>JAESFN010000003.1_pt1:77500-2039501 | contig 2039501 bp, 1892 predicted proteins | sample 9269411 | NCBI WGS metagenome assembly JAESFN01 (sample SAMN14505399, study PRJNA617100) | algae metagenome | isolation source: Iphinoe sp. HA4291-MV1 and co-occurring heterotrophs from trail next to... | place: USA: Maunawili Falls, Hawaii | collected 2009-07-25 | reverse complement strand
TTTCCCCTTCTCCCGTTGCGCAGCAATGGGAGAAGGTGCCCGACAGGGCGGATGAGGGCTCTTCTGAAAGAGCGATAGATCTGAAGCAAAGAGCCCTCACCCGGCCTTCGGCCACCCTCTCCCATCCTGCGGACGGGAGAGGGGGAAAATGATCGAGAGCGCCGCATTCACGGCAGATATCGCGACACCTTCGTCTCGAGTAGGCGGACGAGCATCGGGTCCATGAACGCGAACTCGTCCGGAATATCGAGGCAGATCACGCGCGCCTTTTTCAACGAGGCGCGGAAGCGTTTCTGCAGCTTGTTGCGGTGTGTCTTCTCCATCACGAAGATGATGTCGGCCCATTCGACGAGCTCGGACGTCAATGGATTGTCGGCGTCGTGATTGGTGCCGGCCGAGGCGACCTCGATGTCGGGCCGGCGCGAAAAGACCTGCTCCGCCGTGGGACTGCGCAGGCGGTTCTGGCTGCAGACGAAAAGCACGTTTTTCATCGCGACGGCCATTTCCATGGCGGCGCGGCGCGGTCCACGACGATGGTCTCGCCGAGCTGTTTCTCGAGCTGGACCAGCCAGCCTTCCGGATGCCGGTCGAGCGCCGCGACGAGCTGCGGCGAATGCGAGACGAGAATGATCTGGCAGCGCTCGGCCGCCTTGCTGACGAGGCGCGCCAGCGGCGCGATGAGATCGGGATGCAGGCTCGCTTCCGGCTCGTTGAGAATCATGAGTTCGGGCGGGCGTGGCGACAGGAGCGCCGCGATCAGCAGGATGTATCTGAGCGTGCCTTCGGAGAGTTCGGCGACATTCAGTGGGCGCAGGAGTCCGTGCTGGCTCATCTCGACCTCGAAACGCTCATTGACCTCGAGGCTGGCGCCGTCGAAGGCATCGGCGACGGCATCGGCAAGCGCCGCCCGATCACCGATCTCGACGATCGTCTGCAGGGCGGCACCGATATCGCCGCCATCGCCGGCGAGGACGGGTGTCAAGGTGCCGACCTGCGGCCGGCGCGCTGGCGCCTCGCGGTCGGTGCGCAGATTGTCGTAGAAGCGCCACTGGCGCATGCGCTCGCGCAGCACAAGCAGCTCCCAGCCTTCGAGAGGATCGGCGCGGTGGGTCATCACGCTGTCGAAATGCGACAGATGTTCGGCGCAATCGCGCCAGGCGCCGGATTTGCTCTCGCGCAAGCGGGAATGCGCACCGTGGCGCTCGGCGATGACATTGGCGCGGCCGAGCATCTCGCCGGTCCACACCGCCTCGACCTTGATGACCGGATCGAGCGCGAAACGCGAGGTCGATGGCGGCGGCAGGCCGAGATCGATGGCGTAGCCGTAATCCTCCGACGAGAAGCCGAGCTTGAGACTGATCGGACCGCCGCGGCGCGTGCCCTGGACCGGATGCCGGCCGGTTTTCATCTCACGGCTGAATTTCTCAGGTCCCGCCCAAAGCGTCGAGGAGAGGCCGCCCTCTGAAGCGAGCGAGGCGATCACGCGGCCTTGCGCGACATCCGAGAGCAAACGCAAGGCGCGATAGAGGCTCGACTTGCCGCTGCCATTGGCGCCGGTGACGAGGTTCAGTCGGCCGAGCGCCAGCGTGACGTCACGCAGCGAGCGGTACCCGGATATGGCAAGCCGCGTGATCATGCTCGTGGCAGATTATAAACAGGTGCCGGCGCCCTGCCAATCACGAGCTGCCGATGAAGATGCCGGTGAGGAAGACCAAAGCACCACCGACCGCCACCTGGAAGGCGGCGCGCAAGAACGGCGTGTCCATGTATTTCCAGCGGATCCAGGAAATCGCCCACAGCTCGAAGAACACCACGATCATGGCGACGACGGTGGCGGTCCAGAAATCCGGGATGAGATAAGGCAAGGCGTGGCCGAGACCGCCCAAGGTGGTCATGAGGCCCGACGCCAGGCCGCGGATCAGGGGCCGGCCGCGGCCCGAGAGCTTGCCGTCATCGGACAGCGCCTCGGCGAGGCCCATCGAGATGCCGGCGCCCAGAGAGGCGGCAAGGCCGACCAGGAAGGTCTCCCAGGTATTGTGGGTGGCGAAAGCGGCGGCGAAAAGCGGCGCCAGCGTCGACACCGAGCCGTCCATGAGGCCGACGAGGCCTGGCTGGATGACCTGCAGGAGGAACAGCTTCTGCTTCGCATCCGCCTCTTCGACCTTGGCGTCAGGGGTCAGATGCTTGAGGCCGAGCCGGTCGGCGAGCGAGGTATGCTCCTTCTCGGCCAGAGCGAGTTCGTTCAGGAGTTTCTGGATGGCCGGGTCCCGCGCCTGCTCGGCCGCCTTGGTGTAGAAGCGCATATTCTCGAGCTCGAGCACCTCGGCGCGCTGACGCATGGTTTCGAGCGTCATCTGCTTCGACAGCCACACCGGGGGATGGCGCACGAAGCCACGGATGTCGCCGCGCCGGATCAGCGGGATGAAATCGCCGAATTTCTTCAAGTAAGCGTCGGTGAGGCTGGCTTTATGGGCCTGCTCCTCCTCGGCCATTTCGACGAAGACCTTCGCCGAAGCCGGGAATTTCTCCATCAGCGCATGGGCGAAGGCCAGATAGGTGCGGGAATCGTCCTCTTCGCTCGAAATCGCGAGCGCCAGGATCTCCTGTTCGGTGAGGTCGGCAAAGGCTTTCATGATTCTTGTTTAGAATAATTCTAAACTATAATCCAGAGGGAAAGCGCCAAGCCCGCGGAAGCTCCGCCCGTCACGCTTTATCTTTTTGTTTGCGCATGATCTTTTCGGAATGCCGGCGGCGGCCAGCTGGCCTTATGCGCGGCGCTTGACGGGGCGGGGTGCGCCTGCCATCAAGCCCTCCAAATGACCGATCTCAGCCATATTCGCAATTTCTCCATCATCGCCCATATCGACCACGGCAAGTCCACCTTGGCCGACCGGTTGATCCAGCTGTGCGGCGCCGTCACCGACCGCGAAATGGTCGATCAGATCCTCGATTCCATGGATCTCGAGCGCGAGCGCGGCATCACCATCAAGGCCAATACGGTGCGCCTCGATTACACGGCGAAATCGGGCGAGAAATACGTGCTGAACCTGATCGACACACCCGGCCATGTCGACTTCGCCTATGAGGTGTCGCGGTCGCTCGCCGCCTGCGAGGGCTCGCTGCTCGTCGTCGATGCGAGCCAGGGCGTGGAAGCCCAGACGCTCGCCAATGTCTATCAGGCGATCAACAACAACCACGAGATCATCCCGGTCCTCAACAAGGTCGACCTGCCCGCCGCCGAGCCGGCGCGCATCCGCCAGCAGATCGAGGACGTGATCGGCATCGACGCCTCGGACGCGGTCGAGATCTCGGCCAAGACCGGCGTCGGTGTGCCGGACGTGCTGGAAGCCATCGTCAGCCGGCTGCCGGCGCCCAAGGGCGACCGCAATGCGCCGCTGAAGGCGCTGCTCATCGACAGCTGGTACGACCCCTATCTGGGCGTCGTCGTGCTGCTGCGCGTCGTCGATGGCGAGATCCGCAAGGGCCAGAAGGTCAAGATGATGTCGACGGGTGCGGCCTATCAGGTCGAACGTGTCGGCATCTCCAGGCCCAAGCGCGAAATGATCGACAAGCTCGGCCCGGGCGAGATCGGTTTCTTCACCGCCGCCATCAAGCAGGTGGCCGACACCCGCGTCGGCGACACGGTGACGGACGAGAAAAATCCCGCCGCCACGGCGCTGCCGGGCTTCAAGCCGGCGCAGCCCGTCGTATTCGCCGGCTTCTTCCCGGTCGATGCGGCGAAGTTCGAGGATCTGCGCGACGCGATGGGCAAATTGCGGCTCAACGATGCGAGCTTCTCCTATGAGATGGAGACGTCGGCGGCGCTCGGCTTCGGCTTCCGCTGCGGCTTCCTCGGGTTGCTGCATCTCGAGATCATCCGCGAGCGCATCGAGCGCGAATTCAACGTCGACGTCATCACCACGGCGCCGTCGGTCATCTACAAGGTCAATCTCAATGACGGCAGCCAGATCGAGCTGCATAATCCGGTCGACCTGCCGGAGGCGAATTACATCACCTCGATCGAAGAGCCGTGGATCGAAGCGACCATCCTGGTGCCGGACGAATATCTGGGCTCGATCCTGAAGCTCTGCGAGGACCGGCGCGGACGGCAGAAGCAGCTGACCTATGCCGGCACGCGCGCCATGCTGGTCTATGACCTGCCGCTCAACGAGGTGGTGTTCGACTTCTACGACCGCCTGAAGTCGGTGAGCCGCGGCTATGCCAGCTTCGACTACAAGATGGTCGGTTATGAAGAGGGCGACCTCGTCCGCATGGGCATCCTGGTCAATGCCGAGCCGGTCGATGCGCTCGCCATGATCGTGCATAGGGGCCGCGCCGAGCAGCGCGGGCGGGTGATGTGCGAGAAGCTCAAGGAGCTCATCCCGCGCCACATGTTCCAGATTCCGATCCAGGCCGCGATCGGCGGCAAGATCGTCGCGCGCGAAACGCTTTCGGCGCTGCGCAAGGACGTGACCGCCAAATGTTACGGCGGCGACATCTCGCGCAAGCGCAAGCTTCTCGACAAGCAGAAGGAAGGCAAGAAGAAGATGCGCCAGTTCGGCAAGGTCGAGATCCCGCAGGAGGCCTTCATTGCGGCGCTCAAGATGGACGAGAATTGACGCCGGTTCACCCGGTCGCAATTTTGAGCTAATTGGGTGCCAGATTGGATGGTTTGAGAACCATCGAACTCGGCAAATGGCGCAACGTGCCGCATATCTTACAGTCCTGGGCCTGAGCCTTCTCGCGAGCGCGGGGATGGCTTCGGCGCGTCCGCCGCTCGAGGAGACCTCCAGCGGCAAGGTGCTCTATCAGCGCATCGGCAAGGCGGAAGCGCAGCGCAACCAGATTCCCTTCGCGATCGTCGATGCGGTGATGCGGGTCGAAAGCGGCTATGATCCGGGAGCCGTCGGCGATGTCGGCGAGGTCGGGCTGATGCAGATCTTGCCTTCAACCGCCGACATGCTGGGTTTCAAGGGCAGCCGCGAGGCGCTGGCCAAGCCTGAGAACAACATCGCCTATGGCACGGAATATCTGGCCGGGGCCTGGCGATTGTCCAACAAGGATATCTGCACCACGGTGATGAAATATCGCGCCGGCCATGGCGAGACACGCTTCTCGGTGAAGTCGGTCGACTATTGCAAGCGCGTGCGCCAGCATCTTGCGGCGATCGGCTATCCGGTGACCGGCGATGTGCCGAAGGCGACCTTCGGCTTCAATTCAGGCGGTTCCGGATCGGTACGCATCAAAGGCCGCGTCCGGGTCAGGTTCGGCGGCAGCAGCGGCTGCTTCACCCGCGTCGTCCAACCCGGACGCAATTACGGCAAGTGCATCTCGCGCGCCGCGCTCAAGGGCTTGTTGAAGAAGTAACTCCCTGCTCATCGATACGCATGCCGAACTGCTTCAGCCGGGCGATGAGGTGCTCCGACGCGATCAGCTGGTCCGGGAAGTAGAGACCGGGCTTCGGCGCGGCCTTGCCGTCGAGACCGGCAAGACGCTCGAGCGCCACCGCTATGCCGGCCGCGGTGACCGGCGCCTGGCCCTGCGGATGCGCCAGCACGTGACGGGCCTGAAGCGGCTTGCCGTTCTTCTCACCGTCGATCTCGATGATGATCTCGGCGACGATATCGGGTGATGATCCGTCCGGCTGACCCAGCGCCAGATCGAAGCGCAGGTTCTTCGCCGTTGTCGCCGCCGACAGGCTCAGGAGATCGAAGGGCGTGTAGGGTGTCGCCGGCAATTCGATGCCGTCGCTCATGCGCACCACGCGCTTCTTGTCCTCCTCGGTGGTCCAGGTCCACTTGCCGTCCTTGAGATAGATGCTTTGCGGCGCCGCCATCAGCAAACGGTCGAAATCGGCGGAAGCGGCCGGCCCGCCCATGTCGCGCGGATCGAGCACGGCGGAGATCGTGACGCCGTCGACACGGTCGAAGTCCTTGGTGAAGTGGAGTGCCGGCAGCAGAGCGGCGCCGGCGAGCCAGGTGCTGTTGAAGAGAATAACCGAGGCATTGGGGCGATGCATGTAGAGCGCCGTTTCCGGGCCCAGCTCATAGGCGCCGGTCGAGACGCCGACATAGGCGGCCCCGGTATCCTGCGCATAACGCATCGAATTGAGCGTGTGATCTTTGACGAACAGGGCTATCGCCGAGAAACGACGCTCGGGGTCGAGACCCAGATCGCGCCGGTCGAGATCGATGGCCGCGGCATCGGCGTTGCCGAGCGTTGCGGCAACGGCTTCGGCCTTCGCGAGATCGCGGCCGCCGATGGTGATCGGCGTTTCCGGATAGAGCTTGCGCAAAGCGCGCGCCGTCTGGGCGCCGACGAAGCCCGAGCCGCCGATGATGAGGATGGATTTGGTCATGATGCGTTGCTCCTTGAACTCAGACCAGCTTGACCAGCATCTTGCCGGCATTGGCGCCGGCGAAGATGTCGAGGAAAGCTTTGGGGGAATTTTCGAGACCTGCGACGACCGTCTCATTCCATTTGATCCGGCCGTCGGTGATCCATTGCTTCATGTCGCGCTGGAAATCGGGCCAGAGATCGAGATGGTTGGAGGCGATGAAGCCCTGGAGCTTCAGGCTCTTCTCGATGACGGCATAGATGTTGCGCGGGCCCACCGGCTCGGCATTGTATTGAGCGATCATGCCGCACAGAGTGAAGCGCGCGAAGTCATTGGCGTTGGCGATCGCCGCTTCGAGATGATCGCCGCCGACATTGTCGAAATAGATGTCGATGCCTTTGGGCGCGGCCTTGGCCAAAGCGGCGGTGATGTCCGTCTCGGTCTTGTAGTTGATCACCTGATCGACGCCCGCTTCCTTCAAGAGCCAGTCGATCTTGTCCGGCGAACCGGCGGAGGCGATCACGCGATTGCCTTTGATCCTGGCGATCTGGGCGACGAGCGAGCCGACGGCGCCCGCGGCGGCGGAGACGAAGACGGTCTCGCCGGGCTTCGGCTCACCCAAACGCAGGAAGCCGGCATAGGCGGCGAGACCCGGAAAACCGAGCGGACCAAGATAGGCCTGCAAGGGGAAAGACGGGTCGACCAAAGCGGCGCCCGCCGCATCGATCAGCGCCAGGTCACGCCAGCCGGCGAAGTGGCTGACCGTGTCGCCCGGCTTGAAGGCGGGATCACGGCTTTCCTCGACGATGCCGACCGCGGCCCCCTCCATCACCTCATTCAGCGCGAAAGGCGGGATGAAACTTTTCTTGTCGCTCATGCGACCGCGCATATAGGGGTCGACCGAGATCCACCGATTGCGGACGAGAAGCTGGCCTGGGGCGGGCGCGGCGAGCGGCCTCTCGACCAGCTTGAAGCTGTCCGGCCCCGGCAGGCCTGTGGGACGTTTCACCAGATGAACTTCGCGGGCAATTTTGGGCATAAGGGTCCTCCTGCCCGGAAATCTCTGTTTTCCGGGTTGATTTTCATGTTACAAATAGTAAGTTACTAGTTGTAATATGTGAGGGCAGGCGGGCCTGTCAAGGAGGGCAGAGAGCTTGGTGCAAAAATTATCCAACGCCGACCGGCGGGCGCAGCTGCTCGAGACCGCGCATGCGATCGTGCGCGAGCATGGCACCGACGCCTTGACGCTTGGCGCGCTGGCGGAGCGCGCCGGGGTGAGCAAGCCCATCGCCTATCGCCATTTCGAGACACGCTCGGGCCTGATGACGGCGCTCTACAAGGAGATCAACGAACGCCAGAGCATCGCCCTCGACGAGGCGCTGCAACACACGCCGAAGCGGCTCGCCGATGTCGCCCGGGTGGTCGCCACTGCTTATATGGATTGCGTCATCGCGGTCGGGCCGGAGTTTCACGCCATCGCCGCGGCGCAGAAGGGCGACGCGCAAATGGGCGCCTATCAGCGCGAGCTCATCGAGCACTATGCCGATTCCTATTGCGCGGTGATGGCGCCGCTGACGTCTGTCCCCAAGGACACGGTGCGGCGGCGCGCATTCGGCATACTGGGCGCGGCCGATGCTCTGTCGGTCGAGATGGTGCGCGGCGCGATCAGCAAGGATCAGGCCGCCGCCGATCTGGCCGCACTCATCGTCAGCTGGCTTTCGCCCGAGAGAAGCCCAGGCTGAACACCGCGAGCAGCACCGCGCCGATGCCGGCGAGCTGGTGGAGGCTCACCGTTTCGCCGAGCATGACGAAGGCCAGCAGCACGGCCGTGACCGGCGCCATGGCGGTGAACAGCGCCGCCTCGCTGCCGGCGACACGCGCCAGGCCGGCATACCAGAGCAGATAACCGCCGACCGTCGGCACGATGGCGTAATAGACGATCGCCCAGAGCGATGATGTGGTCATGGATGCGGTCCAGGGCATTTCAAGGAAGGCCGGGACCAGCGCCACGGCCAGGCCGATGCCGGTCATCAGCGTCGATTGCGCCAAGGGCTCGATCGGCACGCGCAGCCGCTTGTTCAGGAGGATGAACAATCCTTCGCAAAGAATGGCGGCGAAGATCAGCGCATTGCCGAGAAGCGAAGAGCCGCCGGCCGCGCCCGGCTCGAAGGCGATGACGAAGACGCCACTCGCGGCGAGCGCGATGGCAAAAAGCACGGCGGGACGCGGCCGCTCGCCCAGGATGAAAATGGCGATCGCCGCTGAGACGACCGGCAAGGTGCCGATGATGACGCCGGCATTGGCGGCGGATGTGTAGTTCAGCCCAAGAATCAACAGGGACGTATAGAGCACGCTGCCCGCTGTCGCCTGCAGGACAAGCAGCACGCCGTCACGGCGGTCCGGCCGCGGCCAACTGCCGGCGGCCAGGCGCATGAGAACGAGAAAGAAGGGCAATGCCAGCGCCAGACGCAAGGCGGTGGCGGTGAAAGGCGGCAGGCCCGAGCCGGCGATCTTGCTGGCGATCACGGTGCTGCCGACGGTCGCCATGGCAAGGGTGAGAAGGATGTAACCTTGAAGCTTCTGAGACATCGCCGCAAAAAGCCCGATGCGGCCATCGCGGTCTTGAACGAAATTGCAGATCAGTTCAGCGCATCGGCGTAGGAACGGGGCGTTAGCCCATAAGTTCTGACGAAGAGCCGCGTCATATGGCTCTGATCGGCGAAGCCCGCAGCTGCCGCCGCCTCGGCGAGCGACATGCGACCGGCGAGCAGCCGGCGCGCCAGAGCGACGCGGCGCTGGATCAGGAAGGCATGCGGGGTGAGACCGGTCACCTTGCAGAAGCCGCGCAGCAATTGGAATTTGCCGAGACCGCATGCACGGGCGAGCTCGTCCAGCGTGAGCGGCAGCGACGGATCGGACTCGATCATCTCGCGCGCCTTGGCGATCGCGTCGGGAATGGCTTCTCCGGCCCGTCGCGGGCACAAGGCGGCGAGCAGGATGAAGATCATCTCTTCGCGCTGGAGCCTTCCCACCTCCCCTTCCGTCATCGCCGCATAGAGCGCGTGGAAGCGATGGACGATCCGCGTATCTCCGATGACCGGATCATGGAATTCAAAGATCTTCGTCCCGCCTTCGCTCATATCGGCGACAACTTCGGCGATCACGTCGGGATCGAAATAAAGCATGCGCCAGGAGCGGCCAAAATCGCCGATCGGAATGCCGTCATGGACCTCGCCCGGATTGACGGTGATGGCGCTGCCCGCCCCCGCCTCCACCGGCCCCCGGCCACTCGCCGATTTCTGGGCGCCCTGATGGATGACGCCGATGCCGAACTGATCATGGGTATGGCGTGGAAAAACATGGCGCGTCGATGCTTCGACAGCGTCGACGCCGGCAAAGCCCGATGGGCGCATGCGAAAGTCGCGGCGCGCCATCAGTCCGGCTGGCGGCGCAGCACCGCCTGCAGCACGTCGCGCACGCCGATGGCGCCGACGAATCGCTCGGTCTCGTCGAACAAGGCGACGGGTGCGGTCTCGGCGCGGTGCATGGCGAGCATCACGGTGCGCAGGGGCGTGCCGGGCGTCGCCCAGAACACCGGACGCGCCGAGGGATCGACCGGCTTCTCGGCTTGCGAGCAGGCAACCCAGGTGGCCGGCTGTTTCTCGCGCTCGGCCGCCACGACCTTGCGGTCGGCGCCGATCTTGAAGCGGGTGGTGCGGCGGCGGTCGAGCCAGATCCAGCCTTCGCCCGCGTCCTCGAGATCGCGCGCGTCACGCATCACATTGTAGGCGGTGAGCACGCTCAGCGGATTCACATTGGCGATGAATTCGCGCACATAGTCATTGGCGGGTCTCAGCACGATGTCCTCGGGCCGGCCCGTCTGCACGATGCGGCCGCCTTCCAGGATGGAAATGCGGTTGCCGAGCTTCAGCGCCTCTTCGAGATCGTGGCTGACGAAGATGATGGTCTTCTTCAACGTCTTCTGCAGCGACAGAAGCTCGTCCTGCAATTTGGTGCGGATCAGGGGATCGAGCGCCGAGAAGGGCTCGTCCATCAAGAGGATCGGCGCCTCGGTGGCGAAAGCGCGCGCCAGGCCGACGCGCTGCTGCATGCCGCCCGACAATTCATGGCCGTATTTCTTCGACCACTGATCAAGGCCGACGAGCTTCAGCTGCTTGTCGACACGCTCGGCGCGCTCGCCATCCGCCATGCCGGCGAGTTCGAGCCCGAAGCCGACATTCTCGGCGACGGTGCGCCAGGGCAAGAGGCCGAATTGCTGGAACACCATGGCGACGCGATGCTGGCGCAGGCGCCGCAAGGTTTCGGGGGAACAGGTGACGACATCGACGGGCTTGCCATCGTCATTCACCAGGACCTCGCCGCGCGACACCTTGTTGAGCCCGTTGACGGCGCGCAGCAAAGTCGATTTGCCGGAGCCCGACAGGCCCATGAGCACGCTGATCTCGCCTTCCTTGACGGCGAGATTGGCGCCGGCGCAGCCCAGCACTGCACCGGTCTTTTCGAGGATCTCCGAGCGCGAGGCGCCCTGGTCGAGAAGCTTCAGCCCTTCCGCCTCGCGTTCGCCGAAGACGATATCGACATTCTTGAATTCGACGGCGGTGGTCATGCGGCTTTTTTCCTTTCGCCGACGCGGCAGACGCGGTCGAGAATGATGGCGAGCACCACGATGGCAATGCCGGCTTCGAGACCGAGCGGGATATTGACCGAGTTCAGGGCGCGCACCACCGGCTTGCCGAGGCCATTGGCTCCGACGAGGGCGGCGATCACCACCATCGAAAGCGACAGCATGATGCATTGGGTGAGACCGGCCATGATGGTCGGCAGCGCCGCCGGCAATTCCACCTTCCACAAGAGCTGCCGCTTGGTGGCGCCGAAGGCTTCGCCCGCCTCGATGAGCTGCTTCGGCACCGAGGTGATGCCGAGATGGGTGAGGCGCACCGGCGCCGGGATGGCGAAGATCACGGTGGCGATGAGGCCGGGGGCGAGCCCCAGACCGAACAGCACCAGCACCGGGATCAGATAGACGAAGGTCGGCATGGTCTGCATGAGGTCGAGAACCGGCCGCAAGACCCGGAACAGCCAGGGCCGGTGGGCGGTGGCGATGCCGAGCGGCACGCCGATCGCCATCGACACGCCGGCGGCGGCGATGACCAGCGCGAGGGTTTCGATGGTTTCCTTCCAGAAACCGAGATTGATGATGAGCAGCAGGCCGATCACCACGGCGATCGCAAGCTTGATCGAGCGCTGCAGATACCAGGCGAGGAGCGCGATGAGGAGCACCACGACGATCGGCGGCAGCATCAGAACGAGGCCGATCAGGCCTTCGAGCACGACGGTGAAGCCGCGCGCGATGCCGTCGAAGAACCATTCGAAATTGGTCGTAAGGAAGCCGAAAAACGCCTTGCCCCAGGCGCCGATCGGAATCTTCCAGGCGGTGATGAATTGTGTGACCGGATCCACCTCAGCCCTCCCCTTCTAGATCGTTTCTTCTGCTTGTTGACACAGACCCTAACAAAAAGGCGACCCGCCGTCACGGGTCGCCTTGGTTTGTCTATGGTCCAGCCTCAGCCGCCGAGCTTGGCCTTGACCGCGGCGGCGGCATCGCCGCCATCGAAGGTCGTGACACCCTGAAGCCACGGCGTCACCGCGTTGGGATTGGCCTTGAGCCACTCGGTTGCGGCGGCCTTGGCTTCCTTGCCGTCATTGAGGATACCGCCCATGATCTCGTTTTCCATCTTGAGCGTGAATTTGAGATTGCTGACGAACTTGCCGACATTCGGGCACTCGCCGACATAACCCTTGCGCACATTGGTCGCGACCGTGGCGCCGCCGAAATTCGGTCCGAAAACGTCATCACCGCCTGACAGATAGGCCATTTCGAAATTGGCGTTCATCGGATGCGGCTCCCAGCCGAGGAAGACCATGTCGGTTTTCTTCGGCCCCGACTTGGCGACCTGGGCGAGCATGCCCTGTTCCGAGCTTTCGACGAGCTCGAAGCCCTTGAGGCCGAATTTGTCGCCGGCGATCATGTCGAGGATCAGGCGATTGCCGTCATTGCCAGGCTCGATGCCGTAGATCTTGTTGTCGAGCTTGTCCTTGAACTTGGCGATGTCGGCGAAATCCTTGAGGCCGGCGTCATAAGTATATTTGGGAACGGCCAGAGTGTATTTGGCGCCTTCGAGATTGACCCCCAGCGTTTCGACCGAACCGTCCTCGCGGTAGGGCTTGATGTCGTTTTCCATGGTCGGCATCCAGTTGCCGAGGAAGACATCGATGTCCTTGCTCTTGAGCGAGCTGTAGGTGACCGGCACCGACAGGAGTTGCACTTCGGGCTCATAGCCCAAGGCCTCGAGGAGGACATTGGCGGTGGCGGTGGTGGCGGTGATATCGGTCCAGCCGACATCCGAGAAACGCACCTTCTTGCAGGCTTCGGCGTCACCCGCCGCAGCGGCTTCGGCCATGATCCCTAAGCTAGCGCTCAACGCCAATACACCCAGCAAAGCCCGGAACTTCGTGGTCATCTTATCCTCCCTATGGATATCTTTGCCGGAAAGACTACTCTCATTTGCGGGGGGATCGTCAAGCTTTTTATTGGACGAACGTCCAAGGAAAACGATAGGCTAGGCGGCCCAGGCAGAAAGCCGAGGCGAGAAGAGGCACCAATGCCCAAGAGGGGAATGAAACCGATCCGGCGCCAGCAGCTGATCGATGCGGCGATCGCGTCGATCCATGAGCACGGCTTCGCCAGCGCCACGGTGGCGCGGATCGCCCGCAAGGCGGGCGTCTCGACCGGAATCGTGCATCACTATTTCGCCGACAAGACCGACCTGCTCGCCGCCACCATGCGGGCGATGCTCGACGTGCTCAGGCGCGAGGCGGTGGAGCGCATAGGCAACGCCCACACGCCGATCGAGCGCATCTATGCGATCATTCACGCCTCTTTCGGCGATGCGCAATTCGCCGAGGAAGTGTTCAGCGCCTGGCTGGCGCTTTATGGCAATGCGCGCGAGTCGGAGAAGCTGCAGCGCATCCTGCGCATCTATCACCGGCGCCTGCACAGCAATCTCGTCTATAATCTCGTGCCGCTGATCGGGCGGCCGCGCGCCGAGGACGTGGCGCTCGGCATCGGCGCGCTCATCGACGGGCTGTGGCTGCGTTATGCGCTGACCGGGCGGCCGGACGATGCCGAAGTGCCGCGCGCCATGACACGCGCCTATGCCGACGCTATGATCGCCGCATAAAAGTCATTCGAAAGGGAACGCGGACATGAAACCAGTGAAGTGGGGCATCATCTCGACGGCCAATATCGGGGTCAGGAAAGTCATCCCCGGCATGCTGAAGAGCAAGGAGATCGAGATCACCGCGATCTCGTCGCGCGACAAGAAGACGGCGCAGAAATGGGCGAAGGAGCTCGGCATCGCCAAGGCCTACGGGTCCTATGAGGAGATGCTCGCCGATCCCGAAATCGAGGCGGTCTATAATCCGCTGCCCAACCACCTGCATGTGCCCTTGACGCTCGCCGCCGCCAAAGCCGGCAAGCATGTGCTGTGCGAGAAGCCGATCGCCATCACCGCCAAGGAAGCGGAGAAGCTCAAGAAGACGCCGAAAGGCATCTATGTCGCGGAAGCTTTCATGGTGCGCCATGCCGCGCAATGGCTGGAGGTGCGCAAGCGCATCGCCAAGGGCGAAATCGGCGCGCCGCGCCTCATCCAGGTGCTGTTCTCCTATTTTCTCGACGATCCGAAGAATGTCCGCAACGACGCCAGCATCGGCGGCGGCGGGCTGCTCGACATCGGCTGCTATCCGATCACCGTGGCGCGTTTCATCTTCGACGCCGAGCCCAAGCGGGTGACCGGCGTCTTCGGCCGCGACCCAAAATTCAAGATCGACCGCACCATGAGCGGGCTCGCCGATTTCGGCCAGGAGAGACAGCTCTCCTTCGCCATCGCGACGCAGACGGCGCCGTTCCAGCGCGTGCAGATCCTCGGCACCAAAGGCCGCATCGAGATCGAGATTCCCTTCAATGCGCCGCCCGACAAGCCAAACCGCTTCTTCGTGCAGGGCATGGAAATGAATGAAGGCAAGACGCACGAATTGCCGGTGAGCGATCAGTATCAATTGCAGGCGGAAGCCTTCAACCGCGTCATCCGCAAGAAGGAAAAGGCCGATTACGGCGTCAAGGACGCGATCCAGAACATGAAGATCATCGATGCTTTCTTCCGCTCGGAGAAGAGCCGGAAATGGGAAAAGGTATGAAAGCCGGCCCGGATTGATGAGAGTTTACGCGCCTGGAAGATTGTGCAAAGCTTTGCGCAATGATGCGGGATAGGCTTCCTCTCGACATTTGTCGGCAGGAATGGTGACAGGGAGAGCAGAGCATGGCCGACAAGAAACCGGCGGGAGACGCGGACGTCACCAAAGCCTGGCAGGCGACGCAGGATCAGAAGGGCTCCGCCACGCGGCTGCGGATCTTCGCCTTGCTGTCATGGGCCATCGCCATCGGCGGCGAGATCGCCGGCATCGTTTTGCTCAGGCAGCACAAGTTTGATGAAGGCAATCTCGGGCTGCTGATCGGCATTCTGGTCGGGATCGCCATCTTCGCGATTGCCGGCAGCTTGCTGTGGAAGGCCGCCAACCGGAAAAATCCGGCCAGCAAGGCCGACGGCTTCCGGTTCTTCGTCCAGAACCAGCTCGGGGCGATCATCACGCTGATCGCCTTCCTGCCGCTGGTGATCCTGATCTTCATGGACAAGGACATGGATCCCCAGAACAAGAAGATCGCCGGCGGCGTCGGCGCTGTCCTCGCCATCGTCGCCGCACTCATCGGGGTGAACTTCCAACCGCCGTCGGTCGAGCAATATACCGAGGACATGAATCAGTGCGCGACCCAGATCAAGACCGGCCAGCCGACCACGGCCTGCTCACCGGAGGTCGCGGCGCAGGCGCAGGACATCGCCCGCGATTCGCAGGCCGTGTCCGACGCCACGAAAACCACCCAGAACCCGAACGGTCAGGATGTCGTGTACTGGATCGCTCCCGAACCCGGAGCCAAGAAGTCTTCGACCCCGCATGTCTTCCATCTCTGCGAAGCGGTGAGCCCGCTGCGCGGCAAGACCGTGAATCACGGCTCGGTGACGCAAGCCTATGCGGAGAACGCCATCCGCATCACCGAGCAGATCGCCATGGAACAGAAGCAATGCGGGTTCACCACGGCGAACTGATCCCGCCCCTTCAGGTCATCCGCCCTTCACTTCCATGAAGCGGATGCGATTGCCGAACGGGTCAATGACCGTGACCTCGAGCCTACCGTCCTCATCCTCGAGGCCGGGCTTCATATAGCGGTAGTTTTTTCCGATGAGCTCGCGATGGAAAGCGCGGATGCCCTTCATATAGACGCACATATTGCCCCCGGGCGTCGCATCGCCCGCATGTTCGGAGAGATGCAGCCTGAGCCCTGAACGCGAGACCTGCGTGTAAAGCGGGAAGTTGTCGCCATAACGATGTTCCCAATCGACGGCAAACCCTAAGAAGCGCAGATAGAATTCATGCGCCTTCGCCACGTCGAAGATCCGAACGATCGGCACCGCCGGCTCGAAGACGATCGGCCCGTCGTCGCCAAGATCAGCCATGATACTGTTCGTCGCTGACCTTCTCCAGCCAGTCGACAGTCTTGCCGTCCTGCGCTTCCTGGACGGCGATATGGGTCATGAAGGTGGTGGGCGAGGCGCCATGCCAATGGCGTTCGCCGGGCGGAAACCACACGACATCGCCGGGGCGGATTTCCTCGATGGGGCCGCCCTCGCGCTGGGCGCGGCCAAACCCGGCAGTGACGATCAGGGTCTGGCCGAGCGGATGGGTGTGCCAGTTGGTGCGCGCCCCCGGCTCGAAGGTGACGCTGGCGCCGGCGACGCGGGCGGGTGCGGCGGCTTGAAAGAGCGGATCGATGCGGACGGTGCCGGTGAACCAGTCGGCGGGCCCCTTGGCCGAGGCCTGCATGCCGATGCGTTTGATGTCCATGATGCCGATCCTTCCGAGGTTTTTCACGCCTTGCTTACCACAGCCGCGCGGCGCCGCGCACGCCGCTCTTCTCACCATGGCGGGCGCGGGCGACCGTGACGCTGGCGGCACCGGAGAACGCGTAACGGCCGGCGCGCGGTCCCAGTTCCTCGACGAGCTCCGGCAGGCCCGACAGGCCGCCGCCGATCACGAAGATGTCGGGATCGACAACATTGACGATCGCCGCGGTAAGACGCGCCAGCCGGTCGGCGAGGCGGTCGATCGCGGCCTTGGCCACGGCGTCGTCGGCGCGCGCCTTGGCGACGATGTCGGGCCCCTTCAGCGCCACGCCCGCAGCCTTGGCATAATCACGCGCGAGACCGGTACCCGACACATATTGCTCGACGCAGCCCGCTTTGCCGCAGAAGCAGGGAATGAGCGGCCATTCGCTGTCATTGGGCCAGGGCATTGGCGTGTGACCGAATTCGGCCGCCTCGTTGTTAGGGCCGTGGCGCACCTGGCCGTCGATGACGAGGCCGCCGCCCAGCGCCGTGCCAATGGTGAAGCAGGCGACGACACCATGGCCGGCCCCTGCCCCGTCATAAGCCTCCGACAGCGCGAAGCAGTTGGCGTCGTTTTCGAGCCTGACCGGCCGGCCCAGCAGCCGCTCGATATCGGCCGGCATCGGCTTGCCGTTGCAATCGAGGATATTGGCGTTGCGCCACAGGCCGGTCCTGGGCGCGACAGAGCCCGGTGCGCCGATGCCGATGGTGGCGTCCGCACCTGCCTGCGTCTGCGCCTCGCGCACCAGCGCGGCGATCGCCGCGAGGATCGCGTCATAGGTTTTGGGCGTCGACACGCGCTTCTCGAACCGGACACGTCCATCGTCGCCAAGAACGATCGCGTCGATCTTGGTGCCGCCGAGATCGACTCCGATGCGGTCAGGCGCGGTTGTAGATGTCGTCATAACGCACGATGTCGTCTTCGCCGAGATAATCGCCGAACTGCACCTCGATGACCTCGACCAGCCCGTCATGGAGATTTTCGAGACGATGCCTGGCGCCCTTCGGAATGTCGACCGACTGCGCCCGGGTCAGCGCCACGACCTTGTCGTCGACGGTGACCGTTGCGGTGCCCGAAACGACCGTCCAATGCTCGCCGCGATGCTTGTGGCTCTGCAGGGAGAGCCTTCCGCCCGGCGTGACGACGATACGCTTCACCTTGAAGCCCTTGCCCTCATCGAGCACGTGGAAGGAGCCCCAGGGACGGGTTTCACTATACATCCTACTAGCCTCTCTTAAACCTATGCGATCCGAAGCTGCGTGCCCGGATCGAAGAACACCGCCTTGTCGAGATTGAAGGCGAGCTTCATCCGGCTGCCGGCCGCCACACGGGCATCGGCCCGAAGCCTGGCCACCACCTGCTTGCCGCCCAGATGGGTGACGGCGAAAGTGTCGGAGCCGGCCGGCTCGACCACCTCGATCTGGCATTCCGACAGAACAACACCGGCGGAGCTGCGATCGGCGCCGTCGGGATCGGTCAGGGCTTCCGGCCGGATACCGAAAATGACATTGCCGCCGGCATGTTTGGCGATCCGGCCGGCACCTTCGGGCAAGGCCAGCGTCAGAGGATCACCGGAGCGCTGCGGCATTGAAATACGAAGTCCGTGGCCATTCGCCTCGACACTGGCAGGAATGAGATTCATCGCCGGCGAGCCCATGAAATCGGCGACGAACATGTTGGCCGGATGATTGTAGATCTCGGCCGGAGTGCCGAACTGCTGCAGGATGCCGTCCTTCAGAACCGCAATGCGCGAGGCGAGCGTCATCGCCTCGATCTGATCGTGCGTCACATAGACGATGGTGGTCTTCATCGACTGGTGCAGGCGCTTGATCTCGGTGCGCATGTCGACACGCAATTTGGCGTCGAGATTGGACAGCGGCTCGTCGAAGAGAAAGACGAGAGGACGGCGCACCAGAGCACGACCCATGGCGACACGCTGACGCTGGCCGCCCGACAGCTGGCTCGGCTTGCGGTCGAGCAGATGCTTGATCTGCAAGGTCTCGGAGACGTCGTTCACCGCCTTGTCGCGTTCCGGCTTCGGCACACCCTTGATCTCCATGCCGAAGGCGATGTTCTGCGCCACCGTCATGTTGGGATAGAGCGCATAGGACTGGAACACCATGGCGATGTCGCGCTCGGACGGATGGAGATCGTTCACCTTGCGGCCATTGATGTGGATCTCGCCCGCGGTGATCGTCTCGAGCCCGGCAATGGTGTTGAGCAAGGTCGACTTGCCACAGCCCGACGGGCCGACCAGCACGAGAAAGCCGCCTTCCTCGATGGCGAGATCGATGCCTTTCAGGACATCGACATTGCCGAAGCGCTTTTCGAGGTTTCTGATTTCAAGAAAGGCCATGTTTCACCCCTTGACCGCGCCCGCCATCAATCCCCGCACGAAATACCGGCCCGACACGACATAGACGATGAGGGTCGGCAAAGCGGCGAGAATGGCGCCGGCAAAATGCACATTGTATTCCTTGACGCCCGTCGATGAGCTGACGAGGTTGTTGAGCGCCACCGTCATCGGCAGCGAATAGGAATCGGCGAAGGACACGCCGAACAGGAAGTCGTTCCAGATATTGGTGAACTGCCAGATCACCGTGACGACGATGATGGGGCCTGAGCTCGGCAGCAGGATGCGGCGGAAGATCTGGAAGAAGCTGGCGCCGTCGATCATCGCGGCGCGCACCAGCTCGGTCGGGAAGGCTTCATAATAATTGCGGAAGAACAGCGTCGTGAAGCCGATGCCATAGATGGCATGGACGAGCGAAAGACCCCAGGTGGTGCCGGCAATACCAAGAAGCCCCAGGACCTTCGCCATCGGGATGAGCACGATCTGGAACGGGATGAAGCAGGAGAGCAGCATCAGCGTGAAGACCAGATTGTCGCCGGGAAAACGCCATTTGGTCAGGACGTAGCCGTTAAGCGCCCCGAGCAGCGTCGACGCGGCGACCGCCGGCACGACCATGAGGATCGAATTGAGAAAATAGGGCCTCAAGCCGGTCGGCTGGACGCCGATCTGCGCCGTCGACCAGGCGCTGAACCACGGGTCGAGCGTGAATTGCTGCGGCAAGGACAGCATGTCGCCCTGGCGGATCTCGTCCAGAGGCTTCACCGAATTCACCAGCATCACATAGAGCGGCAACAGGTAATAGAAGGCGAAGACGATGAGGGCGCAATAGATCAGGATGCGCGTCAGCGACGCCGTCTTGACCGCGGTATCGGGGGCGGCGGCGCTCATGACCGGCGCCCCGTTCTAAGCTCGGAATAGAGATAAGGCACGATGACGGACGCGATCATGATCAGCATGATGGTCGCCGAGGCGGCGCCGATGCCCATGGAATTGCGGGTGAAGGTGTAGGAATACATGAAGGTGGCCGGGAGCTCGGTGGCCTGGCCTGGTCCGCCGCCGGTGAGCGCGACCACCAGGTCGTAAGCCTTGATGGCGAGATGCGCCAGCACCACGAAAGCCGACAGGAAGACCGGGCGCATCATCGGAATGATGATGCGGCGATAGATGGTGAAATTGGAGGCACCATCCATCTGCGCCGCCTTGATGATTTCATTGTCGACACCGCGCAGGCCGGCCAGGAACATCGCCATGACGAAACCCGAGGACTGCCAGACCGCCGCGATCACCACGGTGTAGATCGCGAAGTTGCGGTCCTTGATCCAGGTAAAGGAAAAGCTCTCCCAGCCCCACTGATGCATGGTGTGCTCGAGGCCGATGCCGGGATCGAGGAACCACTTCCAGGCGGTGCCGGTGACGATGAAGGAGAGCGCCATCGGATAGAGATAGATCGGGCGCAGCACGCCCTCGGCGCGGATTTTCTGGTCGAGCAGGATGGCGAGGCCCAACCCCAGCACGGAGCAGATGATGATGTAGAGCGAGCCGAAAATGCCGAGATTGGAGAGCGCGCGCCACCAGTGTGGCAGGGCCCAGAGCTTGGTGTAATTCTCGAGGCCGACCCAGCCGAAGGACGGCAGCATCTTCGAGTCGGTGAAGGACAGATAACCGGTGAACAGGATGAAGCCGTAAACGAAGATGATGACCGCGGCGAAGCTCGGCGCCAGGACGAGGCGCGGCAAGAGCTCCTGCAGGTAATTCCTCGCTGATGGCGCCGTGGCGGCTTGGGCCATGGCTTCACCCCCTACCCTTGAGATGACGGTTGAAACTTTGCCCGCTTTTCGGGCCGTGTGCCAGAGAGAAAGCAAAGGCCCCGGTGTATCGCCCGGGGCCTCGCTGTTCTCTCAACCGCTTACTTCGCCGCGGCGATGGCGGCGACCAGTTCCTTCACGGCGGCATCGGAGTCGAGCTCGCCATTGAAGTGCCGGGTCACGACGTCATAAAGCGCGTTCTTGACCGCCGCCGGAGCGGCATAGCCATGCGCCATCGAACCCATCAGCGTGCCGGCGCCGGCCGCCTCGGCCAGATCCTTCATGCCCTTCTTGCCGCAATCGTCGAAAGCGGTGTCGGGCACGTCGGTGCGGGCCGGGACGGAGCCCTTGACCACGTTGAAGGACGACTGGAAGGCCGGATTCTCGATGGCGGACGCCATTTCGAGCTGGGCCTTCTGCTTGTCCTCGCCGACCTTGAACATCATGAACATGTCGGAGTTGAAGGTGACCGAGCCCTGCGTGCCGGGGAAGCGGATGCAGACGAAGTCGGCGCCCGGCTTCTGACCGGCTTTCAGGAACTCGCCCTTGGCCCAGTCGCCCATGAATTGCAGGCCGGCCTTGCCTTCGATGACCATGGCGGAAGCGAGGTTCCAGTCGCGGCCGGAGAAGTTGGCGTCGACATAGGAGCGCAGCTTCGCCATGCGGTCGAAGGCTTCCTTCATCTTGGGCGAGCCCAAAGCTTCCGGATCGAGATCGATCATCGCCTTCTTGTAGAAGTCGTTGCCGAGCGAGAGCACGACACCGTCGAAGATCGTCGCGTCCTGCCAGGGCTGGCCGCCATGGGCGACCGGCGTGATGCCGGCGGCCTTGAACTTGTCGAGAAGGGCGACGAGGTCGTCCCAGCTTTCCGGCGCCTTGCCGCCAGCGGCATCGAGAGCTTTCTTGTTGATCCATACCCAGTTGGTGGAATGCACGTTCACCGGGGCGGCGATCCACTTGCCGTCATATTTGGCGAAGCCCTGCAGCGCCGCCGGGATGACCTTGTCCCAGCCTTCCTTGTCGGCCACGGCACCCAGATCGCCGACGACGCCCTGCTTGGCCCAGTCGGTGATGTCGAAGCCGAGCGCCTGCACGGCGGTCGGCGGGTTACCGGCCGTGACGCGGGCGCGCAGAGCGGTCATCGCCTGCTCGCCGCCGCCGCCGGCGACCGGCATGTCCTGCCAGGTGACGCCTTTGGATTCGAGATCCTTCTTCAACACGTCGAGGGCAGCGGCCTCACCGCCCGAGGTCCACCAGTGGAGCACTTCCACCTGGTCGGCCGCCTGAGCGCTCAAAGCGAGCCCCGAGGCGAAAACACTGGTCAGCAGCAATCTACGCAACATGAATTCCTCCCTGAGTTGCGATACGCATTCCGGCGCCCGCACAGGCACCGGTCAATTACCGTCAAAGCTAAAAGCCCTGGCTCATCGGCGCCGTCATCGGAAGTCTTCGATGCTCCAAGCTTCGCGCGATGCCGCAGCCCTGGCAAATGAATTGAATGATCTCCTCCCTCGGCCTGGTTGTTCTTGTTGATCCCGGAACCGTGCCGAGACCTGTAACGTTACAGATTTTCCTTGTCAACAGGGCCCGAAGCCTGTTGATGAAAACTGCCTTTAATTGTTGGATGATTGACATGGGAGTCAGAAGACTCAATATGATCGCGCCCATTTTCTGAAACGTTACAAGCCCATGGACCGCTCCCGCAGCAAGCCGCCGCACCGCCCTCAGCAAGGGCCTCCGACGCTGCGCACCATCGCCGGCCTGACCGGCCTCGGCGTCACCACGGTGTCGCGGGCGCTGAAAGACGGGCCGGAGCTCTCACACGAGACCAAGGCCCGGGTACGAGCGGTGGCGGACCAGATCGGCTACCGGCCGCATCGCGCCGGCGTCCGCCTCAAGACCGGGCGCACCTTCGTCATCTCCTTTGTGCTCAACCAGGCCGACGATATGAGCGATTACGCCAGGCGCCTGATCATGGGCATCAGCGATGCCTTGCGCGGCACGCAATATCACCTGCAGGTGCTGCCGCAGAATATCGACCAGGACCCGATCGATCCGGTGCGCTACATCGTCGACACGGCGGCGGCGGACGGTCTCATCCTCACCCATTCCGAGCCGCAGGACCTGCGCGTGAAGATGCTGCTTGAGCGCGATTTCCCGTTCATCACCTTCGGGCGCACCGAGCTGGCGACGCCGCATCCCTATATCGACACCGACAATTTCGACTTCGCCTATCGCGCCGCGCAGGCGCTGATCGCGCGCGGGCGCAAGCGTATCGTCATCGTGCTGCCGCCCAAGCAGTTCACCTATAGCGGCCATCAGCAGGCCGGCTACCGCCGCGCCGTGTTCGAGGCCGGGCTCGAGCCGCGCATGGCGGAAGGCGTCGATCTTTATTCACCGGCCTTCACCTTGCGCGCCTATGCCAACCGGCTGGCGCGTGAGGCCGGCGCGCCCGATGGCATCATCTGCGGCTCGGAGATGCAGGCGCTCGGCATGATGCTGGGTTTCCAGGATGCGGGTTTCGTCATCGGGCGCGACGTCGATATCGCCAACAAGAAGACGTCCAACATCCTCGACCTGGTGCAGATGCCGACCTTGCAGTTCTTCGAGGACCTGATCCGCGCCGGCCATGACTGCGCCGAATATCTGCTCAAGCGCATCGAAGGCCGCGCGCCGGTCGGCGCCTTGCAGCGCCTCGATCTGACCAGCTTCAGCGAAGGCAGCACGCAATCCTGACTGACCGGACGGTCCTAATCCGACGCGCCGCCGCCACAATCGTTAATTGCGCGGCATCTTAAGCATCCCTCAGATTGCCCCTTGCGGTTGTGCCGACCCGGGAGGAGGATCGCCGGGGATGAAGAGGGACGCCGTGCAGAGGCCGGGACGGCTTAAAGTACCGATTCTTCCGGGCAATGTGACGTCGTTGCGCCGGATCATAGATCACGCGGCGATCGGCATGGCGCTCCTCGCCAAGGATGGTCGCCTGCTCTACGCGAACCGCGCTTTCCAATCGCTGATCGGCCATACGGCAAGGCAATGCGCCGGGCTCGGAGTCGCCGACATCACGCACCCGCTGGAGCAGCGGAAGCTGAAGCCCACCGCCCGCGGCAAGGATGGGGTCGAACGCCGTTATGTGCGGCGCGACGGCTCCGTCTTTCATGCCCTGACCAGCGTCACGAAACTGGGAAAAGGCCATGGCAAATTCGACGCACTCCTGCAACTGACACCCATCGAAGCACGCAAGGAGCGCGACGAAGCGCTGGCCGAGAGCGAATGGCGCTGGAACCAGGCGCTGCGCAGCGCCGAGCAAGGCGTCTGGGACATCGATGTCGGGAACAACCGGATCTGGATATCGCCCTATTGGGAGGGCGTGCTCGGCTTCGGATCGGACAAGGCCGACGCCTTCAGGAAGAAGTGGCTGGCGCGCCTCCATCCCGACGATCGCGCGCATATGCGGCACGCGATCGACGGCCTGAGAGACGGCAGTCTCTCCGAAACCCATGAAACCTATCGGCTGCAGCGCGCCGACGGCGTCTGGGTCTGGATCCTGTCGCGCGGCAAGGTCACGCACCGGGCACCTGACGGAACGGCGCTACGCATCATCGGCACCACCGCGGACATCACACGGCAGAAGGATACCGAGGCGCTGCTCGCCGCTACGACCGAACGGCTCGACATCGCCCTCGCCGCCGGCGGCGTCGGCATCTATGACGTGGATGTCCGCACCGGCCTGCGCAATTTCGACGAGCGCACGCTGGCGCTGCACGGCCTGCAGCGCGCGAGCTTCGACGGCACGCAGAACGCCTGGGAGCGCGCCCTCCATCCCGACGACCTCGCCCGGGTCCTGCAGCAGATCGCCACCACCCGCGCGTCGCAACAGAGCACCACGCAATATGACTATCGCGTCATTCATCCCTCGGGCGCGATCCGTCATGTCCACGCCATCGCCCGATTGATCCGGGCGCCCGACGGCGCGGCGCTGCGCGTCATCGGCGTGTGCCGGGACGTTACCGAGGAGGCCCGGCGGACCAAACAGCTGGAGGAGACGCTCGTACAACTCGCCGCCACCACCGAGCGGCTGGAGCTCGCGCTCGAAGCCGGCGGGATCGGCATTTTCGATGTCGACATCGCCGCCGACAAACGCCGCTTCGACGACCGGATTCTGGCGCTCCACGGCCTGAGCCGGGAGGACTATGACGGCTCGCGCGAGGCCTGGGCGCAAACCATTCATCCGGACGACCGGGCGCGGCTCATCGACCAGATCACCGCCGACCGCGCATCAGGCAGCGCCTCGCAACGTTACGACTTCCGGGTCGTGTATCCGAAATCAGATACTATCCGCCATATCCGCTCCATTACCCGGCAAATACATGATGCGGATGGCGCGGTGCAGCGCGTCGTCGGCGTCAGCTGGGACGTCACCAGCGAGGTCGAGCAGACATTAAGGCTACAGGAGGCGGCGGCCCGGCTCGCCACCACGACCGACCGGCTGAATCTCGCCCTCGAGGCGGGCGATGTCGGCACGTTCGACACCGATGTCGTTGCCGGCCGGCACATGCTCGACGCCCGGACACTCACCCTCCTCGGTCGCGAAGCCGGGGACGCCGGTCACACGGTGGAGACCTGGATGGGCGCCCTCCATCCGGAGGATCGCCCGCGGATCGAGCAGGAATTCGCGGCCAATCTGGCATCGACCGCGACATCCGCCCAGTATGATTTTCGCGTGGTGCACAAGCCCAGCGGTGCCATCCGGCATATCCGCTCATTGACCCGGCTGACCCGCGACGGAAAGGGCAAGGCGCTCCGCGCCACCGGCGCCTGCTGGGACATCACCGATCACGTCGAGCGCGCCCGGCAGTTGCGCGAAGCCTTGTCGCTCCTCGACGCAATCATGAACGCGACACCCGATCTCGTCTTCGCCAAGGATCTCGCCGGTCGCTATCTCATCACCAACAAGGCGGCCGAAAAAGTCACGGGCCATCCGGTCGCCGCGGTCGTCGGCAAAGACGATACGGAAATCTACCCGCCCGATGTCGCCGCGATCTACATCGCCAATGACCGCCACGCATTGGCCACCGGTGAGCCGCACACGGTCGAGGAAACCAGCATCACTGGCGGCGTGCCACGCATATGGCTGACGAACAAAGCGCCACTGCGCGACGCCCATGGCCATGTGATCGGTCTCGTCGGTGTCGCGCGCGACATCACCGAGATCAAAAAAGCTGAAACGGCGCTGCGCGAGACACTCGAACTGCTCGACGCGGTCATGCGCGGCACCCCGGACCTCATCTTCGTCAAGGACCGCGACAGCCGCTACCTCATCGCCAATGACGCGCTTGGACAGGTGCTGGGCCGCAGGACCGAGGAAATGCTGGGCCTGCGACCGGCCGACGTCCATCCACCGCACATCGCCGAACAACTGATGGCGCATGACCGCCGGATCATGGCGAGCGGCGCCGCCCAGACGATCGAGGAAACCATCCTGGTCGACGATCTGCCGCGCATCTACCTGTCGACCAAGGCGCCGCGCCGCGACGAGCATGGCAATGTCATCGGCGTCATCGGCATCGCCCGCGACATCACCGACATGAAGACGGCCGAAGCCGCGGTCCGGGCGCTCAACCAGCACCTGCAGATCGCCATCGAAGCCTCGGGCGGCGGCGTCTTCGAAGCCGACATGACGAAGCCGGAATTCCGCTGGGGCGAGCGCATGTACGAGCTCTACGACCTGCCCCGCGACGCCTATGACGGCACGCTCGAGCAATGGCTGAGCTACATCCATGCCGACGACGTGCCCAAGGTGCTCAAGGCCTATGAAGTGGCCGTCAACGAGACCTCCCTGTTCAGCATGGATTTCCGCATCCGCCGGCAGCGTTCCGGGGAAATGCGCCATATCCGTTCCTTCGCCCGCGTCATCCGCGACGATGCCGGCGTCGCGGTGCGCGCCGTGGGCATGAATTTCGACATCACCGACCACAAGGAGCTGGCCGAAGCGCTGTTCGAGGAAAAGGAGCGCCTGCGCATCACACTGCATTCGATCGGCGACTCGGTGATCACCACCGACGCCGAGGCGCGCATCACCTTCATGAACCCGATCGCCGAGCAAATGACCGGCTGGGCGGCGGCCGATGCCGCGGGCCAGCCCTTGCGCGAAGTCTTCCGCATCGTCGACGAGATCACGGGGGCTCCGTTCACTGATCCGGTCGCGGCCTGCCTCGCCCAGATGCGGCCCTATCATCTCGATGATGGCGCCGTGCTCATCGGCCGCGACGGCGAGCGGCGCAATGTGCGCGATTCGGCGGCGCCGGTGCGCGCCACCTCGGGCGACGTCATCGGCGCGGTGCTGGTGTTCCAGGACGTGACCAAGGCGCGCAGCCTGCAGCAGGCGCTCGAGCATTCCGCCACCCATGACGGCCTGACCGGGCTGCCCAACCGAACCGCCTTCGAGCGCAGTCTTCGCGCAGCCCGCGAAGCCACCGCGAAGAAGCGCGCGCATGTCCTGTGCTTCATCGATCTCGACCGCTTCAAGGTCGTCAATGACAGCGCCGGCCATGCGGCGGGCGATGCGCTGCTGCGCGACGTGGCCAATCTCCTGCGCCGCGCCTGCCGCGCCGACGATGTGGCGGCCCGGCTGGGCGGCGACGAGTTCGGGCTCCTGCTCCACGATTGCGCCATCACCGACGGCGAAAAACTGGCGCAACGCTTCCTCAAGAATCTCGCTGAGCTGCGCTTCAGTTGGAACGATCGCGCCTATCAGATCGGCGCCAGCATAGGCCTGACCCTCATCGCGACGGACGCGCCACCGACGGACGAACTGATGAGCCAGGCCGATATCGCCTGCTACACGGCGAAATTCGCCGGGCGCAACCAGATCGCGGTCTATGGCGGCGCTGGCAGCCCGGCGCAGAAGCACCATCGCGAGGTCCAGGTCGCGGCCGGCATCCGCAATGCCATCGAGGGCGACCGCTTCCGCCTCTTCGCGCAGGAGGTCATCGACCTCAAGCCGGCGGACGGCGCCGGGCGGCATTTCGAGATCCTGCTCCGGATGCTGGACGAGCGCGGCGCCATCATGGAGCCTCCAAGCTTCATCCCGGCCTCGGAGCGCTATGATCTGATGGGCAGCATCGACCGCTGGGTCATCCGCACCACCTTCCGCGGCTATGGCGCGCGCCTGCGGGCGACGCCAGACATGACGATCAGCCTCAATCTCTCGGCCAACTCGCTCAACGATCCGTTCCTGTGGCCGTTCCTGCAGGAGGAGCTCGAGGCCTCGGGTCTGCCGGCGGGGCGGATCAATTTCGAGATTACCGAGACCGCGGTCATCAACAATCTGGCGGTCGCCAAGCAGTTCCTGTCACGGGCGCGCGCCGCCGGCTGCGGCGTTCTCCTCGACGATTTCGGCACGGGCCTGAGCTCGTTCATCTATCTGCGGCAGTTTCCGGTCGACGGCGTCAAGATCGACGGCAGCTTCATCCGCCAGATGACGGAGAATCCGATCGACCGCACCATCGTCGAATCGATCAACGCCGTCGGCCATCGGCTCGGCGCCGTCACCGTCGCCGAGCAGGTCGAGGACGACGCCACGCTCGATCTGGTGCGCGCCATGGGCGTCGACCGGGCGCAAGGCTTCGCCATCTCGCGGCCCGCGCCTTTCGATAATCTGTTTTAGATCCGTCGATGGGCCGCGATCACGCGTCCCATTTGGGCGCCCAGCCCAGAGGCGAGACGAGCCGGCGGTTCTGCCGCGAGGCTTCGGAAAGCCTGGCCATGTCGGCCGGCGACAACTCGAAGTCGAGAACCTTGAGGTTGCTCCTGGCATTGTCGCGTTTGGTCGTCATCGGCACCGCCACCACACCCTGCTGGATGATCCAGCGCAGCGCGATCTCGGAGGGCGGGCGCTTCAGGCGGGTCGCCACCTCCACGACCACCGGATCCTTCAGCACCGCGCCGCGGCCGAGCGGACTATAGGCCGACAGGATCATGCCGAGCTTCTCGGCTTCCGTGCGGACCTGCGACTGGTCCAGCAAGGGATGGAATTCGACCTGGTTGTTGATGAGCTTCTGGCCGGCGCGCTTGGCGGCGCGGCGCATGAGCGCGATGGTGAAGTTGCTGACCCCGATCCCGCGCGCCAGCCCCGAGGCCTGGGCGGCGCAGAGCGAGTCGAGCGCCTGGTCGAAATCCGCCTCGGACGGCGGCCAGTGGATGAGCAGGAGGTCGACCTGCCCGACGCCCAGCTTGTCGAGGCTCTCCTCGACCGAGTGCATGAAATGGCGGCGGCCGAGATTGTCGCGGGCCACCTTGGTGACGAGGAAGATCTCGTCGCGCTTGAGGCCGGATTTGGCGATGGCGTGCCCGACATCCTTCTCGTTGTCATAGAGCTGGGCGGTGTCGATATGGCGGATGCCGAGATCGAGCGCCATGGCGACGCCGTCGCGGCACTCCGCCCCGGTCAGGGGGTAAGTGCCATATCCCAGGACAGGGATGCCATTGGCCGTCTTCATGGCGCATCTCCCGAAAGCGACATTTCCTATCGTCATCCTAATCAACCGGTTCCGAACCGGCTAGAGTAAATCCCGCCCATGTTTGTGCTATGAGCCCTCCTCATGATTCTCTGCTGCGGCGAAGCCCTCACCGATTTCGTCCCCCGCCTGACCCGCGACGGGGCGCCCGCCTTCGAGCCCCTGACCGGCGGCTCGGTGTTCAACACCGCGGTCGCGCTCGGCCGGCTGGGGGCGCCCTCGGCCTTCCTCGGCGGCCTTTCCAGCGACTTCTTCGGCGACGAATTGCGCAAGGATCTCGCCGCCGCCCATGTCGATTTCTCGCTCTCGCCGGTCAGTGACCGTCATACGATCCCGGCTTTCGTCAAGCTCGAAGGCGGCCAGGCACGTTATTCCTTCATCGACGAAGGCTCGGCCTGCCGGATGCTGGCGCCGGAAGACCTGCCGGTCCTGCCCGACCATGTGCGCGCCCTGCATCTCGGCTCCTTCCCGCTCGCCATCGAGCCTTGCGGCACCGCCTTCGAGACTCTGTGCCGGCGCGAGCACCAGAAGCGCGTCATTCATTTCGATCCCAATATCCGCGCCAATCTCATCAAGGACCGCAACCAGCACCGTGCCCGTGTCGAGCGCATCGTTGCGATGGCCGACCTCGTCAAGATGAGCGACGAAGATCTGGCCTGGCTGGCGCCGGGCGTGGCGGCGGAAGACTTCGCCCGGGATTGGCTGCGCCGCGGCGCCAAGGTCGTCGTGGTGACGCGCGGCAAGGACGGCGCCCAGGCCTTCACCCGCGATTTCATGTGCGAAGCGGCGGGCAGGCCGGTGAAAGTGGCCGACACGATCGGCGCCGGCGACACCTTCACCGCCGGTTTCCTGACCGCGCTCCATCGCAGCAACCGCCTCGACAAGGCTGCCATAGCGGCACTTGACCGGACAAGCGTGCTCGCGGCATTGGACTTGGCCATCACGGCCGCCGCGGTTACGGTATCGCGGCCCGGCGCCGATCCACCTTGGGCCTACGAACTCGAAGGATAAAACATGACCGTCTCGAAACGCGCTCTCGATGCCCTCATGCAGCATCGCGCCAAGAAGCCGTTGCGCGACATGCGCCAGGTCTTCAACGACGACCCTCTGCGCTTCAAGCATTTCTCGCTCGGCCTGAACGACCTGCTGCTCGACTGGTCGAAATGCGCGGTGACGAACGAGACGATGAAGCTGCTGCGCGAGCTCGCGGTGGCCAGCGACGTGACCGGCAAGCGCGACCAGATGTTCGCCGGCGACCTCATCAACACCAGCGAGCAGCGCGCCGTGCTGCATATTGCGCTCCGCAACCGTTCGAACCGGCCGATCCGCGTCGACGGCAAGGACGTCATGCCCGAGGTGAACCGCGTCCTCACCCAGATGCGCGATTTCGCCACCGGCGTGCGCTCGGGCGCCATCGCCACGGCGGGCGGCAAGCGCATCACCGATGTCGTCAATATCGGCATCGGCGGCTCGGATCTGGGCCCGGCGATGACGGTGCTGGCGCTGGCGCCCTATCATGACGGGCCCCGGCTGCATTTCGTCTCCAATGTCGATGGCGCGCATTTGGCCGACACGATCAAGACCCTCGACCCGGCGCGCACCCTGTTCCTCATCGCGTCCAAGACCTTCACCACCATCGAGACGATGACCAATGCGCATTCGGCGCGCGACTGGATCGTCAAGCATCTGGGCGAGATGGCGGTGCCTAAACATTTCGCCGCGATCTCGACGGCGCTCGACAAGGTCAAGGCCTTCGGCATCGGCGAGGAACGCACCTTCGGCTTCTGGGACTGGGTGGGCGGACGGTATTCGGTGTGGTCGGCCATCGGCCTGCCTCTGATGATCGCCATCGGGCCTGAGAATTTCGCTCATTTCCTCTCTGGCGCGCATGAGATGGACGAGCATTTCCGCTCAGCGCCGATCGAGCAGAACCTGTCGATCACGCTCGGCCTCATCGGCGTCTGGCACCGCAATATCTGCGCCTATGCGACGCGCGCCGTGATCCCTTATGACCAGCGTCTCGCAAGGCTTCCGGCCTATCTGCAGCAGCTCGACATGGAATCGAACGGCAAAGGCGTCGAGCGCGACGGCACGCCGGCCGAGACCCAGACGGGACCCGTGGTGTGGGGCGAGCCCGGCACCAACGGCCAGCATGCCTTCTTCCAGCTCATCCACCAAGGCACCAGCGTGATCCCGGTCGAATTCCTGATCGGCGCGCAATCGCATGAGCCGGGCCTGCCCATCCATCACGATCTTTTGATGGCGAACTGCCTGGCGCAATCGGAAGCGCTGATGCGCGGCCGCACGCTCGCCGAAGCCAAGTCACAGGTGCTGGCGCAGGGCAAGAGCGATGCGGAAGCGGCACGGCTCGCGCCACATCGCGTCTTCACCGGTGACCGCCCGTCGCTCACCATCGCCTATCGCAAGCTCGATCCGCAGACGCTCGGCCGGCTCGTCGCGCTTTACGAGCATCGCGTCTTCACTGAGGCGGCGATCTGGAACATCAACGCCTTCGATCAATGGGGCGTCGAGCTCGGCAAGGAGCTGGCGACCGGCCTCCTGCCAATCGTCGAAGGCAAGGAAGACGCCACCGCGCGCGATGCGTCCACTCAGGGCCTCGTCGCGCATCTGCGGGGGTTGCGGTAGGGCTGACCATTAGCGGCCGCCCGCACTCTCCCAGAATTCCCCTTCTCCCGCTTGCGGGAGAAGGGGTAAGCTGGGAGGCACCTTAACTCCTATTGACACTTCTCGGCCCTTCAGCCTCACTCAGGCGGCATGTCCGCCTTCTGGAAGAGATTCAGCAAAGACCGGGTCGCGCTGTTCGGGCTCGTGGTCATCACCCTCGTCGTGCTGGCCGCCCTCCTGGCGCCGGTGCTGGCGCCCTATGATCCGGCCGAGCAGTTTTTCGACGGGCTCACCCTCGAAGGCTCGCCCTTGCCGCCCAATGAACGTTTCTGGTTCGGGACCGACACCAATGGCCGCGACCAGCTCTCGCGGCTTCTCTATGGCGCGCGCACCTCGCTGCTGATCGGGCTCGTCGCCAATGGCATCGCCGTGCTCATCGGCACGCTGCTCGGCGTCATCGCCGGCTATGCCAAGGGTTTCGTCGGCGCCGCCATCATGCGCTTCACCGACCTGATGATGGCGTTTCCGCCGCTGCTGCTGGCCATCGCGCTCGCCGCGATCCTGAAGCCCGGCCTCTCCATCGTCATCGTCGTCATCGCGCTGGTCAACTGGGTGCAGATCGCGCGTGTCATCTATACCGAGACGACGTCGCTCGCCGAGCGTGAATATATCGAGGCGGCACGGGCGCTCGGCGCCTCCGGCCCTCGCATCCTGTTCCGTCATCTCATCCCGCATCTCATCCCCACCATCATCGTCTATGCGACGCTCGGCATCGCCACCACGGTGCTGCTCGAGGCGATGCTCTCCTTCCTCGGCCGCGGCGTGCAGCCGCCGACGCCGGCCTGGGGCATGATGATCTTCGAAAGCCAGTCCTATTTCCTCAATGCGCCGTGGCTCGTCTTCATTCCGGGCGCCGCTATTCTCATCGTGGCGCTGGCCTTCAATCTCGCCGGCGACGGCTTGCGTGACGCGCTCGACCCGACGCAGCGGGGACGACGCTGATGCTGCTCTATCTCGCTCGGCGACTCTCGGCCTCGGCCCTCATCCTGGTGGGGGTGACGATCGTAACCTTCTGCCTCACTTTCCTCATCCCGGCCGATCCGGTGGCGATGATCGCCGGGCGCAATTCGACGCCCGAAATGCGCGAGCAGATCCGCATCCAGCTCGGCCTCGACAAGCCGCTCATCCAGCAATATGTCGCCTATGCGCAGCGTCTGGCGCAGGGCGATTTCGGCATTTCCTATGCGCGAAAAAGCGAAGTCGGCCCGCTCATCGCGTCAAGGCTTCCGGCCACCTTGCTCCTGATGCTGGGCGCGATCATCGCCGAGCTTCTGATCGGCATTCCGGCCGGGCTCTATGCGGCAGCCAGGCGCGGCCGGACCGGCGACAAGGTGGCGATGACGCTATCCTTCCTCACCGTATCGACACCGCAATTCGTTCTGGGCCTCAGCCTCCTCTATTTCTTCTCCTACCTCCTCGGCTGGTTTCCGCTGAGCGGCTATGGCTCGCTCAGCCATCTGATCCTGCCCGCCGTCACGCTGGGGCTTGCCGGCGGCGGCTGGTATTCGCGCATGATGCGTTCCTCGATGATCGAGATCCTGCGTCAGGATTACATCCGCACCGCCCGTGCCAAGGGTATGAGCGAAAAGCGGGTGATGCTCGTCCATGGGCTGCGCAATGCCATATTGCCGATCATCGCCATGATCGGCCTCGATGTCGGGATCTTCATGTCGGGCGTCGTGGTGGTGGAGAATGTCTTCGGCTGGCCGGGCATCGGGCAATTGATGTGGCAGGCCATCCAGTCGCTCGACATCCCGATCATCATGGGAATAACGACCGTCGCCGCCTTGTTCATTGTGGCCGGCAATCTTCTGGCCGACCTCGTCGCCCCCCTGATTGACCCGCGCATCCGCTTGCGCTGATATACGCCTTTATTAGTTCATATATAAAGTAACCGGGAGATACAGACATGCGAGCCTTTCTGATTTCGACCGCCGCCGCCTTCGCCCTCCTTGCCGCCGCTCCGGCGGCCCTGGCGCAAAGCCCCAAACAGGGGGGCGCCGCCGTGGTGACCTTCAACAACGACCTGACCACCCTCGACCCGCAGGTCGGCTATGACTGGCAGAACTGGTCGGTCATCAAGTCGATCTTCGACGGGCTGATGGACTATAAGCCCGGCACTACCGAGCTCGAGCCCGACCTCGCCGAAAGTTATACCGTCTCCGATGACGGCCTGACCTATACGTTCACGCTGCGCCAGGGCGTCAAATTCCACAATGGCCGGCCGATGACGCCGGTCGACGTCAAATATTCGCTCGAGCGCGCCGTGAACCCGGCGACGCAGAGCCCGGGCGGCGGCTATTTCAGCGCCATCGACGGCTATGACGCGCTGGCCGGCGGCAAGGCCACCGAGCTTTCCGGCATCCGCATCATCGACGACAAGACGATCTCCTTCACCCTGACCCGGCCCGACGCCACCTTCCTGCATCTGATGGCGATCAATTTCGCCTATATCGTGCCCAAGGAAGAGATCGAGAAAGCCGGCGCCGACTGGGGCAAGAAGCCGGTCGGCACCGGCGCCTTCAAGTTCAACGAATGGGTGCCGGGCCAGCGTATCGTGCTCGAGCGCAACAAGGATTATTACCGCCAGGGCGTGCCCTATCTCGACAAGCTCACCTTCGAGTTCGGCCAGGACCCGACGGTCGCCATCCTGCGCCTCAAGAATGGCGAGATCGATATCGTCGGCGACGGCATCCCGCCGGCGCAATTCACCGAGATCATGGCGGATCCGGCCAATAAGGACCTGATCGCCGAAGGCGACCAGCTCCATACCGGCTATGTGACCATGAATGTGACCCAGCCGCCCTTCGACAATCTGAAGATCCGCCAGGCGGTCAATATGGCGATCAACAAGGACCGCATCGTCAGGCTGATCAATAATCGCGGCGTGCCGGCCAGCCAGGCCCTGCCGCCGGCGATGCCCGGCTACAACAAGGAGAACAAGGGCTACGCTTACGATCCCGAAGGCGCCAAGAAACTTCTCGCCGAAGCCGGTCAGCCGGAAGGTTTCACCACCGAGCTGTATGCGATGAATGTCGATCCCAATCCGCGCATCGCACAGGCGATCCAGCAGGATCTCGCCGCCATCGGCATCAAGGCCGAGATCCGCTCGCTGGCCCAGGCCGAGGTCATTGCCGCCGGCGGCACCGGCAAAGCGCCGATGATCTGGTCGGGCGGCATGGCGTGGATCGCCGACTTCCCGGATCCGGCCAATTTCTATTACGGCATCCTGGGCTGCGCCGGCGCCGTCGAAGGCGGCTGGAACTGGTCGAAATACTGCAACAAGGAGCTCGACGGACGCGCCGAGAATGCCGATGCGATGGTGAAGGCCGACCAGGCCGAAACCCGCATCAATGAATGGAAGAGCGTGTTCGACGACGTGCTCAAGGACGCGCCCTGGGCGCCGGTCTTCAACGAGAAGCGTTTCACCTATCATTCGGCCCGGCTCGGCGGCGACCCGTCGCTGTTCACCGACCCGATCCATATTCCGGTCAACTACGATTACATCTTCGCGAAAGACGCCCAGTGAGAATGGCGGCTTTTTCGACGGGAAGTGCTCACCAATTTTCCCCCTCTCCCGTCCGCAGGATGGGAGAGGGTGGCCGAAGGTCGGGTGAGGGCTCTTCCGTCGTATCCGTCCCTCGCATCAAAGAGCCCTCATCCGCCCTGTCGGGCACCTTCTCCCATTGCTTCGCAACGGGAGAAGGGGAAACGATTGAGGGCTTGAGCAAGAATTACAGGACGCATCAAGCATGACGCATAAACACAACCACACCATCCATCAGTGTCACTTCGGCTGGTCCAACGCCAATCAGCCGGTGGTGAAGATCGCGCCGGGGGAATCGATCGAGTTCGATCCGCTCGACAGCTCTGGCGGCCAGATCACGCCGCAATCGACGCTGGCCAATCTGAGCCAGCTCGATTTCGGCAAGGTCAATCCGGTGGCGGGCCCCGTCTATATCGACGGGGCCGAGCCCGGCGATGCGATCAAGGTGACGCTGCTCTCCTTCACGCCCTCGGGCTGGGGCTGGACCGCGAATATTCCGGGCTTCGGGCTGCTCGCCGACCAGTTCAAGGATCCGGCGCTGCATATCTGGAAATATGATCCCGCGACGCTGGCCCCGGCGATGTATGGCCCGGGCGGGCGGGTGCCGCTGAAGCCCTTCTGCGGCACCATCGGCCTCGCCCCCGCCGAGCCCGGCACGCATTCGATCGTGCCGCCGCGGCGCATGGGCGGCAATATGGACATCCGCGATCTCTCGGCCGGCACCGAGCTCTATCTGCCGGTCGAGGTGAAAGGCGGATTGTTCAGCGTCGGCGACACCCATGCGACGCAGGGCGACGGCGAAGTCTGCGGCACGGCGATCGAAAGCCCGTGCAAGGTCGCCGCCAAGTTCGAGCTGGTCAAGAACGCCAATCTCGCCTTCCCGCGTTTCACGACGCCGGGCCCGGTGTCGCGCCATCTCGACAGCAAAGGCTATGAGGTGACGACCGGCATCGGCCCCGATCTCTTCGAAGGCGCCAGGCAGGCGGTGATGGGCATGGTCGATCTCCTCACCAAACGCCACAAGATGAGCGCCGTCGAGGCTTACATGCTGTGCTCGGTCTGCGCCGATCTCCGGATCAACGAGATTGTCGACATGCCGAACTGGGTCGTTTCGCTGTATTTCCCGCGCGTCGTGTTTGAATGACGGACGCCAAGCCGGCACTCCTCTCCGTCCGGGGCCTCTCGATCGGCTTCGCGACGGAAGAGGGGCCGATCCGGGTGGTCGAGGATGTCTCCTTCACGGTCGCCGCCGGCGAGACCATGGGCCTTGTCGGTGAATCGGGCTGCGGCAAGAGCGTCACGGCGCAGACCATCATGCGGCTGTTGCCCTCGCCGCCGTCGCGCATCGAGACCGGCAGCATCGATTTCGACGGCGAGGATCTGGCACGCGCCGATGAGGCGACGATGCGCAGGATCCGCGGCGACAAGATCGCCATGATCTTCCAGGAGCCGATGACGAGCCTCAACCCGACCATGACGATCGGCGAGCAGATCGGCGAGGCGCTGCTGCTGCATCGCGGCCTGAAGACGCGGGACGCCAAGCCCAAAGTACTCGAGATGCTGACGCAGGTCGGCATCGGCCGGCCGGAAAAACGCTACGCCCAATATCCGCATGAATTGTCGGGGGGCTTGCGCCAGCGGGTGATGATCGCCATGGCGCTGATCTGCGGGCCGAAGCTCCTCATCGCCGATGAGCCGACCACGGCGCTCGACGTCACCATCCAGGCGCAGATCCTCGAATTGATGCAGGCGCTGCAGCGCGAGCGCCAGATCGCGACCCTGCTCATCACCCATGATCTGGGCGTGGTCGAAGAGATGTGCGACCATGTCGTCGTGATGTATGCCGGGCGCGTCGCCGAAAAGGCGCCGGCGAAAGCGCTGTTCGCCCATCCGCGTCATCCCTACACCGCCGGCCTCCTCGCCGCGGCGCCGCGCAATGCGAGACGCGGCCAGACACTGGTCACCATTCCGGGCACGGTGCCGCCGCCCGGCAAACGCGGCCAAGGCTGCAGCTTCGCCGAGCGTTGCGGCCGCGCCTTGCCGCGCTGCCGGCAGGACGTGCCGCCGCTCACCGGCGACAGCCATCTCGCCGCCTGCTGGAATCCGGTGCCATGACCGGCCGTCCGCTGCTTGCCGCCGAGAATCTGATCAAGCATTACAAAGCACGCGATGGTGATGGAGTCGCACGCGCCGTCGACGGCGTCAGCCTGACGCTCCGAAAGGGCGAGACGCTCGGCATTGTCGGGGAATCGGGCTGCGGCAAGTCGACCCTGGCGCGCCTCGTCCTGCGTCTCATCGAGCCGACGGCGGGACGGGTGCTGCTCGATGGCGAGGATATCCTGTCACTCAAGCAGAGCACGTTGCGGCGCAGGCGGCGCGACATGCAGATCGTCTTCCAGGATCCCTTCGCCTCGCTCGATCCGCGCATGTCGGTGGGCAGTATCATCGCCGAGCCCCTCGATATTCACGGTGTCGGGTCGTCGCAGGAGCGCCAGCGCAAGGTCGAGGATCTGCTGCTCATGGTCGGCCTCGACCGCTCGGCCCTCAGCCGCTATCCGCATGAATTCTCGGGCGGCCAGCGCCAGCGCATCGGCATCGCCCGGGCCATCGCGCTCGAGCCCAAGCTCCTCGTCCTCGACGAGCCGGTCTCGGCGCTCGACGTCTCGATCCAGTCGCAGATCCTCAATCTGCTGATAGACCTCAAATCGCGCCTCGACCTTTCCTATATCTTCATCTCGCATGACCTCTCGGTGGTCGAACATGTGAGCGACCGGGTGCTGGTGATGTATCTCGGCCGCATCGTGGAAGAAGGAACGGCGACGCAAGTGCTGCGCCAGCCCCGGCATCCTTACACCGAGGCGCTGGTCTCGGCGGTTCCGGGCGCCAAGAAGGGCCCGCGCATCGTGCTCAAGGGCGATCCGCCGTCACCCGAGGCGGTGCCGGCGGGCTGCCGCTTCCATCCGCGCTGCCCGAAGGTGATGGACATCTGCCGGCATACGCCGCCGCCGTCCATCGCCATCGGCGGCAGCGCGCGCGTCGAATGCCATCTCTATGGCGACGGCATCAGCACGTAATGAGCCCTATGCCGCTGAGGCTTGCATATGGTGCCGCGCAAGACCGCAGAGCAAAGCCTGATCGCGGCGGGCGTCCTCGGCCGGATTGCGCACCGGCGCACCCTCGACGATGGCGCGCCAGAAGCCGATCATCTCTTCGATGAACGCCTCCTCGAAGCCGGCCCGCAATTCCGTCCGCGCCAGCGTATGGCCGTCGGATTTCGAGATCTTCAGGCGTGTCGGCTGGTGGTTGAGCCAGGGCGAGGGAAATTCGAGCTCCATCACCGCATCGTCGAAAAACATGGTGATCCGCTCCTTGTAATCCGCGAGCGCCGGCACCGTCAGATGCACCATGTTCCACAAAGCGCGCCCGTCGAGCAAACGCACCGCACCCTGACCGCCATCGCCGCTGGCGAAGATCTCACCACCGATGATCTTGCCATCCGGCACCGCCAGCCGGTCGAGGAGACCGTGAACCGCATTGACGTCATGCACCAGGCTGGACGCATAGGCGGTGGCGAAACCACGGCGAACCAGCGCGGATGCGCCGGAGCCGATCGCCCGCGATATCTGCTCATGCTGCCGGGCGGCAACCGCCTCGATCAGATCGGCCGGTATGTCGGTGCCGCGATTGACCGGATAATGGCCGATGAACGGCCATGCGTCGGGATCGTTGACCTCGACCGAAATGTAGCGCAGCGTCTGCGCCGTTCCGGGCAGGCTCTTCAGCGCCAGCTCGTAATTGGGATCGAAGCGCTTCATGTAGCCGACCTGAACGACCTTGCCGGCCTCATCACGCGCCTTGATGATGTCGTCGATATCCTGTGGCGAATAACACAACGGCTTTTCGCAGAAGACATGCAGGCCGCGGGCCAGCGCCGCCAAAACCTGCTCATGGTGCAAGGCGTCGGGAGAGCCGATCACCACCGCATCGAGCTTCTCGCCGAACAGTTCCTCGGGCCAGGCGAAAGCCTTCACGCCATAGGTCCGCGCGACAAAGTCACGCGAGATCCGTGAGGGATCGGCAATGCCCACCACTTCGAACTTGTCGCGCAACCGCATCAGATTGGGCACATGCTCGACCTGCGAGATCGTTCCGGCGCCGATGATTCCAACTCTCAGTCTGCTCATTTTCGTCCCTCAGCCCAAATTCACGGCGCAATTCTCGAGCAGGTGCACCGATTTCCGTACCCCTTCCAGCGGCGGCAACGCCATATCCTCATGCTCGATGGAAAGCACATCGTCATAGCCGACCATTTTCAGCGTCGCGCAGAACTCCTTCCACCACGTCTCGCCGTGACCATAGCCCAGCGTGACATAGTTCCAGCTGCGCTCGGCCACATTGGTGGGAGCGCGCGTATCCAGAACACCATCTATGGCCGAAGGAACCGCTTCGACCCGCGTGTCCTTGGCGTGGACATGGTAGATGCAATCGCCCAAGGCGCGCACGGCGGCGATCGGATCGGCGCCCATCCACATCGGATGGCTCGGATCGTAATTGACGCCGACGGTGCGGCCGACGGCCTCGCGCAGGCGCCAGAAGCTCGACGGGTGATAGACGGCCTGATGGCCGTGAAGCTCCAGGCACAATTTGCGGATGCCGAGATTCTCGGCGAAACCGACGAGGTCGCGCCAATAGGGAATGATCACGTCGTTCCATTGATAATCGAGCACCGTCGCGCATTCCGGCGGCCAGTCGGTGACGATCCAGTTCGGATTGGCATCGCCCGGACCACCCGGCAGGCCGGACATCATCACGATACGATCGACATTCAAAAGCGCCGCGAGCCTGATCGTCTTGTCGACGACCTGCCGATGTGCCTCGCCCACCGCACCCGGATGCAGCTGGTTGCCCGAGCAGTTGAGCGCCGAAATAACGAGGCCGTGATCCTTCACGCGCGCGGTGAAATCATCGCGATGACTGCGATCCTCCAGCAATCTGTCGAGCTCGACATGCGGCGCCGACGACCAGTTGCCACAGGCGAATTCGACACAATGGACGCCGAGCTCGGCGGCTTCGCGCAAAACATCCGCCAACGGCATGCCGCCGAGACTATCCGTCAGAAGGCCAATCTTCATCATTATGCTCCAGAGAAACTGTTGTAAGAACTAAACCGGGAAACTCTTCCAGGCCTTCAGGCGCGGATAACGGGCGCAGAGCCGGAAGGCTTCGGCATATCGGGTGCCGCTCTGCAGGCCGCGGAAGCGCCCGAGTATTTCGATCGCCTCGACCAGGTCCCAGTTGGACTGCGACTTCATGCTCGCCATCTGGCTCGCATGCAGGCGGGCCAGCTGCTGCTTACGTTCCATCTGCGCCGAAATATCGACATAGAAGGACGGTTCGAAATCGAGACCTGGAACCGTGTCGTAGTAATACATGGCGGGTGCCGCCGGCAGCGTCGGCTCCTTGATGCGCAATTGCGGCAAGGCCGACAGATGCGCCGCCTGGAACGCGATCTCCGAGGCGATCGTGTGATCGGTCTGATAGCAGTCGGGCGACGGCGCCAGCACGACATCCGCCTTGGCGATGCGGAATTGCGCGGCGAGCGCGTCGCGCAGCTCCGGCGTGTCGTAGAGATATTCATCCTCGGCGCCGAGATTGACGAATCGGGCGCCGATCTCCCTGGCCACCGCTGATGCCTCGCGAAAACGTGTCGCGGCGACGTCGGCATAAGGCATATCGGGCTTGTGGCCTGAGCCCTTGTCGCCATTGGTGACGCAGACGATGGTGACCTCGGTGCCCTCCTCGCGCAGCTTCAGCAAAGTGCCGAGGCACAGGATCTCGACATCGTCAGGATGCGGCTCGACGGCGACGACACTGGATATTCGGGGAAAAGACATGACTGCTCCATGAGACCGGGGATCAATGCATGGCCGAGACCAGCCTGGTCAGCTCTTCCAGACTGGTCTCGCCAGATTTGAACGTGGACATGATCCGTCCATTGCCGAGCACGACGATCTCATCGCCGACCGACAAGGCGTGGTGAAAATTGTGTGTGATGAAGATCACCGCCTGGCCGGCGGCGGCGGCCGCCTTGATCTGGTCGAGCACGCCATGCGCCTGGCGCACCGCCAATGCCGAGGTCGGCTCATCGAGAATGAGACAGGTCGAGCCGAACAACATGGCGCGCGCGATCGCCAGGGACTGGCGCTGTCCGCCGGAGAGAGCCGCCGCCGGCCGGCTGATGTCCTGCCCGACATTGACGCCCAAGGTGGCGAAGGCCTTGTGAGTGAGCTCTTCGGCCTTCTTCATGTCCAGCCACCGGAACGGACCGATCTTCTTCATCGGTTCGCGGCCCAGCACCACGTTGCGGGTGATCGACAGGAGATTGCAGACGGCGAGATCCTGGAAGACGGTGGCAATGCCGCGCTGGCGCGCCTCGACCGGATTGGTGAAGGTGACGGGCTCACCGTTCATCAGCAGTTGCCCCTCGGTCGGCGGGATGACGCCGCTCAGAATCCTGATCAAGGTCGACTTGCCGGCACCATTATCGCCCAGGAGGACAAGCACCTTGCCGGCATAAGCCTTGATCGACACATCTTTCAGGATGACGGTTGGACCATAGGATTTCCAGACATTCCTGGCTTCGAGGACCGCTTCCATGTCGCCCCCTATTTGGCTGCCGGGCCGCCCTCGGCCTTGGGTTTCGCAAAACCGCCGGACGAGACGACCTTGGTGAAGGTCTGATTGATCAGGACGGCGGCGACCAATGTCGCGCCGACGAGGGTCTTGAAGTAATAACCGGGCGCCCCGACCAGCACGAGGCCGACCTGCACCATGCCGAAGATCAAGGCGCCGAACATCGAGCCGATGGCGCTGCCATAGCCGCCGGTCAGGAGCGTGCCGCCGATCACCGTGATCGCGATGGCGAGCAGCTCGGTGCCTTCGCCGCGCAAGGCGTCTACCGACTGGAAGCGGGCCACCTGCACGAGGCCGGCAATGCCGCCGCATAGCGAGCACATGACGAACAGCGAGACGGTCGTGCGCTTGACCGGCACGCCGAGATTGCGCGCCGCGTCGGGATTCTGGCCCACCGCATAGACCCAGTTGCCGAAGCGGGTGCGCAGCAGGAGGATGGTCGCGGCTATCACCAGCAGCACGAACCAGACCAGCGACATGCGGAAGCCGCCGAGCAGCGGACCGGATATGATCGAGCGCATCGGCTCGGCGATTTCCGTCGAGACCGGAAAGCCGCCTGTCCAGGCGGTCAGCAGGCCGCGAAAGACATTCATGGTGCCGAGCGTGACGATGAAGGAGCTGAGGCCGGTACGTACGACCAGCAGACCATTGATCAGGCCGAGCAGCGCGGAGAAGGCCAGGGCGCCGGAGAAGGCGACGGCCGGCGGCAGGCCAAGCGTGCTCAGATAGACAGCCATATAGGATGAGATGCCGACGACGGCGCCGATCGACAGATCGATATGTCCGCCGATCATCAGGAGGGTCACGCCGATGCTGATGATGCCAAGCTCGGCGACGAGATTGGTAATGCTGATGAAGCTTTCCTTGGTCAGGAACAGCGGACTGGCGATCGAGAAGCCGATCAGGATGATGAGGCAAGCGGCCGCGGCCGCGGTCTCGGCGCGCAACAGGACGGAACGCAGCCTGTGGGCGACAGACACTGTGCCGGCTGTCCCGGGATTCGTGGCGATCATGATGGACTTCCTCGACAAGAAAGGAGGGTGCGCTGGCGCGCGCGCGGGAGGGGCGGCGGCCAGCGCTACCCTACGGACGCCTTCTAGCGGACGCCTTCTTTTGAAAGCTTGATCACCGTTTCGGCATTGGAGGCATCGACGATGCTCGGGCCGGAGAGGAAGTAGTTGGCCTGCTGCAGCCCATAACGAAGATTATGGGTGATCTCGAGCACCGGGATGTAACCACGCCAGAAAGGCTGCTGGTCCACCGTGAACAGCATCTCCTTGTTCTTGATGCTCTCCAGCGTCGCGGCATCCATGTCGAAGCCGCCGAGCAGCAGATCCGGCCGGTCGATGGATTTCTTGGCTTCGCGCGCGCCCGCATTGGGCGGCCCGCCCAAGGTGACGATCGCTCCGGTTTCGGGATTGGCGCGCAGATAGGTGGCGAGCAGTTCCGCCGTCTGGCCGGGCTCATTGGCGACCTCGACCACTTTGGTTTCGATGCCGGCCTCCTTGAGCCGGTCGGCCACGCCCTGGCAACGTGTCGACAAGGTGAGATCGCCGGCGATCTGGATGGCGCAGGCTACCTTGCCTTTGACCTTTTCGGCCAGCAGACGCTCGGCGGCGGCGCGCCCGGCGGAATATTCGTCGGAGCCGACGCGGCTGATATAGAGGTCATCCGGCGTCCAGAGCGGCTTGTCCTTGATCGCCGGCGCCGGATTGAAGGCGAGCTTGATGCCGAGCTCCCGGGCGCGCTGGGCCAGGGGCTCGGTGCCCTTCTCGTCGATGCCGAGAATGACGATGCCTTGCGGCTGCGCGGCAATCGCCTGCTCGATCTTGGCGTTGTAGTCGGTGAGCGTCACCTTGTCGGGAAAGATGTAGACGACATCGACGCCCAGATCCTTGCCCGCCTGCTCGGCGCCGCGGGCAATGACGCCGTGAAAGGGATCCGCCGGGCTGGCGACGCCGACGAAATAGATCTTCTCTTTCTTCTCCTCGGCAGTGGCCGTGGCCTGCAGCGCCGCCAGCGTGCCGAGCATCACCGCGGCGGCCGCGAGTTTCCGCACATGTCCGGCCTTTTGAAAGCCTGTCTTCATTGGGTTTTCCTCCTTTGAGACGCGAGAACTTTGCGGGCCCCCGCCATTCCTCCATCGTGCCGGCAGTTCGAAGGGGCGACCTCCGAGATGACGACGCGACGAAACTATGCAAGAACTAGGCCCCTCACCAAGCGCCAGTAGACCCAAGTTTGAAGGAACCAGTTTGCGCCACATCAATACTCTCGACGCGATCATTCTCGACCGTAGCCTGCACACGACCCTCAACCGGCAGCTTTACGACCGGCTGCGCGCGCTCATCGCCGAGCGCGCTCTGGCGCCCGGCACCCAGATGCCGTCGACACGGCAGCTGGCGAAGGATCTCGGCATCGGGCGCAACACCGTCGTTGCAGCTTACGAACAGCTCATCACCGAAGGCTTCCTGCAGAACCGCACGACCGCCCGGCCCGTCGTCGTCGACCTGCCGAGCGGCCCGCTGCGCCATGACGACGACCGCGCGCATCCGTTCAGGCCATCCCTTTCCAGCCGCGGCCAGATGATGATCAGCCAGCACTTCTACTATGGCGCCGCCGGCCAGCCGTCCTTTCACCCCGGCATGCCGGACGCCCAGGAATTTCCTTTCACGACCTGGAGCCGGCTATTGGCGCGGCGCGCCGCCAGCAGCCGGGACGCCCTCTTCGGAACCTATGACGTGCTCGGATTTCCACTCTTGCGCGAAGCCATCGCCAATTATCTCAACGCGGCGCGCGGCATGCGCTGCACCGCCGACGAGGTCGTGGTCATCACCGGCGCGCAGGGCGCCTTCGATCTTCTGGCCCGGTTGCTGCTCGACCCGGGAGACGCCGTGTGGATGGAAGAGCCCGGCTATTTCGGCGCGCAGGCCGCCCTGGAGACCGCCGGCGCGCATCTCATTCCGCTGCATGTCGATGGCGGCGGCTGGAAGTTCGATCCGTTCCCGACGCCGACGCCCAAGATCATCTGCGTGACGCCCTCCTGTCAGCATCCGCTCGGCGCCACGATGCGCATGGAGCAGCGCCTGCGCCTGCTCGAGATCGCGGAGACCTGCAACGCCTGGATCATCGAGGACGACTATGACAGCGAGTATCGCTTTCAAGGCCAGCCGGTGCCGGCGATGCATGGCGCCGATGCGTCGCGGCGCGTCATCTATGTGGGAACCTTCTCCAAGCTGCTGTTTCCGGCCTTGCGGCTGGGCTTCATGGTCTTGCCGCCGGCCCTCATTCCGGGCGCGGTGCAGGCGGTGAGCATTTCGGGCCATGTCGCGCCCTTGCTGCTGCAGGCCGCGCTATTCGATTTCATCGATGAGGGGCATATGGCTAAACATCTGCGCCACACGCGCCGGCTCTATGCCGCCAGGCGCGATGCCTTTCACAGTCTTTGCGAAGAGCAGCTGTCGGACTGGCTGCAGCTGGCGCCCGGTCAATCCGGAATTCAGACGACGGCGTTCTGCCGGGCGGGGCTCGACGACCACGCCATCGCCGCGGCGGCGAAGAAGCGGGGAATCAACGTGTCGCCGCTGTCGATGCAATACCGGCACGGCAATCCCCGGCACGGATTGCTGCTCGGATATGCGGCGACCGCCGTCAATCAGATGGCGCCGCGCATGCAGAAGCTGCGCGCCGCCATCGCAGAGGTCGCGGGATGACGATCAGTCGGCGACGATAAGACCGGCGCTGCCTGCCATGGCCTTGAGATTGCGATAACCCATGGTCGCATAGGTCAAGGGATGCGCCTTTTTGGGGTCCTGCTCGGCTTCGACGACCAGCCACCCTTCATAATTTGCGGCGGCGAGCTTCCTCAGGAGCGCCGTGAAGTCGACGCAGCCGTCGCCCGGCACGGTGAAGATGCCCGCCAGCACCGCGGCCATGAAGCTCATATCCTCGGCGCGCGCCTTTGCCAGAATTGCCGGCCGAACATCCTTGCAATGGAAATGCACGACGCGTTCGATGTGACGCTCCAGCAGGCGCGCCGGGTCGCCGCCGGCAAAGAGACAATGGCCGGTGTCGAACAGCAGGCCGACCGATCCGCCGGTGTGCTCCATCAGCAGCGATACCTCGCGGTCGGTCTCGACGATGGTTCCCATATGATGGTGAAAAGCCATGCGCACGCCGAAAGAGGCCATGCGGTCGGCGAGCTCCGTGACCTTGGCGCCGTAGCCCGGCCATTCATCCGCCGCCAGGCGGGGCCGTTTGGAGATGGGCTCGAAGATGCCGCCGTGACGGCCACGGGACGTATCCGCATAAACCACATAAGCCGCGCCGCCATCGCGCAGCAGTGTCAGATGCGGAAGGATGGCGGCGAATTCCTCACCCACCGAACGGTCCAATATGCGGCCATCATACCAGCCGGACACAAGCTCGAGCCGGTGACGGGCGAGGACGGCCGCCAGCGCCTGGCTGTCGCGCGGAAACTTGCCGCCGAGCTCCGTGCCGCGATAGCCGGCCTGCTTCGTCTCGCTCAGGCAGACATCGAGCGGTGTGTCGCCGCCGAGCTCCGGCACGTCGTCATTGGTCCAGGTAATCGGGTTGATGCCAATCTTGATGCTCATCGATCTTCCACTATCTATGTCCAGGCGGCCGCCCACGCGGCGACCCGACGCGCCGGACGGTAGACAGCCATCGGCAGTCCGATAAGAACCAGAATGATGCGCTTTGGCGGAACCAGCACCCGGCGGCGGCGACGGGTGACATGCCGGTTTCCCTCGACTAAACCGCCATGGACGGGCATTCTTGCCGCGGCCGCTCGTGTTCCGGGTGGCGCAGCATGCTTACACTTTTGGGACTAGGAATGATCTCACGCCAAGCCAAATATGCACTGCGCGCCCTCATCGCGCTGTCACGCATCACGCCAGGAAGTGCGGCCCAGACCTCCGATATCGCCACGACCGAGAAGATTCCGAAGAAGTTCCTCGAGCAGATCCTGCTGCGCCTGAAAAACCAGGGCATGGTGCAGAGCCGGCGCGGCAATCGCGGCGGTTATGCGCTGCTCAAACCCGCTTCCGAGATCACTTTCGCGCAGGTGCTGCGCACCATCGACGGGCCAATCGCGCCGCTGCCCTGCCTCAGCATCATCGCTTACGCGCGCTGCGAGGACTGCAAGGACGAGTTTACCTGCGAAATCCGCAAGGTCTTCGCCCGGGTCATCGAGCCGACCCGCCAGGTGCTGGAGCGCACCACGATCGCCGATGCCGCCGCCGGACGCGCCATCGACCTGGAATCGCTGCCGCAAATGGCGTGATTTTTACGAGTCACGATCTTTTTAACGAACGATCGTCCTGTTTTCAGCACACAAGATCCTGATTTCGTTGAGAAAAATTTGTTACTGATGTATTGCTTGACTAATTCTATAAAGCCAGTAGAGATTATCGTGTTCACCGCTGAGGAGAAATCCGATGGCCTCACTCAAATCTTTTCTGCCGTTCTGGCGGCATAAGGCCTCCGCTCCTGAAAGCGAGGCCATCATGGTCTCGCCCGACGATTTCGGCACGGCTTGCGGCTTCGAGCTCCAGTTCGACCGCTTGATGGACGACCCGACCGCGCCGCGCGACACCTTGTTCCCTATCCGCAGCTGTCGGGCCTGATTTCAGCCTTACCGGGGGGATTGCCCCGGAACCTCCAAATCCTCTGAACGTTGCCGCTCAAGGCGCAATTCCAAGGCGCCGGGACCGGCGAAGCTTTGACTAACTCAATCAAGGAGTAAGCTCATGTTTCGACGTACATTCCTCGCTTTTGCCGCCCTGTCGGCCCTGTTCTCCACCTCAGCGCTCGCCGACAGCGAGCTCCTCAATGTCTCCTATGACCCGACCCGCGAGCTCTATCAGGAGCTGAACGCGGTCTTCGCCAAGGACTGGCAGGCCAAGACCGGCGAGGCGATCACCATCCAGCAGTCGCATGGCGGCTCGGGCAAGCAGGCGCGCGCCGTCATCGACGGGCTCGAGGCCGATGTGGTGACGCTGGCGCTCGCCTATGACATCGACGCCATCGCCAAGAAGGGCCTGATCGCGGCCGACTGGCAGAAGCGGCTCGCCGACAACAGCTCGCCCTATACCTCGACCATCGTCTTCCTGGTGCGCAAGGGCAATCCCAAGGGCATCAAGGACTGGTCCGACCTGACCAAGCAAGGCGTGCAGGTGATCACGCCCAACCCGAAGACCTCGGGTGGCGCGCGCTGGAACTATCTCGCCGCCTGGGCCTATGCGCTGCACAAGAACAACAAGGACGAGACCGCGGCGCGCAATTTCGTCGGCGATCTCTATCGCAACGTGCCGGTGCTCGACACGGGCGCTCGCGGCTCAACCGTCACCTTCGTCGAACGCGGCATCGGTGATGTGCTGCTCGCCTGGGAGAACGAAGCCTTCCTGGCGCTGAAGGAATTCGGCAATGACAAATTCGAGATCGTGGTGCCGAGCGAAAGCATCCTGGCCGAACCGCCGGTGACCGTCGTCGACAAGGTCGTCGATGCGAAGGGCACCCGCAAGCAGGCGGAAGCCTATCTGAATTTCCTCTATACGCCGGAAGCGCAGGAGATCGTGGCGAAGAACTTCTACCGCCCGCGCGACGCCCAGGTCGCGGCGAAATACAAGGACGCTTTCCCGAAGATCTCGCTGTTCACCATCGACGATGAATTTGGCGGCTGGAAAAAGGCGCAGGAAACCCACTTCGCCGATGGCGGCATCTTCGACCAGATCTACAAGCCGAGCAATTGAGGCCCGGCATGGGTGAACTTCGCACAGAGCTTTCCCTCCCGCTTGGGGGGAGGGAAGGCCCGAAGGAGGTCTCCCCTCCTCCCGATCCAGAAACTCGGCCCCCCTCCCCACAAGCGGGAGCGGAAGACAGAATTCCTCCCCTCTTCTCTTTGGGTTTGATCCCGCAGTGACAACTCTCTCCAGCCGATGGCGCAAGCCGAGCGTGATCCCGGGTTTCGGGCTCACGCTCGGTCTCACTTTGATGTGGCTCAGCCTGATCGTGCTGATCCCGCTGTCGGGCCTCGTGCTGAAAGCGGCGACGCTCGGCTTCTCCGGCTTCTTCGACACGATCCTCACCGCCCGCGTGCTCGCCTCGCTCAAGCTCAGCTTCGGCCTGTCGCTCATCGCGGCGGCGATCAACCTGGTGCTCGGGCTTCTCATCGCCTGGGTGCTGGTACGCTACGAGTTTCCGCTGCGCCGCATTTTGAGCGCCATGGTCGACATTCCCTTCGCGCTGCCGACCGCCGTCGCCGGCATCGCGCTCACCAGCCTCTATGCGCCCAATGGTCCGCTGGGCTTCCTCTTCGGACTGATCGGCCTCAAAATCGCCTTCACGCCGCTCGGCATTCTCGTCGCCCTCATCTTCATCGGGCTGCCCTTCGTGGTGCGCACCGTCGAGCCGGTGCTCGCCGATATCGACCAGGCAACAGAGGAAGCCGCCGCCTGTCTCGGCGCCACGCGTTTCGCCACTTTCCGGCGCATCATCCTGCCGGCGATCCTGCCGGCCCTCCTTACCGGCTTCGCGCTCGCCTTCGCCCGGGCGGTCGGCGAATATGGCTCGGTGATCTTCATCGCCGGCAATCTGCCGATGGTCTCGGAGATCGCGCCGCTGCTCATCGTCATCAAGCTCGAGGAATTCGAGTATGAGCAGGCGACGGCTATCGCGGTGGCGATGCTCGTCGCCTCGCTGGCTCTGCTCTTCCTCATCAATGTGCTGCAGGCCTGGGGCCGCAAGCGCCAGGGAACCGGCTGAGCCCCATGAACCGCGATCCGCTCCCCATCCGTATCCTGCTCATCGCGCTCGCCTTCCTGGTGATGGCGCTCTTGATCGGGCTGCCGCTCATCACCGTCTTCGCGCAGGCGCTGTCCAAGGGCTGGGGCGAATATGTCCTGGCGCTGCTCGACAAGACGACATTGTCGGCGATCCGCCTCACTTTGATCACCGCGCTCATCTCGGTCGCGGTCAATCTCGTCTTCGGCGTGATGGCGGCCTGGGCGATCGCCAAATATGAGTTCAGGGGCAAGAGCTTCCTGCTGACATTGATCGACCTGCCTTTCTCGGTCTCCCCCGTCATCGCCGGCCTCGTCTTCGTCCTGATGTTCGGGCTGCAAGGCTGGTTCGGCCCGGCGCTGCAGGGCACTGGACTCAAGATCATCTTCGCGCTGCCCGGCATCGTGCTCGCCACCATGTTCGTGACCTTCCCGTTCGTCGCGCGCGAGCTCATTCCGCTGATGCAGGAGCAAGGCACCGAAGATGAGGAAGCGGCCGTGTCGCTCGGCGCCTCGGGCTTCCAGACCTTCTTCCTGGTGACCTTGCCCAATATCAAATGGGGCCTCGTCTATGGCGTCTTGCTGTGCAATGCGCGCGCCATGGGCGAATTCGGCGCCGTGTCGGTCGTCTCCGGCCATATTCGCGGCAAGACCAACACCATGCCGCTGCATGTCGAGATCCTCTACAACGAATACAACTTCACCGCCGCCTTTGCCGTCGCCTCCCTCCTGGCGCTTCTCGCCTTCGTGACGCTCGCCGCGCAGAGTCTGCTCGAATGGAAAAAGGGACACGCATGAGCATCGACGCCATCGACATCAGCAAGGACTTCGACGGCTTCGTCGCCTTGAAGAGCGTCAGCCTGTCGGTCAATCGCGGCGAGCTTCTGGCGCTGCTCGGGCCCTCGGGCTCGGGCAAGACGACGCTGCTCCGCATCATCGCCGGGCTCGAATGGCCGGATGCCGGCGATGTCCGCATCGAAGGCAAGAGCGTGCTGCGCGTCAATGCGCGCGAGCGCGGCGTCGGCTTCGTCTTCCAGCATTATGCGCTGTTCCGCCATATGACGGTGTTCGACAATGTCGCTTTCGGATTGACGGTGCGGACCCGGCATCTGCGCCCCTCCAAGGCCGAGATCGCCAAACGCGTGCATGAACTGCTCGAGCTCGTGCAGATCGAGCGGCTGGTCAAGCGTTATCCATCCGAGCTGTCGGGTGGTCAGCGGCAGCGCGTGGCGCTGGCGCGGGCACTCGCCATCGAGCCGATCGTGCTCTTGCTCGACGAGCCTTTTGGCGCGCTCGACGCCAAGGTGCGCAAGGAATTGCGGCGCTGGCTCAGGCGCCTCAACGAGGAGACCGGCATGACGTCGATCTTCGTCACCCATGACCAGGAAGAGGCGATGGAGATCGCCGACCGGGTGGTGGTGATGAGCCAGGGCCGCATCGAGCAGATCGGCAAGCCGGCCGAGATCTACGAGAACCCGGCCAATCCTTTCGTCTGCGAATTCCTCGGCAGCGCCAACCGCATCCCGCTCAGCTGGGCGGACGGCAAGATGGCGCATCCGGCCATCGATCTCGACACCATCACGGTCAGGCCGGCGCTGGTCGGGGCCGCGAACATCTATGTGCGGCCGCACGATATCGACATGATCAAGGATGCTTCGGGCGTCGGCACGGTGCGCTTTCTCTCCGTGGTTGGTCCGATCGCGCGCGTCGACGTCGAAGTCGCCGGGCTCGAAAAGCCGATCGAGGTCGATATGCCGGCGCATCGGCTGACGCGGGCCGGAATCGAGGTCGGCGCTCCCGTGCGGCTGTCAGCGCTCAAGGGACATGTGTATTGAGCCCACAGGCTTCACACGTCGATCGGCAGCAGGTGATTGTCCCAGATCCATTTCTGCATCCTGTCGCCGGTCACGCGCGCCAGGGTCTCCGCGCCTTCGACGTAAGAGCGCACGCCGTCATTGCCGGAGGTGAGCAGGAAGTCGTGGGTTTCGGGAAGGGCGGCCACACCGCAGACATCGCCCATGCGCTCGGTGGTGAGAAACTCACCGGTGCGCATATTCCATAAAGCAACGCTGCCGCCTTGCGGGCTCGTCGCCGCAACGATGTCCTCACTCTTGTCGAGCGCGATCGAGCCGACATAATTCGACATGCCCATCAGCTCGACTTCCGGCATTTCGAAAAGGCCGATCTTTCCGTCGGCGCTCACCGTGCCGACGAGCGGCGGCAGATCATTAGGATCGCCCTGATACTGGCAGCCGAACGCCACCGTGCGGTCCTGCGCCACCGCCATGTGGCGGATCGACAGCGCGCGATAGGGCTGGTCGAGCTGGAGCGCCGCCAGGGTACGGTCATGCGCCGCCTCGATGAGCGCGATGTTGGGCTGGATGTCGTCCGGATTAAGCACCTCGCGGCCGGTTTCCGGCGAAGTGCGCAGGCCGCCATTGGCGACGACCAGCGTCTTGCCGTCGGGCAGGAAGGCCAGATCATGCGGGCCGATGCCGCGCGACGAGATCTCTGCAATGCGGCGATAGCCATCGCTCGCATCATAGATGCCGAGCAGGCCGGCGCCGCTCGTCGTGTCGTTCTCCGTCGCATAGAGGAGACGCCCGTCGGGCGTGAAGACGCCGTGGCCGTAATAGTGCCGGTCCTTGGCGGCGAGGATCGTCTTCGCCTCGCCGCCCTTGGTGGCGTCGATGACGGCGAACCAGTTGCCGGGCCGGCGCGCGAAGACAACGATCTCGGAAGAGGCGGGCCGCGCCGTCGCATCATGGCCGCGGGCGGGGAGAAGGGTCGAAAAGACTTCCTGACCGTCGAGCGAGAACATGGTGGCCGAGGCCTTGCCTTCGGCATCCATGCGGCAGGAGACGTAAAGCGGTGTGCGGCCCTTGGCCAAGGCACGGCCGGGTGCGAGGCCGGCGGCGACACTGGCCGCCAGGCCCTTCAGAATCGCGCGACGATCAATCACCATCTTGGCTGTTGAACCCCACGGTGATGCCGAGCACGGCCGGAATCTCGTCATGCGCCTTGTCGCGCGCCGCCGCCACCGCATCGAGCAGCAGGAAGAACGGCGGCCGCTGCTTGGCGTCGGCCACCGCCTTGCCGAAATCCTCCGGCAATTGGTCGGCGATGCTCGCCGCCGTCGCGATGGCCTCGGGCGTGTAGCCGTCCTTGCCCTTCATGATGAGCTTGGCGATATCGAGGAGCGCCTCGAGATTGAGCACCAGCGCGCGTTTCGAGCGTCCGCTGCGCCAGCTTTCGGCCAGCTGCGGGCGCGCCGATCCGATCTCACGTCCAAGCACCGGGCGCAGCTTCGAATCGCGGATATAGGCGAAGGACGCCAGGAAGTCGGTGGCGATGCGCGACGTCGCCTCCTTGGCGATGGCGGGATCGGCGAGTTGGCCCACGACTTCATTGGTCCAGCCGAGCCGCACATCATGGGCGATCATCACGATGTTCCAGGCGATCGCCTGGCCGACGGCGCAGCGGCGCGCGCGGCGCTCGCCGCTCAGCATCTCGGTCTCGGCATTCACATCGAACAGCAGCCGCTCGAGCGCCGGCAGGCCCTGCGCCGCGACGCTGTTCTTGATGAAGAGTTCAGGCGTGAGATCGGCGACGCCGTCCTTCTCGAGCAGCTGCGCCAGGCTCTTGGCGGTGGCGTTCTTGCGTTCCGGCCAATAGGACAGTCGCTCGGCGCGGAACTCCTCGCCGATCGGCCCGTAACGCAGGAATTCTATTCCAGACCAGGTGTCGGCGGTGGCGAGATAAGCGCGCTTCAACAGCTTGAAGCCCTCGGGGTCGGGCTTGGCGCAGAAACCCGCCCAGACTTTCTCCTGCGCATCGGCGGTGAGGGCCAGCGCCTGGTAATGCGGGATGATGAAACGCTCGACCAGCCGGCCCAGGACATCCTCGGCCGCCTGCGCGGGCGCTGCCCAGACGAGCAGCGCAATACACAGGAGCAGCCCCCGCACAAACCGCATCACAGCGATCCCAGATAGTCGATCAGTTTGGTCCGGTCCGCGGCGGACAGATTCATATAAAGTTCCTTAGCCTTCTGGGCTTCGCCACCATGCCAGCGTATGGCTTCATCCAATGTGGCGGCACGCCCGTCATGCAGATAGCGTCGCTTGCCGTTCTGCGACGCCAGGTCGATCAGAGGGGCGGTGCGCCATTCCCGCGCGGTGGCAAACCCATCTGGAAAGCCACCCGCCAAGCCATCGCCCATATCATGCAACAGGAGATCGGTGAAGACGGGCAAAGCGTCGCCGGCCTCGGACTTCAACGTCTGGACATGACAGGCGGCACAGCCCGTTGCGGCGAGGAGACGCTCAGCCTCGGCATTGGCGGGAACCCGACGTGGCGTGAGAGTGGCGACATAGGACGCGACCATCTCGATCATCGCCCGAGAAATTTCCTCACCGTCAGTGCTGGGACTGCGGCCATTGGCATTGGCGAGGCATTTGACCTGCGCCGCGGTGCAGTCGCCATAGGGATCGGGCCTGAAAGGCGAGGACAGGCCCATATCGAGCATCATCGCATCGGCCGTCTGCTCGGCGATGCTGACACCCGTCGCCTTGAGGCCAAAACGTCCGATGCGCGAGCCTTCCGGCGTCGCCACGATGCGCGCGCGGCCCTTGATGCCGTCGCCGTCGCGGTCCTCGGGATCGGCGCGGTTGAGAATCTCACTTTCGGCAACCCGGGCGATCAGGCCGCGGCCGACCAGCGAGGGCGCGACGCGAAACTCCTCGCGGGTTCCCGGCGCCGGCTGCGCGTCATTATAGGTGATCCTGGCCCGCATCAGCGGCAGGCCGTCGGCCGTTTTTTCGAGATAGGGCGAGATGCGCGCCTCGGGGACGAGACCCGGAATGGCATGTTCCTGGAGCTGGTGCCCGAGCAGCGGATCGGCGCGGCCTTGCGCATCGCCGAGACGCACGACGAAGCCGGCGCTGCCCAACACGCCGTCGATCTGCGAAAAACGCGCGGCCTGGCCGTTCTTGTGGCAGGCGGCGCAGGCGCCGGCATTGAACAGCGGCCCCAGGCCGTCGGCCGAATTGGTGGAGGCCGGTGCCTGCACCCACTTGCGGTCGAACAAGGCCTTGCCGACCGCCGGATCGAGCTCGTCGGCAGAGACAAGAGAAGTCGCGGCCAAACCGAAAAGGCCGGCGAGAACGAAACGGAACGCCGTCATGTATTCGCGAAATAACCCATCATGCCGGTCTCCAGATGCTCCAATATGTGGCAGTGGAACATCCACCGACCGGGCGTTGCGACGAAGGCGATCTCGATACGCTCCTTAGGGAGAACCAGAACTGTGTCGGCATGATGGACAGGCAGGCTGCGCTTGGAGGACGAGAGCACCTTGAAGGTGTGTCCATGCAGATGGATCGGATGCGGATGCGGTGTCGCATTCTGCAGCATGAACCGGTAGCTCTTGCCCACCTGGAGCCGCGCCAAGGGCGGCGGCAGGTTGCGATGCCCATCATTCGGCCAGGACCGTTTGTTGATCGCCCAGAATGTACGCTCGGCGGTGCATAATTCATCCAGGATGATTTTGGAGAGCGGATCGTTGGGATCGAGCGTGTCGATGAAGCTGGCGATCGAATCGGAAGCGGCGCCGAACATATAGGCTTGCGGTTCCGCCGCCGTGAGATCTGGCTCCGGTATATCCGAGGCAAAAAGCGGCGCCGGGTCGAAGGCGCCGGCCTGCCGGTCGGGGCCTTCCGCCTCCAATTCGGCGAGGTCGAAGATCTCGGCCGGGAAATAATCGCGCACACGCACCTTGGCCCCGGCCTTGGGGGTGCGCAGCACCAGATCGACGCGCGAGGCCGCCCCCACCCGCCAGGAATCGAGATGCTGAGCGGGCAGCGGGTTGCCGTCGACGGCGATGATGCGGGCCTCGGCGCCTTCGACGCCGACATCCATCATGCGGGTCGAATCGAGATTGAGCAGGCGCAGGCGGATATCGGCCGAGGCCGGAACCTTGGCGGTGAATTTTCGCCGGCCATTGACGGTGCGCAGCGTGCCGAAGGTGCCGGCGCGGGCGGCGCCGCTGTCGGTCGAGAACGGCAGGAAGCCGCCCTGGGGATCGAGCCGCCAGTCCTTGGCGACGAGCACCAGCTCATGATCGAAAGGCTTGCTCTCATCGCCCTCGACGATCACCACGCCGACCAGGCCATGGCCGACCTGTCCGCTTTCATTGCAATGGGGATGAAAGAAAAACGTGCCGGTGTCGGGAAGCGTGAAATCATAAAGGAAGCTCTGGCCCGGCGCGACCGGCGGCTGCGTCACATATTGGACGCCGTCCATCGCATTCGGCACCCTTATGCCATGCCAGTGAATGGAGGTGTGCTCGGCGAGGCCGTTCTTCAGCGTGGCGCGCAGGCGGTCGCCGCGCTTCAGGCGCAGGGTCGGATAGAGATCGCCATTATATGTCCACAGCGTGCTCGCCGGCCCGTCATCGCCCAGGAGCTTCATGCTGTGCGGCCTGGCTTCGAGCGTCACGTCATGGGTGGCGGGTGTGCCGGTGGAAACCGGCGCCGGCAGCAGGGGTTTTCCCGTATCGGCGCGCGACAAGGACAGCAAAGCGGGGGACAGCAAAGCGGGGGCGGCGAGGCCCCCGGCAATGGTGGTGAGAACGGCCCGGCGCGTCAGCATGGCGGACAGGCCCCACCCGTCGCGCGTTCCGCGCGCCACCCTCCCCGCCTTCGGCGGTGGAGGGAGCGTTCGCGCGTCGTCCTATTCTTTCTTGTCGGTGGAATCAGCCTGCAGCTGGCCATAATTCTCCAGCCCGATCTTCTCGAGCAGGCTGAGCTCGCTTTCGATGAAATCGATATGGCCTTCCTCATCGGCGAGAAGCTCCTTGAAGAGCTCCATGGAAACATAATCCCCGACCTCGTTGCAGGCCTTGTAGGCCTCGCGATAGAGATCGCGGGCGCCATATTCGGCCTTCAGGTCGCATTCCAGGACTTCCTTGATGTTCTGCCCGATCATCAAGGGATCGAGCGTCTGCAAGTTCGGATGCCCTTCGAGAAACACGATGCGGGCGATGAACTTGTCCGCATGGTGCATCTCCTCGATCGATTCCTCGCGCTCCTTCTTGGCGAGCTTGGTAAAGCCCCAATCCTCAAGGAGCCGGAAATGAACCCAATACTGGCTCACCGCGGTCAGCTCGCTGCGCAGACCCTTGTTCAGATATTCGATGACCTTCTTGTGACCCTTCATCCGCCTTCTCCACTTCACCCGATTCCAGGCCGGAGAATGGTGCAGATTGGTGCTCTTGGCAAGCCGAGCCCCGAATTTCGAGAACCGCCGCCTCCATATGCTTAACCAGGTGCGGCATGCAGCCGCCGCATTGCGGGCGCTGGCCGCAACAGCGGAAAACCGCGCCCGGCGTCACCACTTCGAGCTCGTCCAGCTCCATCAGGCGGCCGACGGCTTCCTTGATGTTGCGGGACGTGATGACATTGCACTGGCAGACGATCATGATCTAACCCTGGGCCACCCCGGCGATGCCGGCCAGCGACTTGACCGCCCGCTTGAGCTGCGCGTTTTCGCGGCGCAGGCGGCGCAGTTCCGCTTCACCGGAGCGGGACGGCTTCTCGGCCCGCTTCAGCCAATTGTAATAAGTGGTGTCGGTGACGCCCAGAACACGGGCGATCTCATAGACCCGCTTACCCTCGCCGCGGAGTGCCTCGGCGACTTTCAGCTTCTCGGCGATCTCGGTTTCGGTGAAGGACTGGACGTGACGTCTATATCTGAGCATGGCGCTGGCCTCACTGAACTTTGGACGGATCGTCGAGGCTGTCGGAGCCTTCGACCGAGATCTTGAGATTGAGGGCGGCGACCACCGCCTCGATGCCGCGCGTCTGCGCGACGAGCGCGTCGATCGCCGCCTGCACCAGTGCATTGCCCTCCGGATTGTCCTGGCCGATCATCTGGTCGTAGGATTCCTTGCCGCTTTCCGCCCGGTCGCGGATCGCACCCAGTTTCTTCTCGGCATCGGCCATCAACGCGTCGAGCTTCTTGGCTTCGGCGGGCGCCTTGACGGCGGCGATCGCTGAGAGGCCCGGACCTTCCAGCGTCGAGCCGTCGCGGCGCTTGAGCGTGCCGCCATAGATCGAGATCATGCCGGCTTCGTCGAAATAATGCGAATTATGCGTGTTGTCGGAGAAACAGTCATGTTCCTCCTCCGGGTCATGCAGAATGAGGCCGAGCTTCATGCGCTCGCCGGCGAGCTCGCCATAAGAGAGAGAACCCAAGCCGGTGAGGATGGTCGACAGGCCGCCTTCGACGCCCTTGCCGCTGAGATCCTTGCGGGCGGCGCCATCGGCCTTCCAGTTGGCGACCATTTCGGCGAGGTCGGACTGCAGCAGATCGCTGGCGGCCTTGAGATAGGCGGCGCGGCGGTCGCAATTGCCGTTGCTGCAGTTTTTGGTGTCGTAATCGGTAACCGGGCGGTTGCCGGCGCCGGCTTTGGTGCCGTTCAGATCCTGGCCCCAGAGCAGGAATTCGATGGCGTGATAGCCGGTCGCGACATTGGCTTCATTGTCGCCGGCGCCCTGCAGCTTCTGCAGGAGAGCGGCGTCGATCGTCGTCGCGTCGACCGTATCGTTGCCGATGCGGATCGATTTGTTGGCGATGACATTGGCGGTGTAGAGCGGATTCTCGTCCGAGGTTTCGCCGTACGAGCCCTTGTCGGTATAATCGATGAGGCCCTCATCGAGCGGCCAGGAATTCACCTTGCCTTCCCAGTCATCGACGATGCTGTTGCCGAAGCGATAGCCCTCGGTCTGCTGATACCAGGGGCGCGCTTCCTTCCAGGCGGCGCGCGCCGCCTTCAGCGTGTCCTCGGTGGGATTGGCGATCAGCGCGTCGATGGCCTTGCCGAGATCGGCGGCTGCCGACTGCGCGTCGCTGTACATCGCCTCGGCGACGTCGCCATAATGCTTGAGCACGCTGTCGGGCGTCGCCTCGGCGCCCCGCGCAATCGAAATGACCGAGGCCAGTGTCAGGACTGTGCCGGCGGTCAACGCCAAAAGATGCCGCTTCATGATGGTAAGTCCCCTTCTGAGATCGCGCTGCATGAGTAGCTCAATGGAGTGTCTCCGGCGCCGCAGCGGGCCCGCTGCCAAAAGCGGCGATGGAGTGGATGACGGATGCGGGAACGCTCAACAGCTTCTGCCCGGCCGCGATCAGCGCGTCGGCATAGCTTTGTCCGGCGGCCGCGAGTTCCAGCGGCGCATTGCCTTCATGGGTGCCCGCGAGATGGCGCGCCGCCAGCAACGCCGCCGGCTGGTCATGATCCTGGAGCGCCGCGATCAGCGACAGCGCCATGCATTCGTCGCGGCAGACATGGCCGCAGCCATGTGGAAAGACGGAAAGCGTACGGGTGCTCTGCGCCCTCAGCGTGCGCACCCAGAATTGCAGCTCGCCCATGAGCTTGCGGGCGTCGTCGGTGCCGAGCTCCATCGAATAGCTGCGCCAAGCGGTTTCCCAGCATTCGATATCGCCATAGGCATAACCCGCCATGCAGCAGCGCAAGCCCGTCACCACCAGCCGTTCCGGCTTGCGGTCGAGGAGCTTCAAGGGGCAACTCGCGGGGCAGAATTGGGCACTCATGACGAGACCATTGGGAACCAAATAATCCGACTGATTTAGTCAGTTATTCGATCGAGGCCGCCCCTGTCAATCGCTAACCCGGGGGCGCGGCAAAAAATCCAACATGTTCAATAGATTAGAAGCGTTCTAGATCGGCCGCGCGGCGCCCCTCGACGCAAAAAGCTGTTCGAAATCTTAAGTTTAGCGCCCGCTGGAGCGGAAAACCGGTAAGTAGCCCCGATGAACAAGCCCCTGACCCTTGCCGCCATCGGCGAACCGATGATCGAGCTGGCCCGGTCCCCGAACGGGCCGCTCAGCTATGACCGCCGCATCGGCGGGGACACGCTCAACACCTCCGTCTATCTGGCGCGGCTGCTGAAGCCTGAGACGACACGCGTCCAGTATGTGACGCGCCTCGGCGACGACCCGTTGAGCGACTGGATGATCGGGAGCTTCGAGGCGGAAGGCATCGACTGCCGCCACATCGAGCGCGTGCCCGGCCGCCGGCCCGGTCTCTACATCATCGATACCGACGACACGGGCGAACGCTCCTTCAGCTACTGGCGCGGCGAGGCGCCGGTCCGGCAGATGTTCGAGACGCCGGAACTCGCCGAAACCCTGGCGGGCGCGAATGCGATCTTCACCAGCGGCATCTCGCTCGCGGTTCTCGGAGAGACCGGACGCCAGCGCCTCATCGAGCTGATGCGCCGTCTCAAGACGCGTGGCGGCCTCGCCGCCTTCGACACCAATTATCGCCCGCGTCTGTGGTCGAGCCGCGACGAGGCCGCGGCATGGATGAAAGAAGCGATCGCGGCCGCATCTCATGTTCTGCCGTCTTCCGACGATCTCGACGCGATCTTCGCCAGGACACAAAGCACCGAAGCCTGGATCGGCGAGATCGCGGCCCTGGGGCCTGAGGAAATCGTGCTCAAGACCGGCGGCGGGCCGGTGTTCACGAAGCACGGCGCCATTCACCTCGACCGGGTCGCCCGGCCACGCGACACGACCGGCGCCGGTGACAGCTTCAATGCCGGCTATCTGGCGGCAAGGCTGAACGGCGCTTCGGTCGAGGACAGCGTGCGCCAGGCACATGCCTTGGCGAGCCGCGTCATCCAATATCCGGGCGCCGTCATCGCACGGGACGCGATGGAAGATCTCATGCCCGGCGCGTGATACTGCAACATGCGGCTGTTGCAGCCGTGCCTTCAGATGTAACTTGCCAAAAGCCGATCATGCGCTAGCCTTACCTAAGGAGACTTGGGATGGCGAGCATAGTGCGGATATTTCTACTGGCCATTGCGATCGCGGCCGGCATGGCATCACCGGCATCGGCGCAAGATATCTTGCAGCAGATTCTGCGCGGGGTCATCGAAGGCCAGGGCGCGCGACGTGCACCCGGCGATGCCGGACAGGCGAGCGCCGCCGAGCGCAAGCTTGGTCCAGCGCAGCGCAAGCAGATTCAGCAGGCCCTCAAGACGCGCGGTCTTCTCACCGGCAAGGCAGACGGCCAGTTCGGCGCGGGAACCCGGCGCGCCATTGGAGTATATCAGTCCCAGCGCGGCGAGCGGGCCACGGGTTACCTCACGCGCAACCAGATCGCCGATCTGTTGTCGGCAGAAAACGCTTCGCCGCAAACAACTTTCATGTCCTCTCGCTTCGAGCTGCTCCAGGGCTATGATCTGCCGGGCAACGACCTCGGCAAGGCGGCGCGCGGCGTTACTTTCGCGCAATGCGAAGCCAGCTGCGCCGCCAATCCGGCCTGCGCCGCCTTCACCTACAACATCGAACATGCGGCCTGTATCCAGAAATCCGCTGCCGCGACGCCCAAACCCTTTGGCACGGCGGTTTCCGGACGACGAACACAAAGTCCGCCACCCCAAACGAAGGTCGCCGCTGGTTTCGAGCTCTTTGAGAACGCCGATATGCCGGGCGGGGACTATCGCAGCGGACTGAAAGACCCCAGCCTCAAGGGAATCGATTTCGATACCTGCCGGAACATCTGCGCCGCCGATCCGGTCTGCAAGAGCGTTACCCACTTCAATAATACCTGCATGCTGAAGAGCACCACGACCCGACCCCTGCCGTTCGAGGGTGCGATGTCGGCCAAGAAAAACTGGGGCCCCGGCATCTCCACGGCTGAGCGCGATACCTCCGCCGGCCGTAACGCAGCTCTCCCGATCGCCGATCTGGCCTGGCGCGACGACGACACCGAGCAGACCTTCGTCGCCCGCATCCGCGCGGCGGCCAAGCCGATGGGCGGTGAGTGCAAGAAGGAGCGCCTCGCCTTCAGCGCCATTGCCGACGGCATATCCTTTGCCGCCATCGAACCCGCCGGCATTGCCGGCAGCGCCATCACTATCGACTGGACCCGAACCGGCAAGCCGGCGGCTTTGCCTGCCTACATCATGGTCACCGCCGATCAGCCCGTCCGCTTCGAGGGTACGGGCTATTACGCCCTCCTGCCCAAGGCGATCGCACCCTTCGGATTGTCGGTGGCGAAGGACCAGACCCGGGCGGTCGTCGCGCTCTATGGCGCCGGCGTGCAGGACAAGGGCGCTATCAAGATCGTTCCGCTCGTGGCTGGGCCCTTGAAGATTTCGGCGATGATGGTCGGATATTTCCGCGCCTGCGAGGAAGAGGTCCTGCGCGAGGCCGTGACCACGACCGTGACGGTCCGGCCCGCGCCGACCCCGACCTTCTTCGTCAACGATCCGTTCAGCCTCGACGCGCCGAAGCAGACCCTGGTCAATGCGACGGGCACCCGCCATGTGCAGATCTTCGACGGAAGATATCGGCTGTTCGATGCGCAGACCGGTGCGGTGCTGACGGAACGCGAGGGCAAGAGGGTCAATTTTTCTCCGACCGGGCGATTTCTGGCGGCGTTCAATGGCGAACAACTCGACCTAGTCGACGCCGTCGACGGCGAATTTCTTGTCCAGCTGTATGCTCAGGATATCGGATGGGAGAACGGCGATAGTTTCCTGATCACGGGTGCAAACGAACTCAATAATTGGGGTACCGTGACTGCTTTACCATCAACGAATCCGGAGCTTAATTTTGGCGGCGGTCTGGAATGCCGTATCTGTCCCGGTGTCGAGACATCATTCCGGCTGGACCTCGAGAACAACATCGCGCAAATCAGCGGCCTAGCTGATGGCAGTCTTGAGCTGCTTTCCGGAACGGTCCAACCGGGCGGTGAGACTTCGCAAAACTCTCGGGAAGCCATCAGCAATGCGATTCGTATGAATCTTGAATCAGGCGTTGCTGCCGGTACCACCATCGCGCCGCTGAGCGACCCGCCGCAATGGGATACGCGATTTGGAATCAGGTTCAGTCATCTGGCCGAGGCAGGCATGACCGACGACGGCGGCGAGTTGGACAAGCGGAGAGCGAAGCGGCACGAGCGTCTCGTGCAAGCCGCAACGCTGGAGTCGCCGCCTGCCGTCGCCAGCAGCGAGGCTCTGGCCACAATGCCCAGTCTGGTCGCAAACCGCGCTGCGATCGCACTCGATGATCAGATCCCCCTGCCAAATCTCGCGGCAGACAATCGTCTCGGCGAGCTGGGTTTCCGCGTCTCACCGGCAATCTCGGCGGCCTTCCGCGCGGGTTATGATGGACAGGCGCCGGACGGCGAAAAGATCGCCCGTCAAATCGAGGACACTGTTCCCAAGGCAAAGGGCAAATTCGGCGAATCAGGGGACCCATTCGGATGCTACCCCATCGACCAGGCCGGTGTGCTCTCCAAGTTTACCAATGTGCTTCAGTTCAAGCTGACAGGCCGCACAATCTGGCTGACCAACCTGAACTGCCAGGAAGGATCGGCTCTGCACCACGCGGAAATCTTCACTCTATTCGACAGCGCGGCGACAATCCCCTTTGTAGCAGTCGACGGCAATTATCCGGGGGGCGGCGCCGCGACGTCCTGTGGCGGCAATATCGGATACTGTTCCTTCGATGCGCGACTTTATGGCGACAAATATCTGTTCATCTGGTCGATCGAGGCGCGCGCGATCATGATCTACGACATCGACGCCAAAAAGCCGGTCTACAAGAACTTCAATCTCGGGCGCGGCGATCTCTTCAAGGAGGCCTATTATTCGCTCGAGGACCGCATGGTGACGCAGGTCAACAGCGACGGATCCTTCTTCGTTTATGACGTCGATGCCAACAAGCAGGTTCTGGAAGGCCGTACAGTCGACGACGAGCTCATCGCCTGGGCACCCAATCTGCGTTTCGACGCCACGGCGGAAGGTGCCAGCTATGTCAAGCTGCGCTTCCCCGGCCAATCGGTCCAGTACACGTTCCAGCAATTTGCCGCGAAGGTCCGCCAGCCGGGCCTGGTCACTTCCGTCTTCGACCGTGCCGCCATCGCGCCGACCATCGACGTCGGCCTCCCGCCGCAAGTTGAAGGCGCGCTGAAGACGGAAGGAGACCGGATCACGGGCGCCATCACGCTCACCACCGGTGCGACCGGCGGCGAGGTCGCTATCTTCCAGGATGGTCTGCGCACCGACACGATCAGCATCTCCGATCAATCCGTCGTGCCGATCGACGTCGCCCGCGCGCCGGGAGCTCGGTGGGTCTCGGTCCTCGCCCAGGACCGTGGCGGCCTGGCCAGCCTGCCGGTCGGCCGGGATCTCGGCAAAGCGTCGGCCTTGCCGGTGGTGCGCGCGCTGGCGATCGGCATCGATGAGTACGCCTCGCTTCCGCCCCTGAAATTCGGCGCGGCCGACGCCCGCACGCTGATCCAGAGCCTCGCGGCGCAAAACGGCAAGACCATCAATCTCGCCAGCAGCCGGGTTCTCGACCAGAAAGGCCTGGCGCGCTCCGCGCTGCTCGAGGCCGTCCAGGCGCTCGTCGATGGCGCCGCGCCCGGCGAGACGATCGTCTTTTCCTATGCCGGGCATGGGCTCACCGCGCCTGCCGGCGGCTTCTACATGTCGACCAGCCTGACCGATGTCGGCGACATCGCCGGAACCTCGGTGGCCTGGAGCGACGTCGCCGCCATCTTGGCCAAGGCCAAGGCACGGGTTCTCGTCTTTCTCGATGCCTGTCACTCGGGCACGGCCGGCACCGATTATTTCGCCAGCAACGACGATGCGGCGGCGGGCGTTCTGGCGCGCATTCCGTCGGGGCTCGTGGTGTTCTCGGCCTCGAAGGGCCGTCAGCTGTCACTGGAAATGTCGGATTCCGGCGGCGGCGTCTTCACCAATGCCGTGGCCGACGTGATCGCCCGCAAGCGCGCCACCTTCGACACCAATCGCAACGGCGCCATCGAGATTTCCGAGCTCTATGCCGGCGTCAAGCTTCGGGTGGTCGGCCAGACGCGCGGCCGCCAGACGCCGTGGCTGTCACGTAACGAGATGGTCGGAGACTTCGCTTTGTTCTAGCGCGGTGATCAGTTGAAGTGATAATTCAGGCCGATGCGGGCGATCTGCTCGCGGTAATCCGCGGATACGTTCACGACAACCGGCTCGGCGGTGGAGGAACGCGCATCAAAGGACCGCTTGCCGAGATCGACGTAAAGATATTCCGCCTTGACGCTCCAGTTCTGCGCCAGCATCACTTCCGCACCGGCGCCGATCGTCCACCCCAGTTTAATGCCGGATGATGTGTCGTCGACACAGAGGGTGCCGCCCGGGATGCAGCCCGCGAAAGTGTTGACCGTAGTGTAGCTCAGCCTTGTCTCGCCATAGGCCATGCCGCCCGTCGCATAGAGCAGCCATTGCGGATTGATCAGATAGCCGGCACGCGCCCGAAGAGTGCCGAACCAGTCGACTTCCTTCCCCACTCCGGTTTTCTGCCCCTCGAAAAAGGGCCTCTCTTCTCTGACGGAATCGGAGTCATCGATGTCTAAGGCCTGCAGGTCCGCCTCGATGCCCACAACCCAATCTGAAGGCAGCTGCCAATTATAGCCAAGCTGACCACCACCCGAAATCCCTTCGCCATCCGGCGACAACGATGTCGGGTACAGGCCGATATCAATCATCTCTTGCAAAAAGGCGTCGAGATCCCGGTCGCCCGTGGGCTTGAATTTTATATCGGCGTCACCTTCATCCCAGCCATAGCCGATATTCACGCCGATATAGGGACCGGTCCAGGACGGCCCCGTTTCGGTGATGTCGGCAGCGTTCGCCGAGACGCCTCCGATACCAAAGGTTGTAAAAAGAAGAGCGCCCGCGCAACCCAGAGCTTTCAAGGTCTTCATGGTCCCCTCGCCGTCGTTGCGTAAAATCTGGCAGAGACCGGCGTCACACACAACACGCGCCCGACGCATGAGGGCATTACAAATATTCAATGTCGCCTGTGTGTCACGAGTGCCACCGCTCAGGCGACGAGGCCGGCGTCACGCGCGATCATGAACAGGGCCGGCGGCAGCAAAGCCGCGTTGTCATGCGCCTCGAAGCCGAGGCCGAAGGCCTCGGCGGCGATCCGGTAATTGTCGAGAAGCTTCGGCGAGCCGACGGCGATCACCGCATCGGCTCCAGTCCAGGCGACGGCGTCGCGCATCTCGGTACCGATGAGCAGCCCCGACAAATAAGAGCTCAGGCCCCGGCGCGGCAGCGTGCCGAAGAGGCCCAACGTGCGCACGCCGAACAAGGCATGCGACAGAGCGCCGGCATCCGCCTGTCGCGCCCGGGCGAGACCATTCAGGAAGGCGTCGCGATCGGGTTCGCCTTTCTCCATGAGCTGCGCCAGCGTGCCCGAGGAGGTGAGCGCGTTATAGAGCTCGCCCGTCATGTAGGTGCGGAAGGAGGCGAGCCTGCCGTCCTTCACCTGGACCCATTTGGAATGAGTGCCGGGGAGGAGCAGGCAGGCTTCACGCAATTTGCGCTGCGCCAGAACGGCCAGAACCTGGCACTCCTCGCCCCGCATGACGTCCGGCACGCCGTCATGAATGCAGGAAACGCCCGGCACGATGGCGATGCGCGCCCCGCCGTCGAAGGCGACGTGATGGAGATTGCGTGAAAGGCTTGCCAGATCGGCGGGGGCGGCGATATAGGGCACCTCGGCCCAGCCCATCCGGCTTCCGACCATGCCGCACATCAGAACCGGCACGGAGCGACCGGCGGCGAGCCAGGGTGCGGCGAAATCGGCGAAGGAGCTGGCGAAGCCGCCCGCTTTGACCGCGAGCAGGCCTTCGCCGTCGCCCAGCTCGGCCAGCACATGGCCGGCGCCGTCGAGCGCCCAGGCGCGCCGGTTCGAGGTGCCCCAGTCGACGGCGATCATGCTCAACTCTGCAGTCATGGCGAAACCCTGCGAAAACTCATTTGTCTGATGATTGAACTGCTTTATGCTGGAGAGGGGTTTTAGACAAGTTGAGGATTGAGATCATGGCGGGGACGAAACGCAAGCCGGCAGATAAAGGGGCGCTGCGCAAAAGTCTCTATAACAAAGTGGCGCATGATCTGGGCCAGCGCATCGTGCGCGGCGATTACAAGCCGGGCGCGCTTCTGCCCAACGAGGCGGAATGCGGCCAGATCTACAAGGTGAGCCGCACCGCGATACGTGAGGCGGTGAAGATGCTGTCCGCCAAGGGACTGATCCAGTCGCGCCCCAAGATCGGCTCACGCGTCGAGCCGCGCACCGCCTGGAACCTGCTCGATCGCGATGTGCTGAGCTGGTATTGCACCACCGTCGATTTTCAGCGCTTCGCCAATGACGTGCAGCAGATCCGCATGATGATCGAACCGGAAGCGGCGGCCCTTGCCGCCCTGCACCGCACCGCCGGGCAGTTCGTCGAGATCGAGGCGGCCTATCAGGCGATGGCCGACGCGGTCGGCGATGAAGCGGCATGGAACGTGGCGGATGTCAGATTCCATCTCGCTGTCCTCAACGCATCCGGCAATGAGTTCATCCCGCCTTTCGGCCGTGTCATCGAATCGCTGCTCGCCAATCTCTTCTCGGTGACCGTCGCCCACTTACGCAACCGGATGAAAGTGCTGCCGCTGCATCTCGCCATCCTCGAGGCGATCCGGGTGAAGAAGCCGGACCGCGCCCGCGACGCGGTGCGCAAGCTTCTGCAGACCACGCAGAAAACCATCGACGAAGGCGGCAAGCTCAGCTCCGCCGGCACGCCCCGGGCGCGCAAAGCCGGCGCAAAAACAAAAAGATAAGGTTCACCCAAAAGTATGACAAATGGCCGTTGCGCGGGCGAGCGGCTCTGCTAACATGTTAGCGGGCAAGCTTGAGAAGAACGCCATTCCGTCAACAAGTACCCCTTGGGAGGAGTCCATTATCATGAAGAAGACTTCGCTTTTACTCGCCACAGCACTCGCCGCGATCACTTTCGCTTTGCCGGCTTCGGCCGACACCAAAGACAAGAAGATCGCGCTCTCCAACAATTATGCCGGCAATTCCTGGCGGCAATCGATGCTGAAGAGCTGGGACAAGGTGACCAAGCAGGCGGTGGCCGACGGCATCGTCGCGGCGGCCGATCCCTTCACCACCTCCGAAAACCAGGTGACCGAGCAGGCGGCGCAGATCCAGAATCTGATCTTGCAGGGCTATAATGCCATCGTCATCAATGCCGCCTCGCCCGACGCGCTCAATGGCGTGGTCAAGCAGGCCTGCGACGCCGGCATCACCGTCGTCTCCTTCGACGGCATCGTGACCGAGCCCTGCGCCTGGCGCATCGCCGTCGACTTCAAGAAAATGGGCGCCATCCAGCTCGACTATCTCAGCGAGAAGATGAAGGACGGCGGCAATCTGCTCGAGATCCGCGGTCTCGCCGGCGTGTTCGTCGACGACGAGATCCATAAGGGCATCGAGGAAGGTGTGGGCAAACACACGCAGTTCAAGATCGTCGGCTCGGTGCATGGCGACTGGGCCCAGGAAGTGGCGCAGAAGGCGGTGGCCGGCATCCTGCCGTCGCTGCCGGAAGTGAAAGGCGTGGTGACGCAGGGCGGCGACGGCTATGGCGCCGCGCAGGCCTTCAAGGCGGCCGGACGCCCGACGCCGCTCATCATCATGGGCAACCGTCAGGATGAGCTCGCCTGGTGGAAGGAGCAGAAGGACGCCAATGGCTATGAGACCATGTCGGTCTCGATCGCGCCCGGCGTCTCGACGCTGGCTTTCTGGGTGGCGCAGATGATCCTCGACGGCAAGGAAGTGCCGAAGGACCTGGTGGTGCCGTTCCTGCAGATCAACCAGGCCGATCTCGAAAAGAGCCTCGAAACGACGGAAAAAGGCGGCGTCGCCAATGTCGAATATTCGAAGGCAGACGCCGAGAAGGTCGTCACGGGCAAGTAATTCCATGACGCAGTCCGCCTCTCTCCCGTGTAACATGCGGGAGAGAGGGAATTTATTGGTCCGGGGCGAGCGTGTCTGAGCCTGCCGTAGCACTCACCGCCATCGAGAAAAGTTTCGGCGCCGTCCGGGCCTTGGCCGGTGTCGATCTGGCGCTCGCGCCTGGCGAATGCCTGGGGCTGGTCGGCCATAATGGCGCCGGCAAAAGCACGCTCATGCATGTGCTCGCCGGCACGCTGAGGCCCGACCAGGGCAACCTCGTCGTCGGCGCTGAGGATGTGACCCGGCAGTACAGCGCCAGCAATGCCTCGGCGCATGGCATACGCTGCGTGTTCCAGGAATTGTCGCTCTGCCCCAATCTGACGCTCGCCGAGAATGCCCGCATCGTGCACCGCGCCCTGAAAGGCTTCGGCTGGAAGACGAAAGCGCGCCGGCTCATCGGCGCGAAGCTCGACGAGATCTTTCCCGGTCACGGCATCGATGTCGATCAGGAAGCGGGCGATCTCAATATCGGCCAGCGCCAAATGGCCGAGATCGCGCGCGCCTTCACGATCACCGACGAGCCGTTGCGCGTCGTCATCCTGGACGAGCCGACCTCCTCGCTCGATGCGGTGACCGCAAGGCAGCTCCTCACCTTCATGCGCCAGGAGGTAGCGCGCGGCACCAGCACCATTCTCATCTCGCATCTCCTCGGCGACGTGCTCGATTATTGCGACCGCATCGCGGTGATGAAGGACGGCAAGGTCGTCGCCGAGAAGGCCGCCCAGGATTTCACCCGCCATTCGCTCGTCGCCGCGATGGGCGCCACCACCGGGAAGGCTCAAACCGGCGCCGCGGCGAAGCGGCAGATATCGGATACGGTCGCCGTCACCGCGACGCCGCTCACCGCGACACGAACGCAGAAGCTATCGGTGCGCAAAGGCGAGATCGTCGGTCTCGCCGGTCTCGCCGGCCACGGCCAGACACGCATGCTGATCCAGATCTTCGACGGCGCCCGCAAGCACAGCGCCGCCTTCATCGCCGGCGACCGGCAGTCGGACGGCGTCTTCAATCTGTGGTCGATCGGCGAGAATGTGACGGTGAGCGCGCTCCGCCATCTGAGAAAGGGACCGTTGATCACGCCGGAGCATGAGCAGGGCATGGCGCAGGACTGGAAGCAGCGCATCGGCATCCGCACGCCCGACATGAACAACAACATCCTGACATTGTCGGGCGGCAACCAGCAGAAGGCGCTGTTCGCCCGCGCATTGGGCTCGAAGGCCGACATCGTGCTGATGGACGATCCGATGCGCGGCGTCGATATCGGCACCAAGCTCGAAGTCTACGGGATGATCCGCGCCGAGGCGGAAGCGGGCCGCAGCTTCGTCTGGTACACGACCGAGATCGACGAGCTCAAACATTGCGACCGCGCCTATATCTTCCGCAACGGCGCCATCGTCGCCGAGCTTCAAGGCGATGAGCTCAGCGAGGACAAGGTCCTGCATGCGTCTTTCGCGGAGAGTGCGTGATGTCCCTCACCCCGTCATCCCGGCGAAAGCCGGGATCCATTAAATCCCTTCATCGCGAGCAGCGCCGCCCGCATTGCGCTTATTCAATGGATCCCGGCTTTCGCCGGGATGACGGAATGTGATGGCAGTGCTCACGCTGAACCGCAAAACCTTGCGGGCGCTCCTGCCCCTGGCCTCGCTCGCCCTCGTGCTCGCCGCCACCTTCTATGCGCAGCCGCGCACCATGAGCTATTTCGGCCTCAACCTGATGCTGCAATATGCGGTGCCGATCGCGCTCGCCACCATCGCCCAGATGTTCATCATCACGGTGAACGACCTCGATCTCTCGATCGGCCCCTTTGTCGGCCTCGTCGGCTGCATCGGCGCGACCTATCTCCACGATACGCCATTGCTCGGCATCCTGGCGCTGCTGCTCTGCATCGGCGCCTATGCCGCGATGGCGGCGCTCATCCATCTGCGCAATCTGCCGTCGATCGTGGTGACGCTCGGCGCCTCCTTCATCTGGCTCGGCATCGCGGTGATGATCCTGCCCTCGCCCGGCGGCAAGGCGCCCGACTGGCTGAAGGCGATCATGTCGCTGCAGGTGCCGCTCATCCCGTTTCCGATCATCGCCGCCCTCCTCATCGCGCTTCTCGTCCATATCGCGCTCATGACGTCCTCCTATGGCGTCATCATGCGCGGCACGGGCGGCAATCCGCGCGCCATGACGCGGGCCGGTTGGTCGGAGCTCAAGACCAAGATGGCGATGTATGCGCTGGCGGGATTCTTCGGCGTGTTGTCGGGCCTCTCCCTCATCGGCCTCACCACCTCGGCCGACGCCCACATTGCCGACCGCTATACGCTCTATGCCATTGCCGGCGTCATACTCGGCGGCGGTGAATTCGTCGGCGGAAGAGTGTCGCCCTTCGGCGCCGTCATCGGCGCGCTCACCTTAGCGCTGGCCGGCTCCTTCCTCATCTTCATGCGCATCTCGCCCGACTGGCAGATCGGCGCGCAGGGCGCGATCCTGATCATCGTGCTGGCGCTCCGGGCGCTCATCTCGGCCGGCGAGGTGCGGCGATGACCGCCTTGTGGAACCGATTGCGCGCTCAGCCCTGGATCTGGTCCTTCATCGCGACGATCGCGGTCTGGCTTGCCACCATCACCTTCACCGGCGGCCAGGGCGCCGGCGAGATCCTCACAGCGGCGCTCTCCTTCGCCACCTTCACCATCGTCATCGGCCTCGGCCAGATGATGGTGATCACCACCGGCCCCGGCAATGTCGATCTCTCCATCCCGGCGACGATCACGCTCGCCGGCGTGGTGGCGATGAAGATCATGGACACCGACAATGCGCGGCTGCTCATCGGCATCATCGCCGCCTTGGGCGCGAGCTTCCTGGTCGGGCTTTTCAATTACGGGCTGATCCGGCTGTTGCGCATCCCGCCCATCATCGCGACGCTGTCGTCGAGCTTTCTCATCCTGTCGACGGCGATCTCCTATGGCCGCGGCATCCGCATCAAGCCGCCGCCGATGCTGGCGGATTTCGCCACCGCGCGGATATTGGGCGTGCCGCTGCTGGCGATCTTCGTCCTCCTTCTGTCGATCGGCATCGCCCTCCTGATCAAGCGCACGCTGTATGGCCGTACCGTGCTCGCCATCGGACAGAATCCGCGCGCCGCCCGGCTCGCGGGGCTCAATGTCGATCTCACCCGCTTCGCCACTTACCTCCTGAGCGCCCTCCTCGCCGGTGTCACCGGCATCGTATTGTCGGGCTTTTCCGGCGGCGCCGCGCTCAATATGGGCGAAGGCTTCCTCCTCGCCTCGATCGCCGTCGTGGTCATCGGCGGCACCTCGGTGGCGGGCGGGCGCGCCAATGTGCCGGGCATCTGGGGGGCGGCGCTTTTCATCTATCTTCTCGACACGATGCTCAATACATTCGGCGCCAGCGCCGGCATCCGCCTGATCATGACGGGCGTGATCATCATCGCGGTCATCACCATCGCCGGCGGCGACCGGCAGCAACGCTAATTCATATTCGAAACGCAGGAGCACAGCGGCCATGACGAAGAAGAAAATCGGACTGATCGGCGCCGGCCTCATGGGCCATGGCATCGGCAAGAATATCGTCATCAAGGGCTACGCGCTCACCGTGCTCGCCCATCGCAACCGGGCGCCGATCGACGATCTCGTCGCCAAGGGCGCCCAGGAGGCGAAAAGCCCGCGCGAGGTCGCCGAGAAAAGCGATGTCGTATTCCTGTGCGTCACCGGCTCGCCGCAAGTGGAGGACACGCTGTTCCGCAAGGACGGGCTGCTCGATGGCATCCGCCCCGGCATGATCATCGCCGACTGCTCGACGGCGGAACCATCCTCGACACTCAAGGTGGCAGCGGCGATCGAAGCCAGGGGCGCTCATTTCGTCGACACGCCTTTGGTGCGGACGCCGAAGGAAGCGGAGGAAGGCAAGCTCGGCGTGATGACCGGCGGTGACGAGAAGGTGCTGGCCGAGATCAGGCCCATCATCGAGTGTTTCGCCGATACGATCATCCATGCCGGCGGCATCGGCGCCGGCCATACGCTCAAGCTCATCAACAATTACATCGCCATCGGCACCGCGGCGGTGGTGGCGGAAGGCATCGCCGCCGGGCTCAAGGCCAAGGTCGACATGAAGGCGCTCAATGATATCGCCATGGCGGGCGGCGCCCGCTCGGTGATGTTCGAGCGCCTGATCAAGGTGCCGCTCGCCGACGACGACACGGCCGCCAAATTCGCCATCGACAATGCGCGCAAGGATGTCCGCTACTACACCACCATGACGCAGGCGATGCCGCTCTCCTCCTTCGTGGCGGAAGCGGTGCACCAGACGCTGGTGCTGGGAACGACGCATGGTTATGGCGACAAATATGTGCCGCGCCTGGTCAATCTGATGTGCCAGCTGAATGGGGTGAAGCTGTAGGAGAGGATGCGCGAGTCCTCTCCGACTTTTCCCCCTCTCCCGTCCGCAGGATGGGAGAGGGTGGCCGACCTTGCTCCGCCGAAGCGAAGCCTCGGCTTCGCGAAGGCGAGAGGCCGGGTGAGGGCTCTTTGCTTCAGTCTGATTGCTGTCTCAGAAGAGCCCTCATCCGCCCTATCGGCACCTTCTCCCATTGCTGCGCAACGGGAGAAGGGGAAATAAGGAGAGAGCTTACGGTTTGCCTTTCACCCCTTGGCGATCTGCTCGGCCTTCTTCACCAGCACTTCGGCCTGGCGGATCGAGGCGTAATCAATGAGGCGGCCGTCAAGCGACACGGCGCCCTTGCCGGCCTTAGCCGCTTCTTCCATCGCGACGAGAATACGCTTGGCGCGCGCGACATCTTTCTCGCTCGGGCCCATCGCCTCATTGGCGAGCGTCACCTGCGAGGGATGGATGGCCCATTTGCCTTCGCAGCCCAGCACCGCGGCGCGGCCGGCGGCGGCCTTGTAGCCGTCGGCATCGGAGAAGTCGCCGAAGGGCCCATCGACGGGACGCAGGCCGTTGGCGCGCGCTGCGACGACCATGCGGGCGAGCGCATAATGCCACATGTCGCCCCAATGAGTCGCGCGTGACCCATCCTCCAATTTATCCGTCAGCACCGAATAATCGGGATTGGCGCCGCCGATATTGGTGGTGCGGGCGCGCGTCGAGGCGGCATAGTCGGCGACGCCGAAATGCAGCGATTCGTTGCGGCGGCTGGCGCCCGCGATCGCCTCGACATTCTGCATGCCGAGCGCCGTCTCGATGATGAGCTCGAAGCCGATCTTCTTCTTGCGGCCCTTGGCGGTCTCGATCTGCGTCGCCATCATGTCGATGGCATAGACGTCGGCGGCGGTGCCGACCTTGGGGATCATGATGAGGTCGAGCCGGTCGCCCGCCTGCTCGAGAACGTCGACGACATCACGATACATATAGTGGGTGTCGAGGCCGTTGATGCGCACCGACAGTGATTTGCGGCCCCAGTCGATGTCGTTGATGGCCTGGATGATGTTTTTGCGGGCCTGCTCCTTGTCGTCCGGAGCGACCGCGTCCTCGAGGTCGAGGAAGATCACGTCGGCGGCCGATTTCGCCGCTTTTTCAAAGAGCTGCGGCTGGCTGCCGGGCACGGCGAGCTCGCTGCGGTTGAGCCTTGCGGCGGCCTGTTCGACGGTGTGGAAGCTCATGGGTTATCCCTCTCGTGACGTGACAGGGCGAGGAGACAACAGGAGGAAGCGGGATCACGTCAAGCGGCAATTCGGTCGCAGTGGCATATTCATCCGTTGGCGGATGATTTTTTTTGCGTGACCGCGCAGGAGGCGCTCCCCTCTCTCGTCATGGCCGGGCTTGACCCGGCCATCCAGCCCAACCGATGCGCTATCCGTCACAGGACGGACTGGATGGCCGCCTCAAGGGCGGCCATGACGAGGAGTGAGATCATCGCGATGCGCGCCGGAGGAATAATAAAACGCGATGGCCTGGGCGCGGCTCGACAGATTGAGCTTTTCATAGAGATTGCGCAGGTGGAATTTCACCGTGTTGACCGAAATATCGAGCTCGCGCGCCAGCGATTTGTTGTCGAGGCCGCGCGCCAGAGCGGCGAGCAGCGTGCGCTCGCGCAGAGTGAGGGCGCTCGCCGGATCGCGGGTGAGCTCACGCACATCGAGAAACGGAAACATCATCTGGCCTTGCGCCACGGCGCGCGCCATCACCAGAAGCTGCTCCGGGCTCTGATGGCGCGGCGAGAAACCGGCGGCGCCCGCCGCCATGGCGCGGCGCAGGATCTCAGGTTCTTCGGCGGCGCCATAGACGATCAGACGCGGTGGCGAAGGCCGCAGGCGCAGTGTGTCGAGCAGACGCTCGCCCCCCATCACCGGCAGGTTCCAGTCGATGAGCCCGACCTGGACCGGCACCCGCGTCACGGCGGCCAGAAAGCCTTCCGCTGAGGCGGCGGTCGCCACCAGGCTGAATGCCTTATCGCGGTCGATGAAATCGGAGAGGGCCGCCAGCATCAAGGGATTGCCGTCCCCCAGGGCGATATCAATAGGCGCCTGATCAGGCATTTGATCAAATCCCACACTGATGGGTAGGTCTACTGGCTTACAACTAGCACGCTTACATCCTAAAGGGTAGGATATTTCCCACCCCTATGGACATCCAAAGGCAGGTGATAGGAACGTTGCGGGCGAGACCCTACCCGGTGAGATAATGCACGCAGAAACAAATCACCAGCGAGGGAGGAAGCCATGCCAGGTGTTCGCGGCCTTTTCATTCCGGGGCCCACCAATGTGCCGGAGGCGGTGCGCCGCGCCATCGATGTCCCGATGGAGGACCAGCGCGCCCCTGACCTGCCTTCCTTCACTCTGCCGCTGTTCGAGGATGTGAAGAAGGTCTTCAAGTCCAGGACCGGTCAGCCCTTCCTCTTCCCCTCTTCCGGCACCGGCGGCTGGGAAGCCGCCCTCACCAACACGCTGTCGCCCGGCGACAAGGTGCTCGCTGCCCGCTTCGGCCAGTTCTCGCATCTGTGGATCGACATGTGCATCCGGCTCGGCTTCGAGGTGGACGTCGTCGATGCGCCCTGGGGCGAAGGCGTGCCGGTCGATATCTTCGCCGCCCGGCTCAAGGCCGACCGCCATCACAAGATCAAGGCGGTGCTCGTCACCCACAATGAAACCGCGACCGGCGTCACCAGCGATGTCGCCGGCGTGCGCAAGGCGCTCGATGAAGCCGACCACCCGGCCCTTCTTTTCGCCGATGGCGTCAGCTCGATCGCCAGTATCGATTTCCGCATGGAGGACTGGCGCGTCGACATCGCCGTCGCGGGCTCGCAGAAGGGCTTCATGATGCCGGCCGGCCTCGCCATTCTCTGCGTCAGCCAGAAGGCGCTGGCGCAGGCGCAGAACGCGCAGTCGCGGCGCTGCTATTTCGACTTCGCTGACATGGCGCGCGTCAACAAGGACGGCTATTTCCCCTATACGCCGCCGACACACATGCTGCGCGGCTTGCGCGCGTCGCTCGATCTTCTGTTCGCCGAAGGGCTTGAGCATGTGTTCCAGCGCCATCACCGCCTCGCCGAAGGCGTCCGCAAGGCGGTTCATGCCTGGGGCCTGAAGCTCTGCGCGACGGCGCCGCAGTGGCAGTCCGACACGGTGAGCGCGATCTATCTGCCGGACGGCTTCGATTCCAACGCCTTCGTGCGCCACGCCTACAAGGCCTACGGGCTCTCGCTCGGCGTCGGTCTGTCGAAGGTCGCGGGCCGCGTCTTCCGCATCGGCCATCTGGGCGATCTCAACGAATTGATGGTGCTGACCGCTTTGTCGGGCGTCGAGCTCACCTTGCGCGATCAAGGCGTGCCGTTCACCGCCGGCAGCGGCGTCGCCGCGGCGATCGAGTATTTCCACCGCACCCAACCCGCACAACTCGCAAAGGCGGCCTGAAGATGGACATCCACGAATATCAGGCGAAGGAGATCCTTGCGCGTTTCGGTGTCGCGGTGCCGCAAGGCGGCCTCGCTTACAGCCCGGAGCAGGCGGCCTATCGCGCCCGCGATATCGGCGGCAGCAAATGGATCGTCAAGGCGCAGATCCATTCGGGCGGCCGCGGCAAGGCCGGCGGTGTCAAGCTCTGCTCCTCCGAGCACCAGGTCGAGGAGGAGGCTGACGAGCTCTTCGGCAAGCGCCTCGTCACCCATCAGACCGGGCCTGCCGGCAAGACCGTCTATCGCGTCTATGTCGAAGGCGCCGTCGCCATCAAGCGCGAGATCTATCTGGGCTTCGTGCTCGATCGTAAATCGGAGCGCGTGATGGTGGTGGCCTCCAGTGCCGGCGGCATGGAGATCGAGGAGATCGCCGAGCGCCAGCCCTCATCGATCATCCGCAGCGTCGTCGAACCGGCGGTCGGCATGCCGGCCTTCCAGGCGCGCGAGATCGCCTTCGGCCTCGGCCTCGAGCCGGCGCTGACGCAGCAGGCGGTCAATACGATCCTCGGCTGCTACAAGGCCTTCGAGGAGCTCGACGCGACGATGGTCGAGATCAATCCGCTGGTCGTCACCGAGGACAACCGGCTCATCGCGCTCGACGCCAAGATGACCTTCGACGACAACGCCCTGTTTCGCCTGCCGCATATCGCGGAATTGCGCGACAAGAGCCAGGAGGATCCGCGCGAGACGCGCGCCAATGACCGCGGCCTTTCCTATGTGGGGCTCGACGGCTCGATCGGCTGCATCGTCAACGGCGCCGGCCTGGCGATGGCGACGATGGACATGATCAAGGCGGCGGGCGGCGAACCCGCGAACTTCCTCGATATCGGCGGCGGCGCCACGCCCGAACGTGTCGCCAAGGCGTTCCGGCTCGTCACCTCGGACCAGAATGTGCGCGCCATTCTCGTGAACATCTTCGCCGGCATCAACCGCTGCGACTGGGTGGCGGAAGGCATCGTGATGGCGCTGCAGAAAAGCCCCCTCAACATGCCGGTGGTGGTGCGCCTCGCCGGTACCCATGTCGAGGAGGGACGCAAGATCCTGGCGCGCTCCGGCCTTCCCATCATCCGCGCGGCGACGCTCGCCGAAGCAGCGAGCCGTGCCGTTGCCGCATGGCGCAATGACAGCCTGACAAAGGTGGCCTCATGACAATTCTTCTCGATCGTTCGACCCGCGTCCTGGTTCTCGGCATCACCGGCAAGATCGGCAGCTTTCACACCGAGGAGATGATCGCCTATGGCACCAATGTGGTGGGCGGCGTGACACCCGGCAAAGGTGGCAGCATGGTTCACAACGTGCCGGTCTTCGACACGATCAAGGAGGCGGTCGAGAAGACGGAAGCCACCGCGGCGATCGTCTTCGTGCCGCCGCCCTTCGCGGCGGATTCGATCATGGAGGCGGCCGATGCGGGCCTGAAGCTCTGCGTCGCCATCACCGACGGCATTCCCGCCAAGGACATGATCCGGGTGAAGCGTTATATGCGCCGCTATGCCCGTGAGAATCGCATGCAGCTCGTCGGACCCAATTGCGCCGGCATCATCTCGCCCGGCAAATCGCTGCTCGGCATCATGCCTGGACATATCTATCTCCCCGGCCATATCGGTGTCGTCGGGCGCTCCGGCACGCTCGGCTATGAAGCGGCGGCGCAGATGAAGGATCTCGGCATCGGCATCTCGACCAGCGTCGGCATCGGCGGCGACCCGATCAACGGCTCGTCCTTCCGCGACATCCTCGAATTGTTCGAGAACGATCCCGACACCCATGCGGTGATGATGATCGGCGAGATCGGCGGTCCGCAGGAAGCCGAAGCCGCCGCCTATATCAGAGAGCACATGACGAAACCGGTCGCCGCCTACGTCGCGGGACTGTCGGCGCCCGAGGGAAGGCGCATGGGCCATGCCGGCGCCATCATCCAGGCCTTCGGCGAAAGCGCCAGCGAAAAGGTCGAGTTACTGCGCGATGCCGGTGTGGCGATCTCGCCGTCACCGTCGGAGATCGGCCGGACGATGGAGGGCCTGCTGAAGAAGGCGGCGTAGCCCGTCAGGCTTCCCGCGCGCTCATCACCGCCCCGGCGCCGGCGCAGATGACGAACGCGATGCCGGCGAGCTGCTGGAGGCTCAAGGCCTCGCTCAGGATGATGTAGCCGGCGAGTGCCGCGACAGCGGGCTCGATGCTCATCAGGACGCCGAAGCTCGCCTGCGACAGGCGGCGCAGCGACATCATTTCGAGCGCATAGGGCAGAAGCGGCGTCAGGATGGCAAGGCCCATGGTCTCGAAAACGAGGCCCGACGGCAAGGTGAAGCCGGTTTCGTAAAGACCAAAGGGCATGGCGATCAAGGCGGCGGCGACGAAGGAAATGGCCAGCCCGTCGAGACCGCGGAAGATCCGGCCGACCTTCTTGTTCAGAACGATATAGGTGCCCCAGCCGACGCCGGCGAGAAGCGAGAAGCCGAAGCCCAGGACATCAATGGTCCAGCCTTCGCGGTTGAGCGCCAGAAGGAAAACACCGGCCAAAGCCAGCACCAGCCAGAGAACGCGCCAGCTGCGCCAGAAGGCGAAGGCTGCGACGGTGAGCGGGCCCAGAAGCTCGATGGCGACGACGAGGCCGAGCGGCACCCGCATGATCGCCACGAAGAAGGTGAGCGTCATCGCCGCCATGGTGGCGCCGAGCGCCAAGGTCAGCAGAAGCTCGCGCGGCTGGTAGCGGCGGATATCGGGACGCACGATGATGAACAGCATGATCGCCGCCCAGGCGAGCCGGCCCCAGGTGGTGGCGAACGGCCCGTAAGCGGCCATGGTCGGCTGCGCAAAGGCCGCACCCGCCTGCACCACGATCATCGCCGTCAACGCCATGAGCGCGGCAAGGCCTGTCTGCGAAGCAGGCGCCGGTCCGCCTTCGGCCACGGCGCAATTTGCGTTGTTCTGCACGGTCAACTCCTGACGAAGGCCAGCTTCTAACTCTTTTCTATTCGGCCGCGAAGGGGATTTATATGGATAAAATTAGGTGCTTTGTGCTATAATCCTCATTTGTAGAGGCAAAATCGAGAGTTTATATGATCGACGACGTGGACCGGCAGATCATCGACCTCCTGGCGGAGAATGCCCGCCTGTCGCTCAAGGAATTAGCCGCCCGGGTGAACCTGTCCTCGCCCAGCGCGTCGGAACGGCTGAAGCGGCTGGAGGAGCGCGGTGTCATCCGCGCCTTCACCGTGGACGTGGATCCGCAGGCTTTCGGCTACACGCTGCAGGCGATCGTGCGCATCAGGCCTTTGCCGGCGCAGATGGCGCGCGTGACGCAGATGATCGAGGATATCCCGCAATTCACCGAATGCGACAAGGTCACCGGCGATGACTGCCTCGTCGCCCGGCTGCATGTGCGCTCGATCGCGGAGATGGACGAGATCATCGACCGCATCGGCGACAAGGCCGAGACCAATACCGCGATCGTCAAGGCGCAGACGCTGAAGCGGCGACTGCCGCCTTTATGACCGCTGGCGGTCAGGCCGCCTTGGGCGGCCCCAGCACACCACGGCGCACCTGGTCTTCCTCAATGCTTTCGAAGAGGGCGCGGAAATTGCCTTCGCCGAAACCATCGTCACCCTTGCGCTGGATGAACTCGAAGAAGATCGGTCCGATCACGGTCTTCGAGAAGATCTGCAACAGCACCTTGGTCTCGCCGCCATCGACGACACCTTCGCCGTCGATGAGGATGCCATGTTTCTTGAGCCTGTCGACGGGCTCCTGATGGCCCTTCACGCGCTCCCCGCACTTTTCATAATAAGTGGCGGGCGGCGGCGGCATGAATTTCACGCCATTTTCGGCCAGGGCATCGGTCGCCGCGTAGATGTCTTCGCTGGCGATGGCGATATGCTGGATGCCCTCGCCCTTGTATTTACGCAGATACTCTTCGATCTGGCTCTTGTCGTCGGCGCTTTCATTGATCGGGATGCGGATCTTGCCGCAGGGCGAATTGAGGGCGCGCGAAAAGAGCCCGGTGAACTTGCCCTCGATATCGAAGAAACGGATCTGGCGGAAATTGAAGAGCTTGGCATAGAAGCCGAACCACTTGTCCATGTTCCCGCGGAAGACATTGTGGGTGAGATGATCGAGATAATAGAAGCCGATGCCCTTGGGCTTCGGATCCGTCTCATCCAGCCAGTCGAATTCCGCTTCATAGGTTGAGCCCTTGGCGCCGTAGCGGTCGACGAAATAGAGAAGGCTGCCGCCGATGCCCTTGATGGCGGGAACATCCAGAGTCTTGTCGTCGCCCTCATAGGGCTCGGCGCCGAGTGAGACGGCGTGGCGGAAGGCCTGCCCGGCATCGACGACACGCCAGGCCATGGACGGCGCGCATGGGCCATGCCGGCCGACGAAATTCATGCCGAATGAGTTTGGCTCGGCATTGAGGATGTAATTGATGTCACCCTGGCGCCAGACGGTGATGTTTTTGGTCTTGTGGCGGGCGACGGGCGCGAAGCCGAATTTGGCGAAGAGCTCAGCGAGCCTCTCGGGCTCCGGATGGGCAAATTCGACGAATTCGAAACCGTCGGTGCCGGCCGGATTGTCGGCGCTGATCTCGGGCGGGGGTGCGTCATGCGGATAAGGGCCCATGGCAAATCCTCGAAGGTTGCGATGTCCCATAATAAGTCGCCAGACCCGTCGTTTTCGGGCATAATGGCGTTAATATTCCCCAAATTGCATGAAAATGAGCACCATATGGACGAATTTGACCGGAAAGTCCTGAACTCCCTCCAGCGCGACAGCGCCCTGGCGCGGGCCGATTTTGCCCAGGAGGTCGGCCTGTCGGAATCACAGGCGGTCAGGCGGCGCCAGGCGCTCGAGCAATCGGGCGTCATCCGCCGCTACCGCGCCGATCTCGACGCCAGGGCCTTGGGTTTCGCCGTCACCGCTTTCGTGCATGTGAAGCTCAAAGGTCATTCGGACGGCAATGCGCGGCGCTTCCGCGACCTGGTGCGCCTCACCCCCGGCATCTTGGAGGCGCATGCGGTGACCGGCGATTTCGACTATCTCTTGAAAGTCTGTGTCGCCGATCTCGACGGCCTGCGCGATCTCGTCAATGGCGTGTTGTTGATGCATCAAACCGTCGACCGGGTGCGCTCGGAAATCGCCCTCGAGATATTGCGCGACGATCACCTGCTGGCGCTGTAGCTCAGGCTTCCTTCGGCAGAATAATTCCCAGGCTCGGCGCCGTGGATCGGCTGGCCGGCCAGCGCCCAGGCCTCGATCCCGCCCTGGAGCGGCCGGATCTTCCTGAATCCGGCGCGCTTCAAATGCAGAGCGGCGATGGCAGCGGATGCCTCATTGGGGCACGAGCAATAGATGATGATCTCGGCGTCACGCGCATATTGCGTGGCGAGGCGCGAGATCTCATCGGGATGCGCGCCGATCGATCCCGGTATGATGCCTTCCTTGCGACGCATCTCATGGGTGCGGACATCGAAGATGATCGGGCTTTGACCCGCATCGATAAGTCCGACCAGCTCCTGGGCGGAGATGCGGGCCATTCTGAGTTTTCGGATGAAAAGCTGCCGGTCGATCACCCGGTAGGCCGCATAAAGGAGTAGGAGGCCGACGACGAGGGCGATGCCATATTCACCCCAGCGCGCCACCATCTCCAAAACGGAATCGACCGTGTTGCGGAACAGATGCCCGAGCACGACGGGAAGCGCCACATAGGCGGCAGCGCCCAGCCCGTCGAGGAGAAGAAACGTCGGAATGGCCAGCCGCGAAACACCGCAGAGCAGCACGAGCACCAGCGCAAAGCCCGGAAGGAACTTCGCGAACAGCAGCGCCAAGGCACCATGGTGGGAAAAGCGGTCCTGCGTCCGCCTGACACAATTGTCGCGCGCGAAGCTCAATTTGCACACCACCGATAAAGCGCGGTGCCCAAAGCGCGCGCCGGCGGCATAGATGACGAGATCGCCCAACAGGACGCCGGCGATGCCGATGGCGATGATCAGAACGAGCGAGTCGCCGCCGGCATAACTCAACGCGCCCGCCACCACGAGGACCGGATAGGACGGCAGCGGCAGGCCGAGCTGCTCGATGAAAGCGCTCGCGAAAACGAGAAGGAGGCCATAGTGCTGGACCAGGCTGATGAGGTCCATGATCCCATCAGACTATCCCAGCTGGCGGCAGCTGAACATTATATTTCAGTATCAGGTTGCCGACGGGGATGGGCGTCCAGAAAGGCCGGCAGCTCCTTGCAATAGCGGTCGACCGCTTCGATCTTCTTCAGATGCGAGATGTCGATCTTGTAGCGGCGCGCATTGAAGACCTGCGGGACGAGGCAGATATCGGCCAGCGACGGCCTGTCGCCGAAGCAGAAGCGCCCGCCGTCGATCATCGCCTCGACCGCTTCGAGGCCGCCTTCGAGGAGCCAGTGCCGGTACCACGCATCCAATTCCTGCTGCGAACGGGCCAGGGGACCTTTGAGATAATTGAGCACGCGCAGATTGTTGAGCGGATGGATGTCGCAGGCGATGGTCAGCGCCACGGCCCTGACCTTGGCCGCCAGGACCGGATCGGCGGGGACCAGGCGCGGTTCCGGGAAGACGGCGTCGAGATAGTCGATGATGGCGAGCGACTGGGTGAGCACCGTGCCGTCATCGAGCTCGAGGGCCGGGACAAGCCCTTGCGGATTGCGGGCGCGGTATTCGGGCGCGTTCTGCCCGCCGCCCTCCTTCACCAGATGCACGCCCACCTGTTCGACCTCAATGGCCTTCAGATTGAGGGCGATGCGGACGCGATAAGCGGCCGAGGAGCGGAAGTAACTATAAAGCTTCATCACGTTTCTCCTCGAGCTTCAGCGCTTTTTCGAGCGCGCCGATGCCTCTGTCGAGGGCGCGGCCCTCGCTTTCGCTCAAACGCGCCAGAAGCTTACGCTCATAATCGAGCACCAAGGGCTCGAGCTGGCGGAACAATCTGCGGCCGGGGGTGGTCAGGCGCAGATGAAAGGCACGCTTGTCGTCGGGTGACTGGATGCTTTCGATGAGGCCGCGCCCGCTCAAAGCCTCGACCGCCCGGCTGATCGTCGATTTATGGGTGCGGGTCGAGGCGACGATGGCCTTGGCGGTCCAGGCCTCGCCCGAGGACAGAGTGGCGAGCACCCGCCATTGCGGGATATCGATGTCGAAACGCTCGGCATACAGCGTCGCCAGCTCTTCGGATATCTCCGCCGCCAGGCGGTTCAGCCGGAAAGGCAGGAAGCGGGTGAGCGCGAAATCGGGCATGATCCATCTTGACAAAATATAGTTTCAGTCGCAACTAATATATAGTTGCACTCAAAACTATATGGAGGCGCCGATGAAAAGCGCGATCCTTGCCGGCTATATGCCGGGCTTCGGCAACGATTTCGAAACCGAGGCGCTGACCGGCGCCCTGCCCTCCGGCCAGAACTCGCCGCAGCGTTGCGCCTATGGACTCTATGCCGAGCAATTGTCGGGCTCGCCCTTTACGGCACCCCGCGGCATCAATGAGCGCTCCTGGCTCTACCGCATCCGCCCGTCCGTCAAACATACCGGCCGCTTCGCGAAAACGGAGCTTCCGTTCTGGAAGACAGCACCCTGTCTCGACGAGCACGATCTCGCCATCGGGCAGTTGCGCTGGGGGCCGCCGCCGATGCCCAATGAAGCAACGACTTTCGTCTCCGGCATCCGCACCATGACGACGGCGGGCGACGTCAATACCCAGACCGGCATGGCGGCCGCGGTGTTCCTCGTCAACCGCTCGATGGAGGACGAGTATTTCTTCAATGCCGACGGTGAAATGCTGGTGGTGCCGCAATCGGGCGGCTTGCGTTTCTGGACCGAGCTCGGCCGCATCGAGGTCACGCCCGGCGAGATCTGCATCATTCCGCGCGGCATGAAATTCCGCGCCGAGCTCATCGACGGGCCGGCGCGCGGCTATCTCTGCGAGAATTACGGCGCCAAATTCACTTTGCCCGACCGTGGTCCGATCGGCGCCAACTGCCTCGCCAATCCGCGCGACTTCAAGACGCCGGTCGCCGCCTTCGAGGACAAGGAGACGCCGTCCGAGCTCACCGTCAAATGGGGTGGCAAGTTCTACGTAACGAAGATCGGCCATTCGCCGCTCGATGTCGTCGCCTGGCATGGCAATTACGCGCCCTATAAATATGACCTCCGAACCTTCTCACCGGTCGGCGCCATCCTGTTCGACCATCCCGACCCGTCGATCTTCACGGTGATGACGGCGCCTTCCGGCGAGGAAGGCACCGCCAATGTCGACTTCGTCATCTTCCCGGAGCGCTGGTCGGTCGCCGAGCATTCTTTCCGGCCGCCCTGGTTCCACATGAACATCATGTCGGAATTCATGGGGCTGATTTACGGGCAATACGACGCCAAGCCGGACGGTTTCGTGCCGGGCGGCATCAGCCTGCATAATTGCATGCTGCCGCACGGGCCCGATGCGACCGCCTTCGAGAAAGCCAGCACCATCGAGCTCAAACCCCACAAGCTCACCGACACGCTGGCCTTCATGTTCGAGACGCGCTTTCCACAGCATCTCACCTCCTATGCGGCAAGCGTCGAAACCCTGCAGACCGACTATATCGACTGCTGGGCCGGCCTCGCCAAGAAATTCACCGGTGCGCCATGAAGCTTGGGACCCTCAAGGATGGCAGCCGCGACGGCAAGCTCGTCGTCGTGTCGCGCGATCTGACGCGCGCGACCGAGGCGTTCAAGATCGCGTCCACTCTGCAAAGGGCGCTGGATGATTGGGAACGCGTGGCGCCCAAGCTGGCCGATCTCGCCGAACAGCTCGAGCATGGCTCGGTGCCGTCCTTCCGCTTCCATGAACATGAGTGCGCATCGCCTCTGCCTCGTGCCTACCAATGGGCCGACGGCTCGGCCTATGTGAACCATGTCGAGCTGGTGCGCAAAGCGCGCGGCGCCCTCATGCCGGAAAGCTTCTGGACCGATCCCCTGATGTATCAGGGCGGCTCGGATTCGTTCCTTGGCCCGCGCGATCCGATCACTCTCGCCGACGAGGCCTGGGGCATCGACATGGAAGGCGAGGTCGCGGTGGTGACGGGGGATGTACCGATGGGCGTTTCACCCGGCGATGCCCGCGCGCATATCCGGCTGGTGATGCTGGTCAACGACGTGTCGCTGCGCGGCCTCATTCCGGCCGAGCTGGCCAAAGGCTTCGGCTTCTTCCAGTCGAAGCCGTCTTCCACCTTCTCGCCCGTGGCGGTGACGCCCGATGAATTGGGCGACGCCTGGGATGGCGCCAAGCTCCGCCTGCCGCTGCATGTCGATCTCAACGGCAAGCCGTTCGGGCGCGTCGAGGCGGGCGAAGACATGACATTCGATTTCGGCCAGCTCATCGCCCATGCGGCGAAGACGCGGCCGCTCTGCGCCGGATCGATCATCGGGTCAGGGACCGTGTCGAACAAGCATGGCGCCCGCGGCTATTCCTGCATCGCCGAATTGCGCATGGTCGAGACGATCCGCGATGGCGAGCCCAAGACGCCCTTCCTGAGCTTCGGCGATGAGGTCCGGATCGAGATGATGGACGCGCACGGCCACTCGATCTTCGGCGCGATCGAGCAGAAAGTGACTCAGGCTGCCGGCGCCATGTGACGCGCATAGAAGGCAAGCTCGATCGAGATCCAGCGCCGGTAGCTCGCATTCAGATGCGCCGTTTCGGCCGGCACGCCATTGGCTGTCACCGTGAAATAACCACGTGCCGCTCCTTCCGCGATGATGCTCGTGACCTGGCTTTTCGACAGGCCGAACCGCCTGGCGATCGCCGCCCGGCTCGGCATCGGCGTTCCGTCGATCGCCGCCAAAGCGACGGCGATGATCACCGCGAAGGCGCCTTCTCGTGAGCCGAAGAAGGCGATGAAGTCCGGCATGCGGTCGGCCGGCGGCTCGCCCACGATGTGATCGCGCCCGCCCGAGACGAGGAAACGGTCGATGAAGTCCGGGTCCTCGCGCAACAGTCGCGCGCGCCCGACTTCCGGTTGCAAATGATCGAGGGCGCCGGTCGCATAAGCGAGCCATTGCCGCACGAAGTCATACATCCGCTCGGTAGGACGATAGAATTTCGAGCGGCGATCCGTCTCGCTGCGCCGCGTGGTGACGAAACCCGACAGGCGCAGCAGAGCCAGCGTCGTCTTGAGAACGCGGGGGCTTACTTCCTGCCTCCGCGTACACAGCTCATGCAGCCGGCCATAGGTGGCCCCACCTTCCGGCCCGAATTTTTCCCGATCGGCCTGCAGATAGAGCAGATAGCCAAGAACCCGGAAGCGCCGTTCATAGGAGATCAGCTTGTTGATCAGCCGCGGCGCCTCGCGGAAGCGCGCCAAGCCGAGTGTGTATTCGCGTACGGCCGTGGAATATCCGGGCAACGCCGCGAGGTGCTCCGCCTCGCGCAGCAACTGGTCTTCGCCTTTTCCGTGCATGTCGCTCGCCCACTCCCTGATCAGGTGCGTTTCTGACCGCGCTGAATCACGCGCCGCGATCTATATGAGCTTAACGGCGGACGCGCCAGCGTCCGGAAGACGGTTCGGGGGACGGTCGGCGATGAAGCCAGGAGAGCGGGGACAGGCCCGGCGCGGGGAAACCTTGCGTGCCGCGCAGTTTCGCCTCGCCATGGCCGGCGTGTCGCTGCTCGCCCTCACTTGCTCGTTTCGCCCGAGCGCCGCCGACATCACCGTCACCAACGGCACCTTCGTCGTCAACAGCAGCGGTGATCTCGCCGGCAATGACGTGATCGTCGACAATGCGGCGGATGCGGAGGCGACACTGCAGGTCAATGCGGGCGCCCTCCTCGACAACGCCATCACGCTGACCAATGGCGGCATTCTCGACAATGCCGGCAGCATCACCCGGGACAGCGGCGTCGGCGTCTTTGCCGATACCGGCACGGTCAGGAATCACGCCGGCGGATCGATCACCGGCACCACCGGCGTCTATGGCGACTACCCTTCGAGCGGCACCGTCGATGTCGTCAATTCCGGGACCATCACCGGCACAAACGATGCCGGCGTCGATCTGGAAAATGGCGGCACGATCACCAACGAGGCCGGCGGCAAGATCACCGGCGTGGTTTTCGGCGCCCTTGTCTGGGGCGGCACGGTGACCAATCAAGGCCCAGGCAGCAGCATCCGCGCGACCCGGACGGATGACTTTTCGGCCGGTATACAGATGGCGGATAGCGGCAGCATCTACAATCTCGATGGCGCCGTCATCGAAGGTTATGACGGCATCGACCTCTTCAACGGCGGCAGCATCACCAATAGCGGCGGATCGCGGATCAGCGGGACGGCCTGGGGCATCTACACCGCCGATGGCGCGGCGACCGTCCTGAACAGCGGCGAGGACAGCAAGATCAGCGGCGCATGGGGCGTCTATCTCACCGCCGGCGGCACCATCACGAATGAAGATGGCGCCGAAATCTCGAGCGACGATTCGGCGGCCGTCTACCTCACCCAGGGCGGCACTGTGATCAATGGCGCCGGATCGCGCATCACCGGTGACCCCAATGGCATCTACGGCATCTATGGCAGCGGCGAGACGACGAAGGTCACCAACGCCGGCACCATCACCGGCGATGTGCGGCTCAGCGATTATTTCGCCAATGACGTCACGCTCATCAGCGGCGGCAAGATCGAAGGCGATCTCTATGTCAACACCGACGCCGGCTCGACGCTCACCCTCGACGGCACCGGCACGCAGCTTTATTCCACGGCGGTGACCGGCATCACGACTTTCGTGCGCGGCGATCTGATCAAGCAGGGCAGCGGTACCTGGATCATCGACAAGAGCATCAATGCCTTCACCATGGCGGTCGATCCCGGGACGATCACGATCAAGGCCGGAACGCTGCAGGTCGGCAATGGCAATGGCGGCGCCACCGCCGGACGCATCACCGCCAATGTCGCCAATGACGGCACATTGGCCTTCAACCGCAGCGACAATCTCACTTACGCCGGCAAGGTCTCGGGCAGCGGCAGCCTGGTCAAGCAGGGCGCCGGAACCCTGACATTGACCGGCAGCAACAGCTACACGGGCGGCACGGTCATCGAAGCCGGCACGCTGCAGATCGGCGGCACCGGCGGTGCCATCATCGGCGATGTCGAGATCGAGACTGGCGGCACCCTCGCCTTCAACCGCACGAGCGCCACGGCCTTTGGTTTCGCCGGCGTCATCTCGGGCGATGGCACGGTCGTCAAGAAGGGCAACAACACGCTGACGCTCACCGGCGTCAACAGCTATGCGGGCGGAACGCGCATCGACAGCGGCACGCTGATCGGATCGGCAACGAGCTTCGGTGGCGGCAACATCGTCAGCGAAGGGACACTGGTGGTCGACCAAGCGGGGCGCGCCGACTTCGCCAATGGCCTGAGCGGCAGCGGCAGCTTCATCAAACGGGGCGACGGCGTGCTGAACTATACCGGCGACGGCACGATCGCCGCGGCCGAGGTCGCCCAAGGCACGCTCGCCGTCATCGGCCGCCTCGATGCCACCGTCACCATCGTGGAGGACGCGACGCTCGCCGGCACCGGTACGGTTGGCGGCATCGTCGCGAAATCCGGTTCGATCACCGCCGCCGGCAACTCGATCGGCACCCTCCATGTCGCCGACGATTATGCGGCGGAAGCGGGATCGCTCTATCGGGTCGAGCTGTCGGGAGACGGCCGGAGCGACCGCCTGATGATCGACGGAGCCGCGGCGATCGCCGGTGGCGCAAGGCTCGAAGTGGTGCGTTTTGACGATGCACCTTTCACCCTCGGCACACGTTACACCGTGCTCACCGCCGATGACGGCGTCACGGGACTCTATGGGCTCACCGGCGCGACCCGGCTTTCGGCCTTCGCCGATATCGTCGCCACCTACGATGCCGAGAATGTCTATCTCGACGTGGCACAGACACGCTCCTTCGCCGCAGCCGCCCGGACGCCGAACCAGCAGGCGGTGGCGGGCGCGGCGGACGATCTGCCGGACAGTCATCCCCTTGCTGGGGCGCTCGCTTTTCTTCCCGACGAAGCCCTGGCGCGCGCCGCCTTCGACAGTCTCTCCGGTGAGATCCATGCCTCGCTCAGGAGCGTGCTGATCGACGACAGCCGCTTTCCGCGCGAGGCGGCGCTCGATCGCCTGCGCACCGATCTCAAGAGCACTGACGTCCCCCGCCAGCGCGCCTTCTGGGGGCACGGCTTCGGCGCCTGGAGCCAGATGGAGGACGACGGAAACGCAGCGAGCCTCACCCGCTCCACCGGCGGTTTCCTAATGGGCCTCGATGATGCATTCGGAGATTTTCCGGTCGGACTTCTCGCCGGCTTCAGCAAGGCCGATATCAGCAGCAACGGACGGCGGTCCTCCGCCTCCAGCGAAAACCATCATCTCGGCCTCTATGGCGGTGTGCAGCAAGGTCCGTTCGCCCTGCGCTCGGGCTTCATACATACCTGGCATGCCATCACAACGAAGCGGACCGTCACCTTTGCGGAATTCTCCAACGCGCCGACCGCCGAGTACACGGCCGAGACGGATCAGCTTTTCGGCGAGGCGAGCTGGCGCATCGACGCTTCCTCCGCCCGCTTCGAGCCTTTCGCCACTCTCGCGCATCTGCGCCTCGCCACCGACGGCTATGCCGAGGACGGCGGCGCGGCCCGTCTCACCGGCGGAAGCGAGGTGACGGAGATGACCTTCGCCACCGCGGGCTTGCGCGCGTCACTCGAGACTGAGCTCGGCGCCTTTCCCGTCAGCATGAAGGGCATGGTCGGCTGGCGGCATGGCCTCGGCGACATGACACCGCGCGCGGATCTCGCATTTACCGGCGGCAGCGATTTCACGGTCGCAGGGCTGCCGATCGAACGTGACATGGCGATCATCGAAACCGGGCTCGAAGTGGATGTCGGCCCGGCCGGCAAGCTCACTCTGTCCTATGGCGGCCAGTTCGGCGACCTGGCAACCGACCATAGTGTGCAGGGCGGCTTCTATTTCAAGTTTTGAGAGGCCTCAGACCCTTTCGACAAAAATCTTGTAAAAAGACCTTGCGGCCGACCTCCTTTCGACATATCTCTTGTCGAAAGGAGACGCCGTGAATATCCGAGACCTCATCGCCGCGACCCGCATCACCGAACGCCAGGTCCGCTACCTGATTTCGGAAGGGTTCATACCGCCGCCCGACGGCGGACGGGCCAATGCCAGCTACGGCCAGCCGCATGTCGATGCCATCCACCGCTACAACCGCCTGCGCGAGCTCGGATTTCCGCCCGCCGCCATCAAGCTGATGCTGGAGGCCAAGGAAGGCATCCCCTTCCCGGTCACGCCCGACGTCACCCTCACCATCGCCCCCGGACTGCTCAAGAGCGGGACCGATCCCCACCCTATCGTCGCCGCGGTCCAGGCGCTTCTCGAAGACCTTCTCAAGGAGAGTCCCGATGCCGATCGCTAGCTCCGCCGTCCTCCATGATCCGTTGCGCATCTTTCTCGAGCGTCGCGCCGCCCCGCATCCGGTTCCGCTGGTCGGCACCGATTTCGATGTCGTCATCGAGGGCGGTCTCGCCGTCGTCACCACCACGCGCCTCTTCCGCAATACGGAAGAAAAGCCGATCGAGGCCACCTTCACCTTTCCGATGCCGGTTCACGCGACGCTGTTCGATCTCCGGGTGAGGATTGCCGGCCGCGAGCTCATCGCCAAAGCACAAAACCGCAACACGGCGCGGGCGACCTATGAAGACGCCATCGAGCGCGGCAAATCGGCGGTGCTCCACGAAGAGGTGCTGCGCGGCATCCACATGCTCTCGGTGGCCAATATCCCGGCCGGCGCGGAGATCGAGGTCAGGACGCAATGGGTCACGACGTTCACCGTCGTTGCGGCCGCCGGACACTTGCGCATCCCGGTCACCGTCGGCGATGTCTATGGCAAGTCGCCGCTCGCCGAGTCGGATGATCTCAAAACCGGTGGCGCGCTTTTGTCCGGCACGCTGACGGTTCACGCCCCCGGCGCGCAGATCCGCCTCGCCGGCGGGACCCTCACAGACGGAAAAGCGAAGCTTGTCCTGAACCGCCCGATCGATCTCGTCATCGAGGGCTGGCGCTCGGGCGTCGTGCGGGGAACCGCCGCCGACGGCCGCGCCGTGTCTCTCGCGCTGCAGCCGGCGCCCGCGCCGGACGCTTCCCTGAACATTGCCATCCTGGTGGATCATTCAGGCTCCATGCAGCACCAGGTGAGCGCGGGCCGCGACGCCGCGAGCAAGCATGATCACGTCGTGGCGGCCTTGCGGAAGCTCGCCAGTGGTCTGTCGCCCGACGATGCCGTCGATCTGTGGGAGTTCGACAGCCGCGTGCGCTGGGTCGGCACCGGCAAGCTCGGCCGGCTTATCGATCACCTCTCGGCGCCCGCGGGCGGAACGGAAATCGGCGCCGCCCTCACGGCGGTGATCCAGGGATCCGTCGCCGATAGCATTCTGCTGATCACCGACGGCAAAAGCCACGCGCTCGACGTGCAGGGACTGGCGCGGATGGGACGCCCGATCAGCGTCGTGCTGGTCGGCGAGGACAGTCTCGAGGCCAATGTCGGCCATCTCGCCGCGCTCACCGGCGGCGACATCTTCGTGAGCGGGGGCGCCGATCTCGACAGCCTCTTCACCGCGGCAACCGGCAGTCTTCGCGGCGCCGGCCGCCGGGCGGACACCGAAACATTCCGGCGCTCCGGCATGACCGTAACCGTGAGCCATGACGTTCTCCCCTCGACGGACATACCCGTCGTCACGAACCGCGCCGTCGCGGCCGTCGCGGCGAGCTTCCTTCTGCCAACCTTGAGCGAGGCCGAAGCGGCCGAACTCGCGCTGCGCGAAGGCCTCGTATCGCATCTGACCAGCCTGGTCCTGGTCGATGAAGCCGGCGCCACACAGGAGATGCTGCCCGGCCAGCGGCCGGTCGGCCTGCCGGCGCACGCTCTGGCCGAGTCCGTCATGGATTTCGCCGAGTTCATGGCGCCCGCACCTGCCATGCTCATGCGCCGCCGCAGCGAGCGTGTCTCGACAAAACTGGACAGCCGGGAAACGACCAGAAGGCTCATCCTCAAGATGGACTGGGCGTCCGAGCCTGAGCGTCTTCTGGCCGGCGATCTTACGCAGCTTGCACCGGCACTGCAGGAGGAGTTCAAGACATTGGCGCGGCGCGACGGCATGAAAGCGGCCGCCGCGGAGCTCGGCCTGACGCCCTTGAAGCTGGTGATCGCCTTGCTCGCTCATCAGGCCGGCGAGAGCGGTGATCGCGCCGCCGCGCGTATCGCGCGCCGGTTGTTGGGCTTAACTGGCCCGGAGCGCATTCGCGCGCTCGCCGCCCTCATCGGCAGGTGATCGCATTGAGCATTTCCCTTCCGCCGCGGTTAAGCGGCGGAAGGGAGACTGTCACAGCAGACCGTTGTCCTTCATGATCTGATCGGCATTTTCCTTCGTCACCGTCAGGGTCGGCAACACGATCTTCTTCTCGATCTTCTCGCCATTGAGGAGCTTGATCGCCTGGCGCAGGCCTTCGGCGCCCGGAGTGGGATAGAGGAAGGTGGCCGCGAGCTCGCCATTGTGGACCCAGGTCACGCCTTCATTGGGCAGAGCGTCGACGCCGAGGAACTTGATCTCCTTCTCGCGCCCGACATCCTTGGCGGCGAGATAGGCGCCATAGGCCATAGGATCATTATGGCCGTAGACCATGTCGATCTTCTCGTGATTGCGCAGCGCCGTGGCCATCACGTCATAGGCCGCCGCCTGCTTCCAGTCCGCCGATTGCTGGTCGAGCAGGTTCTCGATGCCCTTCTCCTTGTCGGTGAATTCATGGAAGCCATTGTGGCGGTCATGCGAGGCCTGGGTGCCGAGGCCGCCCCAGATCTCGACAAGCTTGCCCTTGGCGGCGCCGGCGCCGCCCAGAAGCTTCACCGCATGCTCGCCGGCGGCGCGCCCGATCACCACATTGTCGCCGCCGATGAATTGCGCATAGCGATCGGTCTCGACATTGCGGTCGAGCACGATGACCGGGATTTTCGCGTCGATCGCCTGCTCGACGACGCCGGTCAGCCCCGCCGATTCCTTGGGCGAGATGAGCAGCGCGTTGATCTCCTGGCGGATGAGATTCTCGACATCGGCGACCTGCTTCTCGGTCTTGTCCTCGCCATCGGTGACGATGAGCTCGACATCGGGATGTTTCTTCGCTTCCGCCTCGATGTCCTTGTTGAACTGGACGCGCCAGGGCTCGATGGTGGTGACCTGCGAGAAGCCGATCTTCCACTTCGCCTGGGCGCGCGCGGGCGCAAAACCCTGCGGCAGATAGATGGCCAAGGGCGCCCCGGCCGCCAGCATCGACACTTTGATAAAGTCACGGCGTTTCATGGGTCTTCCTCCTGTCATGACGATTTCTTGCCATTGTCCGGCTGCACCGCAGCCGACCCCGCTTGCGCCTTCCGGTCCTGGCTCTTGAGAGACCAGCGGCCGAACAGCCCGTCGAGATTGCGTTCCTGCACCAGCACCGTGACCACGATGATCAGGCCCTTGAGCACGAGCTGCAGGTTGGAATTGATGTTGTGAAGCTGCAGGATATTGGAGAGCAGCCCGAAGATGAGCACGCCGACGATGGTGCCGGCGATGCTGCCGCGGCCGCCCATCAGGCTGGTGCCGCCGATCACCACCGCGGCGATCGCGTCGAGCTCGAGGCCCGAGCCGGCATCGGGTTTGCCCTGGCGATATTGCGCCACATAGAGGATGCCGGCGATCGAGGCGAGCATGCCGGAAAAAGCGTAGACGGCGATCTTGACGCGCTCGACCTTGACGCCCGACAGGCGCGTCGCCTCCTCATTGCCGCCGATCGCATAGACGTAGCGGCCGAAGGCGGTGAAGCGCAGCAGCGCCGCATAGATGATCGCCGCGGCGATGAAGAAAAGTCCCGGCACCGGCGCCACGCCCCACAGCATCGAGCGCAGATTGTTGAAGTCGGCGGTGGCGTTGGAGCCCGGATAGACCGGCAGCACGGCGCTGTTCTGCCCGGCGGTGAGGCGGGCGATGCCGAGGGCGGCCACCATCATGGCGAGCGTCACGATGAAGGGCTGCAGCCTGCCGCGCACGATGATGACGCCATTGAGTGCACCGAGAAGAAGGCCGAGCGCCGGCACCACGAGCAGCACGGCGATGACGCCGAACTTGGTCGAGACGTGGCTCGCGGCATAAAGCCCGGCGAGGATCGCCGCGATGCTGCCGGCGGCGAGCGGGATCCAGACGCCGCGCAGGGGATCGAGCGTCGCGGTTTCATGATGGCCGACCGCCGCATCGCTTTTCGCCAGATTGGTGAAGATGAAGCGGGTGAGCCCGGCGAAGATCATGAAAGCGACGAAAGCCAGCGCCGGCACCGCCATGGTGGCGGCCGGCGTCCAGCCTTCCTGGGTGAGCAGCATGCCGGTGACGACCGAGGCGAAGGCCATCAGCGAGCCGACCGACAGATCGATGCCAGCAATGAGGATCACCGTCGTCATGCCGACGGCGGCGAGGCCGATGATCGACACCTGGCGCAGCACGTCGGTGAGATTGCCGTAGGAGAGAAAGATGTTCTTGCCGCTGGACGTCTCCGGCGAGAACAACACGCCGATGGCGAAGATCAGCACGAGGCCCCAATAGAGCTTGGTCGCCGACAGAGTGCGCCACAGCGTCATGACGGCAATTCCTCCAAAGCCAGGGTCGCATCGCGATGGCCGCGCGCGGCGAGGCGCATGATCGCCTCCTCGCTCGCCTGCGCGCGGTTGAGAATGCCTTGCGGCCGCCCCTCGCTCATCACCAGGACGCGGTCCGAGAGATGCAGGAGCTCGGGCAGCTCCGAGCTCACCACGATGACGGCCAGACCTTCGCGCGCGAGGCCAAGGATGAGATCGTGGATCTCCTGCTTGGCGCCGACATCGATGCCGCGCGTCGGCTCGTCGAGCAGCAGCACGCGCGGCCGCGTCTCCAGCCATTTGCCGAGCACGATCTTCTGCTGATTGCCGCCGGAGAGAGTGGCGCTATTCTGCCGGGGACCGCGGCAGGCGATGGCGAGATTGCGGATCTGGCGTGTGGCGGCCCGCTCCTCGCGCGCGACGCGCCGGAAGCCGAAACGCGACAATTCGGCGAAAGACGGCAGAGCGATATTGTCGGAGATCGTATCGGCGAGAACGAGGCCCTTGAGCTTGCGGTCCTCCGGCACGAAGGCCAGGCCCAGCGCCCGCGCCTGCTGCGGCGAGGCGATCACCACCGGCTTGCCGGCAAGCCTGATCTCGCCGCCGCTCTCTCCAGTACCAGCGCCGAAGATCGTCTCGAGGATTTCGGTGCGGCCGGAGCCCAGCAATCCGCCAATGCCGAAAATCTCACCGGGCCTGACCTGAAAGCTGACATTGTCGATGATCCGTCTGGCGCCGCGCCGCGTCATGATGTCGAGCCACAGGCCTTTCACCGCCAGGACGGGCGCTTCCGTTGTGATCTCATGAAGCTGGCGCGCCGAGGTCACTTCGCGGCCGACCATGGCGGTGATGATCCGGTCGCGCGTCAGGTCGCCGATGGGCGCGGTCAGGACATGGCGTCCGTCGCGCAGGATCATCACCTGATCGGCGAGCGCCATGATCTCATCCATGCGGTGCGAGATATAGATGACGGCGACGCCTTCGGCGGCAAGGCGGCGGACAATGGCGAACAGCGTTTCGGTCTCGCCGGGCGACAGCGCCGATGTCGGCTCGTCCATGATGAGAATGCGGGCGCCGACCGAAATGGCCTTGGCGATCTCGACCAGTTGCTGCTCGCCGATGCGCAGGCGGCCGAGCTGGGCTTGCGGATCGATGCGCATGCCGAGCTCGGTGAGGAGCCTGCCGGCGGCGGCGCTGAGCGCCTTGCGGTCGACGAGCAGGCCGAAACGCATCGGCTCGCGACCGAGATAGATGTTCTCCGCGACGGTGAGGCCCGGAACCAGATTGAGCTCCTGATGGATGATGGCGATGCCGCGACGCTCGGCGTCGCGCACACCGGTGAACCGGATGAGAACGCCCGACAGCGCGATCTCGCCGTCATAGTCCTCATGGATGCCGGCGAGGATCTTCATCAGCGTCGACTTGCCGGCGCCATTCTCACCGACGACCGCCAGGATCTCGCCGGCCTTCAGGTCGAGCGACACGTCCTGGAGCACGCGCGCCGCGCCAAAACTCTTGCCGATGCGCCGGACACGCAGAAGGCCGTCAGTCGCCTCCGCGCTCACGGCCGGTTCCGCCACTTGCTCCTCCCATCTGATCTGACTAATATTCTAGTTATACAGGATGTATCTCAAGGGACGGTTTGCCTGTCAAGATGCGGGCGTGGCATACGGAACCTTGGGGATTGGGTGAGAGAACGTGGACGGCACGACAGCACGAGCGCGACGGAAGCTGGCACCGAAGCTCGCGGCGCGCGATTCCGCCGGCGCCTCGGTGAGCGAGCGCATCTATGTGGAGCTGAAAGCGGCCATCGTCGCCGGCACGCTGCCGCCCGGCGCCGCCATCGACAAGAACGACATCCGCGGGCGTTTCCATGCCTCGCTGTCGCCCGTCACCGCCGCGATCAGCCGGCTCGGTTACGAGAGACTGGTGGTCATCGAGCCGCAGCGCGGCTCCTTCGTGGCGCCGATCGTCTTCGACGACATCCTGCAATTCATGGGGCTCAGGCGCGCGCTCGAGGTCGAGGCGGTGTGCGAAGCGACGAAAAACCCGCCCGCCGATCTGGAGCAGCGCATTGCCCGCAACCTTGCCTATCAGGAAGCGGCGCGCGGCGTCGCCGACCTCACCCGCTTCTACGAGCTCGATGTCGAGTTCCACCGCCTCATCATCGAGGCGAGCGGCCTGTGGAAATTCAACATGGTGCTGGACGAGATCCGCGCCCATCTCGATCGGGTGCGCCTGTTGATGCTGCCGGTGCCCGGGCGCATGGCCGGCACCCTCGATGAGCACCGCGCCATCGCCAGGGCGATCGCCTCGCGCTCCGTCGCCAAGGCCGAAGACGCGATGCGCCAGCATCTCGAACGCGTCGACCAGGAATTCCGCAGCTTCGCCGCACAGAATCCGAAGCTGGTCAGGAAGGGGTAGCTTCCCCCTCGCCCGTGCGCTGAAATACACGAGCTCTTACCTCGATTCCCTTCTCCCGTTGCGCAGCAATGGGAGAAGGTGCCCGAAGGGCGGATGAGGGCCCTTTTGAGACGTGATGTTCTGTGGCAGATTTGAACGCGTTATGGCCCTCACCGAGCAGAAACGCCTTGCGCAAGCTCGCCGACTCCGCCGTGCTCAAACACCGGCTGAAACACGATTATGGTCCGGCCTGCGTGGCCGGCGGCTGCAAGACCACAAATTCGCTCGCCAGCATCCCATTGGCCCGTTTACCGTCGATTTCCTGTGCCGCGAAGCACGTCTTGTCGTTGAAGTCGATGGCGCCACCCACTCTACTGAGAGCGAAATCGCCTATGATGAGCGAAGAACGGCCTATCTAAGATCACACGGCTATACGGTGGTGCGTGTATTGAACGACGACATCTACCGCCATTTCGACGACGTGATGGATATGATCCTGCTCGCACTTGAGGGCAAACTGCTAGAAGTCCAATAAGAGCCCTCATCCGCCCTTCGGGCACCTTCTCCCATTGCTTCGCAACGGGAGAAGGGAATCCAGGTAAGAGCTCGTGTATACTTGCAAGTTTCCTGCGCGCGCGGCGAGGTTCCTACATCCCCCAGCGCAGGCCGGCCGTATGCACCGGCGCGTCCCAATAGCCCGTCATCTCTTCATCGAGCGCGGTCACGGTGAGGGAGCAGCCGGCCATGTCGAGCGAGGTCACATAGGAGCCGACCAGCGAACGGGCGATCTTCACGCCGCGTCGCGCCAGCGCCGCCGCGGCCGCGTGATACATGAGATAGAGCTCCATCGCCGGCGTGCCGCCGAAGCCATTGACGAACAGCAGAACCTGATCGCTCTTCGCCGCCTCGAGATCAGCGAGGATGGCGACGATCATCTCCTCGGCGATGGCGTCGGCCGGCATCAGCTTCACGCGCCTTCGGCCCGGCTCGCCATGGATGCCGACGCCCATTTCCATTTCGTCCTCACCAAGCGAAAAGGTCGGCTTGCCGGCGGCGGGAACGGTGCAGCTGGTCAGCGCGATGCCCATCGAACGCGAGCGTTTGTTGACCTTGTCGCCCAGCGCCTTGAGGGATTGCAAATCCCGGCCGGCTTCGGCGGCGGCGCCGACGATCTTCTCGACCACCAGCGTGCCGGCGACGCCGCGCCGTCCCGTCGTATAGAGCGAGTCCTCCACCGCGACATCGTCATTGGTGACGACGGTCTCGATGTCGCGGCCGGCCATCTCCTTCGCCATCTCGAAATTCATGAGGTCGCCCTCGTAATTCTTGACGATGAAGAGAACCCCTGAGCCCTGGTCCACCGCCTCGGCGGCGGCGATCATCTGATCGGGCGTCGGCGAGGTGAAGACCTGGCCGGGACAGGCGGCATCGAGCATGCCATGGCCGACGAAACCGCCATGCAGCGGCTCATGGCCGGAGCCGCCGCCCGAGATCAGCGCCACCTTGCCGGCTTTCAACGCCTTGCGGCGGATGAATTTGCGCTCCTCGCCCAGTTGCACCAGATCGGCATGGGCGGCGGCGAAACCGTCGAGGCTCTCGGTCAGGACATTCGCGACATCATTGATGAGCTTCTTCATCGGTGTTTCCCCTCACGTCGTTTTGATCTCTGCCAGCGCCGCCTTGACCCGCGCGATCGCGACGGGCGCCACGGAAAGTGTGCGCAACCCGGCGGCAATCAGCGCGGCGAGGTGCCGGGGCTCGCTCGCCATGTCGCCGCACAGGCTGACGGGAATGCGATGGCCGCGGCCATAATTCGCGACATTGGCGATGAGGCGCAGCACCGCCGGATGCGTCGGATCGCCCAGCTGAGCGACAGAGGTTTCGTCCCGCCCCGCCGCCATCACATATTGCGTCAGATCATTGGATCCGATCGAGAAGAATTCCGCCTTGGCGAGAAGCTCGGGCGCTATCGCCACTGCCGGCACTTCCACCATGATGCCGAGCGGCGGGCGTTTCGCCGCGACGCCATCGCGCGCCAGATCGGCCATGACCTGATCGAGATGCGCCGCCGTTTCGTCGAGCTCCGCCGCAAGCGTGATCATCGGCACCATGATCTTGAGATTGCCATGCGTGGCGGCCCGCGCCAGCGCGCGCAATTGCACCCTGAACACGTCCTTGCGGGCGAGCGTCAGGCGCACACCACGCAGGCCCAGAAATGGATTGCGCTCACCTTCGGGCGTCAGGCCCTTGACCGGCTTGTCGCCGCCGATATCGAGAGTGCGGATGGTGACCGGCTTGTCGCCCGCCCAGTCGAGAAGGCGGCGATAGGCGCGATATTGCATCTCCTCGTCCGGCAGCGGCTTGCCATCGCGGAACAGGAATTCCGAGCGCATGAGGCCGATTCCGTCGCAATGACCGGCATCGAGAAGGCCAAGCTCTTCGGGCTCCGCGACATTGATCAGAAGCTCGATGCGGCTGCCGTCCTTGAGGCGCGCCGGCTGCCCGAGAAAGGGCGCCTCGCGGTCGCGCCTCGCGCTGAGCACGTCGGCCTTGGCGGACCATACCCGTTTCTGCGGCGCGTCGGGGCTCAGGACCAGAAGACCGGCTGCACCGTCGATCACCGCTTCCTTATGGCCGTCACGGATGATGTCGCCGAGGCCGACGACCATCGGCACGCCCTTGGCGCGCGCAAGGATCGCGACATGGCTCGCGGGGCTGCCCTGGCGCAGCGCGATGGCGCCGCCCTTCGACCAGTCGGCCTCGAGAAACAGCGACGGCGGAACGTCATCGCCGATGACAATGGCGCCGGCCTGCGTTCCGAGACCGCCGGCGCCGCTCAGCTGGCGCAACACGCGGTCGCGCATGTCTTTCAGGTCGGCGGCGCGGGCGCGGAAATAATCGTCATCCGACATTTCATAACCGACGATTTCGGCATCGACGGTCTTGCGCCAGGCGATGTCGGCTGGCTTGCCCTGCCCGATCAGATCGCGCGCCGGCGCCAGCAGCGCATCGTCTTCGAGAAGCGCGATCTGGAAGGCCAGCATGTCGGCGCCCTCGCCTTCGGCAACTGCGACCAGCGCGCTGAGGCCGGTTATGGCGGCGGCGACCGCGGCGTCGAAGTCGCGACGCTCGATGGCAGGATCGCCGGAGGCCTGGCGCTCGGCATCAGCGGCGCCCAGGAAAAACACCGGCCCGGCAAAAATGCCGTCCGATGCCGGCCTGCCCTTGAGCTCAACCGGCTGCCGCATGCGCCTTGTCCTCGTCGAAGTCGCGCTCGACCAGGCCGGCCAGCGCCGTGACGGCCGCCGCGGCGTCGCCGCCGCTGGCGCGCAAATAAAGTGTTGTGTCCTGTTTCGCCTTCATCGCCATGACCTTGACGATGCTCTTGGCATCGATCCACGGCCCTTCCGCAGCACCGGCGATCTGGACGGCTGAGGTGAAGGTCTTGGCGAGCTGCGTGAGCTTGACCGAGGGCCTGGCATGCAGCCCGACCTTGTGGCGGATCACGACGGAAGCGGAGGTCCAGTCGGTCATTGCGATCCCTCCCGACTTTCCCCCTCTCCCGTCCGCAGGATGGGAGAGGGTGGCCGAAGGCCGGGTGAGGGCTCTTTGCTTAAGGCCTGTCGCTGTTGCAGAAGAGCCCTCATCCGCCCTGTCGGGCACCTTCTCCCATTGCTGCGCAACGGGAGAAGGGGAAATGATGGATAGCCCTGCGATCCATTGACAAGAGGGCGAACGAATTCGTGACGCGCGGCATAACTTCTCATTGCGGCGACAGCTCCTCCGCCGTGCGGCGGACATCCTCGAGCGAGCCGCCGCCCGAGGCTTCAGTCGCCGCCATCACGGCGCCTTCGACGATTGGCGCGTTGCAGATCACCACCTTGCCTTGCCGTTCGGCATCGAGCAGCTCGACCGCCATCTCGCTGTTGGTTTCGGCGCCGCCGAGATCGACCAGGATGGCGACGCCCTTGTCCGACCAGGCCTCGTCGATCGCCTTCAGGATCCTGGCGACATCGGTGCCGAGCCCGCCTTCCGGATTGCCGCCGCAATAAGCCAGCGGCACGGTATCACCCACCATCTGGCGCACCATGTCGGCGGTGCCGCGCGCCACATCGATCGAATGCGAGACGATGACGATGCCCACATTATTTTTCATGCTCATCCCTCAAGTTCATCACATAGGGCCGTGATCATCAATTCGCTTGACCGCGCCCCCGGATCCATATGGCCGATGGAGCGCTCGCCGAGGAACGACGCCCGGCCTTTGATGGCCTTCATCGGCACGGTCGCTTCGGCGCGCGCATGGGCAAGCGCCCGCACGCTTTCAAAGGTCGCCGTGCCGTCGGCGAGATGTCGCGCGACCGGCCCCAGCACATCGAGCATCGTCTTATTGTCGAAATCGGCCTTGCCGCGCGCCTTGATCGCCTCGACCGCGGCGGCGAGCGCGCGGGCCAGATCGGCCGGCGTCGGATCGGCCGGCAACTCCTTGCCGAGCGCCATGAACAAGGTGCCATAGAGCGGGCCTGAGGCGCCGCCCACCTTCATGACCAGCGTCATGCCGATGGCTTTCAACGCGTCGGGCAGCGGCTTGGCGAGAATATTCGCCTTGTCGGTCAGCACCGCCTCGAAGCCGCGCTTCATATTGAGCCCGTGATCGGCATCGCCAATGGCCGAGTCGAGCGCCGTCAATTCTTCCGCATGGTCGATGATGCGACGGGCGACGGCATCGAGCAGCTTGCGAAGCGCGTGATCAGGAAAAGTGGGCACGGTCTTCCGTCCGATCACAAAAAACATTCCGGCGTCATTCCAGGGCTCTCCCATTCTCACCCCGGGTGGTTTTGCCGGGGGTGGGCTCTGTTTATTAATTTTGTTTAGTAGACAGCAAATTACTAAACACCGCAAGCCAGCGACAGTGCGCATGCGAAATCAGCTTTTGTTGCAGCGCAGCGGGATCTGGCCTCCCATATGTGATTATTGCCTGGAAACCCAACGGGGCCTCAAGCGTAATCACCCGCATGCCACATCTCCCAATCAGGAGCCGACGCCATGAAGACCATTGCCGCCCTCACCGCCATAGCCGCTCTTCTCGCCTTTGGCGGGACCAGCACAGACGCCGAAGCCAAGGTCAAATATCGCGTGAAGGACAATTGGCGGCTTTCCTGTAATACGGCCCGCCACAAAGTGCGCGAAAAGGGCTATTCCCCGGTCCGGATCAAGAGCTGCGTCACCCCGGTCTATTCCTTCTATGCGGTGCGCAAGGGCCGGACCTATATTTTCCGCGTCGATCCGCGCACCGGCTTCCTCTGGCGGGAATGAGGCTAGCGCGGGATGCGAAAAAGTGGATGCCGGTTTTTCGCGAGAATCCCGCGCTAAACCTGAAGAATCGATCACGTTTATGAGTTTGGATCGTAACGATCCAAACTCATCGTGATCTGTGGATATTTACCAAGAAAAACCGACGAAAATCATGCCGGTTGCCGACCGGGGATGAAACGCGGATAATTTCGCCCAGGCTGGACTTCAGGCGAGCCAACCTGCCGATGCGTCACTTTTCATTGCATCCCGATCGACGTTGTGCAATTAACACAAATTGCTGAGGTTGATCGCATTCGGCTGAGATCAGGGACGCGGGCTTTGCCACCTGGGATTGCGTAGCCCAGGAGATACAGCTCGCTACCGACGCCAGGCTCAACGGGGAGAGACGGCATTGTCGGATATAAAAAGAGCCGGAGCGGTCGCGCCGACTTTGCGCAAATGGGTGGTGTTCCGGCAGTATCAGGACGATCCGCGCCAGCATGTCGATTACATCGAAAGCCTGGACGAGCTGGCGGCGCTGGTGGAAACCGGGCCCGACGCTGAGCGGATCTTCCATATCCGCATCGAGCTCAATCAGCTGCGCACGAGGCTGTAGTCTTCACGGTGAACGGCAGATCCCGCCCGATGACGCTCACCGCCGAGCTGGTCGCTTTATGCGCGCGGCAGGAGCCCGACCCTGGCCCTGTAGTGAAATATGATTATTTCGACGACGACGATTATCGCCGCGCCGCCGCCGCTTTGCTGGCCGGCCGGCCCGCCGGACCGGTATGGATATTCGCCTATGGATCGCTGATCTGGAATCCGGAAGCGCATTATGCCGAGCAGCGGCGCGCCACCGTGCATGGCTGGCATCGCTCCTTCTGCATGAGCCTGACGCGCTGGCGCGGATCGCCCGAGCAGCCCGGCCTGATGATGTGCCTCGATCGCGGTGGTGCCTGTGAAGGTGTCGCCTATCGCCTGACCGAAGGCGATGAGGCGCGCGAGATCGACCAGCTGCTGCAGCGCGAACTCGGCAGCCATGAGGCGCTCGCCAGTGTGCGGTGGATCAAGGCGAGGACGGCGGAAGGCCCGATCCGCGCTCTCACCTTCTATGCCCGTCCCGATCGTCTCGACACCTATGTGGGCAGGTGGCCGCTGCCCAAAGTGGCGGAAAATCTCGCGCGGGCCTGCGGGCATGCGGGCTCGACCGCCGATTATCTCTATCAGACCGTCACGAAGCTCGAGGCGCTCGGCATCCACGACCGCAATCTGTGGACGTTGCAGCATCTGGTGGCGCTGGAGATCATGCGCATGAGAGACGGCCGAGCGGCAACCGCCTGACACCTATCCCGCGAAAGGCGTGCAAGCCTGGCCCGCGACATCGACGGACGCGCGCAGCAAGGCGCCATCGAGTTCATTGGCCGCATCGCCAAGCCCCGCTCTCGCCGAGGTGACATAAAGTGTCTTCAGATCGTCGCCGCCGAACACGCACGATGTCGGCTGCTGCACCGGCACGTCGATGATACGATCGATCCGGCCATCGGGCGCATAGCGGATGAGGCACGAGCCGCCCCAGCGCGCATTCCAGAGATAGCCGTCGGCGTCGAGCGCCGAGCCGTCGGGAAACCCGCGCTCATGCGGCCTCGCAAAGATGCGGCGATTGGCGATCTCACCCGTGGCGCCGTCCCAGTCATAGGCATAGATCACAGCGGCCCGCGTATCGGCGAAGTAAAGCCGTCCCCGCGCCTCGTCCCAGCAGAGCGTGTTCGAGATGCCGACATCCTTCTCCATGCGCGCGACCGCGCCATCGGGCATCACGCGATAAAGCGCCCCTTGCGACCGCGTGATCGGCAGGTCCTCGCCGGACGGCCCGATATTGTTCTGCATTGTGCCGAGCCAGAAGCGTCCCTGCGGATCGACACGCGCTTCGTTCGAGCGGTTGCCGCTGTCCACCCCCTCCGGCGCGACGAAGGGCGTGTGCGCACCGGTTTCGGGATCGAGAATGGCAAGGCCATTGGCGAGTGCCAGCAGGAGACCGCCCGACTGTCGCGGCACGACGGCTGAGACGGGTTGGCTGAAGTTCCATGTCCGCGTGGCGCCGGTCGCTGGTTTCAGAGTCCACGCCTCGCCGGCGACGATGTCGACCCAGTAGAGTGTGCGGCTCGCTGCATCATAAAATGGACCTTCGCCGAGCTTGAAACGCTTTTTGGCGAGGACGGATTCGAAGCTCATAGGTGCTAATCTGCTCATTGTTTCGCTGACTAGATAAGATCAGCGCGGTCTTCAAGGAAATTGACTGTCTACGGTCTGCAACGGCTCCAAGGCACGATCAGCCAAAGCAAAGTTTACATGAAGGGAGACCCTCGCGCCGCCACCATCTATTTGTCTTAACGATCCTTCAGGGCAGGCCCACCCCCATAAGGATAAGGCACCTCCTCGGCCGGCACCGGCTTGCCGTCGACCACATCGACGATCCTTACCCGAATCTCCGGTCTCTCCGCCTCGCGCGCCTCTTCGAGCACCTCCTCCATCACCGCATCGTCCTCGGCGGCGCCGGCGTGCAGCATCTTGAGGAAGATGGCCAAGGCGCGCGTCTCGCCCGATAGCGCCGACGTGCCGAGCGATCTGAGCGCGGCCTGGGCCAGCGGCATGGTGACCTCTGTCCCGTCGACACGTATCTTGACCGGCCGATAGGCTTCCCGGCGCATCAATTTGCGCAGCTGTTCGCTTTCGGGGCGCGGCCGGTTCTTCGTTCCTTTGAGCTTCCCCTTGGGGTTGCCGGACATACCTTTGCGAAACTGTCCGGATTTTGGCGGGCGGCCGTAACCCACCTGGTACTCGCCGCCCTCGGGTCCCCTTGCATTGCTGGTCATCGGGCACTCCCTTTTCAGCTTTCTTTCGTGGGCTGTCCTCGTCCACTTAAGTTCACGGAGTCAAATGGAGGCGCTGATGCGCGACGGCTTGAAAGTGGGACAGGAGATCGGTCAAGGCATCGGCGGCAGGAAAATACCCTGCCTGGCCGGCCCCGGGCACGGCCAAGCCCTTGATCTCATTAGATGCCACCCGGATTTTCTCCAAAATTCCCTGCATTTCCCTGCAAATCCCTGCATCCGGCCTGCATCGTCTTTTTTGAATTCCAATTGACTTAATCTTTTTTCCAGTGCTAGCCTTCGGGTCAAGGGAGACGGAGACGCCAGGAACATGGTGCTCAGAGGAACCAACCAGGAATCGGGACGGCCGTATAACCGCAGGATCGTGCTGGAAGCGATCCGCCTGCATGGCCCCATCGCGCGCGGCGAGATCGCCAGGCGCGTCGGCCTCACCGTCCAGACCGTCTCGACCATCATCCGCGAGCTCGAGGAGCAGGAATTCATCATCGGCGCCCGCGAGGAGCCGAAAGGCCGCGGCTATCCCGCCACCGCCCTCACCCTCAATCCGGAAGGCGGCTTCGCCATCGGCGCCAGCGTGTCGCCCATCGGCGTCGACGTGGCGCTGGTCAATCTCTCGGGCGACATCATCGGCCAGCACAGCCGCGAGATCGCCAATCCCGACCCCGATCGCACCTTCGCCGAAATCGCGCGCATCGCGACCGAGCTTCGGGCACTGCGCCCCAAAGGCCGCCTGCTCGGCCTCGGCATGGCGATGCCCGGCCCCTTCGATGTGGAGGCGATGAGCTTCGTCGGGCCGACCACCCTGCAAGGCTGGAAGGACGTGCCGATCGCCGAGCGGCTCAACGCCGTGACGGGACTGCCAGCCTTTGTCGGCGGCGACGTCGCCTCGGCGGCGCTCAGCGAACGGCTCTATGGCGCCGGGCGCAACCTGCAGGAATTCTACTATCTCTATCTCGGCGTCGGCACCGGCGGCCGGCTCGTACATGGCGGCCAGGTGCTGCGTGGGGCGCGCGGCAATGCCGGCGAGATCGGCCATGTGCCCTTCATTCCCGATGGCGAATATTGCCCGTCCTGCGGCAATCGCGGCTGCCTCGAGCGCTATCTCTCGGTCGAAGCCTTCGACCGGCGCTCGAAGATCGTCGGCGAGGACGGCTGGATCGCCGAAGCCGCGCCCCTGCTGCGCACCGCGGTGCTGGCCATCGAAAATCTCTTCGACCCCGAGACGATCATCTTCGGCGGCTTGGCGCCGGAAGGCGTCATGAAGAAGCTGGCGCGCGCCGCCGAACCCCTCTTGCCGTCGGTTTCAGCGCGCCGCGAGCGCAGCGTGCCCCGCCTCATTTTGTCGATCACCGGCAAAGCGGCGCTGTTGCGCGGCGCGGCGGCGCTCGCCTTCTCCAGCATGATGGCGCCCCGCATCGGCGGCGCCGGCGATGACGATCCCGATCCCCTGATGCAGAAACCCAATCGCGAGAAAGCCGCATGAGCGAACAACTGCCCCTCCTCCGGCTCGATAACATCACGCGCAATTTCGGCGCCATCGAAGCCCTGCGCGGGGTCAGCTTCGACATCGCGCGGGGCGAAGTGGTGGCGCTTCTGGGCGACAACGGCGCCGGCAAGTCGACATTGGTCAAGATCATCTCGGGCGGCCTCGAGGCGAGCTCGGGCCGCGTGCTGTTCGACGGCGAGGAGCGCAAGTTCAATTCGCCGGCGGAAGCCAAGGCGGCCGGCATCGAGACCGTCTATCAGGACCTGTCTTTGTGCACGAATGTCGACGTCGTCGCCAATTTCTTCATGGGCCGCGAGATCGTGAAGCGTTATTTCGGCATCCCGGTACTCCAGGAAAAAGCGATGTATGACGCGGTCGAGAGGGCGATCAGCAATGCCGGCACGCGCATTCCCTCGCTCCGGACCAATGTCGAGCATCTCTCCGGCGGCCAGCGCCAGGCGATCGAGCTCAACCGCTTCGTCCATTGGGGCGGCAAGCTGGTGCTGCTCGACGAGCCTTTCGCGGCGCTCGGCGTCGAGCAGACGCGGCGCGGCCTCGACATGATCAAACGCGTCGCCGCGCAGGGCATCGGCGTCGTCGTCATCACACACATCATGGCGCAGGCCTTCCAGGTGGCCGACCGCATGGTCGTCATCCGCCAGGGCAAGGTGGCGGGCGATGTGAAGCGCGAGGACACCAGCCCCGACGACGTCATCCGCATGATCACCGGCGAAGCCTCGATCGGCCGCGCCCAAGAAAAGAAACCATCTTTGCACGCCTGAACTAAAACCAAGGAGGAGACCTCTATGAAACGCCTGTTGAGTACCCTTTTGGGTGCCTTGGCCATCGCCGCCATCGCACTCACCACGCCGGCCTTCGCGCAATCGAAGGGCAAGATCTATTACATGGTCCCGACATTGCTCGACGAGTTCCAGACTGAATCGGTCAAGGCGATCGAGACATTCCTGAAGCAGGTCGGTTATGAACCGGTGACGCTCAATGCCGACAACAAGACCGATCTGCAGCAGAGCCAGATGAACGACGTCATCGCTTTGAAGCCGGCCGCCATCGTGCTCGCCGCCGTCGACTTCAACGCGCTGAAACCCTCGATCGAGAAGGCGCGCGCCGCCGGCATCCCGGTCATGATCTTCGACCGCCAGATCACCTCGACGCCGTCCGACCTCACCTCGGTCGCCGGCACGGTCGAGATCGGCTATGTCGCGGCGGGCGAGATCCAGCGCTTGCTGAAGGAGAAGAAGGGCGATGTGAAGGGCAAGATCCTGCAGGTGCTGGGCGATCCGGCCGATCCCTACACGCTCGACATCCAGAAGGGTTTCGAGGAGAAAATGAAGGAATTCTCCGGCGTGCAGATCATCTCGCTGCCCGCGATGCAGTGGGAAGCGTCCAATGCCGGCTCGATCGTCGCCGATCAGCTGGTCGCCAATCCCGACATCGACCTGATCTTCGTGCATGCCGCGCATCTCGCCGTCGCCGCCGTGGCGTCGCTCGAAGCGAAAGGCAAGAAGCCGGGTGACGTGATGCTCGTCTCGTCGAACGGCGCGCCGGTCGGCCTCGACCTCATCCGGAAAGGTTGGGAGAATGTCGAAGTCGAGCAGCCGCTCTACGCCCAGGCCGCGGCGATCGCCATGTTCGCCGACAAGGTCGTCAACAAGCAGGAAATCAAGGCCGGCACCTACAAAGTGCTCGGCCTCGATTCGACGCTGACCATCGAAAGCTGGGGCCCGAATCTGAAGATCCCGGGCGCCGCGATCACCAAGGACAATGTCGACCAGCCGCAGTTCTGGGGCAACATGAAGGCCCCGTCGGACCCGATCAAGCCGGTCGAATAAGAGAAGTAAGATATCAACGTTCTTCCCCCTCTCCCGTCCGCAGGATGGGAGAGGGTGCCCGAAGGGCGGGTGAGGGCTCTTAGCCACTGCACCGAAACAAGAGCCCTCATCCGGCCTTCGGCCACCTTCTCCCACGCTTCGCGCGGGCGAAGGGGAAAATCCTCTCTACGGAGTTTCTCTAATGATCAGTTCCCGGCAAAGGGCGGTCGTCGAATTCCTGCTCGACAATCTGGTCTGGATCATGCTCGTCATCGTGCTGGCGGTGTTCTCGCTCACCATTCCGAATTACTTCCAGATCGGAATCTTCGTCAACATCATCGAGCAGTCGACCTTCGTCGGCGTCATGGCGATCGGCCTCGCCATCGTCGTCATCGCCGGCAATATGGATCTGTCGATCGAATCGACGATGGCGCTCTCCGCCATGATCACCGGCATATTGTTCGCCTCGCATGGCATCGGCATCGGTTTCGCCACCACGCCTGCCTGGCTGGCGCTGCCTTTGTCGCTCGGCATCGCGATCGCCGTCGGCGCCGTCATCGGCGCCCTCAATGCCTGGCTCGTCGTCAAGGTCAGGATGAATGCCTTCATCGTCACCCTCGCCGCCTTCATCTGGGTGCGCGGCCTCGTCGTCGCGATCTCCGGCGGCCGCTCGGCGCAGGATCTGGCGCCCGAGATCCGCTTCATGGCCATCGAGACCTTCCTCTATATCCCGCTCATCGCCTGGGTCGCGATCGTCTGCTTCGCCATCTTCACCTTCATCATGCGCAAGACGCCGTTCGGGCGGCACATCACCATGATCGGCGGCAATGCGGTGGCGACGTTCCGCGCCGGCATCCGCGTCGACCGCCTGGTGGCGATCAGCTTCGTGCTGGCCGGCGCCATTTCGGGCCTTGCCGGCTGGCTGCTCGCCATCCGCACCTCGGGTGCCACCGCCAATCTCGGCACCGGCATGTTGTTCAACGCCTTCGCCGCGGTGGTGATCGGCGGCGTCAGCCTCAAAGGCGGCATCGGCCAGCTGCCCGGCGTCTATGCCGGCGTGCTGCTCATCTATTCCATCCACACCGCCATCAACCTCATGGGACTGCCGGCGCATTACACCCAGATGATCCTGGGCGGCATGGTGCTCGCCGCCGTCCTCCTCGACACAGCCAAACTCCAGATCCGGCAAAAATTCGCATGACCAGAAGACTGAAAGACCGCACCGCGCTGGTGATCGGCGCGGCGCGCGGCATTGGCGCCGCCATCGTCGAACGTTTCATCGAGGAAGGCGCCCATGTGGTGCTCGCCGACCATGACGCCGACGCCGGCAAGGCCACGGCAAAACGACTCGGCGCCCGCTTCGCCGCAGTCAATATCGCCAGGCCGGAGGACGTCGAACGCGCCGTCGGCGACACCGTCGATCATTTCGGCGGCCTCGACATACTGGTGCAGAATGCCGGCATCTATCCCTGGACGCTGATCGAGAACATCACAGCCGATGAGTGGGACAGCGTGCTGGCGGTCAATCTCAAAGGCACGTTCCTCGCGGCGCGCGCGGCGCTCGCCGTCATGAAGCCCAAGGGCTACGGGCGGATGGTGTTCACCTCCTCGATCACCGGCCCCCGCGTCACGAGCCCCGGCCATGGCCATTATTCGGCGAGCAAGGCCGGCATTAACGGTTTCATAAAGGCGGCAGCGCTGGAGTTCTCGGGCTATGGCATCACCGTCAACGGCATCGAGCCCGGCAATATCCTGACCGAGGCGATCGTCGAGCACCGCTCTGCGGCCTTCATCAAGACCATGGAGGATGCGATCCCGCTCGGGAGGCTCGGCGCCCCGCGCGACATCGCCCATGCGGCTTTGTTCCTCGCCTCCGACGAGGCGTCCTACATCACCGGCACAACGATCATCGTCGATGGCGGCCAGACCTTGCCGGAAGGCAAGGACTTCCGCCTGAAGCCGGAGTGAGACTTGCCAATCCACCCCACCCGGCGCTGCGCGCCACCCTGCCCGCAAAAAGCGGGGAGGGAGAAGAAACATCTCCCTCCTCACGCGAATGCGTGGGGAGGGTGGCGAGCGCAGCGAGCCGGGTGGGGTGTCTCAGGAGAAGGCACATGACCAAACGCCTGTCCGGACGCGTCGCCCTGGTGACCGGCGCCGCGCGTGGCATCGGCCTCGCGGCGGCGAAGCGGCTCGCGGAGGAAGAGGCGCGCGTGCTGCTCTCCGACATCGATGCCGATGTGCTGGCGGAAGTTACGGCAGATCTCCGGAAGCAAGGCTTCGACGTCGATGCCATCGCTTGCGATGTCGCGAGCGTGGAGAGCATCGAGCGCATGGTGGCGAAGGCGGCCGATAATTGGGGCCGCATTGACATCGTGGTCAATAACGCTGCAATTTCCGACGACACGCCGATCGAAGACTTGAGCGATGAACATTGGCGCCATGTGCTCGCCATCAATCTCGACTCGGCGCTGCATGTGGCCCGCGCGGCGCTCCCCCATCTGAAACAGAGCCCATCCGGCAGCATCGTCAACATCGCCTCGGTGCAAGGCATACGCGGCCAGCCGCATGCCATGGCCTATGCGACAGCGAAGGGCGGCCTCGTCAATCTCACCCGCTGCATGGCGGTGGATTTCGGGCCCTTCGGGATCAGGGCCAATGCGGTGGCGCCCGGTTACATCGACACGCGCATGGCCGAGCAGAAGCTCGACACGCCGCATGAGCACAAGACCGACTGGTTCCAGGACATCTATTTCAAATATGGCCGCATGCCGCTCAGGCGCGCCGGCACGGTTGACGACGTCGCGGGGCCGATCCTCTTCCTCGCCGGTGACGACAGCCGCTATGTGACCGGCACGGTGCTGGTCGTCGATGGCGGCTTCACCGCCACTTATTGACTTGAGCGAAGCCTGAGACTGTGGCCCTATAGGAACATGCATATTCTCATCATCGGCGCCGCCGGCATGGTCGGCCGCAAGCTCACCCACAAACTCGTACAGGAAGGCGCCGCCGACCGGCTCACGCTGGTCGACGTCGTTGCCCCGGAAGCGCCCGCCGGCTTCAAGGGCAAGGTCACGGCGGAAGCCGCCGATCTGGCGGTCGCCGGCGTCGCGGAGAAGATCGTGGCCGCGCGGCCCGATGTCATCGTGCATCTGGCGGCCATTGTCTCGGGCGAGGCCGAGGCCGATTTCGACCGCGGCTACCGTATCAACCTCGATGCGACGCGGGCGCTCTACGAGGCGATCCGCCAGGAAGGGCTGAAGTCGCCCTACAAGCCGCGGCTCGTCTTCACCTCCTCGATCGCCGTCTTCGGCGCGCCTTTTCCGGACAAGATCGGCGATGACTATTTCACCACGCCGCTCACTTCCTACGGGACCCAGAAGGCGATCGGCGAATTATTGCTCGCCGACTATTCCAGGCGCGGCTTCTTCGATGGTATCGGAATCAGGCTGCCGACGATCTGCGTGCGGCCGGGCAAGCCCAACAAGGCGGCGTCGGGATTTTTCTCCAACATCCTGCGCGAGCCGCTGGCAGGCCAGGAAGCGATCCTTCCCGTGGGCGAGGATGTGCGTCATTGGCATGCAAGCCCCCGCGCCGCGGTGGCGTTTTTGCGTCACGCGATGACGATGGATCTCGAGCCGCTCGGCGCAAGGCGCAATCTCTCGATGCCGGGGCTGTCGGCGACGGTCGGCGAGCAGATCGAGGCGCTGCGCCGCGTCGCCGGTGACAAGGCGGTCAAGCTCATAAGGCGCGAGCCTGATCCAGTGATCATGAAGATCGTGTCCGGCTGGCCGCGCGACTTCGAGACGAAACGCGCCGCAGCACTTGGCTTCAAGGCGGAAGCGACCTTCGACGAGATCATCCGCATTCATATCGAGGATGAACTCGGCGGGAAGATCGGATAGCCACCTTCCGTCATCCCGGCGAAAGCCGGGATCCATTCGGTACTAATTTAATGGGCCCCGGCTTTCGCCGGGGTGACGTTATTGTACGACCTTCGCCCTCAGCCCCTCGAACAGCGCCAGCTGGTCGGCGATGAGCTCGCGCTTCTCGTCGCGGCGGACGAAGACCTTGAACATCGCCTCGCCATCGCCGTTGATGAACTGCACCGAGCAGGAGCGCCGGCCGTGGAACAGCCGGTCGATGAAATAGACCGCGGCGCAACGGTCGGCCTTGATATGACCGCCGATCGGACTGTCGCCGTGGATGTTGAAATAGCCTTGCGCATTTGTGCCGGGCGGCAGTACGCCCTTGCATTCGAGCACGATATCGGAGGTGTGCACGATGAAAAGAACGTCACCCCACTTGGTGAGCTCCTGCCAGATTTCCTCGAAGCGGCTGCCCGCCACATGAAGAGCGGCACCTTGCGGCAGTTCGTCGAAAACGCTGCGCAGCGGCACGCCGCATTGCGCCGCGATCATTTCGAGCACGCCGTCGGGCTTGGCCTTGAGGGCCTCGGCGACCGAGGCCGGCTTCACCGCGACATTCATGCCGCCGCTCCGGTCGGCGTGGCGGTCATGGTCTGCACCGCCTCGAAGCCTTCGAATTGCGGATGGCCGAGGAACAGCTTCTTGCTGGAATTGTCGCCGGCGCGGGCATGCGCCTTGCGGAAGCCTTCCGAATTGGTCCAGGCCTCGAAGTCGGCCTTGGTCCGCCACACGGTGTGCGAGGAGTAGAGAATATGGTCCTCCTGCTCCGGCCCGCGCAGCAGATGGAATTCGACGAAGCCCTGCATCTCGTTGAGATAGCTGTCGCGCTTGCGCCAGATTTCCTCGAACTCGGCGCCCGCGTCCTTCGGCACCTTGAAGCGGTTCATGGCAATGAATGTCATAGGCATCTTCCCTCATCTGCGGCCGCGCTTGAGCGCCGGCCCGCGAAATACACAGCAAAGAACGCGGGTCGCGAGGACCCGTTGGTTCGTTCCGTCATTGCTCTGGCTGGCTGGCTTACCGGTACAACTGGGGCTCGCTCGCGGGCTGGCGCATCGGGGGTATAGCAAACTTTGAAGGCTAACCCCAGATGATGCTTGACGATTAGCAATATCCGACTTAATTAGTCAACTATTCTTCTTTCCCGGAACTAGCTGATCGCCACGTTCCGCAAAAAACTGCGGAGTGGCGCGCTATGATCAACTCGACCCCCCATACTGACCCGGCCCCCCAGAAGGCTCCGGCCGCCTATGAAGGCGAGACGGCGAATGGCGCGGCCACCTATTCGTCGCGCGATCTGTTCCGCGACAAGACCGAGATCCGCATCGAGCATCAGGGCGAGATGTATCGCCTCAGAATCACCCGCTCCGGCGGGCTGCTGCTCAACAAATAAGGCCGCCCCACATGTCGACCGTTTCCCGACGCCGGCTGCTCACCGCCGGCGCCGCCGCCGTTCTCACCATGGCATCCGCCGCGCCGCTGCTCGCCCGCACCGTCAAGGATGCGGCCGGCGATGAGGTGAAGCTCGGCAAGCTCGACCGCATCCTGTCGATCGGCGGCGACGTCACAGAGATCATCCATGAGCTGGGCGCCGGCAAGCGCATCATCGCCGTCGACACGACCAGCACCTTTCCGCCGGCGGTGATGGCGCTGCCCAAGGTCGGCTACATGCGGGCGCTGTCGACCGAAGGCGTGCTGGCGCAATCGCCCGATCTCATCCTGGCCAGCGCCGGCTCCGGACCGCCGGAAGTGATCGCGGCGCTCAAACAGAGCGGCGTTCCGGTGGCGCTCGTCGACTACAGCCCGACCGCCCAGGGCATCGGCCGCAAGATCGCGCTGATCGCCGAGATCCTCGATGTAAAGGACAAAGGCGTCGCCCTCACCAAGTCGATCGAAGCCGAGCTCGCCACACTCGAAACCGCGTTGGCGCAAGCGCCGCGGCCGCGCACGTTGTTCGTGCTGAGCCTCATCGGCGGACGCATCATGGCGGCCGGCAACAAATCCTCGGCGAACGAGATCATCACGCTGGCCGGCGGCGCCAATGCGGTCGCCGACTTCGACGGCTTCAAGCCGGCGAGCGCCGAAGCGATCATCGCGGCGCAGCCGGAAGCGGTGGTGATGATGCAGCGCGAGGGCGACATCGGCGCCGATGATCTCTTCGCGCAGGAACCCTTCTCGAAGATCCCGGCGGCCAAGACGCGCAAGCTCATCCGCATGGACGGCTCCTATCTCCTGGGCTTCGGACCGCGCACACCCTCCGCCGCACGCGAGCTCGCCAAGGCGCTGCATCCAGGCCTCGCCTTGTGACCGTGCTCGACACGTCCATCAAGGAGACGGTCGGGATCGCCGGAGACCGCAGCCACCGGGCCAAGCTGGCGCTGATCGCGCTGGCGGCACTCCTGGCCCTCACCTGTGTCGCCTCGATCATGACCGGCCCGGTGCCGCTCACCGCGGCGACGGTGGTGAAAGCCATCTTCACACCCGACGCCGTCGAGCTGCGCGACCAGGCGATCGTGTGGAGCGTGCGTTTGCCGCGCACATTGCTCGCCGTCCTTGTCGGTGGCGCGCTCGCTTTCTCCGGCGCCTTGCTGCAGGGCCTGTTCCGCAACCCGCTCGCCGATCCGGGCATCATCGGCGTCTCGGCCGGGTCGAGCTTCGCGGCAATCACCGCCATCGTTCTCGGTGAAGCGTTGTTCGGCGCCGCGGCGATGCTCTATCTCCTGCCGGTCGGCGCGTTCTTCGGCGGCCTTCTCGCCACCATCTGCCTCTATCTCATCGCCACGCGGCGCGGCCGCACCTCGATCGCGACCATGCTGCTCGGCGGCATCGCCATCGCCGCGCTGATGATGGCGGGCACCGGCGTCCTCATCTTCATGAGCAACGACCAGCAACTGCGCGAGCTCACCTTCTGGAGCCTCGGCAGCCTCGGCGGCGCCAGCTGGCCCAAGATCCTCGCCACGACACCGTTCATCATCGTCGGACTGCTGCTCGGCTTCGCCTTCTCGGGCGGCTTCAACGCGCTGGCGCTCGGCGAATCGGAAGCCCGCCATCTCGGCATTCCGGTGCAGATCCTCAAGCGCACCGCGATCGTCGCGGTGGCGCTACTCACCGGAACGGCCGTCGCGGTGAGCGGCACGATCGGCTTCGTCGGCATCGTTGTGCCGCATCTCCTGCGACTCTTCATCGGACCGGATCACCGCTACCTGCTGCCCGCCTCGCTGCTGCTCGGCGCCGTGCTGCTGGTCGGCGCCGACATGGTGAGCCGCACCATCGTGTCGCCGGCGGAACTGCCGATCGGCATCGTCACCGCGATGCTGGGCGCGCCGTTCTTCCTGTGGATCCTGCTGCGCAACCGCAGCCTGGTCGATCTCTGATGTTCGCCGCCGACCACATATCGCTGCGCTATGGCGCGCGCCCCGTTCTCAGCGACGTGTCGCTGACGCTGGCGAGCGGCGAGCTCGTCATCATCCTGGGGCCTAATGGCGCCGGCAAGTCGACGTTGCTTAAGGTGCTGACCGGCGACCTTCAGCCCGATCACGGCAGTGTCAGCTTCGACGGCCGCCCGCTGGCGCGCATCCCGATCGACGAGCTGGCGCGCGAGCGAGCGGTGCTGTCGCAATCGATGGGACTCAATTTCCCCTTCACCGTCTTCGAGATCGTCAGGCTCGGCCTCGAGGCGGGGCGCGGCTCTTTGAGCCGGGCGGAAGTGAACCGGCTATTGCCGCGCGCCCTCAAGGCCGTCGGTCTCGACGGTTTCGAAGGGCGGCTGCTTCAGCAGCTGTCGGGTGGCGAGCAGCAGCGCGTGCATCTGGCGCGGGTCCTGTGCCAAGCCTGGGCCGGCAAGCCCGACGGTTCGGCCTTCCTGCTGCTCGACGAACCGGTATCCAATCTCGACATCCGCCATCAGCTGCAGACGCTCGAAGCGGTGCGCCGCCATGTGGCGGGCGGCGGTGGCGCCTTGATGATCCTGCATGACATCAATCTGGCGGCGCTCTACGCCGACCGACTGGTGATGATGGCCGAGGGCCGCATCCTGCGCGAGGGCGCGCCCCAGGAGGTTCTCGACCGCTCGGCGATCCGTGATGTCTATGGCGTCGATATGCCGGTCGAGATCGCCAGGGACTCCGGCCGCCCCTTCGCGTTGCTCAGCCGGCCGGAATAGACGCACGGGCTTCGTCGCACTCCGCGCACGCATCTTCCGGCTGATGCAGGAACAGCAAACGGTCCTTCGCCAGATGCGCAAGCGCAAGCCGCACCAGATCGCGCGCGCGCATCAGCCGCGCTTGCGCGTGACCGACGCGGCCGTCGCGCTGCAGGCCGGCGCCGCGCAGCCAGTCATCGGCGAGCGCAAAGCGGAGGCAGCAGTGATTGTTTTCGCCATAATCGATGCGCCGCGGAATGCCATGCTCGAGGATCGTCGAGGTGCTCGTGGTGCGATAGGGCACATCGGCGAGGAGCTCGGCCAGATGCAAGGTCGTGTTGGACGAATGATCGATGCCGAGCAGCAGGATCTTGCCGTCCCGATCATGGACGCGGCCGACCGGGCTTGCCGCAATATGAGGCGGCAGCGGCAAAGGATCGGCGACGATCGCTTCCGCGGCCGGACCTGCAGCGGCAAAGGCATGGACATGATCGCTGCGGCGGACATCCGGCAGGCGCCAGAACGTGTCGGCGGTGACGCCGAGATCGGGCGTGACCGGAGATGACAGCTTGTCGAACGGCTCATCGTCATTGCCGGACCAGGACGGCATGACCAGCGTGCCTTGCGGTCCCAGCGCCTCACGCAAGGCGGCGATCAGGCCGAGGGGCCCGCCCTCGACCGGGCGCACCGCGCGGAAAGCCGTATGGACGAGCAGGATATCGCCCGCCTCGAGGCCCAGCTCGCGCAGCTGCCGAACGAGGTCGGGCTTGCCGATCTCGTTCATCGATCAGAACGCTGAAGTGAAGGGCTCGGGCTCGGCGAAACGCTTGAGGACGTTCCAGGTGATCCTGGAGACGTTGTTGTCATAGCCGTTGTGCGACAGCGACCCGCACCAGGCGATGGACGAGGTCGCGAAGAAGGCGCCACCCGATGGCGTCTCGCCGAAGGCCAGATCGGCGCGCACCCGCTCATTCTGGTCGCCGCCGAGATTAGGCGGCACGACGGTGAATTCCTCATTCACCAGCATCATCATCGAATTGTGGTTTTCCGATGAGGCGAGCCTGAGCATGTTGGGCGGCGAGCCCAGATTGGTGGTGATGCAATCGAGCTCGATGCCGGCGGCGGCGCCGCCGATCAGGCCGAAATTGCCGATGATCTCATCCGGCACGCCCTCGAAGATGAAAGCGGCGCGCGGATTGTCGGCGTCGGGCGCGCGGCGATAGTAGGATGAGATATCGAAGCCCTGCGCGATGAAGCCGACGCCGCAGATGACATTGGGGGCGCGGCCGACACGCCGCCACAGGCCACCATACTCGCCGGTGAAGGAGTGATAATATTCGCCGGGCTCAGCCACCCAGGTGCGGATGCCATCCTCGGCGCGGCGCACTTCGATCACGCCCGGCAGCTCGTCGTGATAGGCTATGCGCCAGTACCAGCCATTGCCGCCCATATACATGAGCCGGCCGCCGCGATCGACCCAGGCCTTCACCGCATCCCACATCGGCGTCGAATGATATTCGGGGTGAGTACCGGTCACCAGCACCCGATAGTCGCGCAGCAGCTCATAACCATCTTCATGCAGGTCCTCGTCGGTGATGACGTCGTAGTCGACGCCATGATGATCGAGCCAGTCATAGAGATGCGTGTCGGCATTGTATTGATAGAGGCCGGAGCCGTGGCCGCCGAGCCAGGAATGATATTGCGGTGCGTAGTTGAGATTGGGCCGGAGGCGGCTCGAATAACACACGCCCGATCCGTCGGCATGGCAGTCATAAAGCGAGCCGCCGAGCTCGGGATGGTCGTACATGTAGAGATCGGTGTGACCGAACTGCAGAAGCCGCGCCATCTGCCGCTCGGCGCCGCGCGCGGTGATATGCTCGCCGTGATTGGCGTAAGCGATATAGGACGCCGTCGAAGCCAGCACCAGGATCTTCGGCCCATTGCGGCGCTTCTTGCGGTCACGCGGCGGGCGCACGAAGAAAGCCAGATATTGCTCGCGTGTCGCATCGCGGTCGGTTTCGCCCGACCACACATGCAGCGCGTAGGGGCCGCTCTTGACGTCGTCAGGGATGATGAACTCGACCGATGTCTCCCAGGCCGCATCATAGATATCGTCGCTGTGGAAATGGATGGCGCCATACTGCTCAGGCTTGCGCAGCCAGCTGTGCTCCTCACCGGTCCAGTTCCAGCCCTTCATACCGCGCGCCGGCAGATGCACGATGCGGCCATGAAAACCGGAAGGACCGATATCGACGACCCGCGTGGTGCGGATCTCGCGCGCGAAGTCCCAGCGCGCGATGATGGGCGCGAGCAGCGACGCATCGATGACGGGACGCAGATATTCATCGTGCCGCTCGGCCGGATGAACCCCGGAAAGCAGGATGGGGCCGTCGATCTTGCCGTCGAAATGGCGGTCGATGGTGCCGTCGGACTCCGGACAACCGGCGAGCATCAAGGGCGCTTCGACGGCTTTGGGCAAAGGGGTCAGCTTGCCCTTCGCCTGCGCGCGGTCGTCGATCTGCGCATAAGGCTGGATCGGGCGCTGGCCGAGCGTCACGGCGCCGGATTTCGGATCGACCGACACGGCGATCGCATACCATTGCCGTTCCAGCATCTTGCGGCCGCTCTTGAGGGTGGCGAGCTTGCCCGAGCCATCGCCGAAGGTAATGGCGAGCTCGCCGCCATCGAGCACCTCGATGCGGAAGCCACTTGCGCTCTTCGCGTCCCACTGCGCGAGCAATGTCTGCTCGCGGCGGCGCAACAAGGTCGGCCAGATCATCGCGAAGAACGTAAAGGGCTCCGATGCGAGCGCGGGGAAATCGTCGACCGCCATGTAGGAGCCGGCATCGATGCGCTGCGGCTTGCCGGCATAACGGCCATCGGCGGGCGACGGAATATGCGTGAATTTGAGGCCGGGGCCTTCGGGGTTGCAGTCACCATGGACGACACGCACCAGGCGCGCCTCGAAATGCGTGCCTTCCTCGAGCGAGACCTTGAAGGCGATCTTCTCACCTGGCGCCACGCTGTAACGGTCCGGATAGCCGACGATCTTGAGCATGATGTTCCCGTTTTCCCGTCAATCGCGATAGGGCAAGTTGATGTCCTCGCCAGTGTGCTGGCGCCAGCGGCGGCGGAAGACTTCCCATTCCGCCTCTTCGCGGCTGGTGAAGACGCGGTTCTCCTCGACGGCGATCGGGCCGTCGAGGCGGGTCGGCGGCATGGTGCCGAGCACCCATTCGGCGAAGGGGACCTTGCAGATCAGGATGACCTGATAGCCGGTCGGGTCGTGACGAAGGATATTGAGGACGCGCTGCAGGCCCGGACTGTGGTGACCGATCGGTTGCGAACGGAACTCTTCGATGAATTGCCGGTCACGTTCCGCATCGATCTTGTACACCATGGTCAGACCCCGACTGCTCCGCGCTTCTTTTCCGGCCGGTGGGCCGCGAGCACGGATAATATCCGCGACAGATCGTTTGTCACATAGTCCGCATCGGGAAGCTTGGTGCATCCCAGGTCATAGGCGATCACCACGAGGCCGGCGGCGCGCGCGGCCCGGCGGCCGGTGGCGCTGTCCTCGACTGCCGCCACCTGATCGGGGCGCAGCTTGAGACGCGCGGCGCCAGCCAGGTAAGGCTCGGGATCGGGCTTGCCCTTCGCCACGTCATCGAGGCTCAAGGTGAACTGCATGATGTCGGCGAGGCCCAGCGCATCGATATTGGCATCGAGGATCACGCGGCCGGCATTCGACACGCAGATCTGGGTGATGCCCGCCTCATCGAGCGCCTTGACCGTCTCGAGCGCCAGCGGCATCGGCTTCAGGACCTTGCGGTGACGCACATAATAATCGTCATTGGCGCGGTTCCACTCGGCCTCGCTGGCCGAGGCCGGCATGCGCGGTTGAATCGCCTTCCACACATCGCCCATATGCACGCCGCGGAAATCATCGCCCTGGATATCGGAAATATCGACATTCCAGTTGGCGCAGGCGGCCAGCAAGGCATCGTGATGCAGAGGCTCGCTGTCCACCAGCGTACCGTCCACATCCCAGGCTACGGCGCGTATCGTCAATTAAGTCTCCTTGATCTCAAGTGCCGCGATCGGCGGATAAAGCTTGCGGAAAGAGGCGTAGCCTTGCGCATAGGCTTGGGCCTTGGCGGGATCGGGATCAAGCCGGTCGGCATGGCTAACGAAACGCGAAATGGCCGACCAGTCGGTGGCGAGTCCCATGCCCATCGCCGCGGTATACGCGGCGCCGAGACAGGAGCCCGGATGACCGGCGAGGCGTTGCACCGGCTTTTGCAAGACGTCGGCGACGATCTGCATCCACACGGCGCTCTTCGAGCCGCCATCGGAGGCCAGATAGATCTCGGTGGCATGGCCCATGTCGTTCAGCACCTCGATATGATGCGCAATGCCATAGGCATAGGCCTCGAGCAGCGCGCGCCAGAGATGCTTCACCTCATGGGCGAGGCTCAGGCCTACCACGGCGCCGCGGACATCGGCATCATGGACCGGCGTCTTCTCGCCGAGGAAATATGGCAGGATCTGTACGCCTTGCGCGCCCGGCGGCACGGCTTCAGCGAGACGATCGAGCCATTGATGCAAAGTGAGGCCGGCACGCTCCGCCTTGTCACGCTCGCCGCCGGCGAAATTGTCGACGAACCAGTTGAGGCCCGAGCCGCCGGTCGCCATGCAGCCATTGGGCACATAGAGGCCAGGCACCAGATGATAGTCGAGATACATGCGCGGATCGGGCGCCACCCGGTCGGTGGCGATCAGCACATCGACCGAGCCGCCAAATTTGAGCAGCACGTCGCCGGATTTCGCGATGCCGGCGGCAAGCGCCGAAGCGATGTGATCGGCGGCGCCGGCGGTCACCGGCGTGCCTTCGAGAAGTCCGGTTTCCTGCGCCGCCTTGGCGGTGAGGCTTCCGAGCCTTTCATGCGAAAGTGTCTTGCGCGGCAGTGCCCGGCGCGGAATGCCGGCCAGCTTCACCAGCTCATCGTCGATCTCATGGGTGGCAAGGTTGACGAAGCCGCCTTCCAGCGCCCAGTTCTGCTCGACGGCGCGCTCACTGGTCAGCCGCCAGTTGATATAGTCGTAAGAGCCGAAGACCGTGCCGATGCGGGCGAAGATCTCGGGCTCGTGCTTCCTGATCCACCGGAGCTTGGCGATGACGAGCTGCTGATTGACGCCATTGCCGGTCTTGCGGGTGAAGGCCTGTTCGTCGACCTCGCGGCGCAGCTCGAGCACTTCAGCGGCGCAGCGCGCGTCGCTCTGCTGGATGCTGGGCCGCAACAGGCGGCCCTCGTCATCGAGCAGCACGACCGCCGGCAACATGCCGGCGGTGCCGATCGCCTTGATATCCTGCGGCTTAAGCCCGCCGACCTCCAGCAATTCGCGGGTGATCTCGCAGACATTCGCCCACCATTGCTCGGGATTTTCCTCGGCCCACGCCGGATGCGGCGCGGTCAGCGTCACCGGCCGCGAAGCGATATGAACGATGCGGTCCGGCAATCCGATCAGGATGCCGATCGTCGAGGTCGTGCCGATATCGAGGCCGATGACGTAAGACATGGGGCGTGATCCGTCAGCGCAGGGTCGCGACCTTGTCCATGAAGCGCTTGACGCGGGCGCCGTCGACGGCGTTCCAGGTGTTACCGTCGACCTTGAAGTGAGTGCCAATGACGACGCCGTCGGCGACCGACAGGACATCGGTGACGTTGTCGATGTTGACGCCGGTATTGGCAAAGACCGGCACATTCTTGAGCGTGTCCTTGACCTTGCGCAGATCGGACTGCACCGCGGGCTCACCGGTCAGCGGGCCCGAGACGAGGATCGCATCGGCGAGCGAGGAGAAGACCGCGCTCTTGGCGCGCAGCTCGATCGCCCGCTGATCGAGCGAATGAGCGAATTCGGCGTTGATGTTGAAGAGCAGCTTCATGTCCGAGCGGCCGAGATTCTTGCGCAGGCGCGCGGCGCCGGCGCAATCCGGTTCCCAGATGCCCATGTCGGAGGCGAAGACGCCGGTGAAGATCTCGCGCACGAAAGCAGCGCCCGTGACGGCGCCGATCGCGACGCTGGCCTTGGGATCCCAGAGATAATTGACGCCGAAAGGCACTTTCAGCGCCGGCTTCACTGCCTGAACGACCGCCGTCATGGCGGCGATGCCTTCATGCGGTGCTGCGAAGACATAAGGACGGTCATTCTCGTTGCCGAACATGATGGCGTCGACGCCACCCGCCTGCAGCTTCTCCACATCCTTGAGCACATCGGCGATGAGCTTCTCGACGCCACCTGCCGCATCATAGAGCGGCGCGCCCGGCAGGGCCCCGATATGGGCCATGGCGATGACGGGCTTCTTCTTGGCGCCAAAGAAATCGAACGGCATGATAGTCTGTCTCCTGGTCGTGTAGTGATCGTTCAAGATGTGATGGTGGCGGGGCTGGCGAGACGGATCTCGACATTGGCCTTGGCAAGCGCCTCGGCAAGCTCACCCGAAGGGGTGGCATCGGTGATCAGCATGTCTATGCTGTCGAGGCCGGCGACCTGGACGAGCGACAGGCGATTGAACTTGGCTGAATCGCAAAGCAGCACCTTGCGGCTGGAGCGGCGCAGATAGACGCGCTTCAGCTCGCTGTCTTCCAGCGAATAGTCGAAGAAGCCGGCCTCGGTCAGTCCGGCGGCGCCGATGAAGGCAATGTCGAACCAGAGCTGCTCGAACTGGGCGACGGCGGTCGGACCGCACATCGACATCTCATCGCCGCGCACTTCGCCGCCTGGCAAATAGACATCTCGCCGTTCGCGCCCGAGCAAGCTCGCGACGCGCAGCGAATTGGTGAAGATCTTGATGGACGGAAGCGAGCGCAGGCGCGCCGCCAGCACGAAGGCGCTCGAGCCGACATCGATCGCCACCGACTGGCGGGTGCCGAGAAGGCTCACCGCAACCGTGGCCATCGCTTCCTTGGCGGCATTGTTCTGGCGCAGGCGCTGCTCGAAAGCGGGCTCCTCGCGGTCGAAAGCGAGTGCTGCCGTGCCTTCAGGCGCGATGGCGCCGCCGTGGGTACGCACCAACCGGCCTTCGGTCTCGAGATCGATGAGATCGCGGCGGATGGTCATTTCCGAAACAGCGAGCGTCGCCGCAACTTCGGCGACGGAGACGAAGCCGGTCTTGCGCAGCTGCTCGATAATATGGGCCTGGCGCAATTCGACCGGCAGACGCCGGCCGGTCTCGCTGCGCGCTTCTGTGACGTTTGAGTCAGGCGCTTCCGATGGCGACACCATCCGGATCCCCCGGTTTGCGTGAGTTCACGTGTGAGATAACACAAATGAGAGAGATATCAAACATATTCGAACATAGTTTACACCATAATTCTGTCACGCTATGTGTATTTCCGAACATATTCTGGGGAATTAAGACAGAAATGCCAAATCCAACCACCCTTCTCGCCTCCGACCTCAAAGGCAAGACCGCCATCGTCACCGGCGGCGCCACCGGCATCGGCCGGGCCATAGCGGGTTCTCTCGCGGCGCATGGAGTCCGGATCGTGGTCGCCGATCTCAATCTGGACGCGGCCAAGAAGGCGGCAGGCGAGCTCGGCCCGGAGGCTCTCGCCTTCGGCCTCGATGTCAGCAAACGCGCCGAGGTGGAGAGAAGCTTCGCGCTCATCGAAAAGACGGTCGGCAATTACGACATCCTGATCGCCAATGCCGGCGTGTCGACGATGAACCGCGCCATCGACATCACCGATGAGGAATGGGACTTCAATTTCGCGGTGAACATCAAAGGCGTGTTCCTGACCAACCAGGCGGCGGCCCGGTATTTCCTGAAGACCGAACGCAAGGGCGTGATCGTCAACACCGCCTCGCTCGCCGCCAAGGTCGGCGCGCCCCTGCTCGCGCATTATTCGGCGAGTAAATTCGCGGTACTGGGCTGGACACAGTCGCTCGCCCGCGAGGTGGCGCCGCAAGGCATCCGCGTCAACGCCGTGTGCCCGGGCTTCGTCAAGACCTCGATGCAGGATCGCGAAGTCGCCTGGGAAGCACAATTGCGCGGCATCACGCCGGAGCAGGTGATCAAGGAATATGTGGCGCAGACACCGCTTGGCCGGCTCGAGACACCAGACGACATCGCGGGGCTCGCGACCTTCCTGTGCTCGGATGCCGCCCGTTTCATGACCGGGCAAGGCATCAATGTCACCGGCGGCGTCTATATGGGGTGAAGAGGTTAGGCCTCTTCCTCCACCGTCCAGGAGTGGGTGATCGTCGCCGACTTGGCGAGCATGATCGAAGCCGAGCAATATTTCTCGGTCGACAGATCGATGGCGCGCTTCACCGCCGCTTCCTTCAGGTTGCGGCCCTTCACTTTGTAAGTGAGGTGAATGGCGGTGAAGATCTTGGGCTCGGTCGGCGCGCGCTCGGCGGTCGCCTCGACGTCGCAGCTCGTCACCGTCTCGCGGCCCTTTTCCAGAATGTGCACGACGTCGAAAGCGGTGCAGCCGGCAAGGCCGACGAGCAGCATCTCCATCGGGCGGATGCCGAGATTGCGGCCGCCGGCTTCCGGCGCGCCATCCATCACCACGGCGTGGCCGCTGCCCGATTCACCTACAAAAGTCCGGCCTTCCAGCCATTGAACGCGCGCCTTCATCGTCTTGCCACTCTCTCGAATTCTTCTCCGAGGAGCCTATAGGCCTAAGCCCGGCCATTGGCCAGCGCCGCCCCGATCATGCCGGCCCTGCCCTTGAGATATGACTGGCGGATCTGCACGTCCTTGGCCGGCTGGTGCCAGATGCCGAGGCGCGCCGCCTCGCCAAGCGCGCGCCAATAAGGCCCGTCGAGACTTGCCAATCCGCCGCCGACGACCACACGCTGCGGATCGAGCATGTTCACCAGAAGCGCGATGGCATTGCCGAGAATATGGCCGCCGCGATGGAGCAGAGATACGGCGCCCGGCTCGCCTCTCTCAGCGGCGCTCAGCAGGTCACGGGCGGTTTCGACCGCGAGTCCCGATTCGCGCGCCCGACGCAGAAGGCCAGCACCGCCGGCGCTGTCCTCGATGACATCGGTGCCGTCATGGCCATTGGCGAGGTCGACCGGACTCATACCGAGACAGATGGCCCAGCCATGGGCGCCATTGTAGCAATCCTCACCCTTCATCAGGACGCTCGATATGCCGGTACCGGCATTGACATAGACCCATTGCGCCGCATCGCGGCCGGCGCCGAAGCGGGCCTCGGCCAAGGCGGCGGCATGCACATCGGATTCGATCACGATCGTCTCGAAGTCGCCGAAGGCTTGGCGCAGCTCCTTCTCGCAGACACGCACGCGGTGCGCGCTGACGATGCGCCCCTCATTGTCCACCAGCTCGCAGATGCCTACGCCGATCTTCGAGACCTCTACATCGACGCGCAGTTTCGCAACACGCTCCTTGAGCAGAGCCAGATAGGCGGAACCCGTTTCGGCAAGAGCGGGCGTATCGAAGATCTCCTCGGCGAGCACCTCGCCCTTGGTGAGATCGATGAGACCGATCGCCGTCTTGCTGCCGCCGATGTCGATGCCGATCGCGTATGTCATGGCTCTACCTGATAGTGAGGAGCGACACCGAAAACGAATTCGGCCGGCTCCTTGCCCATGTTCCAATATTGATGATTAACACCAGCCGGAATGAAGAACCCATCCTTGGGATGGACCTCAAACCAGGTCTGGCCATCCTGCTCAGGCACCAGCACATTGAGCGTGCCGGAGAGCAGATATAAACATTCGTCACCGCCATGGACCTGCAGAGAAGAGGCGCGGCCCGGCGCGACGCTGCTGCGGCCGGCCGTCAGATGCTCGGTCGCGGCATAGAGACCGGTCAGCATGCCCTGGTCCTTGCCGTCGAGCTCCCACAGGAGATCGGCATCGCGCATCACCCGCATCGTGCCTGACTGGCGCCGTTCCTCCGCCGCCATCGGCCAGCGGCCGATGAATTCGCTCTGCTGGTATTTCGATTGCTCGACATAAGGCCTCGTGCGGGCATAAGGCCCCGATGTGCCTGTCGAGGGCGGCGGGGCAAAATATTCAAGCACCCGCAGCGGCTCATCCGAAAGGCTGAAGCCATGATGCCAGGTGTTCTTGCGGAAGAAGATCGCCTCGCCCGTCTTCGCCACATGCACTTCCCCGGTCTCGGGATTGGCCGAACCCAAAGTGCCTTCCAATACATAAAGCACCTCATCGGCGCCGAAGACGGTGGGACGGTCCTTGGAATGCCGGAAGGCGCCGCGCGGCGGCAGGCCGAAGACCAGCTGATGGATCCTGTCGGTCGAGGCATAGATCCAGTCATCGACGAAACCGGCCTGCTCATCGCCCCAGAGGAAGCGCGTCACCCCCGCATAGGGAATGTGGGTGGCGCCGCTGAAAGTAGGGCGCGGCGAAGATTTATAGGCCATGGGTCTCCCGCTTGAATGAAGGCTCTTGATTTTGAACTGACCGGACAGTACAATAAAAAAATGGGGAAAGGCAAGACCAAGCGGAACACTCGCGATCTCATTCTCGATGCGGCGGAGATTATCGTCGATCGGGATGGCGTGAATTCACTCACCTTCGATGCGCTCGCCGCCGAGGCAGGTGTCAGCAAAGGCACGACGCTCTATCATTTCGACTGCAAGGAGGCCCTGACCTCCGCGATGATCGAACGATTCGTTGCCCGCTTCGACACGGCCTGGGCCGATGCCATCCATGAGGACAGGGAAACACTCGGGCGCAAGGTGCGCGCCTATGTGACGGCGACCTTCAATGGCGAGGCGATCACCGGGAAAACCTTCGACAAGGTCAATGGTGCGATCACCGCGGCCCTGACGAACTTCCCCGATCGCGTCGAGCCGGTGCGCCAGCAGGGCCAGCGCCATCAGGCGGCGATCGAGGCCGACGGGCTCGACCCGGTCTTCGCCACCATCATCCGCATGGCCAATGACGGGTTGTGGTTCGCCGAGAGCTTCAATCTGATGCGCTACGACCCGAAGCTCAAACTGGCGGTGGCCGAGCGTCTCATTGCCTGGTCGAAGCTGCAGAACCTGCCGACCGCCGAGACGCGCGGCGCCGGAGAAGCGGCGCCCACCGACAAAAAGCTCGTCCCGGGCGAATAGACCTCACAGCTTCTGGCCGGCCTCTTTGAGGATCCAGTCGCGGAACAGCCGCGTCTTGTTGGGCAGCCGGTTACCCTCGGGATAGACCAAATAGAAATTGGTCCCCGAATTCGCCATGATGTCGAAAGGCTGGATCAGCCTGCCGGCCTTGAGATCCTCGGCAACGAAGCCCAAATGCACCAGCGCCAAGCCATGGCCGGCGCTCGCCAGAACCGCCGCCATCTGTTGCGTCTCGACATCGATGCCAGGCCGCTTGAAGGCGGCCGGCGGATCAATCCCGGCGGCGGCGAACCAGACCGACCACCAGTCGTCGGTCGGGCCGATGAAGGTGCCGTCGGTCAGATCGGCGGGCGTCTTCGGCCTGCCGATGCGCTCGTAATAGGCCGGATGGCAGACAACAGTGAAGTTGCCGCCGCCAATGCAATGACTCTTCAGACCCGGCCACCCGCCCTTGCCCGAGCGGATGGCGATATCGACACCGTCATCGTGGAAGCTCACCAAGTGCTGCGAGACGTCAAGACGCACCGCGATGTCCGGATTTTCCATCTGGAATGAGCCGAGGCGCGGCGCCAGCCAGTTGGTCGCGAAAGTGTGCAGGGTCGAGATCACCAGGAGATTGGCGGTCTCGGCCCTGGTCGAACGAAAAGCCTGGGAGAGATCGCCCAGGGCACGCCGCACCAGCGGCGCCACGGCGCTACCATGCTCGCTCAAGGCGACACCCCGCGCCTCGCGCCGGAACAGAGCGGTGCCGACGAAGTCCTCGAGCAGCTTGACCTGATAGCTGACCGCCGACTGGGTCATGTTCAATTCATTGGCGGCCTTGGTGAAATTGAGGTGCCGGGCCACCGCGTCAAAGACCTTCACGGCCTGCAAGGGAGGGGTTTCAGCCATTCTTGAGCCATCAATACAGTTGATGCCTTATACCCGATTTCGCGTTGGAAATGAAGGAAAATGCGGCTCATATTCAACATCAGTTCGATGGCTTATAGCATTCCACGAGGCCCAAAATGACACTCGCGTCCCGCTTTTCCCGCTTGTTTTCGCTGGTTCAGACTGGTTCCGCCTCGGGCCGCGCCGTCCCCCGGCTCAACGCGCTGAGGCTGAGCAACCATGATCTGAGCGATCTGAACCTGCCCCCGGAATACCGCACCCGGTTGGATCTGGACCGTACCAACGAGCTCATCGGTCTGCATCGGTAGTAGTCTGGCTTTACCGCTTCGACTTCAGCCCGGTTTCCTCGAGCAGGCCCTTGCGCTTGGCGATGTAATAATAGCCGCTCGTATAATAACGCAGCGCCTTCTTCTCGTTGCCGCCGGCAACGAGATAGGCGCCGGCCAGATATTTCACGCCATAGCGCAGATTGGTGTCGGCATCGAGCAGGCCCTTGGCAGGACCGCGATAACCCATGGTGCGGGCGGTCGCGTATTTGATCTGCATGAGACCCCAATTGCCGCGATGATAGGCGCCCGGATTGTACTTGCTCTCGCGCTTGACCACCCGATGCACCAGCGTCTCCGGCACATTGTACATCGTGGCATATTCGGCGATGGCCGCGCTGATCTCGTCCGTCGCCTGGGCGTGACCCGGGCTCGAAATGCCCACAGCCGCCAACAGCATCAGGCCGAGGACGGCCACAATCTTCGGTAACATAAAGCCTCGCTTGCCCACTGATCCGTGTCCTCCCCATACAAAGAACGAAGACGACCGGCAAGCACTCCGCAAACCCATCAGTTCTTCAGGAAGCGCGAAATCATCTTCTCCTCACCGAGGAGACCGCGCGGCCTCAACACCAGGAGAGCGGCAAGCGCCACGCCGATGAGCACGATCTGCAAGGCGGCGGCACGCGCCTGATATTCACCCGGCACGAAAGCGGCGAGCATGGCTCCGGTCACGCTCCACAAGCCCCAGACCAGCACGGCGCCCAGAAGCGCGCCGCGATTATTGCCGGAGCCGCCGATGATCAGCATGGCCCAGACCTGGAAGGTTAGCGTCGAGACGTAATTCTCCGGCGCGATGAAGCCGATGAAATGCGCCTGCACCGCTCCCGCCAACCCCATGATGGCGCTGCCCAGCGCGAAGGCCTGGATGCGGAAGAGATTGGCGTTCTTGCCGAGTGAAAGCGCGGCGGCCTCGTCCTCGCGGATGGCGCGCAGCACGCGGCCCCAGGGACTGCGCACCAGCCGCTCCAGCGCGTAATAGAGAAGTGCGGTGACGGCGCCGACCAAAGCGAGATTGGCGAGATTGAAAATGATCGGCCGGTCCTCGAGCCCGCCAAAGGCGCGCGGGATGAAACCGATGCCGAAGGGTCCACCGGTCAGCGTCTCGGCGTTAAGGGCGACGAGCTGGATGGCGATAGCGATGCCGAAGGTGGTGATGGCGAGATAATCGGCACGCAAACGCAAGGTGATGGCGCCGATGAGCGCCGCGGCGGCGCCCGAGACGACCATCGCGGCAATCCAGCCGAGCCAGACCGGCAGGCCAAAGCCGCCGAAACGGCCAACGGTCTCGGGCGTCGTGAGCAGCGCCGACACATAGGCGCCAATGGCGACGAAGCCGGCGACGCCGACATTGAAGAGACCGGTCTGGCCCCATTGCACATTGAGACCGAGGCAGATGATGCCATAGGTGAGCGCCGTCACCAGGAAGAAGGCGGCATAGGCGAGGATATCGAGCATTAGGCGCGCGCTCCGAAAAGACCAGAGGGCTTGACGAGCAGCACCGCGATCAGAATAAGGAAAGCAATGGCCGCGCGATAATCGGCGCCGACGATTTGCACCGCAGAGGCTTCGGCGACGCCGACGATCAGGCCGCCGATCACGGCGCCCGGCACGCTGCCGATGCCGCCCAATATGGCCGCGGCGAAAAGCGGCAGCAGCAGGTCGAAGCCCATGAAGGGCCGGATCTGCACCGTGATGCCGAGCATGACACCCGCAGCACAAGCGAGCGCGCCGCCGATCAACCAGGTGGCGCGGATGATGCGATCGACATCGACGCCCGCGACCCGCGCCAGCACCGGATTCTCCGATACGGCGCGCATGGCGCGGCCGGTCGGGCTCAGCGCCATGAAACGCTCCATGACGATGACGATCACCAAAGTGAGACCCAGAAGAAAGACCTGATCGGGCGTCAGCCTGACGCCGAGACCCAGGGGCGAGGCGATCTGGATGTCGCGCGAGAAATAAGCAGGCTCTGAGGTGAAGAGGAATTCGAGCAGGCTCCGCAACGCCATCGAGGCACCGAAGCTCGCCATCACCATGACGATGGCATTGCCGCGCGCGCGCAATTTGGCGAAGAGAATGCGGTCGAGCACGAGGGCTAGAAGACCGGTGAGCAGCGCGGCGAGAAGGCCCGCCAGAAGCACCGGCCAGCCGAAGGACAAAGCGCCGATGGTACCCGAACCACCGAACATGGCGCCAAAGCCCGAAGCCAGCGCCAAGGTGAAGTAAGTGCCCCAGGCGAGAAACTCGCCATGGGCGAAATTGGCGAAACGCAGGATCGAATAGGTCAGCGTGACGCCGACGGCGCCGAGGCCGATGAGCGCGCCCATGATCAGGCCGTCGGCGATGAATTGTAGATTCATGCCACCCCCTTGGCCGGGGCGACGCCCAGATAAAGCTGGCGGATCACCGGATCGGACGCGATATCGGCGGACTTGCCCGCATGCGCGGTGCGCCCCTCGACCAGGATGACGGCGCGGTCGGCGAGGCCCAGCGCCGCCTTGGCATTCTGCTCGACCATCACGATGGTGATGCCGGTATGGCGGATCTCGGCGAGCTTGGCGAAAACCTGACCGACGAGTTTCGGCGAAAGTCCCGCCGAAGCCTCATCGAGCATCAGGATACGCGGACTTGAAATCAAAGCGCGCGCCACGGCGAGCATCTGGCGCTGGCCGCCCGACAGGCGGCCAGCCGCCAATTGATGCTGGCGCGCCAGATCGGGGAAAAGCGTCAGCATCGCGTCGATCTTTTCCGCCCGCTCCGCCTTAGGCAGAATATCGGCGGCGAGGCGCAGATTGTCGGTGATCGACATCAGCGTGAAGACATTCTCGGTCTGAGGCACGAAGCCAAGGCCCTGGCGCGCCAGGAGATGCGCTGGGCTTCTTGTAATGTCGCGGCCATCGAGCGTCACGCTGCCGGCAAATTTCGGCACCAGGCCGGCAATCGCCTTGATGAAGGTCGATTTACCGGCGCCATTGGGTCCCAGAATGGTGACGATCTCACCTTCGGCGACGGCAAGGCTCACGCCGCGCACGATCGGAGCGCCCGGCTCATAGCCGGCTTCGAGACCACCGACGGCGAGGATGGTTTTCGTCATGTGCTACCGGTGCCCAGATACGCCTCGATGACCTGCGGATTCCCAACGACCTCCGACGGCGTTCCTTCGAACAACATGCGGCCCGCCGCCAGCACGAAGACATGGCCGCAAAGCCTGGCCACCAGATCCATATTGTGCTCGATGATGAGGAAGGTGATGCCGCGCCGGTTGATCTCGATGACCCGGTCGATGATCGTGTCGAGGAGCGCTGGATTGACGCCCGCACCCGGCTCGTCGAGCAGGATGATGCGCGGATCGGCCATCAGGACACGGCCGAGCTCGAGCAGCTTGCGCTGGCCGCCCGACAGGACACGTGCCGGCTCGCGTGCCAGGCGCGCCAATCCCAGGAATTCGAGATGCGCCATCGCCTTCTCGGCATTGGCGCGTTCCTCCGCCGCCACGCGGCGCGGCGTCAGCCAGTTGGCGAAGAGACTCTCGCCACGCTGGCCCTGCGCCGCCGCCAGCATGTTCTCGATGAGCGTCATCTCGGCGAAAGGCCTAGGGATCTGGAAGGTGCGGCCGAGGCCGCGCTTCAAGCGGCGATGCGCCGCTTCACGGGTGATGGCCGCACCTTCGAGCAGGATGTCGCCGGACGACGGCGTGAAGCTGCCGGCGATGAGGTTGAAAAGCGTGGTCTTGCCGGCGCCGTTAGGCCCGATGAGCCCGGCGATCGCGCCCTGTGCGACCCCCAGCGACACATTCGACACCACTTCAGCACCGCCGAAATGCTTCGAGACGGACCGTACTTCCAGCATACCCTTACCCTGGCGCAAACCCTTTATCGCCAAAGTCTGCAACTTTGGCGGGGTTTGCTCTAACAGCCTCAGCTGTTATCATTCCTCCCGCTCCATCACCAGCCCACAGGAAGCATTTCGCCATGGCCGCTGTCGCAGACGACAGTTTTGAGCTTTATGACCTGCGCGTCGAGGTCACCGCGCCGGAAGGCGCCAAGATCTATTGCGGCGCCAAGGTGGGCGACTATTTCGAGCTCAAGGGCGAAATGCTCTATCTGCCGCCGGGCCAGGGCATTTCCATCTATTCGCTGGCGGCGGTACTGCCGCTGCTCGCCGCCAAGCAGCGTGAGACGCATCCGCATGACTGGATGTCGACCGATGCCGAGATCGCGTGCCCCGATCCCAATTGCCCGAGCCGCCTGCGCATCATAAGAGGGCCCAAGCGGCGCTTCCGCCATTCCGAAACCACGGCGGTCAAGCTCGACAAGGACTGAGACGATTGACCAGGACTGAATTCTTCGACCTCCGCCCCGGCTACCAGATCTCACGGGTCATCCGCGGCGGCTGGCAGCTCGCCGGCGGCCACGGTGCCGTCGAGCCCCAGGAAGCGATCGCCGATCTGGCGCTCTTCTGCGACGCCGGCATCACCACCTTCGACTGCGCCGACATCTATACCGGCGTCGAGGAGCTGATCGGCGCGTTCAGATCGCAGTATGGCGACAAGCACGGAGCGGCAGCGCTGAAGCTCGTCAAGATCCATACTAAATGCGTGCCCGATCTCGAGCTCCTGTCCAGAATCAAAAAGACCGATGTGCAGGCGATCATCGACCAGTCGCTGCGGCGGTTGCGTATGGAACGGCTCGATCTCGTGCAGTTCCATTGGTGGGACTATGATGTGCCGGGTTATGTCGAGACCGCTCTGTGGCTGAAGGAGCTGCAACAGGACGGCAAGATCGATCTTCTCGGCGGCACGAATTTCGATACGCCGCGCTCGGCCGAGCTGATCGCGGCCGGCTTTCCACTCGCCAGCATGCAGGTGCAATATTCGCTGCTCGATGCGCGGGCGGAGAACAGCCTGGTCGCGCTGTGCGGGAAACATGACGTATCTCTCCTCTGCTACGGCTCGGTCGCCGGCGGCTTCCTAAGCGATCAATGGCTCGGCAAACCCGAGCCCAAGCCGCCCTTCGAGAACCGGTCGCTCACCAAATACAAACTGATCATCGATGATTTCGGCGGCTGGACGCTGTTCCAGGAATTGCTCGCCACACTCCGCCGTATTGCCGATGCGCATCACAGCGATATTGCGACGGTGGCCAGCCGCGCCATGCTGGAGCGTCCGCAAGTCGGCGCCGTCATCGTCGGCGCGCGCAACCGCCATCACCTCGCCGCCAACCGCGCCATCTTCGACCTGAGACTGTCGCCGCAAGATCACGCCGCCATCGCCGGCGTGCTGGCGCGCCGGCAAGGACCGGATGGCGATACTTTCACCCTCGAGCGTGACCGGCACGGCCGGCATGGCTCGATCATGAAGTATAATCTCAACCGGGAGGCCTCATGACGCCGCTCGCCGAAGCCGCCGCCCGCGAGGTGATCGAGCTGCACGCCTTTTTCGTCGACGCCTTCACCGGCCGCAAGCGTGACCTCCGCCGCGCCGAGCAGGCCTTTTCGCCGGATCTTGTGATGGTGACGCCGGAAGGCCGGCGCGCCAATCGGACCCAGATCCTGGATGCCCTGGCGAAAGCCCGGGCGCGGCCCGATTTCCGCATCACCATCCACGACATTTGGCCGATCAGCGAGGCGTCACGTAGCGTCTTGCTCCACTATGTCGAGGAACAGTATCGTGACGGCGAGACGTCGAAACGCGTATCGGTGGCCCTGTTCGAGGCCGCCCCCGATGCGCCCTGCGGCGTCGTCTGGCGCTATCTGCAGGAAACCTGGATTGCAGTCTGACAAGAGGCAGGATGGCCTGCCCCATAGGGAGGATAAAATGAGATATGCTTTACTGGCCATGACCGCTCTAGCGGGCCTGGCTTTCACCTCGGCCGCGACCAAGGCCGCCGATTGCGACATCACCGTCGGGCTGGTGATGGAGTTGACCGGGCCCGCAGGCCAATATGGCCAGGCCGGCGCCAAATCGGTCGAGATGGCCTTCCGCGACATCAATGATGCCGGCGGCGTGATCGACGGCTGCAAGCTCCTGACCGACACGCGCGACAGTCAGAGCCAGGGCAACGTCGCGGTCGACGTCGCGGCGCAGCTCGTGCAGGTGAAGAAGGTGCCGGCGCTGATCGGCGGCATCATCTCCTCGGTGTCGATCCCGATCCTGACCTCGGTGACGGGCCCGGCGAAGGTCGTGCAGGTGTCGCCCGCCTCGTCCTCGCCGACGCTGACGGCGCTCGGGCGCGAGGGCAAGACCAATGGCGTGTTCTTCCGCACCATCACGTCGGACGCGCTGCAAGGCGTCGCCGCCGCCAAATACGCCCTCGACCAGGGTTTCAAGAAGCTCAGCATCATCCATGTGAACAACGACTTCGGCGTCAACATGGTGAACGAGTTCTCGAAGGCCTACAAAGCGCTGGGCGGTGAGATCGTCTCGGTCACGCCCTATAATGAAAAGCAGCCGAGCTATCAGGCGGAAGTCACCGCCGCGATGTCGGGAACGCCCGACGGGCTCTATCTCATCTCCTATCCGGTCGATGGCGCCACCATCGCGCGGCAGTGGATCTCGCAAGGCGGCACGCCCAAGTTCCTGCTCAATGACGGCATGAACAGCCCGGAATTCATCACCAATGTCGGCGCCAAATATCTCGACGACGCCTATGGCACCTCGTCCGGCACCAATCCGACGCCGTCGACCGACTATTTCATGAAGAACTACAAGGAATTCTCCGGCATCGAGCCGTCCAATCCGGCGGCCGACCGCTCCTATGACGCGGGTGCGATCGTCGGCCTCGCCATCGCGCAGGCCGGTAAAGCCGATTCGGCGGCGATCAAGGACGCGATCAACAAGGTGCTCGACCCCAAGGGCGAAGTCATCCATGCCGGCAAGGACGAGTTCGCCAAGGCGCTCAAGCTCATCAAGGACGGCAAGCCGATCAAATATGAAGGCGTGATCGGCCCGGTGAGCTTCGATCAGTATGGCGACATCACCGGCCCCTTCCGCCTGTGGCGCATCCAGAAAGGCGAAGTCACGACGGTCGGCGAGATGACCACCGCCGATGTCGACGCGATCAAAGCGAAGATCGGGAATTGATGACATTCACGCGCGATCACGTTGCTCGCTTTCTCCCTCCCACGCGCCGCTTGCGGTGTGGGGGAGGGTGGTCGGAGCGCAGCGTAGACCGGGTGGGGGTCGCTTAATCATCTGACACCCCACCCCCGCCCTTCGGGCGTACCCTCCCCGCAAGCGGGGAGGGAGAAGTAATCTTTCAACACACAGAATTGAGTTCCTTATGACACGTCGTCCCGACCGCTTCCCCCTTGCTCCCGATCTCGAGATCAGTCGCCTGCTGGTCGGCCTGTGGCAGATCGCCGACATGGAGAAGGACGGGCGGGTGCTCGATCATCCGGCACTGGCGCGCGAGATGAAGGCCTATGCGGAAGCGGGCTTCGACACGTTCGACATGGCCGATCACTATGGCAGCGCCGAGATCATCGCCGGTCACTTCCGCGCGCTCGACCGCTCGGGCGTGGTCGCGACCAAATGGTGCCCGACGCCCAGCGCCATGACGCCCGAAGTGGTGCGCGCCGCGGTTGACCGCGCCCGCGACCGCCTCAAGGTCGACCGGATCGATCTTCTGCAGTTCCATTGGTGGATGTTCCAGCATCCGGGCTGGATCGATGCGATGAAGGAGCTGGCTCATCTGAAGAACCAGGGCCTCATCGGCCATCTCGGCACCACCAATTTCGACACCGATCATCTGCGCCTCCTGCATGATCACGGCATTCCGCTGGTCAGCAACCAGGTGTGCTTCTCGCTGCTCGACCGGCGCGCGGCCGGACGGATGAGCGACTTCTGCGCCACATCCGGCATCCGGCTTCTCGCCTATGGCACGCTGGCAGGCGGGCTTCTCACCGAGAAATGGTTCGGCAGAACTCAGCCCAAGGACACGCAGAATTGGAGCCTGATGAAATATCAACGCTTCGTCGAGGCGATCGGCGGCTGGGATGTGCTGCAAGCCATTCTCGCCGCCGCGGACAAGATCGCCCGCAAGCACGAGGTTTCGATCGGCAATGTCGCGACACGCTGGGTGCTGGAGCAGAAAGCGGTCGCCGGCATCATCATCGGGGCCAGGCTCGGCGAGCGCGAGCACCGCGCCGACAATCTGAAGATCTTCGATTTCGCGCTCGACGCTGACGACCACCGGCTGCTCGACGCGGCGCTGGCGCAGGCAAAAACGATCGGCGGCGATTGCGGCGATGAATATCGCAAGCCGCCCTTCCTCACCGCCTCGGGCGATCTCAGCCACCATCTGGCGAGCTTCCCCAAGGTCTATCAGGCGCAGCCGATGCCGGACCGCCCGTCGCGTCTGCGCATCGACACCGGCAGCATCTGGGAGCCGCTTGCAGGCTACAGCCGCGCGGTGCGCATCAAGGATCGCATTCTGGTGAGCGGCACTACCGCGACACATGGCCAGGGCGAGGTGATCGCGCCCGGCAGCCCGGCGAGCCAGACCGTCTATATTCTCGATAAGATCCGCGCCAGCATCGAAGCCTTGGGCGGCGAGCTCGCAGATGTGGTGCGCACCCGCGTTTACTTACGCGACCAGTCGGCCTGCGAAGAGGTCTCGAAAGTACATGGTCGCGTCTTCGGTCATATCAGGCCGGCAAACACGCTGCTCGAAATCGGCGCGCTGATCGGCAATTATGACGTCGAAATCGACGCGGAGGCCATCGTCGAGGAATGAAGACACGCACCGAGTTTCCGAGCGCCATCCGTCTCATCGAGCATATCGAGATCCCGCTGTCCGACGGAGTCCGATTGTCGGCGATGATCTGGCTGCCAAGAGATGCCGAGCAGAAGCCGGTGCCCGCGATCCTCGAATATCTTCCCTATCGCAAGCGCGACGGCACCACCGAGCGCGATGCGCTGAACCATCCCTATTTCGCCGGTCATGGTTATGCGGCGATCCGCGTCGACATGCGGGGAGCGGGCGATTCGGAAGGCGTGCTCAGGGGCGAATATCTCAAGCAGGAACAGGACGACGCGCTCGAGGTGCTGAAATGGATCGCAGCGCAGCCCTGGTGCACCGGGTCGATCGGTATGATCGGCATCTCCTGGGGCGGCTTCAACGGACTGCAGATCGCGGCGCGCCGGCCGCCGGAGCTCAAGGCGGTGATCTCGCTGTGCTCGACCGATGATCGTTATGCCGATGACGTGCATTTCATGGGCGGCTGCCTGCTCGTCGACAAGTTTGCCTGGGGCTCGACGATGTTCAGCATCAATGCAACACCGCCCGATCCCTTGCTCGTCGGCGACAAATGGCGCGAGCTGTGGATGAGCCGGCTCAATGACTCGGGCTTCTGGCTGGAGGAATGGCATCGCCATCAGCGCCGCGACGATCTCTATAAGCACGGCTCCGTCTGCGAGGATTATGGCGCCGTAGAATGTCCGGTCTATCTGGTCGGCGGCTGGATGGATGGCTACACCAATCCAATCTTCCGCATGATGGCGCATCTGACCTGCCCCAAGAAGGCGTTGATTGGCCCGTGGGCGCATAAATATCCGAATTTCGCCGAGCCCGGCCCGCGCATCGGCTTCCTGCAGGAAGCTATACGCTGGTGGGACAAGTGGCTGAAGGGCGTCGAAACCGGCATCATGGACGAGCCCGCTTTACGCGCCTGGATCCAGGATCCGGTGCCGCCCCGCACTCATTACAAGGAACGCCCCGGCCGCTGGATCGCCGAGGACGCCTGGCCGATCGCCGGCGCTCAACCTCTCACCTTGCGGCTCGGCGAGCATGTCCTCGCCGCGCAGGCGACGGCGCCCGAGCGTCATCTCACCATTTCTTCGCCCGAGACGATCGGCCTCGCCGCTGGCAAATGGTGTCCCTATGGGCTCGAAGCAGATGAACCGGGAGATCAGCGTGAGGAAGCGGGTGGCTCGCTCGTCTTCGACAGCACGCCGATGACGGAACCGCTCGATCTGCTGGGCGCGCCCGTCCTCCATCTCGATGTCGCCGCCGACCGGCCGAATGCCTTTGTCTGCGTGACACTTTCGGAAGTGTTGCCCGACGGCTCGGCCACGCGGCTCTCCTATGGCCTGCTCAATCTCACCCATCGTGATGGGCATGAGGATTTGAAGCCGCTCGAACCCGGCACACATTATCAGGTGACGATCCGTCTCAATGAATTGGGCCAGCGCATCGGTACCGGCAATCGCCTGCGGCTGGCGCTGTCCACCGCCTATTGGCCGATCGTCTGGCCGTCACCCGAAAAGACGACACTCTCAGTCGCCACAACGATCAGCCGGCTCGACCTGCCAGTGCGGAAGGCACGCCCGGAAGACGATCACTTGCGCGATTTCGAGCCGGCCGAAAACGCGCCGTCCTTGCGCAAGACGGCGTTGCGCCAGGGTACGAGCACCTTCACCGTGACCCGCGATCTCAAGACCGGTGAGGTCGAAATGTACCGGCTGCAGGATGATGGGCTCAACCAGATCGACGATTTCAACTGGACATACGGCGTACGGGCGGAACGGCGCTATCGCATCCATCCCGACGACCCGCTCTCGGCCAAAGCGGAAACCAGCTGGCGCAAGGAATATCAGCGCGGCGACTTCCATATCGCCATCGAAACGCATACGACGATGAGCGTGACCGAAACCGATCTCGTGCTGACCGGCAAGCTCACGGCGCGCGAAGGCGAGACGAGCGCTTTCGCACGCGAATGGTCCTACCGGATCCCGCGCGATCATCTCTGAAGAAGAGGCCGGCATATGAAACTGATCGCACTTTCGGGCAGCCTGCGGCACGGATCCTTCAATACGAAGCTGGCGCACGAGGCGGCGCGGCTCGCTCCTCAGGACGTGGATGTCGCGGTCGAGACCATCCACGGCATTCCGCTCTATGACGCGGATATGGAAGCGCAAGAGGGGTTGCCCGAACACGTGACGGCGCTCAAGAATACGATCATGGCGGCGGACGGGCTGCTGCTCGTGACCCCGGAATACAACAACTCCATCCCAGGTGCGTTCAAGAACGCCATCGACTGGCTGTCTCGGCCCGATGCCGACATCAGGAGGGTATTCGGCGGAAGGCCTGTCGCCCTGATGGGCGCGTCGCCCGGCGGCTTCGGGACGATATTGAGCCAGAATGCCTGGCTTCCCGTGTTCCGTACCCTGAAAGTCAATTTCTGGAGCGGCGGCAGGCTGCTCGTCTCCAGGGCGCAGGGTGCTTTCGGCGAAAACGGCATGCTCACCAATCCGGCAACGGAGGAACAGCTCAAATCCTTCATGACCGGCTTCGCCAACTTCATCCGAACGGCGCGACCGGAACCGTAAATCTTACTCCAGGGTTGCCAAGCCCGCACGACTGAGCGCATCCTGTGGGCCTAATAATCAAAAGCACAGGGAGCGGACCATGAGTGGGATTAGCCTTTCACGCCGTCAGATGCTTGCCGCGCTTGCCGCCGCCGGTCTCTCGCCGGCCTTCTATCGCAGCGCCGCCTTGGCGCAAGGCGGCAAGGTTCTCAAAGTCAGATCCTATGCCGATATCCAGAATCTCGACCCAGCCTTCCGCAAAGGGGCGCCGGAAGACGACGTGATGCGCAACATCTTCGTCGGTCTCGCCGACATGACGCCTGGCGACACCTGGAAATGGCGGCTCGATGCGGCGACGAAACTCGAGCAGACCGATGCCACCCATATCGATTTCACGCTCATGGACGGACTCGTCTGGAGCGACGGCCATGGGCCAGTGACGGCCGACGACGTCAAATTCTCCTTCGAGCGCATGGCCGATCCCAAGCTCGACTCGCCTTACAAAGGCGACTGGGAAGTTCTCGATCATGTCGAAGTGAAAGACGACAAATCCGGCACTATCGTGCTCAAGGCGCCCTTCCCGCCTTTGTGGAATGTCGGCCTCGTCTTCGGATCGGGGAAGATCGTGTCACGCAAGGCGGTCGAAGCCATGGGCGGGCGTTTCGACACCAAGCCGCCGGCGCAAAGCGGGCGTTATCTCCTGAAGGAATGGCAGCCCAAGCAGAAGCTCGTGCTGGCACGCAATCCCGACTGGAAGGGCGAGGCGCCCTATTTCGACGAGATCCATGTCATTCCGATCGAGGATGCGAAAACCGCCGAGCTCGGGCTCGAAGCTGGCGATATCGACTATACCTGGGTCGAGGCGAGCTCCATCCCGCGCTTCAAGAAGACACCGCCCAAGGGCGGCAAGCTCGCCGTCAAACCGTCACTCGCTTATGTGTGGCTCGGCATGAATGTCGAGGCGGCACCCTTCGACAAGCTCGAAGTACGCCAGGCCGTGCAGCGGGCGATCGATGTGCCGAGCGTGCTGGACGCCGCCTATTTCGGCGCGGCGGAACCGGCCACCGGCATCATCGCGCCAGGCCTCATCGGTCATCGCGAGAAGACGCTCTACAGCCACAATCTGGACGCGGCGCGCGAGCTCCTGAAGAAAGCAGGCGTGGAATCCGGCTTCGAATGCACATTGTCGATCCTGAACACCACGGAATTCACCAGTGCGGCGCAGGCGGTGCAGGCCAATCTCGCCGAGATCGGCATCACGGTGACCATCCAGCAATATGACTCGGGCACCTTCTGGAGCCTCGGCGACCAGAAGTCGGGCGACAGCTGGAAGAAGGTGCAGCTCATCATCAACCGCTTCTCGATGCAGCCCGATCCGTCCTTCGCCACCGACTGGTTCACGCCCGAGCAGATCGGCGTGTGGAACTGGGAGCGCTGGAACAGCCCGGAATTTGGCGAGTTGAACAAGAAGGCGAAGATCGAGCTCGACACCCAGAAGCGCAATGAAATGTATGTGCGCATGCAGGACCTTATGGATGAATCAGGTGCCTATGTGTTCCTCACCCATGGTGCGGTCGGGATATGCACCAGCGACAAGATCGACCCGGCGCTGATGCCCAATGGCAATCCGATCTTCCATGGGTTCAAGGGTGCGTGAAGCACACAAACTCTCCTCCCGATTCCCTCTCTCCCGTCCGCAGGATGGGAGAGGGTGGCCGAAGGCCGGGTGAGGGCTCTTTGTCCAGTATGCCTCAGAGAGAGCCCTCATCCGCCCTGTCGGGCACCTTCTCCCATTGCTTCGCAACGGGAGAAGGGAAACTGCTTGAGGGCGAGAGGAGAAGCTGATGCTCCTCTACGCCCTGAAGCGCCTCGGCCTGGCCCTGATCATCACGGCGGTGGCGCTGATCCTGCTCATCAGCATGATCCAGCTCATACCGGGCGATCCGGCGGCGGTGCTTCTGGGTCCCCTCGCCTCGCCCGAAATGCGCGAGATGTTCCGCCAGCAGATGGGCCTCGACCAGCCGGCGCTGGTGCAGATCGCCCGCTTCTTCGGCCGCGTGCTCACCGGCGATCTCGGCACCGATGTGCTGACCAACCGGTCGGTGCTGGTCACGGTCATGGAGCAGGTTCCCTTCACGCTGGCCTTGATTTTCGCCAGCATCACCTGGTCGGCCCTCATCGGCATTCCGCTCGGCTGCTTCGCCGCCCTTTATCGCGGCTCGCTCGCCGACCGTGTCGTCGGCATCCTGTCGGTGAGCTCGATCGCGCTGCCCTCCTTCGTCATCGCCATCTACGGCCTCCTGCTCTTCTCGGTGAAGCTCGGCTGGTTCCCGACCATCGGCGCCGGTGATCAGGGCGCGCCGCTCGACCAGCTTTATCATCTGGTGCTGCCGTCGCTGGCCGTCGGCCTCGGCTGGGTCGGCTATCTCGCCCGCATGGTGCGCGCCTCGATGCTCGAGGTCCTGAGCGAGAACCATGTGCGCATGGCACGCGCCTTCGGCATCGAGGAGCGCACCATCACCTATCGCTATGCGCTGAAGATCGCCATCATCCCGACCGTCGTGCTGCTCGGCATGGGCGTGGGCAACATGATCTCCAGCGCCGTCTTCGCCGAGATTGTTTTCGCGAGGCCCGGCGTCGGCAAGCTGATCTTCGATGCGATCAGCACTCGCAACTATCCGGTGGTGATGGGTGCTGTAATGATCACCACTGGCTTCTATGTCCTGTGCACCCTGATCGCCGACCTCATCGCGGCGGGACTGGATCCTCGTGTCCGATCAACCCTTTGAACGCTTGAGCTTCCGGGAGAGCCGGCTCGGGCGCATGCTGCGCGAGCCGATGGGGCTGCTCGGCATCGGGTTGGTCCTCCTCATCGTGCTTGGCGCGCTGTTCGCCGGCCTCACCGGCTACGGCCCTTCCAAGCTCGCGATGCGCGACCGTTTCCTCGATCCGAGCTTCGCCCATCTCCTCGGCACCGACCATCTCGGTCGCGATCTTTTCACCCGCGTGTTGCATGGCGCCCGGATCGCGCTCGGCGTCGCCTTCGTCGCGACCGGCATTTCCTTCATCGGCGGCCTCATCCTCGGCATGATCGCCGGCTACGGGCCGCGCTGGCTCGACTCGCTGCTGCTCTTGTTCTTCGATTCGCTGCGCGCGTTCCCGACCGTGATGCTGGCGCTGGCGCTGGTGACGCTGACCGGCCCAAGCCTCGCCGCTGTCGTGCTGGTGGTGGTGCTCGCCACACTGCCCGGCTATGCGCGCGTCGTCCGGGCGCAGACCATGTCGCTCAAGACGACCGAATTCGTGCTCTCGGCCAGAAGCCTCGGCGCGCCTTCCTGGCGCATCCTCGCCGTCCACATCATGCCCAATCTCATCGGCCCCCTGGTCATCCTGGTCTCGATGGACATTCCGGTCGTCATCACCATCGAAGCCGGCATGAGCTTTCTGGGATTAGGTGTGCGGCCGCCGACGCCGTCCTGGGGCGCCATCCTCAATGACGGCTATGCCTTCATCCGCGAAAGCCCCTGGCCCGCCATTGCCGGCGGTCTGCCGATCATCATCGCGACACTCGGCTTCACCTTTCTGGGCGAGACCTTGCGCGATCATCTCGACCCACGGCTGAGGCAGGACGGATGATCTCGCTTCTCGACATCAAGGGCCTTTCCGTCTCCTTCCGGACGCCGCGCGGCGATCTCAGGGCACTGCGCGATGTGGCGCTCCAGGTGGGAAAAAGCGAGATCGTCGGCATCATCGGTGAATCGGGCTGTGGAAAATCAACACTCATTAACGCGATCATCGGTCTCCTGCCCGCCAATACCGGCACGGTGAAGGGCCATATCGGCTTCGACGGCCAGGAACTGGTCGGCCTGCCGGCGAACGCAATGCGTAAATTGCGCGGCGAGCGTATCACCACCATTTTCCAGGACCCGATGACGGCGCTCAATCCGGTGCTGACCATCGGCGCACAGATGACTGCGATCCAGTACCGGCGGCGGGCGAGCACCCATGAGAAGCGGCGGCGGGCCATCGAATTCCTCGAGAAAGTGCGCATGCCCGATGCGCAGCGGCGTCTCGACCAGTATCCGCATCAATTTTCGGGCGGCATGCGCCAGCGCATATGCATCGCCATGGCGCTCCTGACCGAGCCCGACCTGCTTATCGCCGACGAGCCGACGACGGCGCTCGACGCCACGCTCGAAGTGCAGGTCATTCACCTGCTCAGGGAGCTGCAGCACGACATCGGCTGTTCGGTGCTGTTCATCTCGCATCATCTGGGCGCGGTGGCGGAATTGTGTGGGCGCGTCGCCATCATGTATGCGGGTGAAGTCGTCGAGCAGGGAACGGCGAGCGATATCTTCCGCGACCCGCGCCATCCCTATACGCGCAAGCTGCTCGAATGCGATCCCGGCCGCATCGCCGAGCGGCAGGAGATCCTGCCGACCATTCCGGGCGACTTGCCCGATCTCGTCCACGTGCCGCAAGGCTGCATCTTCCGCGACCGTTGCCCCGAGCGTTTCGCGCTGTGCGATGAACGGCCGCCCGAGGTGACGGTCAGGCCCGGCCACGAGGCGGCCTGCCACAAAGCCCGCGAGCTCGTCGCCTCATGACGCAGCTTCTCGAAGTCAGCGACGTCGTCATCCGCTTTCCGGCGCAGAATCGGATTGCCGCGAAATTCACCGGGCAACCCACCTTCATCGAAGCTGTTGCCGGCGTCTCCTTCACCCTGGAATCCGGCAGCACCTACGCGCTGGTGGGCGAATCCGGATCCGGCAAGACCACCCTGGCGCGCGCCATCACCGGGCTCGTGCCGGTCGAGAGCGGCCAGGTCGACTTCGCCGGCCGGACGATCTCGGGCTTGAGCGAGGCCGCGTTGCGCGGGGTGCGGCGTGAGATCGCGATGATTTTCCAGGACCCGATCGGATCGCTCAGCCCGCGCCTCAACGTGCGCGCCATCCTCGCCGAGCCGTTCAAGGTGCATGGTGAGACGACGGATCTCGACGGCAAGATCGCGCAGCTTCTCGATGATGTGGGCCTCTCACCGCATTTCGCCCAACGTTATCCGCATCAATTGTCGGGCGGTCAGGCGCGGCGTGTCTCGATCGCCCGGGCCTTGGCGCTCCGGCCCAAGCTCGTCATCGCCGATGAGCCGACGGCCGGCCTCGACGTGTCGATCCAGGGTGAGATGCTCAATCTCATGCGTGACCTGCAGCGCAAATTCGGCACAACCTTCCTGATGATTACCCATAATCTCAATGTGGTGCGTCATGTGGCCGACCGGATGGCGGTCATGTATCTGGGTCGCATCGTCGAGGAAGGCCTGACCGACGACATCTTCAAGGCGCCGCGCCATCGCTATACGACGGCGCTGCTCTCCGCCAATCTCAAGGCCGAGCCCGAGGCCGCCTCCTATGTCATCGAGGCGGAGGGCGAAACGCCGAGCTTGCTCAACCGGCCGAAAGGCTGCGAGTTCCACCCGCGCTGCCTGTTCAAACGCGATGTCTGCCGCACCGCCATGCCGGCGGAGCAAATGCCTTCGGCCGGCCATCGCTTCGCCTGCCATAATCCGGCGTGAGCTATTGCAGCTCGGACAGGATGCCGGCGATCTCGCCGAGACGATACTCAAGTTGCGTAATCTGCGCCTTATCGCCCAACGGTCGGACAACATCGAGCAAGGCCGTCAGCTCGAGCTTCGCCTGTTCGAGATCGGCCTTGCTATCGGTGAGCCGTCCGCGCTCCAGCAAAGCACTGCCGAGATAATATTGCGTCTGAATCCATCCCAAAGGCACGCGCTCGCGCGTTCCCTCCTGCAAGGCGTCGCGGAGCACGATGATGGCGCGGTCAAATGATGGAACATCCTCGTCGCGTATGCCGATCTCGGTCAAGGTGATGCCGAGATTGGTCGAGGTCGACGCCCAATCCAGTGGAAGGCTTTCGCGGGTCGCCTCCTTCAAGGCCGCATCGAAAGCTTTGGCGGCATTGCGCAATGTTGACGTTCCCCATTCACGCAAGCCAAGCGCAAGCAAGGTGGTGCCGAGATTATTCTGACTTTCCGCCCATTGCAGAGGCACCCTTTCGCGCTTGCGCTCCGCCAGTGCCAGACCGAAAGCCAGAACCGCATTCGTCAGATTGCTGTTGTTCTGCTCCCGCTCGCCCAAGCGCAATAGAACGAGGCCCCGATTATTCTGCAGCGCCGCCCAGTCCAGTGGCCTCTCTTGCCGCTTCACTTCCTCGAGAGCCGCGGCAAAGACCGTGGCTGCCTCGTTGAGCAGATTGTTATCGGCCTGCCTCTCTCCCAAGCGCCAGAGCGCCATGCCCAGATTGGTGTTCATCGCGCTCCAAGTAACCGGCATGTCCTTGCGCGGCACCGGTTTGAGCGCGGCGCGGAAAGCGTTCACCGATCTTTGCAATGTCTCGGTCCCGGACTCCCTTTCCCCTTTGAGACGAAGAGCCTGCCCCAGATTATACTGTGCAATGACCCAGTTGTAGGCTGTCGCCTCCTTATTGAAGACCACGATCAGCCGATCGAAGATCGCAATGGCTTCATCGAGTTTTTGTGTTCCGTTCTCTCTTTGCCCGATACTCATGAGCACAAGACCGAGATTGTTCTCGATCCTGTGCCTGAAATCGACCTTTGCCTCCGGGAGATCATCCAATGCCGCCTCAAAGGTTTTGACAGCACGATCCAGGAACTTGGTCCCAGCTTCTCTTTCACCCAGCGTCCAAAGAGCAATGGCAAGATTGTTCCGTAGATCCGCCCGTTCCACCGATGCCCGCTCAAAAGGCTTTGCAGCGAGGGTCGTCTCCATGAAACCGATGGACTTCCTGAGTGCATCGGCACCGGACTCCCGCTCTCCCAGAGTCTTCATCGCGCGAGCGAGATTGCTTTGGGTCTTTGCCCAGTCCTCGGGATCATTCTCCTGGGTAACGAGCTGACTGGCCTCTTCAAAGGACGCAATCGACCTCCTGAGCGCGTCAGCTCCACCTTTATATGTGCCCTGGTCGTTCAAAGCGTATGCCTGGGCGAATTTATAGGTCCAGGCCTGCTTGCGGTCCCAGCGCTCGACCTGCTCGAAGGCCTTGGCATAATCCGCCGCGGCGGCCTCGAAGTTGAAGGCCAGCTCATTCGTTGCAGCGCTCTTGGCGAAGACCTTGGCGATCTCCAGGCGGCGCTGCTGCAGCGCTGCCTCCGTGTTCGCCAACGCATCACTTACGGACGTCGCCCGCTTCTTCGCCTGCTCGCGGAAAGCCAAGGCCGTCTCCAGGGCGCCCTCGCTCACCGCACGATCGGCCAATGACGACAGACGCGTCATTTCCGGATCGGCATTCTGCAGTGCCGCTGTCTCGGCGAGGATCGTCTTGAGTCGCTCTGCTTGGGCGCGCAAAACGCTGTCGAGCTCGGCCGGATCCTTCGGCGTCGCGGCGCCCATGGCGCGCAGCATGCCATAGAGAGAATCGAGCGGAACCTGATCCGACTTGGCGATCGCCTCGACCTGGCGGCGGCCCATCTGCGGCAGGCTGGCGATCGTCAGAAGCAGCTGGCGCCGCTCGCCGGTGATCTGCGCCTCGTCCTTGTCGCCGGCTTCCGGCGTCATGCCGAAATAGAGGAGGCGGCGCATGCTGGCATTGATCCACGGACGCTGGCGCGTGCCGGTATCGAGATAAACCTCTTCGGTCACCATGGTCATGACATCACCGAAGGCGGCGCCGTTCGACGCGGAGAGATGGCGCAGCAGGGCCGCAGCATAGGGCGAGTTGCCGTCCTTCGGTCCATCGAGCGCCGCCTTGCCGGGCTCGGCGGCGAAACCCATCACCACGCCGACATTCTCGATCGGCGCCGGCTGGTCCTCGATGAGCGCCACGCCGCGCGACGGCATGAGGCCGGTCTGAACAATGGGGGCGGCGGCCGATTGCGCGTCGGGCTTCAGCAGCGCATTCGCCGGAAAAGGCGAATTGCGGCAGGCATCGAGGAGAAAGATCACCACCGGCACGGTCTCTTTGAGACGGTCGACGATCGGCGAGGCCGCCACCAGACGTGTCGCTGCATCGTCGAGCGCGGATAGATCCGCATCGACGGGCACCAGCCAGTTCTCGCCCGCCGCCTCGATGCCGTGGCCGGCATAATAGACGAAGGCAACATCGGCGCCCTCAGCATCCTCGATGAAACGTTCGATCTCACGCTTTAAGGCTTTGGCGTTGCGATCGGGGGCATTGCGGGTTTCGAAGCCGAGATCGGTCAACAGCTTGCCGATGGCGCGGGCGTCCTGGCCGGCATTGGGCAGCGGCTGGATATGGGCGTAGTTCGACTGCCCGATGATGAGGGCGACGCCGCGCAGCGGCTTCGCCTCCTGGGCGGACGCGCCAAGGCTGCCCGAGACACAGATCAGGATAAAAATCAGCCAGTGCTTGAGCGCCGTCACGATAAGCCTGCCATGAATAGGTTAGGCTAACCGAGGCCCTGGCCGCAAGAAAGGCAGGATCGTGGCGAGACTCCAGGTGTCACAGGGCAAGACGGGACATCGAATGGCGTCCCTCAACTGAAATTGGACGAAAAATCCAGATGGCCATCATGACCCGGGGCCGGTCTTTCCGGCACAAAGGGCCATGCTCCACAATCCGCAAAGCTTTCATCCGCTCGAGCCGACACGCGCCCAGCTGGCCGAGCTCGGCCATGAAGTCTGGGCCCGCGCCATGGCCTTCACCGAGAGTCTTCCGACGAGCCCCGTCGTACCGGCGGAAGAGCTGCCAGCGGCGCTCATCAAGTCCATGCTTCAGGCGCCAGGAGAGACGCCAGGCGATCTCGTCCCCCTGCTCGATCAGCTCGATCAGGCAGTCAAACACGCCTATGACCCGGGCAGTCCGGGAATGCTGGCCTATGTCCCTGGCGGCGGGCTTTCGGTGTCGGCGGTGGCGGACTTTTACGCCCGCATCACCAATCGCTTCGTCAGCATGGCGCGTGTCGCCCCCGCGCTCGTGGCTCTGGAGGTCGGAGTGCTGCGCTGGTTTGCCGGTCTCTGCGGGCTGCCGTCCGAGAGCGGCGGCGTCTTCACCAATGGCGGCTCGATGGCCAACTTCTCCGCCATCGTCGCGGCCCGTCATTCACGGCTCGGCGAGAATTTCTTCGACGGCACATTCTACATCAGCGCGCAGACTCATCATTCGGTGGCAAAAGCAGCACGGCTCGCGGGCTTCCCCGCCGCCGCCCTGCGCATAGTCCCGCACCGCGTAGACCTCACGATGGACGAAGATGCCTTGCGGCGGATGATCGCCCTGGACAGGGCGCAAGGCAAACGGCCGTTCCTCATCTTCGCCTCCGCCGGCACCACCAATACCGGCGCCATCGACCCCTTGCCGGCGCTCGCCACCATCGCCCGTGAACAAGAGCTCTGGCTCCATGTCGATGCGGCCTATGGCGGCTTCTTCCGCCTCACCGAACGCGGGCGCAAACGCCTCTCCGGCATCGAGCGCGCCGATACGATCGCCCTCGATCCGCACAAGACGCTGTTCCAGCCCATCGGCGTCGGAGCCCTCATTGCCCGCGATCCCAAACTGCTGGTCGCGGCGCATGAAAATGACGGCGCCTATCTGCGCGACGTTTCCCGTCAGCAGACCTATGGTGGCGAACATCTGCCCGATTTCGCCCATATGGCGCCGGAGCTCACGCGTGACGTGCGCGGCATGCGCTTATGGCTGCCGCTCCATCTTCATGGCGTGGCGGCCTTCCGCTCGGCACTCGACGAGAAGCTGGACCTCGCAGCCTATGTCCATGACAGGCTCGCCACGGTCGGCCGGCTGGAAGTGCCATGGAGGCCGCAGCTCAGCACCGTGGCCTTCCGCATGAAGGCAAGAAGCAGCAGCGCCGATGATATCCGCACCGCGAACCAGGCCACCCAGGATCTGCTCGGCCGCATCAACGCAAGCGGACGCATCCTGCTGTCGAGCACCGAAATCGACGGCCGCTTCACCATCAGGATCTGCATCGTCCTGCACCGCACCCATGCCGATCGCATCGCCGAAGCGCTCGATGTCATCGCGGCGGCCGTTGTCCAATCCGCTTAAGTTTCACCGTCGTTGAGAAAGCGGCTGACCTCCTCCTGGAATTTCGCCCAGCCGGGATCGCCTTCCAGAATGAGGTGATTGCGGCCTTCGAGGCCGGCGAAACGGGCCCCCGGAATGCCGGCCGCGATATACATGCCTTCGCTGAAGGGCTGGACCGCGTCATCCTTGCAGTGGAGGACAAGTGTCGGCGCCTTCACTTGCGCCAAGAGGCCGCTGACATCGAGCGTGTCGGACACGAAGCGCATCCGGACCGCGTTCTGTGGCGACGCGGTCGCCTTCTGGAGATCATTGAACCATTGCATCTGCTCCGGCGTGCCCCCGGGCAGGAGCAGCGAGGTGAACATCTGCCGGAAGGCCGGATTCTCCTGGCCCCAACCGGTGCGCATCAAGGTGAGCATCGCTTCCGCCTGCTCGATCTCCTCGATCGTGCCGCGAATGCGGCGACCGCGCGCGAAGCCGCCATAGAGGATGAGCTTCTCGACACGCTCGGGATGCTTCGCCGCATAGGCAATCGAGACGGCGCAACCCTGCGATATGCCGAACAAGGTGAAGCGCTCGAGGCCCGAGGCATCAGCGACGCTTTCGAGGTCGCGCAGATAGGAGGCAAAGGAGATCTCGGCGACATCCCAGTCGGACAGGCCGTTGCCGCGCGCATCGTAGCGGACGAGGTGATTGTCGGACGCCATCCACTTCAGGAGATGGCTCCAGATCGGACTCTTCCAGTCATATTCGAGGTGGTTGAGCCAGTTTCCCGCTTTGAGGATCGGCCGCCCCTTGCCGGCGAGCGCATAGGCGATACGTACATTGTCGGACGTTGTGCAGAAACGGATGTCCTGGGCGTCGGCCGTATCGAACGGACGCCGCGCCTCCATCAGCGGGACCGCCGCTTCGCTCACCTCGCCGACGAAGCGAAATCCCTTGCGCTGGATAGTGCGGATGAGCTTCTGCTCGGCGCCACTGTCGCCGATCGCCGAGCGCGCCGCATTGATGCGGCTCGCCACCGTCGACAATGAAACGATCTTGCCGGACCAGATCTCGTCGAGAAGCTCGTTCTGGCTCACCACGCGGTTGCGATGGCTGATGAGATAGACCAGCAGATCGAAGACCTGCGGCTCGACCTTCACCACATCGCCGCCGCGTTTCACTTCGAACAGATCGGTATCAATCTGGTGTTCGCCAAACCGATAAATCAATACGGCCCCCAGCAGTTTCCCAGCCAAGACGAGGAGGTGTGATAATCCAAAATCCCGCCTGGTTCAAATCACGGTCCAGCGTCCGGACAACCGGATTGTACCCTGACAATAACGCCGGTGAAACAGCCTCCGGCACTCACATATGCAGCAGAATAACGCTTTATTCCGGCGTGGGGAGGTGAGCTATTTGAGCGCCTGCGCCAAAGCTGCATCAAAGCGGGCCCGCAAGGGCTCGAGCCCGCTCACCAGGTCCATTCCGAGGACCTTGGCGTAGTCGTTGCCTTCAGGCGAAGCCTTCCAGTCGTTCTCGACGAAGCGCGCATCGGCGCGGCCGGAACCGGTCACGTCGACCTTGGCGTCCTTGAAGCTCGCGGCCGCCCTGCTGAGGTCAGCAAGGAAAGTCTCGTCGCTGACGCCACTGTAAGGCTTGCCCTGGGCATCGGTCACATTGAGGAAGAACATCTCCTCATCGAAGGCGGTGAAGCCTTCGCCGAGCGCGGGATTGACGCTTGCCGCATGGCGGAAAAACGCCGCCGCGTCGGCGGCGCCGACCAGGTGATCGAAAGTAACGACACCATAGGCCGTGTTGCCCGCGCCTTCCGGCGCGAAGTCGGTGACCAGGACACTCCATTGCCGGAAGACATAGCCCAAAGACGCGGCGAAGCGATCGGCCATTTTGTTGTCGACCTCCATGGCGGATTGCAGCGATGCATTGGTTTCGAGTTTATAGCCACCGGGCATCAGCAAGGTTGAGATCTTCTCCGGTGCGATCTGCAACAGACCGAGAATTTCCGGCAGCTCGGTCTGGCGCGCGGCTTCGGTCAACTCGACGCGCCGTTCATAAGACAGTTTCGCCGGATCGATCTTGTGAATGTCGAAATTCAACACCTCATAAGAGAAGAGCAGAGTCGGACGCTCCTCGGCCGCGGCGGCCGGCGCCAGGAGACAAAGAAGCACGAAGCCGAAGGTAAGCGCTTTGCACAAGTTCCGCATGATCCGAATTTATCCCGATTGAAGTTACGACGCAGGGCGCAAATTAGAAGCGAGACGCTGATCAGGCTTTGATGGCTGTTGGATTTTTCCTTCACCACCGCATGATTTCTCAACCAGGGAATATCTCTCAGGATGCCCCGTATGTGAAGAGCCGCGCGCTCTTTACCAACGGAAATGTCACCATGACATTGTCAGCCCTCGGATTATTCGCCGCCGCGATCTTCGTGCTCGCCATCTCGCCCGGTCCTACCGCCGTGGCGCTCGTGGCGCGGGTGATCAGCCATGGCGGCTTCAGCGTCCTGCCCTTCACCGCGGCCTTGTGGATTGGAGAAGTTTTCTTCTTCACCTTGGCGGTGCTTGGCCTTTCCGCCCTTCTCAGTCAGTTCGCCTGGGCGCTGGTCCTGATCAAATGGGCCGGCGCTCTCTATCTCGTCTTCCTGGCCTATCGATTGTGGTTCGAGGTAGCGCCGACGAGCGGCGCGCAGTTGACCGAGCCCGGTTCGTCCGTGAGGCTGTTCCTCGCCGGGCTGGCGGTCACCTTCACCAATGCCAAGATTATTGCCTTCTATCTGGCGCTCCTGCCGGCGGTGGTGGACCTCGCCCATATCTCAATCGCCAGCTGGCTCGAGCTCACGCTCGTCCTGATCAGCGTGCTGGCCGCCATCGATCTCGGCTACATCGCCCTGGCGGAAATCGCCCGGCGCCGCCTGGGGTCGCTCGGGCACACGAAAATCCTCAACAAATGCAGCGCCCTGGCTCTGACCGGCGCAGCATTGCTGATCGCCGCACAGTGAATTCGACCCCTGCGTCAAGGATAACTCAAGAAGAAATCAAGGTCGCCTTCAAGCAAATCCGGGTCCGAGCCCCCATAGTGAGCAAGACGGCTGAAAGTCCCATGAGACACGTCGAAATGTCCTGACAGACGGAAATATGTCGAAGCCCGGCATCGCGGCGAATCCCACGCGGCCGGCGCCCCCTGCTCCCCCCCTTTCACGCACAGGCCACCGGCGCTCCCGGCCCCACCTGCGTCAGCCCATGGACGGATCCCCTTATGAATGTCGCCTATCGCACCGACTGGACCAACGCCGAAACTCTGCCGCGCGGCTATGCCGATCAGAGAATCGTCGCGGAACTGCCGATGCTCAGAAAATATGCTTTGCGGCTCACCAGAAGCGCGCATCTCGCCGAAGACCTGGTGCAGGATTGCGTGACACGCGCCTTGAGCCGGCGGCATCTCTTCCACAGCGAGGCCAATCTGAGGCCGTGGCTGTTCACCGTGATGCACAATCTCCATGTCAGCCATTGCCGCCAGATGGCGGTGCGCACCACCTATGCCGTGGCGCAGATGAAGGTCGCGACGGAGGGCCGCGAGGCGACGCAGGAACATGTGACGGATCTGAACCGTGTCATTGGCGTCGTCGCTCTCCTGCCCAAGGAACAGCGCGAGGTCGTGACGCTCGTCACCCTCCAGGAGCTGAGCTATCAGGAAGCCGCCGACATGCTCGGCATTCCGGTCGGCACCGTGATGTCGAGGCTGGCGCGCGGCCGTGACAAGGTCCGCAGCCTTCTCAAGCCGAAAATTCCTGTTGCACGGCGCCGCGACTTGCCTGAAGGACAAGCGGCATAGAGCTCCCGCCCAACCGGAATTTCATGACGGCCAGAAATCTCTTCGACCTCCTGCGTCCCGCGATCGAGGCCAAACCGGACGCCGTCGCCATGGTGGCACCGGATGGCCAGAACATCACCTATAGGCGCCTCGGCGAAACCATTGCCAGCTTCGCGCGCGAGGCGCGCGCCCGTGGCGTCGGACGCGGACACTGCGTCGCCGTCAGCCTGACGCACCCCGCCGCCATCATCTCGATGGTGACGGCCCTGTCGCGGATCGGCGCCGCCGCCGCCATCGGCGACCGTGCCCGCAATATGATCCAGGCAGGAGTCAAGCTCGACGGTATCATCAGCGACAGTCTCGACTTCGATTCGGGGCCCGAGCCGATCCGCTTCGATCAGAGCTGGGCGGCGCAGCCCAGCGAAGAGATCGAACTCGCCGATGAAGCGTCGCGCGCGCCGGATGAGCTGGCGCTCATCTGCGCCTCCTCCGGCAGCACCGGCGAGCGCAAGTTCTTCGCCCTCAACTTCGCGACCCAGATCGCCCGCCTCACCTTGCAGGACGAGATGCATGGCACCGATCACGGACGGCGGCTCATCACACCCGGCATGGCGGCGCTGTGGGGATTCCAGAACGGTTTCCGCAGCTTACGGTCGGGCGGGCTTCTGATCTTTCCGGGCCGCAATGCCGTGCATACGATGGCGGAGATCGAGCGGCTCGGAATCGAAGAAATAATGACGACGCCCAATCTGCTGGTCGATCTCGTCAATGCCCGCGCCGAGGCCGAGGCACGGCCGGGGCTCAGGAAGATCATTGTCGGCGGGTCGCAAGTCTCCGCGGCGCTCCTCGACCGCGCGCGCGCAAGGCTTTGCCCGGAGATCGTGGTTGCCTATGGCTCGACCGAGACCGGCCCGACCGTGCTGGGCGATGCCAGCCTGTTCGCCGATCATCCGAGCGCGATCGGGCGGATCTCGCCCTGGGCCGAGATGCGCGTCCTGTCGCCGGAAGGCGAGGTCCTGCCCGACGGCGAAGACGGCCGGCTGCAGATCCGCGTGGCGGAAAGACATCGCCCCTACGCCTTGATCGCGCAAAGCGGCGTGACTTCACCCTATGATGGCGAGGGTTGGTTCGAGCCCGGCGATCTCGGGCGGATCGAGAACGGCATCCTGTTCCTCGACGGCCGCTCCACCGACGTCATCAATGTCGGCGGCAACAAGCTGTCGGGGCCGGCGCTTGAGGATCATGCCGCCAAGGCCCTTGGCGTTGTGCAAGCCGCCGTCACCAGCCAGCGCAATGACGCCGGATTCGAGACGGTCTGCGTGGCGCTCATCACCGAGCCTGACTTCGTGCTCGCCTCCTTCGACGACAAACTCTCTCGGCGCATCGGCAAGATCACGCCGCGGCGCTATCTGGTCTTGAAATCCTTCCCGCTGCTCGCTTCAGGAAAGATCGACAAGCAGAAGCTCAAGGCGTTGTTTGCGACGGTCGCCGATCACGGAAACCGCGCCCTATAGGGCTGAACCACAGAGCGGCCAGGAGGGCAGCCGTGAGGCGCAGCCAATCCGGCAGCATCGGCCAGACGACGAGGATCGCCAGTCCTGCATAGAGGAGGGCTTCAACAACTCGGTCGCGCGTCTTCGCCAAGGCCGCCGAGGCGGCAAGTGCGGCGCCCGACGCTGTGGCCAGAGCCAGAAAGATCTCCCAGGCCGAGCCGATGAGGAGCAGGCCTGGATTATAGATGAAAACGAAGGGGATCCAGAAAATCAGAACCGAAAACCGCAAGGCTTCACGGCAGGTGGCGGCGAAACTGGCGCCGGTCAGGCCGCAGGTGGCGAGACAGGCGAAGGCGACGGGCGGAGAGATCATCGACAGCATCGCCATATAAAGCACGAAGAGATGAGCGGCCATCACCGGCACGCCGAGCGCCACCAGACCCGGCGCCACCAAGGTGGCGCTGATGACATAGACCGCCGCCGTCGACAGGCTGAGGCCGAGGAGATAACTCGCGGCGGCGGCGACGAGGAGCGACAGGAAAAGACCCTTGCCGCCGATCTGCTCGAGAAGAAAGGCCAGCATCACGCCGAGGCCGGTCGTGTTGATCACCGCCAGCATGACGCCGACGATTGCCGCCGTCACCACCAACGGCACCAGGATGGCCGCCACCTCATAGAGCTCACGTCGAACCGCTGTCCAGGCGAGCCTGTGCCTTCCGCATGACAGAGCGACAAGGCCACAGAGCAGGATGCCGAGGACCGCCGCCCATTCCGGCGACCGGCCGTACCAGAACAACAGGACGCTCACACCGATCAGGATGACGGCGAAGACCACCAGCGACCGCAGCGCGGCGGCACGATCGACAGCCGGCGCATCCGTCTCCGCCGGCTTTGCCGTGGCTTTGCCAATGCGGTGCGCCTCGACGAGCAGAACGAGATAGAACAACAGCGCCGGCAGAAGGGCCGCCAGCGCGATCTCGGCGTAAGGAATGCTGGTGAGCTCGGCCATCATGAAAGCAGCGGTACCCATCACCGGCGGCATCAACTGGCCGCCGGTCGACGCGACCGCTTCGATGCCGCCTGCCGTCGCGGGCCTGACGCCAAAACGCATCATCAACGGGATGGTGACGCTGCCGACGGTCAGCACGTTGGATGTGGCATTGCCGCTGATGGTGCCGAACATGCCGGATGCCAGTACCGCCGTCTTGACGGGCGCGCCGGCGTCGCGGCCGCCCAACCACACAGCGAGATCGTTGATCGCCTTAGCGCCGCCGGCGAGAAGGAAGGCGCGGCCGAACAAGACGAAGCAGGCGACCGTCACCGTCACGACGATCAATGTCTGGCCGATGATCGCATCGCTGCCGAAGGTCATATAGGTGAGAAAGGTACGGGTGCCGCCGCCCAGCGCCGCGAAGGTGCCGGGGAAATGCAGGGTCAGCAGCCCGTAGAGAAGGAAGAGCAGCACCAGCACGGTGAGCCCCCGGCCGGCGAGAAACCAGCTGGCGACGAAGCATACCGACATCAGCAGAACCGAGAGAACGAGCGTCTCGCTGCGGCCGTCATAGATCGACAGAGTGAGGCCCGGGAAGCGGATGAAGAGCCATCCGCACAGAACGAGCACCGCCAGGACCGCGAGGAGCGCCACGGCACGGCGATCCGTCAGCCGCGCAAGTGCCGCCCAAGCCAGGCAGAAAGCAAGCTCCAGCAGCGCGAACTGCTCGACCATGAGGTGCTGCTGGATGAGATGGAAAGGATCGAATACCCAGAGCGGCGGCCAGAGGATGAGGCAGGCCGCCAGGACATCCGAGAAAAACGAACGCTCCCTGTCGGCGGGCGCGGCAACTCCGCCCGTTACGGGCTCGCCGGCCATAGACCCAGGCTGCGGTAGGATTGCTCGGCGGCGGCGTGATAGGGAATGCCGATCTCGCCGACAATCGTCTCGCGCCGGAGCCACGAATAGGACGGATAGGCGGCGACCAGCGTGTCGTGCCGGTTGAGCAGAGCGGCGATCAGCGGCGTCACCGCTTCGGCGGATGCGGCCTCATGCGCATAGAGATAGAAGTCATAGGACATGATGCGCGTCGGTTTGGCGATGATCTCGCCGCCATCCTTGGGATCGAGCAACTCGGTGCGCGCGACCGGCAGCACCGCCTTGATCTTCGCATCGACGTCGTCGCCCGCAGGCAGCTCGAGCAATCTGACGCCACCGACCTTGCGCGCCAGCTCCTTGTCAACGCCCGAACCGATGATGAAAATCGTCACATCGGTGCGGCCGTCGACGAACGCGTCGCGCATCGACTGGAAGTCGGCGATCTTGACCGACTTCACATCCTGATAGGTGAGGCCGGCGGTCGAGAACATGGCGGCGATGAGCTGCTCGCCGGTCGTCGTGGCGGTGAAGCCCGACGGGATGGTGCGGCCGCGAAGATCGGCGAGGCTCTGCGCCGGATCATCCTTGCGCACGGCGAGGGCGAGGCGGAAGGGGAAGAGCCGCGCCACGAGACGCAGCGACTTGGCATTACGGTCCTTGAACGCGCCGGTGCCGTTCCAGGCGGCGGCGAGCTCGGCGCCGTTGGAGAGGCCGAAGGACAATTCCCCCCGATCGACCAGCGGCAGAGCCTGGCCAGTGCTCTTGAACGGCTTGGGCAGGAAATCGAGCCCCGCTTCTTCCTTCACCGCTTTGGCGATGGCAAGCGCCATGGCGTAGGACGGCGTGCCCGCCGGCGTCGAGCCGATGCCGATGGGCTCGGCCGCAGAAGCAGCGCTGCCACCGATGATGAAAAGCATGAGGCACAAGGCCCATCCAAGAGCCCTGTGCCGGCAATATCTATACATCTGTGCGTCTGATCAGAAGGTGAAGAGCAGGCCGCCGCGGACCGTCACGTCGGACCAGTCGCCGGAATACTGATCATTGTTGTCGTCGAAGGTGTCCTCGTTGCCATAGTCGTCATAGAGGACTTCGACACGCGCCTTGATCAGATCATTGAAGGCCCAATCCACACCGCCGCCGATCGTGAAACCGGTCAATGTGGCGCCATATTCGTCGCCGTTCCAATCTTCCAGCTTGAATTTGCCGATCGCCAGACCGCCGGCGATGAAGAGGTCGACATTATCGATGCTGCGGCCGACGCGGGCGCGGACATGGGCATTGTATTCCATTTCCGACCACTGCATGACGGGGCTGGCATCGTCATCCTCATCAAATCCGCCAAGCGGCAGGCCCATGTCGCCTTCGATACCGAAGAGCCAGCCATCGGTGCGCGTATCGATACCGACAATTGCGCTCACGATTCCCGTATTGCCTCTGGTGGTCTCATCAGAGCTGCCGGTCGGCCATTCGTCCTTGTGCTTCGCCGTCCCAGTCAAGTAACCGCCGGTGGCGCCGACATAGAAATTCACATCGTCGAGAAGCGACTGCGCCTCGGCCATGGTGGGAGAAAGGGCCGTCATGCCGGCAATAAGCGCAGGCGTGGCCGACAACTGAATCAACTTTTTCATAGTAGTCCCCGAATGTGCACCCACCTGGTTTTATAGACTCCGCTGGGTAACAATTCCAGGGCCAATTTATGATTGTAGTCCTTGGAACTTGAGGGCAACCGGAATTCAATCCATAAACTGTATTTCATAATTATCATATAATTAGACATGCTTGCCAAAGCTACGGAATCTCCATAACTGCAAGACGATGACCAAGCAGCCAAGGCTCGCGCTGGGGCGGGCACAGAAGCGCAACCTTTTCGCGCATGTCGTCGAGGATCTCGGCACCCGCATCATCAAGGGCGACCTCACCCCCGACGATCCCTTTCCGATCGAGGCCGATCTCGGCCGGGAGTTCGGCGCCAGCCGCTCGGTGATCCGCGAGGCGGTCAAATCGCTGGCGGCGCGCGGCCTCATCGAATCGAAGACCCGCACCGGCATCCGGGTGATGCCGCCGACCCATTGGAACCTGCTCGATCCGGAAGTCCTGAGCTGGCGCTACGGCGCCATGCCGCCGGTTCAGTTCTATGGTGAGCTGTTCGAGATCCGCCTGATGATCGAACCACAGGCGGCCGCGCTGGCCGCCGAACGCGCCACCGCGGGCGACCTCGCCGAAATCGCCGAGGCCTTCTCTGAGATGAACAAGGTGAGCCCCAACAGCACGGCAGCCATCGACGCCGATCTGCGTTTCCACCGCGCCATTCTCGCCGCCGGCAAAAACGCCCTCCTCCACCAGATGGGCCATCTGATTGCTGTCGGCCTCTATATCAGCCATCAGACGTCGAGCGATTCCTTCACGGTGTTCCTGCCACAGCATGGCAAGGTGCTCGACGCCATCCGCGCCCGCGACCCGCAGGCGGCGCGGCGGACGATGGAGAAGCTCCTGAGCGAGACGCGCGAATTCATCATCGGTCACCTGAAAAACGGCCGAAAACGCGCGAAATAGTTAGCCTAATGACCAGCCACCATCGATCAACAGATTGGCCCCGGTGATCAGCGAAGCGGCCGGCGAGGCGAGGAAGACCACCGCCCCGACAACATCGATCGGCTCGCCGATACGGCCCAGGGGAATGTGATTCAGCGTCGCGTCGTGGGACTTGGCGTCGCTCAGGAAAGGCCGCGTGCCGTCGGTCCAGATGAAGGTCGGGGCGACACTGTTCACATTGATCTTGTGGCGGGCCCATTCGAAAGCGAGGCAGCGGGTCAAATGATTGATCGCCGCCTTGGTCATGCAATAAATCGCCTCATTGCGCAAAGCGACGGTGCCGGCCTGCGAGCTGATATTGACGATGCGGCCGCCGCCCTGGGCGATCATCAGCCGGCCGACCGCCTGGGTGGTGAAGAAGGTGCCCTTCAGATTGACATTGACGGTTTCATCGAAGCCTTCTTCGGTGACGTCCTCGGCCGGCGCCTCGGGGCCGATGCCGACATTGTTGACCAGCACATCGATGCGGCCCATGGATTTTTGGCCTTCGGCGACGGCGGCGCGGATCTCGGCGAGACTTGAGATGTCCATGCGGAGCGCCAGCGCGCGCCTGCCGGCGGCTTGCGCGGCGCTTACGATATCGGCGACACTTTCCTTGTCGCGCACACCGAGCAGGAGATCGGCGCCCGAGCGCCAGCAGCCTTCGGCAATGGCGCGACCGATGCCGCGCGAGGCGCCGGTGATGAGGACGGTCTTGCCGGCGAGACTGAAATCGGGCTGCTGCGCATCAGGCATGAAGGGTTCCTTCCCAGTAAATATAATATTATAAGATAAATTGGAGCCTCAATGTCAAGCCTCTCCCATCGCCATGACGGGAGAGGCTCAGCCAGTACGAATTCTCAGGCAGCGCGCGCCAGGCCCACTTCCGGCAAAGAGGGACGGGTGGCCATGGCCTTTTCCATCATGACGCGGATCTCCGCCGCCTCATCCTCCGACAGCGCCAGGCGCGGCGGGCGGGTCAGCGCCGAGCCGCGGCCGGCGATCGCCTCACAAAACTTGATGCACTGGACGAGATCGGGGCGGGCATCGAGATGGAGCAGCGGCATGAACCAGCGATAGATCGCCATGGCTTCCGCGAAACGTCCCTGCATCGCCAGGCGGAACAAGGTCTCGCCCTCGCGCGGGAAGACATTCGACAGGCCTGACACCCAGCCTTGCGCGCCGACCGCGATGCTTTCGAGCACGACATCGTCGAGGCCGGCGAACAGAGTGAAACGGTCGCCGGTGAGCGCCTGCAGGTCGATGAAGCGGCGCGTGTCGCCGGAGGATTCCTTGAAGCAGACGATGGTTTCGACATCGGCGAGATCGGCAAGCATCTGCGGCGTGACATCGATCTTGTAGATCGGCGGATTGTTGTAGACCATGATCGGCAGGTCCACCGCCCGGCCGACGGCGCGGTAATGCGCCACCGTCTCGAAGGGCTTGGCCGAATAGACGAGGGCCGGCATGACCATCACGCCGTCGAGGCCGATCACTTGCGCGGCGCGCGCCGTTTCGATGGCGAAGGGCGTCGTATATTCGGCGACGCCGCCGATCACCGGCACCCGCCCTCTGGCGACCGACTTGGCCATCTCATAGACCGACCGCTTCTCAGCCGCGGTGAGCGAGCAGCCCTCGCCGACCGTGCCACAAATGATGAGGCCCGAGACGCCGTCGCGGATCAGGCCCTCGATGACGCGGGCGGTGGCGTCGAGATCGAGGGTGAAATGCCCATCATCCTTGAACTGGGTGGTGACGGCCGGGAATACGCCCGTCCAGGAACAGCGGCTCGATGTCATGGCAAACCTCATACAGCGGCGTTTATGGCGCTGTTTCTACCGGAAAGCGCCCTTATTGTCTATTGAATATTTTATACAATCTATCTTTCTATGCTAAGCCTTTGATTTATCGTGTCTAAGATCATCAATTTGACGCCCGAAGCCACGAAACGCTCGGCGAACTCCGGTGGCGGCGGCTTGTTGGTGACGACGGTGAGCGCGTGGTCGAGCGCGTAGGTCGTGATCGAGGCGCGGCGGCCGAATTTCGAATCGTCGGTGACGATCACCACCGGCTGGGCATTGCCCGCCACGATGCGGCGCAGATCGCTTTCGTCCTGGCCGTAATCCATCCAGCCGAATTCGAGATCGCAGGCGGCGATGCCGACGATCGACAGGTCGAAGGCGAAGCGGCGCACATAATCGCAGGTCTCGTGGCCGACGATGGCATTGTCGTTCTCGCGCAGCATGCCGGGCGTCATGCGCACGCGCAGGCCCTCGGCATGAGCGAGGATCTTGCCGATGTCGAGCGAGTTGGTGGTCACCGTGACATTGGTGAAGCTCTGCTTGGCCATTGCCTGGGCGACGGCGACCGGCGTCGAGCCGGTATCCATGAAGACCGACATGCCGTCTTTGACGAGGCCAGCGGCGATCTGGCCGATATGGATCTTCTCGCGCGCCTTGACGCGGGAGCGCTCGAGAATGGGCTGCTCGCGGTCGATCTCATGGCGCACCGCGCCGCCATGGACACGGCGCAACAGGCCCCTCGCCTCGAGCTCGCTCAGATCGCGGCGGATGGTCTCTTCGCTCACCCCGAAAGCGGGCGCCAGGGACCTGACCCTCACCCGGCCCGTCGCCTCCAGCTCGCGCAGGATCGATTGATGCCGGATAACGCTCAGCGCTGGCAGGTCTTGGTCGATCATCTCACGCGCTCACCCCGCCTTGGATTATACGAGCCGAAGCCAGTTCGTCCACCGCTGATCATCCATGAATTGCCGGGCCCGCATGAATTTCCAGGCGCCATATTTGTGATAGTCGAAATCGAGCGACGAGATGCGCTCCTGGACCATGGCCCACAGCGCCCATTTGAAATCGGCGACGGCACGCATCACGGTGAGGCGGGCCGGATGCTGGAGCGAGTCCGAGCGGAAGTAGCGCCGGGCGATCTCCGCCGCCACCGCCTCGCTGTAGAACATCTCGCCGATCCACACGCCCAGGTCATAATAACGCTCATTGTTCGAGGCCCATTCGAAATCGATGAGCTTCACCTGGTTATCCGGCGACAGCAGGAAATTGCCCGGCATCGGGTCGTTGAAGCAGGCGGTGAGGTCGAGGCCCGAGGCGATGAAGGCGCGCTTGGCATCCTGGTATTTGGCGTTGAGGACGGCGAAGTCGGCAGGCAGGCTCGATTTGAGCTCGGCCGCCTGCTCGATATGCTCCTCGGTCATGTCGAAGATGGTGCGGGTGATCATCAAGGGCGGGCAGGCGTGGAATTCGCGATAGAGATCGGTCACCCGTCCCCAGATTTCCGGGTCGAGAAAGTCGACATTGGTCGAGGTGCGGTAACCGTCAAGGAACTCGGTGACCTCCAATCCCGACACGGGATCGAAATAAACGACCTCGGCGCCGACGCCACGCTCGAACGCGAGCCGCGCCGCCTGGTTCGAGGCCTTCCGGTTGATGAACAGCTCGCTGCCCTTGCCGGGGATCTTCAGGAAATAAGGGCGCGCATCGCCCTCGACCTCGAAGCGCCAGTTCGAATTGGAAAGCCCGCCGCTCACCATCGAATAGGAGACGGGACGGCCGACGAACAGCGGAATGGTGGCGATCATCGCCTCCGCCTCTTTCTCGGCAACGGTCCTGGCTTGGCCAAATTTGAGTTTCTCGCTCATAGACGCCCCAGGCAGGTTTCGAAATCGGGATGCCGCATCGCCATGCGGGCGCGCAACAACCGCCATTCGGCGAATTTGAGATACTCGACCGACCGGCGCGGCGACAGATGTGAGGTCAGAAGACCGATCATGGCCCAGCGCAGATCATCGGCGACGCCATAAAGCCGGACGCGCGCGAAGAGCTTCTCATCGGCGCGGCCATGAAATTCCTCGAACACTTCCGCCATGTTGGACGTAAACCAGAAGGCTTCGACCAGATGCGAGGCGAGATCCTCAAAAGGGTCACGATTGGCGGCGAGATCGTAATCGACGAGGCGCGGCTTTTGATTTTTATCAATCATCACATTGGATGCATTGCCATCGCCATGAGAGGGCAAGAGGTCGTAGCCGGCGGCGCGAAGGCCAGCGGAGATCCGGCGCGCCTTGCCGATCAGCTCAGGAAAATCAGCAGGGCGGTAGGCCTCGGCGCCGGCCAGCGCGTCGTGCAGTTCCTCGATATGAGCACCAACGGTCAGCGTGCGCGGCAGCTTCGGAGCCGCATACAGCGCCTTACGCAGCTTCAGCACCGCCATGCCATATTTACCGCCGGGCGCCATATCAGCGAGCGTCGCGGCGCGCCAGCCGTCACTCAGCGCCTCCATGACCAGAAGCCCATGTTCGACATCGGCGGCAATGATGCGCGGGCCGACGCCGATCTCGCCGGCATGGCGCGCGGCAGCGACGATCGACGGCCAATGGCCATAAAGCGAAATCTCGCCATGATAGGCTTTGGCGAAAACCGGACGCTCGCCATCAAGGAGGATTCCGGCGGCATCGACACCGCGCCAGCTTGGCGAGGCATGCGCGGCGCAGCCGTCGCGCCAGGCGGGCGACGGGTCGGAGATCTGTGCCAATTGTCGAGCCCGTTCAGCGAGCTTCTCTTTGTCTTGCGCAACCGATGTGAACATCGATCCTCCCTGTTGCGCGGTGCTTATCCTATGCGCCGCCCTTTGTGACCAGAGTCCTGAGCATATTGGTGAGAACATCAAGCCCCAAAGCGAGATCGGCGGGATCGGTTCGCTCAAGAGGCGTGTGACAGAGGCCGCCGATGCTCGGCACGGCGATGACGATCGACGGCGTGAACGGCGCCAGACGCACCGCGTCATGGGCGGGGATCGTGTCGAGCGCCAGGACGTCGATCGCCATGTCGCGGGCAGCATGCTCGGCGAGCGAAGCCAAGGCGTCAGAGAAGTGGCCGGGCCGGCGATATTCGTCGCGCTCGATTTCCATCGGAGTCTGGGTTGCCGCGGCGGTCTCGGCGATCTTTGCTTCAAGTCGGACGAAGGCCTCGTCGATCACCTTTTCATCGGCCGAGCGCAATTCGATGAAGAGACGGACGCGGCTCGGCACCACATTGGGCGAATTCGGCGAGACTTCGATGCGGCCGACGGAGGAATGCATCACATCCTTCGGCACCAGATCGACGAAGCTCCGGACCGCGGTGATCATCTGCGCCGCAGAATAAAGCGCGTCGCGCCTTTCGCTCATCAAGGTCGGGCCGGTATGGGACGGCGCGCCATCGATGCGCAGCTCGATCTTGCGGCAACCCCACCAGCGCTTGAAAATGCCGAAGCGCAGCTTGCGCCGCTCGAGCACCGGGCCGCATTCGACATGCAGCTCGACATAAGCGGCGGGCAGCGCCGGCGCGTCATCGGCGCCGAGCCAGCCGATGTCGCTCAGCGCATCACGCACGCTGACGCCGTCGCCGTCGCGGCGCGCCAGCGCGTAATCGAGCTTGAAGTCGCCGACATAAGTGCCGGAACCAAGAGTCGAGGGCTGCCAGCGCGCCCCTTCCTCATTGGTCCAGGCGGCGATGCAGAGATTGGCTTTCGGCGCCAGACGCCCTGCGCGGATATCGGCCGCGATGGTCTCGGCGGCGACGCAGCCGGCGACGACACCATAGGTGCCATCCAGACAGCCGCCATTGGGCTGGCTGTCGATATGCGAGCCGGTCATGATCACCGGCGCGTCGGGCCCGGCAAAGTCGACGATGCCGAACATATTGCCGATGCGGTCGACCACCAGCCGGTAACCGCGCTGCTTCAGCCAATCGGCCAGGAACTGGCGCGCCTCGCCATTGGCCGGCGTGCCCTCGGGACGGTGGATGCCGCCCGCAGCCGTCGCGCCGAAACGCGAGAAGCCGCTGAGCAGCGCATGGAAGGAGGCGTGAGGCCCGGAGGTCGGAGTGATATTCACGTAATGCCCGATAATGTGAGATTTATTTGAAACAGGCATAATCCCTCTTGACCGCTTACGCAACTGCCTTATAAAAATCTCCCAATAATTAAAGGGTAAACGCGTTTTCCGTCTGAGCTCGCACGCCTCGTGCCGCGACCTAATGTTGGAAAATGTGTGTTTATAACCACATAGGGAGAGAAACGATGACCCTTTCAAAGGGACGGAGTCTGAGCCGGCGGTCGTTCAATCATTTGGTGCTGGGCGGTGCCGCAGCCTCGACACTCGCCACCCCCTTCATCCGCCGGGCCTATGCCGACACCCGCAAGACACTCATTTTCGGCTCGGGCGAGCCGGTGACGGCGAGCTTCGATCCGACATCCCACACTTCGCTCGCCCAGATCAATCTCGAGGGCTTCATCTTCGGCCAATTGTTCCGCACGCCGATGCGCCCCGAAAAGCCGGACGAGATCGTGTGGGAACTGGCTACGGGTCAGAAGATCATCGATCCCTACACGATCGAATATTCGCTGCGCGACGGCGTCAAATTCCATGACGGCGCCGACTTCTCGGCCGAGGATGTCAAGGCCTCGCTCGAATATGCCTCGCAGGCGACGCGTCCCGCCGCCTGGTATCCGGGCCCGGTCGAAGTGCAGGTCGTCGACAGGCTCACCGCGCGCGTTTCGACCAAGGCGGGCGGCTATCCGGCGAGCGCGCTCTACTTCCTCATGGGTTTTCTGCCGATCATGTCCAAGGCCGATGTGGCGGATCCGAAGCGGCTGCAGGCGCATCCCAATGGCACCGGCCCCTTCCAGTTCGTCAAGCAGGACGGCAATTCCACCGTGCTCAAGGCCTATGACGGCTTCCAGAACGGAAGGCCGCTGCTCGATGAACTGCGCTTCAGCTATATCGGCGATGCGACCACGCGCGTCCTCGGTCTGCTCGGCGGCGAGATCGACATCATCGAGCGCCTCGAGCCCGAGCAATATGAGACGCTCGTCTCCGACAACCGGGTCAAGACGCAGCGCACCATCTCGACCGAGAACAAATATCTGCATTTCCGCTGCAACAAGCCGCCCTTCGACAACCCGCTGATGCGGCGCGCGGTGGCGCATGCCATCGACCGCGAGCAGATCATGGGGGTCATGGGCGTCGCCGGCCATGCCTCGTCCAACTACATCTCGCCGCTCAAATTCGGCTATGTCGACCTGCCCGATTATCCGAGCTACGACCCGGCGAAGTGCCAGGAGCTGCTCAACCAGGCGGGATATCCCAAGGGCCAGGGCCTGCCCGAGATCGAGTATCTGACCGGCACCGGCTTCTATCCCAAGACCAAGGAATATGGCGAGGTCATCACCGCGATGCTGCAGGAGCAGGGCATTCCGGTGAAGCTCACGGTGCTCGAAGTGGCGGCCTGGGTCGAGAAGATCTACCAGGCCAAGGAAGGCGTGCCGCATGACAACATGGTCGATGTCGGCTGGTCGACCGGCTCGCCCGAGCCCGATCTCGTGCTGCGCTCGATGTTCCATGGCTCGGCCGGCCCGCAAGGCGGCCTCGTCAATGGCATCCGCGACAAGGAGATCGACGAAGCGCTCGATCTCGAGCGTGGCACCGCCGATCCGGAAGAGCGCAAGAAGATCATCCAGACGGTGACGACGCCGAAGATCATGGAAAAGCTGCCGTCCTTCTCGCTCTTCACCTCGGTCAACCTGCATGCGATGCGGGCGAGCCTCGACGGCGCCTATTTCTACCCGAACGGCCCGCTCGACGTGACCAAGGCGCAATACAGCGCGACCTGATATCGTCGTACGCCTACAGGAGAACGGCCATTGGGATTCGTATTCCGGTTTCTGCTGAGACGGGCATTACAGGGCGTGGTGATCATGCTCCTCGTCTCGATGGCCATCTTCACCATCCTGCGCTGGGACGACAGCAAGAAAGACACACCGGCACGGCTGATCCTGGGTCCGATGGCGACCCAGGAGTCCATCGACCGCAAGACCGAGGAGCTCGGCTTCAACGATCCGATCCCGGTGCAGTATCTGGCCTATATCGCCAATGTGTTCCGCGGCGATCTCGGCACCTCCTATATCCGCGCCGAAAGCGGCATGTCGCTCGGCGCCACCCAGGACGACATCCAGACCCAGCGCGCCAGCGTCATGCGGCTGATGACCGGCTCCTTGCCGATGACCCTGCAGCTCGCCGCCGTGGCGCTCGTCATCGCGATGCTGATCGCGGTGCCGATCGGCGTCGCAGCCGGGCTCAATCAGGGCCACTGGCCCGACCGGCTCGCCGTCTATCTCTCCTCCGTCTTCGTCTCGCTGCCGAATTTCTGGCTCGGCATCGTGCTCGCCTTCCTGCTCACCGCGCAGCTCGGCTGGCTGCCGTCCATCGGCTACAAAGGCTTCGCCTATACGATCCTGCCGGCGACGGTGATCGCCATCGAGATGGCGCCGCTGTTCATCCGCTCGCTGTCGGTGTCGATCGCTGCGGCGGTAAGGCAGAACTTCATCGCCCTCGCCCATGTGCGCGGCATCCCGTCCCACACCATCTTCCTGCGCAATGTGCTGCGCAATATCGCGGTGCCCAATCTCAATCTCTTCGGGGTGCAGATCGGCGCGCTGCTCGGCGGCGTGCTCATCGTCGAATATATCTTCAACTATCCGGGCTTCGGCCTGCTCACCGTGCAGGCGGTGAGCCAGCGCGACTATCCGGTGATCCAGGGCATCTCGATCATTTCCTCGGCGATCTTCGTCATCGCCAATATCCTCGTCGACCTGGTGAGCGCCAAGATCGACCCGCGCGTGGAGCTGTGACCAGGGTGACCGACACGACCGCAACCTCCCTCGCCTCCGCCGGCGCAGCCCCACGCGGCGCCAGTCCCGGCGCCAGGCTCTGGCGCGAGACCTGGCGGCAGCGCGAATTCCGCTTCGGCCTCATCGTCATCCTGCTGCTCGTCGCCTCCTCGATCCTGGTGCCGCTGCTCACCGGCATCGATCCGGGCAAGATGCAGATCAAGGACAAGTATCTGCCGCCGATCTTCCTGCCGGGCGGCACCTGGGCCCATATTCTCGGCACCGATCACCTGGGCCGCGATCTCTTGGTGCGCTCGCTGATCGGGCTGCAATATGCGCTCGGCATCTCCTTCACCACTGTGCTCCTGATGTTCTTCTTCGGCTCAGCGGTGGGCCTCGTCTCCGGCTATTTCGGCAAGGTGGTCGATGCGCTGCTGATGCGCTTCACCGACGCGCAACTCTCGATCCCGCTGATCATCCTCGCCATCACGCTCCTCACCGTGTCGCGCCCGACGGTGCCGCTCATCATCTTCGTGCTGGCCGTCTCGGGCTGGCCTGTCTATGCGCGCGTCGCCCGCGGCGTAACTTTGAGCGAGCGCAACAAGGAATATGTCCGCGCCGCCCATATTCTCGGCGCCTCGCACTGGCGCATCATCCTCACCATGATCGCGCCCAATATCCTGCCGCCCATCGCCTTCGTCGCCGTGCTCGATCTCGCCCGCATGATGATCTTCGAGGCGATCCTCGGCTTCATGAGCATCGGCGTCCAGCCGCCGACGCCGACTTTCGGCAACATCATCGCCGATGGCCGCAAATATCTCATCAATGCCTGGTGGATCGCCACCATGCCGGGCGCTTTCCTGCTGCTCGCTCTGCTGTCCATCAATCTCATGGGAGCCTCGCTTGAACGCGCCCGCAACAAGCTTTTCTCCGGCCAGATCTGACCGCACGCCGGTGCTGGACGTCTCGGGCCTTTCGGTCGAGCTGGCGCGCGCCGGCGAAAGCCGAACTATTCTCGACGACGTCAGCTTCAGCGTGCCGGAGCGCGGCCTCATCGGCATTGTCGGCGAAAGCGGCGCCGGCAAGACGGTGCTCGGGCGCGCGCTTACCGGCTGGGTGCCGGAGCCGCTGCGCCAGACAGCCGGATCGGTGGCCATCGACGGGCGCGCGCTGACGACGCTCAAATCCGAAGAGCTGCGCCAGATCCGCGGCCGCACCATCGGCTATATCGGCTCCGATCCGGGCACCTCCTTCGATCCGACCATTCCGATCGGCGTGCAGATCGCCCAGAAGCTGCGCGCCGTGGTGCCGGGGACCAGCCGCGATGCGGCCAAGAAGCGGGTGCTCGATCTCCTCGACCAGGTGCGCATTCCATCGGCGGCGCGCCGCTTCGATGAATATCCCTATCAGTTCTCGGGCGGCATGCTGCAGCGCGCGGCGATCGTCGACGCGCTCGTTGCCAAGCCGAAAATCCTCATTTGCGACAACATCACCCAGCCGCTCGACGTCACCATCGCGGCGCAGATCGTGCGCCTCCTGCGCGGCCTCGAGCGCGATCTCGCCACCGCGATCGTGTTCTTCACCGCCTCGATCCCGGTCGCCAAGGAGCTGATCGATGATCTGCTCGTTCTCGAAAAGGGGCGCATCATCGAACGGGGCGGCATCGGCGCCGTCATCGCCCAGCCGGCCTCGGCCCATACGCGGCGACTGATCGATAGCTCACCGCGCATCTGGGGACAGAATGTCGATATCCCCCGGCCGGCGCCGGCGAAGGATGCGAAGTCTGAACCGCTGCTGCTCGTCGAGGATGTCGTCAAGACCTACCACGTGCCCGACCGCACCCGCTTCACCGGCACGCTCGACGTCAAGGCGGTGCGCGGCGTGAGGCTGGAAATCCGGCCCGGCGAGAATGTCGGGCTGGTCGGTGAATCGGGCTGCGGCAAGTCCACTTTGTCGCGGTTGTTGAGCTGGATCGAGGAGCCCGATGCCGGACGCATCGTGTTCCAGGGCAAGGACATGGCGAGCCTCAGGGGCAAGGAGCGCCTCGCCATGCGCCGGCGTTTCCAGCTGCTGCTGCAGGATCCGTACAACTGTCTGCCGCCGCATCTGTCGGTGGCGCGGACGATCCGTACCTCGCTCGACATTCATGGCGTCAAAGGCGCCGAAGCGCGCGACAAGGTGCGCGCGGTGATGCACGAGGTCGGGCTCAAGGACGAGGACGCGGAGCGGCTGCCGATCGGCATGAGCGCCGGGCAGCGCCAGCGCGTCAACATCGCCCGCGCGCTGGTGCTCGAGCCGACGCTGCTCATCCTCGATGAGACGCTTTCCTCGCTCGACCCCGCCGAGCAGAGCCGGCTCATCGACCTGTTCGAGCGCCTGCAGGCGAAACATGGTCTCACCTATCTGGTGATCTCGCACGATCTGGCGCTGGTGCGAAAGGTGTGCAACCGGGTGGCCGTCATGTATCTCGGCAAGATCGTCGAGAATGCCGGCAATGCGCAGATCTTCGACCGGCCCGGCAATCCCTATACGCGGGCACTCCTCTCGGCCGTGCCGGTGCTCGACAAGGGACCGTTCAACCCGGCCGAATGCCTGGTCGACGGCGAGCCGCCGAGCCCGATCAATGTGCCGACAGGCTGCTCCTTCGCCTCGCGCTGTCCCAAGGCGCAGGATCTGTGCCGGACGAGCGAGCCGGCCTTCGCGCCGCTCGGGGACGGCCGTGGTGGAGCGGCGTGTCATTTTCCGTTTGCGTGAGGCGGAATAGGGTCCGGCCTGGGCCGTATGTGTGGCCATGGAACCCGCCAATATCGTTCTCGTGCTGTGGACCGCTTTGGTCCTTTATTGCTTCGGCCAGATCTGGTTCGTGCAGATCGTCATCTATCCGTTGTTCAAGATGGTGGGCGAGCGGGACTATGTGACCTATCATCATTTCTATGCGAGCCACATTCCGCTGCCGGTGATCCTGCCGGGCTTCACCTGCTTCCTGTTTCCGCTGGCCTTGATCTTCTGGGGTCCCGCCGCCGTGCCGGCCTGGGTCTACTGGCTCAATGTCGCGGCGGGCCTTGTCGGCCTCGCGGTGACCTTGTTCCTCGAAATCCCGCGCCATGCGCTGCTCGAAAAACACGGCAAGGATTTTCAGGTGATTGGCGAGCTCATCCGTTACAACTGGCCGCGCACCGCCTCGATCAGCCTGCAGGCCCTCCTCGCGGCGGTGATGCTGACCTATATCGTGACGCCGGTCAGTTAGTATCGCGCAAGATCAACGCTGCGCCCTTCTCGCCGACCATGATCGAGGGCGCATTGGTATTGCCCGAGGTGATGGTCGGAAAGATCGCGGCGTCGATGACACGCAGGCCGCTTACGCCATGGACACGCAATTGCGGATCGACGACGCTGCTCCGCGGGTCGGGCCCCATGCGGCAGGTGCCGACGGGATGGAAGACGGAATAGGACCGGTTGCGGATATCATCGGCGAAGGCTTCATCGCCTTCGACCCCCGGGCCGGGCTTGAGCTCGGCATCGATCACGGCGGCAAGGCTCGGGGCCGCGCCGAGCTTGCGCAGGAAATGCGCGGCTTCCACCATCACCGCAAGATCCTCAGGGTCCGACAGATAATTCGGATAAATCGCCGGTGCCTCGCGCGCATCGGGCGAGCGGATCTCGAGATGGCCTGAGCTCTTCGGCTTGCAGGGCGAGATGCTGGTGTAGAAACCCGGAAACGGATCGGGATTCATCAAAGGTCGGGTCTTGGGCGGCGCTTTTTCATAGGTGAGCGGCGAGAAATAGAGCTGGATGTCGGGTGCCGCGAGGCCGGGCTTCGAGCGGTAATAGCCGCCCGCCTGATTGAGACTCAGGGACAACGGACCTTTGCGCGTCAAGATATACTGCAGGCCCACTCTGAGCTTGCCGTGCCAGGGATAAAGCACTGTGTTGAGGCTCGGCGCCGATGTTCTATACGTGAAGTCGTAACACAGATGATCCTGCAGATTGCGCCCGACGGCACCATTGTCGAGAAGCACGTCGACGCCTTGCGCCTTCAACACCGATGCAGGGCCGATGCCGGAGAGCTGGAGCAGCTGCGGCGAGCCGATCGAGCCGGAGCTCAGGATGATCTCCCTTGTGGCGCGGGCTTCACGCAACATGTCGCCCTGCCGGTAGGTGACGCCGACCGCTTTTCTGCTCTCGAAGAGAATCCTCGTCGCCTGCGCTCCGGTGACGATGTCGAGATTGGGACGCTTGCGCAGATAGGCGGAGGCGGAAGATTCGCGAAAGCCCTTGCGGGTCGTGATCTGATAGAGGCCGGCGCCTTCGATGGTGGCGCCATTGAGATCAGCGCTGGAGGGTACGCCCGCTTCCCGCGCCGCCTTGATGAAGACGCGGCTCAGCGGATGGGCTTCATTCTCGATGGTCGTCACATGGAGCGGACCGCCGGCGCCGTGATGGGGGCCGGCGCCCAGATCATGGTCCTCGAGCTTGCGATAGGTCGCGAGCACGTCCTTCCAGCCCCAGCCCTCATTGCCCAGCGCCTCCCACTCAGCGAAGTCGGACTCCTGGCCCCTGGAATAGACCATGGCGTTGATCGAGCTCGAGCCGCCGAGCACCTTGCCGCGCGGCCAATAGCTGATGCGGTTGTTGAAGCCCGGCACCGGCTCGGTCTGGTACATCCAATTGACACGGCTGTCATAGAAGGTGCGGCCGTAGCCAATGGGCATCTTGATCCAGACATTGCGGTCGGAGGGGCCCGCTTCGAGAAGGAGTACGCGATGACGGCCGCTTTCGCTCAAACGCCCCGCCACCGCCGAGCCGGCCGAGCCCGCGCCTATAATGATGTAGTCCCACATGATGCTGATGAAATTGAGTTTTAGATGACAGGAGCCTATGCCAAGATCAGGCCTCAGGGAAGAGCACCAGCATGATCATCAGAAAACTCGAGACATTCGCCAATGAGTTCGTCGGCTTCGTCCGTGTGACCGCCGACACCGGCGATCAGGGCTGGGGCCAGCTTTCCACCTACAATGCCGACATCACCGCCGAGATTTTTCACCGCCAGGTGGCGCGCCATGCGCTCGGCACCGATGCGATCAACTTCGGACCGACGCTCGAGCGCATCAATGAAAAGGAACACAAGTTTCCGGGCTCCTATTTGCGGCGCGCCACGACCGGCCTCGATACGGCGCTGCTCGATCTGCGCGGCAAGCTCGAAGGCAAGCCGGTCGTGTCGCTCCTCGGCGGCAAACCCAAAAAGATCCGCGCTTATGCCTCTTCGATGAAACGCGACATCACGCCAGAAGACGAGGCGCGGCGTTTCCTCAAACTGCGTGACGAAAAGGGCTTCACCGCCTTCAAATGGCGCGTCGGCGCCGAATGCGGCCGCGATGTCGATGAATGGCCGGGCCGCACCGAGAAGATCGTGCCGCTCGTCTCACGCGCACTCGGCGACGGCATCGACAAGCTGGTTGACGGCAATTCCGGCTACTCGCCGAAGCGCGCCATCGAGGTCGGGCGCCTTCTCGAGGACGAAGGCATCGGCCATTTCGAGGAACCCTGCCCCTATTGGGAATTCGCCCAGACGAAAGAGGTGCGCGATGCGCTCAGCTTGGATGTCACCGGCGGCGAGCAGGATTGCGAGTTCACCGCCTGGGAGCGGATGATCGGGATGGGCGCCGTCGACATCATCCAGCCCGATGTCATGTATCTGGGCGGCATGATGCGCACGCTGCATGTCGCGCGGCTCGGCGCACAAGCGGGACTGCCCTGCACGCCGCACAGCGCCAATCTCTCGCTCGTCACCTTGTGCACGATGCATCTCCTCGCCGCCATCGACAATCCCGGCAAATATCTCGAGCTGTCGATCGAAGGCCTCGATTATTACCCCTGGCAGGACGGGCTCTTCGTCGAGGATCCGTACAAGGTCGTCGACGGTCATGTCGAAATTTCCGACCGGCCCGGCTGGGGCGTCGAGGTCAATCCGCAATGGCTCGACCGCTCTCAGCACAAGGTCAGCGAGCTCGGTTGACCGCTGTTCTTCCCCTGTAAAAAGCAGTGGAATTAGCAGGGGAATATCAGCGGATTATCAGAGGATTTACAGCACTTTTGCCGAGGGTTGCGGAACAGCGGATCGGTTCCTGGCGGCAATTTTGTAATTTCCAATGGTTCTGCACGGGGATTCAAGGACGTAATGCCATACATGATTTTCTCCCTCTGCCATCCTTTCGGACGGGAGAGGAGAAATGTCGGATAGCTACACCATCACCTCGATCAGCCGATCGCCTTGACGTGTATCCGCTATGGTGATCTCCACGGGCAGGAACCGTTCGATGACAGACATGTTGCTGCGCGTATGCGGCGTCGGCCGGAGCGTCGTGAAACGTCCACCACGGGTGAGCGCCAGGGGCAGAAGCAGCTGGTCGGCGAGATGGGGCCCGACGGCCGCTTCGCTCGCCATGTATTTCTCGACCTGGCGCGCCACCTTGACCGCGACCTCCTCGGCGGTCACGCCGAAGGCGCCATGGGCGCTGAAGATATCGACGGCGCGCTCATGGCGGATCTCGATCCACAGGATATTGCCCGGGCCCGAGGAGTCGACCTCGCGGATTTTCATCTCCTCCTCGCTCAGCGACAGAAGCCGCGCCAGCTTGACGACCTCGCGGCGGGCGATGTCAACGGCGAGATTGGCGAAGACGGCCTCGCCCTGCCGTGACAGCAGAGCACCGCGGTCTTCCAGCACGATCCTGGCAGCCGGACGCACCGGGCCGATCACCGCTTCGAGCTTGCCGCCGCCCGCCGGATGAAATCCATGCCGGTGCAAAGTGAGGCGCGCCTCGAAGCCCGTCGGCCGCAGCGCCGGCAGAAAGACGCGGTCGAGATATTCGAAGGAGGGCGCGGAAATGTTGTGCGTGCCACCTTCGATGACGACGCGCGAGGGCATTGCCTGACGCGCCAGCGGCAGGAAGATGGTCTGGAAGACAAGGCAGGCGGCGCCGGCCGAGCCGATGGCGAAATGATAGTCACCCGGCGTGATCGTGCCCGGCGCGAAATCGAGCGTTGTCGCGCCGAGCTCAGCGCCTTTCACGTCACCGCCGCAGATCTGCGCGGCGGCGCGTACCGCCGCCAGATGCTGGCGCAGCAGACCCGGCTTCGCACGCCCGGCACGGATATTTTCGATGCGGAAGGATTCTCCCGTCAGCATCGAGAGGGTGAGAGCGGAGCGAAGGATCTGTCCTCCGCCCTCGCCCTCGGCCCCGTCGATCGTCAGCATTTTCGTTTCCTGTAGATATGCGCCACCTCATCACCCTCCCCTCAGGACTCACTCAATCCTGAAGGGCGCTTCGAGGCCCGCCTTCGGCGGGCACCTCAGCGTGAGGATGGGAGGTGGCTGTGTTTATCCCTTCACACAGACGACCTGGCGCAGCGTGTGGACGATGTCGACCAGATCGGCCTGCGCCGCCATCACGGCATCGATGTCCTTATAGGCCTTGGGCGTCTCGTCGATGACGTCCTCGTCCTTGCGGCATTCGACGCCGGCCGTGTCGGCCATGTGGTCGGCCACGGTGAAGCGGCGCTTGGCCTCGGCCCGCGACATCACGCGCCCCGCCCCATGCGAGCAGGAGCAGAAGCTTTCGAGATTGCCGCGGCCGCGCACGATGAAGGATTTTGCCCCCATCGAACCCGGGATGATGCCCATCACACCGTCGCCCGCATGCACGGCGCCCTTGCGGGTGACGAGCACGTTCTTGCCGAAGTGATGCTCATGCGCCACATAGTTGTGGTGGCAGTTCACCGCCTCGAGATGGGCCTCGAAAGGCTTCGCGATGACCCGGCGCGCCGCGTCAATGGCGTGACGCATCATCACCTGACGGTTGGTCATGGCGAAATGCTGCGCCCATTCGACCGCCTCGACATAGTCGGCGAAGTTCTCCGTGCCTTCCGGGAAATAGGCAAGGTCAGTATCGGGCAGGTTGATGTACCAGCGCCGCATGTCCTCCTTCGCCTTCTCGATGAAGTAGGAACCGATCTGGTTGCCGACCCCGCGCGAGCCGGAATGCAGCATGAACCACACGCGGTCCGCCTCATCGAGGCAGACCTCGAGGAAGTGGTTGCCGGTGCCGAGCGTGCCGAGATGCACCGCCGTGTTGGCCTTGGCGAGCTTCGGATGCTTGGCGACGATCGCATCGAATCCCGAAGCGAGCCCGTCCCAGGCTTCCGACGTCGCTTCCGGCAGATCATGCCAGGAGCCCTTGTCGCGGGTTCCGCGCGCAACCGTGCGGCCATGCGGCACGACCCGCTCGATCGCCGAGCGCAACGGCAGCAGCGTGTCGGGCAGGTCAGCCGCCACGAGCGACGTGCGCACCGCCATCATGCCGCAGCCGATATCGACGCCGACCGCCGCCGGAATGATGGCGCCGATCGTCGGGATCACCGAGCCGATGGTCGAGCCCTTGCCGAAATGCACGTCGGGCATCACCGCCAACCACTTGTAGATGAAGGGCATGCTGGCGGTGTTGGCAAGCTGCTTCTTCGACGCCTCGTCGACGGGAACGCCGCGCGTCCACATCTTCACGGGCGCCCCATGCTCATGCAGCGCCGCATCGGCCAGAAATTCGTAAGCGCGGTCCATCGTCGTCAGTCCTTCACAGTCAGATAATGCGGCGCCACCGACCCGGTCAGCCAGACGCCATTGTCGGCTTGATAGAAGAGCAAGCCATCTTCGCGCATGCGGTCGGCCGCGACCAGCAGGATGACCGGCTTGCCATGCCGCATGCCGACCTTGCGCGCGGTCTCCGGGTCGGCGGAGAGATGCACATGCCGGCGCGTCTGCGGCCTCAACCCTTCGGCCAGGATGCTGTCCAGCACTGACGCCGCCGTGCCGTGATATAACACAGCGGGCGGGGTGACAGGCTCAAGCTCGAGATCGACCGCCACCGAATGACCTTGCGCCGCCCGGATCCGCATCCCATCAGGAGACAGCGAAAAGCGCTTCTTGTCATTCGTGGCGACGATCTCGCGCAGAATGTCCGATGTCAGGTCCTGGCCATGAGCACGCGCTCTGGCGATGAGATCGTCCGTCGCGACCCAGCCGCCCTCGCCCAGCGCGAGGCCGATTTCCTCGGGCGCGTGGCGCAAGACATAGCTCAGGAATTTGCTGAGCCCGGTGATGTTCTTTTCCATATTCTTTCTTCACTCAATCAGAGAAGGCCCTTACGACAAGAAGATGATGAAACAACCTGCTCTGTCCATCTGAGCTACAGGTCCATAGATGGTGGACCTGGCGGGACTCGAACCCGCGACCAGGAGATTAAGGATCTGTAGTTCCATCGGCATTCGTAAGGGTCTTTTTCATTTCAATCATACATTCATCATTGGTTTCCCCTTCTCCCGTCCGCAGGATGGGAGAAGGTGCCCGACAGGGCGGATGAGGGCTCTTCTGAACCACTGAGGCTCTTCAACCAAGAGCCCTCACCCGGCCTTCGGCCACCCTCTCCCATTGCTGCGCAACGGGAGAGGGGGAAAACTGGAGGACCGGCAGGCGACGAAATTTGCGAGACGTTTCCTGAGCTACGACCGGCTTGCGCCGGCGGGAGGATTGCAACTCCGACCTCCTGTCCATGACAGACAGGCGCTCTACTCTACCTGGTGCTGTAGTCCCGCAGGCATTCGCCCGCTGGCGGTGACAAGATCGGACAAGACGGCCTTCCGGCCAGTTGCAGTACCACTGTAGTCCTGCCCGCATTCACCCATTTCGGGGAGTCCGGGACGGTCGCCCCGGACTCCATGTTTGTTATAGCCGGATCTTCTCGATCTCGCCGATCCAATGATCCGCGCTCAAGCCGTTCTCGGCGAAAGCCTGGATCATCTCGAAGACCGCGTCGGAGAAACCTCCGACATTCAGAATATCCGCACGCTCCACGGCCTGCGTGGTCGTGGTGGGCTGGATGTCGACGCAGACGAGCTTCGCCTGCGGGTTCACCCGCTTGACCTTAGACCAGGCCCGCATCGTCGCCGTTCCTTCATAACCACCCTTGGCGGCATCCACCCAGGATTCGTTATCGGAAACGAAGACGACGAGGTCGACCTTCGCTTTCTCGCGCGCCAGCCGCTCGAGCGGTGCCGAGCAGTTGGTTCCGCCGCCGCCGATGCTGGCGAGCTTCTGCGCATTGGTCAGCACCGTGTCATGCGGGTTGAGGTCGATATCGACCACATCCTGCTCGAAGGGCAGCACCACGACCTCGCTGTTGCGGCGCAGGAACGACGCGGCCACCAAAGCCGCGACATCGATGCAGCGCACCACGCTCGAAGCCCCCTTGCGGTAACCCGTCACCGGCGATGCCATCGAACCCGACACGTCCGGGCACACGACGATACGCTGGTCGAGCTCGGGTACGTTGCCGATGGCGATTTCCATCGCCTCCTGCAACGCGTTGCGCACGATCTTCGGCACTTCCCCGGCCGAGGCGGCATAGGCCGCCATCAGCTGGTAAGGGAAGACCTTGGCGCGGGCGATCGCCTTTGGATCGGCAAGCCGCTCGGCAACACGCTCCGACATGCCGGCAATACCGAACACGCCGTGGCGCGCAAAGGTATTGAGGCCCTGGCGCAAAGTCTGCCAGGACGCCGTCTCGGCAATCGCCGCCCACTGCTTCTGCGTCAGCGCAAGCGCGGTCAGCAACTGGAACGGCACATCGGGCACCGGCAGCGTCGGATCGCGCTTGAAGGCTTCCAGGTCCTTCACGATCTGCGGCAACTGGGCGACGTCATAGGGACGGCCGACCACATAGCCATAGAGCGCTTCGCGCGTCTTCGACTGCGGCTTCGGATGCGCCATGCGGATGATATCGGCCAGCGAGGGATCGTTGCCGATGCTCGCCCGCAGAATATCCTCATCCGACGCCTGGGCCAGCCAGCCGAGGATCAGCCGCTTGGGCCGTGAACCGAACGACTTGCGGCCGACCGCACCCGAGCGGATGACCTGCGCGAAGTTGCGCAGCATCCGGCCGTTCACGACGACACGCGGAAACGCCTTGGCGAAATCCCCCGTGTCGAGTGTGGCGAGGATGGCCAGCAACGCCGCCGGCATATCCTTCATGTGACCTTTTTCGCGCGCATAGATCGCCGTCTTGGCGATGAAGGCGGAATCCACGAAACGGGCCAGCTTCAGGATCTCGGCGAGCTGCTCCCGCGGCTCGGCATAGAAGGTCCGGTTGAAGGTCCCGGTGGCGGCCAGTTGCGCCAGCGCGGCGCGCGGCTCCAAGCCATAGGCCGGGGCTTTCTCACGGTTCCAGGCATTCGCACGCGGAAGCAGCTTTCCGATCGTCGATGCAAACACGGATTTGTTTGCCATTGGTCTTCGTCCTTCTGTTGACGAAAACCTCTATTGCAGCGTACGTGCCAACTGGCTTCTACTGCATAATAATTCCATCAAGCCATTGGAATAATTAGCGAATTATTTCTGGACTCTCATTTCGACCGCCGGAGCGCTCATAAAATCTAATATGATTGGATAGGAATTTATCTTATAATCTAAGCTATTATGAGCAAGAAGAACGTCGTCATCGGCTTCGTCGGCACCACGCTCGACACCGGCAAATGGGAGAGCCGGTGGGAGCGCTGGCGGCCGACCATCGCGGTGTGCCAGCAGGAGGACTTCGTCGTCGACCGGCTGGAGCTCATCCATGATCATCATGCGGCCGGCCTGACCGAAAGACTGACGCGCGACATCGCCCAGGTTTCACCCGAGACTGAAGTTGCACCGGTCATCATCAATCTGAAGGACCCGTGGGATTTCGAGGAGGTCTATGGCGCGCTGCACGATTTCGCCCGCGGCAAGAGCTTCGACACTGAGAACGAAGAGTATTTCATCAACATCACCACCGGCACGCATGTGGCGCAGATCTGCTGGTTCCTGTTGGCCGAGACGCGCCATGTGCCGGCCAAGCTCATGCAGCTCTCGCCGCCCCGCAAGGCGCGCGGCGACATCACCAGCCCGATGCGCATCATCGATCTCGATCTGTCGCGTTATGACCGCATCGCCACGCGCTTCCGGGCCGAGCAGCGCGACGCGACTTCCTTCCTCAAATCCGGCATCGCGACGCTGAGCCCGGCCTTCAACAAGCTGATCGACCGCATCGAGCAGGTCGCCGTCAACTCCAAGGCGCCGTTCCTGCTGATGGGCCCGACGGGCGCCGGCAAGTCGCATCTGGCGCGGCGCATCCACGAGTTGAAGAAGAGCCGCCATCAGATCGAGGGCCCGTTCGTCGACGTCAATTGCGCCACCTTGCGTGGCGATACCGCGATGTCATCGCTCTTCGGCCACGTGAAGGGCGCCTTCACCGGCGCGCAATCGGCGCGGCCGGGCCTGCTCAAATCGGCCGATGGCGGGCTTCTGTTTCTCGACGAGATCGGCGAGCTCGGGCTCGACGAGCAGGCGATGATCCTGCGCGCCATCGAGGAAAAACGGTTCCTGCCGGTCGGCGCCGACAAGGAAACGGCGAGCGACTTCCAGCTCATCGCCGGCACTAACCGAGATCTCAATGAAGCCGTGCGCCAGGGACGATTCCGCGAGGACCTGCTGGCGCGCCTCAATCTGTGGACCTTCCTGCTGCCGGCGCTGAAGGAGCGCACGGAAGACATCGAGCCCAATATCGATTTCGAGCTCGAACGCCATGCGCGCGACGACGGCGCCAAGATCACCTTCAACAAGGAGGCGCGCGCCCGCTTCGTCGCCTTCGCCACCTCGCCTGAGGCCGAATGGAGCGCCAATTTCCGCGACCTCTCCGCTTCAATCACCCGCATGGTGACGCTGGCGCCGAAAGGCCGGATCGACGAGGCGACCGTCGCCGAGGAGATTCTCCGGCTGAAGGCCCTGTGGTCCGGCGGCCGGCGCGGCCAGATGAGCGACATCCTCAACGAGGTTTTTCCCGAAGAACGCCTCGACCGCATCGACCTCTTCGACCAGGCGCAGCTCGCGCAAGTGATCGCGGTGTGCCGCGAGAGCGCTTCCTTGAGCGCGGCGGGCCGGAGACTCTTCGCCGCTTCCCGCGCCACCAAAGCCAGCGGGAACGACGCCGACCGCCTGCGCAAATATCTGGCCCGCTTCGATCTCGACTGGCCGACGGTGACGGGGAAGGGGTGAAGATGCTTCCTTCCGCATTCGTGGAAGTGCGGACGATGCGCGGTCATTTCACACGGTCGAATTCCCCCACGAAACCTTCGCCGCAATAGCCGCCGCCGGCAAACAGGCTCATCGCGGTCTTCATATCCGGATCGAATCCCACCGCATCCAAAAACTTCTCCGCATCATCGCCGGGACGAAAATCGATCTCGGCCGGGGGACCGTCCTTGACGACTGTTCTTGCATTCGCGGACACACCATATGCAATCACGAATGAAAATGGCGCGGCATCAACACAAGCTTTGAAAAGCTTCACGCAATCCTGGGGGCTGAGCCAGGTTGCCAGTTGGCGCTGATCTTCCGGCTCCGGCTCGAACGAGGCGATGCGCAGGCAAGCGACCGAGAGGCCGTATTTGTCGGCATAGAGGCTGGCCAAGGCCTCGCCAAATGCCTTGGTGACGCCGTAGAAGCCACTTGGTCTGATCCGGCTGCTCTGGCTCACGCCGGTTGCCTGCCGGTGAAACCCTACGGCCTGTATCGAGCTCGCATAAATGACCCGGCGAACACCCGCCCGACGTGCCGCCTCGAAGAGCTGATAAGTGCCCAATATGTTCGGCTCCACCAGTTCTTCGAACGGCCACTCTTCGGGGATGGCCGCCAGATGTATGACGCAATCAATGTCCCGCAGGGCGACAACGAGCGCGTCGAAGTCCATCAGATCGCCGACGACGATTTCCGTATCCGGATGCGACTTCTCCGCCGGTTTCAGATCGAACAGCCGCAGCAACGGATAGCTTCCCTCGAATGACTTCGACAGGGTTCGCCCGATTCGGCCCGCGGCCCCCGTAATCATCACCCTTGGTAACGCTTCGCCCATTTCTGTAATCTCCTCTCGTGATTGCGTGAGTTTATCATGGCCGACAGCTTCAGCCATTCGCTTCAACCATCTCCATTGAGCGAAAGTCGGCTTCGCCGCCGTCGTATTGACGCACTCCAGGCATGCCGACCTCGATCCGCAGCCAGCCCATAGCGTCGATCTCTCCCACATCACCTTGCTTGAGGATAATCGAGGTGGTTCGCGATCTCAGAAGGCACGGACCGGTCAAATGTGTTCCAGGAGACAGAGATTCGAATTCCACCACCGGCACGTCCGTCCAGGCACCCAGATAGATTCGCCGGGTGTCCGCATTTCGCGCATCCTGTGCGGTGACCTTGTCAGTCGCCGGGCGAACGCCCGAAGGCGTCGTCACCGAAAGCCTGACATTTGCGATGACAATCCGTTGTGCCCGAGAGGCATGTCCGTAGAGCTCCGCATGCCGGACATGGAATCTTTCAGCCAGGATCCGGGTCGCGTCAGGCGCAGTCAGTTCGCCACTCTCAATCCCGACATCGATCTCGAATATCTGCTCGCCATAACGCATGTCGAGGGTGATCGATACGGTAAGTTGTTCAGGCGCAAGGCCGCTCGCCAGCGCTTCCACCACACATTCCTGCCGCATCGCCGAGATGAGAGATGGCAAGCTTTCGACCGCGCCTGGCGACAAGTCTTCGGCTACGGTCCGGATACGCTCATATTTCAGATCCGTCGAAAGCATGCCCCAGGCCGAAAAAACGGCAGCCGATCTCGGCACCAGCACCGTCCTGATCCGCAAGGAGCGCGCGATATCGGCGATATGCAATCCGGCGGCGCCTCCGAAGGACAACAGAGCGTGATTGCGCGGATCCCTTCCGGCGCGGACAGCCACAATTCGGATCCCTTCGGCCATTTGCGTGTTGATCACGCGCACCACGCCTTCGGCGGCAGCCTCGAGCGTGCACTTCATTCTGTCGGCGATCTCGCCAATGGCCTTCTCGGCAGCAGCCCTGTCGAACGCGACCCGTCCGCCCATGAAGTTCGCCGCGTCGAAAAACCCCAGCACGACATTCGCGTCGGTCGTCGTTGCCTGGTTTCCGCCGCGTCCATAACATGCCGGCCCAGGCTTGGCCCCGGCACTTTCAGGCCCAACGGACAGGATGCCACCGTCGCTCACCCGCGCGATCGATCCTCCGCCAGATCCGATCGTGTGAATATCGATCGTCGGCAATGCAATTTTGAGGCCGGAGATGTCGCGATCATTGGATATCCTGGCTTTGCCGTCGACAATCAACGCTATGTCCGAGCTTGTTCCCCCCATATCGAAAGCTATCAAATCCGGAATGCCGGCGAGATGCGACGCCATAATACAACCCGATACTCCGCCCGCCGGACCGGACAAAACGCATCCAGCCGCCAGATCTATCGAAGCCTCGATGGTGCCGAGACCACCATGCGAATGCATGATGAGTATCTCCCCCTCATATCCAGCGGCTTGAACGCGCGATCGTAGCCGGCCAAGATAATTCGCGAGAACCGGGCCGACATAGGCATTGATGACCGTTGTCGAAAAGCGTTCATACTCCTTGATCATCGGCAAGACCCGCGAGGACAACGAGACATAAGCATCCGGCATGTGCTCGGCGAGCAATTCACCTACGCGCCGCTCATGATCCGGGTTGCGATAGGAATGCAGGAGGCAGACGGCTACCGCGGAGCATCCGGCCCGTTTCAACTGCTCGATTGCCTGGAGAACCGAGGCTTCATGCAATGGCTGTTCGATGGAGCCGTCAAATCGTACCCGCTCGCGGACAGCGAGGCGAAGATGCCGCGGTACGAGGGCCGGCGGCGGACGCAATCGCAGATTATAGCGATCCGGCTTATAGCCTTCGCGCTGCTCGATCACGTCGCGAAAGCCTTCGGTGGTCAACAAACCGACTTTCGCGCCCTTGCCTTCGAGCAGCGCATTCGTCGCCGCCGTCGTGCCGTGGATGATGAGCCGCGTGCGCGCCAGAAGCTGGTCGCGCGCAAGCCCCAATTCCACTGCGAGAGCCTCAAGCCCGTCGACCAGACCGATAGACTGATCCTCGGGGGTCGAGGACACCTTGGCTTTCGCGGTCCGCCCTTTCTCGTCGATAGCGACCAGATCCGTGAATGTGCCACCGACATCGATGCCGATCTTGTATGTATTGTGCGCGTTCATAGTGTCATTCCACCGCAAAACCTTCTTCCAGGTCCTTGAACCGATCGGCCTTATCGCGTGCGGTCGGCGAGCCATAGCCACCGCCACCCGAGGACACGATATGCAGCCAGTCGCCCGGTGCGAATTTCAGCCGCGTCGCCTTGGTCGGCAGCGCCGAAGATGTGCCATCCGCGCCGTTGACGTGATGATATCGGTGAGGCGCTCCACTTTGGCCGCCGGCAATTCCATGCGGAGGATGGACGGCGCCGTCACCCGCGGTCACACCGGACACCGGCGCGTCGGTTTCAAGCCGGATGCGAACAGAAGCGCCAAACCCGCCCCGATGCTTCCCCGCGCCAGCGGTCTCGGGCGCAAACTCATGCTCCGCGAAGAACAAAGGGAAACGAGCTTCGGCGACTTCGATCGAGCTGAATTTCAGACCGCCGCCGCTTGAAAGCTCTCCGGCTCCGTGCCAGCCATCAGCGGTCGCCGATCCACCTCCCCCTGGCCGCCCATGGAAGAGATGCCAGATGAAGTTGCGGCTGGTTCTCGGATCCCTCCCCTGAAGCGCAATGCGGAAGCGTCGCCCCCAGCCACCGACGACACGATCCGGGCAAGCCCCCTCGAGGGCCCGGAAAATCGCTTCGGCGATCTCCTGCGCCGGATGATTGGTGGAGAGCGTCACCGGTGCGGGTTCGAAGGGATGAACCAGAGTTCCTTGCTTCGTCGTGACTTTTACCGGCTTGAAGGACCCTGAATTCTTCGCGATACCGCTCGGGGTGAGATAGGCAATGGCCATGTGCACGGCCGACATCGTATTGGCGTATGAGGAATTCACGATCCCTGAGACCTGCGGGTCCGTGCTGGAGAGATCGACGTGAATATCGCTGCCGGAAACGGTCACCTCCGCCCTGATCGCAATGTTCACGGCACCATGACCATCGTCGTCGAGGAGGCTTTGGCCGTAATAGACGCCATCCTTCCAGGTCGAAATATCGGCGCGCGTCTGATGTTCCGAGGCATCGAGAATATGCCCGATGGCGTCGCGCAATTGATCGGCGCCATACTCATCGATGAGCTCGGCTAGGCGTTTCGCGCCGACATGGGTCGATCCGATCATCGCGTTCAGATCCCCTATGAAGTCATCGAAGTGCCGCACGTTCGTCGCCAGCATGTGCAGCAGATCGTCATCTCGGCAGCCGGCGCGATAGAGCTTCACCGGCGTGATGCGGATACCCTCCTGCCAGATCTCGGTCGCGTCGGGATTGTAGGAGCCGGCGGCCGATCCGCCGATGTCGCTCGAATGCGACCGATTGACAGCCCAGAAGATGGGCTCGCGCTCAAGGCCGGCGAAGACCGGCACGAAACAGGTGATATCCGGCAGATGGCTGCCGCCATAATAAGGATCGTTCACCAGAAACACGTCGCCCCGCTCGATACGTGCCGCGAATCTACTTCTGATTTCAGCCATCGCGAAGGGCAGGCCGCCGACATGCACCGGCAGATTGTCGGCTTGCGAGATGAGGCGCCCCTCGCCATCGAAAATGCCGATCGAGAAGTCGCGACTTGAATTCAGAATCTGCGAGTAGGCGGTGCGCAGCATCGCCTCGCTCATCTCCGCATTCACGTAATAAAGTCGATGCTGGATGATCGAAATCGTGACGGGATCAATCGGCATCGGCTGTATAGGCTTGGCCCTGGTGTCTTTGTATAAATCGATCATACCGCTCCACTCGATCTTTTCACCAGAACAACAATAGCGGCAGCTATCGCTCCTTCTGATGAAATGATCGGTGAAGAATAAAATACGCGACGTGGTATTTGCGGTCTGGATGAAACTATATTTCAGCCGATCTGGAGCTCATCCCAGGAGTCGTCTTCGAAGACGATGAACGGCTCGAATTTGAGCGTCCGATAAGCAATGGTCGTGTTGAGCTTGGCTACGACCTTGCACTCGGAAATCGTCTTGGCGATCACCTCTTCGAAATCCTCGAGGCGGCGAAGATAAGATATCAGGAGCATGTCTTCACCGCCCGTGATCATGTAGCACTGCGTGATTTCGGGTATTGAGCGGATCAGCTTAAGCAGTTGATCTCGAGACTTCAGATCATGCGAGGAAAGGTTCAGGGTTGTGACGGCCACGACCCCACCGACCTTCTCCCGGTTAATGAGAGCGATATCCGCGGCGATCAGCCCCAGCTGGCGCAGACGCCTGACGCGGCGCAGGCAGGAGGGCGGCGACGTTCCGACGCGCTTGGCGAGGTCCTTGTTGGATTGTCCACTGTCGCGCTGTATGGCGTTGAGAATTTTCCGGTCGAGCCGGTCAAGAACAGGTCTATCACTCATCTTTGCATGATCCGGGCCGACGAATTGTTTTCGTCGATTTTCTCATTTTGAGAGCAGCGGCGCAAGCAACGGCAACAAAAAAGGGGCGTTTCCGCCCCTTTTTCCAGGTCGAGCCGCGGCGTCATATCACCTATACGGAAGCGGATAGAGCAGACCTCCATTCGTCCACAGCGCCGAGGCACCGCGCGGCATCTTGATCGGACTGTCCTTGCCCAGATTGCGATCGAAGATCTCGCCATAGTTGCCGACCGAAGATATGACCTTCACCACCCAATCATTCGCAAGCCCCAGCTTGGCGCCCATCTCGCCGGACTTGCCGAGCAGCCGCTGAACTTCCGGATTGCTCGAGGTCTCCGCCATCGTGGCGACATTGCTCTTGTTCACGCCGAGCTCCTCGGCGGCGATCAACACGTTCAGGGTCCATCGGACAATGTCGCTGAATTGCGGATCTTCCTGCCTGACGACCGGCCCGAGAGGTTCCTTCGAGATGACTTCCGGCAGAATGACCCAGTTGTCCGGTTTCGCCATGGTCGACTTGAGACTCACCAGAGTGGAGAGGTCGTTGGTGTAGACGTCGCAACGCCCGGCTTCCAGGTTCGCGGCATTCTGCTCGATGCTATCACCGACGATCGGCGCGAACTTCATTTCATGCGACCGGAAATAGTCCGAAATGTTCAATTCATTGGTCGAGCCCGAGGTCACGCATACTGTCGCGCCGTTCAGATCCAATGCGCTGTCGACGCCTAGGGCCTTCGAAGCAAGGAAGGCCTGGCCATCATATAAATAGATGCCCGCCCAATCGAGGTTGAATTCGCTGTCGCGGGTAAATGTCCATGTCACCTGCCGGGCCGCGACGTCGATGGCGCCCGACTGGAGGGACGCAATGACCGATTTGAATTCGAGCGGGGCGAACTTCACCTTCTTTACATCGCCCAGAAGGGCTACCGCGATTGCCCGGCAGAGGTCGACCTCCATGCCGTTCCATTCGCCTTTGTCATCGAGCGTGCTGAATCCCGTCCCCTTCCCGGTAGTGACGCCGCATAGCAATTCGCCGCGCGCCGAGATCGCCTTGACTGTGGAACCTTGATCCGCCAGCGCGACGCCAGGCGTGATCAGAAGCGTCCAGGCAAACAAAGCAAGCCCCATTTTCTTGAATACAGTCATGTTACTCCCTTTCTGCGATGTTGAATTTCCATGACGACGGCTTTGCGCACTTCCACTGAAATGCACATTTCTCTTGTTTATTGCTCAGAGCTATCCGCGGCGCGCCTCAGCCTTTGCGCAAACTGCGCTCCAACGACTCGCCGCCTCTCGACAGGCAGAAGCAGATAATCCAGAACACAAGCCCGACGAATACATATCCTTCAAGCGTCGAGCCCAGCCAATTCGGGTCGGCGGTACCGGCGCTCACGATGTTCAACAGATCAAAAAGACCAACCACCATGATCAAGGTCGTGTCTTTGATCAGACTGATGGAGTTGTTTATGATGGCGGGAACCGTATTTCTGATGACTTGAGGCAATATCACCAGGCCATGCGTCTTCCAGTATCCCAATCCAAGGGCCGTGCAGGCCTCGTACTGTCCTTTTCCTATTGCCTGAAGACCGCCACGAAACACCTCAGCAAAGAACGCGCTCTGGAATAGAGCCATGGCGAAGACTGTAAGCGCCAGCTTGTTCAGATCGAAGCCGGAGGGAAAAAAGAACGGAAGCATCGTTATCGCCATGAACAGCACCATGACCAGAGGCAGTCCGCGGCACAGCTCAATCGTCAAAGTGCTGAGTAGCTTGAAGACCGGCATGTCGCAGCTCCGGCCGAGCATCAATATCAGGCCGAGCACGAACGAAAGCCCGAATACGGATGTCGCGACGATCAGCGTCAACATCAAGCCGCCCCATTGCTCAGTCCCCACCGGCTCGAGACCCAAAGCGCCGCCGGCGAGAAGAAAACAAGCAACCGCAGGAAGCACGAAGAGTACAAAGGCGCCTATGGCGGACTTGAACGGCAATCCCGGTATGGCGAGGGCGATGAGGCCGATGGCGAAAAAGCCGCCGGCAAGCTCTACCCGCCATAGCTGGCCACTTGGATAGAAGCCGAAGATGAACTGGCTGAAGCGATTTGTGATGAACGCCCAGCACGCGCCGTCTTGTTGACAATCAACGCGACCCGTTCCGATCCATGTCGCGTTCAGGATTGCCCAGGGGATCACCAAGTACAGAATGTAAATGGCCAGGCCCACTACCAATAACGTCGTCATGCCATCACGGGCATTTCTGAAGTAATTCGTCTTCAGCTTGCGCCAGGCACGGTCCCAGCCGGCCGGCCACGCTGGGCTTTCACCGATCGGTACGGCCGTCATCGCTCGACAATCCGGGTCGACGCGTTGACGCGCGCGCCAATCATGCTGATCACCATTCCAATGGCGAGGTATGTCATCATCGTCAGCGACACTATTTCCAGCGCGCGGCCGGTCTGATTCAATGCGGTTCCGACGAACACGTTGACCAAGTCCGGATATCCGACGGCAATTGCCAACGAGGACGCCTTCAGCAGATTCAGGTGCTGATTGATCAGCGGCGGAACGAGGATTCTGAGGCATTGCGGAAACACAACCAGCTTGAACGCCAGTCGCCGGCTCAGGCCAAGGGCCAGCGCAGCTTCTTTCTGACCTCTTCCGACGGCTTCGATCGCGCCGCGAACGAGCTCGGCGATGAACGCGCCGTTGTAGACTGACAGCGCGACCACCAGCGCCGCCAGCTCCGGTCGCACGACAAAGCCTCCCGAGAAGTCGAAGCCGTCCAGCTGCGGGATCGTAACGCCAATGGCCCCCGGGCGGATAGCTGCGAGCGCAGAACTTCCAATGACGGCGGCGCCAAGTCCCAAGGCCATCGCGGCAAGCGCGCTCTTCGATATGATATATCCGACGACGGCCAGAAGACAGGCGAGAAGGAGGATGGCCGCAATCCAGGGCCACCAGGAGAATGCCGGACTGAACGAGAGCCAGGGAAAATACAAGCCGCGATTGCTCAGGTACAGAATGTCCCAAAAGGCAAATGCGTTCCGCGGCGCCGGCAGTGCGCGCAGCACGACATTGTACCAGAGCAGTATCTGCATCAGCAGAGGCAGATTCCTGAAGACTTCGACGTAGATGAGAGCCGCATTCGACAAAGCGCGATTGGCCGACACCCGGGCCAATCCCACTGAGACACCCAGGATGGTGGCGGCGACGACCCCAATCACCGTCACCAGCAGAGTGTTCGCAAGCCCGATGACGAAGACATCCCAAAAGGTGCTCGTGGCGCTGAACGGAAGGATACTGAAGCCGATTTCGAACCCAGCCTGCTGATCAAGGAAATCGAAGCCGAGCTTCAAATTGCGGGTGTCAAGATTCTGAACAAGATTGGAAATGGAGAGTCCCACCAGAACCGTCACGACGGCGACCGTTGCGAGCTGGGAACTCCACCAGGCAAGCCGTCGACGAGACAGTGGGACGCCTCTCATGCGAGCTTGCTCGCCTGCGTCACCAGCTTCTCAATTGCCCGCAGGGTCATCTCGATATTTGACCGTGAGACGTCGAGATGGGTGAGTGCACGCATTGCACGCGGCGAGGCCGCACCGATACGTATCCCATGCTCGGACAAGAGCCGGGCGGAAAAATCCGCTGTGGACAGGCCGGTTCCGGAAACGCCAAAAAAGACGATATTGGTTTCGACCGCTCGGGGATCTATGTCGATCCCCTTTATTTGCGCCAATCCCTCGGCGAGCAGCTTCGCGTTGTCATGGTCTTCGGCCAACCGTTCGATATTGTACCGCAGCGCATACACGCCGGCCGCCGCGATTATCCCGGCCTGCCGCATGGCGCCACCGAATTGATGTTTGAATCGCCACGCCTCGGCGATGAATTCCTTCGATCCCGCGAGCACGGCGCCGACAGGGCAACCAAGGCCCTTCGACAGGTCGATCCACAAGGAGTCCACCAAGTTGCCATAGGCACTGGCCGGCGTGCCGGAGGCCACAACGGCATTCAATAAGCGTGCTCCGTCCATGTGAACGGCGAGTTTGTGAGCCCGCGCCGCGTCCGCGACGTCCGCGACCCGTTCGATGGGCCACACGGTACCGCCCGCACCGCCGGCCGTGTTCTCTATTGAGACCAGCGCGCTACGTGGCATGAGCTTGTTTTTCGGCCTGACAGACTCATGCACCTGCGCTGCGGTGAATACGCCGCGGGGGCCCTCGACCGGACGGCACATCACGCCGGAAAGCGCCGCGGGTCCACCTGCCTCCCAGTGCAAGGGGTGGCTGGTCTTGTCGAGAATGATTTCATCGCCCTGGCGGCAATGCACCCGGAAGGCAATTTCGTTGCACATCGTCCCGGATGGCAGATATACAGCCGCTTCCTTTCCGGTGAGCTCTGCTACCATGTCGTTGAGCAGGTTGACCGTCGGATCCTCGAAAGCCTGCTCGTTTCCGACCTCGGCCTCCATCATTGCCTTGCGCATCTCGAGGGAGGGTCGCGTAACGGTATCGCTGTACAGATCTATCTTGGGGGGTAAGTGAGTCACTTGGCCAGGCATCCGGATTTTATTGCTGTTGTGAAGCGCTAAGGTATCGGCGTTTCATGGTCTTCAGCGCACCTGAATTGGCGGCTATGTGAAATTTTCTTTCAATTCAGTTCTTAATATGAAATTTAATTCACGACCTCCTCCGCATTTCAGGAGCGATCTCGGCTTCGCATGAAATAGCGCCGCTTTGCTTGCACTGTTGAAACGTTTCGTCGTGGTGGGGCGTCCCAATCCGCTCGCCTGGCGGCTCGCCGCACCGACCGCGAAGGATGAAGCGTACCGCGCGCCCATGGACGTCTGCGCAGCATCAAGGCCGCCAGGGATGTCTCGGCCAGCGCAATCCTGATCTCCGCCAGCGTGGCTGCATTGATCGGCGTCTCCGTCTTCACGCCGCATCTCCCGGCCAAGGAGAACGACGCCTTCACCTGCCTTAAGATCACATAGCGGATAATCAGCTCCAAAGAATGGACTGAAACAATTTCATGCTTCGAGTGAACTGGCGCTTGTGACTTAAAGGCCACAGTCGGCCAGAATCCTCAGTCCCCGGACAAAAAAACGGCCCGCTCCAAATTGCTCCATGTTACGAAACCTTAGGGAGAGGCCTTTCCACGGGGACAACCACTATGAAGAAACTCCTTCTTGCCGCCGCCGCGACATTCGCGACGATCTCGGCGGCGCAAGCGGCCGACATCATCGAGCCCGCCGCCTATGACTGGACCGGGCCCTATATCGGCCTGCAAGCCGGCTATGGCTGGGGCGACAACGACGTCAAGCCAGAAGGGGAAGATCAAGCGGCTTTGGCCAGAGCAATAACTTTTCACCCATTGGATGAAGGCTCGATCAAGATGGATGGCTTTCTCGGCGGTCTCCATGCCGGCTACAACTGGCAATCCGACAGCCTGGTTCTCGGCGTCGAAGGCGACATCGAATATGCCGACCTCGACGGCGATACCGATATTCTCCATGCCGATGACAACAATTTTGATCAGGGTGACGCGCGCCAGGAGATTGACTGGCTCGGTTCGTTGCGGCTGCGCGCCGGCTTCGCTTTCGATCGCGCCCTCATCTACGCCACAGGCGGCCTCGCGGTCGGCGGCGTCGAAGTCTCGGCTGTCGTCGATCAGACGGACCTCGACAATTCGAACAAGGACACCGAATGGGGATGGACCCTCGGCGGCGGCCTCGAATATGCCTTCACCGACGAGCTGAGCGCCCGGATCGAATATCGTTACACCGACCTCGGCAATACAGAGGTCAAAGCGGGCGGGGAAGACACGCCGATCGACAAGCTTGAGTTCGAAAATGCCTTCCATGCGGTGCGCGCAGGGTTGAGCTGGCACTTCAATCCATAGAGAATATCACTCCACCTCGAAAATCGGGCGGAACCAGGCCGGCGCCAGGCTGTTGCCGGCGTCGATACGCGCCAGGCTCGCCTGATCGACGATCTCGATCCTGGGGCCGACATGGCGCGCCGACAACGTGCCCTCGAGGGCGCGGACCGCCTGGTCGATGGCGATGCGGCCCTGCATCACCGGCTGATCGGTGGGCGCCGCGATCACCTTGCCGCGCTTGATGGCGCGATAGGTGCTGTGGGTGAAATAGTCGGCGAGGATGCCGATGCGGCCGGTCAGGTTCTTGGCGCGGAACAAGCTCACCGCGGCGTCGGCGGTGACGGCGCTGCCGATCACATAATCGATATCGGGATATTCCTCGATCACTTCCTCGAGCAGGAGCAACTGTGCCTCGAATCCGGTGTCGCCCCATTTGACCGCGACGATGTCGGCCGAGCTCCTGGCGAGAGCCGGCTCGATGCCCTGGCGCACGAAATCGACCCAGCCCGCTCCCCTGGGCCCCGGGAACCAGGCGACCTTGACCGGCTTGCCGCCCTTGGGATGAAGCCTGGCGAAATAATCGCCGATGGCGGCGCCCATGGCGATCCAGGAGACGCCGGACTTTGCCGAAATACCTCTGCTGTCAATGTCGTTCACGGCGGCGATGACCGGCATGCGGCGGGCAAGCTCGCGGATTTCCGGCGTGAGCCCATCATAAGAGACGGTGCCGACGATCAGCGCATCGGCCTTGGCGGCACATTGGGCGATCTGCGCCTTCTGGCGCTCGAGATTAGGATAGCCGCCCGCTTCCACCACTTCGAGCCGTACTTTCAGGCGGCGGGCCTGCTCGACCATGCCGTAATTGACGGAAAGCCAATAGGAATCCTTCAGATGCGGGTAAGAGGCGCAGATGCGCCAGGGCCTTTCGGCGGCGGTGAGTGGTGCATAAGAGTAGGTCTCAGCCGTGCCGCCATAGTCGAAAGCCGGCGTCCAGCGGTCGACCTGCCAGACCTCCTGCCCGCTTACGGGCGACAGCGAGAGAAACGGCGCCAGAACCGCGGCCAGCAGAGTTTTCTTTCTTAGGAGCCTCATCACGCTATCATGAGCCCTTCGGTCACGTCCTCGCAGCAAGACTTCCGGTGGAGCGGCAATGCTGTCAAGATTGGGAATCGGCGCGCGCCTGTTCATTGCCTTTCTGGGCATCACCGCGCTGTCGCTTGCCTCGGGCGTCGCCGGCTGGCTGATCCTGCGCGACATCTCCGCCACGCAGTCGCGCATCAACCAGGAAGCGCTCCCGGCGGTCGCCGCGGCCCAGCGCACCGCCGAGACCAGCGCCCGGCTGGTCGCCAGCGCGCCGGCACTGAACGCGGTGCGCGACGAGACCTCGCGCGCCCAGCAGGAAGCCGAGCTGGCCAACCTCGCCGCCGACATCAAGCGCTCGGTGAGCGACGCCAGCCTCGCCTCGCTCGACAGCGCCACGACCGACAAGCTCGCCGGCACGGTGGGCGCGCTCATGCACAATCTCACGGCGCAGAACCGGCTGGTGAAGGAAAGGCTGCAGCTGCAGCACAGCTTCGCCGACCGCGCCGAGCGCACCATCCGTGCCGCCACCGCGATCGTCGACCTGTCGGAGACACTCGTCTCCAACACCTCCGCCGGCACGTCCGCGGTGATCTCGGGCCTCTATGGGCTCATCGACGACCCGGCACGGCGCGAGGACGCCTATCAGGCGCTCGACCGTCTCATCGAGCAGGACATCTATCTGCTCGACCGCATGTGGGAGCTGCGCCTCAGAAGCTCGCAGATCGGCCTCCTCGCCAATCAGCTCACCCGCACCACCGACCGCAATGAGGTGGCGGAGATCGCGCGCGGCTATGAGGAGCATCTGCGCGTGGTGCGCCGCCGGGTGGCGAGCATCGACGATCCGGTGCGGCGCGAGCAGGCGCAGGGGTTCCTCAAGATTCTCGATGCGGCGTCCGGCAATGCGCCGGTGGGCTTCAGCCTGTTCGGCGAGCGGCTGCGGCTGATCGCCATCGGCGATGATCTCGAAAGCGTGGCGGAGGCCAATCGCGATCTCTCGGCACAAGTGAGCCAGGTGGCGCAACGCATGCTCGACGCCTCGCAAGGCGCCGCCCGCACCGCATCGGCGCAGGCGCAGCAGGCGGTCGACGCCGGGCTCTATGTCCTCCTCGCGCTCTCGCTCATCGCCGTCACGCTTTCCGGCCTCATCGTCTGGTTCTATGTCGAGCGCGGCATCGTGCGTCGGCTCGGCGCCCTGTCGGGCGCCATGCAGAAGCTGACCGTCGGCGACCTGTCGGTCGAAGTGTCGGAGGAAGGCGCCAGGGAACTGCGCGCGTTGTCTTCGGCCGTCGTGGCCTTTCGCGACGAGACACGCAAGCGCCAGGCGCTCGAGGTCGAGCGCGCGCGCAATCATGAGGAATTGCGGCGGCACCGCGAGGAACTGCAGGAGCTGGTGCATCAGCGCACCGGCGAGCTCGAGCAGGAAGTGACGCGCCATGCCCAGGCGCGCGAGGCGGCGGAAGCGGCGAGCCGGGCGAAATCGGCGTTCCTCGCCACCATGAGCCATGAGATCCGCACGCCGATGACCGGCATGCTGGGCATGCTCAGGATCCTCAAGGAAGAGGAGCTCTCATCCGAACAGCGCAAGCATGTGACGGTCGCCGCCAATTCCGGTGAGACGCTGCTCGCCATCCTCAACAGCATTCTCGATTATTCGAAGATCGAATCCGACAAGGTCACGCTCGACCGGCAGGTTTTCGATCCCGCCGATCTCATGACCGGCGTCGTGACGCTGATGCGCCCCTCGGCCGAGGAAAAAGGACTGGCGCTCAAGCTCACGCTCGACCGCAAGCTCGCCCGGCATTATGCGGGCGACGCCGGCAAGCTGCGGCAGATCGTGTTCAATCTGGTGAGCAACGCCATCAAGTTCACCGAAAGGGGCGAGATCACGGTGAAGGCCGCCGTGACGGGAAAAGCAGATAATGGCGATCAGCTGCGCCTCACGGTCAAGGATACCGGCATCGGCATCGCCGCAGATCAGCAGGAGCGGATATTTGACTCCTTCACGCAGACCGATGCCTCGGTGACGAGGCGTTATGGCGGCACCGGCCTCGGCCTCGCCATCTCACGCGGCCTCGCGCAAGCGCTGGGCGGCCGGCTCAATGTCACCTCGACACCCGGCAAGGGCAGCCTGTTCACCCTCGACATCACTCTGGCGCGCGCCGTGGCAGCGACGCCGATCCGCGCCGATATGAAGCGAAAAGCCAACGGCACGGGTCCGGCCTTGAAAGTGCTGGTGGTCGAGGACGATGCGGCGACGCGCCTTGTCGCCTGCCAGTTCCTCGCCATGCTTGGGCACAAGGCACAAGCCGTGCCGGATGGCTATGAGGCAGTCGCGCGCTTCGCCGAGATCGCACCGGATCTGGTGCTGATGGATATCAGCCTGCCTGGCAAGGACGGCATCGCGACGGCACGGGAGCTTCGGCGTGAGACAAGGGCACCGATCATCGCCATGTCGGCGCATGTCTTCACCGAAGAGGTGGAGCGCTATCTGGCGTCAGGCATGGATGCCTATGTCGCCAAGCCGCTCACGCTCGAAGCGCTTTCCGAGGCGATCCGGCAGGTGAGCGGCACGGCGGCGCAGGTGTTCGACAAGGCGCTCTTCGCCGCCGATATCGATGAGCTCGGCCCCGACGCGATGGGGCGCATCCTGGCGCTCGCCGATGAAACACTGCCGAAACGGTTCGAGCGCATGCGGCGCGCGCTGGAGCGGCAGGAGTTCGACGAGTTGAAAGCCATGGCGCATGCGACCTTCAGCACCGCGACCGCCGCCGGCTTCGCGCAGCTCGGCCGCGATGCCAGGGCGCTCGAGCAGAGCGCCGGCAAGCGCGACGAGCACATGACGGGCCGGCTTCTGGCCGAATGCGAGGCGGCTTATCGCGCAGCGAGCGCCGAAGCGGCCGCGCTGCTGAACGAATATCAGGTCGAGCGGCCGAGAGTGGGCGCGAAGAGATAACCCTCGCCATGCGACGTCACGATGATGCGCGGATGGCGTGAATCGTCGCCGAGCTTCTGGCGCAGGCGGCGGATCACCACATCGACGGTGCGGTCGGCGGGATCCCAATCGCGATGGGCGATCTCATGCAAAAGCCGGTCGCGCGACAGGACCTTGCCGGGATTGGCCGAGAGCAGCGCCAACGCCTTGAACTCGGCGCGGGTGAGATCGATGAAATCGCCGTCGGCGCCGCGCAAGGTGCGGCTGCCGAGATCGAGCGTCCAGCCGAGAAAGCGGCGCACCGATCCCGTGTCGGATGCGGAAGCCGCGCGCTTCACCCGGCGCAGCAGATTCTTGACGCGCGCCAGAAGCTCGCGCTGATCGAAGGGCTTGGTCACATAGTCGTCGGCGCCAAGCTCGAGGCCGACGATGCGGTCGACCGTGTCGGTGCGGCCGGTGACCAGGATGATGCCGACTTCCGAGCCCTGGCGCAGCTCACGCGTCAGCGCCAGGCCGTCCTCGCCCGGCAGCTGGATATCGATCATCAGGAGATCGGCCGGACGCTCGGCGAGAATCTCGCGCATCGCCTCGCCGTCTTCCGCCTCGCTCACGCGATAGCCGGCCTCGGTGAAATAGAGGGCGAGCTTCGCCCTGGTCACAGGATCGTCCTCGACGATGACGATATGAGCGGCGGACGGCTTCATGTTTTTCGTTTTAACAATTCTTCACAAACACCGCCAATGTTTTCACCAAGCTCACCCAACAGATTAACATGGGGCCGATAGCCTTCCCGGATCGGCTCACAAGCAAGAAGCAGCGCGGGAGGCGTGAGCGATCAAAGCCTCATCCGCCGGGGAGGATCAATATGAGAGCAGTCACGTTTTTCGTGAAAGGCGGCGTCGTCGGCGCGGCCATGCTGGCGGCCAGTGTAACCGGCGCCTCGGCGCAGGATTCATCCGATCCGATCAGGATCATCACCAACAACTGGACGAGCCAACTCGTGCTCTCCAATGTCCTTGGCCAGATCCTGCAGGCGCAGGGCGCCAATGTCGAATACAAATCGTCCGACACGCAGCTGCAATATACGGCACTCGCCGCCGGCGACATGGATTTCCAGGTCGAGGTCTGGGAAGGCTCGCAGGCGGAAGCCTTCGAGAAAGCGCTGGCCGGAGGTGCCGTCGATTATGGCGCGCATGAAGCGGTCACGCGCGAGGACTGGTGGTATCCCAAATACATGAACGAGATGTGCCCGGGCCTGCCCGACTGGAAAGCGCTCGATGCCTGCGCCGGCAAGCTCGCCACCGCCGAGACCGGTGCCAAGGGCCGCTTCGTCGGACCGCCGGCCGACTGGGGCAAGCATTATTCGGAGCGCATCCAGGCGCTGAAGATGAACTTCCAGGAAGTGCCGGTCGGCCAGGCCGCGACCTTGTGGGCCGAACTGCAGGCGGCCTATGACCGCAAAGAGCCGATCGTGCTGTTCAACTGGACGCCGAATTTCATCGAGGCCAAGTTCGACGGCCAGTTCGTGGAATTCCCGGTCTATGAGCCGGCCTGCCTGAGTGATCCGAAATGGGGCTCCAATCCCGACGCCGTCTATGATTGCGGCGCGCCCGCCAAGGGCTATCTGAAGAAAGCCGGCTCGAAGCAGCTCGGCGAGAAATGGCCGAAGGCGGCGGCGTTCCTCAAGAAGGTGAACTTCACCAATCCGCAGATCGCCGCCGCGGCGGCGATGGTCGATGTCGACGGCATGACGCCCGAGGACGCGGCCAAGAAGTGGATCGCCGACAACGAAGCGGTGTGGAAGGCCTGGCTGCAATAAGCTTCATCGAACCCCCGCGGGCGCGCTAGAGACGGCGCGCCCGCTTCTCATCTTTTGCGATAAAGTGAGGCGATGAGCGTCCCAGTAAAAATCTCGTGCCGGAATCTGTGGAAGATATTCGGGCCCGATCCGGCGGGATTTCTCGCCCGTCACGAACAGGCGCCGACGGACGCGGATTTCGCGCGCGAAGGCCATATCGGCGCGGTGCGCGATGTCTCCTTCGATGTCTATCCGGGCGAGATCCTCATCATCATGGGGTTGTCGGGCTCCGGCAAGTCGACGCTGATCCGCGCCATCACCCGCCTCAACGATCCGACACGGGGCGAGATCCTGCTCGACGGTAACGACCTGCTCAAGGCGACACCGGCCGAGCTCATCGACCTGCGCCGCCACAAGATGGGCATGGTCTTCCAGCATTTCGGGCTGCTGCCGCATCGCAGCGTGCTGTCCAATGTGGCTTTCCCACTCGAGGTGCGGGGTGCGGCGCGTGAAGAGCGCGAAAGGCGAGCGCGCGAGGTGATCAAGCTCGTCGGGCTCGAAGGCCGCGAGGATTACTTCCCGCGCGAGCTGTCGGGCGGCCAGCAGCAGCGCGTCGGCATCGCCCGCTCGCTCGCCGTCGAGCCCGATATCTGGTTTCTCGACGAGCCCTTCTCGGCGCTCGACCCGCTCATCCGCCGCGAGATGCAGGACGAGTTCCTGCGGCTGCAGAAATTGCTGCGCAAGACCATCGTCTTCATCACCCATGATTTCGACGAGGCGATCCGGCTCGGCGACCGCATCGGCATCATGAAGGACGGGAAGCTGGTGCAGCTCGCCACGCCGGAGGACATGGTGTCAGCGCCGGCCGATGACTATGTGCGCGAATTCACCCGCAACGCGCCGCGCGACCGCATCCTCACGGTCGGCGCCGTCGCCGCGCCCGAGACCGTGCCGGTCAATGGCGTGAATGTGCTGGCGTCGGCCAAGATCGGCGATGCGGCGGCGCTGGTGCTGTCCTCCGACAAGGCGATCGCCGTGCTCGATGATGAGGGCAGACCGGTCGGCGCCATCGATCGCAAGCGGATGATCGCCGCACTCTACCCGGACGGCGCCAGATGACGGGCTCCGCCGCGGTCATGAGGCCCGCCGCGGCGCGCCCCCGGCATTTCGAGCTCCTGGTGATGCTGGCGGCGGTCGTGGCGCTTGTCATGCTGGCGCAGCTCGTTCCCCTCTTCGACAAATGGCCGGAGGCGATGGTGATCCCGGTGCGCGGCTGGGTCACCGATTTCTTCGCCTGGTTCGCGCAGACCGCGAAGCCGGTGACGCGAGCCATCGCCTGGCTTCTGGCGCAGCCTCTGGCGCTGGTGGAAGCGCTGCTCTATCGTGGCGTTCCGGCGTGGAAATGGCCGCCGCTGCCGTGGCCCGCCATCGTGCTCGGCGCCGCCATCCTCGGCCACTGGATCGGCGGGCGGCCGCTGGCGCTGCTCTGCGGGCTGGCGAGCTTCTATCTCGCGCTGTTCGGCCTGTGGCCCGATGCGATGCAGACGCTTGCGATCGTGCTGGTGACAGTGCCCCTGGCGGCGATCAGCGGCTTGCTGCTCGGCATCTGGGCGACGCGCAGCCCACGCGCCGAACGCGTGCTCAACGCCATCTTCGATGTCATGCAGGCAACGCCGCATATGGCCTATCTGGGGCCGGTCGTCATCCTGTTCGGTTTCGGCCAGGTGCCGGCGATGCTCGCCACGCTCGGTTTCGCGCTGCCGCCGATGGCGCGCTGCACCATCCTCGGCATCCGCATCGTGCCGCGCGATGTCATCGAAGCGGGTCACATGGCGGGCTGCACGCCACTACAGCTTTTGTGGAAGGTCGAGCTGCCGGCGGCCGAGCGCACCTTGCTTCTGGGACTGAACCAGGTGGTGATGCAGACGCTCGCCATGGCGGTCATCGCCTCGCTGGTCGGCGCCTCTGGCCTCGGCCAGAAGCTGCTCTTCTCGCTGCAGCAGTTGCAGATCGGCAAGGCAGTGGAACAAGGTGTCGCCATCACGCTCATCGCCATCGTGCTCGACCGCATGACGCAGGCCTTCATGCGGCGCCAGCCGCAACGCATCGCGCCCGGAACGCCCTGGGCGCGGCGCCACAAACATCTCGTGGCCTTCGGCGCGCTTCTTGTCGTCGCCATCGTGGCGGCGCGGATCTTCCCGGCGCTCGCCATTCTGCCCAAGGAGCTGACGCTTTCCTATGGCGGGCCGATCAATGACGCGGTGCGCTGGATCTCGCGCAACCTGTTTCCCTATGTGAAGCCCATTCGCGACAGCATCACCATCTGGCTGCTGCTCCCGTTGCGCGATTTCTATCTGTTCCTGCCCTGGCCGGTGGTGCTCGGCGTGCCGGCGATGATCGGCTGGCATTTCGGCGGCTGGAAACTGGCGCTGCTGCCCGTCTGCCTGCTCGGTTTCCTGATGCTCGCCGGCTTCTGGACGCCGTTGATGCTGACGCTCTATCTGGTCACCAGCACCACCGTGCTGTGCGTGCTGATCGGCATACCGCTCGGCATCTGGGCGGCGCGGCGGCCGCTCGCGGCGCGCATCATCAATACGATCTGCGACACGCTGCAGACCTTTCCGAGCTTCATCTATCTCATCCCGGTGATCATGCTGTTCCAGACCAGCGATCTCTCCAATGTGATCGCGATGCTGGCTTATGCGACGGTGCCGGCGATCCGCTTCACCTATCTGGGCCTGTTGCGTGTGCCGCAGGCGGCGCTCGAGGCGGCGACCGCCGCCGGCGCCACGGCGGCGCAACGCCTGCGCAAGGTGGAATTGCCGATCGCCTTTCCGGAAATCCTGCTCGGCATCAACCAGACGATCATGATGGCGCTCGCCATGGTGGCGATCACCGCGCTCATCGGCTCGCGCGATCTCGGCCAGGAGATCTACAAGGCGCTGCCCGGCGCCGATACCGGACGCGGCCTGCTCGCCGGCCTCGGCATCGCCTTCATCGGCATCATCGCCGACCGCCTGATCGGCGCCTGGGCGCAGAAGCGCAAGCGCGAGCTCGGGATGAGTTAGGAGCCGCACTCCTCCAGTTGTCATCCCGGCGCAAGCCGGGATCCATTAAATCCCTTCAAGATAATCTGTAGCCCTGCCGAGTTTGCACCCATTTAATAGGCCCCGACTTTCGTCGGGGTGACGGAGGGTGGGGAGCACTATCTGCCGCGCAGCCGTAATATGTGACCCGGAATCTCGCGCAGCAGCGTGTCGATGTCGGCGGCGGCGATGAGGTCGCGCAGGCGGCGGTGATGCGGGCCCATGACCACCGCGTCCTTCTCGTCGCGGATTTCCTGACCGAAGACGATCAGCACATGGCGGGCGAGCGATTCCCATAGAGTGCGCACGATGGCGTTCTCGGAGGCTTCGCAGATGGCGCGATGGAAGCTGAGATCGGCCTTGCTGACGCCCATCCAGTCGAGGCGGGAGGCGGCCTGCTCCATGGTGGCGATGATGTGACCGAGCTGCTTCACCAGCGCCGGCAAGGCGGCGTGGTTGGCGAGCGCGTCGCGGAGCGCGATCTTCTCAAGGGAGATGCGGACCTCGCAGATCTGATCGATGCGCTTGTCGTCGAAGGCCGGAATGAAAGTGCCGCGATGCGGCGTGCTCGCCACAATGCCTTGCGCTTCGAGAATCTTCAGCGCCTCGCGCAGGGGCACGCGGCTCATCTGCAAGGTGGCGGCGAGATGGGCTTCCACCAGTCTTTCACCCGGCTTGAAGATGCCGGCGGCGATGCCGCCGACGATCGCTTCGGCCGCCTGGTCGGCAAGGCTCGGCGAGCGGGCAAAGGGCAGGATCGGAACGTCAGCCATGGTCATTCCCCCTCTTCTGCATGGTTTCCGCGCCGATTCTCAATTCCCTATTGCGCATTCAAACTAATTGTATACAAATAGACCATCACGCGCAACCATCGGCGCGGGAGGAAGGCCGGGCCACCCGGCCACAAGGACGGCCGGCCCGGAAGCCGGCCCATTCAGGGAGTGAACGATGAAGCTGAACTTTCTCCGTCCGGCGGCGCTCGCTGTTGCGCTGCTTGTGGGACTAACGGGAAGCGCTTTCGCCGGCGCCGATGTGCCGGCGGCCGGTGCGAGCCCGAAGATCGATGCCATCAAGGCGCGCGGCACGCTCAAGGTCGCGGCGATCGGCGAATTCCCCTGGCTGCCCGAAAACACCTCGGGCTCGGGCCCGCAATTTTCCGGCCCGGCCTGGCTGCTCGCCGAGGAATACGCCAAGCGCCTCGGCGTGAAGCTCGAAGTCGTGCCGGTCAGCCATGAAACCAAGGTGCCGATCCTCGCCACCGGTGAAGCCGACATCTCCATCGCGCCCCTGGCGGTGACGCCGAAGCGCCAGGAGGTGGTGAACTTCGTCGTCTATTCGCGCTCGAGCCTGTGCATGTTCGGCCTCGCCGACAATCCAAAGCTGAAAGATGTGAAGACGGTCGACGATCTCAACCGCGACGGCCTCACCATGGTCTATTTCACCGGCACGCCGCCCGAGACCTGGGCACCGACGCGTTTCCCCAAAGCGACACTCAAAGGTGTGGCGGGCTCCGGCGCCAATGCGCCGGTGGAAGAGATCCTGGCCAAACGGGCCGATTTCGCGACCATCGACAATGTCGCCTGGCCGGCGCTCGAGCGCCAGGTCAAGGGGCTCGTGTCCTTCCCGTCGGGCGATGACTGCCTGAAGAGCACCGAGATGGCGACCGATGTCGGCCTCGCCGTCGACAAGAAGGACCCGGCTTTCCTCGCCTGGCTGCAGGCCGTCTATGACGAGATGAAGGACCAGGTGACGGCGGAAGAGATCAAGCTGTTGAAGGCCGGCGGGTAATATTCGAACCTCCCTCCACCTCCCCCTCCTCCCGTTGCGCAGCAATGGGAGAAGGTGCCCGACAGGGCGGATGAGGGCTCTTCTGAAACAGTGACAAACCTTGACCAAAGAGCCCTCACCCGGCCTTCGGCCACCCTCTCCCATCCTGCGGACGGGAGAGGGGGAAAGATGGGAAGAGATTCGCGAAGGCGCGCCAACATCATGGACATCAACCTCACACCGATCCTGACGAGTTGGCCGTTCCTCGCCAAGGCGCTCGGCATGACGATCTTCGTCAGCGTGATGTCGACGGCGCTCGGCTTCGTCATCGGCACGGTCGTCGGCGCGCTGCGCACCTATGGCGGGCGCATGACGAATATCGTGCTCGGCTTCTATGTCGACAGCATGCGCGCCATTCCGCTTCTCGTCATCCTGGTGTGGACCTTCTTCGCCTTTCCACTGCTCATCGGCGCATCGATCAATGCGGTGACGGCCGGCATCGCGGGGCTCGGGCTGCATCTTGGCGCCTATGTGTCGGAGACGATCCGCGCCGGGCTCACTTCGGTGCGGCGTAACCAGATGCAGGCGGCGCTGGCGCTGGGCATGAGCCGTTACCAGGCGATCAGGACCATCATCCTGCCGCAGGCCATCATCCGCATGCTGCCGGCGCTCGGCTCGCTGTTCGTCATCGCCATCAAGGACAGCGCCATCGCCTCCGTCATCGCCGTCCCTGAACTCCTGCGCCAGACACAAATCGTCGCCGGCAAGACCTTCCGGCCCTTCGAGCTCTACACCGCCGCCATGCTGGCTTATTTCATCCTCTGCTATCCGGTGGCGCGCGGCGTCGACCGGCTTTACCGGCGCTTCTCACATCTGGGCTCGTCATGACCTTCGACTGGAACATCGTCTGGTCGAGCCTGCCGCGCCTGCTCGACGGCGCCTGGATGACCATCTGGCTCTCGGTCGTCACCATGCTGCTCGCCATTCCGGGCGGGCTGGCGCTGGCGCTCTTGCGACTGTCCGGCATCAAGCCGCTGGCCATGGCCGCCACCGCCTTCGTCGAATTCTTCCGCGCCACGCCGCTGATCCTGCAGATCTACTGGGTCTATTATGTGCTGCCGGCCTATTTCGACATCCAGCTGTCGCAGATCGCCACCGCGATCGTCGGTCTCGCCTGCAATATCTCGGCCTTCAATTCAGAGACCTTCCGGTCGGGCATCGTGTCGATACGGCAAGGCCAGTGGAATGCCGGCCTGGCGCTCGGCATGAGCCGCTTCAGCGTGTTCTGCCGCATCGTGGCGCCGCAAGCCCTCATGCGCGTATTGCCGGCGTTGGCCTCGACCTGGGTGTCGCTGTTCAAGGACACCTCGCTCGTCTCGATCATCGCGGTGTCGGAACTCTCCTATGTGGCGCTGCAGATCCGGGCCGAGACCTATCGCATTCTCGAAGTGCTGACCGCCATGGCGGCGCTCTACTGGCTGATGGGCTATCCACAAGCGAAGCTCGTCGATTGGATCCACCACCGTTTCAAGGTCGCCGAATGACTGCCGCCCCGATCCTCGTCTTCGAGCATGTCGTCAAACGTTATGGCGCGCTCACCGCGCTGGCCGGCGTCAGCCTGACGCTCAATCGCGGCGAGGTCGTCTGCCTGATCGGCCCGTCGGGCTCCGGTAAATCGACGCTGCTGCGCACGGCCAATGCGCTCGACCCGCCGGATCAGGGCCGCATCACCTTCGACGGGCATGAAGTCAACAGCAGCGAAGCTTCGGCGCGTCTGGTGCGCCAGCGCATGGGCATGGTGTTCCAGAATTTCGAGCTATTCCCGCATCTGACCGTGCTCCGCAACATCACGATCGGGCCGACCACGGTGCTGAAACTCGGCCACGCCGATGCCGACGCGCGGGCACGCCAGCTTCTCGCCAAGGTCGGGCTTGCCGACAAAGAGACCTCCTATCCTGCCGCGCTGTCGGGCGGCCAGCAGCAACGCGTCGCCATCGCCCGGGCGCTCGCCATGGAGCCGGCGCTGATGCTGTTCGACGAGCCGACCTCGGCGCTCGATCCGGAAACGATCGGCGAGGTGCTGAGCGTCATGAAGCGGCTGGCCGATGAAGGCATGACCATGCTGGTCGTCACCCATGAGATGGACTTCGCCCGCCGCGTCGCCAACCGCGTCGCCGTCTTCGACAAGGGACGGGTGATCGAGGAAGGCACGCCCAACGAAATCTTCACCGCGCCCAAGGTGCCGCGCACCCGCGACTTCCTCAGCCATCTCGGCTGGCACGGCGAAAGCAAATAGTGGAAACAGGAATCATGAACGAGCACAGAATCGAAAGAGCCGAAGTCTTCGTCGTCGGGCCCGATGTCGAACGCTACACCTGGGCGGAAGGCATGAGCGGACAGTTCATGTCCAACATCATCCTGCGCCTCACCGCGGCAAGCGGGCTGCAGGGTTTTGCCGGGGCGGCGATGATCACGCCCTATTGCTTCGACCGCGCCGTCGGCGAGACCTTGCGCCATGTGCTGCCCGATGTGCTCGGCCGGCATCCGGGCGAGCGCGAGACCGTATGGAAGGACATGCGCAATCTCGGCACTCCGATGGTGCCGCAGGCGCATTCGCTCGTCGACATCGCGCTGTGGGACATGGCGGCGCGGCAGGCGCAGATGCCGCTCCATCGGTTTCTCGGCGGGGCACGCGACAAGATTCTCTCTTATGCCTCGACTCCCCTTCTCGCCGACAACCAGGCTTACATAGATTATGTCGGCGCGCGTCGTGACGAAGGCTTCAAGGCGGTCAAATTCCATTGCTGGTGTGTGCCCGAACGCGACCTGCCGATGTGCTCGGCGGTCAAGAAACATTTCCAAGGCAAGGACCTGGCGCTGATGCTCGATGTCGAGCAGCGTTATGATCTCCAGGGCGCGCTCAAGGCGGCGCGGCAATTGAGCGATCTCGATTTCCGCTGGTTCGAGGCGCCGCTCCCCGACAGCGACATCGAAGGCTACCGCGAGATCCGGCGGCAGAGCACGGTGCCGGTCATCGCCGCCGGCAATACCTGGACCGATCTCCAGATGCTGACCCAGGCGGCGAAGCTCGGCGCCTGGAGCGCGTTGCGCGTCGACGCCACGATCTGCGGCGGCATCACGCCCTTGCGCAAGATCATGGGCCTCGCCGAGGCGCTCGGCCTGGATGTCGAGATCCAATGCTGGGGTTATACGCTGACCCAGGCGGCCAACTTGCATATGATGCTGGCCTATCGCAACTGCACCTATTTTGAGCAGCCGGTGCCTTATCCGGCATTCGAATACGGCTCCCTCGACGTCATCCGCACCGACAAACAAGGCTATGTTCATGCGCCCAAGGGACATGGACTCGGCATCGGTATAGACTGGAAGGCGGTCGAGAAAGCATCGATCCTGCAATTCGAGGTTCGCTGATCATGAGCCGGCGTCTGGAAGGCAAAAGAGCACTCGTCTATGGCGGCGGCACCGGCATCGGCTTCGCCATCTCGCAAGCCTTGGCCCAGGACGGCGCAAGTGTCTTCCTGTCGGGCCGCCGCAAGTCCGTGCTCGACGAAGCGGTGGCGCAGCTCGCCAAAATCGGCAAAGCGGGAAGCTCCGCGGGTGATGCGAGCCTGAAAGACGACGTGCAGCGCGTCACCGCCGAAGCGTGCGATTTTCTCGGCGGACTCGATACACTGGTGATGAGCGCCGGTGCCGCCGGGCGCACCTCGATCTTCGATACGGAGCCGGAGGAATTCCGGCGCATCATGGATCACACGCTGATGCCGGCATTCCTCAGCGTACGTTATGCCGCGTCGCATCTGCTCGCCGCCGGCAAGGGCTCGGTCATCATCGTGTCCTCGATGTTCGGGCTGGTCGGGCGGGCCGAACGTGTCGCTTATTGCGGCGCCAAGGCCGGCGTCATCGGCATGGTGAAGTCCATGGCGCTCGACTTCGCGCCTCATAATGTAAGGGTGAATGCGATGTGCCCCGGCTATGTCGAGACGCCCTTGTCGATCGAGGTGGCGCAGGCAGAGCCTGATCCCGCGGCGGCGATCCAGGCCAAGCGTCTCATGCATCCGATCCCGCGCGCCGGCCAGCTCGACGAAATGGGCGAGCTTGCCGCCTATCTCGCTTCCGATCTCTCCGCTTTCATGACCGGCCAGGCGATCGCCATCGATGGCGGATATTCGACTCGATGACAGTAATGTGTGAGACCCTTGACGCGAGGAGGGGTCGATGTAATAGTTTTCTTCGAGCAAAGATGCTCTGTTCGCGGTGACTTCAGCGAACATGCGTTGATCGACTACCTCAGACCAGATGTGAAATGGCGATGAAGCCCCGGGACGAAGGCCCCGTGGGTTTTTTGTTGTTTTGGATGATCGAAAGGGAGGCGCATGAAGGGCACGTATCGGGTGGGGCTCCTGTTCTCGAGCACCGGTCCCTATGCCACGATCGGCCAGGCGATGCTCAATGGCGCCCTTCTCGCCGTCGAAGAAGTCAATGCACGCGGCGGCTTTCCCTTCACGCTCGAGCCGGTCAGCGCCGATCCGCAAGGACTCAACAGCAATTATGCGCGCCTCGCCAAGTCGATGCTGATCGACGAGAAGCTCACCCATGTCATCGGCTGCTATACCTCGTCGAGCCGCAAGGAAGTGCTGCCCTATTTCGAGAAATATGACGGGCTGCTCTGGTATCCCTCGCATTATGAAGGCTTCGAGAGCAGTGAGAATGTCGTCTATACCGGCGCCAGCCCCAACCAGCATATCGTGCCGCTTGCCGATTTCCTGCTCAAGCGCCATGGCAAACGCGCCTATTTTGTCGGCTCGAATTACATCTGGGCGTGGGAGAACAACAAGATCATGCGCGAGGCGGTGCTCGCCCATGAGGGCGGCGTGCTGGCCGAGCGTTACGTGCCGGTGGGCGACACCGACCATGACGCCATCATCCGGCAGATCCTCGATTATCGCCCCGACTTCATCTTCAACACGCTGATCGGCGACTCGGCCTACGCCTTCTTCCGGGCGTTGCGCGCGGCGACGCGCGCCGCCGGCATCGACCAGCCGCGCGACATGCCGGTGGCGAGCTGCAGCCTGTCGGAGCCGGAGCTCGCCGAGATCGGTCCTGACGCCTGCGACGGTCATATCAGCTCATCGGTCTACTTCGAAAGCATCGCTACCCAGGCGAATGCTGCTTTCGCGCGGGCCTATCGGCAGCGTTTCCCGGCGCAGCGCGCCACCTCGGCCGATGCAGAGGCCTCCTACAACACAGTGCATCTGCTCGCCCGCGCGGTCCAGGCGGCGGGCGGCGAGGACTTGAGCGCGCTACGCGCCGTCCTCTCGCAGATCGAATTCGATGCACCGCAAGGGCGAGTGCGCATCGACAGCGATAACCGCCACAGCTATCTGACGCCGCGCATCGGCGTTTCCAACCGTGGCGGCGGCTTCGACATCATCTTCGAGGCGAGCCAGCCGACCAAGCCCGATCCCTATCTGATCTGGGACGATGTCCGCCAGGACCGCCAGACACGCCCCTCGACCCTGCGGGTGGTCAAATGATCCAGCGCCCGGTGCAGAATTTCCGCGGCACGACCGCCATCCTGGTGATGGCGGAGGACCGCAATCATCAGACTTTGCGCGGCATACTCGCGCGTCTCGGCATGGTGGCGCATCATTTCGACCCGCAGGGCGATGCCGCCAATCTCAAGTCGCTGCTGGCGGCGGCCGATATCGTTTTCGTCGACACCGACATGCTGGATGCGCAATTCGGCGCGGTCGTGGCCGGCGCCGCTTTGCCGGTCGTCGCGGTCATCGGCATCGAATCGCCGAGCCGCCTGCAGCGGGCCTTCGATATCGAACCGTCAGCGGTGCTGATGAAACCGGTCCGTTCGAATGGCGTCTATACGGCGCTGTTCTTCGCCTTCAATGAAAAGCACCGGCGCCAGCAGATCAACAGCAAGCTCACGACGCTGCAGGAGCGCCAGGGCGCCAGGCGCATCCTGGTCAAGGCCATTCTCCATCTCATGCAGACGCTCGGACTGAATGACGAGGAGGCCTACCGCCATCTGCGGAAGGAAAGCATGAGCCGGCGCATACCGATCGAGGAGCTCGCGGCGCAGATCCTCGCCAGCAAAGCCAAAGAGAAGAAGACAACCGCTTAGGGAAACAGGAAAGGGAAAGACATGGTCGATCGCAAACTGGACGAACACAAGTCTCCGCCAGCCGAAGAATTCACCGCCGACCGGCGTACCGTCGTCAAAGGCCTCGTCACTGCCGGTATCGGCGCGGCGGTTACTCTGCCGACCTATCTCAGGGGTTTCAGCACGAGTGCCTCCGCGCAAACGACGGATCCGGTGAAGCTCGGCTTCATCGAAGACGAATCGGGCAATCTCTCCGTCTATGGCATCCAGAAGCTCCATGCCGCCCAGCTGGCGGTCAAGGAGATCAATGAAGGCAAGACGCTGAAGGGCGCCCCCAATATCGGCGCCGGCTTCCTGGGTGCGGAGGCGCAAGTGGCGACCAATCCGCCGGTCATCAGCAAGGAAGGCACCAAGCTCGACATGGTCGATGCCGGCGGCGACAAGTCGCGCACCGATCTCGTCTATGACGAGGATGACGAGATCCTCATCGATTCGGGTGAGAAAGGCATTCTCGGCCGCGAGCTGAAGCTGCTGTCGGCTGACGGGCAGAGCAACAACGCGGTGTGGCAGCAGCTCGCCCGCAAGCTCATCCAGGAAGACAAGGTCGACGTGCTGGTGGCGGGCTTCGCCAGCGCCGAGCGCGAGGCGATCCGCCCGATCGTCGACCAGGCCAAGCAGCTCTATTTCTACACCAATCAATATGAAGGCGGCGTCGCCGACGCCAACACCTTCTGCACGGGGCCGGTCTGCGAGCAGCAGGTCATCCCGACGGTGCAGTACATGGTCGAGAAATTCGGGCCCAAATGCTACACGATCGCCGCCGACTATAATTTCGGCCAGCTGACCGCGGCCTGGACCAAGGCCTTCATCCCGCTGGTGGGCGGCCAGATCATCGCCGAGGAATTCATCCCGCTGTCGGTGTCGGAATTCAGCCAGGTGATCGCCCGCATCCAGGCGGCGAAGCCCGACTGGGTGATGACGCTTTTAGTCGGCCAGAACCACCACAATTACTATCCGCAGGCCGCCGCCGCCGGCCTCAAGCTGCCGATGGCGTCGACCGTGAATATGGCGCAGGGCTATGAGCACAAGCGCTTCGCGGCGCCGTCGCTGGCCCAGATGCACAATGCCATTCAGTATCAGATGGAAGTGCCGACGGCGCGCAACCGCGCCTTCGTCAAGCGCTGGATGGAGATGTTCCCGGACGACCCCTATATCGGCGAAATGGCGCAGAACACCTATTTCACCATCCATCTCTACGCCAAGGCGGCGCGTATCGCCGGCACCACCGACCAGGAGCAGGTCAAACGTTCGCTCGAACTCGGCTGGAACATCGAGGCGCCGGAAGGCAGCGTCTTCCTCGAGCCCGGCACGCATCATTGCGCGCATCCGATCCGGCTGGCCTATTGCGACGAGAACCACAATGTGAAGTTCGTGCGCGACTGGCCGATGATCCAGGCGTGGTGGCTGCAACGGCTGGGCGTCAACCTGATCCGCAATCCGGAATATAAGCAATACACACCCGACGAAGATCCCTATTTCAAGATGTTCGCAAAAGGTTAAGCTCATCCGGCGGGGCCCTAAGGGGCTCCGCCGTTTGTCCCTCTACCCAAAGGCTTCTCCGCTTATGGATCTCGTCGGACTGCTCGCCAGCATTCTCTATCAGCTCGGCACCAACGCCGCCTTTCTCCTGCTCTGCGCCTTAGGCCTCATCGTCGTCCTCGGCATGATGAACATCATCAATCTCGCCCATGGCGAGCTGATGATGATGGGCGCCTATATCGCCTCCTTCGTCTATCAGCATGGCGCGCCGTTCTGGCTCGCCGCCATCATCAGCTTCTTCGCCGTCGGCGTGTTCGGTGCGCTGCTCGAGCTGGCGATCATCCGGCGCTTCTATGGCCGCGAACTGGGTGCCCTCGTCGTCACCTGGGGCATCAGCCTCATCCTGTCGCAAGGCTTCCTCCTCCTGTTCGGGCCGTTCATGCCGCCGATCCAGATTCCGGGCGGCAATTTCGCCGTCGGGCAATATTCCTTCTCGCTCTACTGGATCGCGATGTTCGCCGTCTCGATGCTGCTGATCGTCGGCCTGTGGTGGCTCTATAACCGCACCGAGATCGGGCTGCAGGCGCGCGCCACCATGCAGAACGCCACCATGGCGCGGGCCCTGGGCGTCGACACCGGCCGCATCTACATGCTGACCTTCAGCCTGGGCTCGGCACTTGCCGGCCTGTCGGGCGCGCTGCTCGCCCCCACCACCTCGATCATGCCCTTCATGGGCCAGCAATTCGTGGCCCCCGCCTTCATCACCGTGGTGGTCGGCGGCGCCACCAATGTGATCGCCGGCGCGCTCGGCTCGAGCGCGCTGCTGTCGCTCGTTAAAACGCCGGTCGGTTTCTTCTTCGGCGCCTTTCTCGGCACCGTGGCGCTGCTGCTTGCAGCACTGATCCTCATCCGGCTCCTGCCCGACGGCATCTCCGCGGCCATCCAGCGTCGCCTCGATCTCCGCCACAGGATGCGCTGATGGGCAAGCTGTTCGATCGTCTCAACGGGCCGGAAGATATCGGCCGCGGCCTGCCCTTCTGGGCCGTGGCCGCCCTGGTGCTCGCCGCCTTCCTCGCGGTGCCGACTTATCTGTCGGAATTCGCCGCCTATAACGTATCCTTCTATCTGCTCAATATCCCGATGGCGCTGGGCCTGTGCATCCTGTGGGGTTATTGCGGTGTGTTGAGCTTCGGCCAGGTCGCCTATTTCGGCGTCGCCGGCTATGCCTATGGCGTCATCGCCGGTAACCTCGCCATGCATCCGCTGGGCCCGATCATCGGCAGCATCGGCGGCATCGCAGCGGCGGTGCTGCTCGCCGGCATCTTCGGCTATTTCGTGTTCTTCGCCCGGGTGCAGACCTGGATCGTGCCGATCCTCACTTTGGTGCTGACATTGCTGCTCGAGACTTTTCTCGGCCAGACGGCCGGCTATCAGTGGCGCATCGGCACGGTGCAGCTCGGCGGCTATAATGGCATGACCGGAATCCCCAGCTTCGGCATCGGCAGCTTCATCTTCACCGGTTATGCCTTCTTCTACCTCACTCTCGGTGTTGTGCTCGTCAGCTATCTTCTGTGCCGGCTCCTGGTGAACTCGTCCTTCGGCAAGGTGCTGCTGGCGATCCGCGAGGACGCGCTCAGGACCGAGACGCTGGGCTACGACATCCGTGTCAGGCAATGGATCGCCTTCGTGGTGGCGGCCGCACTCTCCGGCCTGTCCGGCATCCTCTATGTGCAATGGGGCAATTACATCACGCCGAGCCAAGTCGGCCTGCTCGCCGCGGCGCTGCCGGTGATCTGGGTGGCGGTCGGCGGGCGCGAGAAGCTGCTCGCCGCGATGATCGGCGCCTATGGCCTCAACTGGGTCAACTACCAGCTGTCCTCGTCCGGCAATCAATATGCGCTGGTGATCATCGGCACGCTGCTGGTCGCGGTCATGATGTTCTTCCCGCGCGGCCTCGTCGTGTCGCTGATCGACATGGTGAGCGCCCGAACCCAGGCGAGGCGCAGCCATGACCAGTGACACGGCGCTCGCAGTCGAAAATCTCAACAAACGTTTCGGCGGCGTCATCGCCACCGACAATGTCTCGCTCGCCGTGCCGAGCGGCGGCATCCAATGCATCATCGGCCCCAATGGCGCCGGCAAATCGACCTTCTTCTCGCTGCTGGCCGGCATCCAACGGCCCGACAGTGGCAAGATCACCTTCAACGGCATCGACATCACCCGCCTGCAGCCGGCGCCCCGGGTGCGCCAGGGCCTCGGCCTCACCTTCCAGACCAACCGGGTCTTCCACGATCTGAGCGTCCGGCAGAATCTTGAAATCGCCCGCGCCTCGGCATCGCGCGCCGACGACCGGCTCCGCCAGGATCGCTACCAACTGGCACTCGACCGCTTCGGCCTCGCCGCTGGTGATGAAACTTTGGCGCGCAAGATCCCGCATCATCAGCGGCAATGGCTCGAGATCGTCATGGTGCTGGCCTGCGGGCCGGATCTCCTGCTCATCGACGAGCCGACCGCCGGCATGTCACCGCAGGAAACCAGCAACACCGCGCGGGTGCTGCGCGAGCTCAACCAGACCGGGCTGACGCTGGTGGTGATCGAGCATGACATGACCTTCGTGCGCGAGATCGCCCAGCGCGTGACGGTGCTGCATCAGGGCCGCATCTTCGCCGACGGGTCGCTCGACGAGGTCACGCAGCGCGCCGATGTGCGCGACATCTATCTCGGAAGGAAATGACGTGACACTCCTCCTGACAGGCACGGGATTGCGCGCCGGCTACGGTGCCGGCGACGTGCTGCAAGGCATCGACATCGATATCCGGCAAGGCGAGATTGTCGCGGTCCTCGGGCGCAACGGGGTCGGCAAGAGCACCTTGATGAAGTCGCTCATCGGCATTCTCAAGCTACGCAGCGGCGAGGTGTGCTACCAAGGCAAGGACATCACGCAGGACAGCGCCGATCAGCGGGCGCGCCAGGGCATCGGCTATGTGCCGCAGGGGCGCGAGGTCTTCCATCACATGACGGTCGAAGAGAATCTGCGCATGGGGCGGCTGATCCGGCGCGATACCGGCCTCAAGCAGGCCGTGCTCGACGACGTCTATGGCTATTTCCCGTTTCTAAAAGAACGCCGGGCGCAACGGGCCGGCACCTTGTCCGGGGGACAGCAGGAGATGCTGGCGATCGCTCGCGCACTTAACGGCGATCCGGCACTCCTGCTGCTCGACGAGCCGAGCGACGGCGTGCAGCCCTCGATCGTGCAGGAGATCGGCGATTTCCTCGTCAGGCTGGTGGCCGAACGGGCCATCGGCGTGCTCATCGTCGAACAGAATATCGATCTCATCCAGAGCGTCGCCGGACGAGCCTTCGTCATGGACAAAGGCCGCTTCGTCGCGACGCTCGACAAAACGACGATCCTCGATACACAAAAACTTAGTCATCATCTGTCGATTTGAGACGGAACGAGCAGGAGACGAAAATGGGAAAATGGCTTGAGACGAGCTACATGGCGCGCAAAGGCGTCGCGCGCGGCAAAGCGTGTAAGAGACACGAGCTCACCGTCGAGAAGCAGGGCAAGTATCATTATGTCTATGGGCCCTATGCCGATCCGGTGCTGAAGATCGAGCCGGGCGACATCGTTGTCGCCGAGACCCATGACGCCTTCGAAGGCGCCATCAAAAAGGAAAGCGACAAGCCGAGCGAGCTTCTGCATATGCCCTTCCTCAACCCGCAGAACGGGCCGATCGCGGTCAAGGGCGCGGAGAAGGGCGACGTGCTCTGCGTCCATATCCACAGCATCAAACCGCGTGGCGCCCAGCCGGTCGGCACGACGGCGCTGATCCCGGAATTCGGCGGCCTCGTCGGCACCAACAACACGGCTTTGCTCAATCCGCCGCTGCCCGAGCGCGTCAAGAAGATGGAAGTGACGGAAGCCGGCATCAAGTTCAACAGCAAGATCACGCTGCCTTACGAGCCCTTTATCGGCACGCTGGGCGTGAGCCCCGAGATCGAGGCGGTGACGTCGCTGCAGCCGGATTACTGGGGCGGCAATATGGACCTGCCCGATGTGGCGCCAGGTGCCGTCGTCTACTTCCCGGTGCATCACAAGGACGCCTATCTCTATCTCGGCGACTGTCACGGCACGCAGGGCGACGGCGAACTCTGCGGCGTCGCGGTCGAGATCCCCTCGACCACGACAGTGCAGGTCGACCTCATCAAGAACTGGCAGATCGCCTGGCCACGCCTCGAGACCGAGAAATTCATCATGGCGATCGGCAGCACGCGGCCGATGGAGGATGCCGCGCGCATCGCCTATAAGGAGCTCATCCACTGGATGGTCGCCGACTACGGCTTCGACCAGTATGAGGCTTATTTCCTCCTGACCCAGGCGGGCAAGGTGCGGCTCGGCAACATGGTCGATCCGAAATACACGCTGGGGGCGTCGATCCTGAAGAGTTATCTGGGGTAACCGTTCCAACAAGAGCCCTCATCTGCCCTATCGGGCACCTTCTCCCATTGCTGCGCAACGGGAGAAGGGAAATTCGATGGCGGATAATGCGGGATTCTTGGCCCGGCACGGCGCCGTGCTATCATGGCGGCATGACCAGCGGCATACGTATTCTCGTCGTCGATGACGAGCCCCAGATCCAGCGTTTTCTCAAGCTCGGCCTGACCGCCGGCGGCTTCGAGGTATCGGCGGCGGCGACCGCCGCCGAGGCGATCCGCATGATCGCCACCACGGCGCCCGATGTCGTGCTGCTCGATCTGGGCCTGCCCGATCTCGACGGCAAGGATGTGATCCGCCAGGCGCGTGCGTTCTCGCAGGTACCGATCATCGTCGTCTCGGCGCGCGACCGCGAGTCCGAGAAGATCGAGGCGCTCGATCTCGGCGCCGACGACTATGTGAACAAGCCCTTCGGCATCGGCGAGCTCCTGGCGCGCATCCGCACCGCGTTGCGTCACCACAATCCGACCGCCAATGCGGCGCCGATGCTCAGCCAGGGCGAGATCACACTCGACGTGACCGACCATCGCGCCGCCAAGAACGGCACGCCGCTCAAGCTGACGCCCAAGGAATTCGATCTCCTTGCCTTGCTCTTGCGCAATGCCGGACGCGTCCTCACCCACCGTCAGATTCTCACCGCCATCTGGGGACCGGCGCATACCGAGGACATGCAATATCTGCGCGTGCTGATCGGGCAATTGCGCGGCAAGCTCGAGGATGACCTGGCCAATCCGCGCTACATCCAGACCGAGCCTGGAGTCGGCTATCGCCTTGTCGCCGAAGAGCGAGGCTGAGGACTCCGCTCCGCACGTGCTTACAGTCGCCATAATCCTGTGACAGTAACGCTTGAACCCGGCTATGGGGGCTTGCGATGCGGCGATCTCTATTGGTGCTGATACTGCTTTGTTCGACGGCGTCGACGGCGCTGGCGGAAAAGCGCGTGGCCTTGATCATGGGCGCCAATGACTATGAAAAAATACGGCCTCTGAAAAATGCCGTCAACGATGCGCAGGCCATCGAAAAGGCGCTGGAAAAGCTCGGCTTCGATGTGATCATGGAAACCAATCGCGACCTGAAGCGCATGCGCCGGGCGCTTGAGGATTTCAAGGAAGATGCGGAAGGCGCCGACGTCGCGCTGGTCTATTTCGCCGGCCACGGCGTCGAGGTCTCGGGCGAAAACCGGCTTCTGCCCACCGATGCCGATGCCAGTTCCGTCGATACGCTGAAGACCACCAGCCTGCCACTGGAAGAGGTGCGCGCGACGGTCGCCGCGGTCTCGAAAGTGGGGCTGATCTTCCTCGACGCCTGCCGCAACGACCCGTTCATCGGCGGCGACGGTTCCGGTCGCGGCGCCACGGCGCTGGAGGCGACACCGATCGCAGAGGTGAAGCCGGGCCTCGGCCGCCTCGGCAAGGCGGAAAACCTGCTCTACACCTTCTCGGCGGCGCCCGGCGCCACCGCGGCTGACGGCAGCGGTGAGAATTCGCCGTTCACCGCCGGGCTCGCCAAATATCTGGCGACCGACGGGCTGGAAATCCGCTCCGTGCTGACGCTGGTGCAGCAGGAAGTCTATGATCTCTCGCGCGGCCAGCAACTGCCTTATGTCGAAAATGGCCTGCCACAATTGTTCTTCGCCGCGACCGAAAAGACCGAGCTGCCGGAACGCGAGCGCCTGCTTCTGGCCATGGCCGATGTGACGCCGGATCTGCGCGACGAGGTCGAGCGGCTGGCCAAGGAAAGGGATATGCCGCTGGCGCCGCTCTACGGCGCGCTGATCTCGTCCGATGCGAAGGCGGCGGCGGCCGACGATCGCCGCCGGAAGCTCACCGAGGCGGCGGATGCTTTTGTCGCCACCCGCGCGCAGATGCGCGCCATGGCTTCCAGCGATCCGGCGGTGACGAAGCTGCGCCTGGAGGCCGAGCAGCAGCTGGCGCTCGGCGCGTTCGACACGGCGCGCGGCAAGCTGACCGAGGCGGCGACGATCGACTCGGCCTCGCGCGATTCACTCAAGGCCAACTTTGTCGAACGGACCGTTTCCGAAGCGACGACGCGCTCGGTTCTTGCCGGCGCGGCTCTTGCCGAGCTCGACTATGACGCCGCGCTCCAATCCTATGAAGCCGCCGCCCGTCTTCACGAGAGTATCGAATATCTCGAGGTCTCCGACGCGGCGCGACGCGACCGCACCTGGCTGCTCGCCGATCTGGGCGGATTGCAGATGCGCGCCGGAGATACGGCGCGGGCCTTGGATACCTATGAGAGCATGCAAAAATCGGCGCTCGTTCGAATAACCAGAACGGGCCGGAACATAGATACGGAACGTGACCTCTCAATCAGCTACACCAAGATCGGCGATGTGCGGATTGTCAGGGGCGATCTCACTGGCGCGCAGGAGGCCTATCAGGAAAGCCTGGCGATCTCCGAAAGGGCCATCACTCAATATCCGGGGAATGTTACGCTCGCAGCGGATCTGGCGGTAAGCCATACCAAGATCGGCGACCTGCGGAGCATCGTGGGCGATCTTGCCGGCGCGCAAGGCGCCTATCTGAATGGCCTTGCGATACGCAAAGAGCTTGTCGCTCTAGCGCCAGGCGACCTGCAGCGCCAGCGCGACCTGTCGATGAGCTATGAAAAAGTCGGCAATGTGCTGAGCGCCCGAGGCGATATCCAGGGGGCGACAAGAATCTATCTGGATAGTCTTGCAATAGCCGAAAAGCTCTCGGCTCAGGATCCGGAAAATCTCGGATGGCGGCGTGATCTGTCGATCAGCTATGATCGAATTGCCGATCTCAGCGCAGCACAGGGCGATCTGTCCGGCGCCCAGCAGGCAAACTTCAAGAGTCTGGCGATACGCGAGGCGCTGGTCGCCAAGGACCCCCAGAATACCGAGCTGCAACGCGACCTGTCGATCTGCCACGACAGGATCGGAGACGTGCGCAGCGCGCTCGGCGACCTCGCGGGCGCGCGCGAAGCCTATACGAACAGCCTCAAGATTCGCGCGGCGCTTGTCACGCGAGACCCGGGCAACACCGAATGGCAGCGCGATCTGTCGGCAAGTTATATCAGGGTTGGCGACATGCACCGGGCGCAGCAGAATTTTGCCGATGCCGAGAACGCCTATCTGACCGCCCTTGCGATGCGTGAAAGACTTGTGGCGCAGGGTTCTAGCAATGCCGGCTGGCGCCGCGATCTGTCTATAACCTATGAAAGGGTCGGCGACCTTCGCGCAGCCCAGGGTGACTTGCCGAGCGCAAAAAAGGCCTATCAGGACAGTCTCGATATCCGCGATGCCCTCGCAAAATTCGAACCCGGCAATGCCCAATGGCTGCGAGATCTATCGATTGCCCATACCAAGATGGGGGATATAAATGGCGCCCTGCGCGATGCCGAAGGCGCGCGCAAGGCCTATGCGAGCAGTCTCGCGGTGATCGAGAAACTCGTTGCCCAGGAACCGGGAAATGTCATCTGGCAGCGCGATCTTTCAGTCGCTTATAACCGGATCGGCGATGTCCTTCTGCGCGGACAAGGCGATCACCGCGGAGCGCAAGAGCTCTATCTCAAAGGTCTTATGATAGCGGAGAAACTGGCGGCTCAGGATCCAGCCAATGCCGGATGGCAGCATGACCTGATCGTCAGCCTTTACAATCTGGCGCAAGCCGGCGACAGGCCGCGGGAACGGCTGGAGAAGGCTCTGGCGATAGCCGAAGCCATGGCCAGAAACGGGATACTCGCGCCGCAAGATTCGTCGATCATCGTAACTCTGACGGAACAACTGAAGACTCTTAAGTGACGTCGTGCGCCTTTCGAGTCGATACGTCTATTCCTCACCCAAATATGCCTTGCGCACCCGCTCGTCATGAGCGAGGTCCGAACCTTTGCCGTCGAGCGCGATGGCGCCGGTGTCGAGCACATAGGCGTGGGTCGCGAGCTCGAGCGCGGCGCGGGCATTCTGCTCGACCAGCAGCAAGGTGGTGCCGGATGCGTTGATCTCACGCGCCAGGTCGAAGATCTTGTCCTGCATGATCGGCGACAGGCCCATCGACGGCTCGTCCAGCATCAGGAGACGCGGCTTCGACATCAGAGCGCGGCCCATGGCGAGCATCTGCTGCTGGCCGCCCGACAGCGTGCCGGCCAGTTGCTCCTCGCGCTCCTTCAAGACCGGGAACAGTTCGTAGACCCAGCCGAGGTCACGCTCGACCGTCGCATCGCGGTGGCGGGTGAAGGCGCCGAGATCAAGATTCTCGCGCACCGTCATGCGCGGGAAGATGCGGCGGCCTTCCGGCACGTGGACGATGCCGAGCTTGACGATGGCCTCGGGCGCCAGCCCATTGATGTCGCGGCCGTCGAGCGTGATGCGCCCACCGCTCAACGGCAGAAGTCCCGATATGGCCTTGAGCGCGGTGGTCTTGCCGGCGCCATTGCTGCCGATCAGACCGACGACCGATTTGTCGGCGACGGCGAAGGAGACGCCATGCAGCGCTTCGATCATGCCATAGGCGACCTTGATGTTCTCGACCTTCAGCGTCATGCTTAACCCCTCCGGCCCAGATAGGCGTCGATGACGGTGCGGTCGGCGCGCACCGCATCGGGCGCGCCATCGGCGATGATCTCGCCATGATGCAGGACGACGACCCGCTTCGAGATGCCCATCACCGCCTTCATGTCGTGCTCGATGAGCAGGATGGTCATGCCGGAGCGATTGAGCTCGACGATGAGGCGTGAGAGATCGGCCTTCTCGGTCGGGTTCATGCCGGCCATTGGCTCGTCGAGCAACAGCAGCTTGGGTTCGAGGGCCAAAGCGCGGGCGATTTCGAGGCGGCGCTGATCGCCATAAGAGAGGCTGCGGGCGGGCCGCGCCATCTTGTCGGCGAGGCCGACGCGCTCGAGGACCTTCCGCGCCACTTCCTTTGAGAGGTTCTCCTCGGCATGCGCCTTCCTGGTGCGGAAGATGAGCCCGAAAAGCGAGGCGCGGAAGAAGCGATGACGGCCGATCAGCACATTCTCGAGCACGCTCATCTCGTCGAACAGGCGGATATTCTGGAAGGTGCGGGCGATGCCCTTGCCGGCGATGCGGTCGGGCGAGAGGCCGGAAATCTGCTCACCATCGAGATGGATGCTGCCCGACGACACCGGGATGGCGCCGGCGATGATGTTGAAGAAGGTCGTCTTGCCGGCGCCGTTGGGCCCGATCAGCCCCAGGGCCTCGCCGGGCCTGATCGCCACGTCGAGATTGGCGAGCGCCACCAGGCCACCGAAGCGGCGCCCGACGCCTTTGACGTCGAGCAGGATCTTGGTGTCGACGGGGAGAGCGGTGGCCTGATCCGGCATGATCATCACTCTCCGGTTCATGACATCATCAGCGGCTGGCGCTTCTGGCCGAGGAGACCCTGCGGCCGGAAGATCATCAGCACGACCAGCAGGATGCCGAGCGCCATGAAGCGCAATTCGGGATGCTGCTGGATGAACGGCATGTCGCGCGCCACTTCGAGAAAGACGACCCAGATGGCGGCGCCGATGATCGGTCCGGCGAGCGTGCCCATGCCGCCGAGCACGATGAGCATGAGGATCAGGATGTTCTCGAACAGCGTGAAGCTGAGCGGACTGATATATTGCTGCGAATGGGCGAAGAACACGCCGGTGACGCCGCCGAAGAAGCCGCCGGCCGAATAGGCGTAGAGCTTGTAGCGCGATGTGTTGATGCCCATGGCCTCGGCCGCCGCCTCGTCCTCGCGGATCGCCACCCAGGCGCGGCCGAGATAGGAGCGCACCATCAGGGCGATGAGGAAGACGGCGAGCGCCAGCAGCACCAGCCCCAGGAGATAAAGCTGCACCGGCGACCCGAGCTTGTAGCCGAAGAGGCTCGGCACCGGGATGCCGCGAATGCCCATGGGGCCGCGGGTGAGGTCGACCCAGTTGGTGGCGACGAGGCGGATGATCTCGCCGAAGCCCAGGGTCATGATGGCGAGATAATCACCGCGCAGGCGCAAGGTGGGATAACCCAGCATCATGCCGAAGAGCGCCGCGAGCCCGCCGCCCAGCAGCAGGTTGACATAGAAGAGCCACCAGACCGAGCTCACATCGACGCCATAACCCTTGGCCAGCACCTCGACGAAGAGGATCGAGGTGAAATAGGAGCCGACGGCCCAGAAGGCGACGAAACCCAGATCGAGCAGGCCGGCGAAACCGACGACGATATTGAGGCCGCTGGCGAGCAGCGCATAGATGAGGACGAAGACGAAGACGCGCGCCCAATAAGGTGACGGGAAGATGAAGAAGACCGAAACGGCGACCACCGCCAGCACGCCCCAGGCGGCATAACGCGCGAGATCACGCCCGGCGAAGAAGGCGCTCAGCTTCGCGAGCCCCGCATCAATGGCCGAGGCCGAGCCCTTGAAGGCCATGGCGCCGCGATCAGCCATGCGGTTGGGCAGACGCGTGCCGAGCAGGCCTTGCGGGCGGAACAGCAAGAGCAGGATGAGGATGGCGAAGGCGATGGCGTCGCGATAGGCCGAGCCGTTCGGCAGATAGGCGGCGCCGAAGGTTTCGGCGAAACCCAGCACGATGCCGCCCAGCATTGCGCCGCGTATATTGCCGATGCCGCCCAGCACCGCCGCGACCATCGCTTTCAGGCCCGGCATGAAACCCATATGCGGATGAGCGAAGAGATAAACGGCGCCATAGAAGATGCCGGCCAGCGCCGCGAGGCCCGAGCCGATGATGAAGGCCATGGCGATGACGCGGTTGACCGGGATGCCCATCAGAGCAGCGGCCTCGACATCCTGCGCGGCGGCGCGCATGGCGCGGCCCATGCGCGTCTTCTTCACATAAAAGTGGAGCGCGGTCATGACCACCGCGGCGGTGACGATCACGGCGATCTCGACCATCGAGATATAAGCGCCGCCGATCTGGATCGGCTTGGCCTCGAGCAGGAAGAAGGACGGGAAGGCGAGCTCCTGCGCGCCCCAAACGCTCTGCGCCAGATTCTGCAAGGCGACCGAAACAGCGATGGCGGTGATCAAGGGGGCGAGGCGCGGCGCGAAACGCAAGGGCCGATAGGCGCAGCGCTCGATCAGATAACCCATGCCTGCGACGATCAGGATGGCGAGTGGCGCGGCGAGTAGGAAAGGCAGTCCCGGCATGGGCACCATGACGCCGAACAGGCTCACTTGCGGCAGCATGAAGCTCACCGCGAGGAAGGCACCGAACATGAACAACTCGCCGAAAGCGAAGTTGATCATCTCCAGAATGCCATAGACCAGCGTATAGGCCACGGCGGCGAGGGCGTAGATCGCCCCCAGCATCAGAGCGTTGAAGAAGAACTGAAGCAGAATATCCATGAGCGCCCTCGCCTGGCTCGGTCAGACCTGCATCGGGGTGAAGTCACCCCGATGCCTCATCGATGACGGTGATCAGTTCAGCTGCTTGGGCGCGAGGATGAACTTGCCGTCCTTCACCTGGAGATAGACGACCGTGCCTTCGCGGTTGCCGTTCTCCTGGAAGGTGGTCGGGCCGGTGACGCCGGGAACCGCTTTGATCTCGGCGAAGGCGGCGTTGAGGCCAGCGCGATCGACCTTGCCGTTCTTGGCCGCGGCGAGCCTGGCCGCCTCGTTCAAGGTGTAACCCGCATCATAAGCGAGCGCGGCCCAGGCATTGGGCTCCTCGCCATATTTGTCCTTGTAGGCCTTCACGAAGGCTTGGACTTCCGGCTTGGCAACGCTCGGATCGAACATGCCATAGAGAATGGTGCCGTCGATGCTGGCGCCACCCAGCTCGATGAGCTTCGGGCTCAACAGGCCGTCACTGCCGAGGATCTGCACGTCGAGGCCGATCTGGCGCGCCTGCTGGGCGATCTTGGCCGCTTCGGTATAGAAGCCACCGACCCACAGGAGATCGGGGTTCTGCGCCTTGATGGAGGTGAGCTGCGTCTTGAAGTCCTTGGTGCCGAGCACATAGGCCTCGCGGCTCAGAATTTCCGCACCCGCCGCCTTGGCGGCGGCAACGAAAGCGTCGGTGCCGCCAATGCCGTAATCATCCTGCTGGTTGAGCGCGGCGATACGCTTGGCACCCAACGCCTTGGCGGCATAGGTGCCGGCGAGCTCACCCTGCACCGCATCGGTCAAGACGTTGCGGCGGAAATAGGGGCTGACACCGGCGAGATCGGGGCTGGTCACCGCCGAAGCCAGCACCGGCAGCTGACAGTCATTGATGATGGTCGCGGCGGCGAGCGCCACCGAGCTGAAGGAATAGCCCATGACGATATCGACCGTATCGTCGGAGCAGAAACGCTGGGCGATGAGCACGCCGTCGCTCGGCAGGCCACGGTCATCGGCGGTGGTAAGGCCAAGCGTGATGCCGCCATTGTCGGTCTTGGCGTTGATCTCGCCGATCGCCAGCTCAAGTCCACGCTGCATGTTCTCGCCATAGGCGGCGAAGTCGCCGCTCAAAGCGGCGGTGAAACCGATCTTCACTTCTTCAGCAGCCTTCACCGGCAATACCGCCATGGCGGTCAAGGCGGCGGCCGTCGTCAGATACAGAAAAGCTTTACGCATCTCACTACTCCCTAGATTGATTATTCTTATGATTTGTCGAGACGAACGGGAGCGGCTTCATTTTTAAGGGCGCATGATCTTTTCGGAAAACCGGAAGTCCACTTTTCCGGATCATGCGCTACGAAGCCGCTCCGCTGGCCAGTCGTTACGAGCGGACCTCGAGGTCCATCCAGGTCTCGTAGCAATGGTTGTTGGCGAGCGACATGACGCCAATGGTGGCGCGGCAGCCAATGCCCTTTTCGGGGCCGAAGACTTCGGCGAAGAGATCGGTCAGGCCGCTAGAAATGAGGTTAGGATCGGTGAAGCCCGGCGCGCAGACGACGAAGTTCAAGGTGCGCACGAGGTTGGTGATCTTGTCGAGGTCGCCGATCGCCTGCTTGATGCCGGCGAGGCAGTTGATGCCGGTCTGGCGCGCCGCTGCATAACCCTGCTCGACGGTGACTTCGGCGCCGACGCGGCCCGGATGCAGCACGGTGCCATCCGGCAGATCAGGCACATGGCCCGACAGGATGAGCAGGCTGCCGGAACGATGGAACGGCTTCATCTTTCCATATTGCTGGCCGTAATATTTCTGCGCGGTGCCGATATTCGAATCCCAGACGCCGAGGTCCGGCAATTTGATGCCGAGGGATTCGATCTTCTTTTCTATTTGCATTCATTCCTCCAACTAAACCGGAGCTCATCGCTCCCACTTGCCTCAAGGCCGTTCCAGACGCCCCCTCGACTTTCCGTGCAGCAAAGATTGCGCCTGCACGACGCGCATCAGGTCGTCGCGGGAGCGTTTGACATGGAGCTTGGTGGCGGTGACCGCCCGCTCCTTGTCGCGCGCAATGATCGCTTCGACGATTTCCTTATGTTCGGCGCGGGTCAGGTCCCATTTGTCGACCCACAACACATCGACCCAGATCAACAGAGACAGGCGGCCATAAAGCTGGCGCAAGGTCTCATAGAGAAAGCGATGGCCGGATTCGCGCGCCACGATCTCGTGGATCTGCATGCCGACACGCACTTCCTCGGCGAGCTCCTCGATCGCGAGCTCGGGCTTGGCGGCGAATTCGGCGAGGCGCGCCATGACGCCTCTCAATTCCTCGAGGCCCTGCTCCGAAATCTGATCGACGGCGAGTGCGATGGCATAGGCATCGAGCATCAGACGCAGGTCGAGCAGCTCTTCGGCGGTCTTCAGATCGAGGATGGGGACGAAATAACCGCGATGCGGCTGGCTCTCGACCAGGCCCTCGCGCTCCAGCTGGTTGAGCGCCTCGCGCAAGGGGGTGCGGCTGACGCCGAGCTTCTCGCTCAGATCGCGCTCCCGCAACTGCTCGCCGGGGCTCACCTCGCCGCTGAGGATCATGCCCCTGAGCGCGTCATAGACATTCTGCTTCAGCGTGCCGGTGGGCTTTTCAGCTTTGGTATGCAGGATCATATGCCAAATCTGACCCCGATTTCCAAAACTGTCAAGAAGATTGAACACAAAACATGCTTGTAAAAAATACTTTCTGGTATACCATTTTGCTTAGGAGACGCTTTTCAGGAGAAAAAGAGTGACTATTCACGCGAATTCCACGCAGGCCCGCGACATCGCCCATGCTTTGCACCCCTATACGAACCTGAAGCTGCATGAGCGGATCGGGCCGACGGTCATTTCGAGCGGCCGGGGCATCTATGTCCGTGACGATGAGGGACGCGACTATATAGAAGCCGTCGCCGGCCTGTGGAGCGCCTCGCTCGGTTTCGGCGGCGAGGACAGCATGGTCGAGGCGATCACCGCGCAGTTGCGCAAGCTGCCCTTCTACCACCTCTTCGCGCACAAGGCGCATGAGCCGGGGACCGATCTCGCCGAGAAGCTCATCAAGATGCTGCCGCTGCCCAATGGCCGCGTGTTCTTCAACAATTCCGGCTCGGAAGCCAACGACACGGCGATCAAGCTCGCCTGGTACTACAACAATGCGCTCGGCCGGCCGCGCAAGAAGAAGATCATCGCACAGATGAAGGCCTATCACGGCGTGACGATCGCCGCGGCGAGCCTCACCGGTCTGGTGCGCAACCATCTCGATTTCGACCTGCCGATGGCGAGCGTGCGCCATTGCGATTGCCCGCATCATTATCGCTTCGCCAAGGAAGGCGAGAGCGAGGAAGCCTTCGCCACACGCCTCGCCGAGCAATTGGAAAATCTCATCCTGCGCGAGGGTGCCGACACGATCGCCGCCTTCATCGCCGAGCCGGTGCTGGGCGCGGGCGGTCTCATCGTTCCGCCCAAGACCTATTTCGACAAGATCCAGCCGATCCTGAAGCGCCACGATATTCTCTTCATCGCCGATGAGGTGATCTGCGGCTTCGGGCGCACCGGCAACATGTTCGGGCACGAGACCTTCAACTTCAAGCCGGACATGGTGACTATGGCCAAGGCGCTGTCGGCCTCCTACCTGCCGATCTCCGCCACCGCCATATCGGAACCGATCTATGAAGTCCTGCGCGACAACAGCGCAAAAATCGGCAGCTTCGCCCATGGCTATACGTATTCCGGACATCCGGTCTGCGCCGCGGCGGCGCTCGAGGCGCTGCGCATCTATGAGACGCGCAACATCGTCGGCCATGTTCAGAAAGTCGCGAAGCCATTCCTCGACAAAGCGCGCGCCCTGCTCGATCTTCCCTTTGTCGGCGAGGTGCGAGGCATCGGGCTGTTGGCCGGCGTCGAGCTGGTGCGCGACAAGAAGTCCAAGGCGTCCTTCGAGCCGGCGCGTGGCGTCGGCATGATGTTCCAGACCGAGGCGCAGAAGCACGGGCTGATCGTCAGGGCGCTCGGCGATACGATCGCGCTGTCGCCACCCTTGATCATTACCGGCGAAGAGATCGATGATATGTATCTCAGGCTTCAGCGCACCTTCGACGCCTTCATCCCGCAGCTCAACGCAACCCTCTGACCCGAGGACGCCTCATGGATTGGACTTTCCCCTACGCCTCTTCGCGCATGCCGGTGCTGGCGCGCAATTGCGTGGCGACGACGCAGCCGCTCGCCGCGCAAGCCGGCCTCGCGATGCTGGCGAAAGGCGGCAGCGCGGTCGACGCCGCGCTCGCCACCGCGATCGCGCTGACCGTGGTCGAGCCGGTAATGAACGGCATCGGCGGCGATGCTTTCGCCATCATCCATGACGGCAAGACACTGCATGGCCTCAACGCCTCGGGACGGGCGCCCAAGGACTGGCATCGCGGCCGTTTCGACGGTCATGACAAGATGCCGGAAGTCGGCTGGGATTCCGTCACCGTGCCGGGCGGCGTCGCCGGATGGGTGGTGCTGCATGAACGTTTCGGCAAGCTGCCGTTCGAAAGCCTGTTCGAGCCGGCGATCCGTTATGCGAGCGAAGGCTTTCTCGTCTCGCCGATCATCGCGCAGATCTGGCAGAACCAGGTCGAGCGCCTGCGCGATCAGCCGGGCTTCGCCGAAAGCTTCCTGCCGCATGGACGGGCGCCGCAAGCCGGTGAGCTGTTCCGCTGCCCGGGCCAGGCCGAGACGCTGCGGCTCATCGCCCGCAGCAAGGGCGAGGAATTTTATCGCGGCAGTCTCGCCCAGAAGATCGTGGCGGCGGCCAAGGCGCAAGGCGGCGCACTCAGCCTCTCCGATCTCGCCGATCACCGGCCCGACTGGGTCGATCCGATCAGCATCGGCTTTGCCGGCTATGACATCCACGAATTGCCGCCCAACGGCCAGGGCATCTCGGCCCTGATCGCGCTCGGCATTCTCGACCGGCTCGATATTGCGGGCCTCACCGCCGACAGCGCCGATTTTGTGCATCTGCAGATCGAGGCGACCAAGATCGGCATGGCGGACGTGCGCGCCCATGTCGGCGATCCGGCGACCATGCGGCTAACGCCGGCCGAGCTTCTCGATCCGGCACGGCTCGACGAACACGCGGCGCGGATCACACGTGACCGCGTCAGCGCGCCTGAACCCGCGCGGCAGTCGACCCATGGCACGGTCTATCTCGCCGCCGCCGATCAGAACGGCATGGCGGTCTCCTACATCCAGTCGAATTATCGCGGCTTCGGATCGGGCGTCGTCATTGCCGGCACCGGCATCTCGCTCCATAATCGCGGCTGCTGCTTCGTGCTCGACAAGGACCATCCGAATATCGTCGGTCCCGGCAAGCGGCCACTGAACACCATCATTCCGGGCTTCGCCACCAAGAACGGCAGGACGGTCGCCGCTCTGGGTGTCATGGGCGGCTCGATGCAACCGCAAGGACATGTGCAGGTCGCCTGCCGCATGCTGGCCAAGAACCAGAATCCGCAAGCGGTGATCGATGCGCCGCGCTGGCGCTTCGAAGACGGCAAACTTTCGCTGGAAGCGGCCTGGCCGGAGGCGACCCGCGCGGCGCTCGAGAGCTTCGGGCATGCGACGACCGGCGGCACCCATCTCGACTTTGGCGCCGCGCAAATCATCTATAGACTTGGTCCGGATGGCTGGGTGGCGGCGTCGGAAGGACGCCGCGACGGCTGCGCAGTGGGGTTATAATATAATGACTGCTTCGACACTCACCGAACTTCTCAAAGCCGGCGCCGACAAGGATATGGCGCTGGGCGCGCCGGGGCGGCCGGGCCTCACTTTTGCGGCCTTACGCGATCTGACGCAACGGACGATCGCGCGGCTGAACGCTCTCGGCATCGGGCGTAATGACCGCGTCGCCATCGTGCTGCCGAACGGCCCCGAAATGGCGAGCGCCTTCGTCGCCATCGGCGCCGGCGCCACCACGGCCCCGCTCAATCCCGCCTATCGCGCCGAAGAATTCGAGTTCTACCTGAACGATCTCAACGCCCGCGCTTTGCTCCTCGATGAAGCCGGCAGTCCGGCGGCCGAGGCAGCCGCGGCCAAGCTCAAGCTGCCGATCCTGCGCCTCAAAGTGGCGGACGGTGCGGCGGCCGGCGACTTCAGCATCGACGGCCAAGCGGTCGGCGAAGCGAAGCTCAAAGGCCCGGCGCAAGCTGACGATGTCGCACTGGTGCTGCATACGTCGGGCACCACGTCGCGCCCGAAGATCGTGCCGTTGAGCCAGCGGAACGTCACCGCCTCGGCCGGCAACATCGCCGGCACGCTGGCGCTCAAATCCGAGGACAGCTGCCTCAACATCATGCCGCTGTTCCATATCCATGGGCTGATCGCCGCCGTGCTCTCCTCGCTCTCGGCCGGCGCCTCGATCACCTGCACGCCGGGCTTCAACGCGCTCAAATTCTTCGCCTGGCTCGATGAGGCGAAACCGTCCTGGTACACGGCGGTGCCGACCATGCATCAGGCGATCCTCGGCCGCGCCGCGCGTAATGAAGACAGCATCAAACGCGCCAAACTGCGCTTCATCCGCTCCTCATCCTCGTCGCTGCCGCCGCAAGTGATGGCTGAGGCCGAGGCGACCTTCGGCTGCCCGGTGATCGAAGCCTATGGCATGACCGAAGCGGCGCATCAGATGGCATCGAACCCACTGCCGCCCAAAGCGCGCAAACCGGGAAGCGTCGGCATCGCCGCCGGTCCGGATGTCGCGATCATGAGCATCGACGGAACACTCCTCAAGGCGAACGAGACCGGCGAGATCGTCATCCGCGGCAGCAATGTCACAGCGGGTTACGAGAGCAATCCCAAGGCCAATGACGAGGCCTTCGCCCATGGCTGGTTCCATACCGGCGATCAGGGCACGATGGATGATGAAGGGTATGTGCGCATCACCGGCCGGCTCAAGGAGATCATCAATCGCGGCGGCGAGAAGATCTCGCCGCGCGAGGTCGATGAGGTGCTGATGGACCATCCGGCGGTGCAGCAGGTCGTCACCTTCGCCATGCCGCATGACAAGCTCGGCGAGGAAGTGGCGGCGGCGATCGTGCTGCGCGAAGGCCATCAGGCGAGCGAGCGTGAGATCCGCGATTTCGCCTCGGGCCGCCTCGCCGACTTCAAGGTACCGCGCAAGCTCGTCTTCCTCGAGGAGATTCCGAAAGGCGCCACCGGCAAGTTGCAGCGCATCGGCCTTGCCGCCAAATTGGGTCTCGGCGGATGAAGATCTGCATTTTCGGCGCCGGCGCCATCGGCGGGCTCGTCGGCGCCAAGCTTGCCCTCAAGGGTGAAACGGATGTCAGCCTCATCGCGCGCGGCCCCCATCTCGAGGCGATGCGGCGCAACGGGCTCATCTTGCGCGACGGCGACAGCGAGACGGTGGTGAACGTCACCGCCACCAGCGACGCCCGGGAGCTGGGGCCGCAGGACTATATCTTCCTGGCGCTGAAGGCGCATTCCATTCCGGGCATTCTCGACAGCCTCAAGCCGCTGATCGGCGCCGACACCGCGGTCGTCACCGGGCAGAATGGCGTGCCCTGGTGGTATTTCTACAAGCAGGCCGGCGCCTTTGAAAATCAGCGCATCGAGGCGGTCGATCCAAGCGGGCGCATCTGGGATACGATCGGCCCCGAGCGGGCCATCGGCTGCGTCGTGCATCCGGCCGCCGAGATCGAGGCGCCGGGCATCATCCGCCATGTCGAAGGCGACCGCCTGCCGCTCGGCGAGCCGTCGGGCGAAAAGACCGACCGCATCGCCAAGCTCGCCGAGGCTTTCGTCGCGGCGGGGCTGCGCGCGCCGATCCGGCCGCAGATTCGCAGCGAGATCTGGGTGAAATTGTGGGGCAATCTCTCCTTCAATCCGATCTCGGCGCTGACCGGCGCCACACTCGAGCAGATCTGCGGCGATGACGCGGTGCGCGGCGTGGCGCGCGCGATGATGGTCGAGGCGCAGGCCATCGGCGAGGCGCTCGGCATCAAGTTCGCCATCGATGTCGACAAACGCATCGCCGGCGCGGCCGCCGTCGGCGCACACAAAACCTCGATGCTGCAGGATCTCGAACTCGGCCGGCCGCTCGAAATCGACGCGCTCGTCACCGCGGTGCAGGAGCTGGGCAAGCTCACCCAGAAACCGACACCGACCATCGATACGGTTCTGGCGCTCATCCGCCAGCGAGCGGCGCTGGCTCAGCCGAGCCGGTAAAACACTTTCACTGTGAGCGCCGGCCTGATGTTTCAGGCCGCTTTTTTCCGGCAGTGCAAGTGCCACAAGGCGGAGATGACGGGCTGATCACTAGAAGGTAGTCTCGATCCTATGAGAGTTCCTGACCTTCCCCCTGATTTGACATTTCAGATGCTCGCGCCAACGGATCAGGAATTTGAGTTCTCATTCCAGGCAAAGAAACAGGCCCTCGGTCCTCACATCATTCAACAGTGGGGATGGAATGAAAAGTTCCAGCGCGAAGTCCACAATCAGCGCTTGCGCGAGAAGCCATTCTGTCAGATCGAGCTGAATGGACGGCCAATTGGAACTCTCTCGCTTCAATTGCTACCGGAGTTCGTTCGCTTCGGCGAATTCTATCTGATCGACTCATTTCGGGGACTAGGCATTGGCTCGAGAATTCTTGCCCACTGTCTCGAACTTGCGGACAACGAAGACATCCCCGTTCGCCTTGAATATCTTCTGTGGAACCCAGTTGGTAGCCTCTACCGGCGAAATGGTTTCGTTGAAGTGGGACGCACTTCAACCCACTTTCTCATGGAGCGACCAAAGCGACTCGCCCCCCGGTAGAGGGCCTGGTATCGGCGCCGATACGGTCGAGAAAGCCAAGCAGGGCCTCGAACAATCCGCAACCGTTGCTCGAGCGGCAGGCCAACCCCACTCTAAGTGAGAGGAAAAAGCTTCCCCAACTCGTGCGCACGGCGTACCAGATCGGCCGAGACGGACGGATTTCTGGTCGACTCATAAAGAAGCTCCAGCCGGGAGTTTTCGATGCCGCAATAGGCCATCGTCCCGGTTTCGAGCTGGATGCGCATGGCGTCGATGTAACGCCGCTTGGCGAAGCTCGCCTCGGTCGATGAGGCAACGCCGATCATCAGGCCATATTTGTGGGGCAATGTTCGCGCGCCATAGGCCCAGTCGCGATTCCAGACCCGGTCGATCCAGCCTTTGAGCATGGCCGGCACCGACCACCACCAGACCGGAAAAATCAAAACGATGGCCTCGTTGCGATCGACGCGCGCCATTTCGGCCTGCACGGCATCCGAATACCGCTTGCCGATGACGGAGCGGTCAGGCTCGTCCGGCTCATAGAGAAGCGGATCGAATCCCTCGCGATAGAGATCCGCCCATTCGACCTCGTGCCCCTGCTCACGCGCGCCGGCGCAGAAGGCCTCGGCGACGGCATGCGTCAGCGAGTCTTGCCGCGGATGGCTGAAAACAAGCAGGATGCGCAAGCGGAAGGACCTCTCTATATCTCAGGTCTTTCTATCACTGATCAGCTCGCCGCCAACCGCCCATTGATCCTTGCCGAATTCGGAGATCACGACCTGGACGGAAGCGGGCGTGCCGCCGCAATGCGATGTGAAACAGTCCGTCAGTCCCTTCACCAGCGCCCGCTTCTGCTCAGTCGAACGTCCGGCCAGCATCTCAACGTGGATCGTAGGCATGTCCTCACTCCTTGTCTGTGCGATTGCGATAGGCGCGCCACGGAGACGCCGGCGCATGCCCTGCCAGGCCAGCTTCAGCAGCGCGAGCTGCGCGTCGCCATCGGTGTCGGGCAGAAGTGGCATGACCGGCCGCCCCGATCAGGCCAGCCACCAGCGCTTGACGAAATGACCGCCATCCAGCTCCCAGCTGGAGCTGATCTGATCTCCTGTCGTAACCGAAGCGGCAACGCCGTGAACATTGTTGATGAAGGCGGGGATGATCGTTCCGGCATCGTCGCTGACGATGATCTGCATCTCGCGATACATCTCGGCCCGCTTTTCGTCATCGAGCTCGGAACGCGCTTCATGCAGAAGCTTCTCAAAGCGCTCATTCTTCCAATGCGTGTCGTTCCATGGCGCATCCGCCGCGTAGTTGACCGTCAGCATCTGATCCTCGGTGGCGCGCTGCGACCACCAGGCATAACGGAACGCGGTCTTGGGCCAGATGTCGGAGAAATAACCGTCATTCGCCTCGCGTACGACATTGATGTCGATCCCGGCCTTGCGGGCGGATTCCTGGAACAGGATCGCCGCGTCGACAGCGCCGGTGAAAGCGCCATCGGACGTATGGAGATCGACCTTCAGGCTGTCCAGGCCGGCTTTCTTGAGATGGAACTTGGCCTTGTCGGGATCAAAGGCATGCTGCGGCACGTCATCGGCATGGAAGCGGTAGGTCGAGCCCGGACCGATCGGCTGGTCGTTGCCGACGCGGCCGAAGCCCATGAGGATCTTGGCGACATATTCCTCGCGGTCGATGGCGTATTTGAGCGCCAGCCGCACGTCCTTGTTGTCGAAGGGCGACTGGTCGAGCATCATCGGGATGGTGTGGTGGGCTAGGCTCGGGACGTCGAGAATGCGGACGGCGCTGTTCGACTTGAGGCGGCCGGCGGTCTTCAGATCGATGCGGTTCACCACCTGCAGCTCGCCGCTGATCAGCCCCGCCTGGCGCGCCGCGACGTCGTTGACATGCAGCAGCTCGACCGATTCGAGGAAGCCGCTCGCCTGGTCCCAGCGATTAGAATTGAGCTTGAGCCGGCTGCGCACGCCGGGATTGAACTCCTCGAGCACATAGGCGCCGGTGCCGGCTTTCGCGGCCCAATCCGGCTTGCCGTCCTTCGACGGCAGGATGTTGAGATGGAAGTCCGTCATCAGATACGGAAAATCGGCATTGCCGCTCGCCAACTTGACGACGACGACATCCTTGCCGTCGGCGGCGATCGATTCGATGTCGGTGAGATTGCCTTTCACCCCGGACTTCGAGTCCGGGCGGCGGTGCGAATTGATCGAATCGACGACATCCTGGCTGTCCAGCGTTTTGCCATGGCTGAACTCGACGCCTTTGCGCAGGCGGAATGTCCACGTTTTGGCGTCCTTCGAGGGCTCCCAGCTTTCGGCAAGCGCCGCGCGTAATGCGCCATCGGCGCCGATCTCGGTGAGATTGTCGCGCGTCGATGAACCGACGACCACCATATAAGTATCGTTGAAGGTCTCGGGATCGAGCGTGTCCGTCGTCGAGCCGCCGGCGATGCCGGCAACGAGATGGCCACCGCGCTTGGGTTCGGCGGCTCGGCTTTGACGGCTCATGCCGGGCATGGCCGCGGCCATGCCGAGAGCGGCTGCGCCTTGCAGCAGGCGGCGGCGGGAAATCGAAGGAGCGAGATCGTGGCTGTCCGGCACTATCCTGCGTGTCATTTCAAGAACCTCCGTGCTGAAATTGAAGTGGCTCGATCTCTTCGCCCGCTTGGACGGGCAAGCGGCGCTGGGCCCAGTCGCTCCATGAGCCGGCATAAAGCGCGACATCGCCACGGCCGAGTTGGGCGCAGGCCAGCACGATGTTGCAGGCGACGATGCCGGAACCGCAGTAGGCGATGACGCGGTCGGCCGAAGCGATCACACGCCGCAGCCGCTCATTGTCGAGAAGTGCTGCCGTGGCCGGAATGTTGATGGCGCCTGGAATATGTCCCTCGAGCGGATCGAGCGGTGGCGCCTCGCCGCGAAAGCGCGGCGCGCCCCTGGCATCGATGATCGCAATGGAGGGAGCCGCCAGAACATCGGATGCGCGAATGTGCGATACGAGAGATGGGCGGATCGGAAATGACCGGCGCGCGGGCTTGGCCGCCTCACCCGTTTCGACCGCGCCAGTCCAGCTGGCGAAGCCGTCACGCAGTACGAAGACCTTGTCATGGCCGAAATGGCGGAACAGCCACCAGGCGCGCGCCGCGATGCCGCCAAGCCCGTCATCGTAACAAACGACGATGTCGTCGCCGCCGATGCCAGCTTCGCTCGCGACAGCGGTGAATTCGACGGCGCTCGGCAAAGGACTGCGGCCGTCTCCTTCCGTGCCGGTGAGATGCGGCTGGAGGCGAAAGGGAATGGCGCCCGGTATATGCCCGGACCGAAAAGCGCGCTCGCCATAGGACGGGTCGTCAAAGCGATGCCGGCAATCGATGAGGCGCAGGCCTGAATGCGCTGCCAACCAGGCGGCGTCGACCAAGGGACCTGCGGGCAAGGCGGTCATCTCGCACCTCGCCTATTGCACGATCGGCCAGCGCGACTGGCGGCTGAGGCCGAGCTTGGTCCACATGCGGTCGGTCGATTTGCGGGCGAGGTCATAAATCTGCGCCGCTTCGATGCGGCGTGGCCGGCCGGCCGACCAGACGGTCTCGCCATTGACCAGGACCGAGGCCACCGATTTCGAGCCGCAGCAATAGACCAGCGTCTGCAAGGGATCGACGCCCGGCTGCGCCTCGGGCAGGTCGGTCGACCGGATCACGATGTCGGCGCGCTTGCCCACTTCCAGCGAGCCGATCTCATGCGCCATGCCAAGGGCGCGCGCGCCATTTACCGTGGCGAGCTCCATGACATCCTCGGCCGAGAAGGAATCGCGCTTCTGCGTGCGCTCGCGCGAGGCAAGCAGCGCCAAGAGGCCCTGCAGCCCGATATCATAGCGGCAGGCGGAATTGGCGCCGTCGGAAGCGAGCGCGGTGTTCACGCCATAACGATGCATGTGAAGATGCGGGCCTTTGACGGTCGCGCCGGTGGCGAGGGTCATCGCCGTGCCGGGGCACCAGGCCACCGACATGCCGGACTGGCGCACCATCGACATTTCGTCGCCGGTGAGATCGTTCATATGGCTGAAGGTGCAATTATGTCCGAGAACATCGATCTCGGAAAAATGACAGAGCGCGCGCTTGCCGAGACGCCTCTCGTCGGCGGCCGCGTCATTCGGTCCGAAGGACTGGTGTTGCGAGAAGATCGCGTTGTTCTCGTCGGCGATGTGCTTGGCGGCTTTGACCAGCTCATCCGAGGCACTGCCGAGACCGAACAGAACCACGCAGCCGCGCACCAGGCCATCCGGCTTGCTGTTGCGCTTCAATTGCGCGCCGAGAAGCGCCAGACTGCGGTCGAGCGCGCGCGGTGCACGCGACATGACATGCACGCCCGGCGCCGCCGGCATGTCCCACAGGAACGGATCACCGACAAAGCCGCGCATGCCGACACGCTCGGCCGCCTCGGCGGCGGCATGCGGATTGTGCACGGTTCCCGCCTCGAGGAAACAGGTCGTGCCGTTCGACAGCATCTCGACGCAGTTCAACAGCGACGAGGCATATTCATCCTCGTCATCGACGCCGTCCCACCATTGGCGATAGATGTTCATCGAGGTCGACAATTCCATCGTGTCGGGAAAAGCGCCGCGCGCCGCATTCATGAAATGCACATGCGTGTCGATGAAGCCCGGATGGACGATGCCGCCCTGCGCGTCGATCTGATGGCGGGCGGAATGCGACCGCAGCAGCTCGTCGGTGGAGCCGACCGCGACGATGCGGGTGCCGGTGATGGCGACAGCGCCACGCTCGATCATCTCGCGGCGCGGATTCATCGTGATCACGAAGGCATTCTTGATGAGCGTATCGACGTCCTTGCGTGTCATATCGGTTTCCACTTGCAAATAAGTTTGCCTTCTTGTTTGCGCATGATTTTTCCGGAGAACCGCTTCGCACTTTTCCGGATCATGCTTTAGCCGATGACCCGGCGATAGAAATCCAGCCAGTTCCGTCCCATGAACCGGGCGATATCGTCGTCCTTCCACCCGCGACCGGAGAGCTCATCGATGATGCGCGGGAAATCCGCCGGCGTTTTCATCCAGTCCGGCCATTTCGGCGGCACCACCGGCGCCCAGTCGAAGGTACTGCGGCCGGTGCGCACCTGCTTGATGTAGGAAAGCGGCCGCTGCCAGACGAAGTCGGTGCCGAGACCGACATGCCCGATGCCGACGATGCCGACGAGATGCTCGACCATGTCGCAGAAACGTTGCAGCGTGCAGCGCATGCCGCCGGGCAGCATGGCCGGGAAGAGCGCCATGCCGAACATACCACCGCGCTTGGCGAGGGCGCGCAGTGTCTCGTCGTTCTTCAAACGATGGGTGAGCTCGACGTCAGAGGCGAAGCTTGCCGGGTTGGAATGCGTTACCGCGATCGGCGCCTCGGAGGTCTCGATCGCATCCATGGTCGTCTTCAGTCCACAATGGGACGTATCGACCAGCATGCGCAACCGGTTCATCTCCTTCACCAGCCGCTTGCCGTACAGCGACAGGCCGGTATCGACCGTTTCCTGGCAGCCCGAGCCGACCAGGGTCTGGTGATTGTAGGTGAGTTGGATCACACGAATGCCGAGATCGTAGAAGATCTCGGCCAGCGCCAGATCGTCCTCCAGCGGCAAAGTGTTCTGGAAGCCGAGCAGCACGGCGGTCTTGCCTTCGGCCTGGGCCGCGAGAATGTCGTCGGCGCCGCGGGCCGGGCGGATCAGATCGGCATGATTACGCAAGGCGCGGCGCCAGCGCGACAGAGCAGACAGCGCGGCACGGGTATTGTCGAAGGTATATTCCATGCAGGTCATGTGCACGCAGGTGACACCGCCCTTGCGCCATTCGGCGAAGACGCTCTCGTCGCATTCGTCCGCCTGCAGCCCGTCGATGATGAGCATCTGTTGCGCGAGATTGGACACGGGCGACCTCCTGAGCGACTTGGATGGCCGTATGGTTATGAGCCGCCGGGAAAATCGTCCAATATCGGTTTTGGAAGCTGTGATATTAAAAGAATATCACTGGATCGAAATATGATCGTCGAATATAATTATTATAATTCAGATAGTTAAGTTGACAATTTTGTGCTTTCGTGAGAAAATCTAGCGTTCATAGCAAGAAAAACTAAGCCACATGGAGCTTCGGCATATCAGGTATTTCGTGGCGGTGGCGGAGGAGCTGCATTTCCGCCGCGCCGCCGAGCGGCTCAATGTCTCGCAGCCGCCGCTGTCGCAGCAGATCCGTCAACTGGAGGAAGAACTCGGCGTCGCGCTGTTCGTCCGCAATCGCCGCGGTGTCAGCCTGACGCCGGCCGGCCGGCGCTTTCTACCGCGCGCACGGCGCATTCTGAGCGATGTCGATATCGCGCTGCTCCTCACCAAGCGGGATTCGGCGCAGACCTTCACCGTCGGCTTCGTAAGCTCGGCGACCTCGCTCATGGCGCCGATCCTGCGCAGTTTTCGCGGCGCTCATCCCGAGATCGACCTGCGTCTCGTCGAAGGCTCGACCAGCCAGCAAGGCGACATGCTGCGCAGCGGCGAGATTGATGTCGGCTTCCTGCGCCCGCCGGTGCCGGGGCGCGGCATCAATACCGAAATCCTGGTAGAGGAGCGCCTGGCGCTCATTCTCGCCAACGACCATCCTCTGGCGGGACGGCCGCAATTGCGGCTCGCCGACATGGCGCGCGAGAGATTCGTGTTGTTTCCGCGGCCCTTGGGGCCCGGCCTGTTCGATTCCATCATCGTCGCCTGCCGCAAAGCCGGCTTCTCGCCCGAGATCGACCAGTTCGGCGATTCGATGCTGACCATTCTGGGGCTCGTCGCGGCGGGCCAAGGCGTGTCCCTGGTGCCCGCCTCGCTGAAACGCGACGCTTCAGGCGTCGTGTTTCATCAACCCAACGATCTGGAGGAGACGACGGCGCTGGCGGCGGCGTATTCGGTCGAACGCCTGGGCAGCCCGTTCATCCGGACCTTCATCGACAGCGTGCGCGCGATGCAGACATGGCGCGAAATCGCCTCCTGATCATTATTCAATACCGCACGAAGCGGCGCTCAAGGAGCACGACGATCAGGAACAAAGTGATCGACAAGGCCGACGACAGAGCGATGGCGGCATAGAGCCGGTCGGACTGATAGTTAAAGGTCGCCTGGATGATGAGGGCGCCCAGGCCTTTGTCGGAACCGATCCATTCACCGACAATGGCGCCGATGACGGCGGTGGCGGAGGCGATGCGGAGCGACGAAAACAGCATCGGCAGCGCACGCGGGAAGCGCAGGCGCCAAAGGATTTCCCAGCGCGTGGCGGAAAGGACGCGGAACAGCTCATGCTCGTTGGCGCTCGCCGAGTTGAGCCCTCGGATCATGTTGACGAGGGTCGGGAAGAAGCAGATCACCGCCGCGATGACGATCTTGGGCGTCATGCCGAGACCGAAGATGAGGATGATGATCGGCGCCAGCGCCAGGACCGGAATGGTGTTGAAGAACAACACCACCGGGAAATAGGCGGCTTGCAGGAAGCGGCTGTGGACGAAGACGATGGCGAGGATCACCGCGGCTACATTGCCGATGATGAAGCCGGCCAATGCCTCGACCGCCGTCGGCCAGAGATTGGACAGCAGGAGCCCGCCGCTCTTGGCGAAGATGGCGAGGATCGCCGTCGGCGTCGGCACGATATAGGCCGGCACACCTGCAGCCGGCAGCAGGAATTGCCAGGCGAGCAGCAGCGAGGCGGCGCCGAACAGCGGATACAGCACCGATTGCAGCGGCGACAGGGCTTTCGCTTCCGTCATGACGCGGCCTCCAGCGCGGCCCGCATCTCCGCCATCATGGCGACGATGGCGGGATCCTCGCGCGAGCAGCGATTGCCATCCTGCTTCAGGGGACGCAGGTCGACGTCCTTGACCACGCGGCCGGGATTGGCGGCGAGCACGATGATGCGGTCGCCGAGATAGACGGCCTCGGCGATCGAGTGAGTGACGAACAGGATGGTCGCGCCGGTGCGGCGCCACAGGTTGAGCAATTCGTCATTGAGCCGGTCGCGGGTGATTTCGTCGAGCGCGCCGAAAGGCTCATCCATCAACAGGAGCCGCGGCTCGCCCAGGAGTGCCCGGGCGATGGCGACGCGCTGGCGCTGGCCGCCCGACAATTGATGCGGATAACGCCCGGCGAATTGGGCAATGCCCATCATCGCCAGCAATTCGTCGGTCTTGTCGTCGATCCTGCGGGTGAGGCGCGATTGGCCGATGGCGAGCGGCAGACGGATATTGTCGCGCACCGTGCGCCAGGGCAGCAAAGTCGAATCCTGGAAAACGAAGCCGACATCGCGGCGCGAGCGCACGATCTTCGGATCATCGCCCAGGACCTTGATCGAGCCGCGCATCGGCTCGAGCAGGTCGGCGACGACGCGCAGGAAAGTAGATTTGCCGCAGCCCGAGGGACCCAGGATCGACAGAAAGGTGCCGGCCTCGATCGTCAGATCGAGACCGGTGATGACCTTGGCCGCGCTATTGCCATAGCCGACATCCAGCGCCTGCGCTTCGACCGCCCGCGCCATGTTTCAGCCGGCGGGACCGGCAAGCTTCGGACGCTCGGCCGCCGAGGCTTCCAAGATCTTGGTCGAGTAACAGTCGGCGGCAGCAGGCCGGCCATTGGGGAACTGGCCGACCTTGTCGAGCAGCGCCAGCTGCTCCTCGATGGAATTGGCGTCGAAGGTGCCCCAGCCGTCCTTGACGGTCGTCTCGTCGAAGCTCAGCTTCAAGACGAGATCGATGGTCTTCTGCTCCCAGCCGAGATCAAGCTCAGGGTATGCTTCGACCATCTTCTTCACCGCGTCCTGCGGGTTCGCGTGGACGAAGGCCCAGCCCTTGCCGACCGCCTGGATGAATTTGCTCAGCGTCTCGGCATTCTGTTCGATCGCCGCGTCGGTGGCGAAGTAAACATTGGCATAGGAGCTCAGGCCCAGATCGCGCACCAGGAGATCGATACGATCGTCGCCCACGACGCTGAGCGCCTGCGTATTGGTGATCCAGCCGCCGATCGCGTCGACATCGCCGCGCACCAGCGGCGCCTTGTCGAAGCCGACATTGACGATCGTCACTTCGGAAGGATCGATGGCGTTCTTGGCGAGAATCTCGTCGATGACGAAACGCGCCGTCGGCTGCACGCCGATCTTCTTGCCTTTGAGGTCGGCGGCCGAGCGGATCGGGTTCGAGGCTTTCGACGTATAGGCATAGGGGCTGGTGCGGAAGCCGCAGGCGATGATCTTCACCGGCACGCCTGAGGCACGCGCCGCGAAAAGCTGCGGCGTCTCGGAGAACTGGCCGAGAGAGGCAGCACCCGAGATCACCGGCGGCACGGTGGCGGCATTGGGTCCGCCGGGGCTGAACTCGACTTCCAGTCCCGCTTCCTTGAAGTAGCCATTGGCGACGGCAATGATGTCGCCGATCTGGCCGTTGGACATCAGCCAGTCATATTGAATGACGACCTTGCCTTCGGCGCGAGCGCCCGGAGTCAACACGAGACCCAAGCCCGGCGCCGCCGCCGCGAAACCGGCGAGGCCCGCCTGCAAGAGACGGCGACGATTCATTCCAACAGTCCTGCTCATTTGTCTTCCTCCCTTATTATGTTTCGGTGTGATAGTCGCCCGGGCCGCCGGCGAGCCAGGCATAAAGCTCCCACAAGGTGCCGTCGGGATCGGTGAAATAGACACAGCGTGCGTTCCACACATGGTCGGCAGGCGGGCCGTAGAAGTCGACGCCTTTGGCCGACAGCTCGCGATAGAGGCGGTCGAGCTCAGCCGGTGACGACACCAGCACCGCGACACAAGCCTTATGCGCCGCCTTGGGCGAGCGGACATTGGAGACGCCGGTATGGCGATTGATGTGATCGAGCTCCCAGGCCGCAAGCGTCACGCCCTCGCTGTGGAAGTCGGCGAAGCCCTCGGCGCGGCGACGCAAACGGAAGCCGAGCTTGCCGACATAAAAGTCGACGGTGCGCTCGATATTCTCGACGAGCAGGCAGATGTCGCTGATCTTCTGAAGGCTTCCGAACGCCATGTCAGTCCTTTCGTGATCTGGAATTGGGCAGACGGACGCCGACACGCTCCGCCGCGCCCGTTATGTGCAAACGCATCGCCTCGCCGGCGCCTTCGGCATCACCCGCCACCAGCATCTCATAAATGCGGACATGTTCGCCGACATTGACCTCGACGAGGTCATGCAGCGGGTTGGTGAGGCGGGCATAGTGGATCGACTGGCGGATCTGCTCGCAGATGAAGGAGATGAATGTGTGAATGTAATTGTTGCCGGTGGCGCGGGCGATCTCGCGATGGAAGGTAAGATCGGCCTCGATGCTGCCGTCCTGCCAGCGCTCCTCGCCGCTCATCCGGTCGAGCGCCGCCTTGATCGCGGCGAGATGTTCATGCGCGCGCCGTTCGGCGGCGAGTGTTGCCGATTCGACTTCCAGAATGCGGCGCAACTCGAAGAGCCGTTCCATATTGTCGGCGCTCTTCAGGTCCTCGCGGTCGATGCGGATGGCGGCGCGCTGCTCGGGCGCCAGCACGAAGGCGCCGACGCCCTGGCGCGCCTCGATGACGCCATCGGCGCGCAATTGCGCGACGGCCTCGCGCACCACATTGCGGCTTACGCCGAAACGTTCCGCCATCTGCTGCTCAGTCGGCAGGCGGCTGCCGGGCTGGTGCTCGCCCTGCTCGATCTCGCGGGTGAGCAAAGTCGCGACGCGCAAAGGAAGCGCCTCATAAGAGCCCATGATCGGTGAACGTGGCTTCATGCGGCACCTTCGGGAATGAGACAGCCGGGGTTCATGATGTTGTCGGGATCGAATGCGGCCTTGACGGACGTCAGCAAACGCCGGTGCACCGGCGACAGAGCCGGCCACAAGACGTCGCGGCGCGAGCGGCCGATGCCATGCTCGGCGCTGAGCGAGCCGTCGAGACCGGCAACGATGTCGTAGAGACCGGCAAGGATGCGGCGGCCTTCGGCGCGCGCATCCGCATCGGCCATGTCCTTGGGCGGCATGACGTTGAAATGGACATTGCCATCGCCGGCATGGCCATAGGCCTGGCCGAGCCAGGCCGGATGATGCCTGGCGACAAAGGCGCGGAGCTGGGAGATCAACGCCGGCACCTTATGCAGGCGCACCGAAAGATCGGTGCGGATATGGAAGCCGCTCTTGCCCTGGCCTTCGACGAGGCCTTCGCGAACGGCCCAGAAGGCGCGCGCCTGAGCAATGCTCCCGGCCAGCACCGCATCGACGACGAGCCCTTTCTCGATCGCGGCGCCGATGAGCGCCTCGATCATGGCGCGCAGGTCGATCGCATCGCTCGACGCGCATTCGAGCACGACATGAACGGGGATCGTTTCCGACACCGGGAAGACGATGCCTGGATCGGCGAAACGGGCGAGTGCCAGACATTCCTGACCGATCACCTCGAAACCGGTGACCAGATCGGAGCAGACGGCACGCGCCATCGCCATCAGAGCCATCGCATCCTCGAAGGAGGCACAGCCCAGATAGGCCACTTCGCTGCGGCTCGGCCTGGGGAACAGCTTCACCTCGACACCGGTGATGATGCCGAGCGTGCCTTCGGCGCCAATGAAAAGCTGCTTCAGATCATAGCCGCGATTGTCCTTGCGCAGCCCGGTGATGCCGTTCCAGATTTCGCCGTCGGCGAGCACCACTTCGAGGCCGAGAATGAGATCGCGCGCCATGCCGTAGCGCAGCACGTTGATGCCGCCGGCATTGGTGGCGGCGTTGCCGCCGATCTGGCAACTGCCTTGCGCGCCGAGCGCCAGCGGAAAAAGACAGCCGGCGTCCTCGGCAGCGTCCTTCAGCGTCTGCAGGATGCAACCGGCATCGGCTTCGAGTGTGAAGTCATCGGCGTCGAGCCGACGGATGCGATTGAGCCGCATCAGGCTGACGATCACATTGGCGCGCTGGTCACCGCTGAAGCCGCCATTGACGAGACCGGTATTGCCGCCTTGCGGGATGATGGCGAGGCGGTGAGTGCGGCAGAGATGCACGACCGATTGGACCTCGGCGACCGAAGCGGGCCTGAGCACACACAAGGTGCGGCCCCGATAGTCGCCACCCCAGTCGCGCAGATAACCCGCCATCTGATCGGCCTCGGCCATGACGCCGGCCGGGCCCAGCGCCGCACGAAACGCTTCGAGTGCTGGTACAGATTCGGCTGTCTGGTTGGCGAAACCCATGCGACCCTCTAAAGGCAGAGGATCATAGGGTCATCCTACAACTTGGCAAGGGCGATTCGGAAAAACGCCGCGGTCGCCATCTAACCTCATATTTTGCCTAGATTTTCAGCTCATCAGCTTGAGCTGGCGAATCGGCCGGCCGGGCGAGACAGCCTGGGCGGCGGCCACGATGCCATTCGCGTCGATGCCGTAATGCCGGTAGAGATCATCGATCGTTCCGGTCTGGCCGAAATGCTCGACACCCAGCGAGCGGGTGCGGTGGCCATGGACGGCGCCGAGCCAGGCGAGCGTCGCCGGATGGCCGTCGATCACCGTCACCAATGCGCAATGGGAGGGCACATCAGCGAGCAGACGCTCGATATGACTCCGGGCATGGACGAGACCGTGCTCGCGGGCGCGCTGCGCCGCGGTCCAGCCGGCATTGAGCCGGTCGGCCGAGGTGATGGCGAGCAGGCCGACATCGCGGCGATCCTCCGCCATGAGCCCCACCGCTTCGATCGCCTCGGGCGCGAGGCATCCGGTATAAGCGACGACGACCTGCGCATTGGGGCCGGGCTTGCGCATCCAATAGCCGCCCTTGACGATGCCATCGGCAAGCTCGGGCGTCATCGCCCGCGTCGGCTGGTCAATCGGCCGCGTCGAGAGGCGCAAGTATATCGAGCCGCCGACCGCATCGCGCAGCCAAGTCGTCTCATCGACCTCCGCCTCGCCCGAGCGCTGAACGTAGTCGAACGCAAAACGCAGGATGACGGCGAGCTCATCGACGAAGGCCGGCTCGAAGCTGGCAAGACCGTCCTGCGCCATGCCGATCAAAGGTGTGGCGATCGATTGATGAGCGCCGCCCTCCGGCGCCAGCGTGACACCCGACGGCGTGGCGGCGAGAATGAAGCGCGCATCCTGGTAGCAGGCGTAATTGAGCGCATCGAGGCCGCGCTCGATGAACGGATCATAAAGCGTGCCGATGGGAATGAGGCGCTCGCCATTGATCGAATGCGAGAGCCCCAGCGCCGACAGCATGATGAAGAGATTCATCTCGGCGATGCCGAGCTCGAAATGCTGGCCCTCGGGCGAGAACTCCCAAGCGAAGGTCGACGCGATGCGCTCCTTCTTGAAGGTGTCGGCCATCTCGGTGCGCGCGAACAGGCCGCGGCGATTGACCCAGGCGCCGAGATTGGTCGAGACCGTCACATCGGGCGAGGTGGTGACGATGCGGCGCGCCAGATCGCCATCGCTCTTGCCGATCTCGTTCATGAGATTGCCAAAACCGGCCTGGGTCGAGACCGTCGCTGGCTGTGCCGTGGTGATCTCGGCCGGCACCGCGATGCGCGGGCTCACGAAGCGGCGGGCGCCTTTCTGAATGAACGGCGCCTGCTTGAGAAAGGCGGCGAGCTCGGCCGCCGGCGTGGCGAGGCCTTCGAACGGCTCCCATTCATGACCGGGCCGGACTTTCAATGTCTCGCGCAAGGTTTCCGTCTGCGTCGTCGTCATCAGGCCGGCATGATTATCCTTGTGGCCGGCGAGCGGCAGGCCGAAACCCTTGATGGTGTAGGCGATGAAGCAGACCGGGCGATCATGCCTCTGCGCCGCCTCGAAGGCTTCCAGCAAGGACGGCAGATCATGGCCGCCGAGATTGCTCATCAGCCGCGCCAGCTCACCGTCGGAACGACGATCGATCAGCTGCGAGACCGGTCCCTGGTCGCCGATATCGTCATGCAGGCGCTTGCGCCAGGCAGCGCCGCCCTGGAAGGTCAGCGCCGAATAGAGTTGATTGGGGCAGCTGTCGATCCAGTCACGCAAGCGCTCGCCGCCCGGCTCGACGAATGCCTCTTCGAGCAGCCTTCCATATTTGAGGATAACGACATCCCAGCCGAAATTGCGGAAGATCGATTCGAAGCGCTGCCACAGGCCTTCGCGCACCACCGCGTCGAGGCTCTGGCGGTTGTAGTCGACGATCCACCAGGTGTTGCGCAAACCATGTTTCCAGCCTTCGAGCAAAGCCTCGAAGATATTGCCCTCATCCATCTCGGCATCGCCGATGAGCGCCACCATGCGGCCTTCGGGGCGTTCCGCCGCCCAGCCCTTGGCGCGCACATAATCCTGAACCAGCGAAGAGAAGAGCGTCTGAGCGACACCAAGGCCCACCGATCCGGTCGAGAAATCAACGTCGTCGATATCCTTGGTGCGGGACGGATAGGACTGGGCGCCATGCCAGGCGCGGAAGGCTTCGAGCTTTTCGAGCGTCTGGTTGCCGAAGAGATATTGAATGGCGTGGAAGATCGGGCTCGCATGCGGCTTGACCGCCACGCGGTCCTCAGGGCGCAGCACGGCGAAATAAAGCGCCGTCATGATGGTGGCGAGCGAGGCGGAGGACGCCTGATGGCCGCCGACCTTCAGCCCGTCGGTCTTGGGCCTTATGTTGTTGGCGTTGTGGATGGTCCAGGTGGCGAGCCACAGGACCTTGCGTTCGAGATCGGACAGAAGGGTTAAGCGGGGGTCGGTCATCGTCAGCTCCGGAAGGGGCTTCAAGCTAACAAAACTGACGCAGAGGTTTTTACCAATTTCAGCTTGTCTGGCAGCTCATATTGGCGATATCCATCTATCAGGTCTGAAATATTAGCAGAAATCACCAACAATGAAACTGGACGATATCGACCTCAGGATCGTGCGCGCCTTGCAGATGGATGGGCGCATGGCGGTGCAGGAACTGGCCGACAAGGTGGGGCTTTCGGCCTCGCCTTGCGCCCGGCGGGTGCGCAATCTGGAGAAAGCCGGCATCATCAAGGGCTATGCGGCGGTCATCGACCCGGCCAAGGTCGGCTTGCCGATCAGCGTCTTCGCTTCCGTCAAGCTCGAGCGCCAGCGCGAGGAGGAACTCGACCGTTTCGCCCAGGCGATCTCACGCTGGCCGGAAGTGGTCGACTGCTTCCTGATGACCGGGCAACGCGATTACCTGATGCGCATCGTGGTCAGCGATCTCGAAGCCTATGAGCGCTTTCTCAAGGAGAAGCTCACGCGGCTCGACGGCGTTGCCTCGATCGAATCGAGCTTCGCGCTCGGCGAGGTGAAGCGCTCGCATGCGCTGCCGGTGAAGTGAGCCCTATTGAAAGACCTGCAAGGCCGCTTCCGGCAATCGCACACGCACCCATTTCGTGCCGGGACGTGAGGCGGATTCCGCCCGCAGCAGATGCGGGCCGAGCTTGAAGGCGTGGACGAAACGCGCGCCCTGATAGCTCGACGAGGCGATATCGACATCGAATTCGTTTGGCCCAGCCGTGCCTTCCGCGGCACAGAACTCGATACGCTCCGGCCTTATCGACAAGGTGACCGGCCCCGGTGCCAGTCGCGCCGCCGGCCGCGCCGCCATCAGCTGGACACCGGGGCCGGCGGAAATCCTGACACCACTCACACCGATCGAGGTGAGCTCCACCGGCAGCAGATTGCTGGCGCCGACGAAATCGGCGACGAAAGGATTGACGGGGCGATCATAGACATCTCCCGGCGTGCCGTCCTGGACGATACGCCCCTTCTCCATGACGATGATGCGATCGCTGAGCGACAGGGCCTCGGTCTGGTCATGGGTGACATAGATCGTGGTGACGCCGGTGCGCTGCTGCAGATCGCGCAGCCATTCCCGCGCCTTGTCGCGCAATTTGGCGTCGAGATTGGACAGAGGCTCATCGAGGAGCAGCACGCGCGGCTGATAGACGAGCGTGCGGGCCAGCGCGACGCGCTGCTGCTGGCCGCCCGAGAGTTCGCCCGGATAACGGCTGGCATAGGTGTCCATGTCGACAAGCGCCAGGGTCTCGGCGACGCGCCGGCGCGCTTCCTCGCCACGGATCCTGCGGATCTCCAGAGTAAAATCGAGATTCTGCGCCACCGTCATATGCGGCCATAGAGCATAGGACTGGAACATGAGCCCCAAGTCACGGAAGCGCGCATCGACGAAGATATTCTCCGTTTCATCATAAAGTACACGCCCGCCCATAGTGATGCGGCCCGATGTCGGGCGGTCAAGGCCGGCGAGCGCGTTGAGCGTCGTCGACTTGCCGCAGCCGGATGGCCCGAGAAGTGTCACGAACTCACCTTCACCGACGCGGAAGGTGACATCCGCCAAGATTTCGAGCGCGCCGATCCGGCGGCCCAAGGCTTCGACGACGACGTCAGCCATGAAGTTTCACTCCGAACAGACGGGTGGCGATGAAGATCAGAAGCGCGGTGATGGCGATCTGGATGACCGACAGCGAGGCGACGATGCCGGTGTAACCGGGCACCCAGGCACTGAGCATGGCCATCGAGATGACCTCGTTGCCCGGCCGATAGAGGAAGATCGCCGCCGCATATTCCTTGAAGAACAGGATGACCAGCAAGGTGTAGCAGGAGAGGAAGGCCGGCTTCAGGATGGGCGCCACGATGCGGCGCACCGTCTGCGACCAGGAGGCGCCGACGATGCGGGCGGCGCGGTCGAAATCACGCGTCACCTGCAGCATGGCGGGCGCCACGATGCCATAGCCCGCCGGCAGATGGCGGATGATGTAAGCCAGCGCCAGCACCCAGAGCGTACCGGCGAGGAAGCCGAAGCCCGGCACGAGGACGATGGCGTAAAACACGCCGAGGCTGACGATGAGGCCCGGCACGGCACGCGGCAGTTGCGCCAGAAGATCGACCAGGCGGCGGAAGCGGAATTCCGAGCGCTGGGCGACAAAAGCCAGCGCGCCGATGATGAGCGTACCCAGGAAACCGCCGCCGACCGCGAGCAGGATCGTATTGACGATGGACCTCGCATAGGTGCCGTTCATGAAAGTCTCGCGGTAATTCTCGAAGGTCAGCACCTCGAAGGGCGAAATGAAAGGCGACAGCACGGTGACGAAGGAGCGCAGCAGCAGTCCGAAGCCGAGCGCACCGATGGTCAGAAGGACGTAGAGCGACACGGCACCAAAGGCCGGCCAGCGCCAGTGCCCGAGATCGAGCGGCTCGAGGCGGCCGCCTTTCGGCCCGACGCTGATGAAACGGTGGGCGCGCGCCAGCAGCACATGCTGCAAGGCGACGAGCAGCGACACCAGAATGAGAAGAATGACGGCGGCGGCGGAAACGAGACCGTAATCCGGCCGGCCCGCTTCGAAGCCCTTGTCATAGATGAAGGTGGTGATGAGCTGGATGCCGACCGGGCCGCCGAGCAGCAACGGAATGGCGAACATCTCCAACGCCGCCACGACATTCATGACGAAACCATAAACGATGGCCGGGCGCATCAGCGGGAGTGTGATGCGGGTGACGATGCGCAAGGGTCCGGCGCCGGCGATGCGGGCGGCCGCTTCGAGGCGAGGATCCTGCTGCTGGGCCGAGGAGAGGCAATAAAGGGTGGTCATCGGGACCATGGCGATGCCGGAGATCAGCGAGAGGCCGGTAACCGTATAGATGTTCCACGGCGCCTCACCCCCGAAGAGATTGACGAACAGCGCGCTCACATAACCCGACGGCCCATAGGTGAGGATGGCGCCGAAGCCGATGATGAGCGGCGATACGAAGATCGGCCAGAGCAGGATATTGGCGAAGAACCCACGGGCGGGGAGATTGGTGCGCCCGACCAGCAGCGCCAGCACCGTGCCCAAGATGAGCGAGAAGCCGATCGAGATGAGGCAGAAGACCAGCGTGACGGTGGCGAGCCCCGGAATCTCGGGCAGGCCGAAGAGATTTCGGAAATTGGCGAGGGTGAAAGAGCCGTCCCAGGCATAGAGCGGCACGGCGCTGAAGGCCTGCAGGATCAACGGCACCAGCGGGATGGCGACGAGCGCAAGGCAGACGAGGCCGATGCCCGATTGCGCCGCCGTCTCGGCGAGGCTGTCGCCTTGCGATCGAAAGGTCCGGCGCGGCACTGGAGCCGCCGCGCCGGATGAAACGTCGTCTTTCACCGTCATTGCGGCGTGAAAGCGGCCTTCCAGCGGGCCGTGAACGCGTCGCGATTGGTGACGAGATCACGGTCATAACCGACGATCAGGATATTCTTCTCGCCGACCTCTTCGACAATGCTGCCATAGCTGAAGAAGGGCACGTCCCCCTTCTTGATGTCGGGGCGATAGGGTGTCACGCCATTCTGCGCCAATGCGATCTGGCCGTCACGCGACAGGAGCGTGTCGAGCAGAAGCTTGGCCGAGTTCGGGCTCGACGCCGCCTTGGTCAGCGCCAGTCCGCGCAGCACGATCGGCGTGCCATCGGCAGGGAAGGACCAGCCAACCAGCTTCTCGACATCCGGACGGCTCAAGCGCGGAATATTGACGCCCGACAGGAACAGGCCGACGCCATATTCACCGGAGAGAACCTTGTCGCGGATCGTGCCGGCGCTGCGCTCGGGCCGCGCCGAAGGACCGATCTTCTCGATCAGCGACCATAATTCGGAGCGGTCGCGGGCCCAGGTCCAGAACAGCGACAGGCCGAAAGGATTGGCGGCGGCGTCATAGGTCGAGATCTTGCCTTTGAGATCGGGTGCGAGTGCGGCGACATCGGCCACCGATTTCGGCGCCTTCTCGGCCGGCACAACGAATTTGTTGTAGGCGATGATGATCGGGTCAGTGGAGGCGCTGTAGAGGCCGAGGAATGGTCGGCTCCATTCCGGCAGATCGGCAGTGTGCGGCGATACGTAAGGAACGGCTTCGCCCTTGTCGATGAATTCGAGCCAGCGATCGGCGCCCCCGGTGAGAATGAGATCGGCGGTGCGTGTCTTCGTCGCGCTTTCGGCGTAATATTTCTCCCACAGGTCGCCGCCCATATTGGTGGCCTCGACCTTGATCCAGGGATATTTCTCGTTGAACAGCTTGAGCACCGGCTCCCAGAATTCCGGCTCCAGATTCGAATAGACGAGAACGCCCTGTTCGGCCTTGCTCGCCTCGACGACCGCCGGATCGTCCTTCACTTGCGCCAAAGCCGGCATGGCCCCGCCAATGAAAATCGCCAGCGCCAATAAGGCGCCCGTCATGCCCTTCATGTCTTCCTCCTTGTTATTCCGTTTTTTGTCCGTCGGCCGGCTTCTGCTCATGCTCGGCGATATGGCGCTCCAGGATGGCGCGCGAATGGTCGATGTGACGGCGCATCAACAGCGCCGCCAACTCGCCGTCACGGTGCTTCAGCGCCTCGAGAATGGCGACATGCTCGAAATGCGCCGCGCGACTGCGCTCCGACAAGGTCTTCCACGCGCTGTGATAGTAGCTGCGCGCATGACGCCAGAGATCGCGCGAGAGAAGGCGCAGCAATTCGTCATTGCCGGCGATCTCGGCGAGACGCGTGTGGAAATCGCGAATGGGCGACAGACGGCGCTGGCGGTCGCGCTCTATGCCATCGATCTGCTCGCCTTCGGCGGCGAGCATCGCCTCGAGTGCCACAATATCGTCCGGCGTGATGCGCTGCGCGGCGCGCTGGCAGGCGATGGCCTCGAGGGCTGAGCGAATCTCATAGAGGTCGGCGACCATCTTCAGCGTCAGCTGGATGACCCTCACCCCGCTATAGGGCAGGCGCTCGATGAGGCGGCGCTCCTCCAGGAGCCTGAGCGCCTCGCGCAGAGGCGCCCGGCTGACCCCGAACCGGGTGGCGAGCTCGGATTCACGCAGCCGCGACCCACCGGGGAGATCGCCTGAAATGATGGCGTCCGAGATGGCCCGGACGATCCGGTCGGATAAAGGCGCTTCGCCATCATCGGAAACTTGATTGTCGACAATTTGCATGAGACTGACTATCAGATTTCGTAAAACTGCTGTCAATAGTCAAATTTTTGAAATTCTGGTCGACAATCTGAATGAAACTTGCCAGAGATGGGTCGAACCCGTCCGCAACAGGAGCGATCTTGCCGGTAAAATTCCTCTGTTCATCCGGTGCCGTCGGCTCCGGAATCGACCTGCCCTCCTTCCGCGAAGGCCTCGCCCGCGGGCCGGATTTCGTCGCCTCCGATGCCGGCACGATCGATGCCGGCCCCTATCATCTGGGCGCCGGCACCGGCGCCTATGCCTATGAGGCGATCAGGCACGATCTCGACATCCTGCTCGGCGAGGTGCCGCGCGGTACGCCGATCCTCATCGGCTCGGCCGACACGGCGGGCGGTGATCCGCATGTCGAGCGCACGCTCGATGTGGTGCGCGACGTGGTCTCGACGCGCAAGCTCGATCCGTTGCGCGTCGCCGTCATCCGCGCCGAGCAGAGCAAGGACTATCTCAAGAAGATGCTGCGTGAAGGGCGCATCCGGCCGCTCGAAAACGCGCCGCAGTTCGATGAGGACACGATCGAGCGCAGCACGCGCATCGTCGGCATGATGGGCGCTGAGCCGCTGCAACAGGCGCTCGGCCACGATGTCGATCTCGTGCTGGCGGGACGCTGCAGCGATTCCGCCCTCTTCGCCGCTTTGCCGATCAAACGGGGCATTCCGGAAGGCCTCGCCTGGCATGCCGGCAAAGTGGTCGAATGCGGCACGCTTACCTGCGAGACCTATCGGCGCGGCACCATGTATGGCGAGCTGACCCAGGACCACGCGATCATCACGCCGCTGGGCCGCGATCTGCGCTGCACGCCGCAAAGCGTGGCGTCGCACAGCCTTTATGAAAATGGCGATCCCTATCTGCATCGCGAATGCTCGGGGACGCTCGACCTCACTCATGCGCGCTTCACCCAGCACGATCCGGTGAGCGTCAAGATCTCGGGCTCGGGCTATATTCCCGCCGATCAATACAGCGTGAAGCTCGAAGGCGTCGAACTCGCGGGCTACCAGACGGTGATCGTCGGGGGCATCCGCGATCCCTTCATCATCCGGCAATTCGACCGCTGGATCGGCGAGGTGAAAGCGGAGATCACCGAGCGGGTCGGCAAGCTGCTCGGCAATCGCCTTGCCGCGTCCGACTGGCGCATCGATATCCATGCCTATGGCCGCAATGCGGTGATGGGCGGGCGCGAGCCGAAGCTCGACGAGCTGCCGCATGAGATCGGCCTCGTCGTCTGCCTCAGCGCGCCGACGCAGGAACTCGCCACCAAGATCGCCGAGCTCAGCCGGCAGCCTTTGCTGCATCATCCGATCCCCGAATGGTCGGGCTCGATCACCGGCTTCGCCTGCCTGTTCAACCGCGCCTATATCGAGCGCGGACCCTATTGGCGCTTCTGCGTCCATCATGTCGTGCTGCCGCATGATCCGATGGAGATGTTCCGCCTGGACATCGTGACGCTCAGCGCCTGATCGCAAGGACATCCATGAAACTCCATGAATTGACGAGCCTCATCCGCAGCAAGAATGCGGGTCCGTTCTCGCTCACCTTCGACATCATGTTCTCGGACGCCAAAGCGTACGAACATGTGAAGGCATCGGGCGCGCTCAATCCCGCGGCGCTCGCCAAGCTCCTGCATTGCTCGCCCAATCAAGTCCAGTTCTTCGTCTGTGACAATGCGCTGGCCTTCAAGGCGACGATCCCCCGGGCGCTGCCCGCCGGCGATCCGGCCGATGGCGATCTTCATGGCGGACAGCAATTCGCACCGCTCATGGAAATCGAAATCCCCGACCTGCCGGCGAAATAAGCGCGAGGAAGCCCTATCCGCCCGCCCCCGGGACGTGCGAAAGTCGCCGGCACATCGGGGTGAGGGACCATGAACGCACGCAAGACACTCGCAGAGCTGCGCAGCCGGCGCTGGTTCAGCGTCGATGATCTGCGCGCCTTCGGGCACCGCTCGCGGGCGCGGCAAATGGGTTATGACCAGGCCGACTGGGACCGGCCGATCATCGGCATCATCAATACCTGGTCCGACATCAATCCGTGCCATGCGCATTTCCCCGACCGGGTCCAGTGGGTCAAACGCGGCATCCTGCAAGCGGGTGGCATGCCGATCGAGCTGCCGGCGCTCAGCCTCAGCGAGCCTTTCGTCAAGCCGACCACCATGCTCTACCGCAATCTCCTGGCGATGGAATGCGAGGAGCTGATCCGCAGCCATCCGATCGACGGCGTGGTGCTGATGGGCGGCTGCGACAAGACCACACCCGCGCTGATCATGGGCGCCATCTCGGTCGGTCTGCCGGCGATCTTCGTGCCGGCCGGTCCGATGCTGCGAGGCCATTGGCACGGTAAGACCCTGGGCTCGGGCTCCGACAGCTGGAAATATTGGGACGAGCGGCGCGCCGGCACCATCAGCGCCGATGACTGGGCCGGCGTCGAAGGTGGCATCGCGCGCTCCTACGGTCATTGCATGACCATGGGCACGGCCAGCACCATGACCGCCTATGCCGAGGCGCTCGGCCTGACGCTGCCCGGCGCCAGCGCCATTCCGGCAGCCGATTCATCCCATCAGCGCATGGCCGCGGCATCGGGCCGGCGCGCCGTCGAAATGGTGTGGGAAGACCTCACGCCGGCCAGGATTCTCACGCGCGAGGCTTTCGACAATGCGACGATGGTGCAGATGGCGATCGGCGGATCGACCAACGCCATCATCCATGCGATCGCCATGGCCAAGCGCGCCGGCCTCTCCTACGGGCTCGACGAGTTCGACGCGATATCCCGCCGCATCCCGGTGATCGCCAATATCAGGCCGTCGGGCGCGACCTATCTGATGGAGGATTTCTTCTATGCCGGTGGCTTGCGCGCCGTCTTGAAGCGGATCGTGCCGCATCTCAACGGCGGGGCCATCACCGTCACCGGCCGGCCGCTCGTCGAGGGCGCGGAAGAGGCCGGCCTATATAATGACGACGTCATCCGCCCGCTCGACCGGCCGATCTATGCCGAAGGCGCCACCGCGGTGCTGCGCGGCAATCTGGCGCCCCATGGCTGCGTGATGAAGCCGGCGGCAGCGGAGCCGCGTTTCCTCAAACATCGAGGACCGGCGATCGTCTTCGAAAGCTATGCCGAGATGAAGGCTAAGATCGACCGCGACGATCTCGATGTGACGCCTGATCATGTCATGGTGCTGAAGAATGCCGGCCCGCTCGGCGGACCGGGCATGCCGGAATGGGGCATGCTGCCGATCCCCAAGAAACTGATCAAAGCCGGCGTCCGCGATATGCTGCGCATTTCGGACGCGCGCATGTCGGGCACCAGCTATGGCGCCTGCGTGCTGCATGTTTCGCCGGAAGCTTATGTCGGCGGCACTTTGGCGCTGGTGCGCACCGGCGACATCATCTCGGTCGATGTGGCGCGCCGGTCGATCACACTCGAGGTGACGGAAGAGACGCTGGCCAAGCGGCGGTCGGAATGGCAGGCGCCACCGCCCCGCTATGAGCGCGGCTTCGGCTGGCTGGCCGCCCGTCATATGACACAGGCGCATCAGGGCTGCGATTTCGATTTCCTCGAAACCGGCTTCGGCGCCGCGGTCGCGGAACCAGCGATCTACTGATCTACTTCACGGTCTTCGCGAGAGAAAAGAACTCGCGGATCACGCCGCGGTCGCGGTTCTTGGCCAGGGTCACCAGATATTCGCCGGCCGACAGGTCGGCATCCTTGACACGCAGGCCGCGCAGGCGCGGATCATGGCCGATCTCGCGGTCGAGCACGATGCCGAGGCCCAACCCCGCGCCGACCGCCTCCTTCACCGCCTCACGGCTGCCGAGCATCAGCCGCGTCGCGATCTCGATGTCGCGCTTCGCCAGCGCGCGCTCGAAGATCTGGCGCGTCATCGAGCCCGCCTCGCGCAGGATGAAAGGCTCGCCGCGCAGCTGCGCCAAGGTGACATGATCGCGCTTCCAGAACGGGTGGCTCCGGTGGACGAGGATGCGTACTTCTTGATCGAACAGCTTCTCGCAGATGAAGCCGGCCTTGGGTTCGAGCAAGGTGACGACGGCGACATCGACATCATATTGCGCCACCAGATCGAGGAGATTGCTCGAATTGTCGAGTCGTACCGAAAAGGTGACGCCCGGATAGGCACTCGCGAATTTCTCGAAGATCGGCATGGCGACATAGGGCGCGCAGAGGCCCACCGACAGATGGCCGCTGCGCAGATCGCGCGTCTTGCCCATCCGGGCATCGAGGTCCTCCAGAGCGAGCACGATCTCGCGCACTCTCGGCAACAAATCATAGGCGCTGGCGGTGAGCTCGACGCCAGCGGCGGTGCGCGTGAACAGATGCGTGCCGACACTTTCCTCGAGCGATTTGATGTTCTGGGTGATGGCCGACTGGGTGACGCCCAAGGCCTGTGCCGCAGTGGAGAACGTGCGGTGCGTGGCGACGGCGTTGAAGGCCCGCAATTGCGCGAAATTCATGCGATCCCCGGTCTCGCGAAGATTAGAATTACTTCATACGACCGTCACAGATTTAAGCAACACTAATATTACAGGGATTCATAACGGGAGAGAGTCACATGACGTATTCGAGATCGATCCGGCGCCTTGCCGCCGCCGCCTTCACCCTCGCTCTGGGCACGGGCACCACGCTCGCCGGCGAGATCGTCGTCTATAATGCCTCGGACAGCGTCAATACGGCGATCGTCGCCGCCTTCGAAAAGAAACATCCCGACATCAAGGTGAAGTTCGTCTCGGGCTCGACCGGACCGATCGCCGAACGCGCCATCGCCGAGAAGGCGAAGCCACAGGCCGACATCGTCTATCTCGTCAACAATACCGCGCTCGAGCAGCTCAAGCAGGCCGGCGTGTTCGAGCCCTATGAGCCGAAGGAGTCGAAGATCACTGCCGACTTCCGCGAGCCCGACGGCTTCTACAACAAATATTTCGCCACCACGATGTGCATGGTGGTGAACAAGGATCGGCTCGAGCAGAAGAAGCTGCCGATGCCGTCGAGCTGGGAAGACCTGATCAAGCCGGTCTATGCCAAGGAGATCTCGTTGCCCTCGCCGCTCAAATCCGGCACCGGCGGCGCCATCCTCACCACCTTCGTCGACGCCTTCGGCTGGCCCTTCGTCGAAAACCTCAACGCGAATGTCTATCAATATTCGGACGGCGGCTCGGGGGGCGCGGCGCTGGCGGGCTCAGGCGAAGTGGCGATCGGCCTCACCTTCGACACGACCTGCTTCGAGACGAAGTCTTCCGGCAAGCCCGTCGAGATCGTCTATGGCCGCATCACGCCTAATGTCGCGGAAGGCGGCGGGCTCGTCGCCGGCGGTCCCAATCCGGCGGAAGCGAAGATCTTCCTCGACTTCATGGCGAGCGAAGACGCGGCCGCCGTGCTGGGCAAGGTGGTCGGCGCCACCGCCGTTCCCGGCCATGGCCTCGTCGATCTCAATACGATCACGCTGTGGAAGATGCGCCGGCCGGTCGACATCGCCGAGTTCCGCAAGGAATTCGCCAGTCGCATTCTCAAGCAGTAACCGGGCCGATGCACGGCACATTACCTTCGCTCGATCACGATGAGTTTGGATCGTCACGATCCAAACTCACTAACGTGATCGATTCTCATTTGTCGGCGCGGGATTCTTGCGAAAAACCGGCATCCACTTTTTCGCATCCCGCGCCAGACGCCCGCAGCGCATTTCTCGCGATTGCGGGCGTCAGCAAATCCTACAACGGGCCGGCTGTCGTCAATGACGTCGCGCTCGATCTCAAGCGCGGCGAGTTCGTGACGCTGCTCGGCGATTCGGGTTGCGGCAAGACCACGCTTCTGCGCATCGTCGCCGGTTTCGTCCATCCCGACAAAGGCCGCGTTCTGGTCGCCGGCCAGGATGTGACCCGCACACCGCCGGCACAGCGCCAGATGGGCTTCGTGTTCCAGTCCTATGCGCTGTTCCCGACCAAGACGGCGCGCCAGAATATCGCCTTCGCGCTCACCATCGCCGCCAAGCCCCGCTCCGATATCGCGGCGCGGGTCAGCGAGCTGGCGCGGCTCTTCGAGATCGAGGCGCTGCTCGAGCGTTATCCGCATGAACTTTCGGGCGGCCAGCAGCAGCGCGTGGCGCTTGCACGTGCGCTCGCCGCCGATCCACAAGTGCTGCTGCTCGACGAGCCGATGTCGGCGCTCGATGCCCGCATCCGTATCAAGCTCAGAAGTGAAATCCGGGCGCTGGTCGACAGGCTCGGCATCACCACGCTTTATGTGACGCATGACCAGGAGGAAGCGCTCGCTCTGTCCGATCGCGTCGCCATCATGCGCCAGGGCCGCATCGAGCAGATCGGCACACCGGCCGAGATCTATCACCGCCCGGCGACCCGCTTCGTGGCGCAGTTCATCGGCTCGTCCAATCTGATCAAGGGACGTGCTTTGTCCCATGGGCTCGAAACCACGGACGGCATCTGGCCGCTCGCCGACCGCATGAAGACCAGCGATGCCGGACGGCCGATGACCGCGCTCTATCGTCCCGAGCATATCGAAGTGCATCCGGGCGACGCGCAAGGGATCACCGGCCGGATCGAGACGATGACTTTCCTCGGCGCTCATATCCGCCTTGGCGTCGCGCTCCCCTCCGGCCAGAGGATCATCGCCGACCGGCCGTCGCTCGAGAATCCGCACGGCTTCACCATCGGCATGCCGGTTTCGGTCAAGCCCGATGCCGGAACCGCGGTGATCGTGCGCGACGACATGCCGTAATGCCGGATCTCGTCAGGCATCTGCCCAAGGTGATCGTCACCGGCATCGTGCTCGTGGCGCTCGGCCTGTTCATCGCCTATCCGATCGGCGCCATCCTGGTCGAAAGCTTCGTCATCCGCGGCACGCTGCCGCCGGAACGGCTCAAGATCGTGACCGAGGAGGCACTGACGGCACTGCCCGAGGATGAAAGCGCGGAGCTCAAGCGGCGCTGGCTCGACAGTGCGAGCCTCCCCGAACGCGTCGATGCAACCGCGATGGCCTTCACGCTCACCGGCACACCGATCGGCTGGGACCGCAGGGCATCCTATACCGATCAGACGCAGGCCATGGAGCGTGTGTTCACCGCTTTGCCCATCGAGACGCAGCAAGCCGTTACCGCAGAGGTGCCGATCGCCCATGTGATGCTGCACAAGCGCATCGCCCTTGCATTCAAGGTGCGCGCCCAGATCGGCGAAGCGCGCTTCAATCAACTGCGCAGCGGCGCCGACAACCGCACTGGGATCGACAATTACCTGGCGCTCTTCCAGCAGAATTATCTTCTCACCGCCGCGCTCAACAGCCTGACGCTCGCCGCCACGACGACACTGTTCGGCGTGCCGCTGGCGCTCATGCTCGCCTACGCCGTCAATCATGGCGGGGTGCGCCGACCGGCCATCGCGCGGGCACTGCTTCTCACGCCGCTGGTGACGCCGCCGGTGCTGATCGCCACCGCGATCATCATGCTGTTCGGCCGGCGCGGCCTCGTGACCCACGGTCTGCTCGACCAGACATTCGGACTGATCGATGCCGACCAGACGAATGTCTACGGCTTCTTCGGCACCATGCTGGCGCAGGCGCTGTCCTACATGCCGGCGGCGATCATCATCTTCGACAATGGCTTGCGCCGGCAGAGCGGCCGCGTCGATGAGGCGGCAGCGGGGCTCGGCGCCCGTCACGGCACGATCTTCGCCCAGGTGACCTTGCCACTCGCCTGGCCGGCGCTCAAGCGGGCGATCGCGCTGGTCTTCATCCTGAGCCTCACCGATTTCGGCAATCCGGTGCTGCTGTGGCGCGACACGCCGGTTCTCGCCGGCGTCATCTATGACCAGATCACCGCCTATCAGAACATGCCACTCGCCGCCGCTCTGTGCTGCTGGCTCATTCTGCCGCCGCTCCTGCTCTATCTGGCGCTGGAGCGGATCGGCGCCCGCAAACGTTATTCGACCGGCGAGGCGGGAAGCATCAGCGAACTACCCCTGCCCGCCTCCTGGCGCCGCATGCTGGGCGCGCTCACCGGCCTCGTCTCTCTCCTGGTGCTCACCATCTATGCGACCATGGCGCTGGGCGCCGTAACACGTATCTGGGGGGTCGACTGGAGTTTTACGCTCGGCTACTTCACGCAGGCCGGTGTCGATGTCGGGCTTGCCGGGTCCGGCTATGGCAGCTCGGAGCGTGGTCTCGATACGATCTGGAGCAGCCTTGCCATTGCCGGCATGGCGGCGCCGATCGGCGGGCTGCTCGGCGTCGTCATCGCCTATGTCGTCGAACGTGTGAAGCCGCCCGGCGCCAATCTCATCGTGTTCCTGGCGCTGCTGCCCGCCATCCTGCCCGGCATCATCTTCGGCATCGGCTATATCGTCGCTTTCAACGCACCCTTCGGCCTCCCCCACCTGTCGCTCACCGGCGGCGCCGCCATCCTGGTGCTCAACATCCTGTTCTCCAATCTCTTCGTCGGGGTGCTGGCGGCGCGCGCCGCTTTGCAGCGGCTCAATGCGGCGGTGGACGAGGCGGCGGAAAGCCTGGGCGCCGGCCTCTTCACGCGTTTCTTCCATGTCACCCTGCCGATGCTGCGACCGGCGCTGCTGCTCGGCATGCTCTACGTCTTCATCGACGGGCTGACGACACTCTCCTCGGTGATCTTCCTCGTCTCAGGCGATCACAAGCTTGCTTCCGTCACCATCTTCAATCACGCCACATCCGGCGATTTCGGTTATGCCGGCGCCAAAAGCGTGATCCTGCTGGCGCTCGCCCTTCTCGCCATGACGCTGGTGTGGCTCATCGACCAGCCGCCGGGGAAGAGACGCTTCGCGCTTCGGAAACCCTCTCGTGCACAGGCCTTTTCATGACTCTTGATCTCATCGCCCGCGACGCCGCCGCTTTCTTCCATCAGGAGAGCTCATCGCCCTGCCCCTTCGCCCTCAAAAGTGCTGAAGGCGTGTGGCTGGAAGACATCGAAGGCCGGCGCTTCATCGATCTGCACGGCAATACGGCGCATCATCTGGGTTATGGCCATCCCCGCCTCATCGCCGCGCTCAAGGAGCAGCTCGACACGCTGCCCTTTTCGCCGCGCCGTTTCACCAATGAGACGGCGGTGCACCTCGCCGAGAAGCTGATCGATCATTGGCCCGGCGCTCCCGCCAAGGTGCTGTTCGCGACCGGCGGGTCGGACGCCATCGAGATCGCGCTCAAGCTGGCGCGTGTAGCGACCGGGCGGCATGAGACCATCTCCTTCGAAGGCTCCTATCACGGCCATGGCTTCGGCGCTTTCGGCCTGGCGGGCGCCGAGCCCGATCCACGGCTCGGTCCCTTCCTGCCTGGCCGTCACCATGTGCCGGGCTATTGGCAAAGCGAAGACGGCCCGATGCGAACGCTTTCCGAGATAGCCAAGATCTTCGACGAGAGCCGGAGCGGCATCGCCGCCGTCATCGCCGAACCGATCCGCTCCAATTGCCATGTGCCGCCGGACGGCTTCTGGCCCGCGGTCCGCCGCCTGTGCGATGTCCATGGCGCCAAGCTCATCTTCGACGAGATCCCCTCCGGCCTCGGCAAGACCGGACGCTTCTTCGCCTTCGAGCATGTCGGCGTGGTTCCCGATGCCGTCGTGCTCGGCAAGGCCTTGGGCGGCGGCGTGGCGCCGATCGCCGCGGTCATCGCCGATGCAAACCTCGACGTCGCCGCCGATCTCGACCTCGGCCATTACACCCATGAGAAGAACCCGCTGACTACCCGGGCGGCGCTCACCACGATCGAGATCATCGCGGAGGACGGGCTGGTGGCCCGGGCGGCGCGGCTCGGCGACCATGTCATCGCCGAGATGGCGAAGCTCGCGGCGAAATATCCGGTGATCAACGGTGCCCGCGGCAAGGGTCTGCTGCTCGCCATCGATTTCGTTCCCGAGGCCTGTGGCATGGAACCCGGGCGCGGGTTCACCGACCGCCTGGTCGAGGCCTTCTGGCAGGAAGGGCTGTCGGCAACCGAAAAGGGCCAGACAGGCATGGGCTTTTCGCCGCCTTTGACCATCACGGACAGCGAAGTCGCCGAAGCCCTGGCGCGGGTCGAGCGGGTCGCCGGACAGCTCGCCTAACTCCTTGGCAAGACTTTACGTTCATGTAGACTGCCGTTCGGGAGGGGGTCCAAACGGGGTTAATTGGGCCATGACTTTGACTCGCAGGGAACTGCTCACCGGCGCCGCGGCGGCGCTCGGCACCATGGGCTTGGCTGAAAACGCCGAGGCCTATTCCAAGACCTACAGCGCCTCGGCGCTGAAATATTTCAGCGGCACCCAGGATGATAACGGCCATACCTACCGGACGACCAACTGGAAGAAGATCAAGCCGCAATGGCGCCGGCAGCTGGTGAAATATGAAAGCATCGAGCCACTCGGCAGCGTGGTGATCGATACGTCCAATCACTTTCTCTATGTCGTTTTCGAGAATCAGACGGCGTTGCGCTATGGCGTCGGCGTCGGGCGCGACGGCTTCCGCTGGTATGGCCGCGCCCGCATCGACCGCAAGGCGCTGTGGCCGCGCTGGGTGCCGCCGCCCGAAATGCGCAAGCGCCAGCCGGAGCTGCCCGAATCGATGGAAGGCGGCCCCGACAATCCGCTCGGGCCGCGCGCCATGTATCTGTTCCGCAAGGGCGCCGATCTCGGCTATCGCCTGCACGGCACGCTCGAGCCGTGGTCGATCGGCACGAATGTCTCCTCGGGCTGCGTCCGCATGTTCCCGGAAGATGTGATCGACCTCTATCAGCGCTGCCCGGTCGGCACGCGCGTCCTCGTCCTCAAACATCTGGGCGCCGCGATCATCGATGAAAGCGCGCCCGTCGACACCCAGCCGCCGGATTGATCCATGACAAATCTGAAAAATCTAGCCGCCCTCGCCTTGATGCTGGCGCTTATGGGCTGCGCCAGCAGCGGCGGCACCAGCAATATCGCGTCACCGACCGAAGGCACCAATGCGCCGGTCGGCGGCGGCATCAATGTGGCCGCCGGCACCGAGGAAGACTTCATGGTCAATGTCGGCCGCCGCACCTTCTTCAAGCAGAGCTCGGCCGAGCTCGATGATACGGCGCGGGTGACGCTCGACAAGCAGGCGGAGTGGCTCAATCAGCATCCGCAATGGAAGGTGAAGCTGCAGGGCTCGGCCGATGATCCGGGCTCGGTGGCGTCACAGAAGGCCTTGTCGCAGAAGCGCGCCGATGCGGTGCGCAACTACCTCGCCTCACGCGGCATCGCGCCCACGCGCATGCTGGCCAAGGGCTATGGCCGCGACAAGATCGGCGAGGATTGCCCGGAGATCGAATGCAAGTCGCAGAACCGGCGCGTCGTCACCAATCTCCAGGAAAATCCCGAATTCTGACGCCTAAAGCGCGATGGCTTCAGGAAGAGTCGCCATCACGCTTCATCTTCTTATTCGCGCATCGGATTCTCCGAAAACCGCTTCGCACTCTTCGATCCGATGCTCTATTTGGCAGGCCAGCGTGATGATGTAGACTGGCCCGGCTTGAGTGAGGGCTCGAGTTGAGGTGTCGGGCCATGCCTTTGACGAAACGTCAATTCCTGTCCGGTTTCGCGGCGGCCTGCACCGCCGGTGGCACGGTGCGGGCCGATGCCAGCACCCGGGCTTACAGCTCCGCGGCGCTTGCTTATTTCGCGGGCGATCAGGAAGACTATGGGCATGCCTACCGCCTGACCAACTGGAAGAAGATCAAACCGCGCTGGCGCCGCCAGCTGGTGCAGTATTTCAGCACCGAGCCGCCGGGTAGTGTCGTGATCGATACCGGCAATCACTTTCTCTATCTCGTCTTCGAGAACCGCACCGCCTTGCGGTATGGCGTGGGTGTCGGACAGGATGGCTATCGTTGGTATGGCCGCGCCCGCATCGACCACAAGACACTCTGGCCGCGCTGGGATCCGCCGCCGGGCCTCAGGCAGCGTCATCCGGAGCTGCCGGTGTCGATGGCGCCGGGGCCCGACAATCCGCTGGGTCCCCGAACACTTTATCTCTATCGCGCCGGTGTCGATCTCGGCTACCGCCTGCATGGCACGCCGGAGCCGTGGACCATCGGCACGAATGTCTCCTATGGCTGCATCCGCATGTTCCCGGAAGACATCATCGATCTCTATCTGCGCTGCCCGCTCGGCACGCGCGTGCTCGTCCTCAAGCATCTGGGCGCCCCGGTGATCGATGAGGCCGCGACGGCCCATACCGAGCCACCAGGCTGATGCCGGATAACGTCAAGAAACTGCCGAACGGTTTCGCTCTTTGGCTGCTGGTGGCGCTGATCGCGCTGGTCGCGGTCTATGTGGCCGTGCAAAAGAGCAATCTGCCTGGCGCATCCGAGGCCGAGACCACGCCCCTCCAGGGCGGCATCAGCGTCGAGGCCGGCAGCGAAGAGGATTTCATGGTCAATGTCGGGCGGCGAATCTTCTTCGCGGAGGGCTCGGCGGCGCTCGACGAGACGGCGCTGATGGCGCTCGACCGGCAGGTGGAGTGGCTCAGCAAATACCCGCAATGGAAAGTGAAGCTGCAGGGCTCGGCGGATGATCCGGGCGACGCTGAGGCGCAGAAGGCTTTGTCGCAGAAACGCGCCGACGCGGTGCGCGACTATCTGACCTCACAAGGCATCGCGCCCGAGCGTCTGCTGGCGAAAGGTTACGGTCGCGACAAGATCGGCGCCGACTGCCCCGAGATCGAATGCCAGTCGCAGAACCGGCGGGTCATCACCAATTTGCAGGAGACGCCGGAGTTTTGAGTTACGTCTCGCCCAGTTATTCCCCCTCTCCCGTTGCGAAGCAATGGGAGAGGGTGGCCGAAGGCCGGGTGAGGGCTCTTCGCTAGAATCTCTCGGTGTTTCAGAAGAGCCCTCATCCGCCCTATCGGGCACCTTCTCCCATCCTGCGGACGGGAGAAGGGAAATCTTGGAGGGGGTTGCGCGCCTACTCCAATCCGATCCGCCGCGCACCCTGACGGAACAGGCCTTCGACATCGGCGGGAAACTGGAAGGTCGTGCGGAAATCCTCGAAGCCATAAGCGGGCAGCGTGCGGCGGATGGTGGCAGCGAAGATGCGCCCCTCCTCGATGCGACCGGCGAGCGCCAGGCAACAGGCGGCGATCGCCTGGATGGTGGCATGCGCATTGGGCCGCCCCGCCGCCTTGAGCGCCCAATCCGCCGCCTCGTCGAATTCGCCCAGGCGTACATGGGCGAGCGCGCGTGTCCCCAGCATACCGAAGAGCAAGGGATCGAAGGGGCTCAGGCTGCGTGAATGATCGGACGAGCCGATCGCCTCCCGCGGGTCGCCCGACTGGCAGCCGACGAAGGACAGTGCGTAATGGCCGAGTGCGAAGCTCGGGCTCAGCTCCACCGCCTGACGCAATTCGACCATCGCATCGTCACGCCCGCCTTTGAGCCACAGGGCCCGACCCATGGCCCAATGCGCCGCCGGATCATGCTCATCGGCGATGAGCCCCCGCCCAGCCGCCTTGTAAGCGAGTTCACTTTCACTCTTTCTGTCGGCCCAGCGCTGGAAGGCGCTTTGCCAGTGGGTGAAAGAGAGGCCGGCATAGGCGCGCGAATAAGCGGGATCGAGCCTGACGGCCGTCTCGAAGAAGTGGCGCGCCTGGTCGTTCTCGTCCTTGGTGAAGCGATACATGTGCCAAAGGCCGCGATGATAGGCCTCCCAGGCATCGAGCGAGGCGGGCGGCTTCAGCACCGCGCGGCCGCGCTCTGCGGCCTCGATCTCGCCGGCGATTGCCGACACGATGCGCGCGCCGATTTCCTCGAGGACACGAAATGTATCCTCGCGGGCTTCATCGAAAACCTCGGTCCAGACGATCCTGGCATTGCGCGTTTCGGCAAGCTCGACCGTCACGACGAAGCGGCCCGAGCGCCGGCTGAGCGTGCCGCTCGCGACATAGTCGGCTTCGAGACGGCGCCCCGCTTCCACCGGCTCGACGCCGCGCTCCGCCAGGACCGCGACCGAGCCCCGCGCAATGACGGCAAAGCTGCGCAATTTGGCGAGCCTGGTGATGATGTCCTGGGTGAGGCCGTCACTCTTCGCCTCGCCGATGAACGGCATGATCGCCAACGCACGGCGGCGCTGAGCAGCGGGCTCGAATGGCGTGATCGGTTCCGTACGCACCGATGACACAGTGCGGGTACGGATGCGCCGCCATTCCTCGCGCAATGTGGCGATATCCATGCCCTCGGCATCGAAGCGGCACACCGTCGCCGCCAGATGCTCGTCTCCGTCCTGGAGACGGCCACGCTCGGCAAGCGCCGTAAGCAAGCCCAGATGGGCGCGCCGGTCGAAAGGCGCCAGCGCGATCCATTTCTCGAGGCTGACGAAAGTCTCATCATCCGACCGATCCGAACAAGCCACGAGATGCTCGAGCACCGCCACATGCCAGGCCCGGAAACGCCGGCGCTGCGCCATCAGCCAGGCGGCGAAATCCGGACAGCGGTCGACCTCGAGTCCTTCGAGAAAATCACCGGTGAACAATGCCGAAAGCTCGCCGAGACGCGAGGCTCCGAGCTTCTCCAGTCCGGTGGCGATAGCGGCGGAGATCTCGACCACGTCGACGGCGCAGCCTTTGAGATCGATCGCGACCTTGTCGTCCGCCGTCACCACGCGCTCGCGGCCCGCCTCGTCGAGCAGACCGCGCAGCTTGCTCAGGCACCAGCGCAGCTCGCCGCGCGGATCATTCGGCACATCCCAGAGCAGCTCGCACAGAAAAGCCCGGCCGACGGATTGCGGCGCCAGTATCAGATAGGCCAGCAGCGCCCTGAGCTTGCGCGAGGCCGGAAGTGCACAAGGCGCACCTTTACGGCTGACGGCCAGCGGCCCCAGCAGGGTTAACTTCAGCTCACCATCATTACCGGGCAGAGCGGATTCCATGAGCGTTTCCACGCCTCCTCCAACGCCTGAGCCCTCGCTGGCAGTCTATCGTCATCGTGGCGAGGGCGCATCTTTCACAAGGAGCAGACAATGGCAGGTTTCATCGCCCTTCTTTACGGCGCCATCGCCTATGCGATTTTCCTCGGCACATTCCTTTATGCCATATGTTTCATCGGCAACATCATCGTGCCCAAGACGATCGACAGCGGCATTCCCGGTTCCATGTCCGAGGCGCTCATCGTCAATGTGCTGCTGCTCGGCCTGTTCGCCGCGCAGCACAGCATCATGGCGCGTCCCGCTTTCAAACGCGTGTGGACGAAGCTGGTTCCTCACTCGGTCGAACGCAGCACCTATGTGCTGTTCGCCAGTCTCGTCCTGGCGCTGCTTCTGTGGCAGTGGCGGCCGATGCCCGACATCGTGTGGCAGGTCGAGAATCCCATCGGAATAGCGCTCCTGCACGGCATCTTCTGGCTTGGCTGGGGTGTGCTGCTGCTCAGCACCTTCCTCATCAACCATTTCGACCTGTTCGGTCTCCAGCAAGTCTGGGCAAGGCTGCGCGGTCAGAAATTGCCGGCGCCCGAGTTCCGTACTCCGCTTTTCTACAAATGGGTTCGTCATCCGCTTTATGTCGGCTTCCTGCTCGCCTTCTGGGCGGCGTCAACCATGACGGTCGGCCATCTCCTGTTCTCGCTGGCGACCACGGGCTACATCCTCATCGGCATCTTCCTCGAAGAGCGAGATCTCACCGCTCTCTTCGGCGACCGATACCGCGCCTATCGCCGCGACGTAGGCATGCTCTTCCCGCGCCCGGCGCTCAAGCAAAAACAAGCTCCGGAAAAGCAGCCCCGGTAAATTTCAAAGAGCGCGTTGCGCAGAAGGAAACGAAGATGAGACTCATGCGCAACGCAGCCGTGGCGGCGCGTCGGGAGGAGACGCTTGACCCTGAAGACTGGGCGATGCTCAAGGCGCTGTCGCACCGCATCGTCGATGATTCGGTTGCATACTTGCGCGACATTCACGAGCGTCCGTCCTGGCGCCCGATGCCGGAGGACGTGAAGGCGTTCTTCACCGGCCCGATGCCGCGCAAGCCCCAGGAGCTCGATCGCATCTATCGCGACGTGACCGAGAAACTGATGGCCTATCCGATGGGCAACAACCATCCGCGCTTCTGGTCGTGGTACATGGGCGCCGGCAACTACACCGGCGCGCTCGGCGATTTTCTGGCCGCTATCCAGGGTTCCAATCTGGGTGGCGGCAATCATGCCGCCGCCCTCCTCGACCAGCAGGTGGTGAACTGGTGCAAGGAGATCGTGGGGTTTCCTATTTCGGCTAGCGGCACGCTGACGAGCGGCGGCTCGGAAGCCAATCTCCTGGCGCTCACCGTGGCGCGCAATGCCAAGGCCGGCATCGATATCCGCGAGCATGGGGTCGCGGCACTCGAGAGGCCGTTGCGCTTCTATGCATCCGACCAGGTGCACAGCTGCCATCGCAAGGCGGTGGAGGCACTGGGCCTCGGCAACCGGGCCCTGCGCCGCATCACCACGAACAAGGATTTTACCATCGACATCACGGCCCTGCGCCAGGCGATCGCCAAGGACCGCGCCAAGGGCTTCAAGCCCGCCTGCCTCATCGCAACGGCCGGCACCGTCAATACCGGCGCCATCGATGATCTGCATGCACTCGCCGATCTCGCCCAGGCTGAGGAACTCTGGCTCCATGTCGATGGCTGCATCGGCGCCCTGATGGCGATCGCTCCCGAGAATGCTTTTCGCGTTTCGGGCCTCGAGCGCGCCCATTCGCTCGCCTTCGATCCGCATAAGGGGTTGCACGCGCCGTTCGAGGCCGGCTGCGTGCTGTTCAAGAACGCGGCGGCGCATCGCGCCGCCTTCGCGGTCACGCCGGAATATCTCGAAAGCATGCCGCGCGGCGTCGCCGCCGGCGCCTGGCTGCATGAATATGGCTTGCAGACATCACGTGGCTTCCGGGCGCTCAAGATCTGGCTGGCGCTGCGCGAGCATGGCGTCGAGAAATTCGGCCGCCTGATCGACCAGGCCATCGCGCAGGCCCACTATTTGAGCCGCCGCATCGCCCAGGAGCCCCGTCTCGAGCTGCTGTCACCCGCCACGATCAATATCCTCTGCTTCCGCTACCGACCGGCGAAGGCGAAGACCGCCGACGCGCTCAAGGCGCTCAATATCGAGATCATGCTCAGGCTGCAGGAACAGGGCATCGCCACCTTGTCCGACACGACGATCAACGGGCAGCATTGCCTCAGGGTGGCGATCAACAATCACCGCACCCGCATGAGTGATCTCGACCTCCTGCTCGGTGAGCTCCTGCGTATCGGCGCCGGGCTCACCTCATGAGGTCAGCAAACGCTGCAAGGCCGGCGCGCGCTCTGGTTTGCTCCGCGCGAACAGCCGGTCGAGCGCCACATAGACGACAGGCGTCGAGAACAGCGTGAGAAGCTGGCTGACCGCCAGGCCGCCAACCACCGCGACCCCCAGGGGCTGGCGCAATTCGGCGCCGGTGCCGAATGAGAGCATCAGCGGAATGGCCGCCAGCATCGCCGCGATCGTCGTCATGATGATCGGGCGGAAGCGCGCCAGCGCCGCCTCGTAGATCGCGGTCTCGGCGTCGAGGCCGCGCTCACGCCGCGCGGCAAGCGCAAAGTCGACCATCAGGATGCCGTTCTTCTTGACGATGCCGATGAGCAGGATGACGCCGATCAGCGCCATCACCGAGAAATCGAGTTGCCACAGCCAGAGCAGGAGAAGTGCGCCGAGGCCGGCGGAGGGCAGCGTCGAGAGGATGGTGAGCGGGGTCGAGAAGCTCTCATAGAGAATGCCCAGAATGATATAGACCGCGATCAGCGCCGCCAGCACCAGCCAAGGCTGGCTGGCGAGCGACTGCTCGAAGGCCTGCGCCGTGCCCTGGGCGCGGCCGGAAAGCGAGGCCGGCATGCCGATCTCGGTCTTGAACGCCTCGATCGCGGTCAAGGCGTCGCCGAGCGCGACGTCGGGAGGAAGATTGAACGAGATATTGGCCGCCGGCGACTGGGCGCTGCGGATGATGGTGAGCGGGCCGGCGCTCTGCGGCTCGAACTTCGCCACGGCCGACAACGGCACCATGCCGCCGGTCTGCGGTGAGCGCAGGAAGATCGTGTCGAGACTCGACACGCGGGCGAAAGTGGCCGGGTCCACCTCGATGACGATATTATACTGGCTGACCTGTGTCTGATATTCGCCGATCTGGCGCTGGCCGAAAGCGTCATAGAGCGCCTGGTCAACGGCATCGACGGTGAGGCCGAAACGCGCCGCAGCGGCGCGGTCGATGGTGATCGCCTGCATGCGGGCGCCGAGCTGCATGTCATGGCGCACATCGCGAAACGACGGCGACTGCGCCATCGCCTGGGTCAGACGCTCGGTCCACAGAGCCAGCTCGTTCTGGTCATAGGAGCTGACGACATAGTTGTACTGCGCGGCACCGCCGCCGACACCGACATTGATGTCCTGGGCCGAGCGGAACTGGACGGCGATGCCGGTGATGGCGGCGAGCTTCGGGCGCAAGCGGGCGATGAACCCCTCGGCCGAGACATCGCGGTCGGAGCGGTCCTTCAGCACCACCCACAGCCGGCCATTGGCGAGCGAGGCGCTGCCGCCGGTGCGGCCGATCGCCATGCTGAAATCCTGGACGGCGGGATCCGCCTTGACGATATCGGCGATGGCGAGATGCTTCTTGCGCATCTCGGCATAGGAGATGTCCTCGGGCGCGATTGTCGTGCCGAAGACGAAGGCCGTATCCTGGAGCGGGAAGAAACCTTTCGGGATCATGGCATAGCCGGCGCCCGTCACCGCCACCGTGACGAAGAAGCCCGCCAGCACCAGGCCCTTATGGCGCAGCGAGAAACGCAAGCCGCCGGCATAGACATCGAGCAGCCGATCGGCGAGCGTGCGCCGCTTGTGGCCGGTCTCCACATGTTTCGGGGCGCGCATGAATTTCGCGCACAGCATCGGCGCCAGAGTGAGCGAGACCACCACCGAGATCAGTAGGGAAATGGTCACGGTGAGCGAGAATTCGCGGAACAGGCGGCCGATGATGCCACTCATGAACAGCATCGGGATGAAGGCGGCGATGAGCGAGAAGGTGATCGATACGACCGTGAAGCCGATCTCGCGGACACCTTTCAATGCCGCCGTCACCGCCGTTTCGCCTTTCTCCATGTGACGATGGATGTTCTCGACCACGACGATGGCATCGTCGACGACAAAGCCGATCGCGATGATGAGGGCGACGAGCGTCAGATTGTTGAGGCTGAACCCCAGAACATACATGGCGGCGAAGCTCGCCACCACCGAGATGGCGAGGACCACGGCGACGATCGCCGTCGCCGCCACCTGGCGCAGGAAGAAGCCCATGACGGCGATGACGAGGAAGAAGGTGACGATCAGCGTGAGTTCCACCTCATGAAGGGATGAGCGGATGGTGCGGGTGCGGTCGTTGAGTACCTTCACCTCGACATCGGGCGGCAGATCGGCGGTCAGGCGCGGCAACGCCGCCTGGATCGCATCGACGATGGTGACAACATTGGCGCCCGGCTGGCGCATGATGATCATGCCGAGACCCGGCTCGCCGCCCGGAAAGGCCGCGACATAGGCATCTTCCGGGCCTGTCACCACCCGCGCCACATCGCCGACCTTGACCGGCGCGCCGTTACGCCAGGCGACAACGATCTCGCCATAGGCCTCCGGCGTGAAGAGCTGGTCATTGGTGGAGAGCGTCGAAACAGTATCGCGCCCATAGACGGCGCCCTTGGCGAGATTGACATTGGCGCCTTGCACGGCGGCGCGCAGATCGGCGGTGGTGAGGCCATATCCCGCCAAACGATCGGGCTCGACCTGGATGCGGATCGCCGGCTTCTGCTGACCGGAAATATTGACCTGCGCCACGCCGTCGATCAGGCTGATGCGGCGGGCGAGACGCGTCTCGACGATATCGCTGAGCTCGGTCAAAGGCAGACTCGGCGACTTCACGCTCAGGATCAGCACAGGCGAATCGGTCGGATTGATCTTGCGCCAGGTCGGCAGGTTCGGCATGTCGCCCGGCAATCGTCCCGCGACACCGTTGATCGCGGCCTGGACCTCCTGCGCGGCGACATCGATGTCGCGATCGAGAGTGAACTGGATGGTGATCGATGTCTGGCCAAGCGCGCTGGTCGAGGTCATCTCGGTGATCCCGGCAATGCCGGTGAACGCGACTTCCAGCGGCGTCGCGACCGCCGACGCCATCGTTTCGGGACTGGCGCCCGGCAGATTGGCGGTGACCTGAATGGTCGGGAAGTCCACCTCGGGCAGTGGTGCCACCGGAAGCCGGGGAAATGCCGCAATGCCGAGCAGCAAGGTGGCGATGGCCATCAGGGCGGTAGCCACCGGACGGCGGATGAACCAGGCCGACAAGCCGCCTGGCGATTCTTCACGATCGTTCATGCCGCACCTACCGCGAGATGATGGTTTGCGCGGTGCGGGCCGGCTGATCGGGCCCGGGCGCCTCGGTCGCGGCAACCGCGGCGCCGGGCCTCAGGCGCGAATATCCGTCGATGACGATCGCATCGCCCGACGCCACGCCCGACGCGATGACCGCCAGGTCATCATTGCTGTAGCCCATGGTGACGGCGACACGCTCGGCCGCGCCATCCTTGACGCGATAGACGAAATCACCTTCGACGCCAGGCCTTACCGCGAGCTTCGGCACCACGACGGCGTCCGCGCTGACGCCCGTCGCGATCCTGACCGACACGAAGGCGCCAGGCGTCAATTTTTCGGCGCCATTGGCGAAAACGGCGCGCACCCGCGCGGTGCCCGTCGTCGTATCGATCTGATTATCGAAGGAGGTGATCTCGCCTTCGGCAAGTAGCGCCGCCGAGGCACGGTCGATGATCTCTATCGCTTTTCCGCCCGGCTCATCGGCATGATCGCGCATGGCGGCGAAGATCTGTTGCGGCACGGCGAAAACAACCGACAAAGGATCGACCTGGGTGATCGACACGATACCGTTCGCATCCGTCTGGCGGACCAGATTGCCGGGATCGACCTGACGCATGCCAATCCGCCCATCGATCGGCGAGACGATCTCGGTATAGGAGACTGTGACCTCGGCCGCCTCGACATTGGCTTGATCGAGCGCCACCGCCGCCTTGAGTTGATCGACGGCGGCGGTCTGCTGATCGACGACTTGCTGCGAACCGGCGTTTTTCTGCAGCAATGTGCGGGCGCGGGTGAGATCGAGCTCGGCGGCGCGCAATTGCGCCTGATCGCGGGCGAGTTGGGCCTGCGCCGCGGCGAGTGCGGCGCGCAAGGCACGGTCATCGATCCGCGCCAGGACCTGGCCACGGCGGACGAAATCACCCTCCTTGAACAACACTTCCGTCAGAATGCCGTCGACCTGGGCGCGCAAGGTGACGGCCTGGAGCGGCTGCAAGGTGCCGACGACCTCGACGACATGCGGCACGTCGCGCGTCTCGGCGAGACGGGTGATCACCGGCACCGGCGGCGGTGCGGCCCTAGCGACCGGCGCTTGCCCTTCCGCACGGTAGACGAAGCCCGCGGTGCCGAGAAGCACGAGCGCGGCGAAGCCCACGGTGATCGCGATCATGCGGGCGCGCGAACGACGCTGTGCCGGCGGCGGTGAACTGGACAAACCCATTTCTTCCTCACTCCAAAACTGTCGCCGACAGGTAGACCAGATCGGAGACAAGGGAGTGAGCGGAAAAGTGTATCAGCCTGTGGCAGAGGCCGCTTATCGCGACAGAGCGCGACAAAGATGACTCACGCGGCGTCACGCAGATGCGCGCGCATGTCGATCAGCGGCAAAGTGACGATCGCGCGCAGGCCGCCTTCGTGATTCACGAGACGAATGTCGCCGCCGTGATTGCGGATGATGTTGCGCGCGATGGAAAGGCCCAGGCCGACGCCGCCGGTCTCCTGGTTGCGCGAATCCTCGATGCGGAAGAACGGCATGAAGACCTGCTCGGCCATATTGGCGGGGATGCCCGGCCCGTCATCCTCGATGACGATGTCGATGCCGTCGCTGTGCGTCACCATGCTTATACGGGCCCGCTTGCCGTAGCGGGTGGCGTTCTCGACGAGATTACGCAAGGCGCGGCGTAGTGAATCGGGACGGCAGCGATAGCTGATCTTCACGCCGTTGTTGAACGTGACGTCGTGGCCCATATCGGCAAGATCGTCGGAGAGACTCTGGATCAGCGCGGTAAGATCGACAGAGCGCGTCTCCTCGGCGGCCGAATCCTCGCGCGCGAAAGAGAGTGTCGCTTCGGTCATCTTCTGCATTTCGTCGATCGTGGCCAGCATCTTCTCGCGCATCTCGTCGTCATTGACGAATTCGGCGCGCAATCTGAGCGAAGTGATCGGCGTGCGCAGATCATGGCCGATGGCGGCGAGCAGACGGGTACGGTCGGCGATGAAACGCTGCAGACGCTCCTGCATGCGGTTGAAGGCCTGGGCGGTATGACGGACGTCATAGGGACCGGTTTCGGGCAAAGGCGTCACCGTCTCGCCACGGCCCAGCGCCTCGGCGGCGGCCGCCATGCGGCGCATCGGACGGGTGATGCCGCGGGTCGCGATCATGAGCAGGATGGCGAGAAGGGCCGCGGTGACGGCGACGCTCCAGACATGGAATGTCCAGAACTGCTCCTTCCACGGCTTGGCGAAAGCGATATTGAGCCAGCGGCCACCATTATCGAGCTTGAGCGACATGCCGATGGCATTGGCCTTCTCGATCTTCTCGGGCTTGGTACTGTCGAGGCAAACAAACTTGACGATGCGGGGAGATTTCCACTCGTCCTTGTTGGGCGCGATCCACACGGAATTCTCAGGCGTGATCTTCCTGATATCGTCGTGGAAGGCCGACTCGAGCGACTTGGCCACGGTGACGGCCGATTCGGTGGAGGAGAAGGGCTGCACCAGCCGGCTCCAGGCGTCGCGGCGCCAGGCGGCCGCATCAGCGGGCTCCGCCTCCGATACCCAGAAGCGGGAATTGAGCGTGTTGTTGGTGTGCAGGATGTCGCCGGCAAGCGATGGCGGGGTCGCCTCGATCAGCCGGGCGACGGTCTCGGCCTGGCTCAGCAGCTCCTCGCGATAAGCGGCGCGGATCGCCTTGTCACGCTCGTCACGCGAGAACAGGAGACCAATCGCCTGCGAGACGATGAGCGCGATGATCGCCAGGCAGACGAACTGCGTGGCGATGCTCATATCCCAGAATCGCTTCATGCCGCTTCCACCACAGCGGAGAAGCAATAGCCGCCACCCCAATGGGTCTTGATGAGTGTCGGCATCTTCGGATCGAGCTCGATCTTCTTGCGCAGGCGCGAGACCTGGTTGTCGATGCTGCGGTCGAACAATTCGGCGGTGCGCCCGACGGTGAGGTCGAGCAGCTGGTCGCGCGTCAGCACCATGCCGGCATGATCGAGAAAGGCACAGAGCAGCCGGTACTCGGCGGTCGACAGCGCCACCGCGACGCCATCGGCGCCGATGAGCTCGCGGCGGGCGCCGTCGAGACGCCAGCGGTCGAATTTCAGTTGCTGCGTCTTCACCCGGCCGCGCTGCGGCGGCAGGCTATGGACGCGGCGCAGTACCGCCTTGATACGGGCGAGCAGCTCACGCGGATTGAAGGGCTTGCCAAGGTAATCATCGGCGCCGAGCTCGAGACCGATGATGCGATCGGTCTCCTCCGTCATGGCGGTGAGAAGGATGACGGGAATATCTGTCGTGTCGCGCAGGTGGCGGCAGAGCGACAGGCCATCCTCGCCGGGCATCATGATGTCGAGCACGACAAGATCGAAAGCGCTGCGGTCGAGCTGGCGGCGGAGCGCCTGGGCGCTTTCGGCGATGGTCACGCGATAGCCCTGCCGGGTGAGATATTTTCCCACCAGGTCGCGTATGTCGCGGTGATCGTCGACGACCGCGATATGAGGCGTCGCGTTCATGGCTGGAGGTCTACACTCCCCTCGGGTGAAGTAAAGCTCACACTCGCGTGAAAAGTGTATCAAACTATGGCGGAAGCCGGACCTGTGACAGATCAAGGCAGATCAGGCCCTTTTGCGCCCAACTTCGGCGACGCGCCGGCTCCATATACCCGCCCGACACAACAGATCGGGCCATCATCATGTATCAGCATTCCGCCGCCGAAACCGTCCAGGCAACCGCTCATGGCCGCTTCGTGCCGGGCCTCAGGCTGCCGCGCGCCACCGCCGCGGTGGCGCTGTTCGCCGATATCGTGGGCTACACGGAGCATTGCGAGCGGCTCGATCCCGAGGAGGTCTTCCTGCTGCTCTGCGAGTTCTATCGCCATGCCGGACGGGCCATCACCGCGGAGGGTGCCGATTTCGTCGATCATTTCGGCGACGAGGTGCTGGCGGTGTGGAAGCACGAGGCGCCGCTCGGCATCCAGGCGCTCAAGGCGCTGCGCTGCGGCTTCGCGCTCCATGCCGAGATCGCGCAATGGAATGGCTGGCGGCAACGCAACGGCCTCGAGCCGATCAAGATCGGCATCGGCATTCATGCCGGGCCGGTCATGCTCGGCAGTCCGCTCGGCGGTTATGGCGGCGGCGCCAGCGTGTTCGGCGACACGGTGAATATCGCCAGCCGGCTGGAACGGCAGACACGGGCGATCGGCACCGACATCGTCATCTCGGACCGGCTCTACCGGCTGGCGCAGGCGATGAATCCGCGCGAGAGATTGCTCGAACGTTTTGACTCCACGCTCGAGGTCACGCTCAATGGCCGCGCCGAGCCGCTCGCGATCCGCCACGCGGCGGCGCGGCCGGATCTATTCTGAGACGTGCCTGCCCAAGAAGGCGCCAACCGGACCCGCGACGCGCTCCGGCGCCTCGAGCAGGATGGCGTGCCGCAGGCCCTCGAGAATGACGAGCTCGGAGTTATCGAGCTCACCGGCGATGAACTCATTGAGACGTGGCGGGCAGCCGCCATCGAACTCGCCGGTCAATACCAGCGACGGGCTTTTCACTTCATGAAGCCAGGGCGCCATCTCGGTCTCGGCATAGATATGGAAGACATTGAGGAAGACGCCGGCATCGGTCTCGATCACCTGTTTGAGGCGGTTGGCGATGATCTCGGGCCGCCTCTGTCCGAATTCCGGCGTGAACCAGCGGTCTTTCAGCGTTTCGAGAACCGGCGGAATGCCCTTCTGCTCCATTGCCGCGACGACGCCCTTGACCTTGGCGCTGTCTTCCGCCGTGCGGCCGGCCGCGGTGCTGAGCAGGCCCAGGGAGATTACATGCTGCGGATAGCGGCGCGCATAGGCCGGGCCGATCATGCCGCCCAGCGAATGGCCGATGAAATGCGCCCGTTCGATGCCGAGTTCGGCGCGCAAGGCCTCGAGATCGTCGACCAGATCGTCGAGCCCGAACGGCACCGGCACCATCGGCGAGCGGCCATGACCGCGCAGATCATAGGAGATGCAGCGGAAACGGTCGCGCAGCAGCTTGACGAGGCCGTCCCAGGACTGGCGCGACGCGCCGATGCCATGGATCATGAACAGAGGCGGGCCTTCGCCCTCGACCGAGAATGCCGATCTGACCGGTTTCGCCATGATGCTGCCCCGCGTTATTTCTTGTCGGGATATTTGTCGGACATCAGAATACCGGCGCCGCCCCAATCCTCCTTGGCGACATCGGCGATGACGATCTGCACGCTTTCCGGCGTGCCGCCGCAGGTGCGCAGAAACGCATCGGTCAGCTCCTTCACCAGCTGACGCTTCTGATCGACGGTACGGCCTTTGAACATCTCAACACGAATGACGGGCATTTCAGGTCCTTAAGCTGCGCGATTGGCGCTGGTTTTGGGGATATGCGGCATGACGAACTCGGCAAAGCGCTGCATGGCGTCCAGCGCCTCGCTCTGCGTATGGCCGATATTCACGTTCATGATAAAATCGTCAATGCCGAGTTCGGCATATTGGGCGACGCGGTCGATCATCTCGGACTTGGTGCAGATGATCAGGTTCTGCGCCAGCTGCTCGATCGTCTGCTTCTGCGGTAGAGCTGCGATCTGGCCATGCTCGACGATTCCGGGGCCGGTGAAGACATTGTTGAAGCGGCTGTAATAGTCGTAAGCGAGCCTGGTCTTATGCGCGGCGTCGGCATCGTCCTTGGCGAGGACACAGACGCGCGACAGAGCGAGGCGCAGATGCTCTCCCTCTTTGCCGAGCTCTGCCTTGCCGCGATGGAAGGCGCCGACCTGCGTCTGCATCTTCTCGAAGGTGGCGTCGAGCGGAGTCGTCTGGATGTGGAAGCCGCGCTTGGTCGAGACATAGATGCCCTCCGGCACCAAAGCCGCCACCATCAATTGCGGCCGCGTCTTCGACACCGGCCGCGGCATCACGGTGATCGGATCGAACTTGTAATATTTGCCGTCCCACGCCACTTCCTCGCGGGCGAACAGCGCCATCAGGAGATCGAGTGACTCGTCGAACTTCTCGCGCGAGATTTCGATCGGCACGCCCATGCGCGCCATCTCATAGGCGAAAGCGCCGCGCCCGACGCCGAGAATGAGCCGGCCGTCGCACAATATGTCGGCCTGGATCGCCTGGCCGGCGAAGATGCGCATGTCATGCAGCGGCAACACCGACACCGAGGTGACGACTTCGATATGTTTCGTCACCGCGGCGACCTTCACCGCCATCTGCAAGGGATCGGGCACCAGCAGGATGTTGATCAGATGATGCTCCGGGATGGTGACGCCGCGATAGCCGAGGCGCTCGGCGAGCTTCGCCTGCTCGATCATGTCGGCATAGAGACGATCGCCGCCATAGGACTTGTCGGGATAATAGGCCGATAGAAAGTGATTGAATTCCACGATGGATCCCGTTGCTTCAGGAGAGATGAGGCTGCGTTGCGGTGAGGCCGGTCCAGCGCCCGAAGGCACCCGAGCGATAGATCAGGGCGTCCTCGGCGATCTCGCCGGTGATGCGCATGACCTCGCCGATGACGATATTGTGGGTGCTCGCCGGATGCGCGGCGACCAGCGCACATTCGAAGGTAAGCACCGCGTCGGTGAGAATGGGCGCGCCGGTATCGCCTTCGCACCACACGCCCGCGGCAAATTTCTGGTCGGCCGAAACACCCGCTTCGAGGCCGGCAAAGACCCGCGCGAGCGCCAGCTGGCTGGTGGCGAGGAGATTGATCGAGAAGAAACGCGCCTCTTCCACCGCGCGGCTCGTGCTGCTCGCGCGATTGAGGCAGGCCAGCACCTGCGGCGGGTCGGCCGAGAGCGAACAGACCGCCGTCGCCGTCATGCCGGCGCGCCGTGGGGCCGAGCCCGCCGCGACGATGGCCACGCCCGAGGGGAAGCGACGCATGGCGGCACGAAAATCATCGGGGCTGCAGGTCATGGCGGCGATCTCACCGGCGGTTCAGGTCACCGGCCCACTATCGGCGGCCGAGAATATCTTGTAAAACGAATTAAATTGGCCAGAAAGTTCGAGAAATTCGAATTATGAATCTCACCCATGTCCAGACCTTCGTGGCGGCGGTCGAAACCGGCAATCTCAACCGCACCGCGGTCAAGCTCAATGTCACGCAATCGACGGTGACGGCGCGCATCGACGCGCTGGAAAGCCTGATCGGCCAGAAATTGCTCCACCGCCATAAATCGGGGACCGAGCTGACGCCGGCCGGGGCCAAGTTCCTGCGCCATGCCGAGGTGCTGATGAATGTGTGGAAGCAGGCGCGCTACGAGACCTCGCTGCCGCGCGGCTTCGAGGATGTCCTCGCGCTTGCCTCAGACCCACAATTATGGACCGGCGTCGCCGAGCTCTGGGTCAGCGATTTGCGCAAGGCGCGTGGCACCATCGCCATCAGCGTCGAAGACCGGCCGGAACGTGCGATGGTCGATATCGTCTTCGCCTATACGCCCCCTGCCGGCGCCTTTTCGGTCGATGTCGTCGGCGAGGACATGTTCATCGAGGTCGCCACGGTGAAACGCGGTCTGATGCGCTGGGACCCGCTTTATGTCTATGTCGATCTGGGTGAGGATTTTCGCCGCCAGCATGCCGAAGCTTTTCCGGTCGACGAGACGGCGATCGCCAGCTTCTCGAGCAGCGCCCAGGCGCTCGATCATATCCTAAGCTGCGGCGGCTCGGCCTATCTGCCCTATCGCGTCGCGCGCCCGTCGATCGAAGCCGGCAGGCTCTTCGAAGTCGACGGCGCACCGCGCTTCAACCGCACCATCTATCTCGGCCGCAACAGCGCCCGCACCGATGCGTGGCCGTGGTTCGAGACGTTCATGGAAGGATTCAAGCGGAGGCTGGCCAATCACATCGTCATCCCGGCGAAAGCCGAGATCCAATAAACTGCTAAAGCGCGGGCAGCGCCACCCGCTTGCACTTATTCAATGGGTCCCGGCTTTCGCCGGGATGACGAAGCTGAAAGAGCGACGCTACAACACCACGTAAGACGCGGCGGGGCGGCCGCGCAGCAGGCCGGCGAGGATGTCGAGGCCTTTCTGCAATTCGGCGCGCGATGGCGTGGCGCCGCCGAGGCTGACGCGGATGGCGTGGCGCGACGGGCCGTGGCCGACGACGAAGGCTTCCGCCGGCGTGACGGCGACGCCCTGCGTCCTGATCTGCGCGACAAAACTTTCGGCGCGCCAGGTTTCGGGCAGATCGAGCCAGAGATGCAATCCCGAAGGCAGTGAACGGAAGGACTGGCCGGCGAGCGATTGCGCCGCCAGCTGTTGGCGCTTGCGCAATTCGTCGCGCTGCAGCTGCGCCAGCTTCTCAGCGGTGCCGTCCTCGATCCAGCGATAGGCGATCTCGGCGGAGAGCGATGAGGCCATCCAGGTGGTGGCGCCCAGGCCCGGGATCAAATCCTTGGCGCGGCCCGGCGGCGTCGCGATGTAGCCGATGCGCAGGCCCGGACAGACGACCTTCGACAGGCTCGTCACATAATAGCTGTGCTCGGGCGCGAAGCTCGCGATCGACGGCAGCGCGTGCTCGAGGAAGCCGCCATAGACATCGTCCTCGATGATCAGCACGTCGTGGCGCACCGCGATCGCGGCGATGGCCTTGCGGCGCTCGACCGGCATCACCGCCAAGGTCGGGCTTTGATGATTGGGACAACAGATCAAGGCGCGCAACGGCCCGCTGCGGCAGGCGGCCTCGAATGCTTCGGGTATGAGGCCTTCGGCATCGATGGGAAGCCCGCGCAAGGTGAGATGCCGGTTGGCGGCGAGAAACTTGATGCCGGGATCGGTGAGCTCTTCGGCGGCGATCGTCTCACCGGGCTCGATCAAGGCGGAGAGAATGACCGACACACCCTGCTGGCCGCCATTCACGATGACGACGTCGTCGGCGAAAGTGGTGGTGCCGCGCGCGCTCAGCCAGCGCGCGGCGGCCTCGCGATGCTCCGGCATGCCGACCCAGTCGCGGTGATAGGGCAGCAGTAGCGGCAGCCGTGGTCCGTCGGCGATGGCGCGCAGCGCGGCCGCCATCGCCTGCTCCTGCGCCGGCAATTGCACCGGACAATTGAAGGTGAGATCGATGAGATTGCTCTGGGCGCGATTGGGCTCGAGGCGGGAGATATCGGAGGCGCGCGACGAGATGAAAGTGCCGCGCCCGACCTCGCCTTCGATCAGATGGCGGCGCGCCGCCAGCGCATAGGCCTTGCTGACGGTCGAGACCGACAATTCCAGCCGCCAGGCGAGCTCGCGATGGGTCGGCAGCCGGTCGCCCGGGCGCAATTTGCCGGATGCGACGTCGTCCGCCATCGCATCCGCGATCGCGACATAGATACGTCCCGGCTTGGATTTGTAATCAGGAACCCACACAATTGGTGCCGCTGGAAGGTGAAAGGGGCCCGCAGGCTAGTCCGAGCGCCACACAATGTCCAGAACCTCAAGCAAATCAAGCACTGCATGTCGCAGTACAATAAAGCAATTGACCTGCTTGTCCTGCTCCGTATTTTCCGATTGAAGTCTTGCCCAAAGGATACAGGCGCAAGGCCCAATAATCCAAGAACCACGGAGGGAGTGGACCATGCCGACCAGCCTAACTCGTCATCGTGCCAGGAAAATCGGGCGCTTCGCGCTGCCCATCGCGGTGAGCGCGCTTCTCGCCACCTCGGCGCTCGCCGCCGATCAGATCACCATCTCGTCCTGGGGCGGCAACTATCAGGAAGCGATCTCGAAAGCGATCTGGCAGCCGACCGCCAAGGAGCTCGGCATCACGATCCTCGAGGATTCGACCAATGGCCTCGCCGATGTGCGCGCCCAGGTGACCGCCAACAGCGTGCTCTGGGACATCACCGAGCTCACCATCGACGGCTGCGCGCAAGGCCAGACCGAGGGCCTGTTCGAAGCGATCGACTATAATGTGGTCAAGTCGGAAGGCTTCGACCCCGTCGTCGTGCAGCCGACCTATATCGCCTTCAACTATTATTCCAACGTCATCGGCTGGAGCACCGAGAAATTCGGTGATGCCGGTCCGCAAAGCTGGGCCGATTTCTGGAATGTCGAGAAATTCCCCGGCCGGCGCTCGCTGCGCAACGATCCGGCGGAAGTGCTGGAAGCCGCACTCCTCGCCGACGGCGTCGATCCCGCCAAACTCTATCCGCTCGATCTCGACCGCGCCTTCAAGAGTCTCGAGAAGATCAAACCGAATATCTCGGTCTGGTGGTCGTCGGGCGCGCAGGCCGCCCAGCTCGTCGCCGACGGCGAGGTCGATATGATCGGCGCCTGGAACGGCCGCATCAGCGCCGCGATCGCGGCGGGCGCCAAGTACAAATTCACCTTCAATCAGGGCCTACTCATCGCCGACTGCCTGGCGATCCCGAAGGGCGTCAAGAACAAGGGCCTGGCGATGAAGGCGCTCGCCAAGGCGGTGTCGCCCGAGATCCTCGCCAATATCCCGCAATATATCGATTACGGCCCGGCCAATTCAAAATCCTACGACACCGGCAAGATTCCGCCGGAGCTCGCCAAGACGCTGAACACGGCGCCCGAAAACGCCGCCAAGCAGGCGATCGTGCGCGGCGACTGGTGGGGCGAGCACGGCCAGGAGGCCCGCGACCGCTGGGCGAAGTTCATCAATCAATAGGCTTCGTGACGCACCACGTTTCAAAACCTCCCCTTCTCCCGTTGCGAAGCAATGGGAGAAGGTGCCCGAAGGGCGGATGAGGGCTTTTTGGCAACAGCAGTGAAAGATAAGAGCCCTCACCCGGCCTTCGGCCACCCTCTCCCATCCCGCGGACGGGAGAGGGGAAAATTCCGGAAGCGGTTTCATTTTTGCAGCGAGACATGACCAGCAATTCGCAAAAATCCGGCGTTCCGATCACCATCAGGCAGCTGGTCAAGACCTATGGCAGTTACCGGGCGCTCGATACGCTCGATCTCGACATCGCCGGCGGCGAATTCCTCACCCTTCTCGGACCGTCGGGCTCGGGCAAGTCGACCTTGCTGATGGCGATCGCCGGATTCATCCGGCCCGATTCCGGACTGCTGCAATTCGGCGCCATGGACGTCACGCGGCTCGAGCCGCATCGGCGCAATATTGGCGTCGTCTTCCAGAATTATGCGCTCTTCCCGCATATGAATGTGGCGCAGAATGTCGCTTATCCGCTCAAGCTGCGCAATACAGACAAAGCCCGGATCGCCGAACGCGTCCGCTGGGCGCTGGCGCTGGTCAAGCTCGACGGTTTCGGCGATCGCTCCATCCATCAGCTGTCGGGCGGACAACGCCAACGCGTGGCGCTCGCCCGCGCCGTCGTCTTCGAGCCGAGCGTGCTGCTGATGGACGAGCCGCTTTCGGCGCTCGACAAGAAATTGCGCGAGCATATGCAGATCGAGATCCGAAGGCTGCATGAGACGCTGGGCGTCACCACCATCTATGTGACGCATGACCAGCGCGAGGCGCTGACCATGTCGGACCGCATCGCCGTCATCAATCACGGCCGCTTCGCCCAGATCGGCGCGCCCAAGGCGCTCTACGAAAGGCCGGCGAGCCGCTTCGTCGCCGAATTCATCGGTGACGCCACGTTGCTGCCGCTCGATGCCGGTCAGAAGCGGCCGACCTTCCGCGGCCACGCAGTCAAGACCAAGGATACGAGCCAGGACAATGGCTCCTATATCGTGCTGCGGCCGGAGAAGATCCGCCTCGTTGGCAAAGAAGAGGATGCGGGCTGGAACCGTTTCGCCGGCACGCTCGACGATATCGTCTATCAGGGCGAGAGCGTGCTGCTGTCGGTCAGGCTCGAGGGCGGCGAGACCTTGTTCCTGCGCCAGCCGACCGACCAGCAGAGCCTCGCTGCACTTCCGCAGCGCAACCAGCCAGTGGAAGTGGGTCTTCACGCCAATGACACGCTGATCGTGCCGGAAGAGGCGGCCTGATGGCGCCGCATGCGGCAGACGTGATGGAAGGCGACGCCCGACGCCAGCGGCTGCGGCTGCTCGCTTTGTCGAGCCCAGCCTTCCTGCTCGTATTTGTCGTGCTGCTCATCCCAGTGGGCTGGCTGTTTTTCCTGTCCTTCATCGACAAGGATGGCTTCACGCTCAGCCATTATGCCCGGCTCTGGCAGAACGACGCCTATTTCGAGATCTTCCGCGTCACTTTCCTGTCGAGCTTCCTGGTCACCGTGCTGACCGTGGTGCTGGGCTATCCACTCGCTTATCTCCTGTCGCAACTCCCGCGCCGGCTGGCGATCATCGGTCTCACCGTCGTGCTGCTGCCCTTCTGGACCTCGCTTCTGGTGCGCACCTATGCGTGGCTGGTGCTGCTGCAGCGCAAAGGCCTGGTCAATTCGACATTGATGTCGCTCGGCCTCATCGATGAGCCGTTGAACCTCGTCTACAACATGTCGGGCGTGGTGATCGGCATGGTGCATATCATGCTGCCCTTCATGGTGCTGCCGCTCTACGCCACCATGCGCTCGATCGATCCCGGCCTGATGCGCGCCGCGATCAGCCTCGGCGCCCCGCGCCACAGAGCCTTCTTCACCATCTTCGCGCCCTTGTCGCTGCCCGGCGTCATCGCCGGCAGCCTGCTCGTCTTCATCTATTGCCTCGGCTTCTATATCACGCCCCAGGTGCTGGGCGGCGGGCGCATCAATCTCGTTTCGATGAAGATCCTGGAGAACGCCACCATCTATTCCGACTGGGGCGCGGCTTCGGCGCTGGGCGTCGTGCTGCTCGTCGTGACGCTTCTCCTCTTCAAGGCGATCCAGATGATCGTGCCGGTCGACCGGCTGATGGGCAGGTCGTGATGATGGACATGGATTCCGATCCAACCGTCAGCCATCTGCGCCGCCTGTGGCTTTATCTCTATTGCCTGGCGGTGGCTATCTTCCTGCTGGCGCCGATCCTCGTCGTCATCCCGATGTCCTTCTCGCCGTCGGAGTTCCTCGAATTTCCGCCGAGCTCGCTGTCGCTGCGCTGGTATCAGAGCCTCTTCAACAGTCCGGAATGGACGGGGGCGGCGATCATCTCGCTCAAAGCCGCGGTGCTCACCGTGCTGGTCGCGACACCGCTCGGCATCGCGGCGGCCTATGGTTTGCAATATTCCGAGATGGGCATTGCCAGGCTGGTGCGTTCGCTGCTCATCATCCCGCTCATCGTGCCGGTAATCATCGTCGCCATCGGCGTGTTCTATCTTTTCGCGAGACTCAATCTGGTCAATACGCTCCTGGGCCTGGTGCTGGCCCATAGCGTGCTGGCGCTGCCCTTCGTCATCGTGGTGGTGAGCGCCGGGCTGCAGCGTTTCGATCCCAATCTGGAGCTGGTGGCGCGCTCGCTCGGCGCGTCGCGGCTCAAGGCCTTCATGACGGTGACCTTGCCGCAGATACGTCCCTCGGTGATGTCGGCCGCCCTCTTCGCCTTCATCACCTCCTTCGATGAAGTGGTGGTGGCGCTGTTCGTGTCGCGCGGGCCTTCCTCGACGCTGACCCGCAAGATGTTCACGTCGCTGCGCGATCAGGTGAGCCCGGCGATCGCCGCCATCTCCACCATTCTCATCCTCATCACCTTCCTGCTCGCTCTCGTAGCGCTCGCTTCGGCGCGCGGCGAGAAGGCGCAGAAATCCTGATTCTCATCCATAGGGGCCATGATGCACGCCAAATCCGCCGTCTTCCCGATCGCCGAACACAAGGAACGCTTCGGGCGGGCGCGCGCCGCGCTCAAAGCCGCCAAGCTCGACGCCTGCCTGATGGTGGCGCCGGAGAATGTCTATTATGTCGGCGGCTATGAGACCTGGGTCGGCGTCAACAGCCCGCAATTCCTGATCTTCACCGCCAAGGACGACGCGCCGACGCTGATCCTGCGCAATGTCGACCTGGCGCTGGCGCGCGAGACGACCTGGGTCCAGGACATCCGCACCTATCATCTTCACACCGACAGCGTGCCCGACCTCGTGACCAAGGTGCTGAAGGAGAAAGGCCTCACAAGTGGCCGGCTCGGCATCGAATTCCAGTCCTATGCGCTCACCCATGGCATGGCGCTCACGTTGAAAGAGGCGCTTCCCGGTTTCGAGCTCGCCGATGCGACCGATCTCTTCGGCGACCTGCGCCTGGTCAAGTCGCCAGCCGAACTCGAAATGCTGCGTGCCGCGAGCAAGTTTGCGCAAATCGGCCTTGTGGCGGCGAGGCGCACGCTGAAAGCCGGCATCACCGAGATCGAGCTTGCCGCCGAGGTCGAAGGCGCCATGCGGCGTGCGGGGAGCGATTACTGGGCGATTCCGACTGAGCTCGCCAGCGGCTGGCGCTCGGCCGGCGGCCATGCAGCACCCCGCCCGAAGAAGATCGAGTCCGGCGATCTCGTCCATCTGGAATTCGCCGGTGTGTGCAACCGCTATCATGCCACGGCGTTCCAGACATTCGGCGTCGGCGCCCCACCGAAGCGCGCTGTCGAGATTCATGACCTCGCTCTCCAGTCACTGAAAGCCGGCCTCGCCGCGACCAAGTCCGGCGCCCGCGTCGATCACATCGAGGAAGCCTCGCTCGAACCCTTGCGCAAGGCCGGGCTCGAGCATACCGCGATGATGCGCTTCGGCTATGGCCTCGGCATCGCCTATCCGCCCATCTGGCTCGAGACCTTGCAGATCAGCCGTGGCTTCGACCGCGTGCTCGAACCCGGCATGGTCTTCGTGCTGCATTCCTGCCTCGAGCTTCCCGATGAGGAGATCGGCGTGATCATGGGCGGCACTTATCTGCTGAAGCAGGATGGCCTCGAAATGCTGGCGGGCGCCGGCGATATCGATCTCGTCCGCGTCTGACCATGCCCGTTCTGCTCGATCCCGTCGCTTCCGACTCCGGCCTGCCGAAACGCACCGATGTGGCGATCATCGGCGGCGGCATCATCGGTGTCGCCACCGCCTATTTCCTCGCCGAAAAAGGCGTGTCGGTGCTGCTCTGCGAAAAGGGTGAGATCGGCGGGGAACAATCGAGCCGCAATTGGGGCTGGTGCCGCACCATGGGGCGGGATCTGCGCGAGATGCCGCTGGCCCAGGAGTCCCTGCGCCTGTGGCGCGGACTGTCGGCACGCATCGGCGCGGATACCGGCTTCAAGCAGACCGGCACGCTTTATATATGCCCCGATGCGAAGACCCTGGCGAAACGCGAGGCGTGGCTCGCCCAGGCGCAAGCCTATGATGTGTCGTCATGCATTCTCCGTGGCGCTGAAGTCAACGACACTCTCGCGGGGGCGGCCGGGCAATGGGCGGGCGCGCTGTTCACCCCCGATGACGGCGTGGCCGAGCCGCATATGGCGGCGCCGGCGCTGGCGCATGCGGCGCGAAGGCGCGGCGCTTCGATCGTGACCAACTGCGCGGTGCGGTCCATCGAGGTGAGCGCCGGGCGTGTGTCCGGTATCGTCACCGAGACGGGCCGTGTCGCCTGCTCGACCGTCGTGCTGGCGGGCGGCGTGTGGTCGTCGCTTTTCTGCAAGAGCCTGAACTTACGCCTGCCGCAGTTGAAAGTGCTGGCCTCGGTGCTGCGCACCGCCGCCACCGACAAGGGACCCGCTCCCGCCGCCTGGGGACCAGGCCTGTCGCTGCGCAAGCGGCTCGATGGCGGCTATACGGTGTCGCATGGCAGCGTGATCGCCGATATCGTGCCCGACAGCTTCCGCTATTTCCGCGATTTTCTGCCGCTGCTCCGGATGGAATGGAGCGGCATCGAATTGCGGGGCGGCAAGAGCTTCTTCGAAGAAGCGACTCATACGCGCTATTGGATGAAGGACGCACCGTCGCCTTTCGAGCGCCATCGCATGCTCGATCCCCAACCGTCGGCGCATGATCTCAAGCGCGCCCGGCAAAATCTCGAAGCGAATTTCCCGGCCTTCAAGTCCGTGCCGACGCAAGCGAGCTGGGGCGGCATGATCGATGCGACGCCCGACATTCTGCCGGTGATCTCCGGCGTCACCGGGCTCCCTGGCTTCTATATGTCGACCGGCTATTCCGGTCATGGCTTCGGCATCGGTCCCGGCGCGGGACTTCTGACCGCACAGATCGTCACGAATGAGAAACCGGTGGTCGACCCCGAGCCTTTCCGCTTTTCGCGTTTCAGCGACGGCAGCGATGTGCGGCCAAGGACGGGGCTATAAGGTCACTTGCCGGGGGAGTCTTCCAAGGGCAGACGCGGCAACACCGACCTGAGCGTTTTAGTCCACGCGTCGGCTGTGGCCGGCACTTCAATAACGGTCCGCGCGCCACGCAAGCCGGAGACCAGGGCGATGGTTCCGTCGTCCCGCTCCACCATCTGCTCGACCATCGGGAATTCAGCGATCTTCGATCGCGTCGACAGGAACCAGAGCTGAGTCACCCCGTCGCCCGAGACCGCTGCGATCGATGCATCGCCGTTGACGGCAAAGTCCGCGATCTCCACATCACCGACACGGCTCAGGCATTTGCCGGTGCCCAAATCCCAGACGGCGACTTCACGGTCAGCCATGTATCCTCCGTCGGACGGCCCAAGATTCGCCGCGAGCAGAACCGTTCCCCCGATATTGGCACGCAATGTCGGAGAGCCCTCGCTCCACAATACCTCCGCATCTTCACAAACAAGCCTCTGCACCTGGCCGGATTCGAGCTCGATCAGGTCCAGAAACCGATCCGTCGTGCCGCCCTCAGGGGCGGCTTCGGCAGACGCCTCGGTTTCTTCCGAGGGCTCCGCCGTCTCGCTATCCGGGTGGCGCAAAGTTTTCGCCAGGCCGCCCGACGAGCTGTCGGACAGCAGCCATAGTTTGTCGTCGCGGCCATTGATGACAATATTGGCGCTGCCGCCACTCGCAGCCCGCAACGCCCATCCCGCCAGCTTCAGATCGCGCGTATTCTCGATCAGCACCTGGCCATCATGGGAAAGCCAGCAGGCGCGGAACATATCGGGCTGCTTGAGGTCGTCGTAAAAAAGACTGACCGCCCCTTCCGCCTGCTTGTATCGCCCGAGATTCGCGGCCAGGGGAGCAGCGCTGTCCGGCATGGCGCATCGGCCCGGCACCGCGCGGAAGTCATCCGCAAGCATCTGGAGCACAAACCGGCCTCCGGCATCCATGACAAGCAGGTTGACTTCTCCTGCCTGCCGGGCGGGAACAAAAAGAAGCTCGGGAATGACGGAGGTCGGAACCTCGGCCCTGAGCTTGGCCTTGTCGTCGAATATTTGTACCACCCGGTCTTTCGTCTGCTGTTGCTCCGATGTTTCTTTCACGACGGCGATCCAAAGATGCGATTCGGTCTTCACGGCGATGGCCGTGAATGTCTCGTTCTGGTCCGACGTGAACGAGCAGCTTCGCCCGCCGATCCGCATGTCCTTCAGGTTTTCCGCCAGAGTCCGGATCACGATCTTCACATTCGCGACCGTTTCGCCTTCCGTGGATGTGACGCAGCTCGAACGCGCGCCCCTTCTTTCGCGCGAGAGATAATCCAGCGTGGCGGTCAACTGCTCCCGCGGCGGCCAATCGGCCAGCTTCGGACCGGAAATGGTATCGAACACATCGATGGCATAATTCGCCTTCTTGCTCTCCGGATCGTCGGACGTCGAGCTTACGGTAAAGAAGGCCGCTCCATCGGGAGAAAACCGGGCGTCCTGGACAATCGCGGAGGACAATTGATCGGTGCTGAACTGCGGATCCGGATTTCCGATGGCGAACAACTTCACCGATCTGTCGATTTCCGTGCCCTCATCGCGCAAGGCGCTCCGGGACAGGAAATGATCGCCCTTGGCTTCCAATTGAATCAGGCGGTGCTCGTGCCCGCGATAACGCGTGACGGTCTTGCCGCTCGATATGTCGACCTGCCTGACGCCTTGCGCCTCCCGCGAGCCCACGGTCTCGGGAAAGAGCAGCTCCTGTCCGCCGGGCAGCAGCCGCAACAGATATTCTCCCGTGGCGCCTCGCTCCGGACAGTCAAATCGCGAGGCGCGATCCACCGTCGCAATCGAATCCTTGCGCGCGACGACGCAACCCAGATCCTCGATCTGCTCATCCTCCGACTTCAGCGTGAGGAGCACGGCTTGCGAGTCCGGGATGCGGATGGCCTCCTTGATTTTTCCGCCCCACAAATCGGCGGCGGGTGGTTTGCCGAAGAGGCAAGCACTATTCCCGGTCTGAGCGATACGGTATTTTCCCACGGCAAAAAGGGACGGCTGCGGCGCATTCTCATAGGCATCGCCCCCCTGGCAGCGCTCCACCAGCGACTTCGTGGTTTCGTCGGGCTGAGTTCCGGAATCCCCCTCGCCTTCCTCAGATGCGGTTTCGACGGCCCGTTCGATCGAGACGAGCTTGAGCTGGTCAAGATCGACGCTGAGCTTGCTGCCCAGGCTGTCTTCGAGATTCACGATTGCTCCATCACTCGCGAAGGATGCGCGAAAGTCCGTATATGGCCCTTCGCCCGGCATATCCTTGGCGATCACCTGGCCGCGCCAGCGCGTTGCCAAGGCCAGCCTGAGGCCGGCCTCCGTCAATATCGCCGGCCTGAGAAGCGCGGAGTTGTCACGGACGTTGGATTCGAGCCAGTGGAGCCAGCCGGCTTCGCGCGCGCTGATCTCAGCCTCCCGCTCCAGCAGAGTCTCGCCGGCTTCCAGGATCTCTTCCGGCGTGGACGCATCCGCGGTACCGAGAACCAGGCGGTTCGTCTCCTCATTGAAAGCGACCGACTGCAAGGTGTTCTGATAGAGGAGCAGAAGCAGCACCGCTGAGGCGAGCAGCAAGGGAATGATCCACTTGAAGCGCGGCAGCAGGCCGATAGACCAGACTTCGAATGAGGTCAGAACCCCATTCGCGCGTTCGTCGGCGCCTTCCACCTTCCCGTCCCCGACGATCAGGGGAACCCAGTATCTGCGCATGAACCAGTCGGGATCATCGGCCGGCTGGCGCGACTTGGATTTCTCGAAATAGCCGCTGTGGCCGAATCTGAAATATCGGTTGGTCAAGGTATTGTCGGTGATGCCGGCAAATCCAAATCTGCCGGCGAGCCCTGAATTCAGCGGCAGAAATGCATTCAAGGCCAGAATTCCATCCCGCGTGCCGCAGTCATTGACGACACGCGTGACGGAATCGTCGAACGACCTCGACCAGGGGAACCACTCCGAGAGGACGCTGCCCGACGTGATGATCAGATGGATCCTCGGTCTTTTCGACGGCTCGATCCCACGCAACGCATTGGCAATTATATGTGTGCCGAAGCTGTGGCCGACGAGGTAGATGCGATCCGCCTTTGCATCTTCGACCTTATCGAGAAACTCTGCGCGGAACCGCCTGACCTCGATCCACCGGGTCAGTGGATTGATGAACCGGAACACCGAAAAGAACTTGTAGTCCTTATGCTTGAAGTCCCAGTCGCAGCCCGACGCTTGCGGGTCCGCGGCGACGAGCTTTTCCAGCCTTTGCTGCCACTGACCGAATGTTCGAATGCCATGGACGGTAAAGACCAGTTTCTTAGTCTTGAATTCCGACATCGGCCAAACTCATCGCTATGAGCGTGGCGTGATAGCATAATCGTTGCCGTTACGGTAGGGCGCCGGTCTTACTGCAGATCGCGCCACTTCGCCGGCGGCAGGCCGAATTCGCGCTTGAAGGCGCGGTTGAAGGCCTCCTCGGCCTCGTAGCCGACGCTTGCCGCCACTTGCGCGACGCCGTGGCGGCCGTCGCGCAGCAATTGCTTGGCGTGCTTGAGGCGCGACTGGGTGAGGTATTTCATCGGCGGTGAGCCGACGCAATTGGTGAACCGCTCGACAAAGGCGGAGCGCGACAGGCCGGCCTCGCCCGCCAACGCCTCGACCGTCCAATCATCGGCGAGGCGGTCATTCAAGGCGGCGAGCGCGCGACCGACATAGGGATCATTGAGACCCTTGAGCCAGCTGCGCTCTTCCTCCGGCAGATCGTTCACATAGGAGCGCACGGCCTCGGCAAAGAGCAGCTCCGACAGACGGCCCATGATGGGCGACGAGGCGACCTCGCCCTTGCACATCGACTCGGCGGCGAAGCGCACGGAGGATTCGATCCAGTCGCGCGACACGCCTTCGCGGATATTCACCTTGAGGATGCGCGGCAAGGCGGCGATCAGTGGATTGAAGCGGTCCTCGGTGGCGAGGAAGCCACAGACGATATGCGTGGGATCGCCGTCACCGCCATGAACGATACGCGCCAGGCCGCCATCGGGCGATGTCTCGATGAGGTGATGCGAATTGATCGGCTCACCATCGAGGCCGCTCGACATGACATGCTCGTCGCTGCGCGGCAGGAGCACGAGCTCGCCTTCATTGATCTCCAATCTCTCTTCGTCGCCGATACCGACATAAGTGCGCCCGGTAACGACATAATGCAGCGTCACGATATTTTTCGGCGAGGTGAGGAATGGACGAACGTCATCGGGCGTGACATGTGAAATCACGCACCAGGGCGCTGTGAAGCGGGCATCGAGAAAAATGCCGCCCGTCAGTCTAAGCGTACGAAATATCTCGGAAAGCGTGTCCGTCACACTCTCGATACCTTTCCTGCCCCGGCTGATCAGTCAATTCTTCCGGCGTCGCGGTCATTCATTTCCGGCGCCTTATTCCCTAGACACCACCCTGCGAGAGGCGCCGCGTGGCAGCGGCGCAAAAGGCGGGTTCCCTGTCCGGGAAGAACGGCCTCATACACTACACTTTATGGAGATTGCAATGAGCAAAGCTTCCTTCGGAAGCGGTGCAGCCCCTGCGTCCATCGCGGCGGGCAAAGTGCGTTCCGGCTTCGCAACCACGGTCTTCAGCGTACTGAGAGTGCGCCTGGAGCGCAGTCACGGCGCCAACCATGCGCATACGCTCAATGATTTCATGCTGAAGGATATCGGCGTGTCACGCGCGGATATCCTGGCGGCGTCGCAGGGACGGGGCAAACGTCATGCTTAAGCCCAACGCGCCTATCGTTTTCCTGCATGGCACGGCGGGCAGCCGCCGGCAGTGGCAGGATCTCATCGACCGGCTGCCCGCCGGCTCCGCTTGCGTGACGCTCGATCTGCCCGGCTATACCGCCCATGAGGTGCCGCAGGCCGAACGCAGCCTCAGCGCCGAAGCGGCCATGATCCTGCACAAATTGCGGGCCATCGGACGGCCGGTGCATCTCGTCGGCCATTCCTATGGCGCGGCGCTGGCCTTGAGCATCGCGGTCAAATGGCCCGACATGGTGCGGAGCCTGACGCTGTTCGAGCCGGCGATCTTCCATCTGCTGCGCGACGGCCATCCGGTCGAGCGCCAGATGTTCGCCCATATCGCCGGCCTCGCCCAGGAAATCGGCCTCGCGGCGGCGGCCGGACGGCCCGACTGGGGCGCTGCCCGTTTCGTCGACTTCTGGAATGGGCCGGGCAGCTTCGCCGTATATGCGCCGGAGACCCGCGAGCGGGTGGTGGCCAGGATGGCGCTCATCCGCGCCAACTTCGCGGCGCTTCATCAGGAAACCTGGCCGCTCGCGGAGTGCGCCCGCGTGACCTGCCCGATGCTCGGCCTCTATGGCGAAAACTCACCGCTGCTCAGCCAGCATCTGATCCGGCTCGTCGCCGGCCAGATGCCGGACGCCAAGGTGCTGCCCATCGCCGGCGCCGGCCACATGCTGCCCGTCACCCATGCGGCGGTGGCGGCGCGGCTCATCGGCACGCATCTCAACGCGGTCGAGGCGCGGACGCCCGACGCCACGCCGCGTGTCGCCTGAGATTTCCTTTTTCCCCTTCATCCAACGGAGACCAACATGACTGCCAGCAGACATGCCGAAACGCTCGTGCTTCACGCCGGCCCCCGCGCCGAGCCGAATACGGGCGCGGTGGCGGTGCCGATCTACCAGACGACATCCTTCCAGTTCCGCGATACGGCGCATGCGGCCGATCTCTTCGCGCTGAAGGAGATCGCCCATATCTACAGCCGCATCACCAACCCGACCAACGAGGCGCTCGAGCTCAAGCTCGCCGCTCTCGAAGGCGGCGTCGCGGCGATGACGGTGAGCTCCGGCCAGGCGGCATCGGCCATCGCGGTGCAGAATATCTGCCAGGCCGGCGACAATATCGTGAGCTCGACCGATCTTTATGGCGGCTCGTGGAATCTCTTCGCCCACACCTTCAAGACGATGGGCATCGAGGTGCGTTTCGTCGACCCGGCCGATCCGGAAGCCTTCCGCCGCGCCAGCGATGAGCGGACGCGGGCCTATTATGCGGAAACCTTGCCCAATCCGAAGCTCGCCGTCTTCCCGATCGCGGAAGTGGCGCGCATCGGCAAAAGCCTCGGCATTCCGCTGATCATGGACAATACGGCGGCGCCGGTCATCTGCCGGCCGATCGAGCATGGCGCGGCGATCGTCGTGCATTCGACGACGAAATATATCGGCGGTCACGGCACCTCGATCGGCGGCGTGATCATCGACAGCGGCCAGTTCGACTGGGAAGCAAACGCGAAACGTTTCCCGATGTTGAACCAGCCCGATCCCAGCTATCATGGCGCCATCTGGACGGAAGCGGTGAAACCGCTGGGGCCGATCGCCTATATCGTCAAGGCGCGCACGACGCTGCAACGCGACCTCGGCGCCTGCATGAGCCCGTTCAACGCTTTCCAGTTCATTCAGGGCCTGGAGACGCTGCCGTTGCGCATGCGCGAGCATTGCCGCAATGCGCAGAGCGTTGCGGAACATTTGAGCCGGCATGACGCGGTGACACGCGTCATCTATCCGGGCATGCACAAGGCCAAGGAGACCGACCGGCGCGCCGGCGCCTATTTCAAAGGCGGCCGCGGCGGGCTGGTCGGCTTCGAGCTGGCGGGCGGAATGGAGGCGGGCCGGCGGTTCATCGACGCGCTCAAGATGTTCTATCACGTCGCCAATATCGGCGATGCGCGCTCTCTCGCCATCCATCCGGCCTCGACGACACATTCGCAATTGAGCGAGGCGGATCAGCGCGCCACCGGCGTCACGCCAGGCTATGTGCGGCTGTCGGTGGGCCTGGAGCATATCGACGACATCCTCGCCGATCTCGACCAGGCGCTGGAGCAGGCGAACGCACGGCGGGACCGCGCGGCGTAGGCTGCGGATCGCATCTAACTTCGCCTTCTCCCGTTGCACAGCAATGGGAGAAGGTGCCCGACAGGGCGGATGAGGGCTCTTCTGAAGAAGTGACAGATCTCAAGCAAAGAGCCCTCACCCGGCCTTCGGCCACCCTCTCCCATCCTGCGGACGGGAGAGGGGAAAAGAGGTAGAGGTCGGAGTCGAGTCGTACGCATGGGGGCCGGATGCATCACCCGGCCCCCGCTTCATTTTATACAGGGTAGAAACACGGTATTTCGCGAAAACGCGGATTACCCGTTCGGCACTCCACCCTTGCGGCCGCGCGTGAACACCAGCGCCGCGCCGAGCAATGCGGCGATGGCGGCATAGGTCGTGGCGCCGAGCGCGCCGAAGCCGTCGACGAAGACACCGCCCAGAAGCGCGCCCGACGCGATGGCGATCTGGAAGGTGGCGACGAGAAGACCGCCCGCCCCTTCGGCTTCATCGGGCGCGGCGCGCACGATCCAGGTCGAGAGGCCCACCGGCAGCATGCTGAAGGCGAAGCCCCAGATGGTGACGGCGATCGCGGCGAGCCAGGGCGAGGCGCCGAAGAAGATCAGCAGCACCGCCATGAGGCCGATGGCGAAGGCGCCGAGCGCCACTTCCACCCGCAAGCTGCGCTCGAGCAGAAAGGCGCCGGCGAAATTGCCGAAGAAGCCGCCGATGCCGAAGCCCAGCAGCACCAGCGAGATCGACGTGACCGACAACATCGGCACTTGTTCGAGGAGCGGGCGGATATAGGTGAAGCCGGCGAAGTGGCCCGACACGGCGAGCAGCACGGTGAACAGCGCCAGCCTCAGGCTCGGCCGCTTGAGCAGGGCCAGCAGTGTCGCGATGCTGGGCGAGCCGATCGGCGGCAGGCTCGGCAGAGTTGTGAGCTGGGCGATGAGCGCCAGGAGGCCGACGCCGGCGGCGCTGAAGAAGGCGGTGCGCCAGCCCCAGACATCACCGATATAGGCGCCGATAGGCGCGGCGCTGACCGTGGCGAAGGAGACGCCGGTGAGGATGATCGACATGGCGCGCGGCACCAGCCGCGCCGGCACGAGGCGCATGGCCATGGCGGCCGACATCGACCAGAAGCCGCCGAGCGCCACGCCTAAGATGATGCGTGCCGTGAGCAGCATGGCGAAATTGGTGGCGAAAGCAGCGATGAGATTGGAGACCAGCAAAGCGAGGCTGAAGCCCCACATCACATAACGCCGGTCGATGCCGCGGGTCATGATGGCCATGGTCGGGGCGACGATGGCGCCGACGATCGCCGTCGCGGTCACCGCCTGGCCGGCGGCGCCGACACTGATGCCGAGATCGCCGGCGAGCGGCGTCAGCAGGCTGACCGGCAGGAATTCCGCCGTCACGAGACCGAAAACCCCCAAGGATAAAGAGACGACGGCGGCCCAGGCGGGGGAAGCCTCGTCCGTTGATGTCTCGGCCTTGCCGGCGCCGAGACTTGCCGTAGCGGTAGCTGCTGCACTGTCCATTTCGATCTCCCGAAGATGAAGGAGGGAAATGGAGGTGATTTGCTGGAGTTTCCATGATAGATACCCCGGAATGCATGATCATTCGTCCAAATCGCCCTGCCCGCTTGTCTGCGACCCCTTGAGCGAGATGCTGCGGGGCTTACGCCTCGATGGCGTCGAATATGGCCGCTGCGTGCTGCGCGAGCCCTGGTGCGTGACCATGCCGGCGCAGGAGGCGGCGCGCTTCCATTTCATCGGCGGGCGCGCCTGCTGGCTTTATACGCCGTCCAAGGAATGGGTGGAGCTGCAGCCGGGCGATGCGATCCTGCTGCCGCGCGGCGCCGAGCACCGATTGGCCAGCGCGCCCGGGGCGCAAACGCTGCAGACGCAATGCCTCAATGTCACGAAGGTCTGCAACAATGTCTATGACATGCAGGGCGGCGGCGAGGGCGAGAGCACGCTCCTGTTCCGCGGCAGCCTGCATTTCAATATCGACGGCGCCCATCCGCTGCTCCGCATGATGCCGGAGCTGATGCGCGCCTCCAATCTCGACGCGCATGAGCCGGCGCTGCCGCATCTCCTCGAGGCGATGGCGCGCGAGGTGACGCTCGACCGGCCGGGATCGGGCGGGATTCTGGCCAGGCTCGCCGATGTGGTGGCGGCGGCGATCATCCGTTCCTGGGTGGAGCGCGGCTGCGGCGACGCGACCGGCTGGATCGCGGCGGCGCGCCATCCCGAGATCGGCAAGGTGCTGGCCGCCATTCACCGCAACCCGGCCGAGGATTGGAGCGTCGAGACGCTGGCGAAGATCATGGGCGCGTCGCGCTCGGGTTTCGCCGAGCGGTTCGCGGCAATCGTCGGCGCGACGCCGGCGCGCTACGTGGCCGAAGTGCGCATGCACCAGGCGCGGCTGTGGCTGATGCGCGACCGGCTGCGCATCTCGGTGGTGGCGCGCAATCTCGGTTATGAATCGGAAGCCGCCTTCAGCCGCGCCTTCAAACGGATCATCGGCCAAGCGCCGAGCCAATTCCGCGCCGAGAAGCCGTGAAGGTCCTGATCACCGGCATGTCCGGCACCGGCAAGACGGCGGTGATCCACGAATTGCAGGCGCGCGGCTTCACGGCGATCGATCTCGACACGCCGGAATGGTCGCATTGGGTCGATACCGCCCCCACCGACGATCTGACGCCGGCCGACGGCAAGGACTGGGTCTGGCAGGAAGACCGCGTGCGGGTTCTGCTGTCGGCGCCGCAGGACGGCGTGCTGTTCATCAGCGGCTGCGCCGAGAACATGCGCAGGCTTTATCCGCTGATCGACCGGATCGTTCTGCTATCGGCGCCGGTCGATGCGATCATGGCGAGATTGGAGAAGCGCTCCGCTGACGGCTACGGACATACGGCGGAAGAGCGCGCCAGGATCGGCGAACTCATCGCCACGATCGAGCCGCTCCTGCGTGAGGCGGCGCATCACGAGATCGACACGAGCGGGCCGACCACGAAGACAGTGGCCCGCATCCTGAGGCTCCTCAATTAGCTCTTGATACCCCGTTCACAACGCCCATAAACAGCCTGCCGCTTTCATCGCGCCGCCCAATTGCGCGGCCCCGCTCCGAAGGAGAAAGTGGCATGCCTCCCATCCGCTATGTCAGCCTCGCCGATCTCAAACCCTGGCCCGGCGCCGCGCGCACCCATTCGAAGAAACAAGTCCGCCAGATCGCCGAAAGCATCCGGCGTTTTGGTTTCATCAATCCGATCGTCATCGATGAGGATCAGCAGATCCTCGCCGGCCATGGCCGCGTCGCAGCAGCCCGCACCATGGGCTTAGAGGAAGTCCCCGCGATCCGCATCGACACAATGAGTGAAGGTCAGAAACGCGCCTATACGATCACCGACAACAAGCTGACGCTGAATGCCGATTGGGACCGACGTATCTTAGACGATGAGTTGGAGAAACTGCTCGTCGAGGATCTTAATTTCGATGTCGGTGTTACTGGCTTTTCGATTGCTGAAACGATGAAACTCACTAAGTAGCTAGTTGATGAGATGATCGACTAGTCTGCTCCACACCTTACAGTGAATTGAGACGCCTCTGTCCACTCTTTCGCGGCGTTAGCAGAATATCTACTTCACCCGCTTTATGCCATTTGTCCTGAAATAGCCCGGTCTGAGTCTTACCTCCAGCCTTATCATACTTTATGGAAACTCCATGAGACGGCCACAGCTCCTCTAATGTATCAAGCGTGGTACTCAATGTGTACTCTCGCGCATCCGTCCTCACATATACTATAGTGCTGTCCTTGGTGTGCATCCTTGTTGCTTCAAACACCTCAAAGATCAGATCCTCGTATAATTCTGGGTTGCCATATCTCGCGTGCGCCTTGTGCCCTGGCAACGGCGGACCGCCAAGCATCCACAGACGAATCCAATTATCGTAATCATAGTTGGTAACACCAAAGTATGGGGGAGATGTCAGAACTAAGTCAGCATTAAATTTGTGTAGCGCGGGCAGAACATCGCGCGCGTCACCAAGTTCGACTTGAGCACTACCCGAACGACGGGGAATGCCCCTCCGATATCTCCACTCCAACTTCTTTTCAAAGAACTGCAATATATCGATACGCGGAGGCTTCATGCTCCGTTCTTGCCACCAAGCAACGGCATAATCTGGTGACATCGATCTGGACTGTCTCATTTGATTTGAAAGCCCCTCCCCCAGCTTCGAATGCAAATGCACAAGAACTAGCGCCATAAGGGTTCGGTCGGTTTTGTTCGTCTTCCATTTCAAGTTTCGCCGAGCTGACCGCAAGAATCCTAACACATCGCGATGCCACGCGTTCGCTTGAAATGCGTTCTGGGGTACCCGATCATCTACTCGTACGGCCTCCATTATCTCTCTCACCCGACGGAGGACAGCGCCTGCTGTCCTGCAAGGGTCAAGCTTCACAGAAGAATAGAGCCATGCGACAGGATTCGTGTCAGCACCAAATGCATGCCTGCCGGTTACCGACGCTACAAAAGCAGTTGTCCCCCTGCCACAGAATGGATCGATAATCCTCCCCCCTGCGGGGCAAAATTTTTCGATCTTCTGAATTACAAAAGGCGTTGGAAACATAGCGTAGTAGGGACCCAAGCCACACCAACGCCATGCCGCGCTGGAAGTACTCCAGCTCTCGTCATGTTTCTTTGCCGGATGCCTCATTTTACTTTTACTAACCTGCTCAGTATTTCGGCGCCCTGCTTCAACGGTATTGCTGCGTGCGCATGAGCCCGAATGAGCGGCATAAAGCCATCTTCATAGAGATACGTCGAAAGATGATCCAAGACATTGAGAGCATCACCAAGCCTCGGAAACACCTGTGGTGAGACATTACTAAAATCTGCCCCTTCCTCATTGATAATCGCGGAATTTATTACAGCGTGAAAACCATTTCTCGTTTTGTAAAACACTTTTCTGCCAAAATATGTATCAACGCCCGAGGGTTTCGAGTTCTCTGGCCTGAATACGATATTTCGATTTATATACTTAGCGTCTGGTATTATCACAGTCTCGACGGCGAATTTTGATTTCGGGCCATTCTCATCTGTCCAATCAATGTCAGAGAAATGTGCGATATACTGGCCACTTTTCTCGACGCCAATTAACAAGAGATCGCATCCGTTCAGCTTTCTTGACTTAGCACTTATGCGCTGAATCTCCCGCTGCACATACGGTGATAACCATGCTGGCTGACCAAAGACAGCCAGCGGCCCATCGAGCACAAAGGCGCAGTCTTTAAGGAACCTAATTCTGTTGTCCGCCTCAAAGAAGCGCAGAACGTTGACCAATGATAGCACTTCGAGAATATGACGCACCTCTCCATGGACTTCCCTATTTGATCCCAGATCGTTAAATCGCTGATGAAACCGGAGCGCATCAGTTTCGAACAGCGTCTCTTTTCTGTCGCATGGACATTGATAAGTATTTTGCCCCATCATGTACGCCTCGGCGCATCCTTCAATAGGGCACTCAATCTTCGATAAATAGCCCCTGGTAATCGAGCGAAACGTCTCCAACAAAGATTCGTGATTTATTTCCAACTCGCCAGACAGGGTTTCAAATACCGTTTGACGGAAAAAGCGAACCGGGCTGTCTTCGGGGCGACCTTTTCGAACAATGTTCGCGCCTGGCAGAACTGCATCTAACGTATTTGCTCGATCAAACTCATTGAAAATTCTTGGCGAAGGAATCTCTGCATCATTGATTTTGGCCAATTCGGAAACGTCAATAAACACAACAGACAACAGAACAAGACTTGCCTCAGCTCCCGGGAATCCGTTTTGCACCCGGTGAGTCAGGGTCGACCCGTCGATCGCTACTACACGTAAAGGCAGCCAGTTATCTCTTTTTACGTCGACTAGGTTGGGGGGATCCCTCTGTGCTCTATCTGCATCAGTCCTTATAGCCCCATCAAACTCCTTGATAGCCTTACTTTTGGCAAGCGCGAGCAATCCTTCGCTCGCGACTGACGGGCCGCTTGGCATCTGCTCACGCCTTCACTTTGAAGCGGTTCACCTGTACGGGCACAATGTATGGGTTACTCAATGTGCGAATCCTGAGAAACCCGGCATCCGGCACCTGCAGTATGGACGGCACAAAATCCTCAAAGTCGTAGTACTTTTTTAGCTCGCGTGTTTCGTCTGCATTGTTTAGGTGAGCTACGAACCAGTTATCGGTATTCTTCATTATATTCGATTGTATCGATGACGGCTCTTGAGTCGCGTATACTAGGCCGATCCGGTACTTGGATCCTTCCTTTGCAACCCGAGACCAAATGTTAGAGACGTCCGCTGCGGCACTGGATGGCAATAGGTTATGAGCCTCCTCGGCATAGACAAGCATGTCAGGAGGGGGCATCAAATTTCCACCAGCGTCTTTCTTCGCGGTCACAAATTCCTGCTTCTGTCGATTAAATAGAGCCCACATAATGCGCTCAGCTGCAGCCCTATTCATATCTGGATCGCCAAGCGATTGATCAAATATTACTAACTTACCCGCGATTAAGTCGTCTGCAACACCTTGTGCGTAGTCACCTACGCTAGACGGATCGTGCCCTTCAAGTACCGCGAGAAACGCCTTAACTCCCTTTGGATATTCAAAGATTGACAGCATTCCTGTGAAGCGCTCGTCATGCCACGAGCGACCATCATTCTCTGTTCCGTATTTTTCGTTAAAGCTACCGTATCCTGATCGATTGGCATCTTGTATGAATCGCCGAATGGCCTTCATAGCCTCAACAAGTTCATCCCAACTTGCATTCGACTTAGAGAGTATTACAGCCGCACGCCTATACTGTGGCGAATCCTCGCCATTTCCCCTGCCAAGAGCTTCAGTAAACTGTTTTGAGAATAAGCCTGAGAATGTTGCCTTCCGAAGTGTCCCGGGCGGCACAAACCCTGCTGAGTAAAGGGCAGCCCTATAGGCAAGAATTGCCCTTTGGTACCTTTTGATAGTCGACTGATCTAAGGCGCGTGGAATCTCCAGAGAGGTATTTCGAAAGCTTCCTATATACTTGGCGGTCTCGGTTGCGAGTGCATTGTCGATTGACATCTTTCCAACCAACATTGATTCTAGAGCGCGATTCACATCGTCAAAATCTGTCCAATCCGTGGGAGCTACTCCGAAGAAATTTATCTTCACAATAATCCGATTTGGATCATTGGGATGGCGAGCCAAGCCATACGTTGCCACATCAGCTGGTGATGCGTTCTTTGTATGTAGGGCAACATTCTTCAAGCAAGCTGCATTCTCTTCCGTCCCATCTTGAGTATTCTCGTTGGCGTACTCGCCGTTCACGTCAAACACCAACTGGCCAATGCGCCCTGTCTTTTCGTCTCGCTCGCGAATTTTGAATACGCTACTTGCGATGACCTTCGTTGTGTTTGATTTTCCCGTACGCGACATTCCAAAAAGTGCAGTCCTTCTCGCAATTAGATCTGTCGGATCAAGATCGACGGCAACATTCTCACCATTAGCATCGACCAACCGCTCAGAAGATGCGTAACGGACCCGACCTATTGCAACACGTTTTCCAGCTAGCGGATGTCGATCATCTCCTCGCGGTTTAACAAAATTCACAATCCGGCGAAGCGCCTCTCCAACTGGCTTGTACACTTTGAGCCCACGTCCCGAGTAAAAATTGGACACGTCAGCACCAAAAGCCAAATACCACCTCGATGAACTTATCTCACTCACGCGAAACGTGCCGAGAACGCGACACCGAACGCCCGCATATCGCAGCTGATGAAGCGTAAATTGATCAATTTTGTCCTTCGAATCCCACATTTCGATGAGAGTAGCGACCCTTTGACCTGCTAAAAAGCGGTTCTGATCGGTCTCAGCAGCGTTCGGGAGCCGGGATTGTCCAATTACTCGCAGGAGCAGGAGGCTCGTGTCCTCGTCAAGTGGAGAAGGAGTAGAATCCGGGATAAGTCTCGTTGCCAGCAGAAAGCAGCCAAGTGGTAGGCCGCCAACTTTTTGACGAAGATGATCATGAACGAGGATTTCGCATTCTGAATAGTCCATCTTCAGCAAATCACCCACAAGGTCTTTCTGGGCGATGAGCGAGGTAAGGTCCCTCGCAGAAGATTGTGCAACTTCTTCAGCATACTTGGTGTTCTCAGCAGACAGCGTGTTTTGGTTCTTTGACATTGGAGCTTGCCTCCCCCTTGAGCCCACCTTCTAGTTGATTAGTTCGTATCCACCATTCCAGAATTCCCAATCTTCTGCCATGGCTTTAAACATGGCTGCTCGCCATCCATTGGGTTCGGCTGAGGCAGCCGCTGCCTCATGGATGCACAAGAATTCATGAACAGCTGCCGCTTCCGAAAGTGCCGCGCGAGCACAATTAACTTTTACTTCGGCTAAAGCCGCACCAGCATTCATTGCATATAACTCTGCCAGGCTCAGAACTCGAAAATGGGCCCTCGCGCGCTGAACTATTAGATCAGTCGCGTTGGAAGGTTGACCGATAAAGTATTGAATATTTAAACGAGGTTCATAAACTATCTCGGCCTCGACTAATCTATATGCGTCCCAATCATCATAGTACGGATGAAATATGAATCCTTCAGCTTCAGTAGCGTAATGTACACGCTTATCCAAATTGCAATCCCTACATGTCGGAATTAGATTCTCTGGAACTACGGCAAGCGCCGGGAAAAGTGTCTTCGGGAGATAGTGATCAAGCGTTCTAACTCTACCCACTCCGCATTGCGGGCATACCCCACGATCAGCACGACCTCGTATGGCATCATAGATGTGCCGCTCACCGCCATCACGAAGCACACTGTCATACAATCCTCTGAGTCGTTCGAGCGGAGCGTCAAACACATAAGGCGTGACAGGAAAATCCTTAAGTCGGCACTGATTTCCAAGTTCGTTGTACTCATTGGCAACAGCTTCAATCGTTGGGCCGCAAGCCAATAGTTGATTTCGAACTGCTATGTCCGATACACGGCCAGCGCACGAATCAAAAACCACTCGTGCATTTTGATCAGGTCGAACTAACCGCCGCATACTAGATTTCTTTTTTTGCAAGCAGTGCAAAAACTACGGAGGTTGCTTCCGTGCCAAGCTGATTATTGAATTGGTCTATTACTGATTCATATGACGCATCGGGACCCATTCTCTTGATTATCGAACTGATGAGTGCGTGATGGCCGCTTCGTCTAACCTCAAGTCCAAAGACTTCGTGGGTTAGCATTCCAATCGACTCACCAAATGTTTCTAGAATTGGGTTAGACGCCGTCAGCGTCTCCCCTTCACGCGATAGAATTAAGACACAACTTCTGGGCAACTCTTGAAGTACAACAGGCGAATGTGTGGCGAGGATAGCCACTCCGTTTCTATCGAGTAATAACTCCGAGATTGCTCTGACAAAGGATCCAAGAAGCGGTGGATGAAGATGCGCCTCTGGTTCATCAAAAAGAACGAGGGTTCTTTCTGCAACCGTTTCAACGAGTCGCGCTATAGTAATAAGAACTAGTCGATGACCAGCACTAGCCTGCAAGTAGAGATCTTTACAGAAGCCCTCAAAATCTTCGCGTCCGAGGTTTGCAAGCCTGTATAGCTGCAAACTATCAAAACCCGGATCGCTTGATAATGTCTCGATCGCTCTGCGCCATACTGGCAAACGAGAGCTTCTTACACATACCTCCACGCTTTTCTGAAATTCTGCAGTTAGCTCGGAGAGATCCTTCAGACGCTCATCCTTGAGGGATCTCAGGCCAATATAGTCGTACCTGGTGTCCAGCTCATCCTTTCCCTCGCCGATTGGTATACGAAAATGATCAAACGCGCTGAAACTGACGCCTACTACATTAGTGAACATGCCAGCAGGTGAGCTATTGCCTAGACGGTTCAAGAAGCTGCCAATCTCAGGATGAATGAACCTCGCGCGATCGCCGAAACAAGCGGCCTCCGCCATATGTGCCAAGAGCGTTGTCTTACCGACTCCATTTCGTCCAATAATGGCGTGAACGTTCGTTGGTGGTAGGCTTTCTGGGCGAACAATAAATTCAAGGGACTGCGACAACTCAGCTACGCCGGGATAGTAACCAAAGCTGAAACCGGTTCGCTTGTGTTGCCCCATCAATAGCTGCCGAAATCGCTCAATGGTACTCCGAGTGACTGTTCTTAATAGTGACTTTTCAAATGCCCTCTCCGTCGCAAATCGTTCAGACAACTCAGACGAAATCACGATATCCTGCAGTAAGTAAAGTATGCGAAAACCAGCACCATCGACGAGCTGTCGAATAGTTTCGTAGTAAGACTGGTCTTGTCCTAACGAACAAAATTCATCATCGAGCGAGGAGAACCTTAGTGGTAGCTCCACTCTCCCGCTCTCCAAGCCCTTCTGGATGACCTTAACGTTGCCGAGCTTAATAAGCTCGCCCGTTGCAGTTGCGTACGACGCATTGAACTGCGTGCGAAACCCATAATCATCCCACGGGTCTCTTTCTAGAAACACATGATCTGTCTCCCCTCTATTCGGAGAGAAGCTCTGTGTCACAATTGAAAAGGATGTCATCTTCTGATATTCACCGTCCAATCGGGTTCTTACAACGAATTGCCCCGTAGGTGAACTATACTAGCCAACTAATTTACTTATATTGGGCCTGATAGTCGCGACGGAATAACTTCGCAGCAAGCCTTAATGCGGCTTTCCAGCTTCGGAGTTTGTCGGGTATCCATTCGCCCGAAGAAGCACGCCCCTAAGAGACGTTTTTGGTTCCCCCACAACCCCCTGGACTCCCCTCCCATTTCCCATATTGTATGATAAACTTCCGGGCCGGGCCCATTGGCGGGGTTTCTCGGCGGGGTGCTTTGTCGCCCGGAGATAAGAAGTCGACCTTTTAGAACTTCGCTCAATGGGAGGATTGCATGAAGCTTGGATCGTTGCTGGCCGGCTTTTCGGCCATTTGCGCTGCCGCTGTGGCGCTGGTGCCTTTGGGGGCCTCGGCGCAGGATAAGCCGTTCGAAGGGGTGACCGTCAATGTCATCACTCAGACCGGCGCCATTCAGGAGCCGCTGCAGCGCCGCGCGCCTGATTTCGAGAAGCTCACCGGCGCCAAGATCAATGTCATCGCGGTGCCGTTCTCCGATCTCTATCAGAAAGTCTTGACCGACTGGGCCAGCGGCACCAATTCGGTCGACGCCGCGGTGTTCGCGCCGCAATGGATGGTCGATTATATCGCCGGCGGTTATCTCGAGGACCTGACGCCCCGGGTCGATGCCGACAAGGACATACAACAGGACGATGTCGGCGCCTTCTTCCGCGACTTCTCGGAGAAGTATAACGGCAAGACCTACATGATCACCCTCGATGGCGACTTCCACATGATGTACTACCGCAAGGATGTGCTGGAAGCCGCCGGCCTCAAGGTGCCGACCACCTGGGACGACTATCTGGCGGTCGCCAAGGCCACCCACGGCAAGGACATGAATGGCGACGGCACGCCCGATTTCGGCTCGTGCATCGCCAAGAAGCGCAATGCCCAGAGCTACTGGTTCGTGATGGACGTGGTCGGCGCCATGACGCAGTCCAAGGGCACCAATCAGGGCACCTTCTTCAACACCAAGGACATGACGCCACTGGTCGACAACGAGGCGTTCCGCAAGGCACTCGACTTCCTGAAGGAGTCGACCCAATACGGGCCGCCGGACGAGCTCAATCTCGACGTTTCCGACACCCGCCCGCTCTTCGCCTCCGGCCGTTGCGCGCTCAATCTCGACTGGGGTGATGTCGGCACCATCGCCATCGACGCCAAGCAGTCGAAGGTGATGGGCAAATGGGGCGCGGCCATCATGCCGGGCTCGAAGGAAGTGCTGAACTGGGATACCGGCAAGCTCGAAGCCTGCTCGGCCGAGGCCTGCCCGCATGCGGTCGACGGCGTCAACCACGCGCCCTTCGCGGCCTTCGGCGGCTGGGGCGGCGGCATCAACGCCAAGGCGCAGGACAAGGTCAAGGACGCTGCCTATGCCTATTTCTCCTTCATGACGCAGCCGGCGCAATCGAATTCCGACGTGACCATCGGCGGCACCGGCTTCAACCCCTACCGCACGTCGCAGCTCTCCTATAGCGACCTGTGGAAAGGCGCCGGCATGAGCGAGGATGAAGCGAAGATCTATCTCGGCGCCATCAATCAGAGCATGAGCAGCCCGAACATGATCCTCGACCTGCGCATCCCGCAGAACCAGAAATACCAGCAAGTGGTGCTGGACGAGGCGGTGTCGCGCTTCCTCGCCGGCGAGATCGACAAGGAGGCGACGGTGAAAGCGGTCGCCGACGGTTGGAACGAGCTCAATGACGAGATCGGCAAGGACCAGCAGCTCGAGTTCTACAAAGCCACGATCGGCGCGAAGTAGGACGATGTGAGATCGACCCGGCGTGGCGTGACGGCTGCGCCGGGTTTTCTCTTCACTTCACTTCATCCTTCCCCCTTGCGGTCTGAACCATCGCATATGCGCTTTCGAGGGAGACGAGGTCTCTCCCATTTTCCCCCTCTCCCGTCCGCAGGATGGGAGAGGGGGCCCGAAGGGCGGGTGAGGGCTCTTTCGATCATGCGGATCATTGAAGAAAAGAGCCCTCATCCGGCCTTCGGCCACCTTCTCCCATTGCTTCGCAACGGGCGAAGGGGAAAACTGGGAGGGCTTCCCGCTTTCGCATGCGCGCAAGGGGGAAGGATAAGGAAGGAGAGACATTGACCGCTTCCGCTGACACCACACGCGCCGCACCACAGGCGACCGGCTGGGCCGAATGGCTCGACCGGCATTGCGGGCCGGTGATGGTGCTGCCGGCGGTGATCGTGATCCTGTGCTTCGCACTCTTCCCGCTCATCATCTCAGCCTATCTGGCGCTGTCGCGTTTCGCGCTGGCGCAAGGCGGCTTCACCTTGCGCTTCGTCGGCTTTGCCAATTTCAGGAAGCTCATCACCGGATCACAGCAATATCACCTGCTCGGCACCTTCGGCGCTTTGAGCGTCTTCCAGTGGCTCTTGCTGGCGCTCGTCGCGGGCCTTCTGCTCTATGGCTTCTGGCGTCATTTCACCCGCGGCAGGCCGACGGTCCTGGGTGTCATCGGACGGCTCATCACCGCTTCCATGGTGATGGGGCTGACGACGCTCGCCATCGCAACCAGCGCCACCGGCGGCGTGCCCGGCACCGTCGTCAATACACTGCTCTATGTGGTGGTCGGCGTCGCGGTGCAGTTCGCACTGGGCTTAGGCCTGGCGCTGCTCTGCGGCCAGCCGATCCGCGGGCGCAATTTCTTCCGCGTCCTGTTCTTCATTCCGCTGATGGTGACGCCGGTCGGCATCGCCTACACGTTCCGCATGCTGGCCGACATGCAGAAAGGCCCCTTCGCGCCCATCACCCAGTTTCTCGGCATCACCGAATGGTCGTGGGCGACGGAAGCCTGGTCGGCGCGCCTCATGGTGCTGGTGGGCGACACCTGGCAATGGACGCCCTTCATGTTCATCGTGCTGCTCGCCGCGATCGAGAACCAGCCGCGCGATCAGGTCGAGGCGGCGCGGCTCGACGGCGCCAACGGCCTGCAGGTCTTCCGCGACATCACCTGGCCGGCCATCGCCCCCGTCGCCGCCACCATCGTGCTGATCCGCCTCATCGAGGCCTTCAAGATCATCGACCTTCCCAATGTGCTGACCGGCGGCGGCCCCGGCCTCGCCACCGAGTCGCTGACGCTGCATTCCTTCATCGCCTGGCGCACCCAGGATCTCGGCGGCTCGGCGGCGGTCGGCTACACGCTGCTGTTCATCTCGACCGTCATCTGCGTGTCCTTCTTCAATTTCGTGGTGCGGCCGGCGCGAGGGTCCGAAACATGAGCAGCGCCCCCGACAAATCCCTGCTGCGGCGCCTTTTCGAGCCGCCCGCGATCGACGCGCAGTCGCCGGTCGGGCGTTTCGTCACCTATGCGATGCTGTTCGTCTGGTCGCTCGTCGTGCTGGTGCCGCTTTATTGGGTGCTGATCACCTCCTTCAAGGGTCCGGGCGAGGTCGATAACGGGCCGTTCTATATTCCCTTCGTCGATTTCCAGCCCTCGCTCGACGCCTGGGACTTCATGCTGCTGCGGAACAATACGCTCGGGCCCTATCTCAATTCCGTCGTGGTGGCGCTGGCAAGCACGGTGCTGGCGGTGACGATCGGGGCGCTCGCCGCCTATGCTCTGGTGCGCATCCGTTTCGAGGTGAAACTCGCCGCGGTCGCGCTGTTCATCCTGCTGCTCGTCGCCCTCATCGTCGCGGTGACGAGCTTCGGCGTCGGCTGGCTGGTGGCCCTGACGGTGGCCCTGGCGCTGTTCGTCATCGGGCTGTTCACGCTGCGCGGCCGCGCGAAAGCGGCGGTCGGCAATAACGACATCGAATTCTGGATCATCTCCAACCGCATCATGCCGCCCATTGTGGCGGTGCTGCCGATCTATGTGATGTTCCAGCAATTGCGCCTTCTCGATACGCAGGCGGCGCTGATCGCCACCTATACGGCGGTGAACCTGCCGATCGTGGTGTGGCTGACGCGCGATTTCTTCGCCGCCATCCCGATCGATCTCGAGGAGAGCGCCGAGATCGACGGCGCCTCGAAGCTGCGCGTATTTTTGACCATCGCTTTGCCGCTGGTGCGCTCCGGCCTCGTCGCGACCTTCCTCTTGGTGCTGATCCTTGCCTGGAACGAATATCTTCTGGCCCTCTTCCTCTCCAACGCCAAGGCGCAGACCATGCCGGTGCTGGTCTCGGCGCAGAACACGACGCGGGGCCCGCAATGGTGGAACATGTCGGTGCTGATCGTGGTGATGATCGCACCCGTCATCGTCATCGCCAGCGTGCTGCAGAAACATATCGCGCGCGGGCTGCTGGTCGGCGCGGTGAAGGGGTGATGGGGATGGGTGATCACAATAAATCTCTCCCAATTTTCCCCCTCGCCCGTTGCGAAGCAATGGGAGAGGGTGGCCGAAGGCCGGGTGAGGGCTCTTGGTTCAGCCGGATCACCCTCAGCAAAGAGCCCTCATCCGCCCTTCGGGCACCTTCTCCCACGCTGCGCGCGGGAGAAGGGGAAACTTTGGAGAGAGTATTCGGCGCATGAAAGTCACCCTCTCCGAGATCCACAAATCCTTCGGGCCGGTCCAGGTCGTCAAAGGCCTCGACCTCGAGATCACCGATGGCGAGTTCCTGGTGCTGCTGGGGCCTTCGGGCTGCGGCAAGACCACGGCGTTGCGCATGGTGGCGGGGCTCGAGACGGTGACCTCGGGGCGTATCCTGATCGGCGAGACCGACGTGACCCAGGTGCTGCCGAAATATCGCGACATCGCCATGGTGTTTCAGTCCTATGCGCTCTATCCGCATATGACGGTCGCCGACAATATCGGGTATCCGCTCAAGATGCGCAAAGTGCCCGACGCCGAGCGCCAGGCGGCGATCAAAATGGCGGCGCAGAAGGTGCATCTCGAGGAGTATCTCGATCGCTTTCCGCGCCAGCTGTCGGGCGGTCAGCGTCAGCGCGTGGCGCTCGCCCGCGCCATGGTGCGCCGCCCTTCCGTCTTCCTGATGGACGAGCCGCTCTCCAATCTGGACGCCAAGCTCCGGGGCGCGATGCGCTCGGAGCTGAAAAGGCTGCAGGCCGAGCTCGGCGTCACCACCATCTATGTCACCCATGACCAGATCGAGGCGATGACGCTCGCCCATCGCGTCGCCATCATGAACAAAGGCGTGGTGCAGCAGATCGCCGAGCCGCGGCGCATCTATGACGACCCGGCCAATCTCTTCGTCGCGGGTTTCATCGGCTCCCCGCCGATGAATTTCCTCGAAGGCGAGCTTCAGCAAGGCGACTTCGTCTGGCCGGAAGGGCGCTTCAAGACCGGCACACAGCTCAGCCAGTCCAAGGTGACGGCGGGCCTCAGGCCGGAAGACTGCCAGGTGACGGCGCCGGACAAGGGCCGCATCGCCGGCCGCGTCCATACGATGGAGCTCATCGGCGACCACACGCTCATCATGTGCCAGGTGGGCGAGCGCACCCTCACCGTGAAGGCCGACAAAGCGGCGTCCTATCAAATGGACGAGCCGATCGGCATCGGCTTCGCCGACAGAGCGGTGTTCCTGTTCGACACCGAGACGGGCGCCAGGATCAGGGAATGAGTCTTGCCTCGCCCCGCTTCGCGGCAGGGCTGTCCGGGGAAAATTCTGAGGTATCAGAGATATCCTTACAGAATAGCGTTGGAGACAGGTCTTCAACACCGAGACTCAGAACTCGCCCTCATTTCCCCTTCTCCCGTTGCGAAGCAATGGGAGAAGGTGCCCGAAGGGCGGATGAGGGCTATTCTGCAACAAACTCCAGGCTTGAGCAAAGAGCCCTCACCCGGCCTTCGGCCACCCTCTCCCATCCTGCGGACGGGAGAGGGGGAAATCAGGCAAGAGATACACGCTTTAGACGAGTTTCCCCGGACAGCCCTGCGCTTCGCGGGGCGAGGGGATACCCTGAACCAGCGCTGAACGTCCGGTTCATAATTGCGACAGCCGGAATCGCCTAACGTCCTCGTCATTGCAGCGATCCCTCTAGGTTTGAAGCATTCCTTTCCAAAATGCTCCGCAACCGCTGGGTAGCGGCGGTCCTGCAGGAAATAGACATTGGAAAGGAATGAACTATGGCCGCACAGGCTAAAATGCTGAGCTCGTGGATCCACGTCGCCAATCCCAGCCGCTCTACGCGGGACGTGCTCAATCTCACGGTCGGCGGAACGATCATGCTGAATCAGGAGGCGGTCAATGCCGTCGCCGGCCGGCTGATGGGCGTCACCGTCCGGGTGATGGACAGCGACACCGCCGATGACGATCTGCTGCTCACCGATACAAGCTTCCAGATCGGCGTGCATGACACCTCGCCGCGCCCCTTCATTCTGAGCGTGCTCGTGCCGGCCTCGAAGCTCAACAATTGTGAGCCCTTCTATGAAAGCCGGGCCGAGATCTACTGCAAAGTGTCGGCACGCTCCGGCACGGTGCAGACCAATGCGGCGAATACGTCGACGGTGAGCGTCGCTATCGATTGAAGCTTTCCGGGTTTCCTCCTCTCCCATCCGCAGGATGGGAGAGGGTGCCCGACAGGGCGGGTGAGGGCTCTTCCGATTGCGTAAGCTAAATCAAGAAAAGAGCCCTCATCCGGCCTTCGGCCACCTTCTCCCATTGCTTCGCAACGGGCGAAGGGGAAAACTCGATGTAGCTCGCCCACCTCACGCCGCGAGGTCGGCCTCGATCAGGAACGGGCCGCGCTGGGCCATCGCCTTGGCGAGCAGCGTGTCGAACTCCTCCGCCGTCTTCGCCGCACCGCCCGGCACGCCCATACCTTTCGCCAGCGACGGCCAGTCGATGTCGGGATCGCCGAGTGACGTCATGGCGAGCGCCTTGGGGCCCGGATTGACGACGCCGACATTGCTCAGCTCATGCCGCAGGATCGCGTAAGAGCGGTTCGACAGCACGATGGTCACGATGTCGAGCTTCTCGCGCGCATGCGTCCACAAGGCCTGGTTCGTATACATGCCGGAGCCGTCGGCCTGCAGCACGACGACCTTGCGGTCGGGACAGGCGACGGCGGCGCCGATGGCGAGTGGCAGGCCGATGCCGATGGCGCCGCCGGTCAGGCGCAGATGCGTATGGGCGGGCGCGCTGCGCAAGGCCGCAAAGATCGGGCCGCCGGTCGTTATCGCCTCATCACAGATGATCGCCTCGGCGGGCAGGCGATTGGCCAAGGACGCGCCGATGGCGGCGCTGGTCAGCTTGCCCTTGGGCAGCGGCCGCGCCGTTTGCGCCGTCACATGGCGCGGCGTCCTGCTTTCGGCGCCCAAGGCGGCGGCGAGGCGCGCCACCGCGGCGCGGCCATCCTCGTCGCGATGCGCCAGGACATGGACCTGGCAATCGTCGGGCAGGAGCTCACCCGGCTTGCCGGGATAGGCGAAGAAGCCGACCGGCGCGCGCGCGCCGATCAGGATGCAGCGCTTGAAATGCTTCAGCCGCTTCACCGCGTCATCGACCGGATAAGGCACGGCGTCCAAAGCGACACGGCCGGCGCCGCGCTCGACCCGGGCATTGCTGGTCTCCGTGAGGAATTCGGCGCCTGTCGCTTGCGCGATACGGTCGATATCGTCCAGCGCCGACGGATCGCCCAGCACGTGGCCACCCAGAAGAAGAAGCGTCGGCTCAGCTTTGCGCAACAGAGCGGCAATCGCCTCGATGCGCTCAGGCCCCGGCACCCGCCGATTGGCGACGGCTTGCGGCGGTGCGGGCTCCTGCGCCCTGTTCCAGGCGGTGTCGGCCGGGAGAATGAGCGTGGCGACGCCGCCCGCCCCTTCGCGCGCCCGGCGCACCGCTTCCGCCGCATCGCCCGCCACCGACGCGGCATTGCGCGCCGATTTCACCCAGACCGACCAGGTGCGCGCGAGGCCTTCAATGTCGCTGGTCAACGGCGCGTCGAGATGACGGTGATAGGTGGCGTGATCGCCGACGATATTCACCATCGGCGTCGACGCGCGCATCGCATTGTGGAGATTGGCGCCGGCATTGGCGAGGCCCGGCCCCAGATGCAGCAGCGTCGCCGCCGGCGTCCCCGCCATGCGGGCATAACCATCGGCCGCCGCCGACACGACACCTTCGAACAGGCAGAGAATGCAGCGAATATCCGGATTGGAATCGAGCGCGCCGAGGAAATGCATCTCCGAGGTGCCCGGATTGGCGAAGCAGACCCTGACGCCCGAATCGACAAGCGTCTGCACGAGTGTTTCCGCGCCGTTCATGATGTGATGGCCCCTCAAGATTGATCGTCGTGGCCGGCATAGACCATCCGCGGATCGCCGTCGAGCTTACTTGACCTGACCCTTGCGGCGGGCCTCGGCCATCAGCGCGGCCAGGGCACAGGACAACAGACGGCAGCGCGGGCCGTCGGCGCGGCTCGTCAGCATGATCGGCACGCGGGCGCCGAGCACGATGCCGGCGGCGTCCGCCCCCGACAGGAAGACCAGCTGCTTCGCCAGCATGTTGCCGGATTCGATATCGGGCACGAGCAGGATGTCGGCATCGCCCGCGACCTCGGAGACGATGCCCTTTTCGCGCGCGGCGTCGGCGCTGATGGCGTTGTCGAAAGCCAGCGGCCCGTCGATGACGGCATCGGCGATCTGGCCGCGATCGGCCATCTTGCACAAAGCGGCAGCGTCGAGCGTCGCCGGCATCTTCGGATTGACCGTCTCCACCGCCGCCAGCACGCCGACTTTCGGCAATTTGTCGAAACCGAAGACGACGCGCCACAAAGTGACGGCGTTCTGGACGATGTCCGCCTTGGCGGCGAGATCGGGCTCGATATTGACGGCCGCGTCGGTGATGATGAACGGTTTTGGATAATTGGCGATGCTCATCAGGAAGGCATGCGAGATGCGCCGCTCGGTCCGAAGCCCCGAGGCAACACGCACCACCGCGCCCAGCAATTCATCGGTATGGAGCGCGCCCTTCATGATGGCGCCGACCTTGCCCTGGGCGGCGAGCTCCGCGCCGCGGGCGGCCGCCGCGTGACTATGCTCGGTGTCGATGATCTCATAACCGGCAATGGTGACGTCCGCTTCGGACGCTGCCGCTTCGATGCGGGCGCGCGGGCCCACCAGGACCGGAACAATGAGCTTTTCCTTCACCGCCTCGGCCACCGCCTCGAGGACATTGGGCTTCACCGGATGGACCACGGCGGTCGGCACCGGTGGCAGATTCCGGCACAGATTGAGAATGGCGGTGTAGTGATCGGCGGACATCGGGGCACTTCCTCGCACGCGGCAATGCCCGATCTTCTAACCGTTTGGCGGAGCTGCGGCCAGCGGTTGTGAATTGATCGGCCCGGGTGATAAGCTGCCTTTCCTGAGTTCCCGCGGTGGAGTGCTGGCTTGGCTGAGGTTGAAACTGCACGCCGCCTGGCGGCGATCATGGCGGCGGATATCGTCGGCTACAGCCGGCTCATGGAGGCCAATGAGGAGCGCACCATGGCCTCGCTGCGCCAGCTTCGCCACGAATTCTTCGATCCGGCGGTGGCCAGGCACCGGGGCCGCATCTTCAAGACGATCGGCGATGGTTTCCTGGTCGAATTCGGCAGCGTGATCGATGCCACGCGCTGCGCCATCGAAGTACAAAGCGGCATGCCGCATCGCAACGAGGCGCTGCCCGAGGACCGCCATATCAAGTTCCGCGTCGGTCTCCATGTCGGCGACATGATCGTCGAGGGCGACGACATCTATGGCGATGGCGTCAATATCGCCGCCCGGCTGGAGGGCCTCGCGACGCCCGGTGGCATCGCCTGCTCGGCGGCGGTGCGCGACCATGTCGGCCACAAGCTCGATATCGATTTCATCGATCAGGGCGAAAAGGCGGTCAAGAACATCGCCCAGCCCCTACATGTCTATTTCGTCGGATCGGGCTCGGAGCCGGCCGAGCCACATGCACGGCCGTCGCATACCGGCAAACCCTGCATCGCCATCCTGCCCTTCGCCAATATGAGCTCCGATGCCGAGCAGGAATTCTTCAGCGACGGCATCACCGAGGACCTGATCACCGATCTGTCCAAGGTCTCAGGCCTGCAGGTGCTGAGCCGGAATACCGTCTTCACCCTGAAGGGCAAGGCGCAGAACCTGCAACAGACGGCGCGGCAGCTGGGCGTCGAATATCTGGTCGAAGGCAGCGTGCGCAAGGTCGGCAACAAGGTCAGGATCACCGCACAGCTGATCGAAGGCGCAAGCGATCATCATCTGTGGGCCGAGCGCTTCGACCGCGACCTCAACGACATCTTCGCGGTGCAGGACGAAATCACCAAGACCATCGTGGCGCAATTGCGCGTCAGGCTGCTGCCCGACGAACGCGCCGCAATCGAAGGCGCGGCCACCCGGAATGTCGATGCCTATACGACCTTTCTCAAAGGCAAGCAGATCTTCCGGGTCGGGACCCGCCAGTCACTGGTGCGGGCGCGTCAGATGTATGCGCGCGCCCTGGAGCTCGATCCGTCCTATACCGAAGCCTATGTCGGCCTCGCCAATTGCGCATCCTATCTCAAATCCTTCCATGGCTTCGCCATCACCGCCGACGAGATTCTGGCGACAATCGACAAGGCTTTGCAGATCAATCCCGATCTGGCTGAAGCCCATGCGGCGCGCGGCATCGTCTTCGCCATCGACGACCGCCGGGAAGAGAGCATCGCCGCCTTCCGCAAGGCGCTGGAAAGCGATCCGAACAACTGGGAAGCCACCTATCATTTCGGCCGGTTCTATTTCACCATCGGTGAGTTCGGCGCCGCCTTGGCGCTGTTCATGCGCGCCATGGAGCTGCAGCCCGAGGACTACGAGTCGGTGACCTTCCTGTCGATGGCGCTGGAAGCGTTGGGGCGCCGGGCGGAAGGCGTCACCTATGCGCAGATAGCGGTGAAGCGGGCCAAGCAGGCGTTGAGCCAGACGCCTGAGAATCCCCGTCCGGCCCAGCTCCTGGCGAATATCCATGCCTATCTGGGCGAGCGCCAGCTTGCCGAGGCCTGGATCAAGCGCGCCTTCGAGATTGATCCCGACGACAATCACGTCCGCTACAACGCGGCCTGCGTCTATTCGATGCTGGGCGAGTTCGACAAGGCCTTCGACCTGCTCGACATCTGGGTCCACCACGCGGCGCGCGATTCCAGATTGTGGTTCCTCAGCGACCCGGATTTCACCGCGCTCCGGCAGCATCCGCGGTATCAGGATCTCGTCAAGCGGATCTGAATTGTTTGCGCATGATTTTTCCGGAAAACCGCTTCGCACTTTTCCGGATCATGCTCTAATCTCAGCATAGCTCGCCACGATATGAGCGGCCTCGCCGGTGCCCGTTGCGTAGTTGAGTCGCTTCATCGGCATGCCATAGAGCTGCGACAGCTTCGCTTCGGTGCACATTTCCACCACCGGTCCCTCCTCGGCCATGCCGTCGCCATGCAGCAGCACGGCGCGGTCGGCGATCTCGAGCGCATGGGTCGGCTCATGCGTCGTCATCACCACGGTCAGGCCACGCTCGGCGGCGAGCCGGCGCAAGGTCGACAGCACCGCCGCCTGATTGTGAAAATCGAGTGCCGAAGCGGGCTCGTCGAGCAGCAGGATATCGGCCTCGGAGGCCAAAGCGCGGGCGATGAGCACCAGCTGGCGCTCGCCGCCTGACAAGGTCGTCACCGAGCGCTGCGCCAGCCTGGCGAGCCCGAGTTGGTCCAGCGCCGCCTCGGCCGCGGTGCGGTCCCTGGCGGAGGGACTGGCGAACAGACCGACATGGCGGGCGCGGCCCATCACCACGACGTCGAGCACCGAATAGGAGAAGACCGGCGCGAAATGCTGCGGCACATAGCCGACGACGCCGGCGCTGCGGATGTCGCCCGCGGGCGGCGCCAGGAGGCCGGCGATGCATTTGAGCAAGGTCGTCTTGCCGCGGCCGTTGCGGCCGAGAAGAACGAGGGTTTGTCCGGCCGCGAGGGTGAAGGACAGATCGGCGAAGAGCCACGGCAGAGCGGGCTCATGACGAAAGCCGACGGCGCGCGCCTCGATCATCGCTGCCAGTCCTCGCTGCGGGCGCGGTGCAGGAGCACCATGAAGACGGTGGCGCCGACGACCGCCGTCAGCACGCCCAACGGAATCTCGGCGGCGATCAGCGAGCGCGCCATCAGGTCGACGAGCAGCATGTAGCTGGCGCCGAGCAGCGCCGAAGCGGGCAGCAGGATGCGATGATCCGGCCCGACGATGGCGCGCGCGAAATGCGGGATGACGAGGCCGACCCAGCCGATGATGCCGGAATTGGCGACGCTGGCGGCGGTGATGCCGGTGACGCAGGCGAGCGCCAGCCAGCGGGTCGGCTCGACCTTGAGACCCAGCGCGCGCGCCTCTTCGTCGCCCAGCGACAGGATGTTGATGCGGAAACGCATCAGCAGAAGCGGTACGGCGAAGACGATGATGATGGGCAGCATATAAAGGGCGCGTTCCGGCGTGGCGCTGGCGAAGGAGCCCATCAGCCAGAAGACGATGGCCGGCAGCGTGTCATTGGGATCGGCGAAATAGGTGGCGAGCGACACGAGGGCGGAAAACAGCGCCGAGACGACGACGCCGGAGAGAACCAGCATGAGCACCGATGAGCGGCCGGCCCGCCGGCTCATCATCACGACGAGGAGCAGCGCGCCGAGACCAGCCGTGAAGGCCAACAGCCAGAGAGATATGGCGCCGAGGCCGAGCAGAATGGCCGTGACACCGCCGAAGGCGGCGCCCGAGGAGACGCCAATCACATGCGGGTCGACCAGCGGATTGCGAAAGACGCCTTGCAAGGTGGCGCCGCACAGCGCCAGGCCGGCGCCGACGAAGGCGCCGATCAAGAGGCGCGGCACGCGCACCAGCTCGACGACACGCCAGACGGGATCCGCCACGCCGGCGCGGCCCGGCCCGATGCCGAGCCAGCCGAGAGCGATGGTTTTCAGATCACCGAGCGCGATGCCGTATCGGCCGAGCGACAGGGATGCGATCACCGAAAGGCCAAGCAGCATGGACAGTGCGACCATCGCCACGCGAATAGGAACGAGAGTCACACCGGTGCGCCCGCTTTTGGCTCGTCACTGAAGACGAGGGCGTTCAGGATATCATGCAGCAGATTGGGCTGATGGCGCGGATCGGAACAGAAGCCCTCGATATGATCGCCATTATGCACGAAGACCTTGCCGCCGCCCGGCATGCGCCAGACCCAGTCGACCGGGCCTTCGTGAATGCCGCCATCGGGCGTCGGGCCGCCGATCAGGCACAGAGGCTGGGCGCCTTCCGGCGCATCGCTGTAGCCTCTGGCGTACTGGCCGAGAATACCTTCATGGCGATGATAGTTTTCGAAGTCCATGCGGCCGAAATAGCGGCCGGGCTCGGCCGGGCGGATCATCCAGTTGGTGTAGGGCTTGGGGCTCACCGCCTGAAACGGCTTGAGGCAGGGCAGCCAGGGCAGGATGATGTGGCCGTTGATGAGAAAGTGACCGCCGGATTTCAGATAGGCGACGAGCTTGGGCTCGATCGTTTTGAGAAACAGCTGGTCATGCATGCCGGAGAAAAACAGTACGTCGACGTTTTCGAGACCACGCTCTTCCAGGTCATAGACATCGGCGGCGCTGTAGCGCCAGTCCTGCGGAATGAGCCCGCCCATGCGGTCGATGTTCCAGCTGCGCGTCGAGCGCAGATAGAGCAGATGCGGGCGGGCGCCGCCGCGCAGCTTGACGTCACTGCGCGCCATGGCCAACCACCTCCGACTTGAGCCACGGATAGAAGCCGTTGAGGAAGCGCGTCGTCGCCGGCATGAAGCGACGGCCGTGATGGGTATGGGGGTCGATGGTCGAAGCGATCAGGCGGCCCGCACCGACGCGCTGATCATACATCAGACAGCCTTCGTCATTGTCGAGATTGAGGATCGGCGTGGCATCGGCCGGAAGCCGGAAGGCACCGAAGAAATGCCAGCACATATCGGCGAGCGGTATGGCCCGCGCCATCGGATGCTGAGGCTCGGGCTGATAGGCCTCCATGCGGCCGCCGGGCTTCATCCACCATTTCCAGTCCTCGGTCTCGCGCGAGAACCATTGGACCTCGACGACATTCAGCCATTCATCCATGCGGTTCGGCTCGAAGACGATGAGGATGCCGCCGGAAGCCAGGTAGTCGTTGATCTGTCGCGCGTGGCGGCGCAGCAGATCAGGATGCGAGAAATCCGGGATGACGATCGCCTTGAAGTCGGTCAGGTCGACCTGGTCGAGGCAACGTAGATAGAGCTCGGCGTCGAGATAGGCCTGGTAATCCCGATAACATTGCAGCTGCGCGCCGTCGCCCGAGGTGACGAAGCCGATGTCCTTCTTCATTGGCCGGCGCCGAAGGTCTCGGCATAACCGGCGCTCTTGCCGTTCCACTCCATCTGCATCAGCTGGTCGATCTGGCCGGCGCTGAGCTCCTTGCCGTAGAGCAGCTTGAAGCCGTCCTTCACGAGGCTGCGCATGTCGGCGGTGAAGAGATCGGGATAGCCGATCTCGGCGAACCACAGATAGGCGATCTCGCCGCCCGCCGCGGTCGCGGGGTCGATGGCCGGCGTCTTGTAGACGCGGCCCTTCTTCACCGCGTCGAGCCCGGCCAGCACCGGATGGGCGAGGATGTCCTCGGGCTTGATGCTGTCATTATAGTAATTGACGAAGACGATGTCGGGCTTCCACTCGAGAAGCGATTCGGCGCCGACCTTGACCGAGCCTTCGGTGAAGCCCGCCTCGGTCGCGGCGTTGATGAGGCCTGAGGCGGTGAAATAGGCTTCCTCGCGGCCGAAGACGACGAACTCATTGCCGTTCATGCTGTCGATGAAGGCGATGCGCGGCTTGGACCGGCCGGCGGCCTTGAGCACCGCGGCAATGTCGGCGACGGTCTTGTCCTCCCAGTCGAGAAAGGCCTTGGCGCGGTTTTCCTTGCCGAGGATCTGGCCCAGCATGGCGATGTAGCCACGGCGCGTCTCGCGCGACTCGGTGCTGACCGTCGCCACCTTGATGCCGGCATTCTCCATCGGCGCCACCCGCTCGTCGCCCTTGGCCTGCCATTGCAGGACCACGTCGGGATTGGCCTTCAGGATCTCCTCGACATTGGGAATAAAATTGGGCGCCACGAGATCGGTGCGGATCTGGGCGATCTCGGGGAAAAGCTGCCCGATGACGCCCTTCATCAGCGCCGACTGGGCGCGCGGATTGATGGCCAGCAGACGCCCGGTCCCACCGTCGAGAGCGATCAGCGCCTCGGGGATCGGCAAGGGGAAGATGGCCACTTTCCCAACCGGCTTGGCGATCTCGATCTTCTGGCCGCGCGAGTCGGTGATGGTCTGCGTGTCGGCCAGCGCCGCCCCGCCCCAGACGGTCAGGCCGGCAAGGCCCAGCGCCAAGCCCAGATGGCGGATGGAAAAATGTCCCCGAAGCTTCATGGTCGCGTCCCCGTGATTGAAAGAACCCGCCTTGCGCTATAATTCCTGAGTAAAATAGTCAAGTTTTATATGGCGACGGGGAGCGCTCTGGTTTTTTACGCATCGGCTTGCCCGAAAGCCGGTTCCCACTTTTCGGGCCGATGCTTTATCAGGGGCGCATGAGAACCGTCCTCTATTTCGCCTATGGCTCCAATATGCTGACGGCGCGGCTCCGGGCGCGCTGCCCGAGCGCCCGGCCGGCCGGCGTCGCCTTTGCGGACAATCATCGGCTGACGTTCTGGAAGAAGGGACGCGACGGGTCGGGCAAGGGCCATCTCGCCGCCAACCCCGGGCTGGCGCAGCCGGGTGTGCTGTTTGCGCTGAGCCCCGACGACCTCCTCGCGCTCGACGGTTTCGAAGGCGCCGGGTACGGTTATCGCCGCGCCGATGATTTCGTCGTCCGCCGGAAGGCCACTGGTGAAATCACCCAGGCCGCGGCCTATGTCGCCACCGATCTCGATGAAACGCTCAAGCCCTATGACTGGTATCTGGCGCTGATCGTCGCCGGCGCGCGCGAGCACGCTTTCGATGAAGAGATCGTCCAGCAGCTCGGCGCGGCGGCCAGTTGCGAAGATCCCGACCAGGCACGCGCCAGCCGACAGGAGGCCCTCGGCCTGCTGCGCGACAGAACTACTGATCGGACGTGATGCATTCCGTCTCCCAGGTGGCGCTCGGATATTTCTCCTGGAACTCGGTCTTCGCCATCTGGCATTGCTCGTCGTTCTCGAACGGCATCGGCGTCGTCACCAAGCCACCATCCGTATCGAAGACGACGAAGTACCAGAGCGCCGCGGCGATGATGGTCATGACGAAGATTCCTTCTCTCTCACATGAAAGGCATGGCGAGGATATTCGGCAGAAAGCGGGCCAGATCAACTGCTTTCAGGGCATGTCACATTTAAGTTACAGAGGTCAGGGGATGCCGGACTTGATCTTGCGCACCGCTTCCAATTGTCCGTCGAGATAGGTTTTCCAGTTCGCGCCGTTCGGATCTGTGGCCGCGAGAGTGACGGCCTTCTCGCAAGATGCGATCGCTTCATCGGCCATCCGCTTGTCTGCCGCCTTCTTCGCCTGGAAGGAGACGATCGAGCACAATGCGTCATGCGCCAAGGCCGTGTTCAGCGGCTCGGTGAGATCGCCATAAAGCGTCAGAGCACGGCGCGCATGTTCCGCGGCTTGCGCGACCGCGGCGGTATCCGATTCATAGGCGGCCCGGAAGACCGCATCGGCCATCATTTTTTCCCGTTTCGCTGTCGCCGATCTGTCCGACGCAGAAGTCGCCGTCAAGGTGACCTTGGCGAGCCCGACCATTTCGGCGGCCAGCGCATCCTGATCGGTTGCAGCGGCGCTGAAGGAGGTGAGCCTGTCGACGACGAAATCGGCGAGCTCCATCCAGTTGCCGCCGATCTCAGTCGCCGGCGCGCCAGCCAGTGCGAGACGCAAGTACCGTGCCGCGATGATGAGCCAGCTCATGTCCTGCGCCGTCGGCTGCCGGACGTCCACAACGGCCTGGAAGCGCGTGGCCAGGAGAAAGCCAAGATCGACGCGCAGCGGCGCGAGCGCATTCGCACCCAGCACGCTTTCATCGGCGAAGGCCTCCTCGCCCGCCAGGAGCAACGGATCCATCGCCGCCGCCTTGGGATCGAGCATGGCGGCGCCGGCCATACTCTCCGCGAAGCCCAGCCGCATGCGAGCGCGGTCGAGCGGTGTCACGCCGACGAAGCTCGAATCGAGCGCCGTCCGGAGCGTCACTGTCGCGTCGCTCCAGCGCGCCGCCGTCTGTTCAGTGCGCGCCTGATCGATGCGTTCGAGCCCGGTTCTGAGCCGGCTCTCCGACCAGGCACCGGCTTCGGTCTCGAAGCGCGCGACGATCGGGCCATCAATCACGAATGACGGAGCGCCGGCGGCGGCAAGCCGTGCCTGCGTTTTCCGCAACGCTTCCGCGAGACCCGGCAACTCGCCCGCACGATCCGGCAGGCCACGGGCGGTATCGAGCGCATTGCGGCGCGCTTCGACGGCGAGCGCCAAGCGCGATGCCTTGCCGTCGAGCGCGAAGAGATCCTCCAATGCGAGGGCGATGCGGATGGAGTTATCCGTGAAGCGGGCAAGATCCTGAAATTCGCCACCGCGCCGGAAAAGGTAGAATGCCTCGTTGAAGGAGGCGACCGCATCGGCCGCATCGGCCGGATCCCTGCTGCGTCCGGCCAGCGCCTGGAAAGCAAGCCCGCGCGCGATCATGCTGTCGGTCCAGCGGCTGTTCTCATAGTCGGAGGGCCGGTCGATGAGAGCCTCCTGGTGGAGCTCCACCGATTCGCGCAAAGCGGTGTCACCGGTTTCGCGAAGCCCGAGCTCGCGCAAGGTTTCAGCCAGCGCGAAAAGCGAGTCATTGTGCTGGCGCGGCATCTTCTCCCTGGGACGCGCGGTGAGCGCAGCACGATAATGCTCAACCGCCGCGGCAAGGACTGTTTTGTCGCCGCGCAAAATGCCGAGTGTGCGCTTGACCTCGCCCGACGCATCCTGGGCCGAGGCCCATTCGAGCGGTGCGTTCTCAGCGGTGAGACCTTTAAGCTGCGCTTCGAGCAGAGAGACGGCGCGCTCGATCGGCCTGGCTTCAGAGCGCAGGCTGCCCAGGCGCGCAAGCGCCGTCGCCAGAACACGCTCGACACCCAGACGTTGCGCCGTCTCCCCGTCCGCTGGGAACAGCGACACAGCCTGCTCCAGAAGATCGACGGCATTTGAAATCGCCGACGCCTCGCCCGTCAGCTTTCCCAGCGCCAGTTGCAGGGCGCCCAGCCGCCGGCGCAGCTCGATGCGTTGCACCAGCGTGCCGGCGCGCTCGACGACGGGGAGAATTTCGGCGAAGATCGTTCTCGCCTCCTCGATCTGAGAGACATTCCGCACCACCTCGCCATTGAGATAGAGAAGATAAGCGAGATCGGATTTGAGATCGGCGGTCTCGATCTCATCATATTTGCCCTTTGAGAGATCGAGTGTCTCCTGGGCGAGATCATAGCCCGCGACCTGCTCGATGGCGCCGCGGCCATAACGGCCGGCATCGATATAGGCGGCGACCGCCTTGCGGGCGAGGCGGTAGGAGCGCTCGGGATCGAGCTCGCGCAGATCGCGGGCGATGAACTCATACTCCTCGGCGGCGAAACGATGCTTGAATGCGATGAGGAAGGTCTCGGCGCGGCGTTCGTCGATGGCGGCGAGATCGAGGAGGCGCGCGTTGATGTCCTTCTGAACATCATTGATCGTCTGGCGCTGCTTGTCGGTGAGCTCGGCCACCTGCGTCTGCAGCGCCAGCGCGGTATCGAGCGCGCCTTCGGCGACGGCGCGGTCGGCCAGCGCCATCAATCGCGTGATCTCGGGATCCGTCGTGGTGAGCGCCTGGCGCTCGGCGGTCATCTCACGCAAGACCTCGGCATTGCGGCGCAAGGCCGCCTCGAGTGCCGCCGGATCGCTCGGCGCCTCCGCGCCCATCGCCTTCAGCATGGCGAAGACCGCATCCATCGGCACGCCGCCTTGGGCCGACACCTTCTCGATGCGACGGCGCTCAGCATCGGGCAGTGTCGAGATGGTGACGAGAAGGTGCCGGCGCTCGCGCAGGATGTCACCTTCGGCGCCCTCGACCGCCTTGGGCGTGCCGCCGAAATGTAGAAGCCGGCGCAGGCTCTCATTCATCCAGGGCCGCTGGCGGCCCTCGGTCTTCAGATAGACCTCCTCGGCCACCAAACGCATGACGAGGCCGAATTCCTCGCCATTCATCGCCGAGAAATGGCGTAAGATCGCAGCGGCATAGGGACTGTTGCCGCCGGCATCGCCGTCGAGCGCGACCTGTCCCGGCGCCGCCGCGAAAGCGAGGACCGAGCCGACATTCTCGGGCGCGGGAGCGGCGGCCTCGGGCTCGAAGCTCACGGCGCTGCGGGTCTGGCCGAGGCCGCCCGCGGTTATCGGCGCCGCGGCAGCGCCGGCCGTGGCGCGGAGCAGCGCATCCGGCGGAAACGGATTGTTGCGGCAGGCATCGAGCATCACGATGAGAACGGGGACTTCGGCCTGCAGTTTCGCGATCAGGGCCGAGACGGGAACCAGCTTCTCGGAGGCCGCATCGAGCGCCGAGAGATCGGCGTCGACCGGCACCAGATAGTTCTCGCCGGCGGCCTCGATGCCGTGGCCGGAATAATAGAGTACCGCGACATCGGCATCGCTCGCGTCCTCGGCGAAACGCTCGAGATCGCGCTTGAGCTCGGCGCCGCCACGGTCGGTGCGCCGCACGGAATCGAAACCCAGATCGGCGAGCAGGCCTTCGATCGCATCGGCGTCGTTGGCGGGGTTCGGCAATTTGGCGAGATGCTCATAAGCGCCATTGCCGATGATGAGAGCAACACCGCGGAGCGGCTTCTCTTGCGCCGCGGCGGCCTCCACGAAAAGCAACGCCAGCAAGGCGAGCAGCAAAATCAGCCGCCCGCCTATCCGCCTTTCGCCGATGGCGCTTAACGCACAGAGTGAAGATCGCATGCCGTCCGATCCGGAAGCTCAGCCGCGACTATCCGGGACACTGGCGACGAAATCAAGGCGGCGCGCCGGCCAGTTCAGCACTCGGGCAGATTGACCGCGAGACCGCCGAGGCTCGTCTCCTTGAACTTGCTGTTCATCTCGGCGCCGGTCTGGCGCATCGCCTCGATGCAATTGTCGAGCGGCATGAAATGCGACCCGTCGCCTCTGAGCGCCAGCGACGCCGCCGCCACCGCCTTGATGGCGCCGATGCCGTTGCGCTCGATGCAGGGGACCTGCACCAGTCCGCCGGCCGGATCGCAGGTCATGCCGAGATGATGCTCGAGAGCGATCTCGGCGGCGTTCTCGACCTGCGCCGGGGTGCCGCCCAAAACCGCGCACAGGCCGGCCGCCGCCATCGCCGCCGCCGAGCCGACCTCGCCCTGGCAGCCCACCTCGGCGCCGGAGATCGAGGCATTGTGCTTGATCAGGCCGCCAATGGCGGCCGCCGTCAGCAGGAATTCGGGCACGCGGCCACGCTCGGCGCCGACGCAGTGATCGAGATAATAGCGCAGCACGGCCGGAACGACGCCGGCCGCGCCATTGGTCGGGGCCGTCACCACCTTGCCGCCGGCGGCGTTCTCCTCATTGACCGCCATCGCATAGACGCTGAGCCAATCGGAGGCGACATGCGGCTGGATGCGGTTGGATCCGGCTTCCTTGGCCAACTGACCGAGAATGTTCTTGGCCCGCCGCCTGACCTTCAATCCACCCGGCAATTCGCCGTCGAGCGCCAGGCCGCGGTCGATGCAGCCCGACATCGTTCCCCAGATCCGCACCAAGCCGTCATCGAGCGCATCGGTCGAATTGACGACAAGCTCGTTCGCCCGCTTCATCTCGGCGATGCTCTTGCCCGATTGCCGCGCCATCAGCAGCATGTCCTCGGCGGATGAGAAGGGATAAGGCCAGGCCTTTGCCTCACCCGCCGATGCCGACGCTGGATTCAGACGCTCCGCCTCGCTGACGACGAAGCCGCCGCCGATCGAATAATACGTCCCGGCGCAGCAGACTTTGCCCGCCTCATCGAAAGCCTCGAAGACAAGCCCATTGGCGTGGCCGGCGAGCGCCGGGCCGAAATCGAAGACGACATCATGGTCGGGATCGAAAGCCATGGCCGGCAGACCCTTCGGCCGCAAGATCCTGGTGACGGCGAGCTCAGCGAGCTCCTGCTCGGCAGCGGTCATCTCGATCTCAGCCGGCAGGAATCCCAAGAGCCCGAGACGAACCGCGCGGTCCGTCGCGTGGCCCTTGCCGGTGAAGGCCAGCGACCCATAAAGCGTCGCCCGCAGCGCCACCGGCAGCGGCGCATCCGGCTCGCGCCTGGCGCGGTCGCGCAACAGATCGAGAAAACGGGCCGCGGCCGTCATCGGCCCCATCGTATGGGACGATGACGGTCCGATACCGATCTTGAACAGCTCGAATACGCTCAGGAACATTCTTCCTCTCAGGCTTCAAGCCTGACCAGCGTCAGGTTTCGAACGGCGTGCGATTCCAGTTCTTGTAGATGAGATAGCGGGCATTGCTGCGGCCGATGGCGCCGAACCATTGCGGGCAGAACGGGCCCATCCAGATGAAGTCGCCGGCGCTGACCGAATACCAGGAATTGTCGAGGCGATAGACGCCGCCGCCATCCAGCATCACCAGGCCATGCTCCATGAAATGAGTCTCGACATAATGGAGCGAGGCGCCCGGCTCGAAGCCCATGATATTGACCTCGCAATCGAAGGCCGGATCCTCGGGCAGAAGCTTCTGCAGCGGCAAGCGGTCATCGCCCTTCAAGCGCGCCACCGGCAGGTTACGGGCATTGTTGACGATCGCCTTCGGACCCTCGGTGCCTTCGAGGCGGACATAATGGCGCTCGATTACCGCCAGCCTGGCGCCCGCCGCCGAGGAAATGGTGTGCGCCTTGCCGGCGGGCAGGAAGGCATAACCCTCGACCGTCATGGCATGGGTCTCGTCGTCGAGCGACAGAGCGGCCTCACCCTCGAGCACGAAGAAGAACCGCTCGATGCCGGCGGCCGGAGCGCCGGTCTTCGTTCCCGGCGCCATCTCCACGAAATATTCGACGAACTTGGCGCCGATCTGCGGCGAGGCGAGAATGATGATCTGCGAACCGGGCCAGCCAGGCAAGGTGGTGCGCTCATGGCTGTCGGGGCAGATCAAAGCATGCCGGGTGCCGACCGATGAACGCGTTTCGCCTAGACTCTGTCGCATGATGACCTCGTTGGAATTCGCAAGGCCTAATTGGGCCATCCGCAAAAGTCAACGCAGAGCCAGATTCCGCCTTCCCTTGCGACCAGCCGGGGCGCACGTTACAAAGATGACCTCCATGCAGCTTTCACCTTAATCCGACATGCATTCCTATCTCAGCGAAGCCGATCCCGGCACCCGCATCCTGCGCCGTTGCGACGAGCTGGCCGCCATCAGCAAGCCCGGCGCCGGCGTTATCCGCCTATTTCTCACCGACGAGCACAAGCGGGCGATAGAGCTGGTCTCCAGCTGGATGCGCGAGGCCGGCATGGACGTGCATGTCGACGCCGCCGCCAATGTCGTCGGGCGCTACGCGCCGGCGCAACAGGGAAGTCCCTCCCTCGTCCTCGGTTCACATATCGACAGCGTCATCGATGCCGGCAAGTATGATGGCCCGCTCGGCGTGATCTGCGCGATCGACTGTGTCAGCGTGCTGAACCAGGAGAAACGCCGCCTGCCCTTCGGCATCGAGATCATCGCCTTCGGTGACGAGGAAGGAACACGTTTCGGGACGACGCTGATCGGGAGCCGCGCCGTCGCCGGCTCGCTGCTGCCGAACGAGCTCGCGATCGAGGACAGGAATGGCGTCTCGATCGCAACGGCATTGCGCGACTTCGGCATCGATCCGGCGCGGATCAGTGAGGCGGCACGCAAGCCCGAAGACATTCTGGCCTATGTCGAATTGCATATCGAGCAGGGCCCGGTTCTCGAGCACCGCAACCTGCCGGTCGGCATCGTCTCTTCAATCAGCGCGCAGATCCGCAAACGCGTGACCTTGACGAGCGAACCCAACCACGCCGGCACCGTGCCGATGCGGCTGCGCCACGATCCATTTCTCGCCGCGGCGGAGATCGCCCTGGCGGCCGAGCGCATCGCCGCCGGCATTCCCGATGCCGTGGCGACCGTCGGCCAGGTCGACGTCAAGCCTGGCGCCATCAATGTGATCCCCGGGCATGTGACGATCAGCCTGGACATGCGGGCGCGCAGCGACGAGATCCTGACGGACATGGTCGCCCGCATCGACAGTGAGGTCGCCCGCATTGCCGAGGCGCGCGGCGTCGGTTTGAAGACCGCCCCGATATTGGAGACGCGCGCCGCGCCCTGCTCGCCCGATTTGATCGGCAAGCTCGATCAGGCGGTGCGCGGCGCCGGGATCGACCCCGTGCATCTGCCGAGTGGTGCGGGCCATGACGGCATGGCGATCGCCAGCCTCGCCCCCATCGCCATGATCTTCGTGCGCTGCGAGAAGGGAATCAGCCATTCGCCGCTCGAAGCGGTCGATGCTCCCGATGTCACCGTCGCCGTCCAGGTTTTGCAGAGATTCATTCGCGATATGAGTGAAGGCCAATAAGGCTCGCCGCCAAACTCACGGAGCTCAGAAGCCCCGCGAGATTTCCAGCCGCAGCCCCATCGACCGGCTGTTACCCGACAGGTCACCGGTGACATCGGCTCCCAGCTGCCAGCCCGTCGGGAACGCGGCGCCGATGCCGACCTCCACCGCCACCTGGCTGCGTGACCAGCCGTCGGCCTCGATCAGGTAAGACGGTCCGGTCAGCCAGTCGCTGAACCGCACGCGCTGCCCCTCGGCCTGTTCGAAATCGTAGCGATATTCGAACCGGCCGCGCGGGGTCAGGACGGTATGGCCCGCCAGGAAGCTGTATTCGACGCGTCCGCCCAGCAGGCCGCTGATCGTATCCATCTCCCTCTCGTCATAGGCGAGCGAATAGCTCTCCGGCCCGTCCTCGACATAGGAATCGAAGTTGGCGCGCGAGGCCTCGATCCCGCCGAACAGCGACCAGCGCAGCGGCCCGTCATCGCGGTCGATGCCGGCGCGGACCGATCCGAACAGCAGGTCGGCCTTGCGCTCCGCACTGGCGATGCCGCCGGTATCGGTCACGTAGCGGGTGAGATCGAAGTCGATCCCGCCGACGCCGGCCAGGACGTCGATGAACGCGTCCTCGACGGGCCGGAAGCTGCCATAGGCGCCGACGGCCCAGGAATTTGCCTGGACCTCCGACCCATTGTCGCCGACATCGGTCTGGTCACGGCCGACGCCGACGCCGATGCCGATGGTGACGCCGGGAACCAGGACGATGTCCGCGCCAGCGCTCAGGCCGGAGGTCGAGAAGTCGAACCGATCCACGCCGCTGGTTGCATCGCGGCTGCCGATCGTCACGGTGCCATCGGTCCACAGCTCGATATTGCCCGGATCGCGCAGGTCGCAGTTGACGGCCGGGTCCTGGCTGCCCGCGCCGGGTGTTGCGGGCATGCTGTCGCTCGCCGTTCCGTCCGAGGAGCCGATCCGCTCAGGCTGGGTCGGGTCGTCATCGACCTGCTGCTGCGGCGCCGCGTCGTCCGACATCGGGATGCCAAGGCTGAGGCGCGCGCCCATGCCCTGCGTACAGCGACCGTCGTGCAGCTGCTCCATGCGGCGGCCGAAATTGCGGATCTGCGTCTCGGCCGTACGGCGGGCAGCGCCCGTCTCGGCAGCCTCGAGCCCGCGCACTTCGGGGTCGTCCGACGGATCGGACCGCGCGCCGACCTGGACGATCAAAGAGAGCGGCGCCGACGTGCCGCCGGCATTGCTCAGGGTGTAGAGCACGGTCACCGCCTGCTCCGTGTTGGTGCGGGAGGTGAATTGCAGGCTGTAGGTGCGGTTCATCGCCGTCCCGCCCTCAATCAGCTCCACGTCGGCGGCATCGGCCGGGGTAATCGACACGATCGCACCGCCGGTGAACGGTCCGCCGGCCGCGCCGCCAGTGAGATCGACGGTGACCATGCGACCGGCCAACGCATTGATCGAGAGCGGCTCCGCCGTCGGAACCGCAATGCTCACCTGGAGCGAGACGGTGGCGGGGTTGGACGTGCCTCCGGCACCGGTCGCCATATAAGTGAAGCTGTCAGGCCCGGAATAGCCGGTGGCCGGCGTATAGGTCACGACATCGCCGGCGATCGACGTCGTGCCATGGGCCGGAGGCGTGCCGATCGAGATGCTGCTGTGCGGGCCACCGGAGATGGAGCCCGACAGGTCGATCGCCGTGCCGGGGCTGTTGAAGGCGACGACCACGCCGGGTTTGTCCGCCGCGACCGGCTTGTCGATGAAGGTGTAGGTCGCGGAGCCGGTGCTGGTCTGGCCGTTGACGGTGACCGTGACGGGCGCCGGACCCGATCCGGTCGCGGGCGCGGTGACGGTGAGCGAGGTCGCACTCGCCGCGGTCACGCTGCCGGCGACGGCGCCGAACATCACGCTATTGTCGCCCGGTGTTGTGCTGAAGCCGGTGCCGGAGACCGTCACCACCTGGCTGACGGGTCCCGAAGGCGGCGACACGCCGGTCACCGTCGGCACCACCGTGAAGGCGTCGCCGGCGGTCGCCGACGTGGTCGGGTAGCCGCTGGGTGTGAAGGCGCTGAGGGTGAAGCCCGAGGTCGAGCCGGCGGTGGCGCCAGTATAATTGAGCGTGAGGGTGCAACTGCCCGGCGCCACGACGATGTTGCCGAATTCGACGGTCGTCGCGGTCGGGATCGAGGTCGAGCCGATCGAGCAGGTGCCCCCCGGGGCGCCGGCCACCCGCTCGACGAGCGACGGCGAGGTGAGCAACGCGTTGAAGGCCGGGCTGTTGGACGCATTGAGGTTGGTGAAGGTGATCGTCATCACCCCGGTGTCGCCAGCGCCAATAGTGGCTGGCGCAAAGGTGACCGACGCGGAGATCGCCGCGGCCGGCCCGACCGTGAAGCTCTGCTGGATCTGCGGCGCCGCGTTCCAGTTTGTATCGCCCGGCTGGTTGGCGTTGATCTGGCAGGTACCGGTGCTGGTGAAGGTGACCGAGTTGCCCGACACTGCGCAGCCGGTGCTGGCGCCGTCGAGCGAGAAGACCACCCCAAGCCCGGAAGTCGCCGTCGCGGTCACGGTGTAGGCGCTACCTCCCACCGTCGCACCACTGGGCGCGGCGGAGGTGAAGCCGGCCGTCTGGTCGCCCTTGGCGATCGTCGTCGTGGTGATCGAGCCGATGGTGGTGACGGGCGCGCCTTGGCTGTCGGTCACCCCGATACGGTAGCTGAACGTGCCGGCAACGGTCGGCGTGCCCGACACCAGGCCGGTGTCCGGATCGAGGCTAGTGCCCGGCACGAAAGCCCCGGCATCAAGCGCATATGTATAAGGCGCGATGCCACCCGAGGCCGTGTTGGACTGACTGTAGCTGGCGCCTACCTGGTTGCCCGACACGGTGCCGGTGCTGAGCACCAGATTGGCCGGAGTCACGGTGAAGCTCTGCACGACGTCGCTTGCCGCGTGCCAGTGGATGTCGCCCGCCTGGCTGGCGGTGATCGAGCAGGTGCCTGTCTGGAGCAAGGTGAGCGTGGTGCCCGAGACCGTGCAGATGCTCGTGGTCGTCGAGGAGAAGTCGACCGTCAGACCCGACGACGCCGTCGCCGACAAGGTCAGTGGCGAGGCCGACAGCGAGGCATTGGGCAGCGCGCCGAAGCTGATCGTCTGATCGCCCTGGACCACGGTGATGCTGTAGGACTGCACCCTGGTATACGGTCCGCCGCTGCCCACGGTCGAACTGTCGGTTGCCGTGATATCGAAATTGAAGGTACCGGTGGTGGTCGGTGTGCCCGACAACGTGCCGCCGGACAGGGTGAGGCCCGTCGGCAAATTCCCCAACGTCTGCGCATAGCTGTAAGGAGAGGTGCCGCCGCCCGCCGTAAAGCTCTGCGAATAGGCGACGCCGGCCGAGCCACCGGGTAACGCGCCGGCCGCCGGCGACAGCGTGATCGTCGGCGCGGCGATGGTCAGCACGAGCGGGCCGGTTGCCTGGGTGAAGGGTCCATTGCCGAGCGAGCTGTCGGTCACATTGGCGGTGAAGGTGAAGGTGCCGCTTGCCGCCGGCGTTCCAGTGATCGTGCAATCGACGTTGAGCTGTGTACCGGCAGGCAGGGCGCCCGTATTCAGCGTGGTCGAGCAGATATAGGGCGACCTGCCGCCGGTGGTGGTGATCTGCACGCCCGAAAGCGCGATGCCCCGCTGGCCGCTGCCGACAGGGAAGGCAGAGACCAGCACCGGGTTGCTGATCGGCACGGTGACCGTCGCCGGGCTCGAGGTGCCGCCCAGATTGGTCGCTGTGAAAGTGAAGCTGTCATTGCCGCGGAAGCCAGTCGGCGCGCTGTAGGTGACGAGGCCGGCCAAATCGACCGATACCGAACCGCCCTGGGCCGTGGTCGCCGAACCCACCGCATAGCTGGTCGGGCTGTTCGTCGCATGGCCGGCGACGCTGAAGGTCGCGCCGCTGACGTCATAAGCAAGCGCCGAAGCGGCGAACGAGCTGGCGACCGGCGGCGCAATGTAGGTGAACTGGTCCGCGGTGCTCGTGGCACTGGTACCGCCCGGCGCGGTGATTGTGACATCGACCACCCCCGCGGCATGAGCCGGCGCAACCGCCGTGATCTGCGTATCGCTGTTGACCGTGTAGCTCACCGCATTGGTCCCGCCGAAGCGCACGCCGCCCGGGCCTGTCGTGCCGGTAAAATCGGTGCCCGTGACGATGACGGCTGTCCCGCCGGCGGTTGGGCCGGATGTCGGCGAAACCGACGCCACCGTCGGCGCGGGCACTGTGACGGTGAGCGGGATCGCCGTCGTTGCCGTGCTTCCCGACACGGGGGCTGGGCCGGAGGCCGAGACCGTGCCGCTCGTATAGCTGTAATTGCCCGGCGTGGCGGACGAGACGGTGATCGACAGCGCGCACGAACTACTCGCATTCAGCGTCGCGCCGGACAGGCTCAGCGCGCCGCCGGACAGCGCGGGGGTGCCGCCGGTGCAGGTCGTCGTCGGGTTCGATCCGGTGAGGCCGGCCGGCAAAGCCGATGCCGACACCGCTACGCCGGTCAGCTGCATCCCGGCATTCGGATTGCTGATCGTCACGGTCAGGGTCGAGGACCCGTCTCTGACGATGGAAGCCGGGCTGAAGGCCGCAACGATCGTCGGCGCCGCCGCGTTGACGGCAAGCTGGAAAGTCTGGGACGCGGAACCCGTTCCCTGGTGGGTCACGGTGACGGTGAAGGTGGTGGCGGCGAGCGCGGCGGTCGGCGTGCCGGTGATGGCCCCGGTGCCGGTGTCGAACGAAAGGCCGGCGGGCAGCGTGCCGCCGCTCAGCGCATAGGTGCGCGTTCCGTAGCCGAAAGAGGCTGTGACCGGCGTGAAGCTCAGCGCCGTGCCCACCGTGCCCGTGGTCGAAGCGACGGCCTGGGTTGCGCGGACGGCGCAATAGATCGTCCAGGTCACCGTGCCGCCGGGACCAGTGCCCGGAATCGTACCGGAGGGTGTTATGGTGCGGGAATCCACCGGCAGGGTAAAGGAACCGCTGCCACCGGTCGACGTGGAAGGCACGATGTCGATGCCGAGGCCGCTCAACCCCGAATAGGTCAGCCTGGCGGTGATCGAAGGATCCGAGACCGTATAGCTGTAGTATAGAACGGTTCCCGACGCATAATTGACGATGCCCGTCTGATTGCCGGGAGGGGCGGGGCGCGTGACGGGACCGCTGGTGATGACATAAGCGCCGTTGTCATAATTGGCGGCATTGTTCCCGAGATAGGCGCAGCCGTCGCCGTCGGCGGCCCTGGCGGCGATCGGCGAGAGAAGGATCAGGATAGCCGGCAGTGCGAGCGCCATGGCGCGCGTCTTGCCTTGCAACCGCGCGCAGATGTTCCACGCAGCCTTGAGCCACCTCACCATATTCAGATTATCCCGCCCCTGTAAGAACCGCACTCTATCGGCATGTGCCGCAGGCCCGGCGCAACTCTATGTTGCAACTCTGCTGACGCATTGCTGTGAACCAGCCTAGTCTCGAATCCCCCTCTTCAATCCTAGAGAAGAATTGCTTTCACTCAAGCGAGTAATCCTACGTAACTAACAATATAGCTTTTTGCCCGGAACGGACTGGCGCTCATTCGCAACAGATCGACGAAGGCCATGCTGCTCCCTAACTGCAACATCGGCAAACTGAATGATGCGGCCGCGGCGCCGGGATCGACCCTTGCTCGGATCGCGATGATCTTCGTGCGCTGCGAAAAAGGAAGCAGCCACTCACCGCTCGAGGCTCCCAATGTCACGGTCGCCGTCCAGGTCTTGCAGAGATTCATTCGCGAAATGAGTGAAAGCCCAATAAGGCCGGTGCCGGCGCGCAGCAGGCGCCGGACGAACTAACGCTGATTATTTTGAGTCATCCCTTGAGAGGGAAATGGTGGAGCCAGACGGAATCGAACCGACGACCTCTTGAATGCCATTCAAGCGCTCTCCCAACTGAGCTATGACCCCACACTGGGTTTCCAAGGGCTTTAAATCAGGCCCTCGAATTGGGAGCCTCGCAAGACGGTTGCCTTGCGAAGCGGGCGGAACCTAGTGCCGCCCTCATGATTTATCAAGCAAAACTTGCGCAAGCGCACGAGATAGTTTTGCCGACGGGCGAAGGAGGTCTCAGACCTCTTCCTCGCCCTCCTTGGAACCGCCCGGACCACCGTCCAGATAGCCGGTAACGTCGGAATTCTCTTCCTCGTCCTCGACCAGGAAGGTCGAATCCTCTTCGGCCTCGGCGCCATCGTCCTCTTCGCCCAGATCGACATCGGCGACGGCGGCGGTTTCGTCATCCGCATCACCCCCCTCTTCGACCTCCTCGAGGCTGACGAGCTCGACGTCCGAGGCCTCCTCGGCCTCTTCCGGCGCCGGCTTCGGCATTTCGCGCTTGGGTGCTGCCTGCGGCACTTCGCCCTTGGACGGCAGCAACGGGGCGGCAATGAAGCTCACACCGCATTTCGGGCAAATGATCGGTGACTTCAGGAGATCATAGAATTTCGACCCGCAGGACGGGCATATACGCTTGGTTCCGAGTTCAGCCTTGACCACGGTTGATCCTTTACAGGCTAATAAAATGAGAGTGATGGGGGCTCCATGCCATGGCCGGCCTGGCTTGTCAAAAGCAAAGGTGACAGGCGAAAACCCCTATGTTAGGAGCCCATCCCGACAAATAAACCCGTTAATTTGTGGACATTTCCGTGCACGGCTCAAGCCCAGCGCCGCTCCAATCCTCAGCCGCCCAAGGTCTCAAAGGCCGCTTGCGGGTTCCCGGGGACAAATCCATCTCACACCGCTCGCTCATGCTGGGGGCGATCGCGGTCGGCGAAACCCGCGCCTCGGGCCTCCTCGAGGGCGAGGATGTGGTCAACACCGCCCGGGCCATGCAGGCCCTGGGGGCCCAGGTGAAGCGCACGGATGACGGCGTCTGGCATATCCAGGGCGTCGGCGTGTCGGGCCTGATGAGCCCCAAAGGCGACCTCGATTTCGGCAATTCCGGCACCGGCGTGCGCCTGGCGCTCGGCCTCATGGCCTCCACGCCCTTGACCGCGCGTTGTATCGGCGATGCCTCCTTGTCAGGCCGGCCCATGGGCCGCGTCACCGTGCCGCTGTCCGAAATCGGCGCCCGCTTCGAGACCGCGGCAGGCGGCAGGCTGCCTTTGACGCTGCACGGCGCCCGCCATGCCGTGCCGATCACTTATAAGCTTCCGGTCGCTTCCGCCCAGGTCAAGTCCGCCGTGCTGCTGGCCGGGCTCAATACGCCCGGGCGCACCACCGTGATCGAGCCGGTGGCGACGCGCGACCATACCGAGCGCATGCTGAAGGCCTTCGGCGCCGATATCGCCATCACGGCCAAGGAAGACGGCCGCCACATCACCATCACCGGCCAGCGCGAACTCAAAGCGCAGATCATCGACGTGCCGGCCGATCCGAGCTCGGCCGCCTTCCCGATCGTCGCCGCCCTCATCGCACCAGGCTCCGACATCACCATCGAAAATGTGATGTTGAACGAGACACGCACCGGCCTCATCACCACGCTCATCGAAATGGGCGGCGACATCACCATCGAGAACAAGAGGCTGGCGGGCGGCGAGGAGGTCGGCGATCTGCGCGTCCGTTCCTCGAAGCTCACCGGCATCAAGGTGCCGGCCGGCCGCGCCCCATCGATGATCGACGAATATCCGGCCCTCGCCGTCGCCGCCTCATTCGCGCAAGGTATCACCCATATGGCGGGGCTCGACGAATTGCGCGTGAAGGAGAGTGACCGGCTCGCCGCCGTCGAAGCGGGTCTCAATGCCAATGGCGTGACGACACGCTCCGGACCCGACTGGCTCGAGGTCGAAGGCGGCAAGGTTCAAGGCGGCGGCCTCGTCGCCACCCATCTCGATCATCGCATCGCCATGTCCTTCCTGGTCATGGGCCTCGCCAGCGCGAAGCCGGTCCGTGTCGATGACGGCGCCATGATCGCCACCAGCTTCCCGAACTTCTCCGGTCTGATGAACGGTCTCGGCTGCCGCATCGAGCCCACGTCATGATCATCGCCGTCGACGGCCCCGCCGCCGCCGGCAAAGGCACCCTCGCCCGCGCATTGGCGCGTCATTACAACTACCACTTCCTCGACACCGGCGCGCTCTATCGCATGGTCGGGCTCGGCGTGGTGAGCGCCGGCGGCGACCCGCGCGATGCGGCGGCGGCGCTGAAGGCGGCCGAAAGCTTGCGCCCCGACAAGGTGAATGACGCGGATCTGCGCAGCGAGGCGGTGGGCGAAGCCGCCTCGATCGTCGCCGTCAACCCGGATGTCCGCGCCGCCTTGCTCGGTTTCCAGCGCGCCTTTGCCCGCAAGGCGCCAGGCGCGGTGCTGGACGGGCGCGATATCGGCACGGTGGTGTGCCCGGACGCGGAGGCGAAGATCTTCGTCACCGCCTCGGCGGAGGTGCGCGCCAGACGCCGACTCGCCGAGATCGCCGAGCGCGACGAGGCACCGGCTTTCGATGTCGTGCTGGCCGAGATCAAAGCCCGTGACGCGCGCGACAGCAGCCGCGCCCATGCACCGCTTGTTCCGGCGAGCGATGCTTATGTGCTCGATTCATCCGATCTCAGCCGCGAAGAGGCGCTGGCCAAGGCCATTGCCTATGTAGAGACGCGAAAGATCACTGCGGCAACGGGCGGAGCGCGTAAGTGACTTCCGGCCGCCCGCTCTTCGGCCAGCGATAGGTGGCCCAGCAGGCCTTGTCCTGGCCGGTGAAATTGCAGTTCGTCTTGTCGACCCAGAGATCGAGCGAGGATGCGTCCCGGGTCAGCGTCAAAGTGGGCGTGGCCCCCAGAATCTCGACCGGATCGCGATAGTCGTTGCCCGAGACCGCGACCTTGATGGCGCAGCCGCCATTGCCGCAGAAAGCAGTGGCGGCACCGGTGCAGTCGAGCGCCTGCGGATCGAAGACGACATCCTGCAGGCCGTCGCCATCGAGATCGCCGGTGAGAAGCCGTGGCAGATCGGCACCCGTTTTCAGGGCGCCGCCGAGCTTGCGGCATTGCTCGCCATAGACACCGGCGGACTCCTGCAACGCCTCGGGCAGATTGCCCACCGACCAGGGCTCGATTACCGGGTCAGCGTTCTCCTGGTCATAGACATTCTGCATCGCCTGGGCGATCCCATCCTTCAGCGTGGCGATGCGCGCCTGGTAGAGCTTGCGCAGACAGGCGAGGTCGGCGCCACATTGGGCGCGTGCCTGGAGAAAATTCTGGGCGTCGTCCATGCGCGCCCCGCTGCCGCCCATCAGCATCGGTACCTTGCGGAAGGCGAACCACAGGCCGCCCATCTCGCTGTCGAGTGCCGAGAGGTCCGGTGTCCTGCAAATGGCGATCTCGTCAGGCTTTGCCGCCTTGCCGCAATCGAAGCTCGCGGCTGAAACGGTGGAAGACAAGCTCACCAGAGTTACCGCAACAAACACTGCGAACAGACCGGGGCGGAACATGAGGTCTCTCCTATTTCGCAACGTCGTCAGTTGGGAACCCACACCAGATGCCGAGCTGACGATACGCGGCGGTGAAGCCCTTCAGCGACTGTGCCGGAACCGGCTTGCCCGCGACGGTGATGTCGACCGAGCTGCCCGCCGCCATGGCCCGCAAAAGCGTGAGGCTCGTCTCCTTCACATTGTTGATGGTCACCTGCTTGCCGTTGCCGGCCGCCTGAGCGTCGATGCGTTTGCCGTCGATTTCGAAAGCCACCGGGATGCCCTCGCCCGCGGGCGCCATGGCCGTCGAAATCAAAATCGCCGGATAGGCGTCAGGCGGCAGCACGTCGCCATTGCCGATCGTGATGGCGAGCGTCGCGGTCGGGCCGCCATCGCCGGCCACCGATGTCTCGGCCTGACAGGTCTTGCGCAGGTCCTCGCCAGTATTGACCTCGTCCAGACTGGCGGTCCAGTCGCGGAAGGTTTCCTTCTGCGGCGCCGCCAGGGCGTTGCCGCCAAGGCCAAGAAACAAGACAGCTGATCCGAGCAAGGTTTTGATCATGCCCCGCATGATACAGGCAGACGCCACATTGCCAAAATCACCTCCGTGAATGAGATTAACTCCAACCGACGGAAGTCATATTGCCGAGGCGCCGTCCCTCATGCACAGTCGGGCCATGGCGGGGAAACACAAGACCAGGCGGGCCTATGTCGCCGGCACTTTCGATACGAAGGCGCGTGAGCTGCTCTATCTGCGCGACTGCCTGAAAGGACACGGCATCGACACGGTGACCGTCGACCTCTCGACGTCGGGCAGCAAGAGCCCGATCGAGGCCGACATCGCCGCGACCACGGTCGCGACCTTCCATCCGCTGGCGGCTGAGGCCGTCTTCACCGGCGAACGTGGCAGCGCGGTCGCGCGCATGGCGGAGGCCTTCGCCATCTTCGCCAAGTCGCGCGAAGACCTGGGCGGCCTCATCTCCGCCGGCGGATCGGGCGCCACGGCGCTCGCCACGCCGGCAATGCGGGCGCTGCCGGTCGGGATCGCGAAGCTCATGGTCTCCACCATCGCGAGCGGCGATGTGCGACCGCATGTCGGGTCCTCCGACATCGCCATGCTCTATCCGGTGACCGACATATCGGGGCTCAACCGCATCTCGCGCAAAGTACTCGCCAATGCGGCGGGCGCCCTTGCCGGCATGATGCGGGCCGAACCGCTGCCCGGCGCGGATGAGAAACCCGCCATCGGCCTCACCATGTTCGGGGTGACGACATCCTGCGTGCAGGCGGTGACGAAGCGCCTCGAAGACCGATATGACTGCATCGTCTTCCATGCCACCGGATCGGGCGGACAGTCTTTCGAGACGCTGGCCGGATCGGGTTTCTTCACGGGCGTGCTCGACATCACCACCACCGAAATAGCCGATGAGACCGTTGGGGGCGTGCTCAGCGCCGGATCGGCACGCCTCGATGTCTTCGCCGCGCATGCCATTCCTTATGTCGGCTCCGTCGGCGCGCTCGATATGGTGAATTTCTGGGCGCGCGACACCGTGCCGGCGCAATTCGCAGACCGGCAGTTCCATATCCACAACGCCAATGTGACGCTGATGCGCACCACGCCGGAAGAAAATGCGCGGATCGGCCGGTTCATCGCGCGGAAGCTCAACCGCATGAAAGGCAAGGTGCGTTTCCTCCTGCCGATGAAAGGCGTTTCGGCGCTCGATGAGGCCGGCAAGCCTTTCTTCGACGAAGCCGCGGACCAGGCGCTGTTCGGCGCGATCGAACAGGACTTCCAGGCGACCCCGGATCACCTTCTGATCAAGCTGCCGCTCCATATCAACGACCCTCACTTCGCCGAGGCGCTGGTCACGGCCTTCCGCGAGATCACGGAGACCTCATGAGCCGTTTCAAACGTGAAGAGCTGATCGCCCGCTTCCGCGACATGATCAAGCGCGGCGAGCCGATCATCGGCGGCGGCGCCGGCACCGGTCTTTCCGCCAAGGGCGAGGAAGCGGGCGGCATCGATCTCATCATCATCTACAATTCAGGGCGCTACCGCATGGCGGGCCGCGGCTCGCTCGCCGGCATGATGGCCTATGGCAATGCCAATGACATCGTGCTCGATATGGCGCGCGAGGTGCTGCCGGTTGTCAAGAAGACGCCAGTGCTGGCCGGTGTCAACGGCACCGACCCCTTCTGCATCTTCGATGACTTCCTCGACCGGCTGAGCGCGCTCGGTTTCGCCGGCGTCCAGAATTTTCCGACCGTCGGCCTGTTCGACGGCCGGATGCGCGCCAATCTGGAAGAGACGGGGATGGGCTATGGGCTCGAGGTCGATCTCATCCGGCTGGCGCATCAGAAGAACATGCTGACCACGCCTTACGCCTTCACCGTCGCCGAGGCGGTGCAGATGACCGAAGCCGGCGCCGATATCCTGGTCTGCCATATGGGGCTGACGACCGGAGGCGCCATCGGCGCGTCCACCGCCTTCACGCTCGACGACAGCGCCAAGCTCATCAATGCGATGATCAAGGCGGCGCGGAAGGTCCGCGACGACATCCTCATCCTCTGCCATGGCGGGCCGATCGCCGAGCCGGCGGATGCCGACTTCATCCTGAAAGCCTGCCCCGGCTGCCATGGTTTCTACGGCGCCTCGTCGATGGAGCGCCTGCCGGTCGAACGCGCGCTCATCGAGCAGACACGGAAATTCAAGGCGATCGGGCGGAAGTAAAGCGCCGCCTGTAAGGGAAGATTCACCATTCTCGGGTCAAATCGGTCTCCTAAAGAGGGCCCTCCCGATGATTAAGCTTTCCTTAACCAGTTTCGCTTGCGCCGCCATGCTCGCCGCCCTGACCTCGCCGGCGCTGGCCGCGAGCGATGTGGTGATCAATGCCGACCAGGCCAAGATTCTCAGCGTCGGCGGCCAGCCCGGCATGGTGGTGGTCGGCAATCCCAGTATTGCCGACGTCACGGTGCGCGGCGATCAAGTGGTGCTGATGGGCCGCAATTACGGCGTGACCAATCTCATCATTCTCGACCGCGAAGGCAATCAGCTCGCCGCCCTCGACGTTACGGTTCAGATCGCCGACAAAAACGCTGTCCATGTGTTCAAGGCGGGCGGACGCATGAGCCTGGCCTGCGCGCCGGTCTGCGAGCAGAGCCTCCAAGTGGGCGACGATCCGATCAGGGTCTTCGAGCCCCTTGCGAAGGAAATACAGACGAAGAACGACATAGCGAGCAGCTCGTCGAAGGCGGAATAGTCCCTGCTCGCCCGATTTCGCTAAAATTTGATTGAATTTCTTCAATCCACCGAAATGGCGGGCTGTTACACCCGTCCACCACGAGACTCACCGGTTGATCAGGTCAGAAATTCCCATGGGGCGGCGCATCAAGGGCTTCAAGCAGCGGCTTCGGCTTTTCCCGCGTCAGGACAGCGGCGCGACGGCCGTTGAATTTGCCATGATCGCGCTTCCCTTCTTCGCGCTGATCATCATGGTGTTCGAGACGGCGACGATGATGTTCACCGACATCTCGCTGCAGAATGGCGTTAACCAGACCTCCAGGCTCATCCGCACCGGACAGGTACAGACCCAGGGAATCAGCGAGGCGCGCTTCCGCGAGCTCCTCTGCGGCAACGTCGCCTTTTATCTCGACTGCTCCAAGATCCGCATATTCGTCACCAAATCCACGACGCCGACCTTTTCCAACCGCACCAATCTGATGACGGCGACCGCGACGACGCCGCAACGCTGGGAGGTCGGAGCTGCCTCGGAGTGGACTCTCGTGCAGGTGAGCTACGACTGGAAGCTGTTCATTCCGAAGATCAGCATGCTCGGCAATCTCGATCAGAACACGCGCCGCATCGTCGCCGGTGCCCTGTTCCGCAACGAACCCTTTGGCGGGTGAAATCATGCGACAGCCCGCCCGCAGACTCCGCCGTTTCATTCGCGACCAGAAGGGCGTCGCCGCGATCGAATTCGCCTTGATCGCGCCGGTTCTGCTCCTCATCTATTTCGGCGCCGTTGACCTCACCAACTGGTATATGGCGCACCGCCGGCTGGTGGTGGCCGGCAGCACCATCGCCGATCTCACCACGCAGAACCCGGGCACCGTGACGGGCACGCAGATCGGTCAATACTGGACGGCGGTCGGCGACATCATCGCCCCGCTCTCCCTCTCCAATGTCAATCTGACGATCCGCGACTTTCGCAAGGACGGCGGCAGCGCGAAACGGCAATGGAGCTATAGCCGGGGGACCGACTGCAGCAATACTCCCGATGCCGCAGGACTCCTGGCCATCTCAACGGGCGAGATGACCGAGGCCAACGACATCCTGATTGCCGAAGTGTGCACCACGATGCAGCCCATGGTGCTGAGCTTTTTCAAGTTCAAGCCCGTGACCATGACCTATCAGATCAGCATGCGGCCGCGGCTCGGCAAGACGCTCGACTGCACCGCCGGCTGCAGCTGAGACGGCACATTCGGATCAGTCTGTTTTCCAGCGATTTGAGCAAATCCTGATCGCCAAAGTCTTCAACTTTGGCGGGATTTGCTCTAGACCAGCCCAAATCACAAAATCCGGCCGCAGGGCCGGCATCTGACGTCGGGCCCAAGTGGAACTTCATATCTTTCTCGCCGTCCTGGTCGCAGCCCTCCTGCATGCGAGCTGGAATCTGCTGGTCAAGCTCGATCTCGACCGCTTCCTGGCGCTACTCCTGATCTCCTGCGTCATGGTGGTCATGGGCGCTGTGATGCTCAGCGTATTTCCATGGCCCAAGGCCGAGAGCTATCCCTATCTCGTCGCCTCGGGACTGCTCCATACCGGCTACAATATCTTCCTGGCCCGCAGCTACCGCACCGGCGACCTCTCACAGGTCTATCCGATCGCACGCGGTACGGCGCCGCTTCTCACCTTCATCGGCGCCTGGGTCCTTGCCGGCGAGGCGGTGACCGGCTTCGGTGCGCTCGGCATCCTGCTGCTCGTCGCCGGCATCTGGCTCACGGCCAGGCCGGGCAGCCGGTCGATCCGGCTCGACGGCCTCACGCTGTTCTTCGCGCTAGGAACCTCGGGCTTCATCGCCGCCTATACGCTGGTCGACGGTTTGGGCGCTCGACTGTCGGCCTCGGCCTCGGCCTATGCCGGCGCCTTGTTCGTGCTCGACGGTGTGTTCATGATCATTGCCGCGCTCATCATGCGGGGCCCGAAAGTCTTCGCGCAGGTGCTGCCGTCCTGGAAAAGTGGTGTGACCGCGGCCCTCTTTTCGGGCGCGGCCTATTGGATCGTCATCTGGGCCATGAGCCTCGCGCCCATCGCCGCCGTGGCGGCGCTGCGCGAGACCAGCATCCTGTTCGTCATGCTGATGTCGGCCTATTTCCTGAAGGAAAAAGTGACGGGCCTCCGGCTCCTCGGCGCCGTCCTGATCGTGCTGGGCGCCGTGTCGCTCAGGCTGGCGTGAATCATACGCTGTAGCAACGGCGCGTCATTCCCCTGTCACAAATTAAAGGCAGGTTAAAGACACCAGGAGGCGTCAGTTGCGTTCCCTATTTCCTGGCATCACCCGACTGCCCCGCCATGCCGGCGCCGCCTTTTCACCCTCAGCCCCTTAAAGGTTCGCGCGCCCGGCATGGCCCTTTTCCATGTGGCCGGGCTTGACCCGGCCATCCAGCAAGATGATTTTCAATGAGCTGATACTCTTCCAGCTTGCGTGCCAGCGGTGATACTGGATGGCCGCCTCAAGGGCGGCCATGACGAGTGGGGGGTGAGGCGCGTTGGTCTTGCCTCAGCGTGTCAGCCCAGGAAGTCTTTCATCCGCCCCAACGCTTCCTTCAGCTCGGCCTCGCTCGCCGCATAAGAAAGACGCAGATAGCCGGCACCATTATCGCCGAAGCTTTCACCCGGAATGAGCGCCACATGCGCCTCGTTCAGAAGCTCACGCGCAAGGTCACGCGAATTGCGCCCGGTCGCCTTCACATTGGGAAAGGCGTAGAAGGCGCCGCCCGGCATGCGGCAGCTGACGCCTTTCAACGCATTCAAGCCGTCGACGACGATGCCGCGGCGTTTCTCGAAGCTTTTCCGGAAAGCCTCGATCTCGTCCATCGGCCCGGTCATCGCCGCAAGACCCGCCATCTGGGCCGCCACATTGACGCAGGAATGATCGACGGTGATGAGCTTGCGCACATGATCGACGAGCGCCTTGGGCCATATGCCGAAGCCAAGGCGCCAGCCGGTCATGGCGAAGGTCTTCGACCAACCGTCGAGAATGATGGTGCGGTCGCGCAATTCGGGGAAGCTCAGGAAGCTGGTGAATTTCGCCCCTTCGAAAACGAGATGACTGTAGATTTCGTCCGACAGGATCGCGACATGGGGATGCTTCGCCAGACCCTGGGCAAGCTTCTCGATCTCCCTGGCATCAACGACACCGCCGGTCGGGTTGGCGGGCGAGTTGATCATGATGAGCCGAGTCTGAGGCGTGATGAGGGACAGCACCTCATCGGCATCAAAGCCGAAATCTTTCTCCTCGCGGATCGGATAAGGCACGCCCTTGGCGCCGCCCGAGCGGATCGCCTCGCGATAGGGCGGGAAGCCCGGATCGGGATAAAGAATCTCGGCGCCCGGTCCGCCGAAGAGGAGACAGGCGAAATAGAAGGTCACCTTGCCGCCCGGCACGATGACGACTTCATCGGCGCTGACCGGGACCTTGAAGCGGCCCGCAATATGCGCCGCCACCGCCTCGCGCAGAGGCAGAATGCCGATCGGCGTCGTGTAACCATGCGGTCCGTCGCGCACAGCCTTCTCCGCCGCTTCCAAGATGTGGCGTGGCGGTGAGAAATCCGGCTGGCCGATGCCAAGATTAATGACGGGCGCGCCTTTCGCTTTCAACGCCAAAGCGCGGTCGAGCACGGCGAAGGCGCCTTCTTCTTCGATGACGGTGATGTTGGGATTGAGCTTGAGCATGGTCCTGCGATTTTCCTGGGGAGGGTTCAGTCTTAGGTTACATCGTCGATGGCGGGATCGAGAAGGTGGCTGACATTGCGGCCGGCATGACCGGTGGCGACGGCGTCAGCAAAGATCTGCTCCACCGCCTGGGTGAGCGGCGTCATCTGGCCGAGCTCGTCGGCGAGGCTCGCATAATAGCCGATATCCTTGGCGGCATTGGCAAGCGAGAATTTATAGCCGTCGAAATCACCGGCCAGCGCCGCATCCATCATCTTGCGCAGCACGCCCGAATTGCCGGAGCCGTTCTGCATCACCTCATAGAGGTCCTTCCAGTCGACCTGGGCGGCATGGGCGGTGCGGAAGGCCTCGGCGACGAGGCCGATCATGCCGATAACCAGATAATTGGAGATGAGCTTCGCCACATGGCCCGAGCCTGGCGGGCCGAAATATTTGACGCGGCTGGCATAAGCGGAGACGATCGGCAGGATCGCCTCATAGGTTTCCCATTCGGCGCCGATGAGGACACCCACTTCCTTCTTCGCCACCTGCTCCGGTCCGCCCGCCATCGGCGCATCGGCATAGGCGACCCCCAGCATCTTGAGATCGTGGGCGAACCGGCGCGTCGTCTCCGGATTGGTGGTGCCGGTGTCGATGATCGTCTGTCCACGGCGCAGATGAGGTTTGATTCCGGTGAGGGTTTCCTCCACCACCTTGGCGGTGGTCAGACAAAGGATGATCGTTTCCGCATTTGCGGCGAGGGTCTTGAAATCAGCCGCCTCATGCGCGCCCTTGCGCAGCAAGGGATCGATGAAGCTGCGGTTGCGATGCGCCATGAGCCACAACTCATGACCGTTCTCCAGCAGATGGCCGGCCATGCCGGACCCCATCAGGCCCAGACCAATGAAGCCAATCCTCATGTCTCAAAACCTTTTCCGCAAGCGCATGCCATGGTAGCTTCCGCCGCCGCAAATCGGGAGAGGGTACCCTAATGACACTGCACAAGAATTTCATCAATGGCGAGTGGGTCGGCAGCGACCATGCCAAGGACAATATAAACCCGTCCGACCTCTCCGACATCATCGGCTCCTATGCGCAGGCAAGTGCCGCCGACGCCGAAGCCGCCATCGCCGCGGCCAAGGCCGCCTTCCCCGCCTGGTCCCAGACGACGCCGCAGCAGCGCGCCGACATTCTGGAAGCGGCGGGCGTCGAGCTCCTCGCCCGCAAGGACGAGATCGGCAAGCTGCTCGCCCGCGAAGAAGGCAAGCCGCTCGCCAATGGCATCGCTGAGACGATGCGGGCAGGCCAGATCTTCAAATTCTTTGCCCAGGAGACCCTGCGGGCCGAGGGCGTCGCCATCGCCTCAGTGCGCCCGGGAGTCGATATCACGGTGATGCGCGAGCCGCTTGGCGTCGTCGGCCTCATCTGCCCATGGAACTTCCCGATCGCCATTCCGGCCTGGAAAATGGCGCCGGCGCTCGCCTTCGGCAATACGGTCGTGTTCAAGCCGGCGGATCTGGTGCCGGGATCGGCCTGGGCGCTGGTCGAAATCCTCTCCCGCGCCGGCCTGCCGAAGGGCGTGCTCAATCTGATCATGGGCAAAGGCTCGGTGGTCGGCCAGGCGATGCTCGACTCCAAGGACGTCAACGCCATCTCCTTCACCGGCTCGGTGGCGACGGGGGCCCGCGTCGCCCAGGCCTGCGCCACCCGTGGCGCCAAGTTCCAGCTCGAAATGGGCGGCAAGAATCCGCTGATCGTGCTCGACGACGCGCATCTCGACACCGCGGTTGCGGCCGCCGTCGACGGCGCCTTCTTCCAAACCGGTCAGCGCTGCACCGCCTCCTCGCGCCTCATCGTGCAAAGCAAGCTGCATGACGCCTTCATCGACAAGACGGTGGCGGCGCTGAAAGCGCTCAAGGTCGATCACGCGCTGAAGGACGGCACCCAGATCGGCCCGGTGGTCGACGAGAACCAGCTGGCGCAGGATCTCTCCTATATCGATGTCGGCCGGCACGAAGGCGCCGAGCTCGCCTGGGGCGGCGAGCTCCTCAACCGCGACACCAAGGGCCATTATCTGAGCCCAGCCCTGTTCGTGAACACCACCAACAAAATGCGCATCAACCGCGAGGAGATTTTCGGACCGGTCGCCTCGGTGATCAAGGTCGAGTCCTATGACGAAGCGTTGGCCATCGCCAATGACACGAGTTTCGGGCTGTCTTCCGGCATCTGCACGTCGTCGCTCAAATACGCCAATCACTTCCGCAAGAACTCGGCGGCCGGAATGGTGATGGTCAACCTGCCGACGGCCGGCGTCGACTATCACGTACCGTTCGGCGGCCGCAAAGGCTCGAGCTACGGCCCGCGCGAGCAGGGTCGCCACGCGGCGGAATTCTACACCGCGACCAAGACGTCCTATATCAACGCGATGTAGAAAGCAGATGGCCGCCTCAAGGGCGGCCATGAACTTTTCGGACCGATGCGGCTAAACGACCGCCACATCCAGCGGCGACAGCTTGGCAATTTCGCCATGGAGCTTGTCGCCGCGTTTGACGGCGCCGACGCCGGAGGGCGTGCCAGTGAAGATGAGATCACCGGGCGCCAGCATGAAGAACTGCGACAATTCGGCGATGATGTCCGCGACCGGCCAGATCATGTCGGCGAGATCGCCCGACTGGCGGCGCTCGCCATTCACGTCAAGGGTGATCGGGCCTTTGACCAGGAGACCCGTCTGCTCGATCGGCGTGATGGCGCCGATGGGAGCGGCGCGGTCGAAGGCCTTGGCGGTTGCCCAGGGCCGGCCCTGCTTCTTGGCCTCGGCCTGGAGATCGCGGCGCGTCATGTCGAGACCGACGGCATAACCATAGATGAGGTCCTTGGCCTTGGCCGCCGGGATATTGTGACCGCCCGTCTTCAGCGCCACCACCAGCTCGATCTCATGGTGAACGTCGGCGGAAGCCGGCGGATAGGGAAAGACGCCGTCAGTCACGACCGAATCCGGCGCCTTCTGGAAGAAGAAGGGCTTCTCGCGCTTGGGGTCGTGACCCATTTCGCGGGCATGCTCGGCGTAATTGCGCCCGACGCAATAAAGCCGGCGAACCGGAAACGTCTTGCGGGTGCCCGCCACCGGCACGGCCGGCAACGGGGCGAGGTCGACGACGAAATCGAGGACGCGGTCACGGAGATTCATGTGAGCTTGATCCCTTTGTCACGAAAAGCCGCTTTGGCTTGGGCGGCGGTGCCGTTCAAATCGATAGCCCGGCAGGCTTCTTCGACCACGATCGTGTCAAAACCATGCTGGGCCGCGTCCTCGGCCGAATAGCGGACGCAATAGTCGAAAGCGAGGCCGACGCAGACGATGCGGTCCAGCCGGCGCTCGCGCAGATACCCCAGAAGGCCGGTCGGGGTCTTGCGGTCATTCTCGAAGAAGGCGGAATAGGAGTCGATCTCGGGGCGGAAACCCTTGCGGATGACAAGCGCCGCGTGCGGGATGTCGAGACCGGAATGGAATTCGGCGCCGGCGCTTCCCCAGGTGCAATGGTCGGGCCACAGAGTCTGCGGGCCATAGGGCATGGCAATGGTGGAGAAAATGTCATGTCCGGGATGCGCGGAGGCGAAGGAGGAATGGCCGTCCGGATGCCAGTCCTGGGTCAGCACCACATGACGGAAGTCGCGCGCCATCCGGTTGATGATGGGAACGACCTCGCCGCCGCGTGGCACGGCGAGACGGCCGCCAGGGCAGAAATCATTCTGCACGTCGATGACCAGAAGCACCTCGCCGTCACGCACCGCCATGGCCTCGCGATCCTCGATTGGGGCTCGCCTGTTATGCTAAATCGTTGGCAACCGCAAGACAGGAATCGTGACATGCCGCTGCTTCAGCTCGACCACATCCAGCTCGCCATGCCGGCCGGCGGCGAGGATCAGGCGCGCCGCTTCTATGGCGCGCTTCTCGGCCTCACCGAGGTGGAAAAGCCGGACAATCTCAGGAAGCGCGGCGGCTGCTGGTTCGAGCGCGGCACAATCCGGGTCCATCTCGGCGTCGAGGCGGAATTCCGGCCGGCGCGCAAGGCGCATCCGGCTTTCCTGGTAACTGATCTCGCCGACCTTGTTGCCAAGCTGGCAGAAGGCGGCGTCATCGCCCGGCGCGACGAACCGCTACCCGGTTATGACCGCGTCTATGTCGATGATCCCTTCGGCAACCGGATCGAGCTGATGGAGAAGCGCGCCTCATAGTTCCATTACCGTCACCCCGGCTTTCGCCGGGATGACGGATTGGGGCAGCACTAAGCCTTCGTCCACTTGCCGTTCTTGGAAGAGGATTTCTTGCACGCCTCGATGAAGGCCATGCCGGCGACGCCGTCCTCGATGCCAGGGAAATTGACGTCCTTGTCGGGTTTCTTGCCCGCACGCTTGGCAATGATGGCGCGGGCGGCTTCGGTGTAGATATTGGCGAAGCCTTCGAGATAGCCTTCCGGATGTCCGGGTGGAACACGCGTCACGCGGCCCGCCGTGGCGCCCGAGCCGGCGCCGCCCCTGGTGATCAGGCGCTTCTCCTGGCCGAACGGCGTGAACCACAGATAGTTCGGATCGGCCTGCGTCCAGTCGAGGCCGCCCTTGGTGCCATAGACGCGCAGGCGCAGGCCGTTCTCGTTGCCGGGCGCCACCTGGCTCGCCCACAACATGCCGCGCGCGCCATTCTTGAAGCGCAGCATCACATTGACATTGTCGTCGACCTTGCGGCCTTTGACGAAACTCGTCATGTCGGCGGAAAGCTCATCGAGCGTGAGGCCGGAGACGAAGCAGGCGAGCTGATAGGCGTGGGTGCCGATATCTCCGATGGCGCCGCCGCCCGATTGTTTTGGATCGGTGCGCCAGGCCGCCTGCTTCTGGCCGGATTTCTCGATGTCCTCGGTGAGCCAGTCCTGCGGATATTCGGCCTGGACGAGACGGATCTGGCCGAGCTCACCCTTCGCCACCATCTCGCGCGCCTGGCGGATCATCGGATAGCCGGAATAATTGTGGGTCAGCGCGAAGACGACGTTCTTTTTCTTGAGCAAGGTCTCGAGCGACTTCGCCTCTTTCAGCGACAGCGCCAGCGGCTTGTCGCAGATCACATGAATGCCGGCCTCGATGAAAGCCTTCGCCGCCGGCACATGGATGTTGTTGGGCGTCACGATGGCAACCGCCTCGATGCCGTCCTTGCGTTTCGCTTCCGCCTTCGCCATTTCGTGGTAGTCGGTATAGATGCGGTCGGGCGCCAGGCCCAGCTCTGTCCCTGAGGCGCGCGAGCGCTCCGGGCTCGACGACAGAGCGCCGGCGACAAATTCATACTGATCGTCCATGCGCGCGGCGAGACGGTGCACCGCGCCGATGAAGGCGCCCTGGCCGCCGCCCACCATGCCGAGCCTGATGCGCCCGCCTTGCTTGGCGTCGCTTCTTCCTTCGATGGCCATGAGTGTTTCCTCCTGAGAATTATGAATTACGGGTCAGTGCGGGCCGATATGGAAGGCCATGCCGGCGAGCGCGCCGTCGAGATACATCAAGGGCCGCCAGAGATAGTAGAGCGCCAGCGTGCCATCGGGAAAAATCACATAGGTCTTCCCGTCCTGGGCCCAGACTTCCTGCTGCATCATGCGGAAAGCCAGGTAGCCTGCGACATAAACCACCGCCAGAGTGATCAGATGGCGTAACAGCCGTCGGCCCATGGTGCTGGCTCAAAGCCCCAGCATGCGCTGGATCTGCTTCTTGTCGACCGCGCCGCCGGCGAAATCATCGAAGGCCTTCTCGGTGACCTTGATGATGTGGCTGGCGATGAAGGGAGCACCTTCGGCCGCGCCCTGCTGCGCGTCCTTCAGGCAGCACTCCCATTCGAGCACCGCCCAGCTGTCATAGTCATAGGCCGCGAGCTTGGAGAAGACGGCGCCGAAATCGACCTGGCCGTCACCCAGCGAGCGGAAGCGGCCGGCGCGCTTCACCCAGGGCTGGAAACCCGAATAGACGCCCTGGCGGCCATCGGGATTAAACTCGGCGTCCTTCACATGGAAGGCCTTGATGCGCTCGTGATAGATATCGATGAAGGCCAGATAATCGAGATGCTGCAGCACGAAATGCGACGGATCGTAATTGATGTTGCAGCGCTTGTGGTTCTTCGCCTGTTCCAGGAACATCTCGAAGGTGGCGCCGTCGAACAGGTCTTCGCCCGGATGCAGCTCGAAGCAGACATCGACGCCGTGCTTGTCATATTCATCGAAGATCGGCAGCCAGCGTTTGGCCAGCTCGGCGAAGGCGGTGTCGATCATGCCCTGCGGCCGCTGCGGCCAGGGATAGACGAAGGGCCAGGCGAGCGCGCCGGAGAAGGTCACCGACGCATCGAGGCCGAGATTGCGTGAGGCCTTGGCGGCGGCCATGACCTGCTTGACCGCCCATTTCTGCCGCTCCTTCGGCTTGCCATGCAGAGCCGCCGGCGCGAAAGCGTCGAAGCCCTCGTCGAAAGCCGGATGCACGGCGACGAGCTGACCCTGCAAATGGGTGGAGAGCTCGGTGATCTCGACACCATGGCTCTTGGCGACGCCCTTGATGTCGTCGCAATAGGTCTTGGATTGGGCGGCCTTGGTGAGATCGAAAAGACGGCCATCCCAGCTCGGGATCTGCACGCCCTTGTAGCCGAGATTGCCGGCCCATTTGCAGATTGCGTCCCAAGAATTGAAGGGCTTCTGATCGCCGGCAAACTGGGCCAGGAAAATCGCCGGGCCTTTGATGTTCTTCGCCATCCTTTTTCTCCCTTTTTGTTGCGCATGATCTCATCCGAAAAGTCTGCAACTTTTCGGGATCATGCTTAGATGTATGTATTCAGCAAGTTCTCCAGATATTCCTGCCGACCGGAGCGCGGCTTGGGATCGATATTCTCCGACAGAACGCGCCCGGCGATCTCGGCGAGGCCTTCCTTGCCCTGAAGCATCGCCTGGTTCTTCGGCTCGTCCCATTTGGCGTAACGTTTGTCGACTTCCGCCTTGAGGCGGCCGTCCTCGATCATCTTCGCCGCCGCGATGAGCGCGCGGGCGCAGGCATCCATCGAGCCGACATGAGCGTGGAGCAGGTCATCGGGATCGATCGACTGGCGGCGGATCTTGGCGTCGAAATTCATGCCGCCGGTGGTTAGGCCGCCGGCCTTCAATATTTCGTAGAGCGCCAGCGCCAGCTCGGGCACGTTCATGGCGAACTGATCGGTGTCCCAGCCCGACTGATAATCGCCGCGATTGAGATCGATCGAGCCGAAAATGCCGAGCGCCGAGGCGAGCGCGATCTCATGCTCGAAAGTGTGGCCGGCGAGAATGGCGTGGTTCTGCTCGATATTGACCTTCACTTCCTTCTCGAGGCCGTTGGCCTTGAGGAAGCTGTAAACGGTCGCCACATCATAATCATATTGATGCTTGGTCGGCTCCTGCGGCTTGGGCTCGATCAGGATCGGGCCCTTGAAGCCGATCTTGTGCTTGTAGTCAACGACGAGATTGAGGAAACGGCCGGCCTGCGCCAGCTCGCGCTTCAGATCGGTATTGATGAGCGTCTCATACCCTTCACGCCCGCCCCACATGACATAGTTCTCGCCGCCCAGCTCCTTGGTGACATCGAGGCAGTGCTTCACCTGCGCCGCGCAATAGGCGAAGACGTCGGGATCGGGATTGGTGGCCGCTCCCGCCATGAAGCGGCGGTTGGAGAACATGTTGGCGGTACCCCAGAGGAGCTTCACGCCGGTCTCGTCCATCTTCTTCAGGAGATAGCCGGCAATGGTCGAGACATTGCGGTTGAACTCCTTGAGCGATGAACCCTCCGGCGCGATGTCGAGATCGTGGAAGGTGAATAAGGGAACGCCGAGCAGGCGCAGCGTCTCGAACATGACGTCGGCCTTGCGGCGGGCATGATCCATCTGGTCGCCGGCTTGGTGCCAAGGTCTCAGAAACGTCTCGCCGCCGAAGGGATCGAGGCCCGGCCAGCACAAAGTGTGCCAGTAGCACACCGCGAAGCGCAGATGCTCGGCCATGCTCTTGCCGAGGAGCTTGCGCTTGGGATCATAGTAGCGGAAGGCGAGAGGATTGGTGCTGTCCGGTCCTTCATATTTGACCGGCTCGGTCACGGAATAGAAGCGCATGAGGATCAAATCTCCCGGATGGCTGGATAGATTTCGACATAGCGATCATAGGCCTTCTCATAGGCGGCGCGCGCCTTGGCTTCAGGCTTGATGCTGCGCGCGATGCGCGGCGCCGTGCAGACCTCGTTGAAGTCGGCGCCGGTCGCGGCGATGAGGCCGAGGCGCGCCGCGCCGAAGGCGCCGCCGAAATCGCCATCGGCCGGCACATCGACGGGCAGATTGAGCGCCGTCGCGATGATCTTGAGCCACAGCTCCGAGCGGGTGCCGCCACCAACCGCCATCACCCGGCCGATATCGGTGCCCGCCGCCTTCAGCGCTTCGAGACTGTCGCGGAAGGCGAAGGCGACGCCGTCGAGCACCGCATGCGTGAGGATTTTCGCATCGGTCTCATGGCCGATGCCCATCACGAGGCCGCGGATCTGCGCGTCGGCGACCGGCGTGCGCTCACCCGAGAGATAGGGGAGGAACAAAGCGGGCGATGGGCCCGACAGTGTCTTGCCGAGGGCAGAGGTGAGTTTCGGCGCCGGCGTCTTGAGAAGTCCCGCCAGCCATTCGAGGCTCGCGGTGGCGGAGAGGATGACGCCCATCTGATGCCAGGCGCCCGGCACAGCATGGCAGAAGGCGTGAACGGCACGCGCCGCATTGGGCATGAACCGCTCATTGGAGACGAAGAGCACACCGGACGTGCCGAGCGACACGAAGGCTTCCCCCGGCTTGACGGCGCCGATGCCGCAGGCCGACGCCGGATTGTCGCCGCCGCCGCCCGCCACGACGGGTCGCTTCGGCATGCCCCAGGCCTTGGCCACTGCCACGGTCAATCGTCCCGTCGCGTCGGTGCCTTCATAGAGCTTCGGCATCTGGTCGCGCGACATGTCGGTGGCGGCGAGGAGCTCATCCGACCAGGCGCGCTTGGCGATATCGAGCCAGAATGTGCCGGAGGAATCCGACATGTCGGAAGCATGCTCGCCGGTCATGCGCAGGCGCACATAGTCCTTGGGCAGGAGCACCTTCGCGACCTTGTCGAAGATCCGCGGCTCGTTCTTTTTCACCCAGACGAGCTTCGGCGCGGTGAAGCCGGCGAGCGGAATATTGCCGGCGATCTTTCTGGCGCGCGGCTCGCGCGCCTCGATGTCGCGGCATTCGGCGAAGGAGCGGGCATCGTTCCACAGAATGGCCGGACGCAGAACCTTGTCGGCCTTGTCGAGCAAGGTGGCGCCATGCTGCTGGCCGGAGAGGCCGATACCCTCGACGGCGGCGATGGCCTTGGGCTTCTGCTTCGCGATCGCCTTCACCGCGGCGCCGCACGCCTTCCACCAGTCTTCCGGCGCCTGCTCCGACCAGCCGGGCTTGGGCCGCGAGACTTTCAGAGGGGCGGTAGCGCTGGCGATGATGCGCTGCCTGGCATCGATCAGGATCGCCTTGACGCCGGAGGTGCCGATATCGAGACCGAGATACATGGGTTCATCTCATGGAAGGTTGTCGCGCAGGAATATGTCGATGCGGATACGCTCCTGCGCCTCGATCAGAGGCGCATTGTCGGCCTTGGCAAGAAGCACGCGTACGGCACTTCTGACCTCGTGGCCCGCATCCTGGTTGATGATAGCGTCGACCGTGCCGCGGATCAGCGCTTTCCTCGCATGGTCGGTCAGCTCATGGGCGATGAAGACGATATCACGCTCGCGCTTGGCTTTTTCGAGCGCCGAGATGATGCCGCGCGTACCGCCGCCGGCATTGTAGAGGCCGACGAGATTGGGATGCTCCTTCATCAGCTGCGTCGTCACCTCCTCGACGCGCTGCCAGTCATCGCGGCCCTCGCGCACCGGCAGGATCGAGAGATGTGGAAATTCATGCGTCATGATCTGCTCGAAGCCGAACTGGCGCTCGATGTGATCACGCAAAGCGAGAGAGCCGGCGATGAGGCCGACCTCGCCCTGGCGGCTGCCGAGAAACTTGCCCAGCAGACTTGCCGCGGTGCGCCCGGCGGCGGTGTTGTCGATGCCGGCATAATGGACACGCTTCGAGCCTGGAATGTCGGAGACCAGCGTCACCACGGTGACGCCGCGCTGGGTCAGGCCGCTGATCGCCTCGCGTACGCTCGGATGATCGAGGGCGACGACGGCAACGCCGTCATAGATGTCGCCGATCTGGTCGAGCGTGTGGGCCAGCGCATGGCCGTCGAAAACGTCGGTCAGGCGCATGTCGATCACCACGCGCTCCGGCGCCATCCGCTCGGCGGCGGCGCGCACTTCCTCGCCGAGCGTGACCATGAAGACATTGTTGCCGGTCGGCAGCACGAAGCAGAAGCGGTAATCGCGCGAGCGAGCGAGGCGGGCGGCGAGCCGGTCGGGCTGGTAATTGAGCTGGCGGATGGCCGACTCGACGCGCTCCACCGTCACCTTGCGCACGCCGTTGCGCCGGTTGAGGACGCGGTCAACCGTGGCGACGCTCACCCCGGCCGACTGGGCGACATCGAGTATCGTAATTTTTCCCATCGGCGCGCAATTGAGCCGATAGAAGCGATCTTGTCAATTTTTGATGTGCGTATATCAAGAAATTTGTACGCCACGACGACGAGGCGATGCCCTTCAGGCTGCATCTTTTATCCTCTCGATCCTGTCGAAGCCGCCGACAACTCCGGCGAAATCCCGCCAGACGCCGCGGGCGCCCTTCTCCCAGTCCGCGCGCGCCTCGGGCTGGATGACTTGGCCGCCATACTGCGCGGCCTTTGCCAATGAGCGCTCCTCGTCGGCGACGATCAGCGCGTTGAAATAGGCCGCTCCCGCGCTTGCCGCCTGCTGGAAGACCTGGTGCTGCGCGTCGTTCAGCCCGCTCCAAAACGGGAGGGAGAAATAGACGACGCCGGAAGCCCAGATGTGTCCGGTCTCGGTGAGACACGGCACCACCTCATAGAGCCTGAAGCCGGCATAGGCGGACTTGGTCAGATCCATCGCGTCGGCGACGCCGCTCTGCAGCGCGTTGTAGGTTTCCGGGATGGGAATGCCGATCGGCGTGGCGCCGAAGGCGCTCCAGAGACTTGTGTGCAGCGGGCTCTGGATGACGCGGATGCGTCTGCCCCTGAGCTGGTCGGGCCGTGTCACCGGCTGCTTGGTGAGCAGGTGGCGCGCACCATAATTGATGAAGTCGGCGACAACGAAGTTCTGCGCGGCGAACTTCTGCTTGAGATCGGCCCCGATCTCACCGGCCAGCGTGGCGTGCACATGCGCCGCATCGCGAAACAGGAAAGGAAGGTCAAGCAACTGAGCCTCGGGCACCCAGCCGGACAGGCTCGAAATGGTGGAAAGGCCGGCCTGTACGGATCCGAGCCGAATGCCCTCCGCAACCTCCTTCTCACCGCCCAATGCGGCGTTGCCGACAATGTTGAACCTGAACTGGCCGGGTAATTTGTCTTCCACGAGATCGCGAATCCTGTGCCAGACCTGCGTTTCGGGCTTGTCGTCGCCGAAGAGCGACGCAATGGTGAGCGGCGTCCGCGCCTGCGCCCGGCCCGTCAAGGCGGGCGAGAAAACCAGCGCGGCGGCGCCAATCGCCGCGGTGCGGATAAAGCTGCGACGTGGGAATGCGGTCATGGTCGTGGTTCCATCTGTTACAGGAGGAGTGCGCCGGCGATGAGCAGGCCGAGCGCGGCGAGGAGAGCTGCGAGGTAAGGCAGGACCGCCAAAAACAGCGCACCGGCGGAAACGCGCGTAACGCCGCTGACGACGAAGACCAGCAGGCCGACCGGCGGCGTCAACCCGCCGATCATCAGGTTGACGACGAGGATCACCCCGAAATGGATGGGATCGACCCCTGCGGCAACGGCAAGCGGCAGGAAGATCGGCGCAAACAGCAGGATCGCCGCGCCGATGTCGAGCACGAGGCCGATGGCGAGCAACAGCAGATTGATGACGATCACCACGCCCCATGGCGCGGCTGCGAGATCCTTGACGAAGGCGACAAGCAGGCCGGAAACATCGTCGATGGCGAGCAGGAAGGCGAAGGGCGCGGTCGTGCCGATCAGCAGCCCGATCGCGGAGGCCTCGACGGCTGCCTGTCTGAAGATGACGTGGAACTGCCGCCCGTTCAGCCTCGCCCCGAGGCCGAGGGTGAGCGCGTAGAGAGCGGCAAGGGCCGCCGCCTCGGTGGTCGTCACCACGCCCATGCGGATGCCGACGACCGTGATGACGCCAAGGCCGAAGGCGGGCAAAGCTGCCAGGGTCGCGGTCCAGCCCTCGGCGGCGCTGGCGCGCCGCTGACGCGCGCTCTCCTGCGCCGTGCAATGGATGGCGATGGCCAGACACGATGCCATCACGGCACCGGCGACGAACCCTCCGGCCAGAAGGGAACCGACCGAGAGATTGGTGGCTGCCGCCAGGATCAGGAAGGCAATTGAAGGCGGAATGACATTGTCGAGCACTGAGGCGCTTGCGACGATCGCACTGGCCTGCGCCGGTGGATAGCCGCGCTTCACGAGCTCCGGCTGAAAGGTGGCGGCACCGAACGCGGCGTTGGCGACGGATGAACCGGAAGCGCCCGAGAAGAGCACGCTGGTCAGGAGCGTGGTCTGCGCCAGGCCTGCCCGGCGATGACCGACCAAAGCGGCGGCGAAGCGGACGATCTGCGCCGCCGTGCCCGAGGCGGTCAGCAGTGCTCCGGCCAACAGGAAGAAGGGAATGGCAAGCAGCAGGAATTTCGACATGCCGGCAACCGTCGTCGACACCACGGCCGGCTCGGGCAGCGGACTGCCGAACGCGATGGCGAGGTAGGCCGCGGCGAGAAAGGCATGCGGCAACGGCGCCGCCACGACGAGACCGATGGCGGCGATGAGCGCGAGCACAGCGCTCGCAGGCAGAGGCACGGCGATGGCGGCATGCCCCGCCGCGACATACAGGACAGCGCCGACAACCAACGCGGCCAGCAGCGCGAGGCGCCTGCCTTCGGCCAGACGCTGAAGCGCCAGCACCAACAGGGTCAGCGCGCCGCCGACCCCGAGAAAACCGAAGCGGACCCACTCCGGCAGGCCAAGCGTCGGAGAGATGCCGCCGAGCATGGTCACGATCCTGCCGCTGCCGAATGCCAGGGCCAGGCCGGCCAGCACGGTGAAGATATCGGCGCTCACCGCGGCGACGCATTGCGCGCGCGCCGGAAGGCGCACTACCAGCGAATCGAGGCGCATGGTCAGCGTACCGCCGAGCGTCAGAGGGGCACCGAAGGCGATCAGCGCGATGTACAGCCAGGTCGCCAGATCCTCGGAACCCGGAAAGCCCGTGCGGAATCCATAGCGCAGGATCACCGTGGCCAGCACGACGCAAAGCAGCAACGCCAGCAGCAGTACGCAGACAACGCCCAGAACCGCCTCGACACGGCGCAGCCACCGGGTCGACAAGCGCGCGGCGTCAATCGCGACGTCCGGCTGCGGCAGACGGCCAACCGCAGGCATTTCAGGCACGGGCACGCCTAGAAACGCAACGGCCGGGAGTGTCGCGAAAGAGAGGGATTTGAGTGCATCGGCGATCTCCGTTCCTACGCCGGTTTGACCCGGATCAGGTTCAAAGGGTTCGGCTCACCGCCATCTCAGCGCCGTCCGGCGCTCCCCTCGGAATTAATGTGCACTATGCCGCCAATCCGACCGCCGTCAAGCTTCTCGTTCTTCAGTCTTTCTAATGGTCATCGCAAGGCGGCGGCGCAGCCCTTGAAAGCCGGATAGTCGTCCATGATCACGTAAAGCGGCACATGGCGGAGATCGAGGCGGCCCTTCTCCTCGAAGACGTGGCGGAATGGGCCTTTCTGCAATTCGCCGACGATCGAGGGCGCGATGCCGCCGGCCAGATAGACGCCGCCATGGGCCTGCATCATCATCGCGGCATCGCCGGCGAGGCGGCCGAGCCAGATGATGAAGTGGTCGAGTGTCTTGACCGCGTCGGCGTCGCTGCCGGCAAGCGCCGCTTTCAGGATGGCCTCGGGCGTCTGCAATACCGGCTGGCGGCCGGCCAAACGGGCGATCGTCGTATAGATGAGATGCAGGCCGCCGCCGGTGATGGCGAATTCCGATTCGAAGACGGTGCCGGGCTCGGTCATCGCCGCGCGCAGGTCGAACTCTTCCTGGGTGACAACCGGCAGAGTGACATGGCCGAGCTCACCCGGCAGCGCCATCCAGCCACCTTGCGGCAAGGGCGCCAGCGCCGCCATGCCGAGACCGGTACCCGGTCCGAGGACGAGCTTTACTGACGGCTTGGCCGGCGCCTCACCACCGATCTGAATGAGATCGGCCGCGTCGAGATAGGGCAGTGACATGGCCAAGGCCTGGAAATCATTCAAGATGATCAGGCGGTCGGCCTTGAGGGCGGCTTTGAGCGGGGCCCGGCGCACCATCCAGTCACGGTTGGTGAGCGGGAAATCATCCTCGGTGACGATGCCGGCGACATCCAGGGCGGCGGTCCCCAAAGCGGTGATGCCCTGGCGCTCGAGATAGGCGGCGGCCACCTCTTCCAATGAGGCGAAATCATCATTCTTGAGGCGCTCGATGCGGGTGACCGTCATCGAACCGGGCTCGACCAGGCCGAAGCGCGAATTGGTCCCGCCAATGTCGCCCACCAGATTCAATTTCGCCATGCCAACCGTCCCACCGCTCACCACCAGCGGAGCCATAAAAGAATATTTTGCTGCAAACAACCTGGGACGGCCAATTGACAGTACGGAAGGCTTTTGATCAACTGGTAAAAATACAACGGAGGAGGGAACTATGCGTCTGTCACGCCGGAAGATTCTGCAGCTCACGGGTTCGGCAGCGTCGCTGCCCATCATCGGCTCTTTCTCAGGGCTGGCGCGCGCCGAGGGCGCGATCAAGACCGCCGCCATCTATACGGTGCCGGTCGAGCAGCAATGGGTGAGCCGCATCCACAAGGCGGCGCTGGCAGCCAAGGAGCGCGGCGACATCGAATATACCTTCTCGGAAAAAGTCGCCAATACCGACTATGAGCGCGTGATGCGCGAATATTGCGAGGCCGGCCATCAGTTGATCGTCGGCGAGGCCTTCGCGGTGGAAGACGCGGCGCGCGCCGTCGCCAAGGACTATCCCGACCGCGCCTTCCTGATCGGCTCGAGCTTCAAGCCCGATGCGGCGGTGCCCAATTTCGCGGTGTTCGACAATTACATCCAGGACGCGTCCTATCTCACCGGCATGATCGCCGGCGCCATGACGCAGAAAAACAATATCGGCATGGTCGGTGGCTATCCGATCCCGGAAGTGAACCGGCTGATGAACGCCTTCATGGCCGGCGTCAAGGAAACCAAGCCCGACGTGAAATTCCAGGTCGCCTTCATCGGGTCGTGGTTCGATCCGCCGAAGGCCAAGGAAACCGCTTTCGCCCAGGTCGATGCCGGCGCCGACATTCTCTATGCCGAACGTTTCGGCGTGTCGGACGCCGCCAAGGAGCGCAAGATCCTCGCCATCGGCAATGTCATCGACACCCAGGCCGACTATCCGGAAACGGTCGTCGCCTCGGCGTTGTGGCATTTCGAGCCGACCCTCGATGCCGCCATCAAGGCGATCAAGGACAAGGCCTTCAAGGCCGACGACTATGGCCAGTATTCCTTCATGAAACATGGCGGCTGCAGCCTGGCGCCGCTCGGCACCTTCGACGGCAAGGTGCCGGCCGATGTCATGACCAAGGTCACGGCGCGCGAGGCCGAGATCAAATCCGGCGCCTTCACCGTCGCGGTGGACGATTCGGAACCGAAGTCGTCGTGATATAGAAGCCCGCGAAGCCCTCTCCCGGTTTCCTCCTCTCCATCAACGGGAGAGGAGGAAGCTGACGACGGGCGAGGGTAAAACATGACCGACATCGTTCTCAGCCTCGACCGGATCAGCAAGCGCTTCGGGGCGCTCATCGCCAATGACGCGATCTCCTTCGACGTGAAGCGGGGCGAGATCGTGGCGCTCTTGGGCGAAAACGGCGCCGGCAAGACGACGCTGATGAACATTCTGTTCGGCCATTATGTCGCCGATGACGGATCGATCAGCGTCTTCGGCAAGCCCTTGCCTCCGGGCCAACCGCGCGCGGCGATCCAGGCCGGCATCGGCATGGTGCATCAGCATTTCACCCTCGCCGACAATCTCACCGTGCTCGACAACATCATGCTCGGCACCGAGACGCCGTGGCGCCTTTCCTCGCGCAAATCGGAAGCGCGTCAGCGCCTCACCAAGCTCGCCCAGGATTTCGGCCTCGCGATTGCGCCCGACAAGACTGTGGCCGAACTTTCGGTCGGCGAGCGGCAGCGCGTCGAGATCCTGAAAGTGCTCTATCGCGAGGCGCGCATCCTGATTCTCGACGAGCCGACCGCGGTGCTCACCCCGCAGGAAAGCCAGAGCCTCTTCGCCACGCTCAAGAAGCTCACCGCGCAAGGCCTTTCGATCATCTTCATCTCGCACAAGCTCAACGAAGTGCTGAGCGTCTCCGACCGCATCTTCGTGCTGCGCGCCGGCAAGCTCGTCGCCGAGCGAGCGACCAAAGGCACGACGCGCAAGGAGCTCGCCGAGCTGATGGTCGGACGTCCAATCGCCGAGCCCAAGATCGAGCCGCAGCCCAAAGGCGATATCCATGTCGAGATCCGCGCGGTTTCGACGGCGGACGGGCTCGATCATGCCGATCTCATTCTGCATGGCGGCGAGATCTTGGGGTTGGCCGGCGTGTCCGGCAACGGCCAGACGGCGCTCGCCAATCTCTTGAGCGGCCTCAGCCCGCCGAAAAGCGGAACGTTGCGCATCTTCGGCGAGGATGCGGCGGCGTGGACGCCCGATCTCGTGACCCGGAAACGTATCGCCCGCATTCCGGAGGACCGGCATGCCGAAGGCCTCGTCGCCGACATGTCGGTGACTGAAAATGTCATCGCTGAGATCTATCGCGAGCCACGCTTCAACAAACGCGGCTTTCTCGACTGGCGCGCGGCGGAAGGCTTCGCCCGCGAGATCATCAAGGGCTTCGACGTCAAATGCCCCTCGCCCGCCACACGGGTGCGATTGCTCTCCGGCGGCAACATGCAGAAGCTCATTCTCGGGCGCACTTTGTCGCTCGACCCCCATTTCATCCTCGCCTGCCAGGCGGCGCGCGGCCTGGACATCGGCGCTGTCTCCTACGTGCATGAGCGCCTGATCCAGGCGCGCAAGAGCGGCGCCTCGGTGCTCCTCATCTCGGATGATCTCGATGAAATCCTGGCGCTCGCCGACCGCGTCGCGGTCATCTATCGCGGCCGTATCTCCGAGCCGCTGCCGCGCCAGCAGGTGACGATCCAGGAGCTCGGCCTGATGATGGCGGGCCATGGCTTCTCCGAAGGCGACGCCCATGCGGCTTGAACCGCGCGACAAGCCGTCGCTTCTCATCACCATCGCCTATCCGGCGCTGGCGATCCTCGCCGTCTTCGTCTTCGCGGGCTTTCTCGTCTCGCTGAGCGGCGCCAATCCGTTTTCGGTCTTCGGCCTGGTGCTGAAGGGCGCGGCCGGCTCGCAATTCGCCCTGTTCGAGACTCTGACCCGCGCCACGCCCTTGATCTTCACCGGGCTCGCGGCGGCGGTCGCCTTCCGCGCCAAATTGTGGAATATCGGCGCCGAGGCGCAGCTCTATATGGGCGCCGTCGCCACCGTCGTCTTCGGCACCGGGCTGTTGCCGCTGCCGTCACCGGTATTGATCCCGATCCTGCTCGTCGTCGCGACGCTGGCGGGCGCGCTCACCCTGCTCGGTCCCGCTTTCCTCAAAGTGCGCTTCGGCGTCGATGAGGTCGTGACGACGTTGCTGCTCAATTTCATCGTCATTCTGTTTGTGAGCCTCCTGCTCGAAGGCCCGCTCAAGGACCCGATGGGCATGGGCTGGCCGCAGACCAAGAAGGTGATCGCCGAGGCGCAATTGCCGAAGCTCATCCAGGGCAAGCGTCTGCATTTCGGCTTCATCCTGGCACTCGTCGCGGCAGTCGCTGTCTGGATCATCAACACCCGCACCGCGCTCGGCTATGAGATGAAGGCGGTGGGCTTCAATCCGCGCGCCTCGCGGTTCGCCGGCATGAAGGTCGACCGGGTGATGCTGAAGACCGCGCTGCTCTCGGGCGGGCTCGCCGGGCTCGCCGGCCTGTCGGAAGTCTCAGGCCTCAAAGGCAATCTCACCCTCGATCTGTCGCCGGGTTTTGGTTACGCCGGCATCGTCGTCGCCATGCTGGCGCTGCTGCATCCGCTCGGCGTCGTCGCCGCGGCGATCTTCGTCGCCGGCATCTTCGTCGGCGCCGATGCGATGAGCCGCGCGGCGCAAGTGCCGAGCTATATCGCGCAAGTGATGGTGGCGTCCGCTCTGCTCGCTATGGTCACCGCGGTGATGTTCACCCGTTACCGCCTGCGCTGGAAATAGATCCATGGAAGCGCTCGAACTGCTCTTCTCCGCTTCGCTCTGGGCCGCCGCCATCCGCATCGCGTCGCCGCTGATCTTCGCGACCTTGGGCGAGCTCATCTCGGAACGCGCCGGCGTGCTCAACCTCGGCATCGAAGGCATCATGACAGTCGGCGCCTTCGCCGGCTGGTTCACCGTCTATCAGGGCGGCGATCTGTGGCTGGGCGTGCTCGTCGCCGCGCTCGCCGGATCGGCCTTCGGATTGCTGCATGCGATCCTGGTGGTGCCGCTCGGCCTGTCGCAGCATGTGACCGGCATCGGCATCACGCTCTTCGCCGCGAGCCTCACCTACTACACTTACCGCCTGGCTTTCCCGGAAGTGACCTCGCCGCCCAAGATCGAGCCGTTCCAGCCCTGGGCGGTTCCGATCCTTTCCGATATTCCGTTTCTCGGCGAAGCCTTGTTCCGCCAGACGCCGCTCACTTATCTCGCTTTCATCGCGGCGGGCCTCGTCGGCTGGTTTCTCTACCGCACGCCGGCCGGGCTCGCGGTCCGGACCGCGGGCGAAAATCCGGCGGCCGTCGAGGCGCAGGGCATCGACGTCACCAAGGTGCGCATCCTCGCCGTCGTGGCGGGCAGCGCGCTGATGGGTATCGGCGGCGCCTTCCTCACCCTGTCGGCCTTCAACTCGTTCTATTTCGAGATGGTCAATGGCCGCGGCTGGATCGCCATCGCACTCGTGGTCTTCGGCTCCTGGCGGCCGGGCAAGGCGCTATTGGGCGCCCTGCTCTTCGCCGCCTTCGATGCCTATCAGCTGCGCCTGCAGCAGCTCGCCGGCGCCTTCGTGCCCTATCAGCTCTTCCTGATGCTGCCTTATGCGCTCTCGATCCTGGCGCTCATCATCATGTCGCGGCGCGCGTCTTATCCGCGCGCGCTGATGATCCCTTATCGCAAGGGCGAGAGATAGTCGTCATCTGGCGCTTTTCGGGAAGGCCGGCAGCTTGCCGACATGCGTCTCGTCATGCTGGACGATGAGGCGCGCGTTGAGTTCCTTGGCGATCGCCGCCAGACGGTCCATCGAGGCGAGGCTCTCGCTGCGGTCGCTGTTGAAGGGCGGCACACCACGGCGCGCCAGTTGCTCATGGAAATGCACGACATCACCCGACAACAAGACCGGGCCGGCTTTCGGCAGACGGACCAGAAGGCTCATCTCGCCCGGCGTGTGGCCCGGCATCTTCAGCATCACGACGCTGCCATCGCCGAAGATGTCAAAGTCGCCGGTGATCGGCTCGGCCTTGGACTTCCCATCGATCCAGGGCGAAAGCAGAGTCGGTTCGACACCGAAAGGCGGCGGTGACAGCTTGAGCGCGTCGAAATCGGCCTTGCCGATGAGCAATCGCGCGCGAGGAAAGGCCGCCACCTGGCCGACATGGTCGAAGTGATTATGGCTGATGCCGAGCAAGGCGACCTGCTCCGGCTTGACGCCGATCCGGGCGAGCTGGCTCGGAATATCGACGGCAAGCGTGGGTGACAGTGTTGCGTTCAGATCCACCTTGGCGCCCAGCAGGCTGGCGGGCAGGCCCGTATCCCACAGCATATATTGCTGCTCATGACGGATGAGATAGCAGCTGTCCGTCAGGCTGCGGGACTTTCCGCCATAGGCGAAACTGTCGGAGAAGAAGGATAGATCGCGCACCTCGATGCGGCCGCAGTCGAGACGCCACAATTCGAGATCGGCGGCGCGGGCCGGATTGACGAAGGACAGGGCGGCCGTGCCGGCGGCGAAGATCAGAGCGAGGAATTTCATCGGATGTCTCCTTGGGAAGCTCCCCGACCTTCGTCGAAGGAAGCCGGAGGCATGGGCCGGAAGCGCCAAAGCGCGAGCCCGAAATGCTCACTTGCCCGGTTTTTTCGCAGCGCCGACAGCGCTAGGATCGCACCATGAACATCCATGTCCCCGCCGGAGACCAGCTGCGCAGCCGCCTGCTCGCCCGCCTCAAGGGTTTCGAGGCGCCCGCCGGCTCGGGCGTCCATAACCACGCGCGCAATCTCTTCTCCTATTGCGCGCTCGAACGCGAGAGGCTCGCCGCCATCAAGCTGCCGCATCCCTTGATCGGCATCGTGCTCAGGGGCCGCAAGGAAGTGTGGCTCGGCGATGCCGGCCTGAGCTTCGGGCCGGGATCGGTGATCATCCTGCCGCGCAACATCCCCATGGATGTCGTGAATATTCCGGGTGAGACCGGCATCTATGAATCACTCATCCTCGAAGTACCGGCGCTGCCCGAGGGCATGCCGCCCTTGACGCTCGCCGAGAGGTTCGATCGCGAGGCGGCTTCACCCGCATTCGGCGTGACGCTGACGGAGGATCTGGTCGAGGCGCTGAGCCATGCCGCGACGACGATCCGCGCCGAAGCGATGAGCGAAAAGGTGAAGACATTGCGCCTCAAGGAAGTGCTGACGCTGCTGCGTCCGTTGCCCGAAGCGCGGGCACTGTTCACCGCGCCGCTCGGCGATGAGGTCGCATGGCTCATCGCCAGCGCACCTTCCGAAGACTGGACCGTCGAGCGGGTCGCGAAAGCGACCGGGCTGGGCGCGTCGACCTTGCGCCGGCGTCTCACCCAGGAGGGCCGGCCCTTCCGCGCCATTCTGCGGGCGGAACGGCTGCGCGCCGGCCGCGCCGCATTGGTAGCCGGCGCCTCGAGCCTCGGCGCCGCCGAAGCCGCGGGTTATGTCTCACGCTCGCATTTTGCCAGGCGTTATCGCGAGAGCTTCGGAACGTCGCCCAGCGGGCGCAAAGTCACGCCAGCTTGAGGACAGGCGGCGGCGTCCATGAGCCTTCGGTGATCGCCGCTTGCGGCCAATAGGAACGGACATAAAGCGAGAAGTCGCCTTTCGGCGACGGCAGCCAGTTGGCGCGCTGATCGGGGGCGCTGGGCGCATCCGCCTGAACATGGATGGTGAGCGATCCGTCGGCCGCGCGCTTGAGGTCCTTGTTCTTGGTGCCGACCGAAAACCGCTTGATCGGATTGGCGACGAAGAAGTGATGCTCATTGTAGATCGACAGGGACCAGAAGCCGTTGACCGGCGGTGTCGCATCCTTGGCGAAAGTCACGCTGTAGCGGTTGGCGCTGTTGAGCCGGCCGCCTTCCGAATCGAGATCCTGATAGAAATATTTCGTCTCGTTGGGCGAATTGACCAGGATATTCGACTTGGCGACGGCGGTGCGGGTGAAATAGTCGGTGCCGAAAGCCGATTCATTCGAGATCGTGCTCCAGTGATGCGGCAGCTGCTGGCCGTAATTGCGAAACTGGAACAGAGGCGTCACCAGCTTCTCATCGGCATCCTTGGCGCCATCGGTCATCGCCTGCTTGATCTCAGAACTTGCCTTGGCCGCGGCGACGACGGCGAGGACCTGAGCATAACGCGCCTCCTCGCCCGGCAGCGGTGGCGCATCGGCGAGCACCAGCGGCAGCTCATCGACGAATTTATCCGGGAACACCCAGCGGGATTCCTCGTCGCTGGGCGGCGGCGGCGGCACTCTCGGCAGATTTGCCCAATCGGTGCTTTTCATCGCGCCGTCATAATCGGCGAGAGGATACATCGTGATGCCGGTGAGCGCCGCCTGGATGGCGCGGCGATCCGCATCCGTGTCGTCCATGAATACACGCGGCGCGGCAAGACCGGTATTCGTCGGCGAGCGAAAGACCTTGGTGATGCCATTCGGCACATCACCCTGCCAGCCCGGCCCAACCAGCAGATAGAAGCCGGGCGTGGTGTTGTACATCTTGCCCAGTTGCACGAAGCTGTCGGTGCGCAGGTCGACGATCTGATAGACCCAGAAACGATCGCCGAAATCGGGAACCTGGATGACCACCGGCGAGACGTCGAGGGCGATCGAGCCGATGCCATAGACGACATCCTGGTTCGGGCAGGCGACCGAGCGTTCTTCAGGCGCCACATAGTCGGTGAGCATGGCGAGCCGATTGAGCGGGGCCTCCATCAAAGGGCCGGATAGCGCAACCTCCTTCACCTGGGAGAAATGCAGCCGACGGTTATACATATTGACCATCGGCCAAGCCCAGAAATAGGCGTCACGCCCGATATGTTTCGCATATTCGGCGGTGATCTTGACCCGCCCATCGGGAGCGGGCGGCATCGCCCTGGCCCAATTGGGCGACGGCGGCACCCGCACCGATGCTTCCTCGGCCGAGGCCTGGGTTGCCGCGGCGGTGCCGAGCGGCATCGCCGCCAAAGCCGGCGCCGCCATCAGGATGCTGCGCCGCGTGACATCAGTCTTCGAGGCCGGCTTGTGCATGGGCTGAGCTCCTCATGGGTGGAAGCCCAGTTTCCGGCGAACCGCGTCGCCCCGGCAATTGCCCCTTGGTCCAACGCCGACTGACGTCCTGATCCGGTGACCCGGGGGCTAGAAATGCCGGCTGATGCCGAGGGTGACGACGGTCTGATCCCAGTCGACACGGGTCGAGTTGAGACCTTGATTGGGATCGGACATCTCATACTGCTTGCTGGCGAAGTCGGTGTAGCGGACTTCAAGCCGGCCGCTCCAATCCTCGTCGAGCATGTATTCGAGTCCGGCGCCGATCGTATAGCCCCAATGAGTTTTCGATTCACTGCTGCTTGGAAAGCCGAACCTGCCATTGAAATCGACTTCGGCGTCAGCGAGGGCGACGCCGCCCAGGCCATAGACCAGCAGGTCATCGAAAGCGACGCCGGCGCGGGCGACCAGCGCGCCCTGCCATCTGTTCCGGACGCTCACATCGCCGAAGTCGAAGCTTTCCAGGCTGCCGTCACCGTCGAAATCCGTGTAGTCGACGTCAGCTTCGAGGCCGAGGACGAACTGCTCGATCTGATAATTGTAGCCGAGATGAAGGCCACCGACGAAGCCGTCGGCATCGATATCGGGCCCGTTCTCGGAAATGATGAAGGGATCGGTCGAGCCTTCCCAGTCGCTCCAGCCGTAGCCGAGATGCGCGCCGGCATAGAATCCGGTCCATTCCGGCGCTACCGGCATTTCGACATCGGCGGCGGATGCCGTTCCCGACGTAAGAATCATGACCACCGCGGTGGTCGCGAAAAGCTGTCTGGGCATGCCCCCTCCCAACAGTCGAGAATCGACCTGTGGTAGAGTATCGCGCACGCAATAGTTGTCAAACTCAATGTTGGCTATGGGCGACAGCCCGATGAGAGTTATCCGACGCACCGCCGTCCCAAGTCTGGAAATAGGGAAGCAGCGCCTCCTGAATCTGCGCATAGATCAGCGCCCGCGTCCCACTCCAGCCGGAGCTTTCCAGGTCTTGCGCCCGCGCGATGATCGAGCCTGGGAAATATTGCTCCATCAGTGGCAATGGGGTTCGCCGTGAGTCCAGCTGCGCAATGACATTTTCGACGTGCCGTTTCGCCATGGGCTCGTTCCAATAATAGCGAATGCGGTCGCCATAGCTGAAATGGCGCAAGCGATGCAGTTCCTCGTCGTCGCCGGCATAGTGCCTGGACCAGTGGTCCGGCCGCTCCAGCATCAACATCTCCATCGTATCGGAGAGGCGCCGTTCTCGTCCGATCCCGTGCCAATCGGCAATATGGTCGAGCGCATAGACGGCCTGGCGATAGGCGAAAGTGAGCGCCGGCCCGACCTTCAGAATGGCGAAGTGGCGCCGCGCCAGTTCGGGGAAGACCTCGGCGCGCTGATAATCGGTCGAATGCGCCTCGAAAGCCATATGCGGGTGATCGCTGAGGACGCCGGACAACCTGTCGGGCGACGCCATGTCGAAATGATGGACATGCGCCGCGCCGAATTCGAGCCCCGGCTGAACGACGAGGCCGATCACGCGGTTCCAGGCGGCAGGCGAGGCATCGCGTTCGAAGCATCGACGCTGCTCGGCGAGCGTGGCGCCGGCACTTTCCGGTGAGGTCGGCAAGACTTCATTCTCGCCAGCGCGGGCCCCGCCCGGCGGCGGCACCTCGGTGCCAACGACATAGACCAAGGTCTGCGGATCGGGCGCATGCGTCTCACAGATGCGCGCCAGCCTGGCGCTGCGCCGGCCGCTGACTTCATCGCTGACCTGCGCCGGCTCACCCAGGCAGCCTTCCGAACAGTCCAGATGGATCTTGGTGAAGCCCGCTTCGACAAAGCTGCGCACCAGATCCTCGGCCTTCGTCATCGCCGTGTCGGCATCCTCACCGCGCCAGGCTTGCGGCCCCAGATGATCACCGCCGAAGATCACCTGGCCTTTGTCCAATCCCGTCGCCGCGCATATGCCGTGAATGAAGCTGATGAAATCGGCGGCCCGCATGCCGGTATAACCGCCGAACTGATTGACCTGATTGCTCGTCGCCTCGACGAGAAGTGGCGCCGCATGATGTCGGGCGAGAAGGGCGGCGGCGGCGATCACGTCGGGCTGAGACGAGCAGATCGACGGCACGGCCAGCGGAACGCCGGCGCGGTTGCGGTTGATGAAACCACGGAGAGACCCGTCGTGGTCGGCGCGGCCCGTCATTTCACACCGCCCATCGTGATGCCGCTGATCATGCGTTCCGACAGGAAGATGTAAAGCGCGATGGTCGGCAGCATGACCATGGTGACGCCGGCGAACAGGCCTGGCCAGTTGCCACCCGAATATTGCATCGAGGTGATGAGCGAGTAGATGCCGAGCGAAAGCGTGCGGTTTTCGGGACTGCTGATGAGGATGAGCGAGAGCTGATACTCATTCCACAAGGCAACGAAGTTCAGGATGGCGACGGTCGCGGCGCCAGGCGCCGCAAGCGGCAGCATGACATGCCAGAACACCTGCCAGTCGCTGCAGCCGTCGATCACAGCGGCCGATTCGAGCTCCGCCGGCAGTGAGGAGAAGAAGCCCTGCAACACATAGATCGTGAAAGGGAGCGAGACGGAGACATAAACGATGCTGAGACCCATCAGCGTGTCGATCACGCCCAGCTCGGTGGTGAGGACGACGAGAGGAATGAACAGCAAAGGTACCGGCACACCCATGCCGAAGACAAAGAAATTGAGGATGGCGCTGCGACCCAGGAATTTGCCGCGGCTCAGAACATAGGCGGCAGGAACCGCGACAAGCAGGAGCACCAGAACAGAGGCGGAAACGACGAGAATGCTGTTGAGGAAATAGTCGTCGAAACGATTGGAGATCCAGACCTTCACATAGTTCGAGAAGGCCGGGGCGGAAGGCAGCGTCCAGGGCGCGCCGAACAGGCTGCGCGTTGATTTCAGCGAGGCGATGATGATCCACAGGATCATGAGAACCGCGAACAGCGACCAGCCGCCGACGATGAGATAAGCGAGCGCGGTCTTCCACGAGCGGCGAATAGCTTGGGCTTTCGGCATGCTCTAGAACTCCACGCGTTCACGGCGCGTCAGCGCGCCGATCACCAGGACCGCAAGGGCCGTGAAGACGAACATCGCCACACCGATGGCGGTCGCGTAGCCCAGCTCATAGACCGGCTGGCGCTGGCCGAAGCCCATGATGAAAAGATAGATCGCCGGCGTGTAGAGGTTCTGGTCAATATTCGGTCCGCCGAAGGCATAGGGGTATTCCATCATCCGGATGGCCTCGATCACCCACAGAATGAGAGTGATCATGATGACATCCCAGATCATCGGCAGGGTGACGAAGCGGAACATCTGGCGATTGGTAGCGCCCTCGATGCGCGCCGCATCATACATGTCGGTGGGGATCTTGTCGGCGCCGGCGAGAATCAGGATGGTGAAGAAGCCGGCCGATATCCAGACCAGGCCGACCAGCATCGACCAGAAGAGATGTTCCGGCGCTGTCCAGGGAATGACGGCCAGCCCGGTCAATCCGATCGAATTGAGGAAATTGGTCAGCAGACCGTAGCGCGGCATGAACACGAAGGACCAGAAGGTCGATAATCCGACGACCGCGATGATGTTCGGCATGAAGATCAAAGCGCGGAACAGCTTCTTTCCCCACAGGCCTGAGTTGATGAGGATGGTGAAGAGGAAAGCGAATCCGAATACCGCGATGCCGCCGACGAACAGAATGAGAAGCATGTTGCCGACCGTCAGCCAGAAGATCGGATCACTCGCCAGGGCGATATAGTTTCCGAAACCCACCCAGTGCGCCTGATCCTTGAATCCGGACGTCTGGAAGAAGCTGTAATAAAAAGCCCGCACCGCCGGCAGCACCACAAATCCAAGATAGAGGATCAGCGCCGGCGCGAGGAAGGTGATGATCAGACGTCTGCGCATCCCATGAAGCTCTCAAAGGCGGGACCGATGTGGCGACGGCCGCCACGCGGACGGCCGTCGCCTCTGCGAGCGGATGTTATTTGCCTTCCCAATATTTCTTGGTCGCTTCGGCCATGAGCTTGACGAAATCCTCGGGGCTCTTCTGGCCGAGGAACATGTTGCTCTGCTCGGGCAGGAACGTCTTGGTGTAGAAGTCGGCATAGTCGATGCCGATGCCGCCATAGATGTTGGTGAGAGCGCTCGCATTCTCGGCCGCGGCGAAGGCATCCGCCAGCAGCGGAGGCCAGGCGACGCCCTTGCGGGTCACACCGACACCGCCCTGCTCGACGAGGATCTTCTGCGCGTCCTCGCTCACCAGATATTTCAGGAAGGCCGCGGCCTCCTTGGGATGCGGCGCATCCTTCAGCACCACCATCGAGAGCAGCGCCACCTGCAGATCAGTGCGCTTGCCCTTGCCGCCTTCCACTTCCGGAAAGTTGAAAGCGCCCCAGGGAAAGTCCGGTCCGGCGGAATCAGCGAGCTCGGTCGGAAGCCACGACCCGACGAGTTCGGCCATCGACGCGCCGAGAGCGACAGTCTGCTGGCCGGCCGGATACTGGAAGCCGCGCGCGTCACCGGCGATGCAGCTGTCCCACAGGCTGACGGCCTTCTTGGCGGAATCGAGAACGGCCGGATCCAGCCAGCTGTCGCCGGTCCTGTCCTCGAACACCTTGATCAGCGCCTTGGGGCCGAGCTGACGCTCCACCAGATGAGAGAAGGGAAGGGCAGCATAGGCGGCATCGGTGCCCTCGACGACAAGCGCATGCTTGCCGGTCTTGCTCTTCACCGTTTCGCACATGGCGAGAAACTCGGTCCATGTCGCGGGCACCGCGGCGCCGGCCTCGGTGAGGAGGTCCTTGTTGTACCAGAAGTTCACCGTGTTGTAGATGTAGGGAACCTGGAAGTGCTTTCCGTCCTTGGCATAGAGGTCATAGGCGCCGGGCAGAAGGAGCTCCTTGAAATCAGCGCCGAGCGCATCATCGAGCGCCAAAGCCTGGCCCTGCTTCTGCAGACCGCCAGCAAGCTCATCGCCATCCTGATCCATGAAGTCGACCGGCGTTCCCGCCTGCAGGGCCGCCCGCAGCTTGGTCTGATTGCCGCGTCCGTTCCACACGACCTTGAAGGTCGTATCCGGGTTGGCCTTGCTATAGGCGTCCATGATCGTCTTGAGAGCTGCCGCCTGTGGCTCGGGCTCATTCCACATGGACCAGAAAGTGAGCTCAACGGCATGCGCGGCCGTGGACGAGGCAAAAAGAGCGGAGGCCAGAGCCACCGCGGAGAGGGTCTTATGCGCTTTAAATGACATCATGCCGGTTTCCTCCGTTTATGTCGCTTTTCAGATGATGAGCATCTGGTTAGGCGCACAATGTAATTATATTCCGTACTTTTGCAACATTATTTGATCGCCATTTTTCGAGCGCATCGGCAGATTGGGACCATCATTTTGTTTTTATTACTAAATATGAAGAATTTTGAGATACCACACCCGTGGCCAAGTGATAGGTCGTACCCATGTTCCGACAGATCAAACAAAAATATGTTGTAAAACTACATATCTTCCGATATCTCAGATGAGTGTTCGGGAGCCCGCCTGAGCTGGTCACCGGGTCCGGCACTTCGAAAGAGCAACCCGCGTGGCAGGCCTCGAGCTACACAATATTCACAAATCCTACGGCGCCACGGAGGTGATCCGGGACGTCAGTCTTTCGGTCAAGGAAGGCGAGTTCGTCGTCCTTGTCGGGCCTTCGGGCTGCGGAAAATCCACCCTGCTGCGCTGCATCGCCGGCCTCGAGCCGATTTCCTCCGGCAGCTTCTCGCAGGATGGCCGCGATGTCACCGGCGCGACGCCGGTCGAACGCGGCGTGGCGATGGTCTTCCAGTCCTATGCGCTCTATCCGCACATGACCGTCGCCGAGAATATCGGCTTCGGCATGAAGATCGCCGGCGACAAACCCGCGGCGATCAAGACCCGCGTCCACGAAATCGCGAAGCTGCTCAAGCTCGAAGAGCTCCTCGCCCGCAAGCCCAAGGCCCTGTCCGGCGGCCAGCGCCAACGCGTCGCCATCGGCCGCGCGCTCGCCCGCAAGCCCAAGCTCTTTCTGTTCGACGAACCGTTGTCCAATCTCGATGCGTCGCTGCGCGCCGAAATGCGCGTCGAGCTGGCAAAGCTGCACGCCTCGCTCGGCAATACGATGATCTATGTCACGCATGACCAGGTCGAAGGCATGACTCTGGCGGACCGGATCGTCGTGATGAACAGCGGCATCGTCGAGCAGCATGGCCCACCGCTCGAATTATTCAATCAGCCGCACAACAAGTTCGTCGCAAGCTTTCTCGGACAGCCGCGCATCAATTTCGTCAAGATATCCGGCGCCCGCCGCGAAGACGCCGACCTTCTCCTGCGCTTGCCGGGCGGCGAAGCAATGCGGATTCCCGTCGATGCCGCACGCGTCGCGAGCCTCGATACGCTGGAGATCGGCATCCGTCCTGAGGACATAACATTATCGACGAGCGAAGCGGGACTTCCGATCACGGTCGACGTCGTCGAACAGCTGGGCAATGAGACAATCCTGTACGGCCATCTCTGCGACGCCCAGCCGATGGTGGTCCGCCTCACCGGTCAGGCGAATTTTTCGGGCGGCGACAAGGCCTGGTTCAGGATCGCTGCCGAGCGGGCGCTTGTCTTCGACCAAAATGGCCTCAATATCGGCCGCCGGAGCGCCCAATGACCGGCCACTCCCGAGAGGTGCCCGATGCCGCACGCTGACCAGCTCAACGTTCACCGCTCACTGATCGAGACGATCACGGCCGATCGCGCCGAGCTCAGCAAGGCCTTCGCCCGGGTCGCCGAGATTCTGCTCGGCAACCCGGCGCAATTCATGGCCTGGTCGGTGCAGGAAATCGCCCAGGCCGCCGGCGTCAGCGAGCCTTCCGTCATTCGTTTCTGCCGCCACTACGGCTTCGACGGCGTTCCGGAATTCAGGATCGCCCTGGCGATGTCGCTGGCGACGGATCACGCCGGCGCCAACCGCCCGTTCCTCGAGCCGACCGTCGCCGACAAGGCCTTCGCCAATCGCCGGATGAAGCTGGCGATCGCGCGCGAGGCGATGAAGCTGATCGACGGGGATCGCTCGATGATCCTCGATTCCGGCTCGACGCTGCAATTGTTCGCACAGAATCTCCGCACCGCGAGCGGGCGCACCATCCTCACCACCGGCCTCAACATCGTCGAGACCCTGTGGGGCTGCCGCCAGCACACGATCATCCTGCCGGGCGGCACGGTTCGCTTCGACGCGCGCGCTTTGACCGGACGGATGGTCGAGCAGTCGCTGGCGAATATGCGCTTCGACACCGTCTATTTCGGCGCCGACAGCATCGATCCCGAGGAGGGGTTGAGCACGTTCAACGAGGACGAGGCGCATCAGAACGCCGCGATGGCCAACAGCTGCCGGCGCATCGTCGTGCTCGTCGACTCGACGAAGTTCCGCGCCCCCAGCCTGCACCGTTTCTGCAATATCGACCGCATCGACACGATCGTGACCGATAACAATATCCCCAAGGATGTCGAGAGCAGCCTGCGCAGCCGGGGCGTCAACATCCTCATCGCCGCGCCGTCGGCAGAAGACACGTCCGCATGAATTACGAGAATAAGCAGGATCGCAGTGGCGGTCTCGAGCAGTGGATCACCTTTCAAGAGACCATGGCGCAGCCCGCCATCTGGCGCGCCTGGGGCGAGCCGCTCACTGCCATTTCCGAGCCCGTTTCAGCCTGGCTGAAATCGCGCGATCATGACGAGGTGTGGTTCTGCGGGGCGGGAAGCTCGGCCTTCATCGGCGATGCGCTCGCCGCTTCACTCAACCGGCCAGGCGCCCGCACCCGATACCGCTCCGTCCCCACCACCGACCTGGTGAGCTGTCCAGCGAGCTACCTGCCCGCCACGGGGCGCATTCTTGCCGTTTCCTTCGGGCGCAGCGGCGACAGTTCCGAGACGGTCGGAACGCTGGACTTGCTCGACGCGCATCTGCCGCAAGCGGACCGCTTGCATTTCACCTGCAATCCGCAAGGAACCCTCGCCAATCGAAAGCCCGCGGGACCCGGAGATCAGAAAGTCGTCCTTCTGCCGGAAGCCACAAATGACCGCGGCTTCGCCATGACGTCGAGCTACAGCACGATGCTGCTGAGCGCCCTCGCCTGCCTCGATGATACGAAGCCATTGCCGATCGCGCTGGCCTTGAATGATCTGGCGGACGCGGGCGAGCGGATCCTGCGCGACGCCATCGTCCTTGCAGCACGCTCACGCCGACCCTCCCGCGCGGTCTTTCTGGGGTCCGGCGCGCTCGCCGCGGCGGCACGCGAAAGCGCCCTCAAGGTGCTGGAGCTGGCACAAGGGCAGATCCCCACTTTGTGGGATACCACGCTCGGCTTCCGCCACGGGCCGAAGGCGATCGCCGATGCCGGCACACGTATTCATGTCTTCATATCGGGCACGGCCCATACACGCCGCTACGATCTCGACGCCGTCGAGGAACTCCGCGCACAATTCGGCGAAGAGAGTGTCGTCGTGCTCGGAGCGGAAGATGCCGATATCATCATCCCCATCATCGGCAACGATGCCTGGACGCTCGTGCTCCATGTTCTCACCGCCCAGATCCAGGCCATCGTCTGGTCCGACATGCTGAATGTGAATGTCGACAACCCGTTCATCGGCGGCAATCTCTCGCGCGTCGTTTCGGGTGTGGCGCTCTACCCCTATGCCGGGGCCAGATAGAGATGTATGGCGGCATCGATCTCGGCGGCACGAAGATAGAGGCGTGCCTCTTCGATTCCGATCTCGGCGAGATCACGCGCCGGCGTATCGCCACGCCGCGGGCCTCCTATGAAGAGCTGGTCGATGCACTGGTCAGCCAATATGACTGGCTGCGCGGCGAAGCCGGCGTGAACATGCTACCGCTCGGCGTCGGTATTCCGGGGCAAGTCGATGTCGAATCCGGACTGACCCTGGCCTCGAATCTCGCAGCCGATGAAAAACCATTGCGGCAGGATCTCTCGCGCCGTCTCGGTTTCCCGGTGCTCTTTGAAAACGACTGCCGATGCTTCGCCTTCTCGGAGGCCAATGGCGGAGCGGGCGCCGGTCATGAGACAGTCTTCGGCCTGATCCTGGGCACCGGCTGCGGCGGCGGCGTCTGCTACAAGGGTGCGATCGTCGAAGGCCGCAACGGCCTTCCCGGCGAGGAAGTCGGCCATCTCGGCATTCCGGCCGACGCGGCGCCGGGCGTCACGCTGCCGATGGAGCGCTGCCCCTGCGGGCGCAAGGGCTGCTACGAAACGCTGGTTTCAGGCCCTGGCATCGCCAGACTGGCGCGCGGTCTCAAGGGTTTGCATTTCGAGGCGCATGAGATCGCCGAGAAGGCCGCCACACATCCGGAACTGAGAGAGATCCTGGATGTCTGGGCCCATATCGTCTGCGAGCTGTTCCGCACCATACAAGCGACGGTCGATCCCGACTGCATCGTGCTCGGCGGCGGCGTGTCGCGCATACCGAATGTCGAAAAGCTGCTGCTGAAACATCTTCCCGGTCACCTGCTCGAGGGCGGCCGGCCGCCGGCCATCCTCCTGGCGAAATACGGCGACAGCAGCGGCGTGCGCGGCGCCGCCATGCTCGCCGCCCTGAAAGGAAAAACCGCGTGACCTCTTCCGCCACCACCTCACCCGAGGGCCACATACTGACGCCGTCCGGCTGGGTGCGCGGCCGCATCGTCACCGAAGCGGGCCGCATCGCCCGTATCGAAGGCGAGCCCATTCACGCCCCGCATGGCGCCGGTCTTCCTTATATCCTGCCTGGCTTCATCGACCTGCATGTCCATGGTGGCCAGGGCGTCGATTTCACGGGTGGCGAGGACGCCATAAGGCAATTCATCCGATTCCATGCCCAAAGCGGCACCGTGGCGCTGGCGCCGACCACGTCAACCACGGAAGTCGAGGTGATCGAGACCGCGCTCGTCGCCATCGAGGCCGTGCGGAACACGCCGCGCGTCGATGAACCGACCGTGCTCGGCGCTCACCTCGAAGGCCCGTTCATCAATCCGGGCAAGCTCGGCGCCCAGCGCGACATCACGCGAACGGGCGATCCGGCGCTCGCTTTGCGCTGGGCAAATCTCTGCCGCATGGTGGTCGCGACGGTGGCCCCCGAGATCCCCGGCGGGATCGCGGTGATCGAAGCGCTGACCGCGCGCGGCTGCCGTGTCCAGATCGGCCATAGCCTGGCCAATTTCGCGGAGACGGCGGAGGGTTTCGCGCACGGCCTCTCAGGCTTCACCCATCTCTTCAACGGCATGTCGGGGCTCCATCATCGTGAGCCCGGCGTCGCCGCCTATGCTTTGGCGAAGGGGCACTATGCAGAGCTCATCTGCGATTTGAACCACGTGCATCCGGCCCTGGTGCTGGCGGCTTATCGCGCCATCCCGCGGCTCTATGCCATTACGGATGCGACGACGGCCGCGGGCTGTCCGGACGGCGAATATGATTTCGGAAGCGATCATCCGATCGTCAAGAAGGGCCTCACCATCATGCTGGCGGACGGCTCCTCGCTGGCGGGAAGCGCCATCACGATGCTCGATGCCTTCCACAATCTCGTCTCGCTGGGCCTCAGCATCGCCGAAGCCTCGCGCATGTGCGCCGAGCGGCAGGCCGATTATCTGGCGCTCGACGATCTCGGCCGGCTGTTGCCCGGGCGCCTGGCGAGCTTCGTCGTGCTCGATCCGGATCTGCGGCTGCAGTCGACCTGGCTCAGGGGAGTGGCGTTTCCCGCCGCCTGATCAGCGCCCAAACTTGTCCGCGGTGAGCCAGAAGACCTCGCCGTCGCTCTCCTCGGTGTCGAGCCAGAAGAAATCAAGCTCGGGATAATCATCCTCGAGGATCTCGCGGCCGCGGCCGATTTCGCAGAGAAGCCCGCCGCCCGGATTCAGATGGCGCGGCGCCTCGGCCAGGATGCGGCGCACGATGTCGAGCCCGTCCTCGCCGCCATCGAGCGCCATCGCCGGTTCATGACGGAATTCCGCCGGCAACTCATCCATCGCCTCAGCATCGACATAGGGCGGGTTGGTGATGATGAGGTCGTAGCGCTCGCTCGCCACCGGCTGGAACAGATCGCCCTGGAAGAGATTGAGGCGGTCGGCGAAGCCCGAATCGGCGATATTGGCGCGCGCCACCTCGATGGCCTGCGGCGACAATTCGACCGCATCGACTTCCGCATTGGGGAAAATGCGTGCCGCCAGGATGGCGAGGCAGCCGGAGCCGGTGCACAGATCGAGCGCGCGCCCCACCGCGGTGACATCCGGCACCAAAGTGAAGCCGTCGCCGCCGAAGAGGTCGGTGAACAGCAATTCGCCGATGAAGGAGCGCGGCACGATGACGCGTTCATCGACATGGAAGGGCACACCCTGAATATAGGCCTTGCCGGTGAGATACGCGGCGGGCTTGCGGCTCACGACCCGTTCCTCGATCCGGGCGAGCAGCATTTCGCGCTCCGGCCGCGTCAGGCGGGCCTCGGCCCAGGGATTGATGTCATCGACCGGCAGATGCAGGCTTTCCAGGATGAGGAAAGCCGCCTCGTCCACCGCCCCCGTGGTGCCCTGGCCGAAAGCGAGGCCAGCTTCCGTGAAACGGCTGACGGCGAAGCGCAAAAGGTCGCGCAAGGTGATGAGGTCGTCGGCAAAGGTTTTCATGGAATGAGTGAATAGCGGGCCCCGAGGGCTGCGCCAAGGGGTTGCACCCGGCCTCCTTTTCGTGATTTCCGGGCTTGCGTCGGGACCCCGGGGTCGTGCTATTTGTATGACATGAAAAAATCACCGCCCCGCCTCAGATCGCAAGCCTGGTTCGACAATCCCGACAATATCGACATGACGGCGCTCTATCTCGAGCGCCAGCTCAATTTCGGCTTCACCCGCGAGGAATTGCAGTCGGGCAAGCCGATCATCGGCATCTCGCAGACGGGCTCCGATATCGCGCCCTGCAACCGGGCGCATCTCGAGCTCGCCAAGCGGGTGCGCGACGGCATCACGGCGGCGGGCGGCGTGCCGCTGGAATTCCCGATCCATCCGATCCAGGAGACGCTCAAGCGGCCGACCGCGATGCTCGACCGCAACCTCTCCTATCTGAGCCTGGTCGAGATCCTGTTCGGCTATCCGATCGACGGCGTGGTGCTGACGGTGGGCTGCGACAAGACGACACCGGCGGCGCTGATGGCGGCCTCGACCGTCAATATCCCGGCCATAGCACTGTCCTCCGGCCCGATGCTCAATGGCTGGCACAATGGCGAGCGCACCGGCTCGGGCACCATCCTGTGGAAAGCGCGCGAGCTCCTCGCCACCGGCGACATCGATTACGAAGGCTTCATCGAGCTGGTCGCATCCTCCGCACCCTCGACCGGCTTCTGCAACACCATGGGCACGGCGACCTCGATGAATTCGCTGGCCGAGGCGCTCGGCATGACGCTGCCCGGCAATGCCGCCATCCCGGCGCCCTATCGCGAGCGCGGACAGCTCGCCTACATGACCGGCAAGCGCATCGTCGACATGGTGCGCGAGGACCTGACGCCGTCGAAGATCCTCACCCGCAAGGCCTTCGAAAACGCCATCGCGGTCAATTCGGCGATCGGCGGGTCGACCAACTGCCCGATCCATCTCAATGCCATCGCCCGCCATATCGGCGTCGAGCTCAATGTCGCCGACTGGGAGAAACACGGCTACGACATTCCCCTCCTCGTCAATCTGCAACCGGCGGGCGAATATCTGGGCGAGGACTATCACCGCGCCGGCGGCGTGCCCGCTGTCGTCGCCGAGCTGATCAAGGCGAAGCGCATCCATGAAGACGCGCTCACCGTCAACGGCAAGACGATCGGTGAAAACTGCACCGGCAAATTCGCCTCGAACCGCGCCGTCATCAAGGAATATGACAAGCCGATCAAGAAACACGCCGGCTTCAAGATGCTGAAGGGCAATCTCTTCGACGCGGCAATCATGAAGACGAGCGTGATCTCGGATGAATTCCGCGAGCGCTATTTGTCCGATCCCAAGGACCCGAATGCCTTTGAGGCCAAGGCGGTCGTCTTTGACGGGCCGGAGGATTATCACAAGCGCATCGATGATCCCTCGCTCGGCATCGATGCGCATACGGTTCTGTTCATGCGTGGCACCGGGCCGCTCGGCTATCCGGGGGCGGCGGAAGTGGTCAATATGCGCGCGCCCACCGATCTCCTGAAGAAGGGCGTGCATTCGCTGCCCTGCGTCGGCGACGGACGGCAATCCGGCACGTCGGGCTCGCCTTCGATCCTCAATGCGTCGCCGGAAGCGGCGGCGGGCGGTGGCCTAGCACTGCTCAAGGACGGCGACCGGGTACGCATCGATCTCAACAAGGGCACCGCCGACATCCTGATCTCGAAAGAGGAGCTGGAGAAGCGGCGCGCCGCGCTCGCGGCCAAGGGCGGCTATACGAATATCCCCGAGAGCCAGACGCCGTGGCAGGAAATCTTCCGCGCCAATGTCGAGCAACTGTCGGAAGGCATGGTGCTGAAGCCGGCTGTCAAATACCAGAAGATCGCGCAGTCCAAGGGCCTGCCGCGCGACAATCACTGATGCCGATGCGCCTCGCCGAGCTCGAGCCCGGAAGCTTCAACGGCGAGGCGGCGCGTTATTTCGAGATCGTCAGCGATCAAGGCTTCCGCGCCACCTTCAATGCGGTGGGCGCCCGGCTGATGGGGCTCCAATTTCCCGACGGTTTCGATGTCGTGGCGGGACCTGAGCGCATCGAGGACATTCTCGAAAGCGATGCCTATGCCGGCGCCATTTGCGGACGTTTCGCCAACCGCATCGAAAAAGGGCTCATCACTATCGACGGCACGGCGCATCAGCTCACCGTCAACGAGCCGCCCAATCACCTGCATGGCGGCGTCGAGGCCTTCCACCGGAAGAACTGGGTGGCGGAGATCATCGACGACGCGCTGGTCTTCTCGCTCGTCTCTCTCAATCGTGAGGAAGGTTACCCCGGCAAGGTGCGTGTGCGCTGCGCCTATCGCTTCGAAGGTGACACCTTGAGCTGCGAGATCGAGGCGACGACCAAGAAGACCACCGTCATCAACCTCACCAATCACGTCTATTGGAATCTCTCTGGCGCCGAGATCGTCGCCGATCACGAGTTGCAGATCTCGGCGCAGGCCTATACGCCGACCAATGCCGAGCTCATCCCCTCGGGGGCAGTGAGCTTCGTCTCGGGCACCAACTACGATTTTCGCGAGCCGACTTTCCTGGAAGAGGCGTTCGAGGACGGCTCCGGCTTCGACGGCAATTTCTGCCTGGAAGGCGAGCGTCACACGCTGCATCACGCGGCCTCGCTCGCCGCCGGCGGGCGCGCTTTCGATCTCTTCACCACTGAACCCGGCCTGCAGCTCTATACCGCCGGCCATTGGGGCCCCGGCCTCAAGGGCAAGAAAGGCGAAGGCCTGCGCCAATTCGGCGCCGTGGCGCTCGAGCCGCAGAACTGGCCGGATGCGCCCAATCAGCCGAGCTTTCCCTCAGCCCTGCTGAAACCCGGCGAGACCTATCGCCATCGCATCGAGTGGCAGTTCCGCGAGGAGTGACGTGCCGCGCAGGGATGACCCATTTGGGTCACGACGCGCCACGGGTGCGATGCCACCATCCGGTGGAATTCCAAAGCTGCCGAGAGGTTCAGGAAATCGTCATGAAGCCGGGAATTACGCAAGCGGGCTTGTGTCTGGCGTGGGGCGCCCTTCTGGTCCTCAGCTCACCGTCACACGCCATACCGGCAGGCGGTCCCCGCCTGACGGTGCCCAGCACACTCATGCTCGAGGCGGCAGCCGGTACGCAGCGGAGCGCGAGCAAGAAGAAGAAGGGCAAAGGCTTCATCTGCCTGGACACCAAGACGATGAAGGAAGTCATCCTGCCGGCGCTGCCGCGGGATCGCCGCCGGTACATATTGTGCGAGGCGCGGTGAGGAGAGTGACGATCATACCCACCCGCCATCGACGGTGAAGTCCTGGTTGGTGCAGCCGGACCCTTCATCCGACGCCAGGAACAGCGCCATGCGGGCGATGTCGATCGGGTAAAGCTTCCGCTTGAGGCACTGGTGTTCCATGATCTTCTTCTCGCCTTCCGGCGTGACCCAGAGCTTCAGCTGGCGCTCGGTCATGATCCAGCCGGGCGAGATGGTGTTGACGCGGATATTGTCAGGTCCCAGATCGCGCGCCAGCGAACGGGTCAGGCCGGTGACGCCAGACTTCGACGCCGTATAGGCGGCCATGCCGCCCTGGCCGATCTTCCAGGAGCAGGAGCCCAGATTGATGATCGAGCCGCCGCCCGCCTTCTGCATCATCGGGACGACGGCCTGGGCCGCGAAGAACTGATGCTTGATGTTGATGGCGACGCGCTGGTCCCAGTATTCGGGAGTCATCTTGTCCCAGGCATGGCGCTCATCATGGGCGGCGTTGTTGACGAGGATGGTGATTGGCCCCATCGCCTTGGCGGCTTCGGCGATGGCCGACTGCAGCGCCTTGATGTCGGTGACGTCGCATTGGCCGAACCAGATATCGCCGGTGAGGCGGCTTTTCAGCTTCTCGCCTGCTTCCTTCGCGATATCGATGAAGGCGACCTTCGCGCCCTGCCGCGCGAACTCCTCGACGAAGGATTCGCCGATGCCCATGGCACCGCCGGTGATGAACACCGTCTTGCCCTTGAGGCTCGGATAGATGGCCGCTGTCATGCCTCTCGCTCCCAATTGTATGATGTTTGATCCGGCCTGTTGGTTACAGCGAAAACTGCTGCTATGGCAAGGCTCATTGAACGGAGATCCATGATGGGCGAAACACCGATCACGCGGACCTATCTACAGAGCATGGCTGCCTATAACAGCTGGATGAACGGCAAGATCTACGATGCGGCCGGAAAGCTCAGCGCCGAGGAGATCGCCCGCGACCGCGGCGCCTTCTTCAAATCGATCCTCGGCACGCTCAATCATCTCCTCGCCGCCGACATGGTGTGGATCGACCGGTTCAAAGGTCGGCCCTTGCGCTTCACCGACCTCAGATTCCTGCGCCATCAGACACTCGAGCCCTTACGCACCGAACGCCTCGTGGTCGATGCGGAGATCGCCGATTGGGCGGCGGGCGTCGATGCCGCCTGGCTGGCGCGGCCCTTCAGCTTCACCAGCGTCCTGACCCGCGAGAGCTATACTTATCCGGCCTCGGTCCTGGTGATGCATTTCTTCAATCACCAGACGCATCACCGCGGCCAGATCACGACGCTCCTGACGCAAGCGGGCCAGGATGTCGGCGTGACCGACTTCATCGGGCTGCCGGGGCTGAAGGAGATGGTGGCGAAGTGAGTGCCATCTCAAATGCGACTTGGAAGAGATGAGGTCTCTCCAATTTTCTCCCTCTCCCGTCCGCAGGATGGGAGAAGGTGCCCGATAGGGCGGGTGAGGGCTCTTCTGATTGCGCAGATACCTCAAGAAAAGAGCCCTCATCCGGCCTTCGGCCACCTTCTCCCATCCTGCGGACGGGCGAAGGGGAAACCTCGGAGGATCCTTCCTCTCAATTAGTGCGCGGCTTCCCAGTTGTCGGCGGCGCGGGCGTCGACCTGGAGCGGCACGGCGAGCTTGATGACGGGCTCGGGGGCTTTTTCCATAACATCCTTCACCAGCGTCTTCACCGCTTCGATCTCGGCATCGACCGCCTCGAAGATGAGCTCGTCATGCACCTGCAGCAGCATGCGGGCGCCGAGGCCTGCTTTGGCCAGAGCAGCCGGCATGCGGGTCATGGCGCGGCGGATGATGTCGGCGGCCGCGCCCTGGATCGGCGCGTTGATCGAGGCGCGCTCCATGAAAGCGCGCTCGGACGCGTTGGGCGAGGTGATGCGCGGGAAATGGCAACGCCTGCCGAAGATCGTCTCGACATAACCCGTCTCGCGCGCCGTCTTCTTCGTCGCCTCCATGTAATCGCGGATGCCGGGGAAACGCTGGAAATAGGTCTTGATGTAGCTCCCCGCCTCCTCGCGCGAAATGGACAGCTGATTGGCGAGGCCGAAGGCCGAGATGCCATAGATGATGCCGAAATTGATGGCCTTGGCCTGGCGGCGGATGAGCGGATCCATCCCCTTCACCGGCACGCCGAACATTTCCGATGCCGTCATGGCGTGAATGTCGAGCCCGTCGGCGAAGGCTTTGCGCAATTGCGGAATGTCGGCGACATGCGCCAGCACGCGCAACTCGATCTGGCTGTAGTCGGCGCTGATCAGCTTCGAGCCCTTGGGCGCGATGAAGGCGGTGCGGATGCGCCGGCCTTCCTCGGTGCGGACCGGGATGTTCTGCAGATTGGGATCGGTCGAGGCCAGGCGTCCGGTCGAGGTCGAGGCCATCGAATAGGAGGTGTGGACGCGGCCCGTCTCCGGATTGATGAAAGTCGGCAGCGCATCCGTATAGGTCGAGCGCAGCTTTGAGAGCTGGCGCCAGTCGAGCACCTTGCGGGCGAATTCGATGCCCTGATTGGCGAGGTCCTCCAGCACATCGGAATCGGTGCTCCAGGCGCCGGTCGCGGTCTTGCGTCCACCGGGCAGGCCCATGCGGCCGAACAAGATGTCGCCCAGTTGCTTGGGCGAGCCGATATTGAACCGCTCGCCGGCGAGTTCATAGGCCTGCTTCTCGATTTCGGCGCCTGAGGTGGCGAACTCGCCCGAGAGGCGCGCCAGCACGGTGCGGTCGACCAGGATGCCCTCGCATTCCATATTGGCGAGCACCGGCACGAGCGGACGCTCCAGTGTCTGATAGACAGTGGTCTTGTGCTCGCGCGCCAGACGCTCCTTGAACAACATCCAGAGTCTCAGCGTGATGTCGGCGTCCTCGGCGGCGTAATGGGTGGCGCGGTCGAGCGGCACCTTGTCGAAGGTCACCGCCGTCTTGCCGGAGCCGGCGACTTCCTTATAGGCGATGGGCTTGTGGCCCAGATGTTTCTCCGAGAGCTCGTCCATGCCATGGCCGTTGAGGCCGCTTTCCAAGGCATAGGACATCAGCATCGTGTCCTCGATCGGCGCCACCTCGATGCCGAGGCGGCGGAAGACCAGGAGATCATATTTGAGATTCTGGCCGATCTTGAGGATGGAGGGATCCTCCAGCACCGGCTTCAACAGTGAGACGACATCGGCAACCGGCAATTGCTTGATCTCGGCGCCGGAAAAATCGAGCCCGTCGCCGGCGCGGTGGCCGACCGGGATGTAGCAGGCCTGGCCCGGCTCAACGCTGAGCGAGATGCCGGCGATATTCGCCTGCATCGGGTCGAGCGAGGTCGTCTCGCTGTCGAGCGCGACATAGCCCTGCTGGCGGATGCGCTCCACCCAGCGCTCGAGCGCGTCCCTGGTCGTGACGGTTTCGTAGTCGTCATATTTGACCGCGATGGCGCGCAGGCGCTCGGAAGACGACGATGAGGGCTGCGGCTTCGCTTCCGGCTGAGCCGCGGCGGGCTTGGCTTTCTCGGCCTTGGGTGCCGTGGCGGGGGCCGGCGCCGGCGTCGCAACGCCACCTTCCGGGGGCCAGCCTTTGACCTCGACCGGGATCGGATCGATCGCCGCGGCATCGGCCGAAAGATCGGCGGCGACGCGACGCATCAAAGAGGAGAACTCCATCGTCTTGCAGAAGCCGATGAGATCGGAGGCGCGCGGTTCGTCCACCAGGAAGGTATCGAGCTTGTGGTCGACCGGCACATTCTGGTCGAGCGTCACCAGCAGTTTCGAGATGCGCGCCTGCTCGGCATATTGGATGAGGCTTTCGCGCCGCTTCGGCTGCTTGATCTCGGAAGCGCGCGCCAGGAGGTCCTCGAGCGAGCCATATTCGGTGATGAGCTGGGCGCCGGTCTTGACGCCGATGCCCGGCACGCCCGGCACGTTGTCGACCGAGTCGCCGGCGAGCGACTGGACGTCGACGACCTTGTCGGGCGCGACACCGAATTTCTCCAGCACTTCCGCCTCGCCGATCTCCTTGTCCTTCATCGTGTCGTAGAGGGCGACGCCCTTGCGCACGAGCTGCATGAGGTCCTTGTCGGAAGAGACGATGCGCACCGTGGCGCCGACTTCGGCGGCTTCACGGGCATAGGTGGCGATGAGGTCGTCGGCCTCGAAGTCGCTCTGCTCGACGCAGGCGACATTGAAGGCGCGGGTGGCTTGCCGGATGAGGCCGAATTGCGGGATGAGGTCGGCCGGCGGGTCGGGCCGGTGCGCCTTGTAATCGGGATAGATGCGCTTGCGGAAGGTCTGTTCCGACTTGTCGAAGACGACCGCGAGATGAGTGGGCTTCTCGCCCGCCTTCATGTCCTTGAGGAGCTTCCACAACATGTTGCAGAAGCCCTGGACGGCGCCGACGGGCAGGCCGTCGCTCTTGCGCGTCAGTGGCGGGAGTGCGTGATACGCACGGAAAATGTAACCGGACCCGTCGATCAGATAGACATGATCGCCGGACTTAAGGGGGCGATGTTGGGACATGCCCCCATAATGCCATCCCGGAGATCAGGCTTCCAGCCTTCCCGGCGCACTGCTGACAAGTTTGGGTTGACGTGAAGTCGCAGGAATCCGGGCCCATTGCGGGCGGATGAACAGGAAACTCAACGGGGTCTTGCGCACCGCCCAGAAGAGCAGCACCGGCCCAATGACGCCGGCCAGCGTGACGATGAGGGAAATGACGGCCAGATCATCGACGACGCCCACCTTCAGGAGCACGCTGCGGGTGGCGGCCATGAACATGAAGAAGGCCAGATAGATGACGATGGAATTCTGGCCGCAATAGCGGATCGGCTCGGCGATCCGGAAGCGCGCCAGGAAGACGCCGGTCGAGATGACGGCGCCGGCGCCGATGAAGCCGAGCGCCAGGCCGATGCCGGGCAGATGCGACCAGCCCTTGTCAACCAGAATGGCGTTGATGGTGCCCCAGGCGACGAGACCGGCCAGGATGGCGAGCGGGTTGAGGCCGCCGACCTCGCGGGCAAAGGCGAAGACCCGGGGGGCCAGCCAGTAGCCGGCGAAGAAATAGACGAAGCGACTGGCGAATTCGTCGATGACCAGCCAGCCGGTCTCGATCGGCGCCATTTCGAGAAGGGCGGCGGCGATGAAGACGAGAAGCGGCGGGAAGCGGCGCAAGGCCTTGGCGGCGACGAAGAAGATGGCGAGGAGATAGATGAACCACAAAGTGCCGAAGGGCTGGATGAAGCCCAACCCATAGGCCTGGAGAGCGGCCAGCGGGCCTTCGGCCTGAATGATGCCCCAGCTCTTCATGCCATATTGGATGGTCATCCACAGGATGTAGAAATAGGCGAAATGCAGGAGCTTGGTGTCGAGATAGGTGCGCCAGGGGCGGTCGATGCGGGCGGCGAGGAAGAGGCCGGAAATGAGGAAGAAGTCCGGCATGCGGAAGGGCCGCGCCCATTCGATGAAGCCGTTGAGCCAGGAGAGCTCGCCGGCCGCTTTTTCGACGCCCAGCGTCGAATGCATCATGACGACCAGAATGATACAGATGCCTTTGGCGTAATCGACCCAGTCGACCCGCTTTTCCGCCGCATTAACCCCAGCCAACATTTTGCCTCTCTCCCTGTGCCATAGCGGCACGGACTTTGGCCAAGTCACGCAAAGCCTGTGCCGGAGGGCCTGGCCAAGCCGGCTGGCAGGCGGCGGACAGTCATGCTCATATCGGGTGATGGAACGGTTAAGGACGGCCTCTCCCGACGACCGGGCGCCCGTGAGCGATCTGTTGGGCCTGTCCTATCGGACCCTGATGGCGGACGCCTATCCGGCCGATCTCCTGGCCCAGGCGCTGCCGATGATCAGCAAGGCCAATCCCGTCCTCCTCGCCTCCGGCCGTTATGGCCTGATCGAGGACGATGCCGGGCGGCTTCTGGCCTGCGGCGGCTGGAGCCTGGAGCGACCGGGCTCAGGCGTTGTGGTGGAGGGCCTCGCGCATGTCAGGCATTTCGCGGTCCATCCCGATGCGGTGAGGCGCGGTCTCGGGCGAATGCTCTATCAGTGGTGCGAAGACGCGGCCCGGATCGCAGGAATGACGCGCTTCGAATGTCACGCGAGCTTGAATGCCGAGGGCTTCTATCGACGCCTCGGCTTCAGGCGCAGCCGGGAGTTCAGCTTGCGGTTGAGCGCAGGCGTAACGCTCCCGGCAATCGAGATGGTGAATAATCTAGAACGTCGCGGAGTCGAGAGCTGACTCCGACCGGTTACGTTTGCGGCGTTGATGCGACCGGCTTCGCGGCAGGTTTCTTACGGACGAGCTTGAGCTTCATGGTCGTCTCCAAATTTCAGGAACTACATCGCCTGCGTGGCGGCGATCGGTTTGGCGACAGGCTTCTTACGAATAAGTTTCAGCTTCATCTGTTTGCTCCAATGGAAAATATCAATCCAATCTTCGCGACTCGAAAGCCGTCGGAGCAGGCATCTCGATTACATGGAACTCGGAGCGCGGCTTTGAAAGTACCATCTCCGAAGTCGGAAGAACTAGGTGATAGGCGTCGCGGCGATCGGCTTGGTGACGGAATTCTTACGGATGAGCTTGAGTTTCATACGCTTCCTCCATCAGTCAGATAAGGTATCTTTGCCCAGTACAGTCAATTCTCTCCACAACCAATCAGTGCGCAGAGTGAATATTCCGATTGTGCGAATTAAAAGGCCGTCACCGAGTGGTGCGGCGGGCCACGTTACGCCGCGGGCGTGGTGGCGATCGGCTTCGTGACAGGCTTCTTGCGGATAAGCTTGAGTTTCATGGGGTTCCTCCAGTTGCTAAAGTGTATTGATTCTTGAATTGCAACCCCAGCATAGTGTTGCAAGCCCGCTCGATTGTCAAACTCAAGAATAGGATGCTCCGCTTGCAGAACATTCCGGACAGGCTCGAAATCGCATCGAAAGAATGGGGCTTGCACAATGCCATCGAGATCGTCTCTCTCGATGAGAGGAAAGCAGAGCTGCGCGATGGCCGAACCGGCTTCCATCTCTCCATCGAGCATGACGAGGGGTTGAGTGACGGAGGCAGACAACCGAATCCTGAAATACTCCGCGCGCTCACTGATCTTGGATTCACCGATGATCTGCCGGAGCCCGAACTCAGGAGACGTCAACGTCCTTTCCGCGACCAGATGCAGAGCGAGCTGCGCAACGAGACCTTACGGGACTTCCTGCGCTTTGCCGGAACCGATGTGTCCTTCTACCGAGACAATCCTCGCTACCGTCTCGAGGACATAGAGGACGTCGAAGGCCTGCGGACATTGCCGGTCCTGAACAAGGCCACGCTGCGGGAAAATTTCGACGGCCTGCTGGCGGACTCTGTCGATATTCCAAAAGGCCTGGCCTCAGGCCGCCTCCGCATCGCGCGCACAAGCGGCACCACCGATGAGCGTGTTCAAGTCATATCCGACACCACGATCGATCAGGTGCCGCCCGATTACGAAGAGGTGTGGGGCCTCGATTTTGGCGGCCGGACGCCGCGGACCGCGATCCTGACAACGCCCCTGTGCTCGGCGACCGAATGCCATCTCGGCAAGCTGCCGCTCGAGCAACGCGTGCATCATGGGATCGTCCTCTATCTCAATTCGATCGAAGATCTGTTCAGCGCTCCCGAGGCCCTGATCCGGAATATCGCCGAGGAATTGTGGGCGTTCCGACCCGAAATCCTGCTGGTCAATCCTTATTATCTCATGTGGTTCGGCCGCGAGGCCCAAAGGCTCGGGCTCGTTTTGCCGAAGATCGAGCTCATCCTGACCAGCTACCAATATACATCGAGGATTCACAAACGCGCGCTCGCAACGATGTTCGGCGCGCCGGTCTACGACACGTATTCGGCAACCGAGCTCGGCGGCTGCCGGATCGGCGTCGAATGCAAGAACGGGCGCTGGCATGTCTATGAGGATCACGCGATCATCGAGATCATGGACGAGAATGGGATGTCGTCGCCGGACGGGATCGGGTCGGTCGTGACGACCGTCGTGGCCGGCCGGCTCATGCCGCTGATCAGATATGAAGTCGGCGATCTCGCCCGGCTCGCCGATATCGACTGCGACTGCGCCCTGTCCGATTGGCAATGCATGGAGTTTCACGGCCGGCGCAAAGATGTGCTTCATCTTGGTGGCCGGATGTTCACCACAAGGGAGATCGACGAGGTTCTCGCCGAGATCGCCGACATCGACTTCTATCGCTGCACCCAGACCGGTGACGCCGCTTTGACGATCGATGTCGTGCCGGCGCCGGGGACAGCAGTCCGGCGGGACGAAATCGAGCAGCTTGTACGGGCGCGATTGCCGGTCAAAGACGTCACCATCCGGTCGGCGCAGCGACTCGATCCGGAACCGTCGATGAAATTTCGCCTGACGGCGCGCGCATGAGCGCGGATGAGATCATGGATATCGGCGTCCGCCAGGATTTCCCGGTTTTGAAGCGATGCTTCGCCGGCCGGCCGATCGTCTATCTCGATTCCGCGGCGACGACGTTGAAGCCGCAAAGCGTTCTCGACAAGGAAAGCCGATATTCGACCGACTTCACCGCAAATGTCCATCGCGGCAAGCATCTGCTGTCGGAAGAAGCCTCGGAAGCCTACGAAACGGCGCGAAGAAGGATCGCCGGATTTTTGTCCGTCCCGCCGCCGGCGGTCAGCTTCGTGCGCAACGCGACGGAAGCGATCAACCTGGTCGCCCGCGGCCTCGGATTGAGCAAAGGCGACAAGATCCTCCTGCCGATCGGCGAGCATCACTCCAACATCCTGCCGTGGATGCGCGAAGCGACCGTCCTGTGGTTCGACCATGACCCGCTGGCGCCGCTCGATCCGGCAGAGGTCGCCGCGGCGCTCGATCGCGAAAGACCGCGTCTCCTCGCCTTCAGTGCGGCCTCGAACGTCACGGGCGTGATCAATCCAAGCGCCGAAATCTGCCGGCTGGCGCGCGCGCGAGGCATCCTGACCCTGATCGATGCCTCGCAGCTCGCGCCGCATGCGCGGATCGATGTCGGAGCGCTCGGCTGCGATTACCTCGCCTTCAGCGGGCACAAGATGCTGGCGCCCACTGGTATCGGCGTCCTGACCGGCGCACCGGCGGCGCTCGAGCGGCTCGAGCCCTTGCTCCTCGGCGGCGGCGCCGTCGAGCGCGTCACGCGCACGGGCTACAGCCTGCGCGCGCTGCCTTACCGACTGGAGGCCGGAACGCCCAATATCAGCGGCGCGCTGGGGCTCGCCGCCGCGGTCGACTATCTGCGGGGCGTCGGCTTCGACAGAATCCACGCGCATCAGCACCGGCTGGCGGATGTGCTGCGCGATACCCTCGCCGATATCAAGGGCTGCCGGCCGGTCATCGCCCACCGGCAGCCGCATATACCGGTCGGGGCCCTGTCAACCCCGTCGCGGCATTTCAATCTCGACGACGTCGCGGTTTCGCTCAGCGAGAACTTCGGCATCATGACGCGCTCCGGTTTCTTCTGCGCCCATCCGCTCGCCGAAAGGCTTGGCATATCTGGAAACATGCTGCGCGTATCCTTGTATATCTACAACACGGAAGAAGAAATCCGACAATTTCTGGCGGCCATGCATGCCATCATGCGCCGCATGAACTGAACCATCGCTCGCGGGAGCCGCCGCCATGATACAGCGCAAGGAATATCGATTGATCGCAACCTTGGCGGCGTGCCAGCTTCTCTGGCTCTCGGCGGGGGCGATCATATTGACGCTGAGCGGCCTCGTCGGCCATCAGCTCGCCACCGACAAATCACTCGCGACGCTCCCTTTCGCGCTGATGTGCCTGGCCAATGCGGTGCTCAGCATGCCGGCGGCCGCCTTCATGCTCCGCTTCGGGCGCAAACGGGGATTTCTGCTCGGCTCGTTCTTCGGCTGCCTCAGCGGCATCGTCACCAGCCTCGCGGTCGTATGGGCGAGCTTCAGCCTGTTCTGCCTCGGCGTGGCCTTGTGGGGCGCTTTCATGGCCTTCGCGCAATTCTACCGCTATGCCGCGGCCGAAGGTGTCGATGCGGCGTCGAAAGGCACGGCTATTTCCGTGGTGGTGGGCAGCAGCATCGTCGGGGTCTTCGTCGGCCCCCTCCTCATCAGCCTGACCCAAGGTCTGTTCCAGCTGCCGCCCTTCACCAGCTCTTTCCTGATCGTCGCCGGCTTGAGCGTCGTTTCGTTCCTGGTCACGGGCCTGCTCGACATTCCACGGGCACACTCCGGACCGGCCAAGCCCGCCGCCATGCGCCCGCAAATCGTCTGGCAGCCGAATATCGTTGCCGGATTGGTCAACGGGGCCGTCGCCTTTTCGGTGATGGTCTTCGTGATGACTGCCTCACCGTTGGCGACGGTGCATTTCGGTCACTCGGTGGCGGATGCGGCCTCCGTCGTCCAATGGCATCTGCTCGGCATGTATGGTCCGTCGCTGGTGACCGGCTTGCTGATCGCCCGGATCGGCGAGGTGCGTATCCTGTTCCTCGGCGTTGCATTGTTGCTCGCCAGCCTTTTGACCGCGCTGCAAGGCACCTCCATGCTGCATCTCACGCTGGCGCTGCTGCTGCTCGGGATCGGCTGGAACTTCATGTTCGTCAGCGCGTCGGTGCTGCTGTCGCAACCTCAGGACGCCGCCGCCAGGACGCGCGTGCAGGCGATCGGCGAGTTCATCAACAACTCGACAGTGACCGTCGCCGCCTTCTCGGCCGGAACGGTCTTCGTCCAATTCGGCTGGACGGCGGTGAATCTGATCGTGCTTCCGGTTCTCCTGATCGCGCTCCTGGTCACATTCAGATATGCGCTGAATGTTTCCAGGAGCCGCAACAGAACCGCCTGACCAATCAGGTTGCGCTATTCGGTCAGCCTGCCGCTGCGATGGGCGAGCGCCATCTTGGCGCCGTACATGGTGGGTGAGCGTTTGCCGGGCAGGTTGGCCTCGAGAACGATCTCATCGACGAAGCCCTGATTGACTTCGACCTCGACACATTGATCGAGCTTGTCGACCAGCCAGACGCGATAGCCTTCGTCGAATTTCTTGTCGTAGCCCGAATCGTCCTTGGGAATGCGCCCCGACAGCGGCAGCGACGGGACGAGCATGATCTTCGGCTTGGGGAAATCGTAAGTGTGGCCTTCATAGGCATAGCCGAACATGATGCCGGAAGAGAGCTCCTTCTCCTCGTTGCGCGATTCGGAATCGAGGAAGACGGTGCCGAACAGCTTCATGACGAGACCGAGCTGGTATTTCTGGTGCTCGGACGCATCGTTGCCCGAGAAAGGCGCATTCGCCATGACCGCGGCGCGGCTCGGGTCCTTCTTGAGCGCCCGCAGCACCTCGATCACATGGTCGATATCCGCCGCGAGCTTCTTGGGATTGCCGAAGTCGAGCCTGATCTGGGCGCCGTCGGTGAAGGCCGAAATGGACGCCTGCGCGCCGGCGAAAGTGGGGCCCAGCCTGCCGGGAATGCCATAGAGGCGGACCTGCGTCGGGTTGTAATGGCCGTCGGTATTGGTCGGCTCATTCGCGGCATTCGCCGAGGTATAAGTCGGTCTGTGAAAATCGTCACTCATCGTCTTCTCCTGAAACAGCCCTCATAAGATCTCACGCCAGCGGAAATTGGTCTCGAAACGTGCCGCCAGTCCCGCCGACTGCGCCGCCGCCAGGCGGCAGACGATATCGGCGGCTTCGGTGAAGCTCAGCGTGTTCGGATCGAGGCGCGACCAGGAACGCGACAGCGCTAGGGCGACCTCATCGCGCGCCTCGATGAGCGCCGTCTTGAACAGATAAGGCCGCGCCCGGAAAGCGTCGGCGGTGAAGCTCGAGAGGCGGCGCATCTGTGCCTCGCCGAGCTCGCGGATATCGACATCGAGCAACGCCTCGTCGGCGAGCTCGCGTTCGACCAGGCGCCAATGGAAACTGTCGACGATGGTGTCGAAGACGGCGCCGGTATAGGGACGCGAGCGGTCGTGAATCTCGGTCGTCACCTCGCTCAGGCGGCGGGCATTGCCGGCGAGGCGGATCTGGCGGTTGCCGGTCAGCTCGGCGATGCGGTTGAGCTCGTTGAGGACGAGAAGATTGCCGTCGCAATGGCGCAGCAGCCGGTCGAGTCCCGAATCGAAATGCATAAAGGAGAGCAGCGAGATCAGATCGGAATTGGCTTCGTGGAAGGCGCCGAAATCGCCGCCGCTCAGGCCGCTTTCCGGAGCGCCGAACAGCGAGAACAGGATCGCATGGCCGACCTCATGGGCGATGACGTCGAAATTGAGCGCGAAAGGCGAGACCGCGTCCTCGCCTTCGCGATCGACACCGAGCTCGAGGAAGCCATAGCCCGACTGGGCATTGCGCCATTCGACCCACGGGATGATCTCGAGGCGATCATAGGTGTCGGCGAAATACCAGGGAATCTCCTGCCCGAGGAAACTCTCGAAGATATCGAGCACGCGCTGCGCCGAGGCGAAGGCATGGGCGGCGATGAACTGGCGGGAGCCCGGCGTCAGATGATCGAAATGTCCGTCCGGCCCCGCTTCGGCCGGCGGATGGGTGGCGCCGACGAAAGGCGGGAGATAGGGATATTCATAGAGGTCCTTGGACAAAACGGGATCGCGCACATACATGCGCCGGTTGGCCGGGCCTGCCTGCAAGCTGCCAGGGGGCGTGGATATCCAGACCGGTTCGGGCTTTTCATAGCCGGAGAGATAAGGCGCCTGCGGGTAGATCAGGAAACGGCAGCCCAGAGCGGAGGGCGCGCGGTCCTCTTCCATCATCATGAAATCTCCGGCCAGACCCCTCATGACCCAAAGCTTACCATAAGGTCAGCCGATTGGGAACGAGCCTTCGTCGGGCAAATCGATTTTCGCATGCTCGAGGTCGCGGATAAAGTTGGTCGTCCAGACGAAAGCACCCTTTCGGGGTTCCGGATTAACCTTATGGAGATGGCGGAGCGCCGCGATGGCATCCTGTTTCTTCTGTTCGACAAGATGGGGCCGGAGCCGGGCGGCGTCGATCCCGGCGGCCGCCGCGATCGCGGCGATGTCGCGGTCACGAAAATTGAGGCGGCGCGCGGCCTGCGTCAGAAGCGCCACCTGACCGCCCGTGACCGCGCCCTGCCGACCGGCCCGCCTGATGGTCATCAGCAGATCGACCAAGGCCACCGTCAACGGCTCGGCGCCGAGCTCGGGCGGGCTGTGCACAACCGCAACGGCGTCGTCGGGCGCCCCTTGCCAGCGCCGGTACCAGCGATAGATGAGGCCGATGCCGATCATGCCGAAGCGGTGAAGCTCGGCGGCGCGCAGCGCGCCCATGCTGGACGCGCCCAGCACGGGGATGCCCTGATGCAGCGCCCAGAGAATTTCCTTATGCCGCACCGCCGGCTCCGACTGGAACAACCCGTCAATGATAAGGATGGCGCGGGGCTGGTGACGGCGCACCGCCTGGATGACCGAGCCTTGCGCGGCGGGGGGCAGATAGATCGCATCGGCGACATGCCGCGCTTCCGCGATCTTCAGCGTGGGCCCGAGAAAGACGATGTCAGGAGGCGATGCCATGTCTCACCCCTCGCCCAGCGGTTCGAGACCGGGAACGAAGACCTTGACGGCTGCGAGATCGTCGAAGGGAGCGGTATCGAGATCGACGACGAGGATCGACGACAATCCGGCCGCTTCGCCGCGCGCCAGGAGATCGGCGAGCCAATCTCTCCTCCCCGCCGTGGCCAGGCAATCGAAGTGAACCGGGCGCGGGCCCTCGCGCAGCAATCGGCGATGCGCCTCGATCATGTCCCAGTCGGGGTAGCGCGAATAAGAGAGCCGCGTGATGTCTTCACGGGCACCCGAAATGGCGGCGAGGCGGGACTGCGCCGCCTCCCTGATGGCGCGGATAGCGGTGGCGGCGGGATCGAGACCGGCGGCTGAGCCATCCGCCGGAAAGGGCACCAGACTGCCGGCATGGGAATCCTCTTCGAGAAGATGACACCAGATGACCGGCACGCCGCCTTTGGCTTCCGCCCGCCAGAGGGCGACGAGCAGCCCGGCGGCATGCAAGGTTTCGATGAGCTCGTTCAATCCCGCATCGGCGATCGTGGCGGGATCGATACGGCAACGCTGGAAGAAGCCGTGCCGACGCTGGGCGCCGGCAAGCGCGTCGCGCTCGAAACATTCGAGGAGACCATGCAGCACCGCGTCATGACGGCTGCCGGCCACCGCGAGGCCATTGGTCGATGCCTCGAACCAGGCATCCTGACGGGGCGAGGGATGCGTATAGGCCGTATGCACGAAGGCCAGCGGCACAGGGCTGCGCAGCGACGACAGGAGGTCCTCCGCCATGACCCAGGCGATGTGCGTTTCCGCCCAGTCGGGCGGACAGTCGGCCGTCATATGCCGCAGGAAACGCGCCGGACCGACGGCGAGGCTTGTCGCCGAAGCCCAGGTCACATCGAATCGCGTGAGCCGTTCGGCGAAGAAACATTCCGCCGCCTCGAGAACAGCCGACAGAGCCGCCATTTCACCCGTGGCGCCCTTGCCCTGCGCCACCGAGTTGGAGAGCGACAGCGGCCGCACCGCCTGCATGACCGGAAGGCCGAGCCGGTCGAGGCCGGTGATGTCGCCGAGGCGCGTGATGCCGAGATCGGCAAGGCGCGGCAGAAGTCCGCGCAGCAAATCCGCCGGCGAGGGCCCGGTGCGGCCGTCGCGACCGCTATCTGCCATCGGGCAGCGGTTCCGGATTGACGATCAGCACGCTCTCCGGCTCGATCGCCTTGCGGGCGCGTTCGACATGGCTGCGGTAGCGCGCCGCGAGCTCCGGTGAGATGCCGAGCCGTTCGATGGTGTCATGCACGCCGATGAGCAGCGTCAGCGCATTCTGCTCGAGCGCGACACGCAAGGCCTCTTCGGCGGCGTCGATCAAGGTCGAGACCGGCGCGCCGCCTTGTCTCAGGAGACGCAATTTGCGGTGATGCAGCTCGGCGAGCCAGTAACGATGGCCGCTGCGCTCGCCCTCCGCCACCGCGGCGGCCACCTGGCGCAGGCCCGCCTCGATCTCGCCGGTGCGGCCCAGCAATTCAGCTAGCATGTCGCTGTAGACGGGCAGATCCTCCGGCGTCTCGATGCGGGCATGGATGGCGAGGCCCTGCTCCATCAGGTCGCGTCCCTCGACAGGATCGCCGACAACGCCAAGGCGCCAGCCTTCGAAGATCGTCGCCTTGGCGGCGAGCGGCGGCAGATCATGCGCGCCGGTGAGCCGGCGCATGCGCGCGATGATGGCGGCGAGCGCGTCGAAATCGCGGCGATAGCGCTGCAGCATGGCGGCAATGTCATAAGCATGCGCGATGCTGCCGAGATGGGTGGTCGCCTCGGCCCAGGCCAGGGACTGCTCGACCGAGGCGAGGGCGCGTTTGCCCTGGCCGGTGAGCCACAGGGACAGGCCGCGCTGGCCGAGGCCGCAGACCTTGGCGTCATGGCCGCCGAACAAGGTGAAGCTCTGGCCGCCGCCGCCTGCCTCATAGAGCGCCATGCCGGTATCGACGGCGCCGATGCAGCCGTCGTGATGGCCGAGATTGAAGTCGATGGCCCAGACGCAATGGCGGGCCTGGAGCTGCACCTCCGCGTCCTCGACGTTCTTGAGATCGGCGAGCGCGACCTGGGCCCGCTCGCGCTGAGCGGCGAAATCGGGCGCGGTGAACCACCAGCCCCAATAGACCGGAAAGAGCTTCGCCTGGTCTTTTGCCGGCTGGCGCTTGGCGAGCGCGACACCCTCCTCATAGAGCTCCGATGCACGGGGCGACTTCGATCCTTCGATACCGGTGAGCACCGGACACAAGGCCGCGATCACGCCGAGCTTCAGCTGGTCGCGATGGTCTTCCGCCGCCGCCTCGACGAGTGCCAAGGCGCGGTCGAGCAGCTGCTTGGCTTCCGCGAGCGCCGAATGGGCCGAGCTTTCCTTGCCGGCCTCGACATAGGCATCGATCGCCTCATCGACGAGGCCGGCGCGCTCGGCATGGTCGGCGAGCGCGGACGAGCCGATCCACGAGGCGAGATCGCGATTCTCCGTCACGATGTGGAAGATGCGGCCATGCACGACCTGGCGCGTCTTGCGCAGGAGGCTGTTGTAGATCGTTTCCTGGATGAGCGCGTGGCGGAAGGAATAGGATGGGTAGCCGGGGATGCGGTTGCGCAGCAGGATGCCGGCATCGCCGAGCGCTTTCAGCGAGTCGAGAATGGTGACGGCGTCCATGTCGGGCAGGATGCTGCACAGGAGCGAATAATCGACATCGCGGCCGGCGACCGCGGCGTAACGCGCGATATCCTGGGCGGGGCCGAGATTGGCGAGCCTCGCGGTGAGGATGCTCTCCAGCGCCTCGCCGCGAGCGAGCGTGGCGCCACGGGTCAGCGTTTCCACCGCGCCCTGGTTCTCGCTCATCCACTGGCTGAGCTCCTCGACGAAGAGCGGGTTGCCGTTGGTGAGGTCATGGATCGGCTCGATGAGGTCCTGCGGCAGGCGCTGGGCGGCTTCCGGCCAGCTCTGCTCCAGCGCGATGCGGGTCGATTCACGGTCGAGCGCCGCGAGCGGGATGTGGCTGGTGGCGCCATTGCCGGGGCGCGCCGTGGGCTCGAACTTGCGCGAGGTGACGATGAGGAGGACGGGATATTTCTGCACCCGGCGCGCCAGCGCGGCGAGGATCATGTACGATGTCGGGTCGATCCAATGGGCGTCCTCGATGGCGATGAGGAGCGGGCCTTCGGACGCGAGCTGGCGCAGGCACTGCTCGGCCGCCTGCACCACCTTCTCGCGCATGGCCTCGGGCGAGGCGCCTTTGAGGCCGGCCTCGTCGGCATCCTCGGCGCCGAGCAGGAAGGAGAACAGGCCCGTCACCTCGGGATCGGTGATGCCCTGGCGGCGGAACAAGGCTTCGACGCGGGCGGTCGTCACCTTGCGGCCGGCCTGGCCGGCATTCTGGGTCAAAGCCTGGAGCAAGGGATGCAAGGTCTCGTGCACGCCGCCCGGCGCGCATTGGAACAACAGGAGGCGGCGGCGGGTGGGCCTGGCCGCCTTGCGCAGCTCATGCAGGAGGCGCGATTTGCCGATGCCGGCCTCGCCCTCGATGAGGAGGACATTGCCTTGCCCTGAGGCGGCGCGTTCCCAGCAGGCGAGGCCATGGGCGAATTCGCGGTCGCGCCCGACGATGCGGGCGCGCAATTTGCCGAAGGCGAAGAAGCGGTCGAGCTGCAGTTTATGGCGCAGCGCCTGCCAGGCGCTTTCCGGCTCGAAGCCTTTGAGCGTCTGCTTGCCGAGGAAGCGGAAGGAGAAAGCGCGCCCGGCGAGCTGGCGGGTGAGCTGCGAGACGACGACGCTGTTGGGGCGCGCCACGGTCTGCAGCCTGGCGGCCAGCGCCGGGGCGATGCCCGTCACTTTTTCGGGCGTGAGGCTGCCCTGGCCGCCCGGCGCCTGCGCGATGATGGCCATCGAGGTGGCGATGCCGACGCGCACTTCGAGGGGGACATTGGCGCGCGCGCCGCCGGCCCCACCAGCCCCGCCGAGGCTGCGTTTCTGGCAGGCTTCGATGAGGGCGAGGCCGGCCTCGACGGCGAGCGAGGCGGTGTCCTTGGGGTCGGTCGGCGAGGCGAAGATGGCCATGCCGCCATCGCCATAGGTGTCGGCGACGACGCCGCGGTTGCGGGTGACCGCTTCGGCCGCCGCGGCATGGAAGGCGGTCATCAGATCCTGATAGTCCTCAAGATCGAGGCGGCGCATGAGGTCGGTGGACTGGACCAGGTCATAACACAAAGCGGTGACCTGCCGGCGTTCACCAGCGGAGGCCAAATCCACCTTGCCCGCCCGCTTGGGGGCGGCCGGTCCTGTTTTTGATGGTCTTACCGCCATCGAAGTCCCCACTTCCGATTCCGGCAAAGTAGCACCGGACGCGCGAAGTTGAACCCTCATTCAGGAATATGAATAAGGTGTAAGGCGCTGGGGCCGGCCGGGCGGACGCCCCGCGATGCAGGGCGGATGCAGGGAATTGCAGGGATTTGCAGGGATTTGCAGGGAAATTTCGGAAAAACGGAGGTGGGTTGAGTGAAATCAACGGGTTAGAAGGCCGGAGGCGGGTCGAGCAGGGTATTTTGCGAGGGGTCATGATGGGTCTCCGGCATCGTTTCGACGAAGCCGGTATCTCCTGGCCATGACCACGAATGCAAGAACGGGCGACGGCGACAGGCAGAGGACCGACTGAGAGCACCTTTGCCGGAATCCCGCCGGTACAGGTTGCGGCGCGCCCAAAGCTTCGGCTATATGTCGCCCACTCTTCAGATGCACCCGTAGCTCAGCTGGATAGAGTGCTGCCCTCCGAAGGCAGAGGTCACAGGTTCGAATCCTGTCGGGTGCGCCATCCTGCTTCGTGGGTCAAGCTCGAACACATCGATAACTGAGCGTACCTAAGACATGGGTGACACCCCTAGGCTTGAGGGGATTCAGCGCGCGAAAATGGTTCTTATAGAAACTCCAACGCAGCAGGCGCATGTCCTGAGATTACCGTTGCTTTAGAAGGGCCTTTGATATTCGGCACTGATAGCCCTCATCTGCCGCAGGGCTGTAAGGATCTTGGATTCATTTTTTGGGGATAGCTTCTTAAGCGCCTCGTCCACCATGGAATCCCGCTTTCTTCGCGCTGCCGCGTCGGCCACACTGTGGTCGCGGTAGGCGAAAGCCTCGCCTGCGGCGCGAAACGTATCACTGGCGGCTCCTCCTAGGTCGACATAGCTCAAAACTTCGCTGATCCCTGGTACTAGCCCAACTGAGCTTTTGACCGTAGCGACACCAGCCCGGATCGCCTCTTCTTTCTTGGCCTCTTGTATTGCCTTGCGATACACTTTTAGTTCTTCCTGAAAGTAATCGCGAAAATGCTTCGCTAACTGGCTTACCAGGTCCACGGTACTGTCAGGATCCCAGTTCTCGATATGCTCCATGTTGGTGGCAACTAATCGACTCGTGAAGGTGGTGATCACGCTGTCATAGGCCGCCTGGAAACCTTGATCCCGCAAACGAACGCTCATTTTACCAATTGCATCAAAGGGCAAAGAATCAATTACAATGTCTGGAAACGCCGTCTCGTTAATCACCTGCATTGCTGTCTCAAAGCAGCATCGCAAGAAGATGTTGACGTCGGTGAGCAGCACCATATCGTCATAGTTCTCATCGCCCAGCAGATGATCTGCCCTCCATTGCGCAAACTCAGACACATCGAGTCCGGTCTCGCAATTGACCACGCTGGTCCCAACCAAATGATAGGCGCCTTCAGCAAACAGGGAGATGATCCTCCGCGCCTTTTCAGGTTCCTCGGCAATCAGACGGTCCACAACACTATCCTCGCTCAGATCCGCAGACGATAGATCGGTGGCGAGTCGCTCCAGGCTTTTTTCCGCAACGCTTTCGACCTTGAGCAGACGCTTGCGAGCTATCGACTTGTCGGACATCAACCCCCACAGCAGAGCCTTACGATACTGTTCCTGAGCTTCCTCTACCTTCCACGGCAACACGGTCTTGACGCTTTCTCCTAGGAACGACATCGCCTCATCCACCCTGACAGGGGGCCAACCAGCGACATCGTAGGCAGGTTGGTAATCGGGGATGTAGGCTTGAAAATCGCCCTTGTCTTCTCTGATGGCTGGTAGCAAGAGCCCATCAGTCAGTAGAATGGGATTCTGGCGAACAAAATCAAAGGCCGGAGGATTGACCAGGTGACCGCCGTTGATTGTCACTACCCCCTTCGTAATGAGCTTCACCTTGAGACTTCTGGATATAAAGACCGGATCCACTTTTCGATCTAGCGTGCGCGGATTAAGATCCGTGGAATAGACTCTGGGTCCGAACAGACTTTTTGCGGGCCTCAGTTTGTACTTCATGATCTATCTCGCTATCTCCCAACAATAGTGACTTACCGACATTAGGGGTCGCACACAGCCACCAAGGGTTTCGCACGGAAACCGGAGTTTGAGTCAAGAGACGGCCACGTCGCGATACCGGCAATGCCCATAACAGCGACAATCATAGGTGACATGTCAGAAGTCGAACAATGCTCGCAAGTGCTGCGATGCGGCTCGCCGCTAGAGCCTTGTGTAAATCAAGAGGCGCTCGGGATGGACTGCGTTTCAGTCAGGGCCCATTGCTGACATTTGACTTTCCGGAACTGAGTCCGGCGGCAGAAAGGATTTCCCCAAATAAGCTGTCAGAAGACATTGACTTGCAGCCATTGGATTGCAAAAGTGCAGTCTAGGACTGCAAATGCACAATGAGACCATAACGATTCGCTGTCTCCGAGGGAATTCGGCTCATCGCCCTGTTCTGCTCGGATTTGCACCCGCCGACGTGCTCCATAGGTTAAGCTTTGCGGACATCTTGGATGAAGCTTCAGGACGGGGCTATCAGCGTCCCTTCAACGAGCGCCACAGCCAAGACTTTCGTCGATACATCAAGAATCCCTTGAGTTCGACGATTCCTTTGACGCTGAACCTCCGGTCCTGCACGAAGGGCGAGTGGAGCTTGAAAGAGGGTCGCGGAAGCACTGCGACGCTTGAGATTTCGGCCACAGCCGGCAAGATCATGGCTCAGGTGGACTGTCAGCACCGGTTAGGCCATCTCGGCGACCTTCCCATCCCGCTTCCATTCATGTGCTTCATAGAACTGTCGGAGCGCGAGGAGATGGAGGTGTTCAACATCATCAACAGCAAGGCTCGGGGTCTGAGCGCGAGCTTGCTGGATTTCCATGAAGCACAACTTGCCGAGGAGCTCGCTATTGAGCGTCCGGAGCTTTTCGTCGCGCTCCGGCTAAATAGCGCTGATGGATCACCCTGGAAGGGACGACTCAACCTTGGCGGGCGACCGACTGTGGGACTAAAGCGGATCGCATCGTTACGAATGATGCAGCAAGCCGTCTTCGATTTTCTCAAGGCTACGCGGTCTAATCCGCCTTCGTCGGCCGAAGAGGGGGCTAAGATAATCCTCGATTTCTGGCAAGCGGTAGCAGAAGTCCTCCCGAACGAGTGGAAGGACGCGCGTCGGCACATGCTGACGAAGGGCGTCGGTGTCTACGCACTCATGCACATCGCCGCAGATATTTTCAATGAGTGCCGGCAAGCTGACCGCATATGTGACAAGCGCGCATTCGTTGGAGCCTTATTGGATTTCGCAAATTCTATAGATTGGTCTACGACCGGCCCCTTGAAGGGCTTCGGTGGGCAGGCCGGCGTCAAGGCCGCAGTCGAGCTGGTTCGGGATGCTCGGAAACGGCTGCGGTATAAGGTGGTTAATGGCTAACAAGAACATCCTCCTGATAGAGCCCGGATACAAGAACAAGTATCCTCCGCTCGGATTGATGAAGATCGCACAGTACCACGGCCCACGCGGCAAGCGAGACCACGTCCGCTTCGTGAAGGGCGAGGATCGCTCGGTTCTGTCCCAAGGATGGGACCGCATCTACGTGACTACATTGTTTTCGTTCGAGTTTCCAAAGATCGCGGAAACCATTGACTTCGCGATCGAGGCCGCAAACGGTCAGGCCGACAAAATTTTTGTGGGCGGAATCGCAGCGTCGCTGATGCACGATCGCTTTCAGCAAAACAAGCGTTGGCACGGCGTTCGTTTTATCAAAGGCCTTTTGTCCGAAGCTCCTGCCAAATCGTTGCAACTCGACGAGTTTTCGGAAGAGTTCTATGCCGACGACATGGACAGTACTCCGATCGAAGATCTAGTGCCTGACTACAACATCCTGTCGCAAGTGATGACCAGCTACAAATATCCTGTAAGCGACGCATATTTCGCCTACACGTCTCGCGGCTGCATCCGCAAATGCCATTTCTGCGGCGTTCCCAAGCTCGAGGGCGGCCAGCGCGATACCGAGTCGCTTACCGGGCTCGTAAATGCGATCGAGAAGTACTATGGTCCTAAAAAGGACCTCATTCTCATGGACAATAACGTCGTCGCTTCTCCGCGCTTCAAGGAAATTATCGCGGAGATACGCGACTTGGGGTTTACACCGGGTGCGAAATTGCTCCGTCCGGGAACGCGCGTGCCGGTGCAGAGGCGTGTCGATTTCAACCAGGGCGTCGACGCGAGGATCCTTTGCAAAGATCCGATGTATCTGCGGGAGTTGTCATCAATTTGCCTCAAGCCACTCAGAATCGCGTTCGACCATCTGGGTCTGAAAAAACCCTACGAGCAGGCTGTTCGATATGCTGCTGAGTTCGGCCTCACCGAGCTCTCCAACTACATGCTCTATAATTTCCACGATGGCCCGGAAGACCTCTTCGAACGTATGCGCCTCAATGTCGCTCTCAACGAGGAGTTAGGCGTCCGCATCTGGTCGTTCCCGATGCGATACCAACCTACAGATCGCCCCGATCGAGGACATGTGGGCGCGAAGTGGACGCGATATCAGTTGCGATCCATGCAGATCGTGTTGCAGGCAACCCACGGTGTCGTCAGCGGCGCGCCCGAATATTTCAAACGCGCGTTCGGAGACACCTACCAAGACTACGACCGCATTCTGTCGCTGCCGCACGACTTCATCTTCAATCGTGACTGGTACGAACGGTTCGATAAGAACGGCACCCTCCACGAATATCAAGGGGAGTTCGTCAAGCTCGACGCCAACGGGCGCGCTGAACTCATGCGATTGCTGTCCTCATGTGATCCTCGCGAATTTGCATCTCTAACCAACAGCGCAAGCTCCGCTCTGATGAAGCGGATTCTGCGCTTCTACATCCCGGTGCCGAAGGACAAGCTCGCAGAGATCTGGGCGAAGCAAAAGGAATTGCTAAAGACGACGCCAGTCGACCTGGGACTGGCCGACGACGAACGCGTGGAAGATGCCGGCCTTGAGGCTGAAGAGGAACCTCTCCTCGAGAGAAAGAACAAGAGAAAGACCAAGGAAAGGCTTGCCGCGTGAAACAGCAGATTACTCCGAAGACGATCGTCGATTACGATCGCCCAAAACTTGAGGAGATTGTCGTCGGCAAGGACGTTCTGGAACTCGTTTCGAGTGCAATGTATGTCGATCCGCTCACAGTCTATCGTGAATACGTCCAAAACGCCGCTGACGCCATCGATGACGCAAAGCGACGCGGTGAGATCGAGAATGGGAAGCGGGGACGTGTCGACATCAGCATCGATCCGGGCTCTCGCACGGTCCTCATACGGGATAACGGCAGCGGAGTCACTTGGGAGGATTTTGCGAGAAAATTGGCGGCGCTTGGCGCAAGCGAAAAACGGGGAAAACAGGCACGCGGTTTCCGCGGAGTTGGCCGTCTCGCAGGCCTGGGCTACGCACAGGAACTCGTGTTCCGGTCGCGGACCGATGGAGAATCTCAGGTCTCTGAAATGCGCTGGGATTGCCGCGCCCTAAAAGCGTCGCTTCGCTCGCTGGAGGCTGACTATGGCGTTGCGGAACTTATCCGCGGGATCGTCACCGTGACTCGGATCGACGCGAAGAATTACCCCTCGCGGTTCTTCGAAGTCGAGATGAAGGGTGTTCTCCGGCTCCGCAGTGACCGCATGATGAGCGCCGCGGCAATAGCTGATTATTTGTGTCAAGTTGCTCCACTTCCATTCTCACCCCAGTTCAAGTTCGGTAGCGAGATCGGCGAAGCTCTTGGTGAGCTCAACCTCGGCGAAATCGATCTTTACGTGGAAGGTATGGAGTCGCAGGTATTTAGGCCGCACCGTGCTGAGTTCGTCATTGATGACAAGAAAGCGGTCTCGTTCTCGGGATTTGATGTCATCAGAGTTCCGGGCGTGGACGGCGAGACAGCGGCGATCGGATGGATTCTCCATCACGAATATGAGGGTGCCCTTCCAAACACTGCTCTGATTAAAGGGTTGCGGTTGAGATCAGGCAACATACAGGTCGGCGAACACTCGCTCCTCGAGGAGTTATTCGCCGAACCGCGATTTAATGGATGGTCAGTCGGAGAGATACACGTCATCGATCGGCGTATCGTACCCAACGGGCGCCGCGACCATTTCGAGCAGAACGCCCATTTTCACAATCTCATAAATCACCTAGCGCCCACCGCGAGGGATATTTCGCGCCGTTGCCGAACAAACTCAATCAGACGCAAATGGCTGAGAGAGTACGAATTGCAGCGCCAGGCTGCGGCCGATCTCATCAAGATCGTGGGGCAACGAAGCGTGGGAAAGACTGAGCTCGCTAAGTTTGTGAAGGCCGCCGAAAGGGCTCTTCAACAGATAGAGAAAATCTCGGCCATGACCATCCTTTTGCCCGATGGTATCAAGGACTCCCAGGCGACCATAGCGCGCCTTCGCAGTAGATTGGCCCGGCTGGTGGAGGAGGGAGCTACAGAGAAATCGCCGCTGGCAAGCATTCCGAAACCTCAACGCAAGACGTACGAGAAGATATTCGAACTAATCTACAAGTGCTCGTCCAATCAGATGGCCGCGAAAACGTTGATCGACAAAATCTTGCACGCAATATGACGATCGCACGGCGATCTGGATAGTCCGAATCGCCCGCCGGGCCACCGACTCTCCTGTCTGACTCGATCGTTGAACGACATACCGTTGGATTTGCTTCCGTCGAGCCTACATAGAGGCTATATCACTTGTGATCTGCTTGACCATTTTCGGGCCAGAGGAGTGCCCGCAGGATGTCCGGCTTTTCAAGGGCGGCATCCGCGGGAAGGATCCCGTTGACATCCTGCTGGACGAATCGGGCGAGCCTCGTCTTCTGCTCCAGGCAGAAGTCCACGAATTCATCGATTGAATTCTTGGCGAGCAGGAGCACGATTTCGCAGTCTCTCGTCTGTGAAATGCGGTGAATGCGGTCTTGGGATTGTAGGTAGTCCACAAGGTTGAACGTCCTGTCGAGATAGATCGCGACATTCGCCTCGGTCAAGGTAAGTCCCTCGCGCGCGGCGGCCGGATTCGCCACCATCAACTTGACCTTGGGATCGTTCTTAAAGGCGCGCACGGAAGCGTCACGTTCCGCCCCTGTTAATGCTCCGTATAGTGAAACCGGGCGGAGCGGCGCGTAGCGACGCTTGAGCGTCGTGACGTTCGCCACGAACGAGGTCCAGACTATGACCTTCCTGGCACTCTGCCGTGATAGAATTTCCTCGAGGAGCCCATCGAGGGCGAGCAGCTTGCAGGGCTGCTCATCATACGACATATCGAGCATCGACGGATCGGAAGCGAGCTGAGCCAATCGGACAAGGCGCGCCAGGATGGTCTCGGCCTCCTTTAGCACTTGCTGGCCATCCATCGACTCAACCCAGACCGCCAGTTCGTTGCGCATGCTATCGTATAGTTTAAGTTGATTCCCTGTCATTTTCAGCCGAAGTCGTCTGATCGTCTTCACGGGGAGAGAGACAGCGGTGTCCTTGAGCCGCCGCTTCGACATTCTGCCGATACGCTGCCGGAGATCATGCAGCGCGACGTAGCCCCCGCCTGCGTTTCGATACCGGTTTCTGAATTCGGACAATGTGGCACCGAGCGTCTCTCCGTCATCGAGGAAGTAAAACTGACTCCAAAGATCATCCGGCTTGTTCGCGACGGGGGTACCTGACAGAATGTATCTGCGGCGCGCGCTTGCCCGGAGTTGGAGGACGGCGTCGGTCACCTTCGCTTCCGGCGTCTTGATGCGATGGCTCTCGTCCAGAACCAGTGCCATGGGCTTGAAACGCAACAGGGCTCTAAGAGCGGCGAGCTCGGCGTTCACAGCTTCGTAATTGATGACATAGAACGCGGCACGGAGCTTAGCGAATGAGGTCCGTCGCGCCTTCCGGCCGGCCCCAAACACTGCGGTCGGAAGATCGCTGAATTTCGCGATCTCCTGCGCCCAGTTCGTCTTCAGCCCGTTCGGACACACGATGAGGGCGCCCGCGAGGGCGCCAGCCTCGATCTGCGCCGCGATAGCGTCTATCAACTGCTTGCTCTTGCCGAGTCCCTGCTCGTCGAACAAGGCGGCACGTTCGTTGCTCCGAAGGAATTCGGTCCCTTCAAGCTGATGAGGTAGGGAAGCCTTGGTATCACGCGGCACTGGCGATCTCCGTTAGCAAAATCTCCGGAACATGGAGCCGGATCACGTTGCGCGCCGACGCGAGCCCAGCCGCGCGCAACGCCAAATCGAGCTTCGGCGCCGCCTCGCGCGGTACCGCGATGTAGAGTGGGCACAACAGTCCACTCTTCATACGGATCGTGCCGAAAGTCCGAAGCTGGTTAAGCGTTCGGCCACAGCCGATGTCGCCAGTGGACTTAGCTTCCGCGAACGCAATGATCGAACTGCCTTCGTCTGATCCCCACGCGTCCGGCCGCTTGCCGCGTAGAATGAAAGGTGTCGGCAAGGCGTTGAACTGGCCACCCTGCTCCACCGTTCCGTCGAAGCCCGCAACCAAGAAGCCGTCCGCCGTCATCCGCCGCGCAGCCCACAATAGCAGGGTCTGATGGAGCGAGCCTGCCATCAGTGCCTCTTACGACTACCGATCTTGCGCTGAGTCTTTCGCACGGCGAGGCGCTCGATGTTGTCGAGGACGTCAATCACGGTCTGGCGCAGCCCCTCCAAGATCTCCAACCGCTCGGGACTGTGCTTGGCCTCGACGAGTTCGACTACCGACATCTCGGCTAGTCTCGAGCGCGCACGCTCAATGAGGAGATACATTTCCTGTTCTCGCGGATTGCGCTCGGAGAGGTATTCCTCTGCGGCGTCGAAACCGTCGACCTCGAGCAGGCGGACAGCGTCCTCGGCGTCGAGGATCTTTGGGAGTTTGCGGACCTTCATGCCTGTGTCGAGCCGACCGTCACGTACCCAACCGGCGAAACGCTGCGGCAGATCCGGCATAGTCTCACGATGGCGCTGGATGCGTCCGTTCTTGGCAAACTCCAAGAAATAGGAATACTTGCTGCGGTGCTCGGCGTCGGTCGGGTCTTGCGTTATCGGAAAGTAGAGGCGATCCATTAGATTGGCAGCTTCGATGTGCTGGCGGACGTCATTGGTTGTCATCCGGTAGCGTTCTGCCACTTCGGCTTCGATCAGACCGCTCGCGACGAGAGCCCGCATCTGGAGCGCCTTCTCGTATGGCGCCCAACCTCGCACCGAGCCTAGATGTATCTCGTTAAGCAGGTCCTGTACGATGTGTTCAGACGTTCCTTCCGGAATTATCCACGCCGGCATGGAGTTGAAGGCCGGATTGTCGGGATGCTCCTCCTTGGCCGCGCGCAATGCGACCACCCGCCGGTTTCCTTCCGCGACACTGCGATCATGCCGCAGGTAGATCGGCTCCTGCACGCCGCCCGAGAGTATGATCGAGCGCTTCAATGATTCGGTATCCTCCTGGCTGGTGAGCAGCAGCGTGCAGGCAGCGTCGCCGGCCTCATCGCCGCCGATCTGGCGCATCGAAAAACCGACGCGCGGGTTCGTAGGATCGAGCATGACTTCTTCGGGGCGAATCTCGACGAGTTCGAGCTCGACCTTTTTGCCCTGGATGTTCCGTACATATTTCACCATCACGTCCTCCGATCAGATTCCGCAAAGATCCACGAACCGTTCGAGGGCTTCACTGAGCCCACGCACGATGGTCCGCGCGCTTTCGTTATCGCCCTTCCGCACGCGCTGGATGTCGTCCAATCTCGCGTCCTCCAGCGCCTGTGTCATGTCCAACATCAACTTGAAGAGCGGCGAAGTGAGATCGGGACGATCCTGTTTGAGGATCTTCATGGCCGCCTCACGACCTTGCCGCCCGAAAGCCGCCAGAGCGCGGGGATTGGAGACGATGTCCTTGAGCTCGCGTACGTGCTGTCCCTGCGAGATTTTCTCGGTGCCGACCCACTGCACGAAATCATCCAACGATTCGGGCGAGCGCGTGATCCAATCGCGCAACTCCGGCTTGTTGAAGAGTTCCAGAAAATAGCTGAACTTACGCACAGCCGCTGGGCCAGGAAAGGCGATCAAATACTTGTTCTTCATCGCCTCGAATGCGCGGACGTTGTGATTGACTGACGTCTTCGAAGTCTTGAGGAGCTTGGCGATCTCCTCCTGGACCATACCGAACTGCATGTAGAGTTGGTGGATGTGTCCGGCCTTCTCGAAGGCCGACCATTTGTTCTTACCGCCCACATGGAGCTCCCCAAGTAAGATCGCGACCTGCCGGTCAGAAATGTCGTCGGGGAGAACGCGCGCGGGTATCGTCCGCCACGTGGGATCATCAGGAAAGTTATCCCGAAGCTTCCTGTATACCACAGTACGGCAATTGCCCTCCGCCACCACCAGATTGCTGCGTACGATGATCCGTTCGATCAGTCCACGGTTTGAATGGACCGAACGGTAGAGATCGTGGACGTCCGAGTCGGACCAGAGAATTTCGCGCAACGCCGCCTGCATTGCTTGGCCATCCCCATGGTGGCCGGCGGCGATGGTGTTTGCTACACGGGGATTGGTGGGGTCCAGCAAGACATCGTCTAGCAGGATGTCCTGTCCGCGGACTTGAACTTTCACCTTGTCAAGCGTGATCTCCTCGACCTGCTCAACGACGACCTTTTCAGCTACCTCGACCTTGCGGCTATTCCTTGCCATTCTTACCGCTCCTGCCGGTACCCACTACGTCGATGGTGTTGTCAACAGCGTCCTTCAATTCCTTCATGACCTTACGCGCAGAGGCGTGTTTTCTCATAAGTTGGGCATCCGGACCATTTACGGCCATCTTCCTCAACGCCCCAGTCATCGCCTGCACTTGACGCAATAACTTCGATGCAGCTACAGGATCATCGTCCGCCAAGACCTTTTTCGCGCTCTTGAAGCCCGACTTCTTAAGTTCAGCCTTCGCTTTGCTGTTCGAGAATACCGCGTCTAGCTTTCGGACTTCCTGGCCCTTGATCTTGTTTTGCGCGATCAGCTTTGCCACGACCTTGCGGGTCACGGGATTCTTACGATGCGTTTCGTTCTTCTTGGTCTTGATGAACTCGAGCGCATGGCTCCACTTCGACTCGAGAATGTCGGTGCCCGTACCATCTGCATGCGGTAGAACTTCGTTTATCAAGTAGTCGAAGGCGTCGAGATACTGCTGGACCTCACGCTCGCTCATTCGTGTCTCATCGGCAATCTTCTCGATTGGAATATTGTGGACCTTGGCCATGGTGTGGATGTGCTCTGCCTGCGCCGACCCACGCCAACGCGTCTTCCCACCGACATGATAGGCTGCCATCAGCAAGGCCTGCGTTTTGTCGTCAATGCCGCGCGGCAGGCGCATGACTGGCACGGTTTGCCATCGCTTGTCCTGCTTGTTACCGGTGTTGAGGGTCGAAACGGCAGTCGTTCTGGTGTTACCCTCTATAACAAGACCATCGTGACTGATGATGATCGGCTCGTGCAGGCCGTTGGCCTTTCGGATCGCTTTCTGAATCGGGTCATAGCCCGGCTGAGCCTTGATCAGCTCCATCAGCGATTTCTGATCTTTCTTGCCTTTGCTGTGCTTGAGCAGGAACCGAATACGAGGGTTTTCGGGGTTGAGACTCAAGGTCTCGACGCCAACAGTTTCGTAAATCACATCGGCCGGTGTCCCAGCGAGCATAAGACGTGCCATGACGTAACCTCCAGTATCAATTTTATTCTCAATACTGACCAATACTACATGGACTATCTAAAATTCCAAGTACTTTTTGCCGTTACGTTGATTATTATTACCTTACGGCATACTTTTTCTCTCCGCCTATAGGTTGTCACGGTATCCCGCGGTGTCAGGGTGTCGGGCGGGCCAAGGTGCACAGAAGCCCCCACCGGTTGCTTTGATTTCGACTTACTTGTTATGGCCACAAGGCCGTTGCTTGGCTGAGCCAATCCAGGCCGGTACGTACGCACCACACCTCCCTGCCCTATTAACTCGGCAGGAAGCGAGATTGGTAGATGCTACTCCCCCGCCCCACCCGCCACCGCATTCGCCGCCTTCAGCCAGTCGCTGACCACCTTCACGTCCTCATCGCCGAGGAGATGGCCGCGGGCGATGATGGCCGTGTCGACGACGGCGCCGTGTTCGCGCAGGAAGGCGGCGAGCTCAGGTGCGAAGGGGCCTTAGGTCCTGTCGCGCTCGCAAGCGACGGAGAGGAAGCGCGTTCCCTTCAGGTCGGCGGCGGGGGTGGTGTCGAGGACCGGCATGGCGCGCATGAGGACGGCGCGGTGGACCAGGTCGGGATGGAGCAGCGTCAGCGCGGCGATGAGATTGGCACCGTTGGAATAACCGATGAAGACGGCACGATCGAGGTCGAGCTTGCCGGCGGTCTGCGCACGGTAGGTTTTCGTTGACAGTGCATTTCAATTGAGGACCCAGAGCAAATACCCTCGGCGGATACGCCAGCTAGATTAAGTTCGCTGTCATTGAAACCTGGCGATATCTGATGGACTCCACCACCAGCTCACCTCACTCGTAAAGCGAGCTTGCCGAGATAGTGAGTGGCAAGCATCCTGTGCGCATCGACAACCTGGTCGAATGGGAATGTGCGGGCGACATGGACATCGAACGGGCCAGAGTCGATCAGGCGGTTGAGCTTGTCGGTGGCGTCCTGGCTGCGGGCGCCGTTGTAACGAATGAGCTCCACGCCGGGCCGGACATTTGGATCGGGCGTCACGCCATGGGGACAGGCGACCCGGCCACCGTCGCGCACGGCCGACAATGCGTGGTCGGCCGCCTTGCCGCCGGCGGTGACGAGGGCAGCGTCGAGGCCGCCAGGGGCGAATTCACGAGCGGCCACCACCACGTCGTCCTTGTGCCCGTCGACGACGGCGTCGGCGCCCAGCCGCCGTGACAGCGCTACGCCGTCATCGCCCGAAGCCACTGCGAATATACGGGCGCCCTTTCGTTTTGCGAGCTGGACGGCCATATGCCCGACACCGCCGCTGGCGCCGAAGATCATTATCGTATTGCCCTGCTTCAGGCCAATCTCTTCCAGGCCACTGAGCGCGGTCAACGCATCCCAGCCCATGACGCCCGCCTGCTCGATCGTGAGCCTGGCGGGGATGAGCGACACGTTGTCCGCATCCGTTGCCGCGTAGGTGGCGTAGGTTCCACCCTTGGGTAGCGGCATGGAAGCCGCGTATACCCGGTCGCCTAGCTTGAAGCGGCTAACCTCGCTGCCAATAGCGGCGACCGTGCCGGCGCAGTCCCAGCCGAGCACATAGGGGAATGTCGACGGCATTCCGAAAGCCCCGTCATAATGCCCCTCACGCTCGACCGCGTCCCATGAGGCCACGCCCGCACTTTCGACCTGGATCAGGACATCGCGCGGCCCGACCTCCGGCACTGGAACGGCGCGCATAGTAATCAGCTCGGCGCCACCGAAGCGGTCGATGGCGGCGGCCTGCATTGTATCCGGTTTTGCTTTCGTCACGATTCTTCTCCTGAGACTACACTTGGTCATGAGACGGCTTGTCGTTCGCGAGAGAGCTATGATCGGAGAAGGGCGACGCCAATACGCACGCAGACGTAAGTGGTTACCTGCAGGTGAGGAGATGCCGCCGGCGGGCGCCGTCCACCACATCACCGAAAAGGATGCAAGAGCGAGGACTGGATGCGACGCCGGTGCGCTCCTCGCTGACAGCCTGGTGGCTGTTGCCGGTAAGCCGACTCTGACTGTGCCGCATCACGCTTGTACCCGGCGGCGTCGGGCCGATGACGGTCTCAATATCATGTTGGATAAGGTCGTGCCTGCCAAACGCAAAGTGTCTGTCGCGGCCGGCCGATGGGAGAAGTCTCGATTTCCATTCTTTCAAAATTGAGATGCGCCCTTCTCAGATTTGCAATGTCCGGTCGTCCGAACTCGAAATTCCCGAAGAAATCGCAGGCTTCCGGTTGGCACGGCTATTGCTGTTCGACATCGGGTCCAAGCGAAAAAAGATCGGCACCAGGACAACGCAATGTTCTCTTCTTCGAGCAAACAAGTCTCTCATAGTGTCGCACAGACCAGGGGCGCGACGCTGCATCAGCTCCTGAACAAGGCCAGTTTTGAGATCACGCCTGGCCGAGATCAGGAGATCGATGGAGCGAAGAAGCTCTTTCGACCTCATACAAACATTTTCATCGCAAATATCGCCGGTCATTCCCAAGCGGGGCTGATCGACTCCATTCGCGCTGTAAGCGACATCGGCCTCAAACCGGTGCCGCATCTGGCGGCCCGCAATATCGCTTCGATCGCGGAGCTGAAGCTGATCGCCGCCGCCATGAAGGATACCGGCACCGATTCGGCATTCGTCATCGGAGGCGGTGCGGCTCAGCCTGCCGGTCCGTTCTCGGATGCGGAGCAATTGCTTGCGCATGGTGAAATTCTGGCGGAGGCGGGGATCAGCAACATCGGCTTCGGCGCCTACCCGGAAGGACATCCGTCGGTCGATACACTGCAGCTCAACGAGTCATTGTGGCGGAAAGTCGAGGCTGCGAGAGCCCTTGGCCTGAAGCCATTCATCGTCACGCAGTTCTGCTTCGAGGCCGCGCCAATCCTCGAATGGGAACGGCGCAGCCGCGACCTGTTCGGCCGGCGCGTCCCCCTCCGCGTTGGCCTCGCCGGCGCAACGTCGGTGCGCAAGCTGCTCCGTTATGCGGCGTTCTGCGGCGTCCAGGCATCGGCCGCCTTCCTGACCGGACATGCCGCCAGCATGCTGACGGTGCTGCGCAAATGGACACCGGAGCAACTGGTCAGCGAGCTGAGCGTGGCGGTTGCAGAAGACGCCGAATGCAAGATCGAAAGCTTCCATTTCTTCCCGTTTGGGGCGCTGGAGACTACCGCGGCCCTGGTGAAAGACTTGCTGAAGGCGAATGAACATCTGTCTCGGGAGGCGACATGACGGACGTTGCGGAGAGGCCGCGCAAGACGACCATTCGCCGGCTGCAGGAGATGAAACGCGCCGGGACGCCGATCACGGCGCTGGGCGTTTATGAATCCGTTACCGCGTCAATCGCGGATTCGCTGGGCGTCAATATCTTCATGACCGGACCGTCCGGGCCTATGTCGCTGTTTGGTCATACCAATCCCATGCGCATCGGCATGGAAGAGCAGCTCTGCATATTGCGCGCGGTGTCCGGATCGACGCGCCATGCGCTGCTCAATGCGCATATGCCGTTCTGCTCCTTCCAGGCCTCGCCGCGCGATGCGGTTCTGAACGCCGCAAGACTGGTGGCCGAAGGCGGCGCTGAAACCGTGAAATGCGATGCGACTGTACGGCTTGCGCCAAACATCCGCGCGATCGTCGATGCCGGAATTCCCGTGATCGCGCATATGGGCGTCCAGGCCATGCGCCATGTCGAGCAGAGTGGATACGGGCTGAAGGGCGCGACCGCCGATGAAGCGAAACGGTTGATCGATGATGCCCAGACGGTTGCCGAAACGGGGGTTTTTGCCTTCCTGCTCGAACATACATGCGCGGATGTGGCGGAAATCATCGCCAAGCGGATTTCGGTGCCGGTGCTCAGCCTCGGCTCGGGCGCGCGGACGGACGGCGTATGCATCGTGAGCGGTGATCTCCTGAACTACAGCGCCGTTCGCCGCCCGGCGCATGCGGGCCGCATGGCCGATCTCGCCGGCGAAATTCACAAGGGGCTCGGGCGCTACGCAGGCGCAGTGCGCGACGGCTCCTATCCGTCGGCGAATTCCGCGCCACAAATGCCGAAGGAACAATTCGAAGAGTTCAGCAAACGCCAGGAAGTGCCCGAATAAGCCAACGAAACGGGAGGATCATAATGAAAAGAGAACATCATCCGAAATTGAAACGCCGCGACTTTCTGTCTTTTTCAGCCGGCGCAGCCGTCACTCTCATCCAGGCCCCTCATATCTCAAGCGCATTCGCGCAAGCCGACAGCGCGACAGCTTGGGGCTATCCGCTTCCTTACCGGCAGGTGTCGGAAAAATCCCTCGCCTGGCTGAAGGAAATGGGATGGGATCCGCTTTCGGTCGGCTTCTTCGCCGACCTGCCCGGATATGCGGGCGCCTATGCGGTCATCCGCGATCTCGATCTGTTGGGCAAGCGCGGCCTGCCCGCGAAGTTCACGAGCTTTCTTTCCGGCCCTCCGATCCTGGAAGCCTTCATCGGCGGCCAGACGCAGGCCACGGGTTATGGCGATCTGCCGTTCTGGACTACGGTCGCGCGCAACAATCCCGCGCTCGCCTACGGCGTAACCGCGGTGAACTACGAGGCAGCGATGCTGGTGCGGCCCGATTCGCCGCTGAAATCGATTCAGGATATCAAGAGCCAGCCGCAGCCGGTCGTGATCGGCACGCTGCTCGGCTCATTCCTGGAGTTCTACGTCTCCGCCGCCGCCGCGCATTGGGGCCTCGAGGCTGGAAAACACTATACGCTCGCCGGCATGTCGCTGCGTGAGGCGCAATTCCTGCCGCGGGGGGTCGATGCGGTCGTCAGCTACGATCCGTTTGTCAGCGTTACGCTCGCCAAGAAGATCGGCCGCAAGATCGACGACGCGTTCCCGTATTACTTCAACAAGGGCTACGACTTCGTTCGCGCCGAAATCCATCAGAACGCTCCCGATATCGTACAGGCATTGTCTGATGCAATGCTCGAGGCGACGCTCTACATGCGGCAGGATTTCGACAAGGCGGTCGAGATGTACCACACCGATCCGCGCGTCGCGACGGCCTATACAAGGGAATTGTTTGCCGAGCAGACCAGGAAATATGTGACGCTCTACAAGCCGTCGTTCCGCTACCTGCATGCGGACTTCTGGGCCGCGCAGGATGTGGTGGTGGCAAAATCTCAATATGAAAGGAAGAGGATGCCGCGCGAACTGTCGGTCGCCGACATGAAGGCCGCGTTCATTCCCGACTACATGGCGAACTCGCTGTCGCATGCGGGTTTCACCGTGCCGACGAGACCGGTCTTCCTGCCACCGGACTGGAATGGCGACGTCGGCAAGCCGCCCTATCCGCCCTATCTGAACTTCGCCTCGATGAAAGAGCCGCAATCATTCCCCGAAAAAGGCGATCTCACCCGTTCGTGGACGGTGGGCGGCAAAACCTTCGATCCGGGTTGATATGCGGAAAGTTCTTCGAACGGTCATGACATTCACGGCGCTGGCGGCCGTGCTGCTGCTCTGGCAGCTCGTCGCCGGATTCATCTATCCACGCCTCAACCCGACATCGGCGAATATCTTTCCGCCGCCCGTCGCCGTCCTGCAGACATTCTGGGAGTTTGTGGCGAATGGCGAGCTTTTGCGGCACACCCTTGCATCGCTGCTCCGGGTTGCCGCGGGCTTCTCGCTCGCCGCTTCGGTCGCCGTGCCCCTCGGGCTCTCGATGGGCGCCTGGCCGGCATGGGGCGAGCAGGTTCGCGTGATCGTCGAGTTCCTCCGGCCGATCCCGCCTTTCGCCTGGATACCTTTCGGCCTGCTGTGGTTCGGGGTCGGCCCGGAGCAGACCGTGTTCGTCATCTTCATCGCTTCGCTGTTTCCGATCCTGATGAATACGGTGGCGGGGGTCGAAGCGGTGGAGCCGGTGCTGAAGCGCTCCGCCCTTTGTCTCGGCGCGAGCAAGCTCCGTCTTTTCATGAACGTGATTCTCCCACGCGCGCTGCCGCAGATCATTGTGGGCCTGCGGATCGGGCTCGGCTTTGCCTGGATGGTGCTGGTCGCGTCCGAACTGATCGGTTCGACCGCGGGACTCGGCTATCTGATCCTCGACTCGCGCAATCTCGGCCTGCCAAGCCTGGCCTTCATGGGCATGATCGTGATCGGCGTGATTGGATATCTTCTCGACGCCGCCATGCGCTGGCTCGAAAGGGTGCTGCTGCCATGGCACTCGTAAACGTGCTCGCCCGGTTGCGCCCCTTCGCGCTGCTCGCGGTCCTAATGCTGCTGTGGGAGCTGTTTGCGCGTTATGTTCTCCCGCTGCATGAGCCGGAGGCGGCCGCGCTGATCCTACCGCCGCCTTCGGCGGGCCTAGTCGACGCTTACAGGCTTCTCAGTCAGGGCGTCCTCGAGCAGCACATATTTGCGAGCGCCCGCCGTGTCTATGTCGGCTTCGCGCTCGCCGCGCTGATCGGGATTCCACTCGGCGTTCTGATGGGCATGTTCGCGACCGCATACCGGCAGCTGACGCCGATCGTCGGCATCCTGCGGCCGATCCCACCGGTGGCGTGGATTCCGATCACACTGCTGTGGTTCGGTGTCACCGATACGCAGCAGTATTTCATCATCTTCATCGGGACGATCTTTCCGATCCTGCTCAACACGACATCCGGCGTGAGGTCGGTGGACCCGGTCATCGTGCGCGCGGCGATGTCGCTCGGCGCCCATTCCCATGAGATGTTCCGCGTGATGCTGATTGCGGCCCTGCCGTCGATCTTCCTCGGCGTGCGCATCGGGCTCGGACTTGGCTGGTTCATCATTGTGGCTTCGGAAATGGTCTCGGCGTCCACCGGTCTGGGATTCCTCATCACCGAGGCCCGCACCGCGATGATCACCGAACGCATGTATGTCGGCATGTTCGCGATCGGCATCATCGGATTCCTGCAAGACCGGCTGCTGGCCACTCTCGAGAGAAAATTGATCCCATGGAAGTAAGAAACAAACCCGTACTCGTCGTCGATGATGTGAGCAAGGAGTATACGACCGCGAAGGCAGGGCGCGTGCTGGCCCTCAACGAGGTCAACTTCACGGTGAACGAAGGCGAGTTCTTCGTCGTGCTCGGACCAAGCGGCAGCGGAAAAACGACGCTGCTGAACCTGATCGCCGGCTTCGAGTTGCCGAGCCGGGGACAGTTGCTGGTCAACGGCAAGCCGATCGAGAAACCCGGCTGGGAGCGAGCGGTGGTTTTCCAGGAACACGGACTGTTTCCCTGGCTGACGGCGGCGGGAAATGTCGAATTTGGATTGCGCATGAAGAAAATGCCGGCCGACGAGCGCCGTGCGATCGTCGCCGAATATATCAAAATGGTCGGACTTGCCGGTTTTGAGGACAAATTGCCGAAGGAGCTCTCCGGCGGCATGAAACAGCGCATCGGCATTGCGCGGGCGCTGGCGGTCGATTCCGACATCGTCATCATGGACGAGCCGCTGGGATCGCTCGATGCGCAGACGCGAACCGAAATGCAGGATGAGCTGTTGCGCATCCTGCAAACGGAAAAGCGGAAGACCGTTCTTTTTGTCACGCATTCCATCGAGGAATCGCTGAAGCTGGCCGATGTCATCCTGGTGATGAGCGAACGCCCCGGGCGGGTGAAGGAACTGCTCCGCATCGACGTTCCGCGGCCTCGCGCGGTGCTGACCGATCCGAAGATGATCGAGCTGAACGTGAAGCTTCATTCCCTGCTGTACCGGATCGGAAAGAACGGAGATCGGAAATGAGCACGCCGCGCAAGAAAGCCACCATACCGGGTCTGCGGCAAATGAAGGCCGAGGGAAAACGTATCGTCGCGATCGGGGTCTACGATTCGCCGATGGCGGCGATTGCCGAGCAGGTCGGCTTCGAGATCATGATGATCGGAAACTCCGGGCCCATGTCGCTGCTCGGCTACAGAGAATCGACCGCGATCCGTCCGGAAGATCTCATGTACATGTCGGCCGCCGTGCGCCGTGTATCGCCGACGGCAATCGTCGTCGCGACCATGCCGTATATGAGCTATTTCGGATCGCCCGACAAAGCCATCGAGACGGCTGCGTGGCTCGTGCGCGAGGGCGGCGCCGATGCCGTGCAGTGCCATGCGGATCGCCATACGACCGACAATGTACGGGCGATCGTGCGCGCCGGCGTGCCCGTGCTCGCGCATATCGGGTTGCGCTCGGTCCGGAAAGCGGAGCAAGGCGGCTTTCGCGTACAGGGAAAATCGCTGTCCGCGGCACAAGGACTCCTGGACGATGCCATCGCACTGGAGGACGCCGGCGTCTTTGCCATCGTGGCCGAGCTTATCCCGGCGCAGCTCTGCGGCTATCTCCGCAAGCGGCTTGAAATTCCCGTCATCAGCCTCGGCTCCGGGCCGGATGCCGATGGCATCTATCAGGTCAGCGCCGATGTGGTCGGCTTCAGTGTGTTCCCGCGTCCAAAAACCGCGACACAGTTCGCCGACGTGCGCCCGCTGATCGAAGGCGCGATCGCGAAGTTCTGCACGGATGTCGGCAGCCGCAGCTTCCCGCCTGAAGCGGAGGAGCGCCGCATGCCTCCGGAAGAATTCATGAAATTGCAGAAACTCATCGCCTGATGCGCCGCGCCGCGAGAGCGGAAACTTTCCCCAGTCACCAAACAGAAGACACTCATGGAATATCTGATCCTCGCCTGTGCCGCGACGATGGTGGCCGGGATCATCCGAACCTCGGTGGGCGTCGGTGCGGGCATCGGGCTGACAGCCAGTCTGCTTTTGCTGTTCGATCCACAAACGACGCTCGCCATCATGGTGTTCCTGCAGATCGCCTTCGGCGTGTCGGCCGTGGCACATTATTGGCGACAGTGGGACAGCGACCTCGTATTGCGGTTGCTGTTACCCGCGGTCGCCGGTGTAATTGTCGCCACCGCGCTGATCAATGTGCTGCCGCTCGACTGGGTGCGACGGACACTCGGTGCGTGCATCGTTCTCTTCGGGTGTCTTGAACTGCTCAGGCTTCGCCTGGAGAGCTCGCCCGCGCCGGCAAGTGTTCCGCGGGACCTCGGAGCCGGGTTTGCGGCAGGTGTGGCTGGCGGACTAGTCAACGCAAGCGGAGCCGTGTTGGGGCTTTATCTGAAAGGCCGCAGGCTTGACCATAAGGTCTATCTCGGCACGTTGTCGGTGGTCATCATGGGACATGATGTTTCGCGCCTCGCGATCTATTGGGGCTTCGGAATGCTGTCCTTCAATGCGCTCAAGATTGCGGCTCTGCTTACCCCGTTCGCATTTTGCGGCGGCTGGCTTGGCGCTCAGTTGCAGCGCCGCATGCCGGAAAAGATGCTGTCGAATATAGTGTTGTGCTTGGTGATCTTACTGGGCATTATTCTTCTCAAGTGATGCCCGGTGGCATGTGCTTGACCCATCATTGGACGGCATGAGCAAGTATCGATTTGCGTTTGTTTCGAACTCCAAGGAAGTGGGCGAGGCTGTTGTCGCCTATTCGGACCCCACCACAGAGGTTGTGAACCTCAACCTCGCATCGATGGAACGGGCCGTACCGGTGGCGCGGCAGCTACTGGACGAAGGTGTCGAAGTCATCATTGGTGGCGGCGGCACCGGGAACCTGCTGGCGGAGAGCATCGGCCAGCCGGTGGTGAAGATCGACCGTAGCCCGGTCGATATGCTGCCGACGCTTCTTTCCGCGCGCGAGCAGAGCCGTCATGTGGCGGTCACGGTGTTTTCCCGTCGCGTGGAAGGGCTCGATGTTCTCGCACGGCTTCTCGATATCGAGATCCAGCAAGTCGTCTTTTCGTCGACCGGTGAGCTTGAGCGCGGCATTCGGCTGGCGATCGAGAATGGGGCGAAGATCGTAGTCGGTGGTGGAGTCTGCATGCAGATTGCCGCCCGCCATGGCGTGAACACCATCATTGTCATCCCGCAGAAGGAGAATGTGCTTCAGACCTTGCATGAAGCGCGGGCGGTCGCGGCGGCGCGCCGCAAGGACCGGCGGCAATTCGAGGAACTGCGCACGATCCTGCACACTGTCCGGGAAGGGATCATCGTCGTGGACAGCCTCCGGCGCGTGAAGATCTTCAATCCGACGGCGGCTGAAATTCTCAGTTCCACGATTCCGCGCAAGCAGATCAATGCGCTGACGGGGGAGAGGCTGCCGGCGGCGCTCGATGCGATCGGTTTCTCGCGGGTCCTGGACACAGGCAATTCCGAGGCCGATCGCCTGCTGCGGATCGGCAATCTCAGCCTTATCGTGTCGACCCTGCCCATCATGGTGGATGATCAACTCGTCGGCGCGATTTGCAGCATCCGCGAGTCGTCCCGGATCCGGACGCTCGAGCGAAAACTGCGCGAGGATCTGTATCATCGCGGCCTGGTCGCCCATTACACGTTCGATGATCTGCTTCAGGGAAGCCCTTCACTCACGGCAATCGTCGGCGACGCGATGAAGTATGCCGCGACCGAAGCCGCAATCCTCATCGAAGGCGAAACAGGGACCGGCAAGGAATTGCTGGCGCAAGCGATCCACAACGGCAGTTCGCGAGCCGACAAGCCTTTTCTGGCAATCAACTGTTCCTCGTTGCCGGAATCTCTTCTGGAGAGCGAACTTTTTGGATACGAGGAAGGTGCGTTCACGGGCGCCAGACGGGGCGGAAAGGCGGGCCTGTTCGAGCTTGCGCATACCGGAACGCTGTTCCTCGACGAGATCGTCGATATACCGCCGAGCATGCAGGTTCGCCTGTTGCGCGCGATCGAACGGAACGAGATCATGCGGATCGGCGGTGATCGCATCGTATCCGTCGATGTTCGTATCGTGAGTTCGGCCCAGCGCAATCTATTTCAGGAAAGCCGAAAGGGTAAATTCCGATCCGATCTGTTTTTCCGGCTCGCGACCCTGAAGCTCAGACTGCCGCCGCTGCGTGAGCGCATCCAAGACCTTGCAGCTTTGCTCACGACGCTTTTCGAGAAGCATGGAAGGAAGATCGACCCCCGTGACTTCAAAGGTCTCGCACAGGCGATGAGCTATTCGTGGCCCGGGAACATCAGAGAGCTCGAGGCGACTGTCCATACCTATCTGGCACTATGGCCGAATGCCGATTTCAGCCTCGCTGAATACGTGAAGATCGTCGCGGACCGAATGCAAGCCGACGACGAGACGATCGGACAGAAGCAGCCGGAAGCCCGTGAACATTCTGCCTCCTTGAAGGAGCAACTGTCCATGCACGAGGCGCGGATCATCAGCGGAGCACTCCAAATCTGTTCCAACAACCGCACGGAAGCCGCAAAACGCCTTGGAATCAGCGTGAACTCGCTCTGGCGAAAATCGAAGCAGCAATAATTGGCTTCCATCCATGTTCATGCCCACGCATCGCGCTCATCGAAATATCTGATCGTCGAGGCCCGCGCAGCCTGTCCATGCGTGGCAATTTCCGATCTCAGCAAAAGCGGACCATCAGCGCTTCGTCGGCATAATGTCCGTCGATCTTCAGGGCGCGGGTCTCGCGGCCATAGGCGGTGAAGCCGAATTTCTCGTAGAGGGCGATGGCGGCGCGGTTCGTCGTCACGACGGAGAGCGTGATCTGCTCGACCAGGGGAGAGGCATGGTCGATGGCGGCGCGGAGCAAGGCGGTGCCGGCGCCATGCTGGCGATGGGAGGGATGGACGAACATGCCCCAGATGAATCCCTTGTGCTGGATCTTGGCGCCGGCGTGCTGCCCGAAGCCGACCATGCCGACGATTTGCCCGTCCCTATAGGCGCCGAAAATCGCCAGGTTGCGGGTGGCGTCCTCGAACCACGCCAGAGGACGCGCCACTTCCACCTCATAAGTGGAGCCGAAGGCATCGGGATCGAGCTGCAAGGCGGTGAGGCGGATGGCGCGATAATCGGCAGCCTGCTCGGCGCCGATCCGGCGGATATCCACTGTTTCGGGTTTGCTCATAGCGGCAACGTAGTCGATGCGGGGCGGCGGCGCCAATGGCGGATGAGGCCAAGTTTACAATTATGTAAAATCCCGGAAATCCTCAGGCAATCGCCTTCCCGTAGCTTACGGAACGACATTGCCGAGCCGTGGCGGTTAGGCGCAAGATGCGGCGTGGGAGTGCCAGGCGACAGTGACGGGCTCCCCGAAAGAGCGCTTAACGGCCAAGGAACACAGCGTGCGGGCACTGCTGATAGAGGACGACAAGCAGACTTCGGAATTCGTCTGCAAGGGATTGCGGGAGCGCGGCTATGTCATCGACTGCGCCGCCGACGGCAAGGATGGGCTCTATCTCGCCGCCACCGAAAAATATGACGTGCTGATCATCGACCGGATGCTGCCCGGCATCGATGGCCTCAACATCGTCAAGATGCTGCGCGCCACCGGCACCAGCGCGCCGGCCATATTTCTCACGACCATGTCGGGGATCGACGATCGCGTCGAAGGGCTCGACGCCGGCGCCGACGATTATCTGACCAAACCCTTCGCCATGTCGGAGCTCCTGGCCCGCCTCGCGGCACTGCTGCGGCGGCCGCCGATCTCCAACACCAAGACGGTTCTGCGCGTCGCCGATCTGGAAATGGACCTGCTCAAGCGTGTCGTCCGCCGCGCCGGCACGACGATCGACCTGCAGCCGCAGGAATTCCGGCTGCTCGAATATATGATGCAGAGCGACGGACGCGTCCTGACGCGCACGATGCTGCTGGAGCATGTCTGGGATTTCCATTTCGACCCGCAATCCAGCGTGGTCGAAACACATATCAGCCGCCTGCGCGGGAAAATCGACAAGGGCTATGAGTTCCCGCTCGTCCACACGATACGCGGCGTCGGCTATGCGCTACGCAAAGACGCTTAGAGCGCTCAGGACGACGAATTTCCGCCTGTCGGTGCTCTTCGCGGCCGTGTTCGCTTTGTCATTCGCGATCCTCATCGCTATCGTCTACATCACCGCCAGCTCCGCCATGCGCCACCAGCTGCGCCAGACGGTGGAGGAAGACGCCCAGACCCTGACGGAGGAAGTCAGGACGGATGGGCTCTCGTCCATCATCAGCGACATCGACGAGCGGCTGCGCAGCGCCGCCGGGTCGGCGCGGTATTATTATCTCGCCGACGCGCAAGGAAGACGCGTGGCGGGAAACCTGAAGGCGATGACGGCTCAGGCCGGGTGGGTCGCCCGGCCTTTCACCGCCGCCGAGACCGATGATTCCAACCTCATGGCGGACGAGGACCACGAGCTGTGGGGACTCGGGACAAAATTCGATGATGGCGCCTTCCTGTTCGTCGGGCAGGATGCCTTCGCCACCATCACGACCCAGGAAACGATCCTGGCCTCCATCGGCTGGTCGCTGGTCATCGCCCTCATCATCGCCATCGCGGCCGGCGCCTTCGCCAGCCGGCGTTTCCTGAGCAAGATCGACGCCATCAACGTCACCAGCACGGCGATCATGGAAGGACGGCGGGAGCGCATCCCCACGGAGGGCACCGCCGACGAGCTCGACCGGCTGTCCGCCAACCTGAACCGGCTGTTCGACAGCAACGAGTCGCTGCTCGACAGCCTCAAGCAGGTGACGACGAATATCGCGCATGATTTGCGCAGCCCCTTGAGCCGGCTCAAACAGGGGCTGGAAGCGAGCCTGCAGCCCGGCAGCTCGAAAGAGATGCAGGAGCAGGCCATCACCGGCGCCATCGACGAAGCCGACCGGCTGCTGGCCATCTCCACCGGGCTGTTGCGGATCGCGCAGATCGAGTCCGGCTCACGCCGCAAAGGTTTCAAACCGGTGCAGCTTTCGGAGACTCTCATACGGGTTGGCGAGGCGTATCGGGCGGTGGCCGAGGACCAGGGAAAATCTTTCACCATGGCAATAGAGCCCGGCATCCGGATTGTCGGCGACCAGGACCTGCTGGTTCAGATGTTCGCCAATCTGGTCGAGAACGCGATCCATCACACGCCGAGCGATGCCCGAATTCGGCTCGGGCTCACATCGACAGCGGACGGAATCCTGGCCGAGGTCGCCGATTCCGGGCCGGGAATCCCGAACGATCAGAAAGAGAAGGTGTTCGAGCGCTTCTACCGGCTCGATGCCAGCCGGGCGACGCCCGGAAACGGCCTGGGCCTGTCGCTTGTTTCCGCCGTCGCCGCGCTGCACGGGATCGAAGTGGCGCTCGAGGATAATCTGCCGGGGCTGCGCGCCATTGTCCGGTTTCCCGCGGCCAGGATATAGGTTCAGTTGGCAAGCGACGCCGACCCTTCGAAGTCCGCGCGCAATCGCAGTCCGACGATGTGGGTGTCCTCCTCATCGGCGCGGTCGAATGTATAACCGGCGCCAAGCGACCATGTCTCACCCGCGATGCTGACAAGGTCGCCCAGCGAATAGATCGCCGTCGCATCGACCTGATGCTCCGTCGCGTCGGTATGGAGCTGCGTATAAGCGAGCGAATAGGTGAAGGGGCCGTCCTTGAGGGCGCCGGAGCCCGTCAGGGTGAAGGCGTCGTCCGAGCCACCATCGAAATGTTGGAACCAGCCGGCCTCGCCGAACAGCAACACCGACATGTCCTCACCGATCTCGAATGATTTATTGAGGCTGCCGATGATGCCGGTTTCATCACCGTCGCTGTCTTCGCCGCCCTTCTGATAGCGGCCGGCGATCTGGTATCCGAACTTTCCCTCGGCATAACAGCTGTCGATCTCGGCGCCGAGGCAGCCATCGAGCGCAACGGCGACCGACGAGATGCCATCCGTATTGCCGGCGCCGCCATCCGACAGATGCAGCCTGCCGCGGTTGCTGAAGAGCGACTCGCTCAATATCGTCCGGTCGGCCGTGAAGGCGCTGACGCTCAGGGCGTTTGAAAGACCGAAGGCGTCGAAAGCAAGGCTTGCGCCGCCGCCGATGCGTTCCGACAGCTCATAGTCCTCAGCCAAATCGGTTCCGTGCAGCCCGGGCGTCACGTCCCAGGCACGGCCGAAGGCCGGATGGATCTTGCCGCCGAACAAAGTCAGGTCTCCAAGCTTGATCTGGGCCTGGAGGATTTCCGCATAGGTGCCGGTGTCCTCGAAGAAGCGGTTCTCGCCCGGCTCGGGATCGGACACCGGCTCGGTGACGATGTTGGTCAACACCGAAAAATGGTCGAACGGGGTGAATTTCATCTCGACCTCGGACTTCGGGTGGACATCCCGGGAGTCGTCCACCGAACTATCAGAGGGAAAGTACCAGTCGGCATTGAGCTCGGCATAGCCGGATATCTCGAAACACGGCACGCCACATTCATCGCCCTGGCCGATGTCGGCGGCTTGCGCCGACGCGGCGACGACCAATACGCCGCCGGCCACCGCAACGCGGATAAGATTTTTCATGGCTCACAGATCCCCTGGATTCCTCCTTTCAGTTGTCCATCGAGGTGGCGCAAAACTTCGACCGGGCGATTACCGATCCGTAAAGTTCCGGACAAGGCGAGGGCAACAGGCATCGGATAGAGATGCTCGGACGGGACCCATCTCACCCTTTTTCATCGCGCCGGGCGAACCGGCATTCAGGAGACTACACATGAACAGAATCGCGACTTTCGCCGCCACTGCACTGCTGATCGCTTCCGGCCTCACCGGCGCCCATGCCGCCACCGTGCCTTGCGAGGATATGCTGCAGCAGCTTCGCACTGCCGAGAAGTCGGCGACGCTCAGCGCGGCCGACAAGGCGAAAGTCGGCGAGCTCGAGACCAAGGGCATCGAGCGGTGCAACGCCGATGACGACAAACGCGCCGACACGTTCTTCGGCGACGCGCTCAAGATCGTCACGAAGAAGTAGGTTTTCCAAGGAGGCCCTCAAGATGCGCATGGTATCACCCGACAACGTCGGCGAGGCGGCGAACCGCGTCCCGCAAGTGACTCTGGATTTCTGGCTCGTGAAGCTGCTCGCGGTGACGATGGGCGAGACGGCCGCCGACTATCTGGCGGTCAATCTCGGCCTTGGCCTGACGGCGACATCGGTGATCATGAGCGCGCTTCTCGCGGTCTTCATCACTCTGCAGTTCAGCCAGAAGCGCTATGTGCCCTGGGCCTATTGGGCCTGCGTGGTGATGATCAGTATCGTCGGCACGCTGATCACCGACAATCTAGTCGATAATTTCGGCGTGCGCCTCGAAACGACGACCATCTTCTTCGCGGCGGCGCTCGCCGTCACCTTCGTGCTTTGGTATTTCTGGGAAGAAACGCTATCGATCCATTCGATCGTCACGACACAACGCGAGATCTGGTACTGGCTGGCCATTCTCTTCACCTTCTCGCTCGGAACCGCCGCGGGAGACTTGGTGGCGGAGAAATTCGAGCTGGGTTATCTCGCCACCGGACTGCTCTTCCTCGTCATCGTCATGGCCTTCTGGGCTGCCTATCTTCTCAAGGCCAACGCGGTTCTCACCTTCTGGCTCGCTTACATCTTCACGCGGCCGCTGGGCGCGTCTTTCGGCGATCTCCTGTCACAGCCGATCGAATATGGCGGGCTGGGCTTCGGCACGATCGTGACCAGCCTGCTGTTCCTGATCCTGATCGTCGGGACTGTGGTCTTCATGACGGTCACCGGCCGCGGCCGGGAGTATCAGGGGGCGGAGGCGGGATATTGAGGATCCAACATCTCCTCATGCGCCCCGCTCGCACCCCAGCGGACGATCTCCGCCAGGATCGGCAACAGCGCGCGTCCGCGATCCGTCAGGCTGTACTGCACCCGTCTCGGCATCACGGAGAGGACCTTGCGGCTGATCAGGCCGCGCTCCTCCAGCTGATGTAATTCGCGACTCAATATGCGCGGCGCGATCGGGCGGCCGAGACCGCCATGGAGGAGCGAGCGGCCGATCTCGCCGTAACGCGACGCGCCGCGGTTGAGGACACAGAGAATGTGCAGCTTGTAGCGGCCGGCGACGATCTGATTGAAGGCGATAGCCGGACACAGCTTGATGTGGCTCATGTCCAATCCGGTCAGGCTCGAGACTTTCGGGCCCGATGCATTCGATGCTGCTGCAACGTCAGTCATCGTTTTCTCCATGCTACCCTTTTTGTCCGTATTTACAGGAGCGTAGCGCGGACCCTAGATGAGGTCGAGTGGCGGCCTGAGGAGAAACTGAACGATGAGCATCGAACTGTCCGTGCTCGCCTGGGCATGTGTCCTGGGTGTCGTCCAGATCTTCGTCGCGGCGCAGCTGGCGCGCCGGCAATATGGGCTCGACTGGGCGCTGTCCTCGCGCGAGGTGACGCTGCCGCCGCAAGCACCGCTCGTCGGCCGGGTGAAACGCGCGCAAGCCAATTTCTTCGAAACCTTCCCGATCGCCGCGGCGGCGATCCTCATTGTCGAAGCGGGAGAGTTGCACAGCCTCTGGACCGCGGCGGGTGCCATAATCTGGCTCGCCGCCCGCCTCCTCTATCTGCCGGTCTATGCGGCGGGCATCACCGGCTGGCGGTCGGCGCTCTTCGCCAGCAGCATCGCCGGTATCGCGCTCATGCTGTGGCCGGCACTCGCCCGGCCCTTTGGCTAGCTCACGGTGCTACTGCCCCGCTCCGCCCGCCACCGCATTCGCCGCCTTCAGCCAGTCGCTGACGACCTCCACATCCTCATCGCCCAAGAGATGACCGCGGGCAACCGTCGCGGTGTCGACGACGGCGCCGTGATCGCGCAACAGGGCGGCGAGCTCGGGCGCGAAAGGGCCGTAGGTCTTGTCGCGCGCGCCGGCGACGGAGAGGAAGCGCGTTCCCTTCAGGTCGGCGACGGGGGCTGAGTCGAGAACCGGCATGGCGCGCAGCAGCACGGCGCGGTGGACAAGATCCGGATGAAGAAGTGTCAGCGCGGCGATGAGATTGGCGCCGTTGGAGTATCCGATGAAGACGGCGCGGTCGAGGTCGAGCTTCTCGGCCGCCATGCGTCCGGTGAGGAATTTGGCGAAGGCCTGGGCCTCGTGGCGGATGTCGGCCTGGTCGAAGTGCGTCGGCGTCACCCGCGCATACCAGCGCTTGATGCCCTTCTGGACGATGCGGCCGCGCACGCCGAGCAACGTCGCGTCGGGCGCGATGCGCGCGGCGAGGCGGAACAGGCTCGCCTCGTCGCCTCCCGAACCGTGCAGCAGCACGATGGTCGCGCCGTTGGGCGTCTCAGGCCGCAGCCAGCGATAGACGAAATGGCCGGTGCGGGTGATCGGACCGGGAATGACGGAACTTGCCGGCTGATTGTTGCTCTGCAGAACCGGATTGCCCGGCTTGGCTCCCGCCGCGGTATCGGCCGCATTCGCGGGATCGAGACAGGGCGTGGCGCCGGCGCAGAGCGAGGCGTCGCGGGCCGCCAGGCTGGTGCTCATGGCGAGGGCCAGAACGGCCACCGCGAGAATTGGAATGAAACGGGTCTTGCCCATGGGTCGAAATCCACCGTCACCTATTCAGAGATGATCACGCGACGCACATCACGTCCGCCGTCTCGACCGCCCACATCACATGCGATGGATGTTCCCCGGCCGTGCGCCGCAACCTATCAGGCTCCCGGCGGCGGGGCTTGATAGCAGGAATAGCGGCGATGTCACGTGACATTTGCCACAGTGGCGCAGGTGGCGGGATGGGAACTTTTCTTCGCCCCCGAGTCCCGGCGCGGCGGGTTCGATCGTCTATCCCATAGGGGCCGCGCCGCGGCCCGGATCAGGGCAAAGCGAATCGTTGATGACACCTCGTGCAGCATTCCGGAAATGTCGCCCGTTGAACCACACCCCATCCGGCGCTGGCGCGCCACCTTCCCCGCGCGGCGCGCAGGGAAGGAGGATGTAGTGCTGGAGGCGGCGCGGCATCCGTTGCGGGCGGCACTTGTGGCGCAGGCGGGGCTGTGGCCGGAGCGGCGGGTCGAGCTGGGCTGGATGGAAGCCGGGTGGGTCACGGCGGAAGCGTTGTTCGCCGATCCGGCGGCGCTCGAGGAGCAGCTCGAATTCTACAGGGCTCTTCACCACGGAGCCGACCGCAAGACCTGCGCCGCCGGGCTGATCATCGAACAGGGCCAGGCGGTCGCCATCGCCACCGTCGCGCTCTATGCGGGCTTCGGGATGGTGCCGGATTTTTCGCCAGGCCAGTTCGCGATGCGGTTCGAGACGGGGGAAAGCACGCATGACGGGCATGTGCATCAGGTGCGCCACACACAGGCGCGTTTTCTCTCACCGGCATTCCGGACGCTGAGGGCGGAAGATGCGCGGCATCCCGATGCGCGGGCGCTGACGGATCGCGATGGGCTCGTTTCCCTCTATCGCAACGGCATCGAGGCATATTTCCGGCCGCTCGTTGCCAGGCTCCGGGAGATGACCGGGCTGTCGCGCACCGCTTTGTGGCGGCTCATCGGCGATGCGATCGCCGGGCGGTTCCTCGAGGCCGGGCGGCATTTCAATTGCCTGGCGGAGGCCAAGGCCTCGGCGATGGCGATCCTCAAGCAGCCGGGCTCGCCGCTCAACAACCGGCAGCTGCATTATTTCGACCTGACGGTGCGCGACGAGGCCGATCGGGCTTTCTCCCATACGTTCCGGGCGCGCGGCGGCTGCTGCCGCTTCTACATGGTCGACAGCGGCACGCTGTGCCCGACCTGCGTGCTCAAACCCGCGGAGCGGCGCGACGCGGAACTGCGCCGCGCGATGCGCCGGCATCTGGGCCTGCCGGCGGGCGGGAATGACGGCGGATAATTTTTTCGGCGGCAGAGTCCCAGACGCCGGGTCCCGTTCGTCATGACTCATGAGCGGAGTGTCGAACAACAAGGGGGCGCCCTCGACGGCGCGAAGGGGAACATGATGACTGTGAGAAAGCCGGGGCATCTTTCGGGCGCGCTCAAGCTGGCACTGCTCGCCGGGACGATGCTGATGCTGCAGGCAGGCGGCGCGGCCATGGCCCAGAACACGGCGCCGGCGGAAAAGACGCGGCAGGCGATCTCCATCCCGGCCGGCCCGCTGACCCAGGCGCTCAACCGTCTCGCGGCGCAATCGGGCCTCGAGATCCTGTTCGACGCGAAACTCGCCCAGGGCAAGACCACACGCGGGGTGAAGGGCACGCTGACCCCGGCGCAGGCGCTCAAGGCGCTGCTCGCCGGCACCGGCCTCAGCGCCCGCTTCGCCGGCCAGAACCAGATCCTGCTCAGCAGCGACAGCGCCGCCGCTGCGGCGGTTCCTGCCACGGAAGAGAACGAGTCCACGCTGCTCGACCTGATCACCATCTATGGCGCGAAAAACGCCCGTACGCTCGACAGCACGACCGCCAGCGTCGGCGTCGTCACCGCCAAGGATATCGAGGATGGCGAGATCCGCTACACGTCGGACACGTTCCGCCGCCTCGGCAACGTCATGGACGGGGCGACGCTCAATTCCGGCTTCGTCATCCGCGGCATGAATTCGGAAGGTTTCGTTCCGGCGGGCGCCCCGGCCGGCTCGCTCTATGTCGATGGCATCCTGCAGACCCGCTACAATGCCCGCTTCGGCGCCAGAAGCCTGTGGGATGTCGAGCAGGTGGAAGTCTATCGCGGGCCGCAATCGACCTTGAGCGGCCGCGCCGCCATGGTCGGCGCCATCTATGTGAAATCGAAGGACCCGACCTATGAGAAGGAAGTGCTGCTGTCGGGCACGCTCGGCAATGACAAGCTTGCCGGCGGCGCCTTCGCGGTCAACATGCCGGTGGTCGCGAACCAGGCGGCGTTGCGCATCTCGGGCTCGGTCGAGCGCGGCGAGACGTCGGTCGATTATCCGACCTTCAAGGATTATGACGGCTATGACGACCTCAAGAACGAGATCTCGCAGAATGTCCGCGGCAAGCTTCTGCTGACGCCGGAAGGCCTCAAGGACACAAGCGCCGTCCTCACCTATGCCTTCTCGAACGACCGGCCGAATGAGCGGCTGATCGGCATCGGCCCCGGCTTCGACCTCGACGACGAACGCGGCGATTTCTATGTGCCGGTGACCTATGCCGAATACCGCGCCATCGAGGTCCATAATGCCGGGCTAGAGGTCACGCATGATTTCTCGGATACGCTGCGCCTCACCGCGCAGACCGGCTTCCAGTTCGGCCGCACCACGCGGCGCTCGGTCGATGCGGGCACCGAAGGCACCATCAACGGCATCTGGGGCACCGTCGACGATACGCTGGTGTCACAGGAAGTGCGGCTCAATTACGCCGGCGAACGCTGGAAATGGGTGACGGGCGTGTTCGGCAGCTACCAGAATTTCGACAGCGAGTTCGACGCCGTCGCCTTCGACTTCTACCGGCTCGACCAACTGCAGAACCGCAAGACCGAAAATCTCGCGGCCTTCGGCGAGGCCACCTACGAGATCCTGCCGAGCTGGTTCATCACCGCCGGCGGGCGCATCGACTATCTGCGCGAGAAGACGGTGGAGGACAATGCCGAAGGGGCCGTCGGCAGCGTGCTGGTCCCGATCACCAACCGGGCCGACTTCAACGAGGTCAATCTGGTGCCGAAGCTCGGCATCGCCAAGCAGTTCGGGCCGTCGCACACGGTCGGCCTCACCTACACGGAAGGCTTCCGCACCGGCGGCTTCTATGTGAACTACGAGACCTTCGAGCCCGAATATTACGACCCGGAATTCGTGCAGAGCTACGAGCTGTCCTACAAGGGACGGTTCCTCGAAGAGCGGCTGATGCTGAACGCCAATCTCTTCTATACGGAATATGACGACCAGCAGATCGAGATCCGGCCCGATCCGGCGCGCCCGTCCTATCGCGAGACCACCAATGCCGCGTCCTCGCGCGCCTGGGGCTTCGAGATCGAGCCCAATTTCCAGATCAGCGAACGCTGGTCGGCCTTCGCCTCGATCGGCTATCTCGACACCGAGTTCCTCAAATTCGACCACGCGTCGTTCGGCGATCTTTCCGGCGAGGCATTTCCCGAGGCGCCGAAATGGACGGTCGGCTTCGGCAGCCGCTATGAATTCGAGAACGGCATCCATATCGGCGCCGACGCCAAATATACGTCGGACTACACCGCCCGCTTCGGCGTGGCGCCGCTCGATGACATCGACTCACGCTTCATTGTGAACAGCCAGGTCGGCTACCGGATGGAGCATTGGGAGATCACCGCCTACGCCGAGAATCTCTTCGACGAACGTTATCTCACCCTGGTCGACCGCGATGCGACGCCGGTCTACGCGCAGCTCGGGCCGCGACGTTCCTTCGGCGTCAATCTGAAAGCGAAGTTCTGATCCGATGAAGCGGCGTCACCTCCTGGCCGGCCTGGCCGCGCTGCTGGCGTTCACTGAAGCGGCGCAGGCTTGCGACGGCCAGCTCATCGCCGAGCATGTGATGAACGGTCCGGTCTGCGTGCCCAAGGCGGCGCAGCGCATCGTGACGCTCGACCCGCTGCTGACGCTCGGCATGTTCTTCGAGCTCGGTGTGCCGGTGCTCGCCACCACCTATGCGGGCATCCAGGATGAAGGGCTGCGCAAGGCGGCCGAGGCGGCGAAGGTCGTCGATGTCGGCCATCCCTACGAGCCGAGCCTCGAACGCATCCTGGCGCTCAAGCCCGACCTCATCATCGGCGGCTCCTATGTCCATGCCGGGCTCCATGACAAGCTTTCGCGCATCGCGCCGACGCTGCTCATCGACCATGTCGACTGGAAGACCCATCTGCGCCTCATCGCGCGTATCGCTGGGCGAAGCGAGCAGGCGGAAGCCGACCTCGCGGTGTATGAAAAACGCGCCGCCGCCATCAAGGCGCGGATGCCCGACCTGAAATTGTCGGCGGTGTGGGTCAAACCCGGCGGCTTCAATGTGTTTCTCGATGGACCCGCGGCCTATGCGCCTTACGCGGTGCTGCGCGAGGCGGGCGTCAAACGCACGACCTATGAAACGACGAGCGACGGCACGGTCGACAAGCGCCCGGACTGGGAGGAGATCGCCGCGCTCGACGGCGATGTTCTGTTTTATGTCGTGACCTCCGGCACCAACGAGACGCCCGACGACGAGCTCACGGCGGAGACCCTCGCCAATCCGCTGTGGCAGCTTTTGCCGGCAGTGCGCGCCGGGCGCGCTCATCGCGTCGACCGCGCGACCTGGATGGGCTTCCACGGCGCCGTCTCGGCGCAGCGGGTTCTCGACGATGTCGAACGTTTCATCCTGGCCAGGCCGTGACAGGCGGCGGCCACGCCGATGACAGCGAGCGCCGGCGCCGACGGGTTCTGGCCTGTCTGTGCGCGGCGCTGATCCCGCTCGGCCTGTGGGCGGCCGCTTCCGGCGCGGCCACCATCACCGTTGGAGATATCATCGGCGCGATCGTCGCTTTCGACGGGTCGCGCGAGCATATCGTGGTGACGAGCCTGCGCCTGCCGCGCGTCCTGGCCGGCCTCCTCACCGGCGGCGCGCTCGCCGTCGCCGGCGCCATCATGCAGGCGGTGACCGGCAATCCGCTCGCGGCACCCGACTTGCTCGGCGTCAATGCCGGGGCGGCCGCCGCCGTCGTCGCGGCGATGGCGCTCGCGGGCGCGGCATCGCCCGGCATTCTCATCTGGTACGGCTTCGCCGGGGCGGCGGGCGCCGCGGCCATCGTCTTCGCGCTCGCATCCTTTGGTCGCTCAGGGGCGACGCCGCTGAAGCTGGTGCTGGCGGGGGCGGTGCTCACCATGTGTCTCGCCTCCTTCACCACCGCGATGCTGATCTATGATCGGGCGACGCTCGACACGCTCAGGCTGTGGACGGCGGGTTCGCTTTCGGGCCGCAACATGGCCGCGATCGGCGCGGTGGCGCCCTACATCCTCGCGGGCCTCGCCGCGGCCCTGCTCTTGCGCCGCCATCTGACGACGCTGAGCCTCGGCGCCGAGGCGGCGCAGGCGCTCGGGCAGGATCCGCGCGTCTGGCGCGGCCTCGCCATTCTCATCGTCGTGCTGCTCGCCGGCGGCGCCGTGGCGCTTGCCGGGCCGATCGCCTTTGTCGGCCTGGTGGTGCCGCATATCGCGCGGCTGACGGCCGGCGTCGATTATCGCTGGATCATCCCGTTCAGCGCGGTGATCGGCGCCGGGCTGGTGGTGCTGGCCGACACGCTGGGACGCAGCCTGCTCGGCAGCCAGAACTTTCCGGTCGGCGCCGCTCTGGCGCTCACCGGCGCGCCGTTCTTCATCTGGCTGGCGCGCCGCTTCCGCGGGCATGGGCGATGACGCGCGCTGCCGTGCTCCTTTTGCTGCTCGTCGCCGGGCTGCTGCTCGCCAGCATCGCCACCGGCGAGCATCCGCTGGCCTGGAGAGATCTCCTCGGCGGAAATCCGGATGCGCTCATCGTGCTCGACCTGCGCCTGCCGCGGGCGCTGCTGGCGCTGCTCACCGGCATGGGGCTCGGCGTCGCCGGCGCCATCGCGCAGGCGATCCTGCGCAATCCGCTCGCCGATCCCGGCATTCTCGGAATCAATGCCGGCGCGGCGCTTGCCGCCGTGCTGCTGATCGTCATTGGCGGCGGCCCGTCGATCGAGGCGCTCGCTTTCGCCGGATTCGCCGGCGCGGCGGTGATGGCCGGCGCGCTCCACGCTTTGTCATGGCGTGACGGCACGACCTCGACGCGGATCATCCTGATCGGCATCGGCCTCACCGCCCTGGCCGGCGGCGCTACCACCTTGCTTACCGCCTTCGGCGACATTCACGACGTGCAGCGGGCAATGATCTGGCTCGCCGGCAGCGTCTATCACGCCGACTGGCGCAGCGTGCAGATCCTGGCGCTGTGGCTCATCATTCCTCTGGGGCTCGCTCTTGTCGCGGCGCGCGAGCTCGACCTCATCCGCTTCGGCGATGCGGTCGCGCTGAGCCTCGGCCAGCGCAGCGATCTCGTCCGTGGGCTGATGATCCTGCTGTGCACGCTGCTTTCGGGTGGCGCCGTCGCCGCCGCCGGGCTGATCGGCTTCGTCGGGCTGGTGGCGCCGCATATGGCGCGCCATCTGGTCGGCCCTTCGCACACCCGACTGATTCCGATGGCAGCGCTTATCGGCGCGGCACTGGTGATGGCGGCCGATCTCCTGGGGCGCAGCGTGCTCGCCCCGGCGCAGCTGCCGGCCGGCATCATGACGGCGCTGATCGGGGCGCCGTTCTTCGGCTATCTTCTGTGGCGGCAGCGTCATGATGCAGCCTGAGCCGATGATCAACGCCGAAAACCTGGCCGTCGGCTATGGGCGCGGCGCCGTGCTGACGGAGCTCACTCTCACCCTACCCGAGAGGCGCTTCACCGCGCTGATGGGCGCCAATGGCAGCGGCAAGTCGACCTTGCTGCGGAGCTTTGCCGGGCTCATGCGACCCTTGGCGGGCACGATCCGCCTCGGCGGCCGACCGCTCGGAAGCTTCGCCACCAAGGAACTCGCGCGGCAGGTAAGCATGCTGGCGCAAGGCCCGGCGGCGCCCGACGGGCTCACGGTGCTCGACCTCGTCCGGCAGGGCCGCTATCCGCATCGCAGCCTGTTCGGCCGCTGGTCGGAGAGCCACGACGCGGCCTGCGCCGAAGCCCTGCAGCTGACGGGGATGACCGATCTTGCCGGGCACGCCCTCGACAGCCTGTCGGGCGGCCAGCGCCAGCGGGCCTGGATCGCCATGACGCTGGCGCAGCAGTCGACCGTCCTCCTGCTCGACGAGCCGACGACCTTTCTCGATCTCGCGCATCAGATCGAGGTGATGGAGCTGCTCGTCCGGCTGGTGCGGATGCGCGGCAAGACCGTCGTCGCCGTGCTCCATGATCTCAACCAGGCGGCTCGCCATGCCGACCACATGGTGTTCCTGAAGCAGGGCCGGATCAGCGCCGCCGGCACGCCCGGCGCGGTGATGACCGCCCAAATGATCGCACAGGTCTTCGGCGTCGCCGCGGCCGTCATGCCCGATCCGGTCGCCGGCACGCCGATGTGCGTTCCGCTCGCCGATCATCGGCCGGCGGATGAATGAGGGCGCGCTTGCTTTTGCCAAACCGCTCCGCTAAGCACGGACGACCGTCGCTTCACCGCGACGGGATTTTAATCGGCGCGTGCCGACGGATTGGAAGCGAGTGCAACGAGACGGCGCCGGCAAGGGCGCAACGTCGTTCAAAGCCACTGGACGTCAGCTTGTCCGCCGCGAGCGGTCCAGGAAGAAGCGATGCCATCCCAATCTGGCTTTGTTTCCTGCATAGACGATATCGACGGCAGCGATCTCCTCAATCGCGCCATCGAGGAATATTACGACGATATCGTCGCGGCGGCCGGCCGCCGGCGCTCGAACACCAGCGCCTTCGATATCGTGCACGATCTCTATCTGAAGCTCGCGGCGCAGCCGAACCTGCTGCGCGACAAAAGATGCATCAGGTCCTATCTGTGCCGGGCGGCCGCCAATCTGTGCACCGACCGGTGCCGGCGCGAGCGCTTCGAGGCGCGTCTCTTTTCGGGCAGCGAGCAGGAAGCGCAGTTCGTCGCGGCGGAAAGCGCCGCCCCCGACCGGGCGCTCGAGATCGAGGCGCGCGTCGCGGTGCTGCGCCAGGCGATCGGCGAATTGCCGGAACGCCGGCGTGCCGTCTTCATCCTGCACCGGCTTCACCATCTGTCGCCCGACGAGATCGCCGGCAAGCTCAACATCTCGCGCAACATGGTCGACCGGCACTTGCGCCGCGCGCTCGCGCATTGCCTCGACCGGCTGGTGTCGGTAGAGCTGGAATTCTCCATCTGAGACTATCGGGCCTCGCCCTTCCGCAGGATCTGGAACAACCTTGATGCCGGGCAAACGAGCCACGCAGGCACAGCGCAAGCGTCATCAGGAAGCGGCCGGCTGGCTGCTGCGCAACCGGGAAGCCGGCGCCGACGCTGCGGCTTTCGAGGCGTGGCTGGGACGAGATCCGGAGAACCGGCGCGCCTATGAGGCGGCCGAGCGCCTGATGGGCGAGGCGCGGATGGCGATCACGTCCGATCCGACGTTGCGCGATCTCAAGATCAAGCGGCGGAGCACGGCCAAGCCGATCGTCGGCTGCCTTCTGGCGCTGGTTGCGGCGGGCGCGCTGTTCGTGATGCTCGACGGGCCGATGCGCCTCACCGCCGATGAAATGTCGGGCACCGGCGACATGCCGGTCATCAGGCTCGCCGACGGCAGCAGCGTGCAGCTCAACGCGTCATCGGCGATCGCGCATGACTTCACGGACAAAGGCCGGACTGTGCGGCTGCTGCGCGGCCAGGCGTTCTTCGAGGTGGCGGCGGATGCCAGCCGGCCTTTCACGGTCGAGGCCGGCGATGTGCGGGTGACGGCGCTTGGCACCGCCTTCGATGTCAGGCTCGGCGACAGCGAAACCGATGTGACGGTGACCCAGCATGCGGTGCTGGTCGAGCTCGCCAACGGCAAGGACACGCCACTGCGGGTCACGGAAGGCGAGCAGGCCGCTTATGACCATGCAAGCCGCGCCAGCACGGTCAGGGACAAGGACAGCATGCTGGCGGCGGCGTGGCGGCGCGGCCAGCTGGTCGTCGACAATGCGCCCCTTTCCTATGTGGTCGAGGAAATGCGTCGCCATTTCGCCGGCCGGATCGTGATCGCCGGCAGCGGGCTGGCGGAACGGCGGGTCAGCGGCACGATGGCGGTGACCGACACCGACGCGGCGCTGGCTTTTCTCGAACGGGCGCTCGGCGTCACGGTGACCCGGATCGGGCCCTTGATCGTCATCCGGAACTGACCGAAAGGATGCGTGGAAAAAAGGGCTGAGAAGAAGTCTGGCGACTTCCTCCCAGCTACACCACCGGACATATAGGGGGCTATCCGGCGTTTCCGGTCCGAGGCGATGTCCGTACAGGAAGCGTGGCGAAGGCGGAGAAATACGCAACTCACTCCCGCCTCCGCCTGCCGCCCCAGTCGCCGCGACTGTTCCCGTCGCTTCCTCACCAGTTCAGACGCAGACCCAGCGTTGCCTGAATGGAATAGCTTTCGGCGAAGTTTTCGAGGCTGGTGTCGGCCAGGGCCTCGCCGTAAATCACATAGGCGTCATCGGCCCAGCCATAGCTGCCGCCGGCGCCGAGGCCGCCCCACAGACGGTCGTTGCGACTGTCGAACGATGTGCCCGCCACATCGACGCTCGTCCCGTCGAGAAACTCGTAGTAGAGATTGGCGATGCCATAGGCCTTGGCGCGGATGGCGGTGCCCGCCTCATCCGTCCAGGCGCTGTCGCGGTTGAAGGCCATGCCTAAGCGGCCCTTCAGACTGTCGTGATCGCCGGCGCTGACATCCGCATCGAAGGAATCGGTGAAGCCGTCGAATTTCACATTCGAATAGGAGAGCTGCGCTTGTGGCGTCGCCGACCAGTTGCCTCCCAGCGCAATCCGTTTGCCGCTCTCCAGCGACAGCGCGTAACCCAAGGCATCGTTGCCGCGGGTGAGGGCGATCGATTTCGAATCGGAGGGCTCGCCGGTCAGATCGCTCCGATACCAGGCGAGCTGAGCCTGGCTATCGGCGTAAAATCCCTCCGCGCCATACCAAGTCAGGGTGCCGCCCAGGCCATAGCCGTCGATGCCGATATCGCCGTCGCCATGGACGGAGAACACGTCGGCGTCGCCACGCATATAGAGGATGTTGAGACCGCCGATGAGACGGCCGCTTTCACCGTCCGCCAGCAGCGCATCGAGCCCGGCCTGCATCTTGAACCGGTCGGCCTTGTAGTCGGCGCCGGCGGTCGAGACATCGGGCTTCATGCTGTCATGGGCGCCCTCGATGCGTCCCCAGACGGCGCCCGACGCAGGCGTCCAGAAGCGATTACCGACCCGCTGCTCGAGCGTCGGCAGACCATTGAGCCCCAGCAATATCTGCGTGTAGCTCTCATACGCCGCGACACCCAGCTGATAACTGGTGTCGCCACCGATCCATTCCGAACGCAGGAACCAGTCGTCTTCATTCTGCAGAGGCGCGCTGCCCTTGTAGAGCATGTAGGCGTAGGCACCGGCGACGACGGCCTGCTGCCCGTTATGAGCATAGTCGCCGGCGAGCGTGAAGGTGGAGAATGAGAGGCCCTCGACATCGATGAGCTTGATGCCCGCCGCCGTCTGAGCCCCCAGTCCGCCGACATTGGTCACGCGGATCGTGGTGGGGGCATAATCGCCGGCGGCGTCCCCTTGCACCAGCATCCGGTCGGTCGGCGATGAATCGTCACCCAATTGCGTCTTGAAATAGATGGTGCCGCCATTGCCCACATAAGCGCCGTTGACGGTCAGGAGGGTTCCGGGCGCCGTGCCGCCGAAATACAACGCGCCGCCATTTTCCAGAGCGGCAATCGTCTGGTCGAAACCATTGAGCAGCAAGGCGCCGTCCGTCTCGATCCGATGCGCCGAAGCCGCCGACAGCATGTCGGTGCCTGCCGCTGCCAATGTGCCCGCCTCGATCCGAGTCTCGCCTTCATAGGTGGCGCGCTCGCCAAGGGTCAGCGTACCGGTGCCGATCTTACCCAGCGCACCCGTGCCGGTAAGAGATGCCACGGCCGTGACCGCGTAACCCTGTGTGTCGAAGACTGCAGCGCCCGGGCCGATCACAACTTCCGCCATGCCGTCGAAGAGACGGTCCTGGTCGCGCGTCAGCCTGAGCGTGCCATTGTCGATCAGGAATTCCGCATCGCCGTCCACTCGCTCGACCTGGCCAGTGGCCAGCACGCCGCCGCTTCCCCCGCCCAGGAGGATGCGGCCTTTGCCGGCGCCGTCCTCGCCAAAGGTCACGGCAGCGGCCGACACGAAGCCGCCGTCCTTGATCTCGAGCGTGCCGTCGCCGGTGCGCGTCGCCAGGATCAGGTCCTCGGTAATGGTCCAGGACGATCCCTCGCCGCTGACCGTGGCATGGCCTTCGCCGCTTTCGGCTATGACCGCGCGCTTCGCCTCGACACTGCCGCCGGCCTCGACGGTCATGGTGCCGACCGCACCCTCATAGGTGGCGATGTAGAGCGTATCGGTCACCTCGAGGCGGGAGTCTTCTCCGGTGATCATCGCCGTACCTTCGCCGCGATTGCCGACATGGACCGTGTCGATCGTGGCGTGGCCCGTATCGGTCACCGTCAGACTGCCGCTGCCCCCGGCCTCCGAGGCGATGTAGGCCACGTCGGTGACCTCGAAGCGACTGTCCGTGCCGGTGACGGTCACCTTGCCTTCGCCGTCTACGCCTATATGAGCGATTGTGGCCGACGCGGCGGCGCCATTCTGGATGATCAGCTCGCCGGTGACCGCCGCCGCGCCGCCCAGATAGAGGCTGTCGCTCGCCGTCAGGACGGCGTCCGTGCCGGTTACCGTCACCGTCGCATCGGCCTGATCGCCAATGCGGATGATGTCGTCAATAATCTCTTCACCGCTATTCACGGTTTGGTCGGCGTCGAGAATCGTCTCACTTTTCGCGCCGGACATCGGAACAAAAATGGACGTGAATATGCCCAGGCCAAACAGCCCGTGCCGCACACCATAGTGAACCCGGCGCCGCTCCCGAAATCGCGCACACCACACTAACACAGGCAAATGCATCCGGCCGTCCCCTCTTACCTCAACTCTAAAATTTTACTCAACAGGATGACAGCAGACAGGATATAGAATAATCGTTCTCGAATAGGAACAATCGTACAGAACCTCGTTTGTGGATCCTGGTCCCCCGGTTACGCGTTTTCGTCCAATGCGAACGCTCCCGGAGGGCGCCTTCCGAACGTGCGCAGCGGCGTCGATGACTTGAATTTGGTGATGTCGACAATGGCGACGGAGATGCCGACCACCTCGTCGTTTTCGTCGCGCGCGGTGGATATCGTCGAAAGCAGAACGCGGCTGCCGTCCGGCGTCACGCTTTCCAGCGACGGGATAATGCCCCCCTTCGCGGCCGCACCCAAAACATCCTGAACCAGCGGCAACATGTCAGGACGCACGTCGTCGATGCGCCGGCCGATGAGGCGGCACAGATCGACACCGATCAGCTCGGCATATTTCCGATTAGCGCTGACGAAACGGCGCGACATGTCGATGAAGCACAGAGCAAACGGGGCACTGGCATAGATCGCGTTCAGCTGCGCCAGACGCAGATTGCAGGACAGATTCAGCGGCACGCCGTCGTGCGCATGCGTCCCAAGCGCGCGAAGGATGGCGGGAATCGCTACGGCCCGCGATGGCCGGGCGAACAGATAACCTTGGCCTAGATCGCAGCCCAGCCCGATAAGCATCCGCATTTCGGCCTTGGTTTCGATGCCCTCGGCGACAACGGGCATTCCCAGGCTTTGCCCCAGGCCGATGACGGCGCTCACGATCTTGCGGCTGTCCCGCGAAGCCAGCATCGACCGGATGAAGCTCGCATCGATCTTGATCTCGTCGAATGGCAACGCCTGCAACCAGGCGAGACTGGAAAAGCCCGCTCCGAAATCATCGAGTGCCACCCCCACGCCGAGACCCTTCAGTCGGGTGAGCGCGTGGCGGGCGGCATCGAGATCGGCAATGAAGACGCTTTCGGTAATCTCCAGCTGGATACGCGACGCGGGAAATCCGCTTCGCCGGACGGCCGCTTCGATATGCGCCGGCAATTTGGCGTCTTGGACCTGGGTCGGTGAAATGTTGAAAGTGAGCCGGAATACTCCGTCCCAGACCAGCGCTTCGGCGCAAGCCGCTTCGATCAGACGAACCATCAGCGGCGTGATCAGCCCGGTGCGCTCCGCCAGCTGGATGAAGTGATGGGCCGGGACGTCGCCGATTTCGTCGTCGCGCCAACGCGCGAGCACCTCGAATCCCACCACGCCGCCCGTCTGCAAGGCGACAATCGGCTGAAAGACGGGAAAAATCTCCCCGTACCAACCTATCCCGGCCAATCACCGGGAGCGTCGCAGTCGACGGAGCGGCGCCGAGCTTCGCAAACGAATTCACGGTTTGCCTCCAATGAATGAATGTGAGCAGATCGAAACACGGACTCGAAGCGGCGGCAATTTCGCCCTGTGGACATTTTTCTTCCAAACGGTCACAGACGGCGAAATGAATGCCATGTCACCCGACTAACATCATTGGCTACACTGGATATCGCCCAACGACATTTCTAGTATGATCGTCCGGCAAATGGTACGATCGTCCGCGCAGATCCGATAGCGCACGCAATATCACAACAATTTTATAGTCGTAAACGATATCTCATAAAAATCATCCATGGTATTCCCCGGGACGAGTCCATGTCCTTGCCTGGGGAGGTCGCATGGCGGATGAAGACAGTCCGATACCCTTCCGGCTGGACGATCAACCGGCCTTCGAAGATATCGGAGTCAAGGTCACTGGTCATGTTGTATCGCCGCGCGGCGTCGAGCTGGTTGCGGTCAAGGGCAGCCACATCGAGTCCGAATTGCACGAGATGACCTCCGCCGGCTGGCTCCTCCATACTTTCATTACCCCTCCGAAAGGCTCCCTCCGCATAGATTCGGGAAAGGAAGCGCCTCTTCCGCGCTTCGTGTTCCTGCCGCCGGGCGTTCCGATACAATGGCGATCGAGCCCGTCGGTTACCGCGGTCTGCCATTTTGGTCCCGATTTCATGACCGGCCTTCTGGAAGCGGAACCCCGTCTCGGGCTCGACGCCGTCAATTGCCTGGTGACCAAGGGAACCGAACGTCTCAATTATCTCGCGCAACAGGCCTTCACCGAGTCACTATCACCCGGTTTTGGCGCAACGCTGTTCGCGGAAGCGATCGGCATGGAGATCGCGCTCGAGATCGTCCGTTACGACCGGGCGCGCTATCACGAGGAGATGCAATTGCGCGGCGGGCTGGCGCCCTGGCAGATGCGGCGGCTGGACTCTTATGTGCGCGAGCATCTGTCGGAGGATCTGTCGCTGCAAAGACTGGCTGCCCTGCTTGGCATGAGCGAGCGGCATCTGTCGCGGGTGATCAAGCGGGAAAAAGGCGTCAGCGTCCACCGCTGGATTGCGGATTTGCGCCTCGATGAAACACGGCGACTGCTCATGGATACCAGGCTGCCGCTTCACGAGATCGCGAGGCGTGTCGCTTTCAAAAGCCTCGGCGCCTTCTCCACCGCGTTCCGCGCCGCGTGCGGCCTGCCACCCTCCGAATACCGGCGGCTCACGCTAAAATGAGGCCGCGTTTCCCGTCCAATATTCTAGAGGCGGGATCTTCGGTATCTGGCGGGCGACGTGCCGAGGTGACGTTTGAAGAAGCGCGCCATATGCGACTGATCGGAGAAGCCGCTCGCGATGGCGATCTCGGTGATCGACAGCCGACCATCCTTCAAAAGCTCCTGGGCGCGCGCAATGCGCAAGGATTGGAGATATTGGTTGGGCGTGCAACTCATCGTCGCCGCGAAACGCTTGAAGAAGCTCGAGCGACTCAAGCCAATCGCACTAGCGAGCTCGGCGAAGCGGAAGGAGCCGTGCAGATGGCCTTCCATGAAATCACGCACCCGGCGCATCTGCGTCCTCGACAAGGGCGCGACGCTGTCGGCAAGGGACGGCGCGCCGATCAGTTGCGCATGCCGCGTCAACACTTGGGCCGCGATTGCGCGCGCCATGCATTCACCGCGAAAGGCGCTAACATCGGGCTCGCGCAACATGTCGTTGAAAGCGAGCATCAGATGCGCCAGCGCCGTGCCCGGCAAACCAATGGCGGTAAGAATATCGATGTGATCAATGGGGCGGCCATAGATCTCGTCGGCAACCTCGCCGATCACCGCCGGCCTGATATAGGCATGGCAGGTCTTGCTCGAGGTGAATGTGCGCGCGGCAACCGACATTCCGGGCGCCAGGATGGATACCGAGCCGCCGGCGATCTGAGCCCGGTCGAGCCGGTCGCCGATCGCCACGTCGAACTCGACGTCGATCAGCGAGCAGGCGACCATCAGAGAGGATACGGGGCGATAGACATGCTCGTCATCGGGGGCAGGCGAATCACACAGGACGCCGGCAATGTCGGACCAGCCCCACCCCTCGGTCGACGCGGTGACGAGGCGATTTTGCGAAGCGACGAAGGAAGTCTCAGCCAGGCTGAAAGGACTTTTTACGGGCGGCGGCGGCATTTTCAGCACAACCTAAGCCTGTTGCCCATAGGATACCATCCCCCCAGAGGGGTATTACATGACATGATAGCTATCCGCCGGGTCCCCTTGCGCAATGACGACCCGACGCCCACCTACTCGCATCGCAACTTCAGGTCTCCCCCCATGAAAAAAATCGGATTCCTTTCCTTCGGGCATTGGACGCCCTCGGCGCAGTCACAGACCCGCTCGGCTCAGGACGCGCTGCTGCAGTCGATAGACCTCGCGGTGGCGGCGGAGGAGCTCGGCGCCGACGGCGCCTATTTCCGCGTCCATCATTTCGCCCGCCAGCTCGCCTCGCCGTTTCCGCTGCTCGCCGCCATCGGCGCTCGGACGAAGCGCATCGAGATCGGCACCGCGGTCATCGACATGCGCTACGAGAACCCCTTCTACATGGTCGAGGATGCCGGTTCGGCCGACCTCATTTCACGTGGGCGGCTGCAGCTGGGCCTGAGCCGCGGGTCGCCCGAGCAGGTCATCGATGGCTGGCGTCATTTCGGCTATGTGCCGCCGGAGGGCAAAAGCGACGCCGATATGGCGCGCCAGCACACCGAAGTGTTTCTTGAGCTTCTGCAGGGCAAAGGCTTCGCCGAGCCCAATCCGCGGCCGATGTTCCCCAACCCGCCGGGGCTCCTGCGTGTCGAGCCCTTGTCGGAAGGCCTCTTACCGCGCATCTGGTGGGGCGCCGCCACCAACGCCACCGCCGAATGGGCGGCCAAGCTCGGCATGAATCTGCAGAGCTCGACCTTGAAATTCGACGAGACCGGCAAGCCGTTCCACATCCAGCAGGCCGAGCAGATCCGCGCTTACCGTGCCGCCTGGAAGGCCGCCGGACATACACGCGAGCCGCGGGTGTCGGTCAGCCGCAGCATCTTCGCGCTGATGGACGACCGCGACCGCGCCTATTTCGGCCAGGGCAATCAATCGCGCGATCAGATCGGCTTCATCGAGGCGGATACACGCGCCATCTTCGGGCGCAATTACGCCGCCGAACCCGATGTGCTGGTGAAGGAGTTGGCCAAGGACGAAGCCATCGCCGAGGCCGACACGCTGCTGCTCACCGTGCCCAATCAGCTCGGTGTCGACTACAATGCGCATGTGATCGAAGCGATCCTGAAGCATGTGGCGCCGGGGCTGGGGTGGCGGTAGCCACTCAAGCCTGCCCGATTTGCGCGCACTCAATGGATCCCGGCTTTCGCCGGGATGACGGTTGAGGGAGAGGACGTCACCTCCCTATGCGACCGCCTCATCGGCGAGCGTGCGGCTACGGCTTTCGCGCACCGACAAAGCGGCAGCGGCCGAGATGGCGGCGCAGGCCATGATGTAGAAAGCCGGCATGGTGAAATCGCCGGTCGTGTCGATGAGCCAGGTGGCGACCGCGGGCGCGGTGCCGCCGGCGAGGCCGAAAGCAAGATTGTAGGCGGCCGACACCGCCGAGCAGCGCACCTCGCGCGGGAACACCTCGCAGAGCGCGATGGCATTGACCGCGCCATAGGCGCCGATGAGCAAGGTGAATCCCATCTGGCCGAGGAAGACATAAAGGACCTCGCCGGTCTGCATCAGGGCGAAGAGCGGCCAGGCAAAAATGAGCAGCCCGATCGACGCGGCGGCGAGGATCGGCTTGCGGCCGATGCGGTCGGAGAGCCGCGCCATGACCAGCACCACGCCGAGCAGGATCACCATATTGAGCGAGTTGATCTGCAGCGCGGTGCGGGCGCCCATATCGGCGGCGAGCTTCAGCCAGGTGACGAGGTAAACGAAGATCAGATAGAAGGCGACGGCATTGACGAGGCTGATGCCCACCGCCTGCAGCATCGCGACCGGGTGCTCGCGCAACGCCTTCATCAGCGGCGAACCTTCCTTGGCCGCCGGCTTGTCGAACTCCATGCGCCGGCGCAGCAGGAAACCCGCGACACCGACCAGCACGCCGAACAGGAATGGGACGCGCCAGCCCCAGGCCACCACCTCTTCGAGCGGCAGCACGTTGAGAACGAGGGCGCCAACCGCTGAGCCCAGCAATATGCCGCCGGTGGCGCCGAAGGCGGCCCAGGCCGCCGCGGCTCCACGCCGTCCGGGCTCTGCCGTCTCGGCGAGGAAGACGGCGGAGCTGGTGAACTCGCCGCCCACCGCCAGGCCCTGCATCATGCGGCAGAGCAACATCAGGATCGAGGCCCAGATGCCGATATCGGCATAGGTCGGCAACAGGCCCATGAACAGCGTGGGCACCGCCATCGCCACCACCGACCACAGCAAGGCCGGGCCGCGGCCGACCCGATCGCCGATATGGCCGAAGAGAATGGCGCCCAGGGGCCGCATGAAGAAGCCGACGGCGAAAACCGCATAAGCGGCGAGCAACGAGGTGCGCGGATCCTCGGAGGGGAAATAGAGACTGCCGATGGTCCGGGCGAAGAAGCCGTAAATGGCGAAGTCGTACCACTCCATCACATTGCCGACGATGCCGGCCCAGACCACGCGTTTGCGATCCTTGTGGCCCGCTTCACCCGTCGCGGATGCGGATGCACTTGTCATGAAACGAACCCCGTCAGCCCCCGAGGCACGGGCCCAACGATATTATGGAAGCTCGGCACATCGCAAGAGACCAGCGTCGCCCAGCCGCCAGAGCCCTTCCCGTTTTGATCGAATCGTTCCGATTCGATCAAAACGGGAAAAGGGCTCGTAAACATATAATCTGGAGCGCTTCCTTATCGCCAAAGTCGAGCAACTTTGGCGGGAAGCGCTCTAACGGGACGATCGCCTTGCCGCGCTTGGAAATGCGCTCCCCGCCACGCCCTCCCGAACGACGACGCGGTTTTCATCGTGGCGTCCGTCCATGGGCCGGATGTGGACCGGCACGGACTTGTAGGACGGCGTGCCGCTCTGCGGATCGTGGTTCTCCAGAGCGATCAAAGGCTGCATCTCGGGATAGTAGGCCGCGCAACAGCCCTCGGGCAGGTCGAACCTCACCAGTGTCAATCCCCGGACAATGCGGTCCGCGCGCGCGAATTTCAGCGCGGTGGCCAGCTCGACCACATCGCCCTCCGCAAGTCCACGGCGCGCCATTTCGTTCTCACTCAGGAAGAGAATATCACGGCGGCCGAAGACTCCGCGATAACGGTCGTTAAGGGCATAGACGGTGGTATTGAACTGATCATGCGAGCGCAAGGTGGTCAGCCGCAGGACCATCGGATCGCCGGTCATCTCATCCTCATCGAGACGCGGCGAGGGAATGAAATTCGCCCTTCCGGTTTTTGTCTTCCAGATGCGCCGGCCGGCCGAATTGGGCAGATGAAATCCGCCAGGCTTGCGCACCCTCTCGTTGAAGCCATGGAAGTCCGGAAAGACGGCCTCCATCTTATCCCTGATCCGATCGTAGTCCGCGACCAGGCCGTCCCAGTCGACATCATGTTTGCCGCCGAGTGTCGCCTTGGCGATCTGCGCGACGATCCATGGCTCGGACCTGACATTGTCGCTGGGCGGCTTCACAAATCCGCGCGAGGCATGAACCATCGACATGGAATCCTCGACGGTGACGAATTGCAGGCCGGCCGCCTGCATGTCCATATCGGTTCTGCCAAGGCACGGCAGCACGAAGGTCTTTGCACCAACCAGCAGATGGGAGCGGTTGAGCTTCGTCGTGATGTGCACGGAAAGATCGAGATTGCGGAAGCCCGCGAAACAGGCCTGCGGATCGGATGATGCAATGGCAAGGTTTCCGCCCAGGCAGATCAGAGTTTTGGCGCGCCCGTCGCGCATCGCCGCGATGCTTTCGACCACCGAATGGCCGTGCGCGCGTGGCGGTTCGAAGTCGAAGACCTGGCCCAAGCGGTCAAGGAACAGCGGGTCGGGCTTTTCCCAGATGCCGACGGTACGGTCGCCCTGAACATTGCTGTGCCCGCGCAGCGGACAGATGCCGGCGCCAAGCCTGCCCATATTGCCCTTGAGCAAAAGCAGGTTCACCAATTGCTGGACATTCTGCGTTCCGGTGGCGTGCTGGGTGATCCCCATGCCATAGCAGAGAATGGTGGCTTTCGACGTCGCATAGACTCGCGCGACTGATTCCAGCCCGGCCCTCGAAAGGCCGCTGGCGCGCTCGATCTCGTCCCAGTCCGTCGCCTGGATGTCGGCGACCAGCAGGTCAAAGCCCGCGGTGTGCTCGGCAATGAATTCGTGGTCGAGTACGGCCGCCTGCCCGGCGGCCCTGGCTTTCTCGTCCAAAGCGAGAAGCGCCTTGCAGATTCCCTTGATCGCCGCGGCGTCGCCCCCGACCTTGACCTGGAAGTAATTGCTGGCAATCCGGGTGGAGGACAGCGTCACCATCTCCACGACGGATTGCGGAGATTCGAAACGCTCCAAGGCCCGTTCCTTGAGCGGGTTGAAGACGATGATCGCGCCACCACGCCTCGACACGCTGCGTAGCGTGGCCATCATCCTTGGATGATTGGTGCCGGGATTGTGCCCAAAGGAAAGAATCAGGTCGGCGTGGTCGAAGTCCTCGAGGCTGACCGTGCCCTTGCCGACGCCGAGGGACATCGGCATGCCGACCGAGCTGGCCTCGTGACACATGTTGGAGCAATCGGGAAAATTGTTGGTGCCATACATGCGGACGAAGAGCTGATAGAGGAAGGCCGCTTCGTTCGAAGCGCGGCCGGAGGTATAGAACTCCGCCTGATCGGGATAAGCGAGCGCGTTCAACTCCCGCCCGATTTCGCCGAATGCATCCGCCCATTCGACGACCTCGAAATGGTCGGTCTCGGCATTGTAGCGCAGAGGCTCGGTGATCCGGCCCTGGTCCTCGAGCCAATAATCCGACCTGCTCCACAGATCCCTGACGCTGTGCGCGGCGAAGAAGTCCGGTCCGATCTTCTTGGTCGTCGCCTCCCAGGCGATCGCCTTGGCGCCATTCTCGCAGAACTCGAAAGAGGATGTATGCTTGGGGTCGGGCCACGCGCAACTCGGGCAGTCGAACCCATCGGGCTTGTTCTGATTCATCAAGACATGCGCGCCGCGCGCGATGACCTGCTGATCCTTCAGCGCAAGCGCGACCGCCTTGAGCGCTCCCCAGCCGCCGGCCGGTCCTTTGTAATCGACGATACCTTCTGGTCGCTTCCTGGTCATGAGACGCTCCATCGCATCGCCGACGAGGCGACGATAGAGCAGATTGTCGGCACCTCACAAGAGGAGGCGCAGCCGCGAAGGGCCTACCCCGCCGCCCCGATCCTGAGCGTGCGACTCTCCTCGCGGCCGACGCCCTGGATCTCGATACGGTCGTCATGGACGGCGACGATGGCATAGGCGGTGGTGGCCGGCGTCTCGACCATGCCCTTGAAGTTCACGAAGTGCTTGCCTTTCAGCTCGCCATAGTTGCCGGCATGGTTGTGGCCGTTGAGATAGGCGACGACATGGTCGTGGCTGGTCAGCAGATCGACGATGCGTTCACTGTCCCACAGATTGTGCTCATTGGCGGGATAGACCGGATAATGACCGAGCACGACGACCCGTTCCCCGGCCGCCTTCGCGGCGACGATGGTTTTCTCCATCCAGGCGAATTGCTCGTCGCTGAGCGAGCCGTTCCACACTTGCGCGTTTGCCGCCTTGGCCTCGGTGAGCTTCGCCAGCCGCTCGGCGGCGAGTTCGCGGCGCGGATCGCCGACGGGCGGCGCGAAGGTCGAGACATCATTGCCGTCGATGACCAGGAAACGATAGCCACCGCCGGCGAAATCGTAATAGGAGCGCTTCAGGCCGACCTGGCGCAGCACGGCATGGAGATAATCCGGCGCCACTTCATAATCGTGATTGCCGAGCACGAAGAAATGCGCGTGCTTGAGGCGGTCATAGATCGGCAGGATGTCGTCATAGCTCTGCCAATGGCGGTCGATGATGTCGCCCAAGGTCGCGACGAACTGCAATTCCTCTCCGTTCAGCGCCTTGACCGCCTCGTCGAGCTTCCACAGGCTGTTGGCGTAATACCGCGTGCCGTTCGTCTTGGGTGGGAAAGGCGCATATTGCGGGTCGGCGACGATGCCGAATTTGAACAGCGGCGCGCCTTGCGCCGAAACCTCTTGCGCGGCGAAGCCGGCGAAGGGCGCCACGAGCGCGGCAGCGCCGGACAGTTTCAGAATTCCGCGACGGTTCAACATGAGAGGCCTCCAGTCATTTCGGTGAATGGAGACGCCGCTTAGGCGCGCCACATCTCATCGCAATGACAGATGGATGTCACACCGCCAGCCTGCGCGTCGCCTCGATCAAGGCATCGGTGATTTGTCCCAGCGCGTCGAACTGGCCGTAATAATCAAGTCCATGATCGCGCTGATGGCCGAGGCCATGGTCGGAGGAGAGATGCCAGGTGCGGCCGCTCGAATTGAGCTCGAGCACATGGAGCCGGCCGGTGCCTTCCTCGCGGACGATGTCGATGCCGAATACCGGCCCGAAGGTGAGCTTGGCCGCGATGTCGCGCGCCAGCACCAGGATGTCGGCGTCGTCGATGAGATCAAGCCGGCGGGCGACACCATTGGCCGCAACCTCGAGCTCGAAATCATCATCACCCGTGGGATCGAGCCGCGGCGAGTCCGCGTCGGCCAAGGAGCGCATCGCATAGATGATGCGGCCGAGCACGGTCATGACGCGATAGCAGCAGGTCCGCGATCCGGTATGGATGTAGCGTTGGGCGAGCATGAGCCGGCCCCGGCGCGGATCGTCCTCCGGCAGCCGCGACGTGTCGGACCAGCGCACGAAACGCGTGCGCTTGAGCGCGACGCCGCGGCCCCTATAGCCGACATCCGGCTTGATCACGGTGAACGGTCCCCACTTCGCCGCATCGAGCCTGAGATCCGGCGTGATCGGCACGGTCTCGGGCACCGGAAATCCGGCAATGCGCAGGCGCCGGAGCTCCTCGGATTTGGGGATCCTGGCGGCCATCAGCCGGGCGCCGCGCAGACGCGGATCGAGCGGCACCGGGATCGGTGAAAAAATGAGCGTCGGCCGCTCGGCCATCTTCTGCCAGAAGCCCGAAGGCGGCGCCTCGGCGACCGATAGGACATGCACGTCGATGTCGGTGGCACGGCCATACATCATGTTGCGGATGGTGTGGAAGTCGGAGATCTGCTGGCGCTTCGGCACCTGAATGATGATGAGATTATACGCAGGCATGCCCCGACACACGTCCCCACAACTCACCCTCTAAAGATAACTTTAGGTAGTTTTTAGGCGACAAATCAAGGGGGTTTGGCCTGGAGACAGGCGACGATGACGCGATAGCGGCGGCATCGAGGGCAGCGACAGCCTTGCGGAAGAGCTGGTCACGCGTCACACGCATGAGGCGCCCCGCCGCCGCGAAGTTCGGCGAACTCGATCTTCAGGAAATCGGCGAGCCTGCGGGTTTTCTCCGGAACCGGACCGGTCTTCGGGTAGAGCAGCCGCAGGTCGAAGCCCGGCACCTCGTGCCGCGGCAGAAGCCGGACGAGACGGCCCGCCGCCAGATCATCGCGGCAAGCCGGCATCTGCAACACGCCGATGCCGGCGCCGGCCAGGAGCAGCGCATGGAGCGGCCGCCAGTTGCTCACCGTCCATGTCGTCGTGATCGGGATACGCTCCACCTCGGCTCCGCAACCGAGCGGCAGGAAACCATCGTTGAATATCCCGGCGACGCGCAGGAATGGATGCGACTTCAGCTCCTCCGGCCTCGCCGGCGCGGCGTGGCCGGCCAGATAGACGGGGGCGGCGACGAGCTGGCGTTCCACATGGCCGATATGCTCGGCGAGGCAGTTTCTTTCCGAGGCATCGCCGAGCCGCAACGACAGGTCGACGCCTTCGGTCACCGGATCGACGATCCGGTCGTTCAGAAGCAGATCCACCTTGAGATCGGGATGGTCCTCCCGGAAGCGCATCAGCATCCGGGGCAGCACCAGCTCGCCCAGCCCGTGCGGCGCGGCGACACGCAGCGTGCCGCGCAAGGCCGAGACATCCTTGCGGCTGATGCTTTCGGCATAGGCGGCCGCCTCCAGGGCCTTCTTGCACCGCTCGTAGAAAACCAGTCCGAGATCGGTGGGCAGCGTGGTGCGGGTATTGCGATGCAGCAGCCTGATCTGGAGATAGGCCTCGAGCCGCGCCACCCGCTCGCTCACCGCCGGCTGCCCCATGCCGAGATCGCGCGCGGCGGCCGACAGATTGCCGCGCTCCACCACTCTCGCAAAGACACGCATCGCGGCCAAGAGGTCCATGATCGATCCATTCCAGCGTCGTCGCCGAGGAATAAAGCGGGCTTTTGGGCAATTCAATGTCGACCGACCCAGACCAGGCCTGGGCAAAAAGAAGGGGCGCCGAAGCACCCCTTTCGAGTTTCTGGTCGCGGGCCTTCTCTTATGAAAATCAGAAGTGCCAGCTGAGGCCGACCCGCACCACATGGAAAGCAATGTCGGATTTCGCCTCGCCGCCGGCGCTGGCGTCGCCGGCTTCGATGCCACCGAGATCGGTGTAGCGATATTCGATCCGCGCGCTCAGCGTGTCGGTAAGGGCGTAATCGAGGCCGCCGCCCAGCGTCCATCCCCATTTGGTGGCGCTGTCGTCGCTGACCCCGCCGGCCGCATCATGGAGCGAAAGCTCAACCCCGCCGACCGCGAGACCGCCGGTCGTGTAGAAAAGCGCCCGATCCACGGCAAAACCCGCCCGCAGGCGCAGCGAGCCCAGCCAGTCGATCTCCGCTTCGATGCGGCCGATCTTGGCGCCCCCCGCATCGAGAAGATCCGTGTCGCCGTCCATATCGGCAAGCTCGATGTCGCCCGTGACACCGAGAACGATATTGTCGACTTGCCAGTCATAGCCGGCATTGAGGCCGCCGACGAAGCCGCCGAGGCCGATCGAGCCCCTCCCCTGGCCGAGCGTGACGGGCGAGCTTCTGCCGCCCAGCCCGCCGACGCTGCCACCACAGACATCCGCGGAAAGCAGAAGTATGCCACCGCCGTCGCCGCAGGACGCCGCCGTGTCGTTCTCGCCCCAGCCATAACCGCCTTGCAGGCCAATGGACGGACCGGCCCAGTCATAGGCCGCGGGCCCGGGCAGGTCGGCGGCGTGCGCGGCCGAAGCCATGAACGCTGCCGCGCCCAGCAGAAGGAGTCTTCGCATCATCATTGCCCCCAGATCGTCGAATGTCGCCGGAAAGTGACAACAAACAGCGTTCGAGGCAACGCATGCCGTCCACATGATTATGATCGGAAAGACCGATGGCTCAGGTGAATCTCAGGCCGACGCCGATACGGCGCAGGTCCAGTTGCGTGATGACGCGCTGCGAAGCGAGATTGTCGTGATCGGTGCCATAGAAAAGCCGGCGCATTGCGAGCTCCGGCAGATTCGTCCAGGCGGCGGTGACCAGACGCGCCAGGCCGCGGCCACGGAATTTCGGCACGGTGGCGAGGCCGAGTTCGGCGCCGTCATCGGAAATCCGGGCGGCGAAGGCCATGGACGCCACTTCGCCCTCCGCCATCAAGATCACCCAGGGCGCCCAGAGATCCTCGGGCACCCGCATGCGCAGATCGATGAGGTTTTGCGGCATGCCGTCCTTTGCAACGGCGGCCATGAAGCGGTCGCCCTCTTCACTTCCGGAGGTGATGAATTTCGCGGCGCTCTCCACCTGTAGGCCATGCGGCAGCTCATGAACAAGCTCGCGACTGAGCTCGGCGCCGGGCAGCAGCCGCTCATAATCCGCCATGAAACGCGGCAACGCACCCGGCTCTTCGAAAGGCGGCTCCTGCGCGACCAGCGCGTCGATCTCGGCGGCGATGTCGGGCGCCAGATCGTGGCGCAGCCGCGCGACCGTGCCGCTCCTGCATCCGGCGAGCCAGAATTTCGGGCCCGCCGACCGGTCGGGATCATTTTCGCGCGCAATGCGCCCTTCGGGCGTCAGGACATAGAGCGTGCGGCCTTCGAGATCGAGCAAATCGAGATCCATCATGCTCCGTCATACCGCGGACCAAGGTCACGCCGCCAGTGGAGAAAGCTCCTCCGTTGCAAGCGCGCGCTGAAGCGACGGGCGTTGCGCCAGATTATTGGCGAAGCGGGTAAAGTTGGCGTAAGCACCGCGCATATCGAGGCCGATGCCGACACCCCAGCGATAGAGCACATAGAGAAACGCATCGGCCGCCGTCAGCCCGTCGCCCACCGCATGCGGGCCGGTGAGCCTGGCGTCGATCATGGCGTAGCAGTCGGCGACCGTCTGCCGGCCCTTGGCGGTGATCGCCGGATGAAGCGTCTCGTCGTCGGCGAAACGTTGCGGCCGCCATAGACCGCCATAGGCCTGGCCATGCACGGTGCCCGACAGCCAGTTCAGCCATTCGAGCACGCGCGCCTGGGCGAGTGGCGTCGTGCCCATCAGATGGTGTTGCGGCGCCAGATGCGAGATGGCCAGCGCAATGGCGGGAAGCTCGGTGATCACCTCGTCGTCGAGCGCCAGGACCGGCAGACGCTTCTTCGGGTTGAGGCGCATGAAGTCCGCGGTCAGGTGAGCGCCCTCGCGGATCGGCACCCGGATCGGCTCGAAATCCTGGCCGATCTCGTTCAGCAGCATATGCGGCGCCAGCGAACAGGCGCCCGGCGAATACCAGAGTTTTACGCGGGGCATGTGGGCATCCTCGCTCGCATGATTGACTAGGTAGATCAGTCTACCTATGATTCGGCAATGGCGCAAGGAAGTGAGAAGGTCGCGGGCGAAGGACGGCGCAAGCTGATCGATACGGCGCGCCGGCTCTTCACCCTGCGCGGGGTCGCGCATGTCGGCATCAATGAAGTAACCGCGGAAGCGGGTGTGGCGCGCATGACGCTCTACAACAACTTCCCCTCCAAGGAGGCGCTGACCGAAGCGGTCTATCGCGAGATGGCGGAGAAGGCGCTCGCCCGCCTCGATGAGGTCATCGCTTCGGAGACGACGGAGGAGAAGCGCATCGCAAGCCTCTTCAGCCATTTTGGCCGCTATGCCGAGAGCCCCTCCTATCGCGGCTGCTCCTTCATCCAGGCGAGCCTGCAGGAGGCGGACCCGAAGGGCAAGTTGCGGGCGATCGTGCAGACTTACAAGAAAGCGCTGCGCCAGCGCATCTTCGTCCTGCTCGACGGCAAAAGGCGCAACCGGGCGCTGCTCGCCGACCAGATCACCATCCTGCTCGATGGCGCGGTGACCGAGGCCTATATCAAAGGTGTCAACGACCCGCTGGCGGCGGCGCGCCAGGCGGCGCTCACCTTGGCGCGGGCCTGAGCGCCCTCCGCCACTCTGACTCATGACAGGCCGCGGCCGGCAAGCTACACTTTGATCTGCGCACCGGTTTGCCCGGATGCCCAGGGGATGGCCATGACGAAGTTCACGATCAACCCGCCGGTCTTCATCGGCTCGGTCGTCATCATCGCCTTTTTCGTCGGGATCGGCGTCCTGGCGCCGCGCCAGGCCGAGGCGATCTTCAGCACCATGCAATCCGCCATATTGGCCCGCTTCGGCTGGCTCTATCTGCTGGCGGTCGGCATCTTCCTGTTTTCGATGATCCTGCTCGCCTTCGGGCGTTACGGCGCGCTGAAGCTCGGACCGGACGACTCCGAGCCCGACTTTCACTATCTCTCCTGGATGGCCATGCTGTTCGCCGCCGGCATGGGCATCGGCCTCATGTATTTCGCGGTCGGCGAGCCGATGACACATTTCGCCGCCCCGCCCGAGGCCGCGCCCTTGTCGATCGCCGCGCAGCGCGAGGCGATGAGCGTCACCTTCTTCCATTGGGGCGTGCATGCCTGGGCGGTCTATGCGGTGGTCGGCCTGTCGCTCGCCTATTTCGGCTATCGCTACAACCTGCCGCTCACGGTGCGCTCCGGCCTCTATCCGCTGCTGAAAGACCGCATCAATGGGCCAATCGGTCACGCGGTGGACATCTTCGCCATCTGCGGAACGCTGTTCGGTCTCGCCACATCGCTGGGCTTCGGCGTGCTGCAGATCAATGCCGGCCTCGACTTCCTGCTCGGCGTCCCGAAATCGATCTATGTGCAGCTGGCGCTCGTCGCCGGCGTCACCGCCATCGCCACCGTCTCGGTCGTAACCGGCCTCGACAAAGGTGTGCGCATCCTGAGCGAGCTCAATCTCAGTTTCGCCGTCCTGCTGATGCTGTTCGTGCTGCTGGTCGGGCCGACGAGCCTCCTGATGCGCGACTTCGTGCAGAATATCGGCCTCTATCTCGATACGCTGCTGCTGCGCACCTTCAACATCTACGCCTATGAGCCGCGGCCCTGGACCGAACGCTGGACGCTGTTCTATTGGGCCTGGTGGATTTCATGGTCGCCCTTTGTCGGCATGTTCATCGCCCGCATCTCGCGCGGCCGCACGGTCCGCGAATTCATCGTCGCGGTGTTGTTCATCCCGGCGGGCTTCACCTTCTTCTGGATGACGGTGTTCGGCAACACCGCGATGTTCATCGACACGACGGTCGCCCAAGGCGCACTCGCCGCCGCGGTCAAGGCCGACCTCTCGGTGGCGCTGTTCCAGTTCTTCCAGTATCTGCCCTGGCCCGTCGTGACCTCGACACTGGCGGTGGTGCTGGTGTGCATCTTCTTCATCACCTCCGCCGATTCGGGCTCGCTCGTCATCGACACGATTGCGTCCGGCGGCAACACCGAAACACCGGCGCTGCAACGCGTCTTCTGGTGCGCGCTGGGCGGCGTGGTGACGAGCGTCCTGCTCGCCGCCGGCGGCCTCTCCGCTTTGCAATCGGCGACGATCTCAACCGCCTTGCCCTTCTCGCTGGTGATGATCGTGCTGGTGTGGTCGCTGTTCGCCGGGATGAAGGCCGATGTCGCGCAGAGCGCGGCGCGGCGCAAAGGCCTGCCGGCGGCACATCCGGTTCCCGGCCTCTCCTGGCAGCGCCGCCTGGGCCTGATCCTCAGCACGCCCGGCCGGCCGGAGATCCAGCATTTTATCGCGAACGCGGCGCGCCCCGCCCTCGATGCCGTCGCCGCCGAGATGACGCGCCGCGCCCGCATCGCCCGGGTCGAGCAGGACGGCGAGACCGGCGCCGTGGCGCTCACCGTCGCGGCCGAAGGCGTGCGCGATTTCGTCTATGGCGTCGAAATCGCCGAGCACAAGCTGCCGGCCTTCACGGCACATGAAGCGGCGCGCATGGATCTGCGCTACGAAGCACGCACCTATTTCTCCGACGGCAGCCGCGGCTATGACATCATGGGCCTGTCGGAACGGCAGATCATCGATGATGTGCTGCGGCAGTTCGAAGGGTATCTGGCGCTGGTGCAGTCGCCCGAGACCTCACTCGTGACCACGGCGCCCGAACATTAGATCACGATCAGCTCAATCCGCCCATTCGTGGTCGGTGGTGAAAGCGATGGTGAGCCAGCGGTCGGGGCCCTCGCCGCCGATGGCGAGACCGATCTCGTCGCGGATGCGGTCCCAGTCCTCGAGCCGCTTCGGCGGCCAGCCTTTAGGCGCGATAAAATAGAGCTCTATCTGGCGGCCACGGCCGACGCGCGCGACATAGGCGCGGTGCGACAGGAAGCCATAACGCGCGACGATCGCCTGGGCCACCCGGTCGACCTCCTGCTTGAGGGCGGCGGGCGTCACCAGCAGCACATCGGCGAGCGCCTGCCTGACCGTGCCGATGGGGATCGGGATGATGACGAGGCAGACGAGCGCCAGCACCAGGGGATCGATATAGGGCGAGAGATGTTCGTAGCGTGTGCCCTGGATGAGATAACCGATGATAAAGGCGATGAGTAGCGCCGCGGTGATGGCGCCCGACATCGTCCACGCCTTGGCGTCGAGCGCCAGGAAATCGGAGCCGATGCGCCGGTTGGCATAACGGCCGAACAGCGCCATGGCGAAGCAGGCGATCAGCGTCACCACCGCGTAGATGATGGCGAGATCGAAATCGAGCGGGCGGCCGCCGGTCATCAGGCTGCCGACGGCGTTGATCAGCGCATAGATGGCGGCGCCGATCAGCAGCACGCCGTTCAGCAGCAGCACGATCGGCTCGAGATGCCAGAAGCCCATGGTGAAACGGTCGGTGAGGCGCGAGCGCGATCTGCCCGAGGCGGCGGATGAGGCGATGAGATTGGCGACGAGCAGCGCCACGACCGTCATGCCGGCATCCGCCAAGGCATAGACGCCGTCGAAGACGATGGCGAAGGAGCCGGATAGCAGACCGAAGAGTATGCCGAAACCCGCGACAATAAAGGTCACGGCGATCGACAGACGCAATATGCCCCGCTCGGTCATCATGGGGCGAGCATACAGGCGAGGAGGGCGTCTTCAAACTCCCCTTCTCCCGTTGTCGGGAGAAGGGGAAATCATCGGAAGGAAATGTCTTAAATGCTCGGGAAATTGGCCGGCAGCGGGGTGCCAATCCACTTTTCCGACAGCGCCGACAGCGAGCCGTCGAGCAGGCCGAGATGGATATAGGTGTCGAGCCAGCGCAGCAATTCCGGGCTCGCCTGCTGAATGCCGATATAACAGGGCGAGAACTGCAGGATGAATTTGGCCTTCAGCTGCAGCTTCGGGTCCTTGTCCATCATGTCCTTGGCGACGACGTCGGCGGTGGCGAGAAGCTGCGCCTGGCCGGAGGTGAAAGCGGCCGCGGCGGTCGCGTCGTCATCGAAGCGCATGATCTTGGCGTTGGGCGCCGCCTTGGTGAGCTCGAGGTCCTGCGTCGTGCCGCGGGCGACCGCGATGGTCTGGTCGGTGAGCTCGGACGGCTTGGTCACGGCGATGCTGTCCGGCCCGAAGACGCCGATCGAGAGCGCCGCATAGGGCGAGGTGAAGGCGATCTGCAAAGCGCGCTCGGGCGTGGCGCCCATGGCGGCGATGACGATGTCGAGCTTGTCGGTGGCGAGATAGGGCACGCGGTTAGCGCCGGTGATCTGCTGAAGCTCAAGCTTCACGCCCAGCGCCTCGGCGATCTTCTTCGCCATGTCGACATCGAGGCCGACGGCTTCGTTGTTCTTGTCGACGGACCCGAAAGGCGGCACGTCGATCGGCACGCCGATGCGCACGACGCCGTTCTTGATGATCTGCTGGAGGTCGGCGGCCTTCACCGGCAGCGCGGCGAAGAGACCCGCCAAAAGGACGGCGAAGAGTAGTCTCGTCAGATGTTTCATTTCATTCTCCCTAGGCTTCGTTGACTCTAATTCTCCCGGCTTAGTGCAGAACGGCGCTCAGGAAGCTCCTGAGTTCCGCCGTACGCGGCGTCTGCAGAATCTCGCGCGAAGGCCCATCCTCGTGGATGCGGCCCTCATGCATGAAGATCACGCGGTCGGCGACGTTCTTGGCAAAGTTCATCTCATGGGTGACGAGCATCATGGTCATGCCTTCCTTGGCGACCCCTTCGAGCACGCGCAGCACCTCACCGACCAGCTCCGGATCGAGCGCCGAAGTGATTTCGTCGAACAGCATCAGAGCCGGCTGCATGGCGAGCGAGCGGGCGATGGCGACGCGCTGCTGCTGGCCGCCCGACAATTCGTCCGGATAGGCATGGAGCTTCTCGGCGAGGCCGACTCTCGCCACCACGTCGCGTGCAATGCCGCGCGCCGCCTCACGGTCGAGCTTCTTCACCAGCTTCAACGCGAGCGTCACATTGCGCTCGACATCGAGATGGGGGAACAGATTGTAGCTCTGGAACACCATGCCGGCGCGCTCGCGCAGCACATTGAGATCGGCATCCCGGGCAGTGACATCGATCCCGGCGACCAGGATCTTGCCGGCTTGGACTTGCTCGAGCCCGTTGATGCAGCGCAAGAGCGTCGACTTGCCGGAGCCGGAGCGCCCGATGATGGCGACGATCTCACCCTTCTCGACTTTCAGCGACACGCCCTTCAGCACCTCGACCGGACCGAAGGATTTGCGAATGTCGGTGAGCTCAACGAGCGACATGAAGTTTCCTTTCGAGCCGCCGGCTCATTTGCGACAGCGAGAAGCAGATCACGAAATAGACGACGGCGACGACCAGATAGACGCGCAAGGGCGCGAAGGTGGCGCCCGAGATGATCTGACCGGCGCGGGTCAGCTCGACGAAGCCGATGAGGGCGGTGAGCGAGGTGTTCTTGATCAATTGCACCAGGAAGCCGACGGTCGGCGCCACCGCGACGCGCAACGCCTGCGGCAGCACGACATAAGTGAGACGCTGGCCGTAGGTGAGGCCGAGCGAGGCGCCGGCCTCCCATTGCCGCACCGATACCGACTGCAGCGCGCCGCGCCAGATCTCGCCGAAGAAGGCCGCGGCGTAGATCGACAGCGAAATCGCCGCCGCCGTCCAGGCATCGACCTGGATGCCGATGAGCGGCAGGCCGAAGAAGAAGATGAAGAGCTGACCGAGAAGCGGCGTGCCCTGGATGAGGTTGATATAGAGGATGGCAAGCCAGTTGGCGGGCTTGAAGGGCACGATGCGCAACGCGGCGATGACGAGGCCGAGAAGCCCGCCGCCCAGCATGGCGACCAGAGCGAGCGCCACGGTCCAGCGCGCGGCGAGCAGCAGATAGACGACATCGGGACCGGCGAATTCGCGGATCATCGGGCCGGCCTCCGGACGAAGACGGCCCAGTAGATGAGAGAGAAGAGCGCGCGGAAGGCCAGCGTGAGGATGAGATAGGACAGGGTGATCAGCGTATAGGCCTCGAAGGAGCGATAGGTGCGCGAATCGATGAAGGCCGCCTGATGGAAGAGCTCGGTCACGCCGATCGAGGAGACGACGCAGGTGGCAAGCATGATGAGCACGAACTGGCTGGCAAGCGCCGGATAGATCGCCTTCATCGCCTGGAACAGAACGACGTGGCGGAATGTCTGCGCCGCCGTCAGGCCCAAGGAGCGGCCGGCCTCGATCTGGCTGCGGCGCACCGATTCGAAGCCGGCGCGCAGGATCTCAGCGCCGTAAGCGCCCATATTGATGGAGAGCGCGATCACCGCGGCGAGATCGGCGGTGAGACGAAGACCCAACGACGGCAGGCCGAAAAAGACAATGAAAAGCTGGACCAGCAGCGGCGTGTTGCGGATGGTCTCGACATAGATACGCGCCGGCACGTTCAGCCATTTCGACGGCGATCCGGCGGCGATGGCGACACCCAGGCCGATGATGAGGCCGAAGACCATGGTCAGTACCGACAGCTGCAGCGTCATCAGCACGCCCTGCAGAATCTCGGCCTGGTAGCGCAGCAGGATCTCGAAACGGAAATTGTAGTTCATCGGCGCAGAGCCCCTTTCTGCGGCGCGGCAGAATATGGGAAGGTTCTACACGATGATGAGATCACGTGACACACCGCTCAGGAGTTCACATCCGGTCTCCGTCACCAGGACATTGTCGATGATACGCGCACCCAGCCCTTCCTCTCCGATAAAGACCGGCGGCTCGACGGTGACCACCATGCCGGCTTCCAGGCGATGCGGACTCTTACCGATGAGGGCGAGGCTCTCGGCCCAGCTCGGCGGGAAGCCCGGACCCAGACTATAGCCCGAAAGATGTACACGGTGAGGCTCGAGCCCCATATCGGCGATGACACGCTTGGCTGCCTCATGCGGCAGCGTGGCCGGCACGCCGGCGCGGATCTCGGCGATCATCGCATCCGAGGCGCGGCGCACCGTGTCATAAAGCTCGCGCATGCGCGGGCTCGGTCTACCAAGCGCAAATTGCCGGCCGATGGTGGCGGTGTAACGTTTCCAGGTGGCGCCGAATTCGATATTGCCGAAATCGCCGGGCGCCAAACGGCGCTCGGTCGGCGCGCCATGGCTGAAGGCCGAGCGCGGGCCGGAGACGAGATTGATCGGGCTCGCGGCGATGCCGCTGTCGGCGGCGAGCAACGTTTCATAGACGGCACCCGCCAACGCCAGCTCGGACTTGCCGGGTGCCAGTTCGGCGATGAAACCGTCGAGCCCCTTGTCGCACAACGCGGCCGCCTTGCGGATATAGCCGATCTCGGTGGGTGATTTGACGAGCTTCAGATCGGCAATGAGATCGCTCGCATCGATGACGCGGTCGGCGCCCAGAAGATCGCGCAAAGCGAGATAGTGATAGGGATGGAGATAGAAGGACGGCACCTCGAGGCCGATACGCCTGCCGATGAGCTTGTGCTTGCGGGCGAGCGTGGCGAAAGCGGCGATGGGATCTTCCGTCTCGCCGCCGCCGAAGCCATGTACCTCATCGGCGATCGAGCAGGCTTCGAACTCGTTCACCTCGCCCTGGCGCGTCAGCACGATCAGCTGCTGGCTTTCGGCGCCGATCAGCAGACACTGGAATTCCTGATAACTCTTCGCGTCGCTTCCGGTGAGCCAATGGATGGAGCCCGGATGGATGGCGATGAGCCAGTCGAGGCCGCGCTCAGCCATCAGGGCATGGACGCTCCCGAGACGGGCGGCAAATTCAGCGAGCGTGAAATCTTCCTTCGCCATCAGTCGCGCGCCACAGCAAGAGCCTCGATCTCGATCAGCAGATTCTCGAAGGCGAAGCCGGCGACCCGGGCCGCGGTCACCACCGGACCGGGCTCGGGATAGAATTCGCGCTGCACGCGCGCGATCGTCGCGCGCTCAGCCGCGATATCGGTCCAGCTGCCTTCGGCATGGTAATAGATGTAGAGCTTGGCGACATGGCTCTCGTCGAGTCCCGCTTCCGCCAAAGTGCGGCGGATGAAGGTGAAGACATTGCGCGTTTGCGTCTCCATGTCACGACCGACGGCTTGGGCCTTGGCGTCGGCCGAGATCTGGCCGCCGATGAAAGCAAGCTTGCCGATCTTCCAGCCTTGCGTGAACTGATTGCCGGGAATGCTCCAGTCCCAGTGGTCGGCAGGCTGCAGACGCTGCTTCACATCGCCGAGAACACCGATGCCCTCGACCTGGATGAGCTCATCGGCAAGGCCGAGGCTCTTGATGCGCAGGCCGGCGCCGGCGGCGGAGGGCACCGACATGTAGCGGCGGCGCACCGCCGTCATCTTCTCCCAATAATCGGTGACGGCGCGGCCCTCGCCGAAGAAGCGAAAGTAAGTGTTCTGCCGCATCAGATTGCTGCGGTCGCCACCACCCGCCTTGAGCATCGTGTCGAGATTGCGGAAGGCCTCATCGGTCTGGATCTCGATGTCGCCGAGGCCCAGAAGCCTGCCGTCGCGATCAAGCGTGCGCTGGCCGCCGATGAACAACATGTCGCCGACCTTCCAGCCCTGGACGAAAGGCGAGGCCTTGGCGCGCCGCCAATGGCCCGGCGGATCGAGCAGCTCACGTTCTCCTCCGATCACCGCCCAGGCATCGATCATCAGGCGCGCGCCTTCGCGCTCGAGGCCGCAATTGATCTCGGTCGAGGTCGGGCCCGGATAGATGAAATAGGAATGGCGGACCTCGTCGAGCTCGGCGAGGAAACGTCCAACCGAGGCATCACCCGGCGGACAGGAGAAATAGACATTGTGCTTTACGACATCGGCGAGCGTGGCGCCGGCGGAAGCGAGCGCCGCCCGCAACCGCTCGAGGATCGTGCGGGCTTCCGTCATTACATCCGGCGTGCCGTCTGCGGCATAAAGCCCGCCGATAAAGACCAGATTGCCAGCCCGCACGACCTCGGGCGTGCCGCCGTCCCTGGCCGGAAAGAACTCTAGATACACAGGCGACCTCCCCTTTGGTTTATTTACTTACATGTAAGTAAGTAGATTGTCAAATGGGCGACCCTACGGCAAGTCACCGAAATCACTCCACTTTGGCGTGAATCCCTTTCGGCGAGTGATTCCACTCCACTGGAATGCAGGCTAGAAGAAGCCCATGAGCGAAACCGACACCCGCCAGGCCATCAAGGACATCGCCCTCGAACTTCTCGTGCGCAATGGTTATCGCGGCGCCAGCTTCGGCGACATCGCCGAGGAGCTCGGCATCACGCGCGCCAATATCCATTACCATTTCGGCGGCAAGCAGGCGCTGGTCGAGGAAGTGCTGGAAGACTATGTGCAGGTGACGCTCGTGGCGCTGCGCCAGGTCTGGGCAACCGAAAATTCCGGCATCGGCGACAAGATCGAGGCGATGATCGGGGTGAGCCGCAAGCGCTTTCAGCACTTCAATGCGGCGGGCGAAAGCGGCCAGCCCTGGAGCCTGATCTCGCGATTGCGCCAGGATGCCGATCTCTTGAGCGCCAAGGGCCGCCAGATGCTCGATCATTTCGGCAGCGAATTGCTGGCGATCTTCGCCGCGGCGCTGGCAACCGCGGCGGAACGCGGCGAACTCGCGCCCAATACGCAGCCCGGCGATGCAGCCCTGATCCTCGCCGCCGTCGCCGACAATGCGGCGCCGATCACCCTTACCGAAGGCGGCTTCGAGCGCCTCGAGACGATCTATCGCGGCCTGAAACGGATGATCGAGAAATCCTGACATCCCTTTGTCACGGGCGTGATATTGGTTTGAGAGCTGGAGATCCGACATGAATCTCTTCACCATCATCATCGTCCTGTGTGCGCTCGGCGCCGGTCTCACCGCCGGCATCTTCTATGCCTTCTCGACCTTCGTGATGGCGGCCCTCGCCCGCCTGCCGCCGCCTGAAGGCATCGCCGCGATGAATGCGATCAATGTCACGGTCATCAATCCGTGGTTCATGGCGGTGTTCATGGGCACGCCGCTTTTGTGCGTCGCCGTCGCGATCCTCGCATTCCTCAATTGGAGCACGCCCGGCAGCGCCACGATCCTCATCGCCGCCGTTCTTTACGTGACGGGTTCGTTCGTGGTGACGATGATCTTCAACGTGCCGCTCAATGACGCGCTTGCCGCCGTCGCGCCGGCGAGCCCCGAAGGGACCACGCTATGGACGCGTTATCTGACTGACTGGACCTTCTGGAACCATGTGCGCACGACCGTGCCGCTGCTGGCGACGGCGCTGTTCATCGTGGGATTATTGCTACAGAGAAACGCTAACGCGTAAGACTTGCGATCAGCGCATATAAGAGCTGCGTGCATAAGAGGTCCGGTAAGCAGGATGGTAACCACCCTGGCGCACCGGCCGCAGGGCCACGCGACGCGGCGCCATGCCGTCTTCGATACGATCGACGACCCATTGGGCGGCGCGGAAGGACAGCACATACACGATCAAGACCCAGCCGAAGCCCAGAAGGGCGGCGAGAGTGATCAGTGAAAACAAAACCTTATGTGCCGACAGAGTCATAGACTCCTCCCGCTGGATAAACCGTCGTCGAGACCTTCAGAGCTTTTCGTCGGCCCGCCCGGGAAAACCACGGAGCTTCAGGGGCGGGCCGGGCTTCAGCCTCAGCTCAGAGAGCGTGGCGAAGCACACCCCGATAACGCGACTTCCTGAGAAAGGTTCCGTTCACCTCATTGACTCACATAGGAGTCCTATGTATTTTTAACCTATGACACCTTTCCCTAGGACATCTTTGCCCGACCGGCTCCAGGACGGGCTCGAGCGGCTCGCGGGCCTCAACCGGGTCGAGCAATGGCGCATCGCCAGCGCCCAGGGCCTCAACCCGACCCAGCTCATGCTGCTCCATCTCCTGGGACGGCCGGGATTCGACGATCTCCGGGTCCAGGACATCGCCCGCGAGCTGGGCCTCAGCCAGCCGACCGTCACCGAGTCGCTGAGCGCGCTCGAACGCAAGGGCCTCGTGGCGCGTGAGAGCGACACCCAGGATCGCCGGGCGGTGCGCAACCGCCTGACGGAACAGGGCCGCGGGACGCTCGCCAGCCTGCGGGGCGGCCTGACGCTCACCGGCAAGGCGCTGTCGGGCCTCAGCCCGCAAGAACAAGGCGTTCTTCTCCAGCTTCTCATCAAGATGATCCGGACGCTGCTCGAGGACGGCCAGATGCCGATGCAGCGCATGTGTGTCACCTGCCGGCATTTCCGCCCGCATGTGTCGCCCGGAACCGACACTCCCCATTTTTGCGACTTCGTGCGCGCTCCTTTCGGCTCCCAGGATTTGCGGATCGATTGCGGCGAGCATGATGCGGCGCCTCCCGACCGCCTGGCTGCCACCTGGCGGAACTTCATCGCGGCGGCGCCGGGCTCCGGGCATCCACATCAACAGGAGAAGATCGAATGAAATTCTTTTGCCTTACAATGAGCGCCGCCTTGCTCAGTTTCACGGCCGCCGCCGCGACAGCACATGACATCACCGCCAAATCGGACGGCAAGGTCGACCCGGCTTTCGACATCACCAAGGCCGCCGCCACGACCGACGGCCGGCTCGCCGAATTCGCCATGGAAGTGACGGGCGCGGCCGGCAGCGTGAAGCCCAAGGCCATCGGCAAGCTTACCGGTTCGAAGGTCGAGGCCTATGTGTGGCCGACCAAGCTCGATCCCGAAGCGGTCGGCTTCGGCAAGGGCTCCGGCATCCTGGCGCTCGCCATCACCGCCCATCCCGATTTCGACGACACGCCGCTCTACGATGAGAACAATGACGGCGATCCCGCCAATGACGGGGCGGGCTGGCATTCGCATTGGGTGGTGCTGGGCGAGGACAAGGCCTGCGGCGCCGGGCTCAAGGTCCAGGACGTCTCGCCCGGCCAGGATGTCCTGCCGGCGACGGCGCCGGGCCTCCCGATCGCGCTCGACAGCCCCGGCATGTCGGCTCTGCTGAAAGGCTCGACCGTCAGGATCACGGTGCCGCTGAAAGGCGCCGAGAATGCCAAGTTCGACGCGGTCACCGCCGAGCTGCAGGTCAATGGCGAAGGCAAGGCGCCGCTTCTCTGCGTGACCGGCGTGCACAAGATCGCCTCGGGCAAGCTGACCTTCCCCGGCACGATCACCCTGAAGAAGTAGGTCTCTTCTTGCGCATCAGCTTTTCCGAAAAGTCTGGATGGCCGCCTCTTCGGGCGACCATGGACTTTTCGGGCTGATGCGGCTGTGACGACGATCCGCCGGCTGCCACCGGCGGATCGCCTTTTTCAGCCTGCTCCGGGCATACCAGAGAAGGCCACCCATGATGCCAGAGACGCGGTTCCATTGCATCCGTGCGATTTCCGTCTTTTGGCGTATTGGTCGGACGCCACGGCGGCCTCTATAAGGACTTTCCGGGCCTCGCCCGCAATCATCGTCACCTGGCCCATCACCTGGGCCAAACGAGAGGAAGCTTCATGGATCGCCGTCGTTTTATCACCCGTTCCGGAACCCTTGCCGCCGCCGCGACAACACTCGCCGCCCCCGCCCTCGCGCAGACGGCACCTGAGCTCAAATGGCGGCTCACCTCGAGCTTCCCCAAGAGCCTCGACACGATCTATGGCGCCGCCGAGGTCTTCGCCAAATTCGTCTCCGAGGCGACCGACAACAAGTTCCAGATTCAGTGCTTTCCGGCAGGCGAAATCGTGCCGGGCCTGCAGGCCGCCGACAAGGTGTCGGACGGCACCGTCGAGATGGCCCATACCTGCTCCTATTATTACTGGGGCAAGGACCCGACCTTCGCCTTCGGCACCGCGGTGCCCTTCGGCCTCAATTCACGCCAGCAGAACGCCTGGTTCTATCATGGCGGCGGCAATGAGCTGCTGAACGAATTCTACGCGCCCTATAATTTCATCGGCATGCCGGGCGGCAATACCGGCGCCCAGATGGGTGGCTGGTTCCGCAAGGAGATCAAGACCGTCGAGGACCTGAAAGGCGTCAAGATGCGCATCGCCGGCTTCGCCGGCGCGGTGATGCAGAAGCTCGGCGTGGTGCCGCAGCAGATCGCCGGCGGCGACATCTATCCCTCGCTCGAGAAAGGCACGATCGATGCCGCCGAGTGGGTCGGCCCCTATGACGACCAGAAGCTCGGCTTCAACAAGGTGGCGCCCTTCTATTATTACCCGGGCTGGTGGGAAGGTGGCGCCGCGCTGCACTTCTTCATCAACAAGGGGAAATGGGACGAGCTGCCAAAGAACTATCAGGCGGTCATCACCGCCGCCGCCATGGCCGCCAATGTCGATGCGCAGGCCAAGTACGACCAGGTCAATCCGGCGGCGCTCAAGAAGCTCGTCGCCGACGGCGCCAAATTGCGGCCCTATCCGCAAGAGGTGATGGAAGCCTGCTTCAACGCGGCCAAGGAAACCTATGCCGAGATTTCGGCCAAGAACGCCAATTTCAAGAAGCTCTATGAGGCGATGGCGGCGCAGCGCAACGACGCCTATCTGTGGCAGCAGGTGTCGGAAAACACCTTCGACACCTTCATGATGAACCAGCAGCGCAAGAAGCAGCTGTAAGAATTACGGCAAATTTTCCTGATCAGCCCCGGGGGTCCTCCTCCGGGGCTTTTTCATTATGACGATACAGTCCTATTGAATGTGCAATGGGCTGTTTTATAAAAGCGCAGAGACGGACCCGCCGGATCAGAGAGCGGGCCGTCGTCGTGAGGAAACGCATCAATCGCGCATCAGCCGATCCGAAAAGTCTGCAACTTTTCGGGTCGATGCGCCCAAGGGAGGACTACCGGAATGGATCGCCGTAAATTCTTTGCGTCTGCCGGGACCGCGGCCGCCGCAACCGCCGCGCTTGCCGCTCCTGCCATCGCACAGACCACGCCCCCGCTCAAATGGCGGCTGACCTCGAGCTTTCCCAAGAGCCTCGACACCATCTTCGGCGCCGCTGAGGTCTTCGCCAAGAACGTTTCCGAAGCGACCGACGGCAATTTCCAGATCCAGGTGTTTCCGGCAGGCGAGATCGTTCCCGGCCTCCAGGCCGCCGACAAGGTGACCGACGGCACGCTCGAAATGGCGCATACCGCGTCCTATTATTACTGGGGCAAGGACCCGACCTTCGCCTTCGCCACCGCGGTGCCCTTCGGCCTCAATTCGCGCCAGCAGAATGCCTGGATGTATGAAGGCGGCGGCATCGAGCTGATGAACGAGTTCTATGCCGGCTACAACATCCATGCGCTGCCCGGCGGCAATACCGGCGCCCAGATGGGCGGCTGGTTCCGCAAGGAGATCAAGACCGTCGCCGATCTCAAGGGCGTCAAGATGCGCATCGGCGGCTTCGGCGGCAAGGTCATCGCCAAGCTCGGCGTGGTGCCGCAGCAGATCGCCGGCGGTGACATTTATCCGGCGCTCGAAAAAGGCACCATCGATGCGGCCGAATGGGTCGGGCCCTATGATGACCAGAAGCTCGGCTTCAACAAGGTGGCGCCCTACTATTATTATCCGGGCTGGTGGGAAGGCGGCCCCATGCTGCATTTCTTCATCAACAAGCAAAAGTGGGAAGGCCTGCCGAAAAACTATCAGGCGATCGTCATCGGCTCAGCGGCGCTCGCCAATACCGACATGCAGGCGCGCTACGACCATCTCAATCCGGGAGCGCTCAAGAAGCTCGTCGCCGACGGCGCCAAATTGCGCCCCTTCTCGCCGGAAATCCTGGAAGCCTGCTTCAACGCGGCGAAGGAAACCTATGCCGAGATGAACGCCACCAATGCCGCCTTCAAGAAAGTGCATGACGCGGTGATGGCCTACCGCGCCGACGCCTATCTGTGGCAGCAGGTGTCGGAAGCGACCTATGACAACTTCATGATGGGGCAGCAGCGCAAGAAGCAACTGTGAGCTTAATTGGTTGTCGCGACGCCCCTCAGCAGATTTCTCCTTCTCCCGCAAGCGGGAGAAGGGAACGCCGGGTAAGACCCCGCGCGTTCTCTACGCCTTCACGGCCTCGATGACGCTCACCGGCGAGGCCGTGGGCACGATGCGGGTGAGCTTGAAGCCGGCTTTGGCGAGAAGGGCGCGATATTCCTCACCGGTGCGCTCCTCGCCGCCCGGTACGGCCAGCATCACCATGTCGAGGATCTTGCCGAAATGCGGCTCGTTGCGGCCGGGCAGCACCATCTCGACAACGAGAAGCCGCGCCTCGGCGGTCATCGCCTTGTACAGATTCCCGAGGATCGTCAGGCACTGCGCCTCGCTCCAGTCATGCAGGATATGCGAGAGGATATAGGCGTCGCCGCCTGTGGGCACGGACTCGAAGAAACTGTGAGGCTCGATCGACACACGATCGTTCACGCCCTTGGTGCTAAGGAAAGCCGGCGCGTCCTTCACCACATGCGGCAGGTCGGCGAGGATGCCGCGCAGACCCTTATGGCGAAGCAGGATCGCCGCCAGCATGTTGCCGGTGGCGCCACCGACATCGACGACCGTCTTGAGACTTGAGAAATCATAGGCCTCGGCAACGGCCGGCGGCTCGCTGCCATGGATGCCGACCATTGTTTCGCTGAACAGCGACGCGGCGTCCGGATGCCGCCCCAGAAAGTCGAAAACCGGCATGCCGTTGATCTTCTCGAAGGCGGTCGAGCCTGAACGCACGCTTTCGGTGAGCTGATCCATGGCGTTGCTGAACCAGGGAGAAGCAAGGGTGAGAACGGCGGCGCGGGCCGAGCCCGAAACGGCCTTGCCCGATTTGAGGGCCTCGCCGAGCGGCGTCAAAGCAAAACGTTTGTCCTCGCCTTCATCGAGAATGCCGAGACCGGCGAGGCTGCGCATCAGCCGGTGCAGTGCCGGCGCGTTGAGCCCCGCCTTGCCGGCGATGTCGGCGGCGCTCAGCGGGCCCTGCGCCAGATGATCGGCGAGACCGAGTTCGGCTGCGGCATGGACGATGCGCGACACCCAATAGGCGCTCGCCATCTGGATCAGCTGCATCGCCGGCGGAGGGGCCGGCTCCGGTGGCTTCATGGCATCAGGCATGTGGCCTCTCCCTGCTCAGAGCCCCCGACAAGGTTAGGCATCAAACCGCTAAACGGTCAATCGAAGGACGGCGGGCCGGTGAGGTCGCCGCCGCCATCGGTCGGCACCGTGATCTCGATCGTGTTCGGATCGACCTCGGGACCTGAGCCCTTGTAGTGCATGATCATCGACGGGAAGGCGATGGCGAGTCCCACCATGATGAGCTGAATGATGACGAAGGGAACGGCGCCCCAATAGATCTGGCCGGTGGTGACCGGCGCCACGGTCGCCCCGGTGATGCGGTCCTTGTAAGACTGTCGCGGCGCCACCGAGCGCAGATAGAACAGCGCGAAGCCGAAGGGCGGATGCATGAAGCTCGTCTGCATGTTGATGCCGAGCAGTACGCCGAACCAGATGAGATCGATGCCGAGCGCCTCGGCGGGCCCGACGAGCAGCGGCACGATGATGAAAGCGAGCTCAAAGAAATCGAGGAAGAAGGCGAGAATGAAGACGAGGATATTGACGACGATCAGGAAGCCGAGCTGACCGCCGGGCAGGCTGACGAGCAGATGCTCGACCCATTTATGCCCGTCGACGCCATAGAAGGTGAGCGAGAAGACACGGGCGCCAATCAGGATGAAGATGACGAAGGCGGAAAGATTGGTGGTCTTCTCAAGCGCCTGGCGGAGAAGGTCGAGGCTCAGCTTGCGGCGCGCCAGCGCCAGGAGAAGCGCGCCGGTGGCGCCCATGGCGCCGCCCTCGGTCGGCGTGGCGATGCCCTGGAAGATGGTGCCGAGCACCAGGAAGATGAGAACGAGCGGCGGCAGCAGATCGGCGATGATCTTCCACACGGCGGCCGAAACCGGGCGCGATGGCGCGTTGAGCAACGACACGGCGCCGCCGACGAGGCCAATGAGCGCGACGGCATAGACCCATTCGCCGGCGATCCAGGCGATGAGATCGAGCAGGAAATCGAAGCCGCGTTCGGAAACGGGCGGAAGCGCCGCGAAGCCCGAAACGAAGGCGCCCGCCGCTTTCCACAACACGCCGAGCACCAGAAGGAGGAAGAAGGCGCCGATCGCCGTGGCGATGATCTTCGGCACGTAACGCAGGCAGCCGACATAAAAGAGATAGACCAGGGCGAAGACACCGAGCATCGCCAGCATGCGCGGGCCTTCATCGACGACGCGCGCCTCGATCCATTCGCTGACCCCCGGCACGAAATTGTTGATGAGGTCGATGCCGAGTTTCGGCGCGAAGAGCACGATCATGCCCCACAGGACCAGCATCAGCGGGAAGGCCGTCGCGGTGATCACCGGACGGTATTCGGCGCCTTGGCCGAAGGAGCGCGCCTCGGCCGGCAAGGCCGGCGCCGACTTCGGATAGACCATCGTCATGATGAAGACATAGAGCATGTAGAGCGCGGTCAGCACGAGGCCCGGAATGATGGCGCCGGCATACATGTCGCCGACCGAGCGGCCGAGCTGGTCGGCGAGGATGATGAGCACGAGGCTCGGCGGGATGATCTGCGCCAGCGTGCCCGATGCGGTGATGACGCCCGAAGCGAGGCGGCGGTCATAGCCGTAGCGCAGCATGATGGGCAGCGAGATGAGCCCCATGGCGATCACCGAGGCGGCGACGACGCCGGTGGTGGCGGCGAGCAACGCGCCGACGAAGATCACCGCATAAGCGACACCACCCCGGACCGGGCCGAACAGCTTGCCGGCGGTGTCGAGCAGATCTTCCGCCATGCCCGATCGTTCGAGGATCAATCCCATGAAGGTGAAGAAGGGAATGGCGAGCAAGGTCTCGTTCGCCATGATACCGAAGACGCGGTCGGGCAAGGCCTGCAGGAAGCTCGGCGTGAACATACCGAGCCAGATGCCGATCACGCCGAAGCCCAACCCGACGAAGGCGAGCGAGAAGGCGACCGGATAGCCGAGCAGCAGGAAGATGACGAGCGCCGCGAACATGATCGGCGCCATATTTTCCATGAGGAAGGCAGTCATACTGTTTCCCCTTCCCTTATTCCAATGGCGCGTGATGGCCTTGCCCGGCATGCGGGTCGGCGATCAGGCCGCGCATGATGGCGATGCGCTTGATGAGCTCGGAAATGCCCTGGATGAAGAGCAGGAGGAAGCCGGCGAGGATGAAAGCGCGCGCCGGCCAGATGATGAGGCCACCGGCCGAGCCCGATATTTCGCCCGAGCGTATGGCGTTCAGCACGAAGGGCGTGCTCTCATAGATCATCAAGGCCGTGAAAGGCAGCAGCATCAGGACGTGCCCGCAGAGATCGATCCAGTTGCGGGCGTTCTGCGACAGCCGGCCGGAGATGATGTCGATGCGGATATGCTCGTTGCGCTGCAGCGTATAGGCGGCGGCCACCATGAAGACGGCGCCGAAAAGATACCATTGCAGTTCGAGCCAGGCATTCGAGCTCATGTCGAAAGCCTTGCGGATGACCGCATTGATGGAGCTGATGAGAATGGCGGCGAGAATCAGCCATATGACGTGACGGCCAATAAAGGCCGTGACCGCATCGATCCTGCGGCTCAGAGCGAGCAATCCGCCCATCCGGTAATTTCCCCTTTTATGTCAGCAGCGTGCCGTCCACCGCTGTCGCCCGGGTTGACCGGGTCAGTGATTTGAGGCGAAACATTAGAGGCAAAGCCCGCAGGGCAAAAGCCTGAATCGAGTGCCGCCCATGCTACCTTCGATTAACCCCCAGATCCGCCCCGATGGCCGCCAGTCGCAGACCGCCGCCGCCATCCAGAAAGGCGTATGCCGGCACCTGCGCGCGGCGGGTTATGCGACCTTGACCGAATTCACCCTGGCGTCGGGCCGGCGCGTCGACGTCATCGGCCTGTCGCCGGCGGGGCAGATCTGGATCGTCGAGATCAAGTCGTCACTGGAGGATTTCCGCGCTGATCTCAAATGGCCCGAATATCGCGATTTCTGCGACCGGCTCTATTTCGCCATCACCACCGACCTGGCGCCCGAGATCATGCCGACGGAAGCCGGCCTCATCGTCGCCGACGCCTGGGGCGCCGAAGTCCAGCGCGACCCGGCCGAGCACCAGCTGCACGCGTCACGGCGCAAGGCGATGACGCTCAGCTTCGCCCGCGCCGCAGCGCTCAGGCTGCACGGGCTTTACGATCCGGAGATGATGTAGATGGATCCCGGCTTGCGCCGGGATGACCGCAAGCGGTCACTTAGGCGCGCGCTTGGCGAGGATACGCTGCAAGGTGCGGCGGTGCATGTTGAGCCGGCGCGCCGTTTCCGAGACATTGCGGTTGCACAATTCATAGACGCGCTGAATATGCTCCCAGCGCACCCGGTCGGCCGACATCGGGTTTTCGGGGAGCGCCGCACGCGCCCCGCCCGAACCGGTGAGCGCGCTGTAGACGGCGTCGGCATCGGCGGGCTTGGCCAGATAATCGATGGCGCCGAGCTTCACGGCGGTGACGGCGGTGGCGATATTGCCATAGCCGGTCAGCACCACGGCGCGGGCATCGGGCCTGGAGCGGTGCAGCGCCTCGATCACGTCGAGGCCGTTGCCGTCGCCGAGCCGGAGATCGACCACCGCATAGCCGGGGGGCTCCTTCCTCACCTGCTCGACGCCTTCCGCCACGGTCTCGGCCATGCGGACGACAAAGCCGCGCGTTTCCATGGCGCGGGCAAGCCTGGTCAAAAAGGGCTTGTCGTCATCCACCAGAAGCAGCGTCAGATCCTGCGGCAAGTTCGGTTCGGTCATCAAGATTCGGTCCTTTCGGGCCTCTTATAGGGGGGAACTTGTCCCACCTCAAACCCTAGACGGATTAGGGTTTACGCAGGGCCACATCGATCCTCATACGGGGCCAGGAAATACGCACGCTGGCGCCATGGTCGGGATAGGTCCGGTTGGCCAGCGCCACCTGGGCGCCGGAGCGCTCGAGCAGCGTCTTGGCGATGAAAAAGCCGAGGCCCATGCCCTCATGGCGGCCGGCCGCGTCGTCGCCGGAATCCCCCGGGCCGTAGCCTTTGCGCGAGGTGACGAAGGGATCGCCGAGCCGGTCGATAATGTCCTGCGAGAAGCCCGGGCCGTCATCGCGCACCGTGATGGTGACGTCGTTCTGCGACCAGCGCGCCTCGACATCGACGCGGGTGGTGGCGAAGTCGGCGGCGTTCTCGATGAGGTTGCCGAGACCATAGGTGATGGCAGGGTTGCGCTCGAAGACCGGCTCGCCCTCGAGCTTCGGCTTGCCGTCATCGGCCGCGTGGGCATCGACCGCGATGATGACGTCGGAGCCGCGCAACGGCGCCACGATATCCTCGAGCATCACCGGCAATTTCGCCTGCGCCAGGATGGCGTCGGCCGGCGTGTCGCGATTGGCAAGGCGCGACAGGATCTCGCGGCAGCGCGCCGCCTGGCTGATGAGAAGGTCGATGTCCTCGCCAGTATGGCCGCCCTGCGGCAGCTCGCGCTTCAATTCCTTGGCGACGAGCGCAATGGTGGCGAGCGGCGTGCCGAGCTCATGTGCCGCGGCGGCGGCGAGCCCGTCCAGCGCCGAGAGGCGCTGCTCGCGCGCCAGCACCAGCTCGGTGGCGGAGAGCGCCGCCGACATCTGGCGCGCCTCCTCGGCGATGCGGCGCGCATAGATGGCGGAGAAGACGACGCCGCTCACCAGCGCCGTCCACATGCCGACGATATAGATGGTCGGCAGCTCGAGTGGCGCCTCGGCGAACCACGGCAGCGGCAGATGATCATAAGCGAGGAAGCTCGCGCAGGCGAAAGCGAGCGCGCCTAAGAACAAGGTCCATTTGATCGGCAGCGAGGTGGCGGAGACGGTGACCGGCACCAGGAACAGGAAGGCGAAGGGATTCTGCAGTCCACCGGTGAGATAGAGCAGCAGCGCCAGCTGCAGGATGTCATAACCAAGCAGCAGCGCCGCATTGCGGTCGGTGACGAGATTGCCACGCCAGCGCAAGGTGAGGAAGATATTGAGCCAGGCCGAGAGCGCAATGGCGGCAAGACACCAGCCGAGCGGCAGGTCGAAGCCGAGAAGCCAATGCACGAGCACCACCGCCGCCGTCTGGCCGGCGACCGCCAGCCAGCGCAGGCGCACCAGCGTCTTGAGGCGCAGGCCCTGCTCGCCCAGGCCAAGGCCCGGCAGGAAACTGCGTTCGTCCGGAGTGTCGAGAGGAAGGTCGGTCGGCATGGCCCGCTTGTAGCAGAGTGGTTAGAGGTCGTCAGCGCCCGCGCAGAACATGCTTCACGGCCGAGGCGAAGTCGCGCAAGGGCCGCGCCAGGCGCGGATCGGAGACGTGTGAGCGCAGGAGAATAGCGCTCGCAGGGAGCGGCGGCAGGCCGAGACGCTGGGTCACGTCGCGGGTGCCGGGCGGCGCCAGCGAGCGGCCGAGGGCCGCGACGCCGAGCCCGGCGGAAGCCGCAGCCGCGACAGCCATGACGCCGCCGCCGGTGAAGCTCTCGGTCCAGGGCACGCGTTTCTTCTCCAAGGCCTTCACCGCCGCGGCGCGAATGCCGCAGGGCGCGGCCAGCGCCAGCAAAGGCAAGGGCTCGTCAGGAGACCAGGTGAAGGACGGGGCGGCGAACCAGGCGAGCCCGTCCTCGAGCAGGCGCTCGCCATCCGCAGCCTTGGGACGCGCGGTTTCGCCGCGCAGCAGGATGGCGTCGAAGGCGCCCTTCTCGAACTCGACGAGAAGATCACGCGACAGGCCGATGCGGATCGCGAAACGCAGCCGCGGCAGCATCTCCTTCAGGCGTGCGAGAAGATCGGGCAGGCGGTCGCCCATCACATGATCGCTGATGCCGATCGACAATGGCGGCAAAGGCTGCCGGTCGAGCGCCGCAAGGGCCGCGTCATGAGCCAGCAGGACCGAGCGGCCATGAGCGACGAGCGCCGCGCCGTCGGGCGTGAACTGGACGAGGCGCGGGCTGCGCTCGACGAGCTTGCGGCCGAGCTTCTCCTCGAGCCGCTTGAGCCTGAGGCTCACCGCCGACTGGGTCGTCCCCAGCGCTTCCGCCGCGCGGGTGAAATTGCCGAGATCGGACAGATGCAGAAGCGCCCTCAGATCATCGATGTCGAGCGTGGCCATGATCTTTTCATTACAAAAACTAATCATAAATATCCATATTCATGAGCTTTTGCAATTGCGATGAATCTCCTAGATTCTTGGCGACACGATCACTCACAGGAGACCTTCCATGCCGCTCATCCGCATCGCCTACAGCTCGCCCCACAAGAACGCCGCCGGTAAGGCCGAGATCGCCGCCGCCGCCAACCGGCTTTCGGCCGACATCCTGCACAAGGATTCCAAGATCACCGCGGTGACGGTCGAGACGCTTGCCGCCGACAGCTGGTTCATCGGCGACAAATCATTGGCCGAGCACGGTCTCGCCACCTTCTGGCTCGACATCAAGATCGTCGAGAGTACCAATACCAAGGACGAGAAGGCGCGCTTCATCGCCGAGGTCTTCGCCACCATGGCCAAGCTCCTGGGCCCACTGCACGAGGAATCCTATGTGCATGTGCATGACGTCAACGGCTATGCCTATGGCTATGGCGGCCGCACCCAGGAAGAGCGCTATATCGCGAAGAAGCTGACGTGAGATAGACTACCGGCAGTGTGAATCATTCACGGAGAGCCGGCAGAAATGTTGAGTGCCGTCGATGCGGACCTTCTGGTTAAGCACCATTTGAACGACACGCCGCGCGCCAGCCACTCGCGCTTCGTCGCTTATGTCATGCGCAAGCTCGCGGAGACTTTCGGCGCGCCAACGGAGCTTTGGGAAGTCGTCGGCCTCTGTCACGACCTCGACTTCTTCCACGTCGCGGGCGACTGGAGCCGGCATGGCCTGATGACCGTCGAGTGGCTCGGCGAGCGCCTGCCCGCCGATGCCCGGCAGGCGATTGCCGCGCATGATCACCGCACGGGCGTCGTGGCCAATACTTTGCTGGCTGACAGCCTCAAGGCGGCGGATGCGATCGCCATCATCGACGAGAGATTGGGGCGCGCCCAGTTTCTCGGTGTCGATCGTGCCAGCCCCTTCGCAGCACTGCGCGGCCAGCTCGGTCATCGCACCTATCTGAGCGATATGCTGGAAGGATACTGCGGGGAACACGCCCTGCCCTTCGAGCGCGTCGCCGGCATCGTCGCCGGCGCGCCCGAGCAGCAAGCTGCCTGAAATCAGTGCCTGAAATGCCGCATGCCGGTGAAGACCATGGCGAGGCCCAACTCGTCGGCGGCCTTGATCACCTCCGCGTCACGCATCGAGCCGCCGGGCTGGATGACAGCGGTGACGCCCGCTTCCGCCGCGGTGACGAGGCCGTCGGCGAAGGGGAAGAAGGCGTCCGAGGCCACCACCGCGCCTTTGGCGAGAGGTTCGGAAAGTCCCAGAGCCTTGGCGGCCTCGGCGCTTTTCGCAGCCGCGATGCGGGTCGAATCGACACGCGACATCTGCCCGGCGCCAATACCCACCGTGGCGCCCGCCTTGGCATAGACGATGGCGTTCGACTTCACATGTTTCGCCACCGTGAACGCGAATTGCAGATCGGCGAGCTCGGCGTCGGTCGGCGCCCGTCTGGTCACCGTCTTGAGATCGCTCAGCGCCACATGGCCGGCATCACGCGACTGCAGGAGGAAGCCCCCCGCGACGGTCTTGAACGACAGGCCGGGGCGCGCCGGATCCGGCAGTCCCTTGGTGACGAGGAGACGTAGATTTTTCTTGTCGGCGATGATCGCGCGCGCTTCGTCGCTGGCGCCCGGCGCGATGATGACCTCGGTGAAGATCTTGACGATCTCCTCGGCGGCCTGTGCGTCGATCGGACGATTGAAGGCGATGATGCCGCCGAACGCGCTCACCGGATCGCAGGCGAGCGCCTTGCGGTAAGCGTCGGCGAGCGAGGCGCCTTGCGCCACGCCGCACGGATTGGCGTGCTTGACGATGACGCAGGCGGCATCGCGGCCGGAGTACTCCGCCACGCATTCGAAGGCGGCGTCGGTGTCGTTGATGTTGTTGTAAGAGAGCTCCTTGCCCTGAAGCTGCTCGGCGGTCGCCACGCCTTCACGGATCTCGGCACTTCTGTAGAACGCGGCGGATTGATGCGGATTCTCGCCATAACGCAGCTTCTGGATGAGCCGGCCACCGAGCGCGGCATAATCCGGCGCGTCGTCTTTCAACTCGCGGGCAAAATACTGCGAGATGGCGGCATCGTAAGAGGCGGTGCGAGCGAAGGCCTTGGCCGCGAAGCGGCGGCGCGCCGCCTCGCTGACGGCGCCCTGGTGCGCATCGAGCTCGGCGAGCACGCCTGCATAGTCCGCCGGATCGACGATGACGGCGAGGCTGCCGTGGTTCTTGGCGGCGGCGCGGATCATCGCCGGCCCGCCGATGTCGATATTCTCGATCGCCTCGTCCCATTGGGCATCCTTCGCGGTCACCTGCTCGAAGGGATAAAGATTGACGACGAGAAGCTCGAAGGGCTCGATCGCCTGGGTCTCCAGCGCCTTCACATGCGCGCTGTTGCCGCGATCGGCGAGAAGTCCGCCATGGATCTTGGGATGCAAGGTCTTGACCCGGCCGTCCATGATCTCGGGGAAACCCGTCACCGCCGACACATCCGTCACGGCGAGGCCCTCGGCCTTCAGCGTCTTGGCGGTGCCGCCGGTCGAGACGAGCGCGATGCCGCGCGCCGCCAGCGCTTTGGCGAAATCGATGAGCCCCGTCTTGTCGGAAACGGAGAGCAAGGCGCGGCGGACAGGTGGGGACATAAGAGGGCCTATGGCTTGGGCAGGTGATCGCCGGTGATCTAGCACAAGCGCCGCCGGAATCCATTGTCGGATCAGCCAAGGCTGTGGATGGCTCTATCTCGAAAAGCGCTTGCGGAACCAGTCGCGCAGCATGGCTTTTTCATAAGGAAAGCGGCCGCTCGCGCCGCGGGCGGACAGATTCCACAGATAGTTCATGTCGCTGACCGTCTCCTCGCCGCGCGCGACGATCTTCCTGCCCTGCCGCAAGGTGTAGCGCAGGCGGAAGCTCGGCGGCGTCACGTCGCGCAGCACGCGGACATCATAGAGACCGTTCCAGGGCTCGTAACGGCCGGCGAGATCGGCATTGAGCACGTCGATGCGGAGCGTCTGGCCCTTCTTGAGATAGATGGCGCCGAGCCGGTCGAAATATCTGCGGAATTCGGCGATGACGCCGTCGCGCTTGAATGAGCGGCGGAAATCCTCATCGCGGAATTTTTCCGGATGCACGAAATTTACGCTCACGCCCGCATGAGCGCTGACCGACAGCAGCACGAGCAAGGACAGAAATACCGATACGAGTTTGACGGAACGCATGATGGACCCCTTCCGCGCCTCGCCGTTCTAGGGGTCACCTGATGCGCATCAGAGCGCAACAACGCGGAGGCAGACGAGGATTATCCGCCTTTCGCTCGTGGCGCGCAAGCGCGCGCCCGTCACTTCGTCGAGGTCGATGATTCCTTAGAGTCATTTTCCGCCGCGACCTTCTTGAAATGATCCATCGCGGCGTAATGGGCGGCGTCGTCATATTGCCGGCTGCTGTGAAACACGACGACCATCAGACCGACGCCGAGCGCGAAGGAGGCGATGACACCGAAGATCAAGGCGCCCACGCCGCTGCCGGAAAGACCGGCGAAGCCGCCCAGGATGTAAGTCGCCAAAAGGGTCAGCGCCGACAGGACCACGGTTCCGATGACGGTCGTCGAGGTGATCGACTGGCGCGTGAAGAGGTCCCGGCTCGGCTCAGAAACCGGTTCATGATTGAGTGCCATGGAAAACTCCTTTGTCAGCAAGACGTTTCCATACAATATTGGGTCTTTTCGCCCGCAACCAATGAGAATCCGTCAGATTGCATGGATGATCTCCATGCAATACGAAAATCCTGTTCTCAGGAAAATTCAATAATGTCTTATAGTTCAATCATCTTGACGAGTTTCTGATTCCGGACGATAGGCAAACTTGTATTGAGGAACTGGGATTGCATGGATTGGATTCCAACGCTTTCGGAATGGTCGGGGCCGGTCTATCTGCGCGTCGTGGAGGCGCTCGGCGCCGATATCGCCAATGGACGCCTGGCGCGCGGCCAGCAATTGCCGACCCAGCGCGCGCTGGCGCAAGCCTTGGACATCGATCTGACGACGGTGACCCGCGCCTATAGCGAGGCGCGGCGGCGCGGCCTCCTCGAGGCGCGCGTCGGCCAGGGCACTTTCGTGTCGGAGACGACGGCGCGCAGCGCCCAGAACATTCCCTTTCCGGTCAAGATCGACCTGTCGATGAACGTGCCGCCGCAGCCGGTCGAGGCCAATCTCGATATGCGGATCGCCAAAGGTTTCGCGTCGATCCAGAGCACGGCGAGCTTTTCCGCGTATCTCAACTATCAGCGTCCGGGCGGCAGCGACGAGGAACGTGAGGTCGCCGCTCTATGGCTCAGGACCCGGCTGCCTGATGCCCGGACCGATCGTGTCATCATCTATCCGGGCAATCAGGCGATCCTGTTCAATGCGCTCTTATCTCTCACCTCGCCCGGTGATGTGGTCCTGACCGAGGCGCTCACCTATCCCGGCATCAAGGCGGCGGCCGCGAAACTGGGTGTGCGCCTGATCGGCGTCGAGATGGACAAGGAGGGCGTGCTTCCCGACGCGCTGGCGAGCGCCTGCCGCCGGCACCGGCCGAAAGCCGTCTATCTCACGCCCACCCAGCACAACCCGACGACGGCGACACTCTCGCCTGAGCGCCGCCGGGCGGTGGCCAGGATCATCGAGGAGAACGCAACTTATCTGATCGAGGACGATGCCTATGGGCCGCTCGAGCCGATCGTGACGCCGATCGCGCGGCTGATCCCGGAGCGGACCTATCTCGCCGCCGGCCTGTCGAAATGCATCGCCCCGGCGCTGCGCGTGTCCTTCCTGCTGGCGCCCAACGCCGCGGCGGAACAGGCGATGCGCAGCACGCTGCAGGCGACAAGCCAGATGCCGGCGCGGCTGATGGTGGCGCTCGTCACGCATTGGCTGAAGACCGGCACCGCCGAGCAGATCATCCAGGCCGTCCGCAACGAGGCCTCGGGCCGCCAGCAGCTCGCCAGCAGACTATTGAAGGGCGTGTCCTTTGCGAGCCGGCCAAATGCGCATCATCTGTGGCTGTCGCTGCCGCGCCATTGGACGGCTGCGGGCTTTGCCTCGCATATTCTGCGCAGCGGTCTCGCCGTCGTCGAAAGTGGCGCCTTCGCGCTCGACCAGCCGGCGCCTCAGGCGGTGCGCGTGTCGCTGGGCGCGGCACGCAACCGCGCCGAACTCGCCCAAGCGTTGCAGCTTCTCGCCGCCGCCGTGGACGCACCCATTACAGTCGATCAGATCGTGTAGCTAGAATGGCAATTCCGGTTCGGCATTTTGCGCCACTTCACGCCGATCGCGTTTGGCCAAACGCTTGAAGGCCCAGTTCACCCGGTCATGCCGGCCGATGACGCCCTTGAGCACGATCTGCTGGGTGCGGCGCGGCTGCGGCAGACCGGCCAGATAGACGCTGTCAGCCAGCTCGACGACGCAGCCTTTGGCGGCGAAGCGCCAGGCGGCGCGATTGGCGAGCATCAGCATCACCGTGCCGCCGTCCTTCGACAAGGTCGCTTTGACGGAGGGATGGAGATGGAAGCGCAGCGTGTAGGGCAGGCCGGTGACGGCCGGATCGCTGCCGCCGTCGCGAATGAGGCGGTCCTCGCCGCGGAAATCATCGCCGGTGGAGCTCAGATACAGATCACGCTCATGCAGGAGATTGCCGTCGAGCACGTCGCCGCCATGGAAAATGGTGCCATGCTCGCTCGTCTCGCTGACGCCGCGCCTCTCGCTCTCCTTCTGACGCAAGGCGCCGGTCCAGCGGGCGAGCGCGCTTTGCGTGCGATCGGCGGCCGCGGCATCGAGGCTCAGCGTATTGTGAGCGGCGGGTCCCGAGGCGGCATAGATCCACCGTTTCGAACCATCGGCCGGATAGCCGCAATTGACGACGATGCGCGCCGGGCCGTCGGAGAATTCGAAAGCGAGCGGGCCCGAGCAGGCGGCATCGGCGCCGAAATCGGTGATCACCAGCGCCTGGCCATGCGACATGCGGCTGAAGCCCGAATAGGCGGCGAGCGACACCGGCCGGCCGAGCGTGGTGTCCTGGCCAAAGACGGCGCGCATCTGGCGCACCGCCGGATCGGCGACGCCCTGGATGACAGCGAGACCATCATCGCCGTGGCAGAAGAAACGCAGCATCGGCAGCATGCGCTCGATGCCGGCGCTGAAACGCTGCGGCAGGGGCTCACGCGCGGCGATGATGGCCGAACGCAGCGGCACGAGATCGAGCAGGAGATTGAGCAAGGTCGCCGGATTGCGCGAGACATGGCCGCCATCGGGCAGGATCTGCTCGGCGATGGCGAGCTCAAGGCGCTCATAGGCCTGAGCGCGAAAAGATAGTGTCGATTCGAAAGCAGTAACGGCATAAGCGAGCGCCAGGGCCTGCTCGATGCGGCCGGGCTCATGCGCCATCTGTGCCGTCTCGCGCGCGATGAGCCGCAGGAACTTGTCCTCGAAAGCCGAGCCCGCCCCTTTGAGCAGAAAGGGCGCGTGGCGCACCAGCGCCATCAGCCGCACCGCCGCCACATCCGAGCGGCGCGCTTCCTGCGGCAGGCCGCGCTGATGGGTGAGCCAGTCGAGAACCAAGGTGCGCGCATAAGCGCGGTGCATGGCCGAGCCCGCGGCTTCCAGATGCGCAAGCCAGGCGAAGCCATGCAGCTCGATCAGAAAGGCGGGTTCGAGAACCAGCTTCTGGAAGATGCTGTCGGTACCGCCCGAGATGGTGTGGCCCGCCAGGACGAAACGGTTGCGGTAAATCTGGCGGCCGAGCTCGGGATTGCCGAGGATCAGGGGGATGATCGGGCGGGCGAGCCTCGACGGGCGCCAGCGGCGCAGCAGGCTTCGGCCAAAATCCTGAGCTTTTTCAAAAGGCTGAAGGGTCGCACCCAGCCCGGCGCGAAGGGCGTCGAACAGTTCAAAACGGGACTCTAAGGCGCGCAGCATGGCGAGGTCGGACGGGCTCGATTTTGGGGGCTCGAACCCTATTGGAGAGGGGTAAGGTTAAGGATTGGCTAATGCCGCGCTACTGACGCCTGAGCAGGGTAGCATAAAATCCGTCAAGTCCTTGATCTGGCCCGATATTCATCGAGGGGAGAGTACGCAGATCACCCTTCTCGGTTATGAATTGCGCCTCACCGCCGACCTCGGCCGGCGACAGCACCCGGCGGGCGAAATCCGCATGGCTTTCGAGGAAGCTGTCGACCTGCCGTTCGCCCTCCTCGGGCTCGAGCGAGCAGGTGCAGTAAACGAGGCTGCCACCGGGCTTCACGAAACGCGCCGCGTAAGCCAGAAGTCGCGCCTGCAGATCGGTGAGCTCGGCGATCTGGATCTCGGACTTGATGTAGGGCAGCTCGGGGTGGCGACGGATGGTGCCGGTGGCCGAGCAGGGCGCATCGAGCAGCACCGCATCGAAGAGCGGGCCCAAGGGGAAATCGAGGGCATTGGTCACGCAGAGCTCGGCCTTGAGCCCAAGACGGTCGAGATTCTCCTGCACCCGGCCCATGCGCGCCACCGACTGGTCGATGGCCGTGACACTGCCGCCGGCCGCGGCGAGCTGCGCCGTCTTGCCGCCGGGTGCTGCGCAGATGTCGAGCACCGTCTTGCCCGTGACGTCGCCGAGAAGCTTCACCGGTAAGGCTGCGGCGGCATCCTGCACCCACCAGGCGCCGGCATCGAAGCCGGCCAGCGTTTCGATCGCGCCTTGCCGTTCGGCCACACGCACCGAGCCTGTCGGCAATGCCATGCCACCGAGTTGCTCGGCCCAGCCTTGCGCGTCGGTTTTGGGCGTGAGGTCGAGCGGCGCCATTTTCAGATGCGCGCGGGCGATGTCATGCGCGGTCTTCTTGCCGTAGGTCTTCACCCAGCGCCGCCACAGCCATTGCGGCACGTTGAGATGCGGCTTGTCGAGGGCCTCGACGCCGACGAGCTTGCGCAGCACGGCATTGATCAACGCCGAGAAATGCCGCGACTCGCGATCCTCGCGCGCCATGGTGACGGCGAGATCGATGACGGCATGCGGCGGCGCGCCCAGATAGAGAAGCTGGGCGGCGCTGAGCAGCAGGATCAAGGACGTCTTGCCGGATTTGCGCGGCAGCCTCTTGCTCATGAAGCGGTCAAGCACCGCCTCGCATTCGCCCTTGCGGCGCAAGGAGGTCTGCACCAGAGCGGTCACGAAGGCACGGTCGCGCGGCTCGAAATCACTCGTATGGGCACGCATCAGCGCGTCGTCGAACGGCCGCCCCTCGCCGAAGATATCGGCCAGTATGGCGAGCGCCGCACGGCGCGCCGGAAGTCCCGCCTTGCCGCCTTGAGCTTTGAGAGCGCCTAACCCCATGGGCCTTTTTGGCGCGGTTCAGTGCCGGACCAGGGGCCTTGGCTGTTGCGGGAAGATGACGTGGTGGCCGTCTGGCCGAATTCCTGCGCGATCCGTTGCAAGGCCGCGATGCGGTTCTCGGTGGCGGGATGGGTCGAGAACAGATTGTCCATGCGGGCACCCGACAGCGGGTTGATGATGAACATGTGCGCGGTGGCGGGGTTGGCCTCGGCGGTGTCGTTCTCGACGCGACGCGCCGCACCCGAGATGCGGTTGAGCGCGGAGGCGAGCGCCATCGGCTTGCCGCAGATCTCGGCGCCGGCGCGGTCGGCGGAATATTCGCGGGTGCGGCTGATCGCCATCTGCACCAGCATGGCGGCGAGCGGCGCCAGGATGATCATCGCGATGGTGGCGATCGGGCCCATGCCTGAATTGCGGTCGCGGCCGCCGAAGAAGAAAGCGAAATTGCCGAGCATCGAGATGGCGCCGGCAATGGTGGCGGTGATGGTCATGATGAGCGTGTCGCGATTGCGGATATGCGCCAGCTCATGCGCCATCACGCCTTCGATCTCATCATAATTCAGCGACGACAGTAAACCGGTCGTTGCCGCAACCGCGGCATTTTCGGGATTGCGGCCGGTGGCGAAGGCATTGGGCTGCGGATTGTCCATGATGAAGACCTTGGGCATCGGCAGGCCGGCATTCTGCGCGAGACGCGCGATCATGTCGTAGAATTCGGGCGAGGTGGCGCGATCGACCTGGCGCGCGCCATGCATGCGCAGCACCATCTTATCGGAATTCCAATATGAGAAGGCATTCATGCCGAGCGAGAAGATGAGCGCCATCATCACGCCAGTCTGGCCGCCGATGACATAACCAACGCCCAGGAACAGGGCGGTCAGCCCTGCCAGCAGGATCGCGGTACGCATCACATTCATCGAAGTCGGACTCCTCGTGCCAACACATGCCAAATCACCCGCCTTGCACGCCTGGCAACCGGGCTCTTATATGATGGTCATGGCCGACGTCCAGAACAAGACCGAAAAGACGATTTCGGACGCTGCGAAACGCGCCCTTGCCGAGGCGGAAGCACGGCGCAAGGCGGCAGAAGCGCCGCAGCTGCCCAAGGAAGTCGACGGCCGCACCGGCCCCGAACCCACGCGCTTCGGCGATTGGGAAGTGAAGGGCATCGCCAGCGATTTCTGACGGCGTATCCCCTTTTATCGTCATCCCGACGAAAGTCGGAATCCATTAAATAGAATCAGCTGGGCGACGCCGCTCGCACGGAGAGGGTTTTATGGATCCCGGCTTTCGCCGGGATGACGGTCGTCGGGCGAAAATCCCAATGCCTGCCGTACATCTTGGGCCGTAAAGCCTTCGGCGCGCAGATCGGCGAGTGATTTGCTGCCGAGGCTCTTCGACAATTTGCGGCCTTCGGCATCGTCGATCAGCGCGTGATGGAAATAGCGCGGTGTCGGAAGCTCGAGCAGCTCCTGCAGCAGCACATGGATTGACGTCGAATGGAAGAGATCGCGGCCGCGCACGACCTGTGTGACGCCCTGGCGCGCATCATCGATAACGACAGCGATGTGATAGCTGGTGCCAATATCCTTGCGCACGAGCGCGACATCGCCCCAGGCTTCGGCATGTGCCCGCACGGTTGAGCCTTCCTCGATAAAGAACAAGGGCGCGCCGACAGACGCCAGCGCCTTGTCCATGGCGAGACGCCAGGCATGCGGCTCGCCTTGCGCCAATCGACGAGTGCGTTCTTCCCCGGAGAGATGCCGGCACGTGCCGGGATAAGGGGGCTGGCCTTCGGGATCACGTTCATGTGTCTCAGCCGCCGCCAGCGCAATATCGCGGCGCGAGCAGAAGCAGGGATAGAGCAAGCCCATATCGCGCAGGCGCGCTTGCGCGTCGTGATAATCGGCGAGATGCGCGCTCTGGCGCAGCACCGGCTCTTCCCAGGCGAGGCCGAGCCAGGCGAGATCGGCGAGCATCGCTTCTGTCAGGGTATCGGTGCAGCGCGGCCGGTCGATGTCCTCGATACGGAGAAGGAAACGGCCATGGGTTTCGCGGGCCATCCGCTCATTGAGCAATGCCGAATAGGCATGGCCCAGATGCAGGCGGCCATTGGGACTGGGGGCGAATCGGAAAACGAGATGGCTCATGACTGTTCCAGGCGGTGAGATGGCCTATAACACGCGGCATGTTCAAGACCATCGAGACGGAAGCCGACATCGCTGAAGGGGTGGAGTGGCTCATTGCCCGCGAGCCACGTTTCCGCTTGGTCATCGACACGCATGGCCATCCACCGCTGAGGCGCGCCGAAGGCGGGCTGCCGGGACTGTTGCGCATCATCACCGAGCAGATGATCTCGCTGCAGGCGGCGGATGCGATCTGGCAGCGCCTGGCGCGCGAGCTGGCGCCGCTCGACCCGCCGGCGATCCTCAGGCGCCGGCACGCCACCTTGATGAAGCTCGGGCTTTCCGGCGCCAAAAGCCGCACTTTCCATGCCTTGGCGCGGGCGGCGCATAAAGGCGAGTTCCAGGTCGAAACCCTGCATCACGAGGCGGATGACGCGGTGATCGCCGCCCTGGTGGCGCTGCCCGGCATCGGACCGTGGACGGCCGATATCTATGTGCTCTCCTGCATGGGCCGGGCGGATGCCTGGCCGACCGGCGACCTGGCGCTGCAGGCGGCCGCAGCACACCTGCTGGGGCTCGAAAAGCGCCCGGATGCAAGGACGATGACCGACCTCGCCGAGGCCTGGCGGCCCTGGCGGGCGGTGGCGGCGCGGCTTCTCTGGTCGCATTACCGGAGCCTCAAAGGCCTGCCACAGGCAGTGTCATAAAAGCCCCTTCACAGGCCTGACATACAAGATGTAGAATATCGGGCTATGGAACAGGAGGAAGGTGCCGGAGCTCACCATCCAACCATATCTCCAGAAGCCTGCCCTGCATTGGTGCTCAATGCGGATTACCGGCCTCTGAGCTATTATCCGCTTTCGCTATGGAGCTGGCAGGACGCCATCAAAGCGGTCTTTCTCGACCGTGTGAACATCGTGTCCGAATATGACCGTGTGGTGCGCAGCCCCGCCTTCGAGATGCGGATCCCCTCGGTCGTTTCCCTCAAGACCTATGTAAAGCCGGCGCGCCACCCCGCTTTCACCCGGTTCAACCTGTTCCTGCGTGACCGCTTCACCTGCCAATATTGCGGCGACCGGAGGGATCTCACCTTCGATCACGTCGTCCCACGGTCCAAGGGCGGACAGACGACGTGGGACAATGTGGTGACGGCGTGCTCACCTTGTAATCTGCTTAAAGGCGGCCAGATGCCCAACGAAGCGCGCATGTGGCCCGACCACAAGCCGATCCAGCCGACCATCAGCCAGCTCCACACCAATGGCCGGATGTTCCCGCCCAACTTCCTGCATGACAGCTGGCAGGACTATCTCTACTGGGATACCGAGCTGGAGCCTTAATTTTCCAAGATCAGACTTTGCGCGACGCGCCCTTCAGCGCGACGACCGCCAGCAGGGCACAGATCACCGCATTCCAGCCCGCCAACGACAAGCCGAGAATCCGGAGCGCCGCTTCATCACAGCGCACCACCGGTTCATTGGTCAGTGTCGGCAGGCCGTCGCCGAGCGCGCCGCCACAAGTCGACGGGCCTGGCCAGAACTTCCATTCGGCGCCCGAGTGATAGACGCCAAAGACGCTGTTGGCGATGAAGATGAGCGCCAGCAGGAAGAGTCCCCAGCGGGCGATGCCGGCATTGCTGCGCGCGATGCCGGCGATGATCAGGCTCAGCGGAATGGCGGCGTAATAGGCCCAGCGCTGCATGTAGCAGAGCGGGCAGGGCTCATAACCCATCCACTGGAAAATGAACGCGCCGACGATCGTCAGCAGGCTGACGATAAAGATGAACATCAAGGCGGTGCGTTGATTGAACATGTGGTCAGCAAGCGGCCATGGCGCCGCCCCCCAAATATTTGGCGATGAAATAGAGCGCGATGAGTATGGCGGCGGCAAGGCCGGCGAGAAGCCCCAGGCGCTTCTCGATGAAGTGGCGGATCGGCTCGCCGTAGCGGCGCATGGCCCAGGCCAGCGCCATGAAGCGGGCGCCGCGCGCGACGATGCAGGAGATCACGAAGAAGGCGAAGGAAACCTGGACGACACCCGCCAGGATGGTCACCACCTTGATCGGCGGCAGGTGGGCGAGACCCGACGTGACGAGGAGCAGCATGATCGTATCTTCGCCGGTGCATTGACGAAGCTGCTCGAACTCGTCGAACTTGCCGTAGAATTCGAGCACCGGCCGGGCCAGCGCGTCATAGGCGAAGAGGCCGAGGAAATAGCCGGCGATGCCGCCCAAGGTCGAGAAGATGGTGGCGACGATGGCGTAGCGATAGGCGCGCTCGGGGCGCGCCAGCGCCATCGGCAGATAGAGCACGTCGGCGGGAATCAGAAAGACCGAGCTTTCGATGAAGGCGATGACGGCGAGCCAGATTTCCGCGGTCTTGCGGGCGGCGAGCGAAAGAGTCCAGTCATAAAGCGAACGAAGCATGGAGGAGGTGTCTAGCTGGCCGGATGAGATGCGTCGAGAGGGTGGTTCAGCGCGGGTCGTAAGCGTGGGTTTCAAGCAATTTCCGGGCCGCGGCGGCGTCGAAATCAGCCGGACGCACGAAAATCGAGAGATCGTGAACGCGCACGATCTCCCGCCCGATCAAGGCGGCATCGTGATAATGCGGCCGTGAGGCATAATCATGGAAGGCGACGAAAGCCGCGGCGCCGGCATGCAGCATCACCTGGAGGAAGCAGGCGACGCGGAAACGGCCGTCGACCAGATAGAAATCACCTCGCGACACGGCCGGATCGTCCCACATGCCGGCGTGATAATCAGGCCAGCGGTCGCGCGTCGTCTCACCTTTGGGAAAGCCCCAGTTTTCCGTCTCGCCGATATCGACGAATGTGAGCCTGGGCGTGAGACGGGTGGCGCGGGCGCGGCAGTTCTCCGCCACACGGTCGAGCCAGTCCCTGGACGAATCGAAGGTGGTCACGCTGTCGCCGGCGAGTTCCGCCGCCAGCACCGTGCTGGCGCCTGAGCCGAATTCGACATAGCGGCGGGCGCAGCCCACGAAGCCCGAAAACAGGCTCCATTCGTCGGGCGTCATCGTCACATGCACGAGGGGTCTCCGGGATATATCAGTCGAAGGCCGGGCGGGCGCGGCGCAGCGACTTGACTTTGGAATTGCGCGACTTGGAGTCGAGCCGGCGCTGCTTCGAGGCCTTGGTGGGTCTGGTGGCGATGCGCTTCTTGGGCCTGACGGCGGCGCGGCGCAAGAGCGTCAGCAGCCGGTCGCGCGCCTCGGCGCGGTTGCGCTCCTGCGAGCGATGGGTGTCCGAGGCGATGACCAGGATGCCGTCGAGGGTCAGAAGGCGGCCGGCCATGATGCCGAGACGCTGCACCATGTCGGGCGGCAAAGCGGCGCGGGCGACATCGAAGCGCAATTCGACCGCGGTCGCGACCTTGTTGACATTCTGCCCGCCGGGGCCCGAGGCACGGATGAAGCGCTCGCTGAGCGAGTCTTCCGGAATGGATATGGAGCCGGTGATGCGGATCATGATGCCGGCAATGTATATTGCCGGAGGTTCCGAGGGAACCTCCGGCGTTCATTGGGCAATTACGCTGTGACGGGGCGATGGCTGAGCCCGACATATTGCAGCAGGCCGAAGAGACCGACGGCGGCCGCCTGGAAGACGACGAAGGCCGTGCCCAGCGCATTGGGGGTAATCCAGCCCATCAGCACGATGATCGAGCCCAGCGTCCATGCCGTGTTGCAGGCGATGATGAACCAGACAGGCTTCACCGGGATGACGGCTCGGGTGCCGGTCCACAGGACGAAGAGGACATAGGGGACGAGCAGGAGTCCGGCCTCGAACAGAAGGCCTCCCGGTATGGAAAGCAATCCGGAAAGAAACCCGGCTCCGGCGATCATCAAGGCGCCTGTGGCGCCCGAGGCGACGGCGTCGGCGATGAGAGCGTAGCGGAGGAATTCAGGATGGCGGGTAAGCATGGCAAGCTCCTTTTGTTGATGACCCCGAGGATGCGGAAGGAGCGGAGGCAAGTCGATTACCTTGGAGGTCATGGAGATGATGCCGCGCGTCCGCTATCCTGGCCCCATGAACGACATGCCCAGGACCTTCGGCGATCATTTGCGCGACTGGCGGCGCCGGCGCCGCATCAGCCAGCTCGACCTTGCTTCCGACGCCGAGATCTCCACCCGTCACCTGAGCTTCATCGAGACCGGCCGCTCGGTGCCGTCGCGCGGCATGGTGCTGAGGCTGGCGGAGGTGATCGACCTGCCGCTGCGCGAGCGCAATCAACTGCTGCTGGCGGCGGGCTATGCGCCGGCATACCCTGAGCGCAAGCTCGACGACCCGTCGCTCAGCGCGGCGCGCGACGCCGTCGATCTGATCCTCAAGGGCCACGAGCCCTTTCCGGCGCTCGCCGTCGACCGGCATTGGACACTGATCGCCGCCAATGACATGGCGATGAAGCTGACGGCGGGGGCCGCGGCGCATCTGACGGCCGGCCCCATCAATGTGCTGCGGCTCAGTTTGCACCCGCAAGGCCTCGCCCCCCAGATCGAGAATTTGAGCGAATGGCGGGCGCATCTCATCGACCGGCTGCGCCGGCAGATCGACGTCACCGGCGATGCGACGCTGACCGCTCTCCTGGAAGAGCTCAAGGCCTATCCGGCGCCGGTGAGCCAGAAGCCGCATCCCGATTATGGCGGGGTGGTGGTGCCGTTCCGGCTCAAGACCCCGGGCGGCGTCCTGTCCTTCTTCTCGACCACCACGGTGTTCGGCACGCCGGTCGACGTGACCCTGTCGGAGCTGGCGCTCGAGGCCTTTTTCCCGGCCGACCCCGAGACCGCCCAGGCGCTGCGCCAGCTTTCAGGTTGACGGAAGGCCCGGCCTGCCTCTACACCCTGCCCCTGGTTTGGCCTCTGTGGCGGAATGGTAGACGCGGCAGACTCAAAATCTGTTGCTCGCAAGGGCGTGGGGGTTCGAGTCCCTCCAGGGGCACCAATTTCCGTTGAAATCATTAGATAATTAGGCTTCGTGCCAAGCGGACTGGCTATTCCGACAGCGACAGATTATGCCCCGCCGGATCTTGCTGACCGTCTCCCTTCAGCGCCGATCTTTCTCTCATTCACCCAGCTTCTGCAGGGCCGCGGTCGCATCCTCGCGCCCGGGCTTCAAGGCAAGCGCCTTGCGATAGTCCGCGGCCGCCTTCTGCTTTTCACCTTGTTTTTCTCGCGCCTCGCCACGGTAGTAGTAAGCGTCGCTATCTTTAGGACTGCGCTTGATGAGCCTGTCATAGTCGGCAATTGCCAAGCCGACTTCACCATTATCGAGATGGGCTTTGCCGCGAAACAGATATTGGTCGACGTCCTTCGGATTGAGCGCAACAGCTTTATCATGGTCGGCAATCGCAAGATCGAGATTGCCCATTCTGAAATGAGCCTTGCCGCGCACGAAATAGGAGTCGGCGGATTTCGGATTAAACTCGATTGCCCGGCTCAAATCCGCAATCGCCAGCTCGTATTGCTTTGTGTGGTAATAGGCATCACCGCGATTTTGGTAGGCGACGGCCATGTCCTTGGCAGAAGCCTTTCCCTTCTCGATCACAGCGGAACAGCCGGCAATCTGGACCGAGGTATCCGTGTTTACGCAATTCTCCCGGTCGCCGGCCCATCCCTCGGCGGAAAGAAGAAGAAAGGTCGCGAGAGTCGCAAAAGCCAGATGGTGCCGCCTCATGTCCAATCACTCCCCTGAAGAAGGCTCGGCTCGCTTACGACGTACGGTAGGCAGTTTCCTGATAGAGGGTCAAGCACGACCGGAAAATAGCCAAACTTCGTGGCGATTTTGATACCGAATAGTGGTGCGAGGAGGGCCGCGGCCCATCAGCCAGCGCGCCTGAGGAATGATGCAAAGGCGGCGATCATGACCGATCATCAGGACCTGCGCCCACGCGCCCTGCGCGCCAACCTCATCTTTGCGATCGTACTCGCCATCCTTATCCTGCTGCCGGCCTGGTCCCTCCATTATTGGCAAGGCCTCCTGCTGTGGGTGCATTTCTGTGCCTGGTGCGTCGGGCTGACGCTCTATTTTCTGAAGCACGATCCCGCTCTGGCGGCACGGCGCATGGAAGCTGGCGCGCACGCTGAAGAGCTCGCCTCGCAGAAATGGATTCAGGCCTACAACAGCGTCTTCATCATCGCGCTCTTCGCTTTTTCAGCCTTTGATGCTGGCGCTGGATGGTCGACCATGCCGCTTGCCGGGATCATTGCGGGTCATGCACTCGTCGCTCTCGGCTTCCTCATCATCGCGATCACACTCCGGCAGAATTCCTTCGCTGCCGCTACCGTCACCGTTGCCGACGATCAACGCATCATCTCGACCGGCCTCTATGGCTGGGTCCGCCATCCGATGTATGCGGGCGCGCTCGTCCTCTTCATCGGCATTCCCTTGGCGCTCGGCTCCTGGTGGGGCCTTTTGATCGTTCCGCCATTGCTGGCCGGCCTCGCGATACGGCTTACCGACGAGGAGCGGCATCTGACGGCGCATCTCGCGGGTTATGCCGATTATCGCCGGCATGCGCGCTTTCGCCTGGTGCCCGGTGTCTGGTAGCGCCGAAGCAGGCTTTGACTAGGCGCGAAAAGGCGGGCACTAAGTCCTCTCTGCCCGCCCGCCTTCGAAGGGAGTACTTCATGGCCAATGACACACTCGCCGGCGTTTTCGCGCCCGTGCTCACCCCCTTCGACAAGACGCTGAAGCCGGATGCGCCGCTGTTCGTAAAATATTGCGGCTGGATCCTGTCGCAAGGTTCGGGCCTCGCGATGTTCGGCACCAATTCGGAGGCCAACTCGCTCACCGTCGACGAAAAGCTCGAGCTGCTGGGCCTCGCGGTCGAGAATGAATTGCCCGTCGAGAAAATGATGCCGGGCACCGGCGCCTGCGCGCTTCCCGATGCGGTGACCCTGTGCCAGGCGGCGGCCAAGGCCAAGACCGCGGCGACGCTGATGCTGCCGCCCTTCTATTACAAGGCGGTGTCGGATGACGGGCTCTTCGCCTTCTATGCCGAGACGATCGAACGGGTCGGCGACGCCAATCTGAAAATCTGCCTCTATCACATCCCGCAAGTGTCGGGTGTCGCCATCAGCCTGCCGCTGATCGAAAGGCTCATCAAGCAGTATCCGGACACGGTCGTCGGCATCAAGGATTCGGGCGGCGACTTCGCCAACACCAAGGCGATGCTCGATGCCTTCCCCGATTTCCGTGTCTTCTCCGGCTCGGAACGTTTCCTGCTCGAGACGATGAAACACAACGGCGCCGGCTGCATCTCGGCGATGGCCAATGTGCATCCGGGCGCCATCGTCAATCTCTACGAGACGCGCGCCAATGACGGCGCTGAGGCCAAGCAGGAGGCGCTCAATGCGACGCGCGCCGCCTATGACGGCATCCCGATGATCGCGGCGCTCAAGCGCACCGTCGCCGAATATGGCAAGGCGCCCGGCTTTACGACGATGCGCCCGCCGCTTACCGATTTCAGCGATGAGGGCTGGGAAACGCTGAAAGCAAAGCTTGGCGCGCTCAGCCTCAAGACGCCCAATCTCGACAAGGCGCTGAGCTGAGTCAGGCGCCGACAATGCGAAGATGACTCTCCAGTGAGGTGAAGCACTCCCGCCATCCTCCCTCATTGCCGTCGCGAAGGGCGGCTGAGGTGAAGCCCGTCTGACGGAAGTGCATAACGGTCTCCGCAGCGCTCACCGCTTCGAAAATCACCGACACGATCGTCTCGGGCCCCGGATCCGGAAGGCCTATCTGGGTGAGCGAGAAGACGAGCCTTTCGGGTGGTCGGACCTCCAGGAAGGAGCCCGCTTCGCGGTAAGTCCAGCCATCGGGCGATCGGAAGTGGACCTGCCAGGCCTCTCCCTCGCGGGGCGCCCATACCGTGTCGGTGACGACAAAAGGCGGCGCCGCGAACCATTCCGCGATCTCTTCGGCATCCATCCAAGCGCCAAACACGGTCTCGCGCGCGGCCGGGAAGCGCCATTCAATGCGGATTTCGTTGCTAGCCATCGGCAGGACCGCTCCTCTTCCTGATCCGCTTTTCGAGTTGCGCAAAACGGCTCTCCCACATGGTCCGGTAGAAGCCGAGCCAGCGGTCCACCTCGGCAAGTGGCTGCAGACGCAGCATGGCTGGCCGGCGCTGCGCATCCCGGCTGCGCTCGACAAGGCCGGCGGCCTCCAGGACGGCGACGTGCTTGGAAATGGCGCGCGGCGTGATGTGGAACGGCGCGGCAAGCTCGGCGACCGATGTCTCGCCCCGCGCCAGGCGCTCGAGGATCGCCCGGCGGGTCGGATCGGCCAAGGCGGAAAAAGTTTGACTGAGGGCATCCTGCATGGGAACTATCCGGTTCCGGAACCATTGAGTTCTTAACAATACAGGAGCCTCCCGACATGTCCAGCAGCGAAAAGCAGCTCATTGAAAGAATCGTCACGGATTGGGCGCGGGCGGTGAGCGCCGGCGACCGGCGCGGCATCCTCGCGCATCATTCAGACGATGTGCTGATGTTCGACTTCCCCGCCACCGCTCAAGGCATCGAGGCCTATGACCGGACCTGGGATTTCTTCTTCACCGATCCCAAGGGGCCCATCATCTTCGCGCTGCGCGATCTTCACACGACCGCCGGCCATGATGTGGCTTTCGTCGCCTGCGACGTCCATTGCGACGGAACATCGGCGGGGCCGCTCGACTTTCGCCTGACTGTCGGGCTGGAAAAGCGGCATGGCGCATGGGTCGTCACCCATGAGCACCATTCTGTCCCGACGGTCGAGGAAAAGTTCATCGAAACCTGAGACGCGCTATTCCTTGCGTGTCAAAACGCGCATCGCCGCCAGCGTCAACAGGAAGCTCGCCACGGTGATGACGGCACTCAGGGCGTAGATGAGCGAGACCTGGGTGCTATGCGAGGAGGACGCTGTCCACAGATAATAGGGCAAGGTCATGATGCCGCCGCGTGCATAAAGCGTGCGCGGCAATTCGTTGAAGGACAGCAGGAAGCTGAAGAACAGCGAGGCCGAGATGCCGGGCATCAGCAAAGGCAGCTCGACATCGAGGAAGCGGCGCAGACGGCCGGCGCCGAGATCGCGCGCCGCATCGAGGAGGCGGCGGTCGAAGCGCACCACGACGATCAGGATGCACAGCAGCGCGAAGGGCAGCGCCCAGATGAAATGGGCGAGGAACACCGACCAGAAGCCGGTGCGGATGCCGAGGAGGCCGCGATAGAAGATCAGGATGGCGATGCCGATGAGAATGCCCGGCATCACGATCACCGACAGATAGGTGGCGAGAAGCCCGCCGCTGCGGCGGGCGCGCGGCACGGCGCGGCCGATCAGCAAAGCCGCGGCAGTGGCGCTGAACGAGACCAGGAGGCCGATGCCGACACTGGTGGCGAGCGGTTTCAGCCATCTGGCGTTCTCACCCTCGAACAAGGACGTATACCACTCGACGGTGAGCGGCCAGGGAATGCCGGTCAGAGGCTGGGCGCTGAAGGACAGCAGGATCAGGCCGACGATCGGCAGATACAGCAGGATCATGGCAAAGACACCGCAGGAAACGGCGAAGCGCACGCCATTGCGGGTGAAAAGCCCGGCGGGCGGCAAGCTGTTGGGCTTTTTCATGCCTGCATCTCCGCGAAGATGCCGCCTTCGCCCGTCTGCCGACGCGCCAGCACAAGGCGAGCGACAAGGAAGGCCAGCAGCATGGCGAGGACGAGCAGGCTCGCCAGCGCCGCCGCGCCCGGATAATTCATCGCGCGGATGAGATCATCGAAGCTCTCGGCGATGAGCGCGACATTGCCGCCGCCCAACAACGTCGAGGCGACATTGTCGCCGAGCATCGGAATGGCGGTGAAGACGAGGCCGGCGGCGATGCCGGGCAGCGCCAGCGGCACGACGACATGGCGCAAGGTCGTGAAGGCATCGGCGCCGAGATCGCGGCTGGCCTTGATCAGCTCGTCATCGATCAGCGAGAAGGAAATGAACAGCGGCCAGACCATGGACGGGAAATAGGGCCCGATCAGGCCCAGATGCACCGAGAATTCGGAGAACAGCAGCCAGCTGACCGGCTCGGGCGAGAGGCCGGTCTGGGCGAGGAAGATGTTGACCAGGCCCTCGCTGCCGAGGATCGAGCGCCACACGATGGTGCGCGCCGCGGGGCTCAGGAAAAACGGCACGACGAGCAGGATGAGCAAGGTCGATTTGAGCCAGCCGGGCTTCAGGCCCTTGGCGAGCCAGAGGGCGAAAGGAAAAGCGAGCAGCAACTCGATGAGCGTCACGGTCGCGACGATGCGCAGGGTGCGCAAAACAATCTCGATGCGGAAGTCGACCAGGATGTCGGCATAGGCCTTGGTCGAGAAGGCCCAGACGAAGCCCAGCCCCTTGCCCTGGATGAAGGAGATCACCAGCAGGGACAGAATGGGCAGCAATACGCCCAGCACCCACAGCACGGAAATCGTGCCGATCGCCGCCTGCTCGACGCCGGCCCCAGCCTGGCCTTTGCGGATGGTGGACATGCTACCCGGAGAATGCGGGCGGAACCGTAGGCCGGTCCCGCCCTCGGTGATCAAGCGTTGCGGAAACGCGCCATTTCGGCGTCATGGGCGGCGAGGTCGTCAGGGGCGCCGCCGATCCAGTAATTCGGGTTGAGGAACTTGGTCTTCACCTTGACGATATTGGCTTCGACCGCGGCGACCTTGTCGGCGGGCCAGCCGGCGGCCTTGGCATAGTCGAGGCCCAGATCCATGCGCGAGCCGGTATAGCCGCGCAGCACCGCGAGCTCGGCGGCATAGGAGCCGCCCAGGAACCAGTCGAGGGCGCGGTAGATCTCCTCGAGATTCTCACGCGCGGCCGCCTGCACCGGGATCGAGGTCGCGTGCATCCAGTTGATGTGGAAGTCGCTGCAGGTGGCGTATTCGACGTCCTGGCCGCGGCCCTTGACGTCCTTCACCGCCGGCTCCCAGCAGCGCTGCACCAGCACCTCGCCATTGACGAAATTGGCGATCTGCTCGTCATAGGTCTTCCACAGATTGCGGAACTGGCCGGCCTTCTTGCGCTCGATCATGTAGTCGGCGGCGGTCTTCACCTCGCTCGCCGTCATATTGGCGGGATCGGCGATCTCGGCGAGCTTGCGGTCCTTCAGATACATGCCGCCGATCATCAGCGCGATATTGTCGCCGTCGATCGAGGCCTTGCCGAGCGTCTTCTCGTTGTTGAGGAGGATGTCCCAGTTGAGCGCCTCGGGCGGGCGGGCGAGGCCGAGCTTCTCGGGATAATACCCGAAGCTGTCGGCATTGTAGTAGAGCGGCACGGCCCAATCCTTGTCGTCGCCGGTATAGAGCACCGGGCTGCGCTTCACGCTGTCGGCGATGCCGGCATAGTTCTTGAGCCGCGACGTGTCGAGCTGCGCCACCTGGCCTTGCTTGACCATCGGCTTCTGCACGCCCGCCAGCGTGTTGATGAGATCGAAGCGCTCGCCCGCGTCATTGGCGAGGATCTCGTTATAGAGGGCGCCGACATCGTCGACATTGAAGGCGGTGAACTCCATCTTGAGGCCGGTGTCTTTCTCGAATTGGGTCCAGTCCTTGAGCGCCACCGTCGGTCCGCCCATCATGCGGATGGTGCCGGGCGCGGCCTGCGCGCGCCTGATGCTGTGATGGATGAGCGAAGGTGCGGCGAGCGCGGCTGCGCCGGCGGCAAGAGCCTTGAGCACCGAACGCCGGCGTAAGGGCCGGCCTTTCTTATGGTCAGTCATGTTTCTTCCCTTTCGATGATGTTTCTTCTTGGCCTGCACTTTCGGGCCCGATGCTGCCGATGACGCAGGTGTCGGGTGCGAAACTCAAATCGGCGGCTGGCGGCAGCTTTTCGTCGGCGCCGTCGAGACGGACCATCAGGTCGCCGGCCACGCTCTTGAACGGCACGTCGGTGAAACGGCCCTTGTAGACGGGCGTGGCGGCCGTGCCGCGTAGGTGATTGGTGCGATCAGCGGCTTTGGCGATGTGGATATGCTCGGCTCGTATGGCGGCGAAGGCGGTATCGCCGGGACACAGGCCCTTGGCGACAAGGCGGCCGCGGATCGCAACACCAGCGATGTCGATCTCGGCGCCCTCGGCCGAGACACGGACGAGCCTGCCACGCAAAATATTCTCGAAGCCCATGAAGCGCGCGGCGAATTCGGTGGCGGGACTGGCGAACAGCTCGCGCGGGCTTCCCATCTGCTCGATGGTGCCGGCGCGCATCAGCACGATGCGGTCGCTCATCGTGATGGCCTCTTCCTGGCTGTGGGTGACCAGGATGAAGGTGGCACCGGTCTTGCGGCGCAATTCGATGAGCTCGAGCTGCATGTCGAGGCGCAGACGTTCATCGAGAGCACCGAGCGGCTCGTCGAGCAGCAGGATGTCAGGGCCCATGACGAGCGAACGCGCCAGTGCCACGCGCTGCCTTTCGCCACCGCTCAATTGATGAATGCGGCGGCCATATTTGTCGGGCAGGCGCACCAGCGCCAGAGCCGCTTCGGCGCGACGGCGGCGCTCGTCGGGCGCCACCTTGCGGATGCGCAGGCTGTATTCGACATTTTCGCCGACGCTCATATGCGGAAACAGCGCGTAATGCTGGAACACCGTCGAGACATTGCGCGCCTCGGGGGGCACCCCCGCGATCGAGTGCCCGTTGAGGCGCATCACATCGGCGGAATCAGGCTCCTCCAGGCCGGCAATGACCCGCAGCAGCGTGGATTTGCCGGATCCCGACGGGCCCAGGAGGGTGAGGAACTCGCCTTTGGCAACATCGAGGGAAATGCCCCGCAAGGCGAGCACACCGGAATAGCTCTGCCGCACATTAGCGAGGCTGAGGATCGGGTCGAATTCTGTCCTCGTACCGGATGTCGCCAGTTCAGACATTGTCCCGCTCTGCTTGGATGAAGTCCGGATCGTCGCTTCTGCGCCGGCATCGCTTACTTTATCGTTACAGATAAAATAGACCGCGCTTCAGAAAGAATGTCAAGCGTCGTGTATTGCTGAAAATAATGGCATATGGTTGCTATTCAACAGCATCGACGCAACACCGTCCAAGTGGGCGCCCTTGACGAATTCGTGATTTTAGCTTTAACGTTTTATATCTTTAATCGCGAGGTCACCCCCATGCATTCCACCGCAACGCTGCGCGAGCATCTCTATACGGCCGTCCTTTCCGATGTGATGGACGAGATGGGATTGACCAAGCAGGCCATGCGTCCCTTCGTGCGGCCCATCGACGATACGCTGGTCTTCGTCGGCCGCGCCCGCACCGCGCTGTTCACCAACACCTATTCGGTGAAAGACGGCGAGAATCCCTATGAGCTGGAGATCCGCCTGGTCGACGACCTCAAGCCCGGCGATGTGGCGGTCGTCGCCTGCGGCGGCCCGACCGACCGGATCGCACCCTGGGGCGAGCTGCTGTCGACAGCGGCCACCGCGCGCGGCGCCATCGCCTGCGTCACCGACGGGCTGGTGCGCGACGTGCGCCACATCAGGGCGATGAAATTTCCGGTGTTCCATGGCGGCATCGGTCCGCTCGACAGCCGCGGCCGTTGCCGGATGATCGAGATGGACCGCCCGATCGATTGCGCCGGCGTGTGGGTCACCGCCGGCGACTGGGTGTTCGGCGATATCGACGGCGTCGTCGTCATCCCGCAAGGTGTCGCCGATGAGGTGTTCACGCAGGCGCTCGACAAGGTGACGCGCGAGAACCGCACCCGCGATGAACTGCGCGCCGGAAAGTTGCTGGCCGAAGTCTACGAAAAATACGGCGTGCTCTGAGGCCGGCCATGACCTTGCGCTTCGCGATCGACACCGGCGGCACCTTCACCGACCTCATCGTCGGCGAGGCGGATGGCAGCCTCACCATGCACAAGGCGCCGACGACACCCGCCGATCCGGTGGCCGGCGTCATCGATGTGCTGAAAGTTGCCGCCACCGCCAAAGGTGAAAAGCTCGCCGACTATCTGGCGCGGGGCGAAGTGCTGGTGCACGGCACCACCCATGCGATCAACGCCATCGTCACCGGGCGTACCGCGCGCACCGCCTTCCTCACCACCGAAGGCCATCCCGATACGCTGGTGTTCCGCGAAGGCGGACGCCAGGACGCGTTCAATTTCACCATTCCTTACCCTGAGCCCTTCATCCCCAAGGCGCTGACCTTTGAGGTCGAAGAACGGATCATGGCGTCGGGCGCGGTGCACACGCAGCTCAACGAGGCGCGGCTCGCCGCACTTCTGCGCGAGCTTCCCGGCAAAGGCGTCGAGGCGATCGCCGTCTGCCTGCTGTGGTCGATCGTGAACCCTGAGCATGAGCTCGCGGCCGGCCGGCTGATCGAAAAACATCTGCCCGGCATGCCGTACACGCTGTCGCACCGGATCAATCCGTCGATCCGCGAATATCGCCGCGCCATGTCGACCTCGATCGATGCGGCGTTGAAGCCGATCATGGGCAGCTATATGCGCGGCCTCGACCAGCGGCTCAGCGATGTCGGCTTTGCCGGAAGGCTGCTGGTGGTGACGTCGCAAGGCGGCGTCATGGATGCCGCCGAAGTGGCCGAGCAGCCGGTGCATCTCATCAATTCCGGTCCGAGCATGGCCCCGGTCGGGGCGCGCGCTTATTGCGGCGGCAGCGACACGAATACGCTGATCGTCGGCGACACCGGCGGCACCACTTTCGACGTCTCGCTGGTGCGCAACGGGCGTATTCCGCGCACCCGCGAAACCTGGCTCGGCAAGCCGTTCTCCAGCCATCTCACCGGCATGCCCTCGGTCGACACCAAAAGCATCGGCGCCGGCGGCGGCTCGATCGCCTGGGTCGATGACGGCGGCCTCCTGCATGTCGGGCCGATCAGCGCCGGCGCGGTGCCCGGGCCCGCCGCCTATGGCCGCGGCGGCACGCGTCCGACGGTGACCGATGCCTCAGTGGCGCTGGGTTTCATCGATCCCGAACACTTTCTCGGCGGCAAGATGAAGCTCGACCGCCAGGCGGCCGAAGCGGCGATCCGGCGCGACGTCGCCGCACCGCTCGGGCAAAATATCGAGGCCGCGGCGGATGCGATCATCGAGCTCGCCACCGAACATATGGTGCAGGCCATTCTCGACATCACCGTCAATCAGGGCATCGATCCGCGCGAAGCCGCCTTCGTCGCCGGCGGCGGGGCGGCCGGCCTCAATTGCGTGGCGATCGGCCGAAGGCTCGGCTGCCGCAAGGTGCTGGTGCCGGAAACGGGCGCCGCGCTCGCCGCGGCGGGCGCGCTCGTGTCGGATCTCGTCGCCTATCACCAGGCGATGCTGCATGCGACGAGCCGCAACTTCGATTTCGCGGCGGTGAACAAGGTGCTGGCCGATCTCGAGGCGCGCTGCGATGCCTTCCGCCGCCAGATCGGACCCGACGCGCAGTTCGTCGGCATCGACTGGGCAACGGAAGCGCGTTATCCCGACCAGGCCTGGGAGATCGAAGTGCCGCTGCGCGCCAGCCGCTTCGGAGGTGACGCCGACATCGCCGCCCTCGTCGCCGATTTCCACAAGACGCATCAGGAGATCTTCGCGGTGAGCGATGAGGCCTCGCCGATCGAAACGATCGGCTGGGCCGCGGCGGTGCATTGCCGCCTGGGGGCGACGGCGCCCGGCCGCATGAAGAACCATGACGACAAGGCCATCGGCCAGGACCGGCAGGTCTATTTCAAGGACACCGGCTGGGTGAAGGCCAAGGTCGCCAGCATCGACGCGCTCTCAGGCGATGCGGTAATCGAAGGTCCGGCCATTCTCGAATCGGGCTTCACCTCGATCGTGATTGATCCCGGCGCGACGGTGGCGCGCGACGGATCCGGTACGCTTGTCATCGATATCGGAGTTTAAGAGGGACGCATGCGTGACAACCCATCGAATTCCATGAACCGCGTCCAGCTCGCCGTACTCACCGCGCGTTTCGAAGGCGTGGCGCGCAAGATGGCCAATACGCTCCACCGCACCGGGCGCTCAGGGATTCTTACCATCGCGCGCGATTTCTCCTGCGTGATCCTCACCGCGCAACATGAGTTGCTCACCGCTTCCGACAGCCTGCCCATCCATGTGCTGCGGGGGCCTGAAGTCATGTGCCGGACGATGACCGACAATCACGCCGTATTGCGCCGCGGCGATGCCTATCTGCACAACTCGCCCTATCACGGCTGCACCCATCCCGCCGATCACAGCATCCTGGTGCCGGTGATCGACGATGACGGCATCCATCGTTTCACCGTGCTGGCTAAAGGCCACCAGGCCGATTGCGGCAATTCGCTGCCGAGCACCTATATGGGCGCCGCCAAGGACGTCTATGCCGAAGGCGCGCTGATCTTTCCGGCGGTCAAGATCCAGAGCGACTATCAGCATCAGATGGACATCGTGCGCATGTGCCAGATGCGCATCCGGGTCCCTGAGCAATGGTGGGGCGATTATCTGGCCACCCTGGGCGCGGCGCGGGTCGGCGAGCGCGAGATCCTGGCGCTCGGCCGCGAGATGGGCTGGCAGGTTCTCGCCGATTATGCGCAGGCCTGGTTCGATTACAGCGAGGAGCGCATGCGCGCCGCGATCCGAGGCATGCCCAAGGGCCGCATCACCCGCACCAGCCGGCATGACCCCTTTCCGGCGACGCCCGCCGAGGGTGTCGAGGTCTCGGTCACGGTCGACATCGACCCGGAAGCCGAGCGCATCGAGGTCGATGTGCGCGACAACATCGACTGCATGGAGAACGGCCTCAATCTGTCGGAAGGCTGCGCCCGCTCGGCGCCGATGGTCGGCATCTTCAATTCCATCGACCATACGGTGCCGAAGAACGAAGGCAGCTTCCGGCGCATCTCGGTACTCTTGAAAGACAACAGCGCGGTCGGCCGGCCGAGTCATCCGACCTCCTGCTCGGTCGCCACCACCAATCTGGCCGACCGGGTGTCGAATCCGGTGCAATGCGCCATCGCGGAGCTGCGCGACGGACTCGGCATGGCGGAATCGGGCGCCTGCATTCCGGCCTCCTCCGGCGTCGTCTCGGGCGTCCATGACGGCGAGCCCTTCGTCAACGAAGTCTACCTCGGCTGCACCGGCGGCGCCGGCACGCCCACCACCGACGGCTGGCTCACCATCATGCATACCGGCAATGCCGGCATGTGCTATCAGGATTCGATCGAGATCGACGAGCTGCGCCATCCGATCTTCGTGAAAGCGCGCCGGCTGATGGCCGACACGGAAGGCGCCGGCCGCTTCCGCGGCGCGGTCAGCGCTTATTCGGAATTCTCACCCGTCGGCTGCGACATGACGGTCGCCTATGTCAGCGACGGCAATGTCAATCCGGCGCGCGGCGTGCGCGGCGGCCGCACCGGGGCGCCATCATCGCAATATGTGCGGCGCGCCGACGGCACGCTCGCGCCGATGCCAGGCTGCGCCGAGGTGCTGGTGAAGCCCGACGAGGCGATGGTGTCGATCAGCTGCGGCGGTGGCGGCTATGGCCCGCCCGATGAGCGTGATCCGGTCCTGGTGCTGCGCGATGTGCGCGAAGGCTGGGTCAGCCGCGCACGGGCGGAAGAAATCTATCGCGTCGCGGTGACGGACGGGTTGGAGATCGATGCGGCGGCCACGGCGAAGCTTCGGCGAAATTGACTCAATCCGATCCACCCGGAACCAGCGTCACGTCGAACAACATCTCGCGTTGCTTGAAGCGGCCTTCCGACAGGCGCTGGAGCAGCAGCGCGCCGCCCTGCTTGCCCATCTCGTAAGCGGGCGAGGCGATCGAGGTGAGGCGCGGGCGGACATAGTCGATGAAGGCGAAGCCGTTACAGCCGGTGACGCGCACATCGCCTGGCACGGCGAAATTGCGGTCCTGCGCCCAGGTGAGCGCGGCGCAACCCATCTGGTCATTGCCGCCGAGCAGCGCGTCGGGCAGGCCATTGCGCTCAACATAGCGCGCGATCGCCAATTGCGTGTCGGCGATCTCCTCGCTGCCGCAGGTCACCGTGTCGAGCGTGGCGCCATGACGCGTGGCCGCCGCCATGGCACCCGCCTGGCGCTCGGCCATGGCCGGCCAGCTCTGGGCCGGCACCAGAAGTGCCAGGCGCCGGGCGCCGCGCTGGATCAGCCGCTCGGCCAGAAGCTCGCCGGCCTTGTGATCGTCCTGGCGGATCGACAGCGTATCGGTCATGAAATCCGGTGCCTGGTCCTGGAAAATCACGATCGGCTGGCCGGTGTCCTTGAACTGGCGATAAAGTGCCCGACGTTCCTGCTGGGTGCCGGAGGCCATGATGCAGAGACCGTCGGTCTGATCGCGGCGCAACAGATGCAGGTCGGCGACCGCCGCCCGGCGGATGCCGGTGACCAGAAGCCCATAGCCATTGCCGCTCAGATAATTGGAGATGCCGGCCAGGATGTTGCTGGTCATCGGATCGGCGAGGAAACGCGGCGATTCATCGACGACGATGAGGCCGACGGCGCCACGCTGCGAGAGCCTGAGATTACGGGCGCCGGCATTAGGGCGGTAGTTCAATTCGCGGATGGCGGCGGCGACCCGCTCGCGCGTCGCCTCCGACATCAGCTCGAGGCGGCCATTGACCACGTTGGACACCGTCGTCATGGAGACGCCGGCCCGCCTGGCAATATCCCGCAATGTCACTCGCCCATCATCGGCCATGTCGCTCGTCTGCGTATCACTTTAACGTTACTCTAAACGAAAAATGCGGCCGGACCAGCGGTCCACCGCGCCCATCCCCATAAAGGAAAGCGCCATGTTCACAAGGATCATCGACCCCGCCGCGGCCCCCAATACCGGCGCCTATTCGCCCGCCCTGAAAGTGGGCGACTTCGTCTTCGTCTCCGGGCAAGGACCGATCGATCCACGAGGCAACATCGTCTCCGGCAGCATCGAAAGCGAGGTGGCGCTGACCCTCGACAATATCGCGCGTCTTCTCGCCGCCGCCGGCGCCCGCATGGATCAGGTGGTCAAATGCACCTGCTATCTCGCCGACATTGCCGATTTCGACGCCTTCGACCGCGTCTATCGTGGCTATTTCGGCGAGGTGATGCCGACCCGGACCACCGTTGCCGCAGGTCTCGCCGGCATCAAGATCGAGATCGACGCCATGGCTTATATCGGGAAGTAACCTTTATTGGCGCATCGGCCGATCCGAAAAGTCTGCAACTTTTCGGGCCGATGCGGCGGGGTTGACTTCCCGGCGATACGCACTACGTTCCCCGCACCATGATCACGTTTCCGACACGTCATATCAAAGGAGCCCGGCTCGCTAAAGCCGGCCTTTCGCCCGGGCGCGCCTAACTTAACTTCCGCGTCCGGGATCATCGGGCTTTTCTCCATCACATCTTGAACATCAGGCACGCTTTCGCGCGCTCAGGGCATTTGCTTCGCAGGCTCTGGCACGCGCGGGCGCCATGGAGTTTTTCGCGGTGAGATTCGTGGATCTCTTTCAAACCGAAGACATCATCCTGGACCATCCGGCGGACAGCGCCTCGCTGGTGCTGGAGGCTGTTTCGCTCCATCTGGCGGCGCGCAGCGGCGCCGACATGGAGACGATCCATGCGGCGCTCACCACCCGCGAGGATGTCGGCTCGACGGCGATCGATCACGGCGTCGCCATCCCGCATGCGAGGCTCGGCTGCGTCGCCGCACCCGCCGCCATGCTGATACGGCTCGCCCGCCCGATCGATTTCGACGCCCATGACGGCCATCCAGTCGATCTCGTCTTCGCGATGATCTGGCCGGCGCTGCCGAAGGAGAGCGCGCTCATCGGCCTTGCCGAATTGTGCCGGCTGCTGCGCGAGCCGCCGCTGCTGCATTGGCTGCGCGAAGCCACCAATCCGCGCGAGGCCCACATGCTTCTGTGCTGCGCCGCCGAGATCATCACGTCGCGCGATCAGCGCAGCCGTCTGCGCCTGCCGCCGCGCGGCGCGCTGGCGCCGGTGCCGGCATGAGCGCGCCGGTCCGCCTGCAATTTGGCGCGCTGCCATACCGCCCGTCGGCTGACGGTGGACGCGAGATATTGCTGATCACGTCGCGCGACACCGGTCGCTGGATCATTCCCAAGGGCTGGCCGATGCGCGGCAAAGAGGGCTGGGAAGTCGCGGCACGCGAGGCTTTCGAGGAAGCCGGCATCGAAGGCGACACACAAGCGCAGGCGATCGGCGCCTATCATTACGCCAAGCGCCGGCCCGGCGGGCGGTCGTTGACCTGCCGCGTCGACGTGTTCCCCTTCAGTGTGATGAGCGAGCTCAAACGCTGGCCGGAACGCCATCAGCGCCGACGGCAATGGTTCGCCGCCCAGGACGCGGCGCGCCTCGTCGATGAAGACGAACTCAAATCCCTCATTCTCAGTGCCGGGTGAAGAACGATGATGATGCAGACGCCCTATTACCTGATCGACAAAACCAAGCTCGCGCACAATCTCGCCCGGATCGACGAGTTGCGTGAACGCTCCGGCGCCAAGGTGCTGCTGGCGCTCAAATGTTTCGCCACCTGGTCGGTCTTCGATCTCATGCGCCCGCATATGGACGGCACGACGTCCTCTTCGCTCAACGAGGTGCGGCTGGGTGCTGAAAAATTCGGCGGCGAGACGCATGCCTACAGCGTCGCCTTCGCCGATCACGAGATCGACCAGGTGATGTCGCATGCCGACAAGATCATCTTCAATTCGATCGGCCAGCTCGAGCGCTTCGCCCATAAGGCGGCGGGACTCGGGCGCGGCTTGCGCCTCAATCCCGGCATCAGCTCATCGGGCTTCGATCTCGCCGACCCGGCGCGCCCCTATAGCCGGCTCGGCGAATGGGATCCGGAGAAGATCAAGACCGTGCTCGGCCGGATCGACGGCTTCATGATCCACAATAATTGCGAGAATGGCGACTTCGCGCTGTTCGACCGGATGCTGGGTGAGATCGAAGAGCGCTTCGGGCTTCTTCTGCGCGAGGTCGACTGGGTGAGCCTCGGCGGCGGCATTCATTTCACCGGCGACGACTATCCGCTCGCCGAATTCGCGGGCCGCCTCAAGCGCTTCGGCGAACGCCACGGCGTGCAGGTCTATCTCGAGCCCGGCGAGGCGGCGGTGACGAGAAGCACGACGCTCGAAGTGACGGTGCTCGACACGCTCCACAATGGCAAGGATCTCGCCATCGTCGACAGCTCGATCGAGGCGCATATGCTCGATCTCCTCATCTACCGGCAAAGCGCCAGGATCGCACCCGATGCCGGACCGCATCGCATCATGATCTGCGGCAAGTCCTGTCTCGCCGGCGATATTTTCGGCGAATTCGCTTTCGCTGCACCATTGAAGCCCGGCGACCGGCTCTCGATCCAGGATGCCGCCGGCTACACGATGGTGAAAAAGAACTGGTTCAACGGCGTGCAGATGCCCTCGATCGTGCTGCGCGAGCCCGACGGCAGCCTGAATCTCCAACGCGCATTTTCATATGAGGATTATCTCGCGAGCCTGTCGTGAGCCCCTCACCTTACCCTCGGAAAGGAGGCACTCAACCGAAATGAAGAAGAACGTCCTCATCATCGGCGCCGGCGGCGTCGCGCAAGTCGTCGCGCATAAATGCGCGCAATACAACGATCTCCTGGGCGACATCCATATCGCCTCGCGCACCCTCGGCAAATGCGAAGCCATCATCCGCACCGTCCATGAGAAGCGCAATGCGGTGACCGGCCGGCGTCTCGTGGCACATCAGCTCGATGCGCTCGATGTCGCGGCGACGGCGGCGCTCATCCGCGACACCCAATGCCAGATCGTTGTCAATGTCGGCTCGTCCTTCCTCAATATGTCGGTGCTCTCCGCCTGCCTTGCCACGGGTGCCGCCTATATCGACACGGCGATCCACGAGGATCCGGAAAAGATCTGCGAGACGCCGCCCTGGTACGCCAATTACGAATGGAAACGCCGCGACGACTGCGCCGCGAAAGGCGTCACCGCGCTCTTGGGCGCCGGCTTCGATCCGGGCGTCGTCAACGCCTATGCACGCCTCGCACGCGATGAGTATTTCGACCGCATCGATAGCATCGACATCATCGACATCAATGCCGGCGATCACGGGCGCTATTTCGCCACCAATTTCGATCCCGAGATCAATTTCCGCGAATTCACCGGACAGGTCTGGTCGTGGCAGAACCGCCAATGGACGGCGAACCGGATGTTCGAGGTGGCCCAGGAATGGGATCTGCCGGTGGTCGGCAAGCGTATGACCTATATGACCGGGCATGACGAGATCCATTCACTGTCGCGCACGCTCGATGTGCCCAATATCCGGTTCTGGATGGGCTTCGGCGAACGCTACATCTCCGTCTTCACCGTGCTGAAGTCGCTGGGCCTGCTCTCCGAGCAGCCGGTGACGACGGCCGAGGGCCAGACCGTGGTGCCGCTCAAGGTGGTGAAGGCGGTGCTGCCCGATCCCTCGTCGCTGGCGCCCGATTATGCCGGCAAGACCTGCATCGGCGATCTGGTGAAAGGCGTGAAGGACGGCAAATCGCGCGAGGTCTTCATCTACAATGTCGCCGATCACGCCGAAGCCTTCCGCGAGGTCGGCAGCCAGGCGATCTCCTATACGGCGGGCGTGCCGGCGGCGGCCGCCGCGATCCTCGTCGCCCGCGGCGACTGGGATGTCGGCCAGATGGCGAATATCGAGGAATTGCCGGCCAGGCCGTTCCTGTCGCTTCTCGACGAAATGGGACTTGCTACACGAGTCAGGGACGAAACCGGCGACCGGCTGCTGAATGAAACAGCGGATGTGAGCGAACAACCGGCACAATTGCGGCGCCGCGCCTGAACGGCTCCATGGTCGTCCATAGGGGCGGCCATGGAACCCGCCGCGAGGAACCGGACGGCCTTACGTAATCTCGACAAAATTTGATCTTAACCTGATATTTCGCGGGATTTACCCTTCAGGCTAAGGTTGATCTTCGTCTCCGGCTGAGGTACTTCGGCAAGTGAGACGGGGCGTTCAGAGATTAGAAGGAAGACATTGTGGCGGCACGGTTACGTCTCAAAGCCATAAGCCTGATCATTGCAGGCGGCCTTGCCGCGACGCCGGCCCTCGCCGGGCCCTCACTCGTCTTCGACGCCGCCACCGGCGAGGTCATCTCGCAGGATCGCGCCGGCGAACCCTGGTATCCCGCCTCGCTCACCAAATTGATGACCGCTTACGTCGTCTTCGAGAAATTGAAGCGCGGCGAGATGCAGCTCGATCAGAAGCTCACCGTCTCCGAGCTCGCCTCGGGCCAGCCGGCGAGCAAGGTCGGCATGCGGCCGGGCTCGACCATCTCCGTCGATCTCGCTTTGCAGATGCTGCTCGTCTATTCCGCCAATGACATGGCCTATGTCCTGGCGGAAGGCACCAGCGGCACCTATACCGAATTCGCCAAGAGAATGAATGCCGAAGCCAAACGGCTCGGCATGACGGCGACGCATTACGCCAATCCGAACGGCCTGTTCGATCCGCGCCAGGTGACAAGTGCCCGCGATATCGGCGTGCTCGCCGCCGCGTTGCTGCGCGACTATCCGGAACATGCGCATTATTTCTCGCAAGCCGCGGTGACGCTGGGCAAGCGGCAATTGCGCAACCGCAATAGCCTGCTGCGCCAGATGAAGACGGCCGACGGCATGAAGACCGGCTTCGTGTGCAATTCCGGCTACAATCTCACCGCATCGGCGAGCGAGAACGGCCGCAAGCTGATCGCCATCGTGCTCGGCGCCCCCGGCGGCAAAGCGCGCGCCGATCTCGCCGAGATGATGCTGACCGCGGGCTTCGCCAAGCCGCCGCAGCCGCAGCAGATCCGCATCGGCCAGATCGCCAATATGGAACTGGGCTCGGTGGTACCGGCCGACATGACGCAGGCCATCTGCAAAGGCAAGCCCACCGCCATCGCCAAGGCCTCGACGCTCACCGGCTGGGGTGTTTCCTTCGGCTCCTATGACAAGCCGGAAACCGCCGATATGGCGCTACGCGGCCGCCTCCTCGGGGTGCGCGACATGGTCGACAACTCGGTCAACGGCGTGGTGCGGGTGCCGGGCGCCAATGGCTTCAACGCCATGGTGTGGAATCTCGACCAGTCGGCCTCGCTGTCGGTCTGCTCCACCTTCCGCAAGCAGAATGGCTATTGCGAAGTGATGACGCCGGAAAGCTTCGCCTCGATCGCGGCGCTGGCGCGTGCAACCGAAGAGCGTATCCAGCCCGCCGCGGCGCAGGAAACGCCGCCGCCGAAGAAAAAGAAGAAGGCGCCGCAGAAGAAGAAGGCGCCGTAACGATCGGCCCATGAATTTCCCGCGCATCGGCTGATCCGAAAACGCCGCAGCTTATCGGTCGCCCAGCAGCTTCCGATCTCTTGAAATCTCCGCGCGCTTATGCGCTCAATGCGCTCGCAGTCCGTGAGGGGGGCTTTCAGGTGATCTACGAAATCTGCGTGGATTCTGTCGCCGGCGTGCGCGCCGCCAAGGATGCGGGTGCGCACCGCGTCGAGCTGTGCGCCAATCTTCTCGAAGGCGGCACCACGCCAAGCCTCGGCCTCATCCGCGCGGCGCGAAAAGTACCCGGCATCGGCCTCCAAGTGATCATCCGGCCGCGCGGCGGCGACTTCCTGTTCGACGACGACGAATATGCGGTCATGCTGACCGATATCGCCGCCGCCAAGGCCGAGGGCGCCGATGGCGTGGTGATCGGGCTTCTCAACGCCGAGGGCGACATCGACGCCGAGCGCACGGCCAGGCTGATCGCCGCGGCACGGCCGCTGGCGGTGACCTTCCATCGCGCCTTCGACATGGCGCGCGATCCGTTCGCGGCGCTCGAAACCTTGATCAAGCTCGGCGTCGAACGGGTGCTGACCTCCGGCCAGGAGGCGAGCGTGCTCGAAGGCCTGCCGCTCATTTCCGAGCTCATCCGGCGCGCCGGCGAGCGCATCATCATCATGCCGGGCGGCGGCATCACGTCCCGCAATGCGGCCCGCATCGCCGAAGCCCTGAAGCCGAAAGAGATGCATTTCGCGGCGCTCACGGCGGAAGCCGGCGGCATGCGCTTCCGCCGCGGCCATGTCTTCATGGGCGGCGAATTGCGCCCACCCGAATTCGACCGGCTCGTCACCTCGGGCGGCATCATCGCCCAGGTGATCAAGAACACAAAAATCTGAGGAGGAAACCCTGTCCATGAGCGAAGATCTTGCGAAAACCGAATCGGCGGCGAGCCTGGCGAAACGCATCCGTGCCAAGGAGATTTCGCCGGTCGAGGTGCTGGACGCCGCGATCAAGCGCATCGAAACGCACAACCCCAAGATCAATGCGCTGGTGATCTTCGGTTATGACGATGCGCGCAAGGCGGCGAAGAAAGCCGAGGACGCGGTCATGCGCGGCGACAAGCTCGGCGCCTATCATGGCGTGCCGATCGCCATGAAGGACTGCTTCGACTTCAAGCCGGGCTGGGTCACCACTTTCGGCGGCATCCGCGCGCTCAAGAACTATGTGACCAACATATCCTGCATGTTCACCGAGCGCATGGAGAAGGCCGGCGCCGTCATGGTCGGCAAGACCAACAGCCCGGTCTTCGGCTTCCGCGGCACCTGCGACAACTATCTCTTCGGACCGTCGCGCAACCCGTTCGATCTCAGCAAAAACACCGGTGGCTCGTCGGGCGGTGCCGCCGGCGCGGTGGCGGCGGGCCTCCTCCCCATGTGCGAAGGCACCGATGGTGGCGGCTCGATCCGCATCCCGGCCTCCTGGTGCGGCGTCTTCGGCTACAAGCCGGCTTTCGGCCGCGTGCCGCTGGTGACCCGCCCCGACGCGTTCGGCGGCAATGTCCCCTTCATCTTCGAAGGCCCGATCACCCGCACCGTCGAGGACAGCGCGCTGGCGATGACGGCGCTCCAGGGCTACGATTCACGCGATCCCTACTGCATCGAGGGCGAGGCCGATTTCATGGGCGCGCTCAAGCGCTCGATCGCCGGCAAGAAGATCGCCTATACGCGGGACTATGGCATCTTCCCGGTCGATAAACGCGTGATCGCTGTGACCGACAAGGCGGTCAAGGCCTTCGAGGAGGCGGGCGCCCATGTCGAGGAAGTGAAGATCGATATCCCGCATTCGCATATGGCGCTGAGCGACATGTGGTGCCGGCTCATCGCGCCCAAGCAGGTGGCGGCACTCGAAGGCTTCAAGCGCGAAGGCATCGATCTCAAGCGTGATCACTACAACGATCTCCCGCCCGAGCTCTGGCACTGGGACGAGATCGGCCGCAAGCTGACGGTGAATGACTTCATCAATGACGAGATCATGCGCTCCGACGTCTTCGACGCGCTGCGCAAGGTGCTCGACCGTTACGACTATCTGGTGGCGCCGACTTTGTCCTGCCTCGCCGTCGACAATGCGACGGACGGCAATACGGTGGGGCCGAAGGAGGTCGAAGGCGAGGAGATCAACCGGCTGATCGGCTGGTGCATGACCTTCCTCATCAATTTCATCGGCTATCCGGCCGCCACCGTGCCCGCCGGCCTCGCGTCGAACGGCCTGCCGGTCGGTCTGCAGATCGTCGGGCGGCGTTACGCCGATGAAGACGTCTTCGCCGCAAGCGCCACTTTCGAACGCGTGCGGCCGTGGATGGACACGTATAAGCAGGTCAAGTTGTAGAGGCTGATCCGGTCTCGCGAGGTTTCCTCCTCTCCCGTCCGCAGGATGGGAGAGGATGGCCGAAGGCCAGGTGAGGGCTCTTTGTCAAAGACCCGCTCACTTTTTCAGAAGATCCCTCATCCGCCCTTCGGGCACCTTCTCCCATTGCTTCGCAACGGGAGAAGGGGGAGTTTCAAAATGTGAGGAGGGAGAGATGGATCACCACAGCGTGTAGCCGCCGTCGATCACGAAGCTCGCGCCGGTGACGTAGTTGGACGCATCGGAGGCGAGATAGACGGCGAGCGGGCCGATCTCTTCGGGCTCGCCGGTGCGGCCCATCGGCACCTGGCGCACGAAGGTTTCGATGACCTCGGGATGCGACTTCGACCAGACGAGATTGGGCTCGGTCATGAACAGGCCGGGGCAGATGGCGTTGACGGTGACGCCGCGCGGCGCCCAGTCGGCGGCCGTGGCGCGGGTAAAATGAATCACCGCCGCCTTGGTCGTCTCGTAATGGCGCCCGCCGATGCCGCGATTGGCGATCATGCCGCTGATCGAGGCGATATTGATGACACGGCCCTTGCCGCGCTTCAGCATCTCGGCGCCGAACATCTTGGTGCAGAGGAAGACATGGGTCAGGTTGAGATCGACGCCCTGCTGCCATTGGGCGAGCGAAGTCTCCTCGATCTTCGCCGCGAGATTGCGGCCACCGACATTGTTGACCAGGATATCGACCGGGCCGGCTTCGGCGATCACGCGGGCACAGAGCGCCTCGCAGAAGGCCGGATCGGCGATGTCGCCCGGATAGGTCCGGACCGCGCGGCCGCGCTCGCGCACCTCATCGGCGGTCTTGGCCAAAACCTCCGGATCGCGCCCGTTAATGATGATATCGGCGCCCGCTTCCGCCGCCGCCAGCGCAATGACCCGCCCGAAACCGCGACTGCCGCCGGTAATGAAGAGACGCTTTCCATCCAGGCGGAAACGATCGAGCACATTCATTGGCTAAACCCCGTTGAGACGTCTTGGCACCTTCATATTATCTGATAATCTAGGGCTTCCGACCTGTCGAGGCCTCTTCAAGAGGAGGACACCGAATACGTGCAGATATGCCTGTTCCGTTCCGCTCAACCGGAACTCGAGGTTCAGCGGCGGCAGCCAGTGCAGGTACGGACATCTTCGACAATCGTGTTTGCCAACTAAAACGACAGCCCCCAAGGGCTGAACAACAATTCGGGAGAAAACGATGAAGATACGCAAGGAAGAGGACTATCTGGTTCAGGATGCGCTGGCCCGGCAATTGCGGCAGGGCCGCATCGACCGGCGCGAATTTCTGACCCGCAGCCTGGCGGCGGGCTTAGGCCTCGCCGGTGTCGGCGCCGCGGTGAAAGGCGGCATCGGCTCGGCGCTGGCGCAGGACCGGCCGCTGACCCCCACCTTCTATCAATGGATCCAGGATCTTCACCCGAGCATTCCGAAGGTGAATGAGAAGTTCCCTGGCCTCAACTACCAGATAGCACCCGTCGAAGGCTTCGGCATCGAACGGTTCGTGGCCGAAGCCAAGAACAATGAAAGCACCTGGGACGTCTATGTCGGCCAGACGCCGTTCGTCGAAATGTCGGCGATGAAGGAAGCCGGCGTCATCGAGCCGTGGGACGACTACATCCCGAAGGACGTGCTCGACGACATGATCCCGTCGATCCGCGCCGAGAACACGATCGACGGCAAACTCTATGGCTGGCCGTTCTTCCTCGACGTGATCGGCAATTCCTGGCATTCGGGCCTGACCACCAAGGCCGGCCTGCCGGACGCGGCGCCCGCCACCTGGGACGATCACCTCGCCAATGCCAAGAAGATCATGGAATCGGGGACGGCTCCGTTCGGCGCCACCTTCGACTCGCATGGCTGGCGCTCGCTGGCGCCGTTCGCGCACAGCATGAGCTCGAATGTCTACACCTCCGAGGGCCTGTTCGACTTCACCAGCGACGCGGCGGTGGAAGCGCTCAAGCTGATGAAGAGCATCATGGCGGTGTCGCATCCCGACATCCTGCTCGAAGGCGCCTCCGATGGCGGCGTCAACGGCACGCCGGACGAAGTCGCCTTCGCCGCACAGCGCGTCGGCTACTTCACCAAATACTTCAACGCGCCGTTGCGCATGGCCCAGAACTGGGACGACCAGAAGGCCCTGCATCTCGGACCCTTGCCGAAATTCGCCAATGGCGAAGGCTCGACGGTGTTCTGGACCACCGGCAGCGCCTTGTTCAAACACGGCAAGAACAAAGAGAAGGCGGCCGAATACATCAAGGCGCTCACCTATGACGCGCAGATCTGGAAAGACTCGATCGCCGGCACCGAGACCAGCCATCCCGGTCAGCTGCCGCCCTACAAGTCGATCTATGCGGAATGGGAAGCCAAGAAGCCCGACTGGATGCCGGACTTCGTCTCTCTGGTGCGTGGCCAGCTCGACAAGGCCAAGGCCATCAACAACCATATCTTCGGCCTGCAGCAATTCGTGATCGGCAAACCGATCTGGGAAACCTTCCTCAAGGGCGAGGAAGCCGATCCCAAGGCGGCGCTGCAGAAGGTCGTGGACGCCGTCCAGGCCGAAATGAAGCGCGGCAAGTAACATAAGGGGGCGCGGGAACCGGGATCGGGCCCGGTTCCCGTTTGCTCAAGCCGTGTCTTTCTGCAAAGCTTGGATTAATGGTTGAGACGACCGCTTCCGATCGGATGACTACGAATCTGGCGCCTCAGAGCAGTCTGGGCGATCGTTGGGCCGCGTTGCGTAATACGATGAGCGCCTGGTGGTTTCTGCTGCCGGCCATCGTCTTCTTCGTCGGCTATCAGGTCTATCCGATCTTCCGTGTCCTGTGGATCAGCTTCACGGACTATGAATTCCTGTCGAGCGACCCGGCGCAGTTCGTCGGCTTCGCCAATTACATCACGGCGCTCAACGACCCCTTGATGTGGGCGAGCCTGTGGCGCGCCGCCCTCTTCACCTTGATGTTCCTGCCCGGGACCATCATCCTGCCGCTGCTTCTCGCCATCCTCATCGACAAGGTGACGAATGCCAAGCTCGCCACCTTCTATCGCGTGGTGCTGCTGATTCCGGCGGTCATTCCGAGCACGCTCGTCTTCGTGCTGTGGAAGTGGATGTATAATTACCAGGTCGGGCCCATCAACCACTTCCTGGTCGACGTGACCGGCCTCTTCACCTTGCAGAACGCGCCGCAATGGCTCGGCGGCACACCGCTGACCCTGCCCGCCATCGCGGTCATGGAATGGTGGTGGGGCCTCGGCTATCACACGATCTTCTTCCTCGCCGGCCTCGCCGCCATCCCCAAGGATCTCCCCGAGGCGGCGCGCATCGACGGGGCCAGCGAATGGAAGATCTTCTGGCACATTACACGCCCGGCGCTGGCGCCGATCATGATGATCCTGGTGGTGCTGCGCTTCGGCAGCGCCATGGCGGTGATCGATGAGTATCTGATCTTCGGCGGCTTCAACCGCGATACGCCGACCTATACCTGGACCATCTTCATGTATGACCAGGCCTTCAAGCTCGGTCTGTGGCGGCAAGGCTTCGCCGCGGCGATCGGCATGATCGGTGCGCTCGGCATGATGGTGGTGATGGTGATCCTGATCCGCATCTTCAGGCCGAAGGGATAGGACCATGAGCGACGCCGCCCTCAGCGCCAAACCGGAACGGAGCTGGTTCGCCGAGAACAAAGCCTCGCTCATCCGCCATGGCGTCATCAATATCTTCATGGTGATCATCCTGGCGCCGCTCGCCTGGGTGCTGATGATGTCGATCAAGTCCAGGCCCGATGCGATGCGCGGCGATTTCTGGCCGCGCAAATTCGACTTCGGCACCTATGCCTATGTGTTCGAGAAGATCGACACACTGCCGGTGAACCTGTGGAACAGCATCTATGTCACCGGCCTGACGACGCTGTTCACCAGCATCTTCGCGATCCTCGCCGGCTATGCGCTGGTCCATATGCGGCCCAAGGGCGGCGGCATCGTCGTCGTCGCACTTCTTGTCTCGCTCTATTTCCCGACCCGCGTGGTGTCGATCATCAGCGTCTACGAGATCCAGAGCTCTCTCGGCCTCATCAACAAGACCTGGGGCCTGATCCTGCCTTACATCACGCTCAACCTGGCGATCAGCATCCTCATCATGCGCAGCGTCTTCCAGCTGGTGCCGCATGAGGTGGTGGAGGCGGCCAAGGTCGACGGCGCCGGTCCGGTGCGCACGCTGTGGGAAATCGTGCTGCCGATGGCGCGCAACGGCCTCGTGGTGATCTTCATCGTCAATTTCGTCACCGCCTGGGGCGAGTTCCTGCTCTGCTCGACGCTCACCAACGACCAGACGGCGCGCACCATGCCGGTGGTGCTGGCGGGCGCGCAAGGCGGTCTCGGGCAATGGTCATGGCCCAATCTCGCCGCCGTCTACATGATCGTGGTGACGCCCGGCATCATCGCCTTCACCTTCGCGCAGAAGCTCTTCTTCAAGGGCCTGATGGAAGGTGTGGTGAAAGGTTAATTCCTTCAGATTCAAAGGGATCGGACTCCTTTTGGCACGCGCCCCATGCGCGGCTGGTGAATCGCCCATGCTCAGGGTGAGCCATCGCGGGGGCTGACGACAGGCGATCCATCGCCTATATCACCGGCTCATGACTGACATGCAGATCCTGCCCGTTTCTGTGATCACCGGCTTTCTCGGCGCCGGCAAGACCACTTTGCTCAACAGCCTGCTCAAGGACCCGATGCTGGCCAATGCCGCCGTGATCATCAACGAGTTCGGCGAGATCGGCATCGACCATCTGCTGGTCGAGCGCTCGGAGGAAAATGTCTTCGAGATGTCGTCGGGCTGCCTGTGCTGCACCATCCGCGGCGACCTCATCGACACGATGCTGAAACTGATCGCGCGGCGCGACGGCGGCGAGCTCAAGGCCTTCGACCGCATCATCATCGAGACCACCGGCCTCGCCGACCCGGCCCCGGTGCTGCATACGGTGATGAGCGAGCCTGATCTCCTCAAACGCTGCCGGCTCGAAAGCGTCATCACCGTCGTCGACGGCGTCCAGGGCGAGGCGACGCTCGATGCCCATGCTGAAGCGGTGAAGCAGGCCGCCGTCGCCGACCGGCTGGTGCTGACCAAGCTCGATCTTCTCACCGGGCGCGAAGGCGAGGACGCTCTCCATTCCCTCATCGGCCGCTTGCGCGCGCTCAATCCGGCGGCGCGTATCCTCACCACCCATCGCGGCGAGGCGACCGCGGCGCGGCTGCTCAACAGCGGCCTCTACAATCCCGAGACCAAGTCGCTCGACGCCCGCGCCTGGCTCAATGCGGAAGCCTATGAAGCGGGCGAGAAGCGCCGGCGCCACCGTCACCACGGCCACCATCACGATCATGATCACGGCCACGACCATCATCACGATGACGTATCGCGCCATGACGATCACATCCGCTCCTTCACCTTCGCGGATGAGCGCGCCATCAGCGCCGCCGGCCTCGACATGTTTCTGGGGCTTCTGCAGTCCTTCCACGGCGCCAACATGCTGCGCATGAAGGGCATCGTGAAAGTCGCCGACGATCCCGAACGTCCGATCGTGCTGCACGGCGTGCAGCATATCTATCATCCACCGGTGCGGCTCGCGGCCTGGCCCGACGGCGATCAACGCACGCGCCTCGTCTTCATCGTGAAGGACATCGAGAAACGCCTGATCGAGGACCTGTTCAAGGCCTTCACCGACCAGATCACCGGCGCCGGCGCCTTCCACACCGACAAGACTCTTTCGCTCAACTAACTCACCGGAGACTTCCCGATGCTCAAGATGTTCGGCCTCAAGAAATGCACGACCTGCCAGAAGGCGATGGGGTATCTCGACCAGAAGAAGAAGGCCTATAATTTCAGCGATGTCCGCGAAGACCCGCTCAGCAAGGACCAGGTCGCCAAATGGTCGAAGGCGCTCGGCGGCTGGGAGAAGATGATCAACCGCGCCGGCTATACCTGGCGCGGCCTACCCAAGGCCGAGACCGAAAATCTCACCGAAGCCAAGGCGATCACGCTCGCGGTGAAAAATCCCTCGCTCATCCGCCGCCCGCTCATCGAGCACAGAGACGGCTCGGTGACGGTCGGCTTCTCCGACAAGGTGAAGGGATTCATCGGGTAATTGTACCTCGCCCCGCGTAGCGGGGAGAGGGCTTTATCCTCGAACCAGCGGTCTGGTCATGCAGGTCGGGCCGCCTTCGCCCTTGCGGCAGATCTCGTCACCCTTGATGACCTCGACCTTGACGCCCGCCACTTTCATGCGGCGTTCGGTTTCGGGATTGCCGGCGACCATCATCGCATGGCGCGGGCCCAGCGCCAGGACGTTGCAGCCCATCGAGTCGAATTCCCGGTCCGGCACCTCGACGAAACCGATACCGCGGCTTTCGAGGAATTGCACCAGGCGCACCGGCATCAGCGGCAGATAGACCACCGCCAGATCCTTATCGAGCGGGCTCAGCACCGACATCAGGTGGAAGACATCGCTCCGGCCCTTGTAATGCGGCAGGTCGAATTCGAGGATATCGACATCGCCGCCGGCGAGCTTACGCAATTGCGCGATGCCCTCGCGGTTGGTGCGGTAGCCGATGCCGGCCAAGAGCGTATGGCGGTCGATCCAGACGAGATCGCCACCTTCGACCGAGCCCGGGCCCTGGATCTCACCGGCGATCGGTATGCCTAAACTTTCGAGATGGGCGCCATTGACGGTGGCCTCACGCCGCCTCTGTGGCTTGCCCATGAAGGGCCGCACCAGGCCTTTCGGCGTCACGATCAGCGCGTCATGGGTATAGATCGAATCGAGCGTGAGCCCGTCGCCATCGGGTAGCGCGATGACCTCGGCGCCGGCCGCCTCGAGCACCCGCGTCACCGCGGTGAATTCGCGGTTCGCCTCGGCCAGGTCGGGCCTGGAATGATAATTGAGCGACTTCCATTCGGCATCGAGCCGGCCATCGTCCTTGAAGGCGGTGGCGGGGTTGCGCACCGCGACCTTCTTGAGGGAACCCCAGTTGTTGAAGGCGCCGAAATCGTAGCTCATTTGTGCCGGATCCTGAAAATATGGCGGCCGTCGCCCGTCTCCTGCGAGAGGAGCTCATGGCCCTGTTCGTTGCAGAAATGGGGAACGTCTATGACGGAAGCGGGGTCGGTGGCAATGAGCCGTAAAATCTCACCGGATTTGAGGCTCTCCAGGCGTTTGCGGGCTTTCAATACGGGAAGCGGGCACAAAAGCCCCGCCGCGTCGAGTTCATGGTCGGTCATGCGGGTACTATAGCGAGCCCGGCTTCGACCTGCTATGCCGGTCCGCCTGACGGGAGTGTCCGAAATGCCGCTGATGACCAAGCTTGCCCAGACCGGACGGGTCGAGGTGCTCTTGAAAAATCCCGACCGCAAGGCCGGTCTCGAAAAATCGCGCACCGATGGCTACGTGCTGCGCTTCGACGGCATCGAGGGCGACTGCCATAACGGCCTGACGCGACCGGCCGATGTGCGCACCCTAAAGCAATATCCGCGCGACACGCCGATCCGCAATGTCCGCCAGCTCACGCTGCTGTCGGTCGAGGAGTTGGCCGATATCGCGGCGGTCATGGAAATCCCGGCGGTGAAACCGGAATGGGTCGGCGCCAATATGGTGACCTCCGGCATCGCCGATCTCACGCTTCTGCCGCCCTCCTCGCGGCTGCAATTCCCCTCCGGCGCCACCATCGTGGTCGACATGGAAAACGAGCCCTGCCGCTATCCGGCCGATATCATCGCCAGCCATAACCCTGAGCAGAAAGTCGGCTTCGTGAAAGCGGCCAAGCACAAGCGCGGCATCACCGCCTGGGTCGAGCGCGAGGGCGCCGTGGCGCAGGGTGATGCAATCACGATCTGGATCCCGCCGCAGCGCCTCTATGGCGCCGCCACGGCGTGACGACGGCGGGCGACATCGCTGGCTGCGTCCTGGCCGGCGGGCAATCGCGCCGCATGGGTGAGGACAAAGCACGGCTCGTCCTCGACGGCGCGCCGTTGCTCGATCTCGCCATCGCGCGGCTCAAGCCGCAAGTGCCCGCTGTGATCGTCAATCGCCACGACCTGAAAGTGGCCATCGATGCGCAAGGGCTGCCGGTGGTGACCGATGCGGCCGGCGACCATCAAGGCCCACTCGCCGGTCTCCGCGCGGCGCTCGACTGGGCCGGGCATCATGGCTTCACCTCCGTCGTCACCGTCGCCGTCGATACGCCGTTTTTCCCGCGCGACCTGGTGGCGAAGCTCGTAGGCGCGGCGCACGGCCTCGACATGGCGGTCGCGAGCTCGGGCGGAAGACTGCATCCGGTCTTCGGCCTGTGGAAGGTGACGCTGGCGCCGGCGCTGCTGGACTTCATGCAAGGCAGCCGGCGCTCGGTGCAGGACTGGGCGCTCGCGCATGGCGCGGGCATCGCGGAATGGACCCCTCTGCCCTACGACCCGTTCTTCAACATCAACACGCCCGAAGACATCGAGATGGCGCTCAGGCTGCGCGCCGAGTTTCAGCCATGACGCAAAAGATTATCGGCGTCGCCGGCTTCAAGAATGCCGGCAAGACGACGCTGGTCGAGAGACTGGTGCGCGAGTTGACGGGGCGCGGCTATCGCATCGCCACCGTCAAACATGCGCATCATTCCTTCGACATCGATCATGAGGGCCGCGACAGCTTCCGCCACCGCGCCGCCGGCGCCAGCGAGGTCGCGGTGGTGTCGCGCCAGCGCTGGGCGATCATCCATGAATCTCGCGATGAGGAGGAGCCGTCCTTCGCGATGATCCTCGCCAAGCTCTCACCCTGCGATCTGATCGTCGTCGAAGGCTACAAGCACGGCGACCACGCCAAGATCGAGGTGCGCAATCTGGCGCTCGATCACCCCGAGCTCGCCGGTGAGGACCAAAGCGTCGTGGCGATCGCCGCCACCGGGCCGGTACCCGATGCGCCGGTGCCGGTGTTCGATCGCGACCATGTCGAGGCGCTCGCCCAGTTCATCATCACCCGCATGGAGCTCGATCCGAAATGACGCCCGACGACGTGATCGATTTCTGGCTCACGGCCGGCGAAGAGCGCTGGTTCACCAAGAACGCTTCCTTCGACGGCCAGCTGTCGGTACGTTTCAAGGACGCGCTGGCGAAGGCCCGCGACGGCGCTTTCGATCACTGGGCGGAAACACCCAAAGGCACGCTGGCGCTGATCCTGATGCTCGATCAGTTCTCGCGCAATATTCATCGCGGCTCACCGCTCGCTTTCGCCGCCGACAAGAAGGCGCTGGCGCTCGCCAAAGAGGCGGTGGCGCGCGGCGACCATCTGGCCTTCCCGGCGCCGCTTGCCATGTGGTTCATCATGCCCTTCGAACATGCCGAGGATCTCGATGCGCAACGGCGCTGCGTGGCGCTGTTCACGGCGCGCGATCCAAGCGACATGGTCTACTGGGCAAAACTCCATCTCGACATCATCGAACGCTTTGGGCGCTTTCCACACCGCAATGCCGTGCTCGGTCGCATATCGACGCCGGAGGAGCTGGCTTTCCTGGCGGCGGGCGGGTTTTCGGGCTGAAGTCTCGACCGTTGTCAATCCGGTGCAAACTGTCTAGATAGGCTCAGCACTTCACACAGGAGGGGAAGGGCGATGTTGCATCAGCACTTCCAGTGCAGAACCCGTGGACCTGTTTCCGCCCCGCGCTCGACGTCGCGGGGCTGACTGAGGAACGCATCGCCGTCTCATCGTCAGCCTTATCGGGCACAATTTTCTGTGCCGCCCTGACCTGATGAGATTGCAATGTCCCTCCTTTCCGCCAAAGACCTTTCCCTGACCCGCAGCGAGTTCCTCTTCAAAGGACTCGATTTCTCCATAGCCAAAGGTGACCGCCTCGGCCTCGTCGCCGCCAACGGGCGCGGCAAATCCTCGCTCCTGCGCATTCTGGCGGGCGAGGAGGACGCGACGGCGGGAACCGTGACCCGCATGCGCGGCCTGGTCGTCGCTTTCGCCGCGCAGGACGTGCCCGAACGCCTGTTGTCCCTGAGCCTCCACGACGCGGTGCGCGACGCGCTCGCGCCCGAGGTCGCCGAGACCGAGAGCTGGCGGATCGATGTCCTGCTCGATGATCTCTTCGTGGACGAGGCCATCAGGGGCCGCGCCGTCGGCAACCTATCCGGCGGCTGGCAGCGCACCATGCTGCTGGCGCGGGCGGCGGTGGTCGAGCCGGATCTGCTCCTCCTCGATGAGCCCACCAACCATCTCGACATCGGCCGCATCGGCGTGCTGCAGCGATTTCTCGCCGGCCTGCCGCGCGATTGCGCGGTGATCGCGGCGAGCCACGATCGCGCCTTTCTCGATGACGTCACCACCCGCACCTTGTTCCTGCGCCCGGAGGCGAGCGAAGATTTCGCCCTGCCCTATTCCCGCGCCCGCGAAGCGCTGGACGAGCGCGATGCGGCGCGCGACCGCCAATATGAAAACGACATGCGCAAGGTCAAAGCGCTCCGGCAGCAGGCGGCCAAGCTCAAGAATATCGGCATCAATTCCGGCTCCGACCTGCTGGTCATCAAGACCAAGCAGCTGTCGGAACGGGCCGACAGGATGGAGGAGCGGGCGCGGCCGGCACATCAGGAACGCTCGGCCGGGGCGATCCGCCTCGCCAATAGCGGCACCCATGCCAAGGCGCTGGTGACGATCAACGATGCGGCGATCACGACGCCGGACGGGCGGGTCCTGTTCCGCACCGGGAAACTATGGATCGAGAATGGCGACCGGATCGCTTTGCTCGGCGCCAACGGGACAGGCAAGACCCGGCTGGTCGACCGGCTGCGCGCGGCGCTTGCCGGAGAGGATCCGCAGATAAGGGGGACTCCGAGCCTCAAGCTCGGCATGTCCGATCAGGCGCTGTCGCAACTCGATATGTTTCGTACACCCTGGGAGGCGGTGAAGCGGTCGAGCGACCTCAACGACCATCAGGCGCGGGCCCAGCTCGCCGCGGCAGGGATCGGCATCGACGCGCAACCGGGGCCCCTCGGGCGGCTTTCCGGCGGCCAGCGGGCGCGGCTGGCGATGCTGCTGCTGCGGCTGGCGCAGCCCAATTTCTACCTGCTCGACGAGCCGACGAACCACCTCGATATCGAGGGGCAGGACATGCTGGAAGGCGAGCTCAACGAGCATGGCGCCGCCTGCCTGCTGGTCAGCCACGACCGGGCCTTCGTCAGCGCCGTGGCGACACGGATCTGGGTGATTTCGGGCAAAAAGCTGGTCGAGGTCGATGATCCGGGGCCGATCTTCGCCCAGCTGCTGGCGGGGTGACGGTGTCGCAATCCGCCCGCCCCTGGTCGTTCCATCTCACGACCGTTGAACAGGGCTCACTAATGTGCCCCAATCGGATCGAAGGACACTCGAGGAGACATCATGTCGGCGTTCCCCGAAAAGGCGAAGGTTGTCATCATAGGGCTGGGCGGCATCGTCGGGGCCTCCATCGCTCATCACCTGATCGAACGCGGCTGGGACGACATCGTCGGCATCGACAAATCGGGCGTCCCGACCGATATCGGGTCGACAGCGCATGCCTCCGATTTCTGCTACACCACGAGCCACGACTATCTGTCGGTGTGGACGACCCAATATTCGATCGATTTCTACGAAAAGTTGGGTCACTACGCCCGCATCGGCGGTCTCGAAGTGGCGCGCGCCGGCCATGATGTCTGGATGGAGGAGATCAAGCGCAAGCTGTCCTCGGCCAAGGCCTTTGGCACTCGCGCCCATTATGTCTCGCCGGCCGAGATCAAGAAGCTGTTCCCGCTGATCGAGGAGGATCAGGTGATGGGCGGCATGTTCGATCCCGATGCCGGCCTGGTCATACCGCGCTCGCAGACGGTCGCCGGAAAACTCATCGATGCGGCGGAGAAATCCGGCAAGCTGAAAGTCTTCGGCCATACGCCGGCGACCTCGCTTCTTGTCGAGAAGGGCCGCATCAAGGGCGTCGTCACCCATCGCGGCACGATCCTGGCCGATCATGTCGTCGTCTGCGCCGGCATCTGGGGCCGCCTGATCGCCGCGATGGTCGGCGAGGACCTGCCGGTGATGCCGGTCGATCATCCGCTGTCCTTCTTCGGCCCCTTCAACCAGTTCGAAGGCACGGGCAAGGAGATCGGCTATCCCTTGCTGCGCGACCAGGGCAACTCCGCCTATATGCGCGACACTGGCGACCCCAAGACCGCCGAGGGCGGGCAGATCGAATGGGGTTATTACGAAGAGACCAATCCGCGCCTCTGCCATCCGCGTGACATTCTCGAAAAGAGCGAGGCGCGGCTATCGCCCTCGCAGCGCGATCTCGACATGGAGCAGATCATCACACCGCTCGAGCGCGCCATGGCGCTTACCCCCATTCTGGGCGAGCTCGGCTATAATGAAAGCCATTCCTTCAACGGCCTCCTGCAGGTGTCGGCCGCCGGCGGCCCGTCCTGCGGCGAGAGCCAGAAGGTGCGGGGCTTGTGGTACTGTGTCGCCATCTGGGTGAAGGACGGCCCCGGCTACGGCAAGCTCATCGCCGACTGGATGACAGACGGGCGCACCGAGATCGATCACGCCTCGATCGACTATGCCCGCTTCTATCCGCATCAGCTCGCGGAAAAGTTCATCGAGGGCCGCACCTTCGAGGCGGCGCAGAAGATCTATTATCCCGCTGTTCATACGCGCGAGCCCTATGCGACGGGGCGCAATGTGAAAAAATCTCCGTTCCATGAGCGCGAGAAGGAGCTCGGCGGCTATTTCATGGAGCTCGGCGGCTGGGAGCGCGCCCATGGTTATGCCGCCAACGAGCACCTGCTGAAGAAATACGACAACCGCGTGCCGCTGCGCGAGAATGAATGGGACAGCCGCCATTTCTGGCGCGTCTCCAATGCCGAGCATCTGGCGATGAGCGAGGATTGCGGCATCGTCAATCTCTCGCATTTCCATATGGTCGACATCGAGGGGCCGGACCATGTCGAGCTGCTCGAATGGCTGTGCGCCGCCAAGATCGGTGGTGATGGCAATATCGGCAAGGGCATCTATACGCATTTCCTCGACGATGAGGGCATGGTGCGCGCCGACTTCACCGTCTTCCGCATGGCCGACCGCTGCCGCCTGGTGAACGGCGCCGATGCCGGCCCGCGCGATTTCCACTATATGCGCCGCATCGCCGAGGATCGCGGCCTCGATGTCACCATCACCGATACATCGGAGAAATATGTCACCATCGGCATCTGGGGTCCGAATGCCCGCGCGACGCTGAAGAAGGCCGTCGCCGATCCTGCCGGCCTCGATCCCGAAAACTTCGCCTTCGCCGCGATCAAGCAGATCGACATCGCGGGCAAGAAGGTCACCGCCTTCCGCATCTCCTATGTCGGCGAGCAGGGCTGGGAGCTGCATATGAAATATGAGGACGGCCTTGCGGTGTGGGATGCGTTGCGCGCCACTGGCGTGATGGCCTTCGGCGTCGAGACCTATGCGAATTCGCGCCGCATGGAGAAAAGCCTGCGCCTGCAGAATGCCGATCTCCTCACCCAATATAATCTCATCGAGGCCGATCTCGCGCGTCCCAAGGTGAAGGACGCCGATTTCCGCGGCAAGGCGAAACACCTGGAATACAAAGCACGGGCGCATCAGCCGGCGATGCTGTGCACTCTGGTGATGACGGAAAACACCGACAAGAAAGGCGTGAAGCGTTATCCGCTCGGCAACCTGCCGGTCATGGACCCGGCGACGGACAAGGTGCTGGTCGATGAGCTCGGCCGTCGCTCCTATACGACGTCCATCGCCTTCGGCCCGACCATCGGCAAGAACATCGCGCTGGCTTATCTGCCCTGGGCCTATTGTCAGGAAGGCCGCAAGCTGAACATCGAATATTTCGCCGAGACCTATCCGGTCGAGGTTGTGAGCATCGGTTACAAGCCGCTCTATGATCCGGAGAACCTCAAGCCCCGCAGCTGAGAGCTGCGGATTCCCGTTACTCCGGTGCAAGCAAGGGTGACATTGCGTGGGTAAGTATCAAATTTGATACCGCGCGGGAAATGCATGGCACATCCCCGGCTCCGGAACACCTGACGCTGCTACCGGAATTGCCACTTTGTGGCAGTCTTGCGCCATCCTGGTGGAATCACTGGGGAATCGGCTGGCTGAAGTTCAACTATGTCAGCGGGTCGTGATTTTCAACGACCGGGCGCATGTCCGGCCTCTCACAATTTTGTTTGCCGCCGCCGCCCCTCGACACCACGTCAAGGAACGCAACGTCTTTGTTCCATGACATTTAGTCAAAGAGGATATCGCCATGCGGAAAACAATCATTGCACTGACTTTATTGACCCTGCCCTTGCTGGGCGGAGCCGCGTTCGCCGCGAGTGACAGCGGTATCGTGCGGTCGGCCGACACGCGCACCGGCATGCTGCAGCTCACCGATGGCGCCAGCTATTACGTGGCCAATCGCCTGACCTTGAGCCGCCTGCAGAAAGGCGACACCGTGCGCGTCCAGTTCGAACGCCGCACCGGCGCCGCGGTAGCCAATGAAGTGGTGCGCACAGGCCGCTCGCAAGCCGCCGTGCCGGTCGTGACGCCGACGCGCGATGCCGCCAGTGTGAAGAAGAACTTCGCCATCGACAGCGGCATGTGCAAGGTCACGGCGACCAGCAATCCGTGTTACATCGGCGCCCAGTAAGCAAATCCACAGCGCCGTCGTCCGCGTCAGGGCATCGTCGCCTGCAGGAATGAGGCGAGGGCCAGACCGCTGGTGCCCAGATAGACGGCGGCGCTGCACCATCTGGCGAGGCGTGTGAAGCGGGCGCTGCGGAGGCGCTTTTGCGCCAGCCGCGCGATGAAGATCACACAGGCCAGATCGAAAGCGAGGCTCAGCGCGACATAAAGCACGGCCAGCAGGCCGAGCTGGCTTATGAGCGATTGGCTCGCCTGGACGAACGGCATGAAAAACGCCGAATAGAACAGCAGCGCCGTCGGGTTGCTGACAGTGATGGCGAGGCCGTCGACGAACGGCCGCGAGGAGAGCCGATGCGTCTCGCTTTGCGCCGGCTCGGTGGCGCGCAGGACCGTATCCGCCGCGAGGCAGGCGAGGTAAGCCGCGCTCGCCAGCGAGAACCAGGGGAAGAAGTCACCGAAGAACCGGCTGGACAGCAGGAAGGACAGGCCGAGCAGCGCGACCAGCAACACCTCGCCAAGCCCGATTCCCAGGACCGTGCGCAGGCCTACGGCGTGGCCGCCATTGAGCGTATTGCCGACAATGATGGCCATGACCGGCCCCGGGGTGACGAGCAGGATCGTCGTCGCCAGGAGGAAGGCGCTGATGGTCTGCCAATCCATGAGTGAGATCTCCGATGCTCGGTTGCGGAAGCAGCACGGTGCTCAATTCAGATGGCATTCCTTACCGGGAGGTCAGGCGACCGCCTGTGGGATTTGTCACAAGATGGGAATTTTTTGATCGGAGGATGAAGACGGGCCATTTTCCGTCATCCCGGCGAAAGCCGGGATCCATTGCGCGCGCTCAATCGAGAAGCGGACCGCCCAGATTGCGCTTATTGAATGGGCCCCGGCTTGCGCCGGGGTGACGGGTAAGAATTACAGCTTCCTCAGCCACACGCTGTGGATGATGTGATCGGCGCCCTTGCGCAGGATGAGGTCGGCGCGCTGACGGGTCGGCACGACGTTCTCGCGCAGGTTGACGAGATTGATCGTCTCCCAGATGCGGTTGGCGGTGGCGCGCGCTTCCTTGTCGGTGAGCGAGGCATAACGGTGGAAGTAGGATTTGGGATCGCGGAAGGCGGTGTCGCGCAGCGAGAAGAAACGCGTCACATACCAGTCGTGAATGACGTCCTCGGCGGCATCGAGATAGATCGAGAAGTCGAAGAAGTCGGAGATGAAGGGAATGATCTTGCCGTCGCGCGGCGGCCGTCCGGTCTGCAGCACATTCAGCCCCTCGACGATCAGGATATCCGGCTGATCGACGGTGACGGTCTTGTCCGGCATCACATTGTAGGTCAGGTGCGAATAGACGGGCGCCGTCACATTGCGCCGGCCGGCCTTGATGTCCGAGAGGAAACGCAGGAGTGTCGGCAGGTCGTAGCTTTCCGGAAAACCTTTCCGGTTCATGATGCCTTCGCGCTCGAGGATCTCGTTAGGCAGAAGGAAGCCGTCGGTGGTGACGAGATCGACCTTGGGATGATTGGGCCAGCGCGCCAACAAGCGCTGCAGGATACGCGCCGTGGTGCTTTTGCCGACCGCGACGCTGCCGGCCATGCCGATCACATAAGGCACCTTGGTGCCCTCGGCATGCAGGAACCTGCCGGTGGCGCGGAACAGCTCCTGGGTGGCGGCGACATATAGATTCAGCAGACGCGACAACGGCAGATAGATCGCCACCACCTCGGCCAGATCGATGCGGTCATTGAGGCCGCGCAGTTCGTCGATATCGGCCTGGTCGAGCGTCATCGGCGTATCAGCGCGCAGCTTCGCCCAGGCATTGCGCTCGAAATGGCGATAGGGCGAGATCTCGTCGCGCAAGGAATCCATAGGTCACACCTGCTTGCGGCCGGCCTTCTCGGATATCCCCGATGTGCCGACACGCTTTTCAAGCTCGCCCATCACTTCCGTCAGAGGCAGCCCCGAAACTTCGAGCAGCACGACCAGATGATAGAAGAGATCGGCGGCTTCGAGCTTGAGATGGTCGCGGTCGCCCTTGACGGCGGCGAGCGCCGCCTCGATCGCTTCCTCGCCCACCTTCTTGGCGCATTTCTCGATGCCCTGGGACAGGAGCTTGGCGGTGTAGGAAATTTCGGGCGAGGCGCCGCGGCGAGCGGTCACCGTGTCGGCGAGCTCGGCCAGGACGTCCAGCCGGTGGCGTAATGGGTCTGTCATGTTCCGTTCCCCTCGGTGAATCTTTAACATCTATCCCAACCGCATGGGAATTCCCCGTTCGGCCATATGGTTCTTGGCCTGGGAAATGGTGAATGTGCCGAAATGGAAGATCGAGGCGGCCAGAACCGCGGTGGCATGGCCGTCGCGGACGCCCTCGACCAGGTGGTCGAGCGTGCCGACGCCGCCCGAGGCGATGACCGGCACCGGGACGCTGTCGGCGATGGCCCGCATCAGCGCGATGTCGAAGCCCTTGCCGGTGCCGTCGCGGTCCATCGAGGTGACCAGCAACTCACCGGCGCCCAGCGCCACGACCTCGCCGGCAAAGGCGATCGCATCGATGCCGGTGGGCTCACGTCCGCCATGGGTAAATATCTGCCACTGGCCAGGCGCTACCTGCTTCGCGTCGATGGCGACGACGATGCACTGGCTGCCGAATTTCTCTGCCCCCTCGCGCACGAAGCCGCGATTCTTCACCGCGGCGGTGTTGATCGAGACCTTGTCGGCGCCGGCCAGCAGGAGCTTGCGGATGTCGTCCGTCGTGCGCACCCCGCCGCCGACGGTGAGCGGCATGAAGCAGGCTTCGGCGGTCCGGCGCACCACGTCGAAGATGATGCCGCGGTTCTCATGCGTCGCGGTGATATCGAGGAAACACAATTCATCGGCGCCGGCCTTGTCATAGGCTTTGGCGATCTCGACCGGATCGCCGGCGTCGCGCAGATTGACGAAATTCACGCCTTTGACGACGCGGCCGTCCTTCACATCGAGGCAGGGAATGATGCGGGCCTTCAGCATCAGGCGGCCTCGGCGATGAGCTTGAGCGCGGCTCGCGCATCGAGGCGGCCGTCATAAAGGGCACGCCCTGATATGGCGCCTTCAAGGTTGGCGCAATCGGGCTTGAGCAGGCGCTTGATGTCCTCCATCGAGGCGAGCCCGCCCGAGGCGATGACCGGAATATTCACGGCCTTCGCCAAAGATAGTGTCGCCTCGATATTAAGTCCTTTCAAAACCCCATCGCGGTCGACATCGGTGAAGATGATGGCAGCGACGCCGGCATCGGCGAAACGCCTTGCCAGATCGATGGCGGTAAGCTCCGAGGTCTCGGCCCAGCCTTCAACCGCCACCTTGCCACCCTTGGCGTCGATGCCGACGGCGACGCGGCCGGGAAAACGCCGGCAGGCGTCCTTGACCAGCTCCGGGTTGCGCAGCGCGACAGTGCCGAGGATCACCCGCCTGATGCCGCGGCCGAGCCAGGTCTCGATCATCGCCATGTCACGGATGCCGCCGCCCAATTGCACCGGGATCTCGATGGCGGCGAGGATCGCCTCGACGGCCGTCGCATTCACCGGCTTGCCGGCGAAGGCGCCGTCGAGATCGACGAGATGCAGCCAGCGGAAGCCTTGCGCTTCGAAGTCACGCGCCTGGGCGGCCGGGTCGTCATTGAAGACGGTGGCCGCGGCCATGTCGCCGAGCTTGAGGCGCACGCATTGGCCGCCTTTGAGATCGATGGCGGGAAACAGGATCATGGGCGCCATTTCAGGAAATTGGCGATCAGCGCCAGACCGAGAGTCTGGCTCTTTTCGGGGTGGAACTGGCTGCCGGCGATGTTGTCGCGGCCGACGAAAGCGGTGACGGCGCCGCCATAATCGGCGGTGGCGATGAGCTGAGCCCGGTCGCCGGGCGCCAGGTGGTAGGAATGGACGAAATAGGCATGCTGGCCTTCAGCGCCCAAGGCGATGCCGTCGAAGAGTGCATGCGGCTTGATCCGATCGAGCGTGTTCCAACCCATATGCGGGATCTTAAGCGCGGGATCCTTCGGCTCGATCACTTTCACATCGCCTTTGATCCAGCCGAAGCCTTTCGTCTCGACATGTTCGAGGCCGCGCTCGGCCATCAATTGCATGCCGACGCAGATGCCGAAAAGCGGCTTGCCACGGGCGACTTCATTCTCAAGTGTTTCCCACATGCCGGGAACCGCTTTCAGCCCGTCATGGCAGTCGCGGAAGGCGCCGACACCCGGCAGCACGATGCGTTCGGCCTTGCGGACCTTGTCGGGGTCCGACGTCACCAGGATCGTCGCCGATGAGTCCCCATCACGCACCGCGCGCTCGAAGGCCTTGGCGGCGGAATGAAGATTACCGGAGCCGTAATCGATGATCGCGACCTCGCTCATGTGCGGCTCAGTCCCGGGAAGATGAAATCAGGCTCCGCCGCTTTCCAGTTGCGCGACAGGCCGGGCGCCGGAGGGAGTTGCGGCGGAACCGCAACCTGTGCCGGCAGATCGGCCTCGTTGAAGAAGCGGATCTCCGCCTCCTCGAGATCACCGCCCTGGACGAGGCCCACTTCCTCATAGCCGCGCCTTGCATAGGTCCAGCGCAAGAGGTCATTGGCCTCGAAGCCCATGATGATGTTGATTGCCAGGCCGAAGATCAGTCGCATCGCCTCGCCGAAGCCCAGCGCCTCGGCGACGGCCCAGATCAGCAGTTGCGCCGATACCGCGATGATGAGGACGACCCACATGCCCTTGGCGGCGAGCCAGAGCAGCGGGAGGGCAAACGCCCACCAGCTGAAGCCTTCGCGCACGAAGACGACGTCGTCGGCGCCGCGGCCCTTTTTGTTATGGGCGGTCCACCAGGCCATTATTTGCTGAGCGAGCCCTTGGTCGAGGGGATGCGGTCCTTCTGGCGCGGATCGATCTCGATCGCCTCGCGAAGGCTGCGCGCCAAGGCCTTGAAGCAGCTTTCGGCGATGTGATGGTTGTTGTCGCCGTACAGCGTCTCGATATGCAATGTGACGCCGGCATTCATGGCGAAGGCCTGGAACCATTCGCGCACCAGCTCGGTATCGAAATCGCCGATCTTCGGGCGCGAGAACTCGACCTTCCAGATGAGATAGGGCCGGCCCGACACATCGATAGCGGCGCGGGTCAGCGTCTCGTCCATCGGCAGATGCAGGCTCGCATACCGGCGGATGCCCTTGCGGTCGCCAAGCGCCTTGGCCAACGCCTGGCCGAGCGCGATGCCCGAATCCTCGGTCGTGTGGTGAAAATCGATATGGAGGTCGCCCTTGGCGCGCAATTTGATGTCGATCAGCGAATGGCGGGCCAGCTGCTCCAGCATATGGTCGAGGAAGCCGACGCCGGTCTTCACGTCATAGGCGCCGGTGCCGTCGAGCGACACTGTCGCGGCGATCTCGGTCTCGGTGGTCTTGCGTTCGATGCTGGCCTTGCGCATGGCCTCTAACCCTTTGTTGCGGCGGCTCTCTTAGCAGCTGCAGCACGCCAGTACTACCCTTTCACTGCCGCCAAGTTAACCTCTCGGTCAGGGGGCGAGGCTTTTCTTATCGGTTACCAAGGCTTACATGACGGCCATCCGGACCCGTCCGGCCGAGAACGACGTAAAAAGGACTGATATGAGCGATCCCCAGCAGTGGCACGGCACGACCATTCTGAGCCTCCGAAAAGGCAACCGGGTGGTCATCGCGGGCGACGGACAGGTCTCGATCGGCCAGACGGTCATCAAATCCAATGCCCGCAAGGTAAGGCCCTTGGCCGGCGGCTCGGTGATCTCGGGCTTCGCTGGAGCGACCGCCGACGCCATGACGCTGTTCGAACGGCTCGAGGCCAAGCTCGAGCAATATCCGCTGCAGCTCACCCGCGCCTGCGTCGAGCTCGCCAAGGACTGGCGCACCGACCGCTATCTGCGCCGCCTCGAAGCCATGATGATCGTCGCCGATGCGCAGGTCAGCCTGGTGCTCACCGGCACCGGTGACGTGCTCGAGCCCGAGCGCGGCGTGATCGGCATCGGCTCGGGCGGTAATTATGCGCTCGCCGCGGCGCGCGCCCTCATCGATACCGACATGGAAGCGGAAGCGATCGCCCGCAAGGCGATGGCCATCGCCGCCGACATCTGCGTCTACACGAACAATAATCTGACCGTCGAAAGCCTGGCATGCTGACACGCGCCGATCTCGATGAGGCCGTGAGGAGCGGCATCATCACGGAAGGCCAGGCCGCGGCATTGCAGGAGCTGCCGGCGAAACGCCACGCGGCGCGCCACAGCCACGCACTCGGCGACGAGCGTTTCGTGTTCATGAAGAACTTCAACGAGTTCTTCATCACGCTCGGCATCGTGCTCCTGAGCATCGGCCTCTTCGTGGCCGACAGCACCTTCTTTGGCCTGGGCGCGGCATTCCCGGTCATCTTCATCGCACTGATGTGGGCGCTCGCCGAGTTTCTCACCCGCAAGCACAAGCTCACGCTGCCGAGCATCGTCCTCGCGCTGCTCATCGTGCCGGGCATCGCCTGGTATCTCCATGCCGCGATGAATGCCGGCAGCGACGAGACCGGCTGGCGCGGCATCCCGCAGGACCTGTTCATCCCGGCGCTGGCGGCGAGCCTTGCCGCACTTCTCTTCTATCTCCGCTTCCGGCTGCCTTTCACATTGCTGCTGCTCGCCGGCAGCCTGGTGGTCGCCTTCATCGCCGCCTATGCCCGGTTCTTCGGCACTTCCGCCGAGCCTGTCAGCTACGGTCTGGTGTTGTTCACCGGCCTCGCCACGCTGGCCGTGGCGCAGTGGTACGACATGTCGGATCGCGAGCGCCTGACGCGGCGCGCCGATTGCGGCTTCTGGCTCACCCTCATCGCCGCGCCGCTGATCGTGCATCCGATCGCCGGGCTGATCTCGTCGGGCGGGGAGATGACCGCCCAAACGAGCCTCATCACCATCGCGGTGGTGATCCTGTTCACGCTCGCCGCCCTCATCATCGATCGCCGCGCGCTGCTCGTCTCCTCGCTCGCTTATCTGGGCGGCGCCATGGTCTATGCCTTCACCAGCCTCGGCGGCGAGCAGAATGCGCTGTGGATCACGCTTCTGCTCATCGGCGCCAGCGTCATCCTGCTGGGCGTCGGCTGGCAACGCGCCCGGCGCGCCGTGATGTCTCTCGTTCCCTCACCCCTCACCCAATATCTGCCTGTCGTCAGAAACTGAGTAATCCATGACCGACTTTTCTCCCCGTGAAATCGTTTCCGAGCTCGACCGCCATATCGTCGGGCAGAAGGACGCCAAGCGCGCCGTCGCCATCGCGCTGCGCAACCGCTGGCGGCGCAAGCAGCTCGAAGGCCCTCTGCGTGAGGAGGTGATGCCCAAGAATATCCTGATGATCGGCCCGACCGGCGTCGGCAAGACCGAGATCGCCCGCCGCCTCGCCAAGCTCGCCAACGCGCCCTTCATCAAGGTCGAGGCGACGAAATTCACCGAGGTCGGTTATGTCGGGCGCGATGTCGAGCAGATGATCCGCGACCTCGTCGAAGCGGCGATCGGCATGGTGAAGACGGCGCGGCGCAAGGATGTCGAGGCGCAGGCCCATATCAACGCCGAAAACCGCGTGCTCGACGCACTTGTCGGCGTCAATGCCTCGGAAGCGACGCGCGACAGCTTCCGTAAAAAATTGCGCACGGGCGAGCTCGACACCAAGGAGATCGACGTCCAGATCATGGATTCGCCCTCGGTGCCGAGCTTCGACATTCCGGGCATGCCGGGCGGTTCGGCGAGCGTCATCAATCTCTCCGACATGCTGGGCAAGGCCTTCGGCCATCGGCTCAAATCCAAGCGCATGACGGTGAAGGCCAGCCACGACGTGCTGCTGGCGGAAGAAAGCGACAAGCTGCTCGACCAGGACCAGATCACCCAGGAGGCGATCAACGTCACCGAAAACAACGGCATCGTTTTTCTCGACGAGGTCGACAAGATCTGCGCCCGCTCCGAACGCCAGGGCGCCGACGTGAGCCGCGAGGGCGTGCAGCGCGATCTCCTGCCGCTCATCGAAGGCACGACGGTGTCGACCAAATACGGGCCGGTCAAGACCGACCATATCCTGTTTATCGCGTCGGGCGCCTTCCACATCGCCAAGCCCTCCGACCTCCTGCCGGAGTTGCAGGGCCGCCTGCCGATCCGCGTCGAGCTCAAGGCGCTGACGCGCGACGATCTCCGCCGCATCCTCACCGAGCCGGAAGCGAGCCTCATGAAACAATATAAGGCGCTGCTCCAGACCGAAGGCGTGACTCTCGATTTCAGCGACGACGGCATCGACGCGCTGGCCGACATCGCCGCCGAGATCAACGCGTCGATCGAGAATATCGGGGCGCGGCGCTTGCAGACGGTGATGGAGCGGGTGCTCGACGATGTCAGCTATTCGGCGACCGACCGTTCCGGCGAGACGGTGAAGATTGACAAGGCCTTCGTCGAGAAGAATCTCGGCGACCTGGCGCGCAACACGGACCTGTCGAAGTTCATTTTGTAGGCGCCTGGAAGCTACTTCTTCCTTTGCTTCTTGCGGTTCAGCACCGCGAGCAGCTCGGCGAGATCTTTCGGGTCGAGGTCGGAAATGTCATCCGCCAGGCGATTGGCGAGCTCGGTCGCCTGCGGCACCAGGCCCGACGTGTCGATGACGACGCGTGGATGCGAGATGCGGGCGAGCTTCACCACATCCTCCGCTTCGTCCCAGATGATGTTGAAGAAGCTGATGATGCGCTGGAGCAGATGCCAGCCGGGGCGGCCGCGCTTGCCATGCTCGAGCGCCGAGAGATAGGCACTCGACACGCCGATCGCTTCCGCCATGTCCTTCAAGGTGACATTGCGCTCAGCCCTGAGCTTGCGCATGCGCTCGCCGAACGGCGTCATCGCATACCCTTCTCTTTCTTGCGCAGTTTCACGTAATAAGCGCCGCCGCCGCCATGGCGCGGATGGGCCGGCTGGAAACCGGCAATGTGCTGGCGGAAGCGCGGCTCGTGAAACCATTCAGGCGCCAGGCGGCGCAAGCGGCCCTGGCGCTCGGGCGCGTGAAAGTGATCGGCGCCATGCAGCGTATGACGGGCGAAAGGCGACGCGCCCTTGCCGGTGATGACGAGCACGAGACGCAGGCCTTGGGCGCGAGAATCGACCAGGAAGTTCAGGAGCCGGTCATGCGAGCGTTCGATGCCGGTGCCGTGGAGGTCGATGCGCGCCTCGATCTCGACCTGGCCACGGGTCATGCGCCGCTCCTGGCGCCGGTCGAGGCCGGTGATGGGCGGCGGACCTTGCCGCGTGACAGTCGGGCGCGCGATTGGCTGCGGCGCTTCGGTGGATTTGGCCTTGGCTTTCGCTTTCACCGCAGGCGCCGGCGGCTCGATCTTCGGTGGCGCTTTCTTCTTCGCCCTGGCCTTGTGGAGCGGCTTGACGGTCCGGGCGACATCCTCCCACAACGCATAGTCGGGCGGGAGCTTGCGGGTCATTGCTTGTCGAGCAGCCTCTTCGCCAAGGGCTTGGGCAGCAGCACGATCATGCGGCCGGGGCTTTTCATATGGCCGGCGGTGAGGGCGGCGTCTTCACCGGCGCCCCAGAAGACATCGCCCCTGGCATGGCCCTTGATCGCGGTGCCGGTGTCCTGCGCCACCATCAGATTGCGGAAGGGCGTCAGCGTGCCGCTCTCACCTTTGGGCGCCTGCGTGTCGAGCCAGATCGGCGTGCCGAAGATCCAGAGCGAGCGGTCGATGGCAAGTGAATGATAAGGCGTCAGCGGCACTTTTTGAGCGCCGGGTGGCCCGAGCTTCGGGTCATCCGCCGTGACCTCGCGGAAAAACACGAAAGACTTGTTCTCCCACATCAGCGCCCGCGCATCCTTGGGGTTCTTCCGCATCCAGGCGCGGATCGCCTGCATCGACACGTTCTCGCGGCCGAGGATGCCGCGCTCGACCAGGAGCCCGCCAATGGCGGTGTAGGGCAGGCCGGTCTTGGCGGCGTAGCCCAGCCGCATGACCTTGCCATTGGGCAGGCGCACGCGGCCTGAGCCCTGGACCTGGATGAAGAAGGCGTCGGCCCAGTCCTTGAGCCAGACCAGCTCGAGGCCGCGGCCCTTGAGCGCGCCCTCCTCGATCTGGCGCCGGGTGAAATAGCCTTGCGGCGTGCCGTCGGCCATGCGGCCATAAGCGAGCCCCAGCTTCTTGGCGGCGCGGGCGTCGAAGGCGACAAGATCGTCGGGTCTGGCATAGACCGGCACCTTGTAGTCGCCGCCGGGCTTCAGGCTGCCTTCGGCCTCCGGCTCATAGTAACCGGTGAACAGGCCTTGCGGCCGGGCCGGATCGCGCACGATCAGGGGCGTGAAGCTTTCCTCGAAGAAGCGGCGCGGATCGGCGCTCGCTTTCAGCTTGGCGCAGACGGCGAGCCAGTCGCGCCGCGTTCCGCCAAAGACGACCTTGCGCTGAAAGGCGCTGCCGCTCGCCTCGATCTCGGCACAGGAGCGTTTGAAGGTCGCCAATGCCTGACGGTGATCGGCCTCATGCCAGCCGGCGATGCGGTCGAAGGAGGTCGGTTCGAGAATCGGAGCCGCGGCGCTCATGATCGACGACATGACCACAAGCACGGCGGAACTCAAGAGCATACGCATGATCTGGAGCCGTGCTGTGAATGATTAGCCCAGCTCGTCCGTCGCGACCAATTTCCAGTTGGGATCGCGCGAAGCCGTGTCGCGCTCGAAGGTCCACACATCGGTAACCTGGCGCACCTGCTTGGGATCGCCCTCGATGACCTCGCCCGCTCTGTTGAGCGTGGCGGAGATGAATTCGGCGACGAAGCGCAAAGTGACGGAGGCCTTCTTGCCTTTGAGGTCGGCATTGGCGACCTCGGTCTTGTCGATGCCGACGAAACGCGATTCGACGACATTGCCGGCCTTTTCGCGATCATCGATCGCCTTGGCGAAGCCTTCATAGACATCGCGCGCCAGAAGGTTCTTGAGCGACTGGCGGTCGCCTTGTGCGAAAGCCGTCACCACCATCTCATAAGCGACTTTGGCGCCGTCGACGAAGACACGGGTCGAGAAGTCACGGTCGGCGCCGGCGATCTTCTCAAGCCCCTTGGCGACCGGGGACTCGGCTTCGGCATAACCCGACCAGACAGGCTCGACCGGCTTTTCCAGGCCCAGATTGTCGGGCGCGTTCTCGCGCTGGGGCATATTGATGACATTGCCGTTCGGTTGCGGCTTTTCGGCGCGGCGTTGCGCGGCATAGGGGTCAAGCGGCGGACGTTCATTGCCGGTCCGCTTTCCGAGGACCGACCGCAGGCGCAAAATGACCACCACTGCAATCGCAAGGATCAGCAAATTGAGTGGATCAAAAGCCTGATTCATCATTTCGGCGGGTCTTTCCGTCTGGCATAAATTGAAGTCTGGGTCGTCGCCTCCTTATATAGGAGGGCTTGGGCACGGTCCAAAGACCGTAGTCCTTTCAGTTTCCTACAGGTTTCAGGTGATCAGAACCATATTTTTTGTCCTTTTTGCGCTGGGGCTCCTGGAGCTTTTTCTGTTGGTTAAGACCGGCCAGTGGTTCGGCGCCTGGTTTCCCGTCCTGGCGGTGATCCTGGGCTTCGTGGCGGGCGGACTGACCATCCGCCATACCGGCGTCAGATCCCTGAACGAGATCGCCCAGGCCAGCCGGACCGGGCAAAGCGGCGCCGGCGCCCAGGCGGCGATCGGTGGGCTGCTGGGCTTCTTCGCCGGTATCCTGTTCATCCTGCCAGGACTGCTGTCCGATGTGGCGGCGATCCTCTTGCTCATCCCGGTCAGCCGGCGCCTGGTCGAGGCCTATATGGTCCGCAAAGGCGGGGTCCGGCAGAACCGGGCTCCCGGTTCGGTTGTGATCGACGGCGAAGCGGTCGAAATCATCGATGATCGTTTGCCGCCCCAGGAAAAGAACGACAATTCCCCCTGGGACCGCCGTTAAAATCCGGGACCGCTCGGGTGCCCCGGCTTCTTGTCAGCGCATCAGATGACCCGAAAACCGCTTCGCACTTTTCGGTCTGATGCGTCGCGGTAACGCCGGAAAGCTTGCGGCACATCGGACATTCATGATAGCTGGCGGGCCGACATCCCCTTCAGGAAAGGCATGACAGCCCATGGCCAAGACGCCAAAGAATCCGGCCGCCAATTCGAGCAATGGCGGCGCGCATGACGACGAGGCCAGCGAGACCGCCGGCGCGCCGGAAATCGGCACGATCGATCTCGAGGCGACCACGCCGCAGGCGGGCGGCCAGCCGTCGATGCGCATTCTTGGGCAGTATCTGAAGGATCTGAGCTTCGAGAATCCGAATGCTCCGGCCTCGCTCGCGCCGCAGAAGACGCAGCCCGAGATCAGCATCGGCATCAATGTGAATGCGCGCAACCTGGCGCCCAACGATTTCGAGGTCGAGCTTCACATCGACGCCAAGGCGACGAGCGAAGGCAAGATCGTCTTCGCCGCCGAGCTTCTCTATGCCGGCGTGTTCCGGATGGAGAACTTCCCGCAGAACATGCTGCATCCGGCCGTGCTCATCGAATGCCCGCGCATGCTGTTCCCCTTTGCCCGTCAGATCCTCGGCGAAGCGACGCGCAATGGCGGCTTCCCGCCCCTGATGCTCGACCCGATCGATTTCGCCGGCATGTATCAGAAGCGCATGGCCGCGCAGGCCAACCAGGTCACGGCCTGAGCGCATCTTCCGTATACTGAGAATTTCGTGAGTTCTGGTCGGCCTTCCTCGCAAGGGGAGGGCCGAATGATTCAGTTCAGGATCTCGTTCCACATCGCCGTCTCGCCGATCTCGGCAAGGAGCGCCTTGTGGGCGGCGATCTCGGCTTCGGTGAGCCGGCTCGGCAAGGGATGGGGCCTCGCCCTGACGATGCCTTGCGGCGTGAAGGCGGCGGCGCGTGCGGTCACCGCGATGGCCGACAGTGAAAGCGCTGTCTGGCGGCCGCCGATCAGTTCCAGATAGACGTCGGCGAGCAATTCGGAGTCGAGCAGCGCGCCGTGCTTCTCGCGCTTCGAATTGTCGACGCCGTAGCGTTTGCACAGGGCGTCGAGGCTGTTCGGCCCCATCGGATGCTTCTGGCGCGCCAGCGCCAGCGTGTCGATGACGCGTTCGGGCAGGATCGACGGTCCCTTGACGCGCGCCAGCTCGGCATTGAGAAAGCCGACGTCGAAGGCGGCGTTGTGGATGACCAGGCTCGCGCCGTCGATGAACTCGATGAATTCCTGCGCGACCGCGGCGAAGACCGGCTTGCCGCGCAGGAATTGCGTCGACAGGCCGTGAATGGCCTCGGCATCGGGCGGCATGTCACGCTCGGGATCGATATATTTGTGGAACGTCCGGCCGCTCGGTATGTGATTGACGAGCTCGACCGCGCCGATCTCGACGACACGGTGGCCTCTGGAATGATCGATACCGGTGGTTTCCGTATCGAGGACGATCTCGCGCATCTGGGCTCGAATCACTCAGGTTTAAGCTCGGCGATTATACGCCGGACCTGGACACGGGCGTGATCGAAACCCTGGGCGCTGTCCACAATGAAATCGGCGCGGGCGCGTTTTTCGGCATCGGGCAGCTGGCGCGCCAGGATGCTCGCGAATTTCTCTTCCGTCATGCCGGGGCGTGCCAGGACGCGTTCGCGTTGCACCGCCGCCGGCGCCGAGACGACGACGATCTTGTCGACATCGCGATAACGCCCGGTCTCGAACAGCAAGGGAATGTCGAGCACCGCCAGCGGCGCCTGGCGCCGGCGCGCGTCGCTCAGGAACTTCTCCTGCGCGGCGCGCACCAGCGGATGCACGATGGCTTCGATCGTCTTGAAGTCGTCGGGATGGGCGGCGAGGTGGCGGGCCAGCTTCTGTCGGTCGATCGCGCCGTCGGTGACGACATGGGGAAAGGCTTTCGCGACGGGCGCCACCGCGGTGCCGCCTTCCGCATAGAGCTGGTGCACCACCTGATCGGAATCGGCGACCGGCACGCCTTCCTCTGCGAACATCCGGGCGGTCGCTGTTTTGCCCATGCCGATCGAGCCGGTGAGGCCGATGACGATCATCGCCGATATCCGGGATCGATATCACGGGCGACCAGATCATAGAGGGCATCGGTCACTTCCGGCCGGGTGCCAAACCATAGGTTGAATCCGCGCACCGCCTGGTGCAGCAGCATGCCGAGCCCCGGCACGATGGCATTGCCGCGCGCCTTGGCGCGTTTGAGCAGGTCCGTTTCGAGTGGCGTATAGACGATGTCGGTGACGAGCGCGGCCCTTGGCAGATGATCGAGATCGACTTCGAGTGGAGGCTGCCCGGTCATACCGAGCGACGTCGTGTTGATGAGAAGATCGGCAAGCCGCAGGATCTTGGCTGCCTCCGTCCAGTCGCGTGGTTCTACTTTCGGCCCGAAGTCGCGCTTGAGCTCTTCCGCCTTGGCGCGGGTGCGGTTGGCGATGAGGAGGCGCGCTGCGCCGGCGTCGATAAGCGCGCTGACCAGCGCGCGGGTGGCGCCGCCGGCGCCCAGTATGACCACCGTCTGATCCTTGGCGCGCCAGCCGGGATGGCCGGCGGCGAGGCTGGCGAGAAATCCTTCGCCGTCGGTGCTGGTGCCCCAGAGCTCGCCGTCACGCGCGAAGACGGTATTGACGACGCCGAGCCGTGAGGTTGCCGCATCGGCGGTGCGCACACTGCGGAAGGCGGCCTCTTTGTGCGGCAAGGTGACATTACAGCCGGCGAAGCCCTGTTTGATGAGGCCCGAGAAGAAGGCTGGTAGTTCCTCGGGCTTGACCGGGAGGCGTTCGTAGCTGCCTTCAATGCCATATTGCTTCAGCCAATAGCCGTGAATGAGCGGCGAGCGGGAATGGCTGATCGGCCAACCTATGACACAGGCTTTCCGGGTCATGCCGGCAATACTCCCTTGCGCCGCAGGAAATCGAGCAACGGGAGGAGTGGCAGGCCCAATATGGTGAAGTAGTCCCCCTCGATCCGATCGAAAAGCTGGGCACCCCGGCCTTCGAGCTTGTAGCCGCCGACCGAGGTCGTCACATCCTGCCCTACTTCACGCAGATAGTCGGTCAGGAACGTTTCGGAGAACTCCCGCATGGTCAGGCCGGCCTGGCCCAGATGCTGCCAAACGATCTTGCCATCCTGGGCGCAGCAGAGAGCGGTTTCCAGCACATGCCGGCGGCCGCGCAGGTCGGTCAGCTGACGGCGGGCGATTTCGACCGAGTCGGGCTTGTCGAAGGCCCTACCGCTCAGATTGAGGACCTGGTCCGCGCCGATCACCAGGGCGTTCGGATATCGATTCGTCACCGAAATGGCCTTCGCAGCAGCCAGATTTTGCGCCAGATCTCCAGGAGATAGCCCAGGAGACTGTCGTTTCAGCTCCGTTTCGTCCACATCCGGCTTCATGGCATCGAAGGTAATACCGGCCTTGGCGAGCAGCTCGCCGCGGATCCGGCTGGTCGAGGCCAAGATCAGTTTCATGAATCGGGATCCTTCGCCTCGTGACGCTCGCGCATCAGGTTGATCACCGCGGCGGCGGTTTCCTCGATCGAGCGGCGGGTGACGTCGATGATCGGCCAGCCGTGCCGGGCGCAGAGTTTACGCATATGGGAGAGTTCGGCGGCAATGGCGTCCTGATCCACATAGTCGGTTTCGCCTTGCTCGTTCATGGCGAGGAGCCGGTGCTTGCGGATCTGGGCGATGCGCTCGGCGCTGGCGATGAGGCCGACGACCAGCGGTCGTGATACGGTCTCGAGCTCTTTCGGCGGCGGGATATTCGGCACGATCGGGATATTGGCGGTCTTTATGCCGCGATTGGCGAGATAGATGCTGGTCGGCGTCTTGGATGAACGGCTGATTCCGGTCAACACGACATCGGCCTGGTCGAGATCCTCCGCATGCTGACCATCATCATGGATCATGGTGAAGTTCAACGCATCGATGCGGCGGAAATACTCGGCATTGAGCGCATGCTGACCGCCGAGCTGCGGCCGCGACTGCGCATTGAGATATTGCGCCAGGCTGGCGATCACCGGATCGAGTATAGAGATGCAGGGAATGGTGAGCTCGCCGCATCTCTTCTCGAGCTGGGTTCTGAGCTCGGTGTCGATCAAGGTGAAGAGCACGACGCCAGGCTGGCTTTCGATCTCGGCCAGCGCGCGCGACAATTGTTTCGGTGTGCGCACCAGCGCATAGATATGCTCGACCGGCTGGTAGTCGGCGTAATAGGCCATGGCGGCACGCGCCACCGTGTTGAGCGTTTCGCCCGTCGCATCCGAGATCAGATGCATGTGGAAAAATCTTGGCGAGGACACTGGAGGGCCGGTTACTCAATTGTGGATAAGTTGGAGCCGGTTAAGGCCCTGGAAAGGTTTCTATCATTTAGTCCAGGATGTAATCCACAGTTTCGCCACGAAGAATTCAGGCAGGCTCATTCTGTGGAGAACGGTGCTCCTGTTGAGGAGACCGCAACAGTCTGTGGACAGGTTCCGCGGACTTCCTCCAAGATCTTGAAATACATATGTTATTCGGATCGCGCTGTTTTATGCCGCGAGCCTGGATAGCTGTGATAACAGGTCACGGTTGGCAAGGGCTGGGCAAGATCGTTATTCATGACTCTCGCATCCCAGCATCCTAATCAGAATCTTTCTCTTCTTCTTTATTGGTATGTACTCATGAGTCATTCGGCACTGCTCGACGTCTTGAAGGGAAGGAAGCCTTCCCGCCGACCGGTGTGGTTCATGCGCCAGGCCGGACGCTATCTTCCGGAATATCGGGAGACACGGGCGAAAGCCGGCTCGTTCCTCAAATTGTGTTATGCGCCCGAGCTCGCCAAGGAAGTCACACTGCAGCCTTTGCGGCGCTATGATCTCGATGCGGCGATCGTCTTCGCGGATATTCTGGTCGTGCCGCAGGCGATGGGGCTTGGTCTTGCCTTCGCGGAAGGCGAGGGACCGGTCGTCGAGAAGATTACCGGAGCTGAGCGGGTCAAGGCGTTGCAGCCGCTCGATGAGGCTGAGGAAGTGCGGCTTGTCTGTGAGACCGTGCGTCTGGTGAAGGCAGAACTCCCTGCCGATATTGCGTTGATCGGGTTCTGTGGTGCGCCATGGACGGTGGCGAGCTACATGATCGGCGGTGGTGGTGAGAACGGGCGGGAAGCGGCCCGGGCGGTGGCGGCGGCGAGACCCGATTGGTACCTGGACCTGATGGACCGGGTGATCGAGGCCTCGGCGAGCTATCTGGTGCGGCAGATCGATGCCGGCGCGGATGTGGTGCAGATATTCGATTCGTGGGCGGGCGATTTGCCGGGTTATCTGCAGGAGAGTCTGGTGGCCGAACCCATTGCGGCGATCATGGAAAAAGTACGCCGGCAAAGACCGGGTGTGCCGGTGATCGTCTTTGCTCGAGGCGCTGGCGCCGGTCATCAGCGGATCGGAGAGATCACGAAGGCGGAGTGCCTGGGCATGGAGACGTCGATGCCGCTCGCCTGGGCCCGGGAGGTGCTGAGCCCGGCGCATGTGATCCAGGGCAATCTGGACCCGTTGCTGTTGGAAGCCGGTGGTAATGCGCTAGGGGAAGGGGTGCGGCTCGTCGCCGGTGCCTTGCCGAAGGAACGGCATATCTTCAATCTGGGACATGGGATGCGGCCGGGAACACCGCCTGAGCATGTCGGACAGGTGGTGAGGGACTTGCGCAGGCTGGATGGGTAACTATCTATGGCGTATCTCTGGCTCAAGGCGTTTCATATCATCGCGGTCGTGGCCTGGATGGCCGGCCTGTTCTACCTGCCGCGGCTGATGGTCTATCACCGCCGCACGGCGGTGGGTGGCGAGACGTCGGAGATCTTCAAGACCATGGAGCGGCGGCTGCTCAAGGCCATCATGTACCCGGCCATGGGCCTGTCATGGCTCCTGGGTCTTGCCTTGGTCTGGGTCACGGACGCACTGGCTTATCCGAGCTTGTGGCTTGTGGTTAAGCTGGTGGCGGTTGTCGCTATGACAGGGTTCCATCTCTGGCTGGCGACGTTCGTCAAAGCCTTTGCGGAGGACGAACGACCACGGGATGAGCGGTTCTTCCGCCTCATCAACGAGATTCCGACTGTTCTCTTGATCGTGATCGTGATCATGGCGGTGGTAAAGCCGCTGTAAAATTAATAGTTTCCAAGGAAGCTGGATTTTGTTAAAGGTCCAGTGAAGCATTGACCGGTTCAAGGTTCCCCCCTCAAAGAACCGGCAGGATTCTTCTCCAGAATCAGCTCCCTCCCTCACCCGCCGGGCCGTTGTTTAAAACCCGGCACCTCAACACCCGACATGTAGTCAACGCCGCTTGAGCGGCGTCCATGATAACCCCCATGACAAGCATTTCAGAACTCAAAGAAATTAAACTCCACTCGCTCAAAGAGAAAACCCCGGCCGAACTTCTGGTGATCGCCGAAGAACTGCAGGTGGAGAATGCGAGCGCGCTCCGCAAACAGGAGCTGATGTTCGCCATCCTCAAGAGCTTGGCCGCGCGCGATGTCGAAATCATCGGCGAAGGCGTCGTCGAGGTCCTGCAGGACGGTTTCGGCTTCCTGCGCTCGCCGGACGCGAATTATCTCGCCGGTCCCGACGATATCTATGTCAGCCCGAGCCAGATTCGCCGCTTCACGCTGCGCACCGGCGATACGGTCGAAGGACAGATCCGCAGTCCGAAGGATGGCGAGCGGTATTTCGCCCTGCTCAAGGTCAACACGATCAATTTCGAAGATCCGGACAAGACCCGTCACAAGGTCCATTTCGACAACCTGACGCCGCTTTATCCCGATGAGCGGCTGGAAATGGAAATCCAGGATCCGACGCGTAAAGATTTCTCGGCCCGTGTCATCGATATCGTGGCGCCGATCGGCAAAGGGCAGCGCGGCCTGATCGTAGCACCACCGCGCACCGGTAAGACGGTGCTCCTGCAGAATATCGCCCAGTCGATCACCTCCAATCACCCGGAATGCTATCTCATCGTTCTTCTGATCGACGAGCGTCCGGAAGAAGTCACGGACATGCAACGTTCGGTGAAAGGTGAGGTGATCTCCTCGACCTTCGACGAACCGGCGTCTCGCCATGTGCAGGTTGCCGAGATGGTGATCGAGAAGGCCAAGCGTCTGGTCGAGCATGGCCGCGATGTGGTCATCCTGCTCGATTCGATCACGCGCCTCGGCCGTGCCTACAACACCGTGGTGCCTTCATCGGGCAAGGTGCTGACCGGCGGTGTCGACGCCAATGCATTGCAGCGTCCGAAGCGTTTCTTCGGTGCGGCGCGCAATATCGAAGAAGGTGGGTCATTGACCATCATCGCCACTGCACTGATCGATACCGGCAGCCGCATGGACGAAGTCATCTTCGAAGAATTCAAAGGCACCGGCAACTCGGAAATCATCCTCGACCGCAAGGTTGCGGACAAACGGGTCTTCCCGTCGATCGACATCCTGCGCTCGGGTACACGTAAGGAAGAGCTGCTGGTCAAAGGCGATCTTCTCAAGAAGACCTATGTCCTGCGACGCATCCTCAATCCGATGGGCACCGTCGACGCGATCGAGTTCCTGCTCGACAAATTGCGCCAGACCAAGACGAATGGCGATTTCTTCGACTCAATGAACGCGTAAGAGGCGCATCGCTTCTTCGACTTGTTCGACTGTTTCTGCCGGGGCGGCACAGACCTGACCCCGGCAGAGATAGGCGCGCGATTCCGATCCGGAGGATTTATGCCGGGCCGGATGCGCCGCCGGCAAAGTTTCGGGATCATCGATCCACTGAATGATAGCATTGGTGCCGACCGCGGAGATGAGGCGGCGGAAGCGCGGATCGGCGAAAGGATCGCCGTCTTTTCCGCTCATGACGATCTGCACCGGATCGGCGAGGGTCGTGAAAGCCTCGATGAGGCTCGCATAACCAAAAGGATTACTGATCGCCTCGGCCGCGAAAGCGCGGTGGATGGCTTGTGCCTTATCGAGATAATCTGGATTGCCGATGAGATGATGGAGGGCTGCGAGGTTGCGGAGCATGACGCCATTGGCATTGGGCGTCGCGTCGTCGTGGCCTTGAATGCCGCGATGAATGAGACCGGCTTCGTTTGAGGCGAAGGCGAAAGCGCCGCGTTTTGCGTCCCAATGATGGGCAATCATGGCCGCGCAGAGCTTCTCGGCGGTAGCGAGATGATGGCCACCTGGTGTTATGGCGCCGAGCGCAAGTGCGGCGGTGATCAGATGGGCGTAACCTTCCGCGGTCGCATCGTAACGCAGACGGCCATCGCGCCAGGAGTGATGGAGCCGCGCGTCGCGCCAGTGATGGGCCATGATGGCGGCAAAGGCGTCGCGGGCGACGTGCGCCCAGTCGGGGCGCGCAAAGAGAAGGGCCGCGTCGGCAAGGCTCGAGATCATGAGGCCGTTCCAGTCAGCGAGGACCTTGTCGTCATATCCCGGCGGTATACGTGTCTTGCGTCGAGCGAAAAGGATGTCGCGTGACACCGCGAGTCTGTTCTCGCTCTGAGTGTCGAGAAGCTCGGGGCTCTTCAGGCGGTTGAGAATGGTGTGACCTTCCCAGTTGCCATCCGGGGTGACGTCATAAGTTTGGATGAAAAGCTGGTGCTCCGTGGCGGGGATGAGGCGGGCTATTTCGTCGGCTGTCCAGACATAGAATTTACCCTCCTCGCCTTCGGAGTCGGCGTCGTAGCTGGCGGCGAAAGCGCCGATGGGCGTCGTCATTTCGCGCAGGACGAAAGCGATGGTTTCGTCGATTCGGATGCGGAACAGAGGATTTTCGGTACGAGCGCCAACGCGTGCCAGCAAGGAGACGAGCTGGGCGTTGTCGTAAAGCATCTTCTCGAAATGCGGGACGAGCCAGAGCGGATCGACCGAGTAACGAGCAAAGCCGCCGCCAAGATGATCGTAGATGCCGCCTTGGCAGATATGAGTGAGCGTCGTGGTTACCGCGTCGGTGAGGCGATGGTCGCGGCTGCGCTCGGCCATCGTCCAGAGGAAGGAGAAGAGCGAAGCTTGCGGGAATTTGGGCGCGCCCTTGAGGCCACCATGCTCGAAATCGATGGCGCGCAAAAAGACCTGGGCTGCGTCCTGGGCAAGCTCGAGCGAGAGATGAGCCTGCTCGTCCGGCCGGGTCGGCTCGCGGTTCAAGGCGGAGAGAATGGCGGACGCGTTGGTCTCGACCTTGTCGCGCTCGTCGCGCCAGATGCGGGTGAGCTCCTTCAGGACATATCGGAAGCTCGGCCGGCCATAGAGGGATTCCTTGGGGAAGTAAGTGCCGCCCCAGAAGGGATGACCGTCAGGGGTCAGGAACATGGTGAGCGGCCAGCCGCCCTGCTCGCCCAGCGAATGCAGCGCCTGCATGTAGAGACGGTCGACATCCGGGCGCTCCTCACGATCAACCTTGATCGCGACGAAATGGGCGTTCATGAGTTGAGCGGTCTCGTCGTCCTCGAAGCTTTCATGCGCCATGACATGGCACCAATGGCAGGCGGCATAACCGACCGAGAGGATGATCGGCTTGTCTTCGGCTTTCGCCTTGGCGAAGGCGGCGTCGCCCCAGGCCATCCAATGGACCGGATTGTCCTTGTGCTGAAGCAGGTAGGGGCTGGTTTCGTCTTTAAGGAGATTGGCGGATAATGGGGTCATGCTCCTATGCTACCTGTTTGAGGCCACAAGGAAAACCGGCTGGAAGGCCATAGTGTCGATTCGAATCCGAAATGAGTGAAAGTAGTACCATTTTCGCGCTTTCTTCCGGTAGCGGAATGGCCGGTATCGCGGTCATCCGGCTCAGCGGCAAGGCCACTTTTGCAACCGTTACGAGTCTGGCCGGAGCATTACCCGCGCCACGTAAGGCCGTACGGCGGACCTTCCGCCATCCCGAGACCCGGGACATACTGGACGACGGGCTGCTGGTGACCTTCCCCGGCCCGAACAGTTTCACCGGCGAGGATGTCGCCGAATTCCATCTCCATGGCAGCCTGGCGGTGGTCCGGGCGATGCTTGATGTGCTGGGCGGTATGGCCGGGCTGCGGCTGGCGGAACCCGGTGAGTTCACCAAACGCGCCTTTCGCAATGGCCGCCTGGATCTGGTGGCGGCGGAAGGCGTCGGGGATTTGGTTCGGGCCCGGACCGAAAGGCAGCGCAAACAGGCATTGCATCATGCGCTGGGCGGCGCCTCGCAGGTGATCGAGAGCTGGCGCCGGGATCTCATCGCCCTGCTGGGCCGGGTCGAGGCGGCGGTCGATTTCGCCGACGAGGCCGATGTGGCCAACGCGACAGTCGACGATGTCCGCCGGCGCCTGGACGACCTCGTTTCCCGGATGCGGGTGGCGCTGGCGGAAGCCGACCGGGCGGCCTCCCTGCGGGACGGTCTCAAGGTTGTCCTCGCGGGTTCTCCCAATGTCGGCAAGTCCAGCCTGCTCAACCGGCTGGCGCAACGCGAGGCCGCCATCGTCTCGGCCATACCGGGAACCACACGGGACGTGATCGAGGTGGCGATGGAGTTCTCGGGCGTGCCGGTCATCCTGACCGACACGGCAGGCCTCAGGGCCACGACGGCGGACGAAATCGAGCGGATCGGCATGGACCGGACCAGCCGGGAACTCGCCGGCGCCGATATCGTGGTCTGGGTGAGTGCCCCGGACCACCCGGAAAACCCGCCGGCGGATCTCGATTCGGAGACGTTATGGATCGAGAACAAGAGCGATTTGGCCGGGAACCCTGACCAAAGGACAAAAGCGCAATACCGGATCTCGGCGAAGACCGGGGAAGGTATGGCTGAGTTCTTCGCAGGCCTCGAAGACCGCGTCCTGCGGATGGCCGCTCATGCCGAGTCGGCGGTGTTGATTCGGAGCCGTCATAAGCAGATCAGCAGCTCCTGCGTCGAGAATCTACTGCGCGCCTCTGCTCAGTCGGCGGATCATCTCGAGCTGATGGCTGAATCCTTGCGCGCGGCGGCCTATGACATGGGCCGATTGACGGGACGTATCGATGTCGAAGACATTCTCGACTCGATTTTCCGCGACTTCTGCATCGGTAAATGAATCGTTAATATGATTCATCCTCTAAGCTACGGATGAGTCACGCGAAGTTTCGCTTAACCTTGTTTCACGTGAAACCGGTGGATGAGTTTTGACCTTTAGCACCGGATTAAGTATTGAGCGGCGCATGAGCACGCATTTCGATGTCATCATTGTCGGCGGCGGACATGCCGGCTGCGAAGCCGCGGCGGCTTCCGCGCGGCTTGGCGCCAAGACGGCGCTGGTGACGCATCGCTTCGCCACGATCGGCGAGATGTCGTGCAATCCGGCGATCGGCGGTCTCGGCAAGGGTCATCTGGTGCGCGAGATCGATGCGCTCGATGGCGTGATGGGACGCGTCGCCGATCAGGCCGGCATTCAATTCCGTTTGCTCAATCGCTCGAAAGGTCCCGCCGTGCGCGGACCACGGGCGCAAGCCGACCGCAAGCTCTATCGCCTCGCGATGCAGGCGACGATCCGCGCACAGACGAATCTTTCCGTCGTCGAAGCTGGCGTCTCGGCCCTCATCATCGAAGCCGGCCGCGTCTGCGGCATTGTGAGCGAAGATGGCCGCCGCCTCAGCGCGGGCGCCGTGGTGCTGACCACCGGCACCTTTCTCAACGGTCTCATTCACCTTGGTCCGAAAAAGATTCCGGCCGGCCGTGTCGGCGAGCCGCCGGCACTCGGCCTGTCGCAGCAGATGCGCGATGCCGGATTGAAGCTCGGCCGGCTCAAGACCGGCACGCCGGCACGGCTCGATGGACGCAGCATCGACTGGGCCAGGCTCGAAGAGCAGAAGGGCGACGACGAGCCGGCCGCCTTCTCGATCCTCACCACAGAGATCACCACGCCGCAGGTTTCCTGCCACATCACCGAGACGAATGAGGCGACGCATCGCATCATCGCCGACAACCTGCATCTGAGCCCGATGTATTCCGGGCAGATCGAAAGCGTCGGCCCGCGCTACTGCCCATCGATCGAGGATAAGATCAACCGCTTCCGCGACCGCTCGGCGCATCAGATCTTCCTCGAGCCGGAAGGGCTCGACGACGACACGGTCTATCCAAATGGCATCTCGACCTCGCTGCCGGAAGACGTGCAGCAGGCTTTCCTCAAGACTATTCCGGGGCTCGAGCAGGTGCGGGTGATCCGCCCCGGCTATGCCATCGAATATGACCATGTCGATCCGCGCGAGCTCACCCCGGCGCTCGAAACCAAGGCCCTGCCCGGCCTGTTCCTCGCCGGCCAGATCAACGGCACCACCGGTTACGAGGAAGCCGCCGCGCAAGGGCTCGTCGCCGGCCTCAATGCGGCCCGCCAGGTCGCAGGGGTCGAACCCATCATCTTCGACCGGGCCCAGGCCTATCTGGGCGTGATGATCGACGATCTGGTCACCAAGGGTGTCTCCGAGCCCTACCGCATGTTCACCTCGCGCGCTGAATACCGGCTGAGCCTCAGGGCCGACAATGCCGATGAGCGTATGACGCCCCAGGGCCTCGAGCTCGGTCTGGTCGGCTCCGAGAGGGCGCGGATCTTCGGTGATCGCCTGGAGATCCTCGCCAAAGCGCGCACCATGGCCCGCGATCTGTCGATGACGTCGGCCGAGGCCGCCAAGGCCGGGCTGAAGGTCAATCAGGACGGCAAGCGGCGCACCGCGCTCGATCTGATCGCGGCGCCCGATGTCGGCTATGACCGGGTGGCGACGCTGTGGCCGGAATTCACGAGCCTGCCCCGTTATGCCCGCGAGGCGCTGGAAGCCGATGCCCTCTATTCGGGCTATCTGGCGCGCCAGGAGGCCGATATCGTGGCCCTACGCCGGGACGAAAGTCTGACCTTGCCGGCGACGCTCGATTACGCGGCCATCCCGTCGCTGTCGGCGGAACTCCGCCAGAAACTCAACCGGGTAAGACCGCAATCGCTCGGTCAGGCCCAGCGCATCGATGGCATGACCCCGGCAGCCCTCACCGCCATACTCGGTCATGTCCGGCGTTACGCGCTCAAGGAAAGCGCGTGAGCGCGTCCGGCCGGGAAGCCGTCCTCGACCGGTTCGGTGTTTCACGTGAATCAGCAGCGAAACTCGACCTTTATGTGAGTCTTCTGCTCACCTGGCAGGCGCGGATCAACCTCATCGGCCCCTCGACCCAGGACGACGTCTGGAGCCGGCACATTGCCGACGCGCTCCAGCTCCAGCCGCATCTGCCGGAAGGCCTCACCCGGATCGCCGATCTCGGCAGCGGGGCGGGCATACCGGGGCTGATCCTGGCCATCGTTCGGCCGCTCGAAACCCATCTCTTCGAAAGCAATCAGAAAAAGGGGGCGTTCCTGCGCGAAGCTGCCCGCCAGACCGGCGCCAGGGCGTTTATCCACAGCGCCCGGATCGAAGATGCGGCCAAAGTGGAGGCGGCCCGGCTGAAGGTCGGCGCGGTGACGGCGCGGGCGCTCGCTCCGTTGCCGAAACTCCTCGATTATGCCCACCCTTTCCTCGAAAATGGCGCTATAGGGTATTTTCACAAGGGACAAGATGTGGATGCGGAATTGACCGACGCCACCAAATCTTGGAAAATACAGGTTGAAAAACATCCGAGCCTCACCGATTCCCGCGGTGTGATTCTCGTGGTGAAGGAGGCCCACCGTGTCCGTCGCTGAAAAGCTGCTGCCGCAAACATCCACACCGCGCATCCTGGCGCTCGCCAACCAGAAGGGCGGCGTCGGCAAGACGACGACGGCCATCAATCTCGGCACGGCGCTCGCCGCCGTCGGCGAGACCGTGCTGATCGTCGATCTCGACCCGCAAGGCAACGCCTCGACGGGCCTCGGCGTGATGCGCCGGCCGCAGCAACGCTCGACCTACCATGTCCTGATGGGCGAGGCAGAGCTGACCGATGTCATCGTCAGCTCAGGGATTCCGAGGCTCGACTGCGCGCCCTCGACCATGGATCTGCTCGGCGCCGAGCTCGAGCTGTCCGAAATCAGCCGCAAGACCTACCGGCTGGCCGACGCCGTCCAGCGGCTCGAAGCCAACCCCACCGCCCGGCGCTACAGCTATATTCTGGCCGACTGCCCGCCTTCGCTCAATCTCCTTACCATCAATGCGCTGTCCGCCGCCGATGCGATCCTGGTGCCGCTGCAATGCGAGTTCTTCGCGCTCGAAGGCTTGAGCCAGCTGCTCAAGACGGTCGACCGGGTGAAGGGCAGCCTCAATCCCAAGCTGTCGGTCCAGGGCGTGGTGCTCACGATGTTCGACCGGCGCAATTCCTTGTCGGAGCAGGTGGCGCAGGATGTGCGCAGCGTGCTCGGCGACAAGGTCTACCAGACGGTCATACCGCGCAATGTCCGGGTCTCGGAGGCGCCGTCGCATGGCAAGCCGGTGCTGCTCTATGATCATGAATGCGCCGGCTCGCAGGCCTATATCCGGCTTGCCTCGGAAGTCATCCGCCGTGAGCGCGACCTGCGCGCCGCGTGAACCGATTCGTTACCGCAACAAACTCTGTTAAGGTCTTGTTAACCTTGTGATTCGCGCAATTAGGGGCGCCAAAAGATGATGATGACACAACCGCAGAAACGCCGGCTCGGCCGCGGCCTTGCCGCCCTCATCGGCGACGACACGACGGAAGAGGCGGTGATGGAGGATGCGCGCAGCTTCCGCCATGTGCCGATCGAATTCCTGCATGCCAACCCCAATAATCCGCGCAAGCATTTCGCCGACGCCGATCTCGAGGACCTGACGCGTTCCATTCGCGATAAGGGTCTCCTTCAGCCGCTGGTCGTGCGCCAGCGCGATAATGGCGAATATGAAATCGTCGCCGGCGAACGGCGCTGGCGGGCGGCGCAGCGCGCCGGCATCCATGAAGTGCCGGTGCTGATCCGCAACCTCACCGACGCCGAGGCGCTGGAGATCGCGCTCATCGAGAATATCCAGCGCGCCGATCTCAACGCGCTCGAAGAGGCCCGCGCCTATCAGCAGCTGATGGATCAGTTCAGCTACACCCAGCAGCAGCTCGCGGACTCAGTCGGCAAGAGCCGCAGCCATGTCGCCAACACGATCCGCCTCTTGACGCTGCCCGAAAGCGTGCGCCGTCATATCGAGGAGGGCGCGCTCACCGCCGGCCATGCCCGCGCCCTCGTCGCCACCGATCAGCCGCAGGCGCTCGCCGAGAAGATCATCGAGCTCGGCATGACGGTACGCGAGGCGGAAGGCCTGTCGCGCAGCGAGGCGGAAGCCAAGGGCAAGCCCCCCAGCACCGCCAAGGCGCAGAAGGACACCGACACGCTGGCGCTCGAAAAGCAGCTCGGCGAGCTGCTCGGCCTCAAGGTCGAGATCGTCAACAAGGGCCGCGCCGGCGGCACGCTGACGGTGCGCTACAAGACGCTCGAGCAGCTCGACGATGTCTGCAACCGGCTGGTCAAGGCGCCCTGATCATCCGCGTACGGACTGACAGACTTCCTTCGGTAGAATGGGGCTAATCGCGCGCGTTGTGGCGTTGTTGCAACGCCAGCCGCGCCAAGGATAGAAATGCCCGGTGGGTGATCTGGTCGTTGAGCGCCGACAAGGTCGTGGTGCGGGTGTCGCGCGTCGCCCGGCCGATCATGTCGGAGGCGGCGAGGAGCGAAGAGCCGTCCCAGAGCGCGACCTGGCGCTGCAGAACCGGCTGCTGCTTGAAGAATACAGGCGGACGCGCCTGGCGCACCGCCATCTCCGGCGACTTGCCGCGCTCGACATCGACGCGCAGCCGGGTGAGGCGCGCGGCATGGCTGGCCGCCATGATGAGCAGCCCGGCGCCGCTCTGACCTGAATCGCGCAAGCGCATGAAGGCCTCGTCGGCGGCGGCGAGCTGGCCGTCGAACACGGCATTCATGAGATCGTCCGCCGACAACTCGGCGACGTCGCCGCATACCGCCTCGACATCGGCGAGCGTCACCTGCGTCCTGCCGTGGCAATAAAGCGCCAGCTTGGCCAGCTCCTGGCGCGACATGCGGCGATCGGCGCCCAAAAGATCGATAAGCGCCTGGCGCACTTCCATGTCGGTCGAAAGGCCCTTGGCGTCGAGCTCCTCGGCGATGAGGCGCTCGAGATCGATGGCCGAATCCTCATAGCAGGGCACCGCCCAAAGATGTGCCGCGGGCTCGAACATGGCGCGCAAACCCGCCGATTTGGCGAGCGCGCCGGCCTCGGCGATGACGAGATTGCCGGGCTTGTCGGGACTCAGAAGCGGCACCGCCTTGAGGAACCCGCTGCCGGCGTTCTCGACCCAGACGACGCGGCGGCCGCCGCCAAAGGAGAGGGCCTGCGCCTCATCGACGAGCCGGGCCGGGTCACCGGCGAGATCGGCGTCATCGAGCCGGACGACCGCGAAGGGATCATCGATGCTGCCGGCGATGGATATCACGAGCTGGCGGGCGCGCTCGCGCACCGTGCCGCCATCCGGGCCATAGATCAGGACAGCGGATGCCTTCTCAGCATCGCGGCGAAGAAACCCGTCAAGCCCCGCCCATTTGAGGAGAGCCATGATTAACGCGCGAAATGCGCGGCGACCCTCGTGCGGATGTCGAGGGCGATTTCCTTGGCGCCGCGCTCGATCGCATTGCTGCGCGCCTGCATGTTGGAGAAGGACTGGCCGACATCGTCATAAGAGACGTTGGAGAAGGTCTTGCCCTTATAGACGACGTTGCCGCCGTTCATGTCCTTGAGCTGGAAGCTCGCGGTCACTCTGACCGTCGAGCGCCGCGCCGAGCGGGAATTCGACGAATCCTCGATCGAGCGATCCTCGCTGGCCCTGGTCACGATCTCGAGTGAATAGCGGTCGGGCTCGGCGGTACCGGCCGGGCGCATGGTCGACAACAGCTCGTTACGCACGATTTGGTCGAGGCGCGTCTTAGGCTCTGGAATCGCCACCGAGGCGAGCTGGCCGGCGACGCCCGAGGATACGCCATCGGTGCCGTAAAGCGGCCGCATGCCACAGGCGCCGAGCAGCATCAGCAACGGGATAATGGCCAGGATCCGCCAGGATTTCATGGGATTCAACCGCTCACCACATTGGCAATACGATCCGGCACGACGACGACCTTTCTGACCGGCTTACCGTCGAGCGCCCGCTTGACATTGTCGAGCGCCAGGACCGCCAGCTCCACTTTCGCTTGCGGCAGGCCTTTCGGCAAGCGAATTTCATCTCGCCGCTTACCGTTGACCTGCACGGCAATGGTTACCTCGTCCGACGTGATCAAGGCCGGGTCGGCCTTGGGCCACGGCCGGTCGACCATCAAGCTCTCATGCCCGAGCACCCGCCAGCATTCCTCGGCCAGATGCGGCATCATCGGCGCCAGCAAGGTGACGAAGGCCTCGCCCGCCTCGCGCAGCGCGAAACGCATGCCGTCCGACGCGTCGTTCTTCTGCAACGCCGACGTCAGCGCATTGGCGAGCTCGTAGACGCGCGCGATGCCGCGGTTGAAGCGCAGGCCATAGAGATCCTCGGTGACGGCCTGGATCGCCAGATGCGCGGCGCGGCGCAGCTCGAGCGCCTCGCCCGCGACCGCATTGGGAACGACCGCGCCTTTCGGGGCGCCCTTCTGTTGGATATCCGCCACAATGCGCCAGACGCGCTGGGTGAAGCGCCAAGCGCCCTCGACGCCGGTCTCGGTCCATTCGATATCGCGCTCGGGCGGCGTGTCGGACAGCACGAACCAGCGCGCCGTATCAGCGCCGTAACGGTCGATGATGGCTTCCGGATCGACCACGTTCTTCTTCGATTTCGACATCTTCTCGATGCCGCCGGTCAGGATCTTCTCCCCCGTCCTGGCATGGACGAGTGTGTCGCCCTCACGGGTGACGTCGGCGGGCAGCACCCAGTCGCCGGCTTCAGTCTTGTAGGTCTCGTGCACCACCATGCCTTGCGTGAACAGGCTGGCGAAGGGCTCCTTCAGATCGAGATGCCCGGTGAGGGTCATAGCGCGTGCATAGAAGCGCGAATAGAGCAGATGCAGGATCGCATGCTCGACGCCGCCGATATATTGATCGACCGCCATCCAGTATTTCGCTTCCTCGCGATCGACCGGCACCTGCGCCTTGGGCGAGCAGAAGCGCGCGAAGTACCAGGAGGAATCGATAAAGGTGTCGAAGGTGTCGGTCTCGCGCCGGGCCGCGCCCCCGCAGGTCGGACAGCTGGTGTCCTTCCAGCTCGGGTGATGCATCAGGGGATTACCCGGCTTGTCGAAGGTGACGTCCTCGGGCAGCGTCACCGGCAGATCCTGCTTCTTCACCGGTACCACGCCGCAGGTGGCGCAATGAATGACCGGGATCGGGCAGCCCCAGTAGCGCTGGCGCGACACGCCCCAGTCGCGCAGACGGTAATTCACCTTGCGCTCGCCGATGCCCGCCGCTTCCATGCGCCGGGCGATCGCCTGCTTGGCCTCGGGCACACCCATGCCATCGAGAAAATCGGAATTGATCAGGACCGTCTGATCGCCTTCCTTCTCCAGGAACGCCTCGTCGCCGACGCTGAATTGCGCCGCGTCGGTTCCCTTCGGCGCCACTACCGGAATGACCGGCAGCCTGTATTTGCGAGCGAAATCGAGGTCGCGCTGGTCATGCGCCGGGCAACCGAAAATGGCGCCCTCGCCATATCCCATCAGCACGAAATTGGCGGCGTAAACGGGGAGCTTCACATCGGGGCGGAACGGATGGCGGGCATAGAGCTTGAGCGGGAAGCCCTTCTTTTCGGCGCGCTCGATCGACTCTTCGCTGGTGCCCAAGGCCGCCACTTCGCGACGGAACTCGGCGAGGCCGACAAGAGTGCCTTCCAATTCGCGCACCAGCGGGTGATCGGCCGACAGCGCACAGAAGCTCGCGCCGAAGATCGTGTCATGGCGGGTGGTGTAGACGGTGAGCTTTTCGTCGAGCGCCTTGCCGGTCTCGTCCTCGAGCACGAAGGAGAAACGCATGCCTTCCGAGCGGCCGATCCAGTTGGCCTGCATCAGGCGCACCTTCTCCGGCCAGGTGGTGAGGCCGTCCAAGGCCTTCAGCAGCTCTTCCGAGTAATCCGAGATCTTCAGGAACCACTGGGCCAGCTCGCGCTTCTCGACGAGAGCGCCCGAGCGCCAGCCGCGCCCGTCAATGACCTGCTCATTGGCCAGCACGGTCTGGTCGACCGGATCCCAGTTGACCATGGAGACCTTGCGCTCGACGAGCCCGGCCTTCATGAAATCGATGAACATCTCCTGCTCGTGGCGGTAGTAGGACGGATCGCAGGTGGCGATCTCGCGGCTCCAATCCAGCGCCAGGCCCAGCGATTTGAGCTGGGCGCGCATGGCGGCGATGTTGTCGTAGGTCCAGGCTTTCGGATGCACGCCGCGCTCGATGGCGGCGTTCTCGGCCGGCATGCCGAAAGCGTCCCAGCCCATCGGGTGAAGCACATTGTAGCCCACGGCGCGGCGGAAACGGGCGAGCACGTCACCCATCGTATAGTTGCGCACATGGCCCATATGGATGCGGCCGGACGGGTAGGGAAACATTTCGAGCACGTAATATTTCGGCCGCGCCGGGTCGTGGCGCGCCTCGAAAGCCTGGGCGTCGGTCCAGGCCTTCTGCCAGCGCGGCTCGGTGTCGCGCGGATTATAACGTTCGGTGCTCAAAATCAGGTCCACTTCGGTTAAACGGCTTGCAAGTACCAGCACTTGCAAAGCCCCGCAAGCCGCGTATATCGGCCGGACCATGAGCCGCCATCCGCCCCATCTCGACGTCGCCCCCGCCCATCCCGGCCTCACCGATGTACGCCGGCGCATCGCCGATGCCGCAGCGGAAGCCGGCCGCCCGGTATCCGACATCACCCTGGTCGCGGTCAGCAAGACCTTCGAGCCCGCCGCCATCGAGCCGGTCATCGAGGCCGGCCAGCGCGTCTTCGGTGAAAACCGGGTCCAGGAGAGCAAGGCCAAATGGCCGGAGCTCAAATCCCGCTTCGCCGGCATCACGCTGCATCTGATCGGCCCGCTCCAGTCCAACAAGGCGGCCGAGGCGGTGGCGCTGTTCGACTGCATCCAGACCCTCGACCGCGAAAAGCTCGCCCGCGTCCTCGCCGACGAGATTCAGCGCCAGGGCCGCGCGCCTGACCTCTTCGTCGAGATCAATACCGGCGAGGAAGAGCAGAAGGCCGGAATCCGGCCCAAGGAGGCGGACCGCTTCATCGCTTCCTGCCGCGACACCTATGGGCTCAAGATCGCCGGGCTCATGTGCATTCCGCCCGCCGATGAGGAGCCGGCGCTGCATTTCGCGCTGCTCGAGACGATCGCCAAGCGCAACGGCCTGAGGCAGCTGAGCATGGGCATGAGCGCCGATTTCGAGACGGCCATACGCTTCGGCGCTACCCATGTGCGGGTCGGTTCGGCGATTTTCGGCGAGCGCTTCAAGAAAATGGCGTGATTACCAGATCTTGATTTTCGTCTTGGGTCCGCAAAACGGCAGGACCTTGCGCATGTCTTGCGGCGTGACCGCGATGCAGCCGGCGGTAGGGCCGCCATCGGGGTCGGAAATATGGAAGAATACAGCACTACCGAAGCCCTTGATGCGCGGCAGCTCATTATGGCCGAGGATGACCACGACGTCATACAGGTGGTCCTTGCGCCACAGCTCCTCGTGGCTGGCGCCATAGGGCAATTTGACGAAGCGGTTGTAATTGCGATCGTCGGCCGCGTCGCACCAGCCATCATCGGGCGCCATGAAACGCATTGGCAGTGCGGTGCGTAATCCTTGTGATGCCGTCCGTCGCGCCAGCACCTGCCGCATCGGCCATACGCCCCGGGGCGTGGCGCCGTCGCCCTCGCGCTTCAACCAGCGCCGCCCGGTGCGGCCGAGCTTGCAGGGGAGACGCAGATTGCCGGCGATCAGAATCGCATCCTGCGCGGCGGGCGTCAGGCTCATGACATGAAGGACGGGGAGGAGGCGGTTCACCACAGGGCGCGGGGCTTTTCAACAGGGGATCAGCCCCTTAAAACACCAGATAGAGCAAATCGCGCCAAAGTTGAAGGCTCTGGCGTCCGGGATACGCATCAACATCGATCTGCCGCAAATCTCCTCGATGAGCGGCAGGATTGGAGCAGTCTAGAGGCATGGCAGGTACGAGCATGGTCATCCGCATTCTCATCATCGACGACGATGATGTCTTGCGCGACACGCTGAAGGAGCAATTCGCTCTGCAGGAGGAATTCGTGGTGAGCGATGCGCCCACCGCCACGGCCGGCCTCAAGCAGCTCAAGGCCGAAGCCGCCGATGTGGTGCTCCTTGACGTCAATTTGCCCGACATGGACGGCCGCGAGGCCTGCAAGGCGATGCGGCGCAATGGCCACAAAGGCCCGGTCATCATGCTGACCGCCCAGACCTCCGATTCCGACACGATCCTCGGCCTCGATGCCGGCGCCAACGACTATGTCACCAAGCCGTTCCGCTTCGGCGTGCTGCTCGCCCGCATCAGGGCGCATCTGCGCCAGCATGAGCAGAGCGAGGACGCGGTGTTCCGGGTCGGCCCCTATACGTTCAAGCCCTCGGCCAAGCTTTTGGTGCGCGACGACGCCAAGAAGATCCGGCTCACCGAGAAGGAAACCGCGATCATCAAGTTCCTCTACCGGGCCGGCGAGCAGGTGATCGGGCGCGACACGCTGCTCCATGATGTCTGGGGCTACAATGCCGGGGTCACCACCCACACGCTGGAGACCCATATCTACCGCTTGCGCCAGAAGATCGAACGCGACCCCTCGCATGCCGAGATCCTGGTGACCGAAGCCGGCGGCTACAAGCTGGTCCCCTAGAGCGCTTCCTGTTCCAGGCGGCCATCCCTGTTTCCCACAGGGCCTTTTCCCTTGATTCGGCTGACGTGGTAGTGAGGGAAAGGGGACGATTCGCGCATAGGGGAAGCGCGCCGGTCATGAGCGTCAGGACGAATGCCGAAAGCTTGAGGCACATTCCGCTCTTCGCGGAGTGCGATCCGGCGCATCTGCAGGTCATGGCTTTCGCCAGTGAGCGGGCCCAATTCGCCGCGGGGGATGATATTTTCCGGGTCGGCGGCAATGGCGCCACGGCGTTTCTGATTCTCAGCGGCGAAGCGGAAGTCTGGGCCGGCCAGGGCGAGCAGCGCATGCCGGTCGCGATGGCCGGGCCCGGCGCCTTCCTGGGCGAGCTCGCGATGATCGCCGGCCTGCCCTACTCGCTCAATGTGACGGCCAAGACCGATGTCGCCGCCACCCGCATCAGCCGCGACATGTTCATGCGCGTGGTCGGCGAGTTTCCCGATTTCGGCAGCCATGTCATGTCGGCTTTGTCGCGCAAGCTCGCCGGATCGGTCGGCGAGCTCGACCGGATCCGCCATCTGTTCGAGGGCGCCGGCTCGTTCCCTCGCGGGTGATTCTCCCTCCGCCGCCGAGGGCGAGGAAAGTGGCATGCGGATCGTACGACGGGTTAGGGTCGCTCCCCAGCGCGATCGATCAGGCAAACTCAGGCCTTCTTGACGCGAAGCTTTGTCCCTTTTCGTAACCGTCGATAGGTCCCAGGCTGGAGAGCTTCGGGTTGCGAGAAGGCCTTGCTCACCGCATCAGGCGTGCCTCTGACATGGATCACATGCTCTTGGTCGAAGATAATTGCTGTTGCGTCGTTTCCGGCAGCCCGCAGAAAGCGTACTTTGTCAGGGTTGACGAAGAATGACGTCGCGGACTGGGGCTCATTCAGAATGACGAATTTAGCCATAGAGCCGTTCTCCTATGTTGGCGGTCTGTGAAACCCTACCGCTTGTGCTCCGACCGTCGCTTGATGCGGTTCGTCGAAATCTTTGGCTTTCACATTGTCGGCGGAGAAGGGATAAGGTTGATCAATAGATCAGCATCCCAAACCCTGTTCTCTTTCAGAAGCTTCTGGATTGCATCCAGTGACATCGTGCCCGCGGTTATATCGCGACGTATCGGCATAACCTGACCGCCACACTTCTCGACAATCTCGGCAACTTCTTCAGGGGTGTTTGTCACCACTTGGAGCATGTTATTGATCATGAGCGATGAATTTGCGCCGTTGCCTCGATTTACCGGCACAACATACATAGGCCCCATGGCAACTGCGCCGCTGAACCATATAGGACTGTTATCGGGTGAATTCACTTTGCCCAGAGACGGCTTCGATATTGCGACGAGTTCGGCCGACACGGCTGAAGCAATCCATTCGGGCTCTTCGTCGAACAAGTCACGCTGCAACCAATAGACTTGGCTCTTACCGTTTGGTCCATCAATGAGCGGCCGGGCGCGGCGTATGCGGATAACGGTTTCTGCTTTGATTTGGATTTTCTGGCCACCAGGCCAAGTTACATCGACCATGAACTTGCTCCGGAAATCTTCCGCAAGGGCATAATGCTGCGCCCCTCCGTCAAGTGTCAATGATCGTTTACTGCGCCGTAGCTCAGCACCCACAGCGATATTGCCGTGTCAAAGGTCGGATTGCCCTTGCCGGATAGTCCTTAGTGGAGTCCCTCACGGCTGATGACCATCGCCTTGGCAACGGCGCCCAGCGTCTTGACGACAACACGGGCATCGCCGCCATAGTCCTCGAAGACGGCTTCCAGGGACGCCGAAATCTCCTCCGGAGTGTGGAGATACTTGGCGGCGTCAAAGAGAGAAAGAGCGGCGCCGGCCGGCATCTCGGTATTTGCCTTGCTCATTTCGGTCCCGCCCTAAAGCTTCAGCGTCGCGATCACCGGAACGTGGTCGGAGGGCTGCGTCCAGCCCCTGGCCTCGCGCAGGATCTCGATGCCGTTGCTACGGCGGGCGAGATCGGGGGTCGCCCAGATGTGGTCGAGGCGGCGGCCGCGGTTCGACAGCTCCCAGTCATGGGCGCGGTAGCTCCACCAGGTATAGACCTTCTCCTCGGGCGGGATGTGCTGGCGGATCAGGTCGACCCAGTTGCCGGCCTTCTGCGCGGCGTTGAGGCCGGTCGTCTCGACCGGCGTGTGGCTGACGATCTTGAGCAGTTGCTTGTGCGACCAGACGTCGTTTTCGAGCGGCGCGATATTGAGGTCGCCGACGACGATGCCGTGATGCTTCGCCGGCACCGAGCCATTGCCGAACCAGTGCTCGAGCTCGGCGACGAAATCGAGCTTGTGGCCGAATTTCTCATTGATGGTGCGGTCGGGCTCGTCGCCGCCGGCCGGCACATAGAGATTGTGGATGATGATCGGCTCGCGCTCGCCGATGACGGCGGCGATATGCCGGCAGTCCTGCTTCTTGCAGAAGGAGCGCACCGCGATCTGGTTGAGCGGCAAGCGCGACACGATGGCGACGCCGTGATAGCCGGCCTGGCCGGATTCAGCGATGTGGGTGTAGCCCAGCTCCTTCAGGGGTGATGAGGGAAACTGGCCCTGCGGGCACTTGGTTTCCTGCAGGCAGAGGACGTCAGGATTATGTTCCTTGAGCAGACGGCAGACCAGGCCGATGCGCAGGCGCACGGAATTGATGTTCCAGGTGGCGATCTTCAGCTTTTTCATGGGGGCCCTCATGCCCGCCGGGCCGGCGTCAGGCAAGAGGGCAAAAAAATTGGGCGCCCGGTTCGGGGTCCGGGCGCCCGGCGCCTCGTGCGCAATTGCGCCGGGAGGGGAAAACCGGCGCGTACAGCAGATCCGTCATTTACAAGCGGGGGGGCGTAAATGAGGATGTTGCCCGCTGCACAGCCTCTAATTAGATAGTCCGTGCCCGGATTTCAATGCTCCGACCAATCACAAACATGGGAGCAGATATGTATATTTTCGGGGGCGAAACGCCGGAAAACCGGCCACAAAAACTGCACATTTCGCCTAAGGACTTGAATCGGCGCGGAATCCACGCCGACCCTGGTTTGCGCTGCACAACTTCAGTTGCGCTTGTCCTTCAGGCGACGGACCTGGATTGAAAATAATTTAGGATCGGCCTTGCCGCCGGCAACGATATTTTCGAGCGAAACGGTGGTCCGCCGGCCCTGTCCGTCGACCACGACCCACTGCTGCAGCTCCTTGCGGCCGTCGTCATAGACCAGGATCAGATGCCCCGGCACGGTCTTCTTGCGGTCCTGCAAGGTGATGGTGGTGAGCCCGTCCTTGCTCTCGACGCCCAGGATGTTGGCTTCCTTGATCAGGTTGATATCGTCGTCGAGCACCAGGCGGAGCGGCGTCTGCGACAGGGGATATTCCTCGAACTTCTCCTTGTCGCGGTTCTTGATCGTCACCCAGGTGCCGTCGGACACGATGATGAAAGGATTGGGGGCGGCATATTCGAAGCGCATCTTGCCCGGCTTGGCCAGGATGAAGACGCCCTTGGAGACGTTGCCTTTCGAGCTCACCTGCGTGAACTCGCCCTTAAGGGTACGGAAACCCTGGATATAATCGGCGACTTCCTTGACCTTGGCCGACTGGTCGGCGGTGAGGTCATCGGACAGCGCCGCACCGGCGGGACCCGCTACGGCGATCATGGCGCCGAGGGTGGCCGCGGCCGCGAGGCCGATGAAATTCCTGCTGAAGAGCTTCTTCACGATGGGTTCCCTTCGTTCTCTACCGCGCTATTCGACCAACAAGCGGGCGCTTTTGCGGCACTATTCTCGCTACGTCGCCTTGCGCGGGGCCTGCCTGCGCTGGCAATTTCTCAATCCCGCGCACTGTCGCCCGGCACCAGGATCTCACGCTTGCCGGTGGCGTTGGCGGACGAGATCAGGCCTTCCTTCTCCATCCGCTCGATGAGGCTCGCGGCCTTGTTGTAGCCGATCTGCAGACGGCGCTGGATATAGCTGGTGGACACCTTCTTGTCGCGCAAGACCACCGCGACCGCCTGGTCGTAGAGATCATCGCCCGAGCCGCCGCCCTCGCCCGGCGCTCCGCCCGCGCCCGGCTCGCCATAGGCCTCGTCCGGCTCCTCGGTGATCGCCTCGATATACTCGGGGGCGCCCTGCTTCTTGAGCGAACGCACGATCTTTTCGACTTCGTCGTCGGAAACGAATGGACCGTGGAGACGCGAGATGCGCCCGCCGCCCGCCATGTAAAGCATGTCGCCTTGTCCCAAGAGCTGCTCGGCGCCCTGCTCGCCCAGGATGGTGCGGCTGTCGATCTTGGAGGTCACCTGGAAGGAGATGCGGGTGGGGAAGTTCGCCTTGATGGTGCCGGTGATGACGTCGACGGACGGACGCTGGGTCGCCATCACGACATGGATGCCGGCGGCGCGCGCCATCTGCGCCAGGCGCTGCACCGCGCCTTCGATGTCCTTGCCCGCCACCATCATCAGGTCGGCCATCTCGTCGATGATGACGACGATGTAGGGCATCGGCGACATGTCCATCTCTTCGCGCTCGAAGATCGGCTCGCCGGTCTCGGGATCGAAGCCGGTCTGCACGGTGCGCGACATCGCCTCGCCCTTCTCGCGCGCCTGCTCGAGCCTGGCATTGAAGCCGTCGATATTGCGCACGCCGACCTTCGACATCTTGCGATAGCGGTCTTCCATCTCGCGCACCGCCCATTTGAGCGCCACCACCGCCTTGCGCGGATCGGTGACGACGGGGGCGAGCAGATGCGGAATGCCTTCATAGACCGACAGCTCGAGCATCTTGGGGTCGATCATGATCAGCTTGCAGCGCTCCGGGGTGTGCCGATAGAGCAGCGACAGGATCATGGTGTTGATGCCGACCGATTTGCCGGAGCCGGTGGTGCCGGCGATGAGCAGATGCGGCATGCGGGCGAGATCGGCGAAGACCGGCTCGCCGCCGATATTCTTGCCGAGCGCCATGGCGAGATTCTGATTGGTCTTCTCGAAGGCTTCCGAGCCCAGCAGCTCGCGCAGATACACCGTCTCGCGCTTGGGGTTGGGCAATTCGATGCCGATGGCGTTGCGGCCCGACACCACCGCGACGCGGGCCGATATGGCGCTCATCGAGCGCGCGATGTCGTCGGCGAGGCTGATAACGCGCGACGACTTGATGCCGGGCGCCGGCTCGAGCTCGTAGAGCGTAACGACGGGGCCGGGCTTCACATTGACGATCTGGCCCCTGACGCCGAAATCCTCGAGCACGCCTTCAAGGGCGCGGGCATTCTGCTCCAGCGTTTCCGGCGACAAGTCGACGGCGCGGCCGGCTTTCTTGGGCTCGGCGAGCAGCGTCAGCGGCGGCAATTCATATTCGCTGGCGGCGCGCGGCTTCTTGCCGGGCTTCGCCTGCTTGATGACGGGATCGTTGCGAGGGCTCACGCGGCGCGACGCGGCTGCGGCGGCCGGTGCTTCATCAGCTTCGCCCTCGGCCTCTTCTTCTTCGATCTCCTCGCCGGCTTCCTCTTCCTCCTCCAGCTCGATGTCGACCTCCTCTTCCGCCTCGGGGGAAGGAAGCTTCAGCCAGGGAGGGTTGTCCTGCTTGTCCTGCGCGGCGGCCCTGCCCTTCTTCGCAGCCTTGCCGTCGAGACGCGGTTCGACGCGCGCCCCCGACTTGCGGGCGGGTGCGGCAGCCTGGACCTGGCGCGCCTGGAAGGCTTTGTCCTGCGCCTTCAGATCGCGATGCATGCGCCAGCGCTGATAGAGAGTGCGGGCGAGACCCCACAGGCTCTGCGCGGCCCAGCGGATGTAATAGCCGAGCGCCGCCGACAGCGCGCCGTCGGAACGGCTCAAGCCCGCCGCATTGGCGCCGGTGAGGACGGCGCCGACGCCGAACAGAGCGGCGGCGACAACCGAGGCGAAGAAGCCCTTGAAGCCGAGATTGAGCACCGTGAGCAGCGCCGATTTCAGCACCTCGCCGGTCTGGCCGCCGAAGCCCGCCTCGAGCGCGAAGCTGGCGGGCGCCGGCATCATGGCGAGGAAAGCGGAAAAGGTGATGACGAACAGGATCCAGGCGAAGAACGAGCGGATCGGGCGGACGATCGGGCGATGCGTCATCAGCCGCATGCTCCACAACAGCGGCAGCGCGATCACCGCGATGACGCCGAGGCCGAACATCTGCATCAGCTGGTCGGAGATGACGGCGCCCGGATAGCCGAGAAGATTGCTCGGATCGCCGTCGACGGCACGGCTGAGCGAGGGATCGGTCGGCGACCAGGTGGCGAGCGCCACGCCGATGCCGGCGCACAGCGCGAAGCACAGGAAGCCGATGAACTCCATCAGGCGGTTGCGCAGGAAGCGGCGTATGGCCGCCGGTACGGCGCCGTCGTCCGTGTCGATTGGATGCTCGATTGCCATGCGCCGGCCCGCCATGGGGAACCCCGTCTTGCGTGATAAGAATAGTTAACGCGGAGTCTGGCGGGACGTGGTTAAAGTGGCGTTAAGTGCATAAAAAGAGCGGGGCTTTTTCGGCCCCGCTCCACGCTTTTCTGCTGGCCCTACCGGGTCAGTTATAGGCGCGCTCGCCATGTGACGCGATGTCGAGGCCTTCGCGCTCCTCGGCTTCCGAGACCCTGAGGCCGGTGACCGCCTTGCAGATCAGAAGCGCCAGATAACTCACCACGCCCGACACGACGACGGCGGTCAGCACGGCGACGATCTGCGCCGTCATCTGGGTGCCGAAGGCGTAATCGAGAAGCTTGGTGGAGGTGTCGGTGCTCAGATAATCGGTGACGCCTGAGCCGCCCAGCGCCGGATTGACGAAGATGCCGGTGAGGATGGCGCCGACGATGCCGCCGATACCATGGACGCCGAAGACATCGAGCGAATCATCATAGCCGAATTTCGCCTTCATCCAGACGACCGCCCACAAGCAGACCAGACCGGCGATGAGGCCGATGAGGATGGCCGCCGCCGGCCCTACCCAGCCGCAGGCCGGCGTGATGGCGACGAGACCCGCCACCGCGCCCGACGCGGCGCCGAGCAGGCTCGGATGGCCGCGCGTCACCCACTCACCGAAGGTCCAGGCCAGCGCCGCGGCGCCGGTGGCGATGGTCGTGTTGAGGACGACCAGCGCGGTCAGGCCGTTGGCTTCGAGATTGGAGCCGGCATTGAAGCCATACCAGCCGACCCAGAGCAGTGAGGCGCCGATCAAGGTGAGGGTGAGGCTGTGCGGCGCCATGGCGTCCTTGCCATAGCCGACGCGTTTGCCGAGCATGAGGGCGCAGACGAGACCGGCGATGCCGGCATTGATGTGGACGACGGTGCCGCCGGCGAAATCGAGCGCGCCCCAGTTGAAGAGCCAGCCATTGGAGGCGTTGACCGCATTGCCGTAGTCGGCGAGGACCGTGGCCTTGGCCGCGTCATCGGTCGCTGCCGCCAGCTTGGCGAGGAAGTCCGCCGCCGCCTGCTCGCCGACCGCCGCCTTCACCGCGTCGATATTGTCGGCGGAAAGCGTGTAGGCATCGGGACCGGCCCAGAACCACACCATATGCGCCATCGGCAGATAGGCGAAGGTGAACCACAGAACGAGGAACAGGAGCACCGCCTTGAACTTCATGCGCTCGGCGAAAGCGCCGACGATGAGGGCAGGGGTGATCGCCGCGAAAGTCAGCTGGAACATCACATAGGAGAGTTCCGGCACATAGACTTCCTTGGAGAAGGTGGCGGCGAGCGTCGAGACGTCGACGCCGGCGAGGAAGAATTTCGACAGGCCGCCAAAGAAGGCGGTGCCGCCGGTGAAGGCAATCGAATAGCCGTAGAGCACCCAGAGAATGCCGATGAGCGAGAAGCAGATGAAGACCTGGGTCAGCACCGACAGCACGTTCTTGGCGCGCACCAGGCCGCCATAGAAGAGGGCGAGGCCCGGAATGGTCATCAGGATCACCAAGATGGTGGCGATCAGCATCCAGGTCGTGTCACCCTTGTTGACGGTGGCGGCGGCAAAGGCCTGGCCCATGGGCAGGAGGCCGGCCAAGGCCAGGCCCAAAGCGCCGGGCAATAGCCTGCGCCGTGTGAACGCACGAAATGTCATTGCAATATCCTTCATTTGAAAATCCTCCCCTTGAGCCTCACAGCGCATCGGTGCCGACCTCGCCGGTCCGGATGCGCACCGCTTCCTCGAGCGGGAGCACGAAGATCTTGCCGTCGCCGATCTGGCCGGTTTCGCCGGCCTTGCGGATGGTCTCGACGACCCGGGCGCTGAGGCTTGAATCGACGGCGATCTCGATTTTGACTTTGGGAACGAAAGTCACGGCATATTCGGCGCCGCGATAGAACTCGGTATGGCCGCCCTGGCGGCCATGGCCTTTGACCTCGGTGACGGTAATCCCCTGTATGCCGATCGAGGCCAAGGCCTCACGGACCTCGTCGAGCTTATGTGGTTTGACGACGGCAATTATGTACTTCATGCGCCCATCTCCCTGATGTTGCGGCGCAGCAGACAAAACAAGTTCTGTGCCAGATTCTGGAAATCTTCTATCTATTTGACAGTGCTGTATTTTTTCTCGCGTGACCAAGAGTCAGTCGACAGATGATGATGAATAATCGTGCAGAGTCCTTTGAAAGATCAAAAATTATGCAGAGATCGATGGCTTGACGATCCGGCCCCGCAGTGGCTTCTGGTCGGCATGGACAAAGCCGATATCCTGATCGCCGGCGCCGCCCTCAACGGGCTGGCGGCCGCCGTGGCCCTGGCGGGCCCCAAAGCGCGCACGCCGCTCGACATCCTGATCCTCGACCAGGCTGATCCGACCAAATTCGCGCGCGACACTTTCGACGGCCGCGCCTCGGCCATCACCGCCTCGTCGCGGCGTATGCTCGAGGCGCTGGGCGTCTGGGAGGCGATCGCGCCGCATGCCGAACCAATGCGCGACATCATCGTCACCGACGCCAAGCTCGGCGCCGAGACCCGCCCGGCGCTCCTGCATTTCGGCGAAGAGGACCATGGCGGGGCGGCTTCCGCCTTCATGGTCGAGAACCGCCATCTCTATGGCGCGCTGCTCGACGCGGCGCTGGCGTCGCCGCATGTGCGGCTCAAGACCGGCACGCGCATCGCATCCTACACATTCGGACCGGGTCTTGCCCGCGTCGCGACCGAGACCGGTCAAGGCGCCAAGGCGTCGCTGCTCGTCGCCGCCGACGGCCGCGCCTCGCCGGCCCGCAAGGCGGCGGGAATCTCGACCTATGGCTGGGCTTACGATCAGACCGGCATCGTCACCACCGTCGCCCATGAGCGGCCGCATAATGGCCGCGCCGAGGAGCACTTCCTGCCCTCCGGCCCCTTCGCCATCCTGCCCTTGCCGCAGAACCGCAGCTCGCTGGTGTGGACCGAGCGCAGCGCCGAGGCCCAGCGCATCATGGCGCTCGCCGATCAAGGCTTCCTCGCCGAACTGGCGCGCCGCTTTGGCGGCCATCTCGGCGAGATCAGCATCGCCGGTCCCCGCCATGCCTATCCGCTGTCGATGCAGATCGCCCAGTCCTTCACGGCTGAAAGGCTGGCGCTCATCGGCGATGCGGCGCATGTCATCCATCCGATCGCCGGCCTCGGTTTCAATCTGGGTCTGCGCGATGTGGCGGCGCTTGCCGAAAGCGTCGCCGAAGCGGTGAAGCTCGGGCTCGATCCGGGCTCCGATGCGGTGCTCGAAACCTATGCGCGCTGGCGCCGCTTCGACACGGCGATGACGGCGCTGGCGACCGACGGGCTGACGCGGCTGTTCTCCAACGACAATGCCGCGCTCCGGGCCATTCGCGGCGTGGGGCTGCGCGCCGCCGGCAGCCTCGGCGCCCTCAAGGGCTTCTTCATGCGCGAAGCGGCGGGCGAGACAGGACATTTGCCCAAGCTCCTGCAGGGCGAGGCTGTCTGACTTCAAGCCGTCATCCTGGCGCAAGTCGGCGCATATTGTAAATTTGCAACACTGTAGCATTGATCGCACGGGAAGAACCTATTAGGCCTTGACCCCGGCATCGCGGCTGTGCACGCATCGTCGTGCTTCGCGTAATGATATCGACCAATATTCAGCCACTGGGGGACGCCTTGATATTTCGCCTTCGACTCACGCCAATCGCTGTCGTCGCCATCCTTGCGACCGCTTCGCTTTCTCCGGCATCGGCAGCCAGCCAATGCACCGCCGCTCAGTGGCGCGAATTCGTCTCGCTGGCGAAGCAAGCCGAAGCGAGCGTCTATCGTTTCCAGAACGCCAGGATCAAGGACATGTGCCGCGCCGGCCGGCCTCTGCTCGCTTCAATCCGCAAGGCTGATAAATGGATTCAGCGGCATCCCCAATGCTTTACGGCGCGTGATCGCAGGAAATTTCGTAAAATGAGCTCCGAGCTGCCGCGTGTAACAGCTGAATTTCGTCGCGCCTGCGGGCGCTGACGCCTGCCGCAATGGCAAGGTGCGCCAGCGGAGCTTTAGAACCCTTCGACGACGACCTTACCCTTCGCCGCCCCGGTCTCGATGAGACGATGCGCCTCGCGCATATTCGCGGCATTGATCGGCGCAAGCACTTGCGCGAGCGTGCTGCGCAGGCGCCCGGCGTCGATCTCATCGGCGGCCCATGAAAGCAGCTTGTGCTGCTCGATCATGTCCGGCGTCTTGAACATGGCGCGCGTGAACATGAGCTCCCAATGCAGGCTCGCCGCCTTGGTCTTCATCTGGTCCATCGGCATCGGACGATGGGTGTCGTCGATCGTCACGATGGCGCCTTGCGGGCGGATCAGCTCGACGGCGTCCGGCCAATGCCGCATGTCGTTGAAGATGGCGACATAGTCGACATGCTCGTGGCCGAGTGCCCGCACCTGCGCGGTCAACGGCTCGCGGTGATTGACGACATGATCGGCGCCCAGCTCCTTGACCCAGGCAATCGTCTCCGGCCGTGACGCTGTGGCGATCACCAGGAGACCAGCGCGTTTGGCGAGCTGTATGCCGATCGAACCGACGCCGCCGGCGCCGCCGATGATCAGGATCGACTTGCCGGCATCGGCGCCGTTGCGATCGATGCGCAAGCGGTCGAAGAACGATTCGTAGGCGGTGATGGTGGTGAGCGGCAGGGCTGCCGCCTCGGCGAAGGACAGCGACGTCGGCTTGCGCCCGACGATGCGCTCGTCGACGAGATGAAATTGCTGATTGGTGCCCGGGCGGGTGATATCGCCGGCGTAATAGACCTCGTCGCCGACCCTGAACAGCGTGACATCGGGCCCGACCGCCGCGACGACGCCGGCGGCGTCATATCCGATCACGCGCGGGCTCGCCTCCACCTTGTCCTTGGGCGCGCGCACTTTGACGTCGACCGGGTTGACCGCGACGGCCTTCACCGCGACCAGGATGTCATGGCCCAGCGCCTCCGGTTTCGGCAATTCGATGTCGAGCAGGGAGGCGGGATCGGTGATCGGCAGATAATGGGTGAAACCCACGGATTTCATGCGGCTCTCCTGTGAAGCGGCGGCTATGCGGCGACTTATAGATATTGCGGCCAAGCTGTAAAATTGGCTAAGTTCTAAAATCATAATTCGGAAATAGCGAAGAATGCTCCTCGATAATCTCGCGCTTTTCCTCCGCATTGTCGAAAAAGGCGGGCTGGCCGCCGCCGGGCGGGAAATCGGGCTGTCGCCGGCCACCGTCTCGGAACGCCTGGCAGCGCTGGAGCGCCGCTATGGCGCGACGCTGCTGAAGCGAACCACGCGGGCGATCAGTCTTACCGATGAAGGGCGGCTTCTAGTGGAGGGCGCGCGTCGGCTGCTCGCCGAGGCGGAGGACCTGGACAGCTTGGTCAAGCACGGCACCGAACAGATATCGGGCCCGATCCGCCTCAGCGCGCCGGAAGATCTCGGCCGCCGCCGCATCGTGCCGGTTATCGATGCCTTCCTCACCGAGCATCACGGCGTGACGATCGATCTCAACCTGACCGACGGCTATGTCGATCTCGTCGGCCAGGGCCTGGATTTCGCAATCAGGCATGGCGTACTCGCCGACAGCAGCCTGCGCTCGATACCTCTGGGCGAAAACCGACGCATCGTCTGCGCGGCGCCCGGCTATGTAGCCAGACATGGCGCGCCGGCGCATCCCCATGACCTCGCACAGCATGACTGCATCCTCATGCGCTTCGGGCAGAATATCGACCGCCGCTGGCCCTTCCTCATCGCTGGCCGCCTGGAGCGGGTCGCGGTCCAAGGCCGGCGCATCGCCAATGACGGCGGGCTCGTCCGGCAATGGTGCAAGGAAGGTCATGGCGTCGCCCTGAAATCGATCCGTGACATCGAAGTTGATCTCGCGAGCGGCGCACTGGTCGAGCTGCTCAAGGACTACGCCGCCGGCGGCACTGCCCTGCAGATTGTCTTCCCGCCCAGCCGCGTGCAGCCTCGCCGCGTGCGGATGCTCATCGAATGCATAGGCGTGGCGTTGGCTGAACGTCCGCCCCTCGACGGGCACAGCGTCATGCCATAGCATCCGGCCGGGCATGCGAAGGGCTGAAGCGTTTATGAGTGAAGTCGTCGTCCGGTTGGGACACCACAAGGTTGCTATCGAGCTGCCGGAGCATCTGCTGAGTGATGGCATCCTCGCAAGCCTGAAGAGTGATGTGCCGGCGGCCGGCGTCGATGAGCGGATCATCGTGAGCGTGGCGGGCGATCGCAGCTACGCGTTGCAAGGCCACGGTGGTTCACGTGAAGGCGGGCTGAAGCGTGGCGCCTTGCTCAATCGGCTGCTCGCCTCGGTCGCAGACCGCGCGACGAAAATGGCCGGTACTCCGGTGCTGCGCGCCGCCGCGGTGAGCTGGGGCGATGGCGCCGTGCTCATCGCAGGCCCCGCGCGCTCCGGCAAATCGTCGCTCGCGGCGTGGTTCGTCGAGAAAGGTTTCGCGCTCATCGGCGACGATCGGGTCGCTCTCGTCGATGCCACAGGCTCACTTGCCGGCTATCTCGCGCCCTTCACTTTTGCTGCCGATGCCGCGGATCACCTCGTTGCGCTGAGCGAATTCAGCATGGCCCCCATGGCGCAAACCGGCGAGCGCATTCATGTCGGCGTCAAGGAGTCGTGGCGCCAGACCGGTGAATCGTGTCCTTGCCGGGTGATGATCTTCCCCCGCCACGATCCCGATACCGAGCCGCGTCTCGACAAGCTCGATGCCTTTGACGCCGCGCGCCTCATCAAGGAGCAGTTGGTGTCGCCCAAGGCTGCCGGCGGCGGAAACGACTATTGGCATATCGAAATGGCGCGGACCATTCCGGCCATTGCCGTCACCTATTCCCGCTACAAGGAGCTCGACGGTCTGCTCGATCGCCTCGTCAAGCTGGTGATCGACGAAAACCTGTCGCGCGAGGCGCTCGATCATTTCATTTCGAACATCTCGCAAACGGAAACCGGGCCGGGCCACAAATATCCCATACCGGAACGCAGCACCCGCGAATTTTCACCTTTCATGACCATCGGCATGGCGACCTATGACGACTATGACGGCGTCTATTTCAGTCTGCAGGCGATCCGCCTCTATCATCCGGAGATTCTCGATGAGGTTGAGTTCCTGATCATCGACAATCACCCTGACGGTCCGTGTGCGGCAGCGCTGAAAGACCTCGAAAGGCACGTTCCCAATCTGCGCTATGTTCCCGTCGCCGACGTGACCGCAACAGCGGTGAAATACCGCATCTTCGGCGAAGCCGGCGGCGAGTTCATCCTCGGCATGGACTGTCATGTCTTCTTCGTGCCGGGCAGCCTCAGGAAACTCATCGATTATTTCAAGGCAAATCCTTCCAGCATCGACCTCGTCCAAGGCCCTATGATCTACGACGATCTCAAGAAAATCAGCACGCATTGGTCGGAAAACTGGCGAATGGGAATGTTCGGTCAATGGGCCAACGATCCAGCCGGGGAGGATCCGGACGGACCACCTTTCGACATTCCCTTTCAAGGTCTCGGCGTCTTCGCTTGCAGCCGCAACGCTTGGCCGGGCTTCAATCCGGGCTTCCGGGGATTTGGCGGCGAGGAAGGCTATTTCCATGAGAAGTTCCGGCAGGCCGGCGGTCGCACGCTGTGCCTGCCATCCTTGCGCTGGCTGCATCGCTTCGGCCGGCCGATGGGTGTTCCCTATCCCAACAAATGGGAAGACAGGATTCGTAACTATCTCATTGGTTTCGACGAGGTCGGATGGGATACAAAGGAAATGCAGGCGCATTTCGGTGAGCTCCTGGGTCGGCGCAAGGCCGATAATATCTTCGCGGCCGTCAGGAAGGCACTCGCGGCAGAGGCGGCGAATGTCGTCCCGCCCGCCATGCCCGCTAGTTTCGAGGATGATGAGCCCTATGATCTGAACGAAGCACGCCTGCGCTTCGTGGCTGAAGCCGCCGTGCCGGTGCTGCTGGACAAGTTCGAATTTGCAGCAGTGTCCTGCTGTGGACGTGGCGCCGGACTGTGGGCAGGGGAGTTCGCGCGCCATGGCATCGCATCGACGGAAAACCGCCAAGAAGACGGACCGGACCGGTCCTATGATCTCGTTTGCAATTTTGAAACAGACGGCATCACATCGCTGGCGCTTGCCGAGCAACATGTCGCGCGGCTCACGTCCACGGCTTCGGTCGTCGTTTTTACTTTTGCGCGGCCGCCAGCCGAGGGGGCGATCGACCACAACCGGCTGCGCGCCTCGTGGGTGGCGCTGTTCGCCCGACGCGGCTACAAGCCGGTCGACTGCCTGCGCCCCGCGCTCAAGCATGACCCACGCGCCGACGATCACTATCGGCAGAATCTCATCGTGTTCAGCCGCAAGGCGCCGGTATCCGGCGCGCGGCCGCTGCCCGCTGTCGCGACAGAAACGCCGGGGCCGGGTGTGTCCGTCATCCTTCCCGTCTATAATGGCGCGGCCTATCTCGCGCAGGCGATCGAAAGCATTCTGCTGCAGACGCACCAGAATTTCGAGCTGATCGTGGTCAATGACGGATCGGGCGACGCGACGGGCGCAATTGCCGACAGCTATGCCCGGGTCGACACGCGTGTACGGGTCATTCATCAGGAGAATCGCGGTGAGCAGGCGGCCTTCAACGCAGGATGCGCCAACGCCCGGTTCGACCTGCTGGCCCGCCTCGATCATGACGATGTGGCGTTGCCCGACCGCCTGGCCTTGCAAGCCGCCTTTCTGGAGAAGAACCCGGATATCGCTGTGGTCGGCGGTCAAATGCGTGTCATCGACCGCGACGGCAGGCTCACGAAGGCCAGGATGGCCTATCCGCTGACGCCTGATGAATGTCACAAGGTTCTTCTCAACGCGACGGCCCCTCCGATCAGCAACCCGGCCTCGATGATCCGGAAGGCGGCTGTCGAGGCCTGCGGCGGTCAAAGAGGCCAATTCGATTTGGCCGGCGACTTCGACTTCTGGTTGCGTATCGATGAGCAGTTCAAGCTGGCAAATTTGCCCGACGTCGTGGTCGATTATCGGATGCATGGGGCAAATCGATCGCTGCAAAAGCGGTTTACCCAGGTTTTGGCGGCGCGAATCGCCAGGCTGGCGGCAAACCTGCGCCGCCGGGGTGAGCCGGACCCTGTCGATGGCTGGGCTCGGCTCGAGCTGGCGCAGCTGTCGGTCTTTCTCATGTCGGAGAAAGAGCAGGCTGAGACCTATCGCGAGCTGTTTGCCGCGGCCCTGGACAATTTCGCGGCGGTGCCTGACCCAGAATATCTCAGGCTCGCGGACAAATGCCTGGCATTGAGCCCCACCGGGCCTATTGCCTAGAAAACCCGAATTTCCACCAGAACTCCTATTATCGATATGTTTTAAAAGGATTCTTTTAGCTCGCGCCGGACCTCGTTTACGGTCGCCGAGTGTGGCCTACTTACAACACTAGGCAGATTTTCCCGCATCACTGGATATTCCGGCGCGATAGCCATGGAAATTCGCATCACTGTGCGTAATATGGAGACGGGTCGGACCCAGTAATGGCTGTCGGGGAAAAAAACTATGTCATTCAAAACGTCGCTGATGAGTGCAAGTTCGGCGCTGGCGCTCACCTGGATCGTACCGGTGCCCGCCGCGCTGGCTGCCGATGTCGTCAACGAGCCGCTTTGCGCGGTATCGGGGGTCAACGGCAAGATCGAAGCCATCGGTGGGTATTCCGAGAATGACGACGAAAGCGGCAACGCGCTGATCAGCGGACTGGGCTCGCTCAGCATCCCGCTCGGCTGCGATTTCGGCTTCCAGGCCGATGTCGGCATCATCGACGAGCTCGACGTCACGACCTATGGCGGCGCCGTGCATCTATTCGCGCGCAATCCCGACTCCTATCTGTTCGGCGTGACTGGCGGATACTTCGACGCGGGTGACGCCAATCTCTGGGCCGTCGGCCCCGAGGCTGAACTCTATTTTGGCCAGTTCACCCTGCAAGCTTGGGGCGGCTATGTCGACATTGATGCCGACGATGATGCCGGCGGCGGCAGCGACGGCTTTATCGACGTGGATGCATCCTACTACGCGACCGACGATCTCAGACTATATGTCGGCGGCAATATCCTCGCCGACCAGGAATTCCTGCGGGCCGGCCTCGAATATCAGTTCGCCGACGCGATGACCGCCTCGTTCGGCGCGAAGGTTGGCGAGAATGATTATGTCGGTATCACCGGCGGTCTCAGCTTCTACTTCGGCAGCGACGACAAGAGCCTGATCCGCCGTCACCGCGAGGACGATCCGCCGAACCGCACCAAGACATTCGTCGGCTTCAAGGTCAAGAAGGACAAGCATGCCTCGGGCGATGGCACGAATACGTCGGGCACCACGAATACGTCGTTCACGACCGTCGACTGATCGCCACCGCGGCGGAGAATGCAATCGAAAGGCCCCGGCTCGCACCGGGGCCTTTTGCTTTAGAACAACCCGGCGATCTGGCCCTTGGCGTCGAGGCCGATCGTTTCGGCCGATGGCACCTTGGGCAGGCCCGGCATGGTCATGATGTCACCGCAGATGACGACGATGAACTCGGCGCCGGCCGACAATCTCACCTCGCGGATCGGCACGACATGGTTGGTCGGCGCGCCCTTGAGATTGGGATCGGTCGAGAAGGAATACTGCGTCTTGGCCATGCAGATCGGGAACTTGCCGTAGCCCTGCGCCTCATAGGCCTTGAACTGGTCGCGCACCGACTTGTCGGCGACGATATCGTCGGCGCGATAGATTTCGCGCGCGATGGTCTTGACCTTGTCCCACAAGGGCATCGCATCGTCATAGATCGGATGGAACTGGCTCGAGCCCTTGTCGGCGAGCGCCGCCACATGCTTGGCCAGCGCTTCGGTGCCCTTGCCGCCATCGGCCCAGTGCGTGCACTTGAAGCCTTCGACGCCATGCTCGCGGCAGAAATCGGTGATCGCCTTCACTTCCGCATCGGTGTCGGTGATGAAGTGATTGACCGCCACCGCGATCGGCACGCCGAACTTCTTCACATTCTCGATATGGCGGCCGAGATTGGCGAGGCCCTTCTTCACCGCCTCGACATTCTCTTTCTTGAGATCATCCTTGGCGACGCCGCCATGCATCTTGAGGGCGCGCACCGTGGCGACGATCACCGTCACATCCGGGTGCAGGCCGGCTTTGCGGCATTTGATGTCGAAGAATTTCTCGGCGCCGAGATCGGCGCCGAAGCCCGCTTCGGTGACGACATAGTCGGCGAGCTTGAGTCCCGCCTTGGTCGCCATCGCCGAGTTGCAGCCATGCGCGATATTGGCGAAGGGGCCGCCATGCACGAAGGCCGGGTTGTTCTCGAGCGTCTGCACCAGGTTGGGGAGCAGCGCGTCCTTCAGCAGCACGGTCATGGCGCCGGCCGCCTTGATGTCCTTGGCCAGCACCTGGCCCTTGTCGCGCTTGTGTCCGATGACGATCTGGCCGATGCGGCGCTCGAGATCCTCGATCGAGGTCGCGAGGCAGAGGATCGCCATGATCTCGGAGGCGACGGTGATGTCGAAACCCGCCTCGCGCGGGAAGCCATTGGCGACGCCACCCAGCGAGCAGACGATATCGCGCAGCGCGCGGTCGTTCATGTCCATCACACGGCGCCAGGAAATGCGACGCGTATCGAGGCCGAGCTCGTTGCCCCAATAGATGTGATTGTCGATCATCGCCGAGAGCAGGTTATGCGCCGACGTGATGGCGTGGAAGTCGCCGGTGAAATGGAGATTGATGTCTTCCATCGGCACGATCTGGGCATAGCCGCCGCCCGCCGCGCCGCCCTTCATGCCGAAGCAGGGACCGAGCGAGGGCTCGCGCAGGCAGATCATCGCCTTCTTGCCGATGCGGTTGAGACCATCGCCCAGGCCGACCGTGGTCGTCGTCTTGCCCTCGCCGGCCGGCGTCGGGTTGATGGCGGTGACGAGGATGAGCTTACCGTCCTTCTTCTTGGCGAGGCCGGAGATGAAGTCCAGGGACAGCTTGGCCTTGGTGTGGCCATAGGGGATGAGGTCTTCGGCGGGAATGCCAAGCTTCTTGCCGATCTCGAGGATCGGCTTCATTTTCGCTTCCCGGGCGATCTCGATGTCGCTCTTGACGGTGGCCATGATGGTGACTTCCTCCCACTCTGCAATATGCGAAAGAGGAGCGAACAATAACCACGCCATTTTGGCAAGGCGAGCGCGAAACGGCATTCCAATGCGGATTGCGACACTCTGGCCGTTCTCAACCAAGGGGGAGTAGATCGCGGCGTGGTCCCACGCTAAACGGATGCCATGCGCAACTTCCAGATTCCCGGCCGCTCCGTCGCCTACGGCACGCAAGGCATGGCCGCAACATCGTCCCCCCTCGCCACGCTTTTCGCCTTGGAAATATTGAGGAATGGCGGCAATGCGGCCGATGCCGCGGTCGCCGCTTCGGCGGTGCTCTGCATCACCGAACCGCACATGACCGGCATCGGCGGTGACTGCTTCGCACTGATCGGAAAGAGTGATGGCACGATAGAGGGCATCAATGGTTCGGGCCGCTCCAGCCGCCACGCTGATGCCGACTGGCTCAAATCGGCGCGACTCACCAGCATCGAGCCCCGAAGCGTGCATGCCGTGACGGTGCCGGGCGCCATCGACGCCTGGGCGTCGCTTCTGGCACGGCACGGCACGATGGATCTGAAGGAAGCGCTGAAGCCGGCGATCAAGCTTGCCGAAGAGGGTGTGCCGACGACGCCCCGCGTCGCGCGCGACTGGCCGCTGGACGAGGCCGATCTCGCCCAGGATGACGGCGCCAGGCTGCATTATCTGAAAGACGGACGGTCGCCGCGCGAAGGCGAAATCATGCGCTATCCGGCTTTAGCGCGCACGTTGAGGCTTATCGCCGAGAAGGGCCGTGACGGATTCTATGCCGGCGAAGTGGCAGAGGAAATCGTCGCCACTCTCAAAGCGCGTGGCGGCCTCCTGACCCTTGAAGACCTCGCCGAGACGAAATCGAGCTGGGTCGAGCCGATCTCGACCAGCTTCGCCGGTGTCGAGCTACTGGAGATTCCGCCCAACGGATCGGGCCTTACCGCGCTCATCGCCCTCAACATCCTCAAGCAGTTCGATATGGCGAAGTATGGCGTGCGCAGCCTCGAGCGCTACCATCTGCAGATCGAGGCGATGAAGCTCGCCTGGGTCCTGCGCAACCGCCATATCGCCGAGCGCACCGCCATGACGGTAGCGCCCGAGGAGCTTTTAAGCGACAAGACCGCGGCGGGTCTCGCGGCGCTGATCGATATGAAGCGCGCCGTCGTCAATCCTGAAAACAAGATCCCGATGCCGGGCTCCGACACGGTCTATCTCACCGTCGTCGACCGCAACGGTATGGCCGTCTCCTTCATCAACTCGATCTACTGGGCTTTCGGCTCCTGCATCGTGACGCCCAAGAGCAGCATCGCGCTGCAGAATCGCGGCGCCAATTTCGTCACCGAGATCGGCCATCCCAACTGCATCGGCCCGGCCAAGCGGCCGTTGCACACGATCATCCCGGCGATGGTGCGCGCAGGGGGGCAGGTCGACATGTCCTTCGGCGTGATGGGCGGCGCTTTCCAGCCGATGGGCCATGTCGGCGTCATGCTCAACCGTTACGTCTATGGCCTCGACGTGCAGGAATCGATCGATTTCGCGCGGGCTTTCCCGGAAGAAGGCCGGGTCGAGGTGGAGGCCAGCGTGGACGAGGCCGTGCAGAAAGGCCTCGCGGCGCTGGGCCATGACGTCGTCAAGGCGGCCGATCCGTTCGGCGGCGGCCAGGCCATACTTTTCGACCGCGCGCAAGGCGTGCTCGCCGGCGGGTCGGACTTCCGCAAGGATGGCCTCGCGTTAGGATATTAGCGCGATCAGAAAGAGTGGAGCCGGGTTTTCTGTCCGCAACCCTCTCATTTTTCAGTTGTTTACCAATTGGCCGTTAGTTTGGCAGCGCAAGGATGGCTGGCATTTTGCCGGCCTCAGAGTATGTTTGGGTCTCACCCGGAGGCTGCTTGAGCGAATCATCACCCAGACCGTCCGCTGCAGAACCGCACAAAAAAGCGGATGAACGCAGCTTCGCCGAGCGCAGCCAGGGCCCGGTCGAATCGCTCGCCCGCGTCATCAGCGCCGAAGAGCTGGAGCGGGTGCGCAAGGCGGTGCTGGCGGTCGGTGAGGCGGCCTATCATTGGGTGATCGAATCGGACGAGATCTTCTGGAGCGCCAATGCGCCGGAGATCCTGCATTGCCCGGCGGCCCGGCTCACCACCGGGCGCTCCTTCGCCGCACTCCTCGACGTCGACAATTTCACCACCCGCTACGACGCGGTGATGCGCACCGTCTACAAGGACGAGGGCGAGGGCATCCCCTATCAGATCGAATATCTGTTCCGGCCCGATGGCAAGAACGGCAAGACCTCGTACTGGCTCGAGGACACCGGACGCTGGTATGCGGGCGCCGACGGGCGGCCGGCGGAGGCCTTCGGCATCGTCCGGCGCATCGACGATCGTCATTCGCGTGACCAGCATCTGAACTTCCTCGGCAACTGCGACCCGCTCACCGGCATGATGAATCGTGGCCGCATGGCGGAAGCGCTGGAGGAGGGAATCATCGCGGCGGATCGCGAAGGTGTTTCCCGCGCCTTCGTCATCGCCGGCATCAACAATCTCGCCGTCGTCAACGATGCCTATGGCTTCGAAGTGGCGGACGAAGTCATCATCGCGGTGGGGCGCCGGCTCAAGAATGTGGTGCGCGCCGGCGATCCGATCGCGCGGTATTCGGGCAGCAAGTTCGCCATCATCCTCAACAATTGCGACGAGCGCGAGCTCGGCCATGCGGCCGAGCGTTTCCTGCAGGTGGCGCGCGACAGCGTCATCGAAACCGAGCACGGTCCGGTCTGGGCCATGCTGTCGATCGGCGCCATCATCCTGCCGGGCCATGCCGCCGACGCCAATACCGCGATGGCGCGCGCCGAGGAGGCCCTGACCGAAGCCAAGCGCATGCCCTCGGACGGCTTCGTCGTCTACAAGCCGTCGCAGAAGCTCATTTCCGAGCGCAGCATCAATGCGCGCGCCGCCCATGAGATCGTCGCCTGCCTCAAGGAAGACCGCTTCAAGCTCGCCTTCCAGCCGATCGTCGAGGCTGCCAGCACGAAGGTGGTGATGCATGAAGCGCTGCTGCGCATGGCGGATGCGCGCGGCGACATGATCGCGGCGGCGCATCTCATCCCGATCGCCGAGAAGCTCGGTCTCGTCCGCCTCATCGACCGCACGGTGGCGCAGCTCACCGTCTCGACGCTGCTCACCTATCCGCAGGCCAATCTCACCTTCAATGTCTCCGGCATAACCGCCACCGATCCGCGCTGGTTCAGTCAGCTGACCGATATCCTGAAAGCCCATCGCGAGGTGACGCCGCGGCTCACCGTCGAGATCACCGAGACCGTGGCGCTCGGCGATCTCGACGAGACGGTGCGCTTCACCCGCACTTTGCGCGATCTCGGCTGCCGCGTCGCCATCGACGACTTCGGCGCCGGCTATACCTCGTTCCGCAATCTCAAGGCGTTGAATGTCGACATCCTGAAACTCGACGGGTCGTTCTGCGCCAATCTCGTCGAGAATCCGGACAATCAGTATTTCGTCCGCTCGCTCATCGACATGGCGAAGCAGTTCGAGATCACGACGGTCGCCGAATGGGTCGAGACGCCACAGGACGCCGAATTCCTGCGCCAATGGGGCGCTGATTATCTGCAGGGCAATCTGTTCGGCAGGGCCTCGCTCGACATTCCCTGGCCGGCCGAGGACGGAACGGTGGCGGAAGTGCCTGGCGCCCAGAGCCAGCCCGCGCCCGCCGCCGAGGCGGAGAAGATCGAAACCACAGACGTCGAACCCAGCAGCGAGGCTCGCGAGATACCGCCGCCGCCTCCGCCGCGCGAGGCGCCCAAGGCCCGGATGCCGGAGCCGCCGCCTTATATCGAGAATGACGACGAGCCCGACATGTCGCGGCTGCGCCTCGCTATCGACGCGCTCAACGCGCAGTTCCGGCAGGGTCGGGACTAAGATTTAGAGAGATCGGCGATCGCCCGTCTTCGTCAGCGGGCGACCGCCATCAAGCGCGTTACTTCTTCGCGATCTTCGTCACCGTGATGCGACCGTTCACGCGATCCGCTTCGAACACCACGTTGTCGCCGACCTTCACGGCTTTCAGCATCGCGGGGTCGGCAACGGCGAAGACCATGGTCATGGCGTCCATGTCCAGATTCTTGATGGCGCCGTGCTTCAGCGTGATCTTCTGCTGCGCTTCGTTGATTTTGGTCACCTGACCATCGACCGGCACCGGCTGCGCCAGGGCAGCGAGCGACATCGAGACAAAGGCGGCGGCAGCGATAAGCATTCTACGCATGGGTAGTCCTTTCATATGATTAGCGGACAATAATCTTGCCGAACATCCCGGCCTCGCGGTGGCCCGGGAGCAGGCACGAGAAGTCGAACTCGCCGGCCTTGGTGAACTTCCAGACGATCTCGCCGGCCTTCTTGGGCTCGAGACGCCGGGCATTCGGATCGTCGTGCTCCATATCCGGATTCTTCGCCATCTCCTCGGCATGTTTGAGGTTTTCCTCGAGTGTTCCGAGGACGATTTCATGGTCGATCAATCCATTGTTGCGGATCACAAACCGGATCTGCTCACCTTTGCGGATCTTCACCTCGTTGGGAATGAACTGCATCTTCTGGTCATTCTCGGTCATGGTGACCAGGACCTTCCGGGCAGGCTTCTTGGGGTCGCCCGGTTCGCCATAAGCACGGTCCGCGTCGTGGCCGGCATCGGCGAAGGCCGCCGCCGGCATGGCCAGCGGCAACAGCAGGGCAAGAATAAATCTCGTCTTCACGGCTAATTCCTCGTCTAATGATTCTTGTGTTGCGATACGGCCCCGGGCTTCTTCACCTGGAACTCCACTGTCGTGGCTTTGTCGATCACGGGCGACGGCGCGCGCTCGACATTCTTGGACTCGCCTTGCCATTCATAGGCGACGGTCCCTTCAGGGTGGTTGAACCAGCCCGGATCCTTGTAGTCGTTGGCGGCCAGACCCTGTCTGACCTTGACGACCGAGAACATTCCCCCCATCTCGATCGGTCCGAACTGGCCGAAGCCGGTCATCATCGGCAACGTGTTGTCGGGAAGCGGCATTTCCATTTCACCCATGTCGGCCATGCCGGCGGAGCCCATCGGCATGTAGTCGGGCGCCAGCCGCTTCATCTTCTTGGCGAACTCCTTCTTGTCGACGCCGATGAAAGTCCGGATGTCATGACCCATGGCGTTCATCGTGTGATGCGACTTGTGGCAGTGGATGGCCCAGTCGCCGTCCTTGTCGGCGAGGAAATCGAAGGCGCGCATCTGTCCGACGGCGCAGTCGATCGTGACCTCCGGCCATGCCGCGTTTTCGGCGACCCATCCGCCATCGGTGCAGGAGACCTTGAAGTCATAGCCATGCATGTGGATCGGATGGTTGGTCATGGTGAGATTACCGAAGCGGACCCGCACCTTGTCGTTCTTCGCGCAGACGAGCGGCTCGATGCCGGGGAACACCCGGCTGTTCCAGGTCCACAGATTGAAGTTGGTCATTTCGGCGACCTTGGGCACATAGGCGCCAGGTTCGATGTCGTAGGCCGACATCAGAAACACGAAGTCGCGGTCGACACGGCGGAAGGCCGGATCCTTGGGATGCACCACGAAGAAACCCATCATGCCCATGGCCATCTGGACCATCTCGTCGGCATGCGGGTGGTACATGAAGGTCCCGCTCTTCTGCAGCTGATACTCATAGACAAAGGTCTGGCCCGATTTGATATGCGGCTGGGTAAGCCCGCCGACCCCGTCCATGCCGCTGGGAAGCAGCTGGCCGTGCCAATGGATCGACGTGTGCTCGGGCAGCCTGTTGGTCACGAAGATGCGGACCTTGTCGCCTTCGACCGCCTCGATCGTCGGGCCGGGCGATTGGCCGTTATAACCCCAGAGATTGGCGACCATGCCGGGCGCCAGCTCGCGGGTCACCGGCTCGGCGACGAGATGGAATTCCTTCCAGTCGCCATTCATCCGCCAAGGCAGGGTCCACCCATTCAGGGTGACGACCGGCTGGTAGTCGGGCCCGCTCGTCGGCACCAGAGGCGGTTGCGTGGCCGGCGTGTCGGTCGTCGGCGCTTCGGGAATTGCCGCCGCCTGCGCGCGGCCGGAGACCGCGCCGGCGCTGATCAGCGCCGCGGCGCCGGACGTGCCGAGGAAAGTCCGTCGGGAGAAAGTCATGAGTTCACCTTTCCTTGATCAATGTTCAGCGCCGCCGGCGGCGGCAGCCACGGAGGGACCTTGGCCGGCCTCTCCGGACGATGCGCCGCCACCGACAATCGCGGTCTGGAAGTCGACGGACGCTATGAAGAAATCACGCTGCGCGGAGATCGCCTGGATGTTGCTGTCGATGCTTTCACGCAGAGTGGTCAGCAGCTCGAACTCGTCGATGAGCATGCCGTTGTAACGGAGCAGCGCTTCCTCGTTCACCGCCTTGCGCAGCGGCAGTATCTTGTTCTGATACTGGCGCCAGATGTCGTAGCTCGCCCGGTAGGTGAGATAGGCCGTCCGCGCCTCGGAGCGGACATTCACGGATTTTTCGAGCAGGCGGTTGACGGCCTGCATGTAGGTCTCCTTGGCGCGCCGCACCTTGACCTCGCCGAAATCGAATATCGGGATCTGGATCTCGAGCTCGAAGCCTTTCGGATAGGCTTTGTCGGTGATGCCGTCTTCTCGGGAACGCTCGTAATTGCTGCGCAGGCCGCCATCGAGCATCGAGATGAAGCGTGTCGACTGGGTCAGCCCGTAGGACTTCGCCAAAGCGTCAAGCTCGAGCCGGGCGGCGATGAGATCGACCCGCTTGCGAACCGCATCCACCTCAACCTGCTCGGCGGTCTTGATGCCCTTCACGGGCGCCAATGCGCGCGGCAGCTTGTAGTTGATGTCGTCGCCCCACAGGCCGAGCAACCGCGTGAGCGCCTCGCGCTCGGTTCCGGCCGCGAGCCGTGCCCGCGCCAGCTCATTGGAGATCTCGGCATAGAAGGCGCTGGCGCGCGCCTGCTCCAGCTTGTTGGCGGCGCCGGTCTCGCCCAACTTGCGGGTGAGATCGGCCGCCGCATCCGCCGACAGCCGGGCCTGCTCGAGGAGAGCGACGGTCTGCTGCGCGGCGACGGCGCGATAAAAGGCCCGGCGGGTTTCGGCCGCGACCCGGAACGTGGCTTCGATGGCCCGTTCTTTCGCCGCCTCGAACTGGGTCCGGGCGATCTCCTTGCGTTTTGGCAATGTGGCGAGCGCCAGAAGATCGGCGACGATCCGCCGCTCGATTTCAAGCTCACCGCTGGTGACGAGCCGTTCCAGCCCGATGATCGGATTGGGCGGCAGGCTCGCCTCGACGAAGGCCGCCTCCGAGAGCCCCAGCTCATTGTAGTCGGCCTGGAGCCCGCGATTGTTGAGCAGGGCGACCTGCACCACGCTGTCGGCGGAGAGCTTGCCGGCAAGTATACGGCTCACCTTTGCCTTGGCGGCCGCCGCTTCCTCGACGGATCCGATCTTGGCGGCATCCTGGCCGAGCTCGCCGGCGACGCGCTCGGAGACCGGCAGCATGCCGGCATCGGGACTGAATTTTGCGCAGCCGGCGAGGGCGACGGGCAGCGCGCCGACGATGAGCGCGCGTTTGAAGACTGCAAATGACAGGCTCACGGCTGCTGCTCCTTCTTGGGCGCGACATTCTCGTTGCGCTCTTTCCAGGGCAGCGGGTCGACCGGCCGGTAGTCGATCGTACCGGCGGTAACCGGGACATAACGTTGCGCCGGCGCGCGTGATCCGGGGTCGGCCGGACCTCCGGACGGACTGAAAATATCAGAGGGGCTGGAACAACCAGCCAATAAGGCAGCAGCAGCAATCATCGGAATCGATTTCATTCGATGGTCCTTGGTCGGCCAAAGGGGCGAACAGTTTTGATGGGAAGTAATGCTCAGCCTGCACCGCGGGAACCGGCCGGAGCAGCGGATCCCGATCAACCTATGCGAAGGTGTGCGCTAAGACTGAGAGTTAGCCGATGAGGCTTCTGGGGGGACGTTCGAGACGTGCCGGCGCGGCTTCCGTGGTGTCGTCCTCAGGCGATATGCGCTGCAAAGCCCGGGCAATTGGAACGAGGATCTGCCCGCAGGCGCCGGCTTGCGTGACGACATGGCAGGTCGAGCCGCAGCACGAATCCGCCAATTCCTGATGCCCGCTCGTGTCATCGCACGCATCGGACCCGGAACATTGCGGGCCATGCTGCGTGGCGGGATCGGCGTGATGGTCGCCGGTATCGACGGCGGCGGAGACGCTCGCGCCCGCATGGCTGAGCCCGAGGCCCAGTAGCGTTCCAGCCACACCCCAGCCGACGCTCGTCACAATGAATGCGAGCGTGGTGAAGAGAATCACTATGCGGCGGAGCGCAGAGGTCATCGGCGCATTAACATGAGGAAGCCACTCACTGGCAAGACCAAAAATTTCCGGGGCTCAGGGCGAACGGGCTATTTGCCGCCGGCGATGGCGTCGATCTTGCGCTGCATGGCGGTGAGCTGATCCTTCAGCGCCTGCAGGTCGTCCTTGCCGCCCTGCGCATTCTGTTCACGCGGTTTTGAAGACTCGGACGGCTTCGGCTGGCCCTGCTGGCCGGCCATGGCGGCGGTGAAGGGATTGAACATGCGCATGGCGTCATGGAACATCACCATGTTGCGCTCGGTCTGCTCCTGCATCGCCTTGAACGGATCGGCGCCCCAGATCTCGGCCATCTGGCTGCGCAATTTGTCCTGCTCCTTGGTGAGCGATTCCAGCGACATTTCCAGATAGCCCGGCACGAAGGCCTGCATGCTGTCGCCATAGAAATGGATGAGCTGGCGGAGGAACTTGATGGGCAGCAGGTTCTGGCCCTTGCTTTCTTCCTCGAAGATGATCTGGGTCAGGACCGAACGGGTGATGTCCTCGCCGGATTTCGCGTCATAGACGACGAAATCGGTGCCCTTCTTGACCATGTCGGAGAGGTCGTCGAGGGTCACATAAGTGCTGGTGGCGGTGTTGTAGAGACGCCGGTTCGCGTATTTCTTGATGACGACCGCATTCGCGGTGGTTGACTGTTCGCCGCTCAAACTCCGTCTCCCTTACAAACTCTGTGCTGCCTGCCGGCAATCTCGTGGAGATTCTGCTGCTTGCTCCCAATCGGGCGATGTCCGTCCGGGCAGGAAGCAACCTGCGAAGGGTGCGCCGTGCGGTGCACAATTGCAAGCGCAAAAAGAATATCCATCTTAGCCGAAAGCGCGCATTGCAACGCCCGCGAGAGTCGGGCTTAATGTTCCCGATCCCAGCATTGGAGACCTGTTTTCATGGCTAATTCTGAGAATTCCGTCGTCATCGTCTCGGCCGCGCGGACCCCTGTCGGGTCCTTCAATGGCGCCCTGTCGAGCCTTTCCGCCCACGCGCTGGGCGCCGTGGCGCTCAAAGCCGCCATGGAGCGCGCCAAGGTCGAGGCGAAGGAAGTCGACGAGATCATACTGGGTCAGATCCTGACCGCCGGCCAGGGCCAGAACCCGGCCCGCCAGGCCTCGATCGGCGCCGGCATCCCGGTCGAAAGCCCGGCCTGGGGCATCAACCAGCTGTGCGGCTCCGGCTTGCGGGCGGTGGCGCTCGGCCTCCAGCAGATCGCCAATGGCGATGCCCGGATCATCGCGGCGGGCGGCCAGGAATCGATGTCGATGGCGCCGCACTGCCAGCACTTACGCAATGGCGTGAAGATGGGCGACTTCCAGATGATCGATACGATGATCAAGGACGGCCTGTGGGACGCCTTCAATGGCTATCACATGGGCAACACGGCCGAGAATGTCGCGCGCCAGTGGCAGATCACCCGCGATACCCAGGACAATTTCGCGGTCGCCTCGCAGAACAAGGCGGAAGCCGCCCAGAAGGCCGGCAAGTTCAAGGACGAGATCGTCCCCGTCACCATCGCCTCGCGCAAAGGCGACATCGTCGTCGACCAGGACGAATATATCCGCCATGGCGCGACGCTCGACCAGCTCACCAAGCTCCGCGCCGTGTTCCAGAAGGACGGAACCGTCACCGCCGGCAATGCGTCGGGCATCAATGACGGCGCCGCGGCGGTCATCCTGATGAGCGCCAAGGACGCCGAGAAGCGCGGCCTCGAGCCGCTCGCCCGCATCGTCTCCTGGGCCAATGCCGGCGTCGACCCCGCCATCATGGGCTCGGGTCCCATCCCGGCGTCGCGCGCGGCGCTCAAGAAGGCGGGCTGGAAGGTGGAGGATCTCGATCTCATCGAGGCCAATGAAGCCTTCGCGGCGCAGGCCTGCGCCGTCAACAAGGACATGGGCTGGAACAGCGATATCGTGAATGTGAATGGCGGCGCCATCGCCATTGGCCATCCGGTCGGCGCCTCGGGTGCGCGCGTTCTGGTCACGCTGCTGCATGAGATGGGCAAGCGCAAGTCGAAGAAGGGCCTCGCCACTTTGTGCATCGGCGGCGGCATGGGCATCGCGATGTGTGTCGAGCGGGCCTAAGACCCGGGACATACGAGTTTTCTAACAGCAAGGGGTGAGGACATATGGGACGAGTTGCTGTCGTAACCGGCGGAACCCGCGGCATCGGTGCGGCCATCGCCAAGGCGCTCAAGGACGAGGGCTATGTCGTGGTGGCGAGCTATGCCGGCAATGACGAGGCCGCCAACAAGTTCAAGGCCGAGACCGGCATCGCGGTCAGGAAGTGGGATGTCGGCAATTACGACGCCTGCGCCAGCAATCTGAAGGCGATCGAGGCGGAGCACGGACCGGTCGACATCCTGGTCAACAATGCCGGCATCACCAAGGACGGCATGTTCCACAAGATGACGTCCGACCAGTGGTATCAGGTGATCAACACCAATCTCAACTCGTTGTTCAACATGTGCCGGCCACTGATCGAAGGGATGCGCGAGCGGGGCTTCGGCCGCATCATCAACATCTCCTCGATCAACGGGCAGAAGGGCCAGATGGGGCAGGTGAATTATTCCGCTTCCAAGGCCGGCGATATCGGCTTCACCAAGGCGCTGGCGCAGGAAAATGCCCGCAAGGGCATCACCGTCAACGCCATCTGCCCCGGCTATATCGCCACCGAGATGGTGATGGCCGTTCCGAAGGACGTGCTCGAGAAGTCGGTCATCCCGCAAATCCCGGTCGGCCGGCTCGGCCAGCCGGAGGAGGTGGCGCGCTGCGTCGTCTTCCTGGCGTCGGACAATTCCGGCTTCATCACCGGCTCGGTGCTTACCGCCAATGGCGGGCAGTATATGGTGTAGCTTCGGCTCCCTCCGCCATTCCCCTTCTCCCGCTTGCGGGAGAAGGGGCCCGACAGGGCGGATGAGGGTGTTGGTTCAGTTCCCGGCACGCTTGAGGTGAACAAGATTATGAGGCTTCGGCACTACCTTTGTGGCAGTAATGAAGCTGAGAGACACCTTCAGCCGGCCTTCGGCAACCTTCTTCCTTCCTGCGGACCGGAGAGGGAACGATAGGGGGAAGCCCTTGGTATTCTTCGCGAATTGGGGAATCGAGAATGGCATCATCGCCTCTGCTATTTGTAAACATTGGCTGGATGATCAATTACAGCGGTTTCTCCGATGATGACCCGACATTGGGAGGGCATGGATATCTAAAGAACAACAAGCTGGGTCACGAGGCTTGGAATTTTGCACCGTGGCGTAATCGTGTTTACGGTTACGTTCCCCGGTCGGCGCGGATAAATTTGAAGCGTCTAGGGGGCAACTCGTCAGCCGAGTCCGTAGGCGGCGTCACCGTTGTGTGGATTGCGCGCAGTCCACGAAATGGCACGACATACATCGTAGGCTGGTACACTGATGCGACGGTGTACCAGGAAAACGAGCATATCATCTTACAAAGGAACAGTGGCTTCGACGTTGGATACCAGATCGTTGCGCCCGCCGAGAACACTGTGCTGCTGCTCCCAATCGAGCGAAGGCTTTTCGCAATTCCAACGAACAAGGAAAAAGGGAATCTTGGTCAAAGCCCCGTTTGGTATGGAGGAAGCGACGCGTTCCGGACCACAGTGCGGGAGTACATTAGCAATGGTGGAATTCTAAAGGTCAAGTCGAGATCACGTAGCAAGCGGCAAGCTGATCCAGAAGCGCGCAAGAGGATTGAACTTGCCGCAATCAGGCATGCCACGAAGTTTTACGAGTCGAAGGAGGGGGGCAGTCGGACCGTCCACTCCGTCGAAAAGGACGGAGTTGGGTGGGATCTCACTGTATCGGCTGATAATGGCGAGGTTCTCAAGGTTGAAGTGAAAGGTCTATCTGGAAACGATCTTGTGGTCGAGCTCACCCCGAATGAGTACAAACAGATGCGCTCGATCGAGAATCGGACACACTATGTGATCTACGTTGTCACGGAAGCGGGATCCCAAAACGCACGACGACACATATTTCACCACGATCAGGAAAAGAGCAAAGGTCACAATCTTGTCTGGGTGGCAGTCGATGGGCGGATTCTGAGAATCCAAGAGCTAATTGGCGCAAGACTGTCCGCTTAGGTGGAATCCTGATGGGACCGGTTCCGTTGGTTCAGATAGCTCTGAAGCGGACCTCGAAGATCGGACCAGCGAGCTAATTTGGGCTCTCCCCCAAAGGGAGGGAAAGGTGAGGTTCCTTTTTTGTCGCGCAGCACCGCCACGCTCATCGGCTTCACCGCCGTCCTCATGTGGGCGGTGCTGGCGCTTCTCACTGCCGCCAGCGGCAAGGTGCCGCCGTTCCAGCTCGCCGCCATGACCTTCCTGATCGGCGGTCTCATCGGCATCGCCACCTGGCCGTTCCGCACCGGCGTCGTCGCGTCCATGCCGCGCGATTGGCGGGTGTGGGCGCTCGGCATCGCTGGGCTGTTCGGCTATCACTTCGTTTATTTCACCGCCATCCGCTCGGCTCCGCCGGTCGAGGTGAGCCTCCTCGCTTATCTCTGGCCGCTTTTCCTCGTCGCCTTTTCGGCGCTGCTGCCCGGCGAGAAGCTCAAATGGCATCACATCTTGGGCGTCATCATCGGCCTTCTGGGCGCGGCGCTGGTCATCACGCGTGGCCAGGGTTTCGCGCTTACGCAAGGCTTCGGCCTCGGCCATGCGCTGGGCTTTTCCTGCGCCATCATCTGGGCCGCCTATTCGGTCCTGTCGCGGCGTTTCGGCAAGGTGTCGACCGATGTGGTGGCGGGCTTCTGCCTGATCACCTCGGCGCTGGCCTTCGTCTGCCATCTCCTGTTCGAGACGACGGTGTGGCCCGAAGGCCAAGGCCAATGGCTGGCGATATTGGGCCTCGGCCTGTTCCCGGTCGGCGCCGCTTTCTACACGTGGGACCTCGGGGTCAAGCGCGGCGACATCATGGCGCTCGGCGCCTCGTCCTATGCCTCGCCTTTGCTCTCGACCCTGGTGCTGATGCTGGCGGGCTTCGCGCCCTATCACTGGTCGATCTTCGTCGCCTGCCTGCTCATCACCGCGGGCGCCGTCATCGCGGCGAAAGACATGATCTTCAAGCGACGTTGATGCCCGCGCATCAGCCCGAAAAGTTGCAGACTTTTCGGAAAAGCTGATGCGGCAGACTAATGAGGACGCCAGTCCTTCGGCGCCAGCTCGAAGCCGTCGAAGGCGAAGGCCGGCGATACGGTGCAGCTCGACAGCGTCCACGCGCCTTGCGAGCGCGCCGTCTGCCAGCAGAAGCGCGGCACGATCACTTGCGGGCGCTGGCCCTGGGCCAGATCGCCGCCCAGCTGATGCAGGTCGACATGGCGACCGTCATGCGACAGGCCGAGCTCGAGGGGAGCTCCCGCATGCCAGTGCCAGATCTCGTCGGCATCGATGCGGTGCCAGTGGCTGATCTCGCCTTCGCACAGGAGGTAATAGATCGCGGTGCCTTCCGAGCGCTCGCCCAGCGCCGCATCGGCGCGCCAGGTCTCGCGATAATGGCCGCCCTCCGGATGCGGTTTGAGATCCAGAAGGCGGATGATATCGCCGGGGGTCAGCGTCATCTGAAGGCGTCTTTGCGTTTCCGGACCTCGGCGAAGACATCCGAGTTGCTGGACATCGACATGGCCAGCACCGTGCGGATCTCCTTGCTTTCGGGCCTCAGGAACACATTGGTGTCGAGCTCCTCGCCGATCGTGCCGGGCAAGGTCATCTCCTTGTTGGCGCGCTGCGCCTTGATCTTGGCGGCGCGCCCAACGAGCTTGTCATTGCCGGGCTCGATGGTGAGGGCGAAACGGGCGTTGGATTCGGTATATTCATGGCCGCAATGGAAAAGCGTGTCGCGCGGCAGCTTGCGTAATTTGTCGAGCGAGGTCCACATCTCGGCGAGCGTGCCCTCGATCACCCGGCCGCAGCCGAGCGCGAACAGCGTGTCGCCGGCGAAGAGCAGCTTCTCCTCGGGGAGATGCAGCACGATATGGCCCAGCGTGTGGCCCGGCGTCGCGATGACCTTTACCTCGCGGCCGGCGAAGTCGTAGGAGTCGCCGCCCGCCACCTGTTTGTCGATGCCGGGAATCTGCGGGGCTTCCGCCTTGGGGCCGATGATGGTGACGCCCCATTTCTTCTTGAGGGCGAGATTGCCTTCGACATGGTCGATATGGTGGTGGGTGGTCAGGATATGGGTGAGCTTCCAGCCCTTGCGCTCCAGCTCGCGCTCGATGGCGGGGGCCTCGGGAGCGTCGATCGTGGCGGTCTGGCCGGTGGCGCTGTCATGCACGAGGACGCCATAATTGTCGTCGCGGCAGATGAAATGATGGAGTTCAAGTTTCGGCAATAGCGTATTTCCTCTGATCGAAATTGGTGCGTGACGCTGGGCCCCGGAATACCTATCTTTCCCACAATGGATGTAGCCGATCTACGTGAATTTTACACAAGCCGGCTCGGCCAGGCGACCCGCCGGCTGATCGCGCATCGCCTGCGCGACCGCTTCGGCGATCTGACCGGCGCCACCGTGCTGGGCTTGGGCTTTGCCGCCCCCTATCTCGATTATCCGGCCGACGGGGCGGAACGCAGCCTCGTCTTCATGATGGCGCAAAGGGGCGTGCTGCATTGGCCGGAAGGCCAGCCCAATGCCGCCGCCTTGGTCGAGGAATGCGAATTGCCGCTGCTCGAAAGCACGGTCGATTTCGCCCTGGTCATCCACGGGCTCGAGCTCACCGACCAGCCGACCGAGATGCTGCAGGAGATCTGGCGGGTGATGTCGCCGCAAGGCCGCCTGGTCATGGTGGTGCCGAACCGGCGCGGCCTGTGGGCGCGTTCCGATGCGACGCCTTTCGGCTACGGCCAGCCCTATTCGCGCTCGCAATTGCAGCAGTCGCTGAAAGAAGCGAAATTCTCGCCCGTCGGCTGGTCGCAGGCCTTGTTCATGCCGCCCTCCGAGCGCGGCCTGATGCTCAAATCGGCGCCCGCCTGGGAGCGGCTCGGGCTCAAGACCTCGCCCGCCTTCTCCGGCGTCATCATCGTCGAGGCGGTCAAGCAGGTCTATGCCATCTCGACCCGCAAACGCTCGCGCCGCATGTTGCCGCGCCTGCGCCCGGCGCTCGCCTCCTTCGATGTGAAATTGCCGCGCTTCAAATGACGGCGCATCCTTTCGCGCTCGACGGCAAGACGGCGCTGGTCACCGGCGCTGGTCGAGGGCTCGGTCTCGCCATCGCCAAAGCGCTGGCGCAAGCGGGCGCCCATGTGCTGCTCAATGGCCGCAGCGAAGCGCCGCTCGCCGAGGCGGCGAGGCAGATCGAAACCGAAGGTGGTGCCGCTTCGACACTTCCCTTCGACGTCACCGATCAACGGCAAGTGGAAGCGGCCTTCGCGCGCATCACGAATCTCGACATCCTCGTCAACAATGTCGGCTTGCGCGATCGCCGCGCCGTTTTCGATTTTTCTCTCGAAGACGTGCGCAAGCTCATCGAAGCCGATCTCATCGCGCCCTTCGAGCTCAGCCGGCGCGCCGCCAGGCTGATGATCGACAAGAGACGCGCCGGCCGCATCATCAACATCACCTCGATCGCAGGGCTTATCGCCAACAAAGGCGACGCGGCCTATACGACGGCGAAAGGCGGCTTGCTGGCGCTCACCCGCGCGCTCGCGGCCGAACTCGGACCCGAGGGCATCACGGTCAATGCGGTGGCGCCGGGTTTCTTCGCGACCGAAACCAACGCCGCGCTCACCGCCGACGCGCAAGTGGCCGACTGGCTCAGGAAGCGCACCGCGCTCGGACGCTGGGGTGAACCCCATGAAGTGGCGGGCGCCGTGGTGTTCCTCGCCTCACCGGCCGCGTCCTACATCACCGGCCATATGCTGGCGGTCGACGGCGGCTATCTCACGCATTTTTAGTGCGCATCAGCCTATCCGAAAAGTCTGCAACTTTTCGGGCTGATGCGTCTCATTTCGCGGTGAGCACGTGGCCGACGAAAGGCAACTCGCGGAACTGATGCGCCATGTCCATGCCATAGCCGACGACGAATTTGTCGGGGCAGACGAAGCCGCGGTGATCGGCCTCGATATCGGCGGCGAGATGGCCGGGCTTTTCGAGGAGCACTGCGGTCGAAACACTGCGGGCGCCGCGCGCGGCGAGCAGGTCTTTTGCAAAAGCCAGCGTGCGCCCGGATTCGAGGATGTCGTCGATCAGCAATATGTCGCGGTCCTCGATCGGCGATTCGACATCGCGCAATATCTCGACCTGGCCGGACGAGCGGGTCTTGTCGCGATAGCTCGCCAGCATCATGAAATCGACCTCGGGCGACAGGCGGGCGCGATGCATGGCGCGGATGAGATCGGCGGCGAAGACGAAGCTGCCTTTCAGCACCGGCACCACCAGCAGGCGGTGCGGCCGCTTCTCGGCGATGGCCTTGGCAATCGTTTCGATACGCTCGGAGATCTGGGCTTCGGAGAACAACACCGCGATGCGGTGGCCGTCTATTTCAATGTGGCTCATGGCCCGGGATTTACGCCAATTTCATCGGCATGGGCAAAGCGAATCTGCACGTTTTCGGCCGTTTCCGGCGGCGAAGCGACGCGGGTGGTGAAGGTCGTCATTTCGCCCGGACGCAAGGGCCGGATGCCGGAATCGAGCGTCCAGGCATAGATGTCGGCGGCGTCCTTGTCCTTGAGGACGAAGCGCAGGGACGGAACCTTGCGGTCCTCGTCGCTGACATTGACGATCTCGCCCTTGATCGAGATGACGCGGGTGCCCTCGACCACGACATGCTGCTGCTCGACCCGGCGCACTTCGAGGCCGTAGATATTCACCTTCATGCCGGCCTGGTCGAAGACCTGGATGCTGGCGGGGAACAGACGCACCGTCGTTTCCGGCATGGCGAAAGCGGCAATGAAGGGCGTCAGCGCCACGGCCGCGAAAGCGCCCCAGCCGGCAAGCTGGCGGCGGCGCCGGCGCTGGCCCTGAACAAATTCCTCCTGGGCGAGGCGGGCCGCCTCGGTCAGGCGGCGGATCTCGCGGTCCTCATCGGGGCGGGGTTCGCCGGTCGGCACCGGCAGTTGCGAGGACGGGGTGGGGCGAGGCGAAATGTCGATGATTTCAGCCGGGCCGCTCTCGATCCAGTTGTGGCCGCATTCGGCGCAACGCACCATGGTCCCGCTGGCCGAGAAGCGCGTGGCGGGGAAGTCATAGCGAGTTGCGCAAGCGGGGCAGGCGACTATCATCCGGAGCGGGCCGTCAAAAACGATTCGAAACCAGGGTCCAACCGTCCCTATGGTCTTGAAGATTAACCGCAAACAGGGTTAAGGCGGCGTTAAGGCGGCGGCGTTACGGGGGCAAGTTTTGAAGGGGACCTCATGGTTCGTCTCGAGAATGTGGGCTTGCGCTATGGGCATGGGCCGGAAATCCTGAAGGACATCTCCTTCGTCCTGGCGCCGGGAGAGTTCCGCTTCCTCACCGGGCCGTCGGGCGCCGGCAAGACGTCGCTGTTGCGCCTGCTGTTTCTGTCGATGGCGCCGACCCGCGGCTTCATGAGCGTCTTCGGCCAGGACACGACACAGATCGGTCGCAGTGACCTGCCACTGCTGCGCCGCCGCATCGGCATCGTGTTCCAGGAATTCCGCTTGCTCGACCACCTCACCACTTACGAAAATGTCGCTCTGCCGCTGCGCGTCGCGGGCCTTGCGGAAGAAAAGTATCGAGCCGATGTCATGGAGCTCCTGAAATGGGTCGGCCTCGCCGAGCAGGCCCGCGTGATGCCGCAGGTGCTGTCGGGCGGCGAGAAGCAGCGCGCGGCGATCGCCCGCGCCGTCATCGCCAAGCCGCAGCTGCTCTTGGCCGACGAGCCGACGGGCAATGTCGATCCGGCCCTGGCCAAGCGCCTGCTCCGGCTCTTCCTCGAGCTCAACCGTCTCGGCACCACGGTGCTGATCGCCACCCATGACGTGCAATTAATTGCACAAGCGAAGATGCCAGTCATGACGCTGGATCAGGGCCAATTGAGACTGGCGGCATGAGCGATCAGGCGACGCATCGTCCCGAGCCGATCATTCCGCCTGACGCGGCGCCGTTGCGCACGCTCACTTTGGCGATGGCGGTGATGTGTTATCTGGCCGTGCTGGCGGCCGGCGGCCTCGTGCTGATCAATCGCTCGGTCGAGGCCTGGACCGGCGACCTGTCGCGCGAGATCACCGTGCAGGTGCGCGAGATCCAGGGCCGCGACATGGAAGCGGATCTCGCCAAGGCGGAAGCCATCCTCAAGACGACGCCCGGCGTGCTGAAGGTCACGGTGCTCGACGAGAAAGCGGCGATCGACCTGCTCGAGCCGTGGATCGGCGGCATCGAGGGTCTTGAAGATCTTCCCGTGCCGCGCCTCATCGCCATCGAGATCGATCCCAATAATCCGCCCGATTTCACCGCCCTCGAAACGGCTTTGCGCAATGAAGTGCCAGGCGTCAGCCTCGACACGCATAAACGCTGGCAGGCCGAGCTCACCCGCATGGCGCGGGTGCTGACGACACTGGCTTACGCCATCCTGGTGCTGATCGGCCTGTGCGCCATCGCCATCGTCGTCTTCGCCACGCGCGCCGCGCTCGAGGCCAACCGCGAGGTGGTCGAGGTGCTGCATCTGGTCGGCGCGCGCGACAATTTCATCGCGCGCCAGGTCGGCGGCCGCTTCCTCAGGACCGGCCTCACCGCCGGCATCATCGGCCTGGTGCTCGGCATCCTCACCTTCTTCCTGGCGGCGGGCGCCGCACCCGACAGCTTCGCCGCCATCGCCCAGGAATTCCTGTCGCTCTCGGGCAATCACCTGATGCAGAACTACCTGGCGCTGGCGGTGGTGCCGGCGGTGGCGACGCTCATCTGCCTCATCACGTCGCGCGTGACGCTGATGCGCATCCTGAAGAGCCTCCGGTGACCTGGTTCCGCTCGCTCATCTACAACATCGTCTTCTATGTGAATCTGGTGTTGTTCCTGGTCATCGGCTCGCCCTTCTATCTGACGCCGCGCAAATGGTCGATCCGGGCGCTCCAGGCCTGGGCGACGACCAGCCTGTGGTGGCTGAAGGTGATCTGCGGCACGACCTATGAGGTGCGCGGCCGCGAGAATATTCCGCAAGGCGCGGTGCTGGTGGCGTCGAAGCATCAGTCGACCTGGGACACCTTCGCGCTGCTGCCGCTGTTCGACGATCCGGCGATGATCCTCAAGCGCGAGCTCATCTTCATCCCGCTGTTCGGCTGGTTCATCCCGAAATTCCGCATGATCCCGATCGAGCGCTCGGCCGGCGCGCAAGGTCTCAAGACCATGCTGGCGCGCGCCAGGGAAGCAGCGCAAATGGGCCGGCAACTGGTGATCTTTCCGGAAGGCACCCGCTCGGCGCCCGATGCGCTGCCCGATTACAAGCCGGGGGCCGCGGCGCTTTATCTGCATCTCGGCCTTCCCTGCCTGCCGCTCGCGCTCAATTCCGGCCTGTTCTGGCCCAGGCGCAAATTCATCCGCTATCCCGGCAAGATCGTCATCGAGATCCTGCCGATCATCGCGCCGGGCCTGAAGCGGCGCGAGTTCTCCGCAACGCTGCAGGAGACGATCGAAACGGCGACGGCGCGGCTGATGCAGGAAGGGCGAGAGGGGCGCTGAACCTCAAAACACTCCGTTCGGATTATTTGCCGTGTCGGGCACGATCTGCAGCACGTCCCAATGCTCGACGATCTTGCCCTCATCATCGAGGCGGAAGATGTCGATGCCGGCCCAGACATGATCGCCCGGCCAATCTTGCCGGCAATGCAGGACGACGAGATTGCCCTCGGCGACAATTCGTTTGAACTCGACACTTTTCCCCGGATAGTCGCGCGCCGCTTCTTCGAAATAGGCGATGAAGCCTTCCTTACCGTCGGCGACACCCGGATTATGCTGGATATAGGTCGCGCCGACATAAAGCTCGATCGCCTCGCGCGGCCGGCACTGATTGAACATCAGGTCGTAGAAGGCCACAACATTGCGCTTGTTGCGGTCGAGGTCGGGCATGATATCACGCCGCTTTGTGGATGCTCATCTCGACATGCATGCCGGCGGCGACAGCCATATTGACCAGCGTATCGAGACCGAAGAGATCGATCTTGCCGCGGATCAGGTCGGATACCCGCGGCTGAGTCACGCCGAACTGCTTGGCGGCTTCCGACTGGCTCAAGCCCTTGGCGGCAATATGCTGCTTGAGCGCCATCATCAACGCTGAGCGGAGCTTCATGTTCTCGGCTTCCGCCGGTGTGTCCGAAATGGCGTTCCAGACACTTCCAAAGCATTCATTGGCCATCGGCTCAGTTCCCCAGGCACGCCCGGAGCGCAGCTCCTAGTGTAGCACGCCGGACGGGCCTTGAAAGGCAAGGCGGGTGAGCTATTCCGCCCGGTTAAGGAACTAGCACATCCCGAAGCGTTAAGCTTCTCAAGAGCGGTCACAAAGAGCCGTATGTACGAAAAGAGAACAATACTATATAATGGGTGTCCTGTCAGTTCAGCGAGTACCCGATGTCCGCCAGCGAGCCTCATTTTCTCGATCCGATCTCGGCTGAGATCTGGGACATGAAATACCGCTTCAAGCGGCCGGACGGCTCTCCCGTCGATGAGACGGTGGAGGCGAGCTGGCAGCGCGTGGCCAAGGCGGTAGCGGCAGCCGAGAAGCCCGATGAACGCGCAAGATGGGCGCGGGAGTTCGAAGGCCTGCTCCAGGATTACCGCTTCCTGCCCGCCGGGCGCATCCTGTCGGGCGCCGGAACGGCGCGCACCGTCACGCTGTTCAACTGCTTCGTCATGGGCCGCATCGAGGATTCGCTCGCCGGCATTTTCGACGCGCTGAAGGAAGCGGTCCTCACCATGCAGCAGGGCGGCGGCGTCGGCATGGATTTCTCCACCATCCGGCCCAAGGGCGCGGCGGTCAAAGGTGTGGGCGCCGATGCGTCCGGCCCGTTGAGCTTCATGGATGTGTGGGACGCGATGTGCCGCACCATCATGTCGGCCGGCTCGCGCCGCGGCGCCATGATGGGCACCTTGCGCTGCGATCATCCCGATATCGAGGACTTCATCGCCGCCAAGGCCGACGCCAAGCGCCTGCGCATGTTCAATCTCTCGGTCCTCGTCACCGACGACTTCATGACGGCGGTGAAGGAAGATGCCGACTGGCCGCTCGTCTTCGCCGGCCAGACCTACCGGACCGTCCGCGCCCGCGCGCTGTGGGACCGCATCATGCGCTCGACCTATGATTATGCCGAGCCCGGCGTGATCTTCATCGACCGCATCAACACGCTCAACAATCTCTCTTATTGCGAGACGATCCAGGCGACCAACCCCTGCCTCACCGTCGACAGCTGGATTCTGACCGCGGAAGGGCCGCGCCAGATCGCCGATCTCATCGACCGGCCCTTCACGGCGATCGCCGATGGAGAATCGTGGCCGAGCGATGAGCGTGGCTTCTTCTCGCGTGGATCGAAACCTGTCGTGAAGCTCGATACGCGCGAAGGTTTCGCCTTGCGCCTCACCGCCGATCATCTCATCCGCAAGGTCTCTCACCGAAGGCCGCTCGCCTGGAGCTGGGCCGAGACTGCGTCGCTCGTGCCCGGTGATGAGGTGCTGCTCCACGATCATCGCCGTGCGCCCAACTGGGGAAATACCGCCGAAGCCCGGCGCGATGAGGCCGAGGGTTATCTGCTCGGGCTTCTCGTCGGTGATGGTGTGCTCAAAGAAGACAAGGCGGTCCTCTCGGTGTGGCCGGGACGGCAGGCGGTCGGCGGCGGCTTCGAGCGGCCGGGCGTTGAAGGCATCATGACGGTGGCGCTGGACGCCGCGCGACAATTGCCGCATCGCGCCGACTTCGTCGGCTGGACCGCGGTCGACGGCCGTGGCGAGTTCCGGCTGGCGACCGGGGCTCTCAAAAAGCTCTCTCATGCGCATGGCATGGCGCCGCGCAACAAGGCCGTCACGCCGGCGATGGAACGGCGCTCCTCGGCTTTCCATCAGGGTTTCCTGCGCGGCCTCTTCGATACCGACGGCAGCATCCAGGGCAGCCAGGCCAAAGGCGTCAGCATCCGGCTGGCGCAAAGCGACATCGATCGGTTGATCGCGGCGCAGCGCATGCTGGCGCGGCTTGGCATCATGAGCACGCTCTACCGTGATCGTCGTTCCGCCCAGCTGCGGCTTCTGCCGGACGGCAAGGGCGGTGCCAAGGAATATGCCACGCGCGCCCAGCATGAGCTGATCATCTCCGGCGACAATATCGCCGTCTATGCCGAGCGCATTGGGTTCTCCGATCACGACAAGCGCGCGCGTCTGGCGCAGCTCCTCAAAGGCTACAAGCGCGCGCTCAATGGCGAGCGTTTCGTCGCGACGGTCGCCGGCGTTACGCCGGACGGCGAGGCGGAAGTCTTCGACGCCGCCATTCCCGGTCTCAACGCCTTCGACGCCAATGGCCTGTGGGCGCATAACTGCGGTGAGCAGCCCCTGCCGCCCTATGGAGCGTGCCTGCTCGGCTCGATCAATCTCGCCGCGCTGGTCATTGATCCGTTCATGGAGCACGCGCAGATCGATGAAACGGCGCTCGCCCGTCTGGTGCCGCTCGCGGTGCGCTTCATGGACAATGTCGTCGATGTCTCCAACTATCCCTTGCCCGAGCAGCGCCGCGAAGCTCTGGCCAAGCGGCGCATCGGGCTCGGCATCACCGGGCTCGCCGATGCGCTGGCGATGTGCGGCCTGCGCTACGGTACCGAGGAAGCAGCCGAAGCGGCGAAGGACTGGATGGCGCGCATCGAACGCCATGCCTATCTGGCCAGCGCCGCGATCGCGGCCGAGAAGGGCGCCTTCCCGCTTTATGAACCCGACGCCTATCTCGCCGGCGGCCATGTGAAAGGGCTCGATGCCGACATCAAGGCCGAGATCGCCAAATCCGGCATCCGCAACGCGCTCCTCACCTCGATCGCGCCGACCGGCACCATCTCGCTGTTCGCCGGCAATGTGTCGAGCGGCATCGAGCCGATCTTCAGCGTCGCCTATGACCGTAAAGTCCTGCAGCCCAATGGCGAGCGTATCACCCAGAAAGTCGAGGACTATGCCGCACGCGTCTGGCGTGGGCTTAGGGGTGAGGATGCGCAACTGCCGCCGAGCTTCGTCACCGCCAACGACCTCACCCCGCATGAGCATCTGGTGATGCAGGCGGCGATCCAGCCGCATATCGATTCATCGATCTCGAAGACGATCAACTGCCCGCCCGATCTTCCTTTCGAGGATTTCAAGGCGGTCTATCTCGAAGCCTATGACCAGGGCCTCAAAGGCTGCACCACCTTCCGCCCCAATGACGTGACGGGCTCGGTCCTGTCGGTGAGCGAGCCCGCCAGGGCGGAGCCGGTGCAGGCGGCGCTGCCGCTCGAGGCGGTGCGCGATCCGTTCCTCCATGCCGAGCCCGGCGAGGTCATCTACATGAAGCAGCCGCTGGCGCGCCACGAGGTGCTGCCGGGCTTCACCTACAAGCTCAAATGGGCCGATTCCGATCACGCCATCTACATCACCATCAACGACATCCTGCAGGACGGAAGGCGGCGGCCCTTCGAGATCTTCATCAACTCGAAGAACATGGAGCATTTCGCCTGGACGGTGGCGCTGACCCGCATGATCTCGGCGGTGTTCCGGCGCGGCGGCGATGTCTCCTTCGTGGTCGAGGAGTTGAAAGCCGTGTTCGATCCACGGGGCGGCCAATGGATGGACGGCCGCTACGTGCCGAGCCTGCTCGCGGCCATCGGCGGCGTCATCGAGCGGCACATGATCGACACCGGCTTCCTAAAACCCGACGCCAAGCCCGGCCTGGCGCTCGCCGTCAACGATCAGCAGCGCGGCGCTCAGTGCCCGCGCTGCGGCGAGGCGACGCTCGTCTTCCAGGAAGGCTGCTCGACCTGCCTCAGCTGCGGTTATTCGAAGTGCAGTTAGCCGCATGGCCCCGAAAAGTTGTCAGACTTTTCGGACAAGGCCATGCGCAGCTAAAGCCATGGCCCCGAAAAGTTGTCAGACTTTTCGGATAAGGCCATGCGCAAATAAAACCGCCTGCGGCGGGTCAGGCTTGTGGCTTCTGAAACCTCTCCCAGGCCGACTGGCGCGACGTGCCGAGCGCCTCGCCGATCTTCGCCCAGCTCACCTCGCGCGACCGCAGCACTTCGACCAGCAGATTGAGATAATTCGCCTTGCCCTGCACCGTCTCCTCGGTCGGGCCCAGCATGGCGAGCAGCTTAGCAGTCGGCTGCTCATAGACCGTCGGAAAACCTTTGAGATCGGGCGCGTTTCCAGTGATGAAGCCATTGCAGATGCCGACACATTCGTCGCAGATGAAGATGAGGCCGGGTCCGGCGATCAGCGCCTTCACCTCGTCCTGCGACTTGAGACAGAAGGAGCAATGAACAGGCTTGGCGGCGTTGGCCGGCGAACGTCCGGGTATCTCGGTCATGAGGGGCTCCCGCGGAACTGGTGTTTGTCAGGATATCCCTGACATTCAGCTGCGTCGAGCGCCATTGACACGAGCACAAATCTGTTCTATCTATGTTCCATGTTGATTCATGGAATACCCCTGCAAATCCCGTTCTCCGGCGGCACCGACTCCGAGCCGGCCTTCTGGTACTGGCATGGTGCTTCTGGCCGCCGCTACATCCACTCCGTCTATTCGCCGGACAAGTGCCCGCCGCTTCCGGGCGCGGTCTTCCTGGCGGTGCGCCGCTTCGGCACCTTGCGCACCGTGCTGGGCGCCGGGCGTTTTGCCGGCCTGTGGGACATCAATCTCGCAACCGGGGACGCCGCCCATTGGCGCGACCTCGGTGCGAACGAAATCCATGTCCATCTTCTGGGCCGCACCGACGAGGAGGCGCATGCGATCGCCGCCGACCTCAAGGCGGCACTGAAGGATGGCACCGCCAAGCCTGTCAATGAGCCGGTCAAGCTCGCTGCCTAGCTTCGGATCAAGCAAACTGACGCCGGGTCTCGCAAGAAGACCCGCGTCACAGGGATGCGTCAGTTGAGTCCAGCGTAGCCAAGAGGGTGGAATGTGCTCATTCCGCCCTCTTAAACTTTTCATATCTTCAGCAGCGCCTGCGCCAATTTCTCCAGCGGCTGATCGCGAATGCCGGCCTCGCGCAGATGCTGCACGGTGTTCAGCACATAATCGGTGCAGGAGCCGGACTGGCCATGGCCCTGGCGCACATGATGGAGCTGATCCTCGAAGCTCAGGCGCCCGGCATATTGCCGGTGGGTGCGGTCCACCGCATAGGTCAAGGCCGGCACTTTCTCCGCCTCATTCCCGACGAGTCGCACCGGCTTCACCACCTCGTGATACATGTTCGTCACCTGCTCGCGGGCGCGCAGATAGGCCGAGGCAGCGGCCCAATCCTCATCCGCCACCCGGAAGGCGATGCCGTGGCAGGCGCCGCCGATATCGAGCCCCAGCACCAGGCCGGGACGGTCCGGCGTGCCGCGATACATATGCGACAACATGCACAGGCTGCGGTGATAGCCGTGGATCACCGCGCGCTGCCGCTCGATGAAGCGGAAGCCCGGATTCCACATCAAAGACCCGTAGCCGAAGACCCAATTTTCGTGCATGGAGCCCCGATCTACAGTGAAGCGAGCGGAACACGCAATGGCCGACAAGCCGAAACGCCCCTGGCCCTTCATCCTGACCTTCGCCGCGGTCATCCTCCTCGCCGCCGGCTGGTGCGCCTATTGGTACGTTGCCCAAAACTTCGCGCGCACGACCTTCGAGGCCGAACTCGCCAAGCTGTCACGCCAGGGCGTCACGCTCGACTGCAAGGCGACCAACTGGGGCGGTTTCCCCTTCCGCTTCGAGCGCGACTGCGTGGCGCCGAAACTCACCACGCCCGGCGAAGCGGCGGAAGCCCAGCGCCTGTTGCTTGTCGTTCAGGCCTATATGCCGAACCGCGCCGTGGCGCTGCTCGATGGTCCGGTCGTCACCAGCTCCGGCCTCACCATCACCCATGAGCGCGCCATGGCGAGTGCGCGTTATTCGGGTGAGCGCGACTGGCTCGCCTCGCTCGAATTGCCGAAAGTCCAGGCGCCGCCCTATGGCCGCGCCGACCGTCTCCTGCTCAGCGCCCGCGACACCGGCACGGAGCGCATCGACGTGGCCCTCGACGCCACGGCGGCCGAAGCGCTGCTCGGCCCCGGCACGCTCTTGAAAGTGGACCAGGCTTTGCTCAACGCCAATCTGCCGCGCGCGGCGCTCGGCCAGGACCTTCTCGCCTATCTGGCGAAGAGCGGCGAGAAAGTCGGCGTCGTCGAGGTGGCGCTCAAGAAGGGCGACCTTACCCTCAAGGCGACGGGTGAGATCGGCATCACCGCGCAGGGCCAGATCGACGGCAATCTGAAGACCACCACCAACCGCCTCGATCTCCTGATGGACGAGCTCAAGCAGAATTTCGGCCTGTCGGAAAAAGACGCGCAGACCTTCGCCACGATGATCGGCCTCCTGCAGCCCGGCAAGACCACCGACGTGACGCTCGACCTCATTGCCAAGGACGGCAAGCTCTATTGGGGACCGGTGAAGCTCGCGGAACTGCCGCCGGTTCTCTAAGCCGGCCATCTTCCGCTTCTCACCGTCATCCCGGCGAAAGCCGGGATCCACTCAATAGGTACAGACGGGCGGTATCACCAGCATTGCAAAAGTTTAGTGGATCCCGACTTTCGTCGGGATGACGGGTATGGAAGTTTCACTCTTTCGGGCGGCGGCCGAAATCGGGCGCGGCGGTTTCCTGGCCGGCGGCGATGATGCTGCGGCGGACTTCGCGCGCGCGGGTGAACAGGTTGAACAAGGTGTCGCCGTCGCCCCAGCGGATGGCGCGTTGCAGCAACGCCAAGTCCTCGGAGAAGCGGCCCAAGGTCTCGAGCACTGCTTCCTTGTTGTTGAGGAACACGTCGCGCCACATGGTCGGGTCGGACGCGGCGATACGGGTGAAGTCGCGGAAGCCGCCGGCCGAGAATTTGATCACCTCCGAATTGGTGACGTCCTCGATATCGGCGGCGGTGGCGACGATGTTGTAGGCGATCAGATGCGGCAGGTGGCTGGTGATGGCGAGCACCATGTCGTGATGCTCCGGCGTCATGATCTCGACATTGGCGCCGCAGCCGCGCCAGAACTTTTCGAGGCGCTCCACCGCGGTCTTGTCGCTGCCGGGCAACGGCGTCAGGATGCTCCAGCGGTTGCGGAACAGCTCGGCGAAACCCGATTCAGGTCCCGACTGCTCGGTGCCGGCCACCGGGTGGCCCGGAATGAAATGGATATTGGCCGGCAGATGCGGGCCGACATCGCGCACCACAGCACTTTTGACCGAGCCGACATCGGTGACGGTGGCGCCGGCCTTCAGCTGCGGGCCGATCTCCTCGGCGATCCTGCCATAGGCGCCGACCGGCGTGCACAGGATGACGAGATCGGCATCCTTCACCGCCGCCTTGGCGCTTTCATGGATCTCATCGACGAGACCGATACGTTTCGCCGTGGCGCGTGTCTCGGCGCTGCGCGCATAACCGGTAATGCGGTTCGTCAGCTTCTCCTGGCGCATCACATGCGCGAGTGACGAGCCGATAAGCCCGAGGCCGATCAGCGCCACGCGCTCATAAATGACGCCGGTCACTTCAGGAACTCGCTGAGCGTGGCGATGACGGCGCGGTTCGCTTCCTCGGAGCCGACGGTCAGGCGCAAGGTCGTCGGCAGGCCATAGCCATCCATGCGGCGCAGGATGATGCCGCGCGAGGTGAGATAGGCATCGGCCGCGGCGGCATTGTGCTTCGCGTCGCCTGAGAAATGGATGAGCAGGAAATTGCCGACGCTCGGCGTCACCGTGAGCCCGAGCTTCCCGAGCTCGGCCGTCAGCCATGCGAGCCACTGGTCATTATGGGCGACGGCCAGCTCGACATGCGCCTTGTCGGCGATCGCGGCGGCGCCGGCGGCAAGCGCCGGTGCGCCGACATTGAAAGGTCCGCGGATGCGGTTCAGCACATCGGCGATATGCGACGGGCAATAGATCCAACCGAGGCGCAGCGACGCCAGGCCATAGATCTTCGAGAAGGTGCGGGTCATCACGACATTCTCGTTGGTGGCGACGAGCTCGATGCCCGATTCGTAATCATTGCGCCGCACATATTCGGCATAGGCCGCGTCGAGCACCAGCAGGCAGCCCTTCGGCAGGCCGGCATGCAGGCGCTTCACCTCGGCCACCGGAATGTAAGTGCCGGTCGGATTGTTCGGATTGGCGAGGAACACCATGCGCGTCCTGGACGTGACGCAGGCCAGCATGGCATCGACATCGGTGTGATGATCGCTTTCCTTCGCCACCACCGCCTTGGCGCCGTTCGCCGCGATGGCGATCGGATAGACGAGGAAGCCATATTGCGAATAGACCGCCTCGTCGCCGGGGCCCAGATAAGCATGGGCCAGAAGCTGCAGCAATTCGTCGGAGCCGGCGCCGCAGACGATGTTGTCGGCCTTCAGCCCGTAACGATTGGCGATCGCCTCACGCAATTCATTGGCCGACCCGTCGGGATAGAATTCGAGCGTACCGGCGGCCTGGCGATAGGCGTCGATCGCCTTGGGGCTGGCGCCGAGCGGCGTCTCATTGGCGGAAAGCTTGTAGACCTTCTGGCCCTTGGCCCCGGCCTTGCCCGGCACATAGGGCGCAATATCCAGAATGCCCGGCTTCGGCATCGGCCGGGCGGCAGCGGTAGCGGATGTCATGATCTCACCTCGATGGGGCTCGGGTAGCGCCCCAGCACGGAGAGCGCAAGTGAGCCGTTCGAACGAGTGAGCCCGACCAGCGGCGCGCCGCTTTCGGACAGGAAACCCGGCAGGCTCGACAGCTGCAGCGCGCCCGTCTTCGCCTGCCACAGAGGCTGCAGCGCGAAATCGCGCGGCAACTGGCCGTCGGTCAAAACCAGCGTCTCGTCGGTGCCGGTCGGCTCGGGCTCGGCATGGCCGAAAATGAGGAGTTCAGGGCGCGGCGACGTGGAGCCGATGAAGGGCAGCACGCCGATGACCTGGGCTTCGCCGGCATGGCCTTCGAGCCACGCCGTGGCCCAGGGCCCGTCGAGCGCCACCGCGGCGAGATCGCCCGGATGGGCCGCCACCGCCTTGAGGGCAGCCGCCTCGCTCGCATGCTCGGCGAGCCCGGTAGGGCCGAAATATTCGCGCAAAAATGCCTGGGACGCGGGGGAAGCGAAGAACCCGGCACTACCATGGATGCGGATCGCCGCCTGCTTCAGGCTGGCGGTGGCGATCAGTGCCCGCCAGATGCGGAAGCATAGATCGGCCGGCACCCGCCCGCCCGCTTTGTCGATCAGCCGGCGCAGGATCTCAGCCTCGCGCCCCGGTCGGATGGGGGACGTGCCGAGGCTGCCGGTCGAGGCCTTATAGGCCCGGACCCGCTCCACCACATCGAGACGGCTGGCGATGAGCTCCAATATGCCGTCATCGATCCGGTCGATCTCGCGGCGAATATCGGCAAGGCTTTCCTGGGGCGGGCTTACGGGCGTCTGCATGCGGGCGCTATTCATAAGGAGCCGGCCCCGCAAAAGCAAAGGGAAGTAACCCCACCCCGACGCTACGCGTCGACCCTCCCCGCAAGAGGCGGGGAGGGAGCAGGACGTGCGTCAATTCTCCCTACCCGGTCACGGGGAGGGGTGGCGCGTAGCGCCGGGTGGGGTGAGGGGAGCTAGTACAATCCGCGCAGCAGGCGCTCGATATAGTCCTTGTCGATGCGCGGCAGATCGGGGTTGTTGGCGCGCTCGCGCAGCATGTCGAGGATCTCGCGGGCCCGGCGGATCGCCGCCTCGCCCGGCAGCATGTTGCGGTCGGGGCCGTACTCCTCACTCCGGTTCGCGCGCGGCCGGCCGAGCGGATCGCGGTCGTCGCCGCGCGCCTGGCCATGGCGGCCGGCATTGCCGGTATTGCCCTGGCCCTGCTGCATCATCTGGCGCGCCATCGACTGGGCGCCCTCGCGCAAGGCGCTGAGCGCATCGCCCTGCTGGCCGAGCGCCGGATCGCGGCGGCCCTGCTTGAGCGAGCCGGTGGCGCCCTGCATCGACTTGCCGGCCTGGCCGAAGGATTGCGGCGGCGACATGCCCTGCTGGCCGAGGCGGCCCATCAAATCTTCCAGCATGCCGCGCAAGGCGTCCTGCTTCTCCGACAGAGACTGGCCCTCGGGGCTGCCCTGGCCCTGCTGGGGCTCGCCATTCTGCTGCTCGCCTTCCTGCTGCTCGCCATTGGGATCGCCCGGCAGGCGCATCGTCTCGTCCATCAGCTGCTGCTGGCGGCGCATCAATTCGGACAGATCGCCCAGCATCTGCGACATCGGCGATTCGCCCTGCGGCTGCATCTCGGCCGACATGCCGGGCTGCAGGTTGCGCAGCAGGCTTTCGAGCTGCGACAGCATCTCCTGTGCCGCTTCATTGGCGCCGCTCTCGGCGAGCTTCTGGATCGTGTCCAGCATCTTCTGCAGATCCTGCTGGCTCAACAGCCGGCTCGGATCGACGGGCTGCGGCTTCTCGCCATTCTGCTGCATGCGCCGCATGGTCTCTTCGGCCATCGACTGCAGATATTTGTTCATCGCGTCGCGCAATTTGTCCATGAGCTCGGCGATACGCTCAGGCGAGGCGCCCTCGGCCAGCGCCTTCTGCAGCTCTTTGCGGACCGCGTCGAGCTCGGCCTTGGCGTCGGCGAGATCGCCTTCCTCGATGGCGACGGCAAGCTTCCACAATTCGTCGACCGACTGCTTGATGTCGTCCTGATTCTTGGCATTGGCGATATGCGACTGGATGGCGGCGATGGCGATATGGATGCCGCTCTTGGCGATCAGCCCTTCCGGATAAAGCAGCAGGCTCTTCAGCATCAGATCGACATTGCGGGTGTCGTCGGGCTCGTGGATCAGCGCCTTCCTCTGCTCGATCAGCGCCTTGGCCAGCGGCATGATGAAGGGCCGCTCGGGCAGCGTCACCGTCCGGGTCTCGGTTTTGGCGGTCTTGCCGGCCTGGTCCTTGGCTTCGAGCGTCACATCGACATTGAGCCCGGCCCAGGGATGGGCGGTGAGATCATTGGTGCTCGTCTCCTCGACCTCGCGCGGCGAGGCGCGCTTCAGCGTGATCGGGAAGGCCGGCGCATCATAAAGGAACACGCCATTGCTGGCGAAGCCCGGGCCGTCGGCCTGGTTGTCGGAAAGCACCATCTTCGCGGTGACCGCGGCCAGGCCGTAATCGTCGCTGCCCTTCCAGGACAGCGACAAGGCGCCAGCCGAATCGGACGCCTCTTCACCGGTGAAGGCGATCTTGGGCGGCTCGTCGGGAATGACCGACAGGCGCCAGCGGGCAAGCTCGCTCGATCCGTCGAGGACGCGGATCTCGGCCGGCCGGTCGAGGCGGGTCTCGGCGGTGAAGGTGCCGGCCTCGGTCGTGATCTTGGGCTTGAGACCGGAAATCTCCTCGCCGCCGATCAGGTCGTGGAAGCTGAGCCGCGGCTCTTTCGCCCCGGCGACGCGCAGGACCAGAAGGCTCGCTTCCGGCACCAGGAGATCGTTTTCGCGGGCGAGACGCTCCTTCAGCGCCGCGCTTGTCAGGAGCATCGGCGGCTTGGCTGTATAAGCGGGCGGGCGCACCCAGGCATCGAGTGACAGCGCCGTCTGCGCGGGAGCCGCCGTGACGCGCACCGCATCGGCGAAATTCGATACCGGGTCACCGCGATAGAGGAACAAAGCGGCGATGACGCCGAGCAGCGCCACCACACGCAGCGCATAGGGGTCGCGTCCCTTGAGGGCGGAGCGCGGCGTGCCGGCTTTCAGATGAGTGAGCTTGGCGAGCTGGCGGGTGACATGCGCTTCCCAGATGGTGGACGCGGCGCCGCTCGGATTGGCGGGCTTGTCTTCCGAAGCCGAGATCGGCCGATGGTCGAGGGCGGAGGCCTGCTCGACCCGGCGCAGCGCCTCGGCGCGCTCGGGGAGAACGAGCCGGAAGAGCGGCCGCAGCGCCCACAGGAAGGCCAGCACGAAAGCCGCCAGTACGGCGTAACGGACATAGTCGGGCAAGAGCGCCAGAAGCCCGGTCAGCACCGCGATCGTGAACAAAGCGGCGAGCATGACCAAGGGAAAGGCAGCCGCCCACAGGCGTTCCCAAAACAGCGCCAGTCTGGCGCGCCAAACCGTTCTTTGCAGCTTAGGTGACATCGCTGCCCATGATCCTACCATAAAACGGCGAAATAACGCTCATCCATGTTGGAAGGGTAAAGGCGGAAGAGTACCCATTTTCCGGCCGGTCGAGGGCTAATCGCGCAGATGTGAAGAGGGTTCCAGGACTTCCCGGCGGGGCAAACACTCCGTCACCCCGACGAAAGTCGGGGCCCATAAAAGCCTTTCCGCGCGAGCAGCGCCGCCCGTCGGCGCTTATCCAGTGGATTCCGTCTTTCGCCGGGATGACCGGTTCGGGTTATCTCCGGCTCTTTTCCTGCCATTGGGCGAGGTGATCGAGGCCGATCAGCTCCTCATAGGTCTGGCGCGGCCGCACGATGGCGAATTTCGAACCCTTGACCAGCACCTCGGCGATCAGCGGGCGCGAATTATAGGTGCCGGACTGGGCGGCGCCATAGGCGCCGGCGGTCATCACCGCCAGGAGATCGCCCTGCGCCATTTCCGGCAATTTACGGTCGAGGGCGAAATAGTCGCCGGTCTCGCAGACCGGGCCGACCACGTCGGTGACGATCTCCGCCGCGCCGTCCGGCTCGGCGACCGGTATGATCTCGTGATAGGCGTCATAGAGCGTCGGGCGGATGAGGTCGTTCATCGCCGCGTCCTGGATGACGAAGTTCTTGGCGGTGCCCTTCTTCACATAGATGACGCGCGAGACGAGGATGCCGGCATTGCCGGCGATCATGCGGCCGGGCTCGAGCACCAGCTTGCAGCCCAGGTGACCCAGGGTGCGTTTCACCATCGCGGCATATTCATCCGGGTGCGGCGGCACGTCGTTGGTGCCGCGATAGGGCACGCCCAGGCCGCCGCCCAGATCGATATGGCGGATGTCGTGGCCTTCGTTCTTCAGCTCGGCGGTCAGCTCGGCGATGCGCTTGAAGGCCTGCTCGAAAGGCGCCAGCTCGGTGATCTGGCTGCCGATATGGGTGTCGATGCCCGACACCTCGATGCCGTCGAGCTTGCGCGCCTTGGCATAGACGCGCTTGGCGTCGGCGAAGGCGATGCCGAATTTGTTCTCGGCCTTGCCGGTGGTGATCTTGGCATGCGTCTTGGCGTCGACATCGGGATTGACGCGCAAGGAAACATTGGCGCGGGTGCCGAGGCGGGTGGCGACGCTGGCCAGCAGATCGAGCTCAGGCTCGGATTCGACATTGAAGCAGGCGATGCGTTCTTTCAGCGCCAGCGCCATCTCGCGCGCGGTCTTGCCGACGCCGGAAAACACGATCTTGCGCCCCGGCACGCCCAAGGCCAGAGCCCGGCGCAACTCGCCTTCCGAAACGACATCGATGCCGGAGCCCAGATCGACCAGGGTCTTCAGCACCGCCTGGTTGGAATTGGCCTTCATCGAATAGCAGATGGCGTGGTCCTGACCCTGGAAGGCCTCGTCATAGACGCGGTAGTGCCGCTCCAGCGTCGCGGTCGAATAACAGTAGAACGGCGTGCCCACGTCGTCGGCGATGACGTTGAGGCTGACCTCCTCGGCATGGAGATGGCCGTCTTTATAGGCAAAATGATGCATGGGCTGCCGGACCGGACTGGCGGGAGGGGGTCACTCGACCAGGGGGTCGAGAACGCTGGGCTTGTTCTCTTTCTTGGCCCCTTCCGGCGCCTCCGGCGGGCCTTTGACGCCGCAGGCGGCCAAAAGGCCGACGAGAACAAGGCTGACAAAAAGTGCGCGAATGGTCATGGCGGGAAGGATTAGACCAAGGCGCGGGGCGGGGGAAGGGGGTAAGGACCACGCTGGGATGTTCAGTCTGTGCTGCCCTGTGCGCACAACGATTTCACCCGCCTGCACATCTCCTCGATGACATATCTGCTTTCACCCTCATCCAGGCCGGAGCCGAGAAAATACGTGTAGGGCGCCGGCCGGAGGTCGCTTATATCCGCCACCTTGTATTCCCGGCTTGGGCCCAGGCCCAGCAAGAGCTTGCGCCGTGTCAGGCGCACCGCATCGAGTTCGATGATCTCCTTGCCGGTGAGCTGCCACAGAACGACATAGGCCGCCACGAGGCCTCCCACTGTCCACATCGCCACCCAGAACAGAAGGCCCATCATATTGTCGTCGCCGGCGAGCAACCGGAGAAAAGCGGCAACCTCACCAATGGCCCAGAAAACCAGGAACACGCCGAGAAGCACAATGCTGCCCATTTCGACCGCCGCGAAGACCGTGATGCGCAGTCCCGAACCGTCGCGTTCGACGGTGGTTTTGCCGCGGCCGGATTCGTCAGTCGCCATGGCCGTCATCGCGGCAGAGCGACTTCACCTGCTTGCACATCTGCGCGATGACATATTGCGCGTCCGCCTCGTCGAGGCCGGTCGCGAGCAGATGCGTGTCGCGGCCATAGTCGAAGGCGATGGTGCCGTCCTTGAAGCTCAAGGTGGACATGTTCTGCCGCTTCGATGGGGATGGCTGGTCTGTGGACGTTGCGGGTCGCAGACCGCTGATATTCGCGACCGCATATTCTCTGCTGCGGCGGAACACGGGAAGCTGCTTGTGGTGCTTGAGCGCCGTTGAGGAGAGATCGATCACCTCCCGGCCGGCGAGATTCCACAGCAAGCCGTCGATCATCCGGATGCCGCCCAGTGTCCACATTGCCAGCCAGACCAGCATGAAGAAAGTACCGAACAATGGATCGGGCGACTCATCGAAGAGATGCCACAAGACAAACACCTCGCCGCCCGCCCAGGCGAGAAGCGACAGGACCAGCCAGGTCGTATTCTGGAAGCTCGGTGCTGCCGGAATGGTGATGCGCATGCCCAACCCGCTATTCTCGATGATCGCCCGGCCTTTGCCGGGATCGACGATGGCCATCAATGTCCTCCGTGAGGCGATGCGCCTGATCCGCAGAGCGATGTCACCCGTCCGCACATTTCCGCGATCACCTGTCTTGCATCGGCCTCCTCGAGGCCCAGGCCGAAGCGATGCGTATTGCGGCCGTAATCGAAGGAGATCGCACCGTTCTCCAGCCCGTTCGTCCTGCCGCCTTCCGCATGATATTCATAGACAGGTGTTACCGGGCGCAGGTTGCGGAGATGGGCGACGGCATATTCGCGGCTGCGGCCAAATCCCGTCATCTGCTTACGGTAATATAGCGACCGTGGCGTGAGTTCGATGATCTCCTTGCCGGTCAGCCGCCATAGAAGGGTATAAGCCACGGCGACGCCGCCCAGCGTCCAGAAGACCAGGACGAAGATCATATTGAAGAGGTCGTCATCCGGCTTGCCGCCGAGCAGATCGCGTATCGCCGTGATCTCGCCCAAGGGCCAGAAACCGAGCCAGAGAACCAGGAAAATCATGACCGCGGGCTGCCTTGCGGCATGAATGGTGATGCGCAGCATGTCCGCCGCATGCTCGATGATGACCCGGTCATTGCCTGGATCGCCGCCCGCCATGATCGCCGTCCCTGTCGCCCATGAATCGGAATGAGCGTTCTTACGTTACCGGAATGCCGGAGGTCGGTCCAGCCGGCCGCTTCTCGTGCGCAACGCCGCGCGGCCGGCGAGATGATGCCGGCGTCTCAGGATTCGTCCGACAGTTTCGCGCCTTTGCGCAACTCGTTGACGACATGCTCGGCCTCGGCGCGATCCAAGTCGACACCCAGCCGGAGATCGTCGCGGCCATAATCGAAAAGGACCGTGCCCGAGCCGTCGAGAGTCAGGAACGACATGTCTTTCCAGAAGGAGCCCTGGCCGTCCTGCGCCGCGACCTTGAGATTTGCCATATGGGCGGCGGCATAGTTGCGGCTGCGACAGAAGAAGGGCATCTGCAGACGCCGCTTGAGCTTCGTCGTGTCGAGCTCGATGATCTCCTTGCCGGCGAGAGTCCATAGAACCACGCTCGCCAGCCACAGTCCGATCGCTGTCCATACCGCGAGTGTGAAGAGCTGGTAGGGGACGGCGGACCATGGTTCCATCACCAGCCGATAGAGGCTGGTCATCAGCGTGAATAGCCAAAGCGTGATTCCGACCAGGCCGATCAGCATGGGGATAGCGGCGCGCCGGGCCGGTATGACGATGCGCAAGACCGTCCCGTCCCGCGTGATGCCGATCCGGCGGACATCGGTTTCAACGGCAGGTGGAGCGTCTTCATCTTGCCGGTGTGACTCCGCCGCGCCGAGCGTGCCGATCTGCTTGTGCATCTCACCGACCACATATCTCGCATCCGCCACATCGAGCCCGACGGCGATCTCCTGCGCGCTGCCATCCTGGTCGAATAGGATCGTCCCTCGACCCTGATGCGCAGCCGGGGCGGGCCGCAACCGCGAGATATCGACAACCCGATAGTCCCGGGTGCGATGGAGAAACGGCTTTTCGATCCTCTGTCGCAACAGGGTATCGTCGATCTCGATGATTTCCCGGCCGACCAGATCCCACAGGCTGGTCACGAATGTATACGCGGCGGCCAGCAGGACGACCGCGAATATGGTCCAAGAGACGAGCGCGGCGGGCGGATCACGGCTGACGAGCGAAATCGACCAGTCGACGACGATGTAAAGCCCGATCGCGGAAAACACGGCAAATTTGAGCACCCTCGCGGGCTGGAATGCCGGGACGGTGACGCGCAGGCCCGCGCCGGTCTTCCCGATGATCGCCCGGCCCTTGCCCGGTTCGACATATGTCATGATCGCCGCCCCTGTCGCGTCGATGAGGTGATTGGAGTCAGGCTCATACTATCGGAATGAGAAATTGTGGTCCAGGAAATGCTTCAAACTTGCAACAGGACGCAATCCCTCTCATGAAAGACTCTTAACTTTCCTTGTCTGGAGGTTGTATCCATTTGCGCAGCGCGCTGATGATGGCTAACCGCTCGGCCTCCGTGAGGCCCGCGCCCAGAAAATGCGTGTCGCGGCCATAATCGAAGCAGATCGCTCCGGTGTCGAAGTTCAAAGGGAAATTCCAAAGATAGGCCGCCATCATCGGTGTCGGGGCTGGCCCAAGGTCGGTGATATGCGCCACCCGATACTCCCGGCTGCGGCCGAACCCCAGGATCAGCTTTCGTCGTTTCAGCCATGTCGTATCCAACTCGATGATCTCCCGGCCAGCCAGGAACACCAGAAACATGCCGGCAAAGAAAAGACCCATCGCACTCCAGCCTATGAGCCACTTCGTCATGAAATCGGGATCGCCGGAGGATTGGCTGTCCACCCCGTTGATCATGAAGCGTGTACCCTCAGGCACATGGCCCGTCATGAACGCAGCGAAGGCCGAGATTTCGGCATAGGCCCAAATCAAGAGCCCGCCGGCGAGCATGAACAGGTTCCGTCGCGAAGCGCGCACCGGGAAGGTGATGCGGAGTCCCGCATCACGGTTCTCCATGACGACTCTGCCGCCCGGCCGCCGGGGCATGCTCGCCGTCATCGTTCATCCTCTCCGCCCATCGTGCCGAGCGCCGTCATATATCCTCGCATCTGGGCGACGACATATTTCGCGTCCGCCCGATCGAGGCCAGTGCCCAGATGATGCGTGTCGAGGCGGTAGTCGAAAGCGATCGAGCCGTTGTTGAAGCTCAAAGGTCTTATGGTCGGTTGCGAGGGCATGAAGGACGGCGCTGCCGGCTGGAATCGAAGATCAGCGATGTCTGTCACGGCGAACTTCCTGCTGCGGCCTATCAATGGAATTCTCATGTGCCGCTTCAGTGTTTTTGCGTCGAGCTCGATGATCTCGCGGCCGACAAGATTCCATAGAATGAGGCACGCCACCGAGGCACCACCGAATGTCCAGAACAGGAGGAACGGAATGATGATGATCAACACTCCGCCCGAGACGAATTCGCCGGCAGAGCTGAGCAGAAGGCCGCGTATGATAGCGCAGATGATGGCGATTTCGCTGAGCGCCCAGCCGGCGAGCCATACGCCGAGGAAAACCGTTAAGAGCGGTGCCCCTCGTCCGGGGATGGTGATGCGCAAGCGGTCATCAACGGGCTCGATGATGGCCCGGCCCGTGCCGGGTTCGACAATCGCCATGGATGCAGCCTCCCAACGGCGAAGACATATAAGTGTCCGCCGGTTGGGTACAAGAGACGGGTTGCAAAAATCCTACCCGCGCGCCAGCTCCGGATCGATCGTGTAGAGAAACTGCGCCCGGCTGACGCCTCTGAGCGCGAAGCGGCCGACGGAAACGAGGCGGGCGCGCTCGGGCTCGGGCGTGGCGGCGAAGAAATCGGACGAGAAGAGATTGTCGCGGTCGACCGAGCGGCACAAAGCCACGATGCGGCTCACCTCGTTCACCGCCGGGCCGACGACGGTGAAATCGAGCCGCGTCGCCGAGCCGATATTGCCGTAGAAGACATCCCCGATATGAAGGCCGAGATTGACGCCCGCCACCGGGCGGCCTTCGCTTGTGCGCTTCTCGTTCAGCTCGGCGATGCGCTTGCGCATCTTGGCTTCGGCGAGGAGGGCGCGCCGGCAGGTCTCTTCCGGCGCGGCGCCGCCGAAGATCGCCAGCACGCCGTCGCCGATCAGCTTCAGCACATCGCCGCCCTTATCATGGATGGCGGAGACGATCGCATCGGCATAGTCGTTGAGGAGCGGGATCACCTCGTCCGGCGGCGCGGCGTCGGTGATGGTGGTGAAGTTTTTCAGATCGGAATACCACAGCACCGCATTGATGCGGTCGGCGACGCCGCGCACGATGCGGCCCTCAGCACGCGCCGCCCGGGATCGCGGCCGAGATAGACCTCGGCGATGGTCTCGGCGACGCGGGTGACCGACGTGGTCTTGAGCGCCAGCGCCAAGAGCGGCACCAGCCGGCGCAGCGCGGCAAGCTCGGCCTCGCTGAAGCCGTCCGGCCGCGCCGTCGACCAGTGGGTATAAATGCAGTCCATCTCGCCGATGGCGCCCTCGCGGTCGAAACGTTGCAGGAAGGCGACGTAATCGGTCTGGCCCTGCTCGTCGAGCCGGTTGAGGAAGGCGAAATCGCGCGCGCCTTCGTCATCGAGGCGGCGGCGCAGCTCGTCGCCGCCATGATTGAGCAGATGATAGAAGACGCTCTGGCGCCAGTTCTCCTCCGAATAACTCGTCGGCGTATATTCGGTGACTTCCTTCTCCACCTTGCCGTCGGCGCGCCAATGAAAGGCGCGGCCCTCATGGATCGGATGCAGCGTGTCGATGACGGCGGCGGCGATCGCGAGATCGAGGCCGGCCGCGGCGCAGTCGGTGCAGAAGCCCTGCAGCAGCTCGAGCTCCGACTGGCCGCTCAAGCCCCGCGCGATGATGGCGGCCGAGATGCGTTCGATATCGGCGTCCTTCATCCCGGCACGTCCGTCGCTTCGACCCGGGTGATGAGCTTGGCCAGCATGTCGCGCGTCGCCGCGAGCCCGGCGGCATCGACGCCGTCGCTCACGCGATTGGCCCAGCTGGTCTGGCGGCCGGCGAGGCTGGCGATGCGGGCATAACCTTCCTCGGTCGGCGCCAGCAGCTTCGCCGATTTATGCGCCGGATTGTCCTCGTAGGACGCGAGGCCTTCGCTGACCAGAATGTCGGCGAGGCGCTGCACGCTCTGGCGGGCGAGGCCCATCACGCGGCCGATTTCGGCGACGCTGCGTTTCTCCTTGAGCACCGCGCCCAGCACCTTCCAGCGCGCCGCGGTGAGGCCGGCGGGCCCGGAAATCTTGTCGGCGGCGGCGAGGAAGCCGCCTTCCAAGCGAAAGGTCAGCAGCACGATCTCTGTCAGAAGTTTTCCGGCTTCAGTCTTCTCAAGGGGCACTGGTATCAATCCCGGCAATGAAACGGCGGAGGGCGTCCGCCACGATATCGGGCGCATCGAGCTGAAGCCAGTGGCCCGTGCCCTTCACCACCTCATGCGGGATATAGGGGCGCAGGCGATACAGCGCCGCCGGGTTGTCGGAAGCCTCACCCGCCAGGATAAAGACCGGACCTTTCCAGGCATCGAGGGCCGGTTCCGGGTTCCAGGCCGCGAAGGCCTGGCCGAAGCCCAGCCGCGCGGCATGCGTCACCGTCTCGCAATCGGCCAGCACGCGGCTTCGCGTCTTCTCATTGCCGCCGGTGATCGTCGCATAGAACTGCTTCTGGAAGGCGAGGCTGTCCGGACCTTCGAGTCCGCTGACGATGCCGTCGCGGATCGCTTGCGGGAGAGCACGCGGATCGGTGGCGGGATCGAGCAGGAAGAGGCCGGCGACGCGGCCGGGATTTCGGGCGGCATAGATCAAAGCCGCGGCGCCGCTGCCCGAATGGGCGGCGATGATGAAACGCGCGAGCTTGCGGGCCTCCGCCACGGCCGCGATATCGGCGGCGCGGCCCTCATAGGAGTAGTCGCCGTCCGTCGCCTCGGCGCTGGCGCCGCTGCCGCGCGAATCGAGGGCGATCACCGGGCGCTCCGCCCCGATCCGCGCCAGAACCTCGTCCCATTGTGCGGCGCGGCCGGAATCGGCGTGCAGGAACAGCACCGGCAGGCCTGAGCCGTGGCCAGTTTCATAAACGGCCAGGCGGCCTTGCGGGGCGGGGATGAAAGTCGGGGTCATTAGCGGTCTCCTAATATGACAGCATACTGTCAATATAGATAATCGACAGTATGCTGTCAATATCACATCTCTCCTCCTTCCCCACGCAAGGCGCGGGGAAGGAGGAGGATGTGTATTGCATTCGTGGACTGAAGCGTGGCTGATCGGGCGCAGCGTTGAATTTTGCCAGGCGGTCAGATGAAAAAGCGGCATCGGAAAAACAGCGGAATTTCGAGATCCTCTGTAGAACGCTGTAAATCCGCTGATAATCCCCTGATAATTCCGCTGTAAATTTCCGCTGTTTCCGGGGCTAATTCCCCTGTTTCCCAAGGACCTTCAGCCAGCGTGCCGCTTCGCGGGCGACATTCTTGGGCGCCGTGCCGCCGAGGCTCACACGTGAGGCGACCGAGTTCTCGACGGAGAGCACCTTGTAGACATCGGTGGTGATCTTGTCGTTGACGCTGTGCATGTCGGTGAGGCTCAAGGAACCGAGCTCGCAATTCTTCTTCTCGGCCAGCGCCACCAGCGATCCCGTCACATGATGCGCCTCGCGGAAGGGCAGGCCGAGCGCCCGCACCAGCCAGTCGGCGAGGTCGGTGGCGGTGGCGAAGCCCTGCGCCGCCGAGGCGCGCATCGCCTTGGCATTGGGCTCGAGGTCCTTGATCATGCCGGTCATCGCGGCGATGGCGAGCGAGAGATTGTCGATCGCGTCGAAGGCCGGCTCCTTGTCCTCCTGCATGTCCTTCGAATAGGTGAGCGGCAGGCCCTTCATCACCACCAGCAGGGATGAGAAGGCGCCCAGAATGCGGCCCGGCTTGGCGCGGATCAATTCGGCCGCGTCGGGGTTGCGTTTCTGCGGCATGATCGACGAGCCGGTGGTGAACTTGTCGGAGAGCGTCACGAATCGGAATTGCGCCGAGCACCAGATGACGATCTCCTCGGCGAGCCGCGACAGATGCATCGCGGCGATCGAGGCCGCAGCGAGCAGCTCGAGCACGAAATCGCGATCGGCCACCGCATCGAGCGAGTTGCGCATCGGGCGGTCGAAGCCCAATTCCTTCGCCGTCATGTTGCGGTCGATCGGGAAGGACGTGCCGGCGAGCGCCGCGGCGCCCAAGGGCGACTCGTTCATGCGTTTGCGCGCATCGGCAATCCGGCTGCGATCGCGCGCCAGCATCTCGACATAAGCGAGAAGGTGGTGACCGAAGGTCACCGGCTGCGCCACCTGCAGATGGGTGAAGCCCGGCATGATGGTCGCGGCATGTGTCTCGGCCTTGGTGGCGAGCGCCAGCTGCAGGTTGTGCAGCTGCCCGTCGAGATGGTCGCAGACATCGCGGATATAGAGGCGGAAGTCGGTCGCCACCTGGTCATTGCGCGAGCGCGCGGTGTGGAGGCGCCCGGCGGCCGGGCCGATCAGGTCCTTCAGGCGCTGCTCGACATTCATATGGATGTCTTCGAGACCACGCGAAAAAGTGAAGGCGCCGCCTTCGATTTCGGCTTGCACCTTCTCCAGTCCCCGCCTTATTTCAGCCGCGTCGGACTTGGAGATGATGCCTTGTTCGGCAAGCATTTTGGCATGGGCGAGCGACCCCTTGATGTCCTGCGCGAACAGCCTCCGGTCGAAGCCGATCGAGGCGTTGATCTCTTCCATGATGGCGTCGGGTGCGCTCTCGAACCTGCCGCCCCACATCTTGTTGGTCATGACCCGCCTCGCTAATGGAATACCCGAATGAATGAAAAAGCCCGCAACCTGAAGCCCGCACTCCTGGTCGTAGCCCTCGCGGCGATCGCCGCAGCCTTCGGGGTTTACTTGAAGGGGGAAGGCGATGGCAAGGTCGAGCCGGTCGCGACCCAGGCCAGCACTACCGCGCCGCAGAACGCCGTCACCAAGGTGCTGTCGACCGGCACGATGACCGCCTTCGTCGTCAAGGCCGACCGCAAGCCGGCGCCGGAGATCAGCTTCCTGCCCGAAAATGGGGCCGAAACCTCGCTCAACGCCTGGAAGGGCCGCGTCATTCTGGTCAATCTGTGGGCCACCTGGTGCGCGCCCTGCCGCGAGGAGATGCCGTCGCTCGCCAGGCTCCAGACTGAGTTGGGATCACCCGATTTTGAAGTCGTCGCCATCGCCGTCGACCGCAAGGGGCTCGAGGCCTCGGGCAAGTTTCTGAAAGAAGTTGGCGCCACCGCGCTCAAGCTCTATGCCGATCCCTCGACCGAGACGCTCGGCAAATTCCAGGCGGTCGGCCTGCCGTCGTCGATCCTCATCGACCGCGAAGGCCGCGAGATCGGCCGCCTCGCCGGCCCCGCCGAATGGGATTCGGCCGATGCGAAAGCGCTGATCAAAGCGGCGCTGGCGGAGAAGTAGTTCTACCGTCACCCCGGCGAAAGCCGGGGCCCATAAAATTCCTTCCGCGCGATCAGCGCCGCCCAGGTCGCTCTTATTCATTGGACCCCGGCTTTCGCCGGGGTGACGGAAGTGATGTTTGTTTGCGCATCACCTGATCCGAAAAGTCTGCAACTTTTCGGGGTGATGCTTTACCGTGTCGGCACCGGCTTTTCGCCGCGATAGTCGTAGAAGCCGCGATTGGTCTTGCGGCCGAGCCAGCCGGCTTCGACATATTTCACCAGAAGCGGGCAGGGACGGTATTTCGAATCGGCGAGGCCTTCATACAGAACCTGCATGATCGACAGGCAGGTATCGAGGCCGATGAAGTCGGCGAGCTCGAGCGGGCCCATCGGATGATGCGCGCCGAGCTTCATCGACAGGTCGATGGCCTCGACATTGCCGACACCTTCATAGAGCGTATAGACCGCCTCGTTGATCATCGGCATCAGGATGCGGTTGACGATGAAGGCCGGGAAATCCTCGGCGACGGCGATGGTCTTCTTCAGGTGCAGCGAGAATTCCTTCACCGAGTTGAAGGTCTGCTCGTCGGTGGCGATGCCGCGGATGAGCTCGACCAGCTCCATGAGCGGCACCGGATTCATGAAGTGGATGCCCATGAATTTTTCCGGCCGGTCGGTCGAGGCGGCGAGCCTGGTGATCGAGATCGACGACGTGTTGGTGCCGAGCACTGCCGTGTCGGAAAGATGCGGGCAGACGGCGGTGAAGATCTTGCGCTTGACCGCCTCGTCCTCGACGGCGCTTTCGATCACCAGATCGCAAACGCCGAAATCCTCGTAGGAGGCCGCCATGCCGAGATTCTTGAGGGCGCCGTCGCGCTGCGCCTCGGTGATCTTGCCGGACTTGACCTGACGCGAGAGATTGCCGTTGATGGTGGCGAGGCCAGCCTCGATCCTGTCCTTGCTGACGTCGTTGAGGAGGACCTGGAAGCCGGCGAGGGCGCACACATGGGCGATGCCGTTGCCCATCTGACCGGCGCCGATTACGCCGACTTTGTTGATCTGCATGTTAATCTACTACCCATTTGGTAAAGGCGTGGGAGCCTATATCGTGCCTGTTGCTTGGGCAAGTGCATTTCGCATGTGCGAGATCGGGTCTGGCATGCCCGGGCGGCGATTTACCGCGCCCCCGCGCCCCGGCAAGAGTCCGCAATGACCCAAGATTCGAACCGGCTGGCTTTGTGGGCCCTGTTTGCCGGGAATTTCATCATCGGCACGGGTGTGATCCTGCCCGCCGGCATGCTGAATGACCTTTCGGCAGGCCTCGGCGTCAGCCCGGCGACGGCCGGCCTCCTGATGATCGTCGGCGGCCTGGTCTGTGGTTTCGGCGCGCCGCTGCTCGCCAGCTTCACCAGCCGGATCGACCGGCGCGTGCTGCTGGCCGGCTCACTCGCCTTCTACGCGGTGGGCCACGGCCTGTCGGCCCTCGCGCCCGACTTCAGCAGCCTCGTCGTCTTGCGGGGCGCGACGGTGATCTCGGCCGCGATCTTCACACCGCAGGCGGCGGCCACCGTCGGCCTCATGCTGCCACCGGAAAAGCGCGCCGCCGCCGTCGCCTTCATCTTCATCGGCTGGTCAATCGCCTCGGTCGCCGGCATGCCCTGCGGCAGCCTCATCGCCGCCTATGCCGGCTGGCGCACGGCTTACGCGCTGATGGCGGTCCTGGCGCTCGTTTCGGCCATCCTCGTCTGGCGCACCTTGCCCAAGGGACTCGCTCTGCCGCCCATGTCGCTGTCGACCTGGCGCGCGGTATTCTTCGATCCGGTGCTCATCCTCATTCTCCTCGTCACGCTCGCGAGCGGGTCGGGACAGTTCACCCTCTCGGGCTATCTGGTGGTCATTTACAAGGAAGTGCTCGGCGCCTCGCCGGGTATGATCGCGCTGCTCCTCGCGGGTTTCGGCGTCGCCGGCGTCACCGGCAATTTTCTCGCCGCGCGCTTCGTCGGCAGGCTCGGCGTCGAGACGCTGATCCTCTGCGCCCTCGGCACCATTCTTCTGGGGCTCGTCGTCTTCTGGTCGAGCTTCGGCGTCATCGCCGGCGCCGCCGTCAGCGTGGCGCTGTGGGGGCTCGGCACCTTCTCCTCAAACTCGCTGCAACAGAGCCGACTCATTGTCCATGCGCCGGCGCTCGCCTCGGCCTCGGTGGCGCTCAACACCTCGACCATCTATCTGGGCCAGGCGATCGGCGCCGCCACCGGCGCGCGCCTCATCGCCAGCCATGAGCTGACCCATCTGGCGCCGGTCGCCGCGATCTTCCTCGTCCTCGCCATCGCGCTCACCCTGCTCGCCGGCTATTACCGAGCCCGAGCCCGCAAAAGCTGATCGCGCTTTTGTGATGGGTGATCGGCGGCGAAGCGTGGGAAAATCGCGACATGGACTTCAGCCATCGATTGAGCAGGCTCGAACCCGGCGTCAGGAACTGGGCCAATGCGGCGTCGGCCCATCATCGCTTCGCGGCAGGCGAGGGTCGCTTCCGTTTCGATGAGCTGACCGTCGGTCTGGTGCTCCTGGCGCAGCCCGGCCATTGGGGCGCGTATGACAGCGACCGGGCACGCGAATTGCCGTTGCGGCCGGGCTCCGGCTGGATCTTTCCCGCCGGCCTCGACGGACGCTGCAGCTGGAAGGGCCCGCAGGCGATCATCAATGTGAGCCTGCCCGGAGAGCTGTTCGACGAGATGGAGGAGATCACCGATCATTCGGTCGGGTTGCTCGATCCCCTGACCGCCGAGCTCATTTTCGCGCTGCATGCGGCGGAAGCGGATATGCCGGCGCTCTATCGCGAAAGCCTTACTGTCACGCTTGCCGCGCAGCTGGCGCAGCAAAGGTTTTTCGTCGATCGCGATGGGATGCAGGATGTCCGCATCGACCGCGCGCGGGCTTTCATCGATGCGCATCTGGCCGAAGACCTCTCGCTCGCCAGGCTTGCCGGCGTCGCCGGCATGAGCCCTTATCATTTCCTGCGCCGCTTCAGAGCTGCGACGGGCTCACCGCCGCATGCCTATCTGACACGTCGTCGCCTCAGCCTTGCCAAGGAAATGATCGCGACGACGCGCCGGCCGATCGCCGATATCGCCTGGTCGCTCGGCTACAGGGACGCCTCGCGTTTCGCCGCGTTGTTCAAGCGCCGGTTCGGCGCGCCGCCTGGCGCCTTCAGAAGCGCAAGGATCACCTAGCCAAAAGCAAGATCGGCGCCTCCGCCGATGTGGCGCCCGGACCATCCTTCCGACGAGGAATGAAGGAGGTTCGGATGAAAACAGTTCTTCTCAGCGCGCTGGCGGCCGTCGTCTTTGCGGCGCAGGCCGCGGCGCAGGAAATCGTGACCCGCAAGGTGAGCTTCACGAGCAATGGCGAGACCATGGTGGGCGTGCTGCATCTGCCGGCCGATCATCAAGGCCGCAAGCTCGCCGGCATTCTGGTCACCGGCTCATGGACCACGGTCAAGGAGCAGATGCCGAAGAACTATGCCGAGGAGCTGGCGCGGCAAGGTTATGCGGCGCTCACTTTTGATTTCCGCAATTTCGGCGAGTCGGGTGGAAAGCCCCGCGCTTATGAAAGCCCGGCCACGAAGGTCGAGGATTTCAAGGCGGCGGCGCAGTTCCTGGGCACGCTGCCGGAAGTCGATCAGACGCGCACCGGCGTGCTCGCGGTCTGCGCCTCGGCCGGTTATGCGGCGCAGGCGGTCAATGAAGGCGCGCCGCTCAAATCCTATGCCGCGGTCGCCGGCTGGTTTCACGACAAAGCAAGCGTTGGCACGATCTACGGTGGCGAAGAAGGTGTGTCGGCGCGGCTCAAAGCAGGCGCGGACGCGCGTGAAGCTTTTGAGAAGACCGGCGAGGTCCGCTATGTGAAGGCCTTCGACTATCACGATCAGACCGCCGCGATGGTCGGGCCTTTCGATTATTACGATTCGCCGAAACGCGGACGTATCGCGCAATGGGACAACCGCTTCGCGCTGATGGGCTGGACGCCATGGCTCACTTACGATTCGGTCGCCGCCGCCAAGGCCTTGAAAGTACCGAGCCTCTTCGTCCATTCCGACAATGCCGCGCTCGCCCTGAATGTGAAGGCGATCCATGAGGCGGTGACGGCTCGTAAGGAGCTCGTCTGGTCGAGCGAAGATCACTTCGCCTTCTATGATGATCCGCAGGTCGTGAAGCGTTCGGCCGAAGCCGCGGCACGGCATTTCGCCAAAACATTGCCGCGCGAGCTCGGACCCGTCGGCAGCGCGGACGAGGCGCGCATCATCTCGACCGTCTCGTCGATCCCGCTCGCCGTCGATCTCGCCAATTACGATCTGGCCGAACGCGCCTTCGCCGCCGACATCGTCGTCGACTATACGAGCCTGTGGGGCGGCGAGGCGCAGCGCATGACGCCGCCCGAGCTGATGGCCGCCTGGCGCGGCATCGTGCCGGGTTTCGATGCGACGCGTCATGAGATCGCCGATGTCGGCGTGGCGATCACCGGCGATGAGGCGCGCGCGTCGGCTTTCGTCGATGGCAGGCATTTCCTCGATGGCCAGGTGTGGCGGCCGGTCGGCCTCTATGACTGGCGGCTGCGGAAGATCGACGGCGTGTGGAAGGTCACGCATATGACCTTCACCGTCACGCAGGAGATCGGCGCCCGGACGTTGGCCGAGCAGGCGATGGAGCGGGCGAAAAAGAAAAAGGCCCGGTGAAGACCGGGCCTTTCCGCGTCGAGCAGCGTTTGTTACTTGCCGAGCTTGCCGAGCTCGGCTTCGAGTTCTGGCACCGCCTGGAAGAGATCGGCGACGAGGCCGTAATCGGCGACCTGGAAGATCGGCGCCTCTTCGTCCTTGTTGATGGCGACGATCACCTTCGAGTCCTTCATGCCGGCGAGATGCTGGATGGCGCCGGAAATGCCGACCGCGATATAAAGATCGGGCGCGACGACCTTGCCGGTCTGGCCGACCTGGTAGTCGTTCGGCACGAAGCCCGCATCGACGGCGGCGCGGGAAGCGCCCACGGCCGCGCCGAGCTTGTCGGCGACCTTGTCGAGCATGTGGAAGTTCTCGCCATTCTGCATGCCGCGGCCACCGGAGACGATGATCTTGGCCGAGGTGAGCTCGGGGCGGTCGGACTTCGACAGGTTCTCGCTCTGATAGGAGGAGAGACCCGGATCGGCCGGCGCCGCCGTCTTTTCGATGGCGGCGGATCCGCCTTCACCGGTCGCCTGGAAGGCGGCGGTGCGCACGGTGATGACCTTCTTCTTGTCGGTCGACTGCACCGTCTGCACGGCATTGCCGGCATAGATGAGGCGCACGAACGTGTCGGGCGACTTCACTTCCGAGATGTCGGAGATCTGCATGACATCGAGAAGAGCGGCGGCGCGCGGCGTGTAGTTCTTGCCGTTGGTCGTCGCGGGCGCCACGATGTGGTCATAGGGACCGGCAAGCGCCACGATGAGAGCGGCCATCGGCTCGGCGAGCGGGCGCTCATATTGCGGCGCATCGACATGCAGAACCTTGGTCACGCCCGTGAGCTTGGCGGCCTGGGCGGCGGCGGCGTCGGCCTTGTTGCCGGCGACGAGGACATGCACGTCACCGCCGAGCTGGGCGGCGGCGGTCAGCGCCTTGTGGGTCGCGTCCTTGAGATGAGCATTGTCGTGCTCGGCGATGAGAAGAACAGCCATCTCAGATCACTCCCGCTTCCTTGAGCTTCGATACGAGTTCGTTGACCGTCTTGACCTTGACGCCGGCCAGACGCTTCGGCGGCTCGGCGGTGTTGACGACCTTGAGGCGCGGCGCGACATCGGCGCCGTAATCGGCCGGGGTCTTCTCCTCGAGCGGCTTCTTCTTCGCCTTCATGATGTTCGGCAGCGAGGCGTAGCGCGGCTGGTTGAGGCGGAGGTCGGTGGTCATGATGAGCGGCATCTTGACCGTGAGGGTCTGCAGGCCGCCGTCGATCTCACGGGTCACCGTCGCTTCCGCGCCATTGATCTCGAGCTTGGAGGCGAAGGTCGCCTGGGCCCAGCCGACCAGCGCCGAAAGCATCTGGCCCGTCTGGTTGCAGTCGTCATCGATCGCCTGCTTGCCGAGGATCACGAGGTCAGGCTTTTCGGCCTCGATCACGCCTTTCAGGATCTTGGCGATGCCGAGCGGCTCGACATAGTCGTCGCTCTTGACAAGGATGCCGCGGTCGGCACCCATGGCAAGCGCGGTGCGGATGGTTTCCTGGGCCTGGGCCGGTCCCACCGAAATGGCGACGACCTCGGTCGCCTTGCCGGCTTCCTTGAGCCGCACGGCTTCCTCGACGCCAATCTCGTCGAAGGGGTTCATCGACATCTTCACATTGGCAAGCTCGACACCCGAGCCGTCCGCTTTGACGCGAATTTTGACGTTGTAATCAACGACGCGCTTGACCGCGACCAGGACCTTCATGGGCACTCCTCATGGGGTTGCCGCCTTTATGTGGCGGCGCACAAATCGGGCGCGAAACTAGAGATCACACCACCCCGAGTCAACGCCGATACCGGCAAAACCATGCCGTCTGCGACGCTAGAGCAGGCGAATTCAACGCATTTGGTCGCCTTCATGACAATTGGTCATAAGGGCGATGAGCTGGAGGGTTGGCTACTGCCAGATATTGATGGTGGCCAGGGTACGCATCAGATGGTCGGAGACCAGCTCCTCGGCGCGCTTGCCGTCGCGTTTGGCGATGGCGTCGACGATGAGCGCCAGGTCTTTATGGGTCTGCCGGCGCACCGCATCGGGGGCTGGCTTGTCGGTATCGCGGCCGTCGAACTGCACCGCGCGGCGGTCATCGAGGATGTTGCTCATGACCTGGATCATGAATTTGTTCTTGGTCGCGGCGAAGATCTGGCGGTGCAGCGCATAGATGCGCTCCTTGAATTCCTGCCAGACCGGTGCCTCCAGTATGTCGACCAGGATGCTTCGCATCTCGGCGATCTCGGCGTCCTCGACCCGGCTCACCACCAGATGCATCATCGCCGGCTCGAACAGCAGCCGGCCCTCGATGATCTCGGCGAAGGACGGCACGTCCTCATGCTCGTCGGCGACCGCCGTCTGGTCCATGCGTTCGAACACGTTATCGGCGTCGTCGGTGAGATAGGTGCCGCTGCCGACCTGGCGGCGCACCAGGCCCTGGCGCTCCATCATGGCAAGCGCGCTCCTCACCGCGCTGCGGCTGGTGTTGAGCTGCTCGGCGAGCTCATATTGATTGGGGAGCTTGGCGCCCGGCACCATATGGCCCGATTTGATGCTGCGCAGCAGAGCGCGATAGACGAGCGAGGGCGTGGCGCGCTCATTGGTGGCAATGGCGGCGGTCTTCATTTTTGTGTCTCCGCCGCTATCGGCCATCGGGCAAAATCCTCCATGAAGCGGACAAGCTCGGCCACCACCGCGGCGAAGAACTGCGCGCCTTTCTCCGGGCTCGCCAGAGACGGGTCGCCCAATGTTCCATGCGGGGAGAGATCCTTGAAATCAAGATAGGTCTTCACCGGACCGGCGCGCAGCAGATCGGTGCTGAGATAGGCGGAGCCCGGATCGGGGTAGATCGTCTTGGACTTGTCGGCCGCCACCAGATCGGGGCGGATATGCATGATTATGGCGGTCTCGAACTCGCAGGCATGGCCCATGCCGCCGGGCTCGGACAGGCGCAGCTTGGCGATGGCCTGGGCGGCGAGGGCGAAATAGGTGAGGCCGGCGATGCGCATCTTGCCGTAGTGCTTGTGGCCCAGCACGGAGGCCAGCACATCGACCACGCCGCCATTGCCGCCATGGCCGTTGACGAGGAGCACGCGGGTGAAGCCGTGGACGCGGAGCGAGGCGACGATGTCCTCGACCACCGCCATCAAGGTGGTGTGGCTCAGCGTGATGCTGCCGGGGAACTTCATATGATGGGCCGAAAAGCCATACCATGGCGGCGGCAGGACGACGACCCTGCCGCCCGACCGCTCGGCGGCGGCCAGCGACAGCGCATGCGCCAGCATCGTGTCGGTGCCCAAGGGCATGTGATGGCCATGCTGCTCGACTGAGCCGAGCGGAATGACGAGGGTGGTCTTGTCCCGGTCGAGGGCGTCGACCTGAAGCTGGCTCAGCTCTTCGTAGCGCATGGGGCAGGCTTTACCTCAGGTCCCGGCGGTCAGCACAGAGGGGTGCAGTACCAAGATGGTCAAAAGTGGTTGCAAGTGATCACGATTGGTAATTATAGTTCCAGAGCAGGCCTCGCTCAATGACCAATAAAGGCCGCAACCCTCCTGCTTCCCCGGCAGGAAGGCACAACCAGGAGAGGAAAGGGATTTGCCATGAACATCACCAGAAGGTTGTTTGCCGGCATGGCCGTCGCCGGTGCCGCGATGATCGCTCAGCCCGCCTGGGCCGAGGACCTGACGCTCGAATTCGTCGTCTGGAATTATTCGCTGGATACGATCCAGGACAATGTGCGCCAGTTCGAGGCCGCCAATCCCGGCATCAAGGTGAAGGTGACGGACTATACCTGGCCCGACTACCAGGACAGCCTGATCCTGCGCTTCCGCGGCAACACCCAGACCGACGTCATCTATGGCGGCCAGGACTGGTTGCCGGCCTGGGCCGCGGCGGGTTTCGTCGCACCGCTCGAGGACATTGCCCCCGCCGGCGCCGTCGATGATCTCAAGAAGGACATTGCCGGCTTCGCGCTCAGCGACATGACCTACAAGGGCAAGCTCTACGGGCTGCCCTATTATGCCGACACGATCTCCTTCGTGTACAACAAGAAGATCCTCGCCGATGCCGGCATCGCCGTGCCGCAAACCTGGGAAGAGGTGACGGCGGCGGCCGAGAAGCTCAAAGCGGGCGGCATGGCTCGCCCGATCGTCTACGAATACAATCAGGAACTGCCGAACTTCTTCGACGCCTTCGTGGCGCAGTCCTATGGCCGCGGCGCCGAGCTCTTCGATGCCGAGCAGAAGGCGATCTTCAACGATCCCAAGAACGGCGCGTATCAGCAGCTCGAATGGCTGGCCGATGCTTTCAAGAAAGAGCTGGTGCAGCCGGAGACGCATGAATCGAAAATCATTCCGGCGATGAACACCGGCAAGCATGCCTTCACCGTCGTCTACAACTATGTGCTCGCAGCGATGAACAACAAAGGCGATCAGCCGCGCGCCGGCGAGTTCGCGCTGGCGCCGATGCCGGGCTCCGCCCATGCGACGCTCGGCTTTTCGAAGTTCTACGCGGTGACCGCCAAGACGGCGGCCGATCCCAAGCGCGCCGAAGCGGCCTGGAAGTTCATCAACTTCATGGCCGGCAAGCCCTACACGGTGGCGAAACGCTGGGCGGGCGAGAAGGGCCTCGGCTTCGGCCAGCTGCCGCTCTTCGACGACCCCGCCGTCATCGAGCCGTGGGCCAAGTGGATCGACGTGCCGACGCTCAGCAAGCAGGTGGCGACCGCCAAGGCCGGCACCTGGACGGAATGGGGCGCGGTGTGGTCGGCCTATTTCCGCCCGCTGCTCGCCAAGGCGATGGTCGGCGAGGCGAGCGTCGCCGACACGATGAAGGACGGCGCCGAGCGCTGGAACACGTTGCGCGAGCAATTTGCCAAGAAGTAGTCTCATGCGTCGGGCGGCCGGTATATCCGGTCGCCCGATCCTGATCCGTGGGCGTTCCTGCATGTGGAGCATCAACCGCTTTCCGATCGCCTGGCTGCTGCCGGCGCTCCTGCCGGTCGCCTTCATCACGATCTATCCGATCGCCCATGCGCTGTGGACCAGCCTGCATCAGGTAATGATTCTGTTTCCAGCCGAGCCGTTTGTCGGGCTCGATAATTACAAGCGCGTGGTGACGAGCGACTATTTCCTCGACGCGTTGCGGAACTCCCTGTTCTTCACCGCGATCGCGGCGCCGTCGGTCGTTTTTCTTGGTGTCGCCATCGCGCTCTTTCTGCAGCGCCGCTTCTTCGGCTCGCAGATCATCCGTTCGATCGTGCTGCTGCCCTGGGTGCTGCCGGGCGCGATCAGCGCGGTGCTGTGGGTCTGGGTGTTCCATCCGAGCTTCGGCGTGCTCAACGGCCTGCTTTTGAATCTCGGCCTCATCACCGAGTCCATCCCGTGGCTCACCTCGCCCAAGCTGGCGCTTTATGCGGTCGCCGTCGCACATGTGTGGACGCAGATCCCCTTCGCGGTGGTGCTGGTCATGGCGGCGCTCGCCTCGATCAATTCGGAAGTGCTGGAGGCCGGCGAGATCGACTGCCGCAGTCCCTATAAGCGCTTCCGCCACATCGTGTTTCCGGAGATCAAGGCGATGGTGGTGGTGCTCCTCGTCTATAACGCGCTGACCGCCTTCACCAGCTACGATCTCGTCTATGCGATGACCGGCGGCGGACCGGGGACGGCGACAACGTTGCTGTCCTTCCAGATCTGGCGCGAAAGCTTCTCGATGTATGATTTCGGCGCCGGATCGGCGGTGGCCTTCATCGTCGTATTGATCTCGGCTCTCCTCATCATCGCTATCACGCGCGCTCTGCCCTCCGATCTCTTCGCCAAGGAGGAGACCTCGTGAAACGGCGGCACAATCCGTTCCTGACCTTTCTCTTCGCCGGGCTCATTCTCCTGTTCACCGGCGGCCCGGTCATCCTGTCGCTGGTCGGCAGCGTGGTGCCCGACCGCATCCTGCTCAATTCCGATGCCGGACTCTTCGACGAAGGTATCAATTTCGAGACCTATCGCTATGTCTTCACCGGCGAGCTGCCGGCGGCATATCTCACAGAAGGCGCCAACCGGGCGATGATCTCGGATGCGGCGCGGCAAGTGCCGCGGAGCCTGTGGAACAGCACGGTCGTCGCCTTCGCCGCGATGGTGCTCAATCTGGCCCTCGGCGCGCCCGCCGCGTTCCTGTTCGCGCGCTACGCCTTCCCCGGCAAGAAGATCAGCTTCCTCTTTCTCATTCTCAGTCCCCTGGTGCCGACGGTGGCGCTGGTCACACCGATCTATATGAGCCTGCAGGCGGTGGGGCTCGTCGGCACGCAGCTCGGCATCATCCTGGTGCACACCGCCAAGGCGCTGCCCTTCACGGTGCTGATCCTCTCGGTGTTCTTCCGCAAGATGCCGGCCGAGCTCTTCGAGGCGGCGATGCTCGATCATTGCTCGCGCTTCCAGGCCTTCACCCGCATCGCGGTGCCGCTGGCGCTGCCCTCGATCGGCGCCACCGGACTCTTCGCCTTCATGCTCTCCTACTCCGAATACATGTTCTCGATGGTGCTGTCGGGCGACGCCGAGACGCGCCCGGTCTCGGTGGTGATGGCGGCGCTGGCGCGCAATACCGACGTGTCGTGGAGCCTGCTCAATACCGGCATCTTCATCGCCATCGTGCCCACCTTGCTGCTGGTGGTGCTGATCTGGCGTTTCGTGGTCGAGGACCTGCTCGGCGGGTCGGTCAAGGGATGAAAGGATGATCGATGCCCGATGACGTTCCAGTCCAGCCGTTGAAGCGCCGCCCCGATGGGGCGCGCCAGCATCGCACCGCCGGTCCCTATTCGCCGGTGCTGGTGATCGATCCGCATCGCCTGGTCGTCATTTCCGGGCAGGTCGCGGTCAATCTCGAAGGCGAGGTGATCGGCGACACGGTCGAGGCGCAGGCCGAGGCGACGCTCGCCAATTGCGCCCGCCAGCTCGCCAGCGCCCGCTGCGGCTTCGCCGACGTCTTCAAGGTGAATATCTATCTCGCCGATCTCAAGGACTGGGCGCGCTTCAACAAGATCTATGAAAGCAAGTTCAAGGAACCGCGCCCGGTGCGCACCGCGGTCGCGGCGGGCCTCATGCCGGGTGTCCTGGTCGAGATCGAAATGTGGGCCGTCAAAGCGAAGGAATGATCCCTCTTGGCATCGGTTGAACTCGAACAGGTGAGCAAGTCCTTCGGCAAGACCGAAGTGATCAAGGACATGTCGCTCGCCATCAAGGAGCGTGAGCTCGTCGTCTTCGTCGGCCCGTCGGGTTGCGGCAAGTCGACCTTGCTGCGCCTCATCGCCGGGCTCGAGGAGATGGGCGGCGGCACCTTGCGCATCGGCGGCAAGGTGATGAACCAGACGCCGGCGGCCGATCGCGGTGTCGCCATGGTGTTCCAATCCTATGCGCTCTATCCGCATATGACGGTGGCCGAGAATATGGGCTTCGCGCTCAAGATGATCGGCACGCCGAAGCCTGAGATCGACCGCAAGGTCGCGGAGGCGGCCGAGATCCTCGATCTCGGCGACCTGCTGCAGCGCAAGCCCAGGCAATTATCGGGCGGCCAGCGCCAGCGCGTCGCCATCGGCCGCGCCATCGTGCGCAAGCCGGATGTATTTCTGTTCGACGAACCCTTGTCCAATCTCGATGCCGAATTGCGCGCCCGCATGCGTGTCGAGATCGCGCGGCTCCATAAGGAACTCAAGACGACGATGATCTATGTGACGCATGATCAGGTCGAGGCGATGACGCTCGCCGACCGGATCGTGCTGCTCAACAAGGGCCGCATCGAGCAGCAGGGTGCGCCGCTCGATCTCTATGAGGCGCCGGCGAACAAGTTCGTCGCCGGCTTCCTCGGCCAGCCGAAAATGAACTTCCTCGCCATCGGTGTTCTGCCGGTCGTCGGCGCCGTGCGGGGAGCCGTGACCTTGGGGCTCAGGCCCGATGCGATCGAGATTCTCGATCGTCCACGGCCGGGCGCCGTTGCGGGCCGCATCGTCGTGGTCGAGCAATTGGGCACCAGCACGCTGCTTCATGTGCAGCTCGATGGCGTGGCGGATCTCGTCACCGTCGAAGTGCGCGGCAAGACGGCGCACAAGGCAGGCGCCGATATCTGGCTCGGCCTCGATCCGGCGAAAGGTCATTTTTTCACCGCCGACGGCACACGTCTGGCGCTATGAAGGCGTTTTGACGAGAAGCCTGGAGCGCAGCACGAAGGTCAGGATGAGCCCGGCGAGGAAGCCGCCAATATGGGCCCACCAGGCCACCTGGACCTCATCGCCGCTCGAGATGAAGATGCTCAGGAGCTGCAGCGCGAACCAGCCGCTCAAGGCCCAGAAGGCCGAGATCGGCAAGGGAATGCGCATGAACAGCAGGATCCAGACACGCGCTTTGGGATAGAGCAGCAGATAGGCGGCGAGCACGCCCGACACCGCGCCCGACGCGCCGATGAGCGGCGCGCCCGAATCCGGCTGCATCACCGTATGCAGCAGGCCGGCGGCGATGCCGCAGAGCAGATAGAAGAGCAGAAAGCCGAAATGGCCGAAAGCGTCCTCGATATTGTCGGCGAAGACCCACAGGAAGGCCATGTTGGAGATGAGATGCATCCAGCCGCCATGCAGGAATTGATAGGTGATGAGGGTGAGCGGCTCCGGCACCGGATTGTTGAACTGGCCGGCATCGACGACATGCAGCAGCTCCACCGGCACGATGCCGTAGCCGGTCGCGACTGCCCACAGAGTCTGCTCGCTGGTGAAGGCACCGGTCATCAGAAAGGCGACGACATTGATGATGATGAGGGCGCCGGTCACATATTGGAAGCGGATGACCTTGAGCGGCGTGTTATCGTGGAGCGGAACGAACATCAGCGGTTGGCACCCTTCACCCACAACACGTCGCCATCACCTTGCGCATTCACCCAGCGGCTGGCGACGAAGAAGAAATCCGACAGGCGGTTGACGAAAGTCAGCACGCCGTCACTCACATCCTCTTGCGGGTCGGCGGCGAGCTCGACGATGAGCCGCTCGGCGCGCCGGCACACGGTGCGGCAGAGATGGAGATGCGCCGCGCCGGCATGTCCGCCTGGCAGCACGAAAGAGCGCAAGGGGTTCAAGATCGCATTCAGCTCGTCGATCTCGGCCTCGAGCCGCTCGGTCTGGTGCGCCGTCATGCGCAGGGGCTCATAGCCCAGATCCTTGCCGGTGTCGGGCACGCAGAGATCGGCGCCGAGATCGAAGAGATCGTTCTGGATGCGGGCCAGCATGAGATCAAGACGGGCGAATTCCCTGGTGTGGAGCCTTGCGATGCCCAGCACCGCATTGGTCTCGTCGACTGTGCCATAGGCCTGGATGCGCAAATGTGTCTTCGGCACGCGCTCGCCGGAGCCCAGCGCGGTGTCACCCTTGTCGCCGGTGCGTGTATAGATGCGGTTGAGTACGACCATGCCCGATCCTTAGTTGCTCCATGATACCCGATGTTCGCGGAAAGCGGTGGCCAGAATGCGCAAGGCGGCGCGCGACCTGTCATCGGTCAACGTCGTATGCAGCACGATGTCGGAGGATGGCAAGGCCGGAAGGCCGAGCTGCTGGCTGACCTCGATCAGGCCCGCCGGGGCCACGCGATGGGTCAGGGGCGCGACCGCCAGGCCGGCGCAGACCGCCGCGACGATCGCCGGAATGCCGCCGCCGACAAAGGTTTCCGTCCACGGGATGCCGGCCTCGTCGAGCGCCCGCGTCGCCATGATGCGCTCGGCGCAGGTCGGTGCGAAGGAGGCGATGCGCAAGGGCTCCTCGCTATCGCGGCTGAAGCCCGGGGCGGCGAACCAGCCCAGATGCTCCTCGGTCAGCACCTCGCCCTGGCGCCGGTCGTCCTCACAGCGCACGATCACCGCGTCGAGCTTGCCCTTGTCATAAGCGGCCATGAGATTGCGCCCGATGTCGATGCAGACCTCGATAATGAGAGCGGGATCATGGGCATGGAGCCGCGCCAGGAGGCGGGGCAGCTCGGCGCCCGCGACGTGGTCGATGAAGCCGATGGCGAGACGGCGCGGCGTCGCGGTGAGCCCGGCCACCGCCCGCTCATGAGCGGCGATGAAGTCGCGCGCGGCGCATAAAAAGGCGGCGCCCCTGACCGAGGGGCGGACCAGGCGCGGCGTCCGTTCGATGAGCCGGAAGCCGAGCCGGTCCTCCAGCCGCTTCAGCTTCACGCTGATCGCCGCCTGGGTGGTGCCCAAGGTCTCGGCGGCTCTTGTAAAGCTGTGCAGATCGGCCACCAATACGAAGGCCTGCACCGATTCCACGTCCAGCGTGACCATTGCATTCATTCTATTTTGTTATCTCTGAAATAGGTAATCATCCTATTTTTATATAGTCAAGGCCCGACTATCTCTCCCCCGAACCGAAGCTCTCGAACCGGGGGACACCGCATGAGCCTTGAGCAATCCCGAAACAACATGATCGCGCTGGCCGCCACTTGTCTGGCGGCCCTGATGTTCGGCCTGGAAATATCCAGCGTGCCGGTGATCCTGCCGACGCTCGAGCGCGTGCTCGGCGCCGATTTCCAGGACATGCAGTGGATCATGAACGCTTATACGATCGCCTGCACGACGGTGCTGATGGCGACCGGCACGCTGGCCGACCGGTTCGGGCGGCGCCGCGTCTTTGCCGTCAGTACGCTGGCTTTCGCCGTCACCTCGCTACTCTGCGGCGTGGCGCCCAACGCCTTCCTCCTGATCGTCGCCCGCTTCGCGCAAGGCATTGCCGGCGGGGCGATGTTCATCTGCACCATCGCCATCCTGTCGCATCAGTTCCGGGAAGGGCGGGAGCGCGTCCGGGCCTTTGCCATCTGGGGCGTCATCTCCGGCATCGGCCTGGGCTTCGGACCGGTCATCGGCGGGGCGATCATCGCGCTGTCGACCTGGCAGTGGGTTTTCCTCGTGCATGTGCCGCTGGCCGTCATCACCTTGATCCTGACGCGGGCCGGTGTCAGGGAATCGCGTGATCCGGAAACCAAACATCTCGATCTTCCCGGCATCGCCACGTTGACGGTATCCGTCTTCTGCCTGACCTACTACATCACGCAAGGCGCCGATCTCGGCTTCGGCAGTCTCGCGGGGCTCACCATTCTGGCCGCCGCTGCGGCGAGCTTCGTCGCCTTCATCTTCGCCGAGAACCTCAATCCCCATCCGATGTTCGACTTCTCGGTGTTCAAGGTGCGCAATTTCTCCGGCGCGATCATCGGCTGCATCGGCATGAATTTCAGCTACTGGCCGTTCATGATCTATCTGCCGATCTATTTCACCATCGGTCTCGGCTATGACAGCACCGTCACCGGGCTGGTGCTGCTCGCTTACACCGTGCCGTTCCTGGTCATGTCGCCGGTGGCGCAATATCTGCTCCACCGCCATGGTGCCCGCACCATCATTCCGCTCGGCCTGTTCACCATCGGGCTTGGCTTCCTGCTGATGCGGTTCGGCAGCGCTTTTCTCGAGGCCAGCTGGCTGACCATGCTGCCGGGAGCCCTGCTGGCCGGCATCGGCATCGGCCTGACCAGCACGCCCGTCACCGACACGACCACCGGATCGGTCTCGGCCGACCGCGCCGGCATGGCGTCCGGCATCGACACCAGCGCCCGGCTGATCGCACTCGCCATCAATATCGCGGTGATGGGCTTCGTGCTGGTGGAGGGCGTGCTCGCTTATTTGAGAAGCGCGCTGCCGTCGGCGCTCGACGCTGTCGAGTTGCGCTCGCTGGCGCAAGGTATCGCAGCGGGCAGCGTGACGTCGCTCGACCAGAAGATTCCCGGTGCCTCGGGCACGATCCTGCACGAGGCGCTGACCCAGGGCTTCGGCTGGGTCATGCTCTATGGCGGCATCGGTGTCTGGATCCTGGCGGCGCTCAGCTTCGTGATCTTCAGTCGTCCGGCGAAGAAACGTCACCCGGTCGCGGGGTGAATTGTCACTCGTCCCTGAGGATCGGTGCCGGCTTGGCGGTCAGCGCCCGCCAGGTGACGGCGAGGCCGGCGGTGATCGCCAGCACCATCGCCAGCAGCGCCGTCGAGAGCGCCGTCACCCAGGAGAAGCTCCACGGCATTTCGAGGATCCAGAAGCTCAGGAACCAGGAACCCGCGGCGCCGACGGTGACGCCGAAGATCGCCGAGGCGAGACCCAGAATGCCATATTCGATGATGAAGGCCTGGATGAGCTCAAGCCTGGTCGCACCATAGGTCTTGAGCACCACGGCGTCATAGAGCCGTCCGGAAAGCCCGGCGCTCAAGGCACCGGCCAGAACCAATATGCCGGTGACAAGGGTCAGCGCATTGGCGCCGCGGATGGCAGCCAGCATCTGGGTCAGGAGATCGGTGACGGTCGCCACCACGTCCTTGACCCGAATCGCGGTCACGGTCGGGAAGGCGCTCGAGACCTTGTTGAGCAGCAGACCTTCATCGCCACCCGACATCTCGATGGTGACGATGTTCTGATGCGGCGCCTTGGACAAGGTGTCCGGCGTGAAGATCATCAGGAAGTTGATGTCGAGCGAGCGCCAGTTCACTTTTCTGAGGCTCGCAATCTTCGCGGTGATATCGCGGCCCAGGACATTGACGGTGATGTCGTCGCCGATCTTGAGGCCGAGGCCGTCGGCCACCTCGCCGACGAAGGAGACGAGCGGTGGTCCCTTGTAATCGGCCGGCCACCATTCGCCGGCGATCAGCGTCGAACCTTGCGGCAGGTCGCTCGCATAGGTCAGGCCGCGGTCGCCGCGCAAGGCCCAGGCGGTGTCGGGCGAGGGCTTCGCCTTGTCGGCGGTTACGCCTTTCACATGCGTGATCCGCCCACGGAGCATCGGCGCCGTCTCGACCTTGGTGACACCGGGCTCCTTGGTCACGAGGTCGAGGAAGGCCTGCTTCTCGTCATTGCGGACATCGAGGAAGAAGAAGGACGGCGCCCGATCGGGGATACCCGATGTGAGCTCGGTGGAGATGGTGCGGTCGGTGAGCGCCAGGGTCACGAACAGGGTGAGGCCAAGACCCAGAGCGAGAATGACCGAGATCGCCGCCGAGCCGGGGCGATGCACATTGGAAAGCGCATAGCGCCAGATGGCGCTTTTCGGCCGCGGCAATTTCGCGGTCAGGCGGACGATCGCGGCGGCAAGACCCAACAGTACGATGAAGCTGCCGGCGAGGCCGCCCAGATAGATGCTGGTGATGCGGACATCGGAAAAGCTCGCATAGACAAGGCCGGCGAGCGCCGCCAAAGCGAGGGCGATGGTGATCAGCGCGCCCCAGCCCGGCCAGCCGCCGAAGGCCACGACATGGTGACGGAACAGAGCCGAGGCCGGTACATAGCGCGTGCGGGCGAGCGGCCACATGGTGAAGGCGATGGTGACCAGGAAACCGAAGAGGGCGGCGAGCGCCAAGGGGCGCGGCTCGATGCGCGCGGTCAACGGCAAGGGAATCATATCGCCGATCGTCGCTTTGGCGATGGCGGGCGCCACGGCGCCGAGCGCAAGGCCGATGATGATGGCGAGCAGCGCCACCGCCATGATCTCGGTCAGATAGATGCCGGTGATCAGGCGCTGGCTGGCGCCCAGGCATTTGAGCGTCGCGATCGATTCAGTGCGGCGGCTGATGAAGGCGCTCGCCGCATTGGCGATGCCGGCGCCACCGATGATGAGCGCAGTGAGACCCACCAGCGTCATGAAATAGGACAGCCGTTCGATATATTGATCGGCGCCGGGCGCGGCGCTGCCGCGGTTGCGCACCCGCCAGCCGGAATCGCGATGATCCTCCTGGGCCTGGCGCACCACTTCGCGCACCTGCGCGAGGCTGGTGCCTTCCGGCATCTTCACCCGGTATTTCCAGGTGATGAGGCTGCCCGGCTGGACGAGGCCGGTCGCCTGCAGCGAGGCTTCGCTCATCAACACGCGCGGTCCGAGAGCAAGACCGTCCGAAATACGGTCGGGCTCATGGCTGATGGCGGCGCGGACGACGAACTCCTTGTCGCCGATCTTGAAGCGGTCGCCGGTCTTGAGGCCTAGTCTCTCGAGCAGGATCGGATCGACGGCGACGCCGTCGCCTTCGACCGCCGTCTTGACGTCGCCGACCGGGTCGAGGGTCAGCGCGCCATAGAGCGGATAGAGACCGTCGATGGATTTGATCTCGACCAGCGCTGTGCGATCATTGCCGCGCGCCATGGCGCGCAAGGAGCCGACTTTCGAAACGGTGCCCTTGCTGGCGAGGAACGCCATTTCGGCCGGCGTCACCTCGCGGTGGATGAGCGCCACCTCGACATCGCCGCCGAGCAGAGGCTGGCCCTGCTCGACGAGGCCGCGGTCGATGGCGGCGCCGAGCGAGCCGACAATGGCGATGGCCGCGGTGCCGAGCGCCAGGCAGATGAGGAAGATCCAGAAACCCTGCAGCCCCGAGCGCAGGTCGCGCCAGGCATAGGTGAGCCAGAGCTTCGGCATCATGGATGGGCGCCCGAGACGATGCGGCCGTCACGCACCGAGGCTACCCGGTCGCAGCGCTTGGCGAGCACCGGGTCATGGGTGATGAGCATCAAGGTGGTGCCGTCCTCGCGCTTCAGGCTGAAGAGCAGGTCCATGATGGCGGCCCCCGTATCGAGGTCGAGATTGCCGGTCGGCTCGTCGGCCAGGATGATCCTGGCGCCCGAAGCGAGTGCCCGGGCAATGGCGACGCGCTGCTGCTCGCCGCCCGACAGCTGGCTCGGATAGTGGCTGAGCCGGTGGCCGAGGCCCACCCGCTCGAGATGCGTCCTGGCCTTGGTGAGGGCGTCGGCGACGCCCTTGAATTCGAGCGGCACGGCGACATTTTCGAGCGCCGTCATGGTCGGGATCAGATGGAAGGATTGGAAGACGATGCCGATGGCGTCGCGCCGGAAACGCGCCAGGGCGTCCTCGTTCTTGCCGGCGAGCGGAGTGCCGTTGACGGTGATGGTGCCGGCGCTGACCCGTTCGAGGCCGGCGATCACCATCAGAAGCGTGGTCTTTCCGGAGCCCGAGGGGCCGACAATGCCGAGCGCCTCGCCGGGGCTTACCGACAGGTCGATGCCGCGCAGGATGTCGACCGGGCCGGCGCGGCTCGGAAGGGTGAGGCGGACATTTTCAAGGGAAACGATCGGGGAAGGCATCCGGCCTAGATGGGAGAAGGGCGGCTAAAAGTCCATATCGCGCCGTGGGATGCGAAATCTGGTTACAATTTTCGGACGGCTCCTTGTGGACTTATCCCTTTGGGATCTCATGACTTGCTGTTGTCACAAGGAGTTCCTACCTAATTGGGCATGCGATTCGGCTTCCTCGCCTTCTGCCTTGGCCTCGTTCTCGCCTTCTCGCCTCTTCAGGCGCAAAGCCTCCGTATCCTGGCCCTGGGGGACAGCCTGACCGCCGGTCTGGGGGTCGAACCGGCCGATGCTTTTCCGGCCAAGCTCGAAGCGGCCCTCAAGGCCCGCGGTCACGATATTGTGATCACCAATGCCGGGGTCTCCGGCGACACCAGCGCGGCCGGCGCCGAGCGTCTCGACTGGGCTCTGGGCGATCCGGTCGATGCCGTCATCGTCGAGCTCGGCGCCAATGACGCCTTGCGCGGGATCGATCCGGAGCAGACCGAAAAGGCGCTCGACCGCATCCTCACCGAGATCAAAAAGCGCAACCTGCCGGTGCTCTTCGCCGGCATGCTCGCCCCCCGTAACCTCGGTCCCGACTATGGGAAGAAATATGACGCGCTGTTCCCGCGCCTTGCGCAGAAACATGGCGTGCTCTTCTACCCCTTCTTCCTCGACGGCGTCGCCGCCGACCCGGCGCTCAACCAGCCGGACGGACTCCATCCCAACAGCAAAGGAGTGGATATGATCGTCTCGCGAATCCTTCCGATCACGGAAGACCTGCTCAAGCAGGCCGCCTCCAAATAGCTCTTTTCTTCTTCACGAATCGCGTTAGCGTAGGACTGCTCACGCGACTAAACGAGCTCCGCTTGAAAGGAGGCCCGCCATGCCGCGACTGTTTACCGGTGTCGAAATCCCGACCGACGTTGCCTTTGAGCTTGATCTCATGAGAGGCGGCATCTGGGGCGCTCGCTGGATCGACCGGGAATCCTACCACATCACTCTGCGCTTCATGGGCGACATAGATGACGGATTAGCCCGAGAAATCGCGGCTGAACTCGATGCGGTGTCGGCCAAGCCTTTCACGCTGCGGCTCAAGGGCATCGATGCTTTCGGCGGCAACAAACCACATTCGCTTTATGCGAGCGTGGCGGAGAGCCCGGAGCTCAGACGGCTGCAGAGCACGCATGAGCGCATCTGCCAGATGCTCGGCATGCCGCCCGAGCAGCGCAAGTTCACGCCGCATGTGACGCTGGCGCGTTTACGCGACACGACGCTCGATCACGTGCATCGCTTCATCGCGGCGCACAGCCTGTTCGCGAGCCGCTTCTTCGAGGTCGATCGTTTCGTGCTGTTCTCGTCGCGGCCGTCGCGCGGCGGCGGGCCCTATGCGGTCGAGGAAGCCTACGCGCTCGGCGCCGCGTTCTGAGCATGCGCGACAGGCTCTCCCCCGAGCAGCGCGTCGAGGCGCTTGCGGGCCTACCCGGCTGGAGCCTGGTCGAGGGCCGCGAGGCCATCACCAAAAGCTACAAGTTCAAGAGCTTCAGCGAAGCCTTCGGTTTCATGGCCAGGGTGGCGCTGGAGGCCGAGAAGCTCGACCACCATCCCGAGTGGTTTAACGTTTACAACAGGGTGGAGGTGGTGCTGGCCACCCACAGCGCCCAAGGGTTAACGGAACTCGACGTCAAGCTTGCCCAAAAGATGGACCTGATCGCGAAGTTGTGAGAAAGTTCAACGCCTTGACGGTGGGGTGGGGAGACCCCATATGCGATCGGTGTTTCGAATTCCTGGAGGGAGCAACCTAAATGGCTGATATCAGATACCAGAACCAGGCGCAGACCCGCGCCGGTACGCAAGCCGAGATAGACCAGGGCCTCCGGTCCTATATGCTCGGCGTCTACAATTACATGGCGCTCGGTGTGGCCGCGACGGCCATCATCACGCTGGCCGTGGCGTCCAGCCCGGCCGCGCTGGCGACCGTCTATTCGCTGAAGTGGGTGTTCTTCATCGCCATCCTGGCGATGGGCTTCTTCGCCCCGCGGCTGATCCTGTCGGGCAACACCGCCCTGGCGCAGGGTTCCTACTGGCTCTATGTGGGCCTCTGGGGTCTTGCCATCGCGCCGATGGTCGGCACCTATCTCGGCCTCGATTCCTCACTGGTGGTGCGGGCCTTCCTCATCACCGCGGTGACCTTCGGCGCCACGAGCCTTGCCGGCTATGTGACCAAGCGCGATCTGTCGGGCTTCGGCGCCTTCTTCATGATGGCCTCCATCGGCATCATCATCGCCATGGTGGTCAACGTGATCTTCTTCCAGAGCACGTTCATGAGCCTGATCACGTCGATCGTGACCGTTCTGCTGTTCGCCGGCGTAACCGCCTATGAAACGCAGATGATCAAGGAAATGTATGTGGAAGGCGATGCGCCCGGCGTCGCCAAGGGCAAGTCGATCTTCGGCGCCTTTGCTCTCTATGGCAGCTTCATCACGCTGTTCGTCCACATCCTCAATATCCTGGGGATCATGCGCAGCGAGTAACGCGGCGACCAGCCACAGAACCGAACCCCGGATGGAAACATCCGGGGTTTTTTTGTTGGCTGGATCAGACCGTAACCAGCTTGGGCTTGCCGAGGAGGACCCGCAGCACCTGGGCCAGGTCATGCCCACGCCTGAGGATCATGCCGCCCTGGGCGATCACCGCATAGGCGCCCTGTCGGCGGGCCAGCGTCATGTCCTTGACGATGCGATAGAGCGGCATCTCGCTGGCGCGCCGGTAGATGGAGAAGGTGGCGGTATGGATGTCGAAATCGAGCGCGTAGTCGCGCCATTCGCCCTCGGCGACCTTGGACCCATAGAGATTGAGAATAATATTGAGCTCTTTCCGGTCGAAAGCAGTCTTCTTCACCGGCGGGCTGGTATCCCGGATTTCCGAACGAGGACCAGCCGCCCGCGTCCGGAAGGAAATTATAGGCTCGAAATCGCTCACCTTGGTCCGCGACTCCATTCTTCTTGGAACAAAGAATGGACCCTCCTCGCCGGCTTGGCAAGCATGCCTTGCGGCAGGGCCATCAACTTATTGGAATCGAAGCGATTCAAGCTTTTTGGGGCTGAGAGCGATCTTACTGGCATGCAATGAAAGTTTCACATTGCCGCCGCATTCCGGCCCTTTGACAGACATCATGGATGGGCACACTCCAATCGTTGCCTCAATGGCCCGGCTGGCGCGAAGCATCGGAAATCTCAGCCCCCCAGCCCCCCGTAGCCAAGTGCCGCCGGGCCGATACCATCTCCCCTTCTGTGAGTAGAGGCGTTTTGAGTTCGCGGCCGGTGGAAACACTGGCCGCTTTTCTTTTGCGGCCTCCCTATCGCTCTCCGATCGAACAAGCTTGACGGATCGCCGGCTCTTCCCCAAATGCCAGCCGGAATTTGGCAGAAGGGTTGGACATGGCTGAGAAGAAGAAGGCGAAGGCCGGCGAGACGCATTCGCATAGTTTCCAGGCGGAAGTCGCGAAGCTCCTGCATCTGATGGTGCATTCGGTCTATTCCGACCGTGACGTCTTCCTGCGCGAGCTCATCTCCAACGCCGCCGACGCCCTCGACAAATTGCGCTACGAGGCGATCGCCAGGCCCGAACTGCTGGCCGGCGCCCCCGATCTCGCCATCACCATCACGCCCGACAAGGCGGCCAAGACCCTCACCGTTGCCGACAATGGCATCGGGATGAGCGAGCAGGAACTCATCGACAATCTCGGCACCATCGCCAAATCCGGCACCCAGGCCTTCATGGAGCAGGCTAAGGACGACACGGACAAGGGCGGCATCCATCTCATCGGCCAGTTCGGCGTCGGCTTCTATTCGTCCTTCATGGTCGCCAATAAAGTCGAGGTGACCTCGCGCAAGGCCGGGACCGATGAAGCCTTCGCCTGGTCGTCGGACGGCACCGGCACCTTCACGGTAACCCCGGTCAAGCCGGAAGAGGCGCCCCAGCGCGGCACCAGCATCGTCCTCCATCTCAAGGAGGACGCGCTCGAATTCCTTGAGGACTGGAAGATCGAAGAGGTGGTGCGCGCCTATTCCGATCACATCGCGCATCCGATCCGGCTGGCGCAAGGGGCTGAGACGACGCGCCAGATCAATGCGGCTTCCGCCATCTGGACGCGGTCCAAATCGGACATCACGCCCGATCAGTACAAGGAGTTCTTCGGCCATATCACCGGGGCCTATTCCGATCCGGCGCTGACGCTCCATTACAAGGCGGAAGGCCGCAACGAATATACGGTGCTGCTTTTCGTGCCGGGCGAGAAGCCGTTCGATCTCTATGATCCGGAACGGCGCGGTCGTCAGAAGCTCTATGTCCGGCGCGTCTTCATCACCAGCGATGCCGAATTGCTGCCGCCTTACTTGCGCTTCGTGCGCGGCGTCATCGACAGCGAAGACATGCCGCTCAACATCTCGCGCGAGATGCTGCAGCACAATCCGCAAGTGGCGGCGATCCGCAAGGCGGTCACCAACAAGGTGCTGGCCGAACTCAAGAAGTGCTTCGAGACCGAGCCCGAAAAAGCCGCCAGGATCTGGGACGCTTTCGGCCCCGTCATCAAGGAGGGCCTCTATGAGGATATGGAGCGGCGCGACCAGCTGTTCGAGATCGCGCGCTTCAACACGACCAAACGCGAAGGCGTGACGCTCAAAGACTATGTCGCCGATCTGAAAGCCAATCAGACGGCGATCTATTATCTCACCGCCGAAGACGCGGCGAAGGCCAAGGCCAGCCCGCAGCTCGAAGGTTTCCGCGCCCGCGGCATCGAGGTTCTTCTCCTCACCGATGCGGTCGACAGTTTCTGGGTGCGCATGGCGCTGGGCTTCGACGGCAAGCCGTTCAAGTCGGTGACGCAAGGTGCCACCGATCTCGACCTCATCCCGCTCGTCGAGGAGGCGCCGAAATCCGATGCCGATGAAGGCGCCACCGCGACGCTCATCGCTTTCATCAAGCAGACGCTTGGTGATCAGGTCGGCGATGTGCGCAAATCCGCGCGCCTCACCGACAGCCCGGTCTGCCTCGTCGCCAGCGACCAGGGCCTCGACCGCACGCTGGAGAAATTGCTGGCGCGCCAGGGCACGACCGACGTGAAGGTGACGGCGCCGATTCTCGAGATCAACGCCGGCCATGCGCTCATCAAGGCCCTAGCCGAGACCGCCAAGAAATCCGGCGCCTCGGCCGAGCTCGGCGACGCCTCGGGCCTGTTGCTCGATCTCGCCCGCGTGATGGATGGCGAGCGTGTCGCCGACCCGGCGAAATTCGCCGGCTCGGTCAGCGCGCTGATGCAGAAAGCCTACAGCTAGATTGATGGTTTTGGGCGCATCGGCTGATCCGAAAAGTCTGCAACTTTTCGGGCCGATGCGTCACAATTTGAACCGATAATGCCCGGTGACCGGGTAGGTGAAGAGGATGTCCTCGAGCCTGGCGCCGGCACCGATATTGTGCACGCAGAGCGGCCGCTGGCCGTCGGCGGAGGCGAACTGGCTGACCAGCGCGATATGCGCCAGATTGCCGGGCAGCATCTGCGAGACGATGTCGCCGGGGCGGTAGTCGCGCGCATTTTCGGTGACCGGCAGCTGCGCGCCCTGCCGGGCGAAGAACGTCTGCAGATTGGGCACGCGCCGGTGATCGATATTGCGGTCCGGCAGCTTGAGGCCCCAGATGCGCGGATAGGCCGTGAAGTTGCCGCGCATGTCCTCATGGACGAGCTTCTGGAGATCGACCCTGAGGCCTGAGCGGTAGGCCCTGACGATCACATCGGTGCACACGCCGCGCTCCGATGCGACGTCGCCACCTGGATATTTCAAGGTCGCATAGGCCGGGTCATAGATCGTGGTAACGCCGATTTGATGCAGACCCTCCGTGACCAGACGCTCGGCGTCGCCTTCCGCCCGGGCGAAGACCGGCATGTCGGGAGGCGGCGGGCTCGCGGGGCCGAGTACGGATTGTGCCACGACAGTCAGGTGACGGGCGGGGATGAGGCCGGCAATCGCGACCGTGGCGACGAGGCCGGCGAGCGGCAGGATGAGCAGACGACGGGAAACCATGGCCTGCAATCAGGCCATGGCAATGTGGCAGACTTGCGTCGGGATTACCGCCCGGCATTTTCGTGCCGGACGGCTGGCTCAGCTTGCCGCCGGTACCGGTCGTGCCTTGGCGCGGGCTTTCCCGCGATACCAAATGGCCACGGCCATGAGAACGCCGACCGCCAGGATCGCGAGGCCCCAGAGCGGACGGTAATAGAACCAGCCCAGCGCGATGGCGAGCGAGCCCAGCAGCGCCGTCAGCAGGAACGCGACGAGGCCGGTGCCGAAGCGCACCATATCGCCGAAGAACGGCACGACGTCGCCCAAGACACCGAAGATGCGCAGGATCAAGGTGAAGCCGACCAGCAGCAGCACAAGGCCCACGGCGCGCAGCACCCAGGTGATGATGGTGTTGCCGGTCTGCGCGTCGGCGAACATCTGCTGGGCGCTGACGATGCCGGACTGCGTCAGGAAGATCGTCTGGCCGTTCGAGGTCACATAGTCGGTAAGGCCATTACCCTTCTGGGCCCCGGCGGCGCTCACCTGAGGAAGATTTGCTGCCTCATAGGAGATACGCAGGTCGCCGATCCAGGGCTGGTCGAGATTGTAGCCGATGAAAACGCGGCCCTGGTCGATGCGGGCCGAACGGGTTGGCGCCACGCGGTCTTTGATCCGCGCCGCATCGGTTTCGGTCAAGGCAAGTGTTTTGTGCTCGCCGAGGCCGCCGATCTGTTCGCCGGTCAGGCTGAAGGCGCCGAGATCGCCGGACGCGACGGCGAAGTCGTTCGACCTGATCGGCATCGCCGGGTTGGCGTGGCCGTCCGGCACCTTGAACTTCGCCGATTCGATCGATTCGCTCGACCACTCTTTGGCGTATTCATAGGTGGTGACGGTCTCCTCGCCGCCGCCGAGCTTGGTCTTGGTCTCGGAACGGGAGGTTTCCTTCCATTGATACATCTCGACCGTGCGGATCAGGCGAACCGCGCCTTCGGCGGCAACGCCCAGATCGGCGTCGGCGGGCGTGCCCTTGGGCGCGAAGGCGCCGGCGATATGGATGAGCTTGCCTTCATAAGCGGGGTCGATCTTGGCCGCATCGACCGAGACGATTGAACCGGCGCCTTCGGTCAGCGCCCGATAGGTCTTGATCGCCCGGCCCTCGTTCCAGAACAGGAGGACGAGAGAGGCGGCGACGAGGATGAAGCCAACCAATATGCCGGTCAGCGCCTGCTTCAGCCGGCTGAACCACGAGGTCGTGGTGGTTTCGCTATAAGTATTATTGGCTTGCGCCATGATGTCCCCTGGGAATCAGTTCTGCCCGCTCCTGCGGGCGCTGTCTTTGCCTCAGAACATGGCGTAAGGGAAGAAGGAGGAAGGCGGCCATGCGGCGGCGGCAGGCTTGCCTCCAGGCTTTGGGGGTTTGACTCCCTGAGTCCAGGCGCTAAATAGCCGAAACACCTAACCTCCGGACAGGCAAGGCCAATGGCACCGCGTACGCTTTACGACAAGATTTGGGACGATCACCTGGTGGATGAGCAGCCGGACGGTACCTGCCTCCTCTATATCGATCGCCATCTCATCCATGAAGTGACGAGCCCGCAGGCCTTCGAGGGCCTGCGCATGACCGGCCGCAAGGTGCGCCACCCCGAGAAGACGCTGGCCGTGGTCGACCACAATGTGCCAACCACCGACCGCAGCCACGGCATCGCCGAGCCGGAAAGCCGCACCCAGGTCGAAACGCTGGCGCAGAACGCCAAGGATTTCGGCATCGAATATTACAATGAGCTCGACCGCCGCCAGGGCATCGTCCATGTGGTCGGTCCCGAGCAGGGCTTCACCTTGCCCGGCACCACCATCGTGTGCGGCGACAGCCATACCTCGACCCATGGCGCCTTCGGCGCGCTCGCCCATGGCATCGGCACGTCGGAGGTCGAGCATGTGCTCGCCACCCAGACGCTGATCCAGAAGAAGGCCAAGAACATGCTGGTCCAGGTGGACGGCAAGCTCGCTTCCGGCGCCACCGCCAAGGACATCATCCTCGCCATCATCGGCGAGATCGGTACCGCCGGCGGCACCGGCTCGGTCATCGAATATGCGGGCGAGGCTTTGCGCGACCTGTCGATGGAAGGCCGTATGACGATCTGCAACATGTCGATCGAAGGCGGTGCCCGCGCCGGCATGATCGCGCCGGACGAGAAGGCCTATGCCTATCTGAAAGACCGGCCGAAGTCGCCCAAGGGCGCCAACTGGGATGCAGCACGGCGCTACTGGGACACGCTCCATACCGATGACGGCGCTCATTTCGACCGGGTTGTGAAGCTCGATGCGGCGTCGCTGCCGCCGATCGTCTCCTGGGGCACGAGCCCCGAGGACGTCGTTTCGATCGCCGGCGCCGTGCCCAATCCGGACGACATCCAGGATGAAGGCAAGCGCCAGTCGAAATGGCGGGCGCTCGACTATATGGGCCTCAAGCCCGGCACCAAGATCACCGACATCCCGCTCGACATGATCTGGATCGGCTCATGTACCAATGGCCGCATCGAGGATCTGCGCGCCGTCGCCAAGATCGTCGAAGGCCGCAAGATCAGCGACCGGCTCAAGGGCATGATCGTCCCGGGCTCCGGCCTCGTCAAAGTCCAGGCCGAGCAGGAAGGCCTCGACAAGATCTTCCTCGCCGCCGGCTTCGAATGGCGTGAGCCCGGCTGCTCGATGTGCCTCGGGATGAATCCCGATCAGCTGAAGCCCGGCGAGCGCTGCGCCTCGACCTCCAACCGCAACTTCGAGGGCCGTCAGGGCTATAAGGGGCGCACCCATCTGGTGTCGCCGCAAATGGCGGCGGCGGCGGCTATCGCCGGTCACTTTGTCGACATACGGAACTGGAACTAAGTTCCGGTAGTCGCTTGGTAACTGTCCCGGCGATTAACGGTTGATGAACGACCCATTAAGGGTTATGTCATCAGCGAGGCGCTAAGGTTGATTCCAAGTTCAACCTTCTTACTTCTGGGTGGCGGGGAGTTTCTCAGGTGATTACTACAGAGTCGGCGGACGCGCGGTTCCTGCGCAAGGTCCTGATCGGTCTTGTCATGCTTACGCTGGCGACCGGTCTCGTGGCGGCCTATACAACTGTCAACGCCATGACCGCCGAAGGACTGGACCTCTGCGAAGCCACCGGCTTTCTCTGCATGATCTGACGGGCCTCGAAGCCCCGTCGCTCGAGGATTTCGACGCGCTGGCCCAAGAGGCCTATGCGCGTCTGCCGCGGACCTTCCATGAATTGACTGGCAATATCATCATCCGGATCGAGGATTTTCCGGAAGACGATGTGCTGCGCGAGATGAAGGCCAACGAGTTCGATCTGCTTGGCCTGTTCCAGGGCGTGGGCCTCGCCCATGGCGAAGAGCTGGCGCATACCGGCATGCTGCCCAATATGGTCTTCCTCTATCGCCGCCCCATTCTCGATTACTGGGCCGAGCATAAGGAAACGCTGGGCGCCGTCATCAGCCATGTCCTGATCCACGAGATCGGCCATCATTTCGGCCTGTCGGACGACGATATGGACCGCCTCGAGCGCCAGGTGCCGTGATGAAGAAGAACGATCGCCAAGCGGAAGCCAAAGCCGCGCTGGAACGCCTGCATCAGCAATCGGAGAGGCTCCTCGGCGCCGACGCGCCGCCAGTCCGCGATGAGCCCGACGACAAGATCGAGATCCTCGGCAAGCGTATCGCGCGGGTTCTGTCGATGATCATTATGGCCGGGCTCATCTATTATCTCTGGCGGACTTATTTCAGCGGCTGACTTTCTCACTGTCGAGATGCGCCAGTTGCGCCTCGGCATAACGCCCACCGACCGCAGCGCCTTTCGGTACCGCTGTCTCGATCGCCGCCAGATCCGCCTCTGAGAGCTTTGCTTCGAGGGCGCCGAGAGATTCGGTGAGCTGATCGCGCTTACGGGCGCCGATCAGAGGGAAGATGTCCGTCCCGCGTGACGCCACCCAAGCGATGGCGACCTGCGCCACCGATACGCCCAGCCGATCCGCCACCTGGCGCAGCGCCTCGACGAGCGCCAGGTTGCGATCGACATTGCCGGCCTGGAACCGCGGACTGTGGTTGCGGAAGTCGGTGGCGCCCGTGGAGGCCTCCTTTTTCCAATGGCCGCTGATCAGACCGCGTGACAGCACGCCATAAGCGGTGACGGCGATGCCGAGTTCGCGGCAGGTCGAGAGGATGTCGTCCTCGATGCCGCGCGAGATCAGCGAATATTCGATCTGCAGATTGCAAATGGGATGGATCTTCGCCGCTCGTCTGATCGTCTCGCTGCCGACCTCGGAAAGGCCGATATGGCGCACGTAACCCGCCTTCACCAATTCGGCGATGGAACCGACCGTCTCCTCGATGGGGACATTCGGATCGAGGCGGGCCGGCCGGTAGATGTCGATGTGATCGGTGTCGAGGCGCACCAGGGAATAAGCGAGCGCCGTCTTGACCGCGGCGGGGCGCCCGTCGAAACCGATCCAGCCGCCGGCCGGATCGCGCTGGGCGCCGAATTTCACGCTTAAAGTGACATCCCCGCGCCGCCGCCCCTTCAACGCCTCGGCGATGAGCAACTCGTTGTGGCCCATGCCGTAGAAATCGCCGGTATCGAGAAGCGTGATGCCGGCATCGAGGGCCTGATGGAGAGTGGCGATGCTCTCGGTACGGTCGGCCGGACCATAAAAAGCGGACATGCCCATCGTGCCGAGCCCGAAGGCGGAAACTTTGGGGCCGGAGTGACCCAGCTGGCGTTGTGTGATCATGTAGGCCTCCTGTCTGGCGGGGTGACAACGCCGATGTGCCACATGATTATTCGTGCGATAATCCGTTCAATGCCAAATAGGCTGTACGGGAAATCGAACAATGAATCGCCCCGAATTCTCCGATCTCGATGCCTTTGTCGCCATCGTCCGGCATCGCAATTTCCGGCGCGCCGCCCGCGAGCGCGGGGTCTCGGCCTCGACGCTCAGCCAATCCGTTCGTGATCTGGAGGAACGGCTGGGGGTCAGGCTGCTCAACCGGACCACCCGCTCCGTCACGGCGACCGAGGCGGGAATGCGGCTGGCGGCCCGGCTGCAGCCGATCTTCTCCGAAATGAACGAGGCACTCGATGAGGTGAACGGCTTTCGCGACACGCCGACCGGCGTCTTGCGGCTCAATGTGCCGGGCGCCGCCCAGCCGATCCTCGCCCCGTTGGCGGCGCGTTTCCTCGCAGGCCATCCTGGTGTCCGCCTCGAAATCACGGTCGACAACAACTTCGTCGATGTTTTCGCCGAAGGCTTCGATGCCGGCATCCGTTATGACGAAAGCCTGGCGCTCGACATGATCGCGCTGCCGATCGGACCGGCGCAGCGTTATGCGGTCGTCGCCTCGCCCGAGCATGTTCGCCGCCATGGCGCTCCCGAGCGGCCGGAGGATCTCCTGACCCGGCCTTGCATCCGGCATCGTTTCTTAAGCGGCGCGATGCTGCCTTGGGAATTCGAGAAGGACGGACAAGTGGTGAAGATCGATGCTGAGGCGGCGCTCGTCACCAACAGTCCCGACATTGCCATACGTGCCGCCGAGGACGGGCTCGGCTGGTATGCCACCTTCGAAAATTTCATCAGGCCGTCTCTCAATACGGGCCGTCTGGTCGAGGCGCTGCAATCCTGGTGCCCTTATTTCCCGGGCCCCTCGCTCTATTATCCGAGCCGCCGGCACATGCCGGCGCCATTGCGCGCTTTCATCGATTTCGTGCAAGCGGGGAATTGAGCTTGGCGAAAATGGCAGCGGCTTCTTCCGCGTAACGTGCGACGAGATCGGCGGCCGGCAGCTCGCGGTTGAAGCGCGCGGACTGTCCGTAGAGCAGGAACGAAACCTCGTGCGGATCGCCTACGCCGAGAAGCGGCTCGCTCAGATCATACATCGACGGGAAGTCGGGCAGGTCGAGCCCTGCGCGCTCCATCTCGCGCGCATAGGCGCTGCGCACCGCGCGAGCGGCACGGCCCGAAAAGGCATCGGTCATCATCGTGTCGGTCTCGGCCGCGTTGCGCAGCATCGCGCGCCGCGTCGCATCGGTGCCGGCTTCCGGACAGGAGAGAAAACCGGTGCCGATCTGGACGCCGCAGGCGCCCAGAGCGAAAGCGGCGGCGATGCCTCTGCCGTCACCAATGCCGCCGGCCGCCACCACCGGCAAGCGCACCGCATCGACAATCTGCGGCACAAGGGCGAGCGTGCCGACGCCATCGGATGGTACGCGCGGTTCATGCGAGCCGCGATGGCCGCCGGCCTCCCAGCCTTGCGCGATGATCACGTCGATCCCCGAAGCGGCCAGAGCTCCAGCCTCGGCGACGGTCGTCGCGGTGCTCATCAGCACGATGCCCGCTGACTTCAGCACTGCGAGCGATGCCGGGTCCGGAACGCCGAAATGAAAGCTCACGACTTTGGGCTTTAGCTCGAGCAACAGCTCCAGCCGTTTGGGGTCGAAGCCGGGCCCGTGCGGTGCGGCCGCGTTCGCAGGCTCGGCGAGACCGAAGCGGCGATACCAGGGCAGCACTGCATCGCGCGTCCGCGCAAACCGCTTCGGATCCGGATGCGGTGCCGGATGGGCGAAGAAATTGAGATTGAAGGGACGGTTGGTCAGTGCGCGCAGTTCCGCGACATGCGCGACGAGCGCGTCCGCCGTCATTTCGGCGCAGCCCAGCGAGCCGAGTCCACCGGCATTGCTCACCGCGGCGGCGAGCGCCGGCGTCGCCGATCCCGCCATCGGGGCCTGAATAATCGGATGATCGATGCCAAGCGCATCGCAAAGACGGCGATCGGGCCACATGATCGGTCAGTCCGGCAATTCGATCGGCTTCAATTCGTCATAGCGGTCGCCGGGGCCGGGATTGTCCTTCGGCGTCTCGCCGCCCAGATGCCTGACGATGCCCCATACCGCATTGAGCCCGGTCTGCACCGCGCCCTCGACCCAGCCCGGCGTCCAGGACACGCCGTCGCCCGCCATGAAGATACCCTTCTGATCGGGCGGCATGTCATCCTGCATGAAATGGCAATACATGCGGTGATTGTAGCGATAGTGGCCGGGCAGCGCGCCTTTGAAGGCCCCGAGGAAATTCGGGTCCGACTCCCATGACACGGTGATCGGATCACCAATGATGTGCTTCTCGATATCGAGGGTCGGATAGACACGCTTCAAGGCGTCGAGCGCCAGCTTCACCCGTTTGTCGATGGGAAGCGGCAGCATCTTCATCGCATCGCTCATCCATGAATAGGACAGGCAGATGACGCCGGGCTTGTCGTCGCCATTGTCGAAAAGATAGGTGCCGCGGGTGAGGCGGTCGGTGAGCGTCATGCTCATCAAATCGCGCCCGGTGCGCGGGTCCTTGTCCTTCCAGAAGGGGCGGTCGACCATCACGAATGTTTTGGCCGACTGCATGAAGCGGGTGCGGTCGAGCGCCATCCACAGCTTTGGCGAGAAGATGCGCTCCTCGACCTGCATGTAGGTGGTGAGCAGCCAGCTGTGGCAGGTGACGAGGCAGGCGTCGAAGAATTTCGTGGCGCCCCAGCGGTCGGTGATGGCGAGATGGCCGGACGGCGAGCGGGCGATCTTGACCACCGCCGGACGTGGTGCCCCGGCATGGAGTTTCTCCAGCGACGTGCCTTTTGGCCAATGCGCCATCTTGTCGGGCCGACACTTCCATAAGCCCCGCGGCACCTGCTCGACGCCGCCCTGGATCCAGCGTTGATTGTCGTCGCAATTGGTGACGACGACGCGCAGGATCTCCAGCATCGAATTGGGATAGTCCGAATCCCAGCCGCCAGTGCCGAAGCCGACCTGGCCGAAGATCTCGCGATGATGGAAGGAACGCTTGGCAAAAGCCGGCGACGTGGCAACGAAATCATAGAAGCTGCGGTCGTCCCACAGCGGCACGAGCTTGTCCCAGACGGCCTTGAGCGCCTTGGTGTCGCGGGCGCGGATCGCCTTCTGCATGGTGCTGAAGCTCGATCCCTCTTCGAGCGCCTCGTACCAGGCGGCGGCCACCTCCTGGAAGATCGGCGGGAGATCCGCCTGCTTCTCGGCGTAGTAGGTCTCGCCCTCGAGGTCGATCACGGTCGAGGGCGAGGCCTCGACCAGCGGATTGGGGAAAGGCTTCGATTTGAGGCCCAGCATGTCGGCATAGTGATAGAAGCCGGTGCCCGAGACCGGGAAACGCATGCCGCCCAATTCGGCGATGATGCCTTCCGCCCCCTCGAAGCTCTGCGAGCGCAGCCGCCCGCCGATGCGACCCGCTTCGTAAATGACCGGCTTGAGGCCCATCTTCATGAGCTCATAGGCGGCCAGCATGCCCGACATGCCGGCGCCGATAATGGCCACTTCCTCGCCGTGACGGGCGGCCGGAATACGGCCGAGGCCGGAAGGATGCTTGATCCAGTCGTCGAAGGGGAAGGGGAAATCCGGGCCGAAAACGGTGATCGGGCGCTTATCGGCCGTTTCGGCCATCTGGGGGGCGTGGGGAGCCGTCATGCATGTACCTCAATGAACCCATGCTAAGGTCGGGAACCAGCAAAAACAAGGAACCGCAGGGGCTTGACGCGCCGGGGCTTCCCCCGCAGAAAGCCCCTTTCATCCGGCCCTTGGCAAGCGGAGCCACATTCGATGCAGAAATTCGACACGCTGACGGGCGTCGCCGCCCCGCTCAATATCGTCAATGTCGACACCGACATGATCATCCCCAAGCAATTCTTGAAGACGATCAAGCGCACCGGGCTCGGCAAGTCGCTGTTTTTCGAAATGCGCTACACCCAGGAGGGCAAGGAGCTCCCCGATTTCGTGCTCAACAAGCCGGCCTATCGCAAGGCGCAGATCCTGGTCGCCGGCGACAATTTCGGCTGCGGCTCGTCGCGCGAGCATGCGCCCTGGGCGCTGCTCGATTTCGGCATCCGCTGCGTCATCTCAACGAGCTTCGCCGACATCTTCTATAATAACTGTTTCAAGAACGGCATCCTGCCGATCCAGGTATCGCCTGAGGACCTCAAGAAGCTGATGGACGACGCCGAGCGCGGCGCCAATGCTACGCTGTCGATCGATCTGCCGTCCCAGGAGATCCGCGGTCCCGATGGCGGCTGCATCAAGTTCGAGATCGATCCGTTCCGCAAGCATTGCCTCCTGAATGGCCTCGACGATATCGGCCTCACCATGGAGAAGAAGACTTCGATCGATACGTTCGAAAGCAAGGCCACGGCCCAGCGGCCCTGGCTCTGACATCCACCTCAAACGGAAAGTCCCGCATGTCCTCCTTCAATGTTCTGCTGCTGCCGGGCGACGGCATCGGCGCCGAAGTCGCCGGCGAAGTCGAGAAGATCATCGCCTGGTTTTCGGCGCAGGGCATCGCCAAGTTCGAGCTCGACCGCGGTCTCGTCGGCGGCTCCGCCTATGATGCGCATGGCAAGGCGATCTCGGAAGACGACATGGCCAAGGCGCAGGCCGCCGACGCCGTCATCTTCGGCGCGGTCGGCGGACCCAAATGGGACAAGGTGCCCTACGACGTGCGCCCGGAAGCGGGGCTCCTGCGCCTGCGCAAGGATCTCGGCTTGTTCGCGAACTTGCGCCCCGCGATCTGCTATCCCGCACTCGCCGATGCCTCCTCGCTCAAGCGCGACGTCGTCGAGGGCCTCGATCTCCTGATCGTGCGCGAGCTCACCGGCGGCGTCTATTTCGGCGAGCCGAAGATGATCACCGATCTCGGCAACGGCCAGAAGCGCGGCGTCGACACGCAGGTCTATGACACATTCGAGATCGACCGCATCGCGCGCGTCGCCTTCGAGCTCGCCCGCACGCGCCGCAACAAGGTCTCCTCCGCCGAGAAGCGCAATGTGATGAAGACCGGCGTGTTGTGGAACGAGGTCGTCACCCGCCTGCATCAGGAAAGCTACAAGGATGTCGAGCTCGAGCATGTGCTCGCCGACAATTGCGCCATGCAGCTGGTGCGCTGGCCCAAGCAATATGATGTGATCGTCACCGACAATCTGTTCGGTGACGTCTTGTCGGACGTGGCGGCGATGCTCACCGGCTCGCTCGGCATGCTGCCATCGGCCTCGCTTGGCGCCACCGACGTCAAGACCAAGCGGCGCAAGGCGCTTTATGAGCCGGTGCACGGCTCGGCGCCCGACATCGCCGGCAAGGGCCTCGCCAATCCGATCGCCATGATCGCGTCCTTCGGCATGGCGCTGCGTTATTCCTTCGGCCTCGGCGAATGGGCCGACAAGGTCGATCAGGCGATCGCCCGTGTGTTGGCCAAGGGCCTGCGCACCAAGGACATCGCGCAAGGCTCGGAGAAGACGATCGGCACCACCGAGATGGGCGCCGCGATCCTGGCCGAGCTCAAAGCGGTGGCGTAAAGCCGGCCCTTCTTACTTCCCTAAAAAAGAAACGAGCAGCGCGGACCGCGCTGCTCGTTTTATTTTGCGTGCTACCGTGGCTTACGGCTGCTCGACATCCGTCTTTTCGATCTTGCTCAAACGCTGGCGCTTCGACTTGACCAGGATGTTGAGCGTCTCGACGCTGAGCGAGAAGGCGATGGCGAAGTAGATGTATTCGCGCGGGATGTGCATGCCGAGGCCGTCGGCGACGAGCGCCACGCCGATCAGCAGGATGAAGGCGAGAGCCAGCATCTTGACGGTCGGGTGCTTGGCGATGAAGTCGCTGACGCCACGCGCCGACATGAGCATGACGATGATGGCGATGACATTCGCCGCGATCATCACGGGGAGGAAGGTGGTCATGCCGACCGCGGTGATGATGGAATCGAGCGCGAAAACGAAGTCGATCACCATGATGAGGGCGATAACGCCGAAGAAGCTCGACGCATAACCCTGCTTAGGACCTTCCTCGCCGCCTTCCATCTCCTCGTGGATTTCAGCCGTGCCCTTATAGAGCAGGAACAAGCCGCCCAGGATCAGGATGATGTCGCGCCAGGACAGGTCGAAACTGCCGATCGAGAAGACCGGATAGGTGAGCTTGGTGATCCAGACCAACAGCGCCAGCATGGCGATGCGCAGGCCGAGCGCGCCGAGGAGACCGATCTTCTGGGCAATGGGCCGCTGATGCGGGGGCAGCCTCTGCGAGGCAATGGAGAGAAAGACCAGATTGTCGATGCCGAGCACGATCTCCAGGATGGTTAGCGTCAAAAGGCTCATCCAGCCTTCGACCGTGAACAGCCATTCAAACATTGGGTCCCCTTTGCCCGTTGAAATTAACATAAACGCGCATGACGAAGGGTAAGGATTTTACCCGTCCGTCCCGCGCGTACCAAGTGAAAGAGGCGGATCAACCGCTCCCGCCTCATTGCTAGGCCACATAGGAAGCCACCCTCCGGGCTTCAAGGCGGATTGACTTAAAGTGCCGATTTGTTAGAACCCGCCCCGAACCCTCGAACCACGGTCCCCGATGTCTTATCTCATTGACAGCATCGCCTGCCGCCCGCTCTCAGCGGGTGCGCTTTGCCGTGGCCTGGGGATGCTCAAAACGACGAAAACGACGAAAACCGTTTGAGCCTTCTCCCCCGGTCTCGTCTCCCGCGGGGGAGATGGCCGGAAAGCAGCACGCCCCAGGCAGAACCGCCAAGGTTCACGGGAGAGGGCGAGGGATAAAGGATAAAATTCAATGGGTTACAAGGTTGCAGTGGTCGGCGCGACAGGCAATGTCGGCCGCGAAATGCTCAATATCCTGGAAGAGCGCCAGTTTCCGTTGGACGAGGTCTATGCCATCGCGTCCCGGCGCTCGCTCGGCACCGAGGTCTCCTTCGGCGACAAGACGCTCAAATGCCTGGATCTCGAGACCTTCGATTTCCGCGGCATCGACTTCGTGCTGATGTCGGCGGGCTCGGCCGTCTCCAAGGAATGGTCGCCCAAGATCGGCGCGCTCGGGCCGATGGTGATCGATAATTCCTCCTGCTGGCGCTACGACGCGGAAGTGCCGCTCATCGTGCCGGAAGTGAACGCCCATGCGCTCGAGGAATATATGAAGCGCAAGACCAGGCGGAACATCATCGCCAATCCGAACTGCTCGACGGCGCAGCTCGTGGTGGTGCTGAAGCCGCTGCATGATCTGGCCAAGATCAAGCGCGTGGTGGTGTCGACCTACCAATCCGTGTCGGGCGCCGGCAAGGATGGCATGGACGAATTGTGGAACCAGACCAAGGGCATCTTCGTCACCGACGCGCCCGAGGCCAAGAAGTTCACCAAGCAGATCGCTTTCAACGTCATTCCCCATATCGACGTCTTCATGGAAGACGGCTTCACCAAGGAAGAATGGAAGATGACGGCCGAGACCAAGAAGATCCTCGACCCGAAGATCAAGCTCACCGCGACTTGCGTGCGGGTGCCGGTGTTTGTCGGCCATTCGGAAGCGGTCAATATCGAGTTCGAACGTCCGATCACGGCGGAGGAAGCGCGCGAGACCTTGCGTGAGGCGCCGGGCGTGCTGGTCGTCGACAAGCGCGAGGACGGCGGCTACGTCACCCCGGTCGAATGCGTCGGCGATTTCGCCACTTTCGTGTCGCGTATCCGCGAGGACGGCACGATCGAAAACGGCCTCAGCCTGTGGGTGGTCTCCGACAATCTGCGCAAGGGTGCCGCTCTCAACACGGTGCAGATCGCCGAAGCGCTGATCAATCGTGGCCTTCTGGAGAAGGCCGCGTAATTTACACTCTATCCCCTCTCCCCTGCGGGGGAGAGGGAAATGCCTGTGGCAGGATTGTCACATTCTGTCAGTATAAAGAGTGAGTGCGCGAGAATCCCCCTGTCGGATGCGCTCGACTCATGCTATCTACCCCGTCCCTGAACACAACACATGGAGACCGTCATGATGACAGCACGTAAGGAGCGTCGTTTACCGTGATCTCCGGGCCCCCGGGCTCGGTCCCGGTCTGGCCTTTCCGCTTGTGTTTGCGACATCCCAAAGCCTGAAGACCATTTGACCGGGACGTGACTCTCGATTCATGCGCGTGACGCGCATGCGCGGGACATCACGGATCACGATTCTTTCTCATCTTTTTCATTTTTCAAACGCGCACGGACACCCGTGTTTCGCGAAAGGAAACATTATGTCTGCTTATCAGAAATCACTGCCGTGGTTCAGACGCCCGGCACGCAGTCTCATCGCCGCTCCGGCGGCCCGGCTCCTCGCCGGCCATAAGAGGGAACGGCGCATCCCGCACGATCCGCGCGAGATCGAAAGATTCCGCACGGAGCTGGAGCTGAAGCGCGCCAGCCTCGATCTGACCTACCGCTTCAAGGTCATGTAATCATGACCTTGGAGAAGGTCAGGGGATCGGTATTGGACCCGCACAGGACGACGCAGACGCGTTCATCCTTGTGCGGCCGGTATGCACCAGACAGAAGCGCAGCGAAGGCTGTGGCCCCGCCCGGCTCGGTCATGATCCGCGCATGGTCCCACAGCCAACGCTGCGCCATCCTGATTTCCTCATCCATCACCAGCGCCACGCGCTCGATGTATTTCTGCGCCAGCGGAAACATCAGCTCACCGGCGAAGGACGCGCCCAGCGAATCGGCCGCGATGCCCGACGGCGTCACCGTCACGCGCTCGCCCTTCGCCAGAGAGGCGTGAAGCGCGTTGCAGGTGTCGGGCTCGACCCCGACAATCCTGACATCGCCGCGATACCACCCGGCAATGCCGCCGATCAGGCCGCCGCCGCCCACCGCCACCAGAAGCGTATCGATGTCGGGCAGCTGATCCTGAATCTCCCGTCCCAAAGTCCCCTGACCCAGTAGCGTCGGCACCGTGTCATAGGCATGCACCGACAGAGCGCCGGTCTCGGCGATGAAGCGATTGCACTTTTCCAGCGCGTCATAATAAGTGGCGCCATCCTGATCGATGACCGCGCCATAACTCTTGATCTTCGCCACCTTGGCGGGAGACGCGATGGCGGGAACGAAAATATGCGCCGGCACGCCGGCGATGTAAGCGGCGTAAGCCGCCGCCGCGCCATGATTGCCGCCCGATGCCGCGGCGATGCCGGCTTTCGGAATGTCTTTGCCGAGCACGGTCGAGAAGGCACCGCGCGCCTTGAACGAGCCGGTATGCTGGAAGAGCTCGAGCTTCAGCGCCACCGGCCGGCTGATCTTGGAGAGGGTGACATCCATCACCGGCGTGCGCCGGATGTATGGCGCGATCTTCGCGGCGGTCGCTTCGATGGCGGAACGGGTGATCGGGTCAGGCATTGATTTCCATCCTCAGGCCACGGGGGTTGCGGGGCGGATCTTGCGGGAAACGCATAGACCGGCCGTTCAGGATGCGCCATGCCACAAAAGCACAAGCGCAGGCGTCGAGCAGATCATCGGCGCCGACATCGCGGCGGCGATATTCAGGTTTGAGGTCGTCGACCGGCAAACCGGCGCGGCGCAGCAGCGCGCGCCTGAGATCGAGGCCCGGCCCATAGGGCGCGCTTTTCACCTTCTTCGGCAATGGCAGTGGCGTCTCGCCATTCATCACCCAGAAGGCGAGTTCGGGATGCGATTCGAAAATGCGCGCCTGCAGCTCAGGCGTGATGAGCGCGTCGATCTCTCGCATCTTGGGGAAGAGATGGAAACACTGCTTCGAAACTTTCCGCGGCGGATCGGAATGCAGCAGATTGACCCGGCAGGCTTCGGCATAGTCGTCGCAATAGATGGCCTTCTCCGAGGGCACGGCGAAGACGCTCGACTGGCGCTCGCCAAGGCGTTGGCGCACGGCGCGCTCGGGCGGGCGGCCGGAATATTCCGGCAGGCCGATCGGCATGTCGACGGCGATGATCGTGGCGGTGAGCGCCATGACCTCGGCGAAGCTTCTGCACAAGTACGAAGCGAGGGTCGGGCCGCCATCCCAGGTCACTACGATCCAGCCGGCGGGACAGCCATCGACGCCGGCAACCCGCAGGGCTTCAGTCACGGTGAGCGGGATGGGCTTTTATGGCGGCGATATCCTTGAGCCCGACAGCGAGATCGAGGCTCGTCTTGCCGGCGCTCGCGGTGATGATCTGCTCGATGACGGCGACGGCAAGGCCAATGCTGTCCGCCAGCGTGTGCCGCAGAGCGAGGCGGGCGGCGAGAATGCCGGCCAGGAGATCGCCGGTGCCATGCGGAATGCCGGCCAGCTTCGGCCGGGTGACCGCGGTCATCCGGTCATGCTCGACCAAGGCGGTGGTGAGCCCGCCATTCTCGGGAAGCGAAGTCACGACGATCGATTTGCCGTTCAACGACCGGCAGGCGGCGCGCGCCGTCTCCCGGTCGTGGACCGGAAGGCCGGTGAGCCAGCCCAGCTCGAAGGCATTGGGCGTCATGAGATGGGCCATGGGCAGAAGCCTGTCCCTGATGGCGCTGGCGACCACTTCCGGGATGTACAGGCCTTCGGGCATGTCGCCGAGCACCGGGTCGCATAGATAGAGAGCGTCGGGCAAGCGGGCGATGATGCCGGCGACCGCCTCGATCTGTTCGGCATTGGCGAAATAGCCAGTCACGATGATGGCGTCCGGCTCGATATAACGAAGCTCGATGAGGCGCTCCAGCATGGCGGCGAGCTTGTCGGCCGGCACGGCAAGGCCCGTGGGCCGCGCCAGGCCCGGATGATTGGACAGCATGATGGTCGACAGCGCGATGGGCGACACGCCGAGCGCCAGCATTGTCGGAAAAATGACCGAGTTGCCGACCAGTCCGACGGCGACCTGCGATGAAATCGTGATGACCTGGCGAGGCGCCATGGGCTTAGGCTCCGGGAGCCGCGGCAGAGAGGGAGCAGCTAGGGACTTGCATATCGCTTCCAGGGTCTTGCATCGCCAGATCCTCCTCTAACATTCCGCCCCATAAGGCGAAAGAAGACCGGTCAAATTTTTCGCAAATCCCCGGCGCGGTACCATTGTGGCTTAAGCGCGGCGGGCGCTCTCAAAAAAATCTGTCCGCTCACCTTCCCTTACGCATATTTGCCAGAATCTTCTGGCACCCGATTGCCGGACTACGGAAAGGCACCTACCATGCCGGCCTGAATTACAGGCCGGGACAGATGTCAGCGCCGCGCGATTGTCATGCGCCCACTTTAGGGACGCAGCGATGTCTCGTGGCTGGCCGTCAGTCGTGGCAAGACAAAGGATGATCCGGATGAGCGCGCGCACCACCACCATCAGCCACTTCATTTATATCTATCGACTGCTGATCGCTCTCGCTCTGGTCGGGCTCATGGCGGCGCCGGTCCGCGCCGCGGCCCCCTTCGTCGTCGACAACTATTCTTATGCCGCGGACAATTACCGCGAGACGATCGCCAAGATCGCCAAGACTCTCAAGAAGACCGAAGCCGATCTCCAGGTGGAGCTCACGGCCGCGGTCGAGCAGGGCAACAACCGCACGGCCGCGCAGGTGGTCGAGCAATTGCTGGCGCTCAAGCCTGACGATCAGGCCAACTGGCAGAAGCTCGCCGACTTCCTGCTCATCGCCGAGCCGTTCAATTCGCAGGACGGCTATGAATTACCGTCGCTGGCGCTTGGCGCCGCGATCCGCGCCTATCAGCTTTCGGGCACCAACGACCAGAAGGCGGCGGCGCTGAACGATGTCGCCCAGGCGCTGGTCAAGCGCCAGGACTGGCGTCCGGCGCTCAATGCCTATCGCGCCAGCCTCGAGCTCGTCGAGAATGCCGATATCCGCAAGACCTATGAGGAGTTGCGCAAGATCCACGGCTTCCGCATCACCGATTACACGGTCGAAAGCGACGCGCCGCAGCCGCGCTTGTGCTTCCAATTCTCCGACCCGCTCGCCAATTCGGTCAGCGATTTCGCGCCCTATTTCACGCAGGATCCTGGCCCGATCTCGGCCGTCACGGTCGATGGCAGCAAATTGTGCCTTGAAGGCCTGAAGCATGGCGCGCGCTACAAGGTCACGGTGCGCCAGGGCCTGCCCTCCTCGGTCGATGAGAGCCTGCTCGACAATGCCGATTACGAAGTCTATGTGCGCGACCGCTCGCCCCTGGTGCAGTTCGTCGGCAAATCCTATGTGCTGCCGCGCACCGGCCAGAGCGGAATTCCGCTCGTCTCGGTCAATACCAGCAAGGCCAAGCTCGAGCTCTTCCGCATCGGCGACCGTAGCCTGCTGTCAGCGGTGTCCGGCAACTTCCTCGAGCAACTCTATGGCTATCAGGCCTCCGACATCGCCCGCAGCAAGGGCCAGAAGGTCTGGGAAGGCAGCATGGACCTTGTCAGCAAGGCCAATGAGGACGTCACCACCGCGTTTCCGGTGGACGAAGCGCTCGGCAAGATTGCGCCCGGCCTCTATGTGATGACGGCGCAGCCGGGTGATCTCGTGGCGACGGACGACTATAATCAGGTCGCCACGCAGTGGTTCATCGTCTCCGATCTCGGTCTCACGACGCTCAAGGGCAAGGACGGGCTGCATGTCTCCTTGCGCTCCATCGCCTCGGCCGAACCCCTCGCCAATGTCACGGTCAGGCTCCTCGCCCGCAACAACGAGATTCTCGGCAGCGTGAAGACGGATGCGAGCGGCGTCGCTCTCTTCGATGCCGGTCTCACCAAAGGCGAGGACGGGCTCGAGCCGGCGCTGGTCGTCGCCTCCGACGACAAGGACGACTATGCCTTCATCGACATTTCGCGCCAAGCCTTCGATCTCTCCGATCGTGGCGTCACCGGGCGTGATCCGCCGGGTGCTGCGGACGCTTTCGTCTATGTCGAGCGCGGCGTCTATCGTCGTGGCGAAACCGTTCATGCCGCACTCCTGTTGCGTGACGGAAACGCCAATCAGCTGGCCGATGTGCCGGTCACATTGGTGGTCGAGCGCCCGGATGGCGTCGAATATTCGCGCACCGTTCTGAACGATCAGGGCGCCGGCGGCCGCACCCTCGATATTCCGCTCATCGCTTCGGCGGCCGGCGGCACCTGGCGTATCCTCGCTTATACCGATCCCAAGGCGCCGTCGATCGGCGAAACCAGCTTCCTCGTTGAAGACTACATTCCCGACCGCATCGAATTCGATCTCAAGGCCAATGGCACACGCATCGACCGCAATGTCGGCGCGAGCCTGACGGTCGACGGGCGTTATCTGTTCGGCGCGCCGGCCGCCGGCCTCGATATCGAAGGCGATGTGTCGGTCTCGGCCGACTACCAGCCCTTCGAGCAGTGGAAGGATTATGCCTTCGGCTTGTCGGATGAAGGCGTCGACACGGTGCAGAACAGCATCGGCGATCTGGCCCAGACTGACGACAAGGGTCATGCCGAGATCACCATGCCCTTGCCGCAGCTGCCGACGACGACGCGTCCGCTGAAAGCCAGCTTCACCATCCGGATGAAGGAAGCGGGCGGCCGCGGTGTTGTGCGCACCGCCGCGCTGCCGATTCTGGCCACCGGCAACATGCTCGGGCTGAAGCAGGAAGGCGAGGCCGGCGAAGGCGGGCAGGCCGTCTTCAACGCCATCGCCGTCGATCCGGAGGGCAAGCCGGTCGCGGTGCAGGGCGCCAGCTGGGTGCTCAAGCGCCTGACCACCACCTATCAGTGGTACAAGACCGACAATCGCTGGAGCTACGAGGCCGTCACCACGGCACGCAAGGTGACCGGCGGCACGGTCGATATCGCAGCCGACAAGCCGGCGCAGATCAGCGCGCCGGTGCAGTGGGGCCAATACCGGCTCGAAATCGCCGGCGACAACCTGGCGCCTTCTTCGACGAGCTTCTATGCCGGCTATTACGTCTCCGAAAAAGCCAACACGCCGGACATGCTGCCGGTGGCGCTCGACCGCACATCGGTGAAGACCGGCGACACGCTGCAGGTGAAGATCGATGCCCGCTTCAGCGGCAAGGCTTCGGTGCAGGTGGTGGGCGAGAAGCTCTATTCATCGCAGCTCATCGACGTGCCGGACAACGGCACCACGGTACCGGTCACGGTCGGCAAGGATTGGGGCACCGGCGCCTATGTCATCGTCACGCATTTCCGGCCGATGGATGTCGCCGCCAAGCGCATGCCGACACGCTCGATCGGCCTTGCCTGGTTCGGCATCGACCGCGATGAGCGCACGCTCAAGATCGCGCTGACGCCGGCCCCGGTGATGAAGCCGCGCCAGACGCTGAAAGTGCCGGTGAAGATCTCCGGTCTCGATGGCGAGAAGGCCTATGTCACGGTGGCCGCCGTCGATGTCGGCATCCTCAATCTCACCGGCTACAAGCCGCCTGAGCCTGAAACCTATTATTACGGCCAGAAGCGTCTGTCGGCCGAGCTCTATGACATCTATGGCCAGCTGATCGACGGCATGGGCGCCAATCGCGGTGCGATCCGTTCGGGCGGTGATGGCGGCGCCGGCAATTTCCAGAGCCCGCCGCCGACACAGGCGCCGCTCGCTCTGTTCTCCGGCATCGTCGAGGTGGCGGCGGACGGCACGGCGGAAGTGCCCTTCGACATCCCGGCCTTCAACGGCTCCATCCGCGTGATGGCGGTGGCGTGGACGCCAACCAAGGTCGGTCATGCGTCGGTCGATGTGATCGCGCGCGATCCGGTGGTGATCGCCGGCACGCTGCCGCGGTTCTTAGGGTCAGGCGATCAGTCGCGCCTGCGCCTCGATTTCCTCAATGCCGAAGCGGCTCCTGGCGATTACGCGCTGGCGGTGACGGTCGACGGTCCGCTCGGCACCGATGCCGCGACGCTCAATCAGACGGTGAAGATCGGCGCGGTCGGCTCGCGCACGCCGGTGAACATCCCGATCACCGCGACGGCGATCGGCACGGCGCGCGTGACCGCGACCTTGTCGGGCCCGGGCGACGTGCAGATCGACCAGAGCTTCACGCTCGGTGTCGTGCCGGCCAATCCGCCGGTGACGCGCCGCATGGTGCATACGCTCGACCCCAAGGGCGGCATCACGGTCAGCAAGGACCTGGTCGCCGAAATGGTGGCGGGCACCGGCGCCGTGTCGCTGTCGGTCGGTCCGTTGAGCGCGCTCGACGTGCCGGGCCTGCTGCGCGAGCTCGACCGCTACCCCTATGGCTGCTCGGAGCAACTGGTCAGCCGCGCCATGCCGCTGCTCTATCTCTCCGAGCTCGGCGGCAACGATCTCGATCTCGACGGGTCGGTGAAGGACCGGCTCGCCGATACGGTGCAGCGCCTGCTGGCGCGCCAGGACTCGAATGGCGCCTTCGGCCTGTGGAACTCCTATAGCGGCGATCTGTGGCTGTCGGCCTATGTGACCGACTTCCTGCTCCGGGCCCGCGAGAAGGGTTATGCGGTGCCGGAAGGCGCGCTCAACCAGGCGGTCGATTACCTGCGCAACCAGGTCGGCAACTCGCCTTACGTGGAACGGGGTCGCGGCGAGGACATCGCTTACGCCCTCTATGCACTGGCGCGTGCCGGCCGTGCTCCCGCCGGCGACCTGAAGTACTTCGCCGACACCAAGATCGACCAGTTCGGCACCGCCATGGCGCGGGCGCAGATCGCCGCCGCTCTCGGCATGCTCGGCGACAAGCCGCGCGCCGGCGCGGCGTTCCAGTCGGCGGCCGAAGCCCTCAAGGCCGAGGTCGACGGGACCAGCACCGTGGCCTGGAACTATTATGGCTCGCCGCTGCGCAATGCCGCGGCCATCGTGGCCCTGGCGGAGAACGGCAATGCCGGCCAGCCGGTGATCCAGGCGGCGCTCAAGGTGATCAGCGATGAACGCGCCAAGTATCGCTATGCCTCCACCCAGGAAATGACCTGGATGGTGCTGGCGGCGCGCAGCATCGTCGATCAGGCCCGCGCGGTGCGGCTCACTGTCGACGGCTCCGCGCATCAGGGCGCCCTCTACAAGGTCTATCGCGGCGGCAATCTCGATCAGGAGCACAAGGTCAGCAATGAAGGCGACACGCCGCTCCAGGCCGTGGTCGCGGTCACGGGCTCGCCGGTGGTGCCTGAGCCGCCGGCGTCCAACGGCATGAGCCTGCTGCGCATCTACTACACGCTTGACGGCACGCCGGTGGATCCGGCGCAGGTCAAGCAGAATACCCGCCTCGTCGTGGTGCTCAGCGCCAGCCGTGACGGCAATGATCAGAGCGGCAACTTCCTGATGGTCGATCGCCTGCCGGCCGGCCTCGAGATCGAGAATCCGACTCTCGTCGCCACCGGCAGCACCGCCAGCCTGTCGTGGCTCAGCGATCTCACCGGTGTGACCTATACCGAATTCCGTGACGATCGCTTCATCGCGGCCTTCACGGATCAGAGCGCCAAGGTCGCCTATATCGTCCGCGCCGTGGCTCCGGGGCAGTATGCGCTGCCGGGCGCCACCGTCGAGGACATGTACCGGCCCGACCGCAATGCCGTGCTCGCCACCACGAAGATGACGGTGACGGAATAGGGTGTCGCTCATGCGCAAGACGGCGCGGAACGACCAGGAGACAACGGAGCGCCGGCGCGGCCGGCGCTTCCAAGTCCTCTGCGCTGCCGTCTTCACGACGATCCTCCTGGTCAATGCCGGCGGCTTTGCCGTCTCGGAAGCGCTGCGGCGGATGGGGCCGCAGCCGCTCGGCGAAAACTTAAGCTACTCGCCGCTGGTGCTCGACCGCGATGGCCGCTTGCTGCGGCCGTTCACCACCGAAGAGGGCTATTGGCGGCTGCCGGCCAGGCCGGAAGATGTCGACCGGCGGTTCCTGGCGATGCTCATCGCCTATGAGGACAAACGCTTCTATTCGCATTATGGCGTCGATCCGGTGGCGATGCTCAGGGCCGCCTGGCAGTTCGTCTGGCATGGCCGCATTGTTTCGGGTGGCTCGACCATCACCATGCAGGTGGCGCGCCTGCTCGAGCCGCGCCCGGAGCGCACGCTCGGCGCCAAATTCGCCGAGATGATCCGCGCCGTGCAGCTCGAAAGCCGGCTGAGCAAGGACGAGATCCTGTCGCTCTATCTGGCGCTCGCGCCCTATGGCGGCAATCTCGAAGGCACGCGCGCCGCCGCACTCGCTTATTTCGGCAAGGAGCCGCGGCATTTGTCGGCGGCCGAGGCCGCACTGCTGGTGGCCTTGCCGCAAGCGCCTGAAACCCGCCGGCCCGATCGTTTCCCCAAGAGGGCGCTGGCGGCGCGCGACCGTGTGCTGCGGCTGTTGATGGGCAAGGGTCTCATCAATGAGGACCAGGTGCTTGCCGCCGAAGCGGAGCCGGCGCCCGACGGACGCCAGCTGTTTCCGCTCCATGCCGCCCATCTCGCCGAGCGCCTGGTGAAGCAGGACCGCGTGGCGAAGAAGCGTGTCAACATCGTCGAGACGACGACGCTCTCACGTCCCTTGCAGGAGCAGCTCGAAACCCTGGCGCGCGAACGGGCGGTAGCGCTCGGCGGTAAAATCTCGGTCGCCATCATCGCGCTCGACAACGCCACCGGCGAAGTCCGCGCCCATGTCGGCGGTGTCGGTTATTTCGACAAGGGTCGCGCCGGGCAGATCGATCTCGCGCTGGCGCTGCGCTCCCCGGGATCGACCTTGAAGCCTTTCATCTATGGCCTCGCCTTCGAGGACGGCCTCGCTCATCCCGAGACGCTGGTCGACGATCGGCCGATGCGCTTCGGCATCTACCGGCCGGAGAATTTCGACGAAGCCTTCCAGGGCACGGTGACGATGCGCCGCGCGCTGCAGCAGTCGCTCAACATGCCGGCGGTGCTGCTTCTCAATGCACTGGGCCCCAACCGGCTGATCGCCCGCATGACGAATGCGGGTGCTGCGCCGAAACTGCCGGCCGATGCGGCGCCGGGCCTCGCCGTCGGTCTCGGCGGCGCCGGCGTTAAGCTCACCGATCTGGCGACGCTCTATCTCGCTCTGGCGCGCGAGGGCGAAGCCTTGCCGATCATCTGGCGCAAGCAGGACCGGGCCACCGCCGCAGCCCCCCGCCGGCTCTTCGACAAAGCGGCCGCCTGGCAGGTCGGCGATGTGCTCATCGACGCGCCGCCGCCGCTCAATGCGCTGCCCGGCCAGATCGCCTACAAGACCGGTACGTCCTATGGCTATCGTGATGCCTGGGCCGTCGGATATGACGGCGCCAATACCGTCGCCGTCTGGGTCGGCCGGCCGGACAACGAGCCGGTCTCCAATCTCGTCGGCCGCACCGCCGCGGCGCCGATCCTGTTCGACGCCTTCTCCCGCATTGCCGAGAAACGCACACCCTTGCCGCCGGCGCCGGAAGGCGTCCTGTTCGCCCGCACGTCGGACCTGCCGCCGGCCTTGCAGCGCTTCCGTCCCAACAGCCTGCCGGAGATCGCCTCCTCAGGGCCAGGTGACGCGCCGCTGGTGATCTCCTTCCCGCCCAATGGCGCGCGGGTGGAGCTTTCGGGGGAGGCCAGCGACATCGGTTTGGCGCTCAAGGCCATGGGCGGTGCGCCGCCTTTCACCTGGTTCGCCGATGGCCTGCCGATCGTGACCGGTGAAGTCCGCCGCGAGACCTGGTGGGAGAGCCCGGCCAAGGGCTTCGCGCGCCTGTCGGTCATCGACGCGCAGGGACACACCGCGAGCGTCCAGGTCCGGTTGGATTAGATCACATTGCGCTCGAAGAGCGGCGTCCTGCGGGCGATGCGCGCGAAGCCGAAGCGGGCGAGATCGATGCTGCGATAGCCGCCATGGATCACCAGCTCGGCAATGGCGTTGCCGGCGCCCGGGCCCTGTTGCAGGCCGTGGCCGGAGAAGCCGTTGGCGAACAGGAAATTGGCGAGCTCGGGATGCGGGCCGATCACCGCATTCTGGTCGAGCGCGTTGTAGTCGTAATGGCCGACCCAGGCATTGACGACCTTGATCGCCTCGAAGGCCGGCACGCGGCCGGCGAGGCGCTCCCAGATATGCTCCTCGAACCAGGAGTAATCGACATCCCAGCTGAGATCGCCGGGTTCGTCGGCTTCGTCGGGCGACAGGCCGCAGATGAATTGCTGGCCTTCAGGGCGGAAATAGATGCCGGAAATATCGACGGTGAGCGGCGCCTTATGCAGCGCATCGCTGGCGCCCGGACAATCGAGCACATAGACATAACGCTTGCGCGGGCCGACCGGCAGGTCGATGCCGGCCATGCGGGCAAGAGCGCCGGCGCCGGTGCCGCCGGCATTGACGAGGGTGCCGCAGCCGATCTCGGCGCCATCGGCAAGCGTCACCGAAACGGCCTTGCCGGCGACCGTCTTCACGGCCGCGACCTCGCCTGAGATGATCTCGACGCCTTTCGTGGCGGCGGCCTTGCGGAACAGGCTCATGAGCGAATAGGGGTCGAGCCAGCCTTCACCGCTCTTGCCGAAGCAGCCGAGCTCCAGGCCATCGGTCACGAGCCAAGGGAACTTTTCGCCCAGGCCGTCGGCGTCGAGCAGCACATTGTCGGCGCCATTGGCGATCTGGACGGCATGATTTTCCTCGAGGATGGCGCGGCCGGCCTCGGAGGCGAGGATCAGGTAGCCCTGCTCGCGGAAGCCGACATCGGCCTCGGCGCCGAATTCGGCCTTCAGGTTCCTGAGCACATTCAGCCCGAATTTCGACAGCTGGATATTCTCCGGTGTCGAGAATTGCTGGCGGATGCCGCCGCAGGAGCGCGCCGTGCAGCACTGAGCATAGGTCGTGTCGCGCTCGATGAGGGCGATCGAGCCGGTGAAACCGTGCTTTTTCAGGAAATAAGCCGCGCTGCTGCCGACAATGCCGCCGCCGACGATCACTACATCATAGGTCTTCATGGGGCGGCACTCTGCCCAAAGCGGGCCTTTCCCTCAAGCCCTTCCTCCGTCGGTTTGGCTTGGCAGATATGAAGAGAATGAATAGGGTCACCCCGCAAATTCAGCAAAGGTGACCATGACGATCAGACCTCGCCGCAGTGTTCTCTATATGCCGGGCGCCAATGACCGGGCGCTGGAGAAGGCCCGCACCCTTCCCGCCGACGCGCTCATCCTCGATCTCGAGGATTCGGTCGCTCCCGAGGCCAAATCCCAGGCCCGCGACAAGGTGGTCCAGGCGGTCAAAAGCGGCGGATATGGAAAACGCGAGCTCGTCATCCGCGTCAATGCTCTGGACACGCTTTGGGGCGCCGACGACCTCAAGGCAGCGGCTTCGGCCGGTCCCGATGCGATCCTGGTGCCGAAAGTGTCGCGACCCGGCGACATCGTCAGCGCCGCCAAGGTGCTGAAGGCCTGTGGTGCGCCCGCCCATACGCGGCTCTGGGCGATGATGGAGACGCCGCTCGCCATCCTCAATGCCCGCGACATCGCCGGCGTCGCCGCCGATGCCGATCAGCGCTTCGCCTGCCTGGTGCTCGGCACCAATGACCTGCTCAAGGAATCGCGCGCCCGGGCGCTCGGCGACCGCTTCGCCATCGTGCCGTGGCTCGCCGCCAGTGTTCTGGCGGCTCGCGCGTTCGGCCTCGATGTGATCGACGGCGTCTATAACGACTTCAAGGACGAGCAGGGCTTCCGCGCCGAATGCGAGCAGGGCCGCACGCTCGGCATGGACGGCAAGACGCTCATCCATCCCTCGCAGGTCGACCCCTGCAACGAAATATTCTCGCCGAGCGGCGAGGAGGTGCAGTGGTCGCGCAAGGTCATCGCCGCCTTCGCTCTGCCGGAACATGCGGGCAAGGGGGTCATCACCGTCGATGGCCGCATGGTCGAGAGACTGCATCTGGTGATGGCCGAGCGTGTCGTCGCCATCGCGGAAGCGATCGTCCCGTGAGCACACCGACGGCAATCGATCCGCTCGAGACCGCCTATCTGCTCGCGGCGGAGATCTCTGGCACTGACAGGACGCCGGCGGACGTAACGCGGCTCATTCGCTGTCTTGATGCGCTGGCTTATGCGGTGCATTTCGTCGAGGCGGAGAGAGCGTCAAGCGAATTGGAGCCGCCGCGGCTCGATTATGCCCAGACCTACGACGCCATCCGGCAGCGCTTTCCGTTTCTCGGCAAATATTGGCTCGCGCTGCATCCCGTCCTGCAAGAAGGAATAGAAGGCGAGCTCGCGGTCGGCGATGCGATCGATGATCTGGCGGACATCCTGATCGAGCTCAAGGACGTGCGCTGGCTGCATGAGCATGCCGGACGGCAGGAAGCGCTTGGCGCCTTGCGGGAGCGATACGACATGCATCTGTGGATGCATATCCATTCGCTGCGGCAATATCTCGAAGAGGTGAAGCGTGATGACTGACAGCAAGACCAATCAAGGCAATTTCTTCGAGGATTTCCGCATCGGGCAGGTCATCCGGCATTCGACGCCGCGTACCGTGACGGCCGGCGACCAGGCACTCTACACCGCGCTTTACGGCTCGCGCTTCGCCATCCAGTCGTCGGACGAATTCGCCCGCGCCGTCGGCTATGCGCGGGCGCCGCTCGACGATCTCCTCGTCTTCCATGTCGTCTTCGGCAAGACGGTGCCCGACATCTCGCTCAATGCGGTCGCCAATCTGGGCTATGCCGAAGGCCAGTTCCTGAAACCCGTCTATCCGGGCGACACGCTCAGCGCCACGTCGGAAGTGATCGGGCTCAAGGAAAATTCCAACAAAAAGACCGGCACCGTCTATGTGCGCTCGACCGGCTTCAACCAGGCGGGCGAGCCGGTCTTGAGTTATGTGCGCTGGGTGATGGTGCGCAAACGCGACGAGGCAGCGCCGGCGCCCAAGACGCAGGTGCCGGAGTTGGCGCCTGCCGTATCGCCCGACGTGCTGGGCGCCGGCTGTCCGAAGATCGCCGGCAAATTATGGGACGAGGCGTTGGCGGGCTCGACGCATCGCTTCAATGATTACAAGGTCGGCGAGCGCATCGACCATGTCGACGGCATGACGGTGGAGGAAGCCGAGCACATGCTGGCGACCCGACTCTATCAGAATACCGCCAAGGTGCATTTCAACCAGTTCAGCGAGGCCAAAGGGCGCTTCGGGCGACGGCTCATCTATGGTGGCCATGTCATCTCGCTCGCCCGCGCGCTGTCCTTCAACGGCCTCGGCAATGTCTTCCATGTCGCCGGCATCAATGGCGGGCGGCATGTAGCGCCGCTGTTCGCCGGCGGCACCGTCTTCGCCTGGTCGGAGATCGTTGCCGCGGCGGATGTGCCGGCGCAGTCCGATGTCGGCGCGCTGCGCATCCGCACCCGCGCCACACGCGATCTGCCCTGCGGTGATTTCCCTGAGAAGGACGCGACCGCCGAGGAGCCGGGTGTGATCCTCGATTTCGATTACTGGGCGCTCATTCCGCGCTAATTCAGAACACGCCGCGGGCGGCGTCCTCGAGCGCCTTCATCGCCAGCAGATAGGGCTCCGGACCGTGACTCACCCGTGCGACGCCGGCGCGCGCCAGCTCGCTCACCGGCGGGGCCTTTGCACCGATCAGAATATTGAGCGGCAGCGGGGAAGTGCGGGCGACGCGCCCGATCAGCGAAATATTGGCGAGGCCGGGCACAAAAAGCCCACTGGCGCCGGCTTGCGCATAGGCGTGCCCGCGCGCCAGCGCCGCATCGGCCATGGCCTCGTCATGCAGCTCCGTCTCGTGCTGGAAAAAGACATCGGTGCGGGCATTGATGAAGAAGGCGATATTGGTCCTATCCGCCGCTTGCCGCGCGGCGCGGATACGCTCCACCTGGTCCGCCGCCTCGCGCAATGTGCCATCCGCCGGAAAACTGTCTTCGAGATTGCAGCCGACGGCGCCCGCATCGATTGCCCGGCCGATGGTTTCCGCCACCTGTGCGGGCGTCTCGCCATAGCCGGATTCTAGATCGACCGTCACCGGCAGCTCCGTCGTCTTGACGATACGCCGCAGATTGTCGATGGCCGCGGCAAGCGGCAGATCCTCGCCATCGGCAAAACCATGGGCATTGGCCACCGACCAGCTGCCGGTGGCAAGCGCCCGGGCGCCTGCGGCGGCGACGGCCTTGGCGCTGCCCGCATCCCAGATATTGAAGAGAATGAGGGGCTTTCCGGGAATGTGCAGCGCCTGGAACTGGTCGGCCTTGTGTGCCTGGTCGGTCATGGGGTCTCCCGCTAGGTTATTCTACGCCGGTGGGCTTCAGCTCAGTTGAGCATCTCGCGATGTCAGATGCTGTCAGGATTTTCAGCTAGTGTGCTGAACGCGAAGTTCCTGATATCAGGCGGCTTGCACCGACAGGAACTTCGCGTTCAAAAGCACACTAGAATCATTAAGTTTTCTAGTGTCCTTCCGAATCCGAAGTTCGCTCGGAAGGTTCCGCTGGCAGTGGCGAACTTCGGATTCGGGACACTAGATCAGGCCGGCATCCATGAGCAGAAACAGGCCGCTCAAGGTGAAGAGAGATAGGGCGGTGCCAAGCGCGATGGCGCCCGAGACGGGGGCGGCGCCGGTTTCGTAGCGCTGTGCGAAGAGATAGGCGTTGGCGCCGGTCGGCATGGCGGCGAGCATCAGCGCGATATGGGTCCAGAAGAGATCGAGCCCGACCACATAATGCGCGATCAGCCAGACGACGACCGGCAGGCAGAGAAGCTTGAGCGTCATCAGCGTGAAGATGGCACGCCACTGGCCCTTGAGGCTGTAGCCGGCAAGTGACAGGCCGAGAGCGACCAGCGCCATCGGCACGCCCGCCTCGCCGAGCATTTCGAGGAAGCGGTCGGGCACCGGATGCAGGCCGAGGTCGGTGACGCGCCAGAGCGTGCCCAGGAGCAGCGCCAGAACGATCGGGTTGCGGATGAGCTGGTTCACCAGCTGGCGCAGGACCGACAGGACCGAAGGCAATCTGCCCTGGCCCGAGGCCTCGATATGGATTACCGCGGCGAGCCACAGAATGGGCGCGTGGATCGACAGGATCAGGCCCACCGGCAGCGCGGCCCGGTCGCCGAAATGGGCAAGCGCCAGCGGCAGGCCGAGCATCGCCAGATTGCCGAAGCTGGCGCCCATGGCGGCGGAAGCGGGCGCCGCCTCGATGAGGTTGGTCAGGCGGGCGATGAGGGTGGTGGCGATCCACACCACCGCGATGCCGCCGAACAGCGCCGCCCAGAGCGGCCAGGGCGACAGGCTCTCCTGGTCGATCACCGCCACGGTGCGGAACAGAAGCGCCGGCATGGCGAGGTTGAACACCACCTGGCTCAGGCCTTGGCCCGCGGCCGGGCCGATGAAATTGGTGCGCGCGCAGATGAAACCGAGCGCGATCAGGCCAAAGACGGGGAGGATGGTGGTGAGGATGGAGGACATGCGGCGCGTGACAATAAAGCATCGGCCCGAAAAGTGCGAAGCGGTTTTCGGATAAGCCGATGCGCCCTATCGTGCCTCACGGCACGATGCGATAGTTCCTACCATACCAGCGCATTTTCTCCTCCTGCAGGCGGATCGGCGCGCCCGGTTCCGGCGGGCGCCAATCGGCCCAGGCCACCGCGGCGATGGTGCGGCCATCGGGCAGGTCGACGAAGACCCGGGGCAGGCTTTGTCCCTCATCGGCCTGATGCACGGTCCAGCGGACAAAACGGGCATCGAGAATGTCGCGTGACACAGGGACATTCGTGGCCCAGAAAACCAGCCACACCGCCACAGGGAGTCCGACCAGGACGGGTGCGACAAATTTCAGGATGGCGTCAAGTGTCATCCGCCGGTCGAGACGTCGGGTGAGCTCTTCTCTCATGCCGGATCGTCGCGTTGCCAGAGCGCGAAGCCCGGGCTGATCCGATGCATTACGCGGCCTGCTCGCTGGCGCGCGCGTCGATGAGCCTGACGAGATCGCTCATGATGCGATTGAGATCGAAGTCCTTGGGCGTATAGACCTGGGCGACGCCCAATTGCTTGAGCACCAGCACGTCTTCGGGCGGAATGATGCCGCCCGCGACCACCGGCACCTGGCCGAGCCCTGCGGCGCGCATGCGGTTCATGACATCGCGCACCAGGGGCACATGCGAGCCCGACAGGATGGAGAGGCCGACGACATGCACCTTCTGCTCGAGCGCCGCGGCGACGATCTGCTCGGGGGTGAGGCGGATGCCGTCATAAGAGACCTCGAAGCCGCAATCGGCGGCGCGCACGGCGATCTGCTCGGCGCCGTTGGAATGGCCGTCGAGACCAGGCTTGCCGACCAGGAATTTCGGCGTGGCGCCGAGCTTGGCGGCGAGGGCTTCGACTTGTTGACGCACCTCGGCGATCGATTGCGAGGCCTCGCCGCGCATCAGAAGCGTCACGCCGGTGGGCGCACGGTATTCACCGAAGACGCGGCGCAAGGTCTCGCCCCACTCGCCGGTGGTGACGCCCGCTTTGGCGCAGGCGATCGACGGCTCCATGACATTGCGGCTTTCGCGCGCCGCCGCTTCGAGGCCCTTCAGCGCGCCGGCGACGGCTTTCGCGTCACGCGCGCCGCGCCAGGCTTTCAACTTCTCGATCTGCTCATATTCGACCGTATCGGGTACGGTGAGGATCGCCTCACCATCTTCCGAGGCGAGCGGCGACGGCTCGCTGGTGGTGAAGGCGTTGACGCCGACGACCTTGGTCTCGCCCGCCTCGATGGCGCGCAGGCGTTCGGCATTGGAATCGACCAGCGCCTTCTTCATATAGCCGGTCTCGATCGCGGCGATGGCGCCGCCCATGGCGAGCACGCGCTCAAGTTCCAAACGCGCCTCGGCCTTCAACTGCTCGACCTTGGTCTCGATCTCCTTCGAGCCGTCGAAAATGTCGCCATAGTCGAGGAGGTCCGATTCATAAGCAACGATCTGCTGCATGCGCAGCGACCATTGCTGGTCCCAGGGGCGTGGCAGGCCAAGCGCCTCGTTCCAGGCGGGGAGCTGCACGGCGCGGGCGCGGGCGTTTTTCGACAGCACCACCGCCAGCATCTCGAGCAGGATGCGATAGACGTTGTTCTCGGGCTGCTGCTCGGTGAGGCCGAGCGAATTCACCTGCACGCCATAGCGGAAGCGGCGCAGCTTCTCATCCTTGACGCCATATCGGTCACGGCAGATCTCGTCCCACAGTTCGGTGAAGGCCCGCATCTTGCAGATTTCGGTGATGAAGCGGATGCCGGCATTGACGAAGAAGGAAATGCGGCCGACGACCTCGGGGAAATCTGACGCGGGGATCGTGCCGCTCGCCTTGACGCCATCGAGCACCGCGATCGCCGTCGCCAGCGCGAAGCTCAGCTCCTGCACCGGCGTCGCACCCGCTTCCTGCAGATGATAGGAGCAGACATTCATCGGATTCCATTTCGGCAATTCGGATGCCGAGAAGGCGATGGTGTCGGTGATGAGTTGCATCGACGGCTTGGGCGGGAACACATAGGTGCCGCGCGAGAGATATTCCTTGATGATGTCGTTCTGTGTCGTGCCGGCGAGGTTGGCGCGGCTCGTGCCCTGCTGGTCGGCGGCGGCGACATACAAAGCGAGCAGCCAGGCGGCGGTCGCATTGATGGTCATCGAGGTGTTCATCTCGTTCAGGGGGATGCCCTCGAACAGAGTGCGCATGTCGCCCAGATGCGAGATGGGGACGCCGACCTTGCCGACCTCGCCGCGCGCCAGAATATGGTCGCTGTCATAACCGGTCTGGGTCGGCAGATCGAAGGCGACCGACAGGCCGGTCTGGCCCTTGCCCAGATTGGTGCGGAACAGGCGGTTGCTTTCGGCCGCGGTCGAATGGCCGGCATAGGTGCGGAAGATCCAGGGGCGGTCACGCGTCATGCAGTGCATCAAAGCATGAGCGATATTGCGGCGCAACAATTCCTTCGGAGAATCACAGCGGCCGGAGCAGAGCCATGTTGACCAATCCCAGGGCGGTCATGCCCGAAAACAGGGCAAAGGTGCCGTTGGCGGTGATCTCGAGTGGTGGTGAGATGTCGGGAAAGAGGTGGAAGCCGAGAAAGGCGCCCAAAGCCAAAGAGGCGAAGTTACCGGCCATGCGCGGCACGTCGGAAGTGTCGGTCAGCAGGTTAAGGACGATGGTGGCGGCAAGCAGAAGCATCAGCAGGAATAGCGCGCTGCCGTCAAGCAGAGCCGACCACGCCCAAGTCAAAAGAGGGGCTAGAAGATCCACCATCCCACCAACCCGGTTTCGGGACGGATTATCCGTCCTCTACCCGCCGAGGTAAAGCCTGAATGGGTCAGTGTCATTGACCTGTCATGTGCCCAAAACTGCGGCAAACTGTCATGATCGGCCTGTGAGCAGGCGCAATGTACTTTTGTTGCATTGCGAAATGACATAGCCTTCCCTTGAGAGCAAATCCCGCCAAAGTTGAAGACTTTGGCGATAAGGATTTGCTCCAGGAAATTGAATTGGCGCGAATCCTTTTCGGCGAAGTGATTCCACTTCGCCGGGATGCGCGCTAATTCGGGGAACGGAGGAATACCCATGAGCGCCAAAGCGAAAACAAATGTCAGCGCGCCGGCCAATGCCAATCAGCCGGTGAAGGATCTCTACGAGATCGGCGAAATCCCGCCGCTCGGCCATGTTCCCGAAAAAATGTATGCCTGGACCATCCGCCAGGAGCGCCATGGCCCGCCGGACAGCGCCATGCAGGTCGAGGTCGTGCCGACCTGGGCGATCGGCGAGGACGAGGTGCTGGTGCTCGTGATGGCGGCCGGCGTCAATTACAACGGCGTTTGGGCGGCGCTCGGCATGCCGATCTCGCCGATCGACGGCCACAAGAATCCCTATCACATCGCGGGCTCCGACGCGTCGGGCATCGTCTATGCCGTCGGTTCGAAAGTGAAACGTTGGGCGGTCGGCGATGAAGTCGTCATCCATTGCAACCAGGATGATGGCGACGACGAGGAATGCAACGGCGGCGATCCGATGTTCTCGCCCTCGCAGCGCATCTGGGGTTATGAGACGCCGGACGGCTCCTTCGCGCAATTCGCCCGCGTGCAGGCGCGCCAGCTGCTGCCGCGCCCGCAGCATCTCACCTGGGAAGAGTCGGCCTGCTACACGCTGACATTGGCCACCGCCTATCGCATGTTGTTCGGCCATCGCCCGCACACGCTGAAGCCCGGCCAGAATGTGCTGGTGTGGGGCGCCTCGGGCGGCCTGGGCTCGATGGCGGTGCAGCTCATCGCCACGGCCGGCGGCAATGCCATCGGCGTCATCTCGGATGACGACAAGGCGGATTTCGTCATGTCGCTCGGCGCCAAGGGCGTCATCAATCGCAAGAACTTCAAATGCTGGGGCGAGATGCCGAAGGTCGGCACGCCCGAATACAATGAGTGGCTGAAGAACGCGCGCGACTTCGGCAAGGCGATCTGGAACTTCACCGGCAAGGGCAACAATGTCGACATGGTGTTCGAGCATCCGGGCGCCACGACCTTCCCGGTCTCGGTGCTCATCGTGAAACGCGGCGGCATGGTGGTCATCTGCGCCGGCACCACCGGCTATAATCTCACCATGGATGCGCGGTATCTGTGGATGCATCAGAAACGCGTGCAAGGCTCGCATTTCGCCAATCTCATGCAGGCCGCCAACGCCAACAAGCTGGTGCAGGCGCAGCGCATCGATCCGTGCATGTCGGAAGTCTATGCCTGGAACGACATCCCCAAGGCGCATATGAAGATGTGGAAGAACGAGCACCGTCCCGGCAATATGGCGGTGCTGGTCTCGGCGCCACGCACCGGCCTCAAGACCTTCGAGGATGCGATCGAGGCGGCATCCACCTGAGCAATAGGCTAATCATTTAGAAGTTATTTGGGCCTGAATTTATCCAGGAATTCGGTTGAAGGAGGTATTCTCACTTTTGGCCAAAGCCTTAGTTCAGTCATCCGCCTTTGAGCCGCAGATAAGCTAACTTTGCAACCGTCTGCCAAATCGTCTGGCGTAGAGAACATTCGGACAAGGCGTTCGGGCATTAAGAAGCCCGCGGCGAAAACATCTGCCTGCCATTCTGCGCTAATGCTTCGGTTATCGATCCGACTCTGAACTTGAGTAGCCATTCTATGTAGGTTTCGATCAGTACTGTGAAGCAGGGCATGACCGAGCTCATGAGCCGCTGTAAAGCGAGCGTACCCTTGATCTTTCACAAGGCCATTATACACAGACTCCCGAAAGGTTATCTCAAAAGGACTGAAAGTCGTTACGGCCAATGCGTCACCAAGCGCATCATTGTCAACCACCCGACAACAGAATTCTGGAGCAAGTCGAGGTAGATCGTGCTCGAGTACTCCAAGCAAGTTCAGAATCCAGTGGTTCTCAAAATCGAAATAGTAACGCCAGCTTTCGGCAACTTGTTCAATTTCACGTTTTGATCTTGGAGAAGCAATCCAATCGCCGTTATGCATCATACTCTCCATCAACTATATGACGAAGGCGCCTGATTTCGTCCGGTGTGAGTTCGTTAAGCCGCTTTGACAGGCCATAAGCTAATTGTGCCCGAACAGGGTCGGTAGGTCTTAGTTTTACTATCTTGGCTGAGGAGGTAGCAGCTTGCTTCAGTTCGGCGGCTTCATCCGAAGTCAATGAGAGCCATTCAGCCACTTTCGCAGGATAGCTTTCGGGAATGGGACGGTTGCCAATCTCAATTGCAGAAATATAGGCAACGCTAACAGAAAGAGCTTCAGCTTGGTCGCCCATGAATAGGCCGCGCTGCGAACGGTAATTCCGGCATAAGGCTGCGAAAGGAGAAATTCCACTCATCAAGATCCCCATATGTTGTAGCCTTCTTCTCTTATATCTCAAAATCTTGTGTCGATCAACAGATATTGTAGAATGATAAGTTCGTCTCTGCTCGGTGTGCTTGTCAAATTAGTGAAACAGATCAAAATCTTACGTTTTCACAAGCGAAAGTTGTGTTTAGCTTCTGCTCTCTGAACATCGGCGAGTTGAAATCATCCTTCGCTGAATGACCGCATTTGTGTCTCGCTGGAGCAACAACGAATGCCAAGCATGGCTTTCTTCGCGAGCCTCACATAGGTTTCAACGGGAATTATTACCTCAGATTCGGGCGAAGACCAGAATGCCGCTTTCTCTAAGTCCTACTCCCACTACAGAATGTAATTTTTCAGAGTGGACGATTAGCAAGAAAGATCGCGCCAAACTGATTGAAGTCATCGCTTATCTCTATTTACGGCAGGAAGAAAACGCTCAGCGAGTGATCAATGCTCTGGAGCCGCGTTGGCGCGCTCCAAAAGGCAGGGTTGCCCAAAATATCGTGAGGAAGCTGACGGCTCCGCATGCACAGGATGTCGAGCTGTTCCGGTCCGGAACCGACGAGGAGAAGGAAGCGGCGAAGAAGCGGATGAGGACGTCCATAATTCATCGAGACGGGCTTCTATTCCAGCATATCTCTTGGGTTGCTGCGCGGCTGGCTCTTCCGAACGGCTATATGACTTCACCTCATGTCCGACAGGCAGATAAGGGCTTCGACGGCTTTATCCTCGAACTGGATGAGAGTGGGAGCGCGATCAAGCGCATTGTGCTCTGTGAGGATAAGGCTTCGACATCGCCCCGCAACCTCATACGCTCAAGCGTATGGCCTGAAATCGGAACTATTCTGAGCGGTGACCGCGATGACGAGATCCTTGCCGACCTTGTAACCTTGCTGAAAGGTGTCCCCGATATCGACGCTGAGGCTGCGGTCGACGAGATGTTCTGGGAAGGTGCTCGCGAGTTCAGGGTTGCTGTGGCGACCGGTGAAGATCAGCGCAGAGCTGGAAATTTTGTGCACATCATAGCTGGCTTTGAAGCCGTCGCTGGTGGAGCGTTTGGATCCCGCACAGCCGGCGTGCTGGCCTTCGAGGATGTGCGCAAGGGGTTAGCTCTTCTCGCCGCCGACGTGGCTGCCAAAGTCGTGGAGATCGCCGATGTTTGACCCAAGTTCCCGCGCTCTCCTGCGATTGGCGCCGGACCTGCGTGGCCTCGACCCTGAAACACTGGATGAGTTGTTGACGGCCGCTCACATTGAGTTGGCGACGGTCCGCCTTCTATCCCGCAAAGATGAACCTGAGCCCGCAAGCGACGTTATCGACCGGGTGAGACGCCTTGCTTCGACCTTTGAAGCCTATGTCGCACTCAATCTTCGACCTGAGCAGACGCGCGCCGCGGCTTTCGTCGCCGCGAGTGCTCATCAGATATTAAGCCGCGTTCGCGAAATTGCATTGGATCGTCCAACCGTAGTTTCGGGCGATGCAATCGGATCGTCAATTTCGGCAATGCTGCTGTTCCTGATTGCTGATAGGGCAGCGGACGCCGCGGAGGTCGCGGGACAACTCCGAGCTAGGGGCGAACGACGGGCCGTCCGACGATCTCTGATCCTGAGCCTTCGGGAATTGGGAACCGGCAGTCTCACAACGTTGATAGAGCGTGATCTCCAAGAAGATCCCATCGCAATGGGTGACAACCGTGAAGTGGCCACGGATCTTCTTCTGAGGGAATGTGCTTACGCAATTCAGGGGTTGGGACAGGAGGCGCGCGGGAGCGCAGTGTCCGAACCCGACATCCGCTCAAGGCTTAATCGTGTTATCCGTTTGTCGGAGGCCGCAGCGGTGGAGATCAATTTTCCGCTGGAAGGAATCGTGCATCACCAGTTTGCCGGGCCGCATCATCTGGCAACTCTCTTGAGCCGGCTCGTCGATGGCCTACAGTCATCAATGTTAGTTCGGCTGCCAACCCCGTTTGGCGCGCAGGCCGAGGCGTGGGCTGACTGGCTCCTATCGCAGGCTCAATCCCGCCCGTTTCTGTGGGTCAATCACTTGAAGGCGGTCAGGACGGGATACCTGAATCGCGGTAGGTCAATGGTGATGACATCCCCGACCGGTTCGGGGAAGACCACTCTATCCGTCCTGAAAATCGCAGCCACCCTATGTACGGGTGAGAGCGTTGTCTATCTGGCTCCAACCCATGCTCTCGTCGACCAGGTCGAGACCGATCTCTCCGCACAGATCGGGGGCCTGGAACCGGTTAGCGTCGTCGAAGATCTTGCGCTAGAGGAGCTTGGCGACAGGCTGCCGCCATTCTCCGTCATGACGCCGGAGCGTTGCCTCGCTCTCCTGGGCTTTGCTCCCGAGCTATTCGACAAGGTCGGGCTCCTTGTCTTCGATGAGTTCCATCTCATTGGCACCGACGATCCGACTACCTCATCGAGGATAAGTGCACGTGCCATCGATGCGATGCTGGCGCTCCTGACGTTTCTTCGCCATCGTAAGGAAGCAGATTTGCTGCTGCTCTCCGCGATGGTCGCCAACGGTGCCGAAATCGCACGTTGGCTGCGAGCCGTGACGGGAAGAGAGGTTGAAGCGTTTGATGATCCTTGGAAGCCAACACGGCAACTTCGCTCTTGTGTTATCTATGATCGTTCCGAGGTTCTTAGGACCGCGCATGTCGTATCATCTGCGAAGACCAAGGCAGCTCGGAACCGAGTTCCGGCGCAACCTCTCGGACTCTTTTCCTTGATCTCTGGATGGCATCCCGAAAGGCCGGAAAAGCTGGTTGTGCAGGCGCTGACAGATAGGCGTCCGCCGTTAGTGAAAAACGCCGGCGGCAAACTGACATCGAATAGGAACGAAGTCGCAGCTCAGATCGCAGCCGACTATGCGGCCGTTGGAAAACGCGTGATCGTCTTCTGCAATGATACCAAGGCATGTGGGAGTGTGGCGGATCAGATCAATGGGCTCCTTGCCTCGGCCACTATCGCCCTAGATGAGACGCAGGAACAGATGCGCAAGTCAGTTCTCAAAGATGTAGGAGCGGTGGAGGCCACCTTCGATCCCACAGGGTGTAGGGCGGCTGTTCATCATGGCGATCTCCTACCGATGGAGCGGAGGCTGACGGAAAGCGTTTTCCGTGGTCGCAGGGACACCGACAGCGAAGCGATGGGCCTTGATGTGATCGCCGCCACATCAACGATTGCGCAAGGGCTGAATCTTCCTTGCGATGTCGTGATTCTCGCGGGCACCGACAGAAGCGCGGTTGACGACCCGAATGGCAATCCCCGCGCGGATTTGCGCCCTCACGAGATACTTAACGCGCTCGGACGGGCTGGACGGGCGGCATACGCTGCAACCGGGTTGGCGATCGTTGTTCCTGCAATACCGATCGGTGTGGAGAGAGAGAAGCTTTCTCTTCCGCCTGAGGGAATCCTGGAGACCGTCTTCTCCGAACAGGATGCCTGCGAGGAGATTTACGATCCGATCGAGTTGCTACTTGATCGGATTGAGGTATCTGCTGACCCCGATCCGAAGGTGCAGTCGATTATCCGCCGCTTATCTGCTGTTACGACAGCAGGAGAGAGTGGCTTCGATGATATCGTTCGCCGCTCGCTGGGGTACTTCCGGCGCAGGGAAGCTGATGCTCCAGGGGCGGACAAATGGCTCGAACGTCGCCGAACTGCGCTCAAGGCGGCCGAGCAGCAATTGGAAGATCCGCCCGTTCTTGATTGGCAAAGGGAAATCGCTGTCCGCAACGGCGTTCCGCCAAGGCTGGTCGAACGATTGGTTGAGGCATTTGGCCAGGCGCCGGTTGAAAGGACGGCAACCGAGGACTGGATCAACTGGCTCTTGGATATCGTGGCCGAACATCCCTTGGATTTGACGATCTTCGTAAGGGAGACGGCTCTTGAGTCCGTGTTCGGCCGCGCCTACACGAACACGACTAAGCCCAAAGTCACCGCCAAGCGGATATTGGGAGCGCTCAAGACGTTAGTCTCAATGTGGTGCGAAGGGTGCACGCTGGTCGAAATCGAGACGTGGCTTCTTGCATTCATTCGGAAACACGAGGGAGAGGTCAGGCAACGGGCAAATCAGTCCTCAACCGCGCAACGGGCTCGCCGGTTCGTCATACGCATTGCTCCTGATCTTGGTTTCCTGTGTGGCGTGCTCGGTCAGATCGTCGCCTATAAGGCTACTGAAGATGGCAGGGCTATGCTTCCTGTAATCGACATGCTGCCACAGATGGTGCGAGCTGGGGATTACGATCGCCATCATACGGCCTTGAGACAAATGACAACAGTTACCTCGCGGGTTGAAACCTTTGAGGCGCATGTTGCACTACGTGGGTCTTTTAAGGCTGGCGCATCCGCAGAAATGGACGTTGTCCGAGAAGAGGTTACGATCGCAATGTTGCTCTAATTGCTCATGGGTTCGGACGACGAGGAGTGGGCGTCGGAAATGCTCTGAGACGCGATTTATCTCAACGCACTTGAACTCCAGAACAATTTGGGAATGAACATAATGATCCATGACGCAAGAAACACCCCAAGACTGCCGGCAAAGCCCGAAAACCTTTCTTCCGTCATACTCCAGACGGCTATGACGAGTTGAGGGAAGCCCTCATGAATGAGGATAGGCTGCCGGTTGCGCGCTTGCGCAATCTCGGATCGAAATCGGCGCTGATGCTGGCGGAAGCCGGCATCAGAACCATTGCCGAATTGCGCGTGCTGGGTGCGGCGAAGGCCTATCGGCGGGTGAAGGACAAGGCGTCGCTCAATCTGTTATGGGCAATCGCCGCCGGCCTTGATGATCGCGACTGGCGCGATCTCGGCGAAGACGAGAAAGCCTCACTCCTTGCTGAGGTCCGCAGCCTCGGTTGAGGCTTCCTTGTCGTATTTGCGCGCCAGCACGATGACGCGGTTGAGCTCGCCGCCGAGAATGAGGGCGAGGGCGGAGAGATAGATCAGGAACATCGCCGCGAAGAGACCGGAGAGGCCGACATAGGTCGAGGCGAAAGTCGCGAAGTTGGATAGGAAATACGAATAGACGCTCGACAGGACGAGCCACACGCAGACGGTGAGGATGACGCCCGGCATCAGGTAATAGAGCTTCACGCGGCGCGCCGGCAGGATCAGATGGGCGAGGAACAGGCCCACCACCATGATGGCGATGGCCAGCGGATAACGATAGCGGTCGAATGTGGCGACGAAATCGTCGAAGGCCGGCGCATAGAGGCTGATGAAATGGATGGCGGTCGGCGCGAAGACGATCAGTACCGCGAGCGCCAGCAGCAGCACCGCCGATCCCACCACGAACAGCGCCATGAGGCCATAGAGCAGGAAGGTGTTGCGGTCCTCGGTCAGGCCATAGGCGCGGTTGAGCGCGACGCGCACGCTGTCGACACCGCCCATGGCGCTCCAGATGGTGATGGCGGCCGAGACGCTGAGAAGGGCGGTGCGCGGCCGGGTCAGCAGCGAATTGATCTCGGGCGCGATCGGCCCGACGAATTCCTTGGGCGCCACGCTCAAGAGATAGGTCACGATGCTGGAGGCGAGCTCGGCGCTGCCGAAGAAACCGGCAAGCGCGGTCAGGAAAATCAGGAACGGGAAGATCGAGAACAGAAAGCGGAAGGCAATATTGCCCGCCAACGGTATGGCTTCGTCCGCGAAAAGTCGCCTTACGGCTTCGAGGATGAGGAGGGGAATGGTGGGCCGCGGTTCCGTCATGCGCCAGCCATAACAGGGGGAGGGATTCGATGAAAGATCGGGGGAGCGCGCAGAAGACTTAATAAAGCGCGTATCCACCTAAAAAATTCCCCCTCCCATGCGGTTGCAGCGGAGAGGGGGAAGTCTGGGGAGAAACTGCTTGCCGGGTGTGCTACCCAGCGCTGACGGGCAGCTTGCGCGCTTCGGTTTCGACGCTGGCCTTGAGGGCGGGATCGAGCTTGAGGCGCGAGGCGAGCATCGCCAGGTAGGCCTGCTCGGCCGGATCGTCGGGATCGATGGCGAGCACGGAAGCGGCATAGATCTCGACCGCGCGCTCGAGGCTGGTCGCGCCCTTCACCACCGCGTCGATATCGAGCGGCTTGCGCAATTCGTCGATGACGAAGGCCTTGGCGTCATTGTCGAGATTGAATTCGTCGAGCTTGTCGAAGATCGCCTTCTGCTCATTGGCATCGATATGGCCATCCGCCTTGGCGGCGGCGATCATGGCGCGCAGCAAGACGAGGCTCAGCTCGTTGCGCTCCTGCGGCGCCGACGGCAGGAAGACGGTGCCTTCGGCCTGCGGCGTGATGTCCTTCATCGGCTGGCTCACCGGCGGGACCGTCGACTGGGCGCCCTTGGTGGCCTGGTAGTTCTGCCAGGCCTTATAAGCGAGGCCGCCCAGGACGGCGACGCCGCCGACCTTCAGGGCGCTGCCGGCGAGCTTCTTGCCGCCCTTCGAACCGAGCAGGATGGAGACGAGACCGCCCGCGGCGGCACCGCCGGCCAGGCCCTTGAGCATGTCGGGAGAAAATCCCGACCCGCTCTTGGCCGGCGCATTCTGGCCCTGCTGCTGGCCCTGACCCTGGCCGCCCAGGAACTGTTCAAGAAGCTTTTGCGGATCGAACATATCTGCCCTTCTCAAGTCTAGCTCGCCAAATCCTCGGAAGGCGGGCAAAGACATGCCCCACCTTCCCAACTTGTCGACACGACGCCATGGCACCCGAAAAAACACAGCCCAACTGGATTGCCGCCGCGTCCGCGTCATTCGTCCTGATATGGGCAACCGGCTTCATCGTTGCAAGGCTGTCGGCCCCGCATGTCGATCCTTTGACCTTCCTGGTGATCCGTTTCAGCATCGCCGGGCTGCTGTTGACGCTCCTGGCGCTTGTCTTCAAAGCCCGTTGGCCCGGCCGTACCGCTGCGTCACATGCCTTTGTCGCCGGAACCCTGCTGCATGGCGGCTATCTGGGCGCCTGCTACTGGGCTGTGGCGCATGGGCTTCCGGCCGGCATCGCCGCCCTGATCGCCGGTCTGCAACCGATCTTCACCGCCCTCCTGGCCGGCCGCTTGCTCGGCGAACGCATCACCTTGCGCCATTGGCTGGGCCTCGCGGTGGCGCTTGGCGGTGTCGCGCTGGTGCTGGCGCCCAAGCTCGACATCTCGGTGGTCGACGGCATCACCCCCGCCACCGTGCTCGCCATGACTTTCGGCGCTTTGTCGATGACGCTCGGCAGCATCTATCAGAAGCGCTACGTCACCAGGATAGACATTCTCGCCGGCACCGCCTGGCAATATGCCGGCGGCTTCGTCGTGGTCCTGATCGGCGCGCTCGCCACCGAGAACTTCCGCTTCGATGCGACGACTGATGCGTGGATCGCGCTCGCCTGGTCGGTGATCGTGCTGTCGATCGGCGCCATTCTGCTCTTGATGCTGCTGATCAAACATGGCGATGTCTCGAAGGTCTCGGCGCTCATCTTCCTGGTGCCGGGCGTCGCCGCGGTGATGGCCTGGCTTCTGTTCGATGAGACATTGACGCTGATCCAGATCCTCGGGATGGTCGTCTGCGCATTGGGGGTTCTTCTGGTCACGCGAGGGAGAAAATGAGAGCGGTATTGTGCAAGGCCCTCGGCGGGCCGGAGAGCTTGAGCGTCGAGCAGATCGCCGCGCCCGAGCCTCATGCGGATGAAGTCGTGGTGAAGGTCACGGCGGTCGGCCTCAATTTTTTCGACACGTTGATCATCCAGGGCAAATATCAGGTTAAACCGGCACTGCCCTTTTCGCCGGGCGGTGAGATCGCCGGCATCGTGACGAAGACCGGTTCCGATGTGCGCGGCCTCAAGGCAGGCGATCGGGTGATGGGCTATGTCGGCCATGGCGGTGCGCGCGAGGAGATCGCGGTGGCAGCGCGCAAGCTGGCGCTCATCCCCAAGAGCTTGAGCGACGTGGCGGCGGCCGGTCTCTCCATCACCTATGGCACGACCTTGCATGCACTGAAGGATCGCGCGGTTTTGCAAAAAGGCGAGACCCTGGCGGTGCTCGGCGCCTCGGGCGGCGTCGGCCAGGCGGCGATCGAGATCGGCAAATTGATGGGCGCGGATGTGATCGCCTGCGCCTCGTCCGATGACAAGCTCAGCTTCTGCCGCGATCTCGGCGCCGATCACCTGGTGAATTATGCGGCGCGGAATCTGAAGGAAGCGCTGAAGGAGCTGAAGCCCAAGGGCATCGATGTCGTCTATGATCCGGTGGGCGGCGAGTTCAGCGAGCTGGGTGTGCGGGCGCTCGCCTGGAATGGCCGCCATCTCGTCGTCGGCTTCGCGCAGGGCGATATCCCGAAGCTGCCGCTCAATCTGGTGCTGCTGAAGAGCGCCAATATCCAGGGCGTCTTCTGGGGCGCCCATATCGACCATGAGCCCGACAAACATCGCGCCAACATGGAGCAACTGCTCGCCTGGGCGGCGGATGGCCGGCTCACGCCGCATATCCACGCTACTTATCGCTTCGAGGAGATCGCCATAGCACTCGGCGCGATCGCGCGGCGCGAGGTGAAGGGCAAAGTCATCCTGATACCATGAGGAACGACAAGATGCCGGACGTCGTCAGAGACACGCGAGCCATGCTGGCCAATATGACGCCGGTGCTCAAGGACGGCGAGTTCGTCTTCTGCGCGGCGACGGATGCCGGTGTCATCGCCCGCGCGCTGTCGCTGGCGCTCGGCTCGTTCAAGGAAGAAGAAAGCGTGACGCTGATCCTCGGGCGCGTTGAGGCGGCGGCGCTCGGCTTCAGTGTGGCGATGCCGATGCGGCGCATCGAGCTCGAGGTGTTCTCGAGCCTCGAAGGCATTGGGCTGACGGCCGCGGTCGCCGGCGCGCTCGCAGCCGAGGGTATTCCCTGCAACATGGTCGCGGCCTTCCATCACGACCATGTTTTCGTGCCGGCGGATATGGCGGAACGCGCCTTGGCGGTGCTGCGCGACGTGCAGAAGCGTAGTTGAGCTTCAGTCGGCGGGCGTGTCGCCGTGCTTGAGGCGCTCGAGCGTCGCGCGCGCCCGGTCGTAATGGGCGGGCTTCAGATGCGCGCGGATCATGCCGATGGCCGCCAGCAGCACCGCCATATCGTCGGTGAAGCCGAGGCCCAGCACGAAATCGGGAATGGCGTCGATCGGCATCACGAAATATGCCAGCGCGCCGAACAGGATGCCCTTGGCCTTGAGCGGCGTGGCGCGGTCGAAGGCGCAATAATACGCGGCGACCGCATCCTCGGCGAAAGGAATCGAAGCCGCGACCTTGCCGAGCTTCGGCCAGAAGCCGGAACGCACCGTCTGCTCGTTGTTGCGGGTCAAGACCATGGGAGAACCCCCCTCACTGCCTAAATCGCGCGTGGATATGGGTAGGGAAGACCGAGAATTCAAGTGTATCCGCGTTTTCCCCTCTCCCGTTGCGGAGCAATGGGAGAGGGTGCCCGACAGGGCGGGTGAGGGCTCTTTAGTTTCAGTAAGAACTGCTTGTTGAGTTTTGGAAAGCTCGATGAAGAGCCCTCATCCGGCCTTCGGCCACCTTCTCCCACGCTACGCGCGGGAGAAGGGGAAAATCTCGAAAGCTACCGCCCGGCGAACCAGATGGCGCCCATGATGATGATGATCGCCACGAATTGCAGGATCACGCGCCAGCGCATGAATTTCTGGGAGGTATTGCCGGGGCCGCCACGCATCATGTTGAACAGGCCGAGGCACAGGACAATGAAGACGGCGGCGATGGAAATGGGGACGAGATAGTCGAAGATATTCATTGGTCGGATGCCTTATCGAGAAGCCGGTCCAGCGCCGGCGGCGGCAACAGCCGCCTGGCCCAGGCCATGACATAAGTCGGCACTGTCACATAATAGCGCCGTTTCGGCTTGCGGCTTTCCAGCGCATGCAGCAGCTTCAAGGCCACCGCCTCGGGCGGCAATTTGAAGCGCTTGGCGCCCCCGCCATTCAGCCTTTGGCGCTGTTTCACATAGGCTCCGCGGTAATGCGACATCGTCTCGTCGACATTGCGCTCGAAGGCCGCCATGGCATGTTCGACGAAACGTGTGGCAATTGGCCCCGGCTCGATCAGCGACACATGGATATTGCTGCCCTGCAGCTCGAGCCTGAGCGTGTCCGACATCGCCTCGATGGCGAATTTCGTGGCGCAATAGGCGCCGCGCCATTTCATCGCGGTCAGTCCGAGGACGGAGGAATTATTGACGATCCGGCCTGAGCCATTGGCGCGCATCAGTTTCAGGCAGTCGCGCGTCAGCTCATGCCAGCCAAAGACATTGGCCTCGAACTGGGCGGTCAGCGCCGCGCGCGAAATATCCTCGAGCGCGCCGGGCTGGCCATAAGCGCCGTTGTTGAAGAGGCCGTAGAGTTTGCCATGGCAACGTTCGGCTACCTCTGCCACGCATTCGGAAATGGTGATCGGGTCGGTATAGTCGAGGCGGAATGTCTCGAAACCCTCGCTTTCGAGGCGGATGAGATCGGCGTCCTTGCGCACCGTGGCGAAGACGCGGAAGCCCTTTTCCCGCAGAAGCTTCGTCGAGGCATACCCTATGCCCGACGAGCAGCCGGTAATGAGGACGGTGCGGTTGGCGCTCAATTGCCGCCCTCGAGCAGACGCCTGGCGATGACCTGTGCCTGAATCTCGGCGGCGCCCTCGAAGATGTTGAGGATGCGCGCGTCGCAGAGAATGCGCGAGATCTGATATTCGAGCGCGAAGCCGTTGCCGCCATGGATCTGCAGCGCGTTGTCGGCGCAGGACCAGGCGACGCGGGCGCCCAAAAGTTTCGCCATGCCGGCTTCGAGATCGCAACGCCGCCCGGCGTCCTTTTCGCGCGCCGAATGATAGACGAGCTGGCGCGTCGCCATGATCTCGGCCGCCATCAAAGCGAGCTTGTCGGCGATGCGCGGGAAGGCGACAATGGGCTTGCCGAACTGGATGCGGCCCATGGCGTAATCGAGGCCGACATCGAGAGCGTTCTGCGCCACGCCCAAGGCGCGCGCCGCGGTCTGGATGCGGGCCGATTCGAAGGTCTGCATCAATTGCTTGAAGCCCTGGCCTTCGGCGCCGCCCAGAAGATTGTCGGCCTTCACCTCGAAATCCTCGAAGCGGATCTCATATTCCTTCATGCCGCGGTAACCCAGCACTTCGATCTCGCCGCCCGACATGCCCTTGGCCGGGAAAGGATCGGCATCGCTGCCGCGCGGCTTCTCGGCGATGAACATCGAGAGGCCCTTATAACCCGGCTCGTCCGGATTGGTGCGGGCGAGCAGCGTCATGATGTCGGCGCGCACCGGATGGGTGATCCAGGTCTTGTTGCCTGTCACCTTATAGACATCGCCGTCCTTGACGGCGCGGGTGCGCAGGCTGCCAAGATCGGAGCCGGTATTGGGCTCGGTGAAAACGGCGGTGGGCAGGATCTCGCCGGATGCGATACGCGGCAGCCAACTTTCCTTCTGCGCCTCGGTGCCGCCGCTCAGAATGAGCTCGCAGGCGATCTCGGCGCGGGTGCCGAGTGAGCCGACGGCGATCCAGCCGCGCGACAATTCCTCGGAGACGACGCACATCGATTCCTTGCCGAGCCCCAGGCCGCCATATTGCTCGGGCAGCGTCAGCGCGAAGACGCCGAGGCCCGCCAATTCGTCGACGATCTCCATCGGCACATAGGCGTTGGCCCGATGCCATTCATGCGCCTTCGGCTTGACCTTGTCCTCGACGAAGCGGCGCATGCTGGCGCGCATTTCCTCCATCGTGTCGTCGAGGCCGCAATCGCCGAAGGTGGAGGCGCCCTTGGCCACCATCATCAGCTCGACGAGGCGGGCGCGGGCCGGCGCCGAATTGCCGGCGGTCATCAGAGCCTGGACGGCGCGGTTGTCGAGCTGGCTGAGATCGGTGCGGGTGAGGCCCAGATCGGAAAGCCTGGCGAATTCCGTCTGGTTCATCGGGATGCCACCGGCGATCTGGTTGAGGTATTCCCCTGCGGCGATCTGGACCAGGAGCTGCTCCATCTCGCCAAATTTCTGCCCCTGGGTGAGGCGTTCGGCATAGGCAGTGAGCTCGCGCAGCACCGCGTCATAGGTGGCGAGCCAGGCCAGACCATGGACGGCATGCTGCTCGCGGTCGATCAGATGCGAGGAAAGCTTGCGTTCGGCGGTTACCCGGGCCTGGACGCGAGCCCGGGCCTGAGCGTACAGGGCGCCGACGGCGCCATGGGCCTCGGCCAGAAGGCCGGGAAGATCTGCGAGAACCGGGGTTCCGTGGACAATTTCGGCGACAGCAACCATTCAGCAAGCTCCAAACGCTATGAATACTGCGTTACATGAGCGCAAATAGTTGCGCAATCTGACGAATTGGCTAAGGGCTGACCGCCCAAATCCGGTCAGATTGTTCACGCAGTTAAAGCGCGCGAATGAAGCCGGCAGTGGGATTTTCCGGCTTTTCGGGACGAATCGATGATTTCCGCAGAGTCCTGTCGAAAAGCTTGCGTCTTTTTGGGACATAGCGGGTGGGAATGAGGTTGCTGACATGAATTTCAAGCCTTTGGCATGGGCTCTCGCTGTGGCGCCTTTCGCGCTTCTGACCGGGCTCGCGCCCGCTCTGGCCCAGACGCCGGAGCCCACCGAGCTTGGCAAGTTCGGTGACTGGGCTGCCTATACTTACAAAGCCCAGGGCGGCAAGGTCTGCTATATTTCCTCGCAGCCGAAGACCCAGACGCCCAAGAACGTCAAGCGCGACCCGGCCTTCCTGCTGGTCACCCATCGGCCGGGCCAGAGTGTGCGCAATGAGGTGTCGACCATCATCGGCTACCCCTTCAAGAAGGACACTCCTGTCCAGCTCACCATCGACACCCAGGATTATGAGCTCTTCGCCAATGGCGACGGCGCCTGGGCCGACACGACCGCCAAGGACAAGGAGATCGTGACGGCGATGAAAAAGGGCCAGAAGCTCTCCATCAAGGGGGCGTCCTGGCGCGGCACCGAGACGATCGATGCCTATTCGTTGAAGGGCCTCGCCCAAGCGCTCGCCAAGATCGACGCCGCCTGCAAATAAAGGCCTGTTGGGCTGGTTCCGCCGAATTCCTATATTCGGCGTTTCCATGCTATGAAGCCACGATCATGACCGCCGTGACCCTCGATATCGCGCACAGACCGCGCCCCGAAGCCTTGAGCCCCGGCCCCGCCAAGGAGCCGGTCATCGGGTTGACGCGTGCCGAGCTGACCGACGTCCTGGCCAAGGCCGGCGTGCCGGAAAAGCAGCGGCGCATGCGCATGCGCCAGCTGTGGAGCTGGCTCTATCACCGCGGCGTCACTTCTTTCGCCCAGATGAGCGACATCTCGAAGGAGCTGCGCCAGAAGCTCGACGAGGTCTTCGTCATCGAACGCCTCGAGGTGGTGACCGAGCAGATTTCCAGCGACGGCACGCGCAAATGGCTGCTCAAGCTGCCGCGCGACGAGCGTGGCCAGCGCCATGAAGTCGAGATGGTCTATATCCCAGAGGAAGACCGCGGCACCTTGTGCATCTCGAGCCAGGTCGGCTGCACCCTCACCTGCACCTTCTGCCACACCGGCACGCAGAAGCTGGTACGCAATCTGAGCGCCGCCGAGATCGTCGGCCAGGTGCTTATCGCGCGCGACCGGCTGGAGGAATGGCCGCATCAGCTCGCCACCAATCCGACGCCGCCGATCGGCGGGCGTTATGTCACCAATGTCGTGCTGATGGGCATGGGCGAGCCGCTCTACAATTTCGACAATGTGAAGAACGCGATGGAGATCGTCTCCGACGGCGAAGGCATCTCGCTGTCGAAGCGGCGCATCACGCTGTCGACCTCGGGCGTCGTGCCCGAGATCGTGCGCGCCGGCGCCGAGATCGGCACCATGCTCGCCATCTCGCTGCACGGCACGACAGATGAGATCCGCAACCGTCTGGTGCCGCTCAACAAGAAATATCCGATCAGCGAATTGCTCGACGCCTGCCGCGCCTATCCGGGGCTCTCCAATGCGCGCCGCATCACCTTCGAATATGTGATGCTGAAGGACGTCAACGATACGCTCGACGACGCCAAGCGGCTGGTGAAATTGCTGAAGGGCATTCCGGCCAAGGTCAATCTCATCCCGTTCAATCCGTGGCCCGGTACGAATTATGAATGCTCGGACTGGGACACGATCGAGCGCTTCGCCGAAGTCCTGAACCGCGCCGGCTATGCCTCGCCGGTCCGGACGCCGCGCGGCCGCGACATCATGGCGGCCTGCGGCCAGCTCAAATCGGAAAGCCAGCGCATACGCGCCAAGGAGCGCCTGGCGATGGATGAAGCCGCGGCCTCCGCCTGAGGCCTGATGGCGCAGGGCCTAGTCATCGCCATCGAGGCCCCGCGCGGTACGGAGATCGCTGAGCTCATCCAGGAACGTCTCGCGCATTCTTATGCGCATTCGCCGCCGGAAAGCGTCCATGCGCTGCCGCTCGCGGCCCTCGACCGGCCGGACATAACCTTCTGGACGGCCAGGTTCGATGGCCAGTTGGTCGGCTGCGCGGCGTTGCTGTGTCACGAAGACGGCTCGGGCGAATTGAAAAGCATGTTCCTGCGCCCGGCCGCGCGTGGTTCAGGCATCTCGAAGCTGCTGCTAAAGGCTGTCGAGACGAAGGCGAAGGAGCTTAGGCTTACGCGCCTCGATCTTGAAACTGGCACCGCGAGCCATGCGGCGCGTGGCCTTTATGAAAGCGCCGGCTATCGACTCTGCGGTCCCTTCGCGCAATACCAGCTCGATGCAAATTCCGTCTTCATGACGAAGGATCTTCGTCGATGATCGCCCATATCGCCAAACGCATCGCCTTCGTCGTGCTCGGCTATTTTGTGGCGCTCGCGGCCGGTGCCGCGGCCTTTCCGGGGCTGCTCGCGATCATCAGCGCTTTCTATCCCGACAGTGAGCTGTGGCAGATGATGGGTTTCGCGCCCTTGGCGATCCTGGTGGCGCCCATCGTCTTCTTCTATGTCATGTGGATCGTGATGATCCTGACTTTCATCCCGGCGGCGGTCCTCAACGGGCTCACCGAGATCTTCGCCTGGCGTGCGCTCTGGCTGCATCTTCTCATCGCCGTGGCCCTCGCCGTCGGTGCCGGCCTTCTGCTGATGCCCGACTGGTTCCTCGACATGAATGCCGACCGCTGGCTCATCACGCTGGCAATCCTCTTATCGGCTTTGCTCGGCGGCCTCGTCTATTGGGCGATCACCGGACAGCGCGCCGGCTTCCGTCAGGCCGAAGCGTAGTCACAAGTTTGCCGCTCGGTTTGCCACCCAATCGAGCGCCGCGTCCAGCCGGTCATTGCCCCAGAAGAGCTCGCCATCGGTGGTGACGAAGCTCGGGGCGCCGAAGAGGCCGAGGCGGATCGCCGTGTCGGTCTCCCGGCGCAGCCGCGATTTGACCTGGTCGGTACGGGCCGCCGCGAGGATGACCCGGTCATCGAGATCGAGGCTCCGCAGGATGCCGGCAAGCACGTCTTCGTCGTCGATGCGGGCTCCGCCGGCAAATTCGGCGAGGAACACCCGGCGCGAAAATTCGGGCCGGTGGACGATCATCTGATCGGTCCAGGCGATGCGGGCGGCGAGCAGGCTCGATTGCGGGAAGGGGTCGGGCTTACGGAAATCAAGCTCCTGGGCCGCCGCGAGCCGTTCCAGGTCGCGCCACATATAGCCGCCCTTGGCCGGAAACAGGGTGAAGGGCGAGCTGTCCCAACCCTGTGCCTTGAAGATCGGCCCGAGCAGGAAGGGCCGCCAGACGATGTCCACTTTTCGTTCTCTGGCCAGGCCGTCGATCCGGTGGGCGGCCAGATACGAGTAGGTGGAGGCGAATTCGTACCAGAAATCGAGTTTTGGACGCATTGTGTTTGGGCTGCCCATCAGTATAGTGCCGGCGATTTTCACGGGAACGGATTACATCATGTCCAAACGCGGCAGCGTCAAGAAGGTCGTGCTCGCTTATTCCGGCGGCCTCGACACCTCGATCATCCTCAAATGGCTGCAGACCGAATATGGCGCGGAGGTCGTGACCTTCACCGCCGATCTGGGGCAGGGCGGCGAGATCGAGCCGGCGCGCGAAAAGGCGCAGCGGATGGGCATCAAGGAGATCTTCATCGAGGACGTGCGCGAGGAATTCATCCGCGACTTCGTCTTCCCGATGTTCCGCGCCAATGCGCTTTATGAAGGCGTCTATCTGCTCGGCACCTCGATTGCCCGGCCGCTCATCGCCAAGCGCCTGATCGAGATCGCCAAGGAGACCGGCGCCGATGCCGTGGCCCATGGCGCCACCGGCAAGGGCAACGACCAGGTGCGCTTCGAGCTGACGGCTTACGCGCTCAATCCCGACATCAAGGTCATCGCGCCCTGGCGTGAATGGGAATTCAAAAGCCGCACCGATCTCATCGACTTCGCCGAGAAGCACCAGATCCAGGTGACCAAGGACAAGCGCGGCGAGGCGCCGTTCTCGGTCGACGCCAATCTGCTGCACTCCTCCTCGGAAGGCAAAGTGCTGGAGGATCCGTGGGTCGAGCCGCCTCCTTACGTCTATCAGCGCACCATCTCGCCGGAAGAGGCGCCCGACAAGCCGACCGAGATCGAGATCGAATTCAAGAAGGGCGATCCGATCGCGCTCAACGGCAAGGCGATGTCGCCGGCGACCTTGTTCACCGCGCTCAACGATTTCGGCCGCGACAACGGCATCGGCCGGCTCGACCTGGTCGAGAACCGTTTCGTCGGCATGAAGTCGCGTGGCGTTTATGAAACGCCGGGCGGCACCATACTGCATGTGGCGCATCGGGCAATCGAATCGATCACGCTTGACCGCGAAGCGGCGCATCTCAAAGACAGCTTCATGCCGCGTTATGCCGAGCTCATCTATTACGGCTTCTGGTTCGCGCCGGAGCGCGAGATGCTGCAGGCGATGATCGACAAGAGCCAGGAGAATGTCGAAGGCGCAGTGAGGCTCAAGCTCTATAAGGGCAATGTCATCGTCACCGGACGTAAGTCTCCGAAGTCGCTCTATTCCAACGAGCTCGTCACCTTCGAGGACGACCGCGGCGCCTATGACCAGAAGGACGCGGCGGGCTTCATCCGGCTCAATGCGTTGCGCCTGCGCACGCTGGCAGCGCGTAAGCGGCTGGGCTGAGCGCGACCGCGCCGGTTACTTGCTTTCACCTGTCGGGTTAGCCGAAAGTCGAATGGCCGGGTCAACAGCCCGGCCATTCGTATTTTGCACAAATGCGTGCTTTTTGAATCCTAACCTGCGCGTCAGCCGGCCAGTTCTGGAAATCCGACGCCAGGGGGTGTTGACAAGGCGTGTGCGACTGCACACTTATCGATGTCCTGATTTTGCCATAAGATCACCACGCCTCGGCCTTTCTGGGACACACACATGTTTATTCACGCTGCGCCTCTGACGCGCTTCGCCGTCGCCCTGTCATTCCTGTGGGTGGCGACCGCCCCTGTTCTGGCCCAGACCCCGCCGCCGCCGACGGTCACCGTGGCCAAGCCGATCACCCGCGAGATCGTCGAGGACGATGAGTTCATCGGCCGGTTCGAGGCGGTGGACGAGGTCTCGGTCAGGGCCCGAGTCGGCGGCTATCTCGACAAGGTGCATTTCCGGGACGGCTCGATCGTCAAGCAGGGCGACCTGCTCTTCACCATCGACCAGCGGCCGTTCCAGGCGGCGCTCGACGAGGCCAAGGCGCGGCTCGACGTCGCCAAGACCCAGGTCGACTTCACCGAGGCACAATTCCGCCGCGCCGAGAAATTGGCGGAAACCGGCAATATCCCGACCTCAACGCTGGATGACCGGCGACGCGAATATCTGGCCGCTTTGGCCGAGGTGCAGGGCGCCCAGGCGACGCTGCTCAGGGCCGATCTCGATCTGCAATTCACCGAAATCAAGGCGCCGCTCCCGGGGCGCATCGACCGCCGACTCGTCTCGGTCGGCAATCTGGTCCAGGCGGACCAGACGGCGCTCACCACGATCGTCTCGCTCGACCCGATCAATTTCTATTTCGATGTCGATGAGCGCCAGTTCCTCGCCTACGCGCGTGACGCCAGGGCGCGCGATGCCAGTCTGCAGGAAGGCGCCGGCGGCATCGCCGTCACCATCCGCCTGTCGGACGCCACCGAATCCCCCGTTTCCGGCAAGCTCGACTTCGCCGAGAACCGCATCGACGAGGCCACCGGCACCATGCGCATCCGCGCCCAGGTGCCCAACAAGGACCTTATCCTGCAGCCGGGCCTGTTCGGCCGCGTCAACATGCCGGGCTCGCTGCCCTATAAGGGCATTCTCGTTCCCGACGAGGCGATCGGCGCCGACCAGGACCGCCGCATCGTCTATGTGGTCGATGCCGAGAACAAGGTCGCGGCCAAGCCGATCCGCATCGGCCCCAAGAACTATGGCTATCGCGTCGTGCGCGAGGGGCTCACCGGCGACGAGACCATCATCATCAACGGCCTGATGCGCGTGCGTCCCGGCGTCACCGTCAAGCCTGAGCTTGTCGTACTGCCCGAGCAGGCGGGTGGAGCCGCCCAATGAGATTTTCACATTTCTTCGTCGACCGTCCGATCTTCGCGACGGTCCTGTCGCTCGTTCTCCTGATCGTCGGCGGCATCGCCTATACGCAATTGCCGATCGCGCAATACCCCGAAATCGCGCCGCCCACCATCGTGGTGCGCGCCAATTATCCGGGCGCCGATGCCGACACGGTCGCCAAGACCGTCGCCACGCCGATCGAACAGGAAATCAACGGCGTCGAGGGCATGCTTTATATGTCCTCCTATTCGACCGCCGATGGCGCGATGACGCTGACCATCACCTTCAAGCTCGGCACCGATCTCGACCAGGCGCAGGTGCTGGTGCAGAACCGCGTGTCGATCGCCGAGCCCAGATTGCCGGAAGAAGTGCGCCGCCTCGGCGTCGTCACCGCCAAGAGCTCGCCCGACCTGATGATGGTCGTGCATATGCTGTCGCCCGACGAGACCTATGACCAGCTCTATGTCTCGAACTATGCCCGCTCCAGGGTGCGCGACATCCTGCTCCGCCTCGACGGCGTCGGCGACCTCATCATCTTCGGCGAGCGCGAATATTCGCTGCGCATCTGGCTCGATCCCGACAAGCTCACCGCCTATGGCATGACCGCCGCCGATGTCGTCCAGGCGCTGCGCGAGCAGAATGTGCAGGTCTCGGGCGGCTCGATCGGCGCACCGCCCAATCCAGGCGACAATGCCTTCCAATATACGGTGACGACGCAGGGCCGCTTCGAGGATGCCCGCCAGTTCCGCTACATCATCGTCAAGTCGACCGAAGCCGGACGCCTGATCGAGTTGCAGGACGTGGCGCGTATCGAGCTCGGCGCCAAGGATTATGTCACCAATTCCTATCTAAGCGGCAAGCCCGCGGTGGCGCTCGGCATCTTCCAGCGCCCCGGCACCAACGCGCTCGCCTCGGCCGACGAGATCATCGCGACGATGGAGCGGCTCAAGGCCGATTTCCCGCCCGGCCTCGCCTATCAGATCGTCTATAACCCGACCGAGTTCATCTCGGAATCGATCGACGAGGTCTACAAGACCATCATCGAGGCGGCCATCCTGGTCGTCATCGTCGTGCTCGTCTTCCTGCAGTCCTGGCGCACCGCCATCGTGCCGATCGTCGCCATCCCGGTGTCGCTCATCGGTACCTTCGCCGTGCTCTATGCCTTCGGCTTCTCGCTCAACATGCTGACTTTGTTCGGCCTGGTGCTCGCCATCGGCATCGTGGTCGATGATGCCATCGTGGTCGTCGAGAATGTCGAGCGCAATATCGGGCTCGGATTCGATCCGGCGACAGCGGCGCACCGCACCATGAACGAAGTGGGCGCGGCGGTCATCGCCATCTCGCTGGTGCTGATCGCGGTGTTCGTGCCGACCGCCTTCATCCCCGGTATTTCCGGCCAGTTCTATCTGCAATTCGCCATCACCATCGCGGTGGCGACGGTGATTTCGGCTATCAATTCATTGACCTTGTCGCCGGCGCTCGCCGCTCTTCTGTTCCGGCCGCACAGCCACACCCAGCCGCGCTTCATCGTGACGCGCTGGATCAACGCCGCGGCCAATGGCTTCAACCGCGGCTTCGACTGGGTGTCGGAGCTTTACGGCAAGGTGGTGCGCTTCCTGGTCGGCAGATGGCTGGCGCTCATCGGCATGCTGGCGATCTTCGCCGGCCTGATGGTGGCGACGGTCTATGCCTTGCAGACGACGCCGCGCGGCTTCATCCCGACCATGGACCAGGGTTATGCCATCGTGGTGGTGCAGCTGCCGGAAGGCGCCTCGCTGGCGCGTACCGACCAGGTGATCCAGCGCGCCTCGAAGATCATCGCCACGACACCCGGCGTCACCGACGCCGTCGCCTTCGCCGGCTTCTCGGGCGCCACCTTCACCAATGCGTCGAATTCGGGCGTCGTCTTCGCGCGCTTCGATTCCTTCGAGAACCGCTTGAAGGGCGGTCACAACGCCAATGCGATCATCGGCGACCTTTATGGCCGCCTGCAGGAGATCCAGGAGGCCTTCATCATCGCGGTGCCGCCGCCGCCCATTCGCGGTATCGGCAATTCCGGCGGCTTCAAGATACAGCTGCAGGAGCGCGACAGCGCCGATGTGCGCCGCGTCCTGGGGCTCGCTTACGGCATGATGCAGGAAGCGAACCAGACCCCCGGCCTCACCGGCGTCTACACGACCTTCTCGGCGTCGAGCCCGCAGCTCTTCCTCGAAATCGACCGTGACAAGGCGCGCATGTTGAATGTGCCGATCCCCAATATCTTCGACACGCTGTCGATCAATCTCGGCACCTCCTATGTGAACGACTTCAACGCCTTCGGCCGCGTCTACCAGGTGCGCGCCCAGGCCGATCAGGCGCATCGGCTCGAGCGCGACGACATCCTGCGGCTCAAGGTGCGCTCGGCTACCGGGGCGCTGGTGCCGATGGGCACGTTGGTCGCCATCCGCGACGTGACCGGCCCGTCGCTCATCCAGCGCTACAACATGTATGTGTCGGTGCCCCTGCAGGGCAATGCGGCGCCGGGCGTGTCGACCACGACGGCGCTCGATCTCATGGAGGGCCTCGCCGCCAAGACGCTGCCGCAAGGCATGTCCTTCGAATGGACGGAGCTGTCGCTGCAGGAGCGCCAGACCGGCAATACCGCCATCTTCATCTTCGGCCTGTCGGTGCTGTTCGTCTTCCTGGCGCTGGCGGCCCAATATGAAAGCTGGGTGCTGCCCTTCGCCATCATCCTGATCGTGCCGTTGAGCATCCTGGCGGCGCTGATCGGCGTCAACTTGCGCGGCCTCGACAACAACATCCTGACCCAGATCGGCCTCATCGTGCTCATCGGCCTCGCCGCGAAAAACGCGATCCTGATCGTCGAATTCGCCCGCCAGGCGGAAGAACGCGGGGCGAATGCGGTCGATGCGGTGGTCGAAGCCTGCCGCCTGCGTCTCAGGCCGATCCTGATGACGGCCTTCGCCTTCATTCTCGGCGTCGTGCCCTTGATGCTGGCGACCGGCCCCGGCGCCGAGATGCGTGAATCGCTCGGCACCGCGGTGTTCTCCGGCATGCTCGGCGTCACCTTCTTCGGCCTGTTCCTCACCCCCGTCTTCTTCGTGGCGCTGCGCAAGGTCTTCCCGTACCGCGTCGCCTCGCGGCCGACCTATTCCGAGGCGGTCGCGACCGACAACAAGATCTAGAGAGTTCAGGCTTCTCGAAAAATGCGAAGCATGCCACAGTGACATCAGCCCGGAAGCTTACCGCTTCCGGGCTGAACCTTCGAGAAGGGGGCGTGCCGCATGTATGATGGACCGGTCATCGATCCGCATCACCATTTGTGGGACTACGGCATGGGCAAGCATCGCTGGCTCAGGCCTGTCGAAGGCGCGGTCGAGGCGTTGGGCGGGCTGGAGCCGCTGCGGCGCAACTATCTGGTCGCCGACTATCTCAAGGATTCGGCCGGCCATAATGTCGTGGGCACCGTCCATGTCGAGGCGCTGTGGCAGGAAGGCGACGACATCGGGGAGACTCTCTGGCTTGAAGGCCTCGAAAAATCAAAAGGCGTAGCGCTGCGTTATGTCGGGAGGGCGCCGTTCGGCACACCGGAAGCACGCGACGTCATCGCCAGGCAGGCGGCGGTCAACCGCGTCGTGGGTTTGCGGGCCATATTGAGCCATCATCCGACAGAGCCGCAGAAGAGCTTCATCAAGCGGCCCGATCTCGGCTACGACAAGGACTGGCGGCACGATGTCGGGCTTCTCGGCGAAGCGGGCCTGCATCTCGAATTGATGGCCTATCCCTATCAGGCGCAGGCCGTGTTCGATATCGCGCAGGCCTTCCCCAAGCTGCAGATCATCGTCAATCACTGCGCCAGCCCGATCGACCGCGACGAAGCCGGCATGCGGCGCTGGCGCGACGGCCTCGCGCTGATGGCGTCGCGTCCGAATATCGCGCTGAAAATCTCCAATCCCGGCGCTTATGACCCGCAATGGACGCCTGACAGCATACAGGCCGTGGTGCGGGATTGTCTGAACGCGTTCGGCACCGAGCGTGCCATGTTCGGCACGGATTTCCCCGTCGCCGATTTGCAGATGACATTTTCGGAGATCTACACGAACTTCAAGCAGGCGGTGGCGCATCTGCCGGCGCCTGAGCAGCGCGCCTTGTTCCATGACAATGCGCGCCGCTTCTATCGCTTCGATTAGATCTCCATCGCTTTATCCATCGCCGCGAGCGCCATCTCGGCATGCTCACGGTTGAAAGGCAGAGGCGGCCTGACCTTCAGGACATTGCCATAGGGCCCGTCGATGCCGACCAGTACACCCAGCTCACGTAAGGCATTGGTGATGCGTTTCGCTTCCGGCGCCGAGGGGGCGCGCGTGCCCTGATCGGCGACGATGTCGACGCCGGTCATGAGGCCGCTGCCGCGCACATCGCCGATCATCGCGCGACGTAACCTCAGCGCCTGGATACCGGCGCGGAAGAAGTCCCCTGTCTCACGCGCTTTGCGCTGCAGCTCGTCGCGCTCGATGACGGTCAAGGTGGCGAGCGCAGCCGCGGCCGACACCGGATTGCCGCCGAAGGTCGAGAAGAAATCGACGCGGCCGGTGAAGCCCGTAAGAATGTCCTCGCGCGTCACGGCGAGGCCGACCGGATGGCCATTGGCCATCGGCTTGCCCATGGTGACGATGTCTGGAACGATGCCCTGCGCGGCAAAGCCCCAGAAGGCCTCGCCCATGCGGCCGAAGCCGGGTTGCACCTCATCGGCGATGATGATGCCGCCGGCGGCGCGGACTTTCTGCGCCACCTGCGCCAGCCAGCCTTTCGGCACGTCGAGAATGCCATGCGCGGTGTAAGCGGAATCGATCATCAAGGCGGCGGGCCGATGGCCACGCTGCGCCAGGGCTGCAATGACGCGATCGGCATCCGCGGCATAGGCTGTCGCCGCATCAGGATGGTCCTCGCGGAAACGGCCGCGATAGATATCGGGCGGCTCGAGCGCCTCGACATGCGGCGGCGAGGGGATGGCGAGCGGCCCGCTATAGGGCGACAACGCGGCGATCGCATCCGATATGCCGTGATAGGCATTGGCGATGATGATGGCGCCGAAATTGCCGGTGACCGCCTTGGCGATGCGCCAGGCCGCGTCATTGGCCTCGCTGCCGCTGTTCACGAACAGGCACTTGTCGAGGCCTTTGGGCATGGTGCGGGTGATGCGCTCGGCATAGGCGACCACCGTCTCATGCAGATAACGGGTGTTGGAGCAGATCTGGCGCGCCTGGCGGGCGACGGCCTCGACGACCTCGGGATGGGCATGGCCGACGGAGGGCACGTTGTTATAGACGTCGAGCAGGCGGCTGCCGTCGGGTTCCCACAGGAAGACGCCGTCACCTTTCACCGCATGGACAGGCTTTGCGTAGGAGAGCTCGAGATTGCGGCCCATCACCGCACGGCGGCGGCTGACCAAGGTTTCCGTCTCAACGGTGTCGAGGCGCGCGGCACGGAAGGCGGCCAGGGCCCTGTCCGGTCCGATCTCGGTGAGCTCGGCGAGGATCGGGCCATTGATCGCGCAATAAGCGTCGAGCTTCGCCGCCGCTTCCGGATCATGCCGCGTGCGCCAGCCATGAATGGCGAGCGTCACCGCATGGCGTGCCTGGATCGTGTCGTAGAGAAGCGCGTATTCGACTTCCTCCAGCGGCGTGACGCCGCTGTAGCCGGCGAGAACGCGCGTCGCCGATTCGAGTGGCGTCAGGTTCACGCCTTGCGTCTCGGCCATGGGGATAGCGAGATCGAAAAGCAGCGGCCCATGGATCATGTCGCCGAAATCCAGAAGGCCGGTGACCTTGCCGCGCCCATGATCGACCAGCAGATTGCCGGGATGGCAATCGTGATGGATCACCTGGCTGCGCAGGTGCTGGAGCCGAGGCGCGAGCGCGATGAAACGGTCGAGTGCCTTTTCGACAATCTTGCGCATTTCACGATCGGCGATGAGATGTGTGTGCGGGCGCAAAGCAGGCGCTTGGCGCGGGTCCCACGCGATGCGCCGGCCGGCGGCGCCGTGGAAGAAGCCGCGCAGGGCAATACCAAGACGGGCGACCACGTGGCCGATCTCGGTGAGCAGCGGAGCTGCCGCCGGCGTGCCTTCCAGCATCGCGCCGGGCAGGAAAGACAGCGCATAGACCGCATGTCCATCCACCTGCGCCAGATCGCCCCCGTCGCGGGTCTTGATGAGGCGCGGCACCGGTAGATCGGGATCGACCGACGCCACATGCCGTAAGGCGGCGAGCTGCAGGTCGATGACCTGCGGGTCTTCCTCGCCATCGACGATCTTCAGGAGAATGTCCTGGCCGCCGGGCACGGCAATGTGAAAATTCTGATCGCGTTCGCCGTATAGAAGGCGCGCTGTGCCCTCGCTGGCGAAAACTTCCCGGGCGATCCGGGCGGCATGTTCCTCAGAAATGCGTGGCGGCCGGCCGGCCAGGGCGGTCAAGGTGAGTTCCGCCGGTCCTCTTTCATCTTTCGCCACGCTGCTCCACTACTGTTGTTCCGCTAGACGATTATAGTATCGCGACTTCGGCCTCGATTTCCACTGGGATGTTGAACGGCAGTTCCGCCATGCCGACGGCGCTCCTCGCATGGGCGCCGATGTCGGGGCCGAAGACCTCGAGGATCAAATCGGAGAATCCATTGATGACACTGGGTTGGCTGGTGAAGCCTGGCGCCGAATTGACCATGCCGAAGACGCGCGTCCAGCCGGCGACGCGGTCGAGATCGCCCAGAGCACGCGCAAGGCTGCCCAGCATGGCCAAAGCGGTGAGGCGAGCCGCCTCGTAGGCTTCATCGACAGTCAGGTCGCGGCCCACCTTGCCCAAGGGACTGGCGATCGAGCCGTCCGCTTCGGTCGGTGCGTGGCCCGAAATGAAAGCCCTGGCACCTAAAACCCTGACGAACTGGAACGGCAGCGCGACACCGGGCGGCCCTTTGACCGGACCCGGCAGCTTCAGGCCCAGTCTCGCCAAACGTTCCTCGACCTTGGCCATCATCATTCTCCTGCTTGATTCATGGATGTTTATCCGAGAATATCGTGGTGATGAAAAGAACAAGCCAGGGAGATAAGTCATGAAACTCAGATTATTCTCGGCCGCGTGTCTGCTCGCAGTGCTTTCAGTCCCCTCGCTCGCGGACGACGTCACCGTCGTCTCGTGGGGCGGCGCCTATCAGGACAGTGTCCGCAAGGCGTTCTTCGAACCCTTCACGAAGGAAGCGGGCGACAAGGTCATCGAAGAGGAATTCAACGGCGAGATCGCCAAGGTCCGCGCCATGGTCGAATCCGGCAATGTGACCTGGGACGTGGTCGAGAACGACTCGATGACGACGCTCGCGGCCTGCGCCGAAGGCATCGTCGAGAAGATCGACTGGGACAAGCTCGGGCTGAAGCGCGACGATTTCATCAGCGCCGATGCGAGCGAATGCGTCGTGCCGAGCATTCTCTATTCGACCGTGCTCGCTTATGACACGTCGAAGGTGAAGGAGGCGCCGACCTCGATCTCGGCTTTCTACGACCTCGAGAAATATCCAGGCAAGCGCGGCCTGCAGAAGTCGCCCTTCATCAATCTCGAATGGGCCCTGATCGCCGACGGCGTCGACGTCAAGGATGTCTATAATGTTCTGTCGACGCCCGAGGGTGTCGACCGTGCCTTCGCCAAGCTCGACACGATCAAGAAGGATGTCGTGTGGTGGGAGGCCGGCGCCCAGCCGCCGCAACTCCTCGCCGACGGCCAGGTGGTTCTGACCTCCGCTTGGAACGGCCGTATCTACAAGGCCGTGCATGAGGACAAGAAGCCTTTCGCCGTGCTGTGGGATCACCAGGCGCTCGACTGGCAGGGCTGGAATGTCGTCAAGGGCTCGAAGCACCGCGACACCGCCTACAAGTTCATCGCCTTTGCCGGCCGCGCCGACCGCCAGGCCGACCAGACGAACTACATCTCCTATGGCCCGGGCAACAAGAACGCGATCGCCAACACCAATCCCAAGATCACGCCCGATCTGCCCACCAATCCGGACAACATGAAGACCGGTTTCATCGTCAATGCGAAATTCTGGGGCGACAACCTCGACGCATTGCGTGAGCGCTTCAATGTCTGGGTGGCGCAATAAGCACCATTGATAGCGGGGGCTGGGACGCCCCCGCGATCCCGGAATGACTGAAGCATGACAGAGACCGTCGCGACGGCGCCAAGGCTACCGTGGCAGTTCGCTGCCGCCGAGCGGCGCGGCCATCTGCGCGCGGCGGTCCTCATCCTGCCTTTGTTCCTGTTCGTCGTCGTCACCTTCGCCGCACCCGTCATCTATCTGCTGTCGCGCGCCATCTACGATCCGAGCGTGGCGCAGACACTTCCCACGACTTTGCAAGCTTTGCAGACTTGGGACGGCAAGGATCTTCCCGACGAAGCCACCTATGCGGCGCTGGTGGCGGACTTCAAGAAGGTCGCCGAAACCAACAGTGCCGCCCTCGTCGGCAAAAGGCTGAATTACGAAATCTCCGGTGTGCGCAGCAAGGTCATCGCCGCGGCGAACAAGGCCACGGAGATGACGGCGCCCCCTTACAAAGATCAGCTCATCGCGCTCGACAAGATGTGGGGCGACCGGCTGATCTGGGCCAAGATCAAGCAGGCGGGCCGCTCTTACACCGATTTCTATCTGCTGCGCTCGCTCGATCTGGAGCGCAATGTCGACAATGAGATCGTGCCGGTCGCCAAGTCGCAGGCGGTCTATATCAATGTTCTCCTGCGCACCTTCTATATCAGCGCGCTGGTGACGCTGATCACTTTGGCGCTCGCTTATCCCGTCGCCTTCATGCTGGCCCACGCGCCGGAGCGGCTCGCCAATCTCCTGCTGATCTTCATCCTGGTGCCGTTCTGGACATCGCTTCTGGTGCGCACCACGGCATGGTTCGTGCTGCTCCAGGACAATGGCCCGGTCAACAATCTCATCCAGTTCCTGCATCTCTCCGACGGGCCGTTCAAGCTGATCTTCAGCCGCTTCGGCACGGTGACGGCGATGGTGCATATCCAGCTGCCCTTCACCCTCCTGCCGATCTATGGCGTGATGAAGGGCATATCGCCGTCCTACATGCGCGCCGCGCGCTCGCTCGGCGGCGGGCCACTCTATTCCTTCTTCCGGGTCTACCTGCCGCTGACATTGCCGGGCATCGGCGCCGGCTGCCTGCTCACCTTCATCCTGAGCCTCGGTTATTACATCACCCCGGCGCTGGTCGGCGGCGCATCGGACCAGATGGTCTCGGGCGTCATCGCCTCGGCCATGAACCAGGAGAATAATTGGGGCAAAGCGAGCGCGCTCAGCCTGATCCTGCTGTTCGCGACCTTCGTCCTGTTCTTCATCTACAATCGTATTGTCGGCATCGACAAAGTGAAGCTCGGCTGACCCCATGCTGAAACCCGCCCCCTATGCCATGCCGGTCGAAAAGGCGCTGTTCTATGGCGGCTGGATCTTCACCGCGCTGGTGCTCTTGTTCCTGATCGCGCCGATCCTCGCCATCGTGCCGCTGTCCTTCAATGCGGAACCCTATTTCACCTATCCGATGCCCGGCCTGTCGCTCAGATGGTATGAGGATTTCTTCGGCAATGAGCGCTGGACCGGTGCTCTGTTCCTGAGCCTCAAGCTCGCCATCACGGTCACCATCGTGTCGACGGCGCTCGGCACCATGGCGGCGCTCGGCCTGTCGCGCGCGCATCTTCCGGCGCGCAGCGTGATCCTCGGCATATTGCTGCTGCCGATGATCGTGCCGGTGATCGTCGTGGCGGTCGCGGTCTTCATGTCCTTCGGCTATTTCGGGCTGATCGGCACTTTCACCGGCCTGGCGCTGGCCCATACGGCGCTGGCCACGCCCTTCGTGGTGATCGCGGTGACCTCGACGCTCACCAATTTCGACTGGAGCCTGCAGCGCGCCGCGCAAGGGCTCGGTGCCGCGCCCGTCACCGTCTTCCGGCGGGTGATCCTGCCGCTCATCCTGCCGGGCGTGATCTCCGGCGCGCTCTTCGCCTTTGTCACGTCCTTCGACGAGGTCGTGGTGGCGCTGTTCCTCTCGAGCGCCGAGCAGCGCACGCTGCCGAAGCAGATGTTCAGCGGCATCCGCGAAATGATCAGCCCGACGATCACGGCGGCGGCGACGGTTCAGGTGGTGATGTCGGTCTGCCTGCTCATCGGCGTCGAATTGCTGCGGCGCCGGTCGGAAAGGCTCAGAGGCATCACATAAAGCTCAGATATCGTCGAGCGCCCGGCAGTCCTCAGCCGACCAACCGATCTTGACCTTCATCCCCTCCTTGAGGTCGGGGCGGTCGGTGTTGTTGGCGATCTTCACGATGAAGTCGGACTGATCCGCCACCTTGAGCCGGGTGCGGACATGATCGCCGAGATAGATGATCTCTTCGATGTTGCCATCGACGACATTGGCGGCGCCATGGGCGGATGGATTGATCCTCACCCGTTCCGGGCGCAGCGACAGCAAAGTGCGGTCGCCCTTCCGCGCCACCTTTACGGCTGAAGCATTGATAAGCTCGCCGGAAGAGAGCCGTACGGCGCAGGAATTGCCGCTGCCGATGTCCTCGACGACGCCACGCAAGCGGTTGTTCTCGCCGATGAACTGGGCGACGAAGGAATTCTGCGGCCGCTCATAGAGCTCGGCCGGGGTCGAAAGCTGCTGGATGACGCCGTCATTGAACACCGCGATGCGGTCCGACATGGTGAGCGCTTCGCCCTGGTCGTGGGTGACATAGACGACGGTGATGCCGAGCCGGTCATGCAGATGGCGGATCTCATATTGCATCTGCTCGCGCAGCTGCTTGTCGAGCGCGCCCAAGGGCTCGTCCATCAGCACCAGATCGGGATCGAAGACCAGAGCGCGGGCGACCGCCACACGTTGCTGCTGGCCGCCCGACAGCTGGGCGGGGCGGCGGGCGCCGAAGCCCGGCAGCTCGACCATTTCGAGAGCGGTTTTCACCCGGCGCTCGATCTCGGCCTTGTCCATGCGGCGGACCTGCAGGGGGAAGGCGAGATTCTCGTTCACCGTCATATGCGGGAATAGGGCATAATTCTGGAAGACCATGCCGATGCCGCGGCGGTGCGGCGGCATCCCGCTGATCGGCTGGCCATTGAGATAGATCTCGCCGCTGGTGGCCGCCTCGAAGCCGGCGAGCATGAGGAGCGTCGTCGTCTTGCCCGAGCCGGACGGGCCCAGCATGGTGATGAACTCGCCTTTGGCGATATCCAGATTGAGGCTTTTGACGACCAATGTCTTGCCGTCATAGCTTTTCTGGACGTCCACGAAGCGAACCATCGGATCGCCGGGCTTTGAAGCCTTTGCGGTCAAACTCCCTCCCTTGATCTTTTATCCTTTCGGCGAGGATATTCCGCCCCTGCCAAAAGGCAAGGGCGGTAGTCAGGAAATGTAACCGCATGATTTAGGTTATTTCATTCCGTTCCGCTCGGGTTCCATGAGTAACCTGCAGGAAACCAGTATCCATGGAGCTCGACCGATGACGCTGCGATTTTCACGACGCGGAATGCTGACCGCGGGACTAGGCGCGGCCGGTTTGGCGCTCGCAGGCGCTTCGGGGCCTGTACGGGCTGATGCCAAAACGGTCCGCATCGGCATCCAGAAATATGGCACGCTCATCCTGCTCAAAGGCAAGGGCGCCCTCGAAAAGGCGCTCGAACCCTTGGGCTACAGCGTCAGCTGGACCGAGTTCCCGGCAGGCCCCCAGCTCCTTGAGGGGCTCAATGTCGGGGCTATCGATTTCGGCTCGACCGGCGAGGCGCCGCCGATTTTCGCGCAGGCCGCCGGAGCACCCCTCGTCTATGTGGCGCATGAGCCTCCGGCGCCGCGCGGTGAGGCGATCCTGGTGCCCAAAGACAGCCCGATCCAGACGGTGAGCGATCTCAAAGGCAAGAAGGTGGCGCTGAACAAGGGTTCCAATGTCCATTATCTGCTGGTCAAGGCGCTCGAGCAGGCGGGTGTCGCCTATAAGGATATCGAGACCAAGTTCCTGCCGCCGGCCGATGCGCGCGCCGCCTTCGAGCAGGGTTCGGTCGATGCCTGGGTGATCTGGGATCCGTTCCAGGCGGCGGCCGAGGCGGCGACCGGGGCCCGCACGCTCATCAATGGCGAAGGGCTTGTCGCCAATCACCAGTTTTATCTCGGCACCCGCGATTTTGTCTCCGCGCACGGTCCGGCGCTCGATGTCGTGATCGCCGAGATCGGGAAGCTCGATCAATGGGCCAATGGCAATACGGATGCGGTCGCCGATCAGCTGGCGGCGAGCGTCGGTATTCCGGCCCCCGTTCTCAAGGTCGCGCTGGAGCGACAGACCTTCGGCGTCAAGCCGATCAGCGCCGAGGTCGTCGCCCAGCAGCAGCAGATCGCCGATGCGTTCCACAAGCTCGGGCTGATCCCCAGGGCGATCTCGATCGCCGAGGCGGTGCCGAAAATCACCTGATCGCCCGTGACGCTGACCAAGATCTTCGACAAAGCGCTCACCTGGCTCGTGCCGGTGGCCATCCTGGTCGTGTGGGAGGTGAGCGCCCGCAGTGGCATTCTTGCCGCCCGGCTCCTGCCGGCGCCGAGCTCGGTGGCGCTCGCTTTCATTGCCTCGCTGCGGGACGGCTCGCTCCTGGCCAACACGCTGATCAGCGGCGAGCGGGCGCTGAAAGGCCTCGCCATCGGCGGCATTCTCGGCTTCCTGCTCGGCATGCTCAACGGCCTGTGGCCGCCGGCCGAGAAGCTCCTCGATTCGAGCATGCAGATGCTGCGCAACGTGCCGCATCTGGCGATCATCCCGCTGGTCATCCTGTGGTTCGGAATCGACGAGGCGGCGAAGATCTTCCTGGTGGCGATCGGCGTCCTCTTCCCGATCTATCTCAACACCTATCACGGCGTGCGCACCGTCGATCGCGGCCTGATCGAGATGGGGCGCGTCTATGGGCTGAAGCCGGCAGCGCTGTTGTGGCGGATCATCCTGCCGGGGGCGCTGCCCTCCATCCTGGTGGGCCTGCGCTATGCGCTTGGCATCATGTGGCTCACCCTCATCGTGGCGGAGACGATCTCGGCCTCTTCGGGGCTCGGTTACATGACGATGAATGCGCGCGAATTCATGCAGACCGACATCGTGCTGCTCGGCATCATTGTCTATGCGCTCCTCGGCAAGCTCGCCGATGTGGCGACCCGCGGAATCGAAAGACGCGCGCTCGCCTGGCATCCGAGCTATCAGGAAAATGCGGGAGCCGCGCTATGAACAGTGTCGCCCAGTTGAGGCTGAAGCGCATCGAGCCGCTTGACGAAGAGCAGTTCACCGCCCCGGTAGAAATGCGGGAGGCGGCCCTCGGTCTTCCCGTCACGCTCAACAAGGTCTCGAAGCGCTTCGGCGGGCGCGGCGTCCTCAACGCACTGTCGCTGTCCATCGAGGCTTCCGAATTTGTCGCTGTCGTCGGCCGCTCCGGCTGCGGCAAGACCACCTTGCTCAGGCTGATCACCGGGCTCGGCCCGGTCTCGGACGGGCATCTCACCATTGCCGGCGCAGAGGTGCGCGGTCTCCAGGAACGCGTTCGGCTCCTGTTCCAGGACGCCAGGCTCCTGATGTGGCAGCGGGTGCTGAACAATGTCGGCATTTCCCGCGAGGCGGGCTGGCGCGAGACGGCGAAACAGGCCTTACAGGATGTCGGTCTCGCCGACCGTGCCCAGGACTGGCCGGCGGTGCTGTCGGGCGGACAGAAGCAGCGCGTGGCTTTGGCGCGGGCTCTGGTCAGCCGGCCGGGTGTGCTGCTTCTCGATGAGCCTTTCGGCGCGCTCGATGCGCTGACGCGCGCCGAGATGCACGAGCTTCTTCTCCGCATCTGGGATGCGCATCGCTTCACCACGATCCTGATCACCCATGATGTCGCCGAAGCCGTCACCCTGGCGGATCGCATCGTCGTGCTGCGTGATGGCAATGTCGCGCTCGATCAGAAGGTCGATCTGCCGCGCCATCGGCGCTCAGGCGCCGAGGCCGCGCGGCTGCAGAACATCGTACTCGGTCACGTCTGACAGTTCTCTTGCCGGGCCAACCAAATAAAACTCAATTGTCGTCGGCGCCGCTCTTTGCATGAATGTTGCATCCATTCAACACAGAGGACGTGCGATGACCAAAGACAATGAGACGCTTCTTACCCTTGCAGCCGCCCGCAAGTTCAATCGGCGGACCTTCACCAAGGCGGCGCTCGGCGCCGGCGCCCTGATCACCGCGGGGCCGGCCTATGTCCGGTCGGCGCTGTCCTCCTCCGGTGAGCTCAATCTCCTCAACTGGTCGGATGAGTTTCCCGATCCGGTGATCCCGGAATTCGAGAAGGCGACCGGCATCAAGGTGAATTCGACGCCCTTCTCGCAGAATGAGGAGCAGATCAACAAGCTGCAGGCGACCCAGGGCGAGGGCTTCGACCTGGTCCAGCCGACGCGCGATCGTGCGCCGCAATTCAAGGATCTCGACGTGCTGGTGCCTATCGACACCAAGAAGCTGAAGAACATCGGCAATGTGCTGGGCTCCTTCATCGAAAGCTCATCCAGCATCTGGACCTGGGGTGACGGCCTCTATCACCTGCCGCATTTGTGGGGCACGGAAGCGATCTCCTGGCGCACCGACCAGTGGAAGGGCGATCCGGCGGCGCTCAGCTATGGCGATCTGTGGGGCGAGGAGGTCAAAGGCCATGTCCAGGGTCGTCCGCATTCACTGCTTGCCAGCATTGGCCTGTGGCTCGACGGCAATGGCAAATTGCCGAGCAACCGGCTGCTCGAGGCTTATAAGGATCCCGATGCCTTCAAGAAGATCTATGACGAGATCCTCAAAGTGGCGATCGAGCATAAGCCGTGGATCAAGCAGTTCTGGGATTCGGCCGACAACACCAAATCGGGCCTGCTCGAGAATGACGTATGGATCGGCCTCACCTGGGACGGGCCGGCGCTCAGCCTGAAGAAGGACGGCAAGCCGGTGAACTACCAGGCGCCGAAGGAAGGCGCCATCACCTGGCTCGACGGGTTGTCGCTCACCAAGGCGGCGAAGAATACGGAGCAGGCCTATGCCTTCATCGACTTCCTCTACACGCCCGAAATCTCGGCCAAGCTGGCGGAAGGCTCGGGCTATAATCCGGTGGTCACCGGCGCCGATGCGCTGCTCTCCGATGTCGCCAAGCGCAATTTCCAGGAGGCTTTCCCGGGCGACGCCTTGAAAAAGCTCTGGCATCGCCCGCCCGAGCCGTCCTGGTTCGCCGAGCTGCGCACGCAATATGCCGGCAAATTCCAGGCGGCGTGACGGCTCGTCGATGGACAAGGAAAACTCAAGCTCGACGCATAGATTACTCACTCCCCGATAGAGGGTGAGTGCGTTAAGTCGGATACTGTCTTGTGTAATCCTCTGACGACTTGCGCCCGGTGAAAGCCGGGCGTTTCTTTTTTGTCGGATTTGACCGGCGCTCCCGTGCGGTGCAGAATCGGGATGAGGGGCAAGTCTTAGACTAAAGAGGAACGATGCGGCCGCATCCCTGCGTTGTCGTCGGGCTCAGCGCCGACACCATCTCGCGCGTGCGGGAAGGCGACCGGCTGACTCTCGCCCCTGGGCCGCAGGCTCCTGGCGCTGTCGCGTGTTTTCACGGCGAGGCCTGTATCGGTCATATACCGGCAAGCCGCAGCTGGGTCGCAAGCTCGCTTGCCGAGGGCGACAGCCATCAGGTCACGGTCACCGGCTTCGACACCGATACCGAGGGCAAGCTCGCTCAGGTTGAAATCGCGGTCGCCATCCTGGGTGCCGATCGGCCGGAGCGGCCGCCGATCCGTTCGGTCATTTCCGAGATCGGCGATGAATTGCGCATTCTCGCCATGGTGGGCGCGGCCGATGGCCGGCTCGCTCCCGCCGAACGGGGCGTGATCGAGCAGTTCGCCGTGGCGCGTGCGGCTGAGCTTCATCTCGTGCCGGATGAGGGAGAGATCGCCCATGCGGTGCGCTGGGCGCGCCGGCATGTCCCCGACACGCTCGATGTCGCGGGGATCGTGCGCCGCCTGACGAAAGAGCGCCCGGAGGCGCTGCCGCTGATCGAGGATGCCTGCGCCGTCGTCGCCGAGGTGGACGGTCGTATCGCGCCCGAGGAGCGGCAATCGATGATCACGCTCCAGGCGCTGCTCGAGCAGGGCATGGCCGCAGCCAAAAGAGGCGGCGCCGGTGCCTAGACTGGATCGCCGCAAATTCCTCCTGTCATCGGCTTCCGGGACACTGGCCCTCGCCATGCCGGCGATCAGCCAGGCCGCCTCGCGCCCTGAGCTCAGCCATGGCATGCAAGCGGGCGATGTCGATGCCACATCGGGCATGATCTGGGCGCGCAGCGATCGGCCGGCGCGGCTTCATGTCCAGGTCGCTACCACCGAAAGCTTCAAGGACGCGGTCAGGGTGGCGAGCCTCGATGCGCGGCCGGCGCGCGATCTGACCGTGAAACATCTGCTCGTCGACCTGCCGCCGGATCAGACCATCTTCTATCGCCTGCGCTTCGCCAATCTCTCCTATACGGGCACCAAGAGCCAGGCGCTCATCGGCCGCTTCCGCACCGCGCCGATGAGCCGCCGAAATGTGCGCTTCGTCTGGTCGGGCGATACGGCCGGGCAGGGCTGGGGCATCAATACCGACGACGGCGGCATGAAGACCTACGCCACCATGGCGCGGCATGATCCGGATTTCTTCATCCATTCCGGCGACACGATCTATGCCGATGGGCCGATCAAGCCGGAAGTGCAGCTCCCCGGCGGCGGCGTATGGAAGAACATCGTCGAGCATGGCGTGGGCAAGGTCGCCGAAACGATCGAGGAGTTTCGCGGCCGCTTCAAATATAATCTGCTCGACGACAATCTGCGCGCCTTCAATGCGCAGGTGCCGACTTACTTCCAGTGGGACGATCACGACGTTATCGACAACTGGTCGCCGGGGAAGGATCTCAAGGCGGACGACCGCTACAAGGAAAAATCGATCGCCAAGCTCGCCGAGCGGGCGGCGCGCGCTTTCCATGAGATGACGCCGATCTGCTATTTTCCGGAAGAGCCGGGGCGCATCTATCGCCGCATCTCCTATGGCCCGCTGCTCGACATTTTCTTTGTCGATCTCAGGAGCTATCGCGGGCCGAACGGTGCTTCGCTCGAAACCGAGCTGACACCGGAAGCGCGCATCATCGGCGAGACCCAGATGATGTGGCTCAAGCGCGAGCTCGCCTCGTCGAAGGCGACCTGGAAGGTCATCGCCTGCGACATGCCGATCGGCCTCATCATCTGGGACGACTGGAAGGAACGAAAAGGCATCGAGGCCGTCGCCAATGGCGATCACGGCAAGCCCTTGGGCCGCGAGCTCGAATTCGCCGAGCTTCTTCGTTTCATCAAGGGATCGAAAATCCACAATGTCGTCTGGCTGACGGCGGATGTGCATTACACAGCCGCCCATTTCTACAATCCCGATAAGGCCCAGTTCCAGGATTTCGCGCCCTTCTGGGAATTCGTCTCAGGGCCCCTGCATGCCGGGACCTTCGGGCCCAATGAGCTCGACCGGACCTTCGGGCCGGAAGTCAAATTCATGAAGGCGCCGACCAAGGAGCAAGGCGTCAACCTGCCGCCCTCGGCCGGCCTGCAGTTCTTTGGCCTCGTCGATATCGACGGCAAGACGGAACAGATGACGGTCCGTCTCATGGATCGTGACGACAAGGAACTTTACAAGGTCACGCTCGATCCGGAGCGGAAAGGGTAGATTCCCGTCATCGCTCTGTGACACTTCTCGGAGAATGTCGGCCTCCCCATCCGAAAGACAGGAGGCTCGCCATGCGCTTGACCGTCAACCGCCGCAAATTCATGAAATCATCCGCGCTTGGCGCACTCGCTCTGTCGAGCGGCCTCGCCATGCCGTCTCTCAGCCGCGCGGCGGCGCGGCCGGTGGTGAGCCACGGTGTGCAGTCAGGTGATGTCGATGCAACATCGGGCATGATCTGGGCAAGGAGCGATCGGCCGTCACGGCTCCAGGTCGAGGTGGCGACGACCGACAGTTTTGCCGATGCGATCCGTCTGGCGCCACTCGATGCCTTGCCGGAATCGGATTTCGCGGTGAAGCGGCTGCTCACCGATCTGCCGCCCGACCAGTCCATCTTCTATCGCCTGAATTTCGTCGATCTCGGCGATGTGAACGGGGTGAGCGAGCCGGTGATCGGCCAGTTCCGCACGGCACCGGCGAGCCGCCGCGCCGTCCGTTTCGTGTGGTCGGGTGATACCGCCGGCCAGGGCTGGGGCATCAATCCGGACGACGGTGGCATGAAGACCTATGCCACCATGGCCAAGCACAATCCGGACTTCTTCATCCATTCGGGCGACACCGTCTATTGCGATGGCCCGATCAAGGCGGAAGCGGAGATCGCGTCAGGCGGCGTATGGAAGAACATCGTGGCGGAAGGTGTCGAAAAAGTCGCCGAGACACTCGATGAATATCGTGGCCGCTGGAAGTACAATCTGCACGACGAAAACCTGAAAGCCTTCAATGCGAAGGTGCCGACCTTCTTCCAGTGGGACGATCATGAGGTGACGAACAACTGGTCGGCGTCCAAGGATCTGAGCAAGGACGACCGCTACAAGGAGAAGTCGATCGGCGTGCTGTCGGCGCGGGCCGGGCGCGCCTTCCATGAGATGACACCGATCCGCTACACCCCGGAAGAGCCGGGCCGCGTCTATCGCAAGATCTCCTATGGCCCGATGCTCGACATCTTCTTCGTCGACCTGAGGAGTTATCGCGGACCCAACGGACCGGCGCTGGAAACCGAGCTCACGCCCGCCTCGCGCATCCTCGGCGAAACGCAGATGCGTTGGCTGAAGCGCGGCCTCTCCGCCTCGCGCGCGACCTGGAAAGTGATCGCCTGCGACATGCCGATCGGCGTCATCGTCTGGGACAATGGCAAGGAGAAGAAAGGCGCCGAGGCGATCTCGAATGGCGACCAGGGACCGGCGAAAGGCCGCGAGCTCGAAATCGCCGAGCTGCTCAAATTCATCAAGGTGGCCGGCATCCCGAATGTGGTGTGGTTCACGGCGGATGTGCATTACACCGCAGCGCATTACTACAATCCCGACAAGGCGCAGTTCCAGGACTTTGCGCCCTTCTGGGAATTCGTCTCGGGCCCCCTTCATGCCGGCACTTTCGGGCCCAATGATCTCGACATGACCTTCGGCCCCGAGCTCAAATTCGTGAAGGGCCCGACGGCCGAACAGGGCCAGAACCTGCCGCCCTCCGCCGGCCTGCAGTTCTTCGGCATCGTTGATATCGACGACAAGACCGAGCAGATGACGGTCCGGCTCATGGATCGCGACGACAAGGAACTCTACAAGGTGACGCTCGATCCCCAGCGGATGGGGTAAACTCCCGCCGGGATGACGGAACTATTTTGCGATCCGGAGAGGCATGATACATCCGATCATCCTCTCCACCTGATCGCAACCACCCTTGACCTCTCTCGCCGTCACCGTTTTCATTCTCGTCTATATCGGCATGGCGCTCGGCCGGGTGCCGTGGCTCGCTGTCGAGCGCACCGGCGTGGCGCTGCTCGGGCTCATCGTGCTCCTGGCGTCGGGTGATCTCAGTCTCGCCGAAGCGGGCAGCGCGGTGGACATGCCGACCATCGCGCTCCTCTTCGCGCTGATGATCCTCTCGGCGCAGTTCGAGCAGTCGGGTTTCTACGGGCTCGTCGCGGCGCGCGTGACGCATGCGGCGCGGAATCCGAAAGTCCTGCTCGCGGTCCTCATCGCCGTCACCGGCCTCCTGTCGGCGATCCTCACCAATGACGTCATCGTCTTCGCCTTCACGCCGCTCATCTGTGTCGGGCTCCTGGCGCAGAAGCTCGATGCGCGGCCTTATCTCGTGGCGCTGGCGGGGGCGGCCAATGCCGGATCGGCGGCGACACTCATCGGCAATCCGCAGAACATTCTGATCGGCCAGGCGGGCGGGCTCGATTTCTGGCGCTATCTCCTCTTGGCCCTGCCGCCGGTTCTCGCCTCGCTGGCCTTCGTCTATTGGGCGGTGCTCGCCACCTGGCGCGAGGCGCTTGCCGCACCCCCCGCGGCGGTGCCGGCCGAGCCCGTGACGATCAACACGTTCCAGACCGCCAAGGGCCTGGTCGCGATCGTCGCCCTGATCGCGCTGTTCCTCACGCCGCTGCCGCGCGAATTGAGCGCGCTGGCGGTCGCCGGCTGCCTCCTGCTGTCACGGAGGCTTTCCTCGCGCGAGATGATCGGTGCCGTCGACTGGCATCTGCTTCTGCTGTTCATCTGCCTCTTCGGCGTCACCGAGGCTTTCGCCAAGACGGGCATCGCCCAGGAGGCGCTGGCGGGGCTCGCGAGCCTCGGCATCGTGCCTGAGCGCCTGTCGGTGATGCTGCCGGTGACGCTCGCCGCCTCGAACACCATCGGCAATGTGCCGGCGGTCATCCTGATCCTGAAGCTGCTGCCGGGCCTGCCGGAAGGCGTGCTGGCGGGCCTGGCGCTGCTCTCGACTTTCGCCGGCAACCTGCTGCTGACGGGATCGATGTGCAATATCATCGTCGCCGAGCGGGCCAAGGCCCAAGGCGCTTCCTTGAGCTTCATGGATTTTGCCCGTTCCGGCATCCCGATGACCGTCACGAGCCTCCTCGTCACCGCGCTCTGGCTGTGGGCGATAGGGCTGATGGGCTTCTGACTGCCCCGAAAAAGCCCCGAAAAAGGGGTCGCCTTGCGGCATGCCCTGTGCTAAGCCCGGCCCCGAATCCGGAGCGGGATGGCGAAGGCGGACCAGTTTTCGCGGAAATCCCGGTCTTTTCTATCGAAATTGGCCATTTTCTCGGGCCTTGGGGCATCTCCTAAGGTCAATATGGCCGTGACAGAAAGTCAGCGCGCCATGAAACTGCGCAATATCGCCATCATCGCCCATGTCGACCACGGTAAAACCACCATGATCGACCGGCTTCTCGCCCAGTCGGGCGCCTTCCGTGACAATCAGAAGGTCGCCGAGCGGGCCATGGACTCGAACGATCTCGAAAGAGAGCGCGGCATCACCATTCTCGCCAAGGTGACCTCGCTCGTCTGGAAGGACACCCGGATCAATATCGTCGACACGCCGGGCCACGCCGATTTCGGCGGCGAGGTCGAGCGCATCCTCAATATGGTGGACGGCGCCGTCCTCCTCGTCGATGCCGCCGAAGGGCCGATGCCGCAGACCAAGTTCGTGCTGCAGAAAGCGCTGAAGATCGGCATCAAGCCGATCGTCGCTATCAACAAGATCGACCGGCCCGACCAGCGCCATGTCGAAGTGGTGAACGAGGTGTTCGATCTCTTCGCCGCTCTCGATGCGACGGACGAGCAGCTCGACTTCCCGATCCTCTACGGGTCCACCAAGCAGGGCTGGATGGCCGACAAGCCGGAAGGCCCGCAGGATTCGATGGCGCCGCTCTTCGATCTCGTGGTGCGTCATGTGCCGGAGCCGACCGTCGAGGAAGGTCCGTTCCGCATGCTGGTGACGACGATCGAAGCCAATCCGTTCCTTGGCCGCGTGCTCACCGGGCGCGTGCGCTCAGGCTCCATCAAGCCGAACCAGCCGGTGAAGGCCATGTCGCGTGACGGCAAGCTCATCGAGCAGGGCCGTGCCTCCAAGGTGCTCGCCTTCCGCGGCCTCGAGCGCCAGCCGGTCGATGAGGTCCAGGCGGGCGACATCGTCGCCCTCGCCGGCCTCACCCAGGCGACCGTCGCCGACACGATCTGCGATCCGGCGGTGAGCGAGCCGATCGCCGCCCAGCCGATCGATCCGCCGACACTGACCATGACCTTCCGCATCAATGACGGGCCGCTCGCCGGCAAGGAAGGCGACAAGGTGCAAAGCCGCGTCATCCGCGACCGCCTGTTCCGCGAGGCGGAAGGCAATGTCGCCTTGCGCGTGACGGCGTCCGCCACCGAGACCGATGCCTTCGAAGTTGCCGGTCGTGGCGAATTGCAGCTCGGCATTCTCATCGAAACGATGCGCCGCGAAGGCTTCGAGCTCACCGTGGGCCGGCCGCGCGTGGTGTTCCGCACCGATGAAGAAACCGGCCAGAAGCTCGAGCCGATCGAGGAAGTCATCGTCGACGTCGACGAGGCCTATACCGGTATCGTGGTGCAGAAGCTCTCCGAGCGTCGCGCCGAGTTGAAGGACATGCGGCCCTCCGGCACCGGGCGCCAGCGCATCGTCTTTCATGCGCCGACCCGCGGTCTCATCGGCTATCAGTCGGAACTGCTGTCGGACAGCCGCGGCACCGCCATCATGAACCGCCTCTTCCATGATTACGCCCCGCATGTCGGCGAGATCCCGGGCCGCCATACCGGCGCGCTGATCTCCAATGGCGATGGTGAGGCGGTCGCCTATGCGATCTTCAACCTGCAGGACCGCGGGCCCATGTTCATCGATCCGGGCACCAAGGTCTATGCCGGCATGATCATCGGCGAGCACACGCGTGGCAACGACCTGGAACTCAATGTGCTCAAGGGCAAGAAGCTCAGTAACGTCCGCGCCGCCGGCAAGGACGATGCGCTGCTGCTCACGCCGCCGATCCGCATGACGCTCGAAAAGGCGCTGGCCTATGTCGGCGAGGACGAGCTCGTCGAGGTGACGCCGGAATCGATCCGCCTGCGCAAGACGCTGCTCGATCCGCATGAGCGCAAGCGCGCCAGCCGCGCCAAGGAAGCCGAGAGCGCGGCGTAAATTCATCCGTTGTTGTCGGCCTGCCGGAACATCGCTACATTTCCGGCATGACCGACCCCTATGAAATTCTGGGCGTCACCAAGAACGCCTCGGCGGATGATATCCAGAAGGCCTATCGCCGCCTCGCCAAGAAGCACCATCCCGACCTCAATCCCGGCGACAAGAGCGCCGAGGACAAATTCAAGGATGTGTCCGTCGCCTATGATCTCCTGGGCGATGCCGAGAAGCGCGGCCGCTATGATCGCGGCGAGATCGATGCCTCGGGTGCCGAGAAACCGCAGCCGCAGCGGCGTTACTACCGTGACTTCGCCGAAAACGGTCAGGCCGGCGGACAGGGCTTCGAGCAGGGTTATGCCGATTTCGGCGACGAGGACGTGCTGTCGGAGATCTTCGGCCGGCGTGGCGCCAAGATGAAGATGCGCGGTGGCGATGTGCGCTATCACCTGGCCGTCGACTTCCTGAGCGCCGTCAATGGCGCCAAGCCGCAGCTGGCGCTGCCCGACGGGTCCGAGATCACCGTCACCATTCCGCCCGGCACGCGTGATGGACAGGTCCTGCGCCTCAAGGGCAAGGGCCGCCCCGGCTATAATGGCGGCGAGGCCGGTGACGCCCTGATCGAAATCGAGGTGCGCCCGCATCCCTTCTTCACGCGCGACAATGACGATATCCGCATCGAGCTGCCGGTCTCGCTCGCCGAAGCGGTGCTGGGGGCTAAGGTCAAGACGCCGACGCCTTCAGGCGACGTCATGCTGAGCATCCCCAAAGGCGCCAATAGCGGCGCGGTGCTGCGCCTCAAAGGCAAAGGCGTCGCCAAGGCCGGCGGTGGTGCTGGCGATCAGTATGTGACGCTGAAAGTGATGCTGCCGGAAAAGCCAGATCCGGAACTCGAGGAGTTCATCGCGCGCTGGAGCAAGGACAAGGTCCAGGATCCGCGCCGGGCGATGGGGGTGTGAGATGGTCCAGAAAACCACGATCGTTTTTGCTGCCCGCTACGACGAGGACACGTTGCGCGAATGGGTGGCGGCCGGCTGGATAAGCATCGAGGAGGACGCGATTGGCGAGCCTCTGTCGGAGGCCCATCAGGCGCGCTGCGATCTCATCTGCGACCTGAAGCAGAATATGGGCGTCAATGACGACGGGATAGACGTCATCCTTAATCTGGTCGATCAGATCCACGGCCTGCGACGCGCGCTGCGCGAGACGATCGATCACACGAAGCGGGGATGAAGCTGCAGACCAAGCCGTCACCCCGACGAAAGTCGGGGCCCATTGAATTCCTTCCGTGCTCACGACACCGCCCAGATTGATCTTATCTATTGGATCCCGGCTTTCGCCGGGATGACGAGAGTATATGCGTTACTCTTCCCGATAAGGACCGCCGGGGCAGGGCATGCCGCTGGCATAGTCGGTGGCGCTGCCGCCGCGCGCGGAGAAGATTTCCGGCATGTCCTTGGCGCAGTCGAAGCCGGCGGCTTGCTCGTCGGCGCGCTGGCGGGCCACTTCATTGGCCTCGGTGTATTTGGTGTCGATATAGGCGATGTGGCAGGCGGTCTTGCCGTCGAGCTTGGACACCACAAGCCAGTTCTGCTTGACGTCTCCATCGGGTCCTCCGGATGTGAACCAGCGCAGGATGGTGGCGAAAGGTTTGCCGTCCTTGAGCCGCCATTCGACGCGCGGCCCCAGGGAATTGAAGGCGCCGAAAGTCTGCATCGCGGCGCATTGCGCAGGGGCTTCCTTGCCGAAACCGACGAAGCTCCTGAGATCGCCCTCCCAGACGCGGACATCGAAGTCCTTGATGCCCTTGCACAGCCATTCGCCGCCCTCGCCCTCATCCTCGAACAAGGCCAGCTGCTCGCATTTCTTGAGATCCAAGTCACTGTAAACGCTGGTGTTTTCCTGTGCCGCCGCGGCAGAGGCGAAGACCGTCAGGACTATTGGAAAGAGGTGGCATTTCATGCAAAGAAGGCCTCAACTGACGTTTCTAGAGGTGCCTGCTTATGAGAATTGATGCCATATCGATCGGCAAGAATCCACCCAAGGAGGTGAATGTCATTGTCGAGGTGCCGGTCGGCGGCGAACCCATCAAATATGAGATGGACAAGGCGGCGGGCACGCTGGTGGTCGACCGTTTCCTCTATACGTCGATGCGTTATCCGGGCAATTACGGCTTCATCCCCCATACTCTGTCGCTCGACGGCGACCCGTGCGACGTGCTGATCGCCAATCAGCGTGGCATCGTGCCCGGTGCTCTGGTCGCGGTGCGCCCGGTCGGCGTCCTCTTCATGCAGGACGAAGCCGGCGGCGATGAGAAGATCATCGCCGTGCCGGTGCCCAAGCTCACAAGGCGCTATGAGAATGTGCATAACTACACCGACCTGCCGGAGATCACCCTCCAGCAGATCCAGCATTTCTTCGAGCACTACAAGGATCTCGAAGACGGCAAATGGGTCAAGGTCAAAGGCTGGGGCGACGCCGCCGCCGCCGAGCAGATGATCGTCGAGGCGATCGAGCGGGCGAAGGCGGCCAAGGCATCGTCATGATGGCAGAGCGCGGGCAGGGCAGTGGTCGATCTGCATAACCTGCCGCTGCCGACCTTGCGGACCTTCGCGGCGGCGGCGCGGCATCAGAGCCTGGCGAAAGCCGCGGACGAGCTCAATCTGACCGACAGCGCCGTCAGCCACCAGATCCGCCGTCTCGAGGAGGCACTGGGCTGCGACCTGTTCATGAAGGTCGGCAGAGGTGTCGTCCTGACCGATGCCGGCCGCGCCTTCGCCAATGTCGTTTCAACCGCCCTGCAAGATGTCTTCGCCGCCGCCCTGCGTCTCGCCGAGGCCGATCAGGTCGGTGGACGGCTCGACATCGCCTGTCCGCCGATGTTCGCCAGCACGTGGCTCGCCCGCAATCTCAACGAGTTCTGTCTCGATCATCCTTCGGTCGAATGCCATGTACGCCTCATCGAAAACGAGCGCGTCCATCAGTTGAGCGACATCGACATCGGCATCACTTTCGGATCGGGCGGCTGGCCGGAGCGCTGGTCGGCGCTGCTATCGCATGTCAATGTCACGCCGGTCTGCAGCCCCATCGTCTTCGAGCGGATCGGCGGACCGATCACTCAGCCTTCCGATCTTCGCCACACCATGCTGCTGCACCGGGATGACGGCTCGGAATGGCGGCGATGGTTCCTGGAAGCGGGCACGCCCGGCCTCGAGTTGGAGATGCGCCATCTCTATTGCAGCGATCTCGGCATGGCGATCGATCTCGCGGTCAATGGAACCGGCGTCGCCCTGGTGAGCGAGACGCTCTCGGGCTCCGACCTGAAGCGCGGCCTTCTGATCAAGCCATTCCCCTTCGCCATCGACGCCTTCGGCGGCTGGCATGTGGTCTGCAACCCGGCCAGCCTGTCGCGCTCGGCCTCACGCCTGTTCCTGCGCTGGCTCCTGGCGCGCTTCGGCCGCACCGCCGCGTGGGAAACACTTCCCTGAAGATGCGCGCGATACATGATCTCTCGTCATGTGTCGGGTGATGATTCGTCATTTGCGCCGGGCGGCCTCCTGTCCATAAGAAGCTGAGAAGGGCAGAGGACAATGCTGAAACTCAGCGTGACGGACATCCATAAATCCTATGGCGCGCAGGAAGTGCTGAAAGGCATTTCGCTCAGCGCGAAGGCGGGCGACGTCGTCAGCGTCATCGGGGCGAGCGGCTCCGGCAAGAGCACCTTGCTCCGCTGCATCAATTTTCTCGAGCGCCCGGCCAGTGGCGAAGTGGCGATCGCCGGCGAGGTGCTGAAGACGGTGAAGGACCGCGACGGGCTGCTGAGGGCCTCGGACCGCGACCAGCTGCGGCGCCTGCGCGGCAAGCTCGCCATGGTGTTCCAGAATTTCTGCCTGTGGTCGCATATGTCGGTCCTGTCGAATGTCACCGAAGCGCCGATCAGTGTGCTCGGCCTCAGCCGCAAGGAAGCGGTCGAGCGTGCCAGGGCCAATCTGGCGAAAGTCGGCCTCACCAACGACGTGCTCGGCAAATATCCAGCACATCTGTCCGGCGGCCAGCAGCAGCGCGTGGCGATCGCCCGCGCCCTCAGCATGAATCCCGACGTGATGCTCTTCGACGAGCCGACCTCGGCGCTCGATCCGGAGCTCGTCAGCGAGGTCCTGCGCGTCATGCAGTCGCTCGCCGAGGAAGGGCGCACGATGGTGGTGGTGACGCATGAAATGGGCTTCGCCCGCCATGCCTCGAGCCGCGTCGTCTTTCTCCACCAGGGACGCGTCGAGGAAGAGGGCGAGCCGGAGGCGCTGTTCGCCCGGCCCTCGAGCGCGCGGCTGCAGCAGTTCCTGGCCGGACGGCTCACACACTGAACATACGAAAATCAACCCCGGAGGACGATCCATGAAGACCAGACTGAAATCCCTGTGCGCCGCCGTGATCCTGGCCGCCAGTGTCGGTGCCGCCCAGGCCGCGGAGAAGATCGACATCGCCACCGACGCCACTTTCCCGCCCTTCGAATCGATCGATTCCAGCGGCAAGCTCGTCGGCTATGACGTCGAGCTGATGGAAGCCGTCTGCGCCGCGGCCAAGCTCGACTGCAACATCTTCAATGCCGCCTGGGATGGCATGATTCCGGGTCTCATCGACGGCAAGTATGACGCGTTGATCTCGCAGCTCACCGTCACCGAGAAGCGCCGGCAGGTGATCGCCTTCAGCGATATCTACGATCATCCGATCTTCCGCTTCGTCGCCAAGAAGGGATCGTCCTTCGAATTCACGCCGGAAGGCCTCAAGGGCAAGACGATCGCGGTGCAGACCGGTACACCGATGGATGCCTATGTCACTACCCACATTCCGGAAGCGGTCATCAAGCGTTACGACACCGGCAGCGCGCCCTATCTCGAGCTCACCGCCGGCCGCGCCGACCTGCATATGAGCTATCAGGCCCAGATCATCCACAGCTTCCTCAAGAGCGAGGCGGGCAAGGACTATGAGCTCGTCGGGCCCGAATATACCGGCAAGGACGCCAAGGAATTCGGTGAAGGCGTCGCCATCGCCATCAACAAGAAGAACACCAAGCTCGTCGAAGAGGTGAACAAGGGCCTCGCCATCATTCGCGAAAACGGCCAGCTCAAGGCCCTCAACGCGAAATATTTCGGCGAATGACCAGCGTCGTCGCCGAATTCGCGACGACCATCCTGGCGGCAGGGGCCACCACCCTGCTGCTGGGCCTCGCCTCCTTGCTCCTCGCCACGGTGCTGGGCCTCGCGGCCGCCTTCGCCAAGCTGTCGCGGAGCCGGGCGCTGCGCCGCGCCGCGGCGCTCTACACATTTATCGTTCGCGGGATCCCGGATCTCGTGATGATGCTGCTGGTCTATTACAGCGTCCCGGCCCTGCTCAATCAGGCGATCGAAGCGCTGGGGTGGGACATGCGCATTGAGTTCTCGCCGATCGCGGCCGGCATCGCGGCCCTGGGCCTGATCTTCGGCGCCTATATGACCGAGACGTTCAAGACGGCCTTGCAGAATATCCCCAAGGGCCAGATCGAAGCGGCCATCGCCTATGGGCTGACGCGGCGGCGCATGTTCACGCGCATCATCCTGCCGCATCTCGTCCGTCTGGCTCTGCCCGGCTTCACCAATAACTGGCTCGTCCTCGCCAAGGCGACGGCGCTCGTCTCGTTGATCGGCCTGCAGGATGTGATGTTCCGTGCCAAGGGCGCGGCCGAGGCGACCGGCATGCCCTTCACCTTCTATCTGATCGCCGCGGCCTTCTATCTCTCGATCACCATCCTGTCACTTGCCGTGCTGGCGCTCATCGCGCGCCGCTTCGAGATGGGCCTCCGGGAGCTGGCGCCATGAACTGGGGGATCATCGCCGAGAATCTCGGCCTCTACGCGCAAGGGGCGAAGCTGACGCTGCTTCTCGCCTTCGCGTCGCTGGCGATCTCGTTCTTTCTCGCCGTGCCGCTCGCCTTTCTGCGCAACAGCAGGGTCACGGCCATACGTCACGCGGTTCTCGGCTACACGCTGGTGTTTCGCGGCACGCCGCTCTTGGTGCAGCTGTTCCTCATCTATTTCGGCCTCGCCCAGTTCGAGCTGGTGCGCGAGAGCGTGATCTGGCCATGGCTCTCGAGCCCCCTGGTCTGCGTCCTCATCGCCTTCGTCCTCAACACCACCGCTTACAGCACGGAAATCTTCGCCGGGGGCTTGCGCCACATTCCCGTCGGCGAGATCGAGGCGGCGCGGGCTTTCGGCATGTCGGCCTTCGCCCAGGCGCGGCGCATCCTGATCCCCGCCATGCTGACCCGCTCGCTGCCGCTCTATGGCAATGAGATGATCATGATGCTGCATGCCACGTCGCTGGCGAGCACGGTGACATTGCTCGAGACGACCGGCGTCGCGCGCATGATCACGCTCAATTACTACATCCAGTTCGAGCCCTATGTGACCGCCGCAGCGATCTACCTCGCCATGACCTTCGTCCTGGTGTCGGCCTTCCAGCTCGTGCAGTGGCGCTGGGCCGGATATCTCGAAAACCGCATCGGCTGACAGGGCCCGTGCCATGGAGAACATCTTGACCGCGAAACCCGATCTCGGCGCCCTGTTCGGCGCCGCCCCCGAAACTTCCACCTTTCTCGGCCTCGACGCCTGCGCCGATCTCGACACGTTGGCGGCGCCCGTCGCCCTCATCGGCGCGCCCTGCGCCACGCCCTATGCTTCCGTCGGCGCCTATTGCCGCAATGCGCCCGAGGCGCTGCGCCGCGCCACCGGCGCGCTGACCGCCAATGTCGACCGCCACGATTTCGACCATGGCGGGCCGGTCTTCCCCACGCCGCATCTGCGTCCGGTCGACTGCGGCGACCTGCCCTTCGATGAAGCCGATGCCGCCGGCAATCGCCGCCGCATCGCCGAAGCTGTGACCAAGGTGGTGAAGCGCGGCGCGGTGCCGGTGCTCATCGGCGGCGATGATTCCATTCCAATCGCGATGCTGGAGGCGGTCGGCGCCTCCGCCAACGGCCAGAAATTCACGATCCTGCAGATCGACGCGCATATCGACTGGCGCGACATCCATATGGGCGAGCGCCTCGGTCTGTCGTCGACCATGCGCCGGGCCTCGGAAATGGCGCATGTCGAGCGGATCATTCAGGTGGGCGCGCGCGGCATCGGCTCGGCCGCGACCAGCGATTATGCCGACGCGCTCGCCTGGGGCGTCAAATTCGTGACGGCGCACGACCTTCACCGCCAGGGCGTCGGCGCCGTCCTCGACCTCATTCCGGAAGGCAGCCACATCATCATCTGCATCGATGCCGATGCGCTCGACCCGGCGCTGGTGCCGGGCGTCATCGGCCGGGCGCCGGGAGGGCTCGGCTACTATCAGGCGGCCGATCTCATCAAGGGCGCGGCCCAGCGGGGACGCATCGCCGCCATGGACTTCGTCGAATTCATGCCGGAGCGCGATGTCGACGGCATCGGCGCGCTCACCTTCGCCCGCCTGATCACGACGGCGCTCGGCGTTCTCGTCCGCCAGGCGGCCTGATCGAACCCGCCACAGCTGCGCAGAATGCGCTATCCGGCCTTCGCGAGTCGCACCGGCTCGGCGTCATAGACATGTCCGAAGCGGTTGGCGAGGAAGTCGGCGAGCGCCACTTCCTCCTGCCGCACGAAACCTTGCCGGCGCAGTTTGCCGTGGGAGAGCAGGTCGAGCAGCGTGCAGATGCCGGCCGCGGTGGTGATCTGGATGGCGCTCATCTCTTCACCCGCGACGGTGCCGGCATAAACTTTCCGCGCATAAGTTTCCTGCAAATAACGCCCGTCCTTCCAGCCGCAGACGGTGACGAAGATCACCACGACATCCTGCATCGTGGCGGGCAACGCGTTTTCGAAGAGATCCTTCAATACGTCGCGGCGGTTCTTGAGATTGAGGTCGTTCAGCAGCGCCTTCATGATCGCCTGATGACCGGGATAACGGATGGTGCGGTAGTTCATGGTGCGCACCCGGCCTTCCAGCGTCTTGGCCAGCGTGCCGAGACCACCGGAAGTATTGAATGCTTCATAGGTGACGCCATCGAGCGAGAATTCCTCGCGCTCCTCCATGGCGGGCATCGTCACCAGCTTGCCTTCGACGATCGCCTCGCAGGGCTCGATATATTCGTTGATAAGGCCGTCGGTGCTCCAGGTGAGATTGTAGTTGAGCGCGTTGGAGGGATATTGCGGCAGGGCGCCGACGCGCATGCGCACGCTGTCGAGCCGGTCGAAATGACGGGTGAGATCATGGGCGACGATCGAGATGAAGCCCGGCGCCAGGCCGCATTGCGGGATGAGCGCCGTCTGCGCGTCGGCGGCGATCGCCTCGACCTTGCGGGTGGTGGCGACATCCTCGGTCAGATCGAGATAGTGGACCCCGGTCTTGGCAGCAACCTCGGCGATGCGGCCGGTGAGATGGAAGGGGGCAGCGGAGAGGACCGCATAACGGCCGGCGAGGAGTGTCGTCAGCGCACTGCTGTCGGTGATGTCGACGCTGGCCGTCGTTATGGCCCGATGCGGCGTGAGGGCCGCCAGTTGCGCCGCGCTGCGGTCGGCGACGGTGACGCGATAGCTGCCGCTTGCCGCCAGCATCCGGGCGATGGCGCCGCCGATCTTGCCGGCGCCCATGACCACGATGTCTTTCATGGCGTGACCTCCTGAATTGTTCTGGCTTCAGGATGCTGGCCTTAACTTTCGATTCCTAGTGGCGATTTATACAGATTGAAGTATAATTTTTGGCAGATCGCCATAGGAATTTCACAGAATGCAGATCACCGACAAAGATCGGAAATTGCTGGCGCTTTTGGGCGAGGATGCCCGCATGCCGGTCGCGACGCTGGCCCGCAAGCTCGGCCTGTCGCGCACCACCGTGCAGGCCAGGATCGAGCGGCTGGAACAGCAGGGCGTCATCTCCGGTTATGGTGTCAGGCTTTCGGATGCCTATCAAAGCGATCTCATCCGCGCCCATGTGCTCATCACCATCGCGCCGAAGTCGCTGTCGGCGGTGACGACCGAGCTCAATGCGATCCATGAAGTGACGCAGCTTTATTCGGTCAATGGGCCCTATGACCTGATCGCTATCATCGCCGCGCCCTCGATCGCCGATCTCGACCGGCTGATCGACCGCATCGGCGAGACGGAGGGAGTCGAGCGCACTTTGTCCTCGATCATCCTGTCGACCCGCATTGCGCGGTAGCTCACATCTCGGGAACAGGCACCTGCTTCTGCGCGCAAGCGGCGCGCACCGTATTGTGCAGGAGGCAGGCGATGGTCATCGGGCCGACGCCGCCCGGCACCGGGGTGATCGAGCCCGCCACCTGGGCGCAGGATGCATAATCGCAATCGCCGACGAGCTTGCCTTTGCCGTCGCGCTCGATGCGGTTGATACCGACGTCGATGACGCAGGCGCCCGGCTTGATCCAGTCGCCCTTGACCATTTCAGGCCGGCCGACCGCGGCGATCACGAGATCGGCGCTGCGCACCATGCCGGGAAGATCCCTGGTCTTCGAATGGGCGATGGTGACGGTGCAGTTCTCCTGCAGCAGCAGCTGCGCCACTGGCTTGCCGACGATATTGGAGCGGCCGATGACGACGGCGTGGAGGCCTTCCAGCTTGCCCAACGCGTCCTTGGCGAGCATGACCGAGCCGACCGGCGTGCAGGCGACAAGCGAGTCCTGGCCGGTGGCGAGCTTGCCGGCATTCACCACATGGAAGCCGTCGACATCCTTGGCCGGGTTGATGGTGTTCAGCACCTTGGTGGAGTCGATCTGCTTGGGCAGCGGCAATTGCACCAGGATGCCATGCACGGCGGGATCATTGTTGAGCTTGTCGACCAGCGCCAGGAGATCCTTCTCCGAGGTCGTGGCGTCGAGCTTGTGCTCCCAGGAATTCATGCCGACCTCGACCGTCTGCTTGGCCTTGTTGGCGACATAGACCTTGCTCGCCGGATCCTCGCCGACCAGCACCACCGCGAGGCCGGGCTTCAGCCCGTGCCTGGCGCCGAGCTCCTGCACGGCCTTGGCGATGCGGGCGCGCAGTCCCTCGGCATAGGCTTTTCCGTCGATCACTTTGGCGGTCATGATGTCTGATCCTGAATGAGGTGGCTGAGCGTCTGCTCGATGGCGGTGGGATCTCCGGCGACATGAACCGTCTTCAGACGGCTCGTCTCGCCGGCGGTGAGGGTGAACGCCTTGCGGGGAAGCCTCAGCGTTTCGGCCAGGAAATCGATAACGGCTTCGTTGGCTTTACCCTTTTCCGGTTGCGCCGTGACTTTAATCTGAAGCGACACTTTGCCGTCCGCGCCCTCGAAAAGTCCGGCAATCCCGGGGCGCGCGGCCTTGGGTGTCACGCGGAGATAGAGCGAGCCGCCAGTTGCGTCCGGCCGGAAGGGAAGTGCCGTCACATCAGGAGCCTGGGCCCATATTCCCACATAAGGCTGCGGACGAACCAAATGGCGACGAGCGCGACGAGCGGGGAGAGGTCGATGCCGCCCAGATCGGGCAGAATCCGGCGGATCGGGCCGAGCAGCGGTTCGGTCAGTCGGTAGAGCGCGTAGCGGATCTGGCGGACAATGTTGTTGTGCCCGTTGATGATGTTGAAGCCGATCAACCAGCTCATGACCACCACCGCGATGATAATCCAGGTATAGATATTCAGGATGAGGTCGATCAGGTTGAGGATGGAAATCATGCGCGCCTCTGTCGGGAATAGGCCCTGAGATTTAGAGATCAGACGCGGCGGGCGCAAGGCGGCGAAAGCTTGACAGGCCGCGCGGCGGACCCTACACAGCCCCGTCCTGTGGAAGGGGCAGTAGCTCAGTTGGGAGAGCGCGGCGTTCGCAATGCCGAGGTCAGGGGTTCGATCCCCCTCTGCTCCACCAGTTTCCGGAAGATATTGAAATCTCTGGAGATTAAGTTGCCGCACAGGGCCATCAAGCATCAGCGCCGCCGCTTCGAGGATGACGGGTCACGCGGCATGTTCGGCCTTCACGGTACCTGGCACCAGGTCAGGGGAATACTGCGTACCTCTCATCTGGGAGGGGCGGAGCGCGACGGAATCTGATCGTCTTGGACCTCATTCGTTCCAGATGGCGCGTCCGAACATGATCACCCGGCGAACTTGTCCAGCAGGTTCCAGCGCCTTTCAAGTTTCATTTCTAAGAAATTTCCGTTAGGGTAGTTTATATCCAAGCGTGGATGGCAGGACGGCGCAAATGAGACTTAGACATTCAGTTCTTCTCCTCTTTGTGGTGTTTGCTCTTATCCAGTCCAACATGCCTGCCCAGGCTGGTGTCTGTGGCGGAATAAACAACTCCGGAATATGGACTTGCAACCCCGGTCCGATCTGCCCAACTCGCTGGTGGAAACAGGGACAGTTTCCCGACCGTGCGACATGTCTGCGCTCCGCTCCGGGCAACTCTGCAAAGGCTAAGCAGGAGCCGGCAAAGAAACAGATCGCCGCGAAGAAACCCGTCAAGCCAATGCAGAAAGCCGTGGAGCCTGCACCGCGGCCCAAGAAACCCGTCATTGTCGCCAAGAAGGGTAACAGTAAACTACCTTCCGAGCCCGATCAGACCAAGTTGACCCTCGAGACGCAGACGACTGCCGTCAAGCTCGATCGCGATCTCAACCCGACAGTTCAAGAACCGCAGCCGATCGTGACGGCGAAACTCTCGCCCCTGCCGGAACCTCTTGCTGCCGCTGATAAACAGACGCTGGGTCGCCGCATTGCTCTCATCATCGGCAATTCCAGCTATGCCGCGGTTCCCACGCTCAAGAATCCGGCAATGGATGCGCGCGCCATCGCGGACACCTTGACAAGCCTTGGTTTTGAGAAAGTGACACTCAAGCTCGACCTCGACCGACAGGCGACCTGGGCGGCGCTCGCGGAATTCGCCGAAGATGCCGCGCGTGCCGACTGGGCCGTGGTCTACTATGCCGGGCATGGCATCGAGCTCGACGCCCAGAACTACATTATTCCCGTCGATGCCAAGCTCGATTCGGATCGCCGTGTCCTGTTCGAGACCATTCCCCTCGACCACGTCGTGGAAGCGACGGCGGGCGCCAGGAAATTCCGGCTGGTCATCCTTGATGCATGCCGCAACAATCCGTTCCTGGCCTCAATGACTCGCGTGGCCTCGACGCGTTCGATCGGGCGCGGCCTGAGCCGTGTGGAGCCGCAAGGCGGTGTGCTGGTCGCTTATGCCGCGAAAGCGGGAGAGATCGCGCTGGATGGCGACGGCGGCAACAGCCCTTTTGTCGTGGCTTTGATCGAACAGTTGAGGCGTCCTGGCGTGGAAGTCGGCTTCCTCTTCCGGAAAGTGCGCGACAGCGTGCTCAAGCAAACCAACGGCACGCAGGAGCCCTATACTTACGGCTCGCTGCCCGGTGACGAAGAGATCTATTTCAGGCCGCCGTCCAACTAGAGCAGTAGTGGCCCGCTTTTTCTTCACTGCTTTCCCGTCGCGCCTGTCCGCCGTCGTAGCGCTGACGGCCGGCCTCGTCCCCCCGGCGATTGCCGGTTAACCCGTCACCATCATCGAAGAGGCGCCGGCGCGTATCGGCGTCGTCTTATTGCTTGCGGGTTTTGGCGTTCATTTGTGCCCCACAAATGAAGCACGGATGCGCAGGCAAGGCCTGCTAAGCTTCTCAGCCGAAACGGCGTGCATGACTTAACCTTGCGAGAGAGCAGCTGGGTATTGCGCGCGATCGCCAGCGATCCCGTCCCGCCGCGCATGCCGGATCACCCAATGTCGACTTCAGCCGAATGAAAGTGGGAGATTATTCAATGCCGCTCGAACTCATCAACCCGGATGATCTGCCAATTCCGGAAATGTACACACAGGTTGTCCTGGCGACGGGATCCAAGATGGTGTTCGTCTCGGGTCAGCAGCCGGAAGACATACACGGCAAGCTCGTTGGGCATGGTGATTTTGCGGCGCAAGCGCGCCTGGCCTTCGGCAATCTCGGCCGAGCGCTCCGGGCTGCAGGCGCACTCCCTGAGCAAGTTTGCAAGATCACAATCTATATCGTCGATTATGAGCGTGATGTGCACGTTCCGATCATCGAAGAAGCGCAGATTTCACTGTTTGGTGACCACAAGCCAGCGAATGTTGTAATCGGCGTGGCGATAATGTCGCCGGGTTACCTCATCGAGGTCGACGCGATAGCGGTCATTTGAAGAGGACTTCGCGTTGAGGCGACGAAACCTCGCCCGGTTTCGCCGGGTCGTCACGGATCCAGATCCTTGGCCCCCGGCCACACCGCATCGAGTGTGTTTCGGTCAACGGAAATGTGGATTGTCTGGCCGGTGCGACCTCCGATCATCGCACCCATTACCCTGCCCTCGGCATTGAGCGAAGGCCCCCCACTCATGCCTCCATATGAGGCTGAATCGCTATAGAAGAGAGGCGACGGGCCAGAGTAGTACCATTGCCCGACTGTCGCAACCAGCGTGCCAGGCTTGATGGTGTCGGGATCAGGCAGGGGATAATCTTCGGCGGGCGCACGACGAAGATCGGGATAGCCAAAAGTATAGAGCTTGTTGCTGCCGCCGATCTCCGCCTTCTTCAGAAAGGATCGCGATACATCCTTGTCCAGCTTGATCTCCACGTAATCGGATTTGAATTCGGACGTCGTAGAATTGTCGGATTTGTTGTCAGCCTGTCCCAAAGCCGCATTTGGGTCGTAGTAGACAAGCTTGCACCGTCCCGATCCCTCGATGCCATCGTACACGGTCTTCCGCTTGTAGGGTTTGAGCCGAAACGGCGGACAGATCCTGGTCATATCCAGATCCCGGTTATTCAGCGCGACATGGTGCATCCAGCTTGCAATGCCATGCAGCGACGTACCGATCCGGTTCCGGCTGCCGATCACAAACGCCGTCCCCTCCGATACCTGCCGAAAAACAGGACAGCGGCGTATCTTCTGAACCTGACATGATCGGAGCTGAACCGCATCCCGATACGCCGGCGATTTTTTGTCCATACCCTTGAGTTTGACCGGTTTCGACGGTGTATCGACGACATCCGGCGCCTGCGCGGCCGGGGAAAATGTTATCATCTGGAAGACCGTGTCGCCGATCAATGCGCGGTCGATCGTATCGGGGATCTCGGCCTTATCGATGGCAACGACGCCGTGGACAGGGTCGGCTTTTGCCGGCCATGAAAAAAGCAGCGCGGCGACAATCATGGTCGCGATGCGCATCCGGACCCTCCTGTCCCTGCCTGTGCGCGTAGCCCGATCATCGAACATGGCCCCTTCGTTCTCCAGATGATTTCGGCTGGCTGCCGCACAGTGACATGGTAGCACTGGCGCCTCATGACCCAAATGGGCCTGAGTTCCCTTGCCGTGTTGAAATCGGACTATCATTGCAGGGTATACATGTGCCGCCGGCGAGCCTTCTTGACATAATACTGTTGGCTTCTGTCTGGCGCCGACACGAAGCGCATGGTTACATGGGCACCAGGGAGAGAAAGCCATATGTTCAATTTCGACGCCGACCGCTATCTCAAGATCCAAGGGGGCGCCGCCGCCCTGCACGAGCAGATCCATGACGTGCTCGGGCGCATCGTGGCGCAAGGCCTCGACAGCGTGTTTTTTCTCGGCACCGGCGGGGCGGCGATCCTGATGTATCCGGCGGCGGCCTTGCTCGCCCGGCGCTCGCGCCTGCAAGTCTTCACCGACAAATCGGCCGAGCTCATCCTCACCGATCACCAGGCGCTGGGACCCCGTTCGCTGGTGATCATTCCGTCGCTTTCGGGCACCACCAAGGAAAGCATCGCGGCGCTCGACTTCTGCCGCGCCCGGGGCGCCCGCATCATCACCCTGGTCGGCCATGCCGACTCGCCGCTCGGCAAAGCAGCCGACCACGCCTTCGTCAATTACGCACAGGACGACACATCGTCGGAATCCTTCTATGTGCAGAGCCTGCTGATCACGCTGTCGCTGCTGCAGCATCGCGGTGAATCGAGCCTGCATACCGAAGCGGTGCCGGCGCTGGCGCATCTGCCGGCGGCATTGCTCAAGGCCAAGTCCGGCTTCGAGGCGCGCGCTCAGACACTTGCCGCCCAGTTCAAGGACGAGCCCTATCACATCATCACCGGCGCCGGCTCGGCCTGGCCGGAAGCCTTTTACTACGGCATGTGCATCCTCGAAGAGATGCAATGGATCCGCACCAGGCCGGTGCATGCCTCAGACTTCTTCCATGGCACGCTCGAAGTGGTGGAGAAGGGGGTGAGCGTCGTTCTCTTCCAGACCGAGGACGAGTTCCGTCCCTTGGGCGAGCGGGTGGCGGGCTTCGCCCGGCAATATACCGACAAGCTCACCATTCTCGATCCGCGCGATGCCGACCTGCCCGGCATCCCGCCGGCGCTCAGGGCGCATCTGTCGCCCGCCATCCTCGCCACCCAGCTCGAGCGTCTCTCCGCCCATCTCGAGCATCTGCGCAATCACCCGCTGACGACCCGGCGCTACTACAAACGCGTCGCCTACTAGGATCAGCGCGTGGAATCCGGCATCGCCACGGTCGGTGACAATTGCATCGACCGCTATCTGCCACCGATGGATCGCGAACTCGTCGGCGGCAATGCCGTCAATGTCGCGGTCAATCTGCACCGACTCGGACATCGGGCCGCTTACTTCGGCGCCGTCGGCGATGATGCGGAAGGGACGAGGGTCCGCGCGGTGCTGGCGCATATCGGCGTCGATCTCGCCTCGTTGAAAGTCGTCGCGGCAGGCCGTACGTCGCTCACCGTCATTGCGACCGGTCCCGACGGTGACCGGCATTTCGTTTCCGAGGATTTCGGCGTCTGCCGCGGTTATCGTCCCGATGCCGCCGATCTCGCGCGGCTCAGGACGATGCGGCATGTGCATATCGGCTGGCTCGATGACGAAGGCGCCACCAAGCGGGCGCTTACTGAGACCGGTATCAGCGTCTCACAGGATCTCTCGGTCAACGCCGAGCCGCGTAATATCTCGCCCGCGGGCCTCGGCATCGCCTTCATGTCCTGCGACGGTGACGACATGCAGGCGCTTGATCTCGCGCGGGCGGTTTCGGCACAAGGCGCCGGCCCCGCCGTCATCATGCGCGGCGCCCGCGGATCACTCGCGCTACGCGGAGACGATGTCTTCACAAGCGACGCCCTGCCGATCGCGGTGCGTGACACGACCGGCGCCGGTGACAGCTTCATTGCCGGTTTTCTCTCGGCGCATCTCGAGGGCCGGTCCGTTGCGGAGTGCCTCGTCGAGGGACATTCGGAGGCCGCGCAAACCTGTCAGATCCTCGGCGGTTTTGCGCAAGGAGAACCTTGAATGCACAGCTCGTATGATGTCGCCGTCGTGGGCGCCGGCATATTCGGCCTCGCCACCGCCGCCGAGCTGGCGGAGCGGCGCCGCAGACGATGCCATTTCGCGCTGAGGGACGGCCCGCCATCGCCGGGGCTTGCAATCTGCGCAAATGTCAGGCTCGATATGTCATACAAAAAGGAGATGGGTGGAGCATGGCTACTTCCGATTATTACGAGGTGTTCGACACACGCTTTGCGCGGCTGTTCAACGGCAATGGCCATGTCGACAAGCTGTATACTGGCTGCCGCTGGGCGGAGGGGCCCGTCTATTTTCCAGCCGGACGATATCTCGTCTGGTCCGACATCCCGAATGACCGAATGCTGCGTTACGACGAGACTGACGGCTCGGTCAGCGTCTTCCGTCAGCCTTGCGGCAACAGCAACGGCAACACCACCGACTGGCAGGGCCGGCTCATCACCTGCGAGCATGGCGGGCGGCGCGTCAGCCGCACCGAATTCGACGGGACGGTCACCACGCTCGCCGACAGGTGGAAGGGCAAACGCTTCAATTCGCCCAACGACGTGGTGGTGAAATCCGACGGCTCGATCTGGTTCACCGATCCGGCTTACGGCATCGACAGCGATTATGAAGGCAACAAGGCCGAGAGCGAGATCGGCGCCTGCCATGTCTATCGCATCGATCCGAAGAGCGGCGCGGTCGAGGCGGTGATCACCGATATGGTGCGTCCGAACGGCATTGCCTTCTCGCCTGACGAGAAGCTGCTTTACGTCGTCGATACCGGACGCACTCATGGGCCGCAGAATCCGGCGCATATGCGGGTGTTCAAGGTCAGCGACAAAGGCAAGCTTTCGGGCGGCAAGGTGTTCGCCGATTGCACCGCCGGCCTCTTCGACGGCTTCCGCCTCGACACCGATGGGCGCATCTGGACCAGCGCCGCCGACGGCATCCATTGCTATGATCCGGACGGCACGCTGATCGGCAAGGTCAAGGTGCCCGAGGTCACCGCCAATGTCGCCTGGGGTGGTCCCAAGCGCAACATTCTCTATATCTGCGGAACGACATCGCTCTATGCGGTCCGCCTGATGGTCAATGGCGTCAAACTCTGCTGAGGAGCCCTCATGCCTTTCGTCAATATCCGCATCGTCAAGGAAGTCATCGCCGCCGATCCCGCGGGTAAGAAAGCGCAGATCAGCAAGGCGGTGACCGAGTCGATCATCGCCGCCACCGGCCTCAGCAAAAATGACGTCTGGGTCGTATTCGAGGAGGTCGCGGCGCGCGACTGGTATGTCGGTGACACCGATGTCGAGACGCTGCGCTCGAAGAAATGACCTGAACATGCAGAAAAACGGGGAGGCCCACCGGCACTCCCCGTTCTCAGAATTCCGCCGGGTACGCAGTACATGATCCCGGCCGCGGCCCCGCAATTCACCCTCGTGAGCCTTGGATCAGGATGATGGCTCAACGAAGTTTCCAAATACCTAAAAATTGAACTTTTTCAGGTGGTTAACAGAAGGTGAATTTAACCTTTGACGCCGGCTCGGAGTCAAGCGGCCTGAGCGGCCGTCTGGGCTTGGGGCTTCAGCCAATAATCGAGGAAGCCCGACAGCCAGTCGCGCACCGGAGCATCGTGAAGAATCTGGCCGTTGAGTTGCTCGGCGCCGTTCTGGGCGCCTTTCAGCACGAAGCGATGGGCGCCGGTCACCGACCAGCGATGCATCATCAGCCGCGTCACTTCCGGATGGAATTGCAGCCCGAAGGCGGACGAGCCATAGCGGAAAGCCTGGTTGGCGAAGGTCTCGCCGGTCGCCAGAAGCTCGCATCCATCGGTGAGGGTGAAGCCCTCGCGATGCCAATGATAGACCTGGCCCGGCCAGTCGCCGCCGAGCTTGCGGCCGGCATCGGTGGTTTTCAGAGGATAATAGCCGATCTCGACAAAGCCGTCGGCATGCGGGCCGACCGTGCCGCCCAGCTGGCGCGACAGCATCTGGGCGCCGAGGCAGATGCCGAGAAAGGGCTTCTGCTCCTTCAACGGCACGGCGATCCAGTCGGTCTCGTCGCGGATGAAGGCGTCGCAGTCATTGGCGCTCATCGGCCCGCCGAAAATGGCGGCGCCTGAATGATCGGCGAGGGTTTCGGGAAGCTTGTCGCCGAGGCAGGGACGACGGATATCGAGCGTATAGCCCTTTTGCTTGAGCATGTGGCCGACCCTCCCCGGAGAGGAGGTTTCTGAATGCAGAATGATGAGGATTTTGCCGGCGGGCATGATTCGCAAAGGTGACATAGGAAATGGTCTACCGTCGAGCCCCGATTATTTGGCTTTGGCTGCGCCCATTGCACGCCTGATCACCGGCAGGATCATGCGGCGCGGCGCGCCCCTCAGCGCATAGGCGGTCAATTTGTTCATCGTGCCGGGCACCACCAGCCTTTCGCCTTCCTTGAAGCCGGCCCAGCCGGCCTGGGCCACCGCCATGGCGCTTTTGGGAATGACCCTGCTCAACATACGGGCCTGCTTCATGCCGGCGCGGCGCTGGAAGCCGGTCTCGACCGGACCGGGGCTCAAGGTGGTGAGGGTCACGCCTGTTCCCTTGGTCTCCTCATGGAGCGCATCGGTGAAGGAAACCACGAAGGCCTTGGTGGCGAAATACACCGCCATGTTAGGGCCCGGCATGAAGCCCGCGGTCGAGGCGACATTGATCACGCCGCCGCGCCCCTTGGCGATCATCTGCGGCAGGAAGCGCAAGGTGATGTCGGCGAGGCTGCGGACATTGAGGTCGATCATCTTGACCTGGTCCGGGCGCGAAAGCTCGGCCGCTTTGCCGACCAGCCCGAAGCCGGCATTGTTGATGATGATGTCGACGTCGATCTTGCGTGCCTCGAGCTCATTGGCGAGCGCATCGCCGGCGCCGGGCGCGCTCAGATCGTGCACGATGATGGAAACCGGGACGGCGTAGCGCGCTATGACCACACCGCGTACCCGGTGCAATTCGGCCTCGCTGCGCGCCACCAGAACGAGAGGGTGGCCTTCGCCCGCCGCGACATGCGCAAAAGCCTCGCCGATGCCGCTGGAGGCGCCGGTGATCAGAACCGTGGGGAAGGGGGATTTGGTGTCCATCGCCCCTGTCTATACGGCAATTGGGGCGGAGAAAAGATGGTCAGTATACGCCGTTTTGGGCGAGGATTCAGCCCAGTCCCAGCTGCTTGCCGGCCGCGAAGGCCACCGGGTTCAAGGCACTCGCTTCCTTGGCCATCACTTCCGCCAGCTGCTTGCGCATGCGCGGGTCCCAGTAGGACTTGATATGGTTGGCCGTCTCCTTGACCGCCTGCTCCTCCGGATAGGCGGCGAAGGCCGTGGCGATCTGATTGGCCATGCGCTTGATGTCGCTGAACTGGTCCATGAAAACGTCTACCTGATCAATGAAAACATACGATGCCGTCGGGTGCGCGGCTCGCCAGTGTGATACCCGCCTGTTGCGCCAGATGCAGCGCCAGGCTCGTCGGCGCCGAGATCGTCACCAGATGGGCGATGCCCATCTGGGCGCATTTCTGCACCAGCTCGAAACTGCAGCGGCTGGTCATGGCGACGAACCCCGCCTGCTTGTCAAGGCCGCGCCGCACGATCGCTCCGAGCAATTTGTCGAGCGCGTTGTGGCGGCCGATATCCTCGCGCGCCAGCAGGATGCGCCCGTCAGGCGCCACCCAGGCGGCGGCATGGACGGAATGATTGAGCCGGTTCATCGGCTGATGGGCGGAAAATTCGGCGAAGGCCTTCAGCACCGCGGCCGGATCGAGGGTGAAGCCGGGCGTCACCGGCGCCGTCGGCTTGACGACATCGGCGATGTCCTCGACACCGCACAGACCGCAGCCGCTGCGCCCCTCTAGGGCGCGCTGCGAGCGTGGTTTCAGCGCTGCCTCATCGACGGCGATATCGGCGACGAAGCCATTGTCGACGCGGAAGGCGACGACATTGCGGATCGCCGCCGCATCGGTGACGAAGCCTTCCGAGAGCGAGAAGCCGACGCCGAAATCCTCGAGATCGGCCGGCGTCGCCATCATCACCGCGGTCGAAACCGAATTGTGCATGATCGCGACGGCCACTTCCTCCGGCAATTGCCAGACGAGACCCGAGCTCGTGCCGTCGGCGCGATAGTGCCGGCCCTCGGCCGGCCGCGAGGTCGCGGGCTCGGCTTTCCAGGACGGGTCGGGCCGCAAGGTCACCGCATCACTCCGCCGCGATCAGCGGCTTGATGGCCACCCGCTTGTGCTCGGTCTCGCGCTGCTCCCATTCCACCTTCCAGTCGGAGGGCTGATTGGACGGCGTCACCTGAACCGCGGTCACCTTGTATTCCGGGCAGTTGGTGGCCCAGTCGGAATTGTCGGTGGTGATCACATTGGCGCCGGTCACCGGGTGGTGGAAGGTGGTGTAGACGACGCCTTGCGGCATGCGGTCGGCAATGATCGCCCGCAAGGTGATGGCGCCGATGCGGCTCGACAGCGACACCATCGAGCCCTCCCTGATGCCGCGCACTTCGGCGTCATGCGGATGAATCTCGAGCACATCCTCGGGGTGCCAGGCGACATTGTCGGTGCGCCGCGTCTGGGCGCCGACATTGTACTGGCTGAGGATGCGGCCGGTGGTGAGGATCAGCGGGAAGAAGCGGTTGGTGCGCTCGTCCGTCGGCACGAATTCGGTGATCATGAAGCGGCCCTTGCCGCGCACGAACTTGCCGACATGCATGGTCGGCGTGCCTTCGGGAGCGGCGTCGTTACACGGCCACTGCACCGAGCCCAGGCGATCGAGCTTCTCGAAGCTGACGCCGGCGAAGGTCGGCGTCACGCGGGCGATCTCGTCCATGATCTCGGCGCCCGACGAATAGCTCATCGGGTAGCCCATGGCGGCGGCGATCCTCGCGACAACCTCCCATTCCTGCATGCCCTGCTTGGGGGCCATCACCGGACGCACGCGGTTGATGCGGCGCTCGGCATTGGTGAAGGTGCCGTCCTTCTCGAGGAAGGAAGTGCCGGGCAGGAAGACATGGGCGAAGGCGGCCGTCTCGTTGAGGAAGAGATCCTGCACGACGAGACATTCGAGCGATTCGAGCGCCGAATTCACATGTTTGGTGTTGGGATCCGACTGGGCGATATCCTCGCCCTGGACAAACAGGCCCTTGAAGCTGCCCTCGACGGCGGCATTGAACATGTTGGGAATGCGCAGGCCCGGCTCGGATTCGAGCTCGACGCTCCAGACTTTCTGGAACAGGTCGCGCACCGTGTTGTCGGAGACATGGCGATAGCCGCTGAATTCATGCGGGAACGAGCCCATGTCGCAGGAGCCCTGGACATTGTTCTGGCCGCGCAGCGGATTGACGCCCACACCCTCGCGCCCGATATTGCCGGTCGCCATGGCGAGGTTGGCCATGCCCATCACCATGGTCGAGCCCTGGCTGTGCTCGGTGACGCCGAGGCCATAATAGATGGCGCCATTGCCGGCCGTCGCGAAGAGGCGGGCGGCGGCGCGGATGTCTTCCGCCTTGACACCGGTGATGCTCTCGACCGCCTCGGGCGAGTTCTTCGGATCGGCGATGAACTTCTCCCAGCGGGCGAAGTCCTCGGGCTCGCAACGCTCGGCGACGAAGTCGCGCTTCACCAGGCCTTCCGTCACCACGACATGGGCGAGCGCATTGACCACGGCGACATTGGTGCCGGGCTGCAAGGGCAGGTGATATTCGGCTTCGATATGGGGAGAGCGCACGATGTCGGTGCGGCGCGGGTCGATGACGATGAGCTTGGCGCCTTCGCGCAGGCGCTTCTTCATGCGGGACGCGAAGACCGGATGACCATCGGTCGGGTTGGCGCCGATGATCACGATGACATCGGACTTCTCGACGGATTTGAAATCCTGGGTGCCGGCGGAGGTGCCGAAGGTCTTGCTCAGGCCGTAGCCGGTGGGCGAATGGCAGACGCGGGCGCAGGTATCGACATTGTTGTTGTGGAAGGCGGCGCGGACCATCTTCTGCACCACATAGACTTCCTCATTGGTGCAGCGCGACGAGGTGATGGCGCCGATCGAGCCCACGCCATGCCTGGCCTGAATCTCGAGGAAACGCTTGGCGGTGAAGTCGATCGCCTCGTCCCATGACACTTCGCGCCACGGATCGGTGATCTTCTCGCGCAGCATCGGCTTCATCATGCGGTCGTTATGCGTCGCATAACCCCAGGCGAAGCGGCCTTTCACGCAGGAATGGCCTTCATTGGCGCCGCCGTCCTTGTACGGCATCATGCGGACGACTTCGTCACCCTTCATCTCGGCCTTGAAAGAGCAGCCGACGCCGCAATAGGCGCAGGTCGTCACCACCGAATGATCCGGCTGACCCTTGTCGATGATCGATTTCTCGGTGAGCGTCGCGGTCGGGCAGGCCTGCACGCAGGCGCCGCAGGAAACGCATTCGGAGGCGAGGAAGTCTTCGTCCATGCCGGCCGAAACATGCGAGGCGAAGCCGCGCCCGTCGATGGTCAGCGCGAAGGTGCCCTGCACCTCTTCGCAGGCGCGCACGCAGCGCGAGCAGACGATGCACTTCGAGGGATCGAAGGTGAAATAGGGATTGCTTTCGTCCTTCGGCTGGTAGCGAAAATTCTCCGAGCCGTTGTTCTTGGCGAAGACGTGATTGTCGCCTTCGTAGCCGTAGCGCACTTCGCGCAGGCCCACCGCGCCCGCCATGTCCTGCAATTCGCAGTCGCCATTGGCGGCGCAGGTGAGACAGTCGAGCGGATGGTCGGAGATATAGAGCTCCATCACGCCCTTGCGCAGATCCGCCAGATGATCGGTCTGGGTCTTGACCTTGAGGCCCGGCGCCACCGGCGTGGTGCAGGAAGCGGGCGTGCCCTTGCGGCCTTCGATCTCGACCAGGCAGAGGCGGCAGGAGCCGAAGCTTTTCATCGAATCAGTGGCGCAGAGCTTCGGGATCTTGGTGCCGAGCTCCATCGCAGCGCGCATGATCGAGGTGCCTTCCGGGACGGTGATCGACTGGCCGTCGATCTCGAGCGTCACCATTTTGGTGCTCTCGGATTTGGGCGTGCCGTAATCGACTTCCTTGATGAGCGTATGCATGTCGCTCTCTCCTATTCTGCGGCCTTGGCCAAAGGAGGCCGGTCGAAATCCTCGGGGAAATGTTTGACGGCGCTCTGCACCGGCATGGGCGTCAACCCGCCCATGGCGCACAGCGATCCGTCGGTCATGGTCTGGCAGAGATCGTCGAGGACGATCAGATTCTTGTCGCGCTCGACGCCGGCGATGATGCGGTCGATCACCTCGACACCGCGCACCGCACCGATGCGGCAGGGCGTACACTTGCCGCAGGATTCGATGGCGCAGAATTCCATGGCGAAACGCGCCTGACGCGCCATGTCGACGGTGTCGTCGAACACCACGAGGCCGCCATGGCCGACCATCGCGCCATTGGCGGCGAAAGTCTCATAGTCCATCGCCATGTCGAATTGCGAGGCCGGCACATAAGAGCCCAAGGGACCGCCGACCTGAATGGCCCGCGCCGGCCGGCCGGAAAAAGTGCCGCCGCCGAAATCCTCGACGAGTTGGCGCAAGGTGACGCCGAAGGCCTTCTCGACCAGGCCGCCGCGCTTCAGATTGCCGGCGAGCTGGAAGGGCAGCGTGCCGCGCGAGCGGCCCATGCCGTAATTCTTGTAGAACTCGGCGCCCTTGGCCAGGATGTCCGGCACGGCGGCGAAGCTCAGTACGTTGTTGATGACGGTCGGCTTGCCGAACAGACCCTCGAGCGCCGGGATCGGCGGCTTCGGGCGCACCATGCCGCGTTTGCCCTCGAGGCTTTCGAGCATCGAGGTCTCTTCGCCGCAAATGTAAGCGCCGGCGCCGGTGCGTACGGCAAGCGTGAAGGATTTGCCCGAGCCCTGGATGTTGTCGCCGAGGAAACGCGCCGCAACCGCATTGGCGATCGCCTGTTTCATCTTGGCGATGGCATGGGGATATTCGGAACGTATATAGATGAGGCCCTTGGTGGCGCCCGTCGCGATGCCGGCAATGGTCATGCCTTCGATCAGCGTCAGGGGATCGCCTTCCATCAGCATGCGGTCGGCGAAGGTGCCGCTGTCGCCTTCATCGGCGTTGCAGCAGACATATTTCTGGTCGGCCTTGGCGTCGTGGACCGTTTTCCATTTGATGCCGGTCGGGAAGCCGGCGCCGCCGCGGCCGCGCAGGCCGGAGTCGGTGACGTCCTTGACGATGTCGGCACCCGGTTTCTGAAGCGCCGCCTTGAGGCCGGCATAACCACCATGGGCGATATAGTCTTCGACCGAGACGGGCGCGATGACGCCGCAGCGCGCGAAGGTGACGCGCTCCTGCTTTTTGAAATAATCGATCTCCTCGGTGAGCCCATGGCCCAGAGCGTGCTTGCCGCCGTCGAGGAAGCCGGCATCGAAGAGCGCGGCGGCGTCCTTGGCCGCGACTGGCCCATAGGCGACGCGGCCCCGTGGCGTCTCGACCTCGACCAGCGGCTCCAGGTAGAGCATCCCGCGTGATCCGGTGCGGACGATTTCCACCGCGAGGTTGCGTTTGTCGGCTTCGACCTTGATGGCGGAAGCAACCTTGTCGGCGCCCATCGAGAGAGCGGCCGCGTCATCGGGAACGAAGATGCGGGTCATTGCGCGGCCTCGCTCAGCGTTTCGCCCATGATCTCGTCGAAGCGCCGGGCGTCGACGCGGCCATGCAACTGGCCGTCGACCATCATCGCCGGCGACAGCGCGCAATTGCCGAGGCAGTAGACGGCTTCAAGCGTCACCTGGCCATCGGCGGTCGTTTCTCCGAAGCCGGCCTTGAGACTGGCCTTGGCATGGTTGCACAAAGCCTCGCCATTCATCGATTGACAGGCTTCGGCGCGGCAGATCTTCACCACATGGCGGCCGGCCGGCTCGCGGCGGAAATCATGATAGAAGGTGACGACGCCATAGACCTCGGCGCGGGAAAGGTTGATCGCCTTCGCGATCACCGGAAGGACGGCTTCCGGCACATAGCCGAACTCCTCCTGCAACTCGTGCAGGATCTCGATCAGTTCATCCGGGCGATTGCCGTGGCGACTGCAGACGTCACGGGCGCGTTCGCCATCCGGTGACATTTCGGGCTTCGTCAACATGAACCCAAACCTTCCTGGCCGGAAGACCGGCGCCGGGTACCAACATTATATAATCATTCTCGTTTTGCCGGAACAGGCAGGTCCCGGCAAATCGGTAGTTCCGATAAGTTGATTGCTACTCCCGATGAAGCGGCGGAAGCCTGCGCAAAGCGGCGGGATCGAAGCCGAGGGCGACGTGCTGCAGTGCAGCAATGATCGGCGCCAGAGGTTCTCGATCGACCACCAGCAGCCCAACGGCGTGCTCGACATGAGGTTCCGCGAGGGGAATGGCGGAAACGCCGGCCATTGGTCCCAGCGCATCGAGGAAATATTCCGGCATGATGCTGGCAAGGCCGGTGAAACGCACATTGGACCAGAGATTGATGACCGAATTGGTCTCGAGCCTGGGCTGCGGCTGGCAGTTGGCGGAGCGGAAGGCGCGGTCGATGATGCGCCGGTTCTGCATGTTCGGGGTCAAAAGACACAAAGGCTCCTGCGCCGCTTCGAACCATGACACGGTCTCGCGCTTGGCCAAAGGGTGGCTGTCGGCGACGAACAGGCAATAACGCTCGCGATAGAGCGGCGAGGCGACGAGCCCGTCGATCGGCTCATTGTCCAGATAAGCGATGCCGACATCGAGGGAGAAATCATTGAGGCCGCGCAGGATCTCGGCGGTCGAATAGGAGAGCACGGTGAAATCGACGCCCGGATGCTGGGCCTGCATGGTCTGGGTCAGAAGCGGCGCCATGGGCAGAGCCGAGGGCACCGCGCCGATCATCAGCCGGCCGGTCAACTGCTCCTTGCGACCCTTGATCGAGGCGAGCTCCTGCTGCATCGCCTGCCAGTTGTCGAGGATGGTGTGAGCCCATTTCAACACCCTTTCGCCTTCCGGTGTCAGGCCGTGGAAGCGCTGGCCACGCTCGACGATCGGCACGCCGAGCTCCTGCTCGAGCTGGCGGATGCGTCCAGAGAGGGTCGGCTGCGAGATGTTGCAGGCCTGAGCCGCGCGAGTGAAGTGCTTTTCGCGCGCGAGAGCCGACAAATAGGAAAGCTGGCGGATGTCCATAAGACCCGATAGCAGATCGTTACCCCTTTGATGAGGGGGCGCTGCCGTCACTTGTATATCAACTTATAATTGTGATTTGGGGGTGGGCTCGCCTTTTTTAGGGCCAAATTTATTCACGTTACAAACTGTTACCCATGAGCGTATAGTCTTCACGGGGACGGTGACATTGCCCCCGGATCCGCACCCCGCGAGAGCCCTCGCCTTACGGCGAGGGCTTTCATGTTCATGGGCGCTTAAATATTACTCATGGTTATCCGGTGAGGTGAGCGAGAGGGGTGAGAAGCCCGCGCTCCATCAGCAACCATATGGCCGCAGCCAGGGCAGCCAAGAGTCCAAGGGGAATGACGAAGGGCCAGCGCGGCAAGGGGGCATAGACGATCTGGGGCGCCCAGGGCGCCGTGCCCGGTGCCGGAGGACCTTCGGTGATCTGTTTTGCCACGCCACAACCCTCGGTCAACGCCTGCTGACCGAGACACTATAGCCGACAGGATGACCTCGGGATAGGCCGCCCGGTTTTCGTGATTGCGCGTCCCGGAATACCGATCACTCCAGGCCCGATGGGGCCTGAAGTGATGAAGTTCTGTGCATCAGCTTGAAAACCGTGCACAGCCCAGAAGGCTGATGCCTTAACGCTTGGCTTTTTTCGACGCCTTGCGCGGGGCGCTCGATCCGGAAACCTTCTTCGACATGCCGGGCGAGAGCTTCGCCTTGTAGCGCTTGTCGACGGAGGTGAACGCAAACGGCTCGCGACCCAGCCACAGAAGCAGCGACAGCAAATGCTCCACTGCAACAGGTGTGGCGCGTTCGAGCCGGAAGATGACCGTATGATCGCAATCGACCTCGCGGGCCAGATCACGAATCGTGAAGTGCCGGGCCAGACGGGCCGCGCGCAACTCTGCGGCAACCGAAGCCCAGCCGAAGGTTACCGGCGACCACACACGGGACGTCGGACGTTTCTTGTTCGCAGAAGAAACGGATTTTTTAGATTTTGGAGAACTCAGCATTTTCCACCATAGCCGCCCCCGGTTGATACGCGATGTGCGTGTAGAAGTTTCATACCCACGGGGGATTTCATTTAAAAGTGACAAATTGGAGAGGAATCAAGAATTCGAGTTCCTCCGGCGCCACTGCGGGGATGAGGACGGGCAAGGCGTAGCAGTAATGAGACTGCCCGCCAGGCGGCATCGGCCGATCGTCGAGAAGGCGTGACAAACGGCCGATTTCATTACCATATCCGCGTCTTTTGACGGCAATATCGAAACGGACCGAGGCGACGTCGCGGCTGCTGCCGTTCACCACATTTGCAAGAACTGGCGCCTGTAGCGTGCAGGCTACTGGGTCGTAAGAGGCGGCAATCTTAACCTTTTCCTCTTCCGCCAGATTCCGGCTGTTCTGGAACGAATCATATAACGCCCAGCCACCGAGCAACACCAGCGCAGCGAGAAGAATATAACCCGTCGCGCGCGGGAAAAACACCAGCGGCACAACAAAAACGATTGCAGCGATCAACCAGGCCATTGTCTATTTTCTCGCCATGCCGGCGATCAGCGCAAGTGATGACCGAGACATTCGACACATCTAGAAACATTGGAAAGCGTCGGCATCGCAAACGGTGATCGTTGCCATCGCTTAAGGCGATGGCTTCGGCCGATCTTACGGCCTGAAACGAAAAATGTCGTAGTGCATAGAGAACTTGTCACGAACCGACCCGATCAGTTGTCGTCTGCCGACACAAATGACAACGCGTCTTCAGACATATTGGGAACATAGAAGATACCTTTGGGGCTCGCCTCCGCGTCTTCCGGCGAGAGGTTGATTGCCCTTGTCGGGATCTGCACGCGCAATGTGTTTCGCTTCGCGTCATGAGTCTCAGAATAGCATGTATGGTTCGACGAGCCACCATGGCCTCGTGCCGAATCAGGCGATCGGAGCGTCGATGTTTGCCGTCCGTTCCGGTTATAAAGGGACACTCGTTGCGTTGCCTCGAAGCGCGGCACGAGGGATTGTCGCACGACAATCCCTCGCTGATGAGCGGCGCACTTTGCAGTCTTGAAACGGCCGGCCGGGAGGCCCAATCGCGGAGTCAGTCGAAGATGCTGCCGAGATCGTCCAGCGGATTGCGCCGCTTCTTGTTCTTGCGCGGGGCGTATTCGTTGTAGTCATAGGCGGATATGCCTTTCGAGCGCGATGAGGGGCTCGAGCGCGATGAGAAGAGATCGAAATCAAAGCCGAAGCCGCCTTTGACGACGACACGCGTGTTCTTCATGCCGTTCTTCTGCACCAGGGCGAAGAGTTTCGCCGCATTGGCGGGGGCGAGCCTGACGCAGCCATGTGAAGCCCGGGTGCCGAGCCGCTTGGTGTGCGGGCTGCCGTGGATGGCATGGCCCTGCATGGTGAAGAAGATCGAATGCGGCATGGGCGCGTCGTCCCATTCCTTGGAGAAATGATCGCGCTCCATGCGGAAGGGGCGGAAATTGCCGCTCGGCGTCGAATAGCCTGCCGCCCCGGTGGAGACCAGCCACACATAAGTCTTTTCCCCGTCGATCGAGACCGTCATCTTCTGGCTCGATTTGTTTATGGAGATGAGTACTTGGGCAGCGAAGGCATTTCCGGCCCCGAGCATGCCCAGAAGCATGACCGCCGCAACAACGAGCCTCAAACGCATGGACCTCTCCCCTGAGCCAGGACTGCCGGCATTCTAATCGCTTGCGCGGCCTCGTCCAAGGCCTATTGCCGGGCCCTATTTGCGCCGCCAGGCGATCAGCGACAGGAGCTCGAACATCATCACCATGGCGACCTGCGCGGTGATCTGGTTGGGGCTGTCCTTGGTCGGCATCAGGCAGACGACGTCGGCGCCGATAATGTCGAGGCCTTTCAAGCCCTGCAGCAGCCGCGTCGCCTCGCGGATGGAGAAGCCGCCGAAGCCGGGTTCCAGATTGGACACGCCCGGCGCCACGCTCGGATCGAGGCAGTCGAGATCGAAGGTGATATAAGCAGGTCCGGCACCGACGCGGTCGCGGATCATTTCGACTGTCCTGGCGACGCCGAGCTCCTCGAACTCCGCCATCTTCACCACCCGGTAGCCGAGCTCCTCGCTCGAGGAGCCGACCTTGCCCTGATGGATGGCGGCGGAGGGATGGCCGCGCATGCCGATCTGCAGGCTGCGGGCGGGATCGACGGCCGCTTCGCGCGCCGTATACGCGGCCCAATGCGCCGCCGAGCGGCGGGCACCCAGCCAATGCGGGATATTCTCGTAGGAATCGGTATGGGCGTCGAAATGAATAAGAGCCGCCGGCTGGCCCTTGGACAGGCTGCGTCCCGGTCCCGCGAGCGCCTTGAGGATCGGGCCGGTGATCGAATGATCACCGCCGATCGAGACCGGCCGCGTACCGGCCTGATCGAGCCGCGCGTAATACGCCTCGATATCGCGTACACAGGCCTCGTTGTTCATCGCCTCGGGCAGGGGCACATCGCCCAGATCATGGATGCGCGCGGTGTCGAAGGGCGAGAAATCATGAACGCCATGGGCGCGGCGATAGAAGCCCGAGACATGGCGGACGGCGCGGGGGCCTAGATGCTGGTCACGTTCGGTCGAGCCGTTGCCGGAGCTGTGCGGGACGCCGACCAAAGCGATGTCGCAAGCCGCCGGGTCCTCGTTCCAGGGGCAGCGGAAGAAGGTCGGAATGCCCCACCAATACCAGGATTGCGAACTGGCCCTGGCGGCCGCCAAAGATTCATCCGACATATGCGCCTCCGCTGGAAAAAGCTGAGACTAAAGTCTAGTTCTGTATAGGTCAACAAAGTTCGTCTGTGCTAAACTTTTCCCATGACATCTGAAACCTCGGTCCGGAACTCACCCCGTATAGGCGCCATGCTGCGGCTCAGGCGCCGGCAGCTCGACATGACGCTGGAGCAGGTGGCGGAGGCCGCCGCCATCACCAAGGGCTTTCTGAGCGAGGTCGAGCGCGACAAGGCTTCGCCTTCGGTCGCTCTCCTGGTCAGGCTCTGCGATGTGCTGTCCTTGCCGGTCGGCAGCCTGTTTTCGACGGTGGGCTCGGCGGTGGTGCGCAAGGCCGAGCGGGTGCCGATCAAATTCGGCGGCGCCCGGATCAATGATTTTCTCCTGTCGCCCACCAGCGCCGTCAAAGCCAAGGTGATCTTCTCCGATATCGCGCCGGGCGGCTCAGGCGGCGAGGCGTTGTACAGCCTCAACTGCGAGGAGGAATTCGTCTTCGTCCTGGCAGGCGAGCTCATCGTGACGGTGGATGAGGAGGAGACGCGGCTCGCCGAAGGTGACGCCATGACCTTCGATCCGCGCCAGCCGCACACCTTCCGCAACGCATCCGAAAGCCTGCCGGCGCACGCGCTGTTCATGCTGATGCCGCCGCCGGCCTGATGTCATCTCTCCTTATGCCGGCTTTATGCGGGCCCCTTGGAATCCGCATCGTTTTCCGATGGCGGGATGCCTAGATCTCGTCCGCAGAGATTACGAGGGTGTCGTCATGTTCAGAGTCCCGTCGGGCGTAACGGGAGTGCGTCTGCCGCCGGCGGCGGTCGGGCTTGCGCTGGCGCCGGCGTTCTTCGTCCTGATCGCCACGCTGGCCCCGGTCGCCGTAAAGGATGCGCGCCTGGCGTCCAAATCCGGGATCGCCGAATGCGCGGCGATCGAGGCGCCGCAGAGCCGGCTCGCCTGCTATGACGCGTTCGCCAAGCAAAAGCCGCCAATGCCGGCAAAGGGCGGCGAGCCCATTCTCCCTTCCGGCTAGCGCATTCCAGCTCCCGTGCTATTCCTGAAGCGTCCGGCAAGGTGTCGGTTGATGCGGGAATGAGATGTCGATGGCACTGAAAATATCGCGACGCGGCGCACTCGCTTTCTGTGCGTTGATGGCCGGAGGTCTGCCGGTGCGGGGCCAACTGGTCGACAAGGATCCCTATGCGCTGAAGCCCGGCGAATATACCTGGCATCCGGAACGTGCCGCGACAGGTCCCTTGTCGATCATCGTCTCGTTGCCCGAGCAGCTCGTTTTCGTCTATCGCAATGGTGTCCGCGTCGCGAGCTCGACCTGCTCGACCGGCAAGCCCGGCCATACGACGCCGACCGGCGTCTTCCACATCCTGCAGAAAGACAAGAACCACCATTCCGCGACCTATGATGAAGCGCCGATGCCGAATATGAACCGGCTCACCTGGTCGGGCATCGCGCTCCATGCCGGGAATCTCCCGGGCTATCCGGCGAGCCATGGCTGCATACGCCTGCCGCTCGCGTTCTCGCAGTTGCTGTTCGGCATCACCCATCTCGGTACCGCGGTGATCATCGCCAATACCGCGACGCAGCCCCAGGACGTCGTGCATCCCGGCATGGTGCTGAGCGACTATGCCGAAACGGAGCTTGGCGAAACCGCCGATCGCCTCAACAAGACGCCGCTCCCGGCCACGACGCCGGACGACCCGCAGGTCCTGCCGCTGGCCGTCGTCATCAGCTCGGCCGACAAGCAAGGCTATCTCTATGAGAATGGCGTGCTGGTGGCGCAGGGCAACGTTCTCATCGCCGACCCCGGCAAGCCGCTCGGCTCGCATGTCTTCCAACTGGTCGGCGCCCAGGACGGTTCAAAAGGCCTGGTCTGGCAAGCGATCGGCTATCACCCGCAGGCGCCCGGCGCCGCGACCGATCCGTCGCTCGATGTCATCAAGCGCCTGCGCGCCGACAATACGCTTCTCGACGCGATGAAAGCGCGGATGCATCCGGGCTTCGCCCTTGTCCTGACCGACGAGCCGGCCGGCAGCGTCACACGTACGGAAAAAGGCTTCGTGATCATCACGGACGACCCGAAGACGGCTTGAGCCCGCGACATTCGCCCCGATTCGGCTCCGTAACATTTCCGGATATTGTCCCAAAGGAGGAGGCGCCAGACCCGCCTCTCTAGCCGGATCCTCGTTGACTCTTTCCTGTCGTCCCACTAAACAGTTTTCTATCCCATTAAACGGGACAACGCGTCAATAAGGCGCGATCAACGAGGAGGAAATCGTGAATCTGTACATCCCACGCCTGTCGCGTCGGGCCTTTGCCCTCGCTCTCCTGGCTTCGGCCGCCCTGACGGCGCCGGCACACGCCGCGGCACCCAAGATCTGCGTCAATCAATATGCGACCGCGACGGTCATCGACGACATCCTGAACGGCTTCAAAGACAGCCTGGCGAAAAAAGGCATCTCGACCGAAGCCCTGGTCGTGCAGAATCCGGAGGGCGATGCCGCCACCCAGCTGACCCTCGCGCAAGGCTTCGTCAGCGACGGCTGCGATGTCATCGTCGCCATCGCCACGCCGGGCGCTCAAGTCTTCCGCAAGCTCACCACGACGATCCCGGTGGTGTTCGTCGGCTCCTCGACGCCGGTCGAAGCGGGTCTCATCAATTCCTTCGAGGCGCCCGGCACGAATTTCACCGGCGTCGCCGATCCGGCCCCGGTCGAGGCCGACATCGATGCGATGATGAAGGTGCTGCCGAACATGAAGACGGTCGGCCTCATCTACAAGGCCGGCGATCCGGCCGGCGACTTCCTCGCGGCGCGCGCCATCGCGCATCTCAAGGAACGTGGTCTCAATCACATCGTGGCGGCGATCGCCAATGCGGGTGAGACGACCCAGGCGGCGCAGTCGCTCATCGGCAAGGTCGAGGCGATCCAGATGCCGGGTGACTCGACGACGATGAGCGGCATCGCCGGCATCATCAAGGTCACCAATGATGCGAAGATACCGGCCTTCGGCAATCTCTCCGAAGGGGTCAGCCAGGGAGCGCTTCTCTCCGGCTCCTACAGCTATGTCGAAGTGGGCAATCTCGCCGCCGATGTGGTGGAGAAGGTGCTGGCCGGCGGCAATCCGGCAACCATGCCGGTCGTGGTGCCCAAGGCTGCCGGCTTCGAGATCAATGTGACGCAGGCCAAGGCGCTCGGCCTCGCCATACCGCAAGAACTTCTGGACAAAGCCACCAAGACCTATTGAGAGGCAACACGTGAGCATCCTGCTGATCGGCGCCCAGGTCGGGCTGATCTACGGCCCCCTGGCGCTCGGCATCTACTTCGCCCTGAACATACTGAGCCTTCCGGATCTGACGCTCGAAGGCTCGTTCGGGATCGGCGGCGCCTCCACCGCGGTCGCACTCGTCGCCGGACTCGATCCGGCGACGGCGCTGCTCATCGGCATTCTCGGTGGTGCTACCGCCGGGCTCATCACTGGGCTTCTGCATGTTTACTTGCGCATGAATGTCCTGCTCGCCGGCATCCTGATGACGACGGCCGCCTGGTCGATATCGCTCGCCATCATGGGCGCCGGGAATATCTCGCTGCTGAGCCAGGCGACCATCTTCACCTGGGTCGAGGGGCTGGGTTTCTCCGGTCAGTGGGCGGCGATCATCGTCGGCGCTTTGGCGTCGGGCCTTGTCGCCCTCGTGCTCATCTGGTTCCTGCACACCAATTACGGCCTGTCGATGCGCGCCTCGGGTCTCAATATCCAGACGGCGCGCAGCTTCGGCATCCGCACCGAAGCGCGCCAGATCGTCGGCCTCATCATCGCCAATGGCCTCGCCGCGGCCTCAGGCGCGCTCGTGGTGCAGAGTCAGGGTTTCATGGACGTATCGATTCAGACCGGCGTCATCGTCGTCGGCCTCGCCGCTTTGATGATCGGCATGAGTGTGTTCAAGACGCCGAAGATCATACCGTCGATCCTGGGCGTGCTGCTCGGCATCCTGGTCTATCGCGTCGTGGTGACGATCGCCCTCAAGCTCGGCCTGCCGCCTTACTTCGTCAAGCTGGTCACCGCACTCGTCGTGTTCGGCATCATCGCGGTGCGCGCCAACGGGCTAGGGCTGATCGCTTTTCCGGGCACGAAAGCGGCGAAGAAGAATGCCCGCGAGCGCCTCGAATATCTGGAGAATGATCGTGTCGTCAATATCACCTGAGACGGCGCTCGAGGTCCGCGACTGCGTCAAGCGCTTCAAGGGATTCGGGCGCAACGAATTCGTCATCGCCGCCGACAGCATCAATCTTGCCATCACCACCGGCACCATCGTGGCGGTGGTCGGGTCGAACGGCTCGGGCAAGTCGACACTGATGTCGATGATCGCGGGCAGCCAGTTGCCCGACAGCGGCCGCATCATCGTCGCGGGCGAGGACGTCACCGAGCAGCCCTCCTGGCAGCGCACCGGCAAGGTGGCGCTGGTGCGCCAGAATCCCGAGCATAATGTGTTCTCGGCCCTCACCATCGTCGAGAATTTCGCACTGGCCGAGGCCGGCCAGGCGCGCCGCTTCAACTTCAAGCGCGCCGCCGGACCGCGTGTACGTGACCTCGCGCGCGACACACTCAAGCAGTTCTCCATGGGTCTCGAGGACCGCCTCGATCAGCTCGCCGGCACGTTGTCGGGCGGCCAGCGCCAGGCGGTGTCGGTGGCGATGGCGACGTCGCGCAATCCAGCACTTCTTCTCCTCGACGAGCATGTCTCGGCGCTCGACCCCACAAGGGCGCGGGTGGTGATGGAGCAGACCGAGGCGATCGTCCGCCAGCGTTCCATCGCGACGCTGATGGTGACGCATGACATGGGCCACGCGCTCAAACATTCAGACCGGTTGATCCTCATGCATCGCGGCCGCATCGCCATGGATATCGCGAGCAAGGAAAAGGCGGGTATGGGCGTACCGGATCTCCTGGCGCGCTTCGAGAATCTGACCGGCGAAACATTGCCCGACAGCGCCGTGCTGGCGCGCGCCTCCTGAGACAATGACTGAAATAGAAGGACTGACCGATGATCGTTGACTTTCCACTGCCGGAACTGGGGAAGGAAGTGCCCAAGGCGACCATCATCACCTGGCATAAGAAGGTCGGCGATCAGGTTTCCGCCAAGGACGTGCTGCTCGAAGTGATGAGCGAGAAGGTCAATGTCGAGGTCGAAAGCGGCATCGACGGCAAGCTCGTCGAGATCCTGCATCAGGCCGATGCCGAAGTGGAGCCGGGCGCGATCCTGGCCCGCTTCGAGAAGACCGGCGCGTGAGGAGACCCAGCCCATGACGCCCGACGCCAATCTGTTGATCTCGCTCTATCATCTCGTCGCCAAGGGCCGGGTGCTGGAAAGCCTGCTCGGCAAGTTGCCGGGCTTCCATCCGGGCGTCGGCGAGGAGGGCGTGGTGGTCGGCGCCTTCTTCGGCCTCAAGGACAGCGATTACATCGCGCCGCATTATCGTGGCGCCTTGCTCGCCGCCCATATGCGCGGTGCCGATCTGCGCCGCCTCATCGCCGGCGTGCTCGGCAAGGTCACATCCTATTCGCGCGGCCGCGTGCGCGGCGACATCTGCCTGCCGCTGCAGTTCAATACGCTCGGCATGTTTTCGGGTGTGCTCGGTAATCCGCTCAACATCTCGACCGGCATCGCGCTCGCCCAGTCGCTTGACGGCAAGCAAGGCGTGGTGGTGACGAGCTTCGGTGAAGGCACCAGCAATCTCGGCGCCTTCCATGAAAGCCTCAATCTCGCTTCCTGCCTTGCGCTGCCCGTCGTCTATATCTGCCAGAACAACGGCTATGCGATGTCGACGCGCACCGACTATGCACTCAAATGCGCCAGCGTCGCCGATCGGGCGCAGGGCTACGGCATGCCGGGGGTCAGGGTCGAGGGCAATGATGTCGTCGCCATGCATCAGGCGGTGCAGGAGGCGGTGGCGCGGGCGCGTGCCGGCGAAGGTCCGACACTGATCGACGCGGTCACCTATCGCATCAGCGGCCATTACAGCGCCGATCCCAACGACTATCAGCCGAAGGACGAGCGCGCTTTCTGGCTCAAGAAGGATCCGTTGCTTCTCCTGAAGGCGCGCCTCACGGCGCAAGGCATCATGACCGACGCCCAGCTCACGGAGATCGAAAAGGCGGCCGAGGCCGAGATCACCGAGGCGATCGCGCAGGCCCAGGCTGACCCCGATCCGGGGCTCGAGGTGCTGGGGCCTGATGATCTCTATTCGCCCGTTTTGGAGCGCGTCGCATGAGTCAGCTCACTTTTCAGGAGGCGGTGATCCAGGGGATCAGCGAAGAGATGGAGCGCGATGAACGCATCTTCCATCTCGGCCAGGATATCGGCCCGATCTATAATGGCGCCATGCACTCGGCCAAGGGACTCGGGGTGAAGTTCGGACCGCGCCGCATCATCCAGACGCCGATCAGCGAAAGCGCCATGGTCGGCGCCGGCATCGGCGCGGCGCTCGCCGGCCGGCGGCCGATCGTGCAACTGATGTTCGCCGAGTTTCTGGGCCTCGGCCTGACGCCGCTCGCCTGCGACGCGGCGGCCATGTGGTACAAATCCGACGGCAAGGTCTCGGTGCCGCTGGTCATCCGCGTCCTCTATGGCGCCGGACCGCATCGTGGCCATTCCGAGGACTATCAGGCCTGGGTGGCGAGCGTGCCCGGCATCAAGGTCGCCATGCCGTCCTGCCCACGCGACGCCAAAGGGCTGATGAAAGCGGCGCTGCGCGACAACAACCCGGTCGTCTTCTTCGAGCATATGGCGCTTTATCACGGGGCCCGCCAGGAGGTGCCGGAAGAGGACTATGTGGTGCCATTGGGCGAAGCCGAGGTGAAAAACGAAGGCGGCGATGTAACCATCGTCGCCACCGCCCTGATGGCGCAGCAGGCGCTGAAGGCCGCCGAGCAATTGCGTGGCGAGGGCATTTCCGCCGAGGTGGTCGATCCGCGCTCGATCGTGCCGATGGATGTACCGACGGTTCGCCGCTCGGTCGCCAAGACGCGGCGTCTCGTCGTCGTCTCGGAAAGCTGGAAAACCGGCGATCCGCTGTCCGACCTGACAGCATCCATCGCCGAAGAGCTTGCCGGTGACGCACCGCTCAGGATTGCGCGTGTCGGCCTGCAGAATACGCCGCGGCCGTTTGCGATGCCGCTGGTGCGCGCGGCGATGCCCAGTGTCCAGACGATCACGGAAGCGGTCCGCCGCATTACGGAGTCCAAGTAATGAGCCTCACCGACGAGCACATCTTTTTCCGCAGCGCCGGATCGGTCAATCCGGTCATCGATCGCGCCGACGGCATCTATTGTTATGACACCGCCGGCAAACGGTATATCGACGGCATGGGCGGTGTCGGCGTGGTCAGCATCGGCCACAACGTGCCGGAAATCCGCGAGGCGGCGGTCCGCCAGATGGAAAAGGTGAGCTTCGCCCATCCCTTCCACTGGAAGAACCAGCCGCATATGGAGCTGACCGAACGGATCGCGCGTTTCGCGCCCTACGGCATGACCAAGATCTTCATGTGCTCGGGCGGCTCGGAAGCGACCGAGACGGCGCTCAAGCTGGTGCGCCAGTATCATGTCGAGCGCGGCAAGCCCTCCAAATACAAGGTCGTGTCGCGCTGGAGCAGCTTTCACGGCAATACGCTGGGCTCGCTGTCGATGACCGGCATGCGCTCCAGGCGTGAGCTTTTCGCGCCGCTCCTCAAGGACATGCCGCATATCGCCGCCTGCAACTGCTATCACTGTCCTTTCGGGCGTTCCTATCCCGATTGTGGGCTTCCTTGCGCCACCGATCTCGAGGCGATGATTCAACGCGAGGGGCCGGAGAATATCGCCGCCTTCATCGCCGAGCCGATCGTCGGGGCCGCGGGCGGGGCGCTCACCGCGCCGCCTGAATATTTCAAGATCATCCGCGAGATCTGCGACCGTTACGACATATTGATGATCGTCGATGAGGTGATCACCGGCTTCGGCCGTACCGGCAAGAATTTCGGCATCAGCCACTGGGGTGTGGTGCCCGACATCATCTGCACCGGCAAAGGCCTGTCCAGCGGCTACTCACCCCTGGGCGCCGTGATCGTGAAGGAAAAAGTGTTCGAGCCGTTCCGCACCGGGCGCGGCTTCTCGCACGGCTATACGTTCGGCGGCAATCCTCTGTCCTGCGCCGTCGGCAGCGCGGTGCTCAAATATATCGAGGACCACCGGCTGGTGGCGCGGGTGGCGCAGCTCGGGGAGTATTTCTTCGAGAAGGCGCAAGAGCTCCATGAGCTCGACATGGTCGGCGACATTCGCGGCAAGGGGTTCTTCATGGGGATCGAGTTCGTCGCCGATAAGAAGACGCGCCAGCCGTTCCCGACCGGCCTCAATGTGGCGGGGAGGATCGGCGATGCTTGCTTCACCAACGGGCTGATCGTCGGGGCCGGCAAAGGCGGTATCGACGGCGTCAGTGGCGACCATATCAATCTGGCCCCGCCCTTCATCTCGAGCGAAGAGGATCTCGACGAGATCATCGCCATCCTGCGCAAGTCGATCCTCGACGTGCGTCAGGAGCTGACGGTGTGAGCATGAGTACCGGCGCCGAAACGATCCGGAGATCGAAGCAAGGTGTAGCGGTGCGCCACGCGATCCCGTTCGTCGCCATGAGAAAGATGATCGGCGATCATCTGCTCGCCAGCCATCAGCAGGTGCCGGCCGTCTCGGTCTTCGCCGATCTCGATGTCGATCAGGTCATGGTATTGCGCAAGAGCCGCTTCGCCGAGGCGGCGCAGAAGGTCACACTCACCCATATTCTGTTGAAGGCGGTGGCCGAGGCGCTGAAGGCCTATCCGCTCCTCAATGCGACGCTGAGCGAAGGTGAGATACTGGTCCTCGACGAGATCAATATCGGCGTGGCGGTGGCGCTCGCCGACGGTAATCTGATCGTGCCGGTGATCCGTAATGTCGACCGCCTGAGCGTGGCCGGGATCGCCCAGCGCTCGAATGAGCTCGCCCAGATCGCGCTCAAGGGCAGGCTCGGTCTCGATGATGTGCGCGGCGGCACTTTCACTCTGTCCAATGTCGGCAGCGTGCCCGGCACACTGTGGCAGACGCCACTGATCAACCCGCCGCAAAGCGGCACGCTGGCGCTCGGCCGGGTGCGGCAGGCGGCGGTGGTGCGTGACGATGAGATCGTGATCGGCCAGGTCATGGGGGCGAGCCTCACTTTCGATCACCGGGTGATCAGCGGCCTGCCGGCATCTGAATTCATGGCGCATCTGGCCGAGCTTTTGCGAAAGCCCGAGCCATGGTGCGCTTGACTGTGGAATCCGGGCCATCGATAGTCGATACCGGTTGTTGAGGTAAAACGTGGGGACGATGCGCCAGAAAGACAGTTTGCAGGGCATGCAGAGCCTCGAAAGAGCGACGATGACCTTGCGCGTCGTCGCCGCCAAGGGGCCGTCCGGCGCCAAGCTCGCCGATGTGGCGGAAGCTACCGGCCTCAGCCGGTCCACTGCGCATCGCTTTCTGGGCGGCCTCGTGCAGGTCGGGCTCCTCGAGCAGGATGAAAGCTCGGCCACCTATTTCCTCGGCATGGAGCTCGCGCATTTCGGCGCCATCGCCGCCAATCGCTTCGGTCTGCGCGATGTCGCTTATGCCTCACTCGCCAGGCTGACCGAACGCACCGCCGACACGATCTACATGTCGATCCGCCGCGACTATGAATCGATCTGCATCGAACGGTTCGAGGGCGATTATCCGATCAAGACTCTTACCCTCGATGTCGGCGACCGCCGGCCACTCGGGGTCGGCGCCGGCAGCCTGGCGCTGCTCGCCTTCCAGAGTGATGACTTCGTCAGCCGCGCCGTCGCAGTGAATGCGGAAACGATCAAGGCGCGCGGCTTCACGGCGAGTGAATTGTTCGAGCTCGTCGCGGAGACGCGCCGCCAGGGTTATGCATTCAATCCGGGCCGCGTGGCGCCCGGCATGACGGCGCTCGGCGTGCCGATCAAGGGCGTCAATGGCGAAGCGGTGGCGGCGCTCGGCGTCGGCGCCATCACCAGCCGCATGCCGCCGGAACGTTGCGCCACCATCGCCGGCTGGATGCTCGAGGAAGCCCGCGAGATCGAGGCGAAGCTCACCCATCTCGCCGGTCCGCTCACCCAACAGGCGATCAAGCGCCTCACCCGCAATGGCGTGAGGACGCGCTGATCAGGCGGGCGGCAGCACCTTGCCGGGATTGAGGATGCCGTTCGGATCGAGCGCGGCTTTGATCCGTCGCATCACATCGAGCTCCTCGGGTTTGCGCGAAAACTTGAGATAATCGCGCTTCAGCGTGCCGACGCCATGCTCGGCCGAGATCGAGCCGTGATAGCGGGCGACGATCCTGTAGGTGATCTCGTCGATCTCATGCAGGTCGGCTTCGCTCGCTCCCTTGACCGAGACGGCGATATGCATGTTGCTGTCGCCGATATGGCCGTAGAAGGACACATAGGCTTCGGGAAAGCGCGCTTTCAGCGCCGCATCGCAAGCCTCCGCAAAGCGTCCCAGATCGCCGATCGCGAGGCTGACATCGAGATTGACGATCGCGGGCAGGCTGTCCATCACCAGACCTTCGCGCACGATCCAGAAGGCACGGCGTTCCTTTTCCGATTGGGCGATGAGCGCGTCGGAGATAAGCCCGTCGGTGAGGACGCCTTCGAGGAAAGCTTCCAGCGGCGCCGCCTGATCGGCGCCTTCCGTCTCGATGATGACGGCGAAATCAGGCTCCTCGGCGAACAGCGGAATATTCTCGGCCTTGGCGGTGACGCTAAAATAGCTCCGCCACATGGCCTCGAAGGCGGAGAGCCCGCTGAGCTCGCGCTGCGCCCGCTTCAGGAGCTGGACAACATCGTCATAAGTTGCGAGCGCCAGGATGGCCGTGGCGCGGCCCTCCGGCAGCGGCTTGAGGCGCAGCACGGCGCGGGTGATGATGCCGAGCGTGCCTTCGGCGCCGATGAAAAGCTGGCGCAGATCATAGCCGGTGTTGTTCTTGACCATCTTGTTCAGCATGGTCAGCACCGTGCCGTCGGCCAGCGCCACTTCGAGACCCAGTACATTGTCGCGGGTGACGCCATGACGGATGACGCGGATGCCGCCGGCATTGGTCGAGAGATTACCGCCGATCTGGCAACTGCCGCGGGCGCCGAGATCGATCGCCAGGAGGAAGCCTGCCGCCTCGGCCGCCTTCTGCGCCACTTCGAGCGGCGTGCCGGCCTTGACCGTGATGGTCTGCGCCGCCTCGTCGATCTCCTCGACGCCGCTGAGGCGCTCGAGCGACAGGGCGAAGTCGCCTATGCGAGAGTTGGCGCCGCCGGCAAGGCCGGTGAGCCCGCCTTGCGGCACGACGCTTTGTCCATGCGCATTGCAGATGCGCAGGACCGTGGCGACTGCGTCGACGGTGGCCGGACGCAGCACCGCCCTGGGCAGATGGCGGCCGGTCTGGCTCGCATCGCTTCTATAGCGGTCGCCGATATCGCCGCCGGTCAGGACGGCGTCGTCGCCGAGCGCTTTCTTCAATTCGTCGATGAGGCTTTTCGGGTCAGCGGACATAACTCGCGCCATTGATGTCGAAGGTTGCGCCGGTCATATGGCGCACCTGGTCGGTGCACAGGAAGGCGACAAGAGCGCCCACTTCCTCAGCACTCGCCATGCTGCCGAGCGGGATCTCGGAGACGATGCGCTTGATGTCCGCTTCCGTCATGCCGACATAGGCCATCTCGGTCTCGGTGAAGCCCGGCGCCACCGCGAAAGCCAGGATGTTCTCGGCCGCATAACCCCGCGCGATGGTCTTGGTCAGCGCCACCAGGGCGCCCTTCGAGGCGGCATAGGGCCACTGATCGGGCGCGTCGCCGCGATGGGCGGCGCGGCTCGCGATATTGATGATCTTGCCGCCGCCCTGCTTGCGGAAATGCGCCACCGCCAGCTTGCATAATTCCGCCGGCGCGGTGAGATTGACCTGCATCACCTCGGCGAAGCTCTTCTGCCAATCGGCCATCGGCGCGGCGATGGGGGCCGCGGCGAAGATGCCGGCATTATTGACCAGCACATCGATGCGCGGCGCTGCCGCCTCGGCGTCACGCCACAGAGCGCTCGCCGTATCCGGGAGGCTAAGATCACCAGCGATGAGCCGGCAGGAACCAAGCCCAATCGCGGCTTGCACTTTCTCCGCCGCTTCGCGACTCCTGGCATAATGCAGCAGCACGAAGGCGCCCGCCGCTGCAGCCGCCCGCGCGATAGCCGCGCCGATACCGCGCGATCCGCCCGTCACCAGGACGGTCTTGCCTTTGAGATCTGTCATGGAAGCTCTTTCTCTTGCTCTGCTGGGATAGCAGGTCACCAGGGTACCGGCCAGCGCGCCCTATTTGCACAGGCCGAGATAGTCGCTCGCCTTCACCGTCTTGAAGCCGGTGCCATATTCGGGAAGCTTGCCGAGGCGCTTGAGGTTCTTAGCGCCAATGAGGGTGACCCACACGACATCGGGCTTCTTCATCGGCCGGCCGGTCTCCTTGTCGAAGCCGAGATGGAAATGGAGCTTGGCCTTGGGCGTGGCGCAGATGCGGCCGGGCATCTGGTTCTCGAGATAGACGACCTGCAAGGCAGCGGCCGAAAACTGATCACCGATCACGCGATAGCTCTTGCCGCCGCGCAGCATGTCGAGGGCCTGGGTGATGTAGCTGTAGACGTCACCGCCCGGCCGGAAGCCGATCGTCGCGGACCCGGCCGCCTGTGCCGACGCGCCATAGACGGCCAGGGCGAAAATCGCCGTGCTTGCCAGCCGGAGCCAACGGAACATCAGTCTTCAACTCCAGCGCGGGGCCGCCCCTTCGTCGATCATCGGACAAAACAGCCGAACTTCCAAGGGGCGGAGCTAACGATCCCCTGTCTCGAGGCGCGGCAAGAACCAGGTGAGAAGACCGGCCAAGGGGAAGAATGAGCAAAGCCAGTACACCTGCTCGATTCCAATGGAGTCCGTCAGACCGCCGAGAATAGCCGCGGCAACACCACCCAGGCCAAAATTCAGGCCGTAGAAAAGTCCACCGATCAGGCCGATGCGATGCGGGACCAAGTCCATCGCGTAGATCATGATCGATGCAAAGGCGCTTGCCATGATCAGGTTGATGACGACGGTCAGGACGCCGGTCCAGAAGAAATCCGCGTAAGGCAGGAGCAGCGTGAACGGCAAGGGGCCGAGAACGGAAATCCAGATGATCCGGTAACGACCGATCCTGTCGCCGACAATCCCACCCAGAAAGACGCCGGCCGCGGAAGAAATGAAGATCACAAAGAGCATGATCTGCGATGTCGCGATCGAGACGTCAAAGCGGTCGATCAGATAGAAAGTATAGAACGAGCGGAAGCTCTCCAGATAAGCGAGCTTCGAAAACATCAGCAGCGTCAGAATGGTCAAGCCGAACAGAATAACGCCGCGCGTGTGGGTGTTCTGCTTGGCCGCATTGACGCCGGGGGCGGTGAAATGAGCGCGGATGACGTCCTGTTGCCGGGCGGTCCAGGCCATGAGAGCCATTGCCAGGACCACGAAAAGCGCGAACCATGCCAAGCTCGCCTGGCCGCGCGGCACGATGATGAACGCGGCCAGCAATGGGCCGAGCGCGCCGCCGATCTGTCCGCCGACCTGAAAAATGCCTTGGGCCAGACCTTGCCTGCCACCGGACGCATAACGGGCCGAGCGCGTCGCCTCGGGATGGAAGATCGACGAGCCGATGCCGATGAGTGTCACGGCCACCAGAATGAGGCCATAGCTCGACGCGTAAGCGAGGCTCACGGTGCCGACCAAGGTAAAGATCAAGCCGATGACGGTGGAGTAGGGCAAGGGGTGCCGGTCGGTGTAGAGCCCGATGGCCGGCTGAAAGAGCGCCCCCGCCGTCTGGAAGGTCAGTGTGATGATCCCGATCTGAACGAAATCGAGCGAAAACTCCGCCTTCAGGATCGGGTAGACCGCCGGTATCAGGGATTGGATCGTATCGTTCAGCAGATGCGACAGAGCCAGGGCGAACAGAACAGCCATGTATACTTTGGGCCGGGCAATGGCGCCTGGTTCAATTCCGAGTTGCGCGGTCGTTTGGGACGAGTTCATGACTTCCAGCCTCCGGAAGGGCCTTCAGATATCTGATTTGCGAGAAGCGGGCGAGCCTTCCTGATTTCCAGCCTTCCAGCAGCCTTTGGCGGAAGCCGCCAAACGCTCTGTCCGGTGAAACGCGATGGCATGTTGATGCCGGCTCGTATAGCGCGACTGTGCCAATCGCGTTCGATCCCGAATTTCTCACGGGTGAGAGCGCGGCGATCCAGTTCGATCTCGCGCTCGGTGTGCCCCGCTTGTTGCTTCGAGCAGGTTGAACGTCATGCGGCCGCCTGTTGCCAGCTGGTCGATTGCTCCACTTGATACGAGTCTCATCGTTACAGCCACGTGAGTGCAACCACTGAAATGGGACCTCAAGCTTCTCCCGGAGAATCGAGCCGTTGCCGCAGGCTGATCAGAACCTGCGGCCATAAGGCCGGCACATTGGCGGAATCCAGCCGTCATAGGTATCGAAGTAGAAGATGCAGCGGTCGTCCCAGCCGGCATTGGGTTCGCCCCACGGATATTTCTTCTTTCCGTGCGGGTGCCGCTGCTTCGTCTGGTTCTGGCTTGCCGGCTTCTTCGCTTTCTTTTTGACGGTGCTCTGCGCCGCCTCGGCCAGAGGCGACGTGATGGGTGCGATGGCGAAAATGAAGCTTCCCAGTATGACGCCAACAAGCAGATGCCGGATGTCCATATCGTTCCTCCTTCTCATCACCTGCTATCTGTCGTGACGGCGGCCCGGAGGCCTGTCTTGATGCTCGATAACAGTCTGATTTATTTGAAGAAGTGGTGCCGCCTAGGTGACTCGAACACCTGACCTACGCATTACGAATGCGCCGCTCTACCGACTGAGCTAAGGCGGCCCGCCTGGAATGGGCGGACTGATACAGTGTTCGCTTCCGCTTTTCAACCGTCGGCAGAGACCCGGCGTGTCGATTGTTCCGGATCGTCCTCGGGCAGGCCCGGATCGTCGGGCGGGCGGATCGGCTCGACGATGCGGGGTTTCTGGGTCGCTGCCGGGGTTGATGGCGCAGGTGGAGCCACTGCCGCCACAGGCGGCGGCGCGGAAACCGGGGCGGGCGCAGGCGCGGCCAAGGCCGGCGTTTCCGCGATGGGCTCGGCCTCGGGCGGCTGGGACGGCGTCGCGGCCGTCTGGCGCGGCAGCTGGTCGAACGGCACTTTCCATTCGGCGAAACCGATCTCGCCGGTCACCGGTGAAATCGGCGTCCAATAGGGCGAGGCGGCGCCGTCGATCATCCACATCGGGTCGCTCGGCGCCCGGACCGCCCTTGCCAGCCATTCGCGCGCCCGGCCCTTGTCGCCGCGGCCTTCCTCGATCTCGGCCATCACGGCGCAGAAGCGCGCTTGCGCCTCGCTGCCGAGCAGGGGTTCCAGCGCCTTGGCTGCATCGTCCCATTGCCGCGCCTCCGCGGCGGTGCGGCCCAGAGCGTAAGCGCCCTCGACGCCCCCGGAATAGGAACCGATGAGACGGCGCACGCGCTCGTAACGCTCCTGCGGCGGGCTGGACAGGCGGGCATAGGCGTACGCCTCGGCCAGATCGGGATGCGGGCTCAGGGCCCAGGTCTTCGATGCCACGCGCCAGGCCCGGCGCAGGGCGTCGTCGGCGCCATAAAGGCGGGTGGCGACGGCGGCCGCGGGAATGAGCGACGGGTCGAGCTTGTGCGCCTCGAGCGCCCAGGCGAGCGCCGCCGTGCGGTCGCTCGTCTCGGCGGCCAGCGCCTTGGCGGCCAGCAGCACCGCTTTCAGCCGCTTCATCTTGTCGGCCGCCAGATGGCCGGCCTTGCGCTGCGTCTCAAGGGTGATCAGCGCGGAGTCCCAGTCGCGCGCCTGCGATTGGATCGAGAGCAGAGCGGACGAGGCCCAGCCATGGGAGGCATTGAGCTTCAAGGCGCGCTCAGCGTAGCCCCGGGCGGCGGCGAGATCGCCCGCCTGGCGGGCTTCCGAAAACAGGCCGCGCAGTCCCAGCGCCTCGGTCTCAGGCGACTTCAGCATCGCCTCGAAACCCTGGCGCACCTTGGTGCGGTCGCCCTTCAGCTGGGCCGCCTGCACCTCGAGCAGTTTCAGCAACGGCTCGTCGGTCAGTGATTTCGCGGCGATGGCGGCGAAGCGCTGGGCGCTCGCCCCGTCGCCGGCGCCCGCCGCGATGATGCCGCGCGACAGGCTCTCATAACCGCGGCGCGCCTTGCGGAAACGGAAATAGCCGCCAATGGCGCCTGGCGTGCCGATCAGGCGGCGCAGCAGCCCGAGCAGGAACCACAGAGCGAGCACCGCGAAAATGAGGCCGGCGAGACCCGCCAGCACCGAGGTCTCGATCTCGCGGTTGAGCCAGCGGATGACGATGGTGCCCGGCCGGTCGGCGATCCAGGCAAAGCCCGCGGCGGCGGCGGCGAGCAGGACAAAACGGATGAGCAGTCGGATCATGGTGTGCCTGAAATGACGGCGGTAAGGGCGGCGCCGAGCTGCGCCATCGCGCCTTCGGCCTTGAGACGCTGACGCGCCTGATCGCGCCACTGTGCCAGCTCGGACGGCAGGTCGCCGCCCGGCTCCTCGAGACGTGCGATGGCGGCGTTGAGATCGCCGGCCTTGGCGTCATTCGCCGCGGCACGCGCCAGATCGGCCCAGTCGAGCGTGTTGAGGTCGCGGATCTTCACCACCGTGCCGAACCAGGCCCAGAAGCCGCTCGCCTCGCCGCTGCTTTCACCGCCGCCGGTTTTCGTGAGCCCCGGCAGCAGCGCTTCGAGCGCGGTGGCGAGGCCTTGCGGGTTGACGATGCCGGTCGCGGCATAAGGCTGAAGCGCGGCAAGATCCTGATTGCCCGGCACATAGACGGCGATGCGGTCGAGCTCATCCTTGAAAGGAAGGCCACCGGCGAATTTCGCCTTGAGATCGGCGAGCGCCTGCGACAGCTGCGCGAAATCCTGGCCGCCGCCGGTCGTCGTGGTGGTGGTCGTACCGCCTCCCGACTCGCGTAAAGCGGCGACCGCCTGTTCGAGCTTGGCGACGCGGTCGGTGAGGGCGGTGAGCGCTTCCGGGTCCGCCATGCCGCCGCCGCCACCGGTCGTCTGGCCGAGAGCGCTGATCGATTGGCGAAGCTCGGCCACCGCCTTGTCGAGGTCGCCGAGGCGGGTCTCGACACTCGCCGCCGCATTGCTGCCGTCCTCGGCGCGCTTGGCGAGATCGGCTTTCAGCGTATCGAGATTGCCGCCGAGCGACTTGAGCTGCTCATTGACGGTGCGATTGGCGGCTTCGAGCGTCGACAGGCGCTCGGCCATGGTCGCGGGCGGCCACAGATCGGAAACGACGGCGCGATAAAACCAGGCACCGAGAAGAACGGCGACAATGGCGGCGATGATGGCGGTGCGATGGCGCGACCAGAAAGAGGGTTGCTTCTCAGGCTCGGGCGGCGGCGCCGGGGCGGGTTCCTCCGCCGGCCGCGGCGGCTCGCTGTCGCCGGTGTCGGTGGGCGGCGAAATGTCCTCGGCTTCGAGGTCGATGACGGGGTTCCGGGATTTCGAAACCTGCGACTCGCTTTCGATGCTGCTCATCGGCACCCATTCATCTCGTGGTTGTGGTTACCATGCTATTCCAATCATCGGGCGGGGCCAATGATTTCGAGTAGTGCCTCTTCCACCGGCCGCGCCGCCACCCGTGTGGCAAAAGCGTCGGGCAGAATCGCGGCAATATTCGCCGACAGGCAATAATGAAGCATGACATCGGCGGGTATGGACTGACGTTTCGCGAGATCGAGCCAGATCCTGGCGGACCGTGGTGAATAGAGGAGGACGCCTTCCGCGCCGGCCACTTCCGGCGCGAGGGTCGCCGCGGGCTTCGCTTCATAGACGATGACGCGCCGCGTGGAGAGGCTGCCTTTTTCGAGGAGACCGGTGAAGTCGCTCGCCGTATCGAGGCCCGAGAGATAGAGGACCGGGCCTGCTTGCGGATCGAGTGCGCCGGTGATGTGCCGGGCGAGGCCGATGCCGTCGCCACCCGCTTCGGTGATGTTGTCGAAACCCGCCTGACGCGCCGCCGCCGCCGATTGCGGACCCACCGCCAGCACCGGCAGATGACGCAGCCCGTCGAGAAGTGTGCTGCCTTGGAGACAGCGGATCGCATTGGCGCTGGTGAGCGCTATTGCCTGATAGGGTTCGGCTGGAATCACAATGTCGGCACGCGGCGCGATGGTGAGCAGCGGCGACAAGATCACCTGGTGACCGAGCGCCACGAGCCGTCGTTCAAGCGTTCCGGCGTCCTCGAGCGGTCGCGTGACGAGCAGCCGCATGGCTCACTCAAGATGCAGCAGATGGCTGCCGCCCTTGGCTTTCACTTCCTCGCCGGCCGCGCGGCCGAGCCGCGCGGCATCGGCGACAGGGCCGCTGCGTTCGGCGGTGAATGTCATGCGGCCGTCGAGAGTCAGCGCCTCGCCGCGGAACGAGATCACGCCGTCCTCGATCGTCGCATGACCGGCGATCGGCGTGCGGCAGGAGCCGTCGAGCGTGGCGAGGAAAGCGCGCTCGCAAGTGACGGCGATTTCGGTCGGCGTGTCGTTGACGGCGGCGAGCAGCGCGCGCATGCGCGTGTCGTCCTCGCGGATCTCGATGCCGATGGCGCCTTGCGCCACGGCGGGCAGCATCTCGCTTTCCGGTATCGGCGCGGTGATGCGGTGGCTGAGGCCCAGGCGGTTCAAGCCGGCGCAAGCGAGGAAAGTCGCCGCCACTTCACCGCGGTCGAGCTTGGCGAGACGCGTTTCGACATTGCCGCGCAAATTGACGACAGCGATGTCGGGGCGCAGGCGTTTCAGCTGCGCGGCGCGGCGCACCGAGGCCGAGCCCACCGTGCAGGCTTGCGGCAGATCGGCGATGCGGCTGCAGAGATTGCTGATGAAGGCGTCGCGCGCATCCTCGCGCGGAAGATACGTGGCGATGGTGAGTGAGGCAGGCAGGGCCGCCGGCATGTCCTTCATCGAATGGACGGCGAGATCGATCGCGCCCTGAAGCAGCGCCTCCTCGATCTCCTTGGTGAACAGGCCCTTGCCGCCGATCTCGCTCAAGGGGCGGTCGCGGATGCGGTCGCCGGTGGTGGTGATGGCGACGATCTCGATTTCTTCGGGCGCGAAACCGTGCGCGGCGGCGAGCCGGGCGCGGGTCTCTTCCGCTTGGGCAAGGGCGAGCCGCGAGCCGCGCGTTCCGATCTTCAGGCGAGGTGTTTGCAAGTCAGCTCCGCAGAATGCTAAAGCGGTCGCGCCCGCCTGGGGCTGCTCACGCTTTATCTCCTTGTTTGTGCATGATCTTTCCGGAAAAACCATACCCGTTTTTCGAGATCATGCTATATCACGGCTCCTCTTAATCTCTTACGCGCGAAACGTCATTGGCATTCATGGCCGCACCGGACCAGACCATACTCGGCATCGAAACCTCCTGCGATGAGACCGCGGCGGCGCTGGTGCGCCGCCATGGCGACGGATCGGGCGAGATTCTGGCCAATATCGTGCTGTCGCAGATCAAGGACCATGCGCCCTATGGCGGCGTGGTGCCGGAAATCGCGGCGCGCGCCCATGCCCGCCATCTCGACCGGCTGATCGCCGAGGCGCTGGCCAAAGCGGATGTGCGCCTCGCCGACATCGCCGGCATCGCCGCCACCGCCGGCCCCGGGCTGATCGGCGGGCTCCTGGTCGGACTCACCACCGCCAAGGCGCTGGCGCTCGCCACCGGCAAGCCGCTCGCCGCCATCAACCATCTCGAAGCCCATGCGCTGACGCCGCGGCTGCTGGGACCGGTCGAATTCCCTTATCTGCTGCTCCTCATCTCGGGCGGCCATACCCAGATCCAGATCGTTGAAGGCGTCGGGCGCTATCGCCGCATCGGCACCACCATCGACGATGCGCTGGGCGAAGCCTTCGACAAGACGGCTAAGCTGCTGGGGCTTCCCTATCCAGGCGGTCCCAAGGTCGAGGAGCTGGCGCGTAAGGGCAATCCGAAACGGTTCGACTTTCCGCGCCCGCTCAAAGGCCGCGAGGGTTGCAATTTTTCCTTCTCCGGCCTCAAGACGGCGGTGCGCGAGGCGGTCGACGATCTGCGCCCGCTCGGTGAAAAGGACATCGCCGATATCTGCGCCAGCTTCGAGGCCGCCGTGGCCGAGACGATGCGCGACCGGCTCGGCCGGGCGCTCAGATTCTTCAAGGGCGAGTTCCCGGATGTGCGCAACCGCGTGCTGGTGGTGGCGGGCGGCGTCGCCGCCAATCGCACGCTGAAGGCGGCCTTCGAAGATATCTGCAAGCGTGGTGGCTTCACTTTGCTGGTGCCGCCGGCTCATCTGTGTACGGATAATGCCGCGATGGTGGCCTGGGCCGGCGCCGAACGCCTGGCGCTCGGCCTTGCCGATCCGCTCGATGCGCCGGCAAAGGCGCGCTGGCCGCTCGATCCCGACGCCAAGCGTCTCACCGGCGCCGGGGTGAAGGCATGAGCCGCATCGGAATTCTGGGCGCCGGCGCATGGGGCCTGGCGCTCGCCAGTGTCGCCGAACGTGCCGGTCATGAGGTCATCGTCTGGGCGCGCAACCCCGAGACGGCGGCGCTCATCAACGAAACACATCGGCTCGAAAGGCGCCTCCCCGGCATCGAATTCGGCGTCGGCCTGCGCGCCACCAGCACGCTGTCCGATCTCGCCAGCGCCGAGGCGGTGCTGGCGGTGGTGCCGGCGCAAGTGCTGCGTTCGGTTCTGGCGCAGTTCTCCAACCTCAAGGCGCCGGTCGTCCTGTGCGCCAAAGGTATCGAGGCCGAGACGGGCCTCTTGATGAATGAAGTCTTGGCCGAGTGCCTGCCGCACGTGCCGGGCCTCATCCTGTCGGGGCCGAGCTTCGCCGCGGATGTGGCGCGCGGCCTGCCGACCGCGGTGACGCTCGCGGCACCCGACCTGCGGCTCGCCAAGGACTGGGCGGCCGCTTTGAGTCTTTCCACCTTCCGCATCTATCCCTCGGATGATCCGCGCGGCGTCGAATTGGGTGGGGCGGTGAAGAATGTGCTGGCGATCGCCTGCGGCATCGCCGCCGGCAAGAATCTGGGCGACAGTGCGCGCGCCGCGCTCACCACCCGTGCCTTCGCCGAGCTCACCCGTTTCGGCAAGGCGCTGGGTGGGCGGCCCGAAACCTTGACCGGCCTCTCCGGGCTCGGCGATCTCCTCCTCACCTGCTCGAGCCGGCAGTCGCGCAACTATTCCTTCGGCCTCGCTCTTGGCGCCGGCAAGAGTGCCGCCGACGCGCTCGCCGACGCCAAGGGAACCGTCGAAGGCATCGCCACCGCCCGCATCGTCGCGAAGCTGGCGCGCGCGCAGAATATCGACATGCCGATCTCGACCGCCGTCGCGGCGGTCATTGACGGCGGCTCCGATCCTGAGACAGAAATCGCCAGACTGCTCGCCCGTCCCGTCAATCCTGAATTCCATAGAGGGTAGAAGATGCTGTACGCCTTGATCTGCACGGACAAGCCCAATTCGGTCGATTTGCGCATGAGGGAGCGACCCGGCCATCTCGATTATCTGAACGGCCTCGGCGATGCGCTCAAAGCGGCGGGACCCTTCACCGACGAGGCGGGCAGCCCGATCGGCTCGCTCGTCATCGTTGCGGCGAAGGACCGCTCAGGCGCCGAGGACATCGCCAAGAACGATCCTTATGCGAAGGCCGGCCTCTTCGCCGCCGTCGAGATCCGGGCGTGGAAATGGGGTCTCAAAAATCCGGAGGACAAATAATGGCATACTGGCTGTTCAAATCGGAACCCGATTCCTGGTCGTGGGACCAGCAGAAAAAGGCTGGCGCCAAGGGCACAGAATGGACCGGCGTGCGCAATTTCCAGGCGCGCAACAACATGAAGGCGATGAAGGTCGGCGACAAAGGCTTCTTCTATCATTCCAATGAAGGCAAGGAGATCGTCGGCATCGTCGAGGTGGCGAAGCTCGCCCATCCCGATTCGACCGCCAAGGAAGGCAATTGGGAATGCGTCGATATCCGCGCCGTCACCGATGTGCCCAAGCCCGTCACGCTCGATTACATCAAGACCGACAAGCGGCTGAAGGACATGGTGCTGGTCAATAATTCGCGCCTGTCGGTGCAGCCGGTGTCGGCCGAGGAATGGAAGCTCATCTGCGAGCTGGGTGGCGTGAAGAAAGCGTAAGTTGCTGAAGCCCGTCGATCACCCGGAATTCATCCGGCAGAATACCAGTCTCCTGGCGCCGCCTTTGGTGCCGGAAGTCCTGTTGCATCTCGCGCATGAGGCGGTGCCGATCTGGCAGAAGACCGAAGAGGAATTGGGCGAGATCGGCCTGCCGCCGCCTTTCTGGGCTTTTGCCTGGGCCGGCGGCCAGGCTCTGGCGCGTTACGTGCTCGATCATCCAGCCCTCGTCGCCGGCAGGAGCGTGCTCGACCTCGCCACGGGATCAGGCCTTGTCGGCATCGCGGCGAAGAAGGCCGGTGCGCAGACCGTGCTCGCCGCCGATATCGATCTCTTCGCCACCGCGGCAACGCGGCTCAATTCGCAAGCGAATGATGTCGCGCTCGCCATCACGGATGACGATCTGCTGGAGAATGAGCCTGGCCGCTTTGATGTGATCCTGGTCGGCGACCTCTTCTATGAGAAGGATCTCGCGGCGCGTGTCCATGCCTGGCTCCGCCAGGCGCGGGAGCAGGGCGCCCTGGCGCTGATCGGCGATCCCGGCCGCTCCTATCTGCCGAAATCGGCGCTCACCCATGTCATCGATTACAATGTCCCGGTGACGCGCGAGCTCGAGGATTCCGAGATCAAGCGCACCGCCGTGTGGCGGGTGTAACGTTTACCCTCCCCGCAAGGGGAAGGGCAGATTCCTCACATCGCCACGCGCTGGGTGCTGTTGTTGAGCCACAGCGCGCCCATCAATATCGCCAAGCTCAGCCAGATCCATGCATCGGCTGGCCTGCCGAAGATCACGATCGCCCACAGCACCGCCGCCGGCGTCGACACATAGATCGCCTGGATGGTGTAGAGCGCGCCCTTGTCGCGGATCAAAGTGAAGAAGGCGATGCGTTCGACGATCCACAGCGCCGATGCGGCGAGCGCTGTCCAATAAGCGAAAAGCGGCGGTGTCGCAGCGCCCCAGGGTGGCGCCAGGACCAGCATGAAGGGAATGGCGAGGAGGCCGGAGAATACCGATTCGAGGGCGCCCACCGTCAGGGTGTCGGCGTTCTTCGGCCAGTATTCGGCGGCGAAGGAATTATAGGCGCTGTAGATGATCGGCACGATGAAGGCGGCGGCGAGCCACCAGGAAATGATCCCTTCAGCGCCATGGTCGCGCGTCAGGATGAGGACGGCGCTCGACAGGAAGCCCAGCATGAGGGCGCCGATGCGGCGCGGATGGGCGCTCTCGCGGCGCCGGACGAGCGCCAGGATGTAGTTCCAGAACGGGGCGGTCGACACGACCAGGGCATATTCGGTCGCCGGTACATGGCGCGAGAAAAACAGGCTCAAGGAGAACGGGACATTGAGGAGCGCCGCGCAGCCCAGGCCATAAAACAAGGTCTCGCGGGTCAGCATGAGCCGGCCCCGGATCCACGGCACGACCGCCAGCGCCACGCCGACGATGAGCCCGGTATAGACGATGATGTGGCTGACCGGCAGCCCCGCCTCGCCCATCAGCTTGTAGAAGGACGGCGTGAGCCCCCAGAAGCAGCCGAGAACGAGGAACCAGAGGAGATGGACGGGCATGGCTGTTATGGTCTGATTTTCTTAGACACTAGGAGGATTGCAGGATAGGACTCGGCGCCGTCATACTGCTTGCCCGAACCCGGCATGAGAGGGAGGAATTTGCTGATGTCCGACAAGGTTTACCCAGTCCCGGCCCAGTGGAAGAAGCGGGCTTTGGTGAACGATGAGCAATACAAGAAAATGTACGCGGAATCGATCACCGCGCCGGACAAATTCTGGGCCAAGCATGCCAAGCGGTTGGACTGGTTCAAGACGCCGAAGAAGATCAAGAATACCAGCTTCGCCTATGACAATGTCGCGATCAAATGGTTCGAGGACGGCGTCCTCAATGTCTCGGTCAATTGCATCGACCGCCACCTCAAGAAGCGCGCCGACCAGACGGCGATCATCTGGGAGGGCGATGACCCCTATTACGACAAGAAAATCACTTATCGCGAGCTCTATGAGCAGGTTTGCCGTTTCGCCAATGTGCTGAAGAAGCAGGGCGTCAAGAAGGGCGACCGGGTCACCATCTATATGCCGATGATCCCGGAAGCGGCCTATGCGATGCTCGCCTGCGCCCGCATCGGCGCGGTCCATTCGGTCGTGTTCGGCGGCTTCTCGCCGGATTCGCTCGCCGGGCGCATCAATGACGCCCAGTCCAAATTCGTCGTCACCGCCGATGAAGGCCTGCGCGGCGGCAAGAAGGTCCCGCTCAAGGCCAATACCGACGAGGCGCTCAAGAAATGTTCGGGCGACGAGAAGGTCGTCGTGGTCAGGCGCACCGGCGGCAATGTCGCGATGCAGGCGGGACGCGATGTCTGGTATCACGAGGAAGCGGCGAAGGTGCCGGCCGAGTGCAAGCCCGAAAAGATGAAAGCGGAGGACCCGCTGTTCATCCTCTACACGTCAGGCTCGACCGGCAAGCCCAAGGGCGTGCTGCACACGACCGGCGGCTATCTCCTGTTCGCGTCGATGACCCATCAATATGTCTTCGACTATCATGACGGCGACATTTATTGGTGCACGGCGGATGTGGGTTGGGTCACCGGCCATTCCTATATCCTCTACGGCCCGCTCGCCAATGGCGCCACGACCTTGATGTTCGAAGGCGTGCCGAACTATCCGACCGCCTCACGCTTCTGGGAAGTGATCGACAAGCATCAGGTCAATATCTTCTATACCGCGCCGACCGCCATCCGCGCGCTGATGGGCGCCGGTGAGGACTTCGTCAAGCGCACCTCGCGCAAATCGCTGCGACTCCTCGGCAGCGTCGGCGAGCCGATCAATCCGGAAGCCTGGGAATGGTATCACCGCGTGGTCGGCGATGACCGTTGCCCGATCGTCGACACCTGGTGGCAGACCGAGACCGGCGGCATATTGATCACGCCGCTTCCCGGCGCCACCAAGCTCAAGCCCGGCTCGGCGACGCGGCCATTCTTCGGCTGCAAGCCGGCGCTGGTCGACGACAAGGGCGAATTCCTCAAGGGCGAAGCTTCGGGCAATCTGGTCATCCTCGATTCGTGGCCGGGCCAGATGCGCACCGTCTATGGCGATCACGAGCGCTTCGTGCAGACTTATTTCTCCGCCTATAAGGGCATGTATTTCACCGGCGACGGCTGCCGGCGCGACAAGGACGGCTATTATTGGATCACCGGCCGTGTCGACGACGTGCTCAACGTGTCGGGCCACCGGCTCGGCACGGCGGAAGTCGAATCGGCGCTCGTCTCGCATGTGAAAGTGTCGGAAGCTGCGGTGGTCGGCTATCCGCATGACATCAAGGGTACCGGCATCTATTGCTATGTCACCTTGATGTCGGGCGAGCAGGGCTCCGACGCCCTACGCAAGGACCTTGTCACGCATGTGAGGAAGGAAATCGGCCCGATCGCCTCACCCGATCTCATCCAGTTCTCGCCGGGTCTCCCCAAGACACGCTCCGGCAAGATCATGCGACGCATCCTGCGCAAGATCGCCGAGGACGAATTCGGCAATCTCGGCGACACCTCGACGCTCGCCGATCCCGCCGTGGTCGAGGATCTGATCGCCAACCGTCAGAACAAGAAATAGGATTCGAGAAGAATGTCCCGCCTCTCCAATATGGCCGTCCGCGATATCGAGACGGTGATCCATCCCTACACCAATCTCGCGCGTCATCGCGAAACCGGACCGCTCATCCTCAATGAGGGCCGCGGCATCCATCTTTATGACGACAAGGGCAAGCGTTATATCGAAGGCCTCGCCGGCCTGTGGTGCACCTCGCTCGGCTACGGCAATGAGGAGCTCGTCGAGGCGGCGGCGCAGGCGATGCGCAAGCTCTCCTATACGAGCATCTTTTCCGGCAAATCGCATGACTCGGCGATCGAGCTGTCCGAGAAGCTCAAGGAGCTGGCGCCGTGCCCGACCTCCAAGGTGCTGTTCGGCGGCTCGGGCTCGGAAGCCAACGACATGCAGATCAAGCTCACCTGGTATATGAGCAATGCCAAGGGCCTGCCGAAAAAGAAGAAGATCATCTCGCGCCAGCGCGCCTATCACGGCGTCACCATCGCCTCGGCGTCGCTGACCGGGCTGCCCTGGGTGCATGCCGATTTCGATCTGCCGATCGCCAATATCCTGCACACCTCGTGCCCGCATTATTATCGCTTCGCCGAAGAAGGTGAGACGGAAGACCAGTTCACCGACCGCCTCGCCAAGGATCTCGACGATCTCATGCAGAAGGAAGGACCCGAGACGGTCGCCGCCTTCATCGCCGAGCCGATCATGGGGGCGGGCGGCGTCATCATTCCGCCGGCCAGCTATTTCCCCAAGATCAATGCGGTGCTCGCCAAATATGACGTGCGCTACATCGCCGATGAAGTGATCTGCGGCTTCGGGCGCACCGGCGAATGGTTCGGCACCACCACCATGGGCATGAAGCCGACCTCGATCTCGATGGCCAAGGCCATCACGTCGGCCTATTTCCCGATGGGCGCCATCACCATCGAGGAAGAGCTCTATCAGGCGATGCTGGAGGAGAGCCGCAAGCTCGGCACTTTCGGTCACGGCTTCACCTATACCGCCCATCCGGTCGGCTGCGCCGTGGCGCTGAAGACGATCGAGATCTATGAGCGCGACAAGACCGTCGAGCATGTGCGCCGCGTGGCGCCCGTCTTCGAGAAGCGTATTGCGCAATTCGCCGATCATCCTCTCGTCGGCAGCGCCCGCGCCAAGGGCCTCCTCGGCGCGCTCGAGCTCGTCGCCGACAAGAAGACCAAGCGGGCCTTCGATCCCAAGAAGGCGATCGGCGCGCTGTGCGCCGATATCCTCCAGGAGAACGGCCTCATCGTGCGCGCGATGGGCGACGCGGTGGCCTTCTGCCCGCCGCTCGTCATCACCGCCGACGAGATCAACGAGATGTTCGACATCGTGGCCAAGGGCCTCAAGATTCTCGAGGAGCGTGTGCTCAAGGAGAATCTGCGGAGTTAAGATCGGGGGAAGAAATGAGCCGGATCGAGGAGAAGAGCGTACTTAGAGCCAAAATGGGCGAGGTCGGCCCGCTTGCCGCCGGCAAGACGCTCAGGCGTATCGATAAATATGCTCGTACCTATATCGAGCGCTCGCCTTTTCTGTGCATCGGCACGGCCGACGAAAACGGCAATGCCGATGTCTCACCGCGCGGCGATCCGCCGGGCTTCGTGCGCATCGTCGATGACCGGACGATCATCATTCCCGACCGGCCCGGCAACAACCGGGTCGACACGATGGCGAATATCATCGCCAATCCGAAGGTCGGCATCCTGTTCATTATCCCTGGAATAGACGACACTCTGCGTGTGAATGGCCGGGCCGAGATCATCGATGATCCGGCCGAGCTGGCGCCCGCCGCGATCAATGGCCGGGCGCCGAAGATCGGCATCCGCGTGCATGTGGACGAGGTGTTCTTCCACTGCGCCAAGGCCTTCCGCCGTTCGCAATTGTGGGAGCCGGCCGTGCATCAGGATCGCGCCTTCCTGCCGGGTCTCGCCCATATGGTGATGGAGCAGGCGCGTGCCTGCGAAGTCGACACCGAGGAATCCGACCAGGTCGAGGCGGAGATCCAAGAAGAATACAAGACCGGACTTTACTGATGACCAACGCCACCGATCTCAAACATATCCGCCGCGCGGTCGAGCTGGCGCGTGAGGCGCTGGACGCGGGTGACGAGCCTTTCGGCTCGGTGCTCGTCTCCGGCGACGGCAAAGTGCTGGCCGAGGACCGCAACCGTGTCGCCGATGGCGATCAGACGCGCCATCCCGAATTCGATCTCGCCCGCTGGGCGGGTGAAAACATGATGCCGGCGGAACGCGCCAAGGCCACCGTCTACACATCGGGCGAGCATTGCCCGATGTGCTCGGCGGCGCATGGCTGGGCCCGTCTCGGCCGCATCGTCTACGCGGCGTCCTCGCGCCAGCTCAATCAATGGCGCAAGGAGATGGGGGCCACGGGCGAATCACCGGTGCGGTCCTTGCCGATTCAGGACATCGCGCCGTTTGTGAAGGTCGAAGGACCCGTGCCCGAGGTCGAGGCGGAGGTGCGTGAATTGCACCGCCAGGCCTTCGCGCGGGACACGAAAGCTTGAGGAAGGCGTGATGGCGCCCCGGAGGGAGCCATCACGCCGGATGATCTGTCAGCTCTGAGTGCCGACGATGATGCCATCGGTGTCGCTGGTCGGGATGCCGTTCTTCACACGTAGCTTGATGCCGCCGTCGGTCCACAGATTGACAGGGCCGGCGCGCAACGCCTTCATATGATCGCGCGCGGTTGAGCCCAAGGCGTAGTAATCGCCGTTCAACGTTGCATCGAAGGCGACATGCCTGTCGGCGCCGGTATTGAACAGGAAGGTGCCGCATGTCGCCGTCAGATTGGCGAAAGTCATGTCGGTGGAGAACCCGGCCAGGCGTCCCAGTACGATATTGGAGAACTCGACCCGGCCACTGGCACAGCGCAGGAACGCATAGGCATCGAAAGAAGTGAGCACGGCGAAAGTGATGTCGGTGGTGCCGACGACCGGCACCGATATGTTGGTGCAGCGGAAGAATTTACCGGCATTCGCGGTGCCCTGCCGGATGACCACATAGCCGCCGAAATACCCGCTGCCCGTCGTGACGAGACGAGTAGGCGCGCCCGTCGCATTGACCCGGTAGAGGCCGTTTTCACGCGCGTCGGTCTGGCCGGCAATGAGGACCAGGTCATTGGTGGCAAGGACGATCCCATCCACGGTGGCGCCATTGGCGAAGGAGCTGGCAAGCGCGCCGGGCGCGGTGGCGACGGCCTTGGTATCGCCGATGTGATTGAGGCCGGCGGCGCTGTTTACCTCGACACGATAGCGGCCCCTGACACATGCGGAGGCCACCTGGCCGTTGGTCGTGAGCGTGATGTCGGGTGTTGTCGCGATTCCGCTGTCCAGTCCACCCAGCAGCACCTTCTTGGTCGCGTCGAGAAGGATGGCTTGTCCGCCGCCGATGATGATGCGCTTCACCGCCTGAGCCTGGAACAAGGCGTTGTAGGTCGTCTCGCCGCCATTGCAGCCGACGATATCGATATGGTCGAAAGTGATCGCGTCGCCCATGAGCTCGCCCAAATTGTAGACATAACGGAACGGCGCGTGGCTGATGTCGCGTGCCTTGAAACGGCGGATGCGCGCGTCTCTGAGATTTCGGCCCTGAATGCCATAGATGACCGTGGTGGCGCGCCGGCCATAGGACGGTGTCGAATCCGCCGTATGGGACGGGTCGAGATCGACCACGCCGATATCGACGCCTTCGACGGTCTGCTGCGCATCGAGACCGACGAGGCCAACCGCTGCGCCCTTTACGCTTCTGAGCGTGACGCTGCGTATCGGCTGCGAGTTGGGATTGGGCTCGAGATCGACGGTGAAGAGGCCGCAGGCATTCGCCTGCACGTGACCGCCTGCGATATTCTCGCCGCCGGTGATCGATACGGCGTTGCGCAGGATATTCTCGCCCAGCACATCGCCGAAGACCAGATTGTCGACCCGCGCCGTCGCCAAGCCGCCGACCAGAAGGCCGTCACCCCTGATGTTCTTCGCATGGATATCGCCGAGCTTGATATTGGATATGTGCGTGGCGCCGCGCACCAGGACGGCGTGATACTGCTCGCCGGTATCGGTGGCGATATTGCCGATGATCTTGATGCCGCTGGGCCACAGATCGACATGCGACCCGGCGACGACGATCGGCCAGGTTCCGGGCGGCTGACCGGCAGCCTGCTGCAGGATTGTCCGTGGTCCATCGGTTCGGATCGTCTTGTTGCTGCCGATTGTCAGGCTGTTGATCAGATAGGTCCCGGCCGCGATGGTGATGACGCCGAAGACATCGAGCGCCGCCTGGATGATGGAGGTCGCGTTGGCCGAGCCGTCATTCTTGGCGCCCAGCATGCGCACATCGACATCCGGCTCGGCGATCTCCCACCAGGCGCCGTCGGCGCTTTGAATCTTTCCGATATGCGCCGGTTGCGTCGCGACACGTTTATAGAGGGCGCCACCGCCGTCTCCAGCAGTTGCGAAGCCGGCGGTGCGCAAATGCGCATAGCTCGGGTCGACGGAGGCCGTGGCGACGACAGTGGCGCTGGCGAAATCGTTCATTGCGATACCTTTCTCGATCTGATGATGAGCAAAGGCCGCAGCCTGGAGCGCGGGACGAGAGGGAAAGGCTCCGATCAAGTCCTGATCGCCCGACCTTTGCATTTCCCAACTCTCATGCCGCCGCCCACGATATCAAGGCAGAATGAATCGCTTTCTCAAGCAGTTAGCTTCGATAGAAGTTGACGCCACGCAGCTCCCGGTGTCGTTTTAAAGCGTAATAGCGCTCGCAGCGCTAACGCCGCTCCACCGGCACGATGAAACGCTCGCGCAATTCGCCACGGCGGAGCACGGTGACGCGCGTCTCGTGGCCGACCCGCTCATGGTTGAGCAGGCGCAGGAGATCGTCGATGCCCGCCACCGCGTGGCCGTCGATGGCGATGATGAGATCACCCGATTTGATGCCGCCGTCATCGGCCGGGCTCTTCTCGACCACCTTCATGACGCGCACGCCCATCTCCTGGTCGATGCCGGCGAAACGGGCGACGTGACGCGGCACCACGGTCTGCTGACCTTCGATGCCGATGGCGGCGCGGCGCACCCGGCCGTGCTGCAGGATCTGGGTCAGCACATAAAGCGCGGTGTTGCTGGCGACCGAGAAACAGATCCCTTGAGCGCCGAGGATGACCGCTGTGTTGACGCCGATCACCCGGCCCCTTGAATCGACCAGTGGTCCACCCGAATTACCGGGATTGAGCGCGGCGTCGGTCTGGATCACGTCATCGATGAGGCGGCCCGTCGAGGCTCTGAGCGAACGGCCGATGGCGCTGATGACGCCGGTCGTCACCGTCTGCTCGAAGCCCAGGGGATTGCCGATGGCGATGGCGAGCTGGCCGCGTTTGATCGCTTTCGAGTCGTGCAGCGCCAGCGGCGGCACGTGTAGATTCTCATCGGTGCGGATGACGGCGATATCGCTGTCGGGATCCTCACCGATGATACGCGCGGCGGCGCGCTGGCCGTCGGGCAGGCCGACCAGAATGGTCTTGGCGCCCGAGACGACATGGCTGTTGGTGAAGATGAGGCCATCGGAGGCGACGACGAAACCCGAGCCGCCGCCCTGCTGGCCCTTGCCGTTCTTCACCGCAATATGGACGACGGACGGCCCGGCCTTGTCGACCGCACCGATCACCGCCGAGGAATAAGCGTCAAGCAGTTCGCCTTCGGGCACCGCGTGGGTGACTTCCGGCAGGGACTGGCCCTGTTCATCCAGATCAAGCATTAGAGTTCTCCGCCAAAGCATATGGGGAGGGCCTGAACTGGTTACCAGTGGTAGGGAAGACTCAGGCCGCCATCCCGGCGAAGGCCGGGATCCATTAGGCTCTTCAAGGCGACGGGTGCCGTCCGTTTGCGCTTATTGAATGGACCCCGGCCTGCGCCGGGGTGACGGAATAGGGGTGTCAGCCCAGCGCCTGTTCGAGGTCTGCTATGAGATCGTCGGCATGCTCGATGCCGATCGACAGCCGGATGAGGTTGTCGGGCACCGGGCTTTCCGGGCCTTCTACCGTCTTCCTATGCTCGGCGAGGCTTTCGACGCCGCCCAGCGAGGTGGCCGGCACGATCACCTTGAGGCGGGTGCAGACCTTGACTGCTTCCGCCGCATCGCCCGCGATCAGCAAGGACAACATGCCGCCGAAACCGTCGGTCATCTGCTTCCTGGCGATGGCGTGGCCACGATGCGAGGCGAGGCCCGGATAAAGCACCCGCTCGATCTTCGGGTGCTTCTCGAAATGACGCGCAATGGCCATGGCATTGGCGGAGGCCTGGCGGTAGCGCACATAGAGAGTGCGCAGGCCGCGGATGAGGAGCCATGCCTCGAAGGGCGCCAGCGGCGAGCCGATCTTGGTGCGCAGGCCGTCGATCTCTTCCCAGCGCGCATTGGCTTCACGGGCGACGAGCACGCCGGCCAGCACGTCGGAATGGCCGTTGAGATATTTGGTCGCCGAATGAAAGACAATATCGGCGCCGAGCGTCAGCGGCCGCGTGGTGACGGCGGCGCTGGCGGTCGCATCGACGGCGAGTATGGCGCCCGCTTCATGCGCGGCCTTGGCGGCGGCGGCGATGTCGATCACGTCCCAGGTCGGGTTGAGCGGCGTCTCGATCCAGACGAGATCGGTCTCAGCCTTACGCAATGCCTTGGCCAAAGCGGCGGGATCGGTCGCGTCGAACAGGGTCAGCGTGATGCGGCCCTTGGCTTCGAGCCGCTTCAGCCAGTCGCGGGTGCCGTAATACATGACATCGGGAGCGGCGACATGAGCACCTTGCGGCACCGTCTCGAGCAAGGTCGTGATCGCCGCCATGCCGGAAGCGAAGAGAAGTGCGCCGGCGCCCTGCTCGAGCGCGGCCACCGCCTCTTCGGCATGCCACAAGGTGGGGCTGCCGCCACGAATGTAATTTTCCTTGAGCTTGGGCGTGTAGCTTTCGTCGCGCGCATAGGTCGATGACATATAAAGCGGCGGCGTGACGGAGCCGGTCGCCTCATCGACGGCCTTGAGCGTATGCGCGGCGATCGTTTCGGGACGCAGATTATAGTTAGACATGCTGACCGCCATTGATGTGCAATTCGGCCCCGGTCACGTAGCTCGAGGCGTCGGTGCACAGGAAATAGATCGACTTCGCCACTTCTTCCGGTTGCCCTAAGCGATGCAGCGGCAGCTGGGCGACGATCTTCTCGGTGCCGGGCGACAGGATCGAGGTTTCGATCTCGCCCGGTGAGATGGCGTTGACGCGCACGCCGAAGGGACCGAAATCGGCCGCCATCTCTCGGGTCAGCGCGGCCAGCGCCGATTTCGATGTCGAATAGGCGGCGCCGGCGAAAGGATGGACGCGCGAGCCGGCGATGGAGGTGACGTTGACGACGGCGCCCTTGGCGCGGGCGAGCTCGTCGATGAGACCGCGGGCCAGCATGATCGGCGCATAGAAATTGACCTGGAAGACGGTCTTCCAGTCCTCCTCCATCGTCTCGATGGAATTGAGGCGCCCGCCACCCGGCTTCTTGGGCGAGATGGCGGCGTTGTTGACGAGCGCATGGAGGCGCGAGCCCTGCGCTTTGAGCTTCTCCTTGATCTGGGTGATCGCGTCCGCCGTCTCCCTGGGGTCGGCGAGATCGGCCTGGATGTGATCCTCCGGCCCCGCATCCCACGGGCAGTCTTCCGGGAACGGATGGCGCGACACGGTAATCGCCCGCCAGCCGGCGGTCGAGAAACGTTTTGCGGTCGCGTGGCCGATGCCGCGTGACGCGCCGGTCAGGATCAGGGTTTTGCGTTCGCTGTCGGGGATGTTGGTCATGACCTGCTCTTCTCTGGCCCCGCGGATGCGGTGCTCACGGATATAGCCGGGTTTTGTTCCAGCCGCCCTGCGGCGTCTCGCGGCGGAAGACGACGCGGTCATGCAGACGGAACGGCCGGTCGTGCCAGAATTCGATCGAGGTGGGGAGCAGGCGGAAGCCCGACCAATAAGGCGGGCGCGGCACTTCGCCGATGGCATAGCGGGCGCCATAAAGGGCGACTTGCCCCTCCAGCTCGAAACGGCCCTTCAAGGGTCGCGATTGCTGCGAGGCCCAGGCGCCGATGCGGCTGTCACGCGGACGCGAAGCGAAATAAGCATCGGCCTCGGCATCGCTCACCGTCTCGACCGGCCCCCTGACGCGCACCTGACGGCGCAGCGATTTCCAGTGGAAGCAGAGCGCTGCCTTCTTCGCCGAGAGGAGCTCATGGCCCTTCTGGCTTTCATAGTTCGTGTAGAAGACGAAGCCCCGGCCATCGACGGCCTTCAGCAGGACCATGCGCACATTGGGCAAGCCTTCCTCGTCCACCGTGGCGAGCGCCACCGCATTGGGATCGTTGGGCTCGGACTTGCCGGCATCCTTCAGCCATTCCTCGAACAGCGAGATCGGTTCCTCGCGCTCGGTAAAGCCTTGGGCTGCCATAAGGGTAGGGAGATCGCTCAGTGACATCTGGTTAACTCAGTCTTGTTATGCCTCAGACTTACCATATTTCGCCCGCCTTGCCGCCATTGCCTGGGCCTAGTCAGGCATGCGCCCAACGGGAAGGGTGGTTTCTGTTCTTTAGAGTGCTGGGGAAGTCGAATGCAATCCAAGTCTGTCGCCATCATCGCCCTCTCGGGTCTCCTGCTCGCGGGCTGCGCCAATTCCGGCCCGAAAGAGACCGGCGGCGCCGTCATCGGCGGCGTGGCGGGCGGCCTCCTCGGCAATACGATCGGCCATGGCAAGGGCCGCGCGGCGGCGACGATCCTCGGCGCGGCGTTGGGTGCGGTGGTCGGCGGCGCGGTTGGGCGCAATCTCGACGATGCCGACCGCGAGCGCGCTTATTATGCCGCCGACCGGTCCTTCCGGTCCGGCCGCGAGGCCACCTGGCGCAATCCCAATAACGGCCATCGCGGCCGTTTCGTGCCGCAGCCTTCCTATCGCGATGACGACAATCAGATGTGCCGGGATTTCGAGCACACGATCTGGGTCGATGGCGAGCCGGAAGTCGTCGAAGGCACCGCCTGCGAGATGCGCGACGGCAGCTGGCGCGTCGTCGGCTAACTCAAAACTCTATCCGAGATTTCCGACTCTCTCTGCGTGCGCACCCAATAGGGAAAATAGACCATCCCAAGGCTGGTGAAGGCGCAGAGGAAAATCAGCGCATTCGCTACGTAATGGCGGGCGAAGGCGCGGCTCTCCGACAATTGCGGTGACGCTTCCGCTTCGGCAAGAGCTGCATGCGCATCAGCGAGCAAGGCTTTGGGCACCTTTATGTGGATGCCGCCTTGGGCGACAAGATAATCGCCATTGCAGGTGGCGTGGTGACGTTCGGCGGGAATGGCCGGAATGCCGGCGCTCGCCAGATAGCTGCAGATGATCTCGCTTTCCGGCCGGCTGAAGCTGATGCGCAAGGTCGCGAGTGTCATTGCAATCCCAGCCGCTCCCTGAGCTTGGTGATCTTGAGCTGCTGGCGCGCGGTGACCTCGCCGTCGACGGCCGCCACGCGGCGCACCATCTGGACGAAATCCGTCCGCTCGCCTTCAGAGAGATCGCGCGCCCAGAGTTTGGAGTAGCGCAGCGACACATTGTTGGCGTCCTCGACATGCGAGGCCACCCATTTGCCGAAGACGAGAAGCTCGGTCGGGTCGGCGATGCCCATGGTCTTCGTCACCTCGTCGCGAATCGCCGCTTCGGCCTCCGGCGTCAGCGGATGCTCTTCCTTGGCGATGGCGATCATCATCACGATAGCCGCGGCGACCGGATCGTCAACCGCTTCGACGGGCGATGCCTCGGCCTTCCTACGGAATTTGTAGCGCTTCCACTTGCCCCAGGCGGTGCCCGCGATGTCGGTGATCTCGTCTGCCGTCTCCTTGGCCGCCTTGAAGCGCCAATACCAGAAGCCGACGGCGCCGATGATGCCCGCCAGCGCCAGAAGAATATGCATATGAACCCCCGTCCTCACACGCCGGCCCGGCGCGCCGCCAATCAAGCCGATTTGACCGGTGGTCGCAAGGGCAGCCGGCTTTGAACCACGGGTAGAATTGACACCAACCGTCCGGACGGTACAGTAGACTTAAAGGAAACTGGCCATGGCGACCCAAAGTGCTCGCGACACCCGCGCCCAGCTTCTCGACGCCGCCGAAGCGGTCGTCGCCGAGGAGGGCGTGCGGGCCCTGACCCTCGATGCGGTGGCCGCCCGTTCCGGCATCTCGAAAGGCGGACTCCTTTATCATTTCCGCTCCAAGGAGGACCTCGCGGCGGCGATGATCGAGCGCTCGATCGCCTGGTTCGACCAGGCGCTCATCGAAGCGGGCGCCGATGATGCCGATCCCAAGGGGCGCCACACGCGCGCTTATGTCAAAGCGAGCCTCGGTTTGACGCCGCTCACCGGGTCGGGCTTCGACAATCTCTGCTCCGCCATCACCACCGCTCTCCTGTCTTTCCCCGAAAGGCTCGGCCCGGTGCAGGAGCAGGGGGCCCGTACCCAAGCCGATGTCGAGCGGGACGGACTCGATCCGGTCGTGGCGAGTATCATCCGCCTCGCTGTCGATGGGCTGTGGCTTTCCGAAAACTTCAACCTGATGCGCTTCGATCCGGATATGAAAGCCAAGGTCGCGGCGCGTCTTCTCGAATGGACCCGCAATGAACCAGAATAAATACAAGCCGCAAGGCCCGGAAGGCATCTCCTATGATCGCGCCACCCTCATCAAGGCGCATGAAACGCCGCGTTTCCTGTGGGGCGATGAAAAGGCGCGTTACGTGTCGGACTGGATCTACGGCTCCTCGCCGAAGATCCACATGATGAGCTTCGAGATGTCGGTCGGCGCGCGCTTCGGCAACTCGCCCGACTTCAAGACCTACTACAACTGCGCCGAGACCTATCACTGCCTGAAGGGCGAGTTCACCTTCCATTGCCCGGAGACCGGCGAGGTGCATGTGCTGCGGAAGGGCGACACGCTCTATTTCCCGCCCAATACCTGGCACTGGGGCTATAATTTCGGGTCGGAGACCTCGCATATCCTCGAATGCCTGACGCCGCGCACGCTGGAAGCGGTCGAGGCCTATGCGGCCAAGCAGCCCTGGCTCGACAAGATCAAGCTCGGGCCGCGCGAGGCGCTCGGCGATTTCCCGCCGGTAAAGACGGCCGCCGCCGGTCAGCGCGCCACGCTCGTGCGGCCAGGCGAATATGTCTACGAGATCGTCGGTGAGACGCGGCCAATGCGGGTCGGCCTCGTCTGCTCGACCGAAAAACTGACCGTCGGTATTATTGACCTTCACGCCGGACAGGAGTGTGAATGGGTCAGCCATAAGGGCGACAAGGTCATCTACAGTCTCGAGGGGAGGAGCAACATCTATCTGCCCGACGAAACACCGAACTGGTGGGAACTCAATCCCGGCGACGCCGCCTTCATTCCGGGCGGGGTTCGCCATGCCTTCTTCAACACGTCGGACGGACCCTCGAAAGTGATCTTCGGCGTGGCGCCGGATTATTGAAGCGACAAGAACAGAAATCAGGGAGACACATCATGGCACTGCACAAGGACGATCTCGCCCTTCTCTTGAAGATGGACCGCCGCCGGTTCATGGCGGCGATGGCGGCGGCCTCGGGCACACTGGCGCTCGGCGGCCTGCCGGCCTATGCCGACACGACGGTGAACTGGCTCGGCTGGCAAGGTTATGACGAGCCGGTGAAGCTCGGCTCGTTCCTGAAGGACAACGGCATCGCGCTCGCCACCACCTATATCAACACCAATGAAGAGATCATCACCAGGCTGCAGGCGGGCGGCGCCGGCCAGATCGACTTCATCACCATCTATTACGGCCATATCCCGATCCTCATCGCCGCCGACCTGATTGAGCCGATCGACGAGAGCAAGGTGGCGGGCATCGCCGATATCTTCCCGGAGTTTCTAAATGTCGACACCATCCGCAAGGATGGCAAGCTCTATGCGGTGCCGTTCAGCTGGGGCACGCTGTCGATGGTCTATGATCCAGCCGCCACATCGAAGCCCACCTCGTGGAAGGATGCGCTGAAGGACGACGTCAAGGGCAAGGTCGCCATGGTCGACGATATGACCGGTCTGCTCGCCACCTGGGCGCCGATCGTCACCGGCACCAAGACGGCGACGCGCCTCACCATGGACGAGCTCAAGAAGACGATCGATTTCCTCATCACCATCAAGAAGAACCATGCCCGCACCTTCTCGGCCTCCTATGGCGAGGCGGTCGATCTCTTCGCGCGCGGCGAAGTGGTGACCTCGGCGATCGGCTGGGACGCGATGGTCGGCTTCGCCGCCGCCAAGAACAAGGTGCTCGACTTCGTGGTGCCGGACGAGGGCGCCATGGTGTTCATGGACACGCTCGCCATCCCCAAGGGCGCACCCAATCGTGATCTCGCCTATAAGCTCCTCGGCCAGTCGATTTCGCCGGAAGGCCAGAAGCAGATCGCCGATGCGCTGACGCAGGCGATCATCACCAAGGCGGCGCTGCCGCTGGTCGATGAGAAGAACAAGAAGATCTACCAATATGACAACCTGCCGAAGCTCTTCGAAAAGGCGCGCTTCTATCCCTTCTGGCCGATCGAGGCGGAGGGCGATTTCGTCACCCATACGCAGGTGATGGAAGAATATCAGCGTTTCCTGAAGGCGTGATTAGTGAGATACCCACCCGGTGCCGTGCGCCGGGTGGGGCTTTGACAGCATGAATTCCACACCCCTTCTCAAACTCTCCGGCCTTTCCAAATCCTTCGGCGCGGCGCGCGCCGTCGAGCCGCTCGATCTCGTCGTCCAGGCCGGTGATTTCTGCGCCATATTGGGCCCGTCAGGCTGCGGCAAGTCCACATTGCTGCGCATGATCGCCGGCTTCATCGAGCCCTCATCGGGCTCCATCACCATCGAAGGGCGGGATGTCACCTTGCTCGGACCGGAGAAACGTCCGACCAATATGGTGTTCCAGAGCTACGGGTTGTTCCCGCATCTGACCGTCGCCGAGAATGTCGGCTTCGGTCTCGCTCTGCAGAAAAAATCCAGGGACGAGGTCGGCCAACGCACCGAGGAAGCCTTGCGCCTGGTGCGGCTCGAAGCTTTCGGTACGCGCATGATCGATCGTTTGTCGGGCGGACAGCAACAGCGTGTGGCGCTTGCCCGCGCTCTCATCATGCGGCCCAAGATCCTGTTGCTCGACGAACCGTTGGCGGCGCTCGATCTCAAACTGCGTCATCAGATGCAGGAAGAACTGCGCCGTATCCATCACGAGATCGGTGGCACTTTCATCTTCGTCACTCATGACCAGAGCGAGGCTTTCGCGCTCGCCAATCTCGTTGCGGTGATGAATCAAGGCCGGGTCGAGCAGGTCGGCAATCCGGCGCAGGTCTATCTGTCGCCTGCCACGCTGTTCGTCGCTGATTTCGTTGGCGAGACCAGCCTGCTCGCAGGCGAACGTCAGCAAGGGCAGGTCACGCTCAAGGCTGGACCCCGCTTTGCCAGCGCCGGCCGTGACGGACCGGTGCGCGCCGTGGTGCGCCCCGAACGGGTGATGCTCAAGGCCGATGGTGTGCCGGCGGTCGTCACCGATGCGGTGTTTTTCGGCGCTTCGCTTAAAGTCTCGTTGCGGCTGCCATCCGATGAGATATTGATTCTGCGCAGCAGTGAGGCCGATGCCGCGACACGTTATCGTATCGGCGACAGACTCGCGATCGGTTGGGAGGACCAGCAGGTCATAGACGCGGGACTTGGGTGATGCGCCGGACTGTCCTGCTGCTCGCTCCCTCTTTCGCCGTGCTCATCGGCATCTTCGCCATTCCGGTGCTGCTGCTCTTCGCGGTGAGCTTCTGGTCGGTGAAGACCTTCAGGCTGCAGCCCGATTTCTCACTTGCCGCCTGGCAGCGCTTCTTCACGGTCTATGGCGATCTCACGCTCTACACGCTGGCCGTCGGGCTCGCGGTCGGACTATTCTGCACGCTGCTCGGTTTCGTCTTCGCCTATGCGGCGCGGTTCAAGGCCGGGCGGTTCGGCGACCTTCTGCTCGTCGCCACCCTCATCACCTTGTTCGGCGGTTATCTGGTCAAGATCTATGCCTGGAAATCGATCCTCGGCGCCGACGGGTTGCTCAATCAGGCCCTGATGGGCATCGGCCTGACCTCCGAGCCGCTCGCTTTCCTGATCTACAGCCGAGGCGCCGTCATCCTGGCGCTGGTGCATTTCCTGCTGCCCTTCGCCATCCTGCCGATCTATGCCGCGCTGAGGAATGTCTCGGAAGCGACGATCGAGGCGGCGCGGGATCTCGGCGCCTCAGCTTCGCAAGTGCTGATGCGGGTCATCGTGCCGCAATGCCTGCCGGGCCTGTTCTCGGCCTTCGCCTTCTGCTTCCTGCTCGCCGCCGGCGACTATGTCACGCCGATGCTGCTCGGCGGCACCTCCGGCAGCATGCTCGGCCAGTTCGTGCTTCTCGAATTCTCGACCAACTTCAACTGGCCGGCGGGCTCGGCCATGTCCTTCGGCCTGCTCTTCACCTGTCTCCTGGCGATCGTGGCGCTCGCGGCCGCAGGCAACCGGCTGATGCGGCGTTCGCACGGGACGGCGTCATGATCTGGCGCCTCGTCATCGCGCTGTTCCTGCTCTTCATGCTGGGGCCGATCCTGCTCGTGGTGCTGTTTTCCTTCGGCTCAAATGCGCTGATCGGCTTTCCGATGGGCGGCCTCACATTCGACTGGTATGCGAAGCTCGCTCACGACACCGGCTTCCATTCCGCCTTCTGGGCGAGCTTCATCGTGGCGCTGGCGACGGCGGTCCTCGCCACCATCACCGGCACTTGCGCCGCGCTCGCATTGACCAAGGCGGCGCCCAAGCTGGTCAGGAGCGCGCTCGCCGCTCTATCGCTGCCGGTGCTGCTGCCGCCCTTGGTCGTGGCGATCGCCATCGTCGTGCTGTTCGTGCGCGGGCTGGGGCTCGGCCTCGGACTGCCGGTCGTCATACTGGGGCACATATTGGTGGCGCAGCCCTTCGTCATCCTGATCGTGATGGCCAGGCTCGCGCGCTTCGATCAGGCGACCGTCGATGCGGCGCGCGATCTCGGTGCTTCGCACTGGCAGGCTTTCCGACTCGTCACGCTGCCGCAGATCGCCAGCGCGCTCATCGGCGCTGCGCTCGTCAGCGCCGCCATCTCGCTCGATGATTTCATCATCGCCTCCTTCACTATCGGCGGCGGCAACACGATCTCGACCTTCGTCTGGGGCAAGATGCGCACCACGCTTGATCCCTCGATCAACGCGATCGCGACGATCCTGCTGGTGCTGACGGTGGGGCTGTCGGCGCTGGCGCTCCGGGTGAGCAAATATAAAGGCTGATCCGTCATTCCGGCGAAAGCCGGGATTCACTGAATAAGTGCAATCTGAGCAGTGCTGCTTGCGTGGAAAGAATTTAATGGGTCCCGGCTTTCGCCGGGATGACGATGGTTATTACAGCCGCCGCTCGACCATCATCTTCTTGATCTCGGCGATGGCCTTGGCTGGATTCAGATGTTTGGGGCAGGCCTTGGCGCAGTTCATGATCGTGTGGCAGCGATAGAGCCGGAACGGATCCTCGAGATTGTCGAGGCGTTCGCCGGTTCCCTCGTCGCGGCTGTCGATCAGCCAGCGATAGGCCTGGAGCAAGACGGCCGGACCCAGATAACGGTCGCCGTTCCACCAATAGCTCGGGCACGAGGTCGAGCAGCAGGCGCACAGGATGCATTCATAAAGCCCGTCGAGCTTGGCGCGGTCGGGACGCGATTGCTTCCATTCGGCCTGCGGCGTCGGTGTCGTGGTCTTGAGCCAGGGCTCGATCGAGCGGTGCTGGGCATAGAAGCGGGTCATGTCGGGGACGAGATCCTTCACCACCGGCATATGCGGCAGCGGATAGATCTTCACCGGCCCCTTCACGTCGTCGATCGACTTGAGACAGGCGAGCGTATTGGTCCCGTCGATATTCATCGCACAGGAGCCGCAAATGCCCTCGCGGCACGAGCGGCGGAAGGTCAGCGTCGCATCCTGTTCGTTCTTGATCTTGATCAGCGCGTCGAGCACCATCGGCCCGCAGGACTTCATGTCGACATGATAGGTGTCGAGGCGCGGATTCTGGTGATCATCCGGCGACCAGCGATAGATGCGGAATTCCCTGAGATCGCCGCCCTCGGGCTTGGGCCAGGCCTTGCCCGTATCGACCTTGGAATTCTGCGGAAGGCTGAAGGCAACCATCTTGATCAATAACTCCTAGTACACGCGCGCCTTCGGCTTGATATAGGCGATGTCGTTGGACATGGTGAAATCATGCACCGGACGATAGCCGAGGCTCACTGTGCGTTTGGCGTCGTCGGCCCAGGCGAGCGTGTGCTTCATCCAGTCCTTGTCGTCGCGCTCGGCAAAATCTTCCCGCGCATGGGCGCCGCGGCTTTCCTGGCGCGCCAGGGCGCCTTCGACCGTCACCGCGGCCTGCGCGATGAGATTGTCATATTCGAGCGTCTCGACGAGATCGGAATTCCAGATCAGCGAGCGGTCGGAGACATGGATGTCGGCGGTCGCCTGCCACACTTCGGAGATGAGCTTCTTGCCTTCGGCCAGCACCTCGCCGGTGCGGAACACCGCGCAATTGTTCTGCATCGTGCGCTGCATGCGGTTGCGCAACTGCGCCGTCGGCGTGCCGCCCTTGGCGAAGCGATAGTGGTCGAGGCGCGCGACAGAGGTCTCGCCCGCATCCTTGGGCAATTCGGCATGCGCCATATTGGGCTCGATCTCCTCGGCGCATTTGAGCGCGGCGGCGCGGCCGAAGACGACGAGATCGATGAGCGAGTTGGAGCCGAGACGATTGGCGCCATGCACGGAGACGCAGGCGGCTTCGCCGACCGCATAAAGCCCCGGCACCACCTTTTCCGGATCATTCGGGTCGCCGGCCAGCGCCTGGCCGTGATAATTGGTCGGCACGCCGCCCATATTGTAATGCACCGTCGGCACGATCGGGATCGGGTCGCGGGTGACGTCGACATTGGCGAAGATCTTGGCCGATTCCGAGATACCCGGCAGGCGTTCTTCGAGGATCTTGGGGTCGAGATGCTCGAGATGGAGATGGATATGGTCCTTCTCCGCCCCGATGCCGCGGCCCTCGCGGATCTCGATGGTCATCGAGCGCGAGACGACATCGCGGGACGCCAGGTCCTTGGCGGACGGCGCATAACGCTCCATGAAACGCTCGCCGGCGGAATTGGTGAGATAGCCGCCTTCACCACGCGCACCCTCGGTGATGAGGACTCCGACGCCATAGATGCCGGTCGGATGGAACTGCACGAACTCCATGTCCTGCAGCGGCAGGCCGGCGCGCAGCACCATGGCATTGCCGTCACCGGTGCAGGTATGCGCGGAGGTGGCCGAGAAATAAGCGCGGCCATAGCCGCCGGTGGCCAGGATGACGCGATGGGCGCGGAAGCGGTGCAGCGAGCCGTCTTCGAGCGACAGCGCCATCACGCCGCGGCATTGGCCGTCCTCCATGATGAGGTCGAGGGCAAAGTATTCGACGAAGAACTCGGTCGAATAACGCAGCGACTGGCCATACAACGTGTGCAGCATGGCGTGGCCGGTGCGGTCGGCCACGGCGCAGGTGCGCTGCACTGGCGGGCCGTCGCCGAAATTCATCATATGGCCGCCGAAGGGCCGCTGATAGATCTTGCCTTCCTCGGTGCGCGAGAAGGGCATGCCGAAATGCTCGAGCTCGTACACGGCGACCGGCGCGTTGCGGCACATATATTCGATGGCGTCCTGGTCGCCGAGCCAGTCGGCGCCCTTGACGGTGTCATACATATGCCAGCGCCAGTTGTCGGCGCCCATATTGCCGAGCGAAGCGGCGATGCCGCCCTGTGCCGCGACGGTGTGCGAGCGGGTCGGGAACACCTTGGTGATGCAGGCGGTCTTGAGGCCCGATTGCGAGGCGCCGAGTGCGGCGCGAAGGCCCGAGCCGCCGGCGCCGACGACGACGACGTCGAAACTGTGATCGGTGATCGGATAGGCCCGCCCGCCGACGGTGAAGGATTTGGGGGCGGTTGCGGTATTGTCAGGCGCGGCCATGCGCTCAGGCTCCGAAGCTCATGGACAGGATCGCATAAAGAGCGGCGACGCCCAGCGCGATGGTGAAGAAGGCATTGCCGAGAAGGCAGGCGATGCGCCAGCCGCCATGGACGTAGTCCTCGATGACGACTTGCATGCCGAGGCGCATATGCCAGAGGATCGACAGGAAGGACGCGATGAGGCCGATGGCGATGAGGGGATGCTTGACGCTGGCGACCAAGGCGGCGCGGTCGGCTCCGAGATGGCAGAGTATGAAGACGACGAGGAACAATACGAGCGGGATATTGGCGATCGCCGTCACCCGCTGCAGCCACCAATGTTCGGTGCCGGTCTTGGCGGAGCCCAAGCCCCGCACCATGCCGAGAGGTGTCTTCATAACGTGCCTCTCACCAGATAGACGCCGATCCACAGAGCGAAGGTCAGCACGATCGACAAAACGAGATTGGCGCGGGCCATGAATTCGACGGTGGTGAGCTTGAAGCCGTGGCCGGTATCCCACAGAAGGTGGCGCAGCCCGCCCAGCATGTGGTGGATGAGCGCCCAGGTGAAGCCGAACAGGACGATCTTGCTCAGCCAGAAGCCGAAGACCGCCTGCGTCATGGCGAAATATTCGGCCGAGATGGCGCCGGCGATGAGCCACCAGACGAAGAAGACGATGCCGAAATATAACGCGCTGCCGGTGATGCGGTGCACGATGGACATCATCATGGTCAGCATCGGCCGGTAGATCTGCAGATGCGGCGACAGGGGCCGCTTGTCGGTGTGTGTTTCAGCCATTGGTCGTATTTGGTCTCAGCTAGGTCGCCTTTTAACCCGGTCCATGCTGCACTGCAATGATCCATAAGGCATAGCGCGTGTGCAGGAAAGCCGGTGCGGGGTTCTATCCGGTCAGGTGTTAAGCATTTGAATCCAGTCGTATTTGTGCCTTGGGGCCGCCCAGGGGTGACAGCGGAGGGTCGAGGTGCTAGGGGACCCGCCGAAACAGAGCCCAAATCAATGAATATCATGCAAAATTCCGCTGCCTCCGAAGTGGCGCGGCGCCGCACTTTCGCGGTCATCTCGCATCCGGACGCCGGCAAGACCACCTTGACCGAGAAATTCCTGCTGTTCGGCGGCGCCATTCAGCTCGCCGGCGAGGTCAAGGCCAAGAAAAACCGCATCTCGACCCGCTCCGACTGGATGGCGATCGAGCGCCAGCGCGGCATTTCCGTCGTCACCTCGGTAATGACCTTCGAATATGGCGGCCATGTCTTCAACCTGCTCGACACGCCGGGCCATGCCGACTTCTCCGAGGACACCTACCGCACTTTGACCGCGGTCGATTCCGCCATCATGGTGATCGACGCCGCCAAGGGCATCGAAGCGCGCACCCGCAAGCTGTTCGAGGTCTGCCGGCTGCGCGACATTCCGATCGTCACCTTCATCAACAAGATGGACCGCGAGACGCGCGATCCCTTCGAGCTTCTCGACGAGATCGAGAAGACGCTCGCCCTCGACGTTACGCCGATGACGTGGCCGGTCGGGCGTGGGCGCAGCTTCGCCGGCACTTATGATCTCGGCCGCAACACGCTGCGCGGCCTCGATTCGGAAGAGACGCCCCGGCAGCTTTCCGGGCCCGATGATCCGCAGATCGCCAGCCTCCTTCCCGCCGATGAGGTGAGCGCCTTCCAGGATGAGCTGGAGCTGGCGCGCGACGGCTCGAAGCCGTTCGATCTCGACTCCTTCCGCGAAGGTCATCTGACGCCGGTCTTCTGGGGCTCGGCCTTGCGCAATTACGGCGTGCGCGATCTCATCAATGGGCTCGGCACCTATGCGCCGTCGCCGCGCAACCAGCAGGCGGCCAGCCGCATGGTTGAAGCGAGCGAATCCAAAATGGCGGGCTTCGTCTTCAAGATCCAGGCCAATATGGATCCCAATCACCGCGACCGCATTGCTTTCCTGCGTGTCTGCGCCGGCAAATTGCAGCGCGGCATGAAGGCCAAGCTGGTGCGTACCGGCAAGCCGATCAGCCTGTCGGCGCCGCAATTCTTCTTCGCCCAGGACCGCTCGGTGGCGGATGAGGCCTATGCCGGCGATGTGGTCGGCATTCCCAATCACGGTACCTTGCGCATCGGTGACACGCTGACCGAAGGCGAGGAGCTCGTCTTCCGCGGCGTGCCGAGCTTCGCGCCGGAAATCCTGCGCCGCATCAAATTGCAGGACGCCATGAAGGCGAAGAAGCTGCGCGAGGCGCTGCAGCAGATGGCCGAAGAAGGCGTGGTGCAGCTGTTCCTGCCCTATGACGGCTCGAATGCCATGGTGGGCGTGGTCGGCGCCTTGCAGCTCGACGTGCTCGCCGAGCGTCTGCAAGGCGAATATGGGCTTCCCATCGCCTATGAAACGCCGCGCTTCTCGGTCTGCCGCTGGATTTCGTCCGACGATGAGATGGAGCTCGATCGCTTCATCGAAGCCAACCGCTCCGGCATGGCGCATGATCTCGACAAGGCGCCGGTGTTCCTGGCCGGCAGCGCCTTCCTGCTGCAATATGAGCAGGAACGTTGGCCCAAGATCGCTTTTGCCGACGTGAAGGACTACCAGAAGCAAGCGTGATCTGCGAAATCACGCGCCGATATCCACCTTGGCGATGTCGGTCTTGCTGAAGTCGTCGCCTTTGAACAACAGGGGCTCCTGGCGCGTGAAAGCGAGCGCGTAAGAGAAGCAGTCGCCGTAATTCAGTCCGGCGGGATGGCGTCCCTTTCCGAAACGCCGCCAGGCGCGCCGCGCGACCTCGATCTGGTCGGCATCGACGGCGACAATGTCGATGCCAGCTTTCAGCAGCCACAAATCGAGCTCGCGACCTGCCGCCTCGCCGAGACGGGTCTCGAGCACCATCGCGACTTCAAGCAGCGTCGCCGCCGAAATCAGCCGCACCGAATCCGCCACGACGCATTGCTCGAAGAGCTCAGCCTTCGACTCGTTGAGCGCAATGGCGACAAGCGCGGACGTATCGATGACCATCAGCGCGGCAAACCATTCTTGTCATAATCGATGATCTCATCCGTGCCGCGGCGGTCGACTTGCGGCATCGCGCCCCAGCGCCGGCGAATTTCCGCCAAGCCGTCGAGCAGGAGGCGTTGCTTTGGATGGTTCGATACCCGGTGCAGGCGCTCCTCCAGGGCCTTGCGGGTTGCGGTTGTGATGTTTTCCCCGGTCCGGCGGGAAAGCTCGCGCGCCAGTTCTTCCGTCACCGGGTCCTTGATGCTCAAGGCCATTGTTTGATTCCTGGGTTCCTAATTAGGTACTTTCTACCTAGCTTGTGGGGCATAGTCAATTTTATCGCCGCAATCAAAAAAGGATTATCTTCCGTTGAGCTAACGTAAGCTTCGGGGCGGAGGAGCAGATCAGCATGACGACAGACGCGTTGAAGTCCTATCCCATAAAGGGTGGCGAGGTCGGCCGGGCCCGGCTCGCGGTGCTGGCGCGAGCCTTGGCGCCGACGACGGAACGGCATCTCGATCGGGCCGGATCTCTCGCCGGCCTCACGGCTGTTGATGTCGGCTGCGGTGGCGGCGACGTGACTTTCGCTCTGGCGCGGCGGGTGGGCCCCACAGGTCAGGTCATCGGCATCGATCTCGATGAGGAGAAGCTCGGCTGGGCGCGCGCCGAAGCCCGGGTGCAAGGCCTCGAGCATGTCCGTTTTGAAGCCGTGAACGTCATCCAGCCCTGGCCGGTCGAAGGCGTCGACCTCGTTTATGCGCGCTTCATTCTCACCCATCTGCGCGAACCGCAGGCGATGCTCGCCCAGGCGCTGGCGGCGCTCAGGCCCGGTGGCAGGATTCTGGTCGAGGATATCGACTTTCCCGGCCATTTCGCGTCGCCCGAATGTCCGGCGGTGGACCGTTTCGTCGAGCTTTACATGAAGCTGTCACGCCACCGCGGCGGCGACCCGCTGATCGGCCGGCGCCTGGGATCGCTACTCGAAACGGCCGGATATGCGGATGTAGAAACCGCACTGATCCAGCCTTTCGCGCGACAAGGCGGGGCCAAGGATATCGCGATCCTGACTTTCGAGGCGATCGCCGAGGGGCTTGTCGCCGAGAAGTTTGCCGACGCAAGGGAGATCGCGGGGATCACCCGTGAGCTGAAGGATTTCGCCGCGCGGCCCGACACGATCATCTCCATGCCGCGCATTTTTCAGGTGTGGGCTAGAAAAGCTGGCACATAAATTCCTCAAGGTAAAATACTGTCGGCAAGAATTGTCCGCTGTTGCGGAAAAGTCACAGATTTTTACCTAGCCGTATGGGAAAGCTGAGGCCGGTTGAGGCAAATCGATCAAATCACGGATGTCTATTATGAAGTTCAATCGCGTTTCCGCGCTTGCTATCGGGCTTTTTCTGTCCGCCGCTCTAAGCGGCCCCGTCCTGGCCGCGGATGTCGAAGCTCCCCCCGTTGCCCATGACTGGACCGGATTCTATGTCGGCGGCCATTTCGGCTATGGCTGGGTCGATGTCGAAGGCGCTTATGACAGCAGTGAAGGCAACAGCTTCAGCGAAGACGGTGGTGACTTCGATATGGACGACAGCGGCATCCTCGGCGGTGCCCAGATCGGCTACAACCATCAGATCGACAATTTCGTTCTTGGTGTCGAAGCCGATTTCTCCTTCTTGGGTTTGGACGACGAATTGGACAACGGCGACGAGCTGGTTTCCTTCGACACCGACTACCTCTTCAGCTTGCGCGCCAGAGCCGGCTATGCCTTCGACAATATGATGATTTATGCCACGGCAGGTGCCGCCTGGACGAATACGAACTACTATGCCAACGATCACATCGATGATGATGAGTGGGACGAAAAGGGGCACAAGCGGCTCAATGACGTCGGCCTGGTCGTCGGCGGCGGCGGCGCCTATGCGTTCGATGACAATTGGAGCATCCGGGCGGAAGGCCTCTATTACTACTTCGACGACAAGCAGGACACGGACGATCTCGCCCACGATTCGGATGAGAACGATTTCGCCAAGCTAAACGACATGTTCGTTGTGCGCGTCGGCATCGACTATGCTTTCAAGCCATTCTGATCTCGAATAGCTTGGTGCAATCGAGCGAAAGGCCCCGCAAGGGGCCTTTTTCTATGGTGTTTCGTCAGGCGCGCGCGGGGGTGTTGCTGTCTTCCAGCGCTCACTTGCGATCCTCAAGAGGCTCCTACGGCCCTGTGAGCGATTCTCCCGGGGAGGATCGACCGGCCGTTGGGGTGTTTGCCGGTGCTTCATCCGGCAAATAGAAATGTTCTGATCTCCGCCGTCGATGTGGGCTCATCAATATATTTTCCGAGCATCGCGCCTTCCATCGCCCGTATCAATCTTTGCCTGAAGAAGACATAAGCGATTGTAACGATCAGGATGACAGCTGACGCCTGCATCTGAAACCAGATCGGCGTTCTGGTGATCAGCGATGCCCCGATCGTCGCTACGGTAAGCAGAGGAAAACATATGTGCCAAAGCCCGCGCTTTTTCTCGAATCTCAGGTTGTCAATGTAGCGAATGGCGCGCGCGATCAGGTAAGCAGGCAGGATTGCCAGAAGCCCGAAGGTCAGGCCGCCAATCACCAGGGTCAAGTAGGGCAGTCTTCCAACAAGAAACTTGCGAAACTTGGATCGGCCGTCCTGGATCGCCGTCGTCGGCTCGGAAATCGACATGATTGCTCTCTGCGCGTGTTGCGTCTTTACAGCATTCCGCTGGAATAACGCTACAACAGACTCAGCGCGATGCCAATTGGTGTTCCGGGATGTCCGAATTTCGAGCGGCCGGCGCCTCGGTCAGGAAACGGGCCTTGGCGCCGGGCGGCAGGATCATGCAGCTGTCGCGTTTGCCGAACCACTTGTAGCGGTTGCGTGCCAGCACATTGTAGAGTGGATCGCGGATGAAACGGGGGACGATCCGGCCTATCCCGGCCCAGCGCCAGTAAGGCAGCCGGCGCATGATGGCGATGGCGGCGTCCGACTTGAACAGGATACGACCCTTGTCCACGAAAGCGAAGCTCTCGGCGAAATCGCGGTCGATGCCGAAACGCGCCATGATCTCATATCCCCATGGCGACTGGCAGGGCACGTAGGCGAATTGCTGGTCCTTGTCGCGTGCCAGAAGAAACTGCACGCCGCCCGAGCAGACATGGCAATAGCCGTCGAACAGGACAAGGCCGTCCGGCAGGTCTGGGGCAGGCTCAGGTTTCCAGGTTCTTCCCGGCATGATGGGTTCCGGCCGCCACTGTGGGCCATTGGCCGCGCGGCATGACTGAGGCGTAGCGCCGCAGCTGAAGCAACCTTACCGGTGTTGCGCCGCCCACAGGCGGGCATAGAGGCCGCCATTGGTAAGCAGTTCGGCATGGGTGCCCCATTCCGCTAGCCGGCCCTGATCGAGACAAGCGATCCGGTCGGCTTCGGTCACCGTCCACAGACGATGGGCGATGACGATCACCGTCTTGTCGCGCGTGAGGTTCTCGAGCGCCTTCTGGATCAGCCACTCATTCTCGAGATCGATGCTGGCCGAGGCCTCGTCGAGGATGAGCACCGGCGCATCCTTGAGGATGGCGCGGGCGATCGCCAGGCGCTGGCGCTCACCGCCCGACAGCGCATGGCCGCCGCCCTCCAGCACCGTGTCGTAGCCTTGCGGCAAAGCCAGGATGCGCTCATGGATCTGCGCTGTGCGCGCCGCCATCTCGACGTCAGCCTCGGATGCGTCCGGCCGGCCGAGCCTGATATTGTCGCGGACGCTCAACTCGAAGAGCGAGACCTCCTGCAAAACCATGCTGACGGTCCGATTGAGAGTCTCCGGTGTCATCTGCCGTATATCCACGCCCCCGATACGGATGGCGCCGCTGTCGATATCCCAAAGCCGCGCGATGAGACCGGCCAAGGTGCTCTTGCCGGCGCCCGATGCGCCGACCAGAGCCAGCATCTGGCCCGATGGAACGGTGACGGAAATATCGCTCAGCGTCGCCTCGTCGGCATGCGCGAAGGACACACCGTCGATTTCAACCGCCGCATCGGCGGGCTGCCGCGGCTTGGCGGCGGCGGGCAGAAGCGGTTGCTCGACGAAATCGCGGATCGACGCCAAAGCGCGTCCGGCGAACCGGTATTCGACCAGAAATATGCCGAGCTCGTTGAGCGACAGGCACAGTCTCACGGTGAGGACGAGGCTCGCGGCGAGGGCGAAGGCGGTGATCACGCCGTTGAGCCACAGCACAGCGGCGAGGACGAGGCTCGCGGCGAGCGCCAGCGACCAGACGATTCCGAAAGCCAGAATGGCCGGCGCCGGCGCCAGCTCGGTCTTGAGCGACTGCTGTTCCAGCCGGCGAATGGAGCCGCGCGCCGCCGCGAGCCGGCTGCGTGCGGGATCGAGCAGATGAATATCCTTGATGCCCTCGGCGATCTCGACGACCCGGTTGGCCACATCATTGCGGGTGGGAATAACCTTGTCGGTGGCGCGGTCGAGCAGCCGGAAGCTCCACGGCACAAGCGCGATCGACACCGGCGCCATGGCGGCGATGAGAAGGCCAATCCGCCAGTCCACCAGCATCAGCAGCAGCCAGAGAAACAGTGGCAGGCCCAGCGCGCTCGAGACCTGCCACCACATATGGGTGACGATGTCCTGATAGAGCGAGAAGCGGTCGGTGAAGAGATCGGTCAAGGTGGCGCCGCGGCCGCGCTGGAGGGTGCCGATCGACATGCGTCCAAGGCGGTCGGCGGCGGTGAGCCGCATGCCGGCGACGGTGCGATAGGTTGCGGTGAAGCTCGCCAGAAGCGCGCCCGCCTTGCAGAGCCAGGTGCCGAGGAAAGCGACGACAAGTGCCGCCGCGATGATGAGGATGGACGACGTCGCCACCGGTCCCGCGAGAATCATCGCCAGCGCCTTGACCAGGATGGCGAAAGGCAGGGCTTCGAAAAAGGCGCTGGCGAGGCCGAGCACGAGGCCTGATGTGAGGCCCGGCTCACGTCCTTCATATAGGTCGAAACCAAGAAGCTTGCGGATCATGCCGGCTCCCGGGCGCGGCCGAGCTTCCAGCCGGAGGCTCTTTCCTGCGCGGCGTGCAGTGCCTTGTAGGTAGGGGAGCCCGCCAAAAGCTCGTCATGGGTGCCGATGGCTTCCAAGCCACCGTCCTTGAGGACGATGATCCTATCGGCATGGCGGACCAATTTCAGCCTGTGCGCGATCACGATGATGGTGCGCTCTCCCCTGGCGGCGGCGAGTGTTTCCTGTATCGCGGCCTCGCTCACCGCATCGATGAAGCTTGTCGCCTCGTCGAGCAGCAGGATCGGCGCATCTTTGAGAAGAGCGCGGGCGAGCGCCACGCGCTGCTTTTCGCCTCCCGACAGGCAGGTGCCGCGATCGCCGATCGAAACGCCGGCGCCGATGTCCGCGGCGCGCGCCTGATCGAGAGCCGCCAGCCGCTTCGCCTCGCTGGCCGCGGGCGCCGCCATGGCGACGTTTTCCGCGATGGTGCCGTGAAACAGGATTGAATCCTGGAAGACGCTCGCGAATCGCACGCGCAGCCCGGCGAGCGGCAGCTCCTTCATGTCGATGCCGCCCAATGTGACACGTCCTTCGGTCGGATCCTCGAGCCTCAGAAGCAGGCGTGCCAAAGTGGACTTGCCGGCGCCCGACGGGCCGACGACCGCAGTGAACGTGCCAGGCTCGATTGCGAGATCGATGTGGCGCAATACTTGATCGCCACCCGGATAGGCAAAGCCGACATTGTCGAAGCGGACGATGTCGCCATCCGGCATCGGTGTGGTGCCGTGATCAGGAAGCGTGGGCAAGTCGAGTACCGAGCGGATGCGGCTGATGGCAATCCCGGTGCGCGCCGCCATCATCGTTGCGAAGACGACCTTGCCTAAAGGCGCCACGAGGCCCGCGCCCAAGGTGACGGCGAGAACGAAATCGCCGATGTCGATATCGGCGCGTGAATGAAGAAGCAGAGCGACCGGCAGGATGATCAGCAGGTTGGTGGCGAGCATGCTGCTGAACAGGCTGTAGGAATAGCGCGATTTGCGGGTGATGGTCACCGCCAGGTCGCGTAGCGCGTGAATGGCGGCGCGGACATTGGCGAGGGTCGAGGCCTGGCGGTTGAAGGCGCGCAAGGTGGCGATGCCGCGCACATAGGAGAGCATCGCCGTATTGGCCTGCGCCTCGGTGCGGTTCCAGCTGTCGAACAGATCACCGCGCCCGCGATAGGTCCAGACCTGCGCGATGAAAGCGAGCGGCAGCAGCGCCAGGGCGGCGGCGAGCAGCCGCCAGTCGATGAAAGCCAGGATCACGGCGCCTACCACAGGCGCCGCAAGGCCTGAAGCCATGTCGGGCAGGACATGCGCCAGCATGGCTTCCAGCCGGTCGACATCGGCGAGCGCGATCTTCTTCAGTTCGCCGGCGCGTCCCTCGATGCGGCAGGCGGGCGCGCGGGTGATGCGGTCGAGAAGCTGCAAACGCAAAGCCCGCTGGATGGCGAAGGCGATCTTGTGTCCGCCGAGTGTCGCGCCGACAGCGAGCAGCAGATGAGCGACGGTCGCGGTGAGCGCCAGGAGCGCCAGCGTCAGCATTTTCCAGCCGGTTGCGTTGCCACCAACGGCGGCGTCGACCATCGCCGCGACGGCGACGAGTGGTCCGAGAGCGAGAATCGCGGACAAAGCGGCGGCCGCCAGCGAGAGTATGAAGAGAAGCCGGTGCGGCCGCGCCAATGCGGCGATGAACGCAACAGGACTGGCCGGCAGCGATGTCTCTTTGGACGTCATCACTCTGCGGTGGGTGTTTTGATCAGGATCAGTATGCCGCCCAGGACGCCGAGGCCGGCGATGACGAACAGTACCGTGCCCAGCTTGACGAGCGCCATGCCGGCGAGCGCGCTGCCGCCGATGAGCGACAGATTCCACAGGCTCTGGACAATCGCATAATCGGTGGCCGCTTGGTTCGCGTCGACCCAGCCAAAAGCGAGCCCGCTGACGCCGCCATAAAGCGCGCCATAGGCGAGCGCGCAGCAACCGACGACGATACCAGCGGCGAAAATGTTGGCGACAAGAGTGCCGCTGGCGAAGCCGAGGAAAAGGGTGCCTGATGTGAAGAACGGGGCGGCCAGAAGCAAGGCGGTACGGATCGACCAGCGGCGCCCGATCTCAGCGCCGATCAGCGCGCCCACGAGTCCGGCGCCCATGCTGGTGATGCCGAAGATCGTGGCGATGGCCGCAAAAGACAAGCCGTTCTCGATGAACAGAAGCCGCGGTGCGCCGAGTCCCAGGCCGAGCAGAAGACCGATGAGCATCAGGGGCACGACTTTACGAAACATGCGGCGGGTGACGAAGAAGTCCCGGAAGGACGGCGTGGCGCGCATCGTGAGATGCGCGGCCGGGACATAGAAGGTCAGAAAGGCGATGAGGGCGAGCGCCGCGATGCCGGCGCCGCAAGCGAGCAGCGCCAGCCAGCCCAGGCGCTCGAACAGGAAGAGCGCCAGAGTGGCGCCGGAAATCATGCCGATATACATGCCCGACACTTTCACGCCGCCGCGTTGTGCCCGGGTCTCCGGCGTCGCCGTCTCGGCCAGATAGCCATCGAGCGCCACATCCATGGTCGCCGCGGCGAATGCGAGGAGGATGAGGGCGGGAACGAGCAGCGCCAGGTTGCGCGGACCCGCGAGGCCGGCCACGAGCAGGGCGAGAATCACCAACGACTGGCAGAGAACGACCCAGCCGATCCGCCGGTCGAGACCGAAGGGACGGAAACGGTCGACCAGCGGCGCCCAGAGGCCCGAAAGTCCGAAAGGCAGGAACAGAAGCGCCAGGAAACCCGCATATTCGAGCGGCAAACCCTCGCGCTGCAGAATGGTCGGCACCGAGACCTGCAGCAGGCCGAGGCAGGCCCCGAACGCCATGTAGAGCGGTGCCGCCGTCGCGAGCACCGTTGCCTGGTGTGGCGTCGATCCCTCGACCTGGCTCGTTTGTGACATCTAGAAGCTGATCCGTCCCATCACGCCGAAGGTCTGCGGCGTGCCGGGAATGGCCTTCTCGCTGCCGGAATAGACGGCGGCGCGGATGCGGTATTCCTCATCGAAGAGATTCTGGGCGAACAGGCTCACGCCCCATCTCTCGCTTTCGATGCCGAGGCGGGCATTGACGATGCCGTAGGCCGGTTCGCGGATATTGTTGGCGGTATCCCAATAGAAGGACGAGCGCCAATTGTAGTCGGCGCGGGCGACGAGATCGATGCCGTCGCTCAAGGGCTGCGTATATTGCGCGCTGACATTGGCGGAGTAACGCGAGGCGAGAGGCTGCCAGTTGCCGCTTTCGTCCTGCCCCGACAAGGCATTGGGATAATCGATGAACTTGGCATCGAGAATGCCGGCGCCGGCGAACAGCTTCAGGCGTTCGGTGACCTCGGCATTGATCTCGGCCTCGGCGCCGTAGCTGCGCGATTTTGGCGCGTTGCTGATGAACAGCCGGTGGTTCTCGAAGCTGTAGACCTGCTGGTCGCGCCAGTCGAAATAGAAGCCTGACAACGAGTAGCCGATGCGGCCGTCGAGCGCTTGGCCCTTGACGCCGATCTCGTAGTTGATGGCGCTCTCTTCGTCATAGGCGATGTTCTTGTCGGGGGCGAAGGTGATGTTGAAGCCCTTGGGCTTGTAGCCGCGGGCGATGGTGCCATAGAGCTTGATGTCGGGTGTCAGCGCATAAGAGAGGCCGGCGCGCGGCGAGATGTCGAAGCCGTCGACGGATTGATCGGTCTCGAAAGCGGGGGCGAAGAAAGCGATGTCGCCAAGCGTCGAGCCGTGATCGTAATCGATGGTCTTGCGGTCGTAGCTGAGGCGCGCGCCGCCGATGACGTCGAGACGCTCGGTGAGATGCCAGGTGACGTCGCCGAACAGAGACGCGGTGAGCGAGCCGATGTCCGAATGGGTGCCTTCGCGATAGCCGGCGGGCAAAGCCGGCTGACCCGGAAACAGCGTGTCGGGCGGAAGTGCCGGATAGAAGCCCGCATATTCGAAGCGCTTCTCCTTCGAACCAAGCAGGAAGGCGCCGAGCGTCCAGTTGAACTGCCCGGTCTCGCCATTGGCGCGCAGCTCCTGGGTCAGTTGATCGTAATCGCGCGTATAGCCGCCATTCTGGAAGGCGACAGGTGTAAAATTGCCGCCGCCACCTCCGGCCTCGGCGCCGCGCCAGGCGGTGACGCTGGTGATCTGGCCGAAATCCAATTGCCAGACGGATTTGAGCGAGGCGCCGTAGTTCTCGGTCTCGTCGAGATTGGGCACGGCATGATCGACGCCATCCTCCCAGACCGTGTCGAAGGGTCCATAGGCGCTCTTGCGGCCCTTATCCTTGGCGTAGTCGGCGCTGAAGGTCACGTCCCAGCCCTCGGAAGGCCGCAGCAGGAGCTTGGCGCGGCCGCCAAAGTCATCGAGATTCATGAGATCGTCGCCGCCCTGCTTGTTGCGCACCCAGCCGTCGCTGTAATCGCCATAGACCGAAACGCGGGCCGCCGCCTTGTCGCCGGCGGCGATATTGGCGGTGGCATTACCGAAAAACAGGCCGTCGGTGCCGAAGCCGCCTTCGGTGCGCGCCGAATTGACACCGAGCTCAGGCGCGGCGGTGCGCATGTTGACGGCGCCGCCCACCGCATTGCGTCCGAACAACGTGCCTTGCGGCCCGCGCAGGATCTCGATCTGCTCGAGATCGCTCATGCGCATGTTGAAGCCGTTGTCATTGCCGACATAGACGTCGTCAAGATAGACGCCGACGCTCGGATCGGCGCCGAAGGCGGTGGTGGTCACGCCGCGGATCGACAGGCTCGAGGCATCGTTGCCGCCGCGCTGGCTGGTGAGGCTGACATTGGGCGTCGCATCGAAAGCATCGCCGAGCCGCTTGATGATGCGTTTATCGATCTCGTCCTTGGAGAAGACGCGCAAGCTCACCGGCACGTCCTTGGCCGCCTGGTCGCGCCGCTGCGCCGTCACGATGATCGGGTCGAGGAGGGTTTCGTCCGTCTGGGCATCCTGTGCCGCGGCTACGGAGCTGAGAGAAACGGAGGCGAGGAGGACGAGAGTGAGCGTATTGTTCTTCATGATGCGGCAAGCCTTTTATTGCATCTGGCTTATCGCAAAGCCGTTTGGGCGGCGCACGTCGGTCGGCATATGGATTCGGCTCAAAAACGTATGCGTCGGGATCAACCGCGAATGCAGCGCGGCGGCACGCCGAAATGACGCTTGAAGGCGGCGGAGAAATTGGCGGGGTGCGAATAGCCAACGCGATAGGCGGTCTGCGAGACGCTCAGTCCCTGTTCGAGCAGGCGGCGCGCCAGGATCAGGCGCTGGCTGTTGGTGAAGCCGCCGATGCAGGTCTCGAAGGCGAGGAAGAAGTCGCGCTTGAGCTTGCTGGCGCTGATGCCATGGCTCTGCGCCAATTCGGCGAGCGAGCCGACCTTCTGCGGGTCCGTCTCGATGAAGTCGCGGATCGCATGAATGCGGTCGCGGTCGACGGGCGCCAGTATCTGCCGGGTGGGCCGGCGGTGGAAGGAGGCGGCGAGCTCGACCAGGAGATCGAGGGCCCAGGCTTCGAGCCGGAGCGCGGCCAGAGCACCGCCGCTGCGCAACGCCAGGATGGTCTGCGCCATCGCCTTGAGGCGCGGATCGAGCGGCAGGCGCGTGTTGCGCAGGGGCCTGGCCATGGCCTCGCGCAAGGGATCGAAATCCGTCTCGTCGCGAAACCGGCTGCCGCCGGCGTCGAACCAGTCGGGCGTCAGGAACACCTCGACATTGCGCAGGCGGCTCGCGCCGTGAAAGCGCGAGGTGATGGTGCGCCGCTCACTATTGGCGACCGCCAGCATCGCATTGGGGTGCAGTTCGCCGATGCCGCTCGTGTCGGTGGTGATGCTCCCCTCGAGCAGGATGCTCAAGGCGGCGAAGGGAAAGCTCTCCGCCTCATAGGTGACGACATTACTGAGCGGCATGTCGGTGCGGCCGAGATAAAAGCCGTGCTCGATCTCGAGGAGGCTGTTACCCGCCTCCGCCAGAAGAAGCGCTTCGCCCGAGGCGACCCGGGCAAGCGGGGTGATGCTGATCTCGGCCATCCATATACCCGACTGAAGTAGTCAGGTATTTACATGGGCCGGCCCGGAAGTCCAGAGGAAGACCGAGATCCGGCTAAAGCACGATCACCTTGGTGCCGATTGGTACCCGGTCATAGAGCTCGGTGACTTCCTCGTTGAGCATGCGAATGCAGCCGGACGAGGCGGCGGTGCCGATCGACTGCGGCTCGTTGGTGCCGTGGATGCGGAACAGCGTGTCGCGGCCATTGTCGAAGAGGTAAAGCGCGCGGGCGCCCAGGGGATTGTCGGGACCGCCCGGCATGCCATTGGCGAATTTGGCGAGCTCCGGCTTGCGCTTGATCATCGACGTGGGCGGCGTCCACCGCGGCCACTCGGTCTTACGGCCGATCTTGGCGATGCCGGCCCAGGAGAACCCGTCCTTGCCGACGGCGACGCCGTAGCGGATCGCCTCGCCGTCGCTCAATATATAGTAGAGGGCACGCTTGCCGGTATCGATGATGATCGTGCCCGGGTCCTCATAGCTGTCGAAATAGACGTATTCGGCGCCCTGATAACGCTGGCGCTGACGGCTCTGCTTGGCCGCTTCGGCCAGACCCGGAAAAGCCGCGGCCCCCAGGCCCGAAGCCAGAGCGGTCAGAAACAGGCGGCGATGCATGCAAAGTCTCCCGAAGTCATTCACAGTCTAGACGAGCGGGAAGGCCGGTTCCGTCGCCATCAAAAAAGAGTGAGGCGACGATCGGATGATCGCCGCCTCATCACAATCTCGAAGGGTAGTCTTAGTTGCCCAAAATGGCGGATTCGAGGATGTCGAGGCCTTCATCGAGGATCGCCTTGGACGCGGTGAGCGGGGTCAGGAGGCGGATCGTGTCGCCATAGACGCCGCAGCTCAGGATGAGCAGGCCGCGCTCGAGGCACTTGGCGACCAGCGCCTTGGCGCCCGCCGCATCCGGTTTGTTGCCGCCACGCTCGGTCACGACCTCGAAGGCGACCATGGCGCCGAGCGCGCGGATGTCGCCCATCGGCATGCCCTGGTTCTTGGCCTTGATGGATTTGAGGCGCTCGACCATGAGCTTGCCCTGCTTTTCCGCCTTTTCGAGGAGCTTGTCCTGCTCGAAGGCATCGAAGACGCCAAGAGCGGCGGCGCAGGATACCGGGTTGCCGGCATAGGTGCCGCCGAGGCCGCCCGGCTCCGGCGCGTCCATCATCTTGGCGCGGCCGACGACGCCGGCCAGCGGGAAACCGCCGGCGAGCGACTTGGCGACCGTCATCAGATCCGGCTCGACATCCATATGCTCCATGGCGAACCACTTGCCGGTGCGCCCGAAGCCCGACTGGATCTCATCGGCGATGAGCACGATGCCGTGATCGTCGCAAATCTTGCGCAGCGCCTTCATGAGCTCCTTGGGCGCCACATAGAAGCCGCCCTCACCCTGCACCGGTTCGATGACGATGGCCGCGACGCGCGACGGCTCGACATCGGCCTTGAACAGCCATTCGATGGCATGGATCGAATCCTCGACGGTGACGCCGCGATGGGCGACCGGGAAGGGCACGTGCCAGACGCCGCCCGGCATCGGGCCGAACTTCGTCTTGTAGGGAACGACCTTGCCGGTCATCGCCATGGTGAGGAGGGTGCGGCCATGGAAGCTGCCCTGGAAGCAGATCACGTCGCTGCGGCCGGTATGGGCGCGGGCGATCTTGATGGCGTTCTCGACGGCCTCGGCGCCGGTGGTGACGAACAGGCTCTTCTTGTCGCCCGAGATCGGCGCGATGGCGTTGAGCTTCTCGGCCAGCTCGATGAAGGGCGCATAGGGCGCCACCATGAAGCAGGTATGGGTGAAGGCGTTGAGCTGCTCCTGCACGCGCTTCATCACCGCCGGATGGCGATGGCCGGTGTTGAGCACGGCAATGCCACCGCCGAAATCGATATAGCGGCGACCCTCGATGTCCCACATCTCGGAATCCTCGGCGCGCGCCGCGATGATCGGGGCGGCCATGCCGACGCCGCGCGAAACTGCTTTGGCGCGCCGTTCAACCCAAGCTTCGTTGAGGCCCTTGGCCGATGCCTTGACGTTCATGTTATGGTCTCCTCAGAAATGCTGCGGCGTTCTACCTCCATTGACCCCCGGGCGGCAAATGGATTCAAATCGATAAAGCAGAGGGGCGACACCATGACCGACCTGATTCGTAAATCCGCCAATGAGATCGTGGGGTTGCTGAAAGCCAGCGAAATCTCAGCCCTCGACTGTCTCGCAGTATTGGAGACCCGCATCGCCGAAGTCGATGGCCAGGTGAACGCCCTGCCGACCCTGTGCTTCGACCGGGCGCGCGACCATGCCGCCAAGCTGATGAAGAAACCTTTGGCTGAACGTGGGCCGCTGGCGGGCCTGCCTATACCGATCAAGGATCTCAATGATGTGGCCGGTGTGCGCTCGACGCAGGGCTCGCCCATCTTCGCCAATCATGTCCCGAAGAAATCGGACCTGCTCGTCGAGAATCTCGAAGACCAGGGTGGCATCGTCTATGCGATGTCGAACACGCCGGAATTCGGCGCCGGCGCCAATACCTTCAACGAAGTTTTCGGCCGCACGCTCAATCCGTGGAATCTGTCGCGTTCGGTGGCGGGGTCTTCGGGCGGTGCGGCAGCGGCGCTTGCCAGCGGCACGGCCTGGGTGGCGCATGGCTCCGACATGGGCGGCTCGTTGCGTAATCCGGCGAGCTTCTGCGGCGTCGTCGGCCTGCGCCCGTCCCCCGGACGGGTGGCGATGAGCGTCTACGGCAAGATCGACGGCACGCTCGGCGTCGACGGGCCGATGGCGCGCAATGTGGAGGATCTGGCGCTGCTCTTCGACGCCATGGTCGGCGCCAATCCGGCCGATCCCCTGTCATTGCCGCGCGAGGACATCTCCTATCTCGAGCAGGCACGCTCAGGACCCAAGCCGAAGCGCGTCGCCTTCAGCCGCGATCTCGGCATCACGCCGGTCGACCCGGAAGTAGCGGCGATCGTCGAGAAGGCGGCGCTCAAGCTCCAGGACGCCGGCGTCATCGTCGAGGAGGCGCATCCCGATTTCCGCGAAGCGCATGAGTGTTTCCAGGTCCTGCGGGCGCTCTCCTTCGTCACCGGCCTCAAGACGCTTTATGAAAATCATCGCGACAAGCTGAAGCCCGACGTCATCTGGAATATCGAGAAAGGTCTGGCGTTGACAGGTGCGGAAATCGCCCGCGCGGAGATGCAGCGCGGTGTCATGTTCGCCAAAGCGCGCGAATTCTTCAGCCGCTATGATCTCATTCTGTGTCCCGCCACCATCGTAGCGCCGTTTCCGGTCGAGCAGCGTTATGTCGCCGAATGCGACGGGCATAAATTCTCGAACTATGTCGACTGGCTCGCCATCGTCTACGCCTTCACCAATGTGGCGTCGCCCGCCATTTCGATCCCGGCAGGCTTCACCGCCGAAAATCTGCCGGTCGGACTCCAGATCGCCGCGCCCTGCCGGGGCGAAGGTCGCCTGCTTGCCGCCGCAAAGCTCATGGAGGATGTGATTGGTCTCGGCCAAATCACCCCCATCAGCCCCAGACCGGGCGCTTGAAAAGAGAAACACGAGTAGAATTTGATGAGAATCTCGAAGATCCTGCTGTCCTGTACTCCCCTGCTGCTCGCTTTTGGCGTCACGCCGGCCGCGGCTTTCGATTGTACCAAGGCACAGAGCACCGTCGAAAAAGCGATCTGCGCCGATGAGAAGCTCAGGGTGGCGGATGATGCGATGTCGACCGCCTATTCCACCTTGCGCGGGGCGCTCAATGCCAATGAACGCAAGGGCCTTGCCGCCTCGCAGCGCAAGTGGATCAAGAGCCGCGAAGACAGCTGCGGCGTCCAGGAGGGGGCCGGATTGTCGAACTGCATCCTGGATCAGACCGACGAGCGCCGCCGGCTGTTCGAAGCCAAGCCGGAAAGCGGCCCAGGCACCGGGTCCCGCATGGTGCCGATCTTCGTCCAGCAGGAGCCCGATCCGCATCGTTTCGATGTCGACTACACCTTGATTCGCTTCGCGGCGCCTAAATCAGGTGGAGAAAAGCTGTTCAACGCCGAGGTGGACAGGATCGTCAAGGACGCGCCCTTGAAGCGCCAGGCAGAGGCGGCGCCCGAGGGCATGAACTATGCATCCTATTCGGCGATGGACATCACATACGCCTCGCCCAGATTTCTCTCGGCCAAGATCGAGGGATGGGAGAATACCGGCGGCGCCCATGGCAATGGCGGCACCTCGGCGATCAATGTCGATCTCGTTCGCGGCGCCGCGCTGAAGTCCGAGGATCTGTTCGACGACAAGGCGTTGCTGGGGCTCAAGAACGACTGCATCGCCCAGATCGTCGTCCAGAAGAAGGAGAAGAACGACGGGCAGGATTTCGATCCCGCCAATGATCCGAACTACCAGGAACAGACCGTTGTCGATGTGCTGAAGTCACTTGATGCCTGGAATTTCTGGCAGGACAAGGCCATCGTCACCTTCAATTCCTATGCGATCGGCTCCTATGCCGAAGGTCCTTATGAATGCGAATTCCCGATGGCCAAGCTCAAATCTGTGGCCAAGCCCGGCGCCCTGCTGCCCGAATAGGAGATCATCATGCTCGACCATGTCGGATTTGCCGTTGCGGATTATGCCAAGTCCAAGGCCTTCTATGAGAAGACCTTGCGGCCGCTCGGCATCAGTCTCCTGATGGAGGTGACGCCTGAGCAGACGGGCGGCGACGCCCATGGCGGTTTCGGCGAGGATCATAAGCCTTATTTCTGGATCGGTACCGGCGCCAAGCCAAAAGGCGGCCAGCATGTCGCCTTCGCCGCGACGGATCGTAAGGCGGTCGACGCCTTCCATGCGGCGGCGATCGCCGCCGGCGGACGCGATAATGGCAAACCAGGCCTCCGGCCGATCTACCATCCAGATTACTACGGCGCCTTCGTTCTCGATCCCGACGGCAATAATATCGAAGCGGTGTGTCACGCCCCGGCATGAGCCTGCAGCTGTCGCGGCCGCAATATCAGGCGCTGCTGCGGCTCGCCATATTCCATGCGCATCGCCGCGACGAGGCCGAGGATCTGCTGCATGACGCGCTGATCGCGGCGATCGCGCAAGGGCGCCGGCCCTGGCAGGAGGGCATGGCCTGGTTTCGCGGCGTCTTGCGGCAACAGGCCGCGATGGCGGCGCGTGGCGCAATTCGCCGGCGCCGCCGCGAAACACTGGCTGCCGCGCCCGATCACAGCGAACCCCCGTCTTTGCCTGAACCCTGGAAAGCGGTGGCGGCGCTGCCGCGAGGCTTGCGTATCGTGGCGCTCCTGATTCTCACCGGCCACAACCGGCTGGAGATCTGCCACTTGTTGCGCATTCCGGACGAGACCCTGCGCCAGCGCTTGAGCGCGCTCAGGCGCAAGCTCGACGCGGCGCAAGCGGGCGAGCCGCTCGCCGACTTTGCCCGGCTGGACGGCGGGCTCTCCGCCGGGGCGCTCAGGCGCGCGCTGTTGCCGGTGGTCAGGCTCGGCGGAGCGTCCTTTGCCAGCTATGATCCCGATGGGCATCTCTTTGCGGTAAAAATTGTGGGACAGAGGCCTCACAAAATGGCAGACGGCGGCAACTAGTCTAGGCATTAACCAATAAGGGGAGCTTGCCATGCTCAAGAACTGCCGGATCGGGAATATCTGCTTCTTCGTCAAGGACGTCGCCAAGACCGAAGCCTTCTATCGCGACGTGATGGGGCTGGAAGTCCAGCAAATGGGTGATGACGGCAGCGGAAACGATTGGATCATGATCGCGATCGAGAACAATATCGAGTTGATCTTCTTCAAAGGCGACAGCCGACCGGGGACGACGCCGATCCTCGTCTTTGATCTGAAAGAGGGCCTCATCGACGACGTGATCGAGGGCTTGGCCCAGAAGGGCGCCAGCATCGTGACGCCGGTCAGCCACGCGCCAGGCGGCTGGTCGGCCGAGTTCGCCGATCCGGACGGCCATCAATTCTCCGTCTATCAGACTGAGGCGATGCCCCGCAGCAAAGCGTGATCTAAAGCATCGGACCGAAAAGTGCGAAGCGGTTTTCGGATAATCCGATGCGCAAAACAATGAGATAGAGCGCCGGAGCGATTCTATGAGAGCACCCGGCGCTCTGATCAGCGATCCGGCCGATCGTCGGATCGCATTCCGGTCGCGCGCAGGGGTGATGTCAGCGCGGCGCTGAGTGGCGCCGTGGACCTGATCATCCGTGCCCATAGGCCATGCGCACGGATGTAGTCCTGATAGGCGCGATAGGCGGGGTCACGCGCCAGATGCCGTTCCTCCGTCCAGGCGCGCAACAGATAGATGCCGTTGATGCAGAGGAGCATCAACGAGTGGCGCAGCCCTTCGGCCAAGCCCGCCTCATTGAAGAAGGGGAGTGAGACCAGCCACCAGGCGAGATTCTTGGCGATGTAGGCCGGGTGCTTCACAAAGCGATAGGGGCCGCTGGTGATGATGCCGCGATGGGTGAGGTTGGAGAAGCGCAGGCCGAAACTGACCGTCGACCAGACATAGATGAAAATGCAGATGAGGATCGCCGCGCTCCAGAAAATCTGCAGCACCGGCCAGGCCGCGAGCAATGCGAACCAGTTGTTGTCGAGGACATCGCGACTGAAATAAGCATTCATGACGACGACGAACGGATCGTAACATATGAGGCAGACGAGCCAGCCGAAGGCCGTCGGTTCAGCCGACCTGATGTGGGTGTCGAGGATGCGAAGCGTCAGGCTGTAACCCGCCACCGCGAAGCTCACATCCAGCAGAAAGAAAAAAGTGACGATCAGGCGATGCACGTCGAGCCTGCCGAGTTCGTCCTGCTGCAAGATGGTCAGGAAGGAGTTGAGCGAGCCGCACATATAGGCGAACATCAAAGGCAGGAAGAACGCCTTGACGGTCCAGCCCAGCGCATACTGGACGATCTGACCCATATCCGACGGCACCTTGCCATGGAGAATGAAGCTGCCGATGGCCGCATAGGCGTCTTCGGGCTCGCGCTGCCGGCGGTCGATGAGGGCGATATAGATCGGCGCCGCAAGGATGACACAAGGCATGACCAGCTCGATCGCCGGCCAGAAATTATCAAAGAGCGGGCGACGATAAATCGGAAAGAACCAATAGCCGGCAGCGATCACCGAGAAGGTGACGTAGAGCGCCGTCACCTTGCGGACCGTGCGCTCGAGCGAAAACGGATGGCTTGGTGTGGATGTAAGTCCGGTGGAGGGATTGTGATGCGTTCTGAATAGCGCGGTCTCAATGACGATCATCGCCGCCGCGGCAGCGGCGGCGATGAATAGAGCCTTCAGGTAAACGGGAAGCGCCGGTTCACGCAGTATTGTGACGGCAATGCCGACCGCGATAACGCCGGCAATGCCAGTCAGCTGAGTGGTTGCGGAAGATGGCCGCAGACTCACGGAGGATCTCCCATCCGTGTCCGATGATCAGTCTATCAGTACGTCCCAGTCGACCCGGCTGTCGCTGTCGTTCGTGGAACTGCTGTCGGCGACGGTGTTGGCCGTATCGCTGGTGCCGCTGCTGTCTGTCGTGCTGCTGCTGTCTGTCGTGCTGCTGCTATCGGTCGTGCTGCTGCTATCGCTGCTGCTGCCCGGTGTGTTGCTGGCCGCAGGACTGCCTCCCGTCCGCTCGTCGCTTTGCTTGTCGCACTTATAAGGGGGAAGGCATTCATATCTGGTCGCAGCAGTCGTCGGTCCGACCAGGACGCTCTTGAGCCATAAACCACCAGTCACAGCGACCACTGCAACCAGAGCGCATCGCATCGCAACCCGAACTGTTCGCATAACACAGCCTCCCGCGAAATTCGCGCAATCTAGGCCCTCTCCTTCTGTAGCTTGCATCAAACAAATCACAACGTCAAGTTGGAGTTGTGTCAGTACTGCTTACAGGATTTTTTTACCAAAAGCGGAAAGCGCGAAATGCACGACCACCGAGGCAAGGCGCGGTTCCGCCTCGCCGTCGAGGCCGGTAATGTCCATGCCACGCATCGCCTTGCTTTGATGGATCGCTTCCATCACCTGATGCGTTTCGCGCACCGTGATGCCGCCCGATCCCGGCAGATGGCCCGGAATGTCGGTCACGGCGGGATTGTAGCTGACATGGAAGCCCTGCATGCCGGCGGAAGCGATCTGTACCGCCTGGCGGATCACCTCGCGCATGCCGAGGGCGTCGATATCGGCGATGGTGAAGATCTTGAGCCGGGCGGATTTCAGAATCTCCACTTCCTCGGGCGCCGTTTCGCGCAGGCCGATGAGCACGACATTCTCCGGCGACAGTTTCGGCGCCAGGGGTTCGCCGCCAGCACCCAGCCCCAGCGCGCGGTAAAGAGCCGATTCTCCCGTCACCGCCTGTCCCGGCTGCTCGGGCAGCATGCTCGCCACCGAATCGAGCCAGACGAGGCCGAAGGCATCGAAGCTTCGGCTCAGGGCCTTCATCGTCGTGAAGCTCGCGCGGTGATCGGCGCCAAAGACCAGAGGTGTGGCGCGCCGGTCCAACGCCTGGGCGATGTCGTCGGCGGTGGTCGCGGTGGTGAAGTCGACGTCATAGCCGATATTGGCGAGCCGGCCGTCGAGCGTCTGCTTGTGGAGCACCGGCGCCACCGTCTCGTCGGCGAAGATGCTCACGCGTGAGGCGGGGGGCGCCGTGTGGCGGTCATACATCGGAATCTTCTCCACATATTCGGAGGTCATGGCGGCGAGCAGGGCGCCATAGCTCATGCGGAAGCTCACCTTGTCGCCGACCTGGGGCGGGTTGGCCGCGTCGGTGACGTCAAGGATCAGGTGGTCGCTCGAGGCGCCGAGGACGATGATGCCAGGCGCCACCGGCAGCAGGCCCTCGATATGCGCATCCTCGCGCCCGATATTGACGATGCCGCGCAACCGCTCGCCGATGTCCTGGAAGACGGGGCGGCCGCCAAAGGCATCGACGCCGGACTTGCCGATCGGCATAGATGGCTTCATCTTCACTTCCAGCAATTCGCCCGAGAGCAGGAAAACGTCGCGGTCGAGCTCAGGCACGGCCATGTCGAGGAACGTGTCGCGCCCGCCCTGCAATATGGCTTCGCCGATGCGCAGATTGTTGATGCCCTTGGGCATGCCGCCCGCCCGCAGCAGGGGCAGGGAGCTCGAATTGCCGCCCGATATGTAGGTGAGATCGAGGCTGAAGGTCTTGCGCACCGTGTCGGCGAGATCGGTGAGCTGGCCGAGATTGACCTCGGTCGGAATGATGGCGCCGAAGCAGGTGAGATTGGTGCCGAGCCCGGCGATGCGGATGCCCGGCAGCTCGAGGATCTGCTCTACCGTCGGGATGAGGTCGTCGGGCCAGATGCCTTCGCGCAGATCGCCCAGGTCGATCATCAGGATGATGTCGTGCAGGCGGCCCATGCGCTCGGCGACGCGCGACAGCTCACGGATGACGGTGAGCTCGGAATTGAGGCTGACATCGACGGAACGGATGACCTCGTCGATGAGCGACAAAGGCGGCGAGCGCAGCAGCATGATCGGCGCATCGATGCCGGCCTCGCGCAGGCGCTTGATGTTCTCGAAGCGCGACTCGGCGAGGCCCTGGACACCGCCGCGCAGCATGGCGCGCGCCACTTGCGGCATGCCGCAGGCGCCCTTGGTGACGCCGAAAGTTGAAATGCCGGCCTCGGCGCACCAGGACACGACCGTCCTGGCATTATGCTCGATCCGTTCGAGATCGATGGTGACTTGCGGGCCGGGCATCGGGTCTGATCAGTTCACATAAAGAAGGCCGTCGGTGTCGATCTCGGGCTTGCGGCCGGCGACGAGATCGGCGACGAATTTCCCCGATCCGCAGGCCATCGTCCAGCCGACATGGCCGTGGCCGCAATCGAGGAAGAGATTAGCGTAGCGGGCCCGGCCCAATATCGGCACCGAGGCCGGCGTCATCGGCCGGAGGCCGGTCCAATATTCGGCTTCCGAGCGGTCGAAGGCGCCGGGGAAAAGATCCTCCGCGGTGGCGAGAAGCCGCGTGAAATCGGACGGCCTGTGGCTCCGGTCATAGCCAGCGAACTCCGCCGTGCTCGCCACGCGCAGGCGATCGCCGAGCCTGGAATAGGCGATGAGCCGGTCCTCGTCGACGCCGCCCATGGTCGGACCCTTGGTGGGATCGCTGAGTGGCAAGGTGGCTGAGTAACCTTTCACGGGATAGATCGGGACATTGAGGCCGATCTTGCGGGTGAGGAGCGGCGTCTCAGGGCCCAGCGCAATGACCACCGCATCGCAATCGAGCCTGCCCTTGTCGGTGAGCACGGTGGTGACCCGATCACCCTGGGTCTCGACGCCGGTCACGGTCGTGCCGAGGCGCAGGCGGACATTGAGATTCTGCGCGCACCAGCTGGCGAGGTTGCGCGAGAATTTGCAGGAATCGCCGGTCTGGTCGATCGGCGAATAGACGGCGCCGGCAATCCCGGGCGCTGCCGCCTTGAGGCCGGGCTCGATCTCGACCAGGCGGTCGCGGCCGATCACGTCCAGCGTCAGGCCGTTATCCGAGAGGATCCGCATATGCTTGGCGCCGGCGTCGAGACTTTCCTGCGAGCGGAAGAAATAGAGGATGCCCTTGCCGTCTGCGTCATAGGTGACCTTGGTCGCGGCGGCGATCTCATTGATGCAGGTCTTGGAGTAGAAAGCGAGCCTGAGCTTGCGCAAGGTGTTGATGTGCGCCCGCGCATGGGTGCATTCGAACAGGAACTTCCAGCCCCAGGCGATGAAATGCGGGTCGAGATTGAAACGCACCTTGATGCCGAGATCGGGCCGGTAGAGCGACTTGATGAAGACCGCGAGGGCTGATGGCGAGGCCCAGGCATAGGAATCGCCCGGCGAGACGAGGCCGGCATTGCCGTAGCTCGTTTCGCGCGCCAGTTCGTCGTTGCGCTCGATGAGCTCGACCTCGTGGCCATCGCGGGCTAGATAATATGCGGCGGCCACACCGACAACGCCGCCGCCAAGTACGAGCACTTTCATAGGATGCCTCCCCTGATCGCCATGCCTTTGGGCGGCCGCGCGCGGGGCGGCGTGTTGCCCTCGGCAAAACGGATGCTGCGCGAGCCTTCCTCGAAAACGGCACAGGATTGCTGCCAGCGCGCCAGCGGCCAGACGAGCTCGGCGGAAGCGTCTTCGGGCCGGTAGAGCGCCGTGTAGAGCGTACCATAGCCGCGCCCATAAGCGGTCTGGAAAACCGGCGGGCGCAAAAAGACCTTGAGCAGATCTTCCGCCTCCGGCTCGTCCACCATCGCCGCATCGAGGCTCTCGGCACGCTCCAGCGAGCGGGTGGCCGTGGCATGGCGCGGCCATTCGATCTCATGCTGGTGATTGGTGCTGATGCGCCGCTCGAGCACCTCGGTCGGCCGGTCCGGCGCCACGAAGACGGTGGCATGGCGCCCCTTGCGGTCGAGCAGCGCCACCGAGTAGGACATGTGCACCGGCACCCGGTCGAGGATCTTCACCGCCTCGGCGACCGTCGATGCGAATTCGAGCACATAACGCATGACGATCGGAATGCCGAAACCATCGCCCACCGCGGTGCGCCCGCCGAAAGCCAGCGACACGGCAAGGCCGTCTTCATTGATGCCGTCGAGCACGCCCCACAGGCAGTCGACCACGGCGAGGACGCGGCGGCCGTGAAGTCTGGAGGCGAGCCAGGTACCTTCGAGGAGTTCGGGGCTGTAGTCGTAATTGCGCAGGAGAGCCGGGGCGCTGCCGGCGCTGATCGCCTGCGAGCAGCCGCCGACATACATCGGCGGGCACCACATCGACAGAAACCGTGCCTCGAGATCACCGCCGCCCGCCGTCTCGGCGATGCGCTCATAGGCGGGCAGCAATTCCGGCATATGCTGGCGCAGAGCGCGCAGGCTTGCCAGGTAGGTCGGGCGCGCCTTCATGCCGTCGCGCATGAACCAGCGGCTATAAGCATGCCAATGGCGATCATAGATCGTCCGCCATTTCGGCCCCGGCTGGTCTTCCGCGATCGCTTCGAAGACGAGGTTCATACGCCCATCCGCTTCGCTACACCTTACAGTATCTTGAACGACCCCGCCGCCGGGGCTTCCTCGCGCTGCACTTCGCTCAGGGGCTTCGCCGCATAGAGCTTCTTGATGCCCTTGATCCAGTCGCGCGCCCGGTCGTTCAGGTCGAAATCGTCGCTCATCACCCGGCCGCGGGTGATCAGGATGCCGAGATCGGCGCCTTCATAGCGATAGTCGCCGGGGCCGGTGATGCGCAGGAAGAACGCCTCATGTTCGGATTCGATCGCCTGGCGGTTATAGTCGAAACGGTCATAGGAGACCGAGCCGTCGCTCGCCATGCGATAGACGCCGGTCGGCGGCGCATGGGTCACGATGTCGACGATATCGTCGGTCGATTTGATGACGAGCTGCGACCAGGAATCGATGAACTCCTTCTTCGCCCAGCGCTCATTCAGCTCCTCGACATCGATCTTGTATTTGAGGCCGGAGAATTCGAGAAGATGGAACAGGAAAAGCGGCGCATCGGCATAGGCGAAAGCGGCGTGATTGGTCATCGAGGAGGCGCCGCAGATGCGCGGATTGAGCTCGCCCAGATAGACCTCGCCGTCGGTCTCATCGATCAGGAAATCGAGATCGAAATAACCGCGATAACCTTCCTTGATCAGCCGATTGCCGAAGCGGAAAGCCATGTCGCGCGCCTTGTTGCGCACTTTCTCGCTGAAGGCGCCGGGGAAAATCTCATTGCCGCACCAGCCGCCTTTGTAAGGCGTCAATTCCTTGCGGCCGACCACTTCGGTCAGGAGCGGGCCGACCAGCGTGCCGGATCGTGTCGCGCAGGCTTCCATCGTGGCGCCGCGGCATTTGATCCGCTTCATGATCTTCACTTCCTTCTCACCCGTGATGTCCTTCGCATGGCGGGCGAAGTCCTGCTCATTGGCGATGAAGAAGGTGGTGTGGCCGGAATCGCCGAAGGCGCTCTGCACCACCAGATCGCGGCCGATCTTCGCCTTGTCGGCGACCTTGATCAGCTCGTCGTAGCTGGATGCGCGGGCCAGCGTGTTCGGCACCGAGGCGACACCCGCCTTGTTACCGATGCGGACCGTCTCCATCTTGTTGTCGCAACGCGAGCGAAGTGCAGCCTTGGGAAACCACACATCGATGCCGAGCTCATCGCACAAGCCCTCGGTCTCCTCGTTGAACATCAGGAAGGTCGCCGCCGGCTTGCCGCCGCGCTTCTTCACATGATCGATCACATCCTTGTGCTGAAGCATGTGATTGTTGATGTCCTCGATCGATTCGAACTCGTCATGCGGCGCCTTGGAGGGCACGAAGACATTGGGATGGCGGCCGTCAAAGCAGTCGATATAGGAGATGAATTTGAGATTGCGCACCCACTGATCGATGCCGATCAGGTTGAAGTTGGTGGCCGAGATGAAATAGATCGGCTGCTCGTTGCGATGCATGACATTGCGCAAATCCGAAACGTTCCTGACCGTCTGCATCGCCACTCTCTTCTCCCTAGCTGATAATACGCCGCGTCTTGTGCTTGACTTCGAGATAGGCATCGAGACCCCAGGGGCCGAGCTCGCGGCCGATGCCGCTTGCCTTGAAACCGCCCCAGGAGGTTTCGACGAAAATGACCTGGGGGCTGTTGATCCAGACGAGGCCGGTATCGATCGCGTCGGCAATACGCTCGGCTTTCACCGTGTCCTTGCTGATCACCGTCGCCACGAGGCCGAAATCGCTGTCATTGGCGAGCGCCACCGCCTCTTCCTCGCTGGCGAAGGTCTTGACGCACAGAACCGGGCCGAAGATCTCCTCACGCCAGAGAGGGCTCGAAACCGGGACATCGCCGAATATCGTCGGTGCGATGAACCAGCCGGTCTCGAGCCCTTCCGGCCTGTTGCCGCCCAGGATCAGATGGAGTTTCTCGGCCTTGCCCTTGGCGATGTAGGACAGGACCTTGTCATATTGGGCCTTGGTGGTGAGAGGCCCGAGTGTCGTCCGGGGATCGAGCGGATCGCCCGGCTTCAGAGCCTTGGCTGCCGCGATGACGCGCGCCATCAATTGGGGTGCGATCGATTCTTCGACCAGGAGCCTCGAGGTCGCCGAACACATCTGGCCGGCATTGAAGAAGATGCCGTTCACCACGCATTCGGTGGCGATGTCGAGATCGGCATCGGCGCAGACGACGATCGGCGATTTGCCGCCGAGCTCGAGGCTCACCGCCTTGGGGCCGGCCGCGGCTGCCGCCATCACGCGCGCGCCCACGCCGTTGCTGCCGGTGAAGGAGATCTTAGCGACATCCTTATGCGTGGTGAGGGGAGCGCCGACATCGGGGCCAAGTCCGGTGACGAGATTGAGCACGCCTTTGGGCAGGCCGATCTCATCCGCGATGACACCCAGCTCGAGCTCGACGATGGGTGTCACCTCGGAGGGCTTCAGCACCACCGTGCAGCCGGCGGCCAGCGCCGGCGCCACTTTCCACGAGGTCGTCACCATCGGGAAATTCCACGGCACGATCAGGCCGGCGACGCCGATCGGCTCACGCCTGAGACTCGCGCGGAAGGCGCCGTCCGGCACCGAAACGGATGAGTCCTGCTCGCGGTCGAGATCGGCGGCAAGCCCGCCATAATAATCGAAGGAGGAGGCGACATCCTGCATGTCGATGAGCGCCTCGGCGAGGGGCTTGCCATTGTTCAGCGAGGAAAGCCTTGCGAGCTCGTCCTTGCGCTGGCGCACCTTCTCGGCGATGGCGCGCAGGAATTGCCCGCGCACGGCGCCGGAGGTACGGCGCCAGGCCGGAAAGGCTCTGGCTGCCGCCTTTACCGCGAGATCCACATCCTCAGGGCTTCCCGCCGCGACATGATGGATGACCTGCTCGGTATAGGGATTGAAGACGGGCAGCGTGCCCCCTTTCACGGGGGCACGCCATTCGCCGTCGATATAAAGCTTGTCCCGCATCACTTGGCCAGCTCGCGGGCGAGGCTGTCGCCGGCGCGGATTTCGATGATGGTCGGGACTTTGCGCTTCGCCGACTGGATGAGCTCTTTGTGGAGCGCCGCGATGTTGGCGGGACGGACCGCCTTGCAGCCAAGCCCTGAGGCGATGGTGACGAAATCCGGGGTGTAGATGTCGACGCCGATCTCGGGGATCTGGCGCTCCATCATATAGGCCTTGATCTCGCCATAGCCGGTGTTGTTCCAGATCACCACCGCGAGCGGTACCTGCGCCTCGACGGCGGAAGCAAGCTCGGGCAGCGAGAATTGCAGGCCGCCGTCGCCGATGAGGCAGACGGAGGGACGGTCCGGCTGGCCGAGCTTGGCGCCGATCGCGGCGGGAAGCCCGTAACCCAGCGTGCCGTAGCCGGTGCTCGAATTGAAGTAGGAGCGGGGCTTCGGCGCCTCATAGGTCTGGTTCGAGGCATAGACGGGCTCGGTCTGGTCGCCGGCAATGACTACATCCGGCAGCGCCTTGCTGATGACGTCGAGCAGGCGGCCATGCGTCTTGCAGGCGGGCCATAACTTACTGATGATCTTCTTGCGCGTGGCGGCGGCACGCTCGGCGCCTTTGCGCGCCTGGGCGGCCGGACCGATCGCGCCGTTGAGCGCGGCAACAGCCAGGGCGCTGTCGGCGGTGATGGCGATATCGGCGGGCAGCTGGTTGACGAGCTGCAAGGGATCGATATCGATGCGAATGAGCTTGCCCCTGACCTCGACGGGACGCGCCGCCGGATACATTTCGGTCTCGCCGAATTCGGTGCCGATGGCGAGAACGACATCGCTCGCTTCGAGCTCTGCCTGCGCCGCATCCATGCCGAGATTGCCGGCGAGCGCCAATTTGTGGCCGGGCGGCAGAATGCCTTTGCCATTGATGGTGGTGAAGACCGGCGCGTCGAGGGTTTCGGCGAGTTTCTGGATTCCGTCGGCCGCATCGGCGGCGCCGCCGCCGGCGATGATCAGCGGCGTCTTGGCGTTCTTCAGGAGCTTCGCCGCCGCGGTGATCAGCTGCGGCTCGGCCGCGGGGCGCGATGGCAGCGGCCAGGCCCTGGCCTTGCCGCTCATGCGTGCGGTGATGACGTCGAGCGGGATTTCGATATGAACCGGGCGCGGTCTGGATCCTGAGAAGACCGCGAAAGCACGCGCCAGCACTTCCGGCAGCTGCCTGGGATCGAGCACCGTGTGGCTGAAAGCCGACACGCCGGCGACGAGATTGCGCTGTGAGGGAAGCTCATGCAGACGGCCCTGCGCCATGCCGAGATGGGTTCGGTCATTGACGCTCGAGATCACCAGCATGGGAATCGAATCGGCATAGGCCTGGCCCATGGCGGTGGCGATGTTGGTCATGCCGGGGCCGGTGATGATGAAGCACACGCCGGGCTTGCCCGAGGCGCGCGCATAACCATCGGCCATGAAGCCGGCGCCCTGCTCGTGGCGGGGCGTCACATGACGGATGCGCGTCTGCGGCAGGCCGCGATAAAGCTCGACGGTATGGACGCCGGGAATGCCGAAAATCGTGTCGACGCCATAGGCTTCGAGAATCTTGACGAGGAATTCACCACAGGTTGGCACACTAGTTCTCCTTGCAGATGTCAGCGCGCAGACCAGTACTGAGGTTCGCCGGCAAAGACCATCTCATTCCTCATCATGGAATTCGGCGGTGCGCGGCACGATGATCATCGGCACCGGCGCGTTGCGGATGATGCGGCTGCCATTGGAGCCGAGAAAGACCTGGGCGAGGGGACCGATGCGGCCCGAGCCGATCACCAGCATCTCGCCGGGCTTCCAGCCGATGGAAGACAGCGCCTCCTTCCAATTAGCGCCGTCACCGATCTGTGTCTTGACCGGTACGTCACTCTGCAGGTCGCCAAGCAGCGCCTTCTGCGCCGCTGTCGCCTGGCTCTTCCACTGATTGGCGACGAGATTCTCGACCTGGTAGCCGGCGCCCGTCGGATACATCTGCTTGTCGCGCACCACGAAAGTGGAGAGACGGAGCGGGACCTGATATTTGCGGGCGAATTTGAGACAATATTCGACGGTGGAGCGCGACTTGCGCGTCGCCGCGAAGGCGCAGGTCAAGCGGGTGAGCACCGTCTTCGGCGCCGCCTCGAAGCCGCGCGGCGCGAGCGCCACCGGCAGCTTCGACAGATGCAGCAAATTGCGGGTGACGCTGCCTTCCAGGAATTTTCCCGAAGCGGCGCCGCGCGAGGAGCCGAGCACGATGATATCGGCACCCAGCTCCTCGGCGGTGGCGATGAGGCCTTGCTCAGCCGAGTTGTTGTTGCGGGTGATGAATTGCACGGGCAGCTGATCGCCGACATAGGCTTTCGCCTTGTCGAGAGTCTTCTGCGCGTGCTTGTCGAGGAAGGCGGCATATTCCGCATCGACATTGGCCATCGAGGGATAGCCCCAGGTCTTGGGCAATATGAGGCAGACGACGAGTTTCGCCTTGTCGCGCTTCGACAGCATCATGCCGAGCGAAAGCGCTTCCTGCCCGCCGCGATCGGCTGAATAGGCAACCAGATATTTCATGGCACCCTCCGCGCTTTAAGACTTGGTGATGCGAGCTTTGGGCTCGAGCCGGGATTTCTTCATGCTGTAGAAGAAGTAGAAAAGCGCCGCGAGGAACAGCCACACGCCGAACAGTTCGTAGACCTGCACTTTGAGGTTGGAGATCAGATAGAGCGAGGAGAGGATGCTGAGGATGGGCAGCACCGGATAGAGGGGCACCTTGAAGCCGCGCGGCAGATCGGGCTTGGTGTGGCGCAGGATCATCACGCCGGCCGAGACGACGATGAAGGCGGTGAGTGTGCCGAGGCTGGTCAGATCCCACAGAATATCGTTGGGGATGAAGGCCGCGATGGCGCCGACGAACAAGGCCACCGCGATGGTGTTGGCGACCGGCGACAAGGTGCGCGGATTGACCCGGTGGAACAGCTCGGGGATCAGCCCGTCGCGCGACATGGCGAAGAGGATGCGGGTCTGGCCGTAGAGCACGACCAGCGTCACGCTGAACACCGAGATCACCGCGCCGATGGCGAGGATCAGCGCCGGCCAGTTCGAGCCGGTGAGGTTCTGCAGGATGGTGGCGAGGCCGGCTTCCTGGCCCTCGAAGGCGGCGGCCGGCTGGACGCCGAGCGCCGTCACCGCGGTCAGCACATAAAGCGAGGTCACGATGATGAGCGCCGCGATGATGGCGAGCGGCAGATTGCGTTTCGGATTCTCCACTTCCTCGCCGGCGGTCGAGACCGCGTCGAGGCCGACATAGGTGAAGAAGATGGTGCCGGCGGCGGCGCTGATGCCGGCAAAGCCCGCCGGCGCGAAGGGCTGGAAGTTGCTGGCGGAGAAGCCGGTGATGGCGATGGCGATGAAGAGGATGAGGACGCCGATCTTGATCATCACCATGATGGCGTTGGCCTTGGCCGATTCCTTGGTGCCGCGAATGAGCATCAGGCAGCAGAGGAAGACCAGGATGGCGGCCGGCAGGTTGATATAGCCGTCGCCGCCGACGGCGAGCCGGTGATTGTCGGAAATAAGGGGAGCGGCGGACAGTGCCGCCGGAAGCCCCGAGCCGAAGACGATCTCGAACAGCTTGTTGAGATAGCCGCTCCAGCCGATGGCGACGGCGGAAGCCGAGATGCCATATTCGAGGACGAGACAGGCGCCGACGAAATAGGCGACGATCTCGCCCAACGTCGCATAGGCGTAGGAATAGGACGAGCCCGAGACCGGGATCATCGAGGCCATCTCGGCGTAGCAGAGCGCGGTGAGGCCGGCGACGACGCCCGCCATGAGGAAGGAAATGATGACCGACGGCCCGGCGGTCGGCACGGTCTCCGAGAGGACGAAGAAAATACCCGTTCCGATGGTGGCGCCGACGCCGAACATGATGAGCTGGAAGAGGGTGATCGAGCGGCCGAGATGACCATGCTCGGGATCGGCGCCTTGTGTTTCGCTGATCAGCTTCTCGACCGGCTTCTTGCGCAGCAGGCGAAAGCCCAGCGTTTGCTGTTCTGACATAATGTTCCTCCCAACACCCCTATGACGGCAACCGGTCTCGCAAGGTGGGATGCGGCCGGCCTTAGGCGTTCGATGGCGCTTGAGCGCGCTTTTTCTTGACGGCGCTTTTACCGTGAAACGGCCAGAATGTGCTGCCGTAGTTGAGGGCACGCACAAGCGAAGCTATCGGCATGTGTCCCCCGCAAAGCGGTTTCTGCTGTCCCACTCGACAGCATCCACGCTTCGGTGTCAAATGGCACTTGGCGGGAGGGAGACTATGAAAGACAGCGACGCATCCGTGAGGCTTGACCATCTCGACCTCAAGATCCTGGCCAAGCTGCAGACCGATGCCCGCATCACCAACCAGGAATTGGCCGATGCGGTGGGCCTGTCGCCCAGCCCCTGCCTGCAGCGCGTCAAAAGGCTGGAGCGGGCCGGCATCATCGCGATGTATCAGGCGCAGATCGACATCAATAAAGTATGCCGGCATGTCGACGTCATCGCCGCCGTGACCCTGAACAGCCACGGGCTCGAGGATTTCAACGATTTCGAGAAGATGGTCGCCGACATGCGTTATGTCGTCGAATGCACCAAAGTGTCCGGCACGATCGACTATCTGGTGCGTTTCATCTGTCCCGACATCGGCTCCTATCAGATGCTGTCGGACGAGCTTCTGCGGCTCGGTCCCAAAGTGGGAAACTTAAGCTCCTACATCGTGCTCAAGGCGGTGAAGCCCTATCGCGGCGTGGTGCTCGACGATCTCGTCCATCCCGGTTAATTACCCACCTCATGAAAGCCGTCTATTACGAAGCCTTCGGGCAGCCGCCGGTTGTCGCCGACCTGCCCGATCCCACTCCCGGTCCCAACGGCGTGGTGGTCAAGGTCGAAGCCACCGGCCTTTGCCGCAGCGACTGGCATGGCTGGATGGGCCATGACCCCGATATCGTCCTGCCGCATGTGCCGGGCCATGAGCTCGCCGGCGTCATTGTGGGTATCGGCAAGGATGTGCGGCGCTGGCGGACGGGCGACCGCGTGACAGTGCCGTTCGTCGGCGGCTGCGGCAGCTGCCCCGAATGCGCCAGCGGCAATCAGCAGGTCTGCGAGAAGCAATTCCAGCCGGGCTTCACCGCCTGGGGCTCCTTCGCCCAATATGTCGCCATCGATTATGCCGACACCAATCTCGTCCGGCTTCCGGACGCGGTCGATTTCGCCACCGCGGCGAGCCTCGGCTGCCGGTTCGTCACCTCTTTCCGCGCCATCGTCGATCAGGGCAGGGTCGGGCCCGGCGAATGGGTGGCGGTGCATGGCGCCGGCGGCGTCGGGCTGTCCGCCATCATGATCGCCAGCGCCATGGGCGCCAATGTCATCGCTATCGACCTTTCGTCCGAGAAGCTCGCCCTGGCCGAGGAATGCGGCGCCGTGGCTGGCATCGATGCGGCGAAGATAAAGGACGTGCCGGCGGCGATCCGGGATCTGACCCAGGGCGGCGCCCATGTCTCGATGGACGCGCTGGGCTCGCCCGTCACCTGCTTCAATTCGATCGCGTGCCTGCGCCGGCGCGGCCGCCATCTGCAAGTCGGCCTGATGCTCGCCGAACAGGCCAGGCCTGAGATACCGATGGACAAGGTGATCGCCCATGAGATCGAGATCCGCGGCAGCCACGGCATGCAGGCGCATCGCTATCCGGCGATGATGGAGATGATCCGCACCGGCAAGCTCGCGCCGCGGAAGCTGCTCGGCAAGACGCTCACGCTCGCCGAGGCGCCGACGGCGCTCACGGCGATGGACAGATTCGCCGGCGCCGGCATCAGCATCATCGTGCCGTAATCGGGCATGGTTAACGGCTTGGCAAGATCGCGGGCGCAGACTGGATCCGACATCCAGGAAAGTGCCGTGCCATGCCCACGTCCGCAGTGCCTGACGCCCCGGCTTTCACCTTGACCTGCCCGGCCAAGGACAGTCCCGACCATGAGGTGCGGGCGATCCGGGCGCGTGGCAATCTGCCCTTGATGATCGACGACCGGCTGCTCGCCGAGATCGCCAAGGGCGATCTCGCCGAAAGCTGGGAGACGGCGGTGCATCTGCCGGCGACGGCGCTCGCCGATATGAGCCGGCTCGCGGGCTCCAGGCTCGCCCATGTGCTCGACGATAATATCAGCTCGGCCGACCTCACCGACGTGGTAAGCGATGCGGCGGTGCTGTTCCTGCTCGCGATGCGGCGCGCCGGGGTCAAGAGCCCCGACGATATCGGACCTTGCACTCTCTTGTGGGACGAGGAGCGCCGGCAGGAGCTCATCCTCAAACGCGCGTGAGCCATGGCCGAGACTGAAGCCTTCATGCCGGCGCCGGAGCTGGGCCGCTCCTTCCGGCCGGGCCTCGGCGTCAATCTCCTGATGCGCGATGTCGGTGAAGGCGTGCGTTTCGCCAAAGAGGTGCTGGGCGCCACTATTCTTCATGCCGATGCCGATTTCGCCGCCATCCGCTTCGGCGACAGCGTGTGGATGCTGCATCACGACAATACCTATCGCGGCAATGTGGTGCGCGGCCTGGTCGAGGGCCTGGAAGGCCGTGGCGCCGGTGTCGAGCTCCGGATCTACGGTCTTTCGCCGGACGAGGCGGAAGCGCGGGCGCGCACCCAGGGCTTCACGGTGCTGGCGGGGTCGATCGACAAGCCGCATGGGCTTCGCGAATGCGTCATCCTCGACCATGAAGGATACGTGTGGGTGCCGGGCATCGGTATTCCCGATCCGACAGGATAAAGTCGGGGACCTGGTTCCGGCCGATCCAGCGTGGACGCGTGCGCTCCTGCCCGGGCAGGCCTGAGCGGACGATATGCCAGTAATGTTGTGGGTCCATCAGCGCCGCCAGTCGAACACCGCGGTGACGAAGCCTTGCGCGTCATGCACGAATTCGTCGAGCAGCGACATGGGCGTGGGGCCCTTCGGTGTGACCTCGCCCGCCACTTCGCCTTGCGCGAAAGACAGGCGCGCGCCGAACTTGCCGGCGATATGGCGCATGCGGGCATTCTCGGTGAGGCAGATCATATGAAGGCGCGCCACGCCGCGATTCTGGGCGGTGGTCAGGATGCGGTCCATCAGCTCGCTGCCGAGGCCCTGGTCCTGCCAGTCGCCCTCGACCGCGAAAGCGGCCTCGGCATCGGGCGCCAGGCCGCCGAATATGCCGCGCAATTCGGCCGAGGCACGGATCTCGCCGTCGATGAAGACGCCGAAGATGGTGGCGTCCAGCCGGAAGGCTGTGTCGACATAGGCATCGATGAAATCATCGGTGGTGACGCCGCCGAAGCGCAAACGTCTGGCTTCGGGGTCAAGGCGCTTCAGATGGGCGCGCAACGCCCCCAGATCGCCCATCCACAACTTGCGTAAAGTCTTGCTCATAATAGATAAGTCCGGCCTCACACTGTGATTCCGACCTGGACTGTCCATCCCTAACGTGACAGAAGTTATGCTGCATTGCATCAAAATCAAGGAGATTTTTTGTGCAGTGCATGATAGAAATTCCGGCAGCGCAGGGCTGATCCGAACGGCATTTTGGCGCATGTTCGGGATGACGAGGTGCCTGTAGAGGCGCCGACAACGCCATGCGGAGGATTTCATGACCAAGACCATCGGACATTTCATCGGCGGCAAGCGCGTCGAGGGCAAATCGGGCCGCTTCGGCGACATCTTCAATCCCAACACCGGCGAGCTTCAGGCCAAGGTGGCGCTCGCGTCGCAGGCGGAACTGCGCGCGGCGGTCGCCAATGCCAAGGCGGCGCAGCCCGAATGGGCGGCGAAGAATCCGCAGGTGCGCGCCCGCGTGATGATGAAGTTCCTCGAGCTCGCCAATGCGCATCGCGAGGAGCTGGCGCTCCTGATCTCGATGGAGCACGGCAAGACCATTCCCGACGCGCTTGGTGATCTGCAGCGCGGACTCGAAGTGGCGGAGTTCTGCACCGGCATTCCGCATCTCCTCAAGGGCGACTTCACCGACGGCGCCGGTCCCGGCATCGACATGTATTCGATGCGCCAGCCGATCGGCATCGCCGCCGGCATTACACCGTTCAATTTCCCGGCGATGATCCCGTTGTGGAAGGCGGCGCCCGCCATCGCCTGCGGCAATGCCTTCATCCTCAAGCCGTCGGAACGCGACCCGTCCTGCCCGATGCGCATCGCCGAATTGTTCATCGAAGCGGGCCTGCCGCCCGGCATTCTCAATGTCGTCAATGGCGACAAGGAAGCCGTCGATGCGGTGCTCGATGATCCCGATATCGGCGCTGTCGGCTTCGTCGGGTCGACGCCGATCGCCGAATATGTCTATTCGCGCGGCACCTCGCACGGCAAACGCGTGCAATGCTTCGGCGGCGCCAAGAACCACATGATCGTGATGCCCGACGCCGACATGGACAAGGCCGTCGATGCGCTGATCGGCGCCGGCTATGGCTCGGCGGGCGAGCGCTGCATGGCGATCTCGGTGGCCGTGCCGGTGGGCGAAGCCACCGCCGATGCGCTGGTCGCCAAGCTCATACCGCGCGTCGAGAAGCTGAAAGTCGGTCTCTCGACCGACCGCGAGGCCGATTACGGCCCGCTCGTCACCAAGGCGCATCTCGACAAGGTGAAGTCCTACATCGATCTCGGTGTCAAGGAAGGCGCCAAGCTGAAAGTGGACGGCCGCGGCTTCAAGATGCAGGGCTATGAAAACGGCTTCTTCCTCGGCGGCTCGCTGTTCGACAATGTCACCAAGGACATGCGCATCTACAAGGAAGAGATCTTTGGACCGGTGCTGTCTGTCGTGCGCGCCAAGACCTATGAAGAGGGCCTGACCCTCGCCAATGATCATGAATATGGCAATGGCGTCGCCATCTTCACGCGTGACGGCGATGCGGCGCGCGATTTCGCGTCGCGCGTCCAGGTCGGCATGATCGGCATTAACGTGCCGATCCCGGTGCCGCTCGCCTATCACACCTTCGGCGGCTGGAAGCGCTCGGCCTTCGGCGATCTCAACCAGCACGGTCCCGATGCGGTACGCTTCTATACGCGGACCAAGACGGTGACCTCGCGCTGGCCGTCCGGCATCAAGGAAGGCGCGCAGTTCTCCATTCCGACGATGCGCTGAAGATGCGCGAGATCGAGAACGCCATAGCCGCCGCTCAGGTCCTGAGCTTCAGGCTGCCGATGTTGTGGGCGATGGCGTTCTCGCCGACACCGGAACGGCGCGCCGAAGCGGTGAGAATGATCGCCGAAAAGCAGATGGCGGTGGCCGAAGGCCTCAATGCCGCGGCGCTTTCGGCGCTCGCCACCTGGATGAAGCTCGCCTCGGGCGCCAAGGTTTCGGCGCCCGACGCGACGGCGCGGTTGATCAAGGCGGCGACACGGCCCGGCGAAAGACGGGTCCGCGCCAATGCGCGAAGATTGTCGCGCCGTAAGCGGATCTGATCCGTCAGGCCGGCTGCAGCGCTTCGTCGAAGGAGACCAGACGCCGTTTCTTCTCGTCCCACAGCACAAGCCGCACCGAGCGCAAGCTCTCGAGCAGGGTCAGGCGGCCGACCTGGTGCAGCTCGGGGCGGTCGCGCAAGACTTCCGGCAGGCGGTAGAACGGAATCCGGCTCGACAGATGATGCACATGGTGTACGCCGATATTGGCGGTGAACCAGCGCAAGACGGGCGGCAGGTCGTAATGCGAGCTGCCATGCAGCGCCGCCTCGTGGAAAGTCCAGTCGCCGTCATGCGCCCAGAAGGTCTCCTCGAACTGGTGCTGGACATAAAACAGCCAGACGCCGATCGCCGCGGCCAGGGATGTGATCGGCAGATGAACGAGCAGGAACGGCCCAAGGCCGACCAGCCAGATCGCCAGCCCGGCGAGCAGTACGATCGCCGCGTTCGTCGCCATGGCGCTCACCCAGGGCCGCCAGCCATTGCGCATCAGCCCCATCGGCAGCCGATGGCGCAGGAGGAACAGATAGGCCGGCCCGATGCCGAACATTACGGCCGGGTGGCGGTACAGGCGATAGAGGTGCTGGCGCCAGGGCGAACGCCCCTGAAACTCCGCTACCGTCAGCGTGTCGATGTCGCCAATGCCGCGGTGATCGAGATTGCCCGAGGCCGCGTGATGCAGGGCGTGGGAATGCCGCCAATAGTCATAGGGTGTCAGCGTCAATACGCCGAGAATCCGTCCGACCCAGTCATTGGCGGGCCGGTAGGAGAAGAATGAGCCGTGACCGCAATCATGCTGGATCAGGAAGAGGCGGACGAGAAAGCCCGCCGCCGGCACCGCCAGCAGCAATCCGATCCAATAGCCGGCGTCCACGGCGGCCCAGATCGCCAGCCAGAGAAGCAGGAACGGCACGAGGGTGATCGCCAGCTCGAAGAGGCTGCGCGCGTTTCGCGCTTCGCGATAGGGTGCAAGATGCTTCATCAGCTCACGGGCATTGGGCGCTGCTCCGGCATTCCGGGGGCGTTCATGCATTGTGCGGGCTCCTGACCGTCTGGAAGGCGCGGACCCGTGTGCCGCGCCACTTATTGTTTCCATCGGTGGGAGCAGCTCCCCGAAATTGAAGCCAATGGAGCGAGATGAAACTCGCCTGATGGAATGACGTTAGAGAGTCCGGCGCCCGGCGTCTATTCAATATTGAGTATGCCCTTAGGTCGAGCCGCCGGGCCTCCCGGGCAGTCGCCGCGACGATCTGCCATCGAATAGCAAGGGCAATCGGCTGATCGCGAGGCGCCGCCACTGGCTGACCAGATTGGGATGCAGGTCATGCCGGGTCGCCAGCTCGATCACACTCGCGTCCCGCCGGATCGCGTCCAGGGCGACACGCGCTTTGAAGTCTGCTGAAAAGCGCCTGCGCGTCTTCATGGCGCCTACTTCCCGGACCGTGCGCATAGCTCATCTAGATACGGCATCAGCCGCTTGCGTCGCTCCGAGTTGCAGAACAGCGCCAGCCCAGGACCGTTGCCATGACCTGAGCCGATGTTGAAGTTGCCGCGCCCATTAGCGTTATTGCCATTGCCATTGCCGTCACCCAGATTGAAATTTCCGTTGCCATTGCCTCCGCCGCCTTCCGGATCCGGGCCGTAATTACCATTGCCGTTGTAGCTGCCGAGATTGCCATTGCCGTTGCCATTGCCTTGATCGTCCGCCACGGCTTGTGTCGCCACGACCGTGATCAGGGTGAACGCAGCAAGAAAAATCTTCATGAGCGCACTCCTCGCGAATGCGAGGATACGTCCGGCATCTGGAATGCATCCTGCGTCCGCCACATTTCCCGCGCTGTCATCAGCAGCGCGGCCGTATATTCTTTTCGCAGAGATGCCTGGTGTTTACTACTTGGCCAAGCCGCATAAGCCCTAAGGCGATATGGTCTATATCTTTCGGTATAGACGCATCTACAGACGGAAGAGGCCGCAAGGTGGATTGAAGCTTGTGACAAGTGTGTCTCGCACAGCGTGCGGAAAGGCGCGACGCTGAAGACTTGCAGTTCATGCAAGTTGCCTTCCACTTTACCAGATTGTAATTCGCCGAAGGCTTTAAGCGTATTCTAACGACTTTCCGTTGCTGCCGTCGCGTGATAATATACGTCTATGGGGATGCTCGCCTGGTGCGGCGGCTGAAAAGAGATGTAACTCAAAAGAGGCGTCCCCGTGAATCGTTTGGCAGATTCGATTGGACCTTTCGTGTTGTGGGCGCCCGGCATTTTCGGCCACGCGCATCCGATCGGCGAATGAGCATCCATCGGCCATCTGCCAGCCTCATGTCGTGGAGCGACACATCCTGACACGTTTGCATCTGCCTTGGTTGGCCTGGAACAGGCAGGACCTCGCGTGCATTTGTGTGTGATGTTTGTGGAGACGGCAATGATCACTTTGCAGGAAGTGGGGCAAAACGAAGCTGGAGCGAATGCAAGTCTGCTCCACCTGGCGGTGCCCAGGATTCCAATCTCGATCGACGACTATTCGGAAATGGACCGCGGCGCCGAGGATGGCAAGGCTGCGGCCGTGGCGTGCCTGGTTGCCGTCGTGGAGTCGCGGAACCTGCTGCGCGATTGCATATCCTACCTGCTGCTGAAATATCGCGGCGTATCGGTCAAAGGCTGCGTGTCGCTCGAAGAGCTGCTCTTCGACAGCGCCAGCCGTAACCTCGATCTGGTCATCCTCGGCGCCGCCAACAAGCCGCGCCAAGCGGCCCTCGATGAGATCGCCAAGCTGCGCGAAATCGGCCATTCCTGTCGGCTCATCATTCTGACCGACAGCTGCGATCCGGGCTTCGTCGCCGACGCCCTGAGGCTCGGCGCGCAAGGGATACTGACGACCTCCTCGACGGCGGATGTGGCGGTGGAGGCCTTCCGGCTGGTCATGGCCGGCGGCACGTTCATTCCGGCCGAGGGGCTTGCGGCAACCGCGCGGCCTGGCATGGCCAATGGAAAGGCACATGGCCAGCTGACGGCGCGCGAGGAGCAGATCATCACCTTGCTCCGTTGCGGAAAACCCAACAAGCAGATCGCGCGCGAGCTCGGCCTGTCCGAAGGCACCGTGAAAGTGCATCTCCACAATATCATGAAGAAATGCGGGGTCGCCAACCGCACTCAGATCATTGCCCTGCCGTCTTTGCCGAAGGTCGAGTCATGAATTAAAAGAGCCCCGGTTTTGCCGGGGCTCCTCGAGGTGCAGGCAGCAGGGGATATGTGAGAACTGCCTGGGGAAGTCAGCCGTAATACCAGCGTCAATGGTTGCCGTTGTGATTGCCGTTGTGGCTTCCGACATTGTGGTTGCCGTTGAAGGAGCCGCCATTGAAGTTGCCGTTGAAGCCGCCGAGATTGTGGTTGCCGTTGTAGCTTCCCGAATTGAAGCTGCCGTTCATCATGCCGGTATTGCCGTTGCCATTGTGGCTGCCTGAATTGTTGCTGCCGTTGTTGGCGCCGATATTGCCATTGCCGTTATATTGACCGGTGTTGTTATCGCCATTGAAGGCGCCGATATTGTTGTTGCCGCTGGTTCCGTCCGCGTTGCCGGTCCCGTTGAAGCTGCCGATATTGCCGGTGCCGCTGTTGAAGGCGCCGATATTGCCGGTCCCGGTATTGCCGTACCCGATATTGGCGCTGCCGCCGAAAATAGCGCTGTGCAGCTGGGAGCTGGTGGGAATGCCGAGATTCGCGGCCTCCTGGTAGAGAGGCGGGACTTGCGGCGGGAGTGCCGGCGGCATGGCCATCGCGCCCGGTGCCAGGATCGCCAGACCAATCACGATCGGTAGTGCTGAGACAGTCTTCATGTGTTCCTCCACGGCCACCCGCATACGGGCGGAGTGGCGCTTACACCTCTTCCACGCGGTGGCCCGGGCCGAGCGCGTGCCGGTCCGGGCCTGCGAGACGCGCGGTTGCCCGCGCCTTCGGCTCAGTGATTGTGGTTGCCACTGTTGTTGCCGTTATGGCTGCCGAGGTTGGCGTTGCCGTTTCCGCTGCCGTTATGGCTGCCGTAGTTCATGTTGCCGTTGCTATTGCCGTTGTGGCTGCCCAAGTTGATGTTGCCGTTGTAATTGCCGTTGCCATAACCGGTATTGGCGTTGCCGTTGCCATTCCCGTTGCCATAGCCCCAGTTGCCATTGCCGTTCACATTGCCGTTGCCCGAGCCCCAGTTGGCATTGCCATTCCCGTTGCCGTTGCCACTGCCGTCGTTGTAGTTGCCGTTGTCATTGCCGTTATAGCTGCCGAGATTGCCGTTGCCGTTGCCATTCCCGTTGTTGTTTCCCGATGCCATGGCAAAGGTCGCCATCGTTGCGAGAATGGCGGACGCGATGATGAATTTCTTCATGGATCTACTCCTCGTGACGCAAGAGGCGTATGGCGGCGGTGTTTCCGTCCTTGTCGCGATACGGATGCCGCCATCATCTTGCATTCCACTGTGGTGCGACGGTTGCGGTTTTCGCAGACGGACGGGGCGTTTACTATTTAGCCAGAATGCATAGATCGTTCAGCCGACGCGCTTACGCCTTTCGGTATAGGTCGTCGCGGCCCCTGCGTGTCCCGATGGAACGCGGCTTTCATCATTCGGTAAGTTTTCGGTGCGAATCTTGTGGTCCTAGCACGGAGCGTCGCTTGATGCTCCGGGGCCCGCCTGACCGAAACGGCATAAGACCTCCGGCCAAACGGCGTCTCGGACCGAGATGGAGGTTTGCATGTCGTCGACCCATATCCGGCGCGCCCCGCTCATCGCCCTCGCCGCCGGTTTTTTCGTCCTCATCACGCCCGCCGTCAGCCACGCGCAATTCGCCATGTGCGGCGAGCGGGCGCAGATCGTCGAGCAGCTCAAGAGCAAGTACAGGGAAACGCCGCAGGCCGTCGGGGTTGTCTCCGACAACGGCGTCGCCGAGCTCTTCGTGTCGGAGAAGGGCACCTGGACGATGCTGATGACGCTGGCGGGCGGCAAAAGCTGCATCATCGCCGCCGGCCATTCCTGGGATGCCGCGCCGACGCTCGCGCGCGGCACCGGCATCTGAGTCTCGCCGTCAGGGCGCCGCGATGATGCGGCCCTTCATGTTGGGATGAAAGCGGCAGTAGTAATCGAACGTGCCGGCTTTATCGACGGCGACGTGGCCCGATGTGTTGACGGGTAGCTGGACGTCCCAGCCGCCTTTCACCGTCGCCGTGTGGACGAAGGCATCCTTGTTCACCCATTCGATCGTATCGCCGACTTTGGCTTCGACCTCGGCAGGTGAAAAGGCCATCTTTTCGATCGTCACCTCGATGGTGGCGGCTTGCGCCATGCCGGCGCTCAGGATCAGCGTCGGCATGGCGATCAAGAGAAGATACCTCATCCGTTTCTACTTCAGCGCCGCGGCGACGTGCTCGGCATGCTGCTGGTGGCCCTGGAACAGCTTGAGACCGGTCTCGAGCAGGCTCTTGAGTTCGGCATTCTGCGCGGAAGGGATAAGCAGGGTTTCGAGCGCGCCATTGACCTGCTTGTGGTAGGCCACTTCATTGTCGACATAGGCTTTGTCGAACGCGGCGCCCTCCAGCCCTGCGAGCTTTTCACGCTCCGCCGTGGCGGCCTTCGACAGCGCCTGGCTGGTTTCATTGTCCTCGGGCGTGACGTTGAGCTTCTTCACCAGATCGAGCGCCTGCGTGTTGACCGCCTCGTGGTCGCGCAGCATGCTCTCGGCGAAGGCGACGACGTCTTTGTTCTTGGATTTGGCGATCGCCTGCTTCGCCGCCTCGACATCGATGGCGCCGGCGGTATAGGCGATGTGGGCGATCTGGGGATCGCTGGGCTTGTCGGCGGCGAGCGCCAGTGAGCCGGCGAAGCCGAAAGCGGCAATGGCTGCGAGCAATCTTGCGGGCATAAGCTCTCCTTTCCCGGCGCGGCGCCGGGTTTTGCTGTGGGTGACGATGATTGGATGAGGCGAGCCGAGAAAGGTTCCCGCAAATCTCAGTCGGGAAATCCCAATCGTTTCATGATGGAAACAGTCAGCCTCTCGCAGCGCCTTCCGGCAAAAGGAAAGGCGTCGAGCAGCAGCGGGCCGATCTGCTCGTCGAGCTTGCGGCGCACCAGCGCGCGGGCCCGGTGCAATCGCGTCTTCACTGTCTGCGGTTTGATTCCGAGAAGCTCGGCGGTCTCGTCCAGGCTCAGGCCCTCGATGACGCGCGCCACGAAGACGGTGCGGTAGACATCGGGCAGCGCATCGGTCGCCTGTTCGACCAATGCCAGGATCTGTCTCTGTGCCATGGTTCGTTCCGGATCGTCGGGGCCGGCGGTGAGCGGGAAGGGAATGATCTGCGCGTCGTTTACGGCTGTGTCCATCATCACCGTCGCGGCGCGTTGCCTTTTGCGCAGGCGGCCCAGCGCCTCGTTGATGGCGATGCGCGAGAGCCAGGTGGCGAGGCTCGCTTCGCCGCGGAAGGTGCCGAGATGCGCAAAAGCCGTCACATAGGTTTCCTGGACGATGTCCTCGGCCTCGCTGTCATTGCGGATGATGCTGCGGGCAAGGCGGTAGAGCTTCTGATTATGCCGGCGCATGATGAGGCGGAAGGCCTCCGCCTCGCGCGCCATCGCCCGGCGGGCAAGGTCCATGTCTTCGGTCGGGGCAATGCCCTGATATGGCTGCGGCATAAGCATCCTCCTTACCGATAGATGCGCGCCGAAGGAAATGGTTCCCGGATTTTTGCGACGGTTGCGCCGAAACGCGCCCCACGCCATAAGGCGGCATGGGGTTCTGGGCGGATTATCAGGACAAGATCGCAAGCGGCGCGCTGAAGCCCGACGAGGCGCAGGCCGCCGTCGCGTGCCAGCTCGACCGGCTGGCCGAAGCGCTCAAGGATTATGCGCCGAAGCCCGCCGGATTTTTCGCGCGGCTGGTCGGCGCGAAAAACGGGCCGGCGCCGAAGGGCCTCTACATTCAAGGCGAGGTTGGGCGCGGCAAGACCATGCTGATGGATCTGTTCTGCGCCCATGCCGATATCGAACCCAAGCGGCGGGCGCATTTTCACGGCTTTATGCAGGACATCCATGCCCGGCTCCATGAAGCGCGGCGTGGCGCCAAGGACCCGCTGCTGACGGTCGCCAATGAGGTGGCGGCGGAAGCGCGGCTCCTGTGCCTCGATGAAATGCAGATCGCCGATATCGCCGATGCGATGATCGTCGGCCGGCTGTTCGACATTCTCTTCCAGCGCGGCAGCGTGGTTGTGACGACCTCCAATCTCAAACCCGGCGAACTTTATAAGGACGGTCTCAACCGCCAGCTCTTCCTGCCCTTCATCCAGCTGATGGAAGAGAAGCTCGATGTGGTGACGCTCGGCAGTCCGACCGATTACCGGCTCGGCCGTGTCAGGGGACGTGAAACCTTCATCCATCCTTTGGGGCCTGAGACCGACCGCAAGCTGCAGGAGCTGTGGGTAAAGCTCACCGACACCGAAAAGGGCGCGGCCACGGCGCTAGACGTGCTCGGCCGCAAGCTCAGCGTGCCGCAAGCGGCGCATGGCGCGGCGCGCTTCACTTTCGCGGATCTCTGCGAGGCGCCGCTCGGACCACCCGATTACCTGGTGCTGGCGCAGAATTTCCGCACTCTGTTCATCGAGCATATTCCGGTGCTGACGCCGCGCCACCGCAATCCGTCGAAGCGTTTCATCCTGCTCATCGACACGCTCTATGACGCGCATGTGAGGCTCGTCGCCTCTGCCGAAGCCGCGCCGGAAGCCCTCTACAGTGAAGGTCACCACGCCCAGGAATTCCTGCGCACGGTCTCGCGGCTGCAGGAAATGCAGTCGGCCTCCTGGTGGGGCGCAAAAATCGTCGAAACTTGACGTTTTGGTCAAGAATTTCCGAATGAATTCTTGAAGATGTCAGGCGATGGGCGTACAGGTTCCGTCGCTTTTGCACTGCGAAAAGGCGCGCGTAACGCGTTGACCTGCACGTCACAGGGAAAAAACAGAAATGGCACGAAATAAAATTGCGCTGATCGGCGGTGGCATGATCGGTGGGACTCTCGCACATCTGGCCTCCTTGAAGGAGCTGGGCGACATCACGGTGTTCGATATCGCCGAGGGCCTTCCGCAGGGCAAATCGCTCGACATCGCGCAGTCGGGTCCGGTCGAGGGTTTCGATGCCAAGCTCAGTGGCACTAATAAATATGAAGCCATCGAGGGCGCCGATGTCGTCATCGTCACCGCCGGCGTGCCGCGCAAGCCGGGCATGAGCCGCGACGATCTGCTCGAGATCAATCTCAAGGTCATGGCGCAGGTCGGCGCCGGCATCGCCAAATATGCGCCGAAGGCCTTCGTCATCTGCATCACCAACCCGCTCGACGTCATGGTCTGGGCGCTGCAGAAATATTCAGGCCTGCCCGCCAACAAGGTGGTCGGCATGGCCGGTGTGCTCGACTCGGCGCGCTTCCGGCATTTCCTCGCCGAGGAATTCAACGTCTCGGTCGAGGATGTCACCGCCTTCGTGCTCGGCGGCCATGGCGACACGATGGTGCCGCTCACCCGTTATTCGACCGTCGCCGGCATTCCGGTGCCCGATCTCGTCCAGATGAAGTGGACGACGCAGCAGCGCATCGACCAGATCGTGCAGCGCACCCGTGACGGCGGCGCCGAGATCGTCGGCCTGCTCAAGACGGGCTCGGCCTATTACGCACCCGCCACCTCGGCGATCGCGATGGCCGAATCCTATCTCAAGGACAAGAAGCGCGTGCTGCCCTGTGCCGCCCAGCTCACCGGTCAGTATGGCGTCGAGAATCTCTATGTCGGCGTGCCGGTGGTGATTGGCGCGAACGGCATCGAGCGCATCGTCGAGGTTAAGCTCGACGGCGATGAAAAGACCGCCTTCAAGAAGTCGGTCGACGCGGTGAAGGGCCTGATGGACGCGGCGAAGAAGATCGCGCCCGATCTCGCCTGATCTGAACCACAATCCGTCATCCCGGCATGCGCCGGGATGACGTTCTTGCGCCGCGATGACGAAGTGAGGGAGACGCCATGAATATCCACGAATATCAGGCCAAGCAGGTTCTCAAAGCCTATGGCGTGCCGGTGGCGCATGGCCTGCCGGCCTTCTCGGTTGACGAAGCGGTGAAGGCCGCCGAAACGCTCGGCGGTCCGGTCTGGGTCGTCAAGGCGCAGATCCATGCCGGCGGCCGCGGCAAGGCCGGCGGCGTCAAGGTGGTGAAGTCGATCGACGACGTGAAAAGCGAAGCCAAGCGGCTGCTCGGCTCGACCCTCGTCACCCATCAGACGGGCCCGCAGGGCAAGGTGGTGCAGCGGCTCTATATCGAAGAGGGCTCGGCCATCGACAAGGAGTTCTATCTGGCGCTTCTCGTCGACCGCGAAACCTCGCGTCTCGCTTTCGTCGTCTCGACCGAAGGCGGCATGGACATCGAGAAGGTCGCACATGATACGCCGGAAAAGATCATCAATGTCTCGATCGATCCCGCCACCAATATCTGCCCGCATCATGTGCGCGCCATCGCCAAGGCGCTGAAGCTGCCCTTGGGCGGCCCGCAGCAGAAGCAGCTCGCCAAGCTCGTCAGCGAGCTCTATCGCGCCTTCGTCGACAAGGATATGAGCCTGCTCGAGATCAACCCGCTGATCGTCACCAAAGCGGGCGACATTCTCTGCCTCGACGCCAAAATCAATTTCGACAGCAACGCGCTCGACCGTCATCCCGACATCAAGGAGCTGCGCGACGTCACCGAGGAAGATCCCAAGGAGATCGAGGCGTCGAAATTCGACCTCTCCTATATCGCTCTCGACGGCACGATCGGCTGCATGGTCAACGGCGCCGGTCTCGCCATGGCGACGATGGACATCATCAAGCTCTACGGCTCGGAGCCCGCCAACTTCCTCGATGTCGGCGGCGGCGCGTCCAAGGAGAAGGTCGCGGCGGCGTTCAAGATCATCACCGCCGATCCCAAGGTGAAGGGCATCCTGGTCAACATCTTCGGCGGCATCATGAAATGCGACATCATCGCCGAAGGCGTGGTCGCGGCGGTGAAGGAAGTCGGCCTCAAGGTGCCGCTCGTCGTCCGTCTCGAAGGCACCAATGTCGAGCTCGGCAAGCAGATCCTGCGCGACTCGAAGCTCAATGTCATCGCCGCCGATGATCTCGACGATGCGGCGCAGAAGATCGTCAAAGCCGTGAAGGAAGCCCGCTAATGTCCATCCTGATCGACAAGAACACCAAGGTCATCTGCCAGGGCATCACCGGCAATAACGGCACGTTCCATACCGAGCAGGCGATCGCCTATGGCACCAGGATGGTGGCGGGCGTGACGCCGGGCAAGGGCGGCATCACCCATGTCGGGCTGCCGGTCTATGACACGGTGGTGGAAGCGCGCGACGCGACGGGGGCGGATGCGACGGTCATCTATGTGCCGCCGGCTTTCGCGGCGGACGCCATCTCGGAAGCGATCGAGGCAGAAATTCCGCTCATCGTCTGCATCACCGAAGGCATTCCGGTGATGGACATGGTCAAGGTCAAGCGCTCGCTCTCGGGCTCCAAATCGCGCCTCGTCGGACCCAACTGCCCGGGCATCCTGACGCCGGGCGAATGCAAGATCGGCATCATGCCGGGCAATATTTTCCAGAAGGGCTCGGTCGGCATCGTCTCGCGCTCGGGCACTCTCACTTATGAAGCGGTGTTCCAGACGACGCAGGAGGGCCTCGGCCAGACCACGGCCGTCGGCATCGGCGGCGATCCGGTGAAAGGCACCGAATTCATCGACGTGCTCGAGATGTTCCTCGCCGATCCTAAGACCGAGTCGATCATCATGATCGGCGAGATCGGCGGCTCGGCCGAAGAGGACGCGGCGGAATTCATCCGCAAGTCGAAGGTGAAAAAGCCGATGGCCGGTTTCATCGCCGGCCGCACGGCGCCTCCCGGACGCCGCATGGGTCATGCCGGCGCCATCATCTCGGGCGGCAAAGGCAAAGCCGAAACGAAGATCGAAGCGATGAAGCGTGCAGGCATCGCGATCTCGGATTCCCCTGCCGCCCTCGGAAAGACATTAAAGCATGTCTTGAAAGGCAAGTGACTCTTTCTATGTAGCAAGGAGGAGGGCCGGACAGGGTTCCCGGTTCTTGATGGAAATGAACAAGACAGATCTCACGACCGCTTTCGAGCAGACATCCTTCCTCTATGGCGGCAACGCCCAATTCATCGAGCAGCTTTACGACAAGTTTCTTGAGAATCCCGCGTCGGTCGATCCGGCGTGGCGGCAGTTCTTCTCGGGCCTCGCCGATGACAGGGACGCGACCAGGAAGCAGCTGAAAGGCCCGTCCTGGGCCAGGCCCGACTGGCCGCAGGTCCAAAATGGCGAGCTGATCTCGGCGCTCGACGGCAACTGGCCGGCGGCGGAAGCGCAGGTCGGGGCCAAGATCGCCGCCAAGGCCAAGGATAAGGGCCAGGCGCTTTCCATCGAGGAAGTGCGCAAGGCGACGATGGACTCGGTCCGCGCGCTCATGATGATCCGCGCTTATCGCATGCGCGGCCATCTCGCCGCCGATCTCGATCCGCTCCGCTTGCGCGAGCCGGTGCCGCAGCCCGAGCTCGATCCCAAATCCTACGGCTTCACCGACGCCGATCTCGACCGGCCGATCTTCATCGACAAGGTGCTCGGCCTCGAGCAGGCGACCATCCGCCAGATGGTCGACATCCTGCAGCGTACCTATTGCAATACGCTCGGCGTCGAGTTCATGCATATTTCCGATCCCGAGCAGAAGGCCTGGATCCAGGCCCGCATCGAGGGGCCGGACAAGGAAATCTCCTTCACGCCGGAAGGCAAGATCGCCATTCTCGGCAAGCTCATCGCGGCGGAAGGTTTCGAGCATTTCCTGAATGTGAAATATACCGGCACCAAGCGCTTCGGCCTCGATGGCGGTGAATCGATGATTCCGGCGCTCGAGCAGATCGTCAAGCGCGGCGGTCAGCTCGGCATGCAGGACATCGTGCTCGGCATGGCGCATCGCGGCCGTCTCAACGTGCTCGCCAATCTGATGTCGAAGCCGTTCTCGGCGATCTTCCACGAATTCAAGGGCGGCTCCTCGACGCCCGACGAGGTGGAGGGCTCGGGCGACGTCAAATACCATCTCGGCTCCTCGTCGGATCGCGAGTTCGACGGCAACCGGGTGCATCTCTCGCTCACCGCCAACCCCTCGCATCTCGAGATCGTCGATCCCGTCGTGCTCGGCAAGGCGCGCGCCAAGCAGGATCAGCGCGGCGACAAGGAACGCATCACGGTCCTGCCGCTCCTCATCCATGGCGATGCGGCTTTCGCCGGCCAGGGCGTGGTGGCCGAATGTTTCGGGCTTTCCGGCCTGCGCGGTCATCGCTCCGGCGGCTCGATCCATTTCATCGTCAACAACCAGATCGGCTTCACCACGAGCCCGCTCTGGGCGCGCTCCTCGCCTTACCCGTCCGACGTCGCCAAGATGATCGAGGCGCCGATCTTCCACGTGAATGGCGATGATCCGGAAGCGGTGGTGTTCGCGGCGAAGATCGCCATCGAATTCCGCCAGAAGTTCAAGAAACCTGTCGTCATCGACATGTTCTGCTACCGCCGGTTCGGCCACAATGAATCGGACGAGCCGTCCTTCACCCAGCCCTTGATGTACAAGCGGATCGCGGCGCATCAGACGGTCGTGGCGCTCTACAGCAAGCGCCTGATCGATGCGGGCGTGCTGACGCCTGACCAACTCGAGGCGATGAAGGCCGAATACCGCAAGCATCTCGACGACGATTTCTCGGCGTCCGAATCCTACAAGGCCAACAAGGCCGACTGGCTCGACGGCCGCTGGGCGCATCTGAGCTACGCCAGGGATGCCGATGATCCGCGCCGCGGCCAGACCGGCTACGATCTCGCCAAGCTCAAGGAGATCGGCCTCAAGCTCAACAAGGTGCCGAAGAGCTTCAAGCCGCACCGCACCTTGCAGCGTGTGCTCGATGCCAGGCGCAAGACGATCGAGGAAGGTCAGGGCATCGACTGGGCGATGGCCGAGCAATTGGCTTTCGGCACGCTGCTCATGGAAGGTTTCCCGGTCCGCCTCTCGGGCCAAGACGTGCAGCGCGGCACCTTCTCGCAGCGCCATGCCGTGCTGGTCGATCAGGAAACCGAGAAGCGCTACACGCCGCTCAACCACCTGGTGAAGCACCAGGAGGTCAAGATCAACGTCATCAACTCGATGTTGTCGGAAGAGGCGGTGCTCGGCTTCGAATATGGCTATTCGCTGGCCGAGCCCAACACGCTCGTTTTGTGGGAAGCGCAGTTCGGCGACTTCGCCAATGGCGCGCAGGTGGTGTTCGACCAGTTCCTGTCGTCGGGCGAGCGCAAATGGCTGCGCATGTCCGGTCTCACCTGCCTTCTGCCGCATGGCTATGAGGGCCAGGGTCCGGAACATTCCTCGGCCCGGCTCGAGCGTTATCTGCAGATGTGCGCCGAGGACAATATGCAGGTGGCGAATTGCACGACGCCCGCCAATTACTTCCATATCCTCAGGCGCCAGCTCAAGCGCGACATCCGCAAGCCGTTGATCCTGATGACGCCGAAGTCGCTCCTGCGCCACAAGCGGGTGGTTTCGGCGCTGGCCGAAATGGGGCAGGACACCTTCTTCCATCGGCTGCTGTGGGATGACGCGCAATATTCGGGTGGCCTCGTCGCCGACGACAAGATCCGCCGTGTGGTGATGTGCTCCGGCAAGGTCTATTACGATCTCTTCGAGGAGCGCGAGAAGCGCGGCCTCAAGGATGTCTATCTGCTGCGCATCGAGCAGCTCTATCCGTGGCCGCACAAGTCGCTGATCCAGGAGCTTGGGCGCTTCAAGCAGGCGGAGATGGTGTGGTGCCAGGAAGAGCCGCAGAATATGGGTGCCTGGACCTTCGTGCAGCCCGGCATCGAACGCGCGCTCGACTATCTCGGCGCCCAGCACCGGCGGCCACGCTACACCGGCAGGCCCGCTTCCGCCGCCACGGCGACGGGCCTGATGAGCAAGCATCAAAAGGAATTGAAGGCGTTTCTCGAAGACGCGCTTGGGGAGAAGTAAGACAGATGGCAAAGGAAATCCGCGTCCCGCAGCTCGGTGAATCGGTCACCGAAGCGACCATCGGCAAGTGGTTCAAGGCGCAAGGCGAGGCGGTGAAGGTCGACGAGCCGCTGGTCGAGCTCGAGACCGACAAGGTCACGGTGGAAGTGCCGGCGCCCGCCGGCGGCGTGCTCGCCTCGATCGCGGCGCAGCCCGGCCAGACGGTGAATGTCGGGGCGCTTCTCGGCGCCATCGAGGAAGGCGCGGCCGCCGCCGCCGCGGCGCCCAAGGCCGAGCCTAAGAAGTCCGCTGAAATCCCGGCGCCCACACCTGCCGCGGCAGCCGAAGCCAAGCCGCTGTCGCCGGCGGTGCGCAAGATCGTCGAGGAGAACAAGCTCGACCCCAATGCGATTGCCGGCACCGGCAAGGATGGCCGCCTCACCAAGGGTGATGTGCTGGGTGAGGCCGGCAAGCCCGCGGCGTCGCCGCCGGTCGCCTTCGTGCCGCCCGCGACACCTGCACCTTCAGCGCCGCGCGCGGCGTCGCCCCAGGCCGATGCCGAGCGTGAGGAGCGGGTGCGTATGTCGCGCCTGCGCCTCACCATCGCGCGCCGCCTCAAGGACGCGCAGAACACCGCCGCCATGCTCACCACCTTCAACGAGGTGGATATGAGCCACGTGATGGCGCTGCGCAATCAGTACAAGGAAGTCTTCGAGAAGAAGCACGGTGTGAAGCTCGGCTTCATGAGCTTCTTCGTGAAGGCGGTTATCCAGGGATTGAAGGAGATCCCGGCGGTCAATGCCGAGATCGACGGCGATGATCTCGTCTACAAGAATTTCTACCACATCGGCGTGGCGGTCGGCACCGACAAGGGCCTCGTCGTGCCGGTGGTGCGCGACGCCGACCGGCTGTCCTTCGCCGGCATCGAGAAGACCATCAATGATTACGGCAAGCGGGCGCGCGATGGGCAATTGCAGATCGCCGAGATGCAGGGCGGCACCTTCACCATCTCGAATGGCGGTGTCTATGGCTCGCTGATGTCGACGCCGATCCTCAATGCGCCGCAATCGGGCATTCTCGGCATGCACAAGATTCAGGAGCGCCCGGTGGCGGTCGGCGGCCAGGTGGTGATCCGGCCGATGATGTATCTGGCGCTTTCCTATGACCACCGCATCGTCGACGGCAAGGAAGCCGTGACTTTCCTGGTGCGCGTCAAGGAAGGGCTCGAGGATCCGCAGCGCGCGCTGCTCGATCTGTAGAATCTCCGACGTCGTCATGGCCGCCCTTGAGGCGGCCATCCAGTCCCTAGAGAGGCATTTTTGAAATGGCTGACCCCTTCGACATCACCATCATCGGCACCGGCCCCGCCGGCTATGTGTGCGCCATCCGTGCTGCTCAGCTCGGCATGAAAGTGGCGGTGATCGAAAAGCGCGCCACCCATGGCGGCACCTGCCTCAATGTCGGCTGCATCCCGTCCAAGGCGCTGCTGCATGCCTCCGAGCTGTTCGCCGAAGCCGGGCACTCCTTCGCCAAGATGGGCATCGGCGTCTCACCGACGCTCGATCTCAAGCAGATGATGGTCTTCCGCCAGGAGGCGATCGACGGCAACACCAAGGGCATCGACTTCCTGTTCAAGAAGAACAAGATCACCCCGATCCGCGGCACCGCCAAGATCATCGCCCCCGGAAAAATTCAGGTCGACGGCAAGGACATCGTCGAGACGAAGAACATCGTCATCGCCACCGGTTCCGACGTCGCCGGCCTCAAGGGCGTCGAGGTCGATGAGAAGCAAATCGTGTCCTCGACCGGCGCTCTCGTCCTCGACAAGGTGCCGGAGACCCTGGTGGTGATCGGCGCCGGCGTGATCGGCCTCGAGCTCGGCTCGGTCTGGGCTAGGCTCGGCGCCAAGGTCACGGTGATCGAATATCTCGACCGCATCCTGCCTGGCATGGATCTCGAGACGGCCAAGAATTTCCAGCGCCTCCTCACCAAGCAGGGTTTCACTTTCAAGCTCGCCAGCAAAGTGACGGGCGCCGAGAAGACGAAGACCAAGGTGAAGCTCTCGGTCGAGCCGGCGGCCGGCGGCTCGTCTGAGACGATCGAAGCCGACACGGTGCTGCTCGCCATCGGGCGCGTGCCTTACACCAATAGCCTCGGCCTCGATGAGGTCGGCGTCAAGCGCGACGGCAAGGGCCGCGTCGAGGTGGGCGATCATTTCGAGACCAATGTGCCGGGCATCTATGCCATCGGCGACGTCATTCGCGGCCCCATGCTGGCGCATAAGGGCGAAGACGAAGGTATTGCGCTGGCCGAACTCCTCGCCGGCCAGGCAGGGCATGTGAATTACGGCGTCATTCCGAGCGTCGTTTATACGACACCTGAGATCGCCGCGGTCGGTAAGACCGAGGAGGAGCTCAAGGCGGAAGGTGTCGACTACAAGGCCGGCAAGTTCCTGTTCCTCGCCAATGGCCGCGCCAAGGCCAATCAGACGACCGATGGCTTCGTGAAGATTCTCGCCGACGCCAAGACCGACCGTGTGCTGGGTGCCCATATTCTGGGTCCGCAGGCCGGCGAGCTCATCCATGAGGTCGCGGTGCTGATGGAATTCGGCGGCTCGGCGGAAGATCTGGCGCGCACCACCCACGCGCACCCGACCTTGGCCGAAGCGGTGAAGGAAGCCGCGCTCGCGGTGGCGGGACGGGCGATCCACTCCTAGGCAGTCAAACTTCGAAGCGCTACATCTCCAGCCCGGCCTTGCGGCTTTCCAGGGCCGAGACGATCTGGAAACCGATGGAGCGCAAGGGTTCGGGCGCGATCCAGCTGGCGCCGCCCATGCTTTCCATCATGCTGGCGTGATCGCCCTTGCCCAGTATCAGCTCGCCGAGATGACGGCCGAGCATAGTGCCCTTGGTGATGCCGCTGCCGTTGCAGCCGCCGGAGGCATAAAGGCCCGTATCGAGCTGACCCCACCAGGGGGATCCGTTCATGGTGAAGGCGGTGGTGCCACCCCAGAGATATTCGAACTGGACATCGGCGAGCTTAGGCCAGCGACGCTCGAAGCGGCGGCGCAACTCGGTCGTCGCGCGTTTCTCCTCGATCTCGCTCTCGAGCGAATAGAGGCTGCGCACCATGATCCGGTTGCGCCCGATGCGGCGCAAGGTGGTGCCCAGCCGGTGTGGCGGCAGGAGACCCCAAGCCTCATCCGCACCGATCTCGCCCAGACGGTCGTCGGCGATCGCCTCGGTCACGGCGGCATAGGTATAGATCGTCGCCATGCGCGACTTCAGATAGCCGAATTTCGGAATGAAGCCGTTATTGGCCAGTGCCAAGGACCTGCAGCGCAGGACTCCGTTCGGCGTCTCGAGCAGCCAGCCGCCCTCGGTGCGCCGCAGCCGGGTGACGGCTGTGTTCTCGTAAAGATCGATCGCGCCCGGCAAGGCATCGGCGAGTCCGCGAATGAGCGCCGCCGGCTGCAGGAGCCAGGTATCCCGGATGTGGATTCCGAACCGGTAATAGGGCGAGCCGATGCGGTGGCGAATGGCCTCGCGATCGAGCACGGTGTGGGGAATGTTGTTGGCGACGGCGACGTCCACCACTTTTCTCAGCGAGGCTTCACCGGCCTCGGTGGCGGCGGCGCGGATCGATCCGATCTGCTGGAGCTCGCAGTCGATGTTGTTGTCGCGAATGATGCGCGTCAGCCAATCGAAGGCCTCTTCGAAGAAAGCCGATTGGCGCCGGGCTTTCTCGGCCATTTCCATGGACGCGGTGCGCGGCAGCACATGCGCGCTGGTGAAGCCCGAATTGCGCGCCGAGGAGCCCTCGCCAATGGTGGTCGCCTCGACGATGGCGATGCGGGCTTGCGGATCGAGCTCGTGCAGCCGGCGCGCGACGGCGAGACCGGTATAGCCGGCGCCGATGACGGCATGATCGACGGTGATGTCGCGGCCGAGCGCCGGGCGCGGCAGGCGCTCCGGCAGCATGGCATTCCAGCCGCATTGATTGGAATAGTTCGGATAGGTCAGTCTGTTCACGGCTTTGCCTGAGATGAAAAACGGGATCGCGCCGCGGCGCGATCCCGGAGATTGTTCAATCCTTGAATGAGGCCTGCTCGGTCAGAAGCGGACCAAGGGACAAAGAGCCCTTGAGCTCAAAGCCCCAATCCAGCTTCTCGGTCCGGGCCCAGGCCTGCGAGGTCTCGGTCAACGGAACGCCACAGACATCGGCGACGATCAGCTTCTGGGCTTCCTGCCACAGCTCGACCTGCTTCTTCGGATCGGTTTCGGTACGGGCCGCCTCGATCTCTTTGTCGGCGACGTTGCAATGGCTGAAATTGGTCACCTGTCCCGGCTGCCCGATCGCGCTCTTCGAATAGAAGAATTGCGTGAGATAGGTGTCCGCCACCGGGAATCGAGCCGCCGAATATTCGACGATCGGGCTCAGATCCTTGCGGATCATCTGATGCCAGGTCGCATGCTCGACCGGCTGGAGATCGAGCTTGATGCCGGCCTTCGCCAGTTGTGCCTGCAGAATCTGGTCGGTCTGCGCATAGCTCGGCAGCTGGCTGGAGATCATCTTGATGGTGATGCCGTCCGGATAGCCGGCGTCGGCGAGCAAGGCCTTGGCCTTATCGGGGTCCGGCTGCACAAGGCCGGGCTCCGGATTGAGGCCGAGATTGTTGGACGGGACGACCGACTTGGCGACGCGCGTGAACTCGGCGCCGCGGAACTGCGCGATCTGTGCCGGGTTGGCGGCATAGGCGATCGCCTGGCGGACGCGGATGTCGTCAAACGGCTTCTGGGTGCGGTTGAGATGCATGATGCTCAGCTCCGCCGGATCGAAGATATCGACCTTGGCGCCGGGCGTAGCCTTCATGCGCTGTAGCCAGCGCTGATCGATGGTGCCGGCGACGACATCCACTTCGCCCGAGGCGAAAGCGAGGTCACGCCCGGCGGCCGCATTCAGGAAGCGGTAGATGACTTTCTCGATCTTCGGCTTGCCGCGGAAATAACCATCATGCGCCTTGAAGTTGATCGCGACGCCGGGCTCGGTGTTTTCGAGCTGGAAGGGACCGAAGCCGACCGGGTTGCGGGTGAAACCTTCGCCCCTCTCCTCATAGGCCTTCTTGCTGATGATGAAGCCGCCGGCGTAGTTGGTGAGGAGGCCCAGCATGCTCGGCACCTGGCGCGACAGCGTGATGCGAACCGTCGAGGGGTCGACTGCTTCGACGCTCTTGAAGGTCGCGTAATCGCTGGCATAGGCCGAACGCTTCGGGTCGGCGGATTTCTGCAGGCTGAAGACGACGTCATCGGCGGTCACCTCGCCATAGCCGTGCTGCCATTGCACGCCTTTGCGCAGCTTGAAGGTCCAGACAAGATTGTTGTCGGTGGCTTCCCAGCTCTCCGCCAGATCCGGCTCGATGGTCGACGGGTCGGTCGTGCCCGGCGCGAAACGCACGAGCGCGCCATAGATCCAGGCGACCAGCGTGCGGTCCGAGGTGCTGGCGGCGAAATGTGGGTCGAGATTGCCGACATCGGCGGCCGCGGCGCCGACCCTGAGCTCGGTTTTCGCGGCATAGGCCGGCAGCGCCGCGAAGGCCGTCAAGGCGGTGCAGGCCAGAAGCGTGGCGAATGCTCCTGATTTGAGACGTGAGTGAAACATTGCGAGATCCTCCATTTCAGTTTCTCGTTGCGGATAGGGTGAGGGCGGAGAGCAGGGGCCGGAAGCCGTGGCTCTCCAGCCCGTCGATGGCGGCCAGGATGCCGTCCTGCCATTCGGGATGCAGATTATCTCTGCCGATATTGCGGAACTTGAAGGCGACCTGGTCCCGGGTCATCGGGTTGGCGACATCGCCGAGCGGATGGAGCACGATCAGCTTCTTGGGCCCTTCGCCCTGATCGAGGATCACTCTGGCCGGCGTGCCGGCGGGAAAGGCCGAGGCGAAATCCGGTGCGACATCGAGCTCGATCCGGGCGGCGAGTCCCAGTACCTCGGCATCCGTCAGGCTGTCCTGCGCGACCGGCTGCAGCGCCTCGGCGCCGTGCAGCGCCGCCAGCGCGCAGCTGAAATAAAAGCTGTATTGTCCGCCTTCCAGGGAGCGCGGCGAGCGCTCATTGGCGAGTCTCAATCCTTGCGGAAAAGTCTCGATGCGCAGCGTGCGGATCTCGCGCCCGCTCTGGCGCAGCGCCAGAATGCCGTCGATCGCCGCATGCATATAGCGGCAGCACGCATAGGGCTTCAGGTAACATTTCTGCAGCTCCCAGCTGTCGCCCAGCTGTCCGAGAAGAATGCGCTGGTCGTGGTGCTCCCTATTGTCGAGAAGATCGAGCGGACCGCTCGCACCGGCGCGGGCGCGATAGGCGGCGGTCACACCGGTCACGACGGCGGGTGGAATGCCTTCCTTGACGCTGCTCCCCTGAAATTTCGTGGTCCCGGTCGGAAACATGATCGGCCCTTCGGCGCCGGCGATGGCCAAGGCATGCGCCGTCCGGACGGGATCGAGCGCGAGGAGGCGCGCCGCGGTCGCCGCCGCGCCGTAACCGACCCAGCGGCCGCTGGCATAAGTCTCGATCGTCGATGTGGGCCGCGCGCTGGCGATGCGGAGCGCGGCTTCATAACCAAGCGCTATGGCATCGAGGATCTGCGTGTCCGAGGCGCCGGTGGCCTGGCCGACGGCCAGCGCCGCGGGAATGACGCCGGCGCCGGCATGTCCCGCCGCACCCCGATGCCCGTCATCGATATCGAGGGCGCTCGCGGCGGCGCTGTTGGCCATGGCCGCGCCGGCGATGCTCGAGCGGCTGTCGGTCAGCCAGATTTGTGCATCGCCAGGACCGTAGCTGTCGAACGCGGCCTGTCGCGCGGCACTCGCCAGGGGTGAATAGAGGCCGGCCGCCGTCGCACCGATCAGATCGAGCACCAGCAGTGAAATGAAATCGCGCGTCGTCTGCGGCAGCCTGTCCTCAGGATAGCGGCTGACGAAGTCGGCAAGTTCGGCAAGGGCATGCACGTCGGAAATCTCCTGTTCAACCGGCCACGCGAATAAAATGGCCTTCCGATGCCCGGCTCCATCGCGCCGGCGGCGCCTGATAGCCGAGCGGCTTGAGGGGACTGCGCGGCGGTGTGGTGTCGGTCGCCCGCCGCTCGCGGGTCGTGCGCTGGTCTGGATGGGTGATCGGAATGGCCGAGAGCAATCGGCGCGTATAGGGATGGCCCGGACGGCCGATCACTTCGTCGCGCGGGCCGATCTCGACGATCTCGCCGAAATACATGACGGCGACACGGTCGCAGATGCGCTCGACCGCCGCGATATCGTGGCTGATGAAGAGATAGGAGACGTCGAACTCCTTCTGCAGGTCGATCATCAGCTCGATGATCTGGCCCTTGATCGCGACATCGAGGGCCGACACCGCCTCGTCCGCGATGATGAGCTTGGGCGACATGGCGAGAGCGCGCGCAATGCAGATGCGCTGGCGCTGGCCGCCGGAGAATTCATGCGGCAGGCTCGATGCGCGCGCCGGATCGAGGCCGACCTTCTCTAGCAGCCAGTGCATGCGCTGCTCGACGGCGCGGCCGGTTTCGATGCCATGGACCCGCATGGGCTCCATGATCGCCGAGCCGACGGTCTGGCGCGTATCGAGCGAGCCGAACGGATCCTGGAAGATCATCTGCACCTGGCGGCGCAATTGCGCCAGGCTCTTACGGTCCTGATAGTCGACAGTATGACCGGCGACCTGGATATCGCCGGAATGGAGCGGCGCCAGGTTGATGATCGCCTTGCCGATGGTTGATTTCCCCGATCCCGACTCGCCGACCAACCCCAATGTCTCGCCCTTGCCGATGGCGAAGGAGACGTCTTCGACGGCGTGCACGGCGCCCTTGACGCGTCCGAGCAGCCCGCCATGGACCGGAAACTGGACGACCATGTTGCGCACCACGAGCAGCGGCTCGTCGCCGGAACCGACTGGCAGCTCGCTCACGGGTTCGGCGGGGGCCGTATTGGCTGTGAGCTTGCCGACAAGGCTCGGCGCCGCCTCGATCAGGCTGCGGGTATAGGGGTCCTTCGGATGCGTGAAAACTTCCTGTACCGAACCATGCTCAATCTCGCGGCCATGCCGCATCACCAGGACGTCGTCCGCCATCTCGGCGACGACACCCATGTCATGGGTGATGAACAGGACGGCCGTGTTCGACGCGCGCTGCAGCTCCTTGAGCAATTCCAGCGTCTGCGCCTGCACCGTCACATCGAGGGCGGTCGTCGGCTCGTCGGCGATGATGAGCGAAGGATTGCAGGCGAGCGCCATGGCGATCATCACACGCTGGCGCATGCCGCCCGAGAAAGTGTGCGGATATTGCCTGACCCGCACCTCCGGGTCCGGAATGCGCACCTTTCGCATCATGTCGAGCACCGCTTCCTGCAGCTTGGCGCCGGTGAGCTTGCGGTGGATGCTGATCACTTCCGCGAGCTGCGCGCCGATCGTCTGCACCGGATTCAGCGAGGTCATCGGCTCCTGGAAGATCATGCTGATGCGGCCGCCGCGCACCTTGCGCATCGCCGCCTCCGGCAAGGTGAGGAGCTCCTCATTGCCGAGCTTTATGGAGCCTTGTGCGCGGCCGACATGTTCGGACAGCAGCCGCATGATGGCGAGCGACGTGACGCTCTTGCCGGAGCCGGACTCGCCGACCAGCGCCAGTGTCTTGCCCGGCTGGATCGCGAAGCTCAATCCATGAACGACCGTCTTGCGTCCGAAAGAAATCGTCAGGTCCTTGACGAGGAGAGCCGTGTCGGCGCGCATCAGCTGGCATCCTTCAGGCGGGGGTCGATTGCATCGCGCAGGCCGTCGCCGATCAGGTTGAGGGCGAGAACCAGAAGCAGGATCACAAGGCTCGGAAACAGCGCGAGGTGAAACGAGCTCAGGATATTGTCGAAGCCTTCGCGCACCATGCCGCCCCAGGTCGGTGTCGGGGGAGCGAGGCCGAGGCCGATGAAGGCGAGCGAGGCCTCGGTGCGCACCGCCGTCGCCATCCACAGCGAGGCCATGACCATGATTTCCGGCAGGATGGCCGGAAGAATATGGCGGAAGAGAATACGCTGACCGGAAAAACCCATGGCATGACAGGCCTGGACATATTCGCGGTCGCGCTGTGTGAGAACGCCCGCCCGGGCGATGCGGGCAAAGGCCGGTATCGCGGTGAAGGCGATGGCGATGATGATGTTGGTCAGCGTGGCGCCCATGAGAGCGACCAGCGCCAGCCCGAGGATCAGGGACGGAAAAGCCAGCACCACATCCATGATCTGCATCAGGATGATATCGGTCCGGCCGCCGGCGAAGCCCGCGATCATGCCGATGAAGGAGCCGATGATGAGGGCCACGACGATCGCCAGGAAGCCGATCGTCAGCGAATAACGCGCGCCGTATAGAAGCCTGGAATAGATATCGCGGCCGAACTGGTCGGTTCCGAGGATGTTGTCGGCGCTCGGCGGCGACAGATACATGATGATGTCTTGCGCATCGGGATCATGCGTGGTGAGCAGCGGCGCGAAGACCGCCGCCAGGACGAGGCCCAAGACGATGGCGATGCCGAACCAGGTCGAGATGTTGAGGCGCTGAAGCACCGCCCAGGCGGATTTTGACGATGCCGCATTTTCCGCGGCCGGCGAGACGGCGCTGCTCATTTGTATTGCACCCTCGGATCAAGAAAGCCGTAGGTCAGGTCGGTCAGGAGATTCACGACGACGACCATCAGCGTGTAGATGACGATCATGCCCTGCAGCAGCGTGTAGTCGCGCTGGGTCAGCGCGGTGAGGATCAGCTTTCCGAGACCGGGCCTCGAGAAGACGATTTCGGTCAGCACCGAATTGCCGATGAGGATGCCGAGATAGAGGCCGACGACGGTGGTGATCGGGATCAGGCTGTTGCCGAGCGCGTGGCGCCAGATGACGGCATATTGCGATGCGCCCTTGGCGCGCGCGGTGCGCACGAAATCCTGGTTGAGCACCTCCAGCATGGCCGAACGCGTCACGCGGGTGATGTAGGCCATCATGATCAGCGCCAGGGAGAGGGTCGGCAGGGCCATCTGGCGCAGACGGTCGAGGAGATCGCTGCCGCCGCCGGCGCTGATCACCGGGAACCAGCGCAGATGGATGGCGAAGATCATCAGCAGGATGATCGCCGCCACGAAAGCGGGAAGCGAAAGCCCGATGAGCGAAACGAGCCTGAGGGCAATGTCGGGTATGCGGTTGCGCCTGACCGCCGCCCAGACGCCGGCCGGCACGCCCAGCACGACGCCCAGGATGAGGGACGCGATGGTGAGCTCGATCGTGTAGGGCAGCACCGACATGATCTCGGCCGAGATCGACCGTCCGGTGATCATCGAGTTGCCGAGTTCGCCGCGAATGGCGTTCCACAGAAACTGACCATACTGCGTGAGGAGAGGCTGATCGAGGCCGAGGCGATGATGCAGAGCGGCGATGCTTTCGGGGCTCGCCTGATCGCCGAGAATCACCAGCGCCGGATCGCCCGGCAGGATGCGGACGATCAGGAAAACGAGGGTCAGGACGGCGAACAGCGTGAATGCCGCAAAGCCCAGGCGCTTGATCAGGAATGACACCATAACGTTGCCCTCGTTACGTGATCACGTGAGCCAAAAGGGAGGCTCGAAGCGATCATTGTCCGATCGATTGATGTGCCGGCAATGTTTTCGCAGCTTCGAAAACTCTCTTGCAGTGAATGCCTCTATCTCGGTGATGACAAACAAAAACGACCGATGAGTCAAGAAATTCTTTTAATTGAAATGAAAGTCTGATATTATTCTAATAATTAGAATATGGAGATTTGACCTTGGCAACCGGTGTGTCGTCGAATGCGATGCGGGCGCTCGACATCCTGCTCGTTCTGGGCGAGGCCGGCGCGGAAGGGTTTGCCCTGGCGGATATCGCGCAACGCATCGGCGAGGCGAAGCCCGCGGTACATCGCAGCCTTGCTTCCCTCCTGCAAAAGGGATTCGTCGAGGCGACCGGACGGCACGGCCATTATCGGCTCGGTCCGGCTATTTCAGTGCTGGCGCGCAGCCAGACGCGGCTCGAGCCACTCCTACTCAAATACCGCCCCGGCATGACTGAGTTCGCCCGGCGGACCGGACATACCGTTTACATGATGGTGCAGGCGGGCGTCGATGCGGTCTGCGCCGAGATGGTGAGCCGCTCGCCGCGCCGGCAATTCTCGATGGGGGTCGGCGGACGCGTGCCGATGGGAGTCGCGGCGGGAAGCGTCGCCTTGATGTCGTTGCTGTCCGACAACGACCGCCTGCAATTGCTGGACGCCAATGCCCAGCGTTATGTCAGCCATCCCTCCGTCCGCCATGTCGACCGGTCGATCGTGACGGCGCAGATCGATGAGGCGCGCCACCGGGGCTATGCCGTCAATATGGGGTATTATCTCCCCGGCGAAGGCGGGCTAGGTCTGCCTATTCGGGGCGCCAATCCGTTCGAGGTCAGTATCGCCATCTCCTTCACCGCGCCACTCGAAGTGATGACCGAAAAATGGATCGGTGAATCGATCACTGAATTGAAGAGCTGTCTCGCCGAGTGGGCGATGCGCGCCGAACCTCACAGTCCCGTCGTCGGTTGAGGATTCCCGCGCACCGGTTCAAATCGTGTTATTCGGCAGCCTCGATAGCGCGATCGAATACCGCAATCCGCTTTGCGAAATGATCGTCCAGACGATTGTCGCCAAGGGCTCTGTGGGCGTCCCAGGCCGCCTGCAGGGCAGCCTTGCCCTCGCGTATCGAGGCGCGATCATGTGTGCGTTCGCCAAGGATCCTCAGCGCTTCTCCGAGCTTCTCTTGCGTCTCGGCCCAACCCTCCGGAAAGCGCTCGCGATTCTTATCCTGCGCTGTCATGCGATATGGAGTTTCCTTCACCTCCTGCAGCTTCTTTCTGTTTCCTTCTTTTATGGCATTGATTATCGCCATGAGCTGAGGATTCGGCTGTCTGGCCGAATCGCGTTCGCGTAGAACCGAGATGTAGTCCCATTCCGCAAGCGCCGCGCGAAACGCCGCGATCGCCTCTTCGAGCCGCAATGGGCCTTCCTCGAGTTCCCACAACACCATGAGCGCGGAGCCGAGATCGCTCTGCGTTTCGGCCCGTCCATATTTAGCGTGGCCGCGCTCTTCGAGCGCTGCATGAAAGGCCGCTATCGCTTCCCCCAGCCGCGCCGTGCTGCCCTCGCGCCGGCCAAGCGCCGCGAGCGCGTTGCCGAGACCATTCTGGCTTTCGGCCCAGTCGCGAGGGGCGTCGGCGCGGGGCCGCTCCCCGAGCGCCGCGCGAAATGCGGAAACCGCTTCTTCCAATCTCGAGACGCTGTTCTCGCGTTGGCCGAGAATGATGAGCGCGTTGCCCAGATTGTTCTGGGTCTCTGCCCAGTCACGCGGGAATCGGTCGCGGACTTGCACTTCAAGCAATGCGCGGTAAGCCGCTACCGCTTCCTCCAGCCGCGCGGTGCCGCTCTCGCGCCGGCCAAGCGCAGTCAGCACGTTGCCGAGATTGTTCTGAGTTTCGGCCCAGTCGCGTGGAACGCGGTCGCGGGTCTGTTCCTGGAGCGCGGCGCGAAACGCGGCTAGGGCTTCCTCCAGCCGCACCGTGCCAACATCGCGCTCGCCAAGTTTCCAGAGTGCATAACCGAGAGAATTCTGCCGAGTGGCCCAGAGAAGCGGCAACCTGCTTCGGTCCGATCTCTCAAGCTGTGCGCGAATTTCGCTTACGCTCGCCCCGATCGTCTCGATGTTGCTCACAGCGAGCACTCTTCCACCGCTGCGTGCGAGCCCCGAGAGCGAGAGGTCAAAAGCCAACGATCTGTAGTGCCGGGATCGCTCGAGATCCCATTTCTTGACCTCGGCGGAAGCCAATCTGTATTTCTGCGCCGCCTTGCGATGATCGAAGGCCAACATTGCCGTCTCGGCTTCGCGCGCGAAGGTGGCTGCGACTTCCAGGTGACGGGCGCCAAGCTGCGCTTCGGTTTCCTTCAGCTGACGCGACACATCCATGGCGCGCGCGCTGGCCTTGGCGCGATAGTCCTGCGCCAAGGGAATGGCGCCTTCCGCTTCCGCCCGATCGGCGAGGTCGGTCAGGCGTGTGATCTCGGGGTCGATGCGTTCTATCCGCTCGCGCTTGGCCAGCAGTTCCTTCACCTTCGCGGCGCCGGCGCGCAGCTGCTGGTCGAGCCCATCCGGTCCCGCCGTCATGTCAACCTGCAGGGCCTTCAGCATCCCGTAGAGCGTGTCGAGCGGCAGGTCTTCCGTCTTCGCCAGTTGCTCTACCTTGCGGCGAAGATCCTGGGGCAGGACACTGATGGTGAGCAGAAGCTCGCGCCGGCCCGCGGTGAGACGCGCTTCATCGTTGCTGCCGTCTTCCGCCTTGCCGCCAAAATAGAGAAGCCGTGTCAGCGTCTCGTTCACCCACGGTCGCTGGTAGCCTTGCGTCTTGAGATAGACTTCTTCCGTCACCATCCGCATGACGATGCCGAATTCGTTGCCGTTCATCGCCGCCAGATGACGCAACACAGCCGTCGCGTAGGGGCTGTTGACACCTTGCGGCCCGTCGAGCGCCGGGCGCCCCGGTTCGGCGGCAAAGCTGATGACGGTTCCAAATGTCGTCGTCGCTGGCTGGTTGTTATCGAGGACAGTCACGCCTTTGCTGCCGAGATTGAGGCCATTGGCCAGGATAGGCACGGCCTCGGATGCCGAGTCGCGTTTCAGTGTCGCGGCCGGGGGAAATGGATTGGTGCGGCAGGCATCGAGGAATATCAGGGTGATCGGCACCGTCGTCTTCAATTGATCGATGAGCGGCGACAGGGCCACCAGTTTTCGATCGGCATTGCCAAGTGCCGCGACATCGGAATCGATGGGGATCAGCCAATTCTCGCCGCCCGCCTCGATGCCGTGACCCGAATAATAGACCACCGCCACGTCGGCGCCTTCGGCATCACTGACGAAATTCTTCAGATCACGGTGCAAGCGCCGGGCATTGAGATCGTTCAGGGTGGTCACCGCGAAGCCCAATCCGGTGAACAGCCCGGTCATGGCCTGCGTGTCGTTCGCCGGATTGGCCAAAGGCGTCAAATGCTCATATTTGCCCTGGCCGATGACCAGGGCCACGCCTTTCAAGGGTTTCGCCGTTTCGGCCGGGGCGGCGCTCACCCAAACGAATGTCAGGGCCAGAATGGCCAGGATGCCGACGAAGATATCTTGCCCTGTGCGCCTCACAGTCTCTCCTGCCGCCACCTTCCAGAATGCCTTTCCGTAGAGGCATGTTTATGACAGCAAATTGGCCGCCGCGAGGCAAGGCCGGAGCATCGGCCCGAAAAGTGCGTGCGGTTTTCGGGTAAGCCGATGCGCAGACCTCCGATGCTCTAAAGTCCCGTCGTCGGCTGCGGGTTGGTGCCGTCGAAATACCGCGTATAGCGGAAAGGCTCGGGATCGACGCAAGGCGTGGCGCCGGTGACGAGATCGGCCATCAATTTGCCGGCGCCCGGTCCCAGACCGAAGCCATGGCCGGAGAAACCGGTCGCCAGATAGAGCCCCGGCAATTGCGCGAGCGGCGACATCACCGGCACGGCATCGGGGGTCGCGTCGATCACACCGCCCCAGCGCTGCGCGATTTGGAGATCGCGAAAGGCTGGGAAATACTCCTTGAGGCTCGCCGCCGCCTCATCGAGGATCGCGGTGACGGGCTCGGGATCGAGGACGCGTACCTCTTCGAAAGGCGACGTCTCGTCCAATGCCCAGCGGCGCTTGAGCCGCGCCTCGTCGAAGAAACGCTTGCCGAATCTCAGACGCAGTCCGCTCCAGTCGACTTTCAGAGCCGGCAAGAATTCGCGGAACAGGAGAAATGAATCGGGCAGGATGTCGGCCACCGACAGATGCCGGTGGGCGATGGTGTAGCCGCCATCGAGGCGTTTGCGCAGCGAGAATTTGCCGGCCGAGCAGGAGCGCGCGAGCGGCGTCTCGATCGGGGCCGAGCGCATCACCGAATTGACGACCGAGAGCTGCGGGAAGGCGATGTCGAGATTGCCGAGGAAACGGCGCGACCAGGCGCCGCCCGCCAGCACCACCGTGTCGCAGGCGATGCGGCCCTTTTCGGTGACGACCGCCGAGACTTTGCCGGCCGAGGTTTCGAGGCCGCGCACCGCACATTGGGTGAGGATTTTGGCGCCTTTCTTGCGGGCGCCTTGCGCCATGGCGGGAGCCGCCATGAAAGGCTCGGCGCGGCCATCGGCCGAGGTGAAGAGGCCGCCCTTCCAGCGCCGTGTTGCGCCGGGCTGCAGACTCTCTGCCTCCTCACCCGACACGATGCGCGTGTCGAGGCCGAAAGGCTTGGCATTGCGCTCCTGCCAGCTTTCGCGCGCCGCCAGTTCCGCATCGGTCTCGCAAAGATAAATGATTCCGCTCTGGCGAAAGCCGGTCTCGCCGCCGATCCGCGCATTCATGCCGCGCCAGGCGTCGAGGGCCACCAGGATCAGTGGAATTTCGCGGGGATCGCGGCCCATCTGACGACACCAGCCCCAGTTGCGGCTCGATTGCTCCCCGGCAATGACGCCTTTTTCGAGCAAGGTCACGTCGATGCCGCGCTCGGCAAGCTCCAGCGCCGTCGCCACCCCGATGATGCCGCCGCCGATGACGGCGACCGCGGTCCGCTTCGGGACTTCCGTATCGGAATAGATGTGGTCGGGCGTGACGGGCATGACGGCGCCTTGAGGTGCTGGGTGTTGCTTTCGTAGCCCGCTTTAGGGAAAAGCTCCACAAGACCTTGGTCGTCCCGCCTTCAATCGTCACGAGGCGAGGCAAGCGCCGAAGTACGGTATCCTGCCAGGAGAGAGTCATGACCACAGATCAACTTATTATACCGCGCATTGCGCCCACGCTCACGACGGAACGGCTTCTCCTGCGCCCCATCGTTCTCGATGACTTCGCCGGCTATGAGAAATTGATGGCGTCGCCACGCTCTATGTATATGGGCGGGCCTTTCGACCAGGCGGCGGCCTGGGGCCTGTTCTGCCATGAGGTGGCGCTCTGGCATCTCGCCGGGCATGGCGGACTGTCGATCGAGCTGCGTGCGACCGGCGCCTGTGTCGGCCAGGTCGGGATCAATCATGGGCCGCTGTTTCCCGAGCGTGAACTCGGCTGGCAGCTCTATGAATCTTATGAAGGCAAAGGCTACATCACCGAGGCGGCCCGCGCGCTCTTGAGCTGGGCCTTTGGCGAGCTCGGCCTGACCACCCTTATCAGCTATGTCGATCCCGGTAATCGCCGATCGATTGCGGTTGCGCAGCGTCTCGGCGGTGTCCTGGATTCTTCGGCGCCGCGGCAGGACGCGACCGACCTCGTCTTTCGCTACACGCCGCGAAGCTAATCAACCGCCGTCACTTCGTAGCCGGCTTTGCGCAGAAGCTCCACCAGGCCTTGTTCACCCGGCAGATGTCCGGAACCCACGGCGATGAACGCATTGCCTTCAGCCAGCAGGGGCAGAGCGCGCTCGGCCATCAACCGGTTCCGCCTGTCGATCATTTCATTCTGCAGATAGGCCGAAATCTCGGGGTCGGATTGTTCCTCGAGTGCACCATGTTTGCCTAAAAGCCAGAGGCTCGCCATCCGCCGCGCGAGATAGAGCTGTATCATTGTCTCGGCAACGTCATCGGCCTGATTGGCGTATTTCGCCGTCATGACCAGCATGCGCGCCTGCTGCTCGAACGGTGCTCCGGCGAGGATAGCTAACTGTTCCTCGACCTTTTCCAGTCCGATCACGGGAACACCACGGCTCTTCGCCAGCTGGCCGATGGCCCGGTCGAGCATCGGCAGGCCGGCTTTCTGGCGTTGCATCTCGCAGGTCGAATAACTCAGCATGACGGCCACCATCCAAGGCTGGACGGCGCCGAGCGTGACCATCCGCTCAGGCGGTATCTGCGGGGCGTCGCGGATGAAATACTCGTCTTCATCCGCAATGAGGTCCCACATGTCCTGGCCGAGCGGCATCGCCGTGAAGCGGGCATTGCGATAATAAGCGCGCAGATGATCGGCCGGATTGACGACTTCTTTGACTTCCAGCGCGACGACGCTTGCCGTCTCGATTGCGTCACGTGCCGCATCGGGCAATGCGTGAACACGCGGATCGGTCAGATGGATCGTGCCGAAGAGATGTGACGGCTTCGCCTTGCCGGTCTTGTCGGTGATGCGCCAGAGGACCGCTCGTCCATTGGGAATATCCCTCTCGGCGGCTGCCAGACTTGCGCTCAATTCCGGCGCCGTCGTCTCGAGTGCCGGCAGGAGATTCGTGCCGGTGCAGACCGACGGCTCGGCGGCTATCGCGATCTTGATGCCGAGCAGGAGAGTGATGATGGTGGCGAGGAGACGCATCGGCATCAGGCCCTCGGATGCGCCTTGGCATATTGCTCGAGCAGATGCGTGGTGTTGACTTCGGTATAGACCTGGGTGGTCGACAGCGAGGAATGGCCGAGCAGTTCCTGGATGGTGCGCAGATCGGCGCCGCCGGCGAGGAGATGGCTGGCGAAGGAATGGCGCAGCGCATGCGGCGTCGCGGTATCGGAAAGTCCCAAGGCGCCACGCAGCCGGGCGATCAGAAGCTGGATATTGCGGGCATTGAGCGGCCCACCCTTCACGCCGCGGAACAAAGGCGCCTTGGCATCGAGTGCCAGCGGGCAGAGCGCAATATAACGATCGATCGCGGCGCGTGCGGCTTCGATCACCGGCACGATTCGGGTCTTGCCGCCTTTGCCGAGTATTGTGAGTGGGTCGTGGTTCGCCTGCTGCGGCGTGAGGCTCAAGGCTTCGGAGATGCGCAGGCCACAGCCATACAGCAAGGTCAGCACGGCGGCGTCGCGCGCCGTGACCCAGGCCGGTGTTTCTTCGCCGGCGAGCGTGTCTGCCTTGATCACCTCGCGGGCCGCGCCCGCCGTCAAGGGCTTCGGCACGCCATGCGGGATTTTCGGCGCCCGCAGCACGCTCAGCGCGGCATTGCTCAGGATCTTGCGCCGTTCGAGAAAGCGGAAATAGGTGCGGATCGCAGAGAGCTGACGGGCCAAGGTGCGGCTGCCATTCCCCTCGTTGCGCCGGCGCGCCAGGAAGGCGCGGAAATCGGACGGGGTCAGGCCCGAAAGATCGGCCAGCGTCGCCGGCCCACCCAGATGATCGGCGAGGAAAGCCATGAACTGGCCGATATCGCGGCCATAGGCATCGAGCGTATGGACGGAAGCGCGCCGTTCGGTTCTGAAGTAAGCCAGCCACGCCGCGACGGTCTTGGCCGTCTCGGGCGCGGCATGGAAAAGCTCAAGGTCAGAGGTCTCGGCCATGGGCCGAGATTAGCGCCGAAAAGGTTACCGGATAACCCATAACCGTCACCCCGGCGAAAGCCGGGGCCCATTCAATAAGAGCAATCTGAGCGGAATTGATCGCGCTGAGAGAATTTAATGGGTCCCGGCTTTCGCCGGGATGACGTCAGATCTTATCAAATCGCCTGGCCGGTCTTCTTCCAGTCGGCGAGGAAGGATTCGATGCCTTTGTCGGTCAGCGGGTGCTTGACCAGGCCCTTCAGCACGGCGGGCGGCACGGTCGCGACATCGGCGCCGATGAGGGCCGCTTCCTTCACGTGATTGGCGGTGCGGATCGAGGCGGCGAGGATCTCGGTGTCGAAATCGTAATTGTCATAGATCTGGCGGATCTCGCGGATGAGCTCCATGCCGTCGATATTGATGTCGTCGAGGCGGCCGATGAAGGGCGAGATGAAGGTGGCGCCGGCCTTGGCGGCGAGCAGCGCCTGATTGGCGGAGAAGCACAAGGTGACATTCACCATGGTGCCGGCCTGGCTCAGCGTCCGGCAGGCTTTGAGGCCGTCGAGGGTCAAGGGCACTTTTACCGTGACATTCTTGGCGATCTTGGCGAGCTTCCGGCCCTCGGTGACCATGCCGTCGGCGTCGAGCGCCGTCACCTCGGCGCTCACCGGACCTTCCACGGCTGCGCAGATCTCGGCGATCACCTCTTTGAAATCACGGCCGGATTTGGCGATCAGCGTGGGGTTGGTGGTCACGCCATCAAGGAGGCCGGTGTCGGCCAGTTCCTTGATTTCCTTGATTTCTGCGGTGTCGACGAAGAATTTCATGACGATATCCTTAGAGGCTTTCTTGGGTTGGGCAAATTAGTCCCGGGGGTCGGCCCTGACAAGGTCAAAGCGCATCCGCCTGGCGCGGATCGAAGCCGGTGTCGGCCACGACCGACGCACAGAGCTGCTCGAAATAGCGCGTCAATGCCGCATCGTCATGACGGAGCGTGCGGCCGTCGAGAGCATGGATGGGGCGGACGAGGCGCAGGCTGTTGGTGAGGAACACGGCTTCCGCTTCGTGAAGCTCCGCCGGTGCCAGCTCCCTTTCCTCAGCTTGCGTCAGAGTCAGCAGCTTTAGGCGCGCGATGCCGGGAAGGATACCGGTGGTAAGCGGTGGAGTCGCGAGCCGGCCGTCCTTGAGCAGGAAGATATTGGCGATGCTCGTCGCTGCGACGCGGCCTTTTGTGTTGAGCAGCAGCGCGTCATCGCATCGGGCCGCGGCGGCTTCCCGCGCCGCCAGAATATTATCGACGTAGGACAGAGTCTTGAGACGCGATGCGGGTGATGTCTCATTGCGCCGGATTGTCGAAGTGATGAGCGTCGCCGGCGCGAAGAGCATTCCCCTGATCCAGGGCGCCAGCGTGACGAGCAGGCTTGGCGCACTGCCGTCGGCGGCAAGGCCGCGCACGCCGGCGCCGCGCGTCAAGGTGATGCGCAATATCCCGTGCCGATGCGGCGTGGCACGCAACGCCTCGCCGATGGCGCCCTCGATGTTGCCACGCTCGGCCGGGATGCCGAGCGTCCTGGCGGCTTCGATCATGCGGTCGAGATGCTCGGCGACCCAGACGGGTATCCCATTGAAGACAGCGATCGTCTCGAAGATGCCGTCGCCCAGCAACAGGCCGCGGTCGCCGGGATCGACGGCGAGGCTGCCGGTGACAAGCCCGCCGTTGAACCAGACGGTTGCGCTCACCGCGCCACCTTCAGGAAATTACGCAAGATGTCATAGCCATGTTCGGTGAGCACCGACTCGGGATGGAATTGCACGCCATAGGTCGGATGGCTCTTGTGCGCGAGCCCCATGATCTCGCCATCCTCGGAACGCGCGGTGACGGTCAGAGGCTCATCGCCCGCAAGCTCGACGATGAGCGAATGATAACGTCCGGCATTGAAACCGTCGGGCAGGCCTTTCAGCACACCATCGCCCTGATGGCGGATGGCGGAGGCTTCGCCATGCATTGGGCGCTTGGCGCGGGTGACCTTGCCGCCAAAGGCCTCGCCGATACATTGATGGCCGAGACAGATGCCGAGAATGGGAAGCCTGCCGGAAAGTTGGCGCACCACATCGAGCGAGACGCCGGCTTCATGCGGCGTGCAGGGGCCGGGTGAAATCACGATGCCCTTCACATCATCGTCGATCCGGTCGGTGGTGAGCGCGTCATTGCGCTTGACCTCGGCTTCCGCACCCAGCTCGCGCAGATACCGCGTCACATTGTGAACGAAGCTGTCGTAATTATCGATGACGAGGATCATGGCTCGAAGCTCGCGGCGATGCGCGTCACCTTGGTGAGCGTCTCTTCATACTCATCCGCCGGATTGGATTTGGCGGTGATGCCGCCGCCGCCCTGGAATTCGGCGCGGCCGCTTTGGAACAGCACGGTACGGATGGCGATGTTGAGATCCATCCCGCCGGTGAAGCTCAAAAATCCGATCGAGCCGCAATAGACATTGCGCGGCACCCGCTCGATCTCGGCGATGATCTCCTGGGCGCGCATCTTCGGCGCCCCGGTGATCGAGCCGCCGGGAAAACAAGCGGCAATGAGGTCGCCGCGGCTTTTGTCCGGTGCGAGCCGGCCGGTGACCACGGAGGTCAGATGATGCACCGAGGCGTAGGTTTCGAGCCCGCACAGGACCGGCACCTGCACCGTGCCGGGCTCGGCGACGCGGGATAGATCGTTGCGCAGGAGATCGACGATCATCACATTCTCGGCGCGGTCCTTGCGGCTCGCCAGAAGCTCGGCCTTCAGCTCGGCATCGATGCTGGCATTGGCATCGCGCCGCCGGGTGCCCTTGATCGGGCGCGCCTCGGCGAGGCTGCCGTCGAAGCTGATCAGGCGCTCAGGCGAGCTCGAGGCGATCTTCACCGTGCCATAATCGAGAAAGGCGCCGAAGGTCGCCGGGTTGCGCTGGCGCAGATTGAGATAGAAGGCGAGCGCATCGAAGCTTGACGGAATAGTTGCCGTGAAGCGCTGGGCGATATTGGCCTGGAAGATGTCGCCGGCGAGAATGTAGTCGATGGTGCGCTGGATCGCCGTTTCGTAATCGGGGCGGGTGAAATTCGACTGCCAGCCGGTGATCACATGGTCGCCGGACAGCGGCGCTTCCGGCTCCAGGCAGATCTGCTCGACCTCGGCGAGGCGCTCCTCGGCGCGCAGGAGGCGCGCTTCGGGCTCGGTCTCCGGAAAACCGGTCGAGACGATCCAGCAGCGCCGGGCCTGGTGATCGAAGGCGACGACCGTGTCGTAAGCGTGAAGGGCGATGGGCGGAATATCGGGCGCCGGAGTCCGCGCTTTGATCTGCGGCTCGAGCAGGCGGGCGAATTCATAAGCGATATAGCCGGCGAAGCCGCCCTGGAACGGCGGCAGCTCGGCTGCCGGATCAAGGCTCCAGCGCTTCAACCGACGGTCGAGACGGGCGAGGGCCGCGAGGCCGCCTTCGCCTTCCGCCAAGGTAAAGGTCTCGAACGGGTCGGCGGCGATATAGGAATAGCGGCCGAGCTCGCCCTGCTGGGCCGCGCTGTCGAGAAAGGTCACGTCCTTGCGGCGCGCGAAACGGCGCAGCAGCAGCGCCGGATCGCGGTAAGCGATCTCGCGCCGGAGCACTTCGCCCGTGGACGCAGGGACATGTTTCATGGCCGCATGATATAGGCAATGCCGTCTCCTTTCGCCATGGGCTTGTCCCTGAGGACGAGTTGGCGCAAGGCTCACCATCATGCCCGCCGATTCCCCGGTCACCGCCGATGTCCTGCTGCCGCTCGCGCTCGAGGGGCCTTATACCTATGCGGTGCCACCGGGCTTGGTGGTCGCGCCCGGCGATTATGTCGAAGTGCCGCTGGGGCCGCGCTCCTTCATCGGCTGCGTCTGGAAGCTGGGCGAGGGTGATGGCGGCGGCAAGACCTTGCGGCCGATCGTCCAGAAGTTCGATCTGCCGCCCTTGAGCGATACACATCGTGCCTTCATCGACTGGGTGGCGCAGTATTATCTGGAACCGCTCGGCAATGTGCTGCGGCTCTGCCTCCGCGCGCCCGGCGCTTTTGGCGAGAGCAAAGGTGACGTCGCCTATCGCATCGGCCCCCACCGGCCGGCCAAGCTCACCGCGCAGCGCGCCCGCGTCCTCGATATCGCGCGCGAGGGTCTGGCGATGAAAGCCTCCGAGCTCGCCGAGCTCGCCGGCGTCGGCACATCGGTGGTGAAGATGCTGGCCAAAGCCGGCGCGCTCGAAGTGGTGGCGCTGCCGCCGCATCGCGCGTTCCCTGTGCCTGATCCCTCCGCCGGCAAGCTCGCGCTGTCGCAGGCGCAGGAAGAAGCGGCGCGGGAATTGCGCGCGCTTGTCACCCGGCGCGCGCAAGGCACGCTGCTGCTCGACGGCGTCACCGGATCGGGCAAGACGGAAGTCTATTTCGAGGCGATGGCGTCGGCGCTCGCTTCCGGCCGCCAGGTGCTGCTGCTGCTCCCCGAGATCGCGCTCACCCAGCAATTCATCGAACGCGTCGAGCGGCGCTTCGGCACCCTGCCAGCGACCTGGCATTCCGGCATGCGGCCGCGCGAGCGCGAACGCGTCTGGCGCGGCGTTGCCGATGGTGGTGCCCGTATCGTCGTCGGCGCGCGCTCGGCGCTGTTCCTGCCCTGGGCGCGGCTCGGCCTCATCGTCGTCGATGAAGAGCATGAGAGCGCCTACAAGCAGGAAGACGGCGTGCCCTATCATGCGCGCGACATGGCGATCGTCTATGGCGCGCTCGGCAAGTTCCCGATCGTGCTCGCTTCCGCCACGCCGTCGCTCGAAAGCCTCGTCAATGCGGAGCGTGGCCGCTACACCCATGTGCAGCTCGCGGTCCGCCATGGCGCCGCCGAATTGCCGCCGAGCCATATCATCGACATGCGCCAGACGGCGCCGCCCTCCGGCTCATGGCTGTCGGATCCATTGGCCAATGCGGTGAGCGAGACGCTCGCCAGGGGCGATCAGGCGCTGCTTTTTCTCAACCGGCGCGGCTATGCGCCGTTGACGCTCTGCCGCGCCTGCGGCCATCGCTTCGATTGTCCGAATTGCGCCGCGTCGCTGGTCGAGCATCGTTTCCGCAAGCAGCTGATGTGCCATCATTGCGGCCATACCGAAGCGATCCCCGGCCAATGCCCCAAATGCGAAACGCCGGGCAAGCTGGTGCCCTGCGGGCCGGGCGTCGAGCGGCTCGCCGAGGAAGTGGCGCAGCGTTTTCCCGAGGCGCGGCTCACCATATTGTCGAGCGATCTGGCGCGCGGCACGTTGCTGAAAGATGCGATCCGCGAGGTGACCGATGGCGTGCATAATCTCGTCATCGGCACGCAGCTTGTCGCCAAAGGCCATCACTTTCCACATCTCACCCTCGTCGGTGTGGTCGATGCCGATTTCGCGCTCGATTCGAGCGATCCGCGCGCCGGCGAGCGCAGCTGGGCGCAAATGGCGCAAGTGGCGGGGCGCGCCGGGCGCGGCGAGAAGCCGGGCCGCGCGCTGATCCAGACCTATAGGCCCGATCATGCGCTGATGCGCGCTCTGGCGGCGGGTGATCGCGACGGCTTTCTCGCCGAGGAGAAACGCCTGCGCGAAGGCGCCGAGCTGCCGCCCTACGGCCATCTCGCGGCCATCGTCATATCGGGGCGCGACGGACACGAGACCGAACGCTTCGCCCGCTCGCTGCAGCCGCTCGCCCCTTATGCGGATGGCGTGCATGTGCTGGGCCCGGCGCCGGCGCCCTTGCATCTGGTGCGCGGGCTGCATCGCTGGCGCTTTCTTGTGCGGGCGCGCCGCGGCATCAATGTGCAGGCCTATCTCAAGGCCTGGCTCGGCGACATCAAGCCCAAGGGATCGCTGCGGCTGGCGATCGATGTCGATCCGTACAACTTTCTTTAGTCCGTTTGCTCCGCCGCGAGCTGGCGCCACTTGGCGGCATAACGCGCCATCAGCGCCGGCGCTTTCGGGTCCACGCGGTCGAGCGACAAAGCGAGCTCGGGCAGCTTGCCGTCTTCGCTCATCAAAGCCAATACCATGGCGCCTTGCGTGGTGCCGTCGCGCAATTGCGAGGCAAGCACCTTCTGCTTCGGGCGCAAGGCCGCGAGGCATGAGAGAAATACCGGGTTCTTGGCGAACGGCCCGTCGACGATGATGTCGCCCTTCGACTTCACCGCGGCGAGCGAGCGGTCGACCATCAGCGCGCAATAAAGTGCTGCGAGTGTCGCGCGTTCTTCCTCGCTTGCAGGCGCGGGACCTCTCACCAGGCCTTTATTGCCGGTGCCGGGCATCGGGCCGCCCGAGTCGGTGAAGGAGGGAAGCGCGAAGCTCTCTTGCGAGAGAATGTCGGCGAGCGCCTTGAAGCTCGCCGCTTCCGCCGACGCGCCGCGTGAGAGGATTTCGAATTCGCGCCCGCCCATGAAACGGCAGCAGGCGACGGGTTTGCCCCAGATATCGGTATTGGTCACCGTATCGCGCTCGGGGTCAAGCTCGGTGATGCCGGTGTCGGTGTCGAAGCCGATGATCCAGGTGCCGGTCGACAGAAGCGTGAAGTGTTTGCGGCCGCCGGCGAGGTAGCGCAGATAATTGGCGCTCGAATCATGGATGCCGGCGAGAACATCGCCGCGCCCGCGGAAACGGCCGCCGCGGAATTCGTCCTTCAGCGTGCCGGTCACTTCCCAGGCCTTGGCCCAGGGGGCGAAATGTTTGTCCCAACCGCGCAAGCGCGCCAGCGACGAGAAGCTGTTGTCGCGCACATCCATCAGCTGCGACTGGCACGACATGCTGGCGACCTCGATCACCGCCTTGCCGCTGAGCAGATAGCCGACATACTGGATCCAGGGCAGGATGGTTCTGACCTTGGCGAAATCCTCAGGGAGCGTCTCTTCCTGCCAGAAGAGCTGCATGCCATGGGTCAGCGCCATCGGCAGAAGTGGCCCGAAGACTTCCGAGAAAGGCGGCTCGATCTTGCGATAGGCCTCGATGATCTCGGGCGGCGGCTCGGCCATGTAGTCCATCACCGGCAAGGCCAGGGAGCCATCTTCGGCGAGACAGGCGATCGCCGCGCCATGGGCTGAAGGCACGACGACGTCGATCGGCAGCACCGCGTCGAGATCGGGCAGATGTTTGGCGCAGAAGGCGATCAGCGGCTTGGGATCGAGATGGAGAAAGGGTGGGCCGGCGCCATGGCGGCTCGCCATCTTGCGTTCGGCCAAAGGTTTGCCGGCGCTGTCGAAGAGCACGATCTTGCTGTTGGTCGCCCCGACATCGACGACGGCGATGCCGCGCACATTATTTCCCGTCATGATCCCCTCTGTGCGGCGCCCCCCGGCGCCCGATCACAGATTTTTGTACATGATCGTGGTGGAGTCGAGACGATCTTTATGGGTGTCGCGGCAATAGCCGGGGATGATACCGGTGGTGTGGTAGCCGATGGCGGCGTAAAGCGGCTCGGCCGCGTCGCCGGTGCGGGTGTCGAGGGTGAGCAGGTAACGCCGCAACCGGCGCGCCTCGTCCTCGATCGCCGCCATCAGCGCCTTGGCAATGCCCTTGCGGCGGAAATCCGGATGCACCAGCAATTTGCGGATCTCGGCGCGATGCGGCTGATTGGCCGGGGTATCGTAATCGAGCTGCACCGCGCCGGCGATGCGCGCGCCGTCTTTCGCCACCAGGAGCAAACGTGTGCCGCTCGCCACCGGACCCGCAACCTTGTCGCGCCAGAAGGCTTCAGCGTCTTTCATGCTGTGCGGCATGATGAAGCCGATGCTGGCGCCGGCATGGACGCAGTCATGCAGCAGTCGCGCCAGTTCCGGCAAGTCGCGCAAAATGTCGTCTGCGCTGAAGAGCGCGAGGTTTGTCGTCATATCTCACACCATGAAGATCAGATAGCGGGCCGGGATTTTCTTCGGTGTCGCGAAGCTGCTGGGCCCGAAGAGCTGGTAACGCAGGCAGTCGCCGGCCTTCAGCTCATAGGTCGTCTCGCCGACAGTGATCTCGAGCTGGCCTTCGAGCAGGACGAGATGATGCTCGAGACCTTGTTTCGGCGCCTTGTCGTAGTCGATGCGCGTGCCGGGGCCGATCTCGCCCTCGATCACCTCGCCCGAGAGGGGCGGCGCCGGCGGCGACACGGCGCGGCGCTTGAAGCTGATCTCGGGGTCACTCCACAAGGTCTGGGCGTTCCGGCGGATGAGCGGCGCGAAGCCGTCCTCGGCCATATGCATCAGGCGCGACAGCGTCAGGCCGAAAGCGGCGCAGAGCTTGCCCAGCATGCTGGTGGTCGGGCTGATGGCGAAATTTTCGAGCCTCGACAAAGTCGCGCGGCTCACCCCACTGCGGCCGGCCAGCTCGTCGAGCGACCAGCCGCGGTCGATGCGCAGGGCCTTCAGGCGCTGGGCGATCCGTCGGTCGACGGCGTCGTCCATGGTTTCCGTGTTTTCCATATTTGAGATATTTTCTCGAATATGGGAAATTGTCAAGAGACCGCGACTTAGAGCCCTTCCCATTTTGATCGAATCTTTTCGATTCGATCAAAATGGGAAAAAGGGCTCGAATACATATAGTCTTGAGCGCTTCCTTATCGCCAAAGTCGAGCAACTTTGGCGGGAAGCGCTCGAGCCTTTCTGGACCTTTCGGGATTCAGGTTGTAGGGTCCGCCCGAAAATTTGATCAAATGGAGCCGTCGCAATGTCGAAGTCGAAGCATGCCGATCTCAAGAAGAAGATCATCTGGGTCTGCCGTCAGATGAACGAGATGGGCATCAATCAGGGCACGTCGGGCAATGTCAGCGCCCGCACCGAGGACGGCTTTCTGATGACGGCGTCGGGCGTTCCCTATGACATCATGGATGTCGAGCATATCGTCGAGATGGATCTCGATGGCGGCTATTACGGCAAATACCTGCCCTCGACCGAATGGCGCATGCATATGGACATCTTCAAGGCGCGGCCCGAGGCGGGCGCCATCGTGCATACACATTCGATCTACGCCACGGCGCTCGCCACCTTGCGCAAGGATATCCCGCCTTTCCATTACATGATCGGCGTCACCGGCGGCTCGACCTTGCGGGTCAGCGACTATGCCGAATTCGGCACCCAGGCGCTCTCCGACACGATGCTCGAGGCGCTGAAGGACCGCACCGCCTGCCTCCTCGCCAATCACGGCCAGATCGCCTTCGGGCCCAATCTCGACAAGGCTCTGTGGCTCGCGGGCGAGATCGAGACGCTCTGCCATCAATATTGGGCGGCCTGCCTCGCCGGCAAGCCGGTCATCCTCAAGGACGCGCAGATGAAGACGGTGCTGGCGCGCTTCAAGACCTATGGCAAACAGGCCGGCGAGCTGAAAGGCGGCGAGGCGCTGGCGGTGATCGCGCCGACGCGCCGCGATGCACCCAAAGCCAAAGTCGAAAAGAGCAAGAAAGACAAGTCCAAGAAAGACAAGAAGGCCAAGGCGAAGTGATTTCCAATGTGTCGTCGCTGGCGCGCGAACTGCGCCGGCATGCGGATGAGAATGGGCCGATCCGGATCGGCGTCGCCGGCGCCGGACAGATGGGCACCGACCTTGCCGTGCAGCTTGCCCGCATGGAGGGCTTGCGGCTCGCGGCCATAGCCGAGCTCAATATCCCCAATGCGCAAGCGGCACTTCTCCTCGCTGGTCATACGCGGGAGGATTTCGCCGAGGCGAGATCCGCCCAGGATATCGACCGGCTGATCGAGATGAAGAAGATCGCCATCGCGAGCGATCTTCAGGCGCTCGTCGCCGCCGGGCGCATCGATGTGGTGATCGACGCCACCGGCAATCCCAATACGGGCGCGGTCTTCGCACTCGCCGCGATCAAGGCCGGCAAGCCGATCGTGATGCTCAATGTCGAGGCCGACATCACCATCGGCCGCTTTCTGCATGAGGAAGCGCGCCGCGCCGGCGTCGTCTATACGGGGGCTGCGGGCGATGAGCCGGCAGCCGCCCTCGAGCTCATCGGCTTCGCGCAGTCGCTCGGCCTGTCGATCGTCTGCGCCGGCAAGGGCAAGAACAATCCGCTCAAATTCGACGCGGTGCCGGCCGACTACGAGAAGGAAGCGCGCGAGCGCAACATGAATGCGCGCATGCTGGTCGAATTCGTCGACGGCTCGAAGACCATGGTCGAGATGGTGGCGATCGCCAATGCGACCGGTCTCGTGCCGGATGTGCCGGGCATGCATGGCCCGGCAGCGACGCGCGACGAACTGGCCGACGTGCTGATCCCCAAATCCAAAGGCGGCGTGCTCAACAAGACCGGCTGCGTCGATTATTCGATCGGCAAGGGCGTGGCGCCCGGCGTCTTCTGCATCGTCGAGGCCGATCATCCGCGCGTCATCGAGCGCATGATCGATCTGAAGGTCGGCAAGGGCCCGTATTTCTCGCTGTTCCGGCCCTTCCACCTGACCAGCCTCGAAGTGCCGATCTCGGCGGCGCATGCGGTGCTGCACAAGGAAGCCGACATGGTGCCGCTCGATCACCCGGTGGCGGAAGCGATCGCTCTGGCCAAACGCGATCTCAAAGCCGGCGAGACGCTCGGCAAGATCGGCGAGACGGAATATCGTGCCTGGGCGATGACCTGGGGCGAAGCCCGTCAGGCCAACGCTCTCCCCGTCGGCCTCGCCGAGCGCGCGAAAGTGGTGAAGCCGGTGAAGGCCGGCAGCTATCTCACCTATGACAATTGCGTGCCCGACGATACGCTGACCATCACCCAGATCCGCCGCCGCCTCGACCAGGCGGATGCGCGGTTTCTCGCGGCGGCGGAGTAGGGCTATCCGGAGTTTCCCCCTCTCCCGTCCGCAGGATGGGAGAGGGTGGCCGAAGGCCGGGTGAGGGCTCTTTGCCTGACATTCTTGGCTGTTTCAGAAGAGCCCTCATCCGCCCTGTCGGGCACCTTCTCCCATTGCTGCGCAACGGGAGAAGGGGAAATTGATCATCCCGCAATCGCCTTTGCAATATCCCCCGCGTGTTTGCGGATATGCGGCACCGCGACGGTTTCGAAGAACTGGCCGCGGGTCAGCGTGCCGAGCGCGAAGAGGCGTGAGGGCTGGCCGTCGCGCGTCCGGCAACGTCCCTCGTCATCGATAGCGATGCCGAGGCTGAGCGGGCATTCGGTGACGAGGCCCGCGTCGAGCAGCGTGCTCAACAGAGCATGCGAACGCAGCGACAGGCTCGGCCCGGTGGTGTTGATGACGAGATCGGCCGGGAGCGTGCCGGTGGCGAGACCGACATCGATACGGTCGGGATGCGGGGTCAGACTGTGGATGCGGCCGGCGCGCAAGGACAAGCGTCCAGCTGTCCTCAGCTCCTCGATCCGGCGCCAGGTCGGCGGCGGCGACCGGTGACGGTGATGCAGCCACAGCCGGGCGCCATGCCGCATGAAGCTGCGGCGCTGGTCCAGCGTCCATCCGGTCCAGATCGCTTCGACATGGCCGCGCAGGCCATCGACGGCCTCGTACCAATCACGCTGGCGCACTTCACCTTTCACCATGCCCCAGATCGTGGCGGGTGAATGACCGATGACCTGCTCGGCCTCGGCCCAGGGCGTCACGGTCCGATCGCAAGGTGGTGTCAGCGGATGCGCCGCCGCCAAGGTGAAGCGTGCTTTGGGATTGGCATCGGAGATCAGCACAATGGCGTCGAGCGCTGTGAGGCCGGTGCCGGCGACGACGACACGGTCGCGCCCGGCGGCCATGTCCAGCGTCAAGCTCCAGGGATGTTCGATGATGCGCGGGTCATTGATCCCCGGCGCCAGAAATTTTGGCGGCAGATTGCCGAGCGCCAGCACGGCATGTGAGGCCGCAAGCGTCATGCCATCCGCCAAGGTGATGACAAGTCCCGCATCGGTCGGCCGGATCGCGATCGCCGTCGTGCGAAGATGACGGACGTCCTTATCGGCGATGGCTTTCGAAACCGCTTCGGTGAGGAAGTCTCCGTAGAGGCGTCGGGGCGCATAGTCGTGATCGGCGCGCTTGGCGAGCCACGGTTCGAAGAGTGGATCACCCGTCTCGGCATAGGTGTCCATCTTGGGCGTCGTCACATTGAGGAGATGTTTGTCGAAGCTTGCCGAATAAGCGAGGCCGCGGCCCAGGCTCTCGCGCGGCTCGATGACGTCGATACCATCCACACCGTGCTGCAGGAGGCGCAGCAGCATCCAGGCGCCGGCGGCGCCGCCGCCAATGATCACGATGCGCGGCTGCATCAGGGGCGCTCGAAGACGATGCGGCCGTCGACGATGGTCAGGAGGCTCGACAAGTCCTTCAGTTTGTCCGCTTCGACGGTCAGCGGGTCAGTGTCGAAGACGGCGAGATCGGCGAGGAAACCCGGCGTTAGCGGGCCTTTGTGATGCTCGTCATAAGTGAGGCGCGCGCCGCTCACCGTGAGTGCATGCAAAGCTTCACGGCGGGTCAGCCGCTCGGTCGTGCCCAGCACCTTGCCGTCGGAGCGGCGCTCTCTTTCGCACATCGTCCACAGAGTGAAGCCGGGATTGTAAGGAATATTGTCGGTCGCCGCGGCGGCATCGATGCCGAGATCGAGCATGGTCCGCATCGGCACGATCCTGTCGCCCTCGACCTCATCGTACCAATGGCCGCCCTTCCACAGGAAATAGACCGGAATGGTGGTGACGAGCACGCCGAGCCGCGCCAGGCGGGCGAGCGTCGCGCGCTCGGTCTTGGCGATATGCTGGATCACCCAGCGTCTGCCGGCGAGCGGCGCCAGCGCGTTCACCCGCTCGAGAATGGCCACGACCTCATCGAGGCGGTCGCCGACAATCGTGTTGATGCGCAGGTCATAGAGCAAGGCCAGGCGGCACAGTTCCTCGAAATCCCTCGGCCCCTGGGCCTGCTCGACGAAACCCGACCAGCCGGTATTGGGCAGATCCTGGCGGGCGATCTCGGCCATGCGGTCATCGCCGCCATAAGCGACATGGATGCCGGACAGGCGGAGCCACGCATCGCCGAGGCCGGTGCCCCGCGCCTGCGCCAGCCAGTCGCGCATGATGATGGCCGCCTCGCTCACATTCTTCCAGGACGGGCTCACCACCAGCCCCATGCGCACCGTGAGCTCGTTCCGCTCCCACAGATCGCGGTAGAGGCCGATGATCTCGGCGGCCGAGCCATGGCCTTCATAGGCCGATGTCGTGCCGACGCCATTATAGAGGCGCATCGATGAGACGATGCCGGCGCGGCGGTCGGCGGCCGAGAAGCGCGGCACCGCCGGCAGAAGATCGAACTCGACCATCGGGCGCGGATTGCGTTCGATGATGATGCCGGTCGGCTCGCCGGTCGCATCCTTCACGATCTCGATGCCGCCGATGCTGGGCGTCGATGAGCGTGTAATGCCATTGAGCGCCAAAGCGCGGCTGTTGAGGCAGGAATGGCCCGGCGGCGCGCCCCAATTGCCGAACAAGCCCGGAATATAGACAGGATGATCGGGAGCGGCGTCGTCGAGTTCGAAACGGTCGGGAGCGCGGCCTTCGGCGAGCCCCGCGACAGCGTTGAAGAAGAAGGGTGGCGTGCCGATCGGCATGGTGACGATCCAGTCGCCGGGCTTCGTCTTCTTGGCTTCCTCCCGGATGAGCGCCTGGATGTCGGCGATCGAGCGGCAGATGGCGAGCGACGGGCGTCTCAGCTTCAGCCCCTCGCGCTCCATATGCGCATGGGCGTCATTGATGCCGGGCGTGACCGTGGCGCCAGGCAGGTCGATGAAGCGTGTCCGAGGCGTGGCGCGCGACGTGATTTCCGCTGCGGTACCGACAGCGAGAATGCGGTTGCCGCCGATCGCAATGGCTTCGGCGACACGATCTTCCGCATCGAGCGTGCGTACCGTGCCGGTGGTGATGATGAGGTCAGGCACTGGGGCGATACCACGGGAACAGCTTGCGGCACAGAGCGACGAACAGGCGGTCGCCGGCGAAGCCGAGGAAGCCCAAGATCACCAGCCCGGCGAACATGATGTCGACGCGGAACAGCTGATGACCCATCGACATCATGTAGGCGACACCGGCGCGGGCGCCGGCAAGCTCGGCGGCGACCAGCACGATGAGGGCGATGGCGATGCCCTGCCGAAGCCCCGCGATGATGAAAGGCAAGGATGCCGGCAATACAACGTAGCGCAGAGTCTGCCAGCGATTGGCGCCGAGACAGGCGGCGGAGCGCAAATAGATCTCATGCACGTCGCGCACGCCGATGAAGCTGTTGATCCAGATCGGGAAGAAGGCGCCGGTGGCGACGAGCGCGACCTTGGCGCCCTCACCGATGCCGAACCACAGGACCGAGACCGGCACCAGCGCGATGACCGGCACCGAGCGGAAGCCATGCAGCAAAGGCTCGAGCAGGTCGCGGATCACAGGCGCGCGCGCGGTGGCGACGCCGATGGCGACACCCAGCACCGCGGCGATGAGGAAGCCCGAGCCGGCGCGCCCCAGGCTCACCAGGATGTTCCACGGGATCTCGCCCGAGCCGAACATCGGCCAGGCGGCCTCGAGGACCTTCGAGGGCGGCGGGAACAACACCGGATTGGCGAGGCCCAGCCGCGGGATGATTTCCCAGACGGCGAGGAACAGCAGTACACCCAGAATGTTGAGGGCGATGCCGCGCCACCGCCGCATCCGCACGGCGCGCTGATACTCGGCGAGGAAGCGGGCTTCGAGATTTGCTGTGTCGTTCAGATCGATCGGCATCAGGCGGCCTGCTTCTGATGCAGCGCCGCATTGATGCGCGCATACCATCTGGCGAAGTCGGGGGAGCCGCGATCGCGCGGATGCGGCATGTCGATGCTCATGATCTCCTGGATGGAGCCCGGATGCGCCGACATCACTACGACATCGTCGGCAAGGAACACCGCCTCATCGACATTGTGGGTGATGAACACGATGCTCAGGCCCAGCTGTTGCCACAGCCGCAGCAATTCTTCCTGCAAGGTGGCGCGGGTCAGCGCATCGACCGCCGCGAAAGGCTCGTCCATCAGGACGACCTGCGGATGGATGGCGAGGGCGCGGGCGACCGCCACACGCTGGCGCATGCCGCCCGACAATTCATGCGGATAACGGTCGGCCGCATGGCTCATGCCGATCATGGCGAGCAGCTCGTCGGAACGCTGGTGTCGTTCAGCCGCCTTCATGCCGGCGACGCGCAGGCCGAATTCGACATTCTGGCGCACCGTGAACCAGGCGAAGAGCGCATACTCCTGGAAGACGACGCTGCGGTCGGGACCCGGCCCCGAGATCGGCTTGCCGTCGAGCCGGACATTGCCGGCGGTGGGCTTGAGAAAACCGGCGATGAGCTGCAGCAAGGTGGTCTTGCCGCAGCCCGACGGGCCGACGAGACAGGTGAAGCGGCCCCGTTCGAGGCCGAGACTCACATCGCGCAAGGCCCAGGAGGGTGTGCCGCCGGTCCCGACATAGAGATGCGAAACATGCTCGATCGAGATCAGCGGCATGATGGTCAGAGGCTCACGCGGTCGGGAGCGGCCTTCTTCAAGGGCTCCGATGCGATGAGGCCCGACAGCAAGGTCCGCACATCCTCGGCCGGCGGCTTGGCGAGGCCGGAATTGATCGCCCATTCGGCCTGGCCGACGAGATCGTCGAGGAACGCCTTGTCGAGACGGACCTGGAACTCGAAGACCGAGGTCATCTGGCGCACGAAGTCGGCTTCGGCGCGCACGCGCGGTGCCACGATTTCGGGCCAGGAGGCGTTCTTGGTCATGTAGTCCTCGGCGGCGAGCAAAGCGCGCACCGCACGGTCGCCGAGCTCGGGATTGTCCGCCAGCGCGCCGTCATTGACGAGCAGCAATTGATGGCTGACGAAAAACTTCTCGAGCCCGTCCTGGGTCATCTCGAAGATCTTGTCGGGAGCCGCATCGAGGGCGAGCTTGGAGGCTTGCGAAGTCCAGGCGAAGCCGTCGACATCGCCGCGCAAGGTGGCCGCGAGCATGTCGCTCGGATTGAGATCGACGATCTTGACGTCACTGTCCTTGAGGCCGCCCATCGCGAGATACCGCGACAGCATATATTGGCCGCTGGTGCCGACGCGCGTGCCGATGGTCTTGCCCTTGAGCGAGGAGGGGTCCTTCTCGGAAACGCCGCTCGCCTTGCTCATCGTCACTTTCATGTCGCGCGAATAGCGGCTGTAGCTGGCGAGGATCTTCGGCTTGAGGCCCTGGAGGGCGGCGAAGATCACCGGCGTGTCGGTCGAGGTGGCGAATTGCGCCGAGCCGCCGAGCAGCGCCTGCATCGATTCGCGTCCCGTCGGGAAATCGAGGGCGGTGAGGGTCACGCCTTCCTTCTTCCAGGCCTCGATGCCCTCGGCGACGAAGGAGAGCGCCCAGGTATAGCCGGTGCTGCCATAAGCGATGGTCGCGTCGATGGGGGTGGCCTGGCCATAAGCGCCCCGGAAGGGTGTGGCGAGGAGGGCGGTACCGCCCAGGGCCAGAAGGGCGGAACGTCGGGTCAGCAGCATTGGTTTTTTCTCCTTATAGGCCGGCAGTAACGTCATCCGTCGGGTCCGGCAACTCGATTGACCGGTTTCTCACAGCAAAGTGTGGCTTCTGGGCCAAACGAGAAAACTTCACGCCTAAATCAAGATTTTCTAACGATTACTTGACGTTGTGTCGGGTCCGGCCTGCGCGCCACAGGGGCTTCCGAGAAATCCAGGGTTGACAGCGACCTTGTGGACGCGTTTACTCGGATTACATTTGTTCCGGCGAAATTACAAAAGTTCAAAGTCGCCGGAGAGACCCGATGGGAGGCCTCTCGATGACCGCGAGTCTTGGCGGTGCGACGAATTTGTGTGCCGGAGCGCGCGCATGAGCGACGCGGCGGTGGCGCAAGGCCGTTCGGCCGGCGGGTTCCTGCCCAAATGGCGCTGGCTGTCTTCCGAGCATCCCTTGCCCTGGCTGCTGCCGGCCTCGGCGCTGATGGTCATCTTCGGCATCTATCCGCTGCTCTACGCGCTGTGGCTGTCGCTGCATAAGCGCAACCCGGTGACGCGCGCCAATGTGTTCGATCCCGACTACAACTGGCTGAAGGCCTTCGGTGATCAGCGCGTCTGGGACGCCATCGCCACCACCTTCCTCTATACGGGCATCGCGCTCGTCATCCAGCTGGTGCTCGGGCTTCTCATCGCGCTGCTGCTCGACAGCGATCGCAAAGGCTACGGAATCCTGCGCGCGCTCATGACCTTGCCACTGGTCGTTCCGCCCGCCGTCACCGGCATGATGTTCCTGCTGATGCTCGATGGCTCCTTCGGTGTGCTGTCGCGCTCGCTCTATGCGGTAGGGCTGCTGTCGCCGCAATATCCTATACTCGCCACCGCCTCGACGGCGCTCGCCGGCGTGCTTCTCGCCGATATCTGGCAATGGACGCCCTTCATGGTGCTGATCATGCTGGCGGGATTGCGCTCACTTCCGAAGGAACCTTTCGAGGCGGCGGCGATCGACGGCGCCTCGTCGGTGCAGGCCTTCTTCAAGCTGACGCTGCCGATGATGTCGAAGGTGATCGCCATTGCGGTCCTCATCCGCGGCATCGATCTGTTCCGTGTCTTCGACTATGTGAAGGTGATGACGGATTCGGGACCGGGCACCGCCACCGAGACGCTCACCTCCTATTCGGGCCGCATCTATTTCAACGGCGATTTCCCCTATGCCTCGACGCTGTCGCTCATCACCCTCATCCTGGTGATCATCGCGTCGAGCCTGTTCATGAAGATTTTCCGGGTGAAGCTCTGATGGAACAGTCCCTGCCCAAACGCATATTGCGCGACATCACCGCGGTCACGGTCGTGGCGATCTTCATGTTCCCGCTGTTCTGGTGGGCCCTGACCTCGATCAAGCCGATGTATGCGATCTTCAACAAGGACGAGGTCGTCGTTTTCGACTTCGTGCCCACGCTCATCAATTATGCCGTCGTTCTGCTCGGCTGGTCGCGCGCCGAGATCGCCATCGAAAGCGGCTCGACCTTCGGCGTCGGCGGCACCAGCTCCTACGATTCGCGCCAGACCATCATCGATTCGATCATCGTCGCGGTCGGGTCGACCGGGCTCACGATCATCCTCGCGGTCCTCGCCGCCTACGCTCTGTCGCGCATGCGCTTCAAGGGCCGCGACGGCTTCCTCAACTGGGTGCTCGGCCAGCGTTTCCTGCCGCCGATCGCGATCATCGTGCCGCTGGTCGGCATGTACAAGGTCGCCGGCATGCGCGACACCGACAATCTCTTCCTCGGCTATATCGGCCTCATCGTCATCCATGCGCTGATGAACCTGCCGATCGCGGTGCTGCTGCTCAAATCCTTCTTCGACGACGTGCCGAAGGATGTCGATGAGGCGGCGATGATCGACGGCGCCACGCGCTGGCAAACCTTCCTCAAAGTGGTGCTGCCGATGGTGCGCGGCGGCGTCGCCGCGGCGGCGGTGCTGTGCTTCATCTTCTCGTGGACGGAATTCCTGCTGTCGCTCTTCCTCACCACGATCATCCGCACCGTGCCGGTCAAGATCACCACCTTCGTCACTTCGACCGGCTCGGAATGGGGCTTCATCTCGGCGCTTGGCACGGCGGCGATCCTGCCCGGCTTCATCTTCATTCTTCTGGTTCAACGGCATCTGGTCCGCGGCCTCACACTCGGCTCACTCAAGGAATGAGCCGCGGACGAGCAATTACGACGCAACCCATGGGAGGAATTCATGAGTTTCAAAGACCACGATAAGAAGACCTTCATCATCGACACCGCCCGCGACTTCGCGGCGCGGCGCATCTCCAAGCGCGATTTCCTGCGCAAGACCGGCATGGCCGGCATCGGCTTCTCGGCCTTTGCCACCGGGCTCCTGGGCACGACGCGGCCATTCCGCGGCAATCTCGGCGGCAATGCGGCCTATGCGCAGACGCCCGACGAGATGACCAAGTGGCTCAAGGATGTCGGCGGCAAGTTCAAGGGCACCAAGGTGCGCTACACCTCGGAAGCCACGCCGCCGACGGTCGTTCTCAACCAGATCAAGGGTGAGTTCACCGAAGCGACCGGCATCGAGGTCGAAATCGAGATCGTGCCGCTCGAGCAGGTTCTCGCCAAGGCGACGCAGGACGTGCAGGGCCAGCTCGGCACCTATGACGTCTACTATCTCGACCAGTCCTGGGTCGCGACCTTCGCGCAGGACACCGTCGATCCGACGCAGTATTACAAGGACAAGCCCGATCTCGCGATGCCGGGCTTCGACTTCGACGACTTCTCCAAGCCGCTGGTCGAGGGTCTTGCCCTCTATGACGGCAAGTGGGCCGGCATTCCGTTCGACATCCCGATCTTCATCACCATGTATCGCAAGGACATCCTCGAGAAACATGGCATCAAGCCGCCGACCAATTTCGACGAGTTCACCGCCGGCGTGAAGGCGATCACCGAAGCCGAGAAGGCCAATGGCATCTTCGGCACCGGCCTCCAGGCCAAGTCGGGCCACTATTCGCTCGAATGCGACTGGACCGCGGCGGTGTGGGGCCATGGCGGCTCGATCTTCGGCAAGGATAAGAAGTTCGCCGGCAATGACGAGCAGGGCGTCAAGGGTCTCCAGTGGTATCAGGAGATGCTGAAGAATGCTCCGCCGCAGTCGACCGCGTCGACCTGGGACGGCCAGTTCCAGATGATGCATGCCGGCCAGGTGGCGCTCGTCAACAGCTGGGACGAGTTCTTCCCGGGTCTCGATGCCGATGATTCGAAGGTGAAGGGCTTGTGGGAGCCGCTGCGTCCGATTTCCTCCATGACCGGCGTGCGCGCCGTGGCGGATGCGGGCTTCGGCGAAATCCCCAATGTCGGCCATCAGGGCGGCTCGATCCTCGGCCTCTCGAAATACTCGAAGAACCTCGACGCCGCCTGGATATTCATGCAGTGGGCCTGCTCGAAAGAGATCATGACCCGCTGCACGCTGTTGGGTGGCTTCGCGCCGATGCGGCTGTCCTCCTTCGAGGATCCGCGCGTCAAGGCCAAGGCCGTCGTCGGCCCAGGCACCACGCGCCATCTCGAAGTGGTGAAGTGGACGATCGACAATGTCATGGCTTCCGAACCCGACATGCCTTTGTGGGCGGGTTTCTCCAATAACGAGATCCCGGTCGAGCTCGGCAAGCTGCTCACCAATCAGGACTATGGCGGCGACGCCAAGAAGTGCATGGACAACGTTGCCAGCCTGATCAACAAGGCCGTCGAAGACGCCGGCCTTCTCTGATACTCCCTGGACTGGGCGGAGACGGACCATTCCGTCTCCGCCAATTTTTTGATCCGACACATGACCCCTGACCTCGTCATCGGCCTCGATTCCTCGACCACCGCCGCCAAGGCCATCGCCTTCGATCGCGACGGCACTGCGCAAGGCGAAGGCCGCGCCCAGATCGCGCTCGCCAATCCGCAGGCCGGCTGGTTCGAGCAGCGGGCGGAGGACTGGCGCCATTCCGCCGAGACCGCGATCCGCGAATTGCTGGTCAAGGTGAAGCCGGAGCGCGTCGCGGCCATCGCCATTTCCAATCAGCGCGAGAGCTTCGCGCAGTTCGACGTTGAAGACACGCCGCTGCGCCCCGGCACGCTGTGGCTCGACGAACGCGGCCGCTCCGAGATCGAGCGGCTGGCGCGGAAGATCGGCCGCGCCGAGATCCACCGCATTTCCGGCAAGCCCGTCGATCTGACGCCTTGCCTCTATCGCTGCGCCTGGTTCGATGCGCATATGCCCGACATGTGGCGCAAGACGGCCAAGACCGCCGAGGTCCATGGCGTCCTCATCCATCATCTGACCGGTCAATGGGTCACCTCGACCGCGTCGGCCGATCCGATGGGACTGCTCGACATGGCGGCGCAGGACTGGTCCGACACGTTGCTCGATGCCGTCGGCCTGAGCCGCGCGCAATTGCCCAAGCTCGCGCGACCGGGCCAGAAGATCGCGACGCTCACCGAAGCGGCGGCGAAAGCGACCGGACTTCCACGCGACGTCGTGGTCGTGGCGGGCGGCGGCGACGGGCAATGCGCCGGCAGCGGCGCCAATGTGTTCGAGAAGGGTCGCGCCTATCTCAATCTCGGCACCGCCGTCGTCTCGGGAAGCTTCGGTGAGGCTTACGCCTATGATCCCGCCTTCCGCACCATGAAGGCGATCGCCGAGACCGGCTATATCTTTGAATCCTGCCTGCGCACTGGCACTTTCCTGGTCAACTGGGTGGTGGAACAGCTGTTCAACATCGACCCCGTCCGGAATCCGCAGATCTTTAAGACTCTCGAGGCGGAAGCAGCGACGTCGCCGATCGGCGCCAACGGCCTGGCGCTGGTGCCGTACTGGTCGGGCTCGATGACACCTTATTGGGACCCCAATGCGCGTGGCGTCATCGCCGGCCTCACCGCCTCGCACCGGCGCGGCGATGTCTATCGCGCCCTTCTCGAAGGTGTGGCGCTCGAGCAGGCCATGGTCACCGAACGTATTTCGCAAGTGACGCAGCCCATCGATCATTTCGTCGCCATTGGCGGCGGCGCCGCCTCCGATCTCTGGTGCCAGATCATCGCCGATGCTTCGGGGCGCAAGGTCGTCCGCTCGACCACCGTCGAGGCGTCATCGCTGGGTGCGGCCGCCGCGGCGGCGACCGGCGCCGGCTGGTATCCCTCCGTCGTCGCCGCGGCGCGCGCCATGACCGGCGATCTCACCAAAACCTTCACCCCGGACAGCAAGGCTCAGGCGCGTTACGCCGAGCTTGCCGCCATCTATGCCGATCTCTGGCCGTCTCTTTCGAAATGGAATGCACGCATGGCCGCTTTTGCCCAAGGAACACCGCAATGACCGAAGCCATGCGCGACTGGAACCAGCTCATCAGTGACGTGGTCGACGGCAGATGGGCCGACCCTGAGACCGGCAAACCCGCCAAGGTGCCGTTCAAGACCATCCTCATCGCCGACACGCTCGATGGCGGCGCCGCCGACGTGACCGCGCCCTTGAAGCTCGGCAAGAGGATCGCCGTCGTCTCCGACGCCAATACGGTCGAGGCGATGGGGCGGCGCGTCGCCAAGGAGCTGCAGGCCATCGGCACGATCGATGAAATCGTGATGCCCGGCAATATGGAATGTGACGAGCCGACGATCGCCGCTGTCCAGGAGAAGACCCGCCATGCCGACGCGCTGATCGCGGTGGGCTCGGGCGCGCTCAGCGACACCTGCAAATTCGCGACCTTCAAAGACGGCCGGCCCTATGCCACTTTCGGCACCGCCGCATCGATGAACGGCTATGCCGCGTCGACCGCTTCGGTGACGCTCGCCAATGGCTATAAGACCTCGCTGCCGGCGCATGCGCCCAAGGGCATCTTCCTCGATCTGAAAGTGTCGGCCGACGCGCCGACCTGGCTGTCGGCGGCGGGCCTCGGCGACTGCCTGTGCCGCTCGACCGCGCAGATCGACTGGTGGGCCTCGCATCGCCTCTTCGGCACTTTCTATTCCAAGGTGCCTTATGTGCTGCAGAAGGACGACGAGGCGCCGATGCTGAAGGCCGCTTCCGGCCTCGCCAAACATGACGTGGCCGCCAATGGCTATCTACATCGCGTGCTCACTTTGTGCGGCCTCGGCGTCTGCTTCACCGGCATCTCGCATCACGGCTCGATGGGTGAGCATCAGGTGTCGCATTGGATCGACATGTTCGCCGGCCCCGCCCATCCCGGTACCACCCATGGCCAGCAGGTCGGCGTCGCCTCGCTCGCGATCGCCCGGCTGCAAAGCGAGCTGCTGAAGCTCGACAAGGCGCCGAAGATCAAGCCGACCCACATAGACGAAGCCGAGTTCATCGACCGCTATGGAAGCGAGATCGGCAGCATGTGTTACGCGGAGGCGAAGAAGAAGGCCTTCGACAGGAAGGGCGCCGACGAATTCAACGCCAGGCTGGCCGATCTCTGGCCGCAATTGCGCGACGAGCTCAAGGGCTTCGTGATGGACCCGGCTGAGATGGAAAAAGCGCTCAAGGCGGCCGGCGGCCCGGTCACCGCGACGGATATGAATCTGCCGCGCAAGATCTGGCGCGATGCGATGAAGTATGCCCGCGACGTGCGCAACCGCTGGTCCTTCCTCGACCTCGCGGATGATGCGGGGCTTCTCGACGACTTCCTTTCACGTGATCCGCAATAGGGACGGGGCAAACTCATGGCATCGGTTTCCGCCAAGAAGGTCTTCAAGAACTACGGAGATGTCGCTGTCGTCCATGGCATCGATCTCGATATCGCGGACGGCTCCTTCGTCGTGCTGCTGGGCCCATCGGGCTGCGGCAAGTCCACGCTTCTGCGCATGATCGCCGGCCTCGAGACGGTCACCAAGGGCGACATCGAAATCGCCGGAAAGCGCGTCAATGACGTGCATCCGAAAGACCGCAATATCGCGATGGTGTTCCAGAATTATGCGCTCTATGCGCATATGAATGTCGCCGAGAATATGAGCTTCTCGCTGAAGCTCGCCAAACGGCCGCAGTCGGAGATCGACCAGAAAGTCGGCTGGGCGGCGAAGATCCTCAATCTCGAGCCCTATCTCAAGCGTTACCCGCGCGAATTGTCGGGCGGCCAGCGCCAGCGCGTCGCCATGGGCCGTGCCATCGTGCGTGACCCGGCGGTGTTCCTATTCGACGAGCCGCTCTCCAATCTCGACGCCAAATTGCGCGTCCAGATGCGCACCGAGATCAAGGAGCTGCATGAGCGCCTGAAGACGACGACCGTCTATGTGACGCATGACCAGATCGAGGCCATGACCATGGCCGACAAGATCGTCATCCTGCGCGACGGCCGTATCGAGCAGATCGGCTCGCCGCTTGAAGTGTATGATCATCCGGTCAATCTCTTCGTCGCCACCTTCATCGGCTCGCCGGCAATGAATCTGCTGAAAGGCGAGACGGTCAAGGCCGATGGCGGCGTCGCGGTGAAATCGGGCGATGCGCTGCTGCCCTTGCCGCAGACCGGCAAGGTCGAGGCGGGCCGCAAGGTCATCTATGGCGTGCGACCCGAGCATCTCGATCCGGTTTTGGGCTCGGACGGCATTCCGGCCAAGATCAGCGTCACCGAGCCGACGGGCCCCGAGATCCATATCTATGCCGAGCTCGCCGGCGAGGAGGTCTGCGTCATCACCGATGAGCGGCGTGACTGGAAACGCGGCGAAACGATCGGCGTCAAGCCGAAGCTCGACCGCATTCATCTGTTCGATGCGGAGAGCGGAACGGCGATATTGTGAGGCTTACCGTCATCCCGGCGAAAGCCGGGATCCACTAAACTCTTTGAATGCAGGCAGTGCCTCGCAGGTTGCACTTATTGAATGGATCCCGGCTTTCGCCGGGATGACGGAATAGAGAGTGACGGAGTAGGGAAGTTATGGCGGTCATCACGATATTGGGGGCAGGCGTCATGGGATCGGCGATGATTCTGCCGGCCCGTGACAGGGGCCATGAGGTGCGCCTCGTCGGCACCCATCTCGACCAGGCGATCATCGACAGCGTCGCCAGGACCGGCCGGCATCCGCGCCTCAATGTGAAGCTGCCCGACGGGGTGAAGGCCTTCGCCCACAGCGACTTCGCCAAGGCGCTGGGCGATGACACCGATCTGATCCTCTTAGGCGTCAGCTCGGCCGGGGTCGGCTGGGCCATCGACCGCTTGTGCGAGACGCTGAAGAAGCCGGTGCCGGTGATGATGATCACCAAGGGGCTGATGCCGAAAGACGGCGCCATTCTCACCCTTCCCGATTTTGTCCAGGCGGAAGTGAAACGCCGCACCGGCATGTCACTCGATCTCGCGGCTGTCGGCGGCCCCTGCATCGCCGGCGAGCTGGCGGTGAGGCGGCAGACCGGCGTCGTCATCACTTCGCGCACCGCCGGGCTCGCAGCCAAGCTCTGTTCCTGGCTCGAGACCGATTATTATCATCCGCGGGTGTCGGACGACATTGCGGGCGTCGAGCTTTGCGCCGCCTTCAAGAACTTCTTCGCCATCTCAGTCGGCTGGGCGGCGGGCCAGCATGAAAAGGCTCAGCCGTCCGAGAATAATGCCTTCAACTTCAACGCCGCGTCGGTGATCTTCGACCAGGCGATCGCCGAGATGATGGTACTGGCGCGTTATATGGGCGGTGACGCCAAAAGCGTATGGGGCATGCCGGGCGCCGGCGATCTTTATGTGACCTGCCAGGCAGGGCGCAATTCCAGGCTCGGCCGGCAATTGGGTCTCGGCCTCTCTTATGCCGAGGTCAAGGCCGGGCCGATGAAAGATGATACGATCGAAGGTGCCGAGCTCGGCATTGCCTTGGCGGCGACGCTGAAGGCCCTGATGGCGGCGGGCCAGCTCGACGCCGCCGAGCTGCCGGTGACCACGGCGCTGCTTCAGGCACTCACCGCCAATGACAAGTTGGTGATGCCCTGGGTCAAGTTGCATCGTTACGCATGAGTGATTACGGAGTGTGCCATGACTGAGAAGAAATCCATCGCCATCGGCGCCGACCATCTGGGCCTCGAGCTCAAGAACACGCTGGTCGAGCATCTCAAAGCCAAGGGCTATGAGGTGAAGGATATGGGCGTCGTCGACAGCAACCCGGTCGACTATCCCGATATCGGCGTCAAGGTGGCGGAAGCCGTCGGGCGCGGCGATTATCCGCGCGGCATCCTGGTCTGCGGCACGGGTGCGGGCATGGCGATCACCGCCAACAAGGTGCCGGGCGTGCGCGCCGTGCCGGTGATGGACCCCTATACGGCCGAGCGTGCCATGGCCTCCAACAACGCCCAGATCATCACCTTCGGCCAGCTCATCGTCGGCCCGGCGGTGGCCAAGATGCTCACCGATATCTGGCTCAATGCCGAATTTCAGGGTGGCCGTTCCGCGCCCAAAGTCGCCAAGATGGACGCCATCGACGAGAAATACCGAAAAGCCGTCAAATGAACGACGAGTCCATGCTTGTGTTGTCGGTCGATCGCGACGAGCAGCTCGCGACCCGCGCGGCATGGCTCTATTTCGTCGCCGGCCTCACCCAGGCGCGGATCGGCAAGAAGCTCGGCATCAACCGCATCCGCGTCAACCGGCTGCTCGCCCAGGCGCGCGAGCAGGGCATGGTGCAGATCCGCATCACCGGCCGCCTCGCCGACTGTATCGAGCTCGAAAACCGCATCAAGGATCGCTTCAAGATCGACCAGGCGATCATCGTGCCGACCCCGCCCGATCCGGCTCTGATCCGCCATGTGATCGGCGCCGCCGCCGGCAGCGCGCTGGCCGAGCGACTCAAGGACGGCATGTCGGTCGGTGTCGGATGGGGCCGGACCTTGCGCTTGAGCCTGCGCTCGGTGCCGCGCCGGCCGTTGCGGCGCGTCTCCGTCGTGTCGCTGATGGGCGGCCTGACGCGCGGCGCCGCCGTCAACCCGCATGAGACGGCCTCGCATCTCGCCGATCTCATCGACGCGCAATGTTATTATGTCGCCGCCCCGGCGCTCGCCGATTCGGAAGCGACGCGCGATCTCCTCGCCCAGCAGCCGATGATCAAGGATGTTTATGAGCGCCTGCGCAAGGTGGATCTCGTCCTCGTCTCGGCCGGCGGGCTCGCCGCCGACAGCACCATCCACCATGTCGATCTCATCAACGCCGCCGACGCCAAGTCGCTGAAGGAAGCGGGCGCCGTCGGCGATCTCTGCGCCCATTGGCTCGACGTCCATGGCCGTCTCGTCGATCATCCCTTGAACAAGCGGGCGGTGGGCCTGTCGCCGCTCGAGCTCAGATCGGTGCCTTGTGTCATCGTGGCGTCAGGCGGCACCGATAAGATCGAGGTCCTGCATGGCGCGCTCGAAGGTGGTATGGTCGACATATTGATCACGGATGAAGTGACGGCGTCCGGCATTCTGGCAACTTCCGATCGGGTGACGTGATGAGCGACGCGGTCCTCGGCATCGATATCGGCACGTCCGGCCTGCGCGCCGTGCTGCTCGATCGCGACGGCGAGATTCTCGCCATGCGCCAGACCGCGATGATGCTGCCACAGCAGAGTTTCGGCCGTCTTTGGCAGGACGCGCATGTCTGGGCGGCGGCGATGGACGAAGTGCTACTGGCGCTCAAAGGTGAGTTCAAGGCCCACCAGGTTCTCGCTCTGGCGATCGACGGCACGTCGGGCACCATCGTGCCGATCGATGTCGAAGGCACCCCGGCCGGCCTCGCCTCGATGTATAATGACGTGGCCGATCAGAAATATCTCGATGCCGTGATGCAGGTGGCGCCGCAGGAAACCGCGGCGCGCGGCGGCTCGTCGCCACTGGCCCGCGCGCTCGAAATGCAGGCGACGATCAAACCCGTCCGCATCCTGCACCAGGCCGACTGGCTCGCCGGGCGCTTCTCCGGCCGCTTCGATGTCAGCGACGAAAACAATGCGCTCAAGACCGGATACGATCCGATCGCGCGCCAATGGCCGGCCTGGATCGCCGAGACCGGCCTCGCTCCGGATCTCTTGCCGCAAGTCGCGGCGGCGGGCGCGCGCACCGGGACCATCCTGCCCGCCATTGCCGAGCGCTACGGCCTGCCCGCCACAGTCGCGATCGCCGCCGGCACGACCGATGGCTGTGCCGCCTTCCTGGCCAGCGGCGCGCGTGATCCAGGTGACGGCGTCACCTCGCTCGGCACCACCTTGACCCTTAAGCTGCTCTCGGAGGGGCCGGTCTTCGCGCCCCAATACGGCATCTACAGCCATCGTATCGGCGATCAATGGCTGGCGGGCGGCGCCTCTAATACCGGCGGCGCCGCGCTCGCCGCCTATCTGAGCCGCGAGGACATCGTGCGGCTCACACCCTTGATCGATCCCAATCTTTCGACCGGCCTCGATTATTATCCGCTGCCCAAGCCCGGCGAGCGGTTTCCGATCAACGATCCGAAAATGGACTCGCGGGTGACGCCCCGGCCCGATGACGAGCGCCTGTTCTTCCAGGGTCTGCTCGAAGGCATAGCGGGCGTCGAAGCCCTGGCCTATCGCCGCCTCGCCGAGCTTGGCGCCACGTCGCTCAAGACGCTGCGCACGGTGGGGGGCGGTGCCGCCAACGAAGGCTGGACGCGCATCCGCGAAAGGTTGCTCAAAGTGCCCAATGAAACGCCGCGCAGCGAGCATGCCGCGGTCGGTACGGCGCGTCTCGCCTGGCGGGGATTGGGTCATGATCCCTATTAAAGGCCTCGCCGATATCGCCGGCCAATATGACGGCATGCTGATCGACCAGTTCGGCGTGCTGCATAATGGCGGCAAGCTCTATCCCGGCAGCCTCGGCGTGCTCGCCGAATTGAAGACGCTCGGCATTCCTGTCGCGGTGATGACCAACTCCGCCAAGCGGGCGGCGCCCAATGTGGCGCGCCTCACGCAAATGGGAATCCCGCGTGGTCATTTCGTCGATGCGGTGAGCTCCGGCGAAGTCGCTTATGATCTGCTGCGCGACTCTGCGGCGAAGCGCGCCTTCATCATCGGCCGAAAGGGCGACGATTACGGCTTCGACATGTTCGATCTCGTCGCGAGGCCCGAGGATGCCGATATCCTTCTCATTCTGGGTTCCGATGCGCCCAGGGTTCCGCTCGAGGAATATGGCCGGCTCCTGAAGGGCATCACGGCGCCGGCTGTCTGCTGCAATCCCGACAAATGGATGATCACGCCGTCAGGCCTGCATCCGGCGCCTGGCGCCATCGCGGCACTTTATGAAGAGCAGGGCGGCAAGGTGCGCTGGATCGGCAAGCCCTATCGCGAGATCTACGACTACGCACTGCGCCTGATCGGCAGGCCGCGGCGCGTGCTCTGCATCGGCGACAGCGCCGAGCACGATGTCGCGGGCGGGCGCGGCGCCGGCCTCGCGACATTGCTCATCCGCACCGGCGTGTCCGAAGGCCAGACCGATTTCGAGCCCGCGCCCGATTATCTGATGGAGTACTTCACCTGGCGATGAGCCACTCATGCTCCTTGGCGTTGTGGAACTTCCAGGTGCGCTTCGGTCCCGCCATCACATTGAGATAATAGAGATCGTAGCCATGGGTGGCGGCGCAAGGATGGTAGCCCTTGGGCACCAGGGTCACATCGCCGTCTTCGATCGCCATCGCCTCGTCGAGCGAGCGGTCGTCGGTATAGACGCGCTGGAAACCAAAACCCTGGGACGGGTTGAAGCGATGATAATAGGTCTCCTCGAGCAGCGACTCGCGCGGCAGGTCGTCCTGGTCGTGCTTGTGCGGCGGATAGGATGAGGTGTGGCCGCCGGGCGTGATGACCTCGACGACGAGCAGGCTTTCCGCCGGCTCGCTCTCGGGCAGGATATTAGTGACATAGCGGACATTGGTGCCCTTGCCGCGTGTCTCCTGGCCGAGCGTGTCGGGCGCGATCACACGGACCGGCAACTTGCCGGTGCCGGGGGCCGTGCACACGCCGAGCTCGAGCTGCGTTTCGGCGCTGATGCTCCAGGTCGCCCCCGCCGGCACATAGACCGACCAGGGTTTTCCTTCGAAAGGCGACATGCGCTCGCCGAGAAGGCCCAACTCCTTGCCGTCTACCGTCACGCGGCCTTTGCCGGTGATGAAGACCAGGCAGGTCTCGCGGGCCTTGTCCGCGCCTTTGGCGGATTGGCGTTGCTTGAGTTTCCATACATCGAAGCCGACATAGGTCCAGCCGGCGCTTTCCGGCGTCACATGCACTATGCGGCCTTCGCCTTGCTTATGCTTGAGCAGCAGTTTCGACATCAGGTGAGCCCGCCTTGCTTCAAGTAGCGGACCAGATTGTCATGACCGAGCTTGGCATATTTCGCGGGCTCGGCCTTTTTCGGATCCTGCTCGGCCTCGACCACCACCCAGCCGGAATAACCGGGCAATTCCTTGAATACCGCGACATAGTCCACCATGCCGTCGCCCGGCACCGTATAGACGCCGGCAATGACCGAATCGAGGAACGACCAATCCTTCGCCTCGGATTCCTGGCGCACCGCGGCACGCACATCCTTGCAATGAACGTGGCTGATGCGCTTCCGGTATTTGCGCGCCAGAGCGGCGGGATCGGCGCCGCCCCAGGTGGCATGCCCGGTATCAAGCAGCAGATGCACCGCCTCGCCCGTCTCCTTCATCAGCCGGTCGATCTCTTCCGGCGTCTGCACCACGGTGCCCATATGGTGATGATAGACGAGCTGGAAACCCTCTTTCCGCAGAAGCTCGGCGAGCTTCGTCAGCCTCTCGGTGAAGCGCTTCCATTCGGCTTCCGTCATCTTGGGCCGCGTCGACAGCGGCTTCGACTTGTCGCCATGGATGGTGCGGGTGCATTCCGCCACGATGAAGACATTGGTGCCCATGTCCTTCAGCAGCTTGCGGTGATGCGCCGCTTCGGCGAATTCGGTCTCGGCGTCACGCTCGATCAGGAAGATCGAATGCCAGCCGCCGATCAGCGCATGGCCGTATGTGTCGAGGATCGGACGCAGCTTCGTCGCCTCACGCGGAAACTTGTTGCCGAGTTCCATGCCGACAAAGCCTGCGGCCTTCGCCTCGCTCAGGCATTGCTCGAGCGGAATCCAGCCGCCGAGCTCCTGCATGTCGTCATTCGACCAGCCGATCGGATTGGCGCCGATGCGGATTGCCATAGTCACTACCTCCTGCTCATTCGTCATCCCGGCGAAAGCCGGGACCCATTAAACTCGTGCAAGCCGCACAGCGCTGCTCGCGCTGAAAGACTCTATTGGATCCCGGCTTTCGCCGGGATGACGGTATGGGGTGGAACCCATGCCGCTAATCCCCGATCCGCTGCTGCTTCACCGCCGTCTCATATTTCTTCCGCGCCGCGTCGACTTCCTTGCGGGCCGACACTTCCGGCACCGCCACATCCCACCAATGGCCGCCGGCCTCGGTCGAGATCCACGGATCGGTGTCGATGACGATTACGGTGGTGCGTGTGTTGGCTTTCGCCGCCTTCAGCGCCGCTTCGAGATCGGCGAGCGAGTTCACTTTTTCTGCAATCGCGCCCATGCTGCGCGCATGGCCGGCGAAATCGATCTCGGGCAGCGTCTCATGCACGCTGTCGGCGAGCAGATTGTTGAAACGGGCGCCGCCTGTCGCCTTCTGCAATCTGGTGATGCAGCCATAACCGCGATTGTCGAGCAGCACGATGGTGAGCTTGATGCCCATCATGACCGAGGTCGCCACTTCCGAATTGAGCATGAGATAGGAGCCGTCGCCCACCATCACCACGACCTCGCGCTCGGGCTGCGCCATCTTCATGCCGAGGCCGCCGGCGATCTCATAGCCCATGCAGGAGAAGCCATATTCGAGATGATAGGAGGACGGCGTGCTCGCCTGCCAGAGCTTGTGCAATTCGCCGGGCAGGCCGCCTGCGGCGCACAGCAGCGAGATGTCGCGGCCGAGGGCCCGCTGTACCGCGCCGATCACCTGGGCGTCGGAGGGAAGCGCATTCGTCGCGGCCGTCACCGCATCGGCCTCTTTCATCCAAGCCTTGAAGCCATCCTGCGCCGACTTGGTCCAGGCGGCGGGCGCCTTGTAGCTGCCGAGATTGGCGGACAGCTCGTCGAGTCCGACGCGGGCATCGGCGATGAGCGGCAAAGCGCGATGCTTGCCGGCATCGAAGACCTGCGTATTGAGGCCGATGATCGTCTTGCCGTCATTCTTGAACAGCGCCCAGGAGCCGGTGGTGAAATCCTGCAAGCGCGTGCCGACCGCCAGGATCACATCGGCTTCTTCCGCCAGGTGATTGGAGGCCGACGTGCCCGTGACGCCGATGGCGCCCATATTGAGCGGGTTGAGGAAGGGCAAGGACGATTTGCCGGCCTGCGTCTCGGTGACGGGAATGCCATGGCGTTCGGCGAAGCCCGCCAGGGCGGCGGAAGCTTCCGAATACAGCACGCCGCCGCCCGAGATGATCACCGGTTTCTTCGCGTCGCGCAATTTGGCCACCGCCTGCGCCAACTCGTTTTCGTCGGGACGGATGCGGCGCTGAGACCAGACCGTCTCGGCGAAAAAGCTTTCGGGATAGTCGAAGGCTTCCGCCTGCACATCCTGACAAAGGGCCAAAGTGACCGGACCGCAATCGGCCGGGTCGGTCAAGACTTCCATCGTGCGATGAAGCGCCGGGATCAATTGCTCAGGGCGCGCGATGCGGTCGAAATAACGCGAGACGGGACGGAAGCAGTCATTGGCCGACGCCGTGCCGTCGCCGAAATTCTCGACCTGCTGCAGCACCGGATCGGGCTTGCGGCTGGCGAAGATGTCACCGGGCAGGAACAGCACCGGCAGGCGGTCGACATGGGCGACGGCGGCCGCCGTCACCATATTGAGAGCCCCAGGCCCGATCGAGGTGGTACAGGCCATCATGCGGCGCCGGCGCGTCGCCTTGGCGAAAGCGATGGCCGAATGCGCCATGGCCTGCTCGTTGTGGGCGCGCCAGGTCGGCAATTCGTTCTTCACGCCATAAAGCGCCTCACCCATGCCGGCGACATTGCCATGCCCGAAAATGGCCCACACACCGGCGAAGAGCGGCACTTTTTTGCCGTCGATCATCGTCATCTGGCGGGTGAGGAAGCGCGCCAGCGCCTGGGCCATGGTGAGACGGATCGTCTTGGTCATTAATGCGTCCTCTTCCACAAATCGACGAGCTTGCCGAAGCGCCCGGCCATGTCGGCGACCGCCTGGTCGTCGCCGATGCGTCCGCCGAGCCAGTCCTTCGCCACATCATTGAAGATCGTGCGGCCAATGGCAAATCCCCTGACCTCCGGCTGGCCGGCGGCCATTTCGAAGCCTTTGGCGAGCTCACTTTCCGGCGCTTCGAGGCCCAGAAGCACGACGCCCCGGCAATAGGGATCATGGCGCCGGATGACGTCGCCAATGGCCTTCCAGGCCGCGCCCGAGGCCTGCGTCTCGAGCTTCCACCAGTCGGGCTTGATGCCGAGTGCATAAAGCTCGTCGAGCGCCCGCGCCACCGTGTCGTCGTTGAGCGGGCCGTTCTTGCCGCTGATGATCTCGACCATCAGCTCGCGGCCGACCCGGCGCGCCGCCTCGAACAAAGTGCGCAGCTTCTGGGCCTGCTCGTCCTTCAACGCTCTGTCGTCATCGGGATGATAGAAAGCCAGGCATTTGATCGTGTGCGTCACCGGCCACTCAGCGAGGCGGGCGCCGACATCCTGGGTGAATTCGAAACGCAAGGGCCGCGAGCCCGGCTCCTCCAGCGGCCGCGCGACCCACAGATTGTGCTTCGCCGCGTCGAACATGGCTTCCCGGCCATAGGTGTCGTCGAGCAGCATGCCGAAGCCTTCCTTGCCCTTCGACACCTGCACTGTCGCTTTCACCGCCAGCCGCTTGAAATCGGCGATGCGCTCGCGCGGAACTTTCAGTTTATCGGCGACCTGCTCGAGTTGCTTCCGGTGATCGATCGCCAGCGCCAGCAGGCCCTTCGCCTGCGGCCGCCGCGTCGTCGCCCAATGGACATGGTTGATTGCCTCATCCTTGCGCAAGGCGCGGTGCGGACTGCCGGCTTTGAGGAAATATTGCAGCTCATCCCAGGTCGGGATCTCGGGCGAGCAGAGGAGGCGCGAGACGGCGAAAGCCCCGCAGGCATTGGCCCAGGTCGCCGAGGTCGCGTGATCCTCACTCTTGAGCCAGCCGCGCAGGAAGCCCGACATGAAGCTGTCGCCGGCGCCCAGCACATTATAGACCTCGATCGGAAAACCCTTGCCGACAATGCCGTCCTCGAGGCGGGCCGGAATGGCATCGGGATAAACGACGCAGCCCATCGGGCCGCGCTTCAGCACGATCGTCGCCTGGGAGAGAGAGCGGATCTTGCGCAGCGCGGTGAGCGTATCCTCGGCGCCGCCGGCAATATGAACCTCCTCCTCGGTGCCGACGATCAGGTCGCAATCGGAGAGAATGGCCTGCAGGCTTTCCGAGACCTTGTCGGATTTGATGTAGCGCTCCTCGCCCGCCGCATGGCCGGCGAGGCCCCAGAGATTCGGCCGGTAATCGATGTCGAAGATGACCTTGCCGCCGCTTTCCTTGGCGATCCGGATCGCCTTCTTCTGCGCCGCGCTGTTGTGCGGGCGGGCAAAATGTGTGCCGGTGACGAGCACGGCCCGGCTCGAGCGGATGAAATCGGGGTCGATATCGGCTTCCGACAGAGCGCTGTCGGCGCAGTTCTCGCGATAGAAGATGAGCGGAAAGGTCTTGTCGTTTTCGACCGAGAGGAGGACGAGGGAGGTCAGGCGCTCCTTGTCGGTGGCGATGCCCTTGAGCGACACGCCCTCGCGCGCCATCTGCTCCTTGATGAAGCGGCCCATCTGCTCATCGCCCACCCGGGTGATGAGGCCCGATCTGAGGCCCAGCCTGGCCGTGCCGATGGCGATATTGGACGGGCAGCCGCCGACCGACTTGGCGAAAGAGCCGATATCCTCCAGTCTGGCGCCGATCTGCTGGCCATAAAGATCGACGGAGGACCGGCCAATGGTGATCACGTCCAGTTCCGCCATGGCCTGCCGATTATCCTTGCTTGCTGTGCTTGACGGTATGAAACAATAATTCTATTCAATCGTCAATTCGGAATATTTGTTCTGTTTTGGGAGGTCGCATGATCAGCTTCGGAGTTCTGGGCGCCGGCCGCATCGGCAAGGTCCATGGCAATACACTGGCCAATTCCGGCCGCGCCAAGGTGGCTTACGTAGCGGACGCCGACGGCAAGGCCGCCGACAGCCTGGCCAAGGCGGTGGGTGCCAAGGTCGCCTCGGTCGAAGACGTCATCAAGGCCAAGGACACCGACGCGATCCTGATCGCCACGCCGACCGACACCCATGCCGATCTGATCGAGGCGGCGGCCAAGGCCGGCAAGATGATCCTGTGCGAGAAGCCGGTGTCGCTCTCGGTCGAGCGCATCGAAAAATGTCTCGGCGTGGTCGAGAAGGCCAAGGTGCCGCTGATGATCGGCTTCCACCGGCGCTATGATCCCAATTTCTCGGTGCTGGAGAAACGCCTGCGCAAGGGTGAGGCCGGCGACGTCGAGATCGTCACCATCACCTGCCGCGACCCGGCGCCGCCGCCGGTCTCCTACATCGAACGTTCGGGCGGCCTCTATCGCGACATGATGATCCACGACTTCGACATGTCGCGCTTCCTACTCGGCGGCGAGGAGATCGAGATCGTGCATGCGCTCGGCGGCAATATGGTCGACCCCGCCATCGGCAAGGCCGGCGATATCGACACCGCCGCGGTGCATATGCAGACCAAGCGCGGCGCCATGGTGATCATCACCAATTCGAGGCGCGCCACCTATGGCCACGACCAGCGCATCGAGGTGCATGGCAGCAAGGCGATGCTGCGCGCCGGCAATATCCATCTGACGACGGTCGAATGCGCCAATGGCGACGGCTTCACCAGCGACCTGATTCCGTTCTCCTTCATCGAGCGTTACGCCGAAGCCTATCGGCTCGAGGTGCTCGCTTTCCTCGATGCAATCGAAAAGGGTGTGGCGCCGACTGCGTCCGGAAATGACGGCCTTCAGGCGCAGAAACTCGCTGAAGCGGCGACGGAAAGCTGGAAGACCGGCAAGCCGGTGAAGGTGAAGTAGTATCTGGCCCGCTTCGCGGGAAGAAAAGTACCGTCATCCCGGCGAAAGCCGGGACCCATTAAATTCGTGCAAATTCTGCAGTGCTGCTCGCGTTGAGGGGCTTCAATGGATCCCGGCTTTCGCCGGGATGACGTATTGGAGTGGGTGGAGCGTTTAGCTCCCGCGTTTCTCCGCCACGGCCACCGTCAGCGTCATGGCGAGCGCCAGGGTCGCGGCGAGTGAGCGGAAGCCTTCGAAATTGGCTTCCGCCACCTCGAACCATATTTCAGCGTCGCGCGCCAAGGGTGAGAAGGCGCTGTCGGTGATGGCGATCACCGGCACATGCATGCGGGCGGCTTGTGTGACGAGCGTCACCGTCTCGCTGGCATAGGGGGTGAAGCTCACCGCCAGCACCGCATCCTTGGGTGTTGCGAAAGTGAGATCATTGGACGCCAACCCGCCCAGCCCGTCGATCAGCACATGGCGGATGCCGAGCTTGCCGAAGGCGTAGGCCACATAGGACGAGATCGGGAAGGAACGACGCAAGCCCACGATATAGATCGTCTGCGCCGCCGCCAGCCGCGCGACGGCCTTGTCGAGTGTTGCGGCTTCGAGCTTGCTGCCGAGATCGGCGATCGATTTCTGCGCCGCCTCCGAGAAACCCTCGAACAGGATATGCGCCTTGGACGCCGACTTGGCGTGCTCGCGCAGTTGCGCGATGCGCTCCTCGTAATTGGGCACCCGGTCGCGCAGCCTCGCCCGGAATATCTCCTGCAATTCGGAGAAGCCCTGATAGCCCATGGCTTGCGAGAAGCGGATCAGCGAGGAGGGCTGTACCTGGGCCTGCTCGGCGATCGAGGCCACTGTGCCGAAGGCGATATCGTCGGGATGGTCGAGCGCGAAAGCGGCGATTTGGCTCAGGCGCTTGGGCAGCGTCTTGCCGCGCTCGATGATCAGCGCCTTCAAGGCGGCGAAATCGCGGGGCGTCGTGTCGGCGGTGGTCATGGGTGCATGTCAACAGAAGGGCTTGACGACGTCAAGCAAAAATGGAATAAACGTTCTAATAGCAAAAATAATCAACAGAATATTCTATTTCGGATCAACTGCCGGCCTGGAGAGGGAGGATGGACAGGTGAGCGCGACTTCTAGCCCATTATTGGAGGCCCAGGGCGTCACGAAGTATTTCGGGGCGATCACGGCGCTGCGCAATGTGAATTTCCACGTGAATGCCGGCGAGGCGCTGGGGGTGGTGGGCGACAATGGCGCCGGCAAGTCCACCCTCATGAAGATTCTCTCCGGCCTCTACCAGCCGAGCGAAGGCCAGCTCATCTTCGAGGGCCGGCCCGTCCATTTCTCCAGCCCGCGCGTTGCGCGCAACAGCGGCATCGAGATGGTCTATCAGGACTTTGCGCTCGCCGGAAATCTGCCGATCTACGAAAACATCTATCTGGGCCGCGAGCCCGGCAAGAAGGTCGGCGGCCTCACCTTCATCGACAGGGCCAGGGAGCGCGAGATGGCGCAAGCCCATCTCGACAAGCTCAAGATCCATGTGAAAAGCGTCGACCAGCCGGTCGAGGAACTGTCCGGCGGCCAGCGCCAGGCGGTCGCCATTGCGCGCGCCACCGCCTTCGACGCCAAGGTCGTCATCATGGACGAGCCGACGGCGGCGCTCGCCATCAAGGAGGTCGGCAAGGTGCTCGACCTCATCAAGACGCTGAAGGAGCATGGCGTCGCGGTCATCATCATCTCGCATCGCATGGACGACATCTTCTATGCCTGCGACCGCGTGATGGCGCTGTTCCAAGGCACCAATTTCGCCGACGCGCCGCTCGTCGAGACCAACCGCAACGAGGTCATCGGCTGGATCATGGGCACCAAGGGCCATACCGCGCAACTCGCGCATGACAAGGTGCATTGATGATCAGCAACAATCCGGCCCTGTCGAAATTCCTCGAAAGCTACGGCATCATCGTCGTCATTATCGTCATGATGGCGGTCCTCTATGCGACGCAGCCGGCCACTTTCTTGTCGGCCACCAATCTCACCAACATCCTCAAGCAGAATGCCTATCCGGCGATGCTGGCGCTCGGCATGTTCGTCGTCATCATCACCGCTGGCATCGATCTGTCGGTCGGGTCTATCCTCGGGCTCGCGATCATCTGTCTCGCCGTCGCCGACAAGGCCAGCGTGCCCTGGCCGATCGTGCTGCTCGTCGGCCCCGCGGTCGGAATCCTCTGCGGTCTCTTCAACGGGCTTGGCTACACCATGCTCAAGCTCCCGCATCCATTCATCATGACGCTCGGCACACTCTATACTTTCCGCGGCATCGGCAATCGCATCAGCCAGGCGCCGATTTCGGGGCTGCAGCCGGAGGTGCGCTATGCGGGGCAGGAGTCCTACTCCCTGGGCATATTCGCGCCCCCGGCCGGCATTCCGGTCAGCTTCTTCCTGGTCATCATCTGCGCTATAGGCCTGTGGTTCTTCCTCAACCGCACCAATATGGGCCGGCATATCTTCGCCATCGGTGGTAATCCGCAAGCCGCGCGGGTGTCGGGCATCGATGTCGACCGGGTGCTGGTCTATGTCTATGCGATCTGCGGTTTCTTCGCCGGGCTTGCGGCGCTGCTCCTCGCGGGCCGCACCGACTCGGGCTTTCCGCTCGCCGGCGTAGGCGCCGAGCTCGACGCTATCGCGGCGGTGATCATCGGCGGCGCCAGCTTCTTCGGCGGGCGCGGCACGGTGCTTGGCGTGCTGGCCGGCGTGCTCATCATGGGTTTGCTGCGCAACGGGCTCAATCTCAACAATATCAGCCCGTTCTGGCAACAGATCCTGATCGGTCTCATCATCATTCTGGCCGTCTATATCGATGTGCTGCGGCGGCGCGCCGCAACACGGAAGTAGCCTTTATGGACTCGGCCCTGTCTCCTGCCGAGTCCTGTGTGTTGCGGAGACGTCATGCTTCATGGGAGGACTAAATGAAGAAATTTCTGATCGCGGGTGCCGCACTTGCAGCGCTTGCCGGCTCGGCCTTCGCCGATCCGATCGTGCTCGACATGAAAGGCCCCGGCGCCGGCAACCCGTTCTGGGCGGCGGTGCAGGCGGGCGCCGAAGAGAAGGGCAAGGAGCTCGGTGTCGAGGTCGTGGTGATGTCGCCGCCGGCTGAATCCGATGTCCAGGCGCAGATCGGCCAGCTCGAGGACATGCTGGCCAAGGGGATTTCCGGTCTCGCACTGGCGCCGACCGATCCCAATGCGCTGGCCGCCGTCGTCGACGCCGCCAAGGCGAAGAACGTGCCGGTCGTCTTTGTCGACACCAAGGGCACCAATGAAGGCGTGACCTTCATAGGCACCAACAACCAGGTCGGCGCCAAGCTCGCCGCCGACTTCATCTGCTCGAAGATCGAAAAGGGTTCGGACGTGGCGATCCTGCAAGGCATCATCACGCAGTCGACCGGCCAGGCCCGCGCCACCGGCGCCAAGGAAGGCCTGGAAGGCTGCGGCCTCAAGGTCGTCGCCGAGCAGCCGGCCGACTGGGATCGCGCCAAGGGCCAGTCGGTGATGGAGAACATCCTGACCGGTAATCCCAATATCAAGGCGGTCTTCGCGTCGAATGACAATATGGCGCTGGGCGCGGTCGAAGCGCTCAAGGCTGCGAACAAGCTCAAGGACGTTATGGTGGTCGGCTTCGACGCCAATCCGGACGCCGCCGCCTCGATCCTCGCCGGTGACTTGACGGCTTCCGTCGCCCAGGCCCCGAAGAACATGGGCGCCTTCGCGGTCGAGAATCTGATCAAGCTCCAGAAGGGCGAGAAGATCGACGCGGTGATCGACACCGGCACGGTGCTCGTCACCAAGGACAATGCCGACCAGTACAAGTAAGGCTGGTTTGGTCTTGAAGTGAAAGCAGGTCCCGGCGAAAGTCGGGACCCGCCACCTCCCGTCATGGTCGGGCTTGACCCGGCCATCCAGGCTCGCCGCCACACAGCTGTCGTGCGGATGGGCTGGATGGCCGGGTCAAGCCCGGCCATGACGAGTGAGGGAAGCGTTATGAGGATCCAGCATGACATCTCTCGGCATCGGCCTGATCGGCACCGGCTTCATGGGCAAATGCCACGCCATGGCGTGGAGCCATGTGCGGCCCGTTTTCGGCGACGCGCCTGAGATTCGACTCGAAACCTTGTGCGACATCGATCCCGACCTCACCGCCAGGCGTGCCGCCGAATATGGCTTCGCGCGGGCCGAAACCGACTGGCGCAAGCTCGTCGATGACAAGCGTATCGACATCATCTCGATCACCTCGCCCAACAATGTGCATCGGGAGATGGCGGTCGCCTTTCTCGAAGCCGGCAAACATGTCTGGTGCGAGAAGCCGATGGCGCTGACGCTCGCGGAGGCCGAAGCGATGACGTCCGCCGCGGCGAAAGCCAAGGGCCGCACGCTGCTCGGCTATAACTACATCAAAAACCCCGCCGTGCTGCACGCGAAGAAGCTCATCGACGCGAAGGCGATCGGCGATGTCGTACATTTCCGCGGGCAGGTCGATGAGGACTATCTGGCCTCGCCGGATGTGCCATGGAGCAAGAGGGCGCGCATCGATCTATGGGGCCTCGGCACGCTCGGCGACATCACCTGCCATCTGGTGAGCTTCGCGCATCTGCTGATCGGCGACATCGCCTCGGTCTCGGCCGACATTGAGACGGTGGTGAAGCAACGCCCGGTGCCCGGCACGAAAGAAATGCGCGAGGTCGAGAACGAGGACATCGCCCATGCCATCGTGCGGTTCAAATCCGGAATCTCCGGCACGCTCGCCTCGAGCCGCGCCGCCTGGGGCCGCAAGAACCTCATACGCTTTGAAGTTCATGGCACCAAAGGCATGCTCACTTTCGATCAGGAGCGCCTCAATGAATTGCAGCTCTATATGAGCGAAGGGCCGGAAGAAACGCGGGGCTTCCGCACCATCCTCACCGGACCGGTCCATTCACCCTACGGCCAGTTCACGCCGGCGCCCGGCCATCAGCTCGGCTTCAACGAGCTCAAGGTGATCGAGGCCAAGCATCTCCTCGATTGCATCGCCAGCGGCCAGGAGTGCTTCGTCAACTTCGCCGAAGGCCTCAAGATCGAACGCGTCATCCACGGCATGGCGCAATCGGCGCGCGAGCGGAAGTGGGTGGACGTGGGGGGGCGCCGCTCATAAGAGCGCCGTCATCCCGGCAAAAGCCGGGATGACGGAAATGTTGAGTTGCAATCATGGCCGCAACCGTGATTGCGTATGGGTTACGAAAGGAGCCGCCTCGCGAAATTCCTCTGTTAGCCCCTGTTAATCCTCTGTTATTCCCCTGAAAATCCGCTGTTAAATTCCGCTGTATTTTCCGGTCGATCCGCTGTTAATCCGCTGTTCTTCAACCTTCGTCGAAGCCGCGGGCGCCGCCCTTGCCCTCGTCGCGGCCCTTGTGCCGGCCATTGGGCGGCGGCATCTGGCCATTGCCGTTCTCTTCTTCGAGGGCGCGCTTGAGCCGTCTGATGATGACGGCGCGCGCCTTCTCGTCGGCCGCCTTGCCGACCATGTCGTTGATGCCGAGCATGAGCTCGGTCAGGTCATTGTGCCAGTCGCGGCGCGCCAGCTTTTCGGGGCTGATGCGCGGCTTGACCTCGGCGGCGCTGAGCACCGGCTCCGCGCCGGTCAGGTCATAGACGTCATCGAGGCTCGGCCGCGCGATGCGGTCGGCGGGCATGATGTTGTTCTGCGCCACCTCGCCTTCCATGGCGATCTGAGCCGATTCTTCGCCATGGGTGAGGAAGACCATCTTGGCGATCGGCAGACGCTCGCGCAGCCATTGCAGCAGCTCCGGCCCGTCGGCATGGCCTGAATAATCCTCGAAGCGGCGGATGGTGGCGCGGACCTTGACTTCCTCGCCATGGATCTTGACCGCTTGCGCGCCGTCCTCGAGCAGGCGGCCGAGCGTGCCCGCCGCCTGGAAGCCGACCAGCAGCACGGTGGCATTGGGCTTGAACAGATTGTTCTTGAGATGATGGCGGATGCGGCCCGCCTCGCACATGCCGCTCGCCGCGACGATGATGTGGAAGCCGCCGAAGCGGTTGATGGCTTTCGACTCCTCGACGCTCTCGGTCGTCTTCACATAGGGCGATTCGAGCGCCCGCAGCAGCGCGTCGCCGTTGCGCAGCGATTTGGCGTGCTGCGAGAAGATGTTGGTGGCCTTGAGCGCCAAGGGCGAGTCGATGAAGACCGGCGCATTGGGAATGACGCCCTTGTCCATCAGCGCGATGAGATCGACCAGCACTTCCTGGGTGCGCTCGACGGCGAAGGAGGGGATGAGCACGGCGCCCTGGCGGCTCGCCGCGGCGCGCAATTCGGCGCCCAGCAGCTCGCGGCGCTTTTCTTCCGATCGCTCGAAGCGATCCTTGCCGCCATAGGTCGATTCACAGACGACATAGTCGAAATCGGTCGGCGCCTCGGGATCGGGCTCGAAGAGCTTGGCGTCGGGGCCGATGTCGCCCGAGAACAGGATGCGCAAGGGCTTCTGGCCGGCACGTTCCACTTCCACCTCGATCGAGGCGGAGCCGAGCAGATGGCCGGCATTCCAGTAGCGGGCGCGGATGCCCGGCACCGGCGTGATCCACATCTTGTAGGCAATGCCCTCGAAGAATTCGAGCGCCCTATGGGCGTCTTCCAGCGTGTAGATCGGCTCGACCTCAGGCAGACCGCGCTTGCGGTTGCGGTCGTTGAGCAGCCGGACCTCGGTCTCCTGGATGAAGCCCGAATCGGGCAGCATCACCGCGCAGAGATCGCAGGTCGCATGCGTCGCATAGATCTTCTTGGCGAAGCCGGCCTTGACCAGCTTGGGGATCAGTCCGGCATGGTCGATATGCGCATGGGTGAGAAGCATGGCGTCGATCTTGCGTGGGTCGAACGGGAAGGCGCGATAGTTCAGCTCCTTCTCGGTCTTCGAGCCCTGGAACATGCCGCAATCGATGATGAGACGCGCCTGGTCCGTCTCGATCACATAGCAGGAGCCGGTGACGACGCGGGTGGCGCCGTGGAAATGCAGCTTGACGGTCATGCTTTATCCTTTGCGTTCGGGGATCTTGAGGCCGCGGGCGATGAGCTCGCCCCAGGCTTGTTCGGGCGTGTCGGCGAAAGCGAAGAGATCGAGATCCGCCGGGGCGCACAGGCCTTCCTCGACGAAGCGGTTGAAGTTGATGGTCTTGCGCCAGAAGATGCTGTCATAGAGCACGATCGGCAGTGCGTCGTCCATCTTGCCGGTCTGGCGAAGCGTCAGGATCTCGAACAATTCATCGAGCGTGCCGAAGCCGCCGGGGAACACCACGAGAGCCGCGGCGCGCATGGCGAAATGCATCTTGCGCATCGCGAAGTAATGGAAGCGGAAGGTGAGGTCGGGCGTCGAATAGGCATTGGGCTCCTGCTCATGCGGGAGCGTGATGTTGTAGCCGATCGAGGGCGCGCCGGCATCGACGGCGCCGCGATTGGCGGCCTCCATGATGCCGGGGCCGCCGCCAGTGGCGATCACATTCTGACGTGGTCCGGCGTGATCATAGAGAGCGCCGCCGCGCTCCGAGACGATGCGGGCGAAATCGCGCGCCGCCTCGTACCAGCCGCGCTTGTCGCCTTCCTTGACGCGGGCGGAACCGAAGACCACGATGGTCGAGGCCACGCCCCATTTGCGCAAATATTCCTCCGCCTTCTGATATTCGAGGTGGAAGCGCAGGCCGCGCATCGAGTCGCCGAGAACGAAATCCTGGTCGAGGGCGGCGATCCGGTAGGCCGGCGACGCCATCTGGGCTTTATTGTCTGTCATCATGAATCCTTCTGCTGTTAGGGAATAGAAGCCTGAGGCCTTGCAATCAAGCCCTGTTTGGCTCACGCTTATGCGAGCAAAAACAGGAGCTTGCATGGCCAGTCCGTTCGCCAGGAGATTCACCGTCGAGAGCGCCGAGAGCGTGTCCCTCGCCAAGATCGATCCGCGTGACGAGAGCGCCTTCACGGGGAAGGAGAAGGCCAAAGCCGAGACCGCCAAGGACGCCGAGGCGATCAACCAGCTGCAGGACGCTCTCTATGCGGAAGGCCGGCGCAGCCTCCTGGTGGTGCTGCAGGGCATGGATTGCAGCGGCAAGGACGGCACGGTGCGCGCGGTGTTCAACACCTGCGGGCCGATCGGCGTCACGGTCACACCCTTCAAGGTGCCGAGCGAGGAGGAGCGCGCCCATGATTTTCTCTGGCGTGTCCACAAGGCCGCACCGCCCAAGGGCATCATCGGCATCTTCAACCGCTCGCATTACGAAGACGTGCTGGTGGTGAAGGTCAGGAAGTTCGCGAGCCCGCAAGACATCGAGCGGCGCTACGAGGAGATCAACAACTTCGAGAAGCTGCTCAGCGACAATGGCACGCGCATCCTCAAATTCATGCTGCATATCTCGAAGGACGAGCAGGCCGAGCGCCTGCGCGAGCGCGTGACGGACCCCAAGAAGTTCTGGAAATTCAATCCGAGCGATCTCGAGGACCGCAAATTATGGCCGCAGTTCATGGATGCCTATGAGACGGCGCTCAAGCGCTGCTCGCCGGCGCATGCGCCCTGGCATGTCATTCCGGCCGACCGCAACTGGGTGCGCAACGCCGCCATCGCCCGCATCGTGCGCGAGACGCTTGAAGACATGGCGCCGAAATACCCCAAGCCCGACGGCTGGGATCCGAAGAAAGTGGTGATCTCCTGACTCGTCACGGTGAAGCGCGGACCTCCTCCTAATTTTCCCCTTCTCCCGCAGGCGGGAGAAGGGAAGCGCAGGAGAGACCTATTCCGCTGGCGCCGGCGCCGCATGCGCGACGTCCCGCGGTGCTACCGTGACCTTGCGGCCGGCGAGGCTGTAGACGGCGGGCACGACGAAGAGCGTGAGCAACGTGCCGACGCTCATGCCGCCGACGATGACCCAACCGATCTGCTGGCGGGCTTCGGCGCCCGCGCCTGAGGCGAGGGCCAGCGGCACGGCGCCCAGCACCATCGCGGCGGTGGTCATCAGGATCGGGCGCAGCCGCAAGGTCGCCGCCTCGACGATCGCCTCGGCGCGGCTCTTGCCTTCCTCCTGCAATCGGTTGGCGAAGTCGACGATCAGGATGCCGTGTTTGGTGATGAGGCCGACCAGGGTCACGAGGCCGATCTGCGAATAGATGTTGAGCGTGCCGCCGGTGAGCTTGAGGGCGAGAAGCGCGCCCGCCATCGACAATGGCACGGTGAGCATGATCATCAAGGGATCGCGGAAGCTTTCGAACTGCGCCGAAAGCACCAGATAGATGAAGGCCAGCGCCAGCACGAAGATGAACAGGATGTTGCTCGACGCATCGCGGAACTCGCGGCTTTGGCCCGACACATCGGTGAGCGCGGTCGACGGCAGGATCTGCTCGGCCGTCGCCTGGACCGCCTGCAAGGCCTGACCCAGCGTGTAGCCGGGCGCCAGATTGGCCTGGAGGGTGACGGCGCGCAGCTGGTTGAAACGGCGCAGATCCTTGGGCGCCACGGTTTCATGGATCGAGACGATATTGGACAGCTGGATCATCTCGCCGGCCGAGTTGCGGACGAACATGCGGGCGAGATTGTCGGGCGCCGAGCGCTCGCTCGGATCGAGCTGGACGATAACGTCATATTGCTCGCCGCCGATCTCGAAGCGCGTCACCTGGCGGCCGCCAAGCATCGTCTCCAATGTGCGGCCGATGACCGAGACGTCGAGCCCGAGGTCGGCGACGCGGTCGCGGTCGATCTTCACTTCGAGCTGCGGCTTGTTGAGCTTGAGATTGGTGTCGAGATCGGTGAGGCCTGGATTCTCGGCGAGCTTGTCGAGCATCGCGTCGCTGTATTTCTGCAGGTCTTCGTAAGTGCCCGAGGTCTGGATGACGAATTCGACGGGGCGGCCGCCGCCGCGGCGGCCGAAGCCGCCGGAGGATCGTGCCGAGACCTGGGCGCCCGCCACTTTGCGCAGCTCAGGCGCAAGGCGCTGGGCGATCTGCGATTGGGTCAGGTCGCGCTCGGAATAGTCTTTTAGCCGCCCGATCGAGAAGAACTCGTTCACCTCCGGCTGGCCGATGGTGACGAGATAGGCGCGGATATCGGGCGACCTGGCAAGGACGCCCTCGACCTGGGCGGCATAGCGGTCGGTGAAGGCGATGGTCGAGCCTTCCGGCGTCTGGCCCGAGATCTGGAGCACGCCGCGGTCCTCGCTCGGCGTCAGCTCGGAATTGAGCGATGTGAAGAGCACGCCGCCCATGCCGGCGACACCGAGCGCGATCAGGAACACGACATAACGCAGCTTGATCGCGAAAGTGAGGAGGCCGTGATAGGCCTGCTCGAGACGCGCAAGAAAGGCCTCGATGAAACGGGCAATGATGTTCGGCCGATCATTGTGCTTGAGCAGCTTCGAGCACATCATCGGCGTGAGGGTCAGTGCGATGAAGCCGGAAATGACGACCGCGCCCGCCAGAGTCAGCGCGAATTCGAGGAACAGGCGGCCGGTCGAGCCCGGCATGAAGGCGATCGGCGCATAGACGGCGGCCAGCGTCAGTGTCATCGCGACGACGGCGAAGCCGATCTCGCGCATGCCCTTGAGCGCCGCTTCGAAGGGCTTCATGCCCTCCTCGACATGGCGGAAGATGTTCTCCAATACGACGATGGCGTCGTCGACCACGAGGCCGATCGCCAGCACCATGGCGAGCAGCGTCAGCATGTTGATCGACAGGCCGGCCATCAGCATGATCGCGAAAGTGGCGACCAATGAGATCGGGATGGTGATGATCGGGATGATCGCGGCCCTGAGCGAATGCAGGAAGAACATGATGATCAGGATCACCAGCGCGATCGCCTCGAGGATGGTCGAGAACACCGAGTTCACCGACTGCTCGATGAACTGGGTCGAGTCGTAGCCGATCTCGGCATTCACGCCGTCGGGCAGTGAATCGATGATCGACGGCATCACCTGCCGCACCGCCTTCGAGACGTCGAGCGGATTGGCGACCGCCTGCTTGATGATGCCGACGGTGATCGAGGTCTGGCCCATATAGCGGCTGACGCGGCGCACATCGGTGGAGCTCAGTTCCACACGGGCGACGTCACCGAGCTTGACCTGCAGGCCGCCGGCCCGCTTCAGCATGATGTTGCGGAATTCCTCCGGTGTCGCCAGAGCGGTCTTGGAGAGAACGGTGAATTCGCGGTCGGCGCTCTCGATGCGGCCGGCCGGAATCTCGGCATTCTGCTTGCGCAGCGCATCCTCGATGTCCTGGGCGGTGAGGCCATAGCCGGCGAGCCGGTCGCGGTCGAGCCAGATGCGCATGGCATAGAGGCGCTCGCCATAGATGGCGGCGTCAGAAATGCCGGTCAGGTTCTTGAACCGGTCGACGACATAGCGGTCGACATAGTCGGTGAGCTCGATGGCGTTGAGCCGGTCGGAGCGGAAGGTGATGTAGATGATGGCCTGGGCGTCGGCCTCAACCTTGGCGATGATCGGCTCGTCGACCTCGTCCGGCAAACGACCGCGCACGCGGCTCACGCGGTCGCGCACGTCGCTCGCCGCCGTGTCGATATCGATATCCGACTTGAAGCGGATGGTGATGCGGCTCGATTCCGAGCGGCTGGTCGATTCGATGATGTCGATGCCCTCGATGCCGGCGAGGGAGCCTTCGAGCACCTGGGTGATCTGCGATTCGATGAGAATGGCCGACGCGCCCTTGTAGGTGGTGTTCACCGAGACGACCGGCTCGTCCACCTGCGGATATTCGCGCACCGTGAGCCGGCCATAAGCGACGATGCCGATCAGCAGGATGATAAGGCTGAGGACGGTGGCGAAGACGGGGCGGCGGATACAGAGTTCGGAGAGCGACATCCGCTCAGCCCTCGACGGCGGCGGTCGCCGGCGGGACGATCTCGACATCGGAGCCGTCACGCAGGCGCGACTGTCCGGCGATCACGACCTGCTGGCCGACCTCGACCCCGTCGAGAATCTCGACGAAGCCGTTCTCGCGGCGGCCGGCCAGAACCTTCGTCTCTTTTGCCTTGCCGTTGTCGGCCTTGAAGACGAGGAAGTCCTCGCCGCGCGATACGAGCGCGCTTTCCGGAATGGTGACGGCGGTGCGCGGCTGGCCCTTCACGGTGATGCGGGCAAGCAGGCCGGGGCGCAGTTTTTCGTCCTGATTGGCGAGCGTCGCCTTGACGCGGACGGCGCGGCCATTGACGTCGATCGCCGGGTCGATGGCATAGATCGTGCCTTCGAAACGCAGGCCCGGCAGGGCATCGGCGGTGATGTCGATCTTCTGTCCAGCCGTGAGTTTGCTCAGATAGAATTCGGGTACGCTGAAATTCACCTTGAGCTGGTCGATCTTCTCCAGATTGACGAGCGGCGTGCCGGCGGTGACATAGGCGCCCTGCGAGATGGTGCGGAAGCCGAGTTCGCCCGGGAAGGGCGCCTTGATCGACAGCTTCTCATGCTGGGTGCGCATGAGGTCATAGACCGCCTGCTGGACCAGCAATTCGGACTGGGCGGTGTCGAGGGCCGTCTGCGAGGTGGTGCCGGATTTGCGCAAGGTGACGGCACGGTCGTAATTCGCCTTGGCGAGAGCGAGGCGGGCTTCGGAATCGGCGAGCTGCGCCTTGATGAGCGCATCATCGAGCCGGATGAGCACGTCGCCTTCGGCGACGGAATCGCCCTCGGTGAAACGGATCTCGGCCACTCGGCCATTGGTCTCGGCGGCGATCTGCACCGATTCATCGGAGAGCAGCGAGCCCACCGCGGTGATGTCGTCGCTCAGCGTCTTGGCGGCGGCCGCGACCACTTCGACGGGCGAGGCATTGGCGGGGCGCGCCTGGCGTTTCTCCGGTGCCGCCTGCGGGGTGGCTTGCTTCAGCTTGCCGGTGGTGGCCGACAGTATAGGTTCCACCCAGCCGGCGCGCTGGGCGGTGTAGCCGGCGCCAGCCAGCAACGCGAGAACAAACAGAGAAACCAGCGTTTTCTTCATAGAACTCTAGAATAGCGGATATTGGGCCCGTGGATAAGACGAGGGGAGACCTAAATCCCGTCGCTTTAATGGCGACCTAACCGCTGTCCCGGCTCACAGGCTCGTGATCGGTCCCGCCACCCGGCCCTGCTTGCCGGTCGAGAAAACGATGTCTTCACCGCGTCTGACCGTGAGGGTCTTGCCTTTGCGCGTGATCGTCACGGAACCCAATGGACTCATGACCGGGCCTACGGCGAAATCCTTGCCCTCATTGCGCAACTGCCAGCCTTGCCAGGGCAGAAAGCTCATCGTCCGGGCATGCTGCATGAAAGGCAGCAGCGCCGACCACGAATAGAAGGGATCGGTATCGGGCTGATCGAGGCCTTCGCCTGATACCGGATGGTAGTTCTCGGGCGACAGCCGCCGCTCGTCCCAGCTCCCGGCAAAAAGCTTCCAGCTCTTGTCGACGAGGCGGTCGGCAGCTTCGTATTCGCCGGCACGCTCGAGGCCGTTCCATACCAGCCAGTTGAGGATCGGCCAGATGCGGCCGCGCCAATAGACATTGTCGTTCACGGCGGGATCGTCGCGCGACACCGAAGGCAGGCCGAAGGCGCCGCCGAATTTCTTCGGATCGTCGAGCTGCTTCAGCAGGTGTTTCGTCTGCTCCTTCGAAGCGGCGCCGCACAGCATCGGATAGAAGCTCGTCGGTGCCACGCTTTTCACAAAGGCGCCCGACCACAGGCGGTTGGCGAAGATCTTGCGCTTATCATCCCAGAAATGCGTGCCGATCTTCCTGCGCATCGTCGCGGCATGGGCATCGTGCCGTTTCGCTTCTTCGCTCAAGCCCAGCGCGCGCGCCATATGGGCCAGCATCTCGCAATCGAGGCAGACGAGACAATTGAGGCCGACATCCTCGCTGTCGAGCGTGCGGCTCTCGTCGTTCCAGCGCGCCTCGTCATGGATGGGAGAGTTGTCCATGAAGGACTCATCCTTGGCGGCGAGCTTGGTGCCCTTGTAAAGGCCTTGGCCGACATCGGAGGATCCGAATTCGAGAAGTCCGTTGCCATTGCCGTCGCGAGCTGAGCGGATCCATTGATTGTTCCGCGCCAGTGTTTGGTACGCCATGTCGATGAACAGGCGGTTGCCGGTACGTTGATAGATCTGCCAGACGATGAAGGAGATGAGCGGCGTCTGGGTGCGGTCGACCCAGGCGTCGTTGCCGGTCATGATGCAGGGCAGGTTGCCTTGCGGCGTCGCTGCCGACAACAGCATCGCCAGATTTTCACGCGCCTGGTCGGGATCAAACTGCGCCACGATGAAAGCATTGATCGCCGTGTCGTTGAGCCAGAAGCCGAAGCCGCCGAACTTCTTCAGATCCCAGTTGCGCGAGCAGGTGATGTAGGGGCGGTGATTGACGCTGTCCCAGATGGTGTTCCAGCCCATGATGTCGGCCATGGCGTCGAGGGCTGCGCCGCGCGCGGGCGCCTTGGCGGAGGCGCGCGGCTCGGCGAGACGGGCGAAAGTCTGTTCCTTGCGGTCGGCAATGGTCACCGCGAAATCATTCTCCGGCGCTTCCTCGAGATTGAAACGAAGCGCCAGGACCTTGGCGCTGTCACCGCGCGAGGCGAGATACCAATAGCCGTTGGTCTCATATTCGGCGCGCAAGGCGTCGAGTGTCTCATGCGCCGTCACCAGAAGTGGCGCATGTTTCGCGTTGATAGCCACGGTGCGTGGCCCGATGGTGCAATAGGCGGTGCGGACGACCTCGTCATAATGCCAGAGCGCGCCGTCCGTCTGGCTCAAGGCCAGCACGACCCAGTAACGCAGACCCCATTCGCCGAATTTCGAGGTCTTCCAGCCGCCGGCGATCTCGAAGGGCGACGGCTTCGTGTAGGTCCAGTCGAGATGGGTGCCGCCATGGGCAAAGGACGCCTCGATGAGGCTGCCATCCGGCTCGTGGCGGCCGAGCCTGATTTCGGAGCCCGGTCCCATCAGCGTCGTCTTGCCGATGCTCGCGGCATAGAAGACCGGGGTGATCTTCACGCCGAGCGGCAAATGCGACATTTCGAGATAACGGTCGGCGGCCCAGCTGTTCCAGGCGCGATGCGTCGGGATATTGGGCGTGCGCAGATAATTCGGAACCGTCATGGCGTCCAGGCTTTCAGCAAAGTGTCAGTGTCGATGAGCTCGACCTGCTGGTCGAAGCGGGGATAGATGCCGGCGAGCGCTGCGTCGTGGCTCGCCTTGTTGGAGCTCGCGATGGCATCGGAGATGAGGATGGTGCGATAGCCGCGGTCGACCGCGGTCAAGGCGGTGGCGAGTACGCAGACATCGGTCTCGACGCCGGTGAAGACGATCGTGTCGGCCTGCAAGTCATCGAGCGCGTCCTGGAAGGCCTGAGCCTCGAAGGCCGAATGTACATATTTGTCGATAACCCGCGCCGGCGGCACGAAAGGCCGCAAGGGCGGCAGGAGATCGAGCAGATCGTGATCGATATTGCTGGCGAGCACGCTTTTCCAGTGGCGGTAATAGATCTGCCATTGGCCCTTGGCATCCTCGACGCGCTCGGGCGTCAGGAAGCGGGTGAACAGAGTGAGATGCGGCGCATGGGCGACGATGCGGCGCACCGTCGGCTCGATCGCATGGACGACGGGCGCGGCCCATTCGGTCTCTTCGGCGAACAGCCTTTGCATGTCGATGCAGGCATGAACGGCATGTTTGCCGATGGCGCCAAAGCGCAATCCGTCGATGCTGCTCATGCGTCCACCGGAATGGTCTGTTCAGGATCCCAGCTCGCGGTGACGGGGCTGCCTGTCGCAAGGACTTCGCCGGTCTGGTTCTGGATGAAAGCGAGGAGCGGTGTGTCGCCCAGCACCTTGGTGCGGATGCGATAAGTCACGCTGGCGCCGGAATAGATCGCCTGGATGATCTCGCCTTCGATACTGTTACCTCGTGTCTTCCTGTGCCCGCCTGCGACGCGCAATTTTTCCGGCCGCACGATGGCCGCGCCCGTCGAGGGTTTGAGCGTGGCGATGACCGTGCCGTCGGCGAGCTTGAGGCCTTCGGAGACAGGCGTGCCGTGGAACACATTGGCGTCGCCGAGAAAATTCGCGGCGAAGACGGTGGCGGGCCGCTCATAGACGGTCTGCGGCGCATCGACCTGGATCAGACGGCCCTGGTCGATGATGGCGATGCGATCGGACAGCGTCAGGGCTTCTTCCTGATCGTGGGTGACGAAGATGGCGGTGATGCCGGTTTCGCGCTGGATGTCCTTGAGCTCGACCTGCATTTCCTGGCGCAGCCGGCGATCGAGCGCGCCAAGCGGCTCGTCAAGCAGCAAGACCTTGGGCCGCGTGATCAAAGCGCGGGCGAGCGCCACGCGTTGCTGCTGGCCGCCCGACAATTGCCGCGGATAGCGGCCTTCGAGACTGGACAGGCGGACCATCGCCAGGCTCTCGGTGACGCGTTTCCGGATGTCCTCGCGCGCCACGCCGCGCACATCGAGGCCGAAGCCGATATTTTCGGCAATGGTCAGATGCGGGAAGAGCGCATAGGACTGGAACACCATGCCGATGGCGCGGCGATGCACGGGAACGGATTCCACCTGCTCGCCGTCGAAGGAGATCGTGCCTTCATCGGGCGTGATGAAGCCGGCGATCGAGCGCAGCAAGGTGGTCTTGCCCGAACCCGAAGGGCCAAGCAGGCCGAAGAACTCGCCGTCATTGAAGGTGATCGAGACATTGTCGAGCGCGGCGAAGGTGCCGTAGCGCTTAGTCACATGCTGGATGTCGACGCGGCTCATCAATTGTCTCCGCCGAATTTGTAGTTGCGCGCCACGATCAGCATGAGTCCCATGGAGAAGAGAATGATGAGCGAGGAGATGGCGTTGATCTCGGGCGTGAAGCCCTTGCGGATGGAGGTATAGATCTCGACCGGCAAGGTCGAGGTACCGGGCGGCGCCAGGAAATAGGAGATCACGAACTGGTCGAAGGAGACGGCGAAGGCGAAGAGGCCTGCGGCGATGATGCCGGGCAGCAAAACCGGAACCGTGACGCGCCAGAAGGTCTGCCAGGGTGTGGCGCCGAGGCTCGCGGCGGCCTCTTCGAGCTGCGGTCCGAAATTGGCGAAACGGGCGCCGACCACGACGATCACGTAAGGCAGGGACAACGCCACATGGCCGAGCAGGATGGCGTGCAATCCGCGGCCGATGCCGGTCCAGAAGAAGAAGATCAGCATCGACGTGCCGATGATGAGCCACGGGATGGTGATCGGCGGGAAGAGCAGGATCTGCAGCAGTCGCTTGGCGCGGAAATCATAGCGCGCGAAGGCGTAAGCCGCGAGCGTGCCGAGCGTGGTGGCGATCGCCGCATTGACGCAAGCGATCCACACGCTGTTCCAGCTCGCCTGCAGAAGCCGGTCGTTCTGGGCCAGCGCCTTGAACCAGACGAGATCGAAGGTGAAAGGCAACTCGTAGAGAGCCGAGCGGTTGAAGGCCATGGCGATCATCACCACGATCGGCAGATAGAGAAAGACCAATACGAGGCCGAGATAAGTCTTGGCGGCGCGCTCCATCAGCCCCTCGCCATCTGACGCTGGAGGAAGGGGGCCGCCACCAGAAGGACCAGCAGCACCATGCCCAGCATGGTGAAAGAGAGAGCGGCCCCCAGGGGCCAGTTGAAGGCGGTGATGAACTGGCCCTCGATGATCGGGCCCAGCATGATCGCGTCCTTGCCGCCTAAGATGCGCGGTTCCATGAAGGAGCCGATCACCGGCACGAAAATGAGGAATACCGCCGCCAGGATGCCGGGCATGCTCAAGGGCAAAGTGATGCGGCGGAAGGCCTGGGCCGGTGTCGCGCCGAGGCTGCGGCCCGCCTCGATGAGCGCGTCGTCGATCGCCTGCAGCGAGATGTAGCAGGTGAGGATCGCGTAGGGCAGATAAGCGTGGACGAGGCCGACGACGATCGCCGGATAGGAGAAGAGGATGTTGAACGGCTCACGCAGCACCATGGTCCAGGAGAAGGTGCGCACCAGCGCGTTGGACCAGAAGGGCAGGATGATGAGCAGGAAGATCGCCTCGCGCCAGCGGCCCTTGATGTATTTGGCGAGACCGAGGGCGGCCGGATAGCCGATGATCAGGCACAGCGCCGTCACATAAAGGCCGAGCTCGACCGAGCGCCAGGCATTGTACCAGTAGATCTGCTTGGTGAAGAAATCCGTATAGTGCTTCAGCGTGAAGCTGACTTCCTTGCCGCCGAGCGGCGAGGCGGTGAGGAAGCTGAAATAGAGCATCGTCGCCAGCGGCAGCATCACCGTCACCGCGAGCCACAGATAGGCCGGCGCCGTCAGCGCGAATACGGTGCGGGTCTGGCGGGAGAGAGCCATCAGGCCTTCTCCCACGCTGAGCGCGGGAGAAGGATGAAAAGGCGGGAAGCTTTAAAGGGCAAAGCTCGTCTTCACCTCGTCCCAGAGTTCCTGGTTCTTCTGCTTCTGCTCATCGGTGATCGGCGCCATCCACTGGACGCGCTTCACCACTTCGGGATCGCCCAGCACGACGCGGTTGAGTGCGTCCTCAGGCAACTGCGCATTGGCCTTGGCGTTGGAGGACGCCGGTGCGCCGATGTCATTGTCCCATTTCACGTAGAATTCGGGATCGACCATGAAATTGATGAAGGCCGCCGCACCTTCGGCATTGGGCGCGTTGTTGGCGATGGTGAGGCCGTCGAACCAGCCGATGGCGCCTTCCTTCGGCACCACGAATTCCACCGGGAGCTTCATCGCCTTCTTGGAGCGCGCCGCCGAGCCCGACCAGTAGACGGCGATGTCGTAGTCGCCCGCCGCCATGTATTTGTTCCACTCGTCCTCGGACGACCAGAAAGTCTTGATCTGGCTCTTGAGCTCTTTCAGCTTCTCCTTGATCTTCTCGATATCGGCCGGCGCGTTCATGTCCTGGCCGGTGGCGAGTGCCGCGATCTGGATCGATTCGAGCGCGTCGTCGCGCCAGCCGACCTTGCCGGCATGGGCCGGGTCCCACAAAGCGGTCATGCTGTCGGGCTTGGCGGTGATCTTCTGGGTGTTGTAGGCGAAGGAGGTCAGGCCCCAGACCCAGGCGATGGCGAAATGTTTGCCGCCCATCACGAAGCGGTCGCTGTCGCGCAGCGCCGGGGTGAGATCGTTGAAGTTCGAGAATTTCGCCGTGTCGAGCGCCTGGATCAGGCCCTCATGGGCGGCTTCCATGACATAGATGTTGTTCATCAGCACCACGTCATAGACGCCCGGGCTGGTGCGCAGCTTGGTCAGCATCTCCTGCTCGGAGTTGAAATAGTCATGGACTACCTTGATGCCGGTCTTCTTCTCGAACATCTCGAGCGCCCATTTTTCGTCGGTGCCGTAGCCCTGCCAGTTGAGGACCTTGATCTCGCCCGCGGCATGAGCAAGGCGGCCGGTCGCGCCATAAGCCGCGGCGGCGCCCATCAGGGCCAGCGCGGAACGGCGTGAAAATGCAAAGCGTGACATCGTAATCTCCCTCGGATCGCAAAGTTTTCTCTTGGCGGCGGACTTTATCGGAAGGGCACCTGTCCCGCAATGCAACGCTGCGGCGAGGGTTATTGCGCGGCGAGGAAGGCGTCGATCTCGGCGCGTGTCGGGGCGGCGGCGGAGGCGCCTTTCTTGGTCGTCGACAAAGCCCCTGAGGCGGCAGCGAAGCGCACGGCTTGCGCCAGCGATTTGCCTTCATCGAGAGCGACGGCGAGGCCGCCATTGAAACTGTCGCCGGCCGCCACCGTGTCGATGGCGGTCACCTTGAACGGCGGCACGAAGCCTTCCTCGGTGGGACCTGAAAAGGCGACGCCCTTGGCGCCGAGCTTGACCAATGCGGTGCGGAAGCCTTTGGCCTTGAGCTCGCGCGCGGCGCGCAGAGCGTCATCGGGTGTCGCCGGCTGCCAGCCCAAGAGGCCGGCCGTCTCGCTTTCATTAGGGGTGACGATGTCGACCGCGGCGATGATGTCGGCGGAGAAGGGCTCCTTGGGCGCCGGCGCCGGGTCGAGAATCACTGTGCCGCCGTTGCCGCGCACCATCTTGGCCGCGGCGAGGGCGCCCTTCAGCGGCACTTCGAGCTGCAGCAGCAGGACACGCGCCTGTTCGAGATCGGTCTTGGCGGCTTCGGCATCGCTTTGATCGACCGCGCCATTGGCGCCGGCGATCACCGTGATCATGTTCTGTCCGCCTTCGCCGACCTTGATGATGGCGATGCCGGTATCGGAACCCGCGTCGCGGCGAACATGGCTGAGATCGACGTCATATGAGGTGAGCTCGGCGCGCGCCGCGTCGCCGAAGGAATCGGCGCCGGTGCGGCCGACGAAATGGACCTCGGACCCAAGCTTCCGGGCCGCCACCGCCTGATTGGCGCCCTTGCCACCCAGGCCCATCTTGTAGCCGGAGCCATGCAGGGTCTCCCCAGGCTTCGGCAGGCGATCGAGATAGGCGATCACATCCATATTGATGGAGCCGAAGATGGCGACGGTCATTCTATTCCTCCCCGCAAAGTCGGCCGGAGCATATGCCGGAAGAGACTGGTGCCGACAACAGCCCCCGAAAAAGGCCATGTTGCGATGCATGAATTTGGGAGAAATCTGGGCAAAAAAGCGGGTCGAAAAAGCTTAAGTCTATGAATTTGATCGTGATTATATATGTCACGAAATAGGCATAGTGAATTCAGATAGTTAGTGGTCAGGATTGTTAAGGTTTTGTGAAGCCGAGGGGCGAGTCAGCCATGTAAATTTTGCATTGCACAAAATGGTGCGACGCACCATATATGAGTTCGTCAAAAGCAACCAACCAACCTGTCAATCCATAGGGGAAAGACCATGTTCAACTTCTTCACTGATGGTTTCAAGCGCTGGAACCGCTACAACACCACCAAGCGTGAGCTCGACCTGCTCACCGACCGTGAGCTTGCCGATCTCGGCATCATGCGCTCCGACATTCCGCGTATCGCGCGGGACAGCGTGAGCCGCTAAGCATCTCACAGACAGAGTTTCGCAAGAGCCCGCCGGCCCTCCGGCGGGCTCTTCGCATTTTACGCGCAAGAGAAAGCCGTGGAGCCTTTCCCATTGCGGCAATCCGCCGTGCCTTCCTTGTTGCGAGTCCAATTCCCATGTGATAACCCACGCCCGCGGCTTAAGGCGGAACCTACGCCGCGCGTGCTTTCTCAAGTACGATTATCCAATAAATTCAAGCTTTCCGGACCGCTGCCAAAGGTTCGGAGAACGCGGGTTCGGCGGGGAGTTGTCGTGGCTCAAAGTGATCAGACGGTATCAGGCGTCCCGGGACGTTATGCGACCGCCCTTTTTGAACTGGCGCGGGAAGACCAGACGGTCGACCAGGTCGGCGCCGATCTGGTGAATTTCCAGGCGCTCCTGGACGAATCCGAGGACCTGAGCCGGCTCGTCCGCTCGCCGGTCTTCTCTGCCGAGGACCAGGTTTCCGCCCTCCAGGCGATCTGCGAAAAGGCCGGCATCAAGAGCCTCGCTCTCAATTTCATCAAGCTCGCCGCGCAGAACCGCCGGCTCTTCGTCCTCTCCGACATGATCAAGGCCTACCGCACGCTGGTGGCCCAGTCGAAGGGCGAGATCAGCGCCGAGGTCACATCGGCCGAAACGCTTTCCAGCAAACATCTCGACGACCTCAAGGCCGCCATCAAGGCGAGCGTGGGGCGCGATGTGCAACTCTCCACCCGGGTTGATTCGTCCATTCTGGGCGGCCTTATCGTCAAGGTCGGCTCGCGCATGGTGGACAACTCGCTCAAGACCAAACTTCAAAACCTCAAGATCGCGATGAAGGGGACCGGCTGATATGGATATCCGCGCCGCCGAAATTTCCGCAATTCTCAAGCAGCAGATCAAGGACTTCGGCAAGGAAGCCGAAGTGTCCGAGATCGGCCAGGTGCTCTCCGTCGGTGACGGCATTGCCCGCGTCTATGGCCTCGACAACGTCCAGGCCGGCGAAATGGTCGAGTTCCCGAACGGGATCCGCGGCATGGCCCTCAACCTCGAAGTCGACAATGTCGGTATCGTTATTTTCGGTTCCGACCGCGACATCAAGGAAGGCGACACCGTCAAGCGCACCGGCGCCATCGTGGAAGTTCCGGTTGGTCGCGAGTTGCTCGGCCGCGTCGTCGACGCGCTCGGCAATCCGATCGACGGCAAGGGACCGATCAAGTCAACCGAACGCCGCCGCGTCGACGTCAAGGCGCCCGGCATCATCCCGCGCAAGTCGGTGCATGAGCCAATGTCGACCGGCCTCAAGGCCGTCGACGCGCTGATCCCGATCGGCCGCGGCCAGCGCGAGCTGATCATCGGTGATCGCCAGACCGGCAAAACCGCGATCGTTCTCGATACGATTCTCAACCAGAAGCCGATCCATCTCGCCGGACCGGATAAGGAAAAGCTCTACTGCGTCTATGTGGCCTGCGGCCAGAAGCGCTCGACCGTCGCCCAGTTCGTCAAGATCCTGGAAGACAACGGTGCGCTCGAATATTCGATCGTCATCGCCGCCACCGCCTCCGACCCGGCGCCGCTGCAATATCTGGCGCCGTTCACCGGCTGCACGATGGGCGAATATTTCCGCGACAACGGCATGCATGCCGTGATTGCCTATGACGATCTGTCCAAGCAGGCCGTCGCCTACCGCCAGATGTCGCTGCTACTGCGCCGCCCGCCGGGCCGCGAAGCCTATCCGGGCGACGTCTTCTATCTCCATTCGCGCCTGCTCGAGCGCGCCGCCAAGCTCAATGACAGCCAGGGCGCCGGTTCGCTGACCGCTCTCCCCGTCATCGAGACGCAGGCCAACGACGTGTCGGCCTATATCCCGACCAACGTGATCTCGATCACCGACGGCCAGATCTTCCTCGAGACCGATCTCTTCTATCAGGGCATCCGTCCGGCGGTGAACGTCGGTCTGTCGGTGTCGCGCGTCGGCTCCTCGGCGCAGATCAAGGCGATGAAGCAGGTTGCCGGCAAGATCAAGGGCGAGCTCGCCCAGTATCGTGAAATGGCCGCCTTCGCGCAGTTCGGCTCGGATCTCGACGCCGCCACGCAGCGCCTTCTCAACCGCGGCGCCCGCCTGACCGAGCTTCTGAAGCAGCCGCAATTCTCGCCGCTGAAGACGGAAGAGCAGGTCGTGGTGATCTATGCCGGCGTGAACGGCTATCTCGACGCGCTGCCGGTCAACAAGGTGCGCGATTTCGAGGACGGTCTCCTGCGCCTCGTCCGCGAGAACCATGCCGACATTCTCGATGCGATCCGCACCGAGAAGGAAATCTCCAGCACGGTCGGCGACAAGCTCAAGAACGTCGTGGCGGGCTTCGCCAAGTCGTTCGCCTGATCATCCTGAACGAGGCAACCAGCTGAAGGCAGGACGATGCCAAGTCTAAAAGACCTCAGAAATCGCATCACGTCGGTGAAATCGACGCGAAAGATCACCAAGGCGATGCAGATGGTGGCGGCGGCGAAACTGCGCCGTGCCCAGGAATCGGCCCTTGCCGCGCGCCCCTATTCGGAGCGCATGGCGACGGTGCTGGCCAATCTCTCGTCGTCGATGGAAGGCCGCGATGACGCGCCGCAGCTCCTCGCCGGCAACGGCAAGGATCAGACGCATCTGCTCGTCGTGTGCACCGCCGAGCGCGGCCTGTGCGGCGGCTTCAACTCCTCGATCGCGAGGCTGGCGCGCGATCATGCCGACCGCCTGCTGGCGCAAGGCAAGACGGTGAAGATCATCACCGTCGGCAAGAAGGGCAACGATATCCTGAAGCGGCTCTATGGCCGCTTCATCATCGACACGGTGGACCTGCGCGGCGCGCGCACCTTGGCCTTCAGCCATGCCCAGGGCATCGCGCAGAAGGTGCTGAAGCTGTTCGAAGACGGACAGTTCGACGTCTGCACGCTGTTCTTCGCCGAGTTCAAGTCGGTGATCGCGCAGAAGCCGACTGCGCTGCAGCTCATCCCAGCCAGCGTCGCTGGTGGCAAGGCCCCGGATCTCGGCGGCGCCATTTATGACAGCGAGCCGGATGAAGGTGAAATCCTGGCCGATCTCCTGCCGCGCAATATCGCGGTGCAGATCTTCCGGGCGCTGCTCGAAAACGCGGCTTCCGAACAGGGCGCCCGTATGAGCGCCATGGACAGCGCGACACGCAATGCCGGCGACATGATCAACAAATTGTCGATCCGCTACAACCGGCAGCGCCAGGCGCAGATCACCAAGGAACTTATCGAAATCATTTCGGGCGCGGAAGCGCTCTAGACCGGAACCGAGAGAAGGAAGACCCATATGGCGAAGAAACCCGCAAACACCTCCGGAAAGTCGGTGGGCCGCATCCGTCAGGTGACGGGCGCCGTTGTCGACGTGCAGTTCGACGGGCATCTGCCGGAAATCCTGAACGCGCTCGAGACGAAGAACGGCGATGTCCGCCTCGTCCTCGAAGTCGCCCAGCATCTCGGCGAGAACACCGTGCGCACCATCGCGATGGACTCGACCGAAGGCCTGGTCCGCGGTCAGGAAGTCACCGATCTCGGCGCGCCGATCACCATCCCGGTGGGCGACGAGACGCTCGGCCGCATCATGAACGTCGTCGGCGAGCCGGTCGATGAAGCCGGCCCGATCACGAGCGCCGCCACCCGCGCCATCCATCAGCCGGCGCCCGAATTCGTCGAGCAGTCGACCGAAGCGCAGATCCTCGTCACCGGCATCAAGGTCGTCGACCTCCTGGCGCCTTACGCCAAGGGCGGCAAGATCGGCCTGTTCGGCGGCGCCGGCGTGGGCAAGACGGTGCTCATTCAGGAGCTCATCAACAACATCGCCAAGACCCATGGCGGCTTCTCGGTGTTTGCCGGCGTCGGCGAGCGTACCCGCGAGGGCAACGACCTCTATCACGAATTCATCGAATCGGGCGTCAACCAGAAGGGCGGCGGCAAGGGCTCGAAATGCGCCCTGGTGTACGGCCAGATGAACGAGCCGCCGGGTGCGCGCGCCCGCGTCGGCCTCACCGGTCTCACCGTCGCCGAGCATTTCCGCGACCAGGGCCAGGACGTGCTGTTCTTCGTCGACAACATCTTCCGCTTCACGCAGGCGGGTTCGGAAGTGTCGGCTCTCTTGGGCCGCATCCCCTCGGCGGTGGGCTATCAGCCGACGCTCGCCACCGACATGGGTGCTCTCCAGGAGCGCATCACCACCACGACCAAGGGCTCGATCACCTCGGTGCAGGCCATTTACGTGCCGGCCGACGACTTGACCGACCCGGCGCCGGCCACCTCCTTCGCCCACTTGGACGCGACCACCGTGCTGTCGCGCGCCATCGCCGAAAAGGGCATCTATCCGGCGGTCGATCCGCTCGACTCGACGTCGCGCATGCTCGACCCGCGCGTCATCGGTGAAGAGCACTACCAGACGGCGCGCCGCGTGCAGGTCATTCTTCAGCGCTACAAGGCGCTGCAGGACATCATCGCCATTCTCGGCATGGACGAGCTCTCGGAAGAGGACAAGCTCACCGTCGCCCGCGCCCGCAAGATCGAGCGCTTCCTGTCGCAGCCGTTCGACGTCGCCGCCGTGTTCACCGGCTCGCCGGGTGTGCAGGTCAAGCTCGAAGACACGATCAAGGGCTTCAAGGGCCTCTGCGAAGGCCAGTACGACTATCTGCCTGAGCCGGCCTTCTACATGGTCGGCACGATCGAAGAAGCGGTCGAAAAGGGCAAGCGCCTGGCTGAGGCGGCCTGATCACCATGGCCCTTCACTTCGAACTCGTCTCTCCGGAACGCTTGCTGTTCTCGGGTGATGTCGCGGAAGTCGACATTCCGGGCACCGAGGGCGATATGGGCATCCTGCCGGGCCATGCGCCGGTCCTTTCCACGCTGCGTCCGGGTGTCGTCACCGTCACCAAGGAAGGCGGCGCCAAGGAGCGCATCTTCGTGCGCGGCGGCTTCGCCGAAGTGAACCCGCAAGGTCTCACGGTTCTGGCGGAAGTCGCGGTGCCGGTCGCCGAGCTGAATGCCGAGCGTCTGGCGCAGGAAGTCAAGGACGCGCAGGAAGACGTGTCGGACGCGCAGGATGATGAAACGCGCCGCCGCGCCCAAGAGAATCTCGATCATCTGCAGGCGCTGCAAAGCGCGCTGTGATGAAGGCAACAAGTTGAATGGATAGGCCCGCCTCGCGCGGGCCTTTCTTTTTGGGAGGGCGGCATGGAAGACGCTGAACCACGCGGCAAGCTCTCGATCTGGCTGCTCGGCCTGGTGCTGGGGCCTGTCGTTCTCATGCTGTGGCTCGGACGCGGACGGCTGGCGCTTGCGTATTTTCTTGCCGGACTTTTGATCGGCATCGCTTTCCTGTTCGCCGTCGCGAGCGATCTCGTCGCGCCGCCGGTATGGACCGATTTCAGCGTTGCCGCCATTCTCTTCAGCATCCCGTTCAACGTCGTCGGTGTAGCCCACGGCCTGATGATCCGTACGACGGCGCTCAGCCGACCCTGGTTTTCGCGCTGGTACGCGGCGATCATTCTGCCGCTCGCCGCCAGCTGGCTCATTCCGTTCCTCGTGCGCGAAAGCCTCTACCAATCCTTCAATGCGCCGTCGCTCAGCATGGTGCCGAGCATCATGATCGGCGACTATTTCTTCGTGTCGAAGACAGCTTATGGGTATAGCCGCTTGTCCTTCTCGGTTCGTTTGATGAACTTTCCCGGTCGCATCTGGGCGGGCGAACCCAGGCGAGGCGATATCGTCGTCTTCAAGCTGCCGCGTGACAATGAGACCGACTACATCAAAAGGCTGATCGGCATGCCGGGCGATCGGATCCAGATGAAGGATGGGATAGTCCACCTCAATGGCCAGGCGTTGCCGCTGACGCGCGTTCAGGACATTCCCTGCATCGAGGGAGAAAGATGTAATTTCCTCCGCGAGACGCTGCCGGACGGGCGATCCTATGTCATCAACAACACGACTCCGAATGGTCCGGTCGACAATACGGAAGAGTATGTCGTCCCTGAAGGTTACTATTTCATGCTCGGCGACAATCGCGACAATTCGCTGGACAGCCGCTTCGGTGAGCCGAATGGAATCGGGTATGTTCCGTATGAGAATCTCGTCGGGCCTGTAACGCTCATCTTCTGGAATTCGATGGGCCTGCGGATCGACGACCGGCTTGCGGGTTATCCCAGCCGATAGTGCAGGACCGGACTACGCCGCCGAAAGTTTCCTGACCTCGATACGCCTTGCTTCGGCCGCGACTGAAATCTCGAAATGATCGGCCTGGGTCACATCCAGGATGGCGGTCGGGCGGAAAACGGCGGCATTGATGCCCCCCTGGAAACGCACGCTGTCATAGAGGAGACCGGTCTCGCTTTTTTTACGTAAGCTCTCGCCAAAGTCTTGCGAGGCCCGATAGTCGTCCGGCGCATAGAGCTCCGGCAGCATGGATTGCCGGCCTCTGATATCGACATAGATGCCATCGAGTCGCGCCGAATAAGCCCTGAAGGTGCGTGATAAGGTGCGGATGCGGCGCGCCACCGCTTCGCGGCGGAGATGATGGCCGACCTCTGCTGCCGCCGTCGTGATATCGGCAGAAGCATACCAGGCGCCGAGGTCGCGGCCATTGAAGCGCGCGCCGGTCGGCGCCGCATGCAGGAAAGCCGCCATCACGATGCTCGAATTGGCGCGGCCGAAGACCCATTCTGCCTGTGGCAGACGCACCACACGCTCGGCGACGAGGCGGTCATTGGTCCAGCCGGCAAGCTCCATCACAGCGTCGAGATCGGCGGCGGTGGCGACCGTGTCGAACAGGCCGATCGGTGGAAACCGCGAGGGAATCAGCCGATAGGACGGATGGAAGGCCGGCGCCTGCGCAGGACTCACGTGAGCACGATGTCCGTCGGCGTATAGGGCGTAAAGCCCGTATCGATGCGGTTCGGCTCCATATACTGGCCGCCGCGCGCCGCATCGAGGAAGCGGCGCACCAGCAGGATGCCGTCCTGTGCGCCGCTGGTGATTAAAGTGAGCGGCGGCATGCCGCCGAAGATGATGCCGTCATGCGGATTGCGCAGCCAGGCGACGGCGTCGTGCTCATGGGCGTGGAGAACACCCAGCGCCTGATGGATGCCGAAGATGGCCGAGAGGCGCATGAGCACGTCGACATCGAGGGTGATGTCGTGATGCTCGCGCGCGAGCTTGGCCCAATGGTGATAGGTGGAGCGCGAGGGATAACCGAGCACGAGCCGGCGCTCTTCCTCGTTCAGACCCCAGAGATCGGCGATGGCGAGGAAGCTGCGCAAGGCTGGCGCGCTGAGGCGCCGGCGATTGGTGGGGGCGAAACGCTCAAGATCGGAGGCCAGATAAGCCCCTTGAGCTTCCTCGAAACCCTTCGGGCGGCGGCGTTGTTGGGAAACCATGGTGTTCTTCCTTGTCCGTATCTGAATATAGTCCATATCTGGACATCAGACAAGGAGGAAGAAACCCAGATTTCCCAGCAGGTTACCGCGATTGACCGCCATTACCGCCTTGGCGCTGCTTAGGACGCCACTTGCCACCATTGCCCTGCGGGCGCTGGCCGGGCTTCTTGCGCCAGGACGGCTGGTTCTGCTGCGGCCGGTGATGGCCCTGCGGACCACCCGAGCGCTCATTGCCCTCCGGTGCGGCGATGCTCAGCGCATGCTGAGTGACCGGAACCTTCTGGCGGATGGTGCGCTCGATGTCGCGCAGCAGCGGACGCTCTTCCGGATCACAGAAGGCCACCGCTTCACCCGAGGCGCCGGCGCGCGCGGTGCGGCCGATGCGATGCACATAGGAATCCGGCACGAAAGGCAGGTCGTAATTCACCACATGCGACACGCCATCGACGTCGATGCCACGTGCGGCGATGTCGGTCGCCACCAGCACGCGCAGCTTGCTGCTCTTGAAGCCGGCAAGCGCGCGCTCGCGCTGGCTCTGTGACTTGTTGCCATGGATCGCCGCCGCTTCGATGCGCTCCTTGACCAGTCCCTTCACCACCTTGTCGGCGCCGTGCTTGGTGCGGGTAAAGACCAGCGTGCGCGGCATGGCGTTGTTCTTGAGCAGATCGAGCAGCAGGTTGAGCTTGTTGCGGGTCTCGACATGGATGATGCTCTGCGTGACGCGCTCGGCGGTGGTCGCCACCGGCGTGATCTCGACACGCACCGGATCCCGGAGAAGAGCCGCGGCCAGACCGGCGATCTCCTTCGGCATGGTCGCCGAGAAGAACAGATTCTGGCGCTTGGCGGGAAGCAGGCCGGTGATCTTGCGGATCGCATGGATGAAGCCCAGATCGAGCATCTGGTCGACTTCATCGAGAACGAAGACTTCGATCTTGGCGAGGCTCAGCACGCGGCGGTCGATGAGATCGACAAGCCGTCCGGGCGTGGCGATCAGGATATCGACGCCATTGCCGACGGTGCGGATCTGGTTGTTGATCGAAACGCCGCCGAAGACGGTCGCCTGCGTCAGGCGAAGAAACTTGCCGTAGGTGCGGAAGCTCTCGCCGATCTGGGCGGCGAGCTCGCGCGTCGGCGACAGAATGAGGGCGCGGCAGGTGCCGCGGTCGGGACGGCCCTTCAGCTTCGACAGACGATCGAGGATCGGTAGCGCGAAGGCCGCGGTCTTGCCGGTGCCTGTCTGGGCGATGCCGAGCAGGTCGCTGCCCTTCAGGAGTTCGGGGATGGATGCCGACTGGATCGGCGTAGGGGTCTGATAGCCCTGCTGGTCCAGTGCTTTGAGGAGCGCAGCGTCGAGGCCAAGGTCTTTGAAATGAGTCAAAATACTGCTTTCAATTCGGAACGGATGAGCAGCACCGACCTGTCCGATACGGGCATACGCGATGAGGCGCAGACCCTGGGCGCGGCGCTGAAACCTTCCGCGTGACAGGAATGTTTGGAGATGCTCGCATGAGCCGGACGGGGCGCATAGGCGCCACTTCACGCATCCGTTGTTGTGCAACGAGCAGGCTTCATATGGGACACGGGGTCCGGAAAGTCAAAGATTTAAAACAGAAGCAATTGCCGCAGGCAAATCGGCATGGTCGGAGATAACTTTCCTAGCCCCGAGGCGCAGAAGCGTCTCGCCGAGCGCGCTGCCGTCATGGGCGAGCCCAGTAAAGCCGATGACCGCGCAGCCGGCAGCCACCGCCGAGGTCACGCCGGCCTTGCTGTCCTCGATGGCGAGACAGGTCTCGGGCCTGTGGCCGGCGCGGCGGGCCGCCTCGACATAGACGTCGGGCGCCGGCTTGCCAAGCGCTACATCCTCGAAGGTGGTGATGCGGCCGCCGAAGAAAGGCGTCAGGCGCGCGATGCGGAAAGCCGCCTCGACGCGATGGCGCGGGCTGTTGGAGGCGACGCTGGTTGGCAGCGCCATCGCGCTCAGTATGTCGTGAATACCGGGCGCGGCTGTGAGCTTGCGCTCATAAAGGGCGAGCAGGCGGCGGTTCTTGTCCTCGGTCACATCGGCCGGCAGCCTGATGCGGTAATCGCTCTCGATCTTCCTGACGAAGTCTTCGAAGGTGAGGCCGATGAACTGCGCGCCGACCTCTTCGGTCGTCATGGCGATGCCGTTTTCCGCCAGGATATCGCGATCGACCTCCATCGACAGCGGCTCGCTGTCGACCAATACACCGTCACAATCGAAAATTACGTGCTTGAACATGACAGAGGCCCGCTCACGCGCCGAGATGGCGGAAAGCGGCGATCACCTGGACATAGACCTCACGCTTGAAGGGAACGATCTGGTCCTGAATATCGTCCATGCCGGCCCAGCGCCATTTGTCGAATTCCTGCTTGTGGCCGGGCGGGCTGAGATCGATCTCGTTGTCCTTGCCGGTGAAGCGCAAGGCGAACCACTTCTGCGTCTGGCCGCGATATTTGCCGTTCCAAGACTTGCCGATCAGATGCTCGGGCAGATCGTAATTGTACCATTGTGGCGACTCGGCGAGCACCTCCGCCGAGGTGACCGAGGTTTCCTCCTGCAATTCGCGTAAGGCGGCCTGGCGCGGATCCTCGCCCTTGTCGATGCCGCCTTGCGGCATCTGCCACCATTGGCCGGACCCTTCGTCATTGGGCTTGTCGGCGCGCCGGCCGATCCAGACGAGGCCTTGGCGGTTGATCAGCATGACGCCCACGCAGGGACGATAGGGCAGGTCGGAGAATTTCTTGGTCATGTAGGCGGAATTCCTGTCGGTGCGAGCGGCCTTATAACAGGAACCGCGCGCCATTCGCACTAAGACTAGATTCCGACTAGCCGGCGCGGCCGCGATAGGCGGCGCTGACGGGAACCAGCAATATGCCCTTTTCGGCGAGCGAGCGCGCCCACTGATCGACGGCATCGATGGTGACGTCGAGACCGGTTCCGGTGCCGATCGCGAAGCCTTTCTCGCGGGCCTCGGCTTCGAGTTCTGTCAATGCCTGATCGATACCCTGTTCGCTCGGATCGCTATCGATCACCTTAATGCCATTGCGCACCGGCAGGCCGACGATCTGGCCGATCTGAGATGACATGCTGCGGCCCGCCGTCCCGTCGTCGAGGAAGACCAGGCCGCGCTTTTTCATCTCGGCAAAAACCGGTCGGAGCGCCTGAATCTCGGTGAGGAACCGTGCGCCCATGTAATTGGTGATGCCGGTATAGCCGGCGAAACGGCCCATATGCCAGGCGAGCGCGTCGAGATTGGCGTCGGCCTTCGCCTGCGCCATCAATGTCTTGGGGCCGGGATTGGCGGCCGGATAGCCGAAAGGCTCGAGCGGTAGCTGGAGCAGTATCTCATGGCCCTGAGCGCGGGCTTTGTTCACTTGCGCCTGCAGGTTCTCGCCATAGGGCGCGAAGGCAAAGGTCACCTCGCCGGGCAGCGCTTTCACCGCTTTCTGGGTCAATTCCGCGTTGAGGCCCATGCCGCCGAGGACGATCGCCACTTTCGGCATGTCGGATTGGATGATGCTGGCGGACACCGTGCGCGCATAGACATTCTGAGGTTTCCGGTTGCCGCTGCCGATGCGGGGCAACGGGCCGTATGGCCCGTCTTCGCTCACTTCGGCGAAGGGCGCGGGCTTCAGGCTGCGGCGGGGTGAGACGATGATAGCCGCTTCGGTCTCCACCGTTTCCTGCGGCTGCGCCTCCAGGATCTCGACCTTCCGGCGATCCTCGTCGTCGGACGGCGCCTCGGCCGGCTCCGCTTCGGCAGCCTCCGCCGCTTCGGGTTTCGGCGCTTTGTCGGTCGAAGCCGTCGTCAGTTCCACAACGGGAGGAATTTTGACCATCAGCACCGGCTCGCCGGCATAGGGATGGGGGATGCGGGCAAGGCCAAAGGCGGCGGCGGTGAGGAGGAGAGCCACCGAGACCGACGCGGCCGACAGTGCGGACGGGCGCTTGGCCCAGAGCTTTTCCCAAGCTCCGCGCCGGCGCAAAGGCTGCCGCAGTTCGTTTCGCCGCATGGCCGAATCGTCTCCCTCCCGGCCATGCTGCGCCCGGAAGGGTTAATTTCGGGTTTACCTATTGAATTACAATGGGAATTTCACTCGGCCCCCGCCGATCAGACTGGCACTCACCGAAAGTGCTCGTCTCAAGGTACTGACAAACGAGCTAGTTCCGTTTGCCGTCGCGGTTGATCTTCTTCTTGCTGCCGTCGAAGAAGTTGTTCTGTGTATCCGCCTTGGCCGACTTCTTGGTCTTGTCCACCTTCTTGCGTGCCACCCGCTCGAAGCCCCGGGCTTTCATGCAGTCCTTAATGTAGCTGTCGCGGGCAACCATCATGCCGATGACGCCGGCGAAGATCGTGCGGCGATGACCTTGCCCGAGCCTTGGGCCTGCGCGGAGCATTCGTCTTCGGCGATCTGGGCTGCTGAACGCTTATCGGGGCCGACCTTCTTGTAGTCGGCAAAGGCACTCTGGGGTTGCAACAAAAGAACTGTGGCGAAGCCCGCAACCGCGAGCCGGCCGGAAAGCCGTCCAAACATAAGAGAATATTCCCCCGGATTGTGTTCGAGCCGCACCATAGCGAAGTTGCGGAGGCGCTACAACGGCAAACAAAAACGCGGCCGTTTCCGGCCGCGTCTTGAATCTTCAGTGGAGCCTAGGCTCAGTTGGCGTTGGTCTCGTCGGCAGAGCCGTCCGGCTTTTGATTGGGCTTCGCGGCTTCCTTCGGCTTGGCGTTGGTCGCCACCTTCACACCATGGAGCACGTCGATCGCCGCCTTGAGCTGCAGGTCCTTGGTCTTGTCTTCCGGTATATAGGCCGAGGAACCGCCGCCTTCGTCGCCACCGCCTTCATTGGTGAGATGGCCTTTGAGGCTCGCCTCGCCCTTGGTGGAGGTGTCCTTGCCGAGGAGTTCCGGCGGCAGTTCCTGCTCGATCACGGTATCGGGGTCGATGCCTTTGGCCTGGATGGAGCGACCGGCCGGCGTGTAGTAGCGCGCCGTCGTCAGGCGGAGCGCGCCCTGGCTGCCGAGCGGAATGATGGTCTGCACCGAACCCTTGCCGAAGGAGCGCGTGCCGATGACGATGGCGCGCTTGTGATCCTGCAACGCGCCGGCCACGATCTCAGAGGCCGAGGCGGAGCCACCATTGATCAGCACGACCACCGGCTTGCCGTCGGAGCCGTCACCCTTCTGGGCGTTGAAGCGCTGTGTCTCGTCGGCATTGCGGCCGCGCGTCGAGACGATCTCGCCACGATCGAGGAACGTATCCGACACCGAGATCGCCTGGTCGAGCAGGCCGCCCGGATTGTTGCGCATGTCGATGATGTAGCCCTTGAGCTTATCGCCGGCGTCCTTGCGGAGTTGGCTGATCGCCTGATCGAGGCCTTCCTGCGTCTGCTCGGTGAAGGAGGAGATGCGGATGTAACCGACGTCCTTCTGCGGACCCTCGACCTCGAACTTCACCGATTTCACGCGGATGATGTCGCGCACCAGCTTGAATTCGAGCGGTTCCTTGGCGCCCTGGCGGGCCACCGTCAGCGTGATCGGCGTATTCACCTTGCCGCGCATCTTGTCGACCGCCTCGTTGAGGGAGAGGCCCTGCACTTCGGCGCCGTCGAGCTTGATGATGAGGTCGTTGGCCAGGATGCCGGCCTTGGCGGCCGGCGTGTCGTCGATCGGTGATACCACCTTGACCAGGCCGTTCTCCATCGTGACCTCGATGCCGAGGCCGCCGAACTCGCCCTTGGTCTGCACCTGCATTTCCTGGAAACGCTTGGCGTTCATATAGCTCGAATGCGGGTCGAGGGAGGTGAGCATGCCGTCGATGGCAGCTTCGATCATCTTCTCCTCATCCGGCGGCTCGACATAGTCGGAGCGCACGCGGTCGAACACATCGCCAAACAGATTGAGCTGCTTGTAGGTGTCGGAGTTGGACGCCGCGATGGCGCCGCTGAATGCCTGCCACAGTACCGTCGCCGAGACAGCGCCTGCCAGAACCAAACCAACTGATTTCATCTTCATTTCAGGCCTCATCCTCGGGCTTGCGCGAAGCCGCCGATCCACCAGGGTGATGAATCGATCGCCTCGCCGTTCTTCCGGAATTCTATATATAGTACGGGCCGGCCGTCTTGCAGCTGGTCACCCGTCAGCGTCCCCGGTGCGGCGCTCTTTCCCATTATTCCTACAGGCTCTCCGGCTCGCAGAAACTGTCCCTGCTCGGCCGTAATCTCACCCAAGCCTGCGAGCAGAACATGATAGCCGCCGCCGGTGTTCAAGATCAAGAGTTGGCCATAGGAGCGGAAGGGACCTGCAAATTCCACATGGCCGTCGGTCGGGGTGATGACCTGGGCATCGGCCCTCGTGGCGACGAAGATGCCGCGGGTGGTTCCGCCGAAGCCGTCATTCGCGCCATAGGCTTTGAGGATCTGGCCCTGGGCCGGGTATTGCAGGCTCGCCTTGATGTCGGCGAAGGCCATGCGTGGCTGGAGCTTCTTGGCGGCGTCGATGCGGGCCTGGGCCTCGGCCTTGGCCTTGAGCTCGGCCGCCGTCTTGGCTTCCGCCTCGGCCCTGGCCCTTTCGGCCGCTTCCGCCTTGAGCCGCTCCTCCTCCAGGGTGGCGAGGAGCTGCTTCATGTCCTTGGCCTTGGCGGCGAGCTCGCGGGCGCGCTGCTTCTCGGCCTTGAGGCGTTCATTGGTGTCGGCGAGCAGTGATTTCTTGCGGGCCTGGAGGTCGGTCATCTCGCGGCGCGACGACAGCAGGCGGGTGACATGGTCCTTGAGGCTCTCGCGCTCGCTCACGGTCTGGGCCTGCAAGGTTTCGAGCCGAGCCAGCTGGGCGGAAAGCGCGGCGGCCTCCTGGCGCAGCTCCGGAACGATCGTCCCGAACATCATGGCGCTGCGCAGGGCGGACAGGACGTCGGTCGGCTCGACAACCAGAGGCGGCGGCGGATTGCGCTCGATGCGCTGGAGACCGGCGAGCAGCCGGGAGATCTCCTCGCGCCTGGCGGCGAGGCCGGTATGGATCTTCAATTGTTCGGCATCGAGCTCCTGCAGGCGCTCCTCGGCCGCGAGGATAGCGGCCTCGCGCGACTGGATCTTTTCGGCGAGTGCGATCAGCTTCTGCGACAGCGCCGCCTGTTCCTGGACGATCGCCTCGCGTTCGGCGGCGATCTGCTGCTGGAGGCTCTTGGATGCGTCGAGCTGCTGCTCGAGCGTGTTGAGATCATCCGCCGTCTGCGCCCAGGCAATCGGCGACAAGACGGTAAAAGCCGCCAGGGCCGCCAGCATTGGGCGCAGTTTCAAGAGTGATGAGCTCATTGGGTGGGCAAGCTATCCAGGTGAGATGTCCAAAGTAGGGCTTCCGTAAGGCAATACCTGTCCGCCCGCATCCGGACTCAAATGCGATGATAGGGATGTTTCACCAAAATGGTGACTGCCCGGTAAATCTGTTCGGCCAGCATCACGCGGGCGAGCCGGTGCGGCCAGGTCATGGTTCCGAGCGACAGGAGAAGACCGGCTTTTTTGCGCATGTCCGGCCCGTGCCCATCCGGCCCGCCGATGAGAAAAGCAAGAGAAGACGTGCCCTGATCGAGATGGCGCTGGAACAATTTGGCGAAATCGTCGCTGCTGATGGACTTGCCACGCTCGTCGAGGACGATAGTGAATGCGGAATCGGGGATGGCGTCGGTGAGGAGGGTTGCTTCGGCCGTCATGCGGCCCGGCGCATCGGCGAGCTTCGATTCGGCGAAGTCGCGGACGGCGAGGTCGGTTATCCCGCAGGAGCGGCCGAGGCCGCGGGCCCGCTTGGCATAGTCGTCGAACAATTCCAGCTCAGGGCCGGCCTTCAGCCGGCCAATCGCAAGAACAGCGACTTTCACCCGCTCTTAAACCGCGACGCGTTCGTCGGGCGCGTGATCCGACCAGAGCTTCTCGAGATTGTAGAAGCTTCGGACTTCCGGCCGGAAGATATGCACGACGATGTCGCCGGCATCGACCAGAACCCAATCGGCATGCGGCAGGCCCTCGACGCGGAGGTCCTTATGGCCCTCGCCCTTGAGCTTCTCGACCAGCTGGTCGGCGATGGCGCCGACATGGCGGTTCGAGCGCCCGGAAGCGACGATCATTCCGTCGGCGATGACGGCCTTGCCATTGAGGTCGATGGTGACGATGTCCTCGGCCTTGGCATCTTCGAGATGGCTGAGGATGGAGGTGAGGAGAGGGTTCTTCGTCTTGCGCTTCGGCGCAGACTTCACCGCTACGGCGCGCTTAGGCGCGCCGGTTTTCTTGGGCGCTGTCAGTTGGGATGTCCTCTTCAATAAGGCAGTGCTTCATTGAGACTGCGTCAGTATCCTTCAGGGATTACGACACCCTAAGAATAGGTGTGGGAACGATTCTATTCAAGCACCTCGGTCATGACGCGGTCATGACGGTTTGTTTCCGTTTCTTGGCGCGTTCACGGATCGCGGTGGAACTCTCCGACCGGAGCGGCATAGGAATAAAGCACCAAGCCGGGGGTGGCGTGCCGGGAAGCGCGCGGGCCTCCTCGGTGGCGATCCGCCGGCTCTCATAGCGCAGCGCCGCCGGGCTCTCCAGCGCCCGCATGGCAAAGCCGGGGCGCGCCAGGATGGCGAGCGGAATGGCCGCCGGAATATCGGTCCAGTCGTTCCAATGGTGCAGATTGGCGAAGCTGTCGGCGCCCATGATCCAGACGAAGCGGCCGCGCCTGAGCACCGGTGCCAGAGCGGCGAGCGTCGCCGCGGTGGTGCGGGTGCCGAGCTGCTCCTCGAGATCGGTGACGACGAAGCGTGGATGGCGGGCCACCAGGCGGGTGATCTTGAGACGCTCGTCATAGTCGCGATAGTCGCCCGCATCCTTCAGCGGATTCTGTGGCGAGACCAGCCACCAGACCCAGTCGAGCGCCAGGCGCTTCAGCGCGTAAAGCGCCACGGCGCGGTGGCCGCTATGGGCCGGGTTGAAAGACCCGCCAAAAAGCCCGATGCGCTGGCCGGCGCCGAAGGGAGGGGGAACGATCACGCAGCGCTCACGGGCGGATCTGCCCCGTGCCCGACACCTGATATTTGAAGGTGGTCAGCTGCTCGAGACCGACCGGGCCTCTGGCATGCAGTCTCCCGGTGGCGATGCCGATCTCGGCGCCGAAGCCGAATTCACCGCCATCGGCGAATTGCGTCGAGGCATTGTGCAAGGTGATGGCGCTGTCGACCTCGGTGAGGAAGCGGCGCGCCGCCGCTTCGTCCGCCGTGATGATCGCATCGGTGTGCTGCGAGCCATAACGGGCGATATGGTCCATCGCCGCATCAAGGCCGGCGACCACCTTCATCGAAACGATGGCGTCGAGATATTCGGTCGACCAGTCTTCCTCGCTCGCCTTGGTGACGCGCGGATCGGCGGCCTGGGTCTCGGCGCAGCCTCGCACCTCGCAGCCGGCATCGGCCAGCGTGGCGATCAACGGCTTCAGATGCGTCGCCGCCACGGCGCGGTCGACGAGAATAGTCTCGGCGGCGCCGCAAATGCCGGTGCGCCGCATCTTGGCGTTGCGGACGATCTCGCGCGCCATGGCGAGATCGGCGGCCTTGTCGACATAGACATGGCAGATGCCCTCGAGATGGCTGAAGACCGGCACACGGGCTTCCTGCTGCACCCGCGCCACGAGGCTCTTGCCACCGCGCGGCACGATCAGATCGACAGTACCGTCGAGGCCCGACAGCAACAGGCCGACGGCGTCGCGATCCATGGTCGGCACCATCTGGATCGCTTCTTTCGGCAGGCCGGCCTCGGCGAGCCCGCGCTGCAGTGCCGCCACGATGGCGGCCGAGGAGCGATAACTGTCCGAGCCGCCGCGCAGAATGGCGGCATTGCCGGATTTCATGGCGAGCGCGCCGGCATCGGCGGTCACATTGGGCCGGCTCTCATAGATGATGCCGATGACGCCGATCGGCACACGCACGCGGGCGATCTTCAGACCGTTGGGCCTCGTCCAGCTTTCGGTGACATGCCCGACCGGATCAGGCAGTGCCGCGATCTCGTCGAGGCCCTTGGCCATCGCCTCGATGCGTTCGGGTGTCAGCGTCAGGCGGTCGACAAAGGAGGATTTGAGCGCCTTGTGCTTTGCCGCCTCGAGATCGGCGGCGTTTTCGCGCGCGATGAGCGCGGCATCGGCGCGGATCGCCTGCGCCATGAGGACCAGCGCCTTGTTCTTCGTCGCCGACGAGGCGAGCGCCAGCTGGCGGGCGGCGCGGCGGGCGGCCTTGCCCATGGCGAGCAGCGTGGCCTCGGTGTCGGAAGTGGATTCGATCTTGTTCATAAACGTGCTCCCGCCGTCATCACCAGGTCGTCCCGATGCACCATCTCATCGCGCCCCCTGAAACCCAGGGCATTCTCGATCTCGCTCGTCTTGCGTCCGGCGATGCGCGCCGCATCGTCGCGGTCATAGGCGACGAGGCCGCGGGCGATCTCGGTGCCGGTGGCGCTTACAATACTCACCGCATCGCCCCGGGCAAAGCTGCCCTCGATACGTTTGACGCCGGCCGGCAACAAGCTCTTGCCCTTGTTGAGGGCGGCGGCGGCGCCGTCATCGATATGGAGGCGGCCCATGGGCACCAGAGTGCCAGCGATCCAGCGCTTGCGTGACTGCAAAGGGTTGGCGCCCGACAGGAACCAGGTGCAGGTCTCGCCCGTCGCGATGCGCTGGAAAGGATGCAGCGCATGGCCCGAGGCGATCACCATGTTGCAGCCGGCGGCCAGTGCGATCTTGCCGGCCTCGATCTTGGTGATCATGCCGCCGGAGCCCAGGCCCGATACCGGCTTGCCGGCCATGGCCTCGATCTCAGGCGTGATCTCGCTGACTTCGGGAATGAGCTGGGCGCCGGGCGTGCCGGGCGGCGCCGTATAGAGCCCATCGATGTCGGAGAGAAGCACCAGGCAGTCGGCCGACATCATGGACGCGACGCGGGCGGCAAGGCGGTCATTGTCGCCATAACGGATCTCGGACGTGGCGACCGTATCGTTCTCGTTGATCACCGGCACGGCGCCGCGCGCCAAAAGCGTCGAGAGCGTCGAGCGGGCATTGAGATAACGGCGGCGCTCCTCGGTGTCGTTGAGCGTCACCAGCACCTGCGCCGCGACGATGCCATGCTGGCGCAAGGCTTCCGACCAGGCATGGGCGAGGGCGATCTGGCCGACCGCGGCCGAGGCCTGGCTTTCCTCGAGGCGGATGATGCCCGAGGCGAAGCCCAGATTGCGGCGGCCCAATGCGATGGCGCCCGAGGAAACGATGATCACGTCCTGACCGCGGGCGCGGGCCTTGGCCAGGTCTTCGACCAGTGACGCGAGCCAGTCGGCCTTGATCGCGCCGGTCTTGCCGTCGACGAGCAGCGCCGAGCCGATCTTGACCACGATGCGGCGGGCTTTGTTCAGTCTCTGGGTCACGGCTGCCAGTTCTCGATCTTGACCTTGCCGCTCGTCTCGCCCTTTTCGGCGCGGCGGGTGTCGCTGATGACCTTGAGAAGCTTCTTCATCACGTCATCGACATTCTTGCCCGTCGCGCCCGACATCAGGATCGGTGTCTTGCGGATGCGGCGCTTGAAGTCGGCGAGCTTCTGGGCGAGGTCCTCCTCGGAGACCGCATCGACCTTGTTGAAGGCGATCACTTCCGGCTTCTCGGAAAGATGGCCGCCATAGGATTTGAGCTCCTTGCGGATGATGCGATAGGCGGCGGCGGGATCATCCGCCGTCACATCGATCAAATGGAGCAGCACGGCGCACCGCTCGACATGGCCGAGGAAACGGGTGCCGAGACCATGGCCTTCATGGGCGCCTTCGATGAGGCCCGGTATGTCGGCCAGCACGAAGCTCTGGCCCGCTGCGCGCACGACGCCGAGCTGCGGATTGAGGGTGGTGAAGGGATAGTCGGCGATCTTTGGTTTCGCCGCCGAAACCGCGGCGAGAAGCGTCGACTTGCCGGCATTGGGCAGACCCAACAGACCGGCATCGGCGATGAGCTTGAGGCGCAGCCACAGCCAGCGCTCCTCGGCATCTTCGCCCGGATTGGCGCGACGCGGCGCGCGATTGGTCGACGACTTGAAATAGGCATTGCCGAAACCGCCATTGCCGCCGCGCGCCAGGCGGACGCGGTCGCCGATCTTGGCGAGGTCCGCCACCAGCGTCTCATTGTCCTCCTCGAAGACCTGGGTGCCGGCCGGCACTTTCAGCGTGATGTCGGGCGCATTGGCGCCGGCGCGGTCGCGGCCCATGCCATGGCCGCCGGTCTGCGCCTTGAAGTGCTGCTGATAGCGATAGTCGATGAGCGTGTTGAGGCCATCGACCGCTTCGATCCAGATGTCGCCACCGCGGCCACCGTCGCCGCCATCGGGTCCGCCCATCTCGATGAACTTCTCACGGCGAAAGCTGACGCTGCCCGCACCACCATTGCCGGAGCGGATGTAAATCTTCGCCTGATCCAGGAATTTCATAATTTTTGCCTAACTCTGTAAGTCTCAATTGTGGCAAATGTCCTTACGTAATTTGCCCGCAAATGGCACAGAAAGCTCCTCATTCTCGACACATCCGGCAGGCTTTTAGCACCCTTCATTGCTGAGTGTGACAGGGACAGTACACCAGCAAGGGGACATCTAAAAAGACGAGGGATTCCTGAATGAAGTCTGTTTTTGCGTTGATTCCGGCTGCTTTCCTGGCCGGTGCCGTCCTTGCCGCGCCCGCTTACGCCAATAAAAGCGGAGATCCGGGTGCCCATGCCGAGCGCGTCAGCGCACAGAAGAGGCATTTCAGATCGCAGACGGCCAAGAAGCCCGGCAAGCGCGTCAAGACCGTGACGTTGAAAGCCCGCAAGAAAGTGGCCGCCAAGTCGGCGCGCAAATCCGCCTCCAAGACCCCGAAATTCGCCCAGACCAGCCAGACCAGGAAGATCACGCCGAAGCGCCAGGTGACGGCGATGAAGATGTCGGGCGCTAAGATGAACATGTCCGACCAGGCGCTCAACATCAACGGCGCCAGCGATATGCGCGTCGCCCAGATCATCCGCGACATGGCACCGTCCTATGGCGTGCCGACCTGGTTCGCCTTGCGCATCGCCAATGTCGAATCCGGCTACAATCCTTATGCCCGCGGCCGCGCCGGCGAGATCGGCGTCTACCAGCTGAAGTGCCAGACCGCCAAGGGCATGGGGTTCGAAGGCAACTGCTCGCAGCTCACCGATGCGCGCACCAATGTGCGCTGGGGCCTGCAGCATCTCTCGCTCGCCATCCAGTCGTCGGGCGGCAATCTCAAGCTCGCCGCGTCGAAGCATAATGGCGGTCTCGGCCGCAAGTCCCTGGTGCACAGCTACGTCGCCAAGGTTTTCTGATCTGCTAGAACGCCGGACGCTGTCCGGCATTCCAGCTGCTTCAATTTGCGCATCGGCCTCTCCGAAAACCGCGCGCACTTTTCGGTTCCTCATCGCGCCAGACTTTCCCAACGCTCGCGCGTGAGGACGAAGCGATGGCCCGGCACTTTTGCTTTGAGCACCAGCGAGTCGATCTCATGCTGACCGCTGTGCTCGAAGCCGGCCTTCTCCAAGATCCGGCGCGAGGCCAGATTCTGCAAGCGGCAGCCTGACAACAGGCGCTCATGCCGCGCCACCGTGAAGGCATGCGCGATCACCGCCTTCACCGCCTCGCTCATATAGCCCTTGCCCCAATAGGGCTCGCCCAGCCAATAGCCGAGCTCTGGATGCTCGCCGTCGCGGCGCTCATAGCTGCACACGCCGATGAAGGTGCGGGCTTCGTCTCTGAGACAGAGAACGAAGATCGTGTGGCCTTCGGGCTGCTCCTTGACCCAATCGATGAACTGCTGCGCATGCTCGATGCTGTAGGGATAGGGCAGGCGCGCCAGCATCACGGCGACCTTGTAGTTGTCGGCGAGCGCGGCGATGGCTTCAGCATCGCTCGCCGCGACAGGGCGTAAGATGAGACGCTCGGTGGTGATCAGATAATCGGTCATGGGTTTCGTCCAAACAAAAAGGGGAGATGGTTTGCCCATCTCCCCGTTTGTCGAATGTCGAAACACTTTCATTCGCACCGGTTCGATGAGCCCGGTGGAATGATATGATCCACCGTTATTCTGCGGCCTTCGGCGGGATCACGGACACGAGTTGCTTGTTGTCCTTGCTGGCGCGGAAGTTCACCGTGCCGGCAACGACGGCGTAGATCGTGTGGTCGCGGCCGATGCCGACGCCCGTGCCCGGGTGCCACTTCGTTCCGCGTTGGCGGATGATGATGTTGCCCGGGATGACGGCTTCGCCGCCGAAATGCTTGACGCCGAGACGACGGCCCGCCGTATCGCGCCCGTTGCGGGATGAACCGCCTGCTTTTTTGTGAGCCATGGGGTGGTGCTCCTTACCTTATTCTTTGCTCTTGGCAGCCTTGGCCTTCTCGGCCTTGGCTTCCTTGTCGACCTTGGCGCGCGGCGGCTTACCGGCGGCGAGTTCCTTGGCCTGCTCGATCCATTCCTCGCGGGCGATGCGGCCCGTCGACTTGATCTCGGTCTCGATCTTCTCGATCTCGTCGGCGGTCAGGTTGGCGATCTGGGCATAGGTCGTGTAGCCCAGGTCGGTCAGGGACTTCAGGATCTTGGGGCCGACGCCGCCGATGAGGGCGAGGTCGTCAGCCGCCTTCTTGTCGCCCACGGGGGCGGCGAGGGGAGCGGCTTCAGCCTTCTTCTCGGCCTTGGCGGGCTTCGCGGCCTGCTTCGCCGGCTTGGCGCCGCCGGTCAGGATCTCGGTGATCTTCACCGAGGTCAGATCCTGGCGATGGCCGTTCTTGCGGCGGAAATGCTTGCGGCGATGCTTCTTGAAGATGATGACCTTGGGGCCACGCACCTGGCCGAGGATCTCGGCGGCGACGGTGGCGCCGGCCACGAAGGGCGCGCCCACATCCACAGTGCCGTCGGAGCCGACCATCAGCACATCGGTGAATTCGACGATGTCGCCGGCTTCACCGGGAAGCTTTTCGATCTGGAGCTTGTCGTCGGCTGCAACGCGATACTGCTTGCCGCCGGTCTTGATGACTGCGTACATTTCTGTTCCTTTTCCCGCGCCCATCGGCGCCGCCAGATGGCGGACTTCGGTCGAATTTGGCCTGAGGCAGCGTTTTAGATGCGGGGACAGAGGTCCCCACAAGTCGGCGCGGTTCTAGCCAGGGGGAAATATAATGTCAAGGAAATCACAGTCCGGGGTTGCCCGGCGCGGTTTCATTCGCTATCTAGCCCCCGCCGCTTGAAAAAGCGCCTCGTTTCTTTGCGGAGAGGTGGCTGAGCGGTTGAAAGCACCGCACTCGAAATGCGGCATACGGGCAACTGTATCGGGGGTTCGAATCCCTCCCTCTCCGCCAAATCTCAATCTCATGACATCTCAGTTTGTCCCCAGGCGTTTCAAAAACGCACTGTATCCTGTGGACTTCCCGTCTCAGAACGTCTCAGGCCGTTCACATCTGTTCCCACACAGCCCAAATCTCTGATAAGATAAATGCGGGGATAAATTTACGGGTGTCCGCAGATGCGTTCTCTAAATAGGCTCACTGCCAAACAGGTCGACGCCGCCAAAGAGCCGGGCCGATATTCGGATGGCGGCAACCTCAATCTCGTCATCACCAAAGCTGGCACTCGCCAATGGGTGTTTCGGTATCGGTGGGAGGGCAGGGAACGAGAGATGGGATTAGGTTCCGCCGCGCCCGGCCGCGTGTCGCTAGCTGGGGCGCGCAAAGCTGCTCAAGGCGCCCGAGACTTGATTGCCGAGGGCAAAGACCCTCAGGCGGCGAAGAGGGATGCGAAGCAGGCTTCTCGGCCCGAGCGCACATTCGGCCAAGCCTCAGATGAATATCTGAATGCCATGGAGAAGGGTTGGAAGAACAAGAAGCACGCCAAGCAGTGGGAATACTCACTTAAGGTACTGGCAGCGCCGCTTCGCCCCAAGGCTGTCCATCTGATCGACGTTCCCGATGTGCTCGCCTGCCTGCGACCTCATTGGGAGCGAGTGCCGGAGACAGGCCGGCGCCTTCGGGGCCGCATTGAGAACGTCCTGAGCTACTGCACCTCGCACAAATATCGATCGGGGCCGAACCCGGCCGCCTGGAAGGACAACCTCAAGGGCCTCTTGCCGAGGCACAAGCGCGGATCTCGCGGCCATCATGCGGCGCTGCCCTACGACCAGATGCAGGCTTTCATGGTCGACCTGAGAAAACGTCAAGCCGAAAATGATACCCTCGCCGCATACGCGCTCGAGCTGACCATTCTAACCGTGGCGAGGACAAGCGAAACGCTACTGGCTCAATTCGCGGAATTTGATCTCGCGAAGGCTCTTTGGATCGTGCCGGCCGAGCGCATGAAGATGGGCATCGAACATCGCGTGCCACTTTCCCCGCGCGCCATATCAATCGTCCAGAAGCTGACAGAAATACGCTGGGGCGACTATCTCTTTCCGGGCAATGAATTCGACAAGTCGCTCTCCGATATGTCGATGCTCATGCTTTTGCGCCGTATGGGCTACCCAAAAATCACCGTTCACGGCTTCCGCTCGACTTTTCGAGATTGGGCAGGGGAGACGACGAATTTCCCGGGTGATGTGTGCGAGCAGGTGCTCGCTCACAAGATCGAGGATGACAGCGAGGCCGCATATCGGCGCGGAACGATGCTGGCGAAGCGCGTCAAGCTCATGGCCGCATGGGCCAACTTCATCGAGCCCAAGACCGACAATAAAGTCATACCGCTTTCGCAAGGCGTGAAGCGGTGATTGAAAGCGGCGGAGAAGACGAAAGGCTGGACGTTTGGTTCAGTCTGCAGATCACGAGGGCCAATAGAAAGCTTGTTGAAGAACTGCAGGCTCTTGAAAGGCGATATGCCGCCGCACGGAACCTGAAGTCCGGCGGCAGAATTGCAGACTCAATAAAGCTGATTGAAGAAACGATTATCCCACTGGCGGAGCGCATCTACGAAAGAGCGCCGAACCGCCAAGGATATGCGGCGATCCACAATTACTTCTCCGAATTGAATGACACGGCGAACTGGATTGCTAAATCTTCCGGCGCCAGACTTCTGGAGGGGACCGGGGAGCCAGATAGGACGATGCGCGCCGCTGTCGAAAGGTTAGACAAGATCCGCGACGATCTTGCAATGCAGTGGCGAATGGTGGAGCTGTCCGGCAAGGATGCGCAAGCCCACTCCGTAAGCGCCGCGCCTCAGGTCGTCAAACCGGTCTCAAGTAAAGAGTTAAGCGAAGCGTTCGCGACGTTTATCAAATCTGACAAGGCGCAATTGCCGAGCCGCAACGAGGTCAGGGCATGGGCCAGAATGACCTTTGGCGGTCGAGTTACAATGGATCGAGCTGACCAGCTCTATGCGCTTGACGCCAAGTCGCGCCCGAGAAGACCGGGTAGAAAACCCAAATCTAAGTAGGCGGCACGATTCGGGTCTGAATAACTTGCGGGGAAAATGCATCCCGCACATTACGCAAGTTTTGTCCGCAAATTATGTCCGATTATCGGTTGTCTCACGTCATCCCCAAGGAATGGAGGCTGACGAAGACAAGGACAACCGACAATGACCAAGCTCACCTATTCGATCCCCGAGGCGGTCGTGGCCAGCGGGTTCAGTCGCGCCTCGCTCTATCGGGAAATGGCGGCCGGCCGTCTCATCGGTCGCAAGCGCGGCTCGCGGGTCTTCTTCCTGACGGAGGAATTTGACGCCTGGCTGAAGAACCTGCCCGAAGCGACCATCACCCAGGCCGCTGCCTAGTTCTCCGCATCCCTGAGCCCAAAAAGAAAAAGCCCCGCACGGGGCTCGGGGCCGACGGCGGGGCAGAAAGTCATAATCGCTATGAACTCTATATCCCTCGTGACTTCGGGCTTCAAGCCCAATCTGCAAGAGCAGCGTCGTATCCGCTGGATTTCACGCAAGTGCTCTGTGCCCATCAGCACCGCTTCCGCCATCGACGCCATCGTCTTCGGTGAGGTGCGTCATGGGTAAGCGCAACACTTTCACCGTGATTGCCCGCCTCCTTCCTGATGGTCAGCCTATGACAATCGAGGGACGGCCGGCTTGGGCACTTCATCAATTACACATCGCCGGCAAGATCGGCTGCACGCCGCTTACGACGCCTGGACCGAGGTGGTCAGACTATGTATTCAAGCTGCGCGGCCTGGGCATCGACATCGAGACAGTGACCGAAAGTCACGAGGGCCAATTCGCCGGCCATCACGCTCGCTACGTGCTGCGCTCCTCCATCAGTCTCGTCGTCAAGGGCGAGGATCAGCAGCAGGTGGCAGCATGAGGCACGCCACTCATCGACATGAAGGGGGACCGCGCGCGAAGCGCGGTCTGCCTCGTCCCTGCAAGGGCTGTGGTCAGTCCTTCCGACCGAAGAACAACAAGGGCAAGTTCTGCTCCGAAGCCTGCCAAAAGGCGCGCGGCCGTTTAGAGGCCAAAACAGGGCATGGGCGCGATCCAGATAGCTGTGTAGCTCACGTCGGTTTTCGCTCAAAATCGTCCAATGAAAACAACGGCGTTTCGGGCCGTTTTGCGAAACCGAGGGTCACGGCCAAAACCGGCTGGCAGTTCGAGGCCAGTGGGTTGGTCTTCTACCTCATGCCGGACACGCCATCGCTCACGGAAAAAGAGCGTCGCGCGTTGGGTTGCGGTCACAAGGTAATGAACTCGGTGGTCGAGGTGGCGGCATGAACCCGGCGCGCATTGAAATCACCAGCGGCGTTCTCTCCAGCCCCGCCCGCGTCGAGTGCGGCGGATTGGTCAGCCTGGACTTCAGCAACGTTGGCCAGCTCCTGTACTTTGTCGAAATTGTCGAAGCTGACGGTAGCCGGATCGGCCTGTATGACGGCCCGTTTTATGCGGCTGCTCTGGCCGAGGCCTGTCGCTTTGCGCGTGGCGAAGGCATCCCCGTTCACGACCTGGCGGGAGGTGCTTGATGGGAAAAGGGCGTACATGGAAGGGCCGGAAGGTTGGAGCCCCGCCCGAGGGTGAGGGCTTCACTTGGCACACGCGTGAGCTACTCATGTCGACGGCATGGAGGAGCCGCAGCATCAATTGCGTCAGGCTGCTCGAATTTCTTGAGATAGAGCACTTGGCTCATGGCGGATTTGAGAATGGGCGTCTGCTCGCTCCCTTCGACCAGCTTCAGCAATTCGGCATCACCCGGCGTTTGATCCCGGATACGATCCGCGAAGCGGAGTACTTGGGCCTTGTCGTCGTCAGGCGCGGCAAGACGCGCGGGCTGATGCGACCGAAGGCAAGCCGATATAGGCTGACCTATCTGTGGACCAGGACCGAAATCGACGGCGTGAAGGACTGGCAGGAGCCGAGCGACGAGTGGAAACGCTATCGTGTCGTTTCGCGACCAGCTAATGGCGCAAAAATCGGTTCCCGAAGTGATACCGTTGTAGGCCCACATCGGATACCGAAGCCAGTATCACAAGAGGAACCGTCCTCCGAGCAAGCCCTTGAAAACATTCGAAGGGCAATAGTATCCGAAGGGGTACTACTATCTAGATCTTGGGGGGATAGCCCTCCATCAGCCACTCCGAAGCAGCGAGGGCGAAGCGCGCCCATCGGGAGCGCTGTAGCGAGCCCTCGCGTCTCGCCTCACCTCAACAATCCCCTTCTCAGAGCCCCAAACGGGAGAACAGCAGCGTGAAGAAAAAAATTGGCCTCACGAACGCAACGCCCGACGACACGAGTTATGTCCGCCTAGACCACGCGCTGATGGACAGCGTTGCATGGCGGGCCATGTCCTACGGCCCCAGATGCCTCTATGTCGCGCTCAAGAGCCTTTACCGAGGCAGGAACAACGGTCGCATAGGTCTTAGCGTTCGAAACGCCGCATCCGAGCTGAACGCCTCACGCTCAGCAACCGAACGATGGTTTCGTGAGCTTCAGGAGCACGGCTTCATCTGTCAGACGGGTGAGGACGGCGAGACGCGCACATGGCGGCTGACGGAGCTCGGATGCAACGGATCTAAGCCGACCAGAGACTATAAGGCCTGGCGGGCTTCTTCACCTCCATCGACCGGAAAGCCAGCAGCATGACGACACGACGCCCCTATGCAAGCGGCTTCATCGCCTCACTGGCTGGCGGATGCCGGCCGGCCGAGCCTGGTGAGTTGATCCATTTGGCTCGCGAAACTGATCGCTGCGCGGCTGATTTCTTCAGAAGCGGTGGAGACCCCCTGACAGACGAAGGTAGAGCCCTCTACCGCCTTCTTTTCGACCATCGCATGGCCCTTGTCAGCAGCAAGCCGCTCACAGACCTGGACCTGCTCATGCTTGCATTCACCGGGCGCCAGGCTGTTCGCGCGCTTCGCCTCCTACCAGTCGATGAGGACCATGAAGGCCAGCGCGGCTATTGGCTCGAGGAACTGGATTCCTCACTGCGCTCGATGCAACGACTTTTCGAGGAAACCACCGGCCATTCGGTCGAAGAGCTGGGATTTACTCTTGAAAGTGGAACATCGGTCAACTGATGATAGCGGCGCACCGCGCTTCGTGTTACAACTGATCTCATATTTCAGCGTCGTGATGACGCAGAAAGGCCCGAAGATGGAACAGGTTTTCAATTTCACATTTCGCCCGCGTGGCGCTCTCAGCAAGGAGGGCGTGTGACATGGCCGGGCTCGATCTCCTGAAAATATACCAGAGCTTCCAAAATGGCCGGGAGGAAGCTAGGCGAAATCGCTTATTCGAGATGGATGAGCTTGGCCGCAACCTTCAGGGCCAGGTGCTTGCCGGCGACAAGAGCAAGCTGAACCAGCTTATGCAGGTCGATGCTCAACGAGGCATGCAAACCCAGACCTACATGAACGACCGGCAGAAGGCCGAGACCGCGGAGTTTCTGCAAGCCGCATTTTCAGCCGACACGCCCACAAAATGGCAGGCTGTTGTCGATCGCTTCCGTGCAAAGGGCCACGTCTTCGACGAGGGCGAGGATAGTTGGGACAATCGGGAAAACCTGCTCAGCGAAGGCCAGACCATCGCCGAACAGCAGAACATCAAGTGGCGCCAGCAGGAAGCGGCACGGGATCAGGGCAACACGGATCGCGCCTACGACCTTCAGCGCCTGAGCTTCGATGCAGATCAGCAATGGAGGCAAACGCAGGCCGATCTCGAACAGCGGAAGCTTAATGCTGCCGCACCGGATATTGTCGAAATGTACGATGGCCCGACCGGCCAGCCTTACAAGGCACGGTGGGACCCAAAGTCGAAGACATTCGACCGTGTCGGTGGCATCAAGGCACCGGCCGGCGGAAATCAGCTCAGCGTGACGCTGCCCGATGGGACGGTGATCAACCAAGGCACCGGCAAGCTGACCGAACTGGACAGCAAGGGCGCAACCTATGCCACCCGAGCAGCCGGCGCCCTGCCGCTCGTCGACCAATACGGCGACGCACTCTTGAGCTTCGGTGAGAATGTCGCGGGCCGTGCGCCACTCATCGGCAATTTCATGAAATCGCCGGACTACCAGCGGGCGCAACAGGCGAGCGACGAGTTCTTGCAAGCCATCCTTCGGAAAGACACAGGCGCCGCCATCACAAAGGAGGAGAAGGGCGAGTATGGCCTCGTATACATTCCCCAGCCCGGCGATAGCCCGCAGGTGCTCCAACAGAAAAAGGTCTCACGAACGCGCGCCTATGAAGCGCTTCGGGCTGGCATGTCACCGAGCGCCATCCTCGCGCAGGAGCAAGCGCTTCTGAGGGCAAATGGCATGGCGGACCAGCAGGGCGGCGCAAAGAATGACGCGCAATCGCAGGCCGGCAAGACCCGCCGGGGCATCACCTTTCAGGTGGGGGAATAATCATGGCGACAGTCACCATTGAAGGCCGCAAGGTCACGGTCTCTGACGACTTCCTGAAGCTCTCGCCCGAGGAGCAAGCGGACGAGGTGGACGAGATTGCCGAGCGCATTGGTATCCGGCCGGCATCCGCCTCGGGAACGCCTCCCGGTCCTTGGGACGAAAGAGTGGCACAACGCCATCGCCCCGAGGCCCCCTATACTTGGGAAGGTGCTGGCAAGGCCATCGGCGGCGGCCTCATGCAGGCGGCCGCTAGTGTTCCCGGGGCAATCGGTGACGTGCCGCAACTGATCGACAGAGGCGTCTCATATGCGGTTGGCGCTATGACAGGCAAGTCTGCCGATCAGGTGCGAGCTGAGCACATGGCGGCCCGTCAGATGGCTTCCGAGGAAACCGGCATCCCAACGCTTCCAGAGCCGTGGGAGGTGATCAACTCGCAGAAGGTGCTCGGCTGGATGGAGCCGGTTCTAGGCAAACCCTATGAGCCGCGGAACACTGGTGAGAAATACTTGCAAACCATCACTAGCTTTGCGCCGGCCGCCGTAGCGCCGGGCAGCGTATTGCAGAAGAGCGCTCAAGTAGCCATCCCCGGAGCTGCCTCCGAATTTGCCGGACAAGCCCTGGAAGGCACCGATTTTGAAGGCGCCGGTCGTCTCGCCGCAGCGATTGCTGGCGGCGCAGGAACCGCCCTCGCTTCTCGTAAGGGCGTTCCCGAGCGCATGGTGAGCCAGGCAATGGGCTCCCTCGATGACGCCACGCTGACTGCTGCCGGCCGCCTCATGATCGATGCTGATCGCGTGGGTGTGCCCCTCACGTGGCCGGAAGCTGTTCAGCACGCGAGCAACGGCGCCACCCGCCTGACGGATCTCCAGCGCATAGTCGAAAACTCGACTGGCGGTGGACCTATAATGCGCACTTTCTATGCGGATCGACCATATCAAGTCCGGGACGCCGCGAAGGCCGAATTTGACCAGATCGCGCCGAACCCATTGCCACCCGAAAGCCTAGGGCCCCGCGCCCAGGCCGGCGCCCAGGCGAGAATTGATGAGGTCAACGCCGCCATCAACAACCAGACGCGTCCGCTATATGACGCGTCCGAGCAGCAGCTTGTTCCCACACAGAACTCGCGGACCGGGGCAACGCTCCCGAACGCCGTCATTCTGCGGAACCCGGCTTATCTCGAGGCGGTTCGGTACATTCGCAATGACCCGGTGCTCGGTCCTCAGTTCGCGCATCTGCCTGATAACGCCGTTGGAATGGTCGATGCAGCTCAGAAGATTATGCGATCCCAGGCCGAAGGGCTGAAGGTCCCGGGTCAAGGGATGGACCCGTTCAAGTCTTCGCTCATCGGCCAGTCCCGACAGGAAGTGACCAATGCGGCCAAGGCAGCGTCGCCCGAATACGATGGCGCTGTGCAGTGGCAGGCGCAACTGCGCGGGCAGCACCTCGATCCCTTGACTGAAGGCCCCACCGGCAAGGTTGCGGCCACATCCGACGTCGGCGCTCAGACGCGCGCCATCTTTCCCGATCAGCCTCAGGCGCGATCCGAGGCGGGCGTAGCGAAGGCCGTGAGGGGCATCGGGCGGACCGATCCGGAAGCGGCTGCCAGCATAGTGCGCCAGCATCTTGAGACGCAGTTCAATGAGGCAACGCAGAAGATCCAGAGTGGACAAAATCCCTCCGGTGGCGCCCGATTTGCTTCGGTTATTTCTGGCAATCCTCAGCAGAGAAAAAACCTCGTCGCCGCCTTGAAGCAACTGCCGAACGGCTCGACGCTCTGGAAAGGCTTCAGCCGGTTTTTGGATGTTCTGGAAGCGACTGGCAAGAGGCCCGCGCAGAACAGCGTCACGACTTTCAACGCTCAGCTTCAGAAGGAATTAGAACAAGGCGGCCTTACTGGTGAAGCGGCCACGATTGCTGCTAGCCCGCAGAAAGCGCTGAGCTACATCAGAGACAGGTACGCTCAGTTTCGTCTAGGGAAGGGGACCGCGCAGCTTGCGCGGCTGTTCACGGCCGGTAACCTCGATGATTTCCGCCGGCTCATCAATAGCGGGCCAGGCTCGCCCCAGGCGGTCGCGGTCGCGGTCAGATTTTTGAGCCAAGTCAACGCCGCCGCCAACCATCCTGGCGCGTCTGCGAATTAGCCAGTTCTGGACTTGATTGATGATAGCGAAGAGCACCACCGTGGCGGCGCCGGCAACCAAGAAAACCCCGGCAGCATCCTTTCCACTCGGGGCCTCGCCGGGAGTGCGTCCACTGAATATGAGCGCGAAGAACAGAACGGCAAAGATTGCCAGCTGGAGTAGTCGCCACCCGATCTGGCTCATCTCTTCGCCTCAAGGAGACAGGTAAATGCCAAATAGCGCCAGTTCATCGGCGGCGAGCCTACCCCCGAAGCAGGCGGGAGCGCAACAGAGGGGCAAACCCGCCCCAGAACCTCCGGATAAGGCCGGGCCCAAACAGGGCGCTGACGGCCGGTTTCTACCGGGCAATAACGGGGGCTTCGGCCGCCCAAAGGGCTCCCGTAATAAGCTCGGGGATGACTTCCTCAAGGCGCTCGCCACCGACTTTGAGGAGCATGGGACCGAGGTCATTGCCAAAGTGCGGGAGACCAAGCCCGAGGTCTATCTGCGCGTGGTTGCCGACCTCCTGCCGAAAAACGTCAAGGTCGACGGCAAGGTGGGCCTCAGTGGTGACGACATGAGCGACGAAGAGCGCCGAGCCCGTATCGTCGAGCTTCTGGGCAGGGCGGGGTACATCACTGATGAAGGCGGATCATGATAAACAATCGACGTCAATCAAACGGCCGGGGTGGCCGGCGTGATGGAGCCGGACGGCCCAAGGGTTCACCCAACAAGACCACCGCATTGCTGAAAGAGGCCATCCTGACGGCGGCTGAACTGACCGGGAATGACGGTCAGGGCAAGGATGGCCTGATCGGCTATTGCAGGCGCCTGGCAGCCACCGAGCCTAGGGCCTTTGCGTCGCTGCTCGGCCGGGTGCTTCCGCTTCAGTTAAGCGGTGACGCGGGCTCACCCCTAAAGCAGGACGTGCAGATCCGCATCATCTCATCGAAAGAGCAGCGGGACGCCGCCGTGGCAGCAGCTATGCGGGCGGATATGTAAGAATGGGAATTCCACCGCTAGCCTTAGCTACTACCATCGCCTTGCTCCAAGCTGCGTTTTGGTCCGCTCAGATGGTTGCTTAAGCAAAAATTGACCTTAGGATGCCCTCATGGGTATCCAAATCTTGCATTTCGTCGTTTGTTGACCTAAATGGCAACAATAGATACGCTATTGTCGCGTGGCTCGCTGGTCAAAATAGCCGTTCCTCTCGCCCGGCGGGAGTTTGAAAACCGTTCAATCTATGGAGTGCCGGATTTCATAACCTGGATGGGCAAGAATGTGCCTCACATGAAAACTGGTCGCCTCCAAGCTACCAACACCCCGAGTGAACAATTGGACGACATTCTTAGGCGATGGATAACAGGCAAACCGCTTCGGTACGGGAACGTAGTCAAAGACCTTATGCCAGCGGCCGATGAGGTTTGGGAATTAAAGACCGCGGATTTGAGAATCTTCGGATGGATCTATCAACCGCGCAAATACATAGCTGTCCTTGGCGCCTATGCGGATGACTACAAAGGACCGCATTCTCCCAAACACTACAAAACAGCAAGAAGCCACATAATGGCTGTTCGCAGGGCGATTGATCTAGATGAACCTAAATTTGCAACGGGTAAGTATGATGAGCTCGTATGAATTTGATATTGGCGAGAAAGCTCGTTCCGGTTCCCGGTTTCTGAATGACGTGCGAGACGAGATCCGTCGCGCGCTTTCGGTTGAGAAGGGTAAGCGAAAACTCACGCAGCAGATGATTGCCGAAAAACTAGGCGTTCATCGATCGGTCGTGAACCGACAAATCATGGGGCTCGAGAACCTTACTGCGAAAAGCATTGGAGAGCTTCTCTGGGCGATTGGTTGGGAGCCTCATTTTGAGGCTCGCGAGTTAGCGGACCAGGAGCATGGGGCGAATTACTCTACACAGCTTCCGTTACCCGAGATGCTGCGACGTGGTTCTCAGGATTCTCAGTCTGGCGGCTCACAACAAGCAGATTCGGTAATGCGTCGCCTGAGAGGTCTGCCTTCAAATTCATCTCCTTTGCTCGGCGGGAATTCATGAAGCTCGAAAAAGTACTGCTTGGGCAATCGGGTCGGCTCGGGAATGTGAGTGGCAAGGATGGGGGTGAAATCTATGGTCTCAATCTCGCCAGGGCTTGTGAAGAAAGATATGGATTCCTTGAGGCACCGCGGAAATTGTCGGATTTTGATCTGACGAACGGCATAACGTTTCTGCACGGATACTTTGAAGGTCGATTTGTAATCGACAGATTTCAGGTTTTTAAGAACGGCTTCTTGGCGGAAGCTAAGATTGACACAGACGATTGTGATGCATTCGTAAATGACGTGATCCAATGGGTTCAGCGTGAGGGAGCTCTTCAATTCATCGAACAGCCAGGAGCACCCAAAATCTATCTCAGCCACATTGAAGTGCGTTCTAATATCACCTTTGCCAATCGCCTCTCAGACGTATCCGCGCTAGGTCTCGAAATTGCATCGATCATGCGAAGTCATGGATACCAAGCGCCCGACTGGAGATTATCCGGTCTAGCCTTCGGGAACGGAACCCCCGGTGATGCCGCATCATTTAAGCTTGAAGCTCGGGAAGGCCCACAACCTCAGCCTGACCTTTTCTTCGCGACTGCGAGAATGCGTACAAAGGAGCATTTGTACGTCTTGGAAAAGCTTGAAACCCTATTCGCTTGAGCGGCTTAATTGGGGCATGTGAGGCCTGCAAAACGACTCCAGGGTGGCCGATCTTGTCGGGGGCTACTGGGTAGCCAAAATCTCTAAATCGCCGTCCTGCGTGACCCCTTACAACGGGAAACCGCACTCTATAAGCTGACCCCGAGGGGGCCTTGCGGCTGTGGAGGGCAATAAGAGGTGGCTACCTATCTGGTCGCGGGAGCGACGGGCGGGATTGGTGAAGCAATCTGCCGGAAGCTGGCCCCCAGGCATCAGCTCGTTCTTGTGGCGCGCAATCTAGGCTTCCGTCGACAGCACAATTACGCCTTGCCGCGCCAAGCTGGAAATTACGTTGCTGGCCATCGCGCGGTAACTGCTCTGCTCGTCGGTCGTCAAGCTCGCCCAAGGCCGGCTGTCCTGCTGAGCCTCACATAGCGCGATTGCAACTTCATCTTCCATGTTCCACCTCTAAAACTCCAGGCAGACTGGTCAATTTGTCTGAATGTGTCAAATGCGGCCCGCTAGACTGAACCGACGAAGGTACCATTTCCCGGGCGCCGCTGGCCTCTCTCGGGAATAGATGGCAGGACCATTTTAGCCCTCTCTGAGCCTGACGCCGGCCGGCCCGCCATTCTCGGGCACGAAGATGACCCCGCGCGTCTCAAGCGACTTCCCGACCTTGGCGCTTTTCTACAGCGTCCTGCAAATCCTCGCTCTCATATGTGTATTCGAAGCCCGCTACCGTCTCCGCGCCGATGCAGGCTGGAAAATCTAAGCACTGCCAGATTGCCCTGGGCGGTGAAGACTTCGGCTTAAACATTATTGGTCGCATCACTCCACCGCACCGGCGGCAAGGTCTGTCTCGAGATGTGTCGCGAGCCTGAGCTGTTTGGCGATTGCTGGTTTCGCTTTCGGCACTCCCTGCGTTCCTCAATGACGCCAGGGTTTGCGGCAGGAAGCCTGATCCAATTCCCAATAGAAGGCTGACGATAAACCGAAGCCCCGCCGGTCCTCTATCGATGCCACCGTGGTGCGAACATGCGCCCGAGCGTCCAATTGAAGGAGAGCGCCAGCCATCCCTGCAAACGGTGGGCCCCTGAATCGATCCAATTGCAACATAGGTCACGATGAAAACGACAAGGCCGATCAGTACTCGCATGGCGCGTGCCTTCTAGGAGCGGGTTCATCCTATGTCGGTCTCACGCAGGTGACTAGTTCCTAAGCCTTGGGCTTGGTCGTCACTCTCGGGTTCGGCCCGCGATTGGTCAAGCGCACACCCGCTCCGCCGCCATTCTCAGGAATGAAAGTCACGCCCGCCTTTTCCAGCGCGGCGCGGACGTCCTCAAGAGTGCGCTCCTTTAGCGCGTCGCCACGTTCAAGACGGAAAATCGTATCCACCGAAACCTTTGCCGCAGCCGCCAAGTCGCGGACGCCCCAGCCGATCAACCCACGCGCTGCCCGGCACTGTTCCGAAGAAATCATGTTTTTGTTCCGATTTCAGTTGTAAACCATGTTTTGTCATGATATCGTACTCTCATACCGATTTCAGAACAAGGTTCGGAACTTCCCATGGTTACCCGCTCCTCTCCTCTCCCGCCTCTCTCCCCCGAAGAAGCCAAGGCCGAGCGCGCCCGTTATATCGCGGAATGGAATGCGGCGATGAACAGCGCCACTCCGGCCGAGCGCGAGCTTGAGGAACTTTCCCGCAAAACCCGCCTGACCGCCGCCGAGCTGTCCCGTTTTAACGAGCTGTCGGCCCGCTCGATCAGGGCGGCCTGAGCCATGGAGGTGACGGCGTACATTCCGATTTTCGAGCAAGGCTACCGGGTAGCTGATCTCACCGTGCACATTGACCCGGCATCGCGCGCTGTCGCCTTCGAGGACAAGGACGGCAACCGCCGCCAGATGGCGCCAGCTCGCGCCCATGAAATCCTGACCGACATTCGGCTCTACGACCGTGATAAGTGGCGGGAGCTTGAACAGCATTCGCGGGCTGGATGCCCCGAGGAGCCGCCCTAACAAGACGGGCGCTCATGCCCGCTTCCACCAATTCCGAATTGCAACGCCTCTCACCAGGAGAACGACCATGCGCGTTTCTTCCAGCGCTCCCGCTATGTCCCGTCGCTCGATCTTGCGCGGCCTCGCCTTCGCCCTTGTCGGCGCTTCCGTGCCAGCCGCAGCCTTTGTCGGCCGCGAACTGGCGCACCCTGGTGATGCAGAGCTGTTGAACCGCTGCCAGCGGTGGAAGGAACAAACGCGCAAGTTCCGGCGCATGGAGAAGCGCCTGCGCGTCTACGAGGCGAACGCCAGAAGCCAAGAGCCCCAGCTTCCGCCTGAGTTCTTCAAGCCGATCCAGCTCATCAAGGGCGTCGTGAGAGTGCCCTTCAATGGGCTAGGCCCGAAGGATGGCCCATGGGCTCGCGACCGTCTTGAGTTCTATGCTGCCGAGCGTCCCTTTGATCCGAGGACAACGCCCTACATTGGCCCGACGCCGCGGTGCCAAGCCTATTGCCGGCGGCTTCTGAAGCATCTCGATAAGCATGAGCGAGCGGTTGCGCGCGCCTGGGCTCCCTACGACCGGCTTGACCGGCAGATAGAGCGAGAGCTGCGCCACAGAAGCAAGCTCTTTCATCAGATCATGCGCACCAATGCGCAGACGCTTCGCGGGGCTATGGCGCAACTGGCGCTAGTCGAGGCAGACGGCTTCCTGAGCGAAGGATATAGCCCAGCGGCCAACAAGCATCTCTTGAAAGTGATGCGCAATATCCGGCGCCTTGTCGCCGCTCTGCCGGCGGAGGCGTGACATGCGCAAGCGCGAGTTCACGCCGAAGCGCGCCCTTGTGAGCGCCGCCGTCTACAAGGCGCTGGAGGATGAGGTAGAGCGCCTCATTGGTATTCTCGACGTGCTGGCGCCGGAGCCAGATCTTGAGCCGTCGCTTGCCTGGACCAATGTAGAGGTGGCTTACAGCGAGTATCGAGCGCCCCCGAATAGCGATGACCGGGAAGCCGACTATGACCGGGGCGGCGTCGCAATGACCGCCGACGATGAACCTCTATGCGGCTCTGTCCATTGTCACGGCAACATCAACGAGGCTGAGCGCAATTGCAATCCATGGAACCAAATGCTTTGGGCTCAGGGCAATGGCGAGGTCAGCAACGAGTGTGAAATCGTCACTGAGGACGAGGGCGCCCAATGCGACGATGAGGGCGACATCTCCGAAAACGGCATCGCTGACCAGGATGGCCTGTCAGAAGCCTACATGCGCGCCGGGGGGACGATATGAGCAATGTCGTCACCTTCCCGAGCAGGGCGTTGCCCGAGCCAGAGCCCAAGCTGGCGCACCCCGCCGACGTCCTGTCCTTCATGAAGAGACGCAAGCCCAGAGGTGGGGGCATCAATTACTGGCTGGTCGACCAGACCGGCAATTATCCCGAGAAATGCAATAGAGGCAAACAGCTCGCCACCGAATATCTAACATTCGTCGGCCAATATCCGGCCTACGGCGAGTACCTTTTGTCCGACATCGTGCACAGCATGATCGAGAGGGCAGAGCAGGGCGACGGCTGGACCGGCGTTCATCTCGAGTTCCTGTGTGAGGTCAATCGCTACGCGATTGCAATGGCGGTGGGCATGCACGGGGAACCGGACGAATGAATATCGCCGTCCGCATCCCATCGCTAGGTGCGCCGAACCATGCCGATCAGTTTTTGCTGGCCCTCTATCCGCGCTGGTTCGCCGCTATGGCCGCTTGGGATGATGGCGAGGGCTCCATGCTCCCGAGCTTCGGCACGGGCAAGCCCGCGCGGCTTCGCGACATGGAGCGGGTCATGATGGCCGCTGAAGGCCATGGCCCGATAGGCGCAGTCATCAAGCTTTGCATTCACCGGGCTCGCATGCGCAGCGACGGATGCAGCGCGACAAGCGAGGCAATTGTGCTCCTCGCCCGCTCAATGGGCATCGAGCCATATGGCAAGGAGGTATCGACATGAGCGACTTCACCGAAGCCGAGATCCGGGCGAGCCTGGACGGCACATTTTCCAGCGTCGGCGGCCGGCGCGTCGCCGTGCCTCACGACTTCACCCCGAGCCATGAGAATACCCACATCGCGGCCGGCCGCGGCTGGATGACTGAGGCCAAGGCCCGCGCCATCCTTCAGCACATCAGGGGCGGCGCCACGCAGCGGGAGACCGCGCAGCGCTTCAGCGTCAGCCATAGCACCGTCAGCGACATTTCAAGAGGCAGGACATGGAAGCGCCTTCAGGAGGCAAATTATGGTCAGTAAGCGTGAAGTGTTGAAGGCGGCCGGGGCCGCTGCCGTTAATGGCGTGGTCCCGGCCGCTGCTATCGTCTCGACCGTGAATGCGGCTGAGGTCGAAGCGCCGCCGGCTGTGGCGCGCATCCCGCTACCGCCTGATCCGATCAAGGAATGCGAGCGCCTTGCGGGCGAGCTCGCCAGGGCCATGAACAGGGTGCGCAATGGAAACTACCGGATCACCATCCGCCATAGCCTGGGTTATGTGCATATCGAGGACCATGAGTTCCGCACCGAGGAGGAGGGCCCGCTTGTGGGCACCGAAGCCTATGAGGAATGGGAGCAGAAGCGCCGGCTCAAGCGCCTCCTGGCGAGGGCCTGAGCATGACCAACGGCCCGCTTTCCCGTCGCCTGTTCATCGCCAAGGCCGCGCCGCTCATCGCTGCCACCACAATGCCGGCGGTCCTTGCTGAGGGCCTTTCCTCAAAACCGAGGGAAAGGGGTGAAACCAAATCTGGTTCCACCGTCGCCACGGGGCCCAGATTTGAGCCGGTTGAGCACATGCGCGCCATCCTTCAGCACTTCGCCACCCAGGCGCCAGACGCCAGCCGCTTCATGGTGCAGATCGGTGGGACGCGGGAGACGGTCGGATATGCCGCCTACGCCTATGTCTCGTCGTGGGTACCCGACGCTCGCTTGCGCGGCGGCGGCTACTATCGAGACGATGCCACGGAGCTTTCGCGCCGCTCCTATTGTGCCTGCTGAAGGTCGACAGTCACCCGGTCAAGCTTGCCGGTAAATGCGAAGGGTGGTTTGTACGAAAAGTCGACCGGCGCGCCACGATCCAACCCGACGTCGAGACCGTCGAACGAGGAAAACGCAACGGGCACAGTGTGCTCAATAGCGCCCTCGCCGATTTTCTTATCTCCAGCGTAAAGGCGGACCGTCGCGCCCTTGCCCATTCCGCCACCATCATAAATGAACTCCGCCTTGACCGTCTGCCGGCCTGTAGGCAAGGGCTCAGTCGACACAATGCGCCGACGGTCAGTGAAGAAGTTATAGCTGAACACTAGTCGACCATCTTGCACATACCATCCCATGCCGGCGGTATAGCCGCCGATGGTGAACAGCATGCCTTCAGCACCACCCGAAGGTATGTCGATGTCGGCGGTGAGAGTGAATGAGGTGTTGGTCAGATGCGGCGCAGACCCCTCCATGATGCCACCAACGCCAGCATGATAGGTGATCGATTTCAAACCCTTTGTCGGGTTGGGAACTTCGTCAGGCTTGATGCGCGCGGAAAGTGGTCGCGTGTCGACAGGCAGCACCCGGTTGCGGGCGGCTTCGATCCACCACAGATCCTGCAATTCGCGCAGCTTGTCGGGGTATTTGTCGGCCAGATTATCGGCTTCAGAGAAATCCTCATCGATGTGATACAGCTCCCAGGGCAGCTTATCGACATCCTTGGCCTCTTTTTGCGCAACCCATGGGACATTGGCCAGCGACGCCGCGCACCATCCGTCATGGCAAATGGCGCGATTGGCATAGATCTCGAAATACTGGGTGCGGTGGCGGTCCTTTGCCGCCGGATCATCAAATGTATAGGCGATGCTGTTGCCCTCTATTGGGTCTTGTGCCACGCCATTGAGCACGGCCGGGGGCGTGATGCCCGCCACCTCGTAGATGGTTGGCGCGATGTCGATGACATGCTCGAACTGCGACCGCAAACCGCCTTTGTCCTTGATCCGGGACGGCCAGGAGACGACCATGGGATTGCGTGTGCCGCCGAAATGGGACGCAACCTGTTTGGTCCACTGAAACGGCGTGTTCATCGCCCAGGCCCAACCGACAGGGAAGTGATTGTGCAAGGTGGGCCCGCCGATCTCATCGAGATGCGCCAGGGCGGCCTTCCACGGCATGTCGAAGCCGTTGTAGTAAGTCACCTCGTCAATAGTACCGTTCAGACTGCCTTCGGCGCTTGAGCCATTGTCGCCGACGATATAGATCACCAGTGTATTGTCCCAATCAGGCCGGCTGCGCAGCGCGTCGAGGAACCGGCCGACCTCATGATCAGTATGCGCGGTGAAGCCCGCGAAGGCCTCCATCATGCGGGAGGCGACTTTCTTCTGATCGGGCTCGAGCGAATCCCAGGCGGGTATCTCTTTGGGACGCGGTGTGAGCTTCGTATTGGCAGGAATGACGCCCAACTGCTTCTGCCGCGCAAAGGCTTCTTCCCGGTATTTGTCCCAGCCGTCGTCAAACTTGCCCTTGAACTTGTCGATCCATTCTTTGGGTGCGTGATGCGGCGCATGCGTCGCGCCGGGCGCCAAATAGAGGAAGTATGGCCTGCCAGGGACAGACTGGACGGTATCGACCCAGTTGACCGCATGATCCACCAGATCGCTCGTCAGGTGGTAAGCCGGATCGGGCGAGCGCGGGACGAGACTGTGGTTCTCGAACAGCATCGGGTCCCACTGGCTGGTCTGCCCGCCCATGAAGCCGTAGAAATACTCGAAGCCCCAAGCTGTGGGCCAGTTATCAAATGGGCCTCTGGGGCTGATTTCCCAGGGCGGTGTATTGTGGTTCTTGCCGATCCAGGCCGTCGCATAGCCGTTCTGGCGCAGCACTTCCGCGACCATGCCGGTGCGCTTCGGCACCGTCATCGTATAGCCGTCATAGCCGGTGGCAGATTCGGCAATGCCGCCCATGGCGGCGACGTGGTGATTTCGCCCAGTGAGCAGTGCCGCGCGCGTGGGCGAGCAGATCGCAGTGGTATGGAAGCGGTTATAGCGCAGTCCCTCAGCCGCCAGCTTGTCCAAGCCCGGCGTGGCGACGGCGCCGCCAAATGTCCCAAACTGCCCAAAGCCTACGTCATCGAGCAGGATTAGCACCACGTTCGGAGCATTGGCCGGCGCCCTGACCTGGGGCGGCAACTGAGCTGGGTCGGAATCGGGCACCGTCCGGCCAACCGTTCCTTGGAAATGATAATCTGGCCTGGGTAGAATACTGGGGGTGGCATCGCTCGTTTGATTGCCGCTTTGCGGTGACTGTGCAAAGGCGGTGGAGGAGAGAAGAAGGGCCGCGGTGGTCACTGCCAGCATAGTGGCGGCACAGCGGAGCGCTGGGTGGTCGATAATGGCCATTTTGATTTCCCCCAATGCCAGTCGGTTCAAGTGTCCGATCTTGGGTGAACGGAACTCCTAAGGCGAGTTGGGCCAAGGTCCAATACCTATCCTATTGCAGAGAAGGCGCCCGCCAATCTGCATGGCTCTATCGGTACGGCGCCCGCCAGCCCGCCGCGATAGCTTCCGCCTCAGTGCAAAACCACCGCTCGCCCTTCGCCGGCTCGATGCGGGTGCGCGCATAGTGCCGTGACCAAGGAGCGTGATAGATCCTCTCGCCCTTCGAGCTAATGTTGCCTTTGATCGGGCAATTCTTCTCAGGCGTGACTTGCGCTGCCGTCTCCCACCGTCTGGCGCGGTATTCCCAAGGCGGCTGCGTCTTGGACTGCCATATCCCGGCCTTCTGCCGGCGGGGCCTCATCTCGAGGTCAATGTAATCGGCCGAGTATTTCACAAAGGCCCAGGCCAGGCCGGAGGCAACGAGCCTGGCGCCGATGTCGGGCACGTCGTCCGTCGCGCATCGAGCTATGAGGCGGCCATAGTCGTCAAACTCGTGGCCGACGCAGCGCACCGTTTGGCCGGCAGTCATCTTCGCCAGGGCGTCGATCGCCGCTTGGGCGCAATTCCAGGTACCCTTTGCTAGCTGGCATTTCTGGCCAGTCTCCGGGGCGTCTATGCCGTGGATCCTGATGGCCTGATGGCCGATCTCGATAGTGTCGCCGTCCACAATGACGGCAGGGCCGGCCGCCTCGATTGTCTGAGCGGCGGCGCCAGGGGCAAGGAGCGCGATAGCGGCAAGGGCGAGGAGGAGAGGGCGGGGCAGGTTGACCATGCGTCTATTCTGCCAGCCGACCGCTAAACGGCCAAGCAGTTGGAGGGGTGCGACAACTTGTCATGAACAGGAATCGTTACCCGTTAACTGGCGCATCATACGGCTAGCGCCGATGGGATTAATGAGGGGATAGAACATTTAGGAACGTTAGTCGATCCAGTAATATCAAGGGTTTATGTAGAATATTGGGCGGACTCCCTCTCCGCCAATTCACCTATCATCGACGGTTTCCTCCGCTCAGACAGGCTCAAAACCCCTGGTTTTCCGAGGATATTCCTATGACCCTGACGCATCTAAGCTGGTAGAACGGGCAGAGACGGATTTTGATCCTATACGTCGTGATCAGGGTCCGCTGGCTTCCCGTTCGCGGATGAGCCTGACTAGTTCCTCTTGAGTGGCGGGGAAGGGATCTGTTCCCTCGCCGTGCTGGAATACGACATAGGTCGTGGCCTGGAGTTCCGGTGTTCCGGGGCCGCCGCCGGCGCCCTGCATCATGGCGCCGTCGCTCCAGATGACGGAAGTGTCGGCGCGTCCGGAGAGGGGCCCCAGGCTTCGGACGCGAAGCACTCCATTGGCGGGCATGTCAGTCTCAGCCGTCATTCCTTGGAAAGGCACCCATTCTGATCCGCGCCAGTCGAGTTCGTGCCGTGACGAAGGATCCTCCAGGAGGAATACCCAGCGATGGGCGAAATCCGCAGGTAGCTTGAAGGTGACCTGTGGCGGCGGCATCCATTGGCTTTCATAGAAAGTGGCGGTAACGGCGAGCAGCCCCAGACCGAGGCCCAATACGGCGCCGACGATACCTGTCAGCAACCTGCCACCGCGGCCGAGGTTGATTCTCTCGCCGAGGTTTCTACCGATGAAGAAGAACAGGACCAGTCCCGTGGCAATGATGCCAAGGCAAGCCAGAGTGATGGCCAAAGCCAATCCGCTCATGCCGTCGCCACCCATATTCAACCTCCACTCATGGATCAGGAGCCCTTTCTCCTTTTTGATCGAATCGTTTCGTTTCGATCAAACCGGGGCTTTATAATGACAGCAGCTCCCGGCAATCTGCGAACTCGTCCGGCACATGCAGGATGAGCTGATCGGTATGTCGGCCCTGGCGAGCGCGGTATTGAGCGCCGCCCGCAGCGCGGGAAGCTCGACGGTCTCGCCGCGCAACGTCAGGCATTCCACCAGGCCATGCAGCGCCCAGATATTGCCGGGATGCTGGGTGCAGCGCTGGACCTTGCCGGAGAGGCCCAGATCGTCGCGATAGACAGCCTCGGCCTCCTCGCGATGGTCCTGGTCGAGAAGCAATGCCGCCAAAGCATGGCGCGGCGGGTGCATCCAGGCCCAGGGCTCAGTGTAGGAGAGGTTGTCGTCGAGCTCGACGGCCTGGCGCAAATGGCCATAGGCTTCGTCATGCCGGCCCTGGTGATGGGCAAGCTCGCCGTCGAGCAGCGCGGCGCCGACCGCAAGTGAGGCGTGGGCCGGGTTGCTGAGAAAGCGCCGCTCCGGCGGAATGAGCGCGAGGCGTTGGTGAAAGTTCTCGCGCTCGCGTTCCGCCGCGGCGAATTCTCTCAGTGTCGCTTGGGCGACACCTTTCGCATAATGTTGCAGGACCGTGGTCAGCACATAGAGATCAGGCTCATCGATCATCGGCTCGGCGATGATGTCGTGCCAGCGCCCGAAGCGCACCTGCACATGCGACCTCATCGCATGGTAGCCCTCCACCGTCTGGGTGAATTTCGGCCGATCGGGCAAGCTCACGATATCGCGCGTCACCAGGCTGCGCACTTTGTCGGCGGCCCACAGCGCCGGCTGGTACTGGCCGAGGAGCATGCAGGTGAACATCATCAGATGCAGGTCATGGCAGCAGCCCAGCAGATAATAAGCGGGTTCGCTTGCATAGCTCAGATATTTGTCGTTGGCGCGGACTGCCTTTTCGCTGGCGAGCTTCGCCTTCTCATAGTCGCCGCACAGGACATAGATATGTCCCGGCATGTGATTCATGTGGCCGGCATCGGGGCACATCTCGCCGAGCCGGTCGGCCGAGCGCAATGCGCCTTCCGGCAGGGCCGACATTTCCATAAGATGAATATGCAGATGCAGGATCGCCGGATGCGGCGCGCTGCCGGCCGCGTCCGCGAGCCTGATGGACCGTTCGCAGACTTCGAGCGCTTCCTCCGCGTCGGAGTCGGGCGCCGGCGCGCCGGTCTTGATATCCCATAATTTTCGCACGGTGCGCATCATGAGCGCTTCGACGAACAGCGCCATGACATCGTGGTCGTCGGGAAAATCCTCATAGACCTGCCGCATCTCGGCGGCATAGGCGTCATCCCATTGCTTGAATTCCGACTGCGTCATCCGGCGCGGTTGTTGGAAGCGTTTGCCAAGCGCCTCGATCAGGCGTCTTTCGACCACATTGGCGGAGCCGGCTTTAGCGCGTGCGAGCTGGATATGCTCGAAGCATCGCTTCGCCGTCCTCTCCGCCTCGGCTTCGCCAAGTTCCTTCCAGGTCAGGTTGTAGAAAGGTCCGGCGGCATAGGCGATGCCCCAATGGACAAAGGCGCAGTCCGGATCCGTCGCGAGTGCCTTCTCGAAACATTTGATGCCTTCGTCATGATTGAATCCGTAGCACCAGTTGAGGCCGATATCGAACCAGCGCTGCGTCTCCGCCGAGCTGGTGGAGATGCGGCGTCCATAGGTGCCGAGGTTGAAACGGTCCATGTCTTCCTTCGCCCTTGCTCCGATCCACTCTATCATCGTTGACCGGCCCGCGCTGGATCCTCTTGACCCCTTCGTTCCGGGAGGACTAGCTGTCGGGCGCACATGGACCGAGGGAATATCCGAATGCGTAACGCCGTCCTTCTCGATTTCATCCGCACGCCGATCGGCCGCTTCGGCGGCGCCCTGGCGCCGGTGCGCCCGGATGATCTCGCCGCCCATGTCCTCAAGGCGCTGCTGGCGCGTCATCCCGCGCTCGATCCGGCGCTGATCGAGGAGGTGGTGCTCGGCTGCGCCAACCAGGCGGGCGAGGATAATCGCAATGTCGCGCGCATGGCGCTGCTGCTCGCGGGGCTCCCTGTCTCGGTGCCGGGCAATACGATCAACCGGCTCTGCGCGTCGGGGCTCGATGCGGTCGGCAACGCCGCCCGGGCCATTGCGGCTGGTGAAATCTCGCTCGCCATTGCCGGTGGCGTGGAATCGATGTCGCGCGCGCCCTTCGTGCTGCCGAAAGCCGAGACGCCCTATCAGCGCCAGACCTCGATCGAGGACACCACCATCGGCTGGCGCCTCGTCAATCCGCTGATGAAGAAACAATATGGAATCGACTCGATGCCCGAGACGGCGGAAAACGTCGCCGCAGAGCATCAGGTGGCACGCGCCGATCAGGACGCCTTCGCGCTCAGAAGCCAGGAGCGTTATGCACGCGCCCAGGCGGCGGGCTGGTTCGATGGTGAGATCGCGCCCGTCGAGATTCAGAACCGCAAGGGCGTCACCCGGGTGACGGTGGATGAACATGCGCGGCCCGACACGACACTCGACGCGCTCGCCAAACTCAAACCTATCGTGCGCGACGGCGGCACGGTAACGGCCGGCAATGCCTCGGGCGTCAATGACGGCGCCGCGGCCTTGCTGATCGCCTCGCAAGCCATGGCCGAGAAGCTCGGCGTCAAGCCGCTGGCCCGCATCACCGGCATGGCCTCGGCCGGCGTCGCGCCGCGGGTGATGGGCATCGGCCCGGTGCCGGCGGTGGCCAAGTTGTGCGAGCGCCTTGGCCGCAAGATTTCCGACTTCGACATCATCGAGCTGAACGAGGCCTTCGCCGCCCAGGCGCTTGCCTGCACGCGCCAGTTCGGCCTCGCCGATGACGCCGAGCATGTGAACCCGCATGGCGGCGCCATCGCACTCGGCCATCCGCTCGGCATGTCAGGCGCCCGCATCGCCGGGACGGCGGCGCGGGCACTCGCGGCGCGGGGCGGACGTCATGCGCTGGTCACCATGTGCGTCGGCGTCGGCCAGGGCGTCGCCATGGCGCTGGAGAGCGTCGACTGAGCATGGCGCCGGGAGGCCCCAGGATGCGGAGTTTCATCTACGAAGCGCTTCCGAGCCGCGTCATCTTCGGCGTGGGCGCCCTCGATCAGCTCGGCGGAGAGATCGAGCGGCTCGGCCTCGCCAAGGTGATGCTGCTGTCGACGCCGCATCATCGCAAATTGAGCGAAGCAGTCGCCACGGCGCTCGGTGAGCGCTCCGCCGGTGTCTATGACCAGGTGGTGATGCATGTTCCCGTAGAAGCGGCGCAGGCGGCGCGCGCCGAGGCGGTGCGGCGCGGCGCGCAAGGCTGCGTGGCGCTCGGCGGCGGATCGGCGGTCGGCCTCGGCAAGGCGATCGCGCTCGCCTATGATCTGCCGATCATCGCGGTGCCGACGACCTATGCCGGCTCGGAAATGACGCCGATCTGGGGCATCACCGAGAACGGCGTGAAGAAGACCGGACGCGACGCGAAAGTCCTGCCGCGCACGGTGATCTATGACCCCAATCTCACCGTCTCGCTGCCCGTGCCGCTGTCGGTCGCCAGCGGCATGAATGCCATCGCCCATGCGGTCGAGGGGCTTTACGCGAAAGACGTCAATCCGATCGTGTCGCTGATGGCCGAGGAGGGGATCAGGGCGCTCGCCGCGGCGCTGCCCCTCATCCATGCCGACCCGCGCAATCTCGCGGCGCGTGCCGATGCTTTGTATGGCGCCTGGCTGTGCGGCGCGGTGCTGGGCGCCGTCGGCATGGCGCTGCATCACAAGATCTGCCACACGCTGGGCGGCGCCTTCAATCTGCCGCATGCCGAGACCCATGCTGTGATCCTGCCGCATGCGGCGGCCTATAACCGCGTCGCCGCGGCGCCCGCTTTGGCAATGGCCGCGCGTGCCCTTGGGGCGAGCGATGCGCCGACTGCCCTCCATGAACTTGCCAAACGGCTCGCGGCGCCTCTGGCGCTCAGGGATCTGGGCATGCGCGAGGCCGATCTCGATCGCGCCGCCGAGCTCATCGTTGCGCAGCCCTATTGGAATCCGGCGCCGGTGGACCGGGCGATGATCCGGGACCTGCTGGAACGGGCGTGGCGGGGGCTGCCGCCGGAATAGCGGCGCGCGCAGAATCAGGCAAAGGACCTTCCAATCCGACAAGACTTATAGGCTCCCGTTCCGCACTTTGCCGCGCTATGGTCGCTTGGCATGGAATGTCCGGGCGGCCGCCTTTTCGTGGCAGGAGTACATGCATGAAGGTCTATCTGATCTCGCTGAGCGCGGGTCTCCTCGTCGGAATCATCTACAGCCTCATCAATGTCCGCTCGCCGGCGCCGCCGGTCGTGGCACTTCTCGGCCTCCTCGGCATGCTGATCGGCGAGCAGCTGCCGCCGCTCGTCAAAAGCCTGTGGGGCAAGGAACCGGCCCTGCAGTCCTGGCATCATCAGGTCAAGCCGCATGTCTTCGGCCATCTGCCGCGCGGCGCCAAGCCGGCCGGAGACGGAGCGTCAGACAAGGAGAAAGTGTGATGTCGACACGTCGTACCGTTCTCGGCGGCCTCGCGCTGGCCGCTTTCGCACAAGGTCAATCCCAGCATTCCGGAGCAACACCCATGACGGCAGATGTCATCCTCCATAGTGGCCTCATCACCACGCTCGACCGGACGAAGCCGACGGCGAGCGCGGCCGCGATCAAGGATGGCGTGTTCCTCGCGGTTGGCGGCGAGGCGGAGGTCATGGCCCATGCCGGACCCGAGACGAAGATCATCGATCTCAAGGGGCGCCGGGTTCTCCCCGGGCTGTTCGACAATCATCTCCACATCATCCGCGGCGGCTTGAACTTCAACATGGAGTTGCGCTGGGACGGCGTGCGCTCGCTGGCGGACGCGATGGATATGCTGAAGCGTCAGGTCGCGGTGACGCCGCCGCCGCAATGGGTCCGCGTGGTCGGCGGTTTCACCGAGCATCAATTCGCCGAGAAGAGGTTGCCGACGATCGAGGAGATCAATGCCGTCGCCCCTGATACGCCCGTCTTCCTCCTGCATCTCTATGACCGCGCGCTGCTCAATGGCGCGGCGCTCCGGGCCGTCGGCTATACGAAGGACACGCCCAGCCCGCTTGGCGGAGAGATCACCCGCGACGCCAATGGCAATCCGACCGGCTTGCTCATCGCCAAGCCCAATGCCGGAATACTTTACTCCACCCTCGCCAAGGGGCCGAAGCTGCCTTTCGACTACCAGGTCAATTCGACGCGTCACTTCATGCGCGAGCTCAACCGGCTGGGCGTGACCGGTGCCATCGATGCCGGCGGCGGCTTCCAGAACTATCCCGATGACTATGCCGTCATCCAGAAGCTGGCCGACGAGAAGCTGCTCACCATCCGTCTCGCCTACAACCTGTTCACACAGAAGCCGAAGCAGGAGAAGGACGACTTCCTCAACTGGACCAAGACGTCGAAATACAAGCAGGGCGACGATTATTTCCGCCACAACGGCGCCGGCGAGATGCTGGTTTTCTCGGCCGCCGATTTCGAGGACTTCCGCGAGCCGCGCCCCGACATGCCGCCCGAGATGGAGGGCGACCTCGAGGGGGTGGTGCGCATCCTGGCCGAGAACCGCTGGCCGTGGCGCCTGCACGCGACCTATGACGAGACCATCTCGCGCGCGCTCGACGTCTTCGAGAAGGTCGACCAGGACATCCCGTTGAAGGGCCTCAACTGGTTCTTCGATCATGCCGAGACGATCTCCGAACGCTCGATCGACCGCATCGCGGCGCTTGGCGGCGGCGTCGCGGTGCAGCATCGCATGGCTTATCAGGGCGAGTATTTTGTCGAGCGCTACGGCCTGGGCGCGGCCGAGGCGACGCCGCCGGTGAAGCGCTTGCTGGACAAAGGCGTCAAAACCTCGGCCGGCACCGACGCCACCCGCGTCGCCTCCTACAATCCCTGGGTGTCGCTCTCCTGGCTCATCACCGGTCGTACCGTCGGGGGCTTGCGCCTCACCCCGCAACGCAACTGCCTCGACCGCGAGACCGCGCTCAGAATGTGGACCGAGAAAGTGACTTGGTTCTCCAATGAGGAGGGACGGAAAGGCCAGATCGCCGTCGGCCAACTCGCCGACCTGATCGTGCCGGATCGTGACTTCTTCTCTTGTCCGGAAGACGAGATCTCGCATATCACCGTGGAGCTGACGGTGGTCGGCGGCAAGGTCGTCTATGGCGCGGGAGACTTCGCGCGCCTCGATGAGAACGTGCCGCCGCCCGCCATGCCCGACTGGTCGCCGGTCAGAACGTTCAAAGGTTATGCCGCCTGGGGCGAGCCGGAGGGGGCCGGCAAGAACTCGCTGCGCCGCACCGCCATGACCAATTGCGGCTGCACCAGTGCCTGCAATGTCCATGGCCACGACCATGCCGGCGCCTGGTCGAGCAATCTCCCGGTTTCGGATCTCCGCAGCTTCTGGGGTGCCCTCGGTTGCGCCTGCTGGGCGGTGTGAGATGGAGCGCGCGATGACGGACTTTGCTGCCACGACGGCACAGCGTGTTCCGGCCTTGCGCTGGTTCGCGCTGCTTTTGCTCTGCGCCGCCTATATCCAGGGACCGGTGACCAAGATCCTCGATTTCGACGGGGCCATCGCCGAGATGAGCCACTTTGGTCTCGTGCCGGCGCCCGTCTTCGCTATCCTGGTAATTGTCTTTGAGCTTACGGCGTGCGCGTTGATCCTTTCCGGCCGCTGGCGCTGGCTGGCGGCACTCGGCCTTGCCGGCTTCACGCTGATGGCGACCTTCATCGCCCTGCGATTCTGGGAGATGCCCGCCGGGCAGGAGCGCGCGATGGCGACCAATTCGTTCTTCGAGCATCTCGGCCTGATCGGCGCTTTCCTGCTCGTCGCGCTGGATGATCTCGCAAAGCCCAGAGGAGCACCAAAGTGAGCCCGACCTCGCCACAGCCCGCGGCTTCCGGCTTCGCGCCGCTCCGGCAGAAGGTGTTCGCCGTACTCTGGATCGCAACCATTGTCGGCAATATCGGCAGCTTCATGCGCGACGTCGCCAGCGCCTGGCTCGTTACCGATCTATCGGGCGCGCCGGCGGCCGTGGCGCTGGTACAGGCGGCGGCGACGCTACCGATCTTCCTGCTGGCGATACCGGCCGGCGTTCTCTCCGACATCCTCGATCGGCGGAAATTCCTGATCGCCATCCAGCTCCTGCTCGGGCTGGTCAGCCTGGCGCTGATGGCGCTGTCGCTGAGCGGGCTGCAGAGCGTCAGCTCGCTGGTGGCGCTGACCTTTCTCGGTGGCGTCGGCGCCGCGCTCATGGCGCCGACCTGGCAGGCGATCGTGCCGGAGCTCGTCGGCAAGAGCGATCTCAAGAGCGCCGTCGCGCTGAACTCTCTCGGCATCAACATCGCGCGCGCCATCGGCCCGGCCCTGGGCGGCCTCATCCTCGCCGCCTTCGGCGCCGGCGTGACCTATGGCGCCGACGTTGCGAGCTACATCATCGTCATCGGCGCGCTCTTCTGGTGGCGCCGCGCACCCAATGCCGACGATGTGCTGAGCGAGCGCTTCGGCGGCGCCTTCCGGGCGGGCCTGCGTTATGCGAAAGCCAGTCCGGAATTGCACGTCGTACTGCTGCGCGCGGCCGCGTTCTTCGCCTGCGCCAGCGCCGTCTGGGCGTTGTTGCCGCTCGTCGCCCGCAACCTCCTGGGCGGCGGTTCCGGGTTCTATGGCGTGCTCCTGGGCGCGGTCGGAGCCGGCGCCATCGTGGGCGCGATCCTGCTGCCGTGGCTGCGGGCCAAATTTTCCGCCGACATACTGCTGCTCTTCTCCGCGGTTCTGACCGCGGCGGTGATGGCCGCGCTCACCATCGCCATGCCGCAATGGCTCGCGGTGGCTATCCTGCTGCTGCTCGGCATGGCGTGGATCGTCGCGCTCACGACGCTCAACGGCGTCGCGCAGTCGATCCTGCCTAACTGGGTGCGCGGGCGCGCCCTCGCCGTCTATCTGACCGTCTTCAATGGCGCGATGGCCGCCGGCAGCCTCGGCTGGGGCGCGGTCGCGGAGATGGCGGGCATTCGCGGCACGCTCCTGATCGGCGCCGCGGCGCTCCTCGCCGCCGGCCTCATCATGCATCTCGTCAAGCTGCCGGTGGGCGAGGCCGATCTCGCGCCCTCCAATCACTGGCCGGAGCCGCTCGTCGCGAGCTCGGTCGAGAACGACCGCGGTCCCGTCGTGATCCTGATCGAATACCGGGTCCTGCAAACGGAACGGGAATCGTTCCTGCAGGCGATCCACACGCTCTCCATCTCGCGCCGGCGCGACGGGGCCTATGGCTGGGGCATCACCGAGGACACGGCCGACCCCGAGAAGCTGGTCGAGTGGTTCATCGTTTCATCCTGGGCCGAGCATCTGCGCCAGCATCACCGCGTGTCGAAAGCCGATGCCGACCTGCAGAGCGAGGTCGCGCGTTTCCACGCCGGGCCCGATGGCCCGGTCGTGCGGCACTTCATTCATCTCGACAGACCGCCGTCGCAGCGCAAATCACCAACTCGCGAGGCTGATATGCAAGCTTGAAACGGCGTTTCCGCCGATAGTGCCGTCAATCTGAGCAGATCATCGTCCCCTGGAGAAACATCATGTCCAAATATCTGGAAGTCCTCACGCCCAAGAACAGCCAGCTCATCATCATCGACCAGCAGCCGCAAATGGCATTCGGCGTGCAGTCGATCGACCGGCAGGTCCTGAAGAACAATGTCGTCGGCCTGGCCAAGGCAGCGAAAGTGTTCAAGGTGCCGACGACCATCACCACGGTCGAGACCGAGAGCTTCTCGGGCCATACTTACCCCGAGCTGCTGGCGGTGTTCCCCGAGAACAAGATTCTCGAGCGCACGTCGATGAATTCCTGGGACGACCAGAATGTCCGCGACACGCTGGCCGCGAATGGGCGCAAGAAGGTCGTCGTTTCGGGGCTATGGACCGAGGTCTGCAACACGACCTTCGCCCTCTGCGCCATGCTCGAAGGCGGCTACGAGATCTACATGGTCGCCGATGCATCAGGCGGCACGTCCGTCGATGCCCATAAATACGCCATGGACCGCATGGTCCAGGCTGGCGCCGTCCCGGTGACCTGGCAGCAGGTATTGCTCGAATGGCAGCGCGACTGGGCGCGCCGCGACACCTATGATGCGGTGATCGGCATCGTCAAGGAGCATTCCGGCGCCTATGGCATGGGCGTCGACTATGCCTATACCATGGTGCACAAGGCGCCCGAGCGCGTCAGCCATGGTGAGCGCATCGGGCCCAATCCGGCCAAGGTCGCTTGAGCCGCGGAGCGCGCCGCTCACCGGACGGGCTCAGGTGAATGACTTCGCGTGGAATCCATCATCTCACGACGATCATCGGCGATGCCCCGCGGATCGCGCACTTCTATTGCGCTGTCCTGGGGCTCAGATGTGTGAAGAAGACCGTTTGCTACGACGATCCCGGAAGCCACCACATCTATTTCGGCGATCCGGCCGGCAGGCCGGGCACAGTCATCAGCGCGCTTGCCTGGCGATGCGTGCCGCATGGGATGATCGGGGTCGGCGAAGTCGTGCAGACGGCGTTCCGGGTTCCATGGGGCGCGCTGGATGCCTGGGCGGAGCGCCTGCGCGAGGCCGACATCGCCTTCACGCGACATCCGTCTGCCTTCGGAGAGCCGATGATGTGCCTCACCGACCCCGAGGGGACTTCGCTTGCCTTGGTCGAGGCGAAGGCCGACGACGCCGGCTGGTCGATAAAGGGGCTGCACGATCTGACCCTCACTATGCGCGGGGCGGATGCCACCATCGATATCGTGCAGGATGTTCTGGGGTTCGAGTGTGTCTCCAGCGGAAGCGAGCTGATGCGTTTTGCCGCCCATGACGGACCGGGTGGCCTGCTCACGCTGCGCGTGATCGGACCCTCCTCACGCGGACGCCTGGGCGGCGGCACCATTCGGCACATTGCTTTCCGCGCCGCGGATGCCGACGACCAGTCGCGGATGGTCGAGAAGCTCCGCACCACCTACGGCATGACGGTGAGCGATCCGATCGAACGGACTTACCTGAAAGCGGTTTGCTTTCGGGCGCCTTGCGGCGTGCTCTTCGAAATCGCGACCGATGGCCCGGGCTTCGCCGTCGACGAGCCGCCGGAGAGGCTGGGTGAAAAGCTCCAGCTGCCGGCATTCCTCGAAGCGCGCCGTTCCGAGCTGCAAGCGATCCTGCCGGCGCTGGATGAGAACGTCCTATCCCGCTGACCGGGCGCGGCGCCAGGCTCCCGGGCTCACGCCGACGGTGCGGGAGAATACGCGCGTGAAATAGCTCTGATCGCCAAATCCACAAATCAGACCGATATCGACCAGCGCAAGCGCTGTGCCCAGCATCAAGCGCTTGGCCTCCTCGATCCGCAGTTGCAACAGATATTCGTGCGGAGCGACGCCGGTGCTGCGTCGGAACGCGCGAGCGAAATGGCTCGGGGTCAAGCGGCACTCGGCCGCAATATTGGCGATCGTCAACTGGCTGGCCAGCCGCGACTGCATGATCTCCTTGGCGCGCCGTTCCTGCCAGGGTGCCAGGCCGCCATTTGAGCTTGCCTCGCCGACACGCAATCCGCCATAGGCTTGCGCGAAATGCGCGATCAGGCTGAGGCCGATTTGATCGACAAAAAGCTGGTTCGTCGCGCGCTCCTGCTCCACCGCGCTCAACAGGAGGCTCGACAGCGTCGACAGGAAGGGATCGCGCTGGTTCCTCTGCCATTTCAGGGTGGCGACGGGCCTGGCCCTGTGCTCATGCGCGAACTCATCGAGAGCTTTTTGCGGAACGTAATACTGGATCGCGTCAAACGGGCCGTCGAATTCGAATTGCGGGCCGTCGCGAAGATCGATCACGCTCACCGACCCGGCGCTGTAGGCGCCTGAATAATGTGGCCGTCCGGCAAGCCAGCAGGAATGGCGATCGAGATCGCCAAGCTGATGGAGAATGCTGAAGGCCGCCTCGGCGGGGAGCGGCGCGGTGCGTTCGCGGACAAAACGCGAGCAGGTGAGCCGGGTCACGGCGAGCGCCAATTGTCCCTTTCGGCTGATGTGCCAGAGACAATCCCCATCCATGCCGAGATGCTGACTAAGGCGGCGGCCATAGAATCCTTCGGGCACGCAATCGGACGGTTCGATCATGGGAGTGCCTCGGCTGCAGGCGTATTCGTCGACCTTTGTCAGCGGGCCGATACGGCATGTTTCGGCTGGCCGGCGGCGAGCGCCGCGTCGGCCAGCCACGTCGTGGCGAGCGCGATATCGGTCTGCGACAGCTGATGTCCGGTGGGGAGGATCTGGTGTTCCACCTTCGCGCCTGCTGTCGAGAGCCGCGCTGACAGTCGACGCGCATTGTCGGCAGGGACGATCGGGTCCTGGCGTCCGGACAGGATCAGCACCGGCTTGCCGCCGAGCTCGACCGCGGGCGGATCGGACAACGGCACCATGGCGCGCAGCAGCATCGCGCCGGCCAGCACCTCCGGCCGTATCAATAGAAGTGCCGCGGCGATGTTGGCGCCGTTCGAGTATCCCACCGCGATCGGCGCGCCGATGCCATAACGTTCGCGCGCGCCCATGACGAAGTCGGCAAGCTCATTGGCGCGAGACCGGACATCCGCCTCGTCGAACACACCTTCCGCGAAGCGGCGGAAGAAACGCGGCATGCCGTTTTCAAGGACACGGCCGCGCGGCGACAGAAGCGCCGCGCCGGGCGAGATCGCCTGACCCAGCTGCAGCAGATCGTTCTCGTCGCCGCCGGTGCCGTGCAGGAGCAGAAGCGGCGGCGCCCCTGTTCGGGCGCCGGCTTCGAAGCGATAGGTGAAAGGAGACGTCGTGGTCATGATCAGGCTCTCTGAAGCTCGGGCAAAACACCTTCGATTTCGCTACGATGCGGCTCGAGGAAACGCGGCAGCTTGAGGTCGCGGCCGAGCGTTGCGACGGGCTCGTCCACCGCGAATCCCGGAATATCGGTGGCGATCTCGAACAGGACGCCGCCGGGCTCGCGGAAATAGATCGAGCGGAAGTAGTTGCGGTCCTTCTGCTCGGTGGCATGGAGGCCGTGATTGCCGATCAGCTTCTCGGCCATCAAGGCCTGCTCGGCGTCGTCCTTGGCGCGGAAGGCGATGTGATGCACCGAGCCGCGGCCCTGGCCGCCACGCGCCAGGCCCTTCACCTCCTGGAGATCGACGATGGCGCCTTCCGCGGCGCCCGAAGCTTTGAAACGGATCACCGAGCCGTGGCGCGCGACCTCGCGAAAGCCGAACACATCGGTCAGGACCTTGGCGGTCCTGGTCGCATCGGCAATGAGGAGCGTCACGCTGTGAAAGCCGCGGATCGCGTGCTCTGCCGGTATGTCGCCCGTGCTCCAGGCCGCCTCGTTCTCCGCTCCTGCCACACCGACAAGCGCCAGCGCCATGCCGTCCGGATCGGAGAAGGTCAGCACCGGTTCGCCGAAGCGATTTTCCGGCGTCTCGAATGTGATTCCCTTGTCCCGCAAGCGCGTGCGCCAATAGTCGAGCGAGCCCTGGGGAATCCGGAACGCCGTTTCCTGCGTTTCGCCCACGCCCCGGCGGCCAGCGGGTGCGCCTTCCCAGGGGAAGAAGGTGAGGATGGTGCCGGGGTGGCCGCTCTCGTCGCCATAATAGAAATGATAGGTGCCCGGATCGTCGAAATTGACGGTCTTCTTGACGAAACGCAGGCCGAGATCGTGCGTGTAGAACGCGAAATTCCTCAACGGATTGCCCGCAATGGCGGTGACGTGATGAATGCCCGACATGTCTTTCTCCTCCGAATTCAAATGAAGGCCCTTGCCTTGCCCTGAAATATTGGGCAGCTTTGATTTGAAGACAATCCATGGTTTTATGCATGGTCTGTCTACGATTTGGAAACAATTGGATTTCTCATGGATAAGGTGGCCAGCCTCAGAGCATTCGTGAAAGTGGTGGAAAACGGCAGTTTCGCCGAGGCCGGCCGGCAATTGCGGCTGTCCCGGTCGGCGGTCAGCAAATACATCGCCGATCTCGAGGAAAGTCTCGGCGTTCAGCTCCTGACCCGCACGACAAGGCGTGCAAGCCCGAACGAAAACGGCCAGCTCTATTTCGAGCGGGCGCTCGTCATCCTGTCGGAGATCGATGCCGCCGATCAGGCCGTCACCAGCCAGCAATCGACGCCACGCGGGCTTCTGCGCATCAACGCGCCGATGTCCTTCGGCACGCTCAAGCTCGGGCCGGCGCTCGCCGATTTCATGGTCAGATATCCCGAGATGCAATTGCAGCTCGTGCTCAGCGACGACCTCGTCGATCCGGTGGAAGGCGGATTCGATGTGACGCTGCGCATCGCCGAACTCGAATCGTCGAGCCTCATCGCCCGCAAGATCGCGCCGATGCCGCGGCTCGTCTGCGCTTCGCCCGACTATCTGGAGCGGCATGGCGCCCCCGTTCATCCGGATGACCTGCGCAAGCACCATACTTTGACCTACGGGTTTCTGTTGACCGGCAATCAATGGAAGCTGACGGGAGAGGACGGCGTCCATTGGATCCAGCCCGCCTGGTCGTTGTGCGTCAACAATGCGGAAGTGCTGCGCGACGTCGCGGTGAAGGGGAGAGGAATTGCGCTGATCCCCGAATTCATCGCCGATGCGGCGCTGAAAAGCGGAAAGCTGCGCACTGTTCTCGATGATTTCCGGGCGCCGCCGCTTTCACTCTACGCGGTCTATCCTTCGACCCGGCATTTGTCGGTCAAGGTCCGCCTGTTCATCGACTTCCTGGTCGCGCGCTTCGGGCGCGAGGATGCCGGATGAGCCTGTGCTTAGCCGGGCTCCAAAGTGGGCGCATTTTTGCTAAGCATGGACTTGCCGCAGCTGAGTTCGGGAGGGGGTTATGCCGACCAGGATATTCGATACCGAGATCGCTCGCTTGCGAGCCGAAGACCGCACTGCCTGGGCCACCATTCCGGTCACCATCGCGTCGGACGTCACGGCCGGCCGTGTCATCGCCGATCCGCGGATCCGGCCGTTGCGGCCTTTCGCGCCGGGCAAGCGCCTGGTCGGGCGGGCGATCACCGCCTGGTGCGAGCGCGGCGATTTCGGCGCCATGCTGCACGCGATGGATCGCGCCGGCGCTGGTGATGTCGTCGTCGTCGATGCCGGCGGCTCGCTCGAGACAGCCTATGCCGGGGAGATCCTGGGCGGCTTCGCGCGGAATAAGGGCATTGCCGGGCTGATCGTCGACGGCGCGGTGCGCGACATCGACACGCTCGCCAGCTGGGACGATTTCGCGGTGTTCGCACGTGGGCATACCCCCAGGGGCCCGTTGGCCAAGGAGCGTGGTGCGGTGAACGGACCGATCGTGCTGGGCGGTGTCGCGGTGGCGCCGGGCGACATCATTCTCGGCGACAATGACGGGCTGGCGGTGATCCCGTCGGGCGAGGCGGAGGCCTTGCTGGCCGCGGCGCGGCAACGCCTTGGCCTTGAGGAGCAATGGGTGGCGCAGCTCAAGGCAGGGGGCACGCTCATTTCCACCTTCGCGGTGCCGGAAGCGATCTGATTTCATTGACGCTGCGGAATATTGGTGTCTAATGTTACCCGCCTCACCTGCGCAGGCGGGGTTTTAGAGGGCAGATGATCTCATAACCAAGCCACGCCCGGTCTACCGGTCGTGCGGGAGCAATGCTCGTGACCAAGATCATATGCCGGCCGAAGGTGCTGACGCTCGCTCAGCACGAGACCTTTCTGCGTCGCAGCGTCGAGATCAATCCGGCCAATGAGGAGGAGCGGCGCACCGTCGAGCGCACTCCCGTCGGGCGGCGCGGCGGGCCGCGGCGCCTCACGCTCATCGTCGGGCGCAAGTGGCCGAAATCCGGCGTAAGGCTCAGCGTTCAATTTCTCGACACGCCGCCGCGCGATCTGCGCGCGCGCATCCTCTCGCATATGAATGCCTGGTCGAAGACCGCCAATATCCGCTTCGACGAAACCAACGGTGTCGGCGAGGTGCGCATCTCGCGGCTCGATGCGCCGGAGGACATGGCGGGCTACTGGTCTTATGTCGGCACCGAGATCCTCGGAATCGAGGAGGACCAGCCGACCTTCAATCTCGACGGCTTCACGATGAAGATGCCGGAATCGGAGTTCAAGCGCGTCGTGCGCCATGAGGCGGGCCATACGCTGGGTTTCGATCACGAGCATATGCGGGCGGAGCTGATCAAGAAGATCGATCGCCGGAAGGCCTTCGCATTCTTCGATCAAGATCAGGGCTGGGATGAGAAAGAGACGACCGAGCAGGTTCTGACGCCGTTGTCCAAGTCCTCGATCATGGGGACGCGCGAGGCCGACCCGCTGTCGATCATGTGCTACGAGATTCCGGGCGCCATCACCAAGGACGGCAAACCGATCCGGGGTGGCCGCGACATCAATCCGCGCGACTACGAGTTCGCCGCCAAGGTCTATCCGAAGCCGGCGCGCGGCGCGATGCCGGACCCCGAGCCTGAACCCGCGCCGGAAGCGCCGGCCGTCGCACCGGTGCGCCCGCTGCGCTCCCCTGTTGCGGGCGACACGTTCCACATCGTCGTCTTCGACCGTTTCACACCCGATGCGCCGCCGACAGGTACTGAAAAAGGGCCGGTGAAAGCCGTCCGCGTCTATGCAAGTTATGCCGGCGCCAGGGTGACCGTCCCGATGCGGGTGCGCGCCGACAAAGGTGAGGAGCCCACCGCCTTCGGAAAGATCATCCAGATGCATGATCGCATCCGGAGCTACACCAACCGGGAAAGCGGAACCCTGCCCGACGACAAAGAGATGATCGAGTTCGGCAGCAGTCTCTTCGAGACGATCTTTCAGGGCGATGTCCGGCGGCTCTATGACGAGGCGCGCTCGCGCCAGCATGGCAACCGGCTCGATTTCGTTTTCACCTCCATGGTGCCATGGATCGCCGAGAAGCCATGGGAATTCGCCTATGATGCGTCACGACGCAGCTTCCTCGCCACCGAGGACGTGCATTTCATCCGCAATGTGCTGACCGCCGTTCCGGCCGATGATATCCCGCTCAGCACCGGCCCGCTGCGCATCCTCGTCGCCTCGGCGCAACCGGTCGGTTTCGGGCAGCTGTCGATCCAGCAGGAGGAAGAAGTCATCCGGCGCGGCTTCGATCCCCTGATCAAGGCCGGCCTCGTCGAGGTCGTGCCGCTGGCGCGCGCGACGCCGCGCAGCATTCACGCCGCTCTGTCGACCGGGGAATTCGCCATCGTGCATTTCATCGGCCATGGCGCGTTCGATGAGAAGACCCAAGAGGGCTCGCTGGTGTTCGAGAATGACCGCGGCGGCGAGGCCCGTCTCGGCGAACGCTCGGTGCGTGAGATCTTCTGCCAGCGTGGCATCAAGCTGGTTTTCCTGAACGCCTGCCAGTCTGGTTCCGGAGGGCGGGCGGATTTCAACAAGGGGCTGGCGCAGTCGCTGGTGGCGCATGGCCTGCCGGCGCTGGTCGCCAACCAGTACAGCGTTCTCGATGTCTCGGCCACCGAGTTCGCCCGGCATTTCTACTGGGCGGTGGCCAATGGCTTCAGCGTCGGCGAAGCGGCGCGCGAAGCCCGCATCGCGGTCAATTATTCGTTGCAGGGCGAAATCATCGATTGGGCCGTGCCTGTCGTCTATGCCCGCGACCCGGACATGACCTTGTGCGTGAGGACAGAAGGAGCTGCCGCCTCGGCCACCACCGCCCGGGCACTGAGGCGCGGCGCCGCGGAGGGCCGGCCGGTCAAGGTCGCTGTCTGGGACATCGACAGTATCTTCCCGTCGCTGACCACCACGCTCGATCGCATGAATGCCGGGCAGGCTCATATCGGCTTCGAACTCGTCGATCTTTCGGCGCCAGTCGATGCCTGGGACCTGAAGAAGCGGGCCAAGGACGGCACGCCCTATCTGTGGGCCGAGCATTTCGCCAAGCGCCTCGCCGGTTTTCCGCTCGAGCTGCATGTCAATGTGCTGGCCTGCGTCACCCGGCATTGGTTGCGCTCCGACAAGGACGTCGACATCTATTCGTGGTGGCCCGATGAAGACGGCCCGCCGGTCTTGATCTTTTCTGTCGCGGGTTTTGAGAACATGTCGCCGGAAGGGCCGGCGACCGACCGCGCCATCGCTAATGCGCTGGTGCAGGCTCTGGCGGGTTTCCTGGGCCAGATCGACACGCATAAGAGCGGCTCCAAGGATTGCCCGATGGCCCATAATGCCGAGCGGAATATTGCCCATATCGCCGGCCTGCAGTCCTTCGATATGGACTGCCGGCGCAAGCTCGAAAAGAAGATTCCGGATGAGCTTCCGGCACTCGAGGCGCTGCTGAAGGTCTTTCGTTGATGCGTCATAGGCTGGCCGCACTGATCGGCGCGGCGTTCGTTGTTCTTTGGCCTCTCTCGTCTTCAGCGCAGGACCGGCTGTGCGGCGTTCCGGTTTCCGGCATCGATGACTGGCGGATTGCGACGCAATCCGAAGCCGGATTCGATCCGCGCAAGCTCTGCGCGCTGATCGATGAGCTCGACCGCCGTGATGCCAATATACATGGTGTCGTCGTGGTCCGTCATGGCTCTTTGATCTTCGAGCACTATCGTGCCGGTCCGGATGAAAGATGGGGCATGGATCAGGGCCGGGTCGACCACGGACCTGATGTAAAGCATGATCTGCGCTCGGTCAGCAAAAGCGTGACTTCGCTTCTCGTCGGCATCGCGCTCGACCGCAAGCTCGTCGGTACGATCGACCAGCCGGTCTTCAGCTCCTTTCCCGACATGGCGGCCTTACGCACGCCGGAGAAGGACCGCATCGCGCTGCGCCATCTTCTCACCATGGCGTCCGGCCTCACCTGGGATGAAACGCGCCCCTATGACCGGGAGGCGAATGATGAGCGGCGGATGATCTATTCGACCGATCCCTATCGCTTCACGCTCGCCAAGCCTGTCGCGGAGAAGCCCGGCGCCAAATGGAACTACAGTGGCGGCGACACACAGCTCCTGGCGGGCGTGCTGCAGCGGTCGAGCGGTAAGTTCATCGCCGACTTCGCCAAGGAGGCGCTGTTCGAGCCGCTTGGCATCGGCGATTTCGAATGGCTGACGATGCCGGGCAATGGCGAGCCCGCAGCGGATTCGGGTTTGAGATTGCGACCCCGCGATATGGCCAGGCTCGGCTTGCTCGTGCTGCAGCGCGGACAATGGAACGGGCGGCAGGTCGTCTCGCAAGCCTGGATCGAGGAGTCGACACGCACTCACATGACGGGTTTCGACGTCTATCCGTCGATCGGCTATGGCTATCAATGGTGGACGGATTACGAGGACAAGGACGGCCGGCGCTCGTCATGGATTTCCGCGCAAGGCCTCGGCGGCCAGCGCATCTATGTTCATCGCGAACTCGATCTCGTCGTGGTGATCACGGCTGGCTACTATGCCGATGATCGCCGGGATACGCTGCCCTATGAGATCTTCAGCAATTATGTGGTCGCCGCGATCCGTGATTGATCAGTTTTCCGGGATCAGGATCTTGGCGAGATCGCCATCGACAATGAGCCGGTTGATCAGGCCGGAGCGCAGAAGCGCCTGCGCCGCTTCCGCCTTGGCGAGACCGGCGGCGAGCAGAACGATCTCATGTTTTGCCAGGTCGTCCATCGACACGCTGGGGGTGCGGTTGTTCAGCTTGCTCGGGACGAGCTCGCCCTTCTGGTTGAAGAACTTGCCGAACATGTCGGCCACCGCGCCCGAGGCGAGGACGTCCTCGATCTCGCCTGAGCTCAACAGGCCATATTGGTGGATGAAGGAGTTCATCGAGCAGTCGCCGAAGCTCGCTATATAGAAGTCGGCCTTGCGGGCGAGAGCGAGGGTCTCGCGCACCAGGCTCTGCGCCATGATGATCTGATAATCTTCCTCGCTGTCGGTGATGAAGGGAGCGGGGAGGATATAGGCCTCGCCGCCGCAGGTCTCGGCGAGCTTCTGCACCACCTCGAACGGGTTGGTGCGGGCGGTGCGGCTCAGCGATCCCATCAGCGACACGAAACGGGCGTCGGGCCGGTTGAGCTTCGGCATCTCGTCGACCATCGCCGCGATGGTGCGGCCCCAGGCCAGGCCGACCACTGGCGGGGTGGCGCCCTGCAGCCGGCGCGCCAGAAAGGCGGCGGCGCAGATGCCGACGGCGCGGCGGGCGCGCATGTCGTCGGCATTCGGGTCGGAGGTGGCGCCGAGCGGCGGCGTCACGATGCATTCGACCAGGCCGAAGCGGCGGGTCAGCGCGTCGGCGAGCTGATGTGTCTCGATCGAATGATGGTCGATCGAAATCTTTACGATCTTGGCCTCGCGGGCCTTGGACAGGAGCCGCAAGATCTTGAAGCGCGACAGGCCCGTCTGCTCGGAAATCTCCTCCTGGCTGTGGCCGCCTACGTAATAGAGCCAGGCCAGGCGGACGAGGAGTTGCTGTTCCTGATCGGTGTTGGGGTCCATGACTTCACTTTACTGCACTTTGTGCACTTTTGTGTTGACGGTCAATGTGAGCATGCTACGCTTATGTGCATGAATTGCACAAAAGTGCAATTCTTTGCGCCTATCGAGCGAGCCGGCAAACGGCCTGGAGGAAACAGACATGTTCGAATTGAAGCGTGGAGCCCCGATCAAGAGTTCGGTCCGCGGAATGGCCTTCGCCCTGATGTGCTCCCTGGCGGCTGTTGCCATGGCGCCGGCGGACGCCCGGGCCGAGATAAATTGGAAGCAGGCAGAGGGCGCGACCCTCAATCTGCTGCTTATTTCGCATCCCTTCGTCGATGCGCTGAAGCCGATGCTGGCGGAGTTCACCGCCAAGACCGGAATCAAGGTCACCTTCGAGGAACTCGCCGAGCAGCCAGGCTTCGAAAAGCTCCTGGCCGATCTCTCCTCCAAGACCGGCGCCTATGATGTCTTCATGACGTCGCCCTTGAACAACTGGCAATATGCCTCGGCGGGCTGGCTCGAGCCGCTCGACGATTATATCGCCAATGACAAGCTCACCGACGCCGCCGAATATGACGTCAAGGACTTCATCCCCGGGATTCTCGCTTCCGGGCGCTGGACTCTCGAGCCGATGAAGGGGCTGGGCGAAGGCAAGCTGTGGGCGCTGCCGATCAATGCCGAGAGCTATCAGATCGCCTATCGGCCGAGCCTCATGAAGAAGCTCGGGCTCGAAGTGCCGAAGACCTATGCCGATCTTCTCGCCATGGCGTCCAAGCTCAAGACTGACGGTCCCGACGGTCAGATCCATGGGCTGATCACGCGCTTCGACAAATATTGGGATCTGCCCTATCTCACTTTCGGCACCATGCTGCAGTCCTATGGCGTCGAGATGGTCGATGCGTCGGGCAAGCTGCAGATCTGCTCCGATGCCAGCGTCAAGGCGACGGAAGACTTCGTCAAGCTGATCCGCACCGCCTCGCCCGAAGGGGCTGGCGCCTTCACCTGGGACCAGGCCATGCAGGGCTTCGCCTCAGGGCAATATGTGATGTCGCTCAATGAGGCCAATCTCTTCGCTTCGGTCTATGAGGATCCCAAGCAGTCGAAGGTCGCCGACGATGTCGGCTATGCGCTGACGCCGCTGGGGCCCGATGGCAAGCGCGCCGCCGCCGCCTGGGTATGGTCGATGTCGCTGAACTCGGCCTCGAAGCAGAAGGATGCCGCCTGGCTGTTCCTCGAATGGGTCACGTCGAAGGACGTGATGGTCAAGATGCATCTCGCCGGCAATATGAACCCGGTCCGTCATTCGGCCTGGGCCAATCAGGAACTCGCCGCCAAGGTCGAAAGCTGGGGCGCCGAGCCCGGCCAATATCGCAAAGTCACCGAGGAGGAGAGCGAGGTCGCCGCGGTGCGCTTCCCGCCTCACCCTGAGCTGACGCGTATGCTCGACCGGTGGGCGGAAGCCGTCCAGAAGTCCTATTTCGACAATGGCAATGTGAAGGAAAATCTCTGCGCGGCGCAGGACGCCGTCCAGCAGATGCTGGACGAATAGGGCGCCTCGGATAGAAATCGGATCGACAGATGGCCAGCGCGGCAAGCGGAAAAGGTGCCCTTGCGGGCGGGCGGGCGGTTTACATCGTCATGCTCGCCCCGGCGCTGTGCCTTCTGTTCCTGACGATCGTCCCATTTCTCGACGGCGTCTATACGAGCCTCACCAATGAGAAGCTCTATGCCGGCGTCACGCGTTTCGTCGGCTTCGCCAATTATCTGAAGCTGGCGCAGAACCCGACCTTCTGGATCGCCCTCGGCAACACGCTGCTTTATGCGGGGCTGGCGACACTGATCCAGATTCCGCTCGGCCTCGCGGTCGCGCTGCTGCTCGATGTGCCAAGCAAGGTGCAATGGTTCTTCCGCAGCACCATCGCGCTGCCGCTGCTCATCCCGCCCGTCGTCGCCGGCCTGATGTGGAAGACGATGATGCAGCCGCAGAGCGGTGTCCTGAACTGGCTCCTGGCGCAGGTCGGCGTGGCCCCCTTCGCCTGGCTCAGCGATCCTTCGACGGCGCTCGTCTCGATCGTGCTCATCGATACCTGGCTGTTCATGCCGCTCGCTGCCATCATCCTGCTCGCCGGATTGCAGTCGATCTCGGGCGAGGTGCTGGAAGCGGCGCGCATCGATGGAGCGAATGCCTGGCAGACCATCCGCCATATCAAGCTGCAGGCGCTGAAACCCTATATCGTGCTGGTCGCCATGTTCCGCATCCCGGACGCGCTCAAGTCGCTCGAGATCATCTATGCGACGACGCGCGGTGGCCCGCTCAATGCGACGCGGACCTTGCATGTGATGGCCTATGAAGAGGCCTATCGCTGGTCGAGCCTCGGCCGCGCCATGGCCATCGTCTTCATCCTCTGGGTGCTGTCCTATATCTTCAGTACCATCCTGCTGTCGCTCTGGCGCAAGGAGGAGACGAGGTTCCATGGGCGCTAGACTCACACCGCGCAAGGCGCTCGACACGGCGCTGCTCACTTTGGGCTATGCGCTGCTCGGCTGCTTCGTGCTGTTTCCGATCTATTGGATCTTCACGATGTCGCTCAAGGAATTCGGCGACATCATCGCCTATCCGCCGCGCTTCAGCTTCACTCCGACCTTCGAAAACTACCGGGAAGTCCTGTTCGGCAGTGAAACCGACCAGGCCGGCGGCGTGATGCCGGATCTTCTGCGTTTCTTACGCAACTCGGTGATCATCTCGTCGGGCGCCGTGCTGCTGTCGGTCGTGCTCGGCCTGCCGGCGGCCTATGCGCTGGCGCGCGGCGAGGCAAAACGGGCCAACCGCGCGCGTTTCACCATCCTGTCCTTCCGCTTCGCGCCGGAGCTGGCGATCATCCTGCCGCTCTATGCCTTCTATACCAGGACCGGCCTCTATGACAGCTATGTCGGCATGATCCTGGTGCATCAGCTCATCACGCTGCCGCTGATGATCCTGATCCTCATGAGCTTCATCCGCGACATTCCGATCGAGATCGAGGAGGCGGCGCGCATCGACGGCGCCGGGCCGCTGACCATCCTCTTGCAGATCATCGTGCCGATCGCCAAGCCCGGTCTCGCCAGCGCGATGATCATCGCCTTCATCTTCAGCTGGAACAATCTGATCTTCGGTCTCGTTCTGGCGGGCGGCGAGACGCGGCCGATCACCATGGGCATCCTGCAGGCGATGACCTTCGACCAGATCAAATGGGGATTGATGGCCGCCGCGGCGATGGTTTCCGCCGTGCCGGGCATGATCGCGTCGATTCTGTTCCAGCGCCAGATCACCCGCGGCCTGACACTGGGAGCGGTCAAATGAGCGGGCTCGAACTTTTCTCCATCGGCTCGTGGTCGATCTTCGATCATCTGCTGCGCATGCAGCGTCTTCCGGGCGAGGGCGAGACAGTACCGCTCGACATGTCGATTGCCGAGATGGAGCGCATCCATTTCGGTGATTGCAGCGCCAATATTGCCGCCGTGGCGGCACGCCTCGGGGTGCGCACCGGGCTCGGCATGGTGGTGGGCGACGACTTCGAGAGCTCGGGCTACGCCGCGCATCTGCGGGACTTGGGCGTCGATCTCTCCGGGGTAGAAATCCGCGCGAACGAAAACTCTGGCCACAGCTTCAATTTCTTCGATGCGGAGAACCGCAGTTTCTGCGTGTCGCACCTGGGCGTCGCGGCGCAGCAGGATGATTGGCGCATTCCGGAAGCGGCCATCGCGGGCGCCAGGGCGCTGGTGGTGAGCGAGATGTTCAGCGTCTACACGCTCGCCGCCATCGAAGCGACGAAACGCGCCGGCCGGCTCACGGCGATCAACGGCATGGTGGCGACCGCCGGCGATCTCGCTTCGCGCTTTCTCAGCGCCGCCGATGTGCTGATCCTGAGCCGCGGCGAGGCGGCGGATCTCACGACCAGGCTTTCTCTCAGCTCGCCCGGCAAACTTCTCGATCTCGGCCCGCGCCTGGTGGTGGTGACGGAAGGCAGCAATGGCAGTCGCTGGTATCAGGCGCAAGGCGAGATCCGTTTGCCGGCGGTGAAGACCGATCATTTCGTCGATTCGACCGGCGCCGGCGACAGCTTCGCGGCGTCCGTCATGTGCGGGCTGGTACGCGGCTGGCCGATCGATCAGACCGGCAAATTCGCCGCGACCGTCGCGAGCTTCGTGGTCGAGGCCTGGGGCTGCCAGACCAATCTGCCCGACATGGACCAGGTGGCCGAGCGCTATCGCAATTTCTTCAAGGAGGCACTGATCCGATGAAGGTCATCGACTCTCATATGCATTACGGCACCGACGCCAATGTGGCGGCGCATACTTGCGTGCCCTATCTGGTGAACGGCCAGCCCGACAGCGTCATCCGGCTGCTCGACGAGCAGAATGCCTCGCATGGAGTGCTCTTCCCGCATGACCGGCGCATGAGCCCGCCCTGGGACTGCGATTACGACAAGGCGAATGCGCTGGTCGGCGAGGCGGCCCGCAAATATCCCGACCGCATCGTCGGCGTGGCGCGCATCGACCCGACTTTCGGTGCCCAGCATACGCAGGCGCTCATCGACCGTTATGTCGGGGAATGGAACTGCCGCGGCCTCAAGCTCGTCGCCGGCTACGATTTCTACCGGCCGAACGACATGAAGGTGATGGGCCCTATGCTCGACAAGGCCGAGCAATATGGCCTCACCGTGCTTTTCCATTCGGGCGACGCGCCGCGTGACCTGCCCTATCTTCAGGCGCAGGCGGCCAAGGCGTACCCTAAGGTGCAGTTCGTGCTCGCCCATATCGGCATGCACGCCTTTCTGTGGGAGTGCATCCTCGCCTGCCAGGAATATCCCAATATCAGCGTCGACATGTCCCAGGCTTTCGCCTTCGACATCATGACATTCATCAAGAATGTCTCGGCCGACCGGCTGCAATATGGTTCCGACGTTCCCTATCAGTCGACGAAGATCGAGCAATTGAAGCTTCGCGAGATCGGCCTTTCCGATGCCGATCTTGAAAAGGTCTTCTGGCGCAACGCCGCCCGCGTCTGGGGCATCGACCGGACCGACAATCAATCATGAACCCGCAGATCAGGACGACATCCATGCTCGATCAACCGCCCGCCAGCTCCAATCCCTTGCGCCTGCTCTTTTCGGTGAACAAGCCGATCATCGGCATGGTCCATGTCAAGCCGCTGCCCGGCTCGCCGCGCGCCAAGGCCGTCGATCTCTCGGCGGTTTATGACGCCGCGGTGGAAGAGGCGCTGCGGCTCGTCAAAGGTGGTGTCGACGGACTTCTGCTCGAAAATGCCGGCGACATTCCGTTCCTGAAGCCGGAGGATATCGGCTACGAGACGGTAGGCGCCATGTCGGTCGTCGGTGACCGCATCCGCAAGGAGACACGCGTTCCATTGGGCTTCAACATCGTCGCCAATGCGGCGCGCGCCTCGCTCGCCTGCGCCCGCAGCTCGAACGCCGATTTCGTGCGCGTCAATCAGTGGGCCAATGCCTATGTCGCCAATGAAGGCATCATCGAGGGTGCGGCACCGCGCGCTCTGCGTTACCGCAGCGCCATCGGCGGCGACAATATCCTGGTCTTCGCCGATGTGCATGTGAAGCACGGCAGCCACGCCATTGTCGGGGACCGCGATCTCTCCGAGCAAACGCGCGATGTCGAATTCTTCGGCGCCGATGTGCTGATCGCCACCGGCAACCGCACCGGCCATGCCGCCGAGGTCGAAGAGATCGAAGGCATCCGCAAGGGCGCGACGCGACCGATCCTGGTCGGCAGCGGCATCACCCCCGACACGGCGGAAACCCTGCTCACCGCGGCGGACGGCGCCATTGTCGGCAGCTGGTTCAAGGACACCAACAACATGTGGGGTGTCGTAGTGCCCGACAAAGTGTCCCGTCTCATGGAGAAGGTGCAGCGCTTCAGATAACGCCGCTCCGGCTCATCATTCAGCGAGGACCACATGGCATCGGTCGTCATCAAGGACGTTCGCAAAGCCTTCGGGCAGGTCGAGGTCATCAAGGGCGTGTCGCTCGATATCGCCGAAGGCGAATTCGTGGCGCTGGTCGGTCCCTCGGGCTGCGGAAAGTCGACGCTGCTCAGGATGATCGCCGGTCTCGAAGCCGTCTCCGATGGCGAGATCCGGATCGGCGATCGCGTCGTCAATGACATCGAGCCGAAGGACCGCGATGTCGCGATGGTGTTCCAGAGCTACGCGCTCTATCCGCATATGACGGTCGCGGAAAATTTGAGCTTCGCGCTCCGTCTCAAGAAGACGGCTCGGGACAAAGTCGGCAGCCGCGTCGATCATGCGGCGCGGATGCTGGGCCTTGCCGATCTGCTGCAGCGGCTGCCGCGCCAGCTGTCCGGCGGCCAGCGGCAGCGTGTCGCCATGGGCCGCGCGCTGGTCCGTAACCCGCAAGTCTTCCTGTTCGACGAGCCCCTGTCCAATCTCGACGCCAAATTACGCGTCCAGATGCGGGCCGAGATCAAGAAGCTGCATCAGAGTCTGAAAGTGACGACCGTCTATGTCACCCATGACCAGATGGAGGCGATGACGCTGGCCGATCGCGTCGTGGTGCTGCAGGGCGGCGTTATAGAGCAGGTGGGGCGGCCGCTCGATCTCTATGACCATCCGGCCAATGCCTTCGTCGCCGGCTTCATCGGTTCGCCAGCGATGAATCTTCTGTCTGGCCGCATTTCCGCCGATGGGGCCGATTTCGAGCTTTCACCGCAGACGAGACTGTCGCTGCCGGAGCCGCTCCGACCCTTCGCCGGCCGGCCGGTCACCTTGGGCGTCCGGCCCGAGCATCTCAGCGTCGCCAAGGATGCAAAAGGAGCGCCGGCAAAGGCGCTCGTCATCGAACCCACCGGCGCCGAGACGCATGCCGTGCTCGATCTCGGCGGCCGGGAGCTGACGACCGTCTTCCGTGAGCGCATTCCAATCGCGCCCGGCGAAATGGTTGCCATGTCGATCGCGCCCGGCGCCGTGCATCTCTTCGATCCGGCCTCGGGCCAGCGGATCTGACGCCTAATACCTATTGCGTGCCGATATCGATCGAGTCGAGCGTCAGAAGCACTGAATCCGCTTTCGACTGCCGTCTCACCGTCAACGTGGCGCCGATCGTGAAAGGATCGGGAAGCCGGCCGCCCACGGTATCGACGGTGAAGGTCCGGTAGACTTCCTCGGAGGTCGGCTTGCCGCTTTCCCACTTATAAATCTGCTCGGTGTTTCCGACCGTGACCTTGAGCTCGGCCGAGCCGTTGCCGATGGTCGTCACATGGCCGCGAATATCGGCGTTGAACTTCTGAACAGGCAAAGACTTCGGTTGGCTCAACACGAAGTGGCGCTTGAAGACGATTTCCGTCCCTTCCTTCTCACCATCCGCCTGCGTCACGAGGCGATCGAACAGGATGGATACGCTCGCGCCGTCCGGACTTTCGGCCACCGCCCAGGATTTCGGCTCCTCGGGCGCGCCGTCCTCGGCGAGGAGGTCGCCCCAGACCAAACGCGGGATATCGGCGGCAAAAGCTTTGGCGCTGTGCCACAGCGCGAAGCCCGCCAGCATTGTCACGAAATTGCGTCTCTCCATCTGAGTGCGCTCCTTGGCTCGCTGAAAGCTCCCATGAGTCGCGCGAATAAACAATGCCCTTAGGTAATATAAGAGTGGGCAATTGACTTTGATCAAATGATCTTTATATTTTTTGACCAAGAAGGGGCCGGGCAACCGTCTCGGCGCCAGGGGGAAGCCAGAAAATCGGTCGGGTAACGGCCAAGTACCGTGACCTGCCGCCAGGAATTCGAACGCCATCCGTTCGATGATCACAGGGAGGGTTTCAATGATCAGGAAGATGCTGCTTGCCGCGACCTTGTTGGGCGGAGTCTGGGCCGGCCAGGCCCAGGCCGACACGACGCTGCGGTTCGTCCAGACCAATACGAGCGACGAGTCGCTCGCCGTCCTCAATACGCTGATCAAGAAGTTCGAGGCGGAGAATCCCGGCGTCAAGGTCGAGCTCATCTCGATCCCCTGGGACAATTCCTTCGAGAAATTCGCGACGATGATCGCCGCCGGCGACATCCCCGATGTGGCGGAGATGCCGGACAATTGGGTGGCGCTCTACGCCAATGCTGGCCATCTCGAGAATCTCGAGCCCTATCTCGAAAAGTGGGAACATACGAAGGACCTCAACAGCCGCGCGCTGGACCTTGCCCGCAAGGTCAAGGATACGGCCTATGTCATTCCCTACGGCTTCTTCGTGAAATCCCTGTTCTACAACAAGAAGCTCTTCGCCGAAGCCGGTGTCGCCGGACCGCCCAAGACGGTCGACGAATTCATGGAGGCGGCGAAGAAGGTGTCGGCGCTTCCCGGCAAATTCGGCTATTGCCTGCGCGGCGGGTCGGGCAGCTTCAATGGCTGGGCGATGATGGGTGCCGCCGCCAATGGCGACAACACCTTCTTCGACAAGGACGGCAAATCGACCCTGAGCGAACCAGGCTGGGTCGCGGGATTCCAGAATCTGATCGACATCTACAAGAATGGCTGGGCGCCTAAGGATGCCGTCAACTGGGGCTATAAGGAAACCGTTGCCGGCTTCTATACCGGAACCTGCGCCATGCTCGACCAGGACGCCGACGCGCTGGCGCCGATGGCCGAACATATGGGCCCCGATGATTTCGGCGTCGTGCCGATGCCGAAAGGCAAGGACGGCAAGGCTTTCCCGGTGCTGAGCTACGGTGCCTGGGGCATCATGGCGAAAAGCCAGAACAAGGATCTCGCCTGGAAGTTCCTGACGACGATCGACAGCCCGGAGGCCGATCCTCTCTGGACGAAGGCGGTCGGCGCACTCCCCATCTATACCAGCGCCGAGAAAGATCCAGGCTATGCGGATCCCAAATATCGCGCCTGGTTCGACACGCTCGCCGACAAGGACACCACGCCCACCCTCACGCCGTCCTATCTGCCGGAATATGGTCTCTTCGCCGGCTCGACCGCGGTGAAGCTCGGCCAGCAGGCGCTGCTCGGCCAGATCACGGCCGAGGATCTCGGCAAGCAATGGGCGGAGCATCTGACCAAGGCGCAGCAGAAATATCTCGCGAAGTAGTCACAGGCGATTCACGATGGCGGTGATGCCACAAGTCGTCACCGCCATCGCGGATGAACAATAGGGCCGGACATGAGCGCGACTGTTTCCCTTCCGACCAGCGGCCGCGCTCGGCGGCGGCTCCTGGTGTTCGAGCCTTATCTCTACAGCGCCCCCGCGCTGCTGCTCGTCGCCGTCACGACGCTGGTGCCGATCGTCATCGGCATCTCCTATGCCTTCCGCAACATCATGCTGCTCGATCCGACATCGGGCGGCTTCGTCGGGCTCGACAATTTCCGGGAGCTATTGCGTGACGCGAGTTTCTGGAACGCGCTGAAGAATACCGTCGTCTGGACCGCGAGCTGCGTCGCCTTCCAGTTCCTGTTCGGGCTGATCCTGGCGCTGATGCTCAATCGCCCGTTTCCCGGCCGTGCGCTCATCCAGGCCACCGTCTTCCTGCCCTGGGCCATTCCGACCTTTCTCGTCGGCATGAACTGGTCGTGGCTGCTCAATCCGGCGATCGGGCCCTTGCCGCATTGGGCCTATGCGCTCGGCCTCATGAATGCACCCGACAATATTCTCTCCGATCCCGACCATGCTCTGTGGGGACCGATCTTCGCCGGCATCTGGTGGGGCACGCCGTTCTTCGCCATCACGCTCCTGGCGGCGCTGCAGTCGATCCCGCGTGAGATCTATGAAGCCGCCGAGATCGACGGCGCAGGCGGTCTCGAACGCTTCCGGTCCATCACGCTGCCTTTTCTCGCGCCCACCATGGTGATCACCGTCCTGCTGCGCACCATATGGGTGGCCAACTCACCGGAACTGATCGTCGTCATGACCAAAGGCGGGCCGGCGGACGCCTCGCAGATCGTCGCCAGCTATGTCTTCACCCAGGCCTATCAAGGGCTGAATTTCGGCTATGCCTCGGCGGTCGCGACGGCGCTGGTGCTCTTGCTCCTCATCTATGCATTCCTGCTGATCGCGATCCGGCAGGCGATGCTGGGTCGCAGGTGAGGTAGGTCTGATGCGCGGTTCACCTCGAGTCCGACTGATCAAATGGAGCCTTCATTACGGCGTGCTCCTCCTGTTTGTCGCGGCGGCGCTGTTTCCGCTCTACTGGCTGGTGAAGATTTCGCTCACCCCCAATGACAGCCTCTATACGCACAGCAACGATCTGTGGCCGGTGACGATCAGTCTGGAGCATTACGCCACGGTGATCGGCAACAACGACTTCCTGCTGTTCTTCCGCAATTCGATCATCGTCTCCGGCGTCACCGCGATCGCCTCGACGCTGCTTGCCGCGGCCTCGGGTTATGCCTTTTCTCGCTTCGTCTTCCGAGGCAGGTACTGGATCGTCGGTGTGATGCTCGTCACCCAGATGTTCCCGCTGGTCATCGTCATCACGCCCATCTTCAGCATCTTCGGGCCGCTCGGGCTCACCAATAGCCTCACCGGGCTCATCATCATATACACCGCCTTCAATATTCCCTTCGCCACCTTCCTGATGCAGTCCTTTTTCGACGGCATCCCGAAGGAGCTGGAAGAGGCGGCGATGATCGATGGCGCGACGCGCTTCAAAGCGCTGCTCCAGATCATCGCACCCCTGACGCTGCCCGGCATCGCGGCGACGATGGGCTTCTGCTTCACCGGCGCATGGGGCGAGATCCTGTTTGCGCTGCTCCTCAATTCGGCGGCCTCGACCAGCACCTTCCCGGTCGGGCTTCTTCTTTACTCGACCCGCGCGACGATCGAGTTCGGGCCGATGATGGCGGCGGGCGTCCTGGCGCTGCTGCCGGTCTGCATCTTCTTCTTCCTCATCCAGCGTTATCTCGTGCAGGGCCTGACGGCCGGCGCGGTGAAGGGCTGAAACAGCAGGTATCGGCCATGGCCTCGATCGAGATCAAGAATGTGCGTAAGGATTTCGGCCCCGTTCCGGTCTTGAAGGGCGTCGACCTCGCCATCGCGTCGGGTGAGTTCGCGGTGCTGGTCGGCCCCTCGGGCTGCGGCAAGTCGACCTTGCTGCGCCTCATCGCCGGGCTCGAGGACGCGTCATCGGGCGAAATCCATATCGGCGGGCGCCGCGTCGACGACCTGCCGCCGCGCGATCGCGACATCGCCATGGTGTTCCAGTCCTATGCGCTCTATCCGCATATGAATGTGCGCGACAACATGGGCTACAGCCTGAGGCTCAAGCGCACGCCGCAGGCGCGTATCGCCGAGATCGTCGGCCGGGCCGGCGCCAAGCTCGGGCTAGAGGCGCTGGGTGAGCGCAAGCCGCGCGAGCTGTCCGGCGGCCAGCGTCAGCGCGTCGCCATGGGGCGCGCCATCGTGCGCAACCCGAAGGCTTTCCTGTTCGATGAGCCGCTGTCCAATCTCGACGCCCGCATGCGTGAGCAGATGCGTTTTGAAATCCGCAAGCTGCATCGCGATCTCGGCGCCACATCGGTCTATGTCACGCATGATCAGATCGAGGCCATGACCATGGCCGATCGCATCGTCGCGATGAATGCCGGCATCATCCAGCAAGTCGGCACGCCACTCGAGCTCTATGACGATCCAGCCAATGTTTTCGTGGCGGGTTTCATCGGCTCGCCGGCGATGAATTTCCTAAGTGGCGAAGCGCGCCGCGGCGAAGCTGGCGTGGCGCTCAGCGTCGGCGGCAAAGCATTCTGCATGCTGTCGCAGGCCGTGGCCGTGCCGGAGGACGGGCGGGTCACGATCGGCATCAGGCCGGAGCGGATCCGGATCGGCGTCGGCGCCGGGCAGGCGGTGGAGGCGGCCACCGATCTCGTCGAGACGACCGGCGCGGCCAGCGTCGTGCATGTCGATCTCGCCGGTCAGGCGATGAAGATCTTCACGACGGAGCGGCTGCAACTCATACAAAGCCAGCGGATACCGCTGGCGATCGATGCCAAGGATGTCTGCCTGTTCGATCCCGTTGGCGGAGGCCGACTGCGCTAAAGCATGATCCGGAAAAGTGTGCAGCGGTTTTCCGGCAAGATCATGCGCAAAAAAGTAACTGAAGCGTGATGGCGACTCTTCCTAGAGGCATCATGCTTCAGTCGCGGCGGTTGAAGCGGAAGAACTCCACGGTATAGCCGCCCGGATCGCTGAGCATGAAGCCAGTGATCATCTTCTCAGCGGCCGCGGCGAAATCGGGGTGAGATTGAAGAGCGACGCCACGGGTCTTCAGCCGCTCGTACCAATCCTCGAGATCGGGCGTCTCCATGCTGAGCATGACGCTCTTCTGATCGAGCGCCTTGTGATGTCCCCGCGCTTCGTTCACCAGGCCGACATAGGAATGATCGGTCAGCTGGAAGAACTTCACCCAGCCCTTGTCGAAGGTTTTACGGAAGCCGAGCGTTTCGCCATAGAAGCGTTCCGGCGGCGCCAGGTCCTTGTAATAGAAGAATGTCACCTGGGCGGAGACGGGGAGCGCATCGGCGCCGGCTTCAGCCATGAGCAGATCCTCTTCGCTTGAGGGCGGTCACTTCCAGCTCGACCTTGATGTCTTCGACCGGAAAGCCGCAGATGATTGTCGTATTGGTGGGGCGCGGATCGCTGAAGGTCTCGCGCAAAATCGCCGAGACGGTCATGACATCGGCGCGGTTTGCCAGATAGGCACGCAGTCGGACGACGTCGTCCAGATCGGCATTGGCCTCCGCCAGAGCCCGGCTGATGGTGGCGAGCGACTGGCGCGTCTGCTCGGCCACGTCAGGCGAGAATTTGCCGGATGGATCGGCGCCGGTGGTGCCTGAGACGAAGACCCAGTCGCCATCGGCGACGGCACGCGAATAGCCGGCGATCTCTTCGAATTTCGAGCCCGATGAAATGGCTCGGCGCTTCTGGTTCGTCATTCAGTCCTCGCGGCACAATTCCCGGAGCAGGTCCTGGGTGGCGGTGATGTCGGCGATGATCGCCTGGCGCAGAGCGAAGGCGTCGCCGGCTTTCAGGGCGGTGAGCGCCTCGTGGTGATGGGTGGTGAAAGTCTCGCCGCTTTCCGATTTCAGGATCGGCTCGACGTGAAGGGTGAGGGTGCGCATATAGGGGCCGAAGCGCAGCCACAGGGTTTCGATGAGCTGGAGCAGTACGTCGGAGCGCGAGGCTTTGTAGAGCAGGAAATGGAATTCCTGATTCTTGCCGAGCATCTCGACGACGCTGCCGCGGCGCGCCATGATCTCATGCTCGAGAATAAGGGCTTTGAGCTGGCCGATCTCAACAGCGCTTATGTGCGACACGGCAAGGTCGGCCGCCAGGCTTTCGAGCGCCACGCGCGCCCGGCACAGATCGTCCAGGCGCTCGAGGCTGACCGTGGGAATGCGGGCCGAGCCGTTGGCCGCGATTTCGAGCGCATTCTCCGCTGCCAGCCGACGCAGGGCCTCGCGCACCGGCATATGGCTGGTGCCGAAGGACTCGGCCAGGGACGAAATGGTCAAGGTCTGTCCGGGGTCGAAGCGACCCGTCATCAAGGCGTGGCGCAGTTGCCGGTAGACGACGTCCTGCACGGTGCTGCGCGACGATACGGGGGCAAAGCCTTCAACGATCATCGAAGCGTGTCTCCCATCCTCATCCGTGGTCCCCGGCGCGCGGCCAGTCGGGATCGCGCATCTCCAGGAACTCGACAGTGTTGCCGTCGGGATCGGTGGCGTAAAGCACATAGATGCCGAATTCACTCTTGAAGATCGGCTTACCTTTGTTGGGAACGCCGGCCGTGTCGAGACGCGGCAGCCAGGCATCGGCATCCTTGACGATCAAGGTCAAAGCGGAGCTGCGCTGGGTCCCGGCCGGAAGCTCGGCGGGCACCAGGCCGATGAAGCTGTTGTCATTTGCCTTCAGGATGATCACCTTGCCGTCACGCGCATAGACCTGCGGCAGCCCGAGTATCTCCTTATAGAAGCGCAGGCTGCGTGACAGGTCATTGACCTTGAGGAAGGTAATAAGTTGGTCGAATTCGGCCATAGGAAACTGCGTTAGATCGTTTGATCAAATCTAACATCGATGCGGCTGGGGGAGAAGCCAAAAATTCAGAGCTGCATGTCCGGCTTCAGTTGACCGCCTGCCGCTTGGCGCCGCTGTCGGCCGCCGCATCGCTCACATAGGCGCCGGGCCGCTCGAACATCCGGCAGGACTTTTCCGTGCGAATGAAGGAGAAGGCGATGCAGGTGTCGCTGATCTGGCAGGTCGCCTCGCAATCCTCGAAGCGCTTTTCCTGGCTTTCCCTGACCGGCTCGCCGGGAAAGGCCTTGTTGCGGAAGCGGATCATGGCGATGCCGGCATCGGAGATCGGCGGCGGATAGGTCTCGCTCTTGAGACCGCTCATGGTGCTGGGCTCGAGATAGCGCATCTCGGGGGCGCCCTTCAGGAAGCACACCCCGTTCCACATGTTGAAGGAGTAGGCTCGGCAATTGCCATTGCCGGCGCAAGCGGACTCGCAGGCATCGAGAGTGTCGACAGCGACGGTATCGAGCAGGGCGCCGGCGAGATCGGTATTGGGCATGCGCCGGAAGCTCATTGGCGCGGCGGCGAGGTCGACCGCCTTGGCCGCGATGCGGGCCTCCAGCGCCGCGAGACCCGCCTTGGCTGTCTCATTAGGACGCAGTGCCATCGACTGGCGGAAATCATCGGCGGCCTCGGCATATTGGCGGAGCGCACCATAGGCCATGGCGCGATTGTTGTAGGCGCCGACATAGGAAGGCTTCAGCACGATCGCCTGGCTGTAATCCTGGATCGCCAGGCGGAAGTCACCTTGCTTGGCGCGGATATTGCCGCGGTTGTTATAGGCGCTGGCATAAGCGGGATGAATGGCGATCGCTTGATCGTAATCCTGTATGGCGCGGTCGAAGTCGCCCATGTCGCCATAGACGATACCCCGGTTGTTATAGGCCAGCGCATGGGCGGCGTTCAGGGCAATGGCTTTGCCGAAGTCACGCAGCGCGCGCTGATAATCACGCTTGGCGTGATAGGCATTGCCGCGGTTGTTGTAGATGTCGGCGTTCCTGCCGTCGAGCGCGATCGCGGCGGTGTAATCGGCGACGGCCTGATCGTAATCGCGCCTGGCGAAATTCTCGAGACCACGGTTGAGATAAGCAACGGCGAGATCGTTGGCGCCATAAGTACCCGCCTCGATCACCTGGGTGCAGGCCTCGATGCTGGCGAGGCCTTTCAGCTTCTCGCAGTCCTCACGTTCGTCCGCTGCCGTTGGAGAAGGCAGAGCGAGCCAGGCCATGATGCATATGGCGGCTAATCCCGATCTGTTCCTGGCATAGGTCGGCCGCACCCGTTTCCCCCTGGACCCGAGAAATACTCCTCCGGGCGTCACTATGGTGGCCCGATATCACCAAACGATTAATCAGGCCTCGCGGTAGCGGGAGTTCTGCCTGAGGTCGTCCAGGGAAGGTGGTTCATTTCCGAACAGTCTGGTAAGGCCCAGCTCGGCCACCATCTGCTCACAGATCCGGAAGCCCACCTCGCGATAGGCCTCGAACTGCTCCTCGTCGAAGAACTGATCGCCGGTCGTCTCATTGGGGAAGTCGGGATTGGCGCCGCGATACCCCTTGGCGCCGACGGCCAGCTCGCGGATGAGCGCCGACTTCAGATAGATCACGATGCCCTCTTCAGGCCAGCCATTGCCGCCGCGCTCGCCATAGTCGATCCGGGCGACGAAATAACCCTTCTCGGCGAATTCGGCGCCTTTCGGATAATCGGTGAGCGTCGGCTTGGCGATCATCTGCGCAGGCCCGCATCTCTCGAACTTCCGGCCGTTCCTGACCGCCATGTCGAAATGCACGGTGGCGCCGAAATCCTGGCCGACACGCTGCACCGCCGTGACGAGATCGGCATAGGAGGAGGCGTTGTCCTGACCGCCGTCGCAGACGATGATCAGGCCGCAGCGCCGGCGCACCAGCTCATAGACGGCCAGATTTTCGAAATGACCGCCATCGGCCAGCTCCAGCCATTTGGACGTCTCGAGATAGCCGCGCGAGGTCAGGGCATAGAGGCCGCCCGGCCAGAAGTGATTGGGCCTCCGGAACAGCATGCGCAGATCGCCGCGCTTGGGATTGGGAATCCAGAAGCCGAGCCGGATATTCAGCAAGCTCATGACCAGCGATACGGTGGCGCTGCGGGTCAGGCCACGGCCGCCGGCGCCGCCACGCGGATTGGCGGCGGCGCCCGAGATCGCCATGGCGGAGGCGAGCGTCATGTCGGAGCTGGCCGATGTCTCGGTGCGGTACCATTCGGTTGCGTTGGAGCCGATGAATTGCGGCGTGAGGACGAAATTGTCACCACCACGCTGGCGGTATTTGCGGTCCTGGGATTTCGCCAGCACCATATTCGTATTGATGATCTGATAGGGGCCTTTCGCCTTCTTGACGTCCCAACAATCGGTGAGCTTGAAGTCATTGGCGCGGGTTGCCGCGGCGTTGGTGTCGCTCGTCAACGCATCGTCGTCGGGAAGAAAAGCTTCCATCAGACGGTCGCGATAGAAACGATGGAGACCGATCTGGTTCGTGTTGACGAACCAGCCGGCGACCACCGCCACGATGACGGCGCCGGCGATCAAAGCCCGCATCGTCACGTCGCCGTCCATGAAGGTAAGGGCGAGGCGATGGCCGATCAGGAGAACGCCATAAGCGAACAAGGCCGCGCCGGCCATGATGGCGATGTCGGCGAGCTTGCTGTTGCCGCGCACCCGGCTCCACAACTGCCCGCCAAGGGTGAAAGCGAGGCCCAAGGCCGTCCAGGTGCCGCCGAGGCCGTATTCTATGTAATGACCGACGAGCGGCAGGGTGCCGATTATGATGAGAACGACCATGCCGGACAAAGCCCGGCCGTAGAACCATTCGAACGTCCGCCGCGCGCGGTATTGCAGGAGCGATTGGGTCGCGGGCGCCGGGCTTTGCCGGTTGTCATCCATCTTTTCGTTCCGGAGCAGATGGCGGATCAGGAGGCCGATGAGATAGTTGACGAAGATGAGATAGGCCACGGCGAAGAAGAAAAGCAGAAGGGGCCCGATGCGGCCGACTCCCGGCATGGTCGTGCCGGCCAGGATGCAATCGAGGACATAACCGGCTACTGCAACGCCGATGAGGCCGCCCAAAGCCAGGAATACGGGCTTCTGGGTCTTGTCGTGCCAGATGGCCTGCGGGCGCACTCTCTTGCCCATGAACCAAAAGCAAAGAAGCGTGAAGAGCGTGATGATGGCCCATAGAATGAGAGCGGTCACCAAGCTCGTCCACAAGGACTCGTGGGCGGCTTGGGGAGCGCCGCTGTCCGCGAAGAGACGCTTCACGACCGGCATGAAGGTCACGAGGACGACGGCGACAAGGATCACGTCCAGCAAGCCGGCGATGCCCACCGCCGGCCAGCTGTACCACGCCGCCTGCTCCCCCCGAGGCTGGGCGCCGCGTCCGGCGCGCAGCTCTGTTTCCGTGAGGCCTGTCCATGACAGAAGTGAGTGATTGATGCTGCCCATGACGAACAGGACGGCGAGGCCGATGGCGAAAACCAGCATCAGAAGAAACATGGGAGGAATGGTTTCGCTGGCGCCGAGGCTTCGGCTCGTGCCGACGATTTCCGCCGTCGTCTCCAGCGTGCCCGGCGCCCCCATCTGCACGGCATAGGGCAACCCGCTTATGCCGGGAAGGTAGCCCAAGGCGTAAAGCACGCCCATCACCAAAGCGGTGACCGGAATCCAGATCATCAGATTCAGAAGAATGGCGCGCAGGACGATGGCGATGCTCGACCACAAGGTGATGCCATTGCCGGGAATCAGGTAATTGCCCTGGCTGCGCAGGAAACGCAGCACCTTGAGGCCGGGACCCACATGCGGGCTCGATTCCGGCAGCCGTGGATCGAGCGTCGTGAAGGGAAAATTCCTCCCCGTATCGTAGGGACTTTGATGATGGGGATCATCCGGCGTGCTGCCCCGCAGCCACCAGGTGAGGGCGGAACCGATATAGCCGCCACCCGACACGGTCGACAGATAATCGACGTGTTTCAAGAGACCGATATCGGCGAGCTTCTGCATGACGCCGAGCGAGACGGTGGCCGACCGGATGCCGCCGCCCGACAGAGCAAGGCCAATCGTGTAAGGGCCTTCTTTTCCCTTGCTGTCGATATTCGCCAGCAATTCCTTGGCGCGGCCGCGCACATCCTTTATGGCCCTCAACTCCTCCTTGAGCATCTCGTCTTCAGGCAAGGCGGTCATTTCGGCGTCCCTTCGCTCACAAGGTCTTCAGATATTCGATCAGCTGCGTCTTCTGCTCGCGCGTCAGATCGGTGCCATAGGCATGGCCCAGCCGGCCATTGCCCGGCAGGCGTGTGTCGAACAGGAAATTGCTGGGGCAGGACGGCTCGGGCTGGTCGGAGACGAACCCCATCTTGTCCTGATCGTAGAGATCGCAGCCACGATAGAAGGTCTCGCGACGGTCTTCCGGGCGGGTCAACAGCTGGTCGAGATTGGCCACCGCGCCATTGTGGAGATAGGGCGCCGTGAGCCAGACGCCCGAGAGCGGGCCCGCCACATACCCCTTGTCCTTGACCATATCCTTGCGGGTGACGCCCATCTGGGCGGCCACGCGGTTGGCGCCGTCGGCGTCCTCCTGCTGCCAGGTATCGAAACGCTCACGGTCGGTGCCGATGTCCTCGACGGGAATGACCTTGCCATAATACTTCCCCTTCGTATCGTGGCACTCGGCGCAATTGGCCGCATAGAGCTTGGCGCCCTCGATGACCGCGGGATCCGAGGTTTCCGGCGCCAAGGGATATTTGGGTGGTGCTTTGCGTTGCAGATAGGCCCGCAGGTCGCGCATCTGCTTCTCAAAATGCGGGCCCGGCGGTGCGCCGAGGCCCAAGGCTGAATCCATGATCACCGCCAGCGGATCCTGAGTCTCGCCGCCCCAGTTCAGCGAATGACCTTCACGGGCCGAGAGATCCCAGATCGCCGGAAAGTCGGCATTGCCGGTGGTCTTGTCCTTGTTGCGGTCGGCATTGAGCAGGAAGAATTTGGTGAGATTCATCGGATCGTCGCGACCGGGGCCCCAGTCCGGCCGTTTCATGCCATCGCGGAATTCGACCTGGTCCATCCAGGCGAAGCCTTCGACCTGGTCGCGAATGCGGCTACGCACGATGGGAATCAGGAGATGATAGATCGCCCAGTCGTCGAGACCCAGGTCGAAGTTGCGCTTGATCTCGTCCCACATGCCGTCGAAGCTGAATTTGCGGTCATTGGCGGCGCAGCGCAGGAAGCGCAGGAATTCCTGCGACGTCGTGGTGTGCGATGGTCCCGTCGGTACGATGACCGGCTTGTCCGCCACGTCCATGCGATAGGTCGCGGTGTGGCAGATGGCGCAGGTCTGGGTGATGCGCTCGAAACCGAGGCGGCGTTTCGAGAAGCCCACCGGCAGCTCGCGTCCCTCTTCCCAGGGCAGGCCGAAAGCACGATAGCCGCCGAGCCGGTTGCCCGGCAGGCACTGCGGGAAGATGCGCGGCATGACATAGAAGATCGGATAGGGAATGCCGCGATCATTCTCGGCATTGAGTGAGCCATATTTGAACTGCTCGTCGGCGATATTGTCGAGACAGTCGGCATGCCGCGAGGCCTCGACATCGGCGCAGACATCCTGCGGCTCGGTCTTGAAGAATTTGTAGTTGGCATAATAGAGGAAAATGGCGGCGGCGATGACGAGCATCCAGGGGCCGCGAAGAAAGGTGCGAAGCCCTTGCTTGATACGCTTGCCGTTCCTTCTTTTGGGCATGACGCGTCCTCAGAATGTCTTGAGATATTCGATGAGCGCGTCCTTGTCGGGATCGGACAACGCGGTGCCGTAATCGTGGCCGCCATTGCCGTTGCCCGCGCAGGTCGTCGCATCGCAGGTATTGCGATTGTCCGGCGCGTCGGCGCCGCAATCGGCCAGGCCCTGCAGATTGGTGGCATAGCAGAACGGAGAATCCGCCTTGTTCGCGGTGCTCATGTCCGGGCGTGAAACGAAGCCCATATTCTCCGCGTCATATTCGGTGATGCCGCGATAGAACATCTTCGGCCGGTCTTCCGGCTTGCTGAGCAGATCGCGCAATGTCGGCACCGAGCCGTTATGCAGATAAGGTGCCCTGAGCCACAGGCCGTCGAGCGGCATGTTGGCGTAGCCGTCGCTCTTGCGGAAATGCTGGAAGCGTTCCTCGGCATTGCCGACATAAAGCGTGCTCTGATTGAGCATCAGGTCATAGGTGTAGTTGTCGAAGCGGTAACGATCGGTGCCGATGTCGCCGATCGGCGTCGTCTGTCCCACCGATGCGCCGGTGAAATCCGTGCCGGACAGGCCATGGCAGTCGGCGCAGAGACCTACATAAAGGGTCTCGCCATGCGCGGCCTTGGCACGGTCGATTTCCTTGCCGAGCGTCGTCGCGAAGTCGGGCGGCCTCGCAGTCAGGAGCCAGGTCTCGATCCGCTTCACCGACTCGCGGTCGAGATTGGGGAAATTGGCGCCGGTGCCGAAGGCGGCCGAGCGGTTACGCTCCTCGAGCTTGTTGTTATTGCCGTCCCAATGCAGCCACATGTGGCGCTTCTTGTCCTGCAGCCAGACGGATGGAAAATCGACGACGCCGATGCGCTCATGGGCGGGGATGTTCTCGAAGGGCCAGGCCATCAGCGCCTTGGCGGGCGAAAACGTGTCGAAGCGGCCAGGCCCGAAAGCGGGCTCCGCCTTGGTGAATTCGAACCTTTTGCTGATGCCCTTGATCAGGTCCTTCATCTGCTGAACGCCGATGAAGCGCAGCGCCAGGCGATTGAACCAGTCGATTTCGATCTTGTTCTCGTCGATGGCGTCCAGGATCTTGCCGGCGGTGAAGTCCGGATCGTCGGCGATTGCCGTCAGGAAGTTCTGGAAGGCTTCCAGGTCGACGGTATTGGACGGCATGCCGGTGACGACGAGGCGGCGGCGATCGGGGCCCGGCCCGGTCACGACGCCGGCATGGCAGGCGGCGCAATTGAGGAAGATGCGATCGAGACCCATATAGTTGCGCAAGGTGGTGCCGACCGGGCGGGGGCGGCGCGGCTGCACGGCGCCTTCGGGAAACTCCTCCATGATGAAACCGAAGGCGGCCCAGCCTTGATCCTGGCGGCCCTCTGGCAGTTTCTTGCTGAAGAGGATCGGCAACACTTCCCAGATGGGGAAGGGAATGCCGAAATTCTTGTCGCCACCGGTCGAGCCATATTTGAACTGCATCTCGCCGGAGGCGAAGGTCTCGGGCACATCACGGCTGAGACGCTCGGCCAGAGAGAGCGCCGCCACGATGGCGATCAGCGCCAGGACATACCACCATCGGCGGTCGACGAGAATCATGGCAGTCCTGCCTCCTCGATCAAGCTTGTCGCATCCTCGATGGCGCTCAGGCCGGGTTTCCACAGAATCAGCGAGGGCCGCGGCGTTTCGGGCGCGAAGGCGCCGGAGGTTTCGAGCGTCTTGTCGGGCGCCATGCCGGAGGCGATGAGGCCCAAGGGATCACGATTGGGGATCTTCGGCTCGATCACGGCGAGGCCTTGCGGGAAGGCCTTGGCAAAATCCGAACCACCCTGGTCCACTACACTTTTGAGCTGCTTTGCGACCAGGAGCCGGTTGGCGCGGGTGACCGAGCGGGAGAATTGATCGAGGCCATCGAAATCCTGATGGATGGCGAGGCCTTCGACACTTGTCGGCAAAGCGGCGGCGATGCGCGGATTGGCGTTGGTCTCATCCCACGGCGACGCGGAGAAAATCGGCGCGCGCGACTGGTGGCAGGTGGCGCAGACATCTTCGCTGAGCTCGGCCGCGACGGGCCGGCCTTGCGGGCCGTAGTCGTCGATCTGGGTGAAACGGAAACGGCCTTCCGTTTCATCGAAGGCGATGATCTCGATGGCGCGCGCGGCCGGCTGATAGCCCATGAACAGGCGATCGCGCAGGGCGGGCCCCTGCGTGCCATTGCCGATCACGGCGAGGAGGATGCGCGGCGAGGTGAAATAATCGGGATCGGCGGCATAACGCTGCAGCGAGCGGCCGAGCGGCACGAAGCCCAGCTGGATCTCGGCGCCGGTTCGCGCCTCTACGTCGTCGACCAATCGCGCGAAGGGATAGGGCAGAGCGATGCCGCCTTGCCCAGTCGGATAGAGACGCTCGAATACCGTCTCGGCGCGGACGGCGCCGGCCGTTACCGCGAGACATAGCAGCAGGGTGGATGCGCGCGCGCTAAGGCGCCGCCGCCATGCCCTGTTCGCCCGCCCAGCAATCCTCGGCGACGGGCTTGCCATCCAGAAAGGCCTGAAGGCCATTTTCGGCGGTCTCCGCGTCATAGATGGTGAAATTCAGAAGAAAGATGCGGTTGGCATAAGCGCGGCCGAGATAGAAGCCGGGCCGCACCATGCGAATCTCATCGCGGATCGCGAGGCCGCCGCGGCCCGCCAGCGCATCGGGCCTTTCCATGTAGCCCGGTATGTCATTGGTATAGGCGTAATCGATGATGATCGATTCACGCCGGCTGTCGACGAGACTCTGGCCGCAATAGAGCTTGGCCGGGAACAGCAGCCACGCGGTGCTGTTCGGGCTCACATAGGACAGGAGGCCCTGGCGCGGAATCTCGACGGTCTGGAGTTTATCCGGCGCCTCGATCAGGGCTTCCAGCGGCTTGAAGTCTTCGATCACATTGCGCAGCACGCGTTCGTCGCGAAAGAAATACTTGCCCTTCCACATCGACCGGCCGAGCTTCTCCAAGGTCTCGATCTTCGCATCGGCAACGGTGCCGAGACCGCCGCCGAGAATCTCGGCGAGCCGCGATTTGAGGCCATCGACGCCGTTCTCGAAGAAGAGATCGCCGCGCATGAAGCCATCGGGAATGGGACCGGCGGTGAGGCGGGCATAGATCTGATCGATCTCCTCCTGGCTCAGGACCGTGAGATTTTCCGGCGTGAGCTTGGCGCGCTCGGCGCGGCTCAGCGGCAGGTCATGCTCGAGCTTGGCGAAGTCGACATGGAATATCTTCAGCGGATTGTCGGGATCCTTGAGCGTGCCGTCGGTGAGTGGCGCGAAAGAAACGACGGGACGCTCCGGCGTGCCGTGCTTGGTGGAGCAGAAATAGATGCCGGCGCCGAGCAACAGCACGCCGATGACCGCGATCGCGCGAAGGAGGTTCTTCATGTTCATAACGTGGCCACGAAAGCGATGAGGGCGTCCTTGTCCTGATCCGACAGCGTCTCGCCGAAGCGATGGCCGCTGTTCTCGACGCGTCCGAGACTGTTGGAATAGAAACGCTGCACGAACCGGTCGCGATCGGCGGCGAGCTCGAGCACGGTGGGCCGGTCCTTCAGGATGGCATCGAGGATCAGGCGCTGCAGCCCGTCCTTCAGATCGGCAAGCTGCTTCGCATCGAGAAGGTCCTTATACTTCTCGTCGAGTTTCTGGGCGTCGGTACGGCGCAGCACCGTATCCTGGATCAGATCCTTGAAGCGCAGGCTGTTGATGGCGAGGGCCGGATAACCTTTCGGGATCCGCACGCTGATTTCGAGGCCCAACAGCTTGTTCAGCTCCGGATTCTGCAGCTTGGGCGCGATATCGATGATGATGTCGTCGTCGAGAATATGCATCTTGTCGATGCGCTTGCCGGGATTGAGCATGTCGCGCATCGAGGCGACATAGAGCTGGTAGCGCCCCGCGACACTGGTGTCGTAGCTGAGGCAGGCGGGCGGCGAGGCGATCGGCTTTCCTTCGGCATCCACATAAGGCGAATCGTAGAAATCGACCTGCTTGTCGGATGGCTTGCCGCAGATCTCAGGCCCGACGGCGTTGTTGTGCATGAAGGGCGCATGCGCCCAGGCGGACAAGAGCGAGATGTTGCGGTAATAGCCGCGGCCGGCCCCTGCCATCACTTCCGGCCGTGCCGGGTCGCGTGGCTTCTCGTGAATGTCGAGCGCCGCATATTGCTCCCAGACGCGCGTCCGCATGTGGTTCGAATGCAGGGAACGGCCGGCATAGGTGCCGATCTCGCTCGCCGGTTCCAGCTCGTCATTGCCCAGCCAGTCGGCGCGCAGGGTCGGATCGTCCGGCACGGTGGCCCGGAAATCGGTGTTGTCGAAGGGCGGCTTGCCGCTCGAATGACAGCTCGCGCATTGCCGCGCATAGATGTCGCGGCCGCGCTTCACCGCGCCGGGGAAGAATTGCTGGTCGAGCTCGGCTTCCAGCGCCTCAGGCGAGGCGAGGCCACGCGCCTTCCACAGATCGGTCGGGCGTGCCGTGAAGAAGAAAGCCTCGATATCGTCAAGGCGATCCTCGATGGCGCGGAAGCTGGCGCAGTCGCGCCGGCATTGGCCGATGTCGAAAGGCGTCTGGCCGTAATTGCGCTGCTTGGGATCGGCGGCGCGCAGATCGGGAATATGGTTGAGCCAGCATTGCTCAGAGCATGAGCCGATATTGAAGTAGACGCGCTGGATCGCCTCCTTGATGCCGATCGAATCCTCGCCGCCTTTCAGGATGTTCGGCTGCAACTCCTTCTTGGTCGAGCGCTCCCAGCATTTGCCGGGCTTGCCGGGCTCGCACCAGCATTTCTCGGCGGGGGTTCCCGCCGGACAGGCCTCGGCGCGGCGCCACTTCAGGATCTCATGCTCATGCAGCGGGCGCCGCTTGAAATTGATGATCGCATTCATGGTGCCGGGATTGGACACATAATCCATCGGCAGGGCAGAGGTGTCGACGATGCCCGGCCTGGCGCGCGCGATGAGCTGCCATTCAAGCGCATGTTTGCCGAAGCCCGAGCCCAGAATGTTCGATACGCGGCTATATTGGTTGCCGACCAAGCCGTCGATATTTTCCCAGGCCGGGTGGTTCGGATCGGCCGGCGGCTTGTCGGGCTTGTAGCCTATGTGGCACGCGCCGCAGGCCATGCCGATGCGGTAGGGCGGCTCGATCGAGCCGTCGAACAGGCGGCTGGCCCGGTTTTGCGCGTCGGTCGGAAAGACGTTGATCGCGCCGCGATACCCTTCCCAGGATTCGGGTTTGTCGCCATTGAGCTTGAGCCAGGCGCTGCGGTCGAAGCGCGGATTGGGGAATTTACGCAAGCCAAGTATGCCGGTGGATGTGCCGAAATGAAGATCGCAGGCGTTCTGGCGCTGGTCGGCGCCCTGAGGCGGCACATCCTTGAGATCGCAGGCCGGATCGGGATAACCGTATTTGCCGATATATTTGAGCAGCACGTCGTCGCCCGGACACCACTGGAAGCCATAGGTCTCGCCGAGGCTCTTGGCGGGGCAATTGGGCTCGCCCGGCACGCAGCAATCCGGATCGGGAATGCCGCCCCAGGCTTGGAAGATGTCTTTCTTCTTGTCGGCGGCGAGAATGCCATACCAGTCGATGAGGCCGCCGACACGCTGCTGGAAGCCATAGGTGAAGAAGCGGTCGTTGAAGGCGGTGGCGTTGAACCAGATCTCGCTGCCAACGCGCTCGGTTGGGGCAAGAGGCGCTATTTCACGCGCGTAGCCCTCGCTCAGGCTCGACTGTGCCTTGGCCGTGACGGCCATGGCCAGAAAGAGCACGATCGATATTGATCGGCTCAGCAGCCGCGCAAGACGAAATGGACGAGACGCGGGGCGGTCGTCGACGGGACAATACACGAAACACTCCAGTGGTTATTGCACCGGTGAATGCTTTTCTGTCTTTCCCAGAAAATCAGCTGACGCTGAGCCCTCTGATAGGACCATACACCTTGCGTTGGAATTTCGCAATCGCCTGTGCGCCACGCGGCGGCGCCGGACCCCGCCCAAATCGCCTTGTGGCGTCTCTTTCACTTTGATTCTATTGTGATAATGGTTGCGATAATTTCAGCAAGGAGACGCGAATTGACTGCTCTCAAAGTTGCTTTGGTGACCGGCGCCGGCTCGGGAATCGGGCGCGCGGTGGCGAAAGGACTGGCCGAGGCCGGCTATGCCGTGGTCCTCGCCGGACGCAAGAAGGATACACTCGATGCCGTGAAGGCCGAGATCGGTGGCAAATGCCTCGCCGTGCCGAGCGATGTGGGCGATCCCTCTTCGGTCGCCCGGCTGTTCCAGGAGACGGCAAAGGCCTTCGGCCGGCTCGATGTCCTGTTCAACAATGCCGGCATCGGCGCGCCGCCCGTGCCTCTGGAGGACCTGACACCGGAGCAATGGAAGGCGGTGGTCGACACCAATCTGTCGGGCGCCTTCTACTGCACCCAGGAGGCATTCCGGCTGATGAAGGCGCAGACGCCGTCGGGCGGCCGCATCATCAATAACGGCTCGATCTCGGCGCATGTGCCGCGGCCTCTGTCGGCGCCCTATACGGCGACCAAACATGCGATCACCGGCCTGACGCGCTCGATCTCGCTCGACGGGCGAAAATACAATATCGCCTGCGGCCAGATCGATATCGGCAATGCCGCCACCGACATGACGGCGCGGATGAAAAGCGGCGTCCTGCAGGCCGACGGGACGCTCAAGCCCGAGCCGACCATGGATGTCCGCCATGTGGTGAATGCGGTGGTGCATATGGCTTCCCTGCCGCTCGACGCCAATGTCCTGTTCATGACGGTGATGGCCAATGAGATGCCCTTTGTCGGGCGCGGCTAGATCCTTCTTCAAGCCTTTGATTTTCCTGCGTGCTTTGCCCGATGGACCTTGGTCCAACTGGCTCCGTGACAGCCCGGCCGGCATAATAGTGCGGCCGGGCGGTATCGGGAGTTGCGGGAGGAAGCATGTCCAGGGGACGCGCATCGAGGGGCCTTAAGCGGGCTCTGGGGATCGCCGCGCTCGGCGCCATGGGGGTCGCGTCGGCGGCCCATGCCGATGAGGGTGGCGTCAGCTTCTGGCTGCCGGGGCAATTCGGCAGCCTCATCGCCATTCCCGGTGCGCCGGGCTGGACCGCTACCGGTCTCGCCTATCACGCGTCGGTGGATGCAGGCGGCGGCAAGGCCTTTCCGCAAGGCGGCCAGATCCGCGCCGGTCTCGATGCGGATATGGACGTCATCGGCTTCGGACCTGGCTATAACTTCGACACGACCATTTTCGGCGGCAGGCCGTCCTTCAGCGTGCTGGGGCTCGCCGGACGTGTCAAAGCCTCGGCGGAAGCGACGCTCACCGGTCCCAATGGCAATGAGATCGAAGGGCAGCGCACCGACACGCTGGTCGGCGTCGGCGATCTCTATCCGATGGCGACGCTCAAGTGGAATTCCGGCGTCAACAACTTCATGCTCTATGCGACCGGCGACATTCCGGTCGGCGACTATCAGCCGGACCGTCTCGCCAATCTCGGCATCGGCCATGGCGCGATCGACGGCGGCGCCGGTTATACCTATTTCGACCCGCATGCCGGACATGAGTTCTCTATCGCCGGTGGTCTCACGTATAATTTCGAGAATGAAGACACCGATTACCAGAATGGCATAGACAGCCATATCGATCTCGCGGCGTCGCAATTCCTGTCCGAGCAGGTCCATGTCGGCGTCGCCGGCTATTACTATCAGCAACTCACCGGCGATGATGGTGACGGCGCGACGCTCGGCGATTTCAAGTCGCGCGTCTTCGGCGCCGGGCCGCAGATCGGCTATTTCGTCCCGGCCGGCGAGATGCAGGCCTATGTCAATTTGAAAGGCTTCTATGAGTTCGGCGCCGAGAATCGCTCGGAAGGCTGGAATGTCTGGCTGACCTTTGCCTTGACGCCAAAAGCCGGCCCGTAGGCTCATTGGCCTTAGGGGCCTATCGCGAGGTGACGATCATGAAGAGAAGTCTCGCTTGTGTTGCATTTTTCGTCGGGTTTTTTCCGGCGAGCAGCGCCTTCGCAGACGATGCCAAGGCATTGCTCAAGGCGATGTCCGACTATATGGCGAAGCAGAAGGATTTCTCCTTCACCTTCGAATCGACGATCGAGGCCGTCACGCCGGAATTCCAGAAGCTGCAATTCGTGAGTTCCGGCAGCGCCAATGTCAGCCGCCCGGACAAGATCCACGTTACCCGCACCGGGGGCTTCGCCGATGTCGATGTGACGTTCGACGGCAAGATATTGACCGTCTATGGCAAGAATCTCGACGCATTTGCGCAGATCGAGGCGAAGGGCACCCTGGACGAATTGCATGACCGGCTCGCCGATGCGGGTGTCGAGACGCCCGGCGGCGATCTTCTCGGGTCGAATGTCTATGCGGAGTTGACCGCCGATGTGACCGACGCCAAACACATTGCGTCAGCCTATGTCGACGGCGTCGAATGCGAGTATCTCGCTTTCCGCACGCCCGACACCGACTGGCAGATCTGGATCCAGGCGGGCGACACGCCGATACCGCGGCGTTATGTGATCACCAGCAAGCATGTCCTGCAGGCGCCGCAATACACATTCGAGCTCAAGGATTTCAAGAGCGGTGCTGACGCGGACAAGACGAGCTTCAGCTTCGACAAGCCGGCTTCGGCGAAGCAGGTCGATCTCAGCGCGCTCGAGCTCGTCGATGAATTGCCGGCGCCGATGAACCAGGGAGCAGCGCCATGATCAGCTCGAAGAAGTTTCTCGTCACCGCCCTGGCTTTCGCGTTTCTCTCTGGCGAGGCGGCGATCGAATGGGGCGTGCCTGCGATCATCGGCATGGGGTTTGTGTCCAAGGCGGAAGCCAGGATCGGCCATCCGCTCACGCCTCTATCCTATGCCGGCGTCGCGCGGCGCACTGCGAGGCGTGTCGCGCGCCGCACGTCGATCAGGCTCAACACGTTGCCGGCCGGCTGCGTCTACGGACCCTATTATGGCGCCTACTACTATAATTGCAGTGGCGTCTATTATGTGAAGAGCAGCGGCGTCTATGTTCAGGTGATCATCGAGTGAAGCTTCGCCCGATCCCTGACATCAGTGGATCGCCTGCTTGCGCTTGAGCGTGGCCTGCTTGGCTGTCGCGTTGTGAATGGCGGTGAGCAGAAGCGTCTCGTCGACCGGCTTGGTCAGATAGGCACTGGCGCCGTCGCTCAAGCACTCCGTCCGGCTCTTGGGGCTGTCATGGCCGGTGATGACGATCACCGCGATATCGGACTCGGTCTCGGCGATGAGTCGCTGCACATCGCGGCCGCTCATGCCCGGCATATGCAGGTCGATGATCGCGCATTGCGGGTGGAAGCCGTGGATGGCGGCGAGAAATTCCTCGCCCGTTCCATAGGCGCGCACATCGAAGTCCGAAGCGCGCAACAAGCGGCTGAGCGCGTTGCGGACCGAGGCGTCGTCATCAAGGACGGAGATGCGGATGCGAGGCTTTCCCATGTCGTCCTGGCGCGCCGTATTTCCAACGGGAAGCTGCGCGCCATCTCTTTGTTTCACACATCGGCTGGCCGAAAACCCGCATCCCCCATTTCCGGGACCGATACCTAACGCCTAGCGCAACATGAAAGCGCCTCCTAGTTGGACCTAGGGCCCACCTGCCGGGATATTCACTGTTTTTGCTTCGTCTCAGCCGCGGCACGATCAACCTCGATCCGCGCGGCAAGCGTGTATGCGATATAATATTTATATATATTGCTCACATATTGGACGGTCTCGCGGCCGACGATGGCGGCGGCGCCATTCTCCACATTGCCGAACCACAGATTGGGATCGAGCCCCATCGCCGACGCCTTGGCACGGAATTTCTTGAGATTACCCGGGCCTGCATTATAGGCGGCGAAAGCGAAGAGGACGCGGTTGCGGTCGTCGATGCCGGCATCGTCGATATAGGTCTCGATCAGATAACGCAGATATTTCGCTCCTGCGTAAATATTGCGGTCGGCACTGCCGCTGATGTCGGAGACGCCGATGCTCTTGTCGGCGGCGGTAGAGGGCAGAAGCTGCATCACGCCGACGGCACCCCGCGGACTGCGCTTGCTCTGGTCGAGCTCCGATTCCTGGTAGCCTTGCGCCGCAATGAGAAAATGCTCGAAGCCGAACTGGTCGCCATATTTCTCGAACGCCTCAGAAAATTCCTCGAAGCGTTTCTGCGCCTCGGTGGAGAGCGCCCGGCGCGCCATCTTGTCACTCGTATAGTAGCGTTTCTTCAGGATGTTGCCAAAGGTCGTACCCAGTTTGTGTGACGCAACGAAAGCGTCGACTTCAGCCTTGAGCTGCGGGCTGTTCTTGCGCATGGCCCAGGCAATCTCACCGCCCTCATTCACCTGCAGATCGTCGCGCACCGTGATGTTGGGCAGCACCTTGGCCCAGATCTGCGCGACGAAGTCGTCGACGACCGCATAGGGCAGGAGGCCGGCACTGACCATCTCGAGGAGGTCCTCGTCCTCGAGGGTCTCCTCGGCGGCGATGAGATCAATGGGCGTTTTGAGCCTGGCATTGAGCGCCGTCAGATGCTCGAAATAGCTGCTCGATTTGCGCACATAGAGCGGGCGCCCGGCGAGATCCTCGAGACGGGCGAGGGCGGGAGCCGCCGGGCCCGTCACCACCACTTCCTTGATATTGCCGGCGAAAGGCTGGCTGAAATCGGCCAGATCGCGACGCTGCGATGTGATGGTCAGGCCTCCCGCGGCGAGGTCACCCAACCCGTCGCTAAGGGCGGTGAAAAGCCGGTCGCGCGCCACCGGCACGAAGACGACATGCATCAGCTCGGTCGCCTTCTTCTTATCCTTGTTCAGGCTCTTCTCGAAAGCGCGGCCGATCTCGACGGCAGTGCCGAGCTCTTCGCCCTTGTCGATGAAATAGATGGTCTTGCTGTAGGGAACGAGGATGCGGACGATCCGGCGCTCCTCCATGGCGTCAAAGTCGCCGGTCCAGGGCTTAACCATATCGAGCCCCAATGGCTTCCCGGTGTCTTCGGCGCGTAGCGGCGCGACAAAGAAGACAAAGAGGGAAAAGAAAAGGAAGCTACGAGCCTGGTTAAGCCGATGCGCGATGCTGGTCATGGGGCTGCCGTCAGCAACTATTTATCCGGTATGGGTTTTATGGAAATTCAGTGCATTAAGCAGTTGGACCAAGGTCCAACCGGATTTGCGGCCAGGAAGCAGATATGACAAGCTGAGGGATGTCGTGAGGGGTCGGAAAGTGCGTCAGTTTCTTTCCTGTGCGGTGGGTCTTGCGGGATTTTTCTTACTTGGCGGCTGCGCCACGGAAATACGCGATCCGGTGCCGGAGCCGCTGGTCGCGGTGGCTGGCGTCCCCGGCTATTCGCATATCCGCTTCTGGGGCGACAATGCCAGCAACCTGGATCCGGCCATCCTGCACAGCCAGGCGAGCCAGGTGGCGCGGGCCGCCAAAACGGACAAATCGATCAATCTCTATGACCGCAAGTTTCTGGCCATTTCCGGTGGCGGCAGCAATGGCGCTTTCGGGGCGGGCCTCCTGGTCGGCTGGACGGCGGCGGGCACGCGGCCGCAGTTCGACGCGGTGACCGGGGTCAGTACCGGCTCGCTCATCGCTCCCTTCGCATTTCTGGGGCCTGCTTATGACCCGCAATTGCGCGCGGTCTATACCGAGGTGACGGGCAAGGATATCTACAAGACCAAAGGGCTTTTCAGTATCATCGGGAGTGACTCGGCGGTCGATGACACGCCGCTCCGGCATCTGGTGGCGCGTTATGTCGACGATAACCTCCTGGCGGCGGTCGCGCGCGAGCACGCCAAGGGGCGCCGCCTCCTGGTCGGCACCACCAATCTCGACGCCGAGCGCCCGGTCGTGTGGGACATGGGCGCCATCGCGTCGAGCCGCGAGCCCAACCGCCGGCAGCTTTTTTGCGACATCCTGGTCGCCTCGGCCTCGATCCCCGCGGTGTTTCCACCGATGCGCCTGACGGTCAATGCCGACGGCCAGCGATATGACGAGATGCATGTCGATGGCGGGACGACCAACCAGGTCTTCCTGTTTCCCTCCAATTTCACGGCGCGCGACGTAAACCAGATGATCGGCCGCTCGCCCAAGCGCACGCTTTATGTGATCCGCAACGGCAAGGTCTCGCCGGAATGGAGCGCGGTTAAGCCCAGGATCACCGCCATCGCCGCCAAGTCGCTGGCCTCCCTCATCAAGACGCAAGGCATCGGTGATCTCTACCGCATGTATGCCAATGCCCAGCGCGACGGCATCGAGTATAATGCGATCTGGGTGCCGGGGAGCTTCGAGCTGAAGGAAAAGGAGCCATTCGATCCGGTCTATATGAAGAGTCTTTTCAACCTCGGCTACCGGATGGGCGAAGGCGGCATACCCTGGTCCAAGGTCCCGCCGAACGAAGAGTGAGGCTCATCGCGCGCCGGTGAGCTCGAACAATTCGACCTTCTCGGCGCGGCCCTTCGCCTGGTGGAAGCCCAGCGGCCGGAAGATGAAGTGCCTCTCGCAGCGATCCTTGACCGCGCGGCTCGCCAGGATCGTGGTGCCGAACTCCTTGTTGATGCCTTCGAGGCGCGAAGCGACATTCACGGTATCGCCCATCGCGGTATAGACGAGGCGGCGCTCGGCGCCGACACTGCCGACGACCGCCGGTCCACTGTGAAGTCCGAAGCGGGTTACGAATTCGGGTTCGCCCCGGGTGCGCCGCTCGGCATTGAAGTCGCGCAAGGCGGCGGCGAGATCGAGCGCCGCGCGGCAGGCATTATCGGCATGGTCGGGGTCATTCACCGGCGCGTTCCACATGGCGAAAACGGAATCGCCGAGGAACTGGATGATCGCGCCATTGTGCCGCTCGACGCCCTTGTTCATCAGCTCGAAATAGGTCGACAGCATCGCCACGACCGCCTCGGGCGAATGGCGCTCACTGATGGTGGTGAAGTCGCGGATGTCGGTGAACAGCACCGTCACCTCCTGGCGCGCCGCGCCGCTCTCGCTGCCGCCGCGCGAGGTCACGATCTTGCGGACCAGCTCGCGCGGCACATAAAGCGCGAAGCTGCGGATGGCGTCGCGCGCGGCGCCGAGCGCATCGGCCAGAGAATTGATCTCCCTGATATAGGTTTTTCCGGAAGCGGGCTGATCGAATTCGAAGTCGCTCAGATGCACCGCCTCGTCGGTCAAGGCGGAAAGCGAACGGGTGATGAGGCGAGCGATCAATATGGCGATGATGATGCCCGATGCGAGCAGGAGGCCCGACACGACAAGTCCGCGATGCAGCAACTGATCATTGGCCGCGGTGAAATCCGACAAGGGCGCCATGACCACCAGCCGGTTGCCGGCGAGGAGCGTCGAGAAGCGGATCGCCGCCGTCTGGCCCAGATAGATCTCATCTGCCGTCGAGAAGGTGAACGGGCCGTCGGCGGCGGGAAGGGCTGCCCGCGCCGCCGCGACGGCGGCGTCATCGACATTGGGGTCGCCGGCCGCGGCGCGTCGCTTGCGCGCCTGCAGGAACAGCAGCTTCTCCATGAGCGTGGGATCGGAATGGATGACGAGACTGCCGGCATTGTCGAGAATAAAGGCGCGGCCGCGGGGCGAGACCTTCTCGTCGGCGAGGAAGCGTCCGATGGTCGCGAGCAGGATGTCGGCCCCGGCGACGGCGTCCTTGCCCGCATGATGGCGTTCGGCGAGCGTGAGGGCCAGTGCCCGCGTCGTCGCGGTGACATAGGGGCCGACGGAAACCATGCCTGGCGTCGCCAGCGCCTGCCGGTACCACGGCCGTCGTCGGGGATCATAGGCCGCCTCCGTCGGGGCGAGCTCGGCCAGCAACTCGCCATTGCCATCGAGGAATCGCCAGACCGATGTCGGCGTGGCATCCGGTGATGCATGGCTGATGATACGCAGCGCGAAAGCCGCTTCTTTCGGCGCGCTCAACAACTGACGCCAGGTCTTGTCGTTGTCGAGGCTGACGGCGTGGATGAAGGAGCCGTCGCGATAGCCCACATAGAGACCGTCCAGATGGGGCGAGCTCGCAAGCCCTTTGACGAGGAGGCGTGTCTTGGCGGCGAGATCGGCGGGCGGCGGATCGGCGAAAGCTTCCGAAAGCGCCGCCATCGCGACGAGGGGAACGGCGTCACCGAAGACGATGCGAAAGCGATCGCCGGTGCGCTCGGTCAGAAGCCGCATCTTTTCATCGGCGGCCATTTCGGCGGCGGCCTGGCCGCGCTGATAGGCCATCCAGATCAAGGGCAGCGCCACGGCGAGCAGCAGCAGGATGATGAGGAGGCTCAGATGCAGCTTGAGTGGGCCGGCCCAGGGAGGCGGTCGCAGATGATCCGGTTGCGTCTCAGGCGATGACAATCTGAACTGAGCCTATTCCGGAAACAGGAAAGTTATGGTGGCGCGGGCGCCAAAGCCATGCGGGCCGCCATCGGTGCTGTCGGCCCAGTAGCGCAGAGCGCCGCCGAGGCTCACCGGCTGATGACTGAATCTGACGAGTTTGCTCACCGAGAAATTGACAGGGACGCTCCATTGCTCGGCTTCCCAGTCGTAGCTCGATTCGGCATTGACGCCGAAGGTCCAGGCGTCATGCGTCGTGAAATTGATGAAGGGCTGCAGGAAGGTGGCGCTCACATCGTTACGATTGGCATCGCCGGCGAAGGACCAGATGTGATTCATGAGCGCGCCGTAAGTCCAGCCGCCGGATTGCCGGAGCACGACCAGCGTCGGGCCGGCGCCCCACTTTTCGGCGGAGAGCAATTCATCGGTGCCGGTCGGCACCAGGAAAACCGGGCCTAGGCCCCAGGTGATGCCGCTCGCGCTCGGATGCGTCGGCGAGAAGAACAGGCTCTGGGTGATGTCGCCCAGCCCGAACTGGCTGCCCGCGCCGGGGAAGATGTCATCCTGGTCGATGATCGGCAGGATGGTGCGCGAGATCATGTTCCAGTCGTCGTTCAGCGAGACGGGGATCACCGGCTGGAAGTTGAGCTGGATGCGCTCACCGTCGCGCTCGGGGCCGATCTGTGAATCATAGTTGAACTGGAACGGCACGCTGATCATCGCGGCAACGGGATTGTTGAGCTTCTTGGCGAGGTCGGCGCTGTCATGGCCGGCCTCCTGGGCCGAGACAGCAGATGTGCAAAGCAGCACCGCGATGCCCGCCAGACCGGCCTGAACAACCCGGGTCATCTTTTCCCTCATCGATCCTGCATCCGTCGCGGAGCCTAGGCACCTCGTCCCGGAGTGGATAGTTGGACCAAGGCCCAATGAGGCGATGGCTCAGGTCCCGGAGGCGGCACCTTCGTCGGCCAGCCCGTATTTGTAGGCGAGGCGCACCAGCTCGGCGAGCGTGCGGGCGCCCATCTTCTTCATCACCCGCGCCCGGTGCACTTTCACCGTCTTCTCGACGATCTGAAGATCGGCGGCGATCTGCTTGTTGAGGCGTCCGGCGATGACACGGGCAAAGACGGCGCGTTCGCGCGGCGTCAGGCCGGCGAGACGTGCCGCGATGTCGCTCGTCTCGGCCTCTTCCTCGCGGGTCACGGCGTCGCGCGCGATGGCGGCACGCACCGCACTGATCAGCACCGTTTCGTCGAAGGGTTTTAGGAGGAAATCAACAGCGCCGCCTTTCAGGGCCGTGATCGTCGCCGGCACGTTGTTCTCGCCCGACATGAAGATAACCGGCTGGCGATGCGGGGTGGTGGCGAGCTTGCTTTGCACATCGATGCCGGAAAGGCCCGGCAGCGCCATATCGAGCAGAATGCAGCCCGGCGTCGCCGGATTATGCTCGGCGAGGAATTGCGTCGGGTCGCTATAGGCCTTGGTGTCGAATCCGCCGGCGGTGAGCAGCCGTTTGACGGCGCGCAGAACCGATGGGTCGTCGTCAACCAAATACACGAGAGGATTCGATGTCCTCATTTTTTGCCTCCATGGGTAATGGGAGATCGAAGGAGAAGGTCGCGCCGCCGCCGGGATTGCCTTGCGCGAAGAGCTGGCCGCCATGCGCCATGATGATCCAGTTGCAGATCGGCAGGCCGAGACCGAGGCCCAACGCCTTGGTCGTGTGGAACGGCTCGAACAGGAATTGCAGATTGCTCTCCGAAATGCCTTCACCGGTATCGGTGACCGAGACGCGCAGGCGCCCGGCCCTGGTCTTCTCGGTGACGATATGCAGCGACTTTTCGGTGGCGGGCATCTGGCTCATCGCTTCGCCGGCATTGACGAAGAGATTGAGCAGCACCTGCTGCAATTGCACGGGATCACCCTCGATGCTGGCGCAATCGGTGCAGAAATCCTTGGTGACGCGTACTCCCTTGAGGACGAGATCGCTCTTGGAGAAGGCGAGTACGCCGTCGATGAGCTGATTCATGTCGACCGGGCGGCGTGCCATCTCATCCTTGCGCAGGAGCGAGCGCAGATGACTGATGATGTCGCCGGCGCGCATATTGTCGGCCATGATGTCTTCGAGAATCTGGCGGATCTCGGTGACATCGTAACGTTTGTGCGAAAGGATGCGGCGCGCCGCCTGGGCGTTGCTGAGGATGGCGGTCAAGGGCTGGTTCAGCTCATGGGCGAGAGCGCCCGAGAGGGCGCCGAGAACCGACACCCGGGTGAGATGGGTCAGCTGCTTGCGCTGCTCGACCGCCTCCTGCTCCGCCTGCTTGCGTGAAGTGATGTCCATGAGAACGCCCAACAGGTGGTCGGGCTTGCCGCCGCGCCGGCTGCGTGGGGTGGCGCGCGACGCGATCCATTGGGTGGAGCCGTCGGGCTGGAGGAGACTGTATTCCGCCTCGCATTGCCGGCCAGAGATCATGGCCTCCTTCATGCGTGCTTCCGCCAAAGCGCGCTCTTCGCCTTGCAGGCAACCCAGAAATTTTTCGCGCGGCATGGTCGTGCCGCCGGTGAGCCCGAGCATCGTGCGGCAATGATCGGAGGTCCACACCGTGTCGGTGACCGGATCCCAGTCCCACAGTCCCAGATTGGCAGCGGCGACCGAGATCTCGATCTGGTCGCGGCTGTCATGGGCGGCCTGTTCGGCGTAGCGCCGGCTCTCGACTTCGCGATGGAATTTGAGGACGAGATAGGAGAGACCGGCAAGGATGACGAATATCAGAAGGAATGTCCCGCTCGTCATATGCCAGGTGGCGAGGAGAAGCGGGGCGTTCGCCAGCGACTCCATGGCGAAGGCCGCCGGCGCGATCGCCGCTGCAAGCGTCGCGACCAACGGAATCAGGCACACCAATCTGGTGATCGCGTCCGGGACAGCCTGTACTGACTCACTTGCCTCGAGCGTCAAGCGCAATGCTGACACCTCCCAAGCTCGGCGATGCCGTCCCCGGCTCAGTCAGTGCCCCCGGTATACCGAGAGAATAGTTCAATGACTGCCCATTGGGCAAGCGCGTTGAGCGTTCAAGGAACCTGTGCTGCGCGCGCGCAGGTTGTGTTTCGCGCGATGGGTTTGTTTAAATTGCCAAATGCCGGGATAAGGATTCATTCACCTTCACGAACGGCTCAGGCTTGGCCTGTTCCGCCGCAACAGGTTCGCCGGTTGGTCGGGCGCCTGGCATATAGGCGACATCGCGGCGGCATGCCCGATAGCGCTCGACAAGGTCCGTGCCACTTTGACATTCCGGCGACATGCTATAGAGCGGAGGCATCATCACCGTCCCGCGGCCTTATCCATGCCTCGCCTTTCGATCTTTGAGCTCGACGATACCGGGCTGATCGCGCTCCAGTCCGATCAGCGTTTCAGTTATGCGCTGCATGTGCCTCAGGCCTACCGCCCGGAGGCGGATAAAGTACAGGAATTCGACGTCATCATCGCCGTGCACGGCTCGGACCGGCCGGCGATGGAGTATCGCGATGGTTTTTCCGGCCTCGCCCGCGAACTTGGCTGCTTCGTGCTGGCGCCCCTGTTTCCCATCGGCATCATCGAACCTGGCGAGGTCGACAATTATAAATTCATCGACTTTCGCGGCCTGCGCTACGATCTTCTGCTCATCGCCATGATGGCGGAGATCGAGGCGCGTTATCGCATCCGTTTCCGCCGCGCCGTCATGCATGGTTTCTCGGGCGGCGGACAGTTCGTCCACCGCTTCTTCTATCTTCATCCCGAGAGGCTCTCGGCGGTGTCGATCGGGGCGCCCGGACGGATCACGCTTATCGACGACACCCGGCCTTGGTGGGTGGGCACATCGGATGTGGCGCGGCGCTTCGGCCGGGGCATCGATGTCGGCCGGCTGCGCGAGGTCAGGGTGCAGTTGGTGATCGGCGCCGATGATACGGATACGCAAGGCATGGTGATGACCGAAGGCAGTCCCGGCTGGATGGCGGGCGCCAATGATGCCGGAGGCAACCGGCGCGAGCGGCTCGAGGCGCTCAGAAGCAATCTCGCCGATCATGGGATCACGTCGCGGCTCGATGTCGTGCCGGGCGTCGCTCATGTCGGGCAAGGTCCGATCCTCGCCGCGGCGGCGAGGTTCTTCGAGGATTGTCTTAAGTAGTCGGCCTGGCACCGCGAAAGCAAAAGAGGTGGTCGGCGACAAGGCAAGGGGAATGATCCATAAAGGGGCATAGATCCATAGGACGGGAGGAGACGATGAAGAAGATAAGCCGCCGGACGGCCCTGGAGCTCGGGACCTCCGCCGCATTGTTCGCGCCGGCTATCATCGGGCGGGCGTCCGTCGCCTCGGCGCAGGACGCCTTCAAGGATGAGAGCCTCATCGTCGTCTCGTGGTCGGGCAATCACGAGCTCAATTTCCGTGAGGCGGTGATCAAGCCCTTCAACGACAAATACGGCACCAAGGCCGAGACGGTCGGCGGCTGGGACCAGATGGTGGCGCAGATCGTCGCCGCGCCCGCCGACAACCCGCCCTTCGATCTCACTATCGCGGACGAATATACGACCGCCGCCGGGCTTGCCGAAAAGCTTTTCCTCGAAACCGATCGCGGCAAGATCAAGGGGCTCGACGCGGTCTTCCCGTGGTTTGACGAGTTGCGCGGCGAGGCGAAAAAATTCGGCATTCCCTTCGGCGGCGGCTCTTTGTGGATGCTCACCGCCAAGAGCACCGGCTTCAAGCCCGACAGTTGGAAGACCTTCTGGGAGGAGAAATTGCGCGGCAAGACGACGATGGACGCCGCCGCCTTCTATTGGGATCTGTGCATCCCGGCCATGCTCTCCGACCAGATGCCGGGTATCGGCGAGGTGTTCCAGAAGCCCGCCGACATGGAGCCGCTTTTCCTCGAGCTCGAGAAGCTCAAAATGGCCAAGTGGTACAAGGATGGCGCCGAGCTCTCCAACCTGATGCTGCAGGACGAGGCGCAGGTGGCGATGATGTATTCCTCCGACGCCTATGGCTTCATGAAGGACCATGGCGGCGACTTCGACGCGGCGATCCCCAGTGAAGGCACGGCCTCTTACACCAACTGGTTCATGAAGGTGCGCGGCACGAAACACGGCGACCTCGCCGACCTGTTCATGAGCTACCTGCTCGAGAAAGAGACGCAGCAGGCCTTCCTCAATGTGGCGACCGACTTCATGGCGCGCTCCGATCTGGAAGCGCCGGCGCATTGGCCGAATTACCCTAAGTCGAATGACGACATGAAGCGCATGTTCAACCTGTTCAGCCTCGATGGCTGGACGGTCTTCGGGCCCAACTGGGACGCGCTCGATACGCGCATGAAGGAGACGATCACCCGCACCACGCAAGGGTGATATCACTACGGCGAGCCTCAGCTGATTCGGCCTAACGATTTCTTAACGGCGGCATTCGGCGACGCTAATATATATCGTCACTCCGCATACGGAATAATTGCAACCTGATGTAGTGCGGCCCATGATTCGTGAAGAGCGAATCAGGGCCGTGCGGCGCGGCCCCGGCATGAAGAGGGGCGCTATGAAAACCGTAACAGCGATGCTTCTGGCCAGCACGGCCGTCATGTTCAGTGCGCCCGCGTCGCGGGCCGATGATCTGGCAGTGCTCAAGGCCGAGATCGCGTCGCTGCAGACCAGAGTCTCGGAGCTCGAGGCGCAGCCGCAGGCGTCGTTGCCTTCAGGCTACAATCTGCTGTCGATCCGTGGCGGCCAGGCCGAATTCGACCGGTTCCGGCCGCTGGGCCAGGACGACAAGGTGCATGAGGATTCGGGCTTCACGATCTCGGTGCTGCCGACCGCCGATGCGGCGCCGGCGGCGGAAGTGTCGGTGTCGGGCGAGTTCCGCACCAGCCTGATGTACACGGATTTCGAAAGCGGCGATAATGCCGATATCGCCATCCGTGCCCGTCTGATGATCGAAGGCAAAGCCGATACGGCGGTGGGCGAGGTCGGCGGCTATGTCCGCTTCCAGGCCAATGGCGGTGGCGATTTCTCGGACTACGCCGAGGACACCAAGATGAACTGGGCCTATGGCTGGTGGAAATTCGCGCCCGACTGGCAGCTGCTCGCCGGCTATGACGACACGACCGCCACGCTCCTGCAGAGCTGGGACTATTACGGCGCCACCGCGCCGACGCGCACTTTCGGCCCGTCCTACGGCGCCAATGAGCAGATGCGGCTCACTTACGATGACGAGACGCTGTCCTTCGCGGTGGCGCTGGAGGACGCCGATCGCGACGAGAATCAGGCGAGCGACATCCCGTCGGTGCGCGGCTATGCAATGTATACGTCGGAGCCCTTCACCGGTCAGATCGTCGGCCTGTGGCAATCGGACGATCTGGGCGACCATGACGACTGGGCCGTCGGCGCCGGCGCCAAGCTCGGCATCGTAAAGGATTTCGACTTTATCGCCTCGGCGGTGATCGGCGAAGGCACGTCGGCCTATGCGGCCAATCTGGCGCCGCTCACCGTGGACGAGGAATTCTGGGCGGGCAGCCTCGGCGTTCTCGCCAAGCTCACGGCCGAGACCCGGATCGAGCTCGGCGTGGGTTATGAGGATTACGACATCGCCGGCAAGGCCCTGGGTTATGGTGGCGCCGTCTATTGGGATCCGGTCAGCCGACTCACTCTCGGCCTCGGCGCCACTTATGTCGATTTCGACGATGCCTTCATCGATGATGACGGCGTGACGCCGGTCGGGGACGACAGTCTCGAGATCTTCTTCGGCACCTGGCTGCGTTTCATGTAGCCATTACCGATCGGCGTTCCTCTGCGCATATTCGAGGAGCGGCATCATCAAGGCGAAGAGCTCGGCCTGGGATGAGAGATTGCATTTGCCGTAGAGCTGCTTGCGGAAGACCTTCACCGTCTGCGGGCTGATATCGAGATGAAGTCCGATCGAGGGCGATGAATGGCCTTGCAGGATCAAGAGGGCCACTTCCGCCTGGCGCCGGCTCAAGGTGACATTGTGGAGCGCGCGCATCGCGGCGATGAGGCTGTCGGTGATCGATTGCGCCGGCGATTTCGTCGGTAACGGCGTCTCTTGCGCTGCCGCCCAATGGCCTTTCAGCAGCGCCATGATCACGCTCTCATAACGGCGCAGATTCTCTTCCGCCTTCGGGGTGAACAGCTGATCGGATGAAACGTCCTTGCCCATCGAGATGGTGAGGGTGGCATTGTCGCCTTGCGGCAAAATCACGGAGATCTCGTCGGTGATGCCGATCTTGCCGTAATACCACTTGTAGTAACGGCTGCGGCGGAACTGGTCGGGAGCCACCTCGAGCAGGCGGTAGAGGCCGGCGGCGCCGCGATTGAGGTGATAGTGATAGATCGGGTCGAGCAGATAGGCGCCCGGCAGATATTGCTCGTCGAGATAGCTGAACACATCCGGCCCATGGATCTCGCGGTAGAGCACCGAGGGTGTTGCGGTCCCCTGGAAGGCGATGACGATCACATTGTCATAGGCGATGCACCGCCTGAGGAAATGCGACATGGCCGGGTAAAAGCCAGGCTTGCCGATGGCGCCAATCGCGGTGCTCAGGCTGTCGAGGTCGGAGTCCATATATAATGCCCGATATTCATACCCCGATGGGGGTATATACCCCTCATTTTGGTCATATGTAAGGTAAAATCAAGATGGAGAGGGGTATGGGAAAAGACGGAAAACCGTCCGCCCGGGAGACCTCTCCATCCCGCCTGACGATCGAGGACGGAGAAATGAAGCGTGACGTGGACCACGGCGCCATGGCCGTGGTCGGCTATACAACGCCTTGGGCTATCCAAGCCGGGAATGATGTCGAGCTGCATCTTTCCTGCGGCCGCCCGGTCACGCGTGTCTCCGTTCGCCGGCTGGACGTTCCGGTACCGGAACGAGTGATCTGGCCCATCGACATCCTCGATGCGCCGCACCGGCGTGCTTTCGAGCAGGGCTCCTATCTGCGCGTGGCGATGACCGAACTCGCCAAGGCGCCGCCTATCACCGGGATTTCCTTCGAGCTCTATCTCACCCGCAATGACGGCGAGCGCAGCATTTTCGCCTGGGACGGCTTCGATCTCCGCTTGGGCAATGGTGCTGTTTCGCTCCTGCAGGCCGGGCAGGTCCTGATCGATTCGGTTCCGATACCATCCTTTGTCTGGTTGAGCGTCACCCTGGCGCGGGAAGCACGAGGCCTTTCGCTTTCCATCCGTGGCCATGATCTCCTGGCGCCTTTCGAGATCCGCCGCCATCTCGCCGACGCCGTCTGGCAGGCTCCCGCGGCCGAGCTGCGTTTCGGCAGCAGCGGCAGAGATGACGAGAAGACGCTCAACGCGAAATTCACGGGCGTCACACTCGCAACTCAAGACGGTCCGGTGACCTGGACCTTTCCAACACTCCTGCCGGACGGCCCGATCCTGTCGCAAAACGGACTCGCTCTCGACGCGGTCAATCTGCCGGCCTTCTGCATGACGTCGCCGCGCTGGGACGGCTCGAGCTACGAGCCGCGCCTGGTGCCGTCGCATTATGATGCCGTCCATTGCCACGATGACGACATGGCGCCGCTCGCCTGGCCCGCCTCCCATCGTCTGCGCGTGCCCGCGGACGCGGCCCCCGGCATCTATGCCTTCGATGCCGATTTTGACGGCGGCAGCGAGGAGATCGTGTTCTTCGTCACCGCATCGGTGAAGCGGGCGCCGCTCCTTTTCCTGGTGCCGACCGCCACCTATCTCGCTTATGCCGACGAATATCTGCCGAAGCATCTCTATGAATGGAAATGCGAGGACCGCGCGCATGTCTTCGCCGTCGCCAATAATCTGAGGTCGCTCTACGACTATCATGGCGATCTATCCGGCGTGTCGATCTCATCGTGGCGCAAGCCCAAGGCGACCTTGCGCTGCGACTATCTCTATCCGCTGTGTGGCGCGCCGCATAACCTGCCCGTCGACCTGCACCTCCTGCGCTTCTGCCACGCGCAAGGCGTAGCCTTCGACCTGATCACCGATCACGATCTCGACCGGCAAGGCGGCGCGGCCCTCGAAGGTTATCGCGCCGTCGTCACCGGCAGCCATCCGGAATACATGTCGGTCCGGATGGAAGCGGCGTTGCGGCAGTTTGCGGCCGATGGCGGCTCCCTTGCCTATCTCGGCGGCAATGGTTTTGCCGGAACCGTCGCCTTTCGCGACGATCTGCTCGAATTGCGCCGCGGACCGACCGAAGCCGGGCGCACCTGGGACGGCAAACTCGCCGAGCAGATCCTGGCGCTCACCAATGAGCCCGGCGGTTATCTGCGCTCGCGTGGGCGTGGCGAATTCTCGCTCATCGGCGGCGCCATCTCGCTGATGGGTTTCGATGGCGCCCGGCCCTTCACGCGCATGCCGGAGAGCTTCGGCGAAAAATGCGCCTGGTTGTTCGACGGCGTCGCGAACGACACGTTCGGCGACTATGGGCGCGTGCTCGGTGGTGCGGCGGGCTACGAGGTCGACGCCACCGACGTCACGCTCGGCACCGCGCCCGAGACGATCGTCGTCGCGACAGCATCCGGCTTTCCCGGGAGCTTTTTCCACGATCCGACGCGCTGGTATGAAGGCGGTGAAGCCCAGATGCAGACCCGGCGTGGCGCCGAGATGACCTTACGCTTTCTTCAATCCGGCGGCCTCATCTTTTCCGCGAGCTCGGTCGCCTGGTGCGGCGCGCTGCCCGAACCCGGTCAGATGAACGATGTCGGCCGCATCACGCTCAATCTCTTGCAGTCCCTTTCGCAACCAAAACCGGAATAACAACAGAGGAGATCCCGGAATGCTGAAGAAACTAGCCCTGGCCGCCGCTTTGATGGCGGCCTCGATCACCACGGCGGTCGCCGAGCCGGTCAAGCTCGGCCTGCAGCCGTGGCTCGGTTATGGCCCGCTCTGGGTCGCCGAGCAGAAAGGCTTCTTCGCCAAGCATGGCGTCGAGGTCGAGCTCACCACCTTCAACTGGGACCAGGACATGACCGCCGCACTCGCCAGCGGCAATCTTCATGTCATCGCCGCCGCCACCAACGGCCTCATCACCAATTTCAACCAGGGCGTCGACCAGAAGGGCTTCCTGGTGATGGATCTGTCCTTCGAGGCGGACGCCGTCGTTGCCGGCAGCGCGATCGGCACCATCGCGAAGCTCAAAGGCAAGAAGGTCGCCTTCGAGGCCGGCACCACCAGCGATCTCCTGATCAACTACGCGCTGAAGGAGAACGGCCTTTCGATCGCCGATATCGAGCATGTGCCGATGGGCGCCTCGGAAGCGGGCCTCGCGCTGATCTCCGGCCGCGTCGATGCCGCCGTCACCTATGAGCCCTATGTCTCGACCGCGCTGGCGCAGGACAAGAGCTACAAGGTGATCTTCACCTCGGCCGCGAAGCCCGGTCTCATCTCCGACATGCTGACCGCCAACTCGACCTGGATCAAAGAGCACTCGAAAGAGGTGCAAGGCATGATCCGCGCCTGGGACGAGGCGATCAACTTCATCCGCGCCAACCCGAAGGAAGGTGGTGAGATCATCGCCAAGGCGGTGGGCAGCCCGATGGCCGAGTTCGAGCCGGCTTTCAAAGGCGTGCGCTTCTACAATGTCGCCGAGAACATGGATTTCCTGAAGGGCGACTTCCAGGCGACGATCCAGGAGATCGGCGAGATCATGAAGGCCACCAATCCGAAGGAGATCACCAAGGTCCCGACGGCGGACGACCTCCTGATGCTCGACGACCTCAAGGCCGTCGCGGCGAAGTAAGACGAATACTCTGCGGTTTCCCCCTCTCCCGTCCGCAGGATGGGAGAGGGTGGCCGAAGGCCGGGTGAGGGCTCTTTGCTTCAGACTGATCGTGGCATCAGAAGAGCCCTCATCCGCCCTGTCGGGCACCTTCTCCCATTGCTGCGCAACGGGAGAAGGGGGAGGTGGCGGAGGATGAGCAGAACAGAATGATGGAAAGCGATATGTCCCAGAACCCGCATCAAGGCATCGGGCGGCTGTTCCGCCTCCGGCAGGAAATCCCGGCGAGTATCTTCTCCGCCGCCGGCTTCGTCGTGCCCGTCGCCATTCTCTTCCTGTGGTGGCTGATCACCAGCCTGGGGCTCGTCAAGCCGCTGTTCCTGCCGAGCCCCGGTGCCGTGTTGGAAGAAGGCTGGCGCCAGCTGACCGAAGGCATTCTGGTTTCGGACGCTTCCGTCAGCATCTATCGCATTCTCATCGGCTGGCTCGCCGCCACGATCGTCGCGGTGCCGGTCGGCATTCTCATGGGCAATTTCCGCATCATCGAAGGGGCGCTCGAGCCCTTGATCTCGACGGTGCGCTATATGCCGGTGGTGGCGCTCATCCCGCTCTCGATCCTGTGGGCCGGCATCGGCGACATGCAGAAGGTGCTCATTCTGTTTCTCGGCACGTTCTTCCAGCAATCCCTGATGATCATGGACAATGTGAAGAATATCGACCGCAATCTCATCCGCGCCGGCCAGACACTGGGCTTCAGCAATTTCGAAATCCTCTATCGCATCATCCTGCCGGCCGCTCTGCCCGGCATCTGGGACACGTTCCGCATCACCATCGGCTGGACCTGGACTTATCTGGTGGTCGCCGAGCTCGTCGCCGCCAGCGAGGGCCTGGGGCGGCGCATCATGGACGCGCAGCGCTATCTCGCCACCGACACGATCCTGTTCGGTACCTTGTTCATCGGCCTGATGGGCCTTCTCACCGACTATCTCTTCAAGAAGTCCGGCCGGGCGCTGTTCCGCTGGAACAATCAGTCAAGATGAGCACCGCCGTGAAAACAAAAGTCGCCATAGACGGCGTCGGCAAGATCTTCCAGGTCGACGGGTCCCCCGTCACCGCTATCGAGCGTATCGATCTCGACATCAAGGAGAATGAGTTTGTCTCCATCGTCGGGACCTCGGGTTGCGGGAAGTCGACGCTGCTCAATATCGTCGGCGGCCTCGACGAGCCATCCTCGGGCGAGATCCGCATCGACGGCGCCAAGGTCACCGGACCGGGGCGCAATCGCGGCTTCGTCTTCCAGTCCTACAGCCTGTTCGAATGGATGACGGTCAAGGGCAATATACGTTTCGCGCTCGAAAAGAGCACGCTCGGCAAGGCAGAGAAGGAAGAGCTGGTCAGCCACTTCGTCCAGGCGGTGGGGCTCTCCGGCTTTGAGAATGCCTATCCGCAGCAGCTCTCGGGCGGCATGCGCCAGCGCGTCGCCATCGCCCGGGCGCTGGTCTACAAGCCCTCCATTCTCCTGATGGACGAGCCCTTCGGGGCCCTCGACGCGCAGACGCGCGGCATGATGCAGGAATTGCTGCTGAAAGTCTGGGAAGATCACAAGGTCACGGTGCTGTTCGTCACCCATGATGTCGATGAGGCGATCTTCCTCGCCGACCGCGTCATCGTGCTGGCGAGCCGGCCCGGCAAAGTCAAGAAGGACCTCGCCATCAAGCTGCCGCGGCCACGCTCCTTCGAGCTCGTCACCGACCCGCAATTCACCGTCTACAAGCGCGAGATCCTCACCGATATCCGCGAGGAGACGCTGAAGGTCATGGCGCTCGATCGCAAATAATCAAAGAGAGTATCGATGTCCGAATTTCCGAAAGTCGCCCTGCACGACCTCGCCAAGCTGTCGCCGGCCGAGCGCCAGCAGCTGTTGCTGCGCATCGACGCCGATCTCGATCCGTTCCTCGAGGGCGTCAAACCGATCATCGAAGCGGTGAGGCAAGAGGGCGATGCGGCGCTGGTGCGATATGCCAAGATGTATGACCGCGCCGAGATCGATGCGAGCGGCATCGCGGCGAGCGACGCCGAATTCGACGAAGCCTTCGCCGCGCTCGATCCCGAGATGATCAAGACGCTCGACTACGCCGCCGGCAATATCCGCCGTTATCACGAGGCGCAGCTGCCGGGCGATATGTGGATGAAGGAAATCCGGCCGGGCGTGCTCGTCGGCGAACGTTTTACGCCGATCGACAGCGTCGCCGTTTATGCGCCGCGCGGCAAGGGTTCCTTCCCGTCGATGACTTTGATGACCGCCATTCCGGCGGTGGTGGCGGGGGTTCCGCTGCCGATCCTGCTGACCCCCGCGGGCCCCGACGGCAAGGTCGATGCGGCGACTCTGGTCGCGGCGAAGCTCGCCGGCATCACCCGCGTCTACAAGGCCGGCGGCGCCGTCGCGGTGGCGGCGGCGGCTTTCGGCACGGAGACGGTGCCGCGCTGCTGCAAGTTCGAAGGACCGGGGAGTCCCTGGGTGGTGGCGGCCAAGCGGCAGCTGCAGGGCATCATCGGCTCAAGGGTCGCGGCGGGCCCCAGCGAAGTGATCGTCTTTGCCGATGAAACGGCCGACCCGCGATTGGCGGCGCTCGACCTCCTCATCGAAGCCGAGCACGGGCCCGACAGCTCGGCCTTCCTCGTCACGCCGTCACGCGACGTGGCGGAGAAGGTATTGGCCGCCCTGCCGGAATTCTGGGGCCAGATGGGCGCCCAGCGTGTCGACTATGCCGGGACCGTGCTCGGGGGAGCACGGGGCGGCATCGCGCTCGCCGCATCGCTGGATGAGGCCTATGATTTCATCAACGATTATGCGCCGGAACATCTGCAGATCCTTTCCAAGGTGCCGTTCGAGCATCTGTCGCATATCCGTAATGCGTCCGAGATTCTGCTGGGCGAATATGCGCCAGGCTCGATCGCCAATTACCTGATGGGCCCCAATGCGGTGCTGCCCACCGGTGGTGCGGCGCGCTTCAGCTCGCCCTTGGGTGTGCATGATTTCATGAAAAGCGCCTCGGTCGGCCATATCACGCAGAAGGGCTATCGAGAGATGGCCCCGCACACGTATCGCTTCGCCCGCTATGAGGGTTTCGATGCGCATGCCAATGCGGTCTCTTCCCTGCGCGGGCAATAAGATCGGCGTTGCGTCAATTCCCTAAAAGGGTTCATATGCTTCTTCGGGGTGCTTTGAATCTCAAGGGGAATTCCATGAATCGGCTGGCGCGTTTCTTCACTGTGGCTGGGATGGCGGCGGGTGTATTGGCGGCGAGCGCCTATGCCGCGACGTCCCAGGAAAGCGGCGAGCAGCCGGCGCAGCCCAAGCAGAATCAGCCGGCGCAGCCGCGTGAGGCCTGGGCCACCACCTGCACCTCCGCCGCCCGCGGCCAGCCGCAGGAATGCGTCATGGAACAGCGCGCCATCGCCAGCGAGACCGGCCAGGCCTTGGCGCTGGTCACCATCCGGGTGCCGCAGGATACCAAAAAGCCGGTCACCATGATCCAGATCCCGCTCGGCATGTTCCTGCCGGCGGGGCTTTCCGTCGATGTCGATGGCACCGTGTCCCAGACCTATCCGTTTCAGACCTGCAATAACAATGGCTGTTTCGCCGGTTTTCCGGTCCCCGATGCGATGATCAAGGCCATGTTCAACGGCAACAAGCTCAACGTCACGTTTCAAAACCTAAACAAGAAGCCGGTCGTGCTGCCGATGTCGCTGGCGGGCTTCACGGACGCCTATAATCGGATCAAATAGGCCCCGGTGGGGTGAGTTCGATGGCCTTGATCCAGGTGAAGCGCATCTATGAGCCGCCGGCGCGTGGCGACGGTCTGCGCATCCTGGTCGATCGCATCTGGCCGCGCGGCATCTCGAAGGAGAAAGCGGCGCTGGATTTCTGGGCCAAGGACGTGGCGCCCTCGACCGAACTGCGCAAATGGTTCCATCATGACCCGGGACGTTGGATCGAATTCCGCGCCCATTATCTGGTCGAGCTCAAGGCATGTAGCGCCGAGCTCGATGAATTACGCGCCAAGATCGCCGGTCATCGTACGACATTGCTGTTCGCGGCAGCGAACATCACCCAGAACCATGCCCATATCCTGAAGGGCGTGCTGGAGCGGTAGGCTTCGCACTTCAAATTTTCGCTGACCCCACACCCGGCTGGAGGCGCTTGACTCGCGCTCAAAGCGCCTCTACTTCTCTTGAGAAATAAATATCAGTATATGAAATTTATTTCATATCAACCACGAAGCAAGGCCCATGGGCGCCTTGCGGTCTCTTGGGAGGAGAACATGAAGATCAAGTCGCTTATCACCGCACTTGCCGCCGGCATGGTTCTGTCGACGACGGCGGTCAAGGCCGAAGGCAATGCGTTCCGCTGCGCGGAAGGCGAAACCTACTACATGAATGTCATGGTTTCGGGCGTCGAATACTGGTTCCCGGTCTATGAGATGTTCAAGCAGGCGGCCCAGTCGATGGGCTGCAAGACGGCCTATACCGGCACGCCCGAATATGACGTCAACAAGCAGATCGCCAGCTTCGACCAGGTGCTGGCCAAGAAGCCGGCCGGCATTCTCGTCCATCCGATGAATTCCGATCCCTTCATCGAGCCGATCAACCGCGCCGTCGATTCCGGCGTGCCGGTGGTCACCTTCGCGGCGGACTCGCCCAACAGCAAGCGCATCTCCTATGTCACCTCCGACAACAATCGCGAAGGCGCTTATGCCGCCGACGTGATCGCCAAGGCGCTGGGCGGCAAGGGCGAATATGGCATCCTCGAGAATCCCGGCCAGGACAATCACGACAAGCGCGTCGCGGCCTTCATCGCGCGCATGGAAGAGAAATATCCCGACATCAAGCTCGTGGCGCGCGCCGCCTCGAACCAGGACCCGACCAAGGCCTACAACGCCGTGCTGACCATGGCGCAGGCGCATCCCGATCTGGGCGCCCTGTTCATGCCGGAAGCCAACTCGGCGCTCGGCGCCGCCCAGGCCGCGCAGGAGCTCGGCGGCAAGATCAAGGTCATGAATGCCGATGTGAACGGCAAGATCCTCGACATGATCAAGCAAGGCCAGGTCTATGGCGCGATCAATCCCAATCAGGGCATGCAAGGTTATATGGGCTTCATGCTGCTGTTCATGGCGGCGCATCCGGAGCTGATCGACCCGATGAACGACTATAAGCGCGCCAGCTACAATCCGATGGGCCTGCCGGTGGTCGACAACGGCTTCGCCGTCGTCACCAAGGACAATGCCGACGACTTCTATTGGGACGCCTATCTCAAGCGTCGCGGCACCAAGGGCATCGAGGAGTAAGCGAGGGGGCAGAGGCGGGGCGCTCCGGCGTCCCGCTGTCTCCTCTCTTTCGCGATCGGCACCGCCATGTCACACTCTCTCGCTCTCGAAGCCCGGAACATCAGCAAGGCTTTCGGCCCGGTCCGCGCTCTGAGCGATGTCAGCTTCGGCCTGCGCAAGGGCGAGGTCCATGCGCTGGTTGGCGAGAACGGCGCCGGCAAGTCGACGCTCATGAACATCATCGACGGCATTCTCAAGCCCGATACCGGCGAGATCCTGATCGACGGCGCAAAAGCCGACATCGCCTCGCCTGAAAAGGCGCAACGCCTCGGCATCGGCTTCGTGCATCAGGAAATCGCTCTGTGCCCCGATATCTCGGTCGCCGAGAATATCTCGATGGCGGCCACCAATCGCCGTCGCGCCTTCCTGATGAATTATGCCGAGACTCGGGCGCGCGCCGCGACGGCGCTGGCCGATCTCGGCGATGTCGATCCCCATGCCCGGACCGGCGACCTGTCGATCTCCGAGCAGCAGATCGTCGAGATCGCCAAGGCGCTGACGCTCGATTGCTCGATCCTGATCCTCGACGAGCCGACCGCCGCTCTGACCGAGCGCGAGGCGGCGAAGCTCTTCGGCATCATGGCCCGGCTCAAGCAGCGCGGCATCAGTATCATTTATATCAGCCACCGCATGGCCGAGATCTTCGCCCATTGCGACCGCATCACGGTGCTGCGCGATGGGCGCCATGTCTGCACCAAGGACATCGCCGAGACCGATCCCGAGGACATCGTCCGCCGCATGGTCGGGCGCCACCTGGGTGATCTCTATCCGCCGAAGAACGCGGCGAGCGTAAACGCGGGCGAGCTGCTCACGGTCGACAAGTTGAGCGACGGCGAGCGGTTCTTCGATGTGAGCTTCGCCTTGCGCACGGGCGAAATCCTCGGCATTGCCGGGCTCATCGGCGCGGGGCGCACCGAAATCGCGCTTGGCCTGTGCGGTTTGCGGCCGGCCGTGTCCGGCACGGTCCGCCTCGATGGCGAAAACATTACGCCCCGGAGCTATTCCGAAAGCATCGCGACGGGTGTCGTCTATCTGTCGGAGGATCGCAAAGGCGCCGGCGTCTTCGTCGACCTGCCGATCGCTGTCAATGTCTCGGCGCTGGCCGTCGAGCAGGTGTCGCGCCGGCCGGGTCTCGTCAGCCGCTCGCGCGAGCAGGCACAGGCGGCGCGGCTCGGCGCCGCCCTCAAGCTCAAATGCGGTTCGCTCGACGACGCCGTCTCCACCTTATCCGGCGGCAACCAGCAGAAGGTCGCTCTCGCCAAGCTGCTTTCGGTCGACCCTAAGGTGATCGTGCTCGACGAGCCGACGCGCGGCGTCGATGTCGGCGCCAAAGCGGAGATCCATCGCATCCTGCGTGATCTCGCTTCGCGCGGCACCGGGATCATCGTGATCTCCTCGGAGCTGCCGGAGCTGATCGGCCTGTGCGACCGGGCGCTCGTCATCCACGAGGGCCGCATCGCCGGCGAAGTCGCGGGCGACGCCATGAATGAAGAAGAGATCATCCGTCTCGCCTCCGGGGTGGGGCAGCGGAAGGGGAGAGGGATATGAGCGCCATGAACGAGATCAGCAGGCCCCAGCCCAGATTCGGCTTGTCCTGGCGCAGTATCGGCAATATGCGGGAGCTGGGGCTCGTCCTCATCATTCTCGCTCTGTGCGTGGTGATGAGCTTCGCCTCGCCCTATTTCCTCACCTGGACCAATTTCCGCGCCATGCTGCTCTCCTTCTCGATCGAAGGCATCGTGGTGGTGGGCATGACGGTGTTGCTCATCGTCGGCGCCATCGACCTGTCGGTCGGCTCGGTGGTCTGCTTCTCGATGGTGGTCGGCGGCTTCTTCTTCCTGGCCGGTCTCGACCCGTGGAGCGCCAGCCTGCTCGCCGTCGCCGCCTGCGCCGGGATCGGCGTGCTGATGGCGCTGTGCGTCACCCGCATCGGGCTGCATTCCTTCATCGTATCGCTCGCCTTCATGGTCATCGTGCGAGGCCTGTGCCTCGCCATTACCGGCGGCACGCCGCTGTCGCTGTTCTCGCTGCCGGCCAGCTTCAAATTCATCGGCCAGGGCACGATCTACGGCATCCCGGTCGTCATCATCATCTTCGCCGTGGTGGTCGCGATTTTCGACTTCCTGCTGCGCAAGGCGACCGTCTTCCGCAAGGTCTTCTATACCGGCAGCAATGAGAAGGCAGCCGAATATTCCGGCATCCGCACCAACCGGGTGAAATTCTTCTGCATCGTGCTGTGCTCGACGCTGGCCGGACTCGCCGGCGTCATCTACATGGCGCGCTTCGGCGCCGCGACGCCCACTTTCGGCCTCGGCATGGAGCTCAACATCATCGCCGCGGCGGTCATCGGTGGCGCCAGCCTGAAAGGGGGCTCGGGCTCCATTCTCGGCGCCATATTGGGCATGGCGCTCTTGTCGGTCGTCTCCAGCTCGCTCATTCTGCTCGACGTCTCGCCCTATTGGCAGGACACGATACGCGGCCTCATTCTGCTCGCCGCCGTGTCGTTCGACCATGTGCTGCACAACCGCAAGAAGGCCAGGCTCTTGAGCCCGGCCGGGCAATAGGACGTTTCATGGCAGGCAATGACCAGGCTGACGATTTCGACCGGGCGCGCAAGATCCACCGGGTGCTGGTGATGCATTATGTCGAGGGCCTGAGCCAGGCCGAGATCGCCAAGCGCACCGGGCTTTCACATCCGACCGTCAACCGGCTGGTCAAGGAAGGCCATGAGCGCGGCTATGTGCAGATCAAGGTCTCCTCGCCGCTGCAGCCCTTGTTCGAGATCGAGCAGCGGCTCATCGCCAAAAGCAGCCTCAGCGAGGCGATCGTCACGCCGTCGGCTTCCGACCAGGAAGATGTCAATCTCGCCAATGCGGGGCGCGCGGCGGCCGACTTCCTGCTGTCCAAGCTCAAGGACGGCGACACGATCTGTGTTTCCGGCGGGCAGGGTGTCGGCGCGGTGATTGCCGCGCTGGCACCGTCACGCGCCTATGATGTGACCGTGGTGCCGGCCACGGGCGGCGTGCAAGGCAAATATTTCACCGACGTCAATCATCTGGCGGCGCAGCTGGCGCGCAAGCTGCAAGGCCGCGCCTTCCAGATCCATGCCCCGGTCTTCGCCGCCTCGCGCGCCGAGCGCGACGTGCTGCTTCAGGTCCAATCGGTGCGCGAGGTCCTGGCGCGGGCGCGCGCCGCGGCCATTGCGCTGGTCGGCATCGGCTCGGTTTTGCCGGAGGAATCGACCTATCGCAGCCTCATGCCGCAAGGCGTCAATGGGAAAGGCGAACTGGCGCGTGTCGGCGCCGCCGGTGAGCTCGTCGCCCATCTGATCAATGGCGCGGGCAAGCTCTGCGCCTATGCGCTCAATGACTGCGTGATCGGCCTGACCCTCGATGAGTTCAAGGCAGTGCCGCTCACCATCGGCATTTCGTCTGGCGCCCGCAAGGCCGCGCCCATTGCCAGCGTGCTCAAGGGCGGTTTCCTCAATGTGCTCGCCACCGACGAGGCGACCGGCAGTCTCATCATCGATATCTTGAAAGGATAGGATCATGGCAAACAGCAATTCGACCCGGGTGATGGGCCGATCGGACGTCACCGCCAGCGCCATCGGGCTCGGCACCTGGGCGATGGGCGGCTGGATGTGGGGCGGAACCGATGAAGCGAAGTCGGTTGCCGCGATCCGCGCTTCGATCGACAAAGGCATCTCCTTGATCGACACCGCGCCGGCTTACGGTCTCGGCAAGTCCGAAGAGATCGTAGGCCAGGCGATCGCCGGCCAGCGCGATAAGGTCGTGATCGCCACTAAATGCGGCCTCGTCTGGCATACCGACAAGGGCAATCATTTCTTCGACGAATTGGGCCAGCGGGTGCATCGCCATCTGGGGCGTGACTCGATCCGGCACGAGCTGGAGCAGAGCCTGCGCAGGCTCAGGACCGATTATGTCGATCTCTACATCACCCACTGGCAGGACCCGACGACACCCATTGCCGAAACCATGGCGATGCTGCTCGATCTCAAGAAAGAGGGCAAGATCCGCGCCATCGGCGTCAGCAATGTCAGCCCGGAAGACTTGAAGGCCTATGTCGCGGAAGGCCAGGTCGACGCCATCCAGGAACGCTACAGCATGATCGATCGCGAGATCGAAAGCAGCCTCCTGCCGATCTGCCGGCAGCATGACATCGCGTGTCTGAGCTACTCGTCGCTGGCGCTGGGCCTCCTTTCCGGCAAGATCGGGCCCAACCGCGTTTTCGAGGGCGATGATCTGCGCAAGGGCAATCCGCGCTTCGCCCCCGACAATCTCAAACGTGTCGCCGCCTTCATGGCCGAGATCGATCCCATCGCCGCGGCGCATCGGGCAAGCCTGGCGCAGCTCGTCATCGCCTGGACCATCGCGCAGCCGGGCATCACCTATGCGCTGTGCGGCGCCCGTGATAGCGGCCAGGCGATCGACAATGCCGGGGCGGCGGGAATCGTGCTCACATCCGACGACCGCAAGCGTATCGACAGAGCGATCGCCCAGCATCTGGCGCCGGTCGCGGCCGCCGCCTGACACAACACCGATCGATCGTCATGACCCAAGACCGCCTTCGCAGGCTGGAGAAGCTGCGCCGCAAGGAGCGCCCCGACGTTCTCGTCGTGGGCGCCGGCATCAACGGCATCAGCATCTTCCGCGAGCTGGCGCTGCAGGGCGTCGATGTCGTGCTGGTCGATCGCGGTGATTTCATGAGCGGGGCGAGTGCGGCGCCCTCGCGCATGATCCATGGCGGCTTGCGCTACATGGAGAATGGCGAGTTCGGGCTGGTCAAGGAATCGCTCGCCGAGCGCAATGCGCTGCTCGCCAATGCCCCGCATTACGTGCGCCCGCTGCCGACGCTCATCCCGATCGGCGATCATTTCTCCGGCATGGCCTCGGCGGTGCGGCGGTTTCTCGGCGGCAAGGCGCAACCGGGCAAACGCGGATCGCTGATCGTCCGGCTCGGTCTGACGCTTTATGATCTCTATGCCGGCGCGGGTGGGGTCTTGCCGCGGCATCATTTTCTCAACCGCGGCAGCTTGCGGGCACGCTGGCCGGCGCTCTGCTCCGACGTCATCTGCGGCGCCGTCTATCACGACGCCCGCATCACCTATCCGGAACGGCTCGGCATCGAGCTGATCCTCGATACGGAAGAAGCGGTGTCGCAGGCGCTCGCCGCCAATCATGTCGGCCTCGTCGCGCAGGAGGAAGGCCGCGTCGTTCTGAAGGACAATCTGACGGGTGCGGAATTCGCCCTGACGCCGCGCATCGTCGTCAATGCCACCGGCGCCTGGATCGACATGACCAATGGCGCGCTGGTGGCGCGTCCGCCACGGCTGATCGGCGGTACCAAGGGCTCGCATCTCGTCATCGCCAATCGCGCGCTCGAGCAGGCGCTCGGCGATACCATGGTCTACTATGCCAATCATGACGGCCGGGTGTGCATCGTCTTCCGCCATCTGGGTCATGTGCTGGCGGGCTCGACCGACATCCGCGTCGACACGCCCGACAATGTGCGCTGTGACGAGGCGGAGAGCGCTTATATTCTTGCCGCCTTGCGCGAGATTTTCCCTTCGATTGAGGTCAGCGAAGCCGACGTCATCTACCGCTTCGCGGGCGTGCGGCCCTTGCCGGCGAGCGCCACGGAAGTGAATGCCGAAATCTCCCGTGATCATCGCTGCGAGTGGCTCGCCGATAATGCCGGTGCGTCCATGCCTGTGCTCAATCTCATTGGCGGCAAATGGACGACGTTCAGGGCCTTTGGCGCGGAAGCGGCGGACGCCGTGCTGGCGCGGCTTGGTGCGGCGCGCCGGCAAGGGACGGAGAAGCTCGCCATTGGCGGCGGTCGGAATTTTCCCGTCGACACGGACGCCTGGGTCGCCCGGATCGCTGTTGCGGGTGGCCTGTCGTCCGAGCGGGTTGCCTGTCTTCTCGAACGTTATGGCACCCGCGCCGAAGAGATATGCGGCATGCCTGACGAGGCCTTGCGGTCGCTGCCGACCTACAGCCGGCGCGAGATCGAATGGCTGATCGCGAATGAGCAGGTGACGCGGCTTGCCGATCTGGTCCTGCGCCGCATGGCCGTCGCCATGACGGGCGAGCTCTCCATGGGGGGGCTGGAAGAACTTGCCACCATCACCGCCGCCGCGCTGGGCTGGGACGGACAGCGCCGCGCCAGCGAGCTGGCGGGACTGCGCAGCCTGCTCGCGCGTGACCATGGACTTACCGCGGAGATGCTCCGCCGACGCAATCTGGAAGAAGGATCAACCGATGTACGACAGCAAGAAATTGCGCATGAACCGGCTGTTTCAAGCCGGTAGATGCCTCGATGTGGCGATCGACCATGGCGTGTGCAACGAGCCCTCGTTCCTCGACGGGCTCGAGGATATGGGGCGCGTGGTCCAGATGCTGGCAACGGCGGGGCCTGACGCGATCCAGATGAATACCGGTCAGGCCGACCTCCTGCAGCAGATTCCAGGCAAGGCCAAGCCGGCGCTGGTGCTGCGCATCGACATGGGCAATCCCTATAACCGGCTGCGCCATCGCGAAATGTGGGCCCTCCTGCAGAATGCGCAGGACCCGGTGCTGCCGGCAGTGAAGCTCGACGCGGCCTGCGTCGTGGTCAACCTGTTCATGCTGCCGGACGAGCCCGGCCTGTTCCGCCAATGTGTCGAGAACATCGCCAAGGTCCGCCTCGACTGCGAAAAATATGCGATGCCCTTGATGATCGAGCCGCTGGTCATGCAGCCCAACAGCGAGCGTGGCGGTTACCTGGTCGATGGCGATGCCGAGAAGATCGTGACCCTGGTGCGGCTTGCCCGCGAGATGGGGGCTGATATCATCAAGGCCGATCCGACCAGCGATCCGCGCGATTTCCACCGGGTGATCCAGGCGGCGCGCTGTCCGGTGCTGGTGCGGGGCGGCGGCAAGGCCGATCTGCGCCAGGTCTTCGCCAACTCCTACGAGCTCATGAAGCAGGGGGCGCAGGGCATGGTCTATGGCCGGAACATCTATCAGCATGATGCGCCGGGGCGCGTGGTGAAGGCGCTGATGGCTATGATCCATGACGGCGCCAGCGACGCCGAAGCCTGGCGCCTCTATGAGGCGGCGGCATGAGCGAGCTGCTGCTCGGCATCGATGCCGGCAATACGGTCGTCAAGGCGGTCCTGTTCGACCGCCGCGGCCAGGTCCAGGCCAAGGCGGCGCGCGACGGCCGGTCGCGCGAGCCCGAGCCCGGCCATGTCGAGCGCGATATCGCCGAGCTGTGGCGCCATGCAGCCGACGTCGTCAGAGAATGCCTGGCGCAAGCCGATGCGAAGGGCGCGGATGTCGCCGCGGTCGGCCTGTCCGGTCACGGCAACGGCCTCTATCTTCTCGATCGCGACAACCGGCCATTGCTCGGAATCCAGTCGCTCGACAACCGCGCCGCCGATCTCGTCGACGAGCTCGGCCGGCAAGGCGCGGCGCAAAGTGCCTATCCTCTGTGCCTGCAGAAGCCGTGGCCGGCACAGACCGCGACCTTGCTCGCCTGGGTGAAGCGCCATCGTCCGGAGATCTATCGTTCGATCGGCACGGCCTTTCTCTGCAAGGACGCCCTTGCTTTCATGCTGACGGGAGAGCGGAGCACTGACTTTTCCGACATGAGCGGCAGCGGCCTCATGAATATCGCGGCGCGGGACTATGACGACGAGCTGCTCGCGGCCTATGGTCTCAAGGACGCCAGGGTTTTCCTGCCACGGCTCGTGCAATCCGACCGGATCGCCGGGCGCATCAGTGCCGAAGCCTCCGGCCTTACGCAGCTTGCGGCGGGCACGCCGGTCGCGGCGGGCTTCTTCGACATCATCGCCAGCGCGCTCGGCGCCGGCGCTGCGATGCCCGGCCAGGCGGCGATCGTCGCCGGCAGCTGGGGCATCAACCAGATCATCCTCGACCGGCCTTTGGTCGATGAGCGTATCTTCCATGCCGCGACCTGGCGGCCGGACCGCTTCGTAGCGGTCGAATCGAGCGCCACCTCCGCGGTCAATCTCGAATGGTTCGCGCGCGAGATCATGGGCGGCCATGACGTGGCGATCTTCGCACGCTGCAACGAACTGGTGTCGCAGGTCGCGGCGGACCCTGATCTGCCGCTGTTCCATCCGTTTCTCTATGGCTCGGCGACAGCGCCTGATGCGAAGGGCGCCTTTCTGGGTCTGAGCGGCTGGCACGGCATGGCGCATCTGCTCCATGCGCTTTATGAGGGTGTCGTCTTCGAGCATCGCCGGCATATCGACCGCTTGCGCGCGGCGGGTGCGCGTTTCGACGAGGCGATTTTGTCGGGCGGTGGCGCACGCAGCGCCGTCTGGTGCCAGATGTTCGCCGATGGCATCGGCGTGCCGGTCACTGTTGCCGAATGCGAGGAGACGGGCGCGCTCGGCGCCGCCATCGCGGCCGGCGTCGCAGGCGGAGTATTCGACAGCCTGGAAGCCGGCGTCGCCGCCATGGTGCGCCCGAAGACGCGTTATGAGCAGCGCCCGGATACTGGCGGCCTCGGCAAAGCGCGTTATAGTCTCTATCTTGATCTGGCCGACATGCTGCCGCGGCGCTGGAAAGCCTATCGATCGGAGATTAAGTGAGCGAACGGCGCCATCTCGGGACCTGGGACTATGTGATCATCGGCGCCGGCTCGGCGGGCTGCGTGCTCGCCAACCGGTTGAGCGCGCGTTCGGGCAACCGCGTGCTGCTGCTCGAGGCCGGCGGCTCCGACAACTACCACTGGATCCACATTCCCATCGGCTATCTCTATTGCATGGGCAATCCGCGCACCGACTGGGGCTACAAGACGGTGGCCGAAGCCGGGCTCAATGGACGTGCGCTGGCCTATCCGCGCGGCAAGGTGATGGGCGGCTGCTCGTCGATCAACGGCATGATCTATATGCGCGGGCAGGCGGCCGACTACGATCACTGGCAGCAGCTCGGCAATCCCGGTTGGAGCTGGGAGAATGTCCTGCCGCTGTTCCGCAAGTCGGAGCATCACCATGCGCTCGCCGGGCCGTTTCACGGCCAGGATGGCGAATTGCGGGTCGAGCGGCAGCGACTCTCCTGGCCGATCCTCGATGCTGTACGCGAGGCCGCGGAAGAATTGGGCGTGCCGAAGATCGACGACTTCAACGACGGCGACAATTTCGGCTCGTCCTATTTCGAGGTGAATCAGAAAGCCGGCTTCCGGTTCAACGCGGTGCGCGCCTTTCTGGCGCCGGTGCGGCATCGGCCCAACCTCACCATCCTGAGCCACGCGCAGGCTGAGCGCATCCGGTTCGACGGCAAGCGCGCTACCGGGCTCGAGCTGAAGCTCAAAGGCGAAAGCGTCCACCTCGGTATCGGCAAGGAGCTCATTCTCTCAGCCGGTGCCATCGGCTCGCCGCAGCTTCTGCAATTATCAGGAATAGGATCGTCGGCGCTGCTCGGCCGGCATGGCATTCCAGTGCTGCATGAGCTTTCAGGTGTCGGTGAAAATCTGCAGGACCATCTGCAGATCCGCACCGCCTTCAAGATCTCAGGAGCCGCCACCTTGAATGAAAGACAGGCGCGGCTTTCGGGCAAGCTCGGCATCGCGCTCGAATATGCGTTGCGGCGCTCGGGCCCCATGGCGATGGCGCCGAGCCAGCTCGGCATCTTCATGCGCTCGGATCCGCGCTTTGCGACGCCCAATATCGAGTTCCATGTCCAGCCGCTGTCGCTCGAGCGGTTCGGCGAGCCTTTGCATGCCTTCCCGGCGATCACCGTGTCGGTGTGCAATCTGCGCCCCGAGTCGCGCGGCTCGGTACGCATCACCTCGGCCGATCCCTTTGCGTATCCGGAGATCGCGCCGAATTACCTCTCAACCGAAGGCGACCGCGATGTCGCGGCGCAATCGATCACCATCGCCCGGCGACTGATGCAGACGAAACGCCTCGCTTGTTATCAACCGGCCGAGTTCAAGCCGGGGCCTGAGATTCAGGCGCCGGAAGAACTGGCGCGCGCGGCGGGCGATATCGCGACGACGATCTTCCATCCGGTCGGCACAGCAAAAATGGGAACCGATGCGCTAAGCGTCGTCGACCCGACGCTGCGTGTTCACGGCATAGAAGCCTTACGCGTCGCCGACGCCTCGATCATGCCGACCATCGTCTCCGGCAATACCCATGCGCCGGCGGTGATGATCGCCGAAAAGGCGGCTCAGCTCATCGGCACGTGAAGCTGCTCTCTATTCCTTGACAACGTGCCAGACGCCGCCTTTGCCGTCACCCATGGCGTCGCCGGCTTTCTTGTCGTCCATGTAGTAATAAAGCGGATGGCCGTCATAGGTCCATTGCATGGCGCCGTCCTTGCGCTTCGACTTGGCCCAGTCCTTGCCCATCTTGTCGTCTTTGTGGACGAGGTAGGGCGGCCAGTTCTTGGCGCAGTCGCCGTAGCAGGCGGACATTTTGCCCTTGTCCTTATCGAAGGTGTAAAGCGTCATGCCCTTGGAATCGGTCAGCATCCCGGCGGCGTAAGCCCCCGTCGCCGACAGCAGCGCGGCAAGAGTCACTGCGGAAATAGCCAGCTTGCTCATGGGAGTCTCCATTGACGTCATTCAAATGCCGTTCCTGATTTCCTTCTACGCTACCCACGCGCTGCTATTCCCCGGCTCCACGTTGCCAAACGGTAATCTATCGGCTTAAGTCAGCCTCCCCTCCATTCACATGGCAAGGTCCGATGCCCCTTCTCAACAATGTTTCCGAAGCTCATCCCGAGATCACCGGCTGGCGGCGCCAACTGCACAGCCGGCCGGAGCTCATGTTCGACGTGCATGAGACGGCGAAATTCGTCGCCGCGAAATTGCGCGACTTCGGCTGCGACGAGGTGGTGACCGGCATCGGCCGCACCGGCGTCGTCGGCCTCATTCGCGGCCGTCATGGCGACGGCCCGGTGATCGGGCTCAGATCCGATATGGATGCGCTGCCGATCACCGAGGCGACCGGCCTCGACTATGCCTCGCAGGTCACCGGCGTGATGCATGCCTGCGGCCATGACGGCCATACCGCCATGCTGCTCGGCGCCGCCCGCCATCTCTGCGAGACGCGCAATTTCAAAGGCGCCGTGGCGGTCATCTTCCAGCCGGCTGAGGAAGGCGGTGGCGGCGGGCGCGAGATGGTGGAGGACGGCATGATGGAGCGTTTCGCCATCAGCCAGGTCTTCGGCCTTCACAACGAGCCGGGCGTCGCGGTCGGCCGTTTCTCGATCCGCGCCGGCGCCTTCATGGCCGCTTTCGATGAGATCGCCATCACCGTCACCGGACGCGGCGGCCATGCGGCGATGCCGCATCAGACGATCGATCCGATCTTTATCGGCGCCCAGATCATCACGGCGCTGCAGGGCATCGTGGCGCGCAATACCGATCCGCTCGATTCGCTCGTCATCTCGATCACCAAATTCCATGCCGGCGACGCGATGAATGTGATCCCGCCTTCGGCCGAGCTTGCCGGCACGGTGCGCACCTTGTCGAAGGAGGTGCGCGAGGCGGCCGAGACACGTATCCGCGAGACGGTGGAAGGTGTGGCCAAAGCGCTGGGCGGCCAGGCGACGCTCTCCTATGTCCGCAAATATCCGGTGACCGTCAATCACTCGGCCGAAACACATCTCGCCATCGCCGCGGCGCGCGACGTCATGGGCCATGACGCGATCGAGACGGAAGCGAAGCCGATCATGGGGGCGGAGGATTTCGCCTTCATGCTGGAGGCGCGGCCGGGCGCCATGATCTTTCTCGGCAATGGCGATACGGCCTGGTGCCACAATCCGGCTTACGACTTCAATGACGAGGCCATTCCAGTCGGTGTCAGCTACTGGGTCAGGCTCACGGAGATGGTACTCAAGCCTTGATGAGGGTTATCCGGAGAGCTTGCGTAGTCTTTCGACCAGGACGAGCAGAAGAATGGAAATGACCATCAGCACGGTCGCCGCGGCGGTGACCGTGGGCGTGATGCTCTCGCGGGTGCCGGAGAAGATTTCGACCGGCAAGGTATGAAGCTGCGGCGTGGCCTGGAACAGCGCCACGATGACCTCGTCGAAAGAGACCGCAAAAGCGAAAATCGCACCCGTCAGAATGCCCGGCATGACGACTGGAATGGTGACGGTACGAAATGCCGCGAATGGCGAGGCGCCAAGGCTTTCGGCGGCGCGCACGAGATTGCGGTTGAAGCCGCGCAAGGTGGCCGTCACCGCGATGGTGACGAAGGGAAGGCCCAGGGCCGCGTGCGCCAGGATAAGACCGAGCCGCGTGCTGGCGAGCCCATACTGGCTGTAGGTGATGAAGGAAGCGACGGCGACCACCACGATGGGTACCCCCATCGGCAGGACCAGCCATGCGGTGGCCACGTTCGCCCAACGCGACTTCGCTTCGGAAAGTCCCCACGCCGCCAGGAGGCCCACCGATGTCGCGACAAAACTCGCGCCAAGCCCGACGATCAAGCTGTTGAACGCCGCCTCACGCCATTTGGGAGCGCTCATGAGATCGGCGTACCAGCGCAGCGACACCCCGCTTGGCGGAAATACGAAGAAGCGCGAGGGGCTGAAGGACAAGGCGATCACGATGACCAGCGGCAGCACGAGAAAAGCAAGGACGAGGCCGACATAGACGGGAAGGATCATGCCGCTCTTCTTCATGATCTTTGCCCCGTGAGACCGCGGATGGCGACGAACAGGATCGCGGCGATGACCAGCAGCCAGACCGACAAGGCCGCCGCCATGTTCCAGTTGACCAGCTCATTGGTGAAATAGGCGATGAAATAGCTGATCAGCTGATCATTGGGAGATCCGAGCAAGGCAGGTGTCAGATAGAAGCCGAGCGACAGGATGGTCACGATCAGGAAGCCGGCGCCGATGCCCGGCACGGATTGCGGCAGATAGACGGTGAAGAAGGCCTGCAAAGGAGAAGCGCCAAGCGAGATCGCGGCGCGCGTATAAGAAGCTGGAATGCCTCGCATCACGGCATAGATGGGCAGGATCATGAAGGGCAGCATGACATGGACCATGCCGATGATCACCGCCGTCCGACTGTAGAGCAGGCTTGTCGTGCCGAATCCCGATATCGCAAGGATACCGGAGGCGAGGCCGCCCTTCTGGAAGATGACGATCCAGGCCAGAGTGCGCACGAGAAGCGACGTCCAGAAGGGCAGCAGCACTGCATACATGCCCCAGAGAGCGAAGCGGGACTGGGAGTTGGCGAGGAAATAGGCCACCGGATAACCCAGCACCGCGCAAGCGCCGGCGATCAGCAGGCTCATCCATACCGTGCGCAGGAAGACATCGCGATAGAGGGCGCGATCTGGTTCGGTCGAACGGATCGCACTGTCGCTGATCTCCAGGTCGAGTGCATTCAACAGGAAGAAGCTGGTCATGGCCCCTGATTCACGATGCAGGACCTGCCAAATATCTTTTTGGCTCCACAGTGGATCGGCGGCGATGATCAGCGTGCGGGGCGAAGCACCGGGCGCGGCAGCGCTCACGGCTTCGGAAGCTTTCAGAATTGCGCTGCGGTAGCCGGTCTGATGATAGTTGAGGCGGCGCGCCAGCTGGAAGAGAGGCGGCTCACCCGCGATCGCGCGAAGATCCCGGGCTAACGCTTCATAGTGACGGTCTTCCGGCATGGACGTGGCCGTCCAATCGGCGAGCTGTGTCAGAGTCGCCGGCAGATTGTCGCGTATCTCGCTGTTGTCGACGGCCCGATAGAGGAACAAGGCGATCGGAAGCGCAATGGTGATGAAGACGAAGAGAACTGCCGGCGCGATTCGCAGCGGAATGCGCGCGCGTCGACGAAGCTCGGCCCTGTCGAGGCCGCGGCGGGCAGAATGGCGCGGCAGCGCCGCGCCATTTGCGGCTGTCATTCCGTCACCCATTTCTCGAAGCGTTCGGTCAAGGCTTCACGGTGCTCGAGGAAGAAGGCGGGATCGACCAGAAGCGCATTCTTCAGATGAGCTTCCGTTGTCGGCAGGTCTTTCTTTTCTTCTTCCGAAAGGAGGGCATAGGCCTTCTGGTTGACCTGGCCATAGGGAATCAGACGCATGAAGGCCGCCTGCTGCTCCGGCTGAAGGGCGAATTTCATGAAGTCGAGGGCTTGCTGCTTGTTCGGGCTGCCCTTCAGAATAACCCATCTGTCGCCATTGAGCACCTGGCCCGCATCCCAGGCGATGGCGAGCTTGGAGCCCTCTTCCTTGTTGGCGGTGGTGATGCGTCCGTTCCAGGCCATTGCGAGATCATACTCGCCGGTCAGCAGCCCCTGGATCTGCTCGGTGCCCGATGTCCACCAGACAATGTGAGGCTTCAATTCATCGAGCTTGCGGAAGGCGCGATCCTGCCCCTCCTTGGTGGCGAGTACCTTGTAGATCTCCCCATTGGGCACGCCATCCGCCATCAGCGCCATGGGCAGGGTTTCGGTAATCGCGCGCCGCATGCCGCGCTTGCCGGGATATTTCGTGACGTCCCAGAATTCGGACCAGGATTTGGGCGGATCGCTGATCTTCTCACTGTTATAGGCGAGCACGGTGCCGCCGAGGATCGTCATCACACCGCATTCCGAGATGGCGCCTTTGATGAGGTCGGTGCCGTCGAACTGCGACACGTCGATCTTCTCGAACAGGCCTTCGCGGCAACCCTGCTCGACCTCCGGCCATTCGGGATCGGCGACGTCCCATTGCAGGTTCCCGGCTTCGACCTGCGATTTGATCTTGCCGAATTCGCCGCTATAGAGGTCCTCGACGAGCTTCACGCCGCTCTGTTTCATATAAGGTTCCCACATCGCGGCGCGATAGGCATCGCTCACCGCGCCGCCCCAGGACACGATACGGAGCTCCTGCGCATTCGCCGTGCCGGCGATCAGCATGGCGGCAAGTGATACAACGAGATGTCGTCCTTTTATCCTGAACATTGGCTTCTCCCTGTTTCGTTTATTGTGGTTTGGCTTATTCATTTCTTGGCGAAGGCGTGACAGTGGGCGCGCGCCCAGCTCAGCTTGATGGTCTTTCCCACCTCCGCTCCGGACGGCATGTCGCCGGCCGGAAGCTTGACGAGAAACTCCGTCGAGTCGGCGACGCGCAGCCTGATCCGGGTGGCATCACCGAAATAGACATGTTCGAGAACCGAACCCTCGGCATGGTTGCGCTCGCCGGAGGCGCCGGCCTCAAACCGCACGCGTTCCGGCCTGACGCTGATGAGCGCAGCGCTGCCCGTCTCCCCGCAATTGACATTCCTGGCCGTTATCCTGAGGCCGTCCCCGCATTCGACGAGAATCTCATCACCCCGTATCGCGGCAACACGGCCCGAGAGAAAATTGCTGTCGCCGATGAATTTCGCGACGAAGGCGTTGGCGGGAGTCTCATAGAGATCCTGGGGGCTGCCGATCTGCTGCAGGGCTCCGTCATTGAAAACGGCGATCCGATCCGACATGGTCAGCGCCTCGCTTTGATCATGGGTGACGGAGATGAAGCTTATGCCGAGACGCTTGTGCAGATGTTTGATTTCCATCTGCATGCGCTCGCGCAGCTGCCGGTCGAGCGCACCCAGGGGCTCGTCCATCAGGACGAGATGCGGATCGAAGATCAGCGCCCGGCCCAGCGCCACGCGCTGCTGCTGGCCGCCGGAGAGCTGGCGCGGATAACGATCGCGGAATTGATCGAGCTGCAGCATACTTAGGGCCTTGCCGACCCGCTCCTTGGTCTCGGCGCGCCCGGTCGCACGGAAACGCAAGGGATAGGCCAGGTTGTCGGCGACGGTCAGATGTGGGAACAGCGCATAATCCTGGAAGACCACGCCGAAATTGCGCCGATGCGGCGGCAACGTATTGAGAGCCTTGCCCTGGAAGATGATCTCGCCCTGGCTCGGCGCTTCGAAGCCCGCCAGCATCATCAAGGTACTGGTCTTGCCCGAACCCGATGGCCCGAGAAGAGTGAGAAACTCACCTTCGTATATATCGAGGTCGAGGTCGCGGACGGCCGTCGTGCGTCCGTCATAACTCTTCGCCACGCCCCTGAAGGTCGCCAGAATCTTGCGCGTTGCCATCGTCATATCCCAGGCCGCTGATGGATCCGGCTCTTCTATAGCCAAGGACGATCGCGCTACGCTCAGATTTGTGGCCATTTGCGTTGCCTGTCGCTTGGTTTCAGGTGCCGGCCGTGCGTCTGGCCTCGCTTCCCCTCGCCAGGCGCTGCCTTACCACCACCTTCGAATAGACCGAACTTTCGCTGCCGCCGGTGCGCTTGCCCTTGCGGATATCCATCGCGATGTTGCCGACGATGTTGGCGAAGGATTGGGCCACGCCCTCATGCGCGGCGGTGATCATAAGCTGTACCGCCGCCGGCTTCTCGGTGCTGGAGACAATCCAGCCTTCTTTGCTGAGCTCGGCGGCGAGAAGTAGATTATCGAGCCCGGCGAGCGCGAAATTGAAGTGATAGCAGTCCGGGCGCCCGATGATGCTGGCGTCCAGGGCGCGAAGGCGTTCGATGAACTCGTCCCTGATCTCATAGATCTTGCGGGTCCGCTCCATGAAGCCATCGCGGCCGAGATAACGCATGACCGCCCAGGCGGAGGCCAGCGCGCCGCCGGGCCGTGTTCCCGAAATGCTCGGCGTGCCATACATGCCCGATGGCCAATCGGTGAAGACGGTACGGGTGAAGGTCGCATCATCGGCTTCGCGGAAGATCAGGGCCGAGATGCCCTTAGCGGAATAGCCGAATTTGTGCAGGTCGACCGAGAGAGAGCTTACGCCGTCGATGCGGAAGTCGAAGAGCGGCGGCTGGCGGCCGAGCATCTCGGCGAAAGGCAGTATCATGCCGCCCAGACAGGCATCGACATGCAGGCGGACGCTATGCGCCTTTGCAAGCTTTGCCAGCCTGTCGATCGGATCGACTTCGCCGAAAGGGTAGGGTGGGGCCGAGCCGACGAGAAGTACCGTGTTCTCGTCGAGCGCGCGCATCAGCCAGTCGAGTTCCGCTTCTTGTGTCTCTTGTGGCGGGGCGCGGCGCACATCCATGTCGAGCAGATGGGTAGCCTTGTCGAGAGCCGGATGGGCGGTGTTGGGGATGACGATATTGAGGCGGCCAGACTTCCCTTCGGCGCGGGCCTTGTCGCGGGCAATATGTACGGCTTCGATCAGGCTTTCGGTCCCGCCGCTGGTCAGAATCCCGGCGGCGCCGGCGGGGGCGTGGAACAGGTCGTATAAGGTGTCGAGAACATCGTCCTCGAACTCACCCAGCGCCGGGTAGGAGGTGCGCCCATAGAGCCAGTTCTCGGAGGCGAACAGATTGAACGCCTTGGTCGCGACGTCGAGGACATCGGTTCCGGCGAAATAGGAGGGGCGGAACATCCGCGGCCCATACCAGGCGAGATTGCGCGCCTTGGCTTTTTTCAGAGTTTCTTCGAGTTCAGGCAGGGATTGTCCCGCCTCGCCCAAGGCACCACCCAACATGCTGCTTCCTCTCTTTGTTGAGAGGCATGGTGGCAATTATAATGTTGAGTGTCAATTATTTTTGTCAGTCTGAGTATCAGAATCCGATGGCCGCGGTCACGAACACATATTCGCACGTATCTTTCGACACATTGCGGAAGCGCTGCTTCTGCCCGCCTCTGGCGAGATAGCCGTCGCCGGCCTTCAATTGCCGGGTCTCGCCGCCGATTGTCGCCTCTACCGTGCCGGAGACGATGTAGCCGACCTCATCGGTGCCGACCGGATTGCCGACATTGCCGGTGTCCGATCCCGGCTGAACGACCACCCGAACAAATTGCAGTGGCGCCTTGGGGGTGGAGCGGTGGACTTGCTGATAATGGATCAGGCCCATGGGGACGCCGACCATCTCTTCCGGGCTGAAGAAGGCCGAGGTCGGGTTGGTCTGGTCCGGCGCGAAGAAGTCGGCGAGCGATATGTCGAGGCAATCGCACAAACGTTTCAATGTCTCGACCGAGGGGCTGACCTTGCCAAGTTCGATCGCCGAAACAGCACCGGCGCTTTGTCCCGATCGGCGAGCGACTTCGCGTTGCGACATGCCCAGTCGCTCACGAATCTCCTTCAATCGCTGGCCGACACTGATTTCCATGAATCTATCCTGCAGGAATTGCAAAGCCCCGACTCTCTTAGACCTCCCTTAATAGGATTGTCCGGAGAGGCGCCGCAAGAGGGGCAGCAATTTGGGTCAAGCCTTGATCAGGCGGCTCATGAACTCTCGGGTCTCCGACAATAGATGCCGCATCGCGCTTCCGGCGACGTCGCTGTCACGCGTGGTGATGGCATCGAGCACCCGCTGATGCATCGGCAGGAACACCACGAAGGACTCGCTCGACAGCCGGTGCGCGATGTCGAGGCCGACGGCGATGAGATTGCCCATCTGCAGCAGCAGCGCATTATGCGCGGCGGCGAGAATGGCGCGGTGAAAGCTGAGATCGGCGGCGACGCCTGAGGTCTCGGTGCGCGCCGCCTCGCTCATCGCGGCGAAGGCCTGTGCGATGGTGGCGATCTCGGCGGTGTTGCCGCGTATCGCGGCCAGGCGCGCCGCCTCGGGCTCGATCAGCAGGCGGATCTCGAACAGCTCGCCATAGAACTCCGCCTGCGGCATGGCGCTGTAACGCCAGTTCAGCACCTCGGCGTCGAGCAGATTCCAGTTGATCGGCTCGAGCACGCGGATGCCGGTGCGGGTCTGCGATGCGATGAGACCGCGTGCCGCCAGCGATTTGACCGCCTCGCGGATGACCGAGCGGCTGGCGCCGAATTCGGCGCCGAGATCGGCCTCCTTGGGGAAAGGCAGCGCCGGGCTGAGCTCGCCTTTGATGATGCGCAGGCCGAGGCTCGCCACCACGTGGGCGAAAAGATTGCGCTTAGGGCCGCGCCCGAGAGGCGTGGAGATTTGCTGGGCCATCCGATGTCCTGACTAGAGCCCTTCCCGTTTTTGATCGAATCGGAACGATTCGATCAAAACGGGAAAAAGGGCTCGTAAACATATAATCTGGAGCGCTTCCTTGTCGCCAAAGTCGGGCAACTTTGGCGGGAAGCGCCCTGGACCGCTTGACTCTCATCCGCATATTATCTGATAATATGATAAAAGGAAGCGACAAGGGTGGAAATGGGCGGTCGGGAGCACAGGGAAGGGGTTGATCAGGCGCACAGCGCTGCCGCTCCGATTCTGGTAATGCGCGGCGTCGGCAAGTGTTTTCCCGGCGTCGTGGCGCTCGAAAATGTCGATCTTCATGTCGCTCCCGGCGAGGTCCTGGGGCTCGTCGGCGAGAACGGCGCCGGCAAATCCACCCTTATCAAGATATTGTCCGGCGCCCATCATGCCGATCAGGGCGAAGTCATCGTCGCCGGCGAAAAGGTCGTGCGGCCGACACCGCTCGACATGATCGAGCGCGGCATTGCCGTCATCTATCAGGAAACCATGCTGGCGCCGCATTTGAGCGTCGCCGAGAATATGTGGCTCGGCCGGATGCCGAAGGGCCGGGCTGGGCTTATCGACTGGCCGGAGACAAGGCGGCGGAGCCTGGACGTGCTGGCGCGCCTCGGCTTCAATCTCGACCCCAAGGCGATCACCGGCACTTTGAGCGTCGCGCAGCGGCAGATGACCGAGATCGCCGGCGCCCTGTCGCGCAAGGCGCGCCTCGTGGTGCTCGATGAGCCGTCGGCGGTGCTGGGCGCGGCCGAGCTCGAAAAGCTGTTCGAGATCATCCGCCGTCTGGCGGGTGAGGGCGTGAGCTTCATCTATATCTCACACCGCCTCGCTGAGGTCTTCGAGATCTGCGACCGCGTCACGGTGCTGCGCGACGGGCGCGTTGTCGGCGGCGGGAAAACCACTGCGCTCGATCACCAGGATCTCGTCGGCCTGATGGTCGGGCGCAAGATCGAGGACATCTATCCCGCGCGGCAGCGCCGGCCGGGCGCGGTTGCGCTCGAGGCCAAAGGGCTCTCGCGAGGAACAGCTCTGCGCGATGTCGACATCGCGGTGCGGGCCGGCGAAATCCTTGGCATTTGCGGGTTGGCGGGTGCCGGCCGCTCCGAGCTCCTGCGCGCGCTCGCTGGCGCCGACCGTGCCGCCGCGGCGTCCTTCACGCTGCTCGGTCAGAAACGGCCTTCGAACCCCAGGCAGGCGATCGCGCGCGGCCTGTGCCTCCTGCCCGAGGATCGCAAGTCGGAAGGCTGCTTCCTGCCGCAGCCGGTCGCCTTCAATATCAGCATCGCGGGGCTCGCGCGCCTGCGCCGCAGGGGTCTGCTCGACCGGCGTCTCGAAAATGAGGCGGCAACGGCGCTGATCGAGCGTCTGCGCATCCGCACCAGGGGACCCGCCGAGAAGATCAACCAGCTCTCCGGCGGCAATCAGCAGAAATGCCTGATCGCCCGCAGCCTCCATGCAAACTGCCGGGTGCTTCTGATCGACGAGCCGACGCGCGGCGTCGATGTCGGCGCCAAGCGTGAGATCTATCAGCTGATGGCGAAGCTCGCCGATGAGGAGGGCGTCGCCATCGTCATGGTATCCTCGGAGCTTCCCGAGATACTAGGCCTCAGTGACCGCATCCTGGTGATGCGCGAAGGCCGGGTGGCGGCGCATTTCGACCGAACGGAAGCGACTGAAGAGATCCTGATGCGTGCCGCCCTTGGTCTCGACCGGCGGCATGTGGAAGGAGCGGCGGCATGATCGACGAGAGGCTCGACAGGCGGCAGCTTGCCCCCAACTTGACCGCCTTCGGCATCACCCAGCTCAAGCGGCTGCGCTCTTTTCGCGCCTCCGGCCTGATCTGGGTGCTCGTCATCATGTGCGCCGTCGCCGCTCTCGTGTCGGATGCGTTCCTCAACCCGTTCAATCTAATCAATGTGCTGCGCCAGGTGGCCCTGTTCGGCATCGTGTCGGTCGGCATGACCTTCGTCATCCTGACCGCCGGTATCGATCTCTCGGTCGGCTCGATCGTGGCCGTGGTCGCGGTGACGGCGGCGATGCTGCTCGATGCCGCGGTGCCCATTCCCCTCGTCATCATCGCCGGCCTCGCCATCGGCGCCATCATGGGCGCCGTCAATGGCGCCGGCATCACGCTCGGCGGCATTCCGCCCTTCATCATGACGCTCGGCACGATGGTGATGGGACGCGGCCTCGCCATGACCATCTCAGACGGCCATCCCATCCACTTCCGCGCCGTCGCCGACCAATTCGCCTGGCTGGGGCAGGGGCATCTCTTAGGATTGCCGGTGCCGGTCTGGGTCTTCGCCATCGTCGCGGCACTGGCGGCCGGGCTTCTGCGTTTCACCGCCTTCGGCCGCAACATCTATGCTGTCGGCAGCAATCCGGAAGCCGCGCGTTTGGCCGGCATCGATGTCAAACGCACCATCTTCATGGTCTATCTGATCAGCGGCTTCCTCTCCGGGCTGACGGCGCTCATCTTCATCTCGCGCCTGACCGTCGGCGAGCCGGTCGCCGGCACCGGCCTCGAGCTCGAGGCCATCGCCATCACCGTCATCGGCGGCACCAGCCTGTTCGGCGGCGAAGGCCGCATCAGCGGCACCATATTGGGGGCGGCGATCGTCGCGGTGCTCGCCAATATCCTCAATCTGTTCGGCGTCTCGCCCTTCACCCAGCAGATCGTCAAGGGCGCCATCATCGTCGCCGCCGTGCTGTTCGAGATCATTCGGAGACGAAAGAATTCCGCGTCGAAACGCGGATGAACGACCATCGGCGGCAATCCTGCCGGCCGGGGCGATTAACGGGAGGTAGTCATGCATAGAGAATTGAGAATGAGTACCCTATGCTTCGCCAGCGTGCTCGCCTTGGGGGTGGCGACAAGCGCGCAAGCGGGCGGCGACAAGCTCAAGATCGGCTTCTCGCAAGGCACCATGGAAAGCTCGTGGCGCGTCAATATGGTGGAAGGCAACCGCAAATATGCGGAAGCCAATCTGCCCGATGTCGAGCTCGTCGTCACCAATGGTGAGAACAATGCCTCGAAGCAGGTGGCCGATGTCGAGAGCCTGCTGGCGCAAGGCATCAAGACCTTGATCATCAGCCCGGTCACCGCTGATGCGCTCACCCCGGTGGTGAAGCAGGCGATGGATGCCGGCATTCCGGTGGTGACGCTCGACCGCAAGGTCAATACCGACGTCACCTTGCATATCGGCGCCGACAACAAGCTGATCGGCAAGTCGGCCGGCAGCTATGTGTGCAAGGCGCTGGGCGGCAAAGGTAACGTGGTCGAGATCCAGGGCACCGCAGGCGCATCCGCCACCGTCGACCGGCATGACCTCTTCGTCGAGACGCTCGGCAAGGAATGTCCGGATGTGAAGATCGTCGCCAGCCAGGTCGCCAATTATGTACGCGAGCCGGCGATCAAATTCATGGAGGACACGCTGCAGCGCTTCAAGGATGGCGAGATCCAGCTCGTCTATGCCCATAATGACGACATGGCGCTGGGCGCGGTGACGGCGCTCGAAGCGGCCAACCGGCAGAAGGGCGTCATGGTCGTCGGCATCGACGGTGAAAACGCCGCCTATGACGCGATCAAGGCCGGCAAGATGGTGGCCACCTTCACCTATCACTTCGTGGCGCCGGAAGGCGTCCAGTATGGCTACAAGATCGCCAAGGGCGAGAAGCTCGACAAGGAAATCGTGCTTCCCACCCATCAGGTCGACAGCAGCAATGTCGATCAGTTCCTCGGCAAGGGATTCTGATCGTCGTTGGGCAGCCCCCGGCACTCCCTTCGGGGGCTGTCCCTTGAATTATCATATTAAAATATTAATTGGGAAAACGCCCCATGCTTCGCGTTGAAGATCTCGACACGCCGGCCGTCATCATCTTTCTCGACCGGCTCGAAACCAATATCGAACGGGTCCAGCGCCTGATCGCCCGGCAGGGCATCGGCAACCGCCCGCATATCAAGACCCACAAGATCCCGGCCATCGGTCGGATGCAGATCGAGGCAGGGGCCGTCGGCCTCACCTGCCAGAAGCTCGGCGAGCTCGAAGTGTTCATCGACGCGAATGTCTGCGACGACTATCTCCTGTCCTACAATATCCTGGGCGCGCGCAAGACTGACCGGCTGATGCAGCTGGCCTCCCGCGTGAAGCGCCTGGCGGTAGTCGCCGACAATGACGTCGTGCTGCGCGGTCTCTCCGAGGCGGGTCTGCGCCACAGCCGCGACATTCCGCTTCTCATCGAATGCGACACCGGCTTCGGCCGCAATGGCGTGCAGTCGCCGGAAGCGGCGCTCGATCTGGCGCGGCTGGCGCTGAAGCTGCCGCGCATCGTCTTCGAGGGACTGATGGTGTTTCCGAACAGCGCGCCGCACACGCATGAGTTCTTCAGCCGCGCCACCAAGATCTTCCACGAAGCGGGCATCGCGCTGCCGATTCTGTCGGGCGGCGGCACGCCGGCGCTCAACCGGCTCGCCGAGTTTCCGATGATGACCGAGCATCGCGCCGGCACCTATGTCTATAACGATGTGATGATGGTGCATTCGGGCGTCGCGTCCTGGCAGGACTGCGCCCTGCAAGTGCGGGCCACCGTGGTGAGCCGTCCGACCGCGGCGCGCGCCGTGCTCGATTGCGGTTCCAAGGTGCTGACCTCCGACCAGTATTACGTGCAGCATTATGGCCGGCTGGCGCACTATCCGGGCGCCGTCATCTCGGGCCTCTCCGAGGAGCATGCGATCGTCGACCTCACCAATGCGCCGAAGCGCCCGAAGGTCGGCGAGGTGGTGGAGGTGATCCCCAATCATTGCTGCTCGGTCTCCAATATGAATGACGAGGTGCATGGCGTGCGCAATGGCGTCGTCGAGCTCACCTGGCCGGTGGCGGCGCGCGGCAAGGTGCGCTGATGCGCGACGAGATCGCCCGCTTGTTCGACCTCACCGGCAAGATCGCGCTGGTGACGGGAGCGCGCAGCGGGCTCGGCCAGGCGATGGCGCTGGCGCTGGCGGCGGCGGGGGCCGACATATCGGGACTCGGCTCTTCGCCGATGCCGGAGACGCGCCGGCTCATCGAGCAGGTGGGGCGTGCCTTCTGCGAGGTCCAATGCGATCTGGCGCAGCTCGATGATGCCGACGAGGTGGTGTGCGGCGTCACCCATGAGCTGGGGCCTGTCGACATATTGGTCAATTGCGCCGGCATCATCCGGCGCGCCGAAGTTCTGAGCCACGCGGTCGAAGCCTGGGACGAGGTGATCGACGTCAATCTGCGCAGCCTGTTCCTGCTGAGCCAGGCGGCGGCGCGCAGCATGGTGGCCTATGGGCGGCAGGGCCGCATCATCAATGTCGCCTCGGTGCTGGCCTTTCAGGGCGGCATTAGGGTGGCGGCCTATACGGCGGCCAAACACGGCGTCGCCGGGCTGACCCGCGCCATGGCCAATGAGCTGGCGCCCGCCGGCATCACCGTCAACGCGATCGCTCCCGGTTACATGGTGACTGCCAATACCGAAGCGCTGCGCGCCGATGCGCAAAGATCGAGCGAGATATTGGGCCGTATCCCAATGGGACGCTGGGGCGCGCCTGACGATCTCACCACCGCCACCTTGTTCCTCGCCTCGCCCGCCAGCTCCTATGTGACGGGCACGATGATCGTGGTCGATGGTGGGTGGACGGCACGTTGAACGAAGAAATCGACTTTGCCGGCTGGCGGCGAAGCGAATGACGGGAGGAGTGGACATGAAGAAGATCGTGCTTTGCCTGTTGACGGCGGCGAGCCTCGCCGCCCTCAGCAGTGGCGCTGAAGCGGACAAGCTCGCCGATGTCCTGGCGCGCGGAAAGCTTGTCGTCGGCACCGGCGTCGGCAACCCGCCCTGGCATTTCCGCGACGAGGCCGGCAACATGGCCGGCTATGACGTCGACATCGCCAAGATCGTCGCCAAAGGCCTGTTCGGCGATGACACCAAGATCGAATTCGTCAACCAGGCGTCGGATGCGCGCATTCCCAATATCGTTACCGACAAGGTCGACATCACCTGCCAGTTCATGACGGTGACCGCCGAACGCGCCCAGCAGGTCAATTTCACCATTCCCTATTATCGCGAAGGTGTCGGGCTGATGCTGCAGGCGGGCGGCAAATACAAATCGCGCGACGACATGAAGGCGGCCGGCAACGCGGTCACCATCTCGGTGCTGCAGAATGTCTATGCCGAGGACATGGTGCATTACGCGCTGCCCGAGGCGAAGGTCGATCAATATGAAAGCGTCGATCTCGCCTATCAGGCGCTCAATTCCGGCCGCGCCGATGCGGTGGCGACCGACATGTCGTCGCTGCAATGGTTCATGAAGCAGAATCCCGGCAAATATGCCGATGGCGGCTATGGCTGGAACCCGCAGACCTATTCCTGCGCGGTGAAACGCGGCGAGCAAGACTGGCTCAACTTCGTGAACATCGCGCTGCGCGAGGCGATGACCGGCGTCGAATTCGGCACCTTCTCGAAATCCTTCGAACAGTGGTTCGGCGTCAAGCCGCCTGAGCCGCAGATCGGTTTCCCGGCCGAGCATCGGTAGCGGGGAAGGCGCGAGGGCAATGGGATACTCCTTCAATTTCGGAGTGATCTGGGCCAGGATTGATGTCTTCCTCCTCGGTCTGGCACTGGGTCTTGCCCTCGCGCTCGCCGCTCTCGCCATCGGGACGGTGCTGGGCCTCGCCGCCGCTCTCGCCGCCGAGGCGGGCGGGATCCGGCGAAAGTTCGTCGCCGTCTATGTCTCGCTCTTCCGCAATACGCCGCTGCTGGTGATCGTGCTCCTGATCTATTTCGGCCTGCCGCAATGGGGCATCACTTTCGGCAAGATCGAAAGCTTCATCCTGGCGCTCGCCATCTATTCGGGCGCCTATCTGACGGAGGTCTTTCGCGCCGGCCTCTCCGGCGTGCCCAAGGGCGTCATCGATGCCGGGCGCGCCATGGGACTGAAGCGTCTCCCGCTTCTGTGGCTGATCGTGCTGCCGATCATGCTGCGCAACTGCCTGCCGGCGCTCGGCACGACCTTCATCTCGCTGTTCAAGGACACATCGCTCGCCGCGGTGATCGCGGTGCCTGAGCTCACCTATGAGGCGCGCAAGCTCAATACCGAGACCTTCCGGGTGGCCGAAGCCTGGGCCACCGCCAGCGTGCTTTATCTCGCCACCTGTCTCCTCATCGCCGCGGCCTTGCGCTTCGCCGAGCGACGTTTCCCGAAATTCTGACATGGCGGAGTTCCTGCATCAGCTGTGGATCGCGCGCTTCGCCCTGACACAGGGCCTCATCCTCACTCTGTGGCTCTCGCTGGTCTCGATCATCGCCGGAACGCTGCTCGGCCTCCTGGGCGGTGTCGCTCTGACCTATGGCAGCAAGCCGGTGCGCTGGCCGGTGCGCGCGCTGGTCGATGCGCTGCGGGGCATTCCGGTCCTGGTACTGATCCTCGCGGTCTTCTATCTCCTCACCTTCGCCGGCATCAATTTCACCGCCGTCGAATCGGGCCTCATCGCGCTCAGCCTGTTCTCGGGCGCCCATATGGCCGAGATTGTGCGCGGCGCCTTGAGCGCCATCCCGTCGGGACAGATCGATGCCGGCAAGGCGCTGGGCTTGAGCTCATTGCGCATCTTCGTACTGGTGCTGCTGCCGCAGGCGCTCAGAATGATCATGCCGGTCTGGATCAACACCGGCGCCGAGCTGGTCAAGACCTCGACGCTGCTCTCGGTCATCGGTACCGGCGAGCTTCTGTTCCGCACCCAGGAGGTCATCGGGCGCAATTTCATGACGCTGGAATTCTACAGTTTCGCCGGGGCGCTCTATTTTCTGATCAATTTTTCTATCGAGCGATTGGGCCAGGCCATCAGCCGGCGCGTGGGAAGCCCGGCGGATATTCGGGCAAGGTAACGCCGCCATCGACGGTCACGGTCTGGCCGGTGACGTAATTGGCGTCGTCGCTCGCCAGATAGAGGACCGCCTTGCCGATATCTTCCGGCAGGCCGAAGCGGCCCATCGGGATGAAGGCTTCGACGGCCGCCTTGAATTCATCGTCATATTGGGGTGCGGCACCCTCGGTCATCACATGGCCGGGCTCGACCGCGTTGATGGTGATGCCGTGGCGCGCCAGCTCGATCGCCGCCGCCTTGACGAAACCGTTGATGCCGCCTTTGCTTGCTGCGTAATGCGCCATGTTGCCGATGGCGGTGCGGTTGCCGGTGATCGAGGAGGTGACGACGATACGGCCATAGCGGCGCGTCATCATATGCGGCAGGCAGGCTTGCACGGCGAGGAAGACGCCTTTCAGATTGACGGTGAGGAGGCGGTCCCACAATTCTTCCGGCATGGTGACGAGCGGCGATGAATCGAACACCGCCGCATTGGGACAAAGAATGTCGATCTGACCAAAAGCTGAAATGGCGGTTTCGGCGGCGCGGCGCATGTCGGCCGCCTTGCTGACATCGGCCGCGAAGCCCTGGACTTTGCCGCCATCGGCGCTGAGGGCCTGTACCGCTTTGGCGAGGAGGTCCTGATCACGATCGACGAGCAGCACGCGGGCGCCCTCGCTGGCGAGGCAGCGGGTAATGCCGAGGCCGATACCACGGCCGGCGCCTGTCACGATGGCGCTCTTTCCCTCAAAACGTCCCGGCATGGCAGTTCCTTTCGTTTCTTCTTCTCAGCCGCGGAAGGCCGGTTCCGGCAGCCCGCGGATTCCGGTCTCGATGGCGAAGATCGCACCTTCCAAAGGCGCACGCGCGAAGCCGGCCGCGTCGAGATAGACCCATTTCCCGTCGACGAAACGGATCGAGGCCGAGGTCACGTACAACGTAGTCATGTCGGGCCCGCCAAAGGCGCAACTGGTCGGGCTTTCGACCGGCATCTCGATCACCCGGTCGACGCTGCCATCGGGCGCGTAGCGGGTGATGCGGGCGCCGCCCCAATGGGTCGACCAGAGATAACCTTGCGCGTCGACCGTCGACCCGTCGGGCACGCCCGCTTCGGGTTCGATCCGGGCGAAGATGCGGCCTTCGCTCGCCGCACCGGTCACTGGATCGATGTCATGCGCATAGATGGCGCGGTCATGGGTGCGGCTGTGATACATCACGCGCCCATCCGGGCTGAAAGACGGGCCGTTCGAGCAAATGAAGCCTTCGACCATCCGCGCCGCGTCCTTGCCACGGTCGATGCGGAAGAGGGCGCCGACTTTTTCGGTTTCGAGCCGGTCGGTGGTGCCGGCCCATAACCGGCCCTGCCGGTCGCATTTCGCGTCGTTAAAGCTGGCGCGCGGCGTATCGGCGATCGGATTCACATAAGGCACGCGGCTGTGGAAGTCCTCGTCGATGAAGGAAATGCCGTCCGAGGCGGCGAGAACGAAGCCGCCGGCTGCGCGCGGCAGCACGGCGCCCAATTGCTCGGGCAACGGCAGGTCGAATTTGGTGTCGATGCCGCGCGCCACGTCGAGACGATGGATCTCGGGGCGCATCTGGTCGATCCAGTAGAGCGCCTGCTCTTGCGGCGACCACAATGCGCCTTCCGACAGGACGGAGCGCGCTTCATGGATGCATCTTATCTTCACGCTGCCCTCAATATTTGACGATCAGGTCGTTGAGCTCGCGCACGCTCGTCTCCGCTTTGGCGAGCGAGCCGATCACCTGGCCACGCGAGAGAATGGTGAAGCGGTCGCAGCTTTCATAGGCGTGATAGAGATTATGAGTGATGAACACCGCCGATACGCCCTCGCGCTTGAGCTCAGCCAGATGCTCGAGCAGCTTTGCCGTCTCGCGCACCGACAAGGCGCTGGTCGGCTCGTCGAGCAGCAGCATCGCGGTCTTGAAGTAGACGGCGCGCGCAATAGCGACCGCCTGGCGCTGGCCGCCCGACAAAGCCTCGACCAATATGTCCGGCGAATTGATGCCGGAGATGCGCACCATGTTGACGAGGATGTCCATCACGATGGCGTTCATCTTGTGGGTGTCGAGAAGCCCGAGGCCCTTCGTCAATTCACGCCCGGCGAAGAAATTGCGCATGATCGAGGCCGAGCCGACCAGCGCCGAATCCTGATAGATCGTCTCGATGCCGAGCTTCTCTGAATCCTTGCGCGATTTGATGGTGGCAGGCTGGTCGTCGCGGAAGACCTGGCCACTGTCGGGGAATTCGACGCCCGACATGATGCGCACCAAAGTCGACTTGCCGGCGCCATTGTCGCCGAGAAGGCCGACGATCTCATTGCGGTTGATCTGGAAGTCGACGCCGCTCAGCGCCTGGACATGGCCATATTGCTTGGAGATGCCCCTGAGCGCGAGCAGCGGAGTGGAGGATGGAATGGTCATTTGCCGGCCTTCCGCGTGAGCCAGGTGTTCAGGATCACGGCCACGACTAGGATCGCGCCGACAAAAACGTCGAGATAGAAGCCGGGCGCACGCAGGAGGAGCAGGACGTCCTCGACCATATACATGAGGCAGGCGCCGACCACGATGCCGAGCACCGTGCCGCGGCCGCCCGACAGGAACAGGCCGCCGATGACGCAGACAGCGATGGCCTTCAATTCGAGGCCGAGGCCCTGCGCCGGTGTGGCGGTGCCGACGCGGGTGATGCTCAGGATGCCGGCGATCGCCGCGGCGAGGCTCGCCAGCGCGAAGGCGATGACCTTGACGCGATGGCTGTTGATGCCCACCGCGATGGCGGTCTTCTCATGGCCGCCGACCAGATAGAAATGATTGCCGAGCTTGCTTTTGTGCACGAGCAGGCCGGTGAGCAGCGCCAGGGCGATGAACCAGATGAAGGGCGCCTCGATGCCGTAGAAGGAGCCGGTGAGCAGGCCCGAAAAGGTCTCGTCCGGCTTGAAGGAAACGGTGCGGCCTTCCGACAGCCAGCGCACCACGCCGCGCACCACCAGCATGGCGCCCATGGTGGCGATGAAGGAGGGAATGGCGAATTTGACGGTGATCAAGCCATTGGTAACGCCGATGGCGACAGCGATGGCCAGGGTGGCGATGACCGCGAGCCATACCGGCAGGCCCATGCCGAATAGAAGAGCGATGCTGTAGCCCGCGAGCGTATAGACCGAGCCGACGGACAGATCATATTCGCCGGTGATCATCAGCACGCCGACGCCCAGCGAGATGATGCCGAGCACCGGAATGGCGCGCAGCAGGAGGCCGATATTGGTCTCCGATACATAGCGGAAATCATTCGGATAAAGCAGCGACGCCACGATGCAGATCACCTGCAGGACGAAGAAGAACAGGCAGATATTGACGATCGGCTGCCGCATGAGGCGGCGCCAGTGCGGGATTGCGGGCGTCGTGGGCTTGGGGATGGTGTCGTGAGTCATGTCATATTCGCGGAAGAACCGGCTCGTTTCTCGAAACGAGCCGGTGTGAAGTTTGGTGGCTTAGAGCCCTACCCGTTTTTGATCGAATCGTTCCGATTCGATCAAAGCGGGTAAAAGGGCTCGAAATACATATAGTCTGGAGCGCTTCCTTACCGCCAAAGTCGAGCAACTTTGGCGGGAAGCGCTCTAGCGGTAGGTTCCGGCCCACTTCTTGACGAGTTCGGCGTTGCTCTTGTCGATCACCGTGCCGCCGATCGGAATGCTGGAGGGCGGCACGCCATATTTGACGAAGTAGTAGAGCATGACGATCGGCATATAGCCTTCGTAATAGGCGCCGGAATCGACGGTCGCGACCATCTTGCCGGAGAGAATGGAATCGATGATGCCGGGGCTCAGATCGAAGCCGCCGATCACCGGCGTCACATTCGCTTCCGCCGCCGCCTGCGGGCCGACTTCGGTCACCACGCTGCCGAGGCCGATGACCGCTTTGGTATCGGGACGGCCGACGAGATATTGCGAGATACGGGTGAGCGCCGTTGCCATGGTCGGTGAGGCGTCGAGACGTTCCGAGGTGATGCCGGCTTCGTCGAGCGCCGCCTTGATGCCGCGATAACGCTCGGTGCCGTAGAAGGCATCCGGGTCCTCGACCGGCGCCACGACGTGATCGCCCTTCTTGAGCCCGCCCGCCTCGACCATCTTGCGGGCGATGCGCTGGCCGGCGGCGAAGAAATCCTGGCCGACATAGGCCTGGCTCTCGGTCGCGTTGGGCTTCGGATCATCGGTGTCGAAGGTGATGACGGCGATGCCGGCGGCGCGCGCCTTGGCGATGTTGGCGGTGAAGGCGTCGGGCAGCCAGTTGGCGAGCGCGATGCCCTGCACCTTGTTGGCAATCGCGGTCTCGATCAGGTTGTTCTGCTTCACCGGATCGCTGTCGGCATATTGGATGTCGACACTGACGCCGCGGTCCTTGGCCGCTTCCTGCGCGCCCTGGATCACCGGATTCCAGAACGGATCGCCGGCGGCGGTATAGATGATGAAGGTGACATTGACCTTCTCTTCCTGGGCCAAGGCGGTGCCGGCCGGAAGTGTGGCGGCGGCCATCAGCGCAGTCATCGCGGTCAGAGCCTCGCGGCGTGACGTCTTCTTCATTCTTCTGCTCCCTGTTTGTTGTGATGCTTCATTTGTTTTCGGTCTTGCCGGCAAGGACGACGTCGTAATGCACGGCCCAGCGCACGATATGGCCGGTCACATAATCGGCGGCGGCCTGCTGGTCGCGGGCGCGCACCAGGCGCAGGATCTCGCGATGCTCGGCGAGCTCGGTCTCGCGCAGCTCGTCGCTCAGGCGTCCGGTGCGGCCGCGGGCGCGCAGCAGATCGAGGATCGAGCCCATGAAGGTGACGAAGACCTGGTTGCGCGTCGCTTCGGCCAGAAGCACATGGAATTTCGCGGCATGCTCGTCGGTGGGCAGGCCGCGATCGAGCGCGGCGCGATGATCGTCGAGCAGTCGCTCGACCGGCGCCAGATCCTCGGACGTCGCCCTGATGCAAGCGAGGCGGATCGATTGCGGCTCGATCAACTCGCGCGCCTCGAGAAGGTCGAGCGCCACGACATTGTTGATGAGGAAGCCGATCTGCTCGACGCGCAAGACATCCTCGGTCTTCGGTTCCTTGATGAAGGTGCCGTGGCCCGGACTCGCCTGGACGATATTGAGAGTGGAGAGGATCTGCAGGCCCTCGCGGACGGTGGAGCGTCCAACGCCCAGACTTTCGATCAACTCGCGCTCGGTCGGCAGCTGATCGCCGGGCTTGAGCAGCCCGCGGCGGATCATGCCGAGCAATTGCTGGGCGACCTGCTGGGCCGATGTCGTCTTGACGATGGGGACGAATTCCACGGGACGCTCATGTCATATTGTCAGACCACCAGAGCGCAGCAGTGGAGGCGAGTCAAGGGGCTGGATTCCCCCGGCTCCGTAAGAATCTTGTCAAGCTATTGGTAAAGTTGATGAATATTCAGACCCAAGCGCCGGGATCGAGCAGGATTTTGCCGATCACCTTGCCCGAATCCTGGGCCTCATGCGCTTCGGCGATCCGTTCGAGCGGCCATCGCAGTCCGATCACGGGGCTGTAGGCGCCGGACGTCAGGCAGGCCGTCACGTCGCGCACAGCCAAACGATGGGCCTCTTCCGACATGGTGTAGACCAGCATGAACCGGAAGTTGTAGCCGCGCTGCATCGCCGGCACGAAGGGGATTGGGATCACCGCTGCAGGATCGTCGGTCGCATAGGAGGCGACCGAACCGTCGAGCGCCAGGCACGCCATGTCGATGGCGAGATTGGCTTTGAGATTGACTTCGACGATTCGCTCGACGCCCTTGCCACGTGTCGCTTCCTTCACGCAGGCGGCGACATCTTCCGTCCGCCGGTTGATGACGAGATCGGCGCCGGCTTCGCGCGCCACCTTCTCCTGCTCGGGCCGGCTCACCGTCGTCGCCACGAAAGCGCCGGCCCATTTGGCGAGCATGATGGCGGCGGTGCCCACGGCGCCGGCGCCGCCCTGCACCAGCACATGCCGGCCTCTGACATCGCCATCGGCGAACAGGCAGCGATGCGCGGTCAGAGCCGGCACGCCGAGGCAAGCACCGGTCGCGAAAGAGATATCATCCGGCAAAGGCACCGCCTTGGCGGCGGGAATGACGGTGAATTGCGCGGCCGTACCGAAGGCGCGACCGAATTGCGCTTCATAGAGCCAGACGCGCTCGCCCAGTCGCGTTTCGGACACACCAGGCCCAACTTTGTCGATGACACCGGCGCCATCCTGATGCGGCACGATGCGTGGGAAGCCCATCGGCCGCCCACCGAAAGCGCCACGCGTTTTGGTGTCGGAGGGATTGAGCCCGGAAACATGGATGCGCACGCGCACTTCGCCGAGCCCGGGTTCGGGATCCGGCAGATCGCCCAGCAGAAGAACATCGCGCGCCGGACCTTGCCGGTCGTAACAGGCAGCTTTCATGCGAGCGAGGATAGGCCGCGCACGGACCCGACTCAACCGCCCGAAATCATCTGCCTGCTCAGCCTCTGCAGGGCGGCGGTCCGCTGCGCGACGAAGCGCAGGAGGGCCGAGCGCCCGGGTTCGTTCAGGCCCCGCAGCGACTTGAGGAAGAGGATCGTGCCCTTGCAGTTGCGCGCCGCATCGAGCTTGAACTCGATCGCATTGCGGAATTCGGCCGCCGTGAAACCGTCAGCCGTGGCCGCGAGCAGGAGCTGCATCAAAGGCGCCTCGACATCCTTCTGTTCGACGGGTTGGCCCATATAACTGCCGCTGGTGCGGATCAGCTCCGCCGTGGCGGTGAGCTCGCGCTCCTGCAGGGCAGCGGACAGCAGAGCCGGATCGAAACCGCCCGTCTCGCCTTTGAGAAAAGCTTCGCAGCTCTTGGGATCCTTCACCGCCAAAGCTTCGGCTTCCTCCGCCGCCACCTGATAGAAGGAGGCGAGTGCCGCGTCGGACGCGGAAGATATGCTCTGCGCCACGATCGGCGTGATGATCGCCCACATGCGCCGGCGCATTTCAGCGGCGGCCTCGCCTTTGACCGTGCCTTCGCGCAGAATGGCGAAGATCTCTTCGCGCGCCTTCGGGTGTTTCTCACGCAGCGCGCGATAGAGGGCGACCTGGTCGAGAGCCTTTTCGGCGTCATCGATCTCCTGCAGCGGAATACCGGCCTGCGCCACATCGGCGTCGGTCGCATAAGAGGTCACGAGACCCGACGCGAAGAGCTCGGCATGACTTGGACGCCAGGCATCCTTCTCCGTCACCGCCAAGGCGCGCTCGATGAAGGTCGCTTCGACGCCGCGGCCGCGCAGGAAGCTGCGCAATTTGACGATGTGAGGTTGCGGCGCCGCGGTTTCCTGCTCACTGGATTCAGGGCGGCTGAGCGCCAGCACCGCGTCGCGCGACAGCCAGCGGTTCTTGCCGGCGGCGAAGGCCTTGATGCAAGGCCCGGCGCAGACAGCCGACACGTAGGTATTGAGTTTATTGGCGAGAATGATTTCGCTCAGCCTGTCGCCTTCGGCCGGGCGGCCTTCCGGGCTGTTCAGATAGATGGTCGCGATCGCCGGATGATCATGCAGGACATCATCGACCGTTTCCGACAGGCCCAGATCCATCGGGCCGGTGACGTTGAGCTCGGTGTCGTCGCGCAGCAGCGTCACCGCATAGCGGGGTTCGGTGGTCTCGAAGATGGCGTCGGTGAAATGCTGGATCTGCGGCACGCCGAGCCTGGCGAAGATGGCGAGTACGGACAGCGCCGCGATGACCGTCGCCCCCTTGGCGGCGATGCTCCAGATGCGTTTCGGATGATCGGTCTCGTAACGCTCGGCGGCGCGGACGACGCCGACGGCGAACCACACCATGGCGGCGAGCAGCGCCAGCCACAGGCCGATCACGCCGGCGCTGACCAGGATCGGATAGTCGGCAATGTCGAGCCGTATGAGGGAGAGATAGAGGACGCCGAACACAAAGGCGATCAGCAGGCCACTTAGCCAGAAGCTTCTGGGCAGCGACAGCATGCCTTGCCAGTGGCGCAGAAGATACGGCGTTCTGGGCTCGACGGGAGCAGGCGCGGGCTCGGCGGTCGCTGCGACATCGACGGTCTGGACCTGCTGCCATTCCTTGAAACCCACCCGCCAGATCCAGTCGGTCGGCTTGAGCGAGCCGTCGGCCAAGGCCGTGGTGACGGCCTCCGTCGCCATCGGACCGGTCCGTTTGCCGCCGACATGGGTGAACCAGGCGATCGGCCCCGTCCCATCACTCATCTTAAAGTAGATGCCGAGCGCATCGAGGGCGAAAACCAGGGCGGACGGCACGACAAAGCTGGCCACGGCCACCTGCCATTGTGGCTGGCCGCCATGAGCCAGGGCAAAGGCCGAGATCGCAACCGCCGCGACATAGGTGAGGAGATGGGCGGCCAGGAGCCGTCGCAAGCTCATCTCCCTCCAGGCCCTCAGCGCCCAGATCGGAATTCGGGAGAAGATCGCAATGCCGAGAAGGGCCCCGGCAAAGGAAATGGCCGCTGCAGTCGTCATGCCGCACCTGCACTAACCGGTCACGGGCCGTCCGGGCCGGAATTAACCCTAAGTGATCGTGACCCGGGTAAGCTAAATGCAGATGATCGGGTTAGGCAAGCGTTAGGTAAGACTGCTCGGAGAAGCGGTAAATATATGAAAATTCACTAAAATTTTACGGAATGACAGGCGAGGTAAGGTGGCCGGCAGCGCCGTCGGAATGTCGGGCAGCGAACAAAATTAATCAGCCTACGGATTAATATTCCGCGTGGCCGCGCGCGTGATTTTCTGTCGTCAAAAAATGAAGTGTTGATCAGATCGGTCAAAGCGAGCATGCTCCCTCGCTATTTTCCGGATATGCGCTGAGGCTTTGGAACATGCCTGGCATTGGACGAGAGCAGACGTCGGAGCCCTGGCGGGTGGGCGTATTGTTTTCGCGTACAGGCTATATGGCGTTGATCGAAGAGACGCAGTATCGCGGCACGATGCTGGCGATCGACGAGATCAACGAGGCGGGCGGCATCAATGGCCGCGAGCTCATGCCGGCCGTTTTCGATCCCGGGTCCGACAATGCGCAGTTCCGCGCCTATACGCGCAAGATGCTGGCCGAGGACGGCATCCGCACCATCTTCGGCTGCTACACCTCGTCCAGCCGCAAGGCGGTGCTGCCGATCGTCGAGCGCCTCAATGGCCTCCTGTGGTATCCGACCCTCTACGAAGGCTTCGAATTCTCACCCAACATCATCTATACCGGCGCCGCGCCCAACCAGAACAGCCTGACGCTGTTCACCTATCTCGCCCAGAATTACGGCACGCGTTTCTATTTCGTCGGCTCCGACTATGTCTATCCGCGCGAATCGAACCGCATCATGCGCGCTCTCGTCAATCAGTCGGGCGGCGAGGTGGTGGGCGAGATGTATGTCTCGCTCAATGCCCGGCGCGAGGAGTTCTATCCGATCATGCGCGACATCCGGACTGCGAGCCCGGACGTCATCTTCTCGACGGTGGTCGGCGAGGCGACGGTGTTTCTCTATCAGGCCTTCAATGATTTCGGCCTCGACGCCAAGAAGCTGCCGATCGCCAGCCTCACCACGACCGAGGCCGAGATCCAGGCGATGGGCGCCGATGTCGGCGAGCATCACATCACCGCCGCGCCCTATTTCCAGGGCATCGGCGGGTCCAAGGAAGAGACCTTCGTCCAGCGCTACCGCAAGCGCTATGGCGACAGCGAAAACACCAATATGTGCGTGGAAGCGGCCTATTTTCAGGTCCATCTCCTCGCCAAGGCGCTGGCGCAGGTGAACACGCTCGACACCGACATATTGCGGCCCCTGGTGCTCGGCTCGACCATCGATGCGCCGCAGGGCACCGTCTCGATCAATCCGGCCTGCAGCCATGCCAATGTCTGGTCGCGCGTCGGGCGCGTCAACCGCGCCGGACAATTCGCCATCATGCATCAGTCGCTATCGCAGATCGACGCCGACCCCTATCTCATCAGCCCCTACCGACTGGCGGAAAGCGCCTGAGCCATGGCGATCAATCCCCTGGCCCAGTTTTCGCGCCTGCGCATGCTGGTCGTCTGCGAGCTGGACGAAGACGGCCAGTCGCTTCTGCGCCACCTGCAGCGCAGCCGCGCGCAGGTCCGGCATCAATGGCCGGCGCCCGACCGCATTGGCGAGAATGCCGATGTGCTGTTCTGCGAATATGGCCCGGGCCTCGGCAATAGACTCGCCTGGATGCCGGGCGAAGCGGAAGCCGCGCTCATCGTCCTGCTGCCGCAAAATGTGCGCCTCGATTATCATGAGCTGCATGTGGCCTGTCCCAATGCGGTGCTGAGCCGGCCCTATCAACCGCATCTCATCGATGCGGCGATGCTGCTCGCCTTCGACCAGTTCGCCTTCTTCCGGCGACAGAAGACGCGCATCGCGCGCATGGAAGAAAATGCCCGCGCCATGCGCGACATCGAGAAGGCGAAGCAGCTGATCATGCGGCGCAATCGCATCAACGAGACGGAAGCATTCCGTGTACTGCGCGATATGGCGATGAAGAAACGCGTCACGGTCGCGTCGCTCGCGTCCAAACTCGTTGACACTTCCGACAGCCTCGTATAAGAAACGCGCACCCCGCAAAAATGCGGACAGCGGCAAAAGCGCCGCTCACATAATCAGGCAGTAACGCCCTCATGATTGACCGGTCCAGGTCAACTTGGGGGTTTTTGTTGTTGTCATGGAGGAAACGATGGCACTCAGGAGAAGATCGTTCCTGACGGGAACGGCTGCGCTCGGCGCAGGTTTATTCGGCGGATTTCCACATATCTGGATCAAGGACTATTCGCTGGCGCGCGCCGCCGGCGGTGAGATCAAGGTCGGCGTGCTGTTCTCGCTCACCGGCACGACGGCGATCATCGAGGAGTCGCTGAACAAGGCGACGATCATGGCGATCGAGGAGATCAACGCGGCCGGTGGCATCAACGGCATGCAGATCAACGCCGTCGTCGAAGATCCGGCTTCTGATCCCGCCACCTTCGCGGAGAAAGCGCGCAAGCTCGTCGTCGGCGACAAATGCGTCAGCGTCTTCGGCTCCTACACCTCGGCCAGCCGCAAAGCGGTGTTGCCGGTGGTCGAGAAGCGCAACAATCTCTACTTCTACCCGACCCTCTATGAGGGCCGCGAATGCTCGAAGAACGTGATCTATACGGGCGCCGTGCCCAACCAGCAGCAGGACGAGTTCGTGCCCTGGCTGGTCGAGAAGTTCGGCAAGAAGTTCTTCCTCATCGGCTCGAACTACATCTATCCGAAGGAGGAGAACAATTACTGCAAGAAGCTGCTCGAGAAGCTCGGCGGCGAAGTGGTGAACGAGGAATATGTGCCGCTTGGGCATTCCGAGTTCTCCTCGGTGATCAACAAGATCAAGAGCACCGAGCCCAATGTGATCTTCTCGACGGTGGTGGGCGATTCGGTGGTGGCGCTGCATCGGCAATATCGTGCCGCCGGCCTCGATCCGGCCAAGATGCCGATGGCGAGCCTCACCACATCCGAGAACGAAGTGGCGGCGATGGGCGGCGATGCCGCGGCCGGACACTTCACCTCGGCGCCTTACTTCATGGTGCATAAATCGCCCGAGAACGAGAAGTTCGTCGCCGCCTACAAGAAGCGCTGGGGCGACGACAAGGTCACGCATTTCGTCTCGGAAGCCTGCTACTTCCAGATGTTCCTGTTCAAGCAGGCGGTGGAGAAACTGGCCGGCAGCGATATCACCCCGGACGGCATTCGTGAGGCGATCAAGGGCCAAGAATATGTGGCCCCGCAAGGTAAGATCCATCTCGACAAGGAAAACCTCCATACCTGGCTGTGGCCGAAGATCGCCGTCGCCAAGTCGGATGGCCAGTTCGAGGTGCTGAAGGATTCGGCCGAGTGGAAGGCGCCTGATCCTTACGCCGCCTATCCGAACCAGAAATGCACCGAGACGGGGCTCAAGGAAGCCTGAGACTCATCGGCCGCGGCGGCGCCAACCCGCCGCGGCCGCCTTCAGCCTCGTGAGCTTGTGGTCATGGAATTTCTGTTCGAACAATTCATCACCGGCCTGAGCATCGGCTCGATCCTGCTCATCGTCGCCCTCGGCCTGTCGATCATCTATGGCTCGATGGGCGTCATCAACATGGCGCATGGTGAGTTCATCATGCTCGGCGCCTATGGCGCCTGGGCGCTCAAGGCCTATGCCGGTATCAGCCTGTTTCCGAGCCTGATCATCGTCTTCATCGCCACAGCGCTGCTCGGCGCCCTCATCGAGCGCGGCGTCATCCGCTATCTCTATCGCCGGCCGATCGACACCATCCTCGCCACCTGGGGCATCGGCGTCATGCTGCAGCAGCTGGTGCGCCTCACGGCCGGCGGCGAATTGCGCTATGTCGAGATGCCGCCGAGCCTCGCAGCCACGGTCAACATTCTCGGCGTCGACGTCTCCGCCTATCGCGTCTTCATCATCATCGCCGGGGCGGCGCTGTTCGGCGCGACCTGGATGCTCGTCAACAAGACGACGATCGGCATGCAACTGCGCGCCGTGGTCCAGGACCGCAGCATCGCCACCGCCTTCGGCATCAATGCAAGCACGATCTATACCGGCACCTTTGCCTATGGCGCCGGGCTCGCCGGCCTCGCCGGCGCCCTGGTGGCGCCGCTCAAGAGCGTGTCGCCGGAAATGGGCACCGGCTATGTGGTCGACGCCTTCTTCGTCGTGGTGCTGGGCGGCGTCCAGAGCCTGTTCGGCACGGTGGCGAGCTCGGTTCTGCTCGGCCAGCTTTCAGGCGTGCTCGCTTACTGGCAGAACGACACCGTCGCCAAGGCGCTGGTGCTGATCGGTATCGTCATTCTCATCCGCTTCCGGCCGCAAGGCCTCTTCGTCACAAGGGTGCGCACATGATGTCGAAGCGCACCATGCGGCAGGTCCTCGTCTATGGCGCGGTGTGCCTCGCCATCTTCCTCCTGCCGATGCTGATCAACGACGACTTCCTGCTCAACCGCTTCGCCCGCTATCTGGTGCTGGCGATGGTATCGATGGCGCTGGCGCTGTCCTGGGGTTATGCCGGCATCCTCAATCTCGGCCAGGCGATGAGCTTCGGGCTCGGCTCCTATTGCATGGCGATGGCGCTCAAGCTGCGCACCATTCCCGTCCATACCGGTTCGGAGGGGTTGCCCGACTTCATGGTGTGGAACAATGTCGAGGCGCTGCCCTGGTTCTGGAAGCCGTTCTATTCCATGCCTTTCGCCATAGCGGCCGGCATCATCGGGCCGATGATCGTCTCAGCGATCCTTGCCTGGTTCATGTTCCGGGGCCGCGTCACCGGCGTCTATGTGGCGATCATCACGCTCGCCACTCTGGTGGTCGTCAATCTCTTGATCATCGACCAGCAATGGGCGACGGGCGGCTTCAACGGCATCACCGATCTCGCCCAGCTCGAGCTGTTCGGCATCACCTTCGATGCCTATAGCGCCACCACCTATTATCTCATCGCCATCTGCCTGACTCTGTGCCTGTTCCTGGCGCTTGCCGTCACCAAGAGCAAGGCCGGGCTCATCCTGCAGGCGATCCGCGACCAGGAAGACCGCGTGCGCTTCTTCGGCTACGACGTGGCGCTCTTCAAGACCATGGTATTCTGCGTCTCGGCCGGCATCGCCGGTCTCGCCGGCATGCTCTACACGATCGTCATGGAATTCGCCTCGCCGACCTTTCTCGGCGTGCAGCTCAGCCTGTCGATCGTCATCTGGTGCGCGGTCGGCGGCCGCCAGAGCCTCGTCGGCGCGCTGCTCGGCGCCATCCTCGTCGCCGGCATGCAGGGGGCGCTGTCCGAATCGGAGGTCTTCCTCGACACCTGGACGCTCGTCATGGGCGCGCTGTTCGTGCTGGTGGTGCTGTTCCTGCCCAATGGCATAGCGAGCCTCGGCGAAAAACTCGCCGGGAAGTTCGGCGGAGCCCGTTCCCAACCGGTGAAGCACGGCAAATCCATCTCCCGCTCCACCAAACTCGCCGAGGGCAAATGACCGCGCATCTCGAACTCAGCGATGTCAGCGCCAGCTTCAATGGCTTCAAGGCGGTGAACGGCCTGTCGCTCACAGTCGAGAAGGGGGAGCTGCGCTGCCTCATCGGGCCCAACGGTGCCGGCAAGACCACCGCGCTCGACCTTATCTGCGGCAAGACGGTGCCGAGCGGCGGCTCGATCCGCTTCAAGGGCATCGAGCTCGGCCGGCACGATGATTATCAGATCGCGCGCTCCGGCGTCGGGCGCAAATTCCAGGTGCCGAGCGTCTTCCGCCAGCTCACCGTGCGGGAGAATCTCGAAGTCGCCCATTGCAAGCGTAACGGCGTCCTCGCCAATCTCCTGCGCTGGGCGCATTCGGCCGATAGCGACGGTCTCGACAAGCTCGCCGAATTCGTGGGCTTGAGCGATCAGCTCAACGTGCCGGCGGCGCATCTCTCGCATGGCCAGACGCAGTGGCTCGAGATCGCGCTCCTGCTCGCCCAGGACGCCGAACTCATCCTGCTCGATGAGCCGACCGCCGGCATGACGGTGCAGGAGACGCAAAAGACCGCCGATATCTGCAACCGCCTCAAGGGCAAACATACGATCATCGTGGTCGAGCACGATATGGGCTTCGTCAAGGCGATCGGCGACATCATCTCGGTGATGCATCAGGGCAAGCTCCTCGCCGAAGGCCCGGTCGCCGAGATCGAGAACAATCCGAAGGTCAAACAAGTCTATCTGGGATCGGTGGGGATCAGCGGTGCTTGAGCTTAAAGATCTCGAAGCCTATTACGGCAATTCGCGCGCGCTGCAGGGCGTCAATCTCACGCTCGAGACGGGCAAGTTCCTCGCCGTCCTGGGGCGCAACGGGGTGGGCAAGACCACTCTGTTCAAGGCGATCCTCGGCCTCATGGATCGCTGCGGTGGCGAGATCGCACTGTCGGGCAAACGCCTCGACCCGCTGCCGACCTTCAAGCGCGCCCATGCGGGGCTGGGTTACGTGCCGCAGGGCCGCGGCATCATCCCGACCTTCACGGTGCGCGAGAATCTGAAGCTCGGCACTTTCGCGCGCTCCGGCGGCGACAAGCGTTCCTATGACGATCTCGTCTTCGAGATCTTCCCGGTGCTCGGCGAGTTCCTCGACCGGCAGGGCGGCAATCTCTCCGGCGGCCAGCAACAGCAGCTGGCGATCGGCCGGGCGCTGTTGACGAACCCCAAGATCATCCTGCTCGACGAGCCGACCGAGGGCATCCAGCCCAATATCGTCGAGCAGATCGAGGATGCGATCATCAGGCTCAACAAGGTCCATGGCATCACCATCATCCTGGTCGAGCAGGACATCGAATTCGCACGGCGCGCCTCCGACTCCTTCGTGATCATGGAGAAGGGTCGCGTCGTGGCGGAGGGTCCCGTCAAGAACCTGACGGACAATCTCATGCACAAGCACATGGCGGTGTGACCATGGGGGCGGTGCGAATGATCAGGCAACCATCTGGGAGACGAACATGATTCATGGCGATATCGGTAGCAGCAATGACACGGTCGGCGTTGCGGTGGTCAACTACAAGATGCCGCGCCTCCATACCAAGAAGGAGGTGCTCGACAATGCCCGCAAGATCGCTGAGATGCTGGTCGGCATGAAAGTGGGCCTGCCCGGCATGGATCTGGTGATCTTCCCGGAATACAGCACCCACGGCATCATGTACGACCAGAAGGAAATGTATGAGACTGCCTCGCAGATTCCGGGCGAGGAGACCGAGATTTTCGCAGCCGCCTGCCGCAAGGCGAAAGTCTGGGGCGTGTTCTCGCTCACCGGCGAACGCCATGAGGAACACCCCAACAAGGCGCCCTACAACACGCTCATCTTGATGAACGACAAGGGCGAGATCGTGCAGAAATACCGCAAGATCATGCCCTGGGTGCCGATCGAAGGCTGGTATCCCGGCAACTGCACCTATGTGTCGGAGGGGCCGAAGGGCCTGAAAGTCAGCCTGATCATCTGCGATGACGGCAACTACCCGGAAATCTGGCGCGACTGCGCGATGAAAGGCGCCGAGCTCATCGTGCGCTGCCAGGGCTACATGTATCCGGCCAAGGACCAGCAGGTGCTGATGGCCAAGGCGATGGCCTGGGCCAACAATTGCTATGTGGCGGTTTCCAACGCCACCGGCTTCGACGGCGTCTACTCCTATTTCGGCCATTCGGCGATCGTCGGCTTCGACGGCCGCACGCTCGGCGAATGCGGCGAGGAGGAGATGGGCATCCAATATGCCCAGTTGTCCAAGTCGCTCATCCGCGACGCACGCAAGAACAGCCAGTCCAATAACCATCTCTTCAAGCTGGTGCATCGCGGCTATACCGGCATGATCAATTCGGGTGAGGGCGCACAGGGCGTCGCCAGCTGTCCCTATGATTTCTACAAGAAGTGGATCACCGATCCGGAAGGCACGCGCGAGATGGTGGAAGCCATCACCCGCTCGACCGTCGGCACCGAGGAATCGCCCATCGACGGTATCCCCAACCCGAAGACTCGCGCTCATCGTTAGAGCATCGGCCCGAAAAGTGCGAAGCGGTTTTCGGACAAGCCGATGCGTAAAAAAGCAAAGCGGGGGACCGGAGAGCGATACGGGATCGCTCTCCGGTCATCGCATGAATGGACAGAGCTACGATGGATCTGAGCAATTATCTCCTCACCGGACAGCCTTATTATCATCCCGTCGGCAATGAGGTGGCGCTGTTCGAAGCGGCCTATGCGGCGCGCCTGCCGATGATGCTGAAAGGGCCGACGGGTTGCGGCAAGACGCGTTTCATCGAGCATATGGCCTGGCGGCTCGGCAAGCCCTTGATCACCGTCGCCTGCCACGAGGACATGACGGCGTCGGATCTGGTCGGGCGTTTCCTTCTCGATGCCGAGGGCACGGTCTGGCATGATGGGCCTTTGACGCTCGCGGTGCGTCACGGCGCCATCTGCTATCTCGACGAGATCGTCGAGGCGCGCCAGGACACCACCGTCGTCATCCATCCCTTGACCGACGACCGCCGCATCCTGCCGCTCGAGAAGAAAAACGAGCTGGTCCGGGCGCATCCCGACTTCCAGATCGTGATTTCCTACAATCCCGGCTATCAGAGCGTCATCAAGGATCTGAAGGAATCGACCAAGCAGCGTTTCGCGGCACTCGACTTCTCCTATCCGGAGGCGTCGATCGAAACCGAGATCGTCGCCCATGAATCGGGGATCACACATGAGGACGCGGCGGTGCTGGTCCGGATCGCCGGGCGCACCCGCAATCTGAAAGGTCATGGGCTCGATGAAGGTGCGTCGACCCGCATGCTGGTGCAAGCGGGCCGGCTGATGAGCCGGGCCATCCCGCTGCGCGAGGCTTGCGAAGTGGCGATTGTGCTGCCGATCAGCGATGATCCCGACATGCGGCGGGCGCTGACCGAAACGATTGCCGCCTGCGTATAGGGCGTGAGCATGCTGCAGCGAGGATCGCATCGCTCTCCATCTTTTCCCCTTCTCCCGTTGCGCAGCAATGGGAGAAGGTGCCCGACAGGGCGGATGAGGGCTCTTCTGAAATACCGAGAGGCTCCGGCAAAGAGCCCTCACCCGGCCTTCGGCCACCCTCTCCCATCCTGCGGACGGGAGAGGGGGAAACCTGGATGGCTTGCGTATCCGGATTTACGCGCATGACCGACGACGGTCTCATAGACGGTCTGCTGCGCAGCGTCCGCTTCGCTCAGAGCATCGACCGGCGCACCTGGCAGAATGTGCGCGAAGTCTTTCCGGGGCCGGCTTTCGATCAGTGGATCGACGGTTTCGAACGGGTCGCGGCGAAGATCGGTGATCCCGCGGCGCCCTTCGCCTTCGCCACCGGCAGCGTCGAGGTGGCGCGGCTGCACGGCACCGACCTGGCACTCGCCACCGCCGACACCGCGGCCGGCATCGCCAAGGCGGCGGGGCCCGACGCCGCCTTGCGTTTTCTCGGCGCGCTGCCGTCAGTGGCGGCGCTGCTGGAGGAAAATGCCGCCTTGCGGATCTGGCTCCGCACCGTCGAGGAAGCGGCGACGCTGGCGCCAGCGGCCGCGTCCCTCATCATCCGCGCCTCGGGCTTCGTGCTCGGCCGGCTCAGCGTGCTTGCCTTCCGTGCCTGGGCGGCCAACGGCATCCGCCAGAGCGGCGGCGATGCCGCCAAGGCGGCGCTCTATTTCGCCGTCACCGACATGGCGACGCTGAAAGCCTTCGAGCGCGATCCGGACGATGTCGCCTTCACCGACATCGAGGCGTCGCTGCGCGCTTTCCTGATCGCTCTGTGGAAGATCCGCCCGGTGATCCGCGCGGCGAGTGTCAGGCCGGGTGGGCGGGTGATGCGGCGCGCCTCTTTCGACGGCGCCTTCATCCGCGTGCCGGAAATCTATGCCGGCTATCGCGGCGCGGCGGCGGCGGCGCATTATCATGCAGTCTTCGCCCATATCGGCGCGCATCTCAGATATGGCCGCGCGAAATTCCCGGTCGCCGCGCTGCGGCCCGTGCAACTGGCGCTGGTCGGGCTGATCGAAGATGCGCGTATCGAGGCGCTGGCCGCCGAGGAATATCCGGGTCTGCGCCGGCTGTGGTCGCGTTTCCATGTCGCCGAGCCGGGCACTGCCCTCACCGCCGAGCTCCTGATGATGCGCCTGGCACGCGCGCTGATCGATCCGGCCTATGTCGATGACGATCCGTGGATCGTCAAGGCGCGCCGGATGTTTCGCGATGCCCGCGATCAGTGGGAAGACCCCGCGATCAGCCGGCGCATCGGCGGGCTGCTCGGCAACGACATCGGCCAGATGCGTATCCAGTTCAATGCCAAGAGCCACGTAATCGAGCCGTCCTATCGCGACGACAATCTGGGGCTATGGGATTTCGGCGAGACGCCGCCCGAGCAGGCGGAAACCGCCGAGATGCTGCTCGAGGCGGTGCGTCTCAATGAGCAAGAGACGTCGGAGGGGAGCGAGCGGCGCGAGCGCGATGATAACAGTGACATTTCGGCGAACCGGGCCGGAAAGCTGACGGCTCTGCCGGAGGATGCCGGCATCCCGATCGCGCGGCGCTCCGAATGGGACCATGTCGGCGGGCTGATGCGGCATGACTGGACGACCATCCTCGAATTCAAGCCGAAGCCTTCGGCGGCCGAGGCGATCGATGCGATCCTCGCCGATCATGCCGATGTCGAGCGCCGCATCGCCCGGCTGGTGAAGGCGGCCAAGGTCAGCCGGCCGGTGCGCATGCGTCGCCAGCCGCAGGGCGACCGTCTCGATCTCGATGCCGCCATCCGGGCGATGATCGATCACCGCGCCGGTCTTCCCCCCGATACCCGCCTCTATGAGACGCAGGAGATGCGGGCGCGCGATCTCTCGGTGCTGGCCTTGCTCGACATATCGGAATCGACCCGCGACCGGGTGCGCGACACGACGACCACCGTCATCGCGCTCGAGCGGGCGGCGGCGGCGCTGCTCGCCCAGGCCATGGCCGATCTCGGCGACCCTTTCGCGCTCCATGCCTTCTGCTCGAACGGGCGCGAGGAAGTGCGCTACTACCGGGTGAAGGATTTCGCCGAAGACAATCTGGCGGTGGTGAAAGCGCGACTGGCGGGCTTGCGGGGCATGCTGTCGACCAGGCTCGGCGCCGCCCTGCGCCAGGCGGGAGCGGAGATCCAAGCCCAAGCCACGCATCGCAAGCTGGTGCTCGTCATCACCGACGGCGAACCCGCCGATATCGACGTCGCCGACAAGAGATATCTGGTCGAGGATGCCCGCAAGGCGGTGCAGGAACTGGCCCGCCAGGGCGTCGATGTCTTCTGCGTCGGTCTCGACGGTGGTGGCGAAAACTATCTGCCGCGCATCTTCGGTCCGCGCAACTATCTGATGATCAACCGGGTCGAGGCCCTTCCCGAAAAACTGCCGATGCTCTATTTCAGACTCACCATCTGATCATGCAGGACGGCAATCCTTTGAGCAGTGTCAGGCTTTATGCCGCGGAATTCCTCGGCACGGCCATTCTCGTGTTCTTCGCGGCGGGCGCGGTTATGGTCACGGCGATGCTCGGCAATCTGCCGGGACCACTGATCGCCGGTGCGGCCTCGGGGCTGGCGCTGATGATCCTCATCTGGGCGCTGCTCGATGTTTCGGGCGCGCATTTCAATCCGGCCTTGACCCTTGGGTTGGCGGCCTTCGGCGACTTCCCCAAGAAACTGGTCCCCGGCTATATCGCGGCGCAGCTTGCCGGCTCCTGTGCCGGAGCCGCTCTTCTTTATTATACGCTTGGCACGCAAGGCGGCATGGGCGCCAATCTGCCCAATCCGAGCCTCGGCCTGCCGCTTGCCGGCGCTTTCATCATCGAGTGTTTCCTGTCTTTCGTCATGATGCTGGTGATCCGCGCCGCCTTCTCCGCCGCGCCGCCGCTTCGCTCTTTCGCCGCGGTGCCGATCGGCCTCATCGTCGGCATCGAGGTCATGCTGATGGGGCCGATCGCCGGCGCCGCTATGAATCCGGCGCGCGCTTTCGGCCCGACCATGTTTCTCGGCGACTGGCGGTTCTACTGGATATATGCGCTGGGGCCCGTCATCGGCATTCTCATTGCCGGCTGGACCTGGCGCTTCTTCAAGCACTAATCGCGAAAGTCCTGCAGCAGGCTGCCGATGGAACGCAGGCAGCGCAGCGCCAGATCGAGCAGCTCGGTATGGGCGTGCGTGTCGGGTGCGATCGCATAGACCGGGCGGCGGATCTCGGGTGCGTTCTCGACGGGCGAGATATGGCCGCTCGCGATCCAGGGCGCCGCAAGGCTCCAGGGCAGATAGCCCGCGGCGCGCTGGTCGAGAAGATAATTCAGGCCGAGGACCGCCGGACCGATGGTGATGGCCGGCGTCGGCAGATCGGGATAGGCCTCCCGGTGAGCCGAGCGCAATTCGTCGTCCCAATCGAGATTGACATAATGGCTGTGCCAGTCGTCGATGATCTCCTTGTGGCAGACAAGGACCAGGCGTTCGTCGAACAAGGTCTCGACCAGGAGACCGGGCCGGCGGCGCGGAATGAACACCACGCCGAGATCGAGCAATCCCTCAGACAGGCGTTCGATGATGTTGTCGGAATGGCTGCCTTCGAGCCTGACCGCCACGTCGGGCGCCCGCTCGCGCATCGAGGACAGCCACGGACGCAGCAGGCTGCTCCACAGGCTGGCCGGGCCCCCTAAGCGGAATATGGTTTGAAAACCTTGCGGCAGGGCGATTTCCTGGCGCGCCTGCTCCCATGAGCTCAGGATCGCCAGGGCATGGGCCTCGAGCCGGAGGCCCGCCGGGGTCAGGTCGGCGCCTTCGCGTCCGCGCAGGAAAAGCGGCTGGCCGAGCTGTTCCTCGAGCGCCCTGATCCGCGCCGAGACGGTCGATTGCGTGACATTCAGCCGGCTGGCGGCCAGGCTGAAACTGCCGGTCGCCACCACCTCCACAAAGCTACGCAACTGGTCGGCATTCATGGCGATCCCGTTCGATTGAGATTTCCGATAGCAACTATTCGAAAAATTTGCTTGCAAGATCAAGACCACTTCAGGGACCATCGCCTACTTACCGACAGATAGAAGCGTCCAGGGAGCCCCGTCCATGACCCGTCCTCGCGACCATGACTACTTGCCCGTCCTCAAGCGCGATCTCGCTGACGGGAAGGTGAGCCGGCGCAGCTTCCTGCGCACGGCCACTTTGCTGGGCCTTTCGGCGACGGCGGCCTATGCCTTCGCCGACAAGGTGACGGGGGACTCAAGTGAGGCCGTGGCGCAAGACACGAAGCCCAAGGGCGGGACCTTGCGAATCAGCACGACGGTCTATGACGTCAAATCGCCGGCCATCGCTTCCACCACCGCCCATCCGCTCATCTATTCGCAAGTGGTCGAATATCTGACCAAGACCGGCGCCGACAATGTCACGCGGCCGCATCTCCTCAAATCCTGGGAGCCGTCCGCCGACCTCAAGACCTGGACGCTCCATCTGCGCGACGACGTCAAGTGGCACAGCGGGCGGCCCTTCACCGCCGATGATGTGGTGTGGAACCTGACGCGGCTCCTGAGTGACGAGGTCGGCTCCTCGGTGCTGGGGCTGATGGAAGGCTACATGCTCAACAGCATCGATACCGGCAAGGTCGACGACAAGGGCAAGAAGATCATCCGCCACGAATTGTGGGACCCGAAGGCGATCGAGAAGGTCGACGACAAGACGGTGCGCCTCAATCTCAAAGCCCCGCAGCTGGCGGTGCCGGAGCATCTCTTCCATTATCCGGCCGTCATGCTCTATCCGGAAGAGAAAGGCGTCTTCGGTCCGGGAGCTGTCGGCACCGGCGCCTTCACGCTGAAGGAGCTCAATGTCTCGCGCAATGCGGTGCTGGAGGCGAAGCAAGGCTATTGGGGCGAGGGGCCCTATCTCGACCGCATCGAATTCATCGATGTCGGCGGCAATGAGCAGGCGATCGTCAATGCGCTGATCTCAGGGCAAGTCGATGGCGCCTTTCAGATCCTGCCCGACTTCTATCCGCTGCTGAAGGACAATGCCGCCCTGCAATATTACCAGGTCACCACTGCCGACAGCTCGGTGGTGCGCATGAATCTCAAGAACAAGCCATTCGACGATGCGAAGGTCCGCCAGGCCTTCCGGCTGGCGATCGATCCGGTCAAGGCCAACCAGATCACCTTCGGCCAGTTCAGCACGCCGGCCGAACATCATCATGTCTCGCCGATCCACCCCGATTACGCCAAGCTGCCGGAGCCGGTGCGCGACGTCGAAAAAGCCAAGGCGCTGCTCGCCGAGGCGGGCTACAAAGACGGGGTCGATGTCGAGCTGGTCATCCAGCAGAATCCGCCACATCACTTACGCAATGCCACCGCGCTCACCGAGATGTGGAAGGAGGCAGGCATTCGCGCCGCCATCAAGGTGGTACCCAACCCGCAATATTGGGATGTCTGGATGACGGCGCCGCTCGGCATGACGGTCTGGGCGCATCGCCCGCTCGGCGTCATGAACCTGGCGCTCGCTTATCGCTCCACCGCGGCCTGGAACGAAAGCGCCTTCGCCAGCCCCGAATTCGACAAGCTGCTCGACGAAGCGGAAGCTGTTCCCGATCCCAAGGCGCGCAGCGTGAAGATGGCCGAGATCGAGGCGCTGATGCAGCGCGAAGGCCCGATCGTCCAGACCTATTGGCGCAACCTGATCTCTTTCTACGACAAGAAGGTGGTGGGCTTCGCCATGCATCCGACCTACATGGTCTTCTGCAACGAACTGGCGATCAAAAGCTGAAGTTTCCCTTCTCCCGCTCTTTCCTGTTTTCCCCTTCTCCCGTTGCGCAGCAATGGGAGAAGGTGCCCGACAGGGCGGATGAGGGCTCTTTGCCGAGTATGACGTCAATATATGAAGTAGCTGATCGAACTCCTGTGAATCGGAACATCCTAAGAGCCCTCACCCGGCCTTCGGCCCCCCTCTCCCATCCTTACGGACGGGAGAGGGGGAAAGCCTGCGATGCCGATGCAAGTTCTCTCCGATGATCCGCTTCCTCCTGCGCCGCATCGGCCAGTTCATCGTCACCTTTCTCGCGGCATCGTTCCTGCTCTTCGCGGTGACGGAGTTCTCGCCAGGCACCGTGGCGTCCAAGATCCTCGGCCCCTATGCGGTCTCATCTCAGGTCGATCTCCTCACCGAGAAGCTGCGCCTCGATGACCCGCTGCTGGTGCGGTATCTGCGCTGGCTCGGCATCGTTTCGGGCGTCGTCGAGAATCCGCTCGGTGATCCGGCGATCGGGCTCGGCCTCAGCGATCCGCGCGGCAACCGTTATGTCGGTAATTTCGGCTATTCGCTGATGCTGAAGGAGCCGGTCGTCGATGTGGTGGGGGAGCGCATCGGCTACACGGCACTGCTCACGCTGTTGGCCATCCTCGTCATCGTACCGGTGTCGCTGGCGGCTGGCGTCGCCGCCGGCGTCAGTCCGGGAAAGCCCGTCGACCGCATCCTGTCGATGGGCGCCGTCATCCTCACGTCGCTGCCGGAATTCGTCGTCGCCGTGGCGCTGCTGCTTGTCGGTGTCGTGTGGCTCGGCCTGTTGCCGGGCACCAGTCCGATGACGCAAGGCGGACGCTGGCCCCTGAGCCTGCAACTCGTCCTGCCGGTCGGCGTCCTTGTCATCGCCTCGGCCAGCTATGTGCTGCGCATCGTGCGCGCCTCGGTCGCCGACACGATGCGCAAGCCCTATGTGCGCACCGCCCTGCTCAAAGGCCTCAAGCGCCGCGACATCATCCTCCATCACGTGCTGCGCAATGCGATGATCCCGCCGATCACCGTCATCCTGCTGCAGATCAACTGGCTGCTCACTGGCGTCGTGGTGGTCGAATCGATCTTCGCCTATCCGGGCGTCGGCTCGCTCCTGTTGCAGGCGGCGCTGTTCGGCGACATCTATCTCGTCCAGGCCCTGACACTGCTGGCGCTCGTGGTGGCGGTCGGCACGCAGTTGATCGGCGATCTCTGCTATCTGGCGCTCGATCCCAAGATCAAGCTCGGATGACGATGATGCGCACCATCCTCCGCCGCTTCTCACGCTCACCATCGGCCCTGATCGGCGTGACGCTGATCCTTCTCTGGGGTCTCGTGGCGCTGCTGGCGCCGCTCATCGCGCCCTATGATCCAAGCGCCATCGATTTCGCGGCCGCCGCCGATCCGCAACCTTCATGGGCCCATTGGCTCGGCACCGACAGCAGTGGGCGCGACATCCTCTCGCGCCTGATCTGGGGGGCGCGCACGACCTTCACGGTGGTGCCGCTCGCGGTGCTGAGCGCCTTCACCGCCGGCATTCTGCTCGGCGTGCCGGCCGGCTATTTCGGCGGCTGGTTCGATGCGCTGGTGAGCCGGGTTTCGGATGTCATTCTCGCCTTCCCGGCGCTCATCATCTACATCATCCTCATCACCGCGCTCGGGCCCTCGCTCCTCAACATCATCATCGCGGTGACACTTGCCTATGCGCCAGGCGTGAGCCGCATCGCGCGCGGCATCACATTGGCTCTCCGTGAGCAGGATTATGTGGCGGCGGCACAGGCGCGGGGCGAGTCGAGTCTCTACATCATGTTTGCCGAAATCCTGCCCAATGCACGGGGACCGCTCATCGTCGATCTCTGCCTGCGCGCCGGCTATACGGTCATTCTCACCGGCACGCTCGGATTCCTGGGCTTGGGCCTGCCGCCGCCGACGCCCGACTGGGGCGGCATGGTGGTCGAAAGCGCGCATCTGCTGCCGATCGCCTGGCACATGGCGGTGTTTCCCTGCGTCGCTATTGCCAGCCTTGTGATCGGCTGTAATCTGCTCGCCGACGGCTTGCGCAAGGAGGGGCTCAGATGAGCGCACCTCTTCTCGTCGTCGACAATCTGCATATCGTCTATCGGGGCGATAAGGGCGACGTCACCGTCGTCCAGGACTTTTCGCTGACGCTGGGTTCGGCTGAGACCTACGGGCTGGTGGGCGAGTCGGGCTCAGGCAAGTCGACCGCGGCCTTCGCGCTGCTGGGCTATCTCGCCGAAGGCGGCCGCATCGTCTCGGGCAGCATCAAGGTGAACGGCACTGAAATCACGACGCTCGACGAAGAGGGCCTACGGCATCTGCGCGGCGGTGACATCGCCATGGTCTATCAGGAGCCGGCGAGCGCGCTCAATCCGGTGCTCACCATCGGCCGGCAACTGGTCGAGGCGAGGTTGGCCCATCGCCCGGGCAGCAAGGCGCAGGCGCTGGCCGATGCCGCAGACATGCTGACGAAAGTGCGTATCGGCGATGTTCAGGCGATGCTGCGGCGTTATCCGCATCAATTGTCCGGCGGTCAGGCGCAGCGTGTGGTCATCGCCATGGCGCTCCTCGCCGAGCCGAAGCTTCTGGTGCTGGATGAGCCGACGACCGGCCTCGATGCGACAGTGGAAGCCGGCGTCGTCGATCTCATCGGCGAGCTTGCCCAGAAGATCGGCATGGGACTGCTCTATATCTCGCATAATCTTGCGCTGGTCGGGCGCATCTGTGAGCGGGTCGGCGTGATGTATGCCGGGCGCATCGTCGAGGAGGGACGCGTCCGCGATATATTCGGCCAGCCGCGGCATCCTTATACGCAAGCGCTCATCGCCTGCCGTCCCTCCGCCATGGAAGAAACGGCGAGCCGCCGCCTCACCGCCATTCCCGGACAGCCGCCGGCGCCCGGCCAACGCATCGACGGTTGCGCCTTCGCGCCGCGTTGCCCGCATGTCGTGCCGGGGCGTTGCGATCAGACCGCGGCCATCGCCGTGAAGACTGTCGCCGGCAACCACTTTGTGCGCTGCGCCCGGGCGGATGGCGGCCTGGCGATCGCCGCCGTGGCTAGCGTGGCGGAAACGCGGCCATCGCCCGGCCCCGAGGTGATCCGCATCGAGCATCTGAGCAAGGCCTATCTGCCACGCAACGCCTTCGGTCTGGCGCGCCAGGTGGATCTGGCGCACTTGCCCAAGGCCAATGACGATATCTCGCTCTCGGTCCTACAATCCGAGATCCTCTCGGTGGTGGGCGAATCGGGCTCCGGCAAATCGACGCTCGCCCGCATCCTGATCGGCCTCGAAGAGGCGAGTGAAGGCCGGGTCCTGCTGCTCGACCAGGATGTCGCGCGGCGCCGGGCGTGGCGACGCCCTCGGTCCCTGCTGCGGGCGCTGCAGATGGTGTTCCAGAACCCGGACAGCACGCTCAATCCCTCGCACAAGGTCGGCGCCATCATCGGGCGCGCCGTCAAACGCCTGGGACAGACCCAAAGCAGGCAGGCAGTCACGGCGCGGGTCGATGAGCTGTTGGCGCAAGTGCAGTTGCCACAGAGCTTCGCCGGCAAATATCCGCATGAACTGTCGGGCGGACAGCGCCAGCGCGTCGGCATCGCGCGGGCTTTCGCCGGCAAGCCGGATATCATCATCGCCGACGAGCCGGTCTCGGCCCTCGATGTCTCGGTGCAGGCGGCGATCGTCAATCTCCTGCTCGACATGCAGCGCGAAGCCGGCACCACTTTCGTCTTCATCAGCCATGACCTCGCTTTGGTGCGCCACATTTCCGACCGCGTGGTGGTGATGTTCGGCGGCCGCATCATGGAAATGGGCCGCCCGGCCGAGATCTTCGCGCCGCCCTATCATCCCTATACCGAGGCGCTGCTGCAGGCGGCGCGTGAGGGACGGCGCAAGGTGCCGGCATTCGATCCGGCGCCGCCGCCCCGGACCGGGTGCCGTTATGCCGGCCGCTGCCCGCGCCGCATCGACGGCCTGTGCGAGATCAAGGAGCCGCCGCGCCAGGCGACGCAAGGCGGCCACGTCATTTTCTGCCATTTATCCTGGGAGCAGTTCGGCGCTGCCCAGACATTCAGTGAAGGAGACTAATCATGCGCCAGGCTCATTTGCGCGGCCGCGGGCCCCATCTGCCACCTCTGGACAAGGTCCGGCAGTACGACGTCGAACCGGGTTATGTCGCCTTCACCATGCCGGTGCCGAAAAGACTGCGCGTCATTGTCGGCGAGACGGTCGTCGCCGACACAGTCAATGGCGTGATCCTGCATGAATCGGATCATATCCCGGTCTATTATTTCCCCTTGCGCGACATCCGCACCGATCTGATGTCGGCCAGTGGACAGTTGACCGTCGATCCCTTCAAGGGCGAGGCGCGTTATTATTCGCTCAAGCTCGGCGATGAGACGATCTCCGACTTCATGTGGCGTTATGCGGCGCCCGGCCGCAGCGGACCAGATATCGGCGATCATGCTAGCTTCGATTGGGAGAAAGCGCGCTGGTTCGAGGAGGATGAGGAGATCTTCGTCCATCCGCGCGATCCATTCCGCCGCGTCGACACGCTGCCGTCGAGCCGGCGCGTCGAAATCTTTCTCAATGGCGAGCGTATCGCCGATTCACGGGCTGCCGTCTTCCTGTTCGAGACCGGCCTGCCGACGCGTTATTATCTGCCGCTCTCCGATATCAAGCGCGATTTCCTGACCCTCAGCGATACAAAGAGCCGCTGTCCCTATAAGGGCATCGCCAGCTACTACCATGCGACGGTGAAGGGAAGGCACTATCCCGATCTCGCCTGGTATTACCCGGAACCCGTGCATGAAAGTGCGAAGATCAAAGGCCTCGTTTCCTTCGCCAATGAATTCGTCGACCGGGTCCTGGTGGATGGCGTCGAGCAGCCACGGCCCGTCACCTCCTTCTCGCATGGCTCGGACCGTGGCGCCGCGCATCCTTTGTCTACATCGTCGTGAAGGCGCAAATTTAGTGGATCCCGACTTTCGTCGGGATGACGGATGTTTGCCTGCTTAGCCGAGCCGGCGCGAAAGCTTCTGCGCGGCGGCGATGACGGCGGCGATCAACTGGTCGCGATTGGGTTTGGCGAGGCGTTGCTCGGGCGCGGCGATGCTCAAGGCGGCGATGCAGCGCCCGGCGGCATCGATCACTGGGGCGGCGACGCAGCCCGCATGCTCATTGGTCTCGTTGATCTCGGTCGCATAGCCCTGGCGGCGGAACTTGCGGATCTGGGCGATGAGCTTGTCGACCTCGACCGGGGCCCGCCCGGTCGGTGACGGACGGATCGTCGCGGTGAGCAGCTTGGTCAGCGCGGCATCATCCATGTCGGAAACGAGCAGGCGGCCGGCCGCCGCCCAGTTGACCGGCACGCGCGAGCCGACATGGCTGATGATGCGCAACGGGCGGATGCCTTCTTCCTTGAACAGCACCATCATCATGTCGTTCTCGAACACCGAGAGCTGCACCGTCTCGCCGGTCTCGTCGCGCAATTCGGCGGCGATGCGGCTGCCGTCGCGCAGCAGATCGACGTGGCTCTTATAGGCCATGCCGAGCTCATAGAGGCGGCGGCCGAGGAACAGCCCGGCGCCTTTGCCGGCCGCTTCCAGATAGTCGCCGTCCGACAGAGTGCGGACCAGCTCATAGGCGGTCGATTTTGGGATGCCCAGATCGGCAATGATCTGCGCCACCGTCACCGGCTGGTTGTGCTTCAGCACGAGCTCGAGGATGTCGAGGGCGCGGCGCACGCTGCGCGAGCCGGCATTGTCGTCCGAGCCGGCGCCGTTCTCCGTCTCGCGAGGGGTTTTCAAGGCTTGAGTCTCCGCGGTAATGCGCTTAAGCGTAGTTTAGAATACTGTACCTCATTCCGCATTTCTGGACAAGCAAACATGAGCTATGTCGAGCTGAACGCCGTCAAGAAACGCTATGGCGATACGGATATCATCCATGGCGTCGATCTCAAGATCGAGAAGCAGGAATTCGCCGTGCTGGTCGGGCCTTCGGGCTGCGGCAAGTCCACGCTGCTCCGGATGATCGCCGGGCTCGAGGACCTGCAGGACGGCACCATCCATATCGGTGGCGAGCGGGTGGACGACCTGCCGGCGGCCGAGCGCGGCATCGCCATGGTGTTCCAGTCCTATGCGCTCTATCCGCATATGACGGTGTTCGAGAACATGGCCTTTGGCCTGCGCATCGCCAAGACGGCGAAGGAGGAGATCCGCGAGCGGGTCGAGCGGGCCGCCGCCATCCTGCAGATCTCGCCCATCCTGGGACGGCGGCCGCGTGAATTGTCGGGCGGGCAGCGCCAGCGCGTCGCCATCGGCCGCGCCATCGTGCGCGAGCCGAAGGTGTTTCTGTTCGATGAACCTTTGTCCAATCTCGACGCCAAGCTCCGGGTGCAGATGCGGGTGGAGCTGACGCGCCTCCATCGCGAGCTCAAGGCGACGATGATCTATGTCACCCATGACCAGGTCGAGGCGATGACCATGGCCGACAAGATCGTGGTGCTCAATCAGGGCCGGATCGAGCAGGTCGGCCGTCCGCTCGATCTCTATCGCAAGCCGAACAACCGCTTCGTCGCCGGTTTCATCGGCTCGCCGGCGATGAATTTCCTCAAAGGCACGATCGCCGGCAGCTCGATCAAAGGCACCGAGGTCCTTTTGGGCAACGGCCAGTCGGTCACCGTCGGGCGCATATCCGCCACGGCGCGTCAGGGCGCCGACGTCATGCTCGGCATCCGCCCCGAGGACCTGCATGTGGCGGGCGATGGTGACGCGATGCTCGAAGGCCGTGTCTTCGCGGTCGAGCGCCTCGGCAATGAAACCTATGCCTATCTCGACGTGCCGGGTTCGAGCGAGTTCGCCGCCCATGCGGCCGGCGATATCGAAATCCAGGCCGGCGACGACATGAAGGTTGGCCTCATCGCCGGCAAGTGTCACCTGTTCGATGGCGAGGGTCGGGCTTTCGAGGCGGTCTAGCAAGCATCCTCACGCTGAGGTGGCCGCGCAGCGGCCCTCGAAGCGTCCATCAGGATAGTGTCGGACTGTTGCGAGACACGCTTCGAGGCTCGCTTTGCTCGCACCTCAGGGTGAGGGAAGTGTTACGACCCCGCCTTGCTTGTCTTGCTCGACGAGACCTGGCTGGCGCTACGCAGGCGTTGCAGCAAGGCGCGCGAGGGATGGCCGTCGGCGAGCAGGCCTTCGCGCTTCTGGAATTTGATGATGGCGAGGCGTCCCGTGGGGCTCAGTATGCCGTCGGATTTGCTCGCATCATAACCTTTGTCCGCCATCAGATCCTCGAGCTCGCGGCGCTCCTCGCGCGTCAACGGCATCATGTCGGCCGGCCAGGCCTGCACGAAGTCGGCGCCGCCCTCGATGCGGTCGGCCAGATGCGCCACCGCAAGCGCATAGGAATCGGCGTTGTTGTAGCGCTTGATGACCTCGAAATTCTTGAGCACCAGGAAGACCGGGCCATTGCCGCCGGCCGGCTGATAGAAACGCGCCGCTTCGGTCGTCTGCGGCAAGGGCTTGCCGGTGATGCGGGTGATGCCGAGCTTCGACCAGTCGCGCAAGGTCATGCTGGCATTCTTCTTCCACACCTTGCCGAAGTCGAAACCAGTCGGAAGCTTCACCTCATAACCCCAGTCGCCGCCGCGCCGCCACCCCTTCTCCTTCAGGAAGTTGGCGGTGGAGGCGAGCGAATCCGGCACCGAATTCCACAGGTCCTTGCGCCCGTCGCCATCCTGGTCGACGGCGTAGGTGAGAAAATTGGACGGCATGAACTGAGTCTGGCCTATGGCGCCGGCCCATGATCCGGTCATCTGCGATTTCTTGGCATGGCCGTCGCGGATCATTTCCTCGGCGGCCGAGAGCTCGGCGCGGAAATAGTCGGAGCGATGGCCGCCATCGGCGAGTGCGGCGAGTGAGCCCAGCACATTATGGTCGCCCATGTTCTTGCCGAAATTGGACTCGATGCCCCAGATGGAAACGAGCGTGTCGGCGGGAACGCCGTATTTCTTCTCGATGGCGGCGATCGTGTCCTTCCACTCGGCCGCCTTTTCCTGGCCGGTGGCGATGCGCCGCGCCGAGACCCGGAGCTTGATATAGTCTTCGACGCTGGAGAGCACTTCCGGCTGGCTGCGCGCCAGATCGAGGACGCTCTTATAGGAGCTGGTCCACAGCGAGGCGACGAACCGGCCGAGATTGCCGGGGCCGTACATATATAATGTGAGGCTGGAGACGAGAGTCAGCACCGTCGCGAAACACAGCGCGCCGGTCTTCCACGACCTCAATCTGGGCCACTTCCTCTTCGCCATTGTCCCTCCATTAACGGCGAATATGATTAAAATAAGGATACCAATCGCAACACTTTACTGATCACGATCTTGTCAGCCGGATGTCCTCTAAGTTGCTGATTGCACTTAGAAGTTTCCCTTTACGTCTTGGGTGGGGCGAACACCGTGACGGCCTTGGCCCGGATCCGGAAGGTCGCCGGCGTCTCGCTGACGATCTCGCCATCGGCATTGATGTCATGCGGCCTTTTGGTCCGGATCACCAGGTCGGTGGCCGAAAAGGCCCGCACCTTGCGCCAGTGCCCCTGGGTGCCCCGGCGCAGCGACGGCGCCAAAGCCAGCAATTCCCACCAATGGTCGATCTCGAGGCTGTAGACGTCGAGCCGGCCGTCATCGGGGGCGGCATCCTTCTCGACCGTCATGCCGCCGCCATAGAAGCGGCCATTGCCGACGCTGATCTGCACCGTCTTGACCCGCTCGATCGTGCCGTCATGGTCGATCTCGACGGTGAAGGGCCGGCTTTGGCGCAGGAGGTTGAAGGCGGCGAGCGCATAACCGAGCGTGCCCCAGCGCCGTTTCGCTTCGGCGGTCAATTGGCGCGCCAGAGCGGCGGAAAAGCCGATGCTCGCCACATTGAAGAAGAAATGGCCGTTGACCTCGCCCAGATCGACGGGACGGCGATGGCCGTCGATGATGATCTGCGCGGCGCGTGCCAGGTCGCGCGGCACGCCGATGGTGCGGGCGAAATCATTGGCGGTGCCGAGCGGCAGCACGCCGAAAGGCAGCTGTGTCTCCTGGAGGGCGGCCGCGGCGCTGTTGAGCGTGCCGTCGCCGCCGCCGAGGATCACCATGTCGACAGTCTTCGCCTCGGCGCGGATATCATCGCTCAGCGAGCGGCTGACGTCGCGCTCGATCGTCTCGATGCCGGCGTCGTTGAGACGCTCGATTGCGGCCCGCAAGGACTGGCCGCCGCGGCGCGCCCGCCGGTTCGCGAAAATCAGGGCACGGGACTTCGGCACGGCAACTCCGGATCGGGGTGAGTGGGCCGGATGCTCTATGGTCGGGGCAAGGCGGATATGTGGCAGGAAACCAGCTAGGCCGGCAACGCGCGGCCTTCGCCGTCAAGGCTTGAAATGGGTCCCGTCGGCGTAAAGGCCTGAAACCGCAGCGTCGTCGCCAGCTCGTCGCCCGGATTGAGCGTGAGCAGCGTGCCGCCCGCCTGCTTCGCCTTGGCGAGGCCCCAGGCCGGCCAGGTCGTGTTGGGCTCGATGCCGATGAGGTGGGCGCGGTTGAGCCAGGGCTCATCCGGGTTGCCGGCGAGCTCATACCACAGCCAGGCGCAGGGAAAACGGGCCTCGTCCCAGGACAGAGCGACGGCCACCTTGTTATCGAGGCGGCGCACCGCGATCCAGGCGTCGTCGTCGAAATCGGTCAGATAGGCAAGGCTCGCCATCGGCTCCCGCGGCCGGCTCAGATCATAGGGACCGGTCTTGCCGGCGACGATCGGCCATCGGCCTTCGGCGCCGAGCGCCAGGGGATTGGCGGCCATGTCATGGCTCGTGCAGACCGTCGCTTTGCGGGCGCTCGAGGTGATCTCGATCGGGCCGGCAAGGAGATCCGTGCCCAAGGTCGGATGATGACCCCACATGACCTCGATCGGGCGGGTACCGGTCATCTGGAGTTGCTCGGTCAAAATCAGCAGATCACCGGCGAGGCGCATTTCGCGCCGCATGGTCACCGGCACGACGTCGAAACGCCGTGAGAGGACGATGCGGTCGGTGGCGCTTGCGACCACGTCCCACGGGGTGACGGCGCCTTCGCCATGAAAGCCGTGGAATGCCCCGTCGAAATCGCAGGCATCGCCGGCATTGGGAAAGAGCAGGGGCCAGCCGCCGGTAAAGCGGGTCAGGAATTCCGGCTCGTGGCGCGCGGCGCCACTGGCGATCGGTTGATCCGTCACCGGCCAGGGCACTTCACCCAGCACATCGAGGCCGCTTGCCTTGACGGTGATGCGGGTGATGCTGCCGCCGACTTGCGGTGTGACCGCGACCTGGAGCTCGGTGTTTTCGAGGATGATCATTTGATGGCTCCGGCCATGAGACCACGGATGAAATGTTTCTGGAAAGCGATATAGAGAATGAACATCGGAGCGCTGGCGATCACCATGCCGGCCATGGTCAAGGGCACCTGGTTGTTGTAGCGGCCCTGGAAGACGCTGATGCCGGCCATCAGCGTCCGCTTGGCATCTTCCTGCAGGAAGATGATCGCGATCAAAAGGTCATTCCAGACATAAAGCGAGTTCACCACCACCAGCGTCACCAGGGCCGGCAGCGACAATGGCAGCACGATCTTCCACAGAATCAGAAGGTCGCCGGCGCCGTCGAGCTTCGCCGATTCGAACAATTCCTTCGGCACGGTGCGGAAGAAGGTGGTGAGCAGATAGACCGAGAACGGCGTGATCAGGCCGGCATAGATGATGATGGCGCCCTGATAGGTGCTGATCAGATCGAGCTGGGTATAGAGCACGAAGAGCGGCACGATCATGACCACCGGCGGCACTGCCATCAGCGAGGTGCTGAGCGCCAGGAGCGTCTCGCGACCCTTGAATTCCATGCGGGCGATGGCATAGGCGGCGAGGCAGGAGACCACGATGCTGAGCGCCACCGACCCCGCCACCAGGATGAAGCTGTTGAGCATCCAGGCAAGAAACGGGCTGTCGACGAGCACGGCGCGGAAATTGTCGAGGATCGGCGCGTCGGGCAGGCCGAGCTTGTCGATCGCATATTCCTCTTCGCTCTTCAGCGCCGTCATGATCATGTAGAAGGTCGGCACCAGCGCGACGAAGGAGGCGATCAGGAGCACGGCCTGCTTCAGCGCGTCGCCGAGAGCCATCTGCGTGCGGGCGCGCCGTCTCCTGTCTTGAGCGGTAGTCTCGGCCATGGTCATGCCTCCTCTTCGCGAACCCGGCGGCGGGCGCGGAACATCGGGAAGATGAGCAGCACCGAGACCAGGAACAGCAGCACCGAGGCCGCCGCCGCGATGCCGGGCAGGCTGGTGCGGATCAAGGCGTTGAAGATGTAGAATTCGATGACCATGGTGGCGGTGCCAGGCCCACCGCGACCGCCGCCCACCACATAGACATAAGAGAATACGGCGGCGAGAATGGTGATGACCGAGACCACGACATAGAACTCGATGACGCCGCGCATCTGCGGCAGGATGATGTGCCAGACGCGCTGCCACCAATTGGCGCCTTCGAGACGCGCCGCCTCCAGCATCGATTCATCGAGGCTCAGAAGCCTTGCGAGGAAGAGGATGATGCCGAGCGCCGATTCGCGCCAGACGATCAGGATCATCACCGTCCACAGCGCCACATCGGAGGAGCCGATCCAGTCGAGCGCCAGAAAATCGAGGCTCAGCCAGCGCAGCACCTCGTTGACGGGTCCGGAGAACTGGAACATGCGCTTCATCACCACCGCGATGATCGGGATGGCGAGCACGAAAGGCACGAAGACGATGATTCGGTAGAGCCGCCAGCCGGCGATGCGCTCATACAGTAGGATGGAAATGAGGAGCGAGATCACCACCATGGCGGGGATGGCGAGCAGAAGCTGGATATTGTGCAGCACCGATTCCCAGAACAGCGACTGGCCGAGGATCAATTCGTAATTGCGCAGGCCGATCCACGGCCCGTCGACGCCGCGCACCAGCTTGAAGCTGAATTCGAAGATGCGCAGCAGGGGATAGCCGAAGACGAAAGCCAGCAGCAGGATCAGCGGCAGCACATAGAGATAGGGCTTGAGCTTCTGGCTTTGTGATGCGGTCATACTGGGTGCGCGCTCATATTTCCAGTTTTCCCCCTCGCCCGTTGCGCAGCAATGGGAGAGGGTGGCCGAAGGCCGGGTGAGGGCTCTTAGAAAATCGTAGCTCTCACAGAAGAGCCCTCATCCGCCCTTCGGGCACCTTCTCCCACGCGTACCGCGCGGGAGAAGGGGAAACCCAGGGAGGTTTTTCAGATTACAACGGCGCCGACAGGTCGAGCGCCCATTTGCGGTAGTTCTCGACCATGTCGGGGTTGAACTCGCGCCATTCCTTGGCGGTGTTGGAGGCGAGCTCGCCCGCCTGCTCGCCGGTCATCGAGCCCTGGACGATCTGCTGTCCGGTCGGGATGGCGGCGCGCTCATAGAACTGGCCAGGCACCAGATTGGTCACGTTGGAGATATTGGGTTTCAGGCCCCAATTCTCCCACAGTCCACGCACCGAAGGATCGGCGATGACGCTGGTGTCGAAGTTCTTGTTGGACGGGATCCAGCCGGTCGCATCCCAGAAGGCCTTCAGCCGTTCCGGTGAATGGAGATATTCGAGGAACGCGGCGGCCGCCTTCGGGTCCTCGGCATTGGTCGAGATACCAAGACCCTGCACATCGACCACCGGCACGCCGGCGAGCTTGCCCTTGCCGAAGACCGGCATGGTCATGTAGCCGATCTTGCCGCCGGTCGCCTTGCTGTCGGCCGGTAGCCTGGTGCCGATCGACTGGCCGATGGCGAGCTTGCCGGCGGCGACGAGATCGATACCCGGATAGAGCTCGAGCGAGGACATGTCCTTGTTGAGATAGCCGCGCGTCTTCAGTTCCGCGAGCTTGGTCCAATGCTCATGATACTTCGGATCGCGGAAATCCTTCTCGCCGATGAAGAGCTCCACCGCTTCGCCGAGCGTGTCGAGATTCTGCGGCAGCGAGTGGGTGATGTACCATTCGCTCCAGTAACCGTCCTGGATGCCGCCGCCCAGAGGCTCGATGCCGGCGGTTTTGAGCTTCTCGCAGGCGGCGAGCAGCGCATCCCAGGTGGCGGGCGGCGCTTCCGGATCGAGGCCGGCCTTTTCGAACAGCGTCTTGTTGTAGCACCAGAACATCGGCAGCGGATACCAGCCGACGCGGTAGATATCGCCGCCGAAGCGGCTGAGCGCGGTCGGGTTGGAGGCGGTGAGCACCTCGTCGCTCACCAGACCTTTCAGGCCCTTCAGATAGCCGAGCCACACGCTTTCCATGTGATAGACGCCGTTCCAGAGATACTGGATATCGGGCGCTTTGCCGGCGGCGGCGGCCGTCTGGAACTGCGAGATCACCACGGCGGTGTCCTGCAGCATCGGCTTGACGGTCGCTTCCTTGTAGCCGGCGATCGAGCTGTCGACGAATTTCTGCAGGCCGGGCAATTCCTGCTCGCCCCACCACCACATATCGAGCGTCTTGTCTTGCGCTTGCGCGGCGAAGGCAGGAAGAAGGCCCGAGAGCGCCGAGCCCGCGCCCAGCATGGCCGAATTCTTCAGGAGATCGCGACGCGAGAGGTATCTTCTGTTGTTCATTGTCTGCCCTTCCCTGTTTCCACTTATGACTGCATCTTATCAGAATGTGCTCATCAGGCCGCCGTCGACCACGAGAAGCTGGCCGGTCATGTAGCGGCAATAGTCGGAGGCGAGGAACACCACGGTGCCGGAGACATCCTCAGGTTGACCGCTGCGGGCCAAGGGGATCTTGCGCCGGGTGATGTACCATTCGATGTAGTCCGGCGTCGTCGTCTCGTCGACGCCATTGACCACCGACATCGGCGTCACCATGAAGCCCGGCGCCACCGAATTCACCAGGATGTTGTAGCGGCCGAGCTCGACCGCCATGGATTGTGTATAGGCGATGATGCCGCCCTTGGCCGCGTTATAGGGGCCGCAATCGCCGCTCGAGGCAAAACCCTGGATCGAGGCGATGTGGATGATGCGGCCGTCGCGCTGCTTCACCATATGCGGCGCCACCAGCTTGCTGCCCATATAGACGGCTTCGAGATTGATGGTGATGGTGCGCCGCCATTCCTCCAGCGTGTCGGTGAGAATGGTGCGGGTCGGCGGGTTGATCGCCGCATTGTTGACCAAGACGTCGATGCGGCCATGGCGCGCGGCGACATCGGCGACGATCTCGTCATAGCGGTCATAATCGGTGACGTCGAGCGTGTGCGCCTCGGCGCGGCCGCCCGCGTCGGCGATTTCCTTGGCGACGGCGGCGGCCGTATCGGGATTGCGCTCGAGCAGGATGGCGACGGCGCCTTCCTTGGCCATCTCACAGGCGATGGCGCGGCCGAGCCCCTGGCCCGCGCCGCTGACGAGGCAAATCTTGTCGGCGAGCAAGCCCATCGCAGTTTTCCGTAATGTTGGACCTTGATCTGAGATATCGGAAGTCACTATAGTCAGGGCCGACAGAGCGTCAAGGGGCGGGCGCCGCCGGTCCATGGCCGCTGCGCTTCTCCTCACTCCCTCCCGCACCAGCTCCAGGATCATCGCCATGCCGACTACGACGAGCCGTCTCACGCCGACCAGTGTCGGTTATGCCTTCGATCATCCCGAAGCGGTGGCCTGGGGGCCGGATGGCCGCGCCTATGCCGGCGGCGAAGCGGGCCAGCTCTATCGTTTCAGCCTCGACGGCAGCGGCATTGAGACGGTCGCGCAAGTGCCGGGCGGCTTTCTCCTGGGGCTCGCCCATGATGCGGAAGGCAATGTCTATGCCTGCGATGACCGCGGACCTTGTGTGCATCGCATTACGCCGGACGGCCAGATCTCGGTCTATTCGAACGGCAATGCTGTACAGAAGATGCGGGTGCCGAATTATCCGGTCTTCGACGATCACGGCAATCTCTATGTCTCCGATTCCGGCAACTGGGCGGCGCGTGACGGCTTCATCTGGAAGATCGCACCTGGCGGCAAAGCGGAAATCTGGGACCGGCAGGCCAATGGCTTCACCAATGGCATGTGCCTGTCGGCCGATGGGCGTCATCTCTATGTGGTCGAATCCACGCCCCCCTTGATTTCACGTGTCGCCATCAATGAAGATGGCAGCGCGGGGGCGCGCGAAGTGGTCGTCGAGCTGCCGCGCCAGGTCCCTGACGGCGTCGCTTTCGATGAGAATGGCGATCTCTATATCAGCCTCTACACGCCCAATATCGTCTATCGCCTCACGAAGGCTGGCGAGCTCATCACGCTCTGCGACGACTGGGAGCAGATGACGGTCATCGCCCCCACCAACATCGCCTTCGGCGGTCCCGACCTGAAGACGCTCATCATTGCCAATTTGTGCGGTTGGACGGTAAATATTTCACCGGTGGCGGTGCCAGGCCTCAAGCTCCGCTATCCGCTGTTAAAAACGGCGCGCTGATAATCCCTGATATTCCGCTGTTAATCCCCTGATAATCCGCTGTAAAAATTCCGCTGTTATTCAGTGAAAAACAGCGGAATTGGCTCAGCCCGCCACGCGCCGCGCCGAGGCCTCGGGGGGGCGAATTTCTCCAGGAAGGCTTCCGCCGACAGCGCCCGGAAGTCGGGCAATGCGTGGCGTAGAGTTTCGTGATCCCAGTCCCACCAGGCGAGCGCCTGCACGCGTTCAAAGTATCCATGAGTGTTCGCAGGTGTCAGAAAGTGACAGTTTCTGCGATTGTGAAGAATATTCAAAGTACATACCTTGGAGAAAGGGGCGGTCCTGGTTCGCTGAGTGCGAAGGTGCAGTTCCGTACCGTTGAACTACAAGTTCTGATTCGAAGATGGCGACAGGAGGCGCGCTCTTTTCCAGGAAGGGGCGCGCCATGTTGCACCTGCTAGGCGTACTCGCTCTTTCGGCCGGAATCGTTGAGCTGGTGAAGCACATGGCAGGGAAATAATGACGATCGACCAAGCCGAAATCGAAGCGACGAAGATATTGGACATCCTGCTGGGCTGGCTGGTCAGCCCGCAATTCTATGCCCAGATCGGCGCCGTCATCCTGGCCGTGGCGGTCGCCCATTTCGCCAGTCGCCAGATCAAGGCGAAGACCCTCTATTTCAGGAGCCCGCCGGAGCAGGGACCACTGCTCAAGGCGCGGCGCTGGCTCTATAGCTGCCGCGATCTTCTGTTTCCGATTCTGTGCGTCCTGATGCTCGCCATCGCCGTTCAGGTGGCGGAAGGTTCGGTGGGCTCGTCCTGGCTCGTCCGTTTCGCCCAGAGCATCGCGGTGATCGGCGTGCTCTATGCGGCGATCAACCGCTTCATCCGCCACCCGCTGATCAATGCCGCAGCGCGCTGGATAGGCATCCCGATCGCGACGCTGCAGGTCTTCGGCGTGCTCGACAATGTCACGCTCTATCTCGATTCGATTTCGCTCGAAGCCGGCAACATCAGGCTCTCGCTCTATACCCTGGCCAAGGCGGCGGTTTTTGGCGGGGTGCTGTTCTGGCTCGGCCGCCTCTCCAACGACGCCGGCCAGAAGGTCATCCGCAAGCAGGAAGCCCTCGACATCCCGACCCGCGAATTGCTGGCCAAGATATTCCAAACCGGCCTGTTTGTGCTGCTGTTCGTCCTGCTGCTGCAGGTGCTCGGCCTCGATCTGACGGCGCTCACCGTCTTCGGCGGCGCCTTGGGCGTCGGCCTGGGCTTCGGCCTGCAGCAGATCGCCTCCAACTTCATCTCCGGCATGATTCTCCTGTTCGAGCGCTCGATGAAGGTGGGCGACTATGTCGAGGTGGGCGGCGGCATGGCCGGCACGCTGCGCGAGATCAATATGCGCTCCTCAACGCTCCATACCGGCGATGGCAAGGAGATCACGGTGCCGAACGAGAAGTTCATCACCTCCGCCTTCGTCAACTGGACCAAATCCGATCCGCTGCAGCGCTTCGAGGTGACTTTCTCGGTGCCTTATGACGCGGATATCCACCGGATTCCCAACCTCATTCAGAGCGCCGCCGCCAACCACCCTCATATCCTGGCGAGGCCCTCGGGCCCGGCTTGCGAGATCAAGCAGTTCGGCGACAAAGGCATCCAGTTCGGCCTGAATTATTGGGTCGCCGGGACCAATGGTTATGGCTCGGATGTCCATTTCCTGGTGTGGGATACGCTGAAAGAGGCTGGGATCGCCCTGGCGCCGTTAAAATAAGCATCGCATTGCAGGGCGGACGGATGCCGGTCATTGCAGGGATCTAGGCTTTTCCAGCGGCCCGCCGGATGCCGGCCTGCGGCATCTCGTATTGCTCGAGAAAGGCTTCCGCCGACAGCGCCCGGAAGTCGGGCAAGGCGGTCCGCAAGGTCTCGTGGTCCCAGTCCCACCAGGCGAGCGCTTGCAGCCTCTCGGCGATGTCCTGCGGGTGGCGCCATTTGAGGAACTGCGCCGGCTTGCCGGCGACGATGGTATAGGGCGGCACGTCCTTGGTGACGACCGACAGGGAGCCGACGATGGCGCCGTCACCGATGGTGACACCCTTCATGATCACCGAGCCATGGCCGATCCAGGTGTCGTGGCCGAGCGTCACGGGCCGCGAGCGGCGCCAGTCGAAAAGCGCCTTCTCACTCTTCTCCTCGGGCCAGTAATATTCCGAGCGGTACATGAAGTGATGCAGCGAGGCGCGCTGATAGGGATGCTCGCTCGGATTGAGGCGTACGAAGGCCGCGACATTGGCGAATTTGCCGAGCGTCGAATAAGCAATGTCGGCATAACGGTCGGTGTAGCTGTAATCGCCGAAAGTGCTCTCGACGATGCGGGCGCCGGCGCCGATCTCGACATAGCGGCCGAGCGTCGAGCCGGTGACGGTGGCGCCCTCATGCAGATAGGGCTTCTCAGACAGCTGCGGCATAGGACTCCTTGGAGAGCTGCAGGAGGGCGGCGGTGAAGGCGCGCGCCGCTGCCTCGAGCGTGGTGTCGTTCACGATGGTGAGGGTCTCGATGCGTGCGTCGTAACGCGGCGCCTCGCGGGCGATGCGCTGGGCGATGTCGGCCGGCGCCTCGCGGCCACGCTGGACGAGCCGTGCGGCAATGATCTCGACCGGCGCCGTCACATTGAGGACGGCGACATTCGGGAAGTGCTCCGCTGCCTCGCTGATGACGGCGCGTGAGACATTGACGGCGGCGGTGCGACCGGCTTTCAGCTCAGCGAGCAAAGACGCCGGAATGCCGTAATGCAGCCCATGCGCTTGCCACGATAGGGCGAAGAGGCCTTTTCCTTGAGCGTCGAGAAATTCGTCGACGGTGAGGCTGTCATGCGCTTCGGCTTCGTCGTGGCTGGGCCTGGTGATGACGCGGCGCGGAAAAATGATGTGGCGGTCGGTGGCGAGCGTCTTCGCCGCCGCGCGCAACAGGCTGTCCTTGCCGGCGCCACTCGGGCCGACGACGAGGACCAGTCTTCCGGCGCCGGGCATGGGATTAGAGCACACGCTCGCCGCCGCGCCAGACCGAGCGCACCACCGGATGTTTGTCGACGAGGCGCACCTCGATGAGATCGGCGCGTTTGCCGATGGTGATCTCGCCGCGATCATCGAGGCCCATCACCTGGGCCGGGTTGCGCGACACGATCTTGACCGCGTCGGCCAAGGTGATGCCCGGCACATTGTCGGGCAGCGCGAAGGCCGCATGCAGCAGGCTCGCCGGCACATAGTCCGACGACATGAGGTCGAGGCAGCCGGCTTTGGCGACGTCGGCGGTCGGAATGTTGCCCGAATGCGAGCCGCCGCGCACCAGATTGGGAGCGCCCATCAGTACCGCGAGGCCGCTGTCATGGGCGACACGCGCCGCCGTCTCGGTGGTCGGAAATTCGGCGATCACGACGCCATCGGCGATCGCCTCGGCGACATGCGCCTCGGTCGCATCGTCATGGCTGGCGATCTTCAATCCCTTGGAGATGGCGAGGTTGATGACGGCGCGGCGGTTGCGCTCGGAATGAAGCTGGTTCAGCTCGCGGCGCTCGACGATGAAGACTTCCAGCCGCTCCGGGCTCATGAGGCCCTTGCCCAGGTAGTATTCGCGGAACTTGTCGATGCTGACGAATTGCCGCTCGCCCGGCGTATGGTCCATGACCGACAGCAGCTCGACCAGGCCTTGCTCGACCAGCTCCTCGACCGTGTCGAAAGTGTCGGCGCAAGGCAGCTCGCAGCGCAGATGCACGCGATGGTCGGCGCGCAGCATGTTGGTCTTGCGGGCCTCGCTGATGGCGCCCGAGAGCTGGTCATTGGCGCGGCGCAGACCGCCGGTTTCCGAATCGAACGTGCCGGCGCGCAAGGCGTCGAAGACGGTGGTGATGCCGGCGGCGGCGATCTGCGCGTCATGGGCGAGCAGCGCCCCGATGGCCGGCCAGCTCACGCCCGGCCGCGGCCGGTAATGGCTTTCCAGGTGATCGGTGTGGAGCTCGACCAGGCCCGGCAGCAGATAGGCGCCGTCGAGATCGGCATCGGCCTTGGCGAGCGTGCTCGTGCTGATATCCGCGATCACCCCGTCGCGGACGAGCACCGCGCCGTCGATGATCTCATCCGCCGTCACGATCTTCGCATTGTTGAAGATCTTTTCCTTCGTCATCTTACACCCAGTTTCCAGATTTCCGGCCAGATCGTGTCGGCCTTGCCGGTGAGGGCGAAACGCTCTTCGGCCCGGAAAGCCGTTCCTTTTTCGGCCTCGCAAAAGATGGTGATCGCGTCGAGCCGGACCGGAACGCCGATCACGGGCGCGAAATGCCGCTCGGCCTCGGCGCGCAGCCTCGCCATGTCGGCCGCGTTGAGCTTGTTGCTGAGCGTCATGTGAAAGCGGAACTGGTCGAGCACATGGGGGTAGCCCCAATTGAGCAGAAGCCGGCCCTGGCGGTGGCTGAGGCCCGAGCGATGGCGGCGCGCGATCTCGTCGGGCAGCAGCGGTCCGCGGAAGCTGTCGAAGTCCATGACGCAGCAGGCGGCGAGCTCGTGCAGGTGATCGGTCTCGTTACCGGGCACCAGCGCGAGAAAACCGTCAAGCGCCACGAGCTCGAGCTTCGGCAGCATCACCGGGGCCTGGCGCTGCGCGAAGGCTTCGGCGAAAGCGGAAAGCTCGGCGCGGGCCTTGCACGGTGCGAGCTCGAAGGGCGCCTTCAGCGTCGCATGGAAGCCGTAGCGGCGTGGTTCGGTGGTGAGGCCGGCAATGTTCTCGACGGTGGGCTGGCTCGTCACCGTGCCCGACCAGGCGTCGCGGCCGAGCCAGTTGGCGCCCAGCGTATGGAACAGCGTGTCGGGGGGCGGTGCGTAATAGAGGGCGTAGCGGCTGCTCATACCAGCACCTTGCGCAGGCGCTGCGAGATGATGTCGATGATGGCGACGGTGATCACCACGACGATCATGATCGCGGCGGTCTCGCCATAATAGAAGCCGCGGATGTTCTCGAACAGCAGCTGGCCGATGCCGCCGGCGCCGACGATGCCGAGCACCGTGGCGCCACGCACATTGGATTCGAAACGATAGAGGCCATAGCTCAGCCACAGCGGCATCACCTGCGGGACGATGCCATAGACGACTTCCTGCAGCTTGGTGGCACCGGTGGCGCGGATGCCCTCGACCGGGCGCGGGTCAGAGGCCTCGACAGCTTCCGAGAAGAGCTTCGAGACGATGCCGAGATTATGCACGAAGACGGCCATCACGCCGGCGAAGGGGCCGAGGCCCACGGCGACGACGAACAACACGGCGAAGACGAGCTCGTTGATGGCGCGGCAGGCATCCATCAGGCGGCGCACCGGCTGGACGACCCAGACCGGCGCCACATTGTTGGAGGCGAGAAGGGAAAGAGGAATGCCGAACAGCACCGCCAGGAACGTGCCCCAGATGGCGATATGCACGGTGATCAGCATCTCGCTGACATAGAGCTTCCAGTCGGCGAAATTGGGCGCGAGGAAGCCCGAGGCGTAGCGCGCCATGTTGCCGGCATCGGTGACGAGGAGGGGCGCGCGGTAGATCTCGGCCGGATAAAAGCTCCAGGCCAGCAGCACAGCGAGGATCGACCAAAAGGCAAGGCGGCCATAACGCTGGGCCGCCGGCACGGGTGGAATATGGATCGCGGTGGTGGTCATCGTTCTACTAAGCTCTCTCAGAATTTCCCTTCTCCCGTCCGAAGGATGGGAGAAGGTGGCCGAAGGCCGGATGAGGGCTCTTCCTAATATTTAGCGTGATGCTCACAGTCACCATCTGGTTCAACAAAGAGCCCTCACCCGCCCTTCGGGCACCCTCTCCCGTTGCTACGCAACGGGAGAGGGGAGATGTTTGCTGAGGATTAGGTCTGCGGCACTTCGGCCATCAGCTTCTCGAACTCGGCCTTCTTGGCTTCGAGCTCCTTCAGCTTGGCGTCCTTGTCGGCCTGGCTCAGCTGCTCGTCGGCCTTGATCTTGTTCATGGCCTTGGAGATTTCCAGAACGCGGATCGGATAGAGCTGCGCATCGGACGAGGGCTTGAAGGGGGCCCAGTTCAGTTTTTTGAGATTCTCACGCGCCGTCTTCACTTCCTCGACCGAGCCCTGGCGGCCATAGGTCATGAAGAAGGAGAGGAGCTTGTCCTTGGTCGGCTGGTCGAGATCCTTGCGCCAGACGATCGGGTCGGCCGGGATGAGCGGCGAGCGCCAGACTTCCTTGATCTTCTTCAGCTCTTCCGGATGCGACTTGGCGAAGTTGCGCATGTTCTCGGTATTGTTGGTGGCGAAGTCGACCTGCTTGTTCACCACCGCCATGAGATTGGTCTCATGATTGGCGTTGGTGACGGTCTTGTAGCAATTCTTGGGATCGACATTCTTGGCGCCGAAGACGAAGACCGACGGCACGAGGAAGCCCGAGGTCGAATTCGGATCGCCATTGCCGAAGCTCAGCGTCTTGTCGCATTTGAGCACGTCGTCGACGGTGTTGATGCTGGTGTTGTCGACATTGGTGACGAGCAGCGACCAGTAGCCGGGATTGCCTTCGACATCGACGGATTGGGCGAAGACTTCACCCTCGGCGCGGTCGACGGCTTCCATCGCGGACTTGTTGCCGTACCAGGCCATCTGTACCTTGCCGAAGCGCATTCCTTCGATGATGCCGGCATAGTCGGAGGCGAAGAACGGCTTGATGGTGATGCCGGTTTCCTTCTCGAGGTCGGCGAGGAACGGCGTCCAATACTGCTTTAGATTCTGCGTCGACTCGGTCGAAATGATGCCGAAATTGATTTCCTTCGTCTCGGCATAGGCGGCCGTGGCCATGAAGGCGGCCGCTGCCATGGTGGCAAGCGGTCTTGCGATCCAATTCATCTGACTTCTCCTGATATGTCGTTTTTATATAGACTCGACTATGCGGCGGCGGCCGCGAGCCCTTCCACGAGCGAGGAGGGCCGGCGGACTTCGCCCGCATCTGGCAGGATCAGCTCTTCACTGGCCGATCCGTAAATCTGACGAAGGCGCTCATTCGACAGTTGAGTGCTCGGGCCGTCGAAGACGACCTTGCCCGCCTGCATGGCGATGGTGCGCGCGCAGAAGCGGCGGGCATATTCGACCTGGTGCAGCGCCACGACCACGGTGATGCCGTCCTGGCGATTGATGTTTTCGAGCGTCTCCATCACCCGGCGGGCGGAGGCCGGATCGAGCGAGGCGATCGGCTCGTCGGCGAGAAGGATGCGGGCGCCCTGAACGAGGGCACGGGCGATGGCGGCGCGCTGCTGCTGGCCGCCGGAAAGTGTCGAGGCGCGCTGGCGCGCCGTCTCGGCGATGCCGACGCGCGTCAGGGCCGTCATGGCGGCCTGCTGCTCGATGAGCGGGAAGGCGCCGACGCTGCCGCGCCAGGCCGGGATCCTGCCGAGCACGCCGGTGAGTACATTGGTGAGCACCGACATGCGGCCGACGAGATTGAACTGCTGGAAGATGACGCCGATCTCACGGCGAACATCGCGCACATTGGTGGCGATACGACCTTGCGCCTGGACCGCGCGGTCATGAACGGAAATGGCGCCGCCGTGTTCCTTGTCGGCGGTGACGAGGCCGGCGACGTGGCGGATGAGAGTGGATTTGCCGGAACCGGACGCGCCGATCAGCGCGACCATCTCGCCTTGGCGGATGGTCAGTGAAATATCGTCCAATCCTCGTTTGCCGCTGCTGAACGTCTTGCTCAATCGTTCGATACGGATCGCGTCCAACGTTATCCCCTTTATGGTTTCCAGACGCGTAGCGGCGTTGTGTGACAATCGTCTGAAGCCTTTGTGTCAGTCGGACTAAGAGACGTCGTGTTCCACTGCCAGAGCGCTTCCCGCCAAAGTTGCTCGACTTTGGCGATAAGGAAGCGCTCCAGATCATATGTTTACGAGCCCTTTTTTCCCGCTTTGATCGAATCGGAATGATTCGATCAAAGCGGGAAGGGCTCTAGTGGAAAAACACCGGCATTCTCCCTAAATTCATCAGTTCACGATTGCGGGAGGACTTGTGATGACGACGGAAAAAGCGCGTGACCCTCAGGATCTCGAACGGTTTCTCATCGAACGGCAATGGGTGGGCGATATCGACGGCATGGTGGCGCTATTCGCGCCCGATGCCGTCATCGACACGGGAGAGGGGGCGTTGATCCGCGGCCATGAGGCCATCCGGTCGCTCTTTGACGGCTTTGTCGCCGAGGGCCGGAAATTCGCCAAGGGCAAGCAGAGCCCGGCCGTGATCAACGGCAACCTGGCGCTGACCTCAACACATCTGCCCGACGGCAGCATCACCGCCGAGGTCGCCCGCCGGCAACCGGACGGTACCTGGCTGTGGGTGATCGATCGGTATTCGGTGACTTAAGCCGCTCGGCTCAGATCAAATTCACGCGTGCACACGGCCTTGCGGTCGGAGGCGTCGTGGAAGATGCCGATGATGGCCGAGCCCTGGTCGCGCGCCTCGTCGATCATCTTGAGGACGCGCGCCTTGTTCTCCTGGTCGAGCGAGGCGGTCGGCTCATCGAGAAGCAGGATCGGGTAGTGCGCGGCGAAACCGCGGGCGATGTTCACGCGCTGCTGCTCGCCGCCCGAGAAGGTCATCGGCGACAGCGACCACAGGCGCTCGGGGATGTTCAGCCTTTCGAGCAGCAAGGCGGCGCGTTCGCGCGCTAGTTCCGGAACGATGCCGCGCTCGAGCAAGGGCTCGGAGACGATGTCGAGGGTCGGCACGCGCGGAATGACGCGTAGGAACTGGGTGACATAGCCGATCGTGCGGCGGCGCGCCTCCAGCACCTGACGTGGCGCGGCCTGCGCGAGATCGACCCAGTTGTCGTCATGGCGCACCAGGATCTCGCCCTGGCCGGCCTTGTAGGTGCCGTAGATGATCTTGAGCAACGAACTCTTGCCCTTGCCGGACGGCCCGGTGACGGCCAGCGCCTCGCCTTCGGCGAGATCGAGATGGAGGTCGTCGAAGACCGGAATGCGCACGCCGCCCTGGAGATGCAGGCGGAACTGCTTGGCGAGGTTGCGGATCTTGAGAACGGTGCGCATCGGATCACACTTGCAGGACGGAGGAGACGAGAAGCTGGGTGTAAGGCGCCTGCGGGTCCTCGAGCACCTGGTCGGTGAGGCCGGTCTCGATGACCTTGCCCTGCTGCATGACCAGGATGCGGGTGGAGAGCAGGCGCGCCACCGCGAGATCATGCGTCACGATGACGACCGACAGGCCAAGCGTGCGTACGAGGCCGCGCAGAAGGTCGAGCAGGCGGGCCTGGACCGAGACATCGAGGCCGCCGGTCGGCTCGTCCATGAAGACCAGGCGTGGGGCGGTGACGAGATTACGGGCGATCTGCAGGCGCTGGCGCATGCCGCCCGAATAATTGCGCGGGCTTTCATCGATGCGATCGCCGGCGATTTCGACACGGTTCAGCCAGTCGAGCGCGGTCGAACGAATGCGGCCGTAGTGACGTTCGCCCACCGCCATCAGGCGCTCGCCGACATTGGCGCCGGCCGACACGCCCATGCGCAGGCCCTCGCGTGGATCCTGATGCACGAAGCCCCAGTCGGTGCGCATCAGGAAGCGGCGCTCGGCCTCGCTCAGATCGGAGAGCGACTCGGTACGACCGTCGCGCAGCGAATAGAGCACGCGCCCGGCATTGGGAGCGATCTGCATCGACAGGCATTTGAGCAAGGTGGTCTTGCCCGAGCCCGATTCGCCGACGATCGCCAGGACCTCGCCCGGCCACAATTCAAAGCTCACCTTCTCACAGGCGACGCGGCCATCGTAATATTTGCTGATATTCTCGGCGGTGAGCAGAGGGGTGGTCATGCCGCTTTCTCCTGAGCCTTGCGGCAGTGATCGGTGTCGGAGCAGACGAACATGCGCTTGCCCTTGTCGTCGAGAATGATCTCGTCGAGATAGGTGGTGGTCGAGCCGCAGAGCGCGCAAGGCTCTTCCCATTTCTGCACGCTGAAGGGATGGTCCTCGAAATCGAGGCTCGTCACCTTGGTATAAGGCGGCACCGCATAGATGCGTTTCTCTCTGCCCGCGCCGAAAAGCTGCAAGGCGGCGCAATCGTCGAGCTTGGGATTGTCGAATTTGGGGATCGGCGAGGGATCGAAAACATATCGCCCGTTCACCTTGGCCGGGTAGGCGTAGGCCGTGGCGATGTGGCCGTGGCGGGCAATGTCCTCGTAGAGCTTCACATGCATGATGCCGTATTCTTCGAGCGCATGCATCTTGCGGGTCTCGGTCTCGCGCGGCTCGAGGAAGCGCAAAGGCTCTGGGATCGGAACCTGATAGACGAGGATCTGGTCTTCGCGGAGCGCCGCTTCCGGAACACGATGCCGGGTCTGGATGATCGTGGCCTTCTCGGTCTCCTCGGTCGTCGCCACGCCGGCGGTGCGCACGAAGAACTTGCGGATGCTCACCGCATTGGTGGTGTCGTCGGCGCCCTGGTCGATCACTTTGAGCGTGTCGTCGGGGGTGAGGATCGAGGCCGTCACCTGGACGCCGCCGGTGCCCCAGCCATAAGGCATCGGCATTTCACGGCTGGCGAAGGGCACCTGGTAGCCCGGAATGGCGACCGCCTTCAGAAGCGCCCGCCTGATCATACGCTTGGTCTGCTCGTTGAGATAAGCGAAGTTGTAGCCGGTGGTCATTCCGCCGCCTCCTGATCGAGGCCTTGCGCTTCGCGGCGCAGGCGCCTCAGCAATTCGAGCTCGGCCTGGAAATCCACATAATGCGGCAGCTTCAGATGCTCGACGAAACCCGTCGCCTGCACATTGTCGGCATGCGAGAGCACGAACTCCTCATCCTGCGCCGGGGCCGTCTGCTCCTCGTCGAGCTCGCGCACCCGCAGCGCTCGGTCGACGAGCGCCATCGACATGGCCTTGCGCTCGCATTGGCCGAAGCTCAGGCCGTAGCCGCGAGTGAATTGCGGCGGCACGCCGGCCGAACCCTTGAACTGGTTGATCATCTCGCATTCGGTGATGTCGATGGCGCCGATCTCAATCTCGAAGCCGAGCTCTTCCGGCGTGAAGCTCACGGATACTTCGCCGTAACGGATCTCGCCGGCAAAGGGATGCGAGCGGCCATAGCCGCGCTGGGTCGAATAGCCGAGCGCCAGCAGGAAACCCTCATCACCGCGCACCAGGCTCTGCAGGCGCAGGTCGCGGTCAGCCGGGAAGGCCAGCGGATCGCGGGTGAGATCGCCCGGTTCGCCTGAGGTCGAGGAGACCGGCTCAATCAGGCCTTCGGCGCCGATCAGGTCGAGGACGCGCGGCATGGTGCGGTCGAGATCGGCGGGGCCGGTCTCGACGGGCGCCGCCGGCGTCTCGCTGGCTCCGAATTCGAGCAGGCGATGGGTGTAGTCGAAAGTCGGACCCAGTATCTGGCCGCCCGGCATGTCCTTGAAGGCGGCCGAGATGCGGCGGCGGATCAGCATGTCGGAGGTTTCGATCGGTGTCGAATAGCCGAAACGCGGCAAAGTGGTGCGCGAGGCGCGGATAAGGAAGATCGCTTCGATGAGGTCGCCGCGCGCCTGCTTGATCGCCACGGCCGCAAGCTCGCGGTCATAAAGCGAGCCTTCGGTCATCACCCGGTCGACGGCCAGCGTCAGTTGCTCGCCGATCTGCGTGGTGGTGATTTCGGGAGTATCGGGATTGCCCCGGCGTTCTTCCGAGAGCAGGCGATGCGCCGCATCGATCGCCTTTTCTCCGCCTTTGACCGCGACATACATCAGGCCTGACCTTCTCTTATGATCTGTGTTGAGCGCGGCAGGGCCGTGATCTCCTGCGGTGCGGCGAAGTAGACGTCACGCCCCAAGGGGAAGAGCTGGTGATTTTCATCCATCAGTGCCCAGAAGCGGGCGTCGAGGCCGGCGGTGGTGAAGGCGCGTTCGTCCTTGATGCCGGGGCCCTTAAGCATCAGCCTGTCGCCGGCAAAGCCGGGGACCTGGATGATGAGGGTTGCCGAGGCATCGGGATATTCGGCATTGCCGATACTGGCCCGGGCCAGCGCGTCGACGGCGGTCGCCGGCGTGCAGAGGAGGAAGCTCGCCTGAGAATTGTCATTCTCGATGCGCGCCCCGGTGTGGAAGCGCAGATACTCGATGACAGCGGGTTCGCTCAGGCTCTGATCGAGCCAGAGCGGCGTGTCATAGTCGCATAAGGTCAGGCAGATCGCCGCGGTCGAGGCGAAAAGCGGCGCCGGCGCCGCGAAATCGGGCGTCAAAGACAGGATACGCCCGGGCTGGGCCATCGCGTCGAGCATGACGCGGAAGGCTTGCGAGCTGCCGCGCGCCTGGTCGGCGAAGCCGCTCAAGAGTTCAGTCGACATCGCCCCTCACCATCGTAAAGAAGTCCACTTTCGTCGCGGCGTTCTTGAGTGCCATCTGGCGCTTACGCTCGGCGCGCTCGCGAGCCAGCGGCGCAATCACCGCTTCCGTCAAATCGGCATTTTCGGGACCTTGCAGCAGCGCGTCGCAGACCGCGGCGCTCACCGCATGCTCATGCGAGCGGCCCATCACGAAAGCATGGCCGATCGTGCCGTTGGTGAGACGGATGCTGCAGCGCGTCAGGGTGGCTTCGCCGACATTGAACGGGCTGCCGGTGCCGCCCTGGCGGCCGCGCAGCATTACGAGACCGGTCTCGGGCTTGCGCAAATAGGTGAAGGAGGGGAGGCGGTCGCGTGGAAAGAGCGCATCGAGCCGCTCCTTCCTGGCGCCGGCAAGCAGCGACATCCATTTCTGGCGCGCCGTTGTTTCATTTTCGGATTGCGGGGAATCGAGGGCCATGGCGGGCTATCAAACAGCCCATTGTAAAAGTTCTGTGACAGAAAAGCAGACTCATGCTTGAATGGCGCCTGACCAGGGGGCTGTCTGGTCGGCTGGCGGCGGAATTTGCGCCAGATCAAAGACGGGGCGGAAAGCGCTCGTCTAGAGATAGTGCAAGGGGGATCACGTGATGATCATCTTGACTATAGTGGCAGCAATATCATGATTGCACGGTTGACGGTCGCCGAACGGCAATCGGCCTTACTCATTCTCGTCGTGATGTCGTTTCTGGGCCTCGCCATGGCGGCGGCGGGACGCGGCACGCCTTTCGGCCTGCACGGCTTCCTGGTCATTGCGGCCTGTGTCGGTGTCGGCGTCCCACTCCTTCGTAAATTTTACGCGCCGGAGCCTGATCCTGCTCAATTTGAGCAGTATTACGACGATCCGACCAAGGTCGGCATCGTGCTCGCGATGCTGTGGGCGGTCGCCGGCATGTTCGTGGGCGTCTGGGTCGCGGCGCTGCTCGCCTGGCCGGACCTCACCATCGATGCCGCCTGGGCGAGCTTCGGCCGCCTGCGTCCCATCCATACCAGCGGCGTCATCTTCGGCTTCGGCGGCAATGCGCTGATCGCCACTTCTTTCCATGTGCTGCAGCGCACCTCGCGGGCCCGCCTGCCGGATCAGCTGAGCCCATGGTTCGTGCTCCTCGGCTACAACCTGTTCTGCGTCGTCGCGGCCACCGGCTATATGATGGGTGTCACCCAGTCGAAGGAATATGCCGAGCCCGAATGGTATGCCGATATCTGGCTGGTCATCGTCTGGGTCGTCTATTTCCTGATCTATATCCGCACGCTCGCACGCCGCAAGGAACCGCATATCTATGTGGCCAACTGGTACTATATGGCCTTCATCCTGGTCGTGGCGATCCTCCATATCGTCAACAACCTGGCGGTGCCGGTGTCGTTCGGCGACTTCAAGAGCTACTCGGCCTTCTCCGGCGTCCAGGATGCGATGACGCAATGGTGGTACGGCCACAACGCGGTGGCCTTCTTCCTGACCGCCGGCTTCCTCGGCATGCTCTATTATTATCTGCCGAAGCGCGCCGGCCGGCCGATCTTCTCCTACCGGCTGTCGATCATCAGCTTCTGGGGTATCACCTTCATGTATATGTGGGCGGGTTCGCACCACCTGCATTACACAGCCCTGCCGCAATGGGTGCAGACCCTCGGCATGACCTTCTCGATCGTGCTCCTGGTGCCGTCCTGGGCGTCGGCGGGTAATGCGCTCGCCACCCTCAACGGCGCCTGGCACAAGGTGCGCGACGACGCCACCTTGCGCTTCATGATGGTCGCCGCCGTCTTCTACGGCATCTCCACCTTCGAAGGTTCCTTCATGGCGATCCGTGCCGTCAACTCGTTGTCGCATTACACCGACTGGACCGTCGGCCATGTGCATGCGGGGGCGCTCGGCTGGGTGGCGATGATCACTTTCGGCTCGATCTATGCGCTGGTGCCGTGGATATGGAAGCGCGAGGCGATGTATTCGGCCCGCCTCATCGAGGTGCATTTCTGGCTCGCACTCGCCGGCACCGTCGTCTACGTCTTCGCGATGTGGAATTCCGGCATCATCCAGGGGCTGATGTGGCGGACCTATACCGACAGCGGGACGCTGGCTTATTCCTTCATCGACTCGCTCGTCGCCATGCATCCCTATTACATCGCGCGCGCCTTCGGCGGCCTGCTGTTCCTGCTCGGCGCCATTGTCGGCACCTATAATGTGCTGATGACGATCCGCGCCGCCAGGTTGGAGCGGGCGCAAGGCGGAGGCGAGACCGATGTTCCGAGCTACGGCCGCGATCCGCTTCTGCAGGCGGGGGAGTAACGGACATGGCCGAATTCCACCGCAAGATCGAGCGCAATACGATGCGCTTCGTGCTCGCCATCATCTTCGTTGCCTCGATCGGCGGCATCGTCGAGATCGCACCGCTCTTCACCATCAAGAACACGGTCGAGGCGGCGCCCGGCATGCGCGTCTATACGCCGCTCGAGCTCGCCGGGCGCAATATCTATATGCGGGAAGGCTGCTATGCCTGCCACTCGCAGATGATCCGCACTTTGCGCGACGAGGTCGAGCGCTACGGACCCTATTCGCTGGCGGTCGAGTCGCAATATGACCATCCGATGCTGTGGGGCTCGAAGCGCACCGGGCCAGATATCGCGCGCCTCGGCGAGAAATATTCCGATGCCTGGCATGTCGCGCATCTCTACAATCCGCGCGACGTGGTGCCGGAATCGGTCATGCCGGCCTATCGCTGGCTGCTGCGCAACGAGCTCAGGATCGATGATCTTCCCGGCCATCTGCGGGCGATGCGCGATGTCGGCGTGCCCTATACGGATGCGATGATCGAGAATGCGGCGAAGGATGCCTTCGGGCAGGCGACGCCCGAAAGCGATGCGGCGACGGGCGTCACCGAACGTTATGGCGCGGCGACGCATATGCGCGCCTTCGACGGCAATGCCGGGCGGCTCACCGAGATGGATGCGCTCGTCGCCTATTTGCAGATCCTGGGCAAGCTCACCGATGCCGCCCAGAAGACCGAACAGACCAAGGTTGGAGAATGATCATGCATGATATGGTCGTCGCCTTCTCCAAGAGCTGGGGCCTCTTCTATCTCATCGCGCTGGCGGTGGGCGTGGTGATCTATGCCTATTGGCCGGCCAACCGAGCGGGCTTCACCCGCGCCAAGAACAGCATTCTCGACAAGGATGACAGACCGTGGAGCTAGGCAAGCGTGATCCGATCACCGGCCGCGAGACGACCGGTCATGAATGGAACGGCATCGAGGAACTCGACACGCCGGTACCGCGCGTCGTGCTGTTCTTCCTCACAGTCACGACATTGTTTGCGATCGGCTACTGGATTGCGATGCCGGCCTGGCCTTTGTGGTCGACCTATACGAAAGGCATATTGGGGGTCGACCAGCGCGAGATCGTGGCCAAGCAGGTGGCGGAGGCCCGTCAGGAGCGGGCGTCCTGGGTGGACAGGATCGCGTCCCTGGATTTCGCCGCCATACAGGCAGATCCCGATCTCATGGGCCGGGTCCAGCTCGCCGGACGCACATTGTTCGAGGACAATTGCGCCGCCTGCCATGGTGTGAAAGCTTCGGGCGGTCCGGGCTTTCCCAATCTCAGCGCCAAATCCTGGCTGTGGGGCGGCACACCCGACAAGATCGCCGAGACGATCCGCATCGGCATCAATTCGACCAATGAGGATACGCGTATTTCGCAGATGACCGCCTTCGGTCGCGACGGCGTGCTCAATGCGACGCAGATCGGCAATGTCGTCACCTATGTCCGTTCGCTCTCCGGTCTCGGGGGCGATGATGCGGTCGAGGCGCCGGCGATCGCGGCCGGCAAGGAAGTCTTCGCCGCGAATTGCGTGAGCTGTCATGGCGAGGACGCCAAGGGCAAACAGGATATGGGCGCGCCGGATTTGACCGACAAATACTGGATCTATGGCGGCAGCCTCGATACCGTCTTCACCAGCGTCTATTCCGGCCGGCAAGGCCACATGCCGCATTGGGGCACGAGGCTCTCGGATGTCGATATCAAGATCCTGGCGTTGTATGTCGAAGCGCTGAGGCCACCACGATGACGGGGCTGGCCGGAGGGCGGTGGTCGTGGCGATTCTTCGCCTATGCCGTGGCGGGGCTGGGCCTCGCCATCCTCCTCGCCGCCAATGCGCATCTTGTCTATGTCGCGGTGACGTCGCAGCCCGATTGCGTGCCGCATCAAAAGGGCGAAGGTGATTCGTATCAGGCCGCGAAGTCCGCCTGTTGAAAGGGAGATCCGGGATGACCGCCTCGAGCACCACGACTGAGACCGGCGATCGGCCCTATATCGAGCGCAACCGCCGCAATCTGCCGGCCGGCGCCGCCTTCGCCTGGCTGAAGGCCGGCTGGCGCGATCTCTTCACGCAGCCGGGCCCGAGCCTCTTTTATGGGCTTGCCGTTTTCGCCGTTTCGCTTGCCATCGTCTGGGGCCTCTACCGGCTCGGCTACGACTATATCCTCTTTCCGGCGCTTGCCGGCTTCATGGTGGTCGGTCCGCTGCTCGCCGTCGGCCTTTATGAAAAGAGCCGCGCCCTTGCCAACAAGGAGCCGGTCTCGCTCGCCCGCATGATCTTCGTCAGGCCGCGTTCGGGCGGCCAGATCTGGTTCACCGGCGCCATCCTGTGCGGTCTGATGCTGCTGTGGATGCGCGCCGCGGTGCTGATCTACGCCTTGTTCTTCGGATTGACGCCGTTTCCGGGTCTCGATCACGTCGCCCAGATGCTGTTCACCACCTGGACCGGCTGGGCCATGCTGCTGGTGGGCTCGGCGGTCGGTGGGCTGTTCGCCGCCTTCTCCTTCGCCATCAGCACCTTCTCCATCCCGATGCTGCTCAACGAGGATGTCGACGCCTTCACCGCCATGGGCACCAGCATCTCGCTGGTGTGGAGCAATCTTCCGGTGATGATCGCCTGGGGCGTCATCGTGCTGGCGCTGTTCCTGGTGAGCGTGGCGACGGCCCTTGTCGGGCTCATCATCGTCTTCCCGCTGCTCGGCCATGCCACCTGGCATGCCTATAAGGCCATGAGATGAGCTGCTGCGGTCAGGCGGCGACGGCCGGCGTCCAACTCCTCGCGGCGCCCTCGACGGACGAGATCATTCTCGCCAGCCGCGACCTCGGCGAGGGCCTCCGCCAGAGCGATCTTTCGGTTCCCGGCATTCATTGCGCGCAGTGCATCGGCGCCATCGAAGGCGCCTTCAAGCATGTCGCCGGCGTCGAGGCGGCGCGGGTCAATCTGTCGAGCAAGCGGGTTGCGGTGAAATGGCGGGGCGGCACGGCGCCGCCGATCATCGAGACCTTGCGCGATCTGGGCTATGACGCGCATCTCTTCACGCCGGAGGGACGCAGCGATCCCGAGCTCGCCCGCCTCATCCGCGCCATGGCGGTGGCCGGCTTCTGCTCGATGAATATCATGCTGCTGTCGGTCTCGGTCTGGTCGGGCGCCGAGCCCGATACGCGCCAAGCCTTCCACTGGATATCGGCCGGGCTCGCGCTGCCGGCGCTCATCTATTCCGGCCGCATCTTCTTTATCTCCGCCTGGTCGGCGCTGAGGCGCGGACGCACCAATATGGATGTGCCGATCTCGATCGGTGTGCTGCTCGCTTTCGGTCTGAGCGTCTATGATACGATCACCGGCGGCGCACATGCTTATTTCGACGCCGCCGTCTCGCTGCTCTTCTTCCTGCTGATCGGGCGCGTGCTCGACCATCTGATGCGCGAGAAGGCGCGTTCGGCGGTACAGGGCCTGGTACAACTGACGCCGCGCGGCGCCACCGTCATCCGCGCCGATGGCGCCAGGGACTATCTGCCCGCCCAGGCCATCGAGCCCGGCATGCTGCTGCAGGTGACGCCGGGCGAGCGTATATTGGTCGACGGCGTGGTCGAGAGCGGCCGGTCCGACATCGACTGCTCACTCGCCACCGGTGAGACGCAGCCGCAAAAAGTGGCGGCGGGCGACAAGCTCCGCTCCGGCATGCTCAATCTCACCGGCGCGCTCACCTTGCGGGCGCAATCGAGTGTCGCCAACTCCTTCCTCGCCGAGATGACGCAATTGATGGAAGCCGCCGAGAGCAGCCGCGGCCATTACCGCCGCGTCGCCGACCGGGCCGCCAGCTATTATGCGCCGGTGGTGCACAGCCTGGCGCTCCTGACCCTCATCGGCTGGCTGATCGCCACCGGCGACTGGTACCGCTCGATCAGCGTCGCCATCGCCGTGCTCATCATCACCTGTCCCTGCGCGCTGGGGCTTGCCGTGCCGATCGTGCAGGCGGTGGCGGCGCGGCGGCTGTTCGAAAGCGGCATCATGGTCAAGGACGGCGCGGCGCTCGAGCGCCTTGCCGAGGTCGACCAGGTCGCCTTCGACAAGACCGGCACGCTCACGCTGGGCCGTCCGCGTCTCGTCAACGACGCGGCAGTCGACAAACGGGCACTCGGCATTGCCGCCGCCTTGGCGCAGCAGTCGAACCATCCGCTCTGCCGGGCGCTGGCCTTTCATGGCGACGGTCGGCCCCGTGTGACGACGGATTTCACCGAGGTTCCAGGCTCGGGTATCGAAGCCAGGATCGACGGCCGTCTCTACCGGCTCGGCCGCTCGGCCTGGGCGGGTGGCGGCGACGAGGTAGCAACCGTGCTCAGCGAAGACGGCGAGCCGATCGCCAGCTTAATCTTCGAAGATGATCTCAGACCGGGTGCGAAGGAGGCGGTGACGGAAGTTCGCGCCTTAGGAGCGACGCCTTTCATTCTGTCGGGTGATGCGCGGCCGATCGTGCACCGCCTCGCCGACGAGCTCGGCATCGAGGAGGCGATGGGCGCCATGCTGCCTAAGGAAAAGACGGACTATGTCGCGGGGCTCGGCAAGGCGCTGATGGTCGGCGACGGGCTCAATGACGCGCCGGCGCTGGCACGGGCCTACGCCTCGATGGCGCCCGCAAGTGCTGCCGATATCGGACGCAATGCCGCCGATTTCGTTTTCCTGCATGGATCGCTGACCGCGGTGCCCTTCGCCATGCGCATCGCGCGCGAGGCGAGGAAGCTGGTGGGTCAGAATTTCGCGCTCGCCATCCTCTACAATGTGCTGGCGCTGCCTTTCGCCATGGCCGGCTATGTCACGCCGCTGCTCGCGGCGCTCGCCATGTCGGCCTCCTCGATCGTCGTCGTCGCCAATGCGCTTCGCTTGCGCGGGAGGGCCGCATGAGCAGCCTCGTCTATCTCGTCCCTCTAGCCTTGCTCCTTGGCGGAGCGGCGTTGTGGGCGTTCCTGTGGTCGTTCAAGAGCGGCCAGTATGAGGATCTCGACGGCGCCGCCCAGCGCATATTGCTCGATGACGAGATGGAGCGTGATCACACCCGCCCGACGTGATCGAGCAGGCGCGCACCATCGACGACGGTGACGCGCTTGCGGGTGCTTCTGACAAAACCTTGATGCTCCCAGGCGGTGAGCAGGCGGCTTACCGTATGCAAGGTCGTTCCAGTCATGTCGGCGATGTCCTGACGGGAAATCGGAAAGCCGATCTCGATGCCATATTCAGTCCGCCGCCCGGACTGCTCGATGAGGCGCAGCAGCGCATGGGCGACGCGGCGGTCGACGAGGGCGGTGGCGAGCTCGACCACACGCTCATGCGCCTCTTCCATGCGGGCACTGACCGTCTTGTAGGTATTGGCGGCAAAGGCCGGATAATGCGTCGCGAGCTCATGCCAGGCTTCGTTCGGCCAGGCGAGGGCCAGCGAATCGACAGCGGCGGTCGCCGTCGCCGGATAGGTGGTGCGTCCCAGCGCCGTGGCGATGCCGATGAGCTGGCCGGCGCTGATATAACGCATGATGACCTGCTGGCCGTCGGCTGTCGTCTTGACGACGCGGACATGGCCGTCGAGCAGCAGGAAGAAGGAATGCGCCTCGCCATCCTGCTCGAACACGGCCTGGCCCGCGGCGACGCGGAGCGGGCGCGCCTTCTCCAGGATCACATCGAGATCGGCACGGCTCAGGCCTGAAAATGGCGGCAGGCCGGCAATCAAAGATCGGTCAAGTGTGTACACGCGAAAAGCGCTCCTGCCAGCGGCGGACGGGACGGAAGGTCGCAGTCCCGCATGCCGGTTATTTGCGGTGCAGCAAAGTCAGAGAGGGCGGGACAAGTCAATAGTGGGCCGGAACGAAGCGAATGGAGACTGTGTCATGAGAATTCTTGCCTTGCCGCTGGCCGCCTTTCTGGTGTTCGGCGCGGGCGATGCCCTGGCGGCGGATCATCAGGTCCACATGCTCAATAAAGGCGCCAAGGGAACCATGGTGTTCGAGCCGGATTTCGTCGCGGCGGCCCCCGGCGACACGATCACCTTCATCCCCACCGACAAGTCGCATAATGCCGAAACCATCAAAGGCATGCTGCCGGAAGGAACGGCGAGCTTCAAAAGCGCGGTGAACGAGACCTATACCCTCACACTCGGCCAAGTAGGCGTCTATGGCGTCAAATGCACACCGCATTACGGCATGGGCATGGTGTTCCTGGCGGTGGCTGGAAAGCCGGTCAATCTCGAGGCGGCGAAGGCGGTGAAACATCCGGGCTTCGCCAAGAAACGGTTCGAGGCGATCTTCGCGCAGATGCCACCGAGCAACTAAGGACGTTGGACACATGGCGATCGCGCGCGTCAGACCTGGCCATTATCCGGCAGTTCTGTCTTACGGCTTCCGGCCATTCTTCCTGCTGGGGGCGCTCCAGGCCGGGCTCGCGATCGTCTTCTGGCTGCCGCTCTTCTATGGTGAACTCGCCACAAAGAGCCTGCTCGCGCCGGTCGACTGGCATGTGCATGAGATGCTGTTCGGCTATCTGCCCGCGGTGATGACCGGCTTCCTGCTCACCGCCATTCCCAACTGGACCGGGCGTCTGCCGGTGCAGGGCCTGCCGCTGCTCGGCCTCGTGCTGCTCTGGCTTGCCGGTCGGGTCGTGGTGTTCTTCTCGGAGGAGACCGGCTCAATGATCGCCGTCGTGATCGATGGCGCCTTCCTCCTCGCCGTGGTTCTGGTGGCGGCGCGCGAGATCATCGCCGGCAAGAACTGGCGGAATCTCAAAGTGCTGGCGCCGGTCAGCGTGCTGTTCGCGGCGAACCTTCTGTTTCATTGGGAGGCCAGCCACTATGGCATCACCGATTTCAGCCGCCGGCTCGGTCTCGGCGCCGTCATCGTGCTCATCATGGTCATTGGCGGGCGCATCATCCCGAGCTTCACCCACAACTGGCTCATGCGCGAGAATCCGGGACGCCTTCCCATTTCATTCAATCGCTTCGACGCGGGGGTGATCCTGATCTCGGCGGTGACACTGGCGGCCTGGACCGTCGTGCCCGAGCGTGCCGAGACCGGTGTGCTGCTCATCGTCGCCGCCGGTCTCAATGCCGCGCGCCTGCTGCGCTGGGCTGGTTATCGCACCTGGCGTGATCCGCTGGTGCTCATCCTGCATGTCGCCTACGTCTTTGTGCCGCTCGGCTTTCTGCTCAACGGCGTCGCGGCCCTGGCGCCCGATCTCGTGCCGACGGCGGCCGGTATTCACGCCTTCGGTTCCGGCGCCATCGGCACGATGACACTCGCGGTGATGACCCGTGCCACGCTCGGCCATACGGGGCAGACGCTCAAAGCCGGACCAGGCACATGTCTCGTCTTTCTGGCGGTCATCGTCGCAGCGCTGCTGCGACTCGCCGCTGCCTGTCATCCGTCACTCGCCGGACTGATGCCATTCTCCGGCATCGCCTGGGCCGTGGCCTTTCTTGGGTTTGCCATCTTCTTTGCGCCGGCACTGCTCAAGCCGAAAAAGCGGGCGCAGCCTCTCGCCACGTCCGCCTGAGGCTCAGGCCGGGATCGGACCCGGGGCTACGACCTGGGTCATCAAATCGTCATTCCATTCGCCATCGACCATCACATGCGCCGTGGCGCCGAGCTCGGCCGCCTCGATCAGATTGTGATTCACATAGGCATAGAGGCCGGGCTGCAGGAATGTGTAGAGCGCCGCACCCGCCGATCCGCCGCGGATGAACCAGGTTTCGAGATCGCGCGCCGGCGGGTTGTTGAACTTGCCCATCTCCCAGACGAAATCGCCATGGCCGCCGATCAGATGCGGGCGGGTATCGCGATTGGCCTGGGCATGCACCGTCAGCACGGTCTCGCCGACCTTGGCCTTGAGTGCTCTGGCGCCGGTGAGCGAGGCAACCGCGCCGTTGAACACGACATGGGTCGGGATCAGGCCGCGCATCACCTTCAACGTGTCCTCATAACTCTCGCCGATCGAGTCATAGGTCTTGTATTTGCCGTCATTGTCGCGCGGGACATAGAGGTCGTGCTCGCCGATATAGAAGATGCGGTCATATTTCAGCGGATTGCCGTCTGCGTCCTTCAGGCCGTCGCGCGGCAGCACCATCAGCACGCCGCTCATGCCCGAGACAACATGCCAGGGGATCATGCCGGGCGGCGCGCAGTGATAGACGAAAGTACCGGGGCGGGTCGCCTTGAAACGCAGCACCGCCTGCTCGCCGGGATTGATCTCGGTCAGGGCGCCGCCACCCAAGGCGCCGGTCGCGCCGTGGAAGTCGATATTGTGCGGCAACTCGTTGCTCGCCGGATTGATCAAGGTGAGCTCGACATAGTCCCCCTGGTGAACGATCATCATCGGGCCGGGCATGCTGCCATTGTAGGTCATGGCCCAGATCCGGGTGCCGTCGGGATCGATGACGAAGGGCTTCTCCTCGATGGTCAGCGTGAACTCGACGACCTTCGGGCCATCGGTCGCGACCTGCTTGTGGTCATGCACGAGGGGCGGGGCGACCAGGGTGATCTTCTCACGCGGCAGGCCGGCAATCGCGGCGGCCTGAACCGGTATCGGGGCGAGGGGCAGGGAGGCGGCGGCCGCTCCCATGGCGCCTGCCCACAGAGCTTCGCGGCGTGTCAGCATCGGCATTCTCCTCCATCAAAGATGTCTATGACGGGAGAGTAGGAGTGGTCGCGAAGGCGTTCTTTGTTGCAGTGCAAAAAGAAAGCGGATTTAGCCTTTTTCCATCGCCGCGGCGTCGAGCAGCAGTTTGTTCTGTCGCCGGATGGCGGCGCGCAGTTCGGCGATGGTCATGGCTTCCGTCTTCACGAAGACGGTAAACATCATATTGGTGTTGTTGAAGATCATCTCGCCGACGCTTCTGCCATCGATATCGCGGCGGACCAGCTTCAGCTCCTGCAGGCGCTTGATCAGCGCGCAGGTCTGGTCGGTCAAGGCGCGGTCGAGGTCGCCATAGGTCTTGCCGAAAGGGCTTTCCGGCTGTTGGGTGGAGATCGCCATCGCCTGGCGCCACATCTCCTTGCTCAGATAGACGAGGGAATGTTCGATATAGCCGATGACGAGCTTGTCGACCGCCTTGGCGACATTAGCGGGTGGGTTCTCGATCACCGAGCGCCCGGCATTGAGAACTTCGTTGACCTCCATGGCGACGATGGCGACGAGCAGGTCGCCTTTGTTCTGGTAATAATTATAGATCGTACCGATTGAAACCTCGGCCAGAGAGGCGATAGCCTCGATCTTGGCGCCTTCATAGCCGGAGCTGCGAAATAGCTCTGATGCGGCCTGTAAAATCCGCTGATGCCGATCGGCCTTCTGGCGTGCGCGCAGTCCTGTCATGGACTCACTCTGGCATATTTTTGGAATTGACTCAATTTTAGAAATGGTTCATTTTTTATTTCATAACATAAATTCTGGGAGGAGCAGACATGAAATCCTTATCGCGTTTCAAGACCGCTTTCCGCAAATTGGCGCTCTCCGCCACCGCCCTTGTGGCGCTCGGCCTTTCGCCGGCGCTGGCGGAAGAGATCAATGCGCTGGTCTGGTGCGATCACTCGGCCCCCGAATTCCTGAAGCCCTTCGAGGATGCGAGCGGCATCAAGGTGAATGTGAAGGAGTTCGAAGGCACCGGCGCCGGCATGGCGCTGCTCGAACAGTCGCAGCCCGGCGACTGGGATGTGATGGTGATCGATTCCATCGATGTGCGCCGCGGCGTCGAGAAAGGCCTATTCGAGCCCTTGCCGGAGGACAAGCTGCCCTTCGCCGACCTCTATCCGCAGGTGGTCCTCGATGCCTTCACCAAGCTCGACGGCAAGCGCTACGGCATCACCGAGAAATTCGGCTACAACACCATCGGCTTCAACAAGGACAAGGTCGATAGCAACGACATGCAGACCCTGCAGTCGCTGGTGAGCGACAAGTACAAGGGCCGCATCGCCATCTATGACTATTATCTCCCGGTGATGGGCATGGCGGCGCTGGCTGCCGGCAAGAAGACCGCCGATCTGACCGAGGCCGACCTGCCTGCCATCAAGGACGTGCTGCTCAAGATGAAGGCCAATGCCAAGCTCGTCGGCGAAGTGACCGCGAGCCAGACGGCGCTCGCTACCGGCGAAGTGGACATTCTGGTCGGCGGCGGCGAGTGGGTGACGGCGGGCCTCGCCAAGGAGAATCCGGCGCTCGATTTCTCCATCCCGAAGGAAGGCGGCATTCTCTGGTCGCAGTCGCTCGCGATGCTGGCGGCGAGCCAGAAGAAGGACGCGGCGCTCAAGTTCATCCAATATGTGCTGAGCCCGGAAGGCCAGGCGCGGCTCGCCACCTCATCCTGCTATTGGGGTATGCCGTCGAACCAGAAGGCGGCGCTCACCGACGAGCAGAAGAAGGTGCTGCGCTTCGACGAGCAGCCGGACTTCCTCGCCCGCGCCCAGCTCTATCCGGCGCCCGACGAGAAGCTCGATAAGCAGATGCAGGATGTGTGGACCGAGATGCTGCAGGCGCAGTAGCGACCGGACGATTCCATGACGAAGAGCGCGAATGCCAGCGGCGGCAGTGTCCCCTGGATCGCGGTGGGGCCGGCGCTCCTGTGGACGCTGGCCTTCTTCGCCGCGCCCTTCATCGCCATGGCGCTGGTCAGCATCACGGTGAAGGGCGGCGGCTTCTCGTTAGCCAACTACCAGCAGTTCTTCACCGATCCGAGCTACTACCGGGCGCTGTTCAACTCGCTCGAAGTCACCGCGATCGTCACCGTCATCTCGATCCTGCTGGCCTATCCTTTCGCCTGGATTCTCGCCGAGCGGATCCCGGAACGCTGGCAAAGGCTGGCGCTCATTCTGGCCATTCTGCCCTTCTGGACCTCCTATGTGGTGCGTTCCTATAGCTGGCTTCTGGTGCTCGCCGAGAAAGGCGTGGTCAATAACACGCTGGTGCAGCTGGGGCTCATCGGTGAACCGATCCAGCTCGCCAATACACGTTTCGCCACCGTCACCGGCTTCGTGCATTTCTTCGTGATGCTGCTGACGCTGACCATCTTCGCCAATCTCAAGCAGCTGAGCCCGAGCTACCGCAAGGCCGCCGCCGATCTGGGGGCGGGGCCGGTCAGGACCTTCCTGCATATCATTCTGCCGTTGACCCTGCCGGGCATCATGGTCGGCGCCTTTCTCACCTTCGTGCTCGCGACCGGGGACTACATCACGCCGCAGATATTGGGCGGCAATAACGAGCTCCTGATGCCGCAGCTCATCATGCTGCAGATCGGCCGGCGCGGCGACTTTCCGCTCGCCTCCGCCTTGTCGATCCTGCTCATGCTGGTGGTGACGGTCGCCTATCTGCTGTGCTCCCGCTGGCTCAAGATCGAGCGAGCCTGACATGCGCGCCACCATCCGCTTCGCCACCGTCCTCTATGCCATCCTCATCTACGGTTTCATCTTCCTGCCGGTGGCGACACTCGTCCTGTTCTCCTTCCAGGCCACATCCTTTCCGATCCCGCCCTTCAGCGGGCCGTCCTTGCGCTGGTACCAGGCGGTGCTCGGCGATACACGTCTCACCTCGGCGCTTCTCAATTCGCTGCTCGTCGCGGTGATCTCCTCGGCGGTGGCGACGCTTCTGGGCTTCCTCGCCGCCTGGGGCTTCGCGCGTTTCCGGCTGCCGGCCTCCGCTCTCATGCGCGGCCTGATCACTTTGCCACTGACGGTGAGCTATCTCATCATCGGCATGGGCCTTCTCGTTCTCTTCAACAGCATCGGCTTTCCCAAGTCCCTCACCGCCGCCGGCATCGGCCATGTGGTGATCAACCTGCCGCTCTGCTTCGCCATCCTCTACAGCCAGATGGGAGAGCATCAGGCCAATATTGAGCGCGCCGCGCGCGATCTGGGGGCAAAGGAATGGCAGGTGCTGACATTGGTCACCGCGCCGATGTTGTGGCCGGCCTTGTTCGCGAGCTTCTTCCTGTCGATGACCTTCTCCTGGGATGAATTCGTCATCGCGTTCCTGCTCACCCGTTTCGATACGACGCTTCCCGTCGAGATCTGGAACCTGCTGCGCTCCGGCCTCAATCCCAAGACCAATGCGGTCGGCTCACTCGTCTTTCTGGTCTCGATCGCCTTTGTGCTTCTCTTCGAACTCGTCTTCTTCCGGAAATCCAGATCATGACGCCACTGGTCCAGGTCAAATCCGTCTCGCAGCAATTCGGCGCTATGTGCGCGCTCGATGATGTATCGCTCGACATCGCGCCCCGGAGCTACACGGTACTGCTCGGTCCCTCGGGCTCCGGCAAGACGACCTTGCTGTCGATCCTCGGCGGCTTTCTGGTGCCGACCTCCGGCCAGGTCCTGATCGAAGGCAAGGATTGCACCGGCATGCCGCCGGCCAAACGGCCAACCACGACCGTGTTCCAGGATTATGCGCTGTTTCCCCATATGACGGTTGGCGCCAATGTCGGCTTCGGCCTGCGCATGCGGGGTGTCGCCGCGGCTGAGCGCGACAAGCGGGCGCAAGAGGTGCTGAGGCTCGTCGGCCTGCCGGAAGCCTTCGGCAAGAAGCCGCATCAGCTCTCGGGCGGCCAGCGCCAGCGCGTGGCGCTCGCCCGCGCGTTGGTGGTCGAACCGTCAGTCCTTCTGCTCGACGAACCTCTGGGTGCGCTCGATCTCAAGCTCCGGCGCCAGATGCAGGAGGAGCTGAAAGCCATTCAGAAGCGGGTCGGCACCGCCTTCGTCCATGTGACGCATGACCAGGAAGAGGCGATGGCGCTTGCCGATCATTGCGTCGTCATGAACCATGGGCGGATCGAGGATGAAGGTCCGGCCGAGCGTGTCTATTCAAAGCCGGCGAGCCGTTTCAGCGCCACCTTCATGGGCGAGAGCACGATCTTCCCTGGCCGCGTCACGGATGCGAGTGAGATCGAAACCATCTTCGGTCGCTGGCCGCTCGCGAGTGACGCCAGACCCGGCAGCGAGATCGCTCTGGCGCTGCGTCCCGAACATGTCGTCATCGACCAGAAGCAGCTCCTGCCGCTCGGCGAGGCGCGTGTCGGCGATGTCGTCTTCCAGGGCAGCTTCAAACGTGTCACCGCCAGTCTCGCAAAAGACGAGACACTGACGCTTCTGGCGCGCCTGCCTGCCGATGCGGCGGTGCTACCAGGCGACATGGTCAACTTTGCCTGCGATCCCAAGCATGTGCTACTGCTGACGCGATGATTGTATCCGCCGCCGACTGGTATGAGACGATCCGCCTCGCCGATGATGTGACGCTCATCCATGAGCCGTGGATCAAGCCTTTCTACCGCTGCAATATGTGGCATGTGCGCGGGCGCGACCGCGATCTGCTGTTCGACACCGGCCTCGGTCATTTCAGTCTGCGCCAGCATGTGGCGCTGGTACGCGAACGGCCTTTGCTTTGTGTCGCGAGCCATACGCATTTCGATCACATCGGCTGCCACCACGAATTTCCCGATCGCGCGGTGCATGAAGCGGAAGCAGCTATTCTCGCCGATCCGCGCAATGAGCTGACCTGCGCCGACAACTATGCGACGGAAGAGATGTTCGACCGGCCCCCCGAAGGCTGGAAGACGGAAGCCTATCGCGTCAAGCCGGCGCCGGCCGGGCGTATTCTCAAGGCCGGCGACGTCGTCGATCTGGGTGATCGCGCCCTCGAGGTCATCCACACGCCCGGCCATTCACCGGGCGGCATCGGGCTCTTCGAGCGCAAGACCGGCATATTCCTGTCGGGCGACGTCGTCTATGACGGGCCGCTGATCGATGATGCCTATCATTCCGACCGTCGTGACTATCAAGCGACTTTCGCGTGCATCCGGTCACTGCCGGTGAGCATCGTGCATGGCGGCCACTTTCCGAGCTTCGGCCCGGTGCGCTATCGGCAATTGATCGATGAATATCTGGCCGGCCTACGCAAGGCCGGTTGTCATCTTCCGTCTTCCTGATGCTGCTGCATGCGCCTGACCCACATGGCGATGTGGCTGCGCCGGATATAACCGACACTTTCCCAGTCGCCGAGCTCCATGGCAGCGAGGATGTCGGCCACTTCGCGGCGGAAGACGGCGACCTCGTCCTTCAGATCGAGCAGCGGCGCTGACCTGAGCCACACGCGGTTGGTCAGGAAATAGAGACGCTCGGAGATCTCGCGCAAAGGTTGGTTGCCGATCATCGCCGCGAGCTCATGGAAGAAATCCATATTGAGCCGGGCATAGGCCTTAGGGTCGGGCGCCTGGATCAGCGCGTCGCAACGGCCGAGCAAGGCCCGCACGCGGGCGAGATCCTCTGGCGTTCGCGGGATCGGATCGAGCTTGCCCATGAGGGCCGCGAGCTCCATGCGCAGACGGTAGACGGGGAGCAGGGCGTCGAGGTCGACATCGATGACGAAAGTGCCGACGCCATGCCGACTCTCGAGCAGGCCTTCGCCTTCGAGACGGCTCAGCACCCGGCGCAAGGGTGTGCGCGAGACGCCGAACTCGCGCGCCAGCTCTTCTTCGGCGAGGCGGGCGCCCGGCTCATATTCGATCAGGCAGATGCGGTCGCGGATCGTATTGTAGATGCGCTCGAAACGCTCGCGCGCCAGCGTTAGCGGCTTGTCGTCATTGTCGGCGGAAACGCTCATCCGGCCTCCAGGACGGCATGGAGGAACTGCTTGGTGCGCTCATTCTGCGGATTACCGAAGAAGGCCTTGGATGGGCCCTGCTCGCAGATCTTCCCTTGATAGAAGAAGCAGACGCGGTCGGCAAATTCCTTGGCGAAGCCCATCTGATGGGTCACCATCAGCATGGTCAGGTCATGTTCGCTGCCCAATCTGCGGATCACCTGAAGCACCTCTCCGACGAGCTCCGGGTCCAAGGCGGAGGTCACCTCGTCAAACAGCATGATTTTCGGGCGCATGGCAAGGGCCCGGGCGATGGCGACACGCTGCTGCTGGCCGCCCGACAGTTGGGAGGGGTAATGCTCCTTCTTCTGGCCGAGGCCCACCATGTCGAGCAGGCCGGCGGCGCGTTCCTCCGCTTCCTTGCGGTTCATGCCCAGCACGGTAATCGGCGCCTCGATGCAATTGGCCATCGCCGTCATATGTGGGAAGAGATTGAAGGACTGGAACACCATGCCGATCTTGGCGCGGATCTTGCGGATATGGGCGCGATCGGCCGGGACCAATTTGCCATTGCGCTCCATATGGGTGAGCGGCTCGCCCTCGACCCAGATCACGCCGTCGTCGATCGCCTCGAGCGTCATCAGCATGCGCAGCACCGTGGTCTTGCCGGAGCCCGACGGACCGATGATGGCGACCTTCTCGTTCTTGGCGACGTCGAGCTCGAGCGAATCGAGCACGGTCAATGGGCCGTAACGCTTCGAGACCTTGTCGAAACGAACCATCGGTCGATCTGTCATCGGGCAGGTCTCCGGTTGAGCAGGCGTTCGGCGGAACGGATGAAAGCGGCGGAGACGAGGCTCATCGCCAGGAAGAACAGGCCGACCAGAGTGATGGGCTCGGTATAACGGAAGGTCTCCGAGCCGATGATCTTCGCGGTCTGCATCAATTCGAGGACGGCAATGGCCGAAAGCAGCGGCGTCTCCTTGAACAGCGCCACCAGATAATTGCCGAGCGCCGGCACGATGGGTGGAATGGCCTGCGGGATGATGATGTCGCGGAAGGTCGTCCAGGGGCTGAGATTGAGCGCGATCGACGCCTCCCACTGGCCGCGTGGAATATTGTCGAAGCCGGCGCGATAGACCTCGGAGCAATAAGCGGCATAGTGGATGCCGAGCGCCAGGACGCCGGCGGTGAAGGCGTCGAGCGTCACACCGAAGGACGGGAAGACGAAATAGAGAAAGAAGATCTGGATGAGAAGCGGTGTCGACCGGATGAGTTCGACCAGGACCGAGATCGGCCAGGCCGTCCAGGGAATGGCGATACGGAGCAATGCCAGGATGAGGCCGAGCGTCGCGGCGAGCACGAATCCCAGAAGCGTCGCCTCGATCGAGATCACCGCCGCCTTGGCGAGGGTGGGGAGGATCTCGAAGGTGAAAGCCCAGTCCCACATCAGGCGGTCCTCCCACGGGCGAGGCCGCGCGCCGCCCGCTGCTCGAGGAGGCGCATGCCGATGGTGATGAGAAGCGAAAGGACGAGATAGATCAGGAGAACGAGGGTGAAAATCGGGATCGTCTTCATCGTCGTCTGGTTCATCTGCTGCGCCTTGAAGGCGAGATCGGACAGAGTGATGAGCGAGACGAGGGCGGTCGACTTCAGCAGCTCGATGAAAAGATTGCCCCAGGGCGGGATCATGGCGATGAAGGCCTGCGGCAGGATGATCCGGCGCAGCATCTGCGGGCGAGTCATGTTGAGCGCGGTCGCCGCCTCCCATTGGCCGCGCACCACCGACTGGATGGCGCCGCGCACGCATTCGGCGCCATAGGCCCCGATATTGAGGCCGAGGCCCAGTACCGCGACAGCGAAGGGCTCGAGGCTCACGCCGAATTGCGGCAGGACGAAAAACAGCCAGAAGAGCTGGACCAGTGCCGAAGTGCCGCGGAAGATCTCGATATAGATGTTGGCGAGCCAACGCAGTGGCGCGGGGCCGTAGAGCTTACCCAGCGCGGAAAGGACCGCCATGGCGACGGCGAGCAGACAGCCGAGCACGGTGATCTCTGCGGTCAGCACCGCGCCCTGGAGGAGGCCGGGGAGAAACAGGCTGTATGTGTCGCGCGTCGCCAGATAGGCGATCAGCAGAATTGACGCCACGAGCATGACGATGAGCGTGCGAATGCCCATGCGTTTGCTTCTCCCCGATGAGTTCCGCTCACAGAGCGCTCGACGAGTGCTCTGCGCTCGGAAGACTATTCACCCTTGCAGAGCTGTTCCATCGTCTTGTTCGGCAGATAGTCCTGACCGAAGCCGAAGGGCGTCACCAGCGCGATATGCTCCGGCGTGCCGAGGAAGGCCTTCAGTTGCGTGTTGAAGGCCTCGATGAGATCGGTATCGTCCTTGCGGAAGCCGAAGCCGCCATGGCCCTTTACCGATTTGCCGGCGACCTCGCCGAAAGGCGTCGTCGATTCCACGCCTTCGCCCTTCTTCGCCATGTCGGCGATGGAAAGCGCGGTCAAGGCGGCGCCATCGGCGCGGTCAGACTGCACGGCAGCGACGAGGCTCGACTGGTCGGGAAGGATGACGAGCTGTTCCTGCGGCACGCCCGCGTCCTTGGCGTAGCCGGCTTCGACGGCGCCCGCCATCACCGCCAGCTTGAGGGCGGAATTATCCTTGAAACTCGTATAGTCCTTGATGGCCTTGGGATTGCCCTTCTTCACCAGCATGGCCTGGCCGATGCCGTAAGAGGGCTCCGAGAAGGCGATCTCGGCGCAGCGCTTCGGGTTGATGAACATGCCGGCGGCGATAACGTCGAAGCGGCCTGCCTTGAGGCCCGGTATGAGCGAGCCGAATTCGGTGAGCACGCCATCGACCTGGGCGACGCCCATCTTGGCGAGTACCGCCTTGGCAACCTCCGGCGCTTCGCCGGTGAGCTTGCCGTCCGGCGTCGCGTAGCCGAAGGGCGCTTCATTGGCGAAGCCGATGCGGATATACCCTTGCGCCTTGGCGCGCTCGAGAGTCGTCTCGGCATGAGCGATCGATGTGAAGGTCGTGGCGGCGAAGGTGAGGCCGGCCGTTCCTGTGAGCAGGCGGCGGCGCGTGATCATCTTGGACATGTTTATCTCCCGGAATTGTCGCGTTTCCTGCCCGGTCTGATCGCCGGGTGCTATTGTTGTATACATCTTATCTGGACATACCGCAAGTGAAGATGTATTTTGGCCGAAATAATACAAAGGGGCATGGCGAAAAGGTATCGTTGTGCACATTTAGGGAGTTCGATGGGGTTATCCCTTGAAGCCGTCCGGGAAGCGCACAGGCTCATTCGAGGTCTCGCGCGCATGACCCCGCTGGTCGAAGCCGCGAGCTTCTCGGGCGAGACCGGCCATCCCATCCTGCTCAAGCTCGAAACCCTGCAACCGATCGGCGCCTTCAAGATCAGAGGGGCGGCGCATGCGCTGCTGCGCCTCGATGAAGAAGCGCGCCGGCGCGGCGTCGTCTGCTGCTCGACCGGCAATCATGGCAAGGCCGTCGCTTATGCGGCACGCCATCTTGGCATCAATGCCACCATCTGCCTTTCCAGTCTCGTGCCCGAGGCGAAAGTCCAGGGCATAGCGGCGCTCGGCGCCACGATCCGGCGCTGCGGGACGAGCCAGGATGATGCGCAAAGGGAAGCCGACCGCCTTGTGCGTGAGAGGGGCTACACCGACATCTCGCCTTTCGATCATCGCGACGTGATCCTCGGCCAGGCGACGATCGCGCTCGAGCTTCTGGCTGAGCGACCGGATCTTACCCAGATCGTCGTGCCTTTGTCGGGAGGCGGGCTTCTGGGTGGCATCGCTTTCGCTGCCAAGCAGATCAAGCCGTCGATCCGGGTGGTCGGCGTCAGCATGACGGTGGGCGCCGCGATGCATGAGAGCCTCAAGGCCGGCCGTCCGGTTCTCGTCACCGAAGTTCCCTCACTCGCCGACACGCTGGGCGGCGGCATCAATCTCACCAATCAATGGACCTTCAAGCTGTGCCGTGATTTCGCCGATGCGACATTGCTGGTGAGCGAGGAAGAGATCTATCGCGGCATGCAGGCGCTGTTCCGGGGTGAACGTCTCATCGCGGAAGGCGGCGGCGCCGTTGGCATCGCGGCGCTTCTTGCCGGCAAGCTCACGCTCGACGGGCCGACGGCCATGATCATCTCCGGACAGAATGCCGATCTCGACCAGATCATCGCGGTGGCGAAGGGCGAGCCGGTGCGGGTAGGCGAGCAGATGGTGAAAGGATAAATCATGGGCGACATCGCCATTCTCACCGAAACCGACCTGCGCCGCGCCGTCACTCTCGGCGCGCCGGCGCTCAAGGCGGTCGAAGACGCTTTCCGGCTTCTCGCCTCGGGCAAGGTCATCATGCCGCCGATCCTCTCGATGGAGATCGCCGAGGCCCATGGCGAGGTCGATGTGAAGACCGCCTATCTGCCGGGCTTCGAGCATTTCGCCATCAAGGTCAGTCCGGGCTTCTTCGACAATCCGAAGCTCGGTCTGCCGAGCCTCAATGGGCTGATGATCCTGTTCTCAGCGAAGACCGGGCTCGTCGCGGCGCTGCTGCTCGACAATGGCTATCTGACCGATATCCGCACCGCCGCGGCTGGGGCCATCGCAGCACAATATCTGGCACCGAAGAAGGTCGAAACCGCGGCTGTGCTCGGCACTGGTGCTCAGGCGCGTCTGCAGATCATCGCCGCGCACCAAGTGCGTCCCTTCAGGAAAGTGATCGTCTGGGGGCGTGATCAGGGGCGCGCCGAGGCCTGCGCCGCGGATATCGCGGCAGCGATCAAGGTGAAGAGCGAAGTCACGAAGGACGCCGCCAGCGCCGTGGCTGAGGCGCAGTTGGTGGTGACGACGACATCGGCGCGCAAACCGATCTTGCGCGCCGAGTGGCTGCATAAGGGTCTGCACATCACCGCCATGGGCGCCGACCAGGCCGGCAAGAACGAGATCGATCCGCGCGCCGTGGCGCTCTGCGATCTCTATGTCTGCGACCGGGCCAGCCAAGCTGCCGCTCTCGGAGAATTGCGCGCGGCACGCGCCGCCGGCCTGATGAATGGTGAAACACCGCCCGAGCTCGGTGCCATCGTTGCGGGAACCCATCCGGGGCGGCCGTCCGAGACCGCCATTACGTTTTGCGACCTGACCGGTACCGGCGCGCAGGATACCGCCATCGCTTCCTACGCCTTTGCCGCAGCACGGAAGCTCGGCATCGGCACCCAGATCACAGCTTGAGAGACAGAATGAGCAGCATTCCCTTCACGCGCGCCGAATATGACGAAAGGCTCGCCCAGGTCAAAGGCCGGATGGCGAAAGCCGGCTTCGATCTCATCATCTGCCAGGACCCGGCCAATATGGGCTGGCTCACCGGCTTCGACGGCTGGTCCTTCTATGTGCCGCAATGCGTGCTGGTACATCAGGAGGAAGAGACGCCGATCTGGTTCGGCCGCGCCCAGGATGCCAAAAGCGCGCATCTCACCACCTATCTGCCGGCGAAGAATATCGTGCCCTTCTCGGAGCATCTGATCCATCATCCGATCGGACACCCCTATGATGAGCTCGCCGAGCTCATCCGGGCGCGCGGCTGGGGCAAATCCCGCATCGGCGTCGAGATGGACGCGCATTATTATACGGCGCGCTGCCATGCTCATCTGACCGAGGGGCTGCCGGAGGCCGTCTTCAGCAACAATGGCGATCTCGTCAACTGGGCGCGGCTGGTGAAATCCGAGGCCGAGCTTGTCTTCATGCGCGAAGCCGGGCGCATCTGCAGCCATGCCATGAACCGCGCCATTGAAACGATGAGGCCAGGCGTGCCGCAATATCAGGTGATCGCCGAGATCTATCACGCGCAAACCATGGGCGTGCCGGGCGTCGGCGGGGACTATGCCGCCATCTGTCCGCTGATGCCGGTGGGCGAGGGCACGAGCACACCCCATCTCACCTGGAGTGACGCGCCTTTGCCGACATCTGGCCTCGCCATGCTGGAGATTGCCGGTGCAAGACGACGCTATCACGCGCCGCTCACCCGCACGATCCATCTCGGCAAGCCGCCACAAATGATCGTAGACGTTGCCAAGGCCGTGGTCGAAGGCGTCGATGCCGGACTCGCCAAGGCGAAAACCGGCTGCGCCGCTGCGGAGGTCGAAGCGGCTTGGCAGGCGGTACTGCGCAAGCATGGGCTCAGGAAGGAAAGCCGCGTCGGTTATTCGATCGGGCTCGCGTATCCGCCCGATTGGGGTGAGCGCACCGTGAGCCTGAGGCCCGGTGATGAGACGGTGCTCCAGGCCGGCATGTGCTTTCATATTCAATCGGGCGTGTGGCTGCAGGATTTCGGCGTCGCGATCTCGGAGTCCTTCGTCGTCACCGATAAGGGCGGCGAGCGGCTGTGTGATGTCGCGCGCGAACTGATCGTGATCGACTGACATGTTCGACAATCCCTTCAGCGGCGCGGAGATCGCCCGCCGTCTGCGCCGGCTACGCGCCGAGCTCGAGCTCAGAGGCCTCGACGCGGCGATTTTCGCCAGTCCTGAAAATGTCTTCTATCTGACGGGCCTCGATCATTGGGGCTATTTCGCGCCGCACCTGCTCCTCGTGCCACTCGAGGGTGAGCCGGTGCTGGTGACACGCGCCATGGAGCGCGTCTCAGTCGAGAAGCAGGTGAAGGCGGCGCGCTTTCGCGGTCATCCTGACAGCGAGACGGCTGCCGATATGATGGCGCGCGTGCTGCATGAGTTCAAGCTCGCAGGCAAGACAGTCGGGCTCGAATGCTGGACCTCGGGATTGAGTCATGGTCTGGCCCTTGCTCTGGAAGATCAGGTCGTTGCGCGATGGTCGGATGTGAGTGGGCTCGTTGATGACTTGCGGCTCGTAAAAAGCACCGAGGAGCAGGTGCTGATGCGTCGCGCGGCGCGGGTGAGCGACGCGGCGGGGGAGGCGGCGGTTGTGGCCATAGCCGATGGCGCGCGTGAAGGCGATGTGGCGGCGGAATGTCTCGCGGCGATGATCCGTGCCGGCGGTCATCCGCCGGGCTTCGGTCCTTTCATCAGGCCCGGCAGTCGGCTCGGCGAAGAGCATGCGACCTGGGGAGATGGGCAATATAAGAGAGGTGAGCCCGTCTTCCTTGAATTGTCGGGCTGCGTCTCGCGTTATCACGCCCCCTTGGGCCGCCTCGTTCATGTCGGCGCGATCCGTGACGAAGATGCACGGATCGCAGATATTGTCGGCCAAGCCTTCGATGCGGTCGTCGCGGCGATCAAGCCGGGTGCCAGAGCGCGTGATATCTATGCCGCCTGGCAAGCGGTCGTCGACGAGGGGGGGCTTGCGCATTACCGGCGTCATCATTGCGGCTACTGCGTCGGCATCGGCCAGCCGCCGTCCTGGACCGGCGGCAACAGTGTGATAGGGCTTCGGCATGATTCCGATCTTGAGATCAAGACCGGCATGAGCTTTCACATCCTCTCCTGGTTGATGGGAAGCGGCCGGGGTGATGACTTCCTATCGAATACGGTGCTGTTGACGGAGAGCGGGCCGGAAGTTCTGACCAAGCTGAAGAGCGGTCCGATCGTGGTTTGATCTTGCACGGGTGATTGCAGTAACCTCGCGCACGGGAGATCCCGCGCCTTGAGCAATCGTTCGCATTTTCCTTTCGACATATTGACGGTGGACAGGTCGGCGCGTCTGCCGGCGCATCGCCAGCTCTATGATGCGTTGCGCTCGCTCATCCTGAGCGGCCGCTTGCGTGCAGGCAGCACTCTGCCGGCAACACGCAGTCTCGCGCAGCAATTGAAGCTCGGCCGCAATACGGTGAGTGCGGCTTATGAGCGGCTTCTCGCCGAAGGGTATGTCGAAGCGCGGCCGGGACGCGGCACCTGGGTGGCCAATCTGCCCGATCGTCCGGCGCCAGCGCCGGAAGCACCGCCGGCTCCGGACCGCTCACCGATCTCGCGGCGCGGTGAAGCGCTGGCGACGCGGCTACAGCCGCTGCGCAATCCGAACAAGATCAATTTCCAGCCGGGCTTTCCGGAGGTCTCCAACTTTCCCTTCGCCAGCTGGGCGCGCCTTCTCGCCCGCAATGCAAGGCGGCGCAGCGGTGATCTTCTCGGCTATTATCATTTCTCCGGTCATCCGCGTCTGCGTGCGGCGATCGCCGATTACGTCACCATATCGCGTGGTGTCTCCTGCACGCCTGAGCGTGTCGTGGTGGTCACCGGCGCCCAGGCCGGGCTCGATCTCGCGGCGCGGCTGTTGCTCGATGAGGGTGATCCGGTGTGGATGGAAGAGCCCGGTTACTGGGGTGCCCGCAGTACGCTCGAAGCCGCCGGCGCCAGGCTGCATCCGCTCTCCGTCGGCGCCGAAGGCTGGGCGCTCGATGATCCCGCTCTTCCGGCACCACGCCTCATCTATGTGACGCCCGCCTGCCAATGGCCGCTCGGCACCACCATGCGCATGGAAGAGCGGCTTCATCTCCTGAGCCACGCCGAGCGGCATGGCGCGTGGATCATCGAGGATGATTATGACGGCGAATATCGTTTCCGCGGTCAGCCGATGCCGGCCATGCAAGGTCTCGACCGTGCCGACCGCGTCATCTATCTCGGCACTTTCAGCAAGACGCTGTTCTCGTCGCTGCGCATCGGCTTTCTGGTGGTGCCGGATGCGCTGGTCGAGCCGTTCAACCGGGCCGTCGGCGTCACCGGTCAATTCACACCGCTGCTTCTGCAGGTGACGCTCGCCGATTTCATCGAGCAGGGCCATTTCACCACCCATCTCAAACGCATGCGCCGTGTCTATGGCGAGCGTCAGAAGGAGTTCATCGCTCTATGCCGCAAACATTTGAGTCCATGGGTCACGGTTTGCGATAATGACTCCGGCATGCAGGTGATCGCGCGCTTCACGGCGAACATGGACGATGTGAAGATCGCCGAGATCGGCCATGCGCATGGCATCGATCTGCAGCCGATCTCGATCAACTATCATCACAAGGCGCCTGAACACGGGCTTCTCCTCGGCTATGCCGCGCTCAATGAGCGTGACATCCAGACCGCGGTCATGGCGCTCAGAGCGAGCTTCATGGAGGCGGGTAAAATGCGGGCCACCAAAGTTGGCTCCATATGAAATACAAAAATTGGCTCTATTGGGGGAGCCATGGAGGGGTTAAGCTTGCGATCGGAGTGGAGCAAGTCGGCGCGAGCCGGCTTATTTTTGAAGACAGATTTGGAACGTTCCATATCCGAATAACCTTGCCACAGAGCAGGGCGCAATGACGATTCAAAAGGAGGTAAACCCATGAAAAGACTAATTATTCTTATGCTGGCGCTGGTTGCCGGCATGATTCCGGCCTTGGTCTCGCCAGAGCTCAAGGCCGAAGAAAAGAAGATGCAGGTGATCTTCATCACCCACGGCCAGGCCGGCGATCCCTATTGGAACGCTATCAAGAACGGCCTCGCCGAAGCCGCCAAGACTTTCGATGCCGATGTCCAATATGAAGCGCCCGATGTGTTCGACATGTCGGCGATGGGCAAGATGATCGACTCGGCCGTGGCGCGCAAACCCGATGGCATCGTCGTCTCCATTCCGGACGCCGACGCGCTGAAGGCGCCGATCCAATCGGCGCTCGCCGCCGGCATCCCGGTGATCGGCATCGATTCGGGCCTCACCAAATACAAGGAGCTCGGCATTCCCGCCTATCTCGGCCAGGACGAATATCAGGCCGGCGTGGCGGTGGGCGAGAGACTGAAAGCGGCCGGCGCCACCCACATCATGTGCATCAACATGGAAGTGGGCAATACCGATCTCGACAATCGCTGCCGCGGTGTGAAGGACGGCTCGGGCGTCAAGCAGACGATCGTGCCGGTGACGATGACCGATCCGGTCGATGCCAAATCGCGCATCGCCAGCGCCCTGCAGCAGGACCAGACGATCGACGGCATCATCGCGCTCGGCCCCACCAGCGCATCGCCGATGCTCGCCGCGGTCGAGGAGATGGACGCTAAAGGCCGCCTCAAGGCGATGGCGACCTTCGACATGACGCCGGAGATTCTGGAGAAGGTGGCCGACGGCACGCTGCTGTTCGCCACCGACGCCCAGCAATTCATGATGGGTTATCTGCCGGTCGCCCTGTTCAAGAACTACAAGCTCTATGGCGTGATGCCGACCACGGCCTGGCCGACCGGACCCGGCTTCATCACCAAGGACACGGCGGGCAGCGTGATCGAGCTCAGCCGCAAGGGCTTCCGCTGAAGCCACTGCCGACAAGCGTGGCGGCTCTCTCCCGGCCGCCACGCCCGCTTTTCCTGCTTTCATCATTCCCGCATTCTGTCAGGATGGAGCTTCGAGACGCCGATGTCCGCTGTAGCCCATAGCAAGATATCCGACGAACGGGTCCGCGCCATTCCGACCTGGCGCTTCCTGCTCGGCCGGCCGGAACTGGGGGCGGTCGCCGGCACCATCCTGGTCTTTGGTTTCTTCCTGACCTTTGCCGGAGATTCCGGCATGTTCAGCGCCAAGGGCATCATCACCTTCCTCGATGTGTCGGCGCAGGTCGGCATTCTCGCCGCCGCCGTGGCGCTTCTGATGATCGCCGGCGAGTTCGATCTTTCCATCGGCTCGATGATCGGTTTCGCCGGCATCGTCATCGCCATTCCGGCGGTCGAATGGGGCTGGCCCTTGTGGTCCTGCATCATGCTCGCCTTCCTGGTCGCGCTGATGATCGGTTTCATCAACGGCTATCTCACCATCAGCACCGGTCTTCCGTCCTTCATCGTGACGCTCGCCAGCATGTTCATCCTGCGCGGCCTCACGCTGGCGCTCACCCGTGCCGCCACCAACCGCACCGTCGTGTCGGGCATCGGTGACTATGCCAAGGAGGACTGGCTGGCGCCGATCTTCTCGGGCTATGTGCTCAAGGATCTCTTCCAATGGATGGGCAGTCTCGGCTGGCTGCAGATGCGCACTGACGGCCTGCCGCTCGCGCCCGGTATCCCGATGGCGGTGGTGTGGTGGATGCTGCTCACCCTGCTCGGCACCTGGATCTTGATGAAGACCCGCTTCGGCAACTGGATCTTCGCGTCCGGCGGTGATCCGGTGGCGGCGCGCAATGTCGGCGTGCCGGTGACGCGGGTGAAGATCCTGCTCTTCATCGGCACCGCCTTTGCCGCGACCTTGCTCGCCGTCATCCAGGTCCTCGAAGCGGGATCGGCCGACACGCTGCGTGGCCAGCTCAAGGAATTCGAGGCGATCATCGCCGTGGTGGTGGGCGGCACCTTGCTGACCGGCGGCTATGGCTCGGCGATCGGCGCGGCACTGGGCGCCCTCATTTTCGGCACAGTGCAGATGGGCATCTTCTTCACCGGCGTCGATACTGACTGGTTCAAGGTGTTCATGGGCGCCATGGTGTTGATCGCAGTGCTGTTCAATACCTATGTCCGCCGCAAGGTGACCTATTCACGGTGATGGCCATGACCGAGAGATCCGATTTCCTCGAGCTCGCCCAGGTCAGCAAGTTCTTCGGCTCGGTCATCGCGCTGAGGGAAGTCACCTTCGGCGTGCGCCCAGGTGAGATCCATTGCCTGCTCGGCGACAACGGCGCCGGCAAATCGACGCTGATCAAATTGCTCTCGGGCGTGTTCCAGCCGACGGCGGGCGAGATCCGCATCGCCGGCAAGCCTGTCACGCTCGCCTCGCCGCGTAACGCGCTCGATCAGGGCATCGCCACCGTCTATCAGGACCTGGCGACGGTGCCGTTGATGAGCATCGCGCGCAATTTCTTCATGGGCCGCGAGAAGACCAAGGGGCGCGGCGTATTGCGCCGGCTCGATTGGGACTTCATGAACCGTACCGCGCGCGACGAGATGAGCAAGATGGGGATCGACATCCGCGATCCACGCCAGGCGGTCGGCACGCTGTCGGGCGGCGAACGCCAGTGTCTCGCCATCGCGCGCGCCGTGCATTTCGGCGCCCGCATCCTCATTCTCGACGAGCCGACCTCGGCGCTCGGCGTGCATCAGGCTTCCGTCGTGCTGCGCCTCATCGCCCGGGCGAAAGCGCGCGGCCTTGGCGTCATCTTCATCACCCACAATGTGCATCACGCCTATCCGATCGCCGATCGCTTCACCTTGCTCAACCGGGCGAAGAGCCTCGGGACATTCGCCAAGGCCGAGATCTCGCGCGAGAAGGTCACCGACATGATGGCCGGCGGCAAGGAACTGGTCGATCTCGAAGCCGAGCTCGAAGCGATCGCGGCGAGCGAGGCGGTGGAACCGCGCGTGCGGCGAGCGGTGGGCTGACCAGTTGAACATCGCTCCGCTTGATGCAAAAAGCGTGAGCGATGACCTATTCTCCAATCGATCCTTATGACTTCGGCCTTCTCCCGACCGCCGACGGAAACGAAATCTATTGGGAAGTGTCGGGCAATCCCAAAGGAAAGCCGGCGCTCTACCTGCATGGCGGTCCCGGCAGCGGTTTGCGTACGGGCGGCTATCGCCGTCACTTTAATCCGCAGAAATATCGCATCATCGGGATCGATCAGCGCGGCTGTGGCCGAAGCCGTCCGCTCGTCACCGATGCACTTTCCGAGTTGCCCGGCAATACCACGCAGGCGCTCATCACCGATATCGAGGCTGTGCGCGACCATCTCGGCATTGCGGCGTGGCTTGTGTCGGGAGTCTCCTGGGGAAGCACGCTGGCGCTCGCTTATGCGCTCACGCATCCGGGTAAGGTCTCCGAGATCGTACTGGTCGCGGTGACGACAACCAGCCGCGAAGAGGTCGACTGGATCACTGAAGGCGTGGGGCGTCTGTTTCCGGAAGCCTGGCAGCGCTTCGAGCGGGATTCGGGCCACCGTCCGGCTGAGCGTCTCGTCGCTGCCTATGCGCGGCGGCTCGCCGGTGGCGACCGGGCGGACCGGCTGATGGCGGCGCGCGCCTGGAACGACTGGGAGACAACCCATATCTCACTCGATCCCAACTGGGTGCCGATCAACAGCCGCTTCGACGAAGAGCAGGGACTTGCCTTCGCGACTCTCGTCACCCACTACTGGTTGAATGACGGATTTCTGTGCGATGACGCGGAAATACTGCGCCGTGTGGCGACGATCGGGCACATACCCGCCGTCCTCATTCATGGCCGCCGCGACATTAGCGGGCCTGCGATCACGGCCTGGCGGCTGCATCGCGAATGGCCGGCGAGCCGGCTGAAAATCGTCGAATCCGAAGGACATGGCGGGCCGGTCTCGATGGAGGAGATGCGACGAGCTCTCGATGTTTTCGCCGCCGTTTAAACTCTCTTGTTCTTCCTGCCGTTGAGCGGCGCGGTCGAACCGCGCACGATGAGGCCGCAATCGACGATCTGGCGCAGATGGCCGCCGGTCAGCTCGCCCTTGATGCGCGACGCGAGCGTCGACACCGCGATGCGCGCCATCATCTCCTTGGGCTGCGCCACGGTGGTGAGATTGATTCGCCGCAGGCTCGCCAGCATGACGTCGTCGAAGCCGACGACGGAGAGGTCCTGCGGCACCCGCACACCCAGGCGGTCGGCGCAGTCAAGAAGCTCGATGGCGCCCAGATCGTTGGAGGAGAAGACGCCGGTCACCCGGTCATCGCCGAGCAGCACCTTCTCGATCGTAGTTTCCTTGAGCGTTTTGCCTTCCGATCCTTGCCAGTGGTAGACGGCGGTCGGCAGGCCGGCTTTCACCATGGCGCGGCGATAGCCCGACTGGCGCGCCTGATCGGCGGCGTCCTCGACGGATGGGTCGGCGATATAAGCGATACGGCGGTGGCCGAGCTCGAGCAGATGCTCGGTGGCGATGCGCCCGCCCTTCTCGTCGTCGGGTGACACCACATCGCCCCAGTCGGCGGTGCAGGTGAGGAAGAGCGCGGGCACGCGGCTTTCGGTGACGAGGCGGGCGCTTTCCTCATCGCCCGCATAAGCGAGAAAGATCAGACCTGCGACACGGTAATCGAGCAGACCGCGCAAACCGGCGAGCTCGATATGCTCGTCGATCTGGGTGTTGCAGAACATCACCTGGTAACCGTGCTGGCCGGCATAACGTTCGATCTGCTTGGTCATCTCCGAGAAGAACGGGTTGGCGAGATCGCCGACCACGACACCCAGCACATTGGTGCGCTGCTGGACGAGCTGCCGGGCCAGCACATTGGGGCGATAACCGAGCTCGTCGATGGCGGCGCGCACCCGGGCAATGGTCTGCGGCGCGATGCCCTTGGCGTCACGGATGACATTGGAGACCGTCGACTTGGAAACCTTGGCAAGGCGCGCGACATCGAGAATGGTCGCGGGCTTGGCCAGTCCAGGCGGGTCTTTCACGTTCATGCCCTTCTGTTACCCCAGACCAAGTGGCTGATCCAGCTTGTCATTCCTTGTCACCCACCGGGAGGAGCGGGTGCGAGGGAACCGGCACGAAATGCCTGCTCTTGCTCGCACCCGCACTCTCTCCCCGGTCGCGGGTGAGAGGGGTAACCGTCAACCAGTTGCGGCCGCCAGCAGACGCGCCGCCTCGATGATGCCGGCCTTGGGCTCGACAAAGGGATCCTCATGCTCGATGGCGAGGGTCGTGACCGTGCCGGACTTGCCGAGATCGGCGAGGAAACTCCGCCACCAGGGCGCATCCTTGCCGCGCCCGACGGTGGCGAAGTTCCACGGCATTTCCTCAGGCGGCTTCGGCCAGCGATTGTCGAGAAGCCCGTTGAGCGCGAGGCGATCCTTCTGGAACAGCACATCCTTGCCATGGGCATGGCCGATGTGGCTGCCGAGCCGCTCGACGATGCGATTGGCATCCATGCCCATCCAGAAGAAATGGCTGGGATCGATATTGGCCGAGATCGCCGGGCCGAGAGCCGCCAGTCGCTCGAAGGTCTCCACATTGTAAGCGATCGTGCCGGGATGAAGTTCGAGGCAGATCATGACGTCAGGGTGAGTTTCGCGGGCGAAGCCGGCGAGACCGGTCCAATAGGGGACGATCCGGTCCCGCCATTGTCCGTCATGGATATTCTCGAGATAGGGCAGCCAGCCGCCACCGGCAAAATGGGGAGTCTTGTCACCGGCAGCGCCCGCCGGGCAGCCGGCCATGGCGACGATACGGTCAACGCCGGTCTCGGCGGCGAGCCGGATGGTGGCGCGCAGATCCTCGTCGTGCTTGCGGGCGATTGCCGGGTCGGGATGGAGCACATTGCCCCAGACATTGAAAGCGGCGAGCCTCAGGCTACGGGCGGTGATCTCCTTGCACCAGGCCTGCCGCGCATTCGGGTCGCGCAAGAGATGGGGCATGTCGCAGTGGCTGGTTGGCGCATAGCCGCCGGTGCCGATCTCGAGATCGGTGATCTCGGGGACGTCGGCGACCAGCCAGTCCATGACGTCGGTGAGCGTCATATTGGCGAGCGGTTCGGTGACGAGGCCAAGGCGAGGGAGGCGATGAGGCATTATGGACCGTTCCATGATGGTCTTATTAGACATTTCTGTGACACGCCCTGCGAAAAGTTCCCAAGAGCGAGATTTTCGAACCGCGTAATAAGTCAGTTCTTGACAGAGTTTATATCGGCTTTTACGGTTTGTGGAACGTTCCAAATGAGGATTTGAATGAAGAGGCTGCGTGTCGGGGTGATCGGCTGCGGATTGGTCGCGCAGGTCATGCATCTGAACTATCTGCGTGAACTGGCGGACCGTTATGAGATCGCGGCCCTCTGCGATATTTCCGACAGCGTCCGCGCGGCCTGTGCCCGCGACTATGGTGTCGCAAAGACGTTCGGCGACTGGCGTGACCTCCTCAAAGAACGGCTCGACGCCGTGCTCGTCCTCACCCCCGGCAGTCACGCGCCGATCGCCATCGCGGCGGCGGAAGCCGGCATTCATGTGCTGGTCGAAAAGCCGATGTGCTTCTCGGTGGCGGAAGGTCAGGAGATGATCACCGCAGCCGCCCATGCCGGCGTCGTGCTGATGGTGGCCTATAACAAGCAATATGATCCGGCCTTCATCCGCCTGAAGGAAGAGGCGAAGTCGCTCGAAGACCTGCGCCTCATCCGCGTCACCACGCTCGAATCGCCGTTCAAGCCCTATGTCGATCACTATGTGCTGCATCGCGGCGGCCATGTGCCGGCCGATCTGCTCGCCCGGCTCACCGCCGACACCGATGAGCGCGTCACCAAGGCGATCGCCACCCAGGATCCGCTGGCGCGCAAGGCATATCATCTCGTCCTCCTCGACAGCATGGTGCATGAATTCAACGTGGTGCGCGGCGTGCTCGGCGAGCCGGATGAGCTCGCCTTCGCCGATATCGGCGAGACCGGCCTCACCGCGATCCTGCGCTATGGCAAGGCGCAGTGCACGATCAACTGGGTCGATCTGCCGGGCATCGCCCGCTATCAGATGGAATTCGCCTTCTACACGCCGGCGCGGCGCCTCACTTTGTCGATGCCGTCGCCGTTCCTGCGCAGCGCGCCGACGCTTCTCATCGATGAAGGCGGCGATGCGGCGTCGGCGAAATCCTATCGCAATGAAGAGATCGTCTCCTACAGCGAGAGCTTCAAGGAAGAGCTTGTGCATTTCCACGATTGCGTGACCAAGGGGCTGGGCCCGCGCACCTCCGGACCCGATGCCTTGCGCGACATCGCGCTCTGCCAATCGATCATCAAAGCCCATCTGACGCGCCGGCCCGTCGCGCGGCCAACCGATATAGCGACCTTGTGCGCCTGAAGGACCGACCATGACTAAAACCAGCAAAGACAAAATCGTTCTCGCCAATGCGCCGGTGAGCTTCGGGGCCTTCGAGATCACCGTCGGCATCGATCCGAATGTGCCGGACGGCAAAGGCATTCTCGATGCCGTGGCGGGCGCCGGCTATCACGGCATCGATCTCGGTCCCGCCGGCTATCTGGGCCAGAAGGATGAATTGAAGAAGCGCCTCAGCGACCGGAAGCTCGGTCTTGCCGGCGGCTATCTGGAACTGCCTTACAGCGAGCCCACTCGTATGAAGCCGGCGCTGCATGAGCTCGATATTCTCCTCGACGTGTTCGACGCCGCGGGTGTGCCTGAAAGTGGCCTCAAGCCCAAACCGACACTCGCCGATCTCGGCAGCGACAGGCGCAAGGCGCATCCGGGCCAGGCGGCGACCAACCGCGATCTCGGATTCGATAAGGAAGGCTGGAAGCGTTTCGCCGATGGGCTCGAAAGTGCGGTGGCGCGCTGCCGCGAGCGTGGATATGAGCCGACTTTCCATCACGAGACCGGCACCCATATTGAAGCGGTGTGGGAGATCGAGAAGATGCTGGAGCTGACCAGCATCGATCTCTGCCTCGATACCGGCCATCTGCTGCTGGGCCAAGGTGAGCCGGTCAAGGCGCTGAAAGAGTGGAGCGGACGTATCAATCATATTCATCTCAAGGATGCGCGAACGGACGTGATCGACAAAATCGTCAAGGAGGCCGCCCCGGTGATCGATATCTGGCGGCGCGGCGCCTTCTGCGCGTTGGGCCGGGGCGATGTCGATATCGACGGCGTGCTCGATCATCTGCGTCGGCACTATGCCGGCTGGCTGGTGGTCGAGCAGGATATCCTGCCTGATGCCTCGGCGCCGGACCGGCCGGCCAAGGACCAGGTCGCCAATCTCAACTACCTCGCAGCGCGGGGTTTCTGAGCATGGCACGGTTCCGGCTCGGACTTGTCGGCGCGGGCCGCATGGGTCAGACGCATCTGCGCGCCCTTGCGGGCAGTGAACGCGTCGAGGTGGTGGCGGTCGCCGAGACGTCGGAAGCGATCCGCTCCACACTCAAGCTGCCCCACGGCGTCAAGCTCCATGCCGATATCGACGAGATGCTGAAGGCCGGCGGCATCGATGGCGCGCTGGTCGCGGTGCCGAGCGGCCATCACGTCAATATAGTGGCGCGTCTCGCGGTCGCCGGACTCTCCATCCTGTGCGAGAAGCCGTGCGGCATCACGGCGCGTGAGGCGCGGATTGCCTCCGAGATCGCGACCAAGGAGAACGTGCTGCTCCAGGTCGCCTATTGGCGCCGCTTCGTGCCGGCGCTCAAGCGGCTCAAGGACCGGATCGCACAAGGCGAGTTCGGCAATCTTTATCTCGTCTCCTGCTATCAGTGGGATGAAATGCCGTCGCCGGCTTCCTTCCGCGCCACGAGCGGCGGCGCCTTCATCGATATGGGCGTGCACGAGTTCGACCAGTTGCGCTGGCTGACCGGCCAGGAGATCTCCCATCCGCGCGTCGCCACCGCCAGCACTGTCTTCGCCGAGAAGATCGAGGTCGATCCCGACGCGGCCCAGGCACTCTGCGACCTGTCGGGCGGCGCCACCGGCCTCATCTCGCTGGGCCGGCGTTTCCCAGTAGGCGATTCCTGCTGGGCGCAGGTCTTCGGCACCAAGGGCTTCGAGGATTGCCGGTTCTTCTGGCCGCCTGACGGCGAGAAGGTGTTTCTCGACGCTCTGAGGCTGCAGGCGGAAGGCTTTGCCGAAGCAGTCTGCGGCCGGCCGTCGGAAGGCGCCACGGCGGCGGATGCGATCGCCGCCCTCACCGCCGCCGAGCAGGCCTCTGCCGCCATGATGAAAGGGAGAACGAGATGAATTCTTTGCCAAAGGTCCGCATCGGCATGGTCGGCTATGGCGGCATGGGCAAGGCGCATTCCTATGCCTATCGGGCGCTTAACACCTTGCGCAAGCTTCCCATCGAGCCTGAGCTGCATATCATCAGCGGGCGGCAGCAGGCCGGGGTCGAGAAGGCCGCTACCGCTTATGGCTTCGCGAAGTCGACCACCGAGTGGCGCAAGATCGTCGAAAGCTCGGATGTCGACATCGTCGATATCTGCACACCGCCCGGCACCCATGCCGAAATCGCCGCGGCCGCCGCCGCGAATGGCAAGGCGGTGATCTCCGAAAAGCCGCTCGCGACGTCCTATGAAGAAGGCCGCATGGCGCTCGACGCGGTGAGGAAGGCCCGTGTCCTGAACGCCGTCGGCTTCAATTACCGCAAGCTCCCGGCCGTTTCGCTGATGAAGCGGATGATCGATGAGGGTAAGGTCGGCAAGATTCAACATTGGCGCGCCATCTGGATGTCGGACGAGTTCATCGATCCCACCATCCCCTTCGACTGGCGCTTTGAGCGCAAGATGGGCGGCACGACCATCGCCGATCTCGGCGCCCATCTGATCGATATGGCGCAGTGGATGGTGGGCGATATCGCCGAGGTTAGCGCCCAGTCGGAGACCTTCGTGCGCGAGCGCGCCGATCCGGCGAGACCTGGCGGCACGCGCAAGGTCGAGATCGACGATGCCTCGTCGGCCCTGGTACGATTCGCAAATGGCGCGCGGGGCATCATGGAGATGACACGCGCCTGCGTCCGGCGGCCCTGTGATTTCACCATCGAAGTGAACGGCACTTTGGGCACGCTGCATTTCGACTATGCGCGGCTCAACGAGCTTCTCTATGGCGACGGCAGCGACGCGGTCGAACTCTATGGCATGCGCCGCATCCGCGCCGAGCATATATCGCATCCTTACGCCGCCAACTGGTGGGCGATCGGCCAGGGCGTCGGTTACGGGTCGAGCTTCGTCAATCATTTCGGCGATCTGCTCGAGAAATGGCCGCACGGGCCATGGGATCCCGACTTCGCGCAAGGCCTCAAGGTGCAGGCGGTGTGCGATGCGATGGAGCAGTCGGCCGCCAGCCGTCAGTGGGTGTCGGTGGCGAGCATCGGCAAGGCGTGAGGACTCCGCATTGATTTTGCGGAGAATAGGGCGCATATTCACCGCAAAAGTTGCGGAGAATGACCCTTTATATTCACGAACTGCCGAATTGGCCCAAATTCCACTGGGATTATAAGGCTTTGGCAACATTACTGGGCGCCGTTCGGCACCACCAGGGGCGTCTCCTCGGGCGAATGGAGACTCTGGGCTTTCCGCTGCGCAGTGAAGCGGTGCTCGATACCCTCACCCAGGATGTCGTCAAATCCAGTGAAATCGAAGGCGAGGTGCTCGATCGCAGCCAAGTGAGATCCTCCATTGCGCGCCGTCTTGGCCTCGACATTGGAGGGCTCATCGCCGCTGATCGTCATGTAGACGGTGTGGTGGAGATGATGCTCGATGCCACGCAGAACTATTCGGCACCTTTGACGATCGAGCGCCTTTTTGCCTGGCATTCGTCCCTGTTTCCGACTGGGCGCAGCGGCATGACCCCTATCCTCGTCGGGGCCTGGCGTGACGACACGCGTGGTCCCATGCAAGTCGTCTCCGGTCCCTTGGGGCGGGAGCGCATTCACTTTGAAGCGCCTGCGGCAGCGCGTCTGGACAGGGAAATGCGTGCGCTGGTCGAGTGGATTGACGGTGTAGACAATATCGATCCGCTCCTTACGGCCGGCATCGCGCATCTCTGTTTCGTCACGGTTCATCCTTTCGATGATGGCAATGGCCGCATTGCGCGTACGATTGCCGATATGCTGTTGGCGCGCTCGGAGAACAGCGCGCAGCGTTTCTACAGCATGTCGGCGCAAATCCAGCGCGAGCGCGATGCCTATTACGAAATGCTGGAAGAGACTCAACGCGGCGATCTCGATGTCACGGGGTGGCTCGACTGGTTCTTGAGTTGTCTCGGACGAGCCCTGGAGGGGGCGGATGTGATGCTCGCCGAAGTGCTCAGAAAGGCGCACTTCTGGGAGAGGCACGCAGGCGCTTCCTTCAATGAACGCCAGCGTGAAATGCTCAACCGCCTATTGAATGGTCTCGAAGGCAAGCTCACCTCTTCGAAATGGGCGAAGCTGGCCAAATGTTCGCAGGACACCGCGCTGCGCGACATCGACGATCTGGTGACGCGAGGCATTCTCGTCAGAGAGTCCGCGGGTGGGCGCAGCACCAGTTATCGGCTTGCCGAGATTTAGCGATCAAGCTTCCGCGAGCCAGCCGTCGCTGACTTCCGGCAAGGGAATCGAGTCACGCAACAGCCGCGTATAGGCATGCTGCGGATTCTCGAAGAGCGTGGCCGTGTCGGCGTCCTCGACGATCTCGCCCTTGCGCATGACGATCACGTGGTCACACAAGCGGCGCACCACCGACAGGTCGTGGCTGATGAAGGCCATGGTGAAGTTCATGCGGGCGCGCAGTTCCATCAGCAGCGCCAGGATCTGCGCCTGGCTCGACACGTCGAGGCCCGACACGATTTCGTCCGCCAGGATGAAGCGCGGCTTGAGCGCCACGGCGCGGGCGATGCCGACGCGCTGGCGCTGGCCACCCGACAATTCATGCGGATATCGCGTGGCGAAGGAGGCGGGCAGGCCGACCTGGCTCAGGGCTTCGAGCGCGCGGTCGCGGGCCTCGCCGCCGCCGGTTGCGACTTTGTGCAGAAGGAGGGGGGCGGCGATGATGGCGCCGACGGTCCTGCGTGGGTTGAGCGACGAGAAGGGATCCTGAAAGATGATCTGCAGGTCGCGCCGCAACGGCCTCAGTGCCTCGTCGTCGAGGTTGGCAATATCGCGTCCGGCAAAGTCGATGCGGCCCCGATCGGGCGTGAGGAGGCGGATCAAGGTGCGGCCGAGCGAGGTCTTGCCCGAGCCAGATTCACCGACAATGCCGGTGATGGCGCCTGCCGGTACGGTGAAGCTCAGGCCCTGGAGGATGGCGATGCGGGGCGCCGCGCCAAAGAGCGGCTTGCGGGCCAGATCGGGCAACGAAAGATGCAGGTTCTCGACGGTGAACAGGGCGTCAGCCATGACCGCGCTCCTTCGCCCAGAGCGCGTCGGTCTCGGCCACCTCGCGGGCAAGCGCACTCATGAGTTCCGGCGAAGCGGGCTTAAGCGACTCTTCGGGGCGGTCATAACGCGGCGTCGCCGCCATCAGAGCGCGCGTATAAGCATGCTGCGGATCGGCGAAGAGCTGTTGCACGCTCGTCTGCTCGACCACCTTGCCGGCATAAAGAACAGATGCCGTCTGGCAGAGCTTCGCCACCACGCCGAGATTATGGGTGATGAACAGGAGGGCGGTGCCGTGGCGCGCCTGCAGGCCGGCGATGAGCGCCAAGATCTGCCGTTGCACCGTGACATCGAGCGCCGTCGTCGGCTCATCAGCGACGATGAGCTTCGGCTCGCCGGAAAAGGCGGCGGCGATGAGCACCCGCTGGCGCATGCCGCCCGACAGTTCATGTGGATAGAGCCGCATCACCCGTTCGGGATCGGCGATCTTCACTTCTTCGAGGAGGGAAGCGGCGCGTTCATGGGCCTTGGCCGTCGGCATGCCCAGAATATGGATGAGACGGTCGGAGATCTGATCGGCGATCCGTTTCGACGGATTGAGCGCGGTCAGAGGATCCTGCGGAATGAAGGCGGCACGCTTGCCGATGAACAGACGGCGCGCCGCTTCCGGCATGCCATTGAGATCGGCGCCGTCGATGGTTACCTGGCCTTCGAGGATCGTCACCGCTTTTGGCAGGATGCCGAATACGGCGCGGGCGATCATGCTCTTACCGGCACCCGATTCGCCCACCAAAGCATGGACCTCGCCTGGCTTCACGGCGAGCGATACCCGGCGCAGCAGGCGGCCGCCGCCATGCTGGAGCGCGACGCTCAGATCGCGAATGTCGAGATAGGCTCCGCTCATCGCAGCACCGGATCGAAGCGCTCCTTCAATCCCTCGCCGAACTGGCTGAAGGCCAGCACGGTCAGGAACAGAGCGATCATGGGAAAGACCAGCACCCACCAGGCCTGATAGATGATGCCGCGGCCCTCGGCGATCATGCTGCCCCAGGTCGCCTGATCGGTCGACACCGAGAGATTGACGTAAGACAGAATGGCCTCGACGATCACCGCGATGCCCATTTCGAGCGACAGCAGCACGATGATCGCCGGCAACACATTGGGCAGCACCTCGCGCGCCAGAGTGGCGATCGAGGTCAGGCCCATGGCGCGGGCGCTCTCCACATAGTCCATGCGGCGTTGCTGCATCGTCTCGGCGCGCACCACGCGGCAGAAGCGCGTCCAATCGATGATGGCGATGGCGATGATGACCGACTGCAGGCTCGGATTGAGGAAGGCGACCAGCAGGATGGAGAGGAGCACCGGCGGGAAGGCCATCCAGATATCGACGATGCGCGAGATGATGCGATCGGTCCAGCCGCCGAAGAAGCCGGCGAGCAGTCCCAATAGGGAGCCCAGGATGCAGGCGGCGAGGCCGGCGCCGATGGCGACGAAAAGCGCCGGGCGGGCCGCCGAGATCAGCCGTGACAGCACATCGCGGCCGAGACTGTCGGTGCCGAGCAGGTAGCCCGGCTCATGGCCGGCGACCCAGGCCGGCGGCAATTTGCCGAGCATGAGGTCCTGGGCAAGGGGATCATGCGGCACGATGAGCGGCGCGAAGATGGCGGCGAGTGCGAAGAAGGTGAGCCATAGGCCCGACAGCCAGAGACGCGGGCCTGCTTTCACCCGGATGGCACGCGCCTCAGCCATGACGGAGCCTCGGATTGAGCAGCGCATAGCTCAGATCGACGATGAGATTGATGACGACGAAGATCAGCGCGAAGACGAGAACGATGCCCTGGATGAGCGGCAGGTCGCGGTTGATGACGGCATCGATCGCCATATTGCCGAGACCCTCATAGGAGAACAGCCGTTCGACGATGACGGTGCCGCCGATCAGAAAGGTGAACTGCACGCCGGCGAGCGTGAGCGTCGGGATCACCGCGTTGCGCAACGCTTCCGAGATCAGCACGCGGGTCTCGGAGAAGCCCTTGGTGCGGGCGAGCATGACATAGTCCTGCTGCATCGCCTCTTTCAGCGCGGTCTTGAGCAATTGCGCGATAACGGCGGCGAGCGGCAGCGCCAGGGCCAAGGCCGGCATCAGCATATGGCGCATGAGGTCGAGGAAGATGTCGACGCGCAGGCGCAGGATGCTTTCGATCAGATAGAAGCCGGTGACGAAGGGCAGATCGAGCGTCGGCGAGACGCGGCCCGATATGGCGAAGACCGGAATGAGGACGCCGAAGAGCAGAATGAAGGTCAGGCCCCACAGGAAGTCCGGCATGGCGAGGCTCGCGCCATTGGCGAGATCGATGCCGGTCTCGACCGCGGTGCCGCGGTAGCGCGCGGCGACGATGGCGAGCATGCCGCCGAGCGCCATGGCGATGAGAAGCGCCAAGGTGGCAAGCTCGAGCGTTGCCGGCAGGCGCCCGAAGATCAGGCTCATCACATCCTGGCGCAAAGAGATCGAGGTGCCGAAATCACCTTGCAGCGCACGGCCGAGCCAGATCCAGAACTGGGTCAGGATCGGCTTGTCGAGACCGTAATGGGCGGTGAGCAACGCGATATCGGCATCGGATGCGCCGGGTGGCAGCATCATGGCGATGGGATTGCCGGGCACGACCCGCACCAGGATGAAGACGATGAACGCCACGCCGAACAGCGTGACCATCGTTGAGCCGAGGCGGATCAGCAGATTTCGGCTCATACTTTTGTGAAACCTTGCAAAGCGGCGCGGGAGGGGCGCCGGGGCGCTCCTCCCGCTTGACGTTAGGCCGGCGACATCAGCGCGGGCAAGAGGGCGCCCGAGACATGCGGCGTGACCTTGATCGACTTGGCATGGATGATCGGCTGCACGTATTGCAGGAGCGGAATGACATAGCCCTGCTCGGCGATGTATTTGCTGACCGCCTTCCAGCCGTCGATGCGCTTGGTCTCGTCCTTCTCGCCCCAGAGCGGGATGATCATGTCGATGAGATCCTTCGAGTCCCACACCGAATGCGGGCTCGGGCCGAACATGGCGAAGCCGGTCGAGGTGGTCGGGTCGCCGATCGCATTGCCCCAATTGTAGAAGGCGGCCGGCGCCAGCGTGTCGGCGGCGCGCAACTCATAGTGCTTGGCGATCTCGTAGATTTCGATCTCCGCCTCGATGCCGACCTTGCGCCACATGCCGACAATGGCCTGGATCATCTCATAGTCCTTGGGCTTGAAGCCCTTGGTGGTCTGGATCTTGAACTTCACCGGCTTGTCGGGCCCGAAACCCGAGGCGGCCAGCAGCTCCGTGGCGCGCTTGGGATCGTAGCCGACCTTGATCGAGGCGTCATAGGCCGCATATTGCGGCGTCTCCAGCGTGTCGATCGGAATGCCATAGCCGTTGAGCAGGCGGTCGATGATGAGCTGCTTGTCGATGGCGTGATGGGCCGCGAGGCGGACATTCTTGTCGAGCATCACATCGATGTCGTTCAGGAAGATCATGCCGATATCGGAGATCGGCGTGGTGATGCCGGCAAGCCCGTCCTTGCCCTTCAGGCGATCGAACTCGTCATAGGGGATTTCGAGCGTCACCTGCGAGGAGCCGGATTCGACCTCGGCGACGCGGCTCGCGGAATCCGGCACGAATTTGATGATGACCGTCTCGAAAGCGGGCTTGCCGCCCCAATAATTCGGATTGGCCTTGAGGCGCACGAAGGCGTTGCGCTCGAACTTCTCCATCATATAGGGGCCGGTGCCGATCGGCGCCTTCTCGAAACCCTCAGCGCCGACCTTCTCGTAATAGGCCTTGGGCAGCACATAGCCGGTGAGGAAGGACATCCATTTGAACAGGACCGGCTCGAATTCCTTCACATCGGCGGTGATCTTGTTGCCCTCGACCTTGAAGTTGCCGATCTTGCTCCACACGAACTGGATCGGATTACCGGTCTCAGGTTTCCCGGCGCGCTCCAGCGACCAGGCGACGTCCTCGGCGGTGAAGGGCGAGCCGTCATGCCAGGTGACGCCGTCACGCACTTCCATCTCGACTTTCGTCTTGTCGTCGTTCCAGCCCCATTTGGTGACGAGGCCCGGTGCGAAGGACAGATCCGGGTTCTGCGCGATATACATGTCGAAGACCGACTGGTAGATCGCCTGGATGGTCGGGTTCACCGCCGAGGGGCCGACGGTGGGATCCCAGGAGGGCAAGTTCACATTATAGGCAATGGTGAGCTCGGACCCTTGGGCGGAGACTTCCGCGCCCGGGAAACCAGCCAGCAGAGCGGCGCCGCCAAGAGCGCCGAATTTCAACAGATCACGCCTGGATGTCGTCATGTTTCTCTCCCTGTCGCCCCTTATGTACGGGCCATTGATAGATACTTTAGGTCTAAACTAAATCTCCCGCAAGCTCACTTGCTGAGCATCTTCGCCAGCATGAAACCCGACCCGGCGCCGACGCCGGCGCCCGGCCAAGTGGAGGCGCCGACAAGATAAAGTCCGGGCACCGGGGTCTTGTAACGCGACCATCCCGGCGCCGGCCGGAACAGAAAATTCTGGCTCAGATGATGGCTGCCGCCGAGATTGTCGCCGCCGATGAGATTGGGGTTCTCGCGCTCCAGATCGATGGGCGAGAAAACGGCGCGGCCCAGGATCTTGGCGCCGAAGCCCGGTGCATAGGTTTCGAGGATGGCGAGCACCCTGTCGGCATAGGCGTCCTTGATCTGGTCCCAGTCCGTGCCGGTGATCTCCGCCTTGCTGTCGCCCCGGATCCCGACCGGCAGGACACGCACCTGCAGCCAGAGAATATGCTTGCCGTCCGGCGCGCGGCTGGGGTCGATGGCGGTCGGCTGGCCGACGACGACGACCGGCTCGGCCGGCAGGAAGCCCGCCAGCGCCTCGTGATAGACGCGGCTCATCATGTCGAGCGAAGGGGCGAGATGGAGATAGGCGAAACGTTTGAGTTCATCGCCCGCCGTCCAGTCGGGCAGGCCGTCGCAGGCGACATGGATCATCATTGTGCCAGGACCGGGCCGGAACGACGTCATGCGGCGGTCGGTTTCGGCATCACCGCTGCCGCCGTCGAGGAGGCGACCGAAAACCGCCTGCGGCAAGGCATTGGCGATCACCGCGCGGGTCGCCTGGAACTGCCGTCCGTCCTTAAGCGTGACGCCGGTGGCGCGGCCGGCGCTCCGGTCGATGCGCCGGACTTCGGCGTCGAGATGGATTTCGCCGCCGAGCTCCTTGAGATAGCCGGTGAGCGCCGTGATCATCACATCGGCGCCGCCTTTGCCGAGCGCCATGCCGAAGCTCTGGTCGGCCATGGCTTCGAGATAGGGAAACAGCGCACCGCCCGCGATATCGGGCGCGAAATCGAGATGCAGGCCCCAGGCGGCGAGCGCCGCCTTGATCTTCTGGGATTCGAAGATCGCGTCGAGAAAAGCGCGGGGCGAGGAGACGAGCAGCTTCAGCGTATCGATGATCCAGGGCAAGCCCTGCGCCCGCCAGGCCTTCCAGCCGAGCGGCAGAAGATCGCGCGAGGGCATCGGGCTGCCGAGGAGGGCGAAGATATGCGGCGCGTCACGGCCGAAGCGATCGCTCAAGCTCTTCCAGGCCTCGGCGTCCTTGGCCGACAGGCTCTGCGCCCGGGCGATGTTCTTCTCCTTGTCCATCGAGACGCCGAACCAGCTGCCATCGGCAAAAGGTGTCGCGAAGCAGTCGCCCGCGCCGGCGAAAGCCAGGCCGTGCCGGGTCAACGCTTCGCCGTGGACGCGCATAAAGGGCGAGCCGGCGAAGAGGCCGAGATTCATGGCGAAGAGATCATGGCGGAAGCCGGGAAGCGTCACCTCGCGGGTCTGCACCGCGCCGCCCGCCACTTTGTTGCGTTCGAAAACGCCGACCTTCCAGCCTTGCCTGGCCAGATGCACGGCCGCGGCAAGCCCGTTATGGCCGCTGCCGACGATGATCGCGTCATAGTTCATGGCCATCCCCTCCAGCCGATATACTGGCATATGCATATAATCTGTCCATGAGATTCATTGAAGCTAGGTAAAGTCCAGATTTGTTACTTGCATTTGCATGTTTTGGGCATAGGATGCTGGACCAGAACAACAACACGCAGCGGAGGAATGCCCATGGCGCAGAAAGCCGATCTCACTTCATTGGCGGAGGCCCTTCTGTCGGGCGCCGTCGACGTCATCGATCTTTCGGCGCCGCTCGGGCCTGAAACGCCGTTGATCAAGTTGCCGCCCGAGATCGGCAAGAACACGCCGACGGTGGAAGTGCACAATATCTCCAACTACGATCAGAACGGCCCGTTCTGGTCGTGGAACTGGCTCAAGCTCGGCGAGCATTCCGGCACGCATTTCGACGCGCCGGTGCATTGGATCACCGGCAAGGATTATGCCGACGGCACCACCGATCGGATCGCGCCGAAGAATTTCGTGGCGCCCGTCAATGTCATCGATTGCAGCGGTGAGGTGAAGAAGAATCCGGACTTCCTGCTCACCGCCGACGGCGTGCGCGCTTGGGAGAAGACCCATGGCGATATCGCCATGGGCACCTGGGTGCTGATGCGCACCGACTGGTACAAGCGCAATGGCAGCGAGAAGGAATTCCTGAACGCCAATGAGACGGGACCGCATTCGCCGGGCCCGACGGTCGACTGCATCGAATATATCCTGTCGAAAGGCGCCATCGGTTGGGGCAGCGAGACGGTCGGCACTGATGCCGGTGCCGCCGGCGGCATGACGCCCCCCTTCCCGGCGCATAATCTGATGCACAAGGCGAACCGTTACGGTCTCGCCAGCCTGTGCAATCTCGACAAGCTGCCGGCCAAGGGCGCCATCCTGATCGCGGCGCCCTTGAAGATCGTCAACGGCACCGGCAGTCCCTTGCGCGTGCTGGCGCTGGTCGCGCGCTGAAACTTGATTGCTTTCCTCTTCTCCCGTTTGCGGGAGAAGAGACACCCTCATCCGGCCTTCGGCCACCTTCTCCCGCAGGCGGGAGAAGGGAAGATACGGACAGCAGAGCATGGCCGATCCTGACTATGTGATCGTCGGCAGCGGCATCAATGCCCTGGTCTGCGCAGCTTTGCTCGGCCGCCAGGGCAAGCGTGTTCTTGTCGTCGAACGCAATGACCGGATCGGCGGCTGCATCCGGACCGAAGAAATCACGGCGCCGGGTTACATCCATGACGTGATGGCGACGACTTTCGTGCTCTTCGTCACGTCCCCCGCTTATGCCGCACTCGCCGCCGATCTCGGCCGGCATGGGCTCGATTTCTGCCACACCGATCATCCCTCCGGCGTGCTGCTGCCGGACGGGCGCTCGGCCGTCGTCAGCATGAAACGCACTGCCAATGGCGCGGTGCTCGACCAGCTCGCCTCCGGTGACGGCGCGCAACATCTCGCCGATGTCGGCGGTGTCGAGCGCAACGCGCCTCTGCTTTTCGCATTGCTTGGCGGCCAGCTGTGGAGCTGGCCGACGGCGAAACTCCTCGCGATGGAGGCGTGGCGGCGCGGTCCGCGCCAGCTGGCACGGTTCTTTGGTGAGGCGCTCACCCCGGCGCGCGCCTGGCTCGAGGCGAGTTACCAATCCGATGTCGCCCGTGCGCTCTGGGCGCCGTGGGTGCTGCATACCGGTCTCGGGCCGGAAAGCGCCTATTCGGCGCAAATGGCCAAGGTCATCGCTTTCGCGCTCGAAGCGGCGGGCGCGCCGATCGTCAAAGGTGGCGGCCAGAAGCTGCTCGATGCCTTCTCGGGCCTGATCCGTGAGACGGGCGGCGAGATCCGTACCGGCGCCGATGTCGTTTCGGTGCTTGCCGGCAGCGGCGGCGCGGCGCGTGGGGTGCAACTCGCCGACGGCTCGGAGATCATCGCGAAATCGGGCGTCATCTGCTCGGTCACACCGACGCAGCTGTATGAGCGCCTGCTGCAGAGTTTCGACAAGCCGCAGGGCCTTGCGGATGAGGTCCGCAGCTATCGTTATGGCAAAGGCAATTTCCAACTCCATTATGCGCTGAAGGCAAAGCCGCGCTGGATGGCGCCCGGTCTCGACAAAGTGGCGCTGCTCCATCTCACCCCCGGTCTCGACGGTGTGTCGAAGGCGGCCAATGAAGCCGAGCGCGGCATGCTGCCCGAGGTGCCGACCATTTGCGTGGGCCAGCCGCATGCGCTCGATCCGAGCCGCTGCCCGGAAGGTGCCGCCATCCTGTGGCTGCAACTGCCGGAAGCGCCGCGCCACATCAAAGGCGACGCCGCCGGCAAGATCGCCGTGCCGGCGGATGGCAGCTGGAGCGAAACAGTGCGCGAGGCCTATGCCGACCGCATCGAAGCGATCCTGGCGCATCACATCACCGACTTCGCGTCGATCAAACTCGCGCGGCGGGCCTATTCGCCCGCCGATCTCCAGGCGATGAATGTGAACCTGGTCGGCGGCGACCCCTATGGCGGCTTCTGCGGTCTCGACCAGTCTTTCCTGTGGCGACCGTTCAAATCCTCGGTCAACCATCGCACCTTCATCCCAAATGTCTATCATATCGGTGCCTCGACCCATCCGGGAGCCGGCCTCGGCGGCGGGTCGGGCTTCATGCTGGCGCAAGCCTTGAGGTGATCAGATGGTCGGGCGCTTCGGAACCACTCTTCTCAAACCCTCCAACGCGGTCGATGACGCGATTCCGTCGATCGGCGAGATCGGGCTCAATCACTTCGCGCCCTATCTGATCAACCGCATCTCGGCGCGCTGGAATGCCGACATGCAGGAGGCGCTGAAGCCCTTCGATCTCACCACCGCCAAGATGCGCACCCTCGCCGTGCTGTCGATCACACCCGGCATGACGGCCAACGACCTGGCGCTTCACACCATCACCGAGCAGTCGACCATGAGCCGTACGCTCGATGCGATGGAGGAGCAGGGGCTGATCAAAAGCCGGCCGCGCAAGGGTGATCTCCGGGTCCGCGAGGTCTATCTGACCGACAAGGGGCGCCAGCTTTTCGCTGAATTCTGGCCTTTGATGTATAAGCTCTATTCGGAAGTCTTCAGCGGCGTCAGCGAGGCCGAATATGAGGCTTTCATTTCGGTCCTGCACAAGATGCTGCAGAATATGAGCCAGGATTGAGGAGGGCGCCATGGCCGAACGTTCCTTCGCGAAAGAAGTCCAGCAGCTGAAGATCGGCGCCGGCGAGGAGTTCCGCGGTGAAGGCATTCTCGCCATCACCAAGGCGCTGCTGCAATGCGGCGTCGGTTATGTCGTCGGCTATCAGGGCGCGCCTATCTCGCATCTGATGGATGTGCTCGCCGACGCCCAGGACATATTGGGCGATCTCGGCGTTCATTTCGAAGCGAGCGCCAGTGAAGCCGCGGCGGCGGCGGCGCTCGCGGCCTCGGTGCATTATCCGATCCGGGGTGCCGCGACCTGGAAGTCGACGGTCGGCACCAATGTCGCCTCCGACGCGCTCGCCAATCTCTCTTCGGGCGGCGTCACTGGCGGCGCCTTGATTATCGTCGGCGAGGATTACGGTGAAGGCTCCTCGATCATGCAGGAGCGCAGTCATTCCTTCGCGATGAAGTCGCAGATCTGGCTGCTCGATCCCAAGCCCAATCTCGAGGCGATCGTCAAGGCGGTCGAGGACGGCTTCGCGCTTTCGGAAGCGACCAACACGCCGGTGATGCTGGAAGTGCGCATCCGCTCCTGCCATGTGCATGGCCGCTTCATCGCCAAGGACAATCAGCGCCCGGCCATGACGGTGGCGGAAGCCCTGGAGTCGCCACGCCGCGACACACAACGGATCGTGCTGCCGCCCGCCTCCTTCCTGCATGAGCAGGAGAAGGTCAAGAAGCGCTGGCCCGCGGCGATCGACTTCATCAAGACGCACAAGCTCAACGAAATGGTCGGGCCGAAGCGCGGCAAGGTCGGCATCGTGCTGCAGGGCGGCATGTATAATGGCGTCATCCGCGCGCTGCAGCGGCTCGGCCTCGCAGATCTCTATGGCACGTCGATGGTGCCGCTCTATATCCTCAACGTCACCTATCCGCTGGTCGATGACGAGTTCCTGGAATTCTGCGAAGACAAGGACGCGGTGCTGGTGGTCGAGGAGGGGCAGCCCGATCATCTCGAGCAGGCTTTCGGCCATATGCTGCACAAAGCGGCGGCCACGACACGGTTGCATGGCAAAGGTTATCTGCCGATGGCCGGCGAATATTCCGGCCAGGTGATGCTCGACGGCCTGTCGGGTTTTCTGCGCGATCATGCGCCGGCCCTTCTGAGCGCCAAGATCCGCCTGCCCAATGCGCCGGTGGCGCCGCCCGACGTGTCGCATCTGTCGCAAGTGGTGCCGATGCGGCCGCCCGGCTTCTGTACCGGCTGTCCGGAGCGGCCGATCTTCTCGGCGATGAAGCTGGTCGAGCAGGAGCTGGGCCAGCATCATGTCGCCGCCGATATCGGCTGCCATCTCTTTTCGATCATGCCGCCCTTCAATATCGGGGCGACCACCATGGGCTATGGCCTCGGGCCCGCTTCGGCCTCGGCCTTCAACGTGCCGGCGAAGAAACGCTCGATATCGATCATGGGAGATGGCGGCTTCTGGCATAACGGCCTCGCCTCCGGCATCGGCAATGCCGTCTTCAACAAGAATGACGGCGTCATCCTGGTGGTCGACAATTATTATTCAGCGGCGACCGGCGGGCAGGACATTCTCTCCTCTCGGGCCCATAATCGCACACGCTCGACCAAACACCCGATCACCGATGCGGTGAAAGGCGTCGGCGTCAACTGGGTGCGCCATATCGATCGCACCTATGACGTTCAGAAGATGCGCGACACGCTCCGGGAAGCGCTGACGACGGACGAGAAAGGGCCCAAGGTCATTGTCGCCTCGTCGGAATGCATGCTCAACAAGCAGCGGCGCGAGAAGCCGCTGATCGCCAAGGCCATTCATGACGGCAAACGCGTGGTGAAGCCGCGCTTCGGCGTCGATGAGGAGGTCTGCACCGGTGATCATGCCTGCATCCGCCTGTCGGGCTGCCCGTCGCTCAGCGTCAAGCAGCTGGACGATCCGCTGCGCGACGATCCGGTGGCGGCGATCGACCAGTCCTGCGTCGGCTGCGGCAATTGCGGCGAGGTGGCGGATGCGGCGGTGCTGTGCCCCTCCTTCTATCGCGCCGATGTGATCAGCAATCCGAACCGCCTCGACCAGTTCCTCGCCAAGCTGCGGCAGAAGGTGATCGGCTTCCTGCAGAAGCGACGGGACGCGAAGTCCCTGCGCTTCATCAAGGCGAGCGCCGCCCGATGAACATGCAGCCGGCACGCCAGAACCAGGTCATCAAGCTCGCCATCCTGGCGGTGGGCGGGCAGGGTGGCGGCGTGGTGTCGGACTGGATCGTGCATCTGGCCGAGACGAGCGGCTGGTATGCGCAGGCGACGTCCGTGCCGGGCGTCGCGCAGCGCACCGGCGCCACGATCTATTATATCGAAATGGTGCCCGATCGCGGCAGGACGCCGATCCTGGCGCTGATGCCGTCGCCCGGTGATGTCGACATCGTCATTGCCGCCGAGCTGATGGAGGCGGGGCGGGCGATGATGCGCGGCCTCGTCACGCCGGAGCGCACCACGCTCATCGCTTCCTCGCATCGCGCCTTCGCGGTGTCGGAGAAAATGGTGCCGGGCAATGGCATCGCCGATGGCGCCACAGTCATCGAGACGGCGCGCAAGACGGCGCGCCGCTTCGTCGCCGCCGATCTCGAGGCGATCGCCCAGCGCAATGGCAGCGTCATCTCGGCGAGCCTGTTCGGCGCGCTCGCCGCAGCCTCCGTGTTACCCTTTCCGCGCGAAAGCTTCGAAGCGACGATCCAGAGCGGTGGCAAAGGCATCAAGGCCAGCCTCAGGGCCTTTCACGATGCCTATGACGCCGCGCTGGCGCCGGTCGCCACCGCTGCACAGCCTGAGCGCGCATCTGCCGAGATCGAGGGGCCATCGGCGCTGCTCGGGCGGTATCAGGAACTCGTCGCCCGCATCGACGACGAGATGCCGACGGACAGCCGCGACATGGCGAAACGCGGCCTCGCCAAGGTCGTCGAGTTCCAGGACATCGCCTATGGCGAAGAATATCTCGGCCGGCTGGTGAAGATCGCGGCGCTCGATCATGATCTGGGCGGCGACGGCAAGGGCCGCGCGCTGACCCGTGAGGCGGCGAAATACCTCGCCAATGCCATGGCCTATGACGACGTCATAAGAGTGGCACGGATCAAGACCGAGAGCCGGCGCTTCGAGCGGGTGCGTGGCGAGGTCCATGTCCGCGACGAGCAGATCCTGAAGCTCACCGAATTCATGCATCCGCGCATGGAGGAAGTCTGCGGCATGCTGCCGGCAAAACTCGGCCGGGCGATCGAAAACCGGCCCCGTCTGTTCAAGGCGCTCGACCGCCTGGTCAATCGCGGCCGCCATGTGCGCACCGATGGCATCTTCTGGTACACGGTGCTCTATGTGCTGTCGGGTTTCCGGCGCTTCCGCCGCCGCCTCTTACGCCATGAGGTCGAGCAGGCGCATCTCACGCGGTGGCTCGGTGAGGCCGAACGGGTCGCCCGCCGGAATTATGAGCTCGGTGTCGAGATCGTGCGCTGCCGCCGCCTCATCAAAGGGTATAGCGACACCCATGCGCGCGGCCTGTCGCGCTATGACAAGGTGCTGTCGGCGCTGCCGCTGCTCGAGGACCGCGAGGACGGTGCCGACTGGCTGCGCCGCCTGCGCGAGGCGGCGCTGAAGGACGAGAGCGGCACGGCGCTCGACGGGGCATTGAAGACGGTGGCGAGCCTCTGAAGTAGGCCCGATGCAGGGATTTGCAGGGAATTACAGGGAAAATTTCGCAAAAAGTGAGCTGCCTCCAACGATTTCAAAAGCTTGGGGGGCCGGTGATCGATCATGCAGGGAAATTCCCGGTGCGCCACGCCAACGTCCTCTTGCAATAGTTCCACATTGAGATTTCCCAATTCCATGGCACTGTGCGCAATTGCAAGGGCGCTACGCGCGGATCTCGTCCTGGATCCATCTTCGGAAGGCTTGGATGCGACGGTCGGTGCGCTTGCGGCTCTGATAAGCGAGATACCAACCGCCGGGCTGGGCGACCTTCATCTTCATCGGCTCGGCGAGCTTGCCGGCGAGAATGTCGCTCCGCACCAATAGCTCGGGCGCGACCATGAAGCCCAGACCGTCAATGGCGGCTTCGATGGCGAGCAGATAGCTATCAAACTTTTCGACGGTTTCCGGCCTGGGGCGGCGGTCGCTCGCGAACCAGGTTTCGAGATCATCGGGCGCGCTCGACACTTCGAGCGCTGTGAGATTTGCGAGATCCTTGGCCTTGGCGATCCGGCGCGCGAGCTTAGGGTTCGTGACGAGAACGAGAGGCGTGTCGAACAGATGTACATAATCGATGCCCGTCCGCTTCGGCGTCTGGGCATAGACGATCGCCATATCCGCCGCCTTGGGCACGAAGTCCCAGTCCATGAGGCTCGAATCGATGGCGAGGCGGATGTCGGGATGGGCATTGCGGAAGCGGTGCAGGCGGGGAATGAGCCAGCGCACCGCCAGCGTGACATAGATCTGCAGCGTCAGGCCGCCTTCGCTCTGGTCGCGGCGCAGGAGGGCGGTGCCATTCTCGATCTGGTCGAAGGCTTCCCGCATGAAGGGAAGCAGGATTTCACCTGAAGGGCTGAGCTCTACGCCGCCAGGCTGGCGAATGAACAGTTTCGTGTCGAGCGATGCTTCGAGGGCGGCGATCTGATGGCTCACCGCCGACTCGGTCACGTTCAGTTCGGCTGCCGCCCGGCGAAAGCTGCCATGCCGCGCGACCGCCTCGAAGGTCCGCAGGCCGATGAGGGAAGGAAGGGCGCGTCGCTCGGGCATGTGTTTCGTTCATGTGGCAAGGGCATGAGTTTAACTCATGTCGACGTGAAATACCATCGTTTGACCCGGCCATGGATTCCGTCAGCCTGGGACCCGCAACAAGGGTTAAGGATCGCATCATGTCGAACAAGCCAAGGGAAGCGGCCTTGAAGGGGCTCGGACGGCGGGATTTCATGAAAGTCGCCCTGGGCGCCGGCATGAGCCTAGCCTCGGCGCAGCTGCTCTGGTCGAGCCGCGCCAAGGCCGAGCCCAAGAAAGGCGGACGGCTGCGCGCCGGCCTCGCCCATGGTTCGACGACCGACATTCTCGACCCCGCGACCTATGAAAACGGCTTCACCCAGACGGTCGGCAACAGCATCTATAACCGTCTCACCGAGGTCGGCCCGAAAGGCGATCTCGTCGGTGAGCTCGCTTCATCCTGGGAGCCCAGCCCCGATGCCAAGACCTGGCGGTTCAAGCTGCGGTCGGGCATCCAGTTCCATAATGGCAAGGGCTTCTCGAGCGCCGATGTCGTCGCCTCGATCAACCATCATCGGGGCGATAGCAGCACCTCGGGCGCCAAAGGCATCGTCGCCGAGATCGCAGAGCTGAAAGCCGATGGCCCCGATGCCGTCACTTTCACGCTCACGGGCGGCAATGCCGATTTTCCCTTCATCCTTTCCGATTTTCATCTTCCGGTCTGCCCAGCAACGGCCGAGGGCAAGATCGACTGGGCCTCGGGCGCCGGCACCGGCGCCTATGCGCTCCAGGGCTTCACGCCGGGCCAGCGCGCGGCACTCAAGCGCAACGGTAATTATTGGAAAGAGGGCCGTGGCCATTTCGACGAGGTCGAGCTGCTGTCGATCGTCGATGTGAATGCGCGCACCAACGCGCTGGTCTCAGGCGATATCGACGTGATGGACCGTTGCGACTTGAAGACGGTGGCACTGCTCAAGCGCAATCCCGCCATCCGCATTGAGCAGGCCTCCGGCACGCAGCATTATTCCTTCGCCATGCAGACGGACGTGGCGCCGTTCGACAATCGCGATGTGCGCCTGGCGCTCAAGCTGGCGATCGATCGCCAGGAACTGGTCGACAAGATCCTCATGGGCTACGGCTATCTCGGCAACGACCATCCGATCGGCAAGTTCAACCGGTATTTCGCCAGCGATCTCGAGCAGCGGCAGTATGATCCCGATCAGGCCCGCTCGCTGCTCAAGAAAGCGGGGCACGAGAATTTGAAGGTCTCGCTGAGCGTCGCCGACGCGGCTTTCGCCGGCGCCGTCGATGCCGGAACGCTGTTCGCCGACAAGGCGGCCAAGGCCGGAATCACGCTCGACATCGTGCGCGAGCCCGATGACGGCTACTGGACCAATGTCTGGCTCAAGAAGTCCTTCGCCGCGGTCTATTGGGGTGGACGGCCGACCGAGGACTGGATGTTCTCGACCGCCTATGCCGCCGGTGTGCCGTGGAACGACACACATTGGAATAACGAGCGGTTCAATACGCTCCTGCGGCAGGCGCGGGTCGAGCTCGACGATGCCAAACGCCGCGCGATGTATGGCGAGATGCAGCAGCTGACACGCGACGATGGCGGCGCCGTCATCCCGATGTTCGCGAATTTCGTCTTCGCCATGTCCGACAAGGTGGCGCATGCGCCCGAAATCTCAGCGGAATGGGATCTCGACGGCCTGAAGTTCCCGGAGCGGTGGTGGTTCCAGTAGATCTGCGCGGCGTGATCGGGTGGGCAGCCGATCTTTATCGTGCCACCGGCAGTCTGCGGGCCATCGAGGCGGCAGAGCTGATGCGCGCGGCGGTTCCTGAAGGGCCAGCTGATCCGCCGCAGGCACTGCCCGTGCTCGGCCATTTGCCGTCCGTCGCGATGCGGCCCGAGCTGGCAAGCCTGCCCTGGACCGATGGCGGCTTCTCGCTGCCGGCCGCGATCAAGGGCCGCAATGCCTATGCCGAGCTGATCGGCCCGGAAGGACCGGTCGTCAGCGCCAAATGCCGTTTTGGCCTCTATTTGCAGGCGCCGGATTGCCTCTACCCGCCGCATTCGCATGCCGCCGAGGAGCTTTATCTGCTTATCAGCGGCCCCGTCGAATGGCAGCTCGACGACAGCACCCCATTCACCCCGCCTGGTTCCGGTCTGGTGCATCATCTGCCGTGGCAGAAGCATGCGATGCGTACCGGCGCTTCTCCGCTGCTCGCCTTGTGGGCGTGGCTCGGTGACATCCGCTACGGGACCTACACGATCTGAAGCGAGATACTTCATATCTATAGCATTGTCCGGGAATTAGTTTAGTTCTATAGTAATTCCAGGTGCCGCTCTCAAGACACCGGACCTGGCAAGGCACCGGCCTGTCCCGGAGGAACGCAACATGCTGAAGAGATTTGCCGCGTCGTTGTCGCTTAGCCTTTGCCTCGTAACACCTGTGCTCGCCGGATCGCTGCCGGGGATGCGGGGTCATGATCATACCGGCGTCACGGTTCCCGATATCAAGCAGGCGCTGGACTTCTTCACCAATGTGCTGGGCTGTCAGCACGCGATGACTTTCGGGCCCTTCTCCGACGACAAGGGCACCTTCATGCAGGATCTGCTCGACGTCAATCCGCGCGCCAAGATCGAGCAGATCTCGCTGGTGCGCTGCGGCTATGGCTCGAATATCGAGCTCTTCCAATATTCCTCGCCCGATCAGAAGGATGCGAAACCGAAGAACAGCGATATCGGCGGCTTCCACATCGCCTTCTATGTCGACGATATCAAGGCGGCGGCCGATTATCTCAAGGCCAACAATGTGCGCACCATGATGGGGCCGTTGCCTGTCGATCAGGGGCCGGCGGCCGGCCAGTCGATCCTCTATTTCATGGCGCCCTGGGGACTGCAATTCGAGCTCATCAGCTATCCCAAGGGGATGGCCTATGAGAAGGACGGCGGCACTGTGTTATGGTCGCCCAGGGATCCGGCGAAATAGCGAGTACGAATGATGCGGATCAAGGTGATCGGCGGCGGCCCCGGCGGCCTCTATTTCGCCCTTCTCACCAAGAAGGCGAAGCCCCAATGGGACATCGAGGTCATCGAGCAGAACCGGGATGACGACACGTTCGGCTTTGGTGTCGTCTTCTCCGATGACACGCTCGACGAATTCCTGTCGCATGATCCGCCGTCCTATGAGCGCATCCGCGATAAATTCGCTTATTGGGACGATGTCGCCATCCACTACAAGGACAATGAGGTCCGCTGCGGCGGCAATGGCTTCTGCGGCCTGTCGCGCATGACCTTGCTGCAGCTGCTGCATGCGCGCTGCCGCGAGGAGGGCGTGGGGCTGACCTTCAGCCGGCGCATCGATCCGGAAGAGATCGAGCAGCTGTGCTCCTCGGCCGATATCGTGGTGGCGGCCGACGGCATCAACTCGCTCATCCGCGACCATTACAAGGAGCATTTCAAGCCGGCCGTGTCGGTCAAGGCCAACCGCTTCTGCTGGATGGGCTCGACCCGGCCGATGGGCGAGTTCAACTATTTCTTCAAGCAGACGCCGCATGGCGTCATCTGCGCCCACACCTATCAATATGAAAAAGGCAAATCGACCTGGGTCTTCGAGATGGACGAAGCCTGCTGGCAGGGCCATGGCTTCAAGGAGACCGACGAGGAGGATTCGCGGGCGAAGCTCCAGGCGCTCTACAAAGACGAGCTCAACGGCCATCCGCTCCTGCTGAACCGCTCATTCTGGCGGCGTTTTCCGCGCATCTTCTGCGAAAACTGGAGCCACAAGAACATCGTACTCCTGGGCGATGCGAAGGCGTCGGCGCATTTCTCCATCGGCTCCGGCACCAAGCTCGCGATGGAATGCGCCATCGGCTTGTCGAATGCGGTGGTCAAGCATGCGGCGAGCGACGTGAAGGCGGCCTTTGCCGCCTATGACGCGGCGCGCCGCGTGCCGTGCCAGGTCGTCCAGCACAATGCCGATGTTTCGCTCGCATGGTTCGAGCATATGAAGCGCTCCTTCGACATGGAGCCGATGCAGTTCGCCATGGTGGTCATGTGCCGGGCCAAGACCATCACCTATGACAATCTGCTCGTCCGCGATCCGGGCTTCATCGCCAAGGCCGACAGCGAATGGTATGCGCGTTATTTCCGCGAGACTGGTTATGACTACCGCTCGTCGCGCCCGACGCCGATGTTCACCAAATTCCGCCTGCGCGGCATGGAAGTGGCGAACCGCGTGGTGATGTCGCCGATGGCGCAATATTCCGCCGACGCGCAAGGCAATCTCACCGACTGGCATTTCGTGCATTATTGCTCGCATGCCTTGGGCGGCATGGGGCTCATCTTCGCCGAGATGACCTGTCCGTCGCCCGGCGCGCGGATCACGCTCGGCTGTCCCGGCCTATGGAGCGACAGCCAGGAAGCGCAGTGGAAACGTATCGTCGACTTCGTCCATGCCTCGTCGGACGCGAAGATCTGCATGCAGCTCGGTCATTCCGGCCGCAAGGGCTCGACGCAGCTCGGCTGGGAGGCGGCCGATCATCCAATCAAGGACGCGGACGACAACTGGCCGCTGGTCTCCGCCTCGCCGCTTCCTTATTTCGACGGGATCAGCGCGCTGCCGGCCGAGCTCGATCGCGCCGGCATGGATCGCATCAAGGCTGAATTCATCGGGGCGACGAAACGTGCGGCGCGGGCCGGCTTCGACATGCTGGAGCTGCATTGCGCCCATGGCTATCTTTTCGCCTCCTTCATCTCGCCGCTCACCAATGAGCGGGACGATGATTATGGCGGCGGCATCGAGAACCGGCTGCGTTATCCGCTCGAAGTCTTCACCGCGATGCGGGCGGCATGGCCGGACGACCGGCCGATGTCGGTGCGTATCTCGGCGTCGGATTGGAAGGAAGGCGGCATCAGCGAAGCCGATCTCTTCGTCATCGCCGAGAGGTTCAGCGATGCGGGCTGCGACCTGATCGACGTCTCCTCCGGCCAGACGGTACCCGACCAGAAGCCCGTCTATGGCCGCATGTATCAAGTGCCTTTCGCCGAGGCGATCCGCAATGTGCCGAAAATGGCGACCATGGCGGTGGGCGCGATCACGGAAGCGGCGCAGGTCAACACGATCCTGCATACACGACGCGCCGATCTCGTCGCGCTGGCGCGGCCGCATTTGTGGAATCCCTATTTCGCCCATCAGGCGCAGGCCTGGTACGGGGCGCGGGATCAGGACTGGCCGAAACAATATCTGCCCGGCCGCAACCAGGCTTTCCGCGAGATGGAGCGGCTGAGGCAGAAGCAGATGGAATTGCAGATCAAAGCGCGGCCGAAACGTCACGCCGTGAAAGAGGAGGGCGCGTGACATGAGCGACGCGAAACAGGAACCTTTGCACCGCATCCTGCAGCCGCCCGGATGGCCGCGGCCCAAGGGCTACGCCAATGGCATATTGGCGCAAGGCCGGCTCGTCTTCACCGGCGGGCTCGTCGGCTGGAACGAAGAGGGCGTCTTTCCGGAAGGCTTCGTGCCGCAGGTGCGTCAGACCTTGCAGAATATCGTGGCGGTGCTGAAAGAGGCCGGTGCGGGTCCGGAACATCTGGTGCGCCTGACCTGGTATGTCACGTCGATCGAGGCCTATATCGCCGATCCCAAAGGACTGGGCGCCGCCTATCGCGAGATCATCGGCAAGAATTTTCCGGCGATGGCAACTGTTCAGGTCACGCGTCTGGTCGAGCCCAAGGCGCTGGTCGAGATCGAGGCGACGGCGGTGATTCCTTAAGGCATCATCCGGGCGAGCGGACGAAAGACTTGACCGGAGCGCGGGGCGCTCCCGACTTTTCGGCAATCGCGCGGTCCTGCTCTTCGATCAAGGCGGCGACGGCTTTGTCACCGTCCAGCCCGCCGACTTGCTCGGCCGGGATCCGGCGGCGCGAGGATTTCGTGCCGTCCTGATAGACGATGTCGAACAGGACGAAGTTTTCAGTTGCGCGTGTCTTCTTCTTGCCCATCAGCCTGGCTCGCTTGGTTGATCATGTCACCGATGGGTGTGGATCAGGTCGTCGAGCCCGGTGTCTTTTCCGTGGCCGACGCCGTGCCGGCGGGCTGCGGCGAGCGGAACATGTCGCGCGACGGCCGGGCCGGCCGCTCCTTGGGCTTGGGCGGCGGGAGCAGTCCTTCGCGCTGGGCCTTCTTGCGGGCGAGCTTCCGGATCCGGCGGATCGCCTCGGCCTTTTCGCGGGCCTTCTTCTCGGAGGGCTTCTCGTAAGCCGACCGCTTCTTGATCTCGCGGAAGACGCCTTCGCGCTGCATCTTCTTCTTCAGGATTCTGAGAGCCTGGTCGACATTGTTATCGCGAACGAATACCTGCATGACACCTCACGCTCAAAACCAGTTGAAACAGAGCGCGGGATGCGAAAAAGTGGATACCGTTTTTTCGCGAAAATCCCGCGCTAACTTATAGAGCCGATCACGTTTATGAGTTTGGGTTGACCCAAACTCATCGTGATCTAGTGCCAAGCAGAACAGCCGGTACATCCGCGGTCTGTCCTGCCGACAGCGATGGTTACGCGTTTTCCAGATTGTCGGCCGAGATCTTGCCGGTACGGCGATCGTTGGCCGCCACAAACTGGACCTTCTGGCCTTCGCGGAGCGTGCCCAGATTGGCGCGCTCGACGGCGCTGATATGGACGAAAACGTCCTTGCCGCCGTCATCCGGCTGAATGAAGCCGAAGCCCTTTTGAGTGTTGAAGAATTTAACTGTTCCTACCGGCATGATTATAACCTTTCACAAGCCAGGCGCCGCGGAAGCGCATCATCGCGCCCGCTCAAACGATCGATGTTCAGGAGAGAGGTCGTCAGTTGGCGCCGGGCTTACCCCGCGCGAGACCGATAATCAATGCGGCCGAAACTCGAAGCGCCGTATATGGGCGCAATTCATCGATTTTGCAAGCCATATTCGGCCCCCGGTCCGGGAGGCGGGACAGCGGAGCCGGTTTTTCGCAGGATTCGGGACTATTCGTCGGTCTGCGCAGGAAAGCGAGCGCCGCATTTCCGGCAGGTCATGGCCTTCGCCAGAGGGCCCTCCGGGCTTTCGAACAGCTTGCCGGACAGGCCCATGCGGACGAAGCAATTCGGGCATTCATACTCCCTGGCAACGACCGGTACATAGCTTCTCGCCCTTTCCATCGCGGACTGAGCGGCATCGCAGCCTTTTTCCAGAAACATGATCTGCTCGCGCGCTTTCACCAGGTCGATGCGGTATTGCTGGAGCCGCGCCAGAAACTCCTTTTCCAGCTCGCCGGCGCGCTTGCGAAGCACCTCCTGCAGGCCGTCCTTGATATCCGTCTTCACCGTCATGGCGCGACCTCTCCGGCCGAGGCCTCACTTCGCCTTTTGGGAGACATGATCAGCCTTCGCCTCGACCTGGGTTGCCATCCGCAACTTACGCAAGCGATCGGTCTTCAGCTGACGTTGCTTCTGCTCGGCCTCGATGATCTTCATGGCCGCAACATGGGTCGATTGCGCCTTGAACTCCCGGGTCGTGCGGCTGACCATGCTCTCCGCTCCTTCAAGATGGCGGGAGCGGGTCCGCTCTCAGTCGTCGGAATGCCTTGGCGAGGAAATGGTCTGACGATGCGCAAGTATTGCACAATAAGGCGTCTGACGACACAGCTATTTGGCAGAGCATTACGCCTGGATAGGCGCGTGCTTGATGAAATCATCAAGATGATCTTCCGCGTCTCGGAGTCGTGCAACTGAATTCGTAATGCACAAAGCTTTCTGATGGATCGTTTCGACCTGATCATCCGTGAAGGCGGTTTCTGTTCGCGGGGCAATACGAGTGGACATGCGTGTCCAGGACCGGTAATTTTCGGGCAAAATAAGAGGGAGCGGTCTCATGCAGACACATGCGCGGGTGGTGGTGGTCGGCGGCGGCTGCGTCGGGGCCGGTATCCTCTACGGCCTGGCGCGCCGCGGCTGGTCGGATGTGGCCCTGCTCGAGCGCACCCAGCTGACCGCGGGATCCACCTGGCACGCGGCGGGCCTGGTCCCGTCCTATACGCGAAATTTCAATATCGGCCGCATGATCGCCCGGACGATCGAGATCTATGAGGGGCTCGAAGCGGATACCGGCCAAAGTGTCGGCTGGCACAAATGCGGCCAATTGCGTCTGGCGACCAGCCGCGACCGGCTCGATGAGTTCAAGAGCTATATGAGTGTCGCACAAGCGCAAGGCACGCGGGCCGAGCTCCTGACGCCGGCCGAGGCGCGCAAGCTGTGGCCGCTTCTCGCCGACAGCGACATGCTGGCTGCGCTCTATAATCCCGATGACGGCCATATCGCGCCGGCGGATGTGACGCAGGCGATGGCGAAGGGTGCCCGCGACCGCGGCGCAAAGGTTTATCTCGAAACCGAGGTCAAGAGCTTTACGAGGCTGCCGGGTGGCGAATGGCGGATCGTGACCAACAAGGGCGAGATCACCTGCGAGCATGTCGTCTGTGCGACCGGAAATTATGCGCGCCAGACCGGCGCTCTCCTGGGGCTCGATATCCCGGCCATCCCGATCATCCATCAATATTGGATCACCGAGGCGGTGCCGGAGCTGGTCGAGCGCAAGCGGCAAGGCCTGCCGGAAATGCCGATCCTGCGCGATGAGAATGTCGAAGGATATATCAGGCAGGAAGGCGACGGGCTGATGTTCGGTCCCTATGAGCGGACCGAGAAGCTCAAGCTCTTCGCCGAGAATGGTGTGCCCGAATGGTTCGGCGCCGATCTCCTGGAAGAGGACTTCGATGCCGTCGAGGCGAATTGGGAACACGCCATCAAGCTGCTGCCGGCGCTCGGGCGTGCCGGCATCAAGGCGAATGTCCGTGGGCCTTTCCAGATGACCGCGGATGAGCTGCCCTTGATGGGGCCGGCCTGGGGTCTCAAGAATGTCTGGCTGGCCGAAGGCGTGCCGGGCGGCATCCTCTGGGGTGGCGCCATCGGCTATTATCTATCGGAGCGCATCGTCGAAGGCGGCAACAGCCTCGACACGTCCGATCTCGATCCGCGCCGCTTCGGCGACTATGCCAACAAGAACTGGACGCGCGAGAAGGTCCGCGAGGCCTGGGGCACGCATGCCATTCAGCATTATCCCGGCGAAAGCCTGCCGGCGGCGCGCCCGCAGAAAACCGCGCCGTCCTATGATCGCCTGAGCGAGCTCGGCGCCCAATGGGGCGTGCTCAATGGCTGGGAATTTCCGAACTGGTATGTCCCCAACGGTGTCGAAGCGGACGGCGCCTATAGCTGGCGCTGGACCGGCTACGACAAATTCATCGGCGAAGAGGTGCACGCGGTGCGGACAGCCGTCGGCCTCGTCGAAATGACGCCGATGACGAAATTCGAGATCAGCGGTCCCGGCGCCGAAAAATGGCTGGACGGTATTCTCGCCAATCGCCTGCCGAAGCCCGGCCGGGTCAATCTCAGCCATCACCTCACGAAGAGCGGCGGCGTGCAGGCCGAATATATCGTGGCGCAGCTCGCCGCCGGCCTGTTCTATCTCATTTCGACGCCACGCGCCGAGCGCTGGAATTTCGACGAGCTGTCGCGGCTCCTGCCTGCGGATGGCAGCGTCCACTTGAGCAATGTCACCAATGACCGCGGCTGCTTCACCATCGTCGGGCCGAAGGCACGGGATGTGCTGCAGCCTTTGACCGAGATCGATCTCGCCAACGAGGCCTTTCCCTGGTTCACCGCTCGCTCAGGCACGGTGGGGCTCGCCAGCGATGTGCGCCTGCTGAGGGTCAATTACGAAGGTGAACTCGGCTGGGAGCTTTATCATCCTTTGGCCTATCAGCGACACCTGCTCGACCTGCTGCTGCAGGCGGGGCGGGCGCATGGCTTACGGCCCGTCGGACTCTACGCGCTCGAATCGCTCCGGCTGGAGAAATCGTTCCGGGCGATGTTCCGCGATCTCAATCCGGAGCTCTCGGCCTGGGAGAGCGGCATCGATCGCTTCATCGCCTTGGACAAGGGCGACTTCATTGGCCGCGACGCCCTCGTCCGGCAGAAGGAAATGGGTGTCGAGCGGCGGCTGGTGACGCTGGCGATCGAAACGCAAGGGGCGAGTTCACTGGCGCATGAAGGCGTCTATCAGAATGGCAGGCTGGTGGGGCGCATCACCTCCGGCGGCTTCGCCCACACACTTGGGCACGATATCGCCTTGGCGCTCCTGCCGCTCGACCTCGGTACCGCCGGGACGATGCTCGAAGTCCCGATATTGGGCGAGCTGCGCAAAGCCCGCGCGATCGCCGATTCACCCTACGATCCGCAGTCCTTGCGCAGCCGGAGCTAGAACTTACGCGGCGCGCCTGGCCGGATCGCGGGTGAAGATCTCCTTCACCTTGGCGGCAATCGCCTCGCCGAGATCCTTGTTGTTCTCCGCCGTGAAGTGGATGCCGTCGCAGCCATCGGTCGAGACGACGTCGCCGGCATTGAGAAAGTCGACCTTCATGAAGTCGGCCATGTCGCGATATTGCCGCGCCAGCTCGCGCGACTTGGCGGCGCCGCCTTCGAACATGCCCTGGAAATAGGGATGTGGCATCTCGGTCAGAGGCGGCGGCGCCACGACCAGCGCCTTGGGCGCCGGATAGGGCGTTCCGATGCCGCCGCCGCCGGTGAGGATCTGGCCGACCAGCTTCGACATGCCCATGGCGATCTCATAGGGCGTGCGGCGGAAATAGGACTTCGTGTCATTGGTGCCGAGCAGCACGATGACCAGATCGAGCGGCAGATGGCTGGCGATGGCCGACGGCAGATAGGCGCTGCCATTGAGGCGCGGGTCATTGGGATCATCGAGGCTTGTGGTGCGGGCGCTGAGGCCCTCTTCGATGATGCGATAGCCGTCGCCCAATTGCGCCGCCATGGCGCCGGTCCAGCGCTCGGCATAGGCGTAACGCAGGGTCGGCGAGCCTTCCTTTACCGGGATCCAGCCCCAGGTCAGGGAATCCCCGAAACACAGGATCGATTTCTGCTCCATAATACTCTCCTCGACTGCTCGTAATGGGTTTCAGAATCAGGACTTGGCGCTGCGCATCCCGTAGAAGATCGCGGCCAGAAGGATGATGAGGCCCTGGATGATCAGTCTGCCCGGCTCATCGACACCCAAGGTCGTCATGAGGATGAAGAGCAGGGCGAAGGACAGGACGCCGAAGAACGGTCCCCAGACGCCGCCTTCACCGCGCCCGAAGACGACGCCGCCGAGGATCGTCGCCGCGACCGCCAGGATCGGCAGATCGAGGCCGACACGTACGCTGCCGACTGCAATGGAGGCGGTCTGCACAAGGGCGGCGAGCGCTGCCATCAGCCCGGCGAGGATATGGGCGATGATCACCGTGCGCTCCACCGGCACGCCGGAGAAATGCGCGGCGGTCAGGTTCTCGCCGACCGAGGCGACGGAGCGGCCGAAGACGGTGCGCGCCAGGAACAGCGACATCAGGAAGGTGAGGGCGATCCACAGAAGAACCGGCGTAGGCACGCCGAGAAGCTTGGTGTTGTAGAGGGCGGCGAACATCGCCGGCACGTCGCCCGGCGGCTTGCCGCTCGAGAGATATTGCACGAAGCCGACCAGCACGATGCTCACCGCCAGCGTCACGATCACCGCCGAGACGCGCCGCTTGGCGATCATGATGCCGTTGAAGGTGCCGATGATAAGGCCGGTGGCGATCGCCATGACAATGAAGGTCGTCAGCGAGGCGCCGGGGAACAGGCCTGAGGAAATATAGTAGTTGATCAGCAGGATCACGCCGCCGCCCGACAGGTCGATGCTGCGCACCCGCATGACCAGGAGCTGGCCGAGCACGAGAATGCCGAGCGGCACGATCTGGCGGATGAAGATGCCCAGGATGTTGGGGTTCATCATATGCGGGCGCAGCACCCACAAAGTGAGGAGCAGCGCCGCGAAGACGAGATATGAGGGTGGGATGCGGCGCAGCCGCTGCCAGGTCTTGTCGGCCAGAATCATCGCCATCTCACAGTCCCATCTTCTTGCGCGACTGCAAGCCGACGACGAGGAGGAGGATCGCTCCCTTGATGGTCGTCTGGATGAAGGGCGACATGTTGGTGAGGTTCATGCCATTGGCGAGGAGCGCCATGACCAGCGCACCGATCACCGTGCCATGAAGACTGCCGACACCGCCCGACAATTGCGTACCGCCGATCGCCACCGCGGTGATGGCGTCGAGTTCGAAGAGGAGGCCGACATTGGGATCACCCGACACGATGCGCCCGGCGAGGAATATTCCGGCGAGGGCGGCAAAGCAGGAGCAGGTGACATAAGCGAGAAGAATGTTACGGCGTTCGGCGACACCGAAATTGAACGCGACCTTCTCCATGCCCGACGCGATGCCGCCGCCAATGGCGAAGAGATGCAAACCGTAACGCGAGCCATGCAGAAGCTTCCAGGAGATAAGTAGCACCGCGATGCCCCAGAAGGCAGGAAACGGAATGCCGAGCAACGTGCCTGACACCGAAGTGATCACGATATCCGGCACGGTTCCGCCCGACACCGGGCGCAGGATGCGGGTGACGCCGAGCACGATATATTGCATCGACAAAGTCGCGATGATCGGATGGACATTGAGCCTGGTCACGACGATGCCATTGATGGCGCCGATGAGCGCCGCCAGCAGGAACACCGCGGGGATCAGTACATAGGCCGGCCCGCCCAGCGCCAGGATCGCGGTCGACAGGCTGATCACCGAGCCGACCGATAGATCGAGTCCGCCGATCAAGATGACGAACATCTGCCCGATGGCGGTGATGATCAGCGGCATCGCCTGGGTGATCAGGTTGAAAAGATTGCCGGTGCTGGTGAATTGCTGCGTCGTCAGGCTCAGGCCCAAAGCGATGGCGAGGGCGATGATCAGCGGCAGGCTCCACAGGCCCTGGCGCGAGCCCTGGCCCAGCAGCCATTTCAGAGCGGAATGATCAGGAGACGAGGGCGGCATCGAGAATCCTGTGCTCCGTGGCCTCCCTGGCCGGCATCTCGCCCACCAGCGTATTGGCATGCATGACATAGATGCGGTCGCAGAGCCCGATCAGCTCGACAGTCTCGCGCGACAGCACGATCGCCGCACCGCCCTTGGCGGTGAAGCGCCGCAGCAATTTGTAGATCTCGGATTTGGCGCCAATATCGACGCCACGTGTCGGCTCCTCGATGAGCAGCACATCCATGTCGGCGGCGAGATAACGGCCGAGCAGCACTTTCTGCTGGTTGCCGCCCGACAATGAGGCGACCGGCGCCTCGCTGCCGGCCGATTTCACCTGCAGGGCGGCCAGGAGCTCGGCGATCTCGCGCTGATAAGGCTTGGCCAGCGCCAGCGCCGGACGTCCGGCATGCAACGCCATGGTGATGTTGTGGCTGACGGGGAGACCAAGGAACAGGCCTTCATCCTTGCGGTCTTCGGGAATGAAGCCGATGCGCGCCGCCTGCAGCCGGCGGATGCCCGAGGCCGCCGAAGCCGGCAACGGCAGTATCGTCCCGCCCTTGTTGACCGTTCCGGCCGCCGGCTGGAACAGGCCGATCAAAGCGCGGAGCAATTTCTGCTGGCCCTGACCTTCGAGACCCGCCAGAGCGATGATCTCGCCTTTGCGCAGCGACAATGAAAAAGGTTTCGCGTCGGCATCGATGCGGAAGTTTTTGATGTCGAGAACGGGCTCGCCAAGCTCGGTCGCGCGGGGCGGGAACAGATCCTTCAGCTCGCGGCCGACCATCATCGCGATGAGCCGGTCGGGCGTCATCTGGGCGAGGGGTTTGGTGCCGACGAGCTCGCCATCCTTCAGCACGGTGACCGTGTCGCAGATCGCGAAGATCTCGTCCATGCGATGTGAGATATATACGATCGCCTTGCCGGCATCGCGCAGGCGGCGGATCTGGCGGTTGAGCTTCTCGACATCGGCGGCGTTGAGCGCCGCCGTCGGCTCGTCGAGGATGAAGACATTGGCATCGGCCTTGATGCCATGCGCGATCTCGACGAATTGCCGTTCCGCGATGGTGAGATCGGCGACGAGCGTGCGGGGATCGAGACTGAGGCCGAGCTCGCTCAGCGCCCGCTCGGCCAGCTGGTTCATCTGTGGATAGTCGACGGTGCCGAGCCAGCCGGTCGGCTCGCGGCCCAGAAACATGTTCTCGGCGATGGTGAGATTGGGCAGGAGCGACAGCTCCTGGAACACGGTCGAAATGCCCGCCGCGATGGCGTCCTTCGGACGGGCGAAGGCCATGGGTTTCCCTTTGATGCGGATCTCGCCTGAATCCGGCTGATGCACGCCGGCGAGGATCTTCATCAAGGTCGATTTGCCGGCGCCGTTCTCGCCCATCAGCGCGTGAACGCTTCCCGGCAGGAGTGCCAGCGATACGCCTTTGAGCGCAATGCTACCGCCGAAGGCTTTCGCGATGTTCGACATCTCGACGAGGCTGGCCATGGGACTGCTCACTTTCCCCTTCTCCCGCTTGCGGGAGAAGGTGGCCGAAGGCCGGATGAGGGTGTTCTCTCCGTCTCTACAAAGCTGGGGAGTGTTGTAGCTTCCTCATCTTGTTCTCTTGAATTGCTTTCGCGATCTGAACCAACACCCTCATCCGCCCTGTCGGGCACCTTCTCCCGCAAGCGGGAGAAGGGGGAATGAGGGTGAGTTCTGAGCGTCACCATAGAAGACGTTCTCCAAGGGGAGAGAGGAGGTCGTCACTTCACGCCATAGAGTTCCTTGAGTTGCTCCTCGGTGAGCTCGGAGGGCCACCACACATTGGCGGAGAGATCTTCGCGATAGTATTTCTTGACCTTCTCGAGATCCCAGCCCGGCGGGTTGTAGTCATAATGCTTCATGAGCGCCTTGCCTTCGAGCAGCGCTACCGCGGCGCGGATGCCGGCGGCACCCTGGGACGGGCTGTATTCGGCCGAGATCGACTTGAAGCCGTCCTTGATCCATTGGCCGAAGAAGCCGTTATTGCCTTCGCCGCTGATCGGGGGGATGGGCGTGCCGAACTGCTTGAAGACGTCGACGCAGGCGCGTGTCATGTCGGCGCCCGACGACCAGATGCCGTCGACCTGCGGGTTGTTCAGATACAACGTTTCACAGACCTTCTTGGTCTTGTCATACTGCCAGTCGCCATGCTCCTCGACGATGATCTTGATGTCGGTACCCTTCAGCGATTGCAGCAGGCCGTTATAGCGGTTGGTGTCTTCCGGGTGACCGGCGAGGCCGCGCAGCACCCAGATATTACCCTTGCCGCCGAGCTCCTTGACGAGGAAGTCGCCCATGACCTTGCCGAAATGTTCCGCACCGCCCTGGATCTCGGTGGTGAAGGCGTCGGTCTCGATGCGGCCGGTATGGACGATGACCGGAATACCGGCGGCAACCGCCTTCTGGATGCTGGCATCGGCCGAGGTCGAGGTGACGGGCTGCACGATGATGGCGTCGACCTTCTGGGCGATGAGGTCCTCGATGTCGGCGACCTGCTTCTTCTGATCGAAGCCGGCATCGAGCAGGATGAATTTGCTGATGCGCGAGTCTTTCGCGGCGGCGGCTTTCGACTCATGCGCGACCTGGACCGTCCAGGTATTGGCGTTGACGCCGAAATGGCTCATGCCGATGACCCAGGGCGCGTCCTTCTTGAACTTGCCGGCTTCGACGGTGGAGTTGCCTTCGGCGCGCGCCGTGACGCCATCCAGCAGGTTGACCTCGTCGGCCATGGCCGACGGCGTGAGGATGGTCGCGGCAAGCAAAGCGCCGGCGACGAGCGATTTCACCAGATGTCTCATTGAGAGTCCTCCCATTGGGCTCATGTCGATCGCGGTTCTTCCGGGCGCCGATTTTGAATGCAGTTTCCCCTTCACCGGGCATCACAAGAGATGCGCCGGCGCGGCAGCGGAAACGTCTTCGGAAAAACTTCGATGGTCAGAAAACACATTGTTTTCCGGCTTGTCAATAGTTATTCATGTTGAATGAATAATTCGCGACTTGTCACCCATCCTCCCGAATGGCATCGTCCGGGGGGCGCCGAGGATATCCCGGAGCGCCCTCTAAGTGTTGATTTTGCTGCTCATTCCGGGAGATCGGCAGTGCGGACGGTGCTCTGCTTCGGCGATTCGAACACCCACGGACAAGTTCCGGGCGGCAGTCCGCTCGACCGCTATGGCTGGGGCCAGCGCTGGCCGGGCGTGCTCGCCCGCGAGCTCGGTCCCAAATGGCATGTCATCGAAGAGGGCCTGAGCGGGCGCACCACGGTGCGCGACGACCCGATCGAAGGCGTCCACAAGAACGGCCGGCGGTATCTCAGGCCCTGCCTGCAGAGCCACGCGCCAATCGATCTCATCATCATCATGCTCGGCACCAACGACCTCAAGGCGCGCTTCCAGCAGCCGCCCTCGGAAGTGGCGATGGGCATCGGCTGCCTCGTCTATGATATAAAGGAGCTGGCGCCGGGTCCCTCAGGCCACGTGCCCGAGATCATGATCGTGGCGCCACCGCCGATGCGCGACGACATCAAGGAATGGGAATCGATCTTCTCCGGAGCGCAGCAGAAGTCGCACCGCCTGGCCATGGAATTCGAGATCCTCGCGGACTCGCTCGAAGTGCATTTTTTCGATGCCGGCTCGGTCATCCAATGTGATCCGCTCGACGGCTTCCACATCAATGCCGACGCCCATGCGGCGCTCGGTGTCGCGCTGGCTGGCGAGGTCGTGACGATCGGATGGAGCGACCATGCCTGACATGCGCTTCGCACCGCCCAATCCGCTGCGCATCGCCGATCGCGCCGCGGGGCTCAATGCCACCAGCGTGCGCGGCTATAATGAACGGCTCCTCCTGTCGCTGCTCCTGCAGAATGACGGCATCACGCGGCTCGAGATCGGCGAAAGCACCGGGCTTTCGGCGCAGACCGTGTCGGTGCTGGTGCGCTCGCTCGAGCAGGAAGGCCTCGTCATGAAAGGCAAGGCGCAGAAGGGCCGCGTCGGGCCGCCGACGACGCCGGTGGCGCTCAATCCGGAGGGCGCCTATTCGGTCGGCATCAGCATCGGCAGCCGGCGCTCGCATATCGTGCTCATCGACTTCGTGGGCGCGGTGCGTTTCCATGCGACATTGCCCAACCCTGAGCCCAACAGCAAAAGCAACCATCCGGAATTCCTCGAGACGATCGCGCGCGCCCTCGAAGTGCTGCCAACCGGGACAGAGCATCGTCTCGCCGGCATCGGCCTGGCGCTGCCTGAATCGCGCGCCGGCCTCGCCGCCGGCAGAAGCGATCCGAAGCACCGCTACAAGGCGCTGCAGGAGGAGATCGAGAAGGAGATCGGCCATGCCGTCTTCGTCCAGAACGACATCACCGCGGCGGCGGCGGGCGAAAGCATGTTCGGCTCGGCCAAGCCGCACGCCGATTATCTCTATTTCTATCTCGGCCATGAGCTGCACAGCCGGCTCGTGCTCAATCACCAGATCTATAACGGCAACTCACCCTTGAGCTTCGATATCGGCCTCGGCGCGCTCGAACGCCTGGCGCAAGATAAAGGGGTTTCGATGGAATCGCTCTGGAGCCAGGCCGATCTTCTGCTCGCCTGGGACAGCGATCTCATCGCCTCGATGCGCAGCTCCATCTCAGCACTCGCCCAGTTCGTCGAGGTGAAGACGGTGATCCTGTCGTCCTATATTCCCGAAGATGTCTGCCGGGTTCTGTGCGAAAAACTCGCCACGGCGCTGCCGGGCGTCGCGGCTATCGCCGGAAAACTTTCGCCATCACCCAAGGCCGTCGGCGCGGCGAGCCTGCCCTTCAGCTCAAGATTCATGGTGGAATAAGATCTAGCCGAGCTTTCCACTCGTCTCCGCCAGCCGCACCAGCAAGTTCGACGGCCGCCAGAACCACGCATCTTCCTTGGCCAGCGCTTCGATGCGGCGCAGGACGGACTTCACGCCGATTTCATCGGCCAGAAACATCGGGCCGCCGCGCCAGCGCGGGAAGCCGTAGCCATTGATCATCACCACATCGATGTCGCTGGCCCTGAGCGCAATGCCTTCGTCGAGGATGCGGGCGCCTTCATTGATCATGGCGAGCAGGATGCGGTCCATGATCTCGTCCTTGCTGAAACCACGGGGCGTGATGTTCCGGTGTCGGCGCTCCTGCGTGATGATGGCGATGGTCGCTTCGTCCGGCACGGGTGTCTTGCCGGCGTAGCTGTAATAGCCGCTGCCGGTCTTGCGGCCGAAACGCCCGCTCTCGCAGATGAGATCGACGATGCGGACGTAACGCTCGCGCGGGTCCCGTCTGGGAGCGAGCGCCTTGCGATTGGCCCAGACAATGTCGAGCCCGGCCATGTCCTGCATCTCGAACACACCCATGGGCAGGCCGAAATCGCGGAAGGCGGCATCGATCTCGGCAGGGGCGGCGCCATCCTCCATCAGATATTCGGCCTGTTTGCGATAGGCTGAAAGAATGCGGTTGCCGATGAAGCCGTCGCAGACGCCGGCCCTGACCGTGATCTTGCCGAGCCGGCGACCGAGCGCGAAGCCGGTCGCCACGGTCTCGGGCGCCGCCTTGGGCGGCACGACCACTTCGAGCAGCTTCATGATGTGGGCCGGCGAGAAAAAATGCAGGCCGATGACCTGCTGCGGCCTCGATGTCACATCGGCGATGGCGCCGACATCGAGATAAGAGGTGTTGGTGGCGAGGATAGCGCCCGGCTTCGCGACTTTGTCGAGATCGCGGAAGATCTCCTGCTTCACGCCCAGATCCTCGAAGGCCGCCTCGATCACCAGGTCGGCGGAAGAGAGATCGGTGATCTCAGGCGTCGTGCGCAGTCCACCGGCGGCGATGCTGTCGAAGTCGGCTTGCGCGAGCTTGCCACGATCGATCGAAGCCTTGAGCAGGCCCAGAGCCCGATCGCGGGCGAGATCGGCCGAGAACTGGTCGCGCTCGAGCAAGGTGACGGAGAGGCCGGACAGCAGAGCCGCGGCGGCAATGCCGGTTCCCATCAGACCGCCGCCGATGACGCCCAGCTGTGCCACCGGTCGCGGTTTCGCATCGGCCTCGGGGATCTTGGCGATCTCACGCTCGGCGAAGAAGATGTGGCGCAGCGCGCGCGCCTGCTCGGAATTGCGCAGCTCGGCGAAGACTTCCGCCTCGCGCGCCATGCCCTGGGCGAAGTCGAGAGGCGCGGTCTCTTCGAGGACGTCGAAAGCGCGCGTTGGACTGATCTGACCGCGCGCTTTCAGCTGCTTGCGCAGCTCGGCAAAGTCCGCGGAGGCGGCGGTGAGGTCGGAAAGCCGCCTGACCGCCGGCTTCGCTGCGAGGAAAGCACGTGCCTCCATGATGAGATCGTTATCCGCGATTCTGTCGGCGATGCCGAGCTTCAGGGCTTCCGCCGCCGCCACGCGCCGGCCTGAAGTGATCATGTCGATAGAGGGCGCCATGCCGATGAGGCGGGGCAGGCGCTGGGTGCCGCCGGCGCCCGGAATGATGCCGAGCGTCACTTCCGGCAGGCCGACAAAGGCGGTTCTTGCCATCACGCGATAATGGCAGCCGAGCGCCAGCTCGAAACCGCCGCCCAGCGCCGTGCCGTGAATGGCGGCGACGACGGGGATGGCAAGCGCTTCGAGCGCCGCGATGACATCGCGCAAGGATGGCGGCAGCGGCGGCTTGCCGAATTCGCGGATATCCGCCCCGGCGACGAAGGTCCGGCCGGCGCAGGCCAGGATGACGCCGTGCAGGGACGAGTCTTGGGTGATCTGCGTGATGGCTTCCGCGAGGCCCTGGCGCACCGGCTGGGAGGTCGCGTTCACCGGCGGATTGTCGATGGTGATGATGGCGATGCCATCTTCCACAGTGAGGGTCACAGGCAATTCTCGTACTCCCAAATTCCGTCATCCCGGCGAAGGCCGGGATCCAGTAAATTCTTTCCGCGTGAGCAGCGCCGCCCGCTTGTGCTTATTCAATGGGTCCCGGCTTTCGCCGGGATGACGGTGGTGGTTGGAGAGAGCAGCGAACGCGCGATGATGACTTTCTGCACCGCGCTTGCTCCTTCATAAATGCGCAAAGCACGGATCTCACGATAGAGCTGCTCGGGCCGTGAGCCCGATCTGACGCCGAGCCCGCCGAACAGCTGGACGGCGGTGTCGATGACGCGCTGCGCCGCTTCGGTCGCGGTGTATTTCGCCATCGCCGCCTCGCGGGTGATGCGCTCGGCGCCCTGGTCCTTGGTCCAGGCGGCGCGATAGACCATCAGCGCGGAGGCGTCGACATCGAGCGCCATGTCGGCGATCTGGCCCTGCACCATCTGGAGGTCGGCGAGCACGCCGCCCATCAGGCGCCGGCTCGAGACATGAATCAGAGCCTCATCAAGGGCGCGGCGCGCAAAGCCCAGAGCGGCGGCGCCCACCGTCGAGCGGAAGATGTCGAGCACCGACATGGCGATCTTGAAGCCTTCGCCGCCTTTGCCGATGCGGTTGCCGATCGGAATGCGGCAGTTGTCGAAGCGCAGGCGCGCCAAGGGATGCGGCGAGATCGTCTCGATGCGCTCGGCGATGCTGAGGCCGGGCGTATCCGCCTCGACCATGAAGGCGCTGAGGCCCCGCGCGCCCGGCGCCTCGCCGGTGCGGCAGAAGACGACATACCGGTCGGCGATGCCGCCATTGGAGATCCAGGTCTTCTCGCCCTCGATGACGACATGCTCATTGCCGTCGGGCCTGGCGGTGCAGGCAAGCGCCGCCACATCCGATCCCGCTTCCGGCTCCGACAAGGCGAAGGCCGAGATCGCCTTGCCTTGCGCGATGGGCGGCAGCCATTTGCGCTTCTGCTCCTCGGTGCCGAACAAGGTGACGGGGCCGGTGCCGAGACCCTGCATGGCGAAAGCGAAATCGGCGAGCCCATCGGCATAGGCCAGCGTCTCGCGGATAAGGCAGAGAGAGCGCACGTCGAGTCTTTCGGCACGCCCGCCGAAAGGCGCCGTCACTGCATGGCGCAGCAGGCCGCTTTCACCCAAAGCGGCGACGAGCTTGCGGCAGGATTGGTCGGGGTCGTGATGATCGACGAGGCCCGGCACAAGATCGCGCGCGAAGGTCAGGACTTCCGCTTCGAGATCGCGATGCGTCTGGTCGAAAAACGGCCAGGCGAGAAAACTGCGGTCGGTCATGCTCAATCGCCTTTGAAGACGGGCTTCTGCTTATTGGCAAAAGCCTCATAGGCGCGGCGGAAATCCTCTGTCTTCATGCACAGCGCCTGGGCGATCGCCTCGGCCTCCACCGCATCGTCGATGCTCATCGCCCATTCGGCCTGCAGCATGCGTTTGGTCATGCCATTGGCGAAAGTCGGGCCCGAAGCGAGCTGGCGGGCGAGCTTCGTCGCTTCCTCGGTAAGACCGGCCGGCTCGACGAGACGGTTGAAGAAGCCCCAGCGCTCGGCTTCGGTGCCGCCCAGCGCGCGGCCGGTATAAAGCAGCTCGGCGGCGCGGCCCTGGCCGATGATACGCGGCAGCATGGCGCAGGCGCCCATATCGCAGCCGGCGAGGCCGACGCGGTTGAACAGGAAGGCGATCTTCGACGCTTCGGTGCCGAGCCGCATATCCGAGGCCATGGCGATGATGGCGCCGGCGCCGGCGCAGATGCCGTCGATGGCGGAGATGATCGGCTGCGGGCAAGCGCGCATCGTTTTCACCAGATCGCCGGTCATCTCGGTGAAGCGCAGCAATTGCGGCACGTTCATTTCGGTGAGTGGGCCGATGATCTCCATCACATCGCCGCCGGACGAGAAATTGCCGCCGGCGCCCGAGATCACGAAGGCATGGGTGGTCTCGTCCTTGCGGGCGGCGGCGAAAATGGCGGTGAGCTCGTCATAGGAGTCGAAAGTGAGCGGGTTCTTCTTCTCCGGCCGGTTGAGCGTGATCGACGCCACGCCATCGCTCACGCTCATCAGCACATGGCGGGCTTTGTATGCGCTCAAGGGCGGTATCACGGCATGAGTGCGGTTCATGGCCGCTGCCTCGCCAGGATGGTTTCGCGCGTCGAGTCCTTGAGCGAGGCCAGGAGATCCATCAATTTGTCGATGTCCTTTTGCGACAGATGCTCGAAATACTTGGCGATCCAGTCGCCATGGACCTTGGCCATGCGGCGGAACTCACGCCGGCCCTTGTCGGTGAGCCTTATGACCTGGGCGCGGCGGTCGCCGCTCGAGGTGGTGCGGGTGATATGGCCCGATTTGACGAGGCCTTCGACCAGGCTGGTGATGTTGCCGGCGGAGACCATCAGGCGCTTCGACACCTCGCCCAGCACCAGGCCTTCATCGGCGCGGTCGAGCTGCGCCAAGATGTCGAAGCGCGGCAGGCTGAAATCAAACTCGGCATTGAGGTGGCGGCGGATGTCGTTCTCGATGAGGCGCGAGCAGGAGAGAAGGCGCAGCCACAGGCGCAGTTCCATCTTGTGGTCGGCGGGGCGCGCCGCGACTGTAGTCTCGGCATCGATCCACAGGTGTGATTGCTCTTCGGGCTCCGTCACAAATCTCCTCCCGCAACGGTGATCGCCTGGCCGGTGATGGCGGAAGCGCCCTCGGAGCATAGCCACAGAGCCGCATTGGTCACTTCCGCCGGCGTGATCAGCCGGCCGCCAGGATTCGTCTTGGCGAAATGCTCGATCGCCTTGGCCGCCGGGAGGCCTGTCTTGGCGGCGATCTTGTTCGCCGCCTCGGCGATGAGATCGGTGTCGGTATAACCGGGGCAAAGGGCATTGACGGTGATGCGCGTCTTGACGAGCTCGAGGGCGAGCGCGCGGGTCATCCCGACGATGGCGTGTTTCGCGGCGCAATAGGACGAGACATAGGGGTAACCCTTGAGGCCGGCGATCGAGGCGACATTGACGATACGACCCGAGCCCAATTTCATCATGCCCGGCAGGGCCGAGCGGGTGGCGATGAAGGCGCTTTCGACATTCACCGCCATCATGCGGCGGAAGAGGTCGAGGCTGGTGGTCTGGAAGGGCGCGGACTCGGCGGCGCCCGCATTATTGATCAGGATGTGATAGGGGCCGCCGTCGGCAATCGCCCGGCTCAGCGCCTTCTCATCGGTGACATCGACGCTCAAGGCCCGCTTGGCGACGCCGTCGGCGACCGCTTGCGTCAAGGCGGCTTGCGAGCGGCCGATGATGGTGACGTCATGACCAAGGCCTGAGAGCGCCATGGCAATGGCGCGTCCGATGCCTCGGCTGCCGCCGGTGACGAGTGCTCGCTGTTCAGCCATGTGCCCTGTCTTTCGTTGCTTACAGCGATTGTAGGGCCGGGCCGGAAATTATTTCAAGTCTAAAGCGTTTTTTCCAGTCATGCGGCGGCGACGGCGCGATGGTCCTGGCGCAGGCCTTTCGCGGCGAGGATCGGCAGGACAGTGTCGCGGAAATAGGGGAACTCCTCGACATAGTCGACGAAGGACAAAGTGGTGCCTTTGAAGCCCGCTTCGTGCAGCGCGATGATGCCGTCGGCGACCTGCTCGGGCGTTCCGACCAGCGGGAAGCCACCATGACCGGCGGCCATGCGGTCGCGGATCAGCGCCAGGAGATCATGCGGAAAAGATTGCGCATGGGCGAATTGCAGGCGCACCAGATTGTCGACGGCATCCCAGTCGGCATGGGTGCGCCCGAAATGCTCGAGATAGTCCCGGGCTTCCTGCTCGCTCGGCCGGCAGACGACATGCGCGAAGGTCAGCACCTCGATATCGCGCTTGCTGGCGCGGCCCATATCCTTGAGCTGGGTGATCTCGTCCTTCGAGCGGGTGAGGTCGATGGCGGGCGTGAACAGGAAATCGGCATTGCGGGTCGCGAAATTTCGGCCCTCGCCGGAACCCGCGGCATTGATGATCGGCACCGGGCTCAAAGGCTTGGGTTCGCCCAATACCTGCTTCAGCTGGAAGTAGGTGCCGTTCCAGTCGAAGCTCTCATTCTCGCGCCACAGCGCACGCACGATGTCGAACCATTCCTGGGCATAGCCGTAACGCACCTCATGCTTGTCCGGCAGCGTCAGGCCCAGGGCTTCATATTCGGGCTTGTTCCAGCCGGCCACGATGTTGAGCCCGATGCGGCCCCGGCTGATGCGGTCGATGGTGGCGAGCTGCTTGGCCGAGACCACCGGGTGATTGGCGGCAGTGTGGAGGGTGGCGAAGACGGTGATGTCCTGCGTATGAGCGAGCAGTCCTGCCGCCCAGGTGACGGTCTCCAATACATTGTGATGGAAGTTCGTCTCGCCGCCATAACCGATCCAGCGCGCGATGGGCAGCATGAAGTCGATGCCGGCCTGATCGAGAAGGCGGGCCAGCTTCAGATTGTTCTCCCAGCTATTGTCCCAGCGCTCGGCGACCTTGGTGACGGTCATGCCGCTCGAGCAGTTGGACGCGAAAGTGCCGAGCAGGAACTGATCCTTGGCGAACATGCGGTTGGGCGATCGGGTCATGCGTTAGTCCTCCACCAGTATGTTTATAATTTATGATAGAAAATCTATTATAAAATCGATGTGGACGCAACCGGCGGGCTTCGGCATCCTGGACGCCAGCAGGAGAGACGCGGCCATGGCGCATAAAAAGAAGCCCGAGGAGAAAAGCGGCGAGGGTCTCGACCGGCGCTGGCATCTCGCCAACACGCCCTTCGAGATCGAGGTGACCGAGGCCGAATATTCCCTCATGCGCGCCTATGAGGGCTTCGGCCGCTGGCAGCAGGAATGTCTGGGCTCGGTGATCGAGCATGCATTGAGCGGGCCTGAAAACGCACTGCTCCACATCATCCGCATGCATGACCGGCCGAAGAGCATCAAGGATCTGGCCTGGATGACCAATCGCGACGACATTCCCAATATCCAGTACAGCCTGCGCAAATTGATCAAGGCCGGGCTGGTGCGCCGGTCGGGCAGCGGGCGCGCCGGCGTCACTTATTCGGCGAGCGAGCGCGGCATCGAGGTTACCGACCAGTATGCCAAATTGCGCAAGACGCTGCTGGTCCAGGCTTTGTCCAACGTGCCCGACTTCGATACGCGGCTGTCGGAAGCGGCGCGCACCTTCGAGCTGCTCACCGGCATCTATGAGCAGGTGGCGCGCATCGCGGCGACGCACCGGCGCGTGAAGCGCGATTGACATCGCCCAAGATTATTTTAGAATTAAAGTATCGTACGCGGCGCGCTTGAGCGCACTATGCTGCGGGAGCCAACGCATGATTCCGAGCGCCTATGCCGATACATTCGCCCGCGATCATCTGCCGCCGCGCGATCTGTGGCCCGATCTCATCTTCGATCGCCCGGAATACCGCTATCCCGACCGTCTCAATTGCGTAAGCGAGTTGCTCGACTGCTGGCTCGACAAAGGCTGGCACGACCGGCCGTGCATGATCACCGACAGCGGCACGGTCAGCTATGGCGAGATGGCCGAGCGGGTGAACCGCATCGCCAATGTGCTTGTCGACGCATGCGGACTCGTGACCGGCGGCCGGGTGCTGCTTCGCTCGGCGAACAATCCGCAATTCGTCGCCGCCTATCTCGCGGTGATGAAAGCGGGCGGCATCGCGGTGGCCACCATGCCATTGTTGCGCGCCAAGGAGCTTTCCTATCCTGTTGCCAAAGCGAAAATCGCGCTGGCGCTTTGCGACGCGCGCCTCGACGAAGAGATAGAGAAGGCAAAAGCGCAGTCCCCGGATCTCAAACGCATCGTCTATTTCAACAGCGACGCGCCGGACGGGCTCGAAGCCTTGATGTGTCAGGCTTCGCCGCACTTCACCGCGTGCGACACGGCGGCGGACGATGTCTGCCTCATCGGCTTCACCTCGGGCACGACAGGTGAGCCCAAGGGCACGATGCATTTCCATCGCGACGTGCTGCTCATCGCCGACGGCTATGGCAAACATGTGCTGAAGGCCGAAGCCTCCGACCGCTTCATCGGCTCGCCGCCGCTCGCCTTCACCTTCGGCCTCGGCGGGCTGGTGATCTTTCCGATGCGGGTCGGCGCGTCCTCGATCCTGCTCGAGAAAGCCACGCCGGACGATCTGATCGGAGCCATCGACAAATATCAGGCGACCATCAGCTTCACCGCCCCCACCGCCTATCGCGCCATGCTGGCGAAGCTCGGGCCCCAATCGGCGAAATCCTTGCGTAAATGCGTGTCGGCGGGCGAGACCTTGCCGAAAGCCGTGTTCGACGCCTGGCTCGACCGCACCGGCATCAAGCTGATGGACGGCATCGGCGCCACCGAGATGCTGCATATCTTCATCGGCGCGCCCGAGGACAAGATTCGCGCCGGCTCGACGGGCCTGCCGGTGCCGGGCTACCAGGCGCGCATCGTCGATGCGGCGGGCAACGAAGCACCGCGCGGCGCACCCGGCCGCCTCGCGGTGAAAGGCCCGATCGGCTGCCGCTATCTCGACGACAAGCGCCAGCGCAATTATGTCGAGAAGGGCTGGAACATCACCGGCGACACCTTCATCCAGGATGAGGACGGCTATTTCTGGTACCAGGCGCGCTCCGACGACATGATCATCTCGGCCGGCTACAACATATCGGGACCGGAGATCGAAAATGCGCTTCTGACCCATCCGGCCATCGCCGAATGCGCGGTGATCGGCGTTGCCGATGAAGAGCGCGGCATGGTACCCAAGGCCTTCATCGTCCTCCGGCCCGGAAATCCCAAGGACGCTCAAATGGTGAAACTCCTGCAGGATCACGTGAAGGCCGAGATCGCGCCGTACAAATATCCGCGCCGCATCGAGTTCCGTGATGCGCTGCCCAAGACCCAGACCGGCAAGCTGCAGCGTTTCGCGCTGCGCGCCGAAGAGGCCGGCAAATGATCACCCGAACAGAAGCCGAGGCGCTCGATCGCGCCGACCCGCTTAAAAGCAAGCGCCAGCTTTTCGTTCTGCCGGAAAGGACGATCTATCTCGATGGCAATTCGCTGGGGCCGCTGCCGAAACATGTCGCTGCGCGTCTCGCGGGCGCGGTGGCGGAAGAATGGGGCCAAAGCCTCATCCGCGGCTGGAATGCCCATGGCTGGTTCGACCTGCCGCGCGTTCTGGGCGACCGCATCGGCAAGCTCATCGGTGCCAAGCCCGGCACGGTGCTGGCGGCGGATTCGACCTCGGTCAATCTGGTGAAGGTGCTGACCGCCGCCTTGCATCTGAGATCCGACCGGCGTGTCATCCTCTCGGACAGCGGCAATTTCCCGAGCGATCTTTATGTCGCGCAAGGCGTCATCAAGGCGCTGGGCGGCGGCGTCGAGCTGCGCATCGTGGCGCCGGAAGAAATCGAGGCGGCGATCGGCGATGATCTCGCGGTGCTGATGCTGACCGAGGTCGACTACCGCACCGGCCGGCGGCACGACATGAAGAGGCTTATCGCCAAGGCGCAAGCGAAGGGTGGCCTCGCCATCTGGGATCTCTGTCATTCGGCGGGCGCCTTCCCGGTCGATCTCACCGGCGCCCATACCGATTTCGCGGTGGGCTGCGGCTACAAATATCTCAATGGTGGGCCGGGCGCGCCGGCCTTCGTCTATGTGCGGCCGGATCTCCAGGACAAAGTCGTGCCGTCGTTGTCGGGCTGGATGGGCCATGCGGCGCCTTTCGCCTTCGATCTCGATTACCGTCCCGCGCGAGGCATCGACCGTCTGCGCGCCGGAACGCCGGGCGTCCTGTCGATGATCGCGCTCGATTCCGCCCTCGATGTCTGGGAGGGCGTCGATCTCAATATCCTGCGCGACAAGTCGGTGCGTCTCGCCGATCTCTTCATCTCCGAGGTCGAGGGACGTTGCGGATCTTACGGCTTGAGGCTGGCGAGCCCGCGCGATGCGGGCCAGCGCGGCAGCCAGGTGTCGTTCCATTGCGCCGACGGCTATGCGGTGATGCAGGCCCTCATTGCCGAAGGCGTCATCGGCGATTTCCGCGCCCCCGACATCATCCGCTTCGGCCTGACGCCGCTTTATATCGGCTTCACCGATGTCTGGGATGCGGCGCGCATCCTCGAGCGGGTGATGGCCGAACGCCTGTGGGACCAGCCGCAATTCAAGAAACGGGCCGCTGTCACATGAGCGCGAAGCCTTTCGATCCGAAGAAGGATGGGGCCGAGACGGATTTCGCCAGCCGCATGTCCTATGGCGACTATCTGCAGCTCGACAAGATCCTGACCGCGCAAACGCCGCATTCGGTCGCCCATGACGAGATGCTGTTCATCATCCAGCATCAGACGAGCGAGTTGTGGATGAAGCTCGCCATCCACGAATTGAGCGCCGCCACGCAGGCGATCGCGGCGGACGAGCTGCAGCCCGCCTTCAAGATGCTGACGCGGGTGGCGCGCATCATGGAGCAACTCAATTCGGCCTGGGACGTGCTGCGCACCATGACGCCCAGCGAATATACGCTGTTCCGCTCCAGTCTCGGCCAATCCTCGGGGCTGCAGTCCTTCCAATATCGCGCCATCGAATATCTGGCCGGCAACAAGAATGCCGCGATGCTGGCGCCGCATGGGCACAAGCAGGAGCTTTACGACTGGCTCGACGGCATAAGGCGCAAGCCCAGCCTTTATGACGAGGCGATCCGCATCCTCGACCGGCGCGGCTTCGCCATCGATCCCGCCGTGCTCGGCCGCGACGTGGCCGAGCCTTATCAGGCACAGGAGAGCGTCAAGGCGGCCTGGGCTGTCATCTATCGCGATCCGGCACATCACTGGGAGCTCTATGAGCTCGCCGAGAAGCTCGTCGATTTCGAGGACTATTTCCGCCGCTGGCGCTTCAACCATGTGACCACGGTCGAGCGCGTCATCGGCTTCAAACGCGGCACCGGCGGCACGTCCGGCGTCGCCTATCTGCGCCGCATGCTGGAAGTGGTGTTGTTCCCCGAATTATGGGACGTGCGGACGGAGCTGTGAGTTTTCCCTTCTCCCGCTTGCGGGAGAAGGTGCCCGATAGGGCGGATGAGGGTGTTGGTTCAGCTCGCGGCAGCCCTTTAAGAGAAATGGTGAAGCTTCGACACCTCCCAAACTTGATCGTTGCGGAGAGGCTGAGAGAACACCCTCATCCGGCCTTCGGCCACCTTCTCCCGCAGGCGGGAGAAGGAGAAATCTGGCGAACACCCGGCAGGCTGAAGCACTCAAACGCATGACCCGCCTCAGTTTTTTGGCTTTCAGCGGCCGCGTAATCCTGGCGTAATATACTGAAACAATTATGCTTTTTACTCTCCGGCCGGGAGACATTATCTGTTCCGGCGCAAGGGGAGCCCTTGACGTCGGGCACATCAATTACTAGATCGACTGATCGATTAAATATTTTGGACCCTCGGACCATGCGCAAAGTCGACCCGGAGAAATACGAAGCCAAGCGCCGCCAGATCCTCGATGCGGCGGTGACCTGCTTTGCGCGCAGCGGCTTCCATAAGACGTCGACGGCGGAAATCTGCGTCGAGGCCGGCATGAGCCCCGGCAACCTGTTTCATTATTTCAAGAACAAGAACGCCATCATCGAGGCCATCGTCGATGAGGATCGCCGCAAGATCTCGGAATGGTACGAGAAAGCGCTCCAGGCGGATGACCTGTTCGAGGAGCTGTTCAAGCTCATGCAGAACAATCTCGCGCTGATCGCCGAGCCGATCTATCGCAAGATCGGCATCGAGATTTTCGCCGAGGCGATGCGCAACCCGTCCGTCGGCCAGCTTGTCGCCCGCAATGACGCGGAGCAGATCGCCGCCCTCACCGGCATCCTCAAGAAGGCTGCCGCCACGGGACAGATCGACGCCACGCTCGAGATCACCAAGCTCGCCACCTGGATCGCCGCTTTGAGCGACGGCGCCTTCGGGCGCGCGGCGCTCGATCCCTATTTCGATCCGACCGACCAGGCCGGCGTGCTGCGCGAAATCCTGACCCGCATCCTCAAGCCCAAAGCCGAACGGTAAATCATGTCCAGGCTCAAACGACAGCTGCCGCTCTACGGTCTGTTCGCTTCCGGCTCGCTGGCGCTGCTCGGCAACGCCATCGCGTCGGTGGCGCTGCCGTGGTTCGTGCTGTCGCTGACCAAGAGCCCGCTGTGGACCGGCGTCGCGGCGGCGGCCGGCCTCGTGCCTCTGATTCTCGGCGCCTTTCTCGGCGGCAGCCTCATCGACCGGCATGGTGCGCGCCGCATCGCCATCATCGCGAGCCTGGTCAGCGCCGCCGCCGTCGCCGCGGTGCCGGCGCTGCATCATGCCGGCTTCCTCACCATCGGCGTCCTCATCGCGCTGATCGCCATCGGCGCCATCTTCGACGGCCCCGGCATGACGGCCGAGGAAAGCCGCATGCCGGAACTTGCACGGCTCGCCCGCTTCAAGCTCGAAAAGGTGACCTCGATCGACAGCCTCATCGAGGGTCTGGCGACACTCGTCGGTCCGGCCGTTGCCGGCCTCGCCATCGCGATCATGGGCATGCAGAACACGCTGTGGCTTACCGCATTCTGCTCGCTCGCCGCCGCCTGCTTCATCGCTTTGTCGCTGCCGCGCGAGCGTCCGCACCGCATCGCGCAACGCGCCAAGGCGCCGCAAGACACGCTCGCCGGATTGAAGCTCCTGCTCGAAGATCCGCTGCTGCGGCCGCTTCTGCTGTTCGCCGCCGCCTTCGTCGCCGTCGTCGCGTCGCTCGGCACGGTGGTGATGCCGGCGTTCTTCCTGCTGAGTGGACGTGAAGCGCTCGATCTCGGCCTGTTCCTGTCGATCCTCGGCGGCGCCACGATGATCGGCACCGTGGCTTTCGCTCTGTGGGGCGAGCATTTCAGCCAGCGCTGGCTGTTTCTCGTCGGTTGCGCGGCCCAGGCCGCCGCCTTTCTGGTGCTCGCTTTCCATACGTCGGACATGGTTCTGTGGAGCGCCGCGGCGCTCGCCGGTTTCGCCGGCGGGCCGGTTGGGCCGATCGCCAATGCGGCGCTGTTCCGGCGCATTCCACAGGCGCTGCGTGGGCGCGCGCTGGGAGCAGCGACCTCGCTGGTCCTCGTCGCCACGCCCGTCGCGGTGCTGATCGCCGGCGCCGCGGTGGAACTCACCGATGCCCGCGTCGTGCTATGGGCCTCGGCGATCCTGCTCGGCGCCTTCGTCTTTGTCGCCTCGCTGCTGCCGGGCCTCCATGAACTCGACAGTCCGGACAAGAGCGGTGACGCCTTGTCTCAAATTTGACACAGGTTGCTCCTAGGAGCGCACATATCATGACGACCGATCCGACCAAAGCTGTGAACACGCCGAAACCGAAACGCCGCTGGGGCATGATCCTGGTGAGCGTGCTGCTGGCTTTTCTGCTGCTCGGCGGCGCACTGGTTCTGCTCGACAGTCTCGAACCCGAGGCCTCGCCCGCCGGCACGAGCTCGGCCGTGGACTTACCGCGCGTCACCACCATGCCGCTCGAAGCGCGCCAGATGGAGCGTAGCCTCGCGATCACCGGCACGCTGTTACCGCGCGACGAGATCTTCATCGGCACCGCGCTCCAGGATCAGCGCATTCGCGAGGTGCTGGTGGAAGAGGGCGATCAGGTCGTCCAGGGCCAGGTGCTGATCCGGCTCGAGACCGACATTCTCATGACTAAGCTCAATGACGCCGAAAGCCGGGTGGCGCGCGCCATCTCGGCTGTCGCCGAGAAGGAGGCGCAGCGCGCCGAGGCGGAAGCGAGCTTCCGCCGCACCGAGAAGCTGCGCGAGACGGGCGTCGCCAATATCCAGACCTATGACGAGCGCCGTGCCGCCTTCCTCGCCGCCGACCATGCGCTCAAGGCGCTCCAGGCGGAACTCACTCAGGCGGAAGCGCAAGTGGCGGAAGCCAAGCTGCAGCTCGAGCGCGCCGAGATCAGAGCGCCGGAAGCGGGCCTCATCTCCGAACGCCGGGCGCAGATCGGCGCGATGCCCGGGACCGATCCCTTGCTCAAGCTCATCCGCAACGGCGATATCGAGCTCGCGGCCGACGTGCCCGAGGCCGATCTGCCGCTGGTCAAGCCCGGCCAGTTCGTCGCGGTCAGGTTCACCGGCATCGATCACGTCTTCGAAGGCGAAGTGCGCATCGTCGCTCCCAAGGTCGATCCGCGCACCAGGCTCGGCACCGTCAAGGTGATGCTGCCAAAAGACCCAGTCGTGCGTCCCGGCATCTTCGCCAGGGGGGCACTGCTGCTCGAGCGCCGCACCGTCGATGCGGTCGCCGACACCGCCGTGCTTTATCAGGAGCCCGGCAACAAGCCCTATGTCTATGTCGTCAATGACGAGCAGCGGGTGGCCCGCCGCTTCATCGAGCCGGGTCTGCGGCGCGACGGTTTTATCGAGATCCGCTCCGGCCTCGGCCCGGAGGATCGTGTGGTGCGCAGCGCCTCGGCCTTCCTCCAGGAGGGCGATAAGATCCTGCCCGTCACGGAGACCGGGTCGCTCCAATGATGTCGAATATTTCCGCCTGGGCGATCAGGAGGCCGATCCCGACCATCCTGCTCTTCATCGTGCTCACCTTGATGGGCTGGGCGTCCTTCGCCAAATTGCCGATCAACGCCGACCCGAATGTGTCGTTTCCGATCGTCAATGTCACGGTGACGCGTTCGGGCGCCGCGCCCGCCGAGCTCGAGACCCAGGTCACGCGCAAGGTCGAAAGCGCCGTCGCCGGGCTTGCCGGCGTGCGCCACATCACCTCGACCGTCGAAGACGGCGTCTCGACCACGACGGTCGAGTTCCGTCTCGAGATGGATGTCGACCGCGCCACCAATGACGTCCGCGACGCGGTCGCCAATATCCGCGGCGACCTGCCGGGCGATGTCGAGGAGCCGATCGTGGCGCGGCTCGATGTCGAAGGCAGCGCCATTCTCTATTATGTGGTGCAGTCGCCGACCATGTCGCTGCGCGATCTCTCCTGGTTCGTCGAGGACACGATCGGACGCGAATTGCTGGCGGTGCCGGGCGTGCAGAAGTCGCAGCGCTTCGGCGGCATCGAACGCGAGATCAAGGTCGAGCTCGATCCGGCCAAGCTCGCGGCCTTCGGCATCACCGCCGATCAGGTGAACAGCGAGATCCGCAGCCTCAACGCCAATATGCCGGGCGGCCGCGCCGAGCTCGCCGGACGCGAGCAATCGGTGCGCACACTCGGTAGCGCGCTCACCGTGGAGGCCTTCGCCGACACCCAGATTCCCCTGCCGGGCGAGCGCTGGGTGAAGCTCTCGACACTCGGCACCATTGTCGACGGGGCGGCCGAGGAGAGGAGCTTCGCGCGTTATGACGGCCAGAATGTCGTCGGTTTCTCGGTGTCGCGCGCCAAAGGCTCGAGCGACACCACGGTCGCCGATGCGGTGGTCAAGAAGCTCGAGGAGATCGGCCAGCGTTATCCGACGGTGAAGATCAACGAGCTCGTCTCCACCGTCGACTACACGCGCGAAAGCTATGATGCGGCGATGGAGGCGCTGGTCGAAGGCGCCTTCCTCACCGTGCTGGTGGTGTTCCTGTTCCTGCGCGACTGGCGCGCGACGCTCATTGCCGCGCTCGCCATGCCGCTGTCGATGCTGCCGACCTTCATCGTCATGGACTGGCTGGGCTTCACGCTCAACAGCATTTCGCTTCTGGCGCTGACGCTCGTCATCGGCATCCTGGTCGATGACGCGATCGTCGAGATCGAAAATATCGACCGTCACATCCATATGGGCAAGCGGCCCTATCTCGCCTCGATCGAGGCGGCGGATGCGATCGGCCTCGCGGTGGTGGCGACCACCTTCACCATTGTCGCCGTGTTCACGCCGGTGAGCTTCATCGGCGGCATCATCGGCCAGTATTTCAAGCAATTCGGCATCACCGTCGCCGTCGCCGTGCTGGCCTCGCTGCTGGTGGCGCGTCTTCTGACGCCGCTGATGGCGGCCTATCTGATGCGGCCGAAGAAGACTCCCAAACATGTGGAAGGCGAGGCCAGGCCGTCGCGTCTCATGTCAGGTTATCTGAGCCTCCTCGGCTGGACACTCAACCACAAGCTCACCTCGATCGCCGCCGCGATCGCCATCTTCATCGGCTCGATGGCGCTGACCCAGTACCTGCCTTCGGGCTTCCTGCCGGTGAGCGACAGCAACCTCTCGACCATCAAGTTCGAGCTGCCGCCCGGCGCCCGTCTCGCCGATGCCGATCGCGTGGCGCTCGGTCTGGTCGAAAAACTGCGCCAGCGTCCGGAAGTCGCCCATGTGCTGGCGACGTCGAGCGATGTCCGCAAGGTCGACCTCATGGTGGTGCTGAAGCCGCGCACCGAGCGCAGCGTCACGCGCCAGCAATTCGAAGTGGCGGTCAGGCCGCTTCTGCAGGGCATTCCCGACATCCGCTTCACCTTCCAGGGTGATGGCGGCGGCGGGCGCAATGTCTCGGTCGTGCTGGCGGGCGATGACCCGCAGAAACTCACCCAAGCGGCGCAGGACCTCGCCGCCCAGATGAAGGGCCTGACGCAGATCGCCAATGTCGCCACGACCTTGCCGCTGCCGCAGCCGGAACTCCTCATCCGTCCGCGCTTCGACGAGGCGGCGCAGCTCGGCGTCTCGATCGAGGCGATCGGCACCGCTTTGCGCATCGCCACGATCGGCGCCACCGATACGGGCTCGGCCAAGTTCAATCTCGGCGACCGGCAGGTGCCGATCCGCGTGGCGCTGACCCGCGAGGCGCGCGCCGATCTCGACGCCATCAGGTCGTTGCGCGTCACCACGGCCTCAGGCGTGGCGGTGCCGCTGAGTTCGGTCGCCGATATCGGCTTCGGTACCGGCGAGGCGGCGATCGAACGCTTCGACCGCAAGCGGCGGGTCAATGTCGAGGCCGATCTCAATAATGCGACGATCGGCGATGCGCTTGGCGCCATCGCCGAGCTGCCGGCCATGAAGAACCTGCCCAATGGTGTGCAGGAGATCAAATATGGCGAAGCCGAATACATGCAGGAGATGTTCGTGAGCTTCGCGCTCGCCATGGCGACCGGCATCATGATGGTGTTCGTCGTGCTGATCCTGCTGTTCAAGGACTTCCTGCAGCCGGTCACCATTCTGATGGCGCTGCCGCTCGCCATCGGCGGCGCTATGATCGGGCTCCTGCTTTATGGCGCGGCGCTCGATCTCTCCTCGATCATCGGCCTGCTGATGCTGATGGGCATCGTGACCAAGAATTCTATCCTGCTCGTCGACTTCGCCATCGACGGGATGGAGCAGGGCATGAGCCGGCGCGAGGCGCTGCTGAAAGCCGGCGCCACGCGGGCGCGGCCGATCATCATGACGACGCTCGCCATGGTGGCCGGCATGCTGCCGGCGGTACTGGGCTTCGGTGCCGGCGCCTCCTTCCGCGGTCCCATGGCGGTGGCGGTGATCGGCGGCCTCATCACCTCGACGCTGCTGAGCCTCATCTTCGTGCCGGTGGTCTTCGTCTATATGGACATGCTGCGCGGCTGGATCGGCCGCAAGCTGTCGCGCCTCACCTCGGTGACGGAAGAGGACCGCAAGGCGGGGGCGGCGGGGTAGGGTTATATCCTTCGAAGATTCCCCCTCTCCCGTCCGCAGGATGGGAGAGGGTGCCCGACAGCCGGGTGAGGGCTTTTTGTCGGCAAAGAAGAGCCCTCATCCGGCCTTCGGCCACCTTCTCCCATTGCTTCGCAACGGGCGAAGGGGAAAACTGGAAAGGATGAAAAGCGGGCGCCGGGCGTAGATGTCCGGCGGGAGGCGTGGTGAAGATACGTCGAAAGCAGAGGCCGGGTGGCAGCGTCGTCGAGATCGAGAGGGATGGCGGCTGGGCCGAATTGAACGACAGTGACGCCCAGGGTCTCGATTGGCTCCTCGCTCTGCCGCCGCCCGCCGACGGGACACTGCCGTTCCAGCCGCGTTCTTTTCGTGACGTGCTGCTCTTTGACGCGCACTGGATTCAAAGCTCGCGCGGCTATGTCCGGCGGTTCATGCCGGCCGCCTCCCGGGTGGCCGCGCTCTACGAGAAGCTCACCGGCGCGGTCTTTCCCGCCTTCCGGCCGCCGAAGCTCCTGGCGCGGCAGCCCGTCTATTATTTCGGCAATCATCTCACCATTGTGGCGAGCGGGACGCCGGTGAAGATCCCGTCCTACAGCAAAGCGCTCGACTACGAGCTCGAGCTCGGCTGGGTGCTGGCCAGGCCGCTTCTCAATGCGACGCCGGAGGAGGCGCTGACGGCAATCGGCGGCTTCGTCGTCGTCAACGACTTCTCGGCCCGCGATGTACAGAGGGCTGAAATGCAATCGGGTTTCGGGCCACAGAAGAGCAAACATTTCCTGAGCTCCATGTCGGCCACGATGGTCACGCCGGAGCATGTCCTGCCGAACATCGATGCGCTCGCGGCGCGGGTCGAGATCAACGGCACGCTCGTCTCCTCTCTGACGTCTGCCGGCATGCGCTATTCGATCGGTGAGGTGCTGGCGCATCTTTCGCGCGACGAGCAGCTTCACCCGGGCGAGCTGATCGCGAGCGGCACGCTGCCGGGCGGGTCGGGTCTCGAAGCGGGCCGCCTCCTGCAAAGCGGCGACGAACTGCGCCTCGTCATCGAGGAGGTGGGCGAGATCGTCCACCGGATCCTCTAGATGATGGACAGAGCCCAGTGGCTCACCGGCCCTGACCGCAACGTGACGCGTTACGGCGAGTCGGCGAAATTCCGCGAGGGCCTTTATCGTCTGACGGCGCGGACCTATGCCTGGATGGTGCCGAACGGATCCTGGGGCGAAACCAATCTCGGCCTCATCGATTGCGGCGGCAAAAGTGTCGTCGTCGATACCGGCTGGGATCTCCGCTATGCCAGCGAATTCCTCGCCGGCGTCACCGAGCTTCTGGCGCGCTCGCCCGTCTGTAATGTGATCAACACGCATGCCGATGGCGATCATTGCTGGGGCAACCAGCTCTATGGTGACGTGCCGATTTTCGCGACCCATGCCTGCATCGATCACCTGCATCATATCGAGCCCCGATCGATGCGGCTCCTCGGCAAGGCCGCATCCGTGATGAAGCGGCTGCCGGTCGCCGGTCTCGACGTGCTTGGTCATTATGCCGGCACGATGGTGGCGCCCTATGATTTCCGCGGCATCCGTCTCGTCGCGCCCAATCAGGGTTTTTCCGGCGAGATGACGATCACGGTCAACGGCATCGAACTCGTTCTCAGCGAGCTGGGGCCGGCACATACGCCGGGCGATGCGATGATCCATGTGCCGTCCGAGAGGGTGTTGTATGCCGGCGACATCCTGTTCAACCACTGCACGCCGGTGGTCTGGGCGGGGCCGGTCGCCAATATCGTCGCCGGCTTGCGCAAGGTGCTGAGCCTCGATGCCGATGTCATCGTCCCGGGGCACGGGCCGCTGGCGACGCGCGAAGATGTCGCGCTGCAGATCGCTTATTGGGACCTCATCCAAGAGGCGCTGCATCGCCGCCGCGCGCAGGGCATGACCGCTATGGAAGCCGCAAGCGATCTTCTGCTCGGCGCTGAGTTTCAGGCGACGCCTTTCGCAAAGTGGGATTCACCCGAGCGGTTGCTGCGCAACGCGCAGGCGCTTTATGAGGAATGGGGCGAGCGGCCGAGCCGGTTGCCGGACAAGATCGCGCGGCTCAATACGATGCGCCAGCAAGGCCTGCTGGCGATGAAGCTACCCGAGGCGACGCCGCGTGTCATGCACCGAAGGTGAAGAACAGCGGAATGCCCCAAAAGTACAGCGGAAATCTGCAGGGGATTATCAGCGGATTAACAGAGGAATAACAGGGGCTATCAGAGGATCTTCGAAATTCCGCTGTTCCTGGAGCCTTTCACTCCGGAACCATTTCCCAAATGTCATGGCCCGGCCCGCGATTGCAAGGGCATGTCGAGGCGCCGTGTGATGCCGATGGCGGTGAGGAATGCCTCATCATGGCTGACCACCAGCAGCGCGCCGTCATAGGCGGCGAGTCCGGCTTCGACCGCGGTGATCGAGTCGAGGTCGAGATGATTGGTCGGCTCGTCGAGGATCAGAAGCGAGGGGGGCTCACGCCCGCCGAGCACACAAGCGAGCCCGGCGCGCAGCATCTGCCCGCCGCTCAAAGCGCCGACAGTCTGCAGCGCCGCGTCGGCCCTGAACATGAAGCGGGCGAGGGCGGCACGGCAGGCATTCTCGTCCGCTTCAGGATTGAGGCGGCGGAAATTGCCGCGGATCGTGTCTGCGGGATCGAGCAGGCTCACGCGCTGGTCCAGCATGGCGAAGCGGCTCTTGACCGCGACGGTTCCGGCCCAGGGCCGCAGCTTGTCGGCGATGAGGGCCAGAACGGTCGTCTTACCGGCGCCATTGGGGCCGGTAATGGCGATACGTTCAGGTCCGGTGATGGTGAAAGTGAGGTTGCTCAGAACCGGCCGTCCCGGCGCGTAACCGGCGGTGACATCCGCCAGCCGCAGCACCACGCGGCTTGCCGGCAGGCCGATCGAAGGCACCGTCACCGCCAAAGGCTGCAGGATCTCGATGCGTTTGCGGGCTTCGACGGCCGCCTCCGCCGCCTCGCCCCGCCGGTCCTCGGCCAGGCGCCTGAGGACGCCGCCGGTATTCTCACTCTTCTGCTTGAGGCCACCCAGGGCGATACGCGGAATGCCGCCCTTCGCGCCCTTGCGCCGGCCGGCGCTGTCTTTGCGTGCTTTGCGCTCGGTGGCGAGCTGCGTCTTGCGATCGAGCTCGGCGACGCGCTTCTCGGCATCGGCAAGATCATGCCGCGCCGCCGCCAGCTCCAGCGCCTTGCGGTCCCGATAGGCGCTCCAATTGCCGCCATAACGCGTCATGCCGAGCGAGGTCAGCTCGACGATGGCATCCATCCGGTCGAGCAGCTCACGGTCATGGCTGATGACGATGGCGCCGGCGCGCCAGCGGCTGAGCAGATCGATCACCGCCTGGCGGCCATCACGGTCGAGATTGTTGGTGGGTTCGTCGAGCAGCAGGAAGTCGGGCCCGGCGAAGATCAGCGCGGCAAGGGCGGCGCGGGTGTGCTGGCCGCCAGAAAGTGCCGCGAGCGGCGTCGAAGGCTCCACTTCGAGGCCGACACGCGAAAGTGCCTGGGCAAGCCGCGCGGCAAGAGTCCAGTCGGCTTCAGCCAGCTCCGCCGCCGTCGCATCGCCGGTCTCGGCGCGGCGCAGCAACGACAACCCGTCAGCAACGCCGAAGAGATCGGCGACGGTTTCGCCGGGGCGCAGCTGGACCGCCTGGGTGAGGATGCCGAGCCGGCCGTTGACGGAAACCGCGCCCGAATGGGGCGTGAGCTCGCCGGTGATCAGCTTGAGAAGCGTGGTCTTGCCGACGCCATTGCGACCGACGAGCCCGGTCAGCTCGGGCTCGAAACTCAGATCGAGATTGACGAGGAGCGGGCGGCCGTCAGAAGTGGCGTAGGACAGATTGGAGAGGACGATCGATGCAGACATGATGAATTTCCCTGATGGCAAGGCGGGCGAGCGTTGCGGTCAGGTTGAAATCCATTGCTGCGGTGGTCCTCGTGAAGTTGATGTGCGTATCCATTTAGGAAGACGATGCCGCGCGATCAAGTCCTATTACTACCGTCATCCCGGCGAAAGCCGGGATCCAGTGTTCAATTCAGTCACGGCTGAAAGAATTTATTGGGCCCCGGCTTTCGCCGGGGTGACAGGTTGTCAAATCTTCCCGCGATTCCAGCCGCGGCCCTGATCGCCATAGGGCTCGTAGCCGTCCCTGGTCACCGCCACCGTATCCTCGAGCTTCACATAACCGCGCTTCGGATGCGGCAGCGTCGTCTCGATCGAGATGACCATGCCTTCCTCGAGCGGCAGGTCCTCGTCGTAAGCCGGATAGGGCACGGGGCCGGTGCCGGTGAGGCGCGGCGCCTCGTGGGTGATCATGCCCATGCCATGGGCGCAGAAATGCATGATGCCGTGATGCGGCGCCTGTTTCCAGACCTTGCCGGCCTCGACATAGATGTCGCCACCGCGGGCGCCGGCCTTGATCGGCTTGCGCGCCGCCTGCTGGATCAACTCGATCTCGCCGAGCAGATCCTTCAGCTCCTGGTCGGGTTCGCCCAGAAAGGCCATGCGGCAGAGATCGCCGATATAACCTTTGTAATTGCCGCCGGAATCGAGCGACAGAAGCTCGCCCTTGTTCCAGGTGTCGGGCGAGGGCGAGCGGTTGTGGCTGGCGCCGACGGTGATGAGGCAATATTCGAAAGTGAGCCCGCGCTTGATCTCCTCGAGGCGCAAAGCCTCGTTCATTTCGCGCTTGGTGGCGCCGGGGCCGTGACTTTCCATCACCGCCAGCATGGAGGAGACGACACCTTCGGAAGCCTTCTTCACCAGCGCCAGCTCCTCCGGCGTTTTCACGGCGCGCAGCCTCTCGAGCGGCAGGAGCGCGTCGGCGATCTCGCAATTGGGCATCGCATCGCGCAAGGCGGCATGGGCGTCGGCGGGCAGGAAACTCATCTCGACGCCGATCGAGCGGATCGGGCCGAGCTTCTTGAGATGCTGGGCGGCCAAGGCGATCACGTCCCTGGTGCCCCAGGATTTCGTCTCGACCGTCGCCGGCCAGAATTTGTCGAGCTGGCGCTCATAGGTTTCGAGCCCGTTGCCGAAATAGGCGGCCTGATCGGGCCGGCCTTTCGGATAGATCAGCACCGGGAGATAGCGGCTGACCCCGATCGCATCCATGAAGTCGAAGAAGAAGAATCGATAGCCGCCGAGCAGATACTGGATATTGTGCTTGGAGGTGACGACAAGGACGTCGAGCCCTGCCTTGTCCATCAACCGGTCGAGCTTGGCTTGATCGAACGGCACCGGCTTCGTCATCGTTTTGGTCTCCCTGGGCTTCATTCTTGCTATTTGTGTTACAATAGCCGGAAGCTCGACGGAAAGGAAACAGCGAATGCGCAGAATGGGTCTCGTCATCGGCCTCCGGCCCGAGGTCATCCCGGAATATAAGAGAATCCATGCCGAGGTCTGGCCGGAGATCCTGGCGTTGATCAGCCGCTGCAATATCCGCAACTACACCATCTTCCTGCGCGAGCCGGAGAACCTGTTGTTCGCCAGCTGGGAATATCACGGCGCGGATTTCGAGGCCGACATGGCGCTGATGCGCGCCGATCCGCGCATGCAGGACTGGTGGCGCATCACCGACCCGATGCAGGTGCCGCTCCCGTCACGCAAGAAGACCGAATGGTGGGCGCCGATGGAGGAAGTGTTTCATCACGATTGAGCGGCTTCAGGCAAAAGCGCGCCGCCGGGCCGGTGGAGGGGCAGCGAGAGGCAGAATGTCGACCCCCTGGCATCGCTCGCCGTCAAGGTGAGATCCCCACCATGCTGCCGGGCGATTTCTCGTGAAATATAGAGCCCGAGACCGGAGCCTCTCGCCCGCTGGCCCGGGACGCGGTAGTATTTCATGAAGATGAGCTCGCGGTTCTCGGGCGATACGCCGATGCCCCGGTCCACCACATGTATGAACGCCGAGCCTTGGTCAGTGGAAAGCCGAACAATCACGCAATCGGTCGCCGAGGTGTATTTCAGTGCATTGTGGATCAGGTTCTGCAGGGCAATCTCAACCAGGGTGCGACTACCCTCCACAGTCGCTTCTTCAGCGAGAATGAAGCTCACGCGACTGGCGGCGTAATCATCCAGGGCCGCCTTGGCAGCGCGCAATACTTCATTCAGCTCGAATATCTCCAGCGCGGCGGGCGGCGCTTGACCTGCGTCGAGCCGCTCGTCGGCCAGCACATTCTCGATCAGCATGGACATTCTTTTCACCGTCTGCCTGATCCTGGTCGTGCGCAGCTTGATGTTGTCGATGCTCAGGGGCGAGGAAAGCGAGAGGTTCTCCGCGGCGGCGGCGATCACGGCCAAGGGCGCGCGAAAATCATGCGATACCACGGCCAAGAAATTCCGCTGCTGAGCCAGAGCATCGTTGACCTGGTCGAGCGACCGCCTGAGCTTGGCCTCCAGCAGATGGCGGCGGTCTATTTCGGCGTTGAGCGTGGCATTCCGCTCCGCCAGCTCCGCGGTCCGCTCGCGCACTTTGACCGTCAGCTCCTGCTCAGCCGATCGTGACAAGGCAATGACGCGATCCTTCTCGGCGCTGAGACTACGCTCGGCGAGCTGCGCGCGCCGCGCGACGGCGGCGCTCAGCAGCACCAGATGAATCAGAATCCCGACGGCCATGACCCTGGCGAGCGAGCTGTCGATCTGGAATGGATTGGCTCCGGTATATTGCATCTGCATGACCATGCCGATCGCGATCACGGCCGCAAAAGCAAGCGCCGGCAGCAGATATTGATATTGCCGCCGGACTCCGATCAGATAAAGAACGAACAAGGCCGTGAGGATGTGGGACCATTGCTGCAGCCTTGACACAAAGATCCCCACGTCACCGTAACGGCCGGCCAGCGCGAACAGCAAGGCGATGCCGTTGAGCAAGACGATGCCTAGCACGATGCGCCAGGCCCAGACCTGGTGGCGACGGAATTCGAACAGCCAGGCCAGAAACAGCACCATGACCATGCTGTACAGGCAGACGATGACGCCCCAGCTGCGATAGAGCTGCTGCTTCTCCAGGAAGAACAGAAATTCGGTCGCGTAGCCCATATAGAAAACAATCAGCAGTCCGGATTCAAGCAGGACAACGGCGTACAGGACATAGAGAGCGTCCCGCAGCCAGGCGGCGTAAAGGAGATTGGCGAGAATCATGGCGCCAATGGCGCCGACCACTATTCCTATGATCCAGTCATTGGAACGGCGGTATCTCTCGTAACCCTGCTCCTGCCAGATATTGAAGGACGTGGTCATCGAGGTCGACGACTGGAGGCGGATATAATATTCGCTCTCCGTCGTCGGCACGGGGATCTGAAAGAGATTCGGATAGGCGCGAACCTTGCTTTCATCCCACAGATATATGCTGCGTGGAGGTGATGCGGCCAGGCGCCCCGCCCCGTCAGGAACATAAAGCGTGACCTGCTCGATCAAAGGCCGCTCGACCTGCAGCAACCACGGATTGGCGCTCATCGGCGCAGACAACGAGAAGCGGACCCAGACCGCCGCGCCCTTTCGATAGCCTTCGGTCAGCATCGACGGGATGGGCTTGAACTCGATGCCTCGTTGTCCGGAAATGATATCGTCTATCGTCAGCGCGCCGGTCGGATCATGCAAGACAGCGAGATGGCCGCCGAGCGAAACCGGATCCTTCATGCCGTCATCCGGATTCAATTGGAGAGCCCATGATTTCTGCGGCTCAAGACATCCGAAGATGATGGACAAGACAATGATTATATGAAATCGGATGTTGAAGAAGTGCTTCATGAAGGATGCTGATTGATGGTGGAGGAGGGGAGTAAGCGGGACGGCGCCACGATCGCTCCCCTGGTCTATCTGGTCGATGACGACGGGGATTTCCGCGAGGAGATGGTCCTCGGCCTATCCAGACTGGGCCTGGAGGCGCATGGATTTCACGATGCCGCCGCGCTCTATCGCGTCTGCGCGGCCAGGCCGCCGGATGTCGTCGTCCTCGATATCGGCCTGGAGGGCGAAGACGGCCTGAGCATCGCCACCCATTTGCGCGCCTCGCGATCGCTTGGTATCGTCATGGCGACGGCGCGGAGCTCCATAGACGATCGGGTTGACGGCCTCATGAAGGGCGCTGACGCTTATCTCGTCAAGCCAATCGATGTCCGCGAGCTCGCGGCGACGGTCGTCGCGCTCAATGAGCGCCTCAAAGGCCTGCGCGCCGCTTCGCAGTCTCGGCCCCCGACGCCAAAATGGGCGCTGGCGGAAAGCGGCTGGGTGCTCACCGATGGTCTTGGCCATCGTCTCCGCCTGACCACGTCGGAACAGCGTTTTCTGGGACGCCTGTTCAGCGAACGCGGCAAGACCGTCGAACGGCGCGCTCTCGTCGAGGCCATAGGGGCGGACGTCTATGACTTCAACTACGGTCACCTGGACACCATTGCGAGCCGCCTGCGCCGGAGAGCCGAAAAGTCCAACATGTCTCTTCCCCTGCACACCATTCGCGGATCAGGCTTCACGTTCAGCGATTAGGATGAACCTGCGTCCGTTGTCTAGATAAAGTTGGTTCGCCGCAGAACCACTGCAAGTAGCGGTTCTGCGCCGATGCTCGCGACACGCCGTGCCGGGAGCATTTGCAAGAGAGCCGGCCACGACGCTTGGCGTCTCTGATGGTTCGCGAGAGGCGGGACGGTCATATCGAAATTCCGCCGCATGTGAAGGTACTCGGGAGCGTCGTCTCCGGTGGATGGAGTTTAGAAGATCATTCCTCAACCCGAATGAATGACAGCAAGTGACATGATCAGACAGTTACTGCGTTTGTTGAAGACCGATCGACTCAATAATCTAACCCAAGTGTAGGCTGAAGCTTCGAAGGGGCTGAATATGAAAATTGCGGTTGGTCTTGGTACTTTTGCGTTTGTCCTGGCGCTCGGCGCCGCTGGTGTCCAGGCTGCTGATGTGGAATCCGCGGCCGATGAGTCATTCGACTGGAGTGGCTTTTATGTGGGTGTTCACGGTGGCTATGGCCAAGGAAAGTCGAAATACTCATACGAAGGACACACGGAATATTGGGACGACAATCTCACGGATCCGACGGCTCCCGGAGCTCCTGGTTACGGGACGGGCGGTACTCTTCAGTTATATCCCGAGCTTTCCAATGTACTCAGCGGTGGCAGCTCGCAGGATCTGAGCGGGGCATTCGGTGGCGCGCAAATCGGCTATAATCTTCAGCTTTCGAGCCTGGTCATCGGCGCGGTAGCTGACATTTCGGCCGCCGATTTCGATGGCGACACCGCCAACATAAACATTGGCGACGGTGGAGATTTTTCTGTCAGCAGCAAGGTCGACTGGTTTGGCACGATCCGCGGCCGCGCCGGCATTGCCTTGGACCAAGTGCTCTTTTACGGCACCGGCGGCCTTGCCTATGGCCGTGTGAAGACGTCGTATGAGTATAGTGTCGATGGTGATGATTACAGCGGATCGACATCCGCGACGAAGTGGGGCTGGACCGCTGGCGGTGGCGTCGAATTCGCGCTGACCAGCAACATCACGCTCGGTACCGAATATCTCTATGTCGACCTCGGCAAGAGTGATGTGCTCGATGACAGCCGTGAGATTGGCCGTGCGGATCACGTCAACGGAGGCGGCGTTTGGACTGGTTACACGGCTAGCTATTTGGATTCGTTGAGCGCGAAGACGCAGTTCCATACCGTCAAGGCCACACTGAACTACAAGTTCTGATCAAGAAATGGCGACAGGAGGCGCGCTTTCGAGCGTGCTCTGCTGTCTCAATATGGGGACGCGGCGGACGCTGTCTCAAGCGCAGGACCACGAGCGAGAGCACCGTAACGATACCGGTGCTCTCGTCCGTGTCGATCTCCCCAGGGAGCGGAAGTGGCAGAAGCACTATCTGAAGGGTGTTTCGCCGAAGGCTGGGTGAGGGTTTTCTGCTTCAGTCCGACCGCTGATTCAGAAGAGCCCTCATCGCCCTGCCGGGCCCCTTCTCTCGTTGCCAGGCAACGGGAGAGTTACTCCCCCGATGATACTTTCGCGATGATGGTGCGGATGCCGGCGTCTTCCAGCATCTTGGCGTGTTCGGTGGAAAGACCGTCATCGGTGATGAGGGTCGAGATGCGCGACAGCGGCAGCACCGTGTAGCGGGTGCGGATTGTGAATTTGCGGCTGTCGGCGAGCAGCACCAATTCGTCGGCGCGCGACAGCAGGCGCTCCGATTCGCGCGCGATCAGCGGATGCGATTCCATGATGCCGTTGGGGCCGATGCCCTGGGCGCCCAGAAACAGCTTAGACGCGAAGAAGTCGGGCGGCCCGGAGCCTTGCGCATAGAGAATGCCGGGCTCGCGATAGAGTTCGCCGCCACCCAAGGTCAGATGGCAGGAGCCATCCTCCCACAGGCGCGCCGCAAGCGGCATCGAATTGGTGTAGATCCGCACATTGCGCCGCGCCAATCTCAGCGCGAAGAGATAACAGGTGGTGCCGCCATGGATGATGATGGCGTCGCCGTCGCGAACCAGCGCCTCCGCCTCGCGCGCAATGGCGCGCTTGGCGTCGACCGCCAGCATGCGGTTCTCCTCGAAGGGACGGGCGGCGAGACGCTCCGGCGCATCGTCCCGCTCGGCGGCGGCGATGCCGCCGAACACTTTGCGGACATTGCCGATCTCATGCAGCTTGGCGATGTCGCGGCGGATGGTGGCGGGCGAGACCTTCAGTACATCGAGCAGGTCCTTCACCGTCGCGAAGGGGCGCTCCTTCAGCTCATCGAGGATGAGACGGTGGCGTTCACTTTCATCCATGGGGGTGGCTCGAAATCTCCCTCAGCCGCCGAAGGCGGGGAGGGTGGCGCGCGGAACGCGCGACGGGTGGGGTCGTGCCGTTTGAAGGAATCCGGCAAGGTTTTCTGATTGCGCGACCCCCATCCGGCGCTTCGCGCCACCTTCCCCCACTTCGCGGGTGGAAGGAGGAGAAGGCGAGATGAGCGGCGATGATCACCGCCGTGATCACGCGCTCACGCCGATTTGTCATATGATTGCGATTCATGGCTTGACCATAATTGCTCATCATTGTTCAATCTTAATCACAACGGGGCTGTCGCGCAACGGCGTGTTCAGGTCCCGAGGCTTCCGCGAGTGGTCCGGGTTCATGCACGGAAACCCAATAAAATCGATGAATCCGGATGGGAGGAGCAGGCGCATGCGCGGCATCGCAGCGGTTTTTCGCCAAGCCGTTACGCGGACCACCCGGTCCGGTGCTCGCCGTCATAGCCACTCAGATTTGATCAATTGCAATCATCATGAGCGAGGGGCCACGCGATGACGCCGCTGGTCGCGCTCACGGGCATCTCGAAGGCCTTCGTCGGCGTCAACGTGCTCGACCATGTCGACTTCGATGTGCGCCCGGGCGAGGTACATGCGCTGCTCGGCGAAAACGGCGCCGGCAAATCCACCCTCATCAAGATCATCGCCGGCGTGCATACGCCCGATGAAGGCGAGATCCGCATCGGCGGCGAGATCATGAAATTCGCCAATCCGGGCCAGGCGGTGAAGGCCGGCATCGCCATCGTCTATCAGGAGCTGCTGCTCTTTCCCGAGCTCACCGTCGCCGAGAACATCTTCCTCAATCACGCGCCGCGGACAGGCTGGGGCGGCCTCGACTGGGCGGAGATGCGTCGCAAGGCGCGCATCCTGCTCGATGATCTCGAGTCGCCTCATCTCGATGTCGATGCCAAGGTCGGCGCGCTGTCAGTCGCCAACCGCCAGCGTATCGAGATCGCCAAGGCGCTGTCGCAGAATGCCCGCGTGGTGATCATGGACGAGCCGACCGCGTCGCTCGCCGAAGCCGATGTGCAGCAATTGATGACGATCATCCGGCGCCTGCGCGAAAGAGGCGTCGGCATCGTCTATGTAAGCCACAAATTGCCTGAGATCTTCGCGCTGGCCGACCGTGTCACCGTGCTGCGCGACGGACATTATGTGGGCACGAAGGACATCCAGGAGGTGACCGAGCGCTCACTGGTGGCGATGATGGTTGGCCGCTCGATCGACCAGCTGTTTCCCAAGGAGGACGCCCAGATCGGCGCGGCCCGGCTAGAACTGCGCGGTGTCTCGCAAGGCAGGCTGGTGCGCGATATCTCCTTCAGCTTGCGGGCCGGCGAGATCGTCGGCATTGCCGGTCTCGTCGGCTCGGGACGGACCGAGACGGCGCTCACCATTTTCGGCATCACGCCGGCGACGACGGGCGAGATTCTGATCGACGGCAAGCCGGTCCAGATCACGTCGCCGCAGCAGGCGCGCGATCTCGGCATCGCCTATGTGCCGGAAGATCGCGGCCTGCAGGGCCTGGTCCGGCCGCAGACCATTGCCGAGAACATCTCGCTCACCGTACTCAAGAAGCTTGCCCGCCTGTTCATCGTCGATCGCGGCAAGGAGGATTCGCTCGCCCGCGACTTCATCAAGCGGCTGGGGATCCGCACGCGTGGGCCTGAGCAAGCGGCGCGCCAGCTGTCGGGCGGCAATCAGCAGAAGGTGGTGCTCGCCAAATGGCTCGCCGCCGAGCCGCGCATCCTCATCATGGACGAGCCGACGCGCGGTATCGATGTCGGCGCCAAATCGGAAATCCATGCGCTGATGTCGAAGCTGGCGCAGAACGGCCTCGCCATTCTGATGATTTCGAGCGAGCTGCCGGAAGTGCTGGGCATGAGCGACCGGGTGCTGGTCATGAATGGCGGACGCATCGTCGCCGAAATCGCCCGCAAGGATGCGACGCCGGAGACGGTCGGCGCCGCCATGACGCTGGTGCAGGAGCGGGAGGCCGCGGCATGAGCGATATCGTGCTCCCGATCAGGCGGCCCTCCAGCTTCGCGCGGATCTTCGAGGCCTATGGCCAGGAGATCGTCGTGCTCGCCGCCATCGTGGTGCTGTTCGCGATCGTCGGTCTGGTCAATCCGCGCTTCCTCTCCGACACCAATCTCACAAGCATCTTCTCCGGCAATGCCTATATCGCGGTGGCGGCGATCGGCATGGCGATGGTGATCATCTCCGGCCATATCGATGTCTCGGTCGGCTCGCTCATCGGCGTGCTCGCCACCATCGCCGGCACGCTCGCGGTGTCGGGCTATCCGATCTGGGTGGCCTGGCTGGTGCCGGTGCTGGTCGGCATCGCCATCAATACCTGCCTCGGCGCGCTCATCGCCTATATGCGAATCCCGTCGATCGTGGCGACGCTCGGCATGCTGTCGATCCTCAAAGGCGGCCTCATCAGCGCCACCGGCGGCATCTGGATCACCGGCATGCCGCCCGGCTTCTTCATCGCGCAGGCGCGCCTCTTCGGCATTCCCTCGCCCGTCTATTTTATGGTCGTCCTCACCATCCTGGTCGCTCTGTGGATGCGCTATTCGGCGACCGGGCGCTCGATCTATGCGGTGGGCGGCAATGCCGAAGCGGCGCGCGCCTCAGGCCTCAATCCGGAACGAACCTGCGTCCTCGTCTTCGCGCTGCACGGCTTCTTCGCCGGCATCGCGGCCCTCTTGTTCGCCACACAATTGCAGGTGATCCAGTCGACGGTGCCGCCCAACCTGGAGTTGACCGTCATCACCGCGGCGGTGATCGGCGGCGTGTCGATCCTCGGCGGCACCGGCACGGTGATCGGCTCCACGCTCGCCGCCATCCTGTTCGCCTGCATCGGCTCGGCGCTCATCTTCCTCAATGTCTCGGCCTATTGGCTGCGCGCCGTGCTGGGGCTCCTCATCCTCGCCACCGTGCTCGCCGACATGGCCAGGCGGCGCCGGAGCCTCGTGACATGAGCGTCGCGTGGAAAAACATGCTGCTGCGCCACGAGACGATCCTCGGCGTGCTTCTGGTCATCACGCTGATCGTGCTCGCCTTCCAGTCCGACCGGTTCTTCACCGCCGACAACCTACTCAATCAGGGACGGTTGATGGCCGAGGTCGGCCTCGTGGCGCTCGCCATGACCTTCGTCATCGTCACCGGCGGCATCGATCTGTCGGTCGGCTCGATCCTCGGGCTCGTCGCGATATTGCTCGGCGTGTTCTGGCAGAAGCTCGGCATTCCGCTGCCGCTCGCCATGGTGCTGGGCATCGTGGTCGGCGGCATCGCCGGTCTCGTCAACGGGCTGATCATCACCCGCTTCGGCGTGCCGCCGCTCATCGCGACGCTCGCCACCCTGGCGCTCTATCGCGGACTTGCCGAAGGCATCAGCCAGGCGCGTTCGGTCCGGGGGTATCCCGACTGGTTCTTCATGCTGGGGCAGGGCGAGTTCCTCGGCGTGCCGGTGCAATTGTGGATCTTCGGTCTCTGCGCCCTCATCGCCGCGGTCATTCTCGGGCTCTCCACCTTCGGGCGCGCCACCTATGCGATCGGCTCCAATGCCGTCGCGGCGCGGTTTTCGGGCTTGAGCGTCGATCGCAGCCTGCTGCTCATCTACACGGCCTCCGGCCTCATCGCCGGGCTCGCCGCCGTCATCTTCGTGTCGCGCGTCTCGACCACGCGCTCGGACATGGGCACTGGCCTCGAGCTCGACGTCATCACCGCGGTGGTGCTGGGCGGCACCAGCATCTTCGGCGGGCGCGGCACCATTATCGGCACGCTGCTCGGCCTCGGCCTGATGCAGGCGCTCAAGAACGGACTGGCTCTGGCGGGGGTGAAAGGCGACGGCACCATCGTGGTGATCGGCGCCGTGCTCATCGGCACCATCCTCATCAGCAATATCTTTCGCAAGGACGCAGACGGTTGATCGAAATGGGAGAGTCCGGGCCACGACCGTCGGCATGTAACACAGAAGGCTTGGACAGAAGCGCAAGGAGCATGAAATGATACGCAAGACATTATTTGCTGCCGCCGCTCTCGCCGCCATGGCGGGAAGCGCCTTTGCCGCCTCGGCCTGGACCGGCGGCGACGACCTGCCGACCAACCCGCTCGCCTGCGACGGCACACCAGGCGCCGCCGCCGCCAAGCCTTATGATGGCGGCGAACCCACCGGCGCCCCCGACCGCAAGGGCAAGAAGATCACCGTGGTTGATGTGCCGAAGCTGATCGGCATCGGCTATTTCAACGCCACCTCGAAAGGCATCGCCGACGCCGCCAAGGAACTCGGCAATGTCGACGCCAAGACCGACGGCCCGACGCAGGCCAATATCGACCAGCAGATCACCTTCATCGACAACTACATCACCAGCGGCGTCGACGGCATATTGTTCGCCGCCAATGATCCGGTCGCCATCGCGCCGGTGCTGAAGAAGGCCTTGTCCAAGGGCATCAATGTCGTCGGCTATGACGCCAATTCGCAGCCGGATGCCCGCCAGTGGTTCGTCAACCAGGCCGAGTTCAACGGCATCGCCAAGGCGATGGTCGACAACCTGGCCAAGGAGATCGGCGAGGAGGGCGCCTTCGCCATCGTTACCTCGACCTTCACCACGCCGAACCAGGCGCGCTGGATCGCCGAGATGGCGGCTTATGCGGAGAAGTGCCATCCCAAGATGAAGTGGCTGGAGACGGTCGAGGCGCAGGAGGATAATGTCCTGTCGTTCAACCAGGCGACCACGCTCATCAACAAATATGGCGATGAGCTGAAAGGCATCTTCGGCATGACCAGCGTCGCGACGCCGGCCTCCGCCGAAGCGGTCACGCAGGCCAATAAATGCGGCGCGATCGCCGTCGTCGGTCTCGCCACGCCCAATGCGATGAAGCCCTATGTCGAGAAGGATTGCGTGAAGTCGGTGGTGCTGTGGAATCCGGTCGATCTGGGCTACGCGGCGATGCAGGTGCTGCGCGCGGTCGCCGATGGCGATCTGAAGCCCGGCGCCACGTCGGTGAAGGCCGGCAAGCTCGGTGAGCTGCAGGTCATCAACGGCTCGGAGATCCTGCTCGGCGCGCCCTTCGTGTTCTCGAAGGAGAATATCGGGCAGTTTGATTTCTAAGCGTCATCCCCTCTCCCCCTGCGGGTCACCTGCGGGGGGAGGGAAGTTTTAAAGTGAAAGGTTTGTGATCCATGACGAAGACCGCCATTCCCGATCTGTGGGACGACAAGATCGCCGCATCTTTGGGTGAGCCGGGGCTTTTGCTCTATCGCTCGAACCTCTTGGGCAGCGATCTCAGGATCACCAATTTCGGCGGCGGCAATACTTCGGCCAAGGTGAAGATGACCGATCCCCTGACCCGCCGGAAGGAGACGGTGCTGTGGGTGAAGGGATCGGGCGGCGATCTCGGCTCGATGAAGCTCGACGGCTTCTCGACGCTCTATCTCGACAAGCTCTATGCGCTCAAAGGCCTCTATCGCGGTATCGACCATGAAGACGAAATGGTCGACTACCTGCCGCATTGCACGTTCAATCTCAATCCGCGCGCGGCTTCGATCGATACGCCGCTGCATGGTTTCGTGCCGGCGCTGCATGTCGATCACATGCATGCCGATGCGGTGATCGCCATCGCCGCGGCGAAGGATTCGGAGAGGCTGACCAAGGACATCTTCGGCACAGAGATGGGCTATCTGCCGTGGCAGCGGCCGGGCTTCGATCTCGGCCTCAAGCTCGGTGAGATGGCCGAGAAAAATCCGCATTTCGTCGGCGTGGTGCTGGGCGCCCACGGGCTCTTCACCTGGGGACCGACGGCGAAGGAGTCCTACCAGACCACCTTGCGCATCATCAACAAGGCGGCCCTATGGCTGGAAGATCATCGCGCCAAGCCGTCCTTCAAAGGCGCGCGTTTCGACAGTCTTGGCGCGCAGGAACGCGCCGATGTGGCGCGGCGCCTGATGCCGGAAATCCGCGGCCGCATCGCCAAGGACGAACGCAAGATCGGCCATTTCACCGACGCGCCGGAAGTGCTCGATTTCGTCAACAGCAACGCGCTCGACGCGCTGGCGCCACTCGGCACGTCCTGTCCAGACCATTTCCTGCGCACCAAGATCAGGCCGCTGGTGCTGCCTTATGATCCCAAGACGCGCAATCTCGACGACGTGGTGGCTGGTCTCGACCAGGCGCTGGAGGCCTACCGGCAGGATTATGCCGCCTATTATGAGCGCGCCAAACATCCCAACTCGCCCAGGATGCGCGATCCCAATGCGGTGATCTATCTGGTGCCGGGAGTCGGCATGTTGTCTTTCGCCAAGGACAAAGCGACGGCGCGGATCGCGTCGGAATTCTATGTGAACGCCATCAATGTCATGCGCGGCGCCTCGGGCGTGTCGGACTATGTCGGGCTGCCGGCGCAGGAGGCATTCAACATCGAATATTGGCTGCTCGAGGAGGCCAAGCTGCAGCGCATGCCGAAGCCGAAAAGCCTGGCGGGCCGCGTCGCTTTCGTCACCGGCGGCGCTGGCGGTATCGGCCAGGCGATCGCGCATCGCCTCCTGAGCGATGGGGCCTGCGTGGTCTTCGCCGATATCGACAGGGCGGCGCTCGATGCGACCGTTGCGGGCTTCGGGACGCGGTTCGGCAAGGACCAGGTGCATGGCGTTCTGCTCGATGTCACCCAGGAGGACGCCGTCATCGCCGCGATGGGGGAAACGGTCCTGCGGTATGGCGGCGTCGACATCGTGGTCAACAATGCCGGCATTTCATCGGCCGCTCCCGTCGAGGACACGACGCTCGAGCTGTGGAACAAGAACATGTCGATCCTCGGCACTGGCTATTTCCTGGTGGCGCGCGAAGGCTACCGGCTGATGAAGGCGCAGAAGCTTGGCGGGTCGATGGTGTTCATCGGCTCGAAGAACGCGATCGCGGCGTCGGCTGGCGCGTCGGCCTACTGCACCGCCAAAGCGGCGGAAGTGCATCTGGCGCGCTGCATGGCGCTGGAAGGCGCACCGCTCGGCATCCGCGTCAATGTCGTCAATCCGGACGCGGTGCTGCGCGGCTCGAAAATCTGGCAGGGCGAATGGCGCCAGCAAAGGGCGCAGTCGAACAAGATCAAGGAGGAGGAGCTCGAGGAGTTCTACCGCAAGCGGTCCTTGCTGCAGCGCTCGGTCTATCCTGAGGATATCGCGGAAGCGGCCTATTTCTTCGCCTCCGATCTCTCGGCCAAGTCGACCGGCAATTTCCTCAATGTCGATGCCGGCAATGCGACGAGTTTTACGCGGTGACGTCATGACCTTTTCCATATCCGCTGATTTCATCGGCGCGCAGAACCGCAAGGTGGAAACGGCCTTGGCCGAAGACTATGCGGCGCTCGGGCGGCAGCTGGAGCGGCGCGGCATCGATATCGAAAAGATGACGGCGCGCGCCATGGCTTATGCGGTGGCGGTGCCGACCTGGGGCGTGGGCACCGGCGGCACCCGCTTCGCGCGCTTTCCGGGGCCGGGCGAGCCGCGCAATGTCTTCGACAAGATCGATGATTGTGGCGTCATCCAGCAATTGGGCCGGGTGACGCCGACGGTGTCACCGCATATTCCGTGGGACAAGGTCGACGATTTGAGCGCGCTGCGCCAGAAGGCGGCCTCGCATGACCTCACCTTCGACGCGGTGAATTCCAACAGCTTCCAGGACGCCAAGGGCCAGAAGCTCTCCTATAAGTTCGGCTCGCTCACCCATGCGGATCCGGGCACGCGGGCCCAGGCGGTCGAACATAATCTCGACTGCATCGAGATCGGGCGGAAGCTCGGCTCGACGGCGCTCACCGTGTGGATCGCCGACGGCTCGAACTTTCCCGGCCAGTCCAATCTCAACGCCGCCTTCGATCGCTACATGGGCTCGCTCAAAGAGATCTATGACGCGCTGCCCAAGGACTGGTCGGTGTTCATCGAGCACAAGCTCTATGAGCCGGCCTTCTATTCGACGGTCATTTCCGACTGGGGCTCGAGCTTCATGGCGGCGAGCGAATTGGGGCCCAAGGCCAAATGCCTGGTCGATCTCGGCCATCACGCGCCCAACACCAATATCGAGCAGATCGTGGCGCGGCTCATCCGGGCGCGGAAGCTTGCCGGCTTCCATTTCAACGATTCCAAATATGGCGATGACGATCTCGATTCGGGCTCGGTCGATCCGTTCCGCCTGTTCCTGGTCTTCAATGAGCTGGTCGATGCCGAATTGCGCAAGGCGCCGGGCTTCGACCCGGCCTATATGATCGACCAGTCGCATAATGTCACCGACCCGATCGAAAGCCTGATCCAGTCGGCGAACGAAATTCTCCGCGCCTATGTGCAGGCCTCGCTCATCGACCGCGCGGCGCTCGCAGCAGCTGAGGAGGCGAGCGACGTGCTGGGCGGCCATCTCCTCGTCAAGCAGGCCTTCGTCACCGACGTCTCGCCCATCCTGGCCGAGGCCCGGCGGCGCAAGAGCGGTGCCATCGATCCGATCGGCACCTACCGGGCGTCGGGCTATCGCCGATATAAGGCCGAGGAACGGCCTGATAGCGGCACGGCATCAGCCGGAATCGTCTGAGCATTTCCCTGCCGTCCCGAAATGCTCTAAAAGCCTCGAGCCGCATAGAGGATAAGAAAATGAGCAGCAAGGACATCACCAGCTTTTTCCGTTTCGAACCGGTGGGCAAGAGGATCGAGGATCTGGAGACGCCGACGCCCGTCATCGACATCGACGTGGTCGACCGCAATCTCAAACGCTGGCAGGCGCGCTGCGACAAGCTCGGGATCGCCAACCGTCCCCATATCAAGACCCACAAGCTGGTGCCGCTCGCCAAATACCAGCTGGCGCTGGGCGCCAAGGGCATCACGGTGCAGAAGCTCGGCGAGGCGGAAGTCATGGCCGATGCCGGCATCCGCGATATGCTGCTGACTTTCAATGTGGTCGGTGAGCATAAGCTGAAGCGTCTCGCCGATCTCGCCAGACGCAGCGATATTTCGGTGGTCGCCGACAATGAGGCGCTGCTCGAGGGCCTCGGCCGCGCCGGCGCCGCGGCGGGCCGCGACATCGCGGTGCTGGTCGAATGCGATACCGGCGCCAAGCGCAATGGCGTGCAGTCGCCGGAGGCTGCCGCGGTATTGGCCAAGGCGATCGAGCGGACCCCGGGCCTCACCTATGGCGGCCTCATGACCTATGCGGCGCCCGGTCAGCGCGTCGCGACGGAAGAATTTCTCACCGCGGCGCGCGCGCGGGCCGCGGAAGCCGGTCTCGAGACGAAGGTGATCAGCACCGGCGGCTCACCCGACATGTGGAAGGACGAGGGGCTCGCCGTCCCGACCGAATACCGCGCCGGCACCTATATCTACTTCGACCGGTCACTCGCCGAACGCGGCACCTGCGGTTACGAGGATTGCGCGCTCAATGTGCTCGCCACGGTGGTGAGCCGGCCGACAGATCAGCGCGCCATGATCGATGCCGGCAGCAAGTCGCTGACCAGCGATCTCCTGGGCCTGCAAGGCTATGGCGTTGTCCACGCGATGGGCAAGGCGCAGATCTATTCGACCAGCGAGGAGCATGGCTTCCTCGACATCTCGACTGTCACGGCCAAGCCTAAGGTCGGTGACCTGGTGCGCATCACGCCCAACCATGTCTGTCCGGTGACCAATCTCTTCAACCGCGTCGTCTTCGTGCGCGGCGATGAGGTGCTGGGCGCCGTCAAGGTCGATGCGCGGGGATTGGTGCAGTAGCGCATACATCGTCATCCCGGCGAAAGCCGGGACCCAATGAATAAGTGCAATATGGGCGGCGCTGCCCGCGTGGCGGGAATTTAATGGGCCCCGGCTTTCGCCGGGGTGACGGATAGGGTTAAGTCCGTGCTTTTCCCATCGGGAAGGGCATGTAGCCGACGAAGCCGGTCATCTTCCACACGCCGTTGAAGCGGCCGCAGAAATAGAGCGTCTGCCAGCTGAGCACGTCCTGGCCACCATCGGCCCGGGCGACGACGCCGTCGAATTTCTTGTGGCAGACGGCGCGGTCGCCGGCGATGTCGATGTCGCGCATATTGGTGGCGCGGAACAAGGCCTCGCGCAAAGGCTCGGCATATTTGACCTTGGCGGTGGCGGCGGCCTGGCGCAGCCATTCGTCGCGATAGGCCTCGAGATTGGGGAAGTCGAGCCGCCAGCTGTCGGGCAGCTCGGATTTATGCGCATTCACGCCGAAGAAGGATTCGGCGTGGAAGTCAGGCCCGTGTTTCGACCAGTCGGCGGCAATGAAGGCATCGATGTCGCGCTCGACCAGCATGGCCCAGATCTGATGCCGGTCGGTATCGTTCGGCGCGAAGGGGTTCTTCGTGTAGTCCATCTAACTCTCTCCCTTGAAGATTCTAATCACCGAGCGGCAGGCGCGGATCGTCCACCTTCAGCGTGTTGAGGCTCTGCTTGATGCGGCGCATGCCCTCGATGACGCGCGGGCCCATATTCTCGGCGACCATGGTGGCGATGATGTCGACGATGGCGAGGAGGGCGTAGCGCGACGAGGTCGGTTTGTAGATGTGGCTGTCTTCATAGGTCTGGAACGGGATCACGATATGCGCCGCTTCGGCGAGCGCCGAGGAGGCCGCGGTGACGGCGGCGGTGTGCGCGCCATATTGGCGGGCCACCATCACCGCATCGACGACCGAGCGGGCATAACCCGACACCGAGAAACCGATGACGAGGGTGGACTTGTCGGCGACGGCCGAGGTCATGCGCTGCATCTGCCCGTCTATATGCGAGACGGCATTGATGCGGAAGCGGAACAGGCGGTTCTGCAATTCCACCGCCATCATCGAGGAAATGCCGCCCGAGCCGTAGATCAGCACATGCGGGCTTTCGGTGATCTTGGCACTCAATTCGGCGATGGCGCCGAGATCGATCGTGGGCTTGAGCTTCTCGATGGCCGAGACGGCGCCGTCGCAGATCGCCTGCAGCGTGCGCTGCTCGCGGGCGTCGCGATTGAGCGGCGCCGGATTGAGATAAAGGGCGCCGACCGCCAAAGCCTGGGCGAGCTTGAACTTGAAATCACGGGTGCCTTCGCAGCCGAGGCCCCGACAGAAACGCGTGACCGTCGGCTCGCTCACTTCGGCACGGCTGGCGAGGTCGGCGATCGCCGCCTTGGAGGCATAATCGATATCGTCGAGAATGAGCTGCGCCAGGCGGCGATCCGATTTCGAGCCGTCCTCGGAGCGCTCGCGCAGACGCGCGACGATATCGATGATGTCGTTCACACCGGCCGCCCCGTTTCGCGGTCGAAGACATGAGTGAGTTGATGGTCGATGGCAAGGCCGATCTCGGCGCCGGGCGCGAGCTTCAGCCTTTCGCGGAAGACGCAGCGCACCGGGGTGCCGGCGATGGCGCCGTAAAGATGCGTCTCCGAACCGGTCGGCTCGATCACGTCGACCTTGAACGGCATGCCCTGGCCGGTGCCGGCGAGACGGAAATGCTCGGGCCGCATGCCGACTTCGACGGCGCGGCCGTCATTGGCGGCGGCGAGCGTCCGGGTCGGCAGAACGACACCGTCATCGGTGACGACGGCGGCGCCGTCGGCGGTCTTCTTCACCCGGCCGGGCACAAAGCTCATCGACGGGGACCCTAAGAAGCTCGCGACGAATTTGGTGGCGGGATGGTCATAAAGCTCGAGCGGCGAGCCTGCCTGCTCGATGCGGCCCTTGTTCATCACGACGATGCGGTCGGCCATGGTCATGGCTTCGATCTGGTCATGCGTCACATAGACGATGGTCGAGCCGAGACGCTGATGCAGCGCCTTGATCTCGGTGCGCATCTGCACGCGCAATTGCGCGTCGAGATTGGACAGCGGCTCGTCGAACAGGAACACGTCAGGGCTGCGCACGATGGCGCGGCCCATGGCGACGCGCTGGCGCTGGCCGCCCGACAACTGGCGCGGAAAACGGTCGAGATAATCATGCAGGTTGAGGATGCCGGCGGCCTTGCCGACCTTGTCGGTGATGGCGCCTTCGGCCTCTTTGCGGATGCGCGGGCCGAAGCCGATATTGTCCTTGGCCGTCATATGCGGGAACAGCGCATAGGATTGGAACACCATGGCGATGTTGCGCTCCTGGGGGCTCAACGCATTGGCGCGCTTGCCGCCGATCGCGAGCTCGCCGTCGCTGATCTCCTCGAGACCGGCGATCATGCGCAGAAGGGTGGACTTGCCGCAGCCCGATGGACCGACGAGGACAACGAATTCGCCGTCGGCGATATCGAGATCGAGGCCCTTGGGGATGATCGTGACCGCCCCGAACTGCTTGCCGATGCCGCGCAGATTGACCGTGCTCATGAGATGCCTTTCAGAACCGTGTCGATGAAGGGAAGGAAGCCCGCCGTGGCGCCGGCGTCAACCGGCAATGTCACGCCGGTGATGCCGCTCGACAGCGGCGAGGCGAGGAAGACGACCGCATTGGCGACTTCCTCGGGACTGACGAGGCGCTGCAGCGGATAAAGCCTCGTGACCCGCGGCAGAAGCAAAGGCTCGGCTTCGAGCCGGTGATCCCAGGCATGGGTGCGGGTCGAGCCGGGGCAGATGCTGTTGGAGCGGATGCCCTTGGCGCCATGCTCGACCGCGATGGCGCGCGAATAGGCCTCGATGCCGGACTTGGCCGCGGCATAGACCGGATTGCCGAAATGCATCAGCGCATTGACCGAGCTGATGAAGACGATGCTGCCGACCTTGCGCTCGACCATGGCGGGGAGAAGCGCATTGGTGAACTGCATGACGCCGCCGAGATTGAGCTGCAATTCGCGCGCGATGACGTCGTTGGTCACGTCTTCCATTAATTCGGCCCGCGTCCAGCCGGCATTGTTGATGAGACAGTCGGGGGCGCCGAATTTCGCCGTGATGTTCTCCGCTGCCTTGCTGATCGATAAGGGATCGAGAAGGTCGAAGACCTCGAGATGGTCGGGCCGGATCGGCTCGGCGGTTTGCGCCGTGCGGTCGCAGGCGATGACGGTGGCGCCTTCATGGTGGAAGGCCTGGACCAGGGCCGAGCCGATGCCGCCGCCCGCCCCGGTGATGATGACTTTCTTGCCCTTGAGACCTGTCATGTTTCCTCGCCGTATTTTTGTTGCCGGTCACGATCGCCCCAGGTCGGGCTGACCGCAAGCAACCTTGCCGGGATTCCGGTGAAACCCGGCATCCCGTTTTTCCTGCATTCACTCCAGTCTGTGCGCATTTTTGTAAGTTGGCAACATAAATTCAGCTTGTTTTCCCTTATTTTTGAAAGTATGTAACTCAGCAACATCGAAAACGATGTCTGTGAAAGCCCGAAAACGGGCTCCCAAAATCCCCATTTCCGACTGAGGAGGAACTCCATGAAAAGCCGATTTCTGAAGACGATTTTGACCGCGGGCTTGAGCCTTGCGGCACTCACCAGCGTGGCGCTCGCCGGCACCGTGCGCGTCACCGTCGCCGAATACAGCGCCAAGACCGGACCCTATTTCGCCGAGGCCGAGAAGGCCTTCGAGGCGGCCAATCCGGGCGTCGACATCCAGATCGAAGTGGTGCCGTGGGATGTGCTGCTGCAGAAGCTCACCACCGATATCGGCGCCGGCTCCAATGCCGACCTGTCGATCATCGGCACGCGCTGGCTGATCGACTTCGTGAAGCAGGACGTCGCCGAGCCGCTCGACCAATTCATCACGCCGGAATTCAAGGACCGCTTCATCGAAACCTTCCTGTCGCCCTCGGTGATGGACGGCAAGACCTATGGCCTGCCGATCGCCGCTTCGGCGCGCGCGATGTATTACAACAAGGAGCTGTTCGAGAAGGCCGGTATCACCGAGCCGCCGAAGACCTGGGACGAGCTCAAGGCCGCGGCTGAGAAGATCTCGGCACTGGGCGGTGGCGTCTATGGCTACGGTCTCCAGGGCAAGGAGATCGAGACCGACGTCTATTATTATTATGCGATGTGGTCGCAGGGCGTCGAAATCCTCGACAAGGACGGCAAGTCCGGCCTCGGCAGCGACGGCGCCATCGCCGCCGCCAAGATCTACAAGGAACTGATCGACAAGAAGCTCACCCAGCCGGGCGTCACCTCGTTCTCGCGCGAGGATGTGCAGAACCTGTTCAAGCAGGGCAAGATCGGCATGATGGTCACGGCCCCCTTCCTGTCCAACCAGATCAAGGAAGAGGCGCCGAACCTGAAATACGGCGTCGCCGCCATCCCGGCCGGCCCGTCGGGTGCGCGCGGCACTTATGGCGTGACCGACTCGATCATCATGTTCAAGAACTCGCAGAACAAGGAAGAGGCCTGGAAGTTCCTCGACTATCTCTTCACCACCGATATGCGCGCCAAGTTCACACAAGGCGAAGGCTTCCTGCCGGTGAACAAGGAAGAGGCGAAGATGGACTACTATGTGAACAATGCCGATCTCAAGGCGTTCACCGATCTCCTGCCGTCGGCCCGCTTCGCGCCGGTCATCCCGGGCTGGGAAGAAGTGGCGCAGAAGACGTCCGACACGCTGCAGAAGATCTATCTCGGCGACGCCGAGCCCGACGCGGCGCTGAAGGCCACCGCCGAAGAGATCAACGGCATCCTGCAGCAGTAAGCAGGCACTTCATCTCTCCCCAGCAGTTCCCCCTCTCCCGTCCGCAGGATGGGAGAGGGTGTCCGACAAAGCGGGTGAGGGCTCTCAGACGGTTCCGTCACTCCCAATAAAGAGCCCTCATCCGGCCTTCGGCCACCTTCTCCCATTGCCGCGCAACGGGAGAAGGGGAAATAATGGAGGGGTAGGCAAGGCTCCTGATCATGACCTCGCGCCAGACCGCCATTCCTTATCTCCTGATCCTGCCGAGCCTCGTGCTGGCGGCGGCGATCATCTTCTGGCCGGTCGGCAGCCTGATCGAAATCGCCACCAATGACGTGAACCGTTTCGGCCAGCTCAAGGGCTGGAACGACTTCGCCAATTTCACAGCGCTCTTCGCCAATGCCGATTTCATCTCGGCCCTGTGGCGCACCGGCCTGTGGACTATCCTCGTGGTCGGCGGCGCGCTCCTCGTCTCGGTGCCGGTGGCGCTGATCCTCAATGAAGATTTCTACGGCCGCGATATCGCCCGCGTGATCCTGATGCTGCCCTGGGCGGTCTCGCTCACCATGACCGCGGTGGTGTGGCGCTGGGCGCTCAATGGCGAAAGCGGCATGCTCAATTCGGCGCTGATGGGCTTGGGTATCATCAGCGAGAACGTGCAGTGGCTGGCGAGCGGCGATCTCGCTTTCGCCATGCAGGTGCTGATCGGCATTCTGGTGACCGTGCCCTTCACCACCACGATCTTTTTGGGCGGCCTCTCCTCGATCCCGCAGGATCTCTATGAAGCCTCGGCACTCGAAGGCGCCTCGCGTCTGCAGCAGTTCCGCCATATCACGCTGCCGCTGCTCAAACCCTTCATCAATATCGCGCTGGTGCTCAACACCATCTATGTGTTCAATTCCTTCCCGATCATCTGGGTGACGACGCAAGGCGGGCCGGCCAATTCGACCGACATCCTGGTCACCCATCTCTACAAGCTCGGCTTCCGCATCGGGAAGCTCGGCGAGGCCTCGGCGGTGTCGCTCATCATGCTGGCGATCCTGCTCATCTTCACCATCATCTATGTGCGGCTCGCCATGAAGGAGCGTGAGGCCTGATGAGCAAGCTCAAACGCTCGATCATCGCCTGGGCGCTGCTGTCGCCGCTGGTGGTGCTGTCGCTGTTTCCCTTCGCGGTGATGTTCATCACCGCGATCAAGCCGCAGGCCGAGGTGCTCAATCCGACCTGGTGGCCGAGCGAGATCCGCTGGCGGAATTTCATCGACATGTGGACGGTGACCAATTTCGGCCGGGCGCTGTTCAACTCGCTCTACACCTCGCTCATCGCCACGATCGGCGCCATCCTGGTCTCGATCCCGGCGGCCTATGCCCTGTCGCGCTTCCGTTTCCGCGGCCGCGGCGCCTTCAACCAGTTCCTGCTCATCTCGCAGATGCTGTCGCCGATCGTGCTGGTGGTCGGCCTGTTCCGGCTCATCGCCGCGCTTGGCCTCGTCGACAATGTGCCCACCGTCGGCGTCATCTACATGGCTTTCAACATCGCCTTCACGGTGTGGATGCTGCAGAGCTACTTCGCCACCATCCCGAAGGACCTCGAGGAGGCGTCCTGGATGGAAGGGGCGTCGCGCGGCCAGACGCTCCTCAAGGTGTTCCTGCCGCTGGTGACGCCCGCCATCGCCGTCACCGCCATCTTCACCTTCATCAATGCGTGGAACGAATTCGTCATTGCGCTGACGCTGCTGCGACGCCAGGAGAGCTACACCCTGCCGATCCAGGTCTTTTCCCTCGTCGCCGGGCGCTACACGGTCGAGTGGCATCATGTGATGGCGGCAACCCTCGTCGCCACGATCCCGGTTGCCATTCTCTTCGCCTGGCTGCAACGTTACCTGGTGCGCGGCTTGTCGCTCGGCGCCGTCAAATAAAAAGGAACGATCCATGAAGAAGCAGGTTTTCGGCACATCGCATGTCCCCTTGTCGCCCGCGGTCAGGGCCGGCGATTTCGTCTATGTGTCGGGGCAGGTGCCGGTCGACGCGCAAGGCAATGTCGTCCAGGGCGGCATCAAGGAGCAGACGCGCCAGGTGCTGGAGAATGTCAAAGCGGCCCTGGCATTGGCCGGCGCCACGATGGACGAGGTGGTGAAAACCACGGTGTGGCTGGATGATGCCCGCGATTTCGGCGGCTTCAACCAGGTCTATGGCACGTTCTTCGCCAAGGAGCCGCCGGCCCGCACCACCGCCGAAAGCCGGCTGATGATCGACATCAAGGTCGAGATCGAAGCCATCGCCTTCTCGCCCAAAAAATAACCCGGACAGCCATGCGCATCTTCACGGCGTCGCTCGCGACGGAGACCAATACTTTCTCGCCGGTGCCGACGGATCGCGCCAGCTTCGAAATGGCGTTCTATGCGCCGCCGGGCAGACATCCGGAGACGCCGACGCTGTGCTCGTCGCCGATGCTGGTGCTGCGCCGGCGCGCCCGTGAAGACAAGAACCTTCAGGTGGTCGAAGGGACCGCCGCCTGGGCCGAGCCCGGCGGTCTCCTCAATCGCCAGGCCTATGAGGGATTGCGCGATGCGATCCTGAGCGAGCTCAAGGCCGCGCTGCCGGTCGACGGCGTGGTGCTGGGCCTCCATGGGGCGATGGTGGCGCAGGCCTATGATGATTGCGAAGGCGATCTCTTGGAACGGGTGCGGGCGATCGTCGGGCCAAAAGTCATCATCGCCGCCGAACTCGATCCGCACAGCCATCTGACGCCGAAACGCGTTGCCAATGCCGACATTCTCGCCGCCTTCCTGGAATTCCCGCATACGGATTTCTATGAGCGCGGCGAGCATGTCGTCGACCTGGCGCTCCGGGCGATCAAAGGCGAGATCAAACCTGTAATGTCGGCCTATGACTGCCGGCTGATCGATGTGTATCCGACGAGCCGCGAGCCGATGCGGTCCTTCATCGACCATCTCAAGGCGCTTCAGGGCAGGGACGATATCCTGTCGGTCTCCTTCATCCATGGCTTCATGGCGGCGGATGTGCCGGAAATGGGCAGCCGCATGCTGGTGGTGAGCGATGGCGCGAAAGAGAAGGGCGATCGTCTCGCAGAAGCGCTAGGCCGCGAGATCTATGCGCTGCGCGGCAAGACGCTGATGCCCAATATGAGCATCGACGACGGGCTCGACCGGGCGCTCATGGTGACGCGGCCGGGAAGACCTGCGGTCATTGCCGACATGTGGGACAATCCGGGCGGCGGCGTCGCCGGTGACGGCACGCTCCTGTTGCGCCGGATGATCGAGCGCAAGATCCCCAAGGCGGCGCTGGCGACGATCTGGGACCCGATGGCGGTCAATTTCGCCCATGGTGCCGGCGAGGGGGCGGAAATCGATCTGCGCATCGGCGGCAAGTCCGGGCCCCTGGGCGGCGAGCCCGTCGATGCCCGCGTCATCGTCCGCAAGGTCGCGCAAGAGGGCTGGCAGAGTTTTGGCGGCAGCCGGGTGACGCTTGGCCCCGCGGCGGTGGTGCGTATTGCCGGCACTGAGATCGACGTCATCCTCAACACCAACCGCACGCAGACCTTCGAGCCCGACATCTTCGCCAATCTCGGCATCGATCCCAAGGCGCAGCCGCTGCTGGTGGTGAAGTCGACCAATCATTTCTATGCCGGCTTCGCGCCGATCGCCGCGGAAGTGATCTATGTGGCGGCCGGCGCCACCTATCCCAACAATCCGCGCGTCACCCAATACCGCAAGCTCACCCGCAAGCTGTGGCCCCGGGTGGAGGACCCGTTCGCGTAATCAGCTGGGTCTGGACTGCGGGGATTCCGCAGGACTCCGCATTGACAGCCTACGGAGATTCCGTATATTGGGGAAGTGCATACGGTCGTCGAAACCCCCGCATATCTCAGCGCCGCTGATCTTGCGGGAATTTCAGAGGCCGAGCGCGAGGGTATCGTCGTGACCCTGGCGCGCGATCCGATGCTGGGTGTCGAGATCAAAGGAACGGGCGGCTGCCGCAAGTTTCGTTTCGCCGGCCGGGGCAAAGGTAAAAGTGGCGGCTATCGCATTATTACATTCTTCACGGGAAAAGATCTCCCCGTCTACCTGATCACGGCCTTTGGCAAGAATATGAAGGACAATCTCTCTGATGCCGAAGCCAATGAGCTAAAGAAACTCACCAAGCAGATTGTCCTGGCCTACAGAGTCAAAGTGCGGAGAAAATAACTATGAGCAAGGCTTTTGAGATGATCAAGGCAGGGCTCGAAGATGCCCTGGCTCATGCAAAGGGACGCGCCGATAAGTCCAAGTATAAGGTTCATGTCCCTGCTCAAGTCGATGTGAAAAAGATCAGAACCGAACTCGGCCTGTCTCAGGACGAGTTTGCTCAGCGGTTCAGCTTCACGGCCGCCAGGGTGCGTGATTGGGAGCAAGGCCGATCCAAGCCCGACAGCGCGGCGCGCGCCTATCTGACGGTGATCAAAAAAGAGCGCAAGGCGGTCGAGCGGGCGCTCAAGGCTGGCTGAGACCGTTTGCCTTCCGCTCCCATCTCTGATTGAACGGGGGCGAGGAGGCCTTCGAATCAGCCATGGCGCAGCCCCGACTTCATCTTATCGTCCCCGAAACGACTGGCCCCCATGCGGTCCGCTGCTTTGCGGCGGCCTGCGAAGCCGGCGATATCGCCAGCGCGCTGGCGCCCGGCGACGTGGTCAGCCAGCTTCTGCCGACCGCCCATAAACATGGCGTGGCGCTGCTCAGCCTCGATGAAAAACATGCCCAGAGCTGCGACGGAATCGAGGTGACCGAGCGCGCCGATTACGACCATGCCCGCAAGCTCCTGGGGCCGGACAAGATCATCGGCGCCCTGTGCGGCACGTCGCGCCATATGGCGATGGATCTGGCCGAGGCGGGGGCCGATTACATCGCCTTCCATCAGGCCCGGGTCCTGCCGCATGACGAGCCGATCATCGCCTGGTGGGCGGGCCTGTTCGAAGTGCCCTGCATCGCCGCCGATCCGGTCGGCCCCGAGGGGGTTGCCGCATTATTGACGCAACAACCCGATTTCATCCGGCCGCCGGAGTCGATTTGGACGTCACCCGAAGAGGCCCGGCGCATCATCACCGAGCTCATGCAGGCGATTTCGACGACCCCATGAACCGCCTTCCCGCCTATCTGCTGGCCTTGGGCCTGGCTTTCGCCGGCCCGACCCTGGCGCAGGCCCAGGCCCAGCCGCCTTACGAGGAAGCGGTCGCGCTCTACGAGGACAAGGATTACAAGGGCGCCCGCGCCATCGCCGAGGCGCTCGCCAAGAAGGGCGATGCGCGCGCCATGGCGATGATGGGCGTGCTCTACCAGAAGGGTCAGGGCGTCGAGGCCGATCTCAACAAGGCGGCTGATTTCTATTCCCAGGCGGCCGACAAGGGCAATGTCGGGGCGCAATATTCGCTGGGCGAAATCTATCTCAACGGCATGCTCGGCGAGGCGGATCCCGACCGCGGCCGCTACTGGATGGAAAAGGCGGCCAAGCAGGGCAAGGCCGAGGCGGAGCACCGGATGGGGCTGCTCGCCGCCAGCGAGACGCCGCCCGACTGGCTCGAGGCGGCCGAATGGTTCGATAAGGCCGCCCTCCAGGGCTACGCCGATTCACAATATAATCTGGGCGTCCTGTTCACCGAGGGACGGGGCGTCGAGCAGAACAAAATCAGGGCCGGCGAATGGTTCGCCAAGGCGGCGGTCAAGGGTCATCGCGACGCCGCCCTCGATTACGGCATCATGGTCTTCCGCGGCGACGGGGTGAAGAAGGACGAGAAGGTCGGCGCCCAGTGGCTGCTGGTGTCGGCCAAGCTCGGCAATCCGGTGGCGCAGAACCGGGTGGCGCTGCTCTTCGCCACGGGCCGCGTCTTCGCCGTCAATCCGGTCGAGGCGGTGAAATGGCATATGCTCGCCAAAGCGGGCGGGCGCAACGACGCCTGGCTCGACGAGTTCATCGGCCGCCTGCCGGAAGCCCAGCGCCAGGAAGGGGAAGCCAAGGCGAAAGACTTCAAGCCGGATTGACGTAGTGCATTCCGGCGAAGTGGCTTCACTTCGCCGACAAGAATGCGCGCCACATCAATATATTGGAGCAAATCCTTAACGCCAAAGTCTTCAACTTTGGCGGGATTTGCTCCGCGGCGAATGTTCCCTTAAATCAATGCCTTGATCCTGCCATCCCGGTCCTTCAAGCACGTTTCATGACGACTGCCGCCCCCCCCTCACGCCGCGACCACCGCATCGATTTCCTGCGCGGGCTGGCGCTTGCCTCGATTTTCATCAATCACGTGCCGGGCAATTTCTACGAAAAGTGGACGCATAAGAATTTCGGCTTCTCGGACGCGGCGGAAGTCTTCGTCATGCTGGCCGGCTTCGCCTCGGCCTATGCCTATTTCGCCCGCTATGAGCGGGGCGACACCTGGGATGCGACCGTCAAGGCCATCAAGCGCGCCTGGACGCTCTATATGAGCCACATCGTGACGACCGTCATCGGCATCTCGCTGTTCTGCGCCGCGACCCTCTATTTCATGCATCCGGGCTATCTCGACGACACGATCGTCTATATGGACATCAAGCCCTTGGCGGACGATCCGGTGCGCGGCCTCATCGGGCTCGTGACGCTCGGCCACCAGCTCGGTTATTTCAACATCCTGCCGATGTACATGGCGCTGCTGCTGATGCTGCCGCTGTTCATGGTGCTGGCGCGCTACAGCCTGTCGCTGCTGCTCGCGGTGTCGGTGGCCTTGTGGTTGGCCACCGGCGTCTTCGCGCTCGACGTGCCGAACTATCCGATGCCGGGCGGCTGGTTCTTCAATCCGCTCGCCTGGCAGCTGCTGTTCGTCATCGGCTTCATTCTCGGCCAGCGCCAGCGCGAAAACCGGCCGATGCCGTTTTCGGCGCTGCTCTACGGCCTGTGCGTCGTCTATCTGCTGCTCGCCTATTGGTGGGTGCCGTTCGACTGGCTGATCAATTTCTCCGGCATCAAGCTGCCCTCGACGATGTGGAGCTTCGACAAGGGCTTCGTCGCCTGGCCGCGCCTTCTCCATGTGCTGGCGCTCGCTTATGTGGTGATGATGTCGCCGCTCGGCCGCCTGATGCACCGCATTCCGGCGAGCAATTTCCTCACCGCCATGGGCCGCCATTCGCTCCCCGTCTTCTGCGTCGGCTCGCTGATGTCGATGACGGGCGCCATCGTGCGCCATGAATGGGGCGGCAGCTTCGCCCATGACACGGTCATCATCGCCACCGGCCTTCTGATCATGGGCACGCTCGCCGTCATCCTGGACGGGCGCAAGCCGTCCAGGCCCGACCAGCAGCCCTTGCCGCAGCCCTATCCCGCCACCACATGATGAAGTGGGACTGGTGAAGTCCCGGTCCGGCCTGTAAACCGTCTTCCGCCGCGAAAGCGGATGGAATATGACGGCTCCATGAGCACCTCCATCTATAACAGCGATTTGCCCAAGACCCCGGCCAACTACCAGCCGCTGACGCCGCTATCCTTCCTGGCCCGCGCCGGCGCCGTCTACCGGGATCACACCGCCATCATCCATGGCCGGCAGCGCATCACCTATTCGGAATTCTATGCGCGCGCCCGCTGCCTCGCCTCGGCGCTCGGCAAGGCCGGCATAAAACGCGGTGAAACAGTCTCGGCGCTGCTCGCCAACACGCCGGCGATGCTCGAAGCCCATTACGGCGTGCCGATGGCGGGCGCCGTCCTCAACACGCTCAATACCAGGCTCGATGCCGCCATCATCGCCTTCTCGCTGGAGCATGCCGAAACGCGCCTCGTCCTCGTCGACACGGAATTCTCCGGCCTCATGAAGGAGGCGCTGGCGCTCATGAAAGGCAAGAAGCCGATCGTCGTCGATTATGTCGATCGTGAATTCGTGCCCGACGGCCAGCGTCTCGGCGCCATCGATTATGAAAGCTTCATCGCCGGCGGCGATCCCGACTTCGCCTGGGTGATGCCCGAGGACGAGTGGGATGCGATCTCGCTCAATTACACGTCGGGCACCACCGGCAATCCGAAAGGCGTCGTGTGCCATCATCGCGGCGCCTATCTGATCGCGCAGGGCAATGTGCTGACCCAGCAGATGCAGCGCCATCCGGTCTATCTGTGGACGCTGCCGATGTTCCACTGCAACGGCTGGGGTTATCCGTGGTCGATGTCGGTGATGGGCGGCACGCATGTCACCTTGCGGGCGGTGCGCGCCAAGGCGATCTGGCAGGCCTTGGCCCAGCACAAGGTCACGCATCTGTGCGGCGCGCCGATCGTGATGGCGACCATCCTCAATGCAGCCGAAGACGAGAAGACGAAGCTGCCGCATGTGGTCGAGTTCACCACCGCGGCGGCGCCACCGCCGGAAGTGGTGCTGGCGCGCATGGCGGACGCAGGCTTCAATGTCACGCATGTCTATGGCCTCACCGAGACCTATGGGCCGGCGGTGGTCAACGACTGGGATGCAGCCTGGGACGCGCTCGAGCCGCAAGCACGCGCCGCGAAGAAGGCGCGCCAGGGCGTCAACTATATTCCGCTCGAGGCGCTCACTGTGATGGATCCGGAAACGATGACGCCAGTGCCGGCCGACGGCGAGACGCTGGGCGAGGTCATGTTCCGCGGCAATATCGTGATGAAGGGATATCTGAAGAACCGCCAAGCGAGCGAGGACACCTTCAAGGGCGGCTGGTTTCATTCCGGCGATCTCGCGGTGCTGCATCCCGACGGTTATGTGCAACTGAAGGATCGCTCGAAAGACATCATCATCTCGGGCGGCGAAAATATCTCCTCGATCGAGGTCGAGGAAGTGCTCTACAAGCATCCCGCCGTCCAGGCCGCCGCCGTCGTCGCCAAGGCGGATGAGAAATGGGGCGAAAGCCCGTGCGCCTTCGTCGAGATCAAGCCAGGGGTGAGCGCCACCGCCGAAGAGATTCTCGACTGGTGCCGCAAAGGCCTGGCGCGCTACAAGGTGCCGAAGCATGTGGTCTTCGCCGAGCTGCCGAAGACCTCGACCGGAAAGATCCAGAAATTCAAGCTCAGGGAAATGGCGAAGGACGTTTGAAGCGATGTGGGGGCGGCGTTTCCTGACGGCCATGTTCTCGTGGCTCACGCTTGCAACTGCCGCTCCGGCTGGCACCGTGATGACGGCCGAGGAGTTTACGCGCTTCTATGCCGAGAAGGCTGAAACGCTCCTGCCGGGCGTCAAGGCGACGGTCAAGGGAGAGCTCGAGGTGCATCTGGAAGTGACGCCCGAAAGCGATGGTATTGTCGTCAAGAATTATCTCGACAATGCCTTTCGGGAATATTCGGCAAATCCCTCAGAGATCGATACGATCGTAAGCCGTTATGTCAACAGCTTTCGAGGCTCATTCGAGAAAGAGCAGAAGTTCGCACGCGAGCAACTGGTGCTTGTTATTCGCCACAAGAGCATTGTCGATGCGGAACTGACGGACCTGCTCCATTGGCCGCTGGCCGGAGATATTCACGCCATCTATGCCTTCGACACGCCGGACGCGGTGCAGTACCCGCCAAGCGAGATGGTGAAGGCGCTTGGCCTCGATGAGATGGCGCTCAAGGCGCTTGCTCTCGATAATCTGAAGCGAATCCGCACGGCGCCTCAAATTGAAACACACCCCACACTGGCATTTGTCAGCAGTGCAGATTCATACCTGCCATCGATCCTTCTCGAAGATGATTTCTGGTCGGCGGAGCGCTTTCCTTTTCGCGGAGACATCGTTGTCATCGCCGCCGCCCGCGATCTCCTGCTGGTGACGGGCAGTCTTGAAAATGAGGGCCTCGAGACGATCGCCAAGATAGCACACCAGGTCGCGAGCGAGGCGCCGCACGCCATTTCGACCGAACCGATCGTCCGTCGGGACGGCGCATGGCAGTCCTTCATCCAGTAACCTTTGCGTCAACCGCATTGAACTACAGGCCAGTTAGGCGCAAATGACGCCTCATGAAGCATTTCGACATCACCTATCACGGAGAGACCGTCACCCTCGCGGACCTGCCGGAATACCGAAAATTCTATGCAAAACTGGCGAGTGGCCAGTGGGAGCCCCGGACATTCCGTGCCCTGAGCGATCATCTCGGTCCCGACGTCACCTATATCGATATCGGCGGCTGGATCGGGGTCACGCCGTTCTGGGCCAGCAGGAAGGCGAAGCGCGTCCTGGTCGTCGAGCCCGATCCCAAATGCCGGGAGATCCTGAAAAGCCTGCTGCCGCTCTATCCCAATGTCACGCTGGTCGAATCCGCTTTGTCGCCGGAAGACTGCATCAAGCTCAATGCGGTGGAAGGCTTCGGCAGTTCGGAAACGAGCGCGCTGGCCATCGGCGACGGCGCCTCGGTCGAAGTCGAGGGCTGCTCGATGAAGAAGCTCCTCAAGGCGGCGGGGCCGGGACCACTCTTCGTCAAGATCGATATCGAAGGGTATGAATATGTCATCGCCCGGGAGCTCAAGGCGCTCGATGCGCCGCAGGTCACGGGCGTGCAACTCGCCGTCCATCCGGCCCTTTATGAAAAGACATTAACGGGGCCCGGGCTGTTCCGTCGCGGCAAGGCGCTTCTCGCTACGCTGCGGCTGGCGCGGCTATTCGAAGGCCTGGAGCGGCAGACGTCGGTCGGCAAATATCCGAGCCTTGTTACTTATTTGTCGCAAGGGATCGCCCTGGCGCCGGCCCCCCGGGGCGCAGATATTCTTTTCCTTAATCCTTCGTCCCCGTTGCAATCGAGCGCGCCGGATCACACATTATCGGCCTGATATTCCCGATTCCCTATGCCTTTCCGGAGCACCCCTCATGGCCGTCGACCACGCCATTTCCGAAACCCTCATGGATGAAGTGTCGGCCTGGCTCAAGCAGGCCTCCTTGCGCAGCACCGATCTCGAGACGGTGATCCGCGGCTGTTGTGAAAGGCTCGCCGCCACCGGCCTGCCGCTCAAGCGCATCAATATCTCACTGTCGATCCTGCATCCGCTCTATCGCGCCATGGGCTTCACCTGGCGGCGCGGCGAAGGCCTCAAGGTCGAAGGCTATCGCCATGTCGAGCCGGGCCAGGAGGAGGATGACGGCCTGCGCAAGAGCCCCTATTACCAGCTCATCAATAACGGGCTCGAGCATATGCGCCGGCGCATCGATGTCGATTGCGAGGCGGAATTTCCGATCTTCGAGGATTTCAAGAAAGAAGGCATCACCGACTATCTGGCTTTCTTCCTGCCCTTCGGCGAGGATTCGGGGCAAGGCATCGTCGGCTCGTGGTCGACGGATCGCGCCGGCGGTTTCAACGAAAGCGAAATTGGCGCGCTGCTGCGCATCCAGGGACGGCTGGCGGTGGCGACGCGTGTTGCGGTTCTGAGCCAGCTCGCCGGCAACATGCTCACCACCTATCTCGGCAATGGCGCCGGCAAGCGGGTGCTGTCGGGGCAAATCCAGCGTGGTGATGGTGAAACGATCCGCGCCGCGCTCATCATGGCCGACATGCGCGATTCGACCGCGATCGCCGAGCAGGCCGGCCGGCAAGTCTTCATCGATACGCTCAACCAGTTCTTCGATGCGATCGCGGTGCCGTTCAGTGAGGGCGGCGCCGAGATCCTGAGCTTCCTCGGTGATGGATTCCTCGCCGTCATTCCGTGCGCCCGCCATCGCGGTCCCTCCGAGATCGCCTGCCGCCAGGCGCTCGCCGCCGCCCAGAACGCGGTGGCGCGGATGAGCCAGCTCAACGAGCGGCGAAAGGCCGATAATCTGCCCGCGGTCGGCTATGGCCTCGGCCTGCATGTCGGCAATGTCATGTTCGGCAATGTCGGGTTGAAGGAGCGGCTCACCTTCTCGGCTTTCGGGCAGGCGGTGAACGAGGTGCAGCGGCTCGAAGGCCTGTCGAAGAAATACAAGACCCCGATCATTGCCAGCGACGAATTTGCGCTTTATAGCGGCGGTGACTGGAACATGCTGGGGATCGAGACCTTGCGCGGCACCGACTATGACATGAAGGTTCATGCACCCCATGCGGGCAAGGGCACGGTCAGCGACTATGTGCCGGCCAGCAAGGGTCGCGAGCTCACCGATGCCGAGCGCCTCATCCTGCTGCATCGCGACAATGTCGTGCCGGCGCGGCGCAAGGCGAGCTGATGGGACTTCTCCGCGGAACCGCGCAGATCGGCGCAGTGCTCACCGGGCTGTTTCTGGCCACGGCCGCGGCACAAGCCGCCGAGCTCACCTATAAAGACAAGCTGGTCGACGGTTTCGAGGGCAAGGATTTCGCGCCGGAGGGCGGCCTCTATTACAAGAAGAATTACGAGCAGAGCGCCGGCACCGTCGAATTTCAGGACAGGGTGGTGAAGAGCGGCAAGGGCGCGCTCCGGTTGTCGGTTAAGCCGCATTGTCCGGTGACCGAACGCTTGTGCAGCGAACGGGCCGAAGTCTGGGAGCGCAGCAAGCTCAGGGTGCCTTACGATCAAGGCGTCTGGTTCGGCTTCGCGGTCAAGTTCGAGGAACCTATTCCCCAGGACGATCACCGTTATCTCGTGGCCCAGTGGAAACGCGAGATCGATGCCGGCGCCGACGGCGATTTCAGCCCGTTTCTGGCCTTCCGCTTCAATGAGGGCAAGTTCTTCATCACGGTCGAGACCAATCTCGTGCCCGGCAAGGAAATCCAGAAGGGCAAGCGGGCGCAGTGCAAGGACGGCGAGACGCCGGTGTGGCTCAGGCCCGACACCAACCAGACGCGGGCGCTGGTCGCGCATGACAGGAATTTTGGCCCTGACAACGGGGATGAATTCACGGCCTGCACTGACAAGATCACGGTGATCGACCGCGGCAATCCGCTGCCGGCGCCGGAGACGGGCTGGATCGATTTCGCCGTCTATACGAAGCCCGGTCCCGAAGGCACCGGCCATATCGAAATCTTCGCCAATGGCAAATGGATCGTCACCGTCAAGGGACGCATTGGCCATAATGACAAAGGCCTGGGCGAGAACCAATATTTCAAATTCGGGCCGTATCGGGCCGGCGGTCCGGGTGTCTGGGCGCTCTATTATGACGACTTCCGCCGTGGTCTCGCCTGCGCGGATGTGCTCGACCCGAAGATTTGCCCCTTTCCATGAGACCCGAAAAACGGCTAGGCTTCCCCTTAACTTAAGGGGAAGGCGTTTGGTTAGCCATGCTGGCAAGGCGTAAGTCCGTTCGGCTATGACGGCCGCAGGTGATATTCTCCGCATCGAAGATCTGGGCATCGGCTTCGCGCTGCATGCCTGGGATTTTGACGCGGTCAAAGGTGCCAGTTTCCGGGTGCTGCCCGGCAAGGTGACGGCGCTTGTCGGCGAATCAGGCTCCGGCAAATCGGTGATCGCCCAGACCATCATGGGCATCCTGCCAAGGCCCGGCCGCATCAAGCGCGGAAAGATCGTGTTCTCCGACCCCAAGAAGGGCAAGGTCACCGATCTCGCCGGCCTCGATGTCGACAGCGACAAATACCGCCATATCCGCGGTGGACGCATCTCGATGATCTTCCAGGAGCCGATGACCTCCTTGTCACCGCTCCACACGATCGGCGACCAGGTCGGCGAAGCCTATCGCATCCATTTCCAGGCCTCGGAAAAGGAAGTGCGCGAGCGCACCGAGGAGATGCTGGGGCTGGTCGGCTTTCCCGATCCCAAACGCGCCTATGGCATGTATCCCTTCGAGCTGTCGGGCGGCCTGCGCCAGCGCGCGATGATCGCCATGGCGCTGATCTGCCGGCCGGCGCTGCTCATCGCCGACGAGCCGACCACGGCGCTCGACGTCACCATCCAGGCGCAGATCCTGCAGCTCCTCAAGGAACTGCAGCAAAAGCTTAACATGGCTGTGCTGATCATCACCCATGATCTCGGCATCGTCGCCAATATCGCCGACGAGGTGGTCGTCATCTATCGCGGCGAGATCATGGAAGCCGGCACCGTCACCGACATCTTCAGCGATCCGCGGCATCCCTATCTCAAGGCGCTGCTGGCGGCAGTGCCGCATTTCAACATGACCGCCGGCGAAAGGCTGAAAGCCTTGCGCGAAGTGCCGGTCAATGCCGGGGCGCTGCTCGGCGGCAACGGCAAGCGCGAGCGCAAGAAGGGCGGCCTCCTGCTGTCGGTCAAGAATCTCGGCAAATCCTTCGCGACGCGCCAGTCCGGCTGGTTCGGCAAGGGCGACGGCCACGAAATCCGCGCCGTCGACAATGTCAGCTTCGACATCAAGCAGGGCGAATGCTTCGGCCTGGTCGGCGAATCGGGCTGCGGCAAGACCACCGTCAGCAAGATCATCATGCGGGCGCTCACGCCGACTCAGGGTACGATCACCTTCGATGACGGCAACGGGCCCGTCGATCTCTTGAAGGCCGAAGGCGACAGGCTGAAAGATCTCCGGCGCCGCATCCAGATGGTGTTCCAGGATCCGTTCAGCTCGCTCAGCCCGCGCATGACGGTGCAGAATATCCTCAGCGAGCCGCTCGAGATTCACAATATCGGCACGGCCGCCGAGCGCCAGGCGACCGTGGAACGGCTGATGCAGGCCGTCGGCCTCGATCCGCGCTATCTCAGCCGCTATCCGCACAGCTTCTCGGGCGGCCAGCGCCAGCGCATCGGCATTGCGCGCTCCCTGGCGCTAGGTCCCGATCTCCTCATCTGCGACGAGCCGGTCTCCGCCCTCGACGTTTCGGTGCAGGCGCAGATCCTCAATCTGCTCAAGGACCTGCAGAAGGAGCTCGGCCTCACCTATCTGTTCATCTCGCACAATCTGGCGGTGGTCGATTACATGGCCGACCGCATCGCGGTGATGTGCCGCGGCCGCATCGTCGAGGTGGCGCCGCGCGAGACATTGTTCCGCAACCCGGTGCATCCCTATACGCGAGCGCTGCTCGCCGCCGTGCCCTATCCCGATCTGGGCCGGCCGCTCGACTTCAAGACACTCAAACTCGGCGGCGCGTCCGACGACAGCGCCTGGGGACAGGATTTTCGCGATGGCGGTGAGGGGCTCGGCTATCGCGATCTCGGCGGCTCGCACTGGATATTGGCCCGGCGCGAGAAACAATACGGGGAGTTAGCTCAATGATCTCGCGGCTTCTTTACGGGCTCGTGGCCCTTATCCTGTGCGCCATGCCGGCCATGGCAGGATATGTCGAGCCGGATTCGCTCAAAGACAAGGTCGCCAAAGGCGAATTGCCGCCGGTCGATCAGCGCCTGCCTGGCGAGCCGCTCAAGGTGACGATCGAAGGCGAGGGCAAGGCGGTCGGCCAATATGGCGGCACGGCGCGCATCCTGATCGGCGGCCAGCGCAATATCAGCCTGATGACGGTCTATGGCTATACCAGGCTCCTGCGTTACGACGAGAAGCTGCAGCTGCAGCCGGACCTCCTGAGATCCTTCGAGGTCCAGGACGGCCGCATCTTCACCTTCCATCTGCGGCCGGGCCTCAAATGGTCGGACGGCGAGCCGGTCACCACCGAGGATTTCCGCTACGCGCTCGAGGACGTGCAGCTCAATGAAGATCTGAGCAAGGTGATCTCGCCCAATCTCCTGGTCGACGGCAAGCCGCCCAAATTCGAGATCGTCGACGACCAGACGCTGCGCTACAGCTGGGATGCGCCCAATCCGGACTTCCTGCCGCAGATCGCGGCCCCCCAGGCGCTCAGCCTGGTGATGCCGTCCAAATATCTGAAGCAGTTCCACAAGAAATATCAGAGCGAGGAGAAGCTCGCCGAGCTGATCAAGGCCAATGGCGAGAAGAAGTGGACCGGCCTTCACATCAACAAGGCGCGGCAATACCGGCCGGAAAATCCGGACCTGCCGACGCTCGACCCATGGCACAACATCACCAAGCCGCCCTCCGAGCAATTCGTCTTCGAGCGCAATCCGTATTTTCACCGCGTCGATCAGGAGGGGCGTCAGCTTCCCTATATCGACCGCTTCGTCCTCAATGTGAGCTCGTCGTCGCTGATCCCGGCCAAGACCGGCGCCGGCGAAACCGATCTCCAGGCGCAGAATATCGGCTTCGCCGACTACACGTTCCTGAAGGAGTCGGAGGCGACCCATCCGATCCGCGTGAAATTGTGGGAAAGCGGGCGCGGCTCGCGCGTCGCCCTGTTCCCCAATCTCAACTTCGCCGATCCGGAATGGAGCAAGGTGCTGCGCGACGTACGCTTCCGCCGGGCGGCATCGCTGGCGATCAACCGCGATGAGATCAATCAGGCCAAATTCTTCGGCCTGAGCCGGCCGAGCGCCGACACGGTGCTGCCGGCGAGCCCGCTCTATCGCGACGAATATGCGAATGCCTATACCGCTTACGATCCTGACAAGGCCAATGCCCTTCTCGATGAAATGGGCCTCGACAAACGCGCCGGCGACGGCATCCGCCTGCTTCCCGATGGCAGGCGCGCCGAGATCATCATCGAGACGGCGGGCGAGGATTCGGTCGAGACGGATGTGCTCCAGCTGATCACCGACCATTGGAGCAAGATCGGTCTCAAGCTGGTGATCCGGACGTCGCAGACCGATGTGCTCAGGAGCCGCGTCATCGGCGGAACGACGATGATGACGGTCGCCTCCGGCCTCGACAATGGCGTGCCGACGGCCGACATGAATCCGAAGGCCCTGGCGCCGACCAGCCATGAGCAGCTGCAGTGGCCGCAATGGGGCATCTTCGTCGAATCGGCCGGCGAGAAGGGGACCAAGGCCGATGTGAAGGAAGCCCAGGAGCTTTTCGACCTCTACAAGCAATGGGAGAAGGCCGCCGACAGCGCGGGGCGGGCCGACATCTGGCACAAGATGCTGGCGCTCTATACCGACCAGGTCTTCTCCATCGGCATCGTGAATGGCGCCAAGCAGCCCATCGTCATCTCGGCGAAGCTGCGCAACGTTCCTGAAACGGCGCTGTTCAGCTTCGATCCCACCGCCTATTTCGGCGTCTATGGGATGGATACGTTCTGGTTCGACAAGAAAGGCCCCTGAGGATGCTGCGCTACATCATCTGGCGCATCCTCATGATGGTGCCGACGCTGGTGATCATCTCAGCGCTGGTCTTCACCATCATCGAGCTGCCGCCGGGCGATTATTTCGAAAGCTACGTGGCTGAGCTGCAGGCGCAGGGCGAAAGCGTCAATGCCGAGCAGATCGAGGCGCTGCGCCAGGAATATGGTTTCGACCAGCCGCCGGTGATCCGCTACTTCCATTGGGTCGCCGGCATGCTGACCGGCGACTTCGGCTATTCCTTCGAATACCGGCTGCCGGTGATGGATGTGGTGGGCGACCGGCTGTGGCTCACCATCCTGGTGTCCTTCACCACTATCATCTTCACCTGGCTGATCGCCTTTCCGATCGGCATCTATTCGGCGACGCATCAATACAGCTGGGGTGATTACGGGCTCACCTTCCTTGGCCTCATGGGCATCGCCGTGCCCAATTTCATGATGGCGCTGGTCTTCATGTATCTCGCCAATGTGTGGTTCGGGACCTCGATCGGCCATCTGATGGATCCGCAATATATGGACCAGTCGATGAGCTGGGAGAAGTTCAAGTCGATCATGGCGCATCTATGGATTCCGGTGGTGATCATCGGCACCGCCGGCACCGCCGGCATGGTGCGGCGCCTGCGCGCCAATCTGCTCGATGAGCTGCAGAAGCAATATGTGGTGACGGCGCGCGCCAAGGGCCTGCATCCGTTCAAGGCGCTGGTCAAATATCCGTTGCGCATGGCGCTCAACTTCTTCATCTCCGATATCGGCTCGATCCTGCCGGCGATCATCTCGGGCGCCGAGATCACCGCCATCGTGCTGTCGCTCGAAACCACCGGCCCGCTCCTGATCAGGGCGCTCAAGAGCCAGGACATGTATCTCGCCGGCTCGTTCCTGATGTTCCTGGCCTTCCTTACGGTCATCGGTGTTCTCATTTCGGATCTGGCGCTCGCAGTGCTCGATCCGCGCATCAGGCTGCAGGGCGGAAGCACGAAATGAACGACATGTCGCCGCTGCCGCCGCCGGGCCAGCCGCTCAGGCATTTTGTCTCGACGGCTCCCTTCGATCCGACGACGACCGAGACGATGAGCGAGCAGCAGAAGCGGGTGTTCCTCGCTTCGCAATGGAAGCTGATGTGGTGGAAGTTCAAGCGCCACAGGCTGGCGCTGATCTCGGCCATCATCCTCGCCATTCTCTATGCGATGATCGTCATCGCCGAGTTCCTGGCGCCCTATAATCTCGCGACCCGGAATGTGGGCGCCATCTATGCGCCGCCGCAAAGCGTGCGGCTGTTCCATGAGGGAAGCTTCGTCGGGCCGTTCGTCTATGGCCGCAGCGTCCAGCTCAACATGGAGAATCTCAAGCGCGAATATAAGGACGATACCAAGAACGTGCAGAAGCTGCGCTTCTTCTGCTCCGGCGACAAATACAAATTCTGGGGCATGTTCGAGGCCGACCGCCATTTCGTCTGCCCGGCCGAGGGCGGCCAGTTCTTCCTGCTCGGCACCGATCAACTCGGCCGCGACGTGTTCTCGCGCATCATCTATGGCGCCCGCATATCGCTCACCATCGGCCTTCTCGGCGTCGCGGTGAGCTTCATTCTCGGAATTGTGATCGGCGGCATCGCCGGCTATCGCGGCGGCGTCGTCGATCTGCTGACGCAACGTCTCATCGAAGTCCTGCAGTCACTGCCGAGCATTCCCCTGTGGCTGGCGCTCGCCGCCATCATGCCGGTCACATGGTCGCCATTGCTTGTCTATTTCGGCATTACTTTCATTCTGGGCCTGCTCGACTGGACCGGACTTGCCCGGGCGGTACGTTCGAAACTGCTGGCCTTGCGTGAAGAGGATTACGTCCTTGCGGCACAGCTCATGGGCGCCAAAGGGAGCCGCATCATCGGCCGTCATCTGGTCCCCGGATTCATGTCGCATTTGATCGCCTCGGCCACCATATCCATCCCCGGCATGATCCTCGGCGAAACCGCATTGAGCTTCCTAGGCCTGGGCTTGCGCCCTCCCATCGTCAGCTGGGGGGTGCTGCTCAATGAAGCCACCAATATCAATGTGGTGGCGCTCTATCCGTGGCTCATGCTGCCGGTCATTCCGGTGATCGTCGTCATATTGGCCTTCAACTTCCTGGGGGACGGACTGCGCGATGCAGCCGATCCGTATAAGTAAATGAGACAGCGGACCGGCCAGCAACAGGGATTTGACGTGTTCATGCCCTGTGGCATAGTCCGCCGTTTCGGGGCGAGCGAAGTCGGCATGGAGAGAGGGGAATGACGATGCGTCGGCTGGAACATGCCCGCATTCTCATGTACAGCCACGACACGTTCGGGCTTGGACATTTGAGGCGGTGTCGCACTATTGCGCATTCTCTCGTCGAGAATTACCGCGGCCTGAGCGTTCTCATCATCTCAGGCTCCACCATCGCCGGCGCCTTCGATTATCGGGTGCGTGTCGATTTCGTCAAAATCCCCTCGATCATCAAGCTGCATAATGGCGACTATACGTCGATCGACCGGCATACCGATCTCCACGAAACGCTGGAGATGCGCCAGGCGATCATCCGCCATACGGCGGAATCCTTCCAGCCCGATCTCTTCATCGTCGACAAGGAGCCCTTGGGCCTGCGCGGCGAGCTCGAGGAGACGCTCTCCTATCTGAAGACCCACGGCACCACCCTGGTGCTGGGCCTGCGCGAGGTCATGGACGCGCCCGAGCTTCTGAAAGCCGAATGGGCGAAGCGCGACGTGCTGCGCAAGATCGGCGTGTTCTATGATTCGATCTGGGTCTATGGGCCGGAAGATTTCTACGACCCGCTGACCGGCTTCGATGTTTCGCCTGCGGTGCGCTCGCGTATGCACTATGTCGGCTTCCTGCAACGTCATGTAACACAGGCCGACGTGCCGGTGCGCGAGGTCGAAGGCAATTACATCCTGGCGACGACGGGCGGCGGCGGCGACGGCGCCGATCTCATCCATAATATCTTCGACGCTTATCACCATGATCCGTCGCTGACGCACAAGATGCTGATCGTGCTCGGACCGTTCATGCCGGCGCGCAAAAGGCGCAAGCTCGTCAAGAAGGGCTCCGCCATCCCGCATGTCGAGATCATCGAATTCGACAACCGGATGGAAAACCTGATTGCCGGCGCCCGCGCCGTCGTCAGCATGGGCGGCTACAATACCTTCTGCGAGATCCTTTCCTTCGACAAGCCGGCCTTGATCGTGCCGCGCGTCACGCCGCGCGAGGAGCAATTGATCCGCGCCAGCCGCGCCGCCGAGCTCGGCGTCATCGACATGCTGCGGCCGGAAGAGGCCGAGGAGCCCGCCAAGCTCGCAAGGGCGCTGAAAGCTCTGCCCGACCGGGCGCCGCCGTCGCAAGTGACCTCCAAGCTCAAGCTCGACGGGCTCGAAAGGATCACCGACCTCGTCGGCGAATGGCTCGAGCCCGGCTCGCAGAAGCGGCTGACCGTCGTCGAAGGCGGCACCTGATTTTGTTCCATGGCGAAAATTGTCGTCGTCCTTAAAGGGTACCCGCGCCTCTCTGAAACCTTCATCGCCCAGGAATTGCTCGGGCTCGAGCGCGTCGGCCATGAGCTTTATCTCGTCTCGATGCGCCATCCGACCGACAAGAAGCGCCATCCCGTCCATGACGAGATCAAGGCGCCGGTGCGTTATCTGCCGGAATATCTGCATGACGAACCCTGGCGTGTCATCCGCTCCTGGTGGAAGGCGCGGCGGTTGCCGCACTACAAGGATCTGCGCAAAGCCTTCATCGCCGATCTCAAACGCGACCGGACGCGCAACCGCTGGCGCCGTTTCGGCCAGGCCCTGGTGCTCGCCGCCGAGTTTCCCGAAGATGCCGACTGGCTGCACGCGCATTTCATTCACACGCCGGGCTCGGTGACGCTCTATGCGAGCCTCGTTCTCGGCATCGGCTGGAGCTGCTCGGCGCATGCCAAGGACATCTGGACGTCGCCCGACTGGGATTTGCGCGAAAAGCTCGGCGCGGCGCGTTGGGTGGTGACCTGCACCAAAGCCGGCTTCGACAAGCTCAGGAGCCTCAGCCCCGATCCGGCGCGCGTCCATTTGAGCTATCACGGCCTCGATCTGTCCCGCTTCGCCGCTTTCGCGGGCACACGTCCGGCGCGCGACGGCGCGGATGCGCAGGATCCGGTCCTGCTGCTCAGCGTCGGCCGGGCGGTCGAGAAAAAGGGCTATGACATCCTGCTCGCCGCTTTGGCGCTTCTGCCGAAGACTCTTTCCTGGCGCTTCGTCCATATCGGCGGCGGTGAGGTTCTGGGCAAGCTCAAGGCGCAGGCCGAGGCGCTCGGCCTTACGTCCCGCATCACCTGGCTCGGGTCGCGGGCGCAGGAGGAGGTGCTGGCAAAATATCGCGAGAGCGATCTCTTCGTGCTGCCCTGCCGCATCGCCAGTGACGGTGATCGCGATGGCCTGCCCAATGTCCTGGTCGAGGCGTCGAGCCAGGGTCTCACCTGCATATCGACGACCGTGTCCGGCGTGCCGGAGCTTCTGAGCGACGGCGTCAACGGGCTCCTGGTTCCGCCCGAGGACGCGCAGGCTTTGAGCGGCGCTTTGGCGCGCGCGATCACGGATCCGGAATTGCGCTTGAGACTCGGGGCCGCGGCCGAGAAACGCGTGCGCGCGAATTTCGATCACAAGAGCAGCATCGAAGACCTCACCCGGCTGTTCCGGGCGGCGCGGGGCCGCTCATGAAGGCGCTCATCTATGTGCAGCACCTGCTCGGCATCGGCCATCTGGCGCGGGTCAGCCGGATCGCGGCGGCGCTGGCCAAGACGGGCGCCGATGTCACACTGGTGAGCGGTGGCGCCGTTGTCGCCGGCTTTGCGCCACCGGGCGTCAAGCTCGTCCAACTGCCTGCCATCCGGGCGCGCGACATGGCCTTCTCGGCGCTCATCGACGATGACGGCAACACCATCGACGACGCTTTCAAGGCGAAACGGCGCGAGCGGCTCATCGAGGTTTATGACGCCGCGAAGCCTGATGTCCTGATCATCGAGGCCTTTCCCTTCGGCCGCCGGCAGATGCGGTTCGAATTGCTGCCGCTGCTGCGGCATGCGCGCGCAATGCCCAAGCCGCCGCTCATCGCCAGCTCGGTGCGCGACATATTGCAGGAGAATCGCAAGGCCGGGCGGGCGGAGGAGACGCTCGCCACACTGCATGATTTCTTCGACCTGGTGCTCGTCCATGGCGATCCCCATTTCGCCCGGCTCGAGGAGACTTTCCCGCCAGCCAGCGAGATCGCCGACCGAATCGTCTATACGGGGCTGGTGGCGGGCGAGCCCGCGATTTCGCCCGACCGGTTCGATGTGGTGGTCTCGGCCGGCGGCGGCGTGGTCGGGCGCAAGCTCATCGATGCGGCACTTGCGGCGGCACCCGGCCTTCTCGTCCGCTGGCCGCGCTGGTGTGTCCTGACCGGACCCAATTTCCCCGCCGCCGAACGGGCCGCTCTCCAGGCTGATCTGCCCGCTGGTATCGTTCTGGAGATCTTCCGGGCCGATTTCCCGGGCCTCCTCGCCAATGCGCGGCTGTCCGTCTCGCAGGCCGGCTACAATACGGTCTGCGACATCCTGCGGGCCGGTTGCCGGACCGTCCTCATTCCCTTTGCGGAAGGTGGCGAAACCGAGCAGAGCGACCGGGCCGGGCGCCTGGCGAAGCTCGGGCTCGCGGCGGTGGTCGCGGAAGACGATCTGACGCCGGCTAGCCTGGCGGATGCCATGGCCGCGGCGCCTGAGCCCCGGGGCCTGGCGCTCAATCTCGACGGCGCGGCCGAAACGGCGCGTATCCTCAAACAACGCCAGGCGCCGTGAAATACCGGCTTAACCTTGATTCCAATGGATTTTCGGCAGTAGCCGGGACGGAACCGATTTTGTATGCTCTGGCGAGCGGTCATGTATAAAACTGTTTCATTGTCCCATCGGCTCCCGCCCTTCGAGCGCTTCTTCCTGCATGGATAAGAATCTCGCCAAATATATCTGGAGGCATACGAGCCGGCATCAGATCTGGATTCTGTTCATCATCCTGCTGTCGATGCCGACCTATTTCCTCTCGCTCGATCTGCCGAAGCAGATCGTCAACGGTCCGATCCAGGGCGACGGCTTCAGCACGCCCGATGCGCAGGAGACTTTTCTGCGCCTGGTGATCGACCTGCCGGATTGGCTCTCGAAAGCCGAGCCGCTGGTTTTGTTCGACGGCTTCAGCCTCGACCGCCTGCAGATGCTGATGGCGCTGTCGGGCGCCTTTCTCGTGCTCGTCATCATCAACGGCCTGTTCAAGCTCTATATCAATACGTTCAAGGGCCGGCTCGGCGAACGCATGCTGCGCCGCCTGCGCTTCCAGCTCGTCGACCGCGTGCTGCGTTTTCCGCCCAACGTCTTCAAGCGCGTGAAGGCGGCCGAAGTCGCCACCATGGTGAAGGACGAGGTCGAGCCGCTCGGCGGCTTCATCGGCGATGCTTTCGTGCAGCCGGCCTTTCTCGGCCTCCAGGCGGCGACGGCGCTGTTCTTCATTCTCCTGCAGAATGTCTGGCTGGGCCTGCTCGCGGCTTTCATGGTCGGCATCCAGGGCGTCGTCATCCCCAAGATGCGCCGCCGTCTCATCCGGCTCGGCAAGGAACGTCAGCTCACCGCGCGCCAGCTCGCCGGCCGCGTCGGCGAGATCGTCGAGGGCATTTCCTCGATCCATGTGCATGACACATCGAACTACGAGCGCGCCGATGTCGCCGACCGGCTCGGCCGCATCTTCAAGATCCGCTACGACCTCTATCAGTGGAAATTCTTCGTCAAGTTCCTGAACAACTTCCTGGCTCAGGTCACGCCGTTCCTGTTCTATGCGATCGGCGGCTATCTGGCGCTCAGGGGCCAGCTCGATATCGGCCAGCTCGTCGCCGTCATCTCGGCCTATAAGGATCTGCCGTCGCCGATCAAGGACCTGATCGACTGGGACCAGCAGCGTATCGACGTGCAGGTCAAATACGCCCAGGTCTATGAGCAGTTCCATGTCGACCAGATCATCGAGCCCGCCATCCAGGACGTGACGAGCGGCCCGGTGGCGCCGATCAAGACGCCGATCTCGGTCGTCAATTTCTCGGCCAGCGACGATAGCGGCGCCAGGCTTCTCGAAAACATCACGCTCGATATGCGGCCCGGCGAGAGCGTCGCCGTCATCGGCACCGCCGGCGGCGGCAGCGAGGCGCTGGCCGATACGCTGGTGCGTCTGGTGTGGCCCGAGCAGGGCCGCGTTACCGTCAATGGCGAGGATCTGCTCGCGGTACCGGAAGCGCTGACCGGGCGGCGCACCGCCTATGCCTCAGGTGACGCCTTCCTGTTCCAGGGCACGATCTATGACAATCTGACTTATGTGCTGAAGCATTATCCGGTGGGCGAGCGCGTTCTCGACGGCGCGGCGCTGACGCAACGCGAATGGGCGAAGGTGGAAGCACGCAACGCCGGCAATCCCGATCACGACCTGCATGGCGACTGGATCGACTATCAGACGATCGGCGTCGACGGGCCGGAGGAGTTGTTCACGGCGATGGAGCAGACGCTCGAAGCCGTGCAGTTCTCGGATGACGTCTTCGACCTGGGCCTCAGGGCGTCGGTCGACGAGAAGCTCCATCCGGCGATTCCCGAGCATATCGTCGCGGCGCGCAAGGCGCTGAGGACCAGGCTCGAAGAAGAAAACCTGGCGAGCCTCGTCACCTCCTTCGATCCGGCGCTCTACAATGCCGAGGCGACGGTCGCCGAGAATCTGTTGTTCGGCACGCCCATGGGGCCGGAGCTTTCGAATGTGAACCTGGCGTCCAACGCCTATTTCCGTTCGGTGCTGTCGCAGTCAGGGCTCGATGAGGCGCTCTACCGGATGGGCGTCGAGATCGCCCGCAACGCCGTCGAGCTGTTCCGCGACCTGCCGCCCGATCACCCGTTCTTCCAGCAGCTGGGCTTCATGACGGCGGACGAGATCCCCGATTACCAGGCGCTGCTGCAAAGGCTGCAGGACAAGCCCTTCGCGCAAGTCGCCGAGGCCGACGGCAAGCGGATGATGAAGCTTGCCTTCTCTTATGTCGAGCCGCGTTATCGCTTCGGCCTTCTCGACCAGGCGATGATGGACCGCATAGTCGCGGCGCGGGCAGCCTTCCACGACAATCTGCCGGAGAGTCTCAAAGGCGCAATCGAGCCTTATGACGCTGAGGGCTACAACAAATCCGCCAGCATCCTCGACAATGTGCTGTTCGGCCGCATCGGGCACCGGCATGCCGATGCCGCCGACCGCATTCGCGGCATCGTGCGCTCGGTTCTCGACGATCTCGATGTCAGCAGAGATGTGGTGCGGGTCGGGCTGGAGTTCAATGTGGGCGTCGGTGGCCGCCGCCTCACCTCGGTGCAGCGCCAGAAGCTGCATGTCGCCCGCGCTTTGCTGAAGCGCGGCGATTTCATCATTCTCAACAAGGCGTTGTCGTCGGTCGAACAGCGCACCCAGGAGCAACTGGTGCGCTCGGTTCTGGGCGAGGCGGCGCGCAACGGGCGCAAGCCGGCGGTCATCTGGGTGCTGAGCAATCCAAATCTCGCCCGGCTGTTCGACCGGGTGGTGGTGCTCGACCGTGGAACCGCGGTCGAGGATGGAAATTACGATCAGCTGATGGCGCGAAAGGGCGTTTTCGCCGGGCTCCTGGCGTCGTAATATGGATGGAGTGGAAATGGGAGTGATGAGACATGCAGCTCAAGGATGAAGTGGAGCTGTTGCGGCGTGTGCCGCTCTTCTCGAATGTCGCGCCGGCCAAGCTCAAGCTTCTGGCCTTCACGTCGGATCGCGTCAATTTCGATCAGGGCCAGACGCTGTTCAAGCAAGGCGACCCGGGCGATGCCGCCTATGTGGTGCTGTCGGGCTCGGCCGATGTGCTGGTCAATTCGCAAAGCGGCGAGATCAAGGTGGCGACGCTCGAGCCCAATTCGATCGTCGGCGAGATCGCCATTCTCTGCGACGTCTCGCGCACCGCAACCGTCAAGGCCAATGCGCCGCTCGAGACGCTGCGCATCCGCAAGGACCATTTCCTCAGATTGCTGGCGGAGTTTCCGGAAATGGCCGTCGAGATCATGCGAGTGCTTGCCGATCGCCTGAGCCATACGACCGCCGAGCTCAGCGAAGCGCGCAGCGATCTCCGGCGGAAAGCGAATTAACACGTCAGGAGGCTCGGGATGACCGCTCCCGATTCCGCCTTGCGGTATAAGCCCGCTTTTCGCGTCACGCTGCGCCAGCTTCGGCTGGCGACAGGTCTCGTGCTGTTCGCCTTCGCGACGACGCATTTCCTCAATCACGCCGTCGGCCTCGTCTCGATCGACATGATGGAGGAGGTGCGCTCCTGGCGCATCGCCGTCACCCGCAGCGTCCCCGGCACCTTCATCCTGCTCGCCTCGTTTCTCGTGCATCTCGTGCTGGGGATCGTGGTCTTCATCCGGCGCCGCAGCCTCAAGATCGGCACGCATGAATGGGTGCAGCTCGGTTTTGGCCTGCTGATCCCGCTGTTCCTGATGCGCCATGTCACCGGCACGCGCGGCGCACACGAATATGCCGGGGTCGATGACAACTATGCTTATGCCTTGTGGGTCATGTGGTCGGACGAGGCGTGGCGGCAGGCGGCGCTGATGACGCTTGTCTGGGTGCATGGCTTGATCGGCCTGCATCATTGGCTGGAGTTCAAGCCCTGGTATCGCCGTCTGCGATGGCTGTGGGTGGTGATCGCGACGCTTATTCCGGCGCTCGGCTATGCGGGTTTCGCCTCGGCGGGGCGCGCCATCCGCTACGAGACGGACTTCCAGCCGCCGATGACGAGTGAGCAGTTCGCGTTCCTGCGCGGGCTGATGGGGTACGAATTTTATGGCTATCTGGGACTGCTCGCTCTGATCGTGGCGGCGCGCCTCGGCCTCGGATTGCTCGACCGCTATCGGCACACCATCGCCATCACCTATACGGGCGGGCAGCGCGTATCGGCGCGCCGCGGTCTTTCCCTCCTGGAGATCAGCCGCCTCAACAACATCCCGCATGCCTCGGTCTGTGGCGGACGCGCGCGCTGCTCCACCTGCCGGATCCGTGTAATCGAAGGCCCGGCCGATCAGCCGCCGGCCGATGCCAATGAGCAGAAGGTGCTGAAACGGGTGGGCGCTCCCGCCAATGTCCGGCTCGCCTGCCAATTCCGGCCCGAGACCGACCTCACCATCACGACGCTGCTGCCGGCGGTGACGGCCGATACTGTGAATGGACTCGTCGACAAATATTTCTGGGGCGTGGAGCAGGAGGTCACCGTGATGTTCTGCGACCTCAGGGGTTTCACCAGATTGTCGCAGCAACGCCTCTCCTATGATGTCGTTTTCCTGCTCAACCAGTATCTCGGCCGCATGAGTGAGGTCATCATCGATACCGGGGGCTATGTCGACAAATTCATGGGAGACGGCATCATGGCGATCTTCGGCATGGACAAGGGCGGCCGGGCCGGGGCCAGGGAGGCGCTCGGAGCGGTGCGTGCCATGGGCGGCGTGCTCGACGCGCTCAATCAAAGCCTGCATGAGGAAATGCGCGGCACGCTTGAAATGGGCATCGGGCTGCATGCGGGGACGGCCATTCTTGGCCGTATCGGGGCGGCCGGCAAGGGCTCGGCGGCGCTGGGCGTCACCGCGCTCGGCGATACGGTAAATCTGGCCAGCCGGCTGGAAGGCGCCTGCAAGGAGCTCAACATGCAGGCGATCATCTCCAAGGCGGTCCTCGATAAAGCCGAAGCGGAATTCACCGGGCTCGAGACCCAGAGCATCGAGGTCCGGGGGAGGGCCGGAATGCTCGACGTGGTCATGGTGAAGCGGGCGACGCAATTGCCCGCTTTAGAGTCGCCTAAGCCGTAGAACCTGCTACGATGGCGCCCGAGCGAGGGTTCAAGTCGTTGAAAGAAAAGAGTGAATTCACAGTAAAGTTCTGGGGCTCCAGAGGCAGCATTCCGGTGTCGGGACCGGAAGTCGCGCGCTATGGCGGTGATTCGTCGTGCGTCGAGATGCGCTGCGGCGAGCATGTTCTGATGTTCGACGCCGGGTCAGGCCTCAAGCGCGCCGGCCAGGAGCTCGAGCGTGAAGGCGTCGAGCGTCTCGACATGTTCTTCTCGCATTGCCATTGGGACCACATTTTCGGCATTCCGTTCTTCATGCCGTTCTATCGCGGCAGCAACAAGATCCGCATCTGGTCCGGCCATCTCGCCGGGGTCATGACCACGCATGAAATGATCTCCGGCATCATGAAGGCGCCCTATTTCCCGATCGCGCCGGAGATCTTCATCGCCGATGTCGACTATAAGGACTTCAAGCCGGGCGATGTGCTGAAACCGCATGCGGGCATCGTGCTGCGCACCGCGAGCCTCAATCATCCCAATGCCGCGGTCGGCTATCGCGTCGAATTCGCCGGCAAGTCGGCCTGCTACATCACCGACACGGAGCATGTGCCGGGCAAGCCGGACCAGAATGTGCTGAAGCTCATCGATCACGCCGATCTCGTCATCTATGACGCGGCCTTCACCGATCATGAGATGCCGCGCTACCGTGGCTTCGGCCATTCGAGCTGGGAAGAAGGGGTGCGCCTGTGCAAGGCGGCCAAGGCCAAGCAGCTCGCCATCTTCCATCATTCGCCGCTGCGTAATGACGACGAGCTGGACAAGATCGGCGTCGAGGCGAAAGCGGCTTTCCCCGGCGCCATCGTGGCCAGCCAGGGGCTGATGATCAAGCTCTGAGAAACTCCGCCGGCGCTCGCCAGCGCACGGCGCCGCTCTGCGCCGTGACGGCGAACAGATCGGCGAGGAAGCGGAACGCATCGTCATCGCTGACCAGATGATGGCTGAGCGCGCCGACCGGCCGGCTGTCGCCCGCGGCGCGCGCTTCCTGCAATTCCTGAACCAACCCCCTGATCAGCGTGGCGTGATCGCGGCATCGGTTGCCGGCGCGCGAATCGACGATGTCGATATGGGTGTTGGCGACAGTGAGGCCCGGCCGCGCGGTGAGCTTGTGGCCGAAAGCCGACAGGCCGGTGAAGCCCAGTTGCGGCAGATCGTCGAGCAAGGTGGGATCGATGCGATTCCACGGCGGCACCAGCATCGGCGTCAGCCTGTCGCCATAGAATTCGCGCAGGCGCGCCAGTCCCTTCGCGAGCTCATCCAGCACGGCGGCGCGCGGGCGATGCAGGCCGAGCTCCTGCTTCTTCTCCGTCGGCGGCGCGTGATTGGCATGCGACCAGCCGTGGACAACCGGATGAATGATATTCTCCGCTGCGAGGCGCTTCGCCAAGGCGGGTCCGGTGCGGGCCGGAATGATCGCCAGCGCCACCGGCACTTTGTGATCGCGCGCGAGACTGACGAGCCGATCGAGCGCCGGTGTCGATTCGATGGCGTCGTCGTCACGCAGCCATAGCGAGGCTGTGCGGCTTGCCGTACGCCATTGCGCCAGCTCGTCGTGCAGCGGTTGCCAGAGAGTCATGCCAGTGCCTCGTTGAGCAATGTCGCGAGGCGCCGCGCCGCATGGGTCAGGGAGCGCTCCTCCAGCACGAAGGCGCGTGCCGCGGTGGCGTAGGCTTCGCGCCTGGCGTCATCGGTGAGAAGCACGCGGATCGCCGCGGCATAGGCGTCGACATCACCTTCCGGCGTCAGGATGCCGGTCTCGCCATGGCGCACCACGGCGGGAACCCCGGCGGTCTCCTGCGCCACCACCGGCAGACCGGCGGCCTGGGCCTCGAGATAAGCGATGCCATAGGCTTCGCCCGATCCCGGCCAGACATAGATGCCGCCTTCGGCCAAGGCGGCGGGCACTTGTTCGGGCGCCAGCTCGCCGCGCCAGTCGAGACGTTCCGAAGGAATGCCGGCAAAAAGTGCGGCCGTCTCGGCGCGCAGCGGGCCGTCGCCGATGACGGTGAGCCGCCAGGGCAGATCGAGGAGCCGCGCCAGCGCCCGGGCGAGCATCGTGAAGCTCGCGAATTTATCGCCCTTGCGCATCATCGCCACTGTCATCAGGCGTGCCGGCGGCGCCTTCGCGAAACCATCGGCGAAGCCTTGCGTATCGATGAAAGGCGGAAGGGCGGCCAGATGGGCGCCCGGCACCGCCTTCTCCAGCCCGGCGCGGTCGCGCTCGGTGAAACAGAGATTGAGCCTGGCGAGGCCGACGGCATCGCGGATCAGCGCCTGGCGTTCGGCCCAGCCCTGGCGATCACGTTTCGGCGCATAAGAGGCTTCGGCGGTGACATAGGGAATGGCGAGATGACGTGCGAGATCGGGACCCAGAAGATCGGGCGCCTTGTAATAAGGATGATAGGTGAACCACAGAGCGGGTTTTTCGCCTTCGCGCCAGAGCGCCTTGAGTCGCGTTCTCTCGGCGTCGGCCGCCTGCCGCACCGGCGCGAAGGCCAATGGCTCGGGATCGGGCGTGAAAGCGCGCAAGGTGCTCACGACCTCGGCCTCGAAACCGGCGAGATGCAAGGCCCGCAGGAGCAGCCGCGCCATCTGGCGGTCCCCGGAGGGAACCGGATGGTCGGGCGCTTTGAGCGGGGCGTAAAAGGCGATCCTCACCCCTTTGCCTATGGCGGCGTCACGTCCGGGCGTCAATCGGGGATCGGTCGCCAAGGTCCTCCCGGCATGCTAGCTTTTCGCCATGACTCATGATGATTTCTTCGAAGCGCTGCCGACTTTCGAGAAATTTTCCGGCGTTGCCGATGCGGCGAATTACCGGCCCTTGCCGGACGACTGGTCGCTGGCGACCGCCGACATCGTGAGCTCGACGCAGGCGATCGCGCGCGGCGAATACAAGGCGGTCAACATGGCGGGCGCCAGCGTGATCTCGGCGGTGCTCAATGCGCTGGGCGGCGCGCATAAGGTGCCGTTCGTGTTCGGCGGCGACGGCGCGCTCCTGGCGGTGCCCGAAAGTGTTCTGCCCGAGACGCGCGAGGCGCTCGCTTTGACGCAGGTCTGGGTGAAGGAGGATCTCGATCTCGATCTGCGCGCCGCCATCGTGCCGATGCGCGATATCCGCGCCGCGGGCCACGATGTGCGGGTGGCACGGTTCCGCGCCAGCCCCGAGGTCACCTATGCGATGTTCGCCGGCGGCGGCGCCAGCTGGGCGGAAGCGCAGATGAAAGCGGGCAACTACCGCGTGCCGGCGGCGGCGGCGGGTGCCCGCCCGGATCTCGCCGGACTGTCCTGCCGCTGGGACCCGATCGCGGCGAAGAACGGTGAGATCGTTTCCCTCATCGTGACGCCGGTCACCGGTGGCCGCAGCACGGATTTCACCCGGCTGGTCGACGACATCGTCGCCATCATCGACGGCGAGGACCGGGCCGGCCTGCCGGTGCCGCGCAAATTCGGCTTTCCGCCCAAAGGACTCAAATACGAGACGCTCGCCACGCATCGCGGATCACCCTTGTTGCGCAAGCTGCATATCCTGGCCGAAAGCCTTGCCGGGTGGCTGGTCTTTCAAGGGAACTTGAAGGTCGGCCGTTTCGATGCGGCGGTCTACAAGAACGATGTCGCGCAAAATACCGATTTCCGCAAATTCGATGACGGCCTCAAGCTCACGGTGGATATCGAGCCGGCGCTGATCACCCGCCTCATCGAACGCCTCAAGCAGGCCTATGAAGCGGGCCTCTGCCGTTACGGTCTGCACCGCCAGGATCAGGCCCTGATGACCTGCTTCGTTCCCAACCCGTTCGCGCGGGATCACTTTCATTTCATCGACGGCGCGGCCGGCGGTTATGCCATGGCGGCCGCCGATTTGAAGGGCCGCGCGTAAGCTTGCGCAGGTCTCTATGCTCCTCTAGCGTAATGTTCATGTATCTTCCTGAGAGGGCGAGTCCGCCGTCATGAAAATAGCTGTTATCGGGGCCGGTTATGTCGGGCTGGTCTCGGGCGCGTGTCTGGCGCAGTTCGGTTTCGACGTGTTCTGCGTCGATCATGACGCGGCCAAGGTCGAGGCGCTCAATGCCGGGCGCGTGCCCATCCATGAGGCGGGGCTCGGCAAGCTCATCCATGACAATGCCAGGGCGGGCCGGCTTCATTTCACCATGGATCTCAAAGCGGCCGTCGCCAAGGCGGACGCCGTGTTCATCGCCGTCTCGACCCCGACGCGGCGCGGCGACGACGCCGCCGATCTGGCTTACGTGCATCAGGCGGCGAGCCAGATCGCCGCGGCGCTCGACGGCTATTGCGTCATCATCACCAAATCCACCGTGCCGGTCGGCACGGCGCGCAAGATCAAGGCGCAGATCAAGGCAGAGCGGCCCGATGCCGATTTCGACGTCGCCGCCAATCCGGAATTCCTGCGCGAAGGCTCGGCGGTCGATGATTTCCTGAAGCCCGACCGCGTCGTCGTCGGCACCGAATCGAAGCGGGCGCAGGAAGTCCTGCGCAAGATCTATCAGCCGATCGCCATGACCGGCGCACCGCTCATCTTCACCGATTTCGAATCGGCAGAGCTCATCAAATATGCCGCCAACGGTTATCTGGCGATGCGGCTCGCCTTCATCAACCAGCTCGCCGATCTGTGCGAGGAAGTGGGCGGCGACATCGCGGTGGTGGCCAAGGGCATCGGCCATGACAAGCGCATCGGCCATCATTATCTGCAGCCAGGGCCGGGTTTCGGCGGCTCCTGCTTCCCGAAGGACACCAAGGCGCTGGCCGTCACGGCGCGCGAGGCGGGCGCGCCCTTCAGCCTCATCGAGGCGGTGGTGAAGGCCAATGACAAGCGCAAGCTCGATCTCGCGGCGCGTGTCACCCGCATGCTCGGCGGCTCGCTCCGGGATAAACGCATCGCCGTGCTGGGACTTGCCTTCAAGGCGGAGACCGATGACCTGCGCGATGCGCCGGCGCTCGATCTCATTCCGGCACTCACCGCGGCAAAGGCCCAGGTCGTCGCTTATGATCCGGTGGTGAAGCCCAACGGCGCCGAGGCCTTTGACGGCGTAGAATGGGCGAAGTCCGCTTATGCGGCGGCGAAGGGCGCCGATGCGCTCATCGTGCTCACCGAATGGAACGAGTTCCGAGGGCTCGATCTCGGCAAGCTCGCCAAGTCGATGCGCGTGCCGGTCATGATCGATCTGCGTAATCTCTATTCACCGACCGACATCGCCAAGACACCCTTCGCCTATCACAGCATCGGCCGGCAGGCGATGGAGCCTACGGGATCATGAAATGAGCGCGACAGCGCTCGCGTCGTCCTTGGGCTTGAAGCGCGGATATCTGGCACCGTCGGGATCGCCGTCCTCGAGCTTGCGCATCGCCTCATAAAGCCGGGCGATTTCGCCGTCGCGACTTGCGCGCGCGAGGAGATCGGCTTCCGAGATCTGGCCGTAATAGTCGACGAGGCGGAAGAAGCCGTCGCTGGTCAGCAGTACCGAGGTCGGATCGTCGAGCTCCATATACTCCGCGAAAGCGAGGCAGGCGCGGTTCGCCTCGATCACGCCATAGCCGCCCGGCCGGTTGCGGCGGCGGCGGTTGTCGAACTGGACCTGCCGCATGGCGCGCGCAATGTCCTTGAGATCGATCATGCCGGTAGCGCGCAGCCGCATCGCCTCGGCGGTGACCCAATGATCGAAATCGTCATTGGCGAAATCGACGATGCGCCGGAAGCCGTTGCGGTCCTCCGCCAGGAGGCGGCAGTCGCCGAGGCGCACCGCCTGCCAGCGCCCGTCGATGCGGCAGACGGCGGCGATGCAGGCGGCCGGCGGATCATATTTGTCGGGCAAGGCATGCCCACCCAGATCGGCGATGAGACGGTCGATCAGATCGGACATCACACGCGGCAGATCCTTGGCGCCCGGCAGAAGGGCGCGCAAATGATGATCGATACGCGCGACGAACCATTGCGCGTCGCTGCCCATCAGCCCCAGGCCCTTGTCATTGATGCCGGTGACGCCGTCGAGGGCCCAGGCGGCCGCGATGTCTTGCGGGTCGCCGATGAAGCCGACCGCGTCTTCGTTCACCTTGCCGCTGCCGAGGCTCAATTGTCCGGCGAGTTTGAGTTTCATGAGCTCTTTCCGTCGATCCAGGTCCGGGTGACGGTGAGATCATCCGTCAGATGCACGAGATCGGCGCGGTAATCTGGAGCGATTCGACCAAGCTGGCGATCCTTTCCGAGGAAGGCGGCCGGATAGAGCGAGACCATGCGCAAGGCCTCGGCGAGATCGAGCTTCAGGACAGTGACGCAATAACGCAAGGCGTCGTCCATGGTGATGATCGAGCCTGCCAGTGTGCCGTCGGCAAGCTCGAGGCGACCATTGCGGGCGAGGACCGTGCGGCCCTGAAGATCGAAGTGGTCGGGTCCGCCGGCGGCGGGCGGCATCGCGTCGGTGACGAGGAAGATGTGGCCCTTGGGCTTGGCGGCGATCGCCACCTGCAAGGCCAGCGGGTCGACATGATGGCCATCGGCGATGATGCCGCAATAGCTCGCGCGATCGGCGAGCGCCGCGCCGACCATGCCGGGCTCGCGATGCTGCAGCTGGCTCATGGCGTTGTAGAGATGGGTGAAGCCGCGGGCGCCGGCGGCAAGGGCCGCCTGTGCCTGCTGCGCGGTGGCGTCCGAATGGCCGAGCGAGACGATGATGCCCACCTTGACCAGGGTTGCGATCGTCTCGGGTGCGACATGCGACGGCGACACGGTAAGGAGGACGATGCCGCAATCGAGCTTTGTCAGCCAGGCGACATCATCGGGCGTGATGGCGCGGATATGCTCGGGGGGATGGGCGCCGCGCCGGCGCGGATCGAGAAACGGGCCTTCGATATGGATGCCGAGAACGCCCGGCACCTTTTCGCGCCGCGCCTGCGCCACCGCCTCGGCCGCCCTGTGGATGATCGCTGTATCGTCGGTGATGACAGTGGGCAACAAGCCGGTGGTGCCGTAGACGCGATAGGCTTCCGCCATGCGGCGCACCGTGGCGACGGCCGGCGCCTCGTTGAGCAGCACGCCGCCGCCGCCATTCACCTGCGCGTCGATGAAGCCCGGCGCCAGGAGGCCGCCTTTGAGGTCGATCGTCGCGACGCCGGCCGGCAGGCTCGATGCGGCAAGGACGCTTTCGATCTTCTCGCCATCGATGACGACGGCCATGTCCTTGCGGGTCGTCTCGCCGTCAAAGAGGCGGCCGCCGGTCAGCGCGAAGCGGGTCATCTGGTTTCCGTCACTTTCTTGAGCAGCCGCGGCCGGTCGGGATCACGCCCGCGCAGACGGGCGATGCGCTCGGCGCTGCCATAGAAACTCTGGATCATCGAAATCGGATCGAGCAGCGGATCGCTAGTGCGGATAAAATCGGGCGTCATCACATGAGCGCCGGCCTCGGCCAGACGTTTGGCCGTGGCGCGCGTGGTGGCGAGCGCCTTGTCCTCGGGCGCCAGCACGACGACCGGGAAGCTCGGACCGACGAGCTCCATCGGCCCATGAATCACTTCGGCGGCGGAGTAGGCCTCGGCATGAAGACCGGATGTCTCCTTGAGCTTGAGCGCCGCCTCCTGCGCCATCGGCAAAGACGGGCCGCGACCCAGCACGTAAGCCGAGCTCGCCACCGTGAAAGCGTCTTCCATCTCGGTCCAGCGGATGGCGAGCGCCTTGTGCAGGTCCTCGGGCAGTTTCTCGACCGCCTTGGCGAAACGCGCATCGCCGCCGCAAGCGGCGACGAGGGCGGCCGCCATCGCGGCGGAAGCGATGAAGGTCTTGGTCGCGGCGACGCTCTTTTCGGGACCGGCGCAAAGCGGCAGGCAGAGATCGGCATCGCGCGCCAGAGGTGAGTCCTCGGTATTGGTCACCGCGAGTGTCGGAATGCCGGCCCGTTTTGCTTCCGCCTGAAAGGCGAGAATGTCGGGGCTCTTGCCCGATTGCGAGATGGTGAGCAGCAGCGTGTCGCGCAACGCCAGCTTGGCGCCGTAGACCGAAACGACGGAGGCGCCGACCGAGCAGCAGGGCAGCCCCAGCGTGATCTCGATCAGATATTTGAAATAGGAGGCGGCGCAGTCGGAGGAGCCGCGCGCGCAGGTGACGATGTGGCTCGGCTTCCGCGTCTGATAGAGCTTGCCCAATTCGGCGAGGCCGTCGCGATTGTGAGCGAGCATGCGGGCAACGGCTTCGGGGGCTTCGGCGACTTCGCGCGCCATGTCGGTCTGATGGTCTGTCATGATCCTTCCGCGAGATGAAGTTCGGCGACGAAGTCATAGGAATCGCCGCGATAATGTGAACGGGTGCATTCGACGACACGGCCGTCGGAGAGATAGGCCACACGTTCGGTGAAAAGGGCCGGGCTTCCCTCGGCGAGGCCGAGCCTGTCGCCATCCTCTTTGCCGAGGGCGGTCGCATGGAGGCGCTGCAAGGCGCGCACCGGGCGCAGGCCGCGGTTGGTCAGCGCCTCATAAAGCGAGGTCTCGACGCTGAGCGGATCAGGCAAGAAGCGATGCGGGATGGCGGCGCGCTCGATGGCGAGCGGCTTGTCGCCGGCGAGGCGCAGGCGATGCAGGCGGCTGACTTTCTCGCCGGGCGACAGCGCCAAAACGAGTGCCTCCTCTGGCGTCGGCAGGCCGACGGAACGTTCGATCCAGTCCGACGTGGTCGGAAGTCCGCGCAGGCGCATATCCTCGGTGAAGCTGGTCAGCCGCGACAGCGGCAATTCGATGCGCTCTTCCTTGGACGCCACATAGGTGCCGGAGCCGCGGCGCTGCACCAGCACGCCGTCGGCGACGAGATCGGCGAAGGCCTTGCGCACCGTGACGCGCGAGATGCCGAGCATGCGGGCGAGATCGCGCTCGCCCGGAATGGCGTCATGGCCGGCGAGCTCGCCTTGCGCGATGGCGTCGGTGACGAGCCGCTTGAGCTTCAGATAAAGCGGTGCCGGCCCGCCATCGGCGATTCGGGCGCGGGCGAAGATTTCAGGTGCGGCGCTCATGCGCTCCAGCCGGCGAGGCCGGCGGTTCGGCGCGCCATCATGATGGCGCCGTCGAGCGCGTCACGCTTCGGCGCGATCAGATGGGCTTTGAGATTCTCCGGCATGAACGGCGTCAAGGGTTTGGCGAGGCCGCCGACAAGCGCCACGCTCGGGGCGCCACGAGCGAGAAGCTCCTTGGCGAGGCGGGCCACGGCGCGCGCGGCGTCGGCGACGAGCTCGATGCCATAGCTGTCGCCTTGGGCCGCGGCGGCGAAGACGCGCGGCGCGTAGCGGGCATAATCGCGCGGCAGCGCATGGCGGGCCCAGTCGGCGAAGCCGTCGCGGTCGCGGTGGAATTCGCCGAGGATCTCTTCGAGGAGAGGCGAGGAAGGAATGAGATTGTCGAGCGCGAGCGCGGCGCGCCGCAGGGCGCCGCGGCCCATGATGGCGCCCGAGCCCTGATCGCCGAGCGGGAAGCCGAAGCCGCCGATCCAATGCCGCTCGCCTTGGACCACTGCGAGGCCGGCCGAGCCGGTGCCGGCGATGACGATGCCGCCATCCGCGCCGTCATGGGCGCCGAGGAAAGCGGCGTAACCGTCGACATCGACGCTGGCGCTGCTGAAGTCCTGTAATGCCTGGCGGACGGCGCTGGTGGTTTCCTCGGTGACGGCGCCGGCGAGGCCGAGGCCGACATGGATGGACTGCCGGTCGGTTTCGGCGAGCCCGGCCTGGCGCAAAGTCTCGGCCAGGGTGGCGCGGATGGTGTCGATCGCCGTATCGAGGTCCTGGTAGAGATTGGCGAGGCCGCCGACGGCCTCTGCGACAATGGTGCCGGACCGGTCGCGCAAACGGACCCGGCATTTGGTGCCGCCGCCATCGACGCCCATGAATAGAACTCTATCGATCATGCGGTCACGTATAATACCAAAATAATACCTGTGTATAGTGGTATTGTAGTGGTATTGTATCGGGTTGAAAGCCGGGGTGGGACAGGTTAAGCGCAAGCGCATCACGATCACATCCGGAGAGGCTCTGGTGGCTGGACAGCAGAAGGACCGCGTCATCCTGGTCACCGGCGCGTCGCGCGGCATCGGGCGCGCCGCCTTGCGGGCGTTGGCTGAAGAGGGCGCCCATGTGGTGGCGACGGCGCGCAGCCTGGAGGCGCTCGCCGGCATCGAGGCCGAGGCCAAAGCCTTGGGCGGTGCGGCGACGCCGGTCGCCTGCGAGATGAGCGAGGCCGCCGACATCGACCGGCTGGCGACGGTGATCGCGGCGCGCTTCGGCCGGCTCGACGGTCTGTTCGGCAATGCCGGCATTCTCGGCAAGAAACAGGCGGTCGGCGAGCTGCCGCCGCAGGAATTCGAATCGGCGCTCGCCATCAATCTCACCGCCAATTTCCGCCTGCTGCACCGGCTCGATCCGCTGCTGCGGAAAAGCCCGGCGGGGCGGGCGCTGTTCGTGACCTCGGGAGTCGCCTGGAAACGCCATGCCGGCTGGGCACCTTATTCGGTCAGCAAGGCCGGCCTCGAAGCACTGGTCGGCGTCTATGCGCATGAGATCGAAGGCACGCCGGTGCGCGCCAATCTGATCAGCCCGGGACCGATCCGCACCGAATTGCGGGTCGAGGCGTGGCCCGAGGAAGATCCCGAAAGCGTGCCACTGCCGGAAGCGCTGGGGCCCGCCATCATCACCATGCTGAGCGCCGCCTTCGAGCAGAATGGCGTGATCTTCGATTTCAAGTCGGGGCGATATACGCGCTGCCAAGCACCGGCCTAGACGTGCCTGCTGCTGCCATCTTGATGGCAGTAGGTATTTCTCCGCATTCACTGGTAAAGGAGGCGCCTCATGGCAAAACCTCAGCTCTCCATACGCAGCGCCAAGGCCTGGAGCCTGGCGCATCTTCTGGCCCGCCGTGAAAACTGCTCGATTGCCAGTATCGTCGAGCGCGCGCTGGAGGCATATGAGATTCGCGAAACGAGCCGCGAGCCGGCAGCAAGCTTTTATGCCCGAATGGCGGCTCCAAGCGATGCCGAGGACATCGATCTTGAGGCGATCATCAAGGAAGGCCGAAAGAAGCATCCGGGCATCGACCTGTAATCCCTGGGAATTTTAGAACCCCAATTATTCCAGTTTGTTAGCCGAATTCTCCCTGCGCGATTGCGCGTCGCAGCGACGAATCTCGTTGACTCATGTCCGGATTTGCAAAATATTGCAGGCAACGAAAAAAAATTCAAAATGGATGGGAGCCTTGGATCAGCCGCGATCACATCTGCAGATCGACGAGGAAGCGACGCTGGCGGCGCGTGCCGCGTGGCTCTATTTCGCCGGCGGACAGACCCAGGGCGAGATCGCCGAGAAGCTCAATATCCCCAACACCAAGGCGCACCGCCTCATCGCGCGGGCGAGCCGAGACGGGCTGATCCGGGTCTTCGTCGAAGGCCCGATCGCCGGCTGCGTGGCGCTGGAGGAGGGGCTCAAGGCCAAATTCGGCATCAGCCATTGCGAGGTGGTGCCCAATATCGATGACGGCGCCTTGCCGCTGCGCACGCTCGGCATGGCGGGCGCGCGTTACCTGCGCAATGTGCTCGACCGCGCGTCGCATGAGATCATCGGCGTCGGCCATGGCCGCACGCTCGCCGCCGCGATCGACTTCCTGCCGTCCTCGCCCGCCCCGCACGTGAAATTCGTGTCGCTGCTCGGCGGCCTCACGCGCCGCTTCGCCGCCAATCCCTATGACGTGATCCATAGGCTGTCCGAGCGCACGGGTTCGGAAGCCTATCTGCTGCCAGTCCCGTTTTTCGCCAACAGCGTCGAGGACAAGGCGGTGCTGCTGGCGCAATTCGGCATCGCCGATGTCGTGGCCCTGGCGCGCCAGGCGAGCCTGCATCTGGTCGGCATCGGCGAGGTCGACAATGCCGGCTTCATCACGTCGGCCGGGATGATCGCGCCGGCCGAGATTGATGTGGTGGCGCGCGACGGCGCCTGCGGCGAAGTGCTGGGCTCGTTCTTCGCCGAGGATGGACGGCGTGTGCCGACCGATCTCTCCGATCGCGCACTCGCGCCCGATATCGAAGTGCTGCGCGGGCGCGAGATGGTCGCCATCGCCGGCGGCCGCAACAAGATCAAAGCCATTCGCTCGGTGCTGAAGAGCGGTCTCCTGACCGGCCTCATCACCGACGAGACGACCGCCCGGCAATTGACGGGCGAAGAGCCGGGCGCAGAAGCCGGCAACAAGAACGGCAATAAAGCCGCATCCGCCTGACGACGATCAACCAACGGAGGAAAATGGGAATGTACGAGAAAGAAAAAGGGCTGTTCGACGCCTTCGTGGCGGGGAAGCTCTCCCGGCGCGAATTGCTCGCCGCTTCGGCCAAGCTCGGTATTTCGGCGGCCGCCGGCGGCATGCTGCTCACCCAGGCGCAGACCCGCGCCATGGCGGCGGAGTTCGATTGGATGGCCCATAAGGGCACCAAGCTCAAGCTCCTGCTCAACAAGCATCCTTATGCGGATGCGATGATCGCCAATCTGCAGACCTTCAAGGACATGACCGGCATGGACGTCACCTATGACGTCTTTCCGGAAGACGTCTATTTCGACAAGGTGACGGCGGCGCTCTCCTCGGGCTCGAGCGAATACGACGCCTTCATGACCGGCGCCTATATGACCTGGACCTATGGTCCGGCCGGCTGGATCGCCGATCTCAACGAATACATCAAGGATCCGGCCAAGACGAACCCGACCTATAATTGGGACGACGTGCTGCCGGGCCTGCGCGCCTCGACCGCGTGGAACGGCGTGCCGGGCGGCGAGCTCGGTTCCGCCGATGCCAAGCAGTGGTGCATCCCGTGGGGCTATGAGCTCAACAATCTCTCCTACAATGTGAAGATGTTCGAGAAGGCGGGCGTGCAGCCGCCGAAGAACCTCGATGAGCTCGTCGCGACAGCGGCCAAGCTCACCAAGGATCTGGGCGGGCCCTATGGCATCGGCGTGCGCGGCTCGCGCTCGTGGGCGACGATCCATCCGGGCTTCCTGTCCGGCTATTCGAATTTCGGCCAGAAGGACTTCACCGTCGCCGACGGCAAGCTGACCGCGGCGATGAACACGGCCGAATCGAAAGCCTTCCACAAGCAATGGGTGCAGATGATCCAGGAATCGGGACCGAAGAACTGGTCGACCTATACCTGGTATCAGGTCGGCACCGATCTCGGCGCCGGCGCCTCCGCCATGATCTTCGACGCCGACATTCTCGGCTACTTCATGAATGGCGGTGAGAACAAGGAGAAGGGCAGCATCGGCTATGCGCCTTTCGCCGCCAATCCGAAGGCCACGGCGCCCACGCCCAATGTGTGGATCTGGTCGCTGGCGCTGTCGAACTTCTCCGCCCAGAAGGACGCTGCCTGGTACTTCATGCAGTGGGCTTCGTCGGTCGAGCATGATCTGTTCGGCGCGCGTAAGATGGACTTCGTCAATCCGGTCCGCGCCTCGGTGTGGAAGGACGAGGAGTTCCGCGGCCGCATCGACAAGTCCTATCCGGGCTATCTGAACCAGCACGACACGTCGGCGCCAGGCGCCAAGATCTACTTCACGGCGCAGCCGCTGTTCTTCGACCTTACCACCCAGTGGGCCGAGACCTTGCAGAAGATGGTGGCCAAGGAGCTTCCGGTCGATGAAGGCCTCGATAAGCTCGCCGCCAATGTCGACAAGCAGCTGAAGGATGCCGGGCTCGGCTAGAGCGCTTCCCGCCAAAGTTGCTCGACTTTGGCGATAAGGAAGCGCTCCAGCTTATGTGCTTTCGAGCCCTTTTACCCGTTTCGATCGAATCGGAACGATTCGATCGAAACGGGAAGGGCTCTAGGCATCAAAGCGCAGTCCGGCTGACCCTCCCCGGCCGGGCTGCGCACCCCCTAAATATAACCTATACTCGGATGGAGAACGGGCCAGGATCATGACCGCGGCAGCCGATCACGTGACACGACCGAAGACGAGCAGCCGGTTTATGCGCCGGGCGCTGCCCTATCTCCTCAGCCTGCCGGCGCTCCTCGTCTGCATCGGCATCCTCATCCCGTTCTTCACCGCGGTCTATTATTCGCTCCTGCGCTTCCGGCTGAACCTGCCGGCGATGAAGGGCTTCATCTGGTTCGACAACTACATCAACTTCCTGAGCGATGCGGCCTTCTGGAACACGGTGAAGATCTCACTCGTCTATGCCGGCCTCACGGTGGGCGTCGAATTGCTGCTCGGCCTCGGCATAGCGCTTCTCCTGCAGAAACCGACGCGCTTCAACAATATCGCCTCGATCCTGCTGCTGCTGCCCTTGATGACGGCGCCGGCGCTGGCGGCGCTCATGTGGAAGCTGATGACCAATCCGAATTTCGGAATCTTGAGCTATTTCGTCAGCCTGCTCGGCTTCCATGACTTCAAATGGGCATCCGACCCGTCGACGGCGCTGCTCACCGTCACGCTGGTCGATGTCTGGGTCTATACGCCCTTCATCATGATCCTGCTGCTGGCGGGGCTCAGATCGCTGCCGAAGGCGCCGTTCGAGGCGGCAGCCCTCGACGGCGTGCCGCGCAGCTTCGTGTTCTTCCGCATCACGCTGCCGATGCTGCTGCCCTATATCATCACGGCGTCGTTGTTCCGCCTGCTCGACTCGATCCAGCAATTCGACATCGTCTATTCGATGACGCAGGGCGGGCCCGGTGACCGGCTGATGGTGTTCCAGGTCCAGTCCTATCTCGAATTCTTCCAATATACGAATGTCGGGCGCTCGGCGGCGCTGCTGATCGTCCTGTGGGCGATCACCTATCTGCTCTCCAACATCTTCATCAAGCAATGGCTCAAATTGCGCGAACGCGCGCATGGGGGAGCGTGACGCCATGGACCACACCTCCACGCTCGAACGGTTCATCCGCGGCGGCCTCATCAGCCTCGTCCTCGTGTTCTTCCTGTTCCCGATCTTCTGGATCGTGCTGATGTCGTTCCAGACCAATGAGACGATCCTGCGCATTCCGCCCAGCATCGTCTTCGAGCCGACGCTGTCCAACTATTCGGCGCTGATCACCGGCCGTCTCGAAAGCACGGCCGGCAATCTCGACATCGCCTTCATGAAGAACTTGTGGAACAGCTTCTTCCTGTCGGCCTCATCGGTCCTGATCGCGCTCGCCCTCGGCATTCCGGCGGCTTACGCCTTCGCCCGTTTCCGGTTCCGGCTCGGCGAGGACATCGCCTTCACGCTGCTCTCCTTCCGCTTCGCGCCGCCGCTCCTGGTGCTGCTGCCGCTCAGCCTCTATTTCAAGCAGCTCGGCCTCACCAATACCTATATCGGTCTCATCTGGGTCTACCAGCTGATCTGCCTGCCGCTCATCCTGTGGATCGTGCGCGGCTATTTCGAGGATATCAGCCCGGATATCGAACATGCCTATCGTATCTCCGGCAACAGCTGGCTCAAGACCTTCTGGAAGATCGCCGTGCCGCTCGCCAAACCAGGCATCGCCGCGGCGGGGCTGCTCGCCTTCATCTTCGCCTGGAACAATTTCGTCTTCGCGCTCATTCTCGCCTCGGCCGACAAGCAGCCGGTGACGGTCGGTGCGCTCGCTTTCGTGACCGCGTCCGGTATTCAATATGGGCAGATCGCGGCGGCCATCGTGCTGTCGATCGCGCCGACCCTGGCGCTGGCGCTTTATGCGCAGCGTTATCTGGTCGAGGGCCTGTCGCTCGGCGCGGTGAAGGGTTGATCATGCCGCATCTCGAACTCGCCTCGATCTCGAAAGCCTTCAAGTCCAACAAGGTGCTGGACGATATCTCGCTCGCCGCGGATGCGGGCGAGATCGTCGTCATTTTCGGGCCGTCCGGCACCGGCAAGACGGTGCTGCTCCGCCTCATCGCCGGCGTCGAGGAGCCGACGACAGGCACGATCAGCATCGACGACCAGGACATGGCCGATGTGGCGCCCGAACATCGCGATGTCGGCATGGCCTTCCAGAATTTCGCGCTGTTCCCGCATCTCGACGCCTTCGAGAACATCGCCACACCCTTGCGGGCGCGCCGGCAAAGCGCGGCGCAGATCAAGGAAGGGGTGGCTCGGGTCGCCAAGCTGCTCAAGATCGACCACGTGCTGGGTCATGCACCGCGGCAATTGTCGAACGGCCAGAAGCAGCGGACCGCTTTGGCGCGGGCGCTCGCCTCATCGCCGAAACTGCTGCTGCTCGATGATCCCTTACGCAATGTCGACGCCAAACTGCGCTTCGAGATGCGGCTCGAATTGCCCAGGCTCCTGCGCGAGGCCAAGTCGACCGTGCTTTACGTGACGCAGGACTACAAGGAGGCGATGGCGCTCGCCGATCGTATCGCGGTTCTGGCCCATGGCAAATTCGTCCAGGTCGCCAACCCTGAGGAAATCTACCGCCATCCGGCGACGGTGAATGTGGCGCGGCTGTTCGGCGATCCGACGATCAATCTCCTCGAGACCGTGGTGGGCGAGGGGGCGACCGTCGATCTCGCCGGTGAGACGGCGGAGATCGACAAGGCCTATGCAGGGCTCAAGGGCAAATCCGTCACCTTCGGGGTCAGGCCGGAGGCGGTCGAACTCGTGAAGGACGCCGGGCTCAAGGCGCGGGTCATGGCGGTGACGCCACTCAATGAGCGCACCGTCCTTTTGCTCCAGACCGGAGGCGGGGCCGAGCTTCTGGCGTCGCTGCCGTCATCGTCACTGGCCATTCCCAAGGCGGAGAGCGAGATTACCATCAGCTTCAACCCGATCGGCACGCATCTCTTCGATCGCGAGACGGGTGTAGCACTAGCCAAGGGTCGTGCCTGATGTCGTCCGAACTCGTCCTCCAGAATGTCGATAAGATCTATGGCGCCGGCACTGTGCATGCGGTCAAGGATCTGAGCTTCGCGGTGAAGCCCGGCGAGATCACCGCACTCTTGGGCTCATCGGGTTGTGGCAAGACCTCGACCTTGCGCATGATCGCGGGCTTCGAGACGGTGAGCAACGGCTCGATCGCGCTCGACGGCCGCGCCATCCATCAGCTGGCGCCGGCGCAGCGCGGCGTCGCCATGGCGTTTGAAACCTATTCGCTTTATCCGCCGCTCACCCTTGCCGAGAATATCTCTTTTGCGCTCAAGGCGCAGAAACTTCAGAGCGCCGATGTCGACAAGCGGGTCAAGGCAATGGCGGAGATGCTCGAGATCGGCGATGTGCTGCACAAATATCCAAGCTCGGTCTCGGGCGGCCAGCAGCAGCGCGCCAGCCTCGGCCGGGCGCTGGTGCGCAAGGCCGGCCTCTATCTGCTCGACGAGCCGATGGGCCAGCTCGAGCCGCAATTGCGCGCCGTCCTGCGCGGACGCATCAAGCACTATCTGCGCGAGCATCAGTGCACGACCATTCTCGTCACCCATGACCAGACAGAGGCCAATGCCTTGGCCGACCGGATCGCGGTCATGGAGGGCGGCGTGCTGCAGCAATATGCGACGCCGGCTGAGCTGAAAGCCCGCCCCGCCAATCTCTTCGTCGGCACCTTCATCGGCGAGCCGCCGATGAATGTCTTGTCCGTGCGGGTCAAGGACAATGGGCAGACGATCGACTTCGTGCTCGAAGGCGGCGACGGCCAGGTGCTCTCCTATGCGGCGGGTGACTTTCCGGAGGCCGTGCGCCGGCGCCTGAAGAACGACCAGGGGCTGGTGCTGGGCGTTCGGCCGCATGCGGTGCATATCGGCAAGAAGGGGTTGATGGCGCGTGTCGTCACCTGCCAATGGCTCGGCGATCAGACGCACATTGCCGCCGAGATCGCCGGCCGCACCGTCGTCTCCGTCTCGCATGAGCAGATCAAGGCGGCGCCCGGCAGCAGCCTGTTCTTGCGCATCGCGCCGCAGGACCTCCATATCTTTGCCGCCGACAGTGGTGCGGCCATCGCGCATGGGGCGGAGCTCGCATGAGCGATGAAATCATCATCGGCATCGATGCCGGCACCTCGGTGATCAAATCCGTCGCTTTCTCGCTCGCCGGCGAGCAGCTCGCCGTCGCGGCCATCGCCAATCACTACAAGACGTTGAAGAATGGCGGCGTCGAGCAGGATATGGCGCGCACCTGGAAGGATGCGGCGCAGACCTTGCGGGACCTCGCCGACAAGATCGAAAATCTCAACAACCGCGTCGTCGCCATCGCGGTCACCGGACAAGGCGACGGCATGTGGCTGATCGACAAGGACGGTGAGCCGGCAGCGCCCGCCTGGCTATGGCTCGATTCGCGCGCCGCCTCGATCGCCGAGGATTTTACCCGCTCCACCGCCTATCCCGCCCATTACGAACGCACCGGCACCGGGGTGAATGCCTGCCAGCAGAATGTCCAGCTCGCCTGGCTGAAGCTTCATGCGCCCGAGGTCCTGGCCGCGGCGCAGTCGGCGCATCACTGCAAGGACTGGCTCTATTTCAAGCTGACGGGTGAGCGGGTCTGCGATCCTTCCGAAGCCAATTTCACCTTCGGCAATTTCCGCACCCGCCAATATGCGCCTGGGATATTGGACGCGCTCGATGTCGGCGAGGCCAGGAGGCTGCTGCCGCCGATCATCGAAGGCACGGAAGTGGCGCATGGACTGAGCCTGGACGCGGCTTCGGCCACCGGCCTCGCCGCCGGAACGCCGGTCGTGCTCGGCTATGTCGATGTCGCCTGCACGGCGCTGGGCGGCGGATTATTCGACCGCGAAGGCCGGGTCGGCTGCTCGATCGCGGGGTCGACCGGCATGCATATGCGGCTGGCAACTTCGATCGACAGAGTGCGCCTCAATGACGAGCGTACCGGCTATACGATGGCCTTTCCGGTGCCCGGCATGCTGGCGCAGATGCAGTCCAACATGGCTTCCACTCTCAATATCGACTGGCTGCTCGATATGGGCCGCGAGGTGCTGGCGAGCCAGGGCGTCGAACGCAGCCGCCGCGACCTGATCGACGGACTCGATGAGCGGATATTGGAGCGGCCGGGCGGCCAGCTGCTTTATCATCCCTATATTTCCCAAGCGGGCGAACGCGGGCCGTTCCTCGATCCCACCGCCAGGGCGCAATTCACCGGGCTCGAAGCCGGCATGGGGTATGCGGATCTGATGCGCGCGGTGTTCGAGGGCCTGAGCTTCGCGGCGCGCGACTGTTATGCCGCGATGGGGCCGTTGCCCCAGGATATCCGTCTCACCGGCGGCGGCGCCCGGTCGAAGGCGCTGCGGCTCCTCTTCGCCAGCGCGCTCAATGCGCCGGTCAGGAGTGTGCTGCGCGAGGAGGCGGGGGCCGCGGGTGCGGCGATGATCGCCGCCGTGCAGCAGAAGATCTATCCCGACATGGCGGCTTGCGCGGCGCAATGGGTCGATCCGGTGCTGGGGTCCGAGACGCGGCCCGATGCGGCATTGGTGAAAATGTTCGATACGATGTTCCCGATCTACAAGGAAACCCGCGACCGGATGCGGCCCATCTGGCGCGCGTTGCAGACTGCGAGGCAATCACGTGATGCGTAAGCTTGTCATTATTGGCGATCATTTCATGCGGTCCGACATGTTCGAGACGGCCTTGCGGGAGAAATGCCCGCAAGCCCTGCTCGACATCGTACGCCATGATCTCGACTGGCCGGACAAGCCGATGGAGCATGGCTATGCGCAGGCCGGCATGGACGGGCTCAAGGAATATATGGGCGGCGCCGATGACACGGTCGCGCTGATCGACGGCGCCGAGATCCTGGTCACGCATCTGGCTCCCTTGTCGGCGGAAATCATGGACCGCTGCCCCTCGCTCAAATTCGTCGCGGTGTCGCGCGGCGGACCCGTCAATATCGACATGAAGGCGGCGCGCGAACGCGGCATCACCGTCGTCAACACACCGGGCCGAAATGCTTCCGCCGTCGCCGAATTCACCATCGGCGCCATTCTCGCCGAAACGCGACTCATTACCAGGGGACACGACGCTCTGCGCCAGGGCAAATGGCGCGGCGATCTCTACCGCGCCGACCGCACCGGCGAGGAGCTTTCGGAGATGACCGTCGGCGTCATCGGCTATGGCGAGATCGGCATGCGCGTTGTGCGGCTGCTGAAAGTGTTCGGCTGCCGCATCCTGGTCGCCGACCCTTATGTGCAATTGTCGGCCGGCGACCTGGCCGACGGCATCGAACAGGTCTCGCTCGAGACGCTGCTCAAGCAATCCGATGTCGTGACCTTGCATCCGCGCGTGACCAAGGAGACGGAGAAGCTCATCAATGCCGAGACGCTGGCGCAGATGAAGTCGACCGCCATCCTGATCAACACGGCGCGCGGGCCGCTGGTCGACTATGACGCGCTCTATCAGGCGCTCGCCGGCGGCAAACTACGTGGCGCGATGCTCGAAACCTTCGCCATCGAGCCGGTGCCCGCGGACTGGCCGCTGCTCAAGCTCGAGAATGTGACGCTGACGCCCCATATCGCCGGCGCGTCGGTCAAGACGGTCACCTATGCCGCCGGCCTCGCGGCGGAAGAGGTGCGGCGGTATCTGGCGGGCGAACCGCCGGTCAACCGGTGCTGAGGCTTGCGTGATGGCGAAGCGCGATCCCTATGATCTGGTGGTCATCGGCGGCGGCATCAACGGCACGGGAATCGCGCGCGACGCGGCGGGGCGCGGCCTCAAGGTGCTCTTGTGCGAGAAGGGAGATCTGGCGCAAGGGACCAGCTCGCGCTCGGGCAAATACATTCATGGCGGCCTGCGCTATCTCGAATATTACGAATTCCGGCTGGTGCGCGAGGCGCTCACCGAGCGCGAAGTGCTGCTCAAGGCGGCGCCGCATATCATCTGGCCGATGCGGCTCGTTCTCCCGCATTCACCCGAGCAGCGGCCGGCCTGGCTGATCCGGCTCGGCCTCTTTCTCTATGATCATCTGGGTAAGCGCGAGACCTTGCCCGGCTGCCGGCGCATCGATCTCCGCCGCGATCCGGAAGGTGCCGTCATCCGCGATCAGTTCAAGACCGGCTTCGAATATTCCGATTGCTGGGTGGACGATGCGCGCCTCGTCGTCCTCAACGCCATCGACGCCCGCGACCGGGGCGCCACGATCCTCACCCGCATGGAAGCCATGTCGGCACGACGGGAAGAGGGCCTGTGGCACGTCGATCTCAAGGGCGCGGAAGGAGGGCGGCGGGTGACGGCGCGGGCGCTCGTCAACGCCGCCGGACCTTGGGTGCAGGATGTGCTGGGCCAGGTGAGCGGCGTCAATTCCGCGCGCCGCGTGCGGCTCGTCAAGGGCAGCCATATCGTGGTGCCGAAATTCTGGGATGGGCCCAATGCCTATCTGTTCCAGAACGACGACAAGCGGGTGATCTTCGTCAATCCCTATCAGGACAATCTCTGCCTCATCGGCACCACCGATATTCCTTATGACGGGCGCGCCGAAGATGTCGCGATCGACGACCGCGAGATCGACTATCTCCTGACGATCGTCAATCGCTACAGCAAAAAGGAGCTGAAACGGTCCGACATCGTCCAGGCCTTTTCGGGCGTGCGGCCCCTCTATGACGACAATGCCGCCAATCCATCTGCCGTGACGCGCGATTATGTCTTCGACATCGATGGCGGTGAAGGCATGCCGCCTTTGCTGTCGATCTTCGGCGGCAAGATCACCACCTATCGCAAGCTCGCCGAACACGCGCTCGAGAAGCTCAAGCCCTATTTCCCGGCGATGAGCGGCGACTGGACCGCGACGGCGCATCTGCCGGGCGGTGATCTGGGCGCGCCAGGTTTCGCGGCGTTTCTCAGCGACCTGGCCAAGCGGTATCCATGGCTTCCGGCGCCGCTGGCGCGGCATTACGCCCGGCTCTATGGCAGCATGGCGCATGGGCTGCTGGCCGGCGCGCATTCGGTGGGCGATCTCGGCCGGCATTTCGGCGGTCTCCTCTATGAGCGCGAAATCGGCTATCTGCGCGAGGCGGAGTGGGCGCAGACGGCCGAGGACATATTGGAGCGCCGCACCAAGCACGGCCTGCATCTCAGTTCGGCTGAGACCGAGGCGGTCGGGACGTATTTGAAGGGCTGGACGAATGGATGAGATGACGAGGCTCAAGGCGCTTTCCGCCAAGGTCGGCGCCGACCCGCTGCTGGTGCAGGCGGCCGGCGGCAATACCTCGTTGAAGCAGGATGGCGTGATGTGGATCAAGGCCTCCGGGACCTGGCTCATGCATGCGCAGGAGCGCGACATCTTCGTGCCGGTGGCGATGATGCCGCTGCTCGCAGCCCTCGAGCGGGACGATCCGGCCTGCGAGAGCTGCACTGATTTTGTCCGCGCCGATCTCAATTCCCCGGGTTTGCGCCCCTCGATCGAGACGACCGTGCATGCGAGCCTGGCGCAGCGGGTGGTCGTCCATGTCCATTGCGTCGAGACGATATCCTGGGCGGTCAGGGCCGATGCCGAGGCCATGCTCGCCCCCCGTCTCACCCGCTTCAGCTGGGCCTTCATACCCTATCGCCGCCCCGGCCTGCCGCTCGCCAGGGAAATCCGCCTCAGGCTCAAGCCCGACACGGATGTGCTGGTTCTCGGCAATCACGGTCTCGTGGTGGCCGGCGACAGCGTCGGCGAAGCGGAAAAGCTGCTGCGCGAGGTGGTGAGAGCGCTGGTGCGTCCGGCGAGGTCATCGGCGCCGGCCGACCTGGCGGCGCTTGACAGGCTTGCCGAAGGCAGCCCGTATGAGCCGGCACGCGATCCCGCCATCCATGCGCTGGCGCTCGACGAGGTGAGCCTCGCCCAGGCCCGCAAGGGCACGCTCTATCCCGATCATATCGTCTTCCTGGGCGCCGGCATCGCGGTCGCGCATCCCGGCGAAAGCCCCAGGGCGGCAGCGGAGCGCATCGGGCTTTCCGGCCGGCCGGAACCCAAGCTCGTCGTCCTGCCGGGCAAGGGCGTGCTTCTCCCCCGTGACACGACGCCCTCGGTGCTCGCCATGGCACGCTGCCTCGCCGATCTTGGGTTGAGACTCGGAGCCGATGATCCCGTTCGCGCTCTGTCGCTCGAAGACGAGGCCGCTCTGGTCAACTGGGATGCGGAAAAATACCGGCAGTCGCTGCCGGCCGCCTGAAGCCTGGCCTCTCCAACAAGAGCCATTTTACTGTTTGCGCCTGATCTTTCCGGAAAACCGCCTCGCATTCTTCCGGATCATGCGCGGTGGACTGAATTCCTTTTGCGAAAGTGGCTCTGTCTGGGGCAAGGTGAACCCGCGATGGTCGCGCCTCCCGGACCGCCATCGTTTTGAGAGGATCGCCATGCCTGACGCCGTCATTCGCCCCGCCGAGCCAAAGGACGAAGCCCGCTGGCGCGAGCTGTGGGCCGGTTATGTCAAATTCTATCGCGGCGCGGTGCCGGAGGAGGCGACGGCCAATACCTGGCGGCTGATCCTCGATCCGGCCAGCAACATCGAAGCCTTGGTGGCCGAAAGCGACGGTCGGGTGATCGGCATCTGCAACTATCTCTTCCATGACAGCACCTGGAGCACCCAGCCCATCTGCTATCTGCAGGACCTGTATGTCGATCCGGAAGCACGTGGCGGCGGGGCCGCCAAGAAACTCATCCTCGCCTGCGAGGAGAAGGCCAAGGCGAAAGGCGCATTCCGACTCTATTGGCAGACCCAGGAATATAACGGAGCGGCGCGCTCGCTCTACGATACGATCGTGCCGCGCTCGTCCTTCATCGTCTATCGCAAGAGCCTGTAGCCCGGACGCTACTGACATATGAGTAAGCGCGAGGCCCTCTATCCTGTCCTGCTGGCGCTGCTCTGGGGCTTCAACTGGCCGGCGGTCAAGATCGTGCTGGGCGAGGTCCCGGTCTTCGTCCTGCGCAGCATCGGGCTGACCAGTGCCGGCCTGCTGCTTCTGGGCGTGGCGCTGCTCATGGGCAGGCGCCTTCTTGTCCCTTCCGCCTCCTGGCCGGCGCTTGCCTTGGCCGGCAGCCTGAACATCGCCGCGTTCAACATATTGAGCGCCTTCGCGCAGCTCAACACCACGACGTCGCGGGCCGCCATCCTGACCTACACGATGCCGATCTGGTCGACCTTGCTGGCCGTCCTGGTCCTGCGCGAGCCGGTTAGTCGCGACAAGCTCGTGGCGTTAGCCGCGGGCGCCGTCGGCGTGGCGCTGCTCGCCCTGCCGGTGCTCGAATCAGGCCGATTCCTTGGGGTAATTCTGCCATTGCTGTCCGCTTTGGCCTGGGCGCTCGGCATCGTCGTGCAGAAGAAATGGCCCATCGAGGGCGATCCTCTCGCCACCACCGCCTATCAACTGCTGATCGGCGCGGCGATTGCCATCCTTTGCCTTTTCGCCACCGGCCAGTCGCTGCCGGGCACGCTCTCAGCTTCGGTACTCGGCGCCTTTGCCTTCCATATCATCGGCGCTACGTCGACGGCTTATCTCTTGTGGTTCACCATTCTCGACCGGAATTCGGTGTCGACCTCGGCATTGCTGAGCTTCGCCGTTCCGGTGGTGGGAGTCCTTTCCGCCATGCTGCTGGTCGGCGATCGCCCGAGCCTTGCGGATATTGCGGGATTTGCAGCAATCCTCTTCGCGGCGGGCCTAGCCATGCGATCGAGCCTGCGCCAGAGGAACGCTCCAGACGCGTAAGTTTCCTTACGCGTCAATGTAAGAGTCCGGTCACCTTGTTGGCGGGTAATCGCGCCAAAGTTGAATGGATTTATTCCGTCATTGATAACCGGGTGTGCCTCTATTTGACCGTAAGCCGGTTTTCGCAGCGATCTGATAGCGCTTCCAGCAATTTTGTGCTTGCTAAAATTGTTGCAATTGTGCTCTGTTGGATAACGGCGACAGGGAGATCGCCCCGGATCCGGGGAGAATCATTACGATGAAAAAGAAGAAAGCGGATGTGTCCAAAAGTCTGGACACACCTGAACGGCAGAAAGACTTTATCGGGAAGGCAATTGCGACGGGTGACGCAGACGCCATCCGCGACGCGCTGGGACTGGTCGCTCGCAAGCGCGGGATGACCGACATCGCCAGTGCTACCAACCTGAACCGCGAGAGCCTCTACCGGTCTCTCGGGAATGCCGGAAATCCGGAATTCGCGACGGTTATGAAGGTCTTGAAGGCGCTCGGCTTGCGGCTGTCGATCGCGTTGGACAAGGCGACGTCCAGCCGGGCCGGGCGCGGCAGGTCCAGCGCCTAACGCTTTGCTGCGACGCAAAAGCCTGAAGAGACCATCAGGGCGGCAGCTGACGGCGGTTTGACGGCCTCAGGCTTGGCGGCCGCCGATCTCATCGATATGGCGCAGCATGTCGGCGGGCTCGGCGAAGACGCGATAGGCGCCCGATCGGACCAGCTCCTCCTCGCCGTAACCACCGGAAAGAAGGCCTATGCCCAGGGCCCGGGCGCGGCGTGCCGCCAGCATGTCCCAGATGGCGTCGCCCACAACCGACGCGGCGGTGATGTCGACGCCGAGGCGGTCGGCGGCCTCGATGAACAGATCAGGATCGGGCTTGGCGAACCGCACCTGGTCGCGGGTCACCACCGGTATCTTCTTGAGATCGACCCCCAAGGTCTTGAGCACCGGCCCGGCGGTCTCCATCCGGCCGCTGGTGGCGATGGCCCAGGGAATCTTCGATTTGGTCAGATAGGCCAGCAGCTCCTTGGCGCCCGGCAGCGGCCTGACCTTGGCCGAGCGCTTGGCGTAGGATTCGGCATGGACGCGGCGCAGGTGATCGATGCGCTCCTTGCTGATTTCCTGGCCGACCTCCCGGAGCAGCATATTGGCGAAAAGCCCGCCCGACATGCCGATGCGGCGGTGGATGCGCCAGACCGGCAGCTCGATATTTTCGGACAGCAGGGCGTCGTGCCAGGCCAGCACGTGATCATAGACGCTGTCGACGAGGGTGCCGTCGAGATCGAACAGGAAGGCGGGTTTCGCTACGGGCATGATCTCTCTAGGATTCTAATGCGACATGAGGACGGGCCGGGTCATGTCGTCGAGCACATGACGGGTGGCGCCGCCGAAAACGAACTCGCGCAGGCGGCTGTGGCCATAGGCGCCCATCACCAGAAGGCCGGCATTGATCTCCTGGGCGCGCTTGAGGAGCGCCTTGCCGGCGCTTTCGCCGCCACCTTCCATGGTGCGCGCCTCGGCCTTCACGCCATGGCGCTGCAACGTCGCCACGATACGGCGCCCCGGCTCCTCGGGCGTGACCCGTTCCTCGTTCTTGGGGTCGACACAGACGATATCGACGGCCTGCGCGTCCTTGAGCAGCGGTATGGCGTCGAAGACCGAGCGGGCCGCTTCGCGCCCGCCATTCCAGCCGACGACGACGCGCGACAGATCGAGCACATGGTCGTTGCGCCGCGGCAGAACGAGCAGCGGACGGCCGGCGCCGATGAGCACACGCTCGATACAATCGAGCTCGACGCCCGAAACCTCGGCCGGGTCGGTGGCGCTGGCGATGATGAGGTCGGCGGATTTGCCGTGGCTGATGATCTCATCCGAGATCAAAGGCGAATGGCCTTCGATGGCGATGAACTCACCCTGCAGCCCGGCCTTCTGCAAAGACGCCTCGAAAGCGCTCTTCACCTTGGCGAGATTGTTCTTGAAGAAGGTCTGATGACCTTCAAACATCTGCGGCACGGCCTCGAAGCCGGTCGAGGGATAGATCTGCGCGGCCGGGATCGTATAGAGGCCACGCACGAAGGCGCCACCGAGCTTGGCGATCTTGACGGCGGCTTCGTTCAGGGCATCGAGGCGGTTGATTTCATTGAGGGCGACGAGAACGGTCTTGTAAGACATCATCATTCTCCGTGTTTGGGCACGATCCATGCGGGCATCGCGTCAGGCGCGATAGCAGCGTCCCCAATATATAGTCATTGAGATAGGAATTGCGAGCCCTGGCGCAGGGTTAGTAAATGCGGGCGCCGGCTCCCGCCAAGCGCTGCAAAGCGCCCAAGATACCAGCAGGATTACGAATTCAGCCGGCCCCAGATGGCGCAGCCCAATATGCGGCCCAAGGGCTTCATCTGCAGCAAAGCGACGCAGCTGGTGCTGTCCTCGGTCATCACGCTGTCCTTGGGCAGGGCCAAGGTCGTCCGATCGCCATGCCACATGCCGACCGGCACCAGCTTGCGCACGACATTGAGATAGATGATGTGCTGGCCGGCATTCTCGCCCTTTTCGATCTCGACCGGCACTTGCGGCGCGACCGACACGAACCACAGGCTCGCGGTGGGCGCCGGCGTGTCGAGCGGCGCCTGATCCACGGTGATCTGGAATTCCGTGTCGTTGGCGAAGATCGAGACCGGGACCCACATCGGCGGCGGGTTGGCGAGCGAGTGCTTGATCGCCGAGGCGACGGCGCTCTTCTGGCTGCCGACCACGTGGGTGGCGCCATCGATGATCATCTGCGGCGTATAGACATCCATGTCGCCACGCGCCTTGGCATATTTGTACTGGCGCTTGGAATTTTCCGGCGACGCCAGCGTGTCGCGCCAGCCGCGATAGTCCCAGTAGTCGACATTGTAGGTGAGCGCCACGACATCCTTCATGGCGCGCACTTCGGCCATATAGGCGTCGGCGGGCGGGCAGGAGGAACAACCTTGGCTGGTGAAGAGCTCGACGATCGTCGGCCGAACCGCGTCGGCCCTGACGACCCGGCCCACGGCGCCGGTCGCGACCGCACCTGCGGCCAGCCCCAGCACCTGTCGGCGGGTCAGTTCAATCGCGTTCTGCATTGGGCCTATATGACGTAAACATGACACCCCTTCGAGTCACGTTCAGGTGAGCCCGCTCACGAGGGAGTGAGGGCCGTTTTCGGGTTTGCGGCGAAGTGTCCCCCACTTCGCCGGTAGGCGCGCCGACCTCACGCCGCCTTGGCAAGGCTACGCAGAACATAGGGCATGATGCCGCCGTTCTTGTAGTAGTCGAGCTCGTCGAGCGTATCGATCCGGCACTGCACGTCGATGACGCGGCCCGCTCCATCCGGCGCCGTGATCATCAGCTGCAGCATGGCCCGCGGTTTCAGCCCTTCAGCTAACCCATGAATGGTTACTATTTCGTCACCCTTGAGGCCGAGGGTCTGCCAGGATTCGCCGTCCTTGAACTGCAAGGGCACGACGCCCATGCCGACCAGGTTGGAGCGGTGAATGCGTTCGAAGCTCTGCGCCACGACAGCGCGCACGCCCAGGAGCTTGGTGCCCTTGGCGGCCCAGTCGCGCGACGAGCCGGTGCCGTATTCCTTGCCGGCGAAGATGACGAGCGGCACGTTCTCTTTCGCATAGAGCATGGCCGCGTCATAGATCGGCATCTGCTCGCCCGACGGATAGTGCTTGGTGACGCCGCCCTCGACGCCCGGCACCATCTGGTTCTTGATGCGGATATTGGCGAAGGTGCCGCGCATCATCACCTCGTGATTGCCGCGGCGCGCGCCATAGGAGTTGAAGTCGACCGGACGCACCTGATGCTCGGTGAGATAGGTGCCGGCCGGGCTCGTCGCCTTGATGTTGCCCGCAGGCGAGATGTGGTCGGTGGTGATCGAATCGAGGAAGAGGCCGAGGATGCGGGCATTGACCACGTCAGTCACCGGATCCGGCGTCATCTTCATGCCCTCGAAATAGGGCGGGTTCTGCACATAGGTGGAGGACATGCTCCATTTGAAGGTGAGGCCGCCCTCGACCTTGATCTTGCGCCATTCGGCGTCGCCCTTGAACACGTCCTTGTATTTGGTGGCGTAGGCCTTGCGGGTGACGTTCTTGCGCACCGACGCGGCGATCTCCTTGGCGCTCGGCCAGATATCCCTGAGATAGACGGGCTTGCCGTCGCGGCCGGTGCCCAGCGGATCCTTGCTCAGATCGACATTGAGCGAGCCCGCCAGCGCATAGGCGACGACGAGCGGCGGCGAGGCCAGGTAGTTGGCGCGCACGTCGGGATTGACGCGGCCTTCGAAGTTGCGGTTGCCGGACAAGACCGCGGCGGCGACGAGATCATTCTTCTTGATCGATTCCGAGATCGCCTCGGGCAAGGGACCCGAATTGCCGATGCAGGTGGTGCAGCCATAGCCGACGAGGTCGAAGCCGAGCTTGTCGAGATCCTTCTGCAGGCCGGAGGATTTGAGATATTCGGTCACCACCTGGCTGCCGGGGGCGAGCGAGGTCTTGACCCAGGGCTTCACGGTGAGGCCCTTCTTCACCGCATTGCGGGCAAGAAGGCCGGCGCCGATCATCACCGAGGGGTTGGAGGTGTTGGTGCAGGAGGTGATCGCGGCGATCACCACATCGCCGTGGCCGAGATCGAAATTGCTGCCGTCGACCTTGAAGCGCGTGTGCAACTGCTCGGCCTTCTTGAACTCATTGGCCATGACATTGGCGAAATCGGGGGCGGCGTTCTTCAGCGTGACGCGGTCCTGCGGGCGCTTGGGACCGGCCATCGAGGACTCGACGGTCGAGAGATCGAGGGCGAGCGTGTCGGTGAAGACCGGATCCTCCGACTTCGGCGTCCAGAACATGCCCTGCGTCTTGGCATATTTCTCGACCAGCGCGATCTGGGCGGCGGGCCTCGCGGTGCCCTTGAGATAGTCGAGCGTTTCGGCGGAAACCGGGAAGAAGCCGCAGGTCGCGCCATATTCGGGCGCCATATTGGCGATGGTCGCCATGTCCTCGAGGGTCAGATTGGCGAGGCCGGGGCCGTAGAATTCGACGAATTTGCCGACAACGCCCTTCTTGCGCAGCATCTGCGTGACGGTGAGCACGAGGTCGGTCGCGGTGGTGCCTTCCGGCAGCTTGCCTTCGAGCTTGAAACCGATGACTTCCGGAATGAGCATGGAGGTCGGCTGGCCGAGCATGGCGGCTTCCGCCTCGATGCCGCCGACGCCCCAGCCGAGGACGGCGAGGCCGTTGACCATGGTGGTGTGGCTGTCGGTGCCGACCAGCGTGTCGGGGAAGGCGTATTCGACGGTCTTGCCCTTCTCCTTGACCTTCTTGGTCCACACGGTGCGGGCGAGATATTCGAGATTGACCTGGTGACAGATGCCGGTGCCGGGCGGCACGACGCGGAAATTGTCGAAGGCGCCCTGGCCCCATTTCAGGAAGGTGTAGCGCTCGCCGTTGCGGTCATATTCGAGCGCGACATTCTGCTTGAAGGCCTTGGAGTTGGCGAAGAAGTCGACCATGACCGAGTGGTCGATGACGAGGTCGACCGGCGCCAGCGGGTTGATCTTCTCGGGGTTGCCGCCGAGTGTCTTCATCGCATCGCGCATGGCGGCGAGGTCGACCACCGCCGGCACGCCGGTAAAATCCTGCATCAGCACGCGCGCCGGGCGATAGGCGATCTCGTTCTCGGCCTTGCCGCGGTTCTTGAGCCATTTGGCGAAGTTGACGATGCTTTCCTTGGTGACCGAACGGCCGTCCTCATGACGCAGGAGATTCTCGACCAGGACCTTCAGCGAATAGGGCAGGGCGGAAATGCCCTTGAGGCCGTTCTTCTCGGCCGCCTTGAGGCTGAAATAGACATAAGTCTTGGCGCCCACCTTCAAAGTCTTGCGGCTTTTGAAGGAGTCGAGGGACGTAGCGGTCATGGCTGATCCTTGGTGCAAATTGGTCCAGGCGGGATTTGCCGAGCATATAGGTCCATTTCCATGACAATGCCAAGGCTGCATGTCACACAAGCCGGGGTGGGGGAGGAGCCTTTGCCTCATGCCTCCCGATGGGTTAAGCGGGTGGACGATGGTCCAATTAAATGCAGACTCGCTCGCCTGTCAGCGCGGCGGCCGGACGGTGTTCACCGAGGTGAATTTCACCCTGTCCGCGGGCCAGCTCCTGGAGCTCAGAGGTCCCAATGGCGCGGGCAAGTCCTCGCTCCTGCGGCTGATCGCCGGGCTGGGCGAGGCGGTATCCGGCCAGATCACCCTCATGGGCGGCAGCGGCGACCTCACCATCGGGCAGCAGGCTCATTACGCCGCCCATCAGGAGGCGATCAAGGCGCCGCTCACGGTGGCCGAAAATCTGAAATTCTGGGGCGATTTCCTGGGCGGGGGCGATATGGCGGCGGCATTGGCCGCCTTCGACCTCGATGCGCTCGCCGACTATCCGGCCGCCCTTCTTTCGGCCGGGCAGAAGCGGCGCCTGTCGCTGGCGCGGCTCGCGCTGGTGCCGCGTCTGCTCTGGCTGCTCGATGAGCCGACGGTGGGACTCGATGCCAGCTCGCTCGACCGGCTGACGCGGCTGCTGCGCGGGCATCTGAGCGGCGGCGGACTCGCCGTGGTGGCGACGCATGCGCCGCTCGACCTCACCGCTGACGCGACGCTCGTCCTGGGGACCCAGCGATGAAGCTCATCTGGGCGCTGATCCGCCGCGATCTCACGCTGGCGACCCGGCAGGGCGGCGGCGCCGGCACGGCGATCGGCTTTTTCATCACCGTGATCGTGCTCCTGCCTCTGGGGCTCGGTCCCGACCAGGCGTTGCTGCAGCGCATCGCACCCGGCGCCTTGTGGATCGCGCTCCTGCTGTCGGTGCTGCTTTCGGCGGAACGGATATTCCAGGGCGACTATGAAGATGGCTCGCTCGATGCAATGGCGCTGGGGGTCGTGCCGCTCGAACTCGTGGTGCTGGCCAAGGCGATGGCGCATTGGCTCACCACCTCGCTGCCGCTCGCGGCGGTCGCTCCCTTGTTCGGATTCCTGATCAACCTCGACCCGCAGGACATCGTGCCACTGTGGCTGGCGATGATGCTGGGCTCGATCTTCCTGTCGCTGCTCGCGGCGCTGGGGGCGGCGATCACCGTGGCGCTCCGGCGGGGCGGACTGCTGGTATCGCTCCTGATCCTGCCCTTCTACGTGCCGTGCCTCATTTTCGGGGTGGCGGCGAGCCGGGACTCCGAGCTCGTCCAGCCGTCGCTTCTGATCCTGACGGCGCTGGTGCTCGCCAGTTTCGTGCTGGTGCCGGTCGCCGCCGCTGCGGCGTTGCGCGCCTATCTGAAATGAAGCGGGGTCCCTAAAATAGGATCATGCAGAAATTCGCCAATCCGGCCCGGTTCCTCAAGCTCGCCAATTCGGTTCTACCTCCCATCTGGGGGGTAACGATCCTGGCTTTCGCCGCCGGGCTCTATATGTCGCTCGTCACCGCGCCACCCGATTACCAGCAGGGCGAAACGGTGCGCATCATGTTCGTGCATGTGCCGGCGGCCTGGATGGCGCTGATGGTCTATACGTCGATGGCGGCGGCGAGCATCATGGCGGCGATCTTCCGGCATCCGCTCGCCGACATGGCGGCCAAGGCGGCAGCGCCGATAGGTGCCATGTTCTGCCTTCTCGCCCTGATCACGGGCTCGCTCTGGGGCAAGCCGATGTGGGGCGCCTGGTGGGTGTGGGACGCACGTCTCACATCGGTGTTCGTCCTGCTTCTTCTATATCTGGGCTATATGGCGGTGTGGCAGGCGATCGAGGATCCGCATCGCGCCGCGCTCATCGCCCGCATCGTCGCCATTGCCGGCTTCATCAATGTGCCGATCGTGAAGTTCTCGGTCGACTGGTGGAATTCGCTGCATCAGGGCGCCTCCGTTTTCCGTATGGGCGGGCCCACCATCGATGCGCGCATGCTGTGGCCGCTGCTCATCATGGCGCTCGCCTATACGCTGCTGTTCGTCGGGCTGCTCCTCATCGCCATGCGCAGCGAGATCGCCCAGCGCAAATTGCGCCAGCTGCGCCTCGCCGGCATCGAGGGGCGTTGATGGACTGGAACGCCGCCCATATCGATTTCGTCATCGCCGCCTATGCGGCGAGCTTTGCCGGACTCGCTTTCCTGATGGCCTTCATCCTGCTGCGCGACCGGAAATTGAAGCGCCAGATCGCCGCTCTCGATCGCGACAAGGACCGCCGGGATGGCTGACCTCGCTCCGCCGCGCAAGGCGCGCGCCTGGCTCACCCTTCTGCCGGTCGCCGTCTTCGTCCTGCTGGCGGTCCTCTTCTATCGCGGGCTGTCGGGCAATCCGGCCGACGTGCCGTCGGTGCTCATCAACAAGCCCGTGCCGGCCTTCACCCTGTCCCCCATCGAAGGGCTGGATCTGCCGGGGCTCGCCGATGGCGACCTCAAAAAGGGCGAGGTCACGCTCGTCAATGTCTGGGCATCCTGGTGCGTGCCGTGCCGCGAGGAGCATCCGCTGCTCATGGAGCTGGCGAGCCGCGGTGATGTGCGTGTCGTCGGCATCAACTACAAGGACGATCCGGAGAATGCCCGCCGCTTCCTGGTGACGCTCGGCATTCCCTTCACCGCCGTCGGCGCCGATCCCAATGGCCGGGCGGCGGTCGACTGGGGAGTCTATGGCGTGCCGGAGAGCTTCCTCGTCGACGGCACGGGAACCATCCGGATGAAATGGATCGGGCCTCTCAACCGAGAAGCCCTGACAAAACAAATCATTCCGAAGATCGAAGAGATCAGGCGCGCCGGCGGTTCTTGATCTTGAGGGCGGGCTTCGCGTCGCTCTCTTCCTCGATGCGGTCCATCTCGGTGGCGAGCAGAGCCAAGGCCTCGGTGAAGGACTTGCGGTGGCTCACCGGCACCGCGGCCAGCACCTGCTTGTCCACCTCATCGGCGCCGGGCTGCGCCAGCTTCAGCATGCGCTTGCCGGAGGAGGTGATGCGCACCGAATTGGTGCGGCCGTCATCCTTGGTGCGGCGGCGCTGCAGATAGCCTTGCGCCAGGAGGCGCGCGACGAGATCGGCCAGCGTCGAACGATCGATACCGGTCATCTTCACCAGAGCCGTCTGGCTGACGCCCTCATTCTGATCGACGGCGATGAGAACGGTGAATTGGCGCTGTGTGAGTCCGGCCTTGCCGACCTCACCTTGATAGACATAGGCGGCATACTGAGCCGCTCTCTTCAAAAGATGATATGGCGAGCGTGAAAGCTGCTTCACGTCTTTGTTGCCTGTCATCGACCCCTACTCCTGCCGCGCCGCGAGCCGCCAGCCCCGCCGCGCGCCTAACTTTTGATGCCTCACTCCGGATGGTGTTGCTCCGCTTCCTCGCCCCGAAAATGCGAGAGCTTATCGTTGCCGTCACCCGAAGCCATTTGTCCTAGCGCCTCGCAACGGCGACGGCAAGAGGATAAAGCAAAGCGCTCTTGTGCAATTGCGAGAAACATTTTTGTGATGGTCAGATGGCCGCATCGTCAGCATACGGAACGGTCTCCAGAGAACAGGTCGCTCTCCTGGAATCGTTCCGATGCTCTATGTCTTTGTTCTGCGCATCGGATTATCCGAAAACCGCTTCACACTTTTCGATCCGATGCGCCAAATTGTGACAGGATCAGTTACTGAGGCGACTTGGGGTCGTCCTGAATCATGTGTTTGGTCATCATTGGCGCCTGGGCCAGGGCGAAGACGAGCGTGATCGGCAAAAGCGCCAGCTTGAAGTTCACCCAGGTGTCGGTCGTGACCATGCGCCACACCACTTCGTTGACGATGGCGACGAGGATGAAGAAAATTCCCCAGCGTATGGTGAGCGCGCGCCACCCGGCCTCGGTCATCTTGACGGCTTCACCCATGACATATTTGAGGAATGTCTGTCCAAAGACCAATCCGCCGAGGAGTAGTACCCCGAACAGGGCATTGATCAAAGTGACTTTCACTTTGATGAAGGTTTCGTCATGAAGCCACAGCGTGAGCACGCCGAAAACAGCGACGAAACCGGCGCTGATCAGCGGCATGACGGCAAGCTTGCGGGTGAGGATCCACGAAAGAAGCAAGGCGACCACCGTCGCCGCCATGAAGATGCCGGTGGCCCAGAAGATGCCGGCGAGCCAGTTGGACAGGAAGAAGGCGACCAGCGGGCCGGCCTCGATGAGGATTTTGACCAGAGGGTTCATTCGGCAAGACCTGCTATCGCGCGGGAGAACGCCTCGGCGTCGAAGGGCTGCAGATCCTCGATTTGCTCGCCGACGCCGATGGCATGGATGGGAAGCTTGAAGCGCTCGGCGATGGCGACCAGGATGCCACCGCGCGCGGTGCCGTCGAGCTTGGTCATGATGAGGCCGGTGACGCCCGCGACCTTGGTGAAGACGTCGGCCTGCGAGACCGCATTCTGACCTGTAGTGGCATCGAGCACCAGCAACACAGCATGTGGTGCCGTCTCGTCCTGCTTCTTGATGACGCGCACCACCTTGTCGAGCTCGGCCATGAGATTGGCCTTGTTCTGCAGACGCCCGGCGGTGTCGATGAAGAGAATATCGGCGCTGTCGGCCTTGGCCTCTTTCAGCGCATCGAAAGCGAGACCGGCGGCGTCGGCGCCGGTGGGCCGGGAGATGACCTTGGCGCCGATACGCTGGCCCCAGACGGTGAGCTGCTCGATCGCGGCGGCGCGGAACGTGTCGCAGGCCGCCAGCACGACCGAATGGCCCTCGCGCGCCGCGATGGCGCCGAGCTTGCCGATGGTCGTCGTCTTGCCGGCGCCGTTGACGCCGACGACGAGGACGACGAAAGGTTTCTGGGTGCCGAAATTGAACGGAACCTCGACGGGTTTGAGCACCTTCGCCACTTCGCCGGCGAGAATGGACTTCACTTCCTCGGGCTCGATCTCCTTGTCGTAGCGACCGGCCGAGACCGCCTTGATGATGCGCCCGGTCGTCTCGACGCCGAGATCGGCCTGGATCAGCGCGTCCTCGAGCTCCTCGAGCGTCGCCTGATCGAGCTTGCGCTTGGTGAAGATGGCGCTGATCGATCCGGTGAGCGAGCGGGAGGATTTCGCCAGACCGTCTTTCAGCCGGCCGAACCAGCTGCCGCGCGGTTGCGGCGGCGGCACAGGATCGGGCGAGGGCGCTGGTTCCGGTTCGGGCTCGGGATCTGGTTCCGGGGCGGCCGCGGCCGGAATTTCCGGCTCCGGCGGGGGGGCCGCGTCTTCGGTGCGATCTGATCCTCGGCTGAAGAGTTTCTTGAAGAAGCCACTCATGCGGCCAGGCTCGCCTCGAGATGCTCGGGCCCGCGTCCCGTCACCATGGCGCGCACGATGGCGCCGGCATTCATGCGCTGCACAAATTTGACCGCGGCGAAATGCTCGGTGCGCCCGGTGCTCTCGGTCTCGATCAGGATCGAGCGCGAGGTGCCGACTTCCTGGCCGAGAAACGCATCGAGGCGCTGCTTGCCCTTTTCACGCAGCCGCCGGGCGCGCTCCTGGATGACCGGCTTCGCCAGTTGCGGCATGCGCGCCGCCGGCGTGCCGGGCCGCGGTGAGAAGGGGAAGACATGCAGATAGGTGAGACCGCATTCCTCGACGATCTTCAGCGAATTCTCGAACATCGCTTCGGTCTCGGTCGGGAAGCCGGCGATGATGTCGGCGCCGAAGACGATGTCGGGGCGCAGTTTGCGCACTTCTTCGCAGAAGCCGATCGAGTGATCGCGCAGATGCCGGCGCTTCATGCGCTTGAGGATCATGTCGTCGCCCGCCTGGAGCGAGAGATGGAGATGCGGCATCAGCCGCTCCTCCTCGGCGATCGCCTGCAGGAGATCGGGATCGGCCTCGATCGAATCGATCGAGGACAGACGCAGCCGCTTCAGCTCCGGCACCGCCTTGAGGATGCGGCGCACCAGATTGCCGAGGCGCGGCGTGCCCGGCAGGTCGGCGCCCCAGGAGGTGATGTCGACGCCCGACAGGACGATCTCGGAATAACCATTGGCGACGAGGCGGCGGATCTGCTCGACCGCTTCACCGGCCGCCACCGAACGCGAATTGCCGCGCCCAAAGGGAATGATGCAGAATGTGCAGCGATGGTCACAGCCATTCTGGATCTGCACGAAGGCGCGGGTGCGCTCGGAGAAGCCCTCGATCATGTGAAGCGCCGTCTCGCGCACCGCCATGATGTCGTTCACCTTGACGCGCTCCTCGCCGGCAAGACCGAAGTCGGGGAAGCGGTAATTGCGGGCGTCGAGCTTTTCCTGATTGCCGAGCACCAGATCGACTTCCGGCATCGCGGCGAACATTTTCGGATCGGTCTGGGCGGCGCAGCCGGTGACGATGATGCGCGCGTCCGGGTTGTCCTTGCGGGCGCGGCGGATGGCCTGGCGCGCCTGGCGCGTCGCTTCGGCCGTCACAGCGCAGGTGTTGAAGATGACCGCGTTCTGAAGGCCGGCCTTCTCGGCCTCGTCGCGCATCACTTCCGATTCATAGGCGTTGAGGCGACAGCCAAAGGTAATGATGTCCGGCTTCGACATGATCACACCGCAAGATGAGCGGGCAGCACGCCCTCATATTCATAGGCGACAGGGCCGGTCATCAGGATGTGATCGTCGGCCTCGCGCCATTCGATCAGGAGGTCACCGCCCGGCAAGGTCACGGTGGCCTTGCGATAAGTGAGCTTGATGCGGGCAGCCGCCGCGGCGACGGCGCAGGCGGCCGTGCCGCAGGCGCGGGTCAGGCCGGCGCCGCGCTCCCAGACCTTCAGCGTGATGTGGTCCTTGGCATCGACACGCGCGAGCGAGATGTTGGCGCGCTCGGGGAAGAGCGGGTGATGCTCGAGCATCGGACCCGCCTTGGCGAGGTCGACGACGGAGAGGTCCTTCACCCAGAAGATGCAATGCGGATTGCCGACATTGACGACCGAGGGCGAATGGATCAGCGGCGCGTCGATGGGGCCGAGCTGCAATTCGATATGGCGGGTGTCGGCGAAGGGCTCCGACAGGGGAATGTCCTGCCAGCCGAAACGGGGGGCGCCCATATCGACCCTGACCAGCCCATCGCCGGCCTTCTCGCAGGTAAGGTAACCCCCCAAGGTGTCGATGGTGGCGACCGTCTGGCGCTTCTCCGCAAACAGCATGTCAGCTATGCAGCGGGAGGCGTTGCCGCAGGACTCGACCTCGAAGCCTTCATTATTCCAGATGCGCATGCGCACATCGGCGGTGCGCGAGGGCTCGAGCACGATGAGCTGATCGCAGCCGATGCCGGACGTGCGATCGGCAATAGCGCGCGCCTGGTCGGGGCTGATCGACAATGGGCGCAAGCGGGCGTCGAGCACGACAAAGTCATTGCCGAGCCCGTTCATCTTGCGGAAGTCCATGGGAGCCAACCCGTTCATGGCCGGTTTATATGGTGAAAGCTTCGGGAAAGGCTAGCCTTTTGCTAACTCTTAGGCAAAGTTTCTGCCTTAGAGCCGCCACGATGCGGCCATATCCGGGGTCGTTATGACCGCAAATCCTACGGATGGTGCATTCACTCCTGCGAAGCAGGAGGAAGCCCAGCAGCAATTCGGCACCGCGGGCCTCGCCCCCATGGACCGGCCCAGCGCGCTCACCCGCTTCTTCATGGGCATCGTCGCCAAGGCGGAGAAGCTCAATCTCAAATGCGCCAGGCTCGGCAACCCGCCGGTCTACGACAACAAGGTCTTCCCCTGGGTGGGCGAGATCGAGAAGGCCTATCCGGCCATCCGCGCCGAGCTCGAGCGGGTGCTGGTGCGCAAGTCGGAGCTGCCGAATTTCCAGGATATCTCATCCGACGTGAAATCGATCAGCACCGATCAGGGCTGGAAGACCTTCTTCCTGCTCGCTTTCGGCATGAAGTCGGACCAGAACATCGCGCAGTGCCCCGAGACCTGGAAGGCGGTGCAGCATATTCCCGGGCTCAAGACGGCCATGTTCTCGATCTTCGAGCCGGGCAAACATCTGCCCGCCCATCGCGGCCCCTATAATGGCGTGCTGCGCCTCCATCTCGGCATGATCGTGCCGGAGCCGCGCGACAAGATCGCCATCCGGGTGGACAAGCAGGTCTGCCATTGGAGCGAAGGCAAGGTTCTCATTTTCGACGACGCCTATGAGCATGAAGCCTGGAACCATTCCGACAAGACGCGGGTGGTGCTGTTCGTCGATTTCGTGAAGCCGATGCGTTTCCCGGGCAATTTCGTCAACTGGCTTTTGATGAACATCGCGCTGTTCACGCCCTTCATCCGCGAGGGCCTGGACAATCACAAGGAATGGGAAAAGCGCTTCTACGCGGAAGCCGAAAAGCTGCGTAATCAGCCGAAGAACTGATTCATCAGCCGCCGCGATAGGTCCATCAAATAAATTTGCTGGACGGAAGCCTGGCCGACTGGCCATCTGCCGGGCATGACCAGCATTTCCGCCCCGAGCCGCGACAGCACCCGCCACGTCAATCCCTGGGTCGTCGTGTGGCTGTGCTTCGCCGTGCTCTCCATCGTGATGTCGGCGCGCCAGGTCGTCGCCATCATGACCGACGACTGGACGCGCACGCTCGGCTGGTCGAAGACCTTCATCAGCTCGGGCCAGTCGGTGGCACTGGTGATGATCGCCATCGTGGCGCCGATCGCCGGCAATCTCGCCGACCGTTATGGCGCCCGGCTCATGCTCACGCTGGGCCTGCTGGTCGTGGCGGCCGGCCTTCTGATCTTCGCCGCCTATCCGATCGCCGCTCTTTATATCATAGGCTACGGCCTGGTCGGCGGCGTCGGCTTCGCCACCGCCAATATGCACCTGATCTCGACCGCCGTCGCCAAGCTGTTCAGCGAGCAGCGGGGCCTCGCCACCGGCATCGCCAATTCGGGCGCCACCGCGGGGCAGTTCATCACCGTTCCCCTGGTCACCGCGGGGCTCGCTTATGTGAGTTGGCGCTGGAGCGTGCTGGCCGTGGCGGTGGTCTGTCTCGTCATGGCGGCGGTCATCTGGGTGGCCCTCAAGCCGCCGGCAGGGGCGGAGGCGGCTGACAAGGAAGCCCTGGCCGAGCCCAAGGAAGCCCTGTGGACGCGGCTCAAATTCCTGCTCACCAACCCGACTTTCCACATTCTCTATTGGAGCTTCTTCATCTGCGGCGTCACCACCACGGGCGCCATCGAAACGCATTTCCTGCCCTATGCCGCCTTTTGCGGCTTCCCGCCGGTGCCGGCCTCGGGCGTCTACGGCGCCGTCATGGCCATCAACCTCGCCGGCATGTTCCTGTCGGGCTGGCTCACCGACAAGGTCAACCGGCCGTTGCTTCTGGGCTCCATCTATATCGTGCGCTCCTTCTCCTTCCTGGTGCTGATGCAAGTGGGCACCAGCTACGAGATGCTGATCCTCTTCGCCTTCATCTACGGCATCTTCGACTATTCGACGGTGCCGCCGACGGCGAGCCTCGCCGCCTCGCATCTGGGGCTCAAGATCATGGGCCTCGCCATGGGCCTCATCAGCGGCGGCCATGCGCTGGGCGGCGCGCTCGGCTCCTTCATGGGCGGCTACCTGTTCGACCTCTTCGCCCGCTACACGGAAATGTGGTGGGCCGCCTTCGGCACCGCGGTGCTGGCCGGTATCATGGTCTTCTTCCTGAAGGAGGACCGGCCGGTGAAAAGGTTAATCTGGGCGCCGGCGAGTTGATGCTTGCCTAAAGGCGACTGACGTTACATTCTGACGTTGCGGGAGAGGGCGTTCCACCAGGAGCGCGTCCATGTCAGCAACAGATGTCCTTATTGTCGGGGCCGGCGCCGCGGGTCTTGGCGCCGCCAAGGCGCTAGGCGCACAGGGCAAAAGCGTGCGCGTGCTCGAGGCGCAGAATCGCGTCGGCGGGCGGGCTTACACCATCACCGACAAATTCGGCGTGCCGTTCGACTGGGGCTGCGCCTGGCTCCATGCCGCCGACCGCAATCCATTCTTCGACGAGGCCATCGCGCAAGGCGCGACGCTGCAGCATCACGATCTCAATCTCGACCGGCTCTATTTCGGGGCGCGGCGCGCCACGGCGATCGAAATGGCGAAATTGTTCAAGGCCGATTTCGAGCTCGCCCGCATTCTCGAGCACAAGACCGCGAAAGGCGACAAGCTCGCCGAGCTCATCGAGATCGGCGCCGTGGGGGCGGCGGCCGCGACCTATGCCGGCCCCATGGATTTTGCTCAGGATACGGATGAAATCTCGGTGGCCGATCTCATGACGGCGGCCGATCTCGATCCCAATTTCCTGGTGCGGGAAGGCTTTGGGTCGATCGTCGCCCGGTGGGCGAAGGACGTGGCGGTCGAGCTCGAGACGCCGGTGCGGCGCCTGCGCTGGGACGGTCCCGGCGTCGTCGCCGAGACGCCGCGCGGCGAGATCAAGGCCAAGACGGCGATCGTCACCGTGTCGATGGGTGTGCTGGCTTATGGCGGCCTGCGTTTCACGCCCGAGCTGCCACTGCCGCAGGATGAGGCAATCCATAATCTGCCGATGGGGCTCCTGACCAAGATCCCGCTCGAGATCAAAGGCAACCGGTTCGGCCTCAAGCCCTTCGAGGACATTCTCATCGAGCGCCACGGGCATCATGATGTGTATTTCCTCTGCTTCCCCTTCGATTGCGACCTGGTCGTCGGTTTCGTCGGCGGTGATTTCGCCTGGGAGCTTTCCGCAGCGGGGGAGGCGGCGGCGGTGGATTTCGCGGTGCAGAATCTGGTCCGGATCTTCGGGTCCGACATCGAAAGGCGGATCGGACGCGCCGCCATGACCGATTGGGGCGGCAATTCATTCACCCGAGGCGCTTATGCGGCGGCGCGACCGGGCTTCGCCGGGGGGCGCAAGACCTTGATGGAGCCGGTGGGCGAGCGCATCTTCTTCGCCGGCGAGGCGCTGGGCGGGTCGCTGATCCAGACCTGCGCGGGAGCAAGGCTTTCGGGGGAGGCGGCGGCGGTCCAGGTCTGCCGGCATCTCAAATAGGAGCGATCCGGGCCGATATTTGACATTTGCGGCCCGTTTCCCTAGAACACCGCTCGAATTTCAAGACGCTTGAACGTCTTTAGGCCTCATCACACATGGGACATGATCCCGGGAGGTGATGAGCCGGCATCCGGCAGCGCGTGGCGCCCCCGGGTGTTTTTGCGTTTGGGTGAAAGGACTTAGGGCATGTTCGATACACTGCAAGAGCGGCTTTCCGGCATTCTCGACAAGCTCACCGGGCGGGGTGCGCTGTCGGAGGCCGATGTCGATACGGCGATGCGCGAGGTCCGAAGGGCCCTGCTCGAAGCCGACGTGGCGCTCGACGTGGTGCGCGGCTTCATCGACAAGGTGAAGGAACGGGCGGTCGGCGCCGAGGTGGTCAAATCGGTGACCCCCGGCCAGATGGTCGTCAAGATCGTCCATGACGCGATGGTCGAGACGCTGGGCTCGGAAGGCGCCGCCCTCAATCTCAGGGCCTCGCCGCCGGTGCCGATCCTGATGGTCGGTTTGCAGGGCTCGGGCAAGACGACCACCACCGCCAAGATCGCCAAGCGCCTGCAGGAACGCGAGAAGCGCAAAGTGTTGATGGCCTCGCTCGATACGCGCCGTCCGGCGGCGCAGGAACAGCTCGCCATTCTGGGCCAGCAGACGGGCGTCGAGACGCTCCCCATCATCAAGGGCCAGACGCCGGTCGAGATCGCCAAGCGGGCGATGTCGGAAGCCCGCCGCGGCGGCTTCGACGTCGTCATGCTCGACACCGCCGGCCGTCTCCATATCGACGAGGAGCTCCTCGCCGAAGCGGCTGCCGTCCGCGACATCGCCAAGCCCAATGAAACGCTGCTCGTCGCCGACGCGCTGACCGGCCAGGACGCCGTCAATCTGGCGAAGAGCTTCGATGAGAAGATCGGCATCACCGGCATCGTGCTGACCCGCATCGACGGCGACGGCCGCGGCGGTGCGGCGCTGTCGATGCGCGGCGTCACCGGCAAGCCGATCAAGCTGATGGGCACCGGCGAAAAGCTCGACGGGCTCGAGGATTTCCATCCGCAGCGCATCGCCGGGCGCATTCTCGGCATGGGCGACGTCGTCAGCCTCGTCGAAAAAGCGGCGCTGAACATCGACGCCGAAAAGGCCAAGCGCATCGCCGAGCGCATGAAGAAAGGCGCCTTCGATCTGGAGGATCTCGCCGACCAGCTGACCCAGCTGCAGAAGCTCGGCGGCATGTCGGGCATGATGGGATTGCTGCCCGGCATGAGCAAGATCAAGAAGCAGCTCGACGGCGTCGATCTCGACAATTCGGTTCTCAAGCGCCAGATGGCGATCATCAAATCGATGACGATCTTCGAGAAGCGCAACCCGAAAGTCATGAACGCGTCGCGCAAGAAACGTGTGGCCGCAGGTTCCGGCACCAAGGTCGAGGAAATCAACCGGCTGCTCAAGATGCATATCCAGATGGCGGATATGATGAAGAAGATGGGTGGCAATCGCGGCCTGATGAGCCGCATGTTCGGCGGCAAAGGCGGGCCCGATGCGGCCGAGATGGAAAAGATGCAGGCCGAGCTCGCCAAGATGGATCCCAATGCGATCCCGGCCGAGCTCAAGGACATGATGCAGGGCGGCGCGTTGCCCGACATGTCGAAACTGCCGGCGAGCCTGCCGGGGCTCGGCGGCGTCAAGCTTCCCGGCCTCGGCGGATTGCCGGGCCTGGGCGGCGGGTCACCCTTCAAAGGTTTGCCGGGGCTCGGCAAGAAGAAATGACATGGCTTTTCCAGAATTCGAGACGGAAAGACTGCGCTTGCGCCAGTGGCGTGAAAGCGACGTCGATCCGTTTCTCGACTTCTATCGCGATCCGCAGTCGGTCGCGGTCTATGACAGCGGCGACGTCACGCGCAGCGACGTCTGGCGCCGTATCGGACTGTTCATCGGTCATTGGACTCTGCGGGGCTTCGGGCCGTGGGCGCTCGAGGAGCGCACAAGCGGAAAATTCGCAGGCCATAGCGGCCTATGGTTTCCCGATGGCTGGGGCGATCCGGAAATCGGCTGGGGCATCATGCCAGAGTTCCGCGGCAGAGGTTATGCCATCGAGGCGGCAACTCGCGCCCGCGAGCATGGCTATCGCACGCTCAAGCTGCCGCGTCTCGTCAGCTACATCAATCCCAGCAACACGGCTTCGCAACGCGTCGCCGAGAAGCTCGGCGCCAGACGGGAGGGTGAATTCCTTCTCCATGGCACACATCACCATGTCTATCTGCATTCCCAATACTGAAACATCCAAGGAGAACTAGAATGTCCCTCAAGATCAGACTGTCGCGCGCCGGCTCGAAGAAGCGGCCCTATTATCACATCGTGGTCGCCGATGCGGCGTCGCCGCGCGACGGCAAGTTCATCGACGTGGTCGGCGCCTTCAACCCGATGCTCGGCAAGACCGACGAGAAGCGCGTTCAGCTCGATGCCGAGAAGGCCGCGGCGTGGCTCAAGAAGGGCGCCCAGCCGACCGATCGTGTGCTGCGTTTCCTCGACAAGGCCGGCCTCAAGAAGCGTGAAGCCCGCAACAACCCGAACAAGGCTCTCCCCGGCAAGAAGCGCCTGGAGCGTGAGAAGGCCCAGGCCGACGCTGCCGCCAAGGCCGCTGAAGCCGCTGCGCAGAGCTAAGCATCGCGGATGGTCTCGCCCGACGATAATGTGCTCGCCGGTGTCATCACCGCCGCGCATGGCATCAAGGGCGAGGTGAAGCTCAAGAGCTTCACCGCCGATCCGGAAGCGATCGCCTCTTATGGACCGCTGCGCACCTCACGCGGCGAAAGCCTGGTGATCGAGAAGCTCCGGGCCCAGAAGGACGGTTTCATCGCCGTGCTGAAAGGGGTCAGGGACCGCAACCGGGCGGAGACGCTGAAAGGTGCTGAGCTGTTCCTCAAGCGTGGGCAATTGCCGGAGCCTGAAGATGATGAGGTCTATGTGCATGACCTCATCGGGGCCTCGGTGGTGACGCTCGCAGGCGAGAAATTCGGGACAGTGATCGCGATGCCGAATTTCGGCGCCGGCGATCTTCTCGAGATCCGCCGCGACGGGGTGAAGGAGACCGTGCTGGTGCCTTTCGCCGAGGCCTATGTGCCGAAGATCGATCTCGCCAAGCCCGAGCTGACGCTCGATCTGCCCGAGACCTATCTGGATGACGGCGAGCCGGACGACCAATGAGCTGGCAAGCCACCATCCTGACGCTGTTTCCGGAAATGTTTCCGGGACCGCTCGGCACCTCGCTCGCCGGCAAGGCGCTCAATGCCGGCATCTGGTCATTGGCGGTGCGCGATATTCGCGCCGCCGCCACCGACCGCCACCGCACGGTGGACGATTCACCGGCGGGCGGCGGGCCCGGCATGGTCATCAAGCCCGATATTCTCGCGGCGGCGATCGACCAGACCGAGCATCAGGGGCCCAGGCTTCTGATGAGCCCGCGCGGCGAGCGTCTCACTCAAGGCCTGGTCCGCCATCTGGCGGCGGGGCCGGGCGCCCTCATCATCTGCGGCCGGTTCGAGGGCGTGGATGAACGGGTGATCGAGCGGCGAAGCTTGCGCGAGGTCTCGCTTGGGGATTTCGTCCTGTCGGGCGGTGAACCGGCGGCGCTGGCGCTTTTGGACGCAGTGGTCAGGCTTTTGCCGGGCGTCATGGGCGATGAGCGGTCGGGCTTCGAGGAAAGCTTCGAGGACGGGCTTCTGGAGCAGCCGCAATATACCCGTCCGCGGACCTGGGAAGGCCTTGAAATTCCTGAGGTTTTGCTCTCCGGCGATCACAAGGCGATGGCCCGCTGGAAGAAGGAGCAGCGGGAGCGACTAACCGAGAAACGCCGCGCCGATCTTTGGCAGGCCTATGTGCAGAGAAAGAATTGATTTTACCCGGCTCAGCAGGTAAAGAGCCGCAACTCCAAAAGGACTTTTGCCCATGAATATCATCGAGCAGCTCGAGAAAGAGCAAGTAGCGGTGGTGGCTGCGAAGCGCGCCGTTCCCGAATTTGCCCCCGGCGACACGGTCGTCGTGAATGTGAAGGTCGTCGAAGGCGACCGCAGCCGCGTGCAGGCCTATGAAGGCGTGGTGATCGCGCGTTCGGGCGGCGGCCTGAACGAGAACTTCACCGTCCGCAAGATCTCCTATGGCGAAGGCGTGGAGCGCGTCTTCCCGGTCTATTCGCCGCTGATCGACTCGATCAAGGTGGTGCGCCGCGGTCATGTCCGCCGCGCCAAGCTCTATTATCTGCGTGGCCGCACCGGCAAGTCGGCGCGTATCGCCGAGAAGCAGCGCACTCTGGTGCCGGGTGCGTCGGACGCTGTTCCGGTGACGCAAGCGAGCGAAGCCGACAAGGCGTAGTTCAAGCATCAGCTTGTTGAGATTTGGCGCGGGCCGGCTCATCGAGCTGGCCCGTTTCCTTTTGGGGTAGGACATATGGACAAGCAGAATTATTTCGACGCCAACCGTAAGAGCTGGGACGAGCGCGTGGCGATCCATCGTCGCGACGACACGAAATTCTATGACGTCGAAAAGATCGTCGCCGGCAAGGACAGCCTGAGCCCGATCGAGGCGGCCGAAATCGGCGATGTGACAGGCTTGCGCATCGCACATCTGCAGTGCCATTTCGGATTGGATTCGATTTCGCTGGCACGACGCGGCGCGTCGGTGACCGGACTCGATTTTTCGTCCGCCGCCGTCGTGGAGGCGCGCGCCCTCGCCGAACGGCTCGGCGTCGATGCGCAATTCGTCGAAGGCAATGTCTATGACGCGCGTGCACTGCTCTCAGGCGACTTCGACAGGGTCTATGTCACCTGGGGCGCCATCAACTGGCTGCCCGACATCGCCCAATGGGCGAAGGTCGTCGCTTCGCTGCTCAAGCCGGGCGGCACGCTCTATCTCGCCGAAAGCCATCAGACGATCCTGAGCTTCGACTGGGTCGATGAGCGTATCGTGCCGCGATATGACTGGCGCACGCCCAAGGAGACGCCGATCGTCGAAGAGATCGCCACGACCTATACGGGCGCCGAAGACGAGCTCGCCAACAAGAAGACCTATTCCTGGCAGCATCCTCTGTCGGACATCATCAACGGCCTGATCGCGGCAGGGCTGACGCTCAACTGGTTCCGTGAGCATGCGGCATTGATGTGGCCACTCTTCCCCAATATGACAGCGGGCGAGGATGGGCTCTACCGACTGCCCGCCGATCATGTGCAGTTGCCGCTGGCTTTCTCGCTCGAGGCGCGGAAGGACTGACGCGACGAGCGCATGGACGCCCGCGGAGAATCCTGCTCACATGGCTTTTTTCAGAATGAGCGGAACCCATGACCAGCGACCTGATCGTCAGAAACGCGACTTTGCCCGATGGCCGGATGGAACAGAGCATCCTGTGCCGCAATGGCCGTATCGCCGAGATCGGCGCCGTGCCGGAGATCGCCGGGGCGCGCGAGATCGACGCCAAGGGCTATCTGGTCACCCCACCTTTCGTCGATGCGCATTTCCATATGGATGCGACGCTGTCGCTGGGCCAGCCGCGCCTCAACCGCTCCGGCACCTTGCTCGAAGGCATCGCCTTATGGGGCGAGCTCAAGCCGCTCCTCACCCATGAGGCGGTGATCGAGCGGGCCTTGCGTTATTGCGATCTCGCGGTGTCGCAAGGGCTCCTCGCCATCCGCACCCATGTCGATGTGTGCGACGACCGTCTGCTGTGCGTCGAGGCGCTGATCGAGGTGCGCAAGAAGATCGCGCCCTATATCGACCTGCAGATCGTCGCTTTTCCGCAAGACGGTTATTACCGCTCGCCCACCGCGGCGAAGAATCTCGAGCGTGCCCTCGATCTCGGCGTCGATGTGGTGGGCGGAATTCCGCATTTCGAACGCACCATGGCAGATGGCGCGCAAAGCCTGAAGGCGCTGTGCGAGATCGCGGCCAGGCGGGGACTCCTAGTCGACATCCATTGCGACGAGACGGACGATCCGATGTCGCGCCATGTCGAGGCGCTGGCCTATGAGACGCAACGGCTCGGGCTCCATGGCCGCGTGGTCGGCTCGCATCTCACTTCGATGCATTCGATGGACAATTATTATGTGTCGAAGCTCATCGCCCTGATGGTCGAGGCGCAGCTTCACGCGACACCCAATCCGCTGATCAACATCACCCTGCAGGGCCGTCACGACACCTATCCGAAGCGGCGCGGAATGACGCGGGTGCCGGAATTGCGCCAAGCCGGCATCAACGTGTCCTTCGGCCATGATTGCGTGCTCGATCCCTGGTATTCGCTGGGCCAGGGCGACATGCTGGAGACGGCCCATATGGGCGTGCATGTGGCGCAGATGACGAGCCGCGAAGGCATGCGCTGGTGTTTCGATGCGGTGACGGTCAATCCCGCCAAGGCGATGCATCTCGACGGTTACGGTCTCGACAAGGGCTGCCATGCCGACATGGTGGTGCTGCAGGCCAAGGATCCGATCGAGGCGATCAGGCTCAAGCCGCAGCGGCTCTTCGTGATCAAACGCGGCAAGGTGATCGCCGAGGCACCGGAACGCGTCTCGATGATTCATCTCGACGGCAGGCCGAAGACCGTGAACGGCGCCGATTATGCGCCGAAGCCGGCGAGCTGACGGCGATCAGTTCACCGGGATGGGGCGGCCATCCAAAGCGAAATAGTGATAGCCGCCTTTCCACGCCTTGATGAGGTCGCCGTTTATCTCGAGTGTTTCATATTGCGGCTCGATGATCCATGTGCCGGACTTGTCGATGACGCCCCACAGTCCCTCGGCTCCCTCGGATAGGCCATATTCATCCAGATTGCCGCCGCGATTGGCCCGCGCGATGTCGTTGACGAAGGAATCTATGTAGTCGAACTCCGGCTTGACGAGGAAGCGGCCCTTGTGGTCGATCACGCCCCATTTGCGCTTCTGGGCCACAGAAGCGACGCCGTTCGAAAAGGCCTTGGCGGAATCGTACTTGAAGGGAATGGCGAGCTTGCCGTTCCTGGCCAGGTAGCCGCGCTTACCCTTCTCGTCGACGACGGCGAGTCCTTCGCTGAAATCTCCTCTCACACCGAATTTGGTCTTGATGACCCATTTGCCATTCCGGTCGATGTAGCCTCGCTCCTTGTTGCTCTTGAACGCCATGGCGAGACCTTCCGACAGCGGCCCTGTCACCACGAAGCCGGTGACAATTTCCCGGCCCTTGAGATCGATGAGGCCGGCAGTGACCTCGGCATCCATGAACTCGGCGACACCGTCAACGAAATCTCCGATCTTGATATATTTGTGCGGCGTGAGAGGCGTGCCATGGCGGTCGATCAAACCCAAATTCTCACGGCCGCGGACAACTGCCGCCGGCGCCAGGAAGTCGCCGGCACTTTCGAATTGAGGAGGGATGACCATATTCCCGCGGCCGTCCGCGTAACCCCATTTGCGGTCGCGCTTGACCGCAATCCGGTCGTTGTGAAGAAAGCTTAGCTCCTGGTAGTCGGAGCTCGGCTGCAGCAGCCATTTGCCGGTGAGATCGAAGATGCCGATCTTGCCGCCGACGGGTTCGGCGATGACCTGCCGCGGGACGCCCGGCGTCAGAGGGCTGACGACGAGCTGGCGATAGGTCTGCGCCAGGATAAGCTCGCCCGCCGAATTCATGAGTCCACATTCCTGCTTCTTCTTGCACAGGACATGGACATTCGCATCGGCGGCGACCGGCTTGAGGAATGTCAGCGGCTCGTCCGCCCCTTGTGCCGCCGCCGGCACGACAAGGCACATCAGGACTGGAGCGAGAAGGGACAAGCGCATGAGATGTCTCCGGGTTGGCGGTCGCCACCCGAGCCTATGGGAATGACGGTCTCTTTGCTCACCCCAGATGAGGGGTGCGGCGGCCGGTCATTCCGAGGCAACCAGCTTGCCGTCGAAATCGAAATAGCGGCGTTTCTTGTCCTTCCAGGCGACGATGAGGTCGTCCGTCACCTCGATGATGTCGAATTGCGGCTTGACGATCCAGTCGCCCGACACGCTGATGGCGCCCCAGGTTCCGGCGTCGTTCTCGGGCATGCCGAATTCATCGAAGCTGCCGCCGCGATTGGCGGCGGCGACGCCGTTGATGAAAGACCAGAGATAATCAAATCTGGGCTTGATGGCCCAGCGCCCCTTGCGGTCGATGACGCCCCATTTGCCGTTGACGGCGACCGGCGCCACACCGCCGGAGAAATCATGCGCGTCGTCGAATTTGAGCGGGATCGCCACGCGGCCATCCCTGGCGACGAAGCCCGTGCGGCCGCCATTGGTGACGGAGGCGAGGCCTTCATGGAAATTTCCGGCGGTCTGAAACTTGGTCCTGAACACCCACTTGCCGGCCTTGTCGATGAAGCCGACCCGGTTCAGCTCCTTCAGCGCCATGGCGAGACCGTCGGAAAAAGGCTCGATCGTGGTGTAGCCGGTGAGGATCTCCTTGCCGGTCATGTCGATGAGGCCATAGCCCGGGTCGGCGGCGAAGATCGCGACGCCGTCGGTGAATTCCTTGATCACGCTGTATTTCGGCTCGGCGACGACGAGACCATTGGTGTCGATGAGACCCCATTTTCCATTGAGATAGACCGAGGTGACGGGGGCCGTGAAGTCGGTGGCAATTTCATATCTGGGCTGAACGATCATCCGATCGTTGCCGCTGACATAACCCCAGGCGCCGTCCTTCTTGACTGCGATACGATCATTGTAGAGGAAGCTGGCATTCTCATATTTGGGGCGTAAGAGCCATTTGCCGGTGAGGTCGAAGAGACCGGCCCTTCCGGCGACCGCCTCGGCGATGACCTGGCGCGCGCCGCCCGGAATCGGCGGGCTGACGATGAGCCGGCGATAGACCTGCTCGAGAACAAGCTCGCCCGCCGAATTGATGAGGCCGCAGGCCTGCTCCTCCTTGCAGAGGACATGGACCGGCTCGTCGGGCGCCACCGGCTTGAGGAATTTTACCGCCCCGTCCCAGTCCTCGGCCGGGGCCGGCGCGGCCAGACAGAGGAGAAACACAGCGAGGACAGGCAGGCGCATGAGACGTCCCGGATAATCCATCATTTCCGGAGTTTAGGGAGAAGTCACCCACCTTGCCCACCTCAAATGGGGGGTGGCTCTTTCTGATTTTTGACCTTTTGATAAATAATTTGACCAAATGAGAAAACTGATTCAATATTCCGCACATCCGGCGTGAAGATCGGACGTGAGGAGACTACCTATGGGCCATCCCGACATAACGGGCCGGCGTCTCGGCAAGGACGCCTACGCAAAGAACTTTTCCGATCTGCATCCGCCATTGAGCGCGCATGAGGCGCTGGTCGAAAGCGACCGCTGCTATTTCTGCTATGACGCGCCCTGCCAGCAGGCCTGTCCGACCTCGATCGACATTCCGCTGTTCATCCGCCAGATCAGCGCCGGCAATGCCAAGGGCGCGGCCGAGACGATCTTCGAGCAGAACATATTGGGCGGCATGTGCGCCCGCGTCTGCCCGACCGAGACTTTGTGCGAAGAAGTCTGCGTGCGCGAGACGGCGGAAGGCAAGCCGGTCAAGATCGGTCTTCTGCAGCGCTACGCCACCGACACGCTGATGCGCGCCAATGCGCAACCCTTCCAACGTGCGCCCGCGACCGGGAAAAAAGTGGCCGTCGTTGGGGCGGGGCCCGCGGGCCTCGCTTGTGCTCATCGCCTGGCGCTCAACGGCCATGACGTCACGATCTTCGAGGCGCGCAAGAAGCCGGGCGGTCTCAATGAATATGGCATCGCCGCCTACAAGACGGTCGACGGCTTTGCGCAGGAAGAGGTCGACTTCGTGCTCGGCATCGGTGGCATCGCGGTCGAGCACGGCAAGGCGCTGGGCAAGCAGATCAAGCTTGAGGCGTTGCGCAAGGACTATGATGCGGTGTTCCTCGGCATGGGGTTGCAGGGCGTCAATGCGCTCAATACCCGCCACGAGGAAAGTCCCGGTGTCGAGGACGCGGTCGACTATATCGCGGAACTCCGCCAGGCGAAGGACCTCGGCAAATTGCCGGTCGGGCGCCAGGTGCTGGTGATCGGCGGCGGCATGACCGCCATCGATATCGCGGTGCAGTCGAAGCTACTGGGCGCCGAGGACGTCACCATTCTCTATCGCCGCGGCGCCGAGCAGATGAAGGCCTCGGGCTTCGAGCAGGATCTGGCGCAGACCAAAGGCGTCAAGATCAAGCATTGGGTGATGCCGAAGAAGGTCATCGTCAAGGACGGCAAGGCGGTCGGCCTCGAATGCGAATATACGGAAGAGAAGAAGGGCAAGCTTCAAGGCACCGGCGAGACCTTCAAGCTTTCGGCCGACATGATCTTCAAGGCGATCGGCCAGACCTTCGTCGCCGATCCGATGCAGGACGCGATCGTGCTGTCGGGCGGGCGCATCAAGGTCGATGCCGATCGGCGCACTAATCTCGCCGATGTCTGGGCGGGCGGCGACTGTGCCGCGGGCGGCCAGGATCTGACCGTCGCCGCCGTCGATGACGGCCGCCGCGCCGCCGAGGCGATCCATCTCTATTTGTCAGCCTAAGGAGAAACCCCATGGCAGACCTGCGTAGCAATTTCGTCGGCATCAAGTCGCCGAACCCGTTCTGGCTCGCCTCGGCGCCGCCGACGGACAAGGAATATAACGTGGTCCGCGCCTTCAAGGCGGGCTGGGGCGGCGTCGTGTGGAAGACGCTGGGCGAGGACCCGCATATCGTCAATGTGAACGGCCCGCGCTATGGCGCCATCCATTCGGGCGACCGCCGGCTTCTCGGCCTCAACAATATCGAGCTCATCACCGACCGGCCGTTGCAGACCAATCTCGACGAGATCAAACGGGTCAAGCGCGACTGGCCGGATCGCGCCATGGTCGTCTCGCTCATGGTGCCCTGCGAGGAGCCCAATTGGGCGGCGATCCTCAAGCGCGTCGAGGAGACGGACTGCGACGGTGTCGAGCTCAATTTCGGCTGTCCGCATGGCATGTCGGAACGCGGCATGGGTTCGGCGGTGGGCCAGGTGCCGGAATATATCGAAATGGTGGCGCGTTGGTGCAAGGCCCATACGCGCATGCCGGTGATCGTGAAGCTCACCCCCAACATCACCGATGTCCGCAAGCCCGCCCGCGCCGCGAGAAAGGGCGGTGCTGATGCCGTGTCCTTGATCAACACGATCAATTCGATCATGAGCGTCAATCTCGACAGCTTCGCGCCAGAGCCGACGATCGACGGCAAGGGTACGCATGGCGGCTATTGCGGTCCGGCGGTGAAGCCGATCGCGTTGTCGATGGTGTCGGAGATCGCCCGCGACGCCGAGACCAAGGGCATGCCGATTTCCGGTATCGGCGGCATCACCAATTGGCGCGACGCCTTGGAATTCATCCTGCTCGGCGCCGGCACGGCGCAGGTCTGCACCGCGGCCATGACTTATGGCTTCAAGATCGTCGAGGAGATGACCTCAGGCCTCGAAAACTGGATGGACGAGCGCGGCTTCCAGCGGCTCGACGAGCTTGTCGGCAAGGCGGTGCCCAATGTCACCGACTGGCAATATCTCAATCTCAACTACATCGCCAAGGCGCAGATCGACCAGGACAAATGCATCCAGTGCGGCCGCTGCTATGCCGCCTGCGAGGACACGTCGCACCAGGCGATCTCCAACGCGCCCAAGAACGGCAAGCGCCATTTCGAGGTGATCGACGCCGAATGCGTCGCCTGCAATCTCTGTGTCGAGGTCTGCCCGGTCGAGCAGTGCATCACCATGGTGCAGATGACCAAGGGCACCGATCCGCGCACCGGCAAGAAGATCGACCCGAAATACGCCAACTGGACGACCCATCCGAACAACCCAGCATCGAAGATGGCGGCGGAGTAGGGCTGCGCTTCGGGGTTGGCATCTCGCGCGAAGTCGGTGATGATGACGCGGGAGGTGCTCTATGCCGCAGAATGGAAATTGGACGCTCGGTCTCATCGATTCAGCCTGGTTTGGCTCGGACTATGAAGGCCGGCGCGGGCGGGAGGAGGCGAAGCGGATCGGCTTCGAAAGCCTCGATCTCTTCATCGGTTTCGATCCGGGCAAGCTCTCCAAGGCCGAGCGGCAGGCTTATATCGATGAGAATCTGTCGACCGGGCTGCCGGTCATCTCGCTCGTCTGCACCTGTCTGGGCTTGAGCGACTTCAATCCGGCGATCCGCGGTTATCATATCGAGCGGGCGAAGAATGTCGTCGATCTGGCCGCCGACTTTCCGACCGCCCGCAATCTCTGCTTCGTGCCGGGCGAATACATGTTCCAGAAGAAGCTCATTCCGGCCAAGGGCGAGTGGGACGCGGTCGTCGATGCGACGCGGCAGGTCGGCGCCCATGCGGCGACGCGCAAACGCGAGCTCGCTATCGAGCTGCTGCCCTTTGAATTCTCTTTCATCAATTCGCTCGATACGATGGAGCGTTTCCTTGATGAAGTCGGACTAGCCAATGTGAAGGCGACGATCGACATCTCGCATTTCTGGCTGATGCGTATTCCGCCTGAGCAAGTCGCCAAGCGGCTGAAGGGCCGCGTCGCCCATGTGCATATGTCGGACTGCGACGGCACCAACCACGGCGACATGCCGCCTGGGCGCGGCAACACACCCTTCGCCGATTATCTCGCCGCCATCCGCGAGACGGGTTTTGTCGGCGCCGCCTCGATCGAGCTCGAATTCCCGCCCGATCCCAAGGGCATGGCCGCCTGGGTGGCGGAAGCGCATGGCGCGGCCTTGCAGCTTCTCAAGGATGCGCAGGTGCATACGCGCTAGAGCGTCGGGCGTTCCGCTGGAATCGCCCCGACGCTCTATCTCCTTGTTTTTTCGCATCGGTTTGCCCGAAAACCGCACACACTTTTCGGTCCGATGCTCTAACGGCCTATTTTCGCCGCTCCCGGACGTCGATGCGGTCGAGACCAATGTCGCGCAGCAGGTGATCGTTCAAGGCGCCGACGTCACGTGCCAGAACGCGGCACCGGCGATATCGTGCGCGCATGGGCAGTATTGCGGATAGCAGCCGCTGCAGCAGTCGGGTCTCACAGTGGTCATTACTCATTGCCTTTGCTCCTGGATCGGCAGGGAGCGGCAATAAACCGAAGTCGTGGGGCGGGTACTAGGCCAGGAACTGTACCGGCCCTCAAGCCTATGATTTCTGCTCGAATTCCTTCACCAGCCGCTTTGGCGTGCTGGCTTTCCAGGAGCGCAAGAGCAGCGCCTTGACCTGATCGGGATGTGCCTTGGAGAGGCGCATCAGCACCATCGGCCAGCCCTTATAGTGATCGGTGATGTAGAAGATATCCGGCGAAGCCTCGATCAGCATGTCGCGCTCGTCGGGATCGACATCCTTGATGACGAGGCTGTCGCCATCCTCCTTGAGGCGGGTGAAGAACTTGCCTTTGATCTTGAGCGACGGCGCTCCGTAAGAGGTGCCGTCCTCGACGCCGGGCCAGGCCAGCACCATGCGGCGCACCTCATCATAGGTCATGCGGCGATGACCTTGTCGACCCAGGCGGCGAAGTCGTCGAGGATCTCGTTCAGCACTTCCGGATCCTTGCGGCCGCTTTTCGCCGGCACATGGAAGGAATGATCGGCCGGGTCATAGAGCTTCAGCGTGGCGCGCTTGTCCAGTTCCTTGATCACCGGATGCAGTTGGTCGAGCTCGGCGAGCGCATCGCGGGTGCCTTGCAGGAACAGCATCGGAATCTTGACCTGGCTCAGATGATCGGCGCGATCACGCGCGGGCTTGCCGGCGGGATGCAGCGGAAAGCCGAGAAAGATGAGACCCTGCACGCCCTCCAGCGGGCTCGCCGCCTGCGCGCCCGACGTCATGCGCCCGCCAAAGGATTTGCCGCCGGCAAAGAGCGGCAGCTTGGGGAGGAGACGCCTGGCTTCGGCGACGGCGGCGCGTATCGCGGCTTGCGCGAGCTTGGGCGGGTCGGGGCGTTTCGATTTACGTTCCATGTAGAGGAACTGATAACGCAGGCTGGCGATGCCGCGCTCGGCCAGGCCCTTGGCGATTGCCGCCATCGACGCATGTGTCATGCCGGCGCCAGCGCCATGGGCGAAGACGTAAAAAGCGCGGGCATCTTTCGGCTTCAGCAGGAGACCCGAAACCTGGCCTTCGCCGGCGATCTCGATGGTGACGGGGGTTGCATCCGGTACCGGCATGGCGATTTCCTGAGCTTGGGCGGGGACAGGGGTTTCGCCTATATTGCCATCCGACAAGTTCATTCTCCAGAGGAACACATATGGGTCAGGATCCGGAACTGCTGCGGCGCCTTCTGCGCGCCAAGGACCGGATGGATGCCGCCTCACATGAGGAGTGGCCGGTTTCGCGGCTGGCGGAAGTGAGCGGCACCTCGGCAGCGCATTTTGCCAGATCTTTCAAGGAAGCCTTCGGCGTCCCGCCGCACCGCTATCTGCTCACAAGGCGCATCGAGCGGGCCGTGTCGCTGCTGCGCGAGACCGATCTGCCGATCACGGAGATCGCTTTCCAGACCGGCTGGAACAGCCTCGGGACCTTCGGACGGACGTTCCGCGACGTCACGGGTGATAATCCCGCTGCGATTCGGGAGCGCGAAAAATCCACGCCGCATCAGCGTGAACTGGTGCCGGAATGCCTCCTGCGCGCCGCCGGGCGTCCCGGCCTCACAATAGCAGTTTCGGAGAAGCGACGGCGTGCCGAGGGTGATACGGAGGGCCCCGAAGAAATGGAGGTCCTATGAGCCAAGGTATCGATGTCGTTGGTATATATGTTCGCGATCAGGACGAGGCGCTCGCTTTTTATGTCGGCAAGCTCGGATTCGAGGTCCATGCCGATATGCGCAATGGCCCGTTCCGCTGGCTGACGGTTAGACATCCGGAGCAGCCGTCCTTCCAGCTCGGCCTGTTCACGCCCGGGCCGCCCTTGCATGACGCGGCGACCGCGCAGACCTTGCGCGAAATGGTCGCCAAGGGCGCCATGCCGCCGCTCGTCCTGCTGGCCGAGGATTGCCGTGCCGCCCATAAAAGATTGCAGGCGGCGGGCGTGGAATTCACGCAGGAACCGGTCGAGCGGTACGGTCGCGTCGATGCCGGCTTCCGTGACCCTTCCGGCAATGGCTGGAAGCTGATCGAAGGGTGATGGATGAGCACCGCAGCGAAACAAATCGATCAACTGATCGCCAAGCTCAAGGACTGGCGCGGCGAGACGCTCGCCAAAGTCCGCAAGACGATCCTCGCGGCCGACCCTGAGATCACGGAAGACTGGAAATGGATGGGAAGTCCGGTGTGGTCGCGCGACGGCATGATCGCGGTGGGCAATGCGCATAAGGACAAGGTGAAGCTCACCTTCTCGCACGGCGCCAGCCTTCCCGATCCCGATAAGCTCTTCAATGCCGGGCTCGAGGGCAAGGTCTGGCGGGCCATCGATCTCTTCGAGGGTGATGCGGTCGATGAGCGTGCTCTCAAGGACCTGGTGCGGGCCGCGATCGCCTTCAATCAGAGCAAGGCGAAGAAGAAGAAAAAATGATGCCGGCGTGGGCGCGGCTTCGCTTATATTGAGGGTCGCGAAGTTTTTTCGAAGGAGGCGCCGATGTGCCGGAACATCCGCACTTTGTTCAATTTCGAACCGCCGGCGAGCGATGATGAGATCCGCGCCTCGGCGGTCCAGTTCGTGCGCAAGCTTTCGGGTTTTGGCAAGCCGTCAAAAGCCAACGAAGCGGCCTTCGATCGCGCCGTCGTGGAAGTGACGGAAGCGGCGCGCAAGCTCATCTTCGCGCTCGAGACGCAGGCGCCGCCGCGCAACCGCGAGATCGAAGCGGTCAAAGCACGTGAGAGATCGAAGGCGCGCTTCGCGTGAGGCGCAGAGGAGGAGGGCGGTCATGAAGCTCGAGCCCATCGACAGCATCGACATCCATATCCTGGTCGACAATGTCACCGACAGCCTGTCCTCGGTGCCGTCTTATGTGGAAACGGAATTTGCCGGCCTCGACCGGCGCCGGCAAGGCCAGTGGGTCTTGGGCGGCAGCTGTCTCTGCTGTGCCGCGCATGGGCTTTCCTGTCTCGTCACCCTGAAACGCGGTGGCGAGACCAAGACGCTGCTTTTCGACACCGGGCCGGAAGACCGGGTCTTCGAGCAGAATGTCTCGCGTCTCGGCGCCGATCTCGGGGCAGTCGAAGCCATCGTGCTGTCGCATGGCCATTGGGACCATGGCGGCGCCATGCTGAAGGCGCTGCAGATCATCCGTGACCGCAATGGCGGCCGGCGCGTGCCCTATTACGCGCATCCCGACATGTTCCGCACGCGCGCGACGAAGCGGGCCGATGGCTCGATGCGCCTGATGGAAGACGTGCCGGGCATCGATGCGCTCACACTGCACGGCGCCGATGTCGTCAATACGAGCGAAGCGCAGCCGCTGTTCGGCGGCATGGCCCTGGTGAGCGGCGAAATTCCGCGCGTCACGCCTTTCGAGCGAGGGCTGCCCGGCCAGCACCGGCGCACCGAGGACGGCAAGGGCTGGGAGCTCGATGAGCTGATCATGGACGAGCGCTTCGTCGCGGCGCATGTGAAAGACAAAGGCCTCGTCGTCTTCACCGCCTGCTCGCATGCCGGCGTCATCAATGTGCTGAAACACGCCAAAGCCTCGTTCCCCGACATCCCCCTTTATGCCGTGGCGGGCGGACTCCATCTCTCCGGCACGAATGAGCGGATCATCGGCGAGACGGTGGCGGCAATGCGCGAATTCGATCTCGGCGTCATCGCGGCCGGTCATTGCACCGGCTGGCGCGCCATCACCGCGCTCGCCAATGAATTCGGCGACAAGGTCCTGGTGCCGCTGGCGGTGGGCAAGCGCTACACTTTTCGAGGCGACGCGCCATAGGCGCCGAAGCACCACAAATCGGTGAGGATCTCGGCGACCTTCTCCTCGTCAGGGGCGAGAGGCGCCAAAGCCGGCTCGCGGCGGAGATAAATCTGCGCCAGGAATTCATCGATCATGCCGCCGAGCGCATAGGCGGCGGGGAGGTGATCGTCACCTGGCCGACCATCCTGGCGGTCCCTGGCGATGGCGCCGGCGACGCGGCCATACCAGTCGCGGTTGAGCCGGCGATAGGCGCGGGCGAAAGCGGTTTCCTCGGTGGTGAGACCGATCAGGCAGCGCATCAGCCCGGCATTGCGGCGGAACAGGCGGGTGAAGACCAGCGTCGCAGCCTTGACCCTTTCGCGCGATCCCATCTCGGCGCCGGTGCGGGCCGCCGCGAGATGCGTTTCGACGAAGCCGGAAAACTCCTCGATCAGGGTCTCGACCGCCGCCGGCATGTCGGGGAAGTAGCGGTAAAAGGTACCATGGGCGAGGCCAGCGGTCCTGGTCACCTCGGCGACTTTGAGGTCGCGCCAGGCGAGGCCGGAGCCCAGCTCGCGGGCCAAAGCGGCAAGGAGGCGGGCGCGGGTGCGATCGGTCTTGCGCGATGTGCCATCCCGGGCCGCGGCCAGCAAGGTGGCGGCGAAAATCAGGGGGTCAGGGGCGTCTTTCTCCATTCGGACAGATTGACATGATTTGCTCGCCGTGAAAATGATATCAAAATCATTTTGAGGTTATCATGCTGATCGAGCGGGCGGATTTCGTCGATCTTGTCGATCTGGCCGCCCACCGGCAGCGCCTGTGGGAGAGCCAGTCCGCCTATGTCCAGGCAGCTTCGCCGCTGCATCGGCGCGCCTGGGGCGGCAAAAGCCCGCCGGCGCGCCTCGGCGACCTCGCCGAGCTGCCGCTCATCGACAAGGAGATGCTGCGCCGGAGCCAGCGCGATAGGCCGCCCTTCGGCGACTATCTGGCGGCGCCCGAAACCGCGATCGCCCGTATTCACCGGACCTCCGGCACCACCGGCACGGCAATGAACCTGGCCCTCTCGGCCAGGGACGTCCATGAGACGGCGGTGGTCGGCGGGCGGGCCCAGGCGGCAGGCGGGCTCGGGCCCGGCCACCGGGTCGTCCATTGTCTCAATTACCGCCTGTGGATGGGCGGCTTCACCGATCATACGACGCTCGAGGCGACCGGCGCCACGGTGGTGCCCTTCGGTGTCGGCGACACCCAGCTCCTGATCCGCACCATCGGTGAGCTCGGCATCACCGCGATCTCCTGCACGCCCTCCTATCCGGCGGTGCTGGAGCAGATCATCGCAGAGCATTATCCGGGACTGAAGCCCCGCGATCTCGGCCTCAAGCTCGGCCTGTTCGGCGGCGAGGCCGGGCTCGATGACCCGGAATTCCGGCAGCGGCTCGAAACCGTCTGGGGTTTTTCGGTGCGCAATTCCAATTATGGCGTCACCGACGTCTTCTGCAATTTCGCCGGCCAGAGCGAGGTCGACAACGACCTGCATTTCATGGCGCTCGATGTGCTGCAGCCGGAGCTGATCGATCCGGCCACCGGCGCGGCGCTCGCCTGGCAGGAGGGCCAACGCGGCGAGCTGGTGCTGACCCATCTGAGCCGCCAGTGCCAGCCGCTGGTGCGTTTCCGCACCGGCGACATCATTCTCATCACCGGCACCGGCAAGGCGCGCTGCGGCCGCACCGCGCCGCGCTTCCGCGTCGTCGGGCGCTCAGACGACATGGTGGTGGTGCGCGGCATCAACGCCTTTCCGACCCAGGTGGCGGCGGTCCTCAATCAGTTTCCGTCGCTGTCGGGTGAATACCGGATCGTGCTTGAAGGTAGCGGGCCTTACGATCTGCTGCCGGTCGAGGCCGAGTTCGCCAAGGGGACGACGCAGGCCGGGGGACTGGCTGCCGAAATCGAGCGGCGCATCAAGCGGGATATCGGCGTCTCGGCGCGGGTGACGCTTCTTCCCTTCAACAGCCTGCCGCGCAGCGAAGGCAAGACGCGCCGGGTCATCAGGAAGGACAGATCATGAGCAAGACGGTTCTCAGCGATTACCTGGGCGAGGGGGTGCAGAAGATCTCGCTCAACCGGCCGCATCGGCTGAATGCCATCGTGCCGGAGCTGCTCGATGATCTGGTCGGCGCCCTCGATGCCGCTAATGAGGATGAGCGCGTGGGAGCGATCCTTCTCACCGGCGAAGGCCGCGCCTTCTGCGCCGGCGACGATCTCAAGGAATTCAGCTCGCAAGCGACGGACGAAAAAGGCACCACCGCCTATATCGAGCGCATCCAGGACGTCACCCGTTCCATGGTGCTGGGCAAACGGCCGGTCGTTGGCGCCATTCACGGCTGGGCGGTGGGCGGCGGCCTCGAATGGGTGATCAATTGCGATTTCGCGCTCGCCGCGCGAGGCACGCGTTTCTTCTTTCCCGAGATCGCGCTCGGCGTCTTCGTCACCGGCGGCGTCACCGAGCTCCTGCCGCGTCTCGTCGGTTTGCAGCGGGCGCGCGAGATGATCCTGCTGGGCGATAAATTCGATGCCGACCAGGCGAAGTCCTGGGGACTTCTGCGCGATGTGGTGGCCGATGAAGCCCTGATGCCAGCTGCGACCGATCTGGCAAGACGCCTGGCGGCGCTGCCGCGCGAGCGGGTGAGCGACCTCCGGCGCATCCTGGCGCGTCGCGACGGGGCGGGGCTCGACGCGGCGATGCGGGCGGAAACCGCAGCGACGGTCAGAGGCTTCCTCGATCCCGAAACGGCGAAACGCGTGGCGCAATTCCGTTGAAGGCCTGGGAGCGGTCTGGCAAGGTGCCGGCCATGCGATCTTCCCTCTTCGGCCTCCTCATCGGCATCCTCTTTTCGACCGGCGCTTCGGCGCAAGAGCTGGTCATCCCCAAGGTGACTTATCCCGCGCTGCCGAAGGATGGGGCGAATGCCGAGGCCTTCGTGCCGAAAGGCTGGAAGCTCGAAAAGCAGCAGAGTGGTGATCTCAACAAGGACGGACAGGATGATCTGCTGCTTCTCCTGCGCATGAATGATCCCGGGAATGTCGTGAAGAACGAGGGGCTCGGCCAGAATCCCTTCGACACGAATCCACGCATCCTGGCGGTCGCTTTCGGCAACGGCGCCGGCAAGTCCTTCACGCTCGGGCTCGAAAATCACACGCTGATCGCCCGGACCGAGGACCCGGTCATGGATGATCCGGTGGGCGAATCGGGCGGCGTCGCGATCGAGCGCGGAACGCTCAAGGTGGATCTCTATTCATTCGCGAGCGCCGGCTCCTGGAGCGTCGGGACCACCAGCTTCCGCTTCCGCTCCGGCAAGCGCGGCTTCGAGCTCATCGGCTATGACAGTTCCTCGACGCAGCGCAACAGCGGCGAGGTCGAGCAGGTGAGCATCAATTATCTCACCGGCAAGGTCCAGATCAGCACCGGTACGATCTCGGACGACAAGCTCAAGGACAAATGGCGCAAGATCCCCAAGAAGAAGCTTTTGCTTCTCGAAGAGATCGGTGACGGGCTCGCTTTCGATCCCGGAATCGGGAATTGACCGCCGGCCGCAACCGTCGCAGACTGCCAACATCGCCGTTCTGATCTTTCGCCTCACCATCGAAGAAACAGGAGCGTGCCGTGACTCAGCCCGATGTCTATTTGCTGGGGCGCGCCGAGGCCGAGGAAATTCGCCTCAAGCGCCAGATCGCCAATCTCGCTCCCGATTCCGACGCGCAATTCGACAAGATCGGCATCAGGCCTGGTGAACATGTCGTCGATCTGGGCTGCGGCCCAGGTGGCGTGCTGCATCTCCTCGGCAAACGTGTGGGGCCGCAAGGCTCGGTGCTCGGTCTCGAACGCAGCGGCCATTTCGTCGAGCAGGCGCGGCGTTTCGTAAATAATCACGGGCTGGCGCATGTCGAGGTGCGTGAAGGTGATGCCTATGACACCGGCCTGCCGCGAAGCTCCTTCGACGGCGCCCATATGCGCCTCGTTCTCGTCAATGTGCCGGAGCCCGAGCGCATCGTGCGCGAGATGGTGGCGCTGGTGCGGCCGGGCGGTTGGATCGCGAGCTTCGAGGCCGATTATTTCGCCCATATCTGCGATCCGCCGCTGCCCGCCTGGACGCATCTACTCGATGCCTATACCGCCTATACGCGCACACAGGGCATCGACATCTTCGTCGGGCGGCGCAGTCATCGCCTGTTCCGTGAAGCCGGCGTCGAGGATATCCGCGTCGATGCGATCATGCATGTCTATCCGCCGGGACATGATCGGCGGCCGATCCTGCGCGATTTCATCACCAATGTGCGCGATAGACTGATCGGCGGCGGCTTCATCACCTTGAGCGAGCTCGAGCGCAACATGGCCGATCTCGAGCGCCATCTGGCCGATCCCGACGTGATGGTGACCTCGCATATGTTTTTCCGGCTCATCGGACGCGTGCCGCAATAGTCGTTCCGGCTTTCGCCGGGATGACGAATGAGCTAGCCTAACGTGGACGGCCGCCTTCATCTGGGGAGAAAACGATGCGCTACAAAGGAAGCTGTCACTGCGGCAAGGTCACGTTCACTGTCGAAGGTGATCTCGCCGGCGGCGCCATCGATTGCAATTGCTCGATCTGCGCGCGCAAAGGCGCGCTCCTCATCGCGGTGCCGCGCAACAAGCTGCAGCTGCTGTCGCCCGAGACCGACCTGCAGAAATACACCTTCAACAAACATGCGATCGCGCATCGCTTCTGCCGCACCTGCGGCATGCATCCCTTCGCCGAGGATACCGCCGATAAGAGCGAGCGTATGGCCTATGTGAATGTCCGCTGTCTGCAAGGTGTCGATCTCGGCAAGGTGGCGGTGATGAACTTCGACGGGCGCGCCATGTGATGCAGGATCTTATCAGCGTCGCATGCGAGGGAAGGGTGCCTGACATCACGGACAGGCTGGTGAGGCTCATCGAAGCGAATGGCCTCCAGGTCTTCCTGCGCCTCGATCACGCGGCCAACGCCGAAGGTGTCGGCATGAATCTGCGGCCGACGACACTGTTGATCTTCGGCCATCCGAGAGGCGGCACACCGCTGATGCAGGAAGCGCAGACCGCCGGCCTCGACCTGCCGTTCAAGCTGCTCGTCTGGGAAGACGCGCAAGCGAAGACATGGGTGACCTACGGCGATCCGGATCGCCTGATCGAGCGGCATGGGCTCAGTCCTGCCAGCGCCGCGACGATCGACACGATCAAGACGGGTGTCGCCAGGATGGTGAAGGCGGCTTCGAAAGACTGACTGGTTCTCAACTCAGGTCGTAGCGCCAGTCATTGCAGCGCATGATATGGCCCGGCGGGAACTCGAAATCGAACTCGCCCAAAAGGACGAAGCCGGCGCGGCGGCAGATGGCGTTGGAGGCGAGATTCAACGGCGAGGGGAAAGCGTGCAGGTGAGGGTGGCGCGCCTCGGGCTTCAGCAGCGCGATGAGCGCCGCCGTCGCCTTGCCGGCGATGCCGAGGCCCTGGAATTGCGGCACCACCGCCCAGCCGGTTTCATAGACGACCGAGCCGCGCCAGTCCTTTTCCCAGTAGCCGATCGAGCCCGCGGGCCGACCGTCGTGATCGATGCGGAACATGCGCGTCTTGCCGGGGACGGCATGCAGGGCATAGTCGCGATTGCGTTTGGCGAGGCGCTCCGGCGTTTCGGGGCCGCCCAGATATTCCTTTTCCTCGGGCGTGTTGCCGGCTTCGAGAACCGGCAGATCGGCTTCCGTCCAGGGCCGCAAGGTGACCGTCATCTGGGCCGCAAGCCGTCCTGAATGAGCCGGATGATGGTCGTCTCGGCATCGGTGAAGTGATCGCTGTTCTCACCCAGCACGGCGCGGATCTGGATGTCGAAATCGGCATAATGCTGGGTCATCGCCCAGATGGTGAAGATCAGGTGGTGGGGATCGATCGCGGCGATCTGGCCCTTGGCGATCCAGGCGCGGATGGTCCGGGCGGTGTCGTCCACGAGCGCCTTCATGGGACCGGAGAGAAAGTCGCCGATGATCGGCGCGCCATGCAGCATCTCATTGGCGAACAGGCGGGAGGCCTTGGGGTTGTCGCGCGACATCGCCATCTTGGCGCGAATATAACGCGAGATTTCGGCCAGCGGCTCGCCCGCGGGGTCGAGGCCGCGCAAGGGTGCGAGCCAGTCGGCCAGCGTCTTTTCCAGGACGGCGCGGTAAATCTCGTCCTTGCGGCGGAAATAATAGAGCAGATTGGGCTTTGACATGCCGGCCCGCTCGGCGATCTGGTCGACCGTGGTGCCGCGATAGCCATAGGCGGAAAACACTTCGAGCGCCGCCCCGAGGATGATGTCCTCGTTGATGGCCTGGATACGGGTCTTGCCCGGGGACTTCGGCTTGGATTGCGCCATGCACCAATGGTCTTAATTCTTGATCAAATGGTCAATAGCGCTTAGCATCATTTGCAACGAGTCTCGAACAAAAATGAAGACAGGGGAGGTTGAATGGCGGCAGCGTCCGTAATCGAGGCGCGCGAGCTGAGCCTGACATTCGAAACGGCCGATGGGCCGGTCTACGCCTTGTCGAAAGTCAACCTCACCGTAGGGGACGGCGATTTCGTGTCGTTCATCGGACCGTCGGGCTGCGGCAAAACCACCTTGCTCAGGGTGATCGCCGATCTCGAACAGGCGACCGACGGCCATATCTCGGTCAATGGCATGAAGCCGGACGAGGCGCGCCGCAAGCGCGCTTACGGCTATGTGTTCCAGGCGCCGGCGCTTTATCCCTGGCGCACCATCGAGCGCAATGTGGCGCTGCCCTTGGAGATCATGGGCTACAGCGCGGCGGATCGCGGCGAACGCATCGCGCGCAATCTCGATCTCGTCAATCTGAAGGGCTTCGAGAAGAAATTTCCCTGGCAGCTGTCGGGCGGCATGCAGCAGCGCGTGTCGATCGCGCGCGCACTCGCCTTCGACCCCAAGCTCCTGTTGATGGACGAGCCTTTTGGCGCGCTCGACGAGATCGTGCGCGACAAGCTCAATCAGCAGCTGCTTGAATTATGGGGCCGTACGAAGAAGACAGTGGTCTTCGTCACCCATTCCATTCCCGAGGCGGTGTTCCTCTCGACCCATATCGTGGTGATGTCGCCGAGGCCCGGGCGCATCATCGACGTCATCGAGACGAAATTTCCGAAAGACCGCACGCTCGATATCCGCGAGACGCCGGAGTTTCTGAAAGTGGCGCATCGCGTGCGCGAGGGCCTGAGACAAGGGCACTCCTATGATGACTGAAGGCGCTCTTATTACCCTCGCCCCGCGCAGCGGGGAGAGGGTAGGGGCCCGCCGCGAAGCGGTGGGAAGGGTGAGGGGCCGTCTCTCAGAATCTGACGCTGGCCCCTCACCCTCCCATTGCTGCGCAATGGGTCCCTCCCTCTCCCCGCTGCGCGGGGCGAGGGTAGAGAGCGCAATCCCATGAGTCTCGCCGCCACCCGATCCAGGCCGACGCTGGCGGGCGCTTTCGCCCATGGCTCGACGCTGCCGGTCACGATCATCGTCCTGATCGTGCTCGTCATCTGGTATCTGGCGGCGATTCCGATGAACCGGGTGCTGAGTGAGCCCTTGATCGCGGCGGCGGGCGGCGGCCTCGGCAATACGCTGTCGATCTCGTGGTCGTTGCCGCGCCCCGTTCTGCCGTCGCCACATCAGGTGCTGATCGAATTGTGGAACACGGTCTTCACCGTGGTTCCATGGCGGCCGAAATCGCTTCTCTATCATTGCTGGGTGACGCTCTCCTCGACCTTGCTGGGTTTCATTCTCGGCACTCTTCTCGGCGTCGGTCTCGCCATCGCAATCGTCCATGTGAAGGCGTTGAACCGTAGTTTGATGCCATGGATCATCGCCTCACAGACCATCCCCATCCTCGCCATCGCGCCGATGGTCATCGTGGTGCTGGGTTCGATCGGACTCACCGGCCTTCTGCCCAAATCGCTGATCTCGATGTATCTGTGCTTCTTCCCGGTCACCATCGGCATGGTGAAGGGACTGACCTCGCCCGATCCGATGCAGCTTGACCTGATGCGCACCTATAATGCCAGCACCGCGCAGGTCCTGTGGAAGCTGCGCTGGCCGGCGGCGCTGCCTTTCCTGTTCGCGTCGCTCAAAGTGGCGATCGCCATCGCGCTGGTCGGCGCCATTGTTGCTGAACTGCCGACCGGTGCTCAGGCTGGCATCGGTGCCAGACTCTTGAATGGCTCGTATTATGGCCAGACGCAGCAGATATGGAGCGCTTTGGTCGTCGCGGCCATTATGTCCTCGGGGCTTGTCTGGCTGGTTGGCTTCATCGAGCGGCGCGTCGCTCGGGCTATGGGAGCGAAGCCGTGATCGAGTCTCTGCGTCGTAACCCTATCGCCGCCATCGCAACGCTCGTCGTTGCTGTCGGTCTCCTCTGGCTGATGGCGCATCAGGTAATGGCAGGGCCAGGTCTTCCGTTCTGGGCAGGAGTTCTCGCGCTCTGGGCTTTGATCTGGATCGGCAATGATGCGCTAGCAAGGCTAGCTGTACCGTCGACCATGATCCTCCGGATTCGCAATCTCGCTGTGCCAGCGATTTTCGGCCTCACTGTCTTGTTGCTTTGGCAACTCATTGTGAAAGGCATCGGTATTTCGCCTGTGTTTCTGCCGGCGCCCTCCGATATCTGGGCCAGATTTACCGTGTCGTTCGCCACGTTGAAGGCGGATTTCATTCAAACCTTTCTGCACGCCGTTTTGGCCGGTTGGGCAATCGGTTCTCTGGCCGGTTTTTTGGTCGCAATCCTGTGTGATGCCTGGGGTTTTCTGAGGCGCGGGCTCCTGCCCCTGGGCAACCTCTTTGCGGCCCTTCCCATTGTCGGAGTGGCGCCGATCATGGTCATGTGGTTCGGCTTCGACTGGCAGTCGAAGGCTGCTGTTGTTACGATCATGACCTTTTTCCCCATGCTCGTGAATACTGTCGCAGGGCTTCAGGCCACAGGTCAGCTCGAACGCGATCTGATGCGCTCCTACGGGGCGTCTTATTTCGACACGCTGATCAAATTGAGGCTCCCGGCGGCGATGCCCTTCATTTTCAATGCGCTCAAGATCAACTCGACTCTGGCCCTGATCGGGGCCATCGTAGCCGAATTCTTCGGCACTCCCATCGTCGGCATGGGTTTTCGCATTTCGACCGAAGTGGCCAAGTTCAATCTCGACTTGGTCTGGGCTGAGATCGCCGTGGCGGCTATTGCCGGTTCGGCCTTTTACGGGGTGATCGCGCTCGTCGAACGCGTGGTAACCTTCTGGCATCCGTCCTACCGGGAACGCAAAGGCTCGTAGGATCAACAGGGAGAAAGAGGAGACGTTCAGCATGAAGAAATATCTGATGGCCGCGGCGGCGACCGCGGCGCTTATGGCGGGCAGCGTCGCGGCTTATGCCGAGGCGGTGACCATCCAGCTCAAATGGGTGACGCAGGCCCAGTTTGCCGGCTACTACGTGGCGCAGGCGCAGGGCTTCTACAAGGAGGCCGGCCTCGACGTGACGATCAAGCCGGGCGGCCCCGATATCGCGCCGCCGCAGGTGATCATGGGCGGCGGCGCCGATGTCGTCGTCGACTGGATGCCCTCGGCACTGGCGTCGCGCGAGAAAGGCGTGCCGCTGGTCAATATCGCCCAACCGTTCAAGCGCTCGGGCATGATGCTCACCTGCCGGAAGGACACCGGCATCACCAAGCCGGAGGACTTCAAGGGCAAGACGCTCGGCGTGTGGTTCTCCGGCAACGAGTATCCGTTCCTGTCCTGGATGAGCCAGCTCGGGCTCAAGACCGATGGCGGGGCGGACGGCGTCACCGTGCTGAAGCAGGGCTTCAATGTCGATCCGCTCCTGCAGAAGCAGGCCGACTGCATCTCGACGATGACCTACAATGAATATTGGCAGGTGATCGAAGCCGGCGTGAAGCCGGAAGACCTGATCGTCTTCAAATATGAGGACCAGGGTGTGGCGACGCTCGAGGACGGCCTCTATGTGCTAGAAGACAAGCTCAAGGACCCCGCCTTCGTCACCACCATGGCGAAATTCGTCAAGGCGTCGATGAAGGGCTGGGACTGGGCGCGCGAGCATCCGGATGACGCGGCCAAGATCGTGCTCGACAATGACGCGACGGGTGCGCAGACCGAAGGCCACCAGAAGACGATGATGCAGGAGATCAACAAGCTCACCGAAGGCTCCGACGGCACGCTCGATACCGCCGCCGCCGACCGCACGGTGGACACGCTTATGAAGGGCGGCTCCGATCCCGTCATCTCCAAGAAGCCGGAAGGCGCCTGGTCGTCGGCCGTCACCGACGAAATGAAGAAGATGTAACAACCCTGTGCCCCTCCCCCTTGTGGGGAGGGGAGCTTGCTTACTGGATTTCTCGAAGGATGATCTCGACCGCCATTACCTTCCCTTCTCCCGGTGCGTAGCAATGGGAGAAGGTGCCCGATAGGGCGGATGAGGGCTCTTCTGAAACACTAATCGGTTTGAAACAAAGAGCCCTCACCCGGCCTTCGGCCACCCTCTCCCATCCTGCGGACCGGAGAGGGGGGAGCCAGGAGAGGGAGAGTGTATCAAGTAACGGAGTCATTCCATGTCCATTCTCATCCGCGGCGGCACCGTCGTTAATCATGATCATTCGCGGCGCGCCGATGTACTGATCGAGGGCGGCCAGATCGTCGCCGTCGGTGACAAGCTCGAGGCGCCGGGCAAGGCTGAGATCATCGATGCGGGCGGCCTTTATGTGATGCCGGGCGGCATCGATCCGCATACCCATATGGAGCTCATGTTCATGGGCACCGTATCGGCGGATGATTTCGAATGGGGCACCAAGGCGGCACTTTCGGGCGGCACCACGATGATCGTCGATTTCTGCATTCCCGCCCCCAAGCAGTCGATGCTCGCCGCCTATCAGGATTGGCGGCGCAAGGCCGAGAAGGCGGCTTCCGACTATTCCTTCCATATGGCGGTGACCTGGTGGGACAAGCCGGTCTTCGACGAGATGGAAACCGTGGTGAAGACCTACGGCATCAACACCTTCAAGCATTTCATGGCCTATAAGGGCGCGCTCATGGTCAATGACGATGAGCTCTATCATTCCTTCTCGCGCTGCGCCGGACTGGGCGCCATGCCGCTCGTCCACGCAGAAAATGGCGATGTCGTCTTCCGCATGCAGGCCGATCTCCTGGCGCAAGGCGTCACCGGCCCTGAGGGCCATGCCTATTCGCGCCCGCCCGAAGTCGAAGGCGAGGCCACCAACCGCGCCATCATGATCGCCGACATGGCGGGCTGCCCACTTTATGTCGTGCACACCTCCTGCCGCGAGGCGCATGAGGCGATCAAGCGCGCGCGTGAAGCGGGGAAACGCGTCTATGGCGAGCCGCTGATCCAGCATCTGACCCTCGATGAGGACGAATACCGCAACAAGGACTGGGATTATGCGGCCAGGCGCGTGATGTCGCCGCCCTTCCGGCCGAAGAAACACCAGGATTCGCTGTGGGCCGGCCTGCAATCGGGCTCGCTGCAAGTGGTGGCGACCGATCACTGCTCCTTCACCACCGAGCAGAAACGCATGGGCGCCAAGGACTTCACCCGGATTCCCAACGGCACCGGCGGTCTCGAGGACCGCATGCCGATGCTGTGGACGGCGGGCGTCAATACCGGACGGTTGACCAAGGAAGAATTCGTCGCCGTGACCTCGGCCAATATCGCGCGCATCCTCAACATGTATCCGAAGAAGGGCCGCGTCGATGTCGGCTCCGACGCCGATCTCGTTCTGTGGGATCCGACACGGTCCAAGACCATCTCGGCCAAGACGCAAGTGAGCCGTATCGACTACAATGTCTTCGAAGGCTATCAGGTGACCGGCCTGCCGGTGACGGTGCTGTCGCGCGGCCGCATCGCCTGGAAGGACGGCGATCTCAGGGCGAAAGCGGGCGATGGCGATTTCGTACGCCGCGATCCCTTCCCCGCCGCGCATGTCGCCAACTCGACTTGGCGTGAGATCAACCGGCCGCGCGCGGTGAAGCGGGCGGGCGTCGTGACGCCGTAAGCGAATTGGGGGCAAGTGTGATACGTGCAAGAAAGACGATGATGGCCGCCTTCGCGGCGGCGGCCGTCATGTTTCCCGCTGCCGCGCACGCAAATTTCTGCGGCGTTGCCGGCAACTCAGCCCAAGAGATCGCCGCCAATGTGCTGAAGACAAAAGAGTTCAAAAAAATCGGCGGCAATGCCCGCTTTGTCGGCTATTGGCATAAGAAGACCTACCAGATGCTGGTCGTCACCAAGCCCGGCAATAAGGCGCATCCCGCCGTTGCCTGCCGGCGTGTGATACGCCGGGGCGACTGGCAGGCCTGGACCACCATCAAATGCCAGGCCGGCCGGAAAGCCTGCAACGCGCTTCTCGACGAGTTCAAGGTGCTCGACGCGCAGTGGAATCGCGCGGCCCAGTAGACACATTCCAAACCTCGAGGGGCCGGATGCACCAGTATTTCTTCACACTCTTCGTTCTGTCCCTGCTGACGGCTTCAGTGTTCATCTGAAGCGATATCAGGGCTTCACCGTCTCCTTCACGGTCACGCAATTGGCGGCGGGCGGTGACGGGAGGCAACGCGCGACCAGAGCCAGATCGGCGCTCGGCGCGACATCGGTGACGAGCTTCGTGGTCCGCAGCTCATCGCCCATCAGGCGATACATGGAGGAGGGCGGGGCGCGATCGAACAGCGCGAGGAGCGTGGGCTCGACCCCCATCTTCTTCAGATAGGCGATGAGCTTCTTCTCGAGCTTCTTGTCGAGCTTGGTCGAGACCTGGCTCTTCATCGGCTTGCGGCTGACGACCTTGCGGCTCACCACCTTCTTCTTGCCGTTGATGATGAGATATCGTTCGAGATAACGCACCTTCTCGCGCGTGATGACGCGGCTGATCTTGTGCACGCCGATATAGTTCTCGCCATTGCCATAGCGGTGCGTGCCGGCAGCGAGGATCATCGGACAGGCCGAGACGCAGAAGCCCTGATTGGTGACGACGAAGCCGCGATAGATGCCCTTCTGCTCCTTCGCCAGCTTGCAGGATTTCTGATAGGGCGCGCAGCCGCCGAAATGCGTGCCGCCGACCGCCACATCGAGGCCACGCTTGCGGATCATGTCGCCGATGGCGAGCGCCGCATCGAGGTCGCCGCCGGGCGAGGTGATGACGACGGGAAGCTTCTGATCGCCGATCTTGGCCAGCGCCTTCTTGAATACGGCAGGCGATTTCGCGGTGATCTGGCCCTCCGCCGATATCCATTGCGGACAATTGGGCTCGCAATTGCCGATGATGTTGCGCACGATCACCACCCGCAAAGGCTGGTCGTAGACGGACTGCTCGGGCTCGGGCTTTTTCGGTTTCTTTTTTGTGGCCGCCTCGCCGGGGCCGACGAGCAGAAACACAGCCGTCAGCATCGCGGTCAGCGCCAGGAGGAAGGGCGAGGCAAGCTTCATGATACGCACCGGATAATCGCCAATCGCGGGACTATATACGGTTTTAACGTGGCGGGAAGCGGGTGTGTTACTTGCGCACCTGCCTATCGAGGCTAGCCGATCACCAGATTGAAGCTCACGCTGATGCGCTCACCCGCTGCCCGGTTGAGCGGCACCTCATGGCGCAGCCAGCTTTCCCATAGGAGCAAAGTTCCAGGTGTCGGCTCGTGCGCGACATAAGTCCGCGCGGCGCGGGGAGCTGAGGCCTTGCGCGGCGGGGCTGCCATCATGAGCGCATGGCGCGGGTCCTCGAAGACGATCGGCCCGGCGCCCGGCGGCGATTTCACGTAGTAGGTCCCGCTCAGCACGGCATTGGTATGGAGGTGGGAGCTGTGGGACCCGCCTTCCGGCAGGACATTCACCCACATCGTGTCGCAGAGCGGCTTGCCGCCGCGCAGGTCCCAATGAAGCTCGCGGGCGAACCGGGCGGCATGCTGCTCGATCAGGCGCTTCAGCCGCGCGAAGGGCGGGCTGCGGTCTGGGAGATCGGCCAGCGACCCATAGGAAGTATATCCCGGATAGCCATGCCGGGCACACCAGCGCCGGCCGGCCGCGTCATGCTCGGCGAGCTCGAAAGCGGCCTGTTCCAGCGCGTGGTTAAGGCTATCGGCGCGATCGAGACCGGCGCGATAGACGAGGGTCGGAAACAATGCCTCGATTTGGGGTTGCGTCTTCTGCATGGGGCTATCCACCCTCTGATGCCATCTCATCCAAGCGGTGACAAGGGCGTGTTCTGATGGCAATGTCCGCCAGCGAGATGGGGTTAGGTTACCAGAAGGCGGAGAATGGCATGAGGCACGGCAAATTCATGGGCGTGGTCGCGGCGCTGGCGGTCATGGTCGGGGGCACGGCGGCGGAAGCGGCGAAATGCAGCAGCACCGGCGGCAATTTCGAGCGCTGGAAGCAGAGTTTCGCCGCCGAGGCGAAGGAGAACGGCGTCAAGCCCCGGGCGCTCGCTGCCCTCATGGACACGACCTATTCGACGGCCACCATCCGGGCCGATCGCGGCCAGAAGAGCTTCAAGCTGTCGCTGTCGGCCTTCATGGCGAAACGCGGCGCCCCGACGATCGTTGCGCGCGGCCGGTCGCTCAAAAAATCCAATGCGGCGCTGTTCGCCGCGATCGAGAAGCGTTATGGCGTGCCGCCCGGTCCGCTGCTCGCCATCTGGGGCATGGAAACGGCCTTCGGCAATGTGACCGGCAATCAGCACACGCTCTCGGCGGTGGCGACGCTCGCTTATGACTGCCGGCGCACCGAATATTTCACCGAGCAGCTTTATGCGGCTCTCGCTTTGGTCGAGCGCGGCTCGCTGTCAGCCTCGGCGCGCGGCGCCATGCATGGTGAGGTCGGACATACGCAGTTCCTGCCCAAGAATGTCCGGCTCTATGGTGTCGATGGCGACGGTGACGGACGCGTCAATCTCAACTCAAAGGCCGATGCGCTGGCCTCGACCGCCAATTTCCTGAAAGGCCATGGCTGGGTAAGGGGGCAGGGTTATCAGCCTGGCCAGACCAATTTCGGCGCCATCCAGGGCTGGAATGCGGCTACCGTCTATCAGCAGGCGATCGCCATCATGGGCAAGCAGATCGATGGACGATAAGCCACAGGCGAAGACCTATGAGCAGGCCTCACCCTTTTACAAACCTTTGTGGCGGCGCATCGTCATCACTGCCGTGGTGGCGATCTGGCTGGCGGTCGAGGTCTATTACAATAATGGACTGTGGATCGCCATCGCCTGCGCGATGCTCGGCTATGCGATCTGGACATTCTTCCTGAGCTGGCCGAAGACGCCCCCCGACGACACTTCAAAATAAACGACCGCGAGAGACTTCATTCATGACCAGCAAGAGCAACCTCACCATCAATCCGCAGCGCCTGTGGGATGCGCTCATGGAAACCGCCAAATATGGCGGCACGCCGAAAGGCGGCATCAAGCGTCTTACCGTCTCGGATGAAGACAAGAAGGTGCGCGACTGGTTCAAGGCGCAATGCGAGGCGCTGGGCTGCAAGGTTTCGATCGACTCGGTCGGCAACATGTTCGCGGTGCGCCCGGGCAAGAACAACACGCTTGCCCCCATCGCCATGGGCTCGCATCTCGACACCCAGCCGACCGGCGGCAAGTTCGACGGCGTGCTGGGGGTGCTCGGCGCGCTGGAAGCGATGCGCAGCATCGTCGATCTCGGCTATGAGACCAACGCACCCTTGATGATCGTCAACTGGACCAACGAGGAAGGCTCGCGCTTCGCACCCGCGATGTTGTGCTCGGGCGTCTATGCCGGCGTCTTCACCGAGGATTACGCCTATTCCAGAGCCGACCGCGACGGCATCACGCTCGGCGAGGAGCTGACGCGTATCGGCTACAAGGGCAGCGAGAAGGTCGGATCGCACAAATTCCAGGCTATGTTCGAGCTCCATATCGAGCAGGGCCCGATCCTCGAGGCCGAGGAGAAGGTGATCGGCGTCGTCACCGGCGTCCAGGGCATGCGCTGGTACGAGGTGACGGTGAAGGGCCAGTCGGCCCATACCGGCGCCACGCCGATGCTGCTGCGCAAGAACGCGCTTGTCGGCGCGGCGCGCATGATCGAGGCGATCAACCAGATCGGCCTCGACCATCTGCCGGGCGTCGCCAGCGTCGGCCTCATCGAGAACCAGCCGAACAGCCGCAATGTCGTGCCGGGCGAGGTGTTCTTCACCGTCGATCTGCGCCATCCCGACGAAACCGTGCTCGACAAGATGGAGAAGGTCTATCAGGAGGCGATCCCGAAGATCGCCAAGGATCTCAAGCTCGAAGTCGAGGAGAAGCGCATCTGGAAATCGCCGGCGGTCAAATTCGCCGCCGATCTCATCGACTGCGTGCGCCACGGCGCCGATCAGGCCGGCTTCCCGACGCGCGACATGGCGTCCGGCGCCGGCCACGATGCGGCTTATATCGCGCGCGTCGCGCCGACCACGATGATCTTCGTGCCCTGTCTCGGCGGGCTCTCGCATAATGAAGAGGAATCGACGACATTCGACGAATGCGGAGCGGGTGCCCAGGTGCTGCTCAATGCGGTCCTTGAATACGACCGGCGTTTTGCCTGATGATCTCCGATCTCCCGGCGCGCGCCCGCGCAGCGGCCATCCAGATGACGGAATGGCGCAGCGTGACAGGCACGCCGGGAGAACGCGATTTCCCGCATCTCCTCAAGACGATGCTGGCGCAGGGCCGCTATTTCCACCTGCATCCCGAGCATCTGCGCGTCCAGCCGCTCAATGACGGGACGGCGCGATCCAATCTTCTGGCGCTGGTAAAGGGTGAAGGCCGCCGGACCGTCGTGCTCGCCGGGCATTTCGATACGGTGCCGTTCGACGATTATGCCGAGCTGGCACCCTTCGCCTGCGATCCGGAAACGCTGCTGCCGCTGATCATCGACAAGCTCAAGCGCACCGGCGAGGACCCGCAGGCGCTCGCCGATCTTCTGTCGGGCGACTATCTGCCGGGGCGCGGACTGCTCGACATGAAAGCCGGCATCGCCGCCGGCATCGCGGTGCTCGAAGCTTTTGCGGCGCAGGATCATCGCCAGGGCAATGTGCTGCTGCTCGCGACGCCCGATGAGGAAGACCGCTCGGCCGGCATGCGCAAGGCCGCCGCACTTCTTCCTGAAATCGCACGCGAAAGCGGCCTGGATATCAGTCTCGTCATCAATCTCGATTCGATCGCCGATGACGGTGACGGCTCCTTCGGCCGCTCGGTCACCATGGGTTCGATCGGCAAGCTTCTCCTGACGGCGCTGGTGATCGGACGTGAGGCGCATGCCTGCTATCCCTTCGCCGGTATCAACGCCAATTACCTGGCGGGCGAGCTTCTGAGCGAGTTCGAATGCGCGCCCGAGCTCGCCGAGGCGAGCGGCCATGAGATCGCCGCGCCCCCGACCGCGCTTTATGTGAAGGATGTGAAAGCCGGCTACAATGTCACCACACCGGCGCGCGTCTTTCTCTATTGGAACACGTTGCAGCATCGCCGCGGTCCGGCCGAGGTGCTGAGCATCGCGACCGGCATGGCGCGGGAAGCGATGGAGCGGGCGGTGAGCCGGCTCAAGCAGCGCGCCCAGGCAGTCAGCCCGCCGCAGCCTTTCGGCGCGGAGAGCGTGCCGGTGCTGCGCTATGCCGAGCTGCTCGCGCAGGCGCGCAAATCCGATCCCGAATTCGAGGCATCGCTCGAGCTTCTCAACCGCGAGCTCAGCGAAAGGCAGGATCTCGATTTCCCGGCGCGGGCGCGCCTCGTCACTGAATTCGTCTGGGCTTCGACCAAGCTGCCGGGGCCGGCGGTGATCCTAGGCTTCGGCTCGCTGCCCTATCCGGCGGTGACGCTCAAGGACGAGGCCCTGGCGGAGCGCCTGATGGGCGTGCTCGGGGCGGCGGCGGCCGAAAGAGGCACCAGCGTGTCACGGCTCAGCTATTTCCCCGGTATTTCCGATATGAGTTTCCTGGGCGAGGCTTTCGGCGATCTTGCGGTCGCTGAGGCCAATACGCCGATCTGGGGCGCCAGTTTCGACCTGGCCCCATCGCCCGCTTATCCGGTCATCAATATCGGCCCCTGGGGCAGGGACTACCACCATTGGCTGGAAAGGCTGCATATGCCCTATGCATTTGATGTCTTGCCTCTCCTGGTCCTTCGTGCCACCAAGGCCGCGCTCGAATAAACAGGAGGAGCGTGCAATGGCTTTGAAGCGTATCGGCGCCGGCAACCGCATGAGCGATGCCGTGATCCACGGGAACATGATCTATCTGTCCGGCTATGTGGCCGAAAAGACTGTCGGCAAGTCGGTCAAGGAACAGACCCAGGACATCCTGGCGCAGATCGACGCGACGCTGAAGGAGGCCGGCTCCGACAAGACTCGGATCGTCAAGGCCAATATCTGGCTGACCGACATCAAGACCTGGGCGCAGATGAACGAAGCCTGGGACGCCTGGGTGGTTCCCGGCCAAGGGCCCGCCCGCGCCACGGTCGAATCCAAGCTCGCCGGCCCCGGTCTCGATGTCGAGATCATGGTCGAGGCGGCGATCTGAATTGAATCATAGGCGCTTGCGAGAGCGGGCGCCCGGTTGCGAAGGGGAAGCGCGCGAGCCATCCCGCCGGAAGCGGCGGGAGGTTCGCGCGCTTCATGTTTGAGATGACGACACAGAAGAAACCCGTGAATCTTGCCGCCAAGGCGCTGACCTCGGTCGATGCCCTTGTCACGCACGGCGTCGTCGCGCCTGACGCCGGCGCGTCATTGCGCCGGGTGGAAGAGAATTTCTCGATCCGGCTGACACCGGAGACCTTCCGCCAGATGCGGAGTCTCGATGCGCGTGATCCCGTCTATGCGCAATATGTGCCGTCGGCGGACGAACTCCATGTCGAGGATGGAGAGTTGCTGGACCCGATCGGCGACGACACTTTTGAGAAGGTCAAGGGCATCACCCATCGTTATCCGGACCGGGTGCTGTTGAAACCCACTCATACCTGCCAGGTCTATTGCCGTTTCTGCTTCCGGCGCGAAAAGGTCGGGCAGGCGGATGAAGCGTTGAGCCAGGAAGAGCTTGCGGCGGCGCTCGATTACATCGCGCGGACGCCGCAGATCTGGGAGGTCATTCTCTCGGGGGGCGATCCGCTCATTCTGTCGGACCGTCGGCTCCAGATGATTCTCGATCGCCTCGGGCAGATGGAGCATGTCGGGGTCATCCGCTTCCACACGCGGATTCCCGTCGTCGATCCTGGGCGCATCACCGACAGTCTCGTCGCGACGCTGAAGCGCAAGGCGGCCGTCTATGTCGTCATTCACATCAATCACCCGAACGAACTGACCGACGCCGTGAAACCGGGTCTTGCGCGCCTTGCGGATGCCGGCATTCCGCTGCTGGCGCAGACCGTATTGCTCAAAGGCGTGAACAATGATGTCGAGGTTTTGGCGAAGCTCATGCGCGACCTCGTGCGCGCGCGGGTGAAGCCTTATTATCTCCACCATCTCGACAAGGCGAAGGGCACGGGGCATTTCCGCTGCCCGGTGGAAGAGGGGCAGAAGCTCATGCGGGCCTTGCGCGGAAGGCTGTCAGGCCTCTGCCAGCCGACCTATGTGCTCGATATTCCGGGCGGCCACGGCAAGGTGCCGATCGGCCCTGTCTATCTCACGCCCGATGGCGAAGAAAGCTACATCGTCCGTGATTATCTGGGCGGTGATCACGTTTATGAAGATTGACGCACCAACTCGTCATGGCCGCCCTTGAGGCGGCCATCCAGCCTTTCTGCGCGACAGCTGCGTGGCGGCAAGGCTGGATGGCCGGGTCGAAGCCCGGCCATGACGAGTGGTGAGCTCAGCGGCTGTCCTGGTAGTTGAACCACAGATAGGCGCCCTTCATGTAGAGCGGGCGCAGGCCGGCGAAGGGGAAACGCGCCAGGCGCCGGGTCACGACCGATGGAAGCCTGGCGCGCTCGGGTTTTCCGGACATGAGATCGGCAAGGGCCGAGCCCGAATAAGTCGCCATGGCGACGCCATTGCCGTGATAGGCGATCGCCGTCCACACGGACTTGCGGTCATCGAGCGGCCCAACATAGGGCACGAGATCGTAGGCCAGGCAGACGAAGCCGCGCCAGAAATGAGTGACCTCGGCCTTGCCGAAGACCGGGAACATCCGGCGTAGCGTCTCAGTCATGTGCCGCTGCATCGGCGCCGCGCCGCCGTCGGTCGCATCGGTGCCGCCGCGGCCGCCGAACAGGAAGCGGCCGTCGGGCAGCAGGCGGAAATAATGCAGGAGATTGCGGGTGTCGAAGGCCATCAGGCGCGAGGTCCAGCCCTGCTCGGCGCGTTCCGCCTCGCTCAGAGGCCGGGTGATGATGATGTTGGACAGCGCCGGCATCAGCCGGCCTTCATGATAGGGAGAGACGTCTTCCGGCGTATAGCCATTGGTGGCGACGATGATACGATTGGCGGTGAGCGTTCCGCCCGCCGTGGTCAGGCGATGGCGGTCGCCGGCTTGTTCCCAGCGCAGAACGCGCGAACCACCATGAATAGGAACGCCCGCCTGATGCACGACACGCGCCAGGCCCCGAACATAGTTGAGCGGATGGATGCTGAAGCCCGTGGCATTGTGGATGCCGCCGTGAAAGGTCGGCGCCCACAGGCCCTTTTCCTTCAACTCGGCGACGGTGAGAAGGGTGAGCTTCTCGCCGAAGATGCGGGCCATGAAGTCGCGCTCTTCCTCGAGCTCGGCCCAGCGGCTCGGCAGATGGGCGAGCGAGATCTCGCCGCCGTCCTGGATCCACGCGTCGATGCCGTGGCGCCGGCAGAGATCGCCGACCAAGGCAACGGCGTCCTTCATGGTGGCGTAAAAGCGCCGCGTATCCTCAAGGCCGTAGGATTTGATCAGCGAAGAATAGCTTCGCTTATGGCTGCCGATGCAGGCGAAGCCGCCATTGCGCCCCGAGGCGCCCCAGCCGGGCTCGGCCGCCTCAAATATGCGCACATCGACGCCGTATTCGGTCTTGAGCCGGAGCGCCGCGGCGAGGCCGGTATAACCGCCGCCGATGACGGCGACGTCGCATTGGGTGTCGCCTGAGAGCGGTGGCGTGGCGATGCCGAGCGGTGCGGCGCTCGCCTCCCAGTAGCTCTGGACGGGATGATCGAAATGGAAGGCATCGGCGTGGATCGTGGAGGGCATGATCTCTTGTATGTTGTCGGACGGCCTCATCTCGCCTACCACTAGCGCGTGATCAGGAAAAGTAGGCAGTCATGAAGGCACTGGTTCTGGGGGCGGGCATCGTCGGGGTGACGACGGCCTATGAATTGAACCGCGACGGGCATGAGGTCACGGTCATCGACCGCGAGGCGGTGCCGGCCGCCTTCACCTCCTACGGCAATGCCGGCCTGTTCGCGCCGAGCCATGCCTATGCCTGGTCGTCGCCGGCGGCGCCCGGCATTCTCCTGCGGTCCTTGTGGCGAAACGATCAGGCCCTGCGCTTCCGCCCCACCCCCGATCCGCAATTCTGGCGCTGGATGTGGAAATTCTGGCAGCAATGCACCGCCGAAAGGGCGGCGCTCAACACCGCCCGGAAGGCGCGTCTGTGCGCCTATTCGCTCAATGTGTTCCACGACACGCTGGGGCGCGCCAAGGTCGCCTATGATGGGCGCAAGGACGGGCTGCTCTATCTCTATCGCAGCCAGAAGGGGCTCGACGGTGCGGCGGCGAAGGCCGATCTCCTGCGCAAAGAGGGCTGCGTCATCGAGGTGATCGGGCGTGACGAGATCGCCGCCAAGGATGCGGCGCTGGCCGATGTGAAGGACAAATTCGCCGGCGCCCTCTATGCTCCGCATGATGAAAGCGGCGATTGCCGCCTGTTCACCCGCAACATGGCGAAATGGCTCGAAGGCCAGGGTGTCACCTTCAAATTCGGAACGACGGTGACCGGCTTTGAGAAAGACGGCGACCGCATCAAGGCGGTCGTGACCGACAAAGGCCGCGAGGCGGCCGATATCATCGTGCTGTCGCTCGGTGTCTATTCCCCGCATCTGGCGAAGGAGCTCGGCGCCAACCTGCCGATCTATCCGGTCAAGGGGTATTCAATCACGGCGCCGGTCGCGGGCAAGAACAATCCGCCGGGCATCGGCGGCATCGATGAGGAAAATCTTGTCGCCTATGCGCCCTATGGCGACCGGGTGCGCGCCACCGCGACGGCCGAGTTCTCAGGCTTCGACCGCTCGCACCGGCCGGAGGATTTCCGCACCATGCTCGCGGTGATGAGAGAGCTGTTCCCCAATGGCGCCGATTGGCAGCAGGCGGAACATTGGGCGGGCTTGCGGCCGATGACGCCCGAAGGCACGCCGATCCTGGGGCGCGGCCGCTACAGGAATCTGTGGTTCAATACGGGCCAGGGCCATATGGGCTGGACGATGAGCCATGGCGCGGCGCGCATCACCGCCGATCTTGTTGCAGAAAAGACACCGCAGATTCCGCTTGATGGTATGCTGACCTAGCGTAATCACGGTCACATTCTCGCCTTATACGGCACTTACGCCACATTCTTACGGAATGTGGGGAACAAAACTGCTCCTTACGGCATTTTCGGCCTAATAGTGGGAAGACGGAACGATCCTGTTTCTGGACTGAAGAGATCCGGAAAGCACAACAGGCCCGATCTTCCATAAGTATAATCGTGGGGATATATGATGAAGCGATTTCTCGCTGCACTGATCTTTTGCGCCTTTACAACACCTGTTTTGATTCTTTCCACCGACATCGCGCAGGCGCAGGTGGGCATGGCTTCCTACTACAAATCCGGCCGCAAGACGGCCAATGGTGAGAAATTCAATCCCAACGGCTACACCGCCGCCCATCGTTCGCTGAAATTCGGCACCAAGGTGCGGGTGACCAATCTGCGCAACGGCCGTTCGGTCATCGTGCGCATCAATGACCGCGGCCCGTTCATCCGCGGACGAATCATCGATCTGGCCTTTGGCGCGGCCAAGGCCGTGGGCCTGCACAATTCGGGCGTCGCCAAAGTGCGCGTCGCTGTTCTGCAGTAATCCCACAGAAATTCCCCCTCTCCCGTTGCGAAGCAATGGGAGAGGGTGGCCGAAGGCCGGGTGAGGGCTCTTAAGTCTCTCCGTCGCTTTTATCGAAGAGCCCTCATCCGCCCTTCGGGCACCTTCTCCCACGCTGTGCGCGGGAGAAGGGGGAATGTTGTAGAGAGCGCATTGCTTTTCAGACGAGTTCGTTCGCCAGCGCGTGGATCATGCGCAAGGTGTTGACGCCGTACTCGATGTTGAGAAAGTCGGGCCAGCTCGACAGCTTGACCACCACGAGATCGCGGCTCTGATCGATATAGATGAGCTGTCCGAAAACGCCCCGGCACATGATGGCCGGGCGCGACACGTCCTCGATCCAGAACTGATTGCGATAGGCGCCGTTGGGCGTGGTGAGCGTGTAAGGCTCGCCGAACAGCCGCGCGTCGCCGATACGCGTCTGCCGCACCCAGTCGGCCGGCACGATCTGGCGGCCGTTGAAAAAGCCGTCATGCAGATAGAGCGCGCCGAAGCGGGCATAGTCGCGCAAGGTGGCATTGAGCCCGCCATCGGCCAGCGCATAGCCGGCGCGATCGAGGGTGAAACATCCGCTCTCATCGGCGCCCATCGGCTGCCAGAGAAATTCCGAAACGAGCTCGGGCAGGCGGCGGCCGCTGGCGCGCTCCATGCAGAAGGCGAGCACGTCGGTCTCGATCGAGCGATAGGCGAAAAGCTCGCCATGCGGGCGCTCGAGCGTGGTGAGGGATAGAATCAACTCCCACATATGTTCGGGAAAGTCCGTCGCGCCGGCAGGGGCGGGCTTCCAGCCGGAAGCCACATCGCTGCGGCCGATATCCGAATGAGGATCCGTATAGTCCTCGTTGAAGCGCACGCCGGACGTCATGTCGAGGACATGGCGCAGCCTGGCGCCCTTATAGGCGGTCGCCTCAAGCTCGGGGAGGTAATGGGTGATGAGGGTGTCGGGATCGAGCAGCCCCTGCGCCACCAGGCAGCCCGCCATCGCGGCGGTCACCGACTTGGCCATCGACTGGGACAGATGCAATGTGCGCTCGCCCATGCCGTTGAAGTAGCGCTCGGTGAGAATGCGGCCCTTATGCAGCACCAGAAAGCCGTCGGTGTAGCTCTCATCGAGGAAGCTCTCGACGGTGCGTTGGGCGCCGTCGGCGCCGGCGAACGGAATGCCGCTCAGATCCTGCGGCAATTGCGGCAGGCTCGAAGCCTGTCCGTTGCCGCGCCAGACCTCGGCAGTGGGCAATATCTCGCGCACATGCTGGAACGACCAGCGGTTCCAGGGGGCCCGGTCCCAATCGGCGAAAGGCACGCGCAGTCTGGGTGGGCTCTCGCGCATGATGGGCAGGCGCGGCTCTGAATTCCTGTAGGATGTCATGATTGTAGAAGGACTCCCGGCACATTCCGCCGGGAGTCCTTACACACTATTTCGTCAGTTCCGTCCAGATCGCCGTATAGAGCTGCTGCACCTCGGCCGGGCAGGTCTTGGAGATCTCGCCGGCGGCCAGATACTTCTCCGGAATGATCACTTCCGGCGCCGTCTTCATGTCTTCCGGCATGAAGTCCTCGGAGCCCTTGATGCCGTTGGCATAGCGGGCGAAGGCCGAGATCATCGCGGCGTTCTGCGGGTCCATGATGAAATTCTGGAACAGCTTGGCGTTGTCGACATTCTTGGCGTCCTTCAGCACGGCGACATTGTCCATCCAGACATTGTAGCCTTCCTTCGGATAGCCGTAATGAATCTTGCCGTTCTGCAGGCGCTGGCGCAGCACCGAGCCGTTCCAGTCGCTGGTCGCGGCGAAGTCACCCTTCACCATCTTCTCGATGGTCGAATATTCCATCGACATCCAGTCGGGCTTGGCGGCGATGAGCGTGTCGCGCGCTTTCTTGAGCACCGCCTTGTCGCCGGTGCAGATCTCGCCGCCATTATATTTGATCGCGGCATAGATGACGTCGTTCATCTCCGGCACGACATTGAGCTTGCCCTTGAGCTCGGCCGGCACGTTGAAGATGATGCCCCAGCTGTCGATGTCGCCCTTGTAGACATCGGTGTTCACCGCGACGCCAACCGTGCCCCATTGCCACGGCACCGTGTAGTGGCGGCCTTTGTCGTAATCGACATTCACCCAGCGGTCGTCGACATTCTTGAAATTCTCCATCTGGTCGGGCCGCGTCTCGAGCAGCAGGCCTTCACTGATCCAGATCGGAACATAGTTGCCGGACGGCACGACGATATCGAAGCCATGGCCGCCGGCCTTGATCTTGGCGAGGGCCGTATCGTTCGAGTCGTAGTCGGTGATCGTCACCTTGACCTTATAGGTCTCCTCGAACTTCTTGATCAGATCGGGGTTGGTATAATTACCCCAGTTGTAGATGTTGAGCTCGCCGTCGGCCAGTGCCGGCCCGGCGAGGGCCGCCATGGCAAAAGCCACGGCGGCGCCTTTCAGCGCATAAGTCATCTGCGAAATTTTCCTTCCTGCGGACCTTATTTGGGTGCGCATCGGATTATCCGAAAACCGCTGCGCACTTTTCGGTCCGATGCTCTATTTCAGTAGCTCGGTCCAGATCTTCGAATAAACCGCCGTCACTTCCGGCTCGCAGAGCTTGAAGAAATGACCCTTGTCGACGAATTCGGCCGGGATCTCCACTTCCGGAGCGCCCTTCATCTCGGCCGGCAGATATTGCTCGGAGCCCTTGATGCCATTCGCATATTTGGCGAAGGCCGAGATCAGAGCGGCATTCTGCGGGTCCATGATGAAGTTCTGGAACAGCTTGGCGTTCTCGACATTCTTGGCGTCTTTGAGCACCGCGACGCTGTCCATGAACAGAGGATAGCCTTCCTTCGGATAGCCGAAGCGGACGTCCTTGTTCTGGAGCCTGGAGCGCAGAGCGGCGCCGTTCCAGTAGTAAGCAGCACCATAGTCGCGGCTGGCGAATTTCTCGATCACGCTGTAGTCCATCGCGATCCAGCTCTTCTTCGCCTCGACCAGCGTGTCGCGCGCCTTCTTCAGGATCTCCTTGTCGGCGGTGCACCACTCGCCGCCCAGATACCAGATGACCGCCGCCATGACGTCGTTCATTTCGGGCGCGACGTTGATCTTGCCTTTGAGCTCATCCGGCGGATTGAAGACGATGCCGGAGGTGTTGATGTCGCCCTTGTAGAGCGAGGTGTCGACGATGATGCCGGTCGAGCCCCACTGCCACGGCACCGTATAGTGGCGGCCCGGATCCCATTCGACATTCACCCAGCGCGGATCGACATTCTTGAAATTCTCCATCTGGTCGGGGCGCGTTTCGAGGATGAGCCCTTCCTTGACCCAGACCGGCACGAAATTCGCCGATGGCACGACGATGTCGAAGCCATGGCCGCCGGCGCGGATCTTGGCGAGCGCCGTGTCGTTCGAGTCATAATCGGTCACCGTGACCTTGACCTTGTAGGTCTCCTCGAATTTCTTGATGAGGTCGGGGTTGGTGTAGTTGCCCCAATTGTAGATATTCAGCTCGCCTTCGGCCAAAGCCGGCCCGGCGGCGAGTGCCGTCAAGGCGAGGCCGAGGCCTGCGGCTTTCAGTTTAGATATCATCTGTCTTCTCCCTACGTCGTTATGTTTTGGGCCTCGGTTGAATACCGAGGCCCGTTCAGTCTGCTCTTATTTGGTGATGTCCGTCCAGATGCGGGTAGAAAGCGCCAGTACTTCGGCGGAGCCGGTCGTCGGCAGGATCGCTAAGGCTGCAATGACTGTTCCATGCTTCATGATTGTCCTTTTCCGCGAATACTCGCCTTCACGAGACGCCTTTTGCTCCGATGCGTCAAGCCTGCTTGCGGTTGAGAAAGAAGAACAAGGTGACGATGACGATGGAGATGAGCAGGAACACGCTCGATATCGCATTGATCTCCGGCGTCACCACGCGGCGCAACTGGCCCAGCATGTAAGTGGGCAAGGTATCCTGGCCACCGGACTTGACGAGCTCCGTGATGACGACGTCATCGAGCGAGACGACGAAGGCCAGCATCAGGCCGGCGATGATGCCGGGCCACAGCAAGGGCAGCGTCACTCTTCGGAAGGTCATCCAGGGCGTCGCATAGAGATCGGCGGCGGCGCGCTCGAGCGTCAGGTCCATATTCTCGAGGCGAGCGCGAATGGGGAGATAGGCGAAGGGAATGCAGAAGGCGGTGTGAGCGACGATGAGGTAACCAAGGCCGGTATAGCCGGTCCAGATCTTGACCATGGCGAAGAAGATCAGGAGCGCGATGCCGGTGACGATCTCGGGCACCATCAGCGGCTGGTTGATGAAGCCATAGATGAAGTTGAGACCGCGATAGGGCCTGGTACGGGTGGTGGCGAGTGCCGCCGTGGTGGCGGCGGTGGTCGCGACGACGGCGGCGATGCTGGCGATCACGAAGGAGCGGATCGAGGTCTCGACGATCTGCTGGTTGTTCCAGGCGGCGACATACCAGCGCCAGGAGAATCCTTCCCAGATGGCGATCGAGGGGCCGGCATTGAAGGAATAGACGACCAAAGTGGCGATCGGGACATAAAGCAGGACGAAGCAAAAGAGTGCAATGGTCCCGAAGCCGGTCTGGCGCTTGACCGAAAATGTGGACTTTTTTTGCGCATCGGCTGGTCCGAAAACCGCGCGCACTTTTCGGGCCGATGCGTCAGCCATGACGCATCTCCGAACGTCCGGCCGAGCGCACATAGATCATGAGCGCGATCATCACGATCGCCATCAAGGTGATCGACAGTGCCGCTCCCAGAGGCCAGTTGCGACCTTGCCCGAATTGCAGCTCGATCAGGTTACCGAGCATCATGTTCTTGCCGCCGCCCAGGACGCGCGGCGTCACATAGGCGCCGAGCGAGGGGATGAAGACCAGGATGGAGCCGGCGATGATGCCGGGCTTTACCAGCGGAATGATGACGCGGCGCAGCACCTGGAAGCGGTTGGCATAGAGATCGTAGCCCGCCTCGACCAGCCGGAAATCGAGCTTCTCCATGCTGGCATAAAGCGGCAGCACCATCAGCGGCAGATAGACGTAGAGCATGCCCAGCATGATGGCGACATCGGTGAACATGATCTGGATCGGGCTTGCGATGATGCCGAGCTTCATCAACACCGTGTTGAAGATGCCTTCATTGCGGATGACTTCCTGCACCGCGAAAGTGCGGATGAGCAGATTGGTCCAGAACGGAATGGTGATGAGGAAGAGCCAGATATCGCGGCTCTTCTCGGGGCGCGTGGCGATGAAATAGGCGGTCGGAAAACCGAAGGCGAGCGCCAAAAGCGTGGTGAAGAAGGAGAGCCTCACCGAGCGCCACAGGATGGACAGATGCGCATCGGCGAAAGTGGTCGTGTCGTCGAAGATGTCCTTCTGGAACAGGACCTGGAACCAGGCCTGGCCGGAAGGCTTCCAGACCACACCGCCATAATCGGCCGGCGTGAGGAAGGAGAAGACGAGGACGATGAAGAGCGGGCCGATGGCCGCGAAGAAGATGATGAAGAGGGCGGGAGAGGCCAGGAACCAGCGATTGCGGATTTCCTGCCGGTCGGCCGCGGCGGCGACTTGGGCGGCGCGGGTGAGGGGCTGATTGTCCACTGCCATGATCAGTCCTTCAGAACCTGCGCCGCATTCTGGCCGATCTCGATACCAACCGGCATGCCGGTCTTGAACTCTTCCGACGCACCATGCCGGTTCTGCTGGCGCACGATGAAATGCGGACCCGACGCGAGCTTGACGTGGAAATGCGTGTCGGTGCCGAAATAGACGATGTTTTCCAGCGTCCCCTTCAGCGCATCCGCCCCGGGCCGCGCCTGGATCGCCGCATGTTCGGGACGCACCACGATAGTGACATTGCCTTGCGGATTGGCGCCTTCGGAAATGCCGGCCTCGACCTCGGCCCCGGCATTGAGCGCGATGCGCGCCTTGGCTCCGCGGACCTCCTTCACCTGGCCTTCGAGGAAATTCGTGTCACCGATGAAATTGGCGACGAAACGCTCGGCCGGCCGGTCATAGATGTCGCGCGGCGAGCCGATCTGCAGGATGTGGCCCTTGGACATGACCGCGATGCGGTCGGACATGGTGAGGGCTTCTTCCTGATCGTGCGTCACGAAGATGAAGGTGATGCCGGTCTCATGCTGCAGGCGCTTGAGCTCGATCTGCATGTCCTTGCGCAATTTGAAGTCGAGCGCCGAGAGCGGTTCGTCGAGGAGCAACACCTTGGGCCGCGGCGCCAGAGCACGGGCAAGGGCGACGCGCTGCTGCTGGCCGCCGGAAATCTGGCTGGTGCGGCGGTTGCGCAGTTCCTCCATGCGCACCAGCTTCAGCATTTCGCTGACGCGAGCGTCGATCTCAGCCTTGGGCTTGCCCAGCATTTCGAGACCGAAGCCGATATTCTGGGCGACGGTCATATGCGGGAACAAAGCGTAATTCTGGAAGACGGTATTGACCGGCCGCTTGAAGGGTGGGAGGGGCGCGATGTCCTCGCCATAGAGGCGGATCTCGCCTTCGGTCGGGAAATCGAAGCCGGCGATCAGCCGGAGAAGGGTCGTCTTGCCGCAGCCGGAGGGCCCGAGCAATGTGAAGAATTCATTTTCGCGGATGGTGACATCGACATTGTCGAGCGCTCTTACCGCATCGTCACCATTGCCGAAGACCTTGCTGACGCCGATCGCCTCAATGGCGCTGCGCCGTTCCCCAGAACCGGCTCTACCCAATCACAACTCCCCTGTTGGCCTATTCTTATTATTGCCCATGATCCTATGAGGATTGAAGGGCGTTGCCAACAGGGATTGCAATTTTCGCGTTTAGACGTGACGTGAAAGCGATCAGCCCGACCAGCCGCCATCGATCACGAAGGCCTGGCCGGTGATGAAGGCCGATTCCTCGCTGGCGAGATATATGACCAAGGCGGCAATTTCCTCGGCCTGGGCCAGCCGTCCCATGGGCTGGCGGGAGATGAAGGCCTGACGCGCTTTCTCGTAATCGCCCTGCTGGCGCATGCGGTCATTGAGGGAAGGGGTGTCGACGGTGCCGGGGCAGATCGCATTGCAGCGGATGCCTTTGCCGACGAAATCGGCGGCGAGCGCCTTGGTCAGGCCGATGACGGCGGCCTTGGTGGCGCCATAGACGAAGCGGTTCGGCACGCCCTTCACCGAGGAGGCGACCGACGACATGTTGACGATGGTGCCCTTGCCCTTGGCCAGCATCGCCGGCAGGAACGCCTTGATCATCCGGTAATGTGCTTTGGTGTTGAGATCGAAGGAGAAATCCCAGGATTTCTCGTCGCAGTCGAGAATGGTGCCGTTATGGACGTAGCCCGAGCAGTTGAACAGGACATCGACGTCCTTTGCGCGCTCGGCGGCGGCCTGGATCGCTTCCGGCTTGAGCACGTCGAGCACGAAGGTCTCGACCCCCGGTACGTCCCGGGCGAGATCGGCGAGGAGGTCCTCGCGGATATCGGTGGCATAGACCTTGGCGCCCTCGCGGACCATGGCGATCACCGTCGATCGCCCGATACCCTGCGCCGCCGATGTCACGATCGCCGTCTTGCCCTTAAGCCTCTCGCCCATGGATGCTGTTCCCTTGTTGGCCGCGCCGGATTAGTGTCAAAGCTCGCTCTACCTTGCTTGACCGAGGCTTGTCCATGACCGATGACGATCTCTGCTATTTGCCCGCCGGGCAGGCCCTGAAGCTGTTTCGCGCCCGCAAGTTGTCGCCGGTCGAGCTGCTCAACGCCCAGATTGCCCGCGCCGAGGAAGTGAATCCGGCGATCAACTGCTTCACCGACCGCTATTTCGAGGACGCATTGGCTCAGGCCAAGACGGCGGAAGCGGTCTATGCAAAGAGGAGCGGACACCCGCGGCCGCTCGAGGGCGTGAGCCTCGCGGTCAAGGACGCGCAGCGCCTCAAGGGCAAGCGCACCACCCATGGTTCGCTCATCTTCATCGACAATATCGATGATCATTCCGATCCGATGATCGAGCGCCTGACCAATGCCGGCGCCATCGTGCATGCGCGCACCACGACGCCGGAATTCTGTCTGTCGGGCGCCTGCCATTCGCGCGCCTGGGGCACGACGCATAATCCCTTCAATACCGATTACGGGCCGGGCGGCTCGTCGGGAGGCTCGGGTGCCGCCTTGGCCGCGGGTCTCACCACGCTCGCCACCGGCACCGATATCGGCGGCTCGATCCGCATCCCGTCGTCGGCCTGCGGCACGGTCGGCTTCAAGCCGCCGCATGGGCGCAATCCCGACGGCGCGCCCAACTGCTTCGACCGCTACAATCATTGCGGGCCGATGACGCGCTCGGTCGGCGATGCGGCGCTGATGCAGTCGATCATCGCCGGGCCGCATCCGCTCGATCATGATTCATTGCGCGAGAAGGTGGTGCTGCCGGAGCGCGCCAATTCGCTCAAAGGATACAAGGTCGCCTATTCGATCGACTTCGATTACGTGAATGTCGATCCCGATGTGCGCAAGAACACGCTGAAGGCGCTCGGCCTGTTCCGCGCGCTCGGCGCCGAGGTGAAAGAAGTAAGCCTCGGCTGGACCAGCGATGTCGAGACCAATGCGCTCCACTGGTACAATGCGATGGATTTCGGCCGTCAGACCGTGTGGTGGAAGAAGACGCATGGCCATCTGATGACCGACTATGCGCTCAAGATGGCGGAGGCGATCGAGAAGACCACCGGGATCGACGATGTCCACAAGGCCTGGGCGCAATCGCATCGCATGTATCAGACATTCGGGCCGGTGCTCGACGCGCATGATTTCTTCGTCTGCCCGACGCTCAACCTGCCGGCGGTGCATGCCGATCATGATCCGTGGGATCCGGATTTCCGCGTCAATGGCGTCAAGGCCGACGGCGAGTATGGCTGGGTGATGACTCATCAGTTCAACATGCTGCACAACTGCCCGGTGATGGCGGTGCCGTCGGGCTTCGCCGGCAGTGGCGTGCCGACCGGCATTCAGATCGTCGGGCGCACCTTTGACGATGCCACCGTTTTCAAGGCGGCACTGGCCTATGAAAAAGCGGCGGGCGGCTGGTTCACCGACCGGAAGGGGCGGCCGAAACTCTAATAAAGACTAGTTTTCTCAATCCGATAGCGCGTATCTAATATTTAAGTGTTGACTTATTTAAGTGGCTTCTACAATATCTGGCCATGGATAGTTTCATGGCCATTTCCGATCCCACCCGGCGCCGCATCATCGGTCTCCTGGCCGATCGCGAGCTATCCGCCGGTGCGCTGGCAGAGAATTTCCGGATGTCGGCGCCGGCGGTGTCGCAGCATCTGAAAGCTCTCAAGGAAGCCCGCCTGGTGCAGGTCCGTGTGGACGGCCAGCGCCGCATCTATTCGCTGAACCCGCAAGGCCTGAGCGAGATCGACAGCTGGCTCGACACGGTGCGGCGCTTCTGGCGCGGCCGGCTCGATGCCCTCGAAGAGGCGCTGCGCCAGCCCGTGGCGTCTGAGAAGGACAATTCCAAATGAGCTACGATGGCGTGTTCCTCGACAACAGCACGGTACGCTTCGAGCGCCTGTTGCCCGGACCGATCGGGCGGGTGTGGGACTATCTGACCAAGACGGAGTTTCTCGCGACCTGGCTCGCCGGTGTCGACGGCGACTGGCGGCCGGGCGGCGAGATCACGCTCTCCTTTACCTTCAGCGCCCATGACGACTGCGGCGACAGTATCGCCAAGGGCGCCGTCCAGGATTACGACCCGCCACGGCTCCTCTCTTATACGTGGCGCGAAGTCGATTCGCAGGGACTGGAAAGATCAGCCTCGATCGTGCGTTTCGAGCTTTCGCCCGCAGGCGACGATGTCCGCCTCGTTCTCACCCATCGCAAGCTCAGCCCGGGTGAGATGCCGGGCTTCGGGGCAGGGTGGGATTCGCATTTGCATTATCTTGCCGCGCGGCTTTCCGGAAAACCCGTCCGGCCCTTCATCGAGCTCTTCGAGCCGGCGCTGGCGCATTATTCAATCTTGGCAAAACAGTAAGGAGTATCCCATGGCCAATAACGATCTCAATTTCCGTGGCGGACGCAATATCGCGATGAAATTGCCGCCTCATCAATATGAAGCGACGATAAAATTCTATCGCGACACGCTCGGCCTCGAGGTCAAGCAGACATCGGAGAATTCACATGCGGTCGATTACGGTCCGATCCGTCTGTGGCTCGACCGCTGCGTGAAGACCTCGCAAGCCGAATTGTGGCTCGACATCGGGACCAGCGACACCAAGGCGGCGGCGAAACATCTGGCGCAGAAGGATGTGGTGCGTTGCGATGCGATCGAGGAGCTGCCTGAAAATTTCGACGGCTACTGGATCACCAGCCCTGCCGGCGTTGTCCATATCGTCAGCGGCTATGAAGATTCGGGAACGGCTTGAAATGGCCGATATCGAACATATTCAATACATCAACGCGCCGGCTCAGCGCGTCTTTGCGGCACTCAGCGAGGAGAGGGGACTGGGCGAAATCTGGACCAGGACCTTGTCGGTCGAGGCGAAGCTTGGCGCTGTCAATGAATTCAGGTTCGGTGACGAAGTGCCCACGCTGATGAAGATCACCGAGCTCGAAAACAGCAGGCGCATGGTGTGGCACTGCATCGAGTCCGAGCCGGAATGGGTGGGAACCGATGTCAGCTTCGATCTCACGGAAGCGGATGGCAAGACCGCCGTGACCCTGAAGCACATGAACTGGCGCGCGGTGACGGAGTATTTCCGTTCCTGCAACTACAACTGGGCGATGTTCCTCTACAGCCTCAAGACCTATTGCGAGGCGGGCGAGGGATTGCCCTATCAGAAGCGAGATTTCTAGCGCATCGCGTCTTTACCTCGCCCCGCTTCGCGGGGCGAGGGGACGCAAAGTTCATCCGTTCAGGAAGCCGTCCAGCACATTCACTGTGTTGATGCCGATGGCTTCCACCGCATAACCGCCTTCCATCACGAACAAGGTCGGCAGCTTGGCCTTGGCGATTGCGGCGCCATAGGTTCGGAAGTCCTCCGAGGTCAGCTTGAAGAAACTGATCGGGTCGTCCTTGAAGGTGTCGACGCCGAGCGAGACGACGAGCGCGTCGGGCTTGAAACGTTTGATCTGGCCGAGCGCCGCTTTCAGCGCCTTGCCCCACACATCGTATTTGGCGCCGGGCGGCATCGGATAGTTGATGTTGTAGCCTTCGCCCTTGCCCGTTCCCTTCTCGTCCTTGTAGCCTAGGAAATAGGGGAAGGCGTCCTCCGGCTGGCCATGCAGCGAACAGAACAGCACGTCGTTGCGCGCGTAGAAAATATCCTGCGTGCCGTTGCCGTGATGGAAATCGACATCGAGAATGGCGACGCGCTTGGCGCCTTGATCGCGGAAGCCTTGCGCCGCGATCGCCGCATTGTTGAGGAAGCAATAGCCGCCATACATGTCGTGATGCGCATGATGGCCGGGCGGACGGCAGAGCGCGAAGGCGGACGGGGCGCCGGCCGCGACGAGCTTCTGCGCCGTCTGGGCGACGGCGGCGGAGGAGACGGCGGCTTCCCAGGTGCCGGCGGTGATGCAGGTTTCCATCGACAGGATGTAGTAACCGACCTTGCCGTCGATATGGTTGGGCTTCTTCGCCCGCATGCCGCGCGCGGCGAAGCCGGTGGGGATGATCTCACCGCGGAATCCGGCTTTGGTCCATTCGTGCCAGGCGGTTTCGAGGAATTCGAGGAAACCCTTGTCATGCACCTTGGCGACCGGCTTCATGTCGAGCTTCGCCGGCGCCATGAGGTCGTCCATCTTGCGCTTCTTCAATTCGCGCAGGATGTATTCGACACGCGAGGGCCGCTCGAAAGGCGTCACGAACTCACCGCCATAAAGCTCGCCTTGCGGAAAATGCAGGCGGTGATCCTCGGAATAGACGACTTTCATGATGGGCCCGTTTCCTTCGTTGTTTCGTCGTGATGTGTAGTGTCCAGAGGCTGTGCGCTCAAGGGGCGGCGATCTCGACCAGGACATTGGCGGCGGCAAGTGCGCGGGCGAGATCGGCCGGCGGTCTGGCGTCGGTCACCAGGCAATCGAGCGTCGCGAAGCCGCAGACATTGACGAGGGCGCTCTTACCGAACTTGCTGTGATCGGTGACCACGACGCGGCGCTCGCCGCGCGCCAATACGGTGGCGGCGAATTCGGCCTCGGCCAGATTATAGTCGTTGATGCCGGTCTTGGGGTCGAGCGCGCCCGCGGTGATGATGGCGTGGCGGACATTGAAGCGCTGCACGAAGGCGATGGCCGAATTGCCGAAGGCGGCGCCATTGTCGCCCTGCAGCTCGCCGCCCGCCATATGCACCTTGTTGCCGTTGACGGTCGACAGGGTGCGGGCGATGTCGGAGGAGTTGGTGACGACGGTGAGGCCGCGCTTCTGCAGAAGCTCGCGCGCCAGGTAGCTCGTTGTCGTGCCGGTATCGAGCATGATGCTGTCGCCGTCGGCGATGGCCTCGGCGGCGCGGCGCGCGATCGCTCTCTTTCCAACGGCATTCTCGCGCATGCGCCGCTCGAAGGGCGCTTCGCCCACCGCATGAGGCAGAGCGGCGGCGCCATGCATCTTCAGCACCTCGCCGCGTTCGGCCATCAGGCGCAGATCGCGGCGGATGGTTTCGGCCGAGACACCCAGCCACTCGGCAAGATCCGAGACCGAGGCCGACATATGGTCATGCAGCATCTGGCGGATTTCGGCGTGGCGGCGGGAGAGGCGATTCATGGTTCCATTGCCCGATTTCGATCAATCTTCCCTTAAAACGGTCAACTACGGCAAGAAAAATCTCTCAAATCAACAAAATACCACGAAAACTGCGGTTTAGCATTGACACTCAAGGGCTTGTGCCGTGACATTTGCGGCTGCGGACAAAGCCAAAAATATTCAAGTCCGTGTTTTGGGAGCCAGGAAGAGGATTCACATCCATGAGCAGATTGCGCGTAAGACGTGCCTTGCTTGGCCTAGCCGCTCTGGCGGCGACGGCGCTGACGCCGATGACTTCCTATGCCGTCGAGTCGAACGATCCGATCAAGATCGCTCTGTTCGACTGGACCAGCGTCAATCTCAACGCCAAGATCCTTGGCGGCATCCTCGAGAAGCTCGGTTACACGGTCGAATATCCGACCGCCGACTACCTCTCGAGCCTCACCACCGGCCTCACCAATGGCGATCTGACGGTCGGCGTCGAATTCTGGGACACGACGGCGGGCGAGGCGATGAAGGCCTCCGACGCCACCGGACAGACCGAAAAGCTCGGCATGCTGGGGCCCAAGGCGAAGGAAGAGTGGTGGTATCCGGCCTATATGAAGGAGAAGTGCCCGGGGCTGCCCAATTGGGAAGCGCTCAAGGACCCGAAATGCGCGGAAGCCTTCTCGACGCCGGAAACGGCGCCCAAGGGCCGCTATCTCGGCGGGCCGGTGACCTGGGAAGGCTTCGATGACGAACGCGTCGTGGCGCTCGATCTGCCCTTCACCGTCATCCATGCCGGCACCGACGCGGCGATGTTCGCCGAGCTCGATTCCGCCTATCAGCGCAAGGCGCCGATCATGCTGTGGATCTATTCACCGCATTGGGCGCCGGCCAAATATGAAGGCGAATGGGTGAATTTCCCGGAATATACGCCCGAATGTTACGCCGATCCGAAATGGGGCGGCAATCCCGACAAAGCCTATGATTGCGGCAAGCCGCATGGCGAAATCTGGAAATATTCGTGGGCCGGCATGAAGGACAAGTGGCCAGTCGCCTACAAGGTCGCCAAGGCCTATCAGATCGACACGGCGGAGCTGAACAAGCTCTCCGGCCAGGTCGATCTCGAAGGCAAGTCGCTCGACGAGGTCGCAGCCTCGTGGATCGCCGCCAATGAAGCGAAGTGGAAGGCCTGGGCGCAGTAGGAGCCTAGCGGTCGCCACCGTTCGACCCTCACCTCTTTCCTCTCCCGACAAGCGGGAGGGGAAAGGGCGGGTGAGCGAGGTGTTTTGGCGAACAATGACACGGAACGATTTTCAATGACCGATGTGAAGCGGCCGGTGAAGCTTTCTTGCCGCAATCTGTGGAAGGTGTTCGGCGCCGGCGCGGAAGAGTTCATGCGCCGTAGCAACGGCGCCGCCTCGGCGCAGGCGCTCGGTGAGGCCCGCCTCATCGGCGCGGTGCGCCAAGCCAGCATCGATGTGCATGAGGGCGAGATCTTCATCGTCATGGGCCTGTCGGGCTCCGGCAAGTCGACGCTGCTGCGCTGCCTATCGCGCCTCATCGAGCCCACTTATGGCGAAGTGAATTTCGACGGACGTGATCTCCTGAAAGCGAGCGACGCGGAGCTCATCGAGATCCGCCGCCACAAGATGGGCATGGTGTTCCAGCATTTCGCGCTGCTGCCGCATCTGACCGTGCTCGAGAATGTCGGTTTTCCGCTCTCGGTGCAGGGCGTGCCCAAGCCCGAACAGAAGAAACGCGCCCAGGCGGTGATCGATCTTGTCGGGCTCAAAGGCCGCGAGCAGCATTATCCGCGTGAATTGTCGGGTGGCCAGCAGCAGCGCGTCGGCATCGCCCGCTCGCTCGCAGTGGAGCCCGAGATCTGGTTCCTCGACGAACCCTTCTCGGCGCTCGATCCGCTGATCCGGCGCGAGATGCAATCGGAGCTGATGCGGCTGCAAGGCGTGCTGAAGAAGACCATCGTCTTCATCACCCATGATTTCGATGAGGCGATCAAGCTCGCCGACCGCATCGCCATCATGAAAGACGGCGAGATCATCCAGATCGGCGCGCCGGAGGAGCTGGTGCTCAATCCGGCGACCGATTATGTGGCGGAATTCACCCGCGACGTGAACCGCGCCAAGGTGATGTCGGCGCATAGCCTGATGCGCGTAAGCGAAGCAGGCGGCCAGCATGCCGGCAAGGTCGATGCCAAGGCGAAGGTCGAAACCTTCGCCGCCGATATCGTCGGCGCCAAATTGCCTTTCGCGGTGACCGATGAAAAGGGCAAGCTTCTCGGCGAGGTCACCCCGCAGGCCGTCATCGATCTGCTCGCCGGGCGCCATATGAAGCAGGCGCAGCCATGACCGATGCCGTGTTGACCCATAACGACTCGCGGATAGGCGCGCTGCCCGGCTGGCGCGTCGCAGCGCTTATCGCCGGCGTGGTCGCGGCAGCCTTCGCCATCTCCTGGATCGTGCCGGGCGCCTGGGATTATCCGACGCAAGCGATCATCCCCTTCGCCGAGTGGATCAGCGCCTTCATGCAGTGGCTCAAAGTCACTTTCACGTGGCTGACGCGCGGCCTCGCCGATCTGGTCAATATTCCGCTGCAACTCGCCATCGGTTTTCTCGCCAAGGGCTATCGCGTCTATCTCACCGAAGGTTTCATCACGCTGCCGCGCTTCTCCTGGGTCGGCGTCTGCGCCGTGGCCGCCTTTGTGGGCTATCGCTTCGGCGGGCTCAGGCTGGCGCTGCTCAGCGGTCTCTCCTTCCTCGCCATTGCGCTGTTCCGGCAATGGGACAGCGCCATGCTGACGCTGGCGCTGATCCTGGTCTGCGTGCCGATCTGCGTGGTGACCGGGCTTCTGCTCGGCATCTGGGGTTATCTCAATCCGAAGGTGAATCGCGTCCTGATCATGCCGGCGCTCGATCTCCTGCAGACGATCCCGACCTTCGCCTATCTCATCCCGATGCTGCTCCTGTTCGGCAACAGCCCGGTCTCGGCGCTGCTCGCCACCGGGCTCTTCGCGACACCGCCAATGGTGCGCGCCACCGTGCTGGGGCTTTCGAAAGTGCCGCAGGACATCAAAGACTTCGCCGATATGGCGGGCTGTACCAGGCGGCAGAAGCTGTGGCGGGTGCTGGTGCCGAGCGCCAAGCCGTCGCTCATGCTGGGCGTCAACCAGGTGATCATGCTGGCGCTCAATATGGTGATCATCTCCTCGATGATCGGCGCCGGTGGGCTCGGCTATGATGTGCTCCTCGCCTTGCGCGCCCTCAAAGTCGGGCAGGCGATGGAAGCGGGCCTCGCCATCGTCGTCCTCGCCATTGTACTCGACCGGGTGAGCCAAGCCGCCGCTCAGCAACGTCCCGAGCAGGACGCGGCGCAAAAGCCGTGGCTGCAGCGGCATGCCAGCCTCATCGCCATATTGGCCGTTCTCCTAGCGACGACCTTGTTGAGCCTCGGTCTGCCGGCCTTCGCCAAAGTGCCGAACGAGATCACCTTCACCACCGCGCCGGCCTGGAAGGCGGCTGTGGACTGGGTCACGGTCAATTACTTCGACGTGATCGAGGCGGTGCGCATCACCTTCCTGCTTTATGTGCTCAATCCCTTGCGGGTTTTCTTCGAGGGCCTGCCGTGGCTCGGTGTGGCGCTGCTTCTCGCCTTCGCGGGCTGGCGGCTCGGCGGCATCTGGCTCGCCGCCATCGTGGCGCTGCTCACCGCCTTCTGCGCCGCCACCGGGCTGTGGGTCCAGACCATGGCGACGCTTTATCTCTGCGGCGTCGCGGCGCTGATCGCGGCGGCCATCGGCATTCCGATCGGCGTCTGGGCGTCGCGCTCCGACCGGGTCGAGAAGATCGTGACGCCCTTCATCGATACGCTGCAGACCATCCCGTCCTTCTGCTTCATCATTCCGGTGGTGATGCTGTTCCGGGTCGGCGACGTCACGGCGCTGATCGCCACCGTCGCCTTCGCCGTCGTGCCGGCGATCCGCTACACCAATCACGGCATAAGACAGGTGCCGCATGAGTTGATCGAAGCCGGCACCGCGGCGGGCTGCACCAAACGGCAGTTGTTCTGGCGGGTGCAATTGCCGGTGGCGATGCCGGAAATCATGCTCGGCCTCAACCAGACGATCCTCCTGTCGCTCAGCATGATCGTGATCTGCGCCATGATCGGCACGCGCGATCTCGGCCAGGAAGTGTTCAAGGCGCTGTCGAAGGCCGATTCCGGCAAAGGCCTCGTCGCCGGCCTCGCCATCGCTTTCATCGGCATCATCGCTGACCGGCTGATCACCGCCTGGGTCGATCGGGTGAAAGCCAAGCGGGGTCTGGCATGAGCGATACGGCCGAACAACGGGTGCGCAAGCTCCCCTGCTGGCGGGGCGCGGTCGCGCTTCAGCCTCTCAAAGGCGGCTTGAGCAATGCAAGCTTCATCGTCAGCGACGAGCGCGGCAAATATGTCGCCCGGGTGGGCGAGGATTTTCCCTGCCATCACGTGTTCCGTGACCGTGAATTGCGCGCCAGCCGCGCCGCCTTCGCGGCCGGGCTGTCGCCGGAAGTCGTCCATGCCGAGCCGGGGCTGATGGTGGTGCGCTTCATCGAGGCGCATACTTTCTCGGAAGAGGACGTGCGGAAGAATCTCGAGCGCTGCGTCGACATCGTGCACAAGTGCCATCGCGACATGAAGCGGCTGGTCACCGGGCCGGCCTCGATCTTCTGGGTCTTCCATGTGCTGCGCGACTACGGTCAAACGCTGACCGAAGGTTTCCATCGCCTCAAGCTCGAGGTGCCGCGCTGGCTGTCGGCGGTCGATGCACTCGAAGACGCGCAGATTCCACTGCCGGTGGTCTTCGGTCACCATGATCTGCTGCCCGGCAATTTCATGGATGACAGCGAGCGCATCTGGCTGATCGACTGGGAATATGGCGGCTTCGGCACCGCGATGTTCGATCTCGCCAATATTGCCGCCAACAACTCGCTGAACGAGGCGGAAGAGCGGCAACTGCTCGAGATCTATTTCGACCGCACGCCGCCCGAGACCACCTTGCGGGCGTTCGATGCGATGAAGACGGCGTCCGCCTTGCGCGAGGCGATGTGGGGCATGGTGTCCGAATTACATCTCAATGCGCCGGGCGTCGACTACGTGGCGCATGCGAATGAATATCTCGGGCGTTATGAGCGGGCGCTCGCGACCTTCCACGACCGATATGGAGCATCATGACCGTTTCCCTCCCGAGCCACGCCCAGATCATCGTTATCGGCGGCGGCATTATCGGCTGCTCGACCGCCTATCATTTGGCGCGCGATCACAAGGCTGATGTCATCCTGCTCGAGCAGAACAAGCTGACTTCGGGCTCGACCTGGCATGCGGCGGGGCTTGTCGGGCAATTGCGCTCTTCGGCCTCGATCACCCAGGTGCTCAAATATTCGGTCGATCTCTATAAGAACCTGGCCAAGGAGACCGGGCTTGAAACCGGTTGGAAGATGACCGGCTGCCTCAGGCTCGCCTGCAACGAGGATCGCTGGATCGAATATAAGCGGCTCGCCACCACGGCGCAGAGCTTCGGCATGGAGATGCATCTGCTGTCGCCGAAAGAGGTCAAGGCGATGTGGCCTCTGATGGAGGTCTCCGACCTCGTCGGCGCCAGCTTCCTGCCGACCGACGGCCAGGCGAGCCCGTCCGACATTGCGCAGTCGCTGGCCAAGGGCGCCCGCATGCATGGCGCTAAATTCTTCGAAGGCGTGCGCGTCGAAGGCTTCGACATCGAGGATGGCCGCGTCGTCGCGGTCCTGACCAATCACGGGCGCATTGCCTGCGAGAAGGTGGTCAATTGCGGCGGGCAATGGGCGCGGCAGCTCGGCGCCATGGCCGGGGTGAGCGTGCCGCTGCAGCCGGTCAAACATCAATATATCATCACCGAGAAGGTTGACGGCCTCGCCACCGACATCGCCACCATCCGCGATCCCGACCGGCGCACTTATTTCAAGGAAGAGGTCGGCGGGCTGGTGATGGGCGGCTATGAGCCCAATCCGCAGAGCTGGACCTTGGGCGATGTGCCGGGCGATTTCGAGTTCCAGCTCTTCGAGGACGACTGGGATCATTTCGAGCAGCATATGGGGCAGGCGCTGGCGCGCGTGCCGGCGCTCGAAACGACCGGCATCAAGAAGATGATCAACGGTCCGGAAAGCTTCACGCCCGACGGTAATTTCATCCTGGGTGCGGCGCCCGAGCTCGCCAATTATTATGTCGGCGCCGGCTTCAACGCCTTCGGCATTGCGAGCGGCGGCGGCGCCGGCTGGGTGCTGGCGCAATGGGTGGCGCAAGGCGAGGCGCCGATGGATCTGTGGGTCGTCGACATCAGGCGCTTCTCCGATCTGCACAAGGATCGCGACTGGGTCAATGAGCGCACGCTCGAGGCCTATGGCAAGCATTACACGATCGGCTTCCCGCATGAGGAATATCAAAGTGGCCGGCCGCGCATCGTGTCGCCGCTTTACGAGCGGCTGAAAGCGGCCAATGCCTGTTTCGGCTCGAAGCTCGGCTGGGAGCGGCCGAACTGGTTTGCCCCGCGCGGCAGCGAGCCGAAAGACGTCTATTCGATGGGCCGACAGAACTGGTTCGACACGGTGGGCGAGGAGCACAAAGCAGTGCGCGAGCGGGTCGGCGTCTTCGACCAGTCGTCCTTCGCCAAGTATGAGGTAAGAGGCAAGGATGCGGCGGAGGCGCTGTCCTGGATCGCGGCCAATGACGTGGCGCGCGCGCCGGGACGGCTCACTTACACGCAGATGCTCAATTCGCGCGGCGGCATCGAATGCGACCTGACCGTCGCCCGGCTCGGCGAGGATCACTTCTATGTCGTGACCGGCACCGGCTTCCGCACCCATGACCTCGCATGGATCAAGGATCATGTCAGGCCCGGCCTAGATGCGACGATCGAGGATGTGACGGAAGGCTGGGGCACGCTGTCGGTCATGGGGCCTAGATCGCGCGACGTGATCGCGGCGATTACCAAAGCCGACATGTCGAATGCGGCCTTCCCCTTCGGCCATGTGCGCGAGATCGAGATCACCGGGCATAAGGTTCGGGCGTTGCGCGTCACCTATGTGGGCGAGCTTGGCTGGGAGCTGCATATGCCGATCGGCGCCACCGGCGATGTCTATGACGCGCTGATGAAGGCGGGAGAAAAGGCCGGCATCGTGCCCGCCGGCTATCGCGCGCTGGAAGCCCTGCGGCTCGAAAAAGGCTATCGCGCCTGGGGCTCCGACATCACGCCCAATGACAATCCGTTCCAGGCCGGGCTCGGCTGGGCGGTGAAGCTCAAATCCAACCTCGCCTTCATCGGCCGCGAGGCGTGCGAGAAAGCGGCGTCAGCGCCAGTCCCGAAGAAGCTCGCCGGCTTCACCACCGATGATCCCTCCATCGTGCTGGTCGGGCGCGAGACGATCCTGCGCAATGGCAAGCAGGTCGGCTATCTCACCAGCGGCGGTTATGGTTATACGGTCGGCAGGCCGATCGGCTATGGCTATATCCGCGACAGCGCCGGTGTCGATGACGCCTATGTGCGGGACGGAAGCTATGAGCTGGTGGTCGCGAAGGACGTCGTCAAGGCGCAAGTCCATCTCGAGCCGCTGTACGATCCGCGGAATTTGAAAGTGAAGGCTTGATCCAAGTTCTTCCCTTCTCCCGCTTGCGGGAGAAGGGGAAACGCGCCTCACGCCGGAGGCTGCGTCGGCTTCGCGGCGTCACTCTTGCGCACATGCCAGGCGAGATAGGCAATTGCCGCGCCGATGCTGATCAGATTGACGCCGAGCAGGACGCCGATGAGCCACACCGCGGTCACCGGCAGGCTGGCCCACAGGATCAAGGCCAGGAGGATGCCGACGAGGCCGCTCGCCAGCACCCAGCCCCAATTGGGGAAGGGGCGGATGGTGAGCGCGAAGACGACTTTCGAAATGCCCTCCATCATGAAGAAGATGATGAGCAGCAGCGCCAGCGTCATCAGGCCTTGCGTCGGATCGCGCAGGAACAGGAAGCCGATGAGGATGGCGAGGATGACGGAGATGAGCTGCAGCCAGAAATGTGGAACCTGGCGCGCGCCGATGAGGCTCAGGCCTTGCAGCACGCCGCTGGCGATCAGGAGCCAGCCCAACAGCACGATCACGGCGGCCGATGAGATCACTGGATAGATGATGGCGAGGATGCCGGCGACGACGAGCAGGACGCCCTCGACCAGATACCAGAGCGAATAACGCTTGACCGTCTCGCGCATCGCCTCGCGGAAGACTTCGGCGGCGAGATCCAGGGACATGCTCATGGTCGCGCTCCTCTGCGGATAACTCTGGAGAGGAATAATATCAGTTTTCGAGCACCGCGCCCAGCTTCACGATGGTGGTGATGCCGTCTGTCCCGGGATCGGCGACATAGGCATTGTCGGGCGTGAAGAAGCGGATCAGCGATTTGCGCGTCGCATCGACGAGCACGATCTCCCAGCCTTCGAGAAGCCGCCAGCTGGCGACGTCGTCCATCACCGGAAAAACCGTGCCGCACTGCGGATCGACATCGATCTGCATGCCGCCGATGACCTGATCCTTATGCAAGGTCACCTTGCAACTCTTGCTGCCATCGGCATTCTGGATCGACCAGTCGCCGAGGAAATCGGCGGCCATGGCCGGATCGACCGTGTCGAGATCGAGCGGCGCCTGCGCCTGTGCCGGAGCATTGCTCAATAGAACGAGCAGGGCCATCGCCCAGGTTTTCTTCATCATTGCCGTGTCCCGTCAATTCAGGACAAGATCAGTCCCTTCGCCCGCTTCCGTCAAGGCACGGTCGAGGAGGGGGCCTGACTGCAGTTCGGCGATGAGCGGCGCGATATCGAAGATCGCATCACCCTCACGGCCGATCGGCAGCATCTCGCCCATAATCTCCATGGCCGGGCGGATGCCGCGGCCGAGATCGGCCTTGCGCAAACGGCGGCGCTTCATGGCCCAGAGCGCGATCATCAATTCGAGCCCGGCGATCTTCCAGCCGGCATCGATGACACGCATCAGGTCATGCACGGCATGCAGCGCGTGGCTGGCGGTGTCCTCGACGCCGTCCGCCACCTGGCCGACGGAATTGAGGAGGCTCGGGCGCGCCCAGATCTTTACCGAGGTGACAAGCGAGGCGGTGATGTGGCCGAGATTGAGGAACTGCACGCCGCCGACGGCGCCGCCTTCCTCGGCCAAGCCGGTCGGCAGACCCGTGAAGGCCGGCCATTGCTGCTTGTGCACGCGTTCGCCGGCGAGATCACAGATCTTGCCCAGTGCCTGGCGCAGATGATCGGCGGCGAGCGTCAGGCGCGTCGTGTCCATATTGCCGTTCGACACGGCGCCCGCTGTCTCCTGATCGATGATCGGGTTGTCGTTCACCGAATTGAGCTCGGAATTCCAGATGCGCGCTGTCTCGGCGAAAACCTCTGCCGATGCGCCATGGACCTGCGATACGCAACGGAAGGACAGGGGATCCTGCAGGAGGCGCGCCTCGCCTTCTTTCCACAGGCGGCTGTCGCCGAGGAGATGGCGCAGGCGAAGCGCAGAACGGCGCTGGCCTTCGCGCTTATGGGCGCGGTTTGCCGCTTCCGAAATGGCGCCGAGATTGCCGCGGAAACCTTCGAGCGCCGCCGCGGCCGCGAGATCGAAGGCGGCGAGCAGGCGTTCCGCTGAGTCCAGTGCTATGGCGCCCTGCGCCAACGACACCGCGTTGTTGTTGATGAGCGAAAGAGTTTCCTTCGGCTTCGGCAGGCCGAGCTTCCGGGCTTCCGGCCGGTTGAGCAGCCAATGCGCCAGCTGTGCGTTGGGCACGAGATCGGAGGCGCCGACCGAACCCGAGCTGTCGATCTCCGGCATCTCGGTGCCGTTGATCGCCGCGGCGATCAGCTCGACGAGCTCCGGCGACACACCGGAAAGCCCGTTGGCGAACTGGTTGGCGAGGAAGATGAGCGCGCCGCGCACCGCTTCCGCCGGCAAGGTCGGGCCCGGCACGCGCGTCGCATGGGCGGCGACGAGCCGCGCATTATAGGCGGCAGCGGTTGCCGGATCGACGGCGAAATCCTTCTGCGAGCCGACCCCGGTGGTGATGCCGTAGGCCGGACGGTTCTCCTTCAGGATCGTCTCGACGATGTCGCGCGAGGCGGCGATCGCCGTGAAGGCGGAAGGAGCGATGGAGACGGGCAAAGAGCCCGCCGCCGCCTTCGCCATGGAACGGAAATCGAGATCGTGTCCGGTGATGACCAGGGACGCCGCATGCCGTGTCATGATGGATCTCAAACTCCGATGCCGAGCGACGGCAATTTCAGACCCTGTTCCTTGGCGCATTCGATGGCAATGTCGTAGCCGGCATCGGCATGGCGCATGACGCCGGTGCCGGGATCGTTCCACAACACGCGCTCGAGGCGGCGCGCCGCGTCATCGGTGCCGTCGCAGACGACGACCATGCCGGAATGCTGCGAGAAGCCCATGCCGACGCCACCGCCATGATGCAGCGACACCCAGGTGGCACCGCTGGCGGTGTTGAGCAGCGCATTGAGGAGCGGCCAGTCGGAGACGGCGTCGGACCCGTCCATCATCGCTTCGGTCTCGCGGTTGGGCGAGGCGACCGAGCCCGAATCGAGATGGTCTCGGCCGATGACGATCGGCGCTTCGACCTCGCCCTTGCGCACCATCTCGTTGAAGGCGAGGCCCAGACGGTGGCGCTGACCGAGACCGACCCAGCAGATGCGCGCGGGCAGGCCCTGGAAGGCGATGCGCTCCCTGGCCATGTCGAGCCAGTTGTGGAGATGCGCGTCGTCGGGGATCAGCTCCTTCACGCGCTGATCGGTCTTGTAGATGTCCTCAGGGTTGCCGGAGAGCGCCGCCCAGCGGAACGGGCCGATACCGCGGCAGAAGAGCGGGCGGATATAGGCCGGTACGAAGCCCGGAAACGCGAAAGCGTCCTCGAGGCCCATGTCCTGGGCGACCTGACGGATATTGTTGCCGTAATCGAGGGTCGGCACGCCGGCTTTGTGGAAAGCGAGCATCGCCTCGACATGGGTGCGCATGGATTTCTTCGATGCCGCCTCGACCGCCTGCGGATCGGTGACGCGCTTCGCTTCCCATTCGGCAATCGTCCAGCCGGCCGGCAGATAACCGTTGACCGGGTCATGCGCCGAGGTCTGGTCGGTGACCGCGTCGGGCCGGATGCCGCGCTTGACCATGTCGGGCAGGATCTCGGCGGCATTGCCGAGCACGCCGACCGAAATCGGCTTGCCCTGCTTATGCGACTGCTCGATCATCGCCAGCGCTTCGTCGACCGATGCCGCCTTGGCGTCGAGATAACGGGTCTTCAAGCGCATCTCGATGCGCGACGGCTGGCATTCGATGGCGATCATCGAGGCGCCGGCCATGGTGGCGGCGAGCGGCTGGGCGCCGCCCATGCCGCCCAGGCCGGCGGTCAGGAACCATTTGCCCTTGAGATTGCCGCCATAATGCTTGCGGCCGACTTCGGCGAAGGTCTCATAGGTGCCCTGCACGATGCCCTGGGTGCCGATATAGATCCACGAGCCCGCCGTCATCTGGCCGTACATCATGAGGCCCTTGCGATCGAGCTCGTTGAAATGCGCCCAGTCGGCCCAATGTGGCACCAGGTTGGAATTGGCGATGAGCACGCGCGGCGCATCCTTGTGGGTGCGGAAGATGCCGACCGGCTTGCCCGACTGAACGAGCAAGGTCTCATCCGCCTCGAGCGTGCGCAGCGAGGCGACGATGCGGTCGAAGGCTTCCCAGTTGCGCGCGGCGCGGCCGATGCCGCCATAAACGACGAGCTCCTCGGGGCGCTCGGCGACGCCGGGATCGAGATTGTTCATCAGCATGCGCAAGGGCGCTTCGGTGAGCCAGCTCTTGGCGCTGATCTCGTTGCCGATCGGCGATTTGATGATGCGGCTGTTGTCGCGGCGGGGATCCATGAAAAGCTCCTACTGGCTCAGTGTTCCGGAAGGTGATGTCTTGTAGCGGCTGTACAAAGCGTAGCGGCTGGCGGGATAGATCAGGGTCGCGACGGTGACGACGTGACCTTTGCTCCAGCTGCGCCGATGCAAGGCGAGGCAGGGCTCATGCTCGCCGATATCGAGAAGCTCGCGCTGCTCAGGCGTCGGCATGATCGCTTCGACCGTATGCTCGAGCTCATCGACCGGCACCGCGGCGACGAGATAGGCGGTCGGCGTGATGTCGGCGAAATCCTGGTCGTTGAATTGCGGCGCGACGAAGGGGTTCACATAACGGTCCTCGAGCTGCACCGGCACGCCATTTTCAGTATGGACCATCACGAGATGGAAGAGCTTGGCGGCGGGCCTGATCTCGAATTCATCGGCCAAGGCCTGCGGCGCCTCGATCGTCTCGCGCCGGTCGATATGCGCCGTGTGCTTGTGGCCGCGCGCGGCGATCTCCTCGGCGATGTTGCGCAGTTCGAGCAGGCTCGAGCGGGCGGGCGGCTCCTTCACGAAAGTGCCCACCCCAGGCACGCGCGAGAGGAAGCCATCGGCGGTGAGCTCACGCAAGGCGCGATTGGCGGTCATGCGCGAGATGCTGAAGGCTTCGACGAGCTCGTTCTCGGACGGCACGCGGGTGCCGGGCGTCCAGGCGCCGGAGCGGATATGCTCGAGGATATGTTCCTTCACCTGAGCGTAAAGCGGGGAGGTCATCAGAGATTGCCTCGCACGATCTCGCCGTTGCGGATCACCGCGGCGCACGGGTTGAAGCCGAGCGGATAGGCAAGGTCACCGGGACGCTCGACATTCCACAGAGCGAAGTCGGCCTTCAAGCCGGCAGCGATCACGCCGCGATCCTTGAAGCCCAGCGCGCGCGCCGCATTTTGGGTCACGCCGCGCAAGGCTTCTTCCGGCGTGAGGCCGAAAAGCACGCAGGCCATGTTCATGGTGGCGAGCAGCGAATGGACCGGCGAGGAGCCGGGATTTAGATCGGTCGCGATGGCGATCGGCACCTTGTGGGCGCGCAAAGCGGCGAGCGGCGGATGCTGCTTCTCGCGCAGATAGTAGAAGGCGCCCGGCAGCAGTACCGCGACGGTGCCGGATTGGGCGATCGCCGCGACGCCGGCCTCGTCCAGATATTCGATGTGATCGACGGACAAAGCGCCGTAACGGGCGGCGAGAATGGCGCCGCCCAGATTGGACAGCTGCTCGGCGTGGAGCTTGATGGGCAGGCCCAGCTTATGGGCGACGGTGAAGACACGGTCCATGTCCGCGACCGAGAAGGCGATGCCCTCGCAGAAGCCGTCGACCGCATCGGCGAGTTTTTCACGCGCCGCGGCAGGGAGCGACTGGTCGCAGACGAGGTCGACATAAGCGGCATGGTCGTCGCGATATTCGGGCGGGAAGGCGTGGGCGCCGAGGAAGCTCGTCACCACATCGACCGGATAGGCTTTGCCGAGTTTGCGCGCGGTGCGCAGCATTTTGAGCTCGGTTTCGACATCGAGCCCATAGCCCGACTTGATCTCGATCGTGGTGACGCCTTCGGCGAGGAGGGACTGCAGGCGTGTCGCCGCGGACTTCAGAAGCTGCTCGTCGCTCGCCTCGCGGGTGGCGCGCACCGTCGAGACGATGCCGCCGCCAGCCTTGGCGATCTCGGCATAGGACGCGCCATTGAGGCGCTTCTCGAATTCATGGGCGCGGTTGCCGCCATAGACGATGTGGGTGTGGCAGTCGATCAGGCCCGGGGTGAGGAGGCGGCCGCCGCAATCGATCCGGTCACCTGCGGGCGCGTCCTTGGCGGGGCCGGCCCAGGCGATGCGGCCGTTCTCCACCAGCACCGCCCCATCCTCGATCAGCCCATAAGAAGAGCCATCCGCCATCGTCGCGAGCTTGAGATTGGAAAAAAGCATCGAAACCCACTTGTATAAGGTTGTATATACAGTATAGTCGGATCATGGCACAGCGCAAGTTGAAATTCGCATCCGCCCTGCTTCCCACCGGCTGGCAGAAGGATGTCGTCCTGACGATCGATGGCCAGGGCCTGATCGAGACGGTCGAAACCGGCAATTCCGACAAGAGCCTCACCGCCGTGAAAGGCTTCGCCATTCCGGCGGTTCCCAATGTCCATTCGCATGCCCATCAAAGGCTGATGACCGGCCTCGCCGAGGTGGCGGGCCCTGGCGCCGATTCCTTCTGGACCTGGCGCGAGGTGATGTATGGCTTCGCGCTCAAGCTCTCGCCGGAAGACCTCCAGGCGGTCGCCGCCCAGCTCTATGTCGAGACGCTGAAAAGCGGCTCCACGATCATCGGCGAATTCCAGTATCTGCATCATCAGCCGGACGGCTCACCCTATGCGGAACCCGCCGAGCTCACTCTGCGCTGCCTGGCGGCGGCCGAGGAGGCGGGCATCGCCATCACGCTGCTGCCGACGCTTTATGCTTATGGCGGATTCGGCGGCCAGGCGCCGACACAGGGCCAGCGCCGCTTCATCAATGGCGCCGATCGTTATCTCAAGATCCTCGCCACCCTTCAGAAGGCTATCGCCGACAAGCCGCTGCACCGCCTCGGCATCTCGCCGCATTCGCTGCGCGCGGTGACCAAGGAATTGCTGAACGAGGTCATCACCGGCCTTGACGGCATGGGCAAGAAGGATGCGCCGATCCATATCCATGTCGCCGAGCAGACCAAGGAAGTCGACGACTGCCTCGCCTGGTCGGGGGATAAGCGGCCGGTCCAATATCTCCTCGACAATTTCGCGCTTTCCAAGCGCTGGTGCGCCATCCATGCCACCCATATGACGGCGGACGAAACCCGGCGCATGGCGCAGAGCGGCATGATCGCCGGGTTGTGCCCGACGACCGAAGCCAATCTCGGCGACGGCATATTTCCGGCCGACAGCTTCCTCAAGAGCAAAGGCGGCATCGCCATCGGCTCCGACAGTCATATCAGCGTCAGCCCGGCGGAAGATCTGCGCCAGCTCGAATATTCGCAGCGCCTGCGCGACCGCACGCGCAATGCGCTGGCCTCAGGCCCCAATCAGTCGACCGGACGCACACTGCTCGACGCCGTGCTTTCGGGTGGCGCCCAGTCCATGACCCAGCCGGTCGGCGCGCTCACAGCGGGGCTCCGGGCCGATATCGCCGTGCTCGATGAGGAACATCCAGCCCTCATCGGCCGCAAGGGGGATGCGGTGCTCGACAGCTGGATCTTCTCCGGCGGCAATCCGTGCGTTTCCGACGTCTTCGTCGCCGGACGGCAGGTCGTTCAAAGCGGCCGGCACATCAACGAAGATAAGATCAAGAAGAATTTCCAGGCCGCGGTGAAGCGGCTGACCAACTAAGAACAAGGTGCATCGATGACCATCCGTATCGGCGACAGCCCGCTCACCCTCGCTTTCATCCGCCAGGCTCTGGCCGGACCGATCAGTGTCGAGCTCACGCCCAAGGCCCGCGCGGCCATCACGCGCAGCGCCGAGACGGTGACCCGGCTGCTCGCCACCGGCGATGCGATCTATGGCGTCAATACCGGCTTCGGCAAACTCGCCAAGCAGCGCATTGCGGCGGCCGATCTCTCGGCGTTGCAGCTCAATATCGTGCGCTCGCATGCGGCGGGCGTCGGCGCGCCGCTCGATTCGGGTGTGGTGCGCGCCATCATGCTGCTCAAGATCAATGCGCTGTCGCAGGGCGCGTCAGGCATCAGCCTTCAGGCCATGGAAACGCTGACCGGTCTGCTCAATCAGGACATCCTGCCGATGATCCCGGGCCAGGGCTCGGTCGGCGCCTCGGGCGATCTGGCGCCGCTCGCTCATCTCTCGCTCGTGCTGATCGGCGAGGGCGAGGCTTTCGTCAACGGCAAGCGGGTATCGGGCAAGGACGCGCTCAAGGCGGCCGGCTTGTCGCCGGTGCCGCTCGGTCCCAAGGAGGGGCTCGCCCTTCTCAACGGCACACAGGTGTCGACGGCGCTGGCGCTTTACGGTCTTGTCGCCGCCGAGCGCAATGCCGCCGCGGCCATCCTCGCCGGCGCGCTGTCCGTTGATGCGGTGATGGGATCCGATACACCCTTCGATCCGCGCATCCATACGCTCAGGCCGCATCCCGGCCAGCAACTGGCGGCCAAACACTATCGCCGGCTGATGGCGGGCAGCGCCATCCGCGCCTCGCATGTCTCGGGCGATGATCGCGTGCAGGATCCCTATTCCTTCCGCTGCCAGCCGCAAGTGATGGGCGCCTGCCTCGACATCCTCACCAATGCGGCGAAGACGCTGGTCATCGAGGCCAATGGCGTTTCCGACAACCCGCTGGTCTTCGCCGAGGACGGCGCGGTGCTGTCGGGCGGCAACTTCCATGCCGAGCCGGTCGCCTTCGCCGCCGACATCATCGCCATGGCCGTCGCCGAGATCGGCTCGATCAGCGAACGCCGCATCGCCGCGCTCATCGACCCGACCATCTCGCTCCTGCCGCCCTTCCTCATCCGCAATCCGGGGCTCAATTCGGGCTTCATGATCCCGCAATGCACGGCCGCCGCGCTGATGAGCGAGAACAAGCAGCTGTCGCATCCGGCGAGCGTCGACAGCGTGCCGACCTCGGCCAATCAGGAAGACCATGTCAGCATGGCGACCCATGGCGGCCGGAGGCTCGCGCTGATGAATGCGAATCTGTCACGCATCATCGCGATCGAGCTGATGTCGGCCGTCGAAGGCATCGACTTCCGCCGCCCGCTCACCTCGTCCGAGCCGCTCGAAGCCGCCTACAAGCTCGTGCGCGGCAAGGCCAAGGCGCGCGAGATCGACCGCGAATTCGCCACCGATATCGAGGCCGTCGCCGGCATGGTGGAGCAGGGCGCGTTCATCCGCTTCGTGCCGGATCTTCTGGCGGAGCTCGGGGTCGTTTAGTTGGCGTGGCGCTTGCGGAACAAGGCCACATTGTACCGGGTCGCGCAGCGCTTGCTGCAGAAGCGCTGGCGGCCGGGCTTGGAATGATCGGCGAAGAATTCCTCGCAAGGCGGCGCCTCGCATTGATGCAGCCGCTTGGGGCCGAGCTCGGCGATGAGATCGGCGAGGCCGCGCGTCACCACCGCCTCGACATGCTGGGCGGCTTTCAACTGCGGCGACGGGACGAAGGTGACGCGGAAAGATGTTTCGGTCTGGACGGGCTTGGCGATCCACGGCCAATGGGCGAGCTTGTGGTCGAGATAGGCGGTGAGATCAGCCATTGTCATCTCGCCCGATACGAAGCGGCGCAACATGGCGCGCAGGTCGTCGCGATAAAGCTGCAGGCTCCTGGCGAGCTTGCCCCAATCGAGATCCCAGTCGAGCTCGCACCATTCGCTCAAGAAAACGCGGGCGTATTCGGGGTTGGCGAAGAGATCGGGGACGGCGCGCACCGGGTCGTAGCTGTTGACGAACGCCAAGGCGAAAGCCGCGGGATCGCGGTCCCCGCGCAGCCGTGCCGGACCATGAAGCGTGATGTCCTGTTCCATCTTTGGATGTACTCGGCGGACTTGGCCTTCGCCGACAGTATAGAAGCCGCCTGTTTTTCGTCTACCCGTTTATCCACATAGAGATTAGGGTCGCGCGTATGAAACCACTCTTCGATCTCCGCCCCGGCGATGGTCCGCTGATCTTCTCGGTGCCGCATGCCGGCACCGATGTCCCCGCCGACATAGCAGGTCGCCTGACGCCCCATGCGGCGACGCTTCCCGACACCGACTGGCATGTCGAGCAGCTCTATGATTTCGCCCCCGAGCTCGGCTGCGGTTTGATCCGCGCCAATGTCAGCCGCTATGTGATCGATCTCAACCGGCCGCCGCAGGATGAAAGCCTCTATCCGGGCCAGGCGACGACCGGCCTTTGCCCGCCGATCGAATTCGACGGCACGCCGATCTATCGGGACGGCAAGGAGGTGTCCGCCGACGAGGTGGCGCGGCGCCGCGAAACCTATTGGCAGCCTTATCATGACGGGCTCGCCGCCGAGATCGCGCGGGTGAAGGCGCGTCATGGGTTTGCGCTCCTCTTTGATTGCCATTCGATCGCCTCGCGTGTGCCGCGGCTCTTTCCGGGGACATTGCCCGATCTCAATCTCGGCACCGTCAAGGGCGAAAGCTGCGCGTCCGGCGTTCAGGCCGCGATCGAGAAAGTCATGCAGGCGAGCGGTCTCACGCAGATCTCGAATGGCCGCTTCATCGGCGGCTACATCACGCGCCAGTATGGCAAGCCCCATGATAATGTGCATGCGGTGCAGATGGAGAAGGGCCAGGACTGCCATCTGATGAATGACGGCTCCAACTGGCTCGATCCAGCCAAGGTGGCGAAGCTCAAGCCGGTGCTGCGCCGTATGGCCGAAGCCATGCTCGCCTGGCGGCCTGATCAAGTGTAATCGAGAGTCTGACCGAGGCCGAGCGTCTTGGCCTTTTCGAGCATCGCCGCGCCCAGCGCTATGTCGGAAAGCGACAGGCCGCGATGCCAGAAGAGGATCGTTTCGTCGTCGCTCTCACGGCCGGGTTTCTTGCCCGCAATGATCTCGCAGAGCTCGCCATGGACGGTGGCCTCGCTGACGAGGCCGGCATCGATATGCGGGCGGAGTGCCCCGAATTTACCGGCGCGGAACTGGCTGAAATCGTCGATGACGATCTTGTCCATGATCGACATCATGGTGAGCTCGAGCGCGCTCACCGTGCCATAGGGGATCACGCAGGCGCCTTTCTTTATCCACGACGTCTTGAATATCTCCTCGCGCTTTTCGAGGCGCGAGGCTTCGACCATGATGTCGGCGCCTGCGAGGCAGCTCTGCCAGTCCTCGGTGACGATGATCTTCTTAGCCAGATCGCGCTCGAGCGTCCTGGCGAAGGCCTCGCGGCTTTCCTTGCGGCGCGAATGGACGCGGATCTCGTCGAAGTCGAAATAGTGATCGAGCAGGCGGACATTCCAATAGGACGTGCCGCGGGCGCCGACATGGCCGAGGATTTTCGAATTCTTGCGCGCCAGGCGCTTGGCGCCGAGCGCCGTCAGGGCGCCGGTGCGCATCTCGGTGATGGCGGTGGCATCGAGAATGGCGACCGGCATGCCGGTCCTGGGATCGAAGAGATTGAGGAGGGCCATCTCGGAGGGCAGGCCCCTCTGCCAGTTGTCGACATAGTCGCCGACGATCTTGACGCCGGCGAGCGACAACGGCGCCACATAGCCGCGCAGCACGTTGAAATGGCCGCGAAAGGCGGGATCGGGCGTCAAATGCATGCGCGGCTCGATCACCGTCTGCCCCAGGCCCTGCGCCAGGAGGCCGCCTTCGACGGCGCCTAAGATCTCGCCATCCGTCATGGCGAGACGGGCGATATCGGGCCCGTTCAGCCAGGTGAAGCGGATGGGAGATCCGCCGGTCATTGGAAGCCCGGCGGGTCGATGACCGGAATGTCGGGGGTGAGCCTGCCGCCGCGGGTCAGATGGGTGATGATCGCCTGGGCCGCTTCCTCGGGCGTGAGCTTCGTCGTGTCGAGGCGGAGCTCCGGTTTCTCCGGCGCCTCATAATCGGAATCGATGCCGGTGAAGTTCTTGATCTCGCCACGCCGCGCCTTGGCGTAGAGGCCTTTCACATCGCGGGTTTCGGCGACGGCGAGCGGCGTGTCGACGAAGATCTCGACGAATTCGCCCTGGCCCACCAACTCGCGCGCCATCAGCCGCTCCGAGCGGAAGGGCGAGATGAAGGAGACGAGCACAATGAGGCCGGCATCGACCATCAGCTTCGACACTTCGGCGACGCGGCGGATATTCTCGACGCGGTCGGCATCGGTGAAGCCCAGATCCTTGTTGAGGCCGTGGCGGACATTGTCGCCGTCGAGCAGATAGGTCATGTGGCCGGCGGCATGCAGGCGCTTCTCGACCAGATTGGCGATGGTCGACTTGCCCGAGCCTGAAAGGCCCGTGAACCACAATATGGTCGGCTTCTGGCCGGCCTTGGCGGCGCGGGAGCCTTTGTTGACGTCCATCGCCTGCCAGTGGATGTTGGAGGCGCGGCGCAGCGCGAAATTGATCAGCCCCATGCCGACCGTGTTGTTGGAGAAGCGGTCGACGACGATGAAGCTGCCGAGATGGCGGTTCTCGCCATAGGGCGCGAAGGGGATGGCGCGGTCGAGATCGATATTGACGATGCCGATCTCGTTGAGGCTCAGCGTCTTCGCCGCCACATGCTCGAGCGTGTTGACATTGACCTTGTATTTGGGCGCCTCGAAGGTGCCGGGAATGGTGAGGGACCCGGCTTTGATGAGATAGGGACGGCCGGGCAGCATCGCCTCATCGTCCATCCACAGAATGCGGGTCTCGAACTTGTCGGCGACGGCGAGCGGCGAGGTCGACGCGCAGATCACGTCGCCGCGGCTGATGTCGATCTCGTCGGTGAGCGTGATGGTCACCGCCTGGCCGGCGGCGGCTGAGGCGAGATCGCCGTCATAGGTCACGATGCGCTCGACCTTCGAGGTGCGGCCCGACGGCACCGCGCGGATCTCGTCGCCCGGCTTCACGATGCCGGAGACGACGTTGCCGGAAAAGCCGCGGAAAGCCTGGTCCGGGCGGTTGACCCATTGCACCGGCAGGCGGAAGTCGCCATCCGTCGATTCACGGCCGACGGGCACGCTTTCGAGATGCGCCATCAAGGTCGGTCCGTGATACCAGGTCATGATCTCGGACGGGTCGATGACATTGTCGCCTTTGAGCGCCGAGAGCGGGATGCAGGTGAAATCCTCGAGCCCGAGATTCTTGGCGAAGGCGCGGTAATCGGCCTCGATCGCCTCGAAGACGTCGCGGCGATACTCCATCAGGTCCATCTTGTTGACGGCAACCACGATGTTCTTGATGCCGAGCAAGGTGGCGATGAAGGAGTGGCGGCGCGTCTGGGTGAGCACGCCCTTGCGCGCATCGATGAGGATGATGGCGAGATCGGCGGTCGATGCGCCGGTTGCCATGTTGCGAGTATATTGCTCATGGCCCGGCGTGTCGGCGACAATGAATTTGCGCTTGTCGGTGGTGAAGGCGCGATAGGCGACATCGATGGTGATGCCCTGTTCGCGCTCGGCCGCGAGGCCGTCGACGAGAAGGGCGAAATCGAGCGCGCCGCCTTGCGTGCCGACCCGCTTCGAATCCGCCTCCAATGCCGACAACTGATCCTCGAAGAGCATCTTGGCTTCATAGAGAAGCCGGCCGATCAAGGTGGACTTGCCGTCATCGACGCTGCCGCAGGTGATGAAGCGCAGGAGATCCTTCTCTTCCTGCGAGCGCAGATAGGCCTCGACGTCGCCGCCCTGGAATTCGATGAAACGTGACATGGTCATACCGTCATCCCGGCGAAAGCCGGGATCCATTGAATAAATACAAGCGGGCGGCGGTCGTCGCGTGGAGAGAATTTAGGGGATCCCGGCTTTCGCCGGGATGACGGACAGGGGAGTGACATCAGAAATATCCCTCCTGCTTCTTCTTTTCCATCGAGGCGGCCTGGTCCTTGTCGATGACGCGGCCCTGGCGCTCTGACGAGGTGGTCACCAGCATTTCCTGGATGATGTCGAGAAGCGTCTCGGCGCTCGATTCGATGGCGCCGGTCAGGGGATAGCAGCCGAGCGTGCGGAAGCGGATCAGCTTCATCTCCGGCGTCTCACCGGCATGCAGCGGCATGCGGTCGTCGTCGACCATGATCATCTGGCCGTCGCGCATGACGATCGGGCGCTCCTTGGCGAAATAAAGCGGCACGATCGGGATGTTCTCGAGGAAGATATATTGCCAGATGTCGAGCTCGGTCCAGTTGGAGAGCGGGAAGACGCGGATCGACTCGCCCTTGTTCTTGCGGGCATTGTAGATGTTCCACAATTCCGGGCGCTGGTTCTTGGGGTCCCAGCGGTGACGCGAGTCGCGAAAGGAGAAGATGCGCTCCTTGGCGCGCGACTTCTCCTCGTCGCGGCGGGCGCCGCCGAAAGCGGCGTCGAAACCATATTTGTCGAGCGCCTGCTTGAGCGCGTCGGTCTTCATGATCTGCGTGTGCAGCGCCGAGCCGTGATCGAAGGGATTGACCTTCTTGGCGAGGCCGTCGGGATTGGTGTGGACGATGAGGTCGAGGCCGAGCTTGGCAACCGTCTCATCGCGGAAGCTGATCATGTCGCGGAATTTCCAGGTCGTATCGACATGCATCAGCGGGAAGGGGGGCTTCGAGGGGTAGAAGGCCTTCATGGCGAGATGCAGCATGACGGCTGAGTCCTTGCCGATCGAATAGAGCATCACGGGGTTTTCACATTCGGCCGCGACCTCGCGGATGATGTGGATGCTCTCGGCTTCCAGCCGCTCTAGATGGGTCAGCTTTCTGGAGGACATTCTTTATCTCACGGAATGGGGGCCTGCTTATGGCTCTTGTGCACCGCAAACTCAAGCTTCTGTTGAGCTTGGGTCCCTCGCGCCTTATTAAGGTTCACCAGGAGGTAAGCCTTGGACAGAACAGGTGCTGCGCGGTCGAAAAAATCCAAGGGGGAGGCGCAATCCCTTCCCTATCAGGAACCGCATCAGACGGCGCCGGGTCCGCATAAGCTGCTCGAGGAATCGATCGGACGCGAGGTCAAGCGCTTTCGCGAGAAGCTCGGTTTGACGATCAGCGAGGTCGCCAAGGCGGCCGACATGTCGGCGGGCATGCTGTCCAAGATCGAGAATGGCGCGACGTCGCCGTCGCTCGGCTCCCTCCAGGCTCTGTCACGCGCTCTGCATGTGCCGGTCACGGCCCTGTTCCGCGGTTATGAGGAACTGCGGGATGCAACTTTTGTCAAGGCAGGTCAAGGGCTTACCATTGAAAGGCGCGGCACCCGGGCGGGCCACCAATACCAGCTCCTGGGCCACAGCCCGCATGGACCGGTGATGGTCGAGCCCTATATGATCACGCTCACCGCCCAGTCGGATGTCTTCCCGACCTTCCAGCATGCCGGCGTCGAGTTCCTCTATATGCTGGAGGGCGAGGTGGTCTACCGGCATGGCGACAAGACCTATGACATGCTGCCGGGCGATGCCTTGTTCTTCGACGCCGATGCGCCGCATGGGCCGGAAGAATTGCGCAAGCTTCCCATACGTTATCTCTCCGTGATCTGCTATCGCCGCGACGAATAGGCCGGCAGGGCATGAGGTTCCTTAAGTTCCTCCGCCTTCTGGTCCTGTGGATTGGAGTCACCGGAAGTCTGATATTTGCCGTCGCTTTCGCTGCCTCTTTTACCAGTGACCATTTCATCAGCGAGACGGCGCGTACGGTGATCCACAATCGTGTCGCTCAGGGGGGCGATGAAACTGCCGACCTCCTGTCGAACAATGAGACGAGACTCCTGGACGTCGAAGCCAAGTTCGTCCGGGAGTTTCGAGTCTTCACCGGTACGAATGCCATCATCTCCTTCATTCTGGTGGGAGCTGCGCTCCACAAGCGCCGGAACAGGGTGCTGCTGGTGCCGGCCGCTACCGTCCTGCTGCTGGCGAGCGCCATAACCGGCTATGCCTATCTGTTCAATCAGACCTGGTTGATGGCGATGCTTTATGGCGACTATGTCGGTTACGTCTATATTGCCTATGTTGCCTTCGTCCTGTTTCTCCTTGTCGATTTCCTGCGATATCGCGGCCGGATAACGGCAGAGGTGCTTGACGGCATCTTTGGCAATCTGACCAACGTGTTCAGCAGTCTCGACGGATGTTAGTGGGAAAGTGCGGATATGAAGCTGGACACCGTTTGGCGCCCTTTACCCACAGACTGCTCCTGTTGGCGTCATTCCTGTGGGGAAAAAATTATTCCCCCCAGTTGCAAGTTTCCCGGACCGCTGATACATGAGCGGTGACCCTCACCTGAACAGGAGACTTTGCCATGTGCGGTATTGTCGGCCTCTACCTGAAGAACCCCAAATTGCAGCCGAAGCTCGGCCAGCTGTTCAAGCCCATGCTCATCGAGATGACGAGCCGCGGCCCCGATTCAGCCGGCGTCGCCATCTACCGCAACCCGGCGAAGAAGGGCTTCACCAAATTCTCGCTCGCCCATGACGACGCGAAATTCGGCTGGAAGAAGCTGGCTGCGGCGCTCAAGACGGCGACCAAGAAGCAGGTCAGCGTCGAGCAGATCGGCAATCATGCCATCGTCACCACCAACGCCAAGGAAGCGGTGGTGATGTCCTGGCTCAAAACGCATCACCCCGATGTGCGCGTGGTGGGCTCAGGCCAGGCGATCGAGATCTTCAAGGAGACGGGTCTCCCTGAGAAGGTCTATGAGAAGTTCGACCTCACCAAGGCCAAGGGCAGCCACATCATCGGCCATACCCGCATGGCGACCGAAAGCGCCGTCACCACCGCCGGCTCGCATCCTTTCGCCACCGGCGCCGATCTCTGCCTCGTCCATAACGGGTCGCTGTCGAACCACAACCGCCTGCGCGAAAACCTCAAGCGCGAAGGCCTCGAATTCCAGACCGAGAACGACACCGAGGTCGCCGCCGCCTACATGACCTGGAAGCTGCGCCAGGGCGCCTCGCTCAAGGAGACGCTGGAAGAGGGCATCAAGGATCTCGACGGCTTCTATACGTTCTGCGTCGGCACGCATGACGGCTTCGCCGTGGTGCGCGACCCGATCGCCTGCAAACATGCCATTCTCGCCGAGACCGACGACTGGGTAGCCATGGCGACCGAATTCCGCGCCATCGCGCATCTGCCCGGCGCCGACAAGGCGAAGATCTGGGAACCGGCGCCGCAGACGATCTACAACTGGGGTGGTCACTGACATGGCTCCGCGTAACGCGCCGGCGAGAAAATCCAACGAGCAGCACATGATTGAAATCGATCTCGAAAAAGAAGGCGTGCGAGGCGTCAATTCACGCCTTCACACGCTTCCGAAGGACACCAATGAGCGTCATTGGCTGATCCGGAATCCGATGGGCCAGCATGCCATCGCCTGCGGCCTCGACGCGCCGATCACCGTCGAGATCGGCGGCCATGCCGGCTTCTATTGCGGCGGCATGAACAAGCAGGCCGAGGTCATCATCCACGGCCATGCCGGTCCGGGCGTCGCCGAGAACATGATGTCCGGCATCGTGCGCGTCGACGGCAATGCCAGCCAGTCGGCCGGCGCCACCGGCAATGGCGGGCTTCTCGTCATCAAGGGCGACGCGGCGTCGCGCTGCGGCATCTCGATGAAGGGTATCGACATCGTCGTCGGCGGCTCGGTCGGCCATATGTCGGCCTTCATGGCGCAACGCGGCCATCTGGTCGTGTGCGGCGATGCCGGCGAGGCGCTGGGCGACTCCATCTATGAGGCCCGCCTCTATGTGCGCGGCAAGGCCGACAGCCTCGGCGCCGACTGCATCGAAAAGAAGATGACCGACCATCATCTGGCCAAGCTCGCCCGCCTTCTCGAGAAGGCCGAGATCAAGGCCAATCCGAAGGACTTCCGCCGCTTCGGTTCGGCGCGCAAGCTCTATAATTTCAACATCGATCACGCCGACGCATACTGAGGCCATCATGGATCCCAATACGCCGCGTACCACGCCCCGCAAATCGGCAACCTTCGACGACTATACGCTGTCGGAAATCCGCCGCGCCGCCACCACCGGCATCTATGACATCCGCGGCGCCGGCGCCAAGCGCAAGCTGCCGCATTTCGACGATCTGCTGTTTCTCGGCGCCTCGATCTCGCGTTATCCGCTTGAAGGCTATCGCGAGAAATGCGGCACCAATGTCGTGCTCGGCACCCGTTTTGCCAAGAAGCCGATCGAGCTGAAAATTCCGATCACCATCGCCGGCATGAGCTTCGGCTCGCTCTCGGCGCAGGCCAAGGAAGCGCTCGGCAATGGCGCGACGATCGCCGGCACCTCGACGACGACCGGCGATGGCGGCATGACGCCGGAAGAGCGCGGCCATTCGAAGACGCTGGTCTATCAGTATCTGCCGTCGCGCTACGGCATGAATCCGGACGATCTGCGCCGGGCGGATGCGATCGAGGTCGTGGTCGGCCAGGGCGCCAAGCCGGGCGGCGGCGGCATGCTGCTCGGCCAGAAGATCTCCGACCGCGTGGCGCAGATGCGCTGCCTGCCCAAGGGCATCGATCAGCGCTCGGCCTGCCGGCATCCCGACTGGACGGGCCCCGACGATCTCGAGATCAAGCTGCATGAACTGCGCGAAATCACCAACTGGGAGAAGCCGATCTATATCAAGGTCGGCGGCGCCAGGCCCTATTACGACACCGCGCTGGCGGTGAAATCGGGCGCCGATGTCGTCGTGGTCGACGGCATGCAGGGCGGCACCGCGGCGACGCAGGAAGTCTTCATCGAGCATGTCGGCCAGCCGACGCTCGCCTGTATCCGCCCCGCCGTGCAGGCGCTGCAGGATCTCGGTATGCATCGCAAGGTGCAGCTCATCGTGTCGGGCGGTATCCGCAACGGCGCCGATGTGGCGAAGGCCCTGGCGCTCGGCGCCGATGCCGTGTCGATCGGCACCGCGGCGCTCGTGGCGCTCGGCGACAACGATCCGCATCTCGAAGAGGAATATCAGAAGCTCGGCACCACTGCCGGCGCCTATGACGACTGGCATGAGGGCAAGGATCCGGCCGGCATCACCACGCAGAATCCCGAGCTCGCAAAGAGGCTCGATCCCAAGATCGCCGGGCGCCGTCTCGCCAATTATCTGAAGGTGATGACGCTGGAGGCGCAGACCATCGCGCGCGCCTGCGGCAAGAACCATGTGCATAATCTGGAACCGGAAGATCTGGTGGCGCTGACCGTCGAAGCGGCGGCGATGGCGCAAGTGCCGCTCGCCGGCACCAGCTGGATCCCGGGCAAGGGTGGCTATTGATGGGGTGTGATTTCCGCATAGGCGGTGGGTGAACATGGCCACGGGCCTCTCCGCCATTCCGATCTTCACCGGCGCGTTTCCCGTGGACAGCGCCGCGATTGTCATGGCAACGAGGTAAGACATGGCCCATCTCCATACCGCCCGCGTCCTGTGGGAGAGCAACACCCCGGACTTCGTCAAGAACACCTATTCGCGCGCCCATCACTGGTCCTTCGATGGCGGCCAGACGGTGCTCGCCTCATCCTCGCCGAGCGTGGTCAAGGTGCCGTTCTCCGATCCCGCCGGCATCGATCCCGAAGAAGCGCTGGTGGCGGCGATCTCGAGCTGCCACATGTTGACCTTCCTCTATTACGCGGCCAAGGGCGGCTTCTCGGTCGCGCGCTACGAGGACAATGCGGAAGGCCTGATGGGCAAGAATGCGCAGGGGCGGATCGCCGTCACGCGCTGCACCTTGAAGCCTAATGTCACGTTCACCGGCAAGGCGCCGACGCGCGCCGAACTCGACCATCTGCATCACGTGGCGCATGAGGAATGCTTCATCGCTAATTCCGTCACAACAGAAATCATCTGCGAACCGCAGGGCGTTTAATAACTAGGGTTGGAAACAGGAGACCTTCATGGCCGGCGATCTGGCTAAATTTGCAAAAGACAAAAAAGTAAAATTCTTCCTCTTCAATTTCACCGACCTTTTCGGCACGCAGCGCGCCAAGCTCGTCCCGGCCGAGGCGGTCGCCAGCATGCAGAAATCGGGGGCGGGCTTCGCCGGCTTCGCCACCTGGCTCGACATGACCCCGGCGCATCCGGATATCTTCGTGATGCCGGATGCGTCCTCGGTGATCCAGCTGCCGTGGAAGCCGGAAGTGGCGTGGGTCGCGGGCGATCCGTGGATGGAAGGCAAGCCGGTCGCCCAGGCGCCGCGCAATGTGCTCAAGGGGCTGCTCGCCAAATGTGGCAAGCGCAACATGAAGCTGATGGCGGGCGTCGAGCCCGAATTCCATCTCATCAATGCCGATGGCTCGGCGGTCTCCGATCCGCGCGATACCCAGGAAAAGCCCTGCTACGACCAGTCGGCGGTGATGCGCCGCTTCGATGTCATCTCCGAGATCTGCACGACGATGATCAATCTCGGCTGGGGCCCGTATCAGAATGATCATGAGGACGCCAACGGCCAGTTCGAGATCAACTGGAACTTCAACGACGCGCTGACGACGGCCGACCAGTTGTCTTTCTTCAAGTTCATGGTTAAGTCGATCGCCGAGAAACATGGGCTGCGGGCCACCTTCATGCCCAAGCCCTTCGTCAATCTCACCGGCAATGGCTGCCATGTCCATATCTCGGTGTGGGACAATGCGCGCAAGCGCAACCTCTTCCACGACAAGAAGGGCGAGCTCGGCCTGTCGCCGCTGTGCTATAACTTCCTCGGCGGCCTGATGCATCACGCCGAAAGCTTCGCCGCCATCACCAATCCGACGGTGAACAGCTACAAGCGCATCAATGCGCCGCGCACCACGTCCGGCGCCACCTGGTCGCCCAACACGGTGACCTTCGGCGGCAACAACCGCACTCATATGGTGCGCGTGCCGGATGAAGGCCGTGTCGAGCTGCGCCTGCCCGACAACGCCGCCAATCCCTATCTCCTGATGGCAGTGATCCTGGCGGCCGGCCTGCACGGCATCGATGAGAAGATGGATCCGGGCAAGCGCCTCGACATCGACATGTATGCCGAAGGCCACAAGGTGAAGGGCGCCAAGAAGCTGCCGCTCAACCTCCTCGATGCGATCCGCAATTTCGAGAAGGACACCTACATCCAGGATGCCCTGGGCGCCGAATTGTCATCGGCCTATATCAAGCTCAAGACCAATGAGTGGCACCAGTTCTGCCGCCACCTCACCCAGTGGGAGCGTGACACGACGCTGGACTGCTAATCTCCTGCACCATTGATGTGCAGCGCGAAGCCGTTTGCGCCCGGGTCTTCAAGGTCCGGGCGCAATTGCATTTTCGGGATGAGATAGTCACCGCCATTCTGCCGGCGATAGGCGATCGGCGCCGTGGTCGCGAGGGTGCGCATCCGCTCGCGCAGCTGTTCGGCAGCCGGTGCGAAGTCGGCCTCACTGAAACGGTCGACGCGATAGACGACGTGAGGCGGCAGCACGTCATAGCCCGGATAATACAGAATACCGTGATTGATCGGGAACAGCAGATCCTCGATCGGCCCGTTGACGCCACGCGGCGAGTAATGCTCCTCCCAGCCGCCGGCGGTCACGATCAGCATCGCGCGTTTTCCGGCAAGGGTTCCCTCGCCATATCGGTCACCCCAGCGCGCCTCGCTGTGCTCGCCGACGCCATAGGCGAAACCGTAGGCGAAGACACGGTCGACCCAGCCTTTCAGGATCGCCGGCATGGCGAACCACCAGAGCGGAAATTGGAGGATCAGGACATCGGCCCAGAGGAGCTTGTCGATTTCGGCTTTCACATCCGGGGTCAGCGTGTTGCCGCGGAAGGCCTGTTTGGACGCGGCGACCGGTTTGAGCCGCTGATCGTCGGCGAGGTCAGGGAAATCGGCGCGGTCGACCTCGGACTTCCAGCCTTCGGCATAAAGATCAGTCACCTTCACCTCATGGCCTTGCGCCACAAGCTCGGCGACCGCGACGTCACGGAGCGCGCCATTGAGAGAACGAGGGTCGGGATGAGCGAAGACGAGCAGAGCTTTCATGAAGGATCCTTTCCATGCCCCTGAACTAGGCGCACCCCGAATAATCCGCTAGATAGTTGGAACGGATATGATTATGCCGAATAATGGATAGATTGGATATCACACTCGACCGGATGCGCAGCTTCGCCCGGGTCGCCGAACGCGGCAGCCTCTCGGCCGTGGCACGCGAGCAAGGGGTCGGACAGTCGACTATCACCCGACAGATCGCCGAGCTTGAGGCCGCCGTCGGCGTGTCCTTGCTCAGCCGCACCACGAGGCGCGTCACGCTGACTGACGAGGGCCGGCGCTATTACGCCAACTGTCTGCAGATCCTCAGGCTGGTCGAGCAGGCGAGCGACGACGCCCGTGGCGCGCAGGGTGCGGTGGCCGGCACGATCCGCATCTCGGTGACCGCCGCTCTCGGGATCCGGCATGTAACCCGGCTGATCTTCGCCTTCCAGGACAGGCACCCCGATATCGGCATCGATCTCAATCTCACCGACGAGCGCATCGATCTGGTGCGCGAAGGCGTAGACATCGCGCTGCGCCTCGGGCCTCTGGACGACAGCTCGCTCAAGCTCAGGAGCCTCGGCCGATCGCAGCGCCTGCTGGTCGCGTCGCCGGACTATCTCGACAGACGAGGACGCCCGTCCAGGCCGGAGGACCTCGCCGGCCATGAAGGCATCCGCCTGTCGAATATCGCGGGTAGCGACAAGCTCACTCTGGCTGGCCCCGACGGCGCGCACCATCATGTGGCCTTCAAGGGACGCTTCGTCGCCGATCATGGGCTTGCCGCGCGTGAGGCGGTCGCCCTGGGGCGCGGCATCGCCTCGGCGCATCATTGGCTGATCGATGATCTCCTGGCGGCTGGAAAGCTCGAGCCGGTTCTCCCGGGCTACGGGCCCACAGCCGTGCCGCTCAGCCTGCTGATCGTGCCGGAACGGGCGGGCATCGCGCGGGTGCGATTGCTGGCCGACTTCCTCGCCGAGGAGATCGCGCGGCTGCCGGGCATCGAGAAAAGCTAGCTTTATGCGGTAACGACGGGAGCCTGGCAGGATTGCCGGATGACGAGCTCGGGCGCCAGGACAATGCGGCTGGGATCATCCCGGAGGCCGCCAATACGCAGCTTCAACCGCTCGATGGCGGCTTCCGCAATGGCGTCGATCGGTTGGCGCACCGTCGTCAGCGTCGGCGAGAAAGCCGCCGCCCAGGCAAAGTCGTCGATCGCGACGATCGACACCTCCTGCGGCACGGAGATCTCCATTTCGGCCACCGCCTGCATGGCGCCGATCAGCATCTGATTGTTGGCAACGAAGATCGCGGTGGGCCGCGGCGTACTGCGCAGCAGCGCAAGGCTCGCCGCGCGCGCCTCGGCGACGTGGAAGTCGCCGCGATTCACGTGATCCGGTCCGATGGAAAGCCCATGGCTCTCAAGCGCCGTCTTGAAACCGATAAACCTCTCCTGGCTCACGAACCGATGGGGTGGACCCGCTATGGTGGCGATGATCTTATGACCAAGCGACAGGAGATGCGACGTCGCAAGCCTGGCAGCCATGCGGTTGTCGAGAACGACCGTGTCGATCATCAGGCCGGACGGCGCATTGTCGGCGGCCACCAGTGGCATTCCAGCCGCGAGGCGGCCCAGATTCAGGCAATCCTGCTCGCCACCGCAAGGAATGACGATGGCCCCAGCCACCTGATGCGAGCGCATGAGCCCGATCAACTCCGCTTCGCGTGCCACCTGGTCGTCACTGACGCCGAGAAGTACGACAAAACCCGCCTCCGCCGCGCGGCGCTGGATGCAGTGGACAAGCTCAGTGAAGAACGGGTTGGTGATGTCGGGAACGATAAGACCGATGAGGCTGGACTTGCCGCGCTTCAATCCGCTCGCCACCGCGTTGGGCGCGTAGCCGAGTTCTCTGATCGCGGCTTCCACCCTCTGCTTGAGCTCGGCGCTGACGAAGCTGCGACCTGAAAGAGTGGAGGAGACTGTGGCGACGGAAACACCCGCAAGCTTCGCCACATCCTTCATGGTCGCCATAGAAAAATCTCAACGTGTCAATTCCACCAGCCCTTTTGCTCTTTCTTCGGTTGACGCGCAATGCCGTCGCCCGGCTTGGGCGGCTCGATCTCGAGCAAATAACGTTGCACCAGGCTCATGCGGTTGTAGAGCTCGGGCGTCAGATAGTCGAGCTGCAGGAGCTGTTGCGGCAGATCGCGTCGCGTATAGGTCAGATGCAGCATGCGGCGCGGCTCATCGGTCTTCTTCAGCGTGCCCGCGTGCCACATGGACGAGTTGCAGATGATGGCGGCGCCGGCGGGGGCTTCGACGAGCACCTCGCCCGGATAGGGCGCGGAGAGGTCTTTCGGGATGCGCACCTCTTCACCGGGATCGAGCGGTGTCGGCTCCCAGTCGCCGATATTGGCATAGGGCACGTTGATGGGCGCCCAATAATGCGAGCCGGGCACGATGCGGGTCGGCCCGTTGTCGAGCGTCATATCGTCGAACATGATCATGGAATTCACGACCCACCAGTCATCGGTGAATTTCTTGGGGACATCCACATGCAGATCCTGGTGACCGTAGCCTTTCACCGGATCACGAAGATTGGCGCCATGCACCTTGATTTCCCCCAGCGCATAGGCCGATACGGCGAGGACCTCGGGAACCCACAGGCATTTGTCGAACGCATCGGTCTTGTTGAAGATGTTGGAGATACGGCGGGCGCCAGGCTCGACATGTACCTCGTGGCCGCCGGTTTCCCGTTCCTTGGCGTGCAGACGCTCGAACGCGTCACGCATCTGCGCACAGTCTTCCCGTGACAGGGCGTTTTCGATGACGATGTAACCCTGTTCATCGAACTGCCGCTTCTGGGCGTCCGTGATGGTCGAGGCAGTGACGCCGAGCTCACGCAGGGCTTGCTTGGTATACATGCAATCCTCCCATTTTCAGTCGGTGCTCACTTGAATTAAACGTTTAGCTAAACGTTTCGTCAAGAGGCATTTTCGATGTGATGGCAAGCCGCATTGCCGTGATTATCTCAGGCTCCACATGGATCGAAGTTCAAGCGATGGCCCAGGCGCGGCCAGGGCCGGCTGACCAGCCGGCCGGTGCTCGACAAGGTAATGTAGGCCGTCTTCATGTCCGCGCCGCCGAAGCAGATATTGGTGCAATAAGGATCGGGCATGGCGATGAACTCGACAAAGGTGCCATCGGCGCCAATGACGTTGATGCCGCCCAAGACCAGCGACGCGACGCAGACATTGCCGTTCGCTTCGACGGCAAGGGAATCGAAGGACGTGTAACCCGATGGGCCCGCCAGATGGCGGCCGCCATTCTCATGCGGCGGCACCCTGCGGATGACGCCGGGCGAGGTGATATCGAAAGCCCAAAGATGGCCGGTGCGCATCTCGGCGACATAGACGCTCAGCTCATCGGGCGACAGGCCGACGCCATTTGGCATGATCATCGGCTGAACGAGCTCGCGGATCAGGCTGCCATCGGTCTTCGCGTAATAGAGACCGCCCAGATCGACATCGCGGGGACGTCGTTTGCCATGGTCGGTGAAATAGAAGCCGCCATGGCGGTCGAAGACGATATCGTTCGGGCCCTTGAGCGGACGGCCATCGCAGCTGGTATAGAGCACCTCCACCTTGCCGGTCGCGATATCGATGCGCTCGATACGGCCGCCGCTATAGTCATCGGGCTGGCCGGCGGGGACGAGGCGACCATCCACCGTCTTCCAGGCGAAGCCGCCATTGTTGCAGACATAGAGATGACCATCCGGTCCGAAGGCCAGGCCATTCGGACCGCCTCCCGGTGTCGCGATCACGTTTTTGCGGCCGGTGCGATCGACGTGCGTCACGCAGCCTCGGGCGATCTCCACCACGGCGATGGCGCCATCGGGCAGCAAAACCGGACCCTCCGGAAAAGCGAGATCCGAAGCAATTTCGGTCAGAAGAGGTGTCATCCCCGCTCCGCTCTCGGCGACATGCCGGTCTCGGCCTTGTAGCAGGTCGAGAAATGGCTGGCATTGGCGAAGCCGCAAGCGATGGCGATCTCGGTGATGGTGAGGGCCGAGTGGCGCAGAAGCTCGCCCGCCGCCTCGACCCTGAGGCCGCGATAATGATCGGTGAAGCTCTTGCCGAGATGGCGGGCAAAGAGCCGGTCGAGCTGGCGGGTCGACAGGCCGATGCTCTCCGCCACGGCGTCGCGGGCGAGAGGCTCGCTCAGATTGTTCTGCATCAGCTCGAGCGCCGCGATCAGATCGCGGCGGTGGATGCCGTAGCGCTCGGCAAGCGAAGTGCGCTGCGGCCCACCGCCCGGATGGATGTCGGTGTGCAGGAACCAGTCGCTGGTGCGCATCGCCAGCGCCGTGCCGTGCCGCTCGGCGATGAGGGCATGCATCATGTCGAGCGGCGCCACGCCGCCAGCGCATGTCACGCGGTTGCGGTCGATCACATAACGCGCCCGGCTCAGCGACAGATCGGGAAATTCCTCGGCGAAGGCCTGGGCGTGCTCCCAGTGAATGGTCATGCGATAGCCGGTCATGACGCCGGCGCGGGCGAGGATGAACGGCCCGCCCGAGACGCCGCCCAGACGCATGCCGCGCTGCGCCAGGCGCCGGAGCCAGGCGAGGGTGGGGCGATGGGTGAACTGGGCCGGGTTGCCGCCGGCGCAGACGAGCAGCAGATCGAGATCGAGGTCGTCGCCGACACGGGCGGGGCAGGGCAAGGTCGCGCCGCAGGACGATGTAACGATCGGCTCCTTATGAGTGATGTGCACCCAGCGATAAAGCTCGCGGCCAACGAAATGGTTGACGGCGCGCAGGGGCTCTATCGCCGAGGCATAGGACATCAGCGCCAGCCCCGGGATGACCAGAAAGCCGATGGTTTGGGGGGAAGCTTCGCTTGCGGAGGCCATGTCTCAATCTTATCAGAACTTGTCTCTTAAAGACAAGACAGCCCCGCATCCTCTGGCACACTGCCGGCATTCAAAAGAGGTTTCGACGCCCGTGCGCTATTCCGTCTTCTCGCTCCTCAAGAACTCGTTCTCCGGCCACAAGAACTGGGCGCCCGCCTGGCGCGAGCCGCAGCCGAAGAAAGAATATGACGTCATCATCGTCGGCGGCGGCGGCCATGGCCTCGCCACCGCTTACTATCTCGCCAAGGAGCACGGCATCACCAATGTTGCGGTGCTGGAGAAGGGCTGGCTCGGCTCCGGCAATATCGGGCGCAACACGACGATCATCCGCTCCAACTATCTGCTCGTCGGCAACAACCCGTTCTACGAATGGTCGCTGAAATTGTGGGAAGGCCTCGAGCAGGACTTCAATTTCAACGCCATGGTGTCGCAGCGGGGCGTGCTCAACCTCTACCATTCGGACCCGCAGCGCGACGCCTATGCCAGGCGCGGCAATGCGATGCGGCTTGATGGCGTCGATTCCGAGCTGCTCGACCGCGAGGCGGTGCGCGAGATGGCGCCGTTCCTCTCCTTCGACAATGCGCGCTTCCCGATCATGGGCGGCCTGCTGCAGCGGCGCGGCGGCACGGTGCGCCATGACGGCGTGGCCTGGGGTTATGCCCGCGGCGCCGATCAGCGCGGCGTCGACATCATCCAGAATTGCGAAGTGACCGGCATCCGCATCGAAAACGGCAAGGTCAAGGGCGTCGACACCAACAAGGGGTATATCGGCTGCAAGAAGCTGGGCCTGGCCGCCGCCGGTAACACCACCGACGTCGCCACCATGGCCGGCATGAAGCTGCCGATCGAAAGCCATGTGCTGCAAGCCTTCGTGTCGGAAGGCATCAAGCCTTATCTCGACACCGTCATCACCTATGGTGTCGGGCATTTCTATGTGTCGCAGTCGGACAAGGGCGGTCTCGTCTTCGGCGGCGATCTCGACGGCTACAACTCCTATGCCCGGCGCGGCAACATGCCGACGGTCGAGCATGTGATCGAGGCGGGGGTCGCCATGATCCCCGGCATCGCGCGCATCCGCGTGCTCAGATCCTGGGGCGGCATCATGGACATGTCGATGGACGGGTCGCCGATCATCGACAAGACCGATGTCGACGGGCTCTATCTCAATTGCGGCTGGTGCTATGGCGGCTTCAAGGCGACACCGGCTTCGGGCTGGTGCTTCGCGCATACGATCGCCAAGAACGAAGCGCACGCGCTCAACGCGCCCTATCGGCTCGACCGGTTCCGGCGCGGCCTCATGATCGATGAAAAGGGCGTCGGCGCTACGCCCAATCTGCACTGATGGCCATGGACGCTTTCTCATGCATTTCTTCTCCCTCCACCGCGCGTAGCGCGGGGAGGGTGGCGCGCGCTAGCGCGACGGGTGGGGCATTTCCGCAAGCGCGGTCTTCCTCACTTCTGCAAGACCTTGCCAGCGGCAACACCCCACCCGACCACGGCTTCGCCGTGGCCACCCTCCCCGCCTTCGGCGGAGGAGGGAGATTCAGCTCGATGAGGAACGCCTTTCCATGCTGATCAAATGTCCCTATTGCGGCCCGCGTCCGTCGGAAGAGTTCACCATCCTCGGTGATGCATCGGTCAGGCGGCCCACTTCCAATGATCCCGCGACGATGGATCAGTGGTTCGATTATGTGTATCTGCGCGACAATCCCAAGGGCCGATACAAGGAATACTGGCACCATGGCGGCGGCTGCCGCTCCTGGCTGGTGGTCGATCGCGACACCCAGACCCATGAAATCTTCGGGACGCAAGCGGCGCGCGACGTGACGCTCGCCGAGAACAAGAAGGGCAAATCCTGATGGCCGGCTTCCGCCTCGACAAAGGCGGTCTCATCGACCGCTCCACCACGCTCGATTTCACCTTCGACGGCAAGAGCTTCACCGGCCATCCGGGCGACACGCTGGCTTCCGCCCTCATCGCCAATGGCGTCCATCTCATGGGGCGCTCGTTTAAATATCACCGGCCGCGCGGTGTGATCGCGGCGGGCGCCGCCGAGCCCAATGCGCTGGTCGAATTGCGCGATGGCGGCCGCAAGGAAGCCAATACCCGCGCCACGGTGATCGAACTTTATGACGGGCTGAAAGCGCGCAGCCAGAACCGCTGGCCGTCGCTCAATTTCGACATCGGCGCCATCAATTCGCTGGCCGCATCGGTTTTCGTCGCGGGCTTCTACTACAAGACCTTCATGTGGCCGAAGAGCTTCTGGGAGAAGATCTACGAGCCGCTCATCCGGCGCGCCGCGGGCCTGGGCTCCGCCACGCATGAGGCCGATCCCGACAAATATGAGAAATCCTACGGCCATTGCGATCTTCTGGTGATCGGCTCGGGACCGGCAGGGCTCATGGCGGCGCTCACCGCCGGACGCGCCGGTGCAAGGGTGATGCTTCTCGATGAAGGCTCGCGTCTCGGCGGCTCGCTTCTCAATGAGAATGAGGAGATCGCCGGAGTCTCCGGCTATGGCTGGGCGCAAGCGGCGATCGCCGAGCTCAGCAGTCTCGCCAATGTCACGCTGATGCCGCGCACCACCGTCTTCGGCGCCTATGACGGCAATGTCTTCGGGGCGCTCGAGCGGGTGAACGACCACGTGCTGGCGCCGTCGCCCTTCGAGCCGCGCCAGCGTTATTGGAAAATCATGGCCAAACGGGCCATCCTTGCGGCCGGCGCCGAGGAGCGGCCGATCGTGTTCGGCGGCAATGACGTGCCGGGCGTGATGCTCGCCTCCGCGATGCGGACCTTCGCCAACCGCTATGCGACGGCTTCCGGCAAGTCGGTCGTCGTCTTCACCAACAATGATTCCGGCTACCGCACCGCGCGCGACCTCAAAGCCAAGGGCGTGCATGTCGAGGTGATCGTCGATTCACGCAACGACGCTGCCGCCGATGCTTCCGGCATTCCGGTGCTGAAAGGCAGGACCGTCAGCGATGCCACCGCCGGCAAGATCGCCTCGGGGGTCGAGCTGTCCGATCACACCCGTATCGCCTGCGACACGGTGGCGATGTCGGGCGGCTGGAGCCCGGTCGTCAATCTGCTTTGCCACAAGGGCGCCAAGCCGGTCTGGAACGACAAGCTCCAGGCCTTCCTGCCGCCCAATGGCGATACCCGGCTTGTTGCCGCGGGCGCTGCCAATGGCGCCATGCTGCTCTCCGAAGCCTTGCGCGAAGGCGCCGAGACGGCGGCCAAGGCGGTCGGCGATCTCGGCCTCGCGGCCAAGACGGATGTTCCCAAGTGCCGTGATGAGGCCTATGCGATCCAGCCGCTCTGGTGGGTGAAGGACAGCCAGGGCAAGGCTTTCGTCGACTATCAGAACGATGTGACGCCGAAGGATCTGCCGCTCGCGGCGCGCGAAGGCTACAGCTCGATCGAGCTCGCCAAGCGTTACACGACCGCCGGCATGGCGACGGATCAAGGCAAGCTCGGCAATGTGAACGCCATCGCCATTCTCGCCGAAGCGGCGGGCAAGAGCATCGCCGAGATCGGCACCACCACCTTCCGGCCCTTCTATACGCCGGTGGCTTTTGCCGCTTTCGCCGGTCCGTTCACCGGGCACCACTTCATGCCGACGCGCAAGACGCCGCTGCATGACTGGGCCGAAGAGCAGGGCGCCGTCTTCGTCGAAACCGGCCTGTGGCTGCGCTCGAGCTGGTTCCCGCTGCCGAGCGAGTCCGGCTGGCTCGATCCGGTCATCCGCGAAGTGAAGGCGGCGCGCGAGAAGGTCGGCATCTGCGATGTCTCGACGCTCGGCAAGATCGACGTGCAGGGCCCCGATGCGGCCGAGTTCCTCAACCGGCTCTATTGCAACGGCTTCGCCCAGCTCGATGTCGGCAAGGCGCGCTACGGCCTCATGCTGCGTGAGGACGGCATCGTCATGGATGACGGCACGACGTCCAGGCTGGCGGCGGATCATTTCTTCATGACCACGACGACGGCGAATGCCGCCAAGATCATGACGCATATGGAATTCTGCCATCAGGCGCTGTGGCCCGAGCTCGATGTGCAATATGTGTCGGTCTCCGAGCAATGGGCGCAGATGGCGGTGGCCGGTCCCAAGGCGCGGCCGACGCTGCAGAAGATCGTCGACGATGTGATCCTCGACGACATCACCTTCCCCTATCTCGCGGCGAAGGAGATCAGCATTCTGGGCGGCATCACCGCACGCCTCTTCCGCATCTCGTTTTCGGGCGAGCATGCCTATGAGCTGTCGGTGCCGGCCGATTACGGCAATCTCGTCGCCCGCGCCTTGATGCAGGCGGGCGAGGAGTTCGGCATCACGCCCTATGGCGTCGAAGCTCTCTCAGTCATGCGTATCGAAAAAGGCCATGTGGCGGGCGGCGAGCTCAACGGTACGACGACGGCCGACGATCTCGGCCTCGGCCGTATGATGTCGACCAAGAAGGACTATATCGGCCGCATGATGGCGGGCCGTGAAGGCCTCGTCGCGAAGGACCGGCAAGTGGTCGTCGGCATAAGGCCGGTCGACAAGGCCGACCGTATCCGCGCCGGATCGCATCTCCTGAAGAAGGACGACAAGCCGTCGCTGGCCGGCAGCCAGGGCTATATCACCGCCGTCGCTTATTCGCCGACGCTCGGCTACTGGCTGGGCCTTGCCCTGTGCGCCAATGGCCGCCAGCGCCATGGCGAGATCGTCAAGGTCTTCGACGGGATACGCAACATCCACATGTATGCCGAGATCTGCGATCCCATGCATTACGACAAGGAGAACAAGAAGCTCCATGCCTGACACCGCCCTCGCCATCAAACGCGTCTCGGCCCTGGCCGATGTCGCGGTCCAAGGCCGCTTCGGCGCCGACAAGGGCGCCCCCGGCGTCACCCTTTCGGTGCGCCATCCGGCGTCGATCGTCACCGTCATCGCGCGCAAGGATAAGTCGGACGCGCTCAGCAAGGCGGTCGAGACCGCCTATAGATTCGCGCTGCCCGGTATCGGCGAAAGCGCTGGTAAAAACGGGCTCGCCTTCCATTGGTGCGGGGCGGATCAGTATTTCGCCATCGCCGAGGGCAAGGCCGAGGCTGAGCTCTATCGCGAGCTCAAAACCCGCTTCGAGGGCCTCGCCTCCTGCTCGGACCAGAGCCATGGCCGCGTCATCATCCGCGTCGTGGGGCCGAAAGCGCGCGCGCTCCTGTCCAAAGGCACGCCGGTCGACCTGCATGCTTCCGCCTTCGGGCCGGGCAAGTCGGCCATGACCCAGATGGCGCATGTCGGCGTCCACCTCATCCAGACCGGAGAGGATGCGTTCGAGCTGTCGGTGTTCCGCGGCTTCTCGGAAAACTTCTGGGAATGGCTGACCGAACAGGCGGAAGAATACGGCTATCAGGTCTTGTGAAGGGGAGGCTCACTTTCGAGACAGGCCATCGAGCAGGAAGCCGAGGCCCTTCTGGAAGGCGCCGTTCCAATCGTCGTCCAGTAGCAAACGCGAACGTTCGATGGTCGGGTAGCGTTCGCTGAGACGGGTCAGGCGCTGCTGTGCGGCGGCCCTGTCGTCGTCCGAGACGGTGAAGCTCGCCCGGGTGATGGTGGCGCCCATCACATAGTTCCACAGCGACCATATCGCGGCGTTCATATCCGTGTCCGCCACGCCGGCCCGCGATAAGGTCTGGCTCAGCAGCTCCAGGCGAGCGAGGATGTTCGGACCGAGCACCCGGCGCGGCAACAACGCCGCCGACCAGGGGTGGCGCAGCATGCTGGCGCGCCAGTCCTCGAGCATATGAACGACGTCCCTCCGCCAGTCTTGCGGCTCATTACTCGGTGGCGGCGCGCGATAATCGAGCACCGCGTCGAGCGCCAGATCGAAGACGTCCTCTTTCTTGTCGACATGCCAATAGAGGCTCATCACGCCCGCGCCGAGGCGGTCGGCCAGCCGGCGCATCGTCAGCCCCTCGATTCCCTGAGCATCCAGCAGCTCCACCGCGGTCACGACGATGCGTTCGCGCGAGAGAGGCGGTTCCTGCGTGGGCGGGGACCGCTCGCTTGTCCGCCGCGGCCGTTTGCTCCGGGCGCCGCTATTTCTGGCTGCCATCCGTCTTCCTCACTGTTCAGGGCGCGCCGATCTTGGCCGGCATCGCGATAAATGTCGACCTCGAAGGGTTGACTCGTACAAGGTACCATACGATAACTCGTACATCGTACGATATGGGGTAAGGCTCATCATGTCTCACATAATCAAGCATATGCTCATCGGAGGGCTCATCATCATGAATCTGGGAAATCCCACGACTGCGACAGCGCAGGAGAACGATCTGAAGCTGACCATCGTCAACCCGAAGACTCTCTACGACCCGTCGCCGAATGGTTACAGCACGGCGGTGGTCACGCCACGCGGCGCCCGGCTGGCCTATATCTCCGGACAGGGCGGCCAGGACAGCAAGGGAGCGCTGTCGCCCGATTTCGCCGTCCAGGTCGAGCAGGCCTATGCGAATCTGGGCACCGCCCTCGAAGGCGTCGGCGCTAAGCCGGACCGGGTCGCCAAGCTCACCGTGTTCGTGGTCGATCACGACATGTCCAAGCTCGAGGTCTTGACCAAAAGCGTGAAGAAGATGTTCGGCGAGGCGTTGCCGGCGCAGACCTTGGTCCCCGTGCCCAAGCTGGCGGTGGACGGCATGTTGTTCGAAGTGGAGGCCGTGGCCGTCGTCGATTAAGTCGACCCGCTAACGAAAAACTCGCATGGCCGGAAATCTGCGCAGCAGCGCTGTCAACAGTAGAGCGAGGAGCGCGGCGATCGCCACCGGCCAGGCGGCGGCGGGCCAGCCCGCCGCGTCGACGGCGGCGCCGACCGTCACCGGGCCGACGACCTGGCCGAGATTGCTGCCCTGAACGATGAGGCCGAGCGACATCGGGGTGAGGCGCGGTTCCGCGACCAGAAGCGGGGCCGTCGTCATCGCGGTCGCCGGCAGGAGGCCGCCGACGCCGGAGAACACGAGGCAGAGCAGGAAGATGACGAGCGGCGGCAAAGGCGCCAGGAAGATGGCGATGCCGGTGCCGCCCATCACGACGAGGGCGATGGTGAACAGAAGCCAGCGCGCCACGAGATTGCGCCCGAGGAGTGCGCCCGCCGCCAGATTGCCGAGGATGTTCACGGCGATGACGAGCGCGCTCAGAAGTCCGGCCACTCCCGGCGACACCAGCATGCGCGCACCGAGCAGGATCGGCAGGAAGCTCGCCAGCGCGAAATAAAGCAGGCTGTAGAGCGTGAAGACCAGAGCGATGAGGACAGGCCCTGCGCTGGTGAGCGTGGCCCAGGCGTCGCGCGTGAGCGCCGCCAGCGGCTGGCTGGTTCTGCCGGTCTCGCGGGGAATGAGGAAGGCCAGGAGCAAGGTCAGGAAAATCAGCGCGACATTGACGAGCCAGAAGCCGCGCCAGCCGGAAAGGGCGGCGCCGCAGATGAGCGCCAAAGCCATGCCGGCGGGCATATAGGTGCTCCACAGGCCGAAGACGAAATCGCGATCCGCCGCCGCCACGATGCGGCGCAGGAGTGCCGGCGCGGCCACCGTGGTCAGCAGAAAGCCGATGCCTTCAATGGTGCGACCGACAAGCAGGAATGCAAAGCTCGCCGCCAATGCGCTCAGGAGACTGCCGAGGGCCAGCACGGCGAGGCCGAGGAGGCAGGTGAAGCGGTCGCCGAAGCGATTGACCGCCATGCCGGCGGGGATGCCGAGGAAGACACCGAGAAACGCGAAGACGGAGATCACCCAGCCTGCCGCTTCGAGGCCGAGCGTGAAGTCGACGCGCAGAGCCGGCAGCGCGATGATGCCCTTGCCGACCTGAAGGGCGGCAACCACACCCGCCGCGACGACGATCGTGACGGCGCGCCAATCCGTGGCTGGCGTTTGTCCTTCCGATAATACGGCCATCAATGCCCCTGGTCCCTTGCGCCGGGATATTGCGATTCTGCCTCCCGTTCTCCAATGAACAGTTTCGCATGCCGCCCATGCGATATGGAGGAAAAAGTGGCGACTCGGGTGCCGTGGAACCAGAAGGGAATTCCAGTCGTTGTTCCGCCATGGATCAAAGACCCTCCGAAAAAACCGCAACCGAAGCGCGCCAAGCGGTCAAGGTCGGGCCGATGCGGTATGTGCTCGGCATCGGGATTGCCGGCGCTCTCATCGGCCTTCTTCTATCCTGGCTCTACTTCTCGACCTGACAGCAGGAGAGATCTTGGCAACCCGAAAAAGGCAGCTGCGCAACGGCCGGAGCTTATGGTTCACCTATCCGGCGCCGCGGACAAAGACTGTTCAAGTCGCAAGCGGGATGACAGCCGATGTGCTCATCGTCGGCGCCGGCATCAGCGGCGCCCTGATCGGCGAGCTCCTTTCGTCGCAAGGTCATTCGGTGATCCTCGTCGATCGGCGTGGTCCTATCCTCGGCTCGACACCAGCCTCCACGGCCCTTGTGCTTTACGAGATCGACATGCCGATTATCAAGCTGAGCAACAAGATTGGAGTGGAAAAGGCCATCCGCGCATGGCGGCGCTCAAAGCTCGCGCTTGAAAATCTGCGTCACCGCACGGAATATCTCGGCATCAAATGCGACCTGGAGCAACGTGACTCGCTATACCTGGCCGGTGACATGCTGGGTGAACGTGGTGTTGTCCGCGAAGGCGAGGCCCGCCGCTGCGCCGGATTCGAGTCCGTTCTCCTCGATCGCGCGCAGTTGCGCAAGTCATATGGCATCCAGCGCCCGGCTGCCCTTCTCTCCTTCGGCAGCCTGACCCTCAATCCACGACGTCTTACGGCCGGCTATCTGCAAGCGGCCATCACCAAGGGTGCCAAGGTGATCGCCCGTGACGAGGTGACGGCGCTTTCGGAGAGCGGTTCCGGCGTCAAGGTGACCACCAGGAGCGGCGGCATGATCACGGCGCGCGTGGCGATCTATGCGTCGGGATATGAGTTGCCGCATGTGGTGCGGGATAAGTCCCTGCGCATCGCATCCACCTTCGTGCTGGCGACGCGACCGCAGAAGCGAAATCTCTGGCCCGGCGAGGCGGTGATCTGGGAAGCCTCCGACCCCTATCTCTATCTGCGCACGACGCCGGATGGGCGCATCATCTGTGGCGGTGAGGACGAGGACTTCGCCGATGAGGAGAAACGCAACGCCATGCTCGCGGCGAAGGTTTCCCGTTTGCGCGCGAAGCTCGGCCGGCTGTTTCCCGGGGTGGATACGACCGCCGAATTCGCGTGGTCGGCCAATTTCGGCACCAGCGCGACCGGGCTTCCGAGGATAGGCCGCGTGCCCGGACACAAACATGTCTATGCCGCACTCGGTTATGGCGGCAACGGCATCACCTACAGTCGGCTCGCGGCGGAGCTGCTCTCGGCCGAGCTGGACAGGAAGCGGGATCCCGATGCCGATCTCTTCGCTTTTCGGGCCTGAGTCCGGTGGTGATTCGCCAACATGGAACCATTCATGAGCGAATTGGTTTTTTCATATGATCCATAAGCGGATTTGAGTCCCTTGGCGAAGGGGACTTTGCGTGGGCGGGCGCTTGACCGGGGTGCCCGCCCATCTCTATTGGCAGAGCGGCTAGGCAGCCTGCGGATCAAACTCGACAGCGCGGATGCCGCCCCTGCCGGTCATCAACAGATGAACGATGTCGTCGATCGTGAAGGTATCGTTCGGATGCGCCGATTGGATGCTGTGCGCCGCCTGGTAGATATCCAGAATGCCGTGATGATTTTCGACATCGTCGAGAAGCCGTTGGATGGCGTCCCGCATGCCGGGCGAGAGCTTCATTGTCATGGGACCAAACCTTTCATGGCGGGGAGGCTACGCTTCTCGTGCCGGAAGGCAATTCCGCAAAGGCAAACTGAGAGCCACATGCCCATGGAACTCTCTACACGCCTTGTGAGTTATTTGAGCGAAAAGCAACAAATGAGTAAGAGGTGCACGGAATGAATGCGAGGCATCGTTCGATACGCCTGCAGATCATGCTGGATGGCAACGAAGTGGCGGCGCTCGAGGACTGGCGTTTCAAGAAGCGCATGCCCAGCCGCGCGGCCGCGGTGCGCGAAATCATCCGCCGGGGATTGGCCGCCGAAGGCTTCGATCTCGCCGGTCCGACGCGCAAGTCCGCCGATTTTGGAATTATCGACTCGACCGGCGAGGATTGAGCTTTACTCGATGAGAAATCGTCTGATACGTATCTGCCATCCGCGCCGGGGCGGAGCGCTGTTGCTCGACGAACGAAGCCAACAACAGAAGCAAGAGCAGTTCAGGGGAAATTCGTGTGGATCGATAAGCGGCTGCCGATGCTTCGGCGCCACCCCCGGTATGGTGCGCTCTTCAGCGCCGGGCTTGTTGCCTCGGTCGTCGTGCTGAGAGCCGTCTTTCCCGATCTTCCAGCCTTCCTGCCGCTCTATCCCGTTGTGCTGCTCAGCGCCTTCATCGGCGGCAGAAATGGCGGCTTGCTCGCCTGGGCCGCCTGCACGGTGCTCGGCGCTTACTACTTTTCGCAGACCGACGGCTTTCCGGGCAAATGGGGCTATTTGACTGTGCTGGGCTTCGCCGGCGTCTGCGCGCTCATCGTGTTCATTGTCGATCTGCTCGACCGGGCCATCCAGCGGCTCGAGTTCGAGCGCAATCGCCTGGATCTGGCGCTCAAGGCCGCCAATCTGGCGACCTGGGAGATTCCGCCGGATGGCCGCCTGCGCTGGGACGAGAATTTCTATCATATGGTCGGGCTCGATCCCGGCAAGGCGCCGCCTTCGACCGAGACATTCCTGGCCATGATCCATCCCGACGATCGCGTCCGCATGTTCGAGGCGCGCAGCCGCATGAGCAAGGGCGACCCGCCGGCACCAAAGGAGGAGTATCGCCTCACCCGCCCAGACGGCCGGATGATCTGGCTCGAGAACTATCGCGCCGCCGTGAAAGGAACGCAGCATCATTTCATCGGCATCACGCAGGACATCTCGTCGCGCAAACATTATGAGCGGCGCATCAAGGGGCTGATGCGCGAGCTCGCGCATCGGGTGAAGAACCAATATGCGGTGATCCTCGCCATGGTGCGCGAGACGAACAAGCAGGCCCGCACGCCGCAGGAATTCGAGAGTCTCATCCAGGCCCGCATCACGGCCTTGGCCCGCTCGCATGATCTGCTCGTGCATGGCGAATGGGAATCGGCCGATCTCGAGAAGCTCCTCGTCGCCCATGTCGAGGCTTTCGGCCTGTCCGACCGGCTGGAAACAAGGGGACCGGCCGTCGCCTTGTCCGCCATGGCATCACAGTATTTCGGCATGGCGTTCCATGAGCTGTGCACCAACGCGGTCAAGCATGGCGCCTTTTCCGTAGCCGAGGGGCGGGTGTCGGTTCGCTGGGAGATCGTTGCCGACGCGGAGCAAGAGAATTTCTCGCTCACCTGGCGGGAAATGGGTGGCCCGCCGCCGCCGCAGGGCGACAATCCGGGTTTCGGATCGAAAGTGCTCCATCAGTTGATGCCGACGGCGATCTCCGGGGCATCCGAAACCGAGCTCGCGCCCACCGGCCTCATCTGGCGGGTAAAGGGACGGCTGTCGACCCTGCAATCGGATGACGAGGAGATGAAGGTGGTGCCGTCATGATGCCGAACATCGATTTTGCCCAGATCCTGGCCCATATGGCGGCTCTTGCGGCCGCTTATCTGCTGGCTTTCCCGATCGGCTGGGACCGCGAGAAGGAAGCCCGCAGCGCCGGCTTGCGTACCTTTCCGCTGGTGGCGCTTGCCAGCTGCGGCTTCATCCAGGCCTCGGAATCGCTGATGACCGATGCGCCGCAGGCCACCGCCTATGTCGTCAACGGCCTGATCACCGGAATGGGCTTCATCGGCGGCGGCGCCATTCTCAAGCACGGCGCCTCTGTCTACGGCACCGCGACCGCCGCCAGCCTGTGGGCCACCGGCGCCATTGGTGCCGCGGTCGGGCTCGGCAGCTATGAGGTTGCCATCACCATCGCGCTCATCACCTTCCTGACCCTCAAGCTGCTGCCGCTCCTGAAGGAGGAGGGCGACGACGCGGACAGTCCGGAGCCGGCGAAGAAGACGCGGAAGCGCCCGCCGGCCTGATACGGCTCAGCCGATCCGTTCGGCGAGCCGCCGGATGCGCTTGCTTGCTTCGGCGATCTGCGTCTCACCGACGGTCAAAGCGACGCGCAGATGGCCGGCGCCGCCTTCACCGAAGCTCTCGCCCGGCATGGTGACGACGGCTTCCTCGGCGAGAAGGCGGCGGGCGAAGTCATCGCCCGAGAGGCCGGTCTTGCGCACATCGACCATCACGAACATGCCGCCTTCCGGCATGCGCGCCGACACCGTCCGGGCGCCGGCGAGGCCGGCGATGAGGGCGCGGGCGCGCTTCTCGTAGTCGACCTTCATCTTCTCGACTTCGGGAAAATAATTGTCGAGCGCGAAAGCAGTAGCGTCCTCGAGGAAGGGTTGCGAGCCGAACAGCATGGTCTCGGAAAACGGCAACACGCGCTCGCAGAACTCCTCGGATGCGGCGATCCAGCCGCAGCGGAAGCCCGGCATCGCATGCGATTTCGACACCGAGGAGACGACCACGGTGCGTTCTTCGAGCGCAGCATCGTCGAACGGCGACACGAAGACCGTGTTGCCGTAAGTGAGCGTCGCATAGACCTCATCGGAGACGATCCACAGATCGTGCTTGCGGCAAAGCGCGCCGATGCTGGCGATCTCATCGGCGGTGAAGACGGTGCCAGTGGGGTTGCCGGGTGTGTTGAGCAGAAGCGCGCGGGTCCTGGGCGTGATTTTCTTCGCCAGGTCCTCGGCACTCAAATGGAAGCCGCGGTCGGGATCGGCGCGCACCGGCACCGGAACGCCGCCGGCGGCGGCAATGACGCCTTCATAAGTCGCGTAATAGGGATCGGGCAGCAGCACCTCGTCGCCGATATCGATGAGACCCATGAAGGCGACAAACAGAGCGGTCTGGGTGCCGGGCAGGAACAGGAACTGGCTCGGCGCCACATGGCGGCCGGTGCGCTTCGAATACATGGCCGACAAAGCGCGCAGGACCTGCGGCTCGCCACGACCGTTGGAATAGCGGGTGCGGCCGGCGCGCATCTGGCGCTCGGCGACATCCATGATCGCCCCGGGCACCGCCGCGTCAGGCTCGCCGATCGAGAGAAAGATCAGCTTCTCACCTTTCGCCTCGCGCTCCTTGCCCTCGATGTGAACAGCCCATTTCTCGGAGCCCAGGCCCTGGAGCCGCTCCGTGATCTTCGCATAACGCATGATGGTTCCTCGATACGGGCCGGCTTTCTAGCGCGTATCGAGGCAAGATTGAAGAGCGGTACGTGGTCCGGCGTCAGGAAGGTTCCGGCCCTTCCTGGCCGTTCAGCGTGTCCGTCGTGGTGGTGTTGCCGGACAGGAATTCTCCGACATGGGCGAGGCCGGGAAAATTGTCGCAGAACACCTTGATCACGACCAGGATCGGGACGGCGATGAGGGCGCCGACAATGCCCCAGATCCAGCTCCAGAAGGCGAGCGATATGAAGATGACCACAACATTGAGCTCGAGCCTGCGGCCGAGGATGAGCGGCGTGACGAAGGCGCTTTCGATGGTGTGGAACAGCAGATAGGCGGCGGGTGGCAGGAAGGCCGGACCGATCGTGCCATAGGTGATGAGCGCGGCGACGAAAGTGGCGCCAACGCCAATGGCGGCGCCGATATAGGGAATGAAATTGAGCGCGGTGGCGGCAGCGCCCCATAGCAAGGGATTGGACATGCCGAGCACCGCCATGGCGATGGCAACGGCGGCGCCGAAGCACAGATTGATGGCGGTGATCGTCAGGAGATAACGCGACACCTCGAATTCGACATTGTGGACGAGGCGAACCGAGCGTTTCTTGTCGCTCAACGTGGGCAGGACGCGCACCAGCTTATGCAGGAACAGATCGCCCGAAGACAGCAGGAAAAGCACCAGAATCAAGGTGGCGCCCAACGTCGTGCTCAGGCCGCCGATTGTGTTGGCGGCCCAGGCGGCCAGCCCCGGCTGGGCGACGACGACTTTTTCAGTTGCGGGGCTGCCGGCATTGGCCAGTTCCTCGAGCTGGGCCGAGGCGTTCATCACCCGGCGCAACGGTTCGCGCAGGGGCGCGAAACGCTCCTCGATGCGCTGGGCGATGGCGGGCGAGTCGGCGATCACCTGGCTCACCGGGTCGGAGAGATAAAGCGCCGTCGACCCCAGGAAGGCGAAAATGCCGAATACCAGCAGCACCGCGGAGACCACCGCGGGAATGCCGTGCCGGCGCAGATAACGCACCAGGGGTGAGAAGGTGAGGGTGACGAGCAGCGCCAGCATCACCGGCAGGAAAAACGTGCGGGCGAAATAGAGCGCGCCGATCAGGAGAATGGCGAATATGCCGATGATGGAGAAGGAGAGGAGCTTGGAAAGATGAATCCGCTCGAGTGCTGCCATAGGGCGATCGCCCGGATCCAGATCCATGCCGCATTCCTCTTTACCCAGGGACTGATCACAAACTCGCGAGGCGGTGATGGGTTCCATGTCGCCTTTCGGCCATAAGCCCAAGGTGGACTTCACGGCAGCGTAAGGGCGCGCTAGCTTCGCCTTACTCTTGCGAAAGTATTCCCGATGGCGAAAGCCCTGCCACGTGTGACCTATTCCAATATCGGCGCCGATTTCGCGCCCTTGCATGACTGGCTGGACGAAGCCTTGCCGGGGTTCCGCAAGTCGATGTTGGGCCAGGCCTGGCCCAATGTGATGGCGGGGCGCCATGATGTGAGCGGACGCGCTTATGAAGTCCGGTGCCCCTTCGAGCGCGATCTGGTGGTGGCGCGGCTCGTCTCGGCCGACCGCAAAGCGGTCGCCGCCGCAGTGCGCGCCGGGCGCGACGCCTTTCCGCTCTGGTCGGGCATGGGCTGGAAAACACGGGTCAAGACCTTGCGCAAATGGGCCAAGGAGATCGAGCGGCGCAAATATGAGCTCGGCATGGCCGCGCTTTACGAAGTCGGAAAATCAAGGCTCGAAGCGGTGGGCGAGGCGGAGGAGGCGATCCATCTCATCAATTGGTATTGCGACGAGATGGAGCGGTCGAAAGGCTTCAGCCAACCGATGCAGCGCGCTCATGTGGACGAGGAGACCACCTGCCTGCTCAAGCCGGTCGGTGTCTTCGCCGTCATCTCGCCGTTCAACTTCCCGGTGGCGCTGGCCTGTAACATGCTAGGTGCGGCGCTGGTCGCCGGCAATACGGCCGTCTTGAAGCCCTCGCCGCAATCAGGCCTGACCTCGGCGCTGCTGATGGAGACGGTGGAGGCCGCTGGCATCCCTTCGGGGGTGATCAATCTCATCAACGGGTCGGAAGCGGGGCCTCTCCTGGTCGATGCCGAGGGCGTCGATGGCGTCGCCTTCACCGGCACGCATCAGACCGGCATGCGTATCTATCGCAAGCTCGCCTCGAGCGCCTATGCGCGGCCGGTCATTTGCGAGATGGGCGGCAAGAACCCGGCCTATGTCACGGCCACCGCCGATCTCGACATGGCGGTGGAAGGCCTGATCCGGTCGGCCTTCGGGCTCCAGGGCGAGAAGTGCTCCTCCTGCTCGGTGGTCTATGTCGATGAAACGGTGAAGGAGGACCTGCTTGGGCGCCTGAAGGCACAGGCCCAGGCGATCGTTGTCGGCAATCCGGAGGACCGCCAGACCTTCATGGGGCCGTTGATCGACGAGGCGGCGGTCGAGCGCTACCAGAAAGTGGCGAAAGCGGCCCGCGCCAAGGGCCGCATCATCCATGGCGGCGAGCGGCTCTCCGGCCCCCTGTTCAACAAGGGCCATTTCGTGGCGCCGCTGGTCGTCGCGGAACTTCCGCCCGACCATTGGATTAACAAAGAGGAATTGATTCTGCCGGTCCTGTCAGTGGTTGCCGTGGGTTCCCTGGCGGAGGGCGTCGCTCTGGGTAACCGCAATGTCTATGGGCTGTGCGCGGGCCTTTACTCCGGAAGCCCCAAGGAGATCGAGACGTTTCTCGGCCTCGCCGAGGCAGGCGTCCTCTATGTCAACCGGCGCACTGGCGCCACAACCGGCGCCTGGCCGGGCGAGCAGACCTTTTGCGGCTGGAAGGGGTCGGGCATCGACGGCAAGGGCGGATTCGGACCGTTTACCATTCCCCGCTACATGCGCGAACAAAGTCTCACCATTATGCGGGGTTAGTTCCTGTGGCAGGGCTTTACAAATCGTTCCTGGGGCTTCATGTTGCGGCGCACTTTGGGGTGCTCCCAGGTTCCAGCGACTGGCAAAAACCATGATCCGGCATGACCTTAAGCCGGCCGAGGAGTTGTGTTGAATGAGCGTTACGCGGCGTGGCATGCTGAACATGCTGCAAGGGCTTGCGGCCCTGGGTGCGGCCTCCAAGGCGGGCCTCCTTGAGGCATCGGCGCAGACAGTCGAGCTTTTGGGCAAATCCGAAGGTTTCACCGACGACTATGTGCTGGAGCTGGCGCGGGCGAAGGCCAAGAAGCCTTTCGTCGAAGAGAAGATTCAGCTGCCGCCCGGCCTCGACAATCTCACTTATGACCAGTATCGCGACATCCGCTTCAATCCCGAGAAGTCGATCTGGCGCGGTCAGCCGCATGGCTTCTCCTTCGATCTCTTCCATTCCGGCTTCTATTACACCTCACCGGTCGACATCTTCCTCGTCGACAATGGCGAGCAGGCGAAGCTCAACTACGTCCCCGATCTCTTCACCTTCGGGCCTCTGGTGCAACAGCCCAAAGGCGACATGGACCTTCATTATGCCGGCTTCCGGCTGCGCTACCCGATCAACAGCAAGGACTACAATGACGAGTTCTGCGTGTTCCAGGGCGCATCCTATTTCCGCGCGATAGGCAAAGGCCATCTCTACGGGCTTTCGGCGCGCGGGCTCGCCATCGACACCGGCCAGCCCAATGGCGAGGAATTCCCGTTCTTCCGCTCCTTCTGGATCCGCACGCCGACTCCCGATGCGGTGTCGGTGGTAGTGTGGGCGCTGCTCGACAGCCCGTCCTGCACCGGCGCCTATCGCTTCACCATCAAGCCGGGTGCCGCGACGCAGATGGATGTCGAGATGACCATCTTCCCGCGCCGCGACCTCGATCATGTCGGTATCGCGCCGCTGACCAGCATGTTCCTCTATGATGCGATGAACCATGTCTCCTTCGACGATTACCGTCCGGCGGTGCATGATTCAGACGGGCTGATGATGCTGACCGGGGCCGGAGAATATCTCTGGCGGCCGCTCGCCAATCCGAAGACGCTGCAGGTTTCGGCCTTCGTCGACAACAGCCCCGGCGGTTTCGGGCTGATGCAGCGCAAGCGGCAGTATGACGACTTCCTCGATCTCGAGGCCAAATACGAGAAGCGGCCGAGCCTGTGGGTGGAGCCGATCGGCGACTGGGGCCAGGGGGCGGTGGAACTCTACGAGATTCCGTCGCAACGCGAGATCCACGACAATATCGCCGCTTTCTGGCAGCCCAAGCAGAAGCCGGCCAAGGACAGCTCGGTGTCCTTCGTCTACCGGCTCTACTGGTGCGATGAATGGCCGCTGGACCGCCAGGATTACAAGGCGATGGCGAGATTCTCCGGCGGGGGTCTCAATTTCGACCAGAACAAGCGCCTCTATGTCATCGATTTCCAGGGCGGCTCTCTCACCGGTGACGTTGTCGCTGACGTGACTGCAAGCCAAGGTACGATCAGCAATGTCGTCACCCAGCCCAATCCGCAAAGCGGCGGCGTCAGATTGTCCTTCGAAATCGATGTCGGAAGTGCTGAAATGTCCGAGTTCCGGGCGGTGCTCAAGCGCGGCCAGGAAAGAGTGAGCGAAACATGGCTCTATCGGTGGACAAAATCGTAGATATCGCGCCCAGCAAGGACGATATTCTGCCGCCGGAATCCCGGCTCGACATGCCCGTCCAGGACCTCAAGCACTGGGCTCCTGGCGGTGCTCTTTCCGCCGGACGCGAACGCTCCAGCGTTCACTTTTACCGCTGGTTTGTTTTTTCGGCGACACTGGCCCTGACCGGGCTCGGCACCTACGAAATCTACCAGGTGATCAGCCCGGCCGACATCACCTGGCTGCAGGTGATCTTCGCCGCTCTTTTCGCGGTCACCTTCGCCTGGATCTCATTTGCCTGCGCCGGCGCCATGCTGGGTTTCCTGTGCATGACAAGGCGGCCGCGCTACACGCTGGCCGAGCTTGCCGACACCAGCCGCACGGCGCTCCTGATGCCGGTCTATCACGAAGATCCGGAGACGGTCGCCGAAGCGATGGCGCGCATGGGCCGCGCGCTCGCCCGCGAGAAAGCCGGCGAGAAGTTCGACATCTTCATCCTGAGCGACAGCCGCGAGGCCGCCCATATCCGGCATGAGGCGCAGGTCTTTGCCAAATTGCGCCAGGATCTGCGCGACGACATCCAGGTCTATTACCGCCGCCGTCCCGACAATCATCACAAGAAGGCTGGCAACATCGCCGATTTCGTCACCCGCTGGGGCGGCGCTTATGAGGCGATGATCGTGCTCGACGCCGACAGCATGATGTCCGGCCAGACGCTGGTCACGCTGGCGCGCGCCATGGCGGCCGACCCCAAGGCCGGCATCATCCAGAGCCTGCCGCTGCTCCATAATCGCTGGACGCTTTATTCCCGCATGCAGCAATTCGCCGGCCGCGTCTATGGCCCGATCGTCGCCAACGGCCTTGCCGCCTGGCATGGGCGCGACGGCAATTACTGGGGCCACAATGCGATCATCCGGGTGAAGGCCTTCGCGGAATCGGCGGGCCTCCCGGAGCTTGCGGGCCGCAAGCCCTTCGGCGGCCATATCATGAGCCATGATTTCGTCGAGGCGGCGCTGATGCGCCGTTCCGGCTGGGCGGTCTATATGCTGCCGGCGCTCGGCGGCTCCTATGAGGAAACACCGCCCAATCTGATCGAGCTGGCGGCGCGCGACCGGCGCTGGAGCCAGGGCAATCTGCAGCATATCAAGCTCCTCCATGTGCGCGGCCTGCATTGGGTGAGCCGCATCCACTTCCTGCAGGGCATCATGTCCTACCTGGCTTCACCTCTGTGGCTGTTCCTGCTGATGACCGGCCTCGTTCTGTCGACGGTCGCCAAATACGCCCAGCCCAATTATTTCCCGGAAGGCTTCACGCTGTTTCCGGCCTGGCCGGTCTTCGATCCCGAGCGCGCTTTGCGGCTCTTCACCTTGACCATGGCGGTGCTGTTCGTGCCGAAGATCCTCGGCATCATCGCCGCCATCTTCGATCCGGTGCTGCGGCGCGGCTGTGGCGGCGTCAGCGGGCTGATCAAGAGCCTGTTCGCGGAATCGATCCTCTCGGCGCTTCTCTCGCCGATCATGATGCTCATCCAGTCGGGCTTCGTGCTCGACATCTTTCTCGGCCGCGATTCCGGCTGGAAGGCGCAGAAGCGCACCGAGGAGGCGCCACCCTTCAACGAGCTCCTGCACAAACATGCCTGGCATATCGTCGCCGGCCTCCTGGTCGGCGTGCTGGCTTTCCTGATCACGACGCAGACTTTCCTCTGGCTGTCGCCGATCGTGCTCGGCCTCGCTCTGTCGGCTTTCGTCTCCTGGTGGACCGGTCTCGTCTCGGTGGGCCGGCGCGCCTATGACTGGAACATCTTCCGCATCCCCGAGGAATCGAGCCCGGTCTCCGATAATGTCGATGGATCTAACCGGGAAAAGAATCTCGCGGCAGCGGAGTGATCGCGCCGTCGCCGGCGATGGCGAGCGCCGCGTGCCGCGCGAGCTCGGCATAATCGGCCGCCGTCACCGCCAGCACCGGGCAGGTCTTTCCGTATAACGTCTCCGCCACTTCCGCGCCGATCGCCAGATTGATGTCCGGCTTGATCAGGATGATGGCGGCGGGCGCCGTGCCGAGCCGGATCGCTTCCGCCATGCCGCCGGGCGCGGTGCCGGAGCCACGTGTCTCGCGCATCATCAGAACTGTATCGGTGATGCAGGATCCGCATTGCGGGTGATGGATGTCGATGATCACGCCACGCCGCGGATCGAAAGCGCCCCAGAAGCTCAAAGGCGCATCGAGGGCGAGAACGCGTCCCTGCGCTTCGCCGCCATGCAGGAAACGCGCCTGGATCATAGGTCGTTCGCCCACAATTGCGGATCGCGCCAGACCTCACCGCGGACGGCGCTTTCGACACATTCGGCGAGGCTGCCGAACGAGACTTCGACCCCCAGCATGCCGGGCGCGTAATAGGCCCATTTGGCGGCATTGGTCATGATGCGGCCGCGGCATTGGCGCACCGCCGGTGAGTAGTAGGTGCAGGTGTCGGCGATGACCGTGGCGCCGAAAGCTTCGATCTCGGCGATCCAGCCGCGCTTCCTTGCCTCGTCGCGGACATGGCGGCTGGTCGACACGTAAAAGGCGAGACCGGGTTTCGCCTTGCGCCCCGAGACGAGTGGCGCAAGCCGCGCGAATTCGGTCAATGAGAAATGCGGCGTGCCGAGCGCCACCATGTCGAGCGGGCCGTCCTTGGCGCTGGTCAGCTCGCGACGTGCCTCGGCGAGCGAGTCCGGCGTGATCTCGAAGATGTGTTCGGGCGCATGGTCCTGGAAAGCATCCTCCAGCGTTGCGGCTTCCGGCGTCACGCCGACCGCATGCCACATCTCGACGCCGCCCGCGGAAGCGGCCGCGGCGGCGAGGGCTTTGAGCGAATCCGTCGTCTCTTGCTGCGGCAGACCGGAGATCACCGGTATGGCCTGGCCTGAGAGCTTGCCGACATGGTGGCCGAGCAGATGATAGAAGATGCTCTCGTTCTTCCAGCTATCCGGGACAGCCGCGGTGCGGATGAGGAGGCGGCCGCGCCGGCCCTCGTCACGATGGAGTCCCGCATAAGGCGCCTTGCCGATGAGGGCGCAGGCGACATCGAGATAGTCGCCATATTTGTTGGTCCGGGCGCCGATGACGGCATTGTAGAAGGACACCGCGTTGGATTCCCCGGCGACGATCTGATCGCCGAATTGCGGACCACCCGGCAGCTGATAGGGGGCGCAAGTCCAGACCGGCCGGCAGCCCAGTCTCTCATAAAGCTGCATCAGCTTGCGCGCACCCTTGACCATCTGCGGATCGCCCGCCTCGGGCCGGATATCCGGATCGGCGAGACTCACAACGCCATTGTTGGTCCAGGCCGGAATACTGAGCTTCGCTCCGTGATCGAGGAGATACTGGGCGAAATCGACATGCGCCTCGCCGCTGTAGAAGCACGCATCGATATGGGCGAAGGAAACGGGGATCAGCGCGCGGGCGCCCAATATCGAGGCGGCCTTCAGGATGAGCCGCATCGCGAGCCGCATGGCCGGGCCGTGTGCGCCGTCAAGGCAGGCCCGGTCGCGGTCGTCGAGTGCGAGGTTCACGCGGGGAATTTCTCCCGCGCCAGCTTGTTGAGCGTCACATAATCCGTCTTGCCGGTGCCGAGGATCGGGATGGCGTCCAGCGGCACGATGATCCGGGGCGTCATCAGCTCGGTCACGCCGAAATTCTTGAAGGCGTCGGACAGGCCGGTGCGGTCGAGCTTCTGATGCGTGGTGAAGAGCACCAGCTGCTCGCCCTTCTTCGGGTCGGGAATGGCGACCACGGCATGGACATGATCAGGGAAGGCCTCCTGCGCATGGCTCTCGACGGCGGCGAGCGATACCATCTCGCCGGCGATCTTGGAGAAGCGCTTGGCGCGGCCCTGGATGGTGATATAGCGGCGTGGATCGACGGTGACGATATCGCCGGTATCGTACCAGCCTTCGGGCGGCGGCTCGACCAGCCCGGGTTTTTCGGCGCGCAGATAGCCCAGCATGATATTGGGCCCCTTCACATGCAGTCGGCCGCCCTCGGCGATGCCCTCGATGGTCTCGAGCCGGTAGTCGATGCCGTCGAACAAACGACCGACCGAGCCGGAACGGTAGTGGATGGGCGTGTTGACGGCGAGCACCGGCGCGCATTCGGTGACGCCGTAGCCTTCGAGGATACGCAGGCCGAATATGTCCATATAGGTCTGGCGCGTCTCCGGGCGCACCCGCTCGGCGCCCGCCACCACGAAGCGTATCTTGTAGAAATCATAAGGATGCGCGGTGCGGGCATAGCCGGTGAGGAAGGTGTCGGTGCCGAACAGCACCGTCGCGTTGATGTCGTAGACCAGCTCCGGGATGATCTTGTAGTGCAGAGGTGACGGATAGAGGAAGGTGCGCACGCCCGCCAACACCGGCAGAAGCGTGCCGGCATTGAGCCCGAATGTATGGAACATCGGCATCGGGTTGAAGACGATGTCCTGCGGCGTGAAGTCGATGCGCGCCGCCGCCTGGTGGCGGTTGGCCTGCAGATTGTTGTGCGAGAGCACCACGCCCTTGGGGGTTCCTTCCGAGCCCGAGGTGAAGACGATCGCCGCCGGCGCATCGGCATCGGGATTGTAGCCGAGCTTCTTCAGCGCGCCTTTCGGGAAGTGGCTGGACCACAGGCCATAGAGCTTGTCGCCGAGACCTATTTGCGCGCGCACATCCTCGATCCAGATGATCTTGGCCTGCTTTTCGAGGAGCGCCACCGCGTCGCCGAAATCGCCCGCCTCGACGAAGCGGCGCGAGGTGATGACGGTCTTCACTTCCGCGGTGCGGCAGGCGGCGGCCATGTTGGTGGCGCCGGTCGAATAGTTGAGAAGCGCCGGCACGCGGCCCGATGCGTAGAGCGCGAACAGTGTGATGAAGCAGCCGGCGGCGCTCGGCAGCAGCACGGCGACGTTCTTCTCGCCCGGTGTCAGCCCGGCCAGGCGGCGGCCGAGGATGAAACTCCCCAGCACGATGCGGTCATAGGTGAGCGGCGTGCGCTGGATGTCCTCGAGGATCTCGTGCTTCCTGCCGTGGATATGGCGGGCTTCGAGGAGTGACTGGAACAATGTCTCGTTCTTGAAGCTGGTGCGGAACATCATGTCGGTCATGATGTCGTAGGTCCGGTCGGCGAGATATTCGCGCAACGCCCCACTCTTCAGGTCGGCCGGGGCATCGACCTTCACCGGCGGCAGGAAGGTCAAGGTGATCTTGGGGAACCAGCGCAGGCGCAGCTTGCCCTTCATCAGCGAGAAAGGCGTGTATTGCGCGCCGTCAATGCGGATGGGCAGGATCTTCGCGCCGGCGAGGTGGGCGATGACACCCGGCCCCTCATAGATCTTCATCAGCGACCCGGTGCGGGTGATGCGGCCCTCCGGGAAGATCACCACCTTGCGGCCGCGTTTCAGCCCGTTGGCGAGCGTCTTGATCGCCATCGGGTTGCTGGGATCGATGGGCAGGAGATCGAAGAGCTGGAAGGCCGGCTTCACCCACCAGCGGTCGGCGACGCGGGTGTTGATGGCGAACTGGCAGCGCTCGGGCAGGAAGGCGGAGATCAGCGGGCCGTCGAGGAAGGAGGTGTGGTTGGAGATGATGAGCGCCTTGCGCCCGGCCTTGGCGAAGTTCTCGAAGCCTTTGATCTCGACGCGATAGAACAGGTGGAACAGGCGGCGGGCGATATAGGCCGCGAGCTCCTGCGGCAGGAGACGGCAGATCCAGATGGCGGCGATGGCGTTGGCGAGGCCGATCACCAGGAACAGGCCGCGCACCGAAAGCCCGGCATCGAGCAGCAGGTAAGACAGGATCGTCGCCGCGGTCATGAACACCGCGTTGATGATGTTGTTGGCGGCGATCACCCGGGCGCGTTTCTGGGGCGACGAGCGCGCCTGCACCAGCGCATAAAGCGGCACGGCGAAGAGGCCGGCGCAGAGCGCGATGGCGGCGAGATCGATCAGCACGCGCCAGCCGGAGAAGCTCGAGATGAGATCGAGCGGCGTGCGCAGCGCGCTGGCATCGCTCGAGCGCAAGGCGCCGGTGGCGAAATAGAGATCGATGATGAACAGGGTGATCAGGATGGCGGCGATCGGCACATATTTGACCGACACTTCGCCCTTGAGCAGCCGGTTGGTGACGATCGACCCGACACCGATCGCCACGGTGAAGGCGGCGATGATGAGGCTCGCCACCGTTTCATTGGCATGCAGCTCGGTCTGGGTGAAGAGCGGAATCTGGGTGAGGAAGATGACGCCCAGAAACCAGAACCAGGAAATGCCCAGAATGGCCAGGAAGACATCGCCGCGCTCACGCGCGATGCCGATCATGCGCCAGGTTTCCTGGGCGAGATTGGCGTTGAGCTTGAGCTCGGGCTGGGGTGCCGGCGCCGCCGGAATCTGCCGGGCGCTCAGATAGGCGATGACCGATAGGCCGATCATCACCACGCTCACCCAATGACGGCCCCATTCGGAGCTGATGGCGAAGCTGCCGAACAAGGTGCCGAGCAGGATCGACAGGAAGGTGCCCATCTCGATCAGGCCGTTGCCGCCGAGAAGCTCCTGGCGCTCGAGATGCTGCGGCAGGATCGAATATTTGATCGGGCCGAAGAAGGCCGACTGGGTGCCGGTCAGGAAGACGACCAGGAGCTGCAGCCAGATCTGATCGGTGAACAGGCTGAAGGAGGCGAGCGCCACGATGGCGATCTCAACGAATTTGATGCGCTGCGCCAGCATCGCCTTGTCGAACTTGTCGGCGATCTGGCCGGCCAAGGCCGAAAACAGAAAGAAGGGCAGGATCAAAAGGCCGGAGGACAGCGTGTTGAGGAGTCCGGCATGGCCTTCGGCGAAACCGAGCCTCGGGCCCAGATCGTAGATGAGCAGGATGGAGAGGGCATAGCGGAAGGCGTTGTCGTTGAAAGCGCCAATGGCCTGGGCGACGAACAGCGGCAGGAAGCGCCTGGTGCGCAACAGCGCGAATTGATTGGGATGCCCAGTATCCATATGGAGCCCGATCTCCTTCCGTTTCAGATGTTGAGCGCGTCTTCTATATGTTTGAGCGTATCCCGGTGATGATTGCAAATACGCTCCGCGCCGGCCGCCGCCAGTCGCCGGGTCTTGGCCGGGTCGACGGAAAAGCCGATGAAATGCACCTTATTGGCGAGCCCGGCCTCGACGTCGTTGAGATTGTCGCCGATGAAGACGATGCGCTCGCGCGGCAGGTTCAGGCTGGCGATGGCGCGGGCCAGGATCTCGCGCTTGGCGCCGCCGCCATTGGCGCCGAAACCGAGATCCTTCAGACCGTCCCACAGGCCGCAGGCGGCGAGCCTGAGGCTGGCGACTTCGAGGAGATTGGCGGTGGCGATGCCGAGCCTGGCCTTGCCGGCAAGACCGGCAAGCAGCTCCGCCGCGCCGGGTACCGTCTCGGGGGTAAGGTGCTTTTGCCTGAGATTCGCGTCCATATGCCCAATATAGGTATCGATGACGGCGCGATGCTCCTGTGGCGTCGGCGCCCGGCCGAAATGCCCTTCGAGGATCTCCTCGATGATGTCCTCGTCATTGCGGATGCGATAGCCGTCCCAGTCGCGCGACAGGCCGGTGAGGCCGTGCAGCTCGGCAAAGGGCCAGAAGAAGGCGTCTTCCTCAGGCCCCGTCAGATCGAGCAGGACCCCGTCGACATCGAAGATGACGGCTGCATCAGGGCGCATCGGCTTGTCCGAAAACCGCACGCACTTTTCGGGCCGATGCGCTAGCCATTCAGCATGCGCGGCGTCATTTCGATCAATGTCGGGCCGTCGGCCTTGAGCGCGCGGCCGATGGCCTCGGCAAGGCTTTTGAGCGAGTCGGGCTTCTCGGCGTTGCAGCGATAGGCCTTGGCGAGCGCCTGGAAATCCGGATTGATCAAGGTGACGGCGTTGGGCTGGATGCCCTTGTTCACCATGTCGTCGCGGATCTGGCCGAGCGCGTCGTTGTTCCACATCAGGATGACGAGCGGTAGCTTATGCTCGGCGGCGGTACCGAGCTCGTTGATCGTATATTGGATGCCGTAGTCGCCGATCATCACCGCGACCGGCTTGTCGGGTGTGCCGAACTTGGCGCCGATGCCGGCCGGCAGTGCGAAGCCGAGCGTGCCGAAGCCCACCGGATGCAGCCAGGTGCGCGGTTCATAGACCGGGAAGATCTCATTGGCGGCATAAGCGATCTGTGTCATGTCGGAGGCGATCACCGTCTCGCGCGGCAGGCTCGCGCGGATGACGGCCAGAACCTGGCGCAGCATCTTGCGCAGATCATCGTCCTCGCCCGGCTCGGCTGAGAGGATGTCGGCGATCTTCTTCTCGCTCGCCTTGCGGCGCGCCGAATGATCGGCGGCGGGAAGCGCCGCCAGGATGCAGTCGAGCGCCGATGCGGCGTCCGCCAGGATGGCGATCTCGGCCGCATGCGGGCGCGCCAGCACCATCGGATCGAGATCGATGCGGATGAGGCCCTTGCTCAGATGGAAGCCCGATTCCCAGAAGTCGGTCTCCGACAGTTCCGAGCCGGCGCACAGAATGACGTCGGCTTCCTGCAGGAGCTTGCGGCCGGAGGCCGAGGCGAGGCGATAGCCGAGGCAGAGCGGATGATCGCCCGGGACCACCCCCTTGCCGGCGGTGGTGGTGAGGATCGGTGCGCCGAGCTTTTCGGCGATGGCGAGCGCCGCCATGCCGGCGCCTTGCGCGCCGCCGCCCAGCAGCACGAGTGGGGATTTCGCCTTGCCGAGAAGGGCCGCGGTTTCGCGGATCTGGTCGGCATCGGCCTGCGGCAGCTTCGGCGTCCTGTGCGCCGTCCAGCCCGAACCCGAGGGAACCTTCAGGAGATCGAGCGGCAATTCGAGATAGGCCGGGCGGGGGCGCCTGGAGGCAAAGGCCGAAAAAGCCCGCGCCACGCCGTCGCGCACATCCTGCGGCGTGTAGGCCCTGACGGTGAGATCGGTGATCGTCTGGGCGGCGCCGAGCTGGCTCTGCATCTCATGCAGACGGCCGCGGCCCTGCGCGCTGTCGGCGATGTCGAGGGCGGAAGAGATGCAGAAGACCGGGCTCGAATCCGACCAGGACTGGCCGAGCGGCGTCATGATGTTGGTGAGACCGGGGCCGGTGATGGTGAAGCAGATACCGGGCTTGCCGGTGGCGCGCGCGTAGCCGTCGGCCATGAAGCCGGCGCCCTGCTCATGGCGCACCAGCACATGGTTTATCTTGGAACGCGGCAACGCCCGGTACATCTCGACATTGTGAACGCCCGGAATGCCGAAGATGGTGTCGACGCCATAGGATTCGAGCAGGCCGACAAGAGCTTCGCCGGTCGAGTGTTCAGCGCGGGACATTCGGTTCTCCGATTTTTGACGTCAGGCCGCCTTGGGCGCGGCCTCTGGCTTGTTCACGGCATGGCATGCCACAAGGCTTGCCTCATGCGCAAGCAGCGCCGGTCTGTCGACACGGCAGAGATCGAAGGCGAGCGGGCAGCGCGGATTGAAGGCGCAACCGGAAGGCGGGTTGAGCGGCGAGGGCAATTCGCCCTTGAGCACGATACGCTCGCGCTTGCGCTCAGGGTCCGCCATCGGCGTCGCCGACAGCAAAGCGCGCGTATAGGGATGCTGGGGATTGCGGAAAATGTCGTCACGGCTGCCATATTCGACGACGCGGCCGAGATACATGACCATGACGTCATTGGCGATGTGGCGCACCACCGAGAGATCGTGGCTGATGAACAGGAAAGCGAGATTGAGCCGCTCCTGGATGTCGGCGAGGAGGTTGAGCACCTGCGCCTGGATCGACACGTCGAGCGCCGACACGGGCTCGTCGAGCACCAGAACGTCGGGATCGAGCATCAAAGCGCGGGCGATGGCTATGCGCTGGCGCTGACCGCCCGAAAACATATGCGGGTAACGCTCGTAGTGCTCGGGGCGCAGGCCCACATTCGCCATCATGGCGCGCGCCTTCTCGGTGCGTTCCTTGGCGGAAAGACTGGTGTTGACGAGCAGCGGCTCCTCCAGCGCATGGCCGATGCGCTGGCGCGGATTGAGCGAGCCATAGGGGTTCTGGAAAACGATCTGCACCTTGGAGCGCAAGGCGCGCAGGGTCTGCTTGGAGGCGCCGGCGATCTCGTTCCCGGAAATCCTGAGCGAGCCCGAGGTCGGCGTCTCGATCATGGTGACGAGGCGCGCCAAGGTGGACTTGCCGCAGCCCGATTCACCCACGACCGCCAGCGTCTTGCCGCGCTCGACGGTGAAGCTCGTGCCATCGAGCGCCTTGAGCGTCGCCGCGTCGCGGAAGGCGCCGCGCGAGACTTCGTAATAACGGGCGAGATCGCGCGCGACGAGAACGGGTTCGCTGCTCATGCGGCTTTCTCCTTGCCGGGATGGCCGAGCGCCACGCCGGCCTTCAGCGGGTAATGGCAGAGCGCATTGCCGAGGTCCTTCTGCTGCGGCGGCACCTCCGTGCGGCAGAGCTCTGTGGCGTAGGCGCAGCGCGGCGAGAACAGGCAGCCCTGCGGCCGGTCGAACTGGCCCGGCACCACGCCCGGGATCGACGGCAGGCGCTTCATATGAGCGCGTTCCGGCAGAGCGGCGAGGAGCGCGGCGGTATAGGGATGGTGCGGGTCCTTGAACAGGCCCTTGACCGGCTGCTCCTCGACCTTCTGGCCGGCATATTGGACCGACACGCGCTCGGCGGTCTCGGCGACGACGCCCATCGAATGGGTGATGAGCACGAGGCCCATGCCGGTGTCGCGCTGGAGCTTGAGCAGGAGGTCGAGAATCTGCGCCTGGATGGTCACGTCGAGCGCGGTGGTCGGCTCGTCGGCGATGAGCAGCTTCGGATTGCAGGAGATCGCCATGGCGATCATCACGCGCTGGTTCATACCGCCCGACAATTGATGCGGATAGGAGTTGAGCCGGGTCTCGGGGGCCGGGATGCCGACCTCGCGCAGAAGCTCGATGGCGCGCGCGTGGCGCTGCGCCTTATCCATGTTCATATGCGTCTTCAGCGCCTCGGTGAGCTGATAGCCCACCTTGAAGCAGGGATTGAGGCTCGACATCGGCTCCTGGAAGATCATGGCGATGTCCTTGCCGATGATCTTGCGGCGTTCGGACTTGCTGAGCTTCAGGAGATCACGACCCTCGAACTGCATGCGGTCGGCGGTGACCTTGGCCGTCCAGGGCAAAAGGCCCATCACCGCCAGCATCGAGACGGACTTGCCGGAGCCGGATTCACCTACAATGGCGAGCACCTCACGGGCGTGGACCTTGAAGGAAACGCCGTCGACGGCACGGAACCAGCCACTGCCGGTCTTGAATTCGACGGTGAGATTCTGGATTTCGAGAAGGGACATGATGAGGCCTCTCAGCTCTTCTTGAGCCGGGGATCGAGCGCGTCGCGCAGGCCGTCACCCATGAGGTTGATGGCGAGCACGGTGATCAGGATGGCGATGCCGGGCAGCGCCATGACCCAGGGATGCGACACGATGAGGTCGCGGGAATCGGCCAGCATGGCGCCCCATTCGGGGGTGGGCGGCTGGGCGCCGAGACCGAGGAAGCCCAGGCCCGCGGCTTCGAGAATGGCGTCGGAAACGCCGAGCGCCGCCTGGACGATGAGGGGCGGCAGGCAATTGGGCAGCACCGTCACGAACATCAGCCGGAAGGGGCCGACGCCCGATACTTTGGCGGCCGTGACATAGTCCTTGGACAGTTCGGTCAAGGCCGAGGCGCGCACCAGGCGCACATAACGCGGCAGATAGACGACCGTCACCGCGATGATGGTGTTGGTGAGATTGGGACCGATGATGGCGACGATCAGGATGGCGAGAACCAGGCTCGGGATCGACATGATGAGATCCATGATGCGCAGGATGATCACGTCGACGGCGCCGCCGAACCAGGCGGCGGCGAGGCCCAGCACCACGCCGACGATCATCGACACCACCATCACCGACAGGCCGATGAACAGCGAGATGCGGGCGCCATACATGAGGCGCGAAAGCATGTCGCGCCCGACGGCGTCGGTGCCGAGCGGATAGGTCCAGCTGCCGCCTTCGGCCCAGACCGGCGGCAATTTGGTGAAGCCGCGATATTGCTCGAAGGGATCATGCGGCGCCAGGAAATTGGCGAAGATGGCGACCAGGATGACGATAGACACCACGATCAGGCCCAAGACCGCGCCGCGGTTCTCGCGGAAGGAGCGCCAGAAGGCGAGGAGCGGGCTCGGCGGCGCCGTGGGGCGTGCGACGGCGGCGGCGGGCAGGCTGGCGTCAACGGGCATGGCGGATTCTCGGATTGATGAGGCCATAGGTCAGGTCGACGAGCAGATTGACCACGATGACGATGCTCGAGATCAGCATGATGCCGCCTTGCAGCGCCGGATAGTCGCGTCGGTTGATCGACTCGATCAGCCATTTGCCGACCCCCGGCCAGGAGAAGATGGTTTCGGTGAGGACGGCGCCGGCGAGCAGCGAGCCGACCGACAGGCCGATGACGGTGACGACCGGGATCAGCGCGTTGCGCAAGGCATGGATGCCGATGACGCGATAGGGGGCAAGACCCTTGGCGCGGGCGGTGCGCACATAATCCTCCTCCAGCACTTCCAGCATGGAGGAGCGCGTCATGCGTGCGATGACGGCGAGCGGCACGGTGCCGAGCACGATGGTCGGCAGGATAAGATGGCGCACGGCATCGCCGAACGCGCCCTTCTCACCCGAGAGCAGGCTGTCGATCAGCATGAAGCCGGTGACCGAGGGGTAATAGTATTTGACGAGATCGACACGACCCGAAACCGGGGTCAGGCCCAGCGTGTTCGACATCACCAGGATGAGAATGAGGCCCCACCAGAAGATCGGCATGGAATAGCCGGTGAGCGCCAGGCCCATGAGCGACTGGTCATAGATGCCGCCGCGGCGCGAGGCGGCGATGACGCCGGCCGGAACGCCGATGAGAATGGCGAAGAGCAGGGCGCACAGGGACAGCTCGACGGTGGCCGGGAACAGGGTAAGAAATTCCTGCAGAACCGGATTCTTGGTGATGATCGAGACGCCGAAATCGCCATGCATCAGGCCCCAGGCATAGTCGGCGAATTGCTTCAGGATCGGCTGGTCGAGGCCCATTTCATGGCGCAGCTCCGCCAGCCGTTCGGGCGATATTCCGCGCTCACCGCGGCGCACCTCGATCGGGTCGCCCGGCACCATGCGGATCATCATGAAGGTGACGAACATCAGTGCCAGGAATGTCGGCACGGTCAGCGCCAGCCGGCGCAGCAGAAATCTGAACATGGCTTTTGGCTATATCAGTGAAGCGGGGCGGTTTTGGGCCGCCCCGCTTCAGTTCCGTTATTCGGCGATATCGACGCCGTAGAACTCGTGGCGGCCGAAGGGGCTGATCTTGTAATCCGACACCTTCTTGCTCACCGGCTCGAAGACGGTCGAATGCGCGATCGTGGCCTGCGGGGCCTCGTCATGGGCGATGACCTGCATCTCCTCATAGAGCTTGGTCCGGTCGGCCTTCTCCGACAGCTTCTTGGCCTGCTGGAGCTTGTCCTCGAAGTCCTTGTTGCACCACTTGGACAGGTTCTGGCCACCCTCACGGGCGCCGGCGCAGCCGAGCAGGAAGAAGAAATTGTCCGGATCGCCATTGTCGCCGGTCCAGCCGAGGAGACCCATCTGGTGCTCGCCCGCCTGCAGACGCTTGCGATACTCGCCCCATTCATAGGATTTGAGCTCGACCGTGACGCCGACCTTGGCAAGGTCCGCCTGCATCATCTCCGCCATGCGCTTGGCATTCGGATTGTACGGGCGTTGCACCGGCATCCACCACAGATCGCTCTGCAGGTTCTCGACGCCGGCGGCCTTCAGCATCTCCTTGGCCTTCTCCGGATTGTACTCGTAGTCCTTGATCGTGTCGTTGTACGACCAGATCGTCGGCGGGATCAGGTTCTTGGCCTTCTGGCCGGCGCCCTGATAGACCTCCTTCAGGATCGAGTCGCGGTCGATCGCCATGTTGATGGCCTGGCGAACTTCCTTCTTGTCGAAGGGCGGCTTCAGCACATTCATCGCCAGATAGCCGATATTGAGGCCAGCCTGATGCATCAGGTTGAGGCCCTCATCCTTGCCCATCGCCTCGAGATCGGCGGGGTTCGGATAACCCATGACATGGCACTCGCCAGCCTTCATCTTGGCATAACGCGCGGTGGCGTCCGGCGTGATGGCATAGACGAGGTTGTCGATCTTGGCTTTGCCGCCCCAGTAAGCGTCGAAGGCCTTGAAGCGGATGACCGCGTCCTTCTGATAGGCGACGAACTGGAAGGGACCGGTGCCGACCGGAATTTGGTCGAACTCTTCCGGCTTGCCCTTGTCGAGCAGGAACTTGGCATATTCGGCGGATTCGATGGTGCCGAAGTCCATGGCGAGGTTGGCCATGATCGGCGCGTTCGGCTCGTTGAGCGTCATCTTCACGGTCAGGTCGTCGACCTTCTCGATCGACTTGAGCAGCTTCGGCATTTCCATGTCGTTGAAGTAGTCAAACGCACCACCCGACACCTTGTTGTACGGATGATCCGCCTTCCACTGGCGCTCGAAGGACCACAGGACGTCGTCGGCATTAAAGTCGCGGGTGGGCGTAAAGCCGTTGACGCCAGAGTGGAACTTCACGTCCTTGCGGAGCTTGAAGGTGATGGTCAGGCCGTCCGGAGAAACCTCGTAGGATTCGGCGAGTGACGGCACGACATTGGTCGAGCCGCGCTCGAATTCGACGAGCTGGTTGAATACCGGACGCGCGGCATCGAGGCTGGTGCCGGTGGTGTTGAGGGCCGGGGTGAAGTTCTCCGGCGAGCCTTCCGAGCAATAGACCAACGTCTTTGCCCCGGCGGCGCCTGCCGCCAACATCGTGCTGACCAGCAGTGCCGATGTCAGCGTTATCATTCGTTTCATATAGTCCTCCCTGGTAGGTCTGGTAGCGCCTTATCAGTCAAGGCGTGGCGGCATATAAGCAGCTTTTGCGGCAGAAGTGAACTGACCGTCAAAATGCGGTGAATGCCGGTTATAGGGAGTTTGAGGGGGATCCGACTTATACTTTCGGAGGAGAGGCTGGCCTTAAGCGGCTGGGCGAGATGTCGCCTTCCCGCCGGCCAGGGAGGCGGGGGCACGCCAAGACGGGCCTGTCCTGGCGTGCCGGGGCTTTCGATTGCCGCTACTTGCGCAGTTCGGTCCAGATCCTGGTGTACAATTCCTGTACCTCCGGAGGGCAGGCCAGGTTGATCTTGCCGGCCGACTTGAATTTTTCCGGAATAGCGACTTCCGGCGCGGTCTTTATCTCCTCCGGCATGAAGGCCTCGGCGCCCTTTATGCCGCTGGCGGAGTGAGCGAAGGTCGAAATCATGGCCGCATTCACCGGGTCCATGATGAAATTCAGGAACAGCTTGGCATTCTCGACATTCTTGGCGTCCTTGAGGATGGCGGCGTTGTCCATCCATATCGGGTAGCCGTCCTTCGGATAGCCGTAGACGATATCCTTGTTCTGCATGCGGGTGCGCAACGTCACGCCGCTCCAGTCGACGCCGGCGGCAAAGTCACCTTTGGCGAATTTCTCGATGGTGCTGTATTCCATCGCCAGCCACTTCGGCTTGGCGGCGGTCAGGATATCGCGGGTCTTTTTCAGGACGGCAAGATCGGACGTGCAGGGCTCGCCGCCGGCATAGGCGATGGCGATGTACATGACGTCGGACATTTCCGGTATGACATTGATCTTGCCCACCAGTTCGGCCGGCGGATCGAGGAAGATCGCGGCGGTGTTCGGATCGCCAGAATAGACCGACTTGTTGACGACGACGCCGGCCGTGCCCCACTGCCACGGGATCGAATAATGGCGGCCGGGATCGAAGGAAACATTCACCCATTCGGGATCGACGTTCTTGAAGTTCTCCAGCTGGTCGGGACGGGATTCGAGCAACAGGCCGTCGGCGATCCAGATCGACATGACGCTCGCCGACGGCACCACGATATCGAAGCCATGTCCGCCCTGGCGAACCTTGGCGAGAGCGGTGTCGTTCGAGTCATAATCGGTGATCGTGACCTTGATCTTGTAGGTCTCTTCGAATTTCTTGACCAATTCGGGGTTCGTGTAGTTGCCCCAGTTGAAAATGTTCAATTCACCTTCAGCATGGGCCATCACCGCCGAGGCGAGAAGTCCCGTGGCGAATGCGGCCAAGCCCAATCTGCGTTTCATGGTTTCCTCCGGTTTGGTTTATTCATGGTTCTTTCTTGCGGTTCCTGCTGAGGCAGAAGAAGACCGTGACGAGGCTCAACGACAGCAGCAGGAAAACTGTCGAGATGGCGTTCATCTCCGGTGTTATGGCGCGGCGAAGCTGGCCGAGCATGTAGGTCGGCAGCGTGTCCTGGCCGCTGGACTTCACGAATTCGGTAATGACGACATCGTCGAGAGAGATGATGAAAGCCAGCATCAGGCCGGCGAAAACGCCCGGCCAGAGCAGAGGCAGCGTGACATGGCGAAAGATCTGGAACGGCGTTGCGTAGAGATCCGCGGCGGCGCGCCCGAGCGAAACATCCAGACTTTCGAGCCGTGCCCGGATGGGCAGATAGGCGAAAGGCACGCAGAAGGCAGAATGCGCCAGGATCAGATAGCCGAGGCCGGAATAGCCGGTCCATAGCTTGACCCTCGAAAAGAAAACGAGCAGCGCGACCGCGGTGACGATTTCCGGCACCAACAGCGGCATGTTGATGAATGCATATTTGGCGGTAAGGCCCCGATAGGGCGCCGTATGCGTGGTGGCGAGGGCGGCCAGCGTGGCGCAGGCGGTGGCGATCAAAGCGGCGATCGCCGCTATCCGCAAGGAGCGCCAGGACGCATCGATCACCTGCTGATTGTTCCAGGCGCTGACAAACCAGCGCAAGGAGAAGCCTTCCCAGATGGCGATCGACGTGCCCGCATTGAACGCATAGACGACCAGGGCGGCGATCGGCAGATAGAGCAGGAAGAAGCAGAGCATCGCGACGGTCGCGAAGCCGGACTGGCGCCTGATCGAAAACGTCCTAGAGCGCCGGACGCTCTCGGAGAATCGGTCCGGCGCTCTATCTCTCTTTTTTTGTGCATCGGCATGACCGAAAACCGCGCGCACTTTACGGGCCGATGCTCTAGCCATGCGCGCTGCCTCCCGTCTTGCCGGCATTGCGCACATAGAAGATGAGGGCGATCATCACCACGAGAACGAGCGTCACCGACAAAGCGGCGCCGAGCGGCCAGTTGCGGCCCTGGCCGAACTGCAGCTCGATCAGGTTGCCGATCATCAGATTCTTGCCGCCGCCAAGCACCAGCGGAATGACGTAAGAGGAAAGGGCCGGGATGAAGACCAGGATGGAGCCTGCGATGATCCCTGGCCGCGTCAGCGGCACGATGATGCGCAGCAATACGCCGAATCGGGTGGCGTAGAGATCGTAACCCGCTTCGACCAGGCGGAAGTCGAGCTTCTCGAGGCTGGCATAGAGCGGCAGCACCATCAGCGGCAGATGCACATAGGTCATGCCGACGAGGGTGGCGAAATCGGTGAACAGCATCTGCACGGGGGCGGCGAGGAGGCCAAGCCGCATCAGCAGCGAATTGATGATGCCTTCATTGCGGATCACCTCGGCGATGGCGAAGGTGCGGATCAGCATGTTGGTCCAGAAGGGAATGGTGATCAGGAACAACCAGATCGAGCGGCTGCCCGGCGGGCGGCTGGCAATGAAGTAGGCAAGCGGGAAGCCGAGAAGCAGGCACAGGATCGTGGTCGCCAAGGCAAGCCTGAGGGTGCGCCAGAAGATGGTGTAATGCGCGTCGGCGAGCGAAACGGTGTTGTCGAAGATGTCACGGGACAGGAAGACGTTGAACCATCCGTCAGGCGAGAACTCCCATTTCACGTCGCCATAGCTTCCCGGCGCCAGAAACGAGTAGAGCAGCACGATCAGCAGGGGGCCTGTGCCGGCGATGGCGATCAGGATGAGCGCCGGGGCGCTCAGGAGCCAACGGTCGCGAATGTCGTTCCGCTGCCGTGTTTCACCAGCTTGCGCCGTGTCCGTCATCATGGCTGGTTCATCACGATCTGGGCGACATTGTCGCTGATCCGTATGCCGACGCTCTCGCCAGGCGAGAAGCCCGATGGACCGTTTGTGGCGTTCTGCCGGCGGACGATGAACGGCGTGCCGTCATCGAGGCGCACATGGAAATGCGTGTCGGTGCCGAGATAGATGATGTTGCCGACAACCCCTCTGAGGGCACCGTCGCCAACGCGGGCAACCATCTGCGCATGCTCGGGCCGTATGACCACCGTGACCTTGCCCGATGGTGTAACACCTGCCGGGAAGGTTGCCGGGATTTCAACCCCGGACGGCAATCTCACGCGGGCAAAACCGCCGGCGATCGAGACCGCATCCGCCTCGATGAAATTGGTCTCGCCGATAAAGTCGGCGACGAAGCGGTCGGCCGGGCGATGATAGATATCCGCCGGAGTTCCGACCTGACGGACCTTGCCGTGCGACATCACGGCGATACGGTCCGACATGCTGAGGGCTTCCTCCTGGTCGTGGGTGACGAAGACGAAGGTGATGCCGGTTTCCGCCTGCAGCCGCTTCAGCTCGATCTGCATCGATTTGCGCAGCTTGAGGTCGAGCGCCGAGAGCGGTTCGTCGAGAAGAAGAACCTTGGGCCGCGGGGCAAGTGCCCGGGCCAGCGCCACACGCTGCTGCTGACCGCCGGACAATTGCGTCACGGCGCTGTCGCCACGGCCTTCGAGCTGCACGAGCTTCAGCATCTCCGCCACCGCCGCGCGGATATCGCGCTTCGGCCGGCCGAGCATCTTCAGCCCGAAACCGATATTGCCGGCGACGCTCATATGGGGAAAGAGCGCGTAGTTCTGGAAAACCGTATTGACCGGCCGTTGATTGGGGAGAAGGTCCGATATCTCCCTGCCGTCCAGCAGGATCCTGCCATCGGACGGCATTTCGAAGCCGGCGATCATCCTCAGCAGCGTGGTCTTGCCGCAGCCCGAGGGTCCGAGAAGCGTGAAGAACTCGTTCGACTTGATGTCGAGCGTCACATTGTCGACGGCCTGAAAGTCGCCAAACCGCTTCATGACGCCCTCTATGCTGATGGCGCCGTTCTCATATGCCGCCGCCCTCATCCGACCAGCTCACTCACGGCATCGCGCAGCACCGCCAGATGTGACTGGACGTCGTCGGCGCTGGTCGCCGGCGACATGAGGGCCATATTGTGGAAGGGCGTGAGATAGATTCCGCGGTTCAGTAAATGGAGATGCAGATAATCCTCAAGCGGGATATCGGTCGCCTGCTGGGACAAGGTGCCATTGCGAGGGGCCGGACATGCGAAGCGATATTCGGAACGCGCGCCGAGCTGGACGACGCTCCAGGGCAGCTGGAAGTCGGCGATGATCTTTTCAACGCCGGCCGTATAGTCCGAGGCCAGGGCGATCATGCGTTCATAGGCTTCTTCGGTGAGAACGGACTCCAGCGTGGCGCGGGCCGCCGCAAGCGAGAGCGCGTTGCCGGCAAGCGTGCCACCGACGCCGCCGGTGTCGACCAGATCGAGGCCGGCATGGTTGAGGATCCGGTCGGCGAGCGCCGCACTCAGGCCATAAGCGCCGATCGGGATACCGCCGCCGATCGCCTTGCCGAGCGTCACGATGTCGGGATCGAGACCCCAGGCCGCGGTGCATCCGCCGGGTCCCGCCGAAATGGTGTGCGTCTCGTCATTGATGAGAAGGACTCCGGTCCGGCGGGTCAGTTCGCGCACACCGGCGAGATAGCCGTCATCGGGCAGGACGATGCCCATATTGGTGAGCGCCGGCTCCATGAGAACCGCCGCCACGTCGCCATAAGCAAGCTCCCGCTCGAGGCCGGCCAGATCGTTGTATTCGGCCACCCGGCTGGTCTGGGTCACATCGACGGCAGGCCCGACATTACCCGGGCGGGCACGCGGTCCGTCCTTGCCGGTGATGATGAGCGATTCATCGACGCTGCCGTGATAGCTGTAGCTGTTCACCAAAATGCGCGGGCGGCCGGTGACGGCGCGCGCCAGCCGAAGCGCCCAGCGATTGGCATCGGTGGCGGTGAGCGAGAAGCTCCAGATGGGAACGCCGAACCGTGCGCTGAGAAGTCCCGCGACGATCCCGGCGTCCTCGGTCGGCATCATCGTCGTCGCGCCGCCGAGCTCGGCATAGCGGCGCTGCACGGCGGCGACCGTCGGCTCGGGCGAGTGTCCGGCCATGGCGCCGGTGTCGCCGAGGCAGAAGTCGGCAAGCCGGTGGCCGTCGCGATCGACGACATGGGCGCCCTTGGCGCGGTCGAGATAGAGCGGAAACGGGTTGGCGCTCTTCGCCATCCAGGTCATCGGCACGCCATTGAGCAGATGGGTCGCGCCCGCATGCGCCGCGCGTGATCGGGGATTGCGCGCGTGGAAGCTCTGCCTTTCGCGCTCGAGCAGCTGCGCCAGGCGCACGCGGTCGATGGGTGTCGTGGTTGGCGTATCGAAGGTGGCATTCATAACTGGTTCTTTCCGCTGGTGTTCACTTGCGCGCGCAGCGCATCGGTCGCGATGTGATCGACGGCGCCCGTTGCATCGATCGCCACGCGGTATATGCCGGCCGCCCTGGCGACGCTGATCCAGCCCTCACGCACGTCATCGGCAACAGCGTCGCGAGCGCGGGCCTCGGGCGCGCCATAACCGCCGCCGCCGCTTGTGCGCGCCACGATCCGTTCGCCATCCGCGATTCGGACCGGGCCGCAGATGTCGAGGCCGACCAGGGTGCCGGAGCGCTCCCGCTTGAACTGCGCCGAGCGGGCGCCGGCGTGACCGCCCCGGGCGCCCATCATCGGGTTCACCGAGCCGTCATTTGCGTAGATGGCTTCGAGCTCGCCTTCATGCGGGCCGTATTCGACATCGATCCCCGGCGCGCCGCGATGGCGCCCGGCGCCTTCCGAATCGGGCGCGATCTGCCGTTTGTGAATGATGATCGGCTGCTTGAGCTCATCGATCTCGACGCTGTCGAGCAACAATGTGCCGCCGCTGCCGAGATCGTCCATGGTCAGCCAGCCGTCGGTCGCCGGTCCTCCGGCACCGCCATTGGTGCCGGTGAATATCTGATTGACGAAGGCCTGCCTGCCCACGCGCCGATCGATGCCCGACACGACCGCTTCGGCGGGCGACATGCCGCTGCCGACTTCGGCCATTCCGATGCCGTCGCCGATTTCCGCCATGGCGCGCTGCACGAGGTTGCCAACCCGGTTGGCGAGGTTGGTGGTGGCGACCGAGCAACTCGCCGGGTGACGCGGAATGCCGACGACGCAGTTCTGGCGCAGATGCACGCGAACGCGGCGGAAGCTGCCCTGGTTGTGGGGTACCGTGTGGTCGATGCTGTTGAAGATGCCGATGAGGGCCGCCGTGCGCGACGACGCCTCGCTGAGATTGAGGCCGGAAGGTACGCAATCGGGATTGTCGCGCAGATCAACCTCGATGATGCCGTCCGCGGGACACACCGTCACGCTGGCCTGTATCCTCACCCCCTCAGGCACATGCGGGAAAGGGTCGTGACATGTGGAGGTGATCGCGCTGCCGGCCGGCAAAGCGCGGATTGTCGCCGCCATGCGGGCTTCACTGTAATCCAGCCACCCGGCGGCGAACTCGTCGAGTGAATCCCAGCCGATTTCCTCGCCCAGCTGCAGCAGGGCGCGCTCGCCGATCCTGGCGCTTCCGATGACCGCCAGATAATCGCCGCGCCACTGTTCGGGCACGCGGATGCGCATCTCGCACATCCGCAGAATGTCTTCCCGGTCGGCATAGTCCTGCTGCACCTGCACGACGGGGAAAATCAGCGCACCTTCCTCATAGATGTCGCGGGCGCTGGCCATATAGGTTGTCGGCACCGAGTTTCCGCAATCGGCCTGATGCGCTTTGGCAAGCACCGTGAAGCGGTGCCGGCCATGCGCGTCGACAACCGGGACCAGGATGGAATGGTCGGCCGCATGCGTGTTACCGTGATAGGGCGAGTTGTGAAGGAAGGCGTCGCCTGCCTTCACCGATGGATAGAATTCGCGCATCGCCTGCGCCTGCAGATCCGGGCCTCCCATCACATGGATGGGCGGGCTCTGGCCGGTCATCAGGACGCTTCCCTCGGCGGTGAGGATGCAGCAGGAGAAGTCGCGGGCCGTGTTGAGAACGCCGGAACGCCCGGAGCGGGCGAGGGTGTTCGACATGCGGCGCACGATCGCCTCGAAGCGGTGACTTATGACGGCAAGCTGGGCTCCGTCGCGGTGGGAGGTCATGTCAGGCGGCTTTCCGTTCTTCTTGTGCGCTGCGGAGGGGGCGGATGAGGATGGATCCGGACCGGCCGAGCTCGACCGTGCTGCGATCGGCGACGACGATCGTGGTGAAGGGCGATTCGATGAGCACCGGGCCGGTGATGGTTTCGCCTGGAAGGAGGGTGGCGAGCGGGCGGACCGGCACATCGACCAGACCAGAGCCTCGGACATAAGCGCGCCGGCTGGAGATCGCCGCCGGGTCCGGGGCACGGGCCGTCAGCAGTCCGGAACTTCGTCCAAGGGCGATGCGCGTCCTGGCGCTCCAGCTGACGATCTCGACGGCCGAGCGTTCGTCTGAAATGCCCAATATTTCGTGATGGGTCGCGTGGAAGTCGGCGATGAAGCGATCCATGTCGGCGCGCGTCGCGAAGACCGGACAGCGCAAGGGAACTTCGAGCTCCCAGATCTGCTGTGGATAGCGCGCCTCGGCGAAGAGCGTGATGGCGGCGTCTTTGGGATCAGCCCCGATGCGCGTGGCGAAGGCCGTGCATTGGGCGTGCAGATGAGCAAGGGCCGCATTGACGCGTTCGGCATCAAAGCTGGTCGTAAGGGCGGGGACCGTCGCGCTGAACACGGCGGTCAGATCCGACATGAGGGCCCCGGCGGCGGCAAGGGCCGCGCCCACGGCCGGCATGATCAGATGCCGGCTGCCGAGACGGCGGGCGACCGCCGCCGCATTGATGCCGGCCGCGCCGCCGCCGCCGACCAGCACGGCGCGGGCCGGATCGATGCCCTGTTGCAGGGTGATCTCTTCGATGGCGCGCACCATCTGCTCGGTGGTGAGCTCGAGCACGGCATTCGCCGCGGCGACGACGTCGAGGCCAAGAGGGTCGGCGACCTGGCGGGTGATGACTTTCAGGGCGGCGTCCAGGTCGAGCGTCATCGATCCATTGGCGAAGCTCGTGGGATCGAGATAGCCGAGCACCAGGACAGCGTCGGTGACGGTCGCCGCTTTTCCACCGCGCCCGTAACAGGCGGGACCGGGAACCGAGCCGGCACTTTGCGGGCCGACATGCAGCAGGCCGCCGGCATCCACCCAGGCGATGCTGCCGCCACCGGCGCCGACGCTTTTGACGTCGATCGACGGCAGGCCGGTCATGTGACCGATGCCTTCCTCGCCAACCCAGGCCGATCGCGTGGAGGGAATTTCTCCCCGGCGCACCAGAGTCACGTCATAGGTGGTCCCCCCGGCATCGGCGACAATCACCGTATCGGCTCCGAGGTCGGCGGTCGCATAGGCCTTGCCGGCGACGGGCGCCATTGCCGGGCCGGAGTTGAGCGTGACGATGGGTGCTACGGCGGCGTCCTTGGCGTCCATGACGCCGCCCATCGAGGTGACCATGAGGATGCGCCCGGTCAGGCCTGCTGCCTGCAGGCGCGCGGTGAGTTCCGCGATATAGGCCGACATGAGCGGCTTGAGCGACGCATCGATGCTGGCCGAGGAGGCGCGGCGATATTCGCGCAGCGACGGGTTGAGCCGGTGCGACAGAGTATAGGGCACACCCGGCAGGTGACGCTCCAGCGCCTCGGCGACACGCAGTTCATGCGTCGGATTGATCGTCGCCCACAGCAGGCACACCGCGACGGCCTCGACCTCGGCGCGCCGCACCCGATCGCAAACTGCTTCGAGGGCCGCCGCATCGAGCTCGCGGAGCACCTTGCCGGACGCCGCGATACGTTCCGGCACTTCGAAGGTCAGGCTGCGGGGAACGTAGGGGGCGGGGAACGGCACGGTGAAGTCGAAGGGCTTGCGCCGGCCACCCTCGCGCAGCAACAGAATGTCGGGATGGCCCTCGGTTGTGAGAAAAGCGGTGCGTGCGGTGTTCCCGGTCAGCACGGCATTGAGCCCGCGCGTGGTGGCGTGGCTGAATGTCTGCACGCGGCCGAGCAGGCCGGCGAGGGACGTTCCGCAGCCTTGCGCGGCCATCCGCAGCACGTCGAGAATGCCCTGCACCGGATCGTGCGGCACGGTCGGCGACTTGAACAGCCGCAATTCGCCGGCCTCTTCTATGACCAGGTCGGTGAAGGTCCCACCAATATCGACGGAAAGCCGCAAGGTTCTGTCAGAAGCCATAGGCAGACACCTTCACATCCGCTTCCTTCGCAGCGTCCAGCGGACGAGCGAGCGGCATCGCCTCGTTCAGATGCGTCAGGAGAGATTGGATCCTGCCGTGATTATGCGGCATCGGAACGAACACCATGCCGACGGGGGCGGGCACGGTGCGGGCGGCGAACATCCAACCGCGCCGGCGCAGGTCTTCGGCGACGGGGCGCAGGTCGAGGCTCTCCGAATGGATGAGCGTCATGTTGATGCGCGAACCCGGATGGACCTGAAGGCCGGGAATGTCCTGCACACCGGCCACAAGCTCATCGCGCATCGCCATGGATGCGTGTGACACCGCGGTGTATCCGGCTTCGCCGAGAAGCTTCACCATGGCCCAGGCGCCGGCGATGGGACCGACGCCGCGGGTTCCGGACATCGTGCCGTTCGGCGGGCAGATCAGCTTGGCGGCGGCGAGCAGTGCTTCATTGCGGAAGATGAGCGATCCGGCCGGCGGCGGCGCCATGCCGTTCTTGTGCAGATCGGCGCTGATCGACTGAACGCCAGGCACGCGGAAGTCCCATACAGGGATGCCGCGGTCATATCCGGAGCGTTCGAGGAACGGCAGGATGTAGCCGCCGAAGGCGCCGTCGATATGCAGGTAGATTCCCCGGCGCTGGGCAATCTCGCCGATCTCGGCGATCGGATCGACGCTGCCGAAGGCCCAGGTTCCGGCCGTTGCGATAATGGCGATGGTATCGGGGCGGATGGCCGCCTCGATCGCCGCCGGGTCGACCCGGTCGAGATGACCTTCAGGCGCCGGCACGATGATCGCGTCAAGATCGAACATGCGGCACAGCTTGGGCAGCGAATAGTGCCCGTTGCCGGGGAATACGACGCTGCCGCCGCGGCGTCCGCTGAGCTGCTTGGCGGTCAGGATGGCGCACATATTGGATTCCGAGCCGCCGGCGGTGATTAAGCCGGTCGGGGTCTCCGCCCCCAGCAATTTGCCCATCCAGCCGATGATGTCGGCTTCCATCTGGCGAGCACCACCACCGGTGATCCAGGTCTCGCCGTGGATGAACCGCCGGTAGGCCTCAACCGACAGCTCCCGAATTTCGTCGCCCCACGGCAATGTCGGGGTGGTGACGAGATGCGGGCCCTCGTCAAAGAGGTTGTTGGGCATTTCGGGGAAACGCGACACGACCGCGAGCCGGTCAAGCTCGCTCTTGAACTCCGCGAGCGCGAGCCCGCCGGGAAATGCCGTCACTGGATAGTCTCCTCACCTGGGGCAGAAGGAATTGCCGTGCAATTGATGATCCGCAATCGTTTCGATTGTTAAAATAGAATATGACAATCGTTTCGATTGTCAATACGATTGATTCAGATGGTCGAGGGCGCGGTAAATGTCTGATTGGAAGGTGCTCATGAACTTGACGCATCAGCGAAGCTCCCTATGATCCCGAGCCGGTCATCGGCGTCACAAGAGCCGCCAGGAGGGCAAAATTTGGCTGGCGATGAATCTGACACGACACCGATCGTCATCGACGACATCGACAAGGCGATCATCCGGCTCCTGCAGGTCGACGGCAGAATGGCCTATGCGCAGCTTGGGCCGGCGGTGGGCCTGTCAAGTGCGGCGGCGCGCCAGCGCGTGCAGCGGCTGATGGAGAATGGCGTCATTGAAATCGTGGCCGTATCACAGCCGCTCAAGCTCGGCTTCAATATCGAGGCGATGATCGGCATACGGGTCGATGGCGATCTGCGCGCCATCGCGGCGGCGCTCGCCGAAATTGAGGAGATTGTCTATGTCGTGGTGGCGTCCGGACATTTCGATCTGATCATCGAAGTGGTATGCCGGGACGCCCGCCAGCTGCTCGCGATCGTGAATGACCGGATTCGCGCCATGCCGGGCGTGACGTCGACCGAAACCTTCACCTATCTCTATATCGAGAAGGTCAAATACTCCTGGGGTACCGGTTAGCGCCCTCTACCAGGGCTCGTAAACATATAATCTGGAGCGCTTCCTTATCGCCAAAGTCGAGCAACTTTGGCGGGAAGCGCTCTAGAGACGGGCGGGCGAAATGTCCCGAAGATCGAGGCTTTCCGTTTCGATGTAGCGCGGGACGGGCATACGCCGGATCAAAGCGGCGGCGAGGTCGCCGAGTGCCGGCGAGGTCTGGATGCCGTAGCCGCCCTGACCGATGAGCCAGAAGAAGCCGTCGGCCTCATCGTCATAACCGCAGACCGGATTGCCGTCGCGAACGAAGGACCGCAAACCGCCCCAGCTGCCCTCGAGCCGCGTCACCGGAATGTCGATGGCCTCCTCGAAACGGGCGATGCCTTCGGCCAGCGTCATGTCGTCGGCAAAGGCGTCATGCGGCTCGACCGGCTCGGCCTCGGCGGGTGACACCAGGAACCGGCCGCCCGATGGCTTGGCATACCAGGTCTCGCCGACATCGCCGATGAAATACCAGTCCATGATGTTCACGCCTTCAGGAGCCGGGACCACTGCCATGCTGCGCCGTTTGGGCTGCAGGCCTTTGGGCGGAACACCGGCGCGCTTGGCGATCTCATCGCCCCAGGCGCCCGCCGCATTGACGAGAATGGGGGCCTGGAAAGTGCCTTGCGGAGTCGTGACCTGCCAGGCGCCGTCCTGGCGCGCGATCGCCTGGACTTCCGCCTTGCAGACGATCTCGCCACCCTGCGTCTTGATCTGGCGCAGGAAGCCCTGATGCAGAAGATCGACATCGATATCTGATGTGGAGCTGTCGAGCAGCGCGCGTTTGGCGTAGCCCTCTTTCAGCGCCGGAAAATGGCGATGCGCCTCGGCGAAGCTGATTTCCGTGAGGCCGGTGCCGGTCTTCAGGAGGGCCTCCGCCTGGTCTTGCTGATGCTCGGGGGCCACGAAGATGGTCGGGCGCGGCGAGACGAGCGGAGAAGACGTGAAGCCCTCGGGCGGTGTTTCGAAGAAGGAACGGCCGGCGCGGGTCAAGGCGCGGATCGAGGGCGGTCCGTAATTCGGCTCATAGGTGGCGGCCGACCGGCCCGTCGAGTGGTAGCCGGGACGGTCCTCCATCTCGAGCACCAGGACCTTGTGGGTCTGGGCAAGGCGGGCGGCAGCGGACGCGCCGGCAATGCCGGCGCCGATGACGATGATATCCGGCATCAGGCGCCCCAGCTGCGCTCGAGCACGTTGATCCAGTTTTCGTAGCAGAGCTTGCGCAGCACATCGTCGGTGAAGCCCCGCTTGCGCAAAGCATTGCGCAGGCTGTCGAGCCCGGCGACGTCGGCGATTTCCTGCGGCACCACGGCGCCGTCGAAATCGGAGCCAAAGCCGACACCCTCGATGCCCAGATGCTGGATCAGGTAATCGATATGGCGCAGCATCTGGTCGATCGGCGTCGCCGCGTCGACCTGGCCGTCGGATCTCAGGAAGCAGGTGGCGAAATTGAGTCCGACCATGCCGCCCGACTCACGGATCGCGGCGAGCTGCCGGTCGGTGAGGTTGCGGGTATGCTGGGAGATGGCGTGGACATTGGAATGGGTGGCGATGAGCGGCGCCTTGGATAGGCGCGCCACGTCCCAGAAGCCCTTCTCGTTCAGATGCGACAGGTCGATGGCAATGCCGAGTTCGTTGCAGGCCTTGACCAGCGCCTTGCCGGCATCGGTGAGGCCAGGGCCGGTATCGGGGCCGGCGGGATAGCGGAAGGGCACGCCATGGCCGAAAATGGTGGGGCGGCTCCAGACCGGACCGAGCGAGCGCAGGCCCGCCTGGTAGAAGACCTCGAGCGAGTCGAGATTCTCGTCGATCGCCTCGGCGCCCTCGATATGGAGCACGGTGGCGAGCACGCCCTTGGCGACGCAGTCGCGGATCTCCCTGGCGGTGCGGCACACTTTCACCCGGCCGGCCGAGGAGCGCTCGATGCGGAACAGGATGGCCATCATGGCAAGCGCCGTCGGCAGCGCCTCGGGCGCCGTGATGAGGCGCGGCAGCGGTACGTCATAGGCGGCGCCCCGCATCATCTCCTCGACATCGCCGATATCGTCCTTGGAGGAGATATAGACGGCGAACATGCCGCCGGCGAAACCGCCCTTGATGGCGCGCGGCAGGTCGATATGGCCTTCCCCGTCGCCGGCCAGGAACTGCTCGGCGGCATCCGGGCTGCGCTTGTTGAGAAGGCGCAGGAGCACGTCATTATGGCCGTCGAAAATGGGCAGTCTGTCGGACATGGGGTAAACCGTGCGATATGAGGAGGTTGCCCCTTACCTTATGTGCCGGCCGGAGTGAACCCCTCCCTATGGTATGCGGCCCTGCCGCCGGTGCACGTCAGGCGAGAAGCTTCCGATAAAGTCCAGCGGTCTCCGTATCAAAGCAGCAGAAGACGATCCGTTCCGGCAGAGTTGGCTGATGCGCCTGGGCGGTCGCCACCGCGATCTTCGCGGCCTCGTCCTTGGGATAGCGATAAATGCCGGTGGAGATTGCCGGAAAAGCGACCGATTTCAGCTCATGGCGCACCGCCAGGGCCAAAGCCTTGCGGTAGCAGGAGGCGAGCAATTCGGCCTCGTTGGCGCCGCCGCCCTGCCAGACGGGGCCTACCGCGTGGAGGATGAAACGCGCCGGCAAGCGGTACCCTTTCGTCATTTTGACCTCGCCGGTCTTGGCGCCGCCCAGCAGCCGGCACTCGTGGACAAGGTCAGGCCCGGCCTTCCGATGAATGGCGCCGTCGACCCCGCCGCCGCCCAGCGCGTGATCAGGAAAAGTGGATACCGGTTTTCCGTCCGATCACGCGCAAACTTAAGATTCCGATCACGTATATCACTTCAGGCCTTTTAGGCCTGAAGTGATCGTGATCTATAGCGATGAATTGGCGGCGTTAACGATGGCGTCGACATCGAGACCGGTAATGTCTCCCTGGATCACTTCGATTGACGCCATGTCGTTGTATCTCCGCAGTGCCCAGCTGGGCTAGGATGGCGCCGGTATAACATGGAGCCTTGAATGCCGGCGAACGACAATCTCAACTTCAACCAGCCGGTGTCCGGCTTTGTCAGCCCGCGTTTCGGCGGCATCGCCACCTTCATGCGCCTGCCGCATGTGGTGTTAGATGAGGCCAAGGGAATCGATATCGGCCTCGCCGGCATTCCTTGGGACGGCGGCACCACCAACCGGCCGGGCCCCCGCCATGCACCGCGCCAGGTGCGCGACAATTCGGCGATGATCCGCCGCGTCCATCCGGTCTCGCATGTGGTGCCCTATGAGCTCGCCAATTGCGCCGATCTCGGCGACTGCCCGGTCAATCCGGCCGATGTGCAGGACGCGCTGAAGCGGGTCGAGACATGGTTCAAGACGATGGTCGGCAAGGGTATCCGTCCGCTCGTCGCCGGTGGCGATCATCTCTGCTCGCTGCCGATCCTGCGCGCCGTCGCCGAGAAACGCCCGGTCGGCATGATCCATTTCGACGCCCATACCGATCTCTATGACGAATATTTCGGCGGCTTCCGCTACACCCATGGCACGCCGTTCCGGCGCGCCATCGAGGAAGGTCTGCTCGACCCCAAGCGCGTCGTGCAGATCGGCATTCGCGGCTCGATGTACGACTTCGAGGATGTGAACTATGCTGATAAGGTCGGCGTGCGCATCATCCGCATCGAGGAGGCGATGGAGAAGGGACCGAAGGCGGTGATGGCGGAAGCCTGCCGCATCGTCGGCGACGGGCCCACCTATGTGAGCTTCGATATCGACATGCTCGATCCGGTTTATGCGCCGGGCACCGGCACGCCGGAGATCGGCGGTTTCACCACCTTCCAGGCCCAGCAGATGCTGCGCGAATTGCGCGGGCTCCATATCGTCGGCGCCGACATGGTGGAAGTGTCGCCGCCTTTCGACCCGTCGGGCATCACCGCCTATGCCGGCGCCGTAATGATGTTCGAGATCCTCTGCTCCATGGCCGAGGACGTCGCGCGGAAAAGGTGATGAAATGACCGCCTCCTGGCAGTTTTGGGCTTTTCTGTCGGCGATCTTCGCGGCGCTCACCGCCTTGTTCGCCAAGGTCGGCATCGAGAACGTCAATTCCGACCTCGCCACCTTCATCCGCACGCTGATCATCGCGGCGGTGCTGGCCGGCATTCTCGCCGCCACCGGGCAGTTCCAGTCGCCGGCGAGCATATCGGGGCGCAGCTATCTGTTCCTGCTGCTGTCGGGTCTCGCCACCGGCGCCTCGTGGCTGTGCTACTTCCGGGCGCTGAAGATCGGCGATGCGGCGCGCGTCGCGCCGGTCGACAAATTGAGCATCGTGATCGTGGCGGTGGCGGGCGTACTGTTTCTCGGCGAGAAGCTCTCGGCGGTGAACTGGCTGGGGGTGGTGCTGTGCACGGTGGGGATCATTCTGGTGGCGATCAGGTGATATACTCCGTCATCCCGGCGAAAGCCGGGATCCAATAAACTCGTGAGATGCGGGCAGCGCCGCCCGTTTGCGCTTATCTACTGGGTCCCGGCTTTCGCCGGGATGACGATAAAACAACTTCAATCCGCCAAAGGCAGCGTGAACAACTTCCCCCATTGCGGCAGCGCCTCGTCGTAATTCGCGAGCCGCAGCGCATGCCAGGCCATGGCGTGGTTCGACGAGGTCACGGGCAGGCCGATCTCCTTCTCGATGTCGGCGGCGGCCTCGGCGAGGCGGATCGAGGTGCAGGAGACGAAGACCGCGTCGATCTCGGCGCGCTTGCGGATGGCGAGGATGGCCGCCTTGATCGATTTTGGCGCGATGCGGGCGACGAGATTGTCGTTCTCCTCGTTGAACGAGCCGAAGACCGGCACGGTGAAGCCGCGCGCCTTGATGTAGTCGGCGACGATGCGGTTCACATCGGCGCGATAGGGGGTGAGAACGCCGATGCGCCGCGCGCCCAAGGCGCGGAAGGCGGCGAAGGCAGCGGTGATCGGCGTCGTGCACTCGACATTGGGCCTCGCCTCGCGGATGCGCTCAAACACCTTCTCCTCGCCGATCGCCATCGAGGCCGAGGTGCAGCCATAGGCGATGACGTCGAAATCGGCGCCTGGCAGGATGACTTCGGTCGAAGCAGCGATGCGCGGCTCCATGGCGCGCAAGGTCTCGGGCGTGATCTGGGCGTCGTTGAGGATGCGGCTCTGATAGAGCGCCACACCGGTGAGGTTCGTCATGATCCGGCGCCATTCATGCTCGATCGTATAGTCGGTGGCGAGCACGATGAGGCCGATGCGGGCCCTGGAGGCGATGCCGCGATCGGTCTCGAAGGCCAAGCCTTCGATCAGCTGCATGCCCGGGTCAAGCTTGCGATCCATTTCCATGCCTCCATTGGCCGCATGAGGGCACTGTATCAGGCGCTGAGGCGCACACCTATAGTGCTGCGATCATGAATCGCTTCGAGGCAATCGCCGGGACATTGGCGGGACTCGGCGGCTGGCGCAGAGCAGGGCTCCTGCTTCTCGCCGGCGCGCTCGCCGGGCTCGCCATGCCGCCCTTCTTTTTCTGGCCGCTGCTCTTCATCGCCTTCCCTTTGTTCATCTGGACGCTGGGTGATGTTTCGCTGCGGCGGGCTTTCCTTACGGGCTGGCTCTTCGGCCTCGGCTATTTCAGCGCCTGCTTCTACTGGATCGGCATCGCCTTCCTGGTCGATGCCGCCACCTATCTGTGGATGATGCCCTTCATGGTGGGGGGACTCGCCGGCGGCATGGCGATCTATTGGGGCCTCGCCGCGCTCTTGACCGTCGCCTTGCGCCAGAACGGGCTTGCCCGCCTCATCGCGTTCGCGATCTTTCTCGGCATTGCCGAATGGCTGCGCGGTCATCTCCTCACCGGCTTTCCATGGACGGCGCCCGGCCTCGCGGTGACCGGCATGGGCGGGCTCGCGCAAGCCGGCGCACTTCTCGGCATGCCGGCGCTGACGCTGCTCATCGCTTTGTGGGCAAGTCTTCCCGCGCTGGTCGGCTTCAAGCCGCGTCGCGGCGAGATCGTCGCCGGTGCGTTGCTGCTGGCTCTGCTGCCGGGTCTGTGGCTGTGGGGCGTCTATCGGCTTTCGCAAGCCGAGACGGCGTCATCGCAATCGGTGAATGTGCGCATCGTGCAGCCCAATATCGGGCAGAATGACAAATGGCGCGGCGACAATGCGCGGCCGATCTTCGACAAGATGAAGATGATGTCGCGGCAGGCGACACCGGCGCGGCCCCAAGGCATCGACGGCGTCCAGGTGGTGATCTGGCCGGAAAGCTCGCTCTCCTTCTTCATCGACGAAAACGCGCAGGGGCTTTCCGAGCTCGCCGAGATGCTGCCCGAAGGCACGGCGCTGGTGCTGGGCGCGCTGCGGCGTGATGCGCAGGCTACGGGGCCCGAACGGCGCGTCTATAACAGCGTGCTCGGCCTCGACAGCGAAGCCAATGTGATGGCGCGCTACGACAAATGGCGGCTGGTGCCGGGCGGCGAGTTCCTGCCGTTCGAATCGATCCTCGAGCCTTTGGGCTTCCGCAAGGTGGTCACCGTGCCGGGCAGCTTCGCGGCGGGGCCGGGGCCGCGCAATATCACCTTGCCGGGACTGCCGCCCGCCGCGGTGCTGATCTGCTACGAGGCGATCTTCCCGCATCAGCTCATCGATCCCAATGAGCGGCCGGCCTGGATCATCAATGTGACCAATGACGGCTGGTTCGGCAAATCGAGTGGCCCTTATCAGCACCTCGCGCAAGCGCGGTTACGCGCCATCGAGCAGGGCCTGCCGCTGCTGCGCGCCGCCAATACCGGCGTCTCGGCGATCATCGATGCGAAGGGACGCATGGTGGCCGAGCTCGGCCTCGGCGCTGAAGGCGTGATCGATGGAACAGTGCCGCCGCCTTTGCCGCCGACATTCTATGCGCGCGCCGGCGATTGGATGCTCGCGGGCCTGCTTCTCCTCCTGGCGGTCATTGGAATTGTCGTACGACAATTTCGCGCGACTTCGATGTGATCGAACTCGCGTAAATGTGAGACATCTCGGCTCACTTCTTGTTGAACCTAAGTATAAATCCATTTGTAAAAATCGATCGGGTGTACTAAGCATTACGCCGCCGAAATGACAGGGTGTAAGCTCTTCATTTGGCAGAGAACATTTCGTCAGACCGGGGGAAATTGTGGTCGGACAAAAGTACTTTAATGACAAAAAGAGACCCGAACTTCGTAGACCGTCATGTGGGCAATCGGGTACGCATGCGGCGACTGCTCGTCGGTATGAGCCAGGAGAAACTTGGCGAACTACTAGGGATCACCTTCCAGCAGGTACAGAAATACGAGAAAGGCTCGAATAGGGTAAGCGCCAGCCGCTTGTACCAGATTTCGCGCGTTCTGGGCGTCAGCGTCCAGTATTTCTACGACGAGCTGAAAAGCGACGACGACGATACGGCGGGCTTCGCCGAATCGGAGGGTGCCGACGCGATCGCCGGGGCGCTCCAATCGCCCGACGGCGTCCAGATCGCTCGTATCTTCAGTGAGACCACCGATCCGGATAAGCGCAAGCTGATCCTCAACGCGGTGAAATTATTGGCGGATTACAAGGGGCCTGCATAAGCGATCGCGATGACCACTTCAGGCCGAAGGGCCTGAAGTGACGTGATCGACGGCTTTTGCCCCCGGGACCAGCCCGCTTGACCTCCCTTGGCAAGCCTGCCAGAAGACGCCCGGTTTCCGCGGTCGTTCGCGGGGGATTTTTGATGTGGGATGACAATGGCGCGGAAGAACTATCTTTTCACCAGTGAATCGGTCTCAGAAGGGCATCCGGACAAGGTCTGCGACCGAATCTCCGACGAAGTGGTCGACCTGTTCTATCGGGAAGCCATCGCCCAAGGCATGAACCCGGCGCATGTCAGGGTTGCCTGCGAAACCCTGTGCACCACCAACCGAGTCATCATCGCCGGTGAATATCGCGGCCCCGTCAGCGTGACGAAGAAGAAGATCGAAGCCGCGGCGCGCGCCGCCATCAAGGACATCGGCTACGAGCAGGACGGCTTCCACTGGGAAAAGGCGAAGGTCGAAATCCTCCTGCACAGCCAGTCGGCCGACATCGCCCAGGGCGTCGATGCCGCCGAGAAGAAGGACGAAGGCGCGGGCGACCAGGGCATCATGTTCGGTTACGCCTGCGACGAGACGCCTGAGCTCATGCCGGCGCCTCTCTACTACGCCCATCGCATTCTGCAGGGGCTTTCCGAAGCCCGCCGCTCCGGCAAAGAGAAGGCGCTCGGCCCCGACGCCAAGAGCCAGGTCACCGTCCAGTATAAAAACGGCAAGCCGGTCGGCGTCACCCAGATCGTCGTGTCGCAGCAGCATCTCGATGAGAAGCTCACCTCCAAGGACATGCGCAAGCTGATCGAGCCCTATGTGAAGAAGGCCCTGCCCAAGGGCTGGATCACCAAGGACACGGTCTGGCACATCAATCCGACCGGCAAGTTCTTCATCGGCGGTCCGGACGGCGACAGCGGCCTTACCGGCCGCAAGATCATCGTCGACACCTATGGCGGTGCCGCGCCCCATGGCGGTGGCGCGTTCTCCGGCAAGGACCCGACCAAGGTCGACCGCTCGGCCGCCTATGCCGCGCGGTATCTCGCCAAGAACGTCGTGGCCTCAGGCCTCGCCAAGCGCTGCTCGATCCAGCTTTCCTACGCCATCGGCGTGGCGCAGCCGCTGTCGATCTATGTCGACACGCACGGCACCGGCACGGTCGACGAGAAGAAGCTCGAAAAGGCGCTGGCCAAGGTCATGGACCTGACGCCGCGCGGCATCCGCAACCATCTCGGCCTCAACAAGCCGATCTATGCGCGCACTTCCTCCTATGGCCATTTCGGCCGCAAGGCGGAGAAGGACGGCGGCTTCTCATGGGAGAAGACCGACCTCATCAAGGCACTCAAAGCCGCGGTGAAGTGAGCGACACCGAGAGGCGGTTCCAGTATTATGGGCGGCGCAAGGGAAAAGCCTTGCGTCCCCATCACGCGAAGCTGATCGCCGAGCTTCTGCCCCAGCTGCAATTCGATCCAGCCAAGTTCGTTTCTGCCTCGCAACCCGTCCGTCTCGAGATCGGTTTCGGCGGCGGCGAGCATCTGGCGCATCAGGCGCTGCTTCATCCGGGCACGCAGTTCATCGGCGCCGAGCCGTTCGTCAATGGCGTGGCCAAGCTCCTGGCGCTCATCGAGGCGAAGCAGATCGGCAACATCACCGTGCATGCGGGCGATGTGCGCGAGCTGTTCGAGCTGTTGCCCGATGCGTCGCTCGATTGCATCTATGTGCTGTATCCCGACCCCTGGCCGAAAGCCCGCCATCTGCGCCGGCGCATGATCTCACAGGACAATCTGCGCCAGTTCCATCGCCTGCTGAAGCCGGGGGGCTTGTTGTTGTTCGCCAGCGACATCGAGCATTATGTGCAGTGGACCTTGTTCGAGACGCGCAAGGCGGGCGGCTTCACCTGGACCGCTGAAGCCCCAAGCGATTGGCGCACGCCGTTTCCCGACTGGATCGTGACGCGCTACGAAGCCAAAGCCAAACGCGAAGGCCGCGTGTCGAGCTATCTGACATTCAGAAGAGACGCGTAAGCCGTCAGCGCCGCCCGCTTGGACTTATTGAATGGGTCCCGGCCTTCGTCGGAATGATGGTTGTGGATTCAGCGAGTCAGCTTCTCATTCGCGAGCTTCTCGAGATAAGCCGGCCAGCGCGTTTTTTCATCGCGGCCCAATTCGCGCAGATAGCCCCAGGTGTAGAGGCCGGTATCGTGGCGATCGTCGAAGACGATGCGCAGCGCATAGTGACCGACCGGCGCCAGGCGCAATATGCGCACATTCTTCTTGCCGGGGACGGTGACTTCCTGGCCGGGACCGTGGCCCTTCACCTCGGCGCTCGGGCTTTCGACACGCAGATATTCAGCCGAGAGCGCGTAGATCTCATTGGGTCCGTATTCGAGCTCGAGGACGCGGCCGTGATCCTTGAGGCGGATCTCTTCCGGCGGCTCGCTACTCATTTTCGCCGAGCTCGCGCGCCTCGTCCGCCAGCATGATCGGGATGCCGTCGCGGATCGGATAGGCGACACGGGCGGCGCGCGAAATCAGCTCCTGCTTGTCGCGGTCATATTCGAGCCGCGTCTTGGTCAGCGGGCAGACCAGGATTTCGAGGAGCTTGGGATCGGTTTGCCGGCTCATGATCTGGCTCACTGCAGGCCGGGGCTGGTGCCCGAGCCCTGGCGCGCCAGCGCCATCTCGGTCAGGGCGATCAGCACATCGGCGCGGGACTTGAGATCCTTGGCCTCGAGCAGCGCCTGCTTGTCGCGCGGCGCGTAAGGCGCCAGCACCGCCAGCGTGTTGACCAGCGCTTCCGTCGAGGCGGAACGGACCTGGTCCCAGTCGGCGCTCATGTCATTGGCCTGGAGATAATCGCGGAACACCTTGAGGAGGGAGGCGCGATCGACATCGTCCTCATCCTCGGGCGCCGCCAGATCCTCGGCGAAGCTCGAGAAATCCGCCTCGACCTGGCGATAGGGCTTGTCGGTGGCGACTTCCTTCGCGATGGCGAAGCGGCAGACGCCCGACAGCGTGATGAGGAGGCGCCCGTCGAGCGTCTCGGCGAAGGAAGTGATGCGGCCGGCGCAGCCGACCTGCTTCAGAGCCGGGCTCCCGGTCAGATCGGCCTCGTCGTCATCGGGTTGGATCATGCCGATGAGGCGGTCGCCGGCCAGCGCATCCGACACCATGGCGAGATAACGCGGCTCGAAGATGTTGAGCGGCAATTCGGCATGCGGCAGCAACAGCGCGCCCGGCAGCGGGAACACTTTCAGGACGCGCGGCAGGTCGTCAGGCGAATGATACTGGTCGAGAAAACCCATGGCCCATCAAGAGAACAGAATAGAGGACAATTTGCGGCGGCCCAGCAGGGTGAACTCGTCCTTGGGGCCCCAGGCCTCGAAGAACTTGACCAGCTGCTTCCTCGCCGCTTCTTCGTTCCAGTCGCGCTTGCGGCGCACGATATGGAGCAGGTGGTCGAGCGCCTCCTGCTTCTTGCCGGCGGCGTTGAGCGCCACCGCGAGGTCGAGGCGCGCCTGGTGGTCCTCGGCATTGGCCTCGATGGCGCGGGTGAGATTGGCGATCTCGCCGTGATCGACCGGGGTGGCGGCGAGCTCGAGCGCCGCCTTGGCGCTGATCACCTCGGCGTCATTGGCCTTGGCGGGCGGCACCAGCGCCAGCGTGGCCTTGGCCTGCTCCAGATCGCCCGAGGCGATCTGGCACTTGGCGAGGCCGGCAATGGCGCCGGCATGCTCGCGGTCGACACCCAGGATCTGGGCGAAGATCTGCGCCGCCTCGGCGAGGTTGTTCTGGGCCAGCGCCTCGCGGCCGGCCGCCACCGCGGCCTCGATCTCCTCGGCCATGCCACCCTGGCTGCCGAGGCGGTCGATGAACTGCTTGATCTGGCTTTCGGGCAGCGCCCCCATGAAGCCGTCGACCGGCTGGCCGTCGACAAAGGCGAAGACGGCCGGAATCGACTGGACGCGCATCTGGGCGGCGAGCTGCTGGTTCTCGTCGACATTGACCTTGACCATGCGGACCTTGCCATTGGCCTGCTTCACCAGTTTCTCGAGCATGGGGCCGAGCTGCTTGCAGGGGCCGCACCAGGGGGCCCAGAAATCGACGATCACCGGCACCTTGCGCGAGGTTTCGACGACATCCGCCATGAAAGTGCGGGTGTCGGAATCCTTGATCAGCGCGCCCGGGGGCGGGGCGCCGGCGCCATTGGTCGAGCCGGGAGCGGTCGGGGAGAATTCCATGAAAACGGCCTTTCGGTGCGGGATTTCTGCCCCTTAGATGGCGGATCGGCGGGGTGATTGCAACCCGGCCGCCTCCCGATACTTACTGGGCTGCCAGGGCTACGATGCGGGGCTCATGCCCGCAGGAGCGGATGAAGGCCAGGAGGTCTTCCGCCTTGATCGTGGTCGTCGCGTCGTTGCTGAGCGGGTGATAATTGAGCAGGTTTTCCCGCATCATACGCTCCTCCAGGATGACGGTGATGCGGTTCCCCGTATCGTTGATGAGGCCGAAAGGGGTGACCGAGCCCGGCTCGACGCCCAGAAGCTCCATCAAAAGCTCCGGCTTGCCGAAGGTCAGCCGCTTCGAGCCGATTTTGGCCGGGGCGGCCTTCAGGTCGATGCGGGCGTCCTCCAGGCAGACAATCAGCCAGACGGCGCTCTTCTCGTCCTTCAGGAACAAATTCTTGCAATGGCCGCCGGGAATCACCCCGCGCAGGTCGCGCGCTTCGTCGACGGTGAAGGCGGGCGCGTGGTCGCGGGTCTCAGTCTGGATGCCGAGGGAAGAGAATCGGGCCATCAGATCGGCGCGGCTGGCAGGCATTTTCACCTTCTCAATGAAGCTTTTACGATGGTTGCGAGGTTCCTATTGCATTTGCGCGGAGCATAGGCAATAAGACGCCCGCGCCGGGAACAAACCCTGGCGCCTTACCTAATGCGGGCGTAGCTCAGGGGTAGAGCACAACCTTGCCAAGGTTGGGGTCGAGGGTTCGAATCCCTTCGCCCGCTCCAGTTTTCCTGGAAAAATTGAGCGGTAACATTTCGTTGTTGGCCGCTTATATTCAGTTCTCCCGAAATTGTTAAGCTTCTGAGGGAGGGTATTGTCGCGACTGCGACCGGGTAATCGTCATTTAAGCAAAGTTGATCTTCAGGTTAATCTACGAACTCGCGCTATCGGCTTGTGCCACTTGCTTAGAGTAGCAATTTCGGGCCGAATCCTGCGATTGGTTGATTTTTCATCATTCAGTGTGAGGTTTCTATGAAGGAGCCGCCTCGGCCAATGGCTGAGTTTCTTATGAGGAACTCCGTCTCTGACGTTGGAGTGCTCCCACTTGTCCACACAACTCAAGCCTATCATTTGCGTAGCTTCCAGTCGAACAACACGCTTGTGGCAAGCGACTGCGATGTCTTCATCAATGAGAGATTGAACTATTTCTTCGTTGGACGGCCAGCTTACAAGACTAGGTCAGCAGAAGCCGAAAGTGCCTATTGGGAGTTTCCCTGTTGTTTCATCTTTGAGTTCCACGCCATTGACGACGTGCGGCGTATCTTCCCATTCGACTCTGGCGCTTTCAGTCGCAAACTATATCCCAGCTACATAAAAATGATGAAATCTGCCGACTTTGAGGTTGCGTCGGTTGCTAACGCGCCAAGCCGGATCATTGGGGCGTTCTTCGGTACACCTAGCCGCTACTTTGAAATGAAGCCAATCGGCGAGGATGAATTCAATGCCACTCATCTATTAAAGCCGATGGATATGGAAGTCCGGGCACTTCATCGACTTTCGCTTGAGCGAAGTGCTCATGCATTTGATGACCGGCGTTTGGCAATTGAGGTGCAAAGCGGCAATGACATCAACTTAGCAGTCACCCGGCCGTTGGCGGTCATCGCTCCATCAGAGTTCTATGAGGATGAAGCATTTCGTGATCATGTGGTCTCCGTTTGGAACGCAGTACCGATCTCTTATCCGGTCGCGTCGCTCAATGTCTCTACCGCCTACGGCCAGATCTACGAGAAGGTGCGCGAGTTTTACAAGGGGCGAGGGTTGCTGTGACCGCCTATCGGCTTAATGGCCTACTATCCTTTCGTGAAACGGGCGCCGCTTTTCTGCTGCCTTTTTTTACAACAGGGGGATCAAACAAGGTCTTCGTTCAGGAGGTCGACAATAGAGGATGCATAACGAGGTTCCATCAAGTCGACGCAGATAACTATTATTCTACTCTACATGTCACCCCGGACATCATTCGGCGAGCGGGAGAGGAGGGAGTGTTTGCGGCGCGCCTCAGAAATGGAAGTATCCATCTCGGTAATTTTCAGGAGTTGCGAGGAAAGTTGGCGGCGATCGATCTAGAACAACTCGGTTCACCGTTCTTCAACGTCGACGCGCTGGCGTTTATAGGTGACCTGTCTGCGCGAGATAGAGCTGTGGTTGCTGCCAGCAAGCTCTTTCGGAATGCCAATGTCCGGCATGAATGGCGACGGTTGGAGGTGCACGGGCGCGTAGCAGGGCTAAACAGCGCGGATATCGAGCCGAGCGCTGGGTTCGAAGATGGAGCAAGAAATCCGGTGCCGGATATTGCTGAACGCAACCTTCGCCCTGACAAGCGGCCGGTGGGGATCTTGAGGGCCGAAAGAGCTTTAAGGCAAGGTATCGCCAGCCGAGTGGCGGATAAGTTGGGGGTGAATTTAGTGTATCAGCGGGGGGCGTTGTTTGAATCGAAAGAAAAATCTGTTCGAGTTGTGGTTCTGATGTCGCGTCGCTACTATGGCGCAGGTAAGAGCTATTGGTACGGTTTCTACGACACCCAACGAAGCTATTTGATGGAAGTTCCCTTTCCCTATCTTGTCCTGGCTAGTGCTGACACGGAACAATGTTGGGCAATTCCTAATTCTCTTGTCGAGCCGCTTCTTGCCTTCATGAGTACAACCAAACGCCGGAATGGGCAGGCTTACTGGCATGTGACTACAAAGGTTGTCGGCGAAGGCTGCATTTTGGTTGCGGGAGATCGGCGTTTGGATATTGCAAGCCACGAAGTCCCGTAGGACAATATCTGCTAAGGCGCCTTTGATCGATTGTCCAAAGAGTTTGTTGGTCAAATAAAACGACGAGACCAGCACAGGCTAGATGAATATGCGATTCTCCTTACTTCAAGCCAAGTGCGTTCTGTGCCGAAAGCCCGAAATATGAACTGGGTCATGTTGAAGACTGATCGGCTGTTAGAAGGCAAGTCAGAGTGTACCATTTTGCTGCTACCGTCGGTGCGGTACTAGTCAGGAGAAGGGGGACAGAATATTCGTCCCGCGATCGCCTCACTTCACACCGCCGCCACCCGCCCGCGCCGCCGCCATTTCGGCCACACCAACAGCCAGCCGATCAGTGCCAGGTTGACCAGGTTCCACAGCAGCCCATGCAGGAACGCCAATCGGTAGGACTGCGTCGCGTCGTAGATGAAGCCGGCCGCCAGGCCGCCAGCGGCCATGCCGAGCACGGTCGCGGTGAGGACCAGGCTGATGCGGGCGCCGGCTTCTCTTGGTGGCAGGAACTGGCGGATGATCACCGCATACATCGGCACGATGCCGCCCTGGAACAGGCCGAACAGGCCGGCGATCACCCAGAGCGAGGACTGGCTGTCGAAGAACAGAAACAGCAGCAGCGCCACGGCCTGCATCGCCGAGCCGATCAGCAGCATCGGGCCGGCGCCGATGCGGTCAGCGATCGCGCCGGAGCCGACGCGGCTGACGACGCCCAGGCCCAGCATCAGCGACACGATCTGCGCGCCGACCGCCACGCCGTAGCCGAGATCGCCACAATAGGCGACGAGATGGACCTGCGGCATCGACATCGCCATGCAGCAGGCGAAGCCGGCGACGACGAGCAGGCCTTGCAACTGGCGCGGCGAGAGGCCGAGCTCCTCGCGGGCCGCCTCCGTGGCGGCCTCGGCGGCGGCATAGCTGGTTTGGGCGGGCTTGCGGCTGAGCGCCAGGCCGAGCGGCACCATGGCCAAGGGAACGAATATGCCGATACCGACATGGACGGCGCGCCAGCCATAGGCGAACTGGAAATGATCGATCACCAGCGGCCATGCCGCGCCGGCGAGATAGCTGCCCGAGGCGGCGAAGGACACTGCAACGGCGCGGTGCTTTCTGAACCAGTGCGAGAGATCGGAGATCAGCGGCGCGAAGCCGGCCGCAGAGCCGAAGCCGATCACACCCGAAAGCAGCGCGAATTGCCAGATGCTGGAGGTGAAGGCCGCCAGGATGTAGCCGACACACAGCAGAACCGCGCCGATCAGCACCGGCACGACGATGCCGAGCCGGTCCACCAGGCGTCCCATCAGGATGCCGCCGGCGGCGAAGCCGAGCATCGCGATGGTATAGGGCAAGGAGGCGCCGCCGCGCAGCGTCCCGAATTCCAGCTGGATGGACGGCAAGACGACGATGACCGACCAGGTGCCGACACAGGCGACGGTGCCGAGAGCCAAGGTGATGACGAGGCGCAGCCAGGCATAGGGCGAATCGACATCGCCAGGCGTGGCGGCCTCAGGGGGCAATCGGGTCACGGATACTTCCTCTCGGCGGAGTTCTGCTGGAATCGCCGCGGCGTTCAAAGTCTTTGTTCTGTGCGTCGGATTGTCTGAAAACCGCTTCGCACTTTTAGGCCAGATGCGCTAGTCCATGCTCCAGCTCACCGACAATGCCAGCGCTGCATAGCTCCACACAAAGCGCTTGCGGAGCATCTGGATCAGATATTTCAGCGGGTGCAGGCGCGCCAAGCTTTGCTTAACGTCGCGAAAGGCGGTCCAGCCCCTCGCCAGGAGATCCAGGCGGACATCATCAGGGCCGATGATCACCGAGGCCATGGGCTTGTCGCTGTCCCAGAACTCCTGAATGATATGGCCGTCCATGGTCGTCGACGCGTCCATCTCGGCGAAGGCGCCGCTCGTGAAGAACTCCTCGACCACCAGATATTCGAGCACCAGGCCGGGGCTGAATTTCCGGTAGTTCTCGTCATAGGCGCATTTGAGGGTGAAGAGCGTCGACCCGTTCGACATGTTGATGCTCATGGCGATCGGCGTGCCGTCGAGAAGCAGGCTGTCGACGACGGTCGGCCCATTGCCGCCGTCGCGGCCGCCAAAGGCCCGCCGGGCAAATTCCGTATCGCGATCCTTCGACAGAAACGCCGTGCCGTTCTGGCCTTTCCAGCCCGCCTGCTCGAGGGCGAGAAACTGCTCGAGGCGGCGCTTCACCTGCTCCGGCTCATTGGCGCGCTCGAATTCGACCGCGCCCGTCTCGCGCAGCCGGCGCAGATTGCGCTCGATGTCCTTCACCCGGCTTTTCCTGATGATCTGGGCGCTGTGCGCGGCGGAGCTTCCAGCCTTGCCGGTGAGAGTTGGCCGGCGATAGGGCGTGACGATGCGCAGGCTTAAGCCCCGCGCGGCCATTTGCGCTTGCACGCTTCGCAGGAAGCCGCTGTCGAGGTCGATATTCGAGAGCACCCAGAAACGGCTCGGCGCGCCGGCCGCGAGTCCGTCGAGCCAGGCGCCGATGACCGGGTCGGCGCTTGCGCCGGAGGCCAGCGGCGTGCCGGCGAATTGATAGATGTTCTGCGCGCCGACGGCCACCGGCCACGGAAACGGCGGCAGGATGCGGCGGCGAAACGGGAAAAAGCCGACGAGCCGTTCATTGTCGTCGCTGACGGCGACAGCGCGTACATTGGAGCAGGCATCAATCGTTTCCAGTCCCGCCAGGACATACTGGCGCGAATAAGCGGGGTTCTCGGTCACGGCTTCGCGCGACAGGGCGTCCCAGTCCCGCGCCGGCAGGGCCTTGATCGCGCCCGCGTCGAGCACCTGGTGCGAAAGCTGCTGGTGATGTTTAACGATCTGATCCATGGAGCTTGCTCACGCACCCGCCAGCCGGCTGGCGCCTAAAGGGAGATAGAGATTGAGATTGCGCCTGGCGAAGCCGGCGGCGAGCAGGCCGCGTGTGGCGAGCGCCACAGCGCAGGCCCAGGCCGCGCCCACTGGTCCCCAACCTGGCACCAGAAGGAGATTGAGCGCGAGATTGATGGCGAGCGCCGCCACGATGCAGGCGAGTCCCGCCCGCTCCTGGCCGAGCATGTTGAGCGTATCCTCTCCCGGCCCGAGCAGGCACGCAAAAGCAATGCCGCCGGCGAGAATGGCCACCAGGGGCGCGGCTTGCGCATATTCGCTGCCGAAAAGTGCGAGAAGATAGGGGGCGAGCACCACCATGGCGAGGGCGGCCAGCGTGGCGATCCCGCCGGAAACGAGTGTCGCGTGGTTGATCAGCGCCTGCAACTGTCCGCGCTCACGACCTTCGGCAAGCGCCGCCATGCGCTGCGCCGTCACCGCGCTCATGCCGTAAGGAACGTAGGTCAGCACCTGCGCCAGGCGTGTCGCGGCGAAATAATAGGCGACGAGCTCGGGCTCGACGAACATGCCGAGGATGAGGATGTCGGCGTTCAGGAGCAGCACTTCCGCGGCCTCGCTGAGCGCCATGGGAAGGGCCGTGCGAACCCATTCCCGCCGCCGATAGACCGGCGCCGCGCCGCGCAGCAGCGTGCCGAGATGGCGACGCAGAAGGATGAACTGAATGGTGAGGCTGATGACGAGGCCGATGACCGTCATGCTCATTACCGTCACGGCGCCGGCCTGATGTCCGAGCAGGAAAGCGGAAGACACGCCGACAATGATCGCCAGATGGCGGACCAGGTAGGCCGGCACGATACCCAGCGCCGGGCGGTCGATGCCGCGGGCGATCGATTCAAGAAAATCCTGCAGGACGAGGAGCGGAACGGCGCTGAAAGCCAGTGTGGCGACCAGGATCGTCTCGGAGCCGACGGCGATCATGCCCGTGTGGATCAGGAGAATGGTGATTGCAGCGAGCCCTATGCCTGCCGCCAGCACGACCGAGATCGCCCAGCGCAGCAACCCGGTGATGGCGGCGATGTCGCCGGATTTCATGTATTGCGCGATGTAGCGGCAGAGCAGGGGATTAGCGCCGACCGTCGCGCCGTGTCCCAGCAGGAGCAGCCATACCAGCATCAGGCTGTACCGCCCAAATTCCTCCGCGCCGATGATCCGTGAGGCGATGATCTGGGCAAGCAAAGCCAGCCCGGCGCCGGTGATCCGGACCAGGATGATGAGCATGCTGCTTCTGATTGCGGGCGCGCCGGACATCTCGGATTCAGCTGATAACAGAGGAATTCGCCGAGGCGAAGTGCAAATTTCATGCCGTCAGGCATCGATGCCAGTCGCTTTTTTGCAACTGTCGGAAGACGGTCATGGTTTAATCTGAGATTAACCATGGCCAATGGCGAATCTCATCTCTGTCTGAATCAGCCCTTGCCAAGGTGTCCGACAATGGAACGACTGGCATGCGCGGAAACCACCTGGGAACTTTCGGCGGGCTCAAGTCATTGTGATGATGGATCGTCAATTGAGGAGTTGTCCCATGCCGATGAGAGGACGTTACGGCGGGAGTCGTGATTTCACGGATGAGCGTTTCGAGCCGGGAGAAGGGCGGCTATCCAATCTCGACCGTCGTCTTCACGATGCCTATGCAAGGCAGCGCGACGACGAATTCGGTGAAGGCTGGTATGCGACCTTCGACGATTCCGGCCAACGCGCGGCCGGCCGTGACCATGTCGATTACGATTATCTCCATTGGCGCAGCGAGCAGGTGAAGAAGCTCGATGCTGACTATGAAGAATGGCGCAAGGAGAGGCGGCAGAAATTCTCGGACGATTTTGACAAGTGGCGCAGCGAACGGCGGACCAAGGAGTCAGGCCGGTAGCTGCTCCCCTTCGGATCGCGCGCCTGCCTTCCAAATCTCGACATGGATGGGCTTCCTTCGAAACTTGCGTTAAGGAAGGAAGTCCGTCTATCACGGAGCGACCCGGAACCTCGGGTGCTTGAGGTTTTCGGCGACGCAGCCCGTGCTTTTGGTCTGGTGAAGGTCCTGGTCGATGCTCAAACATTCTCGTCCTGAAACCGCGAAATTCGGCGACGCGTTGCGCAGGGCGCTGTCGCTGGCTGCCGGAGGCCAGGTCGACGCCGCGGTGGACGCCGCGAAATCGGCGGATCTGCTGTCGCCAGCGGCCGTACAGTGGTTCAAGGGCGAGCGCCTGGCGCCACGCGAGCACGCTTTGTGGCGCGCTCTGGCCAGCCTGTCGGGCCTCGCCGCCAATGATCCGCGCCAGCTTATCGCGCGGGCGGAGATCGAGCATGTCTGTGGCCGCCAGGCCAGTGCCTTGGCTTTGTGCGAGAAGGCCATCGCCCATCCCGTCCTGGCGGGCGAGGCGCACGCATTGGCGGGCCATTGCCTGATCGCGCTCGGCGACAGGCGCCAGGCCATCGATGCCTTCACCCGGGCGGTGCAGGTGCTGCCGGAGCGCGGCGATCTTCATGCGGCTCTGGGCGGCCTGGTCCTCGGCCTCGGCGAATCGCGCCGCGCGATTCAATCCTTCGGCAGGGCCATTGCGCTCGACGGCAGGGACTGGAACGCCTGGTTCGAGCTCGGCAATGCGCATAAGGCTTTGGGCGAATACAAAGTCGCGATCGAGGCCTTCTCAAAGGCGGTAGAGATCAATCCGCGCTATGCCGACGGCTTCAACAACCGCGGCGCCACGCTGCAGGTCATGGGACAGGACCAGCAGGCGATCGCCGATTTCGACAATGCCATCAGGCTCAATGGCGCGCATCTCTTCGCCTGGCTCAACAAGGGCGTCTCGCTCAACAAGCTCGACCGGCAGGAAGAGGGCGCGAAAGCCTTCGAGATGGCGCTGGCCATCGATCCCGCCATGGGCGAGGCCCATCACAATCTCGGCCTCACGCTCCTGAAGCTGGAGCGCAATGGCGAGGCGTTGCGCAATATCGAGGCGGCCCTCCTGGTCGAGCCGGAAAAGACCGACTGGCTGCTGTCGAAAGGCAATGCGCTCGGGGCGCTGTTCAAATACGAAGAGGCCGTCGCCGCCTATCGAGATTGCATCGACCGGAACCCTGACAAGATCGATGCCCGCATCAACATGGCCGGCGCGCTGCAGGAGCTGGCGCAACACGACAAAGCCATCGCCATCCTCGACGATGCGTTGGTGAGGCGTCCCGGCTACCCCGAGGCGCGCTGGAACCGCGCCAATTCAATGCTCGCCTTTGGCCCCTCGCGCGAGGCCTGGGAAGCCTATGAGCAACGCCTGCATCTGTCGGTATATGAGAAGCTGCCGGAATTTGGATTGCCGCTGCTCGGCACGCACGACATCAAAGGGCGTAAGCTCCTGGTGCAGTGGGAGCAGCGTTTCGGCGACGTCCTGCAGATGCTGCGCTACATTCCGGAGGTGTCGAAGCAATGCGAGGCGCATTGGCAGGTGGCCCCGCCGCTGCTCGATCTCGTCAAAGCGAGCTTTCCGGATATCGCGATCTGCGGGCGCGAAGAATGCCCGCCGGGCCTCGACACGCGGATTCCCTATACGAGCCTGCCGCTCGCCATGAAGTCCTTCGCCGTGGACGAGATTCCAAATGCGGCGCCTTATCTGAGGGCGTCCGAAACGGCGCGGCAGAAGTGGGCGGGCACGCGCGAAGCCGGGCGGCCGAATGTCGGCATTGCCTGGCGCGGCAACCGCCAGCCGCCGGGGCGCTCGATTCCCATCGAGCAGGTCACCGCGCTCTTCGATCTTCCCGACATTCGCTTCATCTCCCTCCAGGTCGATCCGACGCCCGAGGAGGAGGCCGTGCTCAAACGCCATGGCGTCGTGGATCTCGGCCGTGACATCAAAACATTCGACGACAGTGCCGCCTTGCTGGAAGGGCTCGATCTCGTCATCACCATCGACACCGCCATCGCCCATCTTGCCGGCGCCTTGGGCCGCAAGACCTTCGTGCTGCTGAAATACGGCGCCGACTGGCGCTGGCTCCTGAAGCGCAGCGACAGTCCCTGGTATCCGACCGCGACACTCTTCCGCCAGTCCGCGCTCGGCAACTGGAAGGACGTGGTTTCGACCGTGAAGAAGCGCCTCAAGGAGCTTCGGCCTAAGGCGTAATGCTTTCGATCAATTGAGGTGAACGAACAGTGGATACGTTCATAAAGGAATGCCGTTGGGGGCGTTTCATTCTCGTTCGTGGCGACATGATCAGCATATTTTTCGATATGTATGGAGAGTGGTCCGAAACTGAGGTGGAGTTGTTCAGGTTTCTGCTTCCGCCGAACGGTGTCTGCATAGAAGTCGGGTCGAATATTGGAGGTCACGCGGTACCCCTCTCCAAGATCTGCAAGGAAGGAAGAGTTTACTGTTTCGAGCCGCAACGCCCCATATTTCATGTCTTATGCGGGAATCTCGCAATCAATAACTGTCTCAATGTGACTGCTCGACATCAAGGCGTTGGTTCCACGGCGGGCATAGCCCATATCGAAGCTTGCGATTACAGCACGTCTTGGAACTACGGATCGTTCTCACTCTCCAAGGGGTTCAGCAGTGAAGAAAAATTCAACGGTTCTGTTCGTCGGGAGACCGTGGAGGTGATTTCGCTCGACGATGATCCGGAAATATCGTCCCTCTCGAACATCGACTTTATCAAAATGGATGCGGAAGGCTTTGAAACTGAAGTCTTGAAGGGGGCCAAACAGACAATATCAAAGCATAAGCCTGATCTGTTCATTGAGGCAAATGACGCCGCAAGCGTTGACACGATCATCGGCACATTGAGCCAGATCGGCTATGTTGGTCAGTGGTTCATATCGCATCGATTTCGACACGACAACTTCAACAGGACACGCATAAAAGTTGATGGTTTCGACCGGAATATCCTATTCCGGCATCAGAGCAAGAACAGTCAGCCGCTTCCCTTGCCTCAGGCTAAGGGATCATCTGACATCAAGGGCGGATTGCCCATTCTGAACGCGTTCCGGGTTAGATAAAGCACTCAGACAAGCCCGGCCGTTTCTCTTCCCTTCGGCAAAGCGGCCGCAAGGATGGCGCGGTTGCCTGGCGATAGTTGTGCGAGCTTTGCGGACAGTCCGGCATCCGCTTCGGCCGGCGGCAGCAGCGGCCGGTGCGAGGTGGTGCTGATCAAGGCGGCGGCACGGGTGAGCGCCCCTGCGACGGCCTCGCGCCGCTCCGGCCTGTCCGTGGTTGCCGGCGGGCGGCAGTCGTAGAGATCATGCGGCAGGCCGGCCTGCCGCAGATTTTCCTCGGTGGCGGCGCGCAATCCGGCGTCCACTCCCAGGCGATCGATATCCAGGATGATGCCGCTCGCCGCCAGCGCCTGCAGCGCCGAGGCGATCCACAGCACACAGAATATTTCGAGGCAGTGATGGTCGCGATATTGGAATGACCGTCCGGTCTGCCAGGCGCGGTAGAGCTCGCTGAATCCGTCCAAGCTTTCGAGGCATCCCGGATGCCGCTTGTTCAGCAGGAAGCCGGTGAGCAGTGTGCGCTGCTTGAAATAGTCGTGCCGTCCGAAGGACAGCCATTGATCCAGGGGGCCTCTGATCTGGCAGAGATGCGTGCCGCCGAAGCGACGCCGCATCCACAAAGCACGCATCTGGCTGCGGCAGAAGCAGAGCGCCGGCCTCTGTCCGTTCTCCTGCGCCGAGGAGATGAGGTTGGCGAGATAGCGTTCGAGGGCGGGATCCGCCTCTTCAGGCGCGAGGAAGTATCTCTCATAGGACAGTGACGTCTCGAAGTTGAGGCAGCGCTGCTCGATGAGGTCGAGATACTCATGGAAGTAGTGTTTATCGAGCGGCGGATGATTGTCGCCTTCGAAGGCCTTGGTCGGCCCCCGGCGGATGGCCTCGGGCGTCCACACCGCGAGCTCCTCGTTCAGCGGCTCGTAATAAGCGCGGATCGCGCTGTCTTGGCGCAGCTTCGTCCAGAACCAGGTGCTGCCCGACCTGAACCAAGCATGGATGAATATGGGCGCGTTCGGCGCGGAGCCAAGCCGCCCGGCCGGGTCGGTCACTTTGTGGCGACCGCGTCCCAGGCCGCCGCAAAACCTTCGAGGTTGAAGCGGAGGATCTGCTTTTTACTTTCCGCGTCACGCCATCCGACATTGAGAAATTTGCCAGAACGAAGATCGGCTGTCAGGGCGGCGGTAAGCGGAATCTCGGCGCGGCAGCCCTGACGGATGCAGATGTCGAATTGCGCCAGGAACTCCTTCTTGTCATCCACCTTGACGGCGAGTCCGGCCTTGAGCCGCGTATTGAGCGGCACGGTGATGACGGCGACCGGCTCGGTCTGCGACTTGTAGCCGAAAGAGCCCACCATCACGACGCGGCCATTGGCGGCCACCTGCTGTTCGATGAAACACTGGTCCTTATTGGCGCCGACGCATTGCTTGCGCCAGAAACGTGTGCCCTGCTTGGCGGCGGCTTGGCCAGCCGCACCCTGCTGGGTTTCCTGCGCGACGGACGGGTCGCCCGCGGCCTGGCCCAGCAGCAGCACGGCGGAAAGCGCCAGCGGCGCCATATATAGAGAGAAGATGCGGCGGAAGGGCGAAGTCATACTCACTCCTTTCGAGCGATCGGTCGATGCCGTCGCGGGCGGTTCATAACTTGAAAATCGCACGAGGACAATTCCGTCGTCCCGCCGCGGTGTGTGATTACCGACTTGTGGTGCGCGGGCGCATCCGCCAATACTCAGTCGTTCTCGCCAGGCATGGAGCTGCAGGCCCAACATGAAACAGGCTCACGCCGCGCTCATCGCGGACCATCTCGAACGCCACCAGTCGGCGTTTTCCGATATGGCCCGCCACCTGCCGCTCATTGCGGAAATGGCCGAGCTCATCTGCGATCGCCTCGCCGCCGGCCATAAGGTGCTGGTCTGCGGCAATGGCGGCAGCGCCGCCGATTCGCAGCACTTCGCCGCCGAGCTGGTCGGCCGCTTCGCCACGGAGCGCCGGGCGCTCGCGGCTGTTGCTCTCTCTACCGACACGTCGGCGCTGACCTCGGTCGGCAACGATTATGGTTTCGAGCATGTGTTCGCGCGGCAAATAGAGGCGCTCGGGCAAGCGGGCGATGTGCTCGTCGCGATCTCGACATCCGGCAACTCGCCAAATGTTGCCGCCGCCGCCAGGACAGCCCGCTCCCGGGGCATGGCGGTGATCGGCCTCACCGGGGTGAAGGACAGCCTGCTTCGGCAGGTTTCCGACCTGTGCTTCCAGGCGCCGGCGCCGGAAACCGCGCGCATCCAGGAGGCGCATATCTTCGCCATCCATTGCATCTGCGCGATCGTGGACCAGAGCTTTGCGGGAGGAGGGGCATGAGCGCCGAAGGCCCCTCCCTCAGCATCATCACCACCTGCAAGGGCCGCCTCGCGCATCTGAAGGAAAGTCTGCCGACGATGGCGGCGCAGCCCGGCGCGGAAGTGGTGGTCGTCGACTATGACTGTCCGGAAGCGACGGCAGCCTATGTGCGCGAGCATTTTCCGGCGGTAAAAGTGGTGAAGGTCGAAAGCCGGCCCCAGTTCAACAACTGGGAGGCGCGCAATATCGGCGCCGCTCAGGCATCGGCACCGCTGCTTGTCTTTGTGGATGCCGACACGATGCTCGCCGGCGATTTTGCCCTGTGGCTCACCGGCGCCATCACGCCCGGCACTTATGGCAAGATGCCGAACGCGCTCGAGCTCGCCGTCCACAGGGACGAGGTGCTGCGTGGCGGCGCCAACCGCCTCGAAGGCCTGCTGGCCATGCCCGCCGCCACCTTCCGCGAGCTCGAAGGGTATGACGATCTGCTGCAGGGCTGGGGGGCCGGCGGCGATACCGACCTTGTCGACCGCCTGGACTTTCACCAGCACAGGAAAATTGTCTTACCCGAGGCGTTGGTGACCCGCGCCATCGCCCATTCGGACGCCGAGCGGGTCCGTTTCCACAGGCTCAGCATTTCCGAAAGCCATCTGATCGGGCTGCTCTACCGCACCTCGAAGCTCGGCATGATGAAGCTGTTCGACCGCGAGCTCCCCCGCGATGACCGCAAGCGGCTTCATGATTTGGCGGTCGAGGCGGTAAGACGCCGCTCGCCCAGCTCGGCGGGCCTCGATCTCACGGTCCTGTCGAACGCGGTACAGGGCAGCAACTACACGGTCGAGCAGCGGCTGACGACGCGGGTCATCTGGAAGATCTGACTGCCGATTCTTACCCTGGGAGCGGTGGCCGCCCGTCGCCCTCGTGCCACGTCGCCCAACGGCGAGAGCCCGATTTCCGGGGCGGGTATTCCCGATAATACAACTTTTACAACTATAAATAGTATTTTCAGCGTGGTCCAGAAAAGCGACTGTGGTTTTGGGGCCACATCGGGCACTTTTCGACAGGCGTCATACGCTAGGTAATAAATTTGCCTGGACCAGAAATCGCGTTTAAGCGAAAACAGGGTCGGATTACTGCGGGTAAGTACGCAGGGTCATGATTTTGTCGCGGGGACTGCGTTCGGGCGCAGCCGTTTAAAGGGGAAGCAAGATGAAGCTGACATCGGCCGTCTATCGGAGTGTTTCTCTGTTCGCTCTGGCGCTGGCGGTCTCGCAAGGGGCCCAGGCAGCCGGTACCACGATCAATGCGAACGATTTCGACGGCGTCAGCACCGGGCCGACGGATTTCTTCGACAATTCAGGCGGTTTCACCATCAACAACCCGGCGGGTCACGCCGTCGAGACGGGCGATATCGGCGGGTTCTTCACCAATGCCGGCAACATGTCCGCCACCGGGTACGGCATCTATATCAACGGCAACCTCACCGGAAACTTCAACAATTCCGGCGGCATCAACGCCACCGGCTATTATGGCATCATCGTCTACGGCAACCTGGCCGGCAATTTCACCAACAGCGGCAACGTCACCGGCGGCTACTACGGCATTTATTTCGCCGACAATGTGTCCGGGAATTTCCTGAACAGCGGCAACGTCCACGGCGGCAAGTATGGCGTCGAGTTCGAGACCAACCTCGTAGGGAATTTCACCAATACCGGCAACATCACCGGCAGCCAGTATTATGGCGTGAACTTCCAGTCCAATCTGAACGGGAATTTCAATAATAGCGGCAACATCACGGGCGGCCTTTATGGCGTCAATGTCGGCTCGAATCTGAACGGCAATTTCACCAATAGCGGCAATATCACCGGGTCGAAGTACTACGGGGTGAACATCTCCTCGGAGCTGAACGGGAGCTTTAATAACAGCGGCAACATTAAGGGCGGCTTCTATGGCGTCTTAGTAGGCTCGGATGTAAATGGCGACTTCACCAATAGCGGCAATATCACCGGCAGCAAATACTACGGCGTCCATCTCTATTATGATCTGAACGGGAATTTCACCAACACCGGCAACATCACGGGCGGCATGTACGGCGTCAATGTCGACGAAAACATGTCGGGTAACTTCTTCAACTCAGGCAATATCTCCGGTTCGGCCTATTTCGGTGTACGGATCGGCAGCAATTTCAACGGCAATTTCACCAACTCCGGCAACATCTCCGGTGACGAGTACGGCGTCCAGTTCGGCTCCGAGATGAACGGCAACTTCAACAATTCCGGCAATATCACCGCGACCAAATACGGCGTCTTTGTCTATGACAATATGACCGGAGACTTCACCAACTCCGGAGCGATCTCGGCCTCCCAATATTACGGTGTCTTTCTCTCATCCAGCCTGGACGGCAATTTCAGCAACTCCGGCAATATCACCGGTGGTTATTATGGCGTCTTCATCTCCTCGATTATGTCGGGCGATTTCGTCAACTCCGGAAATATCTCAGGCGACAAATACTACGGCGTCTATGTCGGGTCGGACCTTGACGGCAATTTCACGAATACCGGCAACATCAAGGGCGGCTACTACGGTGTGAACCTTGGTTATAACCTGAACGGTGATTTCGCCAATTCGGGTAACATCGCGGGCACCAAATACTACGGTGTACACATCTATTCTGAGTTGAACGGAAATTTCACCAACATCGGCAACATCGATGGCGGATATTACGGCGTCGTCATCGGCTCCGGCATGACGGGTGATTTCGGGAATTCCGGCAATATCACCGGCGACAAATTCTACGGCGTCCACATCGGCTCGAACTTGAACGGCAATTTCACCAATACCGGCAACATCAAGGGCGGCTATTACGGTGTTAACATCGGTTACAACCTGACTGGTGATTTCGCCAACTCCGGCAACATCACCGGTACCCAATTCTACGGCGTACATATCTATTCTGAGCTGAGCGGGAATTTCACCAACATCGGCAACATCGATGGCGGCTATTACGGTGTCTTCATCGGCTCCGGCATGACAGGCGACTTTGCCAATACCGGCAATATCACCGGCGGCGAGGTATACGGCGTCTTTATCGGGTCTGACCTGAATGGCAATTTCACCAACACCGGCAATATCAAAGGCGGGATGTATGGCGTCAACATCCAGTCGGAGATGTTCGGTGACTTCGCCAACGCTGGCAGCATCGTCGGTACCAGGTACTATGGCGTCCATATCGAATCCAACCTGAATGGCAATTTCACGAACATCGGCGAGATCACCGGCGGGTACTATGGCGTCCACATCTACTACAGTGTGAACGGCAACTTCACGAACGACGGCAATATCACCGGCACCAAGTTTTACGGTGTTTACATCGACGATAATCTGACCGGCAGCTTCGCCAACACCGGCAATATCAAAGGTGGCTATTACGGTGTCATGATCGCCGACAACATGACGGGCGATTTCTCCAACTCCGGCAACATCACCGGCACCAAATACTACGGCGTCAATATCGGATCTGAATTGACCGGTAACTTCGCCAGCTCCGGCAATATCACCGGTGGTTACTATGGTGTCCTTCTCGAGTCCGATGTGAACGGTACCTTCAACAACTCCGGCAGGATCGAAAGTGCTTTCGGACCCTATGGCGTCTATATCGGCAGCAATCTCACCGGCGACTTCATCAATACCGGTGACATCGTCGCGAGCTCGGCCGATGAGAAGAATGTTTATATCGGCGGCGACTTCGCCGGCAACCTGGCCCACACCGCGGGCCAGGGTGTGCTGGTCGGTGGCGATGCCGACATCTCCGGCAAGTCCGTGACCGCAGTCGTGCGCGGCTTCATCGCCGAGGGCACGACCTGGACGGCGCTGGAGACGAACGGGACGCTGACTTCGGATGGCGACCCTGGACAGTCCGTGCTTGATACCTCGGCCCTGGTCGATGTCTCGATCGACACGCTGAACGGTACCGAGCTGATCCTCACGACCACGACACGTGACATCAACACGATCGGTCCGGACGGACTTGGTCTGACGGGTCTCGCCGGGTCGCTGATCGAGGACCTCGAGAATGGCGATCCGATTTCGCCGGAGGCGCAGGCCTTCATCGACCTGCTCTATCAGGCGGGCAGCGATCGCGCGCTCCAGGATGTGATCGCCGATCACAGCCCGTCGGGCGCTCGGGCGGCGGTCTTCACGTCCTCCGTCGTGACGCAATTGTGGCTCGACACGCTGAACGGCCTCATGAACGGTACGTCGAACGGTCAGGTGCAGACGGCTGGCCTCAGGGCTGATCTGGGGAACGGCACCAGCGCAACGCCGGTGGCTGATCCGATCGCGCCGGAACCTGAAGCCGGGGTACTCCTCTGGATGGCCGGTCTGGCGGGCGCAGCCTCGCTCTCGAGCGACGGCGCCATCGATGGCTACGATACCACAACGGGCGGTGTTGCGGTCGGCGTCCAGGCCTATGGCGAGGGCGTCACCATCGGCGGTGGTATCGGCTACGCCTATTCCGATGTGAGCGGCGATGACACGGATCTGGAAGTGCAGAGCATTCTCCCGGCCGTGTACGGCAAGTTCCAGAGCGACGCGGGCTGGTATCTCTCCGCAATCGTGGCCGGCGCCTATAATTTCGACATCGACCAGACCCGCCACAACCATGCGGCGGGCGAGGACCTCGATGCCAATTATGATGGCGGTCAGGGCGCGGGCCGGCTCGAACTCGGCATGGACTTCCAGATGAGCGTGGCTACCTTCACGCCGTTCGTTGCCGGCACCTTGGGCTATCTGTGGACCGACGGTTATGATGAAAGCGGCGGCGCCACGGCTCTGACGGTGGACGATATGGACGACACCTATGCGAATGTGGAGGTCGGTGCCCGCGCGAAGATCGATGCCGGTCCGGCGGCGGTCAGTGTCATGGCCGGCTGGAGAGAGTATGTCGACGACGCAGAGGCGGATGTCGATGCGAGCTTCGCCGGGCTTCAGACCTTCGGCTCCACCTATGATGTGGGCCTGAGCGGGCTGATCGCCGGGGTGAATGTCGATGTGAATGCCGGCGACGTGCTTTCGGTCGGGGCCGGCGTGAACGGCACCTTCGGAGAAGAATACACGGATGTGTCCGGCAACCTGAACTTCAAGTACAAGTTCTGATCACACGGAACGTGAAAAGCCCCGACGCAAGTCGGGGCTTTTTTCTTTGTCCGTACACGGTCTCGGCAGCTAGATCCCGGTCGCCCCGATCTAGTGCGCAAAGGGGTTTTCATGTAATGCATCATCATGGCGAGTGCTGAGAGCAACCTGCTGGCGGATCTCGAGCGGAAGGTCGTGGGCGCGCCGATGGCTGCCGCCATCGGGAGCCTGATCAAGCTTCTCCGCTGGTTCTCCGGCTCCGCCGGCCGGCTGCCGCCGGAAATCGTCAAGGACCTGCAACCCATATTCGACGGCCGCCGGGACCAGGAGGCAGCCAGCCGGATGGCAGCCGCCATATCGGAGCTCTTCTGCCGTCCCGATTTCGCGCCCGACCAGCGCCAGTTCGCCGAGCTGATGGCGCTGCAGCGCTGGATCGCCATGTGTTTCGCTGCGAGCTCCTTCGGCAATTCCGATCACCTGCTGGCGCGGCTTGGACTGGTTCCCAGCCCCGAGTGGCTGGCCATCGCCCCGCAGAAGGACATCGCCAGGATGGTGCTGCTCTACGGGCCGGAGTCCAGGCTGCCGCTCGACTTCTCGCAGCTGTTCCTGCGGGCGCCGGGCCTTGCCTGCTCGCTCGCGGTGGCGCTCCTTTCCGGACGGCTCCTGGCCACGCCCACCGCCCATCAAAAACGGGAAGTGCTGCTGAAGTGGCTGCCGGAGGCGCTAGGCCGCCTCGGCAGCGTCGCCATGCTGCCGCAGGCAATCCTCGTCGATCTGTGGATGCATTCGAGCTATGGCCTCGAGCGCGGCAAGCACGATGTGAAGAAGCCCCTCAACGCCCTCATCCGGCGGCAGATCGAAGTGGCGAACATCCGCGACGTCGCCGCGCGTCCGGCCGCCGCGGCGCGGCCCACCGTCTTTGTCATGCTCGAATGGTTCCACAAGAGCCACTCGATCATGCGCACCCATTCGATCTCGATGAAGACCCTGCGCGATCATTATCGTCTCGTTGGCTTCGGTCCGAAAGGCATGGTCGATGAGGTCGGCCAGAGCGCTTTCGATGAGTTTCACTATTTCGAAGATGTTTCGTCCGATCTCGATTTCCTGAAGAAAGTTGTCGAAGCCGCGGAACGGCAGCAGCCGGTTGCGGCGTATTATCCCTCGGTCGGCATGGGACTGCACAGCCTCTATCTGGTGAATGTCAGGCTGGCGCCGACCCAGGTGATAGCACTCGGCCACCCGGCGACGACGCATTCGGACAAGATCGACTATGTCGTCGTCGAGGAGGATTATGTAGGGGACGCGACGCTGTTCAGCGAGGCGGTGGTCACCGTTCCCAAGAGCGCGCTTCCCTATTTCGAGCCCGTGATCAAGCTCAGTCCGCGCCCGCGCAAGCTCAGGAGCCCGGTGCGCATCGCCGTCCCCGCGGCGGCGATGAAGCTGAATCCGGTATTTCTGTCGGCCTGCCGGAAGATCGTGGAGACGGCGCGAACGGAGGTCGAGTTCCACTTTCTGCTGGGTGGTTGCCCGGATCTGATGCATGCCTGGGCCGAAAAAATCATTGCCGCACAAGTACCGCATTGCGTGGTGCATAAGACCGCGCCCGTGCCGGACTACCTCGCCCATGTCGCGGAATGTGACCTGTTCGCCAATCCATTCCCGTTCGGCAACACCAATGGCATCGTCGACACGGTCTATTGCGGTCTGCCAGGTGTCTGCCTGAGCGGTGACGAAGTCCACGCCCATATCGATGAGGGCATGTTCCGCCGGATGAATTTCCCGGACTGGACCATCACCCGCACGATCGAGGATTATGTCGCGGCGGTGGTGCGGCTCGTCGACGACGAGGCGCTGCGCAACGATCTCAGCAGCCGCATCCGCGCCGAGCGCTGGGACAAGGTGCTCTATCAGGGTAAGCCCGAAGCATTCTCCGAGGTCTTCCGCGGCCTCGTCGGCAGGCGACAGGGCGTCCTGCCATCGCAGACGGTCGCGTGACGGGGGGATCCATGCAGGCTGGCCAACGCTCTTCCGGACGTGAAGTCGGCACCGTCGTCAGCCATGTCGCGGCCGCGATCGGCCACAAGCGGCCGCATGTGGCGGTGCTGGGCGACGTCATGCTGGACGAATATCTCTCCGGCTCGGTCGAGCGCATCTCGCCCGAGGCGCCGATTCCTGTCGTCGCCTGCACGGCCCGCAAGACGAGCCCGGGCGGAGCGGCCAATGTCGCGGCCAATCTGGCGCGGCTCGGCGCCGCGGCGTCCATCATCGCCATTGTGGGCGAGGACGAGGCGGCGGCGCAGCTGCGGGGCGCGCTGGGGGATATGGGCGTCGATGCCGCTCACCTGCTCGCCATTGCGGGGCGCCCGACGACCCGCAAGCTCAGGGTGGTGTCGGCCGGCCAGCAGATCGTCCGGGTGGATTTCGAAGAGACGGGGGCGCTCGCCGCAGCCGACATTACGCGCATCGGGCATGCGGTCGATGCCGCTCTCGCGACGTGCGATGTTCTGGTCGTCTCCGATTACAACAAAGGAGCGTGCCACACGGACGTCCTGCGTCATGCGATCGCCGCGGCGCGCAAGCGTGGCATTCCGGTGCTGTGCGATCCCAAGGGGCGCGATTACGCCAAATATGCGGGCGCCAGCATCATCACCCCGAACCGCCGCGAAGCGGGCGAAGCCACCGGGCAGGATCTCGCCAATGAAACGGCCGTCGAAGCCGCGGCTTTTGCGCTGCGCGACAAGCTCGGTCTCGAAGCCTGCCTCGTCACCCTTGGCCCGGACGGGATGCTGCTTGCCGAAGAGGAGGGGCCGCGCAAGGCGGAGGCCTTCACCCAGGCCGTCGCCGACGTCACCGGCGCCGGCGACAGCATGATCGCCGCCCTGGCGCTGGCCAGGGCCTGCGGGCGCTCTTATTGGGAGGCCGCGCTGTTCGCCAATGCGGTGGCGGCTGTCGCCGTCAGCCGGCATGGCAGCGTCGCCGTCGCGCTCGATGAAGTGGTTTCGCGGTATGGTGTTGCGGCGGACATTCCATCTTCCGGCAAGATCATGACGCGTGCGCAAGCGGCGGCGCGGGCGGCGGAGCTGCGCCGCGAGGGCCGCAGGATCACCTTCACCAATGGCTGTTTCGACGTGCTGCATGCCGGCCATGTCGACAATCTCGAGGCCTGCGCGGGTTTCGGTTCCTTCCTGGTGGTGGGGCTCAATGACGACGCCTCGGTGCGCCGCCTCAAAGGCCCAGGCCGCCCCGTCAATGAAGTGGAGGCTCGGGCACGCGTGCTTGCGGCCATGAGCGCCGTCGATTGCGTCGTGGTCTTTGCCGAGGACACGCCGGAGCAGCTTATCCGCGACATCCGCCCGGACGTGCTGGCGAAGGGCGCCGATTACCAGTCCAAGCTTGTGGTCGGCCGTGACATCGTCGAAAGCTATGGCGGCCGCGTCGAGCTCGTCGGCCTGGCGCCCGGCTTTTCCTCGACGGATCTCATCAACAAGCTGAAGCGCGGTGCCTCATGATCATCGTCACCGGCGGGGCCGGCTTCATCGGCAGCAATCTGGTCCATGCGCTGAATGAGGCGGGCCACGATGATATCCTGATCGTCGATGATCTCACCGAGGCCCGCAAGCACCTCAATCTGAGCGGCGCGCGTTTCATCGATTATATGGATAAGGACGAGCTTCCATCCCGTTTCGCGTCCCTCGGCAAGGTCGCTGCGGTCTTTCATCAAGGCGCCTGCGCCGTCACCACAGAGCAGGACGGCCGCTACATGATGCGGGTGAACTATGCTTATTCGCGCGATTTGCTGCATCAGTGCCTCGGCGCCAAGGTTCCCTTCATCTATGCCTCGTCCGCGGCGGTCTACGGCCATGGCAGCGCGCCCTTCACGGAAGCCGAGGCGCATGAGAAGCCGCTCAATGTCTACGGCTTCTCGAAGCTCGCCTTCGACCAGCATGTGCGCGCGCTGCTCGCCAGGGCGGAGAGCCCGGTCACCGGACTTCGCTATTTCAACGTCTACGGCCCGCGCGAAAGCCACAAAGGCGACATGGCCTCGGTGATCTTCAAGATGGTGGACGCCCATACGCGCGGCGAGCCCCTGAAGCTGTTCTCGGGCAGCGAGCGCTTCCGGCGTGATTTCATCCATGTCGACGACATTGCCGCCGTCAATCTGCATTTCCTGCGCCGGCCACGGTCGGGCATCTACAATTGCGGAACGGGCATCGCACGTTCCTTCCGCGATCTCGGCGAAGCGGTACGCGGCCAGCTTTCCGGTGCTGTGATCAAGGAGATCGAAATGCCCGCCTCGCTCGAGCGGCAGTACCAGAAATTCACCTGTTCCGACAATTCGCGGCTGCTCGCCACGGGCTACAATGCGCAATTCCTCTCCCTCGAAGCGGGTGTCGCGAAATATGTCGCGAAGCTGACGCAGGTCAACTGAAGAGACATTTAAGATGGCCCAGAACCTCACTGCCGCGCTCAGCACCGACCAACTCCTGGCGAGTGCCGAGAACGCTTTGCGGACCGGTCTCTTCGCGGCCGCTGAAAGCGTCTGCGCGGATATCCTCGCCAAACAACCAGACAATGCGCGGGCTCTGTATATCCGTGGCGCCTGCCTTGTCAGGCAGGCCAACAGGCGCGCCGGGCTACGCGATCTCGAGAAGGCGGCGAAGTTCGCGCCGCGCGATGCGGCAATTCTGCTCGAGCTCTGTCGTGGTCTCTTGGCCGACGGTGCTCAGGCGGAGGCGGAGAAGCGGCTGCGCGCAGTGGTGGGTCAGTTCGACCGCAACTCCGAAGTTCTGCGCGACTGCGCCGAACTCTTCATGCGGCTCGGTCATCACGGCGAAGCCATTCCGATGCTCGATCGGGCCCTCCTCGCCAACCCCGTCGATGCGGCCGCCTTCAACATGCGGGGTTATGCGCTGCAGCAGCTGGGAGATCATCAACGCGCCGTCGGCAATTTTACACGGGCGCTGGTGCTGCAGCCCGGATTCCATCACGCCGCGAACAACCGCGGAAATTCCCTGCAGGCACAAGGGCGCTTTGCGGAAGCGCTCAAGGACTATGACAGCGCGCTGGCGATAGATCCCGGCTATGCCCATGCCTGGAACAACCGGGCCAAGGTCCTGCAGCAGATGGGACGTGCGGAGGAGGCGCGCGCGTCCAGCGCCAAGGCCGCCGCGCTCAGCCCGCGTTCTCCCGCGGCAAGTGGGGTATAGGACTTGTCCGGTTCCGAAAATAATGAGCCGTCGGCGCAGCGTGTCGCGGATTCCCGGCATGCCGCTCTCATGATGCTCGCGGACAATTATGAGCGGATGGGCAATGTTCCGGCCTATCGCCGGGCGTTGCACGAGCTGACCGAGCTCGAGCCGTCGAACCACACAACATGGTTCCGCCTCGGCAATGTCCTTGCCGGTCTTGGCCAGCATGAGCAGGCGGCGGCCGCCTATGCCCATGTGCTGGCACTCTGGTCGGCGCCCGAGCCTCATTTCAACAGCGCGAATTCGCTGGCGGTGCTCGGCCGGATCGCCGATGCGGTGCGGGCCTTCCAGGCCGCGCTTGAAATGCGGCCCGATTGGGTCGAGTGCCTGACCAACATGGCGAATGCGCAGCTCGAGCTCGGCCAACACCAGGCGGCGCGCGACAATCTCGAAAAAGCACTCGCCATCCAGGGCGACAACGCACAGATCCGCCGCAATCTCGCAAATCTATCGCTCTTCGAAGGGCTCTCGGAACGTGCGCTTGTACTCTATGAGAGCCGGCTCGGCGTCGAGCCCTTCACAAAGATGCCGACCTACGGCCTCGCGCCACTGGGGCGCCAAAACCCGGATGGAAAACGCATCCTCGTGCAGTGGGAGCAGGCCTTTGGCGACGTCATCCAGATGCTGCGCTTCGTGCCCCGGCTCGAAGAGCGCGCAGAAGGATGCGTGTGGCAGCTCCTGAAGCCGCTGCATGACCTCGCCCGCCGTGCCTTTCCGGGCATCACGCTGGTCGAGCCTGGACAACTGCCGGACATCGCCTTCGATGCGCGTGTTCCCTATACGAGCCTGCCATTGGCGCTCGGCCAGTTCGATGACACGATGGTGCCGTCCGCGCCCTATCTCCGTGCCGATCCGGCAAAGGTGAAGGCCTGGAGAGACAGGACCGCGGGTGCTGCGCCGGTCATCGGCCTTGCGTGGCGCGGGCGAGAAAATCCGCGCTTCCGGTCGGTGCCTGTGGCCCAGCTCGTGCCGCTGCTCAGAACCGGGGCCACCTTCGTCGCCCTGCAGAAGGACATCACGCAGGAGGAGAGGCGCTTCCTGTCGCTCTTTCCGAATGTGATCGACGGGTCGGAGAGCCTCTTCGATTTCGACGATACGGCCGCCGCCATCGCCAGCACGATGCTCGTCATCTCGATCGACACGGCGGTCGCGCATCTCGCCGGCGCGCTCGGCCGGCCCTGCTGGGTGATGATCAAGAAGGCGTCCGACTGGCGATGGAAGGCGTCGGGCCCCAAATGCGCCTGGTATCCGTCACTGCATCTGTTCCGCCAGCAGCGTTTCCTCGACTGGTCGGACGTGATCGAAAAACTGCGTCTCGCGCTGCTTTCGCAGTGGCGACAGGAGCGGGCCTTGTCATCACCGATGGGGCAGAAGCCTTGATCTGCATGTTGGTCAAGGCTAACAGCTGAGCCGATCCAGTTCATCAAGATGAAACCGGCCAGGCCAAGCATGCTGCACTCAACTCTCTCTTCGCTGTGGACATGGCTCCTGAGACGGCTTGCCGATCCGCTCGCGATTGCGGCTTTCGTCCTGGCATTTGCCGCGGGTGGCGCCGCGACGTTCCTGCTTCTCTGGAAATCGGCCTTCGTGGGATTGATCTTCGCGCTTGTCGGCATTCCCGTCGTCTTCGGCCTCATGAGCCTCGTGCCCCGGATCGGCGGCGCGCTCAGCCTGGGCGGGAATGTCGGTGGGGCGGCTGTTCTCGCCCTGTTGTTCATGAGCTGAAGGTTATGCCGCGATATTGCGCGCGGCCGTCGGCGCCAGGCTCTCCAGGCCAGGCGCCGAGACGGGTGCGCCATGCAGGGCCCAGTCCGACGCGATCTGGCCGATGACCGGAGCGAGCTGAATGCCATAGCCGCCGGCGCCAGCGGCCGTGACAATGGTGGGCTCATCGGCATTGATCGGGCCGACAAAGGGCCGGTGATCGGCGGTCACCGGATAAAGGCCGGCCCAGCCGCGCCCGAGCCGCGCGCCTGATAAATCCGGCAGGCGCTCCAGCAGCAGCTCGGCCAAGTGGATCTTCGAGGCTTCGTCGCAATGCTCGTTATAGGCATCGGGATCCTCCGCCCGCATCGCGTCGCCTTTGTGAATCTCGGCGATGAGCTCGCCCCGTTTCTCATGGCGGAAATTCAATCCGGTGCCTTCGCCATTCACCAGATCCATGACCATGGGCATCGTGTAGTCGAGCGGCCGGTCGAGCAGGACCAGCACCGCCTCGTGCCGCTCGGCCCGCACATGCAGGCTCTGGTCCAGCATCCGGGCGACATGGGGCGCCCAGGCGCCGGCCGCATTCACGATGATATCGCCTTCGAAGGGACCTTTCGTCGTTTCCAGCCGATAGCCGCCGCTTCGCCGGGCGACATCAGTGACCGCGCAATATTGATGAAGTCTGCCACCCGTTTCCTTCAGCCTCTCCGCGAGAAACATGCAAAGCTCATGCGGATCGAGGAAACCATTGTCGGGCCCGAAGATGCCACCGGCGAGACCCGTCGTATCCATGTCCGGAACGAGCCCTGTGAGCTCCTCGGCGCGATAGAGCTCGGCACGGAAACCGGCTTCCGCCTGCAGACGGATCGAATTTTCGAAGAGCGCCATTTGCGCGGCGGTGCGCGCGAGGCGTAGATAGCCGATATGGTTGAAGCGCAATCCGGCTCTTTCCCACCGTGCGAAGTGCGCCATGGCATGACGGCGCAGGAGAATCTCCTGCGGGTCGGTGAATTGCGTGCCGACGACGCCCACCGATCGCCCCGTCGAACCCGAGGCGATCGATTTCGCTTCGAGAACGGTCACCTTGGCGCCCTGTCCGGCGAGGCTGATCGCGGTGCACAGGCCGAGCGATCCGGCACCGATGATAATAATGTGCGGAGATGTCATGATTGCAAGCGACCATATGGACGTCGGGGCGTCAAGGACGAGATTTCCGTTGCAACTTTGAGCGCCGTCGCGAATTATCCCGCCATGATTCCCATGACCGAACAGCGGCTTCGACTCTCAGGTGGAACGGAGCTTTCCTATGTCGTGGCGGGTGAGCCCACCAATCCCGCGGTGCTGCTTTTGCACGGTTTTCCCAGCGCGGTTCACACGTTCCGCGACGTGATGCCCGGACTGGCGCGCGTCGCCCATGTGATCGCGCCGGATCTGCCGGGCTTCGGACAATCCGATGTCCTGCCGTCGCCATCCTTCCAGGCCTTCGGCGCGGCCATCTCCGAGCTTCTGGCGCATCTCGGAATCGGCTCCCGCTATATCTATCTGCATGATTTCGGTGCGCCGGTCGGCTTCGACATCGCGTTGCGGGAGCCCGACCTGGTGGCCGGCCTCATCATCCAGAACGCCAATGCGCATCGAACGGGTTTCGGTCCGGCCTGGAAAGAGACGCTCGATTATTGGTCCAACCCAAATCCGCAGAATGAAGCCGCAGCGACGGCGCATCTCACCTTCGAAGGAACACGCGACCAATATCTGGCGGGCGTGCCCGCCGATGTCGTCGCGCGGATCAAGGGCGAGCCCTGGGTCGAAGACTGGAAGGTAATGTGCCTCCCGGGAAGGATGGCGACGCAGCGCGCGCTTATTGCGGACTATCCGCGTTACGCGGCGCGTTTCGGCGAGATCGCCGACTATCTGGTGGCGCGGCAGCCGTCGGCGTTGATGATCTGGGGTCGGCATGATGCGTTCTTCGATATCGCCGAGACATTGTCCTGGATCGAGGATCTACCGCGCATGGAGGCGCATATTCTCGATGGCGGGCATTTCCTGCTCGAGACCCATGCCGAGACTGCACGCGCTTTGATGACGGACTTCATCGAGCGGAACTAGTGTGCTGAACGCGAAGTTCCTGATATCAGGCGGCTTGCACCGACAGGAACTTCGCGTTCAAAAGCACACTGGAATCATTAGGTTTTCTAGTGTCCTTCCGAATCCGAAGTTCGCTCGGAGGCTGCCGCTGGCAGTGGCGAACTTCGGATTCGGGACGCTAACAAGCCTCTGCCTTCTGTCGCTCCAGTCCAACCTCGTCGCTCCTGCCCAAGATCGACGGCGGGCAAGCTGATACTCCTCACAACTGGCGGGTATTGACACTTGGTCACATACAGGAGGCCAGCAGATGGCTATTGGAAGAACCGCTGTGGCAGCGCTCGGCGCTGGCACGATACTCGCCCTTGCCGCGGCGGAGGCATCGGCGCAATCGCTCGCAACGCCTGGATCGGGGGCGCCCAATATCCGCAGCGTATCGCTCTGGTACAAAGCACAAAGCGATACGTCCTGCCCGCGAAGGATCATGATGCGCGCCACTGCGCTGACCGACGGCCCCGGCCCGGTGAAGTTCATCATCCGCAAGGCCGGTGGCGGCACGTCCGGTACTTTAGCGGCGACCGCCAAGAAACAGTCGGACGGCAAATATGTTGCGACCTATACGCAACAATTCAGCATCGAGAAGAACACCCGGACGAAATACATGGCCGAGGCTGGCGTCGGAAAAATCTCGCCCTGGATCACTTTCGACGAAACCTGCGGGCCGCAACCGCGCAAGGAGACGAAAACGAAAGGTGCGTCGCCGCGCCAAGGCACACCGCTTTCCGAGCTCGACAAGCCGTCGAAACCAAAAGGTGGTGGTAAGCCACTGCCCACTGCCGAGAATGAGCCCGGTGGCGGCAAGCGGCTGTGCAAAGGTAATCTGAGCGTCAAGCGCTACATGGCCGCGACACGCGCCGGCGGCATCGCCACCGCCTTGGCCGGCTGGGTGCTGAGCGCCAGGTCCAAATATGGCAAGGCCTTCGGCAGGTATGCCAATGCCAGCGACAAGCGCGAACAGTGCAAGGGCGTGCCCGGCGTTTTTACCTGCACCGTTTCAGCACGGCCATGCCGCGGCTGACACGCAGACCCAAGCGAGAGGGCATGGAAACACAGGAGCGAACATGCGCGGCATGACACTTCCCGGCATCGCCATGTCCCTGATGGTCATGGTCACCGCCACCGAAGCTCAAGTGAGCACCGAGTCGACGTCGATGACTTTCGAAAACGTGAAGGGCGATCCGTCTGCCGGCAAGCTGCGCAAGAAGCCGGCCGGCCAAGCGACCGCCAGACCCGCCGCGCGCGGAGACCTCAAGGCCAAGCCGCATGTCGCGCCCGGCATCGAAGGCACCGACGTTACCACCGGCGGCTATACGTCCGACCCGGGCGGCGATGGCTGCACGCCGAAGTCGCGCGCGGCGCAGTGCTGAAGCCAATCCGGCAGAAAGGAGAAACACCATGTTCGACGCGCCGGGACTTTACCTCGCCGCAGCGGTCTCGCTCGCAATGACCGTGGGCGCGGCCTTTGCCGGCGGTTCTGATAAAAAGGGTCAGATCGAATTGCTATCCGTCGGCAATGGCGGGCAAGCCCAGTCGTCGAAGCCAAAGGAAATCGTCGTCGTTCCGAGCAAGCCGGCGAGTGCCGCGAAGCCCAACACCACGCCGCCGCGCAAGCTTGGAACCGGACAGGGTGCTCAGCCCGCGCATCTGCCGTTCCCGGCCGTCCAGAAGATTCGGGAGCCGGCGGGAAGAGTGAGGTGAGGATCGCAGGAGCTGCGCTCCTCTTCTTGGGAGGCCTTTTGTGGTTCGCTGCCGCCACGCCGGTTGCCGCGCGCGACAGCACGGTGCGCGGGGCTGGCGCAGGATCCGCCATCACCTGCTTCAACGGTACCGTCCGCGGCGGAAGATGTGTCTGCGCGCCGTCGGCAAAGAAAGTCCAGATCGGGCCCAGCGCATGGCGCTGCCAGAGGCCGAAGGCCACGCCCGGCTCCGGCGGTGCAAGCAAGGCGCCGGCTCGAAGCGGGGCCTCGGGCAAGCATCATCCGGGCGTGGTTTCCAGATTCTCGCAAGGCGCCGGGATGGGACGCAATCGGTAGCTCCGTTCGGGTTCATGTTCCATTCATGTGCCGGGAGGCAGGGTGGCGGGCATCATCGCCACCGCCTCACCTCGGTAAGGCGGGTGGCCAAGGTGAGGTCACCCATGGATTCGGCGCCGGACGACTTTCATCCTATTTGTTTCACCACCGATGCGTTGCCGGAGCGCGACCGCATCGGCATATGGCGCGACTATTTCGGCCCTTCGGTGTTTCGGATCGAAATCGAGCCGGTGTCGGAAATTCCCTTTCACGCCAGCTTCGTCGCGCGGCGCCTGCCGGGTCTCGTTCTGACCTCGAATGTGACCTCGCCGGCGCGATTCTCGCGGACGCCGGCACTTACGGATGACAGCTCCGACAGTATCGATCTGTTTCTCAATTCGAATGGCGGCCTTGCCTGGCAGGGCCAGCGGGAAACGACGGTACGTGGTGGAGAGGCCTATCTGATGACCACGGCGGAAGCGGGAGGGTTCGCCTCATCGCAGGAGGCGCGATCACATTGCCTCCATATTCGCGTTCCTCGCGCCGACATCGTCTCCTCGGCACCGGATATCGACAGGATCATGCTGCACCCAATCCCCGATCGTGCGGTTGCCGTGCGGTACATGCGGAGTTATGTTTCCTTTGCATTGAACGATCCTGCGCTCACCAATCGAGATGTGGCGCTGACCGCCGCGAGCCATGTGCGTGATCTTCTTGCCGTCGTGCTCGGCGCGACCCGCGATGCTGCCTTCGCCGCCGAGCACGGCGGCTTGCGCGCCGCGCGCCTGCAGGCGATCAAACGGTTCGTCGCCCAGAATCTCGGACAATCCTGGCTGACAGTGGGTGTCGTGGCCGTGCGCCATAGGATGACTCCGCGCTCGGTGCAGCGTCTGTTCGAGACGGAGGGAACGACCTTCTCGCAGCATGTGCTCGGGCAACGGCTGGAGCTCGCTTGCCGGATGCTGGCCGATCCGGGGCATGCGCACCGGTCGGTGGTGGCTGTGGCGCTCGATGCGGGATTTGGCGATCTCTCTTATTTCAACCGCTGCTTCCGCCGCCGTTACGGCGCGCCGCCAAGCTGGTTCAGACCAGCGGCCGTGGGGAACGTCGTTCGCGGCAGATATGAAGAGAATTGACTAGGGTGGTCCTCAAGCCCGCATCTGCTTCGAGGTCGGGTCGTAGGCCGGCTCGGCCAGCACGACGGCCTTGCGACGCTCGCCCAGGAGACCGATCTCCAGCTCGAATCCCGGCACCGTGTTGTCCGGCGGCGCATAGATGAAGGCCAGGCTCTTGCCGGTATAATGGCCGTAGCCGCCCGACGTTGCGACACCGACACATTTGCCATTGACGAAGACCGGCTCGCCGCCGACCACGTCATTGTCGCCGGCATCGACTGTGACATAGGCAAGCTTGATAGCGACGCCTTGCTGCTTGCGGTTGAGGGTCGCCATGCGGCCGATGAAGTCGCCCTTGTCGGGGGCGAAGAAGCGCTCCATGTCGGCTTCGATCAGTGTGATTTCGTTGGTGAGTTCGCTGTGCAGGCCGCGATAGGCCTTTTCCATGCGCAGGCTGTTGATCGCATAGGCGCCGAAATTGGCGATGCCATGCGCCTGGCCAGCCTTCCACACGGCGTCATAGACGGTCTCGAGCTTGCTCATGGGAATATGGAGCTCCCAGCCGAGCTCGCCGACATAGGAGACGCGCAACGCCCTGACCGGAACCCCGGCGACAGTGATCTCGCGCCCGCTCATCCAGCGGAAATTGTCATTGTCGAGCGGAGCGTCGGTGAGTGTCCCCAGCACGTCGCGCGACCGTGGTCCCGCGAGGACCAGCATGCCGTAGTCCTCGGTAACGTTCCTGATGGTCGCGTTTTCTTGTGCGAGCTTGCCCTGGTTCAGCTTGTCCAGGTCCCGTTCTTCGGCACCGGCGCCCGACAACACATAGAAGTGCTGATCGCCCAGGCGGGTGATCGTCACCTCGCTTTCGATGCAGCCATTCTTGGTCAGCATATGGGTCAGCACGATGCCGCCCAGGCGTTTGGGCAGCTTGTTCGCGGTGAGGCGGTTCAGCATCGCTTCGGCGTCGGGGCCGGTGACGTCGAATTTGGAGAAGCTCGACAGATCCATCACGCCGACGCGCTCGCGCACCGCGCGGCACTCCTCGGCCACAGCCCTGAAGGCGTTGCCCCGGCGAAAGCCGAGATCCTCGGGCGCGCCGTCCAGTGAAAACCATTTCGGCCGTTCCCACCCATGTGCTTCCGTGTGCACCGCGCCCATACGCACGAGCTTGTCATAGAGCGGGGTGATGCGGCTCTTGCGCGCCACCTGACGCTCCTCGCCCGGCAGCTGCAAGGTGTACATGTGCTCATAGGCTTCATGCGCCTTGGCGCGGCAATACTCCCGGTCGGCATAGGCGCCGAAGCGGCGGGGATCGAGCCCCGCCATGTTGATCTCCGACTCGCCATTGACGATCCACTGCGCCAGATACTTGCCGCAGCCCGCGCCTTGCGCGATGCCGATCGCCGAGCCGCAGCACAGCCAGTAGTTTTTCAGGCCATGGACCGGGCCGAGCAGCGGCCGGTCGTCCGGCGTATGCGGGATCGAGCCGTTGACCACGCGCTTGACGCCGAGATTGGCCCAGATCGGCATCGACTTCATCACACCTTCGAGGAACGGCATGATCGGATCGAACTCTTCCTCGAACAGCTCTTGATCTGAATCCCAACCCGGAATGCCATTGGTCTCCGGCCAGGCGATGCGCGAGCCCCGCGTCTCATAAGGACCGATCAGCGCCGATTTCTGCTCCTGCCGGTAATAGGCCGAATGCCGCGGATCGCGGATGACCGGCATTTCTTCCTTGCGGGCGAGGAATTCGGGGACCGGATCGGTGATGATATATTGATGCTTGAGGTTCACGATCGGCAGCTGGAGGCCCGACCAGGCGGCGATGGCGGTCGCATGATTGCCGCCGGCATTGACGACATGCTGGCAAATGTAAGTGCCCTTTTGGGTCGTCACTTCCCATTCGCCGGTGGTGGTCGGCTTGATATTGGTGACCAGGCATTCGCGCACGATCTCGGCGCCGAGATTGCGCGCCGCGATCGCCATGGCGTTGCAGACGCCAGCCGGATCGACATGGCCGTCGCCCTTCGTCCAGGCGCCGCCCACCACGCCGTCGAGATCCATCCAGGGCAGGATCTGCTTGATCTTGGCCGGGTCGATGATCTCGATCTCGGCGCCCGAATTGTCGGCGATGCCGGCCACCAGCTTGAAATAGTCGAGCTCGTGATCATTAGTGGCGAAGCGAATGCCGCCGCAGCCATGCCAGCTCACATATTGCCCGGTCATCGCTTCGAGCTTGGGATAGAGCGTGTTGCCGTAGTGATGGATCTTGGACATGTTGTAATCGGCGATGAAGCTCGGGCAGAGGCCGGCGGCATGCCAGGTCGAGCCCGAGGTCAGCTCGCCCTTTTCCAAGAGCACGATGTCCTTCCAGCCTTCGAGTGCCAGATGGTAAAGCAGGCCGACACCCATATTGCCGCCGCCAACGATTACAACCCGCTTGTGTGTGGTCATGCTGGTGCCTCGATTTCTGAACCCGAATGCCGTGGATGCCGTCTTGCATGTCATATAGAAAAACTGTCCACAAGCTCGAAAAGATGTGAGATTTTCGACGGACTGGTGAGAAATAGAGACCTCTGAGGGGATCGGAACGATGCGGATCGCGGCCTTGATCATCGGCGTACTGGATGCGGTCCTGTGGGCCGTCATCGCCGTCAGCCTTTTCGTTTCACTGTCGGATCCCGCCACTAAGGGCCTCGATTCACTGGCCGGATGGCTGGTCACCGGGCTGTTCCTCCTCACCGGCCTGCCGGCGCTGCTCCTAGCCTGGCGCAACACGAAGCCGGGTCTGGCACTGGCGCTCGCCATCGCCTTTCCGGCGGTTTTCGTGATCCTGTTCGCCGCGGCGGTGATCGCCTTCGCCGTGTAAGGTCAGCGCATCTCCTTCAGGATCTCCTTGACGACCGTCGCTGAATTCTTCGACGCCAAAGCCATGAAGGTCATCATCTCATTGGCGCCGCCGTCGCCACCGGCGAGGTCGGAGAGGCTGCGCACGGCGAGGAAGGGGACGCTGTTGGAATAGGCGACATGAGCGACGGCGGCGCTCTCCATGTCGAGCACCTTCGCCTCGAATGTCGCCGCTACATATTCGCGGAATTTGGCATTGTCGACGAAAGCCTGGCCCGACACGCCGGCGCCGCCGACAATGATCCGGGGCTTGTTGACGAGGCATTTGCCGGCTTCGGCGCAGGGCTCGAGCTTCACCTTATCCGCAGCCTTGCGGGCGACATCGAGCAGACCGGCATCGCTCGGAAACCAGAAGCGTTCCTCGGGCGCCGCATCCTTTCGCGTGACCTCGACGGGGCGCGGCATGATCATGCCGTGGCCGGGAAATTCGCCTTTCGCCATCCAGGGCGGAATGGCGAAGCCTTGCGCCGTCTCGCGCGCGAATACCGCCTCGAGATATTGGCCCCAACGATCGGCGATCACCACATCGCCGATATGCAGCGTGGGATCGACGCCGCCGGCGATGCCGGAGAACACGACCGCCTTGAGCGAGAAACGTTCCATCGCCAGCTGGCTGTTCATGGCCGCATTGACCATGCTGATGCCGCTCAGAAACAACACGACGTCCTTGCCCGCGAGCTTGCCGGTGATGAAGCTCCGGCCATTGATCTTGTGCTCCACCGGATCGGCGACCTCGCTCTTGAGCAGAGTCCATTCCGGTTCGAAAGCGGAGACGACGGCGATGCGTGGCGTCTTGTCGAGAGAGCCTGCGGCCACGGCGTCGAGAGACGGTGTGCCCACCAAGAGAAGTGCGGTCAGGGCGAGGCGGCGGAGTAGACGGCAGGTCTTCATGGGCGGTTCCTTGGCGGCGACGGATTTGCCGCAGCTTCGCGCCGGCGGAAAGATCTGTCAAAGGCAGCTCGACTCTCAGCCATGGCCGGTGACGGCGAGAATCCAGCGGATGACCGTCCCCACCGAAGAAGAAAGCACCTGCGAAGCCGCGTCGAGATTGAGGCCGAGCTGCGGCCCGACGAGCGGCAGGACGATGAACAGGCCGATCAGAATGACGAAGCCGTAGGGCTCAAGCCGGGCCAGGGGGATCGCGAGCGCCGGGGGCAGCACACCCACCAGGATTCGCCCGCCATCGAGCGGCGGGATCGGAAAGAGGTTGAAGACCGCCAGGATGACATTGATGATCAAGGCGTTCTTCAGATTGTCCGCCAGCCACTGGGCGGGAAGTGCGGGAAGCAGATCGATGAAATGGAAGGCCAAGGCGGCGACGGTCGCGAGCACGATATTGATGGCGGGTCCGGCCGCGGCGACCAGCGCCATGTCGCGGCGAGGATTCCTGAGCGCCCGGTAATCGACCGGGACAGGCTTGGCGTAACCGAACATGAACGGCGCCTGGGTCAGCAACAGGAGGCCCGGCAGCAACACCGTGCCAAAGGGATCGATATGCTTCAGGGGATTGAGGCTTACGCGCCCCAGCCGCGCAGCGGTGTCGTCGCCCAGAAGGCGCGCGGCATAAGCATGCGCCGCCTCGTGAAAGGTGATGGCGATGATCACCGGGAGAGCCCAGATGGTCAGGAGATAGATGGTCTTTTCGATCACGAAGCAGGTTCCGGGCAGGTGGGGGTGACGGGAACATAGGCATGAGACGGCCAAATTGCACGGCCGATCGACCAAATCGTAAATATGACGGTGCGATAAAGGGCCTTTTCCGACATAGTGCACGCCTCACTTGAGGTTTACGGGGTGATTCCGCCATGACCAGCCAGCCAGCGACGAGCGCTTCCGGCCGCTTGCCGGGATGGGCCCTTGCGATCGGGGTGCTGCTTCTCCTGGCCGGACTGCCGCTCGCCGCCTGGCTCGATCTGCGCAATCTGGCAGAGGGTTCGCTCAGGTTGCAGGCCAGCGACCTCAATTCCGTCATCACCAGCGTGCGCAGCTATTATTCCAAGAATGTCGTCGGCCGCGTGCTGGCGCATCCGGGCGACACCCAGGTCATCCACAATTATGCCGATGTGCCAGGTGCCATCCCGATACCCGCGACACTCTCGCTCGAGCTCGGCAAGGTCATCGGCGAGCAGCAGGGCAACATCACCTATCGCTTCGTCTCCGATTATCCGTTCCAGGGACGGGCGCCGCATGAGCTCGACAGCTTCGAGGAGGGAGCGCTGAAGCAGCTGCGGGCGGATTCGAGCCAGGTCATCAATCAGGTGTCGTGGAGCAATCTCGATGGCCGGGTGCGGCTCGTCGCTCCCGTCCTCATGGCGGCGCCCTGCGTCACTTGCCACAACAGTCGGCCCGACAGCCCCAAGCATGACTGGAAAGTTGGCGATGTGCGCGGCATCCAGGAGATCATCGTCGACCAGCCGATCGCCAAGAACCTGTTCTCGTTCAAATATCTGATGAGCTATTTCGGCATCATGGCGCTGTTCGGCTTCGGCGTGGTCGGCTGGCAGAACCGGCAGTCCAATGTGATCGCCGGCATGAACCGCGAGCTCGAGACCAACAATGCCTTCCTCGCCGCGGTGTCGATGAAGATCTCGCGTTATCTCTCGCCGCAGCTCTATAAGAGCATATTCGCCGGCGAGAAGGATGTCGCCATCCAGACCGAGCGCAAGAAGCTCACCATCTTCTTCTCCGACATCAAGGACTTCACGGCGACGACCGAGCAGCTGCAGCCGGAAGAGATCACCCATCTCCTCAATGAATATTTCACCGAGATGTCGGCGATCGCGGCCACGCATGGCGGCACCGTCGACAAGTTCATCGGTGATGCCATCCTGATCTTCTTCGGCGACCCCGAGACCAAAGGCGTTCCCGAGGATGCGCTCGCCTGTCTGCGCATGGCGCTCGAGATGCAATCGCGCACGGCGGAGCTCAATGCCAAATGGCGCCAGGAAGGCATCGAGCATCGCTTCCTGGTGCGCATGGGCATCAATACCGGCTTCTGCAATGTCGGCAATTTCGGCTCGACCGACCGCATGGACTATACGATCATCGGCGCCGAGGCCAATCTGGCGGCGAGATTGCAGTCGATCGCCGAGCCGGGCCAGATCGTGCTCTCCTATGAAACCTATGCGCTGGTGAGCGAGGTCTTCGCCGGCCATTCGTTGCCGCCGATCCAGATGAAAGGCATCAGCCGGCCGGTGGTGCCCTATGTCATCGACGGTATGCGCGCCAGCGGCGGCCAGGTGTCGAACCTGATCAGTGAGCACGCGCCGGGGCTCGATCTCTATCTCGATCCGTCCCTGATGGACGAAGCCCAGGCGGCCCGCACCAAAGCCCTCCTGGAAAAGGCGATCGCCACGCTCGAGGCCCGGCCGAAGGGCTGATCCGGCATACATCGGCCGGCGCCGAACTGACTTTCGGAACTGCGCTATTGATCGAACCGGCCTCGTGGCGACATTGACACGAACGCGCCGAAGATGCGCACGTGGAAAATCGCTCAGGAGATTCATATGACTCTTTCCCTATCGCGCAGGGCCGGCTTGGGCTATGGCCTTTCGCTCGCCGCCATGCTGGTCCTCGGCAGCGCCGCGCCGGCCGGAGCCGACGCTCTCGACGACATCACCAAGGCCGGCGTCATCAAAATCGGCATCTTCGAGGACTTCCCGCCTTTCGCTTCGCTCGGCGCCGACCTCAAGATCGCGGGTTATGACACCGAGGTGGCCGACAAGCTGGCAAGTGCTCTCGGCGTCAAGGCCGAGCTGGTGGGCATCACCGGCCAGAACCGCATTCCCTATCTCACCGAGGGCAAGGTGCAACTCCTGCTCAGCATCGGCTATAGCGACGAGCGCGCCCAGGTGGTCGGTTTCACCGACCCTTACGCGCCCTATTACATTGCCGTCATGGGGGCCCGCGACGTGGATGTGAAGGATGCCGCCGGCCTTTCGGGCAAGACCATCGCCGTCAATCGCGGCACGCTCGAGGACACCGAAGTCACCAAGGTGGCGCCGGCCGATGCGGATATCCAACGCTACAGCGATTATAATGGCGTGATCTCGGCCTTCCTGTCCGGGCAGGCGCAATTGATGGTCGTCGGCAACGATGTCGGCGCCACGATCCTGGCCAAGAACCCGGCGATCGAGCCGGTCGAAAAATTCCAGCTCTTGACCTCGCCGTCGCATATGGGCGTCAAAAAGGGCGAGACCAAGCTTCAGGAGAAGATCAACGCCGCTTTGGTCGCCATGAAGGCGGACGGCAGCTTGAACGAAATCGCCGTCAAGTGGCTCAAGCAGCCCTTGCCCGCCGGATTCTGAGGCTGTGGGTTACGAGTTCGACTTCAGCGCGATCGCGGAGAATCTGGGGTTGCTCCTGCATGGAGCGGCCGTCACCCTGATCCTGACCGCGATCGCCGCCACGCTCGGCATCGCGCTCAGCATCGGCGGCGCCGCAACCTCGCGCTGGGGTCTCGGCTGGGCGCGCAAGCTGGTTGCCGCCTATGTCGAACTCATCCGCAACACGCCCTTCATCGTCCAGCTCTTCTTCGTCTTCTTCGGCCTGCCCAGCCTCGGCATCAAGATGTCGGCGCTGACCGCAGCGGTGCTCGCCATGACGATCAATCTGACGGCCTATTCCATCGAGATCGTCAGGGCGGGGATCGAAGCCGTGCCGCCGGGCCAGCGCGAGGCGGGCTTCGCGCTCGGCGTCACGCCGGTTGCGGTGTTCATCTACATCATTCTGCCGCAGGCCATCGCCAATGTTTATCCGGCGCTCGTCAGCCAGATCATCATCACCATGCTGGAATCGGCCGTCGTGTCGCAGATCGCCGTCACCGACCTCACCCATGCCGGCGACTTCATCCAGTCGCGTACCTATCGGGCCTTCGAGACCTATTTCGTCATCGCGGTGATCTATCTCGGCATGGCGCTTATCCTGCGCTGGGCCTTCGATCGCGCCGGGCGCCGTCTGTTCGCGGGACGGCGCTGATGGTCAGCCTCTCACTCGCCGACATCATCCCCTTCCTCCTCCTGGCGGCGCGCTGGACATTGCTCCTGTCGGCGATCGCCTTCGCCGGCGGCGGCCTGGCCGCCTTGCTGTTGCTGCTCTGGCGTTATGCCTATCCCAAATCCGGCCGCCCGCTGACCGATCTCTATATTCAGCTGCTGCAAGGTACGCCGCTGCTGCTGCAGCTGTTTCTGGTGTTCTTCGGCCTGCCGATGGTGGGGATCGAAGTCTCACCGCTGCTCGCGGCGGGCCTCGCCTTGACATTCTATGCCGGCGCCTTCCTGGCCGAGATCTGGCGCGGCTGCGTCGATGCCATTCCGCGCGGCCAGTGGGATGCGAGCGCCAGCCTCGGCATGAATTTCATCACCCAGATGCGCTATGTGATCCTGCCGCAGGCCCTCAAAATGGCTGTGCCGCCGACCGTCGGCTTTCTCGTCCAGCTGCTCAAGAGCACGGCGCTCGCCTCGATCGTCGGCTTCAACGAGCTGACCCGGACCGGCCAGATCCTGGCCAATGCGACTTTCCAGCCTTTCCTCATCTACGGCTTGGTGGCGATCATCTATTTTGCAATGTGCTACCCGCTGACCGTCGGCTCCAGGGTCCTGGAGCGGCGTCTCGGCGGCACGCGGTAATCGGGAGGTTCGAACATGGCATCCTCGTCAGCCTCTGGCGGCGCCGAAACGCCGATGATCGAAATGCGCAATGTCAGCAAATGGTACGACAAGTTCCAGGTGCTCAAGGATATCTCGCTGACGGTGGGCAAGGGCGAGCGGGTGGTGATCTGCGGGCCGTCGGGCTCCGGCAAATCCACCGCCATCCGCTGCATCAACCGGCTCGAGCAGCATCAGTCGGGCCAGATCCTCGTCGAGGGCGTCGAACTCAATGCGCAGGTCAAGAACATCGAGCATGTCCGCCGCGAGGTCGGCATGGTGTTCCAGCAGTTCAACCTGTTTCCGCATCTGAGCGTGCTCGACAATCTGACGCTGGCGCCGCGGCGAGTGCGCAAGATGGGCCGCAAGGAGTCCGAGGACCGGGCCATGGAATATCTGAAGCGGGTCCGCATCGCGGAGCAGGCTCTTAAATTTCCGAGCCAGCTTTCCGGCGGCCAACAGCAGCGCGTCGCCATTGCGCGCGCCTTGTGCATGGAGCCGCGCATCATCCTGTTCGACGAGCCGACCTCGGCGCTCGATCCGGAGATGATCAAGGAAGTGCTCGACGTCATGGTGGAGCTCGCGGAAGAGCACATGACCATGATCTGCGTGACGCATGAAATGGGCTTCGCGCGGACCGTCGCCGACACCATCGTCTTCATGGATCACGGACAGATCGTCGAAGTCGCCCCGCCCAAGGAATTCTTCGCGGCCCCCAAGAATGAACGGACTAGGCTGTTCTTGAGCCAGGTGCTGAAGCACTGATCGCCAGGCGGCCTCGTACCGGGGACTGCGCTTCATGCGCCAGGCGCAGTTCCTGCAGGAACGCCGACAGGACTGGCTTTTTCGTTTCCGTCTTGCGGGTGGCCAGATAGACCGGGTTCTGGTAGCCCAGGCCCTGCTCCAGGAGCGACCGCATGAGGTCCTGCGCCACCCAATGCTGGGCAAAAAGCTGCGGCAGGAAGCCGATATATCTGCCCGACAGGATAAAAACCGCGACCGCCTCCATGAGATCGGCGACCGCCGTCGACATCAGCTTGATGCCCGGCGGAATCTTGTCCGGCGCCGCATAGGCGCGGCGGATGAATTGCTGCTCGGCCAGGTCGGCGATCCCGATCTCCTTGCTGCGCTCGAACAAGGAATGGCCGCGGCCGCAATAGAGCACCTGCCGCTCCTCGAACAGATCCTCGTAATCCAGAAAGGGCGAATGGCGGCCGCAGGTGCCAAGCCCAAGGTCGCAGCTGCCTTCCAGCACCACACGTTCGATCTCGGCGGGCGAGGTGACCCGCAGGGTGATCTGCACCTCGGGCGCCTTCTCATTGAAGGCCGCGATGGTGCGATCGAGGGCGCAGGCCGGATTGACGATGAGGCTGTCGACGATGCCGACCACAAGTTTGCCGGTCAGGCAGTTTCGTGCGGCGCCGGCATCGGAGCGAAAGTCGTCGAGCGCCGAGAACAGGCGCTGGCTCGCCTGGTAGATGAGCCGGCCCCGCTCGGTCAGCTGGAATCCGGAACGTCCGCGCTCGCACAGGCGCAGGCCGAGCCGATGCTCGAGTGAGGTCATATGGGTGCTGAGTGTGGATTGGCTGATGTTCAGATCGATCTGCGCCGCCGAGAACCCGCCGGCCTCGACGACCTTGGCGAAGACCTTGAGCAGCCGGATATCGCCCTCGGAGAGATTGGTCAGCACGCGAGCGCCCTCGGGAGAAAGTTACCCCAGCGCCATCTTATGATGCTTGCCGCCGCTCCTCAATATACGGTTGTCGGGTTCTTCTCCTTCTCTGCAATTCTTGATTGTGGGACGCCGGTCGGCTACCGCGCCACCGCCAGGCCGCCGCGTTTGTGCAGGGCCTTTTCAAGGCAATGGACGCCATAGGTCAGGCTGCCGGTCAGCGCCAGATAGATGAGGCCGGCGGCGATGAAGACCTGCACCGGGGCATAGGTCTCCGACGCGATGGCGCGTGCCGTGCCGGTCACTTCCATGATCGTGACCGTGCTGGCGATAGAGGTCGCCTTGATCATCAGCACCACCTCATTGCCGTAGGCGGGCAGCATCTGGCGCAGGGCCTGTGGGAAGATGATGCGGGTGAAACGCTGCACCGGCGACAGCGCGAAAGCGAGCGCCGCCTCGACCTGGCCCTTGGCGACGCCCTGGATGCCGCCGCGGATGATCTCGCTGCCATAGGCCGAGGTGTTGAGGGACAGCGCCAGGAGCGCGCACCAATATTCATCGCGGAACAGCGGCCACAACATCGAATGGCGGATCAGGTCGAGCTGCGCCAGGCCGTAATAGATGAAGAACAGCTGCAGGAAGAGCGGCGTGCCGCGGATCACATAGACATAGGCGTAAGCCGGCCAGCGCAGCAGCGCCGAGCCCGACATGCGGGCGAGGGTGATGAAGATGGCGATGACGATGCCGATGAGGACGGCGGTCACGGCCAGCACGATCGTCAGCGGCACCGCCTTGATGAGCGAGGGGAAGGCCTCGATGAAGGGATCCCACCAGCTCATCCTTTGCCTCCCGCATGGCCATGGCAGCCGCAGAAATTCTCGGCGCGGCGGAACAGGAAGTCGGAGAGGGCGGTGAAGGCGAGGAAGATCATGATCGAGATCGTGTAAAAGAAGAACTGCTTTTGCGTCGAGCCGGCGGCGATATCGGTGGTGCGCATCAATTCGACGAGACCGGTGACCGAGATGAGCGCCGTGTCCTTGACGGTGAGCTGCCAGACATTGGCCATCGCGGGCAGGCCGTAGCGCAGCACTTGCGGAATGGCGATGAGGCGCAGCATCTGGAAGGGCCGCATGCCGAATGCCCGCGCCGCGTCGAACATGCCGCGCGGCACCGCGCCCGCGGCACCGCGGAAGACTTCGGCGCTATAGGCGCCCGAGACGACGGAGAGCGCCACCACGCCGGCGATGAACGCGTCGGCGAAACCGTCTCCCCCTAAGAAAAAGATCTTGGCGATGAAGCGGAAGAACTCGCCGCCGCCGAAAAAGAGAAGATAGATGATGAGAAGCTCGGGCACGCCGCGCACCACGGTCGTATACGCGGCGCCCAGCCATTTCACCGGGGCAGGGCCCAGCACGCGGGCGACCGCCACCACGGCGCCGATGATGTTGCCGCCGACGAAACCCAGACCGGCAACGAGGAGCGTCATCGACGCTCCTCGCAGCATCTCGTCTCCCCAGCCGCTGGGGCCGAAGGAGAGAATGTCGAACATGCTCATTCCGGCTTGGTCGCCTGATGCACCGCGCCGTCATACTCCATCCATTTGAGGCTGAGCTTCGAGATCGTGCCGTCCTCGGTCGCTTCATAGATTGCCTTGTTGAAGGCCTTGCGCAGATCCTCGTTCTTGCCCTTGGCGAAGCCCATGGCCACGCCGCGGCCGAGCGCTTCCGCCCAGAATTCCGGTCCGAAAGGCTGGAACTGCTCGCCTGTGCCGCCGGCGGCCTTCTGCCTCTGCAGGAAAGCGTGGACGGAGCTGTAGCCCTCGAAGGCGGCATCGATGCGGCCCGCCTGCAGGTCGAGATAGATCGCCTCGCTCTTGTCGTACTGGCGCACCGTCACATCCGGGAACCACTGCTTCAGGAAGTCGACATATTTCACGCCGCGCTCGACGCCGACCGTCTTGCCCTTGAGCGCCGCCTTGAGCCCGTCATAGGTGGCCTGGTTATCGCCCTCGAGCTTCTCCATGCGCAGCTTGACGCCGTTGCTCTTCGCCTGTGCCTTGGCGAAGTCGGCTTCAGCCGAGGCGACGAAGAGATGCGGGCCGGCATAATACTGGATCGAGAAGTCGATCGCCTTCTCGCGGCTCGCGGTGATACCGAGGGACGCCATCAGCACGTCGAAGCGGTCTTCGTTCAAGGCGGGGATCAACCCGTCAAAAGCCTGGAAGGTCCATTCGCAGGTGACCTTGACACGCTGGCAGAGATCATTGGCGAGTTCGACTTCGTAACCCGTCTGCGCGCCGCCGGCATCCTTGTAGTTCCATGGCGGATAGACGCCGTCGGAACCGAGCCTGACTTTCCGCATCTCCTCCGCCGAAGCGCCCGACAAGCCCGCCACGAGCGTGCCCAGCATCAGGAGACCCATTCCATAGTTTCGTAGCTTCATAGGACTACCCTCCAAATATTTTGTTCTTGTTGGCCATCGCGCCGCGCTGGCTGACGACGGCCATGATAGGGAGCCGGGTTGCGGGATTTCGGCTGCAATCAAGACCGCGCGGGATAGAATATTTCTCATCGGGAAGCGGAAAGGAAAGATTTTCCGCGACCCGCCCCATATAGCATCTGAGCCATGGTCAAAGGCCGCCAGGTGGCCGGCCGGGACCTGCCTCGGAGGATAAAATCGTGACCGATCCAGCAGCAGCGGCGGCCAATGTGCATAAAGTCGCCAGCATCCAGCCGGCGATCGAGACGCGCGATCTCCATAAGAGCTTCGGCGCCTTCAAGGTGCTGAAAGGCGTCTCCTTCAAGGCTTATGAGCATCAAGTGGTCGCCATCATCGGGGCGAGCGGCTCGGGCAAGAGCACGTTCCTGCGCTGCCTCAATTTCCTCGAGCAGCCGGACCAGGGCGAGATCCACTTCAAGGGCGAGGTCATCCGCGTCACTGACCCGCGCCGGCCGCCGCGCCAGCAGATCGAAAGATTGCGCCGGCGCACCGGCATGGTCTTCCAGCAGTTCAACTTGTGGTCCCATTGGACGGTGCTGGAAAATCTCACCAAGGTGCCGATCCAGGTGCACGGCGTGCCGCGCGCTGAAGCGATGGCGCGCGCCATGGATCTCCTCAACCGCGTCGGCATGGTCGAGAAGAAGGATGCGTATCCTTCCGCTCTTTCCGGTGGGCAGCAGCAGCGCGTTGCGATTGCCCGCGCTTTGGCGATCGAACCGGAAGTGCTGTTTTTCGACGAGCCGACCTCGGCGCTCGATCCGGAGCTCGTCGGCGAGGTGCTTACCGTCATTCGCGGTCTCGCCAAGGAGGGCCGCACCATGATCGTGGTGACCCATGAAATGAGCTTCGCGCGTGAGGTGTCGGACCGCGTCGTGTTCTTCCATGACGGTTGCATCGAGGAGGACGGCGTGCCGGCCGACGTGCTGAAGCAGCCGAAGAGCGCGAGATTGGGCAGCTTCCTGCGATCGGTGCGCTAGCTCGTCAAGAAAAAGGGCATCCCGTCGGGATGCCCTCTCTCACAAGATCGGATCGTCCGCTCACCCGTTCACGGCGGCGGGGTCCATCCACATGATCTCCCAGACATAACCGTCGGGGTCCTCGACGCTGCGCATGAACATGAAGCCATGATCCTGCGCTGGGTTGGGATCGGCCTTGCCGCCAGCGGCGACAGCGCGGGTGAGGGTGTCGTTCACCGCATCGCGGCTCGCGACGCTCAGCGCCAGCAGCGTCTGGCTTTCGCGCCGCGCATCGCCGATCGGGCGGGTGGTGAAGGTGCCATAGCGGTCGTGGGTCATCAGCATCACGCCGATGGCGTCCGACAGCATCACCGACTTCGCCTGCTCGTCGGAAAATTGCGGATTCGGCTTGCCGTCGAGCGCGACATAGAAACCCAGCGACTTGGCCAGGTCGCGCACCGGCAGATTCACGAAAATCATTCTGCTCACAACGTCCTCCATTGACTTCAATGTGCTCACGAGATGGGATATTGTCTCGATGGTGAGTTAATATCCAATAAGTATCTTGATGTCAAGATACTTTATGTCGAGATAAATAAGCTATGGACCGCGCCGATATCGCCATAGAGCAATGGGCCCGCGAACGCCCCGATCTTCCCGCTTTGCCGATGGCGGTGTTCGGCCGTCTGTCGGATGCCGTCGAGCTGGTGATGCGCGACCACATGAATCCGCTCTTCGCCGAGGCGGGCCTGCAGCCGGGCGAGTTCGACGTTCTGGCGACGCTCCGGCGCTCGGGCGAGCCTTATATGTTGTCGCCGACGAAGCTTTACGAGGCGGCGATGATCTCCTCGGGCGGCATGACCAACCGCCTCGACCGCCTCGAGCGCGCCGGCTTTGTTGAGCGCCGTCCCGATCCGAATGACCGGCGCGGCAAGCTCATCGCCCTCACGGATGCCGGCAAGCAGGTGATCGACGAGACGATCGGCCGGCATGTCGCTAATGAGGAACGCTTGCTTTCAGTCCTGAGCCCCAGGGAGCAGGAGCAGCTCTGTGAGCTGCTCAAGAAGCTGATCGCCGGGCTTTGATGATTCTCAGCGCTGCGCCGAGATGATCAGCAGCATCGGCCGGTCCATTTCCTCGGCGAGGGCGGGCGTCGCCTCGAGCTGGTCGGGCGTCGGCGCCCATTCCTCGACATGCCTGATCGCGAAGCCGGTTTGGATCATCGTGTTGAGCGTCGTGCCGATGGTGCGGTGCTGCTTCACCACGCCCTTGGCGAGCCAGTCGGTGATACGCGGGCCTTCGGCCGAATAGCGGTCGATGGGCCAGGTCCGGCGTCCCTCGGCATCCGCCACCCAGCCCGGCCGTGTCGGCGCCATGAAGATCGGATGCTCGATGGTGAAGATGAAGAAGGCGCCGGGAACGAGAGCCTGATGAGCCGTCCGCGTCAGCCGGCCGAAATCCTCGACATAATGGAAGGCGAGCGAGCTATAGGCGAAATCGAAGGACGCCTCGGCGAGCTCGAGATGCTCGAGATCGGCGATGCGGTAGTCGACGGCGGCATCCCGGGTGTCGGCCTTGGCGCGCGCGATCATCTTCTCGGAAAGATCGAGTCCCAGCACGCTCCGGGCGCCGTTTTCACGGGCGAAGCGGGCGAACCAGCCGAAGCCGCAGCCGAGATCGACGACGCGTTTGCCGGTTAGATCGGGAAGCAGCGCTTTGACCGCAGGCCATTCGGCGGCGCCGGCGAGACCATGGACCTGGCGGCCGAGCTGGCTGTAGCCGGTGAAGAATTCGGATTGATCATAGATGTTCTGAGCCATTGGTGCTCCGATGACGGGTCGAAAGCCGGGTGTCAACCCGCAGAGGGCAATCGACAATCACCGCGCCAGAAATTATCTATAAAATATGAGCAGCGAAGAGACATTGGCCGTCCGCATCAGCCGGGTACTGGCGGACCGGATCATTGCCGGCGAGATCGAGCCCGGCGCCCGGCTGCGCCAGGACTATGTGGCCGAGGAATTCGGCGCCAGCCACGTGCCGGTGCGCGAGGCTTTCCGCCGCCTCGAAGCGCAAGGCCTGGCGGTGAGCGAGCCGCGCCGCGGTGTGCGGGTCGCCGCCTTCAATCTGGCCGAAGTGAAAGAAGTGGCGGAGATGCGTGCCGCGCTGGAGGTGCTGGCGCTGCGCCATGCGGCACCGCATCTAACCGCCGCCATCCTCGATGCGGCCGAGGAGGCGACAAGGGCCGGCGACAATTCGCGTGACGTGCGCAGCTGGGAAGAGGCCAACCGGCGCTTCCACCGGTTGATTCTGGCGCCCTGCGCGATGCCGCGGCTCATCGGCGCGATCGATGATCTCCACGCGGCGAATGCCCGTTTCCTGTTCGCCGCCTGGCGGTCCGACTGGGAGACGCGCACCGACCAGGATCATCGCGCCATTCTGTTCGATCTGCGCAAGGGCCGGATCGATGCGGCGGGCGCGACGCTCGCCCGGCATGTGCAATGGATCGGGCGGCGCCCGGTCGCCGCCGCGGGCGGACGGATGCGCGACGCCTTCGCGATCGAAGGATAATCTACAAACTTCTTGCGTTCTCCTGGCTTCTGTGGATTCATAATAGATAGATTAGAAAATTATCTATAATTTATCACAGGAGCCCGATGTGACGTCGATCCCAGTCTCTCCCCCGCGCACCGCCGACCGTTTCGTCCGGCCGGCCGCAATTGTCCTCGGCGGCATTGCGCTCATCACCCTGTGCGCCAAGATCCACGTGCCCTTCTGGCCGGTGCCGATGACGCTGCACACCCTTGCCGTCATGGCGATCGCGATTGCCGCCGGACCGCGTCTCGCATTCCTCACTTTCCTCGGCTATCTCGCCGCCGGCGCCGTCGGACTGCCGGTATTTTCGGGCACGCCCGAGAGGGGCATCGGCATCGCCTATATGATGGGCCCGACCGGCGGTTATCTGCTCGGCTATCTCGTCGCGAGCTGGCTCACCGGATGGCTGGCCCTGGGACGCAAGATGCTCGGGCGCAGTCTTGCGATGCTGGCGGGTCTCGCCGTCACCTATGCGGTGGGCCTGCCCTGGCTCACCTTCTATGTGCCGGTGAACGATGTGATCGCGCTCGGCTTCACGCCTTTCATTCTGGGTGATCTCATCAATATCGCCATGGTTGCCGGCGGTGCGGCGCTCGTCCCGCAGCGCTTCATCGGGACGCTCGGCCGATGAGTGGCCACAGCCTTGCCGCCCGTGCCGCGAAAGAGCCCTGGAGCATGGAAGAGGCACAAGCTCTCTATGACTTGCCGTTCCCCGATCTGCTGTTCCAGGCGCAGAGCACGCATCGGCAGAATTTCGATCCGCGTGAGATCGAGACGGCGAGCCTCCTCAGCATCAAGACCGGCGGCTGCCCTGAGGATTGCGGCTATTGCTCGCAGAGCGTCCACTACAAAACAGGCGTCACCGCAACCAAGCTGATGGAGGTCGCGCCGGTCGTCGCCGCGGCGCGCCGCGCGAAGGCTGGCGGCGCCACCCGCTTCTGCATGGGAGCAGCGTGGCGTTCGCCCAAGGACCGCGATCTCGACAAGGTCTGCGCGATGGTCAAGGCCGTCAAGGCGGAGGGGCTCGAAACCTGCGTCACGCTCGGCATGCTGACTCAGGACCAGGTGGCGCGGCTCGATGAAGCCGGCCTCGACTACTACAATCACAATGTCGATACATCGCGCGAATTCTATCCCGAAATCATCACCACGCGCACGATCGACGACCGGCTCGATACGCTGGAGCAACTGCGCGCCGGTGGTATCAAACTCTGCTCGGGCGGCATCGTCGGCATGGGCGAGACGGCCGCGGACCGCATCGCCATGCTGGTGCTGCTCGCCAATCTGGCGCCGCCACCTGAAAGCGTGCCGATCAATATGTGGAACGAGGTCAAAGGCACACCGGTGATGGAAAAGCAGAAAGCGGTCGAACCCATCGCCCTGGCGCGCCTGATCGCCCTCGCGCGGCTTCTGATGCCGGCAAGCGTGGTGCGTCTTTCCGCCGGCCGCCATGCGATGAGCGAGGAGCTTCAAGCCCTGTGCTTCCTCGCCGGCGCCAATTCCATCTTCACCGGCGAGGTGCTGCTCACCACCGGCAATCCGCAGCGCGAGAAGGATATGGCGTTGCTGAGCAAGCTCGGTTTGCGCATGGCGAGCGCGCCTGTGTTGGGCAGGTGAACGCCATGCCGATCGTGGTGACCGGCACTGATACCGGCGTCGGCAAGACGGTCTTCGCGGCGGGGCTCTGCGATCTGCTCAGCGCCCACTACTGGAAGCCGGTGCAAGCCGGCCTCGACAGTGAGACCGACAGCAAGACCGTGGCGCGGCTCGCTGCGTTGACGCCGGCGCATGTCTTGCCGGAGGCCTATCGCCTCAACCTGCCGGCCTCGCCGCATCTCGCCGCCGAGCGTGAAGGGCTCGTGATCGACATTGAAGCTCTGACGCCGCCGCCGATGCAAGAACCGCTCGTCGTCGAGGGAGCGGGCGGCGCGCTCGTTCCCCTCACGCGGACCGTGACCTATGCCGACGTCTTTGCGCGCTGGCGCTGTCCGGTCGTGCTGTGCGCCCGGACGGCGCTCGGAACGATCAACCATACGCTTCTGTCGCTCGAGGCGTTGCGGCGGCGGGAAATATCCGTGCTCGGCGTCGCCTTCATCGGTGACGCGCGACCGGAGACGGAGGAGATTATTGGCGAAATGGGCGCTGTACGGATTCTCGGCCGCTTGCCGATGCTCGAGCGCCTCGACGCGCTCGTGTTACGGCAACAGTTTCGCCAGGCCTTTCACGCTAACGACTATCTGGCGTGATCGGCAGAAAAAAGAGCCCCTGGCGGACGGCATGTCGGATGAAACAAGCCGGCCATGGCAATTGCTCAGGGGGAGTTTGGTGGGAAGGATAAGAGATCGGGCTCGTGCCAAGTGAGCCCTGTCGCATGCAAGCGAGGCATCGCCCGGTCAGGCGATGGGCTTGTTTTCAAGGGGTGCGAACCGGATGCCACGCGACGTCCTCCATGTTTCGGCAATGCGAAAAGAGGTCGTCCCCGGGGGTCATCGAAGGCGCAGGTCGTCCAGCGCAAGAGGAAGTCTAGATTTCCGTTGGGGGGACTTCAAGAGGCTTCTTGCGCGTGTTGGTCCACATAGAAAGAAGCACCCAGCGGCGATGCGGGTCGGACGCGCGATGCGGGAGGGCAGCGCGTGCACGCACGCGCCCTATTCGATCAGATTTTGAGGTGCTCCAGAATTTTCTGGCGCGCCTCGGGCGTGACATCGCCCTCGTCATCGAGGCGGCCGAGCTTCAGCACCGCCCAGCGGTCGGCGATGCCGAGGGCGAAATCGAGATTCTGCTCGACCAGCAGGATCGTCGTGCCGTTCTTCTGCCGCTCGTCCTTCAGCGCATTGGCGATGCGGCTGACGACCGAGGGCTGCAGGCCTTCCGATATCTCGTCGAGCAGCAGGAGCTTCGGCTTGAGCATGAGCGCGCGGGCGAGGATCAGCATCTTCTGCTCGCCACCCGACAGCGTGCCGGCCTTCTGGGCGAGCCTGTCCTTCATGAAAGGAAAATGCCGGTAGACATTGTCCAGTCCATGCTCGAGCTCATGGTCGGAGCGCAGAGCGAGGCGGAGATTATCCTTGATGGAGAGGTCCTGGAAAAGCGCCTGCTCCTGGGGCCCATAGGCTAGCCCTGACGCGATGAGCGAAGCCGGCGAGGCGCCGGCAATCGAATGACCATCGACGGAAATCCTCCCAGCGCGCAAGCCTATGAGGCCGAGGATGGTCTTGAGCAAGGTCGTCTTGCCCATGCCGTTCTTGCCCATGAGGGCGAAGATCTCGCCTGTCTTCACGCTGAGCGACATGTCGGTGATGATATTGATGGCGCCGTAACCGCTGGCGATGTTTTCGAGCGACAGCTTGGCCGTGGTGTCAGCCATGAGCGCCCCCCGAATAGATCGTCTTGACCAGCTCGGAATTGGCGACCGCCTCGACGGTGCCGTCGAGCACCAGGCGGCCCTGATGCAGCACGACGACACGGCTCGATATGGTGCGGACGAAGTCGAGATCATGTTCGACCACGATGGCGGCGATGCCGAGCTCGCGCGTGAGCTTCTGAAGAATGCCGCCGATGGTGGTGCGCTCGGTCTTGGTCAGGCCGGCGGTCGGCTCGTCGAGCAGGATGAGGCGCGGCTCGAGCGCCACCACCATCGCCAGCTCCAGGCTCTGCTTGAGGCCGTGCGACAGGTCGGCGACCGGGCGCTCGAGCATCTGGTCGAGCCCGGTCAGGCGCAGGATGTCGAGGGCGGCGGCGGGCAGAGCAAGATCACTTCTGCGCTTGACCGGACTCGGCTGGTGGCGCGCCGCGAGCGCCAGCCTCAGGCAGTCGGCGACAGTGAGGCTTTCGAAGACGCTCGCCACCTGGAATTTGCGGCCGACGCCCAGGGCGACGATCTCGTTCGGCGTTTTCCCATTGATCTCCTGACCCGTGACGCGCACCGTGCCGCTTGAGATCTCGGTGCCGTCGCTCAGGCAGCGCATCAGGCTCGTCTTGCCGGCGCCATTGGGGCCGACGAGGCTGACGAGTTCGCCCGGCCGGATTTCGAAATCGAGGTCCTCCAGCACCTTCAGGCTGCCATAGGTCTTGCCAAGACCCTTCACCGCGAGGAGCGACTGGTCCTTCGGCGTTGCGTCTTGCGCGCCGGCCGTGGCGAGATTGGTGAGCCGCATGGCATCGGCGCCACCTTTGTTGGGCAGAAACTTCGCCACCAGAGCGGCGAGGCCGTTGGGCAACAGGATGATCATGGCGACAAACAGCGTGCCGATCACCAGATTCCACAGGAAGGGCAGCTCACCGGAGAGATTGGCGCTCAGATAGTCGATGCCGACCGTGCCCAATACGGGTCCGATGATGGTGCCGCGCCCGCCCAGCGCCGTCCAGATGACGAGCTCGGTACCGAAGACGAAGCCGGTGATTTCTGGCGCCACCACGCCCGATGAGTTGGCGAACAGGAAACCGGCGAGGCCGGCGACGCCCGCGAGTACGGTGGTGAGTGCGATCTTGAGGCGTTGCGGGTTGAGCCCCAGATAGGCGCAGCGCGCTTCATTGTCGCGAATGGCGACGAGGAGCTTGCCGGCATCCGAGCGCACGAAGAACCAGGCGGCGACTGTCAGCGCGATCAGGCAGAGACCGGCGAGACGGAAGAAGCCGACGAGCCCGAAGGGCAAGGTGCCGTAGCCGACAAGGCCGCTGCTTGATCCGGTCCATTGCCCGCCCGAGAAGACGACCTGGGTGGTGACGATCGGCAGGACGAGCGAGATCACCGTCGCATAAAGCGGCGTCGCCCTGTAGCTGAAGGACAGCCAGCCGACGACGAGACCGACCAGCATCGGCACGATGACGGCCAGCGCGAAAGCAAGCGCGATCAGTCCCGGGCTGGCCCCCACATGGGTGAGGATCATCGCCGCGGCATAGGCGCCGATGCCGAAGAAGGCGGCCTGGCCGAAAGTCAGCACGCCGGTGAAACCCCAGAGCAGATCGACGGTGATTGCCAGCATGGCGTAGATCATCGAGCGGGTGAGGACATTGAGCGTGAAGCGGTCGAGGAACATCGGCCCGAACAGCACGAGAAGCAGCGCCAGGACGGCGAGACCGGCGAGCAGCCAGGCGCGGATATTGAGAGAGGAGGGACGCCGCTCAGCCACGCGAGAATCCTTTCGGGCTGACGCGCAGCACGAGCGCGCAGAGGACCGCCACCGTGATGCCGCCGAGGATCGGGCTGACAAAGGTGCTGACCAGAACCTGGGCGCCGCCAAAGACGAGACAGGCGAAAGCGAGGGCCGCGAAGGACGAGCCCGCCACCATCACCAGCATGAAGGCGCCGATGAGCCAGCCGACGCCCATATTCGGATCAACGCTGGTGAGGGGCGTGAGCAGGACGCCGGCAAGTCCGGTCAGGCCGGTGCCGATCATGAAGGTGAAAAGCCTGACGCGCGTCACGTCGATGCCGAGCGCCCGGGCCAGCGTCTCGTTCATGATCACGGCGCGCGTCGACAAACCGAGGCGCGTGCCTTCAAGCAGGAAAGCGAAGGCGCAGCCGATGATCAGAGCGGCGGCGATGGTGAACAGGCGATAGATCGAATAGCTGACGCCGAAGAGATCGATGGTGCCGGAGAGCAGATTGGGGGTGAACTGCACGTCGCGGCCGAACCACAGCGTGATCAATTGACCGATGATGATGCCGAGGCCCCAGGTGGCGAGGATAGCATCGAGCGGGCGGCGATAGAGCGGGCGCACGATGACCATCTCGGTAATGGCGCCCAGCAGCGCGCCGGCGACGAAGGCGAGCGGCAGCGCCAGCCACGGATTGAGGCCCAGCGCCGTCGTCACCACCGCGCAATAGCCGCCCAGCGTCAGCCAGGCGCCATGCGCGAAATTGATGATCTTGAGCACGCCGAAGATCGCCAGAAGGCCCGAGGCCACGACGAACAGAATGGCCGCGGTCGTCACGATATCGAGCAGAAGGATCATCGACTGTCCCAGTAAGCTCTCTCAAAATTTCCCCCTCTCCCGTCCGCAGGATGGGAGAGGGTGGCCAGAGCATAATGCGCCAAGACGTCTTTCGTCTTGGCGATAAGATTATGCTCCGGTCCGAATCGCCGATCGCGTTCATGGCCTTTGACAAAGTCAAAGGCCATCGCGATCGGTGGCCGGGTGAGGGCTCTTTGCTGCCGATTTACGAGCGTCTCACAAGAGCCCTCATCCGCCCTATCGGGCACCTTCTCCCATTGCTGCGCAACGGGAGAAGGGAAAGTGGTGCTAGAGACCAGGGCACTGCTCGCCCGGATCGACATTCTCGAAGGTGCCGGCAATCTTCACCGAACCATCTTCCTGCACCTGGCCCAGATACATGGTCAAGGGCGCGTGGTGCTGCTTGTTCATCGTCACCGTGCCGCGCGGGCCGGTGAAGGAGACTTCGGCAAGGGCGGCGAGCACCGCCTTGGTGTCGGTGGAGCCGGCCTTCTCGACGGCCGCCTTGTAGAGATAGACGCCTTCATATTGTGGCACCGAGAGATCGTTCGGCGTCCTGAGCTCGCCGGCGAATTTCTTGTTCATCGCGGCCAGGAAGTCCGTGTTGGCCTTGCTGTCGATCGAGGTTACGTAGGAGGCCGAGATGAAGATGCCGGCCGCGTCGGCGCCCATGCTCTTGGCGGTGCCTTCATCGACGGCGAGATTGCCATAGGGCAAGGTCACGCCGGCGCCGCGCAACTGCTTGGTGAGCGTGACATTGGGCGAGCCGCCGGCGGTCGAGGTGATGAGCGCCTCGGCGCCCGAGCTCTTGAGCTTCGAGATGATCGCCGTCCAGTCGGTGCCTTCCATCGGCAGATATTCCTCACCGACGACCTCGCCACCCGCCTTCTCGATGTAAGCGCGCGAGAACTGCAGCATGCCGCGGCCGAAGGCGTAATCGCTGCCGACCAGGAAGAACTTCTTGGCCTTCTCGGACTTCATGAAGTGATCGACGACCGGCGGCACCTGCTGCTCGGGCACCCAGGCATTGACGAAGAGATTGGGATTGCAGGAACGTCCTTCATAGAAGGACGTGTAGATGTAGGGGATGTCGCCTTTGGAGATGATCGGCAGGCCGGCATTGCGCGCGGCACTCGTCTCCATGGTGATGATGGCGTTGACTTCCTTCTGGAAGACCAGCGCGTCGAAGGCCTTCTGGGCGCCGGCGGCGCCCGAGGCGTCATCGGCGATCTCGAGCTCGAGCTTGCGGCCGAGCACGCCGCCCGCCGCGTTGATCTCTTCCACCGCGAGTTCCGCCGATTGCACCACCGACGGCGCCACGACGCTGTTGGCGCCCGACAATCCGACCGGAATGCCGATCTTGATGGGGGCTTCGTCCGCCAAGGCGCCCGTCGCCAATGCGGTGCTGAGGGTCAAGAGAAGTAGTCTGCTTACCATGGTCGTCTCCCTAGGTTGTCGTTGACGGCAGTTTTCTTGGAGTGCGTCCGGCTTTCAGCCGTAGACGTCCGGTCGTCTGTCGCCGAGCACGTCGTTGCGCTCATTGAGCTTGCGGCTGTCGGCGACGGAATCGAGTGTGACCTCGGCGATCAGGATCTCTTCGCCGTCATAGCTCGCGGGGCCGGCGATCGGCCGGCCGGTCGGGCCGATGATCAGGCTCGAGCCGATGAAAGGCTGGCCGCGCTCGGTGCCGACGCGGTCGGCACAGGCGATATAGATGGCGTTGGAATGCGCCGCCGCCTTGTGCAGGATGTTGGCCATCGGCTCCATCTCACGCGTCTGGCCCGGCATCGGCACCCAGTTGGTCGGGACCAGGACGAGTTCGACGTCTTTGAGCGACATCTGCCGGAAAGTCTCGGGAAACCAGCCGTCGTAGCAGATGGCGACGCCGAGCTTGCCGATAGCCGTGTCGAAGACGGGCAGGCCCAGATCGCCCGGCTCGAAATAGAGCTTCTCGCGGTTCCACAAATGGATCTTGCGGTATTTGCCGATATAGCCGTCAGGCCCGCAGAGGATGGCGGAGTTGAAGAAGCTCTGGCCGTCGCGCTCGGCGAGGCCGCTGGCGATAAAGACTTTGAGCTCCTGCGCCAGCGCGATCAGGCGCTTGGCGCTGCGGCCGGCAGGAATGGGCCCCGCATGGGCCGCGACCTCGTCGACATCGTGGAAGACATAGCCCGTATCGGCGAGCTCGGGCAGGATCATCACGCTCGCACCTTGTACGTGCGCTTTGCGAATGTGCTTCTCCATCGTGCCGAGATTGGCATCGACATCGCCGAAGACCGGCTCGAACTGAATACAAGCAACCTTGATTGTCGGTCGTGCTTTCGCGTGTACCGTCAAGCTACCCTCCAAAACGCAAAAACCCCTGGCGCGGAAATCATCCGCGAACCAAGGGCTACCCAGCCAGATTTTGAGCGGCATTCCTGCCGCGAGAGCAAACCTGCTCGTTGGTTGATGAAGTTACATGGCTGCCCTGCGCAGTCAAGCGGTATGATTCAGTCTTCCGACTTGGTGATCTTCAATCCGAAAGCGCGCATTGCCTCATTGGCGGCGATGATGCTCTCCGCCACCGAGACGACGGCCACGCGCTTCGCCGTCGCCTGATCGCGGATCTGCTTATAGGCCGCTTCCTCCTCGAGACCGTTCATCGCGGTCAGGACCTTCACCGCCTTTTCGATGGTGCGGCGGCCCTTCATCGTCTCTTCGAGCTTCTTCACCTTGTTGGCGAGGCGCGCCTCGTAGCTGAAGCGATAACGGGCGAGCGCGAATTGCGTCAGCACGCCGAGCTGGCGCAAGGGCTTGGTCAGGACGCCATGGGCATTGAGATCGATCACCGCCTTGAGGGAGGTCGGGCTTTCATAGGTCACGATCGCAATGACGGCCGTGCTCGCGGTTTCGAGCAGCGTGGCGAGGTCGTCGATGCTCGTCTCGCCGACCTGCACGAAAACCGCATCGGTATCGGCGGGAAGGGTAGCCGGCGCCGGCCACACGGCCTTCACGTCGCAGCCGAGCCGCTTCAGATGATCGACGAGCGCGGCGCCGTCGTCGTCGCGCGGATGGATGACCAGCACTTTCGCCTGGCGCAAATCGTCGAGGATGAGCTTCAGATTTGCCAAAGCGGCCTCAATTCTCGAGCCAGGGTTCTTCGAAGCGGATGGAGGCGAGATAGGGATCGGGCCTGATGGGCACTTGCGACTGCCAGGCGATCTCGAATTGTCCATCTTCCTGCGCGATGCCGATGCGGGGCGTCGACCAGACATGGCGGTTGTCGTCGAAAGCGAGACGGCCTTCGGGGGAGAGATATTCGACGGCAAGCGCCGCCTGGCCCAGCCTGTGGGTATCGAGCGACTCGGCGAGCTCCAGCGCGCGTGCGAAGAGATGGATCTGCGAATAGGCGGTCTGCGACCACATGGTGGCCATGGCGCCGGCGCCGAAACGCTGGTGCAGAGCGCGCACAAAACGGTGGTTCTCCTCGTTTTCGACGGCGGCGAGATAGGGGGCGGAGAGCACATGGCCGGTGCAGCGCTCAGGCCCGATCACCTGGATTTCGCCTTCCGCCAGAGTGAGGCTGGCGATCGGTCTTTTGCTGCGGTCGATCTTGGCGTCGGCATACATGCCATAGAGCTGGCGGGCGCTGCGGCCGATCACCGTCGAGAATACCGCGTCGGCCTCGGCCTCGTCGATCTTGCGCATCAGCTGGCGCAGTGTCTTCTCATCGGCCTTCAACGGTATGTAATGCTCGCCGACGATCTGGCCGCCCTTGCATTCGAGCAGGTCGCGCATCACCCGGTTGGATTCGCGCGGATAGATATAATCCGAGCCCGCCATGAAGATACGCTTGCCGTAACGCTGCAGGATGAAATCGGCGAGCGCGAAGGTATTCTGGTTCAGCGTGGCGCCGGTATAGAGGACGTTCTCCGAGAACTCGAAGCCCTCATAGATCGAGGGATACCAGAGCAGGCCATTGTGACGCTCGACGATCGGCAGCACCGCCTTGCGGCTGCCCGACATCGAGCAGCCGAAAATGACATTGATCTCGTCCTCGACCAGAAGCTTGCGGGCGAAAGCACGGTAGAGTTCGGGCTCACCGCCCGGATCATAAGCGACAGGCTCGATGAGACGGCCGAGCACGCCGCCTTTGGCGTTGATCTCCTCGACAGCGAGGGTGGTGCCGAGAAAATGCTCGGTTCCGGTGACGGAAGCGACACCGCTGCGCGAAAACAGAACGCCAATGCGCCAGGTCGCGTTTCTTTCAGGCACGATCGGTGTTCCTCACAACTCTGAAAAGGCCACTTCAAGCACGAGACGCGGGGCGATGGGAAGGCCCTTGCTCACTTTCTGAAAACGGAGGCCAGTGTCGGCTCGAGAGCGCGAAAATGCTGCTTCGCGCTTTCGATGAAGGCCTTCGCGACTTTCGACGTCGGCCATCGCTTCGACGTCATGACGACGACTTCGAGCTTTGTCAGCGGCTCGAACCTGACCGCCACGACGCCCGGATAGTGCAGGTCGTGAATGGTCAACAGGTCGATGATGCCGACGCCGAGACCGCGTGCGGCGAGCTGGAAACCGAGCACCGATTGAAAAACGTCGATCCGGCGCCGGAACTTGACCCGCGCCGGCGTCATGATGTCTTCGAGAAGCAGCGGATAACGTTCGAGATTGCGGATGAGGATGACGTCCTCGTCCTTCAGGTCCTCGGCGGTGATGACGTCACGGGAGGCGAGGCGGTGCCCCTCGGGAAGCACGCAGGCAATGTGAAGATCGATCAACGGCTCAGCCTTGAGATCCTCATGCTCGCGGCCGGATACATCGATTGCAAAATCCGCGTCCCCCAGAGCAACCGCGTGAAACAGCTGCGGCACGTCGTGGCTGTGCAGAACCACATTGATCTCCGGATGCAGCTTCAGGAACGTGGCGAGCAGGTCGGGCACGCGCCGGTTCATCATCAGCGGCATGACGATCATCGACAGCCGGCCTTTGCGCGATTCGCGCAGATCGTCGACGAAGCGGTTGATCTGCTTCAGCCCCACTTCCATCCGGTCGACATGATCGAAGAGGAGCTTGGCTTCGGGCGTCGGGAGAAGCCGCCCGGCGGAGCGTTCGAAAAGCGTGAGCCGGACGGATTCCTCGATCTCCTTGAGATGCTTGCTGACCGCCGGCTGGGAGATGCCAAGGCGCCGCGCCGCCACGATGGTGGAGCCCGCTGTCATGATGGCGCGAAAAACGTCGATTTGCCGCATATTCATTCTGGGCACCCTATAACCATTTGGAATAGCCAGGCGACTAATAAATATTTGCGGTCACTCCGGTGACGCCAATATCGTATGCACATCGCAGCGAGGCCGAATCTGGCTTGAAGACACTGCGTTGAAAAGACAGGGCTTTTCCGGTCAAAAAAATTGGGAGGATTACATGCGATTCCTGAAACACGGGACGGCGGGAGTCTGTTTCCTGCTGGGAGCGTTGACGAGCGGCGCCGTGCCCGGCCTGGCGCTCACGCTGGACGAGGCGCGCCAGAACGGCGTCACCATCGCCATATTCCACGAGCCGCCAGTGTCGTCGCTCGACGATCAGGGCAAGCCGGCGGGCACCTTGTGGGATCTCAACGCGGCGGTCCTCAAGGACCTGGGAATCACCAAGGTCACCCCGGTGATGACGGAATGGTCGTCCCTCATTCCCAATCTGCTCGCCAAGCGATCGGATCTGGTGCTCAACATGTATATCCTGCCGAAGCGCTGCGAGCAGGTCGCCTTCTCGGAACCGGTCTGGAAGGGATCCGAAACCTTTGTCGTGCTGAAGGGCAATCCGAAGGGCCTGCACAGCTATGAGGATGCCGCCAGCAAGGGGGCGACGCTCGCTTTGCTGGCAGGGTCGGCCGAAGCGGACTTCGCCAAGCGCGCCGGTGTTCCCGACGAACGCCTGCTTCTCCTGCAGGATCCGACGGCCTTGCTGCAGGCGCTGGTCAGCGGCCGGGCCGATGCCCTGGCTTTGCCCGTGAACTCTTCCATGGATCTGGCCAGCAAGAGCAGTGGCGAGGTGGAAATCGTCACCGACTTCACGATGAATCCGGAATGGCTGCCTTATTCGGCGACCGTGTTCCGCAAGGATGACGAGGAGCTCCGGCAGGCCTTCAATGACAAGTTAAAGTCGTTCATCGGCACTCCCGACTTCATGACGATCATGAAGCCGATGGGCTATGGCGAAGAGAATCTTCCAGGCGCCAAGACCGCCGCGGAGAAGTGCCAGCCTTGATCTGATCAGGCGAGGTCGGAGGACATGCGCCGCCGATCTCGCTTCACGCCCCCGGGTCCGCGACCATGTATGGTTCCTATTTGTCGCAATTGCTGCACGGCCTCGCCGTGACCGCGGAGATAACGGTTTTGGCCGCGATCCTGGCGACGCTGCTTGCCGTGATCGGCGGCGTGGGCCTCGCCAGCACCAATCCGCTTCTGCGCGGGGTAAGCCGCGTCTATGTCGAGATCTTCCGCGGCACCTCGCTGCTCGTCCAGTTGTTCTGGATCTATTATGTCCTGCCGAGCTTCGGCCTGTCGCTCGATCCCTTTGCCGCCGGCGTGGCGGCGATCGCGCTCAACAGCGGCGCCTATGGCGCGGAAGCGGTTCGCGGCGCCATCCAGGCTTTGCCGCGCGGCCAGTGGGAGGCGGCGAAGGCGATGGGCCTGCCGCGCCGGGTGACGTTGCACAAGGTGATCCTGCCGCAGGCTTGCATCTTCCTGCTGCCGCAATGGGGAAACTTCCTCATCGAAAGCATGAAGGCGACAGCCGTCGTTTCCTTCATCTCGATCACGGATCTGTCCTTCGTGGGCTATCAGATCAATGCGCGCACCTTCGACACGATCACCGTCTATGGCCTGGTGCTGCTGATCTATTTCGCTTTCTCTCAAGTTATCATCGTGCCGGCACGCGCCGCCGAGCGGCGCTATCGGCTGCGTGGCATCAACACTGCGTCACGGGCGGAGCGCGCCGCATGATTTTCGACTTCGGCTTCGCCCTGTCGATCGTGCCGCTGCTCGCCAAGGCGGCGTTGACGACGATATTCGCAACGATATGCGGCTTTGCGCTCGCCATGATCGTGGGGCTCGCTGCAGCTGTTGCCCGCCGTTATGGGGGCCGCGGTCTTGGCCTGGCGGTGCGCTTCGTCACGGAGTTCATTCGCAGCACCCCGCTGCTGGTGCAGATCTTCTTTCTCTTCTTCCTGGGTCCCAAGATCGGGATCACCCTGCCGCCCCTGGTCGCCGGCATCCTGGCGCTCGGCCTCCATTACGGCGCCTATCTGGCCGAGGTCTATCGTTCCGGATTCGACGCCGTTCCCAAGGGACAATGGGAGGCGGCCAAGGCGCTCGGCCTCAACCGCTGGCTTACGCTGAGGCTCGTCGTGCTGCGCCAAGCCATTCAGCCCGTCGTCCCGGCCATGGGGAACTACTTCATCGCGATGTTCAAGGAGACGCCGCTCCTGTCGGCCATCGCCGTCATCGAGCTGATGGCTTCGGCGAAGCTGATCGCCGCCGAAACCTTCAGATATGTCGAACCGATCACGCTCGTGGGAATATTCTTTCTTCTCATGAGCGCGGCAGGAGCGCTTCTCACCCGCTACGCCGAGCAGCGCCTGCAGATACCCCGGTAGCCATCACGGCACCCTCGCTTGTCCAGCCGGGCCTTCGGGCCCGAATGCCCCCGCTTTGTGTCATCGTCAATGGAGAGAACAATGTCCAACAAGCTGCCCTTCGCCCGTCATGAATTCATCGACCGCCTGACGCGGATGAAACAGGAAATGACGCGACGTGGATTCGATGTCATCGTACTCATGGACCCGTCGAATATCTACTACCTCACCGGTTATTCCGGCCTGTCCGCCTATGTGCCGCAGGGCCTCATTGTCGATGTCGAGCAGGAAGAGCCAGTCTTCGTCACCCGCATGATGGACGTCAAATGCGCCTATCACACGGCGTTCATGAGACCTGAGAATGTCATCGGCTATCCGGAAGACATGATCGCGAACGAGACGGGTGACGGAACCGACTTCCTGCTCGATTTCATGCGCGGCCGTGGCCTGTTGCGCCGTCGCATCGCCGTGGAGAAGGGCGCGTACCAGCTCACGCTGTCGGCCTGGGACAAATTCTGCGGCGCGGGAGCGACCCATCCGATCGGCGACTGCACGCGGCTGGTGACCTGGCTGCGCCTGATTAAGTCGCCGGCCGAGATCGCCTATATGCGTCAGGCGGGCGAGATCGCCGACAGCGCCATGAAGGCGGCGGTCGACGCCATTCGCCCCGGCGTGCGGCAATGCGATGTCGGTGCCGCCGTTCTCGCCGCTCAGGCGAGGGGGCTGCCCGGCTTTGGCGGTGATCACGCCATTCAACCCAATATCGGCGTCGGGTCCAAGACGGACTCGCCGCATCTGACCTGGACCGACGAGCCCTATCGGCTTGGCCAGGCGACGACCCTGGAGCTGGGCGGCAGCCGGTTTCGCTATGTCAGCGGCGTGTCGCGTACGATCCAGTTGGGCAAGCCGCCGCAGGATCTGGTCGATCTTCACGAGATCACGGTCGCCGGCATGGAAGCGGCGGTGGAGGCGGCGCGGCCCGGGCGGGTCTGCGGCGATGTCTGGGATGCCTTTGACGCGGTGATCAAACCGAGCCGGTTCGAGAAGACGTCGCGCCTCGGCTACAGCATCGGCATCGACTGGCTCGAATGGACGGCGAGCTTGCAGGCGGGGAACCGCACCGAGCTGGTGCCCAACATGACCTTCCACATGATCTGCGGCATGTGGGAGCAGGAGGGTTGGGGATATGTGCTCAGCGACACCTTCCTGGTCGGCGCCAATGGCGTGGAGTCGCTGACACGGTCGCCGCGCCAGCTCTTCGTCATCGCCTGATCGCATCCGGAGACATCATGATCGATTCCGTTCTCGCTCAAGCGGATATGGGGCTCGCTGCGGCGCTTGACCGCCTCGGCGAGCTGATCCGTATCCCGTCGGTCTCGGCCGATGCCATCCATGATACCGACTGCGCGAAAGCGGCTACGTGGCTCGCGCAGACCTTGCGCGAGCTGCATTTCGAGTGCTCCATCCACGAGACCGGCGGGAAACCGATCGTCCTCGGCAGAAGGGCCACTCCCGGCAACAAACGAAGTGTCCTGTTCTACGGTCACTACGACGTACAGCCGGCGGAGCCGCTCGCTCTCTGGAACAATGATCCCTTCGCGCCGGCATTCGGCGTCAACGCGCGCGGCGGCAGGACCATCGTCGGGCGCGGCAGTGCCGACGACAAGGGGCAGTTGCTCACCTTCATCGAAGCCTGTCGCGCCTGGTTGTCGGCGACAGGGGCCCTGCCGGTCGATGTGACCATGATCTTCGAGGGGGCGGAGGAAACCGGCTCCGCCTTTCTTGCCGATTTCATCGCCGCGCACCGGTCCGAGGTTGGTGCCGATATCGCCCTTATCTGCGACACCAATATGTGGGATCCGGCGACTCCGGCGATCGTCACGTCGCTGCGGGGGCTCGTGCAAGCCGAGTTGACGGTGCGCGCCGCGGTCATGGACTTGCATTCAGGCGTTTATGGCGGTGCCGCCGAGAACGCCATTCATGTTCTGACCCGCCTCCTGGCGGCGATGAAGGACGAGCGCAACCGCATCACGATTCCGCATTTTTATGACGGCGTGCCTGTCGTGGCGGCGGCCGTGCGGGACCAGTGGCCGAAACTCGATTTCACGGCGGAGACTTTCCTGGGATCGGTCGGGCTGGCCCAGTCGGCGGGAGAGATCGGGAGGCATTTGATCGAGCAGACGCAGTTCCAGCCGACATTCGATGTGAACGGCATATATGGCGGCTATACCGGGACAGGCACGAAGACGATCATCCCGGCGGAGGCGACCGCCAAGCTGTCGTTCCGGCTGGTGGGAAAACAGGATCCCGCCGAGATCCTTCTCCAGCTCGGCGCTTTCATCGCCGAGCGTCTGCCTGCCGATTGCAGCTTCCATCTCGAGCCGCAGGACCTCACGCCCGCGGCGACGGTGGATCCGGCATGTTCAGGTCTCGATGTGGCGAGACGGGCGCTCAGCGAGGAATGGGGACGGGAGCCGGTGATGATCGGCAGTGGCGGCTCCATCCCGGTCGTCGCCATGTTCAAGGATCTGCTCGGGATCGAAACGGTTCTTACGGGCTTCGGGCTGGATGACGACCGCATCCATTCGCCGAATGAAAAATATGATGTCGTAAGCTTCCAGAAAGGGATTCGGAGCTGGGCCCGCTTTCTCGGGCTCTACGGGGAAACAATGCGAAGCTGAACCTGCCTCAGACTCTTTGAGCTTCGTTCGCCGGTCCTGACGTCGTCGCCGCCAGGATCGGCAGCGCCGAGGCGCCAAGCGCGGCACTTCTTTCGCCGAGCGTCGAGAGGCGCAAGCGCTCGGGGCCGAAGTCCTGGCGCACCGATGGCCGGAGTGCTCGCAGATTGGCGATCAGTCTTTCGAGCAGCGCAGGTGGGGCGGCGCCGCCGATGATGATCGTCTCGGGATCGAAGAGATTTTCGACGGTGGTCAATCCCAAGGAGAGAGCCTCGCCGGCGCGCGTGATCCAGGTCTCTAGAGCGCTGTCCGCGTTTTCACCTCGCGCTGCCGCCTCGGCGAGATCGCGCCGCATGGCGCTCAGGGACAGATATTGGCCGAGGCAGCCGCGATTGCCGCAGTAGCATTGCGGGCCATTGGGATCGATGATCGCATGGCCGAATTCGCCGGCATTGCCGCGATTGCCGCGATAGGGCTCGGCCCGGATGACGATGCCGCCGCCGACACCTTCGCCGATGAAGACATAAAAGAAATCATTGAGATTGCGCGCCTCGCCATAAAGCTTCTCGCCGAGTGCCGCGGCGGTGGCGTCGTTCTCGAGCAGTACATCGCTCCCCGTTTTCTCGGCGAGCTGCTCGGCGATGGCGCGACTCTGCAGACTCGAGACGGCGCCCGGTGTCGGCACGCCCGGCCAGGAGGTGTCGAAGGGGCCTGGCGTCACGAGGCCTAAGCCCAGACAGCGGTCGGCGCCGAAGCGCTGGGCGAAATCCGTGTAGAGGTTGCCGAGGAAGTCCAGCCAGTCACCGGCGGGCGAGGGGCCTTCGCGCGTTTCGATGATGTCGCCGGCAAGGTCGGCGGCGACGGCATGATAATGCGTCGTGTCGATGCGGATGCCGAGCGCATAGCCGCCATCCTTGGCGATCTCGATTTCGATCGGCGGCTGGCCGCGCTTGGCCTTGCGCCGTCCGGCCTCGCGTACCAGCCCGGCGCCAATCAGATCCTCGACGATATTGGCGATGGCCTGCGGGGTGAGGCCCGTCGCCCGCGCCAGCTCGGCGCGCGACAGGCTGCCCTGCAGGCGCAGAGCATGGAGAAGGACCCGCCGGTTGTGATGGCGGACCCGGCTGGCGGAATTGGCAGAAAGACCGGGGCGGGGTGACGCATTTCCATCGAGCATGATCAAAAGCTTACCTCATTAAAGTAAAACAATGAAATTGATTTATTGACTCGCGCACAGGCTTTTCCTAGTCTCGCGGCCAGAAAGGGACATCATGACTGACGGCGCCTTGGTCGATCTTGTCGGCATCACGAAGCAATTCGGCGGCGTCCGCGCGCTGAAGGGCGTCGATCTTTCGGTCCGGCCCGGCGAGGTCGTGGCGCTGGTCGGCCATAACGGCGCCGGCAAATCGGTGCTGGTGCAGATCCTCTCCGGCGTCTTCCCACCGTCCTCGGGCGAGATCCGCGTCTCAGGCCAGGCGGTTTCCTTCTCCTCGCCGTCCGATGCCCGCCTCTATGCGATCGAGACGATCTATCAGACACTCGCGCTCGCCGATAATCTCGACGCGCCGGCGAACTTCTTCTTGGGGAGAGAGTTGCGCACCCGCTTCGGCTTCCTCGACAAGAAGAAGATGGCGGCGGAAGCGAAGAAGGCGCTGGCCGACCTCAATCCCAATTTCACCGATATCGAGCGCCCGGTGCGCCAGATGTCGGGCGGGCAGCGCCAGGCCATCGCCATTGCGCGCGCCATTCATTTCCAAGTGCAGCTCCTCATCATGGACGAGCCGACCGCGGCGCTCGGACCACATGAGACGGCGCAAGTGGCCGAGCTCATCAAGCGGCTGCGCGCCCAGGGCATCGGCATATTGCTGATCAGTCATGATGTGCGCGACGTGCTGCGCCTCGCCGACCGCATCGTCGTCCTCAAGAATGGCGAAGTCGTCGGCGCGCTCACCGCCAAGGATACGAATGAAGACGAAGTCGTGGACATGATCATCCGCGGCCGCAAGCTCGACGCCGGCGGCGCCCCGAAATGACGGCTGCTTCCACCCCGTGGCGTCTCGTCACGCCGATCTGGCCGGTGCTCGCCGTGCTGGTGATCGGCGCGTCGCTGCTGTCGGGGCCGTTCCTGTCGTCCGCCAATATCGCGGCGGTGCTGCAGCAAGGCGTCATCACCGGCATCGTGGCGCTCGGCATGACCATCGTGCTCATCGGCGGGCAATTCGACCTGTCGACCGGCGCCACGGTGATGATGGCAGCGGTCCTGGCGCTGCTGCTCGATCCGGCCGATGGCACCAGCACGGTGATTGCCGTCCTGCTGCCGGTCGCGCTCGGCGGTGTGATCGGCCTCGTCAACGGGCTCGCCGTCTATCGCGCCGGTGCCAATTCAATCGTCGCCACCATCGGCATGCAGTTCCTGATCATCGGTGCGGTGCTGGCGCTGGTCTCCGGCCAGCATGTACGCGCCGACAATATGAGCGAGATGTTCGTGTCGCTTTCCCGTGCGCGACTGCTCGGCATTCCCTATTCGGTCTACATCTTCCTCGCACTCGTCGTCGCGCTTTCGGTCGTGATGAGCAGCACCGTCTTCGGCCGCCATGTCTATGCGCTGGGCGGCGACATCGAGGCGGCGCGCCGCGCCGGCGTCAAGGTGGCGCGCACCGGCATCGCCACTTACATGATTTCGGGCATGCTGGCGGCGCTCGCCGGCGTGCTCATCGCCTCGCTCGTCGGCAATCTCGATCCGACCGCCATCCGCGGCTATGAATTCCCGGCGCTGACCGCCGCGGTGCTCGGCGGCACCAGCCTCACCGGCGGCGTCGGCCGGCCCGCCGACACGGCCGCCGCCATCTGGGTCATCGCCGTCATCACCAATGTGATGACCATCCTCAATTACCAATATCCGATGCAACTCCTGGTCCAGGGCGTCGTGCTCACCGCCGCCGTCGCGTTCTACTCCTGGCAAAGGGCGCGGAGTTGAGCATGACAGTCACGCTCTCTCCCATGACGCTCCGGCTGTTCGTCAAGCCGCCACTCATTCCGCTCTTGTTCCTCGCCACCTTCGTCGACGGCTTCTGGTCGCTCGGCAATCTGCGCACGCTCGCCGAATCGATCTCTACCGACGGGCTCATCGTCGCCGGCATGACCATCGTGATGATCGCCGGCGGTTTCGATCTCTCGGTCGGCGCGGTGATGGCGATGGGCGGCGTCGCGGCGGTGGTGCTTTTGCCTTTCGGCATCGTGCCGGCCGCCTTGGGGGCGCTGGCCGTGGGCGGCCTCTCCGGTTTCTTGAGCGGTACGCTCGTCACGCGGCTCCGCATCAATCCCTTCATCGCCACGCTCGCCATGATGGTGATGGTGCGCGGCGCCACGCTCGCTTACACCGATACGCGTCCGGTCGTCGGCCTTGACGACACCTTCCTGGCCTTGGGCGGCGGCGATCCCCTGCCTTACGCCTTCCTGATCATGATCGTCGTCATGCTCTTGGCCCATGTGCTGCTCTATCACCGGCCCTGGGGGCGGCATGCCTATGCGGTGGGCGCCGATGAGCGCGCCGCGCAGATGACGGGCCTCAAGGTCAACCGCCTCAAGATCGAATGCTACGCGCTGAGCGGTGCGCTCGCCGCCTTCGCCGGGCTGCTGCTCGCGGCGCGGCTCGGTACCGGCTCGCCGATCGTCGGCGAGATGACGCCGCTCACCGCCGCGGCCGCCGCCCTGATCGGCGGCGCCTCGTTGCGCGGCGGTGAGGGCTCGATCATGGGCGCTCTGTGCGGCCTGCTGTTCGTCGGTTGCCTCATCAACGTCATGAACCTTCTTGGTGTGCCTTCCTACTATCAACGCATGACCATCGGTGGGCTCCTGTTCGCTCTGGTCGTGGTGGAAGGCCTGCTGCAGCGCGCGCGGCCGCGCTGAGAAAGAGAAGACGCCGCCGGGGCCGGCGTACCGGCCAGTGAAAACTTAGTTTGGAGAGGAAAGAGTCATGTCAGTCAGCTTGAAAATGTCGCGGCGGGTCGCGGTCGCGGGCCTAGCCTCCTTCATGGCGGTCACGTCCAGCGCCTTCGCGGCGGAAAAGATCGTGATCGGTCATTCGCAGCCCAATCTCGGCTGGCCCTATATTGCCGCCGTGACCAACGCGCTCGAAGCCGCGGGCAAGAGCATCGACGGCGTGGAAGTGGTGACGCTCAGCGCCGATGGCGACATCGCCAAGCAGAGCAGTGATATCGCGACGCTGGTCAACCGCAAGGTCAATGTGCTGCTCGTCACGTCGCTCGACGGTAATGCCGTCGTTCCGGCGCTCAAGAAGGCGGCCGATGCCGGCATCCCGATCCTCGCGGTCTCGAACGAGCCGTCGGAAGCGGGCCAGAAGCTGCTCGCCGGCTATTCGGGTCCCGATGACTATGTGCAGGGCGTGATCGCGGCGGAGCTCTTGAACGACGCGCTGAAAGGCGAGGGCGCCATCGCCATCATCGAAGGCTCGCCCGGCCAGAGCACCACGCTGTTGCGCACGCAAGGCCTGAAGGACGGTCTCGCCAAGCTCAACTCCAAGATCACCATCATCGGCTCGCAGACGGCCGACTGGAATCCGGTCAAGGCGAAGGATGTGGCGCAGGCCTTCCTCACCGCCCATGGCGATCAGCTGAAAGGCGTCTTCGCGCAGGACGACAATACGGGCGCCGCGGCGGCCGAAGTCTTCAAGGCGGCCGGTCGTGGCGACATCAAGGTCGTCGGCACCGGCGGCACCATCAACGGCCTGAAGGCGATCCGCGACGGGCTGATGTATGGCACGATGGACCAGTCGCCGACAACCGACGCCAAGCAGGCGCTCGATTTCGCGGTGAAGCTCGCCAAGGGTGAGAAGCTCGCCGAAAAGCGCAACATCATCCCGATGCCGAAAATCACTTCCGCCAATGTGAACGAGTTCAAGGGCGAGTGGTGATCTGACTCAAAAAAGTCGCGCGACGTTTGGTGGAGAGAGGGGGTACATCTCCGCCAGACATTCCGCGCGACGGCCGGCCGGCTCATTCCGGCCGGCATATTTCCTTGTTCTTTTGAAGGTCTGCGTCCATGTTTGATCCGCGCGTCGGAATGAAGATCTATGACAATGTCTGGTATCTGCGTCATCGGCTGGAGCCCCAGCAGGCCGCTGACATCCTGTCGTCGATGGGCGTCACCTATGTCATGGCGCAGAGCAAGATCCTGCCGATGCAGGACACGGCGATCGAAAGCGAAGTGACGGCGGAGGAGAAGGCACGTTTTGCGACGCTGAACGATCGCGCCTTCCGCGAAGCGCTGAAAGCGCGCGGCATCTCCTATTTCGCCAGCATCAATATCGGCTTCGACCCCAGCTTCATCGCCGCCAACCAGGATCTCCTGCCGATCGACCAGTTCGGCAAACGCGAAGGCAAGACCGACTGGTATATCGGCCTGCCGCCCGACCGGAAGCCCAATATCGACCACAAGCTGGCGCTGCTCGAAAACGCCGCGCGCATTCTGGAGCCGGACGGCGTGCATCTGGGCTTCATCCGCTGGCCGGGCTTCTGGGAGATTTGGCTGCCCGATGTGAAGCGGGCCGAGATGCCGGATTATTGCTATGGCGCGGGCACGCTGGCCCGCTTCCGGACGGCGACGGGCATCGATGTCCCGCTCAATGATCCGATCGCGGCGGCGGCGCTGATCGCCAGGGATCACAGGGCCGCCTGGCGTGACTGGAAATGCGGCGTCACGGTCGCGGCGGTCGGGCGCATCCGCGCGGCACTCCGGACGATCAAGCCCGACGTCAAAATCGCCATCAACACGCTGCCCTTCTTCCTCACGGACTTCGACAATGTGGTGGAAGAAGTCTTCGGCCAGAGCCCGGCGCGGCTGAAAGAGGTGGCCGATGTCTTCGAGGTCATGGCCTATCACCAGATTCTCCGGCGCCCGGCGACCTGGCCGGCCGAGATCGCCAATGACGTCAAGCGGCGCAGCGGCGCGACCACCGTCTCGACCATCCAGGGCAGTGCGCTTTATCTGAACGGCATGCATGCCGACCGCGGCCGCGCCACCGACATCACCACCGACGAATTCATCTCCATGGTCGACGGCCTCGAAAAAAGCGAGGCGGATGGGCTTTGCGTCTTCACCTTCACCGACTTCCTCGATATGCGCGAGACGGCGGAGGGGAAGAGGCGGATCGAACGGCTCAGAGCCTTCCGGCGATAAAATAATCTGCCGCACATTCAATTTAAGATTGTGCAGCCTATTGCAATGCCCGTTTTGGTAATTATGAATCGCTCGACTGGAAAAGGAGCGATTTCATGGAGCGTGTTGCATTTCTAGCACCTCAGGGCAGTTCTACCTTTGGCTTTGTCGAAAGGGATGGCGGTTATTGGCCTCATATCGATCTTGCCATACCCGCGGTCACGAGAACGATCAGGCATCAAGGGTGCTTGATCTTTGTCTGCCGTCCTGATCCGGCGGTCCATTTCTTTGAGCCCGAAAGCGGCAAGCGATGGTCGATTTCCTTGCCCGCCAAATCGCGCCCTTTTGATCTGGTTGTCTGGAGAAACTGGCTATTCGTGGCGGCCGGCGGCAGGACACTGCTCGCAACCGATACTTGGAAGGCCGATGCTTCTTGGGTGACATTGCCTTGCGTCGATGCAGTTCCACCCCGCAGGAATGCGGCCTGGCTGCCCTTGCCTTGCGAAAAGGATATCGATGCGCTTGCCATTCAAGATGACAGACTGCTGGCCCTCGACAATATCGTGATGCCAAAATGGCTCCTGATCTTCGAGTTGACGGATGCGGGGGCGCAAGGCCCATCGCGCATTAAACTGCCTGATCACGGTACCTATGAGAGTATCGAAGGGGCAGCCTATCGGGATGGCCGATTTGCCGTGCTCTCGCGGACGGTCGGCATGATGGGTGTAAGCAAGCATGTGTGGCTGCTCGACGGCTCCTCATATGGCCAAGAGGGGAATGCCTACAGCTTCGAAGCAAGTTTCGATCCGCGCTATGACGAGGGTTTCCTGCCACTGATCTGCGCCGAGGACATCGCGGTGTGTCGTGATATCCTGGTCCTGGCCGGCGGCCGATACGGACTCATCGCAACCAGCCTCGCCAACGAGGCGCATACGGCTGCCGTGAGCGCACGTGGAAATTACCAAGGATTTCTGGCCAATGACTTTCGACAATTCTGGCCGGCCGCGGCCCGGCATCGGCCCATTGTCTGCGTGCGTACTTGCGACGACCCGGCCGGATTTGTCGTGACCTCGATTGAAGGCCGGCGGTTGCGGCGGGAGAGATCCTGGGAGGAGGCGCTCGTCAGGAAGCAGGTGCGGGTCGAGTCGTATTTCCTCTCTTATGACGGGATGAAGCAACATCTCGAGAGGATGCCACCCGGTTGGGCGGAGGGCACCAAATGGCGGGACAAAACCCGTCGCGCCGAGTTGCGCCGAGATGCCGGCAGGGCAAGCGGCTGGGTCGAGGCGCGGGCTCTGGACAGAAGCGCCGCCGGCAAGAAGTGATGGCAAGGTCGACGTTATACGCTGACCCGTCGGATCAGATCACTTGCGCCTTGGCGAGTAACCGTCGGCGACGAAGACACCGCCCTGATATTTGACCGCCGGGTCGCTGAGGTCGCGCTTGTCGCCGTCGGGCATCAGCTTGGCGGCGAAGGTTTCGGCGTTGTCCTGCGGCCGATAGTCGACATGGGGGGCGAGCGCGTTGCTCCACCAGCGCCGGTCATTGTTCGACATGCCATAGAGAATGGTGCAGCCGAGCTTTGGGGCGTCGAAGCAGGCTTCGATCATGCGCAGCAGATCTTCATAACTCTGCCAGGTGGAGAGCTGGCGTATGTCGACCGGATCGGGCCGCGCCGTGCCGATGCGCAGGCAGGCGATGTCCATGCCGTATTTGTCGGCGAAGAAGCTCGCGAGGTCCTCGCCGAAAGCCTTGGAGACGCCATAGAGCGAATCGGGGCGCTGCGGGACACTGGCGTCGAGGCGGTCGTCACGGGTGTAGAAGCCGATGGCGTGGTTGGAGCTCGAATAGACGATGGGACCGGCATCGTGCCGGCGCGCCGACTCGAAGACATTATAGGTGCCGGCGATATTGGACTGGAGGATACGGTCGAAGGTCGACTCATAGGAGATGCCGCCGAAATGGATGATCCGTCCGACGCCTTCCACCATGCGGTCGACCGCCGCCGCGTCGGCGAGATCGGCGATCACGATCTCCTCGCCGGGCAGCGCGGGGCCGAATTCGACGACATCGGAGGAGCGCAAGCGCCCATATTTTTCGGCGAGGCGTGGCCTCAGCCAGCGGCCGAGAATCCCGGCGGCGCCGGTGAACAGGGTCGGACGGGTATCGGTCATGGTGGAAAGGTCCTTGGACAAACTTGTCAGGCGAGTTTATATGCTGGCCACCATCCTTCAAGATGTGACAAATCGCATCGTCCCCAGAGGCACCATGATCGTCGATTCCCATCTGCATGTCTGGTCCAGCGATCCCCTGGCCTATCCCTGGCAGCCGCTGCTCGCCCATGTGCCGCCGCCGACCTACACCGCCCCGGTCGAGAGGCTCATCGCCGACATGGCGCGCGCGAAAGTCGATAAGGCGATCCTGGTGCAGCCCAGCGTCTATGGCCGCGATCACAGCTATCTGATCGACAGCGTCAAGACGGCGCCCGATCGCTTCATCGGCGTCGGCCTCGTCGATCTACGCTCGGCGACACCGCGGGAGGATTTCCTCGATCTCGTCGCCAAGGGGCTCGGCCGGGGCCTGCGCCTCAACACGATCCTGCGCGGCGATGTCACGCGACTTGCCGGTCCCGACTATAAAGGCCTCTTCGATACGGCCGAAGAAATGCGGGTTTCCGTCGCCTTTCAGATGGATATCGAGCAGGCGCCGGTAATCGCCCGGCTGGCGGAGCAGCATCGCGATTTGCCGCTGATCGTCGATTATCTGGGCCCTGGGATTCATGCGCGAAACGATGCCGCGCCCTATCTCGACCTCATGGCGGCGCACCCGAATATCCATTTCAAGCTGCTGTGCACTGCGGAAGATACGAAAACCGCCTATCCCTTTCCCGATGTTGTCGCCTTCTATCGTGCGGTTCTCGCCCGTTTCGGGGCGGAGCGCCTCATGTATGGCTCCGACTATCCGGGGGCGGCGAATATCTGCGCCTATGAAAAGCTCATCCAATGGGGCGAAGACTTTCCGGGCCTTGGTGCTGCCGACAAGGCGCTGGTCATGGGCGGGACGGCGGCGCGCCTGTTCGGCATTTCCGCATAAAGACGTAAGACAAGTTTATATCTTTGATTGACTTGGGCGGGAATGACGGGGTAGGACTGACACCGTTCCTAGCAACCATCATCTCGCCGACAGGAAAAGCCAGTGCATAGTGATCCGGGAAAATCGGTCGTGGCGGTGCCGCCACTGGCCCGAAATGACGATCTCACCCTCAATGTCGCCGCCAATGCGGCGCTCATCCGCCATCTCGAGGCGGGCGGCGTGTCGACGCTGATGTATGGCGGCAACGCCAATTTCTACAATCTGGGCTTAAGCGACTTTCCGCGCGTCCTCGATATGCTCATCGAGCTCGCCCGCCCGACCAGCTGGATCATTCCTTCGGCCGGCCCGGATTTCGGCAAGCTCATGGACCAAGCGCGTTATCTGCGCGAGCGGCCGTTTCCGACGGCAATGGTGCTGCCGGCAAGCGGCTTCTCGACCGATGCCGGCACCGCCGACGGAATCAGCCGTTTCGCCGAGGCCTTCGGCCGTCCTGTCATCGTCTATCTCAAGGCGGAGAACTATCTCTCGGTGGCCTCGGTCGCGCGGCTCTGCGACAAGGGGCTGGTCAGCGCCATCAAATATGCCATCGTGCGCGACGATCCGGGCCGGGATCCGTATCTGAGCGAACTGGTCAAGGTAGTCGACCGGTCGCGTATCATCAGCGGCATCGGCGAGCGGCCGGCCGTCCAGCATTGGCGCCAGTTCGGGCTCAGGGCCTTCACCTCGGGCTCGGTCGCGATCGCGCCGAGGCTGTCGAGCGCGCTGCTCGCGGCGCTGAAAGCGGAAGCCTATGACGAGGCTGAGCGCCTGCGCGAGCTTTTCCTGCCCTTCGAAAACGACCGCGACGGCATCAATCCGATGCGTGTCCTGCATGACGGGGTGACGCTCGCCGGCATCGCCGATATGGGGCCGATCCTGCCCTTGATGTCCAATCTCAATGAAAGCGAACGCGCCCGCGTCGCGCCGGTGGCCCGCGATCTCTACATGCGCGATACCGCGCTGGCCAAGGCCGCGTAGAACCTTCTGGAGCGCTTCCTTAGCGCCAAAGTCGAGCAACGTTGGTGGGAAGCGCTCTACGGCTCGATGCTGTCGCTGAGCACACGCAGCCTGGCATTGTCGATATGGGTGCGCATGGCGTTGCGGGCTTCCTCCGGCTCCTCGGCGGCGATCGCGGCGAGGATGCGGCTGTGCTCCTGCTGGACGAGCTGCAGGCGCCTCGTGCTCTGGCGTAGCGACAACGTGCGGGCAAGCTCCATGCCGCGCAATGTATGCTCGGAGAGGACTTCCATCATCTGGACGAAGATCTGGTTCTGGGCGGCGGCGCCGATGGCCACATGAAAGGCCTGATCGGCCTCGCTGCCGATCTCGCCCCTGGCGATGACATTCTCGAGCTCGTCGAACGCGCGCTTCATGCGCTCGAGATCGGCGTCGGTGCGCCGCGTGGCGGCGAGGAAGGCCGCCTCGCCTTCGAGCCCGATGCGGAATTCCATGCAACGCATCAACCCGGCGATGTCGTCGATCGGCGCCAGCAGCGAAAAGGCCTGGTTCGGTCGGCGCTGGACGAAGGTGCCGGAGCCATGGCGCGAGATCACGACGCGGTCGGCCTGCAGGCGCGACAGAGCTTCGCGGACCACCGGCCGCGACACGCTGTAGAGCTCGCAGAGCTGGCTCTCGGACGGCAGCTTCTCACCTTCGGGCAGGGCGCCCGAAACGATGCGGTCGAGGATCTGACCATAAAGCTGGTCGGCCAGTCGGGACGGCCGGCTCGGCGATTGCACCTGCCATTCCGTCTTGCTGCGCCGCGGCTTTTCGCTGGATTTGCGAGCCAAACCTCGTCTCCCGTCTTACTCGTTCTGGCGCGTTTCGCCCGCGCTGGTTGCAGCCCCGGCTCCGTGTTTGCAGCATCGCCTGATCTTGTGCAAGTCCCCTAAGGGATGGCTTGCCCAAAGATGTAAGATAAGTTTACAATTACACTACCGTATCTATCACCGAACAGGAATTCCACATCATGAGCGTAAATTTCAAGGATCGTCTCGCAGCCCTCGGCGCGGAGCTGCCGCCCGCCGCCAAGCCAGGCTCGTCCTTCTTCCTGCAGGCGGCGGTGATGGGCAATCTGGTCTTCATGTCGGGGCAGATCCCGCGGCGCGGCGACGAGATCATGTTCAAGGGCCGCCTCGGCGACACGCTCAGCAACGAGGACGGTTACAAGGCGGCGCGGCTCTGCGCGCTCAACCTCCTGGTTCAGCTCAACGACGCGCTTGACGGCCGTATCGACCGGGTGAAACGCTTCCTGAAGCTCACCGTCTTCGTCAATGCCGCCCCCTCCTTCATCGACGCTTCGAGTGTCGCCAATGGCGCTTCGGAACTGCTCATGGAAGTATTCGGCGATGCCGGCCGGCATGCGAGGAGCGCCATCGGCGTCGCCACGCTGCCGCGCGGCGTCGGCGTCGAAGTCGAGGCCATCGTGGAAATCGCGCCATGACCCAGCAACCGGCCGCCCACCCCACCGGCACGGCGCCGGGCCGGCGCGATCCGCGCTACGATCTCCTGTTCGAGCCGATCCGCATCGGCCCCAAGGTGATGAAGAACCGCTTCTACCAGGTGCCGCAATGCACCGGCGCCGGCCATCCGCGCCCCGGTTCGAATGCCGGCCATCGCGCCGTGAAGGCGGAAGGCGGCTGGGGCGGGTTGTCGACCGAATCCTGCTCGATCCATCCGGAGGTCAATCAGTCCACTTCGACCAACACGACGATGTGGGACGAGGGGGATGTCATCAATCATCGCCATATGGTGGACGAGGTCCATAAATGGGGCGCGCTGGCCGGCGTCGAGCTCGGGGCCGGCGGGGTCAAGGACAATCTGTGGAGCCGTTATGTGGCGGCCGCCTTCGACCGCTTTCCATCCGGCGGCACTCCGAAGGTCTATACCTATGCGGCGACCGAGGAAGACATCGCGCGCGTCATGCAGATGTATGAAGACGCGGCGCGGCGCGCCAAGGATGCGGGCTTCGACATCCTCTATATTCATGGCGCCGCCGGCGTCTTCCCGGTGCATGCGCTGTCGCGCCACTTCAACCGCCGCACCGACGGTTATGGCGGCTCGTTCGAGAACCGTGCCCGCTTCTGGGTCGAGGCGCTGGAGCGGCTGAAGAAGGTGGCGGGCGATCACTGCGCGGTGGCGACGCGCATCTCGATCGACGACCTCGCGGGTCCCTGGGGGCTCGAGCTCCATGACGAAGGCCTCGCTTTCGTCGAATACATCACGAAGCTCGGCCTGGTCGACATGTGGGACATCATCATCGGTGGCTCGGGCGAGGATATGTGGGGCGAGGATTCAGGCCCCTCGCGCTTCTATAAATCCAACCACCAGTCGCCGTGGAACGCCGAGGTCAAGCGCATCGCCAAGGTGCCGGTGGTGGGGGTCGGGCGTTTCACCGAGCCCGACGAGATGGTGCGGGTGATCCGCTCCGGCCAGCTCGATATCATCGGCGCGGCGCGCCCCTCGATCGCCGATCCGTGGTTGCCGCGCAAGATCGACGAAGGGCGTGTCGAGGACATTTGCGAATGTATCGGGTGCAATGCCTGCGTGTCGCGCTTCAATCTCAACAACATGATCATCTGCACGCAGAATCCGACGGCGCTGGAAGAATACCGGCGCGGCTGGCATCCGGAGCGCTTCGAGCCTACGCCCAATCCCGAAATGGTGCTGGTGGTGGGGGCGGGGCCCTCGGGCCTCGAATGCGCCCGTGTGCTCGGCAAGCGCGGCTATGAGGTGCATCTCGTCGAGGCGAAGGAACAGCTCGGCGGTCATCTGCGCGACGTCGTGCGGCTGCCCGGCCTCGCCGAATGGGGCCGCGTCTATGATTATCGCGAGAGCCAGATCGCGCGCATGCCCAATGTGACGGTGATGCGCGGCACCGGCCTCGTCACGGCGGAGGACATCCTCGATTACGGCGCGCGGCGCGTCGTGCTGGCGACGGGCGCGCGCTGGGCCGGCAACGGCCTTGGCGCCAGCGGGCCCGACACGGTGCCCGGCATCGACGCGGCGCTCGACCATTTCGTCACGCCGGAGCAGTTCTTCGCCGGCAAGGCGATCGGTGACCGCGTCGTGGTGCTCGATTCGGACGGGTATTTCATGGCCATCAGCATCGCTGAGGTCCTGGCCGACCAGGGCAAGCAGGTGACGCTGGTGACGCATCTCGAAACCGTGGCGCCGATGACGGCGCTGACGCTCGAAGGCTACAATCTGCGCCGCATGCTGCGCGAGAAGGGCATCAAGGAGCGCACCGGCCATTGGGTCGACAAGGTCGAGAAGGCGGGCAATGGCGTCGAGGTTGTGCTCTATGACCGCTATCGCGACGGTTCGCGGCGCACCACCACGCCGCAGACCGGCGTCTATCCGCGCCGGCTCGGCGATGCGGTGGAAATCCTCGATTGCGACAGTGTCATCCTGTGCACGTCGCGCGAAGCGAAGACCGAGCTCTATGATGGCGTGATGGCGCTCAAACCGCGCTGGCAGGATGCCGGGCTCGAAACAGTGGTGCGGTCAGGCGACTGCCTGGCGCCGCGTTACCTGGCCGACGCCATCTTCGACGGCCACCGCATCGCGCGTGAATTCGAGAGCGTCAATCCGGAGCGGCCGAAAGCGATCATCCGCGAAAGGCAGATCTGGGGCCACGAGACCTTCCCCAAGCTCGGCGATCACGTGGTGTGAGGCGGGATAGCCCACTACTTCACCCCTCACCCTGAGGTGCCCGGCGAAGCCGGGCCTCGAAGGGTTTGGTGCAGCAGGTTCGCTCTATCCTGATGGACGCTTCGAGGCTCGCTGCGCTCGCACCTCAGCGTGAGAGGGGAGGGAAAGTATCACTTCCGCTTCTTCCACGCCTCAAACTGCGCCACCGTCTCGGCGTTGGGCGGGTAGAGACCGAAGGTCGACTGGCCGGCCAGCACGCGTTCGGTGACGAAGTCCTCCATCAGCGTCTGCTCTTTGCCTTGCTGCGCCACGTCGTCGGCGAGATGGCGCGGGATGACCACCACGCCCTCACGGTCGCCGACAATGATGTCGCCCGGATAGACCGGCACGTCGCCGCAGCCGATCGGCACATTGATGTCGACCGCATGATGGCGGGTGAGATTAGTCGGCGCCGAGCGGCCGCCGCAATAGACCGGATAATCGAGCGCCTCGATGGTGGGCGAATCGCGCAGGCCGCCATCGGTGACGACACCGGCGGCGCCGCGCATCATGGTGCGGGTGACGAGAATGCTTCCGGCGCCGGCGGCGCGGATGTCCTGGCGACAGTCGATGACCAGCACATGGCCCGAAGGGATCGTCTCGACGGCGCGGCGCTGCGGATGGCTGCGATCCTCGAAGACAGCAGAGACATCGATGTCCTCGCGCGACGGGATATAGCGCAGCGTGAAGGCTTCACCCACCATCGAGGGGCCGCCGGTGGTCAACCGGTGCACCTTCTGCATGAAAGTGTTGCGCAATCCGCGCGCCATCAGCTGCGAGGTCAGCGTGGCGGTGCTGATTTCAGCCAGCAGGCTGCGGGTTTCGGGAGAAAGGGGTTCGAGGCTCATCGTGAGGCTTCCTGGTTGCTGGGGCCGGATCAGAAGAAGGTGCGGATGGCCGAGACGACAGTGTAGTCGTCGTCGACGACCGAGATCACCTGCCATTTGTCGAAGGTGGTGCAGGGATGCGAGATGCCGAAGGCGACCATGTCGCCGACGGCGAGCGGGCTCATCTCGGGAATCTTGAGGTGGCAATGTTGATCGTTGAGTCCCGTCACCACATGATCCGGGCCGATCGGGCGCAGATCGGCAGCGGTCACGCCGGGGCCGGGGCGCAGCCATTTCAGCGGCGTCGGCATGGCCGAATCGAAGGAGATGTCACGCCGGCCAACGGTAAGGAGCGCCTTGCCGGGTTCCGGGCGCGATTGCACATAGGCCCAGACTTCGAGGGCCGCCTGAGGGCCGGGCCCCAGATCGTCGACCCAACCATTGCGGGCGCGCAATTGCTCGAAATGCGCCACATAGCTCGCCGAATCATGGGTGATGTAGCAGCCGCAGCGCAGCACGACGCGGAAGGGGCGCGACAGCTTGGCTGAACCGAAATGCTTGGTCACCAGATCGTAGAAGACGGTGCCGCCGGCGGTGAGCAGGATTTCGCCGTCGCCGAACAGGTTCTCGCGGTCGCAGCCCAAGGCGATGTCGAGCAGGAAGGTCAGGAAGCCGTCGACCACCTTGGCCGATTCATCGGGCGAGGGCCGGCGCAGCAGGCCCTCATAACCGCCGACGCCGCGCAAAGAGAGATAAGGGGCGGCTGCCTTGACGGCGCGCGCCACCGCGAGCGCTTCTTCAAGCGTGCGGCAGCCGGTGCGGCCACCGGCAAAACCGCCCTCGATGATCACCTGAATGGGGCGGTCGAGCTTGCCGTCCCGCGCGACGGCCGCGAGCTGGCGGACGAGGTCGACCGAATCGACGAAACCATAGAAGTCGAAGTCCTTGTCGCGCTTGAGCTCCTCGACAATGTAGCGCTGCGACCTGGCGCCGACCGGCTGGTTGGCGAGGAGGAGGCGCTGGAAACCGAACTGCCGTGCCACCTGCAGCTGCTCGACCGATCCGATGGTGATGGCCCAGGCGCCGTCCTTCACCTGGCGGGCGAAAAGCTGCGGGCTCATCGTCGTCTTGCCATGCGGCGCGATATCGGCGCCGGTGGCCGCGAGATAACGCCGCATCCAGGCGCTGTTATGCGCGATGGCGCTTTCGCGCATCACGGCCGCCGGCAAGGGCAGGTCTTCGCGCAGCACGTTCCAGCCCTGTTTGCCGATATCCTTGAGCGCTGTGGGCGTGAGATCGCCCGGCATGCCCTTCACCGTCCGGTCGAGCGCAAAAGCCTCGATGGCGGTCAAATCGATGGTGGTCATTGGTCTGCGCACCGTTCCTGCGGATGTTTCCCTAACTTGTCTTACATCTTTGTCCATTCACGATTCAACGATTTTTCGTCGGAGGCCTCTGAAAATGCACAAAAAGTGGTAGAAATGCCCAATTTTCGGGAGTGAAATGTTAGTCGGCCCGGTTTGCAAAAGATGACTGACAAGTTGATGATTTCTTGACAGTCAGTCGCCGACATGTAAGCGTACTCGTCGCACTGTCGAATTCCACAATAAATAATCAGGGAGGACTACCAGTGAGGAGTTCCGGGACAACCCGACCAAAAATAAGCGGCCTGCTCGCCGCCTTCGGCGCGCTCTGCCTGGGCACGACCGCCGCTTTCGCGGTCGAATACAAGCAGGCGCCGATGCTCGACGAGCTCGTCAAGGCCGGCACCTTGCCGCCGGTCGCCGAAAGGCTGCCGAAGGATCCGCGCATCGTGACGCCGGTCGAGAAGGTCGGCAAATATGGCGGCACCTGGCGCTCCGGCATGGTCGGCGGCTCCGACCGCAACTGGCTCTTCCGCATGGCGGGCTACGAGCCGCTGCTCGCCTGGGACCGCGAATGGAGCGGCAAGGTGATCCCCAATCTCGCGGCCGAGATCACCAACAGCGCCGACGCCAAGGAATATACGATCAAATTGCGCGACGGCCTCAAATGGTCGGACGGCAAGCCCTTCACCAGTGACGATATCGGCTTCTTCGTCAACGATATCGCCGGCAACAAGGAATTGCTGGCGAATGGCGTCGACTGGCTGATGAGCGGCGGTGAGGCGGGCAAGTTCGAGAAGATCGACGACACGACCTTCAAGGTCACCTTCAAGGAGCCCTATGGCGTGTTCCCGCAGAAGCTCGCCAGCGTCTATGGCGTGCAGATGACCATGATGGCGAAGCATTACTGCTCGCAGTTCCAGCCCACCTACAACAAGGACGGCATCGACGCGCTGATCAAGGAAGCCGGCGTCGCCAACTGGACGGAGCTGTTCATCAAGAAATGCGCCGTCGACACCGAAGCCAATGAGCGCTGGCAGAATCCCGACCGGCCGACCATGGAGCCCTGGGTCATCAAGGACCCCTATATCGGCGGCGCCACGCTCGTCACGCTCAAGCGCAATCCCTATTATTTCAAGGTCGATCCGGAGGGCAACCAGCTTCCCTATATCGACGATCTGAGCGTCTCGGTGAATGCCGACAAGCAGACGCTGGTGCTCAAGGTGGTGAATGGCGAGATCGACTACCAGGATCGCCATGTCAACGCCAATGCCAACCGCGCGGTGTTCACCGATGCGGCGGAGAAGGCGCAGATCCATCTCTCCGATGGGCCCAATGCCGACATGAACACGACGATCATCTCGTTCAACCTGACCCACAAGGATCCGGTGAAGCGTGAGATCTTCAACAACAAGGACTTCCGCGTCGGCCTCAGCTACGCCATCGACCGGCAGGCGATCATCGATGCCGCCTTTGTCGGCCAGGGCGAGCCCTGGCAGGCGGCGCCGCGCAAGGAGTCGCCCTATTACAATGAGCGGCTCGCCAAGCAATATACGGAATACGACGTCGCCAAGGCGAATGAGCATCTCGACAAGGCCTTCCCCAAGAAGGACGGCGAGGGCTTCCGCCTCGGACCCGACGGCAAGCGCATCACCTTCAATATCATGGTGATCCCGGCGCTCGGCGACTTCCTCGACTCGACCCAGCTCACGGCGCAATACTGGCAGGCGGTCGGCGTCGATGCGAAGGTGCAGACCGTCGACCGCACGCTGTTCTACGACCGCAAGGACTCCAACGATCATGACGCGGCCGTGTTCCTCGGCAGCGGCGGCATGGGCGACGCGCTGTTCGAGCCGACCTTCTACTTCCCGTTCTGGAACGAAACCCTGTTCGCGGTGCCGTGGGGCAATTGGTATGCCTCGGGCGGCAAAGCGGGCGAGGAGCCCTCGGCTGCGGCCAAGAAGCAGATGGACCTCTATCGCGAGATCCTGCGCTCGGCCGACGTCGCCAAGCAGAACGAATTGATGCAGCAGCTGCTCAATATCGCGGCGGACGAGTTCTATGCGATCGGCATCAACTCGCCGGGCCCGCTGTTCGCCGCGGTCAAGAACAACCTGCACAATGTCTATCCGCGGCCGTTCGCCTGGACCTATCCGAGCCCGGTGGCCAGCAATACGGAGCAATATTACTTCGACCCGCCGCGCTGATATCAGCATAGTATGACACCGGCCGGTGCTTCCGCATCGGCCGGTGCCCTTGTTTCAAGATTGTTTGGTCATGCTCGGTTTTATTCTCCGCCGCCTGCTCTGGATGATTCCGTCGTTCCTCGCGGTGACGGTCGTCGCTTTCGTGATCATTCAATTGCCGCCGGGCGACTTCGTCACCAGCTATGCCGCCGATCTAGCTACGTCCGGCTCGCCGGCGGATAGCGCCACGCTCGACGCGCTGCGCCTGCGCTATGGCCTCGACCAGCCGATGATCGTCCAGTATTTCACCTGGGTCGGCAATGCGCTCAAAGGCGATCTCGGCATGAGCTTCGAATACCGCTCGCCGGTGGCCGACATCATCTGGGACCGGCTCGGCATGACCACGCTGGTCGCCTTCTGTACGCTGGCCTTCGTGTGGCTCGTCGCCTTTCCGGTCGGCATCTTCTCCGCGGTGCGGCAATACAGCATCGGCGACTATGTCGTCACCTTTCTGAGCTTTCTCGGCATGGCGACGCCAAGCTTTTTGCTCGCACTGATCGTCATGTATCTCTCGGTCGAGTTTCTCGGCTACTCGGTGGGTGGGTTGTTCTCCCCCGACTTCGTCAATGCGCCGTGGAGCTGGGCCAGGGTAATCGACCTGGTGCAGCATTTGTGGATTCCGGTGGTCGTTCTGGGCGTCGCCGGCATCGCCGCTCTGGTGCGCATCATGCGCGCCAACCTGCTGGACGAGCTCGGCAAGCCCTATGTCGAGACCGGGCGGGCCAAGGGCCTGCCGGAGACGACCCTCATCCTGCGCTACCCGACCCGCGTCGCGCTCAACCCCTTCATCTCGACAGTGGGCTGGGTGCTGCCGGTGCTGGTGTCGGGCGACGTCATCGTGTCGAGCGTCCTGAGCCTGCCGACCTCGGGGCCGATCCTGATCCAGGCGCTCAAGACGCAGGACATGTATCTGGGCGGCGCGCTCATCATGTTCCAGTGCATCCTCGTCCTCATCGGCACCCTCATGTCCGATATCCTCCTCGCTTTCGTCGATCCGCGCATCCGCTATGACAACTAGTCCCGCCGCCAGCCCCGAAGTCTCGACGCCGGCCGTCAGCGCCGCCGTGCTCAAGCGCGATTCCGCCTCGCAATGGCGCTTGATGTGGTGGCAGTTCCGCCGCCACCGCCTTGCCATGGCGAGCAGCTATGTGCTGCTGTTCATCGCCCTGGTCGGGATCTTCTGCGAGTTCCTGGCGCCGTTCTCGCCCAATGCCTTCTCGCCGCGCTACACCTATGCGCCGCCGCAAAGGCTGCATTTCTTCGACCGCGACGAAGCCGGAAGCCTGGTGTTCCGTCCCTATGTGAACGGCTACAAGATCACCATCGAGCAGACGGCGCTGCGCCGCGTCTTCGTCGTCGACGAGAATGTGAAATACCCGGTCGGGCTCTTCGTCAAATCCGATCCCTATCCGATGTGGGGCGGGCTCTTCACCCTCGAGACCAAGCTCTTCGGGCCGGTCAAGAAGGGTGATCCGATGTACCTGCTCGGCGCCGACCGGCTCGGGCGCGACATGCTGAGCCGCATCACCTATGGCACCCGCATCTCGATGTCGATCGGCCTTATCGGGGTGGCGCTGAGCCTCGTGCTCGGCATCATTCTCGGCGGCATATCGGGCTACAAGGGCGGCATGATCGACAATGTCATCCAGCGCGTCATCGAATTCATCCTGTCCTTGCCGACGACGCCTCTATGGCTCGGCCTCGCCGCGGCGATGCCCAATAACTGGCCGCCGCTGCGCACCTATTTCGCCATCACGCTGATCCTGTCGCTCATCGGCTGGACCAATCTGGCGCGTGTCATCCGCGGCCGCTTCCTGTCGCTCCGAACGGAGGATTTCGTCACCGCGGCGCGCCTCGACGGGGCGAGCGAGAAGCGTATCATTTTCCGCCATATGGCGCCGTCCTTCGTCAGCCACATCATCGCCGAGGTGAGCCTTGCCATACCGGCGATGATCCTCGCCGAGACCGCCTTGAGCTTTCTCGGCCTCGGCCTGCAGCCGCCAATCGTGAGCTGGGGCGTCCTGCTCCAGGAGGCGCAGAATATCCGCTCGATCGTCACCGCGCCCTGGCTCTTCGCGCCGGGCGCCGCCGTGGTGATCGCCGTGCTGGCCCTCAATTTCGTCGGCGACGGCTTGCGTGACGCCGCCGACCCGTACCGGCAATGAAGTCCCGCCCCCCGATGAAAGCTCCGGACAATGACATCGTCGTCGAGGTCAAGGATCTCTCGACCTGGTTCGACACCGGCAAGCAGGTGATCAAGGCGGTCGACGGGCTGAACCTGACGCTCAGGCGCGGCCGCACCCATTGCATCGTCGGCGAAAGCGGCAGCGGCAAGAGCATCACCGCGCGCTCGATTCTCAATATCGTGCCGAAGCCGGGGCGCATCATGAAGGGGCAGGTGCTGCTGCATGGCGCAGGCAGCGGCCGCGACGTGGTCGATCTCGCCGCCCTCAATCCCAAGGGACGGCAGATCCGCTCGGTGCGCGGCCGCGACATCAGCATGATCTTCCAGGAGCCGATGTCGAGCCTGAGCCCGGTGCACACGATCGGCCAGCAGATCATCGAGACCATCCAGTTGCACCGGCGGGTCGGTAAAAAGGAAGCGCGTGAGCGCGCCATCGAGGTCCTGGCGCAAGTGAAGATTCCGCGTCCTGAGCGCAGCATCGACGCCTATCCCTTCGAGTTCTCCGGCGGCATGCGCCAGCGCGCCATGACCGCCATGGCGCTGGTCTGCGAGCCCAAGCTCGTCATCGCCGACGAGCCGACGACGGCGCTCGACGTCACCACCCAGGCCGAGATCCTCGATCTGATGAAGAGCCTGCAGCAGCGTCACGGCATGGCGCTGATGTTCATCACCCACGATATGGGTGTGGTCGCCGAGATCGCCGACGATGTGACGGTGATGTATATGGGCGAGGTGGTCGAGCACGGCCCGGTGAACGATGTCTTCTTCGCACCGAAGCATCCTTATACGCAGCGGCTTCTCGCCTCGGTCAGGGCGCTCGAGAGCCGCTCGCACCGTGCCGGGCCGGCACCGAAGCTCTCGAATGACGACGCCATACTCGAAGTCTCCAATGTCTCGATGAATTTCGAGGCGCGGCGGCGCTTCTTCAGTCGTGGACCCAAGGAGCCACCGGTCAAGGCGCTCGATGATGTGAGCTTCACGCTCAAGCGCGGCGAGGTCCTGGGCATCGTCGGCGAAAGCGGCTCGGGCAAGACGACGCTCGGGCGCTGCGTCCTGCGCGTCCTCGATCCGAGTTCGGGGCGCATCGTCTTCAAAGGCCGCGGCGCCGAGCCGGTCGACCTCGCGGCGCTGCCGAAATCAGCGGTCAAGCCCTATTGGCGCAAGATGCGGATGATCTTCCAGGATCCGTTCTCCTCGCTCAACCCGCGCATGACGGTTTTCCAGGTGATCGCCGAGCCTTTGCTCAATCACGGGATGACCGACAAACGCGCGCTCGAGGCGGAAGTGGCGGGGCTTTTGGAGCGCGTCGGCCTGCCGCGCGAGGCCATGTGGCGCTATCCGCATGCCTTCAGCGGCGGCCAGCGGCAGCGCATCGGCATCGCCCGCACCATCGCGCTCAAGCCGGAGCTCATCGTCGCCGACGAGGCGACGTCGGCCCTTGACGTATCCCTGCGCGCCCATATGCTCGATCTTCTGCTCGGCCTGTGCCGCGAGTTCGATATGAGCTTCATCTTCATCGGCCATGATATCGGGGTGATTCGCTATATGTGCGACCGGGTGGCGGTCATGCATCGCGGCCGCATCGTCGAGATCGGCGACACCGACACGGTGTGCGACACGCCGAGCCACGCCTATACGCGCTCACTGATCTCGGCGATCCCGAAGCCCGATCCGCGCCTGCGCGGCAAGACCCAGCGCATCCGTTACATGAGCGAAGTGGACGGCTGATGGCGGGCACGCGCAAGCCCGAGGTCGACTGCGTGCTCGATATAAGGGCCGAGCTCGGCGAATGTCCGGTCTGGTGCGGCGAGGAAAAAGCGCTCTACTGGATCGACATCTATACCGGCCGTCTCAACCGTTTTGAGCCCGCGACGGGTGTCAACCGGATCTGGGCCCTGTCCGAGCCGATCGGCTCCTTCGCGCTGACCGACGACGGCAGTGTGCTGGTGGCGCTCAAATCCGGCCTCGCGCGCTTCGATCTGCGGACCGGACAGACGACGCCGCTCGTCCAGCCGGAAGCGCATCTGCCGAACAACCGCTTGAATGACGGGCGTTGCGACCGGCAGGGCCGCTTCTGGGTCGGCAGCATGGAGGATCCGGTCGATCCGTCGGGACCGAAAGGCTCGCTCTATCGTTTCGACGGCGACCAGCGCTGCACGCGCATGAGCGGAGGACTCTTTGTCGCCAATGGTCTCGCCTTCAGTCCGAATGGGCGGATCCTCTATCATTCCGACAGCTTCAAAGCGGTGCGCACCATCTGGGCGTGGGATCTCGATCCCGATGACGGCCAGATCCGCAATCGCCGCGTCTTCGTCGATACGTCCGGCATGCCGGGCCGACCCGATGGCGGCGCCGTCGATGCCGATGGCTGCTACTGGATGGCCGGCAATGATGGATGGGAAATCGTCCGCTTCACACCGGAAGGCATCGTCGACCGGCGCATTGCGCTGCCGGTCGCCAAGCCCAGCATGCTCGCATTCGGCGGCGACAGGCTCGACATTATCTATGTGACCTCGATCCGCCCCAGCGCGGGGCTCGAGAACCAGCCCCAGGCCGGCAGCCTGTTCGCGGTCCGGGCCGGGGTGACCGGCCTGCCGGAACCCCGGTTCAAATGGCGGTAATCGTTCGATTTTTTCGCACGTAGCTGGTTACGTTCTATTTTCTAGAACATATTGATCGATATTATTCGGATTGTTAGAATGAAAGAGACGCGCCAGATAGACGCCAACGGCAGGCGCTTCATGGTGTTGCGCCGCCTCAAAGTCCCGAGGAAGTCATCATGTCTGTCGCCACTGCCATCAATGGCAATTCAACCTCCGTCACATCGGCCAATGTCGCCGCGGTTCTGGGCCGTGTCCTCATCAGCGCCATCTTCATTCTGTCCGGCCTGTCCAAGCTCACCGCGGTTTCCGGCACGATCGGCTATATCGAGGCCGCCGGCCTGCCGCTGGCGCCCGTCGCTTTCGCCATCGCCGTAGCGGTCGAGGTGGTGGGCGGCATCGCGCTGATCGCCGGCTTCAAGACCCGCTGGGTCGCGGGTGCCTTGGCGCTGTTCAGTGTCGTCACCGCTTTCGCTTTCCACGGCAATATCGCCGACCAGAACCAGTTCATCCACTTCTTCAAGAATATCGCCATGGCGGGCGGCCTCCTGCAGCTCGTCGCTTTCGGTGGCGGGGCGCTCAGCCTCGATGCGCGTAAAGGCTAAAAGCTCGATCGGGGGAGGAGGAAACTCCTCCCTCGCACTCTGCAAACGATAGGCATTGCCCATGGTCTCCGATCCCGGCACGCCCACCCTCGATCAGCTGCGCGTCTTCCTCAGCGTCGTCGAGCTTGGGAGCTTCGCCGGTGCTGCCCGCAAGCTCGGGCGCGCGACATCGGTCATCAGCTATGCCATCGCCAATCTCGAAGCGCAGCTCGGCGTCGAATTGCTCGACCGCCAATCGACACGCAAGCCGCAGCTGACGGAAGCGGGCCGCGCCGTCCTCGCCGAAGCGCGCGGCATATCGAGCGGCATCGACGCGCTGCGCGCCAAGGTGAAAGGCTTGCGGCAAGGGCTCGAGGCCGAAATCCATGTGGTGGTCGACGTGCTGCTTCCGGCAGGCCGTATCGTCGATGCGCTCAAAGCTTTCGCCCAAGAATTCCCGACCGTCGCCTTGACACTCCATATGGAAGCCTTGGGCGCGGTCAGCCAGCTGGTGCTCGACCGCATCGCGGCGATCGGTGTCAGCGGTCCGTTGGTCGGCTACAATGACATACCGGGGCTCGAGCGCATCGGGGTGGGCTCGGTCCTGCTCGTGCCGGTCGCGGCGCCGACGCATCCTCTGGCCCGCAACAGCAAAGTCGATCCGGGCGAGGCGCGCCACCACACGCAGCTCGTCCTCACCGATCGCTCACCGCTCACCCGCGGGCATGACTTCGGCGTCGTCAGCCCGAAGACCTGGCGGCTCGCCGATCTCGGCGCCAAACATATCCTGCTGAAGGAAGGGATCGGCTGGGGCAACATGCCGATCGCCATGGTCGAGGAGGATATCGAAGCCGGCCGTCTCGTCCGCCTTGATCTCCCCGACATGACCGGCGGCGGCTACAGCTTCGATGCGATCTATCGCAGCGATTCACCGCCGGGTCCGGCCGGTTCGTGGCTCATTTCGCGTTTCCGCCGGCAGGCGGAAGCTTGAAAATCCTGAAGATAAGGTGCTTCATATCGAGTGAGCTGATATGAGGACAATCCATGCGCTTCTCGCCCAGCGATCTCAGAGCCCTGACCGTGTTCCGTGCGCTTGTCGAGCATGGCGGGTTTCTCGGCACGCAAATGGCGCTCGGCATGAGCCAGTCGACGGTGAGCTTCCATCTCCGGGCGCTCGAGGAACGTCTCGGCTTCGATCTCTGCCGGCGCGGCCGCAAGGGTTTCGTCCTCACCGAGCGTGGGCGCGCCGTCTATGAAGGCTCGAAGTCGCTGGTCGCCTCGATCTCGGCCTTCGAGGGCATATTAGGCGACCTGCACCACAAGCTCGTCGGCACGCTGCGCGTCGGCATCGTCGACAACACCATCACCGATCCGCGGCTGTCGCTGCCCACTGTCATCCGCCATTGCATGCGCAACTCGCCCGATGTCGAGATCAAGCTCACCGTCGCCAGCCCGGAAATATTGATGTCGCAGCTCGGCACCGGCGGCGTCGATCTCGCCGTCACGCCGAGCCTCGACATCGTCAGCGGCTTCGCGGCGACGCTCTTTCATGAAGAGATCCATTCGCTCTATTGCGGGAAGCTGCATCCTCTGTTCAAAGCACGGCCCAGCGCGCCTGAGATCGAGCAATGCGAGTTCGTGGTGCGGCCCTATGCCAATAACCGCGAGCTCCGGCATTTCCGCAAGGCACGGATAAGAGCGCATGCCTCCAATATGGAGGCGCAGGCGGCCTTCATTCTCTCCGGAGAATTCATCGGCTATCTCCCCGAGCATTATGCCAGGCAATGGGCTGCCGTGGGCGAGATGCGGGCGCTGATGTCGCCCGAGACGCGCATCCTGTCGCCCTTCGTGATCATGACTAACAAGGACATTCCGAGCTCGCCTTTGCAGAAGCTCTTCATCCGCGAGCTGGTGGCGCAAGGCTCGCTGGCGCGCGAGGGGCGGAAACCTGCCAGAAAGAGCGCCATCAAATCGAAAAAATCGATGTGACGGTGATTGAATTCGGCTTTTCTAACGAATTGGCCCATGGCCAAATGACCGGGGAACCCAATACGGAATCTGATCATGGCGCATGGATATGAGGCTGGCAGGCTGGACCTGCCTTTTGTGGGACATTGCACATTCGGCAAAAGGCCGATCTGCACCGACTGGAATACGATCGACGCCGATGTGGCGGTGCTCGGCATTCCCTATGACATGGGCACCCAATACCGCTCCGGCGCCCGTTTCGGGCCGCGCGCCATCCGCGAGGCCTCGACCTTGTTCTCTTTCGGCCATGGCGGCGCCTATGACCATGAGGACGACGTCACCTATCTGCCGCTCGACAAGGTGCGCATCGTCGATGTCGGCGATGCCGACATGGTTCATACCGATACGGCACGCAGCCACGCCAATGCCGAGCTCGCGGTGCGCAAGATCCTCGAGCGCGGCGCCATGCCGGTGGTGCTGGGCGGCGATCACGCCATCAACATTCCCTGTGTGCGCGCCTTTAGCGAGCACGGTCCCATCCATATCGTGCAGATCGACGCCCATCTCGATTTCGTCGATGTGCGCCACGGGGTGCGCGAAGGCCACGGCAATCCGATGCGCCGCGCCGCCGAACAGTCCTATGTGACCGGCCTCACCCAGATCGGCATCCGCAATGTCTCCTCCACCGCCAAGGAGGGCTATGAGGATGCGCGCGCCCGAGGCTCCTCCATCCTGTCGGTGCGCCAGGCGCGCCGTCTCGGCACGCAAGGCGTGCTCGACAAGATCCCGCAAGGGGCGCGTTATTACGTGACGGTCGACATCGACGGTTTCGATCCCTCGATCGCGCCGGGCACCGGCACGCCCAGCCATGGCGGCTTCCTTTATTACGAAGTGATGGAGATCCTGCAGGGCCTGGTCAAACGCGGCAATGTCGTTGGCGTCGATCTGGTCGAGGTGGCGCCCGCCTATGATCCTTCCGGCATAACAGGGTTTCTCGCCGCGCAGGTGCTTTTGAACTTCATCGGCTATATCTTCGAGGCCCGGAAGAAATAGCACGAGGAAAGAGGGAATGCCGGCAAGCGAAGTTCTGACCCTGCCGGCCCGCAAGGGCCGGGCCTGCCGCCTGAGCAAGGGCCAGGCGATCAAGATCATCAACACACATGGCCATCAGGTGGTCGACACCTGGGCCTTCAATGCCGAGGATCTGCGCGAGTTCATGTCGCATGAGCATTCGCGTCCGCTCACCGGTTCGATCTTCCCAAAAAAGGGCGAGCATTTCCATACCAACCGGCGCCGCTCGATCCTGTTCTTCGAAGAGGATACCTCGCCCGGTATTCATGACACGCTGATCGCGTCCTGCGACGACTATCGCTACGGGCTTCTCGGCTGCACCGAATATCACGACAACTGCACCGACAATCTCCATGCCGCCATGCGCCAGATCGGCCTCGTGCCGCCCGACGTCCCGGCGCCGCTCAATCTGTGGATGAACATTCCGGTGGCTTCAGACGGCAAGATCGTCTGGGGCGAGCCGGTGTCGAGCCCCGGCGATTATGTCGTGCTGCGCGCGCAGATCGACTGCATCGTCGCCATGTCGGCCTGCCCGCAGGACATCCTGCCGGTGAACAGCGGCAAGACGGTCGAGGCGCATTACCAGGTCCTGAGCTGACGCCGTCACGTTTCGGCTTTTGCCAGCGCCATCGTCGATTCGCGGATAATCAGATCGACCGGCAGGACGACATGGCTCGCCTGGCTGATGCCGCGCTCGATCATCCGCGCCAGGAGGTCGCCGGCGTCGAGGCCGATCTTATATTGCTCGATGCGCACCGTCGTCAGCGGCGGCTTGAGACGGTCGACCATCGGCATGTCGTTATAGCCGGTGATCGAGACATCCTGCGGGCATCGGATGCCGCGCCGCGCCAGCGACTCGATGGCGCCGATGGCGAGGCGGTCATTGGCGCAGACGATCGCCGTGAATTCCTGGCGCCTGACGAGAAGTTCCTCGACGCAGCGTTCGCCCTCGCTCTCCGTGTAACCGCGCGCGAAGGCGATGAGATGCTCATCCAGGGCAAGCCCCAAGGCGGCGCGATGCCGTTCGAAGGCCGCATATCTGTCGGCGCCCGTCGAGAAGCGCTGCGGGCCCGCGATATTGGCGATGCGCCGGTGGCCGAGCGAGGCCAGATGAGTGAGGGCGCGCTTGATGCCTTCATCCTCGTCATGAACGACGGAGCTGATATTCGGATTGTCACTGCGGCGATTGACGGTGACGATCGGAACACCGTCGGCCGCCAGATGGGCGGCCGCGCTGTCGCGCAGTTCGACGCTGGCGAGAATGAAGCCGTCGACGCCGCGTTCCTGCAGCTTCGAGGTCAGGCCTTCCTCACGCGCGGGATCGTTGTCGGTATTGCCGATGATCGCCAGATAGCCATTGCGGCCGAGCGAATCCTCGATGCCGCGGATGATCGGCGGGAAGATCGGATTGGCGATATCGGGCACGAGAACGCCGATCATGCGGCTGCGCGCCGTGCGCAGCGACGCGGCCGCGGCATTGTGGCGATAGCCGAGCTCGCGGCTCACATCGAGAATGCGCTGAGCGGCTTCCGGCGTGATGAGATGCCGGTTCTTGGGGTCGAGCGCCCGCGAGGCGGTCGAGACATGGACACCCGCCGCCTTGGCAACATCCTTGAGAGTGACTTGTCGCTTCATGCTGAACCTGGTCCCAAGGATAGCCTTAGCGCTTCTCCCGCCCAACGCCAATTTCGGCCTCGACCCGCTTTCATGGCGTGACGCGTCCCTTGAAGCGGTCGGCCAGCCAGTCGGCAATGAGCGGCCGGTAGAGCCAGGGGATGTTGTTACAGACATGATTGCCTTCGGCGAAGACATGCAACTCGGCTTTCCGGAAGAGCTTCGCGCAGAGCTCCGCCTCCACCGGCGGAAAAATCTTGTCCCGCGCGCCATGCAGGATCAAAGCGGGCAGGTCGGTTTGCGGGCATCCCGCCAAGGTGAAGCCTTTGGCCTTTTCGGCAGCGTTCTCGCCAAGGGCAAAGCTCATATTGTCCAGATAGACCTTGGGGAGTCCATGCCAGAAGCCGCCCAGATCATAGAAGCCGTTGATGGAAACGACGGCGGTCAGATCCTCGATCATATTGGCGGCATGGAGCGCCAGGAAGCCGCCAAAGGCCATGCCGGCGAGGGCGCGGGCGCCGGAAAGCGCCCTATTGGGCCGGATCTTTTCGATCACCGCGGCGATAGCGCCCGCGAAATCCGGCCGCAGCGGGCCATGCGCGCGTCCTTCACCTTGCCCTGGCCCGTCGAAGCTCAAGGTGGCGATGCCGCGCAGGAGGAAGTGCCGCTCGAAGGCCGGAAACTCCTCCTTGGTCGAATCGGAGCCGGGAATGATCAAGACCAGCGGATGAGGGCCCTGGCCGGACGGCAATCGCAGATAGCCGCGCAAAATCCCGTCTTCGAAAGGTGCTTCCACGGCCTGCGCGGGCATGTCGAGCAAGGGGGCTGCGGTGCGAAAGAGGGCGACCTTGCGGTGTGCCGCCGCTTCCTTGGCGGCGAGATCGTGGAAGGCCATGAACTGACCGAAATGATAGAACAGGCTGGCGCGGTGATAGGCCTCACCGGCCGTCGTTCGATGGCCGCGCCGCAGTGCATCCGTGGCGATCGCGGCGTGACGGTCGCCTTCCTCGCTCCAGGCCGCGAGCCAATTGTCCCACGTGCCGGCCCTTTCGATCACGGCCTTGGCGGTCGCCGAGGCAATGCCCGCGACCTCGATCCGCGGCAGCCAATGCTCGACCACGCTCAGCAGCCGGTTCTCCGTTTCGCTCATTCGTATCGGCCTCGTTCACACCGGCATGGCGAGCAGCACGGAGGCTGGCGCATTGGTACGGTTGGAAAGTATTCGTGCCTCGCCCGGCGCCAGCCGGCAACTGTCCAGCACGCCGAGCCGCGCGGTTTCGCCTGCCGCCTCGATGGTTACCTCGCCGGTTACGACAATGTAGATCTTCTCGACCGCGGCCTCCTTCATCGTGGTGTGCCCGCCGGGAAGGAGATGCAGCAGGCCGACCCAGATCATGTCGGTCTGCGTAGCGCCCTTGCCCTGCAGCCGCAAGCACCGCATGTCGTAGTGCCCAGGCGCTTCATAGGACGGCGCTTCTTCATACCGGGTGATTTGCATGGCATGGCTCATGGCTTGAGGAGAATCCGGTCCGGTGTTCCGGTCAGCACGGACACATAAGCTTTCTTGGCCTCGCTGAGGCTGTAGACATTGCGCGGGCCGACCGGGAAAGGCTTCAGCATGCCCTGTTCGAATTTGGGGCGCAGCTTCTCGAAGATTTTCGCGCCTTCGACCGCCGACATGGCAAGCGAATCGATGCCGATATATCTGTGCCGGCCGCGAAAGAAGGCAAATATGTCAAAGGGAACGGCGCGATCGAATGTAGAGATGAATATCTGTCGCCCGTCCTTGGCCATCGAATTGTTCGCCATGGCGAAGAATGGGCTGCCGACCGTGTTGAAGACGATGTCGGCGCCATGCCCATTGGTCTTTTCACGGATAAGAGCGGCGACATCCTGGGTCAGATGATTGAAGCCTTCGACAGGGCCATTGGCGTGAGCGAGGAGTGGGGCATCCGAACGGCCGGCCGCGAAGACCTGCGCTCCCGCCATGGTCGCGAGCTGGATCGCCGCCTGACCGACCTTGCCATTGCCGCCGCAGACCAAGACCACATCGGTCGGCTGCACGCCACCCGCCTCGCGAAACCCTTCGAAGGCGGTGAGAAAGGGTACGCCGATCGAGCTTGCTTCCGCCATGGAGAGATTGGCCGGTTTTGCTCGTACCGCCCGCTGATCGAGAACCATCCACTTGGAGTGGCTGCCATTCTGCGTAATGCCGAGCTCACCGCCGCCGCCCCAGATCTCCATGCCGATCAGATGCGAGGGGCCTTCACGCACGATGCCGGCGAAGTCGCGGCCAGGCGTTCGCGGCCAGACCGCCTGCGGCATCTGGCCGAGAGACGCCTTGACGTCGCTTGGATTGACCGCGGCGGTGGCGATCTCGACGAGGACTTGCCCGGGACCGGGGCGCGGCCTGTCGATGTCGACGATATCGATCAGGAGATTGTCGAGATCGGGCGACTTTTCCGATATGCGCAAAGCGGCCGCGGTTTTTGAGCAGTCAGTCATACGACAATTCCCCGATCATGAAGCAAGTCCGAGCAGCGCGCGTGCCTCTTCGGCTCGGGTCACTGTCGCTCCCAATTTCTCCAGGAGATCACGCGCGCGCTCGACGAGCTCGCCATTGCCTTTGGCGAGCACGCCGCGTGAAATGTAAGAGCTGTCTTCCAGCCCGACGCGGACGTGGCCGCCCAGAAGATAGGATTGAACCGCCATGGGAAAGGCCATGCGGCCGACGCCGAAGCCAGTCCATTGGCTGCCCGATGGCAGCATCCGCGCCGCCGTCGCCACGACGTCTGGGATGGCGGGGAAGCCATATTTGATACCGGTGACGATCGAGAACAGCGCCGGCGAATGCAATGCGCCGGCGGCGAGAAGATCATTGGCGAGTTGAATGTCGCCGGTGTCGAAGACTTCGAGCTCGGGCTTCACGCCATTGTCACGGATGATCTCGGCCATGATCTTCACATTGCGCGGCGTATTGATCACCACTTCGCCGCCTGAATTCATGGTGTTGAGATCGAGCGTCGAAATCTCAGGCTTGAGTGCGGCAATATGCTCGACCCGTTGTTCCGGGCGAACGAGCGTGGTGCGCGGGCCCGCGACCGCGGGATCGTCGTCGCTTGGATGATAACGTCCGCCTGGTCCCGTGGTAAGATTAAGGATGAGGGCCGTGTTCCTGGCACGGATGCGTTCCACCGTCTCGCGATAATAATCGAGCTTCATCGAGGGCCTGCCAGTCTCGGGGTCGCGCACATGTATATGCGCGATCGACGCTCCGGCATCGGCGCCCTCGAGGCAGGCAGCGGCGATCTCCTCCGGCGTCACCGGCAAGGCCGGATGATTCTCCCGCGTCGCGAGGTTGCCGGTGACAGCGCAGGTGATGATGACTTTCGCCTGCATCACAAATGCCTCCCGCCATCGACCACGATCTTCGATCCGGTGGAGAATTTGAGCGCAGTCGCGCAAGCGAGAATGGCCTCGGCGACATCGTCCGGCTGGGTCAGCCGTTTGAGCGGGGTTGCCGCCGCTGCCTTCTCCTTGAAGTCCAGCCCTCGTCCCGGCACGAATTCGGTGTCGACGACTCCGGGCGACACCACCATGATTCTGACCTCCGGGGCCAGAATGCGGGCGAGCGAATGGGACATGATGTCGAGCCCCGCCTTGGCGGCGCAATAAGCGATGTTCGATCCGATGCCGGTGGTGGCGGCGATCGAGGAGACATTGACGATGAGGCCGTCGCCACCCGCTTTCAGCGCCGGCATGAAGGCCCTGATCGTCGCAAAGACACCGCGCCAGTTGTTGATGAACACCTGGTCGATCAGCTCATCGCTCAGAGCTTCGAGATCGGGATGCGGGATGGCTTTGGTCGTGCCGGCGGTATTGACCAGCATATCCACGCGCCCCAGGCGGGCGAGCACCTGATCACGGAACGTCGTGATCGTGGCGCTGTCGGCGAGCGAGAGGGGAAGAGCCATATGCCGGGTGCCCGGCAAGCTGGCGATGATCGTCAGGGCCCGTTCGCGCCCGGCATGATAGCCGATGACGACAGTCGCTCCTGCCGCGGCAAGGCACCGGCATGTGGCCGCACCGATGCCGCCCGAGCCGCCGACAATGACGACGACCTTTCCTGTCAAAGGCGCTGCAGCGCTCATGTCGATTTTTTCCCGGATATCGGCGGCAGCGGAAATGTCGGATCGCCGGGCCGCAGCACAAAGTGATAGTGGCAGGTATAGAAGGGCAATGTCGTGTCTGTATGAGCCGCATCCGGTCTCGTGTGCTCGACCAGTTCCGCAACGATCTGTTGCTTGGCCCCGAACACCACATCGGCGGCGAGCGCTTCCGGTGTGTCGGAGAAGATCTGGGTGATCAGCGTCCTATGGCCCGGCGCCGAAACGATGAAATGAATATGAGCGGGGCGCAAAGGCTTGCGCTTCTGGGCGCGTAACAGATCGCCGACCGGCCCGTCGGTGGGGACGGGATATCCGGCCGGCTTGACCGACACGAAGTCGAAGCAACCGTGCTGGTCGGTGTGAAAGATGCCGCGCAGATTGAAGTCGTCCTGCCCGGCATCCTGGTTCTCATAAAGGCCGATGGGTGATGCCTGCCACACATCGATCTTGGCATTGGCAAGAGGCCGCCCGTCGGTGGTGGTGACGGTACCGTCGAAATAAAGTGCGGGCCCAGGCGTTTGCGATCGCGCAATACATGCGCCATTGGCGCAGAGGGGGGCGCTGCCGCGATAGAAGGGGCCGAGCAGCGCCGACATCGTCTCGCCTTGCAATCCGTCATTGTTGATGAGGTCGATGAGGGTCGAGGCGCCGAGCACGTCCGCCGCGAGGACCGTTTCATTGTGTGTCGCATGGGTGTGATGGCCAAGTGCTGTGATCCAGCGCAGCGCCGTCTCGAATTCCGCCTCGGTTGGACGCGTATCCTGGATGAAGCGGTGCAGATGGGTGATCGCCGCGGCCATGATCTCCTTCAGCCGGGCATTCGGCGTGTGCGCAAAGGCCGACAGGACCTGGGCGGTGACCTCGCTCTCGGTCGAGATCAGTTTGAGGTTGGGCACGAGGTCTCTATTCATTGCCATCGAAGAAGTTTGCCTCATCTCCAGTTTTTGCAATCGTTCGCATATAGTTGTTCGCATAACACAGATCGCGGGTCAATGATGTTTTGCGCGGCTTTTTGATGTGGCGTGAAAGATTTGCGTTGACGTCTATAGATTATCATGCAATCGTTTGCGTACGAACTTGATGCATTTGCGATCCGGGTGGCAATGACGATCGTGCGAACTAACGGTAAGCAGCGGGGTTTTGGCGCATATGGATGACGTCAGTGGGGACCGGCCAATCGGCGTCCCCGGTTTCAGCGATCACGAGATGGCGCGCCGCCGCCGCGAAGTGCGGGCGGCGATCGACGCGCAAGGGCTGGATGGTATCCTCGTCTTCGGCCATAGCGCCGGCCGTCGCCACAGCCAGGCCGATGTCTATTATCTAGCTGGCGTCGCCCCCTTTCAGGACAGCTACATGCTCGTCACGCGCGGCGGCGATGTCGTGCTCTGGATCATGTATCCCAACCACTTCGCCAGCGCGCGTGCCACGGCGGTGGTCGATGATGTCCGCCGCGTCGAAGAGGGGCCCGCAGAGCCGATCGCGCATGAGATCAAGGCGCGCGGGCTGAAGAAGATCGGACTTGTCGGTGATGCCTTTCACCGTCGCCTCGATGCCATTCGTGCCGAGCTGCCGCATGTCTTATGGAGCGACGCGACAGGAGCCTATCGCCGCTTGCGTTCCTGCAAGAGCGACGAGGAGATCGCCTTCCAGAAGCGTGCCGCAATAGGCTGTGACGCGGCGATGCGGGCCATCGGCGATGCGATCAAGCCCGGCGTCGAAGAGCGCGATCTGCTGGTCCTTTCCGAAGAGGTCGCCTGGAATACCGGTTGCGAGCCGCATTTCCTCTATCTCAACAGCACGCCGATGGCGACCTCCACGAGTTGTGTGCCCAACCAGCATGTGGGGCGCCGAAAGTTGTGCATGGGCGATGTGATCAACACTGAGCTCACCATCAGCTATGGGCTCTATTCGGCGCAAATTCTGAGACCCTTCTTTCTGGGCGAGCCGACGTCCGACTATCAGCGCCTCTATGCCGTCACCAAGGATGTGCATGACCGGGTGGCGGCCTTGATCCGTCCCGGCGTCGACATGAAAGAGCTGCATGAGGCCTCTGGTATCATCGAAAGTGCTGGATACACATCGGTCGACGACACGCTGCACGGCTTTGCCGTCGACATCCTGCCGCCGTTCATGCGCTCCCGGGGATTCGCGCCGCCGGCGCCTTACGTGATCGAGCGCAACATGACGCTGGTGCTGCAACCCAATCCGACGACGCATGACGAGCTCAAGGGAATGCAGCTCGGCCAGACCGGACTCGTCACCGAAACCGGCTATCAATCGATGCATGCTCTTCCTTCCGAGGTGCGGCAATGCGGCTGAAGAGCGAGCCGGCTGCGCCCGAGGCCGAGGTCGACTTCGACCGGCGTCATATCAAGGGGAGCTGGCAAGAGGACTTTTCATTCTCGCCCGCGGTCGTGACGAGGGGCGGTAGGACGATCTGGCTAGCCGGCCATACCGGGCAGAAAGCCGACGATGGCCGGTCCCTGGCCGGGGATATCGAGGGTCAGGCCCGGCAGACCCTCCACAATCTGGCCAGGACGCTGGCCGAAGCCGGTGGGCGGCTCGAAGACATCGTGACCATGACCGTGTTCCTGATCGATGCGCGCCATACGCGGCGGATGACCGATATCCGCAAGGAGATCATGAAGCGTGATTTTGCCGCGAGTGCCGCGATAACCGTGGCCGGCTTCGCCGACCCCGACATGATGATCGAGATTCAAGCGGTGGCGGTCATCGCCGATCGTTGAGGAACGAAGCGTTCCTCGAGAGGAGTATGAAGTGGCGAAGAAGACCCTGTTCAAATGCGGATGGATCGTCTCGATGGACGATGCGATCGGTGATCTCACCAAAGGGGAGATCCTGGTCGAGGGCGACAAGATCCGGGCCGTCGGCGGCGCTCTCGGCGCCACTGCCGATGAGATAGTCGATGCGACGGGCATGATCGCCATGCCTGGCCTCGTCAACGCGCATATCCATACCTGGCAGTCGGGCCTGCGCGGCGTCGGCGCCGAATGGGTCGATGGCGCCTATTTCGTCCACATGCATGGCAATATGGCGCGCCGCTACAAGGCTGAGGACAATTATCTCGGCAATCTGGTGGGCGCGCTGAGCCAGATTTCCAATGGCGTGACCGCGATCTATGATTGGTGTCACAATCTGCGCGATCTCGAAATGGCGGAACGCGCCATTGATGGACTCGAGGAGTCCGGCATCCGTGCCCTGTTCGGTCATGGCACGGCGAAGCCCCCGACGGAGCCCGGCAAGCCGGCCCATAACAATGTGCCGCATCCGCGCGATCGCGTCGAAGCCCTGCGCAAGGGGCGACTGGCGGGCGATGACCGGCGTGTCACGCTGGCGCTCGCGGTGCTGGGGCCTGAGCAATCGCCACCTGAGGTCGCCCTGCATGATTATCGCCTGGCGCGCGAATTCGACCTTCCCTCCACATGTCACGCCATCGGCTTTAAGGATCCGGGTGAGCGCCATGGCTTCCGCGCGCTCGCCGAAGCTGGGCTGCTCGGCTCCGACCACAATATCGGACACGGCAATGCCTTCGATGACGATGACTTGAAGATGCTGATCGATCTCGGCGTCTCGATCGCCGCGACCGCGACGCTGGAGTTGCGCTCGACCTGGCCCGTGCCCTTGACGCGCCGCGTGCGCGCGCTCGGCGCCCTGCCGGCGATCGGCACCGATGTTCCGCCCGAGGTCAATGGCGACATGTTCAGCGAGATGCGCACCACTTATTACGACGTGCTCAGGGCCGAACTCCTTGAGAAAAAGAAGACCGCCGGGAAAAAGCGTGTCGAGCTGCCGGTATCGCTGCGCGAGGCGTTGCGCTGGGCAACCATCGGCGGCGCCCGCGCCATGCGGATGGAAGACCGCATCGGATCGCTGACGCCCGGCAAGAAGGCCGACATCGTTCTCCTTAACGGTGGGGATCTCGATCTCTTCCCGGTTCACGATCCGATCTATTCGATCGTCACCCAGGCGAGCGGCGGCAATGTCGATAGCGTGATGATCGACGGTGTCTTTGCCAAGCGCGGCGGCAAGCTGCTGTTCCCCAAGAATGTGCTGGCCGCGCGCAAGAGCGAGCTCGCGCAGTCGGCGCAGCGCATCATCGCCGAATCGGGGGTCGACATACGCGCGGCATAGAATTCAGAACAATAATACTGATCAAAGGGAGGTTTTCATGTTCATTCGGTCGGCTGCGGAATTGCGCAGTTCTTCGTGCTTACGCGCCCTGGTGTTCGGTACGGCCCTGCTTCTCGGCGCGAGCGGGCAGGCGTCCAGCGCCCCCTCGGGTGACCTGCGCTACGGCGTCTTCATCGACCTGCGCGACTGGGACCCGCAAACCCAGCCCAATCTCGTCTATATCGGGCCCGTCTATGAAGGACTTCTGCAGATCGCCAGTGACGGTCAGACGCCCCAGCCCGGCCTTGCGGAATCCTGGGAGCTGTCGCCGACGGCACTCACCTTCAAGCTGCGCCGCGGCGTGACCTTTCATGACGGGACCTCCTTCGATGCGGATGCCGTCGTCGCCAATATCGAAGCCATTCAAAAACGGGGAAGCAGCTGGAGCGACACGATCGCCGCGGTCAAGGAGGTCGTCAAGGTTGACGATCACACGGTGAAGCTGATGCTCAAACATCCGGATCCGGCCTTGCCCTATACATTCACGCAGTCCGGCCTCTCCATGGTGAGCCCGAAATCGTTGGCGGACGGCTCGCTCAAGACGGCGCCTGTCGGCACGGGCCCTTATGTCTATGACGGCAAGGCGTCGGTCTCGGGCTCGAAACATGTTTTCAAGTTCTATGACAAATATTATGCGCCCGACACGGTCGGCCCTGCCTCGATCGAGATCAGTTATCTTCCCGACGATGCGGCGCGCCTCAATGCATTGCTCTCGGGACAGATCGATGCCGTCATCGGCGATACGGCCCAGCGGAACGCGGCTGAAGGTGCTGGCTTCCAGACGCATAATTGGATGGCCTTGCGCTATCACCTGTTCTTCATCGACCGTGAAGGCATGTTCGGCGACGTTCGCGTGCGCAAGGCGATCTGCAAAGCGTTTCCGCGTGAGCAGATCAATGCGGTGACGCAGGAAGGGGCGGCAAAGCTCTCGACACAATGGCCGGACGAGGGCGATCCGGCGCATGTCGCGGATCTCAAGGACTATACGTATGATATCGAGGGCGCCAAGGCGCTGATGGCGGAGGCTGGCAATCCCAAGATCAGCTTCCAATATCCGACCTATAAAGCGTGGGCGGATGCGGCGCAGCTCATCCAGGAAAGCTTCGCCAAGATCGGAGTCGCCATCGAGCCGCAGATCATGACCCCGGGTGAATTCTTCAGCAGCAAGTTCAGCGGTACCTATCCCATGTTCTATCATTGGGCGATGCCGGAATATGGTGGCATGTTCCGCTACTATCCTTTCCGTTTCGCCAAGGACGGCAAAGGGAACGTATCCAAGGTCGATCCGCCGGCCGAACTCGAGCGGCTCTATCAGGAGGCCCTCAACGCCCCCGCCGACAAGCAGCCGGCTTTGTTGCAGGGGATGACCCGCATCATCAATGACGAGGCGCTGGATTGCGGCTTCCTCGATATTCCCTTCACGGTCTTCTATGACCCGAAGCGCATCAAGACCATCGCTTCGACCAGATGGGGCCCCTCGGCGCTGCGCTACAAGGATGTGCGCATGATGGAGTGAGCCCTGCCGCGTGCCGCCTTAAACGAGAACATAATGAAAGAACAGGGAGGTTTCCATGCTCACCAGGATTGCTGCAAAATCCTTCAGATTGTCGTGCCTGTGCGCCGCCGCCGCCGCGACGTTGACGCTTGGCTTCGCCGGCCCCGCGCGGTCGGCGCCCTCGGGCGATTTGCGCTTCGGCGTCTTCATCGATCTGCGCAACTGGAATCCGCAGACGCAACCCAACCTCGTCTATGTCGGGCCAGTCTATGAAGGCTTGCTGCAGATCAAGAACGACGGCCAGACACCAGAAGCCGGACTGGCGGAATCCTGGGAGCTGACGGCGACGGAGGCCATCTTCAAGCTGCGCCAGGGGGTTACTTTCCATGACGGGACGCCGTTCAACGCCGATGCGGTCCTCGCCAATATCGCCAGCGTCCAGAAGGCTGGCAATAGCTGGACCGACGCCATTGGCGCGATCAAGAACAGCGTCAAGATCGACGATCACACCGTCAAGTTCGAGCTGAAACATCCGGATCCGGCGCTGCCTTACACTTTCACGCAGCCCGGGCTCTTCATGATCAGTCCGAAGGCGTTGGCGGACGAGTCATGGAAAACCGTGCCGACGGGCACCGGACCTTATGTCTATGATGCCGCGGCCTCGGTCGCGGGCTCGAAATATGTCTTCAGGTTCTACGAGAAATATTATGCGCCTGATACGATCGGGCCCGCGTCCATCGAAGTGAGCTACTTGCCGGATGACGCGGCGCGTTTCAATGCGCTGCTCTCGGGGCAGCTCGATGTCGCGCATGGCGATCCGACCCAGGTGCAACCGGCCGAAAGCGCAGGCTTCAAGATGCACATCTGGACGGCACTGCGTTATCATCTCATCCTCCTCGACCGGAAGGAGCTGTTCGGAGACGTCCGCGTGCGTAAGGCCCTGTGCATGGCGATGCCGCGCGAGCAGATCAGTGTCGCGACGGATGAGGGGCTGGCTAAGCCCGCGACGCAATGGGTGGATGAGGGAGATCCGGCCTATGTCGCGGATCTCAAGGACTATGCCTATGACATCGAGGGCGCGAAGGCGCTGATGACGGAAGCCGGAAGCCCGAAGATCAGCTTCCCGTTTCCGACCTATGAGGCCCGCGTCGACTCGGCCCAGCTCATTCAGGAGAGCTTCGCCAAGATCGGCGTCAATATGGAGCTGCAGGTGATCACGACGGGGGAATATTTCAGCACCAATCTCAGCGGCAAATATCCCCTGTTCAACAATGTGATGACTTCCGAGCAAGGCGGCATGTTCCGCTATTACCCGTTCCGCTTCGCCAAGGACGGCAAGGCCAATGTGTTCAAGGCCGATCCGCCGGCCGAGCTCGACCGCCTCTATAATGAAGCGCTCACGGCGCCGGCGGACAAACAGCCGGAATTGCTGCAGAAGATGACCCGCATCATCAATGATGAAGCGCTCGATTGCGGGTTCCTCGATCTGCCCTTCACGATCTATTACGACCCGAAGCGGGTCAATACCATCGCCACCACCAAATGGGGGCCCTCGGCCCTGCGCTACAAAGACATACGCATGGCCGAATGAGCGCGGGATTCCGTGTGGTTGTAAGAATAACAATGGAGCATTGATGATGAGTACAAGTTCGAAGGCGGCTGGCGGTCAGGGGGGCCTGACGATCGTGGAGGAGGTCAAGGGATCGTCCTTCCCAGTGCGGCTGATGTTCATCGAGATGATCGACGGGCTTTACGCGCCGATCGGTCTCCGGCTTCCGACAGGCGACGGGCCATTTCCGCTCATTGTCTTTGCCTCGGGCAATGGCGGCATGGGCATGGAATGGGTGCGCGAGGCGACGCAGAACCGGAGCTGGACGCAGGAGCGCTTTCTGGAAGCGGGTTATGCCGTAGCCTGGCTGCGCTACCGGGCGGAAGTCGACTATGCCTATGACACGATCGGCCGTCTGGTCGAGGACAAACGGCAAGGCCGGCAATTACTCAATCGCGGCCCGCTCGAATATGAAGACGTGATCGCCATCGTCGAGCACCTCAAGACGCTGCCCGAGATCATCGCCGACCGGGTCGGATATGTGGGCTTGAGCCATGGCGGCGAGATGGCGCTCAAGATCGCATCCGAATATCAAGGCATTGCCGCCATGGTGGCGAACGAGCCGGCTTCGCATGAGTTCCTCAGGCTGAGGCCAGATGCCACCGCGCATATCAATCCGAAGACCGGCCTGCTCAATGTCGAAAAGATGATGATGACTGACGCCGCGAAAGTGCGGCCGCGCATCACCGAGGACGTCGCCCGGCAGCGGATGCAGAGCATCGCCACGCCCATCATGGTGCATGGGCGAGACCCCGACGAGCTGCAAGGTATTTTCCGCGTGAGCTACGATCTGCTGGCCGAGCTTGGCAAGGACGCGGAATGGGTTTCATACGATCATCCGGAGCACGGCTTCATCTATCCGCGGAGAAATGCTGACGGCAAATATGCGCCGGATGCCGTGCAAATCCGCGCCGTGAACGATACGATCGATTTCTTCCGGCGGAAGCTCTAGATCACGATCACTTCAGGTCGGGGACGCTGGAAGCTGAGGGAGGCGAAAGTGGCGCAGAGGTGGGAGCAGTTCCGGCGCAAGGGTAGCGGGTCATGTGGAAGCTGATCCTTTCGCGGCTCATCGCCGCTGTGCCGGTGTTGTTCTTGGTGGCGGTCTGCGTCTTCACGCTCTTCCGCTTCGTCCCCATACAGGCGCCGGCGGTCATTCTGGGCGAGACGGCGACGCCCGAAGCCATCGAGCGCCTCGCGGCCGAGATGGGGCTCGACCGGCCGGCGCCGGTTCTGTTCTTCGAATGGCTCGGCGGCGCGCTGCGCGGGGATTTCGGGCAATCCTACATCACGCGCCGGGAGGTTGCGGATGAGGTCTGGCACCGTCTGCCGATCACCTTGACGCTGGCGACGGGCGGCATGCTGATTGCAATCCTGGTCGGCGTGCCCTGTGGTGTGTTCGCCGCTGTCAAGCGCAACTCCTTTATCGACCGTTTCCTCATCGGCATGACCTCGGCCTTGCTGGCGATGCCGAGTTTCTGGCTGGCGCTACTCCTGGTCATGTTCTTCGCGGTCAAGTTGCGCTGGCTGCCCGCTGCCGGCTATTCGCCGCCCGGCGCCGATCTCGGCCGCTGGTTTCTGGGGTTTGTGCTGCCCTGGTTCTCGCTCGGGCTCGGGCTTACCGCATCGGTCGCGCGACAGGCGCGCGCCGCCATGATCGAGCAACTCGATTCGGCCTATATGCGCGCGCTCACAGCCCGTGGATGCCGCTACAAGCGCATCGTCCTTCATTATTGTCTCAAGAATGCGATGATCCCGGTACTGGCGATCATTGGCATGCTGACGGCCTACGTGCTCGGCGGCTCGTTCGTGGTGGAGCAGATCTTTTCCATACCGGGTCTCGGTTCGCTCGTCATCGACGCAATCAACCGTGGTGATGTTCCGATCCTCCAGGCGGTGGTCATCCTCGTCGCCTTTTTCATCATGATCGTCAATCTGATGGTCGATATCGGATATGGTTTGCTCGATCCGAAAGTGCGGCCACAGTGACCCGCTCAACCATCAATTCATCGGTCCCGGCCGACGACATGCGGCCCGGCGATCACGCGGTTACCGAAAATCGATCTGGAAGAAGGACGGTCTTGGCGCGGCTGGTCCGTCAGCCGGCGAGCGCCGCGGCGCTCATCTGGCTCGTGCTTCTCCTTTTCGTCGCGATCTTCGCACCCGTGCTGGCGCCGTATGATCCCTTGGAGAGCGATGTCGCGAGCCGGTTGCAAGGCATCAGCGCGGCGCATTGGCTGGGCACCGACATATTGGGGCGCGATCTTCTGTCGCGCACGATGTGGGGAGCGCGGCTCGCTTTGCTGGCGGCCGCCGAGGTTGTTCTCATCGCGGCCGCGATCGGCATCCCGCTCGGGCTGCTTGTCGGATACAAGGCCGGTTGGTGGGACCGGATCGCCATGCGTGTCGCCGAGATCGAGCAGCCGATCCCCACGGTTCTGCTCGCCTTTACGCTCGTCGCCATTCTCGGCCGCGGTCTTTTCAACGCCATGCTGGCGGCGGGCATCGGCTTCGCGATGGTCTATATGCGGCTCACCCGCGCCGTCGTTCTGGCGGAGAAGGAGAAGGCTTATGTCCGGGCGGCGGAAATCCAGGGCTATTCCCTGCCGCGTATTCTATTTCGCCATATTCTGCCCAATGTGAGCGGGCCTTTGATTGTCCAGACATCGATCATTGCCGGCATCGCCATTCTCATCGAGGCGACGCTGAGCTTCCTCGGCATCGGTGCGCCGCCAAATGCGCCGAGCTGGGGTTCCATGCTGGACGATGCGCGGCGCTTCCAGATCCAGCAGATCCTCTTGTCCGTGGTGCCCGGCACGATGATCACGCTGACGGTGCTGGCTTTCAATCTTGTCGGCGACGGTCTGCGCGACGCTTTGGCCGGGGGAGTCGATACCGGGGCGCAGGATCCCGCACCGCCGAGCCGCCCGCCGGCGTCCTTGGCGGTGGCGCCGGTTCAGCCGGCCGATGCCGCTCTGTCGGTCAGGGATCTCGCCATTGAGTTCCGCCGCGCCGATGGAACACCGCATCGGGTGGTCGAGGGTGTCAGCTTCGATATCAGACCGAGCGAGATCTTCGGTCTCGTAGGGGAATCGGGTTCCGGCAAATCGATGACCGCATCTGCGGTTCTGGGCATGGTGCCCAAACCTCTCTATGTCTCGCAAGGCAGCATCCTTTTTGCCGGGCGCGAGCTGGCCGGACTTCCGCCCTCGGCTTGGGCCGATATCCGGGGCAAGGATATCGGCGTCGTCTTCCAGGACCCGGTCGCGGCCTTGTCGCCCGTCCACACGGTCGGATCGCAGATCATCGAGGGACTGAGGCGGCATCAGGGATTGTCGCGCAAGGCGGCGCTGCGGCGCGCGGCCGAGCTCCTCGATCTCGTGGGAGTGCCGGACGCCGCCAGCCGGTTGAAAGACTATCCGCATCAGTTTTCGGGCGGCATGGCGCAAAGAGCGATGATCGCCGCCGCCCTTGCCTGCGAGCCCAAGCTTCTGATTGCCGACGAGCCGACGACTGCGCTCGATGCCACCGTCCAGAAGCAGGTGCTCGAGCTGATGCTCAAGCTGCGCGACACTTTGGGCATGTCGGTGCTGTTCATCACCCATGATCTGGGCGTGGTCGCCCAGATATGCGACCGGGTCGGCGTCATGCGCGATGGCGCGCTCGTCGAATTGAAGACGCCCAGTGAACTCTTCGCCCGGCCTTCGCATCCCTATACGAAGCAGCTCATCGCCGCCCGCGAAGTGGTGACAGGCTCCGATCGGTGGGAAGTCCAATGACCGGCTGGGACCAACCTCTCCTGCGCGTCGAAGATCTGCATCTGCGCTATGAGGTCGGGCGCTCGATCTGGGGAACCGCGCGCTATCGCGAGGTCATCCGCGGCGTCTCCTTCGATGTCCTGCCCGGCCAGACCTTTGGGCTGGTCGGAGAATCCGGGTCCGGAAAGAGCACGATCGGCAAGGCCTTGCTGCGCCAGCTTCCCATTCTCTCGGGCAGAGTGCTGTTCGAAGACCAGAATGTGGCGAGCCTCGCGCCGGCATCAAAACGGATCTATCGCCATGCCGTTCAGGCGGTGTTCCAAAATCCGCTGCAGTCGCTCAATCCCCGCATGCTGGCGCGTGAGACAGTCGCCGAGGCCGTGCGATTCCATACTGGCCTCGCAGGCCCGGAGCTTCTCAAGCGCACACGAAAGCTCTTCGACGATGTGGGGCTCGCCGGCAAGCTTGGCGACCACTATCCGAGCGAACTCTCCGGCGGGCAGCAGCAGCGCGTGGCCATCGCACGGGCACTCGCCTCCAATCCGAAGCTGGTGATCTGCGACGAGGCCGTCAGCGCGCTCGATGTCTCGACCCAGGCGCAAGTGATCACCTTGCTGAGCGGGTTGCAATCCCAGCATGGTGTCAGCTACATCTTCATTTCACATGATCTCGGGATCGTCCGCAGCATCTGTCATTCCGTCGGCGTCCTGCACCAGGGGCGCTTCGTCGATATCGGTGATGTCGCGGGCGTATACCGGCACCCGACCAGCAACTATACGCGAAGCTTGTTGGACGCCATTCCGAAGGTGCCATCGACGCAAGCGGGATAGCGCTTATCCGGCGCTATTGCCGCCATCGACCGCGAGCGTCGCGCCGGTGATGAAAGAGGCTGCGTCGGAGCTCAGATAACAGACCGCCTGGGCGACCTCTTCAGGCCGTCCGACCCGGCCGAGGGGAATGGCGGCGCCGAGCTCGGCAAGCTTTTGTGTACGATCGGCGCCATCGCTCGCACTGTCGAGCATACCGGTGTCGGTATCGCCCGGGCACACGGCGTTCACGCGGATGCCGTCGCGGGCATGATCGAGCGCCATCGAACGGGTGAACTGCACCAAAGCGCCCTTGCTCACGCCATAGGCCACCGCGTTGCGGGCGCCGACAAGGCCCCAGTCGGAGGCGATATTGACGATCACGCCGCTGCGGCGCGGCTTCATTACACGTAGCGCCGCGCGCGACAGGCGGAAGGCCGCGGTCACATTGGTGGTGAGGGTGCGTTCCCATTCCTCATCGGTGCAGGCGAGCGCGTCGCCGCGGAACAGGACGCCGGCATTGTTCACCAGAATGTCGAGCTTGCCGAAGCGGCTGATCGTTTCGGCGACGAGGCCGTCGGGTGTCTCCGGCGCTGTGATATCGGCGGCGATGAAGACGCTGCGCCCGCTGCCACTTGGAATCTCGGGCAGCTTGCGCCGCCCGGTTAATACGAGATCGGCGCCATATGCGGTGAAGGCTTTGGCAATGGCGAGGCCGATGCCTGAGGTGGCGCCGGTGAGAAGAGCGGTCTTGCCGGAGAAATTCATGATGGTCCTCAATAGCGCCGGCGGAACAAAGAGCGGCGTTCATAGGCGGCGGCCGCTTCCTCGAGGAAAGCGGCGATGCGGTTCGCGCCGTGAACGCTGCGCATATGCTGGGCGCGCTCCTTGAGCACCTCGGCGCTCGCGGCCCGGCCCGGGCGCAGCAGTTCGTAGATTTCGAAGATGGTCTCGTTGGGCACGCCGACCAACTCGGAGGCGCGCTCGAAATTCTCGGCGAGCGCCCGGCGCGAGGCGAGACGCGCCACCTCGGCCTGGAGCAGCAGCGCTTCCCGGGTGATCGCGAAGTCGGCGGCGGTGACGGTGTCGTTGAGCACATTCTCGAGGGTGAGATCGCTCATCTTCTTACCGGTCGCCGTAGTGAGCTTGTCGGCGGCGGACTCCATCACCGGATAGGAGATATCGCTCATTTGCGGCGCTCCAGGCGGAGTTCTTCAGGCAATGCGGTGGGATCGGTGGCGGCGGTCTCGGCGGCGAAAAGCAGCGCCGTCTTGACATGATGCTTGGCGAGCAGCGCCTCGCCATTATAGGCGACAAGCACGGGCTCGGGTTTTTCGCCGGCGGCGAAACGCGCCGCATTGCCGCCGAGCCTGCGATAGTGATCGAGGCTGGTGATCGGCGCCATCGAGAACAACTCCACATTCATATGCGGGTAGCGGTCCTTCTGGTGGATGACGGCGGTGCCCTTGGCCTGGATGCCGATGCCGTAGCCCGAGCCCGATAACCGCGCCGCGGTGAGGCCGAGGAAGGACGTGTCGGCGGTATGGCGCACACGCACCACCCGGAAGCTTCCGCCGGCACTTTCGATGCCGGTGATGAGCGCGTCGAGCACGTCGGAGAGCTTGTGCCCGGCGGTGGTCTCGTGAATATCGATGCCCCAGGCGGGGCTGAGGCCGATGACGATTTCCTTCGTGTTACGGCCGAGCGCCGCCGAACCTGCCGGGACAAGGGCATAGGCGGAGTTGCCGTCATGCGGCCTGGCGCCGGGACCGAAGACATCGCTGCGGCCCATGCTGTCGCGCATGGCTGAGATCTCGCGCCAGCGCTCCTCCGAGATGCGGTAGCCGGTGCCGGGGCCCGTATAATCATTGGGATCGTTGATGGCGCTCAGGATCTTGCCATCGCGGATGATGGCGGCGGTCTGCAGATGATCGCCGGCGACACGCAGGCGCAGCATCGCCAGGAGATTGCGCGCCTCTGCGACAAAGCCGCGTTTGTGCAACGCCTTGATCACATCGGTCGCGGTGATGCCGACGTCCCTGATCCTGGCGCTGATCGCCACCACTTCGCCGGCCGAGAAGGTATCGGTTTCGAGCGAGCCAGAGGCGAAGACGACACTGGTTTTCTGGTCGTCGCGCGGCCGGGCGAGGCCCAATTCCTCCATCACCGCGGCGACCGCGTCGACGGCGCGGCGGCGCACATCGAGGGCGCGGTCCTCGGTCACCGGCGTCAGGCCGCCTTCGACGACGAAATCGCGCTGCAGCGCCAGGAAGTCCTCGATCTCCTCGCCATTGAACAACGAGGCGGCGAAGGAATTGTCGTAAGAGAGGATGGAGCCGAAGCCCGAGCAGATGAAGTCGGTGCCGGAGACCAGTGCCGGCATGATCTTGGCGCCGACGCGGATCTCCGATGATGACGCGCGCGTGTCGTTGCCGCTGGCGCATTCGAGATCGAGAAGCGCGGCCATGACATTCTCGGCGAAGATTTCACGGCCGCCGCCCGGCACGGAATAGGTGAGAGGAGCGCCGTCGATGCCGCCATTCTGCGTGCCTTGCACGCCCATGCCGCGCTGCAGGCAGAGGCAGCGGGCTTCGAGATAGAGGATGGAATGGGCGTCGTGATACCCCATCAGCAATTCCGAGCCGCCGCCCGAGGTGCAGCGTGCCTTGATGCCGCGCGCCGCATAGGCCGTCGTGAGAAAGGCCTTCGACCACGGCGTGTCGTCGCCGTCGATGAAGGAGCCTTCGGTGCCATAGACGGACACCGTCTCGGCATAGGAGGTGAAGCCGGCCATACCGATGGCGAGTTCTTCCGCTTCCTCGATCGAGCATTGGAACAACACGCCGCCACGGCCGACCGCGGCGCCGACCACGCAGCCCAACGCATTGGACCAGCCATTGCTCGCCACCCGCATGGTGGTCTCGATCTCATCGAAACCGAGCGCGACGGCGGTCGCCGAATCGGCGGCGAGCTGCAGCGGGTCGTCCTTGGCGTTGGTGACATGGGCCTGGTTGGCGGGCGTGCGGCGGGCGCGCAGTTTCGTCTGCGCGAACATCAGTTCGACGGTCGAGAGATGACCCATCACCTCGGCCAGCTTGGCCGGCGTCATGCCCTTGGCGAGGCGAGTGAGCTCTTTCCGCGGCACATTGATGTCGACGAGCCGGCGGGCGAAGTCGCGGGCATCGAGCGCCATGGCCTCAGGCGCGACCGACAGGTCGATATGATGACGGGCGATGAATTCGTCGATCAGGTCGAAATCGGCCTCGGCCACCCCGTCGAGCTCGACGACTTTTCCGTGCGCGATCTTGAGCGAGGCTTTCGGATCGGCCGGGCTGCTGGTCGCGGCAAAGCCGTTTTTAGCGTCCTCCCGGGCGAATCTATCCAGGCGCAAGGGGCGCTTGTCCCATTGGTCGAAGCGCTGCCAGCGGTTGGGGAGGGGCGGTTTGGAGTTCTGGTCTGACATGGCAGGTGCGCATCGGTTTTCGAACAATCCGATGCGCAAATCAATGAGATAGATATCAGCTCTCGATCACCTTGAGGCCGATCACGCCGAACAGGATCAGGCCGAGCAAGCCTAATCTCAGCGGCGACGCGCTGTCACCGAAGACGACGATGCCGGCGAGCGCGACGCCGAGCGCGCCGATGCCCACCCAGACGGCGTAGGCCGTGCCGACGGGAAGCGTTTTCAGCGCCAAAGTGAGCATGATGAAGCTCACCACCGCCGCGGTGATGCCGATGACGCTCGGCCCGAGGCGCGTGAAGCCGCCGGTATATTTGAGCGCGATCGCCCAGATGATTTCGAGCAGACCGGCGCCGATGAGTAGCAGCCATGCCATGGTGATCTCCTTCAGAGAAACTTGATGATGGCGACGCCGGCGAGGAGCAAGGCCACGCCCGAGAGGCGCAGAGCGGAGATCTCCCGCTTGGGCAGGCGGAACCAGCCCTGGCGGTCGACGAAGAGCGAGGTGACCTGCTGGCCGGCGACGGTCAGGCCGACGGTGGTGGCGGCGCCGATCACCGGAATCGCGGTGAACATGGTGGTGACATAGGTGGCGCCGCAGATGGCGCCGATCCAGCCCCACCAGGGCATGGAAGAGAGGCCGGTGAGCCGCGGCCTGGGCGTGCCGGCGAGGAGCGCCGTCGGCAGCACGATCAGCATCGACAGTGTCGCGATGGCGAAGCTGAAGGCCCCGACCGGAAAGGAAGCGCCGAGATCGGCGCGCAGCAGGCCGTTCACGGCGCCTTGGATCGGCAGCACGGCGCCGGCGATGAGCGCGAGCAGTATCCATGCGAATTTGCTTGGCGATAAATCGCGCGCAGTGGCCTTCTGGCCGAAGACGATCGCCACCGCGCCGAGCAGCACCGCGAGCGTGCCGAGGAGTGCGGCGAGGGTCATGGGCTTCGACGTGATGCCGAGCAGGCCGAATGTATCGAGGCCGAGCGAGGCGACCATCTGGCCGGCGATGAACAGGCCGACGCTCACCACAGCACCCAGGCGCGGAAACAGCAGGATGGTCGAGGCCACATAAAGCGCCGTCGCGATACCGCCGGCGAGATGCCACCAGGGCGCCGCGGGCAATCCGCCGAAGGCGGGGACGGTTCCGGTGAAGGCCGCGATGAGCAGCAGCAACAGGCCTGCGATGAAGACCTGAATCGTCGTCGCGGCGAAGGGGCTCGCCACCGCCCTGGCGAGCTGGCCATTGGCGCCGGCCTGGACGGTGAGCAGGCCGCCGGCGATCAGCGCCAGGGGAATGAACAGGCTTTCCATGACATGAGATCCGATTGAGAGGATCAGGCGGCTTCGGCGTCGAGCTGAGGAATGGCGACGCCGCGCTGGACCGCCGGGCGTTTGGAGATGAGGGCATGCCAGCCTTCCAGATAGGGCGTCGCCATCAGATTGCGGCCGAGGATCGGCAGCGCATTGATCCACGGCCAGGCCATGATGTCGGCGATGCCGTATTGGTCGCCGGCGAGATAATCGCGCTTGGCCAGTTCACCATCGAGGACCTGGAGAAGGCGCGTCGTCTCGCGCTCATAACGCTCGATCGCATAGGGAAGCTTCGCGTCGGCGAAGACCTTGAAGTGCCAGAGCTGGCCGACCATCGGCCCCAGATGCGCGGCCTGGAACAAGCTCCATTGAAGAGTGAGGCTCGTTTCCTCGGGCGTCCCGGGCTGGAGCTTGCCGGCGCGCTCGGCCAGATAGAAGAGGATGGCGCCCGATTCGAAGACGGTGCGGCCGCGATCGGGATCGACGATCACCGGAATCTTGCCATTGGGGCTGAGTGCTTGGAAGCTCGCGCGATGCTGGTGACCGGCATCGAGATCGACGACATGGACCCGGTAGGGCAGGCCTGTCTCCTCGAGCATGATCGAGGCCTTGTGGCCGTTCGGCGTCTGATAGGTATAGAGGTCGAGGGGCGTCATTGCGGTTCTCCGAAAGATGCGGATGAACCGGAAATGGCCTGTGCTTGAGCGCAATTCTATCTGGGATTATGCCGTACCACTCTGCGAAAATGCACAGGCTGCTATCGATGGATTTTGTCGCCTTCGAGCAAAGCGCGACGCTCCTTGAAGGCCTCGGCGGCGAACTCGGTGAAGGCGCGGATGCGCGCCACCGGCTTCAGGTCCTCATGGGTCAATATCCACAGCGCCGTCTCCATGGCGGCGATCGGTCCCTCGACGCGGACGAGGTCGGACAGGGAGTCGCCCAGATAGCAGGGCAGCACCGCGAGGCCGATGCCGGCGCGTGCTCCTTGCGCGGCGGCCAGGAAGGAATCGGTGCGCAAGGCCACCTCGACCTCCGGCAATTCGGCGGCGAGCCATTGCGCTGCGGCGGTGCCGGCAAGACTGTCGTCGGGCAGGATCCAACGCTGCGCCGCGAGGCTTTGCGCCTTGCGCCGGGCAAGATAGCGGCGCCCGCCATAGATCGCGAAGGCGACCTTGGCGATGCGCCGGCCGACCAGCGTCTCGGGCGGATTCCTGGCCGGCCGGATCGCCACATCGGCGTCGCGCCTGGTCAGGTTGAGGAAGGCATTGGAAATGGCGATCTCGATCTCGATGCCGGGATGCGCGTCGCGGAATCCCTTGAGAATCTCCGGCAGGATCGATCCCATCAGCGTGTCGGTGGTGGTGACGCGCACCGTGCCCGACAGCCGCAGATCCTGTCCGGCGAGCTTGCGCTCGAGATCGGTGACAGTGGCGTCGATGCGCCGTGCCGTGGCGATCAGCTCCTCGCCGCCGGCGGTGAGCTCATAGCCCGACGGCAGGCGCTCGAAGAGACGTAGCCCATGTTTCGTCTCGAAGGCGCCGATGCGGCGCAGCACCGTCGTGTGGTTGACGCCGAGGCTGCGCGCGGCGCCCGCGAGCGATCCCGCCGCGGCGACGGCGAGGATGTATCGCAGATCGTCCCAGTCGAATCTGGCCATGTCCCGTTGTAGTGCGGCGCGCAGAACATTCATAGCGTGCAGGGCGTCGACAATGGCCGATTGATGCCGCCCGGGCATCTATATAAGCTCGCGGCCATGTCGATTGAAATCCGCCATTTGCGCGCCTTTGTCGCCGTCGCCGAGGATCTGAACTTCCGGCGGGCGGCGGAGCGGCTCAATCTGGCGCAGCCGGCGCTCAGCCGCACCATCCGCGACATGGAAAGCCTGATGGGCGTGACGCTGTTCGAGCGCTCGACCCGCAGCGTGAAGCTGACGCCCACCGGCACCTCGTTTCTCGCCGAGGCGCGCGAGATGCTGGAGCATCTCACCGCTGCCGTCCGCAATGCGCAACGCTTCGAAAGCGGCGAGCTCGGCACGCTCAATGTCGGCTTCAATGATTTCGCCATCAATGACGCGCTGCCGCCGATCATCATGCGCTTCCGCTCGCGTTATCCCGATATCAGCGTCAATCTGCGCTCCATGTCGTCGCCCGAGATGGCGGACGCCATCCGCAAGCGCCGCCTCGATATCGGCTTCCTCACCGGCGCGCATCTGGTCGGCGGCCTGTCACATCAGGTGCTGCGCAAGGAAAGGCTGGTCTGCCTCCTGCCCAAGGGCCACCACCTCGCCAGCCAGAAGTCGATCGCCATAGCGAGCCTGGCCCATGAGCCTTTCGTCACCGGTGCGTCGGCCGGCTGGCAGTCCTTCCTCGACGTGGTCAATGCCTATTGCATGGCGGCGGGCTTCCTGCCGCGCGTCGCGCAGGAGGCCTCGCACAGCGACAGCATCGTCAATCTGGTGGCGGCCGGCATGGGGGTCTCGATCTATATCGACGCCGCCTGGGTGAAGGAGCGCCGCGACGTCGTCCTGCGGCCACTGGCGGAGAAGCCGCCGATCGTCGTTTCGGTGGCCGCCTGGCATCCCGATCTCAAATCGCGGATCCTCGAGAATTTCGTGAAGGTGACCCGTGAAGTCGTGGCGGACCCAGCGCAGGATTGATGCCTTATGGGTCTCAATATGGCATAAATAAGTATTAGAATTGAAATTAAGCCGTCCCTATGGTCACGGGGCATCGGCCATCCACAAGGCCGGATCAACTGGGGAGAGAAAATGCTGAAATCACACGTCCTCAAGGCTTTCGCCATTGCCGCGCTGCTCACCACTGCGCTGGCCGGCCCCGTAGAAGCCGCCGGCGACAAGAGCGCGTTCCGCATGATCGTCGGCGAGCCGCGCTACATGGATCCCAATCTCGCCGCCGACTTCGCCATCTATGTCAATGCGCAGCTCTTCCAGCCCCTGGCGCGCACCGACAAGGACGGCAATCTGGTGCTGCTGCAGGCCAAGAGCGTCGAGCTGGCGCCCGACGGCCGCACCTGGAAGATCGCGCTCAACCCCGATTACAAATGGTCGAACGGTCAGCCGATCACCGCCGCCGACTGGGTCTATTCGTGGAAGCGTATCCTCGATCCCAAGACCGGCAGCGAGACCGCGAGCTTCCTGAGCGATGTCGAAAACGCCATGGACTACAATAAAGGCACGCTCACCGATCCTGAGAAGGTCGGCATCAAGGCGACCGGCGAGTACACATTCGAGGTGGTGACGGCGCTGCCGGCGCCGCAATTTCGCGCCAAGCTGGCGCTGCCTTATCTGACGCCTGTGCCCAAGGCGGTCGTCGAGGAGTTCGGCGAGAAGTGGGTGGCGCCCGAGCATATGCTCTCCAATGGGCCTTATAAGCTTGTAAGCCGCGTCAACGACCAGTCGATCGTGATGGAGGCCAATCCGCATTATGGTGGTGCCAAGCCCGCCATTCCGCGCATCGAGATGACGATCGCGTCCGGCGATCAATGCACCGCGCAATTGCGCGCCTATGAGGCGGACGAGATCGACTTCACCACCTGCGTGCCCTCGCAGGACATCGCCCGCATCCGCGGCGACGCCGATCTCGGCAAGCAGCTCGATCCCTTCGCGCTCGCCGCCACCGAATGGGTGCAGTTCGACATGCGCCAGGCGCCGTGGAACGACAAACGCGTGCGCCATGCGCTGGCCCTCGTCATCGACCGGCAGGCCATCGTCACCGCGGTCAGCGACGGCACCAACCGCATCGCCACCACGATCGTTCCCGAATCGATCCCCGGCAGCAACACGGCCGACGCCCTCAAAGGCTCGATCGAGGACGCCAAGAAGCTGCTCGCCGAGGCGGGCTTCCCGGATGGCAAGGGCTTCCCGCAATTCACCATCTCGACCACCTCGACGCGTGAGCGCCCGCTCATCGCGCAATTGCTGCAGCAGATGTGGGCCGACAATCTCGGCATCCAGGCCAATATCAATGTGCTGGAGGCCAATGCTTTCCGCGCCTGGGTGCAGACGCGCAAGACCGAGAAATACGACATCATGATCAATGGCTGGTGGTCGGACTATGCCGACCCCGCCAACTGGTTCGGCGATCTCGTCACCGCCGATCCGCGCCAGAACCACTTCACCAATGAAGCCTTCGCGGCGATCGTCAAGAAGGCGGATGCGGAGACGGACCCTGCCAAGCGCGCCGAGCTCTACCGGCAGGCCAACAAGATCCTCGAGGAGGAGCAGCCGATGGCCGCGCTGCAGAATCCGACCGATCTATGGATGGTGAAACCCGATGTGCAGGGGCTCGCCCATGAGGGCGTCCTCAACATGTATCATATCGGCGAGGCTGCCTTTAAATAGAGCGGACTTGGGATCATTTCCGCGGGCAGGGTGCGATTATGCTTTCCTTTCTGATCAAACGCATTCTGTCCGCGATCCCCACTTTGCTGATCGCCTATACGCTGGTGTTCTTCATCGCCCATGCGACGCCGGGCTCGCCCTGGGATTCGGGCGGCAACCGGCCGATCGAGCCATCGATCAAGGCGGTGCTCGATGCCAAATACAATCTCGATAAGCCGCTTTATGTGCAATATACGAGCTATCTGTGGAACGCGCTGCAGGGCGACTTCGGCCCCTCCTATCGCGACCGCTCCCAATCGGTGAACGACATCGTCGCGCGGTTCCTGCCCGTCTCGTTGAAGCTCGGCGCTGCCGCGATGCTGCTCGCCATCCTGCTCGGCCTGCCGCTCGGCGCCTTGGCGGCGTTGACCAGGCATCCCGCTGTCGACGGTCTCATCCGCATGCTCAGCACGCTCGGCATCTCGATGCCGACCTATGTCGTGACCTCGATCCTGATCGTGTCCTTGGGCGTGGGCCTTGGCCTGGTGCCGACCTTCGGCTGGAAAGGGCTGTTCACCGCCTCCTCGATCGTGCCGATCTTCTCGCTGGCGCTCGCTCCGCTTGCCGCCGTCATCCGCTGCTTCCGCACCAGCATGCTGGAAGTGATGAATCTTGATTTCGTGCGCACCGCGCGCGCCAAAGGCATGAAGCCGCTGCCGATCATCATCCATCATATGGGCCGCAATGCCCTCATCCCGGCGATCACCGTCGCCGGCTCCTATGCCGCCTATGTGCTGGTCGGGTCTTTCTTCGTCGAATCGATCGCCGGCATACCGGGCTTCGGGCGCTATTTCGTGCTCGCCATCGCGGCGCGTGATTATCCCGTCATCATCGGCACCACGCTCATCTATGCGGTGATTGTGGTGGTGATCAATCTGCTGGTCGATCTCTCCTATTTTCTCCTCGACCCGCGCGCCCGTCTGGAGCAGGGCCGATGAGCGCACTCGATCTCTCCCCGCCGCGCGACGCCGGGATGGTGATCCGGCTGTGGCGTTTCATCCGGCACAATCCGGCGTTGAGCCTCGCCCTTGCCTTCCTGATGCTGGTGCTGGCGCTGGCGCTGTTCTCGTCCTTCCTGCCGCATGACGCCTATCGCCAGAATGTGCTGGTGCGCAATTCCGGGCCGTCGCTCAAATACTGGCTCGGCACCGACGCGCTCGGGCGTGATATGGTGGCGCGCCTCGCCGTCGGCGCCCGCGTGTCGCTCACCGTCGCCGTCGCCTCGACCTTCATCGCGGTGGCGATCGGCGTGCTGGTCGGCACCATCGCCGCCTATGCTGGTGGCTTCATCGACAATGCCATCATGCGCTTCGTCGACAGCATGTATGCCTTCCCCGATACGCTGTTCGCCATTCTGTTCGCGGCGTTGATCAAGGGCCAGCTCGGCGGCGATGTGAGTGGCTGGATGGCTCCGCTGGCGGAAGCCTATCGCCTGTCCGGCGGACTCCTGGGCGTGCTGCTCACGCTGGGCCTCACCGGCTGGGTCACCACCTCACGCTTGGTGCGTGCCCAGGTGCTCTCCCTCAAACATGCCGAATATGTGCTGGCCTGCCGGCTCGCCGGTGGCTCCCATGGGTTCATCATCCGCAAGCATCTGCTCCCCAACACACTGCCGGTCATCCTGATCGCCGTCACCTTCGTCGTGCCCAATGCGATCCTGCTCGAGGCGGGCCTGAGCTTCATCGGCGTCGGCATCGATCCGCCGACGCCGAGCTGGGGCACGATGATCGCCTCCGGCGCGCAATCGATCCAATCCTATCCACATCTCCTGGTCTTTCCGGCGCTTGCCATCGGCCTGACACTGCTCGCGCTCAATGTGGTGGGCGATGCGTTGCGCGATATGCTCGATCCGGCGGTGAGCGCGTCGCGGGGGGCGGCCACATGAGCGAGATTCTGCTCGAGGCCCGCGATATCGAAGTGCGCTTCAATGCGGTGCGCGCCGTCGATGGCGTGAGCCTCACCGTGGCGCCCGGCGAGACGCTGGCGATCGTCGGTGAATCGGGCTGTGGCAAGACCACGCTCGGCCGTTCGCTGGCGCTGCTGCAGCGGCCGACCAGGGGCAAGGTCACCTTCAACGGCGCCGAGTTGACGGCGCTGAGCGACCGACAATTGCGCCAGGCGCGCCGGCAATTGCAGATGGTCTTCCAGGATCCCTATGCCAGCCTCGATCCGCGCCAGCGGGTGGGCGAAATCGTCGGCGAGCCTTTGCTGATCGCCGGCGTCGACCGGACGACGCGCCGGAAGCGGGTCGCCGAGCTTCTTGACATGGTCGGCCTCGGCGCCGACATGGCGTTGCGATATCCACGTGAATTCTCGGGCGGCCAGCGCCAGCGCATCGGCATTGCCCGGGCGCTCGCCTGTGAGCCGAAGCTCATCATCTGCGACGAACCCTTGAGCGCGCTCGATGTCTCGATCCAGGCGCAGATCGTCAATCTGCTGATCGACCTGCAGCGCCGCCTGCGCCTGACCTATGTCTTCATCTCGCACGACCTCGCCGTGGTGCGGCAGATGGCGAGCCGCGTCGCCGTCATGTATCTCGGCCGCATCGTCGAGATCGCCGAGACCGAGCAGCTCTTCTCGGCGCCGCGGCATCCTTATACGGTCGCCTTGCTCTCCTCCGTACCGACACTCGGCAGCGGACCGTCGCCGGCGGCTGAAGAGTTCCTGCTTACCGGTGATCCGCCGTCGCCGTCGCGCGTGCCGGGAGGCTGCCGCTTCCACACACGCTGCTGGCTCCGCGGCAAGCTTGGCCAGCCCGAACGTTGCGCGACGCAAGCGCCGATATCCGCCGGCGAGCGGGGGCACCTGGCGGCCTGTCATTTCTCCGACGAGATCGCACCGCTGCTGTCCGCCTCGCCCTTGCTGAAAGGAGCCGCCTGATGCCGGCACCTCTGCTCCAGATCGACGATCTGCGCGTGCGTATCCCCAGCCGGCGCGGCGAGGTGAAGGCGGTGGACGGCCTGTCCTTCAGCGTGGCGCCAGGCGAAGTGGTCGGCATTGTCGGTGAATCGGGCTCCGGCAAATCCATGCTGGCGCTCTCGATGCTGCAGCTCATTCCGAAGCCCGGCCGCATCACCGGCGGCCGCATCGCCCTCAATGGCCGTGATCTGATCGGGCTCTCCGAAGCCGAAATGCGCGCGGTGCGCGGCAACGAGATCGGCATGATCTTCCAGGATCCGTCCGCCTCGCTCAATCCGGTGCTGCGCATCGGCCGCCAGGTCGCCGAGACCGTCGAGGCGCATCACCGGGTGACGCCGACGCAGTCCTGGCGCCGTTCGGTCGAAATGCTGCAGGGCGTGCGTATTCCCGATCCGGAAGCCAGGGCGCGCGATTATCCGCATCAATATTCGGGCGGCATGCGCCAGCGCGTGGTGATCGCCATCGGCACCGCCAATACGCCGAAGCTTCTCATCGCCGACGAGCCGACCACGGCGCTCGACGTCACGGTGCAGGCACAGATCATGGGGCTGCTCGGCCGCATGAACAAGGAGACGGGCACCGCCATCCTGCTCATCTCGCACAATATCGCGCTCGTCTCACGCTTCTGCACGCGCGTGCTGGTGATGTATGCCGGCCGTATCGTCGAAGCGGGACCGACCGCCCAGGTCTTCGCCAATCCTGAGCATCCTTACACACGCGCACTCCTCAATGCCGTGCCGCGCATCGACCGACGCGTCGAGGAGGGGCTCCAGACCATTGCCGGACGCCCGCCCGATCTCGCGGCCCTGCCGCGGGGCTGCGCCTTCGAGCCGCGTTGCCCGGCGCGCCTGCGTTCCTGCGCCGAAGAACAGCCGCCCGCTTTCCCGGTGGGCGAGGGCCGCTTCGCGCGCTGCTGGCTCGCCGAACATTCCAAGCATGAACAAGGAAACAGCCGATCATGAGAGCCGAAACCTCGCCTGAAAAGACGATCTATCTCGATGCGACGGCGCCGATGCTGCAGCCGCGCGAGCTCGGCAAGATTCTGCCGGCTATCGTCGCCGGCGGCATCGATGCCGTCTTCACCTCGGCCGGCGCCATCGAGGATTTCCGCACCACCATGGAGATCATCGCCAATTGGCTCGAGATCGAGCGGGCGGCCAAGCAGAAGATCAGGATCGCGCGGTCGGTCGCCGATATCAGGGCGGCGAAAGCGGCGGGCGAGACGGCGATCGTGTTCCATTTTCAGGGCGCCGATCCGATCGAGGACGAGCTCGACTTCCTCAATGTCTTCCACGATGTGGGCCTGCGCGCCATGCAGCTCACCTATAATTCGCGCAACCGGCTGGGCGACGGCTGCTTCGAGCCGACCGATGCGGGCCTGAGCAAATTCGGCCGTAAAGTGATCCGCCGCATGGAGGATCTCGCCATGGCGGTCGATCTCTCCCATGCCGGCGCCCGCACCGCGCTCGAGGCCACGGAGGCGGCGACGCGTCCCGTCGTCGTCACCCATGCCAATGCCCGCGCTTTGCTCGATACACCGCGCAATGTGTCCGACGATCTCATCCGCGCGGTCGCGGCGTCGGGCGGCGCCATCGGTGTCTGCGCCGCTCCCTTCTTCCTCACCCGTGATAAGCAGGCGACGCTCGACATGCTGATCGACCATGTCGTCTATATGGCCGATCTCGTCGGCATCGAGCATGTCGGCCTCGGCTTCGATTTCGCCGAGGAGGACGAGGACGACTATGTCTATTTCGGCTATGACGAACGTTATATCCCGATGCCGCCCTGGCAGTTTCCGGTCGGCATCGCGAGCCATGCTGAGGCCGGCAATGTCCGTGCCGCGCTCAAAGCGCGCGGCTTTTCGGATGATGAGGTGAGAGGCGTGCTCGGCGAGAATTTCCTCACCGTCTTCGAGCGTATCTGGGGTGCGTGAGATAGACAGGTTCGGCGCCGCGCTCGCCGGCGAGATCAGCACGCCGGCGGTTTTTCCGGTCGAGGCGATCCGTCAGGAAACCCAATTCGTCAGCATGCGCGACGGCGTCCGGCTCGCCGCGCACTTGCATCTTCCTCCTGAGCTGCCGGCGCCGGTCATCGCGGTGCGCAGCCCCTATGGCCGTGCGCGTTATGCCGAGATCTCCATGGCGCTGGCGCGGCGTGGTTATGTCGTGATCTGCCAGGATGTGCGCGGTACCGGCGACAGCGAGCCGGACAGCTGGGATTTCTATGTCCATGAAGGCGAGGACAGCTACGATTTCGTCGACTGGGTGGCGGGGCAAGCCTGGTGCGACGGCTTCATCGGCGCGATGGGCGGCTCCTATGACGGCGGCACGCAATTCTGCATGGCGACCAACCCGAAGATGACCGCCACCATGCCGGAAGTGGCGGGCGTCGGCATCGCGCCCAGCCATGGCGTGCGCTTCCACATGTTCCTCAACGCCTATTCGCGCACGGTCGGCAAGGGCAAGGACAAGGTCAATGTCGACCGCGCTCTGCTCGAAGCGCAGATGAGGGACGAGACCTGGGCGACCGGCTATTTCAACGACCCCTTGCATTCACCGTTGCCGGAGAGCGTCAAAGCGCGTTTTCCGCAGCTCGAGATGTTGTCGGAGAAGGAACGGTGGGACTGGCTGTGGAAACACTATAACAGCCTCGATCCGGCCGGACGCGTGCGGTTCCTGAAGGAGGCGCTCGGCGAGGACACCATCACCTTCGTCAGCACGACGAAGCTCAATCCGCTTTTCGGCCCGGTCGTCGATCCCGATGCGCTGATGCTGCCGCGCGCCGGTGTGGCTGAGCTCTGCGCCGGCATCCACGCGCCGGCACTTATGGTCACGGGCTGGTACGACTGGTGCCTCGGCGACACGCTTGAAAGCTACACACAGCTGACCCGGAAGGGCACCGCGCCGGCCCGCGCCAGCCGGCTTCTGATCACCCCCGGCGCCCATAATGTGACGGGCTATCATGAAGGCGAGGCGGAGCATGCGGCCTTGCGGCGTACTTATCGCTCGGGAGAAAATCTCGAGCTTCTGCTCCACTGGTATGGATCGGTCAGGGAGAGAAAAGCGCAGGAAGTTCCCGCCGTCACCTATTATCTGATGGGCGCCAATGAATGGCGGACGGCCGAAGCCTGGCCGCCGCCGGAAGCTCAGGAGAGGCGCCTCTATCTCGGAGCGGAGAGACGGCTGGTCGATGAGCCGCCGGCGTCATCGGCCGCCGACACCTACACCTATGATCCCGATGATCCGACGCCGACGCTCGGCGGCAGCATTCTGTCGGCGGTCTATCGCGCCGGCAGCGTCGATGTCGCGGAGCTTCAGCGGCGTGGCGATGTCGTCACCTATACGACCGATGTCCTCACTCGAGATCTCGATGTGGTGGGACCGTTGCGGCTCATCCTATATGCCACCTCGTCGGCGCCCGAGACGGATCTTTACGGACGTCTGAGCGATGTGTTTCCGGACGGCCGCGCCATCCAATTGCAGAATGGTGTGCTACGCACCCGCTACCGGCCGCTCGCCAAAGGCGAGGCGGCGCTGCTCGAGCCGGGCCGCGTCTATCGCTTCGAGATCGACATGTGGGCGACGGCCAATCGTTTCGCCGCCGGCCATCGCCTCAGGCTCGACATCTCCTCGGCCGACTTCCCCAAATTCGAACGCAACCGCAATCGCGGCGGAAGTCCCGGACCGTCGGTCAAAGCGACACAGACGATCTTCCATGATGCGGAATATCCGTCACATCTGATCGTTCCGGTGGTGGGGTAGGCTTTCCTCCGTCCAATATTCCCCCTCTCCCGTCCGCAGGATGGGTAGGCGCGCGATCAGGAAAAGTGGACACCGGTTTTCCGTCCGATCGCGCGCCAAATCTAAGAATTCGATCACGTTATCAAGTCAGATCGGTACGATCTGACTTGATCGTGATCTATGTGCCCGACAGGGCGGGTGAGGGCTCTTTGTTGGCAAAGAAGAGCCCTCATCCGGCCTTCGGCCACCTTCTCCCATTGCTTCGCAACGGGCGAAGGGGAAGTGCCGGAGGATTATCCGGTTTCAGAGTCTTAGGTGTGATATTGCCCAGCTCCATCATCTGGCTATACAAGCGGTCGCCGATCTGAACCGCACCCTGCCTCTGCGCAGCGTCAAGCGAGTGCGTCAACGGCATGAGGCGCTTTTATCGAATGACGCAACCGCAGAATAATGGCCTGGGCTCGGTCCTGATCCTCGCGCTCGGCACTTTCGCCGTCGGCACCGACGCCTTCATCGTGTCGGCGTTTCTGCCATCGATGGCGGAGGGCCTCGGCGTCACGACCGCCATGGCCGGCCAGTCGGTGACGGTCTTCGCATTGGCTTATGCGATTCTCGCGCCGATCATCGCGACCTTCACCGCCAGCCTGCCGCGCCGCCGGCTGCTGATTGCCGCGCTTTTCCTTCTCGGTCTCGCCAATATCGGCTCGGCCCTGGCGCCGAGCTTCGCCCTCCTGATCGCAACGCGCATCCTGGCCGCGGCGGCGGCCGCCGCCTACACGCCCAATGCCGGCGCCGCGGCCGCCCAGCTGGTCGGGCCCGAACAGCGCGGCCGGGCGCTCGCCATCGTCATCGGCGGCCTGTCGGCCTCGATGGCGCTCGGCGTGCCGCTCGGCCATGTGGCGAGCACGCTCCTCGACTGGCGGAGCGCATTGGCCCTGGTCGGTCTCATCGCTTTCGCCGCGATGATCGGCCTCGCCTGGCGCATGCCGCATCTTGCCGGTGCACTGCGTATCAGCCTCAAGGGCCGCCTGGCTCTCCTCACACAGCCCAAGGTGATGATCGTGCTGCCGCTCACCGTGCTCGGCATGATGGCGTCCTATGTGCCTTACGCCTTCACGCTGCCGATGCTGGAGGCGCTGTTCATTCCCGCCGGCGCGGTCACGGCCATGCTGCTCTGCTATGGCTTCGGCGCGGTGGCCGGCAATTATGTTTCCGGCATGCTCACCGACCGGGCCAGCCCCTTTGTCGTCCTGATCGGCGCCTATCTGCTGCTCACAGTGAGCTTCGGCGCCTTATGGGCGTTGAGTCTCGTCGAGACCGCGAGCCATATTGTTCTCGTCGGCCTTCTCGTCATCGGCTGGGGCGCCGCCAGTTGGTCGCAGACGCCGCCACAGCAATTGCGCCTGATCGCTGCCGCACCCGACCAGGCGCCGGTGGTGATCGCGCTCAACTCCTCCGCGATCTATGCCGGAGTCGGGCTCGGCTCGGCGGTCGGCGGCGCCACGATCGGGCATGGCGCCCCAGCGACATTCGCCGCCGGATTGGCCGTGGCGATTCTGGCGCTCGCCTATGCAGTCATCACGCGGCGGTCGGCGTAGGGCTCGCCGCCGCCTGCTGCATCTTCTTGTCGTCGCGCGAGCGCTGGCCTTTTCGGATATGCTCCTCGAGCACCCGGACCGCGAGACCGGACGGATAGCAGACGGCGAAATAGAGAAGGGCGGTCACCGTATAGACGGTGAAATACTGGAAATTCCGGGCCGAGATGATCTGGCCTGAGAACATCAGCTCCTGCACCGTGACGACGGAGGCGAGCGAGGTGTCCTTGAACAGCGAGATCAGATAATTGGCAAGCGTCGGCAGGATGGCCCGCGTCGCCTGCGGCAGCACAACTTTTCGGAAAGCGAGCCAGCGCGACAGGCCGAGGCTCAGGGCCGCTTCGGTCTGGCCCTTGGCGATCGACTGGATGCCGCCTCTGAACACCTCGCTCAGATAAGCGGAATAATGCAGCGTCAGCCCGGTGATGGCGGCAACGAGTGGGTTGAGCTTGATGCCGGCGGTCGGCAGCACGTAATAGATGTAGATCAGCTGCAGGATCAGCGGCGTGGCGCGCATGAATTCGACGAAGATGTTGGCGGGCCAGCGGAACAGGCGTTTGGCTGAAAGACGCGCCAGCGCCAGTGGGATCGCCAGCATCGTCGCCAGCACCATGGTCACGACGGTCAGGAAGATGGTGAGGCCGAGGCCGCGCAGGAAGACATGCCAATAGTCGCGGATGACGTCGAAATTCAACAGATCCATTGCGGTTCTCCGGCCTGAAAAAAGATTGAGCGGGCGATGTGGATCACCCGCTCATCCAAGCGCGTGATCAGGAAAAGTGGCCACCGGTTTTCCGTCCGATCACGCGCTACACCTAAGATTTCGATCACGTTTATCAGTTCAGGTCGAACCGACCTGAACTGATCGTGATCTAAGTGCCACAGGCTTTATTTGTTGTTGAGCGGGAAGAAGAAGAGATTGGCGTCGTTGAAGCCGTATTTCTTCAGGATCGCCGACACTTCGCCATTGCCGCGCACTTCGGCGATGCCGGCGCTGACCGCGGCGCGGAGCGAGCAGTCTTCCTTGCGGAAGCCGGCGCGCACATAGCCATAGCCATATTCGAAGATCAGCTCGTCCGGCACCTTGATGCCGCCCAAGAGCTCGAGCGGCGAGTCCTTGTTGGCGGCGAGGAAGAGATTGATCTTGGTGTCGTCATCGACGATGGCGCTCACTCGGCCGGTGGCGACCGCGCTGAACTGCTCGGCGTCGGTCTGGAAGGGGACGACCTCGGCGCCGATCTTGCGCAGATATTCGTCCGCCGCCGAACCGGCGATGGCACCGATCGGCTTGCCCTTCAGATCGTCATAAGACTTGATCCCGTCGGGATTGCCCTTCTTCACCATGATGGCCGGGCCATACCAATAGGCCGGGCCGCCGAACGAGATGACCTTCTTGCGGTCGGGCGTGATGTGCAGCGCCGTCACCACATCGATGCGCTTGGCGATCAGCGCCGGGATGAGCTGGCCGAAGGGCATTACTTCATATTTGAGCTTGTCGAGGCCGGCCCACTTATAAGCCGCTTCGTTGATCTCGACCTCGAGGCCTTCCGCCTTCTGGCTGTCGGGATTGAGCGAGGTGAAAGGCGGCGACGGCGAGATGCCGATGGTGAGGCCTTCGGTCTTGGCCTTCTCGAAGGACGCATCACCGCAGGCTTCGATCGCCGGCGAGGCTTCGTGCTTGAATTCCTGGGCAAAGGCGGAAGCCCCACCCAATGCTACGACAAAAGCGAAAGCAGCTACTGATAATTTCATATCTTTCTCCCTGGTAAGTGATTTCTGATTTCGTTTTCTTCCGGCCAGCATGCAGGTTCTCCGGGTGAGTGCAAGCGTGTCCGAAATGGCGGAATACTGTCCGAAGCTGAGTCTTTTTTAGCTTGCGCCTCAATTGGTAAGCTTAGTACAATGGCCTGACCAATTCAGCAGGTTCTCCACCGGACCGCAAGAAAATTTGTTGAAAAAATCACGAGAACAGGAACCTGTAAGAGTCATGACGCGTGATACGACCATCGAGCGCATCGAAAGCTGGGCCGTCGACCTGCCCTTGCCGGGCACTCTTTCCTTCGGCGCCTTCACCGTGACCGCGCGCCAATATGCGGCGGTGCGTATCGTCACCAAAGGCGGCCTCGTCGCCGATTGTCTCGGCCATACCAGGCGCTCGCCGGTCGATGTGGCGATCTCCGATCTCCTGGCGCCCAAGCTCGTCGGTAAGGATGCGCTCGATATCGTGGCGCGCCTCGATGACATGGCGCTGGTGAGCCGCGCCACCGACGACGACGGCGTCATCGGCCGCGCCCGTTCGCTCCTCGATGTCTGTCTGTGGGATCTGAAGGCGCAGGCGCGCGGCGTGCCGTTGTGGAAGCTGCTCGGCGGAAGCCCGCGCACATTGCGTGTGGCGCTGGTCGAGGGCTACCGGATGGGCGGCGAGAGCGAGGACGACATCGCCAGGCGCCTGATCGCGCGGGCCGAAGAAGGCTATCGCTTTTTCAAGCTCGAAGCGGCTCACTATGGCGCGTCCGAGCCTGTCCGCCGCATCCTGACCCAGATCCGGGCCGCGGTGCCCGACGCCGAATTCAGCTGCGATCTCGCCTGGTCCTGGCGCACGGCGCGGCAAGGCCTCGAAGCGGCGGAAGCCTGGCGCGATCTCGGCATCGCCTGGATCGAGGATCCGATGGCGCGAACCCGCATCGCCGAGATCGGCGTCCTCGCCCGTCAGTCGCCGGTGCCGGTGGGGGTCGGCGATGAATGCACCCGCGCGCTCGATCTGGAAGCGCTGATGGACAATGCAGCGGTCGACGTGGTGCGCGTCGATGCGACGACGATCGGCGGCGTCGATGCGGCGCTGGGCCTTGCCGTCAAAGCGGTGGCGCGCGACCTGCGTGTTTCCTATCACGTCAATCCGGAAGTGCACCGCCATCTCGCGCTCGCCAATGAGTTCGCTGATCACATCGAGATCTTCCCGGCCGACCGTCCCTTCGACTGCTCGCATATGCTGATCGAAAGACCGGCATATGCTGATATCAGGAACGGTCATCTCGATGTCTCCGAGGCGCCCGGCACCGGCCTCAGGCTGAAAGACGACGGGCTGAAACGTTATGCCTACCGCCATGCCGTCCAGAAGGGCGCCTGACATGAGCAGCAAGACCAGATCCGTTCTCATCACCGGCGCGGCGCGCGGCATCGGCTGGGCCAGCGCCCACCTGTTCATCGAGAAGGGGTGGAGAGTCACCATCGGTGATGTCGATGTCGCCGAAGCAAAGAAGCGCGCAGCGGCCTATCCAGACCATATGCTGGCACTGTCGCTCGACGTCACCGATCAGGTTTCCGTCGATGCCGCCCTCGCCGGTCATCTCGCCAAATGGGGCGGGCTCGATGCGCTCATCAACAATGCCGGCATCCAGCGTCATGCACCGCTCGCCGAATTGAGCTTCGAGAACTGGCGGGCGGTGCTCGACATCAATCTCAACGGCTCCTTCCGATGCCTGCAGGCGGCGGCGAAGATCATGCTGCCGCAAGGATCGGGGGCGATCGTCAATCTCGCCTCGGTCGCGGCGACGCGCGGGGCGGCCGGGCGGGCGCCCTATGCCGCGTCCAAGGCAGCCATCGTGTCGCTCACCAAGACGGCGGCGGTCGAATGGGCGGCGCGGGGCCTCCGCGTCAATGCCGTGGCGCCTGGTTATGTCGAGACCGATCTCGTCCGCAATGTCATCAAGGAAGGGCGTCTCGATGTCGCGCCGATCCTCGATCGCACGCCGCAGCGCCGGCTCGCCGATCCGGCCGAAATCGCCAAGGCCATCCATTTCCTGTGCTCGGATGATGCGTCTTACGTGAACGGCCATGTCTTCCATGTCGATGGCGGCTTCGAGGCCGATTATGGCGTGCCGTTCTTTCCACCAAAGCCGGTGGGCCCAGCATGACAATAAGATGCAACTGGTCTATCACTCGCCTTAAAGGCGAAAGATAAAAGGGGTTCAAACAGCGTGGGTGAGGACAAACAGGAGCGGCCGTCGCTGGACGACATGGCGCCGATCGAACGGGTCTCGGTCGCCGAGCAGGTGGCGCGCAATCTGCTCGACCTGATCCGCACCGGCAGTGTGAGGCCCGGCCAGCAATTGCCGACCGAGCGTGAACTCGCCGCCACCTTGCAGGTATCGCGGCCCTCGGTGCGCGAGGCGGTGCGCGGCCTGCAAATCTTGGGCGTGCTCCGGGCGCGCCAGGGCGGCGGACTTTTCGTCACCTCGCTCAAGGCCGCCGAGATCCTGGCGCCCTTGCAGATGCTGATCACCTTGTCGGCGGATAATTTCGAATCGCTGCATGAATCGCGCGTCGTGGTCGAAGGCGCCATCGGACGCCTGCTCGCCCAGAAGATCACCGCCGCCACCACGGTACGCCTGCGCAAGATGGTCGAGATTCAGAAAGGTCTCACCGGCAATCCGGTGGCCTTCCGCGTCTCCGACATGGAATTCCACCGCACGCTGGGCGCCGCGCTCGACAATCCCTTTCTCGAGCGCATCTCGGAATCGCTTTATGTGCTGGGTTTCGAATACCGCAAGATCGCCTGGGAAACATCGGGCGTGCTGGCCCGCTCGGTGAAGGACCATGAAGAGATCGTGACGGCGCTCGAAGCCAGGGACCCCGAGCGGATCGCCGCCGCGATGGTCCGCCATATGCGCAGTGTGCACGAGACGACCAAGGCGGCGATGACGAAGAAGGCTAAGAAAGATGACTGACTGGAAAGTCCAGGCGGCGGGCCGTCTGACGCTCGAGCAATTGCTGGCCGATGGGTTCTCGACGCCCTTCGACGCGCCGATGGTGCCGGCCTTTCCCTTCACCTTCCGCAATGCCGAGGTGATGACGCTCGCCTGGCGCAGCGACAAGGACGCCATCCAGCGCATCCTGCCGCCGCCGCTCGAAGCCGCCTCCGATATCGTGCTCGCCCATGTCTACAAGATGAACGACACGGAGTGGCTGGGGCCCTATTTCGAAAGCAACATCATGGTCGGCTGCCGCTACAAGGACACGGCCGGCGGCTATTCGCCCTATCTGTTCCTGTCATCCGATGGCGGCGTGGTGCATGGCCGCGAAGTGCATGGCCAGCCTAAGAAGTTCGGCCGTCCTAACCTAGAGGCGCGCGGCGATGCCTGGGTCGGCACCATCGAGCGCAACGGCATCGACGTGCTCACCGGCACCATGGCCTATAAGCAGCAGCGCTCGGACATCAAGCGGCTTACCGACTACTTCGATTTCGCGCTCAACATCAATCTCAAGGCGATCAATCATATCGACGGCACGCCGGCGATCCGGCAGCTGACCGCCCGCCGGCTCGGCGCGCTCACCGTGCATGAATGCTGGTCGGGACCGTGCACGGTGGAGCTCAGGCCCAATGTGCAGGCGCCGGTCTATCGCCTGCCGGTCCGCGAGATGCTCGAAGGCTTCTGGTGGCGCGCTGACTTCACGCTCGTCGCCGGTTATGTGCTGCATGATTACCTGGTGCAGAAGTAAAGCATGCTTCGTCATCCCGGCGAAAGCCGGGACCCATTAAATTCTTTCCACGCGATCAGCGCCGCCCGGTTGGTCTTATTCATTGGGTCCCGGCTTTCGCCGGGATGACAAAAATTGGTTATAGTTCCGGCAATCCGACACGGGCACGGAATCCCGCGTCCCTGATATTGACCTCGCCGCCGGCAAGATCATCGGCAGCACCTGACAGCAGATAGGCCGTGGCGCGCGCCGGCTCCTCGGGAGGGCGCAGCACGGTCCTGGGCAGGCGGCTCACTTCATTGACGCCGGAGGCGCGGATGGTCGCCTGCATGCCGGTATCGAAGACACCGGGCAGGAGACCGAAGGCAAAGACATTCTCTTGAGCGTATTCCAGCGCGGTCGCGCGCGTCAGCATCGCGAGGCCGGCCTTGCTGGCGCAATAGGCGTTCCAGCCTTCGAGCGGCTGATGCGCGGCGCCGCTCGAGATGTTGACGATGCGCCGCTTCGCCGATCTGTCGCCTTGCGCCAGGAAGGCGCGAGTGAAGCGATAAGGCGCCACGAGATTGATCGCGATGGTTGCTTCCCATTGCGCCGGATCACTGTCGGTGATGCGGGCGATCGGATCGACGACACCGGCATTGTTGACGAGCCCGTCGACCTTGCCCCAGCGCGCCACGCCGGCGGCGAGGGCGGTCTCGGCGGCATCGGGCGCGGTGACATCCTTCGTCACCACGACGGCCTTGGCCCCGAACTCCTTTGCGAGCTCGGATGCCGAGGCCTCCGAGCGCACCACCAGCACGACATGGCCGCCCTTGCCGATGATGTCCGCGGCGATGGCCTTGCCGAGGCCCTTGCCGGCGCCGGTGATGAGGGTGACGGATGCTTCGCTCATGGCGTCTCGTCTAGGCAAGAGACCGCGTCCTGTCAATTGGACTGACCAATCGACAGTGGACGGCGCGCCCGCAACTCCGTAAGTTTCCAGGATATTGCGTGGAGGAGCCATGTACGTCACGGAAGCGGGCGATAAGATTTTCGTCATCGATGCGCATGTGCATGTCTGGGATGCGCGGCCGGAAAACCGGCGCAACCGTTATGGCCAGACCTTCATCGATACATTCTACGGCGCCCATACCGGCATGACGCCGCCGGATCAGCGCTGGGATCACGACCGCTTCAACTATTACGGCGCCGAGGGCGCGGCGAAGGATCTGTTCGAGGACGGCTATTGCGACATGGCGGTGATGCTGCCGGTCTATCTCAAGGACTTCTACATCAACGGCTTCAACACGACCGAGCTCTGCGCGAGCCTGAAGCATCTCCATCCGGAGCGGGTCATCCTCAATGGCCGCTGCGATCCGCGCGAGGGTCAGAGAGGACTGGACAAGCTCGAGGAGGATTTCGCGACCTATGGCTTCAAGGGCGTCAAGCTCTACACCGCCGAATGGAACGGCCCGTCGCGCGGCTATTCGTTGAAGGACGACTGCGTACCGCCTTACCTCGAGAAATGCCGCGCGCTCGGCATCACCAATATCCACGTTCACAAGGGACCGACCACACATCCGCTCGATTACGATGCCTTCGACGTGCGCGACATCGACCGGGTCGCGACCATGTATCCCGATCTCAATTTCATCGTCGATCATTGCGGCATGCCGCGCATCGACGATTTCTGCTTCATCGCCGGCCAGGAGCCCAATGTCTATGGCGGCCTGGCACTCGTCACTTCCTTCATCCATGCGCGGCCGAAATATTTCACCCGCATGCTGTGTGATCTTCTCTTCCATGTCGGACCCGACCGGCTGCTGTTCGGTTCCGACTATGCGATCACCAGCCCGAAATGGATCATCGAGGAGCTCATGGCCTTCGAATTCGACGATGAGACCGCGCATGAGGCCGGCACCCAGCTCACCCTCGAGGTGAAGCGCAAGCTGCTCGGCCTCAACAGCGCCAAGCTCTACGGCGTCGAGGTGCCGAAGGAGTTTCAGGCATGAGCACGGCCGCGGCACGCGAGGCGGAAGTCCGGGCGACGATCGCCGAGGTGCGCGACCCCGAGATCGACGAGACGGTGGCGGCGCTCAATTTCATCGTGGCCGTCGATATCGATGGCGATAGCGTGGTCGTCACCTTGCGGCTACCGACCTTCTGGTGCCCGGCCAATTTCGTCTTCCTGATGGGCGGCGACATCCGCGCCGCCGTGCTGGCTTTGCCGTGGGTGCGGCAATTCAGCTTCACGCTCATCGATCACTTCGCCGCCGACGAGATCAGCCGCGGGATCAGCGAAGGGCGCTCGTTTCGCCAAGTCTTTCCGCGCGAGGCCGTGGCGGATCTCGATGATCTGCGCCGTTCCTTCGACAAGAAGGCCTTCCTCATGCGGCAGGCGGCGCTGGTCGACCTCATGCGCGGCGATGGGTTCACCGATGACTTCCTGTCGATGGTGAGCGTCGCCGCGTTGGAGGAGCTTACTGTCCGGAGCAAGGATCTCCGGCAACGGGTGACGGACTATCTGGAGAAACGCCGCGCCATCGGGCTCGGCTGCGCCGGGGAAGACTGCGCCATGACCACGGCGGAAGGCGAAACGATCGAGGCTGGTTCGTTCGCCGCGCATCTGCGCAACTCCCGCAAGGTGACGACGAGCGCGCAGGCGAATGGCGAAATGTGCCGTATCCTCATGGCCTCGCGCGCCGCGACGGCCGCCTGCGCCGGGCATCGGGGCTGAAGCGGCCGGTCAACCCTTGCAGACGACGTAGACGGTGAATTTCTTCGCTTTGTCGGCGATGGCCGGCAAATCGAGCGCGGCCGTCTCGCTGCTCACTTCATAGGGAATGGAGTGGGCGTCGAGGAAATTCATGCCGACATTGGCCTTGATCGAAAAATTGACGTTTTGCGGCAGGCTACCGCTCGCCTCGGCGGCGGCGAGATCGTTGAGTTTTCCGCTCACAATGCCGGCCACGGCGCCCTGCATGTCGAGCAGCGGACCGCCGCTATTGCCGGGCTGGACCGGAGCCGAGATCTGAAGGAGGCGCACATCGTCGGCAAGCCCTGCAAGCGAGCTCACATTGCCGCTGACGATGTTGCCCGAAGCGCTGAGCATGCCGGTCAAGGGAAAGCCATAGGTCGCGATGGTCTCGCCGGCGCGCAGCGATCGGGCACGGAAGCGGGCGATCTCGTCAGGCGCCGGGACGGCGTCGATCTTGAGGACGGCGAGATCGTTGATGACGTCCTTGCGCAGGACCGTGGCGGGCTCGGCGATATTGCCGGTGCGCGAGACGGTGATCGTGCTGCATCTGTCGACCACGTGTTGATTGGTCAGGACATGCCCCTTTCCGGAGACGATGAAGCCGGTGCCGGCGCTGTCGCGCGGCTTGCTCTCCGCCGCTTGCGGCGCCTTGGCAGGCTTGGTCTTAGCCGCGGCCTTATTCTTGGATTTAGAGCGCGGCTTTTCCGCGGTCACACCGTTTTCGGCATCAAGGGAGACCCTCACGCATCCAGCCAGTGTCGCCAGCAGGCGGGAGGTGCCGTCGAGCCTGAAACCATACTCTGTTTGCCCGAAGCTGATATCCATGCCGCGACTGCGGCGAAAGAGGGTGACCTGGTTCGGATCGTCCGCCACGTACCACAAGACGAGCTGGCCATTATTGTGCACGGTGACGTCGGTGGAGAACCATTGTCCTTCGTCGAAGCGATAGCCCAGCCGGTGCGTATCGCCTTGTATGCGCCAGTTCGGGCTGCTGAATCCCAGGCTCCAACGAAAATCACGGAAGACAATGACGTGGAATTCGACATTGTTCTTGTAGCGCCCGGTGGCCATGCAATTGTCGATCTTACCGGTGGCGCTATCGCCATAGACGGCGGCGTCCCAGCCTCCCACCTGGAAATCTTGCAGCCTAACCAATTCGGCGGAGGCCGCTCTCCAGCTCAATAAGACCGCCAACAACGCAACGATGAGCCGTGCCATCCCTTGTCTCTCCCTTGCGGAAGAGACTATTTGAGAAATCCTGTTGTTGCAAATCCGAGCTTCAGCTATCTGGATGCGCAACTGTACATTGCAACGCCCGGAGAATGACATGAAACTGCGGCTCTTCCGCAACGCCACGCTCAAGCTCGATTATGCCGGCCATACGGTCCTCATCGATCCCTATCTGGCGCCCCGGCACAGCCTGCCGTCCTTCACCGGCCGGTCGCCCAATCCGATGGTCGAGTTGCCGGCGCCGATCGAGGAGATTCTTGATGGGGTCGAGCTGGTGGTGGTGTCGCATCTCCATACCGATCATTTCGACGATGTCGCCAAACAGCGGGTGCCGAAGGACCTGCCGCTCATCTGCCAGCCGGGCGACGAACGGACCATTCTCGAAGCGGGCTTCACCGATGTACGGCCGCTGCTCGATGTGGTCGACTGGAAGGGCCTCGTCTTCACCCGCCGCGAAGGTAGTCATGGTCTGGGCCCGGTGGTCGAGAAAATGGGCCCGGTGATGGGTTTCACGCTCGCCGCGCAGGACGAGCCGAAGATCTATTGGGCCGGCGACACGGTGCTTTATCCGCCGGTCACCCACACCATCGCCGAGACGAGGCCCGATATCATCGTCACCCATTCCTGCGGCGCCAAATGGGACGGCGATCTCATCGTCATGGATGCCGGGCAGACGATGGCCACAGTCGATCTGGCGCCCGAGGCGACGGTCGTCGCCGTCCATATGGAGGCGCTCGATCATGCGACCACGACGCGCGACGATCTGCGCGCCGCCGCACAAGCACGGGGCTTCGGGGCAGGGCGCCTGCGCATCCCCGAGGATGGTGAAACGCTCAGTTTCTGACCGGACAGAAGGTCATGAGCCTGATCGAGCCAAAGGACCGTCCCTACATTGCTTGCCCGAAATGCGGGCAGAACGTCGTTTGGCCGGAAGAACTCGCGGCGCACAGAAGGAAGGAGCTTGCCGCTGTCAGCCGCCGCAGTCGACTGGAGGGGGTGAAGTTCGCACATTCCATTTTGGCTCTTGATTTGCGCGAGGCCAAGGCTTTGGCCTTGCATGTGACGAACGAAGGCCATCGGTGTCACCGTTGCGGATCGCCGGTTGTCGGTGAACTCTCGGTCTGCACGACCTGTCGGTCGGCAAACCTGGATTGGTGAAACACGACCAGGGTTTCGTATGATCTGATGCGCAAATCTAACCGCTTGAGACAGGCGATTCCCTTTAAAGCCATCACACTTCAGCGTTTGCTCGACGCCAGAAGGCGCTGTTCGAGCTTCTTGGCCGCCTGCGCAATGGCCACGGCCAGGGCCAGGACGATCAGGCCCGCCATCAGGACCGGCTCCGCATAGCGGAACGTCTCCGAGGTGATGTCGAGCGCGCTGCCGAACACTTCCGGCTTGCCGAGTCTGGCCGATGAATTAGGGATCGCGTCCCTGCGCGCCAAATATGAGGGCGCCAATCCGACCGGCTCGCACAAGGACCGGATGAGCGCCTTGTTCATCGAGCGCGCGAAAGAAGCCGGCTTCCGGACGGTCGCCATCGCGTCGAGCGGAAATGCCGGAGATGGCGAAATGCTCGATTTCTGAAGTGGAGGGCCACGCGGGGGTGCAATGCTAGGCCCTCCACTCCGTCAGGCCACTATGGCCTGATGCTTGTGTCTATTTTTGCGCATGATCTTCCCGGAAAACCGGAGGCCACTTTTCCGGATCATGCGCTAGAAATCCACGGCGAAGCTCGCCTGGCCGCTGTGCTGCTCGGCATCGCGACCGATCTCGCCCATGTAAGCCACGCCGAGTTTCGTCGACGCGCCCAAGGTCAGGTCGAAGCCCGCCTCGAACACCGCCGTATCCTTGGCGACCGGCGCGCCGGCGATGCTGAAGCCTGGCGCGTCGCCGAAGGAGACGTCGATCAGGGGTGTGAGATCACCTTCGGCATGCCGCCAGCCGCCCATGCCGCGCATGGTGAGTGTCACGTCGTCGATGGCGAAACTGCCCTCGGCCCGCAGGCCGAGCGTCGAGAAGGTCAAGGCCTGGGTATCGCCCTGAACGGTGAGCGCCGCGGCGCCGCCGTCCTCATCGACGTCATCCGTGTCGAGGCTCACATAGGCAAGGCCGGCAAAGGGTTCGAGCGCGAAGCCGTCGGTGCCGAAGCGATAGGCCGCCTCGCCGAAGGCCTGCGTGGTGCCGGCGGTGTAGTCGCCGTCGAGGCTCTCCTCGAGGCCGCCGAAATCGATGTCGCGGCTGGTGTCGATGTCACTCCAGCTGTAGGAGGCGCCGGCGCTGAGGCCGAAGCCGCCCCAATTGCCGCCGGCATAGAGACCGGCATGATAGGAGCTCGCATCACCCTTGGAATCGCGGTCGCTCGCATTGAAGGAGGACTGGGTGTAGCCGGTGAAAGCGCCGAAGCGCAGATTTTTGCCCGCCGCCGCATCGGCGCCGGCGATGAAGCCGCCGGCGGTGCGGCTGAAGCCCGCCGCATTGCCGTCGCTGTCGGTCTTGCCCCAGGAGCCGAAGCCCGTGCCCCACAGCGAAACGCCGCTGTCGGGTAAAGCGGCGAGCGCCATCATCGGAACGCTGTCGGACGCGGCGCCGCCGGACGCGGTGCGCAGGCGTTCGAGCGCCGCATCGCGGGTGAAATGGCTGTCCATCAGCAGCATGCCCTGCACCGAGGCATGGACCTCGCCCGACAGGCTGTCGAAAGCCTGGCGCGCCATATCCTCGTTGAGATCGAGAATGGCGTCGAAGACGGCATGACGATCGCCCAGCTTTTCGGCCGCAGCGGCGGTGGCGCGCTGGTTGCGGGTACGGGCGACCTCGCCGAAGGAGATGTTGTTGCGCTCGAGCTCGAGGACTACGCTGGTGCCCGTGCCATAGGACAGGCTGGCATCGAGGAAAGCGAGGTTGCTGGTGACGTCGCTGAATTCGCCGGTGATGCTCTTGCCGGTGAGGATCGTGTAGCTGGTGAGACGGCCATAGCTGCCGGCGCCGGCGCGCACATCGACGGTGCCGCCCTCGATCGTCACATCGCCGGTCACCTCGAGCTTGTCGGCCTTGCCGGTCTCGTCGACCTCGACCCGGAAGATGGAATCGGCCTTGAAGGTCGCATCGCCCTCGACGATGAGCGTGCCGATCGAATTGCCAGTGGCGAGGATGCCGTCGCCCGCGACGACAAGCCCGCCGATGCGGCCGGTGCCGGAGAGGGTCGCGCCTTCCGCGATCGTCACGGTCGAGCCGAGAAGCGAGCCCGCCACTGAAAGCGTGCCGGCCGATACCTTGGTCGCGCCGGTCAGGCCCGATGTCCCGGTGAGGGTGAGCATCCCGGCGCCGGTCTTGGTGAAGCTGCCCTCGCCCTCGATCGCATTGGCGAAGCTGGCATTGGTTGCCCCGTCGATGATGAGTGCCGCGTCGTTGTCGATGCGGCCGGTGCCGAAGCTCTGCGCCGTGCCCTTGACCGTGCCTTCGGTGATCGTGGTGCCGCCGCCGTAGCTGTTCACACCGGTCAAGGTCAGCACATCATCGCCGAGCTTGGTGAGGCTGCCCGTGCCGGAGATGGCACCGGCGAAGCTGATAGCGTCGGAGCGGTTGAAGATCAGCTCGCCGTCATTGACGACAGCGCCCGACAAGGAGCCGGTCGTGCCACCGTCACCGACCGCGAGCGCGCCGCCCTTGATGGTGGTGCCGCCGGTGAAGCTGTTGGCGCCGGTGAGGGTGAGCTTGTTGGCGCCTTCCTTGACGAGCTTGCCGGTGCCCGAAATATCACCGCCGAAAGCAATGTCGTCGATGCGCTTGAAAACGAGCGTGCCGTCATTGGCGACATCGCCGGTGATCGAGCCGGTCTTGCCGCCATTGCCGATCTGCAGCGTACCGGCGGAGATCGTGGTGCCACCGCTGTAGTTGTTGGCGCCGGTCAGGATGAGCGTGCCGGCGCCCGCCTGGGTGAGGCTGCCTCTGCCGGTGATGTCATCGGCGTAAGTGATCTCGTCGGAACGGTCGAAGACCAGCTTGCTGTCATTGCGGATATCGTCCGAGATTGAGCCTGTCGTCGAGCCATTGCCGACCTTGAGCGTGCCGTCGGCGATCTCGGTGCCCCCGGTGTGCGTGAGGGTTCCGGTGAGGGTAAGGACGCCCGACCCGTATTTGCGTATCTCGCCGGTGCCGGAAATGTCACCGTCATAGGTCATGGCATTGTTGCGGCCGAAGAAGAGCGTGGCATTGTTGACGATGTCGCCGCTGATCGAGCCGGTGGTGCCGTTGCCGACCTGCAGGACCCCTTCTTCGATCGTCGTGCCGCCGGTATAGGTGTTGTCGCCGGTCAGGATGAGCTTGGAGAAGGCCCCGGTCTTGACCAGGCTGCCGCCGCCGGTGATGGCGCCGGCGAATGTGGCGTCCTTCGAGGTGAAGTCCACGGTCAGCTCGCCCTTGGCGCCGAGCTTGATCTCGCCCGCGCCGGAGATCGTGCCGACGGTCTGGGCATGGCCATTGACGTCGAAGATGGCGCCCGACGAGACATCGATGTCGGTGCTCTTGGCCAGGCTGCCGCCGGTGCCGAGCTTGAGGGTGCCGGCCGCAATCTTGGTGTCGCCCGTATAGGTGTTGGCGCCGGTCAAGGTAAGCGTGCCGCCCCCCTTCTTCACCAGATCGCCGGTCCCTGAGACGACGCCACCGAAGGTGAGATCGTTGGAGCGGTTGAAGGCGAGGGTGGCGTTGTTCGTCACATCGCCGACGATGGAGCCGGTCTCGCCGCCATTGCCAATCTCGAGCGTGCCTTTCGAGACCGTCGTGCCGCCCAGATAGGTATTTGTGCCGGTGAGCGTCAACGTGCCGGTGCCCTGTTGGGTAACGCTGCCGCTTCCCGAAATCTCATCCGCATAGGTGATGTTGTCGGATCGGTCGAAGACCAGGGCGCTGTCATTGACGATGTCGCCGCTGATCGAACCCGTCGTGCCGCCATCGCCGATGCGCAAGGTGCCGGTTTCGATGGTCGTGCCGCCGGTATGGGTCGCCGATCCGGTGAGGGTCAGGACACCGCGGCCCTTCTGGACGAGCGATCCCGAGCCTGAAATGTCGCCTTCGAACTCGACGTTGTCAGTACGGTAGAAAGCGAGCGCGCCATCATTGACGACGTCGCCCGACAGCGTGCCCGCGACGCCGCCATTGCCGATCTGCAAGGTGCCGCTCTTGATGGTGGTGCCGCCGGTATGGGTGGCATCACCACGAAGGGTCAGAACGCCATCACCGTCCTTGACGAGATCGCCCGAGCCTGAGATCTCGCTGCCGAAATCGATGTCGTCCGAGCGGTTGAAGATGAGCGTACCGTCGTTGATGACATTGCCGGTGATCTGCCCCGAGGTGCCGCCGTCGCCGACCTGCAAGGTGCCGTTCTTGATTTCGGTGTCACCCTTGAAATAATTCGCGCCGGTGAGAGTGAGCGTGCCGCCGCCGTCCTTTATGAGACCGCCCAAGCCCGTAATGACGCCTGCGAACTCGATATCGTCGGAGCGGTTGAAAGCGAGGGTGCCGCCATTCTCCACATTTCCGGTGATGCTGCCCGAGGTTCCGCCATCGCCGATCTGCACGGTGCCGGAGTTGATCTTCGTGCCGCCGCCATAGGTGTTTTCGCCGGTCAGCGTCAGCACGCCGCCGCCGCTCTGGATGAGTTTGCCCGAGCCGGTGATGTCCCCGTCAAAGTCGAGGTCGTTGGACCGGTTGAAGATGAGCTCGCCATTATTGGTGACGTCGCCGGTGATGGAGCCGGTGGTGCCGCCGCTGCCGATCTGCAATTTGCCACCCGAGATGGTGGTGCCGCCGGTATAAGTGTTCGCGCCAGTCAGGACGAAATAGCCGGCGCCCGCCTTGGTGAACGAGCCGCCGCCGGTGATCTCGCCTCCGAAATCAGCCGTTGTCGCGAGATCCACCGTGAGCGCGCCCGAGGCGCCGAGCTTGACTTCGCCCGTGCCCCGCAGACTCGCGACGGTCTGGGCATGGCTGTTGAGGTCGAAGACCGCATCCTCGGCGACATTGACGTCGGTGCTCGCGGCGAGGCTGCCGCCGGTGCCGAGCTTCAGCGTGCCTTCCTGGATCAGGGTGTCGCCGGAATAGGTGCTTGCGCCGGTCAGAGTGAGAGTGCCGGCGCCTTTCTTCACCACATCGCCGGTTCCCGAGACGATGCCTCCGAAATCGATATTGTCGGAGCGGTTGAAGGCCAGCGTGCCGCTGTTGCTGACATTGCCCGACAACGAGCCCGATGTGCCACCATTACCGATCTCGAGCGTGCCGGCCGAGATCGTGGTGCCACCCGAATGGCTCAGGCTGCCGGTCACGGTCAGCGTGCCGGCGCCGGCTTTGGTTACATTGCCGGTGCCGGTCACGGTGCCGGAGAAGCTCGAATTGTTGGAACGGTTGAAGGCGAGGGTGCCGCTATTGGCGACATTGCCGATGATCGAGCCGCTCGTGCCGCCATTGCCGATCTCGAGTATGCCGGCTTCGATGGTGGTGCCGCCCGAATAGGTGTTTTCGCCGGTCAGCGTCACCCTGCCCGAACCGCTCTTGGTCAGGTCGCCGGTGCCGGCGAAGACCGTGCCATAGGTGCCGGAGCTGAGATTGATGGCGTCGGACGCATTGATGGTGCCTGATCCCGTCGTGCTGCCGGCGGTCGAGTTGAAGGTCACGACCGACAAAGTGCGGCCGGCGCCAACATCGACGGTGCCGCCCGCACCATTGTCGAGCGTGGTCACGCCCGACATGTTGCCGCCGATGAGCGAGATCTTGCCGCCATTGGAATTGTCGAAGCTGCCGGTCACCGTCACGTCGCCAGCGGTGACATTGATCTGGCCCCAATTGGTGATCGAGCCGTTGCCGGCGATCATCTTGGCGCCGGCGCCATTGAAATTGATGGTGCCGCCATAGTTGTCGATGCTGCCGGCATTGGAGAATGTGCCGCCGGCGGCGACGTCGACCGTGCCGTTATTGTAGAAATTGCTGCCGCCACCCGAAAGGGTGGCATTGGCGCCGATCTTGATGGCACCGCCTGGCCCGTTGCCGATCTCGCCGGTCGCGGAGACCTTGCGGCCGGCGCCGATATCGATCGTGCCGCCATTCTGGATAGTGGTGAAACCGGTGGCGTCGCCGGCGGACGTTGGGCCGGTGACCGTCATGGTCGATAGGCCCTGGATCTTCAAGGCATTGGAGTATGTGCCCGATATGGTCGTCGTGCTGGCGCCGCCGAGCTCGATGCGGCCATTGATGCTGCCCTTGTTGACGATGCTGTTGGTGCCGCCGGTGATGGTGATGGCGTTGTTGACGCTGCCGGTATTGGTGTAGTCCACCGGCACGGCGCCGTTGCCCGGCTTGATGATGCCGGTGGCGTTGTTGGTGATCGCGACATTGCTGCCGATGATGCCGGAGCCCTTTTCGCCAGCGCTGTTGCGAATGCCGGTCGTGCCATAACCACCGCTGCCGCCGACACCGCCTGAAATCGTGCCGCTGTTGTTGATGGTGACATGCTCGGTCATGCTGTTGACGGTGATGCCGTGGCCGCCATTGCCGCCCCGCCCGCCATCGCTGGTGGCCGAGCCGTTTGTTGAATTGCCGTCACCGCCGGCACCGCCATTGCCGCCTTGCACCGTGACGCCGGCCTCCACAGTGATGGTCGCATCCGTGCCGGGGCTCGTCACATAGATGCCGCTGCCGCCGCCGCCGCCACCGCCGCCGCCGCCCCGCCCACCATTGGAGCCGGAGCCGATCGAGGAGGCATGGCCGCCATTGCCGCCGCTGGCGCCTGATATGTTCGTGGTCGCTACGGTCGTGGCGTCGGTGTTGATTACATGGCCGGCGCCACCGGCGCCGCCGCCGCCGCCGCCGGCAGCGCGGCCCGAGGCGCTGCCGCCCCCGCCGCCCCAATCGGATATGCCGCCCGCACCGCCCAGGAAGCCGCCGCCGCCATTCGCTCCGTTGCCGCCATTGGTGCCGATGACGATTCCATTGCCGGACTGGCCGGCGCTGCCGCCGCCACCGGGATTGATCCCGGCGCTGGCATTGCCGCCCTGGCCGCCCGCCTGCTGCGCCGCGGCCGGTGATGCGATCGTGATGAACAAAGGCGCGACCAGCGCCGTGCTGGCCAGGAGAAGTCCATGGCGAAGCTGCCGCCCCGGCCGACGTTCGGTTGTCTTGGTCACGTATAAGCCCGTCCTGCTTGCAGCGCCTTGGGCAAAGCTTCGCCCGTCGCGGATGCGCCTGCATCCCCGGCCGCCGTCTGTTGCAATACCGTTACGGGCTTCGGTCCCCCAAGGCCCTGCATCGCAAGGTAAAAGTGCGGACGGGCGGAATCAATTCGGGACGGCCTTGCGCGGACCTATCATTATTGGGGGGAATGGCCGGATCAGCCGGCGCGGGTGCCGTTCGGGACAGGTTTTTCCGGCATGGCGAGGACCGGCGTGATGCCGTCCGCATAACCGATGTCGAAAACCATCGCCTCGGAGACGATGCCGGCGAGCTTGCGGGGCGGCAGATTGACCACGAACAGGGCCTGGCGGCCGACCACTTCCTGCACATCGGCGCGCTCACGTTTCATGCCGATGACGACATTGCGCCGTTCCGAGCCCAGATCGACGACGGCATGGACGAGATCGCGTGAGCGCTCGATCTCCGCGACGCTGACGATGGTGCCGACCCGGATGTCGATCCTGGCGAGGTCGTCGAGGCTGATCGGGGCTTTGAAGTCCGGCGTCATGGTCTATCCTTCCGTGTTCTGTCACGCATGAGTGTCACTCCCGCCGAGGCGACTGAAACCAGGATCAGTGCCAGCCAGCCGCGCGATGTGAGCGCTTCGCCGAGGAGAGCGAGGCCGATCAGCGCGGCGATGCCGGGCTCGAGACTCAGCAATACGCCATAGAGGCTGGGCGCAATCCGCTTCAGGGCGAGGAATTCCATCGCGAAGGGATAGGTCGAGAGCACCGCGACCGCCAGCACTTTGCCGATATCGAGCCAGGAGGAGAAGAACTGCCCCACGCCGCTGATACCGAAAGGCGCCACGATAAGCGCGGCAATGGCGGAGGCGAGGGCAAATCCGGTGAGATTGGGTAGGCTTCTCCCGGCCTTGGCCGAGACGAGAATATAAAGCGCCCACATCAGGGCGTAGAAAAGGCCGAGCAGAAGGCCGGTGAGCGTCACAGGCCCCGATGCGCCGAGCGGCGCCAGCAGCAGGACACCGGCGAGGCCGAGCGCCGGCCAGAGGAGATCGAGCGGCCGGCGGATGCCGGCGAGGCTCACCGCCAAGGGACCCAGGAAGCCGATGGTCGCGACGAGGCCCAGCGGCAGATGGCCGAGCGCCCAATAGACCGAGGCGTTGAAGCCGGCATAGATGAGGCCGAGCAGGCAGGCGTCGCGCCATTGCGGCCGCGACAGCGCGAAGATCTCCGACCAGAGAAACGGCAACAGCAGGAGACTGCCGAAAGCGAGGCGCAGGAACAAAAGCGCCATCGCATCACCCGCCGCCAGCAGGTCCTTGGCGGTGCCGGTGCCGAGCTGGATCAGGATGATCGCCAATATCGCGAGCAGCGGCGCCGGCAGGCGGTCGGTCCAGGAAGTCATGACGGGATGGATCTTAATGGGCCTGATGCGCCCAGGGCACCAGCCGCCGGGACAGGAGCTTGAAGGAAAGATCGAGCAGGATGCCGATTGCGCCGATGATCAGTATGCAGACGAAAATATCGGAAGTCTGCAGGAAACGCTGCGCCCGCATGATGCGGAAGCCGAGGCCCTCGCTCGAGGCGAGAAGCTCGGCCACCACGAGATAATTCCAGGCGCCGGACACGTTGATGCGCAACGTATCGAGCATGCTCGGCAGCACCGCCGGCAGGATCACCCGGCGCAGCACCTGGAGACGCGAGGCGCCCAGCGTATAAGCGGCGTTGACCATCTCCATCGGCACGAATTTCACCGCATCGGCCACCATCAGCACATTCACGAAGAATACGCCGAGGAAGATGATGAGGACCTTGGAGGCCTCGCCGATGCCGACCCAGATGATGACGAGCGGAATGAAGGCGGCGACCGGCATATAGCGGATGGCGCCGGTGATCGGGATGATCATCGCCTCCATCGAGCGGAAGCTGCCGGCGAGGAGACCGAGCGGCACGCCGAGCACCGCGGCGAGAAGAAAGGCCGCCGCCACGCGCAGGCTGCTGGCGCCGATATCGGTGAGGAGCTTGCCGTCGCTCCACAGGTTTGCGGCCGACTGCGCGGTTGCCTCGGGAGACGGCAGGAAGAGCTGATGATCGCCGCCACGCGTCGCGAGGATCCAGGCGAGCAGGGGCAGTGCAATGGTCGCGACCATCAGGAACAGCTCCAGAGGCCGCGAAATCGGCAGACGGAGCGGCCAGAAGGCGGAGGATCTGAGATCGCCCGGCAGACGCGCCGGCAGAGCGTGCCGATAGGGTGCTTCTGCTGTGTCGGCGGTCAATGAATTTTGAGCAGCGGTCATTAGAAGTCCCATCAACATAGAATTTTTACCGGCATGTCTTGCGAGACGTATCATTATATGTAAATCTTAGTACAGTAAACAGATATGAATGGACCGGCCGCATGCTGTCTTCGGTGTTCAACACGGCCTGCCAGGTGATCGATCTCTCGCATGCCTATTCGGCGGCGGCGCCGCATTATCCGGGCGACCGGCCGATCGAGCGCCGGCAGGCGGGCGGGCGCGCCACCGACGGCTTTCTCGACTACCGGCTCGACATGGCGGAGCATTGCGGCACCCATCTCGATGCGCCTTTGCATTTCGCCGAAGGCGGACTTGCGGTGGACGAGATCCCGCTGGCGAAGCTCATGGGGCCGTTGGTGGTGATCGATATTAGCGCCCGGGCTCGGCACGATCCCGATGCGCAGGTCGAGGTGAGCGACATCACCGGCTGGACGAGCCGGCATGGCGCACTTGCGCCGGGCGCCATCCTGGCGATGCGCTCGGGCTGGTCCAGCCGCTGGCATGATACGGCGCGTTATTTCGGCAGCATCAATGGTCAACATCACAGCCCGGGCTGGTCGCTCGCGGCCGTCACATATCTGATCGAGAAGTCCGATGCGGTCGGCATCGGCGTCGACACGGCGAGCATCGATCCTTTCGTCGCATCCGACTTTCCGGTGCATCGCGCCTGGCTCGGCGCCGGCCGCTGGGCGCTCGAAAATCTCAACGGCCTCGACCAGGTACCCGAGCAGGGTGGCTGGCTGGTCGCCGCAGTGGCGCGGATCGCCGGCGCAACGGGATTTCCGGCGCGCGTCTTTGCCGGCGTGCCCAACCAAAACAAACAATGAGCTCATAACACAAAGGGAGGACTTCATGTTCGGGACCATCACAAGGCGCGGCCTCATCGGTCGCGCGACGGCGGCGCTTGCCGCCAGCGCATTACCCCTTGCCGCCGCGCGCGCAGCCGGCATGCCGAGCCTTACGCTCGGCATGGGCACCTGGGTCGGCTATTGCCCGGTCTATGTCGCGCTCGCCAAAGGCTTCTATGAGGAAGCGGGCGTGGCGCTCGAGCTCACGACCTTTTCTGGCAATGACGCGGCGCCGGCCTTTGCGGCCGGCCGTGTCGACATGACGAGCACCGCGGGGTCGAGCGCCCTGACGCTCGCCGCCAATAATGTCGCCTTCAAGAACTTCCTCATTCCGGATTTCTCCGTCGGCGCCGATGGCATATTGGCGCGCAATACGGTCAAGGACCTCGCCGATTTCAAGGGCCGCCGCATCGCCGTCGAGCTCGTCGCCGTCGGCCATTTCCTGCTGCTGCAGGTGCTCGATACGGTCGGTCTCAAGGAGGAGGATGTCACGCTGATCAATCTGGCGCCCGATGTCGCGGCCGCCGCCTATCGCTCGGGCGAGGTCGATATCGCCGTCACCTATGCGCCTTATCTCGGCCAGGTGAACAAGGAAGTGCCGGATGGACGCATCATCTTCGACACCGCGGCGATGCCGACGGCGATCGTCGATTATTACCAGGTACGCGACGATGTGCTCGCCGCCAAGCCGGAAGCCGTCAAGGCCTTCGTCAAGGCGACCTTCAAGGGTCTCGACTTCCTCCAATCCGATCCGGCGGCGGCGCTCGACATCTGCGCCAAGGCGATGGGCGTTCCGGCCGACGCCGTGGCGCAGGATCTCAAAGGAGTCTATCTGCCGACACTCCAGGAGAACGTCGCGGCGATGACGGATCCCCGGAGCCAGTATTATGTGATCGACAAGATGCGCGCGCTGGCCGAATTCCTGGTCGGCAAGGGACAGATCCAGACAGTGCCGGACCTGGCGAAGTTCTACGACGCCTCTGTCGTCAAAGCGGCTCTCTGATCCGTGGCCGATATGATGATGCAGCACCGCGCGAGCGCTGTCGTGCTCGCGCCGCCGAAGCTCGAGGTGCGGGATGTCGGCGTGAGCTTCGCCACACGGAATGGCCGCTTCGAGGCACTCACCGGCGTCTCGATGCGGGTCACCGAGAATGAGCTGGTGGCGATCGTCGGCGGCTCGGGCTGCGGCAAGTCGACCTTGCTCAAGGTCATCGGCGGGCTCCTGCCGGCGACGGCGGGCGCCGTCCTGGTCGATGGGCGCGCCATCGAAGGGCCGGGCGCCGATCGCGGCATGGTGTTCCAGTCTTATTCGCTTTATCCGTGGCTCAGCGTCTATGAAAATGTCGCGTTCGGCCTGCGCCTGCGCGGTGCGTCCGAGGCGGCGATCAAAGAACGGGTCGAGCATCATCTGGCGATCGTCTCGCTTTATGAGCGCCGCAATGCCGCGCCGCATGAGCTGTCGGGCGGCATGAAGCAGCGGGTGGCGATCGCCCGGGCGCTCGCCAATGAACCCTCTTTGCTGCTGCTCGATGAGCCCTTCGGCGCGCTCGACGCGCAGACGCGCGCCCGCATGCAGGAATTCCTGCTCGATCTGTGGGCGCGGACCCGCATGACCATGCTGATCATCACGCATGACATCGAGGAGGCGGTGTTCCTCTCCAACCGGGTCTATCTGATGAAGGGACCGCCCGGCCGGATCGTCACCGAAAGAGCGATCGACCTCCCGGCGCCGCGCCATGGCGATGTCAAATTTTCAACCGCCTTCAACGAACTGCGCCGGGACTTGCTCGATCAGCTCACCGGATGAAGGTCTTGCGGAAGGCGTCCTTGCGGCGAATTCTGTCGCCCGCGAATTCGAAGATGTCGCAGCCTCTCGTCTCGATGCGGCGGCCGCCTTCGTTGCTGACATAGGACCATTCGGCGATGCCGAGGTCGCCCAGAACGGCGCAGCGGCCGCCGCGGCTTTCGCTGTCGCCGTCATGCGCCAGCATCCGGCGGAAACCCGCCTCGACTTCGGCGCGGCCAGTGAAGGTTTCGCCAGGCTCCGGTCCGACGGACGCCTGATAGATGCAGTCGTCGGTCATGAAGGTCATCAGCGTCGCGACGTCGCCCCGTGCCCAGGCGGCGTTGAATATTTCGAGCCGTTCCAGCGTCATCTTCGCCATGGGTCACGCCATCGCGTCGAAAGCGCGCTGCAGGTCGCGGCAGAGGTCATCCGCGTCCTCGAGGCCGATGCTGAGGCGGAAGAAACCGTCGCCGGCGAAATCGCGGTAACGTTCAAGCGCCGCCTCGTCGAGCTTGAAGGTGGTGCGCTGCAGGTCGTTGGTGTCGCAATGCAGGATGAGGCTGTGCGAATGGCCGAGCGAGGCGGCATATTTGAAGATGCGCAGCCGGTCGGCGAGGGCGCGGCCGAAACGCTGCTGGTCCTTCACGGTGAAGGAGATCATGCCGGACCCCAGGGCCATCTGGCGTTTGGCCAGCTCATAGTGCGGGTGTGAGGGGAGGTGTGGGTAGCGCACGCCGGTCACGAAGGGCTGCTCGCTGAGGAACTGCGCAATGGTCAAGGCGCTGCGCGAGTAGGCTTCCATGCGGATCGGCAAGGTCTCGATGCCGCGCAGGATCAGCCAGGCATTGAAGGGGCTGATGCTGGCGCCCAGATGCGTGACGACCTCTTCGCGCAACGCCTTCATGTCTTTTGCCGCGCCGATGACGGCGCCGCCCAGCGCATCGCCATGGCCGCCGATATATTTGGTCAGCGAATGCACGACATAATCGGCGCCGAGCGCCAAAGGCCGCGTGATCACCGGGCTGGCGAAGGTCGAGTCGATGGCGAGCCTGGCGCCGGCCGCCTTGGCTATGCCCGCGAGTCCGGCGATGTCGGCGAGCTTGAGCACCGGATTGCACGGGCTCTCGGCATAGATGAAGCGGGTCTTGCCCGGAATCGCCTTGGCTTTGACCACGGCGAGATCCGACATGTCGACGAAGTCGGCCTTGATGCCCTTGCGCAGCAGGAGACCACGGGCGAATTCGGCGGTGCCGGCATAGGAGACGTCGCTCACCAGCACATGGTCGCCGGGATCGAGCAGATGCAGGAACAGTCCGGAAATGGCGCCGACGCCGCTGGCGAAGACGACAGCGTCCTCACCGCCTTCGAGCGCGGTGAGCTTCTCCTCGAGCTGGCGGCCATTGGGGTGCCATTCGCGCGCATAGGCGAAGGACACCTTATCGAGCTGCGTGCCCTCGGCCGAAAAGCCTATATCGCCGAAGCGGCTGGCATAATTCGCCGCCATGCTGATATCGGGCGCGATGGCGCCGGTCACCGGATGTGGTCTGACGCCGGCATGCACGGCAAGGGTCGCCAGTTTGCTGGAAATGGCCATAGGGGGTCGTCCTCTCACTGATGCGGAGAGGTCGATATATCAATTTACAGAACTAAAAGTCAATATATTGAACCAGACTATCGGCCCTGGCCGCCGCGTCCCGGCTCGCACACGACCATCAGCATCTGCACGTCCTTGGCGCCGTCATTGGCATAACGATGCGGCTTGTCGGCGATGAAGGTGATGGTCTGCCCGGCCTTGGCGCGGCAGGTGGTGCCGCCGATCGTCAGCGTGAGCTCGCCCGATTTGACGAACAGGATCTCGCGCGTGCCGACCGGGTGGGCGACGCCATCATGCCATTCGCCCGGCACCAGATGCCAGGACCAGAATTCGATCAGCGCGGGGTTGTCGAAGCCGACCACCAGATTGCCGGCGCTGCCATTGCGGCCGGTCCACAGCTGGGTCGCCTCGTCGGGCGAGATCAGGCGGACGGTCGATTCCTCGCTCGTTTCGATGAATTTCGACACCGCGACGCCCAGCGCATTGGCGATCTTGCACAAGGTGCCGATGCTCGGATTGGTCTTGCCTTGCTCGATCTGCACAAGCATGCCCTTGCTGACGCCCGAGAGCTTGGCGAGCTGATCGAAAGTCAGGCCGCGCTGGCTGCGCACTTCGTTGATATGGGTGCCGATGACGGCGGTGAGTGTCGAAATATCGTCCATGGATCCAGGTTAACAGACTGGACCGGCGGTTTACAAGGAAGCAGCCGCCTCGAAGGCCTGGTCGATGATGGCGAGCTTGACCGCCTGGGCCATCGTATATTCCTGCCGGAAGCCCTGCGACACCCACATCACCGACTGGCCGCGCTTGCCGTGCCAGCCGATGCTGCCGAGCGCCTCGGCGTCGCGTAATTTGCGCACCAGATGGCTGCGCGACAAGCGCAGCCACACCGCCATTTCCTTGACCGAGGTGATCGCGGTCGGGATCTGCTCTTCATGCACATCGCTGTCGGCGATGCCGGCAATGATGCGGTCCATGACGATGCCGCCATTATTGAGCCAGGTGAAGAGCGAGAAGGTCTTTGCCGGCTCGCGGATCATGGGCGAGGCGAGGAGTGCGTCGGCGATCAGGGGCTGGGTCAGGCCGAGCAGATCGGGCCGGGCGAGATAGGTCTGGCATCGGGTTCCGTGATCGAGGCCATCAAGCGTGGCGAGATGCACCGTGAGCCAGCCGTGGATTTCCTGCAGGCTCGCTTCGGTGGGCTCGATCGGCCGCGTGCGCCGATCGCTGCCGCCCGCGACGGCGCGGGCGAAATGATATTGCTGCATCTCCTTGACGAAGGTGTCGGCGGTATTGCGGCTCGCCACCTTCTGCTGCTCGATGAGATCGAGAAACTCGGTGATCTTGAAGCCCTTGACGTTGCGTCGGAAATAAAGCGCCAGGGCCGCATGCGCCATCAGCCAGCGCTGCTGCGTGGCGAAAACCGAGGCGAGGCGCGGATTGGCCTCGAAAGCCTGCACCAGGACAGCGCATTGCTGCTTGATGCAAGCCGGCAAGGCCGGATGACCGGCGATTTCGTCTGTCGTCAATGCCATGCTGTAACCGCCCCGCGCGCGATCCGTCTTGCCAGACCTCGTGGTTTTCCGCCAGAGTGGATAGAGGTGCGGGATGCGAAAAAGTGGATATCCGTTTTCGCGAAGGTCCCAACCCGAATGCAGAACTAAGCATGATGAGATTGGATTGTGACAATCCTAACTCACCGTGCTCGAGGGGACGGCCCACTTACGATGACTTCTCGACTTACGCTGACGCTGCTGGGCGCCGGCTGGCTGACGCTGGCGGCCACGACGCCCGTTTGCGCCGGCGGCTTCGCACAAGGCAGCGCCGATACGGATATCTTGTTTGCCGATGAAGCTTTCGCCGTGCGTTCCAGCGTGACGGTGGTGAGCCCGACGCGGCGCTACAAGCGCAACCCGAACAATCCGGCGCTGGAAGATACCGATTACGCGGCGACTTATGAAATCCCTTCCGTGGCGGTCAAGGTAACTCTCACCGACAATGTCCTATGCGCCGGCACTTATGTGCAGGCGCTGGGTGGCCGGGCCGAATATGACAGCCCGAAAAACGCCGCGCATCCGAGGCCGATCGCGCCCGGCATCGCCAATGCCGGCAAGGTCGACGAGGAGTTCGGCATCGACGAGACGGGGCTTACCTGCGCTGTCGCCTATGGGATAGGGCCGGGCCGGGCCTATCTGCTGGGCGGTGGCTTCCGCGAGAAGTTCTCCTATGACCGCCACGACATCTTGACCGCGCAGGGCCAGCAACGCGTGCCGGACGGCACCACCATCGGCGATGCGCGGCTCTCTTTCGACGATGAGCACTATGGCTATCGTTTTGGCGCTGCTTACGCGATCCCCGTGATCGGCTTCCGCGCCGCGCTGCTCTATCGCTCAGGCACCTCCTATGATCCCGAGGGCGAGCTCGAGATCGAGACACCCAATGGCGTGTCGCTTCTCGACGCCTATGGCTCGGGCGACCTGCCGCAGAGCGTCGAGCTCACATTGCAGTCCGGCATCGCCGAGGGCTGGATGGCCTATGGCGCTGTCAAGTGGACCGACTGGAGCGTGGTGAAGCAGTTCGTGGCGCAGAGCTACTGGTCGGATGGCGTGCCGGGGCCGGGCAGCATCAACGACTATTTCTGGCGCGACGGCTGGACGCTGACCGGTGGCATCGCGCATGAATTCGACGAGCGCAGCTCCGCGCTCCTGGCGCTGACCTGGGACAAGGGCGTAGCCACCGGCTATGACCATGCGAGCGAGAGCTGGACCCTGTCGAGCGGCGCCGCTTACGACTGTCCGTGGGGCGGAAGGCTCAGCGCCGGCGGGGCTTTCAGCTACATCGCCGCTTCCGAGGAAACCAAGTATGGCGCGTTCAACACCAAGGTCGATGCCGGCTGGGCCTATGCGCTTTATGCCGGCTATCGGGTGGCATGGTAGCTCTTCGGCAACGGGATTTCACCGTCGCAACAGGAGCAAAGTCATAAACGAATCCGTTATTTGCATTCACACCTGAAACACTCTATCTGAGCGCCCGACATCAGGTCCAAGAGGTTATGGACCGGGGGCGGCAAAATCGTGGATTCTCAAGCAACGGTCAGTACCCAGATCGATACGGGTATCATCTGTCTGGCGCTCATCGCGCAATATTTGCGGCTGCCCGCCGATCCGGACGGCATCCGCCATGATCTGGGCCTCGTCGCCGGCGTCGCCAATAGCGACGATGTCATCCGGGCGGCGAAGCGGCTGAAGCTCAAGGCGCGGCGTATCGCGCCCTCGACCCGCCGGCTGGAAAAACTGCCGCTGCCCGCCATTTTTGAGCGGCCGGACGGCAGTTTCGCCGTGCTTGCCGCCATCACCCCCGACAAGGCCCTGATCCGCGATCCGCTGCAGCGGGCGCCGCAGGAGATCAGCCGCGAGGACTTCGCGCAATCCTGGAACGGCCATCTCATTCTCGTCACCAGCCGGGCCTTTTCGGAAGGCTTCCTGCGCCGCTTCGACTTCACCTGGTTCGTGCCCGAAATCATCCGTTACCGCTGGATCTTCGGGGAAGTCCTGCTGTCGTCCTTCTTCGTCCAGATTCTAGGCCTCATCTCGCCGATCTTCTTCCAGCTCGTCATCGACAAGGTGCTCGTCCATAACGGCCTGACTACGCTCGAGGTTCTGGTCATCGGGCTTGCCGGCGTGTCGCTGTTCGAGGTGCTGCTCACCGCCTTGCGCACCTATACGACGACACATACGACCAGCCGCATCGACGTGGCGCTCGGCGCCAAACTGTTCCACCACCTGCTCGGCCTGCCGATCAGCTATTTCGAGGCGCGCCAGACCGGCCAGACGGTGGCGCGCGTGCATGAGCTCGAGACCATCCGCGCCTTCCTCACCGGCTCGGCCATGACGGTCGTGCTCGATGTCGTCTTCCTCTTCGTCTTCCTGGCGGTGATGTATCTCTACAGCCCCTGGCTGACCCTGATCGTCATCGCCTCGATCCCCGCTTATGTCATCCTCTCCATCGCGGTGACGCCGTCCTTCCGCCGCCGGCTCGAGGAGAAGTTCAACCGCGGCGCCGAAAACCAGACCTTCCTGGTCGAATCGATCGTCGGGGTGGAGACCTTGAAGGCGATGGCGGTCGAGCCGCAGATGCAAAGGCGCTGGGAGGACCAGCTCGCCGGTTATGTCTCGGCCAGCTTCAAGACCGCCAATCTCGCCAATATCGCCAGCAACACGGCGCAGTTCATTTCCAAGGCGGTGGTCGTCGCCACCATGTGGTTCGGCGCCAAGGCGGTGCTGTCGGGCGACATGACGGTGGGGCAGCTCGTCGCCTTCAACATCCTGGCCGGCCGCGTCGCCAGCCCGGTTCTGCGCCTCGCCCAGCTCTGGCAGGATTTCCAGCAAGTGAAGATCTCGGTCGACCGGCTGGGCGACATCCTCAACGCGCCGGTCGAGATTTCGGGCGGGCCGGGGCAGGGCTCGCTCAAGACCATCCAGGGCAATACCGCCTTCGACCATGTCACCTTCCGTTATCGACCGGGCGAGCGCGAGATCCTGAGCGATGTCTCCTTCACGGTGAAGGCGGGCGAGATCATCGGCATTGTCGGGCCGTCGGGCTCCGGCAAGAGCACAGTCGCCAAACTGCTGCAGCGGCTCCATGTGCCGGAGCAGGGCCGCGTGCTGGTCGACGGCGTCGACCTCGCTTTGATCGATCCCAGGAGCCTCCGGCGCCAGATCGGCGTCGTGCTGCAGGAAAACATCCTGTTCCGCCGCACGGTGCGCGAGAATATCGCGCTCGCCGACCCGGCGCTGCCGCTCGAGCGTGTCATCGAGGCGGCCAAGCTGTCGGGCGCGCATGACTTCATCCTCAAGCTCACTTCCGGCTATGACACGGTGCTGGAGGAGCGCGGCGCCAATCTCTCCGGCGGCCAGCGCCAGCGCATCGCCATTGCCCGCGCTTTGGTCACCAATCCGCGCATCCTCATTTTCGATGAAGCGACCAGCGCCCTCGATTATGAATCGGAATATGTGATTCAGCAGAATATGCGCGCCATCGCCAAGGGCCGCACCGTGTTCATCATCGCCCACCGCCTGGCGGCCTTGCGCGACGCCACCCGCATCATCACCATCGAGGCCGGCCGCCTCGTCGAGGAAGGCACCCATGCCGAGCTCCTGAAGCGCAATGGCCGTTATGCCAGGTTGGTGCAATTGCAGTCCCAGCATGGGCCGGGCTCCGCCTCGGGTCCGCTGCCGACGCCGATGCCGGCGGAATAGGGGGCGGCATGGGACGTTTCTGGCAAGCGGTGAAGGCCGGCATCGCGCAGGATAAGGCGAATACCCGTCCGAAGCTCAATCGCGACGAGCGCGAGTTCCAGGCGGCGGCGATCGAGATCCTCGAAAGCCCGGCCTCGCCGGCGGCGCGCATCTTTGCCGCCTTCATCATCGTCTTCATCACCGGCGCGCTGTTCTGGTCGTGGCTCGGGCGCATCGACACCCATGCGACATTCCAGGGCAAGGTCATCCCGACCGGCAAGGTCAAGGTCATCGAGCCCCTGATCACCGGCACCATCAAGGCCATCCATGTGAAGGCGGGCGACCATGTGAAGGCGGGTGACATTCTGGTCGAGCTCGACCCGACCGAGCGCACCGCCGAGCGGGTGAAGCTCGCGGAGGAGCTTGCCAAGTCGGAAGTCTCCGTCGCCCGTCTCACCGCCACGCTGCTCGCGGTCGAGCGCAACCAGCCGGCCGCCGAGGCGACATTCGTCGCGCTCGGCGCGGCGCCGGACATGGCGGTCCAGCTGCAGCAATTGCAGATGCGCCAGTCACTCGCCGCCTTCCAGGCCGAGCAGGCGAGCCTCACCGCCGATATCGCGCAGAAGAACATCGAGCTCAGCCGCGCCGGCAAGACCTTGGCCGAGCGCCGCGTGCTGGTCGAATTGAGCGGCGACCGGTCGGATATCTATCGCGAACTCGAGGAGCGCGGCGTCGGCGCCAAGGCGCGCACCATCGACGCGCGCCAGAACGAGCAGGACCAGCTCGTCGCCTTCGTTGCCGAGGAAGGCCGCCTCGCCGAGCTCGCGGCAACGGTGAAGACGCTGGAAGCGCGCCGCGAGGAGCGCCGCCAGGCCTATCTCGACAAGGTGGTGAACGAGCTGGTCGAGACCGACAAGCGCATCGGCGGCTTGCGCCAGGAGCTCACCAAGGCTGAACTTTACGAAAGGTCAAGCGTATTGAAGGCGCCGGTGTCGGGCAGCGTCCAGCAGGTGCAGGTTCATACGTTGGGTCAAGTTGCGCAGACCGGCCAGCGGCTGATGATGATCGTGCCGGACGGCACGAAGCTCGAGGTCGAGGCGATGTTGCTCAACAAAGACAAGGGCTTCGTGCGCGAGGGTCAGCCTGTACGCATCAAGCTCGAGACTTTCCCATTCACCAAATATGGAACCTTGTCGGGCGAGGTGTTGTCGGTGTCGAACGACGCCATCCCGTTGCAGACGGGCGCCGATCCGGCGGCACAGAAGGAAGAGACGGCTAAGGATGCGGCGGGACCGCTGGTTTTTCCGATCCGCATCTCCATCAATGAAGAAAAAATCCGCATCGACGGCATCGATGTGGCGATTACGCCCGGCATGTCGGTGACGTCGGAAGTGAAGATAGGGGACCGGCGAGTCATTGAATTCCTACTCGACCCATTGCTCAAGATGACGGATGAGGCCTTCCGGGAACGCTGAGCGTCAGGGAGCGAAGGGCGACTGTGTCGCAAATGCCACAGACTCCCGTATCCCACGAAAAATTTGCTACCGTTGCGTGTGAACGACTTGACGGAAGATCCGGCGCCCCATAATCCTTGCAAGACGACGGCGGGCAGAATCTTTCTTTGATGCCGCCATGCGGGGCACATGACGGCGGAATTTCCTGACAGGGCCGCGGGTATTGATGCGGCGTGGTCTGACGGTGCGAGGGCGCAAGGCCTTTCGACGCTCAGGTTTAGGCATGCTAATGCTGCTTCTGCTGTTCCGCCGCCCCGATCAAATGGGGCGGGCGGGACGCGTCCAACCGCAGGAGCATTCGACATGACGACCAAGAAGACCGGCAACGGTAACTCCGCCCCCACCCCGGGCGCTGCCCCCAAGGACGGCGGCACCGTCTTTTCCCATGCCACGCCGCAAGGCGCCGCGCGCACCGTCTCCCAGGTCTTCGGCGAGATCACCTGGCTGATGAGCCAGTCGCCGGTGCACAAGAACCTGTTCCTCTCCGACCTCGAATGGAAGGTCATGGTGCCGGTCATGCTGCAGCAGTTCCGGCTGTTTTACGACCAGGAGAAACCGGTCGGTGTGATCTTCTGGGCCTTCGTCAATGACGAGGTGGCGCAGCGCCTCGCCGGCGGCGACAAACGCCTGCGCCCGCAGGACTGGAAGAGCGGCGAGCGCCGCGAAGTGGTGGAGATCGTGGCGCCGTTCGGAGGGGCGGAGGAGATGGTGAAGGATTTGAATGAGAAGGTGTTTGAGAAGTGAATCCTGCTTGCCAGTTGATCGCTGGTTGGATTGTGAGGACGCCAGTTTGGTTATTGTGGCGTACTAAGTTGAGCGCAATAGCGCTTTTTTTGCTGGCTGGCGCAGCTTTCGCAGAGAGTAATGCTACTGGAGGAGGTTCTGTAGTCTTTGACGCTATTCCCAATTCTCCAGGATACTTCATCCTTCCGGACGGCGGTAGATATTCCATCATACGTGCAAATGTAATGCGTTTGGGCGATGAATACTTTGTGGACCATTATTTTTGGCAGAAGCCGGAGACGGAGCGAATCAGACGGCATCGTATTGTCGCTGATCAATCGGGAGGGGCGTCATTTGACCCAAATTTGGCAAAGTGTTGCAAATATGATGAGGAAATTCCTTCTATAAATCTCTTGTCTGATGCATTGACTGGATACTCCGCGGCGGTGCAGCGAGGTGCTGCTTGGCCGGAACCCCGAGGATTAGAAAGCTACAAGATCGATGGAATGCTGACGAAGTCGAGCTATGGGGGATGTGATCCGTTGAAGAACTTCACCAGTGTCAGCTTTGCGAAAATTGATCCGAGTATGAAGAGGATTGATGAGATCAGTCGCGACAAGTCTTTGATTGTTCTGAGTGACGTCCCTGTGATCAATAGCCGGAGTCTGTTTACGCCAGAACGCTGCCCTCGCCTTCGGCGCGAGGGGTATGAGCATGATCTCAAGGCAATTTCACCCTATCTCTATTTTTACAAAGTTGGTCAGGCGAAGCTGATTAGAGCAAATGGGCTTCCTCTCTCAATGGTTGTCCGGAATATCTTCGATGATTTTTGCACTTTTCTCTCTTATCGAGATGAAAAGAATGAGGAGCGAAAGATAACGCTACTGTATACCTCAGCTGAGGTTGTTGCGCAGATCCTTCAAGATGTTCCTGGCGGTGCTCAGGAGAACGAGCTGGAGCTTGATCAATACTCTCGCGTCAATTCCATGAGTTTTGACGCGCTCTCACGAACGCTGTATCGTTTTAATTGTACAACAGTTCAAATGAACTAGGGCGGAAAATTATTATGGCTGAGAGATTGGTGCTTGTGTTTGATGGACAGAACCTGTCCTTCTACCAGCAGAATACTGTTACTAATGAGTATACATCTCTCGGTGAGTGGCAGGGTATTTCGGGAGATCAAGCAAGTACTCCGTACCAAACCTCCCAACAAGCAGATCCGCTTCCGGAAGGCTACTATCTCCTGAAGGGTGTGCAGGTGCGTGAGGCGAATGGGGACTTCCCCGGTGGTTTCTCCAAGGAGGATTATCCGCCCGACTTGTGGGGGGATATGCGAGCTCTGCTATACGAGCAGTTTTCCCTTCCTCCAGATCGAGACGGTGGTTTCTACTTACATGGAGGAGATGATCCTGGATCTTCGGGATGCATTGACCTCGTGGGGAAGGCGCCGGAGGCCTTAGCCTTAATTAAGAGCACCTTGGCCCAGTTTCGTCAGCAATATGGGCAAGATCAGAACGTACATGTTTTTGTCAAGTATGATAGTTGGAAACGAGCATACGAGAGTGCCGGGAGTGCAGGTCAGAAATATGTGCATCCGCTCCTGCGAAATCAGAGCACTCCCGACAATCCCTTAGCCCCAGAGTGCTTTGCTGCCGGTACAAAAATACTTATGTCGGATAGCTCTTCCAAGAGCATCGAAAATATTCAGGTCGGCGATCAAGTTGCATCTTTTGACCGGAATGGCGATCGCGTGACGGGCACCGTTACTCGCCTGTTCCGCAACAGTACCCGTGGGTTTTGGGAGCTCGAGAATGGAGTGCTTGTAACCGGCGGACATCGATTTCTTACCGACGACAACGAGTTCAGGGAGATATCCGTAATACTTAAGCGTGGGCTTAGTGTTGTTGATGTCGAGGGGAATCCAAAGAAGATCTCGGCTAGGTTTATTGGCGTTGACACGGAGTCTTTTCTTGCTGGCGGCGTTTTTGAGTCCGGTGGCAATCTTGCTTTCAAGTCTACGGAATCATACCCAACCTATAATTTTGAAGTTGATACTTATCACACCTATATCGCCGGCGGCTTCCGAGTTCACAACGACTCGTATCAAGTCGATCGGATACTTCATCAGCAGATGCTCTCCAACGGAGTTGCTTATCAAATCGGTGTGAAGGATGGAGCGATAGTCCGCTCGTATTTTCTCGATAAGAATCTTGATGGCGTATTTGATTACGCCACACATGTTATGAATAGGGGAGGGGTATTCATAACTACAAAATATCTGATGGGCCCCGACGGACGGCCGATAGGTAGAGTTGATCACACCGTCAGTTACGGAAACAGGATAATTAAGCTCGGGGACATAGGAAGCGCTCTCGGCTCTACCATCGGAGCAGCCATAGTCGGTGAAGACCAATTCGCAAAGATCGCGGCCGGGTCCGTCTTAGCCGCTGTTCTCCAGAATGTGGGGCAATCCATCGATACGTTCTTCACCCATGGCGGACGTGCCGTTATGGGTGACGCGAATGTTTCACTGATCGACTCGGTCAAATTTGCGTTTAACGACTTTGGTAAGGAACTTTTCAGCCAGGTGAAAGCGCAAGGAGTTGGCGCGATCTCGGGCTTTCTTGCGGCTGAGCTGGGTGAAGCTATCGGCGTAGGCGGCGGCTTCGGCGGTCAACTTTTTAACACGGTAGCTAGTAAGTCGATCGGGCACATCGTTACAACGGCGGCTGGCAATATCGCGGCAGGCGCGCCTGTTTTCCAGGGACTTCTGAGCGATGCTTTTCTTGGCAATCTGGCCTCCAGCGTCGGGGGATTCATCGGTGGATATCTGGGGCGCGAGATCGTCACAGCGAAAACCCAGGCTGGAGCCATTGGCGGCTCTATCGGCTCGGCGCTGGGCGCCACCATCGGTACCAGCATTGCTAGCAGCATTTTGTCCGCCACAGGTGCGGGTATCGCTACTGCGTTTGGTCTCGCTCTAAATTTTGCACTACCCGGTATCGGCGCCTTTATCGGCGTGATTCTTGGTACACTGTTGGGCGATCTATTCGGTGGCGAGCGTAAGAAACCCAAGGCCAATGCCGATGCGACGCTATATTTTGCTGACGGGCATTTCTATGCCGGTTATTCCGACCGCAAGCATGATGGCAACATCGAATTCGCTCGGGCGATGAACGAGCGAGCCCGTACCTTGATCAATGGCTATATTGACTTGGTTGGCGGGCTCAATTCGAACTCCGTATCACCGATCGTGCGTACGGGGCACAAGGACGAAAACGTCTACGCCCAGATCTGGAACCAGGACACGGGCGTCTGGGAGACGAAATACGGCACTGCCGACGAGGTGGTCGAATGGGCCACGTTCAAGGCGCTGAAGCTCGTCGATATCCAGGGTGGCGACATCTATATCAAGCGCGCGGTGGCCAGCTCGCAGGCGACGAATCTGCGTGACTTCGTCGGCGACCTCAAGATCGCGGAGGACTACCGCACCTACCTCGAGAACAAGTCGACGATCGATGCGATCATTGCCGCGGATCCTAAGTCAGTCTTCGCTGCTGGTTGGATTGTAACCCTGGTCCGTGCCGAGGAACTCGGCATCACGACTTGGCAGAAGAGCGATTTCAACGGCGGCCTCAAAGGCTTCCTCCATTCGATGGGACTCGAGACGCTCGGCGGCGCCTATGAGATGACGCGCATCCGGCTCGGTGACGACCGTTTGCTCATCGATATCCGTGACGCGCAAGGCCGTGTTCTGCGGTCGATCGAGGTGGATGAGGCGGTCTCGCGTCTGGGTTTCAGCTTCGTTACGAGTGGCACAGGCTCTGTCGGGCGCGACGTATGGCTGGCGCCGGCGGCAGGCGGCAGCTTCACGGATGCGGTGGGCACGCTCAGGCTTGAGGGTAGCGACGACATCTTGATCGGTGGAAACGGCGCCGACACGATCAATGCTGGCATCGGTTGGGATTATGTGCAGGGCGGGGGTGGCAATGACACGATCAATGCCGGCGCCGGCAATGACCAGGCCTATGGCGGCGACGGTGACGACACGATCTATGGTGACAATGCCGCGGATTCGGCACAGGTGATCTGGTCCAACGGCCAGCCCTGGATCATCATCAATGGCACCTATTTCCATATCCAGGGATTGGACGTCAATCAGGCGGGAGCGGACGTGCTGGGGGGGGCCGGCCGCACCTGGTTCGGTGTCGATGCCCCCGTTCCGACAGTCCCGGCCGATGGCTACGGCTCCATCCGCACGCCCTTCGGCGACGATGAGCTGCATGGCGGCGCCGGCAATGACACGATCGAGGGTCTCGGTGGTTCCGACCGGATCTATGGCGATGCCGGCAATGACATATTGCGGGGCGGCTCGGGCGACGACCGGCTCGAAGGCGGTGACGGCGCTGACACGCTCGATGGCGGTATCGGCCTCGACACGGCGAGCTATGCCGGGGCATCGGCGGGTGTCACCGTCAATCTACTCACCGGCACCAGCAGCGACGGCGACACGCTGACCAATATCGAGGACATCGTCGGCAGCAAATTCGCCGACACGCTGATCGGCAATGATGGCGCCAATATATTCGATGGTGGCGATGGCGCCGATGCGATCGACGGCAATGGCGGCACCGATACGGTTTCCTACCGGACGGCCAAGGCCGGCGTGGTGATCGACCTTGTCGGGGGTGCCGGCACAATCACGACGAAAAATCCAACGGCGGGTCAGCCGGATATCGTGACGGTCGACACGCTGACCGAGATCGAAGGCGCCATCGGCTCGGACTTCGACGACACCATCATCGGCAACGCGTCATCCGGTAAGCTGGTTGGCGGCAAGGGTAACGATACGTTCAAGATCCAAGGCGACGGCGTCACCGGACCCTTGATGGAGATCATCGGCGGCGATGGCCTTGACACACTCGATTTCAGCGGCCGTACGACAGGTGTGACTGTCGATCTCAACTATGGTGATACAGGTAACAAGTATTACTCGATCGAGAAGGTCATCGGCGGTGACGGCAATGACACGATCAAGACCTATGAGGAATCACAGGTCATCGAAGGCGGCAAGGGCGATGACATTCTCCGCGGCAATGCCGGCGACGATATCTATGTCTTCAAGCGTGGTGACGGTAACGATACGATCCAGGATTTCGGCCGCAGCTGGGGCGGGGGATATGGCAATCTGAGAAATGACAGTTGGGTCGCCACGAGCCGCAGCTATGTGGACGATGGCGGTAACGACATTCTATCCTTCGGCGAAGGCATCGACTTCCGTCACATTGTCGGACAACTCGCCACCGAAACCACCGCCGTCGGCCTTAGCTCCGCGCTTGGCGATGGTGGCACGGTATATGGTACGAACCCGGCTTTCAGCAACGCGGACTTCATCCTGGGCGTCAAAAGTGAGACGACACTTTATCAATCAGACACCAGTGGCTTGCAGGATCAAGTTCATGTGAGGCTTGGCGGTGATTTGGCCAGCACCAGCTACAGATTACGTCAGGGGTCAAGGACGCACTCCTGGACGACGTTCGAGAACAATGACGGCACGCACGTCTATACGACCCACTACAACACCTATAACTACGGTTTGGATTATCAGATCGATGCCAATGCCGGCGCCATCGAATGGCTGACTTTCGACAAGTCTGGCGGCATTGAGCTCAAGGACGTACGCCGCTTCGTCACCGGTACGGCCGGCGCCGACGCTGCTCTCGCCTCCGCCAGCACCACGTCGGGCAGCACCACGACTGTCCATTCGTCCTGGATCTTTGCCGGCGCGGGTGCCGATACCGTGAATGGCGGGGCCAAGAACGACATCATTCTCGGCGACAAGGACAATGACATCCTCAATGGCGCCGCCGGCGATGATCAATATGCCTATTGGCTCGGCGACGGCAATGACGTCATCTTCGACAGCGCCGGTGACGACGCTTTGGTCTTCGGCGGCGGCATCGCCTCGACCGACGTGCGCCTGGTTCTTGGTGCGTTGGCCACGGTAACGGATCCGTCGACCTTCGCGGCCGATCCGAATGGCGCCGATCTCAAGATCGAGATCTATGACAAGAACGGCCTTCTCTCGGGCTCGGTGATCATCCGCGGCTATCTGACGGCCGCCAACAAGATCGAGGAATTCCGCTTCAGCGATACGATCAAGTCGCTGGCCGAATTGACCAGCACGCTGACCGGCACGGATTTCGCAGATACCATCACCGGATCCGCCGGCAACGAGACGATCAATGGCCTCGATGGCAATGACAAGATCGTTGCCGGCGACGGCGACGACATCCTGATCGGCGGCAAAGGTGGCGATGATCTCGATGGCGGCATCGGCAAGGATTTCGTCAGCTATGCGACGGCCTTGGCGGCGGTGACCATCAATATGACGACCGCCAGCGATCTCGCGGCCAATCCCAACGGCCTCGGTGGCACTGGCGATCATAAGGGCGACAAATACCGCAATATTGAGGGCGTCATCGGCTCCGACTTCAATGACAGCATCACCGGTGATGTCTATGCCAATGAGCTGCGCGGCGGCGCCGGCAATGACGCGATCTATGGCGGTGACGGCGATGACGTCATCATCGGCGGTCTGGGCACCGACACGCTCAGGGGCAATGCCGGCATCGATACGCTGAGCTATGAGGACTACGACGTCTCGCTTCAGCTGACGATTTCGGGCACCGGGCTTTCGGTCGCCAAATACATGACTACCCCTGGCACATTCGTCAATCTGGGTGACAATGTCGCCGAGTTCGAACGCTTCCGGGGCGGCAAGCAGGCCGACACCATCACCGGTGACGCCGCTGCCAATCATATCGAGGGCGGCGCCGGCGCCGACACGATCAACGGCCTCGGCGGTCTCGATACGGTCAGCTATGAGACATCGGCGAAGGGCGTCCTCGTCGATCTCGCGGTGACGACAGCGCAGGCTGCCACTTTCGGCAGCGAAGCCAATGGCGACGCGGCGGGCGACATTCTCACCAATATCGAGAATCTCACCGGCTCCACGAAAAATGACGCGCTTTATGGCACGACGGGCAACAATGTGATCCTCGGCGGCGCCGGCGATGACCTCCTGGTCGGGCGCGGTGGCACCGATACGCTTGATGGCGGCAACGGGGTCGATACGGCGGAATTCGCTGGCGCGGTCACGGACTACGACATCATCCAGCGCGGCAACAAGATCGAGGTACACAAGAAGACCGATGCCGCAGCGATCCTGACCACGCTTACCAATATCGAGAAGCTCAAATTCGGATCGACCGTCGTCGACGCCACGGTCGATCTGCCGCAAGGTGGCAGCGCGACGATCATGTCGCGTGTCGACGGGGCGGTCAGCGGCAAGTTTGCCCAGTCGGCGGCCGGCAACATGGTCTTCAGCCTCGACAGCGCGGCGCCGGTCAACGGCACTTTCACGCTCAATGCCAATGGCACCTACAGCTACACCCCGTCGGGCGGTTTTACTGGGACCGAGACGATCAGGGTGCGGGTGACCAATGCCCTCGGTGTGTCGAGCATCCTGGATGTGACCTTGAAGGCGGTACCGACCAATCTGGTCGGCACTGCGGAAACACTGGTGAACACCTCGACGGGGGACTGGCAGTATGAGGCTGCTGTCGCTTCCCTGAACGATGGTGGATACTTCGTCACCTGGACGGCCGGCAATTCGAGAAATGGCTACGACCACGTGATGGGTCAGCGCTTCGATGCGCAAGGCAACAAGGTCGGCACGCAGGTATTTATCGACGCCATGTCGAATATCCATCGCCGTACACCGGCGATGGCTTCCCTTATCGATGGCGGCTTCGTCGTCACATGGTATATGCAACCTCGTGGTGGCAGCGCGCTCAGCATCTATGCCCGTCGTTATGACGCGCAAGGCCAGCCGGTCGGCGCCGAGTTCCTGGTCAGCCCGACGACCGGCTTCGTCCGTTCCAATGCCAGGGCCATCGGTCTCGCGGACGGTGGCTTCATCATTGCCTGGGAAGCAAATGGCGAGGACGGTGGCGGTTTCGGCCTCTACGCACAGCGTTATTCGGCGGCGGGTGTTGCGGTCGGCACGCAGTTCCTTCTGAACTCCACGACGGCGGGCGACCAGCGCGATCTTACCATTGCGCAGCTGGGCGACGGCAGTCTGCTCTTCGTCTGGTCGTCGAACGGCCAGGACGGTAGCGGCTTCGGCATCTATGCGCGGCGCTTCGGCGCCGACGGTGTAGCGCTTGGTGGTGAAGTGCTGATCAATGTGGCAACGGCCGGCAACCAGACCAACCCGTCGATCACCAGGCTTGCCGATGGCAGCCTGATCGTTGCCTGGTCTTCCGACACCGGCACCAACATCTATGCTCGTCGGCTCCTGGCGGACGGCACACCGACCGGCTCGGAATTCCAACTCAACGCCAATCACAGCGCTGCCAACGTCCAGTCCGAGGTCGAGGTCAAAGCGCTGCCCGATGGCGGTTTCGTCGCCGTCTGGCGTTCCGACGTTCAGGATGGCAGCCTGGGCGGTGTCTACGCGCGCATTTTCACGGCGGATGGAACGCCGGCAACGGAAGAGTTCCGCGTCAATACGACGACGGCCAACAGCCAGGAGCTTCCGTCGGTCACGATCCTCAGCGACGGCCGTATCGCCTTCATCTGGCAGTCGCCTGACGGTTCGGGTTTCGGCGTCTACTCGCGGATATTCCAGCTCAATGCGCAGACTCTCGAAGGCGGCGCCTTGAATGATGTGCTGCAAGGTGGTCTCAGCAACGACACCTTCATTGGTGGCGCTGGCGCCGACAAGTTCCTGGGCGAGCTTGGAACGGACACGGTCAGCTACAAGACCGCGCTGACGGGAGTGAAGGTGGGGCTTGACGCCCCGCCCAGCGCCGGTGCAACCGACGACGCGCCCGAGCGGACCGGAGATGCGGCGGGGGATATCCTCGAGAGCATCGAAAATCTCGAAGGCTCGAAGTTCAACGACGTGCTTGTGGGCAATGCCGGGGCCAATATTCTCACGGGCCTTGAGGGCAGCGACATCTTGCGCGGCCTTGGCGGCAATGACCGGTTGGTCGGCGGTGCCGGCAATGATGTGCTGGAGGGCGGTGCCGGTGCCGACATTCTGATCGGTAGTGAAGGCGATGACACGGCGAGCTACGCTACTTCCTCAGCGGCCGTCAGCGTTGATCTTCTCGCCGGTACCGTGAGTGGTGGCGATGCGCAGGGCGATACGCTGACGACGATCGAGAATCTCGAAGGTTCCGCTCATGACGACACTCTCGGCGGCAACGACGATGCCAATGTCCTTTTGGGTAAGGATGGAAATGATCTCATCCAAGGCCGGGGCGGCGAAGACATACTTTCCGGCGGTGCCGGCAATGACGACCTCCAGGGCGGAAGCGGCAACGACACGCTTTATGGCGACGAGGGCGACGATCTCCTGAACGGTGGTGTCGGTTCGGACATCATCGATGGTGGAGCCGGAAGAGACCGTGTGTCCTATGCGAGCTCAGGCGCTGGCGTCACAGTCGCACTTGCTTCTCTGTCGGATATCAATCTGCCTGGGACCGCTCAAGGCGGCGACGCGGCGGGAGATACGCTGCGCGGCATCGAGGATATCGAAGGCTCTAACTTTGCCGACACGCTGACCGGCAATGAGCTCGATAACCGCCTCTTCGGTCGCGATGGCAATGACACGCTCACTGGCGGCAGTGGCGACGATACGATCCGCGGTGATGCCGGAGCCGATACGCTCGATGGCGGCATCGGCAATGACTGGCTCGATTATTCGACCTCGGCGGCGGGGGTTTCCGTCAATCTCGCGACGAACACCGTGTCGGGTGGCGATGCGCAAGGCGATGTCATCTCCAATTTCGAGAATCTGACCGGTTCCGCGGCGGATGATACCTTGACCGGATCCGACGCCGACAACCGTATCGAAGGCGGGCTTGGGGCCGATCTCATCGATGGTGGCTCCGGCAACGATACGATCGCCGGCGGTGGTGGCGCCGATACGCTCGATGGCGGCATCGGCGTCGACTGGGTCGACTACCGGGCTTCGGCTGCGGGCGTCACCGTCGATCTCACCGCTCACACCGCTTCGGGAGGCGATGCCCAGGGCGACGTGTTGTCGAATTTCGAGAATATCCGCGGTTCGGCCCAGGCCGATACGCTCACCGGCTCGACTGGTGACAACGAAATCGACGGCGGGGCGGGCAACGACATCATCAGGGGCGAGGCCGGCAATGACACGATCGCCGGCGGTGCCGGCGCTGATGATCTCGATGGCGGCGATGGTCTCGACTGGCTGGATTATTCCGGCTCGGTTGAAGCCGTCACGGTCAGTCTGGCGGGCGGTACCGGAAGCGGTGGTGACGCGCAAGGAGATGTGATCCAGAACTTCGAGAATATCCGCGGCACGGCCGCTGCCGACACAGTCGTCGGCTCAGCAGGAAGCAATATTCTCGAAGGCAAGGCCGGCGACGATACTCTTGAAGGTGGCGCCGGAGAGGATTGGCTCTATGGCGGCATCGGCCTCGATACGGCGTCCTATCAGTCCTCGGCCGTGGGCGTGACCGTCGATCTCTCGCTGGCGGCGGGCGCGGCGCAGATTTCGCTGGGTGACGCATCGGGTGACCGGCTGCATGACATTGAAAATGTCACCGGCTCAGCCTTCGATGACACGCTCATTGGCAGCAATCGTGTGGTCGATAGCACCGGGCTGGTCCTGTCGTCGGGCAATAACACGCTCAAAGGCGGCGCTGGCGCCGACACGATCTCGGGCGGCAGCGGCGACGACAAGCTCCATGGTGACGAGGGGGCCGACACGCTGTCCGGTGATGACGGAGATGATATCCTCATCGGTGGCAGCGGCGCCGACATTCTGACCGGCGGCGCCGGCTCGGATACGGTGGATTACAGCAGTTCGGCTCTGGGCGTGACGGTCTCGTTGCTGGCGGGCACGGGCACATCCGGCGATGCCGATGGCGATCAGCTGTCGGGCATCGAGAACCTGACGGGCTCCGCCTTTGCCGATACGCTGACGGGCGACGGTCTTGCCAACATGCTGAATGGCGGTGCGGGCGACGACGTGCTCGATGGCGGGCTTGGCGACGACGTGCTCATCGGTGGCTCCGGTGCCGATCAACTGATTGGTGGCGACGGAACCGATACGGCGAGCTACCAAACCGCGACCAGTGCCGTCACCGTCAATCTCGGCAATGTCTCGCTGAATACCGGTGATGCGCAAGGCGACACCTATACGGGCATCGAGATCCTGCGCGGTTCGTCTTTCAACGATACACTCACTGGTTCCACCGGTGATGAGACGATCATCGGCGGTGCTGGCGCCGACACACTTAATGGCGGCGACGGCAACGACACGCTGAGCTATGTCACCTCACTTCAGGGCGTGTCGGTCAATCTTAAGACGAAGACCACGTCGGGTGGTGATGCCCAGGGTGATGTCATCTCGAACTTTGAGAATGTCTCGGGCTCCGCCGGCAATGACGTGCTGATTGGCGACGATCTTGCCAACCGGCTCTTGGGTAATGCCGGTAATGACGGCCTGAGCGGTGGCGCCGGTGCGGACATTCTCCTGGGCGGCGACGGCGACGACATACTCATCGGCGGTGCCGACGGTGATACGCTCGATGGCGGCTCTGGTGTCGACACGCTGGACTATGCGGGCTCGACGGCGGGCGTCACGATCGATCTCCTGTCCAATACCGCGACAGGTGGTCACGCGACAGGCGATGTCATCTCGGGCTTCGAGAACATCACCGGCTCTGCCCACAATGACAATCTCACCGGCGATGGCGGCAACAACAAGCTCGTCGGTGGCGCCGGCAACGACAACCTCCTCGGAGATGCCGGTAATGACGATCTGTCCGGCGGCACGGGCAATGACACGCTCACCGGCGGTGCCGGTAATGACGTCTATCGCTTCGCCAAGGGCGATGGCGCCGACACCATCGTGGAGTCCGGCCTGCTCGCCGATAGCGACCAGCTCGTCTTCGCCTCGGATGTGAAATCGGATGATCTGTGGTTCCGTCAGGATGGCAACAACCTGGTGATCTCGGTTCTCGGCACCGACGACAGTGTCACGGTGCAGAACTGGTTCTCCGGGACCGGCAATGTAATCGAAGAGATCCGCGCCGGCGACGGCAAGGTGCTCGACCATTCGGAAGTCCAGCTTCTCATCAATGCGATGAGCTCCTTCCAGCCGAGCAGCGCGGCGCATCCCTTCGGCATCAAGGCGGACGATTCGCTGCCGCAGCAGGTCGCCACCGTCTATGCCAGCACCTGGCAGATGTCGGCGTAGGGAGAAGTATCGCCTTCCTCTCAGCTTCCCCCTCTCCCGCTTGCGGGAGAGGGTGCCCGATAGGGCGGGTGAGGGTGTTGGCTCAGTACATGCGGAACGAGGACACCCTCATCCGGCCTTCGGCCACCTTCTCCCGCAAGCGGGAGAAGGGAAGTGATGATAGGTCGTCGTCCGCTACCGCTTCGGCAGAAACGCCCGGACGATGAAGCCCAGCACCGCCAGGATCGAGACGACCAGCAGCACGGCCCAGTTCTCGTACCAGGGCAGCTCGGCGAAGCGCGGCCAGGAGATGTTGGCCGTCTGGAAGATGAGCCAGGCCGCGGCGGCGATGGTGATCACGCCCGACCATTTGCCGAGATTGAAGCTCGACGGCTTCGGCCCTTGCGTGATGCGCTCATAGGCGGCGGCCAAGGCGGGGAACAGGAACGAGATATAGAAACCCGCGGTGGTGAAGGTCAGCAGCATCATATAGATGTTGGTGAAGCTCAGCGCGAAGAAGACGAGCGACATCACCGCGGCCGCGAGAATGGCGTTGACCGGCAGGCGGTCCTCGCCCGACAGCTTCGCCAGCGTCTTGGCCATCGGCAGGTCGCCCTCACGCGCTAGGGCCCAGATCACCCGCGACACCGAGGCCTGCAGTCCCACCATGCAGGCGATGAAGCCGATGACGAAAGTGGCGGTCATGAAATGCAAGCCCACCGGGCCCAGATGATGCTCGATGGTCGCCGCGACCGGATCGGCCACCGAGCCGGCGCGCACCGCGGCCAGATCAGGGATCGCGAGGATCACCGCCAGCGCCGAGAAGGCGACGATGGTCGACACGAAGAGCAGCGAATAGATCATCGCCTTGGGCACGGCGCGCTGCGGGTCTTTCACTTCTTCCGCGATCGAGCCGGCACTTTCGAAACCGACAAAGGCCCAGCCGGCAATCGCGACGCCGAACAGGAGAGGCGGCAGCAGGAAGCCGCCGGTCGCCGGGTCGATGACGCCTTCGCTCAGCACCGAGATGTCATTCACCTGATAGAGGCCGAGGAACACGATGCCGAGGCCGATCGAGCCGATGATCTCGGCGACGATGCACAGGCCGATGATGACTTTCAGGAACTTGCGGCCGATCGTGTTGGCGAGCGTGATGCCGGCGATCAGCGCCAGAGCGAGCGTGATGGTGACCGGCTTCGAGGTGGCGTCGAGGCCCAGAAACTGCGCCAGGAAGCCGGCGCCGCCGAGCGACACCGCGGCGATGGCGATCGGCAAGGTCCAGATATAGGCCCAGCCGGCGAACCAGCCATAGGTCGGGCCCAAAAGATGGCGCGACCACTGATAGATGCTGCCTTCGAGCGGCAGGCGCGACACCAGCATGGCGAAGGACAGCGCCACCAGCATCTGCCCGGCGAGCGTGATGGGGAAGCCCCACCAGAAGCCCGGCCCCACCATGGTGAGGCCGACGGTGAAGATCGAATACAGCGCCACGATCGGCGAGATGAAAGCGAAGGCCAGCGAGAAGGCCGATGTGGCCGTGAAATCGCGCAGCAATTCGGTCTGGCCGGCCTTGCGGCCGGCTTCTTCAACAGCAGACATTTAGGTTTCCTCCAGGGTCCCGCTCGGAATGGCGGGTTATTTCAGAATTGACAAGGTTTCGAGAATGATGCGGCAGGCGGCGATCTGCGTCGTCTTGGTGACGTCGAGCGACGGCGCCACCTCGACGAGGTCGACGGCCCCGATGTTGAGCCCCTTGAACTCGGCGATGATGCCGAACATCTCGCGCAGCAGCATGCCGCCGGCGGTCGGCACGCAGGTGCCGGGCGCCACGGTGAAGTCGAGCGCGTCGATGTCGATGGTGAGATAGACGTCACGGTCGCCGACCACGGCGGCGGCCTTCCTGCCGATCGCCTGCGGGCCGTCGCGCATCACATCGTCGAGCGACAGCACGGTCATGCCCTGCTTCTTCGCATATTCCAGCTCGGAGCGCGGGTTGAGCCAGCCGCTGATGCCGATCAGCACCGTGTGCTTGGGATCGAAGCCCGCATCGACGGCGCGGGTGATCGGGCAGCAATGGCTGTCCTTCAGGCCGCCGACATTGTCGGCGGTGTCGAAATGCGTGTCGAACAGGATCAGGCCGGGGCTCTTGCGCCGTTTCGCGAAAGCGCGCACGCCACCGATGGTCACCGAATGGTCGCCACCCAGGATGAAGGGGCGGGCACCGCCATCAAGGATCTCGCCCGCCATATGGGCGGCTTTTTCCATGGTGGCCGTTACGTCACCGGGGACCACCGGCACGTCGCCGCAATCGGCCATTTTCAGACGTTTGGCGAGGTCGATGTCGGAAGTGGCGTTATAGGTCAGGAACAGGCTCGAATGCTCGCGGATGCCGCGCGGGCCGTAATTGGCGCCGGTGCGGCTGATCGAGGTCGAATCGAAGGGAAAGCCCAGGAAGCCGACATCGAGCTTGGCTGCCGCTATGGCGTTTTTGTCGGCGGCGACATAAGGAAGGCGGAAAATCGTGCCGGCAATGCCGGCATGAATCAGGCCGTTCCACATGGTTTCGTCGATGACGGTCGTGCTGGTCACTGCGAGGCTCCCTTTTGTTGTTGTGCTTGTCGAAAATCGCCGAAACCTTGGGAAGAAAGCCGCGGGCTTGCAATCATGACGGGCGTCATGGGGCCCCCACCCGACGCTTCGCGCCACCCTCCCCGCACGAGGCGGGGAGGGAGACATCACTTCTCCCTCTCCACGCGAATGCGTGGGGAGGGTGGCTCGCGAAGCGAGACGGGTGGGGCCCTGTCCACCGGCACGCTTCATGACCACCGCCCAATCCCTCCTCGCCGCCGCGATCGCCGCCATCGGCAAGCCGCATCTCTACGAAGCGGTGGGGCAGTGGCTGTCGGCGGAGATCAAAAGCAGCCAGTTCATCGTCGTGCGCTATGCGCTGCAGGGCGCGCCGGAAATGATCGTCAACAAGGTGCTGCCCAAGGACGTGCTCGACCTCTATCTGGGCGGCGGCTATCGCTTCGACCCGCTGCTGCGCCTGTGGCGCCGGCATCAGGCGCCCGCCTGCGCCATCGTCAATGAATTGTCGGGCGATCCTGAAACGGTCGAGAATTATCTCGAGGCGATCTTCCGGCGCGCCATCATCCGCGATGAGCTGGCGCTGCTCGCCCCGGCGCCGGCGCCGGTCTGCGTCGCCTTCTGCCTCGAACGCAGCAACCAGGAATATACGAAGGCCGATCTCGCCGTCGCCGAAACGCTGCTGCCGGTCGTCACCGAGCTGGTCCGCCTCCATATCGAATTCTGCGTGCTGGCGAGCGGCGCCGGGGCGGCGCCGTCGATCTTCGGCGATTATCGCCTGCCGCTCGCGGTGATTGACCGGGCCGGCCGCATCGTCCATGCCAATGAGCGCTGGGCCGCCGAGGGCCTGAGCCGGCTTCTCTCCGACACCTTCATCGCCGACATGGCGGCGATCCCGTCAGGCGAACGCGCCCTCGACCGCGACTGGCGGCTCGGCTGGAACGCGCTGGCGCCGGATTTTCCGCTGGCGCCGAAAGGCTCGCTCGTCATGGCGCAACGGATCGAGCCCGCCCAGGCCGATGAAGGTTACGATGCCGCCTTTGCGCGTTTCGTACGCCGGCACGGCCTCACCCCGCGCGAGACGGATGTGGCGCGCCTTGCTTTGCTCGGCCTTCCCAATGAGCAGATCGCCCGGAAGCTCGACCTCACCCCCGGTTCGGTGCGCAATCATCGCTCACATGTCTATGGCAAGCTCGATGTCACGAGCGAGCGCGAATTTTTCCGTGCCTTCCTGGCGGAAGTGCTGACCAAAGTGGCCGAGTGAGTAGCCGGCATCTCCAATGTTTCCCCTTCTCCCGTTGCGTAGCAATGGGAGAAGGTGCCCGACAGGGCGGATGAGGGCTCTTCTGAAACAGTTGTGAGCGTTTGACCAAGAGCCCTCACCCGGCCTTCGGCCACATAGATCACGATCAGGTCAGATCGTTCCGATCTGACCTGATAGCGTGATCGAATTCTTAAGGTTGGCGCGCGATCGGACGGAAAACCTGTAGCCACTTTTCCTGATCGCGCGCCTGCCCATCCTGCGGACGGGAGAGGGGGAAACCTGCACGAGCTGCGGCTATTCGATCGGAATCGTCAGGCCGACCTTCACCCGGTCCATCACCACCAGCGTGTTGAAGCGGCGGATATTCTTGTTGTTGAACAGGAAGTCGGTGGTGAAGCGCTCATAGTCGATCATGCTCTTCACCGCGACGATGAGGATGAAGTCGACCTCGCCCGTCACATAATAACATTGCATCACTTCCGGCGTGGCGCGCATCGCCTTCTTGAAGTCGCTCATGATGTCGGGGCGTTCGCGCTCGAGCGACACTTCGACCACCATCATCAAGGGATGGCCGACGGCCGCCGGCGAGACGACGGCGATCTCGGATTCGATGACGCCAGCCTCGCGCATCCGGTTGAGACGGCGCAGGCAGGCCGAGGGTGAGAGTCCAACCTCCTCGGCCAGTTCCTGTGCGGTGCGTCTGGAATTGGCCTGCACCAGCTTGAGGAGACGGATATCGAAGGGATCGAGCATGACAAAGCGCCGCCTGAATTTTTCACGTTTGGCTGCTTTACGCGGAAATTTTGCGGGATTGAACTTAATTCGCAAAAATCGCGCGGGGAGCCAATTTATCCTCGCTGCTCAAGAAGAGTTGGGTCGCCCTGGCGCTACGGCGGGGCGCTTTGGGAGAACGGAATGACAGGATTGCAGCTTTCGCGCGAGGAATTGCTCAAGGCCTATCGGCTGATGCGCATGATACGCGTCTTCGAGGACCGCGTCAGCGCCGAGATGGCGAGCGGCGACATCCCCGGAAACACCCATCTCTATGCCGGCCAGGAAGCCTCCGCGGTCGGCATCTGCCTGCATCTCGCCGAGAGCGACCGCATCGCCTCCACCCATCGCGGCCATGGCCATTGCATCGCCAAGGGCTGCGATGTCGACGGCATGATGGCCGAGATTTTCGGCAAGGAGACCGGCATCTGCCGCGGCAAAGGCGGCTCGATGCATATCGCCGATCTTTCCAAGGGCATGCTCGGCGCCAATGGCATTGTCGGTGGCGCGCCGCCGATCGCCTGTGGCGCGGCGCTCACTTCGCAGATCCTCGGCCGCAACGACGTGTCGGTGGCGTTCACCGGCGACGGCGGCATCAACCAGGGCACCACGGCCGAGAGCATGAATCTCGCGCAGGTGTGGAAGCTCCCGGTGATTTTCGCTGTCGAGGACAATGGCTTCGGCGAGGCGACGGCAAGCTCCTTCGTCGTCGCGGGGGAGATCACCAAACGCGCCGAGGCGCTCGGCATGGCCTTCGCCAAGGTCGACGGCGTCGATTTCTTCGCCGTGCATGAAGCGGCGGGCGAGGCGGTCGAACGGGCGCGCCGCGGCGAGGGCCCGACGCTCCTCCATATCGAGACGCCGCGCTATTACGGCCATTTCAGCGGCGATCCCGACAATTACCGCACGGCGGAAGAAAAGGCGGCGATGCGACGCGACCGCGACTGCCTGCCGCGCTTCCGCCGCCGCGTCACCGAGGCGAAGCTCCTCGGGATCGACGAACTCGACCAGGTCGATGCCGAGGTCCAGTCGGCGATCGACCAGGCTGTCAGCTCGGCGCGCGCCGCGGCACAGCCGGCGCTCTCTTCCCTCACCACCGATGTCTATGTCCGTTATTGAGCAGCATTCATGGCACAGAAATCCTTCCGTCAGGCCTTGAACGAGGCTCTCCATCACGAAATGCGCCGCGATCCGAATGTGATCGTGCTCGGCGAGGATGTCGCCGGCGGCTCCGGCGCGTCCGGCCAGAAGGACGCCTGGGGCGGTGCCTTCGGCGTCACCAAGGGCCTTCTCGGCGCCTTCGGCCCGTCGCGCGTGCGCGATACGCCGATCACCGAAAGCGCCTTTGTCGGCGCCGCCGCCGGTGCGGCGATGACAGGCCTCAGGCCCGTGGCCGAGATCATGTTCGTCGACTTTCTCGGCGTCTGCTTCGACCAGATATTCAATCAGGCGGCGAAGTTCCGCTACATGTTCGGCGGCAAGGCGGTGACGCCGCTCGTGATCCGCGCCACCTATGGCGCCGGCACGCGCTCGGCCAGCCAGCACAGCCAGGCGCTATATCCGATCTTCACCCATGTGCCGGGCCTCAAGGTGGTGATCCCATCATCGCCCTATGACGCGAAAGGCCTGCTCATTCAGGCGATCCGCGACAACGATCCGGTGATCTTCCTCGAGAACAAGGTTCTCTACGACACGGTGGGCGAGGTGCCGGACGGCGCCTATACGGTGCCGTTCGGTGAGGCGCATATCGTGCGCGAGGGCGGCGACGCCACCATCGTCGCACTTGGCCGCATGGTGCATTTCGCCCGCGAGGCGGCTGAGATCCTCGCCGCCGAAGGCATCGACTGCACGGTGCTGGATCCCCGCACCACGTCGCCGCTCGATGAGGACACGCTTCTCGAAATGGCGGAGGAAACCGGCCGCGTGGTGATCGTCGATGAAGCCAATCCGCGCTGCGGCATGGCCGCCGACATCTCGTCCATCATCGCCGAGAAGGCGTTCGGCGCGCTCAAGGCGCCGATCCTGAAGGTGACGGCGCCACATACGCCGGTGCCTTACGCGCCCAATCTCGAAGCCGCCTATATTCCCGACGCCAAACGTATTGCCGATGCGGTACGCAAGGCCGTCGCCTTCAAGAGGTCATGACGATGAGCGAGCGCATCCAGGCGATCACCATGCCCAAATGGGGCATGACCATGACGGAAGGCAAGCTCGCGGGCTGGCTCGCGCCGGAAGGCGCCACGGTCGCGGCCGGCCAGGAGATCATGGAGGTCGAGACCGAAAAGATCACCAATGTGGTCGAGAGCCAAGGCCAGGGCCGCCTGCGCCGGATCGTGGTGAGCGAAGGCGCGACCGCTCCGGTCGGGGCGCTCCTCGCGGTGCTCGCCGATGAGGATGTGCCCGACAGCGATGTCGAAGCCTTCATCGCGAGCTACGCCGATCGCGCCGGACATGCGGCAACCGAAGCGGGCGATGGTCCCAAGGCGCGTATCGTCCAGGCGGGCGCCCATCGCTTCAAGGTGCTGAGCCTCGGCGCGGGCGGCATACCCGCCGTGCTGATCCACGGCTTCGGCGGTGACGGCGGCACGTGGCTCTTCAACCAGGATGCGCTGGCGCAGAACCGCCTTGTGCATGTGATCGACCTGCCGGCGCATGGCGATTCCGAACCGACGGTGGCAAGCGGCAAGGTTGCCGACATCGCCGCCGCCGTGCTCGAGCTCTTCGCCGCGCTCGACATCGAGAAGGCGCATCTCGTCGGTCACTCGCTGGGCGGTGCCGTGGCGCTCGCCTTCGCTGCAGCCGCACCCGAACGCGTCCAGTCGCTGAGCCTCATCGCGCCGGCGGGCATCGGTGCGGAAATCTCCGCCCCTTATATCGACGGCTTCCTCGCCGCCGAACGGCGCAAGCCGATGAAGGAAGTGTTGTCGCTGCTCTTCGCCGATCCGCAAGTCATGAATGCCGAGATGGTCGAGAATGTGCTGCGTTTCAAACGCCTCGACGGCGTGCCCGAGGCGCTCGCCGCCATCGCCGCAAATCTCATGGCCGACGGCAAGCAGCGCATCGACCTGCGCAGCGGTCTCGACGGCAGGATCCCGGCGCTCATCATCTGGGGCGAGGCCGATCAGATCATTCCCGCGAGTCAGAGTGACGGTCTGCCGGCCGCTATCGGCGTGGCGCGGCTCCCCGGCGCCGGCCACATGCCGATGATGGAAGCGGCGGCGCAGGTGAACCGTCTCCTCACCGCTCATCTCGGCAAGGCGGAGGGTTGAGCCGATGAGCGCCCGACCGCCCCAGGGCCTGCCGGGACTGCGCGGCACCGAGCATATCGGTCTCACGGTTCCCGATTTCGACGCGGCGGTCGATTTCTTCGTGCGTGTCATCGGCTGCGACTTCATTCTCGACGGCGGCACCTATGCCGATCCCGACTTCATGGAGCGGCAGATCGGCGTCGACCGCAAGGCAAGCTTCCGCTGGGGATTCGTGCGCTGCGGCAACGGGCCCAATTTCGAGATCTTCGAATATTCGGCGCCCGGTCAGGCGGTGGCGCCGCCGCTCAACAGCGACATCGGCGGGCATCATCTGGCGTTTTATGTCGACGACATCGAAGCCGCCGTCGCGCATCTGAAGGCCCATGGCGTCACCGTCCAGGGCCACATCCAGAAAATCGAGGAGGGACCGGCGGCGGGGTCGCTGTGGATCTATTTTCTCAGCCCCTGGGGGTTGCAGATGGAGCTGGTGAGCTACCCGCAAGGCAAAGGGCCGGAAGGCTCGCCGGCACGGCGCCTCTGGCATCCGGGCAAGCCGCAGGCTTAGTGCGATGATCTTTATGCAAACGAGGACGCTCTCCAGCTTTCCCCCTCTCCCGTGCGAAGCATGGGAGAGGGTGGCCGAAGGCCGGGTGAGGGCTCTTTGCTTCAGATCGATTGCAGCTTCAGAAGAGCCCTCATCCGCCCTGTCGGGCACCTTCTCCCATTGCTGCGCAACGGGAGAAGGGGAACGTATTGAGAGTGCTGTCATGGCGGAGCGCCGGCCATGATCGATTATGATTTCCTGAGCTCGCTCGATTTTTCGATCGTGTGGAAATACCTGCCGGTGCTCATCGCCGGCCTCGGCACCAATATCCTTTTGACGGCGATCGGCTTCATCTGCGGCGGCGTCGTGGTCGGCACGCTGCTGGCGCTCGCCAATCTCTCGCCCAACCGGTTCATCCGCTGGCCGGCCTGGATCTTCGTCGAATTCTGGCGCTCGACGCCGCTTCTCGTGCAGGCGATCTGGGTGCACTTCGCTGTGCCCGGCATCACCGGTATCTCGATGACGCCGTTCCAGAGCGGCTCGATCGCGCTCATCTTCAATGTCGCCGCCTATTGCAGCGAGATCATCCGCGGCGGCATCAGCGCCATCGGCAAGGGCCAGTTCGAGGCGGCGAAATCGCTGGGCCTGCGCTTCTACCCGACCTGGCGGCTCGTCATCCTGCCGCAGGCGGTGCGGCTCATGCTGCCGCCGCTGGTCGGCACCACGATCAGCATCTTCAAGGCGACGACCATCCTTTCGGTGCTCGCCATCAACGACCTGATGCGCACCGCGAGCCGGCTGTCCTCCAGCACCTTCCAACCGGTCGAGATCTATACGACGGCGGCGGCGCTCGCCTTCATCGTCGGCGCCGTCATCACCTTCGCCGGCTACGCCGCCGAGAAGCGGCTGAAGCGGGGCATGGCATGAGCTTCGATCTCGGCCTCGTCCTGCGCAATGGCGGCACGCTCCTCGACGGCGCCTTGGTCACGCTCGCCATCGCGCTGGTCGGGGCACTCGTCGCGGTGTTCGGCGGCGCCCTCATCTGTGCCGCACGCATCTCGAAGAGCGCGGTGCTCAGGAGTATCGCCCGCTTCTACATCCTGTTCTTCCGCGTCACGCCGGAAGTCGTGCTGATCTTCTGGGCCTATTATTGCGTGCCGCTGATCTTCGCCACCAAGGTGTCGGGCTTCTGGGCGGGTTCGGTCGTGCTCGGCCTCATCGGCGCCGCCTTCCTCGCCGAGATCTATCGCGCTGGTATCGAATCGGTGCCGCGCGGCCAGATCGAGGCGGCGCATGCGCTCGGCCTGCCGGCCATGCCCAAATGGGGTGTCGTCATCCTGCCGCAGGCCTTGCGCCTGTCGATCGCTCCATTGGTCAACTACTTCTCCGAGTTCCTGAAGAACACGACGCTGCTGTCGGCGATCGGCGTCGCCGATCTGTCGCTCCAGGCTTATCTGCTCGGCGGCCAGACCTATCGTTATGTCGAGTTCCTGACCGCCATCGCCGTCGTCTATTTCTTCATGATCTTCCCGGTCACCTTGTTCGCCCGCCGGCTCGAGAACCGGCTCGGCAGGCCGGACAAGCGCGAACGCAGCCGCGTCGGCTTGCTGCCCAAGCTGTCGCGTTCGACCCCGCAATCACGCCTGGCCAATCCCTGACAACAACAGACGGAGGAAACTGACATGAAAGCCTTGCTGAAAAAATGGAGCCAATGCGCGGCGCTCGCCGTGACACTGGTCACTTTCGCTGCGGCACCCGCCGCGGCCGATCTCCTCAAGGAAATCCGCGATCGCGGCGTGTTCCGCGTCGGCATGGCGGAAACCCAGCCCTGGCAGGCGCCGAACCCTGAGACCGGCACCTATGAAGGCATCAATGTCGAGCTCGCCGAACGCGCCGCCGAGATCATGGGCGTCAAGCTCGAGATCGTGCCGGCCACCTGGGCGACATTGGTACCGGGCCTCGAAGCCAATCAGTTCGACGCGGTCTTCGCCAATCTCTTCGCCACCCCTGAGCGCGCTCTGGTCGTCGACTTCACCGAGCCCTATTTCACCTATGGCTTCCATGTCGTGGTGAATGCCGATTCGAAGATCCAGTCGCTCGCCGATCTCGACTCGCCGGATGTCACCTTTGTCGGCCAGAGCGGCACGGTCGAGGAGAGCTATCCGAAAGAAATGTTCCCGAAAGCCAAGGTGCGCGGCGTGCTGACCAATGACGTCGCCGCCTGGATCAGCGAAGTGGCTTCCGGCCAGGCCGATGCCGCCTTCCTCGATCCCGGCACGTTCCGTCTCCTCAAGGCCAAGAACCCGGCCTTCGAGAAGCGCCTGCGCGTGCTCAATGGCGAGGATGCGCTGCTCAAGCCGGTCGGTCTTGCTTATGCGATCCGCCCGGGCGAGCCGCATTTCCTCAACTTCCTGAACACGTTCCTCGGCGACGTCGTGCGCAACGGCGAGAATGTGAAATTGCGCGACAAGTGGTTCGACGCGCTGGCCAAGCGCCAATAACGCTCCAACTTGCCGGGCGTCCCGCAACAGAGACGCCCGGTATCGACTACAAAATGGGAATTTAAGATGCAACTTCAGCGGTATTCCGCGCTGGCGGTCCATAATACTCATGGCGACCGGGCGCGTCCTTACAGTGACACCGAACGGCAGGTTCTGAGCCAGGATGGCTTCCGCACGGCAAAGGCCGAAATCAGCGCCTGGCCTGGCTATCGGCCGACGCCGCTCATCGCCCTTGACGGCCTCGCCGCAAGGCTCGGCGTCGGCAAGCTGCTCTATAAGGACGAAGGCCAGCGGCTCGGCCTCAAGAGCTTCAAGGCAATCGGCGGCGCCTATGCGGTGTTGACCGTGCTGAAGGATCATCTCGCGCAGAAACATGGTGTCAAGAATGCCGCCGTCGCCGATCTGGTGGCCGGCAAATATCGCGATCAGCTTGTCGACGTCACCGTCGCCGCCGCCACCGACGGCAATCACGGCCGCTCGGTCGCCTGGGGGGCTCAGCTGTTCGGCGCCAACTGCATCATCTATCTGCACAGCCATGTCAGCCCGACGCGCGAGCGCGAGATTGCCCGCTTCGGCGCCAAGATCACACGCGTCAAAGGCCATTATGACGACTCGGTGCGCGACTGCGCCATCGATGCCGCGAAGAATGGCTGGGTGCTGGTCGCCGACACCTCGTCCGATCCGAAAGCGCGCGTGCCCTCGCTCATCATGCAAGGTTATTCGCTGATCGCCGATGAGGTGCTGAAGCAGACGGAAACGACCGGACGGCCGACCCATGTCTTCGTCCAGGCTGGCGTCGGCGGTCTCGCCGCGGCGTTCGGCGCGCATTATTGGGATCTCTTCGGCGCCGATCGCCCGCGCCTCGTCGTCGTCGAGCCGATCCAGGCCGACTGCGTCTTCCGCAGCATCGCCGCCGGCACGCCGACCATGGTGCCGGGCGACACCAACACCGTCATGGCCTGCCTCGCCGCCGGCCAGGTCTCGGCGCCCGCCTGGGTGGTGATGCAGCACGCGGTCGACGACGTCCTGGCTTTGCCGGAAGATGCCGCGCCCGACGCCATGCGTATCCTGGCCGCCGGCATCGATGGCGATCCCGCCATCGTCGCCGGTGAATCGGGCTGCGCTGCCACGGCGGGCTTGATTGCCGCGGCGCTCGATCCGAAGCTCAAGGCGGTGCTCGGTCTCGACGCCCGGTCGCGTGTCGTCGTGATCGGCAGCGAAGGTGCGACTGATGAGGATGCCTATCTGCGGATCGTCGGCCGACCGTCGGACGCGGTCGCAGCCTGAAGGGGAGGTGTAGATGAGCGGTTTGCTTGAGGGAAAGACGGCTTTCATCACCGGTGGCGCGCAAGGGATAGGCCTCGCCGTCGCCGAGGCCTATCTGAAACATGGCGCCAAGGTGATCGCCGCCGATATCGACAAGCGCGCGGTGGCCGAGGCGCACAGCCGCCTTGCGTCGCTCGCCGGCGATCGTGCCCGCGTCGTCGACCTCGACGTCACCAATGAAGACGCCACCGAAGCGCTGGCCGACCGGCTGTTCAGGGACGGCGGCGTCGATATCGTCGTCCCCAATGCCGGCATCCTTGTCCTCAAACGCGCCGTCGATATCGACTTGCCGACCTGGCGGCGCGTGCTCGACATCAACCTCACCGGCGCCTTCGTCACCGCGACATCCTTTGCACGGCGGATGGTGCCGCAGGGAAGGGGCGGACGCATCATCCTCACCTCATCGCTGTTCGGCCTGCGCGGCGGTGTCGAAAACGCCGCTTACTCGGCATCGAAATTCGGCATGATCGGACTCATGCAATGCCTTGCCGCCGAGCTCGCCGCCGACGGCATCCTGGTCAATTGCGTTTGTCCCGGCCAGATGGACACGGCGATGCTGCATAGTCTGTTCGACGCACGCGCCGTGCTGCAGGGCAGGCCGGCCGAGGAGCTCAAGGCCGCCTTCAAGGCGAAAATCCCCCTGGGCCAGCTCGGCAAGCTCGACGATCTCGCTGGCGCCTATGTCTACCTCGCCTCCGATCTCGCGCGGTATGTCGTCGGCCAGTCGCTGGTTATCGATGGCGGGTGGCAGGTCGGATGAGCGACATCGACGCGATCAGGGCCTATGCGGAAGCCGAGCGCGCGGCGCTGCTGGATCTCTGCGCCGAGCTCGTCGCGGCGCCGAGCCCGCAGCCGGTCGGCGACACGACGGAGCCGATCGCGGTTCTCGAACGGACCTTGCGTGCGGCCGGTCTCATACCGGAGATCCGCTTCGTCGATCCGCGTAAACCCAATATCGTCTGCAGCTTCGACGGCGCCCGGCCCGGACCGCATCTGGTGCTCAACGGTCATGTCGACACGCTCAATCCGGGTGACGAAAAAGCCTGGTCGGTGCCGGTCTATGCACTGTCCCGCCGCAATGGCCGGATGAGCGGGCTCGGCATCGGCAATATGAAAGCCGGCAGCGCCGCGCTGACCAAGGCCTTCATCGGCCTTTATACACGCCGCGCCGAGATTTCCGGCCGTGTGACGCTGACGCTCGTATCGGACGAAGTGGTGTTCGGCCCGGCGGGCTCGGCTTTTCTTCTCGACAATGACGTCGGCCTCATCGGCGATTTCCTGATCAATGCCGAAGGGCCTGGTGCCATGAATCTGGCGGTCGCCGAAAAGGGCCTTCTGTGGCTCGCCATCGAGGCGACCGCGGCGCCGGGGCAGGGCATGCTGACGCGCGCCGGCTCATCGGCCATCGCCCGTCTCGCCCGGTTTCTCGCCGAGATCGACAGCTGGAATGATGAGACCGCGACGCCGCCCGACGGCATATCGGCGCTCGCCGATCACGCCGGCGCGCATGGCCTGCGACTCTCGGTCAATACCGGCACGATCCAGGGCGGCGACTTTGTCAGCCAGGTGGCGGTGAAGGCCAAAGCCGAGGTCGATTTCCGCGTGCCTCCGGGCCTCACCATCGAGGCGATCGAGAAACGCGTGAGCGACCTGGCCGACAGGGTCGGCGGTATCACCGTCACGCGGATCAAAGGCTGGAACCCGAACTGGACGGCGATCGGGCATAAGCTGCCGCAAGCGCTGCTGGCCGCCAGCACGGCTCTGCGCGGCAAGGCCGCCGCGCCCGTCGTGCGGCTGCCGGCGAGCGACGCCATGCGCTGGCGTGCGCGCGGCGTGCCGGCGATCTGCTTCGGCCCGCAGGCCGAGCTCGCCTCCGGCATCGACGACTATGTCTTCGAAGAGGACGTGGTCGATTGTCTCGCCATCTACATGGCCGCGGCGCACTTGCTTCTGACGGAGTCCTGATCGTGAATGCCAAATCGCAAAACTCCGGCGGCAGCCTGATCGGCGATGCCTTCGCCTCGCGCGAAAGGCCGGTGCTCACCGGGCGGACCGGCGCCGTCGCCGCCGCCGATCCCTTTGCCGCCGCCGCCGCCCAGGAGATTCTCACTTTGGGCGGCAGCGCCGTCGATGCGATGGTCGCCGCGCAAGCGGTGCTGGCGGTTGTAGCGCCCGATGCCTGCGGCCTCGGCGGTGACATGCTTTGCCTCATCCGCGTGCCCGGCGGCAAAGTGCTTGCTGTGAATGGCACGGGCGCGGCGCCGAAGAAGCTCGACCGCGTCACCACCGATGGTGGCGCCAGCATCACCGTGCCCGGCATGGTCGATGCGTGGGCGGTGGCACTCGAACATCACGGCCGGCTCTCCTTCAACCGCGTGCTGGAGCCCGCCATCCGCATTGCCCGTCTCGGCATGCGTTTGCCGGCGGCGCTCAAACGCGCGGCGGAAATCCATCGCCCGCGGCTCGAGCGTTATGGCGCCGGACAATGGGGCTTGCTCAATGCCGCGGCCGGCGATCTCGTCATCCAGAACGAACTCGCGATGACGCTCGACCGCATCGGCAAGGAGGGCGCCGGCGCCTTCTATCGCGGCGACTGTGCCGAAGCCATCGCCGCCGCCGTCAAGGCGCAAGGCGGCGCGCTCTCGGTCGCCGATCTGGCGGACCATCAGACCGTGCTCGCCGAGCCGATCGCCGTTCCCTTCCGCGGCGCCCGGCTCCTGGTGCAGCCGCCGATCTCGCAAGGCGTTCTCCTCGCCATGGCGGCCAAGGCTTTGTCGGCACTGGGCGACATCGCGGAGGACCGTCTCGATCACGCGGCGATCGAATTGACGGAAGCGAGCTTCGCCTGGCGCGACCATATCGCCGAGGGCGACAAGCTGCTCAAGAAGAAGCTCACGCTCGATCTTTACCGGTCGGGTCAGCGTGGCGGACCCCGCGCCTATCTCCACACCGCCGGCATCGCCGTCGCCGACCGCCAGGGATGCGTCGTCTCTTCCCTCGTCAGCGTGTTCGATGATTTCGGCTCGGCCGTGCTGGTGCCGGAATGCGGCTTCGTCCTCAACAACCGCGCCGGCGGCTTCACCAAGGCGCCCAATGAGGCCGTACCCGGCAAGCGGCCGGTCCATACGCTGGCGCCGATCCTGCTCGAAACGGCGCGGGGACCCATCGCGCTGTCGACGCCCGGCGCCGACGGGCAGGTGCAGACCTTGCTCCAGGTGCTGTCGGGGCTGATGATCGAAGGGATCGATCTCGCCAAGGCGATCGGGCGGCCGCGCTGGCGCAGCGAGAATGGCGAGCTGCTGATCGAGGAAAGCCATCCGCGCCGCGCTTTGCTGGCCGGGCTCGGCCACAAGGTGACGCCGATGCCGGACGGCCATATGAAAGCCGGCGCGGTCACCGCCGCCGGCGCGATCGACGGCGCTCCCATCGCCTGCGGCGACTGGCGCCGCAACACCTGGGCCGGGATCGTGTAATTTCCCCCTTATCCGTCATCCCGGCGAAAGCCGGGATCCATTGAATAGAAGCCACGCGGCAATTGCTGCGGAAGCTGAGAGAATTTAATGGGTCCCGGCTTTCGCCGGGATGACAAGTTTGTTCAAGGACCTTCCATGCTCGCCTCGCTCGATCTCGTTCATATGCTGACCTATGCGGCGGCGCTGCTGTTCACCGGCGCGCTCGGCGGTTTCGTCGCGGGGCTTCTGGGGGTCGGCGGCGGCATCGTCATCGTGCCGGTGCTGTTCCACATCTTCACGCTGCTCGACATCGACGATGATGTGAAGATGCATCTGGCGGTCGGCACGTCGCTCTCCACCATCATTCTCACCTCGGCCATGTCGGTACGGGCGCATTGGCGACGCGGCGCGGTCGACATGGATCTCCTGAAGCGCTGGGGCATCGGCATCTTTCTTGGCGTGGTGGCCGGCACGCTGCTCGCAACCCATGTCAAAGGCCCGGTACTGATGGGCGTGTTCGGCATCGTGGCGCTCATCGTCTCGTTTCACATGGCGTTCTCGAAGCCTTCCTGGCGCATAGCCGACAAGCTGCCCGGCGGCATCGCCGAACAAGCGATGGCGACCGGAATCGGCGGCGTCTCCGCCATGATGGGCATCGGCGGCGGCACGCTGTCGGTGCCGACCTTGTCGCTGTTCGGCTATCCGATTCACAAGGCGGTCGGCACGGCGGCGGCGATCGGCTTCATCATCGGCGTGCCGGGCACGATCGGCTTCGTGCTGAGCGGGCTCGGCGACACTGAATTGCCGCCTTACTCCTTCGGTTATGTGAGCCTTCTCGGCCTCGCCCTCATCACACCCACCTCCATCCTCATGGCGCCGGTCGGCGCCTGGGCGGCGCATGCGCTGCCGGTGCGCGGCCTCAAGCTGGCTTTCGCGGCCTTCCTGTTCGTCACCGCTTTGCGCATGTTGTGGACGGTGCTCGACTTCCTGACGTGAGCTATTTGCTCGTCAGCTCGATCACGCCTTCCCAGGGGGCGGGCGGCTTTCGGTCGTCGTCGGCAAGCGTGTAGAGCATCAGCGGCGCGAGCCGGCCCATGACACGGACCTGTCCAAGCGCGATGACGTCGGCCTCGCCGCCCGCCGCCGCTTTCGTGCTCTCGCTCAACAGTATGGTCGTTCCGAGCATCTTGTTGGCGCTTTCCAGGCGGGCGGCGACATTCACCGTATCGCCGATGGCCGTGTAGTTGAAACGCCGCGACGAACCGATATTCCCGATGACGGCCTTGCCGGTATGAATGCCGATGCGGGTGGTGAGATCGCCATCCGGGGCGAGGCGGCGCAGCTCCTCGGTCACTTCCCGCGCCGCCCGCAACGCGGCCCGCGCCGGATTGTCGAGGGTCAGCGGCGCGCCGAAGAACGCGACGATGCCGTCGCCGACGAATTTGTCGACAAAGCCGCCATGCCGTTCGATGACGGCGACGACCATGTCGAAATAGGCATTGAGGCGGGCGACTACGATTTGCGGCGCCTTGCCTTCCGACGCGGCGGTGAAGCCGGCGAGATCGGAGAACCATATCGTGATCTGGCGCTCCTCGCCGCCGAGCTCCGGCGGTGTTTCCGACGCGACCATCTTCTCGAGCAGGCTCGCCGGCAGGTAATAGCTGAAGGCACGCCGGAGCCGCCGCTGGTTCTGATCGACCAGCTTGAAGCGGTAGGCGGTCAGGATCGCATAGGCGACAGTACCGCCGAGCGGCGGATCGAAGAGCGGCACGATCAAGCCGAAGCGGAAGGCGAAGGTCGCGATGACGATCCAGACGAGAGCCGATGCGCCGATAAGCAATGCGGCGAAATAGGGCTGCAACGAAAGAGCGAGGGCACCGGTCGCCAGGCAGGCGGCGGCGATGATGGCGCTGCGGCCGAAGCGGCTCACGATATCGGGCGTGTCTGCGCGCACCAGGTCGTTCACCGCCTGGGCATGGATATATACGCCCGGCGTGTTGCGCCGGTACAGCGTCGCATCATGCAAGCCGTCCGGCACGGGCAGCGCGCAGCGCGGTGTGGCGTAAGGACCTTCCGGTCCGGTGATGTAGCGGCGCGAGGTGAGCTTGCGGTCCTCCACATCGAGCACCGCGCCGATGAGCACGGCCTTGCCGCGAAACTGCTCGGCGATGAAATCGGCCCGGCCGGCCTTGATGCAGGCGTGGATATCGGCGAGCGAATAGGTCGGAATGGGGTCGCCGCCGCGGAAATTGACATAGGCGCCGAACAGATCGTCGGCTGGAACGCGGCGGTCGCCGAACCGCACATCACCTTCGCCGGCCGTCGCCTTGGCGCCACTCAGGCGCATCGCCAGTTCGAGGGCGAAGCCCGGCTCGTGATAGTCGCGTTCGCCATCGCGGCCGATGAGGAACAGGGGGAAACGGCGGACCGCGTCGTCGCGGTCGGTCAGCAGATTTGCGGCGCGGATATTGGCGCCGCCGACAGCGAGCTCGTAACCCGGATAGGGGGCGACCGCTTTCGTCGTGCTCTGGAATTTGGTGAGCACGATCTTGCCTTGCTGCGACGCCTTTCTGAGCGCCACGAGAAAGCTGCGATCGTAACCCGGCAGCACCGTTTGTGCCGAGGTCGGGAAGATAATGTCGAGGCCGATCACCGAGGCATCGGCCGCGACGAGGCCGTCGACGACGTCCGCCAGCAACGGCGTCCACAAAGCATAGGGCGTGTCCTTGAAGGGCGGCTGGCGATAAGTCTCCTCATCGACCGCGATCACGACGGCCGGCGAGGCGGTGGGCGGTGGCGTTGCCGAGACCTGCTCGCGCAGCCAGAACAACGTATCGATGCCGAGATTGTTGAGCCGGTCGAAGACCGGCAGCGAGAACAGCCATGCCACCAGGAGGGAAACGAAGACCAAGGCAGCCCAGTCACGCGGTTTCATGCGTCAGGGGCGGATCAGGCGCGCGATCAGGGGAACGGAGCCGGCTTTGGCGGTGGGTGCGATGGCGAAGAGGAAGTCGACCTTGGCCCCGCGCAGCCTATAGATGGCGCCGGGCGTCAGCGAAATGCCGAGCGCCTCGAGATCGAGGCGGGTGTCGGTTGCCGCGACGTCCTTGGGCGGCTCGAAGCTGTCGACCCGCTGAATGATCGCCGGCCCGTTTTCGATCGGCGCGAAAATCGGCTGCGTCCCGTAGCTCGCGGCGAAGGCGGCGAACTTGTCCGTCTCCCGGTAGGCGGTGACGCCACTCTCCTGGGCCTGGCTAGAGGACAGTTTCATGCCGCGGCCCGAGCAATCAATTTCCTCGCGCTGGAGGACGCCGCCCTTCACCGTGCTCTTCTCAAAACCGACGATGACGCGCCCGCCGGTGATCGTCTCGCGCTGGCAGGATTTGAGATAGCTGACGATGAGCTTCTCATCGCGTGCGAGCTCGAAGCCGGTGCCGGCCTCCAGATAGTCCATGAAAGAGACGCCGGTGCGCTCCGGCGCCTCCTCGACGATGGCGACCGGCTCGCCCGCCTGGGCATGCGGAACGAAGCCGATGGCGAGCGTCAGGAAAGTGAAAAGGGAAGCGACGCGGAAATGTGACATTGTGGGGCTATTTCGCCGGCGGATTGAAATAGAGTTCTTCGCGTCCCGGCAGCGAGCCGTAAGTATAAGGCTCCTGCGTGCCGTTGGTCAGGTCCAGCACGGTGTCGCGGACTCTGCGAAAGAGGAAGCCGACCTCCACGCCGGGTTGCCGCAGCTGCTCGACCAGCGCCATGACGAAGGGGCTGTTGCTGGCGTCGCCATCGAGCGCGACCTCTCCGGCCTTTGCCGCATAAGCGACAAGTACGCCGCCTTGCGGTTCGACGCGGCTCAGGCCCCGCCCGATCGAGCGGGTGGAGGCGACGCGCGTCATCGTCTGCAGGAACGGATTGTTGCGGCAGGCATCGAGGATCACCAGCCGGAATTTCCGGGCGCCCGCCGTCGCCTCGACGACATGGTCGAGCGGCACCGTCTCGAACAGGACGCGGCGATCGGAATCGAGCGTGGCGTCGGTCGGGATGAGATAATTCTGGCCGTCGAGCTCGATGCCGTGGCCGGCATAATAGACGACCGCCCAGTCGGCGCGCGCGGCGTCGTCGGCGAATTCGGCGAGCGCCGCCCAGGTCGCCTGACGATCCAGATCGAGCTTGAGCGTCACCTTTTCGAAGCCGAGCCCTGTCAAGGTGTCGGCGATGGCGCGCGCATCGGTCGCCGGATTCTTGAGCACGGGAACGCCGGCATAGGTCGAATTGCCGATGATCAGCGCGATACGGCGGCCTAGCGTCTGCTTGTCGCCGGGCGTCATTGGTGCGAGCGGCGGCAACGCGAGCTTCGCCGTGACGACCGGCTGCGGCGCCGCCGGCTCGAGATTGCGGTCGAGCTTGGTGGCGGGAACGTCGGATTGCAGCACGAGCGTGGTTTCACCTGGCTCTGAGGGGAGCCTCGCGTCACTCTTCTGGAGGGTGGCGGGCTCCTTGGACTTGGGCTTCGCCTCGGCGACCTTCTGCTTAGCCGGCTTCTTCGCGGGGGCTTCGGCCTGCTTCCTGGCCGGTGGCGGTTCGGCTTTGGCCGACTTCACCGGCCCCGCGGACCGGCGCAGGCAGGAGGCGCGGTCGGGAAACAGCTGGCCGCCGGTGCGCCAGCCCACCGGGCACATTGCGGAACGGCTGCAGGCCCATTTTCCGAATTTGTCGATACCGCCGCAGACCGCTGCCTCCGATGTGGAGGTGAGCTGGATCAGGAACAGCGCCGCCACCAAAGGCAGCATCAGGAAAAGGAAAATGGCCTTGAACTTCATCAGCCGCTCCGTCGTCCCGCACCCTTGGTTGCATTGTTCAAAGGATACAAATCTATCCTAAAGTAAATGAGAGCAAATACAATGCAGGTAGGGCTTTGCCTCCCCCCGTTTGGGAGGTCGCGTCAGCGTTTCTCGGGGTCGTAAGGCTCCATCAGCGCGGCCGGCGCCGCCGCGAAGCGGGTATTGACGATCACCACGATCAGCGTCGCCACATAGGGCAGTGCGAGAAAGAGCTGATAGGGCAGGTCGACCGAGCCGCTGGTCTGCAGCCTGAGCTGGAAGGCATCGACGGCGCCGAACAGCAGGGCCGCGCCGGCGCAGGCGAGCGGCTTCCAGCGGCCGAGCACGACCAGCGCCAGGCAGATCCAGCCGCGCCCCGAAATGATCCCGAAGGTGAAGGAGCCGAAAGCCGCGAGGTTGAGATAGGCGCCGGCGAGCCCGGCGAGCGCTCCCGCCGCCATCAGCGCCAGGATACGCACCTTGATCGGGTCGATGCCGACGCCCGCCGCGGCCTTGGGATTTTCACCGACCGTGCGCAACGCAAGGCCGGCCGGCGTGCGGAACAGGAAGAAGGCCAGCGCCGGCACCAGGAGATAGGTGATGTAGGTGAGCGCATATTGATTGAAGAGAACCGGGCCGATGAACGGAATGTCGGACAGAAGCGGCAGCGGGATGGTGGAGAACGGCGTGATGGCGGGCGGTGTGGCGCTTTCGCCGAAACCCAGCCGGTAGCTGAAGAAGACGAGGCCGGTCGCCGCCATGGTGACGCCGAGCCCTGCCACCGTCTGGTCGAGCCTGAGGATGACGACCAGCAGCGCCATCAGGAGGCCGATCACCGCACCGATGATCAGAGCGGCCAGGACGCCGAGCCACAGCGAGCCGGTCGCATGCGTGGTGGCGAAGCCCGCCAGCGCGCCCGCCAGCATCATGCCCTCGATGCCGAGATTGAGGACGCCGGAGCGCTCGGCGACGAGCTCGCTCAGCGTGCCGAGCAGCAAGGGCACCGCGAGCCGGATCGCCGCGGCGAAGAAGCCGATATCGAGGATGATGTCGAGCATGCTCATGACGCCGCCTCGCTTTTGGGCGACGGACGCAGCCTGATGCGGTAGCGCGCCAATGTCATCGCCACCAGCACGGCGATGAGCGACAGGCCTTGCACCGCATCGGCGATGAAGAAAGGGACACCGGTCTGGCGCGACATCTCATCGGCGCCGGTGGTGATGGCGGCGAGGAAGACGGCGGCGGGGATGACGCCGACGGCCGAGAGCCGCGCCAGCATCGCCACCACGAGTCCGGCATAACCGAAGCCCGGTGAGATCGAGGCGATGACCTGGAACTGGGTGCCGCCGACTTCGCCGGCGCCGGCGAGTCCGGCGAGCGCGCCCGACAGCAGCACGGCGAAGAGTGTGATGCGCCCGACATCGAGGCCGGCATGATGGGCCGCCTTCGGATTCTCGCCGACCACTTTCATGGCGAGGCCGAAAGAGGTTCGCTTCAGCACGATGCCGACGACGATCACGGCGACCGCCGCGACGAGGACGCCGAGATGCAGCCTTGTGCCGGCCCAGAAGACCGGGAATTCGGCATCCATCAGAATGTCGGGACTATCGGTCCAGCCGGTGACGGGATCCTTCCACGGCCCCGACAGCAGCGCCATCATCAGATACATGACGATGAAATTGAGCATGAGCGTGCTCACCACCTCATCGACCTTGAGCCTGGTCTTGAGGAGGCCCGGCACGGCGGCGAGCGCCGCGCCCGCCAGCGCCGCGCCGACGAGCATCGCCGGCACCAGCAGCGGCACCGGGATATCCTCGCGGGCGCCGAGCCAGGCCGCAGCCATGGCGCCCACCAGCAACTGGCCTTCGCCGCCTATATTCCAGAAACGGGTGCGCAGGGCGATCACTGCCGCAAGACCGGTGAGGACGAGCGGCGCCGCGCGCGCGATCGTCTCGGTGATGGCGAATTTGCCGGCGAAGGCCGCCTCGCCCATGATGGCGAAGGCCCGGAACGGATTGGCGCCGGCAATGATGATGAGAAGGCCGCACAGAACGAGGCTCGCGGCGATGGCGGCGAAAGGCATCGCCACCTCGCGCCAGCGCGATGGCGGGCGCGGCTCGAGCGTGATCCTCATGCCGGCACCGCGACGGCGCCGCCATTCATGGCGAGGCCGATGCCGGCGACGGTCGCCTGCTCCACCGGCAGGGCGCAGACGATGGCGTTTTCATACATCACCGCGATGCGGTCGGAGAGCTGGAAGATCTCGTCGAGATCATCAGAGATCAGCAGGATGGCGCAGCCTTCGCTGCGCAGCCGCATGAGCTCGCGATGGACGAAGGCGATCGCCGTCACATCGAGGCCGCGCGTCGGCTGCGCGATGATCAGCACCTTGGGCGCGAAAGCGAGCTCGCGAGCGACGATCGCCTTCTGCTGATTGCCGCCCGAAAGCAGCCCGATCGGCAGTTTGGCATCCGGCGGCCGGATGTCGTAGCTGGCGATCTGGCGCTCGGCGAAAGCCGCCATGGCTTTGCGGTCGAGCCAGCCGAAATGGGCGAAGGGCGATGCGCCGAAACGCGACAGCACCATGTTATCGCCGACCGGCAAGGCACCGACCAGACCGGCGCCGAGCCGGTCTTCAGGAATGTAAGCGAGACCCGCTTCCTGCATCCGGCGGGGCGAGGCGGCATTCACCACCTTGCCGTCGATCCGGATCGTTCCCGCGATAGCCGCGGTCACGCCGGCAATCGCTTCGGCGAAACGCACCTGGCCGTTGCCGGAGACGCCGGCAATGCCGACGATCTCGCCGCCATGGATATTAAGATCGATGAGCGATGTCGCCTTACCGAGCCGCAGGCCCGCCAGCTCGAGGCGCGCGGCGCCCGTCGCATGCGGCGTCCGCGTAATACGCTCGGGCTCATGGCCGCACATAAGCACCGCGAGGCCGGCATTGGTCAGCGCGCCGTCATTGACCGCATCCGCCACCACGGCGCCGCGCCGCATGACGACGACCCGGTCGGTGACGGCGCGCACCTCGTTGAGCTTGTGACTGATATAGACGATGCCGACGCCGTCGGCCTTGAGCGCCTTGATGGCGCTGAACAGGCCTTCGGTCTCCTGCGGCGTCAAGACCGAGGTCGGCTCGTCGAGAATGAGGATGCGCGCCTTGCGGAACAGTGCGCGGATGATATCGAGCCGCTGCTTCTCGCCGACCGCCAGGTCGCCGACGAGGCGGTGGGGATCGAGCCCGAGCCCATAGGCCGAGGCGATTTCGGCGAGACGGGCCAGAGCTGCCGCGCGATCGAGAACTCCGTGGCGACCGGCCAGGCCCGCCATCAGATTCTCCAGCACGTTATGGCGCGCCACCACATGGGTGTGCTGATGCACCATGCCGATGCCGAGGGCGATCGCGTCGGCCGTCGAGCCGATGACGGCCGGCCGGCCCGCAACGGCGATCGTGCCGCCATCGGGCCGGTAGAGCCCGAAGGCGATATTCATCAGTGTGGTCTTGCCGGCGCCGTTCTCGCCGAGAAGACCGACGACCTCGCCCGGCCGCAACGTGAAATCGACGTCGCGGTTCGCCACCACCTCGCCGAAGCGCTTGGTGATGCCGGTCAGAGCGAGAAGGGGCGTATCGTCAGCCATCGGCACGTTTCGGCAATAGCCGGTCAATCGGTCTTCGTCTCGCTCTCTTCATAGGTCACGGCGAATTTGCCGGCGGCGATGTCCGTCGATTTGGCGTCTATCGTCGCCTTCACCTCGGCCGGCACCTGGTCGGCGAGTGCCGCGTAATCGGCGAGATAATTGACACGATGCGCGATATTTTCGAGCGTGCTGTAGTCCTTAGGCGTGAACTTGCCGCCCTTCACCGCGTCCACCGCTTCCTTCAGCACCGGATAGGGATCCCAGATCACGCTCGAGACCACGACCTTCGGGTTGATCGCCGACTGGTCCGTCATATTGCCGATCGCCAGCATCTTCCGCTCGGCCGCAGCCTCGATCACGCCGATGCGTTCGGCGAAGACGACATCGACGCCCTGGTCGGCCATCGCGATGGTCGCTTCCTTGGCTTTCGGCGGGTCGAACATCGAGCCGATATAGGCGGCCTTCAGCTGGATATCGGCTTTCATGTCCTTGGCGCCGGCGCGATAGGCGTTGAGCAGGCCATAGGTCGTCGGCACCGCGATGCCCGCCACGACGCCGATCTTGCCGGATTTGGAGAGGCCGGCGGCGAGCATGCCGCCCAGATAGGCGGCTTCGTAATTCTGGCCGTAGAAGGTCGCGAAATTGGGTTCTGTCGGACCCATGGCGGAGCCCATGGTGAAGGCGGTCTTGCCATAGTTGCGGGCGACGCGCCGGCAGATCTGCTCGGTGCCATAGGCATCGCCGACAATGAGTTCGACGCCTTCCTCGCACCATTGCCGCAACACGCGCGAGAAATCGGCGGCCTTCACTGATTCCGAATATTTGTAGTCGAGATCGGCTTCCTTGGCCAAGCGGGTCATGGCGAGATGGAGCTGGGTGACGAAGGGCTCCTCCATCGGCGTCTCGAAGATGCCGCGGATGCGGACCGAGGCGGCTCTGGCCGCGCCGAAGGGGACCGCTACCGCCATGGTGCCGAGGGCGGCCAACTTCAGGACGTCGCGCCGGGTCTTGTGCATCTCTTCCTCTCCCTTTATCGCGGGGCTGGGTGCCCGCGGTGTTCGTTCTTCTTGCCGGAAAGTCTAAGAGGGGCCTCGCGGCGGAATTTCGCGAAACTTAGGGTTTGGCGCAAAAAAACCGCATCGATCGACGTCCATCACAAAAAATCCGCAAAGTGCCTCGGACTATGCTGGGGCGAATGAGAACAGGGAGGCCTATATAAAGTGACGCTCGCCAAGAAACTGACCATCTTGCTTCTGGGCTACGAGATCATCCCCAAGACCGTCTCGACCCGCGACCGCGGCAGCCGCTTCGTGATGGCCGAGCCGATCTGCGCCTATCTGATCGAGACGGCGCGCGGCCATGTGCTGTTCGACACCGGCGTCAATACCGACAATATCCGCGATCCGGTCCGTTGCGAGGAGTATTTCATGAGCCGCGGCTGGCTCGCCCCGCCGATCGTTCTGCCCGAGCATGATTTCCTCACCCAGCTCGATGGTGCAGGCGTCGCGCCCGGCGATATCGAGAACGTGGTGCTGAGCCATGTCCATTGCGATCACACCGGCCATCTCAAGCATCTGCGCCATGCCGATATCTGGATTCAGCGCATCGAGCATGATTACGCCTTCTCCGATCACGGCAATCTTGCGGTGTTCAACGATGATTTCGACTTCCCCGACATGAAATGGCGGATCGTCGATGGCGATTTCGAGATGATGCCGGGCATCGAGGGCATTTTCACGCGCGGCCATATGCCGGGACATCAGTCCCTGGTCGTCACGCTGCCGAAGAGCGGTGTCAAGGTGCTCACCGCCGATGCCGGCGACCTGTGGGAGAATTTCGAGGAGGAAGTGCTGCCCGGCGAAAGCTGCGACGATGTCGCGGCGCTAGCCTCGATCCGCAAGCTCAAGGCGATCGCCAAGGAACGCGCGGGCGAACTCATCCTTCTGCATGACCCGGTCCGGGTGCAGAAGCTCAAGCTCGCGCCGGAGTTTTATGAGTGAGTTCTTCTCCCTCCGTCGCCGAAGGCGGGGAGGGTGGCGCGCGGACCGCGCGACGGGTGGGGTTTCTCCGCGAGGGAAATCTATCAGGGCGCCTGAATACTTGTCGGTGGAGAGACCCCACCCGTCCGCCCCGAGGGGCGGACACCCTCCCCGCGCTTCGCGCGGCGGAGGGAGATAATTCTCAATTCACCGGCGGCCGGAAATAGAGTTCTTCATCGCCCGGCAACGAGCCGTAAGTGTAAGGCTCCTGCGTGTTGTTGGTCTGCTTGAGCACGCTGTCGCGCACCTTGCGGAACAGGAAACCGACCTCGACGCCGGGACGGCGCAACTGCTCGATCAAGGCGACGACGAAGGGGCTGTTGCCGCCTTCGCCATCGAGGGCGACCTCGCCGGCTTTCGCGGCATAGGCGACGAGCACGCCGCCCTTCGGCTCGACGCGGCTTAGGCCCCGCCCGATCGAGCGGGTGGAGGCGACGCGCGTCATGGTCTGCAGGAAGGGATTGTTGCGGCAGGCATCGAGGATGACCAGCCGGAATTTCCGCGCGCCGGCCGTCGCCTCGACCATGTGATCGAGCGGCACGGTCTCGAACAGAACGCTGCGATCGGAATCGAGCTTGGCGTCGGTCGGGATGACGTAGTTCTGGCCGTCGAGCTCGATGCCGTGGCCGGCATAATAAACGACCGCCCAGTCGGCGCGTGCCGCCTCGCCGGCGAATTCGGTGAGAGCCGCCCAGGTCGCCTGGCGGTCGAGATCGAATTTGAGCGTCACCTTCTCGAAGCCGATGCTGGTCAGGGTCTCGGCGAGGGCGCGCGCATCGAGCGCCGGATTCTTCAACGCCGGCACGGCCGAATAGGTCGAGTTGCCGATGATCAGCGCGATGCGGCGGCCGAGAGTCTGTGGGTCGGCCGGCGTCGTGGATTCAAGCGGCGGCAGGCTGAGCTTCGCCGTCACGACCGGCTGCGGCTCAGGAGGAGCCGGCTCGATATTGCGGTCGAGCTTGGTGGCGGGCACGTCCGATTGCAGGACGAGCGTCGTCTGGTCGTCCTCGGACGACAGCCGGGCGTCGCTCTTCTTGGGAACGCTGGATTTTTCGGGCGTGGACTTCGCCTCGGCGACCTTCTGGGCTGGCTTGGGTTTCTTGACGCCCGGGGCTTCGGCAACCTGCTTCTTCTTGGCGGGTGCCGGCTCTGCCTTGGCGGATTTGGCTCCTCCAGCCGAGCGGCGCATACATGAGGCCTTGTCGGGGAACATCTGGGTGGTTCGAAAGGTCCCCCAGCAGAAGCGCGCACAACGCCAGACACCGGCCTTGTCGAAGCCGCCGCACATCGCGCCGGCCATTGCCGGGCTGCTATCGCGCGACACGAATGCCGCCATCGCCAGCAGCATGAGCATAAAAAGCTTGGATTTCATCGGCCGCCCGCCTTATTGCCCCCATGGACGCAGCCGCTGAAGGTCTGCCCCGGGTCAGGCTATGGGAGCATAGGCCACAGACAGAGCCAGCACCCCTCCCATTTGGGGGGATTTCGCAATGGAGGCGGACTGGGTGGGGGAGGCGCTTGCCGAAAGGAGCGCGGCGGTTACCGCGATCAGGCCGAGGCTTCTGAACATGACTTCGCTCCGCTCTCGAGGCGGCACGTCCCGTCAGGTTGAACACGGTGATGGCGGAAAGGTTCCAGCAAGAAAGCCGGGACCTCGCGGCCCCGGCCTTCGTCAGTCGCGTCGGATCGTTACTGCTTCAAGAGGTCGGCCACCGGAATGGCTTCGCTGATCGTCCATTCATCGACGACCGCCGGCTTGCCGTTGGTCGTTTCGATGATCAGATAGCGGCCCTTGTTCTGATGATGGATTTCGCTGGTGAAGGTGCGCGGCCCGAAGAGGGTCGGCTCGTCCTTCATCTTTTCCAGCTCGGCCACCACGGCGTCGGCATCGATCGACTTGGCGCGTTCGACCGCCTTGGCCCACACGTCGATCAGCACATAGCCCGGATAGACATACTGGCTCGACGGATCGCCGCCGGTCACTTCCTTGTATTTCTTGTTGAACTCGTTGACCTTCGGGTTCGGGTCGTCGCCATAGATCGAGCCCTGGGCCGGCACGAAGAAGTTGGAGAGATCAGGCACGGCCGACAGCCAGTAGCTGCCGTCGACGCCCGAGCCGTTGAGGATCGGCGCCTTGATGCCGGCGGCGCGGATCTGCTTGATGGCCGAGACGGCGCCCGGCATCATCGTGCACAGCATGATCGCATCGGGCTCCTGCGGCAGCGCCTTGATGCGGCTGATCTGCGAGGCGATCGAGGCGTCTTCGTTCTTGAAGGTGTCGCTGCCGACGAGCTTGGCATCCTTCAGGCGCGGCAGCTGCCAGTCGAAACCGTCGCAGATGCCCTTGTTGTAGACCGTCCAGGTGTCGAGCAGGCGGTAGAAGTTGCGTGCATTCTTTTTGGTGTAGGCCCATTCCGCCATGGTGGCGCCCTGAACCGGCGCCAGCACCGAGCTCGAGAAGGAATGCGGACCGACGCCCGGTATGCCGGCCTTGATCGATTCGGCGCACAGGAAGAACGACACCTTGCCGGCGGCTTCGGCGGCGAGCGCCGCCGGTGCGCCGAAGTCGTAGTCGCAGGATACGATCACCAGCTCGGCGCCCTTGTCGAGCACTTCGAGGCCGGCCTTGGCGCCTTCGGCGCGGTCGGTCTTGGTGTCAGCGGTCACGACCTTGATCTGCTTGCCGAGCAGGCCGCCGGCCTTGTTGATCTCGTCGATGCGGATCAAAGCGGCATCCTGCGCCGGCTTGTCGTAAGCCTGCATGAAGCCCGATTCCGCCGTGGCGAAACCGACGACGATATCATCCGCTAAGGCTGGTCCGGTGATCAGCGCGCCGAAAACGGTCGCCAATCCCAATGCTTTCAATCTATTCATGGTCTCCTCCTTGTCATTATGAACGCACGTCTATTCCGAAGCTTTGCCGGCGCCTTTGAAGCGCCAGGTGATTTCGCGGTTGCGGGTGAGTCCCGACGGCCGGAACATCAGGATGACGATCATGACGAGGCCGATGGTAATCTCCTGCAGGCCGTTGGGGATGGCGAGCGTGGTGCCGCCGAGATCGACGCCCTTCTCCAGCCAGCGCAGCAATTGGATGATCCCTGAGATCACGATGACGCCCATCACCGCGCCCGACAGGCTGTTCATGCCGCCCACCACCAGCATCGACAGCGTGATGAAGGTGACACCCAGATAGAAGGCATCGGGATTGACGACCCCGAGGAAATGTCCGTAGAGCGCGCCCGCCACGCCGATCACGAAAGCCGAGATGACGAAGGCGATGAGGCGCTCGCGCACGATATTGACGCCGGACGCCGCCGCCGCCGTGGCTTCGTCGCGCCCGGCGCGCAACGCGAGGCCCGAGCGTGAAATCTGATAGAGATAGGCGATGATCACGACCAGGATGGCGCCGCCCAGCGACGTCCAGATGCCGGTATAGAAAGGAATGCCGACGATCGAGCCGGTGCCGCCGGTCACCGAATCCCAGTTCGAATAGACGACATTGATCACCGCCAGCATGGCGAAAGTGGCGATCGAGGCGGCGATGCCGGAAAGCCGCATGAGAATGCGCCCGACGATCAAAGCGAAGAGTGCGGCAAGGAGGCCGGCCAGGAACGCCGAGAGGAAGATCGGCAGCTGCGTGTTGATGAGGAAATTCGGCAGGCCCGGCAGCGAGACCTGCTTCATGACGGCCGGGATGGTGAACCAGGCGGCGGCATAGGCGCCGATGCACATGAAGCCCATATGGCCGAAGCTGATGACGCCGGAATTGCCGACGAAGATATAGATGCCGACCACCAGCATCACGCGGATGAACATCTCGACGACGGTGCGCTCGAAGGGGCGCGAACCGACGAGCTTCGTGACGACCGCAATGGCGACGAGAATCAGGATCAGTATGATCAGGGTCGAGACCGTGCGGGCGAGGAGAGAGCTGCGCTGCGCCATTGTCACACTCTCTGCTTCGCCGATTTCGGTGCCAACAGGCCCTGCGGCCGCCAGATCAGGCAGGCGATCACCGCGCCATAAACGAAGGCGTCGCGGAAAGGCCTGGCCTCGAGCGGCAGGATGACCTGCATCAGCACGCTGGCGCCGCCGATGAGGAAGCCCGCGATGACCGCCCCCGGCAGGCTGCCGAGCCCGCCGATGACGGTGGCGATGAAGGCCACCAGCATCACCGACATGCCCATCTGGATGTCGACGGTGCCGGATTGCGTGGCGAGGATCAGGCCGATCGCCGCCGCGAGCATGCCAGATATGGCGAAGGCCAGCATGATCACGCGGTTGGCTTTGACGCCCAGCATGCGCGCCATGGTGAAGTTCTCCGCCGCCGCGCGCATCTCGAGGCCGAAGCGGGTGCGCTTCAAGAAGGCGGTGAGCGCCAGGAGGATTACGATGGTGATCGTAATGGTGATCACCTGCAGCAACGGGATGCGGGCGCCGGCGATCTCGACCTGCTGGGCCAGGTTGGACCACAGATCGATCGACTTCGGCCGGCTCGAAAACAGCATCAGCAGGAAGTTCTTGAGCACGTAGCCCAGCGCGAAGGAGGCGATCATCATCGTCGCCGGATTGGCATTGCGGAAGCGGCGGAAGACGAGGATCTCGGACAGGACCGAGAGGCCGGCGCCGATGGCGAGGATGAGCGGGATCAGGATGATGGTCGGCAGATTGCCGGCAAAGACGATCGCCGCCGCGTCGATCGACGGCCACAACAGCGCGAAGACGCAGAAGGCGATGTAGTCGCCATGAGCGAAGTTCACGAGCCGCATCACGCCGAATATCAGCGCGATGCCGAGCGCGCCGAGCGCATAAAGGCTGCCGAGGCTCAAGGCGTCGAAAAGGATCTGGAGGAGGGCGGTCATCCCAACACCGTCATCCCGGCGAAAGCCGGGATCCAATAAACTGGCGCAATCTCGGCAGCGCTGCTCGCATGGTGAGAATTCAGTGGATCCCGGCTTTCGCCGGGATGACGGATTGGGGGATGAAAATCAGCGCTCATCAATGTTCCCCATATCCGAAATAGGCCTTCTTCAGCGTGTCGCCGCGGGCCAGCGTCCGGGCGTCGCCTTCGAGCACCACTTGTCCTGAACGCAGGAGGATCATCCGGCCGCCGGTCATCATGGCGCGGGTCGAGCTCTGCTCGACGATGAGCAGCGTCAGCCCGCGGCTGTCGCGCAGTTTGAGCAGCGTCTCGTAAACCTGATCGATCACCTTGGGGGCGAGCCCCAGTGACGGCTCGTCGATGGCGATGAGACGCGGCGCCGTCATCAAGGCGCGGCCGATCACCAGCATCTGCTGCTGGCCGCCCGACAATACGCCCGCCGGCTTGTCCTTGCGCTCCTTCAGCATCGGGAAGACGTCATAGACCTGCTTCAGATCTTCGCCGACCCGGCCGCGGTCCTTGCGCATGCCGGCCCCCAGCATCAGATTTTCCTCGATGGTGAGCGCGCCGAAGACATGGCGGCCTTCCGGCACCATGGAGAAGCCGAGCCGTGCGGTGCTTTCAGGTGAGGCGCCGGTGATCACCTGGCCGCCCAGCATAATGGCGCCTTCCGCCGCCGGCACCACGCCGGCGATCGCCTTGAGCAGCGTCGATTTGCCGGCGCCATTGGGCCCGGTGACGAAGATCGTCTCGCCGTCCTCGACTTTGAGCGACACGCCGCGCAGCGCGGTCAGACGGCCATACCGGACGGTGATGTTGTCGACGCTGAGCAAGGTCACAGCACCACCCCTCCGGCTTCGGCCTGCGTGCCCATATAAGCGTGGCGCACTTTTTCGCTGGCCTTGATCTGGGCGGGGCTGCCGTCCTCGATGATCTCACCCGAATCCAGCACATGGATGTGGTCACAGATATTGAGGACGAGGCCGATATTGTGCTCGATCAGCAGCACGCCGCATTTCATCTCGACGACGATCCGGCGGATGAGCGCGATCAGCTCGTCGGCCTCCTCCGCCGACATGCCGGCGGCCGGCTCGTCGAGAAGTAGATACTTCGGCTCCATCATCAAGGCGCGGCCGATGGCGACGCGGCGCTCATCGGTATAAGGCAAGCCGCCGGCGATCCGTTCGGCGAGGGATGAAATGCCGATCCAGTCGAGCATCGCCTCGGCCTTGGCGCAGGCCTCGCGGCGCGACAGGCCCAGACCGACGCCCGTCACTTCGAGATTGTCGAGCACCGACAATTCGCTGAACAGGCGGCCCGACTGGAAGGTGCGGGCGATACCGAGCCGCCTGATGCCGAAGCTGGTGATGCCGGCCATGTCCTTGCCGTCCATCGTCACACTGCCCTGATCGGGCGCCTGGAAGCCGGTCAGCACATTGACGAGCGTCGTTTTCCCGGCGCCATTCGGGCCGATCAGCCCGGTGACGCGCTGGGGCGGAATGTCGAGCACGACATTCGCGAGCGCTTTCAGCCCGTCAAAGGAGACCGAGACATTCCGGGCGCTGAGGGCGGTGTTTGTCATCTGCCTCCCGTCTTCCGCTTGTTCGTGATGACATAGGAGCCGGACGCATCGAGCTTCGCCGTCCAGCCCGGTTCGATGACGATGGTGGTCGTCACCTCCTCGATGATGGCGGGGCCTTTGACGACGGCGCCGGCGCCGAGCTTCGCACCGTCATAGACGGGCGTCCTGGCGCCTTTGCCCTTGGCGTCGAAGATCGCCTTGCGGTGGGCCTTCAGCGCTTTGGCGACGCTGGCGCCCTTGGCGAGCTTCGGCAGACGCGGCTTGTCGATATAGCCGTAAAGAGTCGACTCGATATTGACGACCTCCACCGCATTATGGCGCTCCGAATAGGTGTAGAGCTCCTCATGGCGCTTGTGGAACGCCTCCTTCACCTTCGCGATGCTTTTCGCATTGATGTCGAAAGTGCCGATATCGACGGTGCATTCATGCACCTGGCCGACATACCGCATATCGAGGCTGCGCTTCACGCCGATCGTCTTCTTGGTGAAGCCGTCTTTCTCCAGATGCTGGATGCCCTTGCGCTCGACTTCCTTGAACAAGCTGTCGATGCGCTTATAGGCGGGGTCATTGTCGAGGCGCACCGGCGCCGTCGCCATATAGTTGTATTTGACGTCCGAAATGGTCTGGCCGAAGGCGCACAGACCCGAAGCGAGCTTCGGCAGCACGATCGTGTCGATGCCCATCTCGCGCGCCAATGCGGTGATGTGCGCCGCGGTGGCGCCGCCGGCGCCGACGAGCACGAAATCACGCGGATCGTAGCCGCGCTCGACCGAGACGCGGCGGATGCCGTTCACCATATTGTTGTTGACGATGGTGAACATGCCATAGGCCGCCTGTTCGGCCGAGATGCCGAGCGGATCGGCGATGCGCTTCAGCGCCGCCTTGGCTTTCTCCAGGCTGAGCGGCAGCTTGCCGCCGAGCAGGCCTTCCGGATTGAGATAACCCAGCACCAGATTGGCGTCCGACGTCGTCGGCTCGACACCGCCCTGGCCATAGCAGGCGGGCCCCGGATCGGCACCCGCCGATTGTGGACCGACCTGCAGGAGCCCCAGCGAGTCGATCCAGCCGATCGAGCCACCGCCGGCCCCCAGCGTCTCGACCTGGATCATCGGCACGCCGATGCGGTAGCGCAGGAAGTCGATATTCTTGTTGAGATTGGTCTGGCCGTCCTTGGTCAGGGTGATGTCGAAGGACGTGCCGCCCATGTCGACGGTGATGACGTTCTTCTTCTTGAAGGGGGCGCAGACATAAAGCCCGGCCTGCGGTGCCGAGGCGGGACCGGAATTGATTGCATAGACGGAGCGGTCGGTCATCACCTGGCCGATGGCGAGGCCGCCATTCGACTGGAAATACCGCACCGGCTGCCGGGCGCCCAGTTTCTGGAAATATTTGTCGACGGCGCCGACATAGTTGCGCATGACCGGGGCCAGATAGGCATTGGCGACCGCGGTGGAACTGCGCGTATATTCGCGGATCTGCGGATAGAGCTCGGAACCAACGGTGAGGATGGCGTCCGGCATCATCTCGCGCACGATTTCGGCGGCGCGTTTCTCATGCTTGGTGTTGAGTACCGACCAGACGAAGGAGATGGCGACGGTTTCGACACCCTCTTTCAGGAACAGCCGGCAGGCCGCGTGCACATCATCGTCATTCATCGCGGTGCGGATCGAGCCGTCGGCCAGCACGCGCTCGCGCACACCTTTGCGCAGGTAACGCGGCACCAGCATGGTGGCGGCCGGATATTCGGGATCGTAACGGTAGCCGTCTTCCTTGTGGCCGTTGCGGATCTCGAGCGAGTCCTCATGTCCCGCCGTGCAGATGAGTCCGGTCTTGCCGCCCCGATGCGTGATCAGCGCGTTGAGGCCGACGGTCGTGCCGTTGATGCAGAGATCGCAATTGGCGACGATCTCTTCGGCCGAGCGGCCGAGATGCTCGGCGATCAGCGCCAGGCCATTTTCGATGGCCTTGGTCGGATTGGACGGCGTCGACAGCGCCTTGAACAGCTTGATCGAGCCCGATTTGCGATCGGCGATGACGAAATCGGTGAAGGTGCCGCCGGCGTCGATGCCGAGACGATATTGCGCGGTCATTGGGCACCTCCACGCAGAGCGCGGGTGGCGTCCTGATCGACAGTGCCGTTGGAAATGACGACGCCGTAATCCTCACGCGCGCCCTTGACCGAGACGAGGCCGTTCTTCACGTCCCAGAGGACCTTGTCGACTGGTCGTTCATGCGGGTTGCCGTAGCCGCCACCTCCCGGATTCATGTTGGTGATGGTCTCGCCGGGCTGGATGGTCTCAAGGATGTTCTTGCGCTCGACATCCGTCTTGCCCTTGCGCTTGAGCTCGACGCGGCCGACCTTGGTGTCGATGAGCTTGGACTTGGCACCGGCCGCTCCCATGGCCGGGATGCGGCGGCCTTCGCCGAAGCCGATACACAACATGTCCTTGTAGAGGGGCTCGACTTCCCAGGCGGTGCCGGAGCCGCCGCGATATTTGCCGGCGCCTCCCGAATCCGTCATCAGCGAATAACGGTGGATGATGATCGGATAGGAATATTCGAGCAGCTCGACATCGCCGGAGGTCAGCGCGCCGAAGCAGCATTCGGGGCCGACGGCATGCCAGCCATCCTGCTGCGGCGTGGCGCCGCCGCCCGAGATGATGGTGGCCAGCACCATGGTGACGAATTCCTCGCCGCTGCGCTCGTCGCGCCCGGCGATGTTGAGGCCGTTGGCATGGCCCCAGGAGGCGGCGACCTTGGACGGCATCGCCTTCTCGAAAGCGAGGCGCACCGCGTCGGTCAGCGTCTCCATCGGCGTCGTGGTGCAGTTCATGTGCGGCGCCGGCTCGGCGGCATTGCACAAGGTGCCCTTGGGCCCGAAGTCGATCGAGACGCAGCGATAGAGGCCTTCATTGTAAGGCGGCGGCAAGGCCGCGAACATCATCAGGCCCAGATAGACGCCCGAATGTGAATTGCCCTCATAGGAATTGATGAAATAGGGCACTTGCGGCGGGCTCTTGATGGCGATGTGGCAGCTATCGCCCTTGATCTTCACCGTCGCGGTGATCTCGAAATCGCCCAAGCCGTGGCCGGCATCCTCGAGGATCGCGGTGCCGCTATAGGTGCCGTCCGGCACTGACTTGATGAGCGAGCGCATATGGCGGTCGGCCATGTTGAGGAGCTCGTCGATGCAAGCGTCGACGGTGGTGGCGCCATATTTGTCGACCATGGCGAGGAGGTTGCGCTCGCCCACCTGGCAGGCGCCGATCAGCGCGTTGAAGTCGCCTTCCTGGTCGCGCCTGGCCCGCATATTGGTGAGGATCATGTTGAGGACATCCTTGCGCGGCTTGCCCTTGTCCCAGATCTTCACCGGCGGGATGCGCAGGCATTCCGCATAGATTTCCTTGGCATTGGGATTGTAGCCGGCCGGCACGGGGCCGCCGATGTCGGTCAGATGGCCCTTGCAGACGGTCCAATAAGCGAGCTTCCCCTTGTAGAAGACGGGCTTGTACATGCAGGTGTCGATGGCATGGCTACCACCGAAGGCCGGATCATTGTGGAGGATGAGATCGCCGTCATGGATGTCGTCGCCGAAATATTTGGCCACCGCCTTCATCGCCGGGATGAGGGAGCCCAGATGGATCGGGATGTCCTGGCCCTGCAGGATCATTTCCGGCTTGGCGTTGAACAAAGCGGTCGAATAGTCATGCGCCAGGTTGAACACCGAGGAGCGGGCGGTCTTTTCGAGCGTCAGCGTCATTTCGCGCTGGGTCGTCTCCAGCACGCCCCTGACGACGGACAGGGTGATCGGGTCAACTTTGGGTTTGCGGTTCGGCTTCATCGGGTCCTCGCGGATCGCTGAACCACGCCGAAAGCTGAAATGGCCGGGCCTGAAGCCGGCGCCTGTTTCCTCACCCTCGGCATGGCGTCTATCGCACCATTGCGGAGCGGGAGCCTAAGTCGCGGTGAGGACAGGAGTCTTTGCTGCCGGTGAACGCGCTTTTGATTTCCCGTGCAGTCGGCCCGGTTTCCATTGCGTCCGCACGCCCGACGCCGTAACATTTTCCGTATGCGGAGTGCGCTATGAAGAGACGTATCTCGACCAGCAGCGTGGCGCTCCACGAGCGCAGCCGGCATTGGCATGAAACGATCGCCAGCGCCTATTTTCCGCTCGACCTCACTTTCCGCGACCCGGCCCATTTCTCGGGCGAGATCACCGACTGGCATCTGGGCGGGCTGTCCTTGTCCAGGCTCACTTCCGAGAGCCTGTGCTACCGCCGATTGCCGCATCATTTCCGTGCCGAACGCGAGGAGTATTTCCTGATCACCGTGCCGGCGCTGAGCGAGGTGTTCTTCTCGCAATGCGGCAAGGACGTCTATTGCGCCCCCGGTTCCTTCATCCTCGAGCGCAGCCACGAGCCTTACGAGTTCAGCCACAGCGAGGCGTCCGATCTCTGGGTCATGAAGGTCGAGGCCAAGGCGCTGGCCGGGCGCCTGCGCGGGCCTGACCGCTTCTGCTCGCTGCAGTTCGACGCCGCCAATGGCGCCGGCGGCTTCTTCGCCGACATGCTGCATCTCATCCCCGACCGCTTCGATGAAATGAATGACGAGACGCGCGCCACGGTCGGCCAGCAGCTCATCGATCTTCTCGTCCTGGCGCTCAAGTCGGACGACCGCACCCTCACTTCCGGCGGCTCGACCATGCGGGCGGCGCATCTGATGCGCATCGAGACCTTCGTGCGCAAGAACCTGCGCAACCCGGCGCTCGATCCCGAAATGATCGCGCGCCATTGCGGCATCTCGTTGCGCTATCTGCACGAGCTCTTCCGCGACACCAACCAGACGCTCAGCGCCTGGATCCGCGACCAGCGTCTCGATGCCTGCCGCATGGCGCTTGGCGACCGTAATGTCACGCAAAGCGTCGGCGAGATCGCCTATCACTGGGGCTTTGGCGACCAGGCTCAGTTCTCGCGGACATTCAAGGCTCATTTCGGTATGTCGCCCAAAGAGTACCGTGACGAGGCCAGGGCCAAGCAACGCCTGGATGCGTGAGGCCGGTAGAGTTATCTCAGTTTTTCCCCCTCTCCCGTCCGAAGGATGGGAGAGGGTGCCCGACAGGGCGGGTGAGGGCTCTTTGCCCGCAAAGCAGAAAGAGCCCTCATCCGGCCTTCGGCCACCTTCTCCCACGCTGCGCGCGGGAGAAGGGGAATGATGGAGAGATCTTTCCATCGAAAGGGCCCATAAGCTCCTTATTCGGTGGCTCTGATCACGACAGAGCCGCCCTTATCTTATCAATCACACCCTCGCGCTCGTGACGCGCTTTCAGCGCGGCGTCGAGATCGACGCCGACAAAGCGCGCCTGAGTATGCGGCTGCAATTGCCCGATCAGGTCCATGTCGGCCGAGATCACCGTGCCGACCATGAAATAGCCGCCGCCCGACACCGCGTCGCGATGGAGCACGATCGGCTCGGTGCCGCCTGGCACCTGGATCGAGCCATAGGGATAGCAGGCATCGACGATGTTGGAGGGATCGGAGCCGGCGCCGAATGGCTGCTGGCGCGGCACGAAGTCGAGCGGCCTGCCGCCCTTGAAGCGATAGCCGATGCGGTCGGCCTCGGGTGCCACCTTCCAGGTGTCGGCGAAGAAATGCTTGCCGGCCTCCTCGGTGATGCGGTGCCAGTAGAGCCCCGGCACCATGCGCAACTCCGCCGGATTGCCGGGCGCGCGGCGCAAGTTTACCGGCACGCTGCGGCCGTCCTTGGCGCCTTTGCCGTGGCCCACCGGCAACTCGTCGCCGGCTTCGAGCTTCCTGCCCTTGAAGCCGCCGAGCGCGCCCAAGGCATAGGTCGAGCGCGAGCCGAGCACGACCGGCACGTCGATGCCGCCCGACACGGCGATGTAGGCGCGGGCGCCCTTCTTGAGAAACTCGAAGGAAAGCACCTGGCCCTTTTTCACCGTGAAGGAGGTCCAGCTGTCGCGCGCCGCACCATCGACCTTGGGCGGCAGATCGGCGCCGGTGACGGCAACCGTCGCATCGGCGGTGAATTCGAGCTCGGGGCCCATGAACACCGCCTCGAGCACGGCGGCACTTTCGTCATTGCCGACCAGCATATTGGCGGCGCGGAGGCTGAGCCGGTCCATGCCGCCCGACAGCGGGATGCCGATATTGTAATAGCCGGGCCGGCCCAGATCCTGGACGGTGGTGGCGAGGCCGGGTTTGAGAACCTTAATGGCCATGGAGCACCTCATTGAGCTTGCGGTTGGAGGCGTCGATGTCCTTGTGGAAGTCGGCGAGCGAGAAGGTGACATTGCGCATCAACGGCGCGAATTTGCCGGCATCGACGTCGGCGACCGTCGCATCATATTGGGCGCGGTCGATCGGTTTCCATTTGACGATGTCGCCCGGCTTGAACAGGCACATGAAGTCGCGCAGATAGCTGATCTTCTGGTTGGGATCATAGATCGGCATCGGCGTGATGCCGAACATCTGGTAGCCGCCCGCCCCTCTGACCGAATAGATGCAGCCGAAGCAGCCGCCATGGCCGACGGTGAGCTTCGGCGTGTCGGTGCGCGGGCGCAGATATTTCGGCGCCTCGATCTGCCGTTGACGATCCACCATCTGATAGAGGAAGGGCAGGCCCGCCACGAAGCCCACCATGGAGACGAACCACGGCGCTCCGGAATGCGCCTTGATGAAGCCGTCCGGGCCATCGAGATTGTTGATGCGCGCGGCATATTCGATGTCGGTCGATTTCGGATCCTGGTGGCGCTCGCGGAAGCGCATCAGCGTCTCATGCGTCCAGGGATCGTTATAATAGACCGGGATCTCGATGATGCGCGTCTTGATGACGGGCTCGGCTTTCGCGGCGACGCTCTCGAATTTCTTGAGCTCGTTCAGCATGTCGGCGGGCTTGATCACATCGGGATCGAACTTGATCTGCATCGAGGCATTGGCCGGGCAGATCTCGGTGACGCCCTTGATCTTTGCGTCCCTGACCGCATTGGTGATGAACAGGGCCTTGAAGAAGGCGTCGAGCGACATCTCCTCGTCCATCTCGACGAAGATATGCTCGTCGCCGCCATAGGAATATCGGGTCTTCATCGAAGCGCCACCTCCCTTATTCTTGTTATGCGTCGTCCCGGCGCGAGCCGGTCTTGAATGGGTCCCGGCTTGCGCCGGGTTGGCGGAGCAAACCGTGTGCGTTCTTCACGCCTCACTCCGCCAATTTCGTTGCGTTGGCCTCGAGCCAGGGCTCGAGCCAGCGTGTATGGAATTGTCCCTGCCGCACGGCGGCGTCATCGGCGAGCAGCAGATGCAGCGGCTTGGTCGTCTTGAGGCCGCCGATATCGAGCTCGCCCAGCGCGCGCTTCATGCGGTCGATCGCCCGCTCGCGGGTCTCGTCCCAGACGATCAGCTTGCCGAGCAGTGAATCATAAAATGGCGGCACCTGATAGCCGTCATAAAGCATCGTGTCGAAACGGGTGCCGGGGCCGCCCGGGACGCGCAAGGCACTGACCACGCCGGGGAAGGGCATGAAGTTCTTGGCCGGGTCCTCGGCATTGATGCGCACTTCGATCGCGTGGCCGGTGCGCTTGATATCCGCCTGCCGGTGCTTCAGGCGTTCACCGCCGGCGATGAGGATCATCTCGCGCACGAGATCGAGGCCGGTGATGAATTCGGTCACCGGATGCTCGACCTGGATGCGGGTATTCATCTCGATGAAATAGAAATCGCGGCTTTCGTCGTCATAGAGATATTCGATCGTGCCGGCGCCTTTGTAGTGGACGGCTTCCGCGAGAGCGACGGCGGAGGCGCATAATTTCTGGCGCACGTCGTCGGGCAGGACGGGCGAGGGGGCTTCTTCCCACAATTTCTGACGGCGGCGCTGCAGAGAGCATTCGCGCTCGAAGCAGTGGATGGCGCGTTCGCCGTCGCCCAGCACCTGCACCTCGATATGACGGGCCTTGGTGATGACTTTCTCTATATAGAGCCCGCCATCCCCAAAGGCCGCCTGGGCTTCCGCTTGCGCCTGCGGCAGGAATTGCGCGAACTCCTCCCGCGTATTGGCGATGCGGATGCCCCGTCCGCCGCCCCCGGCCGCGGCCTTGATCATGATCGGAAAGCCGATGCGCTCGGCGATCTTCGTCGCCTCGGTCAAATCCTCGATGCGCCCGCCGCTGCCCGGCACGACCGGCACGCCGGCTTTCTCGGCGGCGATGCGGGCCGAGACCTTGTCGCCCATGGTGCGGATGGCGTCGCCGCTTGGGCCGACGAAAATCATGCCGGCGGCCACGACCGCGTCGGCGAAGCCGGCATTCTCGGCGAGGAAACCATAACCCGGATGGATCGCGTCGGCGCCCGCTTTCTTGGCCGCTTCGATGATGACCGGGATGTTGAGATAGGATTTCGCCGCATGCGGCGGGCCGATATTGACGGCTTCGTCCGCCATCTTCACGGCGAGCGACTCGGCATCGGCGGCGCTATGGGCCTGGATGGCGCGGATGCCCAGTTCACGCGCCGCGCGGATGATGCGCACCGCGATCTCGCCGCGATTGGCGATGAAGAGCGATTTCAGCGCCTTCATCTCAAGCGATTTCCACCAGGGCCTGGCCGGCCATCACCGGCTCTTCATTGTCGGCGAGGAAGCGCACGATCTTGCCGGCGACTTCCGCCTTCACCTCGTTGAAGGACTTCATCACCTCGATGAGGCCGATGACGTCGCCGACCGCAACCTCGTCGCCTTCGTTCTTGTACAGAGGCTTGTCCGGCGCCGGCCGGCGATAGAAGGTTCCGGGAAGCGGCGAGAGAAGTTCATGGGGCATGGGCGCTCTCTTCTATTCTGTGTCAGGCGGCGTCGAGATAGGGGGCGACCGCCTTGCGGACGGCTTCGGCAATGGCGACGGCATTGGGCGTGTCGGAATGGATGCAGATGGTGGCCGAGCCGACCTTGACGTCCTTGCCGTTGATGCTCGTCACCTTGCCTTCGGTCACGGCGCGCAGGCATTTGGCGGCGGCTTCGTCGGGATCCTTGGCGTCATGCTCGCGGGTGATGATGACGGTGCCGTCGTCGCGGTAGTCGAGATCGGCGTAGAATTCCGGAATGAAGGTGTGGCCGCGCGCTTTGTAGACCTCTTCATGCAGCGTGCCGACCATGCCGAAGAGCGGCACCTTGAAGATGTCGGCGACGTCACAGACCCCGTGCGCTATTTCCTCCTGCCGCGCCGCCATGCCGTAAAGCGCGCCATGCGGCTTGATGTGGTTGAGCTTCATGCCGGCGGCCTCGAGAAAACCCTTGAGCGCGCCGATCTGATAGATGAGGCAATTGGCGATCTCGTCGCGCGCGATCTTCATCTCGCGCCGGCCGAAGCCTTGAAGATCGGGCAGCGAGGGATGTGCGCCTACTTTCACGCCATGCTTCCTGGCGAGCTCGACGGTGGTCCGCATATGGTTGAAGTCGGAGCCGTGGAAGCCACAGGCCACATTGGCGACGTCGATGAGCGGCATCAGGCCGGCATCGTCGCCCATCTTATAGAGGCCGAAAGCCTCGCCCATGTCACAGTTGATGGCTGTCACACTCACTCCTCCCGATGCGCCACTGACGGGCGTTCTTGTTTACGAAGGCAAATATTGGGTGGGGGAACGGATATTGTAAAATCAGAAAATCCGCTCTCAGCTATTTGAAAAAGAGATATCACGTTTTTTGAGCATCCCGGCAGGCGCGCCACACTTTTTCGGCCGTCACCGGCATGTCGATGCTGGTGACGCCTAAGGGCGACAGGGCGTCGAGCACCGCGCTCACCAGCGCCGCCGGCCCGGCGATGGCGCCGGCCTCGCCGCAGCCTTTGACGCCCAGGGGATTGTTGCGGCAGGCGGTCACCAGGCTCTCGATGCGCATCGAAGGTAAGTCGTCGGCGCGCGGCATGGCGTAATCCATGAAGGAGCCGGACAGGAGCTGGCCGGTCTCGGGATCGAAGGCGCAGTGCTCCATCAAGGCTTGCCCCGAGCCTTGCGCCAGGCCGCCATGGATCTGGCCCTCGACGATCATCGGATTGACCTGGTTGCCGAAATCATCGACCGCGGCGAGCGCCACGATGTCGATCTTGCCGGTCTCGGGATCGACCTCGATCTCGCAGATATGGCACCCGTAAGGAAAAGTGAAATCGGGCGGGTCGAACCAGGTCGTCTCCTCGAGCCCCGGCTCGAGCTTGTCGAGCGGATAATCGGCCGGATTGTAGGCGGCCGCCGCTATTTCCTTGAAGCTCTTCGACCGGTCGGTGCCGGCGATGCGGTAGTGTCCGTGCTTGAACTCGATGTCGCGGTCATCCGCCTCGAGCAGGTGGGCGGCGATCTTGCGGCCCTTCTCCACCACCTTGTCGAGCGAGATCTTCATCGCCGAGCCGCCGACGGCGAGCGAGCGCGAGCCATAGGTGCCGATGCCATAGGCGACGCGGTCGGTGTCGCCATGGACGATCTCGATCGCCTCGAAATCCACACCCAGCGTGTCGGCGACGATCTGCGCATAGACCGTCTCATGGCCCTGGCCATGGGTGTGGCTGCCGGTGAGCACGGTGACGCTGCCGGTCGGATTGATACGCACTTGGCCCACTTCGAACTGGCCGCCGAGGCAGCCTTCGCGGGCGAGGAGCTTGGACGGCCCCATGCCGCAGGCTTCCATATAGAAGGCGAAGCCGAGGCCCCGATACCGTCCGCGTTTCAGTGCTTCCACCTTGCGTTCGGCGATGCCTGCGAATGCGCCGACCTCCGCAGCGCGATCGAGCAGCTTGTGGAATTCGCCGACATCATAGGTCCACAGCAGCGGCGTCTTATAGGGAAAGGCCTCGGCCGGGATCAGGTTGCGCCGCCTGATCTCGACCCGGTCGATCTTCATCTCGCGCGCCGCCGCGTCCATGGCGCGCTCCAGCACATAGGTGCATTCGGGCCGCCCGGCGCCGCGATAGGCATCGACGGGCATGGTGGTGGTGAAGGCGGCGCGGGTGCGCACATGCACGGCGCGTACTTTGTAAGGACCTGGCATCGGATAGGCATAGAAGAAGGACGGGATCGCCGGCGCGAAGGTCGAGAGATAGGCGCCCATATTGGCGATCGTGTCGACCTTCAGCCCCTGCACGATACCGTCGGCATCAAGCGCCAGTGACACGGTGGTCACGTGGTCCCGCGCGTGGGTGTCGCAGATGAAGGCTTCCGTCCGATCGGCGATCCATTTGACCGGCCGCTTCAGCCGGTGCGCGGCGAAGACGCTCAGCACCTCCTCGGCATAATGATAGATCTTCATGCCGAAGCCGCCGCCGACATCGGGCGCCACGACGCGGATCTTCTCCTCCGAGATCTTCAGCGTCGCGATCGACAGCAGCACGCGGATGACATGCGGATTCTGGTTCGAGGTGTAGAGCGTGTAGCGATCGCTCGAGGGATCGTAATGGCCGATCGTGCCGCGCGTCTCCATCGGCGAGGCATGGACGCGGTTGTTGATCAGCTTGACGGTGGTGACATGGGCGGCCGTGGCGAAGGCACGCTCGGTCGCTGTGGCGTCGCCGACCTCCCAGTCGTAGCAGAGATTGCCGGGCGCCTCGGTCCAGATCTGATGGGTTTCAGGATCGAGCGCGGTCGCGAGATCGGCCACCGCCGGCAGCCGCGCATAGTCGACCTCGATCGCCCGCATCGCCGAAACCGCTTCGGCGCGGGTCTCGGCGACGATGAAAGCGACAGGATCGCCGACATGGCGCACGCGCTCGCTCGCCAGTACCGGATGTGGCGGCTGCGCCATCGGCCCGCCTTTGGTGTGCGGCACGATCCAGCCGACCGGCAGGTTGCCGATGGCGGCGGCGGCGAGGTCGGCGCCGGTGAAGATCGCGAGCACACCCGGCATCGCCAGGGCCTTTTCGGTCTTGATGGATGTGATTTCGGCATGGGCATGCGGCGAGCGCAGGACCGCAACATGGGCCATAGCCGGAAGCGCGATATCGTCGACATAACGGCCCTCGCCGGTGATGAAGCGGCGGTCTTCCTTGCGATGAATCCGTTGGCCGATCAGCGGCTTGGCCGGTGCGTGCATGGTCGTTCTCTCCCGGACTAGAGCGCTTCCCGCCAAAGTTGCTCGACTTTGGCGATAAGGAAGCGCTCCAGATCTTGTGTTTTTGAGCCCTTTTTCCCGTTTTGATCGAAGCGGAACGCTTCGATCAAAACGGGAAGGGCTCGATGCCGTCTGATGCGGCGTCTTGCGCGAGAGTATTGAGTGTCGGGCCAGCTATTGTAAAATTGGAAAATCTGCTCAAGCATATCGGAAATTCAGATATGGCTCTCTCGATCAAGCAAGTGCGTTATTTCCTCGCCGCCGCCAATGCCGGGCAGGTGAGCCAGGCGGCGATCGAGCTCAATGTCTCGCAATCGGCGGTGACGGCGGCGATCAAGCAGCTCGAGGAGGATCTCGCCGTCCGCCTGTTCGACCGCCTGCCGACCGGCGTGTCGCTCACCGCCGAGGGCACCCGCTTCCTGCAGCATGCCCGCATCATCATGGCGGCGGTGAACGAGGCGATGAGCGCGCCTTTGACCGAGGACACCGCGCATACGGGCCATATCCGGGTTGGCGTCTCCTATACGGTGGCGGGCTACTTCATGCCGCGCCATTACGCTCGTTTCCTGCGCAACTATCCGCGCATCAGCGTCGAACTGCGCGAGTTGCCGCGCGAGGCGATCGAGCGCGGCATCGTCGATCGCACCCTCGATATCGCCGTCATGCTGGTCTCCAATCTGGCCGACACCGCCCGCATCGCGTCGGAAACCTTGCTGCGCTCGAGGCGGCGGCTGTGGCTGCCGGTCGAGCATCCGCTCCTCAACCGCGAGAACATCACCCTCGCCGAAGTGGCGGCCGAGCCCTATGTCATGCTCACCGTCGACGAGGCGATGCACACGGCCGGCAAATATTGGGTCAAGGCCGGCCTCGAGCCCAGGATGGTGGTGAAGACTTCCTCCGTCGAGGCGGTGCGCAGCATGGTTGCTGCGGGCATGGGCGTCACGGTCCTCTCAGACATGGTCTACCGGCCGTGGTCGCTGGAAGGCCAGCGCATCGAAACCCGCAATGTGATCGGCGACATTCCCAGCATGGATGTCGGCCTCGCCTGGAACCGCGCGGTGCAACAAGGCCCCGCCACCCGCGTCTTCCATGACTTCATGAGCATGACTTTCTCGGGCGCCGCGGCGATGTAGTCTTGATGTAACCGGGGGTTGCGGGGTGCTTCGCCGGCATCCAGAATGCCTTGAAAGATCTCCCAAATTGCCCTGTTTTGAGGCATTCCTGCGTCGGAGTGTAGCCCATTCGCAACGGTCGTCCGGCAAATCATATTGTCGGACGTTTGCCGGTTGAGTTTTCCGGCAAATCCAGTCAAAAAGATAACCCGGGGGAAAATCGCTGGGGAAATCTTATGGCGCGGTTCGCCCGAGTCCTGATTGCGGCTGTGATTGGCGCTGTCGCTTTGGCAGGTCCGGCTGAGGCCGCCGACCCGATCGGCAAGGTCGTCGCCGCGGTGGGGTCGCCCACGGGCTCCGGACGGGCACTCAGCCCCGGTGGTCCAATTTTCGAGAACGACAAGGTCGTCACCGGCGGCGGCAATGTCCAGATCCTGTTCATCGACGACACCAAGCTGGTGGTCGGGCCCAATTCCACCCTGGTGATCGACCGCTTCCTGATGCGCGGCGGCAACCGGGCGCAGAAATTCTCCGTCGACGCCTTGCGCGGCACCTTCCGCTTCATCAGCGGCAAATCGGCCAAAAACGCTTACGACATCAAGACGGCGAATGCCACGATCGGCATCCGCGGCACCGCCTTCGACTTCTCGTCGGGCGGCGAAACCCTGGTCGCGGTGTTCGAGGGCGGCGTCAGGCTCTGCGCCTCGGGGACGTGCGAGAGCATTCCCGAGGGCTGCGGCGTCGGGCGGGCGCGGCGTAATGATGTCGACCAGCTGGGCGGCCGCTCCAAGAGCCAGGCGCTCCGGTCGCTGCCTTACATCATCAATCAGGGCTCGCTCAACCGGCCGTTCCGGGTCAATACGCGCTCCTGCCGCTCGAGCCTCGGGCTGATCCTCGATTTCCAGAACAACAACCAGGGCAACGGTCAGCAGGGATCCGGTCCGGGCGGAGATACCGGCGGCGGATCGCCGGGTGGTGGTCCGGGCGGTGGCGGCAGCAATCCGGGTGGCGGTAATCCGGGCAGCGGCACGGGCGGTGGCGGTACCGGCGGCGGTGGCACTGGCGGCGGCCCTAGCGGGGGAGGCCCCTGATGTCGAGCAGGTCCGGGCGAGGAGATAGATAATGGGACAGCCGTTCGATTGGATGCCGACCGGCGGTCCCGGCAAGCGAGGCGTAGGGCGCGTCTTGCGCAACCGCTTGGCGGTGACCACGATCCTGGCCGTGGCGCCGTTTCTGGGTTATGGGCGCCAGGCCTATGCGGCTTGCGAGCCCGCCGCCGCTCCACTCACGCATCTTTGCACCGGCGCGAGTCCGGGCCAGTTCTTGTTCGTCAACAATGCCAATTTCGCGACGGGGACCCCCACCTATGTGACGACGGGTGGCCTGGGAATCGAAGGCCTCGGCAATCAGCGCTTCACCGACAATCAAGCCTCCACCAGCATCACCAACAGCAGCTATTACGGTCGCGGCCTCTCGGTCGTCTCCACGGGGGATCTCGGAGAAACCCCCGGCGCGGTGACCATCCTCACCAATGGCACGATCAGCGGCACGGCCCATGGCATCTACGCCCGTAATGAAGGCAGCGGCGATATAACCATCACGGCGAATGGCAGCGTCACCGGCACGGATTTCGGCGGTGACACCTATGTCAAGAATGATGGCATCTACGCCAAGAATTTCGGCGCCAACCTCACCATCAACACGGGCGTCGGCAGCACGATCACCGGCGAGCACAATGGCATCGATGCGCGCAATTATGGCTCGGGCAATCTGACGATCACCACCAATGGCGATGTCACCGGAGACAAGTTTGACGCCATCTACGCGGTCAATTCCGGTGCCGCCCTGAGCGTCACCGTCAATGCCCAAAGCGTCGTCAAGGGCTTCGGCTACGGCATCGGCGCAATGAACAATGGCAGCGGCGATCTCACGATCAAGGTGGACGGTTCGGTCACCAGCGAGGGCTATGACGGCATTCACGCCCGGAACGAAGGCGCCAATCTCATCATCACCACAAGCGTGGGGAGCAGTGTCCGCGGCGAAGGCCCCGACCCGGAAAGCGAGGATGAGGACTCCAACGGCATCGACGCGGTCAACGAGGGCAGCGGCTACCTCAAGATCACCGCCGACGGCGAGGTGTTCGGCAATTTCAATGACGGCATCTATGCGAAGAACCAAGGCACCGATCTCATCATCGAGACCGGCACGCAGAGCGTCGTCAAAGGCGGCGGCAACGGAATCGGCGCCTATAATTACGGCAGCGGCAATCTCAGCATCAATGCGCAAGGCGTGGTCGGCGGCTACAGCCTGGCGGGCGATGGCATCAAGGCCTATAATTCCGCCGATGGCGGCTATCTGAAGATCGTCACCGGCACGCAGGCCATCACCGGCGGCGATGACGGCATCCAGGCCGAGAATCTCGGCGACGGCGATCTCACCATCACCACCAACGGCGCCGTCACCGGCAAGAACGGCAACGGCATCACCGCGATCAACAACGGCGATGAGTTCTACAACACCGAGACCGAGGAATGGGAACCGGCCTTCGGCCGCAACCTGACCATCACCACCAATGCCGCGGTGACCGGCAAATTCTATGGTATCGAAGCGCTCAACCACGGCACCGGCGATCTCACCATCACCGCGAACGGCAATGTCACCGGCCAGGAAGAGGACGGCATCTACGCCTACAATTCGGAGTTAGGGAAAGGCGCCTCGGTGACGACGGGCGCGGCCGCCAGCATCACCGGCAAATATGACGGCATCGACGCGCGCAACTACGGCGAGGGCAATCTCGAGATCACCGCCGACGGCAATGTTACCGGCCAGGAAGGCGATGGTATCTTCGCGCGCAATATCGAAGAAGAATTCGATCTCGGAGGTGATCAATTTGTCGAAGGCTATGCGCTCGACCTGACGATCACCACAGGTCCCGGAAGCGTGGTGACCGGCAAGCTCAACGGCATCTATGCCCAGGACACCGGCATTGGCAATTTCGAGATCACCGTCAACGGCCGGGTCACGGGTGAAACCCGCGACGGCATCTATGCTTTCGACGGCAGCGAGGGGTACGACACGCAGATCCTCGACGTGAATGAAGATGGCTATCACTTCTCCATCATCACGAGTGCGGCGAGCATCGTCAGTGGCAACAACAACGGCATCAAGGCGCTCAACTACGGGTCCGGCAGCCTGAAGATCGAAGCCAACGGCGAGGTCACCGGCCTGCATCGGGACGGCATCTTTGCGCGCAACGATCCTTATGGCGGCGACGATGAAGACCTGACAATCAGCACCGGGCTGGGAAGTGTGGTCACCGGCGGCAGGGACGGCATCGATGCCGAGCAAGACGGCGACGGCTCGTTCAAGATCACCGTCGAGGGGTCGGTCACCGGCCTGGGCGAGGGCTGTAAGGACAGCAAAGACAGTAAAGACAGCAAGGACGACTGCAAGGACAGCAAGGACGACTTCGGCTACGGCATCAAGTCTCTCAATGATGATGGCGATGGCGCCACCGAGATTGAGATCGGCGCCGCGGGCCTGGTGCAGGGCAAGCGCTCGGGCATCTATGCGCGGTCGTGGGATGGCCAGGCGATCAATATCGACAATGCCGGCACCGTGCGGAATTTGTCGCAGTCGCCCAGGGACTTTGCCATCGTGGCATTCGGCGGCGTCACCCACATCGACAATACCGGCTCGATCATCGGCACGGTGTCGCTCAGCTCATTCAACGACACCTTCGACAATGCCGGCCTCTGGTCGATGACCGGCGAGAGTGATTTCGGCGACGGCAGTGAGGACGAAATCAACAACAGCGGTGTTCTGCTTGCCGCGGTCGCTGGCGGATCGAGCGAAAATCCGATCCTCACCGGCCTCGAACGCTTCAACAATTCCGGCGCGGTGTCCCTCATCGACGGCGGCGCGGACGACACGCTCGAGATCACCGGCGTGCTCGCCGGTGAAACCGAATATACGAGCGACGGCGGCCTCCTGGGCGTCGATGCCGTCTTGGGTCCCGACGGCAAGGCGGACCAGCTCCATATCAGCGGCAATGTCACCGGCGTGACCAAGGTGCATGTCAATGTCGTCGGCGCCACCGGCTTCAACGATGAAGGCATCGCGGTTGTGCGCGTCTTCAGCGGCACCACCGGCACTGGCGATTTCGTCCTCGACGGTCCGCTCAATGCCGGCTTCTACACCTGGGACATGCGTTATGACGACGGGTTGAAGCAGCATGAGCTGTTCTCCTCCGGCGTCGGCATCGGCGCTGAAGAATTCGCCGGCGGCATGACCGCCACCCAGGATCTGTGGTTCCAGACCTTGGGCACCTTGCTCGGCCGGCAGATGGATCTGCGCTCCCTCATCGGCGGCGCCAGCGTGACGCCGGTCGCCGATTTCGTCGAGCCTGTCGCGCCGACGCCCGTCGCCAAGGTCACGCCGGGCTTCTGGGTTTCAGGACTGGGCGCCTATCTGAAACGCGACGACGAGCAGGACGGCTTCACGCTCGATCGCACGCAGACGATCTGGGGCGGGCTCGCCGGCTTCGACTTCGGCACCCAGGATGTCGGCGACGCGCTGCTGTTCGGCGTGTTCGGCGGCTACATGACCTCGAAGCTCAAATTCGACGAGACCAACACCGAATGGAACTATGAGGGGCCGACGATCGGCGCCTATGCCACCTATCTCGACCGCGCCTTCTTCGTCGATGTCACCGTCAAGGCCGACTTCCTCGATATCGAGATCGATCCGGAAGACCTGGCGCCCGAAGCCGATGACGGCGATACCGACGCGGTCAATATCGGCGGACGCATCGACACCGGCTACAAGTTCGGCGAGAGCATGTTCGTCGAGCCGCAGGCGTCCCTCGCGGTGGTGCATAGCGAGATCGACGATGTCGATGTCTTCGGCGGCACCGTCCAATTCGACGACGAGACGAATGTCCGCGGCAGGCTCGGCCTGCGCGTTGGCTTCGATCATCAGGCGGCCGACACGACGGTCTTCACCGGCGACGTGATCGCCAGTGTGTGGGAGGATTTCTCGGGCGACAACAATGCCACTATCGCCGATCCGGCTTTGCCGTCCTTCGGCGTGTCGGACGATCCGGGCTCCACCATGGGCGACGTCTCGATCGGCTTCGGCGTCGCGGCGCCGGAAGGCTGGTCGGGCTTCCTGCGCGGCAACTATCAGTTCGCCAATGACTACGACGCCTATAGCGGCAACGCCGGATTGCGATATTCCTGGTAGATCGACATTGATCGGATGTCATAAAGCGCGCTAGGTCTTCCCGCGATCAATCATTCTTCGACGGGAATCCGCCTTGCCTGCATCCGATCCAGCACTCGCCACCGAAACCCCGGCGCCAGCCGACGACAAGCCGGCGGCCGATAAGGCACCGGCCGTCAATTATTCGATGTCGGGCGGCTTTCCGCGCCTGCTCGGCCGTCTCAATCTGTCGCTTGGATTCACCTCCTATCAGTCGGGCAAGCTCTATCTGGTCGGCCGCAATCCCAAGGGCGGCGGGCTGATGGTCGACGAGCGGCTGTTTCCCAAGGCCATGGGCCTTTATGCCGAGGGCCACACGCTGGCGCTCGCCACTTTGTTCCAGATCCAGCGCTTCGAGAACGTTCTCGATGCCGGCCAGGCGATCAACCATACGCAGGACGCCTGCTATGTGCCGCGCATCACCTACACCACCGGCATTCTCGATGCGCATGATATCGGCCTGATGGCCGACGGGCGGATCGTCTTCGTCAACACAGCCTACAATTGTCTGGCGGTGCCGTCGGAGCGCCACAGCTTCACGCCGATCTGGATGCCGCCCTTTATCTCTGCCCTCGTCAATGAGGACCGCTGCCACCTGAACGGCCTCGCCATGGAAAACGGCAAGCCGCGTTATGTCACCGCCGTGTCGCGCTCCGACACGATCGACGGCTGGCGCGACCGGCGGGCCGAGGGCGGCATCGTCATCGATGTCGAGACCGGCGAAATCGTCTGCACGGGGCTGTCGATGCCGCATTCGCCGCGTCTCGTTGACGGCCGCCTGTGGCTCCTCAATTCCGGTACCGGCGAGCTCGGCGAGGTCGATCTCGCAACCAAGTCTTTCCGGCCGCATATGTTCTGCCCCGGCTTCGGCCGCGGCCTCGCCATCAAAGGCGGGCATGCTTTCGTCGGCCTGTCGAAGCCGCGCTACAAGCGTTTCGAGGGGCTGGCGCTCGACGACAAGCTGAAGGCCGCCGATTCGGAGCCCTGGTGCGGCATCCAGGTGATCGATCTCGACAAGAAGACCTGTGTCGAGTGGTTCCGCATCGACGGCGCGGTGGCCGAGATCTATGACGTGGCCGTGCTGCCCGGCGTCGCCTGCCCGATGTCGCTCGGTTTTGCCTCAAATGAGATCCGCAACCTCATTACCCATGATCCGCTGACGCCGCTCTGAGGCGACAATACAGCCAAAGATTGTAGAGCTGTGTTGCGAGCATGCCACTCCCGTGTCAGGAGTTCTGATTACTCCAGGGAATCTGTGGCGACGTCCCCACAAGTCGGCTAGGTTTCGGCGTACTATGCGGTGATTTGCAATGCCGCAATCTGAGGCTGGGAACCCATGGAACGGCGGCAAAAATCTGCGTCTTCGGATGCGCAACGTGTAACGCGCATCCTGCGGAACCGGCTCGCTCTGACGACGATCCTGGCCGCCGCACCCTTCCTGGCCTATGGTCGTCAGGCTTCCGCCGCCTGCACGCCCAACCCCGCGCCGCCGACCTATTCCTGCAGCGGCGCCAGCGGGGCGCAGTCCTTCAACCTGATCAACAACGCCTATATCACGACGCAGCCGGGCTTCAGCGTCACCGCCGGTGGCGGCGACAATGGCATCACCATCACCGGCGACGGCCATCTGCGGTATATCGACAACAATGCCTCGCCCGTCACCAGCGCGAACTTCACCGGCATCGATGTCCGCTCGGGCGGCGCGGTGACCATCAGCACCGGCGGTGCGATCACCGGCGGCACCATCGGCATCTACGCCCACAATAGCGGGCTGGGCGCCGTCTCGGTCACCGCCGATGGCGCGGTGACAGGGCAGACCGGAGACGGCATCTATGCGGTCAATTACGGTGTCGACCTGACGATCGTCACCGGCGCCGGCAGTGTGATCGAGGGGGGCAACGAGGGCATCAATGCGCTCAACGGCGGCGCCGGCAAGCTCGACATAACCGCCAATGGCGAAGTAACCGGCGTCAATGACGCCATCCACGCATTCAATTCCGTCGACGGCACCGATGTCGTCATCACGACCGGCGTGGGCAGTGCGATCGAGGGTGGCAGCAACGGCATCTATGCCGATAATCAGGGGCGCGGAAGGCTCGAGATCATCGCCAACGGCTCGGTCGATGGCGGCACCGGCGATGGTATCTTTGGCCGTAATCACGGCGGCGATCTGATCATTACGGCCAATGCGGGAAGCGTGATCGAAGGCGTCGACGAGGGCATCGACGCAGTCAATGTGGGCTCGGGCGAGCTCAGAGTGACCGCCGACGGCAAGGTTACAGGCACTCAGGACGACGGGCTCCGCGCCTTCAATTCCGGCAACGGCACCAATCTCAAGATCACGACGGGCGCGCAGAGCGAGATCACCGGTGGCAATTCCGGCATCTTCGCCGACAATTTCGGCACCGGCGATCTCGACATCAAGGCCTATGGCAAGGTGACGGGTAACAATGGCGACGGCATCTATGCCCGCAATTCCTATGGCACCGACAATGGCCTCGATCTGAAGATCACCACCGGCGTTCAGAGCGACATCACCGGCTCGCGCTACGGCATCAAGGCGAAGAGCTACGGCAACGGTGATCTGATCATCACGGCGGAAGGGTTGGTCACGGGTGAGAGCGAGGACGGTATCTTCGCGCATGCCTATTACGGTCAGAATCTGACGATCACCACTGGTGCCGGAAGCGACGTCAGCGGCCTCGACGAGGGTATCGATGTCGAGAATACCGGCATCGGCGATCTTACCGTCACGGTCGGCGGCAAGGTGACCGGGACGGAAGGCAACGGCATTGACGCCTTGAATGAAGGTGAAGATCTCACCATCACCGCCGAGGCCGGGAGTGTGATCAAGGCTGAGCAGGAAGGGATCTGGGGCCGGAACCGGGGCACCGGCAATCTCACCATCACCGCCAATGGCGTGATCAGGACCGAGAGCAGCGGCGGCAACGGCATCGGCGCCGAGAACGAGGAGGACGGCGGCGACCTGACGGTCACCACCGGCGCCGGAAGCTATATTTCCGCCGGCGATGACGGTATCTATGCCGAGAACAACGGCCGCGGCAATCTCACCATCCTTGCCGATGGGATGATCGAGGGGCGCGGCGATGATGGCATCTATGCCGAAAACGAGGGCGCCAATCTGAAGATCACCACGGTGGCGGGCAGCGTGGTCAAGGGCGCGGATGACGGCATTGACGCCCGCCATGAGGGCGGCGGGACCTTCGAGGTGACCGTGAACGGTTCGGTCAGTGCTACGGAGTTCTATGGCATCAAGGCCGTCAATGACGGCAACGCGACCACCCGCATCACCGTGGGCGGCGCCGGTCTCGTCGAGGGCAATGTGGCCGGCGTCTTTGCCAGATCGCTCGATGAGCAGGAAGTCGCCATCACCAATGACGGCATCGTGCGCAATCTATCCGGTGAAGCAGCTGACTTCGCCATTCAGACGATCGGCGGCGCCACGGCGATCGACAATAACGGCCTGCTCATCGGCACGGTCAGCACCGCGGGCGGGTTCGATTCCAGCCTGACCAATGATGGCGTGTGGAAGACGCGCGGCTGGAGCTACTTCAACGGCGGCGACGACATCGTCTTCAACAACGGGACCTTGGTCGCCGCCACCGACGGCGGAAATCCTGAGCTCACAATCCTTGCGGATATCGAGACGTTCGACAATTCAGGGCTGATTTCGCTGGTGGATGGTCAGGCCGGCGATCGGTTCCAGGTGCGTGACTTCACCTCTTTTCCGGGCACACGTTATGTGGGCAACAATGGCCGGCTCGCCGTCGATGCGGTTCTGGCCCCGCCAGGAACCGGTGTATCGGATAAGGTGGAGGTGGCGGGCGTGACCGACGGCACGACCAAGGTCGTGGTCAATATCCTCGATGCGACCGGACCCAACTATCAAGGCATCCAGGTGCTCGAAGCCGTGGCGACCAGCGAGGAGGACTTCGACCTCGAGGGCGGCCCTCTCAATGCCGGTTTCTTCACCTGGGATCTGGTCGCGCGTGACGTGCCGTTCATCGGTCCCTCGCAGATCCTGGTCACGACCGGTATCGGCGCCGGCGCGCATGAGATGGCGGCCGGCATCACTGGCGGCCAGGATTTCTGGCACCAGACGACCGGCACGCTGCTGCAGCGCCAGGCCGATCTCCGGGCCTTGCTGGCGGGCCCCCAGGTCACGCCGGTTGCCGATTATGCGGAACCGGTCGCTCCCACGCCCGTGGCCAACGTCACTCCCGGCTTCTGGTTCAAGGGTGTCGGCGCCTGGCTCGAGCGCGATCAGGGCAATGGGCCGACAAGCACGGACCGCAAGCAGTCGATTTATGGCGCGCTCGCCGGCTTCGACTTCGGCACCGAAAAAGCCGGCGCGACCTGGATGTTCGGCTTGTTCGGCGGCTATCTGACCTCCGACCTCGATTTCGACATCACCGAAACCGAATGGACATACAAAGGCCCGTCGGCCGGCGCCTATGTCACCTATCTCAATCAGGCCTTCTACGCCGATCTGACGGTGAAGGCGGACTTCCTCGATGTCGATATAGACGCCGAGGAGATCGGCGGCCTTTCGGGTGAAGCCGACACGGATCTCTTCAATATCGGCGGCCAGATCGATTTGGGCTACAAGATCGGCTTCGGTGAGGGCGCCTTCATCGAGCCGCAGGCCTCGCTCGTCGTGCTCCATACCGAGATCGACGATATCGACGATATCTTCGGTGGTTCGGTCGAGTTCGAGGACGAGACGGACGTGCGCGGCAGGCTGGGCGTGCGTCTCGGCGCCGACTACGAGCAGGGCGGCGTGATCCTGACGCCCGACGTGACGGCAAGCCTGTGGCAATCCTTCACCGGCGACAACACCGCGACGGTGTTCGCCCCCCTCACGCCGGCTTTCGATGTATCGGACGATCCGGGCGAGACGGTGGGCGATGTGTCGCTCGGCTTAGGCGTGACGGCGCCCGACGGCTGGTCCGGATTCCTGCGCGGCAACTACCAGTTCGCCGAGGATTTCGAGGCGGTCACCGGCAATGCCGGGGTGAGGTATAGCTGGTAGAGATCTCGTGACAGCGCGAATTCCGCCCACGTTTTCCCTTCGCCCGTTGCGTAGCAATGGGAGAAGGAGGCCGAAGGCCGGATGAGGGCTCTTAATCTAAGGCCACCTTCGTCGCAGCCTCAAAACCCCACCCCAAATCTCCGTGATGAAAGCGCCGCACCTCCCAAATGGGAGGCCCGGAATTCCCCTGAGCCTGTAATTGTTTACCTTGAAACAAGCTGGGGACGGACGGGGGTAGGATGAGTTCGCTGGGAGCGCCGCAAAAGGGGCAGAGCGGCAAATCGGGGACGCGGCAGTTGCGCAACCGCCTGGCCCTGACGACGATCCTCACCGTGGCGCCGTTTTTCGGTTATGGCCGCGCCGCCTATGCCGCCTGCGATCCCGCGCCCGCGTCGCCGACCTTCGTGTGCACCGGCGCCAATGTCGTGACGCAGGCCATCACCGCGAATAATGCGAATGTCTCGACGGCGCCGGGCTTCAGCGTCATCGCGCCGGCCGGCAACGGCATCACCGTCACCGGCGATGGCCATCTGCGCTTCACCGACCAGAATGCCTCGATCATCACCGGCGATGAGGATGGGCTGAGCGTGAGCGCGACCGGCAACGCCGGCGCCACCCCGGGCGCCGTCACCGTCACCGTGAACAGCACGATCACCGGTGGCTTCAGTGGCCTCCGCGCTAATAATAACGGCGCCGGCGACCTCGTGGTGACGGCGGACGGCAAGGTCACGGGCCAGAATGGCTCCGGCATACTCGCCGGCGTGGGCGCTAATGGCCGCAACCTGACCGTGAACACTGGGGCCCAGAGCGACATCACCGGATACAGATTCGGCATCGATGCCCGCAGCTCCGGCACCGGCGATCTCTTCGTCAATGCCAATGGCAAGGTCACGGCGATTGACGGGGACGGCATGCACGCCTTCACGACCGGCCGAGATCTGGCCATCACCACCGGGGTGGACAGCGTCATCACCGGCAGCAGGTTCGGTATGATCGGCCGCAATGACGGCACCGGTGACCTCGCGATCACGGTGAACGGGGACGTCACCGGGACGGAACGCGAGGGTGTCTATGCGCTCGGCAATTCCACCGCCAACAATGTGACCGTCACCATCGCCGCCGGAAGCACCGTCAAAGGTGGTTATGACGGTGTCGAGGCGCGCAATATCGGCCGCGGCGCTCTCAATGTGAAGGTCTATGGCGACGTCACCGGCACGGTCCAGAATGGCATCTGGGTCGTCAATTATGCCGGCACCAGCGCCACGGTGCTCACCGGCGCGCAGAGCAAGGTCACCGGCTATGACGGCATCGGCGGCCGCAACGACAGCGGCGATTTCACCATCACCGCCAATGGCGAGGTCACGGGGACGGATCGCCATGGTATTTATGCGCGCAACACCGCCAATGGCGGCAAGCTGAAGATCACGGCCGGCGCGACGAGCGACGTGACTGGATACAGCGACGGCATACGCGCCCGCAATGACGGCAGCGGCGAACTCGAGATTATCGTCGAGGGCAAGGTCGACGGCAAGAACCGCTACGGCATCGAGGCCGACAATTCCAGCAATGGCGATAATCTGGTCGTCACCACGACGGCGGGAAGTGAAGTCACCGGATTTCTGCACGGTATTCGCGGCAAGAACTACGGCAGCGGCGGTGATCTCGTCATCACGGCGGATGGAGAGGTCACGGGTAAAAATGCCGATGGCATTTCGGCCCAAAACCGGTCGCCGGCGGTCAATCTGACGATCATGACCGGTTCCGCAAGCGTGATCAGCGGCTATAGTAACGGAATCGACGCCAACAACTCCGGCAGCGGCGATATATCCATCACGGCCAATGGCGCGGTTTATGGTAATGGCGCGGTGAGTCGTGGCATCACGGCGTTCAATTCCTCCAACAGCAAGACTCTCGAGATTATCACCGGCGCGGCGAGCGTGATCACCGGCGGCGCGGATGGCATCGGCGCCACCAATTCCGGGACTGAGAATCTCGAGATCGACGTGTCCGGCCGCGTCACCGGCACGAATGGCTATGGCATCAAGGCAGCCAATTCCGTCAACGGCGCCGATCTGACGATCACCACGGCTGCCGGCAGCGACGTCGAGGGTCGTAACGAAGCTATCATCGCGCGCAATTCCGGCCGCGGCACGCTTGCGGTCACGGTGGACGGGATGGCGACCGGCACAATCGGCAATGCGATCATGGCGGTCAATTACGCGGCGGGCGAGGAGCTGACGATCCGCACGGGTGCCACGAGCTCGCTCAAGGGCTTCAACGGTATCGCCGCCCAGAACAGCGGCCGTGGCGATCTCACCATCGACATTGCCGGTGATGTAACGGGCACGAATTTCGACGGCATCTATGGTCGAAATTTCGCCAACGCCGCCAAGCTGACAATCACCACCGCGGCGGGGAGCGTGGTTTCCGGCAATGATGATGGCATCGATGCCCGCATGGACGGCACCGGCGACATCGAGATCGTCGCCAATGGCCTGGTCGCGGGCCAGAATGGCATCCGTGCTTATAACAATACCGGCGGCGCGTTCGCGATCACGGTCGGCGCGACGGGTGCCGTCGAGGGTATTGCGGTTGGCATCAAGACGATCTCGACGAACCAGCCGGTGGTCATCAGCAATGCCGGCCTGATCACCGCCACCAACTTGATGGCGATCGACGCCAAGGGCAATTCGGCTGAGATCACCAACAGCGGCGTGATCAGGGGTCGTGTCGATCTGACCGGCGGAGACGACAGGCTCGACAATCTGGCGGGCGGTGTTTTCGCCGCGCGCAGCTCCGACTTCGGCGCCGGCAACGATGTCGTGAACAATGCCGGCCTCGTTCAGGCGGCCCACGGCATCGCCGAATTCGAGAATGTCTATTTCGACAAGCTGGAGGTGTTCAACAATTCGGGCACCGTATCGCTGGTCGATGGCCTGGCGAACGATCAGTTCGGCATGGGGCCGGCCGCCAGTTTCGTGAGCTATGGCGGCCGGCTCGCCGTCGATGCTTTTCTGGCGCCAGGTTCTGACGGCAAATCGGATAAGCTCCTCATCAGCGGCAGCAGCAGCGGCACGACCACTCTGGTGGTCAATCTCACCAACCCGATTGGCAGCGCGCCCAATAGCGACGGTATTCGCGTGGTGGTCGTGGACGGCACCTCGCTGGCGGAGGACTTCCGCGTCGAAGGTGGTGTGCTCAATGCCGGCTTTTTCGCCTGGGACCTGCGCCGTGTTCAGGACGGTATTTCAGTCGAGCATCAGCTCTACACGACGGGCCTCGGCGCCGGCGCCTATGAGTTCGCGGCCGGCATCACCGGCGCCCAGGATATGTGGCAGCAGACGACCGGCACGCTCCTGCAGCGCCAGGCCGACCTGCGCCCGCTGATCGGCGGCACGCAGGTGACACCGGTCGCCGATTTCGCCGATCCGGTCGCGCCGACGCCGGTCGGCCGCGTGACACCCGGCCTGTGGTTCAAGGCGGTAGGTGGCTGGCTCAATCGCGACGCCGACGCCGACAATAATGTCGTGCTCGACCGCAAGCAGACCGTCTTCGGCGGCATTGCCGGCTTCGATTTCGGCACCGAGAATGTAAGCGGGCAGGGCGATGCGCTGCTGTTCGGCCTGTTCGGCGGCTATCTGACGTCGAAGCTCTCTTTCGACTCCACCAATACGGAGTGGACCTATGACGGCCCGACGGTCGGCGCCTATGCAACCTATCTGAACGATGCCTTTTATGCCGATCTGGTGATCAAAGCCGACTTCCTCGACATCGATATCGATGCCGGTGACCTGGCGCCCGATGCGGAAGCCGACACCGATGCGACGAATATCGGCGGCCAGATCGATCTCGGCTACAAGATCGGGCTCGGCCAGGGCGCCTTCATCGAGCCGCAAGCGTCCTTGTCGCTGCTCCATACCGAGATCGACGATATCGACGATATCTTCGGTGGATCGGTCGCGTTCGAGGACGAGACCAGTGCGCGCGGCCGCTTGGGCCTGCGCCTTGGCGCCGACTACGAGCATGACGGCCTGCTGCTCACCCCCGATGTGACGGCGAGCGTCTGGCAGTCCTTCAGCGGGGACAATAATGTCACCGTCCTCGCGCCGCTCACCCCCGCGAGCAATGTCTCCGATGACCCGGGCGAGACCATGGGCGATGTCTCGGTGGGTCTCGCGGTGACGGCGCCCGACGGCTGGACCGGCTTCCTGCGCGGCAATTACCAGTTCGCCGAGGATTTCGAGGCGGTCACCGGTAATGCCGGCTTGCGCTACGCCTGGTGATCCGACCTGTGGTTGCATAAAAACGCCCGCCGTCTGACTATTTTTGGGGGGATCGCACCCTGTTCTTGAGCGGGGCGATGGGCCCGCGTTAGCTCCTTGGTGGAAATCCGGAATCCGCCTGGGGGATAATGTGAAGTCGAAGAGCCTGTTCCGCCGCCGTCTCGCCGTGACGACGTTTTTGACCGTCGCGCCGTTTCTGGGCTATGGCCGCGTGGTGCATGCCGCCGGCTGTGACCCGGTGACCTTGCTGTGCTCGGGCGAGACGTCCGATACCCAGGATCTTTCCGGCATCGACAATGCCCATGTGGTCACGGCGCCCGGTTTCAGGCTCGAGGCGCAGAACGACGCTCTCCTTCTCAACGGCTATGGCGATATGCGCTTCACCGACGAGAATTCAGCCCTTATCGATGGCGGTTATAACGGCACTGGCGTCTCCATCCGTGTCAAGGGCGACAGCGCGGACATCCCCGGCGCCATCACCATCACGACCAATGGCACGATCAAGGGCCATCTGGGCGGCATCAACGCCATCAATATGGGCTCGGGCGATATCGTCATCACCGCCGATGGGGAGGTTTCCTCGACCGGCGGCAAGGCCATCTTCGCCCGCAATGCCGCCGCCGGCGGCAAACTCATCGTCACCACCGGGCCCGAGAGCCGGATCAGCGGATATGCCATCGGCATCGACGCCCGCAATCAGGGCTCGGGCAATCTCGAGATCGCCGCCAATGGCCAGGTCACGAGCGAGATGGCGACCGCGCTCCAGGGCATCCATACCGGCAAGGGCGACGGCAAGCTCATCATCGTGACCGGCGAGGGAAGCGAGATCACCGGTGCCCGCGGCATCTATGGCCAGAATTCCAGCGGCGGCGGGCTCGAGATCACCGCCAACGGCAAGGTCACCGGCAATGGCGCCAGTGACCAGATCGAGCGCGACGGCATCTTCGCCTATAACAGCAAAGGCTCGGCCACGATCACGACCGGCGTCAACAGCGTGGTCTCGGGCTCCGATGGCATCGTCGGCATCAACAAGGGCGCCGGCGGGCTCACCATCACGGCCAATGGCAAGGTCTATGGCACCGGGCGCTCCGGCATCGTCGTCGAAAATCTCGAGGGCGGCGGCGGGGCCACCGTCACCACCGGGGCCGGAAGTCTCGTCAAGGGCAAATCCTACGGCATCAAGGGAAGCAATGAGGGCGAGGGTGATTTCATCATCAACGCTGAGGGTGATGTCATTGGCGGCTGGCGCGGCATCGAAGTCCAGAACAGCTCCAATAGCGGCGCGCTCTCGATCACCAGCGCGGCGGGAACCACGATCAAGGGGAAGGCCTCCGGCATCCATGCCTTGCATTCGGGCGCGGGCGATCTCGAGATCACCGTCGGGGGCGAGGTCAGCGCCGAAAAATACTACGGCATATTCGCCTATAATGGCGGGCAGGGAGACACCGTCATAAAGATCGGCAGCGGCGGCCTCGTGCAAGGCGGCTATACCGGCATCCTCGCCCGCTCGAATGACGGGCAGGACATCGCGATCACCAACTACGGCGAGATCCGCAATTTTTCGGGCAAGTCCTATGACCGGGCCATCGAGGCGAGCGGTGGTCCCGCCACGATCGACAATTTCGGCAAGATCATCGGCACGATCCAGCTGGACGACGAAGGCGACATCTTCACCAATTCGGGCGTGTGGGACACCAGCGGTAGTGCCGGGGGCTTCGACAGGAGCGATTTCCTCGGCGGGCATGACGTCTTGAACAACAAGGGCACGCTGATCGCCGCCAATAATGCCGCGGTCGAGGAGCGCTCCGAGATCGCCGATCTCGAAGTCCTCAACAATTCGGGACTGATCACGCTGGTCGACGGGCAGGCGGGCGACGCGCTGCTCATCGGCTCCTATGACGGCCATGATTATGTCGGCCAGAATGGCCGTGTCGCCCTCGACGCGGCGCTGGGCGCCGGCGAAGACGGCAAGGCCGACCGCCTGTTCATCGCCGGCAATGTCAGCGGGGTGACGACGGTCTCCATCAATGTGACGGCGCTGGCCGGCGCCAATTATGACGGCATCGCGCTCATCACTGTTGACGGCGATGCGACGGAGGAGAATTTCGTGCTCGAAGGCGGCGTGCTCAATGCCGGCTTCTTCGCCTGGGGCCTGCGCCTCGATGAATGCGGCTGCTCCAGCGTCTATGAACTCTACACCAAAGGTATCGGTGCCGGCGCGTATGAGTTCGCCGCCGGCATCACCGGAACGCAGGATATCTGGCAGCAGACGACCGGGACGCTGCTGCAGCGCCAGGCCGACTTGCGCGCGACGATCCAGGCGACGCAGGTGACGCCGGTCGCCGATTTCAGCGAACCGGTTTCTCCGACCGCCGCCGGCCGTGTCGGCCCGGGCTTCTGGTTCAAGGCGCTCGGCGGCTATCTCGAGCGCGACGCCGAGACGGATGGCTTCGCCCTCGACCGCAAGCAGACGGTATTCGGCGGTCTCGCCGGTTTCGATGTCGCCACCGATGCGCTCGGCGATACGGTGCTCCTGGGCCTGTTCGGCGGCTATCTCACCTCCGATCTCAAATTCAAGTCCACCGGCACCGAATGGGATTTCGAGGGCCCGACGCTCGGCGCCTATGCGACATATTTGAATGAAGCTTTCTTTGCCGATCTCACCATCAAGGCCGATTTCCTCGCGATCGACATCGAAGCGGACGATCTGGGGCCGGGCGAGGCCGATACCGACGCGGTTAATCTCGGCGGCCAGCTCGATATGGGCTACAAGATCGGTCTCGCGCAGGGCGTCTTCATCGAACCGCAAGCTTCGGTGTTGGTTCTCCACACAGAGATCGATGATATCGACGACATCTTCGGCGGTGCCGTCGCCTTCGATGACGCGACCAGTGTCAAGGGCCGGTTGGGCCTGAGGCTAGGCCATGATTTCACCCAGGGTAATTCCGTTGTCTATTCATCGGATGTAACGGCGAGCGTCTGGCAGGACTTCTCCGGCGACAACAACGCCACCATCACGGCTGTCGGCTTCCCCGCGACGGAAGTGGCGGACGATCCCGGCCAGACGATCGGCGATATTTCGCTCGGCTTCAGCATGACGGCACCCGAAGGCTGGTCGGGCTTTCTGCGCGGCCATTACCAGTTCGCGCAGGATCTCGACGCGGTCGTCGGCAATGCCGGGTTGCGCTATGCGTGGTGAGCGATGCTGACGTTGTAAATGCGCTGCAGCTGGAAAGAATCGTCACATGCCCATGACAACTTGAGATACTTATCTGCGCGCCGGATGTAGTAATTCGTCAACGATATTGCCGTCACCTCCGTGACCAAATGGCCCAGTCCAACACAATTTTTGTGACGGCTGAGAAATTTCTGTTGCAGTAATCCAATGTCAGTTTAATCCTGTCGCCACGCGCGGCCGATTTGCGCCGCATCGCAAAGTGGGGGACAGCACATGACAATGAAAATTTGGACGGCATCTTCGGATGCCGCTCGCGCCGCGCGTGCGCGCCGCGCCTTTCGCAATCGCCTGGCGCTGACGACGGTCCTGACCGTCGCGCCCTTGATGAGCTATGGCCGCCAGGCCGAGGCCGCCTGCGTGGTGGATCCGGTGGCGCCGACCTATTCCTGCAGCGGCACCAGCGGAGCGCAGAGCTTTCTCAATATCGGCAGCGCCGCGCTCACCACGGTAGCGGGCTTCAGCGTGACCGCGGTCGGTGCCGACAATGGCATCACCATCACCGGCGATGGCCAGCTGAGCTACACCGACACCAATGCCTCGCCGATCACCAGCGAGAACGGAGCCGGCCTCGTCGTCCGTTCGACCGGCAATATCGAAGGTGATCTCCCCGGCGAGATTGATGAAGCAGGCGGCGTCGTCATCGACACGAACGGCAATATCAGCGGCACTTACGGCATCCAAGCCAGCAATGCCGGCGCCGGCAAGGTTTCGGTGACCGTCGGCGGCACGGTGACCGGCAGAACCGAGGGCGGCATCGTCGCCGAGAATGATTCCGGCTCAGTCGGGGGCATCGGACTGGAGATCACCACCAGGGCCGGCAGCGTGGTCACCGGCGAAGATGACGGCATCGTGGCCCTCAACAAGGGGGGTGATGGCGGGCTCAAAATCACCGTCGATGGCCGGGTCACCGGCTTGACCGATGACGGCATCGTCGCCGAAAACTATGGCGGCGCGGATGCCGACGGCATCGGCCTGTCGATCACCACCGGCGTCGACAGCGTGATCACCGCAGACGAAAATGGCATCGACGCCGACAATAACTACGGCGAGTTGAATATCCTCGTCAGGGGCGAGGTGACCAGTCTCGACGACGACGGCATCGAGGCGACCAATGACGGAACCGATCTCATCATCACCGCCGACACCGGCAGCGTGATCACGGGCGACTCCGACGGTATCGATGCCATGCAGAGAGGTGCCGGCGATCTCGTCATCGCCGTCAATGGGACGGTGAGCGGCGGGGATAACGGCATCGAAGCCGACCACGAAGGGGAAGGCGAGACCTATATCTACATCGGCGCCCAGGGCGTCGTGCAAGGCGACAGTGCCGGCATCGATGTCCAATCCGATGGCGATCAGGACATCTTCATCGTCAATTACGGCGCGATCAGGAATCAGTCCGGCAATTCGAGCTACGTTGCCATCGAGTCCTGGGGTGGCGACACCGAGATCGACAATTACGGCACCATCACTGGTGTCGTCCGTCTCGGCGAGAACGACGATCATATCGACAATTACAATGTCTGGAACACCGCGGGTGGCCGCAATGAATTCGGCTTGGATACCGACCGCGTCCACAATTTCGGCGTGCTGGTCGCGGCCAACAACGCTGACGCGGCGGAAACGACTGAGTTTCTCGATCTCGAGGAATTCGAGAATGACGGCGGCCTGCTCTGGCTGGCCGACGGCGCGGTCGGGGACACGCTCCGGATACGCGGCGAGGTCGAGAGCGAATTCGAGAACCCTCTGCGCTACTCTGCCGAGGGCGGCTATCTGGCGGTCGATGCGGTGCTTGGCTCAGGCGCAGCCGGCGAATCGGACATTCTCGAGATCATCGGCAATGTTCAGGAAGAGAGCTTCACCACCATTGCGGTCAATGTCGTCGGTGCCTCAGGCGTCAACACGCTCGGCATCCCGGTGGTCAAGGTCGTCGATGGCAACACCGGCCCGGACAATTTCAGCCTCGATCGTCCGGTCCATGGCGGCCTCTTCGCCTGGGATCTGCGCTTCGATGATGAAGAGAACTGGTACGAACTCTTCACCTCGGGCGTCGGCATCGGTGGTTACGAGATGGCCGCCGGTCTGACCGGCGCCCAGGAAATCTGGAACCAGACCACTGGCACGCTTTCGCAGCGCCAGGCCGATCTGCGTCCGGCCCTCAACGGCACGCAGGTGACGCCGGTCGCCGACTTCGCCGAGCCGGTCGCGCCGACAGCCGCGGGCCGCGTCGGTCCGGGCTTCTGGTTCAACGCGGTGGGCGGCTGGCTCGACCGTGACGCCGAAAGCGACGGCTATACGCTCGACCGCAAGCAGTCGATCTATGGCGGCCTCGCCGGCTTCGACTTCGCGACCGACGGCGATGGCAACGGAACCTGGCTGTTCGGCCTGTTCGGCGGCTATCTCAGCTCGACGCTGAAGTTCAGCGAGACCAACAGCAAGTGGACTTATGACGGCCCGACGATCGGCGCCTATGCCACTTACCTGAACGACGCCTTCTATGCCGATGTGACGGTCAAGGCCGACTTCCTGTCGATCGAGATCGAGCAGGAGGACCTGGGCGCCGATGACAGCGATACCGACGGCATCAATCTCGGCGGCCGCATCGATGCCGGCTACAAGATCGGTGGCGGCACCGGCGCCTTTGTCGAGCCGCAAGCGACGCTCGCCGTCGTCAACACCGATATCGACGATGCCGAAGTCGGCGGTGGCGATGTCGATTTCGACAGCGAGACCAGCGTCAAGGGCCGACTCGGCGTGAAGCTCGGCTATGACCACACCGCCGCCAATGCCATGATCTTCTCATCGGATCTGACGGCGAGCGTCTGGCAGGAGTTCAACGGCAGCAACGACGCCACGATCTCGGCGGCGGGTCTTGGTGACTTCGGCGTGTCGGATGACGCGATCGAGACGCTGGGCGACATCTCGCTGGGCTTCAGCGTCACCGCGACCGAAGGCTGGACGGGCTTCCTGCGCGCCAACTACCAGTTCGCCGAGGACTTCGAAGCGATCACCGGCAATGCCGGGCTCCGGTACTCCTGGTAACCCATCAACGTGATTTCCCTTCTCCCGCTTGCTTGCGGGAGAAGGAGACGAGGGCGTCTGAGTCGAATCTTACTCACGACGAATGAGACGACCCCGGACATTGCGTGCCCGCGAGCAGCGCCACCAGCTGGCTCTGCTGGACGGTGCCGGTCTTCCGGAAAACCTGCGCCAGATAGCTGCGCGCCGTCTTGATCGTGATCTTTTGCCGGGCGGCCGCTTCGTGCAGTGTCGCGCCTCTTGTCAGCGCGGCGGCGATACGCGCCTCGGCCGGCGACAGATCGAACAATCCCTTGAGCAACTCGACCGGCGGTCCGGCCTCGCGTAGACGCATTTCGGTCGCGGCGATCAGGACATCGCCGCCTGTGAAGATGTCGCGCGCGGCGCGCCGCAGCGGCACCACATGCACCACCATCGCGGGGCGGGTATCAGCCGCCGGAATGGGAATCGAGCGGCCAGTGCGCCCGCCATCCCGCCCGCCACGCAATGCAGCCTGCAGCAGCGCATCTGCCTCGCTCGGCGCCAGGGCCAATGTGCCATGCGCCCGGGGGATGAAGATTTGCGGCAGGGCGGCCAGCAGCGGATTTGCCGCGCGGACCTGCCCGCGCTCATTCAGCACCGCCGCCGGCAGGCCGAGCCGTTCCAGGACCGCGACCGTGTTGCGCGTTGCCTCCAGGCCGAGGCGTGCCGCCATCAGGCTGGCGCGCGCCAGATGTGGGCGCATGTGATTGAGATTTTCGATCTCGTTCGGCTGGTACGATGTCTTGGCCGCCGGCCGGAGGTAGATGAAGGTCACGATCTCGCCGCTCGGCATGGGAATGGTTGTGCAGGGGCCGCTTTCCAGCCCCAAGGTCCGCAAGCGCGCGCGGACCGGATCGCGCTCGATTTCTTCGCCGGAAAGGAAGTCATCGACCAGGACGAAACAATTGGGCTGGATGTCGAGCATGCGGTGGGCGCTGATGCAGGAATCGCGCATGTCGCCGCCGATATATTCGTCGAGCAGCGGCAGAAGTGCCGGAACCACTTTACCGCGCAACGGAATGCCTCCGCCATAGGCGAACATCGCCCCGCCGACGGAACCTGAAAGCGCGCCTGTCTGTTCCAGGACGTCGCTCCAGCGATCCGGAACGAAGGCTGCCTCATAGATCTGCTCGATAACCGTGTCGAATGCCATCTCCTCAGTCTAGCGCGGGATGCGAAAAAGTGGATGCCGGTTTTTCGCGAGAATCCCGCGCTAAACCTAAAGGATCGATCACGTCTATGAGTTTGGATCGATTCGATCCAAACTCATCGTGATCTAGCCGGGCCGGCCTCGGCAGGTACCGTCATTTGACGGGGGTGGTGCATGCGCTATCTGCAACCTTGCTCGGTGTCATTCCGCGGTTGACCATCGTGCAACCGGAGGTGAAACTACTCTTCAATCCATAGGCGACACAGCAAGGGGGCAGTGTTGGCTGATCTCGATCCGGAGGCGGACTCCCGCCTTGTCGACCGCATCTATGAAGCGGCTTTCGTTCCCGATCTCTGGCCGGATGTTCTGGGCGAGATCGGCGCCCGCTCGTCGGCGCCGGCGGGCTCGTTGTTCGTCTTCGACGGCAAGCTGCCGCTCGGCTATCAGGCGACGGAGACAGTCCGGGGCATCATCGACGATTTCGTCGCGCGGGGCGAGTGGCGACAAAACGAGCGGATTCCCTATTTCCAGCAGAATCCCTTCACCGGTTTCGTCATTGCGCAGGAATATTACCCGCCGGACTTCCTGGCCCGCGAGCCGACCTTCCAGGACAGATTGAAACTCGGGCTTGAAAGCCAGGCGGGAACCATCATTCCGATGCCAGGCGGTGAGCTTGCTGTCTATGTCTTCGAAAAGTGGCGGCAGGATGGACCCTATACGCGCGACGACATCGACAGTTTCGACCGCCTCTATCCCCATCTGGCGCGGGCCGGACTGATCGCGGCGCGCCTCGGTCTCGAACAGGCACAAGCGACGGTCTCGGCGCTCGACGCCATCGGGCTGCCGGCGGCCGTTCTCAGGGCCTCGGGCCGCGTCCTCGCCACCAATCCGCTCCTCGAGGCCATGTCCTGGTTGTTTCTGCCGCGCGCGTTCGATGGCCTGGCGTTGGCCGACAAGGCAGCCGACGCGCTCTTCAAGGACGCGGTCGCGGCCAGTCACGGCATCCTCAATAGCGCGGTGCGCTCCATCCCGGTGGCGGCCCATGGCGGCAAGCCGGCGCTCATTCTGCATGTGCTGCCGCTGCGCCGGGCGGCGCATGAGATATTCTCCAGTGCCGACATCCTGCTGGTCGCGACCCCCGTCGGCGCGAGTCTCATGGTGCCGTCGCCCACGATTCTCACCGGCCTTTTCGATCTGAGCCCGGCCGAAGCCCGGCTCGCCGCGGCGCTGGCCTCAGGGCGGCTGCTGAAGGAGGCCTCGGCGCAGAGCGGCATCACCGTCAAGACGGCGCGTTCCTATCTCGAGCAGATCTTCCGCAAGACCGGCACGCGCCAGCAGAGCGAGCTCGTCGCGCTGCTCAAGAGCGCCGGCGCGGTTGTTCGGGTGGATAGGGATTGAAGCGTGAATCATCTGGTTTCGGGTGAGCAGGATCGACGATTCTGAAGATCACCTCCGTCGGCTCCGGCGCCGGGAAATCGAAGTCTCCGCCGTCTTCCGTGCCGGGCGCGGCGCCGGTCTCGCTGTCACTCACCATTTTGAGAAACGCCGCCTGGGCGCGTAGGTCTCCTTTCGCCGCCGCCGCGATCAGCGACCTGACCACCGCGCGGGCGATCGGCATTCTGACGTCCCTACCGTCGTCATCGATGTCGATCAGGCGATAGGCTTCCTCGCGCACCAGGACGTCGAGCTGGTTCTCCGCCCGTTCATGGCGCGGCCGGTTTTTCTTGCCTTTCGGCCGCCCCGCGGGATTGCCGGAATGGCCTTTGCGGAAGGGCTTGCCGACCGGCGGCCGGCGGTAGCCCACGCCCGTAGAGGTCGTCTTGTCGTCGCTCATGTCATGCCTCCGAATTCGCTTCACTTCATGGGCTTGTCTTGCCTACAAGACCACGAAGTCAAGGCGGCGGCGCAAAAGCAAAACGGGCCCCGCTGATTTCACAGCGAAGCCCGATATGCTGTAGATCCTCTGTTAATCCGCTGATAATCCCCTGATAATTCCGCTGCAAAAAACAGCGGAAGAACAGCGGGAGGTCAGGTCCGGCGCTTCACGCCAGGCAGCACGCAGAGCATCTCGAAGAGGAGATTGGCGCCGGTGAGCGCCGTGTTGCCGGAGGGATCATAGGGCGGCGACACTTCGACGAGGTCGCCGCCGATGAGGTTCAAGCCCCAGCAGCCGCGGATAATCTCGAGGCCCTGGATGGTGGTGAGGCCGCCGATCTCCGGCGTGCCGGTGCCGGGTGCGAAGGCCGGGTCGAGGCTGTCGATATCGTAGCTCAAATAGACCGGGCCATCGCCCATCTGCTGGCGCACTTCTTCCATCAGAGGGGTCAGCGACTTGTGCCAGCACTCCTCGGCCTGGACGACGCGGAAGCCCTGCTGGCGCGGCCAGTCGAAATCATCGGCAGCGTATCCTGTGGCGCGCAGGCCGATCTGGATGCAGCGTTTGGTGTCGAGCAGGCTGTCCTCGACGGCGCGGCGGAACGGCGTGCCATGGGCGATCTTCTCGCCGAACATGTTCTCGTTGATGTCGGCATGGGCGTCGACATGGATGAGGCCGACCGGACCGTATTTCTCACGCATGGCGCGCAGGATCGGATAGGTCAGCGTATGATCGCCGCCGAGCGTCAAGGGCTTGCAGCCCTTGGCGATGATGCCGCGATAGGCATCGGTGATGATGTCCATGTTTTTCGGCAGGTTGAAGGTGTCGATGGCGACATCGCCGATATCAGCGACCATCAGGCTGTCGAAGGGGGCGGCGCGCGTCGCCATGTTGTAGGGCCGGATGAGACAGGATTCGGCGCGGATCTGGCGCGGCCCATAACGTGTGCCGGCGCGGTTCGAGGCGCCGATATCCATGGGGATACCGACAAAGCAGGCATCGAGCCCCTCGGTGCCGACCTGCGTCGGCAGGCGCATCATGGTGGCCGGGCCACCAAAGCGCGGCATCTGATTGCCGCCCATGGGCTGGTTCAATGTACGTGTCACTTTGGCACCTCTTCTAGGCTGGATTTCAGCCCACAGGTGACACGCCGGGGAGGGTAAGGCAAGAGGTGCGGCCCTTGCACAGGCTCAGCTTGCATACACACATTTTCCTTCCCCCTTGCGGGGAAGGTGGCTACCTCGGCCCTTGCCGAGGTAGCCGGATGGGGGGCGGGTGCTGTGGCAAGTTTTGCAAAGAGGAAGATTCTGAAACACCACCCGACCCCCATCCGGCTCGCATTCGCTCGCCACCTTCCCCGCAAGGGGGAAGGAAGGAGATGCGTGAGATGGCACCGCTACTTCAGCTCCGCCGCCTTCGTCGTGCGCGCCAGCTCGGTGAAATTGTCGCGGATATAAGCGGCCGAGCGCAGCGCCAGGGCCGAGATGGTCGGCGTCGGATTGACCACGCCGCCGGTCGCCAGCACGCTGCCGTCCATGATGAAGAGATTGGGCACGTCCCAGCTCTGATGCCACTTGTTGACAACCGAGGTCTCGGGATCGGCACCCATCCGGCAGGTGCCGATCATGTGCCAGGCGGGCGTGCGGTAGACGCCCTCCGCGTCGCGATAGTCCTGCAGATGATATTCGAACGCGCCCGCCGACTTGAAGATGTCCTCGATGCGGTCGAGCATGTAGTTCATCATGCGCTTGTCGTTTTCGCCCGGCGCATAATGCGTCTCCGCCGCCGGGATGCCGTCCGCGTCGGTCAGCGTCTTGTGCAAGGTCACGCGGTTGTCGGGATTGGGGAGATCATCGCCGATGGCGAAGACACCGATGCCGTGACCGAAATGACGCTCGAACCATTTGTGATGGTCCTTGCCCCACGGCGCCTTGGAGCTCGAGAACCAGCCGGCCGCTGTCTCGCTTGCCGAGCCGGTCGAGGTGATGCAGTTGAAGTTGAAGCCGTTGACGAAGCCCCTCGAGATGTCGGTCTCGGCGAATTCACGCGAGATCATCGAGGCGACATAACCGGTATGGCCGTCGACCGCTTCGTCGACGAACATCTCGCCCGCCACCAGCGTGTGATGGAGCAGGTTGCGCCCGACCTGGTCGGAGCTGTTGGCGAGATTGTCGGAGGCGAGCAGCATCCTGGGCGTGCCGACGCCATTGGCGGCGACGAGCACGACACGCGCCTTCTGCATATGGGTGTGGCCGGTATTGCGGTCGATATAGACCGCCCCGGTGGCGCGGCCATCGGCGCCCTTCTCGATCTTGAGCACGCGGGCATTGATGCGCAACTCGGTGCCGGCCTCGAGCGCCTTAGGCACGATCGACATCGAATATTTGCTCATCGAGCCGCGCGGGCAGCCGCTGCACGAGCCGCAGCCATTGCAGGCGGGGCGGCCGTCATAATCTTCCGAGATGACGCCGGCCTCGCAGGGCCACCAATGCCAGCCGAGCCGGTCGAACGCATCGCCGAGCCGCTTCGACACCTTGGACGGCGGCAAGGGACCGGTGGGTGAGCGCTCGCGCGGCGGCATGGCGAGATCGCCGTTGAGACCCGACACGCCGACCAGGCGGTCGGCCTCCTCATAGAAGGGCGCCAGGTCCTCGTAGCTCATCGGCCAGTCGGGCTGCAGCCCGTGCTCGGTGCCCTTGCGGAAGTCGGACGGGCGGTAGCGTGGCCAGATCGCTCCATAGACATTGGTCGATCCGCCGACGCCGTTCCACATCAGGATCTGCGATGAGTCAGACTTGACCGGATAGTCGTCGGGATGACGCCTTTTGGCGACATCGGGATTCCAGGTGGTGCGGCGCTGCCAGGCCCAGTCGGCATGGAGCTGCGGATGATCCTTGGCTTCGACCCAGGAGCCTTGCTCGAGGCAGACCACATCGAGGCCGGCGCGGGAGAGGACGAGGGCGGCGAGCGAGCCGGTGGCGCCGGCGCCGATGATGAGGACGTCACAGACGCGGTGCGTGGTCATCTCTTGAGCCCCCAATTCGCAGTGCGGCTGGTGGCGAGATCGAGCGAGGAGATGTCGATGCGTTTCACCCGATCGGTCGGCACATAGGCGCCGCGGGCATGTTTCGGTCTGTCACGCTCGAGGTCGAAGCGCTGGCGCGGATAGCCTGATTTATGCGGGCTCATCTGATAGGGCCGGCCCGACTGGCGGATCGCCTCGGCGACGATCGGGCTCTCGTAATAAGCGAAGACGGCCGCGGCGCGCAGGCGGTCGAAGAGGTCGGGCTCCTGCCTGGCCAGCGTTTCGACGATGGCGCGGCGCTCGGCTTCACTCTTGCCGGCGAAGGGCGCGCCGGCGGCGATGAGCGCCGAGGCGAGACGCAACACGTCCTTCTCGCCATTCTCTTCCGTGAAGCGCAGCAGCATGATGCCCTGCACGCCGATGCTCGCGGCGGAAGGCCAGGTGTCATCGCCCGGTATCAGTTCATCGGCCAGTTGGGCAAAAAGGGCCGCGAGCTCCCTGGGACTGGTCTGGGTCGCTGGGGCGGACATTATTTCGAGGCTCCGGATTTGTGGGTGATGGTGATCATCTTGAGCTCGGTCATGGCTTCGAGCGTATGCATGCCGCCGAGTCGGCCGATGCCGCTTTTGGTGCCGCTGCCGCCACCGAAGGGCAGGTGGATTTCCCAATAGGTGCTGCCGGCATTGATGTTGACGATGCCGGCGGGAATGGCCTTGGCGATCTCGATGCCGCGCGCGATGTCGCGGGTGAAGATGCCGACGCTCAGGCCATATTCGGTGTCGAGCGCGATCGCCAGCGCCTCATTCGCATCCTTGAAGGGGATGACGGGCACGACGGGGCCGAATGTCTCCTCATGCGCGACGCGCATTTTGGGCGTGACGCCGGTCAGAACCGTCGGCTCGAAATAGAACTGGCCACCGAGATCGGGCCGTGCCTTGCCGCCCGCCGCGGCGCGCGCCCCTTTCGCCACCGCGTCGTCGACATGCTCCTTCACCTTGGCCGCGACCTTGGCGTTGTTGAGCGGGCCCATGGTGGTGCCCTGGTGGAAGGGATCGCCCAGCACATGTTTCTTGGCGCGGTCGACCAGCATGTCGCCGAGCTTGTCGGCGATCGACGCCTCGGCGAGGACGCGACCCGTGGCGGCGCAGACCTGGCCGGCATTGAAGAAGGCGCCGCCTGCCGCAGCATCGGCCGCCAGTTCGAGATCGGCATCGGCGAAGATGATCACCGGACCGTTGCCGCCGAGCTCGAGCAGCAAGGGTTTGCCGGCGCCGCGCTCGGCGATGCGTTTGCCGGTGGCGGCGCTGCCGGTGAAGCCGATCGCCACGACATCGGGATGCGTCACCACAGCGTCGCCGGCGACGGCGCCTTCACCGATCACCAGATTGACGACGCCCTTGGGCAGGCCCGCTTCGGCGATCACCGCCATCAATTCGGCGGCGACGAGCGAGGTCGTGGGCGCCGGTACCCAGACGATGGTGTTGCCGGTGGCGATGCCGGGGGCGAGATACTCGACCGGAATGTTGACCGGGAAATTCCACGGCGTGATGACGCCGTAGACGCCGCGCGCCTGGCGGATGGTCATGGCGAGCTTGGTCGGGTCTTCGGTCGGCAGCGTCGAGCCGCCCATCTGCTTGACGAGCTCGGAAGCGAGGCGGAAGCCGTCGGCGGCTTTCGTCACTTCGCCCGTCGCCTCTTTCAGAATCTTGCCCTGCTCGAGCGACAGCGTGCGGGCGAGGCGGTCGCGATTGGCGTCGATGGCCGACGCGATGGCGACGCACAAAGCGGCGCGCTGGAAGACTGGCACTTGCGCCCATGAGCGGGCCGCCTTGGCGGCGGCGACCGCCTGGTTCACCTCGTCCACATTCGACTTCGGCAAGTTGGCTATAGTTTCCCCGGTCGCGGGGTTGATCGCCTTCATGGTCTCCTTGGCGGCGACCCACTCGCCGGCGATGAAGTTGCGCACCTGGCGCAGGTCCTGGCTTCTGTTGTCCATTTGGGATGCTCCTAGTTCGATGAAGGGCTGGCGACGGTGCGGCCATTGACGATCAGGCCCGCCGCAAAGAGCCGTTGGTCGGCGACGACCGTCTCGCCGCGTGAATCTGTGAGCGGGAACGAGCCGTCGCGCAGCTCGAGAACGCTGGCATCGCCGGCCGAACCGATCTTGAAGGTGCCGAGCTCGGGACGCTTGAGCGCCTGCGCCGCATTGATGGTCGAGGCGGCGATGACCTCCTTCAGCGAGAAGCCGAGCTTCAGGAATTTCGACAGCGTCGTCACCTGGTCGAAGACCGGTCCATCGAGATTGAGCGCATGGATGTCGGAGGAGATCGTGTCGGGACGGAAGCCCTGCTTCAGCATCGCATAGGCCGTCTTCCAGCCGAAGGAGCCCATGCCATGCCCGATATCGAAGATGACGCCCCTCTGGCGCGCCGCCAGCACCTGCGGCTTCACCTTGCCGTCGGCCGTCACCGGCGCATTGGGGAAGGGCCGGTAGCAATGAGTCAGGATATCACCGGGACGCAGATGCTCGACGAGCTCTTCATAGGAAGGCGGCGGCTCGTCGATATGGGCCATCAAGGGCAGGCCGGTCTCGTCCGCCACCTGGAGCGCCACATGAAGCGGCGCAATGCCGGCGGCGCCGCTCGCTTTGGCGCCGATGCGCACCTTGATGCCGATGATCACATCCTTGTTGGCATTGGCGACGGCGACCGCGTCACGGGCGCTCAGCAAGCGCAGATCATGGCCTTCACCCACCATGATGTTGTGCGAGAAGGCATAGATGCCGGCGAAGGACACATGCAAATAAGCGAGGATGCGCACCTCGGAGCGTTCGATCACATGCTTGCGGAAGCCCGGAAAATTGCCGGGGCCGGCGCTGCCCGTATCGACGCAGGTCGCCACCGCGCTGGCGCGGCCGAACGCGTCGGGGTCGACGCCGAGCGAGGTGCCGCCCCAATAGACATGGGTGTGGAGATCGATGAGGCCGGGCGTCACGATGCGGCCCGACACGTCGTGGGTCTCCTTGCCTTCGAGATCCTTGCCGATGGCGGCGACCTTGGCATCGGCGAAGGCGATGTCGGCGACGCGGTCGAGATTCTGCGAAGGATCGAGCAGGCGGCCGTTCTTGAGGACGATATCGTATTGCATGGTCTCGTTTCTATTATGGTTTGATGCGGTTGCCGCTGTGGGCATCGAAGAAGCAGGCGGAACGGGGATCGGCGCAAAGTGTGAGTTGTGCGCCGGGGGTGAGGCCGGACGGATCGGCGCAGGCGCCCTTCACGACGTGATCGCCCACCATCACTTCGAGGAAGTGGATGGGGCCGGCCGATTCGACGAAAGCCAGCTCGCCGGTGAAGCTGATGCCGTCGGCGCGGCCGGGGCTCGCAGGGGCGAGGTCATGCGGGCGGATGCCGATGATCGCACCGCCATTATCATTGCGCCCGGCGAGGGCGGCGGGCAGGAAGTTCATCTGCGGGCTGCCGATGAAGCTCGCCACGAACTGGTTGGCGGGTTCCTTGTAGACGGTCATGGGCGAGGCGACCTGCTGGATGACACCGTCCTTCATCACCGCGATCCGGTCGGAGAGCACCAGCGCCTCCTCCTGGTCATGGGTAACGAAGATCACCGTCATCTTCAACTCGCGCTGCAGGCGGCGGATCTCGGAGCGCATGCGCACGCGGAGACTCGCATCGAGGTTGGACAAAGGTTCGTCCATCAGGAGCGCCGCCGGGTTGCGCACGATGGCGCGGCCGACCGCGACGCGCTGGCGCTGGCCGCCCGACAGCTCGTTGGGCAACCGGTCGAGCAGCGCTTCAAGGCCGAGCGTCTCGGCGGCCCAGTCGACCTGGCGGCGGATGAGATCGGGCGCCACCTTCTGCTGGCGTAGCGGGAAGGCGATATTGTCGCGCACCGCCATATGCGGATAAAGTGCATAGTCCTGGAAAACCAGCGCGATATTGCGTTCGCGCGGCGACAGTTCCGTCATGTCCTGGCCGTCGAAGGCGATGGTGCCGGTGTTGATGTCCTCGAGGCCGGAGATGCAATAGAGCAAGGTCGACTTGCCGCAGCCCGACGGGCCCAGGAAGGAAATGAACTCGCCGTCGGCGATCGAGAGGTCGAGCTGCTTCAGGATGTCGACCTTGCCGTAGCTCTTGCCAATGCCGGAGAGGGTGATGGAGGCCATGTTTCCTGTGTTCCTAACCTTTGACCGCGCCGGAGAGCGCACCCTGAACCAGGTAGCGCTGGAAGAAGAAGGCTACCACGACCGGCGGGATGATCGAGAGCACGCTGGCGGCGAAGAGCGGGCCATATTCATAGAACTGCGCCTGGTTCAGGAAACCCGAAATGACGACGGGAATGGTCTGCGCCTTGGGCGTCGAGGTGAGGATCAAGGCGAAGAGGAATTCGTTCCAGGAGACGAGGAAGCAGAAGATGGCGGCGGCGATGACGCCCGGCCTGACCACCGGCAGCAGAACCTTGATCAGCATGGCAAAGCGCGAGCAGCCATCGACGAGGGCGGCGCGGTCGAGGCTTATCGGCACGCTTTCGAAGGTCGCCTTCATCATCCAGGCGCTCAAGGGCAGGAGGAAGGACGAATAAGAGATGACGAGCGCCATGCGGGTGTCGAGGAGGCCCAGCGTCTTGAAGGTGATGAAGAAAGGCAGCACCAGGGTCAGGCCGGGGATCATGCGGGTCAGCATCAGCGCCCACAGCGAGCCGGCGAAGAAGCGTTCCTTGGCGTGGCGGGCGAAGGCGTAGCCGGCGAGCGTGCCGAGTGCGACATTGATCACCGAGACGATGGCGCCGACGATGAAGCTGTTCATCAAGGATAGCGGCACACGTTTGGCCTGGGCGCTGGTGGTGTGGCCCTCGGCGGCGAGCACCGATATGAAATTGTCGAAGGTCAGCGTGGTCGGAATGACGGTCGCCGGCGTGCGGATGAGATCGGCGGCGGGCGACAGGCTCATCAGGATGAGCGCCAGCACCGGTAGCACCGACCAGAGGAAGATCACGATGGCGACAAGCGCGAAGAGAGTGGGCGCCAGGACGCGGGTGACGCGGGCGGGCAGGAGGCCTTTCGGCTGGTAGGCGGGCAGCGCCACCATGGGATTGCGCCGGGCGCTTTTGGCGTGCCAGGCCATTTCCGAGGCCGCGGTCGCGACCTCACGCTCGGCGCCGCGGCGTTGGCGAAAGATGAAGAAATAGATGATCGCCAGCACGAGGCTCGCCAAAGTGAGGACATAGAGGATCGCCGCGCCCTCGCCGAAGCGCAGGAACGAGAAGGATTGCAGATAGCCGAGCCAGGACAGGACCGTCGTGGCGGTCCCCGGTCCGCCGCGCGTCATGATGAGCAAGATGTCGAAAGTCATCAAAGCGTTGATGGTGGCGATGATGGCGATGAAGAGATAGCTCGATTTGAGCCAGGGAAGCGTGATCGAGAAGAAGCGGCGGACGGGGCCGGCGCCGTCGAGGATCGCCGCCTTGTGGAGATTGCCCGGCATCGACTGGAGGCCGGAGAGAATCATCAGGGCGGTCAGCGGTGCCTGGTTCCAGACATGGGTCAGCGCGACGAGGTTGAGGGCGCGGAAGCCGTCGCCGAGCCAGGCGGCGGTTAGAGAGCTCAGGCCCAGGTCGTTGAGAAGGCCGTTGAGCAAGCCGAAGCTGCCGGCAAAGACGAAGGACCACAACACGCCGATCGCCACCGGCGCCATGGCCCAGGGCACCAGTACGGCACTGCGCAGGAGTCCGCGGCCGGGAAAACGCTCATTGAGGACGAGGGCGATGATGGTGCCCAGAATGGTCGTGCCAGCGACGGAGATGACCGCGAAATAGGCGGTACGGCCGAGCGCGCCCCAGAACTCGGCGTTGTCGAGGAGCTTGGCGTAATTGCCCAGGCCCACGAATACCCAGCGCTTGGTGATGGGATTGGTGGTGTTGAAGGAGAGATAGAGGCTGTAGAGCAGCGGCAGGCCCGCCACCAGAAAGACGATGAGCAGAGCCGGTGCGACCGCGCCATAGGAAAAGCCCGGCACGCGCCGAGTCTTGCGCCTGATGGTGACGGAGGTATCGAGAGCCGTCGTCAATCTATGCCCCAACCGATCATGAGAGGCCGGAGCCCGCGAGGCTCCGGCCGTGCTCATCCATGGATCACTGATATTGCTTCTTGAGCTCGGCGGCCTTGGCGCCAAGATCGGCGACCAGCTTGTCGATCGGCGAGCCGGAGCGGAAGGTCTCCTGGGCCTGCTGCATCATGTAGAGGTCCCATTCGGGGAACCAGATCGCCTTGCCGATCTTGCGGGCAGTGCCGTTTTCCACCTGCTTGGCCGAGATGGCGAGGTCACGCCATTTGGAGAAGCTCTCGACCACTTCCGGATCATTCATCACTTCCTTGTAGGCGGAGCCCAGGCCGAATTCGAGCGCCCAGCGCTTGATCACGTGATACTTGCCGTCCTTGGCCTTGCCGCCGAAGAACTGCAGCATGTTCCAGACGCGATCGACATCGCTCGGCTGCGAGCCCATCAGATAGGCGGCGGTCCAGGCCATGGTCGAGTGGGTGGCACCCGGCATCAGGGCATTCTTCACCTTGCCGGCGGCTTTCGACACGGCCGGATCGTTGGTGACCTTCTGATCGTAGTCATGCAGCACCATGAAAGTGTGCCGGCCGGTGCAGTAGCTCGGCACGCCTTCGCCCGGCAGCGTCATGATGTCCTCGGCGACCAGCTTCTCCTGATAGAGCTTCTGATGCACCTCGAGAACCTTGCGCAGAGCCGGCTCGTCGACGAAATTGCCGTCGGCGTCGAAGACCTTGGCGCCTTCGGAATACCAGCAGGAGAACAGGCTCCAGGACAGCTCCGCCCATTTCTGACCCCAGGCCGAATTATAGGGCGCGTCCGAGATGCCGTCCTTCTTGAGCTTGCGGCAGGCTTCGAGCAACGCGTCCCAGGTCTCGGGCACGCCGATGCCGGCCTTGGAGAGATGCTCCTCATTGTAGATGAAGGAGTTGTGGCCGGCATAATAGGGCATGCCGGCGAGCTTGCCGTCATTGAGCGACAGGGATTCGATGCAGACCGGGAACATGCTGGCCTTGATCTCGTCGATGCCGGCGAGACCCTCGAGATCGCGGATCCATTCCGCCGCATGCCAGCGCGCGATGCGATCTTCCTCGGCATAGAGCATGTCGATCTTCTGGCCGCCGGTGAGCTTGGTCTCGGCGAGCGGATGATAGTCGCCGGTCACCAGCTCATAGGTGACATTCTCATCATAGAGCTTGGAGAAGATCTTGACGTTCTCCTCGACGATCTGCGGCTGATACTGCCAGCCGACGAAGGTGATCGGTGTCGAAGGCGCGGCGAAGGCACGTCCGCCCAGCATCGTGCCGGCGGACAATGCCGCGGCACCTTGCAAAACTCTACGGCGGGACAGGAGATAGCGGTCGAGCGGCGATGTCATGGCAAGTTCCCTCCTCTGTTATTCGAGCGAGGTGTCTGGCTTTGGGCTCGACGGAACTCAGTCTTGACGGACACGTGTTTGCGACCGGCGCAAACCAAATCCAACGAACCCTCGACAGACGTGACGAATTCACCTCGCAGGATTTGTGTGTCTTGTTGTTATGCGGGTGAGTATGCGCGCAATCCGAGTGAAGGCAATGAAATTTTCATTTTCTTGTCAAATCTGAAGATAAGGTCCTGAAAATTTGCATTTCATCCCTATTAGTGATCCAGAAATCAAACTTTGGAGAAAATATCAGTTTCAGTCGCTCAAAGGCTGCGGCGTATCCGTATCGGCGAAGGTAAGGACCTGCTGCTTGATGCGGCGCAATTTCTCGCGCGCCGCGCCGTTGCGATGGAGGGCGGCGCCGTAAGCGAGGATGTCGATAGCGATCATGAAGGCGTAGCGCATCGAGGTCGGGCCCAATATGTCGCCATCGTCGCGCGCCTTCACGCTGAGCGGCAGATCGACGGCCGCGGCGACCGGCGACTCGGCGCTGGTAAGGGCCAAAGTCGTCGCGCCATATTCGCGCGCCACGCCGATAGCCCGCAGCAGCTCCTGGTTGCGGCCGCTGAGCGAGATGCCGAGCACCACATCGCCACGCTCGACGGTGGCGGCGAGCATCATCTGCATCTGGTTGTCGGCGGAGGGCACGGTGCGCACGCCGAGCCGGAAGAAACGGTTCTGCACTTCGTCGACCAGCCAGGACGAGACGCCGCCGCTGCCAAAGGCATACAATGTGCGGCAGTTGCTGATCAGCTCGATGGCTTTTTCCGCGGCGGCGAGATCGAAGCTCTCATGCGCATTGGCGATCGCGTTCTGCGCCCGCTTCAGGACGCGCTCCGCCGCCTCGTTGAGCGCGGTGGCGGGCGTCGTCAGTCCGAGATAACGCGGCCCCACCCGCATGGAGCCCATGATCTTGAGCTTCAGGTCACGCAAGCCGTCGCAGTCGAGCGAGCGGGCGAAGCGGGTGATGGTGGGCGCCGAGACGCCCAGCCAGCCGACCAGCTCCTCCACCGGCTTCTCGACGAAGCTGCGGGGCTCGCTGACGATCGCCTGGGCAATCTTGCGGTTGGTGCGCGACAAGGTCGGCTCGCGATCGAGCACCACGGCGATGATGTCGGGCGAAGCCTGGCCGTTGCGCGGCGCTGGCTGCTTGCCCCGGTTCTGCGCGGTCGAAGAGAAGGACGCCATGATTTCAAGCTTGCGCCAGGTGGCGGGTCGGAGACAAGCTTAGACTTTCGGTCGCGCTGGTTGAAACTCGGCTCATATTCCTATTTGGTAACTTTATGAGAGGATCGATGGCCAGGCTGACACAGAGCTATGTGCATGGGGTCAGCGATATACCGCTGATCGGCCAGACCGTCGGCGCGTTCTTCGACGCGGCCGCCCGGCGCTGGGCCGATTGTGACGCCCTCATCGTTCGCCATCAGAAGGTGCGCTGGACTTATGCCGAGCTGCAACGGAAGGTCGATGACTTCGCCGCCGGCCTCCTGGCGCTCGGACTCGTGCCCGGCGACCGGGTCGGCATCTGGTCGCCCAACAATGCTGAATGGGTGATCACACAGCTCGCCACCGCCAAGGCCGGCCTGATCCTGGTCAATATCAATCCGGCCTACCGGCTCGCCGAAGCGGACTACGCGCTCAACAAGGTCGCCTGCAAGGCGCTCGTCACCGCGAGCCAGTTCAAGTCCAGCGACTATGTCGGTATGCTCGGTCAGCTGCGGGTGGAAGGGCGGCTTCCGCATCTCGAGACGATCATCCGGATCGGCGGCGCCGAGCCGGGCATGCTGGGCTTTGACGATGTGCCGGGCCTCGCGGGCCCCGAGCATCACAGGCGTCTCGTCCAGCTCGAAGGTGAGCTCCAGTTCGACGAGCCGATCAACATCCAGTTCACCAGCGGCACCACCGGCTATCCCAAGGGCGCGACGCTTACCCATCACAATATCCTCAATAACGGCTTCTTCATCGGCGAGACGATGAAGCTCACCGAGAAAGACCGCATCTGCATCCCGGTGCCGCTCTACCATTGCTTCGGCATGGTGCTCGGCAATCTCGCCTGCATCACCCATGGCTCGGCCATGATCTATCCGGGCGAGGGTTTTGACCCTCTGGCGGTCCTTGAAACCGTGGCCGCGGAGAGATGCACCGGGCTCTATGGCGTGCCGACGATGTTCATCGCCGAGCTCGGCCATGCCGATTTCAAGACATTCGACCTTTCGTCGCTGCGCACCGGGATCATGGCGGGTTCGCCGTGTCCGATCGAGGTGATGAAGCGGGTGGTGAGCGAGATGCATATGGAGGACGTCACCATCTGCTACGGCATGACGGAGACGAGCCCGGTCAGCTTCCAGACCTCGCCCGCCGATCCGCTCGAAAAACGTGTCGGCTCGGTCGGACGCATCCATCCCCATGTCGAGGTCAAGATCGTCGATGTGGATGGTCGCATCGTGCCGCCGGGCGAGACCGGTGAACTCTGCACACGCGGCTATTCGGTGATGCGCGGCTATTGGGACGATGCCGAGAAGACCGGCGAGGCGATCGATGCGGCGCGGTGGATGCATACCGGTGACCTCGCGAAGCTCGATGAGGACGGTTATTGCAACATCGTCGGGCGCATCAAGGACATGGTGATCCGGGGCGGTGAGAACATCTATCCGCGCGAGATCGAGGAGTTCCTCTACAAACATCCGAAAGTGCAGGACGTCCAGGTGATCGGCGTGCCCGATCCTAAATATGGCGAGGAGCTGTGCGCCTGGATCAGGCTCAAGACCGATGTCGCTTGCACCGAAGAGGAGATCCGCGGCTTCTGCCAGGGCCAGATCGCCCACTACAAGATTCCGCGCTACGTGAAATTCGTCGACGCCTTCCCGATGACGGTGACCGGCAAGATTCAGAAATATCTGATGCGCGAAGAGGCCCGCCGGGAGCTGGGGCTCGTGGAAGAGAAGACGGCTTGATGGGAGTTGAGTGAGGCATGGCACAGAGCAATTTCGGCCTCGATTTCGACCTTGGCGAAACCCCCGAGATGATCCGCGACACGGTGTCGGTCTTCGCCCAGGCGGAGATCGCGCCCCGGGCGGCCGAAATCGACAAGAGCAACGAATTTCCACGTGACCTGTGGCCGAGGATGGGCGAGCTCGGCCTCCATGGCATCACGGTCGAGGAGGAATTCGGCGGCCTGGGCCTAGGTTATCTCGATCATGCGGTGGCGGTCGAGGAAGTGAGCCGGGCCTCGGCCTCGGTGGCCTTGTCCTATGGCGCCCATTCCAATCTGTGCATCAATCAGATCCGCCGCAACGGTACCGATGATCAGAAGCGGCGTTATCTGCCGAAGCTGATCTCGGGCGAGCATGTGGGCGCGCTCGCCATGTCGGAGCCGGGCTCGGGCTCGGATGTCGTTTCGATGCGAACCAAGGCCGAGAAGAGGGGCTCGAAGTACATTCTCAACGGCAACAAGATGTGGATCACCAATGGTCCCATCGCCGATACGCTTTTCGTCTATGCCAAGACCGACCCCGCGGCGGGGGCGAAGGGCATCACCAGCTTCCTGATCGAAAAAGGCTTCAAGGGCTTCCGCACCGCGCAGAAGCTCGACAAGCTCGGCATGCGCGGCTCCGACACCGGTGAGCTCATCTTCGAGGATTGCGAAGTGCCGGAGGAGAATGTCGTCGGCGAGGTCAACAAGGGTGTCCGCGTATTGATGTCGGGGCTCGATTACGAGCGCGCCGTGCTCGCCGCCGGCGCCGTCGGCATTATGCGCACCGCCCTCGATGTCGTTTTGCCCTATGTGCATGACCGCAAGCAGTTCGGCCAGCCGATCGGCACCTTCCAGCTGGTGCAGGGCAAGCTTGCCGACATGTATGTGCTGATGAATGCGGCGCGCTCCTACGTCTATACGGTGTGCAAGGCCTGTGATCAGGGGCGCGTCACCCGCGAGGACGCGGCAGGCGCCATTCTGTTCGCCGCCGAGAAGGCGACGCAAGTGGCGCTCGATGCCATCCAGCTCCTGGGCGGCAACGGCTATATCAACGACTTCCCGACCGGACGGCTGCTGCGCGACGCCAAGCTCTATGAGATCGGCGCCGGCACCAGCGAGATCCGCCGCATGCTGATCGGGCGGGAACTGTTTGAGAAGTCGGTTTAGGCGGATGAGCACTCTCAAAAGCGATATCGATCCCGGCTCCGACAAGTTCCGGCGCAACGCCGAGCATATGCAGGGCCTCGTCGAGGATCTGCGCAAGGTGTCGGGCCATATCATGCAGGGTGGGCCCAAGGCGTCGCGCGACAAGCATGAATCACGCGGCAAGCTCCTGCCGCGTGAGCGCGTGCTCAGGCTGCTCGACCGCGGCTCGCCCTTCCTCGAGACCGGCCATCTCGCGGCGCATAAGATGTATCACGGCGAAGTGCCATCGGCAGGTCTCATCACCGGCATCGGGCGCGTCTCGGGCCGTGAATGCATGATCGTGTGCAACGACGCGACGGTGAAGGGCGGCACATATTATCCGCTCACCGTGAAGAAGCACCTGCGCGCGCAGGAGATCGCCGAGCAGAACCGGCTGACTTGCGTCTATCTGGTCGATTCGGGCGGCGCCAACCTGCCCAATCAGGATGAGGTGTTTCCCGACCGCGATCATTTTGGCCGCATCTTCTTCAACCAGGCCAATATGTCGGCCAAGGGCATTCATCAGATCGCGGTGGTGATGGGCTCCTGCACCGCGGGCGGCGCCTATGTGCCGGCGATGGCGGATCAGAGCATCATAGTGCGCGAGCAGGGCACGATCTTCCTGGGCGGACCGCCCTTGGTGAAGGCCGCCACAGGCGAAGTGGTGAGCGCGGAGGATCTCGGCGGCGCCGATGTCCATACGCGGCTTTCGGGCGTCGCCGATCATCTGGCGCAGAATGACGAGCACGCGCTTCAGCTGGCGCGGCGCGCCGTCGCCAATCTGCAGATCCGCAAGCCCGGCGATCTGGTGCTGCGCGAGGCGAAGCCGCCGCACTATGATCCGGCGGAGCTCTATGGTGTCATGCCGCCGACCTCGCGCGAGCCTTTCGATGTGCGCGAGGTGATCGCGCGCCTCGTCGATGACAGCGCCTTCGACGAGTTCAAAGCGCTTTATGGCAAGACGCTGGTCTGCGGCTTCGCCCATATTGGCGGCATGCCGGTCGGCATTCTCGCCAATGACGGCATCCTGTTCTCCGAATCGGCGGTGAAGGGCGCGCATTTCATCGAGATCTGCTGCCAACAGCGCATTCCGCTTCTCTTCCTGCAGAACATCACCGGCTTCATGGTTGGGCGCAAATATGAAAATGAGGGCATCGCCAAGCATGGCGCCAAGCTCGTGACCGCGGTCGCGACCGCCCAGGTGCCGAAGATCACCGTGATCATCGGCGGCAGCTTCGGCGCCGGCAATTACGGCATGTGCGGGCGGGCCTATTCGCCGCGCTTCCTGTGGATGTGGCCCAATGCGCGCATCTCGGTGATGGGCGGCGAGCAGGCCGCCAATGTGCTGGCTACCGTCAAGCGCGATGGCTTCGCGGCGAAAGGCGAAAGCTGGAGTGTTGAGGACGAGGAAGCCTTCAAGGCGCCGATCCGCGAGCAATATGAGCATCAGGGGCATCCCTATTTTGCCTCGGCGCGGCTGTGGGACGACGGCGTCATCGATCCGGCCGAGACGCGCCGCGTCATCGGCTTGAGCCTGTCGGCCGCCCTCAACGCGCCGATCCCCGAAACCCGCTTCGGCATTTTCAGGATGTAGGCCATGCTGAAGTCAGTTCTCATAGCCAATCGCGGCGAGATCGCCTGCCGGGTCATCAAAACGGCGAAACGCCTGGGCCTGCGCACCATCGCCGTCTATTCGGACGCCGACGCCGATGCGCTGCATGTCGCCATGGCCGACGAGGCGGTGCGGATCGGCGGGCCCCAGGCGCGCGACAGCTATCTCAAGAGCGATGCCGTGATCCAGGCGGCGAAGCAGACCGGTGCTGAAGCCATTCATCCGGGCTACGGTTTTCTTTCCGAGAATGCGAAATTCGCCGAGGCCTGTGCCGAAGCGAAGATCGCCTTTGTCGGGCCGCCGGCTACGGCCATCCGCGCCATGGGCGGCAAGAGTGAAGCCAAGGCGCTGATGGCCAAAGCGGGCGTGCCGCTGGTGCCCGGTTATCATGATGAGGATCAGGATCCGGCCACGCTCGAAAAGGCCGCCGACGAGATCGGTTATCCGGTGCTGATCAAGGCCTCTGCCGGCGGTGGCGGCAAGGGCATGAAAGTGGCCGAGAGCAAGGCCGACTTCCGCGACCAGCTCGCCTCGGCCAAACGCGAGGCGCTCAACTCCTTCAGCGACGATCGGGTTCTCATCGAGAAGTATCTGACCCGGCCGCGCCATGTGGAGATCCAGGTCTTCGCCGACGGCCATGGCAATTGCGTCTATCTGTTCGAGCGCGATTGCTCGATCCAGCGCAGGCATCAGAAAGTGATCGAGGAGGCGCCGGCTCCCGGCATGACCAAGGCGCTGCGCCAACGCATGGGCGGGGCGGCCGTCACGGCGGCGAAGTCAATCGGTTATGTCGGCGCCGGCACGGTCGAGTTCCTGCTCGATGTAGACGGCTCTTTCTATTTCATGGAGATGAACACGCGCCTCCAGGTCGAGCATCCGGTGACCGAATTCATTACCGGGCTTGATCTCGTCGAGTGGCAGCTGCGCGTGGCGTCTGGCGAGAAGCTGCCGCTTGCCCAGGACCAACTTGTTCTCACCGGTCACGCGCTCGAGGTGCGGCTTTATGCCGAAGATCCCGATCGCGAGTTCCTGCCGCAGACCGGGCGCATCAGCCATCTGCGCTTCCCCGCCGAGAATGCGCATGTGCGTGTCGATACCGGCATCACCGAAGGCAAGGCGATCAGCACTTATTACGACCCGATGATCGCCAAGCTCATCGTCTGGGACCGTGACCGCGACGCGGCGCTGGCGCAATTGCGCCGGGCCTTGGCCGAGACCGAGATTGCCGGTCTCGTCACCAACACGGCTTTCCTCATGCGGCTCGCCGCGAACAAATCCTTTGCCAAGGCCGAACTCGATACCGGCTTCATCGGCCGGCACGAGAAAGAGCTTCTGCCCAGCGTGCCACCAGCAGGCGATGAGGTGCTGATGCTCGCAGCCACTGGCCTTTTGCTGAGCGGACGATCCGAGTCCGCTGACGACCCGTGGTCGCAGAGTGATGGCTGGCGGCATTATGGCGGAAGCCACGATCATTTGAATCTCATCGATGTGAGCGGCGGCCAGGTAACCCAAAAGATCGCCTTCGACTATGCCAAAGACGGCTTCGTCTTCCATTTCAAAAAGACGGCTGTCCCGGTGAAGGCGATGCTGTCGTCCGAAGGCCGTCTTGCCGCCCATTTGGGCGGGCGACGTATTGCCGCCGGTTTTGCGCGCAAGGACGACGACATCACGCTTTTCCTCGATGGCGTAAGCTATCGGCTGAAACAGGCGCCGATCGTCCTGGAAGAGGATGGCGGGGAGGCGACGGCCCTCAAAATCGCCGCTCCCATGCCCGGCCGGATCATCGCCGTCCATGTGGCGGCGGGCACACAAGTCGAGAAAGGGGCGCCGCTCATCGTTCTGGAGGCGATGAAAATGGAGCATGTGCTGAAGGCGAGCCATGCCGGCCGGATCGAGACTATCGGCTGCAAGCCGGGCGACCAAATCCGCGAGGGCCAGGAGCTTTTGCGCTTCGCCGCGCCGGCCTGAAGCTGACATGAGCGTCAGTCGCATCGGATAGTCGAAAAGCGCTTCACACTTTTCGTTCCGATGATCTAAGGTCGGCCTATGGATTTTGCGCTGACAGACGATCAGGCCCAGATCAGGGACATGGTGCGGGGGTTCGCGGCGGAGAAGATCGCTCCTTACGCGGCGCAATGGGAAAATGAAAAGGCCATTCCACGCCAGATCCTGAAAGAGGCAGCGGAGCTGGGGCTTGCGGCGATCACGGTGAGTGGGGAAAGCGGCGGCTCCGGCCTGTCGAGGGTCGAGTCGGTCCTCATATTTGAGGAGCTTTCCTATGCCGACCCGGTGGTGGCGAGCTTTCTCTCCATCCACAATATGTGCGCCTGGATGATCGACAGCTACGGGTCGGCCGAGCAGCGCCAGACTTGGCTGCCCAAGCTCTGCGCCATGGAGCAGGTGGCGAGCTATTGCCTGACCGAACCCGGCTCGGGCTCGGATGCGGCGGCGCTCAAGACGAAAGCGGTCAAGGATGGCAACAGCCATTACCGCCTCACCGGTTCAAAGGCCTTCATTTCGGGTGGCGGTTATTCCGATCTCTATCTGGTCATGTGCCGTACCGGCGAGGAAGGGGCCAAGGGCATCTCCTGCATCCTGGTCGAGACTGGGACCGAGGGGCTAAGCTTCGGCGCCAATGAGAGAAAAATGGGCTGGCATGCCCAGGCGACCGCGATGGTCAATCTCGATGAGGCGCGTGTCCCGGCGACCCATCTGATCGGGGCCGAAGGGCAAGGCTTCTCGATCGCCATGAACGGGCTCAATGGCGGCAGGCTCAATATCGCCGCCTGCAGCCTCGGCGCCGCGCAATCCGCCCTCGACAAGGCGCTCGCCTATATGAAGGAGCGCAAAGCCTTCGGCCGCAATCTGGCGCAATTCCAGGCCCTGCAGTTCAAGATCGCCGATATGGAGACGGAATTGCAGGCGGCGCGCGTCTTTCTCTATCATGCCGCCTGGAAACTCAGTATCAATGCTCCCGATGCGCGGAAATTCTGCGCCATGGCCAAGCGTTTCGTCACCGACACGGGCTTCCGGGTCGCCAATGAGGCGCTGCAGATCCATGGCGGTTATGGGTATCTTGCCGATTTCGGCATGGAAAAGATCGTGCGCGACCTGCGCGTCCACCAAATCCTCGAGGGCACCAATGAGATCATGCGGCTTATCGTTGCGCGCGACATGCTGGGCGGTGATTAGCCAGCGATGACCACCGACATTATTGCCCGCGTCGACGGCGCCGCCGGACGCATCACCCTGAACCGGCCCCGAGCACTCAACGCTCTCAACCATCCGATGGTGCGCGCCATCACGGCGGCGCTCACCGAATGGCGGGACGACGACCGGGTCAGGCATGTCGTCATCGATGGCGAGGGCGAGCGTGCCTTCTGTGCCGGCGGCGATATCCGCGCCGTCTATGAGATGATCCCCACCGCCTCGGACGCGGCGCGCCAGTTCTGGCGCGAGGAGTATCAGCTCAATGCCATGATCGCGCGTTATCCCAAGCCCTATGTGGCGATCATGGACGGTTTCTGCCTGGGCGGCGGCGTGGGCCTCGCCGGCCATGGCTCGCACCGCGTCGTCACCGAGCGCTCGTTGGTCGGCATGCCGGAAACGGCGATCGGCTTCACACCCGATGTCGGCGGCTCGCTCTTGCTGGCGCGCGCCCCCGGCCATGCCGGTGAATATATGGCGGCAACGGCCTTTCGGATGACCGCGGCGGATGCCATCTATGCCGGTTTTGCCGACACTTTGATCGCGGGTGCCGACCGGGCGAGCCTCACCGCGCAGCTTTGCGAGGGGCGTGCCGCCGATGAGGCCGTCGCCGCGGCCGCCGTCTATTCGGGCTTGAGCGATCTCGCCGCGCGGCAGTCGCGCATCGACCGGGCTTTCGGCGCGGCGACGGCTCAGGAAGCGGTCCGTCGCCTCGAGCAATTGGTGGAGCCCTGGGAGCAGGAGGCTCTCAAGAAGATTGCGGCGCATTCGCCGACGGCGCTCGCGGCGGCGCATGTCTCGGTGCGGCGAGCCCGCTCTTTCACGACCGTCGAAGAGGCGCTCGATCATGAATATCGCTATGCCTATCGCGCCGTCGACCTGCATGATTTCCGCGAAGGGGTCAGGGCGCTGATCGTCGACAAGGATGGCAAGCCCAACTGGCGCCCGACGCGACTCGCCGATATATCGCAGCATGATATCGAAGCCCTGTTCGCGCCGATCGGCGACCACGAACTGGGGCTCGCTTAGGGGAGTTGCTTCGCCATGAGGATAGCATTCATCGGTCTCGGCAATATGGGCGGACCCATGGCGGTGAATCTTGCCGCCAAGGGGTTTACGGTGAAGGGCTTCGACATTGTCGAAGCCAATCTCGACAAGGTCGCCGATCAGGGCGTGGTGGCGGCGCGAAGCGCGGTTTCGGCGGTCAAGGATGCCGATGTCGTGATCACCATGGTGCCGGCCGGCCAGCATGTGCTCGATCTCTATCGCGCCATACTGCTGCCGGCGCCGCGCGGGGCGCTGTTCATCGACTGCTCGACCATCGATGTGGCGAGCGCGCGCGAGGCGCATGCGATGGCGAAGGGCGCCGGCATGCAGAGCCTCGACGCGCCGGTCTCGGGTGGTACGGCGGGGGCCACCGCGGCGACCCTCACATTCATGGCAGGCGGCGATGCCGAGGCCTTCGAGCGCGGCAACCCTGTGCTGGCGGCGATGGGTAAGCGTATCGTCCATTGCGGCGGCCCGGGCGCCGGCCAGGCGGCCAAGATCTGCAACAACATGATCCTCGGCATATCGATGATCGCGGTATCGGAGGCCTTCGTGCTGGCGGAAAAGCTCGGCCTCGAGGCGCAGGCGCTTTATGACGTGGCTTCGGCCGCCTCCGGCCAATGCTGGTCGCTCACCACCTATTGTCCGGTGCCGGGTGTCGGTCCTTCATCGCCCGCCGACAATGGCTACAAGCCTGGTTTTGCCGCCGCCCTCATGTTGAAGGATCTGGCGCTCGCCCAGCAGGCGGCTCAGGCGTCGGGGGCGGCGACGCCGCTCGGCGCCCATGCCGAGCAGCTCTATCGTGAGTTCACCACGGCCGGAGGTGGGGAGAAGGACTTTTCCGCCATCATCCGTCATCTCGCCGCAGCGCCGCGGAGCTAGAGCGCTTCCCGCCAAAGTTGCTCGACTTTGGCGATAAGGAAGCGCTCCAGGTTTTATGTTTTTCGAGCCCTTTTTCCCGTCTTGATCGAATCGGAACGATTCGATCAAGACGGGAAGGGCTCTACTTCAGGCGTTCCAGCTCGGCCGCTCATGCAGGCTCTTGCTCCAGCGCTGCACATTCGACAGCGTCGCCGGAACTTCGAATTCGAAGACTTCCGCTATCCATAGCGTGACCATGCCGCTGATATCGGCCATCGAGAACTCATCGCCGGCGAGATAAGGCCGGCCGTCGCTCATCTCACGGTCGAGCCAGGCCCATTTGGCCGGGATCGCCTGACGTTGCGCCTCGGCGAAGGCCGGGACCTGGGTTTGGCGCTCCTTGAAGAACTCATCGGTGTGGAGGACGACATTGCCCATGGTGGCGAACACTTCCTGTTCCATGCGCCGGTTCCACATCTCGACCTTGCCCTGGCTCTTGGCGTCGGCGCCGAAAAGGGACGGTGTGGGGTGGCGGGCTTCCAGGAACCGGCAGATGGCCACGCTTTCGGTGATGACATCGCCGTCATCGAGCTCGAGCACCGGCACCTGGCCCAGCGAGTTGAGCTTGAGGAACTCCGGCGATTTATGCTCGCGCGTACCGAAATCGATCGGGACGATCGGCAGCTCGATGCCTTTCTCGGCCATGAAGATGCGGACGCGGTAGGAGTTGGGGCCGGGGGCCGAATAGAGCTTCATGTCTTCCTCCTTTGATACTTCAACGAATCATTGCTGCGCGAGCACACGGCCGAGCGTGTCGAGCAGATAGCCGCAACCTTCCTCGCGGCTTTTGCAGGTGTCGGCGCCGTCGAGGAAAGACGCCTGCTCGGTATAGATCAGCTTTGTGCCCTGGCCGTCGGGCAGGAATTCGATTGTCGCGAGCGAGGCGGAAATGCGCTTGCCGTCGATGATCATGCAATAGGACAGGACGAGGCGCTTGTCCGGCACGACGTCGAGATAGATCGTTTCGTTGCGGATGGGCGCCCCACCTTCGAAGCGGAAGGTGCCTTCCTCGCGGCCGCCTTCGCGGACATCGAGCGTGTAGCTGTCGGTGGTCCAGCCTTCGCCCTCGGCAAACCAGCGGCGCTTGATGTCGATATCGGCAAAGGCCTGGAAAACCTGGGCCGGGGCTTGGTAAAAATTACGCTCGAGGGTGAAGGTCGCGGCTTCGACGGTGCGGTTCATGCTGAAATTCCCCTGTTAACCAGTTGTGAAAAGCAACTGGTTGCAAGATACCCAAACTGGTGAGATAATGCAACCAGTTTCTTGGAGAGTTTCATGTCATGAGCGCGGATCACCGGTCGGGCTGCCCCATCAATCTCACGCTTGAGGTGTTGGGCGACAAATGGAGCCTGCTGATCATCCGCGACATCATCTTCGGCAATAAGCGGCATTTCCGCGAATTGCTCACCCAGTCGATCGAGGGCATCGCGTCGAACATCCTTGCCGACCGGCTGAAGCGACTGCTCGACGAGGGTGTGCTCAGCAAGGCGGATGATCCGAGCCACAAGCAGAAGGCCGTCTACAGCCTGACCGAAAAAGGCATCCAGCTTCTGCCGGTGCTGGCGCAAATGGCGGTCTGGGGTCGCAAGCATATGCCGGCGAGCGAGGAGCTCGCGATCCGGGCGCAGCTTCTCGACGAAGGCGGTCCCGAATTGTGGTCCGACTTCATGCAGGAATTGCGCGAGCGGCATCTGGGCATCCCCTTGAAGGCGCCGCGCGGCTATGTCCCGGTCTTCCAGCGGCTGCAGGCGGCCTATGAAGAAGTGGTCGCCCGCCAGAAGGCCCGGCAGCGAGTCTAGTTGTGGTGCGCGGCGGGCTCGACCCGGCGCAGCATGAAGGCGGCAAGCAAGGCGGCGGTGAGCGCGATCACGGCGCAGATCACCGCGGTGATCACCAGGGCATCGGTGAAGGCGGTCCGCGCGGCGGCGAGGATGAGGGCGCCTGTCTCTGCCGGAAGCTCGGCCGCGACGGCGACGGCGCCGCCCAGCGTGCCCAGTGCCGCTTCCACCGCCTCATGCGGCAGGTCGGCTGGAATCACTTTACTCATGGCGCCGCGATAGATGGCGGTCATGACACTGCCCAAGACCGCAATGCCAAGCGCGCCGCCGAATTCGGCGCTGGTCTCGGAGATTGCGGCCGCCGCACCGGCGCGCTCGGGGGGCGCCGCATTCACCACGAGATCGGTGGTGAGGGTGAAAGCGGGGGCGAGACCCAGCGACATCAGGATGAAGCCGGCGATCAGGATGGCGAGCCCGTAAGTGCTGTCGATCTGGGTGAGCAGCAGGCAGGCGAGGCCGGCAATGGCGAGGCCGCCGGCCATGACATAGGCCGGGTGGAAACTGCGCACGATCTTCGGCGCCAGCATCGAGCCCAATATGAAGGAAAGCCCAGACGGCAGCATCCACAGGCTTGCCTCGAGCGGCCGCATGGCGAGCACGAGCTGCAGATATTGCGAGATGAACAGGAAAAAGCCGAAAGCGACGAGCACGCCCAGCATATAGACGGTGAGCGAGGCGCTGAAGGCCGGCTTGCGGAAAAGCGTGAAGTCGATCAGCGGATGACTCAGCTGCTTCTGCCGTCTGGCGAAGAGGAAGGCGACGGCAACGCCGATGATGACCGAAAGGACGGGCTGCCAACCCATGCCATGCTCGGCGAACTGCTTGAGGCCGTAGATGACAGCCAGAACCGCGACGAGCGACATGGCGGCGCTCGCAATGTCGAGCGGCGTGGCAGTCTCGTCGCGGAATTCCGGCAGCAGGAACGGGGCCACGGCGAGCAGCAGGATCATGATCGGCACATTGACCAGGAAGACCGATCCCCACCAGAAATGTTCGAGCAGCACGCCGCCGAAAAGCGGGCCGATGGCGCCGCCGACCGAGAAGGCGGCGACCCAGATGCCGATGGCGGTGGTGCGCTCGCGCGGGTCATGGAACATGTTGCGAATGAGCGAAAGCGTCGAGGGTGCCAATGTCGCGCCGGCGATGCCGAGGATCGCGCGGGCGATGATCAGCGTCACGGCGTCGGAGGCAAAAGCGGCGAAGATCGAGGCCAGGCCGAAGGCGACGGCGCCGATCATCAGCAATTTGCGCCGCCCGATGCGGTCGCCGAGATTGCCCATGATGATAAGAGAGCCGGCGACGAAGAAACCGTAGATGTCGATGATCCACAGAAGCTGAGACGCGGAGGGCTTGAGCTGTTCGCTCAGCTGCGGCACCGCCAGATTGAGGACGGTGAGATCCATCGAATAGATGACGCACGGCAAGGCCAGCACGGCAAGGCCGATCCATTCGCGGTTGCCGGCCTTGGCCGGTGCTTCGGTCGTCGTGGTCATTGATAATTCCAATAGGCTCATTCGTGAGCGGGCAGTCTAGATAGCGGCTTGCCCGACAATTGTCAGGAACAATGTTGCAGTCTCAATCCACCAGCGCGCCACAGGTGAGATTGGCGACGGTGCCGGTCATCGCGCCGGCGCGGTCGGACGCCATGAAAGCGGCGGTCTGTGCCACTTCTGCAAGTGTCGGATAACGCTTCAGCAATGTCTCCGCCGGTCCCGCCAGCATCTGATCGACCGTGATGCCGGCCTGATCGGCCGAGGGTTGGAATACCGCGCGGGCATGCGACTGGAGCGCCAGCGCTTCCGGCAAGGCATGGGGGCGCAAGCAGACGACACGGATGCCGGACGGCGCCAATTCGCAGGCGAGCAGGCGCGAAAAGCCTTCAATGGCGGCGCAGGCGGTGCCGAAACCCAGATAGCCAGTGCCGGCGAGGCGGCTGCCCGGCGTCGACAGGGTCAGGATCACGCCCGACTTCCGCCGCGCCATATGCCAGGCGACCGCCTTGGCGGTGATGAAGTTCATCTGCGCATATGCCGTGATCGGGAAGGCGAAGTCATCGAGAGAGAGATCGGCGAAGCTCTTGCCCTGAACGTGAAACAGGCCCACCGCGTTGAGGGCGATATCGATGGCGCCGGCCTTGGCGGCCACGTCATCGGCATGCGCCTTGACGGCTTCCTCGTCCATGACGTCAAGCGTGGCGACTTCGACGGCGCCCCCCTTGGCGGAAATATCGTCCGCCACCCTTTCGAGCTTGCCGAGACTGCGTCCGGCGAGAAAAACCTTGGCGCCTTCCATTGCGAAAGCGCGCGCCACGGCGCCGCCCACGGCACCTCCGCCGCCATAGATGATGGCGGTTTTGCCCTTCAACATGAGTGTCCTCTTCGTTCGGCTTTATTTAGATATCGAGAAAAACCTTGAACCCGCCATAGATCAGGCGACTGCCATCGAAGGGCAGGTTCTTGTTGTCCATCTGCAGGCGTGGATCGGCCATTACCCTCTTGACAATACGGTTGCGATCGGCGCGCGATTTGTAAGTCACCCAGGAGAAGATCACCGTCTCATCCGGTTTCATCTTCACGCTGCGCGGAAAGGAAGTGACTTTGCCGACTGGCGCGTCATCGGCGACGCTTTCCACATAATTGATAGCGCCATGCTCGCGCCATACCTTGCCGGCGCGCTTCGCCATCTTGCGATATTGGGCCATGTTCTTCTTCGGAACGGCAACAATGAATCCATCGACATAAGCCATATTCGCTCTCCTTCAGATCGGATTGTGGTCGGTTGTCAGCGCCGGCAGGCGTCGGCGCGTTTGAGCAGCAAGGACCGTTCGCGGGCATTCTGGGTCAGCGCTGCGGCGTGGCGGAACTCCGTCTCGGCCTCGGTGTTGCGACCGAGCTTCATGAGCAAGTCGCCTCTGACGGCCGGCAACAGATGATAGGTCTTGAGCGTTTCCTCGCCGACCAGTGCATCCACCAGATCGAGCCCGGCTTGCGGTCCGCTCTTCATGGAATGCGCGACGGCGCGGTTGAGTTCCACCACGGGGGAGGCTTCGCGCGCTGCCATGATGTCGTAAAGAGCCGCAATGCGTCCCCAGTCGGTGTCGGATGCTCTGGCGGCCCGGGCATGACAGGCGACGATCGCCGCCTGAAGGCCATAGCGGCCGAGCGCGGGATCCAGCGCTTCGGCGCGCGCCAGTGCGGCGAGGCCGCGCCGGATGAGAAGCTGGTCCCACAAGGCCCGGTCCTGGTCGAGCAGCAGGATCGGCTCGCCATCGGGTCCGCTGCGTGCATCGAAACGCGAGGCCTGGATCTCCATCAGCGCCACCAGGCCATGCACTTCGGATTCCCGCGGCAGGAGCCCAACCAGGATACGGCCCAGTCGCAAAGCTTCCTCGCAGAGCTGCGGGCGCATCCAGTCGTCGCCCTGCGTCGCTGCGTAACCTTCGTTGAAGATGAGATAGAGCACCATCAGAACCGAATCGCGGCGCGCCAGCAATTCGGTGCCGCGCGGCAATTCGTAGGGCACCTGCTTCTCGGCAAGGGTGCGCTTGGCGCGCACGATGCGCTGCGCGATGGTCGCGTCCGTCTGCAGGAAGGCGCGCGCGATCTCCTCTGTGGTCAGGCCGCCGATGAGACGCAAGGTCAAGGCGGCGCGGGCCTCGGTGCTCAGCACCGGATGGCAGGAAATGAAAATGAGACGCAGGAGATCGTCGCCGATCGTGTCGTCGAGGGCGGCGTTCAAGGCTTCGAGCGCCTCCTCCTGCTCGGCGTCGCGGCTGCGGCCGATCTCGGCATGTTTGCTGTCGGCCAGCTTCGCTTTGCGGATCCTGTCGATGGCGCGGTTCTTGGCCGCCGTCATCAGCCAGGCGCCGGGGCGGTCCGGAATGCCCGATTTCGGCCATTGCTCGAGCGCCGTCAGCAAGGCTTCCTGGGCCAGTTCCTCGGCCTGGCCGATATCGCGGGTGAAGCGCGTCAGGCTGGCGATGAGCTTCGCCTGCTCGATCCTCCAGACGGCGTCGATCGCGCGATGAGTGTCGGACATGGACATGATGCCCGATCAGACCATCTTCGCTTCGATATCGCAAGTTTCGCTTCATTACCAAAGCCTTGAGGTTGCCGCCCGCGACCGGAACCGCGGGCGGAGCGCGTCACGACTTGGCGAGCTTGTGGGCTTCGCTCATGAGTCTTTCCTCCTGCGCCCGCAGCTCGGGCGTGAAGGCTTCACCGAAATCTTCCGCCTCGAAGACCTGGCGAACCTCGAGCTCGACGCCGTCGCTCATCGGACAGCGCTTCACCCAGTCGATGGCCTCTTCCATCGACTTGACGCGCCACATCCAGAAGCCGGCGATGAGCTCCTTGGTTTCGGCAAAGGGGCCATCCGTGACCTTGGGCTCGGCTTTGGTGAATTTCACCCGCTTGCCTTTAGAACTCGGATGCAGGCCGTCACCGGCCAGCATGATGCCCGCCTTGACCAGTTCCTCGTTGTAGTTGCCCATCGCGGCAAGTTCCTCGGTCGTCGGCATGATGCCGGCTTCCGTGTCCTTGTTGGCCTTGACGATCACCATGACTTTCATTCTGCTATTCCTTCTCAATCAGGGGGTGGCCGCGGAGACGATCATCCAGCCTACGCCGAACTTGTCGGCGACCATGCCGAAGCTGGTGGCGAAGAAGGTCTTGATCAGCGGCTGTTGCACTTGGCCGCCGGCGCTCAAGGCGTCGAACAGCCGTTTCGCTTCCGCGTCATCCTTGGCCTGAAGGGCCAGCGAGATGCCGGTGAAGCTGGTCTTGCCGGAGCACATGCCGTCGGTCGCCATGATCAGCGTATCGCCGACCTTGAACTCCGAATGCATGATCTTGTCGCCGGGGGGCATGGCGCCCATGTCGGCGCAGCCTTTGCCCATTTCCATGGGCTCCATGGGCGGGGCTTCCTGGAAGCGCATCTTCACGCCGACCTTGGCGCCGATCGCCTTGGCGTAGAAATCAAGTGCCTCTTCGGCGCGGCCTTCGAAAGACAGATAGGGTTGGACCTGCATCTTCATACTCCTCTTGCTACGTGATTATTAATTTCGGGCGCCGCCCACTTCCATCGCGCGGAAGCGTTCGATGGCCTCGCCCTGGGTGAAATCCTCAAGCTCGAATAGTTGGCGGATTTCGATCTCTCCGTCCTCATTGTGGGGATTGGGAAAACGGCGCGCCCATTCGAGCGCTTCCTCGCGCGACTTCACCTGGATGATGGTGTAGCCGGCGATGAGCTCCTTGGTCTCGGCGAACGGGCCGTCGATGACGCGGCGCTTGCCGCCTTCATACTTTATGCGGAAACCGTTGGCGCTCGGATGCAGGCCATTGGCATCGAGCAGAACACCCGCCTGGGCGAGCTCGGCGTGATAATCCGCCATGGCGCTGAGGAGGGACTCCTCGGGCATCACGCCCGCTTCCGAATCCTTGCTGGCCTTGACGATGATCATGAAACGCATGGGTCTAAATCTCCTGTTCCGGTGGGGAGCCTTGCCGGCTCGCCTTCCACGACGTGCGGGGGCTGGCTAAATCGACGGGCTGTCGAAAAATATTCGAAGATTTTTTCGACCCGGCGGAAGCCTTTGAATTTTTAGGCGCCTTGCCGTCCCATTGGCGTCAGGTCGAGATAATGCAGCACCGGGACGACAGGTTCCACGCCACGCGCATAGGTCGAGTAGGTGTGGAAGATCTCATCGCCTTCGCGCAGGAAGACGCTGATGCCGTGATGCTCGCCATCGGCGAACCATGGCTCGTTATTGGCGACATGCTCGGCGCGCGGGCGGTAGTTGTATTCGGAAGGTGCCACCTTCTCATCGGTCGTCGCCTGGAAATCGTAGTTGAAGTCCGTGCCGAAGGACGAATAGAGCGGAATGTCCCAGCCTTTCGCTCGCGCATAGGCCTTGAGCTTCGCCTGAGGTGCCCGCGCGATGACGGCGAGCGAGGTGTCCCGGTCATGCAGTCCCTTGAGGACCGGGAGATCGTCGACGAAGCCGGTGCAACCGGGGCACGCCTTTTCCCAGTCAGGGTCGTACATGAAATGATAGACGATGAGCTGGCGGCGGCCGTCGAACAGATCGAGGAGGGAGGTCTCGCCGTCCGGACCGTCGAAGACATAGTCCTTGTCGACCTTGACCATCGGCAGCCGGCGGCGCGCCTCGTTGAGCGCGTCGCGGTCACGGGTCAGCTGCTTTTCCTGTTCAAGCAACGTCTTGCGGGCAGTGAGCCATTCGGAACGCGATACGGTCTTCGGCAGCGTCTTTGGAGTCTCAAGCATACAAACCTCCCTGGTTCCCGGTTAGTGGGCGAAAGCCCGCCGGGCCATTACGTCCGACATAATCGATGCGGCGATGCGTCCCCGATCGCGCGGCTCAATCTTCTTGACAAATAGGTTGATATCAACATAATTGGCGCATGTCAACTCGGCTGGGTCCCTCTCTCGAAGAAACTCTTCACGTCCGCGACCATTGCCTATGTCTCCATGTGCAAAGGGCGGCGCGGGCACTGGCGCGGCGCTTCGACGACGCCTTGCGTCCGCTCGGCATCAATCAGGGGCAATTCTCGCTGTTGATGTCGCTCAACCGTCCGGACGCGCCGACGATCAGCCGGGTGGCCGCCTTCCTGGCGATGGACCGCACCACGCTCACCGCCGTCCTCAAGCCGTTGGAGCGGCGTGGCCTCCTGAACATGACGGTCGACAAGGAGGACCGGCGCAATCGGCGGCTGACATTGACCGATGCCGGGCGCAAGCTGCTGCGCGACGCGCTGCCGGTCTGGACTGAGACGCATGCCGCGGTCGACGCGGCGCTCGCCGAGCAGAATGCCGGCAATCTGCGCGGCCTGCTCAATCTCCTGGCCTGACTGCCGCATCACGCGGCCTCGGCTGTAACGACATAAGCAGCGAGCTTGTCGAAAGCTTCGCTCCAACCACCTTCATGGCCGTCGCGTTCTTCGGTGCTCTGGAAGGGCGACTGCTTGAAGGTCATGCGGGTCTTGCCGTTCTCTTCGGCGAAGGTGAGGGTGATCAGATTTTCCAGGCCGCGCTCGCCGTCCTCTTCCCAGGCGAAAGTGAAGACGAGCCGTTTGTTCTCGACGACCTCGCGATAGACGCCGTGGAACCAGTAGTCCTTGCCTTCGGGAGAGCGGATCAAGGCGCGGTAGTGGCCACCCTCGCGCACATCGAGCTTGGCCGAGGGCGCGGTGAATCCCTTGGGGCCCATCCAGCGCACCATGTGCTCGGGCTCGGTCCATACTTTGTAGACAAGCATGGCGGGCGCATCGAGCACGCGGGTGATCACCAGTTCGAGCCGGTCTTCCCGGACATCCTTGTTATTCACGAGGTTCATGACGTGCCTCCCTTGGATTGCAGATCCAGCAGATAGGATTCGAGCCGGTCGAAGCTCGCCTCCCAGAAGCGGCGATAGTGCTCGAGCCATTCGGCGGCCTCCTTCAGGGGGGCGGGTTCGAGGCGGCGCGGCCGCCATTGCTTCTCGCGGCTCTGGGCGATCATGCCGGCCTTCTCCAGCACTTTGAGATGCTTGGAGATCGCCGGCAGGCTCATTTCGAACGGTTCGGCGAGCTCGGTGACCGAGGCTTCACCAAGGGCCAGCCGCGCCAGGATGGCGCGCCGGGTCGGATCGGCGAGGGCGGCAAAAGCGGTGCTGAGGCGGTCGGCCATATTTATTGAACCAAAAAGTTAATTAATCATTTGGTTAAATAATGGAGATGGCCATTTTTGTCAAGCTGGCGCCCGTGCTTGAAGTGGCTGGTTAGTGCGCGCCTTCGCGCGGCAAGCCGAAGCCGCCGACGGGCTCGGTCCGGGTGGCGCTGTCGAAACCGGCGATCATCGGCATGGCTTCGTTGATCGCAGCCCGCACCTGCGGGAGGCTCAAAGAGCCCTTGTGGCTTGCCTCGCTGTCCCAGACTTCGGTGATCCAGATCGCGTCGGCGTCGGCTGGATCCTTGGCGATAATGTAATTGAGGCAGCCGGGCATCTTGTCAGTGCCGCGCAGCAGAATGGCGAGCAAATCATCGCGTTTACCGGGCTTTGCCCGCATTTTTCCGATCAGTCCGAACATCGAGAGCTCCTTCTGCCGGGATCATGTCGGGTGGGTAGGGCGCTGTCGAGACGCTCAATTTTAGAAACAAACGCTTGTTTGTTTAATGGGATATGCTAGGGTCGATTCAAGAACGGGGAAAACCCCGCCAATAAAATGGGAGGACTGATGGCTCGGACCCGTGGATCGGTCGGCGCCGAAACCGAAAAAGCTATCCGTAAGGCCGCCGTCGAGCTCATCGCCAAACATGGCTTCGAGGCCATGACGTTGCGCGATCTGGCCGAGCATGTCGGGCTGCAGCCGGGCTCGATCTACCGCTACATCGCCACCAAGGACCAACTGCTGGTCGACATCATGGCCGAGCATATGGAGACGTTGATCGCCGCCTGGCGCGCCGCCGACCGTCCCGATGCCGATCCGCGCCTCAGGCTCGAGGGTTTCGTCGATTTTCACATCCGCTACCATTTCGAGCGCCAGAAGGAAGTGGTCATCGCCAATCTTGAGCTGCGCAGCCTGACGCCCGATGCGCGGCGCGCCTGCGTCGCCTTGCGCAAAACTTATGAAAGCGAGCTGCGCGGCATTCTCGAGGCCGGCATCGTGCAAGGCTTCTTTATATCCACCGACAGCGGCATCGCCACCAATGCGATCATCTCGATGCTGACCGGCGTATGCTTCTGGTACAGCCCGAAGGGCAAACTCTCGGCCGATGAAATCATCGCCATTCACAAGCGCCTGGTGCTCGGCGGACTCTCCGGCACACCGCGCGGCGAAGCAAAAATCATTCCCTTGGCAGCAGGACGCAACTGACATGAAGGACGAGGAGGCGATCATGGATCATTTGGTAACGGACGCGCATCATCATGCCGCTCTATCGCTCGATGATTTTCATGCGGTACCGAAGCTGCGCCGCCGGCTCAGCGAGATCCGCACCTATGGCTACCGTCCGACGCCGGCGCGGCTGACCGGCCAGCAATTGCTGATCGCCCAGCTCACCGCGTTGGGCCTCGCCAACAAAGAGATCGCCTATCTCGCCGATATTTCCGAGACGACGGTGAAGGCGCATATCAGCGCCGCCTTGCGCAGCCTCAATCTGAAGCGGCGCACGCAGCTCTGCCGCTATATCTTCGAGGCGGGGCTGCTCGGCGCGGATTGAGCTAAAGCAAGGTCCCGAAGCGCATATATTCGGGTTCGATCAAGGCCAGGAAGGCTTGGCACAGTTCATTGTCGTGCCAGGTGGCGCAGATGGCTTCGGCGCGTTCGCGGCTCTCGGCGAAAGCCACATCCATATACGCGCCATCGGTGAGCTTTACGAGATGCTGGCGCCGCCATCCGGGCTGCTTCGTGAGATAACGGTCGACCATGGCCCGATATACGCCACGCATCTGTTCCTCGCTGACGCCGGGCTTCAGCCGGAAGCGGCCAAGCTCGATGCCGTCGCCGCTGAAGGTCGGATGGGCCTGCGCCCGATCCATCCGGTAGTGGTCCAAGCCGGAGAGATTTTTGATCGAGGCACGGAAGCTCTCGAATTCTGCGGCGGTGCCGACCATGGCCGCCGCAGCCTGCGCGGCTTCGAGGGTGCGCCAGATGACGACATCGACCCGCGCGGCTGGATCGGCGGCGCCATGGAACGCCTGCCAGGCGATGAAGCCCGGAAGAGCCTCCAGACGGTGGCGTGTCTCGTTGCGGACCATGTCCGCAGCGCTCGGGTCGCTCACGCTGTAGGTGACGATTTCATAGTAGGGGTAAGACATCGCGAACTCCTTTATCTGTGTGGGGGCTGGCGATAGCGTTTTGCCCCTGACAGTTTTCGTCAGGGTCGTGGCGTAAGGGCCGTATATGCGCACGCTTCGTTTGTTCTCGCTTCTCGACCGCCTGCGCGGCCGGCGCGAGCCGGTCGCGGCGGAAGTGCTGGCGCGTGAGCTCGACGTGTCGATCCGCACGATCTATCGCGACATGGCGAGCCTTCAGGCCATGGGCGCCCCGATCCGCGGCGAATCGGGCATCGGTTACCAGATCGAGAAGGGGTACTTCCTGCCGCCGCTCAGCTTCGATGCGGACGAGCTCGACGCCATCATGCTCGGCATGCGTCTCGTCGCCGCGAAGGGCGACAGCGGGCTCGCCGAAGCCGGGCGCCGCGTCACCGGCAAGATCGGCGCCGTGCTCGACCGGGACCAGAGCGATCGTTTCGCGAGCCTGCCGCTGCTCGCCGTCACGCGCGGCAGCAGCGAAAGCCGAAAGAGCGAAGCGCATCTGGGCGGGCTTCGGCAGGCGCTGCGCGAACGGATGTTCATCATCTTGCGTTATGTCGATCTCAAGGAGCAGGAAAGTCTGAGGCTCTGCCGGCCCTTGGGTCTCGTCGCCTTCGACGATGTCTGGGTGCTCACCGTGTGGTGCGAGGCACGCCAGGATTTCCGCAATTTCCGCGTCGATCGCATTCAGTCATTTGAGGTATCCGGCAAGCGTTTCCGGCCCGAGCGCGGCAAACGTTTCGAGGATTATCTCACGTCGATGCGCTGATCCGCTCCTTCTTGCGCGCGTAGTAGCGGCGCGCCTTGGCGCGGCTGCCGCACACGCCGGTGATGCACCAGCGCTTATTGGCGTTGCGGGTACGGTCGATGAACAGCCAGCCGCAATTGCCGCACACCCGCACGCGCTTCGCATCGGGTGAAAAAGCGAGCGCCATCGCCTGATGCAGGATGGTGGTGAGGAACGCGTCGCGGTCTTGGGTCAGGGCCTCGGCATAAAGCGTGGCGAGGGCGGGCCAGCCTGTGCCCGCGCGGAAATAGCCATCGATCGCCTCGCGCGCCGTGACGCAGCGGTCGACTGAGGAGCTTGGCGGGCTCAGCCCGGCAAGGGCGGCCCAGCCGGCCAGGTTCTCGGCCGATCGCCCGCGATCCTCCTCGCGCCCGGGCTGGCCGCGCCAGACTACCATGTTCGCGAAATCGAGCGCCGGCTGTCGGTTGATGAAATGATGGTCGTGCCAGTGGAAGCCGGTCATGGTTGCAATTGACAGGGAGAAGTCCCAGCGTCATTCTTACTAGCAAACCATGGTTAGCCCGTCAAAATGGATTGTCATTCTCCTCTCTGGGGTAGGGGCGTCCCTCCTTTTGGCGGAACCAGCCTCCGCCGAGAGCGCGCTGCGTTCCACTGGTTATGTGATCCAGCAGATGGTCAATGCGAGCCTGGTCGGGGCGCTCTACAGCCTGCTCGCCGTGGCCTACGCCCTGCTGCATGGCATCACCAACCGCATCGTGCTCTCTTTCGGCGACATCGCGACCTTCGGTGCTTTCAGCACGATCTACATGATGCTGCTCATGCTGGCTTCGAACTGGCAGGTCGGACTCGCCATCGGCATGGTTTTCGTGATCGCGGTGGTGTCGACCGCGGCCTTCAGCGCCATGCTGCAGAAACATGTGTTCTCGCCTTTGGTGCGCTCGCCGACCCAGGCGATCATGATTGCCTCCATCGGCGTGTCCATCGCGCTGCAGGAGGGCCTGCGGGTGAAGTCGGCCGGGCGCGAGCAATGGCTGTCGCCGATCTACGCCGACTCCGTGGTCAATGTCGATTTCGACGGCTTCACCGTCCATGTCACCGGCATGCAACTGCTCATTCTCGCCGTCGCGGCGATATTGCTCGCCGGCCTCACTTTGGTGCTGACGCGCAGCCAGGCGGGCAGGCTGTGGCGGGCCTGCTCGCAGAATATCGCGCTCGCCCAGCTCTGCGGCATCGACACTGGCCGCGTGCTCACCTGGACCGGCGCCACGGCAGGCGCCTTCGCCGCCGTCTCCGGCTGGATCATCGCCATCGGCTATGGCGGGGTGAGCTTCTACATGGGGCTGGTGCTCGGTCTCAAGGCGCTGTTCGCCACCATCATCGGCGGCTTCGGCACCATTGGCGGCGCCATCGTGGGGGGCTTCCTGCTCGCCGCCATCGAAACCTTGTGGAGCGCCTATTTTCCGATCGTCTATCGCGATGTCGCGGTGTTTTCGATCGTCATTTTAATCTTCATCATCAAACCCGACGGGCTGTTGAGCGTCGATCTCCGGCGCGACAGTGAAGTGTGAGGTAATGTCATGATACCGCGTAAGATTCTTGGCTTGGCCGTCGCTCTCCTCCTCACCGCTTGCGGCGAGGATCCGAATGCCCCCTATCTGAACTTCGCCGGCGGCGGCTTCGTGTTCAACTATCGTAATGCCGAGGCCTTTTATGGCTTCGTCGCCAGACCGGTGCGAGCCCTGCCGGAAGGTGGAACGATCGAGGCTCAGTTCGAGGTGCCAGGCAGTGCCGAGCCGGCCAAGGTGACGGAAAAGGTCGTTACCGGTCAGGTCCAATATTCGTTCAAGTCACCCAATCTCACCGGCATCGAGCCCAAGCGCGATTACAAAGCGGTCATGCGTCTGCTCGACTCCGAGGGTAAGGAAATTGCGCGTTATGAACAAAACTTTCATACCGATGTCGACCAGGCGACCTTGCCCAATCAGCCGCTGGTCGTCGGGCCCGGCTACGAGAAGAATCCGGACCTGAAGCCCGGCACGCTCAACTGACGACTAAAATGTTTGTCGTGCCCTGACGTGCGCTTTGATCAAAAGAATGGGGCGCTTTCGACGCGCCTTATTCCTGTAGCTCTTCTGTCGCAATGCTCCTAAAGGATGGCGTCGAATACCGCCTTCTGATGGAGTTTCGCGATGTCGCCGCATGATCCCCTGGTCGCCCTGATACGCACGACGGAGGGAAAGGTTAAGGGCGAACGAGAGAAGCTGCTGACGCGCCTGCTTCTTGAAAAAGCGCCGCCCGAGGACCTGCAGGATCATCCAGCCGACGATCTGGGCCAACTGGTGTCCGGCCGCATGGCGTTCCTGGCCGAGCGCAAGCCCGGACGCACCAAGATCGCCGTCACCAATCCGGAAGGGCCCTTCGGCGCCGTCACGCTGGTCGACATCCTCAATGACGACATGCCGTTCCTGGTCGATTCGACCATCAGCCTCCTCACCGAGCGCGGCTATGACGTACGTCTTGCGCTGCATCCCGTCCTGTCGGTGAAACGCGACGGCGACGGCAAGCTCACGGCGCTCGAGGCGAAGCCAAGCTCCGATGCGCACGCCATGCGCGAGAGCTTCATGCATATCCATCTGGCGCGCATCAACGCGGACGAGGCGTGGGCGCTGGAAGAGGACCTCAAGGCCATCTTCGCCGATGTGCGCGTCGCGGTGCTCGACTGGCGCGCCATGCAGCAGCGTCTGCGCGAGGCGATCGCCAGCTATCAGAAGAATCCGCCGCCCTTGCCGATCGAGGAACTGACCGAATCGATCGCCTTCCTGCAGTGGCTGCTCGATAATCACTTCACGTTCCTCGGCATGCGTGAATACAAATTCGAAGGCGGCGCCAAGAAAGGCGTGCTCGAGCCGATCGCCGATACCGGCCTCGGCATTTTGCGGCAGCCGGAGATGGAAGTGCTCCGGCGCGGTAATGAGAAGGTCGCGATCTCGCCGCAGATCCGTGAGTTCCTGATGCAGCCGGCGGCCCTCGTGATCACCAAGTCGGACATGCGCGCCAATGTCCATCGCCGCTCGGCCATGGATTATATCGGCGTCAAGCTGTTCGACGCCGAAGGCGATCTCTCGGGTGAGTTGCGTGCCATCGGCCTCTTCACCTCGTCGGCCTATACGCAGAATCCCAACGAGATCCCGCTCCTGCGCAAGAAGTTGCAGCAGGTCGTGCAGGCTTCGGGCTTTTCGCCTTCCGGCCATTCCGGCAAGGCGCTGGTCGCGGTGCTGGAGGGATTCCCGCGTGACGAGTTGTTCCAGATCGATGCCGATGTGCTCGCCGACATGGCGGCGGGCATCCTGCGGCTCGAGGAGCGCCCGCGCACACGCCTGTTCGTCAGGCGCGACAAGTTCGACCGCTTCGTCTCGGCCTTCGTCTTCATTCCGCGCGACCGGTTCGATTCCGATGTGCGCCGCAAGGTCGGCGACATGCTGTCGGAAGCCTTCGACGGACGGGTCGCGAGCTTCGCGCCGTCCTTCGGCGAAGGCACGCTGGTGCGCGTCCATTTCATCATCCTGCGCAATCTCGGCAAGGATCCGAAGCCCGATCTCACTCTGCTCGAGCAGCGTATCGTCGAAGTGGTGCGCAACTGGGACGATCGCCTCGAAAGCGCGCTTGTCGCCAAGGGTGCCGATCAGGCGACGATCGCGCGCTGGCGCGGCGCCTTCCTGCCGGGCTATCGCGATTTGACCGATCCCGCATCCTCGCTCAAGGATATCGAGGAGATCGATGCGCTGGCCGAGAATGAAAGCATCGGCGTCGAATTCATCCGGACGGAAAGCGACGGTCCGCGCGAGTTGCATTCGCGCCTTTATCATCAGGGCGACGCCATCGCGCTCGGCCGCCGGCTGCCCATTCTTGAAAACCTCGGCCTGCAGGCCATTTCGGAAACGACCCACATACTGTCACCAGGCTCGTCGGCAGGCCGCAAGCGCGCCGTCATCCATGATGTGCTGCTGCAGGCGCCCGCCAACGCCACGATCGACGACCCGATAACGCTGAGAGCGCTCGAAGAGGCGTTTCTCGCGGTGTGGACCGGCATGGCCGAGAATGACGGCTTCAACGCGCTCACCCTGCGTGAGGGCCTCGGCTGGCGCGACGTCTCGTTGCTGCGGGCGCTGGGTCGCTACATCCGCCAGTCGGCGGCGTCCTTCTCACCCGATTACATGGCGCAGACGCTGGTCAAATATTCGCCGATCGCGCGCCAGCTGGTGACCTTGTTCTACGCGCTGTTCGATCCCAAGTCGCAGAACGAGAAGGCCGCGGATGCCGCCAAGGAGAAGATCGAGAAAGCGCTCGTCGATGTCTATAATCTCGACGAGGATCGCATCATCCGGCGTTATGTGAATCTCGTCAGCGCGGTGTTGCGCACGAATTTCTTCCAGCCGGGCAAGGCCGATGGCGAGCCGCCGCTCGTCAACTTCAAGATCAGCTCGAAGCTGGTGGAGGGCATTCCCGAGCCAAAACCCTTCGCCGAAATTTTCGTTTATGCGCCAGATGTCGAAGCGGTGCATCTGCGCGCCGGCCCGATCGCGCGCGGCGGCATTCGCTGGTCGGACCGGCCGGAGGATTTCCGCACCGAGGTGCTGGGCCTCGCCAAGGCGCAGAATGTCAAGAACGCGGTGATCGTGCCGGTCGGCGCCAAGGGCGGCTTCGTGCCGAAGCGGCTCAAGATCGGCGACAGCCGCGAGGCGATCCAGGCGGAAGGGGTTCGCGCTTATAAACGTTTCATCTCGAGCCTGCTCGACATCACCGACAATCTGAAGGGCGACAAGGTGATCGCGCCCGCGGATGTGGTGCGGCGCGACAATGACGATCCCTATCTCGTCGTCGCCGCCGACAAGGGCACGGCGACCTTCTCCGACACCGCCAATGGCATATCGGCCAGCCATGGCTTCTGGCTCGGCGACGCCTTCGCCTCGGGCGGCTCGGCCGGATACGACCACAAGAAGATGGGCATCACTGCCAGGGGCGCTTGGGAGGCGGTGAAACGGCACTTCCGTGAGATCGATGTCGACATCCAGGCGACGCCTTTCACGGTGATCGGCGTCGGCGACATGTCGGGCGACGTGTTCGGCAACGGCATGCTGCTGTCGCGCAAGATCAAGCTCCTCGCCGCTTTCGATCACCGCGACATCTTCATCGACCCTGAGCCCGATATCGAAAAATCCTTCATCGAGCGCGAGCGGATGTTCGCGCTGCCGCGCTCGAGCTGGCAGGATTATGACAAGGCGCTGATCAGCAAAGGCGGCGGGGTGTTTTCACGCTCGCTCAAGGCCATCCCGCTCACGCCCGAAATCAAGAAGCTCAGCGGTCTCACCGGCGACAAAGCGACGCCGCAGGAGCTGATGCATGCGCTGCTGCTCGCCACCGCCGATCTCCTGTGGTTCGGCGGCATCGGCACCTATGTGAAGGCGTCGAACGAAACGCAGGCCGATGCCGGCGATCGCGCCAATGACGCGCTGCGGGTCGATGCCAACGAACTCAAGGTGAAGGTGATCGGCGAGGGCGCCAATCTCGGCGTGACGCAGCGGGGCCGCATCGAATTCGCGCTCGGTGGCGGACGCATCAACACCGACGCGGTGGACAACTCCGCCGGCGTCAATTCCTCCGACATCGAGGTGAACATCAAGATCGGCCTGTCGCGGGCCGAAGCGCAAAAGCGGCTGACGCGCGAGGCGCGCAACGAGCTCCTGGTCGACATGACCGAGGAGGTCGCCGGCCTCGTGCTGCGCAACAACTATCTGCAGACGCTCTGCCTGTCGCTGGCGCAGGAGCAGGGCACCACGGAAAATTCCTATGCCATCCAGCTCATGCAACGGCTGGAGAAGTCGGGCGAACTCGACCGTAAGCTCGAGGCGCTGCCGACCGACACGGTCATCATCGAGCGCGACCTCAAGGGCGGCGGGCTGACGCGACCCGAGCTCGCGGTGCTCATGGCCTATGCCAAGATTTCGCTGTTCGGCGAGATCATCGCCAGCGATGTGCCGGACGATCCCTATCTGTCGCGTGAGCTCAAGCGCTATTTCCCCAAGGCGATGCAGGATCGCTTCGCCGATGATATCGAGAACCACAAGCTGCGCCGCGAGATCATCGCCACCATGCTGGCCAACAGCATGATCAATCGCGGCGGCCCGAGCTTCATCGCCTATGTGCTGGGCGAAAGCAGCGCCGGTCCCGCCGATATCGCCGCCGCCTATGCGGCGGCGCGTGACAGCTTCGATTTCCTCGAGCTCAACACGATGATCGACGGTCTCGACGCGAAAGTGCCGGGCGTTCTCCAGAACAAGCTCTATGCCGGTCTGCAGCGTCTGCTGCGCTGGAGCACGGTGTGGTTCCTGCGCCATGAGAAGCTCGATGACGGCCTGCAGCAGCTGATCGAACGTTATCGCGACGGGCTCGCCAAGGTCGAGGCCGTTCTGGCCAAGACAGTGCCGCCAGCCGATCTCGAGGAGATGAAGGCGCGGCAGAGCGATCTCGAAAAGCAAGGCGTGCCGGCGAAGCTCGCCGGCAAACTCGCCAGCCATCGCTTCCTGCAGCGCGCCCCCGACATCGTGAAAATCGCCGAGCGCACCGGCGCCGGCATTGAAACGGTCGCGGCCGTGTTGTTCGCCACCGCTTCGGATCTGGGGGTCGAGAAATTGATCGAGGAAGGCAATGCGCTGCGCGCCCGCGACCTGCTCGAGCGCCAGGCGATCAACCGGCTCAGGGCGCAGGTGTTCGAGAACCATCGCGGCATCGTCACCCGCATCGTCGAAAGCAAGATGAGCTGGGCGGACTGGCGGGCGAAGAACGAAGCGCGCGCCGCCGCCGTCATCGAGAACATGGACACGATCCTGGCGAGCAAGCCCTTCGATATCGCCCGTTATGCAGTGGCGCAGGGCACGCTGGCCGACTTGGCGATAAGATAAGGACTGTTATTCTGCCCGGACCGCGGTGCCCGCCGCGGTCACCATCAGCATGCTGCCATTGGAGCCGATCGTCTCATAGTCGAGATCGACGCCGATGACGGCGTTGGCACCCAACGCCGCCGCCTTGTCAGTCATCTCGCCGACGGCGGTCTGGCGCGCGTCGTTCAGCACTTTCTCATAGGAGCCGGAGCGCCCGCCGACGATGTCGCGGATCGAGGCGAAGATATCGCGGAACAGATTGGCGCCGAGGATCGCCTCGCCGGCCACCAGGCCTTTATATTCGACGATGCGGCGGCCCTCGATGGCGTTGGTGGTGGTGACGAGCATTGGCGATATCTCCTCCTGACGAAAAGTCGCGCGAGCACGACGGCTCGGACATCAGATGTGATTGCCGCCGCCAGTTGCAAGCTTTTTCCGATGAGGCGCGCGGCCGGCTGAATGAAGGCTGAACGAAGGCCGTCGCTCAAGTTCAGTCCAGTGGAATTACTCTGCTGGCTTCAATGCAACGTCATGGAGGCGCATATGGGCATCGACAAGGGCGATCCGGGTACGACCAATCCATTCCGCTTGCTCAAGGGAACGCGTGTCGATGATGTTCTCGTCGGCGGCAGCGGCCGGGATCACATTATCGGCTACAGCGGCGATGACCGGCTTTACGGCCTGGACGGCGACGATATGCTCGATCCTGGCCTCGGCGTCGATATTGTATCCGGCGGCGCCGGCAATGACACAGTCACTTACGCGACCGCCGAGGGCGGGGTATCCGTCTTTCTCGATCAGGGCTATGGCGGGCGCTCATCGCTCGATGCGGCCGACAAGGACAGCCTGTTCAGCATCGAGAACGCCATCGGGTCGGCCTATGACGACTACCTCATCGGCAATGGCGAGGCCAATATTCTGCGCGGCGGCGGCGGGGCCGACGTGCTATTCGGCAATGGCGGCAATGATCGTCTCTTCGGAGAGGCCGGCGATGACCGCATTGAAGGCGGCTCAGGCCGTGACCTGATCGACGGCGGCAGCGGCGTGGACCGCGCCGGCTATACGGTCGAGACTGGCGGGATGACGGTCGATCTCGAACAGGGCCGGGCCTACAAGACGGCGCTCGGCTTCGACAGCGATCCCGACGCCGACACGCTCGCCAATATCGAAGATGTCGCGGGTTCGGCCTATGCCGATATTCTCAAGGGTGACGGCAATGCCAATCTGCTGATCGGCAATGGCGGCAATGACACGTTGCTGGGGCGCGGTGGCAATGACGTCCTCCTCGGTGGTAACGGCAATGACGAGCTCCTCGGCGGCGATGGCGACGACCGGCTCGAAGGTGGCCGGGGCAACGACATGCTGTCGGGAGGTGCAGGCACCGACACGATGACAGGCGGCGACGGTAACGACCTGTTCTATTTCTTCGCCAGTGCCGACGCGCCGATCGGCTATGATGTGATCACCGACTTCGCCGATGGCGACAAGATCTCGATCGAGACCTATGATGGGTTGAACTTCATCGGCATGGCGGGCTTTTCCGGGTCTGGACAGGGTGAAGTCAGCTATACCCATGCCCATGACGGGCGGACGGTGATCATCATCGATGTAGATGGCGATGCCATGGGCGACCAGACGATCTGGCTCAGCCAGACGATGAATCTGCAGGCGGACGACTTCGTCCTGTAGCCTCCGTCCGAGCCGGAATCGGTGCCCGCCGCCGGCCTCCCGGCGGCGGCTTGCCTTTTCCCAGGGGGAGGCCTATATGAGGCCAACTTAGGTTCATCCACATAGCTAGAGTTATGAGGGTGGGTCCCAGCCGGGGCCCGCCATTTTTGTTACCTGAAATGACCGATCAGAGACTGACACGTGAGACAGGGCCCGCTTTGCGGGTGGCGAAACTGGTCGAGCCGGTGCTCGACGGGCTCGGCTTCCGCTTGGTGCGCGTCAAGTTGAGCGGTTCGACCCTGCAGATCATGGCGGAGCGCCCGGATGGCAGCTTCACCATTGACGATTGCGAGCAAGCGAGCCGTGCCATCTCGCCGATCCTCGACGTCGAGGACGTCATTTCAAACCGCTATTTCCTCGAAATGTCCTCGCCCGGCATCGACCGGCCCCTGGTGCGTTCGGAGGATTTCGAGCGCTGGGCCGGGCATGAGGCGAAGATCGAGATGGTCGTGCCGCAGGCCGGGCGCAAGCGCTTCCGCGGCGCGCTCGAAGGTTATGTCGATGGCGAGGTGCGCCTCTTCGTCGACAATCCGGAAGGCGGCGCGGAGAAGCTTCTGATCGGCGTGCCCTTCGCCGATATCGGCGACGCGAAACTGGTCCTGACCGACGCCTTGATCGAGGCGGCGAAGGAGCGCAAGGCCGGCCAGGCGATGGCCGACGGCAGTGATTGGACCGAAGACACCGAGAACGACGACCCCGAAGATTCAAAGACAACGGATTTGGACGACAGGAGACACTGACATGGCCGAAGCCGCCGTTAGCGCCAACAGGCTCGAACTTCTACAGATCGCCGACGCCGTCGCGCGCGAGAAATCCATCGACAAGTCGGTGGTGCTGGCCGCCATGGCGGAAGCCATCCAGCGTGCCGCTAAGTCGCGCTATGGGGCCGAGAACAACATCCAGGCCGAGATCGATCCGCGCACCGGCGAGACGCGTCTCAACCGGCTCCTGGACGTGGTCGAGAAGGTCGAGAACGAGGCGACCGAGATCAGCCTCACCGAAGCGCAGCGGCGCAATCCGGCCGCCGCCATCGGCGATCAGATCGCCGATCCCCTGCCGCCGATCGAGTTCGGCCGCATCGCCGCCACCAACGCCAAGCAGGTCATCGTGCAGAAGGTGCGCGATGCCGAGCGCGAGCGCATGTATGACGAATACAAGGACCGTATCGGCGAGATCGTGCACGGCTCGGTCAAGCGCGTCGAATATGGCAATGTGATCGTCGATCTGGGTCGCGGCGAAGCGATCGTGCGGCGCGACGAGACGCTGCCGCGCGAGACTTTCCGCCCCGGAGACCGCATCCGCGCCTATGTCTATGACGTGCGCCGCGAGCAGCGCGGGCCGCAGATCTTCCTGTCGCGCACCCATCCCGAATTCATGTCCCGTCTGTTCGGCCAGGAAGTGCCGGAAATCTATGACGGCGTGGTCGAGGTTGTGTCGGTCGCCCGCGATCCGGGCTCGCGCGCCAAGATCGCGGTGCGCTCGAAGGATGGCTCGATCGATCCGGTCGGCGCCTGCGTCGGTATGCGCGGCAGCCGCGTCCAGGCGGTGGTGAACGAGCTCCAGGGCGAGAAGATCGACATCATTCCGTGGTCGGCCGACGTCGCCAATTTCGTCGTCAACGCGCTTGCCCCCGCCGAGGTGGCGAAAGTCGTGCTTGACGAAGAGGCCGAGCGCATCGAGGTCGTCGTTCCCGACGAGCAGCTTTCGCTCGCCATCGGCCGGCGCGGCCAGAATGTGCGCCTCGCCTCGCAACTTACCGGATGGGATATCGATATCATGACCGAGGCCGAGGAATCGGAACGCCGCCAGAAGGAATTTGCCGAACGCACCCAGCGCTTCGTCGAAGCCCTAGATGTCGATGAGATCCTGGCGCAGTTGCTCGCTTCCGAGGGCTTCGCGACCGTGGAGGAGATCGCCTATGCCGATCTTCAGGAAATCTCGAGCCTGGAAGGCCTCGATGAGAATACCGCGCAGGAACTGCAGACAAGGGCACGGGATTATCTCGACAAGATCACCGCCGAGCAGGACCAGCGGCGCAAGGATCTGGGCGTCGCTGATGACGTCGCCGAGGTCGAGGGCGTGACGCTGCCGATCATGGTGGCGCTGGGCGAAGCCGGCATCAAGACGGTCGAGGACCTGGCGGACTGCGCCACCGACGATCTCACCGGCTGGACCGAGCGCAAGCCGGGCGAGACGGTCAAGCACAAGGGCGCCTTCTCCGATCTCGACGTGTCGGCGGCGGAAGCCGAAGCCATCATCATGGCGGCCCGCGTCAGGATGGGGTGGATCGAGAAGGCCGAGGAAAGCGCCGAACAGGCGGCTGAGGAGGCGCAGGACGCTTGAGCCAAACCGGGACCGAGGCAGAGGAGATTGTGGCCGAGCGCATGTGCATCGTGACCAGAGAGGTCATGGATGAAGCGCAGCTCATTCGCTTCGTCCGCGGTCCCGATGGTTCGGTGATCCCTGATCTCAACCGGAAGTTGCCGGGTCGCGGTGTCTGGGTCGGCCTCAAGCGGACCCGGGTCGCCGAGGCGGTAAAGCGCCGGGCCTTCTCGCGAGGGCTCGGTGAAGGAAGCGTCGCCGGGGCAGATCTTCCCGATCTGATCGGGGGGCTTCTCCGCAAGGCGGCGCTCGCTTATATATCCTTGGCAAAAAAGGCTGGCGGAGCAGTAGCTGGAGCCGCTAAGGTCGAGGAAATGTTGGCAGCCGGGCGGGCGCGGCTTGTCATCCATGCAGTAGAAGCAGCCCAAAACGGCCGGCAGAAGATCGACGCTCATTCGGGGCCAGGCGTGGAAACCCTGGGTTTCTTCACCTCGAACGAATTGGATTTGGCCTTTGGCCGGACAAATGTGATACATGCGGCAGTGGCCAAGGGGGCGCTCGCGGAAAAGCTCCTTCAGGCCGTGCATCGCATAGAAGCTTACGAAGGCTAGAGCGCTTTGCGAGCCTTTTCCGCCCGGGTCGGCTTGACCCGGGCGGAAAAGGCTTTAAAGCCGACCGCAAACTGGCAGGACGAATGACGGATACGAACGATACCAATGACCGCAAGCTCGGTGGCGCCGGACAACAGGGCCGGACCTTGAGCATGCGCCGCCCGGTCGAGCAGAGCCGGGTGAAACAGAATTTCTCCCATGGCCGCACCAAGACCGTGGTCGTCGAGACGCGCCGCAAGCGTCCAGGCGGCCCGGGCGGCAAGGACGAGGAACAGCAGCCGCAGCGTCCGGTTCAAGAGGCGGCCAAGCCGCAGTTCCAGGCGCAGCCGCGCGTGGCGCCGACGCATGCCGACAGGCCGCGCCAGAACGAGCAGCAGCGTTCCGGCGTCGTGCTGCGCACGCTCACCCCTGAGGAAAAGGAAGCCCGTGACCGGGCGCTCGCCGATGCGCGTCTGCGCGAGGCTGATGAGCGCAAGCGCCAGGAAGCCGAAGCGCTGCGCCGGCGCGAGCAGGAAGACCGCGAGCGCAAGGAGCGCGAGGCCGCCGAGCGCCGCAAGGCAGATGACGATGCGCGCCACCGTTCCGAGGAAGAGGGCCGCAAGAAAGCCGAGGAAGCCGCCAAAAAGCTTCCCGCCCAGCGTCCCGTCCAGACCTCTGATGAGGATGAAGCCAAGACCAAGCCGCGCCCGGGCCTCAGCGTCAAGCGCGAAGTCAAGGTTCCGGCGCCGACGCGCACCAAGGGTGATGCCGATAAGCGCCGTGGCAAGCTGACGCTCTCCAATGCGTTGGACGAGAACGACGACCGGTCGCGCTCCATCGCCGCTTTCCGGCGCCGCACCGAGCGCCAGAAGAAGCAGGCGCAGGGCTTCCAGATGCCGACCGAGAAGATGGTGCGCGACGTCACCATCCCCGAGGCGATCACCATCCAGGAACTGGCCAACCGCATGTCGGAACGCGCCGTGGACCTGATCAAGCTTCTGATGAAGCAAGGCCAGATGCATACGATCAACGACGTGATCGATGCCGATACGGCCCAGATCATCACCGAGGAAATGGGCCACCGGGTCCGTCGCGTCGCCGAAGCCGACGTGGTCGAGGGTCTGGCCGGCGATACCGATGCCGCGGAGACGCTCAAGCCGCGTGCTCCGGTCGTCACCATCATGGGCCATGTCGATCACGGCAAGACGTCGCTGCTCGACGCGATCCGCAAGACCAACGTGGTCGCCGGCGAAGCGGGTGGCATCACCCAGCATATCGGCGCCTATCAGGTCGAGACCAAGAATGGTCTCGTGACCTTCATCGACACGCCGGGCCACGAGGCCTTCACCTCGATGCGCGCCCGCGGCGCCAAGGCGACGGACATCGTCGTGCTGGTGGTCGCCGCCGATGACGGCGTCATGCCGCAGACGGCGGAAGCCATCAATCACGCGCGCGCCGCCGAAGTGCCGATCATCGTGGCGATCAACAAGATCGACAAGCAGCAGGCCAATCCCAACCGCGTCCGCACCGGGCTGCTCCAGCACGAAATCGTGGTGGAAAGCATGGGTGGCGAGGTGCTGGAAATCGAAGTGTCGGCGCTCAAGGGCACCAATCTCGACAAGCTGCTCGACACCATCCTGCTGCAGGCGGAAGTGCTCGACCTCAAGGCCAATCCCGATCGTGAGGCGTCCGGCATCGTCGTCGAAGCGCAGCTCGACCGTGGCCGCGGTCCGGTCGCGACCGTTCTGGTCCAGCGCGGTACGCTGCATCTGGGCGACATCTTCGTCGCCGGCTCCTCCTGGGGCCGGGTGCGCGCCCTCATCAACGACAAGGGCGAGCACGTGAAAGAGGCCGGACCTTCGGTTCCGGTCGAGGTGCTGGGCCTGAACTCGGCGCCGGAAGCAGGCGATCAGTTCGACGTCGTCGCCAACGAGGCGCGGGCCCGCGAGATCACCGATTATCGCGACCGCAAGCGGCGCGAATCGCGTGGCGTCGCCAGCGGCCGTGCGTCGCTCGAGCAGATGATGTCGCAGCTCAAGGAAGGTGCGCGCAAGGACTTCCACATCCTCGTCAAGGCGGATGTGCAGGGCTCGGCGGAAGCGATCGTCCAGGCGCTGGAGAAGATCGGCAATGAAGAGATCGGCGCCCGCGTCATGCATTATGGCGTCGGCGGCATCAGCGAATCGGATGTGCAGCTCGCTGCCGCGTCCGGCGCGGTGATCCTCGGCTTCAATGTCCGCGCCAACGGTCAGGCCCGCGCCGCGGCCGAGCGCGACGGCATCGAGATCCGCTACTACAACATCATCTACGATCTGGTCGACGACATCAAAAAAGCGATGTCGGGCCTTTTGGCGCCCACCTTGCGCGAAACCTTCCTCGGCAATGCGGAGATCCTCGAGATCTTCAACATCACCAAGGTCGGCAAGGTTGCCGGTTGCCGGGTCACCGAAGGCTCGGTGCAGCGCGGCGCCAAAGTCCGTCTCATCCGCGACAACGTCGTCATCCACGAAGGCACGCTGTCGACGCTCAAGCGCTTCAAGGACGAAGTCAAGGAAGTGCAGGTCGGCCAGGAATGCGGCATGGCCTTCGAGGGCTACCAGGATATGCGGGCGCGCGATGTCATCGAGTGCTTCCGCGTCGAGAAGGTGCAGCGCACGCTTGATTGAGGACTTGGTCATTGTGCCAGCCCCGGATTGTCGCAATCCGGGGCGGCATGCTTTGACGGGACATTTGCCATGACTTCATCGAAAGCTCCCTCGCAACGCCAGCTGCGCGCCGGCGAGCTCATCCGCCACGCGCTGGCGGATATTCTTCTGCGCGGTGAAATCGGTGATCCCGAGCTCGACCGCCTGCGGGTGGGCGTGCATGAAGTGGCCATGTCGCCGGACCTGCGTATCGCAACCGTCTTTGTCCGCCCGCTTGTGGACGGACAGAAGGACCGCGCGGTCAAACTTCTCGCCGAGCATGCGCGTTACATCAGGGGACTGCTGGCACCGCGGGTCGACATGAAGTTCATGCCGGAGCTGCGCTTCCGCATCGATACGGCGGCCGACTACGCCGACAAGATCGACCGGCTTCTGAAGGATCCGGCGGTCGCCCGCGATCTCAACGAGAAGAAGTGAGCAAGCGTCAGAATATCCATGGCTGGATAGCCCTCGACAAGCCGGAAGGATTGGGATCGACCCAGGCCCTGGCCAAGGTCAAGTGGTTGTTCAATGCCGCCAAGGCCGGGCATGGCGGCACCCTTGATCCGCTTGCCTCGGGTCTCCTGCCGATCGCGCTCGGTGAAGCCACCAAGACCGTCTCCTGGGCCATGGATGGGCGCAAGACCTATCGCGTGCTCGTCCAGTGGGGCGAGGCGCGCACCACCGATGACCGCGAAGGCGAGATCTGCGGCCGGTCCGATCGGCGCCCCAGGGAGAGCGACATCACCGCCATTCTGAGCCGGTTCGAGGGCGAAATCCTGCAGACACCCCCCAAATTCTCGGCCATCAAGATCCAGGGCGAGCGGGCCTATGACCTCGCCCGGGCGGGTGAGGAGGTGGCGCTTGCCGCCCGTCCCGTCCATATCGAGAAAATCACGCTGCTGGCTCAACTGGATGCGGATCACGCCGAGTTTTCAGTTACTTGCGGGAAGGGGACCTATATCCGCTCGCTCGCCCGCGACATGGCGGAGGTGTTGGGTACGCTCGGCCACGTGGCTGCCTTGCGGCGAACCGGGGTGGGGCCATTTACCGAAAACGACATGATTTCGCTGGAAAAGCTGGCTGAATTGAGCCATAAGGCGCCCGGCGACAACGCCATGGAAGGGGTTCTCCGACCCATCGAGACCGTGCTGGACGGCATCCCGGCACTGGCCGTGAAGGACGCGGAGGCCCAACGCCTGAGACAGGGCCAACCAGTTCTGCTCAGAGGCGCAAGCGCTCCCATCGCACAAGATGCGGTCCTCGTCATGTGGGGTCAAAGACCCCTGGGGATCTGCTCTATCGAAAAGGGCTCGCTCAAGCCGAAGCGTCTGTTCAACCTGTAACCATCTTTTGGAGATGACCGAATGACCATGACCCAGGAGCGCAAGAATGCGCTCGTGAAGGAATATGCCACCAAAGCCGGCGACACCGGCTCACCCGAAGTCCAGGTCGCGATCTTGACCGAGCGTATCAACACGCTGACCGACCACTTCAAAGCCCACAAGAAGGACAACCATTCGCGCCGCGGCCTGCTCAAGATGGTCAGCCAGCGCCGTGGTCTCCTCGACTACCTCAAGAAGGTCGATGAAAGCCGCTATCAGACGCTGATCAAGCGCCTCGATATCCGCCGGTAAGAGCATCGGCCCGCAAAGTGGAATCCGGTTTTCGGATAAGCCGATGCGGAAGTAGAGAGTAACGAAGTCAGTACGAGCGGGCGGATCACCGATTTGCCGCCCGCGATCCCCGAAGTGGCGTCCGGCAATAGGGCCGGCGCCAGGAGGCCCAAGGGGGATGCCGTCCACGGTGTAGGTGAACGCAAATCTAGCGGCGGCGAAGGGCAATCAGGAAAATCACATGTTCAATATCGATGTTGAAGAAATCGAATGGGGCGGCAAGAAGCTCAGGCTCGAGACCGGCCGTATGGCACGGCAGGCCGATGGCGCCGTTGTCGCCACTTACGGTGAAACCACCGTTCTCGCCACCGCGGTCGCGGCCCGCTCGGAGAAGCCTGGGATCGATTTCTTCCCGCTCACCGTCAACTACCAGGAAAAGACCTACGCCGCCGGCAAGATTCCCGGCGGCTATTTCAAACGTGAAGGCCGCCCGACCGAGCGCGAGACGCTGATCTCCCGCCTCATCGACCGTCCGATCCGTCCGCTCTTCGTCGAGGGCTTCCGTAACGAGACGCAGGTCATCGCGACCGTGCTCTCCTACGACCTCGAGAACGATTCAGACATCGTTGCCTTGGTCGCCGCATCGGCGGCGCTCACCTTGTCAGGCATTCCGTTCATGGGCCCGATCGGCGCCGCGCGCGTCGGCGTCGTCAATGGCGAATACGTTCTCAATCCGACGATCGAGCAGATGAAGACCTCGGAGCTCGACCTCGTCGTCGCCGGCACGCAGGATGCGGTGCTGATGGTCGAGTCGGAAGCGAAGGAACTCACCGAAGAGAAGATGCTCGGCGCCGTCATGTTCGGCCATGCGCATTTCCAGCCGGTGCTCGAGGCGATCATCCGCCTGGCCGAGCGTTCGGCCCGCAGCCCGCGCGACTTCACGCCGCCGGATCAGGAGACGCTGTTCAATTCGGTCAAGCAGATCGCTGAAGCCGATGTGCGCGCCGCCTATGCCATCGCCAAGAAGGAAGACCGTCAGGAAGCCGTCGCCAAGGCGAAGGACAAGGTCCTGGCTGCTCTCATCGTCGAAGGCAAGGAAGACGCGCCGGCCCCCAACAAGGTCGGCGAAGCCTTCAAGCATCTCGAGAAGGACGTCGTCCGCAACAACATTCTCGACACCGGCCACCGCATCGACGGGCGCAATCTCGTCACCGTTCGCCAGATCATCGCCGAAGCTTCGGTCCTGCCGCGCACCCATGGCTCGGCGCTGTTCACCCGCGGCGAAACCCAGGCGCTGGTGGTCACCACGCTCGGCACCGGCGAGGACGAGCAGTATATCGACTCGCTTGAAGGGACTTACAAAGAGACCTTCATGCTGCACTACAACTTCCCGCCCTTCTCGGTCGGTGAAACGGGCCGCCTCGGCGGCGCCGGCCGTCGCGAGATCGGCCATGGCAAGCTCGCCTGGCGCGCCATCCATCCGATGCTGCCGCCGGCGGATCAGTTCCCCTATACGATCCGCGTCGTCTCGGAGATCACCGAGTCGAACGGCTCGTCCTCGATGGCCTCTGTCTGCGGCGCCTCGCTGTCGCTGATGGATGCGGGCGTCCCGTTGCGCGCCCCGGTCGCGGGCATCGCCATGGGCCTCATCAAGGAAGGCGAGCGCTTCGCGGTGCTCTCCGACATCCTGGGTGACGAAGACCATCTCGGCGACATGGACTTCAAGGTGGCGGGCACGGCCAATGGCGTGACCTCGCTACAGATGGACATCAAGATCACCGGCATCACCGAAGACATCATGAAGACGGCGCTGTGGCAGGCCAAGGACGGCCGGCTCCACATCCTCGGCAAGATGGCGGAAGCGCTCGAGAAGGCGCGTCCGGGTCTTGGCGAGCATGCCCCGCGTATCGAAGTGATCACCATCCCGACCGACAAGATCCGTGAAGTGATCGGCACCGGCGGCAAGGTGATCCGCGAGATCGTCGAGAAGACCGGCGCCAAGATCGACATCTCCGATGACGGCACCGTCAAGGTCGCCTCGTCCTCGGGTCCGGCGATCGAAGCGGCGATGAAGTGGATCAAGTCGATCGTGTCGGAGCCGGAAGTCGGCGAGATCTATGACGGCAAGGTCGTCAAGGTCGTCGATTTCGGCGCCTTCGTGAACTTCTTCGGCGCCCGCGACGGCCTCGTCCACGTGTCGGAACTGGCGCCGCGCCGCGTCGCCAAGGTCTCCGACGTCGTCAATGAGGGCGATATCGTCAAGGTGAAGCTGCTCGGCTTCGACAATCGCGGCAAGGTGCGCCTGTCGATGAAGCAGGTCGACCAGCAGACCGGCGAGGACCTGTCCAAGAAGCAGGCGGAAGAGCAGCCGGAAGCGGAAGCCAGCCACGACTGAGGCCGCTGTAAGGTCCAGGGTTTTAGAAGGCGCGGGGTAGCTCCCCGCGCCTTTTTTGGTTGTATTCATCCAAAGTTAACTACGCGAATATCCTTTTTCCCAACCGGAGGTAATTTTAAGCGCGTCTTGCATCCCAGCTGCGATGATCGGGGGAATAGCAAGTTAAAATAAGAAGTTACGTCGCCTTGGACGGAAATGCCGGTCGGAGACATGACGAGCCCCGTTGCTGAGACCCAACAGACCGAGGCCTTTGAGCAAGAGCGGCTGCGCCGGCTTGGACTGTACAGGATTCTGCGGACACCGGCGGAGCCTGCCTTTGACGATATCGCAAGGCTGGCGGCGGACCTGTTCGAAGCTCCGATGGCTTTTCTCAGCCTGACGGAGGCGGACCATCACTGGCTCAAGGCCCGGATTGGTTTGGATCTGCAGGAAGTGGAGCGTTCGGTCGGCTTTTGCGATCATACCCTGACAGATCAAGACGTGATGGTCGTTCAGGATGCGTGCAAGGATGAGCGGTTTGTCGACAACCCATTCGTAATCGGCCCCTACGGCATCAGATTCTACGCGGGCGTCGCTCTCAGGGATGCCGATGGCTTCCCCCTGGGCACGCTTGCCGTGGCGGATGTCAGACCGCGTGAGATCACCGAGCAGCAGAAGAATTTCCTGCGAAGCCTGGCGAGCATTGCTCTGGACAGAATGGAGCTCCAGAAGGTCAAAGCCGATCTTCAGGAGACCGTTGCGGCGACGGAGGCGGCGCGGCAGGATGCCGTCACCAGCCATGCCGAATTGCGCCAGGTCATCGAGTGCCTGCCGCAAGCCGTCGTTCTTCTCGACGCGCAGAATAATCTCATCCTGTGGAACAAGAACTACGAGACCATGTTCCCCGGAATGGCTCCCTATGTGAAACCGGGAGTCAACATAGAAACGCTCTACCGCAAGGCCTTCGAGAGCATTAACGGCACTTCCAACCAGGACAAGACCCGCGCTGACGCGTGGGTTCAGCGAAAAATGACCCTCCTCAATCACAGCGATTCCTATGTCGAGCAGAATATCGGAGACCTGCGGTGGATCCGCTATGACCAACACGTCACCGGCGACGGGAAAAGGGTCTATGTGAGGACCGATGTCACCGATGACAGGAACGCCACGGAGTCCTTTCGGCTGCTGTTTGAGAGCAACCCGGTTCCGATGTGGGTCGTCGAACGAGAAAACCTGAAATTTCTGGACGTCAACGCCGCCGCCATCGAGCACTATGGCTATTCGCGCGATCAGTTCCTCAATATGACGTCGCTGGAAATACGGCCAGCCTATGAACGCCAGAGGGCGCTCGACGACGCCAGCAACAACTTCTCCGCCGACAGCGGCGAAAAAGACTGGATACACAACAAGGCGGACGGCACGGAAATTCTGGTCGGCAGCTATGCCAAGCCGATCAAATATAGCGGCAAGGATGCGGCGATCGTTTCCGTCGTCGATGTCACCGAACGCCGCAAGCATGACGCGCGCATCAAATACATGGCGGAGCATGATGCGCTGACCGGCCTTCCCAACCGGCGGCTTTTCCTCGAAATGCTCGAGAATACGCATCTGCAGAGGATCCAGAAGCCCGGTCTCTGGTCGATCATTCTGGTGGACATCGACGACTTCAAGAATGTCAATGACACGCTCGGGCATCATGTGGGCGACAACCTCATCACCGCGGTGGCCAACCGGCTGGAAGAATGCGTGGGGGACACCGGAATTGTCGGCCGCCTGGGGGGCGATGAGTTCGCGGTGCTGCTTCCGGCGATTGCCGATCCCGCCGATGCGCACGCCACGGCGCGTGAGCTGGTCAAGGCCTTCAGCAGCCCTCTCAAGGTGCGCGAATACGAGATTCTGGTCGGGGTGAGCGCCGGGGTCAGTGTCGGCCTCGACAAGTCGCTCGATGCGTCCACCATGCTGAAGAACGCCGACCTCGCGCTCTACAAGGCGAAGTCGGACGGCCGCGGCGTTTGCCGGATCTATGAGCCGCACATGTCGCTGCAGATGATCGTGCGCCGCGAGATGGAGCGCAACCTGCGCCAGGCGTTGGCCGAGGAGCAGTTCGAGATTCACTATCAGCCTTTGCTGGAGCTCACCGGCTGCAAGGTAATCGGTTTCGAGGCCCTGCTGCGCTGGAACCATCCGGACGAAGGCATGATCCCGCCCTCGACATTCATCCCGGTCGCCGAATCGAGCGGGTTGATCGTTCCCATTGGCGCCTGGGTGCTGGAACAGTCCTGCAAGCTGGCCACAACGCTCAGGGAAGATCTGACGGTCGCGGTGAACATTTCCCCGGCCCAGTTCAAATCGGGCAAGCTTGTCGAGGTCGTCTCAGGTGCTCTCGCGAAATCGGGTCTCGCCGCGCGCCGGCTCGAGCTTGAAATCACCGAATCCTGCCTGCTCGAGAAGACATCCGAAACACTGCAGACCCTGAAGGAGCTGAAAGAGCTCGGTGTGTCCATCGCGCTCGATGATTTCGGCACCGGCTATTGCGGGCTCGGATATCTGGGCAGCTTTCCGTTCGACAAGATCAAGATCGACCAGTCCTTCGTCAAGGATGTTGAGACGACGCGCAAATCCGCTGAGATTTTCCGGGCCGTCATCAATATCGGCCACAGCCTGGGACTCGTCACGCTTGCCGAGGGCATCGAAACGACCGAGCAACTCGAATTCCTGCGGAAGCTCGGGTGCCAGCAGGGGCAGGGTTTCCTGTTCAGCTCGGCAGTTCCGGAGGGCGAAATCGCAACCGAACTGAAGCTCGCAGGAAAATCACGTTCCAGCAGACCGTCCGCCTGAGCAATGGCGGCCGACATGCGGCCATGGCTGGTCGAAGTGGCCATCGCGCCGAAATCGCCGGCCGATCGGGATAGGCTCGCTATTGCGCTGGCTAAGCTGGCGACGGAAGACTCTTCCTTCCATGTCTCGGTCGATCCGGAACCCGGCCAAGTCATTCTGCAGGGCATGGACGAGCGTGCGCTGCATGCCAAGATCGATATCCTTAGGCGTAGCGTCGCCGTCGCCGTCAGCCCCCCGCAAGTCGCCTATCGCGAGACGATCACCCGCCAGGCCGAAGTCGATTACACACACAGGAATCAGACCGGGGCCGCAGGTGAGTTCGCGCGCGTCATTCTCGAGATCGCGCCAAATGAAAAAGGCAAGGGTTGCACGTTTGAATCCAGGAGCGTCGACGGGGCTGTTCCACTGGAGTTCATCCCCGGCATTGAAAAAGGCGTCAACTCGGCTCTGTCGTCGGGTGTGGTTGCGGGTTATCCACTGCTCGACGTGAAGGTTGCTCTCGTCGACGGCGCCTATCACGAGGTGGATTCCTCGGCGGCGACTTTCGAGATCGCCGCCCGCGCAGCTCTGCGCGAAGGCCTCCGGAAGGCCGGCCCGGTTCTGCTCGAGCCCGTCATGAAGGTCGAGGTCACGACCCCCGAGGACTATCTCGGTGGCGTGATCGGCGATCTCAATTCGCGTCGTGGCCAAATCATCAACGCCAATGAACAGCTCGTCACCGCGATGGTGCCGTTAGCGAACATGTTCGGTTACGCCGACCGTTTGCGTGCGATATCACGGGCGCGCGCCACCTTCACCATGCAGTTCGATCACTATGTTTGCGTACCCTTGTCCGAAAGCGAGCCACCGACATTCCGGCCGGCAATGGGGATGCGCGCGTGATTTCTCCGGAACGGCGTCATTCTGTCGACTTGTGAGGCGGTGTCTGGCGTGTTTCCTTTCTGCTGCAAGGAAAGGAAGCCGCAATGGATGCCGCGATCACCATCAGGCGCATTCTGAAGGTCAATCACGCCGGCGAATATGGCGCGATTCGTATTTATGGCGCGCAGATCGCCGTGGCCCGCACTCTCTATCCGGCTATCGTCGCCACTCTATCGGAGATCCGCGGTCATGAGATCGAGCATTGCCGCCTGTTCCGCGCGGCGATGCCGGCGCGGGGAGCGCGGCCCTGCCGGGTGATGGCGTTCTGGAGCCTGGGCGGTTTCGTCCTGGGCTTCGTCACGGCGCTTCTCGGCCAACGCATGATCTGGATCTGCACCGAGGCGGTCGAAAGCGCCGTGCACCAGCATCTCGAGGATCAGCTAGCTTTCCTCGATGGCCGCGATCCCGAGCTCAGAGCCCTTATCGCGTCCATACAGGAAGAAGAGCTTTCGCATCTTCACGAGGCGCAGGAGCGGCGTGGTGCGGTGGGACCGGTCCAGAAAGGCGCCGTCGCCGCCATTGGCGCCGTGACCGACCTCCTGATCTGGCTGTCGACCTGGGGCGATTCCTCCCGCATGGTCCGGGAGATGCGTTCCCGTTGACCTGAAAGGACACACCCCTTAAGGCGTCGCCCATGCTTCCCCTCGTGATGATACCGGCATTGTGCTGCGACGCAGGCCTTTACGATGATGTGAAGGACAGCTTCGCCGATCTCGTGACGACGCAAATCGTCGTTCCCTATGAGGACAGCCTGGCGGCTTGCGTCGATCAGGTGCTGAGCGCTGTCGAGGGCGACTTCATCGTCATGGGCACGTCCTTCGGCGGCCATGTGGCGCGCGAGGCGGCCTTCGCGGCGCCCGGGCGGGTAAAAGGGCTGTGGATCATTGGGGCAGGGGCGGGCGCTGTCGCCAACCCGCAATTGGGCTTCGAGCGCAGCGCCAAGTTGCGCGACGGCCGGGCCGATGAGGTCTATCGCCAGTTCCACCAGACCATCACCCATCTGCCGGGCGAGCGCGGGCAGGAGGCGGCCGACCGGTTTCTCGCCATGGCGCGCCGCGCCGATCCGCAAAAGGTGGCGCGCCAATCGGATGCCCTTGCGGTAAGGCCGGACCGCTGGGCCGATCTGCCCAAAATCGCCTGCCCGAGCCTCCTGATGTGGGGCGTCCACGACCAGTTTTCCCCGGCCGCTGACGGGCTGCGCATGGCCGGGCTCATTCCCCATGCCCGGTATGTCGAAATCGCCGACTGCGGCCATCTGCCGTCCTTCGAGACGCCTGACGAGGTGGTCGAGGCGGCCCGCCATTGGCTGGCCAATCTGGATATTTGAAATTCCGTCCGACTGTTATAATATAACAGTCATGTCTTTCCCCGACCCACGCCATAATCATGAGCATTGCACCGCCGACCTGGTAACCCGGGCCGAGCGCATCTGCGCGCGCCGCGGCTCCAAGCTGACCGCCCAGCGCCGCGACGTGCTCGATTGCGTCGCCCAGAGCCATCAGGCGGCCGGCGCCTATGAGATCATCGAGCGCATGGCCGCCAACGGCCCGCGTCCGGCTCCGATCACCGTCTACCGCGCCTTGGACTTCCTGCTGGCGCACGGGCTGGTGCACAAGATCGAGAGCCGCAACGCCTTCATCGCCTGCTCGCATGCGCATGAGGGGGAGCCCGCCGCGCTTCTCATCTGCGAGGCCTGCGGTATCGTCGCCGAACTCGACAGTCCCGATACTTTCGCGGCGCTCGGCCGGCAGGCGGCCGCCCAGGGCTTCAAGGCCGAGCGCACCGTGGTCGAGATCTCCGGCCGCTGCGGCCACTGCGCCGGGAGCGCCTGAGCCATGGACGCCTTCGTGCCGAGCGAACCGTTGATCGAAGGCCTGGGCCTCTCGCTCAAATATGGCAATCGCGTCATTCTCGATCATGTCGATATCGAGGTGATGCCGGGCGAGATCGTCACCCTCATTGGTCCCAATGGCGCGGGCAAGTCTTCGCTGGTCCGCGTGCTGCTCGGCTTGCAGAAGTTGAGCGGCGGTCGCATCAAGCGGAAAGCCGGCCTGCGTGTCGGTTATGTCCCGCAGCGCTTTCCCCTCACGTCCAATGTGCCGCTCGACGTGAAGCGGCTGCTGTCGCTCACCTTGCGCGCCGCGCCCGCCGATATCGAGGCGGCGCTCGCCGAGACCGGTATCGCGCATTTGAAGGATGCCGCCGTCGCCTCGCTGTCGGGCGGTGAATTGCAACGGGCGCTCTTGGCGCGGGCGCTGCTGCGCAAGCCGGAGTTGCTGGTGCTCGACGAGCCGGTCCAGGCGGTCGACTTCATCGGCGAGACCAAGCTCTATGAGCTCATCTCGCAGATCCGCCGGGCCCATGGCTGCGGCATATTGATGGTAAGCCATGATCTCCACATGGTGATGGCGGAAAGCGACCGCGTCATCTGCCTCAACGGCCATATCTGCTGCGAGGGCGGGCCGGAAAAGGTGCGCCATGATCCCGAATTCATCAAGCTCTTCGGCCCTCAGGCGGCGCGGGTCATCGCCGCCTATTCGCATCATCACGATCATGACCATGAAAGTCATGCGCATGAGCATCATGACCACAAGCATCACAACCACAAGCACTGATGTCCATATTCTCTGAACCTTTCTTCATCCGCGCCCTCATAGCGGGCCTCGGCATCGCGCTCATAGCGGGCCCCATCGGCTGCTTCATCGTGTGGCGGCGCATGGCCTATTTCGGCGAGACGCTCGCCCATGCCTCGCTCCTGGGCGTCGGCCTCGGACTTCTCTTCGGTGTCGATCTCACGCTCGGCGTCATCGCCACGACGGTCGCCGTCGCGGTGGCGCTGCTGGCGCTCAGGTCGCAGCGCGAGCTTGCCACCGACACGCTGCTCGGCATCCTCTCGCATGGGGCGCTCGCCGCCGGCATCGTGGTGGCTAGTCTTCTGACCTGGGTGCGCTTCGACCTCATGAGCCTGCTCTTCGGCGACATTCTCACCGTGTCGGCAAGCGACATTCTCTGGGTGTGGCTTGGCGGTGTGGCGATGATGATCGGGCTCGCCTTTCTGTGGCGCGATCTCCTGGCGCTCACCGTGCATGAGGAGCTGGCGACCGCCGAAGGCGTCAAGGCGCAAAGAGTGGAAGTCGGCTTCGTGCTGCTCATCGCGGTGTTGATCGCGGTCGCCATGAAGATCGTCGGCATTCTGCTCATTACCGCGCTTCTCATCATTCCGGCCGCCGCCGCCCGGCGCATGGTGCGCTCACCCGAGGGCATGGCGGTCTGGGCGAGCCTTCTCGGCATGATCGCCGTGGTCGGCGGCCTGGTTTTGTCTGCTTCCTTCGACTCGCCCTCGGGCCCCTCGATCGTGTTGATGGCTGCGGCGCTGTTTGTCTTGACCTTGGCGCTGCCCAAGGCCACTTAACCGCCATGCTTCTACCGCGCAGACCCTCCATCGGCGTTATGACCGGTTCCGTCCAGATCGGCGGCGGAGCGCCGATCGTCGTCCAGTCGATGACCAATACCGACACGGCCGATATCGAGGGCACCGCCCGGCAGATCGCCGCCCTCAACCGCGCGGGATCCGAGATCGTGCGCATCACCGTCGACCGCGAGGAGGCGGCCGCCGCGGTTCCCCATATCCGCGACAAGGTGGCGGCCAAGGGGCTCGACGTGCCGATCGTCGGCGACTTCCACTACAACGGCCATATGCTGCTCAGCCAATATCCGGCCTGCGCCGAGGCCTTGGCCAAATACCGCATCAACCCCGGCAATGTCGGCTTCAAGGAAAAGAAGGACCGCAATTTCGGCATGATGATCGAGACGGCCTTGCGTTTCGACAAGCCCGTCCGCATCGGCGTCAATTGGGGTTCGCTCGACCAGGCGCTGCTGACCGAGCTCATGGACCAGAACGCCAAATCGGCTGCCCCGATCGAGGCGCGCGCCGTCATGCATGAGACGGTCGTGCAGTCGGGCGTGCTGTCGGCGGAGCGGGCGCGCGAGCTGGGCCTCGGCGCCGACAAGATCATCATCTCGGCGAAATGTTCCGAAGTGCAGGATCTGATCGCCGTCTATCGCCTGCTCGCCAAACGCTGCGATTACGCGTTGCATCTGGGACTCACCGAAGCGGGCATGGGCTCGAAAGGCATTGTCGCCTCGACGGCGGCGCTCTCGGTGCTGCTGCAGGAAGGGATCGGCGACACGATCCGTATTTCACTCACCCCCGAGCCCGGCGGCGACCGCACCCGCGAGGTGACGGTGGCGCAGGAGATCCTGCAGACCATGGGCCTGCGCTCCTTCGCGCCGATGGTCATCGCCTGTCCCGGCTGCGGGCGCACGACCTCGACGGTATTCCAGGAATTGGCGCAGGACATCCAGACCTATGTGCGTGATCGCATGGTCGACTGGCGGCGCGACTATCCGGGCTTCGAAACCTTGTCGCTCGCGGTCATGGGCTGCATCGTCAACGGCCCGGGTGAATCGAAACATGCCGATATCGGCATCTCGCTGCCGGGTACAGGCGAGCTGCCCTCGGCGCCCGTCTATGTCGACGGCAAGAAGATCGCCACCTTGCGCGGCGCCGATATCGGCAAGCAGTTCCAGGGCATTGTCGAGAATTACGTGAAGGAGCGTTGGGGTCCGGCATAATTCGTCGCTTGAAGGCAAATAGCGATTGAACTTTGTTCTCTTATTGTTCTATAATCCCGCTTCCCCCATCAGTGTGAAGCGAGGCCCCTCATGACCCGTCCATTCAGCTTTTCTGACCGCCAGCATTTTGTGCAGTGCCTGGCCATCGTGCGCAATCTGTCGATCGCCTGCGCGCGCGGCGAGCGACCCGATTCGGAGCTCGGCAAACGCTGCGATATGCTGGTGACATCGGTCGATGACGTGATGGGCGAGCTCGTCGGCGATTCCGCTTATTTCCACGTCCAGGACAATGCGAACCGCGCATAGGAGAAGGCATGCAGAAAAGGCGTTTCGGCGCGGCTGGTGGTGACGTTGCAGTCATTGGCCAGGGCAGCTGGTACATCGAGCATGCGGCGCGCGCCGATGCCATCGCGGCATTGAGGCGTGGTGTCGATCTCGGCCTCACCCATATCGACACGGCCGAGATGTATGGCTCGGGCGAAGCCGAGACGATCATCGGCGAGGCGTTGAAGGGGCGGCGCGAGGAGATCTTCGTCGTCTCCAAGGTTCTGCCCAGCAATGCCTCCAAGGCCGGCACGAAACGCGCCTGCGAAGCGTCGTTGAAACGGCTCGGCACCGACCGGCTCGATTGCTACCTCCTCCATTGGCGTGGGCAATATCCGCTCGCCGAAACTTTTGCGGCCTTCGAGGAATTGAAGCGCGACGGCAAGATCCTCTCCTGGGGTGTCAGCAATTTCGACGAGGATGATCTCGCCGAGGCGCTGAAGGTCGCTGGCCCCGGCAAGATCGCCTGCAATCAGGTCCTCTATCATCTCGAAGAGCGCGCCATCGAACATGCGGTCATTCCGTGGTGCGAGAAACATGATGTCGCCGTCGTCGCCTATAGTCCCTTCGGCCATTCGGGCTTTCCGGAGGCGGGTAGCAAAGGCGGCAAGGCGCTGGCCGAGATCGCCAAGGCCCATAGCGCCAGCCCACATCAGGTGGCGCTCGCTTTCCTGACCCGGCGGCCATCGCTCTTCGCCATTCCGAAGGCCGCGAGGCTCACCCATGTCGAAGACAATGCGAAAGCGGGCGCTCTCGTCTTGAGCGCCACCGATATCCAACGCCTCGATGAAGCCTTCCCGCTCGGCCGGAAACCGCGCGGGTTACCGATGATCTGATTACTTCCGCCGGCTCGCGACATAATCGGCGGCGGCGGTGAAGACATCCGCCTTGCCGCCGAAGATCGTCACCGCATCCTTCGCTTCCCGCACCAGCTTAGCCGCTTCGGCCTTGGCGCCTTCGAGGCCGAGGAGATCGACATAGGTCGCCTTGCCGGCGATCTTGTCCTTGCCGGCGGTCTTGCCGAGGGTGGCGCTCGAGGCCTCGACGTCGAGAATGTCGTCGGCGATCTGGAAGGCGAGGCCGATGCGGTCGGCATAGAGGGCGAGGGCGGAGCGTTCTTTCGCGCCGGCCTTGCCCAGGATGGCGCCGGCATTCAGGGAGAAGCGGAAGAGGGCGCCGGTCTTCATCGCCTGCAAGGTGACGATGCGGCCGAGATCGGCGACCTTCTCGCTCTCGGCCTGGAGGTCGAGCATCTGGCCACCGGCCATGCCGTCCTTGCCCGCGGCCAGCGCCAATGCGGCGATGAGTTCGCCCCTTATCGCGGCGTCTGGATGCGTCGCCACATTGCTCAGGATCTCGAAAGCGAAAGTGAGAAGAGCATCGCCGGCGAGGATCGCTGTCGCTTCGTCGAAGGCCTTATGCACTGTCGGGCGGCCACGGCGCAGATCGTCATCGTCCATCGCCGGCAGATCGTCATGGACGAGCGAGTAGCAATGCACGCATTCGATCGCCGCGCCCGCCTGCAAGGCGTGTATTTCCGCGACATCAAAGAGGCGCGCGCTCTCGGCCACGAAGAACGGCCTGATCCGCTTGCCAGGCGCCAGCAGGGCGTAGCGCATCGCCTCGACGAGGCGCGGCGCCTTGGCGTTCTCGACCGGCAACAGGCGATCGAGATGAGCCGCGATCGTCCCGGCAAATCCGGTCAAATGCCGTTCGAACTCGGTTTGCGGGAGTGACGCCAAGATGCTGTCCTGTGCTAGGGTTTGGGCAGGCTCAAAGGTCTAGAGATAAGGACAGGGAAACTCAATCGATGGTTCGCGGCTTATTGTACAGACCCAGCCATGACTGATATCGGGGTCAGGCGGCGGGCGCTGTTCCTGAGGCGCGCGGACAAGCCGGCGGCCGGCGCGGATGCCGACAGCAGCGACGAGGCTTCCCCTGTGCCCCGAAAGTCCTGGCGTATCAGTACCTTTCTCAAGCGATACGATCCCTGGCCGCGCCGGATCGCCACGGTGGCCGTGATCGTCGCGTTGTGGCCGATCGTGATGACCTTCGTCTATGCGGTGGTGCCGCCGCCCGCCTCCAACCTGATGATCACCCGCTTGGTCAACGGCAATGGCATCACCTATGACTGGGTGAGCCTCGACGATATCTCGCCGCATCTGCCGCGCGCCGTCGTTTCCTCCGAGGATGCCCGCTTCTGCTCGCATAATGGGGTGGACTGGATCGAATTCGGTGATGTCCTGGACGAGGCGACGGATGGCGATGGTGAAGGCCCTGTCCGTGGCGCCAGCACCATTTCCATGCAAGCCGCCAAGAACCTCTTCCTATGGGATGGCCGGAGCCCGGTCCGCAAGGCGCTGGAATTGCCGCTCGCTTATTGGATGGATCTGATCTGGACGAAGCGCCGGATGATCGAGATTTATCTCAATATTGTCGAATGGGCGCCCGGAGTTTACGGAGCGGAAGCTGCGGCGCAGTATCATTTCAAGAAGCCGGCCGCCAAATTGTCGAAGCGGGAGGCCGCGCTGCTCGCCGCCGTTCTCCCCAATCCGATCAAAAGGAACGCCGGAAAGCCGTCCAAACGGGTCAACCGCATCGCCCAGCGGATCATGGCCCGGATGAACATGATCGGCCCCTATGTGACTTGCCTCGGGCTCTGAAGCCCGCTATAAGCCGCCCCAGATTTGGCGCCCCGGCCCGGCCGGGTTTGCGCCTTTTGTTTGATGGAGAGTTTCAATGGCCGTTCCACGCAAGAAAATGTCCCGCAGCCGCATCGGCATGCGCCGCTCGGGCCACAAGCTGCAGACCGTCACCTGGATCGAAGACAAGAAGTCCGGTGAGCTGCGCCGTCCGCACCATGTCGACCTCAAGACCGGCATGTATAAGGGCCGCCAGATTCTGGAACCCAAGAGCGATTTCTGATCGCTCACGCTCAAGGTTCATGAGCGGGTTCTGAGGGGAATTCGTTCGAAGCGGGGGCCGGCGCTTGCGCCGGCCTTAGCCGTTTCTAGAATCGATAGTTCAGCATCGCCTTCACAATGTTGATATCGAGATCGACATCGGCGTCGAAGCTTCCACCGTCATTGTCGCGCAACTCGACGGTGTCGGAGCCGAGATCGATATAGTTGTATTCGAGGCCGACCGACCAGTTGTCGGCAAAGGCCCATTCGACGCCGGCGCCCGCAGTCCAGCCAGTGGGCGAATCCTTATCCCTGAAATCGGAACCCGGCGAGACATCCAAACCCGCCTCACGCTCGATCTCGGCGAAGGCCGCGCCGCCCTTGACGTAGAACAGCGCACGGTCGGCGGCGAAGCCCAGGCGCGCGGTCAGCGTGGCGAGCCATTCGATGTCGCTGCGCAGGTTGTCGGGCGATACGGTGAGCGTGGTGTCGCCGTCGATGTCTGTCCAGGCGATGTCACCGGCAATGCCCAGCACGATGCTGCCGATCTGATAATCGAAGCCGGCTTGCGCGCCGCCGAGAATGCCTTCGATATCGACGTCGGGATCGTCCTCGTCGGTGGCGAAAACCGGCGGGACCGACGGATCGTCCCATTTGTCCGTGCCCCAGCCATAGCCCAGATGACCGCCGGCATAGAAGCCGGTCCAGTCATGGACGATGGGTTCGGAAATATCGGCGGCCTGTGCCGAGGCCGTCACCGCGAATGCGCCAAGAATGGCGAGTGCAAAACGTTTCATCGTTGCCCCACTTGCGACTCGTGTTTCGCCGTCCGCGTGTATCCTATGAGAAATTCGCCCAGAGGTCACGAAGGTCTTGCAACGAGGATGCCCCTGTGTTCCATCGAGGCGATGATGAAGCTCTATTATCAGACGCATTCACCCCATGCGCGCAAGGCGCTGGTCTTCGCTCATGAGGCGGGGCTCACGGACCGGATCGAGGTCATCCATCACGAGACCAGCCCGACACGCCGCAACGCCACGGTCTTCGCCGAAAATCCGCTCGGCAAGGTGCCGGTGCTCATCCGGCCCGGCCGCGCGCCGATCTTCGATTCGGATGTCATCTGCGCCTATCTCGATACGCTGGCGCACGACCGCCGGCTGATCCCCCGGGAAGGCGAGGCGCGCTGGGACGCTTTGCGCCTTCAGGCGGTGGCGCAAGGCCTCTGCGATGCCGGTATTGCGCTCCGCTGGGAGACGGTGCGGCGGCCGCCGGAATTGCGCTACGCGGCGTTGCGCGACGGCTACGCCGAGAAGCTGATCGCCAGCTATGACTGGCTCGAGACGGCGCTCGATGCGTCGGCTCCGCTCCATGTCGGCCATATCGCCCTGGCCACGGCGCTCGACTGGCTTCTGTTCCGCGAGCTGCCGTCCTTCCGGGAGGATCGGCCGCGGCTCACCGCCTGGTACGACGCCTTCAGCCTGCGGCCCTCGATGCGGGCGACTCCTTTGTCGGGAGAAACCCGGGATTAGCCGTTAACCATTTCACCAAAGGGAAGCTTAGGCATTGCCCCTTACCTTGCGCCCAGGCTGAAAGGTTCAGGCGCTGGGGCGGAATGGATCGGTTGTTGAAATTGCTGCCGTCGGCGGTGCGACGGCAGGCCGAGACGCTGCTCACCGGCAGCGGCGAAGGCGCGCGCTCGGGCCGCGGCGCCCTGACCGCCTTCGCCATCCGCATCGTTTCGGCCTTGCTCGCCTTTGTCAGCCAGATTCTGCTCGCCCGCTGGATGGGCGCTTTCGAATTCGGGGTCTTCTCCTATAGCTGGGTGTGGGTACTGGTGCTGGGCTCGCTGGTCTCGATCGGCTTCGCCACCTCGGTGATCCGCTTCCTGCCGGAATATCGCGAGCAGGAAAGATGGGATCTGTTCCAGGGCTTCCTGCGCGCCGGACGGGTGATCGTCATCCTGCTCGGCGCCGTCATCGCCGCGCTCACCGTGCTCTTCATCGAGGACTGGAACGGCCTCATCGAGCCCGTTTATGTCATCCCCTTGAGTATCGCGCTGCTGAGCCTGCCCGCTTATGGCCTCACCGATTTCCAGGACGGCGTCGGGCGCGCCCAGGGCTGGATCGATCTGGCGCTCATTCCGCCCTATATCGTGCGGCCGCTTCTGCTCTTTGCCTTCATCGGAATCTTCTATTGGGCGGCGCGTCCGCCCGATGCCGCGACGGCGGCGCTGGCCTTGGTCTTCGCCTGCTGGGTGGCCGCCATCGTGCAGTATCTCGCCTTGCGGCGACGCCTCAATCTGGTGGCCCCCAAAGCGCCCTCCAGCCTGGCGCTCAGGCTGTGGATACGCACGTCGCTGCCGCTTTTCATGATCGACGGCTTCACGCTCTTCATCCTCAATCTCGATGTGCTGCTGCTCGAATACCTGCATGTGCCGCCCGACCGGATCGGCATCTATTTCGCGGCGCTGAAGACGATCTCACTCATCGCCTTCGTGCATTTTTCGATCAGCGCGGTGGCGATGCCGCGCTTCGCCGCTCTCTATGCGCGGGGCGAATTGGCGGAGCTGCGTTCCTTCCTGGCCCGGATGCAGGCCTGGTCCTTCTGGCCCTCGCTGCTCGGCGCCGCCTTCCTCCTCATCCTCGGCAAGCCGCTGCTCTGGCTCTTCGGGCCTGACTTCATGGCGGCCTATCCGGTGATGTTCATCCTCGCCATTGGTCTCCTCATCCGCGCCTATGCCGGCCCGGCGCAGAACTTGCTTGCCGTCTCTGGACATCAGGACAAGGCGGCAATGATCCTATTCGCAACACTTCTGCTCAATGGCGGCTTGGGGTTGGCACTCATCCCCCGTTGGGGCATCGAGGGTGCGGCGGTCGCCATTTCCGCCGCCTTCGCCTGTGAGGCCATCGCCACCCTTATCCTTACAAAGCGGCTTTTCCCCGCCCGGGTGCTGCCGTGAATATGATGGCGGTGATGCCGAGAGCGGAAACCATCAGGGTCGAGAAGCTCGCCAAACCGGCCGAGATCGAGGGAATCTCGGCGGCCTGGCAGGCACTTGGCGCTAAAAGCTTCGCGCCGGCCGGCGCCTTCCTGCAGCCCTGGCTCGCCCCGGCGCTCAAGGCCTATGGCCCGCAGCACCCGGCCGAGATACTGGCGTTGTGGCGGGCCGACGAGCTCTGCGGCCTCTTTGCCCTCCAGGCCCGTGGCGGGCCTCTCAAGCGGGCCTGGGCGTCGCCCTTGAGCTTCTCGGGGACGCCGCTGATCGCCGCTGAGGACCCCGCCTCAGTGCTTCAGGCCTTCCTTGGCGCCCAGCGTGGCCGCGTCCTTCAGCTTCGCACAATTCCGGCCTCTGGCCCATTTTGGGACATGCTGGTCAGCGCCGTTGCGGCATCGGGCGGGGCCTTCGAGATCCTGAACCGTCGGGAAAGGGCGGCGCTCGCGGCGCAGCCGAGCTTTGAAGCGTGGTTTTCGAGCAATTTCGAGCGCAAGCGGCGCAAGGAATATCGCCGGCTGCGGTCCAGGCTCGCAGAGGAGGGTACGCTCGAGAGCCTCGCCTGGGTGCCGGGCGACCCGGTCGATGCCTGGGTGGACGAGTTGATCGCGCTCGAGGCGCACGGCTGGAAAGGCCGGCGCGGCACGGCTCTTGCAGCCGATGCCGTCATGGCAAAAGCATTCCGTGAAGCATTGCATCTTCTGGCCGGCGAGGGCAGCCTCCGGTTCTGGAAGATCGCCTTCAACGGCAAGCCGATCGCCATGATGTCGGGCATCGTCAAAGGCGACCAGGGCTGGCTCGGCAAGATCGCCTATGATGAAAGCTTCGCCCGTTATTCGCCAGGGGTCATGCTGATCCTCGATGCGACCGAGAGGCTGATCGACAAGGAGCGCCTGGCGCTCGTCGATTCCTGCGCCATTCCCGGCCATCCGATGATCAGCAATATCTGGCGCGACCGCATCGCGCTTTGCGATGTGATGATCCGCGGGCCCGGACTGCCGGCGCCGGCTTTCCGGCTGCTGGTCGAAGCCGAGAAGGCGCGCGTCGCGGTGCGCGCCAAGGCCAAGAGCTTGTTCTATCGCGTTATGAGGAGAAAAGAATCATGAGCATCGTCACCTTCGACGCGCAAGTGGCGCGCGAGAAATTCCTCAAGGCGCCCTTCGCGCTCCAGCACGGCCTCGCCGATCATCCGCTGTTCACGCTCGAGCGGCTGATCCAGCTCGCCCAGTCGATGCCGCGCGACCGCATCGAGTATAATTCCGGCAAGCTGCTGCCCGGCCAGAAGCCGGAGGACATTCCGACCATCGACATGGCGCCGGCCGACGTGATCAAGCGCATCGAGGAGGCCAATGCCTGGATGGTGATCAAGGGTGTCGAGATCGATCCCGACTATGCGGCGATCCTCAAGGGCTTCGTCGACGCGGCGCAGGCGGCGGCCGGCAAGAAGGCCGACGAGTACAGCGACCTGCAGGGCTACATCTTCGTGTCCTCGGCTAATTCGACCACGCCTTTCCATGTCGATGCCGAGGAAAACATCCTGATCCAGATCCGCGGCGACAAGTTCGTCCATATTTTCGAGAATGGCGATCGCACGCTGATCTCCGAGGAGGCCCTCGAGATTTCCCCCTCGAAGCATCGCAACCAGCATTACGATCCGTCCTTCGAGGCGCGCGCCGAGGTCTTCGCGATGAAGGAAGGCGATGCGGTCCATCTGCCCTATATGTGGCCGCATTGGGTGCGTACCGGCGGGCGCTATTCGGTGTCGATGGCGATGACCTGGAAGACACCGGAGGTCAATCGTCTCAACAAAATCCGCCTGATGAACGGCACGCTGCGCCATTTCGGCCTGCCGCAGCGCGCCCCCGGCGTCTCGCCGGCGATGGATGGCATCAAGGTCGCCGCCCATGACGCGATGCGCGCCGTGATCGATCCGCTGCGCAAATCGGAAGGCATGCGCCGCCTGCTGCGCGGCGTCATCTACGGCAAGAAGGCCAACTACTATTACGGCAAGGACGAGAAGAAGCCCGTCTGATCATCGCCTCTGCAAGGGCTGCACATTCTTCAGTAGGGCCACCAGCTGGCTCTGCTGGCGTGTGCCGGTCTTCTGAAAAATGTTCTCGAGATAGTGCCGCGCGGTGCTGAAGCGGATATCCTGCAGCCCGGCCGATGATTTGAGCGACTGTCCGGTGCAGAGATTGGCGGCGAGACGCGCCTCGGCCGGGGTGAGATTGAAGATCGCCCGCAGATGCGCATCGAAGCCTTCAGGCAATTGCGGCACCACCTCGCGCAGGATGACCGCCGCCATGGGCTCCCAGGCCGGGCCGAAATCCTTTCGGTTGGCGAGCGCCATCACCGAGACAATCAGGTTCCCGCTGGCGCCATTCGCGGCCGGCTGACGGACCAGGAAATCAGAACTTCCGGGCGTTTCGAGCGCCGGCGCAAGGCGCGCCTGCGCGATGGCGGCGCGCATTTCGCCAGCATTGGCGCATGTCGGGACGAGACGACCGGCTTCGATGCGCAGGCGGCTGTCGGGTCGCGAAAGAAGTGTCTCGGCGAGCTCGTTCATCTCGATGATATGTTGGTCGGCACCAACGAGCAGGATACCGAAAGGCAGCTGATAGAAGGCCGATGAGAGAGCCTGCGCGGTCAGCCGGTACCGGCTGATACGCATTGCGCGATTGAGATGCGGCAGCAGCCGCTCAAGCAGCGCGACCTCGGCGCGGCCAAACTCTTCCTGCTTGCAGCCACGCTGGACATTGAACGCCCAGATCGAGGTGTCAGAGGCCCAGACCTTGCAGAACATGCCGCTATACATGTCCTGCGGCGCCATCCATTCGTTCCAGTAACGGCTGGCACGCAACTCCTCGCGGTCGAACAAGGTGCGATCGGTAAAGACCTTTCCGGCCTCGGCCTGCATCGCTCGTTGAATGAAGGGGTTCGTCTCGGAGGCGAATTCGGCGACGAAGCGTTCCTGAAAGACGGGGTCGGTTTCGGTGGCGATGAGGTCCTGCGGACCGATGTCGGGACCATGCCGCACGAAATTCGCACTCGATCCGCCAAAGAGATCGCGCAGTCCGGCGATCGCGGTGAGCCATTCCGCCTCTCCCGAGGCAGCGCCATAGATAACACCCAAAATGTCAGAAATGCCGTCCGAATGAACGTTATGCACGCCTGCCGCCCCCATACTGGGAGAAAACGCCGAAGCGTCATCCGGGTTCCCTTATGTATGAAAAAAATAGGGCGCCCGCTGTGAAAGGCGCCCCGCTCAGTTTACGAGGGAGGGACTTTTTTAGAAATGCCAGCTCAGCCCGGCGCGGACCGCGTGGAAGCGGGTGTCGACCTTTGCCTCGTCGCCGTCATCATTGTCTGCTTCGATATCGCCGAGGTCGGTGTAGCGATATTCGATCCTGGCGCTGAGATCGTCGGTAAATGCGTATTCGACGCCGCCGCCCAGAGTCCAGCCCCAGTTCGTTTCGCTGTTGCTGGCGAACTCATCGCCATCGCCGTCTTCCAAGGTGATCTCGACACCGCCGACCGCGAGACCGCCGGTGGCGTAGAAGAGGGCGCGGTCCGCCGCAAACCCGGCGCGCAATCTGAGCGACCCCAGCCAGTCGATCTCCTGCTCGATCTCGCCGACCTTGTCTCCACCCTCATCGACGACGTCGGTATTTCCGTCGATGTCGGCGAATTCGATGTCGCCTTCGAGACCGAGTACAAGTGCGTCGGACTGCCAGTTGTAGCCGGCATGGAAGCCGCCGACGAAGCCGTCGATGCCGACCGAGCCCTTGCCGTTGTTGAGCGTGACGTCGTCGCTGTCGAGCGCGAGTACTTCGGTCGATTCCGTGCCGTCGGCCGTCGCATCATTCTCGCCCCAGGCATAGCCGCCCTGGAGGCCGATATAAGGTCCGGTCCAGTCATAGACCTCAGGCGCCACGATATCGGCGGCCTGCGCGGCGGAGACGACGAAGAGCGACGCGGCGCCCGCCAAAAGCACTTTCTTCAGCATGGAAATCCCCCGGCAAAAATAGTCTGTAGGCTGACCGGGAAGATAACCGGGGATTCGCCGGCGCGGCTACCCGGCATATGACGGGGCGGCGGCCGCTTTTTCGATTGGTGTGATAATTAGGCCACAGGACCAGTTCGGCGAAGTGTCGCGGGCCAGGACGAAATTTATTTCAGGCTGACCAGATATTCGGCGATGGCCTGGACGTCGGCTTCCGGCAGCTTCGACAGATTGGTCTGGACGGCGCCCATGCCGCCCGAGGACAGCTTGTCATAGCCGAAGGTCTCGCCGAACTGCATGGCCGAGACAAGGTCCTTGGCGTCCTTGTAGCGGCCGCGTTCGATGAGGCCGCGCAGCGAGGGGACATTGCCGTCGCCTTCGGGATGTGGGCCGCCGGCAAAGGCGCGCGTTTCATCGAGCGTCATGAACAGGGTGCGTGGCGTGTGGCACTGGGCGCAGTGGCCGGGACCGTTCACCAGATAGGCGCCGCGATTCCAGCTCGGCGTCCGCTGTGGGTCGGGCTGCCATTTGGTTGTCGACAGGCCGACATAGTTCCACAGGCCGACACCGCGCCGGAGGAAGAACGGCAAAGGAATATCGTCGGGCTTGTCTTCGGCCTTGACCGGCTTCAGCGACATCAGATAGGCGCGGATGTCGAGAACATCCTCGGTGCGCATGAGCGCATAGGACGTATAGGGGAAGGCCGGAATGGCGTGGTCGCCCGTGGGCGACAGTCCGCGCTCGAGCGCGTTGACGAAATCGAGCTCGCTCCACGTGCCGATGCCGGTTTCCGGATCGGGTGTCAGGTTGGGCGGAAAAAGCGTGCCGATCGGCGTCTTGAGCGGTGCTCCGCCCGACGGCAGGGCGGCGTCAGCGGACGCATTGGCGGGATCGGGTTTATGGCAGTTGAGGCAGCCGCCGATATTGAACATCAGCGCGCCATTGGCGAGGTCGGTCTGATGCCGCGGGATGGCGTCGGGTCCCAAAGGCCTCGGCGCCGAGAGAAACCAGAACACCGCTCCGCCCAGCAGGACCAGGCCTGCCAGGCCGAGCAGTGTCGATCGTTTCGAAACAGCCAGGTTCGGTTATTCCTTCGGCCGGCGATATTTGGTGTGGCACCCCTTGCAGGAGTCGCCCAGGCCGGCGAGCGCCGTCTTGAAGCCCGCTTCGTCGGTGGTCGCCGCCATGGCTTCGACCGCCTTCAGCGCCACGTCTTCGGCCGCCTTGACGCCTTCCGGGTCGCTCCAGATCTCTGCCTTGGCATAGGTCTCGGGCGGACCTTTGTCGCTGCCCGGGGTGAAATTGGCGAAAGCCTGCTTGAAGCCCGCGAGCATCGCATCGGCATTGGTCTTGACGACGGCGGCGTCATAAGCGGCTTCGCCCTTGGCGATGCCGGCGAAGGCGCCCATCGCCTTGCCGACCTGTTTCATCCCCGCCTGACGGTCCTCGATCGGGCCGGCAAGGGCAAAAGTGGCGCCCAGTCCGGCCAGGACAGCAAGAACAGGCATCGTCTTCAAGATTGTGGCTGGCTTCACCATGTGTGTCTCCCGAATGGCATTGGCTCGCAACAGGAGTATACGCACAGGAACCTGTGGCAATTTCATCACGAATTATTGTTTTTTTCCTTCGCCATGAAATGGCCCGGCTTCAGCCGCGCGAGCGCCCGTCTCGGCTCCCATCTTTCGATCATGAACGCGGAATGAACCGTTCATTCGGATGTGAGTCAGCCCGTGCGTCGTAAACAGGGTCTTAGGTAATTCTTAGATTTAGCGTGTTATGAGCAAAAATACCGAAGGAGAAGAAGTTATGCGTAGCCTCGAGGCGTCAGACCGAACGGAGCCCTATCAAGGGCATGTCAACCGGCCGGCGCGTGTCAGCCCCGAACTCGCAGAGTTCCTCCATATGCTGAATTCCCTCGAGAATCATCTGGTCGAGAAGACCAACAGGAACGACTGAACAGGTCGTCGCGAGCCCGCACGAGCGTGCGGGCTTCACATCTCGTAATCATGCTTAACAATGCGTGATCGGCGGCATGGGCCGCCAGACTCTCAAACAGTTGCAATGATGGTTGGCGAGCGCCCGCGGAGCGGGTGTTCCGGTTCAGCGCAGGATCTTCTGGATCGCCGACTGCAACTCGCTGCGGCCCGCGGGCTTGGGCAACGCCATGTCGAAACATTCGTGCCAGTTGCCGCCCTTGTGCCAGTCGGCGAGATAGGCCGAGAGCGCCATCAAAGGTGTGCGTGCGGCGCACCCGCCCAGAGCGCGGATTTCGCGCGCCGCGATCATGCCGTCCATCACCGGCATTTCGATATCGAGCAGAACCAGATCATATGACTGCGTGCGCGCCTGCTCGAGCGCCTCTTCGCCATGCTCCACCGCATCGACATCGCAACCCATGCGGCGCAGCAGTGCCGCGGTCACCAGGCGTACCGTGTCCGAATCCTCGGCGAACAGGATCCGCGGCCGCGATCCATTGGTGCATTTGAGCTGGGTCTGCATTGTCGGCGCCATATCCTGTGTGGTCTTCTATTGTGGAGCGCTTCGAACCGCGAGAGTCGAGCAACTTTCGCGGAGAGCGCTCTAGGGACCGGATTGTGCCCGCCAATTCCTGCCTAAATATTGTCGAATCCAAAAAGCGCGACGCATAGCTAACGAAGGGTAACTGACGTAACGTCCGCTGTTTCTAGGTGCGCATCGGCTTGTCCGAAAAGTCTGCAACTTTTCGGGCCGATGCGGCTTATTTGGTTCCGAACATGCGGTCGCCGGCATCGCCGAGGCCCGGCACGATATAACCGTGACTGTCGAGCTTGCGGTCTACGGCGGCGGTGAAGATCTGCACGTCGGGATGATCGGCATTCACATGCCTTATGCCTTCCGGCGCCGACAACAGGCAGACGAGCTTGATGTCCTTGGCGCCCTTGTCCTTGAGGCGCTGGATGGCGGCCGACACCGAATTGCCGGTGGCGAGCATCGGATCGACGACGATGACCCGGCGCTCGGCGATGTCCTCGGGCACCTTCATGTAATATTCGACCGGCTGCAGCGTCTCAGGGTTGCGGTAGATGCCGATATGGCCGACGCGCGCCGAGGGCATCAGATCGAGCATGCCCTCGAGCAGGCCGTTGCCGGCCCGGAGGATCGAAACGATGACCAGCTTCTTGCCTTTGAGGATCGGCGCCTCCATCTCTGCCAAAGGCGTCTCGATGGTCTGCGTCGTCATCGGCAGGTCGCGCGCCACCTCATAGGCGAGCAGCAGGCTGATCTCGCGCAAGAGCTGGCGGAACACCGCCGAAGGCGTGTGCTTGTCGCGCATCAGGGTCAGCTTGTGCAGCACCAGCGGATGGTCGACGATGACCAGGTTCGCGGGCAGATCGGCTTTGCTCATGGAGGCCTCCTTCAACCCGCTTTTCTTAGGGGAGCGGGCACTCTAGACTCAAGCCGGACTTGCGGGTAATCCGCCGTCATCCACCGGAAAAGCCCGGGCCTGGAAAGACCCATGACATCGCTCAATTTCCGCCAGCATGAAATCCTGCTCATCGCCCGCCAGAGCGGCAAGGTGACGGTCGACGGGCTGGCCGAGCGCTTCGATGTCACCCCTCAGACGATCCGCAAGGACCTCAACGACCTGTGCGAGCAGCGGCTCCTGACCCGTACCCATGGCGGGGCGCTGCTGTCCTCGGGCGTCGAAAACGTCGCCTATGAGGCGAGGCGCCTGCTGGCCGAAAATGAAAAGCAGCGGATCGGCGAGCGGGCGGCTCAGCTCATCCCCAACAACTGCTCGCTGTTCGTCAATATCGGCACGACCACCGAAGAGGTCGCCCGCGCCCTCACCAAACATGAGGGGCTGCTCGTCATCACCAACAATATCCATGTGGCGACAACGCTGACGCCGTGCCCCGGCGTCGATGTCATCGTCATCGGCGGCATGGTCCGGCGCTCGGATGGCGGCATCGTCGGCGAGGCGGCGGTCGATTTCATCCGCCAGTTCAAGGTCGATTATGCGGTGATCGGCGTGTCGGCGATCGACGATGACGGCGCGCTGCTCGATTTCGATTATCGCGAAGTGCGCGCGGCGCAGGCGATCATCGCCAATGCCAGGCGGACCATCCTGGTGTCGGACGCGATGAAGTTCACTCGGTCGGCGCCGGTGCGCATCGGGCACTTAAGCCAGATCGACACGTTCGTCACCGACCAGCCGCCGCCCGATACGATCGTCGATATCTGCCGGCATCACGGCGTGACGCTCGAAGTGGCGCAAGGCGCGGAAGAGCCGGCCGGCGGGCTCTCGGCGGCCTGATCCGCTGTTCTTCCGCTGTAAACAACAGCGGAATTATCAGCGGATTAGCAGCGGATTATCAGAGGATCTACAGCGGTTTTCGGGAGGGCCGCGGAACAGCGGAGCGGTCCCTGTCCACGCGATCCTGGCAATTTCCAACGAATGCGCCCGAGGAATCAAGGGCCGCCGGCGGGTCAGCGCGGCGTATCCCTGAAGGGCAAGGCGACGACCTGAAAGTCGTCCTCGTAGAGAATGTAGCCGGGCCGCGTCGTGCGCAGCTCCAGCACCGGGACGCCAGCGCCGTCCAGCAGGCCTGCGGCTCGGCGCAAGCGGATCAGATCGTCTGCCATGGGCTTGTTGATGGATCATCAATGCGCCTTCGGCGCCGTTGCATGGGCAAAACCTTAGAGAAAAGCCAGCCGAAACAAGGCTATGGGACTGGCCGCCGAGCCGGGGCTCAAGGCCTGGCGCGCTGCTATCCAGGATTGATGACCTGTCCTTCTGCGATTTTCGTTGAGGTTCGAATTTTTTCGTAATATAGCGGATGGAGGAAAGTTAATGGTTCATTTGGTTCGCATCTGCGAGAAAATCCTTTCGCATGTGCAAAATGCGAATCGAAATGAATCGCCTGGCGGACGGGAGCGGCATGGCCGGAGAAGCAGGCATTTATGATCTGGCCATTATCGGCGGCGGCATAAACGGCGTCGGCATTGCGCGCGATGCCCAAGGCCGCGGCCTCAAGGTTTTTCTTGCCGAGCAGGGCGATCTCGCCTCCGGCACCTCATCGGCCTCGACCAAGCTCATTCATGGCGGCCTGCGTTATCTCGAGCATTACGAATTCCGCCTGGTGCGCGAAGCGCTGATCGAGCGGGAAGTCCTGCTCAATGCCGCGCCCCATATCATCTGGCCGTTGCGCTTCGTGCTGCCGCATCACAAGGGCCTCAGGCCCTGGCCGGTGCTGCGGCTCGGCCTCTTCCTCTATGATCATCTGGGCGGGCGCAAGATCCTGCCGGCCACGCGGGGCGTAAATCTCACCAGCGATGTCACCGGTGCGGCACTCAAATCGGACTTCACCCGTGCCTTCGAATATTCCGACTGCTGGGTCAATGACGCGCGCCTCGTGGTGCTCAATGCGCGTGACGCGCAGGAGCGCGGCGCCGAGATCAGGCCACGCACGCGTTATGTCTCGGCGCGGCGCGATGGCAATCTTTGGACCTGCGTACTCGAAGATGTGAACAGCGGCGCCAGGAGCGAGATCAAGGCGAAGCTGCTCATCAATACCGGCGGACCATGGGTCAGCCAGGTGCTGGGGCGGGTGATCGGCGAGAACAATCCCGACAAGATCCGCATGGTCAAGGGCAGCCACATCGTGGTCGACAAGCTCTATGACCATGACCGCTGCTACATCTTCCAGAACCAGGACGGCCGCATCTGCTTCGCCATTCCCTATGAGCAGAACTTCACGCTCATCGGCACCACCGATGAGGACCACAAGGGCGATCCCGGCAAGCCTGAGATTTCGGTCGCCGAGCGTGATTATCTGCTCGCCTCGGTCAGCGAATATTTCAAGAAGCCCATCACCGCCGACATGGTGCGCTGGACCTATTCCGGTATCCGCCCGCTTTACGATGATGGGGCGAGCAAGGCGCAGGAAGCGACGCGCGAATATGTGCTGAAGCTCGAGGCGCCGGACGGACAGCCGCCTTTGCTGTCGGTCTTCGGTGGCAAGATCACCACCTTCCGCAAGCTCGCCGAAGCGGTGCTCGACAAGATTTCTTCTTTCTTTCCCGGCCTCAAGCCGCAATGGACGGCGGGTGTGGCGCTGCCCGGCGGCGACTTCCCCTATGCGGAAGTCGAACAGCGGATCGCCGATTTCCAGCGCCGCCATGCGTTTCTCGACGCCGAGAATGCCCGCCGTATCTTCCGGGCCTATGGCACGCGGGCGGACAGGATTTTCGAGGGCGTGCGATCGGCATCGGACCTGGGCGAAAGCTTCGGCCGCCTGAGCGCCCGCGAAGTGGATTATCTCATGAAGGAGGAGTGGGCAGAAACGCCCGACGACATTCTGTGGCGCCGCTCGAAGCTCGGACTGCATCTGTCCACGGCCGAGCAATCGGCGCTGCAAGCCTATCTGAACAAGGAAGCGGGCGAAAAGACCCGCCGAAAAGCTTCGGCTCTCTAGATCAGAGAGAGGACTGCCCGGAAGGCAAACGCCATTTTCCGGAACGTGCCTACCGACTTTTACCGGATATGCGTGCGCTCCGGACTGGGCTTAAGCCGCGCGCGAAATGGGAGGACTAACGATGTCGCTTTTGAAGACAGTATCGGCGGCCGCCTTGCTGCTGGCACTCGGCGCCGCCCCTGCCTTCGCGGATATGGAAGCCGCGAAGAAATGGGCGGAGAGCGAATTCCAGCCAACGACGCTTTCCAAGGAAGACCAGCTGAAAGAGCTCGAATGGTTCGTCAAAGCGGCGGAACCGTTCAAGGGCATGGAGATCAACGTGCTGTCGGAAACCATTCCGACGCATGAATATGAATCGAAGACGCTGACCAAGGCCTTCGAGGAAATCACCGGCATCAAGGTCAATCACCAGCTGCTCGGCGAAGGTGAGGTGGTGCAGGCGGTGCAGACGCAGATGCAGACCAACCGCAATCTGTATGACGCCTATATCAACGACTCGGATCTCATCGGCACGCATTCGCGCCTGCAGAGCGCCGTCAATCTCACCGACTGGATGGCGGGCGACGGCAAGGACGTGACACTGCCGACGCTCGATATCGACGACTTCATCGGCAAGTCCTTCACCACCGGACCGGACGGCAAATTGTGGCAGCTGCCCGACCAGCAATTCGCCAATCTCTACTGGTTCCGCAAGGACTGGTTCGACCGCGCCGATCTGAAGGAGAAGTTCAAAGCCAAATATGGCTACGATCTCGGCGTGCCGGTCAACTGGTCGGCCTATGAGGACATCGCCGAATTCTTCACCAATGACGTGAAGGAGATCGACGGTGTGCGCGTCTATGGCCACATGGACTACGGCAAGCGCGCGCCGGATCTCGGCTGGCGCATGACCGATGCCTGGCTGTCGATGGCCGGCTCAGGCTCGCCCGGCCTTCCCAATGGACGCCCGATCGATGAATGGGGCATCCGCATGGAGAAGGATTCGTGCAACCCGGCCGGCGCTTCGGTGTCACGCGGCGGCGAAACCAACGGCCCGGCGTCGGTCTATGCGATCGCCAAATGGGACGAATGGCTTCGGAAATACGCGCCTCCGGGTGCCGCCGACTACGACTTCTATCAGTCGCTGCCGGCCTTGAGCCAAGGCAACGTGGCCCAGCAGATCTTCTGGTACACCGCCTTCACCGCCTCGATGGTGGCGCCGAAGAGTGCGGGCAACAATACGGTCGACGACACCGATACGCCGCTCTGGCGCATGGCGCCGTCGCCGCATGGTCCTTATTGGAAGGAAGGCCAGAAGCTCGGCTATCAGGACACGGGCTCCTGGACGATGTTCAAATCGACGCCGACCGACCGCGCCAAGGCCGCCTGGCTCTATGCGCAGTTCACGGTGTCGAAATCCGTGTCGCTGAAGAAGAGCCATGTCGGTCTCACCATCATCCGCGACTCGGATATCCGCCATCAGTCCTTCACCGACCGCGCTCCGAAGCTCGGCGGCCTGGTCGAGTTCTACCGCTCGCCCGACCGGGTGAACTGGACGCCGACCGGCGTCAACGTGCCTGATTATCCGAAGCTGGCCCAGCTCTGGTGGCAGCAGATCGGTGACGTCAATTCCGGCGCCTTCACGCCGCAGGAAGCGATGGACCGTCTCGCCTCTGAAATGGACCAGGTCATGGCCCGCATGCAGGCGGCGGACGAAGCCAACAAGACTTATGGCGGCTGCGGTCCCAGGCTCAATCCAGAGAAGGATCCGTCCGAATGGCTGGGCAAAGAGGGCGGCCCCCATGCCAAGCTCGAGAACGAGAAGGAAAAGGGCCAGACCATCGCCTATGACGAGCTGATCAAGCGCTGGACGGCGCAGTAGCTCGACCCACAGCCCATCCCGGGAAACGCCGCTGGTGTTTCCCGGGAAACGGGCGCTTAATATTGTTCCTCACGTCAGAAAGCTCGGGCGGGCGATGTCCCTTGAACTGAAGCATGTGACCAAACGCGTCGGCGCGGATGTCTATATCCACGAGACCAACCTCACGCTGGAGAAGGGATCTTTCAATATCCTTCTCGGCACGACGCTCGCCGGCAAGACCACGCTGATGCAGCTGATGGCCGGCCTCGACCATCCGTCGAGCGGTGAAATCTGGTTCGACGGCAAGAATGTGACCGGCGTTCCGGTGCAGAAACGCAATGTCTCGATGGTCTATCAGCAATTCATCAACTATCCGAATTTCAGCGTCTATGAGAACATCGCCTCGCCTTTGCGGGTCGCCGGCATGGCCGAGGCCGAGATCGACAAACGGGTGCAGCAGGCGGCCGAGCTTCTGAGGCTCAAGCCGATGCTCAAAAGGCGGCCTAATGAATTGTCGGGCGGCCAGCAGCAGCGCACCGCCATCGCGCGCGCTTTGGTCAAGGATTTCGACATGATCCTGCTCGACGAACCGCTCGCCAATCTCGACTATAAATTGCGCGAGGAATTGCGCGACGAGCTGCCGAAGCTGTTCGCCGGGCGCAATTGCATTGTCGTCTACGCGACCACCGAGCCCACCGAAGCGCTGCTCTTCGGCGGCAACACGGTGCTCCTCCATGAAGGCCGCGTCACCCAGTTCGGACCGACCTCTTCGATCTACCGCAGGCCGGCCGACCTCACCAGCGCGCAGGTCTTCTCCGATCCGCCGATCAACACCGCCAAGGTGATGAAGAAAGGCGACCAGATCACGCTGGAAAACAAGGTCACCTGGCGGGCGCCCAAGGCGGCGCGCGTGCCGGACGGGGCCTATACGATCGGGATCCGGCCGCATCACATCACGCCGGTGCAGCAGGGACGGGAGGCCTCCACCATCGAAGGCCGCGTCCTGGTGACGGAGCTGTCGGGTTCGGAAAGTGTCGTCCATTTCGACATGAACGGCCAGACCTGGGTGTCGCAGTCGCATGGCATCCATCCCTTCGAGGTCGGCGTGACGGCGAAGCTGTTCGTCGATGTCGACCAGGGCTTCTTCTTCGACGGCGAGAACCGGCTGATCGGAGCCAATGCCTGATGGCCAGGATCACGCTCCAGGACATCCGTCATGCCTATGGGCCCGACCCCCAGCGCGAAGAAGACTGGGCGCTGAAGAAGCTCACCCTCGAGCTCAAGGATGGTGGCGCCTATGCGCTGCTCGGCCCCTCGGGCTGCGGCAAGACGACCTTGCTCAATCTCATCTCCGGCCTGCTGGCACCGACCGAGGGCCGCATCCTGTTCGACGGCACCGACATCACGGATGCGAGCCCTGAGCAGCGCAACATCGCCCAGGTGTTCCAGTTTCCGGTCATCTACGACACGATGACGGTCTACGGCAATCTGGCCTTCCCGCTGCGCAATCGCGGCATCGGCGAAAAGGAGGTCGATGCCAGGGTGCGCGAGATCGCCCACATGCTCGAGCTCGACGCGACGCTGATGAAACGGGCATCGGGCCTCACCGCCGACGGCAAGCAGAAGATCTCACTTGGCCGCGGCCTGGTGCGCTCGGATGTGAATGTCATCATGTTCGACGAGCCGCTCACCGTCATCGACCCGCATCTCAAATGGGTGCTGCGCTCGAAGCTGAAGGAGCTGCATCACCGCATCCGCCGCACCATGATCTATGTGACGCATGACCAGACCGAGGCCTTGACCTTCGCCGAGCAGGTGGTGGTCATGAAGGACGGCCAGATCGTGCAGATCGGTACGCCGATCGAGCTGTTCGAGCGGCCGCAGCACACTTTCGTCGGCCATTTCATCGGCTCGCCCGGGATGAACGTGCTGCCCTGCGAGGTGAAGGGCGGCAGGGCGATCTTCGCCGGCAATAACGTGCCGGCGATCAACGCGGCCGCCTATAAGGGCAATGGCAAGACGCTCGAGCTCGGCGTCAGGCCGGAATTCGTGCGCTTCGCGGGCGAGGGCATCCCCGTCGATATCGTCAAGGTGGCGGATGCCGGACGCTACCGCATCGTCGAGACGCGGCATCAGGCGCACAGCATCAAACTGCTGGTGGCGGAGGGCGCCGAGCTGCCGTCCGGCCAGGCGCGCCTCCATTTCGACGCCGATCATACCCAGATCTATGAAGACGGATGGATGGTGTCCTGATGAACAAGACCGTCAACCAGAAAGCCTGGTTCTTCGTCCTGCCGGTCGTGCTGCTGGTCGCCTTCAATGCCATCATCCCTTTGATGACGGTGGTGAATTTCTCGGTGCAGGAGACCTTCGGCGACAACATGTTCTTCTGGGCCGGCGTCCGGTGGTTCGAGCAGGTGCTGCAGTCGGAGCGTTTCCATGCGGCGCTCGGCCGGCAGATCCTGTTCACCGCCATCGTCCTGGTGATCGAGATCCCGCTCGGCCTCGCCATCGCGCTCACCATGCCGCGCAAGGGTCCCTGGGTCTCGGTCTGCCTGGTGCTGATGGCGCTGCCGCTGCTGATTCCGTGGAATGTCGTCGGCGCCATGTGGAACATCTTCGCGCTGCCCGATATCGGCCTGCTCGGCCGCGCCATCAACGGGCTCGGCATCGAATACAACTATACAAGACAGATCTTCTCCGCCTGGTTCACCATGGTGCTGATGGATGTCTGGCACTGGACGTCATTGGTCGTGCTGCTCTGCTATGCGGGGCTCGTTTCGATCCCCGACGCCTATTACCAGGCGGCCAAAGTCGACGGCGCCAGGCCCTGGGCGGTGTTCCGCTATATCCAGCTGCCCAAGCTCAAATATGTGCTGACCATCGCGATCTTGCTGCGCTTCATGGACAGCTTCATGATCTACACGGAAGCGGTGGTGCTGACCGGCGGCGGGCCCGGCAATGCGACGACCTTCCTGTCGATCGACCTGCAGAAGATCGCCCTCGGCCAGTTCGATCTGGGCCCGGCGGGCGCCATGTCGATCATCTACTTCCTGATCATCCTGTTCTTCAGCTGGCTGTTCTACACGCTGATGATGAAAGACGAGGCCCGGTGATGAAACGCGTGCCCTGGCTTGTCCCGACCCTCTATATTCTTTTCCTGCTGCTGCCGATCTATTGGCTCGTGAACATGTCGTTCAAGACGACGAACGAGATCCTGGGCTCGTTCACTCTGTGGCCGCGGAACTTCACCCTCGACAATTATGTGAAGATCTTCACCGATCCGACCTGGTACAATGGCTATATCAACTCGATCACCTATGTGCTGATCAACATGGTGCTGTCGATCGTGGTGGCGCTGCCGGCGGCCTACGCCTTTTCGCGCTACCGCTTCCTCGGCGATAAACATCTGTTCTTCTGGCTGCTGACCAACCGCATGGCGCCGGCCGCCGTCTTCGCGCTGCCGTTCCTGCAGCTCTATTCGGCGGTGGGCCTGTTCGATACGCCGATCGCGGTGGCGCTCGCCCATACGCTGTTCAATATCCCGCTCGCCGTGTGGATCCTCGAAGGCTTCATGTCGGGCGTTCCGAAGGAGCTCGACGAGACGGCCTATGTCGATGGCTATTCCTTCTGGGGCTTCTTCTTCAAGATCTTCGTGCCGACGATCGCCGCCGGCATCGGCGTCGCCGCCTTCTTCTGCTTCATGTTCTCCTGGGTCGAATTGCTGCTCGCCAAGACCTTGACCTCGGTCGCGGCGAAGCCGATCGCCGCCACCATGACGCGCACCGCCAGCACGTCCGGCTATGAGCTGGGCCTCCTGGCGGCAGCCGGCACGCTCACCATCGTGCCCGGCGCCATCGTCATCTATTTCGTCCGCAACTATATCGCCAAGGGCTTCGCCCTTGGGCGCGTGTAAGGGAGGAGGGGCCAGTCATGGAAAATGCCACGTTCCTCTCCTGGATGGCCTGGACCTGGCCGACGGCGGCCTTCTTCCTGTTCATCTTCCTGTGCCTCGTCGGCATGTCGGTGTGGGAATATTATTCGCCGGGCGGCACGCCGCGCCATGGCATATTGGGGCTCGATACGACGCGCGGCGACCGGCTGTTCATCTCGCTCCTCGGCAGCGCCTTCATCTTCCTGGCCTGGCTGGGCCTCATCGGTACGCCGCTCTGGGGACCGCTGGCGATCGCGCTCGTCTATGCCTTTGCGGTCTTCAAGTGGGTGTAGCGCATGACCCGGAAAAGTGGCGGCCGGTTTTCCGACAAGGTCATGCGCAAATCCAAGGTCAGTTGACGCCGAGCACCGCGCGCGCGGCATGCGCGACTTCGTTCATCCCGGTGAAGCGATCGGCATCGAGGACCATGCGCCGCGCCATCGTCAGCGCCTTGCGCTCGCATTTGGCGCGCAGAGCCGGATCCTTGATGCTTTCGAGATCTTCCGTGTGGGCGAGACCCAATATGCGGCGGATCATCTTGATGCCGGCGAAGGAAATCGTATCGGTCAGAAGCTTGCGCATGAAGCGTTGCTTCTCGGCGGCGAAGGCGGCCGCCCCCTCGGGCTCGGTGAAGAGCTCCGGCATATAGGCATCGCCTAATTTGCTCTTGTCCCAGAGCTCAAGGAAACGCTTGTTGAACAGGCGCCAGACATTTTCGGTCTGCATCAGGATCCAGTGGCGATAGGGATTGCGCTGGCCGAAGCGCTCCTCATGACCGCCCTGGGCATAATAAGCGATGAGCAGATTGCCGATGACAGCGCCGACATCGAAGCCCATCGGGCCGACAAAGGCGAATTCGGGATCGATGACGCGGGTGTCCAGGGGTGTGAGCATCACCGAGCCGGTATGAAGATCGCCATGGATCATCGCCTCGGCCGAGGTCAGGAACTGCAATTTGCGCTCCTGGACCTTGATCTTCAAAGGCTCGTCGCGGCGGAACTGGGCGGCGATGTCATCGAGATAAGGCGTCGTCCAGCGGTTGAGCTTGGCGATGCGATAGGGATCGGTGAAGACCAGGTCCTCGGTGATCCTGCAGAGCTCGGTGTTGCCGGCAAAAGCGGCGATGCGCTGCTTGTGCGTGGCGGCCGGCACGGCCAGAGCGGAGGTGTTGAAGAGAGTCTGCGCCATGAATTCGGCGATATGGCTGGCGAAGAGAGGATATTCGACGCCGCGGATGAGCCCCTTGCGCATGATGATATGGGGGGTGAGGTACTCCATCACGATCAGCGCCAGATCGCGGTCGTAATGGTGGATTTTCGGCACCAGGCGCGGCGCGTGCCGGGCCTGCTCGGAAAGCGCCATGTGCTCGTAATAGGAGCGTTCGAGCGGCAAGGGCCAGCTGTCGCCGACAAGGCGCACATAGGGCAGAGCCTGCTTGACGATAACGGCTCCCGCCGGCCCCTTGACGATGAAAACGAGATTCAGATTGCCGTCGCCGACTTCCTCGACGGTCCAGGCGTCGGCCGCGCCACCGAGGCGGTCGCGGACATTGGGGAGTTCCGAGAGGACACCGGGGAGGGTGCCGTCATTGAGAGCGCGATAGGCCGTCGACATGGTTCCTTGGGTTCAATGCGATGCCGAGCGCGAGACACGCAGACGCTCGGCATAGATATTGATGATCAGAGCGGCGAGCAGAATGAGGCCGCGGATCAGGATTTTCAAGAAGCTGTCGATATTGATGTGATCGAGGCCGTTATTGAGGACGCCGAGCACGAACAGGCCGATGATGGTGTTGCCGATGCCGCCGCGGCCGCCGAACAGGCTGGTGCCGCCGACGACGACGGCGGCGATGGCGTCGAGCAGATAGGTGCCGAACTCGTTCTGCTGGGCGCTGCCGAAATAGGCGACGCCGAGCATGCCGGCCAAGCCTGAGCAGAAGGCCGAGATCATCAGCACGGCGGCGATGATGAGCTTGACATTGACGCCCGAATATTCGGCCGCCTCGCGATTGCCGCCGACCATGTAAACATAGCGGCCGAAACGCGTATAGGTCAGCACGACATGGCCGATGAGGAGTGCCGAGGCGGCGACGATGATGATCCAGGGAATGCCGAAAATGGAGCCGGAACCCAGTTCGGCGACGAGGGAGGGCACGGCATAGGCGATCTGGCCCCTGACCAGCATGGCGCTGATGCCATCACAGATCTGCATCATGGCAAGCGTCATGATGAAGGAGGGGATGCCGATCCGTGTCACACCCATGGCGGTGATGCCGCCCAGCGCCAGGCAGGTGGCGATCGCCAGGATGATGGCGAAACCGCCGGCGAGCGGGATATTGGCGATATTGACGCTCGAATCCTGCAGCGTGAAGAAGGCGACGACGATGCCGGTCGCATTGGCGACGCTGGCGACGCTCAGATCGATCTCGGCGGTCAGGATCACGAAGGTGAGGCCGACGGCGATGATGGCGGTGATCGACACCTGCTGCAGGATGTTCTGCACATTGCCGAAGGACGTGAAGGAGGGGCTGGCGATGCTGAAGAAGCCGACCAGGAAGAGCAGGGTCAGGAAGGGCGCGATATTGCTCAGCTGGTTGCGGAACCAGTCGCCGGCCGATTGCCGGGTGGGCCGTGCTTCCGAGGTTGACGTCATCGAGCTTCCTTCTCTCTTTCTCCGCATCGGCTTATCCGAAAAGTCTGCAACTTTTCGGGCCGATGCTATTTCCTTGTCTCCGCATCGGCTTATCCGAAAAGTCTGCAACTTTTCGGGCCGATGCTATGCCGCCGCCAGGAGGCGGTCCTTGCTGATCGTTTCGTCGGCGAATTCCTGCGAGACCGTTCCTTTGCGCATCACCATGATGCGGTCGGCGAGCGACAGCACGGTTTCGGGCTCGGTCGAGAATATGATGATGCCCACGCCCTGGTCGCGCAGATTGCGCACGATCTTCACCACATCTTCCTTGGCGCCGACATCCATGCCGCGCGTCGGCTCGCTGAGGATCAGGACCTTGGGCAGATAGGTCAGCCATTTGGCGACGCCGACCTTCTGCTGGTTGCCGCCCGACAGATTGCCGAGCAGCGCCTCGGTACCTGGCGTCTTGATGCTCAGGCGCTCGATATGCTGGCGGGCGATCTTGCGCTCGGCATCGGGCTTGAGCCACAGGCGCGACAAGCGCTCCAATATTGCGATCGAGGTGTTCTTGTAGATGGGCTCGTGATGGAACAGCATGCTGCGCCGGCTTTCCGGCACATAGGCGATGCCGGCCTTGGCGGCGCGGGCGGTATTGGACAGCCGGTGCGCGGCGCCGTCGAGCTTGAGCACGCCCGCGTCGCATCTGAGCTTGCCGAACAGCGCACGCGCCAATTCGATCTGGCCGCAGCCCATGAAGCCATAGATGCCGAGGATCTCGCCACCCTTCACGATGAGGCTCACATCGCGGAAAGCGCCGGCCTTGCTCAGGCCTTCAGCCTCGAGGACCGTCCTGGCGCCCTTCGGGCTCGCCAGCGCGACGTCGCCCAGATAGCTCGATTCCAGCTCCTCATGGCCCTTGCCGATCATGCGCTGGATGATCCAGGCCTTGTCGATCTCACGGGTCACGGGTGCCGCGACGACCTTGCGGCCATTGCGGAAAATGGTGATCTGGTCGGCGATGGCAAGCACGTCCTCGAGGAAATGCGAGATGAAGATGATGCTGTTGCCCTGGTCACGTAAGGCGCGGAGAGATTTGAACAGACGCTCGATCTCGGGCGGCGACAAAGCCGAGGTCGGCTCATCCAGAATGATGATCGAGGCGCCGGAGAACAGGACGCGGGAGAGCTCTACCAGCTGCTGGATGCCGATCGGCAGGTCGCCCAGGATCATGCGCGGGTCGAGGTCGAGGCCGAGCTTCTGCAGTTGCTCGCGGGCCCCCTTGTTCATGGCGGCCCAGTCGACGGCGCCCAGCCTGGTGATCGGCTGGACCCCCAGATAGACATTTTCGGCGACGGTGAGCTGCGGCACGACGCTCAGTTCCTGATGCACCATGCCGATGCCGTGCTTCAGCGCGTCGCGGGCGGAGTGGAAGTGGACGGGTTTACCGTCGAGCAGCATCTCGCCCTCGAAACCCGCATGCACGCCGGCGATGATCTTCATCAAGGTCGATTTGCCGGCACCGTTCTCACCGACCAGCGCGTGGATTTCGCCCCGGCGCAAAGTGAAGTCCACACCCCGAAGCGCTTCGACACCGCCGAAGGACTTCGAGATGTGGGACATGTTCAGGCGGATTGCGGCCTCGTCCATAGCGGCCGACTTTACCACAAACAGCCGTCAGATCAGGAACTGTTCCTCCATCCAGGCCATGCCGGGCGCGTTTTCCTTGGTCACCACCGGTCCGTCGGTGATGATGTGCTTCGGAATGCCTTCACCCGTCTTGGTGCCATGCACGACAGCGGCGACGCCGGCGATGATGGCGCCGCCATGAATGCGGCAAGAGGGGTTGCGCACGGTGGCGAACATCCGCCCGTCGGAGACGGCGGCGATGGCCGGCGGCATGGCGTCGACACCGCCGATCAGGATGCCCTCGCGGCCCTTGGCCTGCATGACCTTATGGGCGGCGAGCGCCATGTCGTCATTGTGGAAGAAGGCGGCGTCGATCTGCGGATGCTTGGTGAGCAGCGTCTCCCAGATGCGGGCGACCTTGGTGACGTCCCAGTCGGCCGGCTGCTCGTCGAGCACCTCCATCTCGGGGAATTTCTCGATCACCGACTTGAAGCCCTTGGCACGGCCCTGCGCACCGGTATGGCCGAGCGCGCCTTGCGTCATGACGATCTTGCCCTTGCCGCCGAGCTTGTTGACGAGCGCCTGGGTCACCGAGGCGCCCATGAATTCATTGTCGGGGGCGAGGAAGGTGTGGACGTCGATCGTGTCGAGGGGGGCGATCAGCGTGTCCATGTCCATGACCGGGGTGCCGGCCTCGATCATTTTTTTGACCGGCGCGGTCAAGGTGCCGATGCCGAAAGCCTGGATGGCGACGAAGTCCCATTTCTGCGAGGCCATATTGTCGATGGCGGCGCGTTGCTTCACCGCATCGAGCTGGCCGTCGAACCAGGTCACTTCGACATTGAAGAGCTTGCCCCAATATTCGGCGGCCTGCTTGCCCTGGGCGCACCAGGTGGCCTGCAAGCCGGCATTGGAGAAAGCGGCCTTCAGCGGCTTTTCCGACTTGCCGGCTTCCTTGGCGAGCGCCGCGAGACCGGGCGCGAAGAGGCCGGCGGCGCCGGCGATCGAAGCAAGCTTCAGAAGGTCGCGGCGAGACTGCACGTTTGAGTCCGACATCTGGGGTTCCTCCGTTTTCATGTCAGGGACATTTGTCATACTTATTGTTTTGGCAAATTTATAAAGTGAGTTTTCGGCTTTGCCTAGAGCGGTTGCAGTCAAAGTAACGTGCCACGAAAGGACACTTGCAATAACCCTCACGTTAGCTTATTTTCTTCTGTAACTTAGATTGTTACAAATATTACAGGAGAAGCCGGTGTCGACAACCCAGACCGCGCCGATCGCCGCGGGAACGCGCATCGGTCATGTCCATCTGAAAGTGTCCGATCTCGACCGGGCGCTCGCCTTCTATTGCGGCGTGCTCGGTTTCGACCTCATACAAAAATTGGGCAACCAGGCCGCCTTCATCTCGGCCGGCGGCTATCATCACCATATCGGCCTCAATACCTGGGAAAGTGCCGGTGGTTCACCGCCGCCGCCTGGCACCACCGGCCTGTTTCACCTCGCCATCCTCTATCCGACGCGCGCCGATCTCGCCGATGCGCTGAAGCGATTGGCCCGGCACGGTATTTCGCTCGATGGCGCGTCGGATCACGGGGTGAGCGAGGCACTTTATCTGCGCGATCCTGACGAGAACGGTGTCGAGCTCTATTGGGACAAGCCCGAGAGCCAGTGGCCGCGTAATCCGGATGGATCGCTCGCGATGTTCACGCGCCGCCTCGATATCGAGGATCTCTTGCGCACCGCCCAGAGTTAACGATCTCGTCGATTTCAGACTGAAAGGGGTATCCCATGACCAAAGTTCTCGTCCTTTATTATTCCGCCTATGGCCATATCGAGCAGATGGCCTATGCCGTGGCCGAAGGCGCCAAGTCGGCCGGCGCCCATGTCGATGTGAAGCGCGTGCCGGAGCTGGTGCCGGAAGACGTCGCCAAGAAATCGGGCTTCAAGCTCGACCAGAAGGCGCCCATCGCCACGGTCGATGATTTGCCTAATTATGATGCAGTCATTTTCGGCTCGGGGACGCGCTTCGGCAATGTCACCGCGCAGCTGCGCAATTTCATGGACCAGACCGGCGGCCTGTGGATGAAGGGTGCTCTGGTCGGCAAGGTCGGCTCGGTCTTCACCTCATCCGCCACCCAGCATGGCGGCCAGGAATCGACCATCCTCACCTTCATCCCCACCTTGCTGCATCAGGGCATGGTCGTGGTGGGCCTGCCTTACGCTTTCCAGGGCCAGATGGGCGTCGATGAGATCAAGGGCGGCTCGCCCTATGGCGCCTCGACCATCACCGATGGCGACGGCAGCCGGCAGCCTTCGGCGGTCGAACTCGAAGGGGCCCGCTACCAGGGGCGCCATGTCGCGCAAATCGCCGCCAAGCTCGCGAAATAACTACGCTTTCTTATTGACCTGACGGTCTCCGAACGGGAAACTCCCCGCAATAAAAGCGGGGAGTTTTTTATGGCGCCTTACATCCTGGCCATCGACCAGGGGACCACATCGACACGCAGCATCCTGTTCCGGCCCGATCTGTCGGTTGCGGCTGTCGGCCAGCAGGAATTTCCCCAGCATTTCCCGGATTCGGGCTGGGTCGAGCATGAGCCCGAGGATATCTGGCGCACCACCGTCGAAACGATGAAGGCGGCGCTCGCCAAAGCTTCGGCCGAGGCACGCGATGTCGCCGTCATCGGCATCACCAATCAGCGTGAGACGACGCTCATCTGGGACCGCAAGAGCGGCAAGGCGATCCATAGAGCGATCGTCTGGCAGGACCGGCGCACCGCTGATCTTTGCGCGCGGCTCAAGGAGGCGGGACATGAGCCCCTGGTCTCGGCCAGGACCGGGCTGCTGCTCGATCCTTATTTCTCCGGCACCAAGATTGCCTGGCTGCTCGACAATGTGCCGGGCGCGCGGGCGAAGGCCGAAGCCGGCGAACTCGCTTTCGGCACGATCGACACATTCCTGTTGTGGCGGCTGACCGGCGGCAAAGTGCATGCGACGGACGCCACCAATGCGGCGCGCACGCTTCTCTATGACATCCATCGCGGCCAATGGGATGACGAGTTGTGCCGTCTGCTCAATGTGCCGAAATCGCTCTTGCCCGAGGTGCGCGACTCGTCCGGTGATTTCGGCGCGACCGATGCGGGGCTCCTGGGCGCCGCCATCCCGATCAAGGGCATCGCCGGCGACCAGCAGGCGGCGACTGTCGGCCAGGCCTGCTTCCTGCCGGGCATGATGAAGTCGACCTATGGAACAGGGTGCTTCGCGCTGCTCAATACGGGCACCGTGCCGGTCGCCTCGAAGAACCGGCTGCTGACGACGATCGCCTATCAACTGAACGGCAAACGGACCTATGCGCTGGAAGGCGCCATTTTCGTCGCGGGTGCCGCGGTGCAGTGGCTGCGCGACGGGCTCAAGGTCATCGATGCGGCGCATCGCACCGGCGATCTCGCCGCCGCGGCGGATCAGAACCAGCAGGTCTATCTCATCCCGGCCTTCGTCGGGCTCGGCGCACCTTACTGGCGGCCGGAGGCGCGCGGCGCCATGTTCGGGCTGACGCGTGCGACGGGGCCAGCGGAATTCGCCCGCGCCGCGCTCGAGGCGGTGTGCTACCAGACGCGCGATCTGCTCGAGGCGATGCAGGGCGACTGGGGGAATAAGCAGAGCACGATCCTGCGCGTCGATGGCGGCATGGTCGCCTCCGACTGGACCATGCAGTTCCTGGCCGACATTCTCGATGCGCCGGTCGACCGCCCGAAAGTGCTGGAAACCACCGCCGTGGGGGCCGCCTATCTCGCCGGCCTCGCCCAGGGCCTGTGCCCGGTCCCGGAGGAATTCGCCAAGGGCTGGAAGCTCGAGCGCCGCTTCGCGCCGAAAATGCCGGCGGAGATCCGTGACGCGAAATATGCCGGCTGGACAGACGCGATGCGGAAGCTGTTGAGCTAGCATCCAGTCCGTCATCCCGGCGCAAGCCGGGATCCAATAAACTCTCGAACCGTGGGCAGCGCCGCCTGCTTGCGCTTATCCAATGGGTCCCGGCTTTCGCCGGGATAACGAGTTTGCAATGTCATTTAGCCGTCACGGAAACGCCGCATAGCCTCCCTGACCAGAGTAGGGAGAGAATCATCGATGACCGCCATAACCGCCGACACCGAGCTGTCCTCCGCGGATGCTCTCAAAGCGGCCGTCCATCAGCACCGGGCCGTTTCCTTCAACGGCATGCTCGAGCGACTCTTCACGATGGCCTTCGGCGGGCTCGTCTACCCGCAGATCTGGGAAGATCCGATCGTCGATCTCGAAGCGATGGACCTCAATGCCGACCATCGCATGATCACCATCGCGTCGGGCGGCTGCAATGTGCTTTCCTATATGACGCGCTCGCCCGACAGCATCATCGCCGTCGATCTCAATCCCGCCCATATCGCGCTGATGAAGCTCAAGCTCGCCGCGGCGCGCCAACTGCCGGCCTATGAGCAGTTCCGCCGCTTCTTCGCCGATGCCGACAGCCATGCCAATACGGCGGCCTATCACGCCTTCCTGCGCCCGCATCTCGACGACGATACGCAGCGCTATTGGGAGAAGAAGACGCTCAATGGCCGGCGGCGCATCGACATGTTCGCGCGGCGCTTCTACCGCCATGGCCTGCTCGGGCGCTTCATCGGCGTCGCGCATCTGGTCGCGCGCTTCTATGGCGTGCGGCCCGAGACGATCATCAACATGTCGGATCTCGCCGAGCAGCGCATCTTCTTCGACGATCACATCGCGCCGATCTTCGACAAGCGGCTGGTGCGCTGGCTGACCGGCCGGCGCCTGTCGCTCTACGGTCTCGGCATTCCGCCGGCGCAATATGAGAAGCTCGCCGGCGGGCGCACCATGTCGGAAGTATTGATCGAGCGGCTGCGCAAGCTCGCCTGCGACTTTCCGCTGAACGAGAATTATTTCGCCTGGCAGGCCTTCGCGCGGCGCTACGACACCGGTGAGACGGCGGCGCTGCCGCCCTATCTGCAGCGCGATCATTTCTCCGCGGTCAAGCGCGGGGCAGGGCGGATCACGCCCTATCTCGGCTCCTTCACCCAATGCCTCAAGGCGCATGAGGCCGAAAGCCTCGACCGTTATGTGCTGCTCGACGCGCAGGACTGGATGACCGACGAGCAGCTCACCGAATTGTGGGAAGAGATCACCCGCACCGCGAAACCGGGCGCGCGCGTCATCTTCCGCACCGCCGGCGAGGCGACGATCCTGCCCGGCCGGGTGCGCGCCGATATTCTGGAGCGCTGGTCTTACGAGGCGGAACGCTCGCGCATCCTTGGCTTCATGGACCGGTCCGCCATCTATGGCGGCTTCCATCTCTACCAGCTGAAGGCGGCTGCGTGACCACCGACGTCCAGCATGGCGATCTCATGGATCGCATCTACCGCCATCAGCGGCATTTCTATGATGCGACGCGCAAATATTACCTGCTCGGCCGCGACCAGCTGATCGAGGCCCTGGCGCCGCCGCGCAACGGCACGGTGCTGGAGATCGGCTGCGGCACCGGGCGCAATCTGCTCGCCGTGCGCCGGCGCTACCCGCAAGCGCGGCTCTTCGGCCTCGATATCTCGGAAGCCATGCTCGAAACCGCGCGGGCGCAGTCGCGCGAGCTGGACATCACCTATGCCAAGGCGGATGCCGCCGCTTTCGATCCACAACAGCTGTTCGGGGTCGAGAAATTCGACCGCATCTTCATCTCCTATGCGCTGTCGATGATTCCGCCCTGGCAGGCGGTGTTGCGCGAAGTGAGCCGGATGCTGGCGCCGGGCGGCGAGCTGCATGTCGTCGATTTCGGCCAGCAGGAGCGGCTGCCGCGGCTTTTCCGCGCCTCGCTGCGCACATGGCTCGCCTGGTTCCATGTAACGCCCCGGGCCGATCTGCGCGAAAACCTCGAGGAAGCGGCGCGGGCCCAGGGCGCCTCGGTCCAGTTCACGGCGCTCAAGGGCGGCTATGCCTGGCTCTTCTCGGTGCGAAAGCCGGGCTTGTCAGAAAGAGCGAATTCCTCTCTATTCTGACACCCTATGTGGGTCTTCAGCAGCATGATCGAGAGTTTTCTCATCGCCTTTCCGGCGCTGTTCTCGATCGTCAATCCAATCGGCATCGCGCTGATCTATCACCAGGTGACGGCCGGCCATTCACGCCCTGAACGCAAGGCGCTCGCCTGGCGGGTGGCGGCCTATTCGCTGGGCGTCATGCTGGTGTCGCTGCTCGCCGGCGCCACGCTGATCGGCTTCTTCGGCGTTTCGCTGGCGGCGCTCAGGGTCGCGGGCGGCCTCGTCGTGGCGGTCAGGGCGTGGGAAATGCTCTCCGCGCCCGAGCAGAATGAGGGCCGCAAGCAGGAACAGGCCTCCAAGGCCACCGGCGCCAGCGACGACGCCTTCTTCCCGCTCACCATGCCGCTGACCACCGGGCCCGGGACGATCTCGGTGGCGATCGCGCTCAGCGCCAACCGGCCGAAGAACACGCTCGATGTCATTCCCTATTTCACCGGCATGTCGGTGGCGGCATTGGCGGTGGCCCTGACCATCGGCCTCTTCTACGCCTCGGCCGACCGGGTCGTGTCACTGCTCGGCCAGAACGGCTCGCGCGTCGTGACGCGCATGTCGGCTTTCCTGCTTCTCTGCATCGGCGTGCAGATCTGCCTCACCGGCGTGCAGGAAGCGCTGGTGAGCATCATGCCGGTGCGGTTCATGCCCTCGCATGTGTGAAGGATGAGACAGTCATGATCTTCCCCGCCATCGAAGACTGGAACGACGCCTATACGAACGGCGCCCATATTGCCGGTGGCGACGCCTATCCGGGACGCTGGGCCGAGGCGGCCGCCGCCTTTCGCGATGGCATCGGCGCGATCGGCAGCGCGAGGCTTGATTTTTCCTACGGTTCGCAGCCGCGTAACAAACTCGACCTCTTCCTGCCGGCGGAGAAGCCCTGGGGTCTCTTCGTCTTCGTGCATGGCGGCTATTGGATGCGCTTCGACAAATCGCGCTGGTCGCATCTGGCCGAGGGGGCGATCCGGCGCGGCTTCGCGGTGGCGATGCCGAGCTACACGCTCTGTCCCGATATCGGCATCGCCGGCATCGCGCGGGAGATCGCCGAGGCGGTAAGCCTTGCCGGAAGCGAGGTCGACGGTCCGATCTATCTCGCGGGGCATTCGGCCGGCGGGCATCTCGTCTCCCGCCTGATGGCGGCACCCGCGCTGCTGCCGGAAGAGGTGCAGCGGCGTATCGCCCATGTCGTCTCGATCTCGGGTCTGCACGATCTGCGCCCGCTCATGCGGACGACGATGAACGAGACATTGAAGATCGAGGCGGTGGAAGCTCTGGCCGAGAGCCCGGCCTTGCTCGAACCTCTCCCCAATACAAGGATCACCTGCTGGGTGGGCGCCGCCGAGCGTGCCGAATTCATCCGCCAGAACGCGCTCCTCGCCAATATCTGGCGCGGCCTCGGCGCCGCCACGGCCGAAATCGTCGAAGCCAACCGGCACCATTTCAACGTGATCGTAGGGTTGACCGATCCGCGCTCGCCTTTGACGACGGCCTTATTTGAAGCCTGATCGAAGGGTAGAAACGGCTTAAGGAGGTGCTCTGCGATGAGCCATCCAAAGCCGCAAGGGGTGCCGCCCAGCGAGCCCCGCCCGATGCCGGGCCCTGAGCCGCCGCGCCCGGCGCCGATCCCGGATCAAGGACCGAAGCCACCGTCCGACCGGTAAGTGCTCTCGACAAAAAGCTCCGTTACGGCATAGTTGTCTCGGGGCTTTGAGCGGGAGAGTGATTCAATGGGACGTTTCTTCTGGGCCATGGTGCTGACCGGCATGTTGTCGGGCACCGCCACGGCGCAAAGCATCGGTGGCGCCTATAATGTGGCCGGCACCAATGTGGACGGCTCGCCCTATTCGGGCCAGGCACTGATCACCATCACGTCGAACACCACCTGCGAGATCGCCTGGCAAACCGGCGGCACCACGTCGAAAGGCTTCTGCATGCGCAACGAGGATGCCTTCGCAGCCGGCTATGTGATGGGCAAGGATATCGGGCTCATCATCTACAAGGCGGCGCCCGACGGCACGTTGCGCGGCGTGTGGACCATCGCCGGCCAGAATGGCGCCGGCACCGAGATTCTCACGCCGATCAAATAGGCCCGGGACGGGCCATTGCAATTGCCCATTTCCTTGTTGTACAATCGTTCAACAAGGAAATGGGCATGTTCAACCCACGTTATGCCAGGCTGTTCGAGACGGTGCGGATCGGGCCTAAGACGGCGCCGAACCGCTTCTATCAGACGCCGCATGCGAGCGGCATGGGCTGGCGGGCGCCCAAGGCCTCGGCCGCTTTGCGCGGGCTCAAGGCGGAAGGCGGCTGGGGTGTCGTCGCCACCGAATATTGCTCGATCCATCCCTCATCCGACGATTTCCCTTTCGGCTATCTGTCGCTTTGGGACGAGGACGATGTGCGGGCGCTCGCCAAGACCGCCGAGGCGATCCGGGCGCATGGCAGTCTCGCCGCGGTGGAGCTTTGGCATGGCGGCTTCCATGCCAGCAACCGGCTGACGCGCGAGCCGCTGTTGTCGCCCTCAGGCCAGCGCGCCAAATTCATCCAGCCGATGGGCGCCCGCGCCATGGACAAGGCGGACATCGCCGAATTCCGGCGCTGGCAGAAGGACGCGGCGGCGCGCGCCCGAATGGCCGGCTTCGATATCGTCTATGTCTATGCCGGGCATGATTACCTGCCGCTGCAGTTCCTGTCGCCGCGCACCAACCGGCGCACTGACGAATATGGCGGCAGCATCGAGAACCGCACCAGGCTGCTGCGCGAGATGATCGAGGCGACGCGCGAGGCCGTGAAGGATGACTGCGCCGTGGCGCTCAGGCTCGCGGTCGACGAGCTGCATGGGCCGAAAGGCATCACCCATGACGGCGAGGCGCGCGACATCGTCGGCATCCTCGCTGAATTGCCCGACCTCTGGGATGTGAATGTCGCGGGCGCGCTCGGCAATGACTCGAAGAGCGCGCGCTTCTCGGATGAAGGCTTCCAGGAAGACTATGTGTCCTTCGTCAAGAAACTGACGACCAAGCCGGTCGTCGGCGTCGGCCGCTTCACCTCGCCCGACATGATGATGAGCCAGCTGCGCCGCGGCATTCTCGACTTCATCGGCGCGGCGCGGCCTTCGATCGCCGATCCGTTCCTGCCGCAGAAGATCAGGGAAGGCCGCGAGGACGAGATCCGCGAATGTATCGGCTGCAATATCTGCCGGGCCGCGAATAATGAATCTGTCCCCATCCGCTGCACGCAGAATCCGACCATGGGTGAGGAATGGCGGCGCGGCTGGCATCCGGAGAAAATCGCGCCGAAGCGTTCGGAGAAAAGCGTTCTTATCATTGGCGGCGGCCCGGCGGGGCTCGAATGCGCGCTGGCGCTCGGGCGGCGCGGTCATCAGGTGGCGCTGGCCGAAGCCGGGCGCGAGCTCGGCGGGCGGGTGCTCGCCGAAGCAAAGCTCCCCGGCCTCGCGAGCTGGATCCGGGTGCGCGACCACCGCGCGCATATGATCGGCAAGCTCTCCAATATCGCGGTCTATCGCGAAAGCCGGATGACATCTGAGGATGTCGAAGGCTTCGGCGCCGACCATGTGGTGGTGGCGACCGGCGGCATCTGGCGGCGCGATGCGATCGGCGCGTTCGGCGAGGAGCCGCTGAGCCTGCCCGACAGCGACAGGATACTCACGCCCCAAGACGTCGATCGTCTCGGCGGAACGGCGCAGTCCATCGTGATCTATGACGACGATCACTATGCGGTGGGAAGCGCATTGGCCGAGATGCTGCAGCGCCAGGGCCACAAGATCACCTATGTGACGCCGGCGCCGGTGGTGTCGTCCTGGACGCAGATGACCGACGAGCAGGGCTTCATCCAGTCACGCCTGATGGCACTCGATGTCGAGCTGGTTCTGTCGCATCAGCTGGCCGGCATGGCGGGCGACCATCCGCGCTTCACCTGTGTCTATTCCGGCCGTGAACGCGACATCGCCTGCGACGCGCTGCTGCTGGTGACCGGGCGGGTTCCCGACGATACGCTCTATCGGGATCTCGTCCGCCTTCTGCCGCAAGGCACGGTGAGCGCCATCGGCGATTGCCATGCGCCCTCCCATATCGCCGACGCCGTCTTTGCCGGGCACCGTTTCGCCCGAGAGTTCGGCGAGCCGCGATCCGACCTCCTCCGCCGCGAAAGGCCCGAGCCATGACCAGAGCCACATCGAGACGGCGCGAGCGTCCGCAGCGCATCCCCGGCGCCCTGCAGCAGCGGCCATGGAAACAGTTCACCTTGCCCTATCGGCCGATCGAGGTGTTGAGCGCCGATCAGGTCGAGGCGATCCACGACACGGCGCTGACCATTCTCGAAGAAATCGGCATGAAGGTGCTGGAGCCGCGTGCCCGGGCGCTTTATGGCGCGGCCGGTGCCACGATCGATGAGAGCGAGCTGCAGGTGCGTTTCGATCGCGCGATGATCTCCGAGCTCGTCGGCAAGGCGCCGGCGGAGTTCAGCCTGCGGGCCCGCAACCCGGCCAAGAATGTCCGCGTCGGCGGGCGGAATGCCATCTTCTCCTCGGTCGGCGGGCCGGCTTATGTGAGCGACCTCGAGCGCGGCCGGCGCGCCGGCACCTATGCCGAGATGTGCGATTATCTGAAGCTCATCCAGATGCTCGATATCCTGCATCAGGAAGGCGGCGGTCCGTTCGAGCCGCTGGATCTTCCGGCCGATACGCGTCATCTCGATCTCTATTATGCCGAGATCACGCTGCTCGACAAAAACTGGCAGCCGCAAGGTTTGGGCGCCGACCGGGCGATCGATGCGCTCGAAATGGCGGCGATCTCGCTCGGCACCACGCGCGCGGGGCTGATCGACGATCCGGTCTTCACCTGTGTCATCAACACCAACTCGCCGCTCCAGCTCGACATCCCGATGGCGGAAGGGCTCATGACCTTCGCCGAGCACGGCCAGTGCGTGATCGTGACGCCTTTCACGCTGGCGGGCGCCATGTCGCCGGTGACGCTCGCCGGGGCGCTCGCCCAGCAGCATGCGGAAGCCTTGGCCGGCATCGCGCTGACACAGATCGTGCGGCCAGGCGCGCCGGCGATGTATGGCGGCTTCACCTCCAATGTCGACATGAAGTCCGGCGCCCCCGCTTTCGGCACGCCCGAATATGCGCAGGCCGCCCAGGCTTCAGGGCAATTGGCGCGATTGATCGGGGTGCCGTTCCGCTCGAGCAATGTCACCGCCGCCAATGATGTCGATGCGCAGGCGGCTTACGAAAGCATGATGGCGCTGTGGGGCTCGGTCATGGGCGGCGCCAATCTGGTGCTGCATGCGGCGGGTTGGCTCGGCGGCGGCCTCACGGCGTCCTTCGAGAAGCTCATTCTCGATGCCGATCTTTTACAGATGATGGCCGCCTATTGCGAGCCGTTCCAGGTGACACCCGAAACGCTGGCGCTCGATGCGGTGCGCGAAGTGGGGCCGGCCGGTCATTATTTCGGCACGGCGCATACGCTGGCGCGCTATGAGACGGCGTTCTATCAGCCGCTGATCTCCAATTGGGACAATCACGACACCTGGATCGAGCGTGGCCGTGAAACGGCGCCGGTCAAGGCCAACCGCATCTGGAAGCAGATGCTCAAGGATTATGAACAGCCGCCGATCGATCCGGCCATGGACGAACATTTGCGCGATTACATGGAACGGCGCAAAAGCGGCTCTCCCGTGAAAGCCTGAACCTCGACTGAACGGCGCGTGTAGGCGACGTTCAGTCATGTGGCGATAGGGTGTCCTCCGTCCATCAATCCGGAGGCACATCATGATCATTTTTGGAACGCCCACCGAAAACAGCGACTGGATCATCGGCGACGATGGCAATGACTGGATCTACGGCGCCGGCGGCAATGACCTCCTGCAGGGCGGCGGCGGCAATGACCTGCTGCTCGGCAATCACGGCGACGACACGCTGGTACCGGGCCTCGGCGTCGACTTCGTCTATGGCGGCTTCTTCGACGGCGATTCCGGCAACGATACGGTGTCCTACACGCTCTACAGCGGCGCCGTGAAAGTCAATCTGGCGTCGGGCTACGGTTACCTCCAATCGCTGGGCGACGCCGACAAGGACACGCTGCGCGGCATCGAGAATGTCCGCGGCTCGGCCTATGACGACATGATTTCCGGCGATGCCAATGCCAATCAGCTCTATGGCAATAACGGCAATGACGGTCTTTCCGGGCGCGAGGGAAATGACAGTCTTTATGGCGGCAATGGCGATGACGAGCTTACTGGCGGCAAGGGCTCCGATCTGCTCGACGGCGGTGCTGGCGTCGATACCGTCGCCTATGACTTGTCGTCGAACTTTGTCTTCATCAATCTGCGCGACGGTTACGGCACCAATGGCGACGCGCAAGGCGATACCTATGCCGGCATCGAGAATGCCCGTGGCTCCTTCGGCAACGATTACATTTTCGGCAGTGCCGTGGCGAACCAGCTCTATGGCCAGGAAGGCCGCGATTTTCTCTGGGGCTTCGAGGGAAAAGACGGTCTGGGCGGTGGTGAAGGCGACGATACGCTCGACGGCGGCGCCGATAATGACATGCTCAATGGCGGGCTCGGCAAGGATACGCTGACCGGCGGCACCGGCGGCGACCGGTTCGTCTTCGGTGTCTTCGGCAACACGCTCGAAAGTGCTCTCGATACGTCGCGCAGCGATGTCATCACCGATTTCAGCCACGCGCAGGGCGATAAGATCGACCTTTCATCGGTCGGGAAAACAGGATCGCTCAATGGCAACGACACCGACGATCTGACTTTCACGTTCATCGGCGGCGAAGATTATTCGGGAACCGCCGGCGAGCTGCGCTACGCGCATGTCGGCGGGAACACCCTGGTCGCCGGCGATATCGATGGCGACGGCAATTCCGATTTTCGCATCGTGCTGACGGGCTCGCACCAGCTCGTCGCCGGCGACTTCATCTTGTGATCGAGCGGCTGGGGAGCTTCCAATGGGCAGCGATCACAAGGAGGGGCCGTCACGAGCAAATCTCGTGGCGGCCCTGTCGTCATTCCGCGCCGCCTTCATCGGCATCGGCGCGCTGAGCGGGGCGGTGAATGTGCTGGCGCTCACCGGCTCGTTCTTCATGCTGCAGGTCTATGACCGGGTGGTGCCGGGGCGCAGCCTGCCGACGCTTGTCGGGCTCATGCTGCTCGCCGGCCTGCTTTTCGCCTTTCAGGGGCTGCTCGACTTCATCCGGGCGCGGCTCCTGGTCCGCATCGGATTGGCCGTCGACACGCGGTTGTCGGGGCCCGTCCATGCGGCCTTGATCCGCCAGCCCTTGCGCGGCGGGCCGCAAGGCGACGGCCTGCAGCCCTTGCGCGACCTCGACCAACTGCGCTCCTTCCTGTCGGGCGCGGGCCCCACCGCCTTTTTCGATCTGCCCTGGATGCCGCTTTATATCGGCGTCTGCTTCCTGTTTCATGTCTGGATCGGCGTTGCCGCCCTGGCGGGCGCGGTACTGCTTTGCGTGCTGGCTCTTCTCGCCGAAAGCCGCACGCGCCAGCCCGCCCACGAGGCGGGTGCTCTCGCTGCCTCACGCAGCGCTATCGCCGAGGCGGCGCGCCGCAATGCCGAGGCCGTCCATGCCATGGGCTTCGGGTCGCGCATCACAGCGCAATGGTCGGCGGTCAATGACGCCTATCTCGAGGCCCATGCCAAAGCGAGCGATGTCGCGGGCGCGCTCGGCACCGTCTCGCGGACGCTCAGGATCGCGCTGCAATCGGCCATGCTGGCACTCGGCGCCTATCTCGTCATCGGCCAGGAGGCGAGCGGCGGCGTCATGATCGCCAGCTCGATCATGATGAGCCGGGCTTTGGCGCCGGTCGAGCTCGCCATCGGAAACTGGAAGGGTTTTGTTTCAGCGCGACAAGGCTGGCGCCGGATCGGCGCTCTTCTGGCGGCCGAGCCGCAAGTCGCCGGCCGTACCGTCCTGCCGCCGCCGCGGGATACGCTGACCGTCGAGGCCGTCAGCGCGACGCCGCCGGGCGATGGGCGGCTGGTGGTGCGTGACATGAGCTTCAGCCTCGCCAAAGGGGCCGGTCTCGGCATCATCGGGCCGAGCGCCTCCGGCAAGTCGTCGCTGGCGCGGGTGCTTGCCGGCCTCTGGCATCCGGCGCGAGGCACGGTCAGGCTCGATGGCGCCGGCGTCGATCAATGGGCGCCGGAAGAGCTTGGCCGGCATGTCGGTTATCTGCCGCAGGATGTGCAACTGTTCGACGGCACGATCGCCCAGAATATCGCGCGTTTCGAGCCCGAGGCGCCGGCCGACAAGATTCTCAAAGCGGCGCGGTTGGCCGGCGTGCATGATCTCATCGTGCATCTGCCGGACGGTTATGAGACGCGGATCGGCGAAGCGGGCGCGATACTTTCGGCAGGGCAACGCCAGCGTGTGGCCCTGGCGCGCGCGCTTTATGGCGATCCCTTCCTGGTGATCCTGGATGAGCCCAATTCCAATCTCGACACCGAAGGCGAGGCGGCGCTCGGCCGCGCCATAGAGACGGTGCGTGCGCGCGGCGGCATCACCATCGTGGTGGCGCACCGGCCGAGTGCGCTGGCCCCCCTCGATCAGATCCTGGTCATGGCGGAGGGCAAGCCGCAGATGCTGGGGCCTCGCGATCAGGTGCTGGCGCGCCTCGCCCGGCCCAAATCCTCGCAGACGGAACTCAAGGTGGCGTCATGACCCGTACTGTCCACAAAACCGATCGCGCCATCCGGCGTTATCTGCTGGCCGGCGCGGCGAGCCTGGCACTGCTCATCGGCGGCGTCGGCGGCCTCGCCGCCATGACCAAGCTGTCGGGCGCCGTCATCGCGCCGGGCCGGCTGGTGGTCGATAGCAATGTGAAGAAGGTTCAGCATCCGTCCGGCGGCGTCGTCGGCGCGATCCGGGTGCGCGAGGGTGAGCCGGTGAAGGCCGGCCAGCTTCTGATCCGCCTCGACGCGACGGTGACCGAGGCCAATCTCGCCATTGTGAGCAAGAGTCTCGCCGAGTTCGAAGCCCGAGAGGCGCGCCTCAAGGCGGAGCGCGACGGCGCCACGGCGATCCGTTTTCCGGATGGCCTGCAGGCGGACCTCATCGCCGGTGAGGCATCGCTGTTCAAGCTCAGATCCGACGTGCGTGCCGGCAAGAAGGCGCAGCTCGAAGAGCGCATTGCCCAGCTCGGCGAGGAAATTGCGGGCCTCGGCCAGCAGAAGACGGCGAAAGCGCGTGAGATGACGTTGATCGCCGACGAGCTCGAGGGCATCCGCAAGCTGTGGAAGCAGAAGCTGGTCTCGATCGGGCGGGTGACGCTGCTCGAGCGCGACGCAGCCCGCCTCGAGGGCGAGCATGGCCGGCTTATCGCCGCCATCGCCCAGACGAAGGGCCGGGTGAGCGAGACCGAGTTGCAGATTTTGCAGATCGACCAGGATTTCCGCAGCGAGGTCGCGGGCGAGCTGCGCGACATGGAGGCGAAGATCGCCGAATACAGCGAGCGCCAGATTGCCGCCGAGGACCAGCTGAAGCGCATCGATATCAAGGCGCCCCAGGACGGCATTGTGCATCAGCTGATGGTGCATACGGTGGGCGGCGTCGTGCAAGGCGGCGAGGCGCTCATGCTGATCGTGCCGGTCAGTGACGAATTGACGGTGGAAGCCCGTATCGCGCCGCAGGACATCGACCAGATCGCCGCCGGGCAGGACGCCTTGTTGCGGCTTTCAGCATTCAATCAGGCGACGACGCCGGAGCTCACCGGCCGCCTGGTCACGGTCGCCGCCGACCTCACGACCGACGAGAAGACGGGCTTGAGCTTCTATTCGGCGCGGGTGCGCCTGCCGCGCAGCGAAATCGCCAAGCTCAAAGGTCTGGCGCTGGCGCCCGGTATGCCGGCGGAAGTGTTCTTCCCGACGCATGAGCGCACCATCCTTTCCTACATGGTGAAGCCGTTGAGCGATCAGATGGAGCGCGCCTTCAGGGAGGAATGACGAGCAACGCAAAGGAGTCCTCGCATGGCCAAGATCGATCCTGTATTCGGCACAAGGCCGCCCGGCAACGACCCCAGATTTCGTTTCGACCTCAATATCCTGTTCGGCACTGACAATAACGACGTCCTGGTCGGCGGCGCCGGAGACGATCGCATATCGGGGCGCAAGGGAAACGACACGCTGATCGGCGGCGGCGGCAATGACCAGCTCGACGGCGGTGACGGCACCGACACGCTCTTCGGGCAGGAGGGCGACGACACTTTCATTCCCGGCGCCGGACGTGATTATGTCTATGGCGGATCCTCGACCGGCGACTCCGGCATCGATACGGTGTCCTATGCCAATTACACGAGCGACGTCTTGGTCAGCCTGGTCAATGGCTATGGCTATCAGAAGTCGCTCGGCAGGGATGCCGATGGCGACGAACTCCACGGCATCGAGAATATCATCGGCTCGGCCTATGACGACAATCTGGGTGGTGACAACCAGGTCAATCGTATCCTGGGCGGTGACGGCAACGATACGCTCGATGGCTGGGGCGGCGACGACCATCTCGACGGTGGCGATGGCGATGACAAGCTCTATGGTTCGGCGGGCAACGACACGCTGCTGGGCGGCGATGGCGACGATGAGCTGCAGGGCATGGAAGGCATGGACATTCTCGACGGCGGCACCGGCGATGATGATCTCTACGGGGGATCGGAAGCGGATACCCTGACTGGCGGCAGCGGTGCCGATACGTTCCATTTCGGCGTCACGAACAACAATGGCGCCTGGGGACGCGATACGATCACGGACTTCACCCATGAGGACACGATCGAGCTGCTCGGCTTCTTCTCAGAGCCGAGCTTTCTCGGCCAGCAAGCCTTCGACGGTGTCGGCGGCGGCGCCCAGATCCGCTATGAGCATCCGCAGAGCGGCGGCACCCTCATCCAGGTCGATTTCGAAGGCAACGGCACGGTCGACAAGGAGATCTTCCTCACCACTGTCGTGACCCTGACCACGGATGATTTCGCTTATTTCTGATCAGCGCTCGAGCTTGCCGAGCCTGGCTTCAAGCACGGCGTAGACCGCGGCGCGTGCACTGTCGCGGTCGACGACGGAGGAATCAAGGCACCATTCGATCCACAGTCCGTCGATCAGTGCGATCACCGTCATGGCGAGCGCCTCGCTGTCGAGCTTGACCTTGCGCGTCTTGGCGATCTCGCTCAACGCATCGCCGATCGCCCGGCGATAGGCGTCGTAGGATTTGCGGTGCGAGGCCTTGAGGCGCGGATTGGTGGCGACCTCGCCCCACAAAGCGAGCCAGGCGCGGAGCGATGACTTCGAGAACATCGGGGCGCGGAACATGGTGTCGATGACGGCGGTCAGGCGCTCCTCGGGCCCGCCTTCGAAGAACAAGGTCTCGCGCCCGGCCGCCAGCATCGACTGGGTCATCGCCTCATAGACCTCGATCAGGAGGCCCGATATGCCGTCGAAATGATGGTTGATGAGCCCGCGCGAGACATTCGCCTCGCGCGAGATGCGGTCCACCGTGAAGGCGGCGATGCCGCCCTCGGCCAGGCAGCGTATCGCGGCCTCGATGAGCATCTGGCGGCGCAGATCGGCATCGACGCGGGCAAAACGCGGCTTGGCTTTGAGGGCGGTGGTTTTTGTCATGCTTTCTGCTTCTTGAAGCCGACCGGATTGGGATAGCCGTCGGCGAGGATTTCGGGCTCGATGGTGTTGCGGTGCACGGCGACGAAGGGCTCATGGCAGATGAAGATGAAGCCGCCCGATTCCTCCATCAGATCCTCCATGCGGTTATACATCTCCTTGCGCTTGGCCTGGTCGCTCTCCGACAGAGCCTTGTTGTAGAGCTCTTCATATTCCGGGCTGTTGAAGGCCGACCAGTTGTAGACGCCGATCTGGTCGGGCCGGAACCATACGGTGTTCTCCGACGGATCTATGCCGCCGGCAAAGGCCATCAGCACCATATCCAGATTCTTATAACCGTCGCCCTGGGTCTTGTCGCCGAGCACCCAATAGGCGCCCTCGTCAAAGGGCTGGATGTCGACGGTGATGCCGGCCTGGGCCATGGTCGCCTGGATGATCTGGCAAGCCGTCATGTAGCGCGAGTCGTTGAGGGTGGCGAGATTGACCTTGAGGTCGCTCGCGCCCGCCTCGGCAAGGAGCGCCTTGGCCTTCTCATAATCCGGCTTGTCGTAGATGTTCTTCGCCCGGGTAAAGGGGGTGCCGGGCTGCACCACGCCGGTCGAGCGCGGCACCAGCCCGTCATAGGTGCCGGCGATCACCTGGTCGCCGTCAAAGGCATATTGCAGCGCCTGGCGGACCTTGGGGTCCTTCAGCTTGGGATTGTCGATATTGATGGTAAGCCAGACATACCGTGTCGACTGGGCCTCGATGAGCACCGTCTCGGAGAGCGGCTTCTCCTTGAGGGGCTTGGCCGCCGCCACCGCGACCCGGCAATAATCGAAGGCCTTGGCCTCATAAGCGAGCTGGGCCGCTTCGTCGTCATCGACGAGGCTGATCTCGATCGCCGGGAAATCAGGCTTGGGGCCGGGCCAGTCGGGATTGGCCTTGAGCACGACCTTCTGCTTGGGCTCCCATTTCTCGAGGACATACGGACCGCATTGCGCCGGGATCTCGGTCGTATATTTGCCGCCGACCTTCTCGACCGCCGCCTTGCAGACGATATGGCCGCCATAATAGGGGAGCGAGGTGACCCAGATCGGCTGGAACGGCTCCTTCAGATGGATGATGCCGGAGCGCTCGTCCTTCACCTCGACATGGTCGAGCTTTTCGAACTGGTACTTCCACGGCGATTCACTGGCCGGATTGGCGATGCGCTCGAACGAGAATTTCACGTCCTCGGGGGTGAGCGCGCCGAAGCCGCCGGTCCATTTGAGGCCTGGGATGAGCGTGAAGGCGATGGTCGTCGGGCTCGTCTGCTCGATCTTTTCGGCTGCCCAGGGGGCGATGGTGTTACCCTTGCGCATGTCGGAAAGGCGCACCAGCGAGGTGAGCACGCAGCGATTGGTGATGTCCTCCAGCCCGCCGATTTCGTAAGCGGGGTCGAATTTCTGGATGTCGCCTTCGCCCCGGATGCGCAGGAGATCGCCCTCGGCGGCGAAGCTCAGGCGCGGCGAGAGCATGATGCCGGAGCCCAGCAACGCCGAGAGCTGCAGAAAGCCGCGGCGGTCGAAATGTCCTTTGATCTTCATTTTTCTACTCCTCCCTAATTAACTGGATAGTGACAACGCACTTTGTGGTCGGCAGTCAGAGATGAAAGCGAGGGCGCCTCGGCGCGACAGCGCGGCTGCGCCAAGGGGCAGCGGGTGTGGAACTCGCAGCCTTTCGGCCGCTTGAGGACGCTCGGCACCTCGCCGGTGATGGCGAGATGCCGGCGCCGCTGCCGGGGATCGGGAATTGGCTCGGAGGCAATGAGGGACGCCGTATAGGGATGGCGCGCCTTGGCGAAGATCGCTTGCGTCGGGCCCTCCTCGACGATGCGCCCGAGATACATCACCGCGATCCGGTCCGAGACATGACGGACCACCGCGAGATTGTGGGTGACGATGATGTAGGAGAGGTCGAGATCGTCTTTCAGCTTCGTCATCAGATTGAGGATCTCGCCCTGGATCGAGACGTCGAGGCCGGCGGTCGGCTCGTCGGCGATGACCAGCGACGGCCGCAAGGCGAGGGCCCGGGCGACGCCGGCGCGGCGCGCCTGGCCGCCCGACAATTCATGCGGGTAGCGGCCGACGAAATCGGCCGGCAGCCCGACGAGCTTCAGCAGCCCTTGTGCCGTCTCGCGCCGCGAGGTCATGGCGACGCCGTGAATGACGAAGGGTTCGGTCACGGCGGCGCCAATGGTCACGCGCGGACTCAACGAGCCGACTGGGTCCTGGAACATCATCGCCGTCTGGCGGCGCAGATGCCGGAAGGCGGATGGTTCCGTTCCCGCAATGACGGCACCCTCGAAACGGACGCTGCCGCGGCTTCTCGGCACGAGGCCCAGCAAGGCCCGCGCCAGGGTCGTCTTGCCGGAGCCCGATTCACCCACCAGTCCCAGGGTTTCGCCGGGGACTACGGTCAGCGATATATCATCGAGGATCATCAGGCGGCGGGAGCCCATGCCCAGCAGGCCGCCGGGGGCACGGAAATTCACCGCCAAGCCGTGCGCCTCGATGAGAGGCTGGGTCATAGGGCCGGGCCTCGCAGGAAGCTCGCGCGCTCGGAGTCCGAGATCACCGGCAGATAGCTGGTGCGCTCGGTGATACGGGCCGGATCGCAGGCGAGCAAAGCGCGCGTATAAGGATGGCGGGGCCTATGGAAGATGTCGTCGACATCGCCGCCTTCCACCACCTCGCCCTGATACATGACATAGACGCGGTCGCAGAGCTCGGCGACGAGGCCCAGATGATGAGTGACGATGAGGATGCCGCCGCCATAATCGCGGCGCAGCTCACGGAAGAGATGGATGATCTGCGCCTCCATGGTGACGTCTAGCGCGGTCGTCGGCTCATCGGCGATGAGCAGGCTCGGATTGACGAGCAGGGCGGCGGCGATGGCGCAGCGCTGGCGCATGCCGCCCGACAGCTCATGCGGAAAGGCGCGGGCGCGCAAAGCGGGATCGGGAATGCCGACTTGCGCCAGCATGGCGATGGCGCGGTTGAGTTTCTCTGTCGGGCTGCCGGGAATGCGGCACTGGAAGTCGACCAGCTGCTCACCGATGGTGAGCACCGGGTTGAAGGACGTCATCGGGTCCTGGAACACCATGGCGACCTCGTTGCCGCGCAAAGCGGTCTGCGCCCGGCGGTCGGCGCCGGTGATGACACGGCCCTTGAAGGCGATGTCGCCGGAGAGGATGCGCGAGCTCGACGGCAGGAGCCCCGTGATGGCCGAGGCGAGGGTGGATTTACCGGAGCCTGATTCCCCGACGAGGCCGACCGCCTCGCCGAGCCTGACTTCCAGATTGGCCTTGCGCACCGCCTGGACATGGCCGGCATAGTCGATGGTGAGATCGCGGATGGCGAGCAGCGGTTCGGTCATGGGGTGCGCCTGGATTTGAGCTTGGGATCGAGCGCGTCGCGCAGGGCTTCGCCGAGGAAGGTGAAGCCCAGGGTCGCGATCACGAGTGGGATGCCGGCGGCAATCACGAGCGCCGGATTGCTGCGCAGAGATACGTAGCCGTCATTGAGGATAGTGCCCCAGCTGGGCGTCGGCGGCCTGACGCCGAGACCCAGATAGGAGAGGGCGGCTTCGAGCGCCACGACGGACGGGATGTCCATGCTCACCAGGATGACGAGCGGCCCCAGCACATTGGGGAGGAGATGGATGCCGACGATGCGCGGCAGGCTCGCCCCCATCGCCTGCTCCGCGAGGATGAATTCGCTGCGCCGGAGCGACAGCGTCTGGGCACGCACCAGCCGGCCATAGACCGGAATTGAAATAACGGCGATGACGAAGATGAGCGTCGAGGTGCCGGGCCCCAGAATGACGATGACGGTGAGGGCGAAGAGGATCAAGGGAATGGCGTTCAAGGAATCGAAGAAGAAAATGAGGAGGGCGTCGAGCCAGCGTGGCCCATAGCCCGCGAGAATGCCGAGAATGAGGCCGATGAAAGCGCCGATACCGATCGAGAAGACGGCGATGCCCATGGCGACGCGGGCGCCGTGGATGATGCGGGACAGCGTGTCGCGGCCGAGCTGGTCGGTGCCCAGCCAATGCGCCGCCGAGGGGCCTTGCAGCTTGTTGATGATGTCGATTTTGGCCGGGTCATAGGGGGCGATCACATCGGCGAAGATCGCCGCGCCCAGCACGATGATGACGAGCACCAGGCCCAGCAGACCGAAGGGATCGCGCGTGACGCGCTTCAATATCTCAAGCGCCCCGGAAGGCATCTCTGATCCTCGGATCGAGCCGCGCGATCAGCAGATCGGCGGCAATGGTGAGTGTGACATAGATGGCGGTCATGACCAGCACGGCGCCCATGACGACGGGGTAATTGCGCAGCGCCACCGCGCTGGTGACGAGCTTGCCGATGCCGGGCCTGGAGAAGATGACCTCGACGAAGACAGCGCTGGAAATGAGCCCGCCCAGGCTGACAGCGAGCAGCGACAAGGTCGGGATGAGCGCGATGCGCAGGCCGTATTTGGTGACGATCTTCCATTCCGGCACGCCGAAGGCGCGCGCGGTGCGGATATGCGGCTCGCCCATGACGTCGAGCATCGAGGCGCGGACGAGACGGGCAAGATAGCCGACCCACGTGAAGCCGATGGCGAAGGCCGGCAGGATGAGCGCCTGGACCTGGCTCATGATGTCGCCGTCCTCGCCGTCGCCGATCGCCGGCAGCCAGTTGAGCTTCACGGCGAAAATGAGCAGCGCATAGATGGCGACGACATAATAGGGCAGCGATATGGTGCCGACAGAAATCAGGCTCGTGACCCGGTCGACCCAGGTGCCGCGCTTCAGCACCGCGAGGCAGCCGAGCGGAATGGCGAGAAGGGTCGCCCAGCCGAGGCCGGCGACGCACAGGATCAGCGTGTTGGGCAACACTTCCCAGATTTCGGCGGCCACCGGGCGGTTCGACATCACGTCGATGCCGAGATTGCCGGTGAGCACATTGGCGAAGAAGTTGTAGATCTGGATGATGTAAGGCTGGTCGAGGCCCATTTCGCGGGTGAGCTTGTCGATCATTTCCTGAGTCGCGCGAGGGCCTAACGCAGCCCGCGCCGGATTGCCCGGCACAATGAAGACCGCCGCATACATCGCGAACATGACGCCGATGAGGATCAGAATTCCAAGGCCGATGCGTTTGATGGTGTAAGCGAGCATGGCCTGGTCCGCCGCTTCAACAGAAGTCGCGTTTAATGATGCGCGTCGCGCCCTTGCTGTGAATGACGCGGCCCTTCTCGCGCGCCTCGATCAGCCAGGTCAGATAAAAGTTCTCGGCGTCGGCGGTGAGCTCGGTGCGTGATTTCGCTTCCATGTCGGACGGGCCGCTTTTGATCGCCCAAGCATATTCGGTCACCAGCTTCGCCGACAAGGGATCATCGGGATGGATGAAGAAGGTGTCATTGTTCCAGGCCGAAACGACGATGCCCCGGTCATCGATCGACTCCGTGCCATCGTTGTTCCTCAGCTTGATCGTGCGCATACCCGAACCCAGGTCATCCTCGACGGTCTTGGTCGTCCGGCCACGGGCGATCTCGGTGGTGGGAATAGGCGGGGCGATCTCGGCCGGTTCGAAACGCACCGACGCGTCGCGGGGGCCAGCCTTGCGCACCGGCAGGCGGATGGTCGAGAGGCCGGTCCTGATCGTCGCGGTGGCGAGCGTCGGTTGCGGCCACAGCACGAACCAGTGCTGGGTGGCGAGCGTCAGGCGGATGCGATGGCCGGCCGGGATCTCGCGGGCAAAGTCGTTGAGTTTGAGCTTGACCTTGAAGGGCGTCCCGACCGGGCAGTCTTCCGGGAATTCATGGCTGTCGCGGTGGCTCAGATTGAGCACGCCATAGGTCATCAGCGCCGAGGTGCCGTCCGGATAGACATCGCACAGCCGCGCGGCGAGATTGACCTTGGGCACATCGACAGTGAGCTCGAGCTCGATCTCGGGCGCGCCGAGCAGCGTGATCGCCTCGGCCAGCGGCTCGGTGTCGAAACACAAAGCCTGGCCATCCTCGCGGCGCTGGTCGATGGCGAGATCGGGGGAGGTGCCGCCATAGCCGCCCCAGCGGCCGCAATCGGTACCGGCGGTGGCGGGCGAACGCACCGAGCGTTCGGCGCCGGTCTTTGCTTCGCGATCGAGGCCGACCGGATTGAGATAACGCGTCTGCCAGTCGATGCGCGGGCTCGGCCAGGCCTCTTCGGCGACCCAGTGGCCTGTATGCGTTTCGTAATAGGGACGCGGACGCTCCTCCCCGATGACGAAGACGCGATAGAGCGGCTCGTCCATGATGCCGGTCGCCTCGCCGGCCAGCCAGTATTTCCACCAGCGCAGCGCTTCCTGCAGGTAGCCGATCCGCGGGCCCGGATCGCCGCGGCAGGGAAAGGCATGGGTCCACGGGCCCATGATGGCGCGCTTCGGCGAAGACAGGCCTTCGAGCAAACGGGCGACGGAATTGGAGTAGCTGTCCTCCCAGCCGCACACCGCCAGCACGGCGCATTCGATCTTGGAGAAATCCTCGCAGACCGAGCCTTGTTTCCAATAAGCGTCGCGGCGTTGATGATTGAGCCAATGCTCAGACCATGACGTGTTGGCGTCGAGGCGCTTCAGCCACATGTCGCGCCAGGCGTCGCCGACGATCTGCGGGTCGGGCGGCATGGCGTTCTTCACCAGCATGAAGTTCGACCACATCTCGTCTTCGGTGATGAGCGCGCCGCCCATATAGTGGACGTCGTCGGCATAGCGGTCGTCGGTCGAGCACAATGTGATGATCGCCTTCAGCGCCGGCGGGCGGCGGGCGGCGACCTGAAGCGAATTGAAGCCGCCCCAGGAAATGCCGACCATGCCGACACTGCCGTTGCACCAGGGCTCGGCGGCGAGCTTGGCGATGATCTCGCAGGCGTCCTCCTGCTCGCGCGGGAGATATTCATCGGCGAGGAGACCGTCTGAATCGCCTGAACCCCGGATATCCACCCGGCAGACGGCGACGCCGAAGCCCGCCCAATAGGCCTGAATCTCGACATCGCGGAACACGGTGCCGTCACGGCGGCGATAGGGCACCATCTCGACGACGAGCGGAACCTTGCCCTCAGTCTTCGGCTTCCACAAAGTGGTCGCGATCCGCGTGCCGTCGGCGAGGGTGATCCACAAAGGATCGACGACCTCCACCGCATAGGGGAATTCTGTTCTTATATCCGCCATGGCGTTTCCTTGTTGAACGATTGTATAACAAGGTTCGCGGAGGGTTCAATGACTTTATGGTGAAACCGGTGCGATTTGCGGAAATGGCCAATGGGCCTGACCTAGCCTTCCCTTCTCCCGCAAGCGGGAGAAGGGAAAATGAGGGGAGGCTCGACGTCAGCACCTCACAGAAAGCTGTCCATCCCGGCATGGCGCAGGTCGCGTTCGGCCATGTCGAGAATCTGTGACATGGCCCTGACCGCATCCTCAGGCTGGCGCAGGCGCACCGCTTCCACCACAGCGAGATGCAGCGCCAGGGCTTCCGGCGGGTTGGAGCCGACCGTCTCGGTCGTGTCGAACAGCGAGCTCATCGCGCTGCGCACCACGCCGGCGAGCTGGATGAAGATGATATTGTGGCTGGCGACCAGAAGCGCCGTGTGGAAATCGATATCGGCCTCGATGAAGGCGGCGCGCTCGGTGTGGTCGTATTTCGCCATGCGCTGCCAGGCCTCGTGAATGCGGGCGAGGTCGGCGGGCGTCGCGCGCATGGCGGCGAGCCGCGCCGCCGCCGGCTCGATGGTGCGGCGGGCCTCGACCAATGAGGTGGTGATGCCGTGGCTGTCGCCATTGGCGGCGAGCCAGGCGGCGATGTCGGGATCGAGAATGCTCCATTGAGTGCGCGGCGTAACGCTGGTCCCGGCGCGCGGCTTCGAAACGAGCATGCCCTTCGACACCAGGACCCGGCTGGCCTCGCGGATGACCGTGCGGCTGACGCCGAACTCGGTGCACAGCTCGGCCTCCTTGGGAATTGTCGTACCTACCGCCCAGTGGCCGGTGATGACGCGCTGCGCCAGGGCTTCGACAATATCCTTATGGACGCGGGGTTTGCGGATTCGAACTTGTGCCGTCATCATGTCAAGATTAATATATCATATTTATTATCTTTCAAGATCATAATTTAGAGATTGACAAGTCTGATGAGAATCCGGAGGAATCCGTCCACGGTCCGCCCAAGGAAGGCGCCGAACTGATGGGAGTGAGCAAATGGGTGTCGTGAAGAAGTTCGCCGCGGTCGGTCTGACCGCGGTCGCCGCGATCGCATTCACCGCCGCGGCCTATGCCGCCGATGTGAAGATCGGTTTCGTCGTGAAGCAGCCGGAAGAGCCGTGGTTCCAGGATGAATGGAAGTTCGCCGAGCAGGCGGCCAAGGAGAAGGGCTTCGATCTGGTCAAGATCGGCGCCGAGGACGGCGAGAAGGTGCAGTCGGCCATCGACAATCTGGGTGCGCAAGGCGCCCAGGGCTTCATCATCTGCACGCCCGATGTGAAGCTCGGCCCCGGCATCGTCGCCAAGGCGGCGGCCAACAATCTCAAGCTGATGACGGTCGACGACCGGCTGCTCGGCGCCGACGGCAATCCGATCGAGGACGTGCCGCATATGGGCATCTCGGCGACCAAGATCGGCGAGGCGGTCGGCCAGGCCATCGTCGATGAGGCGAAGAAGCGCGGCTGGGACCTGAAAACGGTCGGGGCCATCCGCATCTCCTATGACCAGCTGCCGACGGCGGTCGATCGCGTCGAGGGTGCCATCTCGGTGCTGAAGGCGAACGGCTTCCCGGCGGAGAACATCTTCGATGCGCCGCAGGCCAAGACCGACACCGAAGCGGCGCTCAATGCCGCGACGACGGTGCTCAACAAACATGCCGACATCAAGAATTGGGTGGCCTTCGGCCTCAATGACGAAGCCGCTTTGGGCGCCGTGCGCGCCTCCGAAAGTGTGGGCATCGCGGCGGCCAATGTCATCGCGGTCGGCATCGGCGGCGCGGAATCGGCGATCAACGAGTTCAAGAAGCCGGAAGCGACCGGTTTCGTCGGCACGGTGATCATCTCGCCGAAGCGCCACGGCTATGAGACGGCGCTCAACATGTATGACTGGATCGCCAACAGCAAGGAGCCGGAAAAGCTCATTTTGACGGCGGGCCAGCTGGCGCAGCGCGACAACTATCAAGCGGTGCGCAAGGAACTCGGCCTCGAATAGAGGCGCTTCCCTTCCTTCGTCATGGCCGGGCTTTGACCCGGCCATCCATCCCGCCGCCATGCAGCTGTTGCGCGGATGGGCTGGATGGCCGCCTCAAGGGCGGCCATGATGAGTTGTGAGATGCAGAGCCATGCAGGCATTCCTCGAATTCCGCGACATCTCCAAGGCCTATCCGGGCGTGAAAGCGCTGCAGAACGTGTCTTTCGCGGTGCCCAAAGGCTCCGTGCATGGGCTGATCGGCGAGAACGGCGCCGGGAAGTCGACACTCATCCGAATCTTGAGCGGTGATGCCGCCGCCAATGCCGGCGAGATCCGCATCGGCGGCGAGGTCCAGCATTACACCTCGACCCGCGATGCCTATCATGCCGGCGTCGCGGTGGTGCATCAGGAACTGCAGCTCGTTCCCGAATTGACGGTGGCCGAGAACTTGCGGCTCGGCCGGTTTCCGGCGTCGAGCGGCGTCATCAATTTCCGCCAGATGTTCGAGGATGTCGGCGCCAAATTACGCGATATCGGCATCGAGACGGATCCGCGTGAAAAGGTGGCGCGCCTGTCGATCGGCGAGCGTCAGATGATCGAGATCGCCAAGGCGGTGATGATCGATGCCCGCGTGATCGCGCTCGACGAGCCGACCTCGTCGCTCTCCTCGCGCGAAAGCGAGATCCTGTTCAAGTTGATCGAACGGCTCAAGGCCGACGGCAAGATCATCCTCTATATCTCGCACCGGCTCGATGAGATCTTCCGGCTCTGTGACGGCTGCACGGTGCTGCGCGACGGCAAGCTCGCGGCGCATCATGAGAGCCTCAAAGAGATCAGCCGCGACCAGCTCGTCGCCGAGATGGTCGGGCGCGAGATCGCCGACATCTGGGGTTGGCGGCCGCGCGATCCGGGCGAGCCGCGTCTCGCTGTCGATCATCTCGCCGGTGAGAGATTGAAGCATCCGGCGAGCTTCACCGCGCGGAGCGGCGAGATTCTCGGGTTCTTCGGCCTGGTCGGGGCCGGGCGCAGCGAGCTGATGCGCCTCATCTACGGCGCCGATCCGGCCCGCCAAGGCAAAGTCAGCGTCGATGGCGAGGAGACGCCGCTCGGCGATCCGCGCAAATCGATCCGCAACGGCATCGTGTTGTGCCCCGAGGACCGCAAATTCGACGGCATCGTCCAGGGCCGCTCGGTGGCCGAGAACATTACGATATCCTCCAGCCGGCACTACTCGCCGGCCGGCATCCTCAATTTCAGCAAGGAAGCCGAGACGGCGGAGAGTTTCATCAAGAGCATGCGTATCCGCACGCCGTCCAGGCGCCAGGACATCGTCAATCTGTCGGGCGGCAATCAGCAGAAAGTCATCCTGGCGCGCTGGCTGTCGGAGCCAGATGTGAAGGTGCTGATCGTCGATGAGCCGACACGCGGCATCGATGTCGGCGCCAAGGCGGAAATCTACGAGACCTTGTACCAGCTGGCCGAGAAGGGCCTCGCCATCGTTGTCGTCTCCAGCGAGCTGCCGGAGGTGATGGGCATATCCGATCGGGTGATCGTGATGTGCGAGGGCCATATCCGCGCCGAATTCAACCGGGCCGATTTCAGCGAGCGCAAGCTGCTGGCGGCCGCACTTCCCGACCGCAAGGTCGATCCTGCCGCGAGAATAGTTCAATGACCCAGAGCCTGAAACGCATCTTCCTCGGCGACTGGGGGCTCGTCGTCCTCTTCGTCGTGGCCATCCTCGTCGTATCGCTGCTGGTGCCGAATTTCATGACCCAGCGCAACATGCTGGGACTGCTGCAGTCGGTGGTGACCATCGGTATCGTCGCCTGCACCATGATGTTCTGCCTGGCATCGCGCGACTTCGATCTCTCGGTCGGCTCGATCGTCGCCTTCACCGGCATGGTGGCGGTGATGGCCTCGAATGCCACTGGCTCGATCGTCCTCGGTCTCCTCGCGGCACTCGCCTGCGGCACCTTTGTCGGCTTCCTCAACGGCACCGTCATCGCCAAGCTCAAGATCAATGCGCTCATCACCACGCTCGCCACGATGCAGATCGTACGCGGCCTGGCGCTGATATCGTCCGATGGCCGCGCCGTCGGCATCAACGATCCGAGCTTTTATCAATTGGCGCTCAGCCGGTTCCTCGGCGTTCCGACGCCGATCTGGGTGATGGCAATCGCCTTCGCCATTTTCGGCTTCCTGCTCAACCGCACCGTATTCGGCCGCAACACGCTCGCGATCGGGGGCAATCCGGAAGCGTCGCGTCTGGCCGGCGTCAATGTCGACTGGATGCGCATCTGGATATTCACGATCCAGGGGCTCGTCTGCGCCGTGGCCGGCATCCTGCTCGCCTCGCGCATCACCTCGGGCCAGCCCAATGCGGCGATCGGGCTCGAACTGGCGGTGATCTCGGCCTGCGTGCTGGGCGGCGTGTCGCTGGCCGGCGGGCGGGCGGCGATGACCGGCGTCATTGTCGGCGTGCTCATCATCGGGGTGGCCGAGAATGTGATGAACCTGCTCAATATCCAGGCTTTCTATCAATATGTGGTCCGGGGCGTGATCCTGCTCATCGCGGTGCTGCTCGACAATCTGCGCTCGCGGGCGCTTGGGCGCCGGGGCTGACATGAAGATTACCGCGATCGAAACACATGTCGTCAATGCCGAATTGCGCAACTGGATCTTCGTGCGTGTGCTGACCGATGAGCCGGGCCTTTATGGCTGGGGCGAGGCGACGCTCGAATGGAAGACGCGCGCGGTCGTCGGCGCGGTCGAGGATCTGGCGCCGATCGTGATCGGGCTTGATCCGCGCGACATCGAGCAGGCGGTCCGGGCGATGAAGAAGCAGGGCTTCTGGCAACCGCTCGGCGTCATCGGCACGACGGCGCTGTCAGGCATCGAAATGGCGCTGTGGGACATCTTCGGCAAGTCGGTGGGCTTGCCGGTCTGGCGGCTGCTCGGCGGCAAGGTGCGCGAGCGGGTGCCGGTCTATACGCATCTGGGCCTCGGCGAGATGGATGCCGTCTATCATTCGATGGACGCCTCGTCCCTGGTCGAGCGCGGGCTCAAGGTGAAGGAAGAGGGCTACCGGGCAATGAAGCTCGTGAATGTGCCCTATACGCATTATACCGCCACGCCGGCGGCGATCGACGGCTTCGTCGACGGCATGCGGCGTTTGCGCGAGGCGGTGGGTAACGACATCGAGCTGATGGTCGATTTTCATGGCCGCTGCGCCTCGGCGGGGGCGGCGCTGGCTTATCTCAGGGCGCTCGCGCCGTTCCGGGTGATGTTCGCGGAAGAGCCGCTGCCGCCGGGCGATATCGGGTCCTTCAAGGCGATCGCGGAAGCCTCACCGGTGCCGATCGCCGCCGGCGAGCGGCTGACCTCGGCGCAGGAATTCGCGCCCTATTTCGATGCGCGCGTGCTCACCGTGGCGCAGCCCGATCTCTGCCATTGCGGCGGCTTCACCGAGGCACGGCGCATCGCGGCGCTGGCGGAAGTGGCGGGCGCCGGCGTAGCACCACATAATCCCTTAGGCCCGATCGCCGGCGTGGCGGCGCTCCATTTCGATATCGCGACACCCAATTTCATCATCCAGGAAGAAATGACGGGCGCGGTGCCCTGGTATTTCGAGGTGGTGCGGGGACCTATCAAACGTGTCGACGGCGCCTGGCAGATTCCGGAAGCGCCGGGCCTCGGCGTCGAGGTCGATCTCAAGGTGGCGGCGAAGCATCCCTATAAGCAAGAGCCGTTCCCGACACGGGAAGCGAAGATGCCGGACGGCACGATCGTCGATTGGTGAGGAGATAAAATGGTCGCACGGCTTCAAGACAAGATCGCCCTCATCACCGGCGCGGCGCGCGGCATCGGCGCCGCCATCGCCGAAGCCTTCGCGGAAGAGGGCGCCAGGCTGGCGCTGATCGACCGCGATGCGGCGACGCTGGCCAGGACGGCGGCGAAGATCGGCGGCGACGTGCTCGCCTGCACGGCCGATGTGGCGAAGCGCGAGGAAGCCGATGCGGCGGTCGCCCGGGCGATCGAGCATTTCGGCAAGGTGGACATCCTCATCAACAATGCCGGCATCAATGTCTATGACGATCCCCTGAAACTCTCGCAGGAAGACTGGCAGCGCTGCATGGCGGTCAATCTCGAGGGACCGTGGAATTTTATCCGCGCGGTGCTGCCGTCGATGCTGGCGCAGAAGCGGGGTTCGATCGTCAATATCGCCTCGACCCATGCCTTCTCGATCATACCCGGCTATTTTCCTTATCCGGTCGCCAAGCATGGCGTGGTGGGCCTCACCCGCTCGCTTGCCATCGATTATGCGCCCAAGGGCATCCGCATCAATGCCATCGCGCCCGGCTATATCGATACCGATATCGTCAAGGACTGGTTCGCGACTTTCGCCGACCCGCAAGCAGCGCGCCGGAAGGTGGAAGACATCATTCCGTTGCGTCGGATCGGCCGGCCGCGGGAAGTGGCGATGGCCGCCGTCTATCTCGCCAGCGACGAGGCGGGCTTCAGCACCGGATCGGTGCTGACGATGGATGGCGGGCGCTCGGTCGTCTATCACGATTAATTCCGCCCGTCTTGCGGTATGGGCCCCAAGTGGCTATTCGACTCCCGTTCTAGAGCGCCGTGCGTTCCGTTGGATTCGCCACGGCGCTCTAGGTCTTTGTTTTGCGCATCGGATTGTCCGAAAACCGCTTCGCACTTTTCGGTCCGATGCTCTAGTTCCGGGAGACCCCATTTCATGCCGCAGGATTTCGTCGAAAGCCTTCATGCCGACTATGGCCAGCGCTTCAGCGTCGACGAGGTGCTTTATGAAACGCGTACCGAGCACCAGCATCTGGTGATCTTCCGCAATAAGCGCATGGGCCGGGTGCTGGCGCTCGACGGCGCGGTGCAGACGACGGAAGCCGACGAGTTCATCTATCACGAAATGTTGGCGCATGTGCCGATCTTCGCCCATGGCGCGGTGCGCAAGGTGCTGATCGTCGGCGTCGGTGACGGCGGCATCGTGCGCGAGGTCACCCGCCACAAGACCATCGAGGAGATCGTCGCCGTCGAGATCGATCAGGCGGTCATCGACATGTGCCTCAAATACCTGCCGAACCATTCGGCGGGCTCGCTCGACGATCCGCGCCTCAAGCTCGTGATCGCCGACGGGCTCGACTATCTGCGCGACACGGCCGGGAAGTTCGACGTCATCCTGTCGGATTCGACCGACCCGATCGGTCCCGCCGCCAGCCTGTTCAGCTCGGACTTCTATCGCCTGAGCCGGCAGCGTCTCAATGAACGCGGCATTCTTTCGACCCAGAATGGCGTGCCGTTCCTGCAGCCCGATGAATTACGCCAGACCGCGAAAAACCTGGCGCTGTCCTTCCCCGACCATCATTTCTTCCATGCCGCGGTGCCGACCTATATCGGCGGCAGCATGAGCTTCGGCTGGGGCGCCCTGGATTCACAAGCGCGCCATGTGCAGCTCGAGACGCTGCGCCAGCGTTTCGCCGCAAGCGGCCTCAAGACGCGGTACTACAATCCCGAGATCCACCAGGCATCGTTCGCGTTGCCGCAATATATGCTCGACCTGATGGCGTGAGTTCTCAGCCACAACATCCTCACCTGATGGATGCTTCGAGGGCCGCTTCGCGGCCACCTCAGCATGAGGGGTTGTGAGAGAGGTCTCGCTCAGGGGAACCGCAGCCAGGTGGCGAAGAAGATCTCGAGGCTGTCGTCGCCGATGGCATGATCGGTGACGGCATCATTGTAGTCGACATAGGCGGCGCCGGCGCCGAGGGTGAGCTGGCTGACCGGATCCCAGTAAAGACCACCGCCGAAGCCCATCGCCTCGCCGGCGACATCGTAGTCTTCGATGCCGGCGCCGAGCTCGAGGCGCGTCTGCTCGGTGAGCTGGGCGAGGAAGCCGATGGAGCCGGCCCAGAATTCCTCATCCGCCGTCAGCGGGCTCAGATTGTTGTAGAAGCTCGATGTGCCTTCGCCCAGAACCGCGCCGGCGGTGATGAGGATACCTTCGGCGATGTCGAGCGTGGCGCCGCCGCCGAACGCCCAGTCATCGGCGCCGTGATCGTCGGATTGATAATAGCCGACAACCTGGCCGGTGAAGGGCTTGTTCGTGTACATGAGATAGGCCTGGAGCGAGGGAATATCGCTCTTGTCGACCGTATTGCCTTCAACATCCGTGATGTCGTCCGGGTCCTCGAGCGAGATGGCGGCCGAGACGGTTCCGTCAGAGTAGGTCAGGCGCATCTGCTCGCTATAGGGGTTCGACATGCCGAAAGAGCTCGTCGGGCCCGAGGCGCCGTTCCAATCCCAGCCCACCTGCAAGGCGGAGGTGCTGTCATTGTTGCCGGCCATGAACTCCCAGTTGGGCGCGAATTTCCACCAGCCATAGGCATAGTTGATGCCGACATCCTCGGCATAGTCGGTGAGGTTGCCGCCGCCTGAGGCCTGCAGACGCAGATAACCGCCCACCTCGCCGACCGCCGTTTCGGTCTTGCCGGTGACGACGATGCGGCCACGCGTCGTGACGTCGAGATTATCGCCGTCCTCCCAGTCCGTATAATACAAGGCGGCGCGGATTTCGCCCGAGACCGAAACCTCGGCGGCGGGCGCGGCATCGGCGGCCGGCAGCACGGACAGCGTGAAGCCCTGATCGGCTCTCACTCGGTCGGCGGCGCGGCGCGGCACCAGGCTCTCGAATTGTCCCTGGCCGTCGCGGATCGACAGGAGGCTGTAGCCTGGCGCCGACATAGCTTGCGGTTGCGTCTCGAGGTCCGACACGCGCGCCTGCAAGGCGGCGAGCTCGCTTTTCAAGTTGCTGAGATCATCGGCCGTGGCGCCAATGGTCATGGCGGCCATGGCGACGCCGCCCAGAAGCACGTGCTTCCCGAGTTCAGTCACGGTTTCCCCTCCCCAACAGAGATCAGGCACTGCGTAGCAAATTTGATGTGGAATGCCGTCGTCCCCCAAAAGTGAATCGGGGTCGACCCTATGTTGAACTATCGTTCAATAAGGCGCAACAGATTTTTTGACGGAAGGGGAAGGCGACTGGTGGAGCGCACTGGCTGGAACATCCTCTGGGTGTGATCACTTCTTCAGAGTGCGTTCCCTATTGTCTTCACATGTCAGCCCGATGTCTTTCAGCTGATAGTCGTTCAACCGATGGAGGCGGGCGAGGCGAGGCTCGCCATCGCCCGCGTGGGGGCGAGCAAACAAAGCCCGCAGCAATCGCCGAGCCTGGGGGAGGATGGCGGCGATTGCCGGGGCGTCTGCCGGCTCCTCCCGGTCATCGTCACCGGAAGGAGCGTCGCAGGAACAGCTCATAGATAGAAATAGGGATCGAGCACGCGGACTTCGGTGATGCGGTCGACCGGCAGACCGTTGAGCTCGGCGACCTTGCGTATGGCTTCGGGCGTCGGCCCGTCATAGACGCAGAAGGTCTTCTTCTTGTCCTGGGTGACATAGGAATGCACCCAGGTGACGCCTTGCTCGGCATTGCGGCTGACGACCTTCAGCGTGCCCTGGGCGCCCTTGGCGTCCATCGGGATTTCGAGGCCGGCGGGAAAGGTTCTTTCGATGACATAGCGGGGCATGGGGAAACTCCTTTGTGGGTGGACGGCCAAACCCTAAACGCGGCGCATCCGCTCCACATCGGGAGGTCTCCCTATTTTGGCGCCGCCATCTCCCTATTTTGGACGACGAGACCCTGGGCGAGGGCCGCCGCCGCGGCCTCGGCCCGCGACCGCACCTGCAGTTTCGCCAGGATCGACGAGACGTGATGATCGACGGTCTTGGATGAGATATGAAGCCGGGTCCCGATCAGGGCGTTGCTCAGGCCTCCAGTCAAGCAGTCGAGAATGGCGATCTCGCGGACCGTCAGGCCGTGTGGGTTGCGCAAGGTGGTGGCGCGGGGCCCACGCGGAATACGCCGCGTCCCCTGGTCACGCATGCGCTGGCGCAGCATCTGAGCGGCAGGCGCCGCACCGAGCCGGTCGAATATTTCGAGGGCCCGCAATTTTGCTGCCATGTCGCCGTCGGCCAGCGCGCGCGCCTCCTCATAAGGGCATTTGAGGTCCCGCCACGCCGCGGCGGCGCCTTGCCAGTCGCCTTCGATCTGCAGGGCAAAAGGCCTGGCGCAGCAGCGCGGCGGCTGGACATCTTCGCCGGCGAGCCTGCGCCAATAGGTGAATTCACCGACATGCCAGGGATGGCGGTGATTGACGGCGAGCTCATAGGCGGCCGTCGCCTCGGCGGCAACGCGTTCCTTGTCGCCCGCAAACCATGCCGCCTCGGCGCGCGCCGCATGGACGGGCGCCAGGCGCTGCAGCGTATTGGTCTGGCGCGCCAGGTCGAGCGCCTCATCGAGTGCCAGAGCGGCGCCCGGGTCGCCACGCCGCGCCCTGAGGCGGCCCAGGGCGGCCAAGGCCATGACTTTGCTGACCAGAGAAAAAGTCGGGCAGTTGACGACAGCGGTCGCGTGATTGCCGGCGTCGCTCCAGCGGCCCTGATAGAGCAGCGTCAGAGCGAGCCAGGCCGACATGTAATTGTTGGAGTGATCGAGATCGCAATCCTCGGCATAGGCGATGCCTTCCCTGAGCAGCGCCTCAGCCTTGTCGAACTCGTAACGCTCGCCATAGGACGAGCCCATATTCAGAAAAGCCAGTCCGACGACATCATCCATGCCGCCGGCGCGGGCGAGGTCGAGACAGCGGTTGAAATGCGCCAACCCCTTGTCGTCGCCGCTCACCAGCATGGCGGCGCCCACCACCAACTCGGCCGCGGCCAATGTCGCCTTGTCGTCGAATCGGGTCGCCAGCTCGATGGCCCGCTTGCCCCAATGAACCGCCGGCGCCTTGTCGCGATCGAGCATGCGCAAATGCGCCTGCATACGGCAGGCGGCCGCCAGCTCAGGGGTCGGCGGCATCGCCTCGAGAAGAGTGATCGCCCTTTGGCTCGCCTCCTCGGCGGCGGCATTCTGGCCGCTGCGCACCAGAGGCCAGGCAAGATTTGAGAGAGCAGCGCCTTCCTGCAATGGGGTGCCGGCCTCGCGCCAGAGCACCACGGCATCACGCCGCGCGGTGATCGCTTCGGCGAGATTGTCGACGATCGCGCATTGCTCGGCATAGAGGTCCAGCAGCCGGGCGCGCTCGGCGGCGGGCTGCGCCGCCGCGAAAGCCAGCGTACGCTTATACTGCGTGGCGGCGGCGCGGTGGGCGCCGGCCGCGGCTGCCGCCTTGGCTGCCGCCGGTCCGTAATCGAGGACAGAAGCGGTGTCCTCGGCCCCTTCGGCGAGATGCGCCAATTGCGCCAGGTCACCGCGCTCGATGCCTGACGCGCGGATGGCGGCAAGGACCCGGCGGCTCAGATCACGGAAGCGTCCAGGTGGGAGCGTGGCCAGGATCGCATCACGCACCAGCTCGTGGCGGAAGATGATTTCCTCGCCCGCCACTTCGAGAATTCCGGCGCGCATGGCATTGTCGATCGTGTCGGCATCGGCGTCGCATATCGCTTCGAGCTTCGCCTCGCGCAGGCGGCTGCCGAATATCGCGGCGGTTTCGACAATGTGACGCACGGCGGGAGAAAGCCGTGCCAGGCGCGCCTGCACCGAGTCGTTCACCGAGCCTGGAATGCCATCTCCATCCGCGGATAGGATCTCGGTGAGGAAGAAGGGATTGCCCGACGTCTGCCGGTGAAGAGCGTCGGGATCGAGGTCGCGCGCTCCGACCAGATCGCGGATCGCGGCGAGTGTCAGGCGCGGCAGCGTCAGACGTAAGGTGGCCTGCGCGGAGACGAGATCGCCGAGCAGCAGGCGCAGGGGATGCCGGGCGCCGACCTCGTCGTGGCGATAGCTGAGGATGAGCAAAGCGCGCGTCTGGGCGATGCGGCGGCCGAGAAATTTGAGGAGATCGAGCGTCGCCTCGTCGGCCCAATGGATGTCCTCGAAAACAAGGAGGGTGGGTCTCGCTGAATCGCGCAAAAGCTCCAGCATGGTGGCGAAAAGCTGGGCGCGCGGCGCATCGCTTTCGAGCTGCGCCAGGAGGCGGCCACCGAGGCTGCGCGCAATGTCGTGCAGGGGCACGAGAGGCGTCGGCGTGAAGAGCGAATCGCAATAGCCGGTCAGCACGCGTGCCGACTTGCCGTGCTCCGCGATGAAATGGCCGATGAGCGCGGTCTTGCCGATGCCGGCTTCGCCGCTGATCAGCGCAATGCGTCCGGTGCCGGCAGCTGATTCGTCCAAAGCGGCGGCGAGCAGGCGCAGATCATGGTCGCGTTCGAGAAGCGGCATGGCGGTGGCACGTCTTCGTTGCGGGGGCTTCTGATACCCGCGGGATACGGCCCGGAAAAGCGAAGTATTTCACAAATCGGGCTGAAAAGCTGAGATTTTTGCAAGCGTTCCCTGTGGGCCAGTGTTCCGTTCGGGCCATGCAATATCTGGTTGATTGACCCGTCGAAAAGCCTGTCGCATTAGGAATCGCGCGACGGGGTGGACGGGGATTCGAATGGGTGTGGCTGAATGGTTCTTCCTGCAGGGAACAAAGGAAGCGGGACCTTTCACACGTGATCAGGTTCATTCGCTGTTCCTGTCGGGGACGATCAGCAAAGAGACCCGTCTGTGGCGTCCCGGCTATTCCGAGTGGCGCCCGCTGTCCGCCTTCTCGGAAATCGAGATCGAACCGCCGCGGCCCAGCTATGGTGAGAACCCCAGGCGCAGACGCCGATCGCTCGCCGCGCCGCGATCCTCAGGACAGTCTATTGCCATCGCGCGCGACCAGGTGTTTACGGCCAAAGCCGTCGGCCGCAAGTCGAAAGCTCCATGGTATGGCGATTTCACCATCGGCATTCTCCTGACCGTCGGCCTCGCCGGGGTGTTGATCTGGCTGTACCGGTTGGAGTCGCTCCCGTTTTATCGATAAAGTTGCCGATTAGATCTTGGCCGCTCCCGTGGCATTGGCCGGGACCGGTGCGCGGGGCCGGAGCGGCGCCAGGCCGGCATGGCGCTCATAGGTCTCTTCGCCCAGCCGCTTCACTTCATGTTTCGGGATGTCGGCGAGCAAGGCTTTGACCCGGTCGAAGGAGGCGCGGAAAGTCGCTTCCTTGAGGGTGCCGTCTTTCAGGCCCGCCTGCATGAAGTCGATCATCTTCAGGATGCGCGCCGTGTCGGCCCAATAAGCGCACATGCATAAGAGGTCGGCGCCGGCATTGACGATGCGTTGTGTCGTCTCCGGCTGATCGAGCTTCGAGGAAATTGCCGCCATGCCGAGATCGTCGGTGACGACGACGCCTTTGAAGCCCAGCTCCTGGCGCAGAATGTCATTGAGGATGACGCGCGACATGGTGGCCGGAATGCCGGGATCGACCTGCGACACGACGATATGAGCGGTCATGAAGAGGCGCGTTCTGGCATCGGTGAAGGTGCGGAAGGCGGCAACCTCGCGTTTGCGGAAGGTGTCGGGATCGACGTCGATGACGGGCAGCGAATAATGCGAGTCCACGCCCGTATCGCCATGGCCGGGGAAATGCTTGGGGCAGCCGAGCACATCTTCTGCCTGCATCGCATCGAGGAAATGGCGCGCCGCGGCCGCCACCGCCTCGGGTGTCGTGCCGAAGGAGCGCGGCCCGATGACCGGATTGGCCGGGTTGGAATTGACATCGACCACCGGCGCGAAATTCACGTTGAAGCCGAGATGGCGGAGCTCGATGCCCATGGCGCGGCCGACGGAAGCGGCCTCGTTGGGCCATTCGCGCGCATAGGCGAAAGGCGTGATGGGTGCGGGCGGCCGCAGCACGCCGCCGCCTTCATGATCGATCGAGATGATGACCTCGTCGCGGCCGATATATTCGCGCACGTCGGCGAGCAGTTTCGCATGCGAGGCGAGCCATTCCTCATAAGGCGCATTGGCGAGGAAATTGGCGCGGAACAGCACGACGCCGGCCGGGCGCAAAGTCGACAGGAGCCGTTTGTCGTGATCGCCCAGCACCGGGCTCTGCTGGAGGCCGATGAGGAAACGATGGCCGAAAGCCTCAGGTCCACGGCCGAGATCGAAATCCAGATCCATTGTCTGATCCTCTGTGCGACGCGTTTGCCGCGTTGAACTGCTGATATGTCAGCCCGATATAGTGAGCAATGTATTAATCGGGGGCACTAAGCATGGTCAAATTCGCCGATCTGATGGCGGAGGCGCAAGACCGGCCATTCCAGGGCTGGGATCACTCCCTTGACGGGCGGATCGTCACCGAGGAGCCGTGGGATTTCGGCGCCCTGGTCGATGCCTTAACGGCTGAATCTCCGGACCTGCTCGATCTGGGGACCGGTGGCGGCGAATGGCTGAGCGCCAGACATCTGCCGCGGCGGACGGTGGCGACGGAAGGCTGGGCGCCCAATGCGCCGGTGGCCCGGGCTCGGCTGGCGCCCTACGGTGTCGAGGTCGTCGCCGTCGAAGGGGCGCCCGAGAATGTTGTGCAGGAAGAGGGGGAGCCGGGCGGCGCGCTGCCGTTTCCGGACGCGTCGTTCCATCTGGTGGTCAGCCGGCATGAATCCTATTTGCCCGCGGAGGTCTTGCGCATCCTGGCGCCGGGCGGCCGCTTCGTGACCCAGCAGGTGGTGTCCACGATCGCGGACGACTTTTACCGGCTCCTCGGGCAGACGCCGCCTGTCATGGCGAAAGTCTGGAACCTGGATTTTGCCAAGCGTCAGATCTCGCAAGCCGGATTCGCGATTGAAGACCAGGCGCAGGGCGACCAGATCATGCGCTTTGCCGATGTCGGCGCATTCGCCTGGTATCTGAAGAATCTGCCCTTCATCATCCCTGATTTTTCCATCAGCCGGGCGGCGGCGAAACTCGAACAGCTTCATGACGCAATTGGCGAGAAAGGCATTGAGGTGCGCCAGCCGGTCTTCCGATTCACCGCCCTTGCCAAATCATGACCTCGGGGAAATAATGGACTACCGGCGAGATGGGGCCTCAACGGAGCGTGATTCAATGCATCGAATGATTGGTGAAATCCTGCGGGCTGTGAGCGTCGCAGGTCTCTTGATGATGCCGGCGGGGTTGGCCCTTGCCGATGCGACCGAACCCACCGCGGATATTGACGGCGCCAAGGACAGTGCTCTGGTGAAGCGTTATGAAGGCTCCTTCATCGTCTCCTATGAACGGTTCTCCTACACGGACTTCCGTGTGCCTCTGTCACCGCTGAAGCCGGTCGCGGACGCCGATGCCCGCGACCAGATGAACAACCGGGTCTATGCGCCTGACAAGGTCATCGAGGTCGAGGGCGCCTTGACACGTCTCGCCTATGTGCTGCCGCCCGAGCGATCGCCCCTGGAAGTCCTGCGCAACTATCAGGATGTGATCGAAGCGGCGAAAGGCCAGGTCCTCTTCGAATGCAAGAAGGAGGAATGCGGTGGCGCGCCCGACCGATCGAGCTCCGGCGGCGGCGGCGACATGAGCCTGATGATGTATTTCGTCCGTGAGAGCGACCTGAAGGACGCCGGCTTCTCCAACGGCGCCTGCGCATTGACAGCCGGTGTCAACGACCAGCGTTTCTTCGCGGCCAAGATCCCGCAGGAGGAGGGGGACGCCTATGTCACGGTGCAGACCTTCTCATTGATCGACGATCTCTATTGCAAGGCGTTCAACGGCCGCACGATCGCCCTCGTCCATGTGCTGGAGCCCAAGGGGCGCGACAAGAAGATGGTCGTGGTCGAGGCGGCGGAGATGGCGGACTCGCTCACGACCACCGGCAGCATCTCGCTCTATGGCATCTTCTTCGACACCGACAAGGCGGATATCAAGCCGGAATCGGAGCCGACGCTCAAGGAGATCGCCAAGCTTCTCACCGACGCGCCGCAGATGTCGGTGATCGTCGTCGGTCACACCGACAGCCAGGGGGCGTTCGATTACAATATCGATCTCTCGGCGCGGCGGGCGAATGCCGTCAAGGCCGAGCTCGCGGCGAAATACGGCATCGCCGCCGATCGGCTGGTGGCCGCGGGTGCCGGCATGATGGCGCCGGTCGCCAGCAATGACGATGAAAAGGGCCGCGCCAAGAACCGCCGCGTGGTGCTGGTCAAGGCGAACTGACGGAACGCGGTCTCTCCCATTTCTTCCCCTCTCCCGTCCGCAGGATGGGAGAGGGTGCCCGATAGGGCGGGTGAGGGCTCTTTCGATTATGTAGAAAACTCGAAGAAAGAGCCCTCATCCGGCCTTCGGCCACCTTCTCCCATTGCTTCGCAACGGGCGAAGGGGAAAGTGGGAGAAATCACGCCGCGCTCTTGTCGAAAATCCTCATCCGTTCGATGTCCCAGGACAGATCGAGCTTTTCGCCGATTGCGCGCGCCTCGTCGTTCAAGGTGGCGACATAGTGCCGGCCGGACTCGTCGACGAAGGTGAGCTTCAGGAAGGAGCCTTGGAAGACCTGATCGATAAGCGTCACGCCGTGCGTCGTTGCCGCGCCGGAACCGCCCTTGCCCAGCCTGATGTCCTCCGGGCGGATCATGATCTCGACCGCCCCGTCCGGACCAGGTGATGCGAGAAGTTGACCGTCGCCGATCGCGACGGCGCCGTTCTCGCGGCGTCCCGCGATCACATTCGCCTCACCGACAAAGGTCGCGACGAAGCGTGTGCTCGGACGATGATAGATGTCCGACGGTGCAGCGAACTGCTCGATGCGCCCCTTGTTCATCACCGCCACCTTGTTGGCGAGGAAGAAGGCCTCGTTCTGATCATGCGTGACGAAAACGAAAGTGCCGCCGATCTCGCGATGGATGCGGCGCAGCTCGTCCTGCATCTGGTGGCGCAATTTGAGATCGAGGGCGGCCAGGCTTTCATCGAGCAGCAGCACGCGCGGCCGCATCACCAGCGCACGCGCCAAAGCGACGCGCTGCTGCTGGCCGCCCGACAGGGCCCGGCTGTTGCGCTCGGCAAAGTCGCTCATGCGGACGAGGCCCAGCGCCTGGTCGACCTGGTCGCGGATGTCAGCCGGCGTCAGACGTCCGGCGATCTTCAGCCCATAAGCGACATTCTGGCGGACCGTCATATGCGGGAAGAGGCCATAGCCCTGGAACACCGTATTGGTCGGCCGCCGCTCCGGCCCCTGGCTCGTCACTTCCGTGCCATCGATTTCGATCCTGCCCGTGTCCGGCGTCAGGAAGCCGCCGAGCAGGCGCAGCAAAGTGGTCTTGCCGCAGCCCGAGGGCCCCAATATCGCGACGAAATCGCCGGGCAGGATATCGAGATTGACATCATCGACGGCGACATGCGCGCCGAAGGACTTGCGCAGCGCAGCCAACCGCACCGCCGGTGTCGTCTGAGGCTGGAATTCGGTCATGGCAGCGACATAACTCATCTGATCCTCGGGGATTTGCCGAAGGCATCGACCAGCGCGTCGGAGAAGGACTGCACATATTCGTCGTAGAACAGCTTGCCCTTGGCGGCGCTGGCGCCCTTGGCGGTGTTGAGCACGCCGGTGTCCGGTACCTGCGCCGTGTCGTAGGGCCACAGATCATAGACCGGCAAGGTCGCGGGCCCATGCTCGGTGAGCCGCTCCATCTTCACGAGCTCGGGATGGCAATGCAGCATGATGGAGGTCTCCATGATGCCCGCATGTTCGAGCGACCAGTCGGGGAAGGTGCCGTCGAAGGCCTTCTCGATCGTCGGCTTGGAGAGGAATTCCCAATAGCCGACATTCATCAGCCGCGGCGCCTCGAGGCCCAGCATCTTCACCTCGCGCAGGGCCAGATCGCAGGCTTCGGTGACGAACCAGAGATTCTCCATGTGACCGACGACGAAGGAGACTTTCGTCACCTTGTGGCGCGCCAGCTCGCGCACGATGTCCTTGAGCTGGCCGATCAGCGTCTGCGCATCGACGCTGGTGGTGCCGCAGAAATGCTGGCCGCCGCCGCAGCGCGGCACCGACTTGTAGCCATAGCTGATGGTCGGGGTCACGATGGCGCCGGTCCGGCGCGCCGCCGCCTTGGCAATCGCCTCGGGGATCAGGCAGTCGGTGGCGAGCGGCAGATGGGGCCCGTGCTGCTCGACCGAGCCGACCGGGATCAGAACGGCGGGATCGCGGGTGGCGATCGCCTCGGCATAATCTGTCCAGCTCATGCGGCTCATTTCGACTTCGGTCGTCATCTCGTCGGTCTCCCTAATCCCTCAATGCGCCGTCGCCCCGCCATCGACGGCGAGAATGGCGCCGGTGATGAAGGAGGCGGCATCGGATACGAAAAAGCGCGTCGCGGCGGCGATCTCCTCGGGGCGCCCGACACGGCCGAGCAATGTCGTCGCCGCTTCCTTTTCGAGGGCGCCGGAATCGCTGTCGGCGAAAGCCTGAAGCATCGGCGTCAGCACCGGACCGGGACAGACGCAATTGACCCTGATGCCGTGGCGGGCGTGATCGACGGCGAGCGAGCGGGTCAGTTGCACGACACCACCCTTGCTCGCCGAATAGGCGGCCATCGCCGGCACGCCGACGAGACCCTGCTCGGAGGCGATGGTGACGATGGCGCCGCCGCCGGCGCGGATCATCAAGGGGATGGCGGCGCGGCAGGTGAGGAAGGTGCCTTTCAGGTTGACCGAGACGACGGCGTCGAGATCGCTGAGCGAGGTCTCGGGCGTCGTGCCGGCGCGCGCGATGCCGGCCGCGGTGACCAGCGTATCGATGCCGGACAGGAATTCATCGGCGCGGCGTATCGCGTCGGCGATCTGCACCTCATCGGCGATATCGGCCTTGATGAAATTGGTGTCGGGTGGCAGCTTCAGGTCGCGCAGGCGGCCCGCCGGCGCCGGCGTCCGGTCGATGATGACGAGGGCGGCGCCGGCCTGCGACAGAGCGCGCGCCACCGCGAGGCCGATGCCGGACAGGCCGCCGGTCACCACGGCGCGGCGGCCATCGAGGTGAGCGAAGACGGGTCCTGTGCCGGTGGTTTGGGATTCATGCAGCATGATCAGTTTCTGGTCCGGGTGAGCCGCAGGGCGAGGCCGCCCATCAGCAAGGTGAGGGAAACGAGGATGAAGGCGCAGGCATTCATGCGTGGGTCGACGCCTTTGCGCATCATGCCCCACAGCAGCGTCGGCAAGGTGTTCTCGCCGCCGATGGTGAAGAAGGTGATGATGAAATCATCGAGCGACAGCGCCATCACGATGAGCGCGGCGCCGAGAATGGTCGGCCGGATGATCGGAAAGACGATGTCGATGAAGATGCGCCGGGGCGAGGCGCCGAGATCACGGGCGCTGTCGACCGTCGCCCAGTCGAAGCCGGCGAGCCGGCTCGCCAGGATGAGGATGACGATCGGCTGCAAGGTGACGGTCTGGGCGATGATAGTCGTGTGCAGGCCGAGACGGAAACCGAGCCCCGAGAAATAGGAGAGGAAGACGATGCCGAGGACGAGCGGCGGCACGAGCAGCGGCAGCACCAGCAGAGGCATCGAGATGTTGCGCAGCCGGTGGCGTCCGGCGGTCAGGCCGAAAGCGGCAACGGTGCCGATGACGGTGGAGACGGCGCCGACCGTGAAGGCGATCAGGAGGCTGTTGATGAGCGACGGGTAGAAACCCTGGGTGTCGGCGAGCGCCGCGAACCAGTGCAGCGTCAGGCCTTCGATCGGCAGTTTCAACAGCGAAGAGCTGCTGAAGGCGAAGAGCAGCATCACCAGAAGCGGCGCAATCATGAACAGGCCGATGGCAAACCCCATCGGCGCGAGGAGGCGGCTGTTCATGACACGCTCCGCGGCCGCAGGACGCGGTTGCCGAGGAAGGCGACGGCAATGAGGATAAGAGCGGAGCCGGCGATCATGGTGAAAGCGAGCGCCGAGCCCAGGGGCGCGTTCACCCGGAAGCCGAACTGGTTCTGGATGAAGACGCCGATCATGGTCGACGAGGTGCCGCCGAGGAGGCGGGGCGCAATGGCGTCACCGGCGACGAAGAGGAGCGTCAGCGCGAAAGCGGAGAACAGGCCTTGCGCGCATTGCGGGAGGATGATGTCGAGGAAAACCCGTGTGCCCGACGCGCCGAGATCGCGCGCCGCGGCGAGCGGCAGGTCGTCGACTGCCTTGAGCGCGCCATAGATCGGCAGGATGGCGAGCGGCAGCGTGTAATGGGCGAGCGCCAGGATCACGGCGAAGTCGTTATAGAGAAGCGCCGTGATCGGCTCGCCGATGAGGCCGAGCTCCATGAGGCCGGAATTCACGATGCCGTTGCCACCCAATATGGTGCGCCAGGCATAGAGCTTGGCAAGATAGCCGCCGAACAAGGTGATAAGGGCGATGGCGAGCAGGAGATTGCCCCAGCTTTCTTTCAGAAAGCGGCAGGCAAGCGCATAGGCAAGGCCGAGGAACGTCACCAGGATGGCGACGATCAAGGCGAGGCTGAGCGTTGAGGCCAAAGCGTCGGGATATTCGCGCAGGGCCCGAGCGTAATTACCGAGCGTGGGCGACAGCGCGATCTGATAGGATTTCACCTGCAGAAAGCTCACGACGAAGAAGTAGCCCAACGGCAAAATGAACAGGAACGCATTGAGCCCGAGGGCCGGCAATGCGAGGCCGAGCGATGTCTTCGCCGTGTTGGATGTCATGATAAGAGATCAGGCGCGCAGGAAGTTTTCCCAACCGGCAAGCACGTCATCGAGGGTGACGAGATCGCCCTCCTTCTCGACCGGCCAGAGTGGCGGCATGCCGTCGCCGCGCTTGGCCCAGAAGCCGTTGACGTCGTCATAAGGATAGAGCGAGCGCGGCTTGGCATCGAGCAGCGGCAGGGCCGCCTCGACGGTGACAGCCGTCATGTTCTTATTGGCGGCCTGGGCCTGCGCCTCGGGCGAGAGCGACTGGTTGAGCAGCTTATAGGCCGCATCCTTGTGCGGGGCGTCCTTCACCAGCGCCATATTGTCGATGAAGGAGAAAGATCCTTCGACCGGGAAGGACCATTTGAGCGGCGGCGCCTTGTCGCCGGCCCATACCGCGACCGGCTCCCAGGCAGGCGCGATGACGATCTCGCCGGAAGCGAATTGCTGGGCGAGATCGCCAAAACTCGGTGCGATCGAGCGCGCCTGCTCCTTCTTGATTTTCGTCAGCGTGGCATAGACCTCGTCGAGCACGGCCTGGTTGATGCGCGTCGCGTTCTGCGTCTTGGCAACCGCCATGGTGAAGGGGATGACGAGATGCGACATCTCCGCCGCGAGGCCGACCTTGCCGGTGAATTCGGGCTTCAGCATATCGAGCCAGGAGGTCGGCGCCTCTTTCACCACATCGGCATTGTACATGAGAATGACATTGCCCCAGGCGAAGGGCAGGCAGAATTGCTGGTCATTGACCCTTGCACCGCGGATCGTCTTGAAGGGCGCGAAGAGATTGTTGAAATTGGGAAGCTGGGCCAGGTCGAGCGGCTCGAACAGGCCGATCTCGGCCATGAACGGCCCGTAGAGCAGATCCGGTGTGACGAGGTCCATATTGCCGATGCCGCCATTCTTGGCATTGGCGATGATCTCGTTGTTGTCGGTCATGTAGGTGGATTTGACCTCGAGATCATGGGCGGCGAAGAAGCCCTTGGCGTCGAGAGCAGTATCGTAATCCTGCCAGCCGAAGAAATTGACAGTGCTGGCGGCTTTGGCTTGGCGCGCGCCGAAGCCTGAGGCAAAGGCTGCAGTACCCGCGGCGCCGGCCAGGAAGCCGCGCCGGCTCATCGGCTGGAAGGAGCGGATGCGGGCGGCGCCCGACGCATGGATGCGGCCGAGGCCCAGGCGCTCGAGCAAGTGGAATTCCCGTGACATTTCAAACCTCCCTTGACATGCCGCCCGGCTTTGACGAAAGCTGCGGACAGGCATTTATGAATGCGTTCATTTATTTTTATGAACGCGTTCATTTTTGTTGTCAATAGAACTGGGGAGCTTCCCTTTGGCAATCGGAGTCCGGGAGACGAAGAAGATCAAAAGGCGGGAGGTCATCTTCACGACCGCCACCCGGATCCTGCGTGAGCAGGGCTATGAGAAGACGACGATGGATGGGATCGCCCAGGAGGCGGGGGTAGCCGTCGGCACGCTCTATAATTATTTCGCGTCCAAGAGCGAGCTCATCCTGGCGCTGGTGGTCGAGGCCGACGAGCGCTGCATCGCCGCCTGCAAGGATGTCATCGCGTCGCCTCCCGACGACCCCGTCGAGGCCCTGGCCGCCATCGGCATCCTGCAGAGCCGTTATTCGATCGAGGCGCTCGACAAACATGCCTGGCGTTATGTGCTCGCCGCCCAGGCCTCGACCCAGGACGCCGTCTTCGCGCGTCAATATGCCTGGACGACGGCGCGTCTGCGCGAGCTTTTCGTCGAGACCCTGGCGGCGCTCAAGGCGCGCGGCGATCTCGCAAGCGACGTCGATCCGGCCGAGCTCGGCTACTATCTCAAGGCGATGAAGCACATGCTGTTCGACTATTTCATCGCCGACGATCAGATGGGCTTCGAGCAGCATGCGAAAGAAATCCGCCGTGGCCTCGAGCTGGCGATGAAGGGACATCTCACCGGGCGCAATAAATAACCCCCGCAATTGGCATTGCGGGGGTCCGTAAGCACCTAGGAGGAAGGGCGGTGCTTGGTCTTCTCGATTACGGGAAGCGCAGCCAGGTGCCGAAGAAGACTTCGAGGCTGTCGTCGCTGCCGATCACGTCGAGATCGTTGCCGTCGATAACCGCGGCATCCTTGAAGTCGATATAGGTGGCGCCGACACCCAGGGTGACCTGGCTGACCGGATCCCAGTAGACGCCGCCGCCGACGCCCAGAGCCTTGCCGGCGTCATCGTAGTCCTCGTAACCAACGCCCAATTCGAGACGGGTATCCTCGGAGAGGTTGGCGAGAATGCCGACCGACCCGGCCCAGAATTGCTCATCGGTGGTGAGCGGGGCGAGGTTGGCCGCATAGCTCGATGTGCCTTCGCCGAAGACAGCGGCGCCCAGCAGCTGGATGCCCTCGGTGATATTGAGAGCCGCGCCGCCGCCGATCGCCCAATCGTCATTGTCGCCGGCATCGTCTTTCTGATAGAGGCCGACGATCTGAGCGGTGAAGCTGTCGGTCGAGTACATGAAGTAGCTCTGCACCGCCGGAAGGTCGCCGCGGTCACCGTCGATAACGTCGCCGTTGCGCAGATACACGGCATTGTCCGCGTCCTCAAGCGCGATGGCGAAAGACAACGGACCCGACGAGTAGGTCAGGCGGATCTGCTCGTTATAGGGGTTGGACGGGCCGAATGTGCGGGTCGGGCCGGTGGCGGCAAGCCAGTCCCAGCTGGTCAGCAGGACAGCCGTATTGTCGTTGTAGCCGGCCATCAGCTCCCATTCGGGGGCGAACTTCCACCAGCCATACGCCTTGTTGAGCTTCACGCTCTCGGAATAGTCACCGAAATCGCCGCCGCCATTGGCCTGCAGTCGGAAGTAGCCGCCGACCTCACCGACCGCGGTGTCGGCCTTGCCCTTGATGAAGATACGGCCGCGGACATTGATGTCGGCGTTGTCGTCATCCTGGAAGTCCGAATAGAGGAGGGCGGTGCGGATTTCGCCGGACACCGACACTTCGGCGGCAGGTGCTGCGTCCGCGGTCGGAACCACCGACAGCGTGAAGCCCGACTCGTCGCGAACACGGTCGGCCGACCGCTCGGGAACGAGCGTTCCGAAATTGCCCTGGCCGTCGCGGATCGACAGCAGGCTGTAGCCCGACGGCATCGAGGCCTGCGGCTGCGCCTCGAGCTGCGTCACGCGTGACTGCAGGCCTTCGATCTGCGACTTGAGGGCGGCGAGATCATCGGCCCGGGCAGCGGTGGCCGTCACGGCAATCGCCGCGCCGCCCAGAAGCGCCCACTTCATCATTTTCATTGTCAGTCTCCATCAATACAGCGAAACGCAGTGTGTTGCGTTCTTGATACAATTCTCCCGAGAGCCCTGTATCAACCCCCGCTCTGTGAATCGAGGTTGAAGGGATACTTATCCGAGGCTGGCTGAAAAACAATTGGTTGGCACGCGGACGAGATCGATTAATTCCGGCTGTGCGGTTTTTGTAACAGGAACAGGAATGTGTGTCGGAGGCGCAATGATTAGAAAACGGCAATGCGTGGAAGCGACGTGCGTTCGATTACATGAAGGTTCGTTGCTTGTGCGTGTGTGCGTAAGGGACTCGTCGCATAGCGCAAAAAGAAACCCCCGCAATGCGATTGCGGGGGTCCCTGTAGGGGATCTGACCTCGGCGTCCGGAAGTGGGAACAACCGGCGCTAAGTCACAATCCGCGTCCCGTTCTTAGGGGAAGCGCAGCCAGGTGCCGAAGAACACCTGGAGGCTGTCTTCGTTGCCGATGATGTCATCTTCCGTGATGGCATCCTTGTAGTCGATATAGGTCGCGCCGACACCCAGGGTGACCTGGCTGACCGGATCCCAGTAGACGCCGCCGCCGAAGCCGAGCGCCGAACCGGCGAAGTCGTAGTCCTCGTAGCCGACGCCCAATTCGAGGCGGGTGTCTTCCGAGAGGTTGGCGAGAATGCCGACCGAGCCGCCCCAGAACTCTTCGTCAGCCGTGAGCGTGCTGAGGTTGTTGGCATAGGAGGAGGTGCCTTCGCCATAGACGGCGCCAGCGGTCAGCTGGAACATCTCGCCGAGGCCGATGGTGGCGCCGCCGCCGATCGCCCAGTCGGCGTCGTCGCCGACATTGTCGTCCTGATAGAGGGCGACGATCTGGCCGGTGAACGCATCCGAGGAGTACATCAGGTAGCCCTGGACCGCCGGGATATCGCTCTTGTCGCCTTCGCCGACTTCGAGAGGTTCGATGTTGTCCGGATCCTCAACCGCGATCGCGAAGGAGAGCGGGCCGGACGAATAGGTCAGGCGCATCTGCTCGTTGACCGGGTTCGACGGGCCGAAGGAAGCGACCGGGCCGGTAGCCGCGAGCCAGTCCCAACCGACCTGCAGAGCGGCGGTGTTGTCGTTATAGCCGGCCATCAGCTCCCATTCCGGAGCGAATTTCCACCAGCCATAGGCCTTGTTCATCTTGGTGGCTTCGGAATAGTCACTGAAATCGCCGCCGCCATTGGCCTGGAGACGGAAATAACCACCGACTTCACCGACAGCGGTGTCGGCCTTGCCCTTGATGAAGATACGGCCACGGACATTGATGTCCGCGTTGTCGTCATTCAGGAAGTCCGTGTAGATCAGCGCGGTGCGGATTTCACCGGAGACCGACACTTCGGCGGCCGGAGCCGCATCAGCGGTCGGAACCACCGAGAGCGTGAAGCCCGAATCTTCACGGACGCGGTCAGCGGCGCGTTCCGGCAGAACGCCCTGGAAAGTGCCCTGGCCGTCACGGATCGACAGCAAGCTGTAGCCCGACGGCATCGAGGCCTGCGGCTGAGCTTCGAGCTGGGTCACGCGCGACTGCAGGGTTTCGATCTGCGCCTTGAGAGCGCTGAGATCGTCAGCCCGGGCGGCGGTGGCCGTGACGGCGAGAGCCGCACTGCCCATGAGCGCCCACTTCAACATGTTCATTTTATTCTCCCTCAAAACAGCGACAATCGCCGTGTTGCGATAGTACGACAAATTTCCCGCTGGGGAACATTGCCCAAAACCCCTCTTCAATGAATCGAGGTTACTGGTTGGATACTTTTCGCCCGACCGGATTGCAATTCCCGCCTGCGTTGCGGAAGACGATTTGTCAGCTGCTGTGCGGTTTTTGTAACAGGGACAAAGTGGTAACTTAGAGTCTCGTAACGGCGACAGATATGCAGCTGTGGACTCTCTTCGGGTTACACGCATGTAACTCAGGTACTTCTTATGTCGCCGGGGCCGCAAAAAAACGCGGCGGCAATGTGCCGCCGCGTCACTGAAATGCAAAAAATGAGGGGGTCTATTGCTCAGTCGTCTGAGCTTCGAATTCGCGGCGCGCCGTCTCGAACGCCGTCTGGTGCTCCATCGTCCAGCCCATGATCTCCTGAGCGTGATGAAGAAACTGCTGGCCGAGCTCGGTGAGGCTGTATTCGACACGCGGCGGCACCACCGGATAGACGCGACGGGTGACGAGGCCATCGCGCTCGAGCTGCTTCAAGGTGCGCGTCAATACGCGCGATGAGATCGGTGTCGATCGCTCGATCTTGCGCTTCAGATCGGTGAAGCGGATCGGCTCCCCGGCCGCCTCATGGATGACACGCACGCTCCATTTGTCGCCCAAGCGCGAGAGGATCTCGCGCACGACGAAGAACTCGTCGTCGCTGCTCGCCCTGTTCGTAGAGGACATTGAATCGCTTTCCTGCGTCACGAGGCTCATCTGACTACCACATAGTTCATTTCGGAAGATTTCACGAATTTGCATATAAGGAATGTGAGTCATGCTCACAATGAAGATTGAGTATCAAATTGTATTCGCGGTGCGTGCTCTCCAGTGTCGGATCGTTTCGATCACAAGGCGGTGAGTTGACGCGAAGTCCGACACGCACGGCGTAATCATTCATGGTCGGCGCTTCCTATGAGCGCGATGCGGCGGAAGTTCGGCGACGGCCCGGGCAGAGCCTCGCGATGCGTGACCGCCCGACTTTGCGCTCTCCATCTCGCGCAATCTGAGCGCCCGATCGAAGTAGTGATTCATGAAAGAGTCGTCGTCCGCTTCGGCGGAGTCCTGCCTTATATCCGTCATCATGACCTCATGAAGATTTCATGTCATCGAACGAACCTGAACAACGCGAAGTCACGTTGTTCAGGTTCTCTGCCCCCGGTCCATGACCGGACTGTCGGAGCCCGCGGTTGTACTCGCCGACGGGAACCTGTATGTTACTTGCTAGTCACTATTCTGTGACTGATCAGTAACAAAGTCAAGTGGCAAACTGATGGCCGCCGGCAAAAGTAAAATCGATAGCGTGAGGCCGCGCGAACGTATTCTCGATGCGGCGCGCGATCTCTTCGGCCAGCGCGGGGTCCAGGCCGTCGGCGTCGACGAGATCGCCGCCGCCGCCGACAGCAACAAGATGACGCTCTACCGGCATTTCGGCTCGAAGGAAAATTTGGCGATTGCCTGTCTGCGCGCCGTCATCGACGAGATCGACGGCAAATGGCGGGCAGCCGACATGTACGATAATCCCGCCGGCGCGCTCGATGACTGGATCGTCAAGATGGCGAAGGGGTGTGCCAGCGGCGACAGCCGCAGCGAGCTCATCTTCGCCGTGTTCAGGCAGGCGCGGGAAGATGCCGCCGCCCGTCCCTTGCTCGATGCCTTTATCCTGCGGCATCGCAGGCGCATGGCCGACATATGCCGAAGGTCCGGCATTGCCGACGGCGACACACTCAGCGAGGCACTGATGCTGCTCGCGCATGGCACCCGCGCCAATCCGTGGGGGCTGGCCAGCGCCGGCCGAAGCGCGTTGTTTTCGTCGCGCGCCCGCTTGCTGGTGGAACTGTTCAGGGCGGGGGCGGCAGCGCCGAAATCCGTTTCGACCTCCGGTGGCGCGCGGGTGGGCGGCAAGCGCCGGCCGCTGCCGGTATCACGGGGCGCTGCGAAGCCGCGCGAGCGCATTCTCGCTGCGGCCTGCGCGCTCATTCAGAAGCACGGCGTCCAGGACGCCAGTGTCGATGAAATCGCCGCGGCCGCCGGCAGCAACAAGATGACGCTCTATCGTCACTTCGGCTCCAAGGAGAATCTGGCCGTTCACTGCTTCAAGGCCGCATTGGCCGAGGCCGATGCCATTCTGGCGGAGATCGACAGAGCCTGTGGGGGGGACGCCGCAGCCCAGCTGCAAAGCTATCTCAAGCTGATCGCCGACGCGTTGGCGCGAACCGATCAGCGCCTCGAGATGATCGGCATGGCGATGCAGGCCATGCGCAGCGAGGAATTGGGGCAGGGTTTGATGCGCGATTTCGAGATCCGTGAGCGCAAGCGGCTCACGCGCATCTGCCGCGCGCTCGGCGTCGCCGACTTCGAGGCGCTGGCCGACTGTCTGATCCTCGTCCTGCATGGCATCGATTCGGATCCATGGGGACTGAGCGGCGCGCGCCAGAGCGCCCTCTATCTGTCGGTTGCCGGCGGGATCGTGGATATGTTCAAGGCGCAATCGACAAAGGCGACGAGCAACGTCGCCAAGGTTTCACCTAAGAAACGAAAACTTAACCGGCGATGACGTGTCTGTGTGTAGGAGACAAATTTGTCCCTTCTTGTGATCGGGGCTTTCTCTCCTATATGTCGGGAATCTGCATAGGGGGCTCATCATGCTCAATTCGGACAAGGACGTCGGACAATCCGGTCGCGACATCAAGCCAGCCGAAGGCATCGAGCATCGCACCATCATCCGCGAGCTGTTCGAGCACATTGGCGACGACGCGACACTGCGGCTCGCCTGGTATCTCAACGAAACGCCGGCGCGCCTCAACGAGCTGCGCGACTTCGTCGCCGACGTGTCGCAAAGGAAGTTCAGTCTCGCTTTGCGTCAACTGATCCGTAATGGCTTCGTGTCGCGGCGCCACTCGGATACCTTCCCATCCTGGACGATCTACAGCCTGACGCCGATGGGCGCCGCCTTCCTCGACCGGGTGACGGAGCTGGCGCACTGGATCGACGCGCATGGCCCGGACATCACGTCGGCGCGCGGCCGGTTCGAGAAGCGTAGCGTCAGGATGCTCGACGCAGCATAGTTTTTTACGTGTTCGGCGCAGATTGGTCTCGCCGAGATTCCACGCCCTACCTGATCTCGGCCAGGGCTTTCTCGATTTTTGCGAGACGGGCTTCGCCTTCCCGTGTTGCCGCTTCGCCCCACAATTCGCGGTCCCCGTCCAGGGCCGATTGGCAATGAGCTCTCGCCTCCAATAGCATGGGGCGATCCTTCTTTTGTGTACCAAGCCCGAGGAGGGCGCGGCAGAGGCTGTCGGCTGTATTGGTCCAGAATATGTCCTGTGACTTTACTTGCTTCTCCAGCGTATCCCTGAGAAGGGCGATGGCTTCCTCGAAGCGCTTCGTCTCGCCGGTCCGCTCGCCGATGAGCGTCAGGGAATCACCGAGAAGTGCCTGAGTCGCTGCCCAGTCGAATGGCGTGCGCTCGTAGGTTTGTTCGGCCAGAGCCGCTTCGAAGACAGCGACCGACTTTTGCAGTGCTGCCGTGCCGCTTTCGCGCTCGCCCAGACGCACCAGCGCCCTGCCGAGATTGGTCTGGGCCAGCGCCCAGTCGAACGGTGCTCCCCGGCGATCATACGCGACGAGTACCGCCTCATGGGCCGCCGCCAGCTTTTCAAGCGCTTCCGTGCCGCCTTCGAGTTCTGCAAGTCTCGTCAGCAGCGTGATGAGGATATCCTGCCGCCTTCGCCACTCGGACGGTGCATCATTGGGCGCACGCATGGTGAGCGATGCCTCATAGGCCGCGATCGCCCGCTTGAGCGCTTGCGTGCCGGTTTCACGGTCGCTCAACTTCCAGAGCGCGAAACCCAGATTTTCCTGCGTCCAGGCCCAGTCGAGCGGCGCGTTCGCGCGCGTCCGCACGCTAAGCGCGGCCTCGAATGCCCGCACGGCTTGTTTGAGCGCACCGACGCTGTTTTCGCGTTGCGCGAGATTCGTCAGCATCCAGCCGAGATTGTCCTGGGCCCGTGCCCAATCGAGCGGGTTGCCCTCACGCGTATACACGGTAAGTGCCGCCTCGAAAGCCGCAATTGCCCTCTCGGGCGCTTTCGTGCCGAACCCGCGATAGCTCAATTCCTGCAGCGCGAAACCGAGATTGTCTTGCGTCCATGCCCAATCGAACGGCGCGTTGTCACGCGTTTGCACGGTGAGCGCCGCTTCATGAGCCTCCGCAGCGCGCAAGAGCAGGTCGACCCTGTTTTCGCGCACCGCGATCCGCGCCAGCACCCTGCCGATGCTGGTCTGGATCCTCGCCCAATCGAACGGATAGCGCTCGCGGGTCCATACCATGAGCACGTTCTCGTAGGCCTTCTTCGCCTTTCTCGCGGCCTCGGTGCCGCTTTCGCGCGCGCCGAGCGCCCACAGCGTATCGCCGAGATCCCGCTGCGCCCACGCCCAATCATTTGGTGCGTTTTCGCGCGTCCATTCGCTGAGAGCGGCTTCAAGAGCGCTTACCGCGCGGTCGAACGTGTGCCTGCCGGTCTCGCTCTGACCCAGCTTCCACAGCGCCACGCCAAGCCTCTGCTGGGTATATGCCCAATCAAGCGGTACGCGCTCATGTGTCCGCTCGGTGAGCGCCGCCTCGAGCGCATTCACGGCTTGTCTGATCAGGTCCGGATTTTTTTCACGCTCGCCGAGTATCGTCAGCGTCCTGCCGAGATTGCTCTGCGCCCTTGCCCAATCGAGCGGCATCCGATCGCGTGTCCATTGAGTGAGCGCCGCCTCATAGGCCGCCACGGCGCCTCTCAGATTCACAGTGCCAGTCGAACTCTCGCCAACGACCGACAGCACATTGCCAAGACGGAACTGAGCAGCCGCCCATTCGAACGGATCGCGCTCGCGGGTCTGCACCTTCAAGGCTGCCTCATAGGCCAGGGCGGCCATGATCATGGGAAACCTGACGGCGTCGTGCCAGTTCAGATCATAATAGGCATTGCCGAGAGCGGCCTGCGTCGCCGCCCAGTCCAGTGGCGTGTGCTCGGGTGTCTGAACGGCGAGTGCAGCTTTGTACGCCACCACGGCCTTGAGAAGTGCCGCCTTGTCGTTCTCGAGGCGGCCGAGGGCACGGAACGCTCCACCCAGAGCATACTGGGTCCGCGCCCAATCGAGCGGCGCCTGGTCGCGTGTGCTCACCATAAGAGCTGCCTCGAAGGCCGCAGCCGCTCTGGCGAGCATGTCCTTGTCGCCCTGCAGGCCGCCGAGAATGCGGAGCGCGTTGCCGCGCTCGACCTGGATCGCGGCCCAGTCTGCGCGGGTCTTGTCGCGCCCGGCCGCGGCGAGCACGTCGTCATAAAGTAGGAGGGCGCGCTTGAGAGCCTCCCTGTCGCCCCGATAGGAGCCTTGATCCGCGAGGGCGGCCGCATGAGCACGTTTGTATTTGGAGGAAAGTGCGCCGTCGCGGCCTTCGACCTGTTCCGTGGCCTTGGCATATTGCTCGGCTTCCGTTCGGAAGTCGAAGGCGAGCCTTGCCGTCCTGGCATAATCCGCAAAGGTCTCTGCCAGCCCGAGACGGTCCGCCAGCGTATCGGCCTCGCGCTGATCGAGTGTCTTGTCGAGCTTGTCCGCCAGGGCGCTTGCCCTTGCGCGATATTGCAGGGCCAGCGCGAGGACGCCTTCCGTCTGCGCCCGGTCGGCCAGCTCCGACAATTGGAGGAGCTCCGGGTTCTTGCGCAACGGCACGACCTTCTCGGCGAGAAGCTTTTTTAGGTTGTCGGCGCCCGCCCTCAGCTGCTCGGCGAGCTTGTCAGGCCCTGCCGTCGTATCGACCTGCAGCTCATTAAGCATGCCGTAGAGCAGGCCGAGCGGCAGCTTCTCGTTCTTCGCCAGGGTCTCGACGAAGCTGCGCGTCTCCTCGGGCATCGCCGCAATGTTCAACAAGAGCTTGCGGCGTCCGCCCACGATCAGGGCATCGTCGGCCGAAGCAGGTTCAGACTCACCACCGAAGCTCAGAAAACGTCTGAGACTCGCGTTGGTCCATGGCCTTTGGCGCGCCCCGGTGGCGAGATAGACCTCCTCCGTTACCATGGTCATGACTTGGCCGAACTCATAGGCCTGATTGGCGGAGAGGTGCTTCCGGAGCGCCTTGGCATAGGGACTGGCCTGCCCTGCCTCGCCGTCAAGCGCCACCTGGCCGGGTTCGGCTGCATACCCCACCAATTCGCCCAGGCTTTCTGACGATCCGGCGCCTTCCTGCAGCACGATCGCGCTTCTGGTCGCGGCGAGCCCGCCTTTGGACATGGGCTCGGGCGCCGCCGCCGCATTCCTGCGCACCATCGCCGTCGCGGGAAACGGATTTGTCCGGCACGCATCAAGCAACAAAATGGTGATTTTCGCCTTCCGCCGCAGCTGATCGAGAACGTCCTGCAAGGGAACCATCGTCGCTTCCACCGCATCGAGCGACGCGGCCCCGGCATCGACGGGCACGAGATAATTCACCCCGCCCACCTCGATCGCATGACCCGAATAATAGATAAGCGCCACGTCCACGCCTTCGGCATCCTCGATGAAGCCCGAGATGGAGCGCTTGAGCTTTCTCGCTCCTTCATCGAGGGCAAGGTCGGTCTTGAAGCCGAGTCCGGCCAGCCGCTCTTCCATCACGCGGGCATCCCGTTTGGGATTGTCGAGCGGCGTCAGCGTCTCATAGCCCGATTGACCGATGACCAGCGCGATACCCTTGAGAATCGGCACTGGCTCAGCGGAGGCAAGGAGTGGCGACCACAGGCAAAAGATCAAAAGCGAAAGCCGCACCAAACAAGTCGTGGCCGGCCTCGAGCGGCCCAGCATCGTCGTCTCCTGTGGTAGCGCCGCAAGTCTCCCACAACGTTACGTCAGCATGTGGACGCAGGCCAGGCTTTAATGTGACCGGAGGAACGCGAAGGCGTGATGCGGAATCGACGCGCACGGCCAGGACATCAAGTTGGGCGCGCGAGCGCTTCGAGAAACGCAGCCTCAACATGTTCAACGCAGCGTAATTTTTGAAGTGTATCGGCGCGGGCCGACCTCGCCTTTAGGCCACAACAATGCCCTAAAATTGATGACTGTCTCCGACTCTACCTTTGGGTGAGTTCGGGGGCAATCCGGATGTGGCCGACAAGACTGACGATTCTGGCGAGTTTGCTTTTGCTCGTATTTGCGGGAGTGGGGTGGGCAAATACCAGTCCCGAAGCGGAAGAGCGTTCGAACCGAATATTCGAGCAAATCAAACAATATGAACAGGCAGGCGACATGGCGGCAGCCGCCAGCGCGGCCGCTGACGCCAGCACGATGTTCGCGGCGGAAGGGGAGCATTATCTCGCCGCGAGCTATTGGCTGATGAAGGCGGAGTTCATCGCCGCCACGGGCGACTGGCAGCAGATCGAGCGGGATCTCAATCCCCGCCTCGACGAGCTCCTGCGCGATCTCGACAACGAGGATAAGAGCCGTGGCGATACGCTGCTGATGGTCATGATGGACACCCAGGGGTTTCTTGGGCGGCGGAATCTTCAGGATAAATTCGCCGCGCGCTGGTTGGAACGTATCGTTACTCGTTTTGGCAAGATGAGTCCCGAAGACATCCAGGCGCGGCTGAGAGCGGCGCAAAGCCTTCTGCAGACCGGCGCCGACCAGGAAGGCTACCGGCGATTGAAGGACGCTCTCGCCGCTTCCGCCACATCTCCACATCACGCTTTGACCATCACCGCCTATCTGACTTATGCGCGCGCCTATATGCAGGCCAATCAACTCGACAGGGCCGTCGAGCTGTTCGAGGCCGGACTGGCTTCGCAAGCCGCGCGTGTCGATACGGCGGACCTGCCTAATCTCATAACCTTCTACGCGTCCATCAAAGCGGATTCCGGGCGACTGGACGAGGCGGTCAAGGACTTCGAGCGCGCCGCCGGGATTGCCGAGCGCATGTTCGGAAAAGCTTCCGAGGGTTATGTGCTCGTCCGCGACGAGCATGCCACCGCCTTGGCCCGGAACGGCTATCCGGCATCCTCGACCACCATGATGGGACAGAACTACCAGCTCGCCCTCAAGACCTTCGGCCCTGACTTCAACTGGACTTGGAAGACCGCCAATAACTATGCCGATCAACTTCGCCAGATCGGTGCCCCCGAGGAGGCGATCAAGCTCGATTCGTTTCTGCTCGAGAAGCGGGCCGCCCATTACGGCACGAACCATCTCAATGTCTATGTGAGCGCCAACAACATGGCGCAGAACCAGCTGGCGCTCGGGCGCTATGACGAAGCGCGCAAGTACCTCGAGCAGCAAAGGTCGATAGGTGAAGTGTTGGACCGGACCCAGCCGGGCTACGATTATGTCGCTCAGGCCGAGGCCTGGCTCACCTTGTGTGACGCCATGTCGGGAAAGTTACCAAGCAGTCCGGAGACGCTGGCGACGCTTGAAGCCATCGTACCGAGCCAGGCCTATGCTGGCCTACTGCGCATCTATGCCGCATCATTCGCAGCCGCGCGGCGCGAGGCAGGAGGAGATCGCGAGGGTGGACTGAAGCTGCGCCGCGTGGCGCTCGATATTTCGATGAGCTTCAACAGAGCCACGCATCCGCAGACATTCGACCTGCGACTGGACATAGCGCGGGCGCGGAGCAGTCTCGACAGGGCGAACGCGATCAGGGACTTCGAAGCACTCGATGCCGATATGCGTAGCTGGATGGCGCGCGAAGTCGGCAGCGCCGGTGATCGGGTGGTGGCCGAGGCGACGCGCGCGCTTGGCGACAATCTGATCGATGCCTTCGGCAAACTGGCGATGCGCGACAAGGCGGCCGTGCCGGGGTTCGCAAGGGCCGCCCTCGGATGGAAAAGCCTCAATCAGGACGAGCGCCAGCGCTATATCCGCATCGCTCGTTCGGCAGTCGACAGGAAGGACCGACAGACGGAGGCTCTCGCCCGTCAGGCGCTGCGCCTGTCTGATGTGCTCAACGAGATGCGCGCATCCGGCGGCTCGACCGAATGGTCGGAAGCCATTGCAAGCCAGGCCGTCAGCGCGGAGGAGGCTCTGAAGCGGCGCCTCGGTGAACTGCCGGACTTCGTCCCCGTTGCTTTGCCATCTGCGCTTGATGCGCTCGGCCAGAACGATGCCTTGATCAATTATGTGGTCACACGAAACTGGCGGCCGGACCGGCGGGCCGCCGACCCCTTCAAAGAAGTGACCCTCTATGCGGTCGTCATGCGCAGGGATCGCGTGAATCTCTTCGAATTGGGAGATCCGCGCAAGCTGCAATCGATAGACGCGGAGTATCAGATTGCGAGGCTCCGTTCGACGCGGTCGGCCGCGGAGCGCGGAGCGATCGCCATTGCCGATACGGATATTGCCTTCGACAATCTTTATGATCGGCTCGTCAAGCCTCTGTCCTCGTCACTTGACGGTGTCAAGACACTTTATATCGTGCCGGACGCGCAACTTTACTCCTTACCCTTTGCGCTTCTGCGTGATGGTGAGGGGCGGCTTCTCGAGGATCGTTTCACGTTGCGCTTCCTCACCCGACCGGATGCGCTCTACGATATTACAGGCGGACAGAAGATGGCCACGGGTGCGAACATCCTGCTTGCCGGGGGGCTGGACTACGTCAATGGTGATGAGCGCGGCGCGGAGCCGTTGCCGGGTACGCGTCGTGAAGTCGATGACATAGGAAATCTGCTCAAGGGCAAAGGCGCCGGCGTCACCACCATGACGGGAGCGGCCGCCACCGAGGACGCCGTGCGCGAGCGTGCTCAGCAGGCAGTGATCGTACATCTGGCGACGCATGGAGCCTATGAGAACGAGAGGAGCGGGAGTGGAGCGGATGTAGACTCGTTGTGGCGCAGCAGCATCATCCTTTCGCGCTCAGGCAATCGGCGCAGCATGAGCCGGGACGCGGGTGACGGACGGCTTTATGCCTATGAGCTGATGGATTGGGATCTGACTCGCCTCGAGCTCCTGGTGTTATCGGCATGCGAGACGGGGCGAGGTGACGAAAGTTTCGTGTCCGGCCTGCGCGGGCTGCCGACGGCGATTGCGATCGCCGGAGCCCGGCGCTCCCTGCTGACGCTCTGGCCGGTGGACGACGCCGGCACCGAGCAGTTCATGGTACGTCTCTATCAGCGTCTGGCCGATGGTGAGACCTATCCGGAAGCGCTGCGCCAGACACGCCGGGACGCTATTGCCGGCAAGCTGCCAGCAGCAGCCGATCCGCGCGTGTGGGCGGCTTTCGTGATGTTCGAGAATTGAACGCGAGTTGTACAAATCTTCGCGTAAGGGAGCCTCACCACAGGCGTTTGTTGGCGAATGCATGGCCTGATCCAGATTTCAGATAGCGCTCAAATGCTCCGGCTTTAGCCCGATCCGCAAACGCAATGTATGTCACTAATCGCCAGGGTTTGAATTTCGATGTATGGATGGACCGTCCGGAATTGTGTTCATGCAGACGCTGTTTGAGATCAGAGGTTACGCCGATATAGCGCTGGCTCTGCTGAGGCAGGCTTTCAAGAAGATAGACGTAAAACACGCGGCAGCCCTCCGTCGCTGAAGCTCTGGAGGGCATCCTGCTTCGCGTAGAGAGGAATGCCAATCCTGCGAAGCGCGTCAGCGCGAAGCAGGATGGCGACCCCGAGAGGACGGCTTGTCATCCGAGGTAAGGGCCCTGAAATGCTTGTGTTTCAGTCCATCCATGGCTATCGCTTGGGTACCAAAGTTGGGTACTAGAGGGGCCGGGGGCTGTGCCAGACACAAGATACTTGGAAATGCGCGGCAGGACGTGGTGGTTCATCCGCAAGATACCAAAGGTCCTGAGCGGCGACATGCCCGACCCCTATACGGGGAAGGCGCACGTTCGGAAGAACCTCCACACGTCTGACCTTCGGGAGGCGCACAGGCGGCGGCTGGGGGCCAATGCCGAATATGAGACAGCGCTGGGTGTTGCCGAGAGGCGGAACAAGGGCGAGCCCGTAGCGGCCGCTATGCAAGCCGCCGAGGCGTGGCAGAGGGCGCAGGAGGCTAACCCGCATGTGTCGTTCTACGACGAAATAGGGGCCGAGGCCGCGCAGATCGAGCACCGTATTGGCGGCGACGTTGCCCAGCGCTTCTACGCGACGGCGACAGGAACGAAGCTCACTGAGATCGACGCCTATCTGGACGCATATGTCGCAGCGAAGAAGATCGGCCCGAAGTTTGTCGCTGAGACAAAAAGGGCGGTGACGCGGGTAAAGGAGTGGCGCTCAGCGCTTTCATTGGAGAAGTTCACGCTGACACTTACGCGGGAGTATGTCGACAACGAATTGCTGCCAGGACGTGCGCCAGCGACGGTAAACAAGGCCCTGACTGCCCTGTCAGGGTATTGGGATTGGATGAGAATCAGGGAGCTTGTCGTCGGGCTGGAGGATCATTGGCCGAAGTTCAGGCCGAAGGCTGATCCGAAGCGACCGGGCGAGAAGGAACGCGCGTTTCACGACGACGAGGTCGTCAAGCTGTTCGCCACACCAATGCGACAGGACATCCAGGACGCAAGCGTGATCGGCGCACTTACGGGGGCGAGGATCGAGGAGATTGCGCGCATCAAGGTCAAGGACGCGAACCTCAAAACAATGATGATCTACCTTTCGGGCACTAAGACAGAAGCGGCGGAGCGTACCATTCCGCTACACAGCGCCCTGAAGCCGATCTTTGCGCGGCGTATGAGGGGTAAGAGGGCCGATGATTGGCTGTTCGATGAGTTGCCCGAGCGCGGCAAGGACGATCAGAAGGGCAAGTCTTCGCCGATCTCTACGGGGTTCACACGGCACAGGCGGGCGGTCGGTGTCGACGTGAGGGTGGAAGGCAAGCGGCGGGCGCTGACCAATTTTCACTCATGGCGGCGGTGGTTCACTACCGTGGCTGAGCGCGCCGGATGCGCCCCACATATCATTTCGGCGGTGGTCGGACATAAGCGCAAGGGCGAGACGCTTGGGACGTACTCGCTTGGGCCAGACGCTGAGAAGCAGATGCGCAAGGTGGTCGAGGCGGTGAGGCTTCCGAAGGGCGTGAAAACTCCCTGCTAGCGCACCTCGACCTCCAGCTGTGCGGCGTATTTCCTCAGTTCCTCAATCAAGCTGTTGTCGGGCCTTACGATAGCACAAGCTCCGTGACTCGTGTGAACGGCAAGCTTAAGGGTTTTGAGATTGGCGCTGGGGTTCGGTTTGAGCGCCTTGTCGTAGAAGTGGGCAATCCAATCGCTGGAGCCGCCAAGGAGGATAAAATACTGCGCTTGATCGCCGTCATTTAGTGTGAAGGGGAGCGGACTATTCATGATCCCCTTTTCGGCATGGCCCTCTCCGTCGAGAAACTGGAAGAAGCGCCGTTTACTCCAGAAGCGCCCAACTTGCCATGAAACGGTTGTTATGCGGGCCGGGCGCGGGCTCCTGTTTGTAATCATTATCCAGACAAATTCCGGAGAGTCGGTTTCCCCTCGGCGCACCCCCTGTGCGACAGAGACGTCTACCCGAAGCTTTATTTTCTCACTGCGGAAAGCAAGATACAGTGCCACGGCGACGGCGGCCAGCGTACCAATAGCACCAAACCAAGACGCCCCGACCTCCAATAATCGAAGTGAGTATTCTGTAAGAAATTGCTGATGCGGCTCCACGGCGGGACCTAAAGAATTTCAGACTTGATAGAAGTGGTTAGGATGGCGACGTTCCTTCCTTCTCCGCTCCATGATCCTCCATACGCAAGTACACGGCCGTTTTGCATAAGAAGCAGCCCGCGCAGCGTGAAGCCCACGTTGATTTTTCCTATCTCAACTCCAGAATCGAAATCCATTGCGATGACCTGTCCGGATTCGGTTCCTATCAGAAAAATATCGTCATCGAGTACCGCTACACATGTGTAGTGCTCGTCGTGCTGAGAGGTTATGTAACGCTGGTACACGCCTCGCTCGAGGTTTACCTGCTCGATCTTGCCCGCTCCGCAAGCGATAAGCGATGAACCACGAAATAGGGCAAAATCATCAATGCGAAAGCCCACATTGATCGGCTCTAGGCTGCTGGGTACGCCTTTGATTCGATGAATCCCTTCTCCTGCCGCCGCTAAAACCAAATCGTCTTTGCAAAGGAGTTTTTGTATGGATCGTCCAAGCCTGAGATCGCCCAATCTCGATAGGTGTCCGGCGAGAGTCCAGTGGCGAAGATAGCCGTCGCGTGAGCCGGTAAAAATGCCGTTCTTATTTGCAACGACAGCGGTCACGTGCTCTTGATACGGAGCGACATAATCTCTTTGTGCCTGTCCTTGAGCAGCTACGACTTTCAAGCCGTCTGAGGTTCCCATCAGTAGATTCTCTTTGTAGAGGGCGAGGGAGGTAATCAGTAGCCCTCCGGAAATTAAGCGATCGGCTATCACCCTATAGCTTCGCTGGTCGATGGTCTGAAGGATGCCCGCTTTCCCGCCAACCGTAACGTTGTTGGTCCCGGTAAAGGCTGCGCTCAAGATTGGAGGGCCCCGATGCGAAGTTATCATCTTGATTTCGACTTCCATCGCTTGCTCACTGAAGGAGTCGTCAAACACCTTCTCGATGAAGTCGCCCACCATACGCACGAAGCGCCCGCCTTTTTCGACGAGCCCGCCTAATTCTTCGACAAACTGAGTCGTCTTTTGATAGCTAGTCTTTAGTTTTCCTAGGATCTCCTTCAGTTCGTCAATGACTCTATCCGCGCCCTCTGTGAGAAATTTGAATACTCCCTCAAAGATGATCTCTTGCTCCAGATAGAGTTTGATAGCAAAAACACTTGCGCTGAATCGCTTTATTTGGAGCCTTGCCTTCTTGAGGACTTCTACATTTAGGCTGACGTTCTCAATCTTGATTAAGTTGAGCTCAAATGAGCGACTCGTGCTGTGCGCCTTAGCCAGCACTTCTGCGCTCTCCGTCCTGATCGTTTGGATACTCGGCGCAGCACTTGCGGAATGAATGTGCGCCCCACGTCGCAGCGCGGCGAGTTTCTCTTGTGCGGCGACCATGTCGGCCGCCTTAATTTCTCTGAGCGCCCGCTCAAGATCGGCGTACAAGCGGTCCATCGCAGAGATCACGCGGTCTACAGAGTGTTCCGCTTCGTCGCCCTTGTCTCGCAGACTTTGGCGTATCGAATAAAAGCCGTCTCGAAGCAGCAGTATTCTTTCGAGGTCGGTTGACTCCCAGTTCTCCACATCCAGAGTCAGGGAGTCGCACAGAGCCGCGATATCTTGCTTATTGGTGTAGACTTCTAGGGGCGCGTTTGTGCCGCCGTCCGTCATTATAAATAGATCGAACGCCGCGTCCTGAACCCGCTGTATTAACAAGGACCGATTGTCGCCCATCTGAAACCCTCAAACGGTAGTTTAGTAGACTCGCCCGCAACATTTGACGCAAGGATATAGGCAAGCGCCCGCGAATTAAAAGCCCTCTATCAACAGCTTGGGGAAATCATCGGAATTGCGCTCGGAAAACGGGTAAAATCCGCCAAAAATTTCTGAGACCCCAATCGACAGATGCCGGGGATCAAAAGACCCCCCATAGCCCCCCGACATTCTCTTATGGGGCGGCCTTGGCGGCCTTCCGATTCATACTCCAGACTGCGCTCGCTTGGTGCCGCAAACGCGCCTATCGTGTTCAGATTGCAGCTACGAAGAGGGGTCGGGTGATGCTTAGCTCGCGCTCATTAGCTCTTGTCGCGGCCTTAGGGGCCGTTTCGTGGGCCGGGGTGGTTTCGGCGCAGTCTACTGAGGATGCGGGAAAGAGAATTGCTAACTTCGGGCACGTAAAACAGGTCTGCTCCACCCTCGAACAGCAAGACTCAATCTACTGCGCGCACTTCGTCATTGGTTTTATTGAGAGCATGGCGTTCCATGAGCAGATATATAGCCGCACTCCAACCTGTGTTCAGGACGCAAACTGGCACAGCCTTGCTAACGAAGTCATCAAGCGCATCCGCGAGTCCCAATCAAAAGACCCTTGGACCGGACTTCAGTTGGCCAACATGGTGATGGGGACGCTGGGGTGTACTTATGAGCCAATGACTAAGTGAGCGGCGTCTACTTTGGGTACACCCAAGGTGAGCGTCTACTGAGAGCGGCGGCGGCGTCCACTAAGGGTTATTTCTGAATTAGTTGACACATTTGACTCCTGGGTCTAAGAGCCATAGTAGACACTCACGGAGATCAGCATGTCTACTCTTATCGGCTACGCCCGCGTCTCGACCACGGATCAGAACGCCGACATTCAGCTCGATAAGCTAAAGGCCGCCGGGTGCGCCGTGATCAGGCAGGAGAAGGTCTCGGGCCGCAGCCGCGATGGCCGCGAGGAACTCGCTACGGTTCTCTCCTTCATCCGCCCAGGCGACACACTAACGGTCACGAAGCTCGACCGCCTGGGCCGCAGCACCCGCGACGTTCTCAACCTCGTGCACGAGTTGGAGGAGAAAGGCGCGCATCTCCGCGTCCTTGAGCCCGCGATCTCGACTGAGGGGCCAATGGGCAAAGTCATGCTGACTGTGCTCGGCATGGTCGCTGAGATGGAGCTGGGCTTTATCCGCGAGAGGCAGCTTGCTGGCATCGCCAAGGCCAAGAAGGCCGGTGTCTACAAGGGCCGCCCTGCGAAACTCGACTGGCAGAAGATTAAGGACATGAAGGCCGCCGGGGCTGGCGCAACGGAGATTGCCAAGGCGCTCGGGTGCAGCCGGGGTATGGTCTACAAGGCGCTCGGCGGATAGGACGGGCCTTTGGTCCTCTCGGCTAAAATTAGGGACCATCTTAAGCCCCCACAATTGCCCCACACCTTTCGCCCTTTTTCCCCTGACCTTTCGCCCCGGCGCCAATTACCGCCCACCTTTCGCCCTGACGAATTGGTGCCGACCTATCGCCGATTTAGAAACCACCTGTAGCCCCGTCGGCAATTACCCCTCACCTTTCGCCCCGCTGCCCGTTCCTCCTCGACCCGCCGCTCGTAGACCGACGCCCGCTCCCCGTCGTGTCTCGCGAGGGTCGAGGGGGCGCTGCTCGTGTATGTGGTGGAGCGCCTGTCTGTGTGACTGGGTGCGGGTACGAAAACGGAGCCCCCCAGAACCGTCTAGGAGCGCCCTGGAGAGTCATTTGCCGCTCCCTTAGTGTGCGGGACTCGACGGAACGCCGTGCCGCTCTACGGACTCGCCAGCGTCGCCCAGAAGCAGTCTGTCGCCTGACTCTAGTCGGGCCGGGCCCGCTTATCACAACCCGCCCGCCACTCGGGCTCAGACCCAATTTCACCAAGGAGACCCTGGCCCATGTCGGACAGGTTACGAGAACGCCTACGCCCCGGCAGGACTTGCCGCGTTATCGGGTGTGGGAGGAAGACAGAGGGGGCCGGAAGGCTCTGCAATACTCACCGAACGCACAGGAAGCGCCACGGCCACGAGTTGCAGGTCGGCGTCCGCTCTGGCGAGCTTACCGAGACCAAGAAGCTCCTGCGCCGCTGGATCAGTGCGCGCCCCAATGGCGACAAGATTTGGCAGGGCATCCTTTCCGACTGGCAGAGGTGTCACGACGACGCTGCCGCCGGGCTCCGGGCGATGATGGTGCCCGGCGCGGTGGGGTATGCGTGGATGCGACATGCTCTACGGGACATCGACGATGTCGGCAACAACGTCGAGCCCGAACGAGTAGTGCTCACTGTCATGGCTGTGGTCTGGCTTCACCAGGACAACCCGCGCCGGTTTAAGGATCATCGTGCGCTGCTCTTCCAGATCAGCCGACGGTTTCGAACACTCTACGAAGGCAACGTTCAGACATGGTCTAGTTCGAGCAATGGACAGCCCAGGCGTTGCTACAACACGCCTTCGCCGCGCATCGCACAAGTAATTGGCGAAACACTCATGAAGGCCGTGGGAGTCCATGCCGCCGCAATCCACAACAGGTGGGTAACTGAATTTCTAGCAAGGCAAGACGCAAGACGGGCCACGGCGCTCGCCATATCCAATGGTGCGGAGCCTCTTGCTAGCAATCCCGAAGACACACCATCAAACTAAGAGAACCAAGACATATGATTGAAGACCGCATGAACAAAATGCACTGCCTCCGCGTCATTACCAAAGGCGACAAGGACGGCAACGGGGCAAGCGATAAGATCGTGTTCACATCGGCAATGGGCCCGTTGGGCTCGGAAGTAAGCATCGTCGACCCGGCTGAGGTCGAGACCAAGGCAGAGACCAAGGGCGAGCCTGATACCCCGCCGACCGCTGCTGAGCAAAAAGCGCCGAGCAAGGTCAAGGCCGATGTCAAGACGAAGTGACGCGCGCCGCGCAACACATGTCAGGCAACCCTTCACATTTGCCCTGCCGATCCTTTCCCCCGATGAGCTTCGGGCTTTGACCCCTGAGCAGATGGTAGCCCGGTATTCCGGGTTCATTCGCCGTCGGTGTTTATCCGTAGGGGCGGCGTTCCAGTAGGTTAACCGCTCCTGTCAACACGGGTTTTACCGGAAATGAAACCCGTGAAGACCTCTAAAACCCCCAGTAAAATGTGCCTTATTTTGCCTCCGCTCTAACAAGAAAGATAGGGTGCGGGAAAGGCATTTCTGAACACCACTTCGGCGGCAATGACGGCCCCCTATCCGGGCCGGAAAAGGAACTATGCCTGAAACGCCAACTAACAAAATCACTGTGATCGACAGCATCATGGGCAGCGGAAAGACCACATGGCTTATAGATCGCCTCAAAGCGGCTAAGTCGACCAAACACGCCCACATTACGGGCGACGCCGACCCGAGGCGCTATATGGTCCTCACCCCACTAATCGATCAGACCAAGCGTATTCAAGCTGAGTGCCCCGAAGCTGACTTACGCGACCCGCGTAGCGATGTCGGCAACAAGACCAAGCACCTCCAGATGCTTCTTGAAGAGAACCACAATATCGTCACGACGCACAGCCTGTTTCGGATGATGTCGCAGGAGACGTACGCGCTTATCAGCAAGCGGCGCTACTCACTCATTATCGACGAGGCGCTATCGTGCTTCGACCTCTACGACGAGATCAGTCCCTCTGATGTCGCGATCCTCTTCCGGGAGAAGATGGTCGTGGAGGAAGAAGGAACAGGCAAGCTGCGCTGGAACCACGGGGACCACGGCGATTACCGGGGCGAGTTCGATTATGTCAGGACATTCTGCGACAACGGGAACTTAGTGGTCTACAAGCCCGGTAACGGCGACAGGAAGGTTCTGTTGTGGGAGCTTCCCGCCGAGTTCCTACGATGCTTCGAGAGCGTCACCATCATGACCTACCTGTTCGCAGGATCGCCGCTCAGCGCATTCTTGCGGTCTGAGGGGTTCATCTTCGACATGATGGCGGTAAACAAGGGAAAGCTAGTCGCCCACCGCGCAGTAGACGACGCGGAGATCAAGGCGAAGCTGAGAACCTTGGTTACCATATACGAAGGCAAGGCGAACAACATCGGCAAGAAAGCGGGGAAGGAAAATCCGCTGTCGTCATCGTGGTTCCGCCGCGCTGATCGAGCGGCACACAAGGCGCTCAAAGCGTCGACAGTGAATTTCTTTAGGTACGCCGCTAAGACACCCTCGAAGCTGAACATGTGGTCTACGTTCAAGAAGTATCGGCCACATCTTGCCGGGGAAGGCTATGCGCGGGGGTTCGTCTCGATCAACGCAAAGGCTACGAACGAGTATATCGAGAAGCGGTCTCTTGCATATCTCGCCAATGTCTTCCACCATCCCGACATCAAGGGTTTCTTCCGACAGAAGGGGCTCGATCTCGACGACGATCTCCATGCACTGAGCGAAATGATTCAGTGGATATGGCGCTCGCAGATCAGGCGCGGTGATCCCATCACAGTCTATGTCCCGAGCGAGCGGATGCGGGCGCTACTCCTCGACTGGCTCAGCGGGGCCGCCGCGACCAAGCACGAGAAGCCCCTGGGCGAGCGTCTCGCGCAAGCGATGAGCCTCGAAGCCGCTTAGAGCCGACACAACTCCCTCGACCCTCGGGCCTGGGGAGATAGGCCCTCACACATAAGCCACAACAATTTAACAAAGGAGCCAACCAAACAATGGTTGAACGAATTTACGTATCTCAAGGCGACATGCGCGTGGCCAATGAGTTGACCGCGATGCACCGCAGTGAACAATCGAAGGCGGAACCAACTTGGCGCGACTATGACGCATCCAACTTCCAACGCGTCGCCATGGATTCCCGGCCCGATATAAAACCCGTCCACGTCCCTGGGCTGCCGATCTCGCCGAACGGCGCTGTGACCAATATGCCCAACTCCAAAACGGTCTTCATAAACGGGATGGAGACTTCGCGAGAGGTAGCGGAGCGCATGGGATGGATCGCGCCACAGGGTCAGAGTGCCGGCCCTTTCGCAAACCCTGAACAGGAAGCGCCGTCACAAGCAGAGGAGACGCCCGCGCCTGTCACTAAGCCCGATACCGAGTTGGCGGGCGATGCGGCCTTGGACAAGCTCATGGGCGGGTTCATGGGCGATGCTAACGCGGTGATTAGCGAGGCGGCTGAGACAGGCGATGTCAATGCGCTCGCCGACAAGCACGGTCTCGATACCGCAGCGATCCGCGCTGTGATAGCGGGGGCGACGGCTAGGGCGGACCGGGTGATAGCCGGAACCGGAATTAACATTGCCACGGCAAATCACGTCCTTTCCGCCGCTGAGTTGGTAGAGGCGCGGAAAGCCCTTGTTAACGGCGACAACGGACGCCTCCAGGCGATTGCCGTCGAGGCAGTGAACAAGCTGAGCAATTTCCCCACGCGCGATCCGAAGGGATTTAGCGCGTTCTGGAAGGAGCACTTTGGCGACGTCGACCACGAGACAAGGCCGAATGGTCAGTTCCTAGTCAGCGTCGAGGGCATGGGACTTGTTCCCTGGGCAACGGCGGTTCGCCTCGGTGCAATCAAGATATAGCCAACATCACGCGTAAGCGCGGGCGGGGAGCGACATCCCCGCTCGTGCCGCACCCCTTTCATTCACTAGCAGGAGCACTATGACTAACTCTACACGGGGACGCGTTCAGACCCCAGACCTCGACCTCCGTCAAGCTATCCGCCCCCAGGGTCTGCCGGGCAGCACCTTCATCAGGCCGCCCGAAGCGTCGCGCGACAACAGCCTGTTACAAATTGCCGACGCGCTGAGCGGCGTTAACGCCGGGCTTCGCAACTACTCCACCAAACTCCGGCGCGATCGGGCTGAGCAGACAGACAGCTGGAAGACCCAAGCCGAGGCCGACAGCATCCGCCTCTCGCCAGAGGAGTACAAGAAGCGCTTGGACGAGGTGCCGGTCGATGCGCGTAAGTTCTACGAAGCGGGCGCTGGGTTCAGCGACGCCGCCGACTATCAGACCGCGCTCACCGACGCCTACAACAACAACTTCAATCGCGACACGGATGACGTCTATTCGTGGACTGAAGGCTTCCGTCGCAAGTATGTAGCTGATCGCGGCATCACCGATCCGCATCGTTTGGCTGCCTTTGGCCGCGCCACGGACCCGATGCACGGCGATGTCGTCGGCTTCCAGAAGAAGTACCTCGGCGAGAAGCTGGATATGGAGAAGGCGAGCGCCGCCAAGTCCAATTACGAGCTTGCTATCCAGCAGGTGAAGCGAGAGGGCGGCGCACCCGTTCAAATCGGTCGACTTCTCTCCGAGCTTGGGGGTGAGTGGAAGGACGCTAAGGGCGGCAGCCTTACACCGAAGCAACATGACGCGATCCTCGGTGATCTCGCTGCTAAGTATGCCGCCCAGGGCGACGTCGAGACGACGAAGGCGATACTCTCGTCGCAGCGTGGCGGACGCGGTTCTCTCCTTCAGGATAGTGAGTATGCGGCTGCGGCGAATGCAACGCTCGAATCCGCAATCTCTCAGAGTCAGAAGAACGCGCTCGCCCGTGATCCGTATGAGAAGGCCAAGGTCAAGCTTCGCGCTTACCAAGGCATCGCTTCGGACGACGAGATCAACGGCGCGCCGACGCTTTCCTCCTCGGAGAAGACGGAATACTTTGCGGCTCGTGACTCCCAGCGCCAGGAGAACGAAAAGAGACGCATCGACGCGGAGAGCCTTGCAGAGTGGCAGAAGCAATTCGATGTAAGTCGGAAGGCGTCGCTGCTCGACCTTCGCACGAAAACGCTCGATCCGAATTCCGGCTTCACTGGTGTGGTCTTCCAAGACATGGTCACGCTCGACCGCAAAGACCCGACGAAAGAGATCGTCTACACGGCAAAGGAGCAGAAGGACGACCTCATCGAGCTTCACGAAGCCGAGACCGCCGTCCGTCTTCAGCAGGAGTTAGCAGTCGCCGGGAGCGACTCCGTCGCACAACAGAAAGCCGTTGAGAGCGCCAACGCCGCGCATCTGCAATTCTATGGAACCCTTGCTGAGCCTCGGAGACAGTGGGCCGCTCAGATGAATGGAGCGGTCACCGCTGTTCCTGGCATCATCGCCTCTAAGGGCGCGGTGCCCAAGGCGGTCGAGGACGCCTACGCGGTCTATTCCGGGCTCATGACGCAGAACCCGGCTCTCGTCTCGATGATGGTGAAGGACGACAACACGCGACTACTGTTCGAGACCTTTGGTGCTGTTCGTCAAGCTGGCTCAGCCCCGGCAGAAGCATGGGTGACTGCCGCCGAGCGTGTTCGTCTCAAGGCTGAGAACAAGCTTCCGCCCTTCAGCGCGAGCGCCCGCGACATCTCCGACAAGATGCGTGGTAGCTGGGACGGAGGCGGCATCCCGGCGACCGGACTTATGATCAACGAAGTCAGAACCCAGGCCGAGATACTTTTCCAGACTGGGCACATGACAGAGGACGAGGCCCTCAGCAAGGCGGCAGAGCGCGTGAAGGCGAATTACACCGAGATTAACGGTGCGATGGTCTACACCGCGCAAGCCGGTATTCCGAAGGATTTCGGCGACAAGGTCGAGCGCAAGCTGGGCCAGCTCGTCGAGATGTACGGCACGGAGCGCAGCATCGGCAAAGACGGCGCTGTGACCTCGACGGTCATGGTCGACGACGAGGATGAGCTAATCGTCACGCCTATGGCTGGCTCGGCCAACGAGTGGAACGTGGTCATCAAGGCTGAGGGCCGCAACCTCCTCGACGACAGCGGCAAGCCCGTCACGATCACCCTCGACGATCTCGACTTGCTCGCGCAGAGCGACCAGCTCGACGAGGCCGCGCGGCACAAAGGCAAGGACTCGACCAACTACCTGTACGCCACAGACAACTTCCTTGGGCAGGGTGTTCCGTTTGTCCTTGGTGGTCTCTGGGAAACCCAGGAGCAACACGAGAACGCGCTAAAGGAACTACAGCAGGATAAGATGCGGCGTAACCGCGAGGGCGAGCCGTTGCACTGGCTTGACAAGAAGAACCCCATGACCACGCGCGGCTTCCAGAGCGACTACGGCCCTAGCGGTAAATACTCACCGCAGAAGATGAACAGAGACTCATGGCTGGATGACGTTGCAGTCGACAAGGCCGAGGTTCTTATAGCCAAGAACGAGGACTTTCGGTCAGAACCCTATGATGACGGCGGTACTCTCCGCATCGGCTTCGGCTCTGACACTATCACAAAGGCCGACGGCACATGGCAGCGTGTCGTTCCGGGAATGAAGATCACTAGGGATGACGCCTTGCGCGACCTTCAGCGGCGCAAGAAAGAGTTCCAGTCTACCATTGTTGGTCAGATCGGAGCGAAGCGCTGGGAAGGTTTCAACGATATCCAGAAGGCGGTACTCACCGACGCGGCCTATAACTACGGCTCTTTGCCGAAGCGACTCGTCGCAGCCGTTGACTCAGGTGACACGAACCAAGTCTCACTCGTGTTGCTGAGGATGGGCAAGGACAACGGCGGCATCCGCATGGCGCGCTATCGCCAAAACGCGGCGCTGTTCCGTGGAGCGCTGGGGCCGCTCATGCTAGGCGGTTTGTCGACCAAGCCGAGGAAGGGCCTAGGGCTGTTCAAGTCGAGCGGCCACAATACCCACAAGCTCGATACCGACAACCTCAACCCCGCATACAAGTCCCGCCTCTCGGCTCTTCAGTCGCGCTGGGGCGAGGACTTGCGCCTGAACTCGGCCTTCCGCGATCCCGGCACGAACGCCGCAGTTGGCGGCGCGAAGGGTTCTCGTCACCAGCACGGAGACGCAGTCGACATTGACGTGCGCGATTGGCCGTTGGCTAAGCGTCGCGACTTCATCCGCATGGCATCGGCCATGGGCTTCACCGGTATCGGCGTCTATCGCGGTGCGATCCACCTCGACACCCGGAGTGCGCGCAAAGCGTGGGGCCCGTCGCACAGTAGAGCTTCGGTGCCACCGTGGGCCAGAGTGGTCATCGCCGAGCACCTCGCACAGTAGCACCAGGGCCTCGCCTTAACCGGCGGGGCTCTTCTCTTTTGGCCTTAATTCCGCCGAGTCAGGTTGTCGCACCTGTGGATAGCTTTCCGATGCTTCCGACAGCGGGACGATTTTATGCGTGACAGAGCACGAAGGGCTGTGTGCTCTGTGTTTTTTGTTTCCGACCTCGGGACCGTCTCACAAAATAGTTCCGACATCGGGGGCATCCGTACAGCGCGCTACAGCACGTGTTAGGCCTTTGATCGCTTTAGCAACAACAACGCGAGGAGATCATGAAGCGTAGAATTCGGAAGGCCCCGAGGTACTCGAAAGTCAAACTTCCTGACGACATCGTTGCTTCCATAACCGACTTAACCCAAGCGGTGGATACGCTTGGAAACGCCATCGTTGCGCTTTCCGAAGGCAAGCCAGCAGGAGGACAGTTGCGCGCCCGTGACGCGGCCTATTTGCTCCAAGGAGTGCTGTTCAAGATGGACACAGGAGGCGACACTGCCGAGCTTTTGTGTAGCGAATTCTCTCACAAAGACACCGTGCGAGTCATTAAGCGTGCTCACGAGAGCCTCGACGCATTGGCCCAAGCCGCTGATAAGCCCCACAAGCGGAAGGCAACCGCTGAGGCGCTCGTCGATGCGATGGGCATGATAACGTCTTCCGTGCGGTCTCTGCTATTTGGTCGAGCAGATGTCGGGGAGTTAATTGAGTTTGCCTTGGAAGACATTGCCGTCGCGCTGACGAGCTTTCACGCGCGCAACACGGGCCCTAAGCTCTTGACTTACTTCCCTGCAACTGAGTGCCCTGTGATCCCCTCGGCGAAGCCCGCGTTATCTTAGTCTCCATCCCAAAGGAGTGTTGAATATGACCAAAGCTATCAAGGTCATGAGGATTCGATTGGCCGCGCCTAAGGCGCAAACGCTAGACCTCACGCGGGCCTCGGACCTCGTCGCGCTCGCCCTGACAGACTTGATGGGCGGAAGGCTCTCCGCCGCTCAGGATGGGTTAGACCGCGCCAGTGTTGTTTTGCACGGTCTCTTGTACAAGATGTCGAGGCGAAGAAGCGGCGGCATCGAGGACAGGACAGCCGAAGACCTTCCTCCCCGCGTCGTGAAGCGAATGCTGAAGGCCGTTGAGTTTGACTTTGAGGTTCCTGCCGGGTCGTCGAGCGAGCGCCGGCGGGTCGCAACAAGAGCGATGCTCGGGGCCCTTGGAAAGATCAACGCCGCCTTACGGGCGTCGACGCGCGGCCCTCGACTTCGCCAGGGAGTCAGAGACCAGACCGCCAGAGCACTGGAGCAAGTCGCCCTTGCGCTAGGCTGTCTTAGCTTTACAGCCTCTCTCGTTTCCTCTCGCTAGGCGGAGCGGCAGAAACTATCCCAGTTTGATGGGCGCGCGGAGGCCCTGAGGTAAGTCGGTTGGCTTCCTCGGGCCCCTTTGGTTTGTGTGTGGGTAAAGGAGCCCAGGGAAGAGGCGACGGCGAGACGGCGAGGGGCCCCGTTCTAGCGCTATGTGGGCCTTCCGGTCTTTGGGTATTTTCTTGGGTACCAGGATTGGGTACCGAGTTCTCCAGGAGTGACCTCAAGTGTCTGTAAACTCTAGTTTTTACAGCTTCTTTGGGAGTTTGGCGACCCCGAGAGGATTCGAACCTCCGACCCTCAGATTAGGAATCTGATGCTCTATCCTGCTGAGCTACGGGGTCACTCGGGGCCGCTTATATAGCGTTCGCTGTCCGGACGGAACCCCACAAAAAGGAGCCCGGCGAACCGGGCCCAAGGTTTCCGTTCAGTCGGCCGATTGTCACATTTTCGGCAGCAGGACCTTGTCGATCACGTGGATGACGCCGTTGGATTGGTCGACATCGGCGATGGTGACATTGGCGACATTGCCGTTCTCGTCGGCGATCATCACCTTGCCGCCGTCATACATGGCGGTGAAGGTGCAGCCGCCCACCGTCTTGACCGGGTGCTTGCCCTTGTCGTCATCGACCATCTTCATGATGGCCTTCGAGAACGCCTCGGCGCCCACCACATGGCAGGTGAGGATCTTGACGAGTTTGTCCTTGTTCTCGGGCTTGAGCAGGTCCTCGACGGTCCCGGCCGGCAAGGCGGCGAAGGCCTCGTTGGTGGGCGCGAAAACGGTGAAGGGTCCTTTGCCCTGCAGGGTCTCGACCAGGCCGGCCGCTTTCACCGCCGCGACCAGGGTCGTGTGATCCTTCGAATTGGCCGCGTTCTCGACGATATTCTTCTCCGGAAACATCTCGGCGCCGCCCACCATCGGATTGGCGGCGAAGGCGAGGCCGGCAGCCCCCATCACCAGGGCAGCAGCGGCGGTAGTCAAGGTCTTGTGAAGCTTGGTCATCGCATAGTCCTCTCTTGATCATCCAAGTGGATACGACCTTCGATACGAGGCTTGCGGGAATGTGGACGCCGTCCCGCCCGTCACAATGAGTTGAGGGGACTGCGTGCAACCAAATGCCGGTGCGGCGAGTAGGGGACTGTGGTCGCGCGCCCTATTCTTCCGGCTCGGTGGTGAAGAACAGCGGATAACCCTGGGCGCGGCCGAGCTCGGTCGCCTCTTTCGCCTTCGTTTCGGCGACATCCTTGGTGAACACGGCGATGACACTGGCGCCGCGCTGATGGGCGGTCATCATAACACCATGGGCGCGGTCCGCGGTCATGCGGAACACCGCCTTCAGCACCGTGACGACGAACTCGCGCGGCGTGTAGTCGTCATTGAGGAGGATGACCTTCCAGAGCTTCGGACGCTCGGTCTTGGGCTTGACCTTGCTCTGCGGTGCGACAGTGGATTTCGGGCTCATGACACCATCGCCTATAACAAAAAGCCCGGCGCTGGGCCGGGCTCTTGCTCGATCATTCAGAAGGGGCTTTTCACGCCGCTTCTTCCGCCGGAACGCCGTCATCGGCCTTGGTGTTGCGATGTGCGTTCTTGGCGAGGAAGGTCTCGATCTCCTTGACCGCCATGTCGTCGTCGATCTTCTTCACCGCGGCGATCTCGCGCGCCATGCGGTCGAGCGCCTGCTCGAAGAGCTGGCGTTCGGAGTAGGACTGCTCGGGCTGGCGCTCGGAGCGATAGAGGTCGCGCACGACCTCGGCCACCGCGATGAGGTCGCCGGAGTTGATCTTCGCTTCATATTCCTGGGCGCGGCGCGACCACATGGTGCGCTTGATGCGGGCGCGGCCCTTCAGCACCTTCATCGCATGCTCGATGAGCGGCTTGTCGGCGAGCTTGCGCATGCCCTTCGCCTCCGACTTCGAGGTCGGAACCTTGAGGCGCAGCTTCTCTTTCTCGAAATCGACGATATAGAGCTCGAGCTTGATGCCGGCGATCTCCTGCTCCTCGATCTGCACGACGCGGCCGACGCCATGTGCCGGATAGACGATCAGCTCGTTGACCTTGAACAGAAGCTTCTTGGCGGCCGGCGTCGCGACCACCGGCTTGTCGGCCATATGGGTGATGGGGGCATGGGTCGGCATGGGCGCATGGACCGGCTGAGCGGGCTTATGGGCCTGGGGCGCATGGGCCTTCGCCTCAGGCTTATGCAGCGGAGCCTGGGGTTTGGCCGCGGGAGCGGCGGGTTTATGGGCCTGCGGGGCGTGCGCCTGAGCCTTCACCTCAGGCTTGTGGACCGGTTTGGCAGCGGCCTTGGCCGGCTGAACGGCGGGCTTCACTTTCTTCGGGGCGACGACAGTCTTGGCCTTCACGGCCGGCTTCTTCTTGGCAGTGGCTTTTTGCACGATCTTTTTCTTCGCTTTCGCTGCAGTTTTCAGGGATTTGGCAGTAGCCTTCGTCTTCGATTTGGTCATGGCTTTCCTTCGCCTCGCAACCTATCGATGGCGCAAGCTAATGCCGGCGCCTTGAGCAAACGGCCGATCGTCTGATCTCGCCTTTCCCGCAGTCCAGCGGATGGGGATCTCAGGCCCTCTTTCCGGCATTGGACAGGCATTTGGCGAAAAAAATCCGAGCTTTGGGGGCCCGGGATCGTTTCCGTAAGTCTGGTTTACATCATGAGGGAATATAGCACGGCTTTAATGAAAATTAAAGTCCGACCTGTCCGTGTACGGTATAATTCTGAGTAACGGGCGATATTTGCGGGGGAAAAGGTTAATGTCCCCGCAACATATTCAAATCAATCGCCTTCGCCGGGATTGGGCGAGAAATACTTCTCGAGCTTGCCTTCGACGCCGTCGAATTCCTTGGCATCGGGCGGGGCATCCCTCTTAATCGTGATATTCGGCCATTTCGGGGCGTATTCGGTGTTGAGCTCCAGCCACTTTTCAAGGCCGGGCTCGGTGTCGGGCTTGATCGCCTCGGCCGGACATTCCGGTTCGCAGACGCCACAGTCGATACATTCGTCCGGATGAATGACGAGCATGTTGTCGCCTTCATAGAAGCAATCGACCGGGCAGACTTCCACGCAGTCCATGTACTTGCATTTAATGCAATTTTCCGTGACGATATAGGTCATTCGCGACAATCCGTTCTTTATTCCGAACGCTCTATAGCAAGGCTGCAGGGCTTGTGCAGCAGATTTTACGACGCATCCGAGGCGGGGTCTGCCATGTCCTCATAGAGGGTCTGGGCTTCGCTGGCCGGCCCCCTGCGGGTGCCAATCGCCAGCACCTTGATGACCCGCACCCGGCCATGAGCGGCGAGAGTAATGACATCGCCAGGCCCAACCTCCTGGGCGGGCTTGGCGACCTTGACCTTATTGAGCCGAACCTGCCCCTGCGACACTAAGGCCGCGGCCAAAGTCCGGGTCTTCACCATCCGGGCGAACCACAGCCATTTGTCGATGCGCTGCCGGCTCACGTCTTATTGGCGAGTTGCGCCTTGAGCGCCCCCAGAATGGCGAAAGGCGAATCGGGGTCGATCGGCTTTTCCGGCTTGCGCTCGGGGCGGGGCGGGCGCTGCGGCTTCTGGGGCCGCTGGCCCGGTTTGCCGCCGTCCTGCGCCTTATGCTCGCCGCGCTCCTTGCCGCGCCGGTGGCGGTGTTGCTGCTGCTGTTGCTGCGGTCGCGCCTCGGGCTTCTGACGCTCGCGGCGGAAGGGACCCGTGTCCTTGGGCCACCAGACCTCGATCTCGATCTCCTCCGCGGGCGTCTCGGCCGGGGATGCCTCGGCGGGGGCGGCCGCCTCCGTTTCAGCTTCAGCCGGAGCGGCTTCGGCAGGGACTGCCGCTTCCACTTCAGTCAGGGCGGGCGCGGTCTCGGCGGTTTCGGCCGAAATCTCGGTCTCGACCGGCGGCGCCTCGACGACTTGTGTCTCGATTGCCGCTTCCGCGACAGCTTCGATGACCGGTTCGGCCGGAACCTCAGCCGTGACGTCGCCTGAAAGAACTTCGCTTACGGCTTCAGGCTGGGCTGCCGCAGGCGTCGCGGCGGCCGGCGCCGGCCGCTTCACCTTGCGCTTCTGCATGCGGAAATCGAGGCTGCGCAGAATGGCCTGGAACTCCTCGCCCGAGCAGCCGACCAGCGACATCATGTCGGGCACGATGCCGAAGCCGCCGCCCTCGATGGAGCCGGCCGGGCGCGGTTCTTCCGGGAAACGCGGGCGCCAGAAGACGCGGTCGCGGATCATGTCGGCGAGCCGCTCCAGCATGTCGATGCGCACCACGCGCGGTCCGCAGATGCGGTAGCCGCAAATGCCGTAGAAGCCGCGCGGTGTCGAGCGGTCGAAGACCGCCGAGGTGAGGCCCTGGCCCGGGGACTCGGGCAAGGTCTCGAGATCGAACTTGCCTTCCTTGCCCTTCTCCAGGCCCCAGAGCAGCAGGCGCAATTGCGTCGCGGCGGGCTTCAGCAGCAGCGGCACGAAGACGTTGAAGGCGCCGAAGCGCACGCCGAATTTGCGCAAGGCGGCGCGCTCGTCCTGGGTCAGGCTTTTCACTTCCTGGGCCACCTGATCGCGCGGCAGCACGCCCAGCGTCTCGACCAGGCGGAAGGCGATGCCGCGGCTGGTGCCGGCGAGGCCCTCGCCCTCCTCGAGCTTGATCAAGGGCTCGATCACATTGGCGATGTGGCGGCTCAGAAACTTCTCGAGCCGCGCCTGCACCGCCTCGCGATCGGTGCCGGTCAGCTGGTCGTCGGCGATGATGGCGATGCGCGGCTTGAGGAGGGCGGTACCAACCTCGAGCCTGGCGATCGGCGCATTCTGCCAGACGATCTGACCCTGCCGCGTCAGCGACAGATCGGGATCGGGGCAGGCGGCGACCGTCTGGGCGCGGCCGGCGATCTCGGTCGCCACCGCCTTCAGCGAGGCCGCCTTCACCGTCTTGCCGGTCGCTCCGTCTCCGCCATCGGGAATGAAGTGGAAACCCTTGATGCGGCCCACATATTCGCCTTCCACATGCAGGGCGCCATCTTCCTCAACCGTCGACATCAATTCTTCCTTTTGGGCCAGACGCCGCATGAGCACGCTCGTGCGGCGGTCGATAAAACGCTGTGTGAGCCTTTCATGCAAGGCATCTGATAATTTGTCCTCAATTTCGCGGGTGCGCGACTGCCAGAAGAGGGGCGCTTCCAGCCAGTCGGAACGGTTTGCCACAAAAGTCCAGGTCCGGACATGGGCAATACGATTGGACAGGGTATCGATGTCGCCATCCGAGCGGTCGCAATGGCTGAGCTGGCGGGCGAACCAGTCCTCCGGGATGCGGTGCTTGTCGCGCGATAGGAACTCGAAGATGCGCCCGACCAGCCCGGCATGCTCGTTGGCGCTGATATTGCGGTAATCGGGGATCTGGCAGACATCCCACAACAGCGCCACCTGGGCCGGGGTGGTGGCGAGGCCGGCGATCGTCTCGTCGCGCGCCGAGGCCTCGAGCGCCAGGATATCGGGACCGGCTTGCGCCCGGGTCAGGCCCTCGAGGCGCGGGAAAAAGCCGAGGCTCCGCTTCAACCCGTCGAGCGAGCGGAAATCGAGGTCGCGGTTGCGCCATTGGAGCACCGGCACATTGTCGAATCTGTGGGTCTCGAGACGCTCGATCATATCGGCGTCGAAGTGCTCGGCCTCGCCTGTGGTGCCGAACGTGCCGTCATTGAGATAACGCCCGGCGCGCCCGGCGATCTGGCCCAGCTCCGAGGCGTTGAGATTGCGATAGTGGAAGCCGTCGAATTTGCGCGTCGCGGCGAAGGCGACGTGATCGACATCCATATTGAGGCCCATGCCGATGGCATCTGTCGCCACCAGATAATCGACATCGCCCGACTGGAAGAGCGCCACCTGCGCATTGCGGGTGCGCGGCGACAAGGCCCCCAGCACCACCGCCGTACCGCCCCTCTGGCGGCGGATGAGCTCGGCCACCGCGTAGACGGTCTCGGCCGAGAACGCGACAACGGCGGAACGCCGGGGCAGGCGCGACAATTTCTTGCTGCCGGCATAGGTCAGCTTGGAAAAGCGCGGCCGCGCGACGAAAGTGGTGCCGGGCACCAGCCGCTCGATGATCGGGCGCATGGTGGCGGCGCCCAGCAGCATCGTCTCCTCGCGGCCGCGCCGGTTGAGCAGACGGTCGGTGAAGATGTGACCGCGCTCGAAATCGGCGCAGAGCTGGATTTCGTCGATGGCGAGGAAATTCACGTCGATATTGGAGGGCATCGCCTCCACCGTCGCCACCCAGAAGCGGGGGGTGGCCGGAATGATCTTCTCCTCGCCGGTGACGAGGGCGACGGCGTGATCGCCGACCCGCAAGCGCACCCGATCATAGATCTCGCGCGCCAGAAGGCGCAGCGGCAGGCCGATCATGCCGGTGCCATGCGCCAGCATGCGCTCGACGGCGAGATGCGTCTTGCCGGTATTGGTGGGGCCGAGAACGGCCGTGACACTGCGGGAGGCGGGCATTTTCTTGAAACCTCACTTGATGCCCTGGGGCGTCCGGGTCAAGGGCTTCGGCCGCATGAAAATGAGCCTCGGCTTAACCTTCGGATTCAAAGGCGAACAAAGCCTGTCCGAATCGCTGACCAGGCCCCAATTCCGGCTTTGTTCCGTAGGCTGAACATCCATTTCATTACGTCAACCTCGGTCGTGCCGGCAGGAGGCCGGAGGCGGCGCGGCCGCCAAGCCGGAGGCAAGGGTTAATTTCACCCGGGCGTCGGAAGCTCATGGTTACCAAAGCCTCACCGGGAAGCAGGCAATTCCCGGCTTCCTGTTAAGAATTTGTTCCCCTTCCGGAACAGAGCATGTCCGAATCACTGATCTCTCGATTTTCCGCTTTTGTTCCAATGATTTAGCGCAACATGTTGTGTCCATCGAGCGGCCCTCCACAAGCGTCCATGCGTCTGTTAAGGAATTGCGGACGGGATTTCAGCCCCGGCATTTACCATGTGTGCCAAAATGGGAATCGTTCTTTTGGGCGCTGCGGCCATATGCAACCTGAAGAAAGCGCTGCAAAACTTGACGGGCGTGGGGCTTTGCCCTTATACGACCGACCTCTTTCCGCGAATTTGAGTTTGGAGCAGTGAAATGGCTCGTCGTTGCGAGTTAACGGGTAAAGGCGCCCAGGTTGGCAATAAAGTCAGCCATGCCAATAACAAGACCAAGACACGGTTCCTGCCGAACCTGTGCAATGTCAATCTCATCAGCGACGCGATGGGGCTGGGCTACAATTTCCGCGTCAGCGCCATCGCGCTGAAGTCGGTCGAGCATGCCGGCGGCCTCGATGCCTTCCTGGTGAAGTCGCGCGACGAGAATCTCTCGCTCAAGGCCCGCCGCCTGAAGAAGAGCGTCGAGAAGCGCGTGGCCGCCGAAAAGGCCGCCTGATCCTTCAGGTGCTAGTCGAATTTGCAGAGCCGCTCTCTACCGGGCGGCTTTTGCATTATCATGGTTCCTCATGACGAAGGACCATCCGAAGCGGCATTCGCCCAAAGCCTCGCGTGACGGCGAACCCGTCGTCCATCCTTCCGCGCAATTGCGCAACGCCCGGCTGGGCCGCTTCACGGCGCTGGCCGAGCGCGTATCGTTCAAGGATTCCGAGCTCGGCGACTACTCCTATGTCGAGCGCCATGCCGAGATCATCTATTCATCGATCGGCAAATTCTGCGCCGTTGCGTCCGATGTGCGCATCAATGCGCTCAACCACCCGATGGAGCGGGTGAGCCAGCACAAGATCACCTATCGGCCGAATGAATATTTCCTCGGCAAGAAGCTCGATGCCTCCTTCCGCGAAGAGCGCATGCTGAAGAAGGTGACGATCGGCCATGATGTGTGGATCGGCCATGGCGCCATCATCCTGCCGGGTGTCCGCATCGGCAATGGCGCGGTGATCGCGGCGGGCGCCGTCGTCAGCAAGGATGTCCCCGATTACATGATCGTCGCCGGCGTTCCGGCGAAGCCGCTGCGTCCGCGGTTTGTGCCAGAGATTGCAAGACGCATCGCCGGGCTCGCCTGGTGGGATTGGCCGCATGACCGGCTGGCCGAGGTGGTCGACGACATGGCAGCGCTCTCAGCGGAAGACTTCGTCGCCAAATATTCTTGACACGCAACCAAATGGTTGCATATTAAGGTCATGAGCATGGACGCCGTATTCAAGGCGCTGGCCGATCCGACGCGCCGGCAGCTTCTCGACAATCTCCATGCCAAGAACGGACAGACGCTCGGCGCTCTGTGCGAGGAGATGAACATGACCCGGCAGGCGGTGAGCAAACATCTGGCGATCCTCGAGGAAGCCAATCTCGTGGTGACGTTCCGGCGCGGCCGCGAGAAGGAGCACTATCTCAATCCGGCGCCGATCTTCGAGATCGCCGACCGATGGATCGACAAGTTCGAGCGCGGAAAATTGCGCGCCCTCACCGACCTCAAGAAAAATCTGGAAAGGGATGAAGAATGAGCAAGCCCAGCTTCGTCTATGTGACCTATATTCGGACCACGGCGGAAAAGCTCTGGCAGGCGCTGATCAGTCCGGAAGCCAACCGGCAATATTGGTTCGGCGCGCATCAGGAAAGCGGCTGGAAAAAGGGCGCGCCCTGGAAGATCGTCTTCGCCGACGGCCGCCTCGCCGATTCGGGCGAGATCGTCGATATCGATCCCTTGCGCCGCATCGTCATCAAATGGCGCAACGAAACCATGCCCGAGATCAAGGCCGAAGGTTATACACGCTGCACCATCACGCTCGAGCCGCAAGACGCGCTGGTGAAGCTCACCATCACGCATGAGGCGGAGCGCGAGGGCCAGCACAAGATGATCGATGCGGTGCAGTCCGGCTGGCCGCTCATCCTGGCGAGCCTCAAGAGCCTGCTCGAAACCGGCAAGGCGCTGGAGGGCACCGACCGGTTGCCGGAGGAATAGGTAATTGTGGCCGCCTTGCCACGAGAGGGCTATCGCATAAGAGATTTTGTGAAAGCTGTAGGTGTTTCCTAACGTTTCCCCTTCGCCCGTTGCGAAGCAATGGGAGAAGGTGGCCGAAGGCCGGATGAGGGCTCTTTCTTCGAGTTTTCTACATCGAAAGAGCCCTCACCCGCCCTATCGGGCACCCTCTCCCATCCTGCGGACGGGAGAGGGGGAGAATCAGGTGAGACCTCGTTTCACCGCATATGCGATAACCCTGACTGCTACCGGAGGCCGGCGAGGGCGGCGTCAACCTCGTTCAAACTGCCGCTGAAATAATCGTCGAACTCGTTCCGGCCTGCCGATTTATAGCTGCGCCAGGCGAGGTCGAGCGACTGCCGGCTCTGTTCGAGAAGCGCCTTGTCGCCGCGGCGTTGACCCAGAACGAGCTGCGTCCGGCCGAGATTGTTGTGCGCCGCCGCCCAGTCGAAACGGGCATTCTCTTCCGTCCATTGCGAGAGCGCGGCTTGGAAGGCGGCGATGGCTTGCGTCAGCTTCTCCGTATCATCCAGCTTTTGCCCAAGGGCTTTCAGCGCCAGACCAAGATTGTATTGCGTGCGCGCCCATTGCATCGGCATGCGCTCGACCGTCCGCTCGGCGAGCGCCAGCTCGAAGGCGGCAATCGCTTCCGTCAGGCTATCCGTGCTGGTCTCGCCTTCGCCGCGGATCGTCAAAGCACTGCCGAGGTTGTTTTGCAGCATCGCCCAGGCAGCCGGATGATCGGCGCGGGTCAGCCGGGTGAGTGCCGCCTTGTACGCGTCTATCGCCTGAGTCAGGCTTTCCGTATCGCCGATCTGGGCGAAGGTGAGGAGAACATTGCCGAGATTGCTCTGAGTCACGGCCCAGGTGAAGGGTTCACGCTCGGCAGTCCATATGGTCAGCGCCGCCTGATAAGCCAGGATTGCGTCGAGCCGGGTCAGCGGATCGTTGGAGCGTTCGCCCTCCAGCCTGAGCACCGTGCCGAGATTGGTCTGGGTCTGCGCCCAGTCCAGAGGCGTGTGCTCGCGTGTCCTGACGGTGAGCGCCGCCTGATAAGCAGCAGCTGCCTTGGACAAATCCTCGGCATCGCCGTTCCTTTCGCTCAACGCGGCGAACACGCTGCCGAGATTGTCCTGGGTCCGTGCCCAGTCGGCAGGAGCGCTCTCTTTCGTCCAGACGGTGAGGGCGGCTTCATAGGCAGCGACGGCCCGAGCCAGCGCCCCGACATCGCCGTCACGCTCGCCCTGAATCGACAGCGCATTGCCGAGATCGTTCTGGATGGCGGCCCAATAGACGGGATTATTCTCGCGGCTCGTCGCGCCCAATGCCGCTTCGTAAAGGTCCGTCGCCTGGCGCAGCCCGTCGGCATCACCCTTGTATTGACCGTGGTTGTACAGCGCGCTCGCCTGGCGCAGCCGATACCAGGACGCCAGCTCGGCGTCGTCCTTCGCTTGCAGATAGGCCTGCTCGTATTTTGCCGCCGCCAGACGATAGTCGAAGGCCAGGATCGCGGTGCCCGCCTCCTTGGCATAGGTCGCGGCCAGAGCGAGGCGCGTCGCGGCGATTTCGGCTTCGCGCTGATCGAGGGTCTTGCTTAGCTCGTCGGCACGCCGCGAGGCCTCGGCGCGATAGTCCTGGGCCAGAGCGATCGAGCCCTGCGCTTCCGCTTTGTCGCCGAGCGCCGACAGCCGCATGAGCTCGGCGTCGTCGCGCAGTGGAATCATCCGTTCGGCGAAGAGCTTGTTGTCGGCGAGCAGCTTCTTCAGATTTTCGGCGCCGGCGCGGATCTGCTTCTCGATGTCCTCGGGGCCGGACACCGTATCGACCGCGAGGCTGCGCAGCATGCCGTAAAGCGGATCGAGCGGCAGCGCCTGATCCCGGGCAAGATCCTCGAGCCGGGCACGCATGTCCTGGGGTGTGGCGGCAATGGCGAGCAGAAGCTGGCGCCGATCGCCCACGAGCCGCATCTCGTCAGATGAAGAGTCCGAAACGCCGCCGCCGAAAGTCAGCAGCCGCCTGAGGCTGGCATTGGTCCATGGCTTCTGCCGCGTCCCGGTGGCGAGATAGACCTCTTCCGTCACCATGGTCATCACGTCGCCGAACTCATAGGCCGCGTTGGCGCCGAAATGCTTGAGGAGGGCTGCCGCGTACGGGCTGTTGCCGTCGGCAGGCCCGTCGAGCGCCACCTGTCCCGGCTCGGCGGCAAAGCCGATCACTTCGCCAAGACTGTCGAGCGCGGTCACCGTGCCGTCCACGGCGCTTGCGCCTCTGGGGGCGCCCAGACCGCCGGACAGGATCGGTTGGCCGGCACTGGCCGGACCGCGTTTGAGCGCGATGCCCGGTGGGAATGGATTGCTCCGGCAGGCATCGAGCAGCAGGATGGTGATGCGCGCCTTGGTGCGCAGGCGTTCGAGCACGTCCTGCAGCGAGATGAGCTTTGCATCGGCATCCTCGAGTGCCGCCGGACCGGCGTCGGTGGGGATCAGATAATTAATCCCGCCCGCCTCGATGCCATGACCGGAATAATAGACGAGGGCGACATCGGCGCCCTCGGCATCCTCGATGAACAGGTCCAGGCTGCGGCGGAGCTTCCGCGTATTCTCGTCGCGGGCGAGTTCGGTCTCGAAGCCCAGGCGGTCGAGGAGGTCTTCGATCGCCTTGGCGTCGCGTTCCGGATTGGGCAGCGGTGTCAGGGTTTCATAGGCCGATTGTCCGATGACCAACGCGACACCTTTGAGCGGCGCGTCGGCGCGGACGGGCAGGAGGCCGCCGAGCAACAGGATAAGCGCCAGAACCAAGCGGCATGCGATCGGCATCGATCCTCCGGATGCTCCATGACTGACACAGCGTCATGTCGGGAACAAGCCGGAAATACGGCTGGAATGCTCAGGGCTTCAGCGCGAATTGCAGAAGCAGGGTGCGCTGGAATTGCGGGCGATAGTTATTGTCGGAGATGATGGTCACGCGCGTCTCGCCATTGAGCTTCGACACGGCGATGCCTTCCATGTTGTCGATGCGATAAAAGGGCATGCGGCCGGAAAAGACGAGGCTCGGGGCCACGGCGCCGTCGGCGACGATGTCCTCGGTCTTAATGCGGCGGACCGCCATGCCGGGCAGGCTGGTAGCGCTGAAGCTTCGCTCGACGGTGAGCACATCGCCATCGGGCAGGATGGCGAGATCAGTGATGGCATAATCCTCATATTGCTTGATCGAGAAGCCGAAGGCTTTCTTGCCGCCCCACACCCACGCCCGGAGATCGCCATTCTCGTCCTTGTTGAGCTCCGAGATGGCCAGCATCGAGCCCGCCAAGGGGCCGGACACAAAACGGCCGATCGCCTCGAGCTCCTGATTGGGCGGGCCCTTGGCGACGGCCTTGGGCAGCTTCAGGTCCTTGAAGCGCGCCTTGAAGCCGTCCTTGCCCAGATCATAGAGACCGGCGCGTGACCGACTCTCGAAGCCGACGATCACCTTGCCGTCGATGCGCATCGGCTCCCAGCCGGCGAGCGCCTCGGCGTCGCTCCCGACCTTGCCTTTGAAGGGCTTGCCGTCGGGACCCAGGATCGGCGCCATCACCGCGTCTTTGAGCCCCGAGAGATGGTCGTCGGTATAGACGAGATCGGCCTTGAACCAGAAGCCGCGGTCGGACACCGCGAGAAGGCCGGTGCCATCGGCCGAGAGCTCCAGCGAAGAGAGTCCGCCGAAGCGTTCATCGTCGCTGGCGAGCTCGATGCCGCCGCGCCATTCGAGCCCGCCAAAGGTGACGAGCTGCGAGAACATGGTGAAGGATTTGACCGGCTGGGTGCGGACGCTGAGCGCCTCCTCCTGAGCGCCGGCGGGGCCGGCGAGCAACAGGAGGGCTGAGACCCACAGCCATTTCATCAGTTGAGCCGGCGTTTCGGCTTCGCAGTGCCGCGCGCCATCTGCTTCGGCGCGCGCTCCTCGAAGAGCTCGGCGAGCTTCTCGGTCATGGCGCCGCCCAGCTCCTCGGCATCGACGATGGTGACGGCACGCTTGTAGTAGCGCGTCACGTCATGACCGATGCCGATGGCGATGAGCTCGACCGGCGAGCGGTTTTCGATGTCGGTGATGATCTGGCGCAGATGCTTTTCGAGATAATTGCCGGAATTGACCGACAGCGTCGAATCATCGACCGGCGCGCCATCCGAGATCACCATCAGGATGCGGCGCTGCTCGGTGCGGCCGAGCAGGCGGTTATGCGCCCAGATGAGCGCCTCGCCGTCGATATTCTCCTTGAGCAGGCCCTCGCGCATCATGAGGCCGAGATTGCGCCTGGCGCGGCGCCAGGGCGTGTCGGCCGACTTGTAGATGATGTGGCGCAGGTCGTTGAGGCGGCCGGGATTGCCGGGCTTGCCGGCGGCGAGCCATTTCTCGCGCGACTGTCCACCTTTCCAGGCCCTGGTGGTAAACCCTAAGATCTCGACCTTGACGCCGCAGCGTTCAAGCGTGCGCGCCAATATGTCGGCGCAGGTGGCGGCCACCGTGATGGGGCGGCCGCGCATCGAGCCCGAATTGTCGAGCAGCAGCGTCACCACGGTATCGCGGAACTGCATGTCCTGCTCGACCTTGAAGGACAGCGCATGCAGGGGGTCGATGACGACGCGGGTGAGGCGCGACGCATCGAGCAGGCCTTCCTCGAGATCGAAATCCCAGGACCGGTTCTGCTGTGCCATCAGGCGGCGCTGCAGGCGGTTGGCGAGCCTCGCCACCACGCCCTGCAGATTGGAGAGCTGCTTGTCGAGATAGTTGCGAAGTCTTGTCAGCTCCTCGGAGTCGCACAGATCCTCGGCTGCGATCTCCTCGTCGAACTGGTTGGTGTAGACGCGATAGAAATCCTCGTTGGAGAGCGACGAGAAAGGCAATTGCGGGCGCCACGGCTCCTCGCCGTCGGGGCTCTCCTCGCTGTCCATGTCGTCCGGCATGTCGTCGACATCGAGCTGCTGGGCGTCCATTTCAGAGGCGTCGGTCTCGCCTTCGGCGTCCTGCAGCTCCTCGGCCGCCGACTGCTGGCTTTCCTGCTCCTCGCCCTCGGGCGTCTCCTGCTGCTCGCCGGAATCGGGTTCGGCTTCCTCGTTCTCGTCGCTGTCGTCGCTTTCGTCCGGATCCTCGCCCAGCTCGTCCGCCATATCGAGCGCGGCGATGATGTCGCGCGACATGCGGGCGAAGGCCGCCTGGTCGGTCATGGCGTCGGTCAGATGGTCGAGATGGCTGGCGGCCTTTTCCTCGACCCAGGGCCGCCACAGCTCGACGAGCGCCTTGGCGTCGTCGGGCGGCGGGGCGCCGGTCAATCTTTCGCGCACCAGAAGGGCCACGGCTTCCTCGAGCGGCGCATCCTTCTTGGTCGTCGGCCTGCCCGCCATCTTTTTCTGATAGCGGTCCTGCAGCATGGCGGTGAGATTCTGCGCCATGCCCGGCATGGCGCGGGCGCCGATGCATTCGACGCGCGCCTGCTCGACGGCCTCGAACATGGCCCGCGCGTTCTTGCCTTCCGGGCGATAGCGGTTGTGGACGCCGTCGTCGTGATTGGCGAGACGCATGGCGAAGCTGTCGGCGATGCCGCGGGTGATGGCGACTTCCTGCCGGTCGAGCTCGGTCGAGATCTGCGGCAGCTTGGCCTTCTTGCCCTGAAGGCTCGGCGCCTCGGCGCCGAAGGAAACCGAAAGCTCGGGCTCGCCGGCGATGGTCTTCATCGCCAGCGTCAGGACATTACGGAATTCGCCTGCCGGTCCTTCGCGGTCCTGTGCCATCAGGCATCCTCATGACAGCGCGACATGCGCCGGCGATTCAGGCAGCTCCTCGCCGAAACAGCGCTGGTAGAACTCGGCCACCAGAGCGCGCTCGAGCTCGTCGCACTTGTTGAGGAAGGTCACGCGGAAGGCAAAGCCGACATCGTCGAAGATCTCGGCGTTCTGGGCCCAGGTCATGACGGTACGCGGGCTCATGACGGTCGACAGATCGCCCTGCATGAAGGCGTTGCGGGTCAGATCGGCGACGCGCACCATGTTGGCGATTGTCTTGCGCCCCTTGTCGTTGTCGTAGCTCTTGCTCTTGGCCAGCACGATGCCGACTTCCTGCGCATGCGGCAGGTAGTTGAGCGCGGTGACGATCGACCAGCGGTCCATCTGCGCCTGGTTGATCTGCTGGGTGCCGTGATAGAGGCCGGTCGTGTCGCCGAGACCGATCGTATTGGCGGTCGAGAACAGGCGGAAGGCCGGGTGAGGGCGGATGACGCGCGACTGGTCGAGCAGCGTCAGCTTGCCCGACGATTCGAGGATGCGCTGGATCACGAACATCACGTCCGGGCGGCCGGCATCATACTCGTCGAACACCAGCGCGACATTGTGCTGGTACGACCAGGGCAGGATGCCTTCCTTGAATTCGGTGATCTGCTTGCCGTCTTTCAGGACGATGGCATCCTTGCCGATGAGATCGATACGGCTGATATGGCTGTCGAGATTGATGCGGATGCACGGCCAGTTGAGGCGCGCGGCGACCTGCTCGATATGGGTCGATTTGCCGGTGCCATGATAGCCGGAGATCATGACGCGGCGGTTATAGGCAAAGCCGGCCAGGATCGCGAGCGTGGTCTCTCGATTGAAGAGATAATCCTCGTCGAGATCGGGCACATGCTCGGTGGCCTTGGAATAGGCCGGCACTTCCAGGTTCGAATCGAAGCCGAACAGCTGCCGCACCGACACCTTCATGTCGGGGAGCGGGGCTGCTTCGCCATTAGCGGTCGCGGTCATATTTTTGTTGCCAATATATGAGGTCTCGGAGTGCCGTGGTTCTAGACGGTCAAACGGGCCTGGGCAAGGCTCGAAAACCCCAGGATGACACGCCTTTAGCAGAAACCGGTCGAACGCAGGTAATCATAGGCCTGAATGACCGCCTTGAGCGTGTCCTCATTGGCCCGGCTGCCATTGTTGGCGTCCGGATGGAGCCGTTTTACCAGGGTTTTATACTGGGCTCTGGCCTTTTCCTTGGTCGCCGTCTCGTCGAGACCCAGCGTATGCAGCGCCTTCAACTCAGCATTGCGAATGGGGCGGGCGCCATCGGTGTTCACTTCCTTGCCGTTCTCGCCCAGGAAATTGAACGGATCACGGAAGCTGCCGGGTTTGGCCCGTCGCCCCTGGGCGTTCATGGAACTCGAATTCTGGCCGAGCTTCCAGGTCGGGCGATGGCCGGTCTGGGCTTCCTTCTGGAAGTCGCGCACCGCATCGTCCTTCATGCCGTCGAAGTAATTGTAGGTCTTGTTGTATTGCTGGACATGCTCCAAGCAGAAGGAGTGGAACTGGCCTTCCTGGTTGCGGCCCTTGGGCGCCTTGTGGCGACCGGGCTTGGGGCAGCCTGGCCATTCGCATGCCGGATGCTTGTCACGCGTGACGCGCTCCTCGCCCTGCTTGACGCGAATCTTGTCGAAATATTTGGAATCGAGTTTCATCACCACCAATTATGGTCATCAGTTGATACAGGAGCAAGTCATGACGCTCGGACCCGTCGGTATACAAATCAAGGATAAGCTATCGCAAGCCTTCAGGCCACAGACGCTCGATGTCATCGATGAGTCGCATCTGCATGCGGGCCATGCCGGATCGCATCCCGATGGTGAAAGCCATTTCCGCGTCAAAATTGTGTCTGAAGCCTTCGCCGGCAAGAGCCGGGTCGATACGCATCGTATGGTGAACGAAACCTTGAAGGAAGATCTCAAGGCGCGTGTGCACGCACTCGCCATCCAGGCATCGGCGCCGAAATGACTTAGATTGGGGCGCATCGGCTTATCCGAGAACCGCGCGCACTTCTCGGGCCGATGCGCTAGACTTTGCTTCTGATGCGCTGCTCGAAGTTTTCGAGGCTGTCCCCGGTCCAGGCGCGGCGGTGAAAATAAACCTTGCGCGCGAACCAGTTCATCATGGGCGTGCCGATCACCTGGTCATAGAGCCAGTTGGGCGGTGCGGCGTCCATCACACGGCGCAGCAGAAGCTTCTTGCGCATGGCCGGAATTTCGCGCGCCAGCACACGCTCGGGCGACGGTCCATGGCGGGTGAGGTGGTCGGCGATCAATTGCGCGGCGCGCCGGCCATAGCGGAAAGCGAGGCGGATGCCGCCGCCGGTCAAGGGCGAGACATGGCCCGCCGCATCGCCGATGAGCAGAACCTGGGGCGCGGCGAAGGGCGAAACGGGACCGCCCACCGGAATGCGGCCGCTGCGGCGCTCCTTCGGCGCAACTTTTGAAAATCCGAAGAGCTTTTCTGTATGGCTGAGGAACGCCTTGAGATCGGGCTTCACGTCGCCATTGGTGGCAAGCCCCACCTGGAAGAAGCCGGGCGCCGGCGCCACCCAGGCGAGATAGCCGCGCGCCAGACGTGAATCGAGAAAGCAATGGAGGAAATCCGGATCGGCCTCGGGAAGCTGCGGATATTCGACTTCGAGGCCGGTGAGGAAACGGGTATTGCGGCCGAGGTCGAAGAGGCGCGCCACCGTCGAGCGGGCGCCGTCGGCGCCGACGAGATAGCGGGTGCGCAGGCCGGTCTGCGGCAGGAAGATCCTGTCGCCCTGGCGTTCGACCCGGTCGAGCCTGGTCGAGCAGCGGATGTCGGCGCCGGCCGTCTCGGCCTCGCGCGCCATCCAGCGCATCAGGTCGGCGGTGTTGCTGGTGAGGAAATAATAGCCGGGCGCGAAGAGATCGACGGAGCGTAGCGACGGCCCGTAGAGACGGACGCCATGCACGGTGCGGGTGAGATGCGGCGGAATGTCGATTTCGTCGGCGGCTTCCTTGACGATGATGCCGGTGGTCGAGATGCGCGCGCCCGGATCGGTCTTGGCCTCGATGACCAGCGTGCGCAGGCCCCGGATGGCGGCGGCGCGCGCGCAAGCCAGGCCTGCAAAGCTCGCCCCTACGATCACCAGATCATATGCCGCCGTGTCTTTCATCCCGTGAAGGAAGATTGGGTGACAAGGTGGTAATTTGAAGGCGGGGCCGGAAACGACTGGATCGGGTCTTTCCAGCGGCCTTTCAAATTGTCTGGGTTGGTTTTGACAGCTGCGGATTGAATTCCGTCGCAAATGGAATTCGATCTTTCTTGGCTAGGAAGATCGGATCGGCGCAAATTTCGGCGCCGTCCAGATCGGCGGCGACAATCACATCGAGCGAAAAGACGGCGGAGAATTTCCAGATGACGCGACGGTCGTCGCCGTTCCTGTACTCCTCCTGCTGTGCTTCACCGATGCGGATCGCCCGCTCGAATGCCGCGTCGAAATCCGTCGCCTTGAAGAGGAATACGCGATCATACAGGAGGTCGGCGCCATCAGGCTCCACCATTACCGCAAAGCGGAGCTTTGCGCTGTACCATTCCTGTTCGGTCATCTGAGCCTTGTTGTCACACAAGTTTATTCCACCGGCGCCGGGCTTATCCTAAGCGTGGTGATCTGGTGGCGGCGCTTGCGCATCACCTCGAAGCGGAAGCCATGAAAGGTGAAGGCCTGGCCGGCATCGGGGATCATGCGCGCCTCATGCACCACGAGGCCGGCGATGGTCGTCACTTCCTCGTCCGGCAAGTGCCAGTCGAGGGTGCGGTTCAAGTCGCGGATCGGCACCGCGCCGTCGATGATCACCGAGCCGTCCTTCTGCTTGCGGATGCGGGGGCGTTCGGCGTCGTGCTCATCGGAGATGTCGCCGACGATCTCCTCGATGACGTCCTCGAGCGTGACGAGGCCCATCACCTCGCCATACTCATCGACCACCAGGGCGAAATGCGATTTGCGCCTGAGGAAGGCGGCGAGCAGGTCCGACACACGCCGCGTGTCGGGCACGAACCAGGGGGGCTTGACGATCGCCTCGATGGCGATCCCGGACGCATCACCCTCACGTTCGAGCAGCGCGGCGAACAGGTCCTTCACATGCAGGACGCCGATGATGTTGTCGGGACTGTCCTTCCACACCGGCACGCGGCTGTGGCCGCTCCTCAGGACTTCCTTGATGATCTCGTCCTGCTTCGTCGCCACATCCACCATCGTCATCTTGGTGCGATGGACCATGACGTCAAAGACCTCGAGCTCGGAAAGATCGAGGACGCCGCCCAGCATGTCGCGGTCCTTCTTGACGACCGCGCCTTCCTTCAGATGCTGATCGATGGCGCCGCGCAGCTCTTCCTGCCCGGTCTGCGACCTGGCGAGGCCCAGCCTTTCCAGGAGACGTTTGAAGCCGCGCTGCAGCGCCGTCATCTTGTCGCTCGTTCCTCCGTAAGGAAGGCCAGCACGTCGCTCTCCTTGATGTCGCGGGCGATAAAGGCCTCGCCGATGCCGCGCACCAGGATGAAAGTGAGCTTGCCCGATACCGCCTTCTTGTCCTGGCGCATGATTTCGAGAAGCTTCTCAGGACCCGGCAGCTCACCCGGAATATCGGCAAGCCGGGTCGGCAGGCCGACAGCGCGCAGATGCGCCTCGGTGCGTTGCGCGAGGCCCTTGGCGCAGAGGCCGAGCTTCTCCGAGAAGCGGAAAGCTTGCGCCATACCGATCGCGACACCTTCGCCATGGAGAAGGCGGCTGGAATAGCCGGTCGCCGCCTCGAGCGCATGGCCGAATGTGTGGCCGAGATTGAGGAGCGCGCGCACGCCGGTTTCGGTTTCGTCCTCGGTGACGATATGCGCCTTCATCTCGCAAGATTTGGTGATCGCCTTGATGCGCGACTGGGCGTCGCCGGCGAACAGCGATTGCGCATTGGCTTCGAGCCAGGTGAAGAAGGGCGCATCGCCGAGAAGGCCGTATTTGGCGACCTCGGCGTAACCCGCCGCGAGCTCGCGTTTCGACAGCGTGTCGAGGAGCGCGATGTCGATCAGCACGCTCTTCGGCTGATGGAAGGCGCCGATGAGGTTCTTGCCGTGGGCTGAGTTGATGCCGGTCTTGCCGCCGACAGAGGAATCGACCTGCGCCAGCAAGGTGGTGGGGATCTGGATGAAATCGACGCCACGCCTGAGGATCGCCGCGGCGAAACCGGTGAGATCGCCGATGACGCCACCGCCGAAGGCGATGACGATGTCGCGGCGTTCGATGCCGGCGGCGAGCAGCGCGTCACAGGTTTCGGCGAGATGCTTGTAGCTCTTGGTCGCCTCGCCGGAAGGCAGGACGATGGCGCGCGATGAGATGCCTTCCGCCTCGAGGCTCCGGCGCAAGGCGTCGAGATGAAGCCCGGCGACAGTGTTGTCGGTCACGATGGCGGTGACGGGACGCTTGAGGAACGGCTTGATGCGCTTTCCGGCCTCGGCGAGGAGGCCGGCGCCGATGGCGATCTCGTAGCGGCGCTGGCCGAGCTCGACAGGGACGGTGGTGGCAGGGTGAAGCGCCTCAGCGTTGCTCATTGGTCAGTCGGTCCCAGCCCGGCCAGCGGGCCAGGGTCTTGATGATGGTGTTGACGATGGATGTATGGGCCACATCGCGGCTGTCGACCGTGATATCGGCCTCGGCATAGACGGGATAACGCTCCTCGATCAGCTTGCGCATGACAGCTTCGGGATCGTCATTCTGCAGCAGCGGCCGGTTGGAGCGCCGGCGCACCCGCCGCATCAGGAGGTCAAAGTCGGCCCTAAGCCAGATCGAGATGCCATGGGAACGGATGGCGCCGCGGGTGTCGGCATTCATGTAGGCGCCGCCGCCGGTGGCGAGCACCTGGGCGCCGTTTTCGAGGAGGCGGGCGATCACCTTGCGTTCGCCGTCGCGGAAATAAGCCTCGCCATGCTTGGCGAAGATTTCCGGGATGGTCTGGCCGGCGGCGACCTCGATCTCATGGTCGGCGTCGACGAAAACGAGGCCAAGCTTCTCGGCGAGGCGGCGGCCGACCGTCGTCTTGCCGGCGCCCATGAGGCCGACCAGCACGATGGGATGGCCATCGAGGCGCTGACGGACGAGAGCTGTATCCTTGCTGAGCGAGCGGCGGGCCATACGTCTTGACTAGAGGTTCACTGCCTCGCGGGGATAGCGCATTCCAGGGGCGAGGGGAATTGCGGACGGCCGTATAGGAAATTTTATCGCCACAATGTGATTCTGAGATGCCTGAATCACTTGGCGGGGCCGTCACAATCGGGCAAAAGGGCGCCGGGTAGGGAAGGACGTGTCGTGCCTGATACTGTTCGCTTTCTGTTAATCATCGCGTGCTTGGCTGGTGCCGTTTACGGGGCTGCCTGGGGCTTGGCAAACTATCCCCCGGAACAGACCGAGATCGTCAAGGCGCTTCCGCATGAAAAAATCAGAGCGCAATGAGAATGGCCGCGATCAGAGGCTGATCGAGCGATTCCTGGAAATGATGAGCGCCGAACGGGGCGCCGCGCGCAACACGCTTGCCGCCTATGAGCGAGATCTCGAGGCCTATGCGGCCTTTCTCGGCACGGAAGGCATCGGCCTCCAGAATGCAACGCCGGAACATATAAGGAACTACCTGGCCGCACTTGCAACTGACGGGTTGAAGGCTTCGAGCGCCGCCCGCAAGCTCTCGGCGCTCCGGCAGTTCCATAATTTTCTCTATGGCGAGGCGATCGTGCGCGCTAATCCGGCCACCGCCATCGACGCGCCGCGGCTGCGCCGGCCCTTGCCCAAGGTGATGACGGCGGATGACGTCACCAGGCTGATTTCAACCGCCGAGGCACGGACGCTCCGGCTCACCGGCAAGCCGCGACTCAAGGCGGTGCGGCTGCATTGCCTGCTCGAGCTGCTTTACGCCACCGGCTTGCGGGTCTCCGAGCTGGTGGCGCTCAAGCGCCAGGCGGTCGCCAAGGGTCCGCAGTTCCTCGTGGTGAAGGGCAAAGGCGGGCGGGAGCGCATGGTGCCCGTGTCACACAAGGCGGCCGAGGCGGTGACGGCCTATCTCCAGGCGCTCAAAGAGGATGAGGCACCCGAAAGCCCCTGGCTGTTTCCGTCCCACGGCGCCGCAGGATACCTGACGCGCCAGCATTTTGCCTTGGAACTCAAAGGTTTAGCGGCCGAGGCCGGCTTGAGTGTGGCGAAGATTTCGCCGCATGTGCTGCGCCACGCCTTCGCCAGCCACCTGCTCGCCGGCGGCGCCGACCTCCGGGCCGTGCAGCAGATGCTCGGCCATGCCGATATTTCAACCACCCAGATCTATACCCATGTCGAGAGCGACCGATTGCGGGCGGCGGTCGAAACCTATCATCCACTGGCGAAGCCTGGTTGACATCCGGTACCTGGATAGCCACTTTGCGCCGCAATCCGGCCAGCCGGCCCTTCTGAGGTTCAATGCACGCTTATCTCGATTTTGAAGCCGCCCTCGCCGAGCTCGAAGGCAAGATCGCCGAGCTCAAGGCTATTGCGGGGCCCGAGGCCGCCGTCTCGATCACCGAAGAGATAAAGGCGCTCGAGAAGAAGGCCGCCAAAATCCTTGCCGACCTCTATCAGAACCTCACCCCCTGGCAGAAGGCGCAAGTGGCGCGCCATCCCGACCGGCCCCACACCGTCGATTATATTAAAGAGCTGATCACCGACTACACGCCGATGGCGGGCGACCGGAAATTCGCCGAGGACAATGCCATCATCGGCGGCCTCGGCCGCTTCCGTGGCGAAGCGGTGGCGGTCATCGGCCAGGAGAAGGGCAACGACACCCAGTCGCGGCTCAAGCACAATTTCGGCATGGCGCGCCCCGAGGGCTATCGCAAGGCGGTGCGCCTCATGGAAACCGCCGACCGCTTCGGCCTGCCGGTCATCACGCTCATCGACACCGCCGGCGCCTATCCGGGCATCGACGCCGAGGAGCGTGGCCAGGCCGAGGCCATCGCGCGCTCGACCGATTGCTGTCTGGGACTGGGCGTGCCGCTGATCTCGGTGATCATCGGTGAAGGCGGCTCGGGCGGCGCCATCGCCATCGCGACAGCGAATGCCGTGCTGATGCTCGAACATTCGATCTACAGCGTGATCTCGCCGGAAGGTGCCGCCTCCATCCTGTGGCGCGATGCGGCGCGCGCCAAGGATGCGGCGAGCGCCATGCGCATCACCGCGCAGGACCTGAAGAAGCTCGGCATCATCGACGACATCATCGCCGAACCGCTGGGCGGCGCCCATCGCGGCCGCGAGCAGGCGCTCCAGTCCGCCGATGAGGCGATCGCACGCTCGCTGCGCGCCTTTGCCGCCATGCCGGCGGATGCGTTGCGCATGCAACGCCGCGACAAGTTCCTCGCCATCGGCCGCGATCTGTAGAGCTTCGCGCTTCGAAGATGGATGGCCGGGTCGAGCCCGGCCACATGCTTTTCGGGCCGATGCTATGCCCAAAAGCCGCCTTCATTGCCCATCACTCTCGCCTGATGCGGGTCATGAAGCTTCTGCTTGTCCTCGTTGCCGTCGTCGCGGCGGGTTATGCCGTCTATTGGCAATTCAATCGCATGACGCTCGAGGAGGCGCAGCGGACCTTGCCGCAGCGGCTTGCCGCCAAGGGCTTCAGCGAAGGCCAGCCGGTGTTCCTGCGCATCTTCAAGCAGGAGGCCGTCCTCGAAGTCTGGATGCGCGACGACAAGGCGGCCTGGCGGAAATTCGCGACCTATCCGATCTGCCGGTTCTCGGGACAACTGGGTCCCAAGCTCAAGGAAGGCGACCGGCAGGCGCCAGAGGGTTTCTATCAAGTGGCGAGCGGGCAGCTCAATCCGAACAGCCGGCACCATCTCTCGTTCAATCTCGGCTTTCCGAACAGCTTCGACCGCGCGCATGGCCGCACCGGCTCGTTTCTCATGGTGCATGGCGGCTGCAGCTCGATCGGCTGTTATGCGATGACCGATCCGTCGGTCGACGACATTTACCGGCTGGTCGCGGCTGCGCTGCGCAACGGGCAGGATCAGGTCGATGTCCATGCCTTTCCGTTCCGCATGACGGACATCAACATGGCGCGCCATGCGCAATCGCGCTGGATCGGGTTCTGGCGGGATCTCAAATCCGGCTATGACCGGTTCGAGCATGAGCGCGTCGTGCCGGCGGTCACGGTGGTCGACAGGCGTTATGCCGTCGAGGGGTAGCGGCCCGGGAAACGGGCCGCCACTCTTTCATCAGCGATAGGGATAACCGGCCTTTTCCTGGTCCGCCGCGTAGCGCTTGAAGATTTCGACGACGCGGGCGGCGCGTTCGGATTCGCCGGCGATCTCCTCCCAGAAACTCTGGGAATCCTTCACGACCTGGTTCCATTCCTCGCCCGGCAGCGAGGTCTGTTCCATCTTTTCGCCATGGACGCGCAACTGCGCCTCGCCACCCCAGTACCAGACATTGCGATAATAATGCGACTGGTCGATGGTCGACCGGTAGAGCTGCTGCAGATGCGGCGGGACTTTCTTCCAGCTCTCGGTGTTGGCGAAATACGACCCGAACCATGCGCCGGTGACCGAGTTCGAAAGGGCGAATTTGCAGACATTCGCCCAGCCGACCTCATAGGCCTCGGTGAAGCCGCACCAGGCGACGCCGTCGAGGTCGCCGGTGCGCATGGCGACTTCCACGTCGTCCCAGGGAACCGTGACCGGGATCATGCCGTAGCGCGACAGGAAGCGGCCGGCCGTCGGCACGCCGAAGACGCGCAGTCCCTTGAAATCGGCGAGGCTGCGGATCGGCTTCTTGACCGTGAAGATGTGGAGGGGATCCCAGGCGCCCGTCGACAGGTACGTGACATTCGGAACGCCCGCATAGGCTTCCTGCCAGATCTTATCGAGCCCGTAATACATAAACAGCGACGCCACATCGAGGCTGTAGCGCGTCGCGAACGGGAAGTAGCCGCCGAAGACCGCGATGTCGACCGGCGAGGCCATGGTCGCCTCGTCGGACTGGATCGCGTCCAGTGTTCCGTTCTGCAGCGCCCGGAACAATTCGGAGGTCGGAACGAGCTGGTCCGCGTAGAAAAGCTCGATCTCCATCTGGCCGTTGGCGGCGGCGTTGAAGGCTTCGATCTGCGGCTTGATCACATGGGCGCCGAGCGGCGCGCCGGAATAGGTCTGCAGCCGCCATTTGATCGGCGCCTGGGCGCGCACGATGGCGGGCGCCGCCAGGACCGCGGGCGCGGCGATGCCGGCCGTTGCCAGGAATTTCCGGCGATTGGCGAGGATGCGCTGGGATGGCGTTGGTTTGTCGGTGCTGTCGGGCATTTCTCTCTCCTTTGTGGTTCTTTGGACCGTTAACGCAATTGGGCGGGCAGCCATGTCGCGATCTGCGGGAAGATCATGATGAGGGCGATGGTGAGAATGATCATGATCACGAACGGCCAGATCGACTTGTAGATGTCGATGAGCGTGATCTCCTTCGGCGCGAGGCCGCGCATCAGGAACAGGTTGTAGCCGAAAGGCGGGCTGATATAGGCGATCTGGCAGGTCATCGTGTAGAGGATGCCGAACCAGACCATCTGATTGTCGATGCCGAGATCGAGTCCGGCGACGAGCGGAATGTAGAGGGGGGCGACGATGACCAGCATCGCGGTATCGTCGAGGAACATCCCCATCAGGATGAAGCTCGCCTGCATCAGAACGATCACCATCCAGGGCGACAGCTGCCAGTTGTGGATGAACACATTCTCGATCGCGCGCACCGCGCCGATGCCGTCGAAGACGGAGGAGAAGGCGAGGGCGCCGAGGATCACCCACATGAACATGGCGGTGACCGACATGGTTTCCCGCGCGGTCTCGTTCAACAGGGCGAAGGACAGGCGTCCCTTCCAGGCCGCGGCGAGCGTCGCCGAGGTCGCGCCGACCGCGGCACTTTCGAGCAGGCTGGTATAGCCCATCACGAAGAGGCCGATCATCAGGGCAAATATCAGGAAGGGGATGATGCCGGCGCGCAGCAGCCTGAGCTTGTCGCCCAGCGGCATCGCCAGTTCCTCGTCGCTGAGCTTGGGCGCCAGCGCCGGATTCAGCTTGACCCTCACCCAGACATAGATCGCGAAGATCACGGCCATCAGCAGTCCGGGAAATATGCCGGCGAGCCAGAGATCCGATACCGGCTGGCGTGCGATCACCGCGAACAGCACCATGACGACCGACGGTGGGATCAGGATGCCCAGTGTGGAGCCGCCCTGGACGACACCGGTGATCAGGACCTTGTCGTAGCCGCGGCGCAACATCTCGGGCAGCGCGATGGCGGAGCCGATGGCGAGGCCGGCGACCGACAGGCCGTTGATCGCGCTGATGATGACCATCAGGAGGATGGTTCCAAGCGCCAATCCGCCCGACAGCCTTCCGAACCAGACATGCATCATCTGGTAGAGCTCCTCGGCGATGCCGCTCTTGGCCATCATGTGACCCATGAAGACGAACAGCGGCAGCGTCAGCAGCGCATGCCAGGAGAACAGCTTGAAGGCGGCATTGAACGGGAGCTCCGCCGATGCGTTGCCATAGAGGGCGAGGGCGGTCGCGGCGGCCACCGCGCCGATCATCGCGAACACGCGCTGACCCGTCAGCATGAGCACGACCATGCCGACGAACATCAAGGAGGCGATCAGCTCATAACTCATGGAAACACTTTGCCGCGAGCCTTCGCGACATCCTTGAAGAAGATTGCGATGCACTGGAGGATCATCAGGACCAGGCAGGTGACCATGAGGATCTTGATCGGCACCAGCGAGGGCGCCCATAGCGACGGCAGCCGCTGATTGGTGGCCCAGGAATATTGCAGCGAGGACACCGCGCCCCAGAGCATGACGGCCAGATAAAAGATGACGATCCAGATCGTCACCATGTCGATGCGCGCCTTTCCGCGCTCCGACAGGTTGGCGTAGATGAGATCGAGCCGCACATGCTGGTCGTTCTTGAGCGTCTTGGGTCCGGCCAGGAAGTAGAAAGCGGCGAGCGTGAATTGCGCGGTCTCGACCGTCCAGTTCTGCACGAAGCCGAACGCCTTGTCCGAGACGACGTCGAAGAGCAGGACGCCGATCATCAGATAGATCAGATACATGGCGAATGAGCCGATGAAATCCGATATGCGGTCCATGAACCGCACATAGGATCTAATGACGGAAGTCATTTTTGGTCCTTCTCCTTGGCGCCCTCATAACAATGTCACTCCGGCGGTCTTGAGCGCCGGGCGGATTGCCGCTTCGGGACTTTGATCGCAGACGAGAATGTCGACCTCGTCGAGCCGGCAGATCCGGTGCGCGGCGCGGCGGGTGAATTTGTCGACATGCGCCACGACGATGATCTTGCGGGCGTTGGCGCACATCGCCCGCGCGATCGAGGCCTCGTCGAAGTTGGAGGCCGAGGGCCCGGCGGCCACGTCCAACGCGGCGACGCCGACGATGGCGTAGTCGACATGAAAGCGGGAAATCTGCTCGATGGCGTCGGCGCCCACCGCCTCGCCATTGTCGGCGGCGTAAATACCGCCGATCAGATGCACCCGCGCCTTGCCGGCGCCGCGCGCCATGACATGCGCGATGCGCACCGAATTGGTTACGACGGTCAGATCCGCGATTTCGGCCAGCGCATGGGCGCAGCTCAGGGTCGTCGAGCCTGTATCGATGAAGAACGTGTCACCCGCTGCAATAAGATCGGCGAGCTTGCGGGCGATCGCGGTCTTTTCGGCCGACGCTTCGCCCATCCGCTCATCGAACGTGCCTTCGGCGTGCAATCGCGCACGCCTCGCGCCGCCATGGATCTTCTGCACGGCGCCGCTTTCGGCGAGCAAGGCGAGATCGCGACGTACCGTTTCCGGCGACACGCGGAAGCTCGCAGCCAACGCGTCGACGGTCACTTCGCCATCGCGATCAATCAATTCGACTATGCGAGCCTGACGCGCCTTCGGCTTCACGCCACGTTCCCCTCCAAACCGGCTCTCTCGCGGCCAGCTGGCTCAGAGTTTCCTTTCTGTACTTGACCATGTCAACAGAAGATTGGCAGCATTTTTCGAAGAAATGGGCATTTAGGAGAAAGATAATTGACTATCCGGGCAATTTTGATCAGTAATCGAGCGAGTGCCAAGCGGAGTGACCTATGCCGGATCAATTGTCCGCCCTGCCAGGTCGATTCGACATCGCGGTCGTCGGCGCCGGCGTGGTGGGGTGTGCGATTGCGCGCCGTTTCGCCCTGAGCGGCGCACGCGTCGCGGTCATCGAGAAGGCCGCCGATTTCCTGGACGGCGCCTCGAAGGGCAATTCCGCGATCCTTCACACCGGGTTCGACGAACCCGTGGGTTCCCTCGAGCAGAGCTGCATCGCCGCCGGCTACGAGGAATATCTGGCGATCCATGGCCGTCTCGGTCTTCCGCTGCTGCGCTGCGGCGCGCTTGTCATTGCGTGGACGGAGGAGGAAGAGGCCCAGTTGCCGACCCTTATGGAGCACGCGCGACACAACGGTGTTTCCGACATCGAGGTGCTCGGCGAGCCGGCAATGCGCGCGCATGAGCCTGGACTCGGGCCCGGTGCGCGCGCCGCTTTCCGGGTGCCGCGCGAATATCTGATCGATCCATGGTCGGCGCCCTTCGCCTATCTGCTGCAGGCCATCGAGAACGGCGCGGAGCTATTGCGTGGCGCGGAAGTCATCAGCGGGCGGCGTGACGGCGATTGGAGCCTCGAGACGACACGCGGGACGGTGCGCGCGGGCATGGTCGTCAACGCGGCGGGCCTGTGGGGCGACCGGCTGGACGAGATTCTCATCGGGCGCAGCGATTTCCACATCAAGCCGCGCAAGGGCCAGTTCATTGTCTATGACAAACCCGCCGCCCAGCTCGCCTCGCATATTCTCCTGCCCGTTCCCAACAAGGTGACGAAAGGCGTCGTCGTGTGCCGGACCGCGTTCGGCAATCTTCTCGTCGGTCCGACCGCTGAAGATCAAGATGACCGCGAGCACGCCGTGCTGGTGCCCGCGACGCTCGAAGCGCTGAAGCGGCGCGGCGCCGAGATCCTGCCCGGGCTGAAGGATCACACCGTTACGGCGATCTATGCGGGCCTGCGCCCGGCAACCGAGTTCAAGGACTATTGTATCAAGGCGCATGATGGTCTGAGCTACATCACCGTCGGCGGCATCCGCTCGACCGGACTTTCCTCCGCGCTCGGGATCGCGCTTCATGTCGAGCGTCTCGCCGGGCTTCAGCTTGCGCCCAAGACCGCGTCGGTCTGGCCCAAGGTTCCGAATATCAGCGAATATGCTCCGCGTGACTGGCAGGCTGAAGGTCACGGTGGCGTCGTGTGCCATTGCGAGATGGCGACAAGGCGGGAAATTCTCGCCGCCTTGGACGGACCCTTGCCGGCCCGTTCGCTCGCCGGCCTCAAGCGGCGCACGCGGGTCACCATGGGGCGTTGTCAGGGTTTCTTCTGCACCGCGGAGCTGGCTCGGTTGACGGGCGGCCGGTTCGATCGCCCGATGGCGGAGAGGGGCGAATGAGCCTGCCTCCGGAGGTCGACGTTCTGGTGATCGGCGCGGGCCCAGCGGGCCTCGCGGCCGCGACCGTGCTTGCCCCTTCGGCGCGCGTGCTCGTGCTCGATCGTGAAGCGAGGGCGGGCGGTATTCCCAGGCATTGTGGACATTACCCATTCGGTCTGCGCGAGTTCCGGCGGCTCCTCAAGGGTCCGGCCTATGCGCAGGCGCTCGTTGCGCGCGCGCAGGCGGCGGGAGTCCAGATCGCCACCGGTGTGAATGTCGTCAGTCTCCTGCCGGGGCCTCGCATTGTCGTGACGTCCAATGCGGGAATGACTGAAATCGACGCGAAGCTTGTGCTGCTCGCCACCGGCGTGCGCGAAAGCTCGCGGGCGCAACGCCTTATCGGTGGCGAAAAACCGGGCGGCGTGATGTCGACCGGCGCTTTGCAGGGACTGGTCTATCTCGAAGGCAAGCGGCCGTTTCGTCGGCCGGTCATTCTCGGAACGGAGCTGGTGTCGTTCTCGGCGATCATGACCTGCGCGCATGCGGGCATTCGGCCTGTTGCGATGATCGAGCCCAATCCGCACGTGACCGCGCGCTGGCCGGCCGCGCTCTATCCGCGTGTGAAGGGCCTTCCGCTGCATCTGTCGACCATCATCAAGTGCATCGAGGGCCGCGAGCAGGTCGAGCGTGTCGTCATCAAGGGGCCGAAAGGCGAGAGCACGATTGAAACCGACGGCGTCCTCGTCACCGGCCGTTTTCGCCCGGAAGCGACATTGCTGGAGGGAAGCGGCCTCATGCGCGATCCGGCGACCGGCGGACCGGTCATCGACAGCTTCGGCCGGTGCAGCGACCCCGCCTATTTCGCCGCCGGCAATCTTCTGCGGCCGGTGGAGACCGCCGGCTGGAGCTGGGCGGAAGGTGTTGCCGTCGGCCAGGCGATGCGCACCGCTCTCGCCGGGCGTCTGCCGCGAGGTGATGCATATCCAGTGAAATTGATCGGCGAGGCTTTGGACTGGGTCGTTCCCCAGAGAGTGATCGGCCCGGAGGTGGCCGCCTTTGATCGCCTGCAATTGCGCGTAACGCGTCCAGTGGCGGGACGCCTGACCCTGAAAGTCGCCGGCAGCGAATACGCTTCACAGAGAATCGACGGCCGCCCGGAAAGGCGCATAACAGTACCCCTGCCGCCCCGCGCCGGTGCGGTGGACATCGTGCTGGAGGAAGAATGAGGGTTCTCGCAATCGACCAGGGTACGACATCGACACGTGCCCTTCTGGTGGATGACGAAGGCATCCATCAGGTCCATGCGATCGAGCACCGCCAGTTCTATCCGGCGTCCAATCATGTCGAGCACGATCCCGAAGAGCTCGTGCGGAATCTTCAGGACTGCCTCGCCGCGGCGCCGGACGTCGATTGTGTCGGACTGGCCAATCAGGGCGAGAGCTGTCTCGCCTGGGATGGCGCGACCGGCAAAGCGATCACACCTGTCATCGTCTGGCAGGATGCGCGGACGAGCGACATTTGCGAGCGGCTCAAGAGCGAAGGGAAGGAGGCGTTGACCTTGTCGCGCGCCGGCCTTCCGCTCGATCCCTATTTTTCCGGATCGAAGCTCGGATGGATCGTGACGAATATTCCCGAGGCGCGCGGATTGCTGGCGGCGAAACGCCTGAGGCTGGGAACGACGGACGCCTTTTTCCGTGACCGGCTGACGGGTGTCTTTGCCACCGATCCGAGCACGGCGTCGCGCACCAGCCTGCTCAACCTGGCCACCGGCGACTGGGATCCTGATCTCTGCCGGATTTTCGGGGTTCCGCTGGAGGCGCTTCCGGAGATCCGCCCGACGACGGGCGATCTTGGCGCGTTGCCGGGCGGGCGCAAGCTGACGGCCTCGATGGTCGACCAGCAGGCCGCACTCTATGGCCATGGCGCGCGCAAGCCGGGCGATTCCAAGATCACCTTCGGCACCGGCGCTTTTGCGCTCTGCCTGACCGGCGCTCTGATGTCCGTTCCAGGCGTCCTGCCCACCATCGCCTGGGCGGAGGCCGGCAGGCAGCCCGTCTATGCGCTCGATGGCGGAGTCTATGCCGCTTCCTCGGCGGTGAACTGGGCCCGCCAGCTTGGACTCTTCGCGCGGTTCGACGACATCAATCATTTCGATGCCGCCCCGGCCATTACGCGTGGAATAGCCTTCGTGCCGTCACTTGCCGGGCTCGCCTGTCCCCATTGGGATCGCGCGGCAAGAGGCGCATGGATGGGCCTCGCGCTCGACACGAAGCCCATTGATCTGGCTCAGGCGGTGCTGGAAGGCATTGCCTTCCGCATGGTCGAGGTCATGGCCGCCATGGCGCATGGTGCAACAGGCGCCGCGCCCGTCGGAATCGACGGCGGCATGAGCCGCAATCCGTGGTTCTGCCAGTTCCTCGCCGATGTCCTCGCACGACCTCTGCGCATTTCAGACGAGCCCGAGCTGACCGCGCTGGGGTGCGGGCAGCTTGCCGCGGCCGGTGCGGGCGGAGCCATCGCGCGGTCTCCGGGCGGGCGACTTCTCGAGCCGCGCGCAGCGCCACGCGAATGGTACGAAACCTTCCGCAGTGCCCGCCTCGCCGTTCAAAGCTACCGGCCAGCGCACCCATAGACGACAGCATCGCCTGCTTCGTTCAGGCGAAATTGATGCGTGTGCTCTGGACCTTCCCACATGGTAAGCCCCAAATAGGGAGAGGAGCGTGTTCCGCAACTGCGCATTGTAGAATAGGATATAGTGATGCCCTTGATTTCGCGACGTCATTTCATCGCCGCCCTCGGTTCGACGGCGGCCATTCCCCTCATCGGACGGGCCGCCGTCGCGGCCAAGGACGAGACCCGGCTCACCGTCGATACGCGCGTCATCGAGGTCAAAGGCAAGGCCGCGAAGGTCTATAGTCTCGACACCGCCCAGGGTAAGCAGGGCTTCAATTTCGACGCCGGCCAGTCGCTCCGCCTGTCGCTCACCAACCGTCTCAGCGAGCCGACGCTCGTCCACTGGCATGGCCAGACGCCGCCGACCGAGCAGGACGGCGTGCCGATGCTGTCGCAGCCCGAGCTCAAGCCGGGTGAAAGCTATGCTTATGATTTCGCGCCGCGGACCGGCACGCATTGGATGCATTCGCATGTCGGATTCCAGGAACAGAAGCTGCTGGCCGCGCCAATGATCGTACGCAGCCGCGCCGATATCGCCGCCGACGAGCAGGAGCATGTAGTGCTGCTGCATGACTTCACCTTCCGCGAGCCGGCCGAGATCCTCGCCGAGCTGAAATCCGGCGGCGGCGACCATGCCGCCCATAGCGGCGGCGGCATGAGCGGCATGGGCAATATGAGCGGGATGGATCACAGCAAGATGGCGATGCCGGCGCCCGATGCCGGCGCCATGCTCAGCGACATCACCTTCGACGCCTTCCTCGCCAATGAGCGCACGCTCGACGATCCGGAAGTGGTGAAGGTCGAGAAGGGCGGCCGCGTGCGGCTGCGCATCATTAATGGCGCCGCCGCCACCAATATGTGGGTGGATCTGGGCGGGCTCGAAGGCGAGCTGATCGCCGTCGACGGCAATGAGATCGAGCCGGTGAAGGAGAAAGTATTTCCGCTCGGCATCGCCCAGCGCGCCGACATCCGTGTGACGCTGCCTGGCGAAAGCGGCGCCTGGCCTATCCTGTTCCGTCCCGAAGGCCTCAAGCAGCGCACCGGCATCGTTCTCGTGGCGGGCGACGGCACGGTCGCCAAGATCGCTGAGGAGGGCGACCTGGCGCCGGCGGTCGATCTCGCCATGGAGCTGAAGCTGAGGGCGCTCAAAGGCCTGGCGCCGGAGCCGATCACCCGCACCGAGATGGTCATGCTGACCGGCGGTGACAAGGATTACATCTGGGGGCTGAACGGCAAGGCCTCGATGCATGACACGCTGTTCACCGTCAGGCACGGGGAGCGTGTCGGCATCATGATGCACAACATGACCGGCATGTCGCATCCGATGCATCTGCACGGCCATCACTTCCAGGTCGTCGACATCAACGGGCAGAAAGTCCAGGGCGCCATGCGCGACACCATCCTGGTGCCGCCCAAGACGATGGTGACCATTGCTTTCGATGCGGATAACCCGGGCAACTGGGCTTTCCATTGCCACCATCTCTATCATATGAATGCGGGCATGATGGCAGCCGTCGCTTATGTGAACGCCGCCTGACGGGTTACAGACAAAGAGGGCGGGCATGAAGCAGGCCGACATTCTCATCGTCAATGCGCGCGTGCTTACCCTCGACGACAAAAATCCCCGCGGCGACTGCGTGGCGATCGCCGGCAACGAAATCCTGTTCGCCGGCAGCGCGGCGGATGCCCAGGCCTTCCGGCACAGGGGTACCCGCATCATCGATGCGCAAGGGGCCAGCGTGCTGCCGGGCTTCGTCGAAGCCCATCTGCACATCTTCTCGGGCGCCGCCGAGCTCGAGATGCTGCATCTGACGGGCGTTTCGGGCTTCGCCCGGCTTTCCGAGCTGGCCAGGGACTATGCGCGGAGCAAACCCGACATACCGCTGCTGATCGCGCAAGGCGCCGACTACACGATCCTGTCGAAGGACGAGCCGGTGACCCGCCATCATCTCGACCGCATCGTTCCCGACCGGCCGTTCATGATGTTCTCGCCCGACCATCACACCGCCTGGGCCAATACGGTGGCGCTCGAGCGCGCCGGCGTCCTGAAGGGCCGTGCCGTTCCGGTCGGCAATGAGATCGTAATGGGACCGGACGGGCTTGCCACCGGTGAGCTGCGCGAGGGGGCGGCCATCGACCCGGTGCGCGCGATCGGCGGCGAATGCCGTGAAAGGCTCGGTCTCGAAACCGGCGGCGAGCCGCGTGTCACGCCGAGCCCGGCCGAGCGCGCCCATGATCTCGCGACGATGCGGCGCGGGCTGGCGCACTGCGCCAAGCATGGCATCACCAGCTTCCACAATATGGACGGCAATTTCTATCAGCTCGATCTCTTGGCCGAGATCGATCGCGCCGAAGGCCTGCCGGTCCGGGGGCGCGTGCCTTTCCATATGAAGAACTTCATGAAGCTCGCCGATCTCGAGAAGGCGAGCGAGATGCATCGCCGCTATCGCTCGGAGCGCCTGCGCTCGGGCTTCGTCAAGATGTTCATGGACGGCGTCATCGATTCCGGCACCGCCGTGATGGCGGGGGGCTATGCGGGGCCTCCGCGCAAGAACGGCGATCCCTTGTTCACGGCTGAGCAGTTCAACGAGATTGCCATCGATGTCGACCGGCGCGGCCTGCAGATCGCCGTCCATGCGATCGGCGACGGCGCCGTCAACAGCGTGCTCAACGGTTATGCGGCGGCGGCGAAGGCCAATGGTAAGCGCGACAGCCGGCATCGCATCGAGCATATCGAAGTGGTGCTCGCCTCCGATATTCCGCGCTTCGCCGAGCTCGGCGTCGTCGCTTCCATGCAGCCGCCGCATCCGCCCGGCACGATGGGCCTGCCGCTCGAGCCGACGCTCGGGCTCATCGGGGAGGCGCGCTTGCCGCTGGCCTATGCCTGGCAGACATTGCGCGAAGCGGGCGCGCGGCTCGCTTTCGCCAGCGACTGGCCGGTCTCCGATATCAATGTCATGCGCGGCATCCATGCGGCGGTGACGCGGAATGCCTGGAAGACGGGACTGCCGGAGCAGAAGCAGTCGCTCGGCGATGCGCTGGCCGGCTATACGCGCGACGGCGCCTATACGGAATTCATGGAAGACCGCAAAGGCCGTATCGCGCCCGGCCTCCTCGCCGACATCGTCGTGTTGTCGGACGATATCGAGAAGGTGGCGCCGGAGACGATCGACCGGATGACGCCGGTCGTCACCATCTGCGACGGGCGGATCGCCTACGAAGCTTGATTCGCGCTGGAGGGAGAAGCCTGATCCATCACGATGCTGGACAAAGAAACCGTCCAGATGGTATGTTTATATCATGGCCGTCGCTCACCATCGCAAAAAGGATCCCACCCAGGTGCGCCGCCAGCTGCTCGACCAGGCGGCGCGGCTCTCGGTTCAGGAAGGCTTGGCCAGTATCAGCCTGCAAGAGGTGGCGACCGCCGCTGGCGTGACCAAGGGCGGGCTGCTCCATCACTTCCCCTCGAAGCAGGCGCTGGTCGAGGCGATGTTCACGGATTTCCTCACGGCACTCGATCGCGACATTGATGCACTGATCGCGGCGGATAGTGACGTCCAGGGGTGTTTTTCCCGCGCCTATGTCGAGGCCATGTTCCGGCAGGGCGATGTCGGTGTGGACAGCTCCTGCGCCGTGCTCGGCATTGCGATGCTCACTGATCCGCGCCTCCGGGAGCTGTGGGCCAAGTGGCTCGCGGCGCGTCTCGACCGACACCATGCGACCGACAGCGCGCCCGAGCTCGAGGTCATCCGTTATGCCGCCGACGGCGTGTGGCTCGCCGACTTCATGGAGGTGCGGCCGGCCAACCGGGCCTCGCTGCGCAACCGCCTCATCACCGCAACAAGAAGAGTCCCGTCATGAATCCGCTGGTCACCGCCTATGGCTTGCTGCTCGTCGCCATCGCCGCCGAGGTGGTGGGCACGTCGCTGCTTGCCGCCTCGCAGCAGTTCACCCGCCTGTGGCCGACGCTGGGCACCATCGCTGCCTATGCCTTGGCCTTTTATCTGTTGTCCTTCGCGCTGCGCGTCATGCCGGTCGGCGTCGCTTACGCGATCTGGAGCGGGCTCGGCATCGTGCTGGTGTCGGCGGTGGGCTTCGTCGTGCTGCGCCAGTCGCTCGATCTACCGGCGCTCATCGGCATCGGTTTCATCATCACAGGCGTGGTCATCATCAACACCCTGTCGCGCTCGGTCACGCATTGAAGTGAAGCACCTGGTTTCCCCTTTCTCCCGCTTGCGGGAGAAAGGGGAAGAGTGTGAGTTCTGAGTCTCCGCTTGCAGAAGGATTACGCGTAAGCGCCGTGGCAGTGCTTGTATTTCTTGCCTGAACCGCAGGGGCAGGCGTCGTTGCGGCCGACCTTGCCCCAGGTCGTCGGATCCTGCGGGTCGAGCGGCTGCTTGCCGGCCTTGCGCGGCGATTCCTGTCCGAAGACGATGCCTTCGCCGACATCGTCCTGGCCGGTCGTCGCATCGATATGATGCGCCTGCATCGGCGGCAGGTCGTCCTCGTCGGGCAGCAGATCGTCGTCCTCGTCGCCGGAGCGGCTCTGCAGCTCGACGCGCATGATCTGGCCGGTGGTCAGCTCGCGCAGGCGGGCGATCATCGCCTCGAACAGCGTGAAGCCCTCGGTCTTGTATTCGTTGAGCGGGTCGCGCTGGCCATAGCCACGCAGATGGATGACCTGGCGCAGATGCTCGACGGTGACGATATGCTCGCGCCAGAGATGGTCGAGCGTCTGCAGGATCACCGCCTTCTCGACCTGGATCATCACCTCGGGTGTGTAGGTCTCGCGCTTCCGGGCATAGAATTCATCCGCCGCCTTGGTCACGCGCTCGCGGATCTCTTCGTCGGCGATGCCTTCCTCCTTCGCCCAGTCATCGACCGGCAGATCGAGGGCGACGGTCTCGCGCAACTTCTCGCGCAGGCCTGCCGCGTCCCATTGCTCGGCATAGGCGTTTTCGGGAATGTGGCGGGCGACCTGATCGTCGATCACCTGATGGCGCATATCGTCGATCGTCTCCGGCACTTCCTCGCCGCGCATGATGCCGATGCGCATCTCGAAGATGACCTTGCGCTGGTCGTTCATGACGTTGTCGAACTTCAGCAGGTTCTTGCGGATGTCGAAGTTGCGCGCCTCGACCTTCTGCTGGGCCTTTTCGAGGGCCTTGTTGATCCACGGATGGACGATGGCCTCGTCCTCCTTGAGGCCGAGCTTCTGCAGCATCGAATCCATGCGCTCGGAGCCGAAGATGCGCATGAGGTCGTCGTCGAGGGAGAGATAGAACAGCGAACGGCCGGGGTCGCCCTGACGGCCGGAACGGCCGCGCAGCTGGTTGTCGATGCGCCGGCTCTCATGGCGCTCGGTGCCGATGACGAAGAGGCCGCCGGCCTTCAACACTTCTTCCTTGTTGCGCTCGATCTCGGCGCGGATCTCGTCCTCGCGCTTCTGGCGCTCGGCGCCGGGCGGAATATTGGCGAGCTCGGCGGCGATACGCATCTCGGCATTGCCACCGAGCTTGATGTCGGTGCCGCGGCCGGCCATGTTGGTGGCGATGGTGACGGCGCCCGGATAGCCCGCCTGGCCGATGATCTGGGCTTCCTGCTCGTGATAGCGGGCGTTCAGCACGTTGTGCTGGACGTTCATGCTCTTCAGCATGCCGGAGAGGATTTCCGACTTCTCGATCGATGTCGTGCCGACCAGCACCGGCTGCTTGCGCTCGCGCGCGTCCTTGATGATCTGGATGATCGCTTTGTATTTTTCCTTGGCGGTGCGGTAGACCTCGTCGTCCTCGTCCTTGCGGCCGACCGGCATGTTGGTCGGGATCTCGATGACGTCGAGCTTGTAGATGTCCATGAACTCCTCCGCCTCGGTATTGGCGGTGCCGGTCATGCCGGCGAGCTTGTCATAGAGGCGGAAGTAGTTCTGGAAGGTGATCGAGGCGAGCGTCTGGTTCTCCGGCTGGATGGCGACATGCTCCTTGGCCTCGAGCGCCTGGTGCTGGCCGTCGGAGTAGCGCCGCCCCGGCATCATGCGGCCGGTGAACTCATCGATGATGATGACCTGGTTGTCCTTGACGATGTAGTCCTTGTCGCGCTGGAAGATCTTGTGGGCGCGCAGCGCCTGCTGCACGTGATGCACGGCGGTGACGTTTTCGGCGTCGTAGAAGTTCTCGCCCTTGAGCAGGCCCGCTGCACCCAGCAGCTGCTCCATATGCTCGTTGCCCTGCTCGGTCAGCGTCACGGTGCGCTGCTTCTCGTCGAGCTCGTAATCGCCCGCGACCAGCTGCGGCAGGAAGGCGTCGATGGCGATGTAGAGGTCGGACTTGTCGTCGATCGGGCCGGAAATGATGAGAGGGGTTCTCGCCTCGTCGACCAGGATCGAGTCGACTTCGTCGACGATCGCGAAGTTGTGGCCGCGCTGCACCATCTCCTCGAGATGGAATTTCATGTTGTCGCGGAGGTAATCGAAGCCGAGCTCGTTGTTGGTGGCATAGGTCACGTCGGCGGCATATTGCTGGCGGCGCTCGGCATCGGAGAGGCCGTGCACGATGACGCCGGTGCTCAGGCCCAGGAAATTGTAAACCTGGCCCATCCATTGGGAGTCGCGCTGGGCGAGATAGTCGTTGACCGTCACCACATGCACGCCCTTCTGGGTCAGCGCATTGAGATAGACGGGGAGGGTGGCGACCAGGGTCTTGCCTTCGCCGGTCTTCATCTCGGCGATGCAGCCTTCATGGAGCACCATGCCGCCGATGAGCTGGACGTCGAAATGGCGCTGGCCCAAGGTGCGCTTGGCGGCTTCGCGGACGGTGGCGAAGGCCGGTACCAGGAGCTCGTCGAGCGGGCGGCCATTGGCCAGCTGCTCGCGGAATTCGACGGTGCGGGCTTTGAGCGCCTCGTCGGACAGGCCGGTGAGGCTCGCCTCCAGAGCGTTAATCTCGGCGACGCGGCCGGCATATTTCCCGACCTTGCGGTCATTTGAGGTGCCGAATATCCGCGACGCGATCGAACGCAGTCCTAGCATATTATGTCTTTCCTTCGGAGCGGGGCGCTGTCGCCGACGCAAGTCTCGGGCCGCCTTTTAATGAAATTGGCGCTTCCGGGCAATTGCCCCGAAGCCTGAAATGAATTTAACGAAGCCGGCGGCCGGGCTCGGCCAGGCCCTTTCCAGGTAGTCGGTCTCCCCAAGGACTTCAATGCGTTGCATCAAGGTCACAGGGCGTAAATGTTCCAATTCCCCCCTTGAAGTTGACGTTTAATGCGACCATTGTCCGCGCCGCGTTACAACGAATTAGGGAAAATCAGGCCTGGAGGCGGCTTATTCTTGCCGGATTTGACCGCCAATGAGCTACCATCGCGGCAAGGACGCCGCCCGGTGCCAAGACCCCCTGAATGGGAATCCGATGCTGATGATTCAGAAATTCACCAAAATCGCCGCCTTGTCGGCGGTGTCCTTCCTGCTTTTGTCGCCGGCCCATGCCCAGGTGAAGGAAGACAAGACGGTCGCCATCGTAAATGGCCATGAAATCAAGGTCTCCGAGGTGGAGATGGCGGCTGAGGATATCCTCGGCCAGCTGCCGGATATTCCACCGAAGCTGCGTTATCCCTACATCGTCGAATATCTGGTCGAGCGTCACCTCCTGGCCCAGGCCGCGGTCAAGGAAGGCATCGCCGATTCGGACGAATATAAGCGCCGCCTCGCCCTCTATCAGGCCAAGGCGCTGCGCGATGCCTATTTCGCCCAGACGATCGTCCCGACCGTCACCGAAGACGAGATGAAGAAGGCCTATGACACCGAGTCGGCCAAGGTCGCCCAGACCGAGCGCGTCCGGGCCCGTCACATCCTCGTTGCCACCGAGCAGGAAGCCAAGCAGATCCGCGCCCGCCTCCAGAAGGGCGAGAAGTTCGAAGATCTCGCCAAGCAGTACAGCACCGACGGCTCGAAGGAATATGGCGGCGATCTCGGCTATTTCACCGCGCCCGAAATGGTGCCGGAATTCTCCAAGGCCGCTTTCGCGCTGAAGCCGGGCGAGGTGTCGCAGCCGGTCAAGACCGATTTCGGCTGGCACATCATCAAGCTTGAAGACCGCAAAATGGGCGGCGCCCAGCCTTATGACCAGGTGAAGACGGCGATCCGCAACATCCTGCTGCGCAAGAAGACGCAGGAGAAGATCATCAAGCTGCGCATGGAGTCCAAGGTCGAGCTGAAGGATCCCGATCTGGCGAAGTTCGCCGAGGAAGCCCGCAAGCTGCGCCAGAAGGCGCTGCAACAGAAGCAGGGCGGCGGCGCGGCTCCGGCCGGCGGCGATCAGCCGGATGCGACCGATGCGCCGGCGCTCACCGGCGATGAACCCGCGACAGGCGGCGGCAAATCGGATATGCAGGCGCCGCAGTAACCACGCGACGACTTTCGGGGAGGGGAAGAATGGCCAGCAACGTCCGGTCGCCATTGGCGCCGGAGCAATTTCCAGTGCTTCCTCCCCTGGACGGCGTCACTTTCGCCGTCGCCGAGACGGGCATCCGCTATAAGAACCGTCCGGATGTGCTTCTGGCGCTGGTGGCGCCCGGCACGTCGGTCGCCGGTGTGCTGACCACCTCCAAATCGCGCTCGGCGCCGGTCGACTGGTGCGCCGAGAAGCTGAAGGGCGGCGCGGCGCGCGCCCTGATCGTCAATTCCGGCAACGCCAATGCCTTCACCGGCAGCGCCGGCGTCAAGACCGTGACCGCGGTCGCCAAGGCGCTTGGCGCCCAGGCCAAATGCAAGCCGGCCGAGATCTTCCAGGCCTCGACCGGGGTCATCGGCGAGCCGCTCAACCCGGCGCCGATCATCAATGCTCTGCCGCAGCTTTTCGGCGCGTTGCGCGCCGATGCCTGGGCGGACGCCGCCCGCGCCATCATGACGACCGACACATTCCCCAAGGCCGCCACCCGCAAGGCGCGCCTCGGTGGCGTCACCGTCACGCTCAACGGCATCGCCAAGGGCTCGGGCATGATCGCGCCCGACATGGCGACGATGCTTTCCTTCGTCTTCACCGACGCGGCGCTCCCGCCCAAGATCCTGCAGAAGCTCCTGAGCCGCAGTTCTGCCAGGAGCTTCAACTGCATCACCGTTGACGGCGACACCTCGACATCCGACACGCTGCTCGCTTTCGCCACCGGCACCGCCGGCCCGGCTCTGAAAGGTCTCAAATCCGAAGCCGATCCGCGACTGAAGGCTTTCGCCAAGGCACTCGATGAGCTGTGCCAGGACTTGGCGCTGCAAGTGGTGAAGGACGGCGAGGGGGCGGAGAAGCTGATCGAGATCTCCGTCACCGGGGCCGAGAACGACAAGGCGGCGCGCACCATCGGCATGGCGATCGCCAATTCGCCGCTGGTCAAGACCGCGATCGCCGGCGAGGACGCCAATTGGGGCCGCATCGTCATGGCGATCGGCAAATCGGGCGAGAAAGCGATCCGCGACAAGCTCAAAATCTGGATCGGCGGCGTGCAACTCGCGAAGAACGGCATGAAAGCGCCCGACTATCGCGAAGCGGATATCATGCCGCATATGAAGGGCCGCTCGATCGTCATCAAGGCGGATGTCGGCGTGGGCAAGGGCCGGGCCACGGTGTGGACCTGCGATCTCACCCACCGCTATATCGACATCAACGGCTCCTATCGCAGCTGATGAGCGGCTTGCCTCTTGTATTGGTGGCCGCGGTGGCGCTGGTCGACGCCGATGGCCGCGTGCTCATCGCCAAACGGCCGGAAGGCAAGGCGATGGCCGGCCTATGGGAATTTCCCGGCGGCAAGGTCGAAGCGGGCGAACGTCCGGAGCTGGCGCTCATCCGCGAGCTCAAGGAAGAGCTCGATATCGATGTCACCGAAGCCTGCCTGGCGCCCCTCACCTTTGCCAGTCACGCTTATGAGAAATTCCATCTGCTGATGCCGCTTTATGTGTGCCGGCGCTGGAAAGGCATGGTGGCGGCGCTCGAGGGGCAGGAGCTCAAATGGGTGAAGCCCAACCGGCTGCGCGAGCATCCGATGCCGCCCGCCGACCTGCCGCTGATCCCGCATCTCATCGATCTCCTGTGATGGCGATGAGCGGGATCGCGGCGGAAATTCTTGCTCGCCAGCGCCTCTCGCTTTCGCCGACCGATCTCGACATTGCCCTGCGGCCCAGAGACGAAGCGGCCGCTTACGCGCTGCAAGCCGAGACGAATGGTTTCATCGCGCGCAAGCTCGGCGTCTCCGTCGGCCACAAGATCGGCTGCACGACGCCGGTCATGCAGAAATTTCTCGGCATCGGAAATCCCTGCGCCGGTCGCGTCTTCGCGCAGACGGTTTTCGGAGCGCATGCCGAGATTTCCCGCTCGCACTACCGCAAGCTCGGGGTTGAATGCGAAATCGTCGTCGAGATCGGCAAGGATGTCGAGCCGGGTCGGAGCGATCACACGCCGCAAGCGCTCTTGCCTCATGTCGGCGCGGTCATGGCGGGCATCGAGATCGTCGACGACCGTTATGCGGATTATCGCACGCTCGGCGTTCAGACATTGATCGCGGATAATTTCTTCAATGCGGGTGGCGCGTTGGGCGTGCCGGTCGAAGGATGGCATGACCTCGATCTGGCAACACTCGAGGGCCATATGCGCATCAATGGCCGCGAGGTCGGGCGCGGCACCGGCGCGATGGTGATGGGTCATCCGCTCGCGGCATTGGCCTGGCTGGCGAACCGGCGCTGCGGCGGATTGCGGCGCGGCGAGTTTGTGTTCCTGGGCAGCCTGGTAGAGACCAAATGGCTGAATGCGGGCGATGACGTGGTGATCGAAATCGAACGGCTCGGCCAAGTAAGCCTGACTGTCTCCGATTGATCTTCAGTCCCGCTTGTCTTCGAGCTTCGTTTCGGTCGTCCTGAGCGCGTCGGCGAGGCGCGCTTTGGCGCTGCCCGGACGCAAAGGCTTTTGCTGCGAGGCGTGCGGGGCCCAGCCGATCGCCCAGGCGGTCTCGATGGTGGCGCGCACGCGGCCGTCGGGATCGGAGAAGCGCGCGTCATAAAGTGCCGCGGCGCGGGCGAGGAGGCTCGCGGTCACCGGCCGGCGGGCGCGCGCCGTCAGGGAGTGTTGCAGGCCCAACGCCTTGATCTCGCGCATGAGCGACAGACCGTCCTTGTATCTGACCGTCGTCTGGTCGAGATCGACGGCCGGCAGCGCGAAGCCGGCGCGCTGCATCAAGGCGCCGACATCGCGCAGATCGGCGAAGGGCGCCACGCGCAGGCTGGCGCCGCCGGTGAGCTCGGCCTCCGCCGCGAGCCAGGTCTCGCGCAATTCGACCAGTGTGCGCCCGGCAAACAGGCCTCCCAGAAAAAGCCCGTCGGGCCGAAGCGCCGTGCGAAACTGCGCCAGGCTCCCCGGCACGTCATTGACGCTGTTGAGACTGAACAGGCTGATGATGCAGTCGAGGCTCGCGGGCTTGAGTGGAACGGCCTCGTCGTCAAAGACGAGATCGATGCCAGGCCCCGGCGCCGGCGCCGCGGTGATGATCCGGCCGAGGCGGCTGAGGCCTGAGAGAAGGGCCCTGATCTCGCCGGCGGCGGGACCGAAGATGAGCGTGGTCTTGAAATCGCGCAGGATCAGGCCGAGCCGGCTTTCGACCTCGGCCGCCAGCGCCTGGGCATAGAAGGCGGGGCGCGTCGGCGCGACGCGCGCCAGGTGGCGGCGGCGGCGGGCTTTGTCGAAAATTTGCGGCACGTCGGTCGTCATGCGCGGAACGTAGTCGAAGCCCTGGGCAGTTTCCATGTTACAATCGGGCATGGCCGCATTGACGCTCGCGCAGATTTCGGACAAGGCCGCCCGCCTGGGCGGATGGAGCCTCGACTGGCTCCTGCCGCCGCAATGCCTGAGCTGTCACGATCCGGTCAGCGCGGCGTCCGGCCTCTGCATCAAATGCTGGAGCACGCTTTCCTTCATCGAGGCGCCTCTGTGCGAGAGGCTCGGTCTACCTTTTTCCTATGATCCCGGCCCCGATGCGGTCAGCGCGGCGGCACTCGCCGATCCGCCTTTATGGGACCGCGCCCGCGCGGCCTTGGTTTTCGACGAGACGGCGCGGGCTCTGGCGCATGCCCTCAAATACCGCGACCGGCACGAAGCAGGGATCGTGATGGCGCGGCTCATGCGCCGCGCCGGGACACAGCTCATCGCCGATGCCGATGCGGTCATTCCGGTGCCGCTGCATCGCTTCCGGCTCTGGCGGCGGCGCTACAACCAGTCGGCCATTCTCGCCAGACATGTCTGTCGCGCAGCGAACAAACCCTTCGCGCCGCATCTGCTGCATCGGCAAAGGCGGACACAGGCGCAGACCGGCCTCGATCTCGAGGAGCGGCAGCGCAATGTCCGCAACGCCTTCAGCGTGCCGGAGCGCCATCGGCCTGACATCGCCGGCAAGTCCTTCCTGCTCATCGACGACGTCCGCACCACCGGCGCGACACTCACCGCTTGCACCCGGGCACTGAAACAGGCGGGCGCCGGCCGCGTGGATGTCCTGACCTTCGCGCTTGTACCCAAGCCGAAGCAGTTCCATATTTAGGGTACGGTCATTGTCCCATTCACTGTGACGGTTATGTCGAAAGTCACCATCTATACGACGCCCTTCTGCCCGTACTGCCATTCGGCCAAGGCGCTGCTGCGCCGGAAGAATGTCGAATTCTCCGAGATCGATGTCAGCTATGACGCCGATGAGCGCCAGCGGATGATGGCGAAGGCCAATGGCCGGCGCACCGTGCCGCAGATTTTCATCGGCGAGACGCATGTCGGCGGCAGCGACGAGCTGCATGCGCTCGACCGCCAGGGCAAGCTCGATCCGCTGCTCGCCGGGGCATGAGCTTCAAGGCGGCCCTCATCCAGCTGCGCTCGGGCCGGGACATGGCGCGCAATATTGCCGAGGCCTCCGCTTTGATCAAGGAAGCGGCGCGGCAAGGTGCCCGTTTTGTCGCCACGCCCGAAATGACCAATATCCTGGAGACTGATCGCGACCGGCTGCGCGCCCTGGTGCGGTCCGAACCCGAGGACGCGTCGGTCGCGGCCTTTGCCGAGCTGGCGCGTGATAAGAGGATATGGCTCCTGGCCGGCTCTTTCGCGCTCAAGGGGGTGGGACCCAAGCTCCTCAATCGGTCGTTGTTGTTCGCTCCCGATGGCACGGTCCTGGCCCGTTATGACAAGGTGCATCTCTTCGATGTCGACCTGCCGAACGGCCAGGTGCTTCGCGAATCGGCCGCCTATGAGGCGGGCCATGATGTGCCGGTGGTGCCGCTGCCTTTCGCGACGGTCGGCCTCTCCATTTGTTACGATGTAAGATTTCCTCATCTTTACAGAGGTTTGGCGCAGAGAGGCGCGGAGATCCTGACGGTTCCGTCGGCCTTCACCAAGGTCACCGGCGAGGCGCATTGGGAAGTGCTGCTGAAAGCGCGCGCCATCGAGACCGGGAGCTTCGTCCTGGCGCCGGCGCAAGGCGGTCTCCATGAATGCGGCCGCGAGACCTATGGCATGAGTCTTGCTGTTTCCCCCTGGGGCGAAACAATAGCAGAAGGCGGCGAGGCGCCCGAGCTTGTCATGACGACCATCGACCGATCGCAAGTCCTTGATGCAAGACGGCGAATCCCGGCGCTGACGCATGACCAGCAGGTCACCTTGAATGCCCAGGGAGAGGTTGCTACCTAAGCGTCATGATCAGATACGATCTCATTTGCGACAAAGGCCATGAATTCGATGGCTGGTTTTCCGACAGCGCCGCCTATGACGCGCAGGCCAAGCGTGGCCTCGTCACCTGCGTCCATTGCGGCTCGGCCAAGATCGAAAAGCAGCTGATGGCGCCCGGCATTCCGGTGAAGGGCAACCGCAGGAAGGAAGGTCCCACCCGGCCCGTCGCTGCCGCCGCCGCTGCCCAGCCGGTGCTCGCCAGCGCCTTCGATCCGCGCCAGGAGAAGCTCATCCAGATGATGCGCGAGATGCGCAAGACGGTCGAGGAGAATGCCGAATATGTCGGCAACCGTTTCGCCGAGGAAGCGCGCAAGATTCATTATGATGAATCGGACAAGCGCGGCATCTATGGCGAAACCACCGCCCAGGACGCCAAGGAGCTGATCGAGGAAGGGATCGAGATCCACCCTCTGCCGGTGCTGCCCGAAGACGGCAACTGATCCCGGCACATAACAAAGTTTCTGTCGCCTTGAGCCTTCACTAAGCCTGTGGTCTATTCGCCTTGCCGCAAGGTTAGTGGATAGGCGACGTCATGTTTTTCGCACAGGTTTACCGCCCTCTCGGTGTGTTCGCGCTTTTCATCAGCGCCGCCTTGGCCGGCGGCGGTGCGGCGTATGCCGATGTGCGTACGGATTTCGACAAGGCGCTCGCGGCGACGAACTGTCCCAATATCGAAAATATTCACCCGACGGATCGTTTCGTGCTGCTCTCCGAATGGTCCGGCCGCTCCCTGATCGAGTTGGCGCGGCGCGCCGGCTTCGGCTCCAATGTCAACAATCTTGGGGAGAACGATACGTTTCTTCCCGCTGATGATGCCGACAAGGCGGAGATGCTCGATCGCATGGCGGTGGGCGCGGCTGAAGGCGTGGCGCGCCTCAAGGCAGACAGCCGGGCCTATGGCTCACAACTTTGCCCTCTGCTGCTGAGCACCAGATTTTTCGAGGACACGATCAAGGAGCAGAAGCGCGCCAATGCGCCGGTCCGCCCCTATCTGCGTTTCGCCCAGCAGGTCGGCCGGCTCAACGGCTGTCACGCTGGACCGATCGACGGCGCCTTCGGCCCGACGACGCGCGCCGGGTGGAATCGCATGGCCGGCCAGCTCGCTCCTGATCGCGTCGTCTCGGAGACGGGCATTCCCATGCCGGGCGATGTGCTTGCTTTGGCGCTGCATCCGGTTTCACAAGGCGCCTGTGATACCGACGCGGGCAAAGCCGCGCAGGCGCTCTATGATTATATCTTCGCGCCGACCGAATATGGCATCGCGACCGGCGCCTTGACGCTCGCTCAGTTTGCCGACGCGGCGGAGCTCGCGCCGACGCATTTGCGCAATCGTATCGTCGCTTTGGTGCTCGGGCGCTGGAACCGTTATGAGGGTCCGCCTGTGACCGGCAGCCCTGCGACCGGCGAGGATGAAATCTTCGCCAGCTTCTGGCTGTTGGTGCGCGATGACTTCGCGAGCTTCGCGCAGGATGTCTCGCCGCCCCCACCCTATGACAACGCCGGCGACATCTATCTGCTCACCGCCCAGCGGGCGCTGTTCGGCATCGGCGTCGATCCGATGACAGGGCCCACGCTCATCCTGCTCGAGAAGCTCGCGGTAGAAAATCGCGACGCGCGCAACATGCTGGCCGGCATCCACCAGTTCGGCATCGGCACAACACCTGATCCCACCAAGGCGACGCAATTCCTGGTGCGCGATGCCGCCGATCTCGGCGATCCGGAAAGTGCTTTCGCCGCCTATGAAGCGGCACGCTCGGATGGCCCACGCGCGGCCGACTACATCCGGGCCGTTCTGGCGCATAATGACAAAGCGCGGCAGCAGAATGAGAGCGCCGGCGGCGAAGAAGGCGAGACGCCGCCTTTCCAGAATGTCTCGATCTCGATTTCCGAGATTGGTGACCTGTCGCGCATGACGCGGTTGATCCTCGATCATCCCGAAGCGCTTGAAGCGGCGAAGGAAGCGCAGCCGCGGGAGCGTTTCATCTTTGGCCAGATGATCCTCGAAGGCCGCGGCGGCGACCGGCCGGCACGCGACCTCGGCATAACCCTCATCGCGTCGGCGGCAGCCGATGGGCTCGCCGACGCGGCGCTGCGGCTCGCGCATATCCGCCGCTATCAGGAGATGCCCGACCTCGCCGAGGCGGAGCGTCTTTATATTGTCGCGGGCGATGCCGGCAGCCCGCAGGCTGTCTTCTCCCTCGCCGAGATGCAGGATGAAAAGGGCAACTTCACGCCGGCGAAGGCTCTCTATGACATGGCGGTGGAGTTGAATGCCGCCAATCCCGTGGTCTGGGATCTCGCCACCGCGCTGCAGAATCGCATCGTCGAGGGCAGCCCATTCTTTACCGCCAAGGAGGGCGCCGCCTGGCTGCAGGAACGCATCGCCAAGGACAACAAGCTCGCTTTGGCGATCGGCGATGCCTATCTCTGCGTGACCTGCGGCGGTATTGTCGATGCCGCCCAGGCGGCGGCCTGGTATCGCAATGCGGCCGCCGTCGAGGAAGAGAGTGACCGCTCGGCCTCGACCAAGCTCGCCCGTTTGCTTCTCGCCACGCCGGCGCTCGAGAAAACGCCGGACGAGGCGCTCAACATCCTGAGGCGTAATGCCCCGCCGCAGGGCGATGACTCCTATATGGGCAGTGAGTGGTATGCCCGCTCCGGCGTGCTTCTGCTGAGTGAAGCGGGACGCCGTTCGAGCGCCACGCCGAAAGACCTGAAGGACGCCGTGCAAGCCTTTCTCGGTCTTCTCTGTCCGCAGAAGGAGGGCTGCCTGCCTCTGGCGCGCAGCCTCGCCAATGGCGAATTCGATCCCGGCCTGACCGGGCTCGGTTATGCGACGCTCGAGACTCTGCAGAAAAATGCCGATCCCGAGGACGATATGCCGGCCCGCGCCCTTGCCGATACACGCGCCGCCTATGGCGATTTCCGCGGCGCCATCGCGCTGCTGCGTCCGCTGCGGGCGGGCTATGATGATGTCGAGGCATCGTTGCGCATGGTGAAGCGCATCGTCGCCGCCAATCTGCGCCGCCGCAGCGCCGAGCTGCCGGATGGCCTTCTCGATTATGTGCGCTTGCTGGCGGCGCGCGGCGAAGACGAGGCGAAGGTGCTGCTCGGCCTTCTCGTCGATCCGCTGGCGCAGGCAACCGAGGCGCCCGCCCCGGATGTCGCCACGGCACAGGCGGCCTTCGACCAGCAGCTGGCGCGCGGCGCCTTGAGCCGCGGTCTTGTGGTCAGCGCGCGCCGGCTGTCGGAAGCCAAAGCCGCGCAAGGCGACAAGGACGCCGCGCTGAAGCTCGAATTCACGGCACTCACCAGCGAGCTCAAGCTTGCCGCGGTCGATGCGATCTTCGACGGCCCGCTGCCAGGACGGCTGACCAAGGTCTGCCTGCTGAGCCGGGCGAGCGAACGGGTGTCGACACTCGGCTTCGATGACGCCGCGCTGACGCTGGCCAAATATGCGGTCAACGAGCTGCAGCTGGCGCGCCGCGACATCGCCCAGTTGCCGGAGGGCTTGCGCACCTGTTTCCGCGATGTCGCCGCCAATCATTATCGCTGGCTCGCCGACCTGTTCATCCGCCATCAACGCCTGGCGGAAGCGCGTTATGTGATGGGGCTGCTCAAGGACTTCGAGACCTACGAATTTGTCGGGCGCGACCAGGAGTATCGCAAGCGCGGCTATGACGGCTTCACGCTCGATCAGCTCGAGCAGGATTTCACCGGAGCGCTCGGCGCGATCGCCGTTCCGGTCACCGCCAAGGCGCGCTGGCTCGCCGAGGCGCGCTGGAAGGCGCGCAACGGCAAGCTCAGTGATGCCGACAAGGCCGAAATGGCGAAAGTCGAAAAGGAGCTGGCCGATGCGGCGAAGGCCTTCCAGCAACAGCTCGACACGGCGCTTGCCGCGGCGCGCGGCCTCGGCCGCGAGGAGCGCGCCGCCGATCTCGACAATCTCAAGGCGCTGCAATCCTTCCTGCGCAGCGCGGCGGGGCGCAAGACGGCGGCCTTGCATTTCGTCGTGCTGCCGCAGCGCCTGCATGTCATCCTGACCACGGCGCAGTTCCAGGTGAGCCATACGGTCGAAATGTTCGACGGCGCGCCTTTCGAGGAAGCGAAACTCGACCGCAAGCTCGATGAGTTCCGCGCGTTGCTGCAGGATCCGGGCAGCGATCCGGCACCGCTGGCGCGCGATCTCTATCAGCTTCTTATCGGGCCGCTGCAGAAGGAAATAGAGGCGGCCGGGATCGATACGCTGCTTGTCTCGCCCGATCGGCGCCTGCGCTACATCCCCTTCGCCACATTGAATGACGGCAAGGCCTATCTGGCGCAGAGCTATAATCTGGCGCTGCTCTCGGATGCCGGCTACGAGGTCGCGGGCGACCATCGCACCGGGCTCGAGGTCGCGGCCCTCGGCATGACCCAGGCGGCGGAAGACTTCTCCGCACTTCCCAATGTGCGCGCCGAGCTTGCCGGCATCGTCAAGGGCGATGCCTCGTCCTATGGTTTCCTGCAGGGACGTATCGTGCTCGACAAGGATTTTACCCGCGACGCGTTGAAGAATTCCCTGCAGTTCGGGCCACCGGACAGCGGCGCTCTCGGCGTCCTCCATATCGCGTCGCATTTCGCGCTGGGTCCGACCGATACGGACTCCAACCTGCTGCTCGGCGACGGCAGCCTCCTGTCGCTCGCCGATATCAAGACCGATCGCTTCACTTATGATTTCGGCAGCGTCGATCTCCTGACATTGTCTGCCTGCTCGACCGCCTATGGCCTCGCCAACAGCGACGGGCGCGACATCGAGAGCTTCTCGGAAGTGTCGCGCAAGGGCGGGGCGCGGGCGATCCTGGCCAGCCTGTGGGCGGTCAACGACCTGTCGACCTCACTGATGATGCAGCGCTTCTACGAGCTGCGCGAAAGGCGCAATCTCGGCAAGGCGGATGCACTCGCCACCGTGCAGCGCGAATTCATCGCCGGCACGCTGGGGCAGGGCGATGCAAGTGAAAGCGTCGTCGCCGAGACGGCGCGCCGTGGCGCCACCGCAGTCGAGGAGACCGACAGCGCCACGCCCGCGCCGGTCAAGCTCGACGGCTTCAAGCATCCGTTCTATTGGGCTCCTTTCATCATCATGGGTAACTGGCAATGAGGCGGGTGATGCGGGCGGCCCTGATCGTTGTTCTGGCGCTCGGCGCCGGAACGGCCCAGGCACAGGAGATCAAGCAGAATCTCTGCTACCGGGTGGACGTGCCGCGCAGTTACGGACCGGTGCGCTCCATCACCGCGAAGCTCGACAGGAACGGCATCGACATCCAGTTCACCGAATGGGATACGCCCAACACCATATTTCTCGCCGGCGCCGCCTGCGCCGAGAGCAGCGGGCGCATGATCCGCTGCAGCATCGAATGCGACGGCGGCCATGCCGACCTGGCAATGACGCCGGATGGCCGGCTCAGCCTCCTGGCCCGAAGCCTGCGCAGCCTGTCGTTCGGCCAGGAATCGCGCCTGCTCAATTCGCTCGATGCCGACGGCACGGTGCTCAGCGGCTTCTTCGTCCTCGATGAAAGCGCTGGCGAGGAGTGCGTGCCGGCCGGCGAGACCTATCAGGTGGCGCTCGAGGCCGGTGACGACACGCCGTCCGTCGCCGCGGCGGAGAAGCTCTTGAACGATCTGGGATTCCTGCTTGAAAAGCCCGACAATATCTTCTCCGGCCGCACAAAGGACGCGGTAGCGCAGTTCCAGACGGCGTCGGGCCTGAAGCCGACGGGTGTCATCGATGCCGAGACGGCGCGCCGGCTGGTGGCGCAGGCGGCAACGAACGGTGGCTGCTAGCTTGCGGCGGCCGGCTCGCCGGCCATCTCCGGGGACATTGTGGTGAGCTGGAACAGGTAATGGAATCCCGCCATGCAGTCGGCGAGGAAACGATTGAAGGACCTGACGAGCGGTAGCTCCAAGGCGACGCCGTCCGGCGACAGCCGCAGCAGGCCTTCCGCCTCGGCATCGCGCAGAAGCCGGCGGACATGGGTTCGGGAAATGCCGAAGCGATCGGCGAGATCGCCGAACCCCACCGGGCTCGTGCCCTGCGCGGCGCCCGTCTGCACCAGCTTGATCAGGATCATCATGCCGGCATCGCGGTTCATGATGAAGGTGATGGTCGGGTTGGAGGTGAGCACCTTGACCCCTTCGGTGATGCTCGGGCGGCCGACGCGGCGCAATGCCGTCCGGAAGACGGGGTCACGGCACATCGGCGGCGAGTAGCCGCGCGCCGGGAACATCAGGGCCAGCGGGGAGTAATAGACTTTCAGCCAATCGAGGTCATGGGCGATCATTTTTTCGGTCGGCGTGAGCAGGCGCACGCGATGATCGACGGCGACCGGTTGACGGGTGATGTAGCCCGTCTCGACGAAACGGGCGACGATCGCCTCGATGCTGCGCCGGCTCGAGACCTGATAGGGGATCATTGTTTCCTGCAGGAGACCGATGGTCGGCCATGTCGACCGGTCGTCAGGGTCGTGGGCGGCGGCCAGAACGAGCGTGTTGAAGAAGACGGCCGAGCGTTGTGTCACGGCGAGCAGCCGGCTGAGGAAGGGATTGTTCTCGTAAAGGCCGAGCATGCCGTCGACCCAGACCCGGCGTGCTTCGATGAAAGCCGGATGGCCGAGGATTTCTTCCGGAGAATGGAAAACCGGCATTTGCCCGATCATCGCGGTAGCGGTCATGCCACGGAACTCTCTTGCGTCCTGCGCATCCGATAGTTGCCTTTAGGTCACAGACTCGTGCGGCGTGGAATCCACGCAAAAGTGTCCCTTCTCATCCGCATCAGGTCAACCCAAGAGTTGCTCCGGGGTGTCCCGAGGGGACGAAATCGAAGCGGGAGCTGCCGATGCGATGGCTGGGCTGGATTCGTTGCAGCGTCGAAACCGAGCGGCGCCGTCAAATTTCCGCGGCGACAGCGCTGCTGGGACTCATGACGATGTCCGGACTGGCGCTGGCCGATGGCGGTCAAGGCGGACATCCGGGAGATGGAACGACAGGCGGTGGGTTCGGCGGCGCCGGCCATGACGGCGCATCCGGCGCCGCGGGTACGAATTTCAGCGGCGGTGGCGGCGGCGCAGCAGGTGGTGGTGCGGGCGGGGCCGGCTCCGGCGGAACCGCTGGTGGAGCCGGAGGAACAGCAGAGGTGCCCAATGGCGGAGCCGGTGCCGCGGGCGCGGATAATACTGCTGGCGGCGGCGGTGGCGGTGGCTTCAATGGCAGTGAGATCACGCCGGCCGGCACGGGCGGCGCGGGTGGCAGGGGCGGCGAGCGCAACACCCAGGCCAATGGTTCCGTAACGGGCTTCGGCACGGGCGGTGGCGGCGGTGGCGCGGGTGGCGCCGGCCGCGAATACTCCGGTTCCGGCTCGGCCCATGTGAATGCCGGCGCGCTTCAAGGTGGCGGGGCCGGCGGCAGGGGCGGAACCGGCGGCGTCGCCGATGTCCTCGGCAACGGGCCGGGCAACTTCAGCGTCACGGCGACCGGCGGCGCGGGCGGCGCCGGCGGCTCCGGCGGAGCGGCATTGTTGTTTTCCGGCGCCGATGCGTCCTTCACCAATCAGGGCGCATCGGCCGCGGTCAGCGGCGCCAAGGGCGGTGATGGCGGCACGGGCGGCCTCGGAGCCTCACGGGCCTTCAACTCCGACAGCGGGAACGTGTCGTCCATCGCCATTGGCGGCACCGGCGGCGCGGGCGGCACGGGCGGCGCCGGCATCGTCTTTTCGGGCAGCGGCGCCGGTCTGCGCAATGAGGGCGCGATCACCGGCGGCGCGGGCGGCACTGGCGGTGGAACAGTTGTGGGTTTCCCGCAGACCATCACCAGCGGCACGGCAACGCTCGCGGCGATGATCGGCAGCGGCGGCAAAGGCGGAACGGGAGGCGCCGGTGTGGCCATCACCGGTGCCGGCGGGCAATTCGTCAGCAGCGGAATGATCACCGGCGGCGCGGGCGGCGCCGGAGGCTCCGCCAATATCAACGCGACAGGCGGCAGAGGCGGCGATGGTGGCGATGGCGGCGCGGGCCTTGCGGTTTCATCCGGCGGGGCGATCGAGATTTCCGGCCGGGCACAAGGCGGCAAGGGCGGTGACGGCGGCCGCAGCAATGGGCGTCCCAACACTAGCGGCGGCACCGGCGGCGCGGGTGGCGTCGGCGTCATCGCGCAAGGCGCGACGATCGAAGTCGCCGGAACGGGCGTGATCCAAGGCGGCCAGGGCGGGCTGCGCGGCACCGGCGCCACGAATGGCGCCTATGGCGGCGGCGGCTTCGGCGTGACGGGAAGCTCCCTCACGATCATCAATGCCGGCACCATCGCGGGCGGGGTCGCCGGTAACGGCGCGACGCGTGTCGACGCCATCCGATTCACCGGCGGCGTCAACAGCCTCACCATCACATCGACTTCGGTCATCAACGGGCGTGTCACAGCCTTCTCGACGGCCGACACTTTCGCACTCGGCGGCGCCGGCAATGGCACGTTCAATGTCTCGGCGATCGGCGCCGCGGCGCAGTATCGCGGCTTCGGCAGCTTCGAGAAGATCGGCGCCAGCATCTGGACCCTGACCGGAACGACCACTGAGCTGACGCCCTGGACAGTCAGCGAAGGAACGTTGGCGATCGCGCAGGATGGCAGTCTCGGCAATGCGGCGGGGAGCGTCACCTTCGATGGCGGTACGCTGGCGACCACCGCGAGCTTCACGACTGCGCGCGCCATGACACTCGCAGCAGGCGGCGGCACTTTCGCGCCCTCGGACGGCACCACGCTCACACATGATGGCGTCATATCCGGCGCCGGCCAGTTGACGATGGCCGGCCCCGGTACGCTCAACCTCGCCGGCGCCAACACCTACCGAGGCGGCACGCAGCTCGATGCGGGGATCTTGCAAGTGGCGGCTGACAATAATCTCGGCGATGCGGATGGCGACGTGAACTTCAATGGCGGCACGCTCGCAACAAGGGCGAGCTTCGATACCGAACGAAGCATCACCTTGAATGTTGGCGGTCGTTTCGATGTCGCCGCCGATACGCAGCTTGGCCTCAATGGCGTGATCGATGGAGCCGGTGACCTCGTCAAGCTCGGCGCCGGCACGGTGGTGCTCACGGGCGCGAATCTCTATGCCGGCGACTCGCTGGTCGCGGCGGGCACCTTGTTCGGCTCGGCTGCCTCGATCCGCGGTGATATTGGCAATGCGGCGACTGTCGTGTTCGACCAGGTTGGCGACGCCGAATTCGGCGGCAATGTCGTGGGCCTCGACGGTGTCGAGGGGACAATGATCAAGCGGGGGGCCGGCGCGCTGACGCTGACCGGCGCTTCCGCGCTCGACTGGCGAATAGAGGCCGGCGGTCTCGTCACCGCGGCGGCACGGTTTTCCGGCGATGCCGATATCGGGGCCAATGGCCGCCTCACTTTCGATGATGCAACCGCGACCCGTTACGGCGGTGTCCTGTCGGGCGCCGGCAGCTTCGCCGTCAGCGGCGGCGGTGTGCTGACGCTCACCGGCGACAGTTCGTCCTTCGCCGGCACGACCACCCTCGAAGGCGCGACCTTGTTGATCGGAGATTTGGCCGGCGCGGGCAAGCTCGGCGGCTCGATGACCGTCGGCGCCGGCGGCAGGCTCGGCGGATCGGGCACGTTGGGATCGGGGGCGGGATCGGTGGTGACTCTTGCGTCCGGCGGCACGCTTGCACCCGGCAATTCTATCGGCACGCTCGCCATCGATGGCGATCTCGTCTTCGAGGCGGGCGCACGCTTCGAGATTGAGGCCGACCCGGAGGGCACTCGGTCCGATCTCGTCACCGTCAGCGGTGATGCGACGCTCGACGGCGGTGCTGTCGCCCATATTGGCGCCGGCGGCGCCTACCGGCTGCGCTCGCGTTACACCATTCTCGCGGCGGACGGCACGTTGTCCGGCCGGTTCGATGGCGTCACCTCCGACTTCGCCTTCCTGACGCCAGATCTCATCTATGATTATGTCGCGGGCACCGTGGCGCTCGACCTCAAGCGCAATGATGTGAATTTCTCCGATGCGGCGCGCACCCGCAATCAACGGGCCACGGCCGGCGCCATCGAGAGCATCGGCATCGCCGCCGCCCATCCCGTCTATGACGCGGTAGCCTTGCTGCCTGATGACGAGACTCTCATTCGCGCCAGCTTCGATGCGTTGTCGGGCGAGATTCACGCCTCGCTCAAGACGGCGCTGATCGAGGACAGCCGTTTTGTGCGCGAGGCGGCGAATGACCGTCTGCGTGCCGCTCATGCGGCTGCGGCCGATGGGGTGGCGTTGTGGGGGCAAGGTTTCGGCGTCTGGGGACACAGCGATGAGGACGGCAATGCCGCGCGCCTCGAGCGCTCCACGGGTGGTTTCGTGGTGGGCGCCGATGCCCCGCTGATCGATGATTGGCGATTTGGCATCCTCGCCGGCTACAGCAGCACCAGCTTCGACATCGATGACCGTCGTTCCTCAGGCGCGAGCAACAATTATCACCTGGGCGCCTATGGCGGCGGCGCGCTCGGTCCCTTCGGGCTGCGCCTGGGTGCCGCCTATACATGGCATGATGTGGCGACGCGCCGCGATGTCGACTTTCCCGGCTTCAGCGATGAGCTCGAGAGCGACTACGATGCCGGCACGGCGCAAGGCTTCGCCGAGATCGGCTATGGAGTGAAGATGGGAGATGTTGAGGCAGAGCCATTTGCCAATCTGGCTTATGTGGATCTCACGACCGATGGTTTCACCGAGAAGGGAGGGGCGGCGGCGCTTCATGCCGACCGCCAGACCGTGGACGCGACCTTCACCACATTGGGCCTCAGGGTCTCGTCCGATCTTGCCGTTGGCGGGCTCGCCGTCACCGCGCGCGGCCTGATCGGCTGGCGCCATACGTTCGGTGATGTGACGCCCGTCTCGACGCAGGCCTTTTCCCTCGGTGACGATTTCAGTATCGCGGGTGCGCCGATCGCGCGTGATGCCGCTACGGTGGACGTGGGCGCCGATGCGCGCCTCTCCACAAGCGCGACATTCGGAGTATCGTATAGCGGGCAATTTGCTTCCGATGCCGCCGAACACTCGGTCCGTGCCGCCGTCAATCTCGGCTTCTGAAACCCTGGCCGTTTTCTTCAAGACATTGCGGAGCGGGAAGTCCATTGGTCCGGGCTTGAACCGCAGGAGATGCATTATGAGCAAGCAAGGCCACGACCGGCAGATCGATTATGTCGAATTCAATGTGACCGACATCGCCCGATCGAAGAGTTTCTACGGCGCCGCCTTCGGCTGGTCGTTCACCGACTACGGTCCGGCCTATTGCGAGTTCAATGACGGCCGGCTGAAAGGCGGCCTGACAACCACCGCACCGGTACACGCCGCCGGAGGGCCGCTGGTCATCCTCTATGCCGATAGTCTGGAGGATACCGTGAAGCGCGTGGAAGCGGCCGGCGGTCAGATCGTCAAGCCCATCTTCAGCTTCCCCGGCGGACGCCGGTTTCATTTCAGCGACCCGGACGGCTACGAACTCGCAGTATGGTCGGCTGTCTGAAGCTCAAAGTGCAAAATCCGCTCGCCGATGATTGGCGGTTCCGCTAGGCTTGACCCTCATGAGGAAGCTCCTGTTCCTGGCCGGCAACGGCCTCCTGGCCACCGTGATGTTCACTGCAGTCGCCGCCGCCGAAATCCGGATCGGTGTCGCCGGGCCCATGAGCGGTTCTTTTGCGGCATTCGGCGCGCAGATGCGGCAGGGCGCTCGGATGGCCGTCGACGAGATCAACGCCTCCGGCGGCGTCAATGGCGAGAAACTGGTGCTCGCGACGGGCGATGACCGTTGTGATGCCAAGCAAAGCGCGGCAACAGCGGACAAGATGGCCGCGAAGAAGGTGGCGCTGGTCGTCGGGCATTTCTGCAGTGGCGCCTCGATCGAGGCGTCGCATGTGTATACGCGCGAGAATATCATTCAGATCGAGCCGGCTGCGACCAACCCCGTGCTCACCGAGCAGCGTCCAGGTCCCGGCCTACTCCGTCTGGTGCCCTCCGACCGCAAGCAGGCGTCGTTCGCCGGTGCCCATATCGTCCGGAAATTTGCCGGCAAGAAGATCGCCATCGTCGGGGACGACAGCAATTATGGTTCATCCTTGGCGCAAGGCGTTCGAGCCGCGCTCGCGGCCGCGGGGCAAGCGCCGGCCCTGAGCGAAAGCTTTGCGGGGGACCAGAAGAATTTCTCCTCCCTGGTCGCGAAACTCAAGGCGGCAGGAGTCGATGTCGTCTATGCCGGCGGATATCACACGGAGATCGGGCGGCTTGTCCGCGAAATGCGCAGGCAAGGTGTGACGGCGCAGCTTATTGGACCCGATGCGCTGGTTACCGCGGAGTTCTGGCGTTTGGCGCGTGGCGCAGGCGAAGGGACGCTGATGAGCTTCACGCCCGATCCGAGCAAAAGTGCTGCCAGCGCGAAAATCGTCAAGAAGTTCAGGGCGAGGAAGCAGGAGCCCCGGGGCTACACGCTGCATAGTTATGTGGCGGTCAAGCTGTGGGCCGACGCGGCCAGATCGGCTGGATCCGTCGAGTTCGCCAAAGTCACCGCGGAGCTGGCGAAGGCAAACGTGGATACACCGATCGGAAAGGTTCGCTTCGATGGCCAAGGCGACCTCGTCGACACGCCATTGATCTGGTATATCTGGCACAAGGGCAAATTTGCTCCCCTCAAGAATGCCGATTGAGGCCGTGAGGCTGCGTTAGTTGCCCGGCTTCTGCGCCACCAGCATGTAATTCACATCCAGATCGCGGGCGCGGCGCCATTCGCTCGAGAAGGGATTGTAGGTGACGCCGGTGCGGTCGAGCTGCCTGAGCCCGCTCTCCGTCAGCCAGGCCTCGAGCTCATCGGGCGTGATGAACTTCTCCCACTGATGCGTGCCCTTGGGCAGCCAACCCAGGACATATTCGGCGCCGATGATGGCGAGGCCGAAGGATTTGAGCGTCCGGTTGAGCGTTGCCACGAAAATGAGCCCGCCGGGCTTCAAGAGCCGGGCGCAGGTCCGGACGAAAGCCTGCGGGTCGGCGACATGCTCGATCACCTCCATATTGAGGATGACGTCGAAGGTCGCGCTTGTTTCGGCCAGCGCCTCGGCGGTCATGGCACGGTAGTCGATGGCGAGATCCTGCTCGCTTGCATGGACGCTCGCGGTGGCGATGTTCTTCTCGGACGGGTCGATGCCGGTGATCTCGGCGCCCAGCCTTGCCATCGGCTCGGTCAGGAGGCCGCCGCCGCAGCCGATGTCGAGGAAGCGCAGGCCCTCGAAGGGGCGCCGGACAAAGGGGTCACGGGCGAAGCGGGCCGCCACCTGCTCCTTGATGTAAGCGAGCCGGACCGGATTGAAGACGTGCAGGACCGCGAATTTACCTTTCGGATTCCACCATTCGGCGGCGATTTTGGAGAATTTTTCGACCTCGGCGGGATCGAGGCTCGGGGCGGTCGGGGCAGGGGTCATCTTGGCTCCAGAATGTCGTATCCCATTATTGCATAGAGGGGCCCCCTCATCTATGAGTACGCCGCGCCGCATCCCACCCTTATTTCAAGGTTCTAGGACAAGGCGTGCCGGGCCCATCGGGGACCCCGTGCGCGTGACGAAAGAGGTTTTGGGCCATGGGCCGCTTGGTAATGAAATTCGGGGGCACTTCCGTCGCGGATATCGAGCGAATCCGCAATGTGGCGCGCCATGTGGAGCGTGAGGTAAAGGCCGGCCATGAAGTGGCCGTCGTCGTGTCGGCCATGGCGGGCACGACCGACAGGCTCGTCGGCTGGTGCCGCGAGGCCGCCGCCGTCCACGATGCCCGCGAATATGACGCGATCGTCGCCTCGGGCGAACAGGTCACCTCGGGGCTTCTCGCCATCGTGCTGCAGGACATGGGCATTCCGGCCCGCTCCTGGCACGGCTGGCAGGTCTCGGTGAAAACCGATGGCGTCCATGGCGCGGCGCGTATCGCCGCCATCGATGCGTCGGAACTGCGCAAGCGTATGGAGCAGGGGCAGGTCGCGGTGGTGGCCGGCTTCCAGGGCATCGGACCCGACAAGCGAATCACCACGCTGGGCCGCGGCGGCTCCGACACGTCGGCGGTCGCGCTGGCCGCCGCGCTCGAGGCGCGCTGCGACATTTATACCGATGTCGATGGCGTCTACACGACCGATCCGCGCATCGACAGCAAGGCGCGCAAGCTCGACCGGGTCTCCTATGAGGAGATGCTTGAAATGGCTTCGCTCGGCGCCAAGGTGCTGCAGACGCGCTCGGTTGAACTGGCCATGGTCTACAAGGTACCTTTGCAGGTGCGCTCCAGCTTCGAGGCGCCCGACGCCGCCAATCAGAACCGTCCGGACGGCTCAGGCCCCGGAACACTCGTATGCGATGAGGACAGTATCGTGGAACAACATGTCGTCAGCGGCATCGCCTATTCGAAGGACGAAGCCAAAGTCTCCATCCGCAAGGTCAAAGACAAGCCGGGCGTCTCCGCTTCGATCTTCGGCCCGCTCGCCGAGGCCGATATCAGCGTCGACATGATCGTGCAGAACGTCTCGACCGATGGCGAGACCGCCAACATCACCTTCACGCTGGCGCGCAAGGACCTGCGCAAGGCGCTTGAGGTCCTGCAGGGCCTGAAGGACAAGGTCGGCTATCACGAGCTCACCCATTCGGTCGACGTGTCCAAGGTGTCGGTGGTCGGCATCGGCATGCGCAGCCACGCCGGCGTTGCCGCCAAGATGTTCAAGTCGCTGGCCGAGAAGGGCATCAACATCCAGGCGATCACCACGTCCGAGATCAAGATCAGCGTGCTCATCGACGAGGCTTATACCGAGCTCGCGGTCCGGGCGCTGCACAGCGCCTATGGTCTCGAGGGAGCCAACTGAGCGATGCTGCTCGCGCTTGGCCACAAACGATTTACGACCCTGTCGGGGAAACCGGTGACGCCGGCTTCCTCGATTGGGGTATGTGATCGCCAAGCCTGCGCCATTACGATGGCGCGAAGCGCACACGAGGACACCGCCTGATGGTTACATCCGCCTTAGGCCCGCGTGTTCTTCTCAGAAGGCTCCGCGAGGTCATGGCGGAGCCCGAGACCGCGCAGAAGCGGCTCGACAAGATCGTCGTCCTGATCGCGGCCAACATGGTCGCGGAAGTCTGCTCCATCTATGTGATGCGGCCGGGCCAGGTGCTGGAGCTCTACTCCACCGAGGGCCTCAAGCGCGAAGCCGTCCATCTGTCGAAACTGAATGTCGGCGAAGGTCTTGTCGGCACCATCGCCGGCGAGGCACAGCTGCTCAATCTCGCCGATGCGCAGGCGCATCCGGCCTTCAAATACCTGCCGGAGACCGGCGAAGAAGCCTATCACTCTTTCCTCGGCGTGCCGATCCTGCGCAACGGCATCGTCATCGGCGTGCTGGTGGTGCAGAACCGCACGCGGCGCCACTATACCGATGAGGAAGAAGAGGCGCTGCAGACCACGGCCATGGTCCTGGCCGAGATCATCGCCTCGGGCGGCCTCAACGATGTGGCGCGCGATGTCGCCGCCGACATCGCCCATGTGCGCAGTCATCATGTGAAGGGCGACGCGCTGGCCGACGGTATAGCACTCGGCCATGTCGTGCTGCACGAGCCGCGCGTGGTGGTCGAGAATCTCATTGCCGAGAATATTCCGAAAGAAAAACTCCGCCTCGATGGCGCCATCGAGCAGCTGCGCGCCCAGATCGACGAGCTCATCGACGGCACCGATACGCGCGGCGGCGAATATTCGGAGGTGCTCGAGACCTTCCGCATGTTCGCGCATGACCGCGGCTGGGTGAACAAGCTGCGCGAGACGGTCGAGACCGGCCTCACCGCCGAAGCCGCCGTCGAGCGCGTGCAGAGCGACAACCGCGCCCGCATGATGCGCACACCCGATCCTTACTTGCGCGAGCGCATGCATGATCTCGACGATCTCGCCAACCGGCTCCTGCGCATCCTGACCGGCCAGATCGCCACCGCGTCGCGCGGCGATCTTCCGCAGAACGCTATCGTGGTGGCGCGCAATATGGGCCCGGCCGAGCTTCTCGATTATGACCGCACCAAATTGCGCGGCGTCATCCTGGAAGAGGCGGGCCATGGCAGCCATGTGGCGATCGTGGCGCGCGCACTCGGCATTCCCGCGATGGGCCAGAGCGAAGGCATCATCGATGTCGTCGACACCGGGACGCCGATCATCCTCGATGGCACGGTGGGCGAGGTCTATGTACGCCCGTCGCCCGAAATCGAGAAGGCCTATGCCGACAAGGCGCGCTTCAATGCCAGGCGCCAGGCCCAGTTCGCGGCGCTGCGCGACACGCCGGCCGTGACCCGCGACGGCGTCAAGATCGATCTCGGCATCAATGCCGGCCTGCTCGTCGACCTGCCGCACTTACGCGACTCGGGCGCCGAGAGCATCGGCCTGTTTCGCACCGAGCTGCAGTTCATGATGGCGCAGCATTTCCCGCGCCTCGATACGCAGGTGCGCCACTATCGCGGCATCCTCGCCGCGGCGAATGAGCGGCCGGTCACGTTCCGCACTCTCGATATCGGCGCCGACAAGCTTCTGCCTTATCTGCGCCAGGTGAAAGAGGACAATCCCGCCATGGGCTGGCGCGCCATCCGCATGGCGCTCGACCGGCCGGCTTTGTTGCGCCTGCAGCTCAGAGCGCTTCTGAAGGCGGGCGCCGGACAGACCTTGCGGGTGATGTTCCCGATGATCGCCGAGGTGCATGAATTCCTTGTCGCCAAGGCGATCGTCGAGGACGAGAAGCGCCATCTCAAGAAACACGGACACAAGGTGCCGGCCAAGATCGAGCTCGGCGCCATGATCGAGGTGCCCTCGCTGGTGTGGCAGCTCGACCAGCTTCTGCCCGAGCTCGATTTCGTCTCCATCGGCTCGAACGACCTGGTGCAGTTCCTCTATGCGTCGGACCGCGGCAATCCGCGCCTCGCGCATCGTTATGATCCGTTGAGCCCGGCGGTGCTGAAGACCATCCGCGCCATCGTGCTGGCGGGGCAGAAACACGGCGTCCATGTCAATCTGTGCGGCGAGATGGCGGGCCGGCCGATCGAGGCGATGGCGCTGATCGGCCTCGGCCTCACCTCGATCTCGATGGCGCCGGCGGCGATCGGCCCGGTCAAGACCATGATCCTCTCGGCCGACCGGGTGAAATTGTGGGAATTCATGGAGCCGCTGCTGGCCCGGCCCGACCATTCACTGCGCGAGGCGCTCAGCTCTTACGCAAAGTCGGCTGGCATCCGGCTTATTTAACGTATCAAGATGAGGCGGCGTTAGCCTTCTGCTTACCATTCTGAGGCATCTTCAGGCGAGTGTTAGCGTTACCGGCGAGTTAAGGCCGGTTGTCTGGAGAAGTGCTCCATGGATGCTTTATCCGCCGATCTCGACCGCGACGATCCCGCGCTGGGCGATGCGACCCCGTTTTTCCGGCCGAAGCCTGACGGGGACCTCAATCCCGCCGGCGAGGCAGGCTGGTATCTGCAGCGCGAGCGCGAGAAGCGCGGCCTGTCCCTCGACCAGGTCGGCGAGGCTACCGGTATTCACCCCTATCATGTCGAGGCCATCGAGCGCGGCGACCTGACGCGCTTGCCGGAACGGCTCCAGGCGCTCGAAATGGTCGGCATCTATGGCGAGTATATGGGTTTCGAGCCCGAGCCGCTGGTCACCCATTACGCGGCCTTCCTGCCACGCCCGGCGACCGCCGGGTCGAAGGCGCATCCGGCCAATCCGGGGCCGCTGTCGAGCGCCAAGATCCTCAGATTCGGCAAGCTGCCGCCGTTCCCGCGTTTCAATATCAAGTCCTTCCCGGGTGGTGCCGGCGGCGTGATCGGCTCCTGCTTCGGCGCCGTCCTGCTTTTCGCCACCGCGAGCTGGTTGCTGCAGCCGGTGCCCAATGCGGGGCCCGATCAGCAGGCGGCCCAGGAAGAGACGCTTCCCGAGAATGATCCGATGCCCACCGCATCGACCGGCGAAAGCCAGACCAATGTGGCGGTGAGCGAAGAACCGATGCCCGAGGCGGTCGAGCCGAAGGTGACGGAAGAAACCGCCACCACCAGCCAGGATCCGGCGAGCGAAGAGGATGCCTTGTCGGGCATCGGCGCGCTGATCCAGGATAATTTCGAGGCTCCGGCAACCGCCACGCCCGGCCAGGCCGCGGCCCCGCTGCCGACGCCCAACAAGCCCGCCGCGCAGAAGCAGACGGCCGCGGTCCAGCCCGCCGGCGAAGAAGGCGCGCGTCTGGTGCTCAAGGCCAAAGCGCCGGTATGGGTGCGCATCGAAGACTCCCAGGGCAATGTGGTGATGACGCAGATGCTGCGTGGCGGCGACACCTACAGCGTGCCCAACCGTCCGGGCCTGGTGGTCATCGCCCGTGACGGCGGCCTGCTCTCCTACATGATCGACGGTCGCGAGCGCGGTATTCTCGGCGTCCCCGGCCAGATCCTGGTCGGCCAGCCGCTCGATATCCAGGCGCTCGAGAAGCGCGGCTGACATCGTAGACATGTCGGAAATGGCGGAGGCCCCTGGCTTCCGCCATTTCCTTTTCTGCGAAGTTTGCTCTACAAGCCCGCCATCATGAGTGCCATTCCGCAAGCCAAGCTCGACCGTATCCAGCAGCGTTTCGCCGTCATCGAGGCGGAGCTCGCGCAAGGCGCCTCGGGTGAGACCTTCGTCAAGCTGTCCAAGGAATATGCCGAGCTCAATCCGGTGGTCGCGGCCGCCCGGGTTCTCGCCAAAGCGCGCGCCGACCTGGCCGGGCTCGAGGAGATGATCGCCTCGGGCGACAAGGACATGGCCGAGATGGCCCAGGCCGAGAAGCCCGATCTCATGGGACGTATCGACGCGATCGAGCAGCAGCTCAGGATTCTCCTGCTTCCCAAGGACGCCGCGGATGAGCGCAATGTCATCCTCGAGGTCCGCGCCGGCACGGGCGGCGACGAGGCGGCGATCTTCGTCGGCGATCTCTTTCGCATGTATCAGCGCTACGCCTCGATCCAGGGCTGGCGCGTCGAGGTGATCTCGGCGAGCGACGGCGATCACGGCGGCTACAAGGAAGTCATCGCCACCATCACCGGGGCCGGGGCCTATGCCAGGCTCAAATTCGAATCGGGCGTTCACCGGGTGCAGCGCGTGCCGGCGACGGAAGCGCAAGGCCGCATCCACACCTCGGCGGCGACGGTGGCGGTGCTGCCCGAAGCCGAGGAAGTCGATATCGAGATCAACGATGCCGATCTGCGCATCGACGTCTATCGCTCCTCGGGACCGGGCGGCCAGTCGGTCAACACCACCGACAGCGCGGTGCGCATCACCCATCTGCCGACCGGGTTGGCCGTCGCCCAGCAGGACGAGAAGTCGCAGCACAAGAACAAGGCCAAGGCGCTGAAGATCCTGCGCGCCCGGCTCTATGAGCGCGAGCGTCAGCGCCTCGACGCCGAGCGGTCGGCCACGCGGCGCGGCCAGATCGGTTCGGGCGACCGTTCGGAGCGCATCCGCACCTATAATTTCCCGCAAGGCCGGGTCACCGACCATCGCATCAATCTCACCCTCTACAAGCTCGATCAGGTGATCGAAGGGCCGGGGCTCGACGAGCTGGTCAGTGCGCTGATGACCGAGCACCAGGCCGAGCTGCTCGCCGCCGCCGAGGCCGATGCGGCGTGACCATGCCCGCCAGCGATCTACTCCGCTCCGCCAAGCAGGCGCTGGAGCGGCAGGGCCGTGCGACGCCGGCGCTCGATGCCAGGCTGCTCTTGCAGGCGGCGGCCAACCTAACGCGTGAGGCGTTGATCGCCGATCCCGACCGGCCGGTCGTCGCCGACGCGGTGGATTGCTTCAACGCCTTCATCGACCGCCGGCTCAAAGGCGAGCCAGTCTCGCGCATCCTGGGCGTGCGCGAATTCTATGGCCGGGTCTTTACGGTCACGCCGGCGACGCTCGATCCCCGGCCCGACACCGAGACGCTGATCGAGGCGGCGCTCAGTTTCATGCCGGCGGACCGGCCATGCCGCCTTATCGATCTGGGCACCGGGACCGGCGCCATCGCCCTCACGCTGCTCGCCGAGCGTCCTTTGGCCGAAGCCGTCCTGACAGACATATCGCCGCAAGCGCTGGCGGTGGCGCGGGACAATGCCGGGCGGCTGAGTGTGGCATCCCGTGCCAGCTTTATCGAGACGAGCTGGTTTGCGGATGTTGTGGGCCGGTTCGACCTTATCCTCTCGAATCCCCCCTACATTCCGACGGCGATTCTGCCGACCCTGGAGCCCGATGTGCAAGAATTTGACCCTAAGTCAGCATTGGATGGCGGGCTCGACGGTCTCGGCCCCTATCGGGAAATCGCCGCCCAGGCGCTCCCGTTCCTGGCCCCGCAAGGGCATGTGATCGTCGAGATCGGAGAAGGGCAAGCTTTTGAAATAGAAGATATTTTCAAGGCTGCGGGATGGGCGCCGGAGAACCGCTGGAAAGACCTCGCTGGGCATGTCCGCTGCCTCGGTTTTACACAGGCCTGAGCGCGACAAAAAAGGGGTTGGAAATGCCGGGGGGAAGGGCTACGTTGTTAATCGGTATTTCGTTCTGCCCGTTGCGATCGGCGCTAGACGGCAGGTGACGGGACGGCCCTTCAAGGCAAATGGTCCCTTCCACATAAAGCTTAGCGCGATTGAAATGTAACGGCTCCTTGCCAGGATACGTTCTCAGGCAGAGCAAGACCTTACCTAAACCACAGGGACCGACTTGGCAGGGCTCGTTTGAGAGTCGATCGTCGATCAGAAATCATGCGGGACCCGCGTGATGTGATTCTGCGTGTGGGAAAACCGCGGACAGTATGAATCTGAACTAAGGCATGAGCAAAAAATGAGACCAGGGCAGCACAACAAGCGGGGCCGCGGCCGGAATCGTCGTCACAATGGCGGCGGTGGAGGCGGCGGTGGCGGTGGCGGCGGCAACCCGCTCAACCGCGTCTATGAGAGCAACGGGCCGGACGTGAAGGTGCGTGGCACGGCGCAGACCGTCGCCGACAAATATCTCCAGCTCGGCCGCGACGCCCAGGTCTCCGGCGACATCGTGATGGCCGAGAGCTATTATCAGCATGCGGAACATTATCTGCGTATCCTGGCCGCCGCCCAGGCCTATCAGCAGCAGATGCAGCAGCAATTCCGCCGTCCCGAGGACGAGTTCGGCGACGATGACGAGATGGACGGCCAGGGTGAGGGCGATGACGGCCAGCCGGAGATCGGCAACGAGCGGCCGGGCTTCGCCCAGGATGGCGGCGATCAGCCGGACGGCTTCGATGCCGGACCAGAGCGGCGCGATTATCAGCAGGGCAACCGCGACAATCGCGACTACCAGCACAATCGCGGGCAGGATCAGCAGCATCACCAGGGCCGCGACCGCAACAACGACCGTAATGACCGCAACAATCGCGGTGACCGCTTCCGCCCGCGTTGGGAGAACCGCCGCGACAACCGCGATCAGCAGGGCGGCGACAACCGTTATCAGCAAGGCGGCCAGCAGCCCTATCAGGCGCGGCGCGAAGAGCAGCCGCAGCCTCAGCCTGTGGTCGAGCCCGAGCAGCCCCGTCTGCCGATCGCCGAAGCCACGCCGCCGGCGCCACCCGCGCCCCCGGCGCCCGCTCCCGTCGAGATCAACGGCTCGGCCGAGAAATGGGATGGGCCGCAGCCGTCCTTCCTGAAGCGCCCGACGCGCGCCCGCAAGCCGCGGGTAGCGAAGGAAGCGGCGCCGAGCGAAGATTGAGACTACAAGTTACAGCGAGCGGTAGATGAAGTACCGCTCGCTTCTTACCTCGTGCGGCAAGGGCACAGCCTTTGCGTTCGACAGCGTCAGCGGCAGGTCGGACAGCACGATCGCCCCGGGCGCCAGCAGCGCCGGCAAAGCGGCGCTCACCACTTCGGCGATCTCGGCATTGATCGCCTCGTCATAAGTCCCGACATCGGAATTCACCAGGACGGCTTTGCCGCCGAAGCGGTAACGCGCCTCGGGCAAGGTGTCCGACAGCTTGCCGAGGATCAGATGCTCGGCATCGGGCGTGCAATCGGGAAAGCAGTCGATCTCGCGGTCGAAGACGAAGATATCGCGCCCGGGCAGGTGCCGGCGCATATGGTCAAAGGTGCGGCCATGGCCGAGGCCGAACTCGAAGACGGGGCCTGGCCGACCGGCGATCTCGCCAAAGGCCCAGTTCAGGCAGCGATGCTGGGCTTCCAGCCGGAACAGCAGGCGCTCGAGCCGGGTCGGCTCATAGGCTCCCTTTGTCGTGTTTTCATCGATTTCATGCATGGAAATAAAGCGCTCAATCTTGCGGACGGGAAAATCATTCCCATATCTCGGACGGGAAATCACCCCCTTGGAGCCGAATGCCTGACTTGAGGGTTTTGTTCCGGGGTGGGATGATCCAATCAGCCAATGACGGCGTTATTGGAGTGCCTTTTACAGGGCTCCGGAAACGTGCCGAGGAGGAGAATATTTATGGATTTTGAGAAATACACCGAGCGGGCTCGTGGTTTCATCCAGTCGGCCCAGTCGCTCGCTCTGCGCGAGGGACATCAGCGCTTCAGCCCCGAACATCTCCTGAAAGTCCTGCTTGACGACGAGGAAGGCCTCGCCTCGGGCCTCATCGCCGCGGCCGGCGGCAACAGCCGCCAGGCGCTTGCCGAGACGGAAGCCGCGCTCAAGCGGCTGCCGAAAGTATCGGGCGGCGGCGCCGGCCAGGTCTATCTGGCGCCCGAGATGGCGCGCGTCTTCGAGGCCGCCAATCAGCTGGCCCAGAAGGCCGGCGACAGCTTCGTCACCGCCGAGCGTCTGCTGCAGGCGCTGGCGATCGAGAAGTCGGAGGCCCAGAAGGCGCTGAAGGACGCCGGCGTCACGCCGCAGCGCCTCAATGAGGCGATCAATGACCTGCGCAAAGGCCGCACCGCGGATTCCGCCTCCGCCGAGCAGGCCTATGACGCGCTCAAGAAATATTCGCGCGACCTCACCGAGGCGGCGCGCGCCGGCAAGCTCGATCCGGTGATCGGGCGCGACGACGAGATCCGCCGTACCATCCAGGTCCTGTCGCGGCGCACCAAGAACAATCCCGTGCTCATCGGCGAACCCGGCGTCGGCAAGACCGCGATCGCGGAAGGCCTGGCGCTGCGCATCGTCAATGGCGACGTGCCGGAGAGCCTCAAGGACAAGAAGCTGCTGGCGCTCGACATGGGCGCCCTCATCGCCGGCGCCAAATATCGCGGCGAGTTCGAGGAGCGGCTCAAGGCGGTGCTGTCGGAGGTGACGGCGTCGGATGGCGGCATCATCCTGTTCATCGACGAGATGCACACCCTCGTCGGCGCCGGCAAGGCCGATGGCGCCATGGACGCGTCGAACCTGCTCAAGCCAGCCTTGGCGCGGGGCGAATTGCATTGCGTCGGCGCCACCACGCTCGATGAATACCGCAAGCATGTCGAGAAGGACGCCGCCTTGGCGCGGCGCTTCCAGCCCGTCTTCGTGGGCGAGCCGACCGTCGAGGACACGATCTCGATCCTGCGCGGCATCAAGGACAAATATGAAGAGCACCACAAGGTTCGGATCACCGATTCCGCGCTGGTGGCGGCGGCTCAGCTCTCCAACCGCTACATCACCGACCGCTTCCTGCCCGACAAGGCCATCGACCTGATGGACGAGGCGGCGTCGCGGCTGCGCATGCAGGTCGATTCGAAGCCCGAGGAGCTCGATGCGCTCGACCGCGACATCATGCAGATGCAGATCGAGCGTGAGGCGCTCAAGAAGGAAACCGACCGTGCCTCCAAGGACCGGCTCGCCCGGCTCGAGAAGGAACTGGCCGATCTCCAGGAGCGCTCGAACGAACTGACGCAGAGATGGCAGGCCGAGAAGCAGAAGCTCGCTTCGGCGGCGACGCTCAAGAAGGAATTGGGCGATGCGCGCACACTTCTCGAGCAGGCGCAGCGCAAGGGCGATTTCGCCAAGGCCGGCGAGCTCGCCTACAGCACCATTCCGGGACTCGAGAAGAAGCTGAAGGATGTCGAGGAGAAGGCCAAGGGTAATCCGATGGTCGAGGAGGCGGTGACCGAGAACCACGTGGCGCAGGTCGTGTCGCGCTGGACCGGCATTCCCGTCGACAAGATGCTCGAAGGCGAGCGTGACAAGCTGCTCAAGATGGAAGAGGCGATCGGCAAACGCGTTGTCGGCCAGGCGGAAGCGGTGAAGGCCGTTTCGACCGCGGTGAGGCGGGCGCGTGCGGGTCTTCAGGACCCGAACCGCCCGATCGGCTCCTTCATGTTCTTAGGTCCGACCGGCGTCGGCAAGACCGAGCTCACCAAGGCGCTTGCCACGTTCCTGTTCGACGACGAGCATGCGATGGTGCGCATCGACATGTCGGAATACATGGAGAAGCACTCGGTCGCCCGGCTCATCGGCGCGCCTCCCGGCTATGTCGGCTATGATGAGGGCGGCGCGCTCACCGAGGCGGTCAGGCGCCGGCCTTATCAGGTCGTCCTGTTCGACGAGATCGAGAAGGCGCATCCCGATGTGTTCAACGTGCTGCTCCAGGTGCTGGATGACGGCCGTCTCACCGACGGCCAGGGCCGCACGGTGGATTTCCGCAACACGCTGATCGTGATGACGTCGAATCTGGGCTCCGAATATCTCGTCAATCTCGGCGAGAACCAGGATGTCGATGAGGTCAGGGACCAGGTGATGGCGGTGGTCAGAGGCCACTTCCGTCCTGAATTCCTCAACCGGCTCGACGAGATCATCCTGTTCCACCGGCTGAAGCGCGAGCATATGGGCGCCATCGTCGACATCCAGCTGCAGCGGTTGCAGAAGCTGCTCGCCGACCGCAAGATCACGGTCAAGCTCGACAAGGCGGCGCATGAATGGATCGCCGACAAGGGCTACGACCCGGCCTATGGCGCGCGTCCCCTGAAGCGCGTGATCCAGAAGTCGCTCCAGGACCCGCTCGCCGAGGAGATTCTCGGCGGCGAGGTGGTCGATGGCGACACGGTCGATGTCGGCGTCGGCAAGGACGGCCTCACCCTCAAGGCGGTGAAGTCGAAATCCAAAGCCGCGTAAACCGTCAGATCAACTGTGCAGGCAATGGGGGCGGAAGGAAACTTCCGCTCCCGGCCTTTTGCGCCACGGGCGGATCTTATTCCGCGGCCGACGCCGTTGCATCCGGACCATGCAGCCAACGTTTCATGGTTCCGAAGGCTCCATCGCCTGAGAGCTCGGCATCGTCCAGTTCCGCGCGCGTGGAAGCGATGCGCAACTCGGTCGGCGACATGCCGTGGGCTTGGCGAAAGGCGCGGTTGAACGCCGATATATTGACGAAGCCACAGCGCGTGGCGATGGTGCTGATGCGCTCGCGCGCGTGTGCCGGGTCGACGATCATCCGATAGGCGCGCATCAATCGACGCTGTTGAATATACTGACTGACCCCGCCCAGCGGCTCGAACATGCGATACAGCTTGGCGCGCGATACGCCCAGCCTGCTGCACAAGAGCTCCGGCCCCATCGCCGGGTCGTGGAGGTTCGCGTCGATCATGCGCCGACAGGTATCCAGAGAGGCGCTGGCTGCCGCTTGCGAGATCAACTCGCGCCCATCGACCGATGCCCCCGCGAAGGCCGCAACCAGGGCCGCTGTTCCGCGCGCCGCTGCATGCATATCCGGAATATCGAGCGCGGGAGCCTGCGCATGGAGCATCCGCATATGGCCTATCAGCATCTCGTTCAGCGCAGTTGTTCGCGGCAAGACCTTGCCGTGAAGGCCATCGAGATCAGCGACATATTGCGCAAGCAACGTCCTCGGCAGAACGAGCGTCAGGCTCTTATAGGCGGATGCCCGCAAGGCGCTGCTGCGTGTCATGTCGAGAATGAATATCTCGCCAGCGCGAATGTCGGCGGCGCGCCCCTCGATGTCGAGATTGCATCCACCCTCTGAATGGACGGTGAGACTGATGTGGTCGACACTGCTGCGCGCGAGCGTCTGCGCTGTGCGCCGCAACGTCTCCGCCGAAGAATAACCTTCGATGATGACGAGATTTGCGAGGTTGTAGGCCGTCAATCCGGCCCCGAAGGAAGCACGGGCCGCAACGCTTTCAGCGTCCATCTCATAGAGCGGGGAATACCCCGACCGCCAAAGATCGAACTCACGCGCATTGCCGGGGTTGACCGACAGGGTCACCTTGTTCGGTGACCGGCGGATCGTTTGTGACGCTTGCGGCTCCATTGTGGTGATTTGCTCCCAAGAGTGACGCGAGCAAGGGTGCCCAACGCCCTCGAACTTTGCAAGGTGTCTCATTCTATTGACGTGGTGTCTCATTGCCCAGTCTCCGCCTTTCTGTGGGACTCGGCCTCGAATAGACCTGCTGATCGGTGCGACGCAGTGTCGTCTGAAAGCAATATCGGTTGGGGACGGGATTTTCATGGGACGGCATTTGACACAAGGACGGCGGCCGCTCCTGGCTGTGCATGGTTTGGCGTATCGCACCAGGCTGCTCTCCCACACCGCGCTGGCGACAACGATCATGCTCGGCGGCCTTGTCCTGGCGGGGCCCGCTGTCGCCGGCGATGTCACCGGCGGTGCCGGCAGCGCCGGCGGCGGTGCTGCTTCGGCGCCCTTTCCGCCCGAATTGATCGGGGTGGAAGGAGCGGGCATCACGGTGAGCAAGGTGACGGGCCCCGCAAGCGGTGGTCCGGGTGGTTCAGGTGGTCCTGGGACGGGCACCGCTGCGGTCACACCGGGTGAGAGCTCCAATGGCACCGGTGGAGCCGGTGGATTGCCCGGCTTAGGCGCGAGCGGCGATATCGGCGCGCTCGACATCATCCTGAACGAGGATATCGACAATCCCCTCGGCGTCACACTCACCACCGGTGCTGCGACAGGTGGCAATGGCGGGGCCGGCGGCGATGGCCTTGGCGGCGTGGCCGGCAATGGCGCTGCGGGAGCGAACGGCAATCCCGGCGGCACAGGAGGGGCTGGCGGCACCGCCGTGGGAACCGGCGGGGCGGGCGCCGTCGCCGGTGAGGGCCTGGCCGGCGATATTGGTCCGGTGACGGTCGATGTGACCGGAAACATCCTCTCGACCACCACTCTCGCGCTGACAGCCGGAGCGGGGACGAGTGGCAATGGCGGCGCTGGCGGCGATGGCACGGGGGGTTACGGTGGCACCGGCGGCGCAGGCGGTAATGCCACGATATTCGGGGAGTCCGGCGGCATGGGCGGCACCGGCGGTGCTGCGAATGGCACCAGCGGCAAGGGTGGCGATAGTGTCAGCGGTATCGGTGGAGCTGTCGGCAATGTCGGGGTGAGCGCATCCGGCGATATTCGGAATGCGGTTTCCCTCACCGTGACGTCGGGCAAAGGTCAAGGCGGAATAGGTGGTACGGGTGGTGCCGGTCTCGGGGGTAATGGCGGTGACGCCGGGAAGGGCGGCAATGGCGGCTTTGTCGGTCCTGGCGCCAGCGGCGGTCTGGCTGGCGAAGCGTCCGGCCAGGGCGGAATGGGTGGCCTTGGTGGTCAAGGTCTTGGTGGCGATATCGGGACGATCACCGTCTCGGCTGGTGGCAGCATCACGGGCGCCACGACCATCGCGGCAACGGCCGGCAAGGGAATCGGCGGCGCCGGCGGTGCGGGCGGTAGCGGCATCGGCGGTACGGGGGGGGCCGGCGGCATTGGCGGTACGGGCGGCAACGCCGGTGACGGCTTCAATAGGGGCAATATCTGGGCCGGCGACGGCGGACTTGGTGGCACCGGCGGTTCTGCCAGCGGTTTTGGTGGCGATGGCAACAAGGGCGGCGATGCCACCGGTGGCGATATCGGGCACGTCAGCATTCTTGCCGGCGGCGCCCTCACGGGCGATGTCGATATGGATCTGGTGGCCGGCGACGCCACGGGAGGCGCCGGCGGCACCGGCGGTGTGGGTGAAGGCGGCGCTGCCGGTTCAGTTGGCGCCGGCGGCGTTGCCGGCACCATGGGCAACGTCACCGGCTTTGCCTTTAACAATGGCGGCGGTGCCGGTGGCAGCGGTGGCATCAGCGGGGCGGCCAGTGGCTTTGGTGGCAATGGCGGCGACGGTGGAAATGCCGATGGCGGCAGCACCGACGCCGTTACGCTCGACGTGCTCGGTACCCTCACCGGTGCCATCAAGATCGTGACGACGGGGGGCGCGGCGAGCGCCGGCAAAGGTGGCGATGGCGGCAACGGCACAGGCAAGATCGGCATGACCGGTGGTGCCGCCAGTGGCGGCGGTTCTGTCGGCAATTTCGGCGACGGTGGTGATGCCACCGGCAATCGGGCCGGCAGTGGTGGCGCAGGGGGTGCCGGTTCCGCATCGGTCGGCAATGGTGGCAATGGTGGCAATGGCGGTGACGCCACGGGCGGCGGCGCCGGTGCGGTCACCATCAGCCGCATGGGCGACACGAATGGAACCATCGCGGTGACGTCGACTGGCGGCGATGCCAAGGGCGGCAATGGTGGTGTCGGTGGGAGCGGCGAGACTGGCCGGGCCGGCGATGGCGGTGCCGGTGGTGCCGGCGGCAACTTCGGAACTCTCAATGATGCCGGTGATGTCAATAATTTAGCCGGCAATGGCGGCAAAGGTGGTGCGGGCGGCGGCGGCGCCAATGCGGCGGGCGGCAATGGTGGCAATGGCGGCATCGCCACGGCCGGTGATGCTGATGTCGCGATCTCCAATGGCGGCGTCTTCACCTCGACAGGCGCGGCCATCACGATCAAGGCGTTCGGCGGCAACGCTGACGGCGGCGTAGGCGGCAATGGCGGTCGCACGACGGCGGGCGCCGGCGGCACCGGTGGCGCGGGGGCGGCAGGCGGCACGGGCGGCAACGCTGATGGTGTTGCCGGTATTGGCGGTGACGGTGGTGCCGGCGGTGATGCCAGGGGCGGCGTAGGCGGCAATGGCGGTAATGCGATAGCCGGTTCGGCGAATGTAGAGGTCGACAACAGCGGCGACATCAATTCGGTCGGGACGGCGATCACCATCATCGCTTCCGGCGGCCTGGCCACCGGCGGCAGGGGTGGCACCGGTGGCGATGCCACGGCGGGTGCGGGCGGTACGGCCGGTGCCGGCGGCACGGTTGGTGCCAACGGCAGTGCCGCGGGTGGCAATGGTGGCAATGGCGGCACGGCGCAAGGCGGCGATGCCACGGTCATCGTGAACAATGACGGCCGGATCTTCTCGACGGCTGGAAACGGCATCGACATCACGACCACGTCGGGCGGCGCCTCTTTCGGGGCGGGTGCTTATGGTGGCGGTGCGTCGGCGATCACCACGCCCGATCCTGGCGATATGGGTCAGGACGGCTTCGCGGGCAGCAGCAACGGCGCGAGCGCGATCACGGTCGACAACACGAATCTGATCGATGTCAGCGGCATCGGCGTCAAGGCGACGGCCAATGGCGACAATGGCACGATAAAAGTCAACAATACCGGTGGCACGATCACCGGCGATCTGGGCGGCATCGTCGTCGCCACGCAGATCGATCCGGCCTTCATCGCCAACAGCGATATCGACATCGTCAATAGCGGGGTGATCATGGCCGGCAACGGCATGGCCATCAACGCCAAGGGTGCGTCGGCCGAGATCCTCAATAGGGGTGAGGTGGTCGGCCATATCGATCTGACGGCTGAGGCCGACACGTTCGACAACCAGGCGGGCGGGATCTTCGCGGCGCGCGGCATATCGACCTTCGGCGCCGGCAATGACATCTACAACAACCTCGCCGGCAGCATGCTCGATACCGCCGATGCCCCCGGCATGATCGAAGAGGCCGAGCTCAACGGCCTCGAGCAGTTTCGCAACAATGGCCTAATCAGCATGTTCGACCATGCGGCAGGGGACAAGTTGACCATGTCCGCCGATGCCGGCGATGTTGCCTATTCGAGCTCCGGCGGACGCGTGGACGTCGATGCCGTGCTGGGTGACGCGGTGAGCGGCAAGTCCGACCTTCTGGTCATCAACGGCAATGTGGTGGCGAGCCCCACAGGACCGACGACCGCGACGCAAGTCGCCGTCAATGTCGTCGGTATCTCCGGCGCCAATGCCGATGGCATCGCGGTGATCAATGTCACCGGCGACACCGTAGCGGGCGACTTCGTCCTTGCAGGCGGCCCGCTCAATGTCGGCCTCTTCGCCTGGGACCTGCGCCTCGATGACGGCGGCCATGTCTTCGAGCTCTTCACCTCGGGCGCCGGCACCAGCGCTTATGAATTCGCTGCCGGTCTCACCGCGACGCAGGACATCTGGTACCAGACGACCGGCACGCTGCTGCAGCGCCAGGCCGATCTTCGGACGCTGCTCACCGGCACGCAGGTGACGCCGGTCGCCGATTATAGTGAGCCGGTGGCACCAACGCCCGCTGGACAAGTTGGGCCGGGCTTCTGGCTCAAAGGTGTCGGTGCTTATCTCGAGCGTGATCAGGGCGACGGCATCGCCGTCACCGACCGCAAGCAGACCGTCTATGGCGGCCTCGCCGGCTTCGATTTCGCGGCCGAGGGGAATGGCGATGCCTGGCTGTTCGGCCTGTTCGGCGGCTATCTCGCCTCGGACCTCAAATTCAAGGAGACCGACACCAAATGGACCTATGACGGCCCGTCTGTCGGCGCCTATGCGACCTATCTGAATTCGGCCCTCCATGTCGACATGCTGGTCAAGGCGGACTTCCTCAGTATCACGATCGATCCCGATGCGATGGGCGCCGATGACGAGGACACGGACGGCATCAATCTCGGCGGCCTCATCGATGCCGGCTACAAGATCGGCGGCGACGAAGGGGTGTTCGTCGAGCCGCAGGCGGCGCTCGCGGTGGTGCATACCGAGATCGATGATGTCGACATGCTCGGCGGCACTATCGATTTCGATGAGGAGACGAGCGTGCGCGGCCGGCTGGGGCTCAGGCTCGGTTACGATCACACGGCGGCCAATCAAGTCGTCTATTCGTCGGACGTGACGGCGAGCGTGTGGCAGGAATTCAGCGGCAGCAGCAACGACGTGACGGTCGCGGCGCCCGGCTTTCCGGGCTTCGGGGTGTCGGACGAACCGGGCGAGACGGTCGGTGACATCTCACTGGGCTTCAGCATGACTGCACCCGAGGGTTGGTCCGGCTTCCTGCGTGGCAATTACCAGTTCTCCGATGATCTCGAGGCGATGTCTGGCAATCTGGGTGTCAGATATAGCTGGTGAAGCGCGTCGTATTAAGGAGCAGGGGGTATCGTCGATCGCGGTACCCCTCTCCGGTTTTGATTCGCGAGTTGCAATGAGACTGATCATCCCGATCGCGTGCGTCGCGGTCATCGCCGCCGCCAGCCTGGGTCTTGCCGCCGGTTATATATCGGGGAAGTTTCCGCAAGCCGACACGGCCGATCAGACGGCCACGCTGGCGCCAGGAGATCTGAAGGCCGGGGCTGAGCCGGACGCCGCCGCTACAGCGAGCCCGGAGGTGAAGGTCGCGGACACACAGGCCGCGCCGAAGCAGAGCGCCCCGGCGCAATTTGGCGCGTGGGTCGTCACTTGCGCCGAGGTGGCGGAAGGCGCGCCAAAAAATTGCGTGGCGCGGCTGGCGATCCGCGACAAGGAGCGCAATGTCACGGTGATCAACTGGCTGATCGGCTACAACAAGGACGGGCAGCTCCTGATGGAGATCACCACGCCGTCGGACGTCCTGATCGCGCCCGGCCTGAAGATGGTCATCGGTGAGAGGGCGGCGCAGAGCTTCGCTTATCTTTCCTGTGCCGCCGCCGGGTGTGTCACCCGCATCCGCCCGGAAGCCCTGATGCTCGACGACCTGCGTCAGGCGGCAAACGTGAAACTCACGATCGAAACGCCGGCCGGCAAGGCGATCACCTTCACGATCCAGGTGGCGGGAATTGCCGAGAGCCTCGATGCTCTCGCGCGACCTTGAGGCATTGGCCTGCGGGGATTGCTGTTGCGCAACTCTTGGTGGTGGCGGCGGCTTTCTCTGCGACTTTTCCGTGCATCGTATCATTCATGCAACAGCCGGACCTATTTTTTTGCTTTTGACGTGCTGACCATCTGGCGGAGTTCCCTCCGGGTCGGATAAACCTAAAGTAAGTTTGATTTGACCGCGGGGACTTCTCTCATGACTCGGATGAACGGTACGGCTGTTGAAAAGCTGGCCTCGAAGGAGACGCGGCGTTTCCGCCTGCTTACCCACACATCCCTCGTCTCGAGCATCCTGCTCAGCGGTCTCGTCCTGGCGGCTCCGGGCTTCGCCGCCAACGGGACAGGCAATCCGGGTACCGACGGGGCGAACCAGGCGCCCGGCACTGTCGCGGTGCCGGTCTCGACAATCGACAATCCCGTCATCACGCCCGCGCCCACAGCCGCGACTGGAGGCAACGGCAGCGCCAGCACCACGGGCACCGGCACCGCGGGTGCCGCCGGTACGCCAGGGATGCCGGGAGTCGCTATCGGCACCACGGGCGGTGAGGGTGGTCTGGGCGAAAACGCCAATGGAAGCGGCGGCGAGCCCGCCGGCAATGGCGGGTCGGGCATCGGCGGCGGCATCGGCCCCATTCTGATCGACCGGAACGGCAACATCACTACCGCCGCGGAGGTCGACGCCGTTGCCGCGGCCGGAACGGGCGGCAATGGCGGCCGGGGTGGTGACGGCATCGGCGCCAATAATACAGGAGCCGTGGGCGGCGTCGGTGGTGCCGGCGGGCCGGCGGTCATCGGTTCGGCAGGCGGGACGGGCGGATCGGGCGGCGATGGTGGCCGTGCCATCGGCGGCGGCACGACTGGCGGCAATGGCAATTTCGGCCGCGGCGGCAGCGTCGACACGATCACCGTCGATGTGAGCGGCAACATCCAGAGTGCGCTGGTGCTGGGCACGGGTGGCGCCGGCACCGGCGGCAATGGCGGCGCCGGCGGCATCGCTCAGAGCGGCAGCGCGGGGGCTGGCGGCGCCGGCGGCGCCGGTGGCGGATATGGCGACATGCCGACCGGTGGTGACAACACCAGAGGCGGGGCCGGCGGCCTCGGCGGCGATGGCCGTGGGGCGAATGCGGGTGCCGGCTGGGGCGGCGAGGGGGCCGACGGCACCGGCGGCAATGTCGGCGCTATCAGCGTCACGGCGGGTGGCAATATCGGCGATCTCGGGATCGAGTCGACCGGCGGTATCGGCGATGGCGGCGATGGCGGCGCTGCGGGCGCGGGGACGGGCGGCGCCGGCGCCAAAGGCGGCACGGGCGGTGCCGGCGGTTCACTCGGCCTCATCGGAGGTGGCTCCGACAATAGAGGTGGCGTCGGCGGCATCGGCGGCAGCGGCAGTGTCGTGGACGGCGCCGGGGGCGACGGCACCAGAGGCGGTAACGCAACAGGCGGAAGCACGGGAGATATCCTGGTCACGGCGGTCAATCTCGGCCCCACCAAAATCAAATCGGCCGGCGGCGCGGCCACGGCCGGTAAAGGCGGCGCTGGCGGCGATGGCCAGGCCGGCACCGCCGGCGCCGGCGGCAATGGCGGCAGGGGTGGCGATATCGGGGATATCGGGGCGGGCTCCGGCAATAACGCCGGCAAAGGCGGCATCGGCGGCACGGGTGGCAAGGCCAGCGGCCTGGGCGGCAATGGCGGCCATGGCGGCAACGCCACCGGCGGCAGCGCGGGCGCGATCGACATCGACGCGGCCGCGAATATCGGTCCGCTCACCATCGTCTCCCTTGGCGGTGCGGCGACGGGCGGTGACGGCGGCACGGGCGGTGACGGCACGGCGACAGCCGGTGGTGCCGGTGGTACCGGCGGCGCGGGCGGCCGGATCGGCGCTCTCGGTAATATCTTGTTTGGCGGCCCCGCGACCGGCAACGCGGGCGGCGATGGCGGCATCGGCGGCGCCGGCGGCGGCGATTCCTACGCGGAGGGTGGCAGAGGGGGCAATGGCGGCAATGCCCGCTCCGGCGATACGAGCGCCATCGACCTCACGCGCAACGGCACCACCACCGGTCCGGTGAGCATCACGTCGGAAGTTTCTCCTGGTCTCGCGGCAACGGGCGGCCATGGCGGCGATGGCGGTGACGCCACCGCGGCGGCGGCCGGCGCCGGCGGTACCGGTGGCGCAGGCGGCGATGCCGGCATCTTGCTTACTGCCAACGACATCGAGAATTTCGCCGGCAAAGGCGGCAAAGGCGGCACCGGGGGCAGCGAAAATGATGCGGCGGCCGGCGATGGCGGCAATGGCGGCAATGCCGTGGGCGGTGGCGCTGCGATCACCTACACGAATAATGGCGTCCACATCTCGGCCACTTCAGGCATCACCCTCGTGGCCACCGCCGGCAATGCGGTCGGCGGCAATGGCGGGAGTGGTGGAGATGCAACGGCGGGCGCCGGCGGCCAAGGCGGCACAGGTGGTGCCGGTGGCACCGGCGGCAATGGTGACGGCGATGGCGGTGCGGGTGGCACCGGCGGCAATGGCGGCGACGCGCGGGGCGGCCATGCCGGCAATGGCGGCAATGGCACCGGCGGCTCGGCCAGCGTCGGACTATTCAACACAGGAGACATCACCGCGAATGGCGGCAATGCGATCACGATCATCGTCAAAGCCGGCGACGGCACCGGCGGCGATGGTGGCACGGGTGGTGCGGCGCATGGCGGCGCCGGCGGCCAGGGCGGCGCCGGTGGTGGCGCGACCGGTAATGGCGGCGACGGCGGGAATGGCGGTGATGGCGGCAACGGCACAGGCGGCAATGCCGGCGATGGCGGTCGTGGCGTCGGCGGCGTCGCACAGGTCAGGGTCGTCAATGACGGCCGGATCCTTGCGACCGGCAATGGCGTCGACATCACTGCGACATCCGGGACCGGCACGGGTGGTGCCGGCGGTTTCCTCGGCAGTGTGACCCGCGGTCTGCCCGGCGGCTTCGGCGCTGGTGGCGTCGGCGGCATTCTCGGCCAAGATGGCGACGACGGCATCAACTCCGGAACGCTCACCGACGGCGCCCCGGGCAGCCTCGGCACCGATCAAAATGGCCGTGCCCAGGTGGCCGTCGACAACTCGAACCTGATCGATGTGAATGGCATCGGCGTGAGGGCGTCGACTACAGGCGACAACGGCTCGATCGCCGTCAACAATATTGGGGGCACGATCATCGGCGATGGCGGCGGCGTGTCTTTGCGGACCGATATGAGCGATCCGGATTTCATCACCGCCGGCGACATTGATGTCGTCAATTCGGGCTTGATCGCCTCCGGCAATTTCCTCACGGCCGCGGCGATCGACACCAAGGGAGCTTCGACCGAGATCCTCAATTCGGGCACGGTGCTCGGCTTCATGGACCTGACGGAGCAGGGCGACACGGTCGCGAACCAGGCGGGCGGCGTCTTCGCGGCGCGCGGCGTGTCGGATTTCGGCGGCGGCGTCGATGTGTTCACCAACAACGGCACCGTCGCTTCTGCGGCCGACATGACGACGATCGAGAATGTCTGGCTGTCCAAGCTCGAGAGCTTCGGCAATTCCGGTCTGATCGCCATGGCCGACGGCCAGGCGGGCGACACGCTCATCATGACCGGCAACACGGTGTATAGCAGCACCGGCGGCAGCCTGGCGGTCGATGCGCTGCTGGGCGGGCCCGGCACCGGCAAGTCGGACAGGCTGATCATCGACGGCGCCACGTCCAGCACCAACGGCGTGACCAGGATTCTGGTCAATGTCGTCGGCACATCGGGCGCCAATAGCGACGGCATCACCGTGGTCGAGATGCGCTATGGCGGAACCACGCATAATGGCGACTTCGTGCTCGACGGCGGTCCGCTGAATGTCGGCTTCTTCACCTGGGATTTGCGGCACGACGGCGCCACGCAGGAGCTCTTCACGTCGGGCATCGGCACCGGCGCGCATGAATTCGCCGCTGGCATCACCGCGACGCAGGACATCTGGTATCAGACGACCGGCACGCTGCTGCAGCGCCAGGCCGATCTCCGACCGCTTCTCGCGGGCACACAGGTCACGCCGGTCGCCGACTACAGTGAGCCGGTGGCGCCGACGCCCGCCGGACAAGTGGGGTCAGGCTTCTGGCTCAAAGCTGTCGGCGCCTATCTCGAGCGCGACCAGGGTGATGGCCTGGAGGTGACCGACCGCAAGCAGTCGATCTATGGCGGCCTCGCCGGCTTCGACTTTGCCACCGAAGGCCAGGGCGATGCCTGGCTGTTCGGACTGTTCGGCGGCTATACGGGTTCCAAGCTCAAGTTCAATGAAACCGACACCGAATGGACCTATGACGGCCCATCGCTCGGCGCCTATGCGACCTATCTGAACGATGCGCTTCATGTCGATATGCTGATCAAGGCGGATTTCCTCAACATCACGATCGATCCCGATGCGTCGGGCGCCGATGATGAGGATACCGATGCGTTCAATCTCGGCGGCCTGATCGATGCCGGCTACAAGATCGGCGGCGATGAAGGCGTCTTCGTGGAGCCGCAGGCGGCTCTGGCGGTGCTGCACACCTCGATAGATGATGTCGATATTTTCGGCGGCACTGTCGATTTCGACGACGAGACGAGTGTCAGAGGCCGGCTGGGCCTCAGGGTCGGCTATGATCACGCCGGCGCCAACCAGGTCGTCTATTCGTCGGATGTGACGGCGAGCGTGTGGCAGGAATTCAACGGCGGCAGCAACGATGCTGCGATCACGGCGCCCGGCTTTCCTGCCTTCGGCGTCTCGGACGAGCCGGGCGAGACGGTCGGCGACATCTCTTTGGGCTTCAGCGTGGCCGCACCCGAAGGCTGGTCGGGATTCCTGCGTGGCAATTACCAGTTCTCCGATGACCTGGAAGCGATCTCCGGCAATGCCGGGGTGCGGTATTCCTGGTAAGGAGCATCCTCCTTCGTTTTCGCCGTTTACCCTGTATCTGCCCTCTATCTCCGGGCAATGCCCTTCTAATGCCAGATTCTCCACGCCTGACTCTCCTCCGGGCGGGTATATGTGACCGGGGGCAGGCGATGACGACGGAAGCGGGGCAGGGTGGAGTGGTCGGAGTCTCGACGGCTCACCTTCGTAAAAAAGAGAGATTCGCCTTCTGGCAGGACGTCTCGCGAAATCCCCCTGTCGGGCTTGATATCTCCGCCCCGGCGCCCCTCGACTTCGATGTGACGGCCCGCGGCGTCGAGCTCGGGGGGCTGCGTGTGATGCAAATCAAGTCCTCGGCCTCGCGGATCTTGCGGCGACCCGATGCGAGCCAGGATGGCGCGGATCATGTCGTGTTGAACTTTGTGCGATCGGGATCATTGATGGCAGAGCAGGATGGCCGGTCGACATTGGTGCGCGCCGGAGAGGCGGCATTGTGTGTCGCGGATCGTCCTTTCTCCTTGCAGTTTGCCGATCCGCTGGACGTGGTCGTCTTCAAGTTTCCCCGAAATCTCTACTTGCAGCAGGTCGCCATGGAGAAGGTCACCGCCACGAATTTATCCGCGGCCGGCCAGGCCGGAGCATTCCTGCACAATTATGCAGTCGGCTTCAGCGAGCATGTCCACACATTGAATCCTCTCCTTCGCGCCAGAATCTCCAGAAACATCATGGATATCCTGGAGACGACATTGGCGTTCATGGCGGGCGACGAGATCGATCGAAAAACATTGCACAGGCACGCCACGCTTTTGCGGATCAAGGCGCTGGTCAATGACGAGCTGGCCAATACCGGCCTGAGCGTCGGCCTTGTCGCCGCGCGCATGGGACTGTCGCCCCGCTATATCAACAAGCTCTTCTCCGGGGAGGGGGTGTCGCTCGGGCGCTTCATTCTCCGCCGGCGGGTCGAGAATGCCGCCCGGGACCTTGCTGATCCAAACCTGGCGATCGAATCGATCGGGACGATTGCCCGGAAGAATGGATTTGCCGATATCAGCCACTTCAGCCACAGTTTCCGGGCGCGGTATGGCGTGTCCCCGACCGCCTATCGCGGTCGCGAATAGGCGACAATCCTTGCGCAAAACGGCCCTTAGGGCTTTCTGTATCGGAACAGGACAATCCTGGGTTTTGCGGAAGGCGCCGGCGCTGTTACCACGTTGCCGGAATTCGACCTGATTTAGACGAGAGATAAAGGTATGGCGGAAGTGGCCGGGCGGGCAAATTCGATCGAAGAGCGGATCAGCTTCGATGTATCGACATCCTCCTTGCATATAAACGACAAGCTGGACTTCTGGCGGGACATGGCGCGCCGGGCAATCGTCAGCTGCGAGGTCTCGGCGCGCGCTCCGGCGGCGTTCGATATCGAGGCTTTGGGGCTGATCCAGAACGGCCTGACCTTGTCGAGCATCCGGTGCACCGACTTCAGCGTGGTGCGCGACCCGGATCGCAGCCTGGACGGGGGCGAAGACTCCGTCCTCCTTTTCTTCGTCAAGACGGGACGAATCCTGGTGAAACAGGACAAGCGCTTCGCCGTCATCGGTTCCGGTGATGCGGTCGCGGTCGTCGCGGATCGTCCCTATGAAATTCAGGTCGAGGGGCCGCATGAAGCCAGCGCGATCCGCCTTCCCCGTATCCTGCTCGGGCCGCCGGCGACGCCCGAGCCCGTCACCGCACGCTCTCTGAACGAGGCCGGCGCCGTGGGCAATTTCCTGTTCGATTTCGCGAACCGGCTCTGCAACAGTCCAGAAGCCATGGATGCGCAAATCGTTGGCCGGCTGACGCAGAGCTTTGCCGCCCTGTTGAGCACGACCTTCGATGTGCTCCGCGGAATGGATGAGCACATCCTGCCGGCCGCGGGCAAGCGCGCGACGCTCAACCGCGTCAAGGCTTATGTCGATCTGCATGTCACCGACATGAATCTCACCGTGCGCACGGTCTCGGAGCGGCTTGGACTGTCGGAGCGTTATCTGAGCAAGCTCTTCGAAATCGAGCAGACGACGCTCAGCCGCTATATCTGGGCCCAGCGGCTGGACCGGGCGGCACTGGCGCTCGCGAAGCCTCCGGCGCGCAGTGAGCCGGTCAAGGCGATCGCGCTGATGCACGGTTTCAGGGATCTCAGCCATTTCAGCACCGCCTTTCGGCGGCGCTTTCAGCAGACTCCGACCCAGTACCAGGTCAATGTCTGGCGGGCTCTCGGCATCGTTCCCGGCAATATGAAGAGCCCGGCCACCTAACCGGTAGCCGGGCTTCCCGGCGACTCGCCTTCCCCACCGCCCCCGGCAGAGTGAGGCCGCATGGTCACCTTTGGGTTATCTAGAAATGCCACCCGAGACCGGCGCGTACGGCATGGAATGATAGATCGGAGTCGACCTCGCCGCTCGTCGTCGGATCGCCGGCCTCGATGCTGCCGAGGTCGGTGTAGCGATATTCGATGCGCGCGGTGAGATTGTCCGTCAGTGCGTAGTCAAGCCCGGCGCCAATGGTCCAGCCCCATTTGGTCTCGTTGTTCTCGGCGACCTTTCCAGTCAGGTCGTGGAGCGCAAGCTCCGCCCCGCCGACGGCCAGGCCGCCGGTGACATAAGGCAGCACGCGGTCGAAGGCGTAGCCCGCCCGCACTCTGAGCGAGCCCAGCCAGTCGATCTCCTTGTCGACCTCGCCGATCTTTTCTCCGGCATCGTCGACGAGATCGGTGTCACCCTTCAGGCCGGAGAATTCGATATCGCCTTCGATCCCCAGAACGACATTTTCCAGCTGCCACGAATAGCCGGCATTCAGGCCGCCGACAAAACCGCCGAGGCCGATCGACCCCTTTCCGGAATTCAAAGTCACATCGGCGCTTTGGCGGGCAAACAGATCCCCGACCGAGCCGCCGCCGCAGAAGTCGCTGGGAACGGTCCTGAGAGCGCCGCCTCCACCCCCTCCACCCCCTCCACCACCTCCGCCGCCACCGGCATCACACGAGACCTTCGTGTCGTCGTCACCACTCCAGGCATACCCGCCCTGAAGGCCGATCGACGGCCCCGACCAGTCGAAAGACATCGGCTCCGCAAGGTCGGCGGCCTTGACCGTGCTCCCCAATAGGATTGAGGCCCCAACCACCAAAATCAGCCGTTTGAACATTGTTCCGCTACCCCCGTTTGATAAAGTTGCCGCAGAATACGGTGGGCGGCCTTCTCCGTGGCGCGCATTCACCTTGCCAATCAGGCCCTTTCAATTTTGCGAAACGGATGTTCCAGATAGAATGCCACAAACTCCTCGGCGGAGAGCGGCTTCGAAATGAGCCAGCCTTGCGCCATGTCGACATTCCTGCCCCGCAGGATATCGAGTTGCTCCTCAGTCTCCACACCTTCCGCCACGCAACTGATCTTGAGCGAGCGCGCAATTTCGACGATGTGCGGCAGCATCGGACTCCTGGATGTATTCCTGCCGATCGTGTCGACAAATGATTTGTCGATCTTCAAGACATCCACGGACAGGCTTTCCAGATACTGAAGGCATGAAAATCCGGTGCCGAAATCGTCGATACTGATGCGGTAGCCGAGCTTACGGGCGCGGGTAATCGAATCACGCGCGCGATCGACATCGATAAATCCGCGCTCGGTCGCTTCGAGCCATATCTGCTTCTTGCCAATCCCGGTACCGTTCAATTTGTGCTCGAGCACGTCGATCACACGCCCGGTGGATATGTCCGCGGCACATGCATTGATCGAGATATGCATGGACCGTTCGTCCCGCAGCGCCGCTCCCAGGTCGCGAATGATGCAGTCGATCACTTGGTCGGTGATGGGTTGAATCAATCCGCTTGTCTCGGCGAGATTCATGAACTCGGCCGGCGGAATAATCTCACCCCGCTGTCCTCGCCAGCGAACGAGCGCCTCGGCGCCCACGCATATGCCGGTGTGTATTTCGATGATCGGCTGGTAGAGCGCGATGAAGCGCCTTTGACGCACGGCTGCCCTCAGCTCTCCCAACGGAGATAGCCGCCTGCGGATCATCCAGGCGATGCAAGCGATCAACATGAAGAAGATGCTGAGGCCGAACGGTGCGAATCGCACGGTCTGCCAGTTGAACGAGGCCGCTCCGTTCGCGGCAGTGAGCAGTCCACTCGTTTCCATCGATCGCAGAGTATCGGTGGTATCCGCAAAGGTGAGAATGATGCGGGCGATAGGACGATGGTCGAGGAGCGTCAGGTCATCGATCGTGTTCGCAATTGCCAATTGCCAGGAAAAAAAGACGGCAGCGGCCAATGAGACCGCGAAGATGATGACAGCGAAAACACAGGCTGCGATCGGGACCTGCGAACGAGTCAGGGTGGGAATCCTCCTTGTCTGTCATGACGGTAGTCGTCGGCACAGGCGGGCGCAAATGCGTCACGTCCCTTTGGCGCCGATCAGCGCGGCGATCACCGCTGCCGCGATGTGCCTGAGAATGTTGAAGAATCGAGATCGGATATCCGATTTCGCTGCGTGGCTGTTATGCCTCGCGCACCGCTTTGTTCCGATTTAACAAGCTCATTGATCCGTTCCGTCAAACTACTTTTCGCGTTTCGAGGTTCGCCGGCTCGGCGATGAGATAGGCGCGCGACAGGATGACGGCAACGAGCGTCACGGTGAAGGCCCGCGCGGTGTAGATGATGGGAAGGGAAATGAAGTCGCTGACGCTGAAACCCGTCGCGCCGAAGACTTCTCCCACCACGACACCACGCATCGCGGCAAGCAGGATCAGCCCGATCGTGAGAGTCTGAAGCAGGCCCGGCCCCAGCAGCAGGCGCGGAGCCACATAGGAAAAGCTGCGGCCGCCCCGCTGAGCTGCCGCGCCGATGCTCCTGTCGCCATTCGCCACGACTGCCGGCAGCCAGGTCCCGAGCAAGGCGAAAACCACCAGAGCCGCGAGGCCGAGCACCGGCAAGGCCTTGAGCATGCTCAGATAGATGTTGTCGCCGTCATGGAGCATGATCCAGGCGAGGCCGAATGGAACCAGACAGATGAGCATGAGCACGAGAGAGCGCCAGACAAACGGCCAGAATGTCTTCTGGCTGCCGCTGAAACCGACATCGGCGCTGCCCAGCAGCACCACGCCATGGGCCGAAATCGCCACCATGCTCCAGATGATGACGTCAACGACGACACCGAAACCGCCGGTCCTCCCGGAATATTCGGCGAAGAGATCGAGGATCGTCGCGGCCGCGATGGCGAGCGCGACCGTCTTCCAGTTGACGCGAAACACGTCCCACGCCGATTGCCACATGCCGTTCTCGAATTGCATGGAAGTCAGTGCCTTTCCTTGAAGCCTTTGCCGTAATGCGCCTCGAGGCGCGCCTGGATGATCTCGAAGCAGATCGACAGGATCCAGTAGATCACCGCGGCGGTGACCAGCATCTCGATATAACGATAGGCGGTGCGGCCGAAGGACTGGGCCAGGAACATGATTTCCCACACGCCCATCACCGAGATGAGGGACGAGTCCTTGAGCATGGAAATGAATTGCGAGCCGGTCGGCGGAATCACCACCCGCATCGCCTGCGGCAGCACGATGCGCCACATGACGACCCATGGATGCAGGCCCAGCGAGGCGCCGGCCTCGCGCTGGCCCTTGGGCACCGACATGATGCCGGAGCGGAAGATCTCACTTAAATATGCGCCATAATTGAGCGACAGCGCGATGATGCCGGACGGCACCGCGGCCGGCACCGGGCCCAATTGCGGCAGTCCCAGATAGATCAGGAAGATCTGCACCAAGAGCGGCGTGCCGCGGAAGAACGAGGTGTAGAAGGTCGAGATGCCGTAGAAGACGGCGCTTTTCGACAGCCGCCCCAAGGCCGAGACGAATCCTAAGATGATCGAGGCGATGATGGCGAAGAAGCAGACGAAGAGGGTGAGGGCGGCGCCCTGGATGAAGCCGTCGCGCGTCAGCGTCAGGCCGGTGAGAAAGGGCAGTTTCTCGAGGATAAAGGCGAATTTGAGATCGAAGCTCAGGAAGAAGAAGATGAAGAGAGCGAGAAGGGAGGCCCAGACCGCGAACACACGTAGTCGGAAATTCGCATCCGCGGTCTTGGGGAAAGTCGAAGCCGGGGTGGTCCCGGCTTCAGGCGATGACGTGTCGCTCACTGCTTGGTCGTGATGTCGCGCTCAACCCACTTTTCGGAAATCTGCTTCAGCGTGCCGTCATCCGACATCGCCTTGAAGACTTCCTTGATCTTGGCCTGCCATTCGGGATCACCCTTGTCGACCGAAACCCAGATCGGCTCGCCGAAGACCGGATCGCCGACGATCTTGAACTTGTCCGGCGCCTTCTTCACGCGGTCGATGGCGGTGATGTAGTTCGAGACGATGGCGTCGAGGCGCTTGCCGGTGCCGAGCGCCAGGTCCTGGAAGGCGGTATCCTCGGAATCATAGGGCGCGGGGGTGAGCTCGTTAAATGGATAGGTCACTGGCTCGGCACCCGGAACGTCGATGACCAGGCTCTTCATGATGTATTTTTCGTATGACGTGCCCGACTGGACGCCGACCTTCTTGCCGTTGAGGTCGGCGGCCCCCTTGATGTCGTTGTTGTCGGTGTTCACCACCACGACGGCGGGGGCCGAATAATATTGCAGCACGAAGTCGAGCACCTCGGCGCGCTCTTTGGTCGGCGTCATCGAGCAGACACAGATATCCCAGCGGCCTTTCCAGTTGCCGGCGGTGATGATCTCCCAGGACGGCGTCTCGGTCTTCATGTCGACGCCGATCCGCTTGGCGAATTCCTTGGCGATGTCGATGTCCATACCGATCACCTCGCCCTTGTCGTCGATATAGGAAAAGGGCGGATAGGCGCGGTCGGTCGTCTCGACCATGACCTTGTTCTTCATGACACGGTCGAGCGTCTCACCGGCAAAGCCGGCTTGGCTCAAGGCCATGGTCGCGCCTAAGCCCAAGGCGGCGATCGCGAATGTCTTCTTCATGATGGTCCGTCTCCCTGTGATTCCGGTATTTTCGCTGAAATCAGATTGTCAGCAATTGCGAAGTTCCACCAGCCCATCCCTTACGGCGAATTCACGCAGGTCATGTTGCAATGCAACATAGGGCCGGGGTAAGCTCCGCCATGGCCACGAAATCCTCGATCGAGCGGGATAATGTCATTCTCGTCCTGCAGGGCGGCGGCGCGCTCGGCGCCTATCAGGCGGGCGTCTTCGAGGCGTTGAGCGAGAATGGCTTCACCCCCGGCTGGATTGCCGGCATCTCGATCGGCGCCATCAACGGGGCGATCATCGCCGGCAACCGGCCGGAAGACCGGGTGCCGCGCCTGCGCCAGTTCTGGGACCGTGTCTCCTCGGGCGTGCTCGGCATTCCCCTCATCGGCGACGGCCATCACCGCACCTTGTTCAATGAAGCGAGCGCGTTTTCGACCCTCGCATTCGGTGTACAGGGCTTCTTCACGCCGCGTTTCCCCGCGCCGGTCTTCATGGCGGCCGACGGTCCGACCTCGGTCAGCTATTATTCGACCGAGCCTCTGGCCGCCACGTTGAACGAGCTCGTGGACTTTGACTATCTCAACCGCGAGGGCCCGCGTCTGAGCGTTGGCGCCGTCAATATCACCACCGGCAATCTCGCCTTTTTCGACAAAGACAAGGAAAGGCTCCAGCCGGAGCATATCATGGCGTCGGGCGCGCTGCCGCCCGGCCTGCCGGCGGTCAAGATCGGCCGCGACTATTATTGGGATGGCGGCCTCGTCTCCAACACGCCTTTGCAATATGTGCTGGACGAAACCGCCGACCCGCGGAAATTCATCTTCCAGGTCGATCTGTTCAGCGCCCGCGGCGTCATACCCGGTAATCTCCTGGAGGCGGCCGAGCGCGAGAAGGAAATCCGCTATTCGAGCCGTACCCGCTTCAATACCGACATGGCGGCGAAACGCATCGAATACCGCGCCGCTTTGGCCAGGCTCCTGCGCAAGCTGCCGGCGCCGCTCCAGGGCGATGCCGACGCGAAGCTCCTGGCCGAGATCGGCGAGGAGCCGGCGGTCACCATCGTTCATCTGATCCTGCGCGATCGCGCTTATGAGACGCAGGCCCGCGACTATGAGTTTTCCCGCGTGTCGGTCAATGAACATTGGGAGCAGGGGCGCAAGGACGCGCTGACGACGCTCGCCCATGACCAGTTCAAGAGCTGCATGCCGCCCAAGCCCGGCGTCACCGTGCTCGATCTCACCCGAAAATCGCCATCCCCCGAATCCTAAGGAGTCGTTTCATGAAGCTCGACAAGAAGATCGCCATCGTCACCGGTGCGGCCAGCGGCATCGGCCTCGCCATCGCCAAACGTTATGTGGCGGAAGGCGCCATCGTCGCCATCGCGGATCTCAAGGAAGACGCGGCCCAGGCGGCCGCCGCCGATCTCACCAAACAGGGACCGGGCAGGGCGATCGGCATCGCCATGGATGTCACCAGCGAGGAGCAGGTCAATGAAGGCGTCGCCAAGGTGGTTGCGCAATTCGGCGGCGTCGACGTCCTGGTCAGCAATGCCGGCATCCAGATCGTGCACCGGATCGAGGATTTTCCCTTCGCCGAATGGAAGAAGCTGATTTCGATCCATCTCGACGGCGCCTTTCTCACCGCCAAGGCCTGCCTGCCGCATATGTACAAGAAGAAGTCCGGCAGCATCATCTTCATGGGCTCGGTCCATTCCAAGGAGGCTTCGCCGCTCAAATCGGCCTATGTGGCGGCCAAGCACGGCATATTGGGCCTCGCCCGGACGCTGGCCAAGGAAGGCGGGCCCCATGGCGTGCGCAGCAATGTCATCTGCCCGGGTTTCGTGCGCACCCCCCTGGTCGAAAAGCAGATCCCCGAACAGGCGCGCGATCTCGGCATCTCGGAAGACGAAGTGATCAAGAAGGTGATGCTCGGCAACACGGTCGACCAGCTTTTCACCACCGTCGAGGATGTCGCCGAGGTGGCGCTGACGCTCGCCGCCTTCGAGACCAACGCCCTCACCGGCCAGTCGATCGTGGTGAGCCATGGCTGGAATATGAACTGAGTTGCTCTAATATGGGGGCATGACCTACCCCAAAGCTTCGCTCCGTATCGAATTCGGCCCCGAACAGCGCATCGGCCCCGGCAAGGTGCGGCTCCTCGAGCTCGTCGCCGAGACGGGCTCGATCTCGGCGGCGGCGCGCGGCATGGACATGTCCTACAGGCGCGCCTGGCTGCTCCTCGATGAGATGAACCACATGTTCAAGGAGCCGGTGATCGCCGCGGTGACAGGCGGCTCGCATGGCGGCGGCGCCAAGCTCACCGAGCTCGGCGAGAACCTCATCGCCGCCTATCGCGCGGTGGAGGCCGATTCCGTCCAGATCCTGGCCAAGCGGCTCGGCCGCGTACTCGGCCAAGTGACGCGCGGCGGTGCCGACAGGGTAAGAATACGGACCAAGTCGTAAAATTAAAACAAGCTTGCCTGCCCTTGGATGGACCAAAGGGCAATTGCGCCTCTGTCCCGGCTCTGCGATTCTGCTCACCCACATGGCTTTTGCAAGGGCAGGTCTCCCATCCTTCCCTCGACCGCGCCCTTGTCCGGGCCCCGACCCTCATCCGGTCCGGGCAGATCCCTCCCGGCTTCCATAGCGGGGCCCGGTCTTCTTCCGGTACTGCGCTGTAGGTCCTAGGTCCAACTAGAATGTTTCGCCTCGACTGGGAATGATCAGACAAAAGCGTCTGTAACCAGGAGGCTGATCATGCAGAAATGCGCGCCCGACCAAAGTGCGGCGACCAAAGATAGAGCCAATTTTCTCAATCGTCTCGCCGGCGGCCTGTTCGCCGGCGCCGTTTTCGTGACCTCGATGCTGGCATCGTCGGCGCTGGTGCCGGTTTCCGAGGCCCAGGCGCAGGACGCCAAGCCGAACATCCTCGTCATCTTTGGCGATGATGTCGGCCAGACCAATATCAGCGCCTATTCGATGGGCGTGGTGGGCTACCGGACGCCCAATATCGACCGGATCGCCCAGGAGGGCATGCTGTTCACCGACTATTATGGCGAGAACAGCTGCACCGCCGGGCGCTCGACTTTCATCACCGGGCAAGTGTGCCTGCGCACCGGCCTGTGCAAGGTCGGCATTCCGGGCGCGACCGTCGGTCTGCAGGCGCGCGATGTGACCATCGCCGAGGCGCTGAAACCCTTAGGCTACGCGACGGGGCAATTCGGCAAGAACCATCTCGGCGACCGTGACGAGTTCCTGCCGACCAATCACGGCTTCGATGAATTCTTCGGTAATCTCTATCATCTCAATGCCGAGGAAGAGCCGGAGCGGCCCTATTATCCGAAGGACGACACGACCTTCGTCAAGAGCAACTCGCCGCGCGGCGTGCTCCACAGCTTCGCCGACGGCAAGATCGAGGATACCGGCCCGCTCAACCGCAAGCGCATGGAAACCGTCGACGACGAAACCACGGCGGCCGCCATCGCCTTCATGGAAAAGCAGTCCAAAGCAGGCAAACCCTTCTTCACCTGGATGAACACCACGCGCATGCATGCCTTCACGCATGTGCGCGAATCCATGCAGGGCCAGAGCGGCATGCCGGGCAATGAATATGCCGACGGCATGATCGAGCATGACGGCGATGTCGGCAAATTGCTCAAGGCGCTCGATGATCTCAAGATCGCCGACAACACCATCGTCGTCTATTCGACCGACAACGGACCCAATCAGTGGTCGTGGCCGGATGCGGCGACGACGCCGTTCCGCAGCGAGAAGGATACCAACTGGGAAGGCGCCTTCCGCGTGCCGGCGCTCATCCGCTGGCCGGGCAAGATCAAGGCGGGCTCGGTCTCCAACGAAATGATTTCGGGTCTCGACTGGTTCCCGACCCTGGTCGCGGCCGGTGGCGATCCGGACATCAAGGACAAGCTGCTGAAAGGCACCAAGCTTGGCGACAAGGACGCCAAGGTCCATCTCGACGGTTATAACCAGCTGCCTTATCTCACCGGCCAGCAGCCGAAATCGGCGCGGGAGGATTTTTATTATTTCAACGATGACGGTGGGTTGGTTTCCTATCGCTACAGGAACTGGAAGATCGTCTTCTCCGAGCAGCGCGCACCTGGCGGCTTCCCGGTGTGGGCTAATCCGTTCACGCCATTACGCGCACCCAAGGTATTCAATCTGCGCATGGATCCCTATGAGCGCGCCGATATCGTGTCGGACCAATATTACGACTGGGTCGCCAAAAATGCCTATCTGATCCAATATGGCGTCTGGCGCGTGGCACCTTTCCTCGGAACCTTCAAAGACTTTCCACCGAGCCAGCGCCCCGCAAGTTTCAGTGTCGATCAGATGCTGGAGGCCATGGAAAAATCCTTCGATCAGAAGCCGTAGCCGGAAGATCCGTGAATCATCCATGACGGCACGCGATGATATCGTCGCGCTCGGCCAGAAGATCGGCCAGTCGATCATCGGCCAGGAGGCGATGGTCGAGCGCCTGCTGCTCGGACTGCTGAGCGACGGGCATCTCCTGGTCGAGGGCCTGCCGGGCCTCGCCAAGACGCGCGCCATCAAGAGCCTCGCCAAGAATCTCGACGCCAAGCTGTCGCGCGTGCAGTTCACGCCGGATCTGTTGCCGGCCGACATCACCGGCTCCGAGATCTATTACAATGACGGCGGCAAAAGCGAGTTCAAGTTCCAGCCGGGCCCGGTCTTCGCCAATCTGGTGCTCGCCGACGAAATCAACCGGGCGCCCGCCAAGGTGCAGTCGGCCCTGCTCGAGGCGATGGAGGAGCGCCAGGTGACGGTGGGTGGTGAAAGCCACGGACTGCCGGACTTGTTCCTGGTCATGGCGACACAGAATCCAATCGAGCAGGAAGGCACCTATCCTCTGCCCGAGGCGCAGCTCGACCGCTTTCTCATGCATGTGCAGGTCGATTATCCGGCGCGCGAGGCGGAGGCGCAGATCATGCGGCTGGTGCGCGGCGAGGAAAGCGAGAAGGAGGCGGGAGCCGAGAAGAAATCGCCGGCACCCAAGCTCGATCCCAAGGTGGTGCTCCAGGCGCGCCAGGAGATCGGCAAGATCACCATCGCCGAGCCAGTCGAGAATTACATCGTGGCGCTCGTTTACGCGACGCGCGAGCCGAAGAAGCTCAACGAGGATCTCGGCCAATGGATAGAGGTGGGTGTCAGCCCGCGCGGCTCGATCGGGCTCGACAAGGTGGCGCGCTCGAAAGCCTGGCTTGATGGGCGCGACTATGTGAGCCCCGATGATGTGAAGGCGGTGGTGCATGACGTCTTCCGCCACCGGCTGATCCTCTCCTATGAGGCGCATGCGGCGGGTGTGAGCGCCAATCAGGTGGTCGACCGCGTCGTCGAGCTCGTGGCGGTCAGTTAGAGGAGCCCTCCATGGCTCTGTCTTTTTCGGCATTGGGGCGATCCAAAGGCATCGCGCGACCGCACAGTGGCGTCGCGGGGCCGGACACGGGCGTCCATGCCAGGGCGGAGGATCTGGTGGCGCTCGAAGCCCAGGCGCGCGATTTCGGCTTCCTCGCCAAGGGGCCGGTCTCTCGCCTTCTCGCCGGCCGGCACGCCTCGCATATGCGGGGACGCGGCCTCGCTTTCGAGGAATTGCGCGACTATCTGCCGGGCGACGACATCCGCAGCATCGACTGGCGCGTGACGGCGCGTAGCGGCAAGCCCTTCGTGCGCATCTATGACGAGGAGCGCGACCGGCCGGCCCTGATCGTCGTCGACCAGCGCCTGAACATGTTCTTCGGCAGCCGGCTCAAGATGAAGTCGGTGAGCGCCGCCGAGGCGGCGGCGCTGTGCGCCTGGAGGGTGATGGGTCTCGGCGACCGGGTCGGCGGCTTCATCTTCAATGACAGTCGGATCGACGAGATCGTGCCGCATAGGAGCCGCGCCGCCGTCATCGGCTTTGCCGGCGCCTTGGCCAGGCAGAATGGCGAACTGGCCGCCGATCTCGAGGTCGAGCGCGGCGCGGCTCAGCTCGATCGCGTCCTCGAAAAAGTGGCGGCGGTGGCGCATCACGATCATCTTGTCATCGTCATCAGCGACTTCGACGGCCACGGCCCGCGCTCCCGCGATCTGCTGTTGCGTCTCACCGTCAGCAACGACGTCGTCGCGATGCTGGTCTATGATCCCTTCATGCTCGAATTGCCGGAAAAAGGTGAGATCGTCGTTTCCGGCGGCAATCTGCAGGCCGAGCTCGCGATGGGGCATGGCAAGGTGCGCAGCGGCATCACCGACTTCGCCAAGCGCCATGGCGATGCGTTGCTCGCCTGGCAACAGGAGCTCGGCCTGCCGATGCTGCTGGTCTCGGCGGCGGAGGAAACCGCGCCGCAGCTGCGCCGGACTTTAGGTCAGCTCGCCTGGCGGCAGCGACGGCGCTGATCATGGAACCGACAAGCCCGCCTGGTCCCGATCCCATCACCGCGCTGGCGCTGGAGAAGCTCAACGACATTGTGCAGCCGCAGCCGGTGTCCTGGTTGCCTCAAACCTGGGGCTGGCTCGCTTTGGCGCTCCTGCTGCTGGCACTCGTCACCTGGGCGCTGTGGCGGCGGCATAAATATTATGTCGCCAATCGTTATCGCCGCGAGGCGTTGGCCGAGATCGATCGGCTCACGGGAACACCCGGCGCCGTACCCGGCATTGCTGAAGTGCTGAAGCGCGTCGCGCTTAAGGCGTGGCCGCGCGCCGAAACGGCGTCGCTTTCGGGAGCCGCGTGGCTGAGCTTCCTGAAGCAGCAGGGCTTCTCCGGCGAAGCCGCGGCGCGGTTTCTCGACGATCTCGAATATCACGCCGGTGAAAATCAAGCCGAAGGCGATGCGCGCCAATTCGCTGAAGAGGCGCGGCGCTGGATCGAGAGGCTGCATGTATCAGCTTGATCAGCCCTGGCTTCTGGCGGTGCTGCCTTTGCCGCTATTAGTGTGGTGGCTGGTGCCCGCTTATCGCAAGACGGTCGCGGCCTTGCGTATTCCCTTTTTCGACGAGGTGGCTGAAGCGGCCGGCGTGACCCCGACCGAAGGCTCGATCGTGCCCAGCCGCAACTGGGCGCAATGGCTGATCGCGCCCTTGTGCTGGCTCCTCATCGTGCTGGCCCTGGCGCGGCCGCAATATGTCGAGCCGCCCATCACCAAGACCGAGCCGCAGCGCGATCTCCTCCTGGCGCTCGATCTTTCGCAGTCGATGGACACGCGCGACTTCCGCGATCCCTCCGGCCAGACGGAGACGCGGGTCCAGGCGGTGAAGCAGGTCGTTGGCGACTTCGTCAAGAAGCGCCAGGGCGACCGCATCGGCCTCATCGCCTTCGGCGACGCGCCTTATCCGCTGGTGCCTTTCACGCTCGATCATCCGACCGTCGAAATGTTGATCGCCGATGCGCTGTCTGGGATGGCTGGACCGCGCACGGCGCTGGGCGATGCCATCGGGCTCGCCATCAAGATGTTCGCCGACAGCAAGGCGCCGGAGAAGGTGCTCATCGTCCTGACCGACGGCAATGACACCGCGAGCCGCATGCCGCCCGATCGCGCCGCCGACATCGCCAAGCGCAACGGCATCGTGGTGCATACGGTGGGTATCGGCGATCCCCAGGGCGAGGGCGAGGACCGGCTCGACACATCCGTGCTGCAGAAGATCGCCCAGGCCACCGGCGGACGCTATTTCCTGGGGCAGGACCAGACAGGGCTCGCCGAGATCTATGCGACACTCGATCAGATCACGCCCGCCAATCAGGAAACCTTGTCCTGGCGTCCGGTGATCGAGCTCTTCCATTATCCCTTGGGCGCGGCCTTGCTCCTGGCGCTCGCCTATCACGTGCTGGCCTGGCTCGCCGCGAGCCTCAGGTCACGGGCCGCGTCATGATCGGTGATTTCCATTTCCTGCGACCCTGGTGGCTTCTCGCGATCCTCGGTGCCGCGCTGCTGGTTTTCCTCATCACCCGCCGGGGCGATGCGCGCATGCGCTGGCAGGATCTCATCGCGCCGCATCTGCTCGACCGTTTGCTCATCGATCAGCAAGCCCGCCGGCGCTGGCAGCCCGTGCATTTCGTCGCGCTGGTCATCGCGCTGGGCGGGCTTGCCGCGGCGGGCCCGACCTGGCAGCGCCAGCAACCGCCTTTCGTCGAGGACAAGGCGCCGCTCGCCATCGTCATCGATCTTTCGGCGACCATGGATGCGATCGACATCTCGCCCTCGCGCCTCGAACGGGTGAAGCTCAAGGTGCAGGACATCCTGAAGCAGAGGCCGGGGGCGCGCACGGCCGTCTTCGTCTATGCCGGCAGCGCCCATATGGTGCTGCCGCTCACCGATGATGCGTCATTGGTCAACACCTATGTGGCGGCACTTCAGACGCGCATCATGCCGGTCGCCGGCAAGAACACGGCCAAGGCGCTGGACGCGGCGGCGCAGGGGCTGGCGCGCGAGGACGTGCCGGGCACCATCCTCTTCTTCACCGACGGCATCGAGCCTGCCGCCAGCAACGCCTTCAAACGCCCCACCGGAAATAACGAGATCCTGGTGCTGGGCGTCGGCACCGAGGCGGGCGGGCCGGTGAAGACCGGCGAAGGGCAATATCTGAGCGATGGCGGCGGGCGGGTCCTGGCAAAGCTCGATGTCGCGCAATTACGCGATTTCGGCCGCGACACCGGCATAGCGGTCGCCACGATCACACCCGATGACAGCGACGTGCGCTGGATCACCCAGCGCATCCGCACACATCTTCAGGCGCGGCTCGCGGAAGGTGAGACGCGTTGGCGCGACGCCGGCTGGTGGCTCACCCTTCCGCTGGCCTTGCTGAGCGCCTTCTGGTTCAGGCGGGGCTGGTCGGTGCAATGGCTGTTGGCGGCGGCGCTCCTGGGCGCGCTGCTGCTGCCGGGCGAGGCAGAGGCGGCGGACAGAAGTTTCATCGATCTGTGGTTGACGCCCGATCAGCAGGGCCGGCTCGCCTTCGACAAGGGCGATTATGCGCGCGCCGCCTTGCATTTCAAGGATCCGATGTGGCGGGGCGTGGCGCTCTACAGGGCCGGGCAATATGGCGCCGCCCTCGATGAATTCGCGCGCCTGCGGAGCCCGGAGAGCTCCTACAATCAGGGCAATACCCTGGCGCATCTCGACCGGCTCGACGACGCGGCGGCGAGTTATAGCGAGGCACTGAAGGCGCGCCCCGATTGGCCCGCGGCGAAGGCCAATCTGGCGCTCATCGAAAAGCTGATCAAGGAACGCAAGGAGGACGAAGAGGAGGCGGCTGAGGGGCCCAATCTCAAGCCGGACCAGATCCAGTTCGACGAAAAGAGCGGCAAGGGCAAGTCCGCCGAGGTCGATCTCGCCCAGCAGACGGCCGATATGTGGATGCGCAATATCCAAATCACGCCGACCGATCTCCTGGCCCGCAAATTCGCCATCGAGGCCGAAGGGGTGAAGCCATGATGCGGCGCGGTCTGGCATTGTTGTTGTTTCTCGTGATGGTGACAGGGCTTCATGCCGCCGAGCCGATTGTCAGAGTCGAGATACTCACCCAACCGCCGATCGTTCCCGGCCAGCAGGTGCAGATCCAGGTCGATGTGCTGGCGCCCAATTTCTTTCTGTCGCCGCCGAAGTTCCCGCTTTTCGATATGCCGAACGCGGTCGTCACTTTGCCGGACGAGCGGGCCGTCAATCTGACCGAAACGATCAATGGCGAGAGTTATGCCGGCATCAGGCGGAGTTATGTGGTGACGCCGCAGACGGCCGGCGACTTCACTCTGCCGCCTGCCGTGATCCCTTTCACCTTCGCGGCGGTGCCGGGCCAGCCGGGTGCGGAAGGGTCGGTGACACTGCCGCCACAGACATTCACCGTCGCCGGCGCGCCGGCGGGCGGCGGGGCGGCGGCGCAAAAGGTCGCCGTGACGCAGGATCTCGACCGCGATCCGAAAACCTTGAAGGCCGGCGATACGCTGGTGCGGACGGTCACCGTGACCGCGCAGGGCATGCAGGCGATGATGATTCCGGTGCCCGACTTCACCGCGCCCGTGGGTGTGCGGCTCTATCCGCATGATCCGTTGCTCACCGACAAGCTCGATCAGGTACAGGGAACCATCGGCGGCACGCGCGTCGACCGCGTGACCTATGGTTTCGAAAAAGCCGGGACCTATACGCTGCCCGCCATCGAGATCGCCTGGTACGATCCCAAGACACAAAAGAACGAGATCGCGCAGGCGCCGGAGATCGCCGTGACGGTCGCCGCCGCGGCGGGCTTCACGCCGGCGATCAAGCCGCCCGAGATCGTCGAGCCTGAGCCGCGCGAACCGGTCAATGTCCGGCTGCTGGCCGGCGTGGCGGCGGGTCTTGTCGGGCTCGTTGTCCTCGCCTGGCTCATGGCGCGTCTGTGGCGCGCGATCCACGCCTGGCGCGAAGCCCGCCGGCTTCGCTACGAACAGTCCGAAGCCTATGCCTTCCGGCAATTCTCAGCGGCGTGCCGGGCGGGTGACGGCCGTGCCGTCTATGCGGCGCTCCAGTCCTGGGCGGGGCGGACGAAAGTCACGCCCTTGCGCGACTGGCTCGGGAAAGGGGAAGCGCTTGCGAATTACGAGCAGCTCGAAGCCTCGCTCTTCGCCGGCATGTCCGGTCCGGCTCCCTGTGATACCGGCAAGCTCCTGGCCGGTATCACAGACGCTCGCCGAATCTGGCTCGCGCGGCAGGCCGAAGTGTCGGTTCCCGCCGCCCTGCCGCCGCTCAATCCGTGAGATCACGCGGCGGCCAGATCTCCCAGCGCCTGTTTGAGGGGGGCGAGATGCTTCTCATAAGCGCGCCAGGCTTTGACGGATGATTGATAGATGGGCTGGCGCACCTGCCAGCGGCTTGGCGTGCTCACCGAACGGTCCGTGGCGTGGAAGGCGAGACAGGCATCATCCCATTCCAGTCCCACGAAAGCGATGAGCCTACGGCTGGTGGCTTCCTGCGCCGCGACCATTTCTTCATAAGGAAGCTCGAAGATCTGGTTCGGCAGCACCGCCTGCCAGTGCCGCATGAGGCGGCGATACTCGCGATAATAGAGGCCGAGCGTCTCAAGATCGCGATTATAGCCATGCGACTTGTTGAAGGACTGCATGAAGCAGGACAGGCAGTTGTCCATCGGGTCGCGCGTGCAATGGACGATCCGCGCCTTCGGCAGGCTGAGGGCGATGAGGCCCAGATATTCGAAATTATGCGGCAGCTTGTTCACGACGCGCTTGGCGTCGCGCGCCCCGCGGCCGATGCTGGCCGTGTAGCGGCTGCCCAGCTCGCGGATCGATTTGGCCGGCACGTCGCGGAGCGATTTCGGGAAGTTCGGGCTGCGCAATGGATCGAACTGCAGCTCTTTCAGAGCATCGTCGAAGTCCGTGCGCTCGCCGGCGCCGTGAATCAGCGGATGGCTCGCCAGGATCTGCTCGGTGAGCGTCGTTCCCGAGCGCGGCATGCCGACGACGAAGACGGGACGCTCCGCATTGTCGCCAAAGCCCATGCGCGCGGCGAAGAAGGCGCGGTCGAAGGTCGCGATCAGGCGGTCGACGAAAGCGCCATAGGCTTTTACGTCATAGTCGGCTCGCGCGGCCTGCTTCGACGCCTTGAATTGGGCGAAGGCCTCGTCATGGCGCTTCAGGTCATGAAACATCTTGCCGGCGGCATGATGCAGCGTGACAAGATTGGCCTCCTGCATATCGGCGGGCCGCGCGAGGAGACTCTCGATCGCTACGGTCTCGGCCTCCGCCTCGGTGAATTTATGCGCGACGGCGTAACCCAGAAGGGCGCGCGCGTTACCGGGCTCGCGGGCGAGGAACGCGCGGAAGCGCTTCTCCGCGCCGGGCAACTCGCCGATCTCGACGAGCGTTTCGGCAAGCCCGAGCTCCGCCTCGGTGTTTTCCGGCGCCAGCGCCAAGGTGCGCTCGAAAGTCTGACGGGCGTCGTCACCCTTGCCGAGCTTGCGATAGGCCTTGCCTAGTGAAATGAGGGTCGGGACCAATTTGGGATCGAGCGCCAGGGCCTTGCGGAAAGCCGCGGCGGCCTTGTCATATTGGTCGTCGAGCAAATGGACATTCCCGAGATTGTTGCGGATCGTCGCATCTTTGGGGGCGTGCTTGACGGCAAGACCGAGCAGCCTCGCCGCCTCATCGAGGCGCTTGGCTTCCACTGCCAGAAGACCCAGGAAGTTCAGCGCCTGGGGATGGTTGGGATAGTGACGAAGCACGAGCTGAAAGCAATATTCGGCCTCCTTGAACCGGCGCTGCCGATAGAAAGCAAAGCCGCGGGCCAAGGTCTCGGCGATACCGGCCTTGTCGGGTTTGTGGTCTGGCGTCATGCTGCCAACCAAACACATTTGGCGAGCCGGTTGCAAAACAAAAGGGCCGGCAGGAAGCCGGCCCTCATTAAGAAGCTTTGCCGAGCGGCGTCAGAATCCGAAGCTGACACCGGCGATGACATTGTGGCTGAATATCCAGTCGGCATCATAGTCGGACGTACCGGGAATCTGGGTGACCTCGCTGCTGAATTCAGGTCCGTCAATGCCGCGCAGCCGGTAGCCCACATCCAGAGCCACATTCTCCCAGACATGCCATCTGAGGCCCGCTCCAACCTGAAATGCAAAAGCTACCTCAGAGTTCTTGAAAATCGGATCGAAGTCCGAGTTAACGTCGTAGCCCGGATCGCCGTCGACGATGGCCAGACCGGCGCCGCCGCCGATATAGGGCGTCACGTCCTCGCTCAGGGGAACGTCATACCAGAGATTGGCCATGAAGGTGACGATGCCGAACTTCCCGCTTGCATCGTAGGTTCCGCTGTCGATGCCGACCGCGTCGTCATATTTGATCTGGTCGATGCTGTTCTGGGTATAGGCGACTTCAAGCTCGACCCGCAGATCGTCCATAAGGTGGGTGCCGATGGCGCCGCCGACGATGAAGCCGGTGTTCGTCTCGATGTCCGCTTTATAGTCGCCGTCATTGCCGTCGAATTGGTAATCGGTCTTCACGTCCTCGAGCCAGGACACGCCGCCGAACAAGCTGACATACCAGCTGGGCTGGGCAACGGGCTCAATGTCGGCCGCCTTGGCCGTCGAGATGCCCATCGCCAAAGCGCCGGCCGCGACGGCCGTCAAAAGTTCCTTCTTACCCATGTCTAATCCCCGCAACCCATTGATCGCATTACCCTGCGGGCCGGATTCCTTGAAGTCAAATAATTGCTTGGACTATCATGCGATTTGGGAAAAGTGTTGCTGTTTGGTGACATGCATCTATAAGATGCATATTGTGCAATCTAAAATCTAAAGTGAGACATCAGCCGGTCGTCGATCGAGACCGACTTGACCAGGCAATGGACCTGGTCGCCTTCGCCGAGGCCCAACTCGTCCACCGCCTTGCGCGTCACCGCGGCGGCGAGGACCTCACCACCTTCGAGCTCGACCTCGACCATGACCACCGCGCCCAAGGGCTCGGAAATGGCGGAGACCTTGCCGCGCAAGGCCGTCCGGATGCTCAATTCGCGCGGCTTCGACAGAGCGATGGTCACGTCGGTGGCGCGGATCACCACCCTGATCGGCCCATCCTGCGGGAGAAGCCGGCCGGCGAGCGTGATCGAGCCGGCCGGATGGCTCACCTGGGTGAGCTGGTAGTCCGGATCATAAACGGGCTTCGCCGTGGTGAGGATCGAGGCGCGGGCGAAACGGTCATCGCCGGGGCCTGCTTTGGGGCTCAGCACCTGCTGTGGCGGGCCGTCACTTTTCACCTGGCCCTGGGCCATCAGGATCACCCGGTCGGCAAGGCGCGCCACTTCCTCGATCGCATGCGAGACATAGAGGATCGGCAATTTCAGCTCGTCACGCAGCCTCTGGATATAGGGAATGATCTCGCGCTTGCGGTCGATGTCGAGCGCCGCCAGCGGCTCGTCCATCAACAGGACATGTGGCGAGGCGAGCAGCGCGCGGCCAATGGCGACACGCTGGCGCTCGCCGCCCGACAGCGTCGTCGGGCGCCGGTCGAGAAGCGCCCCGATGCCGAGCAGCTCGGTCACCTGCGCGAGGGTAATACCATTCGGTTCCGCTTTGGTGAACCAGCGGCCATAGGTAAGATTCTGCCGGACGTTCAGATGCGGAAACAGCAAGGCGTCCTGGAACACATAACCGATGCGGCGGCGATGCGAGGGAAGGAAGATGCCCGCCGCCATGTCGGTGAAGACCGTGCCGTTGACGACGATGCGGCCGCGATCCGGCTTGAGGAGGCCGGCGACGAGATGCAGCACCGTCGATTTGCCGGCGCCCGATTCCCCGAACAGAGCGGTGACCCCTTCGCCGGCGGAGAATTTAACCGCCAGTGCGAAGCTCGTCCGGGCGAGGCCGACATCGATCTCGATCATGAGAAGGCCGCCACCTGGCGGTTGAGGCGGCGGGCCAGGATTTCGGACGCAATGAGCGCCAGAAGCGAGATGACGATCGACACGGCGGTGAGACGCAGCGCATTGGCATCGCCCCCCGGCACCTGCGTGAAGGTGTAGATCGCCGCCGGAATGGTCTGCGTCTCGCCCGGAATGTTGGAGACGAAGGTGATCGTCGCGCCGAATTCGCCGAGCGCCTTGGCGAAGCTCAATATGCTTCCCGCCAGGATGCCGGGCAGCGCCAGGGGCAAGGTGACGGTGGCGAAGACGAAGAGCGGACGCGCGCCCAGCGTGCCGGCCGCCTGCTCGAGCCGGCGGTCCTGGCTTTCGAGCGTCAGGCGGATGGCGCGCACCATCAAGGGCAGGCCCATCACCGCGGCGGCGAGCGCCGCGCCGGTCCAGCGGAAGGAGAAGACGAGGCCGCAGCACTCATCGAGGAAGGCGCCGATCGGGCCTTTGCGGCCGAAAGTGAGGAGGAGGAGATAGCCGGTGACCACCGGGGGCATTACCAGCGGCAGATGGATGAGGCCGTCGAGCAAGGTGCGGCCGGGAAAACGGAAGCGCGCTAAAATATAAGCCAGCGCCAGGCCCAACGGCAAAGAGGCGAGCGTCGCGACGCTCGCCACTCTGAGACTCAGAAGGATGGCGGTCCAATCTTCTTCAGAAAGGCCCGTCATCCAGCAAACTCACTTGAGGATGGTGAAGCCCTGCGCAGTGAAGATCTCCTGCGCCTTGGGGGAAGAGAGATAGGTAACAAAGGCTTCGGCATCCGCGTTCTTGGAGGAAACGATCACCGCCACAGGATAGACGATGGGGGGATGCGAGTCCTCCGGAAATACGCCCGCCACCTCGACGGCCTTCTCGGCCTTGGCGTCGGTCGCATAGACGATGCCGAGCTTGGCTTCGCCGCGGGCGACGAGGGCCAGGGCAGCGCGGACATTTTCGCTCATCGCCAGGCTCTTCTCGACCGAGGCCCACAGGCCCAGCTTCTCGAGCGCCGCCTTGGCGTATTTGCCGGCCGGCACCGCCTTGACGTCACCCACCGAAAGCTTGCCACCGGCGAGCGCGCCGGCGAGATCGGCGCCTTCCTTGAGCTCGAGCTTGACGCCTGAATCCTTCGCCGCGACCAGAACCAGCTGGTTGCCGAGCAGCACCTTGCGGGTGTCCGGCTTGATGAGGTTCTTCTCGGCCACATAGTTCATCCAGTCGAGATCGGCCGAAATGAAGACATCGGCGGGAGCGGCCTGCTCGATCTGCTTGGCCAGCGCCGAGGAGGCGGCATAGGTGTTCTTGGTCTCCTTGCCAGCTTCGGCCTTCCAGGCCTCGGAAACGGCGTCGAGCGCGTTCTTCAGGCTGGCGGCGGCGAAGACATTCACCGTGTCGGCGGAGGCGTGGGCAGCGAAGCCTAATAGGATCGCGGCGCTGAGCAGAATTCTTCTTATGGCGTGCATGGTTCCCTCGTTGCTTGACGTCATTATATCCGATTGAATATAACGAAGCCCGGAAAGCTGCAAGACTTCCTCCTCCCCGCATCTCCGGGCCTGTCTTCGCCAAAGCCAGCCCGATCCGGGGCCTCGGCGCGTGATATTCAGTCACGCGCCTTTTTTGTAAGAGCGCATCGGCTTTGTCCGAAAAGTCTGCAACTTTTCGGGCCGATGCTAGTCGATCTTCCGGATCGCGACTTTGATCACCGGCGCCGCGGCGCTCGACAGCTGCAAGGTGAGGGGCGCATCAGCGAACTCGAACCGCACGCTCTTGCGCAGGCCCGGGCAGCCATGGACGCCCGAAAATTCGCCGGAGGGGCGATAGGCGCCCCCTTGCACGATGTCGATCCAGGCCTCATCCGACAAGGTCACCTGATACTGGCCGGCCTTCGCTACCTTCGCGAAAGAGAGGAGGGCGCCTTGGGTCTTGTCGGGTTTGGGCTTGCCTTCCGGCGGCAAGGCGAAGGCGATCTCGGCCATCGGCCTGGTCGCCACCGTCAGCGCGCCGTCGGCAAGCTCGTCCACCGCCGCGCCGGAGGCATAGGCCTTGAGGTCGGTCGCGGCGTCGAACCAGGACTTCTCAGTGGTCAGCGGCCATTTGAACTTGCCGCAGGCCGCGTCCTCGGCCGCCGCCGGGCTCGCCAGAACAAGCAGAAGCGCAGCGGCGCCGATGTGCCGGCGCATGTCAATCCACCGCGACCATGACATCGGAGGCCTTGATGACGGCATAAGCGGTCATTCCCTTCTTCAATCCGAGTTCAGTGACGGCCTCGTTGGTGATCGACGACGTCACGATGTTGCCGCCGACATCGAGGCGGACATGCGAAGTGACCGCGCCCTTGTTGATTTCGATGACAACTCCCTTGAGAACATTGCGCGCGCTCAATTTCATGTGCACAGTCTCCTTCGTCAGCTCGTTGTTGCGTCGTATCTGAAATAGCATAACGCTGGCCGAGCATAACTGGCAATGTTTGGCTTGTCGGTCCTTGACCGAATCGTGTGTTGGAACCCAGATGAACAAACAGCGTTGGGTTCGTGCAGCGAACCTCGCTGATCAGAAGGAAACGTCAAATGGCTAGACGTGTCGTCAAGAAGAAGGCCGCGAAGAAAGCCAAGAAGGCCGCCAAGCGGCCGGCGAAGAAAGCGGCAAAGAAGCGCGTAGTCCGGAAGGCGAGCAAAGCCGCCAAGGCGCCGAGACCGGCCAAGAAAGCAGCGAAGAAGAAGGCCGCCGCCAAGAAGAAGGCGGGTCCGGTCAAAAAAGCCGTCAAGAAGGTGGTGAGCAGGATCAAGCGCGCTGTCGCGGCCCCGGTTGCGGCGGTGGCGGCGATCGTGGCGCCGGCCAGCTCCGATCCCACGCCGGAAGGCGGCGGATCGGGCTCGAACTGATCTTAATCCCAGGTCTGAACAGCAATACGGCCGGACATCAATGTCCGGCCGTATTGCGTTTTGAAGCTTATGGAGGACAGCGCTGGCTTATTGCTGAACCTGAGCGACGCGGGTTCCGGTGGGCGCCACCTTCATCATGGCGACAATGCGGGTCTTGAGCGTCTGGAAGCTCTTCATGTCCTTGCCGGCCAGCTGGCGGCCGCCCGAGGCCTTGATGCGGGTCGGGTTGACCGGACGGTCCTTCATGCGGACTTCATAATGGAGATGCGGACCGGTCGAGCGGCCGGTCGAGCCGACATAACCGATCACCTGGCCCTGGCGGACGTTGCCGCCCGGACGGATGCCGTCGGCGAGGCGGCTCATATGCGCATAAAGCGTCTCGTATTTGCCGCTGTGCTGCAGCTTGACGGCGATTCCGTAGGAGCCGAAGCGGCCGGCGACTTCGATCTTGCCGGTGCCGGCGGCGCGGATCGGCGTGCCATAGGGGGCGCCGAAGTCGATGCCGGTATGCATCTTGTTATAGCCGAGCAGCGGATGGCGGCGCATGCCGAAGCCGGAGGTCAGCTTGAAGCCGGAGACCGGCGTCTTGAGCAGCGACTTGGTGGCCGAGCGACCCTGCTCGTCGTAGTAGTCGGTCTGCCCGTCGGCGTCGGTGAAGCGGTAATAGGTCTTGGTCTTGCCGCCCAGGGTCAGCTGGGCATAGTGCAGAACCTTGCGCTTCTTGGACGAGCCGGTAAGTGGGTTGCCGTAGAAGACCTCGAAGGAGTCGGAGGCCTTCACCTGGCGCTGGAAGTCGACGTCATAGGCGAAGACGCGCGTCAGCTCGGCGGTGATATAATCGGGAACCTTGTAGTCCTTGGCGGTGGCATACAGGCTTGAGCCGACCCGCGCCTTGGTGCGGAAGTGATCGTAATTGGCATAACGCGACGCCGTGCCTTCCTTCTCGCCGTCGATGCGGGCGACGAAGTGGCCGTCCTCGTCGGCTTCGACCAGGATGTTCTCGGTCGGGCCGGGTTTGAAGGCGAGCCGCACCGGGAAAATCACGTAGCGGCCATAGAAATCTTGCTGCTGCTCGAGGGTGAGCTCGAACGTGGTGCCGTCCTTGAACTGCTTGGTCGGGAAGACCGGCTCGATCGAGGCGATGAGCGCCTGGGCCGCCTCGCGCGTGACACCGCGGCTGACGATCTCGTCGATCAGCGTGCTGCCGGCGGCGAGGGTAATGGTCTCGTCGGTCGGTTCGGGCGGCGGCGTCTTGGAAATGGTGGTGATGTTCTCGGCATTGACCGAGGCGACGGCAAGCTCGGCATCGAGCACCACGGTGCGCCCGCCGCCATAAGGCAGGTCGCCGGCGTTGATGCCGGGGTACATCGCTTCGCCGGTCACGCCGCGCTGCGGAATGACGAATTCGCCCGAAACTTCGGGCGTCTCTTCGTCTTCGAAACTGGATTCGCCGAACGGCTTGAGCGCCACCGATTCAAGGAAGCCGCCGCTCGCCGTATTGCTGCGCAGCGTGTCGCGGGTGCTGATCGAGGCCATGGCGTCGTTGGAATAACCGCTCGAGCCGACGAAGCCCAATATCGCGGCGCCGATGACGAGAGTTCCGGCGATGCCGGCGATGCAGGTGGTGAGAAGCCAATGCGAGGGACGGGTGGGCTCGGCGGCAAAGGGATCATCGAAGTCGGCATCGAATTGCTCGACATGCACGGGCTGGCTGGCGCCGTTCACCGCGACGGGTAGATTCCCGGTATGCTTATTCCCTCGCGCGATCAATCCCGCTTCCCCTAATCGTGCCGTTCGCTATTGCCGGCCAGTTGGACCTTCTGCACCGACCCGCTTCGGTGCGTGAATTGTTTCTATGACTTAATCACGCCTTGGCTGCTCACAGGCCTCACCCCGGAGAGCAACGGGCGGAATTTGCCTTTCGGACCTGCCCGAGTCAACCGTCATTAACACTGCCCTGCGTCAAAGACACCAATTACGCCATGGGCTTAGGCACTATTCCGGTTAAGGATTGTGACAACATACGGTTTCCGAAGTCTTAATCCGAATATGGATCCAAGGCCCCGATGATGGCAAAACTGGTGACAAAAAATGGCAGGAAAAGGGCGGCGCGTAACTTTGAATAAAGTTATCAGCGTCTTGCGGTTTTCCACCCCGCCAGACAGCCGACCGCGGCAAGCGGCAGGAAAGCGATAAAGAGCCAGGAAGCTGCCCCTTGGGCGGTCTCGGCGGTGAGGCCGTGCGAGAAGCCGCCGGCATTGGCGATGATGCCGGCGATGGCGGCGCCCACCGCATAACCCATGCGTTGCATGGTCGGCACCGCCGAGGAGGCGATGGTCTTCTCGTTGGCGCGCGAGGCATCGACGATCATGCGGGTCACGAAGGGCCAGGCCATGCCGAAGCCGCCGCCCTGCAGGATGGCGCATATAAGGATCAGCGGGAGCGAGCCCGCCGGCACCGCGTAAGCGAAGCCGACGACACCTCCGGCGATCATGAAGGCGCCGATGGTGACGATGTGGCGCTCACGCTGCGGTGGGGTGTTGGCGACGAGAATCGACATCACCGACCAGGAAATCGATTCGGAGGCGATAATGTAACCCGAGGTGAGCAGCGGCACGTCATGCAGCCGGGTGAGAATCAACGGCGCGTAGAGGCCGAAGGAGCAGGTCGCCACCGAGAAAGCCGCGATCATCGTCATGCCGGTGCCGACGGGGCTCTTCCAGTCGAAGGGGCGCGACGGGAAGAGGCGCGAATCGGGCCGCCTGGCGTCGAGCACGAAGACGAGGCCGATGCCGGCGAGGCCGACGATCAGCAGGACCGAGGAGCGCAGCGGCGAAATGGCGAGGCCGGCAGAGGCGATGAGGATGACGCTGATCGCCAAGCAGGCCAGCACCTCGAAGGGAAAGGCGGGCGGCTTGTCGCCGTCGGATTTGACCGTCTCGCCGGCGGCCCGCATGCGCAGCACCAAGAGCGAGGCCACCGCCATGGCGAGGCCTCCCAGCGCCGACACACCAAAGGCCCAGCGCCAATTGATGTATTCGGCGGCGAGCGCGCCCAGCATCGGGCCGGAAAAGGCCGCCACCCCCCAGATGACCGACATGATGGCGAAGAGCTGCGGCCAGATCTCGCGCGGGAACAGCCGCTCGACGGAAACGAAAGCGAGCGCCACCAGCCCGCCGCCGCCGAAGCCCTCGAGCAGGCGGCCGACCAGGAACCAAGGCATCGAGGTCGCGAGCGCACAGACTATGCAACCCGCCGTGAAGAGGAGGGCGGCGATCACCAGATTGGCGCGCAGCGAGACGAAGCTGACCAGCCGGCCGGTGGCGGCGCCCGCCACGATCGAGCCGATCTCATAGACGGCGAAGGACCAGCCGACGAACTCGACGCCTTCGATCTCGCGCAGCATCGCCGGCATGACCGTCATCACCATCGTCTCGTTGGTTGCATGCAACATGATGCCGAGACTGATGAAGCAGAAGCGCGCCAGATCGCCGGTTCTCCATAAGCCCAGCCAATCGATGCGCTGCCCCGTTGATTCCGTCATTTTTGTACCTTTTCGAGAGAGGTGAAGCGGGCCGCGGGCGCGCGACCGAGGTCGGATGCCCGGAGAATGGTGGCGGCGAAAATACTAAGGCCGCCGCAGATCAGCCACAGGACATGGCCGCCCTGGGTCGCATAGATCCAGGTGCCGATGAGCGGCGAGATGATCTGCGAGATCGAGAAGATCGCGTGATAGGCGCCGAGATAGGTGCCGCCGGAGGTGTGCTCGGCGGCACGCATGGCGAGCTTCATGAGCATCGGCCAGAGCAGGATTTCGCCGAGCGTCCAGACGATCACCGTGGTCAGCGCGAACCAGGCGCCGCCGCTCATGGGAAGGACGGCGAAGCCGCCGCCGAACAGCAGGATCGCCACGAGCGTCACGAGATCGTCGCGGTAGCGTCCGCTCAATGTCGTCAAGGGAAGGCTCAGCAAAGCGACGAGCAGGCCGTTCACCATCAGGAGATAGCCGAAGGTCGCGGGCGAGAAGCCGTAGGTGTCCTTCAGATAGATCGGATAGGTGCTGAAGATCTGCGCCATGATGAAGGCGCAGGCGAGCTCGATGAGGCACAAAGCGATGAAGCGCCGGTCGTGCAGGATGGCGAAACGATCGGACTTGGCGGTGCCCGTCGCGATCGCCCGCGGCAACGCGGCAAGCGGGGCGGGAAAAGCGCGCCAGACGCAGAGAGCGGCAGCCAGGGGCGGGAGTGCCGAGACGGCGAGAATCAGCCGGAAATCATGGGCGGCGAGGATGCCGCCCAGGGCGCCGGCGAGCGATCCCCCGATATTCACCGCGGTGATATAGGCCGAATAGGAGCGGGTGCGCTCGTCGGTGGAGCAGAGCCGCATAAGGGCGCCGTTATAGGCGGGGCGGAAGGCCGCCTGCAGCACGCCGAGGGCGAAAATCACCAGCGGCAGGAGCGCGGCCGGCACGACGACGAAGGCCGCGAAGAGCGGCGTCAACAGCAGGAGGCTGGCGCTGAGAACGGCGCGGCTGCCGAACCGGTCGGTCAGAGTGCCGCCGCCGAAAGCACCGATGATGGCGCCCAGGCCATAGGCCATGAGCACGCGGCCGATCGCCTCGACCGGGTAGCCGGGATCGGTGGCGAGAAACAGCGCCAGGAATTTCATCGCCATGGTGGCGAGGCTGGCGAAGAAGGCGGCGGCGCTCAGCCAATAGACCGGGCGGGGCAGGTGGAAGAGCTGCCGTAGCATGCCGCTTGCCGCCGCTGCCCGGGTCACTGATCGCGCGCCACGGGCTGGATCACATAGGCGCAACGCCTGGCGCCGGCGAGGATGTGCTCTGCGCGCTCGACCGCGACGCCGGGGCCGAGGACGCTGCGGAATACGCTGAGCTCGGAGCGGCAGAAGCCTTGGCAGATGCGCGCCGCGGCGCAGATCGGG